>WBZS01000002.1_pt1 | contig 2122682 bp, 1744 predicted proteins | sample 5204201 | NCBI WGS metagenome assembly WBZS01 (sample SAMN12344357, study PRJNA552823) | activated sludge metagenome | biome: Activated sludge suspended growth; feature: Nitrification reactor; material: Wastewater; isolation source: activated sludge from nitrification reactor of wastewater...
TGTTTGGCGATTCGCTCGCTGCGCACTTGTACCAACGTTTTGCCCGTCAGGGCTTGACGTTGGTCTTCATCATCCTGTGCCAACATCTCTTCCAAATCCGGCGCGAGCTTCGGCGCCTTCGCTTGCTTGCCGTTGCGCAACTCCCTCAAAGTTTGTTGTGACTTATCAGGGGCGCTGAAGCCTGAAACGGGCGTCCCGATCAGAAAGGCTAAGGTAAAAATTAGAAGCTTTTTCATAAAGGTGCTCTCTGGATAGCAATAAACCATTAACCGCTGGGCTATTCCACTTAATAGTTGCTCGGCAGAGGGCAGCACTACACCGGAAAAAGATGTGGGAGTGATGATGAATTTCTGACAAGTGCCGTGATAATTGGAAAGAATGAAGAATTAGTTATGCGCGGGTTGATTAGCAATGGCTTTGCAACAAAAATGTGCGGAAAGAATACAGGTTATAAACGAAACGCTCACGGCAAATTGTTGTCCTCAGAGCGCGCGCGATACAGATCGCGCAATTGCAAGGTGAATTGCATTTCGGAGCTCACCGAGCGCAGCGCCAACCGCGTTTCCATAATCAACAGAACGGAGCCATAAAACAACGCGATTGTCCCTGCAATGCCGAGCAATGTTGGTAACCACGCGGCACTGTTTGTGAGCGCGGTCAGGCCAATGCTTACAGTAGAAGCCACCAGCAACCCCAGCGAAATATAAAATCCTGTGAGCGCATTTTGAATAATTTTGCCGCGCCGCGTGTGAACTGAAAGTTGGCGTTCATATTCAAGGCGACGCTCTTCAGCAAAATCCACTAATTGCCCGGTAAAAATTTCTTCGGTGTGATGGCTCAATTCGCGGACACGGTCTACAATGCGCGCCAGACGAATTGATGTTGACATTATCAGAGTTCCGCAAGCAGAAATTAACACTGCGGGTGTAATCATGGCACTGAGCAAACTGAGTGAGTTGTCCATAAATGAAAGGCAGTTTCGCACGTTCGCCCACGCTTGTGCAATCTTTGCGTTAAAGCTAGACTAATGCGGTATTAGGTGCACCCTGCCAGTCCGAAATTTAAGGAGAGATTAGACCCTCGATGGCTACCAAAATCAGCGACCTTAAAATGGAATCCCGTGTGAAACTTGACCGCACTACGTTGCTGGAATATTACCGGACAATGTACACCTCACGGCGGTTGGACGATAAAGAATTACAACTCAAGCGGCAAAATTTAGTTTATTTCCAAATCAGCGCGGCGGGACACGAAGCGATTCAAACTGTCGCAGGTTCGCTCTTGCGTCCGGGCTACGATTGGTTTTATCCGTATTACCGTGACCGCGCGTTATGTTTACAAATTGGCATTCCGCCGATTGATCATTTGCTGGCGGCGGTTGCCGCCAAAACTGATCCGAATTCCGGCGCGCGCCAAATGCCAAATCACTGGAGCGACCCGCGCTTGCACGTCGTTTCGCGCTCGTCCGCAACTGGCATGCAATTTTTGCAAGCGGTCGGCGCGGCAGAAGCAGGGCATCGCTATTCGTTAATTGAAGAAATTCAGGATCGCGCGACGCTCTTTGCCGAAGACGAAATTGTCTATGTTTCTTCAGGCGAAGGCACCACCAGTGAAGGCGAATTTTGGGAATCGCTCAATACCGCCTGCAATTTTAAATTGCCGGTGTTGTATGTGATTCAGGATAACGGCTACGCAATTTCAACTCCGGTCGAAGTGCAAACCGCAGGTGGTAGTATTTCGATGTTGGTCACAGGCTTCCCCGATTTGCATATTGAAGAATGTGACGGCACAGATATTCTAGCTAGTTATGAATCGCTCTCGCGTGCCATTCAACATTGTCGCGAACGGCGCGGGCCAGCGTTCGTACACGCGCACGTCACTCGTCCGTACTCGCATTCGCAATCGGATGATGAGCAAAATTATCGTTCTGCACAAGAACGCGAAGCCGATTCACGCCGCGACCCGATTCGCAAATTAGCCAATCATCTCATCAACAATCGCATCGCTTCACGCGCACAATTAGAGCGCATCGAAGCTGAAGTCGAAGCCGAAATTAACGAAGCAACAGATCGCGCGTTAGCTGTTGGACAACCTGCCAAAGACACGGCGATGTTGTATGTGTACTCGCCCGATGTTGATCCAACTTCTGCGCAATTTGATACCGAAACCAACGCCAAATTTCACGGCGGCGAAGGCACCATGGTTGATTTAATCAATCGTTGCTTGCATGAAGAAATGCGCCGCAGTCCACACATCGTTGTGTTTGGCGAAGATGTGGCGGACGTTTCGCGCGCCGAATATCTGAAAGAAGTAAAAGGCAAAGGCGGCGTTTTTAAAGTTACACACAATTTACAGCGCAAATTTGGCGACGCGCGCGTTTTCAATTCGCCGTTAGCCGAAGCCAATATTGTCGGGCGCGCAATGGGAATGAGTACACGCGGGCTAAAGCCTGTGGTCGAAATTCAATTTTTTGATTACATCTGGCCGGCGTACATGCAATTGCACAACGAAATTCCGCTGTTGCGTTGGCGCTCAAACAACGCGTGGAAATGCCCAATGGTTGTACGCGTTCCGTTCGGCGGTTATCTCAAAGGTGGCGCGGTTTATCACAGCATGACAGGCTCGCAATTGTTCACTTCGATTCCAGGCTGGCGTGTGATTGCGCCTTCGACTGCACTGGATGCGAACGGATTATTGCGGACAGCAATTCGCTGCGATGATCCGGTGCTTTTCCTTGAACACAAACATTTGTATCGTCAGACTTACAACAAGAGCCAGTATCCCGATCCGAATTTTATGATTCCGTTCGGTAAGGCGAAAACTGTCTGCGAAGGCGATGACATTACGATCATCACGTATGGCGCGCTCGTGCAACGTTCGGTTGTTGCCGCGCGTGAAGCTGCCAAACAAGACATCAGCGTTGAAGTCATTGATTTGCGCAGCCTGAATCCGTATGACTGGGACGCTATCGCAACCAGCATTAAGAAAACCAGTCGCGTAATTGTTGCGTACGAAGATTCACTGTCGTGGGGCTACGGCGCAGAAATTGCTGCACGCATTGCGGATGAATTGTTTGAATATCTTGACGCACCTGTCAAACGTGTAGCGTCAAAAGATTGCTTTGTTGCTTACGCGCCCGAAGTCGAAGACGCGATTTTGCCGCAAGCTGATGATGTCTTGAATGCCATTACAGGTTTAGCGAAATATTAACTACTGCCAGCGGTAATATAGTGAACGGCAAAATCCTTCATATCTTTATCGGTTCCCAGAAAGGCGCAGGAAAAATAGCCGTCGCCGCCGCAGAATTAATTGCCCAACACGGCATCAACGGCGATCACCACGCAGGCATCAAGCCACAACGCCAAATCAGTTTATTTGCCGCAGAAACATTGCACGAAATTCAATCTATAGGCATCGAAATTTTAGCAGAAGAATTAAGCACCAATTTATTGACTGAGGGCATTGCACTCGATGCCTTGCCAACCGGAACCAGGCTCCAAATTGGTTCCGCCGTAATTGAAATTAGCGAAGCCCGCAAACCTTGCGGCGCATTGACGAAAATAGATAAGCGACTACCAAAAGCTACGTATTTACGCTGCGGGCAATTTGCGCGCGTCCTTGTGGGCGGACAAATTCACGCGGGCGATGTCATCAAACTTTTAACGGAAAATTAGTGGGAGCGCTAAAAAACGCTGCACCAAAAACCTAGCTTTACGCTGACGCATTGTTCGTGAGGAACACTTCCCCCTTTACTCACAAACTAAATTTTACGGAGCAAAAATGTCCATCATTCCCCGCCGCACCTTTATCAAATCCATGTCATTGTCCGTTGTCGCTGCGCCTGCGATCATCAGCGCCAGCACTTGGGCCGCGAGCAAGGCCATGCGCTTGCCAATTGCGTTCTCTACGCTCGGTTGTCCGAAATGGGAGTGGAAAACCATTCTGAAAAATGCAGCGGAGTGGGGCTATTCAGCGCTCGAAATGCGTGGCTTGCTCGACCAAATGGATTTGCCCAAATGCCCTGAATTTGTGGGCGATAACGTGAAGACGGCAATCAAAGATTTACATGCACTTGGCTTGAAAATTTCCGATTTGGGGGCTTCGGCAAATTTGCACGAGCCTGATCTGAAAAAGCGCACCGAACAAATGGACGAAGCAAAACGTTTTATTGATTTGGCGCACCGCATGGAAGTCGCTTATGTGCGTGTCTTTCCCAATAAATTAGTCGCGGGCGAAGAACGTCGCATCACGGTCGAACGAATCATCGCTGGTCTGCTTGAGCTCGGTAAATATGCGCGTGGCAGCGGCGTCGCGGTGATTTTGGAATCACACGGCGATTTCACAGATTCGCCAACGCTGTTGCAAATCATGAAAGGTGCGCAGATGACTTCGACCGGATTTTTATGGGATGCCCATCACACTTGTGTAATGGGCAAAGAAAAACCGGAAGACACATTTAAAGTACTCGGAAAATATGTGCGACACACTCATTTGAAAGATTCGCGGGCACCGATTGCCGGGGAAAAAGATCGTCGCTATGTCTTAACTGGCGCTGGCGAAGTGCCTGTCAAAGCAACGGTGCAAGTGCTGAAAGCCGCCGGATACAAAGGCTACTATTGTTTTGAGTGGGAAAAACGCTGGCACCCGGAAATTGATGAACCGGAAATTGCCTTCCCTCATTATGCGCAAACGCTGCGTGAATACTTGAACGAATCCCCCGCTAAACTCGCGCTTCCGCCTGCCACAACAGGAGGATCAAGCGGAAAATAAACTGCTCCCCGTTCAAGCTAGTAGTTAAATTTAGTTCACCGTTACGAATCAGGAGGAAAACCATGCAAGAACCTGGCAATGCAAGTGTGCGCTGGGAATGGATTGGTGAAGGGTGGCGTATGTTCGCGGAAAAATGGGGAACCTGGGTGCTTCATGCATTGATGTCTTTCGTCATTATCATGGTTGCCATGATTCCGTTTTTTATCGTGATGGGAATCGGCGGAGCATTCACAGTTCAATCCCCCGACCAGCGCCCGGAACCACCGTCCCCCTTGATTTTTCTGGCAATGATGGTGCTTTATCCACTGCTTCTTTTGGTCAGCTCATACCTCGCCGCCGGCTTTTATAAAACAGCCATGAAACAATTGCGCGGCGAAGCGATTGGCTTAGGTGATTTGTTTTCCGGCGGAGATGCTTTTTTACGCGTCACGGGAACGATGCTACTTATTGTCATCCTTACTATGCTAGGCGCGCTACTTTGTATCATTCCTGCGTTCATCGTACACGGGCTTTGTTTCTTCGCGCTACCGCTGGCAGTTGAAAAAAAGCTGGGGCCAATCGCAGCCATTCAAGCCAGTATTGAAGCCGCTAAAAAAGATTGGCTCATGTACACGCTGTTTGCACTTGTCGTAGGATTTATTGCAGGCGCAGGCGCGATTCTCTGCTATGTGGGACTGTTAGCTTCTTACCCGTTATATTTTTTAATTACAGCCGTAGCATATAAACAAGTTTTTGGTATTGCCGGATTGCGCGAATCGCAAAACTATAGTCCGCCACCACCACCAGATTATGGCTATAATCCGCCGCCACCACCTTCTTCGTGGCAGTAAATTAACCGCATCCGCAGCGATTCAGACTGCGCCGATGTCAACCAAAAGGAGCTTCTTAAATGCAGCAACCAACAAGAGTAGATGTGCGCTGGGAATGGATTAATCAAGGCTGGGAGATGTACTCAAAACAAATGGCAAACTGGATCATTATGTCATTGGTGGTTTTTCTGATTTCTTTGATTCCCGCAGTGCCACTTTACATTTTCATTTTTGCCTCAATGAAACTAGGTAGTCATTCTAACCCTCAAGATATTGCGGAGGCGTTGCGGTCTTCGGGATTATCAATTATGACAACACTGGTCGCCAGCGTTGTATCTGCATTTTTGCAGGCGTTCTCCTACAGCGGTTTTTATAACGCGGCGATGAAACAGTTACGAAATGAGCAAATTTCAATCGCGGATTTTTTTGCAGGGATGCAGCATTTCGTGCCGATTTTAGGCCTTACGGGAATTCTAGCAGCGATTCAATTTGTGGGAAATTTGTTTTGTTGTCTGGGCACGATTTTCTCGCTCGTCACAATGGGCTTATTGATGTTTGCTTATCCGCTGATTGTAGATCGCAAGCTTGGGACAATTCAGGCCATCACGGCAAGCCTTGATGTCACAAAGCAAAATGCGCTTATGTTTATCCTCTTCGGCATCGTCGCGCATTTGATTGGCGGCATCGGTGTCGTCGTTTGTTGCGTAGGTGTAATTTTCACTGTGCCCATGCTTTTTACTACGGTAGCGTGCGCCTATCGCGATTGCTATAATTCGACGCCCGGCAATGACTCATTCGCGCCGCCACCACCGCCAGATTATGACTACAATCCGCCGCCTTCTTCGTGGCAATAATTGTTGGCGTTAGATTCAAAGCTCAAAGCTGACTAATTGACAAGTTGCTCATTAGTCAGCTTTGAGCTTTTTTATTTTGCAGAGTTGGTAAAGTATTCGACTAGCAAGGGAATAGCCGCAGGCGAAGGATATTGGTAGCGTAATGATTATTTGCTAAAATGATTTTTGCTTGAGTTTGCCATTTAACCTCAGGCTCAGCCAAAGATTGTTAATAACAGCTTCAGGGAGCGCCGTCATGCGAAAGCCTTTTCTTTCATCTCAAACCTTTCTGCTTGCCTATTCGCTTATTTTTTCACCCTTCAGTTTTGCGCAAACGCAGCAACCAACAAACCTGCCCGCACAACAACCACAAACCCAACCCAAGCAAGACAATTCCGCGCCGGAAGAAGTAGTTCGCATAACAACGCGCTTAATTCAAATTGATGCGGTCGTCGTGGACAAAGACGGCAAGCAAGTCACGAATCTCAAGCCCGAAGACTTCAGAATTCTTGAAGACGGAAAAGAACAGGCTATTAGCAACTTTTCTTTCATAACGTTGCAGGGAGAAACACTAAAACTAATAGCGAAGCCTACACCTTCCGCAACAAAAACAATTGAGCCGCCGCTGCCTCCAGCCCACATTAAGCCAGAACAAGTGCGCCGCACTATTGCGCTCATTGCTGACGATTTAGGATTGTCCTTTGAAAACACGGTGCATACGCGTCAGGCCCTGACCAAATTTGTAGACGAACAAATGCAGCCCGGCGATTTGGTAGCCATTATCCGCAGCAGCGCAGGCAATGGCACGTTGCAACAGTTTACATCTGACAAACGTTTGTTACGCGCTGCGATTGATCGCATTCAATGGTATCCGCGTGGGCGCAGTAGAATCAGCGCATTTGAGCCGATGGGTGGACGCGGTTCTCTGGAAGCAGTGCGAGCGACGGCGGCGAATACAACGCCTCGTGGTGGCGGCGTGGGCGTTCGGGTTGACGGATCAATGACGGGTGAGACAGCCAACGGAGATGCATTCAATTTTTCCCGCGAGCGCATTTCCACCGTGGGAACTATCGGAGCAATCCGTTACGTCGTCGAAGGTTTGCGTGAATTACCTGGGCGTAAATCCGTTGTTTTAATGTCGGATGGCATGCCGATTTTTCCCAATGTCGGAGGCATTATGGGCGACAGAATTTCAGTAGATCAGAGCAGCAGCGAAATTATGGTTGCACTGCGTAATTTAACTGATCTGGCGAATCGTGCTTCTGTTGTAATTTATACGATGGATATGCGCGGCCTCACCACGAATGGAATTAATGCAGCCGATGATACACAAGCATCTTTTGAAAGTTTACAGGCCGCAGGCAGCGCTGCCGCTGCCGCAAGCGGCGTTATCACCAGCCGCAAAGCGGCATTGAGCAAAGAATTCTTCCGTTCACAAGACGGACTGAATTATTTAGCGTCTCAAACGGGCGGATTTTTCTTTCACGACAATAACGATTTGGCAGGTGGAATTAGAAAAGTTGTGGACGATCAGCGTGGCTATTATTTGATTGGCTATGAGCCGGATGATTCCACTTTTAATGAGCTTGGACGTCGCGCCTTTCACAAATTGCAGGTGCAAGTCAAAAATCCGAAATTGCAGGTGCGTTCACGCACCGGATTTTTTGGTATCTCCGACGAAGAGCTCAAGCGCCCAATGGAAACGCGCGAACAACAACTTATCGCAGCACTTCATTCGCCTTTCATTTCCAACAGCGTCACAGTTAATTTGACTTCCCTTTTTGCGGGCGATCACGAAAACCAATTTATACGCTCGCTCATCCACATCAATGCCCGCGACCTGACATTCACCAAACAAGAAAATGGCGATTACACCACGCACGTAGACATCGCCGCTACAACACACGATGAAAATGGAGTGACTATCGGTCGGGGCGGTCTTACCTATACATTGCGTGTGAAAGCGCCGGATTATGATGCCGCAATGCGTGATGGAATCGCTTATGCGTTAGATGTGCCAATCAAAAAACCAGGCGCATATCAATTGCGACTTGCCGTGCGTGATGAAAGATCGAAGCGACTGGGTTCAGCTACACAATTTATTGAAGTTCCCGACATCAGGAAAAACCAGCTTGTGTTGTCAGGGATTTCGATGAATGGCGAGTATGAAAAAAGTGGCCTAAATATCGCAACTGTACAAGCAAGCTCCGCATTGAGGCACATGGAACGCGGCATGGTGTTAAATTATGGGTACGCGATTTACAATCCGAAACTTGACCCTAGCAATCGCCCGCAACTCATTACGCAGGTTAAGCTTTACCATGACGGACAAGCGGTATTTACGGGCAAAGAATCTCGTCTCACCAATCAGCAGGATTCTAAAACAAAACGTATTTTTGCGGGCGGCTCAATTGATCTGGGCGCAAACCTTCAGCCTGGAGAATATGTATTGCAAGTCATCGTTAGTGATCTGTTAGCAAAAGAAAAAAATCGTTTGGCTACGCAATGGATGAATTTTGAAATTCTGAATTAGTAGAGCGGGTTCTTTACCCGCGCGACGCTGCTAATTATATCCATTAACGAGCAGAGAACCGGCTCCACTTTTTTGTGGCAATCTCTCAAATATAAAGCAACGTAATTTTTCGCATACTAAATTCACAGCAGCAAAAACACGGCTTTTAAGCTATGCATGAAATTTTCAAACAGTAGTCAAACGGATTAATCACGCATTATCCGCTCCCAGTCTGCATTAGCGGGAGAAGATAATCCGGCCTCTTGCGCTTTGCCGCAGTCTTGTTAAGATAACGCCTACCTGATCTCTCTTGTATTTATAGCGGTGATTCAATGACAGCAAAAATTTTGGACGGTGCTGCGGTGGCGCAGCGAATTAAGCAACGTGTCGCTGCGCGTGTCTCTGAACTCGCTCAGCAAAACTTCATCCCCGGCTTAGCAGTCGTCATCGTCGGCAATGATCCTGCATCACAAGTGTATGTCGGCAACAAAGTCAAAACGTGCGGCGAAATGGGTATCTATTCAGAAAAGCATGCACTGCATGAAACGACTACCACTGAGCAATTGCTGATGCTCGTGCAAGAGCTAAATCAGCGCGATGAAATTGACGGCATTCTCGTGCAATCGCCTTTGCCGAAACACATCAACGAAGAACAAGTTGTTGAAGCGATTGATCCCGCCAAAGATGTGGATGGCTTTCACAAAATTAATGTTGGATTGCTGACGCAAGGCCACGACAGCCTAGTCCCCTGCACTCCGGCGGGCGTAATCGAAATGTTGCAGCAATACGAAATTCCGCTCGCTGGTGCGAATGCCGTCGTCATCGGACGCAGCAATATCGTAGGCAAACCGATGGCGATGTTGTTATTGCAGCACAACGCTACGGTCACAATTTGCCATTCGCGCACAAAAAATCTGCCTGAAATTTGCCGCCGCGCAGACATCGTGATCGCCGCAATTGGTCGCACCGCAATGGTGACAGGCGAATACGTTAGCGAAGGCGCAGTCGTTGTGGATGTCGGCATGAATCAAGCGAAGACGGAAGAAGAAGTGCGCCGCATTTTCAGCGATGAAGAAATTCCAAAGCGATTAGACGTTTTACAAAAACGCGGCGCGACATTGGTCGGAGATGTCGAACCGCGCACCGTCGCTCCACGGGCGAGCTACCTAACGCCTGTGCCCGGCGGCGTAGGGCTGTTGACAATTGCGATGCTCATGCAAAACACATTGAAAGCAGCAGAAAAAAGAAGAGGAAAATAAAAAGGAAAAAGGAAAATATCAAAAGGCAAAAAAGTGGCACTTATTTTTTTTCTAAAAATACGCATTGCTTTTTGATTTGAAAAAATGGCGCAGCCCTTCCGAACTTACTTTTGATATCTGCCTTTTTACTTATGCTAAAGGTCGGCTTAACAGGTGGAATTGCTTGCGGCAAAACGTATGTAACTGAACTTTTGCGCAAGCTCGGATGCGAAGTCACAGACGCTGACATCGCCGCGCGTAAAGTTGTCGAGCCAGGGCAACCCGCTTATGAAGAAATTGTCCAGACTTTCGGGCGTGAGATTTTGCAGGCAGATAGCACGCTGGATCGCGCTAAGCTAGGTGCAGTTGTTTTTGCGGATGAAAAATTACGCACCAAATTAAATGCCATCGTGCATCCGCGCGTGCATGAATTGCAAGTGAACTGGCTTGCCGAAATTGCGGCTCGCAATCCTAACGCAATTACTATCACAGATGCGGCATTAATGATCGAATCTGGAGGTTTCACGAGATACGATAAAATTGTGGTCGTTTTTTGTGCGCCGGAAATTCAGTTGGCGCGATTAATGCAGCGCAATAACCTTACCGAGTCTGAAGCGAAACAGCGGATCGCTTCGCAAATGCCGACAAATGAAAAGCTTAGGTACGCGGACTACTCAATTGATACTTCTGCCGGATTTGAGTCCACACAACAGCAAGTAGCGGTGCTGTATTCTGAATTGCAAAAACAAGCAGCGTTGATTGCCGGAAAATCCTAAGGCTCTGGAAAATGCAGTCCTTTAGGTCTTTCAGACAAGAGGAACAAAAAAGCGATTGAGCAAGAGATTATTTTTTGTCCTCGTTTGGATTGATTGAAATTTACGGCCTGTCCTTTGTGTCCCAGCGCGCGCGCCTTTGTGCTGCGAATTGCCCCGATCTAGCGCGAAGGCAACAACACAGGCCGTTTGCTCAGGGATACCAGCTTATTCCTTTCTCTGGTATCCCTGACTGCAAGTTTCCAGAGCCACCAGCCCCGTTGGATTTTTCAGTGCATGCTGAAATCTAGCTAGCTGGTGGCCTTTACCTTTTGGGCGATATGATGACAGACGTAGCTAAAAATCCTCATACACAGATGAACGTACTTTCCATGAGCGGACAAACTGATAACTTGCGCCTTTGGTCAGCAGCACAACGTACGCTCGCCGCCAGCACCAATCTCGCGCTTGTAACAGTGGGGGCAGACAACGACATCAAAAGCAATGTAGAAAATGAAACCAGTATTTGCCAGCGCTTCCTGAGTGATCCCACCAGAGCCAAAATGTGCGCGGAATATTGCGGACGCGCCCGCCAACGCGTGTTGTTGGAAGGCCAAGCTATCAAATATCGTTGCGCCGCAAATCTGCATTGTTTTGCGGCTCCTGTGCAAGTCGCCGGAGAAACCACTGCGCGTGTGTTAATCGGTGGTCGCACATTTCTTTCGATCAACGAATATCGGGAATTTTTGCAACGCGAAAGTGCCAGCGGCGCGCCTACAGATCCGGCGCTTTTCAGCAATATCAAATTCACTGACACCGAAGAATTAGACCGCTCCAGCCAAATGGTTTTGAGCACGGCGAATGAAATTCTTCCTCGCGCAGCTTCTCCCGTATCAGTTGCGACGGCGGCAGTCGCAACAGCGGCGGAATCCGCACAAAAAACGATTGATGCGCTGGACGAAGCGGCAGTACCTGCGCCCGAAAGACTGGACGTTTTTTTCTCAGGCTCTTTGGAACAAGGATGCCGCGAGGCGATGCGCCTGATTGGTTCGCGCTTTAATATTCGCTCAGCAGCGTTGCTGATGCGTAACGGCAGAAATTTGTTGGCCTGTTCTGCGGGCGGAGAAAAGCGCGAAGAATTAATTACGTTCAGCTTGAAATTCGATTCACAGCTTTTGACGCGGTTGCAGCATCAGGAATTATCAGAATCCTTTTCGCCGCTCAAAGGTGAGGAATTTACCGAAGTCCAAACGCAAGTGATTTGCCATCGTGCTGACGCGTTTCCATTATTTATTGGCGAAGAACTCGCGGGGCTGTTGCTCACACTTGATACAGACCTAGACGAAACAGAAAAGCGCGAAATTATTCGACTCGGTCAAAGCTTGATTGTGCCGCTGGAACTCGCGCGGCTGCGCAACGAATTAAGTGACCAGACAAAATCGCTGGCGCAATGGCAGGATTTCTCGCATTTATTGGCGACTAAAAATAATGCGCCGGAAACATATTCGGCGATTTTGGAAAAAGTCGTTACAGCTCTTGGCGCTGAACGCGTTTCATTACTCGTCTATAATGAGGAAGCCAAAAAATTGGTGTGCAAGGCGTCGAGCGGTTTGCCAAAAGACGTCAGCAGCGGCCCGCGTTTGGGCGAAGGCATTTCCGGCGTTGTGCTAGAACGCGGCGAACCATTGCTGGTGCGCGATTTGCGCGAACAAGCCTGGGTCGCGGCGCGCGCGCATGGTAACGCTCACTCCAATTCATTCATCAGCTTCCCGATTGTCAGCGGCGGCAAACGCCTCGGCGTCATCAATATGACGGATCGCAGCGCAAACGAAACATTCACGGCGACAGATTTAGAATGGCTGCGCGTGTTTGCTCCGTATGCAGCAGCGGCGCTGGAAAAAATTGATCTGCACGAAAAAGCGCAACGTTTTCAATTAATGGCAATCACTGATCCGCTGACCGGATTATTAAATCGTCGTTATTTGGAAGAGCGCTTCACACAGGAAATCGAACGCTCGAAGCGTTATCAATTTCCGCTCTCATTCGTGATGATGGATATAGACGGTTTCAAATCGTTCAATGACACATTCGGTCATCAGGCGGGCGACGAAGTTTTGCGCGAAACAGCGCATTGCATTCGTAAATCGCTACGCAACTTCGACGTCGCGGCACGTTATGGTGGCGAAGAATTTATTGTTGTGTTGCCGGAAACTGATGTCACTTCAGCGATGATTTTGGCGGAACGCTTACGTAAAGCGGTGGAACAACACTTTGCCAGCGAACGTTCGCGCCATCCTGTCACCATCAGCGTAGGCGTTTCCAGCCTCAGCAAAGTCTTGCAAAATCGGCAACAAGTTATCCGCGCTGCTGACCAGGCGCTTTATGCTGCAAAAAAACGCGGCAAAAATTGCGTAGTAGTGTACAATACCGAACTGGTTCCGGGTCTCACTTAATTTGGTTTTGCTTTTTGAGAATAAACCATTAGTCACGAAGCCAGTTACGAACCCCGTTCGGGATCGTCAAGCAATGCAGCCAACCGCCTGCGTTTACCCAACCTTGCACCCACCCAACCGGAAACTCCTGCGCAAATCGTGTCGCCTGACATAATTTTTTAGCCCTAGCTGTATAATATTTTTGCATGTCGTATTCTGTTCCTCCTCTCCGACGCTCTCTCTTGAGTCCGTTGTCCACTGAAGAAATTCTGGCACGCACCGCCATAGCTGTAGATGAAGTGTATCGCGCCGCAGTCCTAAAAAATGCGCGCGCCATGCTCGTCATTGGCCCTCCGCAATCGGGCAAAAGTGAATTATTAAAACTCACCTATGATCGGCTGTTTTTCGATCAGGGGCGTTCGCTGCCGATTTATTTCAATTTGCGCCGTGACCGTTTAGCGCCGGAAAAATTTGCCAAAGATTTCTTGTTGACGCTGTTGCGCCAATATTTGGCTTTCGTGAATCAAGATGATGAATTGGTTTCGCGCCACGAATTAACCGAACGCGATTTGCTGAATTTGGCTGCGCCTAATGAGTATGGCGCGATCAAAGAAGCGATTGAGGGTTACGATCAGCGCACGAGCGATGGCGATAATCGTTCACTGGTGCGCTACATTCTAGGCTTGCCGCAACGCCTTGCCGCGCGCAGTTTGTACCATTTCACCATTTTGCTTGACGAAGCACAGTGGCTGGATCGCGTGTTGGTTGACGAGGAAATTGCTAATCTTTTTGGCGAAGTTTTGCAGCAACCGCACCTAGTTTCGTTCATTTTGACCGGACAACAACGCGCCTTGCTCGATCAATTGGCAGCCGAAGAAGGATTGATTGGGACAGTAAAATTGTTGCATTTCAATCAGCCTGAGTTGCCCGCGCTGCAAGAACAAATAAAACGATGGTGTGCAGAAGAAAAAGTTTCATTTAATGCCGAAGTAGGCAAACTAGCAATTCATCAACTCGACAGCAATTTATTTTATTTGCGCTCTATCACTACCGCCGCCAGCGAGCGTAAATTAGCTTTTGATAAAAGCACAGACTTCGCCAATTTGTACGTCGCCGAATTATTGCAAGGTCGCTTCGCGCATTATTTTTCGCGTCTGTTACGACAGGTTGCCAACGATGCTACGAACGGACAAGCTGGTGATTTAGCCGCCATCGAAATTGTTTCTATTTGCCACGAAGCAATGGATTCACGCGCGCCTATTGAATTTTTGAAAGAAAAGCTGGCGCCGCGCTTTGACCTGTATGCGTTATTGCGCGAATTGCATCGCAACGAACTCATCACGATTTTGGACGGACATGTTTTGCCGGCGGATGATCCTGTTTTTTGCGACTGGATTAACGCTACGTATCAGCGCTTTGCAGGCACACCGCTGGAAGAAGTCAAAGTAGATTTATTGCGCCGCCGCATCAAAGCGATTCCGCAAGTGCTCGCTTTAAGCGCACGTCACAGCCTGCATTCACAAATCGAAACTTTGCTCAAGCGTTTTGACGGACAGTCCGTCGCGCGATCTTTGTTTGTGCATGACGATTTTGTGCAACGCTACGGGCAAGCGACTTATGAAGCAATGTTGACTGGATTGCAAAACGAAGCGGAAAAAGTTCGCTTGGCGCAAGTCGTTCACGTTACAGAAGGCAGCCTGTTCAGCCATCGCGGTGATCTATTGCCCGGCAACTGGAGCTATTTACTAGCGTTCGGTTTTGAGCAGGGAGTTTACGATCAGGAACATGAAATTGTGTGGTTATTGGCGGTCGCAGATGCGCCAGCAATGGTGAATGCAGACGCTGTGCAAGCCCTCGACCAGCAATTACACGATTTGCAAAATGCGCTCACAGCACGACAAGCAGCAGATAAACCCGCGCCCAAAATCTTACGTTGGGCAATTAGTAAAATGGGATTCACCCCCGATGGAACAACGGCCCTGAGCGCACGCGGCATTGCAACTTCAGATTATTTACAACTGGAATTATTGACGCAACTGCTCAACACTCCCACAAAAACGGAAGATGTTTTACAGCCCGAAGTCGAGGCACCAATCGTTGTTGAAGTACCGACTGACGCCGAAGCTCAGGTCACAATTGAAGAAACTCCGGTTGCTGAAATCCCAACGCCTGATGTTACCGCGCCTGAAATTTCTTTTGAGAACTCCGCTGCGCCCGTGACTGAAACCGTTAGCGAGTCCGACGATTTCCCTATTGCGACGGAACCCGCTGAAGAAAAATTGGAAGTTGCGCTTGCGCCTGAATTGACCGAGCCTTTGCCATCTGCGTCACCTACGCCTACTGCCATCAACGCTGGTAAAGCGCTGGAAATGGAAATTCCGATCAATGATGACAAGGAAATTTTGGCTGCGCGCGTCGCCGAACGAATGGCCAAAAATGCTGGCTTTTTGCCAGAAGCAGTCAATCAAATCAAAACGGCTTTGATTGAAGCGTGCCTTAGTCTGGCGGCGGCGAATCAATCTACGGATGGCAATATTTATCAACGCTATTTCGTGGATGACGAAAAAATCGTGATCACGGTAGCGGATAGCAAAGCCGGATTAGATGATACAAGCGGCGAAATTATCCAGGACGATTTAGAAAGAATCTGGCGGTTGGAAGTACTGCGTAGTTTGCTTGATTTAGTACAACTCACAAAATTCGAGCACGGCTGGCGCGTGGAATTGACACGATTCATTCCGCAACAAAATTTTTCTGACGAATAAAATAGCGTTTATAACAAAGGCAACCGCACTGTAAACGTAGTGCCCTTGCTTGCCTCACTGGCTGCACTAATTGTGCCGCCGTGAGACGTGACAATCCATTTTACGATAGATAACCCCAGCCCAAATCCTTGCGCGCCTTTGTCGCTTGTGCTGCGCGAATGGCGAAAAAATCGCTCAAAAATATACGGCAAATCTTCAGCCGGAATGCCGCGCCCAGTGTCTGCAACACGCAGCACAGCATCGTTACTTTCCTCGACAAGACTCAGTTTTATCTCCCCATTTTGCGGCGTGTATTTGATCGCATTATCCAGCAAATTCAGCAGCATTTGCTTCAGCCGCTGTGCATCACCTTTAATTGTCAGCGGCGCATTGGTCGGACATTCATATGTCCACTGCAATCCTTTTTCCGATGCGAGCGGATGCAAATACTCAGTAACTTGTGTACACAATTCGCCAATGTTTACAGGCGCGTAACGCAATGCGGATTGATCAGCGTCCGCGCGCGCGAGCATTAATAAATCTTCCACTAAGCGCGAGAGACGAATAATTTCTTCGAGATTTGATGTCAGGACTGAACGATATTCTTCCGGCGTTCGTTCGCGGCGCAGCGCAATTTCAATATCACCGCGCATCACTGCCAACGGCGTTCGCATCTCATGCGAAGCGTCAGCCGTAAATTGTCGTTGGCGCTCGAACGCCCCTTGCAAACGCGCGATCATGCGATTGAAAGTTCCGGCAAGTCGGCTGAGTTCATCTTTTTGCGGCGGCAGCGGAACGCGTTTCGATAAATCGCTTGCTTCGATTTCTTCCGCAGTTCGAGTTAACCGCGCGACCGGATTTAAAACTTGATTCGCCAATAATAGCCCGCCATAACTGCCGAGCAATAATGCGCCAGGCCCTGCTATCGCTAATAAAATCAAGAGCTGGCGACGCGCTTTTTGTAGCGGGCTGAGCGATTGCCCGACTCGTATATAAAAAATTCGTCCCATTTCGTCGCGTGTGCGTTGTGTCACGGTGCGTAAGGGTTCGCCTGACGCTAATCGCACCGATCCGAAATGTAGGTCGTTGTCTTTGATCTCTTGTAATTCTTCCAGCTTTACAGGCAAGTGATAAATTTTCAGCATCACCTGTTCATCCACCAATTCGCCTGCTTCATTGATAACTTGCACAATCAACGGCGCAATCATCATTTCATCTTCTTGCTTGCGCGATTGAGCTTCATCAGATAAATCGCCTAACCGTAAGCGATGCTCCATTGTCTGCACTGTCGCGGTCAGCGAAGTATCAATGAGGGTAACGAGGCTGCGTGTGATATAGGTGTAAACCGCCACGCCAAAAAACGCCAGCACGGCGGTCAGGAGGGCTAGATAATAGACAGTAAGTTTGACGCGCATAACGAAGCCGTTAGCAATAAGCGCTTAGCGAGCCACATTTAGCTAACAGCTAAACGCTTATGGCTAATTGCTTACTACGGAGTTTTCAGCATATACCCAACACCGCGAATTGTCTGTAATAGCTTGGGATTGCGATTACGATCCACTTTGTTTCGCAAATAGTTGATGTATACGTCTATGACGTTCGTTAACGCATCGTAGGTTTCATGCCAAACTTTTTCAGAGAGAATCTCGCGCGACAAAATTTCGTTGGGATGGCGCATCAAGTATTCAAGCAAATTAAATTCTTTGCCGGTTAGTTGAACTTCTTCCCCACTGCGCGTCACGCGACGATAAATTAAATCCAAAACTAAATCGCCGATTTGCAATTTCGTCACATCTTCAGAACGACGCAGCAAAGCTCTGATACGTGCAAGTAATTCGGAAAAAGCAAACGGCTTCGTGACATAATCATCCGCGCCGCTGTCTAATCCTTTGACTTTCATTTCGGTGGAATCACGCGCCGTTAGCATTAGGATGGGAGTTTTGACTAAGGCCTCACGCAAAGCGCGTGCAACCGCAAAACCATCCATTCCCGGCAGCGTCACATCTAACAAAATCACGTCAAATTTGCTTTCTTTTCCTACTTTTAATCCGGTGTCACCATCCGCCGCAATTTCGACGTGCATGCCTTCTTCTTCCAACCCGCGCTTGAGCAAATCTGCCATTTTCTGCTCGTCTTCAATGATCAAAACCTGCATGACAATCCTCTCCCAATTTGTTTTTGTTGCTGGAAGGTAGCTACACGCGTTTTTGGACAATGCATTTACTAACTGTCTTTGCGCACTGAAGCTAATAACCAAACAAGGTAATCATCAGTACCGGAAGCAATCGGAAGAGCAATAATTTCGGGCGTCTCGTATGAGTGATGCGATTTAATTGCAGCACTAATAGCAGCAAATAATTCCTGCGTAGTCTTAATGAACAGCAATACTTCTTGGGACTGTTCGACCTTGCCTTGCCACCGGTAGACTGAAATCAGCGGCGGCAAAATTTGCACACACGCTGCGAGTTCATTTTCAATTAATACTTGGGCAATTTTTTCTGCTTCCGCGTGCGTTCCGGTTGTCGTTAGAACTACGATTGGATTCATGGGGTTGCCTGTGAAAGCAATTTTTTTCAGGAGGAGTTTTATGTTATCTGACCGGGAGGAAAATCAGCGTACCCATTCGCCGGAATAAACCGCGCGGGCTTCGCCTGTTTGCAAAACCAAATTGTCGTCGCGCCATTCGACTTTTAATTCGCCTGCAACAGTTTTGACCGTCACATCACGCTCGACATATCCGTTGAGCATCGCGGCCAACGCCGCGCCGCATGAGCCTGTACCTGATGCCAAAGTTTCGCCGCAACCGCGTTCCCAAAAACGCACTTCGATTTCGTTGCGATTCAGGATGCGGATAAATTCGACGTTCGTGCGTTCTGGAAAAGCCGGATGTGTTTCGATCATTGAACCAAGCCTGCGCCAATCAAAGCTATCGAAATCATCTGCGAAAATACTGCAATGTGGATTGCCCATTGAAGTCGCGGTAAACTCGACTTCGTGCCCATCAATATGGAGTTTTTGCCTGATTACTTTTTCCAACGGCGGATCAATATTCACGGGAATTTCTGTGCTGGAAAATTTCGGCGTGCCCATTTCCATTTTGAATTTGCACGCGCCGCCTTCGCGGTCAAGCAACGATAATTCTTTCACGCCCGCGCCTGTAGCGATTTTCAGTTTCGGTTTGATCCAACGCTCAACGACAAATAAATACGCAGCGACACAGCGCGTGCCGTTGCCGGAAATTGCCGTTTCACCACCATCCGAATTGAATAGGCGAATTTCAAAATCAATGCCCGAAATGGGCTTGCGATCAAGTACAATTTCCAAGCCATCCGCGCCAGCACCAAAATGACGATCACAAATTCGCTTGGCAAATTCGGCGTAATTCGTCGTGATCGTTCTAAGTTCCGCTTCGCGCACAATAAGAAAATCGTTGCCGAGCGCTTGGTATTTATGAAATTGCATAGGAATGGTGGTTGGTAATTGGTGAATGGTGGTTGGCAGATACAGGAAAGCCCGCCACCGCACACCAGCCACTAACCACTAATTAAAAATGAGTCATCTTTCGGAATTCGTCTACGCGAACGGCAATTTCATCACGCGTCAGGCGGCGCAGCCGATCACAGCTAAATTCTTCGACGTTGAATGAAGCCATCACTGAACCATGAATAATCGCACGGCGAATTGTGGCTTCGTCTAAACTGTCGTGCTTGGCAATGTAGCCCATGAATCCGCCGGCAAAACTGTCGCCTGCACCCGTCGGATCGAACACGCTTTCAAGCGGAAATGCCACCGTAGCGAAATACGAATCTTTCGTGAACAACGCCGCGCCATATTCGCCGCGTTTTACGATTAGTAGTTTAGGACCAAAGGTCAGAATTTTTTTCGCGGCTTTGATCAGGTTTGATTCACCCGCCAATTCGCGTGCTTCAGCATCGTTGATAATCAGCGCGTCAACGACAGCTAAGGTTTTCAGCAATTCTTCGCGTGCGCTTTCGATCCAGTAATTCATCGTGTCCATCGCCACAAATTTGCAATCTACTTGTTCGCGGACTTCGCGTTGTAGCGATGGTTGAATGTTCGCCAGAAAAAGATATGGAGATTTTTTTGCTGCTGCTGAAAGCTTCGGTTTGAAATCACCGAACACGTTTAGCTGTGTGTCCAGCGTTTGCGCCGTATTCAAATCAAAGCCGTATTCGCCTTTCCAGAAAAAGGTTTTGCCACCGGGAATGCGTTGCAAATTTTCCGTGTTGATATTGCGTTCATGAAAAACTGACATATCGTCTTCAGTGTAATCTTCGCCAACGACGCCAACGACTGAGACATCAGAAAAATATGAGGCTGAAACTGAGAAGTGCATCGCCGCGCCGCCGAGGCTGCGCGTGCGTTCGCCGAACGGCGATTTCACGGAATCAATTGCGACTGAACCTACGACCAAAAGTGACATTAGCTTTTTTTCTTTCCTTCCTGTTTATCTTCAGATTTTTTGCCCGCGCTAGTTTGTAATTCGCTGAGGCGTTTTTTCGCATCTTTGTTGTATTTGCTGTCTGGATATTTTTCGGCGACTTGCGAAAAATATTTGAGCGCTTCTTCCTGATTGTCGTCACGCAAATAAACTTCCCCGAAAAGGAAATAGACCTCGTCCACTTTCGCAAAATCAGGGTTTACATCCAGAATTTCTGTCAGACGGCCCAGAATTTGTTTATTGCGACGTTTAACGGCTTCAGCACCATCCTTGTCTGAATTACGCTTGAAATATTGCCACGCAACATCCAAATTGTGCGCCGCTTCTTTTTCCAATTGCGGATCGCGTTTGGGAGCGATAGGGCCGCGATTCACTTGCGCGGCATATACACCGCTAACCGAACAAAAACCATCGGCGCAGTTGCCACCACAGATCAGGCTGATACCAGCAAAAACGAATGTAAGCACGATTGAAAAGGCGATTCTTGAATGGATTTTCATTACTACCTCCTAAGTCAAGCCTGATGAAAAATCACGTCCAGCGTGCGCTTCAGGCTGAGCCAACTTGCCTCTCTCAGATATGCTCAAATTGAGCTTAACGACAAGGTATCATTTATCTCATTGCCCGCCATTTAAATCAAATCGTATAGCAATTCTCAGGTCAGCCAAAATCATTTGCGAATTAATAAATTTCAGCAAAAAAATGGCTGGCATTTTGTGTAAATGCCAGCCACAAAAATGTCTATTCAAATTTAGAGAAACTTAGAATTCAAACCGCAACGCAAATTGCATTTGGCGCGGCGAGCCTTGAATATTTTGGAATTTGCCAAAATCCGAAGGCATGTTAGTTCCTTTTGTATCCAAATATGGATCAACCGGGAATCCGAAACCTGACCCGTTTACATCGGTGAACCGTTGTGTATTCGTCAAGTTGAAGATTTCGGTGCGGAACACAAACCGCTTTCCTTCCCACGGCAAATTGAAGGATTTGTAAAACCCTGCGTCAAAAACCACATAACCAGGTTCACGTAAAGTGTTACGATCTCCAACTTCACCGGGATAAGGATTGCGATAACTTGAATAAGCTGCGACCGGATCGCTGAATAAATTCGGGTCGCCTGTACGCGTTGGCGTAGAGACAACATTGCGTACAGAAACAAGATTAGATTGGACGTTCCAGTTTGTAGCCCAACGACCATCGTCATAGGGCTGACCGGCGGCTAAGCCAGTATTCCAACGGAAGATACCTGTTGTTTGCCAGCCACCAAAGAGGAAATTCGCTACAGGGTTAATGCTGCTGAAGAATTTCTGACCTTTACCAAATGGCAAAATGTAATTGAAATTCGCATTAACCAGATGACGAATGTCGAAGTCTGACGGGCCGCGATTCACTTTTAAATCTAGCGGATTCAGAATCAAGCTAGAACCTGAAATTGTTGATCCCGTTGGTTCCAAACCGGAAGCGATATCGAACGAATGGCTCCAAGTGTAATTGAAATCTGCGCTGAAATTGTCGCTGAAACGTTTTTTGAAGCTCATCTGCATTGCGTGGTAATCCGATGAACCAATTGAGGAGAGGGCACCGAACGCAGCATATTGCGGATGATAGAAAAGATTGTTGCTATAACCTAAGCCATCGTTCCAAAGAACTTGTACAAAAGTATAGTCAGTCGTGTTTCTTCCGCCTACACTGCTGCGTGCAATCCGACGATAAGCGGCTTGTGAAGCGGTTAAGGCAGTTGGGGTTCCAAGGATGGAATATGTTCCGGCCAATCCAGGAACGATATTTTCAAAATAAGCGATTTTCGGAACAGCCGTGATGGAAGAGTTTTTCTCACGATAGGAGATCAACTCGCGCATCGCAGTGTAAAAATCAACCCCTGTTTTGGGATCGCGAATATTGTTGAAGTGCATGACATCGCGCGAAACCAAAAGCTTACGTCCGACGCGCCCAACATAGCTGGCTTCAAAAGAATACCCTTTGCCAAAATCGCGTCCGAACGAAACGTTGAAGGTGTGGTTATAAGGGGTCGTGATCGAATCATCCAATCCACTTTCAATCCGCTGATTTTGATCAGACGGCTGTTGCAAGGGGAATTTCAAGGATGGTTGAATGGTCAGAAGCGGAAGGCTCCGCACGCTTTGATTGAAGCCCGTGAAAAGTGGAGCTAAACGGTCGGTCACATTAAATGTATTAGCTGAAATTTGGCTGGATGAGCCAAAACCAAGAATCGCTTGTCCGTCGAAACTTACCGCTAATGCGCCGCCAAGACGGTCAAACACTAAACGATACCCACCACGAATCGTACTCTTGCCTTCGCCAAAAAGGAATTTCGATAAGCCGCTTTTACCATTAGGTGACCAAGCTGCAGAAATTGAAGGACCAAAGTTATTCCAATCGTGTTTATAAAATCCTATCTTGCCATTCGCTTTGCCAGCCAAATCAATCGAAATCGGATCATTGTATGGCTTTCCGGCATTAGCTCCGTCAATACGTTTTTGCAAATAATCGCCCAAGCTTTGTACAGGTTTGACCTGTAAGCCATTGGCTTCATAAACAGGCACCGAATTTGACCAACGCAAACCATAGTTCACCGTCAGATTCGGTTTGATCTTCCAGGAATCTTGTAAGTAAACGTCATATTCCTGCGTTCTGAAATCACGTTTGATTCCAGTGCCAGGAGCAATTACATTTCCTTGACGATCATAATTAACGTTTGCGCTGTATTGCGAAAGACGACCGATGACGGTTGCGAGCGCGTCACGTAAATCGTCTGAAGCTCCCCCCACATTTGAGAAAATTGGATCACCGTTATCATCGTTAATCAGCACATCACCCGAAAAATCGTAATAGCTCGGATTAACAATGGCGGTGTCATACGACTTGCCAAAAGAAGTTCTTCGGTTGGCAATAAACCGGAAATTAATACCGCCCTGTACCGCGTGACTCCCTTTTGTCCAGGATAAATCATCAACAACATTATGAATCGGCGTCACACGACTGACTGCGCGTGTTGCGTTTACAGGAGCAAAAATGTAGCGGAAGAAAATGTCATTTTGATCTGAATCCCCTCCCTGAGTAAAAGCTGTTCGCGTCAACCCGTAGCGGAAATTATTTACAACAGAATTAGAAACCGTCCAAGCCTCACCAAAAGCAATTCCTTTCGGCTGGCTCCAACGAGTTGGGGATACGGTGTCATTGAAGCGACCTGCGCTGGCTGCAGTATCATTTTGATAATTGAGGCGGGCTGACACGTTATGCTTAGAATTGACAATGAAATCAAATCTACCGATGAAGGTATTTTCTCTGATCGGCAATGGGGCATTGAAACGAAATCCGCTGGTGTTCAAACCGTCGCCAACAGTTGTATCGTTTGCTTTATAACGATTCGCGGCACTTGCCAATACGGCTAGCACGGCGGAATTTGTACCAGGATCAACACCATTTGCCTTTAAATAGCCTGCGCTAATTTGCGCTCGACTAAGACAGTTGACTCCGGCGGGTGTACCAGCAGGGCAAGAACCGAATTCGTTGCTCTTTCCGTCAGCAGTATAATAGCGAATAATTCCTTGCCCTAATGAGGGGAGCGGCACTTCACGCACGATAGGCGCCCCTTTATCTTCGCGGAATTTTTCGTAATTAAAGAAAAAGAAAGCACGATCTCTTTTAATTGGCCCCCCGATTGCGCCGCCGAAATTATCACGCCGCAAACGCGCACGATCTACGCCAGCCTTATTGCTAAACCAATCGTTTGCGGCAAAGGCTTCGTTGCGATTGTATTCATAAAGCGAACCGTGCCAGCCGTTGGTCCCAGAACGCGTTACAAGGGAAATCTGGGCACCTGAAGAACGTCCATTATCGGAGTTAGCATTCGTTGTAGTAACACGGAATTCCTGCAAGGAATCTGGCGTAGAGCGCAGGGCGCTGAAAAATGCTGCGCCACCTTGCTGTTCATTCACGTCAACGCCATCCAATGTAACGTTTGACTGATCCGAACGTGCGCCGTTGACGTAGCCACCTTTTTTCACGTCGTCGGTACCATTTTCATTATCAATTTTAGCAGTTACGCCAGGCTGTAATGAGAGCAAGCCAACCACGTTGCGCGAGAGCAACGGCAATTCCTGCACTCTGCGATTGTCGAAGGTGTTACCGATTGTCGCATCTGTGGTGTTAATAATTGCTTCCCCGCCTGTTACTGTCACTGTATCAGTAACGCTGCCCAACTGTTTAAATTGCAAATTCAAAGTGAGCGGAGTATTAACGAGCACTTGTACATCGTCTGCAACGATTGAAGCAAAACCTGTCCCTTCGACTTTAATGCGATACATCCCCGGCGGAACCTGAGGAATTTGAAATGAGCCATCAGAACCTGACGTTAGAGTACGTACTGCGCTATTCGCTTTGTTTGTCAGAGTAATCGTGGCACCTGGAATGGCATTATTTTGCGGGTCGGAAACGAGTCCCGATATTGAAGTATTTTGCGCTAGCACTGCTGATACACAAAAAGCGACGAGGAGAAATGAAACCAAATTTCTCACAAGGATTCTTCTTATCATCATGGTGATCCTCCTGATAGTTGGCTTCTGTCTCAACTTCATCTATTTTCTAATCTCGAATGGGCTTTTGCCGTAAGCTGAAATCGTGGCCAACCTTTCAACGAACGATTAATAAATCAATTTTTTAGAAAAAGAACAATTTGGTTTCTTTACAAGGCAAGCTATATGCCTGTTCGATAATGACATTAAACCTCGCTCAAATGATTGCAGGCATTCCGCCTATTCGTTAAAAATAAACAAGTTACACAGCCCGCACACACTTCATTCAAAAAACGATCTAACAGAAAACAAGCCGGATCGCATTCAGATTTTCGTATGTGTTACAAATTTTCGGACGGAAAAATTTGATTTAAGGTTGATTTAAGAGAGTGATTGGAAGATTTCGTGAATCAGTTGCCCTAAATTAAGGTCGCCGCGTGATGCACTCTGAAAGATTTCTTTCAGCCCCCTTTTCGTGCATCCCCGCGGCGCTTATTCCCTCTTCAACCAGCGATTGGTTGCCGGGAAATCTGATAGATTTTTTTTTCGCTCAAACAGTTTAGGAATTTCCAAACAAAATTGTGATCTAATCAACGATACATTTCGCATCTTGTTCTTTTCCTCAAGCATTCTGCTTGCTAGCGACGCCATACCAGTATTCAAGCTGCGTGCCAATAAAATTTTGCAGCAGTTGAGGCCTGTACTTTTCCTTGTAAAACCATGCAATCAAACAATGTTTTAGCGAAATAATAACCTCTTCGAGCAAACGATTTAGAATCCTTTTTCACACCAATCTGTCGGGTGTTTTGACGTTTTGGTGTACTCTTATTCCAGAGGTCTTTTGTTCGCCCAACGACCTTAGCAAAAGTTTGACAAGGCCTAGGCCTTCTGTTAGCTTGGCTGCTTTATCTTGGGCAACCCTTGACGCAACACTCATTATGACTGTAGGCAATCCAAGGCGAGGCTGCTCGCTGCTCCGTTTTTCTGCGCTTGCTATTTTGCTGGCTTTTTTTACATTCCTCAGCGCGTGCGCCAGCATTGCTAAATATAGCGATCAAAGCATTCCTAAACTCTTAACCCCTGTTGAAGATGCCGACATTGACAAGCTTGCCGCACAATTAAAAATTTTCACGGATGTTGAATCTATGCGGGCGACACGCGTATCCATGCAATTTACTGACGCGGGTTCGGCTGAGCGTTATCGGCGCGCGGACGCTACCATTGTGGTGCAACGTCCTGGCAATTTGCGGCTCATTATTCAAATTCCTGTAGCGAAAACTAAATTGGCAGAAATGGTAGCCGATGCTGAACATTTCAAAGTTGCGGTTTACTACGATAAATACAAGCGATTTTTGCTCGGCACCAATCAGGCAGATTACAGTAAGTGGAAAGCGAAATTACAAACTGAAGCCCAACAATCTGCTTTCATCAATGCGCGTCCCTTTCATTTTACAGATGCTTTGATGGTACGCCCTTTGCAGCTAGGAGATGCGCGCTTCACTTATAGCTTGCAGGAAGAGCTACAAGATGAAGCTGATGAACGACCCGGTGCAAAAAAAGGCGCGCGCGTTTGGCGCAGCTATTATGTAGTTTCAGAAATTGAAATTACGGATAAAACAAGAAGTTTCGGCATTTTGAAACGACGCTTCTGGTTTGATCGTACGAATCAATTAAATCTGGCACGGCAACAGGTCTTTGATAGTAAAGGAAAATTGCTCACAGATATTCGTTATGCGAAATATCTGAAGCTCAATTCCGATAGTCCGATTTTGCGTCCAAGTGTCATCGAAATCCGACGTCCTTATGATTCTTATTCGGCGGAATTAAATTTTCTGACAGACAGTGTCGAGTTCAATGTTGAGGATTTGCCGCCAACAGCGTTTGTGCTAGAAAACACAGAAAAATTGCCGGAAACCGATCTTGATAAGCCAGAGAATAAATAGCATTAACAATCAATGGATAATTTAATTGTTGCCAATTTACGCCAACGCCCGACGCGCACGCTTGTGAGCGTAATTGGCGTAGCGCTCGGCGTTGTGCTGATTTTGGTCAACACAGGTTTGGTACGCGGCATGCTTAATGACAGGTCGCGGCGCGAACGTGGCGTAGGTTCAGAAATCACTTTCACGCGTCCCGGCGCAGGCGATATTTTATCAGCTTCAGGTTTGACGTTGGATGTGCGCTATGCTGAGCGCATCGCAAAAATTCCCGGCGTAAAAGTCGCTAGCCCAATTGGTAAATATTTGCAAAAAGGTAATTCAGGGCTTGGGCTGGAGATGGTAGACGGCATTGATTTTCCAAGTTATACGGCAATGAGCGGAATAAAAATTGTCGAAGGGCGCACTTTTCAAGCGGACGACGAAGTCATTATTGATGATTTCAAAGCGCGCAAAAGCAACGCCAAGGTCGGCAGCGAAATTGAGGTCTTTGGCAAGAAATTAAAAGTTGCCGGAATTTATGCTCCAGAATCTGGTGCGCGCGTCAAAATGTCGCTGACCGCGTTGCAAAATTATTTGAGCTCGCAAAACAACTGCTCTTATATCGCGGTGCGCTGCGACGACCCTGAAAAACAGGAAGAATTGCAAAAACGCATTAACCAAGAGTTACCAGGAAATACAGTGCAATTGATGCGCGACTTACCAAGTTTTGAGCGCGCAATTCCCGGCATTGACGGCTTCATCAAAACAATTTTGATTCTTTCGATGATTGTCAGCTCGCTTGTGATTTTGCTGGCGATGTATACGACAATCACTGAACGCACACGCGAAATCGGTATTTTGAAATCGCTTGGCGCATCCAAACGATTCATTATTTCCGTAATAGAAAAAGAAGCTATTGCCATTAGCCTGATCGGAGTGGGAGTAGGAGTTTTAGCGGCGCTGCTAATTAGTTGGGCAATTCGCTCGACAACAACGCTGCAAATTGAATTGCAGTTGTCTTGGGTGTTAAGAGCAGCATTAATTGGAGTCGCAGCCGGAGTAGGCGGCGCATTTTATCCTGCGCTGCGGGCAGCGAATCAAGATGCAGTCAAGGCACTTTCATACGAATAAGGCTTATGGCAATTTTGCAAACAGAAAATTTGGTGATGACGTATCGCGTTGGCAAAGTTGATGTCCATGCCTTGCGCGGTATAAATCTGGCGGTCGAAAAAGGCGATTTCATTTCCATCATGGGACATTCTGGCAGTGGTAAATCTACGCTGTTGCACATTCTTGGTGGATTACTCAAACCCACAAGTGGTAGGGTTATTGTTGATGGTGAAGATTTGGCTGCGGTCAGTGATGCACAGCGCACTGACATTCGTCGCCGCAAAATTGGTTTTGTATTTCAGCGCTTCAATTTGTTCCCGACTTTGACGGCTGAAGGCAACTTGAAATTAGCCGAACATATTCACGGTGCGAACGGAAATGCCGAACTTCGCCGCGAAGTCTTGCAGTTACTCAAGTTAGAAAATAAAATGAAACATAAGCCATTAGAATTATCTGGTGGCGAACAACAGCGCGTAGCAATCGCGCGTGCTGTTATTAATCGCCCCGCGATTATTTTGGCAGATGAGCCGACCGGAAACCTTGATTCAGAGAATTCCGAAATTGTTTTGAAAATGCTAGTGCAACTGAACCGCGAGCTAGGGCAAACGATTGTAATGATTACCCATAATCCCGAAGCGGCAGAAATTGCGCGACGAAAAATCTTGATGCGCGACGGACAAATTGTAAGTTAATGGTTGAGGCGCATCACGAGCAAGTTGGTACTGCTATGAAAAAGCTGCTCAGTTCAATTCGTAATATTTTTTTCTGGGCCTACGACCGTGGAACCTGGCAATACGATTTGCTCGTAGTGCTAATTGTTGCCACGATTTTTTTCGTGCCCGGACAATTTTTTGGTGATCGTGATCGTCCCTTGCGTGCGCTAGATCAAACCAAAGAGCGGCGCTGGGATATTGAACCAAAGAAAATTGATTCGTTTGCCATTCGCAGCGGTAAATCAGCTCGTTTGAAAGACGATCCCAAAGAAATTGTGCAGCTTTATTTACAGGAAGTAATTGGCCCTAATATTCAAGTCACAAATTGTATTGTTGAAATGGACAAAGGCGGGCAAGTTACCGGTTACAGTGTCTGGTTTTAATAAACTATTTTTTATCAAACCTAATTAATGAGTTACGCATCATAAAACTGAATCTGTGAAACTTTAATTTGAATTTATCAACGGAGAATACAAAATAATGAAACGAATCATCAGCCTCGCAGTCATTTTCGCTATGTTGATGATGGCTGTTGGGAACTATCAGGACACACAAGCTAAAACTGGTAGTCAATTACTGACAGGCATTCTTAGTAAAATGCAAACAGCACATAGAAGCTTACGATCAATGCGTGCTTCGATGGTGCAACAAAGAAAAAATCCCCAAATTGGTTCCACCGAAACTGATTACGGAACATTGATCTATAAACCCGGCGCACGCGGCAAAAGCAAATTGCGCATTGATTACACGCGCCCCGATCAGAAAAGCGTAGCAGTCGTCGGAGAAAGTTTAGTGTTTTATCAGCCACGCATCAATCAAGCGCTGAAAACAACTTTATCGAAAGCAGCTAAAGGCAAAACCAGTAGCTACTCCGCGCTCGTCGGCATTGATGGCTCCCTCGAAACATTGACCAGAGATTACAACGTAGAATACGTGAAAGATGAATTGGTGAATGGCAAAGCGACCACCAGATTGCAATTGACACCCAAGGGTGGCAGTTCATTCAGCCGCATTGATTTGTGGGTTAGCAATGATTTTTGGCTGCCTGTGCAATACCAAATGTTCGAGCGCAACGGGGACAATACGCTCGTGAAATTTTCAGGAATGGAAATTAATCCCAACCTCGCAGATGCAGCATTCAACGTAAATCTTCCGGCAGGAACAAAAATTGTAGATAAGCTGTAACTACGCGCATTTTTGTGTGCGCATTCGAGTCGTGCAAAGGCTAAGCGGATATCTGCTTGGCCTTATTTTTTGTCGTTAGATTGTTAGTAGTGGAATTGTCAGAACCCTGGTAACGCGTGGATATTCTTAATAAGTATTCTGTCATTGCCGTTCGCAGATTCTGACCTTCTCGTCACGCGCTTACACCGATACTACTGACAGTAATCCTAAGCCAAAAAGTTTTGCTGTTCCGTTTCAGGTAAAACTTTCCGAAATGTGAGGCGATGAATTTCAGTCGCGCCGCGCTCGCGCAGAGCCTGCAAATGCACGGCGGTTCCATAACCTACATTTTTTGCAAAACCATACCCTGGAAATTTCTGCTCATAATCAACCATCCATTGATCGCGCGCGACTTTGGCAATAATCGAAGCGGCTGCAATTGAGACTGATTTTGCATCACCTTTAATAATGGATTTTTGTTGAATTGAAATTTCTTTCAGAGTTATCGCATCCAGTAATAAATAATCTGGCACAGGATCAAGCGCAGTAATTGCCACACTCATAGCTTTATGCGTAGCGCGCAAAATGTTAATGCGATCTATTTCATCGGCTTCAATACGTGCAATAGCAAATGACAAAGCAACGGCGCGAATTTCTTCGTCCAAGCGCGTGCGCATTTTTGCACTCATTTTTTTGGAATCGTTAAGACCAGCAGGAATGCAAGCAGGATCAAGAATTACAGCGGCAGCAACAACCGGCCCTGCGAGTGCGCCGCGTCCGACTTCGTCTACGCCGGCGATCAGACGTGCGCCCGCTGTTCTGGCTTCATTTTCAAAAGCCTCATCGCAAACAATTTTTTCAGGCAGGGGCTGAGACATAAATGAAAAGCACATTTGGCTATGGTGCGAAACCAATAGCCAAATGTGCTAAACCTACGGTCAACGAATCGCTCGCAAAAGAGCATTTTCTAGGCTTGCGCTTTTGCTTTTGCATTGTGCGCACGCATATCGCGTTCACGCAAACGAGCCGCTTTACCACGCAACGCACGCAGGTAATACAATTTCGCACGACGAACGCGACCATATTTTACTACGTCAATATGATCAACGATGGTGGCGTGCAGCGGGAAAATACGTTCGACGCCAATGCCAAAAGAAGTTTTGCGCACGGTGATTGATTCACGCACGCCGCTGCCGCGACGGGCAATCACGACGCCTTCAAATGCCTGCAAGCGCTCTTTGTTGTCGCTTTCTTTGATACGCACGTGAACACGCACAGTGTCGCCGGGGATAAACGAAGGAATATTCGCTTTCACCTGTGAGCTTTCTATTTTATCTAATGATTGCATAAGTCACCTCAATTTTCTGAATGTCTCAATTTTTCTTCAATCCACTGTCGTTCTTCTTCAGACAGTGTGGAGTGCGCCAGCAAAGCTGCTATTAAGTCAGGGCGCATCTGCAAAGTTTTCAGCAAAGCGGCTTGTCTACGCCATTTGTCAATGTTGCCGTGATGGCCGCTTAATAAAACTTCCGGCACTTGGATGCCTTCAAAATCTGCGGGACGCGTGTAATGCGGAAAATCCAGCAAGCCCGTCGAAAACGAATCGTTCACCGCTGAAGTCGCGCTGCCTAAAACATCAGGCAATAAACGCGTCACCGCATCCACCATCACCATTGCCGGAAGCTCTCCGCCAGTTAACACATAATCGCCAATGGAAATTTCGTCCGTTACTAAATGTTCGGCGACGCGTTCATCTACGCCTTCATAGCGCCCGCAAATTAAAATGATTTGCGAAAATTCGCTGGCAAAACGGCGTGCTTCAGCTTGGCAAAAAACGCGACCTTGCGGCGAAAGCAACACGACAGCCGTTTTTTCTTCCGCTTGGCGAATCGTTCTTACAGCGCGAAAAATCGGCTCTGGTTTTAAAACCATGCCATCGTCGCCGCCAAACGGACGATCATCTACAATGTGATGTTTGTCAGTTGTAAAAGAGCGTAAATCGTGGATGTTGATTGTAATTTGCTGTTGCTGTTTGGCGCGGCGAATAATACCGAAATCAAACGGGCCGGAAAAAAATTCCGGAAAAATTGTCAGCAAATCAAATCTCATAAATCCAGCAACCCAGCGGGCGGATTTACGATAATTTTTTTGCCCGCAGTATCAACGGTCGGGCAAAATTCTTTTGTCAAAGGAATGAGAACTTCTTTTTTCTCATCCTGCACTGTCAACAAAGGAGTCGCGCCAAAGTCATCAACGCGAGTTACTTTGCCAAGCGCCTGATTATCAATGGTTGTTACGTCACAACCGACTAAATCAAAGACGAAATATTCGTCCGCTTCCAACTCGACCAATTCGGCTCGATCTATTACCAATTTGGCATCGCGCAACTCTTCAGCTTTATCAACGTCATCATAGCCAACGAATTTCAGCACGATGCGTTCATTGTGAAACCGATAATCGTCTAATTCTAATTCACCAATGACGGTTTCACCGCGTACTACTATTACGTTTTCAATGTCGGCAAAGCGTTCAGGAAAATCCGTCAAGAGATCAGCGATAACAGCACCGCGAATCCCCTGGGGACGAGCAATGCGCGCAATCGTAATCATTTCATTGATATTCACATCCGCTTCCATTGCTGCCTCAAACCGCCTTATTTATCACACGGGGTTTATTCTAAAATCTCAAGCACAAAGCGTTTCTTTAGTTTCGTTCCCGATGCAGCAAGGATGGTGCGAATTGCACGCGCCGTTCTTCCCTGCCGACCGATGACTTTACCTAAATCGCCTGCGGCTACCCGCAACTCAATTACGGTCTTTTGGTCTTGCTCGACTTCTTTTACATTGACCTCGTCAGGATGATCCACCAACGCCTTGGCTATCAACTCCACGAGTTCCTTCATTAGCTAACCTCCACAATGAGCTTAAATAAATTGTCTTGCCTCGGATGTAGGAAAAAGGTCAGTCTTGAACACAAGCCGGGAAAGTATTACCACACGAAAAAGCTGCAAAAGTTAGACAGTTGCAACTGCTTCAGGTGCTGGTGCGCTCTTGCGAATCAAACTTTTAACGGTATCTGTCGGTTGCGCGCCGCATTTAATCCAATACTGAATTCTGTCGTGATTGAGGGTAATTTCCCCTGGTTGACGACAGGGATTGTAATGCCCCACGATTTCGACGAAACGACCGTCACGTTTGCCACGCTTTTCCGCTACGATGACACGGTAAAAGGGACGCTTCTTTGCTCCCATTCTGGTTAATCTAATTGCTAACAATGCTGTTACCTCCGATTAAAAGGGCGAAGTAGCACTTCGCTATCTTCGTTTTTTCTTTTTAACTTTAGCTTTCTTTTTCCCACCGATTCCAGCCAGACGCTTTGCGACTTTTCCGCCCAAACCGCCGAGCATTCCGCCACCCATCATCTGCTGCATCATTTGCTTCATTTGTACATACTCCTGAAGCATTTGGTTGACTTCATTCACTGAAGTTCCGCTGCCGCGAGCAATCCGCTTGCGGCGAGAAATATTAATTATCAAATGATTGTTGCGCTCGTTTTGCGTCATCGAACTGATGATCGCTTCAGTGCGCTTCATTTGTTTTTCCATCTGCGCCGTCATTTCCGGCGTCATTTTCGGCATGCCCTTGAACATGTCGCCCGGCATCATGCTGAGCAAACTATCCAACGAGCCAAGCTTTTTCATTTGACCGAGTGAATCGCGGAAATCTTCGAGCGTAAATTCGTTACGCGCAAGCTTTTCCTGCATTTCTTCCGCTTTTTTCTCGTCAAGGTTGGCTTGCGCTTTTTCAATTAGCGATTCAACGTCGCCCATGCCGAGAATCCGCGAAGCGATCCGCTCAGGATAAAATGGATCAAGCGCATCGTATTTTTCACCAACACCAACGAACTTAATCGGTTGCCCGATAACCTCTTTAACGGAAAGAGCAGCACCGCCGCGCGCATCACCATCCATTTTCGTCAGAATTACACCTGTAATTCCAACCTGATTATGAAATTCTGTCGCGCTTTTGACAGCGTCCTGTCCGGTCATCGCGTCCGCAACAAACAAAGTCTCGACAGGCTGCATTTCAGCTTTGATCTGGCGCAATTCGCCCATCAACTCTTCGTCAATATGCAAGCGACCCGCCGTATCAATCATCAGCGTATCGAAGCCAAGCTGTTCACAATGCTTTTGTGCGGCGCGGCATAGTTCCAGCGGATCATTCAACCCTGCGCCATCAAAAACCGGAATGCCAATTGCCTTGCCAATTACAGCTAATTGATTACGCGCTGCCGGACGATAGACGTCAACAGACAGCAATAACGGCGTCCGATTCTGATTTTCCTTCAACCACTTCGACAATTTTCCAGTCGAAGTAGTTTTACCTGATCCTTGTAAGCCAACAATCATCACGCTATTTGGGCGCTTGGATGTAAAGAGCAACCGTGATGATGTGCCGCCCAGCATTTCCACCAGTTCGTCTTTTACAATTTTGACGACCTGCTGACCGGGATTCAACCCGTCCATGACTTCCTGCCCGACGGCTTTGGCTTTAACACGTTCAACGAAGCTTTTGACAACCTTGAAGTTAACGTCAGCTTCCAACAACGCAATGCGAATTTCGCGCATTGCCAATTCAATATGTTCAGGCCCCAAGCGGCTTTCACCGCGTAAATCTTTGAGAACTTTCTTTAATTTATCTGACAGCGCCTCAAACATATCTTAGTGTACATAAACAAGGCGTAGTGATAGCCTTACGCAAAAGCGGTAAGGATAGATAATAAGGCAGGCAGTTGTCAAGAAATCCTTCTGGCTGAGGGCTTAAATATTTGATTTCTTTACAATTCGTCTCATTTATTTCAATGCCGCGCTCATTTTTAGCGCGCTTTGCCAGCGGCGCTCAACTTCTTCCCAATTAATATTGAGCATAAAGGCGTCAATGTATTTTGCCGCTGCCGACCCATAATCCATGTGATAAGCATGCTCGTACATATCCAATGCCAACAACGGACGACTGAATGGCGCATTGTGCATATGATCCCACGCCCAATAATTGTGCAATTCATCTGTATGAAAATTATGCGCCAAAATCACCCAGCCCGAACCACCCGCCAAGCCTTGCGCGGTTTTGCGGAATTCAGCTTCCCAATTTTCATAACTGCCAAACAAATTTTTTATTTGCTCCAAAACTTTTCCGCCCGCTTTGCCGTCACCACCTAAATTCGCAAAATAAAGTTCGTGCAAGACGACGGAGCCCGTGCGAACTAATTCCTCACGTTTCAAATCAGCATAGACATAACCTGGCGTGTCTTTGTCTTTCACCACACTTGCAAGTCGCTTTTCGATCACATTTAATGCGCCGACCGCGCCGCTATAATTATTTTCCCAATGTGATTTGATAAGCTTTTCTGAAATGCCCTTGAGCTTGGCTGGATCGAACGGCAAAGGCTTCGGCTGATGTTCCCCCCGAAACACACGCGGAAGTTCTGGAGCTGACGCAACCGTTTGAGCTGCAATTGAAAGATCAGCGAGAGTGATTCCAGTTGCAATAGAACCGAGCGCTTGACGACGAGATATTTTTTTCATGATACTTTTCCTTATTTGAACAATAGATCACAGTAGATCAGTCAATGTGGTTTGTCTATTGAAGACGATAAAACAAAGCACGGTACGAGATCAATAAATTGAAAATTAAAAGAGTAACTAGAAAATATTATGAGCGTTCAAACGAAATTGACTTGGAAAAGCGATCTGGAATTTACCGGACAAAATGCCAAAGGATTCACAACGACGATGGACGGCAACACGCAAGCCGCTCCAAGTCCGATGGAATTATTGCTTGAATCCATCGGCGGATGTTCAGCGATTGATGTCGTTTTGATTTTGCAAAAAATGCGTGCGCCATTGGCTAAATTAGAAGTCGCGCTTGCAGGTGAACGGAATGACACGGAACCTAAATATTACAAATCCATCGCTATGCAATTTGATGCGTGGGGCGATGGCCTGAGCGCTGACAAGCTTGCGCGCGCCATCAATTTGTCAATTGCCAAATATTGCAGCGTATTTCATTCGCTGCGTAAAGATTTGCAATTCACAGCGCAATACCGCTTGCATGCAGCAGGAGCAGACGCCACAGGCGAATTCATAACCGTAGAAATTAATCCGCAAATTGAAGCGTAATTGAGCTAACAGTACGCGGGGCGTCGCACGAGTGCAACTTACATCGCTGAACTATGAATAGGGAACGATGAATCTTTGTCGCAAAAAAATTCATCGTTCTGGGTTCACTCTCCTCGTTTGAGGCTCACTCGCGCGACGCCCCGCGTACTGTTAAGCGCAAAATCCTGCGTGTCCAACCAAATTGTCACAGGGCCATCATTGTGAATTTCGACGTGCATATCCGCGCCGAATTCACCCGTTGCCACTGTAAAGCCAAGCGCGCGTAATTTGGCGACAAATAGATCACATATCGGCGCAGCGATTCCCGGGCGTGCGGCATCCGTAAAACTTGGCCTGCGACCTTTGCGGCAATCGGCGTAGAGCGTGAATTGCGAAACGACTAACATTTCTGCTTTGACATTCAACGCTGACAAATTAAATTTCCCCGCGCTATCGGCGAAGATACGCAAATTCGCAATTTTGTTAACAAGCATTTCTGCTTCAGCTTCAGTGTCGTTGCCGCCCACACCTAATAAAATCACAAAGCCTGCTCTTATTGCTCCGGTGACGCGTCCGGCGATTGTGACTTTTCCTTGTGTAACTCTTTGAATTAAAGCACGCATAAAATTTCTTGCGTGAGCTTAAGCGCGACCGCTTGTAAACTCAACTTCCTCCCGAAAAATGCGCTGTTTTACAATTCGCGGCAGGTGACAAAAATCGTTTCTTGACATTGCCAGACGCGTTTGTCAGTATGCCCGCAACCGCCAGCAGTGGCCTCGCTCGGCTTGGTCAGTTTGGTCAATTTCGAGGAGGATTTTTACTGTGCGTGTTCCTTTCCGCCGTTCCCTTTCCCACTATAATTTTATGTCCCTTCCCTGCCTTTTGGCTGCGCTCTCATTCGCCGCACTCACAGGTCAGGCGCAAACTAAGCAATTGCCCGAAAATTTGCCGATGCCGGAATATGCAACCAAAGAGAAAAAGCCTGCGGTGTTACCCGAAAATTTGGCGAACGGCAAAGACCTTTACTGTACAGGCTATATTACTGACCATCAACTCAGTACGAATTGGAAAATCATCGGCGGCGAAGAGGAAAATCGCCTGGCGCATTTTGGGCAAAGCGACGTTGTTTACATCAGCGTGAAAGATGCGCACGTAGATGAGATTTATGCCATTGCGCGCCCCATGGGAGAAATCAAAAATCAGCACACTCCGCAAAAGAAGACTGAACGACTCGGCCAATACATCCGCGAACTTGGGGTTTTGCGCGTCATCGCTGTACAAGGAGACATCGCTACCGCACGTATAATTTTTTCCTGCAGCGACATTCAAATGGGCGATCTTCTTGTGCCATTTGAAACGCGAACGTCACCCAAAACAGATATGCAACGCCCGTTGCCACGCTATCAAACAACCTCAGGACAAAAACCAGGACGCATTATTTATCAACGTGAGCAAAAAGAAATGCTGGCACCGCGCGATGTTGTTTACATTGATCTTGGCGCAGATGCCGGCGTGAAATCAGGCGATAAATTTACGATCTTCCGTCCGAATCCAACTAATCTTGATCTCGTCAAATTCCGCGACGATGACGTTGTTATTCGCCAAAGTGGCGGCTATCAAAGCGATCACTATAAAGGCGGAATATTATCCAATGACCATCCTTTAGAAAATCGCCAACGTGTGAAAGATACGCGTCCAGCCATCCCACAAAAAATCCTGGGCGAACTCGTTATCATCGCCGTTCAAGGCAAAACTGCCAGTGCTGTAATCACACGCGTCGTGCAGGAAGTTCATACTGGCGACTACATCGAAGCGCTGCAATAATCAGGTTCGCATTCGCGCAATTTTATCAAGAGGAAGCTTTTATACAAGAGCTTCCTCTTTTGCTTTTTGCTCTCGCATAAACTTGTCAGCTCATCCATAATCGTCTCTCTACTGTACTTGTTTTATCTCCACTTGATCGTTTTAAGAAAGTTCTTCAGGAGGGCTATGCGTCGCATTTTTCTTTGTTTTTTGCTCTTATCATTTTCCCTAAATATCGCTGCGCAATCGCGTTTGCCTAACATCGTAATTATTTTCATTGATGATATGGGCTACGCCGATGTTGGCGTATTTGGCGCACAAGGATACAAGACACCAAACATTGATCGGATGGCAAAAGAAGGCAGCCGCTTCACTGATTTTTACGTTGCGCAAGCTGTCTGCTCCGCCTCACGTGCAGCACTGCTAACAGGCTGTTATCCGAATCGCATTGGTATTCACGGCGCACTCGATCATCGTGCCAAACACGGCATCAGTGACAACGAAGTCACGATTTCACAGATGCTCAAACCGAAAGGTTACGCGACAGCAATTTTTGGCAAATGGCATCTTGGACATCTACCGCAATTTTTGCCGACGCGACACGGCTTCGATGAATATTTTGGGTTGCCTTATTCCAACGATATGTGGCCGAATCACCCCGAAGCAAAACCCGGCACGTATCCGCCGCTGCCATTAATCGAAAATGACAAAACAATTCAGCTCATGCCCGATCAATCGCAATTGACGCGGCAATACACTGAACACGCCGTCAGCTTTATCGAACGTAATAAAGACAAACCATTTTTTCTTTACGTTCCGCACACAATGCCACACGTGCCGTTGTTCGTTGGCGAAAAATTCAAAGGTTCATCCCAAGCCGGTTTGTATGGCGACGTAATTCAGGAAATCGATTGGAGCGTCGGCGAAATTCTTGGCACGCTCAAGAAAAATAAACTCGATAAAAACACGCTCGTAGTTTTCGTTTCCGACAATGGCCCGTGGACTTCGTACGGCGAACACGCTGGCTCGTCTGGCTCGTTGCGCGAAGCGAAAGGCACAAGTTGGGAAGGTGGTATCCGCGTGCCGTTCATTGCACGTTGGCCAGGCAAAATTCCCGCCGGACGCACGAATAAACAAAACGCAATGACGATTGATTTGCTGCCGACAATTGCGCGGTTGACGGGTGCGGAATTGCCGAAAAATAAAATTGATGGCTTGGATATTTGGCCTTTACTGCAAGGTGATCCAAAAGCAAAAAACCCGCACGAAGCCTACTATATTTATTACAATACAAACGAACTCCAGGCCGTGCGCAGCGGCAAATGGAAATTAATTCTGCCGCATACCTATCGCACGCTCGGCAATCAGCCCAAAGCCAAAGATGGCATTCCTAACAAATTTACGATGGTCAAAGCCGACTTAGAACTTTACGATTTAGACAGTGACATCGGAGAAAAAAATAACGTCGCCGACAAATACCCCGAAGTCGTAAAACGCCTCGAAGCACTCGCCGAAAAAGCGCGTGCAGATATGGGTGACAAGCTCACAAATCGTGTGGGAATAGGTTTGCGTGAACCAGGGCGCAGCGAATAAAATTAATTGCGTGATATGCGCTGTTTTCAAGGCAGTGACTTTTTATTGTGTTCTTAAATTGCTTCCCCCAAAATATTCGCGTCTCCACAAGTATTCCTATCACCAAGAATCGTCTGATTGCGCCCTGTCGCCTGCGGAGGATTAGCTATGAGAAAAATCATCCTTTCAGTTTTGTATTGCGGTCTCGTGCTATTTATTGCTAGTCGCTATTGGTCAGCCTATACACAATCAGTCAATCGCTTGCAGATGTTTGAGGAACAACAGCGCAAGTTTCTCGCCGAACCATTTAAGGGCATCACTACTGATGGCAATGTGACGCCTGGGTTATTCAAAATTCGCTCGACAGGAGTCACAACCAAACCTGTTCGCGTCGCAACCGAAGCTTTTCTGAAAAGCCTGAACGACGAACAACGCAAACGCACGACCTATGCTATCAATGATGACGAATGGCGTAAGTGGGACAATCGCCACTTTCCGCCGCGCCAAGGCGTTGGCTTCAAAGAAATGAGCGAGGTGCAACGCAAACTGGCGTTTGACCTACTCCGCGCCAGCTTGAGCGTGCAAGGGTTACAGAAAACGCAAGACGCCATGAAGCTCAACGGCACGCTCGCCGAATTAACCAACAACTTCGACGAGTATGGAGAATGGTTATATTGGATCACGGTGATGGGAACGCCTTCGGACAAAGAACCGTGGGGCTGGCAGTTAGATGGGCACCATTGCATCATCAATTATTTTGTGATGGGCGATCAGGTTGTGATGACGCCGACATTTATGGGCGGCGAACCCGTGCGCGCGGAGGCGGGCAAATTTAAAGGCACAGTCATCATGCAAGACGAGCAGGATAAGGGCTTTAAATTTTTCAGCGCACTTAGTCCTGAACAACAAGCCAAAGCTACGCTGAGTCGAGACAAAGACAAAAACTATAATTTGACGGAAGCTTATAAAGACAATGTTGTGCTTGATTACGCCGGCCTTTCTGCTGCGCAACTAAAATCTGATCAAATTAAGCTCTTGCTGGATTTGATTACTGAATACATTGGCAATATGGATAACGGACACGCGCTCGTAAAAATGGACGAGGTGCGCCGGAATCTCAATCGAACCTATTTCGCCTGGATTGGCAGCAACGATCCCAACGGTGTGTTTTATTATCGCATTCAAAACCCTGTGCTTTTGATTGAATTCGATCATCAATCACCCGTAGCGTTGTCGCGCTCTCGCGTCCCAACGCGCCAACATGTTCATACGGTGGTGCGTACACCAAATGGGAATGATTACGGCAAAGACTTATTGCGCCAACATTACGAATTGCATCCGCACACCACTGAGACAATACAGAAATAATCAGAGACAAACCATGCAAGGAACAAATCTCCACATAAAACTATTGCTCCTCGCTTTGACTGTTACCGCCTTCTTGGCTGGACAAATATTTTGGTCACAAACACACGTACACGCGGCGCAAACAAAAGACGCGGCGCAACATGATTTTTTTGAAACGCGTGTGCGCCCAGTATTAGCGATGTATTGCTATGATTGTCACACCGACGCCGCGCAAGGCGGATTGCGTGTGGATTCGCGCGAAGCATTATTGAAAGGTGGCAAGCGCGGCGCAGCAATCCTCGTCGGCAAACCGGAAGAAAGCCTGCTCATCAAAGCTGTCAAGCATGAAACTTTGCAAATGCCAAAAGGCGGCGCGAAGCTCAAAGATGAAGAAATCGCTGCGCTGTCGCAATGGATTAGAGATGGCGCAGTATGGCCTACAACGGCGGCAGTAAAAAACGATTACGTCATCAAACCCGAACACAAAAATCATTGGTCATTTCAACCGCTGGGCAAGCCAATAATTCCAATCGTCGAAGGCCAAACGAATAATCCGATTGATAATTTTTTGCTCGCTAAACTAGCAGCCAACCATCTGACATTTAATCCGCCTGCTGATAAACGTACACTGCTGCGCCGCACTAGCTTTGATTTGACGGGCTTACCGCCCACCATCGAAGAAATCTCTTCCTTCCTCGCAGACAAGTCGCCTGACGCTTTTGTCAAAGTCGTAGACCGCTTGCTCGCCTCTTCCGCTTACGGCGAAAAATGGGGACGACATTGGCTTGACCTTGCGCGTTATTCTGACACGCTCGGAATGGTAGATGCAGGCAATAATTTACAGGGCTGGTTCCCTTACGCTTACACCTATCGTGATTGGGTGATTCGCGCGCTCAACGAAGATTTGCCCTACGACCAATTTATTTTGCAGCAGATCGCCGCAGACAAATTGCCAAACAACGAGCCGAAAAACTTGGCCGCGCTCGGATTTTTAAGTTTGAGTCGTGGTGGTCTAAACGCAAATTATCATGAACGTATTGACGACAAAATTGACGTTGTTTCGCGTGGACTGCTCGGCTTAACAGTGAGTTGTGCGCGTTGCCACAATCACAAATTCGATCCGATTCCAACGAGGGATTATTATTCGTTCTACACGATTTTTGATAACTCGCGCGAACCAAAACCATTGCCGTTGCTTGATCCGAAAAATGCGGATTTGACCAAGTGGGAAGCCGAAATAAAAATCGAAGAACAAAAGGTCGAAGCAGAAGTTGCGAAGCTGCGCGAAAAGCGTTACCCCGAACTCAAAACGCTCTATCGCACCGAAGCTGAAATTGCCAAATGTTTGCGCGGTGTATACGAAACGCGTGATTTGAAAACGGACGACGAAGTGCAAAAATTTGCGCAAGAGAAAGATTACAACGCGTATATGCTCAAGCGTTGGCGTGCGTATTTGCAAAAAAACACTACTAGCGGAACTTGGTTGCTCTGGCATCAGTTTGCGACTTTACCCGAACAAGATTTTCAGACGAATGCGGGCAATGCGCTCGCGGCTCTCGCGCCCATCGGAATGAATTCGATGCTCGCGCAAACTTTCAAAACTGCGCCTGCGTCAATGAACGAAATAGCTGACCGATACGCTAAATTATTAGCGACGTACGACAAATCGGAACCACTTGCCAAGCCCGAAGAAGAACGATTGCGCCAAGTGTTGCGCGGAATTGACGCACCAACAGAAATGCCGCTCAGCGATTACGAACAATTTCGTCTGACGACCGACAAACAAAACGAAGACGGTAAACGAACCAAATTAACTAGCATGGTTTTGACGCAAGCGTATCGCGGCGCTCCGCCTCGTGCCCAAAGCCTTGAGGATGAATCTACGCCCAAGCCTGGTTATGTCTTTTTGCGCGGCAAACCTGAAAATAAAGGCGATGAAGTGCGCCCGCAATTTTTACAAATCCTCGCGGGCGAAAATCGCAAGCCTTTTATCAACGGCAGCGGACGCTTGGAACTCGCGCAATCAATCAGCAACAAAAATAATCCGTTGACTGCGCGCGTGATTGTGAATCGCGTCTGGCAAAATCATTTTGGCAATGGATTGGTGCGCACGCCCAGCGATTTTGGCACGCGCGGCGATGCACCTACACATCCTGAATTGCTGGATTATCTAGCGCGCACCTTTATCGAAAAAAACTGGTCAATGAAAAGCCTGCATCGAATATTGTTGCTGTCGCGCGCATATCAACAAAGCAGCGATCACAATGAAGAAGCACATAATCTTGACCCTGAAAATAAATGGCTCTGGCACATGAATCGGCGGCGGCTGTCGGTTGAAGAATTACGCGATTCGTTGTTAGTCGTCAGTAATAAATTGGATCGCACGATGTTTGGCTTGCCCGTCAGCGCACAAGCTTGGCCGTATACTTATCGCCGCACAATTTATTCATTCATTGACCGTGCACTCGTGCCAAGCGATTTTCGCGTGTTTGATTTTGCTGATCCTAATGCACACGCCACAGGACGTGCGCTCACGACTGGCCCGCAACAAGCATTGATGCTGCTGAATAGCCCATTTGTAATTGAACAAGCTAAAGCCGTAATGCAACGGCCTGAAATTGCGAATGAAAAAAATCCACGCGAACGCATCACGAAGCTTTATCAATTGATTTATGAACGATTACCAAACGCAGAAGAAATTTCTCTTGGGCTGAAATTTATAATTACGGAGAGCTCGGAGAAAGCTAACCAAAACTTGCGAATCAAAAGTGCAACAACAAATTCTACGCTTACTAAGAATTTCTCTGTGCCCTCCGTGGTTTCAATCAATAAAACAGACGATTGGCAATATGGCGAAGGTGAGTTTGATGACAAATCAGATCGCGTGAAAATATTTAAGCTGCTCGAATTTTACATTAACGGAATGTGGCGCAATTCGCCGATGCCCGGTGATCCGCGCGCCACGACAGCGAGTTTGACTAGCAAAGGCGGAGGCCTGGGGAATAACAAAGCAAACTCCGCAATTCGCCGCTGGGTCGCGCCATTCGATGGAAAAATCGCCATCACAGGATTGCTCGAACACAGCTTTGAGAATGCTTGTCGCAATTGCAAAGGTGCGTATGCGCGCGTTGTGTCAAATGTTTCTGGTACAGCAGGCAAATGGGAAACGGTACAAAACAAAATCGAAACCAATCTCACGTTGTTGGAAGTCAAGCGCGGTGAAACAATTGATTTCGTCACCGAAGCGGGCAAAGGCACAGCAGGCGGCGAATTCAAATGGGCGATTACGATTCGCCAACTTGATGACGCAAAAAATGAATGGGATTCCATCCGTGATTTTCGCCAGCCTTCCGCAGGCGCGCTGAATGCGTGGGATCGCTACGTGCAAACGTTATTAGCGACAGCAGAATTTTTGATCTTGGATTGATCATTTTATGAATAAATTAAAGGTCTTATTTGCGTTCGCAATTGCCGCATTTTTACAGTTGCAAATTTGCAGCAATCAAGCTTGGGCGCAAACTGAAAATATTACGCGCCAAGATAGGCTGCGAGGTTCGATCACACCTGAACGCGAATGGTGGGACGTTTTACATTACCACTTAGCAGTTGAATTTTTCCCGCGAACAAAAACGATAAAAGGATCAAACACAATTACATTCAAATCAGTAAACGTGGGCAATCGCATGCAAATTGATTTGCAAACACCACTTGCGATTACAAAAGTTATGCACGGCAACGCGCCGCTCAAATTTGAACGCGAAGGCAATGTTTACTGGATCACCTTTGAAAGAGACTTGCCCAAAGGCGTCGAAGATAAAGTCGAAGTTTTTTATGAAGGCAGGCCAACTGAGAGTAAAAACCCTCCGTGGGTTGGCGGCATCACTTGGGGACATGATGATTTGGGAGAGAATTTTATTGTCACTACGTGTCAGGGCATCGGAGCCAGCATTTGGTGGCCGAATAAAGATCATGGCTCTGATGAACCTGATCGTGGCATGCAAATCAGCGTTACTGTGCCGGAGCATTTGACCGCCGTTGCCAATGGTCGCTTGAAAAAAACAGATCATAACGTCGCCGATAAAACCAAAACATTTCATTGGGAGGTTACCAATCCGATCAATAATTATGGGGTCAACGTCAACATTGGTAACTATGTGAATTTCTCCGAAAAATATAAAGGCGAAGGTGGCGTGCTGGACATGGATTATTGGGTTTTGGCGCATCAAAAAGATGTAGCGATGAAACAATTCAAAGAAGCGCCGCGCACTATCGCCGCCTTTGAGCATTGGTTCGGTAAATATCCATTTTACGAAGACAGTTACAAACTCGTAGCCGTTTCCTATCCCGGCATGGAACATCAAAGCTCTGTCACGTATGGTAATTGGTATCGCAATGGCTATCTGCTACGCGACGGGTCGGGGACAGGAGTTGGTTTCAAATTCGATTTCATCATCGTCCACGAATCCGCGCACGAGTGGTTTGGCAACAATATTTCGATGAAAGATGCCGCTGATATGTGGATTCACGAAAGCTTCGCCAATTATGCCGAAAGCCTCTTTATTGAATATCATTTTGGTAAAAAAGATGCTGAAGATTATATGGTTGGTAACCGTCGTGGCATCAGAAATGACCGCCCGATTATTGGGATTTACGGCGCGAACAAAGAAGGCTCTGGCGATATGTATCCCAAAGGCGGAAATATGTTGCACACGATTCGCCATGTCATTAACGACGATAAAAAATGGCTGGCGATCTTGCGCGGACTCGGTGCTGAATTTTGGCATCAGACTGTCACTACGCAGCAAGTCGAATCTTACATCGCCAAGCTGGCAGGCGTTGATCTGAGCAAAATTTTTGATCAGTATTTGCGCACAGCAAAAATCCCATTACTCAAATATAAGGTTGATGGAAAAACGCTTTCATTCAACTATGAACGCGTTGTGAGCGGATTTGATATGCCGATTCGCATTACGGTCAACGGCAAACAAATTACCATCACGCCGCGTGAAGCCGCGCAAACGATAACATTCTCTGAAGAAATAAAATCGTTTGTCGTAGATCGAAATTTTTACATTGATACAGAACCAATCAAATAAGCCAAAGGTGGGTCTTATGAGTCGCAATAAATCACCTGAGTTTTTAACGCGCCGTGAAATGCTGGAACGCTCTGGTTTCGGATTAGGCGCGCTCGCAGCCGCTTCAATACTGGGCGATCAAGGGTTTGCCAATCCGCAATCCGCAATCCCAAATCCGCAATCACCATCTCCGCTCGCGCCTAAACAACCGCACTTCGCGCCGAAAATAAAACGCGTGATTCATTTGTTTATGAACGGCGGCCCTTCGCAAGTGGACACGTTTGATCCGAAGCCGATGCTCTCAAAATATGACGGCAAGGCGTTACCAATTCATTTAAAAACCGAACGCAAAACTGGCGTAGGCTTTGGTTCGCCGTACAAATTTCAAAAGTACGGACGAAGCGGAATTGAGGTCAGCGAAATTTTCCCAAGCGTCGCGCAGCACGTAGATGACCTGTGCGTGATTCGTTCGATGCACACAGATTTGCCAAATCATGAGCCATCATTGTTGCTAATGAATTGTGGCGACCCGCGCCAATTGCGTCCAAGTTTTGGCGCGTGGCTAACATATGGATTGGGGACTGAGAATCAAAATCTGCCTGGTTTCGTAGTGCTCTGCCCATATGGTTATCCCGTCAGCGGCACGCAAAATTGGACGGCAGGTTTTTTGCCTTCAGTGCATCAGGGCACCTACATTGACACCAAAGAAACCGAAATTGAGCGCTTGATTGAGTACATTAAAAATTCGCACACAACTCGTCCGCAACAACGCGAGCAGCTTGATTTACTAAGCGAGTTAAATCGTCGTTTCCAACAAAAACGCGCTGAAGATGCGTTGATTGAAGCCAATATTCAATCGTACGAATTAGCGTATCGCATGCAGATGGAAGCGACGGACGCGTTCGACATTAGCAAAGAGCCGGAACACGTTCGCAAACTTTACGGCGCGAGTTTGTACGGACGCGAACTAATTATTGCGCGGCGATTGATTGAACGCGGCGTGCGGTTTGTGCAAGTGTGGCAAGGCAAAGATCAGCCGTGGGACAATCACGAATATTTGCACACTACGCATCAACAATTGGCGCACGCGACTGATCAGGCGATTGGCGCGTTGCTGACGGATTTGAAACAACGCGGCTTACTGGAAGACACGCTCGTGATTTGGGGCGGCGAATTCGGGCGCACTCCCGTAGTCGAATTGACAGGTGATTCCGGCGGCACAGATAAATCCACGTGGGGGCGCGATCACAATAATCATGGGTTTTCGATGTGGCTAGCAGGCGGCGGCGTGAAAAAAGGCTATATTCACGGGGCTACGGACGAATTTGGTTTTGCCGCAGTCGAAAAGAAAATTCACGTGCATGATTTGCACGCGACAATTTTGCAGTTGTTAGGATTTGACCACGAACGATTCACGTATCTGTATGCAGGACGCGATTTTCGCTTAACGGATGTCAGCGGTGTTGTGGTGAAAGAATTATTAGCGTAACAATAATTACATCGAAATCGGTACAGGCATAAAGCAAAGCAGAAAAACAATCAGGCCAATCAGCGCGACAATTTTACGCGTCATGTCTAACGGCTCATCTTCGTTGTTGACGGGCGGATGACCTACGCGTAAGAGCACTGTCAAAATTACGATATATAGCACCCAACCCATCCAACCATTATAAAAATACGAAGCAAGCGCCAGTAAAATCACGCCGACATAAATCGCACGCGCAATTAGCCAATGCGCGCGGCGTCCAAACACTGCGTAAATTACATGGCCGCCATCCAATTGACCAACCGGCAATAAATTCAGGCTCGTGACCAAACAACCAAGCCAGGCTGCAAATGTAATCGGATTGAGAATTAAATCGTGCGGTACGTGCAAAACTTTCGACAGCGCCAAAAATAATAGCGGATCATTAAAGGTCATTGTGTCATCTGTGGCCGGAAGCGCGCCCGCAGGCACAGCATAATAAAGCCCGATGATTGCTGCCGGAATCGCAAACACAAATCCTGCTAACGGCCCCGCAATGCCAATATCAAATAACGCCTGTTTGGTCGGAATGCGCGATTTAATTTTAATGACCGCGCCAAAGGTTCCCATTGGCAACGGCGAAGGGATAAAAAATGGCAACGTAGCCTGCACACCATAATAACGCGCGGCAAAATAATGTCCGAATTCGTGTGCACCTAAAATCATCAGCACCGTAAATGAAAATAACAAGCCATCAAAAAATCCGCCGAGCAACAATCCGCCGTAAAAAGTTGTCGTCACTACCGTGATGCCGAATAACAAAACATGCAACAACACGCGCCCAAAGGTGAATTCTCTTTCGGGTTCCTCATACGCTTGCGGTGGCGGGATCACGAAAAAATCCGTCGGGCGTTCGACTTCATTTGGTGGAATTGGGAATAAGTACGGCTGGTTCATAGCGTGTTTGCTGCGGATAAGGGATAATAAGGTGGCGCAGAGTTATTTCAGCTAACGCCAATTTTCGGGGGTGGTCATTTCTTAAAAAGTGAGTCGAAGGCTTTTTTCACATCGGTTTGCTTCGCATTTCCGCTGCCTTCTTTGCCTGTCAGTGGCACGCGCGCATTCGGCTGAAAAAATTCGCAGAAATTTGCGCGATTTTTATCGGCGACATAATCCGCCTGACTTTCAATACATTGATTGCTTTTGCCCGGATCAAAGAAGCGACAGTTTTTGCAAGCGTGTACGTCCGCGCTGCAATGCGGGCATTCATCTTTGCGCCGAATCGCGCCGATAGTCATGATTTCGCGTCCACAGCTATGACAAACCATGTGCAAAAGATAGCAAAAAAATTGGCTCTGAATCAAATCTCTGACGCAGAGTCCGCCACAAAAGCAAAATACGCCATCGAGCAAGCTTTGCTGACAAGCCACGAATGGCAGTTGCGCGAAGATGAAACGACGCTCGCCACTTTGTCACGTGCAAGCGGTGAATTCAATGTCGAATGGGGCAAATTAATTTTCGCCTGGTGGACGAATGAGAGCGCGGAAAGCTGGCGCGTAGTTGCATACGAAATTTGCCGCGCTGAAATTCAAATCAAAGTCACGCGCGGAATGGGACGCGAATACAAATTTTTCACGTTGCGTAATGTGGCAGACTGGCAGCCGCAATCCGCAATAGAACTTTCCGTTATCGAACGCCGCACAAAATTCAGCGCATTGCTTGCGCAAATTATCCAGGCGCATTGCGATGGCGTGCAAATCAACCGCATCAGCGTGCGCTCCAAATTTTCACTGGCGAACCCTGGTCAGTATGTGCGATTGCTATTGCGTTACCGCAACGAAAATATTCTCGCCCTTGGCATCAACGAAGCGGAACCACAAGCCGAAATTGACGGCATCATCGCGGCAGGTTTGCAGTGGTTTGAAGATCAAAAAACTCCTGTAAAAAAACTATGGTTGTGCGTTGCGTCGAACCCTCAAACAATTCTTGAACGCCTGACATTGCTGGATTTTTCTGCCCCAAATTTGTGCGTCGAATGTTTTGTTATTAACGAAGTAGAAAAAACAATGACGGCAGTGCGCCCGTTTTCACAAGGCGAATTGCTGAGCCTGCATCCACGGGGATTAATTTGGCCGGAAACAAAATTCACATCAGAAAGTCGTTGGCGCGACCGCGTTATACATCTTGCGCCAGATCTGATCGAAGTGCGCGAAGATGCCAATCAAAAATGCAAACGCTTTGCTCTTCACGGCCTCGAATTCGCCCGCACAAAAGGCGAAGCCCGCGAAAAATTATTCTTTGGCGTAGCCCATTATCCTGATGAAATTGCTACACAACTTGGCTTAGTAAAACCCAATTTACGCAAAGAAGTTACCGAAAAAAATTTCACGCAGCTTGAAAATTTGGTGCAAGAAATTCTTACGTTTCGTAATGCTGACGCGCCTGACAAACAGCATCTATTTTATCGCCTCCGCACCGAAGCATGGCTGGAATCATTGCTGCGCCGCGACATTCGCGCGTTGGATGTAACGCTTGATCCACGCTTTGTCTATTCGCAAGTTCCCGCGTGGATTGGCGAAGATCGCGGCATTCTCGATTTACTCACAATCAATCACGAAGGCCGTTTAGTTGTCATTGAAATTAAAGCCGCCGAAGACGCGCAGCTTCCACTGCAAGGTTTGGATTATTGGTTGCGTGTGGAGCAAGCCAGAATTCGAGGAGAATTTATCGGGCGCGGATTATTTGCGCGCGTTGCCATCGCCAACCAATCTCCGCTGCTCTATTTAGTCGCGCCACGATTGCGCTTTCATCGCAGCTTTAATTTATTAGCAAATTGCATTGCGCCCGAAATAGAAGCCTATCGCATTGGCCTCAACACAAATTGGCGCGCTGGAGTTAAAGTTCACACAAAAGAAAGGCTGAGAAATTAATCGCAAGAAGCATAAAAGGCGCAAAAAATCTTTTGTGCTTTTTGCGCTTTTTGTGGCTATCGCTTTCTAAAAAACATATCCACGCCATCGCGGTTTTCCATTCGCAATTTTTCTTCCGCCACAGCCAAATCTAAATGCGCAATCGCTTCTGAAATCGCCAGAAAGCGCGTCATATCTTTTACCTTTGGGAACAATAAATTCGACAGCGCGAACGCGTTGATTCCGTCAGTCGGCACAAGGCTGACAACATTATTTTGCCGTTCGTAAGTGTGCCGCCGCAATCGCGCGACATATTCTTCAAAATCCGTGACAACATCGCCATGTGCAGTGTGAATTAATGTCGGCGAAAGTGCCTGAATCTTTTCCAGCGAAGCCAAATAATTTTTCAACGCGGCAAATCGCAATGAATGTTTTTTGGGATTAGGGTTCAGCACCGGATTCGGCGTGATATTTTTCAGAATCGTGTCACCCGCCAGCAACGTCCGCGTAGCCGCGCGCCACAAACAACTGCTGCCGGGCGTGTGTCCAGGCGTATGTACCGCGCGCCATGCTCCTGTCTCAAATTCAAATTCATGCTCGTCACGATACGCGACAATATCTTCGACCGCATCGGCAAATTTTCTGACCGCAGCGTAATGCCCCGCGATATGTTCGGCTTCTTCTTGCGCTACTCCCGTGCGCAATAAAAGCTGACGATCTACGCGCGTTTTATCGCGCTCCTTAAGATTTTGTAATTCCCATTCATGCACGTACACGCGAGCGCCTGAAGCCTGCTGCAGCCAATTCGCCAACCCGCAATGATCTTCGTGCGTGTGTGTGAGAATGATGCGCTTGATGTCTTCGACGCGAAAGCCGAGTTGTTTGATTTGCGCACTAAACGCCGCCATCGCAGCTTCAGTTTTTGGGCCAGTATCCACAAGAGTCAACGGATCATTCACAATTAAATAAATATTGATTGGGCCAACGGGGAATGGTGTGGGAATCACGAGTTTTTCGATACGCATAAAGGGAAAGATAACGCGGGTTCGTTCTGATGACTAGAGGCATTGCTTTGTTCTAGCGAAAGCAACAAAATGCTCAACACATTTTTTAGCGGTTAGCAATTAGCTCTTAACTGTATATCAGAACCCAGAGCGGTAGCGACGGGTAATGCGTAGTGGCTGATATAAACTACCCATGTTGTGATCAAATGAAACAAACGCAGCTCAAAAAACTGGCTCATTACCACGTACTCTCGCGGCTTGGCATTGGCGGAATGGGTGAAGTGCATCTGGCTGAAGATTCGCGTTTAGGTCGCAAAGTCGCATTGAAAATCTTACCAGCAGAATTCGTTACTGACGCCGACCGTGTGCGTCGTTTTGAGCAAGAAGCGCGCGCTGTTTCGGCGCTCAACCATCCAAACATTTTGGTGATTTATGAAATCGGCAGAGCGCGCGGCGTTCATTTCATTGCCACAGAATTTATTGAAGGCCAGACGCTACGCCAAAAACTGAACGAAGGGAATTTTCAGATCAGCGAAACGCTCGACATTGGCGTACAAATTACAGAGGCCTTACAGGCCGCGCACAAAGCAGGCATTATCCACCGCGACATCAAACCCGAAAACATCATGCTCAGGCCTGATGGATACGTAAAAGTGCTGGATTTTGGACTGGTAAAATTGACAGAGAGAATGAGCGATGGAGAAACTATCACTGATCTTTCCATCCCCCATTCTCCCGATCCCTCATTCTCTCCCACCAATCCCGGTACGATCATGGGCACGGCGCATTATATGTCGCCTGAACAAGCACGTGGCCTAAAGGTTGACGCGCGCAGCGATATTTTCAGTTTGGGCATTGTGATGTACGAAATGCTTACCGGACAACAACCATTCACCGGACACACGATGAGCGATGTGCTGGCGGCAATTTTACGCGCTGAACCGCAACCGCTTTCGCAAAGCGTGCCTGCCATGCCCGCCGAACTTGATCGTTGCATTGCCAAAGCTTTGTGTAAAGATTGCAGCGCACGGTATCAAACCATCACTGAATTGCTGAATGATTTAAAACGATTGCGGCAACGGTTGGATTTTGCCGATCAAGCGACGGTGATTTTGGATGGCGAAAATAATCTGACCGCGACAACACAAATCTCTGCTGCCCCGCGCAAAACCCGCGCCCGCAAAACAATTGATTCGCTCGCAGTTTTGCCGCTTATCAACGCCAGCAGAAATCCAAATCTGGAATATCTTTCTGACGGCATCACCGAAAGCATCATCAACACATTGTCGCAATTGCCAAAACTGCGCGTAGTCCCACGCTCCACCGTGTTTCGTTACAAAGGCCAGCGCGTTGATCCGCAGGAAGCAGGCGCAGAACTTGGCGTGCGTGCCGTGTTCACAGGCCGCATTATGCAAGTGTCCAACGCTATTGTTTTGAAAGCCGAATTAATTGACGTAGCGAATCATTCGCAACTTTGGGGCGAACAATATTGCCACAAAAATAAAGACATCTTCGCGCTCGAAACCGAAATTTCTGAAGACATCAGCGAAAAATTGCGCTTGCGATTGACGGGCGAAGAAAAGAAAAAACTCGTCAAACGTTACACCGAAAATACCGAAGCGTATCACCTGTACTTGAAAGGCCGTTACTTCACCAACAAACGCACGCCCGACTGGATTAGAAAAGGCATCGAACATTTTCAGCAAGCAATTGACCTTGATCCAAATTATGCGCTGGCGTATGCAGGCTTAGCTGACGCCTATTCGTTTCTTGCTTCTTCAACCGGAGGCCAGCCGCCGCGCGAAACCTATCCCAAAGCCGAAGCCGCCGCGCTGCAAGCCCTGGAACTTGACGACACGCTCGGCGAAGCACATTCGACGTTGGGCTTTTTGCGGCTGCTTTATGATTGGGATTTTGCAGGCGCTGAGCGCGAATACAAACGCGCGATTGAACTCAGCCCGAATTATGCGAACGCGCACGATGGTTATAGTTTTTATTTGAAAGCCACAGGCCAGCACGAAGCCGCAATTCAGGAATGTAAACGCGCACAGGAACTAGACCCGCTTTCAATGTTTGCGACCTTGAGTTTAGGCTGGGCATATTACTTCGCCCGCGATTACGACGCAGCACTCGCCCAAACGCGCAAGGTGCTGGATATGGACGCGAATTTCGGCTTCGCCCACTGGCACGCAGGCAAAGTTTATTTGCAAAAAAGCATGTGGCCTGAAGCCGTCACCTCCTTGCGCCAAGCCCTGAATTTAGTCGGCGGCACGCCCCCATTTATTTCGTTCCTCGGTCACGCCTACGCCCGCGCCGGCAAACACCGCGAAGCCCGCCAAATGCTCTCGCAACTTTTGCGCTTAGCCCAAAAACAATACGTGTCAGCCTATTTCATTGCCCTGATTTATCTCGGCCTCGGCGAAATAGATCAAACTTTCGCGTGGCTGGAACAAGCCTACGAAGAACGCTCCGGCTTTCTGGCATTTATTGGTGTGGAACCGATGTTGGATGATTTGCGTAGTGATGCGCGGTTCAAAATATTATTGCAGCAAATCGGTCTAGGTTAAGTACGCTAAAATTTAGGTGACAATAAAAATAAACTATCAATTGAGGAAAACATTACGTGGCGAACTTCAGAGAAAAAGCGAATCTCATCTGGTCAATTGCTGACCTTTTGCGCGGACGTTATAAGCAAGCGGATTATGGGAAAGTGATTTTACCTTTTACGGTTTTGCGGCGGTTGGATTTTGTGCTTGAACCAACCAAAAAAGATGTGCTTGCTGCTTACGAAAAACACAAAGATAAGAAACCAGAAATCCTTGAGCCAATTCTTAACAATGTCGCCAAATTGAAATTTCACAATCACAGTAAATTTGATTTTAATGAATTAGCCAAAGACGCAAATAATCTGGCTTTCAACCTGCGTAATTACATTAACGGTTTCTCGGTTGGCGCACAGGAAATTATTGAATATTTCAGTTTTGATGACCAGATTCGCAAACTTGATGAATACGATTTGCTGTATCAGGTCGTTAAAAAGTTTGCTGACGAAGGGAAAATTTTCCAAGATGTTGACGCCATGGAAATGGGCTATGTCTTTGAAGAACTCATCCGCAAATTTGCCGAACTCTCGAACGAAACCGCCGGAGAACATTTCACCCCGCGCGAAGTCATCGGATTAATGGTCAATTTACTTTTCCGCGATGATGAAAAAGATTTGCTAAAACCAGGCATCGTCAAAACGCTTTATGATCCGGCGTGCGGCACGGGCGGCATGCTTTCTGAAGCGGAACGGTTTCTGAAAAAAATTAATCCCGATATAAAACTCGAAGTTTTCGGACAGGAAATCAATCCCGAATCTTACGCGATTTGTAAATCAGACATGCTCATCAAAGGGCAAAATCCCGCCAACATAAAATTCGGCAACACCTTTACCCAAGACGGGCTGGACGATTTTCAGTTTGATTACATGCTTTCTAATCCGCCCTTTGGCGTGGATTGGAAAAATGCCGAAAAGCGTATTCGTGATGAAGCCGAAAACAGAGGTTGGGCGGGACGTTTTGGCGCAGGGCTACCGCCGATTTCGGACGGCTCTTTGCTGTTTCTGCAACAAATGATTGCCAAAATGAAACGGCGCGAAGACGGCGGCAGTCGCATGGCAATTGTTTTCAACGGCTCGCCTTTGTTTTCTGGCGGCGCAGATTCCGGCACAAGTAATATTCGGCGTTGGATTATCGAACGCGACATGCTCGAAGCCATTGTCGCTTTGCCCGATCAGCTTTTTTATAACACTGGCATTTCAACTTATATTTGGGTAGTCACCGACCGCAAAGACGCCGAGCGCAAAGGCAAAATCCAACTCGTCAACGCTTCGGGCGCGGCGTTTGAAGACAAAGAAAATCCGTTCTATCGCAAGATGCTGCGCAGCCTCGGCAACAAGCGCAAGGAAATTGGCGACGGCGAAAACGGCAAGCCCGATCAAATCAGCGACGTCACAAAAATTTATTACGATTTTTCCGTCGGTGAATTTTGCAAAATTTTTCATAATCACGAATTCGGTTATTGGCGCATCACGGTTGAGCGTCCGTTGCGCCTGAATTTTCAGACCAGTGCCGAACGCATTGCAAAAATTGTTGAGATTCACGACAAGGCAAAACGCGATTACGAAAATAAGGTAAAAGAAATTAAGGAAACGAATGAAGCCAAACGCAAAATGCTCATCGAAGCGGCGCATCTGGAATATTGTAAAAAGCGCGTTTTCACGCCCGAAGAATTAACCGAAATCAAAGCCGCTCTCGCACGGCTGAACGCGGAAGAACTTTATCAAGATCGCGCTGTCTTTTTGCCGGATTTGGAAAAAGCCTTTGTAAAACAAGGCTTCAAACCTGCACCCGCGCAGAAAAAAGCGATTGTGCAAGCACTTGCCGAACGTGACCAGACAGCAGAAATTTGCCGCGACCGCGAAGGCAATCCCGAACCTGATCCCGAATTGCGCGACGCCGAAAATGTGCCGCTTGCCTCTATCCCTGACCGTGACGAAAACGGCGCAGACAGGCTTGACCGCGCAACCATTGATGAATATTTTCGGCGCGAAGTTACGCCGCACGTTCCCGATGCGTGGATTGATTACAGCAAAACCAAAGTTGGTTACGAAATCAATTTCACCAAATATTTTTATCAGTACAAACCGCTGCGCAGCTTAGCCGAAATCCGCGCCGAAATTCTCGCGCTCGAAACGGAAACCGAAGGAATGATTAAAGCGGTGATTACTTAAGAGCATCTGGGAGCGCACGCGGCCCGCGTGCTGAGGTGAATGGAGCGGATAATTTTCAATGCCAATAATTTCCTCCGCAAATCTCAGCACGCGAGCCGCGTGCGCTCCCAGGTGTTGGCAGAAGCCGCGCAGCCAGATTTATTTATGAAAACTTACGACAAATACAAACCTTCAGGCATTGATTGGATTGGCGATATTCCTGAGCATTGGAAAATCAAAAAACTAAAATATTTGGTTGAATTGCCTAACGAAATTATTGCTGAAACCTCTTTTCTTATTGCGGTTGAAAACATTGAAAGCAAAACGGGAAAAATTATCAATTTAGATGGAGATAAAACTTATCAGGGCATAATCAATGAATTTCTAAAGGGCGATGTTCTTTTTAATAAATTGCGACCATATCTTGCAAAAGTTTATTTCGCTGAACAGAACGGTGGGTATGTTGGCGAGTTGTTGAACTTCAGAAGTAGCGAAAAGCTCCACGATAAGTTTTTATACTATCGAGTTGCCTCAGCGAACTTTATTGACATCGTTGATAGCTCAACTACAGGAACAAAAATGCCGCGCGCGAGCTGGGAGGATTTTATTAGCCATCTTTTGATTGCCTTTCCTCCAACGCTCGACGAACAATCCGCGATTGCGAATTATTTAGACGAGAAGACGGCGCAGATAGATTTGCTTATCAACCAGAAATTGCGCCTGATTGAATTGCTCAAAGAAGAACGCACCGCCATTATCAACCAAGCCGTCACACGCGGCATCAACCCAACCGCCAAACTAAAACCGTCAGGCATCACTTGGCTCGGCGACATTCCCGCACATTGGGGAATTAAAAGACTAAAATTTATTACGAAGATAAAATATGGATTAGGTCAGCCGCCGAATCAAAAAGATGACGGCTTACCACTAATTAGAGCAACCAACATCGAAAGAGGCAGAATAGTTGAAAAAGATTTGCTTCTTGTTGACCCTGATGACATTCCTTACGACCGCGATCCAATCTTAAAAGAAAATGACATCATTGTTGTCAGAAGCGGCGCATATACAGCAGATTCAGCAATAATTCCCAAAAGATTTGAGGGAGCAATTGCAGGTTACGATATGGTTTTGCGAGTTTATATAGATTCCCCTTTGTTCATTTCTTTTTGTTTGCTCAGTAATTACGTTTTAATAAATCAACTCTATTTGGAACGCTTGCGAGCTGCCCAACCGCACTTGAATAAAGAAGAATTAGGCGAAACTTTGATTATGTTGCCGCCAATTGAAGAACAAAAACAAATCGTCGCATTTATCGAAACCGCAACCGCAAAAATTGATGCGACAGTTGCCAAAATTGAACGGGAAATCGAACTGGTGCAGGAATACCGCACGGCGTTAATTTCTGAAATCGTCACGGGGAAAATCAGCGTGGTGTGAACTATGGAAGAAAATAAATCTGAGATAATTCTTTATGAAGCGCCGGACGGGCAAACTAAAATTGACGTTTTGCTGGAAGGCGAAACTGTTTGGCTTTCGCAAGCACAAATCGGCGCACTGTTTCAAAAAGCAAAATCAACCATCAGCGCACATATCAAAAATGTGTTTGATGAGGGCGAGCTGGAACAGGCTGCAACTGTTCGGAATTTCCGAACAGTTCAAAGAGAGGGAGAACGCGACGTTGAGCGCGAAATAGAATATTACAATCTTGATGTCATTATCTCGGTGGGCTATCGCGTCAAATCTCAGCAGGGTACACAGTTTCGGCAATGGGCAACCAGGACGTTGCGCGAATTTATCTTCAAAGGTTTTGTTTTAGATGATGAACGATTAAAACACGGCAAACGATTTGGCAGAGATTATTTTGATGAACTGCTCGAACGCATCCGCGAAATACGCGCCAGCGAGCGCCGCTTTTATCAAAAAATTACTGATATTTACGCGCAATGCAGCATTGATTACGATGCCAAAGCCGCCATCAGCAAAACTTTTTATCAAACCGTTCAAAACAAGCTGCACTGGGCAATCACGGGCAAAACGGCGGCTGAAATTATCTATAAAAGAGCCGACGCAGAGCAACCCAATATGGGTTTGCAGACTTGGAAAAATGCGCCGAAAGGCAAAATTCTTAAATCCGATATTTCGGTTGCCAAAAATTATTTGATTGAAAAGGAAATCAAAGAACTCGAAAGAATCGTTGTCATGTATCTTGATTACGCTGAACTACAAGCCGAAAGGCAAATTCCGATGTCAATGACAGATTGGGTAAAAAAACTTGATGCATTTTTACAATTTAACGAATACGAAATCTGTCAGGATGCTGGAAAAGTTTCGCACCAAGTCGCCGTTGCGCTAGCCGAAAAGGAATACGAAAAATTCCGTGTCCTGCAAGACAAAACTTTTGAATCCGATTTCGACCGCGAAGTTAAAAAGCTAAAAAGCAATGAGTCAAAGTAAAATCCACACCGAAAATACCTTTGAAACCGCCATCGTCACACACCTGACGGCGCACGGTTGGACGCTGGGCGAGGCGGCAAATTACGACCGCGAGTTAGCGTTTGATCCGCAGTCCGTGCTTGGCTTCGTGCAAAATTCTCAGCCTGACGAATGGGCAAAAATGGTGGCGTATTACAAAACCGAAGCTGCCAGCAAATTTGTGCAACGACTGAGCAAGGAACTGGATTTGCGCGGCCTGTTGGATGTCATCCGGCACGGCATCACGGACAGCGGCATTAAATTCAAACTCGCTTTTTTTAAGCCTGACAGCCGTTTGAATCCTGAAACGTTGCGGCTGTATGCGCTCAATCAACTCACGGTCACGCGGCAGGTTTTCTATTCCAAACAAAATCGCAATAGCGTTGATTTATTACTTGCGCTAAACGGTTTGCCGATGGCTACGTGCGAGTTAAAAAACAATTTCACGGGGCAAAATTTTCATCACGCCATCAATCAATATAAAAACGACCGCGACCCGCGCGAATTGTTGTTCCAATTCAAAAAACGTGCGCTGGTACATTTCGCACTTGATTCCGACGAAGTTCATTTGACGACGAAACTGGATAACGAAAAAACTAGGTTTTTACCTTTCAATAAAGGGAATAAAAACGGCGCGGGAAACCCACCCAATCCGACCAGTTACAAAACAGCTTATTTTTGGGAAGAGATTTTACAACCCGATAGCTTCTTAGAAATCATCGGGCGTTTCGCGCATTTACAAAAAGATTCTTATCGCGTTGACGGCAAACTTTATACGAAAGAGGCGATGATTTTTCCGCGCTATCATCAGCTTGACGCCGTGCGCAAACTAGCCGCCGATACAAAAACAAACGGCGTAGGCAAAAGCTATCTGATTCAACATTCGGCAGGCAGCGGCAAAAGCAATTCAATCGCGTGGCTTGCTTATCGGTTGAGCAGTCTTTATGACGCGACAGATCAAAAGATTTTTGATTCGGTAATTGTTGTTACAGACAGAAATGTTTTAGACCAGCAATTACAACAAACCATTTATCAATTTGAGCATAAACAAGGCGTAGTGCAACGCATTGATCTTGATTCAAAACAACTGGCCGAAGCGATTACGCACGGCACAAATATTATTATTACTACGCTGCAAAAATTCCCGTATGCGCTCAACCATTTGGCTGAAATCCCCAACCGCAAATACGCCGTCATCATTGACGAAGCGCATTCATCACAAGGCGGCGATGCCAGCCGCAAAATGAACGAAACATTAGCGGGCAAAAACGTTTCGCTGGCAGAAGCAGAAAATATCGAAAGCCAAATCGAAACACAGGAAAATGATCCTGATGATTTTATCCGCGAAACGGTGCGCAAACAGGGACGGCAACCAAACATCAGCCTTTACGCGTTTACGGCTACGCCAAAAGCCAAAACGCTGGAAGTGTTCGGCGTCAAAGATGACGAAGGAAAACCGAAGCCGTTTCATCTGTACGCGATGCGGCAGGCAATTGAAGAAGGCTTTATTCTCGACGTGCTGAAAAATTATGTTTCGTACAAAGAATATTACCGCTTTTCCAAACAAATCGCCGATGACCCCGAATTGAATAAACGCAAAGCAGCAAAGGCAATCGGACGTTTTGCCTCATTTCATCCGCACATTTTAGGGCAAAAAACCGAAGTGATGGTTGAGCATTTCCGCCAAGTGACGATGAAAAAAATTGGCGGCAAAGCGAAAGCGATGGTGGTAACTTCGTCGCGCAAACACGCGCTGCGATATTATTTGGAATTCAAGGAATACATCAAAGCGAAAGGTTATGCCGACATCAAACCGCTGGTCGCATTTTCAGGCACGGTCATTGATGACGATTATCCCGAAGGCATTACCGAAGCCGCGTTGAATGGTTTTGGCGAGAAAGAATTACCTGCCAAATTTGAGACAGAGGAATTCAGAATTTTGCTGGTTGCCGATAAATACCAAACTGGATTTGACCAACCGTTATTGCATACGATGTACGTGGATAAAAAGCTATCCGGCGTCAAAGCTGTACAAACGCTGTCACGATTAAACCGCACCGCACCGGGCAAAGAAGACACGTTTATTTTAGATTTTGCCAACGACCGCGCCGACATTGTCGCGTCATTTCAGCCTTATTATGAATTGACGATGATGAACGAAACGACCGACCCAAATCACCTTTACGATTTGAAAGGAAAACTGGACGCATCAGCAATTTATCATCAGGTAGAAATTGACGATTTCGCCCGCATTTTTTATCAGCCCGGCACGATTGCAAATCCAAAAGAACAAGGCAAATTATATGCGTGCATTGCGCCAGCCCTTGACCGATTCAAGGATATAAAAGATGAGGATATAAAAGATGAGTTTAAAAACTCTCTCACCTCGTTTGTGCATCTGTATTCTTTTCTCTGTCAGATCATGCCGTTTCAAGATGTCGAACTAGAAAAGCTCTATTCGTTCGGGCGTTTCCTTTTGCCTAAATTGCCGAAAACGGATTACAGCGATCAGCTTAAATTAGATAACGAAGTTGCGTTGGAATACTATCGCCTGCAAAAACTGGGCGAAGGTGATCTTGTGCTGCAAATGCAGGGCGAACACGCGCTTACCCCAACCACCGAAGCTGGCATCAAACGCGCTGAAGAGGAAAAGGCAAAACTGTCAGACATCATCACCAGACTAAACACAAAATTCGGCACTGATTTCAACGAAGCAGATAAACTCTTTTTCGACCAAATCGAAGAAGAACTTTTTCTGGACGAAGACTTAAAAAAACGTGCATTGAATAATCCGCACGGCAATTTCAAATATGCCTTTGAAGATATTTTTATCAATAAATTGATTGAAAGAATGGATTCAAATCAGGAAATCTTTGAAAAGATTATGGGGAATTCAGAGTTCAGTCATGATGTAAAAGATTGGCTTTCTAAAAAAATCTACGAGCGTTTTAATCGTGCAGAAGAAAATAAAAACTAGCAGCTATCTCAAAAATGTGTAGCCCGTTCAGAGTTCAAACTTTAGTTTGCGTTTTGCCCGCGCCACACGGCAAAAACACACGCTGAAGCGTGAACTCTGAACATGCTATTCGAGATCGTAAAGGTGTCGTCTTGAGCGAAGCAATCCCACAAATCATCCTCATTGTTGGCCCAAATGGTGCAGGAAAATCTACGCTTGCGCCGTTGTTGTTGCGCGATAAATTGAAGCTTAATGAATATGTAAACGCGGATACGATTGCACTGGGGCTTTCGGCATTTGCGCCGGAAAGTGCTGCGATTGAGGCGGGGCGTGTAATGCTCAAGCGGTTGCGTGATTTGGCGGCGCAGCAAAAAGTTTTGCGTTTGAGACTACGCTGGCGACGCGGTCGTATGCAAAATGGTTGAGAACGCTGGTTGAAAAGGGCTACGATCTGCATCTGATTTATTTATGGTTGCGCAGCCCTGAAATTGCTATTGCGCGGGTACAGGAAAGAGTTCGCGCGGGTGGGCATAATATTCCAGAAGAAACGATTCGGCGCAGGTATAAACGAGGCGTAGAAAACTTTTTCAATATTTATCAAGAAGTTGTTTCTACGTGGTCAGTCTTCGATCATTCAAGCTTGAATCAAGCAACTGTTATTGCAACGGGGCAAGGAAAAAATAATAATGTTGTTTGTGATGAAGCTATGTGGACAAGCGTTTGTGAGGCGGCAAAATGAATGCTGAAAAAGAAATTAGCAAAGAGGCATTGTTCCAACGCGGCAAAGAAATTGAAGCGATCTTGCGCGAAGCAGGGCGACAAGCGTTGCTAATGCATAAAAAACTTGGGAACCCAATTGCCAGTTGGGAAGATGGTAAGGTTGTAATTATCCCACCGGAAGAAATTCCTATCGAAGACGAAAAATCCTCAAATCAAAATTAGCCTGTACCAAAATTGTGGCGACAGATCAGACCAACGATGACCCACTTTTGGTACTCGAAAACTTTCGGTCGAAAGTTGGTAGTATACTCATTGGTATAATGAAAGCCGAAAATCGCGCAAAAAAATTGGGAGGTGATTTATCGAAATCACACCCCAATCGAAGATTTGCGAATTAGATTTTAGCTGGCGCGTTTCGCCGTGAATTCGACGGGCGGAGGTGTTTGACCGCCGGGGCCTTCGCCTACAAATGTACGCGTAAATTTGATTTCGTCGCCTGTGAGTTTGCCGGTGTATTTCAACGTGATTGTGTTGCCGTTGAATTCGCGGACGACCTTAAAGGAAACGTCATCGCCTTTGATTGTGCCTTCAGAAATTGGGGAATCGCCCATGCGTCCTGAAATGGTTCCCGTCAATTTTTCGCCTTCTGCCTTAAAGGTCATTGTCGTCGTTTGTGTTCCCTGTCGTCCGGGAACTTCGGCAGTCCATTTGCCATCAATGCCTGCGGCGGCAAAGGCTACGGTTAAGAACGCGAGCAGCAGCCCTGCGCATAAAAATACGTGTTTCATCTTCATTGCAATTTACTCCTTCAAGAAATCAGTTGATGGAGGCAGAGAGCGTTGCCTCTATATTTGAGAGCGGTTCAAGTATGGTTCAGCAAACCAGCGAAAAATTTGTGTCTCATGCGGGAAAGGTTATCGTGCCACAAATGGAGGGGAAATCACAAATCATTGTGGTGTCAGTACCACCTGCGTAAGCGGGTGGCGCAGCAAAAAGAAACCACCCGCTTACGCAGGTGGTACTGACATTCACCGTAATTTTCTTTAGAACAAATAGCCGCCAGCCGCTACGACACGCTCAGCCAAGCGTTCACGAATTGCCGAAGTATTAACTGGCGTGTATTTCGTGAAGCGTTTGAGCGCCGCTAACAGCATCCGTAAATCATCGCCTTCGGCAATCGCCGCCAGCGCGTTTTTCGCGGATGTTTCGATGCGGGCTAACGCGTCGTTCGTGTACAGTTTCGTAGCGTCAAGCGCGGCCTGATGTTTTTCGGCTCCTTCGCGTTCGATCATTTTCGCGGTGCGACCAATCGCGCTTTCCATCAAAAATGTTTCGATGATGATGTCCGCAGCCCAGCTCAAAATCATTTGCTGTTCAGTCAATCCCGCCATGAATTTTTGCGCAGCGGAGCCAAGCACTATCAATGCGACTTTCTTAGCGTTCGCCACGATCTTGCGCTCTTCCGCCATTGGCGTGTCGTCTTCGTCCATATCGAATGAGGGGCCAGCGAGTAATTCTTCCTGCAATTTTTTCGCGGCGGCAAGCAAAGGTAATTCGCCTTTCATCGCACGTTTGAGCAATTGCCCCGGAATCAACAGGCGATTGATTTCGTTGGTGCCTTCAAAGATGCGGTTGACGCGGCAATCGCGGTATACGCCTTCGACGGGATAATCTTCGGTAAAACCGTTGCCGCCGTAAATTTGTACGCCTTCGTCCGCGCAATAAAATAAAATTTCTGTGCCCGCGACTTTCAGAATCGCGCATTCAATCGCGTATTCCTCAACTGCTTTCAGAATTTCTGCCGGAACGCTTTTATCAATTCCCTGTTCGTGATCTTCGATAATTCCTGCGGTGCGATAGACTGCGGATTCGCCAACATACGTGCGCGTGACCATTTCGGCGAGCTTGTATTTTATCGCGCCAAAGCTGGCGATGGGGCGTCCAAATTGATGTCGTTCTGCCGCGTATTTTGCCGCTAAGCCTAACACTTTTTTCGAGCCACCAATTGATGCCGCGCCCATTTTGATGCGCCCGAAATTTAGCACATTGAATGCGATCAAATGACCTTTGCCAATTTCGCCGAGCAAGCGATCTTTCGGAATTTTCGCATCCTGCAAAAGTAATGGCGTAGTCGAAGAGCCGCGTTGACCGAGCTTGTGTTCCTCTTTGCCGCGCGTCACGCCGGGGTCATCTTTGTGCACGATGAAGGCAGAAAATTTTTCGCCGTCAACTTTTGCAAATACCGTGTACACATCGGCAAATCCGCCGTTTGTGATCCACATTTTTTCGCCATTCAAAATCCACGAATTTCCATCTTCGCTCAATCGCGCCGTAGCTTTTGCACCGAGCGCGTCTGAGCCAGAAGCCGATTCGCTCAGGCAATACGCGCCGATCCATTCGCCTGAACCAATTTTCGGCAAGTAGAAATTTTTCTGTTCATCGTTGCCAAAAAACACGATGGGCAAAAGGCCAATGCTGCTGGTTCCACCGAAGCCTGTAGCGAACGAAGCTTCGCCGGAAATATATTCAGCGATGAGCATGTTGGAAACGTGATCAAGTTCGAGTCCGCCAAATTTTTCAGGAATCGCCGCATTGACTAAGCCGAGTTCGGCGGCTTGTTGCATTAACGCGCGTTGCACTTCGTAATCTTTTGATTCGATGGCTTCGTGTTTAGGGATGACTTCTTTTTCCATGAATTCGGCAGTCGTGTCCCGAATCATGCGATGTTCTTCCGTGAAATCTTCAGGTGAGTAAACTTGCGCCGGAGAAACTTCGGTGAGGAGAAAGCCGCCACCTTTGACGACTTTTTTTTCTGGTGCTGTTGCTGACATAAATACAACGTTCCTTTCGTCACGTGGTCTTTGGGCTTTGGCCTTCGGTCTTTGATTTTTGGCGAGTAACAAAGTTCTTTCGCAACAATACAAAGACCAAAGCCCTAAGCCCTAAGTCCAAATTTCAATTCATCAAATTTTCAAAAATTCCTGCTGCGCCCATACCGCCGCCTACGCACATTGTGACCATTCCGTAGCGCGATCCGGTGCGTTTCATTTCCTGCAAAATCGTGGCGGTGAGTTTTGCTCCGGTGCAACCGAGTGGATGGCCGAGCGCGAGTGCGCCACCGTTGACGTTCACGCGGTCGGGATCAATGCCCAGCGTTTTGATGACGGCGAGCGCTTGTGCGGCGAACGCTTCGTTGAGTTCGATGACGCCAATGTCATCTAATTTCAAGCCTGCGATTTTTAACGCTTTCGGGATTGCTTCAACGGGGCCGATGCCCATTAATTCTGGCGGTACACCCGCTACGGCGTAACACACAAAACGCGCCATCGGCTTGATGCCAAGCGCTTCTGCGCGTTCACGTGACATCACTAATGCCGCTGCCGCGCCATCAGACATTTGCGAAGATGTTCCGGCGGTCACGGTTCCTTTGACATGAAAAACAGGTCGGAGTTTTGCCAAGCCTTCGGCGGAAGTATCGCGGCGCACACCTTCGTCAGTGTCGAAAATAAATTCTTGTGTAGCGATGCGATTTTTGGCGTTGAGCGGTTTGCCTGCGGCTGCGGCTGCGGCGTTCACTTCACGATTAACGACGGTAACAGGCACGATTTCATCTTTGAATTTTCCAGCGTCAATCGCTGCTCCCGCCCGCTCGTGCGAACGTACCGCGAACGCTTCTGCCTCTTCGCGCGAGATGCCGTATTTTTGCGCGACATTTTCGGCGGTCAATCCCATGTTCAAATACACATCAGGATAAACGTCCACCAGCGTAGGATTCGGCGATAAATTGTATCCGCCCATCGGCAGCATAGACATAGATTCCGCGCCGCCGCCAATCGCTACGTCAGCGGAACCGACCATAATGTGTTCGGCAGCTTGCGCGATGGCTTGCAAACCCGAAGAGCAAAAACGATTGATCGTCAAAGCTGATGTTGTCACAGGCAAACCGCCGAGCAGCGCAATTTGCCGCGCCATATTTGCGCCTTGTTGCGCTTCTGGCGTAGCGCATCCGATCACGACATCATTCACCGCTGCCGGATCAAGCTCCGGCGTGCGTGCGAGTAATTCTCTGATAACTGCGCCGCCCAAATCGTCAGGGCGTGTGTCTTTGAGAATGCCGCGCGGTGCTTTGCCAATCGCGGTTCTGAGAGCGTTTACGATAACTGCTTCGCGCATGAAAAATCTCCTAAATGTACGACAGGCGTCCCGCCTGTCGTTTTTATTGCGTATCCAGCGGCGACAGGCGAGACGCCTGTCGTACATTTAATTTCTGAGCGGCTTGCCTGTTTTCAGCATATGCGCAATTCGTTCTTGTGTAGCTTTTGTGCCGCACAAACTGACGAATGCTTCGCGTTCGAGGTCAAGCAAATATTGTTCGGACACACGCGTAGGATGCGTCAGGTTGCCGCCTGCTAACACTTCGGCAATTTTGGTTCCGATCAAAGCGTCGTGGTCTGAAATGTATCCGCCGCGTTTCATCATATGCATGCCAAGCTTGAATTTTGTCAGCGCCGCTTCGCCCAAAACCAAAATATCCTGACGTGGTTGCGGCGCGACATAACCTTCCCGCGCCATTGCCAGCACTTGCTGTTTTGCTTCTTCAATCTGGCGATCCGTGTTCATTACGATGCGGTCGGTGTTGCGCAAAATGCCCCAATGACGGGCTTCCGCTGCGCTGGTGGCAACTTTGCCCATTGCGATTAATTCAAAGTTTTTGCGCAGGATTTCAAACTGATCGAGGTTTGGCGTATCGGCTACGGCATCGGACGCACGCAGCGCAAATTCTTTTGTGCCGCCGCCGCCGGGCAATAACCCGACGCCGACTTCGACTAAGCCGATATAAGTTTCAGCGGCAGCCACCGCGCGGTCAGAATGCAAAGTCAATTCGCAGCCACCGCCAAGTGATAACCCGAACGGTGCGACTACGACGGGCTTTGGCGCGTACCGCAGGCTCATCGTCATATTTTGAAACTGCCGCACGCCGATCATCAATTCATCCCAATCACCTTCCTGTGCGCCCATCAAAATCAGCATGATGTTTGCGCCTGCTGAAAAATTCGCGCCTTGGTTGCCAACAACCATGCCGACGAAATTCTTCTCAACTTCTTTCAGGCCATACGCAATCATCTGCATTTGATCTGTACCGAGCGCATTCATTTTGGAATGAAATTCGACGCACGCTACACCATCGCCAAGGTCAATCAGGCTCGCGCCGTTATTTTTCTTAATGACTTGTTCCTGATCTTTGAGGGATTTCAAAATCGTCACGCCAGCGGGCACAGGCACAGGTTTGTATGATGAACTGGCGAAGTCATAAAAAAGTTTTGTGCCGTTTTCGACCTTGTAAAAACTGGTGTTTCCGGCGGCAAGCATCGCTTCAACATTGGCGGGAATCGGGCGATTTTCTTCGCGCATTTTAGCGACGGATTTTTCGACGCCGATGGCATCCCATTTTTCAAAAATGCCCATTTCGTGCGCGAAGCCCCATTTCATCGCGTTATCAATTTCGACGATGTTGTCGGCGATTTCAGGAATGCGATTCGCGGCGTAAATGCACGCGTCCGCCATTGTGTACCAGATATATTCTCCGGCGCGATCTTTGGCGTAAACCAATGTTTTCAGGCGTGCGGCGAGGTCTTCAATTTGTTTGGCTGCACCAACCGAAGGGAAATCTGCTTTTTGTTGCGGGCGATATTCGAGCGTAGCGAAATCCAGCGTCAAAATATCTTTGCCAACTTTTTTGTAAAAGCCGCCTTTCGTTTTGTCGCCGAGCAATTTGCGCTCAATCATTTTGTCGAGGATTTCAGGGACTTTGAATGATTCGCGCTTTTCATCATTCGTCAGCGAATGATAAAGATTTCGCGCGACGTTGTACGCCGTGTCTAAGCCGACAACATCTAACGTGCGAAAGCTCGCGCTTTTGGCGTGACCGATTAGTGTGCCTGTTAATACATCAATCTCTTCCGGCGAATATCCTTTTTCGAGCATATAGCTCAGGCCGTTCAGCATTGAAAAATTCGCCAAACGATTTGCGACAAAACCCGGCGTGTCTTTGGCATACACTACGCCTTTACCTAAAACGCGATCAAAAAAATCTGCCATAAACGCGGCGACCTCAGGCGAAGTTTCAGGCGTCGTGATGATTTCCATCAAATGCAAATAACGCGGCGGATTAAAAAAGTGCGTACCTAAAAAACGCTGACGAAAATTTTCGGAGCGGCCTTCTGCCAATGATTTAATCGGGATGCCGGATGTGTTGGAAGTAATAATCGCTTCGGCGTGCAAATGCGGTTCGACGCGTTCGTAAAGGCTTTGCTTGATGTCTAATCGTTCGACCACAGCCTCAACAATCCAATCGCAATCTTTGAGCTTCGGCAAATCATCGTCGAAATTTCCTGTACTGACGAGACTCGCTAATTCAGGCGACATGAACGCGGCGGGCTTCGCTTTCTTTGCGCCTTCCAGTCCCGCGTTGGCAATGCGATTGCGCACGGCCTTTGATTCCAACGTCAAGCCTTTGGCCTGCTCTTCCGGCGTCAATTCTTTGGGAACAATATCGAGCAACAAACACGAAATGCCAGCGTTCGCAACGTGTGCAGCGATTTGCGCGCCCATCACGCCTGCGCCGAGCACCGCTACTTTTTTGATCTGCATGGATTTTCTCCTCAGTTGATGAACTAAAAATTTTCCCAACAAAGCTAAATTTGATTCTTACTATAATTTGAATACACGTGCCGCATTGTCCCCTAAAAATAAGGCTTTGGCTTCGGAATCCAGCGGCAAATCGTCAAAGCCTTCGAGCGCTTTTTTGGCCGGAATCATCGGCCAGTTGGTGCCAAACATGACTTTTTTGCTTCCGTGTTTGGCTAAATAATTAACAAGATTTTCGGGGTAGCGTTTTACCGTGTATGCCGACGTATCAATGTAAACATTTTCGTGTTTGGTGCAGACCGCAATCATTTCTTCTGTCCACGGATAGCCAATGTGCCCCCCGACAATCACGAGTTCAGGAAAGTCTAGCGCGACCTGATCTATGTAGGGAATCGGGCGTCCAAATTCAGAAGGTTTCAGCGGGCCAGTGTGCCCAACCTGCGTGCAAAACGGTACGTCTAATTCGCAGCATTCAGCGTAGACTGGATAGAACAGCGCGTGCGTCGGCGGCATTTCCCACAGCCATGGCAACACGCGAATTGCTTTGAAACCGAGTTCTTTGACGCAGCGGCGAATTTCTCGTACAGCATGCATCGGGCGCGAAATATCCAGGGAACCAACGCCAACGAGTCGATCAGGAGCTTGTTTGACGAAACCCGCGACTTCGTCGTTGGAAATCATTGCGCCTTTGGGCGAAACCCAGGCGCTAATCAAACTAATCGCAACACCACCTTCATCCATATTTTGGATCGTAGCGGAAACAGGCAATTCCGTTTGCGGAATGTCTCCACGCGTCCAACGACGCAGTGAATCAAACATCGCATCTTGCGTGTGGCGAAGTGTTGGATGTTGTGCCCAAGCATCAATAATCATCAGTGTCTGCTCAATAATTCGTCAGGATTTTTTCGTCCGCGAAACCTAATTCTTGCAGGCGATCTTTGGTCTGTTTCATCATTTCATTCGAGCCGCAAATTAGCGCTAACGGCGCACTCAATTCCGACACGATATTGTCGAGCAGGCTTTGCACATAACCAGTGTCGCCGCTCCATTCTTCGTTCGGCTGACTGATGACTTGGCGCAACATCACATCGTGCGTGCGCCATTCGTTTTGAATTTCGTCCGCGAAATAAAAATCTCCGCTTGTGCGTGCGCCGTGCAATACAATCAATTTGCCGAAATCAGCGCGACGCCGAAAAACGTGGCGTAAGGTAGAGCGAAGCGGTGCAAGGCCAGTGCCCATTGCTACGAAAACTAAATCGCTGCCGAGATGATTTTCGAGTGAAAAGCCATTGCCGACAATTTGCTTGAGCCTAAGCTCAGCATTTTTTTCGGCGGCAAAAAGTCCGTGCGCGATGTTCGTTTCGTTATGGCTCTGCTTAATCAAAAATTCGTAGCCTTCATCTTCCGGCGCAGAAGCAATCGCAATGTACGATGGTTTGTAGCCTTCCATTTCCAGTACAGCGACTTGTCCGGGAATGAATGATTGTTGCTCAGCATCCTGTGGCGCGGTGATAAAACTCCACACTATTGGCGTATGTTTTTGTATGCGAGTAATCGTCAGCGTTGTCACTATTGTTTCTCGTGTAATTGTTCTTTTTCTTCGTACATCTGATCCAGTAAATCTTTGAATTTTTCGGTCACAACACGGCGTTTGACCTTTAGTGTTGGCGTAAGTTCTCCGCCTTCGATTGTCAATTCGTGGTCGAGCAAAACTACGCCTTTGATTTTTTCAAATTTGCCAAGTTCTGGTGTCAGCTTGTCTACCTGACGTTCCAGCAAATCAATGATGCGCGGATGCTGAATTAAATCGGCGATGCCTTGATACGGAATTTCTTTCAGCGCGGCGTATGATTTGATCGTCTCAAAATTCGGCACGATCAATGCTGAAGGGAATTTGCGATGTTCGCCGATGACTACGACCTGATTGACGAAGCGGCTTTGCTTGATCGCGTTTTCAATTGGTTGTGGCGCGATATATTTTCCGCCGCTGGTTTTGATGAGGTCTTTTTTGCGATCTGTGATGAACAAAAATCCTTCGGCGTCGAGATATCCGATGTCGCCTGTGTGCAACCACACGTCGCCGTTTTCATCGCGCGAAAGCGTTTCGGCAGTCGCTTCGGGCTTGTTGTAATAGCCGCGCATGATATTGGGGCCGCACGCTAAAATTTCGCCATCCTCAGCAATTTTCACTTTGACGCCAGGAATTGGTTTTCCGACGGAGCCCAATTTGTTGGCCTTTAAATGATTGTATGTGATAACCGGAGAGCTCTCAGTCAAACCATAGCCCTGATAAATCGGCAGTCCCGCGCCATAAAAAATCTGCGCGAGTTCGAGCGACAAGGGTGCGCCGCCCGAAGCCAGATTCTGCATCCGTCCGCCCATCGCCGCTTGCCATTTGGAAAAGACTAATTTTATTGCTAACGCGCGTTTCGCCTTTAATAACAAGCCAATCGGCTGACCGCTGTTGTGCGCAATCGCCCATTCTTTAGCGACCTCAATCGCCCATTCCGCAATGCGTAAAGTTATACCGCCTGCGGCTTCGGCTTTTTCCATTGTCTTGGCATAAATTTTTTCGTACAGGCGCGGCACGCTCGTCAAAAAATGTGGGCACACTTCGACCATATTTTTTGCTACAGCATCAACGCTTTCGGCGAAGTAAATTTTCAGGCCCAAATATAAATCAAGGTAAATCGTGACGCGCTCAAAAATATGAGAAAATGGTAGGAAACTCAGCGCTACATCACCTTTTTTTACGTTGATTGTTTCACACACAGTTTTAATGTTGGAGGCGATATTGCGATGCGTGAGCATCACGCCTTTTGGCTCGCCGGTTGTTCCCGACGTGTAAATTAATGTCGCCAACGATTCGGGCGTAACTTCGCCGCGCAAACGGTCATACAAATCAGGCTGCAAACGATCTAATTGTCGCCCGTGCGATTGCACATCGGCGAAACGCAAAATACGCGGGTCGTCCGAATCGAAATCATCGAACGTAATAATTTTTTGCAGCGTCGCAACTTCAGAAAGTGCTTCAGACACGCGCCGATATTGGGCTTCGTTGGAGATGAATAAAATTTCAACTTGCGCGTCGTTGAGGATGTACGAAACTTGTTTCGGCGCTTGTGTCGAATAAATCGGCACATCAGCAGCGGCGCAATTCAATACGCCCAAATCCGCGATTGTCCATTCCGGGCGATTTTCAGCCAGCAGTCCAACGTGATTGCCAGGGCGCACACCGAGTGAATATAAACCAAGCGCTGTCGCGCGAATTTGTGCCGCTAAATCTTGCGCAGAAATTGCCACCCACGCGCCATCTTTTTTGTAATTCAAAACGTCAGGACGATTTTCTGTGAGCGAATAATCTTGAATCGCAAGAATTGTTTCGGCGCTGTCGGAGCTCGCATTCGGTGGTTGAATTATGCTGTTAATTTGGGGCTGCATCATACATTCTCCTCTGAAAATCAGGCTTCGATGCCGTTTAAAAATACGTCCATCACAGGATCAACCAGAGGGGTTAATTTGAAATTGTGGCGACTCAGCACCCAATTCGTAGCCATCTCATCCAGCGCTCCAAAAATCACCTTGGAAATAATTTTGGGATTCAGACTGTTGCGAAACACACCTTGTTTTTGTCCACGCTCTAAAATTTCGCGCAGCATTTGCAAATATTCTGCGAGCATTGTTTCTGAAAATTGCTCCATGAATTTGGTCGAATGGCGAAACTCTACCTGAAACACAACCGCCAATTCACGATCCGATTCAAAGGCTTCAAAATGCAATTTGGCAAAGTGACGCAGTTGCTCGCGCGGGTTTTCAATCGCTGCTAATTCCCGTGTCGCGCGCGCATTAAATTCGTGCATCGCTGTATTAAAAATTGAAACCAGCAAATCATCTTTGTTTTTGAAATACAAATAAACCGTACCGTCCGCCACACCAGCCGCGCGCGCGACTTCAGAAACTTTGGCGTTGAAATAACCGGAACGAGCAAAGACCTGAATTGCGCCGCGCAAGATTGCCGTGAATTTGTCACTGACTTTTTCTTCAGCAACAGGCGCGAGTTTCGTGATCGCTTTGACGGCGACCTTCTCGACAGTTTTAATTCTTGCCTCCGATTTTTTCGGCGCTTTCATAACAAAGATAACTTTTCAGTTTGTGGGGTTCTGCTTTTATAAAAAATGAATGAGCATTCATTCAGCCAGCATCCTAGCCGAAATTTTTCGCTCAGGCAAGCGACTTTTCCTTTCTTTCTTGCGCCCTCAGTTTCCTTATGCCAGCATTCAAGTAATGGCTATACAAAAGACGGAGACAAAAAAAATAAAGCGGAATCCCAAACGTATTGCGTTAGTGACGGGCGGCGGCGATTGTCCGGGCTTGAATGCAGTCATTCGCGCGGTAGTAAAAGGCGCACTTAATCGGGGCTGGGAAGTTTATGGTATTGAGCGGGGGTTTGAAGGCATTTTGCACAAAAACCGTATCCGCAAAATGGATAACGGCGATGTGCGCGGCATTGCGCATCTGGGCGGGACAATTCTTGGAACGACGAATCGGGGCAATCCGTTTCAGTTTATTGTAGAAAAAAATGGCAAGCAGACAATCGTTGATATTTCAAAGAAAATTGCGGCTAAATTTCGCCAATTGGAATTCGATGCGCTCGTCACGATTGGTGGTGATGGCACGCTGAAAATTGCGCAACAATTGGCGGAGCTTGGCATTCCGATTATTGGCGTACCGAAAACAATTGATAACGATTTGGCTGCGACAGAAGTCTCGTTTGGGTTCAATACTGCTGTGACGACCGCGACCGATGCGATTGATAAATTGCACGCAACGGCTGAATCGCACGAACGCGTAATGGTGGTGGAACTGATGGGGCATTACTCCGGCTGGATTGCTTTATATGCCGGAATCGCGGGCGGCGCGGATGTAATCTTGATTCCTGAAATTCCGTTTTCGATTGAATCGGTCGCACGCAAAATTCAGAATCGGTGGCGACGACAACGTCGCTTTGCCATTATCGTTGCGGCAGAAGGAGCGCGCCCAGTCGGAGGGAAACATTTCAAAAAATTGCGCGAAACGGGACACGAACGTTTGGGTGGTGTAGCCGAATTCGTAGCCCGCGAAATTCATCATTTGACGGGGCGCGAAACGCGTTCGTTTGTGCTGGGACATTTGCAGCGCGGCGGACAACCAACAACTTCTGATCGGTTATTGTCTACGCGCTTTGGAGCGGCTGCCGTGCGCGCGATTGAGGAAGGCGCAAAAAATGTCATGGTCGCATTGCGCTCATCAAAAATTATTACGGTTCCTTTAGAAGAAGCGATTAAAGAAACAAAATTTGTTCCGCTGGATTCAGATATTCTTTTATCTGCAAGAGACCTGGGAATTTCATTTGGAGATAAGTAATGAGTGCTGAAAATGAAGTACTGCAAGCAACAACGCGCACAAAACTTGATCAAGTCAGCCGTGCCTTATTACGTTTGCATAAAGCGTTGCTTGACGATGAACGCGTAATTTATGAAACGGTGCATGGCTCTGTTACTTCGCCGCATGAGATGTTTCGGCTCGTGCTGAACCATCAGCAATTCACTTGGCTCGGTAAAATTTCATCATTGATTGCGCTGCTAGATGAAGCGGCTTCCATACGCCGCCCTGCGACAGAAACAAATGCCCAAGCCTTACTCGTGGACGCGACCACATTGCTCAAATTTGAAATTGACGACGCAGTTTTTGTGGAGCGTTTGCAACGAGTCTTAAAACGTAGCCCTGACGCAAAAGCCTATTATGACGAGGCATTGAAAATTGCTACGACAGAAAATTTATAAATACGAATTATGGAAAAAGAAAATTTGCAGGTTGTACACAATGCGGCTGTCCACCGCTTTGAAATGGACATCGAAGGCAAAAAGGCGTTGGTGAATTATCGCCCCAATGAAGACGGCACGTTCACGCTTTATCACGCCGAAGTGCCGCCCGAATTTGAAGGAAGAGGTTTCGGCGCGCAATTAGTAAAAGGCACGCTGGAGCAACTCAAAACTGACGGCATAAAATTTATTGCGACGTGCCCTTTTATCGTTGCCTATTTGCGCCGTCATCCTGAGTATCAGGAATTTTCCGCGAGGTAATTTTATGAGCGAACTGCGAAAAGTTGACAGGTTATACACGCCACAAGCTACATCCGACGGCGCAGGCGTCAAAATCCAACGTGTGATTGCTACGCGCGTGTTGGATTATTTAGACCCGTTTTTGTTGCTGGATCATTTCGGTTCTGACAATCCAAACGATTACATCGCGGGCTTTCCGATGCATCCGCATCGCGGGATTGAAACGGTGACATATATGCTAAAGGGCAGCGTCACACACCGCGATTCGATGGGCAACGAAGGCACGATCAACACAGGCGATATTCAATGGATGACAGCGGGCGGCGGCATCATGCACGAAGAAATGCCACACGCCAGCGCGGACGGAATGGGCGGATTTCAGCTCTGGGTTAATTTGCCTGCAAAATTGAAAATGACTAAGCCGCGTTATCAGGAAGTCGCGGCAAAAAATATTCCTGTCGTCGAAAAAGACGGCGCGAAAATTCTTGTCATTGCAGGCGCGGTTGCAGGCGTCACCGGAGCCGTCACAGAAATTTATGCAGAGCCAAATTATCTGGACGTTACGCTAAACGCCAATGGCGCATTCACGCACGCAATTCCTAAAGGCCACACAGCGTTCGCTTATTTGTTTGAAGGCAGCGCAGCATTTGATAACAGCAGCGAAACTATTGATAACTCGATGCTCGTTGTTTTTCACGATGGTGATTTTGTCCACATCAAAGCGGGCGCAGCAGGAGCGCGATTTATTTTAGTTTCTGGCAAACCATTGAATGAGCCTGTCGCGCGTTACGGTCCGTTTGTGATGAACACCGAAGCTGAGCTTGAAGCAGCAATCAGGGATTTGCAGCGCGGCACATTCGTTTGGTCAGCAGACAAAAATTAAGGTGAAAGGAAATCCTGCGATGGAAGATATTACGAAAAATTATACCAACGACGAAGTCACAGTTGTCTGGCAACCTGCAAAATGCACGCACTCGGCGATTTGTATTAAAGGCTTGCCGCAAGTTTTTGATGTAAAGGCTCGACCTTGGGTAAATATAAAAGGCGCAAACTCCGAGCAAATTATTGCGCAGATAAATCAATGTCCTTCTGGCGCGCTGTCTTATCGCCAAGTGAGCGAAATAAAAGAAGCAACAAAACCGACTGAAACATCGCCCACAATAGTCGAAACATTACCCAACGGCCCGTTGCTGGTTTACGGCACGCTGCTCGTTAAAGATCGCGCGGGCAATGAAACGATGAAATCTAAAACGACTGCCTTTTGTCGGTGCGGCGCGTCCGCGAATAAACCATATTGTGATGGATCACACGCACAAGCGGGATTTAAAGATTAGTAGGAAAATCATTATGCAACCCACATCAAGCCGTCGTCATTTTTTGCAAACCGCCGCAGGCACTTTTGCCGCCGGATTTGTTGCTAATTCTTTTGCCAAACCAGTTCCCGCACCGCTAAAAATTAGCGTCTTCTCAAAGCATTTGCATTTTCTTGGTTGGGAAGAAATGGCGCAGGCAGCAAAAACAATCGGCTTCGATGGCGTAGATTTGACGGTGCGCAAAGATGGTCATGTCGAACCAGAACGCGCCGAACAGGATTTGCCCAAAGTCGCAGAAATTATTCGCAAAGCGGGACTGGAATTGCCGATGGTGACGGCAGGAATTGTGGATGTAAATTCGCCTTATGCGGAATCAATTTTCCGCGCAATGAAATCTGTCGGCGTCAAAAATTATCGTTGGGGCAATTTGAAATACAACGACAGCAAACCGATTCCAGCGCAATTAGAAAGCTTGAAAAAAGACGTGGCAAAGCTCGCAGACCTTAACCAGAAATATGATGCCTGCGCGATGTATCACACGCATTCGGGCAACGAAGTTGGCGCTTCGATTTGGGATTTATGGATGATTTTGAAAGACCTCGACAATAAACGCGTCAGCTTTAATTTAGATGTTTGTCACGCGACTATCGAAGGTGGCCTTGGCGCGTGGGTGCGCAGTACGCAACTGGTTGCTCCGCTCACGCGCGGCATTGCGATCAAAGATTTCAAGTGGGGACAAGACGCTAAAGGCGTGTGGGCTCCGGTAAAATGCCCGCTTGGTGAAGGAATGGTGAATTTTCCAAAATTCTTTACGTTGCTCAAGACTGCGAATTTTTCCGGCCCTGTGCAAATGCACTTTGAATATCCACTCGGCGGCGCAGAAAGTGGCGCAAAAACAATCAAGATTGAAAAAGAAAAAGTATTTGCCGCAATGAAAAAAGATTTAGGAGTTTTGCGCGGTTGGTTGCGTGATGCCCAGTTGTAATCTTGTCAGTACCACCTGCGTAAGTGAGCGGTGAAATAATCTATATACCGCCCGCTTACGCAGGTGGTGCTGACGGGCTACCCAATCCGCACATAATTCGCCTTACGTTTCGCAGGCGTGAAGCCTTCTTCCCGAATCACATTTACCAACATCTCTTCTGTAGCTTTGTGATTCGCTCCCGCTTTAGAAATCACATTTTCTTCAATCATCGTCGAGCCAATATCGTTCGCGCCAAAATGCAATCCTCGTCGCCCATCGGCTAAGCCTACGGTAAGCCACGAAACTTGTACGTTTTTGATGTTGTGCAAATAAAGCCGCGACAGCGCAAGCCAGCGCAAATATTCTTCGGCGGGCATGCGGTCAGGAATGATTTTGCCGATAGGCGTGTTGTCAGGTTGGAACGTCCAGGGAATGAATGAAATGAATCCGCCTGTGCGTGATTGCAGTTGATAAATTTTTTCCAAGTGCTGAATACGCTGCGCAACCGTTTCACCGTAGCCAATCATCATTGTTGCCGTCGTCGGAATCCCTAATTTATGCGCGGCTTCCATCGCGTCCAGCCATTCCTGACTATTACATTCCGTGCGCCGTTTGCGGCGGATTTCGTCCACTAAAATTTCGCCGCCGCCACCGGGCAAACTGTCGAGTCCCGCATCTTTCAATTCGCGCAAAACCTGTTCGTTTGTCATCCCGAACGTTTTCGCCATCCCGTAAATTTCCGTTGGCGAAAAACAATGCAAGTGAATGCCGTAGCGCGATTTCAGTTCGCGCAACATGTCCGTGTAATACGTCATCGGCAAATCGGGATGCAATCCACCCTGCATCAATACGCCGCTGCCGCCGATTTTAATCATCTCTTCAACTTTTTCGTAAATTTCTTCATAGCTCAAAACATAGCCGTCTTTGTCGCCGGGTTTGCGATAGAACGCGCAAAAATTGCAGACCGAAAAACAAACGTTTGAATAATTTATGTTGCGATCAATCACGTATGAAACGACGTTGTCGGGATGCAATTCGCGGCGCAAATCATCGGCGAGTCGCTGCAAGTCTTCAGTAGCAACTTCGTTAATAATTTGTATCCATTCGTCCTGAGCTAAATGTTCGCGCTTGGCTACGCGGTCGAGTAAGGCGGCGGTGGATTGAATTGTGGCGGTCGTCATAAGAATACTTTCAAATAAAGGATTGGCGAATCTTTCACGCGCAGGTCAAGTTTTTCAGGTAGCGCACAAAATTGCAAGTTGCCAATATAGCTTAGTTCAGGGTAAAAGTTGGTCAGTACCACCTGCGGTAGCGGGTGGGTCTTACTTACGATACTTAACCACCCGCTACCGCAGGTGGTACTGACATTCTCAATTTCACAGGAGCAATCATTCATGCGATCACCGCGACTTGCAGAATTCATGAGCAAAATGGAACCCGACAGCGTAGCCGTATTTTTCTCTGCGCCGGAAGTTTTTCGCAACAACGACACCGATTATGAATTTCGTCAGGACAGCGATTTTTACGCACTGACGCATTTGAACGAACCGGAATCTGTCGCGGTAATTTGTCCGAATCACCCTACGCACAAATATGTTTTGTTCGTGCGTCAACGCGATAAATTAATGGAAATTTGGAACGGATTGCGCACGGGCATTGAAGGCGCGATCAACACATATGGCGCGGACGCAGCCTATGACATCAGCCAACTTGATGCGCTGTTGCCAAAATATTTGGCGGGCAATCGCACGCTCTATTATCGCTTTGGGCAACAGGAAAAAAATGATCTGAAAATGATCAAATATTTGGGCAGCCTCAAAGCTGCAATTCGCGCAGGCATTCAGACGCCTTCGACCATCATTGATTCCAGCACGCTGAGCCACGAAATCCGCTTGCGTAAAAACGCTGAAGAAATTGAAGCCTTACGCACCGCCGCGCGCATCAGCGCCGAAGGTCATATTGCCGCGATGAAAGCTTGCAAGCCGGGGATGTATGAATACGAACTCGAAGCGTTGGTCGAATACGTTTTCCGCTCCAAAGGCGCGAGTGGCAATGCTTATCAATCAATCGTTGGTTCGGGCTTCAACACTACGATTTTGCACTACAACACAAACAACGATCAGATCAAAGACGGCGATTTGGTGCTGATTGACGCGGGCGCAGAATACAAAATGTTTGCCGGCGACATCACGCGCACGTTCCCCGCCAACGGCAAATATTCCAAAGCGCAACAAGCCGTTTACGAACTCGTGCTGCATTCCAATAAAGAAGTCATCAAGATGGTGAAACCGGGCGTGAGCTTTATGGCATTGCATGAAAAAACCGTGCAAATCATCACGCAAGGATTAGTTGATTTGGGCTTGCTGTCGGGCGATGTGCGGGAAAATATCGAACGGCGCACGTATGAAAAATATTTCATGCATCGCACAGGGCATTGGCTGGGAATGGATGTCCACGATTGCGGACGTTACAAAGTCGAGTCCGGCTGGCGCATTATCGAACCCGGCATGGCGTTCACGGTTGAGCCAGGGCTTTATATTCAACCTACGACGGAAGGCGCGCCAGAAGAATTTCACAACATCGGCATTCGCGTCGAAGACGATGTCGTCGTTACAGAAACAGGATGCGAAGTACTGACTTCATTAGCGCCAAAAGAAGTCGGCGAAATTGAAGCGTTGATGAAAGAAACAATTGCGATTGCGGTATAAAAATTGGATCGTAAAGATAAAATTTTAGGCTGTATTTTTGGTGGAGCAATAGGTGATGCGTTTGGCAACGCATATGAAAACCAAGTTGCTCCGCTTGATTTTTCGCGCCAGAAAAAATTACAGTTTACAGACGATACACAATTAACGCTGGCGACGTGCGAAGCAATTGTTGCGACAAACGGCGTTGTTGATCCTGAAAAAATCGCTGCTACATTTGCGCAGTGGCATCAGCAAAAACGCATTACCGGAATTGGAGCCAGTACATTAAAAGCTTTGGCCGAACTAACACACGGCGGACATTGGGCGTTGGTTGGCAGAAAAGGAGAACGCGCGGCTGGCAACGGAGCAGCGATGCGAATTGCGCCGCTTGCGTTTTTTCTTAATCCGCAAAATTTTTCTGACAGACAAATTATTCGAGATGTTAGTCGCATCACGCATCATAACGACGAAGCGTATGCTGGTGCACTCGCTGTGATCACAGCAATCCGCGCTGCGTTAGAACCAATCGAAAACAGTCAGCAAAATTTGCTAGCAAAAATTTGCAATGTACTGCCCGATACAAACGTTCGAGATCGCCTAACCCAAATGAGGGGATTGCAGAGTTCAATTGGCGAAATTGCTGAAAATTTTGGCGCTTCAGGCTTTGTTGTCGAATCAGTACCATTTGCAATTTATGCCGCGCAACAAGTATTTCAGTTAGGGTTTGAGCAAATGATCCGAGAAGTAGTTTTAGCTGGCGGCGATACTGATACGAATGCTTCTATCGCCGGACAAATTGCGGGCGCGATGTTGGGATACGAAAATCTGCCACCAACAATGGTCAATCAATTGCCCGATTTAGAGTTCATCGCGCAAACCAGCCACAAAATTTCACACCTCTAAGCGATTCCTTAGGCAGCCAAATTAGCTAAACTGTCGGCAATTTGCGCGGCGACTTTTGCGTTATTTTTTAGCAAGGCAAGGTTTGTTTGCAAGGATCGGCCTTCTGTTTTTTCGGCAATTCGTTTGAGCAAAAATGGCGTGACAGCTTTACCGGAAAGTTGTTGCGCGGTTACGGCGACCAAAGCTTCTTCAATTACGTCAGCAATTTCAGGCGCAGGAATTTCTTCTGCTTCGGGCACAGGTGCGACGACTAAAATTGCGCTGGTGTTACCGAGTGTCCAATGCGTAGCGACAAGTGAGGCAATTTGCGCGGGGGTGTCGCAAAATGTATCTAATTTGATGCCGCTGCGACGTGAATAAAACGCGGGCAATTCTTCCGTTTGATAACCGACCACAGGCACGCCGAGCGTTTCTAAAACTTCCATTGTTTTTGGCAAATCCAAAATTGCTTTTGCTCCTGCACAAACTGTAATCACGGGATAACGCGCGAGCGCAGTTAAATCCGCCGAAATATCAAAACTGAGTTCAGCGCCGCGATGTACGCCGCCGATGCCTCCCGTAGCGAACACTTTGATTCCGGCGCGATGGGCGAGGCAAAGACTCGCGGCTACGGTTGTGGCTCCGTATTTGCCTTCAGCAATTATCTGCGCGAGGTTTGAGAGATTGACTTTGGCTACGTCATCGCGCGATCCCATCGCTTGTAATTGTTCTTCATTCAATCCAATGACGGTTTCGCCTGCGATCAAACCAATTGTGGCGGGCGTGGCTCCTTGCTCCTGCACAATCGCTTCGCAATCACGAGCGAGTTGTAAATTATGCGGCGCGGGCAAGCCGTGAGCGATGACGGTGGATTCTAAGGCTACGACAGGTTTTGCATCCGCCAGCGCACGCGCGACAGTTGGTAAAAGAGAAAATCTTGCTAAATTATTGTTATTCATAACATCCTGCTTGAAAAACATTTGCGGCTATGTCAGATTCGCGCGACAGATTAGCTTATTCGCAATGCAGAATTCAAAAACAAAAAGAACAAATGAGTCCTAAATTCTGACCAGAAGGAGAGAGCGATGAGACCAGAAACATTAGCGTTGATTCTTGGTGGTGGTCGCGGCACACGGTTATTTCCCTTGACCGATCATCGTGCTAAACCGGCGGTGCCGTTGGGCGGCAAATATCGTTTGATTGATATTACCGTCTCGAACTGTTTGCATTCGGACATTTCCAAAATTTTTGTCCTGACCCAATTTAATTCCGCTTCGCTCAATCGCCACATTTCACGTACCTATCGTTTTAGCAGCTTCGCTGACGGCTTCGTAGAAATTCTTGCAGCCGAACAAACCGCCGAAAATCAAAATTGGTTTCAAGGTACAGCCGACGCTGTGCGCCAGGTCATGGTGCATATCCAGGACGTAAACCCCGAATTAGTGCTGATTCTATCGGGCGACCATTTATACCAAATGGATTACCGCGCTTTCATTCGTCATCATCACGAAACTGGTGCGGATGTGACTGTTTCGGTAATTCCTTGCGATGATGAACGTGCCACGAGTTTTGGTTTGCTGAAAACAAATGATGACGGTCGCATCATTGAGTTCCGCGAAAAACCACCTGCCGATCAATTGGCGGGCATGCGCGTGGATACAACTAAACTAGGATTAAGCCCTGCTGACGCAGAACAACGCCCGTATATCGCTTCGATGGGCGTGTACGTTTTCAAATACGAAGCGTTGCGGCAACTTTTGCGCAATGACAAATATGTTGATTTTGGCGGCGAAATTATTCCCGCCGCAATTGACCAATATAACGTGCAAGCATTTTTGTTCGATGGATATTGGGAAGACATCGGAACGATCAAATCTTTCTATCACGCGAATCTTGATCTGACGAGTCTCGTCCCGCAATTTAATTTGTTTGATGCCGACTACCCAATCTACACGCGCGGACGATTTTTGCCTGGCTCCAAAATTCTTGATAGCCAGATTCGAGATTCCATCATTTCTGAAGGCTGCATTCTCAATCGTGTTTGGGTTGACCATTCTATCGTTGGTATTCGTTCGCGGATTGAAAACTATTCGCGCATTGAACACTCACTATTGATGGGAGCGGATTATTATCAAACGCTTGATGAACTGGAATTGGAACGGCGACAAGGTTTACCATGGATTGGCATTGGTGAAAATACAATCATTCGTAACGCTATCATTGATAAGAACGTGCGTATCGGCTCCAATGTGAGAATTCTCAATGAAGCTGGACATCAAGAGTACGACGGTGAAAATTACTATATCAGGGAAGGAATTGTTGCGATTCCGAAAGGTGCTGTGATTACGGACGGGACAGTAATTTAAAGTTTAGTGCTAAAAATTATACAGGGTAACAGATAGTCTCTGCCCACTATCTGTTACCCTGTACGCACATAAACTAGTTTAAATGTATAGGCAACAACAACAACTCAAACGCTCAGCCTTCAAACCGTTTCCAACTTGAAAAAAGATTGTTTGATTCCCTACATCTAAGGACTGGGGGAAGAGAGTAGGTATTGCAATTGCTACTTGTACGGGGTACTTCATGTGCATACTTCGTACCAAGTTTTTATTTTTGAAAAATTTCCCATCATAACTGCAACTAATTGATAAACAAACAATTAGTCAGTATTAAATCGCTCTCTTCTTTTTTTGCCTTTACTAAAAAAGGGTACTTATTACCCGACAATATATTCACTGTTATATGTAAAGTATTGAGACTAAAGCTTACGCTGGCTTCACTCTGGCGACTACCTAGTATCCAATGATTACTTAATAATCAGCTATTTTGAAGAGACCCCTAGTATTTTTTGATCTTTCTTCCGAAATGACTATAGATTACTGCGATTATCCTCCGCGCGCTGCGACGGATTTGGAAATCAACGAACAACAAGATGGCGCTCGCACCAACTGGATCATCGGTTCTTCCGCAGTCAATCGTTTCATCATCCTCCGCGAAACTGAATTTAAGGTTTTCCAATTAATTGACGAAGATCACACCCCGCCTGAGATTTGTGCCACATTTAAGCAACTTTATGGCGGCAATCTCATGCTCGCAACGCTGACTAAGTTTCTTACGAAGCTGGATCAAGTAGGAATTCTGGCGGGCCACCGCTCCGCAGGTTATGGAAATACTAACCAACAGGTCATGCGCCAGCCATACATCCGGTTCAAGCTCTTCAACCCGGATACAATTTTTGCGCGAATGGTTCCGCTTTTGCGTTGGATTTGGACACCGGGCTTTTTGCTCAGCACAGTGCTATTGATGTTATTTGCTCTGCTGCTTTCAGCATTAAACTGGCCGGAACTTGCCACGCACAGCAATTATATAATTCGCGAACATTATGTTGCCACGCTCGTCGCTGCCTGGATGGTAGTGATGACGCATGAATTTGCGCATGGCTTAACTTGCAAAGCCTTTGGCGGAAAGGCTACAGAAATTGGTGTTTTAGGCGTGTATTATTTTTTGCCTGCGCTGTACTGCAATATTTCCGGCATCCATCGCATTGAAAAGCGCGGGCGGCGTTTATGGGTGATCGCAGCAGGTGTTTACTGGCAATTATTAGTTGGCACGATCGCGTTGCTTTGCTGGTTTCTTGTTGCGCCACACACTTTATTGTCTGACGTAGCATTAATTATCTGCCTTGGCAGCTTGCTCAATATCGTCTTCAACGCGAACCCTTTGATTAAGCTGGATGGTTATTATTTTTTGAGTCAATGGTTGCGGCTCCCAAATTTAATGGATCGCTCACGCGGATATTGGCGCGGCTTGTGGCAATGGATTGCGTACGGCGAACGCGATGAAGCGATTGCCAGATACAATGCCCGCGAGAAAATTATCTATGCAATTTTTGGTTTTTTGTCGGTCGTTTATTCGTTGTTGCTGACATATTTTATCGTCACGTATATCAGCAACTTTCTGATTGATAAGTTCCAATTGTTAGGTGTCCTGTTGGCAATTGGCATAGTTCTCTTGTACATTCGTCGTCCGATTAAGAGCCTGATAAAATCTGCCTCGCACTGGATCAGCGCATTTATGGTGGAACCTTCGCAAGCAAATTTACTATCAACAACTGCACAAACTGCACAAACTGCAACGACCTTAGTGCCGGCTGCGCGCAAAGCCGTTACCGAACAACCAGCGGCAGCCAGTGTTGAGAAACCACAACCGCAAACTAAACCGCAAACTAGCGAAAAACCCAAAATATCATGGCGGCGAAAATTTGTGCCATTACTGTTGTTACTGGCGGTAATCGCAATTTTGCTGTTGCCGTGGGAGGCTTCCGTTTCTGGTTTTGGCACGCTCGTTCCTCTGCCTGAAAAAGAATCTATTATCAGCACACCCGAAGCAGGGCTGGTCGCAGTGCTAGTCAAACCGGGTAACGTCGTTACCGCCGGAACAGAACTCGCACGCCTTAGAAATCCTGATCTAAGCTCAGATTTAATTGGTTTACGTGCGGACATTGCGCGGGTAGAAGCGGATTATCAGCGTTTAGTCGGCGAATTGCAGACTACAGCGCAAGCCACAGACCGCGCTGCTGCCGAATTAAATCAGGCCGCTCGCATTGACCGTGAATTAAAAAACGAACAACAACAAATTTTGGCGCGCAAACTAGGCGGCGGCAAAACAGACGTTAATTTCCCTGCGGCATTGGCTGTATTGCAAGCGGATATTGATTTAAAAAAATCGCGGCTTGGTGAAGCTGAAACACAATTATCGCGCACACGACAGCTTTTTAATGACAACCTCATTCCGAAATCTGATCTCGAAACGGCAGAAAACAAAGTGCAAGCATTGCGATTAGAAATGGATGCCGCCCGCGAAAAATTGCAAAACGCTATCGTCGAACATCGTCGCTCTGTAGAGAAATCCGACAGCGAAGTTCGCATTAATCAATCTGCTTTACAGTCTGCACAAAGCACTGTGACAAAAACTTCAAGCGAGATTGAAGGCACAAAACACTGGCTGGAAACATTGCGCCAAAGAGAGCAAGTGTTGCTTTCCAAACAAACGTCTGTGATTTTGACTGCGCCCAGAGATGGCATAGTGTTAGGCGAAAACTTATTGGAATTGAATGGTAAGTACTTGCCGCAGGGAGGCGAAGTTTGCCGCATCGCCGAAACTAAGCAATTACGCGTGCGCATTCAAATTCCTGAGCGCGAAATCGGTGATGTTAAGGAAGGCGCAAATGTACGGTTGAAAACGCGCGCGTTAGTTGATCGTGTGTTCCAAGGCCGCGTCGAAAAAATTGGCAGCGAAGCTGAGGCTGATGAAAATAAACAACTCACCTATCGCGTCGAACTCATTGTTGACAACAAAGACGGCGCGCTAAAAGCCGGAATGTCGGCTTTTGCGCGCATTGATTTTGGACGTCAAACCGTCGGCTGGATTTTGTTACATAAAATCAAACAAGCGCTTCGTCCTGAGTTGTGGCTGTTTTAATCTGCTTGGGATCAATTGCGTAGCGGCTCATTTTCAAATAAAGCCCACGCCTCGTAAGCCCTAATTGTTTTGCAGTTCGGGACAAATTTGCATTAAGTTGTTGCAAAGTCGCCACAATAATCTGCCGTTCCAAATCAGCAACTTCCTCCGCCAATGTATGCTTACCAACTGAAAATTTCACAATCGGGCGCACGTGCGCTGGTAATTCCGCTCCATCCATCAATGATCCTAAATTTGGTTCCTCTGCTGTTAACGCAGACAATTGCACAGCTTCATCTTCAACAGATAGGCGTTCTTCATTTGCTGCATTCAACAAAATCTCATCCACCCAATCCAATCTGCCGTTTCTTCTTTGCCCGCCCGTCATCAGCGGCGACAAATGGTCTAAGCCAATTGCTTCGCCGTTTGGCAGTAACGCAACCGCTCGCTGGATTTCATTCGACAATTGACGAATATTGCCAGGCCATTCTGCTGTAGTAAGTGCGGTTAAGGCTTCAGGGGTGAACGTCAGGCCTTGTTTATGGGCTTCGCGCGAAAATCGTTCCAGCAAGTGATACACCAGCAAGGGGATTTCCTGTTTACGCTCGCGCAACGGCGGCATGTGAAAACGCAGCACGTTGAGGCGATAATACAAGTCTTCGCGGAATTCGCCGCTCCCCACCATCGCTTCCAGATCACGATTAGTGGCAGCGATCACGCGCACATTCACACGTACGGGCTTGGTTTCACCCACTGGATGAACTTCACCTTCCTGCAAAAACCGTAATAATTTTGGCTGTAACTCTAGCGGCAAGTCCCCGATTTCATCAAGAAAAATTGAACCGTTTTCGGCGCTGCGAATAGAGCCTTGATAATTACTATCTGCGCCTGTGAATGACCCCCGGCGATGCCCAAACAACTGCGAACTGATCAGATCGCGTGTGACGACCGTACAGTTAAAAGCCACGAACGGCCCCGCTTTGTGTGGGCTTAATGAATGAATGGCGCGGGCAATACCTTCTTTTCCCGTGCCGGATTCTCCGGTAATCAGGACAGGCATTTTGCTATCGCGCATTTTATGAATTTGGACAGCTAAAGTACGCATGGCAGGACTGCGATAAACCATTCCCGGCAAAGGCAATTCATCTTCGCCAAAAATTTTCTTTTCCGCAGCCTTGAGTGGATCTTGATGTAATACCTGCGCCAGTTCTTTTACTAGCAGATCATAAAGCTCCGTTTTACCCAAAACGCGATGCAGCGTTTTTGTAATGATGTACCATTGCGCTTCAACATAATCCTTGTCTAACTTTGTGTCGTTGGCAGAGACACCCAAGTTATTCACCGCATTGACAGTTTGCGAGTGAGTCTTATCCCTTTCAGCTATCTGAAGGGAATTCTCCAAGGGAGTGAGATTCGACATCTTTTTTTCAATCCTTCAGGTAATTTGAACGCAAATTAATGTATATTCCGATCAAAGCCACAAATCCGCAGTTTTACACGTCCTTAATGCTTCACACGGAATTATAGCTTCAAATCTCTAGCGAATCGGCAGACAAAGGAGGGAGCAGTCCACGATTCTAATTACTTCCTTTTGGCAGTAGTAGGCAGAGGGAATCTTAAAACAGTTGTGGCGCTTCGCCAAGCCTTGAGAAAAAATTGATTTTTCCAGCACCTTATCTAAGCGCATTAAAAAGGAGCCGGAAGGTACCAACCGTCTGTGCCCGATGTTGCGGCCTGAAGCCAAATAAAATCAGACGTCCGCTGCCGAATTTGGCTTCCACCAACGCTGCTTTTCCAGCGAGATATTTTTCGCCGAGCAGCCAACCAGAGCGCAATATATTGCTATTTGCATAAGTCGCCAGCGCGCGAACTTGTTCAGTATTCGTAATTTCAAACGCGCTGCTGTGCGCAAAATAAACATCCGCCGTAGCGCTATAGCCTGCGGTCAGCGGATCACCAGAAACCAAGTTGACCTGCAACAACGAGCCAGGGCAATAAAAATCTGACGTCTTCACGCCATTCAGCGCATTTTTGACAGGCAGATTAAAAGACTCAATGGCAAAGCGCGCGGCATTGTCAAAACACACCAGTGTGCCGCCCCCCGTCACAAAATCGCGCAAAGCCTGCACGCCCGCTGGCCCGATGCCACCGCTGAATTCTGCCGGATATGATTTTTCGCTGTTGCCATTTGTAATCGCGCGCGCCAATTGGTCAGGCAATACAATGACATCGTATTTTTCACGCAAATTTCCGGCGCGAACCTCTGTATCAAGCAACGAAGAATATTTAATTTTGTATTGCTCAAAAACGAGCCGCGTCCAGCCTTCATCCATCGAAGGCGAATAGCTGCGATATATCCCAACACGCTTATTTACATCTGCTGTCGGAAAATTCTTTTTTACTTCCGCACGCAAATCTGCGTCTTTCAGCAATTGCAAATCTGCTGCAAATTTTTCGGGAAGTGCCTCACAGGTTACGCCCATTTGCATCGGCAGCGTCCAACCCGCGACATCGTACGGAGGTTCAGCCGGGCCGCCTGGATACAACCGACGTTCAGGATATTGCTGAATTTCCAGCAAAGCTTTCGCGCCCGCGCTGTAAGGTTGATTCAAGAAAACTACGCGCGAACCTGCCGCATAATTTTTTCCGGCAGCGGTGAATGGCTGTTTGGCTGTGTGAATCTCAATTCCTTGCGCCGCCAAAATGCTCGCCATTCGCAATGCCGCAAATTCATCTCGTTGTTCTTGTGGAATTACGAACGCAAATGGTCGTTTTTTTTCGTCTGCCTCAATCGCGCGTTTACCTGCTTCGTAAAAATTGCGCAAAAACGTTTCCCGATAGAGCGTCGCCAGTTGCAGCAACGAACGCGAGGTCATTAATTCCATCTGCAAAATATTTTTCGGACGCCATTCGCCGCCCAGCCACGGATCAGGAAAATGAGTGGCGCGTGCAGTTGCGTCAGCCAATCCGCGAATCGTTCTGCCGCCGCGTTCGTCGCCCTCATCACTCGTAACAATTTTGCGCCCGCGTTTCATTTCCTCTTCGGAAATTTTCAGCGGCGTAGCCAAATCTGCGCTCGCAGCTTCGGTCAAAATTCCGACCGCGTTGTGATAATACGGCGCAGTCCGCATCCCTCCGTGCCACCACGTATCGTAAAGCATGTTCGTCGCTACGCCTTTGAATCCGGCGGCTTGTAAATCCGTCGCCATTTTTGTGCCAATCAATGCGACTTCACGCAAAATGGTGGGATCAAGATTCGGGTTTGGCGGATCAAGAAACGGCGGCACAAACATCCGCGAAGAATATTGCCCCTGCTGATGCACGTCGTACACAACTTGCGGGAACCATTCCTTGTAAAAAAGGTCTGTCACCATTTGCGTTTCGACAAGGTTCATCATGAACCAATCGCGGTTATTGTCGTGGCCTGAATATAAATGATAGAGTTCGGGCGGACTCGTTCCTTCTGATTTTGTGCCGAGCGTTTTCCAATACCAATGATTCACAATGTCTACACCGTCAGGATTCGTCGAGGGCATTAACAAAATAATTGTGTTGTCGAGAATGGCTTTCATCTCGTCGCTTTTTTCGCTGGCAAGCGTGTAAGCCAATTGCATAGACATTTGTGCGGCGACGACTTCAGTAGAATGAATCGAACAGGAAATCGCAATGACGGTTTTGCCTTTTTTGATGAGTTCGTTCAACTCTTCGGATGATTTGATTTTGCGCGGATCAGCAAGTTTGGCCTGAATTTCCTGATATTTTTTGAGATTTCTCAGATTTTTTGGCGAGCTAATTGCAGCTAAAACGAACGGACGGCCTTGTGTGGTTTTGCCAAGTTCGCGCACGCTGACGCGATCTGAAGCTTTATCAAGCTGTGTAAAATAATTCGTAATTTGCACCCAATCCGCCAATTTGCGATCATCGCCCGGCTCAAAGCCAAGCACCGAAGCGGGCGTCGGAATGGATTGCGCAGGCGCCGCAGCGACAAAACTAAAAAAAACAATGCAGACAGAAAACCATAATTGAGGCACAAATTTCTTATTCATTCGCTCGTTCCTTTTTCGCTCGGAGACAATCATGCAATCTGAAGAAAGCGCAAATCTTAGCACAGCCGCGCAACCCCAAATAGGCCTGCTCCCCAAACTTCGTTATTACTGGACATTCGTTGTGGCAGCGCTCTGCTTCATCATCCTCGGCATTCCGGTAATTTTAATCGGACTGCTTTTGCGGCGGCTTTTCAATAATCAGGATTTTATTTATCCGTTTGGAAAATTTGGTGCCCGTTGTTATTTGCGGGCTGCTGGAGCGCGCGTTCACGCTTCAGGGTACGAAAATGTTGATCCCCACAAAGCGTATGTGTTCGTAGCGAATCACCAAAGCAATCTTGACCCGCCATTAATCATCGCGTACATCGGACGCAACCCCGGTTGGCTCGCCAAAAAAGAAGTTTTCAAAATTCCGATTATGGGGCAAGGCATTAAGCAGGTACACGCAATCCCTGTTGACCGCACTAACCGCGAAGCCGCTATTGCCAGCACCAAACGCGGCGCGGACGTGTTGCGTACAGGTCGCTCTGTCGTAGCCTTTCCTGAAGGCACGCGCACCGTAGATGGCAAAATCAAGGACTTCAAGAAAGGTGTGTTTTATATGGCGCTCGAAGCGGGCGCCCCTGTCGTCCCTATCATTGTCAATGACACGCGCTTAGTAATGCGCAAAGGCACGAGCTACTGCCTGCCAAATGATGTCTCGGTAGAAATTTTGCCGCCGATTAGCACTGAAGGTTACACGCTGAGCAATGTCGGTGAGTTAATTACCAAAGTACAAAACGAATTTGTGAAGCGCGTAAAGACGGACTGAAGTGAGTGAATAAGGGTAGAAAAATGGAGCGATGGAGCGAAAATCTCCTCTTTCGCTCTCTCGCTCCGTCACGCTGTCTTTTAATTAAGGCTTCGTTCGCCACAAATATTCAGCAAATAATCCCGCTAACACCAAATCAAAAATCGCAGGCGTAAATGCATTCAGCGAAAGTTGTCCGCTGAAAAATGCGAACGCATAAATCGCAAAAAATAATGTTTTCGAGAAAATGCCCAGCCGCACAAATTCGCGGAAGCGTTGCGGATCGAACGCAACCAATAAATAGGCTACGCCCCAGGCCGTCACGCTGGAAGCCATTGAGCGCGCCAGCAATTTTGCCGAAGAATCAGCAATGCCAAGCCGTGTAAGAATGATGTCAGGTCGAAAAAGTAAGACCGCCGCCGTGCTGAGGTTGAAGGCCGCAGCCACAAGGAACAGCGCTTTGTCGTAAGCTTTTTTGAGCATCAACACAGAACAAAAATATCTTCGCCTTCGATTTTTATTTCGTAGGTTTGCACGGGGAAATTTGGAATCGCACCGCATTCTCCGGTTTTCAAATCGAAGTCGAACAAATGCCAACTGCAAAAGACTTTGCCATTTTTGCAGATGCTTTCGGCAAGCGAAGCGCCGCGATGCGGACACGCATCGTCAATGGCATAAAATTGTCCTTCGACATTAAAGAGCGCAATCGTTTTGTCGCTAATTTTGAAGGCTTTGCTGTTACCAGATTTCACGTCCGCAGTGCGGGCGATTTTGCAAAATTGTTTTTCCATATTGCTATTCAGGTGAGGGGCAAGCGGCGCATCTTATGAAATTTTGTGCTTTTAATCAATCAGGCCGAGGCGAATCTTTTCTTCTGCTTTGGTTTCACGGGGTTGCAGGAATTTTTCCATTTCCGGCGCAACGCGTAACCAAGGCGCGCGCCATATTACCACAGTTGCTACCATTAAAATTAATGTAGCTGCTACGCCACCTTCGCTGCCATAAGCGCCGCCCGTCAACCACAACGGAGCTTCGCTTGTAGAGAGAAAAACTGGATAACGCGTCAATTTCAAACCGCTGACAGGCAAGCCGAAAAACACGCCCATCGTCCAATTCCAACCCAAATGCAACGCCGTAGGAAACCACAAACTGCGCGTTTTCAAATAGGCAACTGCTAACCAAACTCCCGCTAAAATTGTATTCAGCGTAGAAAAAATGGTGCTGCTGGGATTTCCCAAATGTACTAAGCCAAAAAATAGCGAGAGTAAAAAAATTGGTACAACAGGCGAAATCCCGCCACGCAATAAGGTCTGAAATGCATAACCGCGAAATAGCAATTCTTCAAATGCCGCGCCAACGGCGAATAGCACCAAGCCCGCTATAAAATGGCGAACGACTAGTCCGACGCCAATAAAATCAATCATACGCGCGCCATCTACAGTTTTCCAAACGATAGGATTCAGCATCAACCGCGTGCCGCCACCAATGATTTGCGCTACAACAACCACGCCAATCATCGCTGCTGCAATCGAAAAACCGAGCCACGTCTCACGCCACCAACCGCGAAAAAAAGCAAAGCCAAGCGCAGCCAGCGACAAGTGCTCTAAAAATTTCAGGCAAAGCCACGACGCAAACATCAGCCAGCCGATTTGCAGAACATAGCTAATGATCGTTGCCCAATTCAGCCCAATGCCGACGCTGCCTGCTTCTTGCTCGGGCAGCAATGCCGAAAGCGCAATCAAAACCAATGGCGAGAAAAAAAGAAACAATAATGCGCGCCAACCGCTCCGTAAAAAATTTGTTTTAGGATCAACAAAAGGATTCACGCCTCAAGCAAACCAAATCAAAGGAGAAAAGGCAACAGCTAAAACAGTCTATCGAGTTTGTAGAGTCAGGACTCGCCAGACCCCATAGACTCTACAGACTCGATAGACTCTCTTTTGTGCTTTCACGCATTCAGCCGTAAAATCTAGCTGCTCGAAAATAGACGCAACTAATGGCAAATTCACCAACCCCAATTAGCCAGCCACAACGTACAGCACGTCGCACTCGCGTGATTGTGTTGGCAATCGCTACGTTGTTGTTATCGGTGTCGTTGCTGATCTTGCAAGCCTTCAATACGGAGCAATGGTTTGCGCCGGAATCCGCCAGCGGCACACTGATTTTATTCGCGCTCTCAACGCTCAATGTGATTGCGTTTCTTGTTTTGTTAATGGTGCTCGCGCGCAACATTCTCAAGCTGCGGCGCGAAACACAGGAAATGAAATTGGGCGCGCGGTTTACAACGCGGCTGGTTGGGTTTTCGATTGCGTTGTCATTGTTGCCTGTCGTGTTTATGTTTGCGTCCACCGTGCTCATCATCAATCGCAGCGTAGACAAATGGTTCAGCTTGCCCGCCCGCAAAATGGCAGCAAACGCACGACAAATTCAGGAAAGTTTTTCGGCGAATGAAGAACAAGAAGTGCGACAACTCGCAGTAACGTTAGCGCGATTGGCAGCCGACGAAGATAATCCCGGTCAGGTGCTGCGCGAAGAGCTAAACACGCAAAAACTTTTTTCCATGGAATTGTATAGCAAAGCAGGGCAAGTGCTTTTGCGACAAACGGCAGCAGAAGCAAATTCAATGTTGCCGTCGCTCATCACCGCGCAACAAAAAATTTTGCAACAGGCTGCCAACAATCAACCAGTCTCGACAAAATTCGCAGTCGGAACCGATCAGGTGTATTTGATCGCAGCGGCTCCGTTGTTAGATAGCAGCCAAAATATTCTTGTCGTCACTGAAAAACTAGAACCGCAAATAGCGCGCTTGCTGATTGAAACAACCGATCAAAATAAACAATACGAAGAGACGTATGACGCGTTGCACAAGGGCCGTTCCGCCGTGCGCGTGAATGCACAATTAGTTTTAGGCTTGCTCACTTTGTTTGCGCTTTTTATTTCAACGTGGATGGCGATCAAAGTCGCACGCAGCATCGCGCATCCGGTGCGGCAATTGGCGGAAGCGACAGAACGCATCAAAGCTGGCGATTTATCAGGCCGCGCAGATATTGTTGGCGATGACGAATTAGCGATGCTGGCGAAATCATTCAACGAAATGGCAGCAGAATTACAGAGCAATCGTGAGCAGTTAGAACAATCGGCGACTGAACTTGATGAGCGTCGTCGCTATACCGAAACGATTTTGCAAAATCTTTCGGCGGGTGTAATTTCGCTGGACGATCAGAACCGTGTCACAACAATTAATCCAGCAGCGATTCGATTGTTGCGGCTCGAACAATCAATGAAAAATATTCCGGTCACAGGCGCGGAATTGGCTGTGCTGTTGCCCGAAGAACAGCGCGATGAATTGTGGCGAATGGTAAGACGCGCCGTGCGTGGGCGGTCGGTTTCGCGCGATGTACATTTTAAATTAGCCAACAATGTGAAGCTCGACGCGTCTGTAACTGTAACTGTTTTGCCTGATGCGCAAGGGCAATCGCGCGGCACCGTCATCGTAATGGAAGATTTGTCTGAACTGATCGAAGCGCAACGCCGCACCGCGTGGAGCGAAGTCGCTCGCCGTATGGCGCACGAAATTAAAAATCCACTCACGCCGATTCGCCTTTCCGCCGAGCGCTTAGCCAAAAATTTATTGGGTACGACTACAGTTCATGGTAATGGGCAGGAAACGAATGGCAACGGAGCGACTCATCTGGACGAGCGCGGCGCAAAACTGGTGCGCGAATGCACTTCGTTAATTGGCGATGAAGTGGCTACGTTGCAACGAATGGTGGACGAATTTTCCAGCTTTGCGCGGTTGCCTGCGGCGAAACCTGAACTGAGCGAAATCAACGAAATCGTTGCGGCGACGTTGCAGCTTTACGAAGAGCGTTTGGGCGACATCAAATTAAACAGCAAGTTCGCCTCTGATTTGCCACCCGTGTTAGTTGATCGTGAACAAATCAAACGCGCGCTCGTAAATCTGATTGACAACGCGATACACGCAATTACAGAAAGTAAATTTGCGCTCGAAGAAAAACAATTGACGATTGAAACGCGCGAATTATTTGAGCAAGACGCCGTCGAAGTTGTGTTAACAGATACGGGCTCTGGCATCGCTCCGGCAGATCGGGAACGAATTTTTTCGCCGTACTTTTCAACGCGCAAACGCGGCACAGGCCTCGGCTTAGCCATCGTCAGTCACATTGTAGCCGAACACAGCGGACGCATCCGCGTCGAAGATAATTTCCCACACGGCGCGCGTTTTGTAATTGAGTTGCCGAGCGCGAAAGAATAATAAATCGTTTCGAGTTTCGAGTTGCAGGGATGAGTTTATGAAAAAAATCTTGTTTGCTTTGTTGATTATTTTTGCGACAACAACAGTGTTCGCCGATAGCTATTCTGACGCGCGCAAAGCTTATGCCGCGAATGATTTCGCCAAAGCTGCGCAGCTTTTTGAAGCAGCAGTCAAAGAATTAGGCGATGCAAAAAGCTATTACGGCTTGGGGCTTTCCTATCTCAAACTCCGCCGCTACGCCGATGCGGTTAAGCCGCTCGAAACCGCACAGCAAAAGGATGCGACGTTGAATTTTGCTCCCGGCGCAGATTTCGCTACGAAGAAAAAATTCTTTGAGCAACGCTTAGCCGAAGCGCGCGGCGGCAAAAACGCGCCAACTTCAAGCGGCCCCAGTTTGGTCAAAGACCCACATTTAGATCAAGTCTTAGCAGATTTTGTCGCAGGCAAAACTGTCATGGATTACACCAATACGCTAACGCCCGCCGATAAATCCGCACTTGAAAATATTGTTACGGAAGCGCGCGGACGTGGCATCAATTTGCGAACCTATTTAGTGCAACCTGGTCGTTCTATCAAAACCAGAGATTTTGCGACGCGCGATCTGAAAAAATTCGCCAGCTTAAAAGACAATGATTTAGTTGTAATTGCCAGTCAGGAAGGCGTGTACGCAACGGGAAAACGCGGCGCATCTGAACTTGATACGGAAGAAATTAATGCTGCCGCTAACAAGGCCGCACCGTTTTTCAAACAACAACAAGCGGGGCGTTCTGGCTTCGGTTTAGGAATGGCAGAGTTTTCGCGGGCACTAATTTCTGAAGCGGCCTCTGATCGTTCGACGCGCAGAACTTCTTACGGCGCGATAGGATTGCTTGGCTTAGGCGCAGCAGGCGCGGGCGTAGCATTCGTCGTTGGGCGACGCAAACTGAAACAAAAGGCTTATAAAAACAAACTTGATGAAGGCATCAACTTGTTGATGAATGAAATCAACGACAAGCTTGGCAAAGAGTTTGATGTCAACGCGCGCTTTGTGAATTGGCAGTCTGAATACGAAGCAATCAAGGCCGAAAATAATTGGAAGGATCACACGAAAATTGAGCGATTGAATGCTACGTTGCAGGACGCTGTGCGTCAGCCCGAACGCTATTTTGAATACAAACCTGGCATCAAAGAAATCAAAGCCGAAGCCGCAAAATTAGGCGCTCCGCCACCGCCGCAAAAAAGCACGGACGACGTATTTGATTATTTTGACGGGCGTCCGCTGAAAAAAGAGGAAGCTGTCGTCGTCGCGCTCAAGGACAAAGACGGACAGGAAATTCGTGTGCTGACTTCGCGCGCGCACGCTGACGAAATGGGACAAGGCCAAATGCCAAAAGTGCTTACGCGTGAAGTTGATGGACGCCGCGTGCATTGGTCAAACGATCCAAGTTATGACCCATATCGAGATTACCGTCCGTATGATCCTTATTATCGTGGCGGCGGTTCAAGTTGGGTAGACATTTGGATGATGAGCCAAATTTTCAGCCCGCACACATATTACGGCCCTGCGATTTATCCGTACTATCACAATGATTATTACTATTCGCAGCCCTATTATCAGCAACCAATGTACGATGCGCCACGTGACTGGAATGGCGATGGCGTAATTGATTTTGGCGAATCGCAGCGCCATTACAACGAACCTGTTCATCAACGCGAAGAACATCATTATCAAAATCAAAACGACGACAATCAATCAGGTTACGACAATACTTCGGGTGGCATAGATTTTGGCTGGGGCGGTGGATCAAGCAGCGGTTCCAATGATTCGTCGAATGATTGGGGCTCAAGCGATAGCAGCAGTAGCGATTGGGGCAGCGGCGGCAGCGATTTTGGTGACAGCGGTGGTGGCGGCGGCAGCGATTTTGGCAGTGATTCTTAATGGCGACTTTGTCACGAAAGCGTTCTTTTACCGTACAGGGAAAATAGTGGCTTGTGCCTTTTTGTTATTCTCTTGGTATAATCGCCCGTCATAAAAAAGACTGATAAGCAGAATTTGTTGCCTGCTTTTATAAAACCCAGGAAGTGGTATGCAATTACTCAAACAAATTAACGATCCGAAAGACTTACGAAGACTAAAACCGGAGCAGCTCCCGCAAGTCGCTGCCGAAACCCGTGAATTCATGATTGAAACGCTCTCCAAAATTGGCGGGCATACGGGCGCAAGCCTTGGCGCAGTCGAATTAGCAATCGCATTGCATTACGCGTTTGAAACTCCCAAAGATAAATTGGTCTGGGACGTAGGTCATCAGGCGTATGTGCATAAAATCCTGACTGGACGCCGCGATCAGATGCACACCATTCGCCAGTACGAAGGATTGTCAGGTTTTCTGAAACGGGACGAAAGTATTTACGACGAATTTGAAGCTGGACACGCTGGCACTTCGCTTTCTGCCGCGCTCGGCATGGCGATGGCGCGCGATTTGAAAAAAGAAGATAACCATGTCGTAGCCGTGATTGGCGACTCGTCGCTCATGACCGGAATGGCGTGCGAAGCGATTAACCAAGCCGGACACCTCGGCACGCGCTTAATTATCGTACTGAACGATAACGAAATGTCTATTTCGCCTTCGGTCGGCGCACTCGAAGGATATTTGACACGCCTGCGCAAAGGCCAAACGTATCATCGCTTCAAAGATGATTTTGAAGAAATCGTCAAAGCGATTCCGGGCATCGGTGAATTAGTTTTGCAAGCGGCAAAAGATGTCAAAGACGCAGTCAAAGCGGCGATTGTTCCCGGCGTATTTGTCGAAGAACTTGGCTTCCGTTATCTCGGCCCTGTCAACGGACACGACACAGACGCTTTGCTTGAAATATTTGAGCAAGCCAAAAAAGAAACGCATCCCGTCATCATTCACGCGCTCACGGTTAAGGGCAAAGGTTATGCGCCTGCCGAAGCTGATCGCGCCACTTGGCACGGCACTTCCGCCTTTGAAGTTGCCAGCGGAAAATTTATCAAAGAAACTGCCAACGCACCTTCGTACACAGCTGTTTTTGCCAATGCCTTAATTGACATCATGCGCCAAGATGAAAAAGTGACGGCGGTGACGGCGGCGATGCCTGACGGAACAGGCATGAGCAAAGTGATGAAGGAGTTTCCCAAGCGCGCCATTGATGTTGGCATTGCAGAACAGCACGCCGTGACGTTTTGCGCAGGGATGGCCACACAAGGATTCAAACCTGTCGTAGCGATTTATTCCACGTTCCTGCAACGCAGCTTTGATCAGATTTATCACGACGTTTGTTTGATGGATTTACCTGTCACTTTTGCGATGGATCGCGGCGGGATTGCTGGGGCTGACGGCCCAACGCATCACGGCTTACTTGACGTAGGCTATTTGCGCATTATGCCAAATCAAATCGTGATGGCTCCGAAAGACGAAAACGAATTGCGGCACATGTTATACACCGCCGTCGAAGCAGGCCATCCCGCTTCGTTGCGCTATCCGCGCGGCAACGGCGTAGGCGCGAACATGGACGAAGATTTGCGCAAACTTGAAATCGGCAAAGCGGAATTACTTTCTGATGGCAGCGGCGATGTCGCAATTTTCGCGCTCGGCACGGCAACGTATGCGGCCTTGAAAGCGGCTGATCGTTTAGCCAAAGAAGGCATTCGCGCTACGGTCGTGAACGCCCGTTTCGTGAAACCGCTTGATGATGATTTATTCGTGGCATTGGCAAATTCGCATCGTTTGATTGTAACCGTTGAAGAATCGTATTTGCATTGCGGATTCGGCAGCGCGATTTTGGAAATGCTTGAAGCGAATAATGCGCTGTACACTGGCCCACGCGTGATTCGGCTTGGCTTGCCTGATGTGCTGATTCCGCACGGCAGCCAATCGTTGCTGCACGCCAAATACGGCATTGATGCGGATGGCATTTACAATCGCGTCAAAGAAACGATTGCGACATTGGACGGAAAAATTTTCTCCTCCGTACGGTAATCAGTACGCGAGCGTAAGCGAGTGCACCGCAAGAAAAAACCACATTGCAGAACGCTGAAGTCTGACATTGTGTGATATACATTGTTCCCCTTTATACTTCAGCGAAGTAAGAGCACTCGCTCACGCTCGCGTACTGATTGTGATTTTTATGCGTTGGTTAATTTCACTGCTCGTTTGCGCGCTGTTTTTTTTCTCCCCCACCGTAGCGCAGGAAAAAGTCAAAAAAACGGAAACGATTGCGACTACGATCAAGGTTTTGCCGGGGCAACTGAGCACCGATAAGCCCGTTGAAATCCCTGTTTCCCTCACCTATACGCTCACTTCAGCCAATGAAGACAGTACGCTCAGCGGCAATCTCTCTTTTCTTTTTACTGAAAAAGAGCGCAAAAAAATTGCCGAAGCGACGGGCAAACCGCTTACCGAAATTCCCGCCAGTTTAGCGCAGCAAAATATTTCAGCGACCTTTGCCAAACATACGCATTGCCCGGAAATTCAATTGGGATTTTCTGAATTGGATGTGGCAGTTGCGGGAACGAAATTACATCTGAACCGTTTCGTACTCAGCATTCGGGAAACGCCAGCAAGAATCGCACGCGGGCTTTGCATCTGGACTGACCGCGCCAACAAAGGCAACAACAACAAAGGCATCGTGCAATTCATCAACCTCTTGCTCAAAGGCGAAGAAGACGAAGAACAGCCCAAATAAAAGAACGAAACGAAATGAAAATTAATCCTCACTTGATCAGACTTTTTTGCCTACTAATTTTTCTTGCACCTAGTTTTGCGCAAGAATCAGAAAAACAAAAACCACAACCTATCGGTACCTACGATAAAGAAGTTAGTAGCCAAATAAATATTGCGAATCAGCTTCTCGTTGAAATAAACGGAAAGCTAGCGTTTCAGGCGACCGCCTGTAACAGTGATCAGTCATTTACAGGAATTGTTACTTATCAAATCACAGAAACAAGCCGGAAAAAAATTGCCAATTTAACGAAGAAAGATTTAAAGAATATTCCCAAGAAAATTGAGCGAAAAAATGTTGTTGTGCGGTTTGCCCAAAATACGGAATGCCCTGCACTTAAATTTAAGGTCAGTTCACTCGAAATAGAATTTAGCGAAATCAAAATTCACTTTACTGATTTCTTATTAGATTTTAAGGAATCTCAGGAAGAAATTTCGGCTTTGATTTGTAAGTTTGCCTATCGAATAAAAACTGGCGATACTCGTTACTTTTCTATTCGTCGTCTTAATGAATTACTTTATGGGATAAAATCCCCGTAATTATATCTCCTAGTTATAACTCGAAATTTTCCTATCCGTAACCGTTTAAGCACCTTCTTGCAACTTTTACTACCCGCCAAGACAACTTTGTTGTAAACTCACCGCCTCTGAAAATTCGTTTGGTCACAAGTGGTTATGATCATAGTGTTTGGATGTTAGTCTCTGCCCCCACGGTGAAACCATAAATGAACTTAGACTTTCAAACGGCAGGTATGTTACAAACCAAGCCCTTCGCTGAACTAGCGGGGTCAATTCATCGCCGACGTCTAACTGGCAGTGTCTATCTAAGCGATGGGCGCGCAGAGCGGCGGGCGGAGCGGCTCGTTTATTTTGCAAACGGTGAAGTGTATGCCGCAGCAAGTAACTTAGCAGTGGATTCGGCCTTAGCGATTTTGATTCGCGCGGGACGCGTCACGCAGGAAGGTGCGGCGCGGATTCAAAACGAAGTCGCTACGGGGCGCCCTTTCAGCGAAGCTCTAGTTGCCTATCATTGTGTGTCGCGCCATGAACTGAACCAATTGCGCAGCGAACACGTCAAATCTATTTTTAATTCGCTGTGTGAATGGACAAGCGGCGAATATCGCTTCATCGCAGGCGACAAAGTAGCAGGCGGGAACCTTGGCATCAGCACGAAAGCGTTATTGCTGGAAGGCGCACAAATGTCTTATGTGCCGCGCTACTTTCAGGAAAAAATGGCGAATCCACGGACGTGGGTCGCGGCGGGCGATCCGTTGGAACGTGATTTGAGTTTGCCGCCCTTCGCTTATTTTTTAGTGAGCTGTTTGAGTCAGCCGCGCAACGTTGCGGTGATGACTGAAAGCGGCAGAATGGACGAATCGCGGCAGGAAATCATGCATCAGCTTTATGCGTTGCATTGCACCGGCCTCGTGACATTCAAGGAAGGCGCAGCCAATCCGCTGCGCCAACAATCAGGTGGGTTAGCACAAACTGCAAAACCAGTCCAGCCGCAACCAGCCGTTCCGTCTATGGCATTGGCGCTGCCGTTGCAAGAAGACCCGGAAACAACCAAGCGACGAAACCTGGAAACCATCAAACGCGACATCAAAAAAATTCGGCAACTGCTTTCGTCTGCGAGTGATGATTATGCAATTTTAGGGTTACGGGCAGGCGCTTCGGCAAGTGAAGTCAAACACTCTTACCGACACCTAGTAAATCATTATCATCCTGATCGCCATCACCAACATGCCGACACAATCACGCTGGCAACGCTGAGCGAAGTGCTGATGGCAATTCGTTCGGCGTATGAAACCGCCATCGAACATGCGTTATTGACTGAGATTATTTCGTCTAATTCGCAGCGCTATAAAGCAACGCGACCAGAGCCAACACTCGCTACTGTCGTTTCGTCAATTCCGGCACAACCCAATAGCGCGGAGCAAATCAAAGCTGAACGAATCACAGCGGAAACAATTCGCAGCCGCAACGATTCCCTCGCTGAAGTGAAGCATCGGCAAGCGCTCACACATCAGGCGCGGGGTGAGTATGAAGCGGCTATCGGGTTGATGCATGATGCTGTCACATTAGCACCCAATTGCGCGCGTTATCATGGTGATTTGGCGGCGTTGCTTGAACGCGTTCCGATGCGCCGTGAACAAGCTGAACAACATTTATTGCGGGCAACCGAACTCGAACCCGGCAATTTGTTTTATCATTTGCAACTTGGTAGCTTTTATCGTGCGGTCGGCTTGCTTTCACGCGCAGAACAACAATTTGTACTCGCGCTCAAAATTGATCCGGTTGATCGCGCAGCGGCAATGGCTTTGGAAGAAGTTGCCAGCCTGAAAAAAACACAAGTTACCAGTCCCGCATACGGGCGCAAACGCGTCGCCAAACAAACCGGATTCTGGTCGCGCATTTTTGGACGCGTAGGGTAACAATAAATTTTTGCAGTTGTCTGAAGGAGATGTTCTTTAATGCAGAGTCAGCGAATTATTTCCGCTGAAGCAAGTGTCGAACAAATTGCGCGTCAAGTAGTCGAAGCACAATTAACTGAACTTGCTGCCGAAATAGATTTAATCGAAGCGTACGACACACCTCATGGCTCAACCATCGCCCGAATAGCTGAAGCACTCGGTCAACATTTTGGTTTACGTGACAGCGATCTCGTTGCACTCAAACAAGCGGCGTTGGCGCATGATTTGGGCGAACGCGTGATGAAGCGTGATTATTTTGCGCGGCATGGCGAATTAACCTGGGACGAAAAATTCGATTTGTGGCGGCATCCGATTATCGGCGAACAGGCCGCCGCACAACGCGAATTGCCGCGTCAGGCACAATTGCTAATTCGGTGGCATCACGAGTGGTGGAATGGACGCGGTTACCCTGATGGTTTATATGGCGAAACGATTCCGCTCGGCGCACGAATTTTGCGTGTGGTGGATACGTACAGCGCCTTGACCGCTGATCGGCCTTACCGCGAACGCTTCGACGAAGTGACTGCGAAACAAATTATCGCCGACAATGCGGGGATCGAATTTGACCCGCGTGTCGTCAAAGCTTTTCTTGCAATGGTGAACTCTCACCGCTAACAATTGAATATGAAAAACCGTCGCTGGCTTGGCTATGAACTGAGCGTTTTGCGCAGAATAAAATTTACTTCGGTTGCGATTCCCTTCTCTGGTCAACCTGATCTGGACTGGTATCTCAAATATTGGGGCAAACAAATTTTCAGCAACGACATTTGCCAATGGGCGTGGTGGACATCGCGTGCACTGGTCGAAAATCAGCAGGAAGTTTTGGGCGAAGATGATGTCGCTTTCATTTTGCAAAACGCCTATGTCCCGCGCCGCAAAATGAACAACTCCGCACTCACCCAAACTCTAAGCGAAATTGACGCGTGGTGGTTCGATAATGTCTGGCTCAACATTCAGCAAATCGAAAACACTTATCAACGCGCGCTCGCTTATTATCATGGGCTTGGCGTAGCCGATTATGTTTTTTCGTTCACGCCGGAAACCGCCGAATTGCGCCGTCCGCTATCAGAAGTGTACGAGCAATTATGGGCGCAACAACGCAAAGTTCACAACAACGAAAAAGAAAATCGTTGCTCGAACCATGATGCGATGCAATTTATCAGCAGTGCGCAAGCGGATTTGATGTATGCACACTTTCCGCGTCCCGAAGGTTTATCCGCGCAACGCGACGAAATCACCGGATGGCGCGAAATGTGGATTCGCGGTTCGTCTCAAGCCTGGGATAGTTTGACGCAGGAAATTTCTCAAGGACGCGGGAGCTTTGGCGATCAAATCGTTTCCAAAGGCCGCTACCTGGATTTAATCGGACATTTCCTCGAAAACGCTAAACACATTCCGAAATGGGCGATTGCGCACCCTGAAGATGGCTTTGTCACTGCGGCTGAAATGGGTGAATTAATTAAGAGCTTTCGCCCCGTCGAAGTTACGTACGCCAAAGATTTTTCGGAAGTCAGTGAAGGGCTGAACACGTACATCATTGTCGCTTAATTAAGCACCGCAAGAAGCACAAAAAGCACAAAAACAGTTTGTGTTTTTTGTGCTTTTTTGTGGCTAAAAATTCTTTTATGCCAGAGCAGTTGTTACAAGAAAATCAGCGTTTGCGTGAAGAGCGCGATTTATTGCGGCGGCGTTTAGCCGAACTTGAAGAAGATTTTGCGCGCAGCAATCAGGAAGTCTTCGAGATGAACGAAGCGCTCGTCGAAGCTAACGCCCGCCTCAGTGCTTTGGATAAAATGAAAGACACGTTTCTTTCCATGATTACGCACGAATTGCGCACGCCGATGACGGCGATGATTGGCATTGCTGAATTGCTTGATGCAGGCGTGTACGGCCAACTCAACCCACTGCAAATTGAAAACGTGCGCAAAATTATTGACAGCGGAGCGCGCCTGCGCCAACTCGTCAACGATTTGCTCGATATTTCTAAAATGGAATCAGGCATGATGCAATTGCAGCGTGAACCGCTTGACCCGCGCTCTATGGTCGAAGCTGTAATCTATCAGCTCGAATCTTTGATTCAGCAAGCCGAAGTAAAAACCGTCAATCGCGTCAGCTATGATTTGCCCGAAGTATTTTGCGACGGTCTGCGCGTTGAGCAAATTCTGACCAACCTCATCAGCAACGCTCTCAAATTCACGCCGCCCTCAGGCACAATCACCGTCGCGGCAACTGCACAAGAAAATTTCGTCATCTTTAGCGTAGCTGACACTGGCTGCGGCATCCCGCCAGAATCCATCGCCAATATCTTCGCCAAATTCACACAACTTCATCCCAACAAAGATGACCGCACCAAAGGCACTGGTTTAGGCTTAGCAATTGTGAAGCATTTAGTCGAGTTGCATGGCGGAGAAGTCGGCGTCGAAAGCAGCGAAAATCAAGGCAGCACTTTTTATTTCACATTGCCAATTGTGTAAATATCAATCTTATTTTACTTGCTATCTTGTGTTCTGACCTGTTACGTTCGGGCGCTATACCAATCTTGAACAACCTATGGATTTATTGATTCGACAAGCAACGATAAACGACGCGGAAGCTGTATCTAGTGTATTGCAGGAAGCAGCAGCCTGGCTAGAACAACAAGGCATGCCGCTCTGGCGCAATAATGAATTAGCGGTCGAACGCATTGCCGCAGACATCGAAACAGGAATTTTTTTCGTCGCTGAATTCGCCGATGAAATTGTTGCCGTCACGCAATTTCAGTTAACAGACAAAGTAGTTTGGCCTGACGCATTACCTGACGAAGCAGCTTATGTTCATCGTCTGGCGATCAAGCGACAATATGCACGCCAAGGAATTTCCACACAACTTCTGCATTGGGCAGCGGCACGAGCACAAAAGCTGGGTAGGAATTTTTTGCGATTGGATACAGAGTTTACCCGGTTACGACTGCGTGGCATGTACGAAAAATTTGGCTTTGAATATCATTCGGAATGGCATTTCGGACCTTATCACGTGGCGCGCTATCAATATCCGCTCAACCCAAAAACGAACTAAAAAATATTCTCATTTGGATGAGAGCATTGAAGAAAAAAGTTACGATCCGCGATATTGCCAATAAACTGGGGCTGTCAGCGATGACGGTTTCGCTGGCGCTGCGCGATCATCCGCGCATTTCTGAGCCGACAAAAGAACGCGTTCGCACGGCGATGAAAGAATTGAATTACGAACCAAATCAAGTGGCGCGGGCACTCGCAACGGGCAAGTCAAATTTGATCGGCGTGATTGTGCCGAATAGCTCCGATCCATATTACGCCGAAGTGATTCGCGCGATTGAGGACGCCGCGAGCGCTGTCGGGTATCACGTTTTGCTCGCCAATGGTTCGTACGACATGGAGCGATATGCCGAACGTGTGAAAGACATGATTGCGCTACACATGCGCGGGCTGATTACGGCTCCGCCATTCACTAGCGAAAAGCCCAAGCTACCGCAGTTCTGGCAGGAACTCATCAAAAGCGATTTCGATGTTGTGTTGATTAATCGGCAACTAAATCCGCCACTGTTTCATCAGGTCGCAGCCGATTACACAGACGGCGTGCGCATTGTCGCTGAAAAGCTGGCGGCACTTGGTCATCGCCGCGTAGCCTATATTTCAGGCCAGCCTGCAATGTTGCCAATTCGACAACGGCTCGCCGCGTTCAAGCGCTATGCTAAAAAATTTAGCTTCGCACAAGCGCCGGAATTATTCGCCTGTGCAGATTTGAGTTTTCGCGGTGGTTACGACGCAACAAAAAAATTATGGACAACGCGATACCCGAAGCCGACGGCAATAGTCGCGTTCAGCGATGTCGTGGCGGTCGGCGCGCTGCGATTTTTGCATGAAGCAGGCATAGCGATCCCTAACCAAGTATCTGTCGCCAGCTTTGATGGCACAATCATTGGGGATTTTGCGCCCACCAGCTTAACGACGGTGGAAACGCCAATGTACGAAATTGGTAAGCAGGCATTTTCATTGTTGCTCGATGCCATGCAAGGAAAATATCAGCAACCGCAAAGCCTTATCTTGCCGGTGCAATTACGCGAGCGCGATTCGATTGGAAAATGTATGACGCGCGCTGCCGCTCCCAAACAGAAACATTGACACATTATTTATTTTTTGGTTTAGTTTACCGGTCAAACAATTTACCATCTCCCAAATTTTTACAGGAAAATTCATGTTGATTTCGCGTCGTACATTTATGGCAGCTTTGCCGCTCGGCGTTCTTGGCGTTGGGTCATTGGCTACAGCTAAAAACACTGGCGTAAAAATCGGTTGCCAGACAAACGCCTGGCGCATTGATCCGCGTGATTTTTCCAGTCTGCTAAATGTTCTGACAAAATTGAAAGAGCTGGGCTTCGATGGCTTCGAGACAGGCTTTCGCAACCTGCAACCGCAATTCGATAACATTGCCGCAGCGCGCGCCAAAATCGAAAAGATTGGCCTGCAATTTTTCGGCGCACACATTTTTCTTGACCAGTACGACCCCCAAACTCAAATCGCACCGTTGGAATTAGTGCAAAAAAATGCCGACGGCGCGGCGGCATTTGGTGCGCAACGTTTAATTTTGAGCGGTGGCGGACTGATCGCTGGTGGCAAAGTGGCTGCCGAAGTGTTGCAACGCAAGGCCGACGGACTGAACGCTGCCGCAAAATATTGTGCGACCAAAGGACTCAAATTTGCCTATCACAATCACGGCCCTGAATTTCAAAATAACGGCCTCGAGATTGAAGGTTTGTACAAACATACTGATCCCGCCACCGTGCAATTTTTGACCGACTGCGGATGGGCCTGGCGCGGCGGCATCAACGTGCCAGAATTTTTCAGCAAGCATCACGGGCGTATCATTGGCTTGCATTTGCGCGATTTTAAGGGCGAAAGCCAAGTGCCTTTGGGCCAAGGCGATTTCCCGTTGCAGCAGCTTGCGGCAGTCATCAAAAGAGTAAAATGGCAAGGCTGGGTTTTAAATGAAGAAGAACGATTGAGCGGTGAAAAGCCGGGTGAAAGTGCGGTCGCTCCGGCAAGGACTGCGCTGAAAAATACTTTTGGTCAATAATCCCTTGCGAAAATTTACGTTCTATGGAAAGTTTGCAAATGCAAAAGCACAGTGAAAGAAAAGGAGAACATTCGGGGGAGTATTCTCTTTGAAAAGTCGCTGTGCTTTTGCTTTTTATGCCTGTTGATTCCCTATGAAACGAAGAGATTTTCTAACGTGTGCCAGCGTGCTTCCACTCGCGGCTGCTTCGTATCGTCGCATTCTCGGCGCAAATGATCGCGTCGGCATGGCACTGATCGGCAGCGGACGACGCGGGCGTGAAGTCATGAAAGCTTTTCTCGCCACGAGCCGCGTCGAACTAAATTGCATCGCAGATATTTACGACGTGCAACGCGGGCGGGCTAAAGATTTTCTGAGCGTCAAACCAACTGAAACAATTGCTATTGAAGAAGCACTCAGCCGCCAAGACGTGGATGCAGTGCTTATTGGCTCCCCCGATCATCTGCATTTGACGCAAACGCTCGCCGCGCTGAAAGCAGGCAAACACGTTTACATAGAAAAACCGACTTCGCATAATTTTGAAGAAGGCGCTGTATTTATCGAGGCCGTAAAAAAAAGCGGCAACGTTGTGCAAACAGGTACGCAACAACGATCCGGCGCACATTATAAAAAAGCCAAAGAAGAATTTTTTGAAAAGGGGCGTTTAGGTAACCTCGTTTTCGCGCGCGCGGTCTGGCATGACTTTCCGTGGCAACGCCGCAAAATTGAGCCGCAAGCCAAACCTGCCGGACTTGATTGGGATCGTTTTTTAGGGCCTGCGAAAAAAGTTTCGTACGATTGGATTCGTTATGATTCGTGGCGTTATTTTCCTGATTACGGCGGCGGATTGCTGGCAGATATTTTGACACATTGGGCTGACGTAGCACAGTGGATGATGAATGAATCACGCCCGCTGAATGCTGTAGCAACAGGAGGAATTTATCAACTCAATGATGGACGTGCGAACTACGATACGGTCAACGCGATTTTGCAGTACAAAACCTGGAATTTGTCGTTTGAATCTTCGGTCTTGCCGATTCGCAATGATCGCCCCGGCGTTTTGTTTGAAGGTACCCAAGGCACATTGGATTTAACGCGCTCCGGTTACATTTTTCAGCCGTACAAAGGCACGGCGGAAGTTTACGAGACAAAAGAAAATCTGGAATTCGCGCACGCGACAAATTTTCTGGACGCGCTCAAAAATGGTACGAAGCCAAGTGCTGATATTCAAACTGGCATTGAAGCCTGTAATCCAGTGCATTTAGCGAAAGCTGCATACTGGCAACGCAAGCGCATGAAATTCGACGCAACAGGCAAAAAAATTATTCCTGATACGTAAGCAAAGATTTGGGTTGCAACGAGGCTAAAGCACGTTTGCAAGCAACACAAAATATGTAAAACTGGTGCTAGTGAATCAATCATAAATCGAACAATCAGTTTCGATCCTGACTGAAAATTAATTTAGTCATAGCTTGCTGAGGTGAAGGGTTGATTGTCTTTCGTTTAAGGCAATCTTCGGAAGCGATACTGAGAGGCAGGGCGGCTCTCTATTGTTTTCTTGAAAAGCTAAATTATTTTAGGAGATTTCCAGCTATGCGAAAAACATTATTTATGTTTGTTTTGCTTGTAATGCTGACTCCGGCGGCTGTGTTTGGGCAAGCAGTTTATGGCAACATTGTGGGGACAATTACCGACTCACAAGGTTCCGCTATAGCAAATGCCAAAGTGACCATCACCGACACACAGCGCGCGGTCAACTATACAACTACGACAAATAGCGACGGTAACTTTACCCAACGCTTTCTAATTGCAGGAACCTATCAGGTTCGTGTGGAAATGAGTGGTTTCAAATCCACCGTACAAACTGTTCCTGTTTCGGTTGATCAGGAATCCCGCGCCGACATCAAGCTCGAAGTCGGCGAAATCAGTCAGGTCGTTGAAGTAACCGGCGACGCACCGTTGCTCAAAACCGAACGCAGCGACGTTGCGATCACCTTTAGCGAAAAAACAGTCACGAACTTACCAATCCTCAATCGTCGTTTTACTGCGATTGAAATTTTCACCCCTGGCGTTACCGCGTTTCCCGGCCAAACCGCCGCGAGCGAAGACCCGCAAGGTTCATTCCGCAAAGTCGTCAACGGACAAAGCTTCGCGGGTACAGCGCACTTACTTGATGGTACAGACAACCACGATTCAATGCTTGGTTTGATCGTTATCAATCCAACGCTTGAATCCGTCACGGAAGCCAAAGTTACAACGGCCAATTATGACGCTGAATTTGGTGCGACCGCAGGCGTTGTCAGCGCGCAAACAAAATCAGGCACAAATGATTTTCATGCCGTAGGGTTTGAATTCTTGCGCAACGATCACTTAAATGCGCGCAATCCATTCACGCAATTCAAACCAATTACAGGCTCAACGCGTTTCATCCCTGTCACGCAAATCAATCAATACGGCGGCGCAGCAGGCGGCAAAATTATCGCTAACAAATTATTCTGGTTTGGCGATTATCAAGGCACACGCCGCAATATCGGTGGCTCTGTTTTGATGCGTGTCCCAACGGCGGCTGAACGGGCGGGAGATTTTTCAGCAACCGGCTTGCCCGCTATTTTTGATCCTACAAGCGGCGCTGCACCTGCGAACCGTACACAATTTGCAGGTAACAAAATCCCAACGGCACGGCTTTCGCCACAAGCGTTGGCAATCCTGAACAAATTTATTCCGCTGCCAAATTTCACTGCGGCTTCAGCCGATTTACCGAATTACGTTGGTGCAGGCTCTGTGAAATTCAACGAAGATTTAACTAACACGCGTTGGGATTATTATTTAAGCGAAAAAACGCACGTTTTCGGACGTTACAGTTTTGCGGATTATCGGTTAATTTCGCCCGGCGTTTTTGGCAGCGCAGGCGGTGGCCCTGGCTTTGATCCGAACTCAACTTTTGCGGGCGAATCGAAAACCCGTAACCAAAGCATTGCAGCCGGTTTTGACCACACGATCAGCGCAAGTTTACTAACAGATTTTCGCTTTGGCTTCTATCGTTACAAGGTGAACGTTGATCCCGGTCAAGCGCAAACTACGCCAGCCAAAGATGCAAATCTTCCTGGCTTGAATAATGATAGTTTTACGGGTGGCTTACCTTACTTTCAAATCAACGGCGTAGCGGGTTTTGCCTTCGGCTATGCGCTTGGCGTCAATGCCTGTAACTGCCCGTTACGTGAAAACGAACGTCAGGTACAATTCGTAAATAACTGGACGAATTTGCGTGATAATCACACGCTCAAATTTGGCGCAGACATTCGTCGGGTCGCAAACTTGCGCATTCCCAGCGACCGTCACCGCGCTGGCGAATTAACATTTGACGTGGCACGTACCGCAGGCCCATCTGGTGGCGGCACAGGCTTAGCAAGTTTCTTGTTAGGCGATGTCAGCAGCTTTGCCCGTTATGTCAGTACCATCACAGATGCTGAAGAACGTCAGAATCGCTGGTTCTTCTTTGGACAAGATACCTGGAAAGTTAACAGCAAACTGACCATCAATTACGGCGTTCGTTGGGAAATCTATCGCCCCCAAGTTGTCACAGGCGCTGGCAAAGGAGGATTTGTTGATGTCAACACGGGCGAAGTTTTAATCGCTGGTAGCCAAGGGGTCGGCCTTGATTTAAATCAAAAAGGAACCTTCACGACGGCTGCTCCGCGCATCGGCATCGCTTATCGTGTCACGGATAAAACTGTGATTCGTCTAGGCTATGGTCGCGGTTTTGACACGGGGGTGTTTGGTTCTGTCTTCGGGCACAACGTAACACAAAACTTACCTGTGCTTGGCATTCAATCAAATGTTCCGGCATCAAACTATTTGTCAGTTTTCACGCTGGCGCAAGGGCCAACGGCACTTGATCCTGCCACAATTCTTAATAGCCAACCTAAAGGCCCAAATGGTCGTCCGATTTTGCCCAACGGCGTAACGGCGTTCATTTTGCCACAAACTTTACGCTTACCAACTGCGGATCAATGGAACCTGACCGTACAACGTCAGTTGCCCGGCAACATTTCTGTTGAAGCAGCTTATGTTGGCACCAAAGGGACACACGTATTCGCAGGCAACGGCGGCGATTACGATTTCAACCAAGCCTCAATTGTTGGTTACGGTACATTGACGACAAATCAACGCAAACCGTTCTTCAATAAATTTGGCTGGTCGCAAAACTTCCGTTATTACGGCAGCGATTCGAGTAGCAACTATCACGCCTTGCAGGCAAAAGCAGAGAAGCGTTTCTCAAAAGGCTTCTCATTGATGAGCCATTACACGTGGTCGCGTTCATTCAATTACACGAACACGTATTACAACATTGATGCGACACAAGCGTACGGCCCTAATGACAACACACGCAGCCACGTGTTCCTGCTCGCAGGCGTTTATGAACTGCCGTTTGGCAAAGGTCGTCGTTATTTGAGCAGCGCAAACAAAGCCGTAGATGCAGTGCTTGGCGGTTGGCAAATGAATACCGTCTGGCAATTGCAAAGTGGCTTGCCATTCACACCGACTTATCGTGATTGTAACAATGATCGTGATACAGGTTGGTGCCGTCCTGACTTAGTTGGCGATTGGCATGCAAGCGATCCCAACCGCAATGGCTGGTTTGTCACGACTTCGGCTGCTTTGACAGCGAATGGTCAAACGGACGGCCCGTGGCGGCGTCCGGCAAGAGGCACATTCGGCAACGTAGGACGCAACCGCTTGCTCGGCCCCGGCTTATCACAATGGGATATGTCGTTCTTTAAGAACTTCGCTATTACCGAGCGCTTCAAAGCACAATTCCGTGCTGAATCGTTCAATTTTGCGAATCACATGAATCTTGCAAATCCGAGCACTTGTGTGGATTGCCCCGGCTCAGCAGGTAAAATTACCAGCTTGTTCCGGCTTTCAAATCCACGCCAGTGGCAATTTGGATTGCGCTTAGAATATTAATCTAAAGCGGTGGTCGGTCGTCGGTGGTCAGGAGTGAGCAAGAAGGCGGGTTCGCTCTCTTCTTGCCAATCACCGATCACTAGACACTGACCACCTTTTTTCATAGGAGCAAATAATGGATTCAGCCTCACAAGCTGTGCAATTAGCTGTACCACCAGCGCAAGTCGCCGATCCAATTCACCAAAGCGATATCGCCAAACCCGGCACGCTTTTCAAAGCATCTGCGGCAAAAGCAACTTATCGCCAACATTTCACACCCGCGACTTCAGAGTTAAATTGGCTAAGTTGCGGTGAACACGAATTACCACCACATATCGCCACAAGCAGCATTTGCTTAGCGAATGAAGAAAGCCTGTTGTTTATGTGGAAGGGTGAAACAACTGTCACAGTTAATAATAACCATTACAAACTTGCTTCATACGATACGCTCTACATTCCGAAAGGCGCAGTTTTTCAAATTTCTAATATCGGTGATGAAACAGCAAAAGTGATGCAGTGTTCCGCTACGGCTGAAAACGTGCATCCGATTCATCATTCTAAATTTGCTGAATATTCACAGCGCGCAGACCGCATTCGTCATCTCGCAGGCAAAGACGTTTTTATGATGTTCGATGTGCCGGAAGCAGCAGACAAGTTGATTGCGGGCTATACTTTTTTTCAAGCACATCAACGTTCCTGGCCGCCGCATAATCACACCGATCAGGAAGAAGTTTATATTTTTATCAAAGGCCACGGCGCGATGGAAGTGTACGAAGCGCCCGAAAAATTGTGCTTCGTCACCAGCGTCAACGAAGGCGATATGGTGACGATTCCGATGATGAATTACCATCCCGTCTTTTCACAGGAAAGCCCGCTGGAATTCATCTGGTGCATCGCTGGCGCACGTTATTGGGTCGGCGATAAAAACAAAGATTTCATGGATGGCAAAGGCGATTCAATCACAACTTAAAATCATGGGCGAGGGGCTAGGGAGTAGGGATTAGAAATCATCGCTATCATCTAAATTGCGAACAAATACTTTCCTTTACATCTCTAGCCCTTACTCCCTAATCTCTATTCTCTAATTTCAAAATGTACGTTACCAATCTTGAATGCGCCAAATGTGGCACGAATTACGAAGCCAATAAACTTTATAATCTCTGTCCAAACTGCGGAAAGCCGTTGCTGGTACGCTACGATTTAGCGAAGGCGGCAGCAACGCTTACCAAAGAAAGCCTGAAAACACGCGTGTCATCGCTTTGGCGTTACCGCGAAGTTTTGCCTGTCGTCCACGACGAGAATATCGTCAGCTTAGGCGAAGGCTGGACGCCACTTTTGCACGCAAAACGCTTGGGCGCGCAAGTAAATTTGCCGCACCTGTTCATCAAAGACGAATCGCCTAATCCTACCGGATCATTCAAAGCGCGCGGTCAAACAACTGCGATTTCGATGGCAAAAGAATTAGGCGTCAAAAAATTAGCAATCCCCACCGCAGGCAATGCTGGCGGCGCAATGGCGGCGTATGCCGCCGCCGCAGGGATTCCCGCATACGTTTTTATGCCGCGTGATACCCCCGCCGCCAATCGCATCGAATGTCAACAGCTCGGCGCAGAGGTCACGTTGATTGACGGTTTAATTACGGATTGTGGCGCGGAAGTTGGGCGACGCAAAGAAGCCGAAGGCTGGTTTGATGTTTCGACATTAAAAGAGCCATACCGCATCGAAGGCAAAAAAACGATGGGCTACGAATTAGCCGAACAATTTAATTGGGCTTTGCCCGACGTGATTTTGTATCCAACGGGCGGCGGCACAGGCTTAGTCGGTATGTGGAAAGCCTTCGATGAAATGGAAGCGATGGGCTGGATTGGCAGCAATCGTCCGCGCATGTTTTCTGTCCAAGCCGCTGGATGCGCTCCCATTGTGCGTGCCTTCGACAACGGTTGGGACGAAGCTCCCGAATTTGAAAACGCGCATACGTCTGCATCCGGCTTACGCGTACCAAAAGCCATCGGCGATTTCATCATGCTCGACATTTTGCGCAAGAGCGAGGGCGGCGCAATTTCTGTCACCGACGAAGAAATGATTGCCGACACGAAAGTCGTAGGTGCAGCCGAAGGCTTATTCTGCGCTCCCGAAGGCGCAGCCTGTTTTTCCGCGCTCAAGAAAATGTTAGCGGCAGGAACGGTTTCTGCCGACGATCGCGTAGTCCTTTTCAACACAGGCATAGGCGTGAAATATCTTGAAGCGTATAGTTAAAGTGTAGGTCAGGCATCTTGCCTGACTTTTTGTAATAAGGTGCCTGACCTATATTGCCTGAAGCCCCAAAGGGGCGAAATTCAATAGTTCAGCGCGACGCGCTGGGTAGAAAGCCATCAGAACATCAAGCCCTGCAAGGGCGCAATACCAATTTCATGGCGCAATCGCTATCGTCAATTCTGGTTCACATAGTTTTCAGTACAAAAAATCGCGCCCCATTAATTCGCCTTGATATTGAAGAAGAATTACACGCTTATCTCGCTACCGTTTTTCATGAATGCCAATGCCCTTCAATAAAAGTCGGAGGAACTTCTGATCACATTCATGCTTTATTCGCGTTACATCGCACATGGTCATTAGCAAATATCGCCGAAGAAATAAAAAAGCGTTCATCAAAATGGATAAAGACAAAAGGTGTTTCTGATTTTCAATGGCAAGCTGGATACGGCGCATTTTCCGTAAGTCAATCAGCAATTACATCAGTGTGCGAATATATTGCGAATCAACGAACACATCACCAAGACAGGAATTTTCAAGACGAGTTACGATTGTTATTAACGAAACATCAAATTAATTTTGACGAACGGTATTTGTGGGATTGAATTTTATTTCGCCCTTGCAGGGCTTGGTTGAATTTGCGCGTTGCTCCCAGCGCAGTGCGCGGGGCTATTGAATTACGCTCTTTCAGAGCTAAAAAATTTTGGCGCAAAATTGGAGTCTTACAATGAAGAAATTATTTTTACTTCTGCTCTTTATTTTCATCTCTCTTGTTTCTGCACAAGCCCAAAAACTTTCGCCGCCGCGCCAACTTGCTTACGACATTTTCAAACAGCTCATCGAAATCAACACCACCGATTCTGTCGGCAATTGCACTGAAGCGGTTGAAGCGATGGCAGCGCGATTTAAGGCGGCTGGATTTCCTGACGAAGATATAAAAGTTCTTGGCCCCAATGAGCGCAAACAAAATCTTGTTGTGCGTTATCACGGCACGGGCGCACGCAAACCAATTTTGCTGCTCGCGCACATTGACGTAGTCGAAGCGAAACGCGAGGACTGGTCGTTTGATCCATTCAAATTTTTGGAGCAGGACGGATATTATTACGGGCGCGGCACATCCGATGACAAAGCGATGGCGGCGATTTTTGTAGCAAATCTGATTCGCTTCAAACAGGAAGGATATAAACCCGACCGCGATATTATCGTAGCGTTAACTTCTGACGAAGAAGGCGGCGATTTCAACGGCGTAGACTGGCTCGTCAAAAACCATCGTGATTTGATTGACGCAGATTTTGGTTTGAATGAAGGTGGCGGCGGTGCGATTCGCAATGGCAAAAAATTATTTAATTCTGTGCAGGCAAGTGAAAAGGTCTACCAAAGTTTTCTGCTGGAAGTGAAAGGCAAAGGCGGTCACAGTTCGCGCCCTGTCAAAGACAATGTGATTTACACGCTGGCGAATGGCTTACAAAAATTATCGCAATTTGATTTTCCAGTGAGCTTGAACGAAGTCACGAAAATGTATTTTGAACGCGCCGCAAATTATGAATCAGGCGCAACAGGCGCGGCGATGAAAGCGATTGCGGCAAGTGCTGCGGACACAAACGCGGCGGCTACACTCGGCAACCAGCCCGCTTATAACGCAACGCTGCGCACCACTTGCGTAGCCACGATGCTCGAAGGCGGGCACGCTGAAAACGCTTTGCCCCAAACCGCGCGCGCCCGCGTCAATTGCCGCATTTTACCAACTGAAACTGCCGATCAAATTCGCCAAACGCTTATCAAAGTCATCAACGACGAACGCATTTCCATCACGCCAATTAAAGAGCCAAAACCAAGCCCGCCTTCGCCATTACGTCCTGATGTGATGAGCGCAATTGAACGTGTCACCAGTGAAATGTGGCCTGGCGTAGCGGTCGTGCCTACGATGAGCACAGGCGCAACCGACAGTTTATATTTGCGCAAAGCAGGAATCTCAATGTACGGCACATCAGGAATTTTTGGCGACATTGATGATTCACGTGCGCACGGCAAAGACGAACGAATTTTGGTGCAATCGTTTTTTGACGGACAAGAATATTTGTATCGCGTGGCAAAAGCATTTTCTTCGGCGAAACAAGTTGCAGGCAAATAAAAATGTACGACAGGCGGCTCGTCTGTCTCTTCTTCGCAACTCAACAACTTTCTCTTTAGCAAGTCTCTACAACAGGCGAACGACGCCGTACACTAAGGGATGAACACCCAAAATCCATCAACTATGCCCCCCGTATATGCCCAAGTGCGTTGGCAGATTTTGGCGTTGTTGTTTTTCGTCACGGTCATTAATTTTGTAGACCGCCAAGCTCTCGCCGTGCTCGGCAACGACATCACCGACGAGTTCAAATTATCGAATACAGCATTCGGCACAATCGTTTCGTGGTTTCGATTTGGGATGATGCTGGGCGAATTTCCAATGGGATTTTTGATGGATCGTGTTGGCGTGCGCATTGGCTTAGCGTTCGCTGTAATGTGGTGGTCGTTTGGTAATGGTTTGCATGCGATTTCAAATTCCATCTGGCATTTTCGCCTTTTTCGTTTCTGGCTTGGCACAGGCGAATGCGGCAATTATTCCGGCGGCAATAAATTAGTAGCAACCTGGTTTCCCGTCCGCGAACGTGCTTTTGCCATTGGTGTTTTCAATAGCGCGTCAATGTTTGGCTCTTTCGTCGCGGCATTTTTGATCATTCCAATTCGTGAACATTACGGTTGGCGAGCAGGTTTTTTAGTACCAAGTTTCTTAGGCATTATTTGGGTGATCGTTTGGTGGATTTTTTATCGTGAACCAAAAGATCATCCAAGCATCACGCAAGCAGAATTACAACACATCACCAGCGAAGAGTTGCGAGTCCCGTCTTTAGAGGGCTTTTCCGCAGATCAAAATATTCCGCCTGAAGGCGGTACTCAAAACTCAGAACCAACAAATTGGCAGTTATTGCGCTTGCCGCAAACGTGGGGCTTGATGCTCTGCCGTTTTTGGGTCGGGCCAGTGGTCGAATTTTATCTGTACTGGATGCCGAAATATTTCCGCGATGTGCGCGGACTAAGCATTAAAGATAGTGCGTATTTTAACTCTGTCACATTTGTCTTTGGTGATCTTGGCAGCATTGGTGGCGGAATCGTTGCGGGGTTATTAATTGCCAGAGGGCTGCAAGTTAAATCAGCGCGTCAGACTACGTTATTCATCGGCGCAGGGCTTTGTTTGTTCAGCTTTGTCGTTCCAATGCTGACCAGTATTCCTTTGGCGATTGCGGCAATTTCATTAGTCTTATTAGGACATACATTTTTATCGGCAAATATGTTCGCTTCGATTTCGGACGTGTTTCCCAATTCAGCCGTCGCACGCGTGACAGGCTTAACTGGCGTAGCGAACGGCGTCAGTGGCATGATTTTCCCTATCATCACAGGAATGATTGTGGATCGCACGGGTTACTTGCCTGTATTTTCCATGGCTGCGCTAATGCCGATGGTTGGCATTTTGATTATGTTTGCGACGCTGAAAAATTATCAACGAGTTCAAATTAAAAATGCCTGACGTACTGATTACAGAAAATATTGTTGGCGCAGAAATGGACACGCTGCGTGTAAATTTTGATTGCACTTTTGCGCCGGATTTATGGAAGCAACCAGACGAATTGCATTCGATCATCAGCAATTACAAAGCCTTGATCGTGCGCAATCAAACACAAGTTACAAACGAATTACTTGCCGCCGCGACAAATTTACAAGTCATCGGACGCGCGGGTGTTGGGCTTGATAATGTGGATTTACAAGCCGCCACTAAGCGCGGAATTGTTGTGGCTTTCACGCCTGAACAAAACGCAAATTCCGTAGCCGAATTGACGATTGGATTAATGCTTGCGCTCGCCCGCAAAATTCCTGCCGCCGACCGCGATACAAAATCCGGCGGATGGAACCGCCAACAATTCACCGGCAGCGAAATTCTCGGCAAAACGTTAGGCCTAGTCGGCTTCGGTCGCATCGGCGTCAGCACCGCCAATAAAGCGCGTTCGATGGGAATGGACATTATTGCGTACGACCCATTCGTAGACGCCGACAGCCTGAAAGTTATGGAAACCCGCGCCACAATAACCAGCCTCGAAAATGTTTTGCAGCAGGCAGATTTTGTTTCGTGTCACTTGCCCGCTACGAAAAGCACCTTGAATTTATTGGATGAAAGTAAATTTGCATTGATGAAATCGAGTGCATTTTTCATCAACACTTCACGCGGCGAAGTCGTAAACGAATCTGCATTAATTCAAGCGTTACAAAAAAACAAAATTGCGGGAGCGGCGTTAGATGTTCGATCACAGGAGCCGCCCCAACATTCACCGCTGGCTGAAATGGAAAATGTAATTTTGCTGCCGCACATCGGCGCATTCACACGCGAAGGGCAAACGCGCGTTGTGACTGCCGTTTGCAAAGATGTCGCAGCAATATTAAAGGGTGAAGGCGCGAAGAATTTTGCTAATTTTCCAAAACCAAAATAGGTTGCTAACACATAACTCTCTACTCCCCCGGAAAGTGATAATGAATGTCTGAACAAATTAATCAGGGGCCTCCTCCTGCGGCTCAATTAATGGAAGTCATGTTCGGAATGGTTCCCACACTCGCCATCGGAGTGGCGGCGAAATTCGGGATTGCAGATTTGCTGCAAGATGGCGCAAAAACGGCAGAGGAATTGGCGGCATTGGCAGGCGTACATTCACGTTCGTTGTATCGTTTATTACGAGCCACTGCCAGCGTGGGAGTGTTCAGCGAAGATGCTGAAGGGCGTTTTCATATGACGCCCATGGCGGAGCCGTTGCGCAGTGACGTACCTGATAGTGTGCGTCCGTTTGCAATTTTTTATAGCGATGATTGGCACGTTCGTGCGTGGGCTGAACTTGGGTACAGCGTGCAACACGGCTTGCCATCATTTGAGCGCATTCACGGCAAAGATTTTTTTTCCTATCTCGAAGAAACCCCTGATCACGCAAAAATTTTCAATGATGCGATGACAGGCAACAGCGCGGCGGCATGTGCGGCGGTGCTGGGCGGCTATGATTTTTCCGGCATTCAAAAACTCGTTGACGTAGGCGGCGGGCATGGGTTGTTGCTCACTTCAATTTTAGAAAAATATCCTGCGATGCAAGGCGTTCTTTACGATGCGCCATCAGTGATTGCAGGTGCGACATCACAAATCACTAAACCCGCAATTAACGGGCGCGTCGAGGCTGTCGGCGGAGATTTTTTTGCATCAGTGCCAACAGGCGGCGACGCTTATATTATGAAACACATCATTCACGATTGGGATGATGAACACTCGCTTAAAATCTTGCGCAATTGCCATGCGTCTATGACCGAAAACGGCAAAGTATTAGTTGTCGAAATGGTAATCCCCGAAGGCAACACGCCTGCGCTAGGAAAATTTCTTGATCTTGAAATGTTAGTGTTCTTGCACAGCTTCGAGCGCACCGCAGCAGAGTACCGCGCACTGTTTGCCGAAGCTGGTTTTGAATTAACCAGAATCGTTCCAACCCCATCGCCTTACAGCGTAATTGAAGGCGTAAGAAAGTGAAGAATAGATGCTGGATGCTAGATGTTAGATGTTAGGTTCAATTTTTTCCTGACATCTAACATCTAGCATCCAGCATCTCCCCAATCTATGAAACTATTTCTCGATACCGCCAACGTAGATCAAATTCGCCAAGCCTGGGACTGGGGCATCATTGATGGCGTCACGACCAACCCTTCGCACGTAGCCAGTTCAGGTCGCAAAGCAATTGATGTTTACAAAGAAATTCTTGACATCGTGGACGGCCCGATCAGTTTGGAATGTGTGAGCATGACGGCAAATGAAATTGCCGTCGAAGGCCGCGAATTAGCGAAGCTGCACAAAAACGTAGTCGTCAAAGTTCCGCTGATGAAGGAAGGCTTGAAAGCCGTAAAAATCCTGAGCGCAGAAGGTATCAAAACAAACGTGACCGTAACGTTTTCGCCCTTGCAAGCCTTGCTCGCGGCAAAATGCGGCGCAACGTACATCAGCCCATTCGTCGGACGTTTGGACGCTGCCGGACATTTTGGCATGGAACTGGTAAAGCAAATCAAAACGATTTACACCAACTACGGATTTGAAACACAAATTCTCGCCGCTGCGATGCGCCACCCTACGCACGTGTTGGAATCCGCATTGGCGGGCGCGGACGTTTGCACAATGGCGTTCGATATTCTCGATCAGATGTACAATCATCCGATGACTGATATTGTGATTAATCAATTTCTGAATGATTGGGCGAAAGTGCCGAAATAGTTCACAGTTGACAGTTCGCAGTTCACAGCTCGTTTTCTGCGAACTCTTTTCTGCGAACTGCGAACTTTTATATGAAAACATACCCACTTTATCTCAACGGCGAATTTGTCACGACACAGCAAACCAAAGCGGTCATCAATCCCGCCAACGGTGAAGCGTTCGCCAACATCTGCACAATTGATCGCGCTCGCGTATCACAAGCTATCAGCGACGCGCACGCTGCGTTTGCAGGCTGGCGCAAATTAACAGGCAAAGCACGCGGCGAATATTTGCACGCGATTGCAAATAATGTAGAAGCGCGCAAAGACGAAATCGCCAAAGCCATTACGATGGAAAACGGCAAGCCGCTCGCACAAAGCTTGGGCGAAGTCGCGGGAACTGCCGATCATTTGCGCTGGTTTGCCGAAGAGGCGCGGCGGGCTTACGGGCGCATCGTGCCAAATCAAGTAGACGGCAAACGTCACTTAATTGTGAAATCTCCAATGGGTGTAGTCGGCGCGATTAGTCCGTGGAATTTCCCGCTTATCCTCGCCATCAGAAAAGTCGCGCCAGCATTAGCTGCGGGCTGCACGGTAGTTTTGAAACCCGCTTCGCAAACACCGATTTGTGCGGCGATTTTTGCCGAGTGTGTGGACGCTGCGAAATTGCCAAAGGGCGTATTTCAATTAATCGCAGGTACAGCTTCAGAAATTGGCACAGAGTTTTTGCAAAATCCGCTCTGTCGCAAAATCACGTTCACAGGCTCAACCGAAGTTGGCAAATCCTTGATCGCAGGCGCGGCTGAACACGTCAAACCATTATCATTAGAACTCGGCGGACACGCGCCAGTATTAGTGTTTGATGACGCCGACCTGAACAAAGCCGTCGAAGGCGTGATGATGGCGAAGTTTCGTAACATCGGCCAATCTTGCATCGCCGCTAATCGCATTTATGTCCAGCGCGGAATTTATGAAAAATTCGTTGCGGCATTCGTTGAAAAAACAAGCACGCAAAAAGTTGGCGACGGCCTCGACCCCGGCATGGATATTGGCCCGTTGATTGACGAAGGCGCGGTTGCAAAAGCTATCGAACATATCAAAAATGCCGTAGCCCAAGGCGCACGCGTGCTATGCGGTGGTAAACGTTTAGCAAACAGCAAAGGCACTTTTATTGAACCAACTGTATTAGCTGACGTGCCACAAAACGCGCTTTGCATGAACGAAGAAACGTTTGCGCCAATTGCGCCGATCAGGATTTTTGAAACGGAAGAAGAGGGCATCGCGCTTGCCAACGACACAATTTACGGCTTAAGTGCTTACGCGTTTACGAGCAATTTAGATCGCGCATTTCGTTTAATGGAATCGCTCGAAGCCGGAACCATCGGCATCAATGACGGCGTACCTTCAACCAGTCAATGCCCGTTCGGCGGAATGAAACAAAGTGGCTGGGGGCGTGAACTTGGCATTGAAGGAATGGACGCATTTTTGGAAACAAAACACGTATCGTTGGGGCTGCAAATGTGAGGAATAGATATGTTTGCTTTTACTTTGTTCGCAGTTTTTTTACTTTTGGATTTTGAGATAAATAATGTACTGAGTCCTTGGGCGTATATTATTATTGTCACTCCATTTTTATTTGTAGCGGCAATCTTACTGGGGCTGGCACGCAGTGACTGGATCAAACAACAATGGAAAATTCCGACTAAATCTTTTTCGTGTGGTTTAGTTATCACTTCTTTTAGTGTTCTAACATTTGATACTTTTGACCTTTTGAAAATTATTGACGAATGGTACACGCCGATAATTCGCTCTCTGCGGCAAAATCGTATTATCGCGCTATCGCTCAGAAACCTACCTGATTCTTTCGCAAATGCAGGAGGAACCAGCTTTCTTCTCTTGATAATTTCCAGTTCATTAATTTGTTACGCAGCCTTTTCCTTTCTTGAATACCGCAAAACAAAATTGAGGCATCCGCAAAATTTCAAATTGGTTAGCACGTAATTTTCGAGTGTAAAATATGAACTCATCAAATAAGCGTCGCGCTTTTCTCATCAACATTGGTCGCGTTAGTACAGCCGTCGGATTGACGCAGCTTTTGCCTGTCAGCGTTAAGAATTTTGCGCAAAATGCAGCCGCAAAAATAGCAGGCAAAGAAAAACTGATCGTGCGATCAGCTCGCCCTGAAGATTTGGAAACACCCGTAGAACTTTTCAATTCGTGGCTCACGCCGAACGACACATTTTACGTGCGCCATCACGCTTACGTGCCTGAAAATATTGGCGATTGGAAACTTACGATTGAAGGCGAAGTCGCCAAACCGCTCACGCTCACACTTGATGATTTGAAAAAATTGCCGAAGGTGACTTCGACTGTCACGCTGGAATGCGCAGGCAATGGACGCGCGTTTATGGACCCGCCCGTAGCCGGTATCCAATGGGAAAAAGGCGCGGTCGGCAACGCCAAATGGGGCGGCGCGAAATTGTCTGATGTACTAAAAGCAGCGGGAGTGACGACCACAGGGAAATTTATCTATTTGAATGGCGCAGATGTTGGCGTAGGCAAGCAGCCTGATTTCGTTCGCCAAATTCCCTTCGAAAAAGCAGGCGATACGATTCTTGCTTACGAAATGAACGGCGAGCCGTTACCTAAATTTCACGGCGCTCCGGTGCGTGCGATTGTGTCCGGCTGGGAAGGCGCGTATGCCGTCAAATGGCTGAATCAAATTACAGTCGCTGAGAAAGAAAATGATAGCTTCTGGGTGAAAACTGCTTACCGTTTCCCAATCAAACGCGTTGCACCGGGCGCGGTAGTTGACGCAAAAGATATGGCTCCGGTGATGGGACTCGTCGTGAAATCATTGATTAGTGCGCCTGCGGACGGGGCTTCGGCAAAAAGTGGTTCAGTGATAAAAGTCTCAGGTTTTGCGTGGGCGGGCGAAGCGAATATCTCAAAAGTAGACATCTCGCTCGACAATGGACAAACGTGGCAGGCAGCGAAGCTTGGCAAAGATCAGGCGAAATTCACGTGGCGACAATTTGAGTTTGAATGGAAGCCAACCGAAGCTGGATCGTACCTTGTGATGGCGCGCGCAACCGATGACAAAGGCCGTCAACAACCCGTCGTAGCGCAATGGAATCCGTCTGGTTATCTATACAACGTAATTGACCACGTCCGCGTGAATATTGAGGTTTAACAACACGTCAGTACCACCTGCGTAAGCGGGTGGCGAGGTACTTACTAACCATCCGCTTACATAGGTGGTATTGCCATAATTGCTCCAATGAAATTTTCTAAAACTCTCCAAGTTATTTTTGCAGGCGTGATGCTCAGTGCGGCATTCATTGGTTGCAAAAATTCCCCTACGCCAAATTCGAGCGTAGCCACAAACGCAATTGCACACGGCGAAGGCATTTTGAAAATGCAATGTTTGACCTGTCACGGAATGGATATGATTGCGGCGCAACGTTTGAGCAAAATAGGTTGGACAAAAGAAGTTGAGAAAATGATGCGGTGGGGCGCAGAAATTAAAGATACAGACAAAGAACATCTCATCGAATTTCTTGCCGCCAATTATCCCGTCCGCGCTTTTTCAAAAGAACCGCCACCACCACCCGCGCCCGCTCCAGATGCGGCTATCGTTGCTCGTGGCAAAACTTTGTATGAAGGCAAATGCCTAGCATGTCATGGTGATGATTTGGTTAAGCAACAACGCTTATCAAAAATCGGTTGGACGAAAGAAGTTGAAAAAATGACGCGTTGGGGCGCTGAAGTAAACGACGAAGAAAAAGCCGCGATGGTTGAATATTTGCTCACGCAAAATAATGCTCCGAAAAAATAAGATATGAATTTTTCTCACGCATCACGCGCGAACGCATTACAGGCAATGAAAGCGACGACTGCGGCTGCGCCGTTCGATGTATTGATTATTGGCGGCGGCATCACAGGTGCAGGGCTTGCACTTGATGCAGCCGCGCGTGGGTTGAAAACGGCATTGGTCGAGAAGCGTGATTTTTCTGCCGGAACGTCCAGCCGATCCACAAAATTAATTCACGGCGGATTGCGTTACCTTGAGCATTTTGATTTTGCGCTTGTGCGCGAAGGCTTGCGCGAACGCGCGGAGCTCTTGCACATCGCGCCGCATCTCGTTGAATCCTATCCTTTCGTGATTCCAATTTATGTTGATCGTCGTCGCAATTATGACTGGCCGTTGATTGTGCGTGCCGGATTGATTTTGTATGACCTGCTCGCGGGCAAATATAACCTGCAACGACATCGCCGCATTTCGCGCGAAGAGGCTTTGCGACTCGCGCCGCAGCTTGATCCGCGCGGCTTGAAAGGCGCGTATGTTTACTATGACGGACGCACAAATGACACGCGCCTCGTGATTGAAATTTTGAAAACCGCGCACGCGCAAGGTGCTACGATTACGAATCACACTAGTTTGCAAGGCTTCGCAAAAGACACGAACGGCAAAATCAACGGTGCAAACTTACGCGATGAATTAACAAGCGAATCGTTTGAGATGCACGCGCGCGCGGTTATCAATGCGACAGGCGTGTGGATGAATGACGTGCGCAGCCTGAGCGCAAAAATTAGTGATGACGACAAACAATTGCGTCCGTCTAAAGGCATTCACTTAACAGTCGCAACACAGCGGTTGCAAGTCACATCCGCGTGGCTGATTCCGGCCATTGGTGAGAAACGATTTTATTTTGTAGTTCCCTGGGAAGGCCGCGTCAACATTGGCACGACTGACACCGATTATAACGGCGACAAAGATGCGCCGCAAGCCTTGCAATCGGAAGTGAATCAAATTCTGCAAGCGATCAATGCTTTTTTTCCGACGGCAAAATTGGAAGCATCCGATGTGATTTCAGCCTGGGCAGGATTGCGGCCTTTGATTAGCAGCGGCAATACAAATCAATCCAGTACGGCAGTGTCGCGTAAAGAAGAATTGTTTGTGGATGAGGACGGTTTGATTTCGCTCGCAGGTGGCAAGCTGACCACTTATCGGTTGATGGCAGAGCGCGGTATTTATACAGCCATCGCGCAATTAGGCGCGCAAACGAAAGTCAAAAATAATAGTACAAAAAATATTACGCTCAGTGGCGGCACCGTTTCACGCGTGAATATTACAGCGCAAACTGAAAAAATTGCTCAAGCGGAAAATATTCCTCGCACCACGGCGGAGCATTTGCTCAGCAATTATGGCGACGAATACAAAACAATTCTCGCGCTTGCACACGAAGACGAAAGCTGGCACGAAGCTATAATCGCGGGCTTACCAAACATTTTGGCAGAAATTATTTATGCAGTGCGTTATGAATCTGCGCTGACAATTGCAGATGTTTTGGCGCGGCGCACGCGGATTGCGATGCTGGGAAATGCGTTGGAATGCGTAGAAAAAACTGCGGCGCTGATGGCACAGGAATTAGGCTGGAGTGAAATAGAACAAGTACAACAAATCGCAGCGTTCAAGGCTGAATACGAACGCGAATACTTAGCGGCTAGTTAAGCTGGCTGCAAAAAATTTCAGCACTCGCTGTTCATATTCCTGCTTGGCAAAACGATATAAATCTTCATGGCCTGCACCATCCACAATCCATAATTCTTTTGGTTCTGACGCAGCTTGAAACAATTGTTGTGATTCGCCGAGTGGTGTGTGTTTGTCAGCAGAGCCCGCGACGATAAATTTCGGCATCAGGAGTGCATGAATTTTTTCGATAGGATGTAAGGCTTGCGGCGTAATGCCGAGGCGCGGTTGTAACTGCTTCACAAACAGCGGCGCAATTGCATCACCCACAAAAAACAAATAATGATGAAAACGATTTTGGATTGCCTGCTCAATAGTCGGATAAACAGATTCAAGCACGATAGCATCCACCGTTAATTTCGGCTCTGCCAGCAATGTAGCTGCGCCACCAAGCGACACGCCAATCACTCCAATTTTTTCTTGCGGCAATTTTTCATGCACAAATTTGACTGCGGCCTGCGCGTCACGGTTTTCCAAATAACCAAACGTAATTTGTTCCCCCTCACTTTCGCCATGCGCCTGAAAATCAAACAATAAAATAGAGTGACCCGCTGCTGATAAAAATTTCGCACGCTCAACCATTCCCAAGCGCGAATCGCGGACGCCGTGCATCAGGATGATTGCGCCTTTGCCGCGCCCGCCTGTAATCCACCAACCATGAATGTTTGCGTCGGAAGCACTGGCAAAGGTCACGTTTTCCGCACGCAACGCAACAGGTGCAGCGCCAACTGCGCGCTGGGCTGGATAACTCAGCACTGACCCCGTCAACCAAATCGCGGCGCCAAAAATTAATAGTGCCGCCAAGATTGTCAGAATAAAATGTTTCGCTTTTCTATTCATTGCTTGCGTACAGTTTTCTTTGGCGCGGCGGGTTTCTTCGCGCTATCTTCTTGCGCTTCTTCTGCCATTGCCTGTGCCATTGCGGTGATGGCGCCTTCCATTTCGCCGGAAAGCTGCAACCGCCAAGAACTCCCTACTTTTTTCAAGGTCATTACTTCGACTTTACTGATCGGCGCATTTTCGATTTTCAGGTTCATGCGATACACAATATGCACAATGTCACTGCCTTCGGCGACCTGACCAATTATTGTATTTTGCGCGCCACTAAGCATCTGCTTCAGTTGAGGAACGCTCGCAAGCAATATTTCCATTATCTTGGTAAACACCTGCTCGCCGCTCAACTGCTCAAATTCGGCATTATTTTTTAGTCCGAAAAGCTCCTTGCCCGCTTCATTCTTTTTGTCCAGCTTCATAATTTCGCCAAACATTCGTTTGAATGAAACGAGCGCTTCGGGATCAAGATAGCTCGTAGCTTTTGACCAATCACTTGCGGTCGAAGCCGCGATATAAGCCTTCGCGACAGCTTCCGGTGTTTCTTCAGTTGCTTGCGCCAAAGCTGGCAAACATAAAAACAGACATAAGAAAATTTTTGTCATCGTTATTTTCAACATGAGAATTTCCTCTAATTTGTTTTGCTGAGACTGGCAAGAATGAAATTGGCTACGAAATCTAAATATCCTTTTTCGCCCGGCAACCAATGCCCTCCGCCAGGCACGATCAATATTTTTTTTGGCTCGTTCGCCGCCGCAAAAACTTTGCGGCCTTGTGCAGTAGGAATAATTTCATCAGCATCACCATGCGTGATGAGCACAGGGCTTTTGACGTTGGGAATTTTACGGGCTGATTCAAAACGATTTTTGAGCAAGCCGTGCAAAGCGTGCGGCAAAATCGGCAATAACTCATCCGCCATATCGCTTGCAGAACTCAAGGGAGCTTCCAACACCAACGCTGCACAAGGTCGCCGTGAAGCTAAATCTGTCGAAACCGTTGTGCCGAGCGACAAGCCATAAATTGCTAGTTTATCAGGCGCAACATTTTGCTGTTTAGTTAAAAAATCATACGCTGCATCACCATCGGCGTAGAGTTGATTTTCTTCAGGAATTTTCCCTTCGCTGCGCCCGTAGCCACGATAATCGTAAATCAATACGTCCAAGCCATGCTGCGTCAAATCTTCGGCTACGCCACGCACATATGTGAGATTGCCGCCGTTACCGTGTGAATATAGCACTGTGCCAATTGGCGCGCGATTTGGTGCGTGCAATAACCACGCGTTGAGCTTTACTCCATCCGCTGTCGTCAGCCAAATGTCTTCTGCTTTTTTCGGGAGCTGCCAATCTTTATTGCCATCAAATCCGCGCGGATGATGCGTCATATACGGCTCAAGGAAACGAATTCCAAACGGAAATATCACACACAAAATGGGAAGGTATACCGCTAAACGAAATGCGGGCGAGCGCTGCAAGAATCTTTTTTTGAGTGGTTGCGAGTAAGGCGTTTCGTTCACAGATAATTACTTCCCGATTTTGCCCCCGTTCAGAACAACGGTGGTCAGATATTTACGCAACGTATCGCGATTAGCTTTGCGATATGCGACGTAGTCTTGCGCAATACCCTGATCAGGTTTGGCGAATAAAATAAAGGCTTCGAGCAAACCTTCTTTATCGAGCAAAAATAAATTTGCCAACGTAGGTTCAATTTGAATGGTGCCCTTATTTTCTTTAAGTTCATTGCGCGCGGCTTCGATGACGCCCCGCAAAGCGTCTGTTTCTTCGCGCAAACTATGGCGATATGTTTTTTCGCTGGGGAATTCTTTCAGGAATTTTTCATTCACCCACAACGAACGCGTGATGCCATAAAACATCCAACCACCTGAGCCATCTTTTTTGGCCAGCGAGTTTATATCTAAAGTAATGTTGGTTTGATTTTTTCCGTCTTTATCCGCCTGTTTTTCGACGGAAGTTGGAATGACAACTTTCGGATGTCCGAGTTGGGCATTATTTTTTTGTGCCCAGCCCACTAAAAAATTCCAAGTGATGCGATTATATGGTTCAGCGACAATCGCTTCGATTAATTTTTCGCGGGCTTCTTCCATTTTACCGGATTGTGCCAGCACATTCCCCCAATAGCGATAAGCTGTTTCACGATCAGGATCAATCGCAATCGCTCTGGCATACGCTTGTCCAGCTTTGTCAATTTCCTTCATTTGAAAATAGACATCACCGGTAAAAAGCGGCGCTTCGTAAAGCCTGGGGTCAAGCTTTTCCGCTTTTTCATAACCCGCCAAAGCTCCTTTCACATCGCCACGCGTGAAAGCAGCTTCGCCTTCTTCTAACGCTGCTTGCCCAGGCGTAGTTTTCGCGCTTTTTTCTTCTATGATGCCATCGGGTGGAATTATCTCTAACAAGCGCGACAACAATTCTGTGCTATTTCCTTTTTCTGAAAACCGTACCGCAATCGCGCGCGCACGTTTGAGTAATTGCGCTTTCTCCTGAGCATTTTTCGCAGTCGTTGTTTGCGCGACTAACGCGTAAGCTAATTTTTCGTTGACGTCCACATTGTCGGGCTGCACCTTCGCCAATTTTTCCAATAAAGGTAAAGCTCCGATGTAATTGCCCTGCTCCACTAACGAAAAAGCGCGGGCGCGATCCTCCGCAATTCTCTGGTCTTCCTGAGCAAAAGAACTCGTCAGGCAGAAGCACAATAAACACATTAGCAAGACAGCACACTTGAGCAGTGTAGCGATGCAATCATGAAAAGCAGAGTACATAATTTTCTCCTGCAAAAAAATAATGAAGGGCGGATGGTTACTGAGACGGCGCCCAGCATAACACAAAAAAGCGCAGAACAAAGTCTGCGCTTTTTGACACCAAAGATTTTATTATGTTCCTATCGCGCCGCCGTTGATGGATTAGGTTTCAAATATTGATCGAACCAATCCAGCACGGTTTTATACCAAAGTTCGCTATTTTGTGGCTTCAAAACCCAATGACCTTCGTCAGGGAAATACAGCAATTTCGACGGAATGCCGCGCCGTTGCAGGGCAGAAAATAATTGCAGTCCTTCGCCAATTGGCACGCGATAATCCAGTTCGCCGTGAACAACTAACGTCGGCGTTTTGAAATTTTTCGCAAACAGATGCGGCGACCATTTTTTATAAGTGCTGTTTGCGTCCCACGGAGCACCTTTCCATTCCCATTCCTGAAACCAAAGCTCTTCGGTTGCATACATGCTTTCGGCGTTGTAAATGCTGGCGTGCGAGACAATCGCCTTGAAACGATCCGTGTGACCGTTCATCCAGTTCACCATATATCCACCGTACGAACCACCCGCCGCGCCAATGCGATTCGCGTCAACGTAGCCGAGTTTGATGACGTGGTCTACCCCGCGCATCAAATCTTCGTACACCGCGCCGCCCCAATCGCCTGTGATTTGTTCAGTGAATGCTTGCCCGTATCCGGTCGAGCCATGCGGATTAATCAACACAGTGACGTAGCCGCGCGCTGCCCACATTTGCGGATTCCAGCGATAGCCCCAATTGTCCATCCACGCGCCTTGCGGGCCGCCGTGAACTAACAACACCATCGGATATTTTTTCGCTTTGTCGAACTGCGGCGGTTTCACGATGAATCCGTGAATTTTAGCTTTGAGGCCACCGACAAATTCAAATTCTTCAGCAGCAGGCAAATTTAGCTGTGCAAGCAAGTCCGCGTTTGTTTTCGTCAACTGCATCACGCCTGAGCCGTTCGCGTTGGCTTTGAAAACTTCTGTTGGCATCGCGGCATTGCTGCGCGTAAAGGCAATTGTTTTACCGTCGGCAGAAATGCTCGCGTTGTTGCTGGAGCCTTCGTTGATGATGCGCTGAAATTTATCGCCGTTGACAGGCGCAACAAAAATCGCTTCATGGCCGCGATCCTGACTGTTGATAACGAGCGCTTTGCTATCAGGCATCCACGCCAAATCTTCGACCCAATTTGTGAAGCCAACGGAAAGTTCTTTCGTTGTTTTCGCATTGCGGTCATAGAGCATTAAGCGAAAACGATCTGATTCGTACCCATTGCGTAATTGTGAGCGATACGCGATGTACTTTCCATCTGGCGAGTAACGCGGCGTAGTGTCAGAGCCTTTGTTTGTATCGGTAATTCTTTTTGCGTCGCCGCCTGTTACAGACACTAAAAACAAATCATTGTTCGTGCTGGTCGCTTCGTCTTTGTCGGTGTTGCGAGCGAAACAAATTTCTTTGCTGTCAGGCGAAAATGCGAATGCCGTTGGATCACCTAAACTAAACGGAGGCACGTCAAAATCTCCTGGCGTTAAATCTTTTGGCTGGCGCCCAGCGGCATCGGCCTCGGCAGAAATCACAAACAGATGCGAACGCTTGCCGCGCTTGAATTCTGTCCAATGACGATAGAGTAACCGATCAGCAATGACGGCTTTGACTTTGCTTTTTTCTGCCGCGTCAGATTTTTCAGCGACGCATTTCAAGTCTTTGCATTCAGGATAAACGTCCGTGATGAAGGCGAACATTTTACCATCAGGCGACCAGATGAATTCGCCTACGCCTTCGGGAACGTCCGTGATTTTGCGCGGACTGGAACCGTCAGCGTTCGCCACATAAATTTGCGGTGAGCCATCACGCGTAGACAGAAACGCAATTTTGCCGCCGTCCGCAGACCAGCGCGGTGTGTCGTCGTTTTTATCTGAAGCGATGAATTGCTGCGCTGCGCCGCCGTTTGTGGGAACAAGCCAAATGCTGCGTTTGCCGCGATTAGCTTCTTTGTTAACGATGTTCACGACGTAAGCGATTTTGCCGCCATCGGACGAAATTTGCGCATCAGCAACACGCTTCATTTCGATGAGATCGTCAAAATTGATGGGGCGTTTTGTTTGTGATTGCGCGAAGGCTGTCGCCGTCAACAACAACGCGAACGAAAAAAATTGTACATACATTCGGCGCATAATTTCCTCCCGAAAACTCTTGCTTGTATTATTAGGGCGACTCATTATCTATTGGCATCAGCCTGTAAACAAGGCGCAAATTTTGCGCGCCCCGTTATCAAGAAATTTATGAGAATGACATTCTGTTTATGCATCAGTAAATTTTCCATTTTTGCGGGGATGCTATTTGTTTTGGTTTCTGTATTCAGTCAAATACCAAGCGAAACCGCGCCGCAACCTGCGCGGTCTAATGTTGTGGCTATCAGCAAGAAAGAAATTTCTTATCGGCGACATGCAGCGGCGATAAATGCAGTTGCGTTTTCAGCGGATGGACAATTTATTGCCAGCTCTGGCGGAGATCGCGTCAAAATGACAAGTCTTGCAACAGGAAAAGAAACACTCTCGCTGAAAGCCTCAAAAAACATGACGTTTCGCAACGTCGCGCTTTCGCCGGATGGGCGCTTTTTGGCAGGCGGGCAAAATCGTTTGAAGAGCAAAAAAACACGTCGCATAGGAGATCGCCTAATTATTAGGTTTGAGTATTTCGGCGAAGTTCTAGTCTGGAATGCAGACAACGGAAAGCTATTGCACACACTGAATTTTCTTGGCTTTCCTGCCTGGCAAATCGCGTTTTCGCCAGACAACAAATGGCTGGCAATCGGGACAGGGCCTGTGCCTGACGGTTTGGAAAAAAATTGTGGTGATGAAATATGTAATGGGTTTGGCGAAATCTTTTTGGTTTCAACCAACACCTGGAAAATCGTGAACCGACTAAAAGCCTCATCGCAAGAAATTTCAACGTTAGCCTTTTCGCCTGATGGTCGCTTGATAGTAGGCAGCAGCCGTTCCGCCCCCACAATAGATCATCCATCCCTTGCTGGAACCCATGAAATTTTCATTTGGGAAACGGCTTCCGGCTTACTGAAAAATACGCTGCCAGGTCATTCTAAACCCATCAACGCGCTGACGTTTTCGCCCGATGGAAAATTGCTGGCGAGTGCTGGGCGTGATCGTGCTTTAAAATTATGGGATTTGCAAACCGCGCAAATGGAACGGCTGATTTCTGATTTCACAGTTTCTTACGACGAGATAAAAGTGATTGCGGAACAGTCAGGTAGGAAAAGTGCCAAAGAGGTGAATTGGGATATTACCTGGCTGACAGGAATAGTTTTTACAAAAGATAAGAAAATTCTTGCCAGTAGTGCAGACGGCCTTATTCGCCGCTATGACATCAACACAGGAAAAATTCTGAGCATCATCAAACCACATGATTGGCCCATCGCTGACTGGGGGCGAATGAACGCGGATTTATCATTTCTGGTTGGTTTGTCAGGGAATTATCCGCCTTCGCCACTTTATGGGCGGTTGAGTTCGCTCGTGCTTTCATCTGATGGAATGACGTTGGCGGCGGGCGGCGCAGATGGACAAATTCGCGTGTTTTGGCTGGAGTAAACCTCAAAGTAGGAGCGATGAACGATGAATGCCAGGCAATGAAGATTCATCGTTCATCGCTCCTACTTTGAGGTTTTTAACGATTACCGCCTGCGCCTGCGGCCTTTGTTTCTGCCATAGACTGGCGTTTGTGCGTATCAAAAAAATCGAAAATATCTTTTTGCGCAGGCACAGCAATGTCTGTGTGATTGCCGCCGGGAACTTCAATATATTTTATTTCGATACCGAATCCTTTAGCAGCTCTGACCATTGCGCGCGAGCGTTCAACAGAGACTGTTGGGTCGTTGTCGCCGTGAATTACGATTTGCGGGACGTGTTTGATTTTAGCGAGGGATTGCGGATTGCCGCCACCTGAAATTGGAGCAATGGCAGCAAATAATTCAGGATATTTTGGCGCAATTGACCATGTACCGTAACCGCCCATCGAATGACCTGTCAGATAAATGCGGTCAGCATCTACATTATAATCACGACGCATCGCAGCAATCACATCCAGCACATCTTTTTCTGCATCGCCCGCATACATCGAAGCGTTGCCACGTCCCTTCGGACACACAACCAAATAACCGCGCGCTTCGGCCTCGCGTTTGATAATGCCGTTGTCATAGGCAACAAAATAACTATTCTCGTCACCGCCCATGCCGTGCAAGGCTACGACTAATGGCGTTGGTTTGGTTGTATCATATTTTGACGGAACGAAGATGCGATAGGGCTGTAATGAATTGTCTATGTCAGAACGATACGCCCAACGGAAATCGCCTTTGGTCATACGCAACGGGCTCTCGCCTTTTTCGATTTGGTTCAAGTAAGACGCGGCGGTCAGCGTTTCGCGGCGAAAATCGCGCGAGCCTGTGATTTGTCCGGCACTGACTAATTCAGGAATCGAAAGATGATAATCAACCGCCGCGAGTGCGCGTATCAATTCTGGCTTTTGGCTAGCTGCGTTGGCAGCTTTTGCGGCGCGGTCGCGCAAAACTTTTTGCATCGCAGCCAAGCCACGCGATACCTGTAAACTCGCGCTTTTCGTGATCGGCTCGTCCGCAGCGGTTTTTAAACTCAAAGTCAGAAAATAATCGGCATCTGCTAATTCAGGTAATTTCACTTCGACTGTTAATGGATTCGCCGCAAAATCGCCCGTCACATCCGCCAATGTTTTTAGCTCAATCATTTCTTTATTTTTTGCTGAACCAATCATAAGTTTGCTGCGGAGTTTTCCATTGATTGGCTCTTCCAATGCGAACAATTGCGTCAGCGTTAATTTCACCGTATCGCCGGGATCAGCCAACACGCGATCTAATTTCATTTGCAACGCTGTATTCAAAGCCTGTGCGGGCGTCCAATTTTGCCCACGCATTAATGCCATCCCCTGACTCAAATAACGCAGTGCATCGCCATAACGTTTTTCACTATTTGCGATTTGGGCTTTGGCTTCGATGGCGACAAGTTCTGTCTTCTTTTCGTCGCTCAGTTTGACGCTATTTTTCAGCGTATTGAAGCCTACAGACATTCGCAAAACCTGACTCGCATCTTGCGCGAAAGCAGGTAGTAAAAAGAGCGCAAGAAAAATTGTGAGTGCAGCAAAGCGTGAAAAATTCGTTGGACGCGGCATAGCAAAAATCCTCCCGTGAGAGACGTAACATTGATGAAATTTTCGAGCGGGAAAATAGTGTAGGCGCAGAAAAATTAGAAAGCAAAGCCTGCACGCGCTTCACGTGCAACAAAAATTTTGCGATACTCACATTCGTCAGCAGCTTTACTCAACCATATTCATTTTCCTTATGCCCCGTCGCCTTGTTTTTGCGCAGCTCAGTGTGCGCAAGCAACCTCTTGTATATTTTGCGGTCGCGTTTATGTGCGGCGAAATGATTGCTGCGCGTGTGCCCACATTGCTATCAAAAACCTGGGGCGTAAGCGCAATAATTTTATTTGCCACCGCGTTACTGATTTTCTTCGGCAAAAGATTTCTCTGGCGACCCGATTTCATCATTACGCTGGTTTTACTGGCGAATGCCAGCGCTGTTGGCGGATTACTGTACACACAAAGCGAATCAATTATTGCTGAGTCGCGCATCAAAAAAATATTCGAGCGCGAGGGAATTAAAGCTGATGAACCGGTTGAAATTTGGGGCGTGGTCATGGCTGCGCCTGAGCTTGCGCCAGATCGAATTTATTTGGACATTGCCATAGAAAAGATTTCCACTTTTGGCAAGGAGCAAAATGCATCCGGCACAGTTCGCGTGATTGTGCCTGTCAAAGAAGCACAGGATCGCGCCGATTATGACGCGCTGGCGTTGGATTATGGCGCACAAATTCGAGCATTAGCGTTGCTGAGAAAGTCGGAAGGATTTCGTAATCCGGGCGCGACAAATTTTGCTGAGATGCTGGAATTTCGTGGCTATGACGCGAATGGGCAGATCAAAAGTGCGTTGTTGATTGAGCGCATCAATACAGCTTCGCATTGGCGCATTCTGAAATTTTTATACGGCATTCGCGCCAACGCCATTGCTGTAATTTTGCGCAGCTTCACACAACCAACCGCAGGCATCCTCTCCGCCGCTTTATTCGGCAATCAATATTTTTTGTCGCAGGAAACTGCTGATTCATTTCGCATCGGCGGCACATTTCATTTGCTTGTAATTTCTGGCTTACACGTAGCGATGCTCGCGCTGGTTGTCGCTTGGCTGACGGTAAAAATTTTCAGGTCTCGCTGGTTACGTTTTGTGTTGATGGTTGCGTTGCTTTGGGCATATACCTTGATGATCGGAGCGCAGCCCGCCATCACGCGCGCTTCGGTGATGTTAACATTCGTATTGATTGGACAATTGTTTTATCGCACTGCGCCCGGCGCGAATACGTTGGCTGCCTCGGCGTTGGTGTTGCTGGCGTGGCAACCGCGCAACATTTTCAATCCAGGGTTTCAGCTTTCATTTGCGACTGTGTTGATGATCGTGCTAGTTACGGTTCCACTGTTAGATCGCATCCGGCACATCGGCGAATGGCAGCCGTCCGTGCTCACACCGTATCCGCCCCGCGTGCCGTTTTGGTTGAAATGGTGCGCTGAAGTTTTGCATTGGAACGAAGCCGAATTTCAGGACGAAATGAGCAAAACACCGATTCGTTTTCGCCTCGAAAAAGTGCGTGTGGCGAAATGGGTGAGTGCAACAAAATGGCGGCATCGCGCACAAAAAATTATCGCATGGATCTTCATCACAATTCTTTCTACAACAGTTGTACAAATTGGTTTGTTGCCATTGATGATTGCAAATTTTCATCGCGTTTCTTTTGTTTCGCCTATTACGAACGCGCTGCAAGGTGCATTCATGTTTTTGCTGATGGTTGCCGGAGCTGCATATTTATTGCTCCATGCTGTTTGTGGCGCGATTGTTGGTACGCTGGCAATCTTTGTGAATGGCATTGGCTGGCTGACAGCCAATAGCGCCAACAAATTATTACTGTGGCGCAAATTGAATTTTCGCGTGCCGGATTATGGTGCAGAGGCTAGTTGGATTTATGCAATTTATTTTGTACTTGTGCTCGTGCTTATCGTTGCGTTGAGTTTATGGAACCCTCTTTCTCTTTACCGCAGAGGAGTAGAGGAAACGCAGAGAAAATACAAAGGATTCCAAAACTTCGCCTGCTATTTTTGTGGCTTTTCATTGCTGGTGTTGCTCGGCGTTTTGGTCTTACATCCGACTCAACATAAATTTGAAACCGGGCGATTAAGCATCACTTTTTTAGACGTTGGGCAAGGTGATGCGATGTTGATTTCGTTTCCAAATGGCAAACTGATGTTGCTCGACAGTGGCGGAAGAATCCCGACAGACCTCGCAACAATTGAGGGCGAAAACATTTTTGTTGAAGACCGCGTCAGTATTGGCGAAGCAGCGGTGTCTCCGTTTTTGTGGCAACTCGGCATCAAGCGTTTGGATTACATTGCTGCTAGTCATGGACATTCCGATCACACGCAAGGGTTTGAAGACATCGGTAAAAGTTTTGCAATTGATACAGCATTAACAGGCGTAATTCCAACCAACGATCAGCAATTTGCGGCGTTCAGCCAAGCAGCAAATTTTGCGGGCGCTCCAATAAAATCTATCTCGCGTGGCGATAAGCTGGAAATTGACGGCGTAAAAGTTGAAGCGTTGACGCCGTTTCGTGATGCGCTAAAGGCCGAGCAATGCGCGAATAATCAATCGCTGACGTTGCGGCTGCGCTTTGGCAAACGGACATTTTTGCTGACAGGCGACATTGAAAAAGAAATCGAAACGCGTCTTGTGGCAGAAAATGAAAATTTAAAAACCGACGTACTAAAAGTCGCGCATCACGGTTCGCGCAGCTCTTCAACGCTGGAATTTTTGCAGCGCGCGCAACCTCAATACGCAGTGATTTCGGTCGCGCACCCAAGCCCGTTCGATCATCCGCACAAAGAATCTCTCGAAGGTTTACAAAGAATCGGCGCACAAATTTTGCAGACGAGTAAATGTGGCGCGATTACGATTTCGACGGATGGAGAAGATTTACAGGTAAAAACTTTCGTCAAATGCGAATGAGGTGAGCAATTTCACGATAGCGTTTTCCGCTCAGGCCTTTGATGATGATGATGTCTTGTGGGTGTTTGAAGGCACCGTGTTTGCGGCGATGTTCGATGATACGTTCGGCTACGGTTTTACCGACATAAGGCAGGCGGGATAATTCTTCGGCGGAAGCAGAATTAATATTTATGCGATCCTGCGCGGCGGCTGAAGAAAGCAACAGGCAAAAGGCAAATATCAAAAGGCAAAGGTTATTTCGGAAGGCTTTGCCACTTTTATCAAAAAAATTAAGTGCCGGATTTTTGCCTTTTGCCCCTTGATATTTGCCCTTTGCTTTCTTCATTTCTGTTTCAGCCGAATCTCAAACAGTTTCGACCATTTTTTGCCTGTGACGAATAAACGATCTTGCACGGCGTCATATGCAATACCGTTGAGCACATCTGCATCGGGGCCGTTTTGTTCATATTTCAAATCGCGCAAATCAACCCAGCCGAGCACCTTGCCATCTTTCGGACTGATGCGCACGACCATGCCTTCGCGGGATTGCCAGATATTGGCGAAAATTTCGCCTTTGATGAATTCCAGTTCGTTAAGTTCTTCAATAGGACGTCCGCGATCTACGACTTTAATGCGACGCTGTTCCTGAAAATTTGCCGGATCAATGAAGCGAAGTTCATTTGACCCATCGCTCATAATCAGCGATTTGCCATCGTGCGTCATGCCCCAGCCTTCGCCGCTATACTTAAATTCGCCTTGCGGCGCAAATGTGTTGTGATCATAAATAAAACCTTTGTGATGTTGCCAGGTTAATTGAAAAAGCTGGCCCTGAAATAACGTCAAGCCTTCGGCAAAATACGGCTCCGGCACATCTGCCTTTTTCAGGACTTTGCCTGTTTCTAGTTCCACCTTGCGCAAACTTGAATGTCCACCATGCTCAGCGTTCAAACCGTCGCTTTCATATAAAATCCCATTGTCAAAAAGCAATCCTTGCGTGAATGCGTCAGGATCATGCGGATATGTTTTGACAATTTCGTATGTATAAATTGGCGGCTCGGCGGGTACGCTGGCTTCGCCTGAAGAGGAAAGCGCCACCGAAGATGGAACGCTCGGCCCGCGACACGAAAAAAGGAAAAGCAGGAAGAAAACAAAAAAGCTTGGCAATAATTTCATAAGGCGAGCATATCAAGTGGTAACTATTTTCGGCAAACGAATCCAGAAGCGCGAACCACGTTTCGAGCGCGGCGTGTAGCCAATGCTCCCCCCCCAACGTTCGACCATAATCCGACAAAAATATAAACCGAAGCCATAATTTCCGCCTTTGGTTTGGGCGAATTTCTGAAACAGCGTACTGACAAAATCAGGCGCGATACCAGGGCCTTCATCTTCGACAACAATCGTTACATAGGTTTCGTCTTCGTCGCGCAAGCTGACATTCACGACGGAAAAGGGTGGCCCCACGCGCAAAGCATTGTCTATCAAATTCAGCAGCACGCGTTGCAAACGCACTTTTTCACCAACAACTTTCCAATCGCGCGTCATATCGGTGGCGGGATCAAGTTGCAAATTGATTTTGTGTAAGGAAGCGGTGCCGGCTAATTCGCTCAGGACGTGGCGAATTGCGGCCAATGCGTCCGGCGCTTTAGCCGCATCAAGCTTGAAGGGGCCAAGCGATTCCATTTCGGCGGAAAATGCTTGAATGATATCTGTGACCATTCGTTCCTGCTGCGCATGTTGTCGTTGCCCCATTACCAAATAATCTTTGCCCGTAGGCGTCAGATTTTCTGAATCAAGCAGCGAGAATGAAACTTTGATGCCCATGAAAAGGCCGACCAAATCGTGCGCTACGCAATGCAATAAAATTTCTTTCTTCTGGATTTCCTTGCTGAGCTGATCTTGTAGCAGTGCTTTTTCACGCGCGATTTGCAACAAACGTCGTCGCTCTTCGTGAGCTAGACCTAATAATTCGATGAGCAAAATTTTGCGTTCGCCCAAACACAATGCCGTCGCTTCCAAATGATCTTGTTTGCCGGACGCGCCTTTTTCTTCCCATGAACCGGATTTCAATTGTCCGGCGCGGTTTTCCTGCCAAAACTGCTGGGCATCAATCAGGAAATTTTCCAGAAACGGAGAGGTCGAATGGAAATTCAAGTCGGTGAGATTATCGCCAGCTTCAGGATAGAGCCAGGCAAACCAGCCGGGCGGTATACCCACAACGGTGAAGCGCCCATCAGCTAAACGTTCCACCACCATAACATCAAGGGCCGCTAATAAATCTGTCAGGACTGAATCGCTCATGTGTTACCGCAAAAACAGCATCAAAGGACTTCTTTGGCTAAGGTCAGAAAAGCTTCTTCTACGCCTAAACCTGTTTTGGCACTGCCGTGAATTACTTGCCAGCCTTTTTGAATTAACTCTTCGACAACGCGATCATCCACTTCCCAGCTTCCTTTCATATCCACTTTATTCAAAACCACGACAAAAGGGATTTTCCCTAGCGCTTCTTCGGCACGTTGTTGTAAGACGAGCGCCTTATCAAATGTTTCGCGGCGTGTGCCATCAATCACTAATAAATATCCGGCGGCTCCGCGCAAATACGACATATGAACTTTTTGAAACTCGTCTTCACCATATAAATCCCACAAAATCAAATTCACACCTTGCCCGTCAACCTGCACCTGTTTTTTGTCAATTTTGACGCCGACCGTGGTGTGATATTTCTCGGAATAAATGCTGCGGACAAAACGCGCCACGAGGCTGGTTTTGCCAACCGCGAAAGAGCCGAGCATACAAACTTTCTTTTGAATCATGGGTGTATCGGATGAACGATATTTGATGCAATAGTCGTTATGTCAAAATCTCTACTATAAAGGTGACGCGGCGAGTTGCCTCCTGGCTGCCAGCGACCAACTCAACATCAGACGCGCCGCCGGCGACAAATGATGTATTGCTTAAGTAACCCAAATGTTCACGCAACCAAGCTTCCATGTGAGCAGCACGTTGTACGCCTAAAATTTTGTTGCGCGGAATTGTACCTGTGAAATCAGTATGCCCGATTATACGGATCGTGACTTTTCTTCCCGCTTTTTGGGCAACCTGATCCAGCGCATTTATTTTTTCAACAATATTCGCAAGCAATTGTTCCTGACCAGGAACAGGTATCGCAAGGCTTATGACATAACGAATCGTCAGGCTTTCAATTTCTTTTTGCAATGTCACGAGTTCGTCTGCGCCGACTACTTGGAGTTCATGAATTCCCGGAATTAAAGCTGCAAATTTTTTCGCTTCTGCAAACCACTGCTGAGTCACCGCTCCGTTCGCTAAAAGGATACCATCTCTAATTTGCAATGTAACGCCAGCAGGCGGATGCAATAGATTTTTTGCGCGCTCTAATGCCAGAGCAGGCGAATGAAATTCTTCCCAATGGTTTTGCACTTTTTCCGCGCTTAAGCCAGTTTCCGACAACAACGATTGCGGATCAGGCGCGAGCGGATCGCGCAAACCTGCGATGCGATAGTTGCGCCAGCCTTTTTCCTGTTCTGTAATCACAATTCCTGGGGTTGCATGCAATTTTTCGACCCAACGATGCCAACGAATACGATCTCGAATCAGCAACCCGCCCCAGATTGCCAGCGCGCCCAGCAAGACCGCGCCGACAATCAAAGCGGGGAGTGGTAACTTTGCTTTCCCTGGTTCGGCAAACGGTTGATAACGCGATTGCAAATGGCTTTCTAATAATGGGCGACAAATTTCAAATGCAGTTGTGTCACCACTGAATGTTTCAAGTTTAGCGCCGCGTTCGCGGTGAATACGTTCCAGCGTTTCCTGTAATTCTTCGCGTAGCTCAGTGGGAACAGAACCGCGAATCACGCAGGCCAACAACGCGCGTGGGCCTTGTTCCGCCAAAATATTCACATCGCCAACTTGCATGGCTTCAACGCCTTCGTTCTCGCCTGCGCCGAATGAGTCTTTTATAAAATCCTGAATCGCCGTGAGCATCCCCGAAACAATGTCGGCATCTTGCGCTTCAACGGAAGTTGCTGCTGCATGTGCTAAGACCAATCCAGTTTGGCGATGAATCAGGAAGATTTGCTCTACGCGGTATAGCAACGAGTGATACAACACAACTTCAGCAAACGATTTTCCCGATGCCATTGCTTCCATGCGCCAACGCAAACCACGCAACGTAAAACTGTGCTGGAGCGTTTGATTAATTGTTTGCGTGAGATTATTGAAGGCTTGTGCAATCGCGCGGCGAATTGCGGGACCGAGAATAGGGAAAATCGCTTCGGAGATATATTCGGGATTATTGCGCGCTGCATTTTTAATGGATTCAACCACATAAGGCGTCATCGCCTGTGTCAATTGGTAGTCTTCGCCGGACCGTTGCGCAATTGCTTCTGGCAAAATCCGACTGACCTTCGGCGTCAACGAATCAGGATCATTCCATTCTACTTGCAGCCGATTTAATTGCTGGTGCTCTGCCCCAAATAGCAATACCTGCAATTCGCGCAATTGTGCATCCGCGTCGCCTTCGCCAGCATCAACATGCCCTTCAACCGGATTTTTAGCCGCTTCTTCTGCCTGCGTTTCGGCACTTTGAAGCGAAGGATTACTCATAAACTACGCCCGAAAAACTCGCGCGCGCAACAAGCGGAGATCGCGCGTTATTTGCCTTTTTCGCCTGTCAGGCGTTTTGCCATTTCGGTGAAAAGATTCGCCAAATCTACGCGATTGGCTTTACCTTCATCCAAATTTTTGGCTTCGCGTTGCAGACTGGTTTGCAGCGCTTCCGCGCGTTGCTCAAGTTGTGTAGACAGCGCTTTCGTTTGCGTCAGCAATTGGTTTTGCAATTCGCCCTGACCTTTTGTGGAGCGCGAATCCAATTGATTGATTTTTTGATCCAAATTTTGCGCCAACGTTTTCACTTCCGCCGCCAGCGACTTAATCGTTTCAGTGCGCTGCGCCTGTTCTGCTTTAAGATTATCGGTAAGCTGCTTTACATCTTGTCTTAGTTGCGCTTCGAGTGCTTCAAACCGACGTTGTGCTTCCTGACGTGCCTCGTCAGTTTTTTGTAAGAGCTGCGCTTCCAACAACGCAAATCGTTGGTCAACTTCTCTGGCTTGTGCGCCGAACAAAATATCGCGGACTTTATCTAAACTCTCGCCCGGATTGCTGGCTGGTGGTTGTGGTGGCGGCGACACAACTTTGCGATCATTCATTTTAGGTTTACTCCTTAGTTTAGCTACTGGGGGGCTTTTTCTGATAATTGTTTTAGTACGCGCGGACGCAACGACTTTTTTCTTTGTGGACATACTCACTCATGCAAATTAGGGGCTGATGATATGCGCGCGCCGGATTATGCTGTGCAAGCGAGTTGAAGCCTCAATTTCGGCACACACCTTTTCTGTAGCAGCAATCGAGACAAAACTTTATTTCGGGGTGCTGGGGGAGATAAATTAAGCAGCGCGAGTCCTGACCGTAAGGAAGTGCGCGGCTGTCCGCTCGTTGCCTCAGGAAATGTTATTCTTCTTCGTACAGATAACGTATGCCCGATTTACGCAAAAATATTTTTGGGCTGCCATCCGCTGGGCCTAAACTAAACACATCACGATCATAATATCTGACCGTGCCGCGAATTTTCTCCCCTGTACTCAGCACAACAACGATTGGCTTTTCTGCGTCTACCAACTCTTTCAAATAATTTACTTCCATGCCTGTCTCTTCATAATTCACAGGTCTGGGCGCGGACGGCGGCGCAGGGCGACGTGGTTTCTGTGGTTTTCCGCGCCCGTGATTTTTTGCCGGAGGGCCAAAATTATTACTAGGTCTGCCGCTTGATTTTCCTCTGGGATGTTGTTTATTACTAAATCTATTCATACGACCTCATTCGCGCGGTTTCGATTTTGCGCTTAGGTGAGAATTAATTTATAGAATTTCGAGCGCGCCGTGTTGATAGAAGGTGCGCCTGAATCCGCTTTATTTCCTTCGGTAGATGAATGTCGAAAATTACTTTATTTTCTGACGTGGCAGATAGCAAGTCATTTTGGGCTATTGCGGCGGTTGATTATTCGGCGCACCGCTGTCAAGTTGAATTAACTTGCGCGTTTTTTGTCGCCCGCGCACGCCATCAATGCGCTTTTTGAAATAATCTGGCGCTTTCGGATCAGGTTCGGTTTGCTCCAGAATTTTGATTGCTTCGTCGTATTTGCCGGCATTTTCATAGCAGGTCGCTAATTGATCTCTGGTTTGACGACGTACGTTGGCATCTTGCGTATTATCGGCAACCGCTTGATAAGGCCCAATCGCTGCTTCAAATTCATTGCGCAATTGCCGCACACCGCCGAGCCGCAAATATGCTTTTTCAGCCAAGCTATCATACGGAGCATCTTTGACGACCTTTTGATACTCAACCAAAGCCTGACTTTTGTCGTACTCGTAATATAAATTGGCAACTTCTAAGCGGATTTTCCGCCGGTTTGGCGTGTCAGGAAAAGTTTTCAGCAGGTTTTCGTATTCGCTAATTGCTTCCCGAAATTTTTTCACTTCAGCATGACATTCTGCCAAGCGCAAATACGCGAGTTCCAGGTCTTTGAAGTCAGGTGAATCTTCAATCAGACGAATATAATGTTCCGCCGCGCGGTCATATTCTCTCAAATTGAGGTAATAAATATTAGCGGTTTTGAAGTGAACTTCAGCAACTTGCGCGGAGGGAGGGCTGCCTTGCAAAAATTCTTCATAGCGCGAGACAGCCGTTTTCCAATCTTCTCGGTCCCAGGCGGCTTGCGCATCGGTCAATAAAGCATCTTTTGACCGACAGCCCATCATCACCAAACCAATCAGCAGCAAAAAACAAACGCTTGGCAGCGAAAATTTACGCGACCAATTACGACGACAATTGATATTTGTCTGTTGCATCCTCATGGGGCTGGCAGGGGAAATTAAAATGAATATTTAAGAGAGTTCGTCCGCGCCATACGAGTGGCTTTTGACATCGTATGGCGCGGCATTGCAAACCTACGCCACGCTATTCAATCACTTCTTCAGCTTGATCCGCCTGATTTTCAACGAGCGAGGCGCTTGCCACTAAATCGCCGCTCGAAGTATCAATCAGTTTCACGCCTTGCGCGCTGCGACCGGTTTCACGAATCGTATCAGCTTCAATGCGAATCAGTTTTCCGTTTTCAGTAATAATCAGGACTTCGCTATCTTTGTTGACGGGCATCACCGCAATGACTTTTCCGATCTTGTCGGTCGTTTTCATATTGATTACACCTTTGCCACCGCGTCCCGTGATCCGATATTCATCAATGCCTGTTTGTTTGCCGAAGCCATTTGAACTGACGCTGAGCATTTGCTCATCACCGCTGACTGCGCAAACGCTAACGACGTAATCTTCTTCCCGCAGCGTAATACCACGTACGCCACGCGCTTGGCGTCCCATGTCACGGACTTCGTCTTCTTCAAACTGAATGGCCTGACCTTCGTGTGTAGCGAGGAAGATTTTCTTCTGCCCGTCGGTCATCACAATCGCAATCAATTCATCATCGTCATCAACGCCCATGGCAATAATGCCGTTGGAGCGAATGTTGGCGAAATCTGATAGCTCAGTTTTCTTGATGATGCCTTTGCGCGAAACCATCACGACAAATTGTCCTTGTGCAAATTCACGAATCGGCATCACGCCCGCGACTTTTTCGTTGGAAGGTAAGTTCACAAGATTGACCAGTGCTTTACCTTTTCCTGCGGCTTGCGCGTCAGGAATTTCATGCACTTTGATTTTGTAAACTTGTCCTTTCGCCGTGAAGATCATCAGGTAACTATGCGTCGAAGCCACGAACAAATGCGAAACCACATCTTCGGATTTCGTACTCATGCCTTTGCGCCCTGTGCCGCCGCGTCGTTGTGAACGATACGTCGTGACAGGCGTGCGTTTGACGTAGCCCGAATGCGTTAATGTGATGACCATGTCTTCGTCGGCAATCAAATCTTCGAGCGTAAGTTCGACGCTGCTATCCACGATTTGTGTGCGACGTTCATCTGCGTAATCTTTTTGCACAGCGCGCAATTCTTTGCTGATTACATTTTTCAGCGCGCGTTCGTTGTTCAAAATTTCTTCGAGTTCATTAATGAATTTGATGAGTTCTTCGTATTCATCAATAATTTTTTGCCGCTCCAGCGCAGCCAAACGACGCAATTGCATGTCGAGAATTGCTTGCGCCTGCAATTCAGAAAACTGAAATTGCGAGATCAATCCTTGCTTGGCTTCGTCTGTAGCTCTCGATCCGCGAATCAATTTGATAATCGCATCAATGACATCAATGGCTTTTTTCAAGCCTTCCAAAATGTGCGCCCGCGCCCGCGCTTTTTTGAGTTCGTACAGCGTGCGGTTGCGTACAACTTCGCGGCGGAAAGTGATGAATTCGCTGAGCGTGTCTGCAAGGTTCAGGATTTTCGGTTGTCCGTTAACGATGGACAAATTAATTACCCCGAACGAAGTTTGCATTTGCGTCAGCTTATACAATTTGTTCAGGACAATCTGCGGTACGGCATCGCGTTTGAGTTCGACTACAACGCGCACTTTCTTGGCCGCAGCCGATTCGCGGTCAGTTTCATCACGGACTTCTGAAATGCCCTCAATGCGTTTTTCGTTAACGAGGTCAGCAATCGTTTCAATGAGTTTTGCTTTGTTAACTTGAAAGGGAATTTCGGTGATGACAATAGCGTCACGTTCAGTTGTGCCACGCCCGATTTTGTCAATCGCTGCGCGCGCGCGCAATTGCATCACACCGCGTCCGGTTTCATAAGCCTGCTTGATACCTTCGCGCCCGTAAATAAATGCGCCTGTCGGAAAATCGGGCCCCGGAACAAATTTCATCAAATCTGCAACTGTCGCCGCAGGATTATTTAATAAATGGATCGTCGCTTCGATAATTTCATTCAAATTGTGCGGCGGAATTTTCGTCGCCATGCCGACGGCGATACCTTCCGCGCCATTCAGCAACAAATTCGGAACGCGCGCTGGCAATACGGTTGGCTCTGTACGCGAATCGTCATAGTTCGGAACAAATTTAACAGTTTCTTTTTCAATATCTGCGAGCAATTCCGTAGCGATTTTCGTCAAGCGCGCTTCGGTATAACGGTAAGCAGCCGCAGAATCGCCATCCACGGAACCCCAGTTCCCTTGCCCGTCTACCAACGGATAGCGCAACGAAAAATCCTGCGCCATGCGAACCATAGAATCATAAACCGCGCTATCACCGTGCGGGTGATATGCACCGAGCACGTTACCAACCACGTTAGCGGATTTCTTGTAGGGCTTGCCTGGCACCAAACCACTTTCGTTCATGGAATGTAAGATGCGGCGATGCACTGGTTTCAGGCCATCGCGCACGTCAGGCAAAGCGCGCCCGATGATGACGGACATCGCGTAGTCAAGATAACTACGCCGCATTTCGTCTTCGATATTGACATCAAATTTTTGCAGAATCTCCATTAACCGTTCCTTTAAAACAGGGATTTACCGCAAGCACACTGCTTGCAGAAAGTTGTCAAAATTTGCAGTTGTTTTACACGCTCGTGGCTAACAACGCTCACACCATCTGCGCAATATTGGTAAGCTAAGTCACATGTGCAAGTAGATGGTGAAAATGACTCGAAAATATAAGCAATAATTATACTTTATGGGTGACAAAGGAACAAGCTGGCAAGGCTGATTTTAAGCACTTTTTGCGTGCAATTGCAGACATTCGTGCGAGCAAAAAGCTTGCGCCCGTCCGGCGGAACTCACTTGCACGGCATCGCGCTCTGCGACAAATGCGCCGCAGGCTGCGCAACGCATCATCGTTGTACTTTTGGCGGCCTGACGCCCAGTTGCAGATTCACGCATCTTGTTCAATTCTTTTGCCGTGTTGCGGATGTTGAAGCTCAAACGCGCAAGCGATTTCAGCACATACACAACGAAAGCAAAAATGAACACGATGACGACGAACCGCAAAATAAAGGTCATTTTTTGCCTCCGGCGTCCGGCCCATGTTGCAAGCTCGTTTTTGCGTCATTGCCAGCAGGCGCAGCAGATTTATCTGCAACTGCGCCGCCACCTCTTGCTTCATGCAAACGCTCGCGCATACCTGCCAAAACTTGTTTGGCATCGTCCGGTGCATTTTGCGTATCGGCTTCAACTTGATTGAGCAATTTTTCAGCTTCGTCAAGATTTTGTTTGCTGAGAATTAACGACGACGCGAGATAAAATTTGGCGGGGCGGCTGCTAGCATCTTTCGCAATCGCTTTACGTGCCCACGTCACAGAATCAGTGTAATTGCCTTTGAAAAAATGCGCGCCTGCAAGCTCTGCCATCACTTCTCCATCTTCAGGTTTCAGTTTGTTCGCTTGTTCCAAAAACGGCAGCGCACCTTCCGGGCGACGCACTTGCATGTACAATTCAGCAGCCTTGCGCTGGGAATCAAAATCGGTGGGATTATCTTTCGCCTTTTTGATCACTTCCATGATTTGCCCTGGCATTTGTCCGGCGGCGGTGGCAGGTTCATTTTTGACGTTCTTTTTCGCTTCTTCGATGCGCTTGCCTTCTTCGGCTCCCTGCACTGCGCGATAACTATAATTTGCCCATTTGAACCCGCAGACCAACCCGATCAGTATGCCTAAAATAGTGATCCCTACGCGATTTTTCATTGCGCCAAAACCACTGCTGACGCCTTTGACAAAATTTGATGTATCTTCTTGTTTGGTAGTTTTTTTCATTGCGTTTTCGCCTAAAAAATTGTGAGTTTCAGAGCGAGCCTGTAAGCCGAATTTTGTATCCCTCGCTGATTTAGAGCGCGGGCGGCGATCATTCGTCTAGGCGCGTAATTACTCAAGCGCTCAAGCAACCTACCCGAAAACGCGCTGGCCTTGCGGACGCAGCGAAAGCGGACTAGCTTTCTGGGTTTGCGTTTCCCTATTTGGTCTTGCACCGCAGGGGGTTTGCCTAGCCAACGATGTCACCACCGTTGCTGGTGAAGCCTTTACCTCACCGTTTCACCAGCGCCCGGCATTGCTGCTTAGGGCTGTCTATTCTCTGTTGCACTATTCCGTCGGGTCGCCCCGCCTGGTCGTTAACCAGCCTGCTGTCCTGTGGTGTTCGGACTTTCCTCTCGTGGCAGAAGCCACCAGCGATCACCCAGCCTGCTCTGAAATCTCGCCGCAAGTATAGCATAAGCAATCGGCACGTCACGAAACCACCGCACGTCAGAAATTGATGAAATTATCGGTTGGATTTACTCTTACAAAATGAGTGCACTTTCTGACGAACAAATTCAATATTTCATTACAAATGGATTTATCCGCCTTGATAACGCTTTTCCGCGCGAATTAGCTGACGCCGGACGCGAAATCTTGTGGCGAGATACGGGCTGCAATCCAGATGACCCGAACTCGTGGACGCAACCTGTGATTCGACTCGGCGATTATCCGCAGGAACCCTTTCGGCAAGCGGTAAATATGCCGCTTTTGCACAACGCGTTCGATCAGCTTGTAGGCGCAGGGCGTTGGTTAAAGCGCGGCAGTCTGGGCACATTCCCGATTCGCTTCCCGCATCCTGATGATCCCGGCGATGCAGGCTGGCACGCCGAAGCAAGTTTTGCAGGTGATGATGGTTCGTGGCGTTTGAATGTGCATTCGCACGGTCGCGCGTTGCTGATGTTATTTCTTTTTTCGGATGTAGGGATTGACGACGCTCCGACAAGAATTTTGGCAGGCTCGCATTTAGATATTCCGCGCGTATTAGAACCGTTTGGCGAGGCAGGCTTATCGTTTATTGAAGTGGCGCAGAAAATGGAAATCCCAGCTTCACGCAAGTTGCAATTTGCAGCCGGAGCGGCAGGCACCGTTTATCTTTGCCATCCGTTTTTGATTCATGCCGCGCAAATTCATCGCGGAACGAACCCCCGATTTATGGCGCAACCGCCACTGCTGCCAGCGGAACCGTTACAGGTTGAACGGATGGATGGAAATTATTCCCCCGTAGAAAAATGTATTCGGATCGGCTTAGGCTGGGAGCGCACGCGGCTCGCGTGCTGAGGTTAATGCAGCGAGTTCACTGCGATGAAATTTGTTTGCTCCGCTAACCTCAGCACGCGGCTCGCGTGCGCTCCTAGCTACGCCAAACGCGCCAGCCTGAAATCGCAATCGCCAAAAACGTCGCACCGAGCAAAACTTTTTTCAGCACACTCGGCAACCCGCTACCTGATGATCCGCTGGAATTTTGCGCTGAACTCCCACCAATATTTTCGCCGACTGTGCCAAGCGTAACGGCTTTACCATCCGCAGAAATTTTGCGCACGCGTGGGCCTTTTACGTTATTCGGGAAAAATTCAGACTGGTGTTCCAGCACATAAATTTCATTGCCTGCAACTGTCGCGCCTGTTGGAGCCCAACCATCTTCGGAGCGATAGACCGCTGTAACTTTGCCTTCAGGAGAAATTTTGACGAGTTGGTGATTGGCGAAATTGGCTGCCAAAATATTATTTTGCGTGTCAAACGTTAAGCCCCATAACTGCCCGCTGGCACCAGGACTTAGTGCGCCAAAAAACTTTGCCTGCCAGCCTTCTTTAAATTCATGTGCGCCGCGAATAATTGTCGTTACCTTGCCATCCATGGTTAATTTGCGCACTGCATCTCCATCAGTAAAATACAACGCTCCATCTGTGCCGAAAGCTATTCCGCCAACGCTGCTCAATTTTGCTTTTTCGCCAATGCCATCAGCCCAGCCCCAACCATTGCCCGCCAGCACGATGATTTTGCCGTCCGGTGCGCGTTTGATAATTTGCGAATTATCTTTCTTGTTATTGTTGCCGCGCCATTCATAACGGTTGCCGTCTTTATCCATCACTAAACCAACTGGAAAACCTGCGTTCGGCGGTATGACATAATCCCAGTCGCCTGTTGGTTTAGCGCGCCACATATAAAAACGCCAGCTATCATTCGCCGGAACATATTCCAAATGTTCACCAAGCAAATTTCCTTGTGCATCCAACGCGACTTTGTGCGAATGCGTGTTTTTGAGAAAGGCCGAAAGATTTCCGTTTTCGATTTTCCAAACAGTATTGTGCAGCGGGTCGCCAAAATAGATGCGGCCTTGTTTGTCTATGACAATGCCTGTGCTGGGATCGGCCATTACCAAGGTCGTAAATATTAACGAGAGCAAGCCGAGCAAAATGGAGTGGGTGAATTTGTTCATTGCGCCTCCTGTGGCATTTTTTCGTTTCTTTAGACGAACGGAGGAGGAATTTTCTTCCCTAAAAATTTAAGAGCCGCAAAGAATGGCTGAAAGTCTTGTACCAATGTTTAGTCATTTGATTTAGAATTGCTTGCTACTTACATATTTTATTTTGTGTAGCAGTTTAATGAGTCAAACCACCACAGCTTTCGCCGACGAAACGATTCCTGCCCGATCAGTCTCACTTCGCACCATTAGTTATTATGCTGTTTTTCTCTCACTCGGATTAATGATGATGGCGCTGGGCGTAACGTTGACCGAACTTGCACGCCGTACGCACAGCAGCTTTGACCATATCAGCTATTTATTTCTGACGCGTTCGATGGGCTTTTTTCTTGGCTCAATTTTCGGCGGCAGAATTTATGATCGCATCGCCAGCGGTCATAAAGTTTTAGCCATCGGATTAATGGGAATGGCAGTTTGCGCTGCGTTCGTTCCTCTCATGCCAAATTTACCTTTGATGGTTGCGCTGTTTTTATTGCAAGGCTTAGCAGGCAGCTTGATTAACGTAGGCGGTAACACAATGCTGCTGTGGTCGCACCGTCATAACATCACAGCGTTGCTGGCGGGCTTACATTTTTCGTGGGGTTTGGGTTCGGCGATTTCTCCGTTGATTGTGGAGCAGATTGAAAAATTTAGCGGCAGCATTAACTGGGCGTATTGGGGCTTATCGCTGTTTGCAATTCCGGTTTGCTGGTGTTTACTGCGTTTTGCCAGTCCGCCCCATCCGCATAAATCCAGCGAGATCGCGCCGCCGCCGGTCAAACTTTTATTGGCAATTTTGGTCGGCAGTTTCTTTTTTCTCTATACCGGATTTGAAGCTTCGCTGATTGGTTGGATTCACACGTACACAATGCAGACAGGCTTGGGCGACAAGAGCGCGGCTTATAAATTGAATTCTGCCTTTTTGATGTTGTTCACATTTGGACGCTTAATTGCAATTCCAATTGCTGCGCGAATGCGTCCGCGCACGATTTTACTGGCGGATATTTTGGGCTGCTTTATGAGCGCAGCGGTAATTTTATTGTGGTCGTCTTCCGCTACAGTTTTATGGATTGCGTCGTGTACGTTAGGGCTTTCAATGGCTTCGATTTTTCCAACCATGCTGGCGTTTGCTGAACGACGAATGCCTTTGAGCGGTAAATTGACCGGATACTTATTTTCGGCTTCAAGCGGCGGTTCAATGATTTTGCCGTTCATTGTTGGGCAATTTTTTGTTTCTATTGGGCCGCAATTTTTGTTTTACCTTGTTCTCGGCGCGTTGTGTTTGGATGTGATTTTATTAGTTGCAATTTTGTTTTTATACCCAACACCGACAATGACAAGTAAGAGTACGCGTGCATAACGCAGTCAATTACGATCAAAGCATCTTTACGCCAATGCAAATACGTTCACGCTCAAATATTACCTTTACGCTTATGAAATTATTTCGCAGCCTGCCTTCAATGGATGTGTTGTTACAGCGTGATAATGCGCAATCATACATTGCGGCTTTCGGACGCGATGCGGTGCGGGATCAATTGCGCGAAATTTTGGATGAAGTGCGCACGGACATACAACAGGAAAAATTTGCAGCAGATACAGAGATAGAAAATTTTACCAACATCATCGAAACGCGCTTGCAGAGCCGTTTTGCGCTGCGTCGGCAAAAACTAACGCAGCGCGTTATTAATGCTACGGGTGTAGTGTTACACACCAATTTAGGACGCGCACCGCTCAGCAAAAAAGCTTTGGATGCGGTGGTCGAAGCAGCAAATGGCTATTGCAATCTCGAATTTGATTTGGAAACAGGCGCACGTGGTAAACGTGGTTCCGGGCTTGAAGCAATGCTGCGCGAAATGCTCGGCAGTCCTGCCGCTGCGGTTGTTAACAATTGCGCGGCGGCGGTTTACCTGACGCTCAATACGTTGGCAGAAGGCGGTGAAGTCATTGTTTCGCGTGGCGAATTAATCGAAATCGGCGGCGCGTTTCGATTGCCCGATGTGATTGCCAAATCTGGCGCAACCATCCGCGAAGTTGGAACAACAAATCGCACGCGCATCGGCGATTTCGCAAATGCAATTAACGAAAATACGAAAATGATTTTGCGTTCGCATCCGTCAAATTTCCGCATCGTAGGTTTCACCGAACGCCCGTCATTAAAAGAGCTTGCCAGCCTCGCCCGCGAAAAAAATATTCCGTTCTTTGAAGATTTAGGCAGCGGTTCCCTACTTGATTTAAACCCCATCGGCATCCACGGCGAACCAACCGTGCAGCATTCGTTGCAAGCTGGCGTTCCGCTCGTTGCCTTCAGCGGCGACAAATTATTAGGCGGCCCGCAAGCCGGAATTATCCTTGGCGAAAAAGATTTGATTGAGCGCATCAAACGCAATCCAATGATGCGTGCGTTTCGTGTAGACAAAATGATTTTCGCCGCGCTGGAAGCTACGCTGGCGAGTTATGTGAGCGGCAACGCAATAACAGAATTGCCTGCCGTAGCGGCTTTGCACGCAACTAAAGACGAAATCACACGTCGCGCTCGGAATTTTATGCGGCGCATCCAAAACAAAAATCTCAAGCTGCAATTACTTGACGGTGATTCTGTAGTCGGAGGAGGCTCTGCGCCCGAAGCCGCTTTGCCAACCAAGCTCATTAGCATTACTTGTGAAAATTTGAGTGCCGCAACAATGGAAGAAAGTTTGCGACGCAATTCCCCACCTATTATTGCACGCATTGTTGATGATCGTTTGCTGATTGATTTGCGTACTGTAAATAAAGCAGAAGAAAAAGAATTCATAGCCGCCTTATCTGATTTATAAAAATTGGCGAAAGTTTTACATGCGATAACGTCTGTCAGCTTCTTCGATCAAACAATCATTGGCACTCATATCGCGGCGACACATCAACCCTTCTTCATCAAACTCCCAATGCTCATTGCCGTGCGTGCGAAACCATTGCCCAGTTTTGTCGCGCCACTCATATTCAAAACGCACCGAAATGCGATTCTCTGTGAAAGCCCAGAGTTCTTTCATCAAGCGATAATCAAGTTCGTTTACCCATTTGCGGCGCAAAAACTCCTTGATGGCATCGCGTCCAGTGAAAAATTCTGTGCGGTTGCGCCACTTGGAATCTTCGGTGTAAGCGAGCGCCACGCGTATGGGATCGCGTGAATTCCAGGCATCCTCAGCAGCCTTGACTTTGGCTTGCGCGGTTGCAAGCGTGAAAGGTGGTTTGATCACGGGTGCAGGCATAATTTGCTCCTTAGGGAATTAATTTTTTGTAGCGCTCAATTTCGGCTTCAAGCCTGGCGACGTGTTCATAGAGCGGCGCATTCATTGCTCGAATTTCCTCAATTGTGTAACGCGGCGTAATGTGTTGCGGGCAATTCCAATCAAACGCCTCAACATGCAAGAGCATCGCTCGTTCGATGTGCGCTTCATACTGTGAATTTTGTAACTGTGCGATTAATGCAGGCGCATCTTTGGCTTCGATAATTTCGATGCGAGCATAAATTTTCAAGCGTTGACGATTGGCGTAATCCATCAGAATTAACGCGGCTTTGTCGTGCTGCTGCAAATTACCGACGCTGATGTATTGCAGGTTGCCGCGAAAGTCTGCGTACGCGAGTTTTTTCGGTTCCAATACTTGCAAAAAGCCCTTTGGCCCGCCGCGAAACTGGACGTATGGGAAACCATTTTCGCCGACAGTTGCCAAATAAAAGCCATCCCGTTCAGCAATAAATTCAGCTTCGGCCAAATTAATTTCTGTACCACGTTCCTGCGTCTCTATCCGCGCATAAGAACGCCGCGAACCATATTTTTTTTGTTGTGCTTTGACGCTTTCTGTAAAGGCAATTTCTGCAAAATTTTTCGCCATCACGGCTCCGTTTTTCAAAAATTAAGAGATACAATACGAGCAGGAAAAAAGAAGCAGCAGCAATTTCGGATTACGTATTTTTGCATTGCTGCCCCTCTTTTCCCTCAACAAGAAATGACAACATTAGCAATTCATTCTCAGCTCGCTGCCCCAGTGGTCAAATTTATTTTAGGAAAATCCACTACAGTTTGCGCCGCGTGGTTGAAATAGTTGGTAAAAATATTCAGCGCGACATTGGCGATAATTTCTGTAATTTCGCCATCGTTGTAACCTGCCGCGCGTACTGTTGCGAGATCGTTGTTATCAACTTCGCCACGTCTGACGACGATTTGATGTGCAAATTTCAGCGCCGCATCTTGTTTGGCGTCGCCGGAACTGGCTTGGCGACTAGCAGCGATTTCATTTTCGTTTAGCCCTACCATTTTTCCGATGGCTGTATGTGCTGACAGGCAATATTCGCAGCTATTGGCATCAGCTACTGCGAGCGCAATTTGTTCGCGCAATTTTGCATTAAGCAATCCGCTACTGAGCGCACTGCTGAAATTGAGATAGCCTTCCAACGCGGCGGTTGAATTGGCAAACGTGCGCATCAAGTTCGGAATCATTCCGATTTTAGCTTTGACGCCATCCAATAATTCTTTGGTTTTACCTGTCGCGGCGTTAGGATCAATTGCTTGTATTCTTGGCATAATATTTCCCCCTCTGATTTTAGTTTTGGTAGCAAACGCGTCTTTCCAGCCAGTAAGCAAGTTGCTTTGCAGGAAAGTCGTATTTACTCGCTCCGCCTTGAGATAACGCATCTGATGTGCCTTAAATAAAAATAAGACTATGTTGCAGAAAATAAACGGCTTAGATAGATTGTGCGGCTCGTTGCACGATGACGAAATTTCGTTAAAGAACGAAATCCCAAGGTACGAGCACGAGATTTCGTGTAATGTAAGCCCTATGAACTTAGAATCTTTACAGGCTTTGGCATTGGCAATCGCGCAGGAACGCTCAGTCGAAACAGTGCTTGATCAAATTGTGGCGGGGTTAATTGAGCAAGACGGTATCGCACTCGCGCGTATTTGGTTAAAAGCACCAGGAGACATTTGTACACAATGCCCAATGCGGTTGTCTTGCCTCAACCAAACGGAGTGTTTGCATTTAATGGCAAGTCAGGGAAAGCCAGCAAAATCTGCTTTGGAAGATTGGGCGCGACTGGATGGGGATTTTCGGCGCTTCCCATTGGGCATTCGCAAAATCGGGCACATTGGCGCAAAAGGTGAACCGATTTTGTTAACGGACACAAGGCAGAATCAAGAATGGATCGCCCGTCCTCAATGGGCCTTGCACGAAAGTATTCGTTCGTTTGCCGGGCAGCCACTGATTTTCCGCAATGAGGTTCTTGGCGTACTTGGAGTGTTTAGTCGTCGTGCGTTGGAGCAAAACGAATTTTCCTGGCTGCGGATGTTGGCGAATCATGCCGCAGTGGCTATTGCCAACAGTCGCGCTTTCGCTGAAATCGAACGCTTACGTGAACAATTGCGATTGGAAAACGATTATTTGCGCGAAGAGGTAAAACAGGAACGTGCCTTTGGTGACATTATTGGGGAAAGCCCTGCTTTGAAAAAAATTCTGGATCAAATTACGCTGGTTGCTCCTACTGAAGCTAATGTGTTGATCCTTGGCGAATCTGGCTCTGGCAAAGAATTAATCGCACGTGCTATTCATGAACGCAGTCAGCGAGCGTCAGCTCCGCTCATTAAAGTCAACTGCGCTTCAATTCCGCACGACCTATTTGAAAGCGAATTTTTCGGCCATGTGCGAGGTGCGTTTACAGGCGCGATCAGAGATCGTGTAGGTCGTTTTCAACTAGCTGATGGCGGAACATTATTTCTGGATGAAATCGGCGAGATTCCACTGGGATTGCAAAGTAAATTATTACGCGTTTTACAAGAAGGAACTTTTGAACGCGTTGGGGAAGAACGAACACGCCGCGTCAATGTCCGCATTGTAGCCGCGACAAATCGTGATTTGCGGCGCGAAGTAGTGGCGGGCAATTTTCGACAGGACTTGTTTTTTCGTTTAAGCGTTTTCCCGATGGAATTGCCGCCGTTGCGCGAACGCCCCGAAGATATTCCAGCACTCATTCAGCATTTTATTCGTTTGCATAGTTTGCCCTCTCGTCGCAATCATTTGCAAATTAGTGCGCAGCAAATGGCGCGGTTACAGCGTTATCAATGGCCTGGCAACATCCGCGAATTACAAAATGTGATTGAGCGCGCGATGATCCTTTCCCATTCTGGCGCACAACCCCTGAATTTGAATTTAATTCTTCCTGCTGAAAAAAATGTGAGGTCACAAGCACCGCTTCAAAATGAGATCGCGGACGCAGACGCAAAATTTGTCACGCAAGTGGAATGGGAGCAACGCGAACGTGCGAATTTGCTGGCAGCATTGCGTGCCGCCGATTGGAAAATTTATGGCAGCGGTGGCGCAGCCGAGCTTTTGGGAGTCAAACCAACAACATTAGCTTCGCGCTTACAGGCAATGGGAATCAAAAAAATCAGGAGCTAATTGGATTCATCCTAAATTGGCTGAAATAATTTTTTCAACTTCTTTACGATCTGGAATTGAAACTTGTGCGCCCAGACGTGTGACAGCGATTCCGGCGGCGCAATTGGCGAACACAATCGCTTCATCAATTCCCTTCCCTTCTGCTAATGCGACGGCGAGTGCGCCGTTGAAACAATCACCCGCAGCAGTTGCGTCTACAGCAATGACTTCGCGCGCGGGAAAATATTTTTGCTTGTTTGCGTCCGCCCAAAATGCGCCTTTTGCGCCGAGTTTCAAAATGACTTGCGCAACACCGAGCGTTAATAATTCGCCCGCAATTTCAGACGCATTGGATAACAGAATTTCTGCTCCGTCTTTTTGCAGTAATGCGAGCGCCTCGCTTTCGTTCGGCGTCAGAATCGTCACATTTTGTAGCAATTCCCTGCGCAAGCTTTGCGCAGGAGCGGGATCAAGAATTACTGTCATGCCATTCGCTTTCGCTCGTGCAGCCGCAGCCGTTACTGTTTCCAGCGGCGTTTCTAATTGCAGCAATAAAATTCCTTGCTCGTAATTTGCCAGCGCGTTTTCTACATCCGCCGGAGATAATTTCTCATTCGCACCCGCGACAACAACGATAGTATTTTGCCCGCTCTGTTCGACTTCAATCAACGCAATTCCAGTAGAAATTGCAGCGACGGTTTGAATATGCGTAGTGTTGACGCCGACCGCCGCTAAATTGTTTTTTAGTTCTGCGCCAAAACTATCCGCACCGACGCAGCCAATCATGGCGGCGCGTCCACCTAATTTCCCTACGGCAAACGCTTGATTCGCGCCTTTGCCGCCAGGCAAAGTCTGAAAATCTTTGCCTTGCACAGTTGCGCCGCGCGCGGGCAAAGATTGCACTTGCGCGACAAAATCCATGTTCAGGCTTCCGACAATGACGATGGGTTGTGGTTGAAGTTGTGACATACAGTGATGTTAATTGATTTCTCACATTTGCAAAGTCGTTGCCAGACTATTATCATCCCGATTTAATTTCTGACCGTTTTTTATCAACAAAAGGGAAAATCATGGCGGAAAATTTTGATGTCACAATAATCGGCGCAGGGCCGGGCGGTTATTCGGCTGCGATTCGCGCGGCACAAGTCGGATTAAAGACAGCGATTGTCGAACGCGACCCAAATTTGGGCGGCACTTGTTTGCTGCGCGGTTGCATTCCAACCAAAGAATATTTGCACTCGGCGGCGCTGGCCGACACGATGAAACATGCCGCTGAATTCGGCATCGAAATCAGCGATTACAAACTGAACTTCGAGAGCATTTATCAACGCAAAAATAAAATCGTAGATCAACTTTCCAAAGGCGTTTCGTTCCTGATGAAGAAAAACAAAATCACTGTTTTTAAAGGAACGGGATCGCTGGCAGGCGCGGGCAAAGTGAATGTCACCGCCGCCGATGGCAAAGTCGAAACGATCAATACGAAAAATGTAATTATTGCTACGGGTTCGGCTCCGCGTTTGCTGCCAGGGCTGGAAGTCAAATCTCCGCGCGTTGTGACCAGCGACGAATTGCTGGAAATTCGCCAAGTGCCGAAATCAATGGTCGTGCTGGGCGCGGGCGCTGTCGGTGTTGAGTTTGCTTCGGTCTTCAATAATTTCGGCAGCGAAGTGACGATCATTGAATTGTTGCCGCGCATCGTTCCCATCGAAGACGAAGAAGTTTCCAAAGAACTCACGCGCGTTTTCAAAAAACGCAAAATTAACGTGTTGACCAACACGAAATTCCAATCTGCCAAGGTCAACAAAAACGATGTCGAAATCACGTACGTTGATGACAAAGGTAAAGAAGGAAAAATCACCTGCGAAACGTTGCTCGTTGCTACAGGACGCCGCGCAGTGACTGATGGTTTAGGTGTCGAAGGAACCAAAATTGAAGTGGAACGCGGATACATCAAAATTGATGAATTTTTCCGTACTGCTGAACCAAATATCTACGCGATTGGTGACGTAATTCCGACGCCGTGGCTCGCGCACGTAGCCGCCAAGGAAGGCTGTGTTGCCGCTGAACACATCGCCGGAAAGAACCCGCGCCCGATCAATTACAACCTCGTGCCGAATTGCACCTATTGTCAGCCCGAAGTCGGCAGCATCGGCTTGACCGAAGCGAAAGCGAAAGAAAAAGGCTACGAAGTTAAGGTCGGAAAATTCCCGTTCTCGGCACTCGCCAAAGCGAAAATTCTGGGCGAAACCGATGGCTTTGTGAAAGTCGTTTCTGATGCCAAATATGATGAAGTCCTTGGCGTTCACATCATCGGCCCGCACGCGACAGATTTGTTGGGCGAAGCCTCCGTTGGGCTTGGCCTTGAAATCACCGCCGAAGAACTTGGTCACATTATGCACGCCCACCCAACGCTGTCTGAGTCTGTAATGGAAGCAGCGGAAGACGTGCATAAAATGGCAATTAATATGTAAGCAAATGTAGCGCGGACAAGAATGTCCGCTGTACGCGATAAAAGAATTCAGGAGAAATCAATGCCTACAGATGTCGTAATGCCACAGCTTGGCGAATCCATTGCGGAAGGAACGATTGTTCGGTGGTTGAAAAAAGTTGGTGACACCGTCCAACGCGATGAACCGTTGCTCGAAATTTCCACGGATAAAGTTGACGCCGAAATTCCCTCCCCTGCTTCAGGAACAATCATTGCGCTGCTCGCCAACGAAGGCGATACCGTCAATGTCAATTCCGTCATTGCGCAACTTGGCGAAGCAGGAGAAACGCCTGCCGCCGCGCCTGCTGCTCCCGCAGTTGCTGCGCCGCCACCACCGTCCGCGCCTCTGGCTGAAGCTACTGCTCCGCCGCCCGCGCCTGCTGCACCCGCTGCACCTGTCGCGGCAAGCGGTAACGCTACCAGCGTAGTGATGCCGCAGCTTGGCGAATCAATTGCGGAAGGAACGATTGTTCGTTGGTTGAAAAAAGTTGGCGACAGCGTCCAACGCGATGAACCGTTGCTCGAAATTTCTACGGATAAAGTGGACGCCGAAATTCCTTCGACTGTAGCGGGAACCCTGCTCGCAATTGTCGCGCAGGAAGGCGAAACCGTTGCGGTGAATGCGGTGATCGCTACAATTGGCGAAGCTGGAGCATCAGCTCCAACGGCTCCTGCTGCGCCCGCACCAGCACCTGTCGCAGCTCTTCCTACTGCGGTGGCGCCGATCGCGCCTGCGCCTATGGCAGCACCTGCGGCCCCGGCTGCTCCGGCTGGTTCCGTTGAAGACTTACGCCGTGTGAGATCTTCGCCCGTTGTGCGCAAGATTGCAGCCGAACACGGCGTTAATATTGCGTCTGTGGCCGGCACTGGCATTTCTGGACGCGTCACGAAAAACGATATTTTGGGATACATTGAAAATCCGCCTGCTGCGCCTGCTGCGCCTCCGGTTGTTGCGCCGCCGCCTGTGGTCGCACCGCCCCCAGTCGCGCCTACCGCCGCCGCTGCACCTTCAGCGTTAGCGAAACCTGCGGCCCCTGTCTTTGGTCCGAATGAGCGCGTTAAAGTCGAACCGATGTCAAAAATGCGCAAGTCCATCGCCGAACATATGGTGATGAGCAAACGCACTTCGGCACATGTCACGACTTTCTTTGAAGTGGATTTCACCAACATCGCGCGTTTGCGCGACAAGATGAAAAAAGACTTTGAAGCGAGAAACGGTGCGAAGCTTACCTTTATGCCGTTCATCACAAAAGCCGCAATTGATGCGCTCAAAGCGTTGCCTGTCGTGAACGCTTCAGTGGATGGCGACAACATTGTTTACAAACAAGACATCAATATTGGCATTGCGGTCGCGCTGGATTGGGGCTTGATTGTTCCCGTCATTAAGCAAGCTGATTCGATGAACTTGGTTGGATTAGCGCGCGCTACGCAAGATTTAGCAGGGCGTGCGCGTGGCAAACAACTCAAGCCTGACGAAGTTTCCGGTGGCACATTCTCGATCACCAACTTTGGTTTGTTCGGCGGTCTTACGGCTACGCCTGTGATTAATCAACCGCAAGTCGCCATTCTTGGCGTCGGCGGCATTCACAAACGCGCTTGGGTAATGGATACGCCTGACGGAGATGTGATTGCGATTCGTCACATCGGCGTGCTGAGTTTGTCGTTTGACCATCGCATTATTGATGGCGCGATTGGCGATGAGTTCCTCGCGCATATGAAGAACACGTTGCAGACCACTGATTTTTCAGGCTTGCTGTAAACGTAATAACACTTCCCTTTTCGCCGGGCATTTCAATTTATATTGGAATCGCTCGGCGAAAATTTTTACGGAGCTGTTGCTCTGATTAAATTCTCTGATGCGTGTTTGTGAATATCGTTATCTTGGCCGCACGGCTTACGCCGACGCCTTGGCGTTGCAACAATCTTTGCACGACGCTCGCAAACGAAACGAAGTTTCTGACACGTTGCTCTTGCTCGAACACCCGCACGTCATTACACTAGGTCGCGCCGCTAATCGAGCGAATATTCTCGCCGATGAACAAACGCGCGCCGCAAAAGATGTCGAATTGTTTGAGACAGGACGCGGCGGCGATGTCACTTATCACGGGCCAGGGCAGCTCGTGGGTTATCCCATCATCAGCTTATCTCCAGATGCACAAGATGTGCGCCGTTATGTGCAAAACATCCAAGAGGTACTTGTGCGAACAGCCCGTGATTTCGGCGTCGCAGCCGAACCGCGCGGCAGCGAATTGGTTGGTGTCTGGGTCGGCGAAGAAAAGCTTGCCGCCATCGGCATTCGGATTTCTCGCTGGGTGACAATGCATGGATTCGCTTTTAATGTCACTACCGATTTGGATTATTTCAAATTGATTGTGCCTTGCGGCATCGCGGATCACGGTGTAACCTCGCTCGAAAAAATATTGGGTCGCAAAATCGAAATCGCAGCAGTCGCCGAATCCGTCGTCCGACATTTCGGGACTGTATTTCAAAGACAGATGTTAGATGTTGGATGCTAGATGCTGGATCAGCAGCGAGGCTCACAATACCTAACATCAAGTATCTAGCATCCAACATCTATTTCTATGCCCAACAAATTCAAACTTTCCCTTACGCAACAAATTTTTATTGGTCTCATCATCGGAATTTTTGCCGGATGGTTAATTCACAAATTTTTTGACGATGACCCGCACGCCAAAGAGCAAGCGATTCAATGGGTGCGCGTGCTAAGCCGCATTTTTCTCAGCTTAATAAAAGTCATCATCGCGCCGTTGATTTTTTCTACGTTAGTTGTGGGAATTGCCGGAGCAGGCGACATTAAAAAAGTTGGGCGTATTGGCTTAAAGGCAATGGTGTATTTCACGATTGCTACGCTATTGGCATTAGTCATCGGTCTTGCTGCCGTCAATATCACCAAGCCGGGCGTAGGTGTGAATTTACCAAGTGAGCAAAGCGCAGAAGCGAAAGAAATTGCCGCGCGCGCGGGCAAAATGACGCCGCAAGATCACATCGTCAATGTTTTCCCCGTCAGCATTTTGAAATCTATGGCGGAAAACGATGTGCTGCAAATCGTGGCGTTCAGTTTGCTGTTTGCCATCGCGCTGGCGGGCATTGGCGAAAAAGCAAAGCCGATGATCGCTTTTTGTGAATCGTTGTCGGAGGCGATGTTTAAGTTTACGGCAATGGTCATGAGTTTTGCACCGTGGGGGGTCGGTGCAGCTATAGCGGTCACGGTAGGGAACAAAGGACTCGGCGTTCTTTGGAATTTGGGCAAGCTAATTTTGACGTTGTACGGCGCACTCGCGGTTTTCATTTTACTGGTACTCGTTCCCGTCGCCTTTATGATTCGCCTGCCATTCAAACGCTTCCTGCAATTGGTCAAAGAACCCGCTACGTTGGCATTTGTTACGACTTCCAGCGAATCCGCCTTTCCCAAAGCTTTGGAAAACATGGAGCGGCTGGGCGTTCCGCGCCGCATCGTAAGCTTTATTTTGCCGCTGGGTTATAGCTTCAATCTTGATGGCTCTACGCTATATCTTTCCCTCGCCGCAATTTTCGTAGCGCAAGCCGCCAACATTCATTTATCAGCAGGACAACAAGTCACAATGTTGTTGACGTTGATGCTTTCGACCAAAGGCATTGCCGCCGTCCCACGCGCTTCGTTAGTTGTGCTGGCAGGAACGCTCGCACAATTCGGCTTGCCACTCGAAGGCATCGCATTGATCTTAGGCGTAGATGAATTTATGGATATGGCACGCACTTCAACTAACGTCATCGGCAACTGCCTCGCCACCGCTGTTGTTGCGCGTTGGGAAGGTGAATTCAATGACGCTGGCAATGAAATTGTTGAGCCTGTGGATGTAAGTTCAGTAAAGCTGCACTAAATTTTCAGACAGGATTAACAAGATTGTAAAACAAGATGAACAAGCATTGTGACTCTTGAAAAAATCTTGTTAATCCTCCCTCACATTTCCTCACAAAACTAACAGCACACTCTTGTGACTGCACTTCTGACGATTCGCTGCTATAATCTTTCCTTATGAGTACGGCGAAACAAATTGCACCAAAACCTCCGTGGTTAAAAATCCGACTGAACACAGGCGGCGAATATCAGCAAATCAAACATCTTGTTAACGACCTGAGCCTGCACACGGTTTGTCAGGAAGCGAAGTGCCCGAACATTTTTGAGTGCTGGTCGAGCGGAACCGCTACGTTCATGATTGCGGGCGATGTTTGCACGCGACGTTGCGGGTTTTGCGCTGTGAGCAAAGGTGCTCCGGTTGTGCTAGACACGGAAGAACCCTGGCACGTAGCCGAAGCCGTCAAAAAAATGAACGTCAAACATGCCGTCATCACTGCGGTCAATCGTGACGACATGCCGGACGGCGGCGCAATTCATTTTGCGCAAACGATTCAAGCGGTACGCGCTACCAATCCCAACACAAAAGTTGAAGTGCTAATTCCTGATTTTCAGGGCAACGAAGCCGCTTTGATTGCCGTGCTGGACGCGCAACCAGACGTGCTCAATCACAACACCGAAACCGTGCCGCGTTTGTATCGCCGCGTGCGTCCACAAGCAAAATACCGCGAATGGACATTGACGCTGCTTGAACGTGCAGCCAAACGCCGCGATGAAGAAGGGCGGGGAATGCTCACAAAATCCGGTGTGATGCTTGGGCTTGGTGAAACGGACGAAGAAATTATTGAAACGATGCGTGATTTACGGGCGACGGATTGCGACATTTTGACGCTCGGACAGTATTTACAACCTGCGCCAAAACGTTTGCGCGTAGAGAAATATTACACGCCCGAAGAGTTTGCAAAATTCAAAGAAATTGGTTTGGAAATGGGCTTCAGATATGTAGAATCAGGCCCGCTCGTACGTTCGAGCTATCACGCGCACGAACATACGTCAGGCGTGCAACCTGTCGCCGCGCAAATCGCACCAAAAAAACGCGAATTGCCAATTTTGAATATTCAGTAATTCAGTAATGTCAATACCACCTGCGTGAGCGGGTGGCGATTTTTCCTCTCTCACAAATATGCCGGATTTAAATGCCAAACAGCCTCAGAATGTAACGGGGCGTTATTACGTAGACAAAAATTGTATTGATTGCGACGTGTGCCGTGACATTGCCGAAGCGAATTTCACACGCTTTGAGGATGGCGGGTATTCAATTGTTTATAAACAACCGGAAACTGCTGAAGAAGAAAGTCTTTGTCAGGAAGCGTTGGAATGCTGTCCTGTTGAAGCAATCGGCAATGACGGCGAGTCCGCTAAAGCTTCCAAAGCCTAACGCTATTTTTTCTTTTTAATACTTACCTGATTGATTGAACTGACGCGCTCAAATGTTTTCTTTATAGCGTCTTGCACTTCCACGCGAATTTTTACTGCCTGCCTTTTCGTGTTTGGCTGATCCACTGTCAACACATAACTCGCACGAATCCGATTCATCAATGTTTCCAATCCAGGACGGATTTCATCGTTGGTGCGACAGAGTAAGGCTGCTCCGCCGGAATCTGCCGCAATACGTTCGAGTCCGCTTTGATAAGCTAGATTCAATGAATCTCCGCGCTGTGCCAAATGTAAAACAAAAATCGGCACAGTAAACCGATTGAGCGATTCAGACAAACGACTGATGCGTTCTTGCACGGCGCGATCAGAAAAGCGGCGACTCAAATCGCCGGAATCGCTGGAATTAATCACCGGATTCAAATAATCCGCGCGATAGTTCGCAATACCACTGTCCGTTACATACAACACAGCCAAACGCACAGCAGCCTTTTGCAACATTGCTGTAGCGATTTCTGAAATTGGCTCCAACGTGTCGAGCAATCCAGCTTTGCCTGTGACCTGAATGCTTTGAATTTTTTCGTTAAGTAACTTGCGATCTGCTGTCGGTTCCTGCAACACCGAAAGCCCGTCCTGCGCGCTCATCAACGCAATCCAATATTGCTCATTTAAGTTACTGATAGCGGATTGCAGAGCGCTGCGAGCTTCGTCTACGCGAGCAATATCCGCAACAGTATCGAACACAACAAATAAAATTGTACTGCTTTGCGGAGCCTGAAAATTCTTAATGGGGACTTCGGTTTCGTCGAGGAAAACTTTGAAAGATTGGCGTTTGCCCTCGTCCCAAAATACACCTGTTTCAGATTCCACTGAGACAGGGATTTTTATCAACGTTTTGGCAGGAGTTTCGGCTTTTTTTGGGGTAGGCGCAGGTGCAAGCGATGCCTGTTGCGCCAAAATATTTGGTGCCAAAAGGATAACTGCCAGAATGGTGAAGCCGATATTTTTTATCATTATGCAATGAATTACACTAATTAAGTATCAATTATCAATAATCAACTATCCGTCAAATCCTTGGTTGTTACAAATTCACTTAAAACAAAATTCGCAGCCCCATTTGCATCACGCGCCCGCCACTGGAGCCAATAATTTTCCCTGCATTCAAATTCGGATTTTCTGTTGATCCAATGCGCATGTCAGGATCATTGAGATTAGCGTGATTGAGGAAATTGAATGATTCCGCCACAAATTCCACGGTTTTGTCGCCACTAACTTCAAATCGCTTCGTCATAGATAAATGGTGAAATTGATCCCAAGGGCCGCGCAACGTTGGATGCGTATAGGAGGAGTTGCCAATCGTGAAATCGTCTGGTTGCGCGAAGGCCGCAGGATTGAACCATTGTTCGGCCGAGCGATTTTCGACTTTTGGATTTACGCCCGGCACAATGTTGACGTGCAAATTCGGTACGATGCCGCCAGTGCGATTGAACAGCGGACGAATAATTAAAGGCGTACCTCCGCGCCAGGTTGTGAGTCCGCTCACGCTCCAACCACCGACAAATTTCCCGATAAATTCACCGTTGCTGAGCAACAACTTGCCTTTGCCGAATGGCAATTCGTATGTGTAACTCGCTTGCATGCTGTGCGTTACATCACCCGGCGAAAGCGTCATTTCTACGTCACGATTGTTTGGGTCTTGCGGGCTGCCAACCGAAACGTTGTCAATTTGTTTGGCGAAACGATAGCTGACGCGCCCGTATAATCCGGCAGACAAACGTTTGTCGAGCGTCACATTCATCGCATTATTTTTCGCTTTGCCAGCCGGGAAAACCCCACCGTAACCGAAGTTACGGAATTGCGGATACAGTCGCAAAGAATCACGAAACACAACATCATAAAGTTGATCGCGGTATTTCAAATTCTCAATCGGAACCGCATTCAGCCGTACTAAATTCTCGACAAATAAATCGCGCGCGCGCCATCCGACATAATTTACTTCTAGCGAAAATGACTTCGGCAATTCGCGCTGAATGCTAACGTACCATTGTTGCGTCGCAGGCAATTTGCCCGAAGGATCAACAATGTCAGGGTCTGTGCCGTTTGCAGCCGTTGGATCAAGAAACGGCGGCGCGGTGAAATTGCGCGGCACGCCTGTTTGCAAAGTGAATGCTGTGTCGAGTTGGTCGTTAGGCGAAACGAACAAGGCCGCAGTATTGAAGCCTTGCGTACCAAAATGTCCGCCGTACAGCGGATAGCTTTGATAACTAAGACTGTAACTCATTCTAATTACAGTCTTACGACTATTGAACGGATTAATTGACACACTCACGGCAGGTTCAGCGCGCATTGTGGTTGGTTGCAAAGCGCGTCCAACGCCATCGCGTCCGGCAAAAATTAATGCGCCAGGTTTGCCATTCGCAGGATTGTTATGGCGCAGCGAAATTGTAGATTGACGATTATATTTTTCGATGCGTGGCGTAGCAATTTCAAAATTCAATGAAAAGTTCGCCGTTAATCCCGGGCGCACGCGGTATTCGTCGCTGACAACTGTATTGGCAAAATTTTTGCGGTAATACGATGGATGCAAAACAATAGATTCATCACCACGATTCACCAGCCCCAACAAGAAACTGGCGAACGCATTGCCGGTGTTGACTACGCCAGGCACGCCTGTGATGGCATTGCCAAAATAAAAGATTCCGGCGGGTGCGTATGGATTGAAGACGTTTTCGTAATTACGCCGAAAGGCTTGCGTCACGCGAATTGTATGCGCTTTTCGATTAAGGGAAACCGAAGCCGAAGGATTAAAAACGTAGCTGCTTTCACGAAAGACAGAATTTGTACGCGGCCCAATTCCGAGGTAATTGCCAAAACGAAAGCTTGGGAAAATGCCGGAAAATAATCCGCTCAAACCTAGCTGCTTAGGATAGTCAGTTGCGCTCTGAACGGCGTTAGCCGAGCGCGTAATATTCAGGCTCGCGCCAAGGCGAAACGACCAAATTGTTTTCGGAGATTTTGTCCAAACATTTTGTAGACTCGCGCTGCGCGAATCGTAATGATAACTGGGGGCTCCTGGATTAGCAGGGCCGGAAAAATATTCCGGCGATTTGCGCAAGCCGCTCGATTGATTCAAATTGAAACTGACTTGTTGCTTGCTTGTTAGTGCGTGATCCAATTTCGCAATAACTCCATTCGCGCGATTTTCAAACGGGTTGTTGATGAAATAATTGTTTTGCAAAAATGGCCCGACGGCCGCATTCGCACGCGGATACATCGCCACTAACGCGCGCGCTACTGGATCAATGCGATTCGCGGGAATTTCATTGTTAGGAAATGGATCGCGCAAATATTGCAGGTTCGTCTCTGAAATTGTCTGTGCCGGATTGTAAGCTGGATTCAGGCGCGTCGTTAGCGGATCATAGATTTTGACCGGCTGTCCAGCGGTGTCTACATAATCAGAAAAATTCCCGTTGCGCTGAGGATCAGTAGGGAGAGTAAACAAATTACTTTGCGAAATGCGTTCAATGGTTCCTTCGTAAGAAATCGAAAAAAATGTTTTGCCACGCCCGTCATAAATTTTGGGGAAGCGCACAGGCCCGCTTAAATTGAAGCCGAACTGATTGCGGCGCAGCAACGATTTATTGCCGCCGCGTTGCCGTACATCGTGCGGAACCGCATCCATCGCATCATTGCGAAAATATTCGTACAAACGCCCTGTGTAAGCATTCTGTTTGCCTGCATTTTTGAATTGCCCGCCACCGCCTGTGCCAGCTTGACCCATTTGTACACGAAACTCCTGCACTGCTTTCTGCAATTCGCTCGGCAGCTTTTTGGGAATTGTTACAGGACTAATAGTTGGTTTTGCAGGAGGAGGCGTAGCCGGTTTAGGGATCGGTGTGTTTTGAGCCAACACGACCCAAGTGCAAAGTAAAAAGCCGACCCAAATTTGCACCAATTTGACGACGAAATAAATTTTTCCTTTTTGCGGCGTGAGAGCTGAAATCAATAACATAAATCAACAACCGATGCAGGCAAATAGGCTGGCATCCTCGGCAATGACGTGACGTGCTTCAGTTGAGTTACAAAGAAATTGTTATCGTTAACATTACGGAGAAAGGGGAGGGGGAGTAGTTAATGAATTTGCTGTGATTCGCGCGATTCTTGTGATTCAAGCGCGAGTGGCACATCGTGCAATTGTTGCAACAACAATTTGCGTACTTCTTTTTGCATAGAAGCCTGCGCAGTTTCCATCCGCGCGAGTCGAGCGCGCAACGCTTCATTTTCCGCCGCTAATTCACGGATAATACCGAGCGCGCGCAAAATATCTTCACGTTGTCGTTTTAATTCAGAATCAAGCAGAATGGCTGCTCGAAGTGCGTCCCAAGCTTCTTTTATCATGACTTATCGTGAGGGCACTGGGGTAACGTTTTTCCAACTCTTCAAGCTGCGGCGACACCAACTCATGCGTTTCCCGCAAGGTCTCTGCACATTGTGTTAGTTCTTTGACCAATAAATGCAATGTTTCTGAGAGGGTGAGATTGTCCGGTTGATTTTCCGACACATTCACGTTGCTTTCCATGTTTACAATCCTTAGGGCTCAAGCAATGTAATACAAGCGCGTGCTCTTGGCAACGGGCTTTTCTAGCTATTTTCACTTGCGGAGTTTTGCACATCAGATAGCCGCTGCGCCTCTGATTTTCGCAAGCTTAGCGTCCATAATACCAACAACATAAACACACCACCGGAAAGATCAATCAAGCTGTCATAGATTGATCCAGTGCGCGTGCTGACAAAGCTTTGGTGATATTCGTCAAGCAACGCGTAAATGCCCACAATGAAAAAAGTGAACAGCCCCCACTGCCGTTTCCAGCGCAATTTGGAACCAGCACGAAAGCCATAAAACAACCAGAACGATAAAACCGCGTACACTGTAAAATGGCCCAACTTGCGCACACCGAAATGGATTTCCTGATATTGGTCATCTGTAAGATTCGGGAAAAGCCAATGCGAAATTTTCATGACAAGCCCGCCAGTATTCCCTGCTGAGAAAACATCTGTCGAGAAAATAAAAATCGCAGCCATCCAAAGCAATGTCGGTAACCAATAAATTAATTTCTTTGTCTGCGGCAATGTCTGCGGCAATGACTGTACCTCTTCACTCATAATTCTGTGCTAGCAGGGCAAGTTTTAAGGGGGAAGGAAGAGAGGAAATTTGGGGGAAACCTCCTCTCACAATATCTCACGGGGAAAGTGAGGAAACAACAACTATAGGGCTGCTGCGCCGCTGACAACCTCGATAATTTCGCGCGTAATTGCAGCCTGACGCACGCGGTTCATGTTGAGCGTCAGTTTATCAATCATCTCGCTGGCGTTCTTGGAAGCCGAATCCATCGCGGTCATGCGCGCGCCTTGTTCAGAAGCGACCGATTCCAACAACGCTCGGTAAAGCTGTGTTTCGAGCATCTTCGGCAAAATTGTGCCGAAAATTTCTCCGGCTGGCTGTTCATACGAATAATCCAGCAAATGTTCTTGATCCGCTTCTTCTTGAATACGTCCGATGGGTAACATCGTTTCTTCAACAGCGCGCTGTGACAAAGCGGATTTGAATTCGTTATAGATCAAATAAATCTGATCTACTGGATTTTCCTCTGTCGTAAAATCTTCAATCAATGATTGCGCAATTTTCTGGGCATCAGCAAAATTCACTTTTGCTGAACCTGTAATGCCAAGGTACTCGCGGCGAATATTGACATTGCGACGGCGAAAATAATCCGCGCCTTTACGTCCGACTAAAACCAACTCTACGTCCTGACCTGTATGCCGACGTAAAAATTGCGTAGCGGCGCGATTCAAATTGGTGTTGAATCCACCACACAAACCTTTGTCCGCCGTCACCAATACTAACAAAATGCGTTCGCGCCGACCTTCGGTAGACTTGCGCGTATTCGCCAGCAGGGGATGCTGAAAATCTGGTGCACGACGCGAAAGATCGCTCAGCACATCCATCATTTTGATGGTGTACGGACGCGCAGCAACTACGCGTTCTTGCGCGCGACGCAACTTGGCAGCCGAAACCATTTTCATGGCTTTCGTGATCTGCCGCATATTTTTGACGGCGCGAACCCGCCGCCGCATATCCTGTAAATTAGGCATAGTTCAATTTCGGATTGCGGATTTTGGATTTTGGATTAATAACAAATCCGCAATCTAAAATCCGCAATCCATAATCATTAGGAGGCTGCTGATTTTGCGGTTGCGTTGTAGGTTTCCTTAAATTCCTTCAGCGCATTTTGCAATGCCGTTTTCACCTCATCATCAATTTGCCGTTTGTCGCGTAAGAGCGAAAGTGCAGTTCCTTTATTTTCGAGGAAGCGCAACAACTCTGCTTCAAACTTGCGCACGTCACCAACTGGAATATCATCTGCAAAGCCATTCGACGCAGCCCAAATTACGGCGACTTGCTTTTCAACGTCCATCGGCACGTATTGATCTTGCTTCAAAATTTCTGTCAATCGTTGACCGCGCGACAATTGACGTTGTGTCGCGGCGTCAAGATCAGAACCAAATTGCGCGAAGGCCGCGAGTTCGCGGTACTGAGCGAGGTCAAGACGCAACGTACCGGCGACTTGTTTCATCGCTTTAATTTGCGCGTTACCACCGACGCGGCTGACAGAGTTACCGACGTTGATAGCCGGGCGTATACCGGAGTTAAATAAATCAGATTCCAAAAAGATTTGTCCGTCAGTAATCGAAATTACGTTCGTCGGAATGTATGCCGAAATGTCGCCCGCCTGGGTTTCGATGATTGGCAAAGCTGTCAATGAACCGCCACCGCGCGGGTCACTATATTTCGCAGCGCGTTCGAGCAAGCGCGAGTGCAAATAGAAAACGTCGCCCGGATAGGCTTCACGTCCCGGCGGACGGCGGAGCAGCAACGAAATTTCACGATACGCCGCCGCATGCTTCGACAAATCGTCATAAATGCACAGCACAGCTTTACCGCGATCCATGAAATATTCACCCATCGCGCAACCAGCGTACGGCGCGAGATATTGCATCGCCGCCGGATCAGATGCCGAAGCTGAAACGATAATCGTATAATCCATCGCGCCATATTTTTCGAGCGTGGCGCGCACTTGGGCTACTGTGGAATTTTTCTGACCAATCGCAACGTAAACGCAAATGACGTCTTTGCCTTTTTGGTTAATAATGGTGTCGAGTGCGACAGCGGTTTTACCCGTTTGACGGTCACCGATAATCAATTCGCGCTGACCGCGTCCAATCGGAACCATCGCGTCAATCGCTTTCAACCCTGTCGGCATTGATTCTTTCACTGGTTGGCGATCAACGATGCCTGGAGCGATGCGCTCGACAGGCATAAATTCAGTCGTGTTCAGCGGGCCTTTACCGTCTGATGGTTGACCGAGTGCATTGACTACGCGACCAATCAGCGCATCGCCTGCGGGCACGGAAATAATACGTTTCGTGCGTTTAGCAATTGCGCCTTCTTTGATAGATTGAAAATCGCCAAGCAACACTGCGCCGACTTTGTCTTCTTCAAGGTTAAGCGCGAGTCCGGCTGCGCCACCTTCAAATTCGAGTAATTCGCCCGCCATTACTTTTTCGAGGCCGTGAATTTCGGCGATTCCGTCGCCAACTTTGATTACTGTTCCGACTTCGGCAACGGTAATACTGGCATCGAAGTTTTCGATTTGTTGCCGGATTATTTTACTTATTTCGTCCGCTTTGATTTCGTTTGCCATATTTAACTCCGGGATTTAGGAATTAGGATTTATTATTGCCGTTGTTCCTAGCTCCCACTTAACTGCTGCTTCATTAGTGCTAGTTGATTTTTGATGGAGCCGTCATAAATCAAGCTCCCGATGCGGGTCACAACCCCGCCGATAATGTCTGGATCAATTTTATATTCGACGCGCACTTGCTTTCCGGTCGCCGCGCACAATTGATTCGCCAAGGCGTCTTGTTGTGCTGTCGCTAAAGGACGCGCTGTAGTCACTTGTGCAGATACAATTCCACCGCGCACGTCTAATTCTGTTGCCAGGCTTGTTTGTACAACATCAATTTGGTGCAAACGCTGATTTTTCAAAAGCACCTGCAAAAAATTGTTCGTCGTCGGTCGCAATGACAAACGCGCCAGCAATTCATTCAAGATCGCGCGTTTGCGATCAAGCGCAATTACCGGACTGGCAAACACATCGCGCAATTCCGAATTTTGCGCCAAGAGATTTGCAAAGCCGTTAACTTCTTCCGCTACTGCGGCAGTTTCGCCCTGCTCCACAATCACATCCGCCAAAGCGCGTGCATACCGATTTGCAATTGTTGTGACACTCATAAAATTTGTTTGTTGTTCGTTGTCAGTTGTCTGTTGTTTTTTGCTACTAACAACGGTCAACTGATAACGGACAAATTACATTTTTAACTCACTGCTCGCGCGTTGTAACAACGCCGCGTCATCTGTTGCGTTTAATTCGCGCCGAATAATCTGTTCTGCCATTGAGACAGCCTGATTAGCGGTGTATTGGCGCAATTCAACCAATGCGTTTTGCTTTGCCGCTTCAATTTCGCGTTGGGCAGTTTCCCGCATTTTCGCTATCTCTGCTTCCGTCTGCGCTTTAATCCGCTCCGCTTCAGCCGCAGCTTCCAATCGCGCGTCTTCCTTAATTTTGGCAGTTTCGCTGTCTAACTGTGCAAGGCGCGCGTCAATCGCTTTGATGCGTTCCTGCGCTTCTGCTTTTTCTTTTGCGGCGCGCTCAATCGAAGAGCGAATGCGCGCCAGTCGTTCAGCAAAAAAAGCGCTGACAGGTTTGCGCAGCAGGAAAAATAAAAGTCCAAAGAAGAGAATGACGTTGATCCAACGCCATACCAAACTTTCCGTTGCAAGAAGAATGAAGGTTAGAGGGGCGGCAAAAAGGTAAGTCATCATTGTAATCCGATGCCCTCCGGCGAATTTACAGGACGACGCAACAGGCTCGCGCTAATTTTCGCAGCCATTTCGCGGGCGTCAGCTTCGAGGTTAGTTCGGGCGGCGATTGACTGAGAGGCAACTTCTGTTTTCGCTTGCTCAATCTGCGTGGTGACATCAGTTTTGATTTGATTGATGTGATCCTGACGTTCGGCTAAGGCTTCGCGGCGTTGCGCTTCAGCATATTGATAGCCGTCGTGCCGTGCATTACGAATGCCATCTTCGTATTGCATCACCTTTTTTTCGTATTCTTTAATGATGTGTTTGGCTTCGTGCGAAGTGCCACCGCTCATTTTATCGCGCTCTTCCAACACTTTATTAATAGGACGAAATAATGTGGCGTTGAGGATAAAAATCAACAGCAGAATTGAGACGAATACAAAGAGAAATGATCCATCAATCGCCAGAATGTTTTCTGCTAACAAAATGACTGCCAAGCTGGTCACGTAAGATACCTCAAGAAGTATTAATTTAGCCCTGCAAGCTATTTAACCGAATAACCCGTGCCGAAGTAAGCGGAAATAATTAGCACAACTTTTCACTATTGGCAAAGGAAAGCTGCGAGCGCTCACTTTAAAACTATAAAATCTGGATCAGATGCTGACTTGCTGTTCACGTGCAAAAACAGAATAGTTTCCCAGTTGACAATTCACCAAAAAATAATTACAGTACGATTCGTTGTTCGATGAACGGTTAAGAAAATTATGGCGAGAGTAAAAATTCCGCAAAACATTTCGGAAGTCGCGCTGATCAAATTAATGCGCGTGGGCGACAAATTATGGCGCGAATCAGACGAACGATTTGCACAATGGGGATTTTCAGACACGCATTATAACGTCCTGCGAATTTTGAACGGAGCAGGGGAGCCGCTTTCGCAAATTGAAATCGGGCGGCGCATGCTTTCATCGCGTGCGAATGTGACGAAACTGATTGATTTGTTGGAAGAAAAAAAATTCGTCAAAAGGCTTTCTTGCGGTGATCGTCGCGTCAAACTTATTGAAGTAACAGAAGCAGGTGGAAAATTTCTCGCTGAAACGTTGGAAATTGTCGTAGGTGCGGCTGAAAACGTAATGAAACCGCTGACCAAAGTCGAGCAAAAAACTTTGATTGAGCTGCTTGATAAAATTATCGGCTAATTTTTTTGCCTCTATTGTCAACCAGCTTACAATCAGACAGTAAACATTCTGAAGGGAGGAAACATGATTCAGAAAATTGCAGCAAAAGATCGTTACCACATCGAAAGTGATTGGCTTTCGGCTTATTGGTTATTCAGTTTTGATCGTTATTACGATGCAAATAATATGGCATTTGGGCCATTGCGCGTATTCAATCACGACACAGTTAAAGGCGGCGCAGGATTTCCTACGCATTCGCATCGTGAAATGGAAATCGTGACATATGTTTTGCAAGGCCAACTTGCGCACAAAGACAGCACAGGCGGCGTAGGGTTTATCAATCCTGGTGAAGTTCAGCGTATGACTGCTGGAACTGGCATCGCACATTCTGAATTTAATGCTTCACCTACAGAAGTGACGAAACTCCTGCAAATGTGGGTTTTGCCAGAGCGCCCCGGTTTGACGCCGTCATATGAGCAAAAACAATTTTCTGTCGCGGAGCGCACCGGAAAACTTTTGCCAATTGCGGCGGGTCAAGATCAGCCGGGCACAGTCAAAATTCATCAGGACGCTACGTTCTATGTTTCGCGTTTAAATGTGGGTGATCAGGTGACGCACGAATCTGCCACGGGGCGCAAAGCGTTCCTCTATGTCATCGAAGGCGAAATTAATCTAAATGGTGAAACATTTTCGGCAGGCGATCAGGCACGCGTAACAAATGAAACGCAGCTTACGATCAAGGCTAATACATTAAGCGAGATTATTCTGATTGATCTTGCGTAATGAAAACCTTAGTTGATGGAAAGTGTCCGACAAACTTCAGTTTGTCTCTATTTTTAGCCAGCAACACGGGGCTGGAACTATTCGACAAACTGAAGTTTGTCCGACTTTATGCGTAAGTCCTAATCAATTTAATTTATTCGGGAGGAATTCATGACTACTTTAGAAACAATCAAACATCGCATTTCTGCGAACAATTTCGACGCAACAAAAACGCTTTCAGAAGCTGAAATTAAAGAACTGATTTCATATGCGATTGAAGCGCCATCGTCATTCAACATTCAGCATTGGCGTTATGTCGCGGTGACAAAGCCAGAAGAAAAAGCGCGCCTGAAAGCGGTCGCGTACAACCAACCCAAAGTTGCTGACGCCGCCGTAACCTTTATCGTCCTCGGCGATTTGCAGGCACACGAAAGATTGCCGGAAATTTATGCGCCAATGGTTGCCCACGGAGCAATGAACCAGGAAGCTGTAGACCGCATCATCGGTATGGCAAACGGTTTTTACGCCAATAATCCGCAAGCCGCGCGTGACGAAGCCATTCGCGGCGCGTCATTAGGTGCGATGACATTGATGTTAGCCGCCGAAGCAAAAGGCTTAGTCAGCGGGCCAATGATTGGATTTGATCCTGAAGGTGTCAAAAAAGAATTCGGAATTTCTGATCGTTATATACCCGCGATGTTATTAGCTGTTGGGTATGCAGCGGAAGGAAACTGGCCGCGCAAACCACGCCTGAGCGTAGATAAGATTTTACAATTTGAAAGCGGTAGTGAATTTTAATGCTGGGGTGAGAAGCGGAGAAGATAGCTATTATGCGCTATCTTCTCCGTAATTTTTAGCCAAAGATCGAAGCCCAAGTTGACGATAATAAAGCGGCAACTAAATACAAGCCAATTACGATTGAGGCCGCCGTTCCCATCTTAAGGCGTTTTGATACGGACGAAAGCCCAATCGCCAGCAAAATGCCTTTCCAGATTGAAAACAAATCAATCCAACTAATAAATGCTGTAATAAATTTTGGCAGACTATCTTTACTCATAAACATTGTCAGCAAAGCCGCCAGATTAGAACCAATTGGGTTTTGTATATCAAATTCGTCAGGGCTTTTCAGATACAATAACAGCACAAAAATAATTGACGAAACAATTCCTACCGCTAAATTGGCATAAGCAGTTACGCTCACCAATTGCATATAAGTGTTTTCAGCGCCAACCATCATCGTCGCCAATTTAAAAATCCCCGCACCAGCGAAAACTGTGATTAGGGCTATAAAAACAATAGGCAATGGGAATACAGCTTTGATTATTCCTTCATTTTTTTTAATAGCCTCAAGTTGAGGTGTTGCCTGCTCTTGCGTCATTTTTCCGTCGGCAACCGCTTTTTCAATCCCCATCGAAGCGATTTTAGCTGCACCAATGCGATCAGCCATCATCCAAGAAACAACTCCTGTCAGCAACGCCAATACAATGATTGGCACAACAATTTTTGGTGCACGACCTATGTCTTTAAACGTCTCTCCGGGCGAAAAAAATACGCCCGTCAAGCGGCTGAAAAAACTTCCTGCGGGTGCGTCTATAGTGTTTTCTGGTGTCATAAAGCCTCCTTGCAAAAGGTGGCAGTAATCGGTAGGAGCAAAAAATCGGTACAACAGCAAGATCGAGAAAAGGGGGCTTCTACGGACTACTGTCTTGTGTTTATCAGCACGATATGTGCCGCAAAATTAATCGTTGAGGAAGCACGCGGAAAAGTGACCGGGTGCGACTTCTTTGAATGTGGGTTCGGTGATTTTACATTTTTCCATCACATATGGGCAGCGCGTGTGAAAGCGACAGCCCGCAGGCGGATTCAGCGGCGTAGGAACTTCGCCACGTAAAGCAATACGCTCGCGGTCACGCGTTTGTTCCGGGTCAGGCAAGGGAATCGAAGCCAACAACGCCTGCGTGTAAGGATGATTTGGTTTTTCGTAAAGTTCAACCGCAGGCGCAAGCTCAACAATTTTGCCCAGATACATCACACCTACGCGCGTGGAAATATGCTCAACCACCGCGAGGCCGTGCGAAATAAATAAATACGTCAGGCCAAATTCTTGCTGCAAATCTTGCAGCAAATTCACGACTTGCGCCTGCACTGAAACGTCAAGCGCGGAAACAGGTTCGTCCGCCACAATAAAATCAGGATTGAGTGCGAGAGCACGCGCGATGCCTATACGTTGACGTTGTCCGCCGCTGAATTGATGTGGATAGCGATTCGCATAATCAGGATCAAGCTTCACCACTTTCAGCAATTCGGCTACGCGATCTTTGCGCTCTTGTTTATTGCCGATGCTGTGAACAATCAACGGCTCACCAATAATGTCGCCGACTTTCATGCGCGGATTTAGCGAAGAGTACGGGTCTTGAAAAACAATTTGCATCCGCCGCCGCAAACCGCGCATTTCACTTTTGCCCAAGCTCAATAAATCCTGCCCGTCGAATTTTATTTCCCCACTTGTTGGCTCAATCAACCGCAGCAAACATCGCCCGACCGTAGTTTTCCCGCAACCAGATTCGCCCACCAATCCAAGCGTTTCGCCGCGCTGAATATCAAACGAAACATCGTCCACCGCGCGCACCAACTGTCCGCGCCCAGCCGGAAAATATTTCTTAAGATTTTTAATTTCGACGAGAGTTGATGAAGTCATTTTTTCAGTTGCGCACAAATTTCGCTAACGGATGGAGAAAATTTTGGTAGCACTTGCGAAACAATTTTTTCGCCTTTGGCAAAAACTGTCCCTGCTTCATAGACGCGTTCATCGGCCTTTAGATTGCGCACTTCGACAATTTCCATTCCCGTGTCAATCAACCACAATTCACGTACGCCTAATGCTGCGTATGTGTCTGCTTTTGTATTGCGATCATAAATTGCAGTGTTGGGGGAAACTACTTCAACAACAATATCCGCATAATCCATATGCTGCGGATCAACACGCGCAACCGCCTCAGCCGACAAATAAAATAAGTCCGGCTCCACGTAAGTATTTGGCGTTGTCCAAATCGCAGCCCTCGGCGTGAAAACAACGCCAGCATCGCCGATTTCTGCTAGGTGCAAAATAAATAGACGCGTCAGCGTTGCCGATGAAAAATTGTGGTCAAAATTCGGGGGCGGGGTCATATACAAAACTCCGGCAATCAGCTCCAACTTCGAGCCATCTTTTGGTTCGGGCAATTTCCAGAATTCTTCAAGCGAATATGTTTTTACTAGCGGAGATGTGGTTAGAACTTGCATAGCTTACCACCTTTCACAAACAGCAATCGGCTTTATCATACCTCAATAAATTTCATTTACCCGTACACAACGCGACAAATGATTTGCACCTGCTTCGACCAAAGGAATTTCGCCGGATTTACATTTTTCTTGTGCGTACTGACAGCGCGGAGCAAAGCGGCATCCGGGCGGCAAATCAAGCGGGCTGGGGACTACGCCTTCGATAGTTTGCAGGCGTGTCTGATGGCCTTTTGCTCCGAGTTGCGGAACGGCGCGCAATAATCCTTCCGTGTAGGGATGACGTGGGCGCGCAAAAATTTCGCGCACCGAAGCCTCTTCAATAATTTTGCCAGAATACATTACTACAACACGGTCGGCGGTTTCGGCTACGACGCCGAGGTCATGCGTGATGAGCAGCAAACCTAATTTTCTTTTTTCGCGCAATTCCGCGAGTTCCTGCAAAATCTGCGCCTGAATCGTCACGTCCAATGCCGTAGTCGGTTCGTCCGCAATCAGCAATTTTGGATCGCACGCGAGTGCCATCGCAATCATCACGCGTTGACGCATCCCGCCGGACATTTCGTGCGGATAATTTTTGGCGCGGGATTCGGGGGAGGGAATTGCTACATCGCGCATGCCTTCGATGGCTTGATTCCACGCTTCTTTTTTCGAGACGCCGCGATGCAATCTGATTCCTTCGGCAATTTGTTCGCCAACCGTGTACACGGGATTCAGCGAAGTCATCGGGTCTTGAAAAATCATGGCGATGTCGTCGCCACGCAATTTGCGCATCTCGTTTTCGCTAAGCTTGAGCAGGTCGCGTCCTTCAAACAAAATTTCGCCGCCCGCGATGTAGCCGGGATGCGCGACCAATCGCATAATCGAAAGCGCAGTCACGGATTTACCGCAGCCTGATTCACCAACTACGCACAGGGTTTCGCCGCTTTCGACGGAGAAAGAAACGTCGTCAACTGAACGGACTTCACCGCGCGCCGTGGCGAAATATGTTTTTAGATTTTTGACTTCGAGCAAAGGCATAAGATGTTCAGCCACGAATTATCACGAATTGCTGCGAATTGAAAGACCGAAATAGTCACGTTTAGAGTTCACGCTTCAGCGTGTGACATGCTGAAACGTAAACTCTAAACTTTGCGAGTAAATCCAAACGCTAAGGCAAGCACGGTTACAACAAGGCTCAGGTACGCAAACCAATCACCATATTTTGTATACACTGTAATGCTTTTGTTTTCTTCGACCGTCCAAACTTTGCTTGCGGCGGCAAAACCGGGCAGCGCGTCAACAATTTTGCCGTCCGCTTTAATCAGCGCGGAAATACCACTGTTTGTCACGCGCACAATGTCGCGATCATTTTCAATTGCTCGCATGCGTGCGTGATTCAAATGTTGCGCGGCTCCAGCCGAATTGCCGAACCACGCGTCATCCGAAATATTGATGAGAAATCCAGCGCCATTATTTACAAACTTTCGCACAAGGTTCGGATACGCCGCTTCGTAACAAATGAAGGTGCCGACTTTGGCAAAATTTGTCGTACGCTCAAGTGCAAGTTCGCCTTGCGTTTCTTTTTCATTTTGGATGAGTGATTGTTGCGGCGCGAGCTTGAGTGTATTAACCACAGCGGTGGTTCCCGGCGTAAAATCGCCCACCATTGCAGGCACAAAATTTCCCAGCACAAATCGAAATGGCACATATTCGCCAAACGGCAGCAAACGAATTTTGTCATAGCGTTTCAGCGCTCGTCCGTCCGGCGTAATCGTTTGCGCGCTATTGAAAACAGCTTCACCTTCGCGTCCGATGGCGCTGAAAATTAAATAGGCTTTGTGTTCTTTGGCAATTTCGTTGAGCCTGTTTTTTGCCGCTTCATCTTGTTCATAATTCAGCACGAGCGGAGATTCCGCCCACACAATCACGTCAGCTTTTTTAGGCTCGGTTTGATTGATCGCATCGCGCGTGAGTTTGGTGTTGATTTCCAGTCCGCTTTCGTTGCGCTGCGTCAATTGATCGGCGTGCGTCAGGATGTCAACAGACAGATTTGGCTGGATGCCAGCGACTTTAATTTCGGCGCTGATTCCTGTGATTGGCGGCAAAAAATAGTATTGCGGATGTTCACTGAGAAATGGCATTAGCGCGGCGAGCAACGCGATGAAAATATAAATAACCACAACGCGTTTTATTCCGGCAGATTTGAGCTGCACAAGTAAGATCAAAAATGCACTAACAGCAACGACAACTGCGCTAATCAGACTTGTGCCACCAATTTGCGTATATCGGACAATCGCAGGCAAACTCACTTGCGAAATTCCCAGCGCATTCCAGGTAATGTCAGTTGTGAATCCGCGCAACCACTCTGTAGCAGCCCAAACGAGCGGCGCAAAGCCAACGGCTTTTATGCCAAATATTTTGATGAGCCGCGACAAAACTAACGAAAATAAACCGGGGAAAATTGCTGTGACCGCCGTGAACAATAACGCTGCGCCATAAGCCAAAACGACATGCATACCGCCATAGCGCGTCATTGAATGTGAAATCCAGTTCGCCGAAAAAAAGAAAAAGACCCAGCCCATTAAAAAGCCAAAGCCAAAAGATTTTTTCAGCGTGAGATCATTCTGTGTTAAGACGAATAACAATGGTGTAAGTGCAACCCAGGCTAAAAAGCTCCACTCAAAACGCGGAAATGACAGTACCAACAGTACGCCGGAAATAATCGCTGCGCTTAACTGTAAAAGATTGTTACGTGAAAAATTTGGCAGGCGCATCATCGTTGCGTAGGCGCGACAGGCTTTGTAGAACTGGTGGGCAACGGCGCCGTTTCGTGTCGTTTGCCCAGTTGGAAATCAGAGGCGAAAAACATGCCAAACGCCAAGCCCGTTGCGCTAAGCAACGCGATAGCGAAGAACAAAAATAACGCTCGCAAGTCTTGTCTCGTAATATTATTCAGAGAAAGCATAAGTTTTATGAGTCACGCACAAGCATTGTAACAGCGCGCTTGCACAAGCAAAAGAGTGCAGGAGCGAAGATGAAAATTGCAACGCGCCGCAAATTACTTGCGTTTATTTTGGCGATAGACAAATCGCGCGCGCCCGAACCGCACTTCGCAACCATCCGTTAATGTGGTAGCTGTCGCAATTCGTTGTCCGTTTACAAAAGTTCCATTGCTGCTGCCTAAATCAAGCAATTCGTGCCCACGCTCGCTATGCGAAATTTGCGCGTGTTTTTTTGAGACGGAAGGATTTTCGATCACAAAATCATTATTCAGTGTGCGCCCGATGGAAACGAGATCGCGTTCAAGAATACATGCGAGGCGCTCTTCGCCTGCGGCAGAAATTGCAATCAAATGTGGACGGTAATCCAGATTTTCGGCAGCGGTTAATTTCAAATTTGCGCCGCAACGTAAACAGAAATTCGCATCGGCGCGATTAACCGAAGCACAGACCGGGCACACAGAAGATTCGAGCGGAGCAGAAACGACCTGTCCGCAATTCAGGCAAGGTTCACCCGCGAAGCCTTTTGTACCGCAGCTTTCGCAATTATTAATGATTTGCAAAAGCATTGTGCCTTCGCGGTGCGGCGAAGCATCGCGGTGTAATTGAATCTGTTTTCGCACCCAGAAAAAAAGCGCCAGCAACGCTGCGATGACAACATAAAACAAAAGAAAACTAACACGCTCTGAGGCTAATAACAGGACATTAAAAATACTATGTAAAAGCGCCGCCTTCGCCCATCCCCGTGCGATGATTGGCAAGCGCTGCGAAATTAAATTTGGCGCGCCTTTCGCCTCGCTCAGGCTCAAGCCCCACAATGAAGAAAACAACGCGTGACCGGGATTGGATAATGGCCCGCGCAACAAAACCAGAAAGGGATTATTTTGGGCAAGGTAAATGACGTTTTCGATAGCGGCAAAACCGAGCGCGGCGGTCGTGCTGTAAATTACACCGTCAAGCGGTTCATCAAATTCGCGGTGGCGGTAGGCAAAAACTGCGACGGCAAATAATTTGCACAATTCTTCGACAGGGCCAACGACAAAAAAAAGCACCAGCACGCGCGTCAACGTGTTATTGCCAAAATACGACAGTAACAATGATTGCCCCAATAAATTCAGGGGCAGCGCGATAAATGTTGCCGCGCTGCCCAGCAAAAATGTCATGGCAATCAGCCGCAGCGGCGGACGTTTGTAAATGCTCCGACTGTAGAAATACCACAACCACAACGCGCACGGAGCGAGCGACAAAAGTGGAATAAGAATGTATTTGGAAAACATGGAGAGTCTGTAGGGTCTGTAGAGTCTAGGGAGTCACAAGAGTTGTTGACTCAGTAGACTCTACAGACTCTATGGACTCGATAGATTAGCTTATTCTCGCTTGACGATCACCAGCGTCAAATCATCAACCGTTTTGGCTTTGCCGACAAAGCGTGTAAGCGCTTCGTCAATACGATCACGCAAACCCGCCGCGGTGCGTGACATATTTTTTTGGACGACTTCGATAAGTCGTTCTTCGCCAAATTCGTCTTCTTCTTCATTTACGCTTTCGGTCACACCGTCAGAATAAATCACTAACACATCGCCGCAATTTAATTGCACAGCCGCTTCTTCGTATGTTCCAAACGGCATAATTCCGACCGGAAACCCACCGACTTCCAAACGCTCGACACTGCCATCGGCGCGCACCAGCATTGGCGCGTTGTGTCCGGCGTTGACGTAATTCAATTGATGCGTGTGATGATCCAGTTCGCTGTAGAAAAAGGTAATGTAACGATTGGCGGGCGTATTATCGTGAATATATTGATTAATTTGCGCGACGACTTCGGGCGCAGTCGCTGGTGTAGTCGCGTGCGCACGCACTGCCGCATGAATTGAGCTCATCAGCAATGCCGCGCCTGTTCCTTTGCCGGAAACGTCGCCGAGCGCGATGGCATATTGTCTGTTTTTGCGTTCAACAAAATCGTAATAATCGCCGCCGACTTCGTAACAAGGGAAACTCACGCCAATCAAATCATAGCCGGAAATTTGCGGCGGATTGGCAGGATGCAACCGCAATTGAATTTCGCTCGCCACCGCTAGTTCATTAGCTAAACGCTTTTGCTCGACCTGTACATCCAGTAAGCGCGCGTTTTCGATGCGGATCGCAGCTACGCCAGCAATGAGCGTAAGCAATTGCAATTGCGATTCGTTGAAACGATTTGTGCCGAACGAACTGTCTACGTAAATCATGCCGAGAATGCGGCCATTCATCGTTAACGGAACAGCCATCACCGAACGAATACCGCTAAGCACAATAGATTGATGTTGCTGAAAACGCGGATCGTGTTGCGCGTCTGATGTCAGCACAGAGTTACCTTGCTTGAGCACTTGTTCAGAAATTGAATGACTGATTTTTACTTCAGAAGGACTGATGTCATTTGGTTTGCGCGATTTCATCGCCTTGCAAATTAGCTCCGCTTCTTTGGTTGCGGAGTTATGCTCAAACAACATCAAGTAGCCCCGATCAGCAGGCAAGGCTTCAAACACACATTCTAACACCTGGTGCAATGTTTCATCTAACGAAAGCGAAGAAAGCAACGCAACGCTGACGCGGCTGATGACGGCCAAAACATCAATGTTGCCGTCCGCAACTTTCACCACTTTTGACATCGTCGTTTGACCGAGATCAAGCGAGGATAAAACTTGCGAAACGGCTGTGCCAGACGAAAGGGAGGCGCCAGCAGCAATCGTCGCTTCGGGTTTTATTTGTTTACTTGTTTCGATAGCAGGCGCAATCAACACTCCGGTTTGCCCGCGCAATGGGCTTGTGCCTTCGCGCTCGACAAAAATAATTTCTGTTTCGCCTACGCGGATGTTGTCGTTGTCGTGCAAAAGCACTGATGTGCTGAGGCGTTGTCCATTCACAAACGTACCATTGGCGCTGCCTAAATCGCTGAGTACATAATCATCACCGCGCTGGCGAATTTCTGCATGCAAGCGCGACGTGAATGGGTCATCTGTCCACAGATCATTGCGCGCTGAACGACCAAGCGTCGTACGCAGACGAGTTAATTCAACGATGGTATCGGCGTTGCTGGAGGTAGATTTAACGAGGAGGCGTGCCATAGGGTTATTCGTTGGCGGTTATGTTTTCCTGGAAAATTTAATGAGTAAACAATGAAGAACAAATCAGATGAATCAAATTTTAATCTTCGGACTTATTTTCTTTTTTCGCTTGTTTTGCCTGTTTTTTGGCTTCGTCGCGCTCTTTATCTTTGGCGCGTTCGGCGGCATTACGCGCCACCTGCTGATAAACACCGCCGTCACATTTTTCATAATTCTGGCGCGCCAGTGAATGCTTGCCCATGCCGCTATAAGCCTGACCTAACAAATAATAAATATCAGGATCATCAGGTGTATTTCGATGTGCTTTATTGAATTCATCTGCCGCCAATGCGAATTGTTTTGTACCTAAATATCTGGCGCCACGTTGTTTGCTATCGCGCGCTAAAATGATCGCACTCATGGCCTCTTCCGAAGAAGGAGCTATCGCGGGCGGCCCACCCGGCAACCCTGTAGCTAAACGTGGTAGCGCCATCGCCAAACGCGGTGGAATGTCATCCACTTCCGGCAATTGCACACCACGCCGCGAGCGTTTTTTGTTTCCGCCAGCTACTAAATCCGGTAACTCATCAGCAGTGCGCTTCGCGGTAAAATTACTGAGAATTTGTTTGGCTCGCGTGCCTTGTTCTGTGGTTGGCGCATTCACGGCGAGATATTGCAAGTCTTCAAAAGCTGAATTCCAGATACCGCGATTGAGTTGAATTTCGGCGCGCTGATAACGCGCCTCAACATTTTTGGCATCAAGTTCAACTACGCGCGTATATTTTTGCAAAGCATTATCCAGTTGCCCCGTCGCATCGTACCCGCGCGCTAATTGCAAAATTACAGTGGTGTTATTTGGATTTAATTTTTCGGCTTCTTCAAATTTTGCGATAGCGGCGGCAAAATCTCCTTGCTCAAAACTCTGCGTACCAGCCGCAACCAACCGATTAAACTTGTCCAGCGGCGCAATAAAATTGAGGGCGGGGCTGCCGCCCGGTGTGTTTTGATTGCGGTAGAAAAGGTATGCTCCGGCAAGTAATACGATTCCAGCCACGACCGACATAATGCGGACAGCAAAACCAAAACGCGTGGTGGATTGTGATTTGCTTAAGCCGGATGCTTTTGCCAAAGCAATGGCAGCTTTAGTGAGAGGGGAATCTGATGTAGCGGCGCGGGCGGGCGCGTTGGTTTCGCTTAATTTAACGCCGCACATGGAACAAAATATCGCCGTTTCTGTCACCGAGGCTCCACATTTCCCACATTTGAGCATACTCGTTACCTCGACAGCGATTGGTGAACAATTCACCGGTCACTGCTAACCTTTTACAACTATCGTTCCTGCTAATTTGTCGTGCCAGCCGCGCTGTTTGCCATCAATCACCATCCACAAAAATCCTAATCCTGCGCAAATTGCTGAAAGCGGATACCCGATCAAATGGCGCAGCAAAATGGTACGGTAATCCAGCGCTGCACCGTCTGCCCGCACAATTTTTAGGCCGACCAATCGTTGCCCAATGGTGTGTCCTTCGCGGACACACATCCAACCCCAATTCCACACGACGAATGCTAACGCCGCCAAATATCCGAGCGTCACAATCCATCCGGCAAGTCCTGGCGCAGCAGATTTAAAAATAGATGCGACCGAAATCGAAACCATTAAAATCAAAAGCACCAAAATATAATCCACGAGAAAAGAACTCGCGCGTGCGCCCAGTGTTGCAGGAAAAGTTTCACTCATTGGTATTTTGCGAATAAACGGATTCTCGCGGTCTGACGAAGAAACAGTTGTGATGGTCTTTGAAAATGTATCCATTGTTTTTGGGGCTTGATGAATTACAAAATTTGCGTGGTTGAAATCTGGACTCGCTAATTGACCACAAATTTCAGCGATGTACTGCCTAAGCGTACTAAATCACCGCTGGTCAGCACGTGCTGCATCGGCGGCAATAATTGTAACTGATTATTAATGAACGTACCGTTGCTGCTGCCTAAATCTTCAATTAGGAATTGCTGCCCACGGCTAATTAATTTGGCGTGACGACGCGACACGCCGCCTTGCGTATCAAACCGCGATAAATCAATGGCGGGAAGGATGCCCGTGCCTGGATCGGGACGCCCGATCAAATGTTCGCCTTCAACGCCAAGGGGAATTTGTGCGGCAACTTCATTCGTTTCTAAAACGATCAATTGTGCCGTCACCGGACGCTTACCACCATTTTGCGGCGCCCCACAAAGCGCACAAAACTGATCGCCTAGACTAAGCTCCTGACCGCAGCTAAAGCAAGTCAAGGTCGCAGGATCAGCCGATTGTGCGCTTGCAGCTTGCGTTTCACTGGTGCGCGTTTCGGCTCGCACTTCGATATTGGGCGCATCTGTTTTTAGTTCGCTCAGATGCGCTTCCAATTCCTTGCCAAACTCGCGCGCAGAAGGAAAGCGCCGCTCAGATTCATGCTCAACTGCGCGGCAAACAATTTGCTCCATCCGAGGCGAAATATTTGGATTGATAGCGCGCGGCGTAGGGTTTTTTGCAAAATCAAAAATCAGTAACGGATTGTCTTGTGGATCACGCCCCGTCAACAAATGAAACATCGTCGCGCCAAGCGAATATAAATCCGACCCCGTGACAACTTTGCCGGAAAAAAGTTCCGGTGGCGCGTATCCCATTGTGCCAACGGCTGTAACGCCTTTTTGTGTCGGTGCGACAAACCGCGCAATACCAAAATCCACCAGCATGATGCGCTGTGTGCGCGCATCAATCATTAAATTCGCGGGCTTCAAATCCCGATAAATCAGCGGTGGCGTTTGCGAGTGAATGTAATCCAGCACATCGCAAATTTGTACAGCCCAGCGCGCAACACTCAATTCGTCCACACTGCCGCCAGCTTTTTGCTGATAGGTCGCTAAGTCTCCGCCATCAATAAATTTCATGACGAGGTAATAACGTCCGCGCGTCATGTCAAAAAAATAATCGTAAATCGTCGGAATCGAAGGATGCTCCAACCGCGCCAGCAATTCTGATTCCCGCTTAAAATCTTCGATGGCTTTCGCGCGCGCCGTTGGATCGGCATACATTTCGATCATTTCTTTGACGGCAACAACGCGATTTGCCAAATTTCGATCTGCGGCTTTGTATACAGAACCCATGCCGCCGCCGCCGACACGCTGAATAATCTGGTAGCGATCAGCTAATACAGTACCCGCCGGAAGCTGAAAAACCAGCGGCGAATTTTGCACCTGCGGCGGGGCGACCGGACGCGGCTTCGACGCCAAGGGCTTTGAATTGGGTGCAGCATTCTCTTGCCGCGCGCCGCATTCTCCGCAATACGGATCGCCTGTACCGGTTTGACTGCCACAGTTAGGACAATAAGGCATAAGCTAAAAGTTAATTACAATGCGCGAAAAATTATGAGAAAGCGAATGACGTAATTCCCCCTACTTTTTCACGCCGTACTGAATTTCAGGAAAGTTTTGCCAACAATAATTTCATCGCCATCTCGCAACTGCACGGGTTTGCCTTGTTGCAAACGATGTTGGCGATTAATAACCGTGCCGTTCAGGCTGCCTAAATCTTCAATCCAATATTGACCATCACGACAAATGATGCGCGCATGTCGCCGCGAAACTTTGCTTTCCAAATCTGTTTGCTCCAAATCAATATCTGGAAAAATGCCGCGCGCCGCATCCCAGCGTCCAATCAACATTTCCGGTTTCGTCAATGCGAATTCTTGTTCAGAGCGCCCTTTTATGCTCAAAACCACGCGCGCCATCGCAGGCAATTTTTCTGCTTCATCTAAAAAGAGCTTGCTGATTGGAGAAATCGGTTGTACCGGATTTGGTTTGATGTCATCGCGTAAAAAACTAGCTGGCGGAGGTGTAAACGATTGCATTGTCGCGCTGCTCAACCGCGCGCCGCACTCGTCGCAAAATTCTGCTTTCATCAAATTTTGACTACCGCACTGATGACATCGAATCATAACCGCCTCTATTCAGACATATGTCTGCAATGGGCGAAAATTCTACAATGGATTTGCGTGCGACGCTATACATTGCTTTCGTTCGGAGCGTTCTGTTACCATTTGCGCGTCTTTTTTACGCGCAGCTTACCCTGCAACCGCACTTGTTATGAATCCTCGAAAGATAATGGCTGTAATTTTTTTGTTGGTTAGCGGGCTCATTGCAGCGCTCGCCACCAGCAATAACCTTTCTGCTAAACAAGCCAGAGACTTATTGCGCAAACTCGGCGGAGCAAACCTCAAAGCAGACCAGGTACGCATTATTACTGTCAGCAATGGCATCGGCGGATCAAATGCGATAGTCGAAGCGCAAATTGAAACGGCTGTTCGCTTCAAACAAGAAAAAGGTGAATGGAAAGTTGCAGACGTGCGCCTCGGCGATCAGCATTGGGAATCGGTTGAATTACTAACTGAAGCCATTCGCCGCGAAAAAACGCGCCGCACCGAGTTAATGCTAAATAAAATCATGGCAGCGCTGGACGCTTACAAACAAGACAAAGGTGAGTATTTAGTGGCGGAAAATTTTGACAAGATGTTGGATATTTTATCGCCCAGATTTTTGCCGACGCCTTTTCACTTTGATTTGTGGGAACAACCGCTGACGTACCAAGGAACGACCGGCGGATACAGACTAAGCTCCGCTGGGCCAGATTTAAAAATCGGCACTAATGACGATTTAGTAGTTGAAAAACGATGAGCTATATTTCGAGCGCCAATCAAAAAACTCTTGCTGCACGTTATCGCCTGACTGCAATCATCGTCGGTGCATTGGGATTTAGTTCGCTGCTTTATCTGACAATTGGCTGGTTTTTCGCGCCCTCTATGCCGAGCGGAATATATCCCTGGCTGAGCCCGAATATTATCGTAGCGGTCGTTCTCATCGCCGTTTTATTTGTGCTGTTTTTTCGCCGCTTTGTTTTGTCACCTACGCGCTTGCAAAGCGTCGCACAAAAAAGCGTCGGCGCTGTTTTGAGTTCTTTGTATCTTGCTTCGCTCATTGGCGCAGTAATCGGTGATCTGGTTGGCATCATCGGCGTCATCGCCAGTTTAATGACAGGCGTCCGCGAATTTAGTTTGCGGTTAGGCATTGCTGCAATTTTATTGATCGCTTATAGCTTCCCGCGCCGCAATGAATGGGAGCGCGTTATCGCTTTCGCCGAAGGAGAAAAAAACAAGGAATTCCCCGTAAAATCTGATAACCTGCCCGCCGATGCTGTGCGGCTTGGGCTAAGTGATTCTGAATAAAAATAAAAGCCTCTTTTTTCCTTTCTTCTGTTGATTGATCTTTTGTTGATCGCATAGCGAACGATTTCTTTTAGATTATTTGTTGAGGAGTGTCCATGAGGTCAAATCGAAAATTATTCCTGCTCGTTGCTGGCCCGTGGGCAGCTCTTTCAATGGTTATCATCAATCCTGCTGCGTTCGCCACTCCAACGCCATTGGTACAAACGCAACCAGCGAACCAGCCGGACGCCAAGAAAAATCGCATGCAGGCATATTTGCGCTATATCGAAGCGCAACGCATGAAATCTTCGCGGCAAACGAAAGTCAGCGACTTGCTCGCTGTTTACAAAGAAATCATTCAACTTGATCCTGAAGCCGCAGACCCGCACGCAGATTTAGGTGAGCTTTATTTATTCAACATGCGACAGCCCGAAAATGCTGAGCGCGAAGGCCAGGAAGCAATCCGGCTTGACCCAAATTGTCTGAACGGGCACAAGCTGCTCGCGCGGTTGTACATTTTCAATGTACGCGTGGAGCAAACGCCAAAGCCGGCGCAAATTGATCGCGCGATTCGTGCATATGAAGAAGTCGCGCGCCTTGATGCGACAAGCGCAGAAGCCTGGGCATTTTTGGCGGATTTGTATCAAATGAAAAATGATTCAGAACAACAAATTCGTGCCTTGGAAAAGCTGTCCGCTATTGCCGCCCCCTCACCGATGGAAGCTTATTTTTATCGGCAAGTCATGAATACTGATTTGTCGCCGGATCAGACGTTTTATCAGCTTTCGCGTTTGTATTTGAATCAACGCAAATATTCGCAGGCGATTGATGCCGCGCGTAAAGCATTTGAGACTGATCCAGATTCTGCGGTCAATGCAAAAAATTTGATGGAAGCTTTGCGCTTTTCTGCAAACGGCGAAGAAGAGTTGACCGCCTACGTACGCCTTATCAAACGCACGGGTAGCCCGTTTTTGCAGGCTGGTTACGGTGCGGCGCTCGTGCGCGCTGGACGCTACGGCGAAGCCATTACGAAATTGCGCGAACTGCTCAAATCCGATCCGAATAATGCCGGAGTTATTGAATTACTTGCGGTCGCACAACGGCGCACAGGCAAACGCGCAGAGGCACTTGAAACATTGAAACAAGCGTTGCCGAAGGTAGATTTGGGCGCGCGCCTGAAGCTCAATATGGCGCTTGGCGAAATCTATGAAGAGTTAGGCCGTTCTGCGGATGCGGTTGCGCATTACGAAGGCGTATTCAATGAAATGGCGAACAAGCCAAAACTCACTGCGCCTGAAAATGAAACGTTCTTGGAATTGGTGACGCGCCTAACGCACACCTATAACCGCGAAGGCAATAAGAAAAAATCGCAAGACTTGCTGGCACGCGCAAAGTCTGTGCTCGGCGACAATAATCCGTTAGTTGATTCTTTACTGATCGAAGGGTTGCGCGAAGAAGGAAAACCGCGCGAAGCACTCGAAGCTGTCCGCAATGCATTGACGCGCTATCCGAATGAACGCTCGTTGAAAGTAACGGAAGCACTCATTCTCAGCGAACTGCGAAATTTTCCCGAAAGCTTGGATTTATTGCGCAGCTTGCTCAAAGGTGATTTTCGCAATGACACGACCATCCTGACCCTGCTCAGCAATGTGCAATTACAAACTGGGCAACTCAAAGAAGCCGAAACGACCATTCGTCAGGCACTTGACGCTGAGCCGAATGATGCCGATTTGTTGATTCAACTTGGTTCTATTCAAGATCGCGCAGGCCAGCAACCAGAAGCTGAAAAAACATTGCGCACACTGTTACAACGTGAACCGGATAATGCGACAGCGCTCAACAATCTCGGTTTTTTTCTGGCGGAACGAAATGCACGTTATCAGGAAGCGTTGCCCTTGATCGAAAAGGCAGTAAGTATTGAGCCGTTGAATGCAAGCTTTCTCGACAGCCTGGGTTGGGTGCAATACAAAATGGGACATTTACAGGAAGCACGCACGCAATTGGAAAAAGCGATTTCTTACACGCGGCGCAACGGTACAATCTTTGAGCATTTAGGCGATGTGTTACGCGACTTGGGTCGCTTGCAGGAAGCCAAGCGCTATTGGGAAACGGCGCTGGAACATTCAGCAGAAGCAGGTGTCATTGCTCGCTTGAAAAACAAAATCAAGAACACACAATAGCAATAAAATGACTCAACAATTTTCGATTGCTTTAATTTTTATATCGCGGTTATAATTCCGCCCGTATCAGGAACTGAATTCTATAGCGGTCAGACTTAGATACACCCGATAAAAGAGAATCACTGTAGTTTAAGCTTTCACCAAAATTCAATTTTTAAGGAACCACGAGATGCGTAAAGCTGTCTTAGGGCTTGTCTGTTTTGCCCTCGCATTTTCTTCGTTGCATTTCCCAATGCACAGCGCAATTGCGCGTACTGCGTCACCTGTGATGCCTGCGGTCAATACGCTTAGTATCGAAGAGCAGGTGTTTCAGGCCATCAATCGAGTGCGGGCAGAAAACAGCTTGACGCCGTTTTATCTCAAAAAAGATTTAAGCTTTGTCGCACGCGAACATAGTCAAGACATGGCTGCGCACGAATATTTCAGTCACGTTTCTCCTAATGGTGAAGGGTTGCAAGGTCGCATCACGCGTGGCGGAATTACTAATTGGAGCCGCCTGGCAGAAAATCTGGCGATCAATCAAGGCTACGATGATCCCGTCCTGATTGCCGTGCGCGGATGGATGAATAGTCCCGGCCATCGCCAAAATATTCTCGATAGCAATTTAACAGAAACAGGCATTGGCGTAGCGATTGACGCCAAAGGCAAAATTTATTTAACCCAACTTTTCGCCAAGAGAAAAAATTAGTTTGCACGCTCCTTCCTTCGCTAAAATCAATTGGACTTTAGAAATCTTAGGCCGTCGCTCTGATGGCTATCACGAACTCCGAACCATTTTACAAACCATTGAAGTGCATGACGATCTGCATTTCATGCACGCTGAAAAGGGCATCAAGTTAAGCTGCGATAATCCGGCTGTGCCGCGCGACGAAACGAATTTAATTTATCGCGCAGCAGCGTCTTTGCAAGCACTAACTGGGTGTGACAAAGGCGTAAAAATCGCGCTCGAAAAAAAGATTCCGATGGGCGCGGGACTTGGTGGAGGCAGCAGCAATGCCGCCATTGCCTTGCTGGCTTTATGCAAACTGTGGGAAATTGAGGTAACGACAGAAGATTTATTCAAAGTGGGTTCACAGCTTGGATCAGATGTACCATTTTTCTTTTTCGGCGGAACCGGAATTGGCATTGGGCGTGGCGACGAAGTTTATCCGATGTCAGACATGTCAGCCAAAAATTTGTTGCTAATTAACCCTAAAATCAACGTTCCGACACCGGAAATTTATCGGAATTTACCTTCTGAGTTGACAAGCGAAGCCAGTCTGAATAAGATGCCCCTTTCTTTAGGGGCTGCTTACGCCTATATGCAGTCAGGGAAGTTGAACTTGCGAAACGATTTAGAGCGATCCGCACTAAAACTTTACCCTTTGATCGGCGAGATAAAAGAGCAGCTAATTGAACTAAATGCTATTCAGGTTTTGATGTCAGGCAGCGGTTCAACGGTTTTTGCGGTCTTTGAAAGTGATGCGGCACGCGCGCAAGCGCAAAGTACGCTGAGTGAAAACGATTGGTGGTGCGATGCAACCCGCACGCTGAATCGCAGTGACTATCAGGCCGCACTAAAAGCAATTTACGATTTTAGCTCTTAGTTTTCGCCGCAAGCGAAAATGCTAAAATTGGCAAGTTAAAATAAGTTTACTGGGGAGTCGCCAAGTGGTAAGGCAGCGGCCTTTGGAGCCGCCATTCCTAGGTTCGAATCCTAGCTCCCCAGCCATTTTTTTGTCTGGCTCCTGTTGTGGGCTAAACTATAACTATCCAACGTTTTCTTAGTGCTCCGTGAATCGTTTACAAGTATTCTCCGGCAACGCTAATCGCCCACTGGCAGAGGAAATCTGTCAGTATTTAGGTATTCCGTTAGGGCGTGCCAACACAACGCGTTTTCCTGACGGCGAGTTTAATTTTCAGATCCTTGAAAATGTGCGCGGCGGCGATATTTTTATTGTCCAGCCCACGTGTCCAGCAGTGGACACCAACCTAATGGAATTGCTCATCATGATAGATGCGTTCAGTCGTTCGTCGGCAGATCGTATCACGGCAGTGATTCCTTATTACGGTTACGGGCGCGGCGACAAAAAAGATAAACCTCGCATTGCGATTTCAGCCAAACTGGTAGCGAATTTAATTACTACGGCGGGAGCGGATCGCGTGCTAGCATTGGATTTACACGCGCCGCAAATTCAAGGCTTCTTTGATATTCCGTTTGACCACTTATTTGCTTCGCCTGTAATGATTGATTATTTCACGAAGCAGGAAATTGAAAATTTGGTAGTTGTCGCTCCTGATCCGGGTGGCGCTGAACGCGCCCGTGCTTATGCCAAACGGCTTAACGCGGATTTCGCTATCGTAGACAAACGGCGCGACAAATCTAAGCCAGGACACGCGGAAGCCGAAGTAATGAATGTGATTGGTAAGGTGGAAGGCCGTAATGTCTTAATTGTGGATGATATGGCGGACACCGCAGGCACTTTAACGAAAGTGGCCGAAGCTTTGAAAAAAGAGGGAGCCAAAAGCATTGTGGCCAGTTGTGTACACGCGGTGCTTTCTGGTAATGCAATTGAGCGTATTGCTAAATCTCCATTGGAAAAAGTTGTCATTACGAACACGGTTCCAGCGGAAAAAGCATTAGCCTTATCGCAATATGAGAGCTTGAGCGTTGCCCCCTTACTCGCAGAAGCAATTAAATCAATTCATGATGAATCTTCGGTCAGCCGATTATTTATTTGAGTTTTTTGTTTGGGAGTTTAGTTTATGAGTATTGACACAAGTATTTCGCTAAATGCACAAGCGCGTACCCCGCAAGGCGGTAACGCAGCAGGTCGTTTACGTCGTGATGGTTTTATTCCTGTCACCATTTATGGTGGTGGTCAGGATGCCGCTTCAGCAACTGTGATTCGACGCGAATTAGGCACGTTGGTTCGCGCGCATGGTCGTCACGTGATTTTCACCTTGAACCTGGATGGATCCACTTCACCTGTGAAAATTTCTGAAATGCAACTCGACCCAATCAAAGGCGGCGTTGTCCATCTCGACTTACAAAGAATTTCGCTGACCGAGAAATCGGAATTTGAAGTGGATTTGAAAATCGTAGGTGAAGCCGCAGGCGTAAAAATCGGGGGCGGCATTCTTGATATTGTCACGCATGTTATCAAATTACGTTGCTTGCCTGCCGATTTACCCGAACACCTTGACGTTGATGTCACAGCACTTGGGATCGGTCAAATTCTCCGCGTCAGCGATTTACAACTTGATGCTGACAAATTCCAGGTTGTTACGGATGGGGATGCCGTCGTCGTAACCGTAGCGGCGCATCGCGGTGAAGTCGTCGCAGCGGAAACAGCCGAACCCGAAGTGATCAAAAAGGGTAAAGCCGACGAAAAGAAATAATTTGATTTGTCTGGCATGTTTTTGATCGTTGGTTTAGGCAATCCGGGCGAAAAGTACGCGCGTACTCGTCATAATTGTGGGTTCTTTGTAGTTGACGAACTGGCGCGGCGTTTCAATCGTGCAGTGCGAACTCCTGAGTGTCAGGCATTGACAACAAAAGTTTCTTTTGGTGAGAAAGAGAGTTTGCTGGTTGAGCCGCAAACTTTTATGAACTTAAGCGGCGCTTCCGTCGTGGCCTTGATGAAAAAATATGACATCAAAGCTGATAGCATTTTGATAATTAGTGATGACGTAGCGCTCCCGCTCGGCAAAATTCGCATTCGTCCTGATGGCAGTGCAGGCGGACAAAATGGCTTAAAATCCGTCATTAAAGAAATTGGTACGCAAATTTTTCCGCGCTTACGCGTGGGGATTGCGCCAGAATTTCCGATCAACAATCTTTCAGCTTTTGTGCTGGGAGAATTCGGCAAAACTGAAAGCCTCTTGTTGAAAGAAACAATCGCAACTGCCGCCGACGCAGTCACAATGATTTTGACAGATGGCATCGCACAAGCGATGTCGAAGTATAACTGAAGCCTTAATGGCTTCACTCCTTGCCCAAACTAATGAGCTTTGGGCTGCTAAATCCATAAGGAGGATTTGCTTTGAGAACATACGAAATAGTTTACATTGCTGCGCCAAACACCAGCGATGATGACATTAGCAAACTTAATTCACAGCTTGAACACATCGTCGCTGATCTTGGCGGTACCGTCACCAAAACAGATGTTTGGGGACGCCGCAAGTTGGCCTACGACATTGAGAAGTTTGACGAAGGCGTTTACGTTGTTCTTTACATTGAAGGTACAGGTAAAGAAATTGCCGAAGCTGAGCGCCGCTTGCGCGTCACAGATGCAGTAATTCGCCACATGACTGTTCGTACTGACGAAGATTTAAAACGCGCGGCAAAATTAAAATCGCGTCGTAAAGTTAGTGCAACAAGCTTCCCTGATTCCGATTCTGAAAGTGGTGATGGTTTTGACGATAAAGATTCAGAGTCAATGACTCTGAGCGATGAGCCTGAAAACTTACAAGAGAGCACTAAAGAAACACCACTGCCTTCCGGTGGTGGAAACTAAGGGGCGCATCCAAATCAGACATTGGGTGTTTTCAGAATACTGAATCAGACAAAATTTTGAGGTAAATGACGATGTCAAGAATGAATGATAGAAATGATGGAGGCGCACGACGCCCTTCGGGTGGTGGCATGATGCGCCGTCGCCGTACGTCGAAACTTTCGGCAGATCGCATCGATTACATTGATTACAAGGACGTAAAGCTATTGCAATCTTTCTTAACTGAAAATGGCAAGATTTTGCCCGCTCGCCTTTCCGGCGTGAGTGCATTGCAACAACGCAAAATTGCTGAGGCGATTAAGCGCGCTCGTACTATCGCCTTGTTACCGTACGTCCAAGCCTAGTTCTAGGCTTCTTGTTAAGGAGTTATCGTTATGGCACAAATGGAGCTTTTACTACGCGAAGACGTAGAAAATTTGGGTGCGCGCGGTGAAATCGTGAAAGTGCGTCCCGGTTATGGTCGCAATTATTTGCTGCCGCGTGGTCTTGCTGTACAGGCCAGCACAGCAAATGTCAAAGCTATTCAAAAACAACGTGAGGCGCTGCTGAAGAAAACCGCAGCCGATAAAGCAGCCGCCGAAGCGCAAGCTGGCATGTTGCAATCGCTTTCGTTGGACTTTGCTCGCAAGGTCGGCGAACACGGCGTGTTATATGGTTCGGTCACATCAATGGATATTGCCGAAGCCATCGCCGCCAAAGGCTTTGAAATTGACCGCAAGAAAATTCAACTTGCCGATCCGATCAAAGAAATTGGCGAATTTGAAATTCCGGTAAAATTGCACCGCGAAGTGACTGCCAACGTCAAAGTTGTCGTCAGCAAAGACGAAGCCTAAAAAACTTCCTATATTTCGCGGTTTTTGAATAAAGTAGCGGAGCGCCGAGCCAAGGCTCAGCGCTCCGTTCTTTTGTTTGCCCTGTCTTTTTGAGGTAACTATGACAGATGCAATTATCTGGATTAGCGCAATTATTTTAGTAGTGCTGATGTTTTGGTCATTAGTGTACGAGCAAAAGAAACGTGCAAAAATGACCGATGAAGAATATCAGCAACGCGCGACGCAAGAACCATCAATGCTAAGCCGAGGGATGATGGAACTTGATCAAATCATGTTCCGCCCGCAAGCTAAAACAGCCATTGAATATCAAAAAGACAAAATGCGCGGACAAACGCCTGACCAACAAGCACAAGGCGAAAAGCTTGCAGAAGAACCTAACTCCGCTGACAATAGTCCGCAGTAATTTTCACGATTAGATTTTCAACTACTTCTGAACCGGACACGCGCAATGGCGAGAAACGCAGATTCCCCTTTCGACCGAGCCTTACCTAGTAACATCGAAGCCGAGCGTTCGATCCTTGGCGCAATTCTGCTCGACAATACAACGATCAACCAGGCAGCAGAAATGCTGCGACGTGATGATTTTTTTATAGATTCACATCGCCGCGTTTATGACAAAATGCTTCACTTAATGGAGCAAGGCCGCGCGATTGATCCCATTACGTTGCAAGACGCTCTCAGATATTCCGGTGATTTAGATTTGATCGGCGGGCCAGCTTTTATCGCAGCCTTAATTGACGGCGTTCCGCGTTTTTCCAACATCGCGGAATATTGCCGCATCGTAAAAGGCAAATCTGTAGTCCGCAAACTTATCACCACTTCCAACCAAATTATCAATCGCTGTTTCGATGCGGAAGATGAGCCGGATACATTACTTGATGAAGCCGAAAAATCAATTTTAGCCATCGCCGAAGATCGCATCCGCCAAGGCTTCACCCCCATCAGCGAAGTCGCGCACAAACAATTGCAGCACATCGAAGAAATTGCCGGTCGCGAACAATTAGTCACCGGAATTTCAACCGGCTTTCGTGATCTGGATTACATGACTTCGGGCTTACAACGCGGCGATCTGATTATCATCGCGGCTAGGCCGTCAATGGGCAAAACGGCCTTCTGTCTCAATGTGGCACAAAACGCTTCGTTGCGCATTCAGCATCACGGCGAAAAAGCTATCGTTGGAATCTTTTCACTCGAAATGAGTAAAGAGCAACTCGTCCAACGTATGCTGTGTTCGCAAGCACGCATTGACGCACATCGTTTGCGTACAGGAATGTTGAGTAAAGAAGACTGGCGACATCTGGCTTTGGGTGTGAGCGAGTTAGCCGAGACAAAAATTTTCCTGGACGATACGCCCGCGATTTCTTCGCTGGAAATGCGCGCTAAACTACGGCGCTTGAAAAACGAGCAACGTGGTTTGGATATGGTGATCGTAGACTATTTGCAATTGATGAGCGGCAAAGGAAAGATCGAATCGCGGCAACAAGAAGTCTCACAAATTTCGCGTGACCTGAAAGCGATGGCGAAAGAAATGAATGTGCCGATGATTGCCTTGTCGCAGCTTTCCCGCGCTGTCGAATCACGCTCCGACCACCGCCCAATGCTTTCTGATCTTCGTGAGTCGGGTAGTATCGAGCAAGACGCCGACGTCGTGATGTTTATTTACCGCGACGATGTTTATAACCCCGAAACCGAAAAACAAAACATCGCAGAAATCATCATCGGCAAACAGCGCAACGGCCCGATTGGCGATGTAGAATTGGTCTTCCTCAAACAACTCACGCGCTTTGAAGACAAATACCGCGAATAAAAATCCGCGATGGAAAATCCGCAATCCGCAATCCAAACCCTGCAATCGTCTCGTCCAACTTGGGCAGAAATTTCTTTGCCCAATCTGATTCACAATTACCGCACGATCAAAAATTATTTGCGCGGACAAGCCCAATTAATGGCTGTCGTCAAAGCCAATGCTTACGGGCACGGCGTGATGCCTTGCGCGCGCGCGTTGGAGCAAGAAGCCAATGCCGATTGGTTTGGCGTAGCGTTGATCGAAGAGGGAAGGGAATTGCGTACGGCTGGCATTACGCGCCCGATTTTATGTCTGGGCGGATTTTGGCATGGGCAAGCGGGAGAAATTATCGCGCACGATTTGATACCCGTAGTTTTCCGCTTCGATCAAGCGGAAGAATTAAACGAAGCGGCAAAAAATGCCGGAAAAATTGTAAACTATCACGTCAAAGTTGATACAGGACTTGGTCGGCTTGGTGTTCCGTTTGCGGATTTTTCAGCGTTCGTTCAAGCGCTAAAAAAATTCACGAACATCAAATTTGACGGCCTGCTGACGCATTTTGCTGAAGCGGACGAAATGGATCAGAGCTATACAATTTTACAAACAGAAATTTACGAACATGCTTTGCAAATCGTAAAACAAAATAATTTTGCTCCAACATTTCATCATCTTGCCAACAGCGCCGGAATTCATTCACATCCGAAGGCATGGGGAAATTTGGCGCGCGCTGGAGCGGCGATGTACGGTTTCACGCGTGATGTGATTGCGCCGGAACCTGTGCCGTTTGACGTGAAACCTGTGCTGTCGTGGCATTCATGTATTGTGCATTTGAAAACGATTCCGATAGGAACGCCGCTTGGTTATGGACGTAAATTTATCACGTCGCGTGAAAGCCGCATCGCTACGCTGCCCGTGGGTTATGCAGACGGTTTGCGGCGCGCGCATTCCAACAATGGACACGTAATTTTGCGCGGAAAATTTGCGCCGATTGTGGGCAGAGTGAGCATGGATTTGACGATTATTGATGTCACAGATATTGCGAATGTCACGCTTGGCGATGAAGTGATTTTATTAGGCGAGCAAGGAAATTTGAAAATTTCAGCCGAAGATATTGGCGAACAAATTGGGACAATTTCTTACGAAGTCGCGTGCAGCATTTCTGCACGCGTACCACGAATATATGAGTAAATAGTGAGAGTAAGAATCACATGCGGTAGCGCGTGGTCTTACTCTATTGCCACGCGCTACCGCATGTGGTTCTTACATTCTATTTATTGAGACTTGTTGCGCCATCATTTTTTTCCTGATTTTCCAAGCCAAGTTTGGTGCGCGCGTTCAAATAGAATTGATAAAAATATCCGTACATTGACCAGCACGAAGAAATCACCACGACCCACAACATCCCACGGCCTAAGCCATATAAAATCATACGCACATCTTGCGCAGTAATCGCGCCTTCGCCGAAAAAATGGGTGAGCGCCACGCTCATTTCCGGCACTGTCCAAAACGCGATGATTGGGAAGGCTTTGGTTTCGACTGGCGGCGCGCCTGCTACTGATGCCATCATCAATAAAGTGATAGCAACGACTTGCGAAACCATTTTGAATTTGCCTGCTGCCGAAGCCGCAATCGCCCAGCCTTCTGCCGCCGCAATTGAACGCAAACCCGTCACCGCAAATTCGCGCCCGATGATAATGACCACTGCCCACGCGGGCGCGAGGCGATTTTCGACCAATGAAATCAGCGCTGACGAAATCAATAATTTGTCCGCAATTGGATCAAGCAAAATTCCCAGCCGCGAAACTTGTTTGCGTTTGCGCGCGATGTATCCGTCAAAATAATCTGTTAATGCAGCAAACAAGAATAGCCCGACAGCCATGATGTGCTGTGGCAACCCAAACCAGTTTTCCGAAAACTTCGTCAGCAACACCACAACCAATAATGGCACGATGAAAATACGAAGTAAGGTTAAAGAGTTGGGAAGATTCATGGTTCGGAATTCAGAATTCGGAATTCGGAATTCGGAATTCGGAAGAAAAAAGGAGGTTTTTATTCTTTCCTTTCCTCCAGCTCCTGAATTCTAACTTCCGACTACCCTCGGTACACATTCGTAATCGGCATCCGACGATCACGACCAAAGGCACGCGTAGTCACCTTGATACCGGGCGCGGCTTGGCGGCGCTTGTATTCATTGATGCCAACGGTGCGCACAACCCAGCGCACAATTTCGCTGTCGTATCCTTCCGCAATAATCGCATCAATGCTCATATCCTGCTCGACATACATTTCTAAAATCGCGTCGAGAATTTCATATGGCGGCAACGAGTCCTGATCTTTTTGATTATCACGCAATTCAGCCGAAGGCGGACGCGTGATGATGTATTCAGGAATGATGGGCGTTGCGCCGCGTTGATTAACGTAACGACAAAGTTCGTACACTAATAATTTCGGTACGTCTTTAATGACCATCAACCCGCCGCACATATCCCCGTACAAAGTTGAATAGCCCACGCTCGTTTCGCTTTTATTTCCAGTTGAAAGCACCAGTGCGCCAAATTTATTCGACAGCGCCATCAAAATATTACCGCGAATTCTGGCCTGAATATTTTCTTCGGCAATACCCATCGCAGTGCCTTCAAATACGGGTTTGAGCATTTCGAGATATTGTTTGAAGGTGTCTTCGATTGCGATGATGTCATACGGCACGCCTAAATTTTGTGCCAGCAACTCAGCGTCGCGTGCGCTTTCATTGGATGAAAAACGCGTTGGCATAAATACGCAACGAACTTTATCCACGCCTAACGCATCAGCCGCGATGCACGCGACGATGGCGGAATCTACGCCGCCGGATAAGCCGATCACGACGCGCTCAAAACCGTTTTTGCGCACGTAATCACGCGTGCCAAGCACAAGCGCTTTGTACACTTCTTCGGATTCGGGCAAACGCGGCGCAACTTCTGGTTGAATTTTTTCGCGCGATTTTGCTTCGTAATTTTCAGTCAGCAAAATTTTCTCGGAGCGCATTCCCTCGCTCGCTACGTCAACGCGTTCCTGCCGCCGACGCGGGTCGTGCAAGCGCTCGCGGAAAACTTTTTCTGTATTGATGTCCGCGAAAATTAAATCTTCCTCGAAAACCTTGCCACGCGCGACCAAACGCCCGCGTTCATCAAAAACAAGGCTGTCGCCATCAAAAACTAATTCATCTTGCCCGCCAACTAAATTCACATACGCAAGCGCTACAGCATTGTCTTCGGCGCGCGTCGCCAGCATTCGTTCGCGGTCGGTGCCTTTTGCTGAATGATATGGCGAAGCGGAAATATTGATTATGACTTGAGCACCCGCCAAAGCTTGCACTTGTGTAGGGCCGCCTGGATACCAAATATCTTCGCAAATATTGACGCCGATCAGCACATCGCCAAGCTGAAAGACGGGCGCGGTGTCTCCGGCTTTGAAATAGCGGTAATCATCAAACACACCGTAATTCGGCAAATATGTTTTGTGGTACACGCCTTTCAATTCGCCGTCGTGAATGACCGCCGCCGCGTTATAAATGTCAGAGCTTCTATCCACAAAACCAACAATCGTAGTGATGCCTTTGGACGCAGTAATGATTTCATCGAGCGCCTGCAAATTCGCTTCAATGAATTGTGGCTTGAGCAATAGGTCTTCCGGCGGATAGCCTGTGATGGCGAGTTCGGGCAACGCGATAATGTCGGCGTTGTTATTTTTGGCCTGCTCAATGTAGCTAATGATTTTGGCGGTATTACCTGCAAAATCTCCCATCTTTGGATTGATTTGTGCAAGCGCGATGCGAATAGTAGTCATAAGAATTTGCTCTTGATGAAAAATTCAGCTTACCGAACGATAGGGATTTCGGCAACTACCAAGCAAGACAAAGGAACAAGGCGACTATCAGACAAGCAGAACTTTTCGTTAGTAAGCCTCCTTGTCCGGCAGTCTGGTAGTCCCCTTGCCCTCTTCTCTTTGCTGCACAACTCAACTAATAGTGGAATTTAGCAGGCTTTACAGGTATATTCCCCGTTTCGTCAAACAAGCGTTATGAGCCAAGTGCAAGCACAACTTGAAAAAATTCTGCAACGCGAAACCCGCGCGGTAGCACGGGCTATTTCCAGCATTGAAAACGAATCTCCGCACGCGACTGAATTGCTTAAGGAATTATTTCCGCACACGGGCAAAGGCTTAATCATCGGATTGACAGGCGCTCCTGGCGCAGGCAAATCTTCGCTGGTGGATAAACTCGCGTTGCATTATCGCTCGCTAGAAAAATCCGTCGGCATTGTGGCGGTTGATCCGTCCAGCCCGTTTTCCGGCGGAGCATTGCTTGGTGATCGCATTCGCATGCAAACGCTGGCGACTGATCCGAATGTGTTTATTCGTTCGATGGCTACGCGCGGTAATTTGGGCGGACTCGCGCGCGCGACAGTGGACGCGGTTGCGGTTTTAGATGCGGCTGGCTACGATAGAACGTTGGTTGAAACCGTCGGCGTTGGACAAGACGAAGTGGACATCGTCAAAACCGCTGATGTTTGCGTAGTCGTTTTAGTTCCCGGCATGGGCGACAGCATTCAGGCAATCAAAGCCGGCATCATGGAAATCGGCGATATTTTCGTCATCAACAAAGCCGAACGTGACGGCGTAGAGCAAACTGAACGCGAACTGATTGGCTTGTTAGAAATGACGATGCGACCCGACGGCTGGCAGCCGTTGATTATTCGCACAGTGGCAACTGAAAATCGCGGCATCCCTGAACTAACAGAAGCGATTGAAAAATACGGCGCATTTATTCACAACCATGAAGCCGCGCAAACGCGACGCGCGGCGGTCGCCGAAAATCGCATCGTTGAAATTTTGCGCAACCAATTGTTACGCCGCGCAATGAAATCGGTGGATTCGGCAAAGTTAAAAGAATTCGCCGTCGCTGTTGCTGAAAAACAACGCGACCCGTACAGCATTGCAGAAGAAATCATTAATTTATCATCACCAACCTATATGGAATCCGCAACATCAGACCTTCCGCGCAAAATTAACCATCTTGGTGTAGCCGTTTCGTCAATTGATGAAGCACTAAAATTTTGGCGCGACGCATTAGGATTGGAACTTCACGAAATCGAAATCGTTGAAGATCAAGGTGTGCGCACCGCGATGTTGCCTGTGGGCGAAAGTCGTGTGGAATTGCTGGAACCAACTGGCCCAGAAACTCCAGTTGGAAAATTTATCGCCAAACGCGGCGCAGGAATTCACCACGTTTGTATTGAAGTTGCCGACATCAAAGCGAAATTGGCGCAGTTACAAGCGCAAGGCATTCGCCTCATTGATGAACAACCGCGTCGTGGCGCGGGCGGAATGTGGGTGGCGTTTATTCACCCAGCCAGTACAGGCGGAGTTTTAGTGGAACTCACACAAAGTTCTGAATCTGAAAATTGAATTATTCATAGACAGGAGTCTGATCTTGAGAACTAAATTTAGTATCGCAATTATTTTAAGTTTTGCGTTGATTACTGGCGGATGCTTATCCGGCAGCGATTCATACAAAGAAATCACCAAAGAAGAACTCTCCATGTTGGTTGATAAAGCACCGCCGATGCAAAAGTTGCAATTAGCGGAAAATCTGCAAGCGCGCCAGGGCATTATCAAACAAATCAAAGAAATGTTTTCTGTCGCGCAAGCCGCACAAGCGGAAGGCATTGAAAAAGACCCGAAATTCCAAAAACGCTTAGCACTCGCCACAGATCGCATGCTCGGCGACGAAGAAGCTAATAAATCCAGCGAGAGCGGCACGAAAGCGCCCTCCGAAGTGAAGAAGGAAGAAACGGATGCTTACGTCGCAGCACACGGCAAAGATTTTGATGAGTTCGTCGCCTTTGCCACCGAAGGCATGAAAGAAAAACCGCCGCAGGAAATGATTGATGGACAAAAACCAAGCTGGGCCGAAATGAAAATCCGTGCCGAGCGCGGACGCAAATTAGGCTTGGAAAAAACGCCGGAATTCAAGCTGCAAATGAAATTGCAAAAGGCACAATTGCTGGCCAGCAGCTATCAAGAAAAACAAGAAGCCGCTATCAAACCGACTGAAGCGGAATTGAAAGAATATTACACCGCCCATCCCGAAGCTGATCCTGAGAAGGTCAAAAAAACCGCCGAGGACGTACTCAAACGCGTCAAGGCAGGTGAAGATTTTGCGAAACTTGCTAAAGAGTTTTCAGCGGATGGTTCAGCCCAAGAAGGCGGCAAATTGCGTCCATTTGGCAAAGGCCGTATGGTAAAAGAATTTGAAGAAGCTGCCTACGGTTTACAAAAAGGACAAATGACGGACTTGGTAAAAACGCAATTTGGCTATCACATCATCAAGCTGGAAGATCGCCAAACCAGAAAGCCGAAAAAAGGTGAAGACGATGTAAACAACGAAGACGAGCAGGAAATTCTGACCGCGCGTCACATTTTGTTCAGCAATAAAGAATCACAACAAGCTGAGCAAAAAATCACTGAGAAAAAAGCGAAGCGCCTGATCGAGGATTTGACGCTGAAATATCCCGTCAAGGCTCCCGATGATTTCTTCGTCAACACCAAAGGCGTAGGCGCAGACGCCGCAGCAACACCTGGCCTGCAATTACCTGGTGGCGCAGGCGGCGCAGCTCCTCAAGGCGGCATAGCACCGCAAGGTACAGCACCGCAAGGCTCACCTGCGACAAAAGAATCTGTGGCTCCCGCTGCTTCTGCAAAACCGGAAGCTCCCGCAGCGAAGAAGTAAACAATAAATTTTTGATGACAAATTTTGATGTCAGAGGTTCGGTGATAAAATCCGGTCTCTGACATTTTATTTTTTCAGGAGAAGAGATGGAACAAGCAAAAATCGGCATTATTGGCGGCAGCGGTCTGTACCAAATGGAAGGGTTGACCGATGTCCACGAAGTTAGTTTGGACACGCCTTTTGGCAAGCCTTCGGACAATTATATTTTGGGAACGCTCGAAGGCCAGAGTGTGGCTTTCTTAGCGCGACATGGGCGCGGGCACAAATTGATGCCTACGGAATTACCCTTTCGCGCGAATATTTACGGCATGAAATTGCTCGGCGTTGAGCGCATCATCTCAGCTTCGGCGGTAGGCTCGTTGCAAGAACAGTACGCACCGACAGATATTTTGTTGCCCGATCAATTCTTTGATCGCACGCGCGGACGCAATTCGACATTTTTTGGCGAAGGCATCGTCGGTCACATCACGTTCGCGCATCCAGTTTGCGATGCGATTTGTGACGTTTTGGACGCAGCGGGCAAAAATATTGAAGGACTAAAATTACATCGCGGCGGCACGTATTGTTGTATGGAAGGCCCGGCATTTTCTACGCTGGCTGAATCAAAGCTTTATCGTTCTTGGGGCATGGATGTGATTGGCATGACAAATTTGCAGGAAGCCAAACTCGCGCGCGAAGCTGAAATTTGCTATGCGACGATGGCGCTCGTGACCGATTACGATTGCTGGCATCCCGATCACGATGATGTCACCGTTGATATGGTGATTGAATACTTGAATAAAAATGCCGCGAACGCGCAGCAGTTAATTCGTGACGCCGTGCGCGTACTGGCTACGCAAGAACGCACGTGCAAATGCGGCTCCGCGCTCAAACATGCAATTTTGACGCAACCCGCTGCAATCAGTAATGAAGCGAAAACTCGCTTAGCGGCGATCATCGGCAAATATTTTGCTTAGTTGGTTCGAGGCAGTAGTCCGAACTGTTAGGGAAGGTTACTGCCTCAACACTAATCCCGCCGAAAATCAAAGCACACCAAAAATTCCCGATTTCCATCCTGTCCTAAAATAGGCGAATCAATTACACCGCGCGAATGCAAATTCAAGTTCGCAGCAAACGTTGTAATTTCACCTACGACCCGCAATTGCGCAGCTTCGTCGCGGACGATTCCACCTCTTCCAACTTCATCACGCCCGACTTCAAATTGCGGTTTAATGAGCGTCACAATTTTTGCACTTGGCAATAATAACGGCGGCAGCACAGGTAAAATTAGTCGTAGTGAAATAAATGAAACGTCGCATACCACGAGGTTAAATTTTTCTTCAAAATCTTCGGATTGTAAAAACCGCGCGTTGACATGTTCGCGGGTTTCGACACGCGAGTCCTGGCGAATTTTCCACGCGAGTTGTCCGTGTCCGACATCAATCGCTACAACTTTTTTCGCGCCGCGTTGTAATAAACAATCTGTGAATCCGCCTGTTGAAGCACCTACATCCAAACAAACAAAACCAGTGACATCAATCTGAAAATGATCCAGCGCGCCGGCTAATTTCAATCCGCCGCGACTGACAAAGGGCATTGTTTCTTTGAGCGTGAGCGGAGCATCCGTACCAATCATTGCGCCTGGTTTATCGAGGCGCTGTTGCGCAGAAAAAACTTGTCCCGCCAAAATCAAGGCTTGTGCTTTGGTGCGCGTTTCGACGAGGCCGCGTTCAACCAATAATTTATCGAGCCGTTCTTTTTTCGCTTTCACAAAATCGTTTTCCTGCTGAAAATTTTGAAAATTTAGTGTAGCACACGAATTACTGTCAGCGTTTGAACTGCGCTAAGGCAAGGGCTATAGTGCGAGCAAAGGAATAAAATTTTATGCGACATCCATCATTACTTGACCGCAAACGCGCGGCATTAGCTGTGATTGATATTCAGGAAAAATTTCGTCCGATGATGCCGGACTTTGACGAAATTGCAGCGCGCATTGCTGTCATGGTGCAAGGCTGCAAATTATTGAATGTACCAATCATCGTGACGGAGCAATATCCGCAAGGTTTGGGGTGCACCGCCGCAAGCGTGAAATCATTTTTACCAGAAGACACACCAACCATTGATAAAGTCACTTTTTCTTCGTGCGGCGTGCCGGAATTCGATTTGCAATTACGGGAAAAACACGTTGAGCAAGTCATGCTCGTCGGCATCGAAGCGCACATTTGCGTTAGCCAAACGGCGCACGATTTGTTGCAGCTTGGTTATCAGGTACATTTAATTAGTGACGCTATTGGCGCGCGCTTTGCGAATAACAAGGAAGTAGCCTTAACAAAAATGCAACGCGCTGGCGCGATTTTGTCTTCGGTTGAAATGGCGTTATTTGAATTGATGAAAGCTTCGACCGCGACGGAATTTAAGGCAATCCAAAATTTAATCAAATAAAAGCGAAAAGCCCTGACGAATTTTTCAATTCATCAGGGCTTAGCGGTTAGCTGTTTGGTTTGACTGTGGCGCGTCGTCTTTTGCTCCGTAAGTCAAATCTTACTTTTGAACAAGAGGCCGACCGTTTAAGTCGCAGCCACCTCACTATGGAATCTACTCATAAACTTTTAGACCACCTCCTTTCTTAGTGTTAAGTCGCATCATAAAACTGACATCTTGCGGTGTCAACAAATAATTTTTCCACATCTTGTAGGTTTGCTATGACTAAAGAAGAAGCCCGCCAACAATTCTCAGCAATGATGCAGCGCACGGACGGTAACATCGAACTCGACTACGCCGCGTTATTAATTGCAGCGGAAGAATATCCGAATTTAGCGCTCGAAAATTATCTGGCGCGGCTCGACGAATTGGCAGCAGAAGCACGGCAACGAATGACGCCCGAACAATTGGATGCGCCGCTCGAAACCGTTACAGCCTTGGCAGAATTTTTATTTTACGAAGGGCAATTCAATGGCAACACAAATTCATATTACGACGTGCGCAACAGTTTTCTAAATGAAGTGCTGGATCGCGGCAAAGGCATTCCGATCACGTTGTCGGTTGTTTTTATCGAAGTCGCGCGACGTCTTAACGTCAAACTTTTTGGCGTAGGGCTGCCCGGACATTTCATCGTCAAATACTGTGACGAAACTGGCGAAACATATTTTGATCCGTTCAATGGTGGGCGTGTGCTCGACGAAGAAAAATGCCGTATGATTGTCAAAGATATGTACAACGATCAACTCCCGTTTGATCGCGCTTTTTTGCACGCCTTCACGAAAAAACAAATTTTGTGGCGGATGCTGCAAAATCTGAAAGGCGTTTTCTTCAATGCTTCGGATATGCCAAAAGCGCTTGCGGTGATTGAGCGATTATTGCTCATCAGTCCTGATACCTCAGAAGAAATTCGTGATCGCGGGTTGGTATGCCTGGCGCTGAAAAAATATTCGCAGGCACAATCCGCATTAACCGCATATTTGCGCGCAATGCCAAATGCTGCTGATAAAGACAAAATACAAGCGGCCCTAAACGATTTGCGCCAACGTCAGGCGCGATTGAATTAGCTGATATTATTTTGTTGGTTGTTGCTTGGCGGCTTTTGCTTGTTTGATAAAACATTTGGCGAGTTTTGGTTCAATATCGCCACCGAAAGAATTTTTCTGACAACTTGCGACCAGTGCTTTTGTGCGCGCATCTAATGCTGTGATCGTAAAACGCGTAGTCCATTTCTTGCGATACACTTCCAAAATCAAATCTGCTTCTTCTTTGTCGCGCACAACCATCAACCCAAGCCGACTGAATTCAGAGTCTTTGACTAATTCGCGCTCTACCGCTTCACGATCCATGTATTCAGATTTAGCTACAATAAAAACCGTTTTTGCCGCACTCAAAATCTCCGCCGCCGTTTTATGCGGTGAAGCAGGCAATCCTTGTGCAAACAAACCGTTCCCAAAGCAAATTATCAAGACACTAAAAATTAACCATTGAGCGAATTTCATAAATTTTTCTCCGTCTTAACTGTAAGAAATGTTTTCACGAAACAACTTACGACAAATCAAAAGTGGTGAGAGTGCCGAATGTCACACTTTTTGCACTGTGACATTCACGTAGCTTTTAAGGCAATGATTGACGCCTATGCAGTTCGTTTGTTAGTATCTCGCCCTCGCAGTTCGTTGAAATTTCGGGCATATAACTCAGCGGTAGAGTGCTGCCTTCACACGGCAGAAGTCACAGGTTCAAATCCTGTTATGCCCACCAGTTATTCTAAACCAAAAGCCGCTTCGGAAATGTAACCGGAGCGGCTTTTTGTATTTGAGATAATTTTCTAACTTGCGATTTTCAGTTCTGCGCAGCAAATAAATTACGCAATAATTTTTTCGGAATTGGCGATTGCGGATTGGCTTGCTGAAGCAAGCGAAATTCGCGCGCGGCTTCATCTATCAGCCCTTCTTGCGCGTATGCGATGCCAAGCAATAAATGCGAATGCACGTATTGCCGCTCTTTCGTTTTCAGTTTTGTGAATTGTGGTTGCGAGAGAATTTGGAAGCGCGCTTCCGGCATTGCCGCAGAAGTCGAATTCAATTCTTTTCCGTTTACTTTCGCAGTTACTTGCCACAAATAAATCTTGCCGCGCGGCAGCGTGTGCTTAACTGTCCACCGCGTTTCTTTCAGCGGCTCACTCGTCTGCAAAATATTAAAATCACCGTCAAGAACTGTGACGCGATATTCGGTTGCATCTACCATCGGTTCCCAGCGAAACGTCACACGATCCGTCTGTAAAACTTTGGCAATCGGATACAAAGCTTTAATGACAGGAGCCTCGCTCGTGCGCCCCATCAATGAACCTTTTTTCAACATCAACTCGCGCAAGGAAACAGCCACAGGTAATTGCTGATGCAACAGCGCCGCTTTCACAACCGCTTCATCGCTTCCTGCAACAGCAGTCAGCCCTTCAATTTTGCCTTGCCGATCAACCGTGATTCGCTGTCCGTTATCCTCTAACGCAACAACAATTTCAGGCGCAGGCGTGGTTGTCGTCTGCTCAGGCGCAGCAGAGGCCGCACCGCTTACAGGAGTTTGCGTAACAGTTGGTTGCGTAGCTTGTGCAAGTTCTGATTTTTGCGAAGGCGCATATTTTTGCCACCAAATAAATCCCAGCACCAACACTGTCGCAGCCGCTAATCCAGCCCCAACGAAGCGCCACGAAAACCACGTCTCTATCACTTGCCAGATTGATTTTTCAGGTGCGCGCAGCGTTTCGGGCGCTATTGTCATCGGATGTAACGGCGGCACATTCGCCAAGCTGCATTGTAATTCTTGCAGACTATTTATTTCTTCGACACAGGCCGAACACCAATCCAAATGTGCGCTTAGTTCCGGTTGCTCATTGCTGCGGAGCGTTCCCTCAACAAATCCGACGAGTTGTTCATAACTTAAATGCTGCGATTGCGCTTCTGTTTTTAATGACGCTTGCAACGACTGAGATCGCGCGGGGACAGAGGCTTTCATATTCACAGAGGCGCGACAAGAATCACAACTTTCCAGATGATGCAGCGCCACAATCAGCGAGTCTGATTCCAGCCGCTTTGCTAATAGCTGCGCTATTTGTTCTCCGTCCAAATGTTGTGACATCGCAAAAGTCATCCTACGGCATTACGCCTTTAGTTTATTGAGATGTAAGAATTCCTGAAATATTGGTCACGCCAGCTAAAAATGTTTTTTTTCATTTTGTCGCAAGCGAATTTATAAAACGCGCCAACCGTTCACGCGCGGTTTTTCTTAGATTGATCACCTGTTGCCGCGTTAAGCCTAATTGCGCAGCAATCGTGAGATCGTCGAGCGGCAATTGATTCCAGATTTGCGCAAATTCCATTTCACTTAAGCCCATCGCCTGCGCCAGCGTACGAAATGAAACTACGCCTGTGAACACAAACAATTCTGTAGCGCTTTGCCCGCGCTCATCTTTCAAATTCAGTAAGAGTGCCGCGCAATGTCGCGCTGACATCTTTTTGATCTCTTCCCAGAGCTGTTCCAAATATGCGCGATGTTCTAGCGTTTGCGAAACATCGGCGCGACCTTCCGGCAACCGCGCTAATATTGAGTTTTCTTCATCGCCGCTACTTTCTGTAATGACAACGTGATCGCGCACGCCGCAAATTGCTGCGACGATCCCTGTTAATTCATCCAATTCGACAGGCGCTTCTACCCACGCAAATATTGCCGCCACAATCTCAGCCAAATGCAAATTAGCAACGGAACCGCGCGGTAAGCTCGCTTGCACAAAAATTTCAGGATCATCATGCAATTGCCGTAATCTTTGTAGGCTTTGTTCAGAAGCTGGGGATTGCGATTCGCTCCATTTTGCAAAGCCTGCAACTAAGTTTTCTGCGCTTGATTCCCACGTTGCAAATTCAGCGCGCTGGCTCAATAAAAAACGAAGCTTGTGTTTTAGGTGAAAACGATTCGGATATTTGCGGCGCAAATAAGCAGCGCAGGCTCGATATGTTGTCACCGCAACATATCCATGAAAATCACGAATATTATGTTGTGCGGGGTTTTCTTTCAGCTCGTGCAAACGCCGCAATAATTGCAACCGCACTTCGCTGCAAACATCTTCCGATTCGCTTGCTGATGAATTAATACGGGCAAACGCACGCAAGCGAAACCCAACAATTTCTTTGATGATAGGCTCCGCTTGCTCAAGCATTAATTGCGTGAGGCCGTGTTGCGTTTGATCTTCGGTTGTCGCCGCGACAAAAGACTGCAACCGTTCATCCAGCAACATTGTGATGTTTTGTCCGGTCATTAGTTCAGCATATAAAAAATCATTTTGCTGCCAGTTTCGTTCACCGTTGATCCCCGATCAAAATAAAGCTCGCCCAATAAAATGGGTGATGATATTGCTTGCTCCGCAAAAGTTTTAATTCCGCCTGTCGCAAAGCCTCCGCTTTTGAAGCGTGCTTTGCGCTCGCGTCAGTTTGCAGTTCTCGATGAAATGCCAACATTAACTCTGAGGTGCTAACAGAATTTACTTTCCATTGACTCACAACGGTTGTTGGCGTGCCCGCAATAAATAACGCCCACACTAAACCCCATACGCCTTCGCCCGCGTGGACGCGCCCGCGCGCTGTTTCACACGCGGAAAGTATTACCAAATCGGCGTGCAAATCCATTTGCAAAATTTCCCATGTTTCCAGCAAACCATCTTCGGTTGTTGCCACCTCAGGCTGTGCCATCACTAAATGCGAATACATCGGATTCACATCATCAAAAACGCTGTGCGTAGCCAAATGTAACACGCGATATTTCCCAGCTTCGGCTTTAAATTCCTGCTCGCTCGCCCTCGCTCCCACTAATACTTTGCTGCCGCGCGTACCGTATAATTGCGCCAGCGTTTTGACTTCGGCTTCAGTTTCCGGCAAAGCGCTCAAGCCATTTCCCCCCTCACGAAGCGTAAGATTTTTATCGCCTTGCGCTTGAAATTTTGGATTTCCTAAAGCTAACAGCGCATTAGTGCCATCACTTTTTCTTTGCTCGTGCGTTTCCTTCATGCCAATCAAAGCCGTCAAAGAAGGCGCGCGCGCAATTTCAAAATCTTCCAGTAAAAATCGGTTTGCGCCCGATTTCAGAGCTTCAAACGGCAGCGCCCACAATTCGCCATCAGGCACAATGATGAGTTTGTTTTTACCGCGCAATTGCGCCTGTGCGGGGCCGAGTAAGTCTCGATAAAGCTGTTCAGCTTCTACGCCAAACAACAAATCATGTTGTGCTAATTTTGTCCGAAAATTTTGCGCGCGTTCCATTAACGGCTTTGTCGCTACGGATAATTCATACACTTGCAGTTTGGGTTTTGTGCCTTCTCGCGTGAGGGCAAATAGAAATGTTTTGTCGTCAGTCGTGACGTATTCGAGCGCGGCGCTGGTGGCGTCAGGCAAAAGCGGTAGCGCTTGCGCTAACGTAAAAGCAGGGCTTTGCCCGCGTTTGATACGCAAATCTGGATGCGCGGCATAAAGTTTTGTTTGAAACGATTCGTAAGCTAACCGCGCGTGCTGTAATCTTTGCTGCAGCCCTTCCTGCGCAGTCGCATCAAGGCGCGCAGTTTGATTGGCGCGCGTCACAAGCGCATTTACAGCGACAAGTTCATTTTTCAATTGTTGCTCCTGCTCACGATCAGCCGCAGTTAGCGCGTGATTGATGTTGGCGTGTCCGCTGTACAAGACATCCAACAACGTGCGCGCTTTGGCGCGTTCTGCAAATTCGAGCGCAACTTCAGGTTCCTGCTTTTTCAAATGCAGTTTGACGATTTCCTGATATGGCGTGATTTTATTGCCGAAGAAAAATTGTTGTTGCTGTTCGCCGCCACCCAATTGCAACCAAATATTTTCGATACTTGAGACAGCTTCGGAAAAAGCTGTTTGCGCGGTAACATCTTGTCCTAAGGCATTGTGCGCAACTCCCGCCAAACTTCGGGCGCGCCATAGCAAATCTAAATTGCCGTTTTGTCGTGCATAGTTGGTAGATTGTTCAGCTAACCGCAATGCTTCTTCCGGCTGTGATTGTTCGTAAGCCAAACGCCCTAATAACAAAAGTACCGAACCTTGCCCGGCGTGATTGCCTTGTTTTTGCTTAATCGCAAGAGATTGCTCATAAAACTTTCGCGCTTGTGCAAAGTTTTTTTGTTGGTAATAAATTTCTCCTACACTCAATGCTGCTGCCGCAAATTTGAGTTGTTCGTTATTGGTGGACGCAACGTGCAAGGCCTCTTGATAATATTCCAGCGCTTTTTCATAAGCCCCTTTTTGCTTTTGCACATGCCCCATATTAATCAAGGCATCTGTTAATGCTCCCGATGCCTCGGGATTTGTTTCTGCTTTTCGCAACAATGCGAGGCTTTGCTGTAGCGAAGATTCGGCAAGTTCAAGATTTCCTTGCGATAAATAAATTGCACCCAATGAATCCAGCGCGATGCCTTGTCGTCCGAGGTTGTTTGATTTTTTAGTAATTTCAAAGCTGCGATAAAGTGCTTCCAGAGCCTTCGCATAGTTTCCAATGGAAAGATAAACATTGGCGATATTATTCAGCATCACCGCCGTATTATTCGGCTCATCCAACGTTTCGCTAATTTTCAGCCCTTCATTAAAAGCGCTCAGCACTTCATCGTAATTGCCTAACTCCGCGCGCACGCTGCCGATGTTGTTCAGGTTCGACAAAATCCCCTTCGGCTGATTTAAGACTCGCGCCAGTTGTAAGCTTTGCTGAAATGAAGTCAGCGCCGCGTTCATTTCGCCTTGCGAGCGCTGCGCTCGACCTATCGCTGACCACGCGAGTCCTTGCACTAACTGATCGCCAAGCTGGTCAGCGACGCCGCGACAAATTTGATACGCGTTGATTGATTGTGAGAGTTTACCGTTGCGAAAAAATTGTTCGCCTTGTTGATATAATTCGCGGGCTAGCCCAACATTTACAAATTCTTTTTCTGCCACCAAGAACCCAGCGCGCGCTGCTTCATCCGGCAACATAAGCAACGCCTCTGCCAGCTCGCGCGCCAACGGAATTTCTCGCGTCACTTTCCATTGCTGTTCCTCTTTCACGCAAAATAAAGTGCGCTGCGATTTGCCAAAGCCTGCCGCCATTTTTCCCGTCTTACTATCTTCCGCCTCCATTTCTAACCGCACTCGCATGACCGCTTGATCTTTTTGCAGCGTAATTTTGGTAACTGAAAAATGCTTGATAACGATGACACCAACACGAGCAAATGTTTCGCTGGTTTGTTTCGCGCGTCCTTCTAACTCTTGGCTTTTTGCACCCCAAAATCCGCGCCATTCATCAAAGTTTTTCGCGGCATACGCGGTAAAAAATCGTTGCGCGAGAAGCTGCAACTCAGCTTCATCTGATTCCGCAGATAAGACATCTAATGGAGAAAAATTGTTGGGCGCGGCGACTCCAGAAATAACGCACGGAAACAAGCACAAAAAAATAATTAGCCAACAAGGCTTGGGCTTTGGAGTATTCATAAAAATCACCGGGGGAGGCAATTAGCAGATGTGAGTCCGTGTTTGGCGGGTGAAGCGCATTATGCCTAAGCTGGCACTGCAAGTCAAAAAAGTTTTAATAATTTCTATTTCGCTCGAAAGCCTAATAAATATAGGCGATTGATTGCCTTCGTTCGCCAAAAACTTCCATTCACAAAATATTTTTTTAGCATGGCGGGAATATTTCGCGGCGCTCTACATCAGAAACTCATGTATCTCACTGCCAGCGATATTTCTGAGGCGGGTTGTATCGTTGGCCCGGGGAAGGTGTGTTTGGAAGTTCCCATTAATAAATAGTTCGACCTCTGACTCGCCCTCAGGAGTGCTTTCATGATCAGCCACTACAAGATTTCTGTATCAATCAATCATTCACCACAAATATTTCAGAAACTCATTACCCCTAATTGACTGGCCGTCATTAACAATCAATCAAATACAAAGCATCAATGTTCATTTTTGATAATGAAATGAAACGGATGTCCACGCGAGCCTTTGGCCGCAATTCAGCCCAGAAACATGTGCAAAGGAGTATTACTTTGAAAAAAAATATCTTGTTACGAATTGCCTTAGTGGTGGTTCCGCTGCTGGCGCTATTGGCTACGGCATCAGTGTCGGCGTCTATGGCGGTAACTGTAAAAATTGATCCATCAAGTGCCGTTCTCGTTCCAATCAATGGCGTCAGACAATTTAACGCAACCGTTACCGGAGCAGCCGACACGAGCGTAACCTGGTCGCTGGTTGCCCCTGCGGGTGTTGACCCGACCCTAATCGGTTCAATTAATTCGACTGGCAAATACGTCGCGCCAGCAAATGCAATTCAGGGATTTCCTGCTATCACCGTTAAGGCAACGAGCGTTGCTGATCCGACAATATTTGCGACAAACACCATTACTGTTCGCTACCCGATCCCTTCAATCAGCAGCATCACGCCAAACCCGCTTTCCGCTGGCCCATTCACAATTACTGTGAATGGCAATAATTTCTTTAATGGCGCGCAGGTTCTTTTGAATAACGCCCTGTTGCCCACGACATATATTTCAGCGTCGAAGTTAATGGCAAATGGAACAGCTTCGCAGTTAGGAAATTTCACCATTAAAGTAGCAAATCCGGGGCCGAGCGCAGTTTCGACCGCGACGACAATCAACGTTACCTCGGCGCTGACAGTAACTGTTTCGCCTAATAATTTAAGTATTGCGCCGAATGCTACACAGCAATTTCAAGCCAGCGTCGGCGGCAGCGCAAATCAAGCAGTCACTTGGAAAATACTGGGCGGCGCAAGCGAAGGCGCGATTTCTAGCACAGGATTATTTACTGCGCCGAGCACCGTTCCGACCGGAGGCGCTGTCACAATTGCCGCGTTAGCTGCCGCTGATGGCGTCACGCAAGGTACAGCGACAATCACAATTCAAGACCCACAAGCAATCACGTACGGACGTTTTCTGGAGCAATCAACCTTCGGCCCAACCTCCCAATTGATGGCGCACGCGCAGCAAATTGGAATGGACGCGTTTATTGATGAGCAATTTGCTTTGCCGGAATCCGCGTGGCCTGCGCTTGCTACCGCGCAACGCTCCGACGCGGTGGATGCTTTTTTTGGCAATGCATTCAAAGGACAAGATCAATTACGACAACGCATGATTTATGCGCTCAGCGAAATCATTGTGATTGCGATGAACAAAAATACCAATGGCAATGAAATTGTGCCGTGGTTACAAATTCTTAGCCGCAATTCTTTTGGAAACTATCGCACGTTGCTCAAAGAAATTACGCTTGATGCTTCGATGGGAAAATATCTTGACCTCGTCAATAGCGGAGTCGGTGCAGGCGCACCAAATGAAAATTACCCGCGCGAAGTCATGCAATTATTTTCGATAGGTCTTTATCAATTAAATCAGGACGGTTCACCCAAACTTGATGCCAACGGCAATCAAATTCCAACTTATACACAAACTGACGTACAACAATTAGCACGCGCATTAACTGGTTGGACAAATTCAAATGCTACCGCAACGACGGGATCAGGCGGGAACTATAATTATTATCCGGGGCCGATGATTCCTGTGCCGGGTAAACATAACACTTCAGCCAAAACAATCCTGGGGCGAGCAATTCCAGCCAATCAAACGATTCAGCAGGATTTGGACAGCGCGATCAATATTATTTTCAGTCATCCGAATGTTGGCCCGTTCATCGCTACACGCTTGATTCGCGCGCTGGTGACCAGTAACCCAAGCCCCGCGTATATCGCCCGCGTCGCTGCTAAATTTGATGACAACGGTGCAGGCGTCAAAGGCGATATGAAAGCTGTTATCAAAGCGATTTTGCTTGACGCAGAAGCGCGTAACGATCAACCGCCCAGCAATTTCGGTCGTTTGCGTACGCCTGTGCAAAGCACGATTGCTTTGGCGCGTGCGGTTGGCATGAATTTGGGGCAAGCATCTCAATTCAACTATCTTTTTTACAACATGAACGAAGGCATGCTGGATGCGCCTTCGGTTTTCGGGCATTACTCGCCGCTCTATCGCATTCCAAAATCAGGCGGAATATATGGGCCGGAATTCCAAATCTTTTCACCCAGTGATGCCATCAATCGCGCGAATTATTTTTACTCGCTGATGTATAACCCCTGGCCGATTAACCCCGTGCTACAGCCATTCGTAAATCTGGCTATCAATCCGAATGCGCTAGTGAATGCAGTGGATAACGCGTTGCTGTTCGGCAGAATGTTGCCATCAACACGCACTGCGATTCTCAATGCATTACCCGCCATGTCGGATGACAATCAACGAACGCTGACGGCATTTTATTTGGCTGCCACATCCGGGGAATACCTCGTACAGCACTAAACAGAATTTTCAGTGAGGGAAAAATGAAGCAAAAAAATAACGTATCTCGTCGCAATTTTCTGCAACTCAGTGCCAGCTTCGGAATGTTGGCAGGCTTAGGAAAACTTCAGTCTTCACAGGCCGCAATCGCATCCGATTACAAAGCGCTGGTTTGTATTTTTATGTTTGGTGGAAACGATGGTCACAATATGGTTGTGCCGCTCAGCAACCCACAATATAGCGCTTATCAAGCGGCGCGCACTTCATTAACAATGCCTCCTAATCAATTGCTTGGCATTACTGATCCTGTGCAAGGCTCCTTCGGTTTGCATTATGGTTTGCCTGAATTACAAGCGCTATACAACCAGAAAAAAATGGCAGTTCTCGCCAACGTTGGCACACTTATTCAACCGACGGCTTATGCCAATTTAACGAACCCGAATTTTCCCTTGCCAACAAATTTGCGGTCGCACTCCGATCAGGTTGTGCAAATGCAAACAGGCATTCCCAATTCCAGCGGCAGTTCAGGCTGGGGCGGACGCGCGTTGGATGCGGTGCAAAGTTACAACGCAAATGCTAGTTTTCCGGTTTCTATTGCAATGAACAGCCCTTCAATTTATTGCGCTGGATTAGTCACGCAAGGAGTAAGCCTGCAACCGGGAAATTACCTTGATCAAAATGCAATGAGCATTTATCCGCCGACTGCTGCGCAAGCGCGCGTGACAGCACAACAACAAATTGTAGGCACTGATAGCGGCAATCAAATTATTAACGCCGCGCAAAAATCTACGGCGGACGCCATCGCGCTAAATCCATTATTGAAAGCGGCAGCAAGCAGCGTCACTTTTCCGAAAGCATTTCCGTCAACGTCGATTGGCGATCAACTCAAGGAAATTGCCCGCATTATCAAACTCAATTCGGCGAGTTCGGGGCGGCAAGTTTTCTTTTGCAGCCTTGGTGGTTTCGACACGCACAGCGGGCAGGCTTATCAGCAATGGTATTTGCTCTCACAAATTAGTGCTGCGCTGGATGCGTTTTATGCCGCCACAAGTTCGTGGGGCATTGAGAATCAAGTGACATCATTCACGCTTTCTGATTTTGGTCGCACGTTGCAAGCAAGCGGCTCAGGATCGGATCACGGCTGGGGTAGCCATCATTTAATTCTTGGTGGCGCGGTCAACGGCGGCAAAATTTATGGGCGCTTTCCGTTGATGACGAATTACACCAATTTCAATTCATCCGCTGATGATTATGCAGACACGCGCGGCGTCATGTTGCCAAGCACTTCTCTCACACAATACGGAGCCACACTGGCAAAATGGTTTGGCGCAACCGATGTCCAACTCAATAGTATTTTTAACACCCTGCCCAATTTCGCCACTACCGATTTAGGTTTCCTCTCTTAACTCATAACAGGCAAGCCGATGTCTCACCACCATTCGGCTTGCCTGATTCTTGCTAATTTCGTAAAGTAGTGATGTTGCTCCCGTAGCTCAGCAGGATAGAGCATCTGCCTTCAAGTAGGAGCCTGTGCGAAGAATAGAAATTTGTACAGTGGAGGGTGCTATATCGGTGAATCTCTAAGGAAGCTTTCGGGCTTCTATGACAACACCGAGGTAACCCAATATGATTATTGGGGCACCGTAGAGGCCATACGCATCCAGGCTGAAATGCCTAAGATATGGTCCAGACCACAACTCAGTTTCTGAGCCTAGGGAAATCTAGGGTGGTAAGCTAAGCAGAGGGTCGCGTGTTCGAGTCACGCCGGGAGCACCACAAATTTTCCTGCAAGTCCCCCCATTATTTTTATGCGCTATATCATTCATGGAGCCGGAGCGATAGGTTGTCTCGTCGGCGGTTTACTCGCCGACACCGGAGCCGACGTAATTTTCATTGCTCGCCCTGAACAAGCTAGCGCAATCAACAAACGGGGAATCACGATTCATTCGATTTATTACCCGACCAAGCACATCACCAATGTCAAAGCCGTACTGACTCCGAATGAAATTACGCCGCAAGCAAATGACCTCTTAATGCTCGCGGTCAAAAGTTCGCAAACCAACGCGTGCATTCATGATCTTCATGAAGTTTTTCCGCAAGATACGCCAATTTTTTGTGTCCAAAATGGTGTGCGCAACGAAACTGTCGCGGCTGAACGATTTTTGCACGTTTATGGCGTGATGGTGGCGATTGCAGTTAATTCCATAGATCACGGCATAATTTCACAAACGATGAAAAATAATTTAGTCGTAGGGAATTACCCGCTCGGTTGCGATAAATTGGCGATAGGAATGGCACAAGTTTTCTCCAATGCCGGATTCGATACGCGTATTTCTGCGCACGTGATGGCTGCGAAATGGGGCAAGCTGATTTTGAATTGCAGTAATGCGCTGCTCGCCATCACTGGTCATTCGTTGCAAGAGGCTTATGCCATTCCCGATGTTGCGTTGATGATGGCAGAGTTGCAGGAAGAAGGGTTACAGCTTGCCAGTGCCGCAAACATTCCCATTGAGCAAGGCAACAGCCCACTTGATGTGTTAGCGATGACAGCGCACGCACGACAAATCGGTGAAAACGCCCTGAACGAAGAAGCCGTCGTAGCCGCACAAAATTTACCCGAACAGCAACGCACATATGCTTCGACCTGGTTTGATTTGAAGCTGAAGCGTGGCGAAACAGAGGCGGGATATTTAAATGGCGAAATTATTTTGCTCGGAGAAAAGCATGGTATTGCCACGCCAATAAATTCGTTGTTATTACAGGTCATTGACCAAATGGCAGATCAATATTTGCAACCGGGTCATTATTCTGTCGCGCAGTTACGCGAAATGATGTCAGTACCACCTGCGTAAGCGTGTAGACCATTGTTAAGAAACCACTCGCTTACGCAGGTGGTACTGACATTGATATTAATTTCCTCTGCGACCAATTTCTGCACGCAAAAAGAAACTGCCTTCCGTCACAATTTTCTCACCCGTCATAATTCCACTTGTAACTCGAACCATATTTCCTAAATCTTCGCCGAGCTGTAATTTTCGCATTTGAAATTGACCAGAACCGAGCGCTACAAACACAACCTGCTCGTTTCCGATTTGTTGCAGCGCGGCTTTCGGAATTGCGATAGCATCTTGCTGACCTGCAATATTCAAAGCCATATCCACGAACATTCCGATTTTCAGAACCTGATTTGGATTTGGCACTTCAATGCGAATTTGTGCCGTGCGCGAAGCCGGATCAATGCGCGGATCAATATAAGAAATCGTGCCGTTAAATTGTCGCCCTGCGTACGATGGCGAACTCACAATAACTTTTGCGCCCATTCGCATCGCGCCGAAATCTTTTTCAAACACATTGCCGATAACCCAAACGGTGGAAAGGTCAGTTACCGAAAATAGACTATCGGTCACGGCTACAACTTGACCAATATTCACGCCGCGCGCAGTGATGATGCCTGACGAAGGCGCAGGCACGACAACTTCGGATCGCACATCAGCATTATTTTTCAGCGCTTCAATTTGTGCATCCGTCATTCCCAGCAACTTTAATTTTTGGCGATGACTGGCGTGTTCGGCGTGATGCTCGTGTAATTTTACTTCAACTTCTTGCAATTCCTGTTTGCTAACCGCGCCAATTTCGGCAAGCTTGCGATAGCGCTCTGATTGCGAAATATGCAAATCAAGATTCGCTTCGACTTTTAAATATTCTGTTTGTTCTTGCGCTAATTCAGTGCTGTATATCGTCGCCAACGGTTGGCCTTTTTTTACAAAATTCCCAAGCTCAGCTTTGACAGCCAGCACGCGCCCGCCAACTAACGGCATCACGCGTGTTTCTTTATAAGAATTCGCTTGCACTGTGCCTGTCGTGCGAAGCTGATTGGAAATGTTTTGCGATTTGACTTCTGCGTATTGCAAATTAATGCGCGCCAACATTTCCGGCGCGAACGTGAGATCGGCTTTGCCTGAAGTTGGTGTGGAGTTTTCTCTTGTTGATTCGACGCTAGGAACTTCACGCCCGGCGACACTTTCAACGGAAGGAACTTCACGTCCCGCTCTATTATTTTGTGGCTGCGGCGCACGACGCAAAATAACTGCAGCCAATATAATCAGGCACAGCAGCGCGATTATCGCCACTGCAATTTTTATTTTATTGTTGGGCGGCGAAGTCTTTTCTATTTCGCCTTCATCTGAATTTTCAGTCATAAAAAAAACCGAAAAATTATTTCTCAATCGTTTTGCCGACGGCGTTATCTAAATCCGAACGCGCCAGAAAAAGTTCTTTTTGTGCGGCTACATAATTCATCTGAATTTCGACGAGGCGTTTTTGCTCAGCTAAAACGTCCATTAGTCGTAAATAACCAAGCTCAAAACTTGCACGTACTACGCGCAAATTATTTTGTGCCGCAGCGAGTAATTCTGTGTCATAAATTTTTAGCACGCGAGCTGCACCTTCGTATCGCAACCACGCAGCGTTCACTTCGCGGCGCACAATTGTTTCGATAAATTCGCGGCGCAATCGTGCTTCTTCGCTCGCGGCGACCGCAGCTTCAATATTGCCCTGATTTTTATTGCGCGTCGGCAACGTAATCGTCATGCCAGCGCGTACCATTGTGTTTGTCATGCTAATGCGTTCGAGGCCGCCCGTTTCCGGCATTACGCCATACATATCGAAACGCCAACTTTGCAAACCAAATTCGGCGAACACGCTCAAATCATACTTGCCCTCAGTTTTTGCCTGCTCAGTCATCGCGTCCGCGACAGACTCAGCCGCGCGCGCAGCTTGTAAATCCGGGCGCGTTTTTATAGCAAGGCCGATCAATTCCTGTTTGGTCAATGTAACTGGAACGCTCAAAAATTCGCCGCTAATTTTTAGTGGTTCTTCAGCGCGCACACCAAGTAAAGATTTCAACTCTTCCAACAACACAACTACACGATTTTCATTTGCCTGCTTTTGCGCTGTGAGTTTATTGAGTTCGACTTGTAATTGCTTTTGTTCGAGTGGAGCGCTCGCGCCTTCGGTTACGCGCGCTTTTATGAGGTCGTAATTATTTTGATTGAGTTCCAGCAATCGTTCGCTGAGTTCCAGCGTGCGCATCGCTTCAATAGTGTCGGCATATTTTGTGCGAACGTTTGCGGCTAGTTGTCGTTCGCGTTCGGCAATTTCATATCTCAAGCGTGTCAATTCGCGCTCAGCCACATTAATGCGCCGCAGGCGACGCCCGCCAGCTTCGAGCGGCAACGTCATCATCACCGAAGCTGTTTTCATGCTGTTGTCGGTGAGGCTCGATAAGCCTGAAGTTTCCAACATTGGATTCGCACGCAAGCCTGCTTGTTTTAATTTTCCGCTCGCGCCGTCCAATTGTTTGCGATCTGCCCGCAAATTTAAATTGTTCGTCAACGCGTATTGCACAGCTTCGTTCAGATTTACTTCTTTGCTCTGCGCGAGTCCAGATGCAGCTAAAATTGCAATAACAAAAATAATGCGATAACTCATACAACACGCGCGACAAACGAATAGTGCGCTGAATCCTGCCTGTAAACTCACAAGCAGGATTCAGCATTTTGATTACTGCCTGCCTTGAATTTCTTTGTAAACATATTTTGCCAGTTCGTTAATTTGATCTGGTTGAAGTTTATCTTTGAATGCAGGCATCACACCGGAACCCCCATTAATTTGGGCGGTAAGTTGTTCGAGAGAGCGGGTCATAGGAACGCCTGTCTTGAAGGTCGGGCCAACCACGCCTTCGCCTTTGATGCCATGACAGGCGCTGCAATTTTGTTGATACAACGCGCCAGTAGCAGCCACATCTTTCACGCTAATCCCGCCTTTCGCAGATTCACCGCACGCCAGCGCTCCGACTGCAGCTAAGAACACAAGTAGTTTCAAATATTTCATTTTCCTATCCTTCAGTTAGAGAGTTATTTTCGTTTCGGGTTAATAATTGAGTTATCCAATCTGTTTTGCCATAAAAATATCCGGCTTGCCAAGCCCGTTGGCATCGGGAATTACACCAACAATCACGAACCCTAACTTTTGGTAAAACTCATAAGGATGATTTTTACGATTTTCGATGTTTGCAATATGTGCCCAAACATCGGGATATAAATTTACATTGGAGAGCGAAGTTCTGCCGTCTTCGTCATCTGTCCCAAAGTAAAGCGTAATAGCGCCGTTTGCTTTGGCAATTGTTTCAAGCTCCTGTACAAGCGCACTCCCGATACCTTTGCCTCGTAACGATTCACGCACGACGAGCGGATGCAATTCCCAGGCGTGCCCACTATAAGTTTCAATCCCGCCAATCCAGCCCATCACATTTTCATTATCATCAAGCGCGATGCGGCTGATGCGATCTTCCGCCAACGAGTCGCGCACTTCCTCCAATGCATCGCCAATCGTAGGCCACGCTTCAGGCGCGGTGTCTTGGAAAGATTTATACAACAACTCAGCACATTGCTGGATTGCTTTTTCATTGTCAGATGTCAGGTCAATAATTTGCATACTAAGTGGAGGACGAGCAGCCTACTTGCGCTATTCCGCAAGCACAATTTCTTGCGATGCTCGTTGCGTCACGAGCCTTGCTTCTTTTCTCAATTTTCGTTCCTGCAACCAAAAGAAAATTGCGGGGGTGACAATCAATACATGAAGCAATGAACTCACCATTCCGCCAAGCACTGGCGTAGCGAGTGGTTTCATCACTTCTGATCCGGCGCGCGCGCTCCACATAATCGGCATTAAGCTCGCCACAATTGTCGAAACAGTCATAACTTTTGGGCGCAATCGCAGCAAAGCACCTTCTGTCACCGCTGCCATTAAATCTTTGCGCGTCATTGTAACGCCTGCAGCAACGCATTCTTCACGTTTGCGCGCGACGGCTTCTTCCAAATAAATTACCATCACCACGCCTGTTTGTACGGCAGTTCCAAACAATGCGATGAAACCAACCCAAACCGCTACGGAAAAGTTGTAGCCCATTGCGTAGAGCAAAAACACGCCGCCCGTTAATGCGAATGGAACGGCAAGCAACACGTGCGCAGCTTCAAGAAACGAGTTGTAAATCATAAACAGCAACACGAAAATCACGACCAGCACGAGTGGCAATACAATTCCCAATCGCTCTTTGGCGCGAATTTGATTTTCGTATTCGCCGCTCCATTGAAAATAATAGCCCGCTGGCAATTTAATTTGGGCTTGCATCTCACGCTTGGCTTCTTCGACAAAACTCCCAACGTCACGTCCGCGCACATTCATCACTACGGTTGCGCGCAACAAACCATTTTCGCTCGAAATCATGAACGGCCCATTTTCATTGGTGATCGTGGCAACTTGGCTGAGCGGAATTTGCTGCGCCCCCACTAACACGTTTGCAATTTGACGCGGATCATTGCGATATTCCGGCGCGTAACGAACGCGAACAGGGAAGCGTTGGCGGCCTTCAATTGTCACCGCAAGATTTGTTTCGCCGACAGCTTTTTCGATTACTTCTTGAATTTCGCCTACGGACAAACCATAGCGCGCGGCGGCTTCACGATTTACTTTGATGTTCAGGTACGGAGCGCCAGCAATTTGTTCGGGATAGACATCGGTCGCACCCACGATTTTACTGAGGATTTTTGCTGCGACCTGAGCGCGTTCTTCCAGCAATTTCAAATCATTGCCAAAAATTTTCAAGCCAACTTGCGTGCGGATTCCGGTCGAGAGCATGTCTATGCGATTGCGAATTGGTTGCGTCCAAATATTTGTGACGCCCGGCAAGCTCACCTTTGCATCAAGCTCCGCAATTAATTTTTCGCGCGTCATTCCCGCTCGCCACTTTTCTTTTGGCTTTAAGTGAATAACCGTTTCGATCATGTTTGTAGGCGAAGGATCAGTCGAAGTTTCGGCACGTCCAGGTTTGCCGACTGCCCATTCGACTTCAGGAAAACTTTTGATAATTGCATCTTGCTTGCTCGTGATTTCAAGCGCTTGTGGCAAGGACACGCTCGTATCCGTTACAGGCATAAACATGATGTCGCCTTCATCCAGCGATGGCATAAATTCAGTACCAAGCGGATGCATGTTTTTGACGATGCCTGAAATCAATGGAATATCTGCCGTGGCTGTTCTTGCTTTGGAAAGCCAGCTTGAAGAAGTTGCCAAGGCAATCGCAATCGTCAATAAAATCAGGGCTGCGACAAGTGTGATGACACGATGATGCAAGGCGAAACGAAGTAATGGTTTATAAATCCACTGCAAAAATCGCATTACAGGATTGTCTTCTTCTTTATGAAATTTTCCGCCGAGCAATAATGTACAAAGCACAGGAACCAACGTCACGGCAATGATCGTAGCGCCCACCATCGCAAACGTTTTTGTGAAGGCGAGCGGATGAAATAACTTGCCTTCCTGTCCAGTCAACGCGAACACTGGAATGAAAGCCAAAATAATAATTGCCATCGAAAAGAAAACTGGACGCCCCACAAGTTTTGTCGCATCGGAAACGGTTTCCCAAACTAGCTGGCGATTGGCCGGATCAACCTTGCGCTGTTCCAAAAAGCGAAAACAATTTTCCGTTACTACAATTCCTGCATCTACCAACACGCCAATCGCAATTGCAATTCCTGCGAGTGACATCAAGTTCGATGTGATACCGACATAATGCATCAGCAAAAACGAAGTCAGCACCGCCAGTGGCAAGGGTAATGTCACAATCAAAATTGAGCGAAAATGAAATAAGAAAATTATATGCGCCAGTGTGACGAGTAAAATTTCTTCGATCAACGAAATCTTCAGTGTGTCTGTCGCGCGATTAATCAATTCCGTCCGATCATAAAACGGCACGATTTTCACGCCCGCTGGCAATCCAGCTTTTAGCTCTTCGATTTTTTGTTTGACTGAATTGATTACGTTGAGCGTGTCTACGCCGTAACGCGCAACGACTACGCCGCCGACAGCTTCTTTACCATTTTTGTCGAGCGCTCCTTGTCGGAACGCTCCGCCTATTTTTACATCCGCAACATTTTTTACATAGATCGGCGTACCGTTGCGCGATTCAATCACGATGTTTGAAATGTCATCTGTCGAAGCAATTAACCCGATGCCCCGCACAACTGTCCACGTTCCGCCGGATTCGACAACATTACCGCCAACATTGTTATTGCTGCGTTCGATAGCTTCAATAATTTTGCTGAGCGGCAAATCGTAACTGCGCAAACGATTTGGATCTATGTCAATTTGGTATTGCTGCACATATCCGCCCACGCTGCCGACTTCTGCAACTCCCGGTACAGCATTAAGTTGATAGCGCACGAACCAATCTTGCAATGAACGAAGTTCAATTAAGCTGTGCTTGTCGCTTTCGAGCGTGTACCAAAAAATTTGGCCTACGCCCGTTGCGTCAGGCCCTAACGTAGGCTTAACGCCGTCTGGCAAATTTCCGCCCACCAACGTTAATCGTTCCAAAACTCTCGTGCGAGCGAAGTACAAATCCACACTATCCTCAAAAATCACATTGATCATTGAGAAACCAAATGCGGATTGCGAACGCACAACCTTGACTCCGGCTAAGCCTTGCAAATTCACAGTGAGCGGGTAAGTGATTTGGTCTTCGACTTCCTGCGGGCTGCGACCCGCCCAATCAGTAAACACAATCACCTGATTTTCGCTCAAGTCAGGTATCGCATCTATTGGCGTGTGCAGCAACGCATAGTAGCCCCAGCCCGCCAATGCGAGATAAATCGCCATAACGAGAAAGCGATTTTTGAGCGAAAATTCGATGATGCGATTAATCATTTGAATTTGGGGCTTCGGTCTTAGGGCTTTGGCCTTTGCATCTTTGCGCGTAGTACTTATTTCTTACGAGGCCAATCAAAGCCCCAAGCCCGAAACCCAAAGCCCGAATTTTTATTTTGCCGTAATTGAGAAATCTGTTTTCCCTTCGCCCGCGCTTCCTTTGTAAGCGACGTGCGCAGTCCAAGTCCCTGCCATTTCTAATTTTGTAGTTGCCTGATAAACGCCTGGTGTATTCGTTGTCAGTAATTTCACATTATTTTTCATGTGAGGCATTGAACCCATCGCAGGCATATCAATAACAATTGTACTCGCACCAACGTCTACAGGCTTGCCATCCACGCCGCGAAATTCAACGGTAAAATCATTATCACCTTCCTTAAAATGCCCCTGCGGATTGGAAAACACTACAGATAAATTTCCAATTTTGGCGGCAGCGATTTCTTTTCCACTCGTTGCAGTGGAACTCACCGACGAGGCAGTTGCAGTTGTTGCTGGCACATTTGATGAAGTATTCGTTGGCGAAGATTTTTCGCAGGCAGTCATAGCCAATAAACCAAAGACAATTAGTATTAAGAGCGTAATTTTCGTTTTCATAATTTCCTTTCGTTATTGCACGATAATCTTGCCGCGCAGCATATTCATTCCGCACGTAAATGTCAGTTCGCCATCGTTCTTAGGCGTGATTTCTACTCGCACGGCTTTGTTTAGCGGCAGCGATTTTTCTATTTTGTAATCTGGAATAACAATTTCGGTTCCACACGTTTGATTCGTCTGGCGAATGAACGTGATTTTCGTAGGCACATCTTTTTTGACCGTAATGACCTTAGGTTCATATCCCTTTTTGGTAATTTTGACGATAATATTTTGCGCAGAATTCGCGCGACCATTCGCCGTCAAACTCGCAAAAATTACTAGCAATAAAACGCAAGCTATTTGTTTTCTCACACGAACCTCCTGCGACCACGGAACAATAAGACCAATCACATCAATAAGTTAAAGAAAGAAGGCTTGAGAGATAGTGAAATTAAAGTCGTAAGCTGGCTGTACGCAAATAGGTATCTTGAGATTTGTGAACGGGTAGGATTTGGTAGGAGTTAATAATCTGATTTTGTATATCCGACGGCGGGCGAGCCATTGTCAGAGGTGCCGCAATCAAATTTACGAGTTGCGGCGAATCAACTAAAACACTACTTGGCGCTGAAGTGGGTTCGCTTATACACAAACAATCATTCGCGCAATTCGTTGTCGGCTGAGCTATCACAAGTTGATGCTGATTCATCATACAAGTGCCGTTAGATAGACAGCAGCTCATTTCTTCTTCGTCACTATTCATTTGCGCAATCGCTTCGCAAACTTCCGCAGAGAGTTGGTACACCTGCGCAGCCGCTGGCAATCCGCCAAACGTTACTAAAAGAAAAATTGTGATGAATCGTTTCAACATTTATTTGCTAGAGTGAACTATAGCACCAATTTTTCCATCATCGCAACTCTAGAGTTTTGCCGCTCTAACTATCCGGTTACAAACAATCGCCTTATCAGTTATTATTACAGATTCAATAAGACTGTCTAACGTTTGAGGCAAGATAATGTATCAATTCGATGAAGAATTTGACGTAATCGTCATCGGCGCAGGTCACGCCGGATGCGAAGCCGCGCACGCTGCGGCACAAATGGGCGCAAATACGGCAATGGTGACTTTCAATCTGGATTTAATCGCGCAAATGTCGTGCAACCCCGCGATTGGCGGTATTGCTAAAGGCCACCTTGTGCGTGAAATTGATGCGCTTGGCGGATTAATGGGGCGCGTAATTGACGCAACAGGAATCCAGTTCCGAATGCTCAATCGCTCTCGCGGCCCAGCGGTTCAAGCTCCGCGTGCTCAGGCAGATCGAGCGTTATATCGCCAGCAAATGCGCCGCGAACTAGAATCCATCCCTAATCTTGCTTTACGACAAGGCGAAGTCGTAGAAATTCTCGTCGAAAACGAACAAGTTATTGGCGTTGAGCTAATGGATAGTCGTTTGCTAGGTGCGCACGCAGTAATCGTTACTACAGGTACTTTTCTCAATGGTCTAATCCATATTGGCGAAAAACGCTTTTCCGCAGGGCGTTCTGGTGAATTGCCATCAATTAAACTTGCCGAAAATTTGCGAGAATTGGGTTTCAGAATTATGCGCCTAAAAACAGGCACTCCGCCGCGTCTTGATGCTCGCAGTATTGATTTTGCGGCGTTTGAAGAACAACCTGGCGATGAAAAACCAGTTCCATTCTCGTTTTCGACCAAAGAAATTACGCGTGGTCAGATTTCCTGTTACGTTGGATATACAGGCCAAAAACTCCATCAAATGATCCGTGACAATATCAGCCGTTCGCCACTTTATAGCGGACAAATTCAGGGGATTGGCCCGCGCTATTGCCCGTCCATTGAAGATAAAGTCGTTAAATTTCCCGACAAAGACCGTCATCAGTTATTTTTAGAGCCGGAAGGCTACACCACTTATGAAGTTTATCTGAACGGTTTTTCCACGAGTTTGCCTGCCGATTTGCAGCGCGAACTCGTAAAACAAATCCCTGGCCTTGAAAAGGCGCAAATTTTGCGTCCTGGCTATGCCATCGAATACGACATGATTGACCCGACAGAGCTTTTGCCTTCGCTTGAAACCAAGAAAATTCGCGGCCTCTTCAATGCAGGGCAAATCAACGGCACTACTGGATATGAAGAAGCAGGCGCACAGGGAATCATGGCTGGAATTAATGCTACACGCCACGTGCAACAAAAATCCCCAGTTATTATCCAGCGCGATGCTGGCTACATCGGCATTTTAGTAGATGATTTAATTACGCAAGGCGTAGACGAACCCTACCGCATGTTTACTTCTCGTGCTGAGCAACGATTGAAGCTAAGAATAGATAATGCGGATGACCGATTGAGCGATACTGCTTTTGAAATCGGGTTACTGAATAGCTCAACATTTCAAAACTTTCAAAGCAAAGCTAATAGAAAGAGCAACTTACGCGCTCATTTCGAGCAGACCACTATCAATCAACGCAGCGAAGGCTACCATGATTTTTCCCAAGCAACGGGGGTTTCTTTAAATGAAGGGATATCATTAAGCCAGTTAGCAAAACGTCCAGAAATGTTATCCGAACAGTTAGCATTATTACTACCACCAGAATTGCGCGAATATCCTGTTGAAGAACTAACAACAGTCGTGACAGATTTCAAATACGCGGGTTATCTGGCGAATCAGGAAAACTTGGCTGCGCGATTAGCAAAAGCCGCACATCGAACAATTCCAGCCTCTTTACAATTTTCGACTATTCCAGGGCTTTCTAATGAAATGGTTGAGCGCCTAAAACGTATTCAACCGCAAACAATCGGGCAAGCAATGCGGATTCCAGGTATTACTCCAGCAGCAATTTCGCTCTTAACGATTCACGTGGAACTAATATCACGTCAAAAATCTAACTAAGTGAACTCAAAAACGTATCAACTATTTACCGCCGAACTACAAAGCCACCTCGAATTCTGGCCTGAGGGGTTTTCCAAGGAACAAATTGAGCAATTCTTTGCTTATTACCAGCTAGTTTTGAAGTGGAACCCACACTTGCATCTCACGACAATTACCGAGCCAGTTGATTTCGCTATTTATAACATCCTTGAGTCTGCTTTTGCGCTCCAACATATCCAGCCAAGCATTCCCGAAATTTATGACATAGGAACAGGTGCAGGAATTCCCGGCATTCCCATTGCGATACTTCGCCCAAACCTCACCGTCAATCTAACTGACGCAAATAAGAAAAAAGCTATTTTTCTTAAAGAGGCATCAAGTGCCCTCGCACTCTCCACCACAAGAGTACTAAATCAACGCTTCGAGGATTTTCCGCCTATTCCAGAGAACGCTTGCCTGCTATCTCGCGCCCTAGACGATTTACCCAAACTCATACCAGCATTAATGCGATTAGGCACCCAAGGGAGACAAATCCTCCTTCTTGGCAACGAAGAACTATTGAGTAAAGCCGCTCCCCACATCCCTGAGAACTGGTTAAGAACCCGTATTTCAATCCCAAAATCCCAAAATCGCTATTTAATTTCATTTCTAGCAGCTTAAGTTCCACGTGAAACTTATCAAAAATAGATTTCCAGGCATGTTTCACGTGCAACACTCTTTCTATTCTTTGCAACCCTGAGAACTTATGATAATTTGCAGGTCAAACAAATTTAGCCAACTAGATCGGTGTTTATGGGCAAAATAATCGCTATCTCAAATCAAAAAGGCGGCGTCGGAAAAACGACTACTGCAATCAATCTCTCCGCATCACTCGCAGCAGCTGAGAAAAAAACGCTATTGGTTGACCTTGATCCACAGGGAAACGCTACCAGTGGGGTAGGGATCAAGAAAGGCTCATTTAAGCGTGGGCTGTATCACTGTTTAATAATGAACGAGCCGATTAGTAACGTTAGTTTGCCAACAGAACTGGAATTCCTCAAAGTTGTGCCCTCAGACAGAAATCTGGCGGGCGCAGAAGTCGAATTGGTTGACTTTGAAAATCGGGAATTTCGCTTAAAGAAGCTGCTGGAAGATGTTCGCAATGACTATGAATATATTATTGTGGACTGCCCGCCCAGTTTAGGTCTACTTACATTAAATGCGCTTACTTCAGCAGATTCGATTCTTGTTCCTATTCAATGTGAATATTTCGCGCTGGAAGGAGTAACCGAATTATGGGACACGCTGGTTCGCATTCGGCGCGGGCTGAATCCAAATCTTGCGATTCAGGGTTTTCTGCTCACAATGTTTGATGAGCGAACTAATTTAGCGAATCAAGTAGTTTCGGATTTGCGCGATTTTTTAGGCACTCAAGTGCTGAACACAATGATTCCCAGAAATATTCGACTGGCAGAAGCCCCAAGTTACGGTAAACCCATTATTTTATATGATATAAAATCTAAAGGGGCCGAAAGTTACATAAATCTTGCGAAAGAGGTGATGGACAATGACCAGAAGAGCACTCGGTAGAGGTCTCAGCGCCCTACTTTCCGATGGGCCCCAATTAGACGCCAAAAGAGAAGAACTGCGGGATATTGATATTGATTTAATTGATTCAAATCCTGATCAGCCGCGTACGGTTTTCGCCGATGAAAAAATCGAAGAATTGGCGCAGTCAATCCGTGAAAATGGGCTTGTACAGCCGATTTTGCTGCGTCGCAAGGATAATGGCCGGTACCAAATCGTAGCAGGAGAACGACGTTGGCGCGCTTCTCAACGAGCGGGGTTACAACGTATTTCTGCCGTGATCCGCGATATAGAAGATGATAAACTGTTGGAACTAGCGCTCATCGAAAATATTCAGCGACAGGAATTGAATCCAATTGAAGAAGCAGCCGCCTATCAACGGCTGATGAATGGGCTTGGATTAACCCAGGAAGACATAGCGAAACGAGTGGGAAAAGATCGCTCTTCAGTTGCCAACTATGTTCGATTATTAAAATTGCCCGATTCTGTCCAAAAGCTTTTAGAAGAAGAAAAATTGTCAATGGGACATGCGCGGGCGCTGCTAGGACTGGAGTCGCAACAAGCACAAGCAGCATTGGCACAAGAAGTCGTGGCGCGCAAGCTTTCAGTGCGCGAAATTGAGCGTGCAGTGCATAATAAAGTAGCGGCAAATAACGAACAGGATGCCTCGACGACGGTAAAAAATGATGCTAACATTCGCGCTGCTGAATTAAAGCTTAAGCGGTTTCTCGGCACCCAAGTAAAAATCCAAATCGGTGCAAAAGGCGGAAAAATCAGCATTGATTTCAGCTCAGCAACGGAGCTGGATCGGATTTATTCGATTCTTATGCGAAAAGCAGACCCCGCGTCGTCCGAGAATCCCAATAACTAAAAAGTTGCACAAGTAATTTGAATTTTTTATTTGGCCCTTAATCCCCACCTAACAACCAAAAAAGGGAATAAAATATATGATGAAATTTGGGAAATCTTCTTCAGCAAATGTAACGACCTCTGAAGCCCCTGTAAGTGACTTACGAGGATTTTTAGGGGAGGGAACACATATCAATGGCGAGGTCACATTTAAGGATATTCTTCGCGTTGATGGTCAAATCTCAGGAAAAATTATTTCAGAATCAGGGACGCTTCTAGTCGGTGAAAGCGGTCATGTTAAGGCTTCCGTTGAAGCAGCGAATGTTTCAGTGAGCGGCATAATCGAAGGAACTGTTACCGCAAAGAACAAAGTAGAAATACATCCGACCGGAAAAATTCTAGGTGACGTTTATACGACAGCTTTTATCATTCAACATGGAGCAGTTTTTGAAGGTAAGAGTCAGATGACAGGGCGCGCTGATTCGACATCGAAAACACCTGCTAAAACACCTCCCGCAGAAAAAGAAATCAACAGCGCAGTTAAACAATCATAGCGGCTTGAGGAAAAGGCGGCAAATCATTGTCGCCTTTAACTTTATCTTTTTTTCCACCTACTTATCCACAAGTAATCCACAGAGTTTTCCACAGGGTTTTCCACAAGTAAAAAAACTACGGAAAAACCTGTTGATAACTATTTAAAATCATTTGAATTAAGCTACTTACATTTACCGAATTGAAGGGAAAATGTGCAGGGTTCACATGAACAATTTGGCTGTGCGCTTTTCCTTTTGGCTCCCATCGTTGTGCAAAAATATGCGAACCGGAATTCACGAAAATCGTGATGAGAGGAGTGCCGCAAGCCGCAGCAAAATGTTGACCTGACGAATCGTAGCCCACATAGCAATCACTCGCCTGAATAATAGATGCAAAACTGCCGATACCACCTTGCCAAGTATAAATGTCACTTCGCCAATTATCGGATGCTAATTTTTCTTGGAAATTTTTCTCAGTTAGTTCGACAATTTTATTGTTATTTGCCAGTAAGGCCTTAGATATTTTTTCAATCTGAGAGAGTTCAATTTCCGATATACCTTTATCCAGAATTATCGTGGCTTGTTCAGCCAAAAGCGCAGTCAATTGAATTTCAAAATCTTCATTGACGCGTTTTGCAGTATTTCCACCAACACCAAAGCTAAGCACAATAATTGGTCGGGATAATTCAAGCTTTAATTTGGCAGAAATCGTGCTTCCAATATTTTTTATTTCCGTTTGTAAGGCAAGAAAAGGAAAGGACTCAATATCGGTCCGGCAAATTTCATTGATCCAGCCAGATGTTAACGCCCCCAGCTCTTCTTTTTCTGGATGTTGATAATTTCGACTTGGAAAATAAAAATAATTATTGGCTTCGAGAGGAGCAGGTAATAGTGGCAATAATCCTAATTGCGTCAAGCGCGAATCAGGGTCAAAAATACAAAATTCATCCTTCTCTATTTCATTAATTTCCTGCTCAACAATAGCAACGACTTCCAACCAACTCAACAAACGAGTCAACAGTCTGCCACCTCGACCGTATTGAATTTTTTGTATGCGAATTCTCGGCTCGCCGCCATATAGCTCATTTAATTTTTCTGAGCCAAGCAAAACAATTTCCGTCTGCGGAAACTGATGCAAAAGATGCGCCATCAGCACACTGGTGATCGCAACATCAGCACCAATCGTTACGCGAGAAAGGATTAAGATTTTTTTCAGCTTACGCGTTGGCACTAAAAATTTATTTGGACGATTGATCGTTGCTCGACGTGCAAGTAAAGCGGATTCATCGGGAAGGTTGAATGCATTAAGTTTTTCATCTAGTAATTGACCTTCGGGAAGCTGCCGACAAAAAGAAATAACTTGTGCAAATACTTGATCGTAAAGTTCGCACAGCTCAGGTTGAAAGGAATCATTCAATTTTTCGATCAAGTTTGGGAATAACGCTTCAAGACCGATGCGCGAAATTTCAGATTGCGGTGCAGCGTTGAGCAGGCAAAGTAATTCAACCGCATCACGAAGTGGTTGGCTCGTCGCCTGATGAAAAGCAGAAAATAACTCTGTCGCTTTTGCCGCATAAAACTGAGCTTGGGCAACGGTCAGCGAAGAAATTTCTTGTTTGCATTCGTGCAAGTAATGCGCCGCTTCGAGTCGTAGGGATTCCATCGCGGCAAACTATAACATTTTTCCAAACGGCAAAGCGATGCGCTATACTCTAGCGTGCTCCCACTCGATTTGGACTTCCAAACATGCTGTATTTCATTCGCCAAATTCTCTTCGTATTCTTAATATTCATCAGCGTTATCGCCATTGCCCAAGACACGCCGAAGCCTGATCAAAAAGAGGAAGTTTTGCGGCTGGACACAAATTTAGTTTCGATAGATGTAAATATCACCAGCAAAACAGGCGCAAAAAATCCAGCCAATTTACAGGCGCAGGATTTTTCTATTTACGAAGATGGCGTGCGCCAAAAGATTGAGAATTTTTCCAGCGCAGAGTTACCATTTAATGTAGCCATCTTGATTGACACATCTGGCAGCGCAAAAGATGAAGTTGAGATGATGAAAAAAGCTGTGCGCCGATTTATGCATGAATTGCGCCCGCAAGATCGCGTAGCGCTTATCGAATTAAATCAACAAGTCACGGTCTTGGAAGAACTCACCGCCGAGCGCGAGAAAATTGATTCCGCGCTCGCTTGGTTGCAACCAGGTACGGGTACAGCTTTTTACGACGCGCTGCAACTTTCCATCGAAAAAGTTTTCGCCAAAGTCGAAGGTCGCAAAGCAATCATCGCGTTAACCGATGGCGTAGATTCTACGGGCGTGACAACCTATGATGAAATTTTGCCAGAAATTGAAAAATCAATGGCGGCAACATATTTCTTAGAACTTAATACGGAGTCAATCACAGAAACAGGAATGATGATGGATTGCGATGCAGAGAAAAGTTTTCATTTCTCCAGCAAGCAATTGAAAAAATATTTGGACGAATATGCTGATGCCGCCGATGCTGCGTTATATCAAGATCATTGCCGCGTGCCGCGTTTGGAGCGTCTACAAATCAATAAGCGCTTGTACGAATCGGCGCGCAAAGAATTACGCGAATTAGCCGAACAAACAGGCGGGCGCGTCTATCCGTGCAAACGCTTGTCCGACATAGAGCCTGCGTATGCACAAATCGCAGCCGAACTGCGCACGCAATATTCGCTTGGCTATTATCCTTCCAACGAGAAAAAAGATGGCAAGTGGCGCGCGCTGAAAATTGAACTCAAACGTCCCGGACTTACGGCTAAAACGAAACCCGGATATCGTGCGCCTGGTGAGTAACATTACCCCATCTGGTGTGGCAAGCTTCCCCATCTCGTAGGCAATTTGCCGCAATTAAAAATCCGTCTCCACATAAATTCCCAATAAAAACTGATAAATTTACAATTTTGTGAATTGGCACAAACATTGCAGTTGCCGAAAGCATACCCCTTCAATGCCCGCGAGTCGGAGGAATTATGCAAGGACTTAACAAACAACAACGGCAACAAGAAGAAGCTTCGCTCTGCAAATATTTGGTAGTTTTCAATCTAGCACTGCTGAGTCTTTTTATTTTCTTTTGTTTACATCATTAATAGCTTGTCCCGCTCCGTAGCAATCCACTAATATCGCCCGTTATGGGCAAAGTCTGTTCGCTTGACCAACTCCTGCAATCGCGTGAGCAATTGCGCTCCCAACAAAAAACCGTAGTTTTTACCAACGGATGTTTTGATCTCATGCATCCCGGACATGTGCGCTATTTGCAACAAGCGCGCGAACTCGGCGACGCATTAATCGTAGCGCTCAACTCCGACCGCTCCGTCCAAATTCTCAAAGGCGAATCGCGCCCGATTCTCAAAGAACAAGAACGCGCCGAAGTCATGGCCGCGCTCGCGTGTGTGGACTTCGTTACAATTTTTGACGAAGAAACGCCGCGCGAAATTATCGCTGCGTTATTACCGGATATTCTGGTCAAAGGCGGCGATTGGGGCGTGAGCGAAATTATCGGACGCGAAGAAGTCGAAACAGCAGGCGGGCGCGTGTTAAGCTTGCCGTTTGTAGATGGCGTTTCGACTTCAGAAATTATTGCAAGGATTACTCAATACATTAAAGGATAAATTCTATGCAACCGTTTTCAGATTTGAATGCAATTTTGCAAGATGGCTATTCTTTCCAAAGCGAAGTATACAAATGGCTATCTCCTCTGCCACAAAAGATCACAATTTCAACTCACCAGATAGGAGACTTGATTCTCACCTCGGGGAAAATTCTTGCTTGTGACTTATTAATTGTGCCAGATTCGCGCTATTACTTCATCAAGGAAATAAAACCAGGGCGTTATCCGATCATTCTCAGTGTTGCCGATTTTCAACCGTTAGGTGACGCACGAATCGCTTGCGCGATGGTGCAAATCACTGATGAACCAACTATAAAATGGGAAGTCGCAGCTATGAACAATCCTAGCCCTAACAAAACAGAGGAAATAATCAGCTATGGTGTTGATTCTGGAACAGGAAGTTTTATGGATTTGGATGCTGCAGAAGCAGTTAATAATCAATTTCCAGAACTAAATGAATTTGAGGAGTTTTGTGACCAAGTTACTTCAGCAATGGAAAAAAATTCCTTAAGTAAACACCGCCTCGACTGGGCTGAGGCTCGAGTAAATAATGAGATGGAAGCCAATATTATAATTTTTGGCTCAGGTTGGGGAGATGGTGGTTACGCTTCCTTTTGGGGCTATGGAGCAAGCGAAAATCTTACGTGTTTGGTAACTGACTTCGCGCTTTTCCCAACAAAAGAAGCAACATAACGCAGAATAAAAGCGAGAAATTTTTTGAGATACAATCAAAATTCCTCCTGAAAGTATTTTGACATTACTCCCATAGTTCGTACAGATTCACCAAAATTGTGGACTATTCACACTCAACTGAAATACAAAATCTCACCGCAGCAATTCGCGCGGGCAAACGCGTTGTCAGCATTGCGGGCTTAGGCAATGGCGCGAAGGCGATGATTGTGGCAGCGCTGCAAAAGGCTACGGGCAAGCGGTTTGCATTTCTCACATTGCGCAATCGTGATCTCGAAGATTTAGAATGCGATCTCAAATTTTTCTACAATCAACTCAACTCTCGCACTGAATGCGAAGAATTAGTTTTCACCCTTCCTGCTTCTGAGGCTGATCCGTATGCGGGAACTTCGCCGCACGCGGAATTATTAGAGCAACGCGCGCTGGCATTGTGGCGATTGGCTGCGGGTACAGGCGACATTGTGATGTTGACGGCGCGTTCGTTGATGCAACGATTTGTGCCGCCGCAAGAAACGCAATCAGCTACAGTAAATTTAAAAATCAGCGAAGAGTTGCCGCTTGAATATTTGATGGAGCATTTGCACGCGATAGGTTATGTGCGCGCCGATCCAGTCAATAATATCGGCGAATATTCTTCGCGCGGCGGAATCCTTGATGTGTTTTCGCCCAGTCGTGGAACGGAAGAAAGTGACGATGAATTGCGTCCGTTTCGCGTAGAGTTTTTCGGTGATGAAATCGAATCCATCCGCGAATTCGATCCCGAATCACAGCGCTCGCTCAAACAAGTTTCTGAAGCGGTAATTGTGCCGATGCGAGATGAACGATCTTCGGCGCAGGATTTCAAAAACTGGGCACACATTGCGCGCGAACATTGGCACGATGAAAAATATGAACGAGCATTGCGTGATCGTTTGGTCTACGCCGAAGATGGCGAACTATTTCAGGGCTGGGAATATTTGTTGCCGCTTGTGAAACCGCTGACCGCTACGGTGTTCGATTACTTACGTGATACGGTTTTCGTTATTGATGAACCTTCCGAAACTGAGAAGCAAATCAAAACAATTCACGAAGAATTGCAGCGTGGATTCGAGCGTGCAGAAAATGCTGACGATGTCGCGCTCGTCCCCGAAAAACTATTTCTCACGACAGAAGAACTGCGCGCGTACATCGAAAAATTACAACGCGTAGAGTTACGCTTACTCGGCTCCGCTGCCTTAAATTTTGAAGAAGAACTTTCGACCGAAGACGTTTCTGCGACTGCGATTTTGCACGACTCTGTTCACGAAGCGTTTACGCGTGAAGCATCTGCGCCATTGTTTTTATTTCCGCCTGAACCTAATGCAACCGACACGGAAATCATTTCGCGTGCTGTGCGCAAATGGCATGGGAAAATCAGCGATCTCGCCAGCGAATTAAAACAAACCACAACGCAAACAATTTTCGTTTTGCCCAGTACTGGCATTGCAGATCGCATCCGCGAAACGCTCAGCGAATATGAAGTGACGTTAATTGCGGATTGCGGATTTGGGATTGCGGATTCAAAAAACGCTTCGCCTTCCGAAAATCCGCAATCTGCAATCCGCAATCCGCAATCCTTAATCGGCGATCTTTCCGTCGGCTTCTCCATCCCCGCCTTCGGCCTGACGTTTTATATTGAACGCGACATTTTTGACGAAGCGATTCATGTCGAACGACGCACAGGGAAAGCCGCTCCCAAAAAATTTCAAGCCTCAGCATTTCTCTCCGACTTCCGCGATTTAAAAATTGGCGATTACGTAGTCCACATTGACCACGGCATCGGGCAATTTCAGGGCTTGTTTCAACTCGACGCTTCGGGCGGAATGACGACGGCGGCGGACAATTATGCAAAGGCGATTGGTGCGGCTACACAGGCGAAAGAAAATAAGCGCGAATTTATGCTGCTGACTTACGCCGAAGGTACGAAACTTTACGTGCCTGTCGAGCGCCTTGATTTAGTCCAAAAATATTCGAGCGGCGAAGTCACTGAAGCCAAGCTCGACAAACTTGGCGGCATCGCGTGGGCAAAAACAAAAGCCAAAGCCAAACGCGCGATGCGTGACATGGCCGAAGAATTATTGAAGCTTTACGCTGAACGAAAACTCGCGCAACGCAAAGCCTTCAGCGCCGATTCGCATTGGCAGGAAGAGTTCGAGGCTTCCTTCCCATACGAACTCACGCCTGACCAAGCCACCGCCGTAGCCGACATGAAAAAGGATATGGAAAGCACTACACCAATGGATCGGTTATTGTGCGGTGATGTGGGCTACGGAAAAACCGAAGTGGCAATGCGCGCGGCCTTCAAAGCCGTGATGGAAGGGAAGCAGGTCGCATTGCTCGCGCCGACTACCGTGCTGGCGTATCAGCATTTTCAGACGTTCAAATCACGCTTTGCCGCGTTTCCGGCAACGATTGAATTGCTCTCGCGTTTTCGCAATCCGAAGGAACAAAAAGAAGTTGTGGACTCCGTCGAAAAAGGCAAAGTGGATGTCGTCGTCGGCACGCATAGAATTTTATCGCGCGATTTAGTTTTCAAAGATTTGGGCTTAGTGATTGTGGACGAAGAACAACGTTTCGGCGTCGCGCACAAAGAACGATTGAAGCAATTGAAAAAACGCGTAGATGTTTTGACAATGAGCGCAACGCCGATTCCGCGTACATTGAATATGTCGCTGATGGGCTTGCGCGATATGTCTGTGATCGAAACGCCGCCGCGTGATCGCTTAGCGATTCAAACCAATGTCGTAGCCTTCTCAGAAACTGTCATTCGCGCCGCCATCGAACAAGAATTGCAGCGCGAAGGACAGGTATTTTTTGTCCACAATCGCGTTGAATCTATCGAAGAAATTGCCGCGCTCGTCAAACGTATTGTGCCGCAAGCCCGCATCATTGTTGCGCACGGGCAAATGGGCGAAAAAGAAATGGAAGAAGCGGTGCTGGATTTTGTCGCGCACAAATATGACGTGTTGGTGGCGACTACGATCATCGAAAACGGCATAGACATTCCGCTCGCCAACACAATAATTATCAATCGTGCTGATGCGTACGGTTTATCACAGCTTTATCAATTGCGTGGTCGCGTCGGACGATCAAATCGTCGCGCATACGCATATTTATTGATTCCAGGCGAAGCGGCGTTGACTCCTGTCGCGCGCAAGCGGCTCGCGGCAATTCGAGAATTTTCAGATTTAGGCGCAGGCTTCCGCATTGCAGCTTTGGATTTAGAATTACGCGGAGGCGGAAATTTGCTCGGCGGCCAACAATCAGGCCACATTGACGCGATTGGTTTTGATTTGTATTGCCAAATGTTAGAGCGCACTGTTAACGAATTGCGCGGCGAAGATATTGTCGAAGAAATCACTACGCAATTAAATCTTGGCGTAGATACGCGCATTCCCGACGAATACATTTCCGACATGAGCCAACGCTTGCGCACATACAAACGCATTGCGTCCGCGCGTTCAGATGAAGAATTAGCAAAAATCAAAGACGAAATTGCAGATCGCTACGGCAGGTTGACGGAGTCCGTAGCGAATTTATTTGAGTACGCCAAAGTCCGCCGCGAAGCTGAAAACTTAGGTGTGATTTCTATTGATCGCATCGCCGACAGCTTAGCAATTCGCCTCAGCGAAAAATCGCGTGTGAATCCTGAAAGCCTGATCAAACTACTTAGTGAAAATCCAAATGCGAAATTCACACCCAACGGTGTGCTGAAAATAAAAATGAGTGACGCGGGTGATGACTTAGCGCAACAAGTGTTCAGTACGCTTGGTGAATTATTACGCCGCCTTCAGTAGTTCTTTAAACAAAAGTTAGTGAAATAAATCCCTTGCTTCCTTATAAATATTTTTTGATTTACCATTCATAAGTAAAATTTATCGCGTTATTGCATTCGGCTATGCTTCGTCTATAATGCCGCCTGCGATACGTCCCGCATCAGTTTAACTTTTTCCATCAACTCGAGGACCCCAAGTATGATCCTTAATATCAGAGGCAGAGCAGCTTCCATGCGCTCTGCAAAAAGTTCTACCCTTTCAGTTCTCTTCACAATTACAACAATCCTATTCACCTCGCTGCAAGCGTTCGCACAGGAGCATAAAGGTGGCGAAGCCAATTTGATTTTGCCTGATCTTTCCAAAGTCAATTTTCTAGGCGGTGTGAATGGTCACACCTTACTGTTAATTGGTCTGGTTGTTAGTGCATTAGGAATGGTCTTTGGATTACTGATTTATAATCAGTTGAAAAATATGCCCGTGCATAAATCAATGCTGGAAATTTCTGAATTGATTTATGAAACTTGTAAAACTTATCTCGTCACACAAGGCAGATTTATTCTCATACTGGAAGCCTTTATCGCCGTCATTATCGTGCTGTATTTCGGCGTCTTGTCAGGTTTAAGTTTCGGTCGCGTGGCAATTATTTTGCTATTCAGTTTAGTCGGTATCGCGGGCAGTTACGGCGTAGCCTGGTTCGGGATTCGCGTGAACACGTTTGCAAATTCGCGCACGGCGTTCGCTTCGTTAGAAGGCAAACCCTTCCCCATTTATGCGATTCCGCTCAAAGCCGGAATGAGCATCGGCATGCTCCTCATTTCAGTTGAGCTGCTGATTATGCTTTTCATCCTCTTATTTATTCCGGGCGAATATGCAGGCCCTTGCTTTATCGGTTTCGCTATCGGCGAATCGTTGGGTGCGGCTGCATTGCGTATTGCGGGCGGTATCTTCACCAAAATTGCCGACATTGGTTCTGACTTGATGAAGATTGTCTTCAAGATCAAAGAAGACGACGCGCGCAACCCTGGTGTGATCGCGGATTGCACGGGTGATAACGCAGGTGATTCGGTGGGACCATCAGCAGACGGTTTTGAAACCTATGGCGTCACCGGCGTAGCGTTGATTTCTTTCATCTTGTTAGCGGTAAAAGACCCGACAGTGCAAGTGCAATTGCTCGTCTGGATTTTCGTGATGCGCATCATGATGGTGATCGCTTCGGCGGGTTCATATTTTCTCAACGAGGCTTTAGCCAAAGGAAAATATGGTAAGGCCGATGCCATGAATTTCGAGAAACCATTAACGAGTCTGGTGATGATCACATCGGTAGTCTCTATCATCCTGACATTCATCGTTTCTTATTTGATGGTGCCAACCTTGGGCAATGACAATACGCTTTGGTGGAAACTTTCCGCCATTATTTCGTGCGGAACAGCGGCGGGCGCGATCATTCCAGAAATGGTGAAATGGTTTACGTCCACAGAATCAGCCCACGTCAGAGAAGTTGTGACTTCGTCAAAAGAAGGCGGGCCGTCACTCAATATTTTGTCAGGTTTAGTTGCCGGAAACTTCTCAGCATATTGGCTTGGTATGGCTATCGTAATTTTGATGGCTATCGCTTATGGCGTCAGCTCGCTCGGACTCGCAGCCTTGATGGCAGCTCCGGCAGTATTTGCATTCGGATTAGTCGCATTCGGATTCCTCGGCATGGGGCCTGTGACGATTGCCGTAGATTCGTACGGCCCTGTTACAGACAACGCACAATCCGTTTATGAATTATCCTTGATTGAGGGGGTTCCCAACATCGAAAGCGATCTCAAAAAAGACTTTGGCATCAATGTTAATTTTGAGCGCGCCAAACATTTGCTCGAAGAAAACGACGGCGCGGGCAACACGTTCAAAGCGACGGCCAAACCCGTGCTGATCGGAACAGCAGTCGTGGGGGCAACAACGATGATCTTCTCAATCATTCAATTGTTACGCGGCGAATCGGCTTCCGAATCGGCGTTCTTTGAAAGCTTATCGCTCCTTAATCCGCTCTTCTTGCTTGGCTTGGTCACAGGCGGCGCAATTATCTATTGGTTCACAGGTGCGTCAACACAGGCCGTGACCACAGGTGCCTATCGCGCGGTTGAGTTTATCAAAGCCAATATTAAATTGGATGGCGTTGAAAAAGCTTCCGTCGAAGACAGCAAAAAGGTCGTCGAAATTTGTACGGTCTATGCGCAAAAAGGAATGTTCAATATCTTCCTGACGGTGTTTTTCTCTTCGCTCGCATTTGCGTTGGTTGATCCGTACTTCTTCATCGGCTATCTGATTTCGATTGCAATCTTTGGTTTGTATCAGGCGATCTTTATGGCGAATGCAGGCGGCGCTTGGGACAACGCCAAGAAAATTGTCGAAGTCGAATTGAAAGCCAAAGGCACACCGCTGCACGATGCAACAGTCGTTGGCGATACGGTTGGCGATCCATTCAAAGACACTTCGTCAGTGGCGATGAACCCCGTCATCAAATTCACAACATTGTTCGGCTTGTTGGCGGTGGAATTGGGATTGAAACTCACACAGAGTCAGGGCGCGGGCATTAGCCACGTTTTGGCAGCAGTATTCTTCGTGATTTCAGTTTTCTTTGTCTGGCGCTCTTTCTACGGAATGCGTATCGGTTCAGAAAAGTAACAATTGCGATAAGAAATGCTTAAATAAAAAAGCCTACGGAAGTTTTTCCGTAGGCTTTTTTATTTAGTAACGCTCAATTTTTTAGTCGTTGTCTACGCGTCCTTCTGACAAAACGTAGGCTGGAAATAAAAAAGGCAGCCTGCCGCTCGCCGCCATTTTCCTATCGAATCTGACTATTCAGCTAAACATCAGTTTTGGCACGACGCTTCCGTAAAGCCCCTGCCATTGAGACCAAGCCAGCTCCGAGCAGCATTAACGTTCCGGGTTCGGGCACAGGAGCAAGCTGCCCACGAATTTCGCCACCGGGATTAGCACTTGTGTGAACATTGACATACGTCTGCCCACTTTTCATGGCAGCAACTTGAGCGGAAGTTAAAGTGAAAGCATAGTTGGTTATAGACCCAGATAACTTATCTGCACTAAGCGTCAGAAAAGCGTCAAAGGGGACGATAACTGGAGCATTTGCTCCTTGTGCCGCACAACAGTGAATATGACTGCCTGTAACAGGTGTTGACAAGCCACTAAAGGTGAGTGTGATAGTTCCTTTGCCAGTTACATCATCAAGAATCACAGTTGCTGTGCCTGTTCCTGTTGATGAATTTGGTACGGTTTCTTTCGCACCTGAAAGAGTTGTAGTAAATGTAATCGTGTCAGCTTTGGTATTTGATGCAAAGGCGCAAAGCATTAGCATCGCCACCACTAACACGGAACAAATTCTCGTGAGGGGCATAAAACCTTCCTTTCGATGATTGTGGTTAATATTTAATTAATCTCCAACACTACGTTGAAAGATCAGGAGAGGCCCTATCATTTTCTGCCGGTAAGGTGAATGTATGCTCGAAATTAAAAAACTTCAAGCACTAAGAAACGATGAGACAAAAGTAATTTAATTTTGATCAACACTTTTATGGCTTTGCCACATCGCATCGAAATATACTAAACCGTGACGCGCCTGTTCGGCAACAATCGTAAGTTGATACATTTGGTTATGGACATCTGCTGGAACGGGCCAATAGGGCGGGTCGGGTTCGGTGTAAGCTTTCAGCGAAAGAAAATATCCAGTCTGCGGAATATCAATTTTCGGGATAAGCAATTCAATCGTATTTTCGCCTTGTTTGATCGGCATGCTGGCGGGATGTGAATCGTAATTATTGATGGTCGCAATAAAGAATCCATCAAAGCGGTGAAAATCTACGGCAAAGACCGCGTGTTCGTAATCCTGATCCGCAACAACCTGCAAACGAATTTTCATCGCTTCGCCCATCTGAAAAATCCATTTCGCTGTTCCGTCTGAATCAATCAACTCAATATTCGTGAAGCGAATTTTCCCGTTGCCCCAACGCGAGCCGAGCAATTTCAAATCGCGCACAATTGCTTCGGCTTCTTTATCCACGAAAAATTGTTCGCTCGTTTTTGTGTCTTGCGCGACGGTATCAAGACGGGCATTTTCTAAGCGCTGGCAAAAGGCTTCGTACGCAGTCACGACTTCGCGCGCATCGCCATACATTGCAACTTTGCCGCCTTCTAACCACAGCGCACGCGTACAAAAGCGTTGAATCAAACGCGGATCGTGCGAAACGAACAACACAGTTTTTCCGGCCTGACGAAAGTATTCGATGCGGTCTAATGATTTTCGCTGAAAATAAGCGTCGCCAACAGAAAGCGCTTCGTCAACAATCAGCACATCAGGGTCAACGTGAATTGCAGCAGCAAACGCCAGCCGCATAATCATTCCGGTGGAATATGTTTTTACAGGTTGATCTACAAAATTTTCCAGCTCGGCAAATTTTACGATCACGTCCAAGCGACGCAACATTTCGGCTTCGCTGAAACCAAGAATTTGCCCGCTGAGCAAAATATTTTCGCGGCCCGTGTATTCGTGATTGAAGCCGCTGCCGAGTTCCAACAAAGCCGTCACGCGCCCTTCAACACGCACATCGCCTTCTGTCGGCTGCAACACGCCTGCGACAATTTGCAACAATGTAGTTTTCCCCGCGCCATTGCGACCAATTACGCCAAGCGTTTCGCCCGCGGGAATTTCCATACTCACATCACGCAATGCCCAAAAATCGCGGTGATATTTGCGTCGCCCTTGTAATAGAATTTCCTTCAGCCGCCCCGATGGGCTGTCGTAAATTTTAAATAGCTTGGAAATTCCTTGGACTGAAATCATGAGTAAAAAATCAAATGGCAAAAGGCAAATATCAAAAGGCAAAAGTGACTTTGGAAGGCTGCGCTATTATTAAAGTTGTAATTTTCCAAATTCGTAGCACGGGCGGCTCGCCCGTGTGCGGGCGAGCCGCCCGCATTACAACAAGCAATTATTCTGTTTCTAGTTTGATGTCTGCATTCGTGAGACATTCAGTAATTTTTATAATAAGTTCCTGAATATACGTTTCATTGTTTTGGTTGCGACTGAAAAATGACTTGGGATTTTCAATTTCGATGCGCCATTCAAAAATAGCATCATCACTTTTTGCCCCGCTGCAACAGATCATGAATTGACGCCCATCATTTTCGTAATCAAGAAACCAACCCCAATCTTCAGCATTGGGATAACTGGTCGCAACGCCTGATTTCATTAACTCCACAGAAAGCCATGCCACTAACTCATAGCCCAAAACATTCGGATTCACTTGGCATTCGTCAGGTAAATACGGAGCGAATTTTTCAGATGTGAAAAATATTGTTCCCATCTCAATCGTAAATGCGGCGCGGATAGCGTTCGATGTGCGTAGTGATTTTGCGACCGACAGCGAAAATATTATCGCCGCGCAGTTCTAACGGAACGCCTGTTTTTTCGAGGATTTTCAGCACATCTTCGCCCGGTGCATTCCACGTATCTTTCGTAAAGATATTTGTCACTTCAAAGCCCGCCGCTTCCAAAACTATTCTCACATCTTCCGGCGTATATTCACGGTTGTGCCGATCACTCAGGCCGTAGTTAATATTTTCGCGGTTGTAATTGCCATAAATGTACGGGCTGCGACCTTTCAATATTTCCTGCACGCTCACCGCGCTCGCAATATTAGGCGTAGTCACAATCACCAGTCCGCCCCACTTCAAAATGCGATTTAATTCGCTGAGCATATGCATCGGGTCTTCGGATAAATGCTCAATTAATTCGCAACACAACGCGACATCAAAATATTCGTCAGCGTAGGGGAACGGATCACGTTCGACGTTCAGCCGTTGCATAGCGAATTTCAATTCTTTGCCTGTCTCAGAATTTTTCAGCGTGCGATATTTTTTCTCTGGCTCATCCTGCCAATAACCTGTGATTTCGATTTCTGCATATTTGCCGTAATGTGAAACGAGCGGCGGCATTTGCAAATAACTGCTGAGTTCAAGCAAGCGCTGCGAACCGTCACCGCGCGGAATCAATTGCAGCGTATCCAGCAAACGATGGCAATGATGGCGAATGTAGCCTTGATCATCTTCATTCGGAAAATAATTCAGTACGTACTGTAAAGCTTCGTCCGCATCAAAAGTAATGTTGGTCGTTTCTTTTGATTGTTGATTCGGTGCAACGGTTAATGATTTGCGCCGAATAATTTCTTCAGCAAAATTCAAATAATTTGCGGCGCACCGACTGATTTCACATTCGCGCCGCGCCCAATTTTTTGCGCGTTCGCCTAAACGTTCACGCAACACGGGCTGAAAGGCGAGACGGCGCAAATGCTGAAATAAAATTTCTTCTTCGTTTTTATCGAGCGGCACTTTCAGACAAATTTCATCGGGCAAATCGGCGTGCTGACCAAACTCAGAAACGATGACAGGTTTGCCTGAGCCAAGCGAACGAATTAGCGTTCCCGAAGTTTCTCCTGCCGTTGGATAGCGCAAATTGACGACAACGTCTACGGCTTTGAGATACTGAAAAAATTCGCGTTCATTGATGTAACCCGTGATACGCACATTTCTTTTCAAGTCTAATTCTTCAATCAGCGGCGTGACGCTCCACTTCCAATGATCTTCGCCGACAATCAGAAATATCGCGTTCGGTACAAATGTGAGCAAGCGCTTGAACGCTTTTAGCACAACGGGAATGCGTTTCGCTTCCGTTACAAAACCAAATGCGCCGATAATTAATTTTTCTTCAGGCAACCGAAACAACCGGCGGCAATCAGATATTTCCCAATCGTCGAGGTCATAAACTTTGGGCGAGAGATGATGCGGAATCACTTGCACCAGTGGCGGTTCAGCCAAGGCATCTGGCAAACGTTTGTCGCAAGAAATATCATCAGGGATTTCTAAATTATCAGCGGCATATTGATTATGCACAATCACGCCAAGGCTGCGCGCGATGAGGTGATAATTTAGCGGCATCAAAAATTGCTGATAATCGCTGCTGATACCACGTTCGCGGGCGTCGGCTAAACGCGCGCCGTTGCGTCCATACGCTTCAAACATCAACTCGCGGTAGCTCTTCAAATCATGCCGATCCAATGTTTTCAAGGTCAGCAAATGATGCACACAATGTTCGTGCAACACGACTAAGCCCGGAACAGCCAATGCCTGATCGTAAATATATTCGTGAAATGGATTATTGCCCTGATGATAAATGCACAAATCAAACGGGCGCTCGGCGTGCATTCCCGCAAAATGCGAAGCGTCATGCACCTGAAAATCTTTGCGGTCACGGTGCATTTTTAATTCGCGCTCATGCTCCAAAAACACTGTGATTTCAGCTCCGCGCGCGAGGTATGGCAACAACTCTTCGTTGTAATCAGCGATGCCTGTTTTGCTGGGAGGAAGTGGTGTGAAATAAGCAAGACGCATAAGACGAGTGCGGAGTTTGGAGTGCGGATTGCGGAGTTAAGGCGTTACCGCCTTCGGAGTATTTTTTGCGCGATAAATGTAAGCAATCAACGAACCGATAAAAATTACCAGCGCGATAAATTGGGACGTTGAAATTCCGAGCAACGCGCCGCGCGGATCATCGCGCCATATTTCAATAATGAAACGGGCTACGGCGTACAACATCGCATACGCCAAAACAATTTGCCCGTGAAATTTCCGCCGTCTGGCAAGCAACAAAAGCAAAACAAAAATTATTGATGTAGCTGCGACTTCGTACAATTGTGCCGGATGCAAATAGACTGGCGCATTTAATCCGCCTAATTTTTCCGCCCATTCCTGCTGAATCGCAGCGGGCAAATGACTCACAATCGTTGGCACTTGCGTGGCTTCGTGGCCTTTGTCGCTGAAATGCACACCGCAAATCCCTGTCGTCGGTTTGCCCCAGCAACAGCCCGCGCTAAAACAACCAAGTCGCCCGATAGCCTGACCAATAACGATCCCCGGCGCAAACGCGTCAGCCGTGCGCCACCACGGCAATTTATAAATGCGCATGATGATGACCGAAGCCACAACTGCGCCAATAAATCCGCCGTAAAAAACTCCCGCCGAGCGCAAAAAATCTAGCGAAAACATGCGCCGCCAATCGCCGCCGTAATCATCCCACTCGGTAATAATCATCAACAATTTTGAGCCAATTAACGAAGCGCCCAGCACCCACAATCCCAAATCATAAACGCGATTGACATCCAGCCCATCTTTGCGAGCTTGCCTCGCCATCACAAACAATCCCACCAAAAATGCTATGGCTAATAACAGGCCGTACGTGTTGATAGTGAAATTGATTCCGGGGATTTTAAAGAGTTCAGGAAACATTTAGTTGGCAGCAGTCGCTAATCAAATAGCCGACAAAATATTTTTTAGTTATCAGTAGTTTGCGTATGCGTCGCAAATTTTTCTTCGCGCAACATATCCAGCGCCAGCAAAGCCGCGCCCACGCAAATCGCAGAATCGGCAATATTGAAAGTTGGGAACGTATATTTCTCGTACCAATGCCAGTCAATAAAATCTACGACTTCGCCAAGCCGTACGCGATCAATTAAATTGCCGACGATCCCTGCGAGCAATAACGAAAGCGCTAAGCTCAGGCGGCGATTGTTTGCAGTGCGATACAAATAATAGCCAACACCGACCGCCGCAAGCGCTGAAATGCTGGCTAAAATCCATTTCATTTCAAATTTGCTGTCGGCAAATAAACTAAACGCGACACCGCGATTGCGCGCATACGTGAAGCGAAAGAAATTCGGAATGACTTCAATCGTATCCACAAATTGCAGCTTCGCTGTTGCCCAAGCCTTTGACGCTTGGTCAAGAATCAAGATTACAATCGCCACGAAAAAATAAGAAAACTTGTGTTTCATTGGTTACTTCAACAATATTTCAATATTAGCTGCACAACGTCCGCACGCGCCGGGATAATTTTCATTCACACCCACATCCGTAGTGTAATTCCAGCATCGTTCGCATTTCTCTCCATCAGCTTTGGCAACTTCGACTTTCAGTTCTGTACCGTTTTGCAATTCGACTTGCGAGACGATGAACATAAAGCGTACGTCGTCACCGAACGATTGCAAAAATGAACGCGTGTCGGCGTCCGACGTGATGGTGATTTTTGCTTCGAGCGCCGCGCCAATTAATTTTGCGTTGCGCGCTTCTTCCAGCGATTTCATTACGGTGTCGCGCACCGCAAATAATTTGTCGTAACGCGCCAGCAATTCATCATTGCGCAAAGATTCGTCGTATTCAGGAAACAACGTCAAATGCACCGAAGCCGCTTCAGCACTTGCGCCAGGAATGTTTTCCCAAATTTCATCTGAGGTAAAAGTCAGGAGCGGTGCGATTAATTTGGCTACGCGTGTAACGATTTCATAGAGCGCAGTTTGTGCCGAACGACGCTCCAAAGATTTTGGCGCGAATGTATACAAACGATCTTTCAAAATATCAAAATACAACGACGACAACGTGACCGTAGCGTTGTGATAAATCGCTTGATACACATCAATAAAATCGTACTTTTGATAACCTTCCAAACAACGCTTGACCAATTCGTTAGTTGCGATCAACGCCCATTGATCAATCTCAGTCATCTGATCAAATTCAACTTTATCTGTCGCCGGATTGAAGCCATCCAAATTGCCTAAGCAATAACGCGCGGTGTTGCGAATTTTGCGGTAGGCATCAGAAAGCCGCGTCAGGATTTCGGGCGAGATACGCATGTCTTCGTGGTAATCCAGTGCAGCACACCACAACCGAATAATTTCGGCTCCACTTTGTTTGATAATTTTTTCAGGTGCGACGGCATCGCCTTTGGACTTGGACATTTTCTTGCCCGCTTCGTCCACGACCCAGCCGTTCATGATTACGCCTTTATACGGCGGCTGCCCTTTGGCTGCTAAGCCAATAACTAAAGACGAATTGAACCAGCCGCGAAATTGATCGCCGCCTTCTAAATAAATATCAGCGGGGTAGGGAAGCCCGCGCGGTTCGAGTACGCCCAAACTGCTGGAGCCGGAATCAAACCACACGTCCAGAATATCCATTTCTTTGGCGAATTTTTCCGAACTGCATTTGCCGCATTTCGTACCAGCGGGCAGCAATTCTTTGGCTTCGCGTTCGTACCAAATGTCCGCGCCGAACGGTTCGCTCTCAAATAAATCGGCTACGTGATTGATGACGTTTTGGTCAAGAATTGTTTCGCCGCAATCTTCGCAATAAAAAACAGTGATCGGGACGCCCCACGCACGCTGACGCGAGATGTTCCAATCGGGGCGATCCTTGAACATGTTCTTCATGCGTTCACTGCCCCACGACGGATACCATTCGACATTGTCGCAAGCCGCAATCGCCTGATCGTTCAAGCCCGATTTTTTCATCGAGATAAACCATTGCGGCGTAGCCCGAAAAATCACAGGGTTATGACAACGCCAGCAATGCGGATATGAGTGATTAAATTTTTCGACCTTTAATAACGCGTCAATGGATTCAAGATGCGCGATGACAGAGCGGTTTCCATCTGTTTCATTTTTGCTGAGCGCCATCACGCGCTGTCCGGCAAAATGCTCAACATTCGCCATGAAATATCCGCGCGAATCTACGGGGTTGTAAACTTCGAGGCCGTATTGACGACCAATTAAAAAATCTTCGTAACCGTGACCGGGAGCCGTATGCACTGCGCCTGTACCAGCATCAAGCGTCACGTGATCGCCGTTCATCAACAACGAATTGCGATCAATAAACGGATGCTTCGCGTTTAGGCGATCAAATTGTTTGCCGCTGTAAGTACCAACGACGTTGTAATTTTCCCAGCCAACTTTCGCCGCGACTTGTTCCAGCAAGCCTGTGGCTACGATAAAAATTTCATCGCCTACTTGAACTGCGCTGTATTCATATTCAGGATTGAGGCTGATGCCAAGATTGGCCGGAAGCGTCCACGGCGTAGTCGTCCAGATCACGATGTTGACATTTTTCCCTGCGAACGCCGCATCAACTTTTTCTGCATCAGGAAATGGGAATTTTACATAGATCGAATAGCTCTGATGATCTTCGTATTCGACTTCGGCTTCGGCGAGCGAAGTTTGGCAACTGATGCACCAATGCACGGGGCGCGAACCTTTGTACACCGCGCCTTTCTCAACAAACTTCCCGAACGCGCGCACGATGTTGGCCTGATAGACCGGATTCATGGTGATGTAGGGATTTTCCCATTCGCCAAAAATGCCTAGGCGTTTGAAATCTTCAGCCTGCAATTTCACAAATTTTGCAGCGTATGCGCGCGCCGCTTTGCGAATCGTAATGCGATCAAAATCCTGTTTCGATTTTTTGAATTCTTCTTCGACCTTATGTTCGATGGGTAAGCCGTGACAATCCCAGCCTGGAATATATGGTGTCCAATAGCCCATCATCGAGCGCGATTTAATTACGAAATCCTTCAGATTTTTATTCAGCGCGTGACCAATATGAATATTGCCGTTTGCGTATGGCGGCCCGTCGTGCAAAACAAATAACGATTTGCCTTTGCGCGCTTCACGCAACTTTTCATAAATGTTCATCTCTTCCCACTTCTTCAGGCGAAGCGGTTCGTTTTGCGAGAGATTTCCTTTCAGGGGGAAATCCGTTTTCGGAAGGTTGACAGTCGTTTTTAAATCTACAGGTTCAGACATATAGCTCTAGTCAAAAGTTTGATTCAGATAAAGATTGCCGATGATACCGTAACCATTGGAAAAAATCACTTACAGAGTCAAAATACTGTGACACCCTGGGAGCGCACGCGGCTCGCGTGCTGAGGCTAACGTTATAGGCAAACTACGATCAAACAAATTTCTTTTATAAGCCTCAGCACGCGAGCCGCGTGCGCTCCCAGCATTGCACCCAGCTTCGAGTAATTATTATGACCAATCCATCCGCCAAGCTAAACCGCATCACCGTTTTCACCTGTTTCTGTATTTTTTTCAGTAGCCTAGCGTTTGCGCAATCATCGCCAACCGATACCGACGCGCTTAAAACGCCCGCCAGCCAATTGCGCGGAATGATCGAACGTTACCAAGTTGATTCCGGCAATTTAAATCGCTATTACACGATTGAATATTCCCCGACGCGTCGTCAGCGGATGCAACAATTTTATTCTGGTTGGTTGCTTGCGCTCGGCAAAATCAATTTCGACACGTTAAGCCAAGACGATCAAATTGATTATTTGGTATTTCAAAATTATCTCTCACACGAATTGCGCCAAACAGAAATCAAAGCCAAAGCCCACGCCGAAATTGCTCCGTTCGTGCCGTTCGCGCCTGACATTATTGCCTTAGAAGAATCACGCCAACGAATGGAAAATATTGATGCGGCAAAAACTGCGGCGGCGTTAAATCAACTCAGCAAAAAAGTGAATGAGTTACAAAAAAATGCCGAAGCGAATTTGAAAAGCGAATCCGCCAACACTACGAAAAAAACTGTTGCTAACCGCGCTGTGATGACGATTGCGAATTTGCGGAATGTGCTGAAAAAATGGTACGGATTTTATAACGGCTACGACCCGATGTTTACATGGTGGAACGAAAGCCCTTATAAAATTCTCGATCAAGCGCTGCAAAATTACGGCAGCTTTTTGCGCGAAAAAGTTGTTGGCCTCAAACCTACTGACGAAAACGCTATCGTAGGCAATCCTATCGGGCGCCAAGCTTTACTCAGCGAATTGGCTTACGAAATGATTCCGTACACGCCTGAAGAATTGATTGCATTGGCGAATCAGGAATTTGCGTGGTGCGACGCCGAAATGAAAAAAGCGGCGAAAGAATTGGGCTACGACGATTGGCATAAAGCGCTGGAATACGTGAAAAATTTACATGTCGAACCAGGCAAACAACCCGCGATGATTCGTGAACTCGCGCTCGAAGCCATCAAATTTGTCGAAGACCGCGACCTCGTCACCGTTCCGCCATTAGCCAAAGAATCATGGCGGATGGAAATGATGTCGCCCGAACGACAACTCGTAAATCCATTCTTCCTCGGCGGCGAATCCATCATCGTTTCGTACCCAACGAACACGATGACGCACGAACAAAAATTGATGAGTATGCGCGGCAACAATCGCCATTTCGCGCGCGCCGTCGCGCATCACGAATTAATTCCCGGTCATCATTTGCAACTGTTCATGGCAGATCGTTACAAACCATATCGCCAATTATTTTACACGCCATTTGTCGTGGAAGGCTGGTCGTTGTATTGGGAGTTTTTGCTGTGGGATTTGGGCTTTGCACAGACGCCTGAAAACAAAATCGGCATGTTATTTTGGCGGATGCATCGGTGCGCCCGCATTATTTTTTCGCTCAGCTTTCACCTCGAAAAAATGACGCCGCAGGAATGCGTAGATTTTTTAGTCAACCGCGTCGGCCACGAATACAACAACGCCGAAGCCGAAGTGCGCCGCTCCTTCGCAGGCAATTACGGACCGCTTTACCAGGCGGCATATATGCTCGGCGGATTGCAATTGCGCGGGCTGCACAAAGAATTAGTTGATTCAGGGAAAATGACGAATCGCGCTTTTCACGATGCAGTGCTGCGCGAAAATACGATTCCGGTGGAGTTAATACGCGCGAGTTTGACGAAGCAAAAACTCACGCGTGATTTTGTTTCAAGCTGGAAATTTTATAAGGAAAATTTAGCTAAGTAACTATTTGCTGGTGATTTCATCTAGCCTTATCCAACAAAAATCAAACGGGATGTGAAGGTCTATTTTGAGACCCCATAACTCCTAAAATACCTTTACTAGGCGACGGCGCTTCTATAATAACTTCAAAAGCTCCCACTTGAAGATGTCTATAGCCTACCTGTAGTGACGGAGCAGCGATTAAGTTCGGACCGATGATCCAAGGAGAAAAAGCTATAGGAAACTCCTGTTTTATGTCTTGATTTTTATTAACAAGGACTCCGGTGTGAAGCGAGTTCGGAATAAAGCGAACGCGAAGTGGTGCAGCACCAGGTGGAGGCAACAATATACTCATACAATGCGATCCCACCTTTTCTGGGTTAAGAGAAGCAACCCTACGAATGCTTTTTACCAGTAATTCTTCTGATTCATCAAGAGATGCTTTTCTTAATATATTTCTAATATTCAACTGCTCAACACTTGGTATCCAAGCATCTGGTGTAATACCAAGTGCAAAACAATTATCTATGTACCAGTAACGTTCAGGACGTTGAATAATAAATTCCTCTGTATTTTCAGGTTTTATTAACTGTACTACAACGGGAATAAAACCTCTGCGTCGAGCTTGTTTCCAGCCTGCAATAATTACTTCAAATGGATATTGCTTAAGGTGACGAGGTAGTTTGCTAACAGAATTCTGAAGCGCGTTGCACAAAAGTTGTGTTGATTGCCCTATGTCTAGCCAGCGCGGATTTTTTCCTTGAACTAGAGCAGCAGGGCGTTTACCGTCTCGTCCTCTTGGGATCGAACTACCCCAGAGAATTTGGGCTATCCACTCGTCAGTTGGCATGTTTTTGTTAGATAAGAAAAGCCCATAAGCAAGACCTGTATAGCCAACTGATACAATTGCGTCTCGCGCACAATAAATTAGATTTTTATTTGCGAGTGGATCATGAACAATACCAGTCGTACAACTAACCAATCGGTCGCTAACTTGCAAAATGTATCGTCTTGAGATTTGTGTAACATGAAGAGTCATACAGTTCCCAACTGTCAGAGCGATATTTCTTTAAGGTAAACTCAAAACTTAAAGAAATCTAAAAACTAATCCCCTTGAAGTATTTTACTAAATCATGTCATTTGTTAGACTCTTCCATTAGCCCTTCGTAATTTTCAATGTACATATAACCTTCCTCGCGAACACTGATTTCAACCAAATGTTCCTCAGCAATTTTAGCGATTTCTGTGCCGGATAAATTTCCTTTTTGGAACAGCGCATCAGACAGCGCACGCAACAGAGATTGATGTTTTTGCAGCAGCTTGTTTGTTTCTTCCACCATTTGCTGCATCAATTTTTCAATCGTGCTGTCGGTTACTTGCGTTTTCATCTTCCAATTTTCATCGGTCGTGTAAAACGCCTGATATGCTTCCTCAAAACCGTATTTGCGAATGTAACTAATCGCCAATTTCGTAGCTTCTTCGCGGTCGTTTTCGCGCCCAATCGTAGCGAGGTCTTTGCCAAAAATTATTTCTTCTGCCAGACCGCCCGCCAAGTAAACTTTGATCTTATTCAGCAAACTTTTTTGCGTGTGATAAATCTGATGCGGGAAGGTGAACCCGCTGGCATAAGTCGAAGCGACTTTCGATTTTAATTGCAACGGAGCGAGTCCAAACAACACTCCGTAAGCGACGGCGTGACCGCATTCGTGTACAGAAACGTTGGCAATCAGATGCGATAAATTGTTGTCGCGGATTTTATCAATGCGCCCGACGTATTTGGTTTCGATGCGCTTTTCATCGCCGATTTGTGCCTTGATTAAATAGCGCGGATAATCGTAACTAATCGCAATTTTATTGGCTTTATCAATCAACGCCTCAAAAAAGAACTTCGATAAATTCGCTTCTAAAATATCAATCACGCTGGAAAAAACAGGGCGCACGCCTTGCGCGGGGAATACGCCGTTTTGATAAATTAATTTGTGGAGCGATTTGTCTACAGTTAATTCAATGCCGAAATGTGTTTTCGTTTTTTCGATGATGCGATCAATTTCAATCGAAATGATTTTGCGAAAATGTTCTTTCTTGAGCGATTTATAAATCAAGTGAATGTTGCCGAAACGCGCGACTTGTTCGGGGCGGAATTTGCGCGACAACGCATTTTTAATATCAATGATCGTGATTTTTTCAGTGAACGCATGAAAGATGTCTGCGTCCACGTCCGTCTCGCCCGTAGCGTTCGCCATCGAAAAAGCGTCATCCAAATTTCCGCTAATAATAATCAATGTTTGCGCGTGATTGACGGCTTCGTAAATTTTCTTTTTGGATTTTTTTTCGAGAACTTTCGTCAGAATTTCTTCTTGCGTGAGTTCGGCTAACAGCAAAACTTCTTCATCAAAATCGAATAGTTTTTTTAGCCGATTTGCTTCCCAAATACCAATGTTTTCCGGCTCGCCTTCGCCCGGCTCAATGCCTTGCAAGCGTTGTTTTTTGCGCTGCGCAGAATTGAACAGATAGCTGTTGACGAATTGGTTGATGTCTTCTTTGTTGTCGCGTTTGGCTAATTTCCCGTCGCTGAGCAGTTCCCAAAAATCCTGAAAACTGACGTTCTGAATTGGATTGCCATGCACGTCAAGGCTGGAAAATTTCTGAATTTCATCGAACAAAACTATCGCAGCTTTGCCATCATTCAATCCGTTTTCATCAAGGATTGACCAGACCGTATTGCGCCAGCCTGATTCGCTGTTACTTAATTCAACTTCGGCAAAACGATCCTGAAATTCCAGCTTACTAACGAATTTGCGCACCAAATCTGTTTTGCCTACGCCGGTCATTCCCCACAGATTAATGATGATCGGACGCGTCAGAATTTCGGGCATCAAATACCAGATTTGAATGTAATCCAGTAAATCATCAATGATGTAATCAATGCCGACAAATTCTTGTTTTAATTCAGCTTTGATTTGCTCTAGCTTCCGCTTTTTTTCATCAATGGCTTTGCTGTCTACAGTAATCATGGCTACCAATAAAGGCTGTGGGGGCTAATAAAAAAACTGTTTCTTAATGAAGATGTCAGTACCACCTGCGTAAGCGGGTGGCGTACATTCTTAGCACTCGCCACCCGCTTACGCAGGTGGTACTGACATTAGCAACTACAGCACAGGGCTGTCGTTGCCGAGCATTGCTTTGCGAATAATTTTAATTGGAGGAAAACCTTGTTTCATAATTTCATCGTGAAATTCCTGCAAGGTAAATTTATCGCCGCGCAATTTTTTGTAGTCTTCGCGCAACTTCAAAATCTGTAATTTGCCCAGCGTATAATACAAATAAGTCGGGTCAGATGTGCCGCGTTTTACTTCGCGTTCGCCATTGGCTTTTGACTGGTAGCCTTCTTTCACGAAGTAATCAATCGCCTGTTCATACGTCATTTGCCCTGTGTGCATTTTGATGCCGACCATATAACGTGCGTTTCTGAGCAACGCATCCTGCAATTGTCCCAAGCGCAATTTCGGATCGTTATTGCCATAGCCTTCATCCAGCATCATCTGTTCACAGTAATGCGCCCAACCTTCCGCGTTCGATGCTGCGCCTAATAATTTTCGCACTTTCGATGGCGCCTTTGGCACCCATAAAAATTGCGTGTAATGACCAGGATATGCTTCGTGAATGGCAGTCGCAATGATTGTGCCGTAATTGAATCCCGCCATGTGTTCAGCGACCTGCGCGGGCTTCCAATTTTTTTCCGGCAACGTCACATTGAAATAAGCTTCTTTCGCTTTCGTTTCAAACGGCCCTGGCGTGTCCATCGAAGCAAATGTCGTAGCGCGCTCAAACGGTGGCGTCTCTTCTAAAATTGGCGGCACAGGCGAAGGAATCGTGATGATTTTTTTGTCTTCGATAAATTTGACTAGGCCGCTAAGCGTGCCACGAAAAGTGTCCAATAATTTTTCGGGAGTAGGATGATCTTTGGCTTGTTCAGCTAATATTTGTGCGGCAGTTTTTTTAGCATCCAGCAGCGCCGCCGTCTTTGTATAAGCTTCCTGATTTGCTCGTAAGTTAGCTTCGCCAATTTCCAACAAACGTTCCAACGGCAAATCTACCATCTCGTCATACAACAATTTTTTTCGATAGTTATCCGCGCCAATGCGAAAATCGCCGTTTGATTTCGGCAATAATTCTTCCTTCAAAAACTTGCCGTATTTTTCGAGCGCATCCATCACAACCTGATTTGACGCTTTAAAATCAGCCAAGACTTTTTCGTCTTTGACTTCTTTGAAGGCGGCAGGCAAATCGTTTTTGAAAAAACTGACGATGCCGGGAATTTGTTCGATGGCAATTTGCGTATAAATTTTTGGCGGATTTTTCAGATTCGCGCGCGCATCGTCGAATACTTTTGACATCAATTTTTCGCGGGCAATTACCAATTTCAAACGCTCATCCTGCGGTGCAAAATTGCGCGCCATGATTGTGAAAACGCTTTGTGTAATGCCACTGCTATAACGATCAGGATTTTTTTCCCATTGGCGAATGTTTTCTAGCTCATGCAGGCCGGAATTGATATTGCTCAACAAAATTTCACGATCAGAGGCGTCAGAAGGCGAAAGTGTTTTCGGATCAACTTGCGTAAATTTTTGCGCAAACTCTTTCAGGAATTGTACCTGTCGCGCAACTTCGGCAGCCGAATAATCTTCCAATTGCGTGTCATAATCATGCACGCCTTGATATGTGGCAGTGCTGGGATTGTGTTTAAATGACTCCGTAAAAAATTCGTCTACAAGTTGATTGAACGAAGCGTTGGGAGCTGTATTCGTAGTCATCGGCGTTGACGAAGGTTGATTGCAAGCGGCAATAAAAATCGTTGCGAATAAAAGTGCAAAGAGTACGGAGCTTTTCATCGTGGAGTCCTTTCGAGGCCGTCGTTTAGAGTACACGCTTTAGCGTGCCAATGTGATGCACGCTGAAGCGTGTACTCTAAACTAATTACATTCTTTCCGGTGTTTCAATGCCAAGCAGCGATAAAGCTTCTTCTAATTTTCGTCGTGTAATGTCAGCAACCAATAATAATAGGGTTTTGCGCGCTTCATCAGTCTCACTCAAAATGTGAAAATCGTGATAGAACACATTGAATTGTCTCGCTAATTGAAAAGCGTATTTTGCAACGTGCGTAGGCTCAAAACCGTTTGCTGCAAGTTGTGCAACATCCTGTAAACGGCTTGCAAAATAAACTAACGACCACAAGCCATTGCCGCTTTCGCCCGCAAAAAATTCGCTTATTTTTGCTGCATCAATTTTTGCAAGATCGCTGTTTACTTCATCCGGTGTGCGTCCAAGTTTGCGGAAAATATTATTGGAGCGCACCGCAGAATATTGAATGTACGGCCCAGTTTCACCTTCAAAACTCAAGGCTTCTTTAAAATCAAAAGCGATAATTGCAGTGCGTGTGTACTTCAATAAAAAGTATCTGAGCGCCGCGACTGCGAGTTGATGCGCAATTTTCTTTTGTTCTGTTTCGTCAATTTCCGTGTGTCGCGCTTGCACTTCTCTCAAAGCGCTCGCATCCAAACGATCAATCAAATCATCGGCTTTTACGCCCAAGCCTTTGCGGCCTGACATTGAAACTGCACCGTCGGATGCGACGCCTAATTCTTTGGCGGCGTCCGCGCTTAACGTCACTTTTTCATAAGCCAGATGGGCACTACGTGAAACTTTGGCTTTTTCTTCTTCGGAGGCGGCAAGCAATAACACAGCCTTTTTCACGTTGGCTTGCGGATACGATTGACCAACGTCAATGACATTTAGAAAAGCTGTGCCGTTACCAAATCTTGCTTTCGGCGCAACCGCTTCTGATTCATTGCCTGTCGTGATCCATACTTCCTGACCGCGATGATCTTCGCGCAATGGGCGATAGTGAAAATCAAGGCCAAGTTTGCCGAGCTTCCATAAATGATAGGCAATGTCTTTGCCTGTGTACGTGACTGTGCCGTTGGAGCGCACAATAATTTTATCAGCGTCGTGTTCTGACTCTTCACCTTGTGCATCGCCTTCGTCCGCGCGCATCACCCAACAGCCTTTGTTACGGCCTTCGTTTTCAAATTGAATCACGCCGCTTTTCTTTAATTTTTCAAACGCGTGCGCCCAAAAATGCAAATGCAAAATTTCACTTTCGCGCGCGAGCAAATCGTAACTAATGTCGAGGCGCGACATCGTGTTGAGGTGACAATCAACAATTTTTGCAGAAATGTATTCACCAATTTCTGCCGTAGTGTTATTACCTTCTTCAATTTCGTGCAACGTTTTGGCGCGAATTTCTAAACGCGTTTTGTCTTCTTCATACCATTGACCGACGCGCGCATACAAATCCCAACAATAATAATCAAAGCTGTCATCGCGATTATTGACCGGGCGTTCAGCGATTGCTTTGATTTCGTCGAGTGATTTGTTTTCGATGTGCATGAAGCCAACAACTACGTCAGCCACTTGCACGCCGGTGTTATCAATGTAGTTGTGCGTTTCGACCGTGTCGCCTGTGGATTTCAAAATGCGAACTACTGTGTCACCTAAAACTGAATTGCGGACGTGACCAATATGTGCGGCTTTGTTGGGATTAATCGAAGTATGTTCGACAATAATTTTATCGGAACTGTGAGTGCTGAGTGCTGGGTACTGAGTTCCTTGTATTAATTCGCTGAATAATTTCGCGCGATCAAAAAATACGTTGAGATAACCTGCGCCTGCAATTTCGACTTTGGCGACGCCGTCAATATTGCTCATTCCTTCGGCCAATTTCGTAGCGATTTCGCGCGGATTTTTCTTTTCGCCGGTTTGCGCTTTGATGCGTTTGGCTAATTCAAATGAGACGGGAAACGCTAAATCGCCGAGTTCAGTTTTGGGCGGAATCTCCGTCGGAAAATCAGCCAACTCAATTTGAAATTGTTCCTGAATCAGCGCGACTAATTTTTGTTTGATTGCTGTAGATAGTGACGAAGCCATAAATAGTTAATAGTTGCTAAGTGATAGGTGATAGTTAATTCGTAAAATCAAGGTCTATAGCATCTTTCGCGCTTCAGCGTCAAACAACAAAACGATGAAGCAGGAACGATGAACGATGAATTACTGTATCTATAAAGATTCATCGTTCATCGTTCCTACTTCATCGTTCCATTAGCGTTTTCCACAGTATGTTGATTTTTCCTCAGACATTTCCACAGGCTGTGAAAAATACTGTATTATTCAATTCTGACACACATGAAAAAGGATCAAGTTATGCCTTTACTTTCAATCGTGATTCCGGCTTACAACGAAGAGCAGCGGCTCGGCAAAACTTTGTCTGATACGTTTGTTTATTTAGCAGCGCAAGATTATACCAGCGAAATAATTGTGGTTGACGACGGCTCGCGTGATCGCACGGTTGAAATTGCGAATGAATTTCAGGCGCAAGCAAGCGAAAAAGTAAAATTAGTTGTGCTGAAAAACCCTGGCAATCGCGGCAAAGGTTACGCAGTAAAAAATGGCATGCTGCACGCCAGCGGCGAAATCCATTTATTTATGGATGCAGATTTGGCTACGCCGTTGGATCAAATTCCAAAAGTGCTGAAGCCAATTTTAGAAAATCAATTTGATGTTGTATTTGGTTCGCGCGCAGTGGATCAATCAGTTATCAAAGTCGAGCAATCATTATTGCGACGATTGCGCGGACGCGGCGGAAATTTATTAATTCGCGTGCTGACCGGAATGAATATCAATGATACGCAATGCGGCTTTAAGGCTTTTCGCCGTCAGGCTTCGCAAACAGTTTTTCCGTTGCAACAAATTGAAGGTTTTGGTTTTGATCCCGAAGTTTTATTTATTGCCAACAAACAAGGCTGGCGCTGGAAAGAAACTCCCGTTGTATGGCAACACGTTGAAGGTTCAAAAGTCACAATGGTGTCGGCAACAATCGAAGTGTTTTCTGAAGTGTGTAAAATTCGTTGGTACGACTTAACAGGAAAATATGATGCCGCCAAGTTGGCGCAGGCAGCAGGAATTCAGTAAATGAAAAGACTCAACGTTAATATTGATCACATCGCTACGATTCGACAGGCGCGGCGCACGAACGAACCGAATCCAGTAGCGGCAGCGATAATTTGTGAATTGGCTGGAGCTGACGGAATCACTACGCATTTAAGAAGTGATCGCCGTCATATTCAGGATTACGATTTGATCGCACTCAAACAAGTTGTCGTTACACACCTGAATGTCGAAATGGCAGCGACCGACGAAATGGTCGAAATTGCCACGCGCATCAAGCCTGACGTAGTCACGCTCGTGCCCGAAACGCCGCAAGAAATTACAACCGAAGGCGGCCTTGATGTGATTGGGAATTTGAAGGAAGTAAAAAAAGCTGTGGACGCGCTGACAAAAGCGGGAATTTTCGTCAGCTTATTTATTGATCCTGACATTAAGCAAATTAAAGCTGCGGCAAAATTAAATGTTTTCCAAGTCGAACTTTGCACAGCGAAATACGCGCATTTGTGCGAAGCGCCCGGCAGTTCGACTGTTAGACACGTCAAAGAAATTTCCGCCGAAGCCGAACGCGTCAGAAAAGCTGCACGCGCCGCCGCGCAAAATAAATTAGGCGTCGCTGCCGGACACGGATTGACGTATCGCAATCTCGCGCCAATTGCGCGCATCGCCGAAATCGAAGAATTCAACATCGGTCACAACATCATCGCGCGTTCGGCATTAGTTGGTTTGGATCAAGCCGTCCGCGAAATGATTGCAGCATTGCGCAGCGCATAATCTTCGATGAAAAAAATTCCAGCCATTTTTGTTTTTACGTTTTTGCTCGCTGCTTTTTCGTTTGGTGCATTCGCACAAAATGAAACGCCGCAAACCAAGCGCGAAAAAAAAGTAAAAGAAAAACCTCTGCCACTTACTTCGCAGGTAATTTTGATTTCGCTGGATGGGTTGCAAATTGAAGACCTGAAAAATCCTAAACTCAATCTTCCGACGCTCAAATATTTCAGCGAAAGCGGAACTTATGCCCGCAACGTCGAAAGCGTTTATCCGACCACTTCATTGCCCGCCCACGCCAGCTTGCTGACCGGAATGCTTCCTGCCGATCACGGCATCACGGCGGAATATCTTTTTAACGAGCAAACAGGTAAATCCGCGCCGGAAAAATCCGCAACGGCAAACGAAATCAAAACGGATTCAATTTTGCTGGCAGCGGAGCGCGGCGGATTAAAAGTTGCCGCTTGGAATTTTCCGCTCACAGAAAATGCCGAAGCTAAAAAATCCGCGTCCGCTTCTGACTTGCTGACAAATTTTCATGAGAAAATTGATTTACTTCGCTTTGATGAATATTCAGCGGCACAGCAAAAATTTGGAATCAATTCGATAGAAGCAATTACAGCGCTCGAAAAAATTGATCAGACGTTGGCGCAAATTTTGGCGCAGGCCGAAAAATCAGGAAACAAGAACGAAATCACTTGGCTGATCGTATCTACGCACGGCAATGCAAAAGTCGAACAGGAATTCCGTCCGAACCTGTTGCTGGCAAAAAAAGGATTTTTGACCTTGGATGCGCAAGGCAACATAAAATCGTGGATAGCAACTTCGCGCTCGTCTGGCGGAGCGGCAGCAATTTATTTGCAAGACGCCAACAACGAAGAAGCGATCAAAGACGTACAGAAAATTTTTATCGAAGAGCAGGAAAAAGAAGCGAGTGCGCTTTGGCGTGTAATTGACAAAAAGAGTGCAGCAAAATTAGGAGCCGATCCGCGCGCGGCATTTTTCATCGAAGCTGCGCCAGGATTTTTGATTTCGGAACAAACGACTGGAAAAAAGATTACGGACAAATTAAGCGCGAGTGCGCCCAAAGCGGCAGCCGGGTATGCGCCCTCAAAATCAGAAATGCGCGGATTCTTAATCGCGGCAGGGAAGGGAATCAAACCAAAAACGCAAATTGAATACGCCCAAATTATTGACGTAGCGCCGACCATCGCTCGGTTGCTTGGAATCGAACTGAAAGCTTCGCGCGGGCATGTGATTTCCTCAATTCTGATTGCGCCTGCGCAAAAGTAAAATATGTACTGTAATAAGTGTGGAAAAAATTTATCGGCAGAAAGTAAGTTTTGTAACTTTTGCGGTGCAAGCTTGCCGACAGAAAAAGCGACTACCGTGATGCCGCGCTCTGCTTCGATCCATGTTCCGCTGGCGCACGAAGAAAAATTCCCAGCGCTTCAAAACAATCAGGAAGAAAGAGTCATATTCCAAATTCGTCCTTCGTTTTACAACGTCGGTTTAGCATACGCAGGCGCAGCCATTTTTGCTTTGCTGGCAATGGCAATTTTTGGATTTTTCAAACTTAGTTTGGGAATTGCGATGCTGCTTGCTCTAGCAGCTTTCATTTTCCCGCTTTTCCGACATTATCAACGCAACCGTATTGTTTACACTTTAACGCCTAGCAAAATTGAAATTGATTCTGGAATTTTTGCCAAGACGGTTAGAAATATTCCGCTGCGAAATGCCCAGGACGTAACCGTAAGTGCAACATTAATAGAGAGAATCATCGGCGTCGGAGATGTAATAATTGACAGCGCTTCTGAGACTGGTAAGATACGAATGCGTCAGATTCCAAACCCGCGAAAGCATGCAGATTTAATTTTGCAGCAGTTGTAAGGAATCGGATTTTCAAGTCAAGCTCCCCATCGGCACTCAAAAACACCTTGTTGCACCGTCAATCCACCTGACGTACTCTTGCAGATTACGTGTGGATTTTTACCAATGAATTCTGCTTTGCTTCGAGGAGGCCAGTCTTGCAATTTCGATTTCTTTTCCTAGCCACAATCCTTTTTATTTCAGCGCTCAACATTTCAAGTCTTGCCCAAAAGGCTGTTCCAGAAATTCCTAGTTCCTTTCCGCAAAATTTAGGAAAAATCTGGCGCGCCTCCGGTGGCAACAAAATTATTAATGTCGCCAACACAACTCAATTGCCCCAAGCCAACGTTTACCGCGAATATGGATTGAAAAACGCCGCTGCGCAAATTTACACAAATGGCAAAGACAAGGTCACGGTCGAAGCATATCGCTGCAAATTTCCGGCGGGAGCTTACGGGCTATGGTCTTTTTTCCAACCAGCAGACTCATCAACAAAAACTGAAATTTATCACGGCGGACTTTTTATCCGTCTCTTGTCTGAAAATGCCGAAGCAAGAAAACAAATGGCGGAAGAGTTAAAAACTTACCTGGCTTCAGCTAAATCGGTTGACGATGAATTTGCCGAAGCGGCGCTTCCGATGTTGCCAACTTACCTCCCAGAAACAAACAAACTCGCCGGGACTGAAAAATTTATCCTCGGCCCGCAAGCAATTGCTCAGATTCCCACAATTAGCGATCTAAAAGATGTAATTGATTTCACCGGCGGTACTCAGGCGACCGTCGCTGAGTACAACAATGGAAATGGAACCGGAAAAATGAGCGTCCTGCTGGTTGAATACCAGACTCCACAGTTCGCTGCGGACGGAGCAGTTAAGGCGCAACAACATTTTGATAGCCTTAGCCCCGAAGCAAAACAAAAACGACTGGTAAGGCGCGTGGGGAATTTTGTAATTGAAGCGGTAAATGTTTCCGACCCCAAAGCTGCCGAGGAATTATTAAAAGAAACAAAGTACAAAAAGAAAGTTTATTGGGAAGGAAAAAATATTGCCGCTGTACCAGATGAGTACAGACCGCCCGACGAATGGGTTGTGAACGAAACGGTTCAAACTGGAAAATTTATCGCAGCGACTTTTTACGGAATCTCAGTTTTGGGATTAGTTACCATTGGTCTCGGACTTTTGTCCGGCGCACTCTTTTTCTATTGGCGCAGAGCAAAACGGCGCAGACTTGGTTTTGAAAATTCTTTTGGAGATGCGGAAGGAATGACGAGATTGAACTTGGATGATGATTGGTTAGCGCTGCCAAATGCGAAGGAAAAATTGCTTGGCAAGGGAGAATAAAAAATGGGCGACCATAGTTTCTAAACCCACCCCAGAATACCTATGGTCGCCAACTATCAGGAGGTTCACCCGTGCTTGTAATAACGATGTTCCTCCATAAAGGTTCCCAAACTTGTTTCAGCTTGAGATTAAACTTCACTAAGAAATTTTAAAGATCAAATACGCATCGGCATAATCACATAACGGAAATCATATTCAGAGTCCGACATTGAACGCAGTTGCACTTGCGAGTTCCCATCCTTAAATTCAAACTTCACTTCGCCATCTGTCACTACGTTAAAGAAATCATTCACGTACTGCGCATTGAATCCTGAAATAATAGTGTCACCAGAAAATTCGATTGGCAAAGTCTCGCCTGCTTCCCCGACATCTGAAGCCTGGGACGTAATGTTCAACTGGCCGTTCCCGATCTCAAACTTAATCGCGTGTGACCGCTCATCAGCCATCAAAGCAACCCGGCGAACAGCCGAGGCAATCCGCTGATTTTCAATCACGAAATGCTGCGTGTTTTCTTTTGGCAAAACCATTTCGTAGTTTGGAAACTGACCGCTCAGCATTCTGGAAACCAAAAGCCGTTTGCCGAATTTGAAAAAGAGATGATTTTCGTCTTTACTGAACTCAACGGATTCTTCTGTTTCGGCGCTCAATTTAACTAACTCGGTTAAAGTCTTTTTAGGAATGATTGCTTCCACTTTTAGGTCTTCAACAAATTTTCCTTTCTTCTCGATGTAAGAAAGTCTGTGTCCATCCGTAGCAATCATTTTCAAACCTTCATCAGAAAGTTCAAATTTTGCTCCGTTGAGCGCATAACGAGATTCCTCATTCGTCGCGGCAAAAATCGTCCGAGTGATGAAAGTACGAAAGAGATCAGCCGGAAGATGTCCGGCGGCTCCCTTGAATTCGGGAATCTCTGGAAAGTTACTTTTCCCCTGACCTAACATTTTGAAACGGGAACGTTCACAAATGATATGCACCTGATCGCTGTCACCAGATTTAATTTCGATTTCAGCTTCAGGTAAAGCTTTAATAATTTCAAACAACTTCTTCGCTTGTAAACAAACGGCTCCCTCGTTCAAAACTTCGGCCTCACAATTTGTGCTGATTGAGACATCAAGATCGGTGCCTTTGATATTCAAGTTTCCACCGATTGTTTCAAGTAGCAGGCTGGAAAGAATCGGGATTGTATTTTTCTTTTCAACAACTCCCTGAATGAAATTTAATTCTTTCAGAAAGTTAGCCTTACTAATTTTGAGATGCATCTTGTTTCTCCTTCAAATTCGCTTTTTACTAATTAATCTAATATTCTAATATATCTATTTATATAGTAGTAGTAGTAGTGCCTGTGGAAATGTGGAAAAAACTATGTAACATTAAGAAATTAAATAACTTTTTGGTGAAAAATAGCTGTGGAAAACCCTGTGGAAAATATGTGATAAATTCGATCATCTGTGGAAAACTTTCGGTTAATATTGAGTTTTCCTCAATTTCCACAGGCCATCCACAGGCAGGTGCGTGGAAAAGTCAAGTAAGTCTATTTGCAGCTAGCAATTAAGCTGTTTATAAGCCTGTGGAAACTTCCTTTTTGCTCATAAAGCTCACTTATCTTATTAATACTGTGTAATACCGTTGTGTGATGCTTTCCGCCGAATTCTCTACCGATTTCGGGCAGGCTGGCTTTCGTCATATTTTTGCAAAGATACATGGCAACCTGACGTGGAACAGCAATATTTCTTGAGTTGGATTTCGACTTTAGATCAGCGACGCGCATGTTGTAATACTCGGCAACGACCTTCTGGATCGTTTCGATTGTGATCGCGCGGTCTTCCTCTTCGACGATATTTTTGAGCGCTTCTTGCGCCAGCGAAACTGTAATTGGTTCGCCGCGCAAAGAGGATAAAGCGGTAAGCCGAACCAGTGATCCTTCCAATTCACGAATGTTGGATTTGATCTTACTGGCGATAAAGAGAGCTACTGAATCTGGCAAATCAATCTGTTCGGTTTCCGCTTTTTTGCGCAAGATTGCGACTTTGGTTTCCAGATCAGGAGGTTGAATATCCGCAATTAGTCCCCACTCAAAACGCGAGTGTAATCTTTCCTCTAAGGTCGGAATTTCTCGCGGAGGGCAATCGGACGAAATTACAATTTGTTTTTGATTATCGTAAAGGGCGTTAAACGTATGGAAGAATTCTTCCTGAGTTCGCTCTTTACCAGCAATGAACTGGATGTCATCAATCAGCAGAATATCAATCGAACGATACTTTTCCCGAAACGTCATGGTTTTGTCATAACGGATCGCATTGATAAGTTCGTTCATGAACTTTTCGGCGGAAATATATGAAAGCCTGAGATGACGATTATTGGTTTTGATGCGCTGTCCTATGGCGCACATTAAATGTGTTTTACCAAGTCCTACTCCGCCATAAACAAATAGTGGGTTGTAAGTTTTGGAAGGAGTCTCGGCCACAGCCAAAGCCGCCGCATGAGCAAATTGGTTACAAGAACCGACGACAAAAGTATCAAATGTGTATCTTGGATTGAGCGGCAATTCGAGTGGTTCAATATCAACAAAGTCAGTCAACCCAGGTTTCTCAGGGGCAGCTCCTTGGGTGAGAGTCAACGCAGTCGCTAAGAATTTTTCCTCTTTTGTTTCCGTTTGGGGTTTGGCAGGGTTCGCTATTGCTTCACGAACTATTGGTGCTGACGGGACATGTTTAAAGACAAACTTTGTTCCAGGTATCTGATTTTCATCCAATGCTTCTTCAAGCACATCGCTGTAATTATTAACGATCCAGTCTTCAAAAACTTGATCGGGGATACTCAACTGAATTTGGTTTTGATCAAAATCAAGGAAAGACAGTGGTTTAAACCAAGTAGTAAAACTCTCGTGATTAACTTTTTTTTCAATTGACGAGAGGAGAGATTCCCAAATATTCGAGGGCTGCATATCCAAGCTCCGCAAAAGACAAAGCAATAGTTTTTGAAAAAATGCGCACAGCTTTTCTACTTGCGGAAAGTTCAGGTATAAATTTTTCCTGACGTTAAGACTCTGTGTTTTCAGTATTTAACGCGATGTAGTTGCTGGCGTTTGATTGAATGAGGCTAGCATAGCAATGTATTGTTTGCAAGGAAAGTAGAAAATATATTGGCAATCTAAGTCTAAGCATATTAAAGGTACAAAAGTCAGATGACGTTAATTTTAAAGCCTAAGAAATTATTGGATCAGCAAAAATGAAAATTAAGAACCTAATATAACTAAATCCACTAAAATTTTACTAAACGTTAAAAAAAGCTGTTGACATCAAAAAAAAAAAATGTAGACTTTGCATGTTAACGAATCTTCCTCACAACCGGCTCATCAATCTTCTAGAAGATTTGTTACCTTTCCATAGCAAGATTAATCAATCATTCTCAATCTTGTTCTTACGGATAATCCCTTTTTCACTGGAAACTTGTTTACTTATTTCTGGCTTAACAAAATAATTTTGTTAAAGCAGGCAATATAGCTTGTCTTTTCTAAATTACCTTTGGCTTTTAATGCTGGATTAGGTCTAGTTGTGTTTTAGTTGCAAAACTTTAGCTGACTAGTTCAGTTTCCGTCTATTCAGACAACACACTTAAGGAGAAACTCGAATGCGAACCTCACATAAACTCACACGAATTGTAGTCACATTATTTGCGCTGGCGATGCTGTCATTGGCAGCATTTGCGGGCGACAATCCTGTTGACCCTGGCATTAGCGATCAAAAAGCGGGATCAATCTTAGTGTTTCCGTATTACACGAACGTAGGTCAATCCGATACACGCATCCAAATCACCAACGTTGGTGCTGGTTCGGCTGGCAACTATGCAAGATTACACATCTTATTGATGGATAAAGGCTGTCAGCAATTAGATTACTATGCTTGCATAACACCAAATGGATCATTAGTGGAAAAAGCATCAACGTTTGATCCTACTAACTCTGGTTACATTATTGTGCTGGTCGTCGATCCTGATGGAAAGCCAGACCCCGCGAGAAACTGGATCATCGGTAACGCGTTTGTGAACGATGGCGATTATGTTGGTAACTATGGCGCAGAAGCATTCTGGGGAAATAAAAATGATTCAGAATTCATCTCGTCACAGTATACCGATTCGAAAATTGATACCGCAACCCTGACTTTAAAAGTTCCATGCGAATTTGCGGTTGAAATTCAAAGCCCGGCTGATGCTGTTCAACGTGTAATCGTGGCTGGTTTGACCGGCAACGTTAATACTGCAACCGTTAGCGGTTCAGCACAAGTTGGAACCGGTTTTGCTTATAGTTATAATGAACAGGGTGGAAGCTTCCAGAAATTCCTAACGGGTGGTTGCTTCTCAGATGCTCTCATTACAACCACAATTCCACGTGTTCCCAAAACGTTGGTCGGGTTAATCCCCTCAAGTTTTGCGGGTCACTTACGCTTCTCCGTCACCGCTGGTGTTGGATTATTATTGACCTCGAACAAATCGAAATCAGGCTGGAGTGGAATCCGCACTTTGCACAAAACAAAGACGACGACCACGGCACTGACCGTACCAGTCTTCATGCCGACCTGCTAGTAAGTAGTAGTAAAGCAAAAATAAAGAAAAGGAGCTTGGTTATTAACCAAGCTCCTTTTCTTTTATGTAAGCGATTACCTTACGCAACAGGCCACCTAAAGACGGGGCTCAAAACTAATTACAAGTGGACTTAATTTTTTCAGGGCTTCTTTCTTTTCTTTTTAGATGGATTGCTGTTCGACTTTTCTCTTTTGAAATCATTAGTATTTTGTTTGCTTACGAAAGGAGTAAAGTCATTGTTTCTGACAGCAGCAGCGAAACGATCCATGTCGTAATCACATTCGCGCGACATTTCTTCACGAATGGCATGAAGTTCTTCTAAAAATCGTGGTCGAAAATACATTACTCAAGTACCAAAAATTCCGGGGTAATTACTTCAGGTGCAAAAAATCCAGCCGCCGTATTAAATAGACGGACACGCGCCAACCTATGGACATTCGCCAGATGACCGAAATTCCAGGTAACGACAAAATCAATTTTATGATAGGAAGCCAAGGCCATGTGCAAGGCATCACCCAAATATTTACGGTGAAAAATGCCCCGTGAAATATAGCCTTCAGCCAGGATGGCAGCTTCTTCAGTAATTTCGAGTCGAGGTAATTTTGCGATCAGTGAAAGATAGCTTTGACGGTAAGGTTCGCGTGTGTGATTGAGTTCTTGTTCGACTAAAGAGGAAACGAAAACTTTGTAATGCGGTAATTCATGTTCCCACCACCGAATCGTTAAATCACGCCGGAAAGAATCCCCCTTGTCTAAATAAGCACCAATAACCGAAGTTTCTAAATATAACGAAGTCATTTACTCGCGATTTTTTCAATTCCGTTGCTTTGGGGCGTCAGATGTAATTGAAACTTGCGCAAATCTAAATCAATGCGAAAATGGCGCAAGAAATCTCCTCCAATAATTCCATGTTGTTCAAACCCCGAAGTCTCATTGACGGGATCAAGGTTTAAAATTAAAGCGCGGGCGTTACGTTGCCGCAATCCATTAACAGTTAATGTGGAAAGTCCAAGCGCTTCGACATTGTCTTCAATTCCTGCCGCGCCAACCACTCGAAAATTAGCGTTTTTGAGCTTCAGATTGTCGAGTTTATTACGCTTGACAGCAGCTCTTGAAATGACTGTTGTGCTTGCTCCCGTATCAATAATGAAATTGAACGGTTTTTCCTGTCCTTCTAAATTCGCTTCAGCGCTAGCTAAACCGCCGCTCGTCGTGCGAACCGGAATTGAAATTCGGTTGGTCTCTGGCATTGAAGAAGTAACAGCTTCTTCTTTAGGTTCCGACCGATCCAGGATAATTTTCTTTTCTTTGTAATCAATAGAAATAGAATAATTAGAGATGGCAGATAATCCAAGATAACCATCTGCTCGCGCTTCAGGAGGAGCATCTTCAGAGAAATGAACAGTCCTAATATAGGTAGGTACTAAATCAATTTTAGCTTCGCCAATTGCAAGCGAATCAAGCAGTCCATAAATAATTGCGAATGTTCCATCACCACCAACTGCGCGGGCATTGCCACCGCGAGCGACAGCTTTAACTCCAAGCTTTTGGGCCGCTTGATCTGAAATCACAGAAAGACTCGCGCCGGTATCAACGACAAATTTCAAATTATGTTTGTTGTTAATGCGTACTGTGATGAATGGGCGATTGCCATACAGTTCAAACGGAATAGTGACAACTTCCGGGCCGTTCAGCCGATGCAATTTTGTAGTTCCAAGGTAGCGATAAAAATCAATCAAGCCCCGAATTCGTGCGCGTCGTTCTTCATCCGTTTTTGGCGCGACCGTGAGATATTGCTGATATGCGTCGGCAGCTTCGGAATAGAGTTCTAAGCGCGAACAGACGCGCGCGAGAGCGATATAATAATCTGGTTCGCGCGGTTCAATTTGAATTGCCCTTAATAAAAGATCGTACGAATTCTTGTTGCGATGTTCGTAATATTCAGCTTCGGCGTAGCCCGCCAACGCAAGGTGATCCTTGACGTTAATTTGCAGCGCAGTTTTGAACGACTCAAACGAATTGCGAAAATCACCGCTACGTAATAACGCAGTTCCCATCAGCGCGAACGCTTTTCCATTCAAATTATCGGAGGCAACAACTTGCACCGCTGTTTCATAGCACTCAAGAATTTTATTTTGCTTGAGCAACGCAAAGCTCAACCCCAGACGCGCTTCTTTGTCGTCTTGATTCTTATCAACTAAAACACGATAAATTTCTTCGGCTTTGTCAAAATTCCCCGCGCGAATTTCTTTGGTTGCACGTTTAAGGGCACTGCCACGAGATTCAGCTAGGGCAGTTATCGAAAAGATAAGTAAAACAAAACCGATGAGACGAAGTGTAGGCTTCATACAACACCTCCACTGTTGATGGAGAACTAAATTTGTGAAATCGCAAGGCTGCTATTTCAAGATTTCACCAGTTTTATTCGACCAAAGCAAGAGATCAAGCTCGTCGAAATCAATTTTTATTGCAGCGGCGAATTCTCGCATTGTTTCCTCAATTACTAAATACTTTTTTTTCGTTGTGGGTGGTTTGGGGTCGTCAATAATTCCAAACTCAAACAATGTGTTGAGAATATGTTTGTCTAAAATTGCATAGCCACGATATCCAATGTTACGCAAATAATGACTCGCTTCTTTATAACCAATACCTTTTATGCCTTTGTTCGCAGCGAAAAAATCCCGTCGGGCAATCGCGTCATCGCCATAAGAATCAAGCCGCATTCGCAAAGACATTCGACAATCAGAGCGCAAATAATTTCTCGTGTGAATAATGTATCTAGCACGTGCACGCGGATAACGATGTGCGCCCATCAATAAATGTTCTATTTTTAGATGAGAGCTTTTATGTATATGGTTGCGGACGCGAGCAATAGAATTTAATCCCATGCGTGCGCTGCAACCGGCGGTGAAAATGCAATATACTAATTCTTCAAATAACAAAGCATCAGTGCCTTGTTCACCAATAGTTGCGAACTCAGCCAAACGCGCGCGAATTGCTTCCTGTTTGGAAAGATAAGTATTCTGCAAAGTTATGATTGCTTCGGTCATCATTACAAAATAAAAAAAGCGAATTGCTATTGGCAATCCGCTTAACCACACACGAGATGAGAAAAATCTTTAGTGTTGGGCTGCCTGCGCTGATTTTTTCAACTTCGGCATAAATTGTTTGCGGAACTTGATTACTTTTGGCGCGATTACCATACGGCAATAACCCTTCTCAGGATTTAATTCAAAATAACGCTGGTGATAGGCTTCTGCGGCATAAAAATTTGATAATTCGGTGAGTTCAGTGACGAGTGGCGCCGCCCAAATTTGCGCTGCATTGATTTCCGCCATGACTTTTTCAGCTACAGCTTTTTGTTCTCGCGAATGATAAAAAATAGCCGAGCGATATTGCGTACCTACATCAGGGCCTTGCCGATTGAGTGTAGTGGGATCATGAATCGTGAAGAAAACTTCGAGCAATTCTTTGAAAGATATTTCCTGGGGATTGAAAGTAATTTGCACGACTTCCGCATGTCCCGTTGTGCCAGTACAAACTTCTTCATAAGACGGATTTTTCACCTTGCCGCCGGAATAACCGGAGACAACTTTTTCGACCCCGCGCAAGTCATTGAAAACGGCTTCGAGGCACCAAAAACATCCGCCTGCTAATGTCGCGATTTCTTTCGTCGTTTTTTTCTTCTCTTTTGTTGCTGCTTCACTATTTTTATCTGACTGGAAATTTTGAGCCGCAGTATTTTTTTGAGCAAGTGCAACGCTGGTTGCAAAGAGCAACAAACAGCAGATGACAAACGCCGCACTGAAAAAACTATGAATAATTGATTTCATAAACTTACCTCAAGCTTAAATAATACCTGTTAACAAGGGCGAAAAATACGGGCAATCTCGCAAAAATTCGGTAGATGTACGGATTGGTCTGATGTGTAATTTGAGCTACTGTAAATGAACATTGATTCGTGACAATAGACATAGACTTAAGATTTAAAATGCTACTACAAAATATTTTGACAATTCTTTTATATGTGCCGATACCAGCCTTCGTCATTTGGTTGTTGATTGGGGTTGCATTTTCCAAACAACATGACGCGAATCTTCAGAACGATAAAAAAGACAGGCCATAAAGAGAATAATTATGTTCACCATACACTACAATGAAAAAGCTCCCGCAGATTCTTTTTTCCCTTTTTACACTTATCCCTTTTGTTTGTTTGGCGGATTCGATAGCCAGTGCAACTAAACAACAGGAGTCGAAAAGAAATTCCGGCAACGGTGAACAGCCGATTGCTAAGCGCGCAATTGAAATTCCTGAACCTGCCTCATTGATTTTGTTAGGGACAGGTTTATTCGGTGTTGCTTTTAAATTAGGAAAACGAAAGAATAAAAATCAGTAGTTATAACTCTCAAAGAGCATCTCGCAATGAAAAATTACCTGCGAGTCGTGCCACGTGTCGTACTATTTTTCGGCGCATAAACACGCACATAGTCAACGAACATCATTTGCGGGAAAATTGTCGTAGCATCAGGAAACCCGGGCCAGCCGCCGCCAACCGCTAGATTCAAAATCAGATAATGTGGATGATCGAAAACCCAGCTTCCGTTCGCTGGAATATCTTTTGTTGTTTGCGTCTTATACAAATTTCCGTCTACATAAAAACGAATTTCGCGGATATCCCATTCGACAGCATAAATATGAAAATCATCGGCGAAGCGTTGTCCGTTTGTTAGGGAATAAGCCGCTGACAAACCATTTGCACCAGAATATCCAGGGCCGTGCAATGTGCCGTGAACGATAGATGGCTCGCGCCCGATATTTTCCAGAATGTCAATTTCACCGCACCCAGGCCAACCAACTCCCGGCGTATCAATGTTTGCACCAAGCATCCAAAACGCAGGCCAAATCCCTTGCCCATAGGGAATTTTGATACGGGCTTCAATGCGTCCATAAGTCGGAGTGAATTTGCCGCGTGTGACCAAACGCGCTGAAGTATATGAACGCGTGACGTTGTTTGCGCCTGTGAAATTTTCTTTGATGGCTTTGATGACGAGATTACCGCTGCCATCAAGATATGCGTTTTCTGGGCGATCTGTGTAATATTCCAATTCCTGATTGCCCCAACCTCCATCAAATCCTACGCCAAGATCATAGCTCCATTTTGTCGGGTCAGGCGTCGCGTTCGCGTTGCCGTTAAATTCATCGCTCCAAGTCAAAGAACGTTTTTGTGCCGATACTGCCTGCACAAGTAAGATCGCAAAAATCGTCAAAAATATTCCGCTGAAAAATTTTCGTTGCATACTCACAACCCCAGTTTTTTCCATTTGGCATCTACTACGCGTTTTACTTCTTCGCTCGTATTATTTTCGCGCGGCCAACGCCGATCAAAACCTTCGTTCGTCCATTTGCGCGTGCCGTCAATTCCCATTTTAGAACCAAAGCCCATTTGCCGCGAAGCGTGATCCAACACATCAACCGGCCCCATCGTGAATTGAATGTCGCGTTCAGGATCAATATTGTTGAGAACTTTCCAAACGACTTCAGAATAATTTTGCACGTCAGTGTCTTCGTCAACGATGACGATACATTTTGTGAACATCGCCTGCCCAAGTCCCCAAATTGCATTCATTATTTTGCGGGCATGACCGGGATATTGTTTGCGAATCGAAATCAGCATCAGGTTATGAAATACGCCTTCAAATGGCGTACACATATCCACGATTTCAGGAAATTGTCGTTTGAGCACAGGCAACGTAATGCGCGTGATTGCCCAACCCATCCAGCAATCTTCCATCGGGGGCTTGCCCACAATAGTCGCCTGGTAAATCGGATTTTTGCGATGCGTAACGGTCGTGACGTGAAAAACCGGATATGGCTCTTCGAGTGTATAAAACCCGGTGTGGTCGCCGAAAGGCCCTTCAATGCGGCGTTCGGCTGGATCAAGGTAACCTTCCAAAACAATTTCGGCGTTCGCGGGAACTTCTAAATCCACCGAAACGCATTTGACCATTTCGATAGGTTTTTCGCGCAGGAAACTCGCAAAAATCATTTCGTCTAAATCATCCGGCAACGGCAACGTCGCCGCAAATGTAGTAAGCGGATCGCCGCCAATCGCAACCGCTACAGGCATTTTTTCTGCGCCGCGTCTTTCTAAATCGCGGTGATGCGCCGCGCCGTGTTTATGGATTTGCCAGTGCATTCCGGTAGTCGTTTCGTCGTACACTTGCATGCGATACATGCCGCAATTGCGGGCGCCGGTGCGCGGGTTGCGCGTGAAGACCATCGGAAATGTAATGAAACGTCCACCATCCATTTCCCAACATTTCAAAATCGGAAAATCAAAGAGAGAAAATTCGCCTTCGCGTTTGATGACTTCCTGACATTTCCCCGCTTTGACAACTTTCGGAAAATATTTGCCGAGTTCAGCGAGCTTTGGCAACATTTTCACTTTTTCCAGCAAACCTTGTGGCGATTTGAAATCCAGCCACTCGGTCAACCGCGATGCGACATCATTTACGTTGCCGACTTCCAGCAATAATTCCATGCGTCGTTTGCTACCGAAAGCGTTGATGAGCACTGGAACTTTTCCGTCGTCCACGTTTTCAAACAGCAATGCCGGGCCACCAGCTTTGGAAATACGATCCGTAATTTCGGTGATTTCCTGATCGCTGGAAACAGGCGTGCTGATGCGTTTGAGTTCTTTATTTTTTTCGAGGATGCGGATGAATTCGCGTAAATCTTCGTAAGCCATAAAAGAGAGAGTAAACAACAATAGTGTCAGTTAACGCAGGTAGTACTGACTTTTCAGGAAAATCAAAAGGGCAAATTGCAAAAGAGAACAATAAACCTTCTTGCGGTTACGTTCTTCGCGTTTGCGTCACGAATCAGTAAAGAGAAGTGTTTATTTTCTGTTTTTGCAATTTGCCCTTTAGGTTTTGTCTGGTGGATCAACCTTCGGCTTCGCGTGCTATGGCAGCTTCACCACCAATTTTTGCGCCGATGCGAGCGAGTACAAGTACAACCAGCACTGCTGTAATCGTGGCAAAAATTGCGTACGTATAAAGCCCTGCCAGGCTATCGTCCGTTTCAAAAATCTTTTTGATTGTGGCTTTAATTGCGTCGTTCCAGGCGAGCGCCGCGACCAGACCTAACGAAGCAGATGCTAAAGTGATAAGCGATTGCACAATCATTTGTGCAAATTGTTTCGACGCCATTTTTCAACCTCCGAGGAAAAAATATTGGCTTAGGGTGTCCACCGATGCGAATCGTATAACGAAGGTACTTGTTCCACGAGACGCGCGTAATCTTCGGGTGTATCAATATCTTCGAGAATGCTGGATGAGTCCACAGGCACTTCTTGCACTTCGTGCGGATGTGCATTGATGATCGCTTTCAATCCGTCAGGATTCGCGTCATCCAGTTTCATGATTTCTTCTTCGTACGAACGGCTAATAACGATAGGGTGCCCGTGTTTTCCTTGATAGGTCGGGATCGAAATTTTCTTATCGTAATCTCCAAACGAAACAACGAGCGGATTGATAATCTCAGGGCCGATATGAGGTTGATCTACGAGCGCAATCAGAACGCCTTCGGAACGTGCGCTGACCAACTGTAAGCCCATTTTGAGCGAACTGAGCATGCCTTTTTTGAATTCGCGATTGATGGCGAATTGCACTCCTGCGCCAGCTAAGCGCGAGCGAATTTCAGATTCGCGATGACCCAGGACCACGATGATTTCGTCCACGCGCGAACGGCGTAAATTATCAATGCATTGCGCGATCACCGAGCGCGTGCCCCATTTCAACAGCGGTTTGAAATCGCCCTTCATTCGGCTGGATTCACCAGCAGCAAGTAATATCGCTGAAATCATAATTCGTTCTCAGACCAAACCTTTCGTAATGGGTATGAAAAATACTGCCCTGGAAGTTATTCTTTCATCATTTCGGCTAACTGCTGAAATGGATTATTGAAACTGCCCGATTTTGCTTTTGCCTGTTGTGACTTGGGCGCCGCTTCACTCGCCAGCGTTTCGCTGATTGCCACGCTAGTTGCCGCAGGCACATTGGCCAGAGCTTCAACGGGTTGCGTAATTGTGCGATGGCGATAAATCGGGCGCTCAAACATTGGTGAAATGCGCGTCCATTCGCCATTGGCGTGCGGCTCGTTAATGAGTCGTTGCATGGATTCAACTTTGGAATCAAGGTCATCCAGATAAGCCAACAAGAGGGCCTCTGGTGTCGCGGGCAATTTTGGTGAGCCGTATTCTAATTTGCCGTGATGCGACAAAAGCATATGTAATAAATGCCGCCGCAATTCTTCCGGGAAGTCAGGAATTTGTTTAATCTGATCGGATACGAACATTGTTTCCATCGCCAAATGGCCGAGCATTTGTCCATCATTGGTATAGTTTGTACCGCGTTCGTAACTTAACTCATCAATTTTTCCGAAGTCGTGTAAAACCGCGCCCGTTTGCAATAAATCAAGATCAATACCTTCGTAATGTCCGCCTACTTTTTCCGCCAGTTTTACCAGCGAAAGAGTGTGCTCAAGCAAGCCTCCTAAATAAGGGTGATGCATTGTTTTGGCAGCAGGTGCGCGCTTGAATTTTTTGACAGTGTTTTCGTCTGCAAAAATATTTTCGAGCAAAGTGCGCAGATGCTGATTTTGAAATCCGCTGACGGTATTCATTAGCGTAGAGAACATTTCGTCTACGTTATATTTCGTCGTCGGGAAATAATCTGCCAGGTCATATTCACGCTCTTCGCAAGCGCGCACACGATGCACTGTTAATTGCATACGGTTGCGATGCATGACGACTGCGCCGCGCGCGAACACAATATCGTCAACGTCAAAAGAATCGGCAGATTCTTCAAAATTATCCCACCAATGACCGTTGACTTCGCCCGTTTTATCCGCGAGCGTCAACGTCAAATATTGCCCTCCACCTTTTTTGTTGCGGAATTCTTTGGCTTTGACCAAAAAGAAAGTGCTGACTGTTTCGTTAAGCGCGAAGTCGCGGATGAAAATTTTCATAAGATAAGCGGTTAGCGGTTAGCTATTAGCATGTGGCAAGAAATATTTTGACTAAATGCTAACAGCTAACCGCTAAATGCTGATGGTTAATTTTTAGCAGTCTCTTTTGCTTTGGCGGCGTTTTTTTCCTGTTGTTCTTTTTCTTTCTTTTCGCGTTTTTCGCGTTTCTTGCGCTCTTTGTCAGATTCTCCGGTGAATTCGGTGCGCTTGATACTAGCAGAAGTTGTTTTCAAGCCGGGCATTTGATAGCGCGCATCTATTTCGATGAAGGCATCTTCGCGCAAGCCTTTGAGATATTCGTCAACTTGCGTTTGGCCTTTTTCCATCACAAGGCGATTTGAAACTGCACCTTTGACTTCTTCATTTTCGTACGGTTTGACCTCAGGTTCTTTGCGCGCTTCGATACGATAAATCGCATAGCCCGCAGCTAATGAAATCGGGTCTGTTACGGTTCCTACCGGTGCTTTTTCGACAGCGGCGCGAACTTCTGCGGACAAGTTAGTGAAAGGTAACCAGCCCACGTAACCTTTTTTTGATACCGTCGCGTTATCTTCAGATTTGCTTTGTACGAGAGCCTGAAAATCTGCGCCGCCTTTAGCTTGATTCGCAATTTCCTGCGCTTTAGTGCGGAACTGTTCGTACAGCAAAGGGTTTTTACCTTTTTGCACAAAAATCATGCGCAGCTCAACTTCACCAGGCGTAGCAAACCAATCTTTGTGTTGTTCGTAATAATCTTTTTTCGCGCGTTCAGTGAGGCTGCGATAAACTTCGCTATAAACCTCGCGCCCAATGACCGCGTCGCTCAAAAATTTATTGCGCATCAAACGTTTTTGCTCATTCAAATCCATGCCGACTTCGCGCATTTTTTGCTCAAGTTCTTCAATGGTTTTAATGTCGTTTTCCTTCATCATGCGAACAAGTTGTTCGTTGACCTGACCTTCGACATCAACGTTGATTTCTTTGGCGCGTTGCGTGAGCAACTGTTGATCTATCAAATTATCAAGAATTGCAGGCTTCACTTCGGCAAGCTTTTTCTCGATCTCTTCGACAGACATGTTACGTTGTTGCAAATCGTCTTTGAGTGCTTTTAATTCACGGTCATAAGCCGAACGCAGAATAACTTCGGTATTGACGCGGGCGATGACGGAATCAAGTTCCTGCAAATCGCCTTCCTGAGCGCGCACCGAATTAGTAAGTATGAGGGCGAGAGTTAAGATAAGAAGTGCTTGTAAAAGCTTCATAAAACTACTCCTTTGAAAACGACTCGTTACACTGCCGAGCGGTTTAGTTTTTCCATCTGCCAGTATAATTAAATCCCAGGTTGTCAGCATACACTTTGATTTTGGCGTTTTTCACGGTTTGCTCAAGATGATTGTCAATGAGTGATTGATTCTTGCTGCGCAAATATGCTTCTTCGACCTGTTTGCGAATTTTATCAAATGGTGGCGCGTCTTCTTTTTTGACCATTTGGAAAATATGATAATACACATTATTGCCAAAGTCAGATTTCACGACTGTACTAATGCCGCCCACTTTCAATGGCATCGCCGCATCTTCTAACACAGGAGGCAAAACTTTTTGCCGATAGCACATCACTTCACCTTTGGAAGGAGCGCTGGAATTCTCTTGCGCGATGGTGGGAAAATCAGCCGGTTTATCGAGCACTTGTTTGCGCAACTCTTCGGCTTTTTTGGCATCATCCACTTTGATTTCACGTACACAAAAGCGCGGCTCTTGCGGATAATCTTTGGGATGATCTTTGTAATATTTCTCAACTTCTTCAGGCGATACGGCTACTTCTTTCAAGATTTCCGTCTTGTAAAATTTCCAGATCAACAAATCGTTACCTATTTCCGCCGAGCGCTCTGATCCCACTAACGTCGTGAGCATTTTGCCGTTGCCTTCGACATTCGTTTGCTGCCGTTGGTCTGAGACTTCACGGCGCAGCTCTTCATCGGTTACAGTGACGCCTTTTTCGGTTGCTTCCTGCACAATCAAATGGCGGCGAATGAATTCATCCAGACGCGAACTTTGCAGCAAATCGCTGTCAGCCTGACTTTGTTGCAATTCCAAATCAGAAATACTGTATTTGTAAAATCGGTCGTAGGCTGCCTTGTGCAACGTCGTGCCATTGACTTCAGCAATTGTAGGGGATTTTTCGTCGGCGGCCTGCAATGCATCATTGCGACCATTTGTTGCTTTGGATTGGCATCCGCTCAAAATCATCATGACAACGAAAACGAATGCAAAAATTTTTTGCGGCATAGGGTCTCTATAAGCAAAGGGGAAAGATGCGGAATCTATGGTTTGTAATTATCACCATTTAGCAACGCAACATTGTACGATGGTGTAAGTCAGACTCGCAAGGCTGAGGGGAATGAAAACGCTAGCTTACAATGAAGAACGCAACCACCTACATTGCCTGACGTTCGCGCTCCGGTTGCTTGAGCGGCACTGTCGGTTCTTCCGTTACACTGTAAATATTGGCGTAATCCGGTTTGATTTCATTGGTATTTCTCATTTCCGGCGCGACAGTTTGATGAATGGGAGGCGGAGCAATTTGTGGTTGGGGCGACTCAGCGATTGGTTGCGCGGGCGATGCGAATGCCGCTGCAACTAAATGCCCAACGCCTTGTGCGACCGGAATCAAGCCAAGTACCCAAAGCATTTGGATGAACGGGACGATCCCCGTGACATTCGGTGCGTGCTGAGTGATGACTCGTTCAAGGCTTTGAAGTAAACCGGAATTATTGGCAATGTTGAGTAAGTAATACCAAACAGTTGTGCCCGCCGCTCCGGTAAGAATCTTCAAGATTCCTTGTTGCAAGTGATAGCGACGCGATTCTGGATTTTTCCAGGATTTTTGATGCATCCACCACGGTTGCACAGCATCCTTTGCAGTCTTAATCGCGCTCGTTGCTTGTGCCGCAGCTTGTGCCGCAATATTGCCCGCGTCCTCGCCCCAATTGCTAGCTTGTCTGCCCCACTGGTGGCGATTTTTATGCTGTGTTTTTTTGAATTCCTGATGTGCTTGCTCAAAGCCCGCGCGCAAGCTGGTACCGAGGTCTTTCAAATCCACTTTCAGCCGTTCAAAATCCACGGGGCCACGTTTTCCGTCCATAGCGTCTACAATCACGCCAAGATTCGTCCCGCATTGGCGGCAAAAGCGTTGGCCTTCAGTAGCGGTGCTGGCACATTTTGGGCAATACATAGGCAACCTCCGAAGAACGCTTTTACGAGCGACGCAAACGCAAAGTTCAGCTTACTTTTTTTTCTTTTTGGTGTAATTGGTGCGCACAATCGTTTTGATGTTTCCACGCACATTAAAATCGCCCTCGAGGTGAAGTTCAAGCGGATCGCACGCCGCCACAAAATCTTCGCGGATTTTATTCATTACGTGTTCGTGGAAAATTTTCACTTCGCGGAACGAATTGATGTAGAGTTTCAGCGATTTCAATTCGATGCAACGCTTGTTCGGCACATACATGATGTTCAGCGTAGCGAAATCGGGAAATTCAGAAAATGGACAAATTGCCGTAAATTCCGCCGAAGAAAAATTGATCTCAATGCGTTTGCCCGGATATTCGTAAGCGAACGTGTCGAGCGGGTACAAATTCATTTCGTCACTCGGCGTTGGACGAATAACCAGTTGAGCGGCGGGGGAAATTTCTTTAATTGGTGGTTGCTTTTTTTTGCCTGCCATAAATAGTAAGTCGGTACCACCTGCGTAAGCAGGTGATTATCGATTATCAAGGTCAGCCTCGCCACCCGCTTACGCAGATGGTACTGACTAATTTCATTTGTTAATACAAAATTTACTTAGTGCGCGGCGCTTTCACGGCTAATTTGAGTAAGACTTCATCGCGGATTAAATCATCAGCTTTGCCTGCGTAAACAAGGCCAAAATCTTTGCGGTTGACCGAAAATTCGCTGTTCATAGAAACCACATCTGGTTCAATTTTTATCGTAGCTGGAAACGTGACAGTTTTCTTTACACCGTGCAAATCCAGCATTCCCGTCACGGTGTGCGATGCGCCTTTATCGCCACCTGCTTTGATTTCTGTCGAAGCGAAAGTGGCTTGTGGGAATTTGGCGACATCAAAAAAATCGGGTGATTTCAAATGCTCGGTTAATTTGCCTACTTTGGCGTTGACGGAACCAGTTTCAATCACGACCATCACGCGGCTTTTTTCTGGCTTTCCCTCGACTAAATCAATCGTGCCGGAAAATTTCTGAAATGAACAATTTTCAATTCCTGTGACTTTAGAACCTACAAAATCAATCGAAGAATTTTCTGGCGCGAAAACGAGTTTCGTTCCCCGAATTGGAAAATCAAGCGAAGGCGTAGCCTTCGCTTCAGACACAACCGCTTTCGACGCGTTGTCTGCCGGGTTGGAACAGGCGGTGAATAATGCGAAAGTTGCACCAACAAAAATCAAAGACAATAAACGAATCATGGTTTCTCCTCTTCACTCGAAAAAATTAACTGTGAGGTGAGAACGTATTACGATTGCAGTTCCTGCACAATGTCTTCGGCGATTTTGCGTGCTTCGTCAATGCTTTCAGGCGCCAATGAAATTGCGGCTACGACCGCGTGTCCGCCGCCGCCGTAACGTTCGCAAATTTTTGCTAAATCATGGGTGCGAGGGATTGGTGCCCAAGGATTCGAGCCGACCGAAATTTTGGAGCGGAACGGCGACAAACTAACGCCGACGCTGTATGTCGCTCCGGGATGCAAATAATATGGAATGAATTTGCTGTAGCCTTCCATATTGCCGTACGCGCTAATGTCAAAACAAACTGCGGGGCCACGCATGCGAGCTTCAGCTTTGATAATTTCGATGGCTTTCAAATGACGCTGATATAAGGGGTCAATACGTTCGGCGACATAATCAGACGCCGCCACTTCGCTCATTGAACGCGTTTGTAAATCGGTGATAATTTTTTGCGCCAAAGCCTGATCGCGGTCGCATTCAATTACTAACGCCAATTTAAAAGCAGGCGCGGTCATTTCTACTGGCTCCGCAGCATTTTTGTAAGCCGCCGCGTCAATAATATTCGCCCACTGCACCAACTCGCTCATTGGCGATTGATCAAAGCCAAATTTTTTCTCAACGGTATCTGCAATAAATTTCGTGCAAGATTTGTAATCGGCGTCGAGGAATTTTTTGCCACCTGTGTAGGCGCGAAAATGAGCTTCGTCTTCAGGTGTTAAGAATGCACTTTTATGGTGGTCGAACCACCAGGTTAATTTTTCTGAAGGGCTATATTTGAAGTCTACAATCGCGTTTTCGTCGCCATCAAATTCGTCTTCATCAAACAACGCTCCAGCGCGATGCATCATGGGTTGATACGCTTGTTCGCACGTCGGGTTCACCTTTTCACGATAGAACCGACCAAAAACAGCGGCAGAAGAAACGCCATCAAAACAATTTCCGTGATAACAAATTTTTATTTTCATCTCTCGTGGTTAGTACGGAGCTGAGACATTTAGAGGTATGCCTCAGAGTAAACGTTTCAAAGTTGCGATGCAAGCGATTATTTCTATCAGGCGAAGCACGCGCACAGGCTTGCAAAACAACATCGCAAGGCGTGGGAATTGTGGTAGGATGCGAGTTGTACATAGATATTCGCGGTTATTACTATGCCAAAATGGGATGATGATTTTGATAGTTCGGTTGTTACCGAAAGTGAGCATGCGGTAAAAAAACCTCCGCTCTATAAAGTCCTATTGCATAACGATGACTTTACAACAATGGAATTTGTTGTGTTAATTCTGCGTAGCGTGTTCCTTCACACACCAGAAGATGCTGAGCGTATTATGTGGAATGTGCATCGGCAAGGCGTCGGCATTGCTGGAGTTTATACCTACGAAATTGCTGAATCAAAAATTGCTAAAGTGGAATCCCTTGCGCGTGAATGCGAATATCCATTGCTTTGCACCCTGGAAGAAGAATAATCTCGCCTTAGAACCCTCCTTATACCAGAAACTCCTGTTAGTTGGTTAAGTGTTGTTAAATGCTTCAAATTGCGTTACTTTGACAGAAATCTCTGCAAATTGACATATTTCGTTTTGGGGTCACAGTAAAAATTACTGTTTCGCAGTATTCTTCCTTGACGGAAAAAATTTGTGAATTTATAGTACAAATTGTTGTTGAAGGCTTGCAGTTTTTGTGGAATGGCTTGTAAGCTAACGCGCTTTAGAGGGAATCCTACCTAAAACCCTCTCGCAAATGAATGATGAAGGTTGTTAAGTAGACCATTCATGCTTTGGTTTGTAGCTACTCAAGCTGTTCAGAGTCCAAATCAAGTTTGATTTCACAGGAACTGTGTAACGCCTCAAGTTACACCCTGCAAAAAGTGCGGGTGTGCATTGAAACAAATTTATGAAGGCATCAAAACTCGCTTTTCCGAAATGGATCAATACCGCAGTTAGATTAGGATTGGTTGGTGCGGCTCTAACCGCAGGCACCATCGTTGTAATCGGGAAATATTTAACCTTGCCAGAAACGCTGGACATTGGTTATCAGCCGACACAACCGGTACCCTACAGCCACAAATTACACGCGGGCGAAATGGGAATGGATTGTCGCTTTTGCCACTCGACAGTGGACAAGGCGGATTTCGCTGCGATCCCGCCTGCACAAACGTGTATGACTTGCCACACGGCGATCAAAAAAGATAGCCCGCGACTGGAACCAATCCGTCAGGCGTTTGCTGACGCGAATAAGCCTGTGCAGTGGATCAAGGTTCATAAGCTCCCAGATTTCGTCTATTTTTCTCATAAAGTACACGTGAATTCCGGCGTGAGTTGTGTGAGCTGTCACGGACGTGTTGATCAAATGGACGTTGTGCAACAGCAGAAAACGCTGGGAATGGCTTGGTGCATTGAATGCCATAAAGCGCCAGAAAATTATCTGCGACCTAAAGAATTCGTTACCAAACTTGATTGGGAACCGCCCAAGGGAACCGATCAGCTCACGATTGGTAACAACATCAAGAAGCAAAACAATATCCATCCACCGGTAGAAAATTGCGCAGGATGTCACCGATGAAACCAGTAGAAAATAAGACAGAAAAACAATATTGGCGCAGTCTTGACCAATTGGCGGATACACCTGAGTTTCGCCAGTTCGTCGAACGTGAATTTCCCGAAGGTGCTTCGGAAATGAACAGCGAAGTTGATCGGCGGAAATTCTTAACGCTGATGGCGGCAGGAATTGGCATGGCAGGATTGACCGCGTGCCGTCGTCCGATTGAGAAAGTTATTCCAGCGGGCGGGAAAGTTGTAGAGCAGCTTGTTCCTGGCGTGCCACAACAATACGCCACAATTTTCAATTTAGGCGGACAAGCGCAAGGCTTGCTCGTGCGCTCCAGCGATGGTCGCCCGACGAAAATTGAAGGCAATCCAAATCATCCGGCCAGCTTCGGCGCGACCAGTGGTTATGCGCAAGCTTCCATTCTTGATTTGTATGACCCTGATCGTTCGCAATCAATTGCTGAAAGCGGAAAAATCGCACTCGAAACAAAGCGAAGCTGGGAAGATTTCACAAAGTATGCCAGCGCGATTTTTACTGAGCTAAAAGGTAAGCAAGGCGATGGGCTACGCATTTTAACCGAAACCAGTAGCTCGCCTGCGTTGCGCGAATTGCGTAATCACATTGCAACAACATTCCCGCAAGCCAAGTGGCATACCTACGATGCAGTTTCACAAGATAACGCATTGGCAGGCACAAATCTGGCATTCGGTCAGCCCGCGCACATACATTATGCGTTTGATCGCGCCGATGTTGTGCTGTCGCTAGATACAGATTTTCTAGGCAGTGACTTAGGCAGCACGGCCAACGTTAAAGCCTTTGCTAAAAAACGCCGCACGGGAACAGATATTGAAGGCGAGGCTCATGGTACAGCCGCTACGCACGGCGAACATAAAGCCGAAGCTGAACACAAAACAGAAGCAACGCCTGCCGAAAATAAAGCCGAAGCTGCAAAAGCTGAACCTGCCAAAGCGACTGAACATAAGCCTGAAGTTGCAGCTACACCAGCCGCTGATAGCGGAAAAATGAACCGCTTGTATGCGATTGAAAGCAATTTTACTGTTACAGGCGCGATGGCAGATCATCGCCTACGTTTGCAAAGCAGCAAAATCGGCGGATTTCTCGCGGCATTGGCGAAACAATTGGGTGTCGCTGCGAACGGTTTAGATAAGCACGCGGCGGCAATTAGTGGTAACGCACAAGCTGCAAAATGGGTCGGCGCGATTGCTAAAGATTTGACCGCGAACAAAGGCAAAGCTGTTGTGGTGGTTGGATCACGCCAGCCTGCGCACGTACACGCGCTCGCTTGTCTCGTTAATAATGCACTGGCAGGTGATTGCGTAAAATACACGCGTGCGATTGAAGAAAAATTTGAATCAGGTGTTGATTCGCTGAAAGCGTTAACCGCTGATTTGAGTGGCGGCAAAGTCAACACGTTGATTATTCTCGGCGGCAATCCTGTTTACAACGCGCCTGCCGATTTGAAATTCCGTGATGCGCTCAAACAAGCCAAAAATAAAATTCATCTTGGTTTATATCGAGATGAGACAGCAGTTGAATGTACTTGGCACGTCAACGAAGCGCATTATCTGGAAACGTGGGGCGATGGACGTGCGTTCGATGGTACAGCGAGTATTCAGCAACCGCTGATTGCTCCACTGTATAGCGGCAAGAGCGCCATTGAGTTGCTTGCGGCGGTTTCCGGTTATCCACAACAAAGTGGTTATGACATTGTTAAAACACTGTGGCTGAAATCATTGAGCGGCGTAAAAGCTTGGGAAAAAGCTGTGCATGACGGCGTGATTGCCGGAACAGCTTTTGCTGAAATTAAACCTGCCGCAAATACTGGCGCAATTGGTGGCGCGCTTGATGCTGCTTCGGTTGCAGGCAGCGGTCTTGAAATTAATTTCGCGCAAGACCACAGCATATATGACGGACGTTTCGCCAATAATGGTTGGTTGCAAGAAGCGCCTGATCCGATGACGAAATTGGTTTGGGATAACGCTGCATTGATGAGCAAGGACACGGCGGATTCGCAAGGCTTGAAGAATGAAGATGTCGTGAGCCTGAAAATCAAAGACCGTGAATTACGATTGCCTGTATGGATCGTGCCTGGTCACGCGAAAGATTCCATCACGGTTACATTGGGCTATGGTCGGACGCAAGTGGGACGCGTTGGCGGCGGCTTTGATAAGCCGTTTGGCAAAGTGATGGATCACCGCAGTTTTGGCAATACAGTAGGTGGAAATACCTATTTACTGCGTGCGTCTGATGCGATGGATTTCACTACCGGCGTAACAATTGCAAAAACAGGCGACACGCAAAAATTGGCTTCAACGCAAGATCATTGGAGCATGGAAGGCCGTCCGCTTGTACGCGAAGCTACGCTGGAAGATTTCATCAAGGAACCAGCGTTTGCCCAAAAACCGGAAGAAGAATTACATATCATTAGTGCGTATGCGCATCCGGTCGAATACAAAGAAGGCAATCAATGGGGCTTGGCAATTGATCTGAACACTTGCGTTGGTTGCAACGCGTGCGTGCTGGCTTGCCAATCCGAAAACAATATTCCGATTGTTGGTAAAGATGAAATATTGCGTGGACGTTCGATGCACTGGATTCGCATGGATCGTTACTTCACAAACATTCCGAAAACGGAATTTTCGTTGAGCGGTGCGAAGCCAATTGTTTTTAACGAAGACGAAATGCAGGCGGTGCAGCAACCGATGGCCTGCCAGCAATGCGAACACGCACCGTGCGAAGAAGTTTGTCCAGTAGCGGCAACGGTTCACAACGAAGAAGGCCTCAATACAATGGCGTATAACCGTTGTGTTGGAACTCGCTATTGCTCTAATAACTGTCCGTTCAAAGTTCGCCGCTTCAACTATCTGAACTGGCACAAAGACATTACAGAAACTGAGAAAATGGTACATAACCCAGAAGTCACCGTGCGTATGCGTGGTGTGATGGAAAAATGTACTTATTGCACACAGCGCATTTCGGCGGTGAAGCATCAGGCCAAAGTCGAGGGACATCGCCCGATCAAAGATGGCGAAATCACTCCGGCTTGCGCGCAGGTTTGCCCTGCTGACTCAATCGTGTTTGGCAATATCAATGACCCGGATAGCCGTGTCTCGAAAGTGCGCAAACAGGCACGCAATTATCAGTTGCTGGCGGAATTGAATATCAATCCGCGCACGACGTATTTGGCGAAGCTGCGTAATATCAACAAAGAATTAGCCTAGGCTAAAGTTGTGATGGCCCGACTGTTAAGGAAGGGCGTTTTAAGAATCATGAAGCCCGGTTTTATATATGGGCAATGACATAAATTTAACGGAGCTGCAAGAATGCAAGCAGTAGCGAACGATCTGAATCTTCCCAAAAAGAATCCCCTGGTGAAACCGGCGCTGGTTGAAGGCGATCAGAATTACCACACCCTAACTGAAACGGTCAGTTCAGTTGTTGAAGGGAAAACTCCGCGCAACTGGTATATCGCTTTTTCGATTTCGTTGTGCGGGTCGCTGATGCTCGGCGCGATGTTGTTTTATCTTGTTGCGACAGGCGTAGGCGTTTGGGGTAATAACCAACCAGTCGGCTGGGCTTGGGATATTACAAACTTCGTGTTCTGGATCGGCATCGGACACGCTGGCACGCTGATTTCGGCAATCCTATTTCTCTTCCGGCAAAAATGGCGGACTTCAATTAACCGCGCGGCTGAAGCCATGACGCTCTTCGCGGTGGCTTGCGCGGGCATCTATCCGGCCTTCCACGTCGGGCGTGTTTGGTTAGCATATTGGTTATTTCCGCTTCCCTATAATCAGGGAATGTGGCCGAATTTTCGCAGCCCGCTTGAGTGGGACGTATTCGCAGTTTCAACTTATGCAACGGTATCAGCGTTGTTCTGGTACGTTGGATTAATTCCTGACTTGGCGACGCTGCGTGATCGTGCGACGACAAGAACACGGCAATTGATTTACGGGATTGCCAGCTTGGGCTGGCGCGGATCGAATCGCCACTGGCAGCACTACGAAGTTGCCTACATGATTTTGGCAGGGATTTCGACACCACTCGTGCTTTCTGTGCACACCATCGTTAGCTTCGACTTCGCGGTTTCAAAAATTCCTGGCTGGCACACCACGATTTTCCCGCCATACTTCGTTGCGGGCGCTGTGTTTTCTGGCTTTGCCATGGTGATGACGCTGATGTTAGTTGCTCGGTGGGCATTAAATCTTGAACATCTCATCACGATGTATCACTTGGAAGTGATGAACAAAATCATGCTTGTCACAGGCAGCATCGTCGGCTACGCCTACAGCATGGAATTTTTTATCGCGTGGTATAGCGGCAACCAATACGAACAATTTATTTTCTTCAACCGCGCGTTCGGGCCGTATGCTTGGGCTTATTGGATGATGTTCACATGCAACGTGGTTTCGCCGCAATGTTTCTGGTTCAAGAAATTACGCACAAGCATTCCGTTTATGTTCTTCATCTCAATTGTGATTAACATCGGAATGTGGTTTGAGCGTTTCGTGATTATTGCGACTTCGCTACACCGCGATTTTATTCCTAGCAGTTGGGGATATTTCAGACCAAGTTGGGTTGATATTTTGACCTTTGCCGGAACCTTCGGCTGGTTTATGACCTTGTTCTTGTTGTTCATTCGCTTTGTCCCGATGATTGCTTTGGCTGAAGTCAAAGGCGTGTTGGCGGGACAGCTTCACAAGGCGCACGCACACGGTCACGAAAAACACTAATTGAAATTAGTTGGCTAAAGAAAAGTATGGCAGAAAATAAAATTTACGGCGCTATCGCAGCCTTCAAAATGGATACAGACCTTCTGGAAGCCGCGCGCAAAGTGCGCTTAGCCGGATATTCAAAATTTGATTGTCACACGCCGTTTCCTGTGCACCATTTGGATCAGGCAATGGGAATGCGTCGGTCAAAGCTTCCGCTTTTCATTATTTGTTGTTCCGCCGCCGGATTGTTGACAGGATTTTTGCTGCAATGGTGGACAGGCGCAGTAGATTATAAATTGGTCATCGGTGGCAAACCGCTGTTCGCGGTAGAATTTGCCACGCCGATTTTGTTCGAGTGTACGATTTTATTCACAGCCTTTGGCGCAGTCTTCGGGATGCTGGGGCTATTTAATGGCTTACCGACGTTCTACCATCCGATTTTCAATTCCGAAGTTTCCAAACGCATCACAGATGATCGGTTTGTCGTTTCGATTGAAGCGAAAGACCCGCAGTTTGATGCTGCGAAAACGGTTGAGTTTTTGCAGTCCCTCGGTGGTGAAGAAGTGCAGCTTATCGAAGCGTAACAGAGAGAAAAAAATGACACGTCGCATTTTATTTTTGTTGGTATTGGCTGGTTCGTTAACTGCCTGCGGTATTAAGCCCAGCGGAAACACTACGCCTTTGCAAGTCCATCCTGACATGGATAATCAGTTGAAATTTAAGGCGCAATCAGAAAGCCCTTTTTATGCTGATGGTCGTTCCAATCGTCCGGCTGTGTTCGGCACGATTGCTTATGGGAAATTGCAGGAAGACGATGTGCTGGCAACGGGCAAAGATGCCGCTGGCAATCTGATCAAAACCAGCCCGGTGGCTATAAGCGCGGCACTTTTACAGCGCGGCCAAGAGCGTTTCAATATTAATTGTGCGCCGTGTCACGGACGAGCTGGTGAGGGCAATGGTATTGTGAAAACGCGTTCTTTAGGCGCGCTCGCGCCAGCGAATTTACAAGAACCGCGCATTCGTGAAGTTCCCGACGGGCATATCTATGATGTCATCACCAATGGTATCCGCACCATGCAACCGCTCGGCGGCAACATTCCGGTTAGTGATCGCTGGGCCATCGTTGCTTATGTTCGTGCCTTGCAACGCAGCCAATTCGCTAATGTGAAAGACGTTCCGACAGGCACAGACATTAAAGCGGCTGATCCGTCAGCGACCCCGATTCCTGCGGCTGCTCCCGCAAGTGCAGCGTCAGCAGTTGCGGCAACAACTTCTCCTGCGGCTTCCGCAGCAGCTTCTGTAGCACCAAAGAAATAGTAACTTTAGAGTGAGGATATTGTGGCTAACACAAACGATTCATATCAGATCAAAAGCGAGACAGTTAACAAGGCCAAGCCAATTTTGCTTGGTATCGCCGTTATAGGTTGGGTCGGCACAATTATTTCTTACTTTACCAACCACGATCAATTTTTCTCGGCGTATCTTGCCAGCTATGTTAATTGGGTGAGCTTGAGTATTGGCGCTACATTTTTCGTCATGATTCAGCGTTTGACGCAAGCCGAATGGAGCGTGGTCGTGCGTCGTTTGGCTGAAACGGTGATGACAAATTTCTGGGTGTTAGCTCCACTGTTCATTCCTGTACTGCTAGGCATGCACTCACTATATGAATGGACGCACCTTGATAACCCTGAAGTTTTGAATGATCCGATTCTCAAAGGCAAACGCGGTTTTCTGAATCCGACATTCTTTGTGATTCGCGCGGTTATTTATCTGGCGATTTGGTGTTTCGTGAGCTGGAAACTTTACAGCTACTCTGTGAAGCAAGACACAAATGGCGATCCGCTTGAAACCCGCAGAGCTGCGAAATTAAGTGCTCCCGGTGTTCCAGTGTTGATTATCAGCGCAACTTTTGCTGCGATTGACTGGATGATGTCGCTGATGCCACATTGGTATTCGACGATGTGGGGCGTTTATTATTTCGCAGGCGGCGGCGTTACATTTATCGCGATATTAGTGTTGATATGTGTATGGTTGCGCTCCAATGGAACATTAGGTGAAGTCATCACAGTGGAGCACTATCACGATCTTGGAAAATTGCTTTTCGCCTTTAACGTGTTCTGGACATACATTGCTTTCGGGCAATATTTCTTGATTTGGTACGCGAACTTGCCGGAAGAAACTATCTTCTTTGTGAACCGTAGAGCTGGAAGTTGGGCATTGATTAGCTTATTGGTGCTGCTCGGACATTTTGTGATTCCATTTTTGGCGCTCCTTTCACGTTGGGCAAAACGGCATCCAATTATGTTACCTATCGTTGCGGCGTGGATGCTGTTGGCACATGCCGTGGATCATTTCTGGATTGTGATGCCCGTTCGTAACACAGCGGGCGTGGCCTGGGGATCGCTTTGGATGAACGTTGCAACTTGGGCTGCAATCGGAGGCACGTGTGGATTTTTCTTTGTGCAACGCTTAAGCAAGCACAGTCTCGTTCCGGTACAAGACCCGTTCCTGCACGAATCGTTGGAATTCGAGAACGCTTAGGCTGGTCGTTTTATTGGCAGGCGGCAATCAGGCAAGCAGGCTAAAAAGCTGTCGCTAAGAATTGCTGATATCTTAGACACAATATTGCATTAGGTAGAAACTAATATGTCTGAAGAATTCTTTGATTACGAGCACCAGGAACCGCGCAATAACCTGATTGCTTTCCTGTTGATTTCGTCGTGTATTTTTGTGGTGGCCGCTTGTGCTTTTATGGCTTGGATGTTTAGCGTGAGCCGCGAAAATGAAAAGAGCCGTAAGTTGCTGCAAGCAAATTATGTGGAGTTACAAAGCTTGCGCAAAGATGAAGAAGCGAAACTTAGCTCGTATCAGTACATTGACAAAGATAAGGGTGTGGTGCGGATTCCAGTTGAACGTGCGATGCAAGTATTGGCGGAAGAAGCAAAAAGCGCCGCGCCAAAAGCAGAAGCAGTAGTTCCTGCCGCGACCCCGGCACCAGTCGTTGCCAAGCCTGAAGTAAAAGTAGTAGCGACGAAGCCGACTCCTCCGGCTGTAGTTCCGGCAGTAAAAAAGTAAGTAAATGATTCGATGTTGTAAAAAAATTCTTGTCAGACAAAAAGTGCAACAGCAAGCGTTGAGGGCAAGAGTTGTTTCTTTGATAATTTTGCTTGGTATCGTGTCCGCAAGTTTGGGGGCGCAGGTTCCAACGAAACCAGATCAAATGCCGGCCGAGCTTGATGATGTAAGTTTGGTTGAGAAATTAAACGGGCAAATAGATTTGGATCTGGCTTTCACGGACGATGCAGGGAAAACCGTGACGCTGAAAGAATTTTTCAGTAAAGGTCGTCCAATCGTCTTGAATCTGGTGTATTACTCCTGCCCGATGCTGTGTGGAATGGTTTTGCAAGGCGTTGTGAAATCGCTCAAGCAAGTGCCATATACCCCCGGACAAGACATTGAAGTTGTCACGATCAGCTTTGACGCGCGCGAAACGCCTGTATTAGCGGCAGCGAAAAAGAATTCGATCATGCAGGAATACAACCGACCGGGCGCAGACGTTGGTTGGCATGTGTTGGTTGACAAAGATGGAAACGCAAAGAAATTAGCTGACCAGCTTGGTTTCAAATTCAAATGGGACGAAGAAACTAAACAATTTGCGCATCCTTCGGTGACGATGATACTGACCGCTGGCGGAAAAATTTCGCGGTACTTACCAGGCATTGATTATGCACAGCGCGATATGCGGCTGGCTCTTGCTGAAGCTTCACAAGGCAAGATCGGGAGTTTAAGTGATCGCTTCATGCTGTACTGTTATAAATACGATCCCAGTTCAAGATCGTATGTGATGGCTGCCACCAACACGATGAAATTAGGTGGCGTCTTGATACTTTTGCTGCTCGGCTCGGCGCTATTTTATTTTTGGCGACGTGAATTTAAAGGGCAGGGCGGAAACCGGAATCCTTGGGAGGAAGAGGAGCATCCGGCGAAGCCAAATGTTTGAGAGCAATGATTATGAATATCCTTTTGCAATGGGCACCTTTTATGCCCCCGTCAGCTTCGCAAAATGCAGGTAACGTGGATAACCTCTACGGCTTCATTTTCTGGCTAAGTATCGTCTTATTCGTGCTAGTGATCGGGCCAGGCGCATACTTCGTTTGGAAATATCGCTTGAAAAAGGGCGAAGAGCATAAGCCTACCCCGCGCATCACTCACCATCTGGGACTTGAACTCACTTGGAGTATTATCCCGTTAATCCTTTGCGCCGTCATTGCAATCTGGGGCTTCTGGGATTTTATGGCGCTGGGTGTCGCTCCGGCGGATGCGGAAGAAATTTACGTTACAGGTTACAAATGGGGCTGGCGCTTTGAGCACAAGGACGGAACAAAAGAATTAAATGAATTGCATTTACCAGAAGGAAAAAATATTAAGCTAGTTATGACATCTGAGGATGTTATTCATAGCTTTTTTATTCCTGATTACCGTGTAAAGAGCGATTTACCGCCAGGACGATATACCTCACTATGGTTTAAACCAAATGGCGTAGGCGAACACCAAGTATTTTGTACAGAGTATTGTGGTGATGGGCATTCGGGAATGTTGGCAAAGATTCTCGTTCAATCAAAGGATAAATACGAAGAATGGCTAAAAGTCGGAACTCCATTAGGTGCAGGTGAAACGCTTGAATCTCGTGGTGCAAAACTATATTCAGATAAAGGTTGTGTTACTTGCCATAGTGTAGATGGCGAAAAGCGGACGGGGCCATCTTTCAAAGGAATTTTCGCTAATCCGCAGCCTTTAGCTGATGGAACAAGTGTAAATGTAGATGAGAACTACATCCGTGAATCTATCCTGAACCCACAGGCAAAAGTGGCCCAAGGATACCCTCCAGTAATGCCAAGTTATCAAGGGGCATTCAAGGAAATGGATCTAAACGCAATTATCGCTTACATCAAGAGTTTGAAGTAATGTCGCTGTCCAATAGAGGAGTTAATGAATATGTCAGAGAATAATCACGGACACGGAGAGCATCAAAGTTTTTATAAAGAAGGCGGCACGAACATTATGTCCTGGGTTTACACCCTTGACCACAAGCGCATTGGCTTGATGTATCTTGCTTCTGTCCTCTTCATGTTTTTGGTCGGCGGCATCATGGCGTTGCTGGTTCGCTTGGAACTGTTCGCGCCCGGCAAAACAATCTTGACCGCTCATCAATATAACCAGGTGTTTACGCTGCACGGCGCAATCATGGTGTTTTTGTTCATCATTCCTGCCGTTCCCGCCGCGCTTGGGAATTTTGTGTTGCCATTGTTGCTAGGCACTAAAGACGTAGCGTTCCCGCGCCTGAATATTTTCAGTTTTTACATTTATGTTATCGGCGCAATCATTGCTGTCGCTTCAATCATCTTTGGGGGCGTAGACACAGGCTGGACGTTCTATACTCCGTATAGCACTGGTTCAGGTGGAAAAGTCATCTGGATGGTATTTGGCGTATTTGTGCTGGGATTTTCTTCAATCCTGACAGGCTTGAATTTCATCGCCACCACGCACAAATTGCGCGCGCCTGGAATGACCTGGAGCCGCATGCCGCTATTTTGCTGGGGCATTTATGCGACCAGTTTGATTCAGGTGTTGGCGACTCCGGTATTAGCCATCACGTTATTGATGTTGATTATTGAGCGTGCGTGGGGCGTTGGAATTTTTGATCCTGCCAAAGGCGGCGATGCGGTATTGTTCCAGCACTTTTTCTGGTTCTATTCGCATCCGGCGGTTTACATCATGATTTTGCCTGGGATGGCGATTATCAGCGAAATCATTCCGACGTTCTCGAAAAAAGCAATTTTTGGTTATAAAGCTATCGGCATGTCATCCGTAGCCATCGCCATCATTGGTTTCCTCGTTTGGGGACATCATATGTTTGTGAGCGGACAATCACAATTCGCTTCGATGGTGTTTTCGTTTTTGACTTTCCTCGTGGCAATTCCGTCTGGAATTAAAGTCTTCAACTGGACAGCAACGATGTACAAAGGCTCGATCACATTAGAAACGCCGATGCTGTATGCCTTGTCATTTTTGTTCTTGTTCACAATTGGCGGACTGACAGGAATTTTCCTGGGGGCTTTATCCGTTGACGTACATTTGACCGACACATATTTCGTGGTTGCGCACTTCCATTATGTGATGATGGGCGGAACTGTGATCGCGTTTGTTGGTGGATTGCATTACTGGTGGCCGAAGATGACAGGCAGGATGTATGCAGAAGCCCCGGCGCGATTGGCTTGCGCGCTGATTTTCATTGGCTTCAATGTGACGTTCTTAACCCAGTTTATTTTAGGGTCAAAGGGAATGCCGCGTCGTTATTATGATTACTTGCCGCAATTCCAAACCTTGCACCAAATCTCAACGGTTGGTTCGTGGATATTGGCGCTTGGATTTGTAATTTGCGCAGGATATTTATTGGCATCCTTGAAATCCGGCGCATTGGCACCAGCCAATCCGTGGGGTGGTTTGACGTTGGAATGGCAAACTTCTTCGCCGCCCCCGCTGCATAATTTTGAAAAACAACCGAATACTTCCGTTGGCCCATACGATTACGGCGTACCAATTCCGCCGAAGAAACCTGGAACTTTAGAAGGAGCAGTGCATGGCACAAGCAGTTGATGAATTAAAAAAAGAACACGGCGAGCCTTGGTTCTTCCATCATCACTTTACGGATACTGAACAGCAGTTCGACACCGCAAAGCTGGGGATGTGGACTTTCCTTGCAACTGAAATTCTGATGTTCGGTGGTTTGTTCGTAGCCTATGCGATCATGTTTAGCATGCATCCTGAAGCGTTTCACGCTGGCCACCATCACTTAACGGTATCGCTTGGCGTTGTGAACACCGCAGTGCTGATTTTTAGCTCACTGACGATGGCATTGGCGGTGCGATCCGCACAGACCAGCAACCAACGTGGCATTGTAATTAATTTACTAATTACAATTGCGTGCGCGTTCGGCTTTCTTATCGTTAAGTATTTTGAATATAGCCACAAATACCACGAGGGATTACTGCCAGGTATTTACTATTCGTTTGCTGAAGGCTATGTGCCGCACATCGAAACGTATTTTGCGCTGTATTTCATGATGACTGGTTTGCACGGTATCCACGTCACGATTGGTATTGGATTGTTGATTTGGATTTTGCTGCGTGCCATGAAAGGGAAATACAACAGCGCCTATTATACCCAAGTTGAAATGGTGGGTTTGTATTGGCACTTGGTGGATTTGATCTGGATTTATTTGTTCCCGCTGCTCTATTTGGTGAGCTAACGCGAAAATGTTTTTTGCCTATTACTAGGCAAGGATTAAAAAATTATGAGTGAACATCACGCGGCGCATGGCGCTCACGAAACACATCATCATATTTCATCCGTTGGGCAATACTGGATGATTTGGGTTGGACTGATGATTTTGACGATCATTACCGTCCTAGCCTATTACATCCCGCTTTGGCTAAACTTAAACCTTGGCGCTGCCAACGTCATTATTGCAATGGCGATTGCAACCACGAAAGCATCACTGGTTTGCTTGTATTTCATGCATTTGAAATATGATAAGAAATTTCACGTCGTTGCTTTTCTTTCCAGCTTAATTTTTCTCGCTTTGTTTTTGAGTTTCACGTTGCTTGACATCAATACCCGCGAAGATCAACCTGCGTTCGCAAAGCCTGTTTATGAAGGCAAGACTATTGAACCAGGAAGCGGTCATGAAGGTGCCGCAACACACGCGGGTGGCGAAACAAAACCTGCTGAAGCGGCGAAGCCTGCGGGCGGTGAAACAAAACCCGCAGCAAGTGCGGAAGCAAAGCCTGTTGAAGGGGCAAAACCGGCTGGAGCAGAGGCAAAAGCCGCTGAGGGAGCAAAACACTAAAGCAAGGACGTAGTATGGCGACACCCGCAGAAATAATCAGTACTAATAAATCGCTAAGTCAGGATTTGACTATTGGCGGACGGGTGTCTGCTTATCTTGAGCTCACCAAACCTCGCATCACCTTTATGGTGGTGCTTTCGGCGCTCGCTGGATTTTTCATGGCGTCGGAGGGAAACGTGGATTGGGTGAAATTTTTGCATTTGGCTTTAGGCGTTTCGATGTTAACGAGCGGAACGTCTACGCTCAATCAATATTGGGAAAGAGACTCTGATAAATTGATGCGCCGCACAATGCGTCGCCCGCTTCCATCAGGGAAAATGTCACCACTCGCTGCTTTGTTATTTGGCACAGTGATGGCGGCAATGGGTGAAGTTTATTTAGTCCTGATGGTAAATCCGCTCACGGCTGTGATTGGATTTATGGCGTTAGCGAGCTACGTTTTGCTATATACGCCGCTGAAACAAAAGACAGTGTGGTGTACATTCCTTGGCGCTTTTCCCGGAGCCTTGCCGCCGCTACTAGGTTGGGCCGGCGCAAGCGATGAAATCGCAGTTGGCGGCGTTGTAATGTTTGCGATCTTGTTCCTCTGGCAATTTCCACATTTTCACGCAATTGCAATGATGTACACAGAAGATTATGCACGCGCAGGGATCAAAATGTTGCCCGTGGTCGAACCCAATTGTAAGTCTACCGCGCGTCAAATAATTGCTTATGCGGCGGTGCTTTTTCCTGTTAGCTTGCTGCCATATTTTCTGGGAATGTCGGGGCTGATTTATTTAATTTCAGCCGCAGTTTTAGGCGCAGCATTTTTGTATATCAGCATCAATACGGCGCGCACGAAAACAAAAGTAGACGCGCGCAAATTGCTCAAAGCTTCGGTGATGTATTTGCCTTTGCTTTATCTTCTGATGACGGTGAATTCTTAGAAGTTCACCCGTGCGCAGCGCGTTTGATACGATCCATTAGCGCTAAGCCTAAACCACTTTCTGCGACAGCTTCACAAAAGATTTCCTGCACACCTGCTTCATCGCAATCTCTAAAAAAAAGAAATAATGATCGGGCGTACTCTGTTACGTTCCGACAAATTTGTACACGTGCAAAGGCGGCTGGATTGCTTGGTGCTTTTAGACCGATGAAGGCAGAGGCTTTTGAAATTTCGGGAGCATTGGAGTTGGTGACAATTACCACGCGCGCTTGCGGTGAATAGTGACGATATTTTAGGCCGGGGCTGCGGGCAGGCTGATTATTATTGTATGTGGCGAGTTGTGTTGCTGGAATAATTTTCTGCAATTGCTCAAGTGTAATTGCTCCGGCGCGTAACACCACAGGAATTTCCGCAGTGCAATCCACTACCGTAGACTCTAACCCCACGTCAGTTTGTTTTCCCTGCAAAATACACGCGATTTTCCCCGTCAAATCAGTGGCGACGGTTTGCCACGTTGTCGGGCTAGGCTTGCCAGAAAGATTTGCGGAAGGCGCTACCAACGGGATGCCACAAGCCGCAATAAATTTTTGTGCAAGTGGATGGTTTGGCATGCGCACGCCAATTGTTTCTAATCCTGCTGTTGCAACTATTGGCACATCCGCATGCTTGGGCAACACAATCGTCAACGGGCCAGGGAAAAATGCTGTAATTAATTTGTGCGCAGCCGGAGTAATTTGACTCGTAATGCGCGAAATTTCTTCGATTCGGCTGACGTGCGCAATTAATGGATTATCGGTCGGTCGGCCTTTGGCGATAAAGATTTTCTGAATCGCATTTGCCGAAAAAATGTTTGCGCCAAGGCCATAAACAGTTTCGGTCGGAAATGCGACAATTTCGCCCGCCCGAATAAATTCAGCCGCCACCATTGGATTATCAGTAAGTGTCGTTTGCATCGAAAGGCAGTATAGCAGCTTGTTTTGGCGTTATAGACCGAATGAGGATCGTTTAGTAAAAGTGGTCGGGAAAAAATACAGTGCAGAACTGTTGAGGCGATTCAAGTTAGCATGTGGAAAGGAAAAATGATGCGAACGAATGATAAAAAAATATTGAACGTGTGAAGCGCTTAGGCTAGGATGCTCTCGCCTTGGGTTCTGGTTAAGCGTCCTCCAGAACAATTCAAATCACTCAACCCGAACAAAAATACTGATTCTGTCAGGCCAATAATTGCGCAAGCAAGCCTGCAAAACATCGCGTCCAAAAGAATCAGTATTTTCACTTCGATCTCATCACGACCTCTTAATACAAGTCTACTCTGCCTGAGTACGATTGCGTGCTTTTTAGCTGGATAGGCTGATTTCTTTACTATTTTGTAGGGAAGAAAGAGGCAACGCTACAGTGAAATTTATTACTGAACGATGCAGCTAAGAATAAAAGACAGCGCCAATTTGGGCTTACTTGAACCACAACAGTCGAGTGGTGCGAGCAGTATTTTTCTCAAAACGGTTGTTGCCACGTTATTTCGTCGCAAATGGCTGATCCTGACAGTTTTAATTAGTCTCATTATTTGTTCAGTAACATACGCCATCCTCACGCCAAGTCGCTATAAATCCACCATGAAAATTCTGGTCAAAAACGAGCGGGTTGACGCCGCTGTTTCGCCTGACGCGCACACGTGGACCGATCGCATGAAAGTTAGCGAAGAAGACATTAACTCAGAAATTGAATTGCTCAAGAGTAAAGATTTGATGCAGCAGGTGGCTGAAAAACTGAATCTGGATAAACGCACGGCTGAGTCAGGAGCGGTTGATAAATTATTGGGCAAAGGCGGAGAGACCAAAAAAATGTGGGGTTTGGAAGGTGCAGTTCAAAATTTAGAGGGAAATTTAGAAATCAATCCAATTAAAAAAGCTGACATCATCGAAATCACTTACACCGACAGCACGCCGGGAATGACTGTCGCAGTGCTTCGTCAGTTGGCGAGTGATTATTTGGACAAGCATTTGCAGTTGCATCAATCACCAGGCGCTTATGATTTTTTCAAAGATCAAGCCGCCAACTATCAGCAACAATTGCGTGATACGCAAACTGAATTAACCGGCTTTCGGCAAAAAAACGCGGTGACGGATTTAGATACACAGAAAAAATTATTGCTGAATTATGCGGCGGATTTAGAAAAAACTTTATTGAAAACAGAAGCGGATGTGCAAGACGCAAGCAAAAAGGTCGAAAGCTTGAAACGTCAGATTGGATCAATGCCAGAGCGCGTTCTGACGCAATCGCGCGAAATTCCGAACCAATTTGCCATTGAGAGATTCAATACATTGTTGGTGGAATTGCAAAATAAACGGACGCAATTGTTGACCAAATTTCATCCTGATGATCGGCTTGTTGAAGAGCTAGATAAGCAAATTCAAGATACAAAAATTGCTTTGGATAAAGCTGAGAAATTCAGAGCCTACGAAAAACAAACTGATCCTAATCCAACGCGCATGGTGCTCGAGCCAGAACTGCATCGCACCGAAGCAGCCTTGACAGGATTGCTGGCGCAAAAAGAAACGCAGCAAAAACAGTTAGCAGATTATCGTGCCCGTTTAGCGCACCTTGAAGGCGCAACGCTCAAAAATAACGAGCTGGAACGCACCTTGAAGCAAACGGAAGAAAGCTACAATTTGTACGCGAAAAAAGAAGAAGAAGCGCGCATAGCGAAGTCCTTAGATCAACAAAAAATTTCTAACGTAGCGATTGCCGAAGCACCGACCGTGCCGGGTTCAGCTTACAAACCAAATCGTCCGCTGACAGTTGTGCTGGGAACGATAATCGGAATTTTCATCAGTTTGAGCCTCGCTTTTATGCTCGAATATTTCAGCGAAACAATCCACAGCACCAGAGAACTCGAAGCTTTCACAGGCTTGCCAGTGTTGGCTACGATTCCTATTACCGCTGAATATCGCAAAAAAGAATTGGCTCTCGTTCACCCTGTAGATTTAATTGTTCCGATGAATTCGGAATCAGTGCCGCGCCAGTAATTTATGCAACCAAAAGTAAACACAAAGCAGGAATCACCAACCTCGGCGCTGCAAATACGCGACGTACGATTTATGCGTTTGCTGCAAACGATTGCTCCAGCGCAAGACTCTCCAGGCGCGCACACGCTCGCTTTTGTCAGCGTGACGAGCAGTGCCGGAACCAGTGCCGTCGTGGCCAGTGTCGGCGCGGAATTAGTCGGATATACAGGCGTGCCTTCAGTGGTAATTGCCTCTGAAGAAATAAAAAGAATTACCCCTGGTGACCTTAACAATCTGTCGCGCTATTACTATTTCACCAATGTGCGTGGGTTGTTGGCGTTCAGTCATTCCGGACAAACAGGACGCAAGAAAAAGAAAGAAAACCCGGAAGATGAATTCTTTTCACCGCAGTTGTTGCAAGCCGGAATCAAAGCGCTGCGCCGCAATTTTGATCACATTTTGTTGGATTGTCCCGCCCTGCAAACTTCGACCGATGCCCTGATTTTAGCCTCGTTGATGGATGGTGTGGTGTTGGTGGCGGAAGCTGAAGCAACAACCAAAGAGCAAGTTACTTGGGCGATGAGCGCCATTGAAAAAGCAGGTGGCAAAGTGATTGGCTTTGTGCTGAATAAACGACGTTACCCTATCCCAAGCTTCGTTTATCGTTGGCTCTAAGTTTGATCATATTGTCATCAAATATGACATTTCAGTAAGAGGAATAAAAGAATTCCGAAATAAACATGCATTCAAATTGACTTCGGCCACCGGTTGATTATGCAACCTTAAAAATATGTATCCGCGAACAGTGTTCAAGTTCCTAATCTGCCTAACTTGGATTGTTGTTTGTGTCCCGCTGCTGGCGCAAGCCGTATCGGAACCCGCAACGCGAGAGTCTGTCCCCAGTCTCACCAATCCTGACCGCTATCGTTTGCAAGCAAACGACGTGTTAGACGTCCAATATCGTTACTCACCTGAGTACAACGACATCACCACTATTCAACCTGATGGTTTCATTAACCTGCCTTTGGTAGGCGATGTAAAAGTCAGTGGCTTAACGCTCGAGCAAGCGCGCAAAGCAATTATCGAGAAGGCCGCTGTGCGCCTGAAAGACCCTGAAATTGTGGTGAAGCTGAAGGAATTTGAAAAGCCTTCGTTCGTTGTCAGCGGGCACGTGAAAAATCCTGGTCGTTTTGATTTTCGCGGCAAAGTAATGGCGAGCGAAGCTATCGCAATTGCTGGCGGCTTGCTTGAAAGCTCAAAATCGTCGCAGGTCTTACTCCTTCGCAAACTCAATACAGAATGGTCTGAAGTCATCGAATTAAATTTCAAAGACAATAAAGACCACAAAAAACAACTTACAGAAGATGTAAGTTTGCGACCGGGCGATATGTTGGTCGTTCCGCAAAACCGTATCAGCAAAATTGAACGCATCGTGAAAAACGTAGCGCCATTTAACCCCATGGGATTTATTTACCGCAGATAACTAGAACAGAAGATATTTACAATAAATAAGACTGCAAAAAAGCAGCGAAAAGCAGAAAGAATGATGCGCAAAAATAACTGCCAAGCGCACATCACAAAAAATCTCACACGCTCTGCTTGACTATTAATAACTACCGTTGGGTGTGCATACCGACAGACGAAAAAGCAAAAGCGCACACCTGTAATAAAAGCAACTTCCCTCTACGAATGACTGTGCGCGAGCGCAGCCGTTTGGACTACTGCCAAGATGTATCACCTAGGTTTTGATTATTTGAAACGGTTGCACCGCTTTCTCGACTCCGTCGTAGCTGTGCTAGTGCTTTTTGCAATTATTGTGTTGGCGAATTTGCCACAAATGCCAAATGGATTTGAGGAATTTCTGGCGCTGCGATTGACAGTGCTAAATGTTCTCAAAGTCGGTTTGTTGATGGCAGGCTGGCCACGCTTATTCAAGTATTTCGGGCTGTACGAATATCGTTATTGCTTGAAATGGCAAGACGAAATTTTTCGCCTAATGCAAGCCTGCACCTGCGGCAGTTTTCTTGTGATGGTGTTTTCGCTCGTCAGCAATTCGGACACATTTCAGCTTGAGCAAGTCGCTTATTTCTGGCTGAGTTCGTTTGTGTTTACGGCGTTGTTGCGGCTAGTGATTCGTTGGCTCGCGGGGCGCGATGTTTTATATGCGCGCGAAGCGCACAAGATTTTGATTGTTGGCAGCGGCCCCAAAGCAATGGGTTTGTACCGTGAGTTATTTGAAATCACTACGCCAAAAGGCTATGAATTCGCGGGCTTCGTTGATTCTGATCTTGCGCCGAGTACGACGGAATTTGTCCGCGAACATTTAATAGGTTCGCTGGAAAAGCTTGACGAAATTTTGGCTGAACGGGTGGTGGACGAAGTGCTAATCGCCTTGCCGATTAAATCGCAATTCGACCAGATCGAAACGGCAATTCAAACCTGCGAACGCGTCGGCGTCGAGTCGAAATTTATCTTTGATACGTTCAGCTCTGTGTTAGCGCGCCCGCAATTTGAGCGCGGCAACACGCCGATGCTGGCGATGAAATTGGTGGCGGACGATTATCGCCGTCTCGTAAAACGATCAATTGATGTCACCGCCGCAATGTGCGGCTTGATCGCCGCCGCTCCGTTAATGCTGGCAATTGCGCTGGCGATTAAGTTGACAAATCCGGGGCCAATCTTTTTTGCACAAGATCGCATTGGGCAAAATAGACGCCGTTTCAAGATGTACAAATTCCGCACGATGGTGACGAATGCGGAAGCATTAATCGGACAGCTCGAAGCCCAGAACGAAGCCTCCGGCCCGATCTTTAAAATTCAAAATGACCCACGCATCACGCCGCTGGGACGATTGTTGCGCAAGACCTCGCTTGATGAACTGCCACAGCTTATCAATATTTTGCGCGGCGAAATGTCTTTAGTCGGCCCACGTCCCTTGCCCCTGAGAGATGTTGCTAATTTTGAAGCACCCGCGCAAATGCGCCGTTTTTGTGTGCCGCCAGGCCTAACGTGCCTGTGGCAAATCAGCGGACGCAGCACGCTCGGCGGCGAGGATTTGGTGACGCTTGATCTCGAATACATTGACAAATGGTCTTTGCGACTTGACCTGCAAATTCTCGCACGCACCGTGCCCGTAGTCTTGAAAGGCTCTGGCGCAGCGTAACTCTGTCCAAAAGAATTTGCAGCTTGCACGCAAATCGCGCACGGCAGCGCCTCGTTCTCTTAGCTGCTGTGCGCGTTTGTGTGCGTAATGAATAACGACAAAAAATCATGCTTACTGCCAAGCTGGAACAAAATCTGACTCCCGACCAATACCGCGTATTGATGGTTGCTTACGCGTGCAGTCCATACAAAGGCTCTGAATCAATCGTTGGTTGGGGGCGCGCGTTAGAGACCGCGAAATATTGTGAGACTTGGGTGCTGACGGGGCCGGAATCAGAACCCGACATTAAGAAATATTTGGCGGAAAACGGCGAAATTGAAAATCTACATTTTTGCTTTTTAGCAGAAGATGAAAAGGCGCGGCGACTCAGCAACATGCCTGCGCTGTATGCCCACAATTATTTGGCGATTAGTTATTGGCACAAACGCGCGAAAGCCTATGTGCAGCAATTACACGAACGCTTAAATTTTTCGTTTGTGCATCACGTCAACATTACGGGCTATCGTGAGCCAGGTTATTTGTGGGAACTCGATATTCCCTTTGTTTGGGGGCCTGTCAGCGGCACACAAAATTTGCCGTGGCGTTTTTTGCCTGCGCTAGGACTGGTGCAAGGCGGCAAAGAATTTGTGCGCAACTGCGTAAATTTATATCAGCTTCGTACCAGCACGCGTGTACACAAGGCTGCGCAAAAAGCTATTGCAGTGATTGCGGCGAACTCAACCAATCAAAAAGATTTCTCGACCATCTGCCAGCAAAAGCCCGCGCTGTTATTAGAAACAGGGTTGGCTGCGGTGGCGGATGCACTACCCGCGAAAGAACAAACCAACACGCTGAGAATTTTATGGAGCGGAGAACACAAAGCCTTCAAAGCTTTGCCGCTCCTGTTCGCAGCACTCGCGCAATTCCCCGCCGACACAAAATACGAATTGCGAATTTTGGGCAAGGGCCCGATGCGTGAGAAATGGGAACAATTCGCGCAAGAAAAAAATATCAAAGCCGAATGGCTTGGCTTCGTGCCGTACACCGAAATTTTACAGCAATACGATTGGGCTGATGTGTTCGCCTTCACCAGTTTGCGCGACACGTCCGGCAACGTAATGCTCGAAGCCTTTAGTCGCGGCGTTCCCGTCGTTTGCCTCGATCATCAAGGCGCAGCCGACATTGTCACCAAACGTTCCGGCATAAAAATCAAAGTCACGAACCCCGCGCAAGTTGCTGAAGATTTAGCGACAGCTTTGTTCACACTCACAATGGATCGCAAGAAATTAGCAACCTTGTCACAAGGCGCGTTAGAACGTGCGCACTATTTTTTATGGAGCAACAACGGCGCACGCATGGCGGCGATTTATGAACAAGCGTTGCAAACCGCGCACAAACAAGCGAGCGGAAAACTTCCCAAACTCGCTCCAAAAACATTGGAGCGACCTGCCAATTTGTAAGGCGATTTATACACGCTGAACGCGAAAAATTATGTTGTCTACGCGAAGTAATTATTTTGGTTTTGTTGCCGACACGCTGTCGCAACCGCTCAGCTTTGCGTTGTTGCAACGCACGCTGCTGAGCAAAAGCGTGTTGACGATCATTGACCAAATTATTTACAGCGCCAGCAATTTTCTGACGGCTGTCATTGTTGCGCGTTCGTGTTCAGCGCAACAGTTCGGTTTGTACATTCTCGGTTTGCGTTTAGTTGATTACTGCCGCGAAACGCAAAATGTTTTGATCTGGTCGCCCTACATGTTTTTGAGTCCGCGCGTGCAAGGTGAAGCGCACAAGCAATACACGGGCAGCACGCTCGCGCACCAGCTTGGGTTCAGCATCATCGTCGCGCTGCTTTTCATTACAGCGAGCTTTTTTCTCACGACGCAAATGGCGAGCTTGATGATTCCGCTCGCGTTTCTTGGCGTAGTTTTTCCGCTACAGGAATACACGCGCCGCATTTGCTTTGCGAATTTTCAAACGCTCGCGGTCGTCTTACTTGATACAACAGTGACAGTTTTACAAGTCATTGGTTTGTGGTGGTGCGCACAGCAAAATCGCATGTCCGTGAGCAATGCGTATTGGATCGTGAGCGCCGCAAATGCATTGGCAGTGCTGGGGTGGCTTGTTTGGGCACGGCGTGATTACAGCTTTGCTGTGAAAGAAATTTTGCCCGACTTTAAGAAAAATTGGGCGCAGGGGAAATGGCTACTCGGCGGCAATTTGACATTGCTTGCCAGCACACAAATTTATCCGTGGTCGCTGACAACCTTTCACGGCGCAGCGGCGACAGGGCTTTATGCGGCGGGCGAAGGCGTAGTCAATTTTGCGCGCGCGTTCATGATCAGCATTCAAAATTTCCTCGGCCCCAAACTCGCGCATGCTTATGCCAGCGGCGGCAAAAATTCGCTGCGGCGCGTGGTTTATCAAACGACATTATTGCTAGGCGTTATTACAGGCGGATTCAGTTTGTTATTTGCGCTGTGTGGCGGTCAGTTGGCGACGTTAATTTATGGCGCGAAATTCACGGGACTACGATGGATTGTGGCGTTGCTCGCACTTAACATTTTTGCGTGGGCAATCACGACCAGCCAGTCTTACGCAATCTCAACGATTGAACGCTCTGAAATCAATTTCAAAATTAACGTGCTGGGCATGATTTTGTCGCTGAGCTTGGGGCTTGGAATGGTGCTGCAATTTGGCACAATTGGCGCGGCGGGCGGCTTGTTGCTAAGCAATTTAATCACCGCATTGATTCGCCAAATCGCATTCATGAAAATTTTTAGAAAGGAGGCAAGCGCACATGAAAGCAATGACTGACGCTACAAATTTTACGGTCGTTCAGGTCGAACGCGTGCTGAATACGAAACCACGCTGGGCGATTTTCGTGTTTTTGTTTCTCGTGTTTGCGTTTGCGACTCCATACGAATTTGACTACACCGTGCGTGTGCCGCGCGTCGAAGACATGGTGGCAACGGCAGAAGACGGCACGCTGGGGCGCAAGCTTGCGCTCCCGTTTTTAGGGCTGTTTGGCGTAGGCGTAATTCTCAGCGATAAGCGCCGCAAGTTGGGATTAAATGGTGTGCTTGGCATCGCGTTTTATTGCTACGTTGGTATGGCGATGTGCAGCGTGACGTGGGCGGATGATATGAAGATGGCTGTGCGTAAGCTCGGAGTGCTTACGCTCATTATGATTGGGGCGTTAGGTGTATCCGTAGTTTTTTCGATGTGGGAAATTTTGGTTTACGTCGTTGTTACGTGTGGTGGAGTAATCGTTTTAGGATTTTTCACGGAGCTTTATCACGGCACATTTCTATTGGCGCAGGCGTATTCCGTCTATCAATTCGCAGGCATCATGCACCCGAACGCGCTGTCGTGTTACATCAGTTGTTTTATTCTCGCCAGCCTCGCTTTAATGGTGCAAGACAAGAAACGACAATGGCCTTATATCCTGATGTGTCTCATCGGTTTTGGGTTTCTTTCTCTTTCCAAATCGCGCACCTCGCTTGCCAGCACCGTGATCGTAGGACTAATCGTTTGGCTGCCGACCACAAATCTTTCGCGCAAATTCGCAGCGTTTCTTGCAGTCGGAATTATTGCCTGTGCGTTGGGGCTTTTTTTCCAGGACGAACTGGGAGCAAAAGTGCGCTCAACAGTTTTGATGGGGCGCGAAGAAGAAGGCAAAGCAGAAACCCTGACCAACCGCATTCCGTTGTGGACTGAATGCTTGGATTTTGTCGAAAAACGTCCGTGGGTTGGTTATGGCTACGATTCGTTTTGGACACCGCAGCGCGTGTTTTTAATTTCGCAACATCAAGGCTGGGAAATTCCGCACAGTCATAACGGTTACATGGAAATGTTGTTGAGCTTGGGCGGCATCGGGCTGGGCTTGTATCTAACCGTGATGATCCTGTTTTGTAAGCACGCGATTGTGCATTACCGCCAAACAAAGGACAGCGCGCACCTTTATGCCTTAGGGATGATCGTGTGGTTGTGCTTAGAGATGATGCTCGAAAAAGTTTATATGAACCCCGTGTTTCCTTCGTTTGTTTGCAACTTGTTGCTGGCGCGTTATGCGTTCGTCAAAGACGAAAATCTCAGCATGGTGATAGCGAATGAACCAGAAGCAAATTGGGAAAGCGAGGTCGTAGCAAGCTGCTAATTATGGAGATAAAAAATCCTGACATCAGCGTAGTAATTTGCACTTGCAACCGTGCGCATATGATCGCGCAAGCGGTAGAAAGTGTGTTGCTGCAAATGACGAAAGAGCAATTTAGTTACGAAGTAGTTGTGGTGGATGACGGCTCCACCGACAACACGGGCGAGGTCGTACAACAACTGATTGCGAGCGTTGGTGAACGGTTGCGCTATGAACCAAAACCTGGCGGCGGCGTGGCAGACGCGCGTAATTTTGGTGTGCGCAAAGCGCGCGGCGCGTTGGTGGCTTTTTGGGACGACGATCAAATTGCCGATCCAAATTGGTTAAGCGAACTATATAAAACGGCGCAGGAAAAAAATGTGAAATGCGTGGGCGGTTCGCTGAGTTTGTTATTGCCAGATGACATCACCTTAGAACTTGGTCCAAAAGCTCGCCGCGTTTTAGGCGCACGCAGTATGGGCAATGAAAGTAAAAAATATCCAGCGGGCGATGTGCCGGGTACAGGCAATGTACTTTTCTACAAAGAATTATTTCTGGAGCTGAACGGCTTCGACACGAACATGCGCGAAGGCGCGGAAGACACAGATTTTTTCACGCGCCTGCAACAACGCGGCTATGAAATTTGGTACGCGCCAAACGCGCACGGACTGCACGTAATTCCTGCCGAACGCGCCACCGAAAATTTTATTCGCTGGGTCACAACTAAAAGCGGCGTTGCGTGGGCGCGCATTCAATACAAACGCAAAGGACTCGCACAACTTTTACTCACTTCTTTCACACGTATGGTGTTGGCTTTCGTGCGTGACATTCCTCTGCAAATTTGGTCACAACTCAGCCGCAATCAAGCGTTACAAATGGATTGCTTGTGTACGTCCAGTTTTACGACTGGGTACATACGCGGCAGTTTATATTTTTTATCCCCCAAGCTTTTCAAACAGCAAAATTTTATGGAGTTCGTTGACTTTCGTCGCCACGGCGGCGAACGCAGCAATTGAATTTACTCCTCACAAAATTATGACAGAGCCAAAATATATAGTTGTAACCGCTGCTCGCAATGAGGGCGCGTATATCGAAAACACAATCAAATCGTTGACAGCGCAAACAGTGCTGCCAATGAAATGGATCATCGTCAATGACGGTTCGTCCGACGACACAGGAAAGCTCGCTGATGAAGCTGCTGCCAAACACGATTGGATTACCGTAATTCATCGCGCCGATCGCGGCTTTCGCAAAGTTGGCGGCGGCAACGTTGATGCCTTGTACGAAGGCTTCGATTCGGTCGCGCATTTGGATTACGAATTTCTTTCCGTCGTGGATGCTGACCTGATTTTTGGGGCGGAATATTTTTCGTGTCTGCTCAAAAAATTTGCCGAAAATTCCGATCTCGGCAATGCGTGCGGGCGCGTTTACGATTTGAAAGAAGATGGTTTGGTGAAACTGGTCTGCCGCCCTGAGATGACATTTGGCGCGCTGAAATGCTGGCGGCGGATATGCTTTGAAGATTTCGGCGGTTTGGTTCGTCATCCGGGTTGGGATGGGTTGGATTGTTATGGCGCGATGATGAAAGGTTGGACGACAGGGAATTTTGAAGACGAAGAATTGAAAATCACTCACCTGCGACCGATGGGTTCGTCACAAAAAAATATTTATACCGGACGCGTGCGACGCGGCAGAGGCTTTTATTTAATGGGCGCGCACCCGCTGTGGGTTTTTGCCAGCTCGCTGTATCACGTCAATGAGCCGCCTTATTTTGCGGGGCCATTTTGTGTGATGTACGGTTATTTCAAAACGGCGATGCAAGGGGAGCAACGACAAATTGATCCGCAATTAGTGAAATTTGTGCGCCGTTGGCAAATGAGCAAGATGCTGGGCTTTTGGAAGGCGTAAATCGGCGTTCATACGCCAACCTCACAAACGAGTACAACAGGCCGAATCGTACTGCGTTTGAGAAAACAACATCAAATGGATTTACGAGCAATAAAAATCTCCGGCGCGAAAAAAATATCGCGGCTTTTTTGGAGCCTGACCGGAAGAAAAAGGGTTATGGGAAATAAAATTCCTGTGCTCAGCTATCACCGCGTTTTGCCTGATTTCAGCGAAGACGAAGCGCCCATGTATTCCGTGTTGCCGCAACAGTTCAGCGAGCAAATGAAATATCTGGCGGAGCATGGATTCGTTTCTCTGTCATTGGACGAGTACGACGAAATTCTGGAAGGTCGGCGGGAAGCGCCGGAACGTGCTGTGGTGGTGACCTTCGATGATGGTTACGCTGATATTTATTCTATTGCGTGGCCGATTGCCCAACGTTACGGCATCAAGCTCAATGTTTTTATTTGCACAGGTTTTGTGCAATCTGATAGCGCGTTTATTTATCCGCGTATGCCGTTTCACGCGTTCAATCATCGCACGACATTTCCTGAATGGTGGCGTTCGCTGCAATGGGATGAAATTCAGAAAATGCAGCAACAAGGCGTTGGCATTGGGTTTCATGGGCATACGCATCGCAAAATGGCGCGGCTTTCTGTTGCTGCAATGAATTGGGAATTTACCGAAGGTCTTAGTATTTGCCGAGAAAAACTAGGCGTAGATGTTTGTTACTTTGCCTTCCCGCATGGCACTGCTGACAGCTACAACAATGACGCCATCGTCCTGGCGCATCAGCATGGGATACAACGAATTTTTACGACGCGTTTGCGGCGCACGCCCGTTGATAGCTACTCGGAATTGATTTCGCGGTTGGTGATTCATCAGGAAGATGACCTCAATACGTTTGAATTGAAATTATACGGAGCCTATGACTGGCTAGGCGACATACGGTATTTCTGCCAGCAACACAAATTGACAAGCAGTGCCGAATCCGAAGAATTAAAACTCAGCCAAACGACCCCGGCGGAAAAAATAATTGGAGGTGGCAGATGAAATATGCCGTAGTAACAGCCGCGCGCGATGAAGCGGGGTATATCGAACAAACAATTGACGCACTTTTAGCGCAAACAATTAAACCTGTGCGCTGGGTTATTGTTGATGATGGTTCATCAGATCGTACAACTTCTATCGTACAAGCCGCCGCGCAAAATTTTCCGTGGATTACTGCAATTCGTCGCGCGGATCGCGGCTATCGTTCGGTTGGCGTGGGAAATTATGACGCCTTGCAAGAAGGCTTCCGTGCGCTGGAAAACGAAGATTACGACTTCCTTTGCATCATTGATGCAGACATTGATTTTCAGCCCAATTATTTTGCGACTCTGGAAAAGAAATTTGCGGCGGACACGCAACTTGGCATCGGTTGCGGCGCTGTATGGGACATTCTCAATGGTAATTCCTATCGCGTAGATATTTTGCCGGAAATGACGGGCGGCCCGCTCAAGTGCTATCGCCGTGCGTGCTTTGAAGCGATTGGCGGGCTTGTGCGCGGCGCAAGCTGGGACGCCATTGATTGTTTCAAAGCGATGCAGCTTGGCTGGATTTCACAAACTTTTGATGATCGTGAATTGCGCATCACGCATTTGCGTCCGACTGGTTCCACACAAAAAGGGATTTTTGTCGGCAAAGAAAGGCGCGGCGCTGGTATGTATTTCATGGGAGCACATCCACTTTGGGTCATTGCCAGCGCTTTACGTCGCTTACTGGAACCTCCTATAGTTTTAGGCTCGCTGTTTATTTTGTGGGGCTATTTCAGTGAGATGGCGCGGCGCGGAAAGCAAGTGCAGGATGCCGAATTAATTCAATTCACACGCAAATGGCAACTGAAAAAATTACGCAGCAAGTTAAACATAGCGAAGGCAAAAACAATCCGCGCAACCAGCGCAGCAATACTTTTTGTGGACAGTTTGTTGCGTTAAGAAAAACATGAAAATAATGTGGCCCTAGAAAGTGATGAAATGAATATGTATGGAATCATTACCAGTACGGTAAAAAAACACAAAGTTTTTCAGTACGAAGCACTCGCCCGCGCCGTTAATCAAACACATATTGTGAATGACATCAAAGCGCGGCATTTGGCTTCGACGAGCAAACGGCTTGATGTAAGCGCTGCTGAAATCGCGCATTTGCTGCACGCTGTGCCGGAAGTGGATTTGCGCGACAAAGTTTGTTTGGAAATCGGCAGCGGCTGGGTTTTGTCTTACGCGATAATTTTTTACTTGCTGGGCGCGAAAAAAGTGTTTGCAACCGACATTGCGCCGTTGGCAAACATCGCCCGTTTACAAGACTCCGTCCAAAATTCTACCGCATATATCATCCGCGATATTCTTTCAGCGTTTGGCGATCACGAAGAGATTCGTGCGCGGCTGGATCGTTTGCTCGCGCTCAAAAATTTCAATGAGCAAACGCTGGATGACTTAGGCATTAGTTACGTCGCACCATTTGATTTCGCACAAGAACCTTTCACCGAAAAAGCAGATTTCATTTTTTCTCATTCCGTCCTGAATCATTTGCCCCGTCACAGCGTAGATGCAATTTTACACAATTTGTTTGCGAGTTTGCGCGCGGGCGGGATGATGACGCACAACATTCATTTGGAAGATGTCAAAAATTTTGACACGCCATCGCCGTTCGCTTTTTACGAAATTCCGGCGGACGAATATGCGCCGGAATTTGATGGGTTGCGCGGTAATCGCATACGGGCGAGCGAATGGGAGCGGCTTTTACAAGCCCATTCCACAGGTAATTCGCGTGTGTATTGTCGTTGGGTGCGCGCCAAAGAAATGTTGCCGATGTGCGTTGATTTATCTATTCGCCACAAAGACAAGGACGATTTGCGCACGTCCCATTTAGGGATTTGGGCGAAGCGAGATTAAGATTTGTAATGAATGCCGAGCGCTTTGATGCGGCGATAAAGATGGCTGCGATCAATACCCATGATTTCTGCTGTACGCGAAACGTTGCCGTCCGTCTCAGCTAATTTGCGCGTGATGTATTCGCGTTCGTATGCTTCAGAAGCTTCCCGATAAGAATCAAAATTATAACTCGCTGCGGGCGGTATATCGCCGCTCAAAATCGGCAAATCATCCGCGTCCACTTGTGTATCAAGCCGCATAATAATCACGCGCTCAATCGTGTTGCGCAACTCGCGCACATTGCCGGGCCAATGATAACTTTGCATGCGCTCAATTGCGGCGGACGTGAATTCTTTCAATTCACGATTATTAGAATTAGAAAATTCGCGGTTGAAATGTTCGACCAACAGCGGAATATCTTCGAGCCGTTCGCGCAGCGGCGGAATTTCAAATGGAATTACGTTAAGGCGATAAAATAAGTCCGCGCGGAAATTTCCTTTTTCAATTTCAGCTTCTAGCTTTTTATTCGTAGCCGCAATCACACGCACATCCACGCTGATCGTACTTTCTGATCCAACTGCTTGAAAGCGTTGTTCTTCTAACGCGCGCAATACCTTGGATTGCGTCTTCAAACTCATATCGCCAATCTCATCTAAAAATAATGTAGCGTCATCCGCCTGCGCGAATTTGCCGCGTTTTGCCTGCGTAGCGCCCGTGAATGCGCCTTTGACGTGCCCGAATAATTCCGACTCGATTAATTCGTCAGGAATCGCCGCGCAATTTACTTCGACAAATGGTTGCGTCGCTCGCAACGAACGCGCATGCAACGCGCGCGCGACTAACTCTTTGCCCGTGCCAGATTCGCCGTGAATCAAAATTCTGCCTGTCGTTGGCGCGGCATAACTGATTTGCTGGCGCAGCGCACGCATCGGCACTGAATCGCCTACCATCATCAGATCGCGTTCGAGTTTCGCGCGCATCGCGGTGTTGGCGATTTCCAATTCGCTGCGCTTAATCGCGTTTTTGACGACGAGGACTGTTTTGTCGAGCGATAAGGGTTTCTCAACAAAATCGAACGCGCCAAGTTTTGTAGCCTTCACCGCCGTTTCAATATTTCCGTGCCCGGAAATCATCACTACGCTGATTTCCGGGTATGCGGCTTTTAGTCGTTCTAATGTTTCCAAGCCATCAATGCCCGGCAACCACACGTCAAGCAATACGCAGGTATAAAGACGTTGCTCAAATTCGCGCAGCGCCTGTTCGCCGCTTTCTGCCGTGGCTACGTCAAAGCCTTCGTCTTCAAACACACCCGCGAGCGATTGGCGGATGCCAGGTTCATCATCAACAATTAACAGGGAATGCGGCATAGTTTTTTAGCGTCCATTCAAACTCATAAATTTCGCAGCGCTATTTTTATCATTGCTGCGCGTTGTTTGGTAGTCGTAGCCCAAATCAGGCACAGAAGTTGTCTCTTACTTTCTTCAGCAGCTTTGCAAGGTTTGATAACTAGAAGTTTTTCAACTGTTTACTGGAAAAGTTGGAAAAAAAGTTGAACTACGAAAATGTCAAAACAGGGGTATGTAGAGAACAAAATTGTAGGATTAAATGAGGGCGCAAATTTCACTGTAGCGCAAAGTACCGCCGCGCCAACTCAAACAGCGCTTGAATTATTGTCGGAATTGAGTCTAGTGCTGGCAGGGCAAGACGGATTTAGTAACGTTGTAATCCGTGCGCTAAAAATTCTTGCGCAAAGCAGCGGCATGCAACGGGCTGCGGTGGTGTTGCGGCATAATCGCACCGAAAAATTGCAGGTGCCTGCTGCCTATCGTCTCTCGGCACACGAGCGTTCGTGGCGTCGTTGGTTGCTTGGTTTTATTTCGGAAGGTGCGCTGCAAAACGCGTTGGCAGGGAAAAGCGAAGCCCTTACTGTATTGTCAGCAAAGAAGGAAGAAAACTTATCAAGCGCCGCAAAAACTTTGTTTGTGTGCGTGCCAATGAATCTCAGCGAAGAATTTGGGGCTGGCGTTTTTTGTGTTGAGCTGGCGCAAAGTGATGCGCACAATGACAAACAAGCCCAGGAATTATTTCGCGTAGTCGCTTCGATGATTGCGCAGGCTTGTACTGTAAATCATTTAGTTGAAGCCGCCACGCAACGCATGCTGGATGAGAACGCAAACCTGCGTGATGAACTCGGCGAGCGGTACGATTTTTCGCACATTGTTGGCAACAGTGGCCCGATGCGGCAAGTCTACGAACAAATTGCACAGATCGCGTGTACCAATACGACGGTGCTGATTAATGGTGAAACGGGGACGGGGAAAGAATTAATTGCGCACGCGTTGCACATAAATTCACCGCGCGCTGACAAACCTTTCATCAAGGTAAATTGCGCTGCATTGGCCGAAAGTTTGATTGAGCGAGAATTGTTTGGACACGAGCGCGGAGCGTTCACAGATGCGATTGCGAGCAAGCCAGGACGCTTTGAATTAGCGGATGGCGGCACAATTTTTCTGGACGAAATTGGCGAAATCAGCCCGAACGTACAAATCAAATTATTACGATTTTTGCAGGAGCGCGAATTTGAGCGAATCGGCGGAACAGCCACAATTAAAGCGGATGTGCGGGTGATAGCCGCGACCAATCGTGAGCTGGAAAAAGAAGTTAATGCCGGACGTTTTCGCACCGATTTATTTTATCGCCTTAATGTGTTTCCGATTGAAATTTCGCCGCTGCGCGAACGTAAAGAAGATATTCCTTTGCTCGTTGAATATTTACTGAAAAAGCTGACGCGCGAACATAACAAAAGCGTGCTCCAGCTTTCAGCCCAAGCCCTCGAAATTTGCAAAACTTATGATTGGCCCGGCAATGTGCGCGAGTTGGAAAATGCTCTCGAACGTGCCGTAGTCGTGGCCGATAGCCCTGTTATCCAGCATTATCATTTACCTCCGATTTTACAGGCGATTGAAACAACATCAGTTGTCGAAGCCACCAATTTATTTGCCTCCGTCGAAGCCTACGAAAAAGACCTGATTTTTCGTGCCTTACAAGAAAGTCGCGGCAACCGCAGCCAAGCCGCCCGCAAATTCGGCGTCAGTGAACGCGCGCTCGCCTACAAAATCAACAAATACGCGATTGATTGCGAGCAATTCCGCTAAACCAAAAATCCATTGCAAAATTGTGACGAACGTTAATTTGTGTTGCTCTCGCAATAAGACTTTCCGTGCGTAAATCTTTTCGGACGAAAAATTGCGACCCTACAAGTTTGTAGGAATCGGAGTTTTGCCCAACTACTTTGTCTCTTTACCTGACAACTTCTTTTCTGTGAGTAAGTCCTTTTGCTTAGTGCGATATAGCAATTTTCCGTGTGAACTTTTTTTAGTTGTGGAACGGGGCTTGCCCTGTCTCAAGACGTCACTGCGAAAATTTTGTATGTCGCGGCGGCGTAAGAGAGAAACAAATGTATTCATCATCGCTTCAAATTGAGACCGCAACCACAGCGCCAGTGCAGCACAGCGCAGCCGTGGCAACGCATTGTCCTTACTGCGCGATGCAATGCGGGATGGTGATTGAATCAAAAAAGGATTTGCCGGTTGTTAGTCCGAATCAGGATTTTCCTGTCAACAATGGTTCGTTATGCATCAAGGGCTGGACATCGGCGGAGCTATTACAACATCCCGACCGTTTGTTAGAACCGCTGGCGCGCAATGCGAAAGGTAAATTAGTTCCCGTAAGTTGGGACGAAGCGCTGCAACGCATTGCGATGCGCTTCACCGAAATTCAAATCGAACACGGACGCGATGCGGCTGGGTTATTCGGCAGCGGTGCGTTATCGAACGAAAAAACATACGTGCTTGGCAAATTCGCACGGCTCGCGTTAGGCACAGCAAATATTGATTACAACGGACGCTTTTGCATGTCCTCAGCCGCCGCCGCCAGCAATAAAGCTTTTGGCATTGATCGCGGGTTGCCGTTCCCCGTTGCCGACATTGCCAAGACGGAAGTGATTTTGATGGTCGGCAGCAATAGTGCCGAAACGATGCCGCCTTTGATGCAGTATTTCGAGCAACAACGCGCGAACGGTGGCAAATTGATTGTGATTGATCCGCGTCAATCCGCTACAGCAGCGAATGCAACATTGCATTTGAAATTAACGCCGGGATCAGACGCAGCATTAGCGAACGGCATTTTGCACATTCTCATCCGCGATGGATTGATTGACACCGATTACATTCAATCGCGCACACAGAATTTTGAGCGCGTCAAAGGCATCGTCGCTACGTATTGGCCTGAGCAAGTCGAACGCATTACAGGCGTGCGTGAAGCGCAATTAGTACAGGCTGCGCATTTACTCGGTCGCGCCAAAAGCGCAATGATTTTGAGTGGACGTGGCACAGAACAACAAGCACAAGGCGTCAACAATGTGCTGTCGTACATCAACATCGCGCTCGCTACAGGTCGCATCGGTCGTCCCTTCAGCGGCTACGGTTGCTTGACGGGACAAGGCAATGGGCAAGGTGGACGCGAACACGGACAAAAAGCCGATCAGTTGCCGGGTTATCGCAGTATCAACGATCCGGCGGCGCGTGAATATATGGCTGCGGTGTGGGGCGTAGACGCGAATGAATTACCCAAATCAGGCAAATCCGCTTACGAATTGTTGGATGCTTGTGGCAGCGAAATCAAAGCGTTGCTCGTGATGGGATCAAACGTAGTCGTTTCCGCGCCAAACGCTACGCACATCAAATCGCGCCTGAAAAAATTGGAATTTCTTGTGGTCGCTGATTTCTTCTTATCCGAAACGGCGCAGCTCGCTGACGTGGTTTTACCCACTGCGCAATGGGCTGAAGAAGAAGGCACGATGACGAATTTAGAAGGCCGTGTGATCTTGCGCCAACGTGCAGTCGCACCGCCAGCAGGCATTAAAACTGATCTCGAAATTTTGTGCGAACTCGGCAAACGCTTAGGCCGCGAATCTTTGTTTTCGTACGAAAGCCCGCGCGAAGTTTTTGAAGAATTGCGCATTGCAACAAGAGGTTCGTTGGCAGATTACAGCGGTATCACTTACGAAAAAATTACGGAACAACAAGGTGTGTTTTGGCCTTGCAACGAAGCTAACCCAAATGGCACGCCGCGCATGTTCACCGAAAGATTTGCGACGCCAAACGGACGCGCTCGCTTTCACGCGGTGCGGCACTTAGCTCCAGCAGAAGAGCCAGACGCTTACTATCCGTTTTATCTCACGACAGGCCGCGTGCTTTCGCATTATCAATCAGGCACGCAAACGCGCCGCGTAGCGAAATTAGTTGAGATGAACGCTGAACCACGCGCCGAAATTCACCCTTCCATTGCACGGCGTTTAGGTGTCGTGGACGGCGCAGAGATTTGGTTGCAAACGCGACGTGATGCCGCGCGGTTCAAGGTCAAAGTTACGCCAACAATCCGCGAAGACACGGTTTTCGTGCCGTTCCACTGGGGCGGCGCACAAGCGATTAATCGGCTGACGAATGCGGCACTTGACCCGACCAGTCGCATGCCGGAATTCAAAGTTTGCGCAGTGCGAATCGTACGCAGTCAAACCAGTATCGAATCATAATTTTATTTGCTTTCATCAGGAGTTGAGCCATGTCAGAAAAACAAAAACTCGTAGTTATCGGCAACGGAATGGCAGGCGCACGCTTTGTCGAAGATTTGCTGGCGCGTGGCGGCGGCAATCAATTCGACATCGTGATGTTCGGCGATGAACCGTACGGAAATTACAATCGCATTTTGTTGTCAGGAGTGTTGTCTGGCACACATCAGGCGCAAGACATTTTTATCAACTCTTTGGCTTGGTACGAAGAAAACAACGTCAAATTGCACGCTGGCGTACGCGTCCAACAAATTGACCGTGTGACAAAAACGGTGATTGGCGCGGGCGACGTTGCCGAATCTTATGACAAGTTAGTGATTGCAACAGGCAGTTCGCCGTTTGTGCCTCCGGTTGAAGGCATCAAAAGCGACGAACGCGAAGGCAATAAAGATGGTGTGTTTGTGTTTCGCACGTTGGACGATTGCGATGGTATTGCCAAATATGCAGAAAACGCAAAAAGCGCAACCGTGATCGGCGGCGGCTTACTCGGACTTGAAGCTGCGCGCGGCCTCGCAAATCGCGGCGTTGCAACACACGTCGTGCATTTGATGGGGCATTTGATGGATGTGCAACTCGATGGCAAAGCCGGAAAAATGTTGCGCAATTCGATGGAACAAATGGGCGTGAATGTTCACACCGAGAAAGCCACGACCGCGATTCTCGGCAACGGCCACGTAACTGGATTGCAGTTCAAAGACGGCTCCGCGCTGGAATGCGATATGGTCGTGATTTCGGCTGGCATTCGCCCGAACACGCAACTGGCGAAAGACGCTGGATTAGCAGTCGAACGCGGCATTGTTGTAGACGACAAAATGACGACGGATGACCCAGACATTTATTCCGTAGGCGAATGCGCACAGCATCGCGGTATGGTCTACGGCCTTGTTGCTCCGCTCTGGGAACAAACCGCAGTGTTGGCAGATCGTTTGACGAAGCGGAAAACGGACGCGGCATACACAGGCTCGAAACTTTCGACCAAGCTCAAAGTAATGGGCGTAGACCTCGCCGTAATGGGTAAGAAAGAACCCGAACACGAAGACGATGAAGTGGTGGTGTATTCCGAACCCTCGCGCGGCGTGTACAAAAAATTAATCGTGCGCGATGGCAAATTGCTTGGCGCAATGTTACTCGGCGATACGTCAACAGCGGCGACGTTATTGCAATCATTTGATCGCGCTTCAGAATTGCCCGAAAACCGCGCGGAATTATTGTTCGATTTATCCGGCGAAACGAAATCGCAATCCATAGCCGATTTGCCAGACGATGCGCAAATTTGTAATTGCAACGGCGTTTCCAAAGGCGCAATCGTGAGCGCAGTCAAAGGCGGTTGCACTTCGCTGAAAAAATTGTGTGACAGCACTCGCGCAGGCACAGGTTGCGGCGCGTGCAAACCGCAAGTCGAAGAAATTTTGCAATTTTCCGCAGGCGATTTATTAACCGAAGACGCGTCGGCGCATTATTACGTTCCCGGTGTGCCGCTTGCCAAACCTGAACTGATTGCAGCGATTCAAGCACAGAATTTGAAAAGCGTATCGGCAGTATTTGCCGCGCTCGCAGATGGCAAAGAAGACCCTGGCAGCAAAGCAGGATTAGCGTCATTGCTGAAAACAATTTGGCACGATCAATACGATGACGAACGCGATGCGCGTTTTATCAACGACCGTGTTCACGCCAACATCCAAAAAGATCGCACCTTCAGCGTTGTACCGCGCATTTACGGCGGCGTGACTTCGCCTGATGAACTGCGCCGCATCGCCGACGTAGCCGACAAATACAACGTGCCGATGGTCAAAATCACTGGCGGTCAACGCATTGATTTGCTCGGCGTCAAAAAAGAAGATTTGCCCGGCGTATGGAAAGATTTGGGAATGCCTTCCGGTCACGCATACACCAAAGCATTTCGTACTTGCAAGACGTGCGTAGGCTCAGAATTTTGCCGCTTCGGTGTTGGCGACAGCACAGGGCTTGGCATTCAAATCGAACGCAAATTTCAGGGCATTGAATTTCCGCATAAGTTGAAAATGGCTACGACAGGATGCCCGCGCAACTGTTCTGAGGCGACAACGAAAGATATTGGTTTAATCGCTATCGAAGGCGGCAAATGGGAAATCGTAGTTGGCGGCGGCGCAGGCTCAAAAGTGCGCAAAGCTGATCTGCTCGTGACGGTGGATTCGCACGAAGAAGCGTTGATGTATACGGGACGCTTTATGCAATACTACCGCGCGAACGCGAAGTATTTAGAGCGCACCTATGATTTCGTCGAACGCCTCGGCATTGAAAAAGTGAGACAGGTTGTGGTCGAAGATAGCGAAGGCATCGCCGCGCAACTTGATGCTGACATTGAGGCCGCAGTCGCAGGTTATGTTGACCCTTGGGACGAAGCCGTTAAGCCGCATCATCCATCGCAATTCGTGAACATTTTAAATGCGAAGGAAGCCGCACAACTGCGCGGAATGCAACCTGTATACGGTGACTAAAAGGTAACGTTATGAGTACAACAATGATTGCCGAAATAAAACAAACAGTACTGATTAATTTAGGAAGTATCGAAAGCATTCCGATGGGCGAAGGCCGCGAATTTGAAGTCAGCGACGAACAGATCGTTATCTTTCGTGCGCGTGATGGTGTTGTTTATGCGTTGCAGGCATTGTGTCCGCATCGTGAAGGCCATCTCGCAGACGGCATCACAGGCGACGGGAAAATAGTTTGCCCAATGCACTCGTATAAATTTGAACTCGCTTCGGGCGCACCAGTCGGCAACGATTGCCAGGCCTTGAAAACATATCCTGTACGTATTAGCCAAGCCGGAGAAATTCTTTTACAGTGGTCATCCGTTACAAAATAGCATAGTAAAGGATGACCCAATATGAGTGGATTACAAGGCAAAAAAATCGCGTTGCTCGAAGCACGCATGAGCAGCGAGTTAGCGAATTTAATTAAGCGACAAGGCGGCGAGCCAATTAACGCTCCGGCGTTAAAAGAAGTCGCCATTGATGCCAAAACCGAAGTCGCTACGTTCATTGATAATTTGCAAGCGGGGAAAACTCCTATCGTAGCTTTTCAGACAGGCGTTGGTGTCGCGGGTCTATTCGCCGAAGCGGAACAGCTTGGACGCAAAGATGAATTGCTTGACTTGCTGCAAAATTGCACCACGATTTGTCGCGGGCCAAAACCCATTGCAGTGCTGGCACGCAATGGCATCAAACCTTCGATAGTTGCAAACGAACCGTACACGACAACGGATTTAATCGCCGCAATGGAAGCGGTTGAAGTTGCCAACAAAGGCGTAGCGGTGCTGCATTACGGGGAACGCAACGCGCAATTGGCTGAAGCATTAACGGCGCGCGGCGCAATTGTACAAGAGCTTTGTTTGTACGAATGGCAAATGCCAGAAGACATCGCGCCGCTCAAACAATTGATCGCAGATGTTTGCGCTGGCACGGTAGACGGAGTCGCTTTCACCAGTCAGATTCAGGCGCGGCATTTATTTGAAATTGCAGGCAGCATTGGACGCGCGGACGAATTACGTTCAGCGTTGAATGAAAAAACAATTGTCGCTTCGATTGGCCCGACTTGCACAACGGCTTTAATCCAGCTCGGCGTTACCCCGCGCATTGAGCCAGAACATCCAAAAATGGGGTTTCTTGTCATCGCTTTGCAGGAGCATTTTTCTAACTAATTAATCCTGTGAACAACTGAATCGCTTCCGCGCACAAGTTTTGTGTGGTTGGGATTCGTGTACCTAAAACACGCAAAGGATTCTTATGAATACGCAAAAATTAAACGGACATACTCCAACCTTGGTCGCCTGTTTTTTGCAATTTGATCTCAGCTTTATGCTGTGGGTAATGCTGGGCGCGCTCGGCATTTTCATTGCTGAAAGCTTAAAACTGAATGCTGCGCAAAAAGGCTTGCTCGTAGCGATTCCAATTTTGAGCGGGTCATTGTTGCGTGTGCCGCTTGGCTTACTCAGCGACCGCATTGGCGGCAAAGTTGTGGGATCAGGCATTCTTGGATTTTTATTTATTCCTTTGGCGCTTGGCTATTGGGGAGGCGATAGTTTGCCTGTGCTCTATTCAGTCGGCCTAATGCTGGGCGTAGCGGGTGCTTCATTTGCCGTCGCATTGCCGTTAGCTTCGCGTTGGTATCCACCCGAAAGGCAAGGCTTGGCAATGGGCATTGCGGCGGCAGGTAACAGCGGAACGATTATCACTAACTTGCTCGCGCCGCGTCTGGCAACGGCATATGGTTGGCATACAGTGTTTGTGTTGGCAATGATTCCTTTAGCGGTTGTGCTTGTTGCTTTTTTATTGCTTGCGAAAGAAAGCCCGAATCAATCGAAGGGTCAGCCGCTAAGCAAATATTTGAAAATTATGGGCACAGGTGATCTTTGGTGGTTTTGCCTATTGTACAGTGTGACATTTGGCGGATTCGTCGGACTGGGCAGCTTTCTGCCGTTGTTCTTCCGCGATCAATATCACGTGACACCTTTGACAGCAGGTTATTTGACCGCGCTCATCGCTTTTGTTGGTAGTGGCATTCGCCCAATCGGTGGTTGGCTGGCAGATAAAGTTGGCGGCGTGAAGCTGCTTTCTTTCCTGCTTTTTGGCATCAGCTTTGCATATTTGTTGGTTTCTCAACTGCCGGGTTTGACTGCCATCGTTACTATTTTCGCCGTCGCAATGGCTTGTTTGGGGCTGGGCAATGGCGCTGTGTTTCAACTTGTACCGCAACGCTTTCGCCAGGAAATTGGTTTGGCAACGGGTGTAGTCGGCGCAATTGGTGGCGTGGGCGGTTTCTTCCTGCCTACTATTCTTGGTAACTTCAAACAAAATTTTGGCTCGTTTGCGGCTGGCTTCTTTGCTTTGGCGGCAATCGCATTAGTGGCTGCCATTGTGTTGCGCGTTCTTGTCGCCATTCAAGAGGGGTGGAAATTTTCCTGGCGGCAATCACAACCACAGCCTCAAGAGTCGTAACTTCATCTTGAAAAACTGCCTGAGGCCAGCGAATAATGCGATGCAGTAATTATTTTTCACAACGCATTTTCGCTGGCGGTATATGCCAGCGCTTCCAAACAGGTTTTATTGAGAAACGCTATGAACAAAATCAAAATCGGTTTCATTCCTTTGACTGATTGCGCTTCAGTGGTAATGGCATATGAACTTGGGCTATATCAAAAATACGGTGTTGCGGTTGAGGTTAGCAAAGAGGCTTCGTGGGCGGCGATTCGGGATAAAGTTTTGAACGGCGATTTGCAGGCAGCACATTGTTTATTCGGCATGCCATTTTCAGTTTACACAGGCATAGGCGGCGCTGCCGGACAAGAGATGCACATTGCGATGACCCTGAGCAATAATGGGCAAGCGATCACGCTATCGCAAGATTTTTTCGGCAAAGTAGGCTTCCGTGAAAGAGCGAAAGTCAAAGCTGCTGTTGAGCAATTGCAGGCCAAAAAAAATGTTACTTTTGCAATGACATTTCCGGGCGGCACACACGATATGTGGTTGCGCTATTGGTTGGCTGCGGCAGGCGTGAATCAACAACACTTGAAAATTATTACCGTCCCGCCACCGCAGATGGTAGCAAATATAAAAGCGGGCAATGTGGACGGTTATTCAGTTGGTGAACCCTGGAATGGCGTTGCTGTGCAGCAGGGCATTGGTATAACGCATATCGCTTCACAGGATATTTGGAAACATCATCCAGAAAAAGCATTGGTCGTGAATAAGCAGTTCAGTACGACACAGCGGGAAGACCTAAAAGGTGTGATGTGTGCGATCCTCGAAGCTTCAGCGTGGCTCGACAATGCCGAAAACCGGAAACAAGCGGCGAAAATAATTGGTGGTCAATCATACGTGAACGCTCCGCCCGCAATTATTGAAGCGCGCCTACTTGGCAAATATGAATTGGGCGGCGGTCAACAACACGAGTATGTTGATGACGCAATGATGTTTTATCGTGGTGGCGCGACGAACTTCCCGCGCAAAGCGCACGCCATTTGGTTTATGGCGCAATACGTGCGATTCGGCTACTTAACACAAGCGCCGGAGTATCAAAAAATTGCCGACACGTTAGTACTGCAAGACCTATATAACGAAGTCGCAAAGAGCCTGAACATTCCTGTGCCGGATGACGACATGCAAGCCTTTACAATTGAGCTTGATAACATGACGTTCGATCCAACAGACCCTGAGCAGCCGATTGCTGCAACAGGAGCAACGATATAAAAATAAAATTGAAAACAGCCCAAATTACTTAGCACCTCTTCCATAAAATGCTAACGGCGGTGGCCTGCTGTTGTCAGGTCTTGGCGTTAGCTGTATCTGAAAGTCAGTTTAAAGAAAGGTTCACATGACAACGCCAAAATATTTTTCGCGCTTATTTTTATTACTCGTGGTTGTGGTCGCTGTGTTTTCTCTTGGCTTGAGTGTACTGGCACAAACGGAAACAAAACCCGCGCTTGCCGCTTCACCAAAACCAACTCCCACACCAACGCCCAAAGCATCCCCAATGCCAGCACCTAAAGCGGCAACCGCATCTCCAACTGCAACACCCGCAGCAAAGCCCGCAGTAGCAGCCGCGCCAGCCGCAGCAGCTCCCATCAAAATTGGTCAAGTAACGCTGTCCGGCAGTTTGCGTTTACGCGCTGAAAACTGGGATTGGTACGACACGACTAGCGGCGACGGTTCTTACACATTTGGCGCAGGCACTTTGCGCGTCGGACTTAGCCAGCAAAAAGAACATTTTGAATGGATGGTCGAAGCCGAAGCCCCATTTGTAATGGGTTTACCGACAACTGCGGTGGCAGCCGCGCCGCAAGGTCAACTTGGGCTTGGCGCAAATTATTTCGCTGCGAATGGCAAACAAGACGCAAGCGTTTTTCTGAAACAAGCGTTCGTAAATTTCAAAGGATTTGGCAAATACAACAATCTGAAAATCGGACGATTTGAATTTAATGATGGGCTGGAAGTCATGCCGAAAGACGCTACGCTGGCGACGATCAAACGCGATCATATCAGCCAACGGTTAATCGGTTCTTTTGGTTGGTCGCACGTTGGTCGCAGCTTTGACGGCTTGCAATATGGTTACAACAACAAAGGCTGGAATTTTACTTTCTTCGGCGCACGCCCAACCGAAGGCGCATTTCAATTGCGCGGTATGCACGAGCTTGACGTAGATTTGTTTTATGCTGCGACAACCAAATCATTCAAAACCAAAACATCCGAAAACGAAGCGCGTGCCTTCGTGATTCAATATCATGACGGACGCCGCTTGATAAAAACTGACAATCGCACGGCTGCGCTGCGCAATACGGATTTGCCGAATAAAATTCGCATTACCTCAGTTGGCGGGCATTACATCGGCGTATTGAAAGCTGGTTCCGGTAAAGTAGATTTACTTGCTTGGGGCGTGGGTCAATTCGGTCAATGGGGCAATACAGACCAACGCTCTGCTGCGATTGCTTTGGAAGCGGGTTATCAATTCGGCGGCAAAATCGGCAATAAAATCAAACCATGGATTCGTGCTGGCTATGATTACAGCACAGGCGACAAAGACGCTACAGACGGAACGCACGGCACATATTTTCAGATTTTGCCGACGCCTAGAATTTATGCCCGCACGCCCTTTTTCAATGGCATGAACTTGGAAGATACATTTGTACAATTACGCTTCAAACCACATGCGAAACTCGCCTTGCGCACAGATTTACATCACTTGCGATTGAGCAGTGCAAAAGATTTATGGTATGCGGGCGGCGGCGCATTTCAAAAACAAACGTTTGGATTTGCCGGACGCCCCAGCAATTCGCAAAAGAATCTCGGCTGGTTCGCTGACGTGAGTGCCGATTACACCTTCAATCCACGCACATCCGTCACATTTTATTTTGGCGGTTCTGCTGGCGGTCGCGTACAATCAGCAATTTATCCGCAAGGTAGCAAAATGCACTTTGCCTATATTGAATTGACACAGAAATTTTAAGGAATCTACACGATGCAACTCGGAAAAGTTTATTTAGTCGGAGCAGGCCCTGGCGATCCTGATTTGCTTACTATTAAAGCACGCGACCTGATTGCTGCTGCGGGTTGCATCGTGTATGACCATTTAGTCAATCCCGAAATTCTCAAACACGCGCAAGCCGATGCCGAAATTATTTACGCTGGCAAACAAGCAGGCAAATGCGCGATGAAACAAGAAACAATTAACGCGTTGCTGGTGACAAAAGTTACAGAACACAAAATCGTAGTTCGCCTCAAAGGCGGCGACCCATTTGTTTTCGGACGCGGCGGCGAAGAGGCGGAAACATTAGTTGATTGCGGCATTACCTTTGAAATCGTCCCCGGTATTTCCTCTGGCGTAGCGGCTGCGGCTTATGCTGGCATCCCTGTCACGCAACGCGGACTTAGCACTTCGGTAACTTTCGTCACAGGCCACGAAGACCCAACCAAAAGCACATCTACACTTAACTGGGAACACTTAGCCAAAGGCACAGACACGCTCGTATTTTTTATGGGCGTAGGTCATCTGACAGAAATTGCTGACAGCCTGATTGCACACGGGCGCGCCGCGAATACGCCACTGGCTGTAATTCAATGGGGAACGTATGAACGCCAAATTACGCACGTAACGGATTTATCCAGCGTGCGCGAATTATTAGCCCGCGAAGAAATAAAACCGCCTGCCATAATTGTAATTGGTGAAGTTGTGCGGATGAGAGAAAAGCTGAAGTGGTTTGAAAGCGTAGATGTAAGACAGGCATCTTGTCTGTCATTATAAGAGTAGCGCAAACTGTTAATTTGCGGTGCTAGTCAGAAGTTACAGCGATAAAAACCTCGCAAACTAACAGTTTGCGCTACTGTACATTTAATACCCTGACGATTTTGCCCCAACAGGTTTTTGACCTTTTGATTCCTGCACAATTGCGATTCCCGCGCTCGCGCCAATGCGTGTAGCGCCCGCCGCAATCATTTCTTTCGCTGAAGTCAAATCTTTCACGCCGCCCGCCGCTTTGACGCCAATTTCTGCGCCGACCGCTTGCCGCATCAATGCGATGTCTGCAACCGTTGCGCCGCCTTTACTGAATCCTGTCGAAGTCTTCACAAAATCCGCGCCCGCTTGTTTCGCCAACAAACACGCGCGTGTTTTTTCTTCATCTGTTAAGAGCGCAGTTTCAATGATTGTTTTGACGATGGCGCAGGATTCGTGCGCGGCTTCGACGACAGCTAGAATGTCGCGGAACACAATGTCATCAAGGCCGGATTTCAACGCGCCAATGTTGATGACCATATCAATTTCCGTCGCGCCATCCAAAATCGAACGGCGCGTTTCGTACGCCTTCACATCCGGCAACGTAGCGCCGAGCGGAAACCCGATCACCGTACAAACTTTTACGGGCGAACCAAGCAACAGCAACGCGGATTGTTTCACCCACGTAGGATTCACGCACACCGAAGCAAAGCTGTACGTGCGCGCTTCGTGGCAAAGTTTTTCGATTTCAGCTTTCGTCGCTTCGGGCTTGAGCAACGTGTGATCAATATATTTTGCGACTTCTGCATTCGCCGCCGCCGCTTCACCAAACGCTAAGCCAATGCGCGAAGCTCCGGCATCGAGCGCACACGCGAGCGTATGCGGCGTGCATCCACAATGGGCTTCACTCGTTCCATTTAAACGCGCGAAAACTAAATCCGTAATTTGTTCGATGAGATTTTCGATTTGAGCAGACATGAGATTTATAAAAACTGAAAATTATTTTTTCGCTTTTTTTGCGGCGCGTTTGCGCTTGGGTTTTTCTTCTTCCTCTTCAATGGCGGCAGGAAATTCTACACGGTCGTAAATTTCCGCCATTTTCAATTCGCAATTGATGGAAGGAATTTTCACTATTACGGCTAAATCAGAAACTGTAGCCCGCAGTACCCAAAAACCGCTTTTATCCAATGCGAAATGTTCGACGAGCGGTTCTGTTTGCGACACCAACAAGTAATCAGTGAAGCTCGGAATCCATTCACGATAACGTCGAAATTTTTCGCCGCGATCATACGCTTCGGTGCTAGGCGAAAGAATTTCGATGATAACTTTTGGGTTCAGCAAAACATCTTTGTGATCGTCGTGATAAAGCCGTTTGCCGCAAGCGACCATCAAATCAGCATAAGAAAAAAAGCCTTTCAGCGAGCGCGAAAATTTGGGATCAGGGCCGCTGCGCACTTTCATATTTGGTGAAAGTGCCGCGCAATCACGGCCTTTGAGTTGGCTATGAAATTCCGCTCCTAAATTAATCGTGATAATTGAATGCGGATCGCTTTCGCCCGACATGGCAAAAATTTCGCCGTCAATGTATTCGTGCCGCTCTTCAGCCGCGCGTTCCATTTCAAGATATTCTTCAATTGTGGAAACAGGTACAGTTTGTGCCAGCCCCATAAATTTTCCCTTAACAGCAACTTTTTCTTGGACGTTCTTCGTTCGGCGGTTGCCCTGTTGTGTAACCGCGCAACACCGCACGAATGATATGCCACAGGTGCGCAAATTTGTGAATGATATTTGGCATCGTTCTTAAGCCTACAGCGAACGGCAATTATTATAAAGAAATCACAACTGTCAGCGCGATTTTATGCTACTAATTTTCCACCTGTTGCCCCACCAAAATTAGCAGAGGCTATCTATATGTCGGTTCAAATCCAAATCTATTTGTTCATCGCGCTGATTACTGCCTTGGCGATTTTTTGTTTGCAGTTTGGCATTCCAGGTTTGTACAAAAAATCCATTACATTGTTGCCTTCAAAAAACATTAGCGGCAATCCTGCTGTAGCCATCGCAAGCGTATTTACATTTGTTGGTGTGATTACAGGATCGTACGTTTTCTTCGGCGTTTATTCGTTGCTACGTATTGCTTTTTGGGCGAAATAAATTTTTTGTAGTAATAATTATTCTCATTTACTTTCGATATGTTTGTCTGATCTTCAGCATATCAATACTGTCGCGGGCTGCAACGGCAACATGCCAGTTCTTGTCTTTGATAAGTTTTTTAACCTTAGGAATAAGTTCAAAGCATTCTCGCTGCCATACTTCATAACAAGCATCCATCCTAATGTAGGAATTGGAGCTGTCGAGGCCACTACTCAAAATTTTTAAAGTTTCTTTAGGATAAGCATTGACTAAACATAAAAATGCTTGGCTACCTAACTCACATTCCCAGTTTTTTTCATAATGGCTTATTAGTTTTTCGACTTGCCAACGTATCAATGTAAATTTTTTTACACGACGAAGCCCAACCAAAGCACTGTATTTATACGACGGAGTGGAAGAATTAAAAGCTTTTATAAGTAAATGAATTACTTCTTCATCAGCAATTTTTTTGTGGGATAGACCAAGAAGGGCTTGTGCCTTACGTTGACCTTTTCCGTAGTGCGCATATCGTTTTAGAAACTGAATGCCTTCTGGCTGTGCCCATAATCTTTTTCTTAGCGCGTAATTAAACTCAATGCTAGACTCAACCTAATCGGGAGAAGTTCCCAGCCACCACTTTTTTATTTGCTCAAATGAGGCAGATTTAATAGCTCTTCGTATTTTAGGATCAACTCTCATTATGCTAACGATGGATGCATGGTATGCCACTTCGTTGCTTTTTCGTAAGCGAGCGCAACACGCAGCGGCGTCGCTTCGTCATATAACTTGCCTGTGAACATGATTGCTTGCGGCAAATTGTTGATGAAGCCGCACGGCACGACAGCTTGCGGATGTCCGGTCAAATTCGTAATCAACAAACTCGCGCTGCCCGGTGCAGGCGAAACGAATGCGTCCCAATTTTGCATTAGCAAATCCATTTCCTGCATCAACAAAGTGCGAGCGCGTTGGGCGCGTAAATATTCGACCGCAGGGATAAATCGCGCTGAACGAAACGAATTCGGCCAATCACCAGGGCTTTGACCGGAAAGTTGATTGATGCCGCCATCACGCGTTAAATCGTCAAATGCTGTAGCCGCTTCCGCCGTCAAAATTATCCGCAAACTATCCGTAGAAAATTTCGGCAATTCCAATGGTTCTAATTTCGCGCCCGCGCTCCGCAAGACGTCCAACGCTTCAGCGTACATTTTTTTGCGTTGTTCATCATTGCCGCTTTCAAATTCTGTTTTCAAATAGCCGATTTTAAGCTTGGAAATATTTGTGTCAGGTATCCAGTTGAACGGCACATCCAGCGACGTTTCATCGCGCCCGTCCGCGCCGTAAATCGCATCTAGCACGAGTGCGCAATCTTCGATGCTGCGACAAATCGGGCCGATTTTGTCCATTGTCCAACTCAAAGCCATCGCACCGTAACGGCTCACGCGCCCGTAGGTGGGACGCAAACCCGCTACGCCACAGCGTGACGACGGAGACACAATTGAACCGAGCGTTTCTGTGCCGATTGCAAATCCAACCAAGCCCGCTGACGTAGCCGAAGCTGAGCCTGCGGATGAACCGCTGGAGCCGATGCGATCTTCGTCAATTTGCCACGGATTACGCGTCATTCCGGCAAACCATCTGCCGCCTTGCGCGAGCGCACCCATTGATAATTTCGCTAATAAAATCGCACCTGCATCGCGCAATCGCTCAACAACCGTCGCATCGTAATCAATCATCTGATTGCGATACGGCTCAGCGCCCCAAGTCGTTGGAATTCCTTTCGTAGCGAACAAATCTTTCACGCCGCACGGAATGCCATGCAACGCCCCGCGATATTTGCCACGCTTAATTTCCGCTTCGGCTTGCGCGGCTTGTTGCAACGCTAATTCTTCGGTCAGCGTGATGACGTTAAGCAATTTGGGCGAATATTTTTTTAGCCGTGCCAAATACATTTTGGTCAACTCGACCGGAGAAACTTTTTTGGCGCGGACGAGTTCGGATAATTGCGCTACAGAACAGAACGCGAGGTCTTCGAGCGAATTGTATTTTGGAATTTCGACCTTGCCAGCTTTGAGTTTGCCACGCACTGGTGTTTGCGAAGCTAATTTTTTAGCAGGCAACGCCGGATGAAAAGAAGTAGAAAGTGGTGTATCAAGCGGCACGTTAATTTTGCGTAGAGATTCATACCGCGCGAGATTTTGATTGACAGTATTGAGTGCCATTGCTTCTTGCGCGTCGGTTAATTCGATGCCAATGATTTGCTCGGACGTGTGCAAAATTTCTTTGGTGATTTTTTGCGGCGTTTGCGGCTGTTGCGCAGTCGCTTCGACATTGGCGAGCGTTAATGTAGCTGCGCTAGCGGCGGGCAGTGTTTGGACGAATTTGCGGCGCGAGAGTTTTGATGATTTTTTTTGAGTCACGGGAATACCTCAATTTTTGCTGGGAGCGCACGCGGCTCGCGGGCTGAGGCGAATGGCACGCGCACACTACGATGCAAATACTTTCCTGCGCAAGCTTCAGCCCGCGAGCCGCGTGCGCTCCCAGTGATTAGCTTAATGCTGCATTGAGAAATGATTCTAACTTATATGGATCAAGTTTGCCGTCTGTGCGAACACTGCTGCATAAATCCAGGCCGAATGGTTGCACGGAATCCAAAGCCGCACGAACATTGTTGGTATTTAATCCGCCTGCTAAAAAAACAGGAACGCGCGATTGCCCGACAATTTGGCGTGAAAATTTCCAATCGTGGACGCGACCTGTGCCGCCTAATTCTTTAACGGGCAAATTTGGGTTGCCACTGTCAAGTAAAAGTGCGTCTACATGCTCGGAAATTCGCACGGCTTCGTCTACAGATTTTTCATCTATCACGTGAATGACCTGTACCAATTTGATCGTCGGCAATGCCGTGCGCAAATCGGTGTAAGAACCTTCTGACAATTCGTCTACAATTTGAATGGTGTTGGTTTGGACGCGGTTGTGATGCGCGATGATGGATTGCGCAGATGTTTCGCTCGTCAGCAAAAATGTGCCAATTGGGGGCGGCACGGCTTTAGCGATGGCTAAAATTAAATCGTCAGAAATTACGCCGGGGCCACTCGGCATATTGCCAACCAGGCCAAGCGCAGACGCCCCGTGAGCGATGGCAGTGCGGGCTTCGTCGAGTGAACTGATGCAGCAAATTTTAATTCTTGGTTTCATAAATGACTGTGCCGGAAATTTCTTCGGTCATTGTCAGCAACTTTAATTCGGCATCAAAATCTGCGCTAAACATAAATGGCGTTTCTTCCAGCAAATATTTGTAAATGAACCAATCCGTTTTTGGTGTAGGCACATTGAGCACATCGTCAAATGCAATCCATTGCAAATCGCCTTCGTTGCAGGGCGGAGGCGGCACGTAAGCAATTTCGGCAAGATAAACAAAACTTGTCCAGTTGTAATTCACAGGCGAAGTCTCGACGAGTACGCCGCAAAATTTCATCGCGGGAACTTCAATGCCAGTTTCTTCGTGTGTTTCACGCAGCGCCGCTTGCAAAGGGCTTTCGTGCGGGTCGAGCTTGCCGCCGACGGGCGTGAATGTATCTTTGTTCGGTTCTTTGAATCTTTTGAGCAACAAAAATTGATGCCCGTTTTTTAAGACGCAAAGAACAGCAGTTTTTTTGAGGCCAAGTGGAATTTGCATAAATAGAAACAGCAGCCACAAACGGGCTGCTGCCTAAAAAAATCAATTTTAACCGCGCGAATTACGATTGCAATTCTTTGCCGGGTTTGAAACGAATGGTTTTGCCTTCGGGAATGGCAACCTCGGTTCCCGTGCGTGGATTGCGTCCAATACCACGTTTACGCGGTTTGACGACAAACACGCCGAAGCCGCGCAATTCAATGCGCTCACCGCGTTTGATCGCGTCTTTCATCGTATCGAATAATGCTTCGACCGCGATTTCCGCTTTCATTTTCGGCACGCCTGTTTTTTCCGCTACGTTGTTGATAATGTCCAGCTTAATCACAAATTCCTCCGTTAATTTTTAATGGCGATTATTTTGCATCCCGCTAATTCGTTGGATTGGAACTCTAAGTTATTAAAGAGTTATTAAAGCGGAGCGAATTATAGGAAGCTCACCAAGGGGTGTCAAGCAAACAGTTTTTTATAAGTGCAGAATTCCTTGTCAGTTACGGCGCTGATTCGATAGACTGCGCGTTCGCAAAATTAATCAATACATTTTTCAGGAGACTCATGAGCGTCAAATCAGACAGATGGATTTTACAGATGTGCCGCGAGCAACAATTGCTTACGCCCTTTGAAGAAAAGCTGGTGCGTGAATTTGAAGGGCATCGCATCATTTCCGCCGGCTTATCAAGCTACGGGTACGATTTACGTTTAGCGCCAGACGGCTTTCGCGTGTTTTCGCCCATTGCCAGCAGCGAAATTGATCCTAAGCAATTTGACGAAAGTTCGCTGGTTAGTGCGCCACTCAAAACTGCTGCGGATGGCTCCAAATATTGGCTGATGCCGCCGCACACGTATGCGCTGGGCGTTACGGTCGAGACGTTCAATATTCCGCGCAATGTGATTGGTATTTGTCTTGGCAAATCTACGTACGCACGTTCAGGAATTATTGTGAACACGACGCCGTTGGAACCAGGCTGGCAGGGACGGCTCGTGCTGGAATTTTCTAACTCCGCCGATTTGCCTGTGAGAATTTATGCAAATGAAGGCGTAGCTCAAGTCATCTTCTTTGAATCTGACGAAGCGTGTGAGACGTCGTACGCTGACCGCAAAGGCAAATATCAAAATCAGGAAGGCCTGGTAACAGCGCGTCTATAAGGTAAATTAATAGTAGGTGAGCATGAGCGAATGCCCTTCACAGTACAAGCCAGGTGAGCAAAAATCTAAACATTTCTGGCGTGAGTAATTCATCAGTTTTTATCTAATTTTTAATGTTGTCTGCACTCGCTTACACCCAGCGTACTGCTAATTTCAACACTTTATGGTTAGTGAACCCGAAACAGCAGAAGCAGTTGTCCGTGCCTGTCGTATTCTGCATGCTTTTCAACATCATGAAGTTTTGTCTTTAGGTCAGGTTGTTGACCGCGTTGAGTTGAGCAAAACGACCTGCTTTCGCTTATTACAAAGCCTTGTTAAGGGGGGAATGATCGAACGTGTCAGTAAAGGTGCTTACCGAAGTTGTATTCAAATTATGACTTCCTCAACGTTCACGATAGGCTTTGCGGCGCAATCAACGGATTCAGAATTTTCTCAGGACGTCAGTCAAAGCTTACATCGTGTCGCGGAACGTGAGCAGGTTCGATTAATTGCTGTCAATAACAATTACAGTCCAAAAACAGCGCTACGCAATGCAGATTTATTGATTAAAGAAGGTGTGAATCTGGTGCTTGAATTTCAAGCTTATGAACACGTCGCGCCAATTATTTCTTCAAAATTTGTTGAGGCGAATATTCCTGTGATTGCGATTGAAATTCCACATCCTGGCGCAACCTATTTTGGAGCGGACAGCTATCAGGCCGGCGTGATTGGCGGACGTGCTTTAGGGCGTTGGGCGAAAGAGAACTGGGATGGCAAAGTTGAAGAGGTCTTGTTGCTGGAATTACCGCTTGCCGGTTCTTTGCCTCAATTGCGGATTACGGGAGCGCTGGCTGGTTTGAATCAAACGTTACCGGGCATCGCAATGATCACGACGCATTTGGAAGTCAAAGGTGATTTTGAGCATAGCCTTGATGTTGTTCGTCGCCATTTACGAAGGAATAAGGCGAGGCGAACATTGGTGACTACAGTAAATGACCCTAGTGCTTTAGGTGCGTTGCGTGCTTTTGAAGAATCAGGGCGTGTCAATCAGTGCGCTGTTATTGGACAAAATGCAACGCGTGCTGCGCGTGATGAACTTCGCCGCCCCGGAACGCGACTAATTGGTAGCGTGGGATATTTTCCTGAACGCTACGGTGAAGAATTAATTCCGTTAGCTCTCGCCATTTTACAGAAGAAGCCAACTCCATCCGCAGTCTTCGTCAAACACCAACTCATTACTCCCAAGAATGTTGGATTAATTTACCCGCCGGAAACTGATCTTTCAGTAACAAGGAAGACAAAGCGATAAACGCCAAATCTTTCCAGATTATGCAAAGCTTATCTTCCTATTCTTTCTCCACTCATTCACTTCCCCTTATTTTCTTATCTTGAAAAGACGATATTCTGTATCTCGGAATTAATGATCAGAGTTGTATAGGATTAAATGGGCTAAACTCTTTCATTTTATTGAAAAAAGTATTCCGTATAATGGAAAAATGTATATGCAAAATAATTCTCATTGCTAATTTTAATGAAAGCAATATAGTTCATAATTGCCTTTTTCAATCTAATGTTTTTCGAGCTTTCTAATCATCTTTGCTGGGTGAAATGTGACTCGTAAAGAGCGGGCTAAATAATAAACTAGAAATAAACTAAGTTGGCTGGGTTGGCGCTTCTTTGCAGGCTGAAAGAAGTGCTGGCTGTGGTGTGTCTACACAGCACGTCCGCCATTTTATGAACCGTGGCTGATGCGGTTCTGATCGGCTTTAGTTTGTGATCTCTCCTCACCTCTGATCACGTCATAACTTTAGTCGTCTTCAATCCCTAAACGATTCTCTTCCGTAAGGAGTTTAATTTATGAGAAAAAGATCTTTTCTATTTGCTCTCCTCGTTTTGCTTTTTGGCGTGGCAAGTTCACCCAGAGCGCAAACTGCGACGGGGCAAATTACTGGCACCGTGAAAGATGCCAGCGGCGCAATATTAGCGCGAGCAAAAGTCACTATCACTAATCAGGCCAATGGCTTTACGCGCGAAGCGGCCACGAATGAAGAAGGGAATTATTCCTTTCCTCTGCTACCGGTTGGAAACTACGTTGTGACAGTCGCGCAAGCAGGCTTTAGCACATCTCAACAATCCAATGTCCAATTGACGGTAGATAAAATCGTGCGCATAGATTTTGATCTGAAAGTTGGCGATGTCAGCGCGACAGTGGATGTGCAGGCAGCGGCTGTAACGCTTGATACCGAAACAGCTTCGATGGGACAAACCATCACGCAAAAACAAGTGACACAATTGCCGCTCAACGGACGCAATTTCTTGTCCTTGTTATTTCTCAATGGTGGCACGGTGGAGACAAGCGGTGAACAGGGTGGTATGCGTCAAGGCGCAGGCAACGCCATTAGCATCAATGGTGCGCGCCCAACCTCGAATAACTACTTGCTTGATGGAACGTCAAATACAGACACCGCGCTTGGAACTCCGGCGGCAATCCTGTCTATTGATGCGATTCAAGAATTCAAAGAGCAGACTGGAACCTACTCAGCGGAATATGGCTTCAGCGCCAATCAGGTCAATATTGTCAGCAAGACGGGAACTAATGACCTGCATGGTGCAGCATTTTGGTTTGGGCGTAATGATGCGTTCGATGCGAACAATTATTTCAACAATGCTCGTGGGGTCAAGAAAACCAAACTGCGGCAAAACCAGTACGGATTCGTGGTTGGTGGGCCAGTGTGGATTCCGAAGCTTTATGACGGGCGCAATAAATCCTTTTGGCTGGCGAATTTTGAAGGCTATAAAAGAATTGCAGGATCATCAGATTTGTTGACTGTTCCGACTGCCGATCAGTTGGCGGGGAGGTTTACTTCGCAAATCATTGATCCGGTGACAAAGTTGCCCTTCGCCAATAACATTGTTCCGACAAATCGCTTCTCACGCCTTGCGCAGCTTGCAGTCGCAAAGTTTTTCCCCGCGCCGAATTTCACTGGCACTGGGGGAAACTATCTTCGGAATCGAAATTTACCTACGGATCAAAAACAATACACCATCCGTGGCGATCAGCAGTTAGGTCGGTTTGGTACTGTTTTTGGGCGGTTCACTAGCTCTGATTACACGAATACCGCGATTGGAAACACGACGGAAATTGGGGATGTTTTCTTCGTCCAAAAAACGAAGAACTGGCAGATTTCACATACGATTCCTTTTAATTCAAATTTAGTGAACCAATTTCGCTTCGGATATGTGGAAGCAAGTGCTGTCCAACACGGAGCGACTGCGCCACAATCTGATATTGATCCTCTTAAATTGACAGGTGTTTTTACCGGCTTACCTGATGATCAACGTTCCTATCCGGCGGTCGGTTTCGGTGGTGTCGGCGCAGGGCTATCCGGCGGCGGCAGCGCGGTCAATGATTACCAATCCAGTAATCAACCCATGTGGGACATCAGCAACACCACGACTTGGATTCGTGGTCGCAATACGATGAACATCGGGGCCAACTTCCGTAAATGGTCATTACAACGCGATCTGGCAAATGACTTTTTAGGGCAGTTCACTTATAGCGGCTTTTTCACGGGCAACGCCACGAGGGATAATGCAATTGCGGACTTTTTGTTAGGGTATTTCTCAGGCGCGAGCGTCTTCCAACCAGCGGGCTTTAGCGTCGCAGGCAAAACTGGCAATCCGCGTGAATTTAATTTCCTGTATTTCGCTCCCTATATTCAGGATGACTGGAAAGTTAATTCTCGTCTGACTCTGAATTTAGGGCTGCGCTGGGATTTCCGCACGATTCCCACCGAAACCAATGACCGCATGGGCTGGCGTGATTTATCCAACCCCAAAGGCGGTTTGCTAGTAGCAGATAAGACGCTGGTAGAAAAAGGCATCGTTGGCGATCAAAGTTATTACAAATTCGCCAATCGCCGGAACCCCGCAGATTCCTCGAAGAAAGTTTTTGCTCCGCGCTTGGGCTTTGCTTTCCGTCCGTTTAGTAATGACAAGACGGTATTACGCGGCGGTTACGGCATTTTCTTTGATTCCGCCGAAGGGCGCGAAATTGATGGCGCGGCAGACATTTTTCCATATGTAAGCCGTGGGAACTATACCCAAAGTCTGGGGCAGACCAACCTCTTGACCTCCGATCAACTGTTCCCCAATTTTGCGAATGTTGGTGTTGCGACGCCTGCCGCAAATACCTTCCTTGCCGTAAGCATGTCACCAGAACCCAAAAACCCTTATGTTCAGCAATGGTCGTTGGGCGTACAGCGTGAGCTGATGAAAAACACCACGCTTGAACTAAATTACATTGGTTCAAAGGGAACGCACTTGTTGATGCGGCGGCAAATTGCGCAAGCACGAAAACCCACTAATCCGGCGCTGTGTGCTGCGACTCCAACCGTTGGCGATTGTCCGGTCTTGTCCAGAAGGCCATTCGTCAACTTTGCTACTTACATTGACAGTGATTGGTCAGGTAACTCCAGCTACAACGCATTCAATGCCAAAATTGAACATCGTAGCAACTCATTACTTTTCACCATGGTTTATACTTGGGCCAAGAGCATTGACAGCAAATCGGCTGCTGCTGGTATCGGAAATGATGTCGCCGGTTGGCAGGGATTTCTGGACAATAGCGACATCCGCCGTGACAGAGGGCGTTCAGAATTCGATGTAGATCATCGTTTGGTGAGCAGCTTCGTTTATGAATTGCCTGTTGGACGTGGCAAAAAATTCGGCGGTAATTTGCCTAAAGTCGCAGATGTTGTTATTGGTGGCTGGCAAGTAAATGCGATTGCCACTTTCCAAAATGGCTTCCCGATGACGATTTCGGCAGCAGATGTCGGCGGATTAAATGATACCTTCGGCACAAATCGAGCTGACTTAGTCAGCACACCGAAATTAAATAAAACCATTGACCAATGGTTTACTACAGCAGCGTTCAAACAGCCTGCAGCAGGCTTTCTTGGTACGTCTGGACGCGGCATTTTGCGCTTGCCGGGCATTAACAACTGGGACACAGGATTGTTCAAGAACTTTGCTATTACAGAGAAATTGAGCTTCCAGTTCCGGTTCGAATCATTCAATGCCTGGAATCACACGCAATGGAACGGGCCAAATCGCAACGTGGCTGATACGGCTAACTTTGGCAAGATACTTAGTGCCAGAGCCGCCCGCATCAACCAGCTTGGTGCGAAGTTGGTCTGGTGATCTGGCACAATGTATACTTGAAAAAAATACCCGTCAGGTCTTTTTGATCTGGCGGGTTTTTTCTCAAGGAGAAATAGATGCAGGGAAAAGTGATAATTTTTTTCTTACTGTTGTCTGCGTGCGTAGTTGCGCAAACGCCCGACCCCGCGTTAATGCAACGTTATTCGCAGGAAGGCGAACGCGCACTGAGCGCAGGTCGCTACGACGAAGCGGCAGCTTCTTATGAAAAACTGCGCCGCTTAGCTCCTGGCACAGCAGAAATTCAGGCACGACTTGGTTTAATTTATTATCAAGCTGGTAAATTTGAGCGCGCGGTTCCAGTCTTGCGGCAAGCGATCAAATTAAAACCAACACTGCCGAATATTGATTTATTACTGGCGATGTCTCTTTCGGAATTGGGGCAATATCAAGAAGCAATTCCTGCGCTGCAAAAAGGATTCAAACGTGTCACTGATCCCGCCTTGAAACGTGCGAGCGGTTTGCAATTGCAACGCGCGTATACAGGTTTACAACAAGACGAAAAAGCGGTTGAAGTTGTCCTGGAATTAACGCGCACCTTTCCCAAAGATGCCGAAGTGCTTTATCACGCCAGTCGCATCTTTGCGAATTTCGCTTATCTTTCTGCTGTCAAACTTTCACAAGTCGCACCCGATTCGCTCTGGTTGCATTTAGCGGCGGGCGAAGCATACGAAAGTCAGGGACAATTTGAAGCGGCGCTGAATTCTTACCGTGAAGTTTTGAAGCTTGATTCAAATCGCGCGGGCATTCATTTTCGGTTGGGACGCGTGCTGCTGGCGCGGGCGCGGGCCGCTACGAACGACACTGTGTCAGAGCCGGAAGCGCTGCAAGAATTTGCGCAGGAATTACAAATTGACCCAACGAACGCCAATGCCGCTTATGAAGCAGGCGAATTAGAACGCAAGGCTGCGCAGTTCGACAAGGCGTTGCTGTTATTTTCGCAAGCGGTGAAATATTATCCTGATTTTGAAGACGCATTGGTTGGCTTAGGGCGCACGTTGATTCATTTGAATCGCGCGGGCGAAGCCTTAACGCCATTGCAAAAAGCGGCGGCGATAAATGCAAACAATGAAGTCACTTGGTATCAGCTTTCGCTCGTCTATAAATCATTAAGCAACACTGCCGAACAACAAAAATCATTGGCGGAATTTCAACGCTTACGCGCACAAAAATCAACCGCCAACAATACAAATTTTTCGCGTTCGGAAGTCACGAAACAAAAATTGGATTCGCCTGCTGCACAACAAGACTGAGCAAAGTTTTAGATGAGGAAAAAAAATAAATCTCATCAACATTATATCGCCTCCCTTTTATTGATGGGGATGCTGTGGCTTTTTTCTTTTCAGGTTTGCGCGGACGACAAAGTGATTTTTACCGACATTACAGATGCCAGCGGCATTACCTTCAAGCATGTTTTCGCACCCGAAAAAAAATACATTCTCGAATCCATGAGCGGCGGCGTAGCGTTGTTCGATTACGACAACGATGGCTGGCTGGATATTTATTTTGTGAACGCGCCAACCGTTGCCACGATTAACGAACTACATAGCGCCCGCAGCGAGCTCTGGCACAACAATAAAAATGGCACGTTTACTGACGTCACTGAAAAAGCGGGCGTAGGTTTTCCTGGCTTTGGCATGGGCGTTTGCGCGGGTGATTATGACAATGATGGCTGGGAAGATTTGTATGTGACGTGCTTCGGCGCAAATCGTTTGTATCGCAACAACGGCAACAGTACATTCACCGACGTAGCCGCGAAAGCAAGCGTGACCGATCCGCGCTGGTCAACAGGCGCGGCGTTCGGCGATTACAACAACGATGGTTTGCTTGATTTGTTTGTTTCCAATTACGTTGATTTTGATCTCAAAGCGTTACCGGAATTTGGCAAAGGCAAAACGTGCCAATTTCAAGCGATGCCTGTGCAATGCGGCCCACAAGGCTTAAAAGGCGCGGGCGATTCGTTGTTTCGCAACAATGGCGACGGCACGTTCACGGATGTTTCCAAACAAGCTGGCGTGTCAGATACCGAAAAATTATTTGGTTTGGGCGTCGCGTGGTGCGATTTCAATGAAGATGGTTTGGTTGATTTGTATGTGGCTAATGACACAGGCGCGAATTATCTTTACCAAAATAACGGCAACGGCACGTTCACCGAAATTGGTTTGCTGTCAGGCGTAGCGTTCAGCGAAGAAGGCAAAGCGCAGGCTTCGATGGGCGTTGCAATTGGCGATTACGACCATCGTAGCAAATCAAATTTGTTCGTCACAAATTTTTCAGACGAATACAATGCTTTCTATCGGCATGAAAAATCGTTCGCGTTTGCGGATGTTTCCTACGCTTCGCAAACAGGCCGTGCGAGCCTGCCTTATGTCGGTTGGGGCTGCGGATTTTTGGATTATGATAACGATGGCTGGCTGGATTTATTGGTTGTGAATGGTCATGTGTATCCGCAATTGGCAGCCGCAAAATCAAAAATCGCGTACGCGCAGCGCAAGCTTTTTTACCGTAATAATCGCAACGGAACGTTTGCCGAAATCGCGGCGGAAGTTAGCTCCGCACTGATGGAACCAAGCGTCAGTCGCGGCGCAGCATTTGGCGATCTCGACAACGACGGTGATGTTGACATCGTCATCAACAATCTGGATGGAGCACCTACGATTTTGCGCAACGATGGCGGCAATAAAAATAATTTTCTTGTGCTGAATTTAATCGGCAGCAAAAGCAATCGCAGCGCATTTGGTGCGCGTGTGAAAGTAACTGCGGGGGATTTAGCACAAGTTGCTGAACGGCGCAGCGGTGGCAGCTACATTTCACAAAACGATACGCGCTTACATTTCGGTTTAGAACAGCGCGCAAAAATTGACGCTATCGAAATTCGTTGGCCGAGCGGTACTATCGGAAAATATACCAATATTCCTGCCAATCGTTTCATCACGATCAAAGAAGGTGAAATAAACTGGCGATAGATTTGACGAAATAACAAAACAACTCCCCTCACTTTTAGCAGCGAGAAAATTGTATGAAAAAAATTCAGCGTGCGCTTATTCGTATTGTTGTACTGGCTTTGCTTTGGAATTCATTTTCGGGCGCGACAAATTTTGCTGTTGCAATTGCGCAAAAGCCTGCGTCAGATGCACTGGAACAGAGCTTTAAAAATCCGCCCAACGCTGCGCGCCCGCGTGTGTGGTGGCATTGGATGAACGGCAACATCACCAAAGACGGCATTCAAAAAGACCTTGAATGGATGCAGCGCGTTGGCATCGGTGGATTTCAAAATTTTGACGCCAGTTTGTTTACGCCGCAGGTAGTGGATAAGCGATTAATTTACATGACGCCGGAGTGGAAAGACGCGTTCAAGTTTACGACCGAATTGGCGGATAAGTTAGGACTTGAAATGGCAATTGCGGGTTCGCCCGGCTGGAGCGAAAGTGGCGGCCCGTGGGTTCCGGCGAAAGACGGGATGAAAAAATATGTTTGGACTGAAACACGTATCAAAGGCGGGCAAGCATTTTCCGGCAAATTACCGCAACCGTCTGGTGTGACGGGTGCATTTCAAAACGTTCCTTTTCGTGATCCGTTGGGTGTTGGGCAAGGGGCAAATCCAACCCATAACTTTTATGAAGACTCGGTCGTGATTGCGTATCGCGTGCCTGCTTCAGATATTTCTTTGCGAGAATTAAATCCAAAAATTACCGCGAGCGGTGGACAGTTTGAAATTAATGCTTTGACGGATGGCGACCTCGCCAAAACATCGCTTTTGCCGCCAACCGCAATCGGGCAAAACGCGTGGATACAATTTGCCTTTGAGCAACCGCAAACATTCAAAGCCCTGACAATCGTGGTCGGTGAGCCTGCCGGACAATTCGATGCTGCTGAAAGCAACCGAATTTTGGAAGCCAGTGACGACGGCGTGACCTTTCGCCAAATTTTACAAATCCCGCTCTCACAGGTGCCGCAAAATACCGTAGCCTTTGCGCCTGTGACGGCGAAGTTTTTCCGCGTCGCTTTCAAAACTTTGCCGCCGCAACCGAACATGATTGCGGCGATGATGGGATTGCCGCTCGGCAAGATGGAGCCAAAAGGCACAAACGTTGCCGAAATCGTTTTGCATACGGCGTATCGCGTGAATCGGTTGGAAGAGAAAGCCGGTTTCACGCCTTCCGCCGAGATTGCAAAATTCATTACACCTGATACAACCGACGCGATTCCGACGAATGATGTCGTAGATTTAACTTCCAAAATGAAATCGGACGGCACGCTTGAATGGACGGCTCCAGCGGGCAATTGGATTGTGTTACGAATGGGCTACTCGTTGCTCGGTATCGAAAATCATCCCGCTTCGCCCGAAGCTACAGGCTTGGAAGTTGACAAACTCGATGCGCAAGCGGTCAAAGATTATTTTGAAAATTACCTTGATCAATACAAAAACGCGACGGGCGGTTTGATGGGGAAAAAGGGAGTGCAGTACGTCGTCACAGACAGCTATGAAGCAGGCGGCGCAAATTGGACGAAAAATCTGTTTGCGGAATTTGTCAGACGGCGCGGCTACGATATGAAGCCGTGGCTGCCCGTCCTGACGGGGCAAATCGTTAAAAGCACCGAGGCGAGCGAACAATTTTTGTGGGATTTCAGAAAAACGCTCGCTGATTTGATGGCAGAAAATCATTATGATCAACTCGGCGATTTGCTCCACAAACGCGGGATGGGCAGGTATAGCGAATCGCACGAAAACGGGCGCGCGATGATTGCTGACGGGATGGAAGTGAAGCGCAAAGCGGATGTGCCAATGTCAGCTATCTGGACGCCGGGGCCGATCAATCAAGGCGACCAAACAGGGCATCGCGCGGATATTTTGGAATCTGCTTCTGTCGCCCATATCTACGGTCAAAATTTAGTGGCTGCCGAATCTCTCACCGCATTAGGCGTAGGCGGTTCTGCATGGTCATATGCGCCGGGAAATTTGAAACCGACCGCTGATCTGGAATTAGCGAGCGGCTTAAATCGCTTCGTCATTCATACGTCAGTGCATCAGCCTTCCGATCAAAAAATTCCCGGCTTGGGACTTGGGCCATTCGGTCAATGGTTCACGCGCCACGAAACGTGGGGTGAACAGGCAAAGGCTTGGACGGATTATTTGAGCCGCAGTTCTTATCTTTTGCAGCAAGGAAAATTCGTAGCTGACGTGCTGTATTACTACGGCGAAGACAATAATATCACCGCGTTATTCGGCAAAAAATTACCGAACATTCCTGCTGGCTATAGCTTTGATTTCGTCAACGCAGATGCCTTGATAAATGTGTTGTCGGTCAAAGACGGCAAGATTGTGACGCCAAGCGGAATGAGTTATCAGGTTTTGGCACTGGATGAAAATGCGAAAAATATGTCGCTGCCGGTCTTGCGCAAAATCAGAGATTTGGTGAAAGCCGGAGCCGCCATCACAGGCATCCAACCCGAAAAAAACGCCAGCTTAAGCGACAATCAAGCGGAATTTAAGGCGATGGTCGCAGAGGTTTGGGGAAGCAATAACAAAAATGTTTTTCTTAATCAGCCGTTGGAACAAGTACTGACAGCGAAAAATATCAAAGCTGATTTCACTTACTCAAAGCCGCAGAACGATACAGAAATTTTGCACGTGCATCGCACCTTACCCGACCGTGAAATCTATTGGCTCAACAACAGAAAAGATCGGGTTGAAGCGATTGAAACGAGCTTCAGAGTGACGGGCAAAATGCCTGAAATCTGGCATCCTGAAAATGGCAAGATAGAAAAAGTTTCGTTTCAAATCAAAGACGGGCGCACCATCGTCCCGCTTCGTTTGGAACCGCATGACGCCGTATTTGTAGTCTTCAAAGGCAAAGCGACCGTCGCTTCATACACGCAACCACAAGCCATCGAAAAACAACTCGCTGCAATTACGAATCCTTGGAAAGTGACATTTCAAGCACGACGCGGCGCACCCGCAAATGCTACGTTTAATGCACTGCAATCGTGGACAGAAAATGCGGATGCGGGGATCAAATATTTTTCGGGGACGGCGCGTTACCAAAACACTTTCAGCCTACCGAAAATTGCTAAAGGAGCAAAAATCGAACTTGATTTAGGCGCGGTGAAGAATTTAGCGGAGGTGATTGTGAATGGTAAAAATATGGGAACCCTTTGGAAAACGCCTTTCAGAATAGATGTTTCTGCAGCGGTTAAAGCTGGCGAAAATAGCTTAGAAATTAAGGTAATAAACCTGTGGGTCAATCGGCTTATCGGCGATCAGCAGCCAAATGTGACGAATAAAATCACCTATACGACGATGCCTTTTTATCAGGCCAATTCGCCGTTGCGGCAATCCGGTTTGCTGGGGCCAGTTAATGTATTATCCGTGACAACACATTAATGATGGCAACAATATTTTTTATCGCCCCCCCCATTTTTGATGTACTTGCATCGGCTGGCATTGGCGGGCTGGCAGCGTTGATGGCTTTTATCAGCGCGATTATTTATGCCAAAGGCAATACCACGCGCGCGATTTTATTAACGGGTGGGTTAGCAGTGATGATGGGCGTGAGCGCGTTCGCGGCGCGTTCAGGCTTGCTCACGCGGTTTGATATTTTTCCGCCGCCGATGGCGATCATGATTATAAGCGTGTTTACAATCGCTTTTGCCGTAGGCTTTTCACGCTTGGGGAAGTCGTTAGCCAGCGAAATTTCATTGACGACATTAATTGCCTTACAAATCTTTCGCCTGCCGCTTGAACTCGTGATGCACCGCGCCGCCGAACTTGATATTATGCCTGTGCAAATGTCGTATTCGGGTTATAACTTCGATATTTTTACTGGCATAGGCGCACTTATTTTGGCTTTTCTGCTTAGCCTGAAAATCAAATTGTCGCCAGTTGTAATTTGGGTTTGGAACGTTTGGGGAATGTGGTGTTTGTTGGTGATTGCAGTTGTGGCAATTGCTACATCACCAATGGTACATGCCTTTGGCGCTGAACCCACGAATCTGAATACGTGGGTGTTGTTTTTCCCATACGTGTGGTTGCCTGTAATTCTTGTGACTTTAGCACTCACAGGCCATATCATCATCACACGAAAATTATTGCGACAACGTGCAAGTTAAAAAACTGATTCAAAGTTTAGCTGGCTCCATTTTCGGAGTCAGAATATTAATTGCGACCCACGCCAAAACGTAAGTAACTCCAGCCACAATGAACATTGGCAAATAATAGCTAGGATTTTTATCCAGCACTTTGCCTGCGTACAACGGCAACATGATTCCGCCTAATGCTCCGGCGCAACTGCCAATGCCGACGACGGATCCCACTGCTTTGCGCGGAAACAAATCGGTTGTAAGTGTAAATAAGTTTGCTGACCAGCCCTGATGCGCTCCGGCAGCAATGCCGACCATGATTACGGCTGTCCAAACGCTGGTTGTGAAATGTGCAATGGTGACCAATGGCATCACGATAGCGAATAAAAACAGTGCGGTTTTGCGGGCTTTATTTACCGTCCAGCCCCGTTTGATGAGTGTCGAAGATAAATAGCCGCCGCCGACTGAACCTACATCAGCAATGAGATATACAACCGTCAAATAGGGAATTAGCGCAGTGCCTTTGATCCCAAAATTTTTGTTCAGGAATTTTGGCAACCAGAAAAGATAAAACCACCACACCGGATCGGTCATCATTTTGCCAACCGCAAATGCCCAGGTTTGGCGCATTCCGAGTAGCGGCAGCCACGGAGTTGTTTTTTCTATATCTACTTTTACGCCATCCTGAATAAGCGTCAATTCTTCACTCGAAAGGCGCGGATGTTTTTCAGGGCTTTGATACAACCACCACCAGAAAATCAGCCATAAAAATCCGACTGCGCCAGTAAAAATAAAAGCGCTTTGCCAGCCGAATTTTGCTGATAAGACTAATGCTGTAGCAGGCGCGATAATCGCTCCTACATTCGTCCCGGCATTGAATATCCCGGTTGCCATCGCCCGTTCTTTTTGCGGAAACCATTCGGCAACTGTTTTTAATGAAGCAGGGAAATTCGCGGCTTCGCCAATGCCGAGAAAGAAGCGGGCAACGCCAAACCCAAATGCAGTGGCGGCAAAGGCATGTCCCATGCCTGCGAAAGACCACATAATCAGTGCAATGGTAAATCCTAGTTTTACGCCGATTTTATCAATCACTCCGCCCCAGACCAGAAACATAATTGCGTAGGCAAGCTGAAACGAAATCACGATGTTGCTGTATTCCGACTCCGTCCAGCCAATCGTGTTTTGCAACTCTGGCGCAAGTGTGCCCAGCACCTGACGGTCAATGTAATTCACCACCGTTGCGAAAAAGAGCAGACCACAAATATACCAACGCAAATGTTTGATTTTACCGGCAGCCGCAAGCACAGAGCTAGAGATGTCCTGATTCATTTATGTCTCCGACCGAAAAAGGAATGATTTTGAGATGTTGAAACGAGATGTTCGCCTTTGATCTGCGCGGACAGAATAATACGCTGCTTGAGGTTGGTCAAACTTTATTATAGGAATCGGGAGCGTCTATAGGGTCTAGCGAGTCAATTCGCGTGACTCTATAAACTCTCCCGACTTGTTTAGAATAATTTCGGTACCCCAACAAACACGCGCTTGCCTTCGCCGCCGCCGAGACTGACGTAGAATTTGAAATACACGCGATCTCCTGAAAACATGGTGAAGCCAAAGCCGTAACTGTGTCGTAACCGCGCAGAACCTAAGCCACCAAGCGTGGGCGCGACTTTGCCTGTGTCATAAAACGCAAGCAGGCCGAAGCCGTTTTTGATGTTGACCTGATATTCCGTTTGCAAAACCATCAGGCTGCGATCACGAAAGCGATAATCAGCAAATCCGCGCAAGGCAGAATCACCATTGATGTCTGAACCACCGAGCGTTTCCTGATAATAAAATGGTACTTGTTTGCCGCTGCCTGTGCGCGAAGAAGAGACGCGAAAGCGCACATCGAAATTGCTATCAGGCTTCGGAATTTTGAAGTGATGTTTTAAATCCGTATCGAAGCGTCCGAACGAAAACTGCCCGCCGCTCGTGTCCTGAAAATAACTGTAGCCGATTTTGTAAGCCAAAATGTACGGTTTGCGATCAGGAAAATGCGGCTTGGCAAACGCTTCGTAGCGCATGAAATGTGGCTGCTTCGTCAGCCCCGGCGTATTTGCCTCGGCAAATTTTTCCTCAATCGAAATGTCTTTTGAGTTCAGGTTTTTTGCGGCTTCAACGTGTGGCCAGAGGCTTTCAATTGCACCACCGACGGCAAGCCAGTTAGTGACAGGATTGTGAACTTCCATGCCTAATTTTGTGTCGCGGCGACTGAAAAAAGTCTTGTCATCTTTTTTTGTACTTGGGCCTAACCCGAAATACGCCATTTGTGGCAAATCCCAGTGCTTCACATACGTCGTGACTGAAAAACGATCACGCGCCGAATTATTTTCGCCCCACGCTTTGTGCGAAAATTTTGCAACGGCTTCGACCTGCCAGAATTTTTTGTAAGTCACCGCACCCGAAATTGTGGCGTTGTTCTGCCAATCATTGTTGTTGAATTCGTTGTAATATTCCGCGCCCATACCAAACCCGCTGCCTGGAACGATGCTGGTAGGCGGCAATGGACGGATCGGTTTATGCGTGAAAATTTCACGTCCACAATCTTCAAGATTAATTTTATTTGGTTCTTTACGTGCTTTTTCGCACGGGGACTGAGCCGCGATGTGCGGCGCGAAAATGCACATCAAGGCAAGAGCAGCGAATAGGTGTTTGTTCATTTTTTGCCTCCTGCTGCTTTTGCCTTCACACGGCTTTTGCTATTGGCTTTCTTGTTATCCGAAGTGTCAGGAGCGCTGGTCAATCGTTTTTGCAAATCGCGCATATACACTGAAACATCGTGTTCCGTTTTGAATGAGCGAATTGTTTTACGAGACTGCAAATTTTCAGGCAGTGCGCCTTCCATCGCTAAGCCTTGTTGCAACATGGCAAGTTGAAAATCTGACATCTCGTGCAGCGCTTTCCGCTTTGGCTTTGCCTTAGGCGCAGCCGCTCCAGCCAAAACTCCCATTGCTTTCGGCATGGCAACAGGCTTCGCTGCTTTCGGAAATTTGATGGTGTCTGTGCGCGGCGTAGTCAGCGTCAGGCACACTTCAAATGTATTCGCCAACCGATCCCGTTCGGTGAGTGCATTCGCCGGATAGCCTTTCGTAAACAATTTCCGTGCTGTAGCAATCACCGATGTGTGATCGAAAACGTTGCTGATAATTGTGCCGCGTTTGATGTATGGCGAAACCAGCACGGCAGGCACGCGCACGCCGAGTCGTTTGAAATCAAAGAACGGCAAGTTGGAATTTTTTCCATCAGGGTTGACGGTTGCGGGCGGAACTACGTGATCGTACAACCCGCCGTGTTCGTCATAAACAATCACGAGCAACGTGCTTTCCCAAGTAGCTTTGTTTTTGCGAATCGCGTTGTAAACATCGCTGATGAATCGTTCGCCTTCGGCCATGTCGTGGTCGGGGTGCTGATCGTTCGCGGCAAAATCATCATCGTTATTGAATTTGGGTTCGACGACGGAATAAGTCGGCAGCGTATTGTTTTTGCAGGCGTCAGTAAAATTTTTGAATGTGCCGAAAAAGCGACCTTGATTCTTGCGCAAATAATCAATTGTTTGCGCGCTGGTCGAATCCTGATAATAAACTTTGGTCGTGATGCGCGGCGTTTGCGTGTCGAGCAATTCAAAAATGCTTTTGAAATTCCCACCCCACAGCGGCGACATGTCTACGCGCCCCATCGAAGTGCCATAATGCACATACGCGCGATTTGGCAAGGTTGGCCCTGGCACGGATGAATACCATTGATCGCAAATCGCGTACTCTTTGGCGAGTGTCGTCAAAACCGGAATTGTCGCTGGATCAAAACATTTCATGATCTTGCGCGCTTTCTTCAAGTTGTTGCCTGTATGTGCGGCGTAATTCGACACGAAGCCGCTCATATTCGCTGTGCCTGTGCCATTACGATTGCTGAAAATTTGTTCGTTCACATCCAGCAAATCGTGCCCCGGGTCAGGCCAAAAATCTCCGGCATTTTGCGCACCTTTGCTGACCTTGGCAGTCGTTCCATCTGGTACCGGATTTGATTCGTTACCACTGAGTCCATTGATGGGATAAGTCGGGCTTTGCAAAAAACCGAACAAGTGATCGAACGAACGGTTTTCCATCATCACCAAAACCAAGTGTTTGATGTTTTCTTTTGCTGAGGACATAGCTTTTCTCCTTAGGTAGGGGAGTAAATTATTTGGAATTGTCTCGTGATCCGGCTACTGAATAAGCAAGTAACGAAATCTGGCTGAGACTAATGTTGTGTGTGGCCTCGCTCATTCTTTCCGTATTTTGGGGAGGGCCGATGTATAGCAAAAAAAAGTTTTAACCGCTACAAAATAATGCATCCACTTTCTTGCAGGATGCGTCTGTAGCATTGTCAGAACAAACACATTCGTGATTTATTACTTGCTCCACCACTGGCAATTCATCTAAGGCAAAGGACAATCAGCTATGACTATTGAACGCAGAGATTTTCTCAAACAAGCGGCAGCAACCACTGCGCTGGGCTTAACTCTTCCGACCGCGCGTATTTTAGGCGCAAATGATCGCGTGCGAATCGGCATCATTGGCCCCGGCGCACGCGCGCAGGAATTGATGCGCGAATTTGCGAAAGCGCCAAACATGGAATTTGTGGCGCTCGCCGATGTTTACAACGCGCGCTTTGATCAAGCGAAAAAAGTAATTGGCGAGGCAGGGAAAGATACCGCGAACATCAAAACTTTCAGCGACCATCGCAAAATGCTGGAGATGAAAGACCTTGATGCGGTAATTGTCGCTACGCCGTTGCATTGTCACGCGCGGCATTTCCTCGACACGATTGCGGCTGGCAAAGATTTGTATAGCGAAAAAACAATGACGTGGTCAATTGAAGAGGCTGAAGCGTGTCTCGCCGCCGCGAAAAAATCCAAAAGCGTAGTCGGCATTGGTCAACAACATAACAGCGCTGGTTATTTCTTTGAGCCGCGACAATGGGTCAAAGAAAATAAACTTGGTGTCGTCACCCACGTCGAAATGTGGATGAGCCGCAATTCCAAACGCGGCGTCGGTCAGTGGGTACGTCCGATTCCGGCAGATTGCAACGCCAGCAATGTCAATTGGGATGCGTTTTTGAATGGCCGCGCAAAACGTGCTTTTGATCCGAATAAATTTATCAACTGGCGTTTATTCTGGGAATTTTCCGGCGGCAATGTCACCGAAAATATGGTGCATCAAATCGGTTGGTTGATTGGCGTGATGGATTTGGGCGTGCCAACTGCTGCGTATATGTCCGGCGGTGTTTTCTCAGAAAAAGACGGACGCGAAGTACCAGACACAATTGCTGTCACGCTGGATTATCCCAACGATTTAGTCGTCACGTGGCAATCAAGTTTCAGCAACAGCCGTTACGGTTTGGGGGCACGCATTCTTGGCTCGCACGGCACGATTGAATGGTTGATGGGAACTACGGATATGGTTTCCGGCAAAGCGACCAGCGGCTGGAATTATATGTCGGAACGCACAAACAATCCCGACAATCTTGTTGTGCAAGGCGAAGCCAAAGGCGTGCATCATTACACCAATTTTGTCGAATGCGTCCGCTCGCGCAAAGAGCCAAATTCATCAGTGGAATTAGGCTACAAATCCGCGATAGCCGCGCACATGGCAAATCTGTCATATCGCAAAAAACAACGCCTGACGTTGGATGAAGCGAAGCAGGCAGGTAGGCAATTAGCTTCGCGGTAGATTTGAGAAAATAAAAAAGGCAGGTCAACTGATAAGTTGACCTGCCTTTTTTATTAGAGAAGTTTTGAGTAAGCAGAAAAAAATAGAATCGAGGCAATTAGATTAAATGGGGTGCTAGAAAACCTCTAATAAAGATGATCAACCAAAGATAAAACATTCTTGTAAATTTGTTGATTAGAGTCCTTTTTCTGTTTGGCTAGTCTTTCTGCAAGTGAGAAATCAACGTTAGCATTTTGGGGCGCTTCAGCATTATTATTTGGCGGTAATTGAGTTGTTGTAGGTGATTCACTTGCTTCAAAATTCAGAAGCATCTGTCGATTTTTATTTTCCATGGGAAGATACCTCAACAAGTTTTTTCTTTCCAAGTTCAGTAACAACTACAGCTTCTAAAACTGGCAATGCTTCCAAACTTTTATCAAATTTTGGAAAGACACTCTTAGAGTTTGTTTGTATCATTTTACCGTTCACTTTTCGAGAATCAGGTCTCATCCTGAAAAGCGTAAGATAACGTGTAGGTGCAACGCCATCGTATGGCAATATACGAACTTTTTGTTTATCGGTTTCACTTTCCGTAATAGCGTCATCGTGCAATTTTGTTGCCAGACTTTTACGGTATGGTTCGATATAATAAACTTCTGTAATGCCTGCTGCAACAATGTGCCTAGCACACGAATGACAGGGGTAAGTTGTACAATACAATTTACCGCCATTCACTCGTTTTCCGCTTGATTGGCTTCCCAGAATACATGCATCTCTGCATGAATCGCCCGCGAGAACTCAATAAGGCTTTTTAATTTACTATTTTTAAGAACTTTTTCTATTGCCGTTTTCTTATTTTTTTCTCCAATTAAATCAATTAAGTCAGACACAATAAATTCAGCCATCAATTTTTTTTCTTGATCGTTAAAACAAGTACCACCATCTTTGTTCCAGCATCGTTTATCCATTTCATTGGTTGGATCATTGAGTGGATCCGACATGTAAAGATTGCCTCCAGCTTTTGGCACATCGTTCCATCCTACAGAGAGAATTTCTCCATTTTGATCTGTAAGTGCTGCGCCTACTTGTCTTGATAAACAGGCTGAATTGCCCGCAGCGGAAGCTGCTAAATACATAGCTGTTTCTGCGGCTGATGGCGTAATAATTTTCGTACTGAGGATTAGATGAATAAACCGCTCAACTTTTCCCTTGACCGGACTATCAGTATCAGAATCTATCCGAAGAAAAAAATCTGATTGAGGAAATGTTTCGCGCACTGTTTGGCCATAAGCCAATTCTTCGCCAGAATCTTGATCTATTAACTCGTATATTCGAGGTAGCGACATGCTCCGTTTTTCAAGATTTTTTTCACGTAAAGGAAGAGGTGAGAAAACGCCAATACAATACAGCATATCTCGATAAACTAACTTAAGTATATCTAGTTCTTCCTGATTTTTGATTGAATCTATTATGTGGCAAACTCGTCGTGGCTCATATTTGGGAGATTCATTTTCGATTTTTTGTTTTTGACGATCAAGATGAATCTGGTGAATAGCTAATTCTGCTAAAACGCTATGACCGTGATTTTTCCGCAATTCATTTCCCCAGTCTATTAGGGCTTTAATGCGTTCATACTCTGTGTCAGGAGGATCACCTTTCTTGGCAAATTCTATTATCAGATCGCTCAACCTTATAATTCGACATTCATATCCAAATTCATTTGTTAAAGTTGACTCCAAGGTTTTGGCAACAGCATGAACAGGCGATCCAATGGGGCCACAAAGTGCGATTACTAATTCGCTAGTATGAGTTTCTTTGACTTTGTTTCCAGCACCGATGTGTTCATCTTCTTCAATTCCTGCGATTTTTAGAAGAGGTCGTGTTTCCGGCATCGTAGGTTGTTCCCCAAGAATATATTTAATTTTGTCTGAGATAAATATTAACTATACGGAGCTGTTGCGCATATTAATTTCTATTTGGAAAAATACCAATCAAAATTTGTAGAGCTGAAATTGGTTTGGAGGCGCATGGCGTTACCTCGAAAAGCCCAACATGTAGGTTATTCAAACTTGGCTATAAATGGCCTTGAACCTTATGCGAAAGCGATTTATAGCATAAAAGAAAATTTTAAAACAATGTCTATATCTTTACTTCCCAAACACTCTCTCAAACACGCGATCAATATTTCTCAGTCGCGTTCTCACATCAAATGCTCGCTCAATTTGTTCAGCATTCAACAGCTTGGAAATATCAGGGTCATTTGTAACTAATTCGCGGAAGTCTAAGCCGTTGTCCCACGAATTCAGCGCATTGCGTTGCACCCAATAATACGCCTCTTCGCGTTGTGCGCCTGCGGCAGCGAGTTCCAACAATAATTGACCTGAAAACACGAGGCCGCGCGTCAGATTCAAATTCGCCAGCAATTGCTTTTCGTTGATGACCAATTTGTCGAGCAAGCCTGTAGCCTTTGCCAGCATATAATCCACCGAAATACACGCATCGGGCAAAATTACACGCTCTGCGCCGGAGTGCGAAATATCGCGTTCGTGCCACAGCGCATTATTTTCCAATGCAGTCATTGCATAACCGCGCACTACGCGAGCCAAGCCACAAATGCGCTCCGACAAAATCGGGTTGCGTTTGTGCGGCATTGCGGAAGAGCCTTTTTGTCCGGGCTTGAAAAATTCGTGGGCTTCGCGCACTTCGGTGCGTTGCCAATGGCGCACTTGCAGCGCGATTTTTTCGAGTGATGAAGCGATGATTGCCAATGTACAAACAAATTCTGAATAACGATCACGCTGAATTACTTGCGTAGAAATGTTGGCGGGCTTGAGTCCGAGCAGGAAACAAACGCGTTCTTCAATTTCTGGTTCAAGGTGCGCAAACGTGCCGACCGCGCCGGACAATTTGCCGTAGCTGATGCCATCGCGCGCGCGTTGCATCCGATCCACGTTGCGGCGGTTTTCTTCAAACCACAGCGCGAATGTCATGCCCATGGTGGTTGGCTCCGCGTGAATGCCGTGTGTGCGCCCGATCATCGGCATATCTTTGTACTCGTGCGCTTTGCGTTTGAGCAGGTCGCTGAGCGTTTGCAGTTTAGCGATAATCATATCGCCTGCCTCGCGCATCAACATTCCGTTCGCGGTATCAACTACGTCCGACGAAGTTAAGCCGTAATGCACCCAACGCGCGTCTTCGCCAATGTTTTCGGCTAAATTTGTAGTGAATGCGATTACGTCATGGTCAGTGATTTTTTCCAGTTCGTGAATGCGTTCGACGGTGAACGCCGCTTTTTCACGGATGACAGCGACAGCTTCCATCGGAATGTCGCCCGCTTCGGCGTTGGCCTGACAAGCTGCGATTTCGACTTCGAGCCATTTGCGATATTTATTTTCTTCCGTCCAAATTGCGCCCATTTCGGGCAGGGTGTAACGACCAATCATTTGCTAGCTTTTTCCTTTTTATAAATTGCGGATTTAATCTCCGCTATACCTTCGTTGCCGCGATTTTACGGTTAAGCCAGGGCGTGCGCCCAAGACTTTGAGAGAACGAAACGAAGTGTCCACAAAATCTTTTTCGGTTAAATATGTAAGCGTATATTGCGCACCGACATCTTTGAGAATTTCTTGTGGCTGGCGGATGAAAAGTTTGAATTGCATCGGTAAATAAAACTCGCCGCCGGTCATTTCGGCTAAATTTTTTAATTCAATTTCTTTGCCATCAAGCCTTCGCACAAATGCGCGCAACTCATCCTGCCGTTTCATCAGGCGCGATCCGCCTTGTTCGTGCGCCCCATTCCATTGCATCGCTTTGAGAATTTCAGAGCGTAACAATTCAGTCCAGCTCACCACAAAAATCGAAGCTTCTGTTTTTAGCAGCGCGTCCATCGCTTTGCTTTGCGTAGTCTTGCTCGCCGAATCAATGCCATCGCTGAGCAAAATTATTACGCGGCGTCCGGTTTTGCATTCGTCTATTTTTTTAGCAGCCAAGGCCAGCGCATCATGGAATGTAGATTTAATGCCAGTTCTAAATTTCGATGATAATGCTTCGCGCGCTTGTTTCGGGTTGTCTGTCCAATCCTGTAATAATTGTACTTTGTCAGAATATTGAATGATTGCGATGCGGTCAGTTTCGGCTAAATTATCAACCAGGTTGTAAGCGAATTCGCGCGGCGCTGGTTGCGAGAGAATGGATTGGCGCGAGGTATCTTTTTCGTAATCTTTGTAATCCGAAAACATATTGGTGCGGTCACTCTCGCCGTTTTTAAAAGTACCGATTTCATTGCTCAAATCCATCACCAGCAAAATATTCGCAGGTTCCAATTTGATGCTGGTGGTCTGGCGCGCTTCGCCATTTTCGATGATGACGACATCTTTCGGCGTGAGATTGATGACAGGTTTTCCGACAGCATCATACGCGCGCACTGGCACACGAACTTCGCGCGTTTCAATTCTGAGATCAGCTTTTTCCGAGGGCGGATTTTTCGGGTCTTGCACTGGTTTGCGCCCCGATTGCGCGATGGCGGAGAAAGAGAGAATGAGCGATAGGGAGACGGAGAGACAGAGTGATGAAGAAATGCAGAGGCGCCGTGGGACGATGGTTAGTGAAAAAATTCTTCGCTCTATCGTTCTATGGCTCATTCTCTCTTTCTCCTTTTCGTTACATTTCGATCCACTCGCTTGGCGTAGCATAATTCGCAATTCTCACGCGGCGTTCTGCATCCGCAGAAAATAGGGGCGAGCGTTCCTGCAAAGCCTGAATTGCCGCCAGCCGCGCGACTTCGGGATGATTGGAATTTTGCGACAAATGCGCGAGGATTATGTGTTGCGCTTTGCCGTCAAAATCATCACGCAAAAAACGCGCTAATTCGTCGTTAGAAACATGCCCGTGCCGCCCCATGATTCGCTGTTTCAGCGACCATGGATAATAGGTGCAAGCGCGCAACATATCGGTTTCGTAATTCGCTTCTAAAACTAACGCGTCGCATTCCCGAAAATGTTCAGCCGCCAAGCCATGATAATAACCTAAATCCACAGCCATCCCGGCTTTGATACCTTGATATTCCAACGTGTAAGCAAACGGGTCGGCGGCATCGTGAGGAATTGTGAAGGGATGAAATTTGAGTTCGCCGATTTCAAAATCCTGCGCGGAAGAAATTGCTGCGCCGCGTTTGATATTTTTGGCTTTGTCGCCGAGCTTGCAGGCGTCCAACGTAGCCGAAGAAATAAAAACGTCTGCGCCGAGGGTTTTAGCTACGACATGCAAGCCGCTGGCGTGGTCGCCATGTTCGTGCGTGACGACGATAGCGCTGATTTTATGCGGGTCTTCGCCAACTTCCTGAATGCGGCGCATGGTTTCCTTGCCGCTCAACCCGCAATCAATTAGAACGCGCGTTTCACCCGCTACAATTAACGTAGCGTTGCCGGAACTACCGCTGCCAAGAATGCAAATTCGCATGTATGTTGCCTAACCATTGAAGTGACGATTGAGCTGGCATCCTAGCACGGTGGACATGGGCTTTCAAATCCAAGAATTTTCGTTGCAAGAAGATTCTGCAATAGTTTTTCGGAGTCTGAGCATTCGCGCCATCAGAAAAATTGGCAGCGCAGCAATGAGGTGTTTGATTGTGTGTCCGCTGACGAGATGTCCGACCGCAAAAATCTGCGCGTCAAAGGCTTCGCAAAATTTTGCCACGGCATACAAAATCAATATCGCACCTAAATAGTTGCTGTGTGAATAACGCGCAGGGAACAGCAATAAAATCACGGGAATCAGCAGCACCGGATAAAATTGCACAAAACCATACCAGCGCAAATCTCCGTGTCCGGCTAATTCTGAAAAATGCCAATAAAAAACGCTCGCGCCGCCACAAATTAGCAGCGGAAGTAATAATCGCACACCAATTTTGCGGTGAATTCGTTCGGAAATCATTGCGCTCAAAAATGACATGAAAACAATTGTCATCGGCAACCGATCCCACACGAGCCGTGAATTAGCGGGCGCGAAATGGTAATAGGCTGAACCGAAAGCCGTAAGGATTGCGCCGACAAGGAACACCAGCCACGGATATTTTTCCTGCGATTGCGCCGAACGTTTAGCAAATAAACTGAGTCCATAAATTCCGCCCAACAAAAAAGCCAGATTTGATGCGACGTTTAGAAAATTCGGAATCCCAAAAAATGTTCGCGTGTCTGTGAACGCGTGATAATGCGAGGCTTGCGGAATGGCGGGCAAACAAGCCGTGATGAAAATTGCGCTGATGGTTATGGCAATGATAAATGAAATTTTTTGCTGTTGGGTGAATTGTGTATGTGAGAGTTTTTTTGCGGATTCCATAAACTGCCTCCGATTGCATACGATAGTCAATCGTCGGAAATTTTAGGGATCAGGTTGTGACAGTTTTAGGATTGTACTAATGCGCAGAAATTCATTCCGCGAGGGCGAGCAGTGCCGCTTCGGTAGCGACTTGGCGATTGATGTTGATGCGCAAATTGGCTTGCAGTTCGCTGAATTTCGCAATCCAGTTTTGCAAACGCGGGAGTCCCGTTTTTTCGGCGAGGGAAGTCAGGCGGTCAGCCACATCTATATTAACGATGTGCGTAGAATCTTGTCCGGCGGCGAGCAGAAAAACGTCGCGCAAGAGATGCAACGATAATTGCAACATGCGCTCAAACGCATCGCGTTCCTGTTTGCCGTAATGCTCCGCCGCTTTGGCTAAGCGAAAACGATTGTTGCCGGACGCGAGCAGTTCCAGCAACTCTAAAATTTCACGACGTTCGCGGCGATACTCGGTCAAATCAATCGAGTTCGCTTGCCCGATACGCCCACCCGTTAAATGTGCCAATAGGTCTGTATCAGGCGCAGGGCGATCAAAATTTTCTGCCAAGTATTTTTTCATTTCTGCCAGCGAAAGCGGCGCGAACGTTAATCGCTGTGCACGCGAGCGAATTGTCGGCAACAAGGCATCCGGTCGCGCGGTCAGCAAAATCATGGTCGAAGATGAAGGCGGTTCTTCAAGTGTTTTGAGCAGGGAATTCGCGGCTTCTGCGCGCAATTTGTCGGCATCATCAATCAGAAAAAATCGTTGTTTGCCTTCGCGTGGACGCACAAAGACATCCGCCAACAATTCACGCGTTTGCCCGATTTTGATGGACGCTCCGTCGGGGTGAATTGTGATGACATCGCTGTATTCGCCGCGCTGAATGCGCTGGCAGGCAGGGCATTCATCACAGCTATCAAATTTTTGCGCAGGAGGCTTTTGGCAATTGGCAGCTTTGGCAAGTGTTAACGCAAATTGGCGTTTGCCGACACCTTCGGGCCCCGCGAAAATAAAGGTCATCCCTAAATCTCCGCGCTGCAATAGGCGCTGCAAAATTTCTTTATTTCGTTCGTTACCAATAAGCGTAGCAAAAGACATAAAAAAGTCTATCGAGTCTGTTGAGTCTTGGGAGTCTATAGAGTCAGATAGCAATAAGAACTCTCACGACTCTAAAACTCTACAGACTCTATAGACTCAGATTATTCCTTGCAAGGCTTCAATTAATAATGGGCGGACGGATTCGATGGAACCGGCAGCAGGAATGATGCGAAAACGATCAGGTTCCTGAGCGGCTAGAGTTAAATAACCCTGACGAACTTTTTCGTGGAATTCAAGCGGTTCCTGATCCAAGCGATCAGCTTCAGCTTCAGTGTTTTCTTCAGTAGCGTCACCGCTGCGCCGATGAATACGGGCGACGGCGGCCTTTACATCTAAATCAAACAGCAACGTCAGGTCTGGCTTGAGGCTGCCCGTTGCCAATTCATTCAACTGATGAATCAACGCCAAATCAAAGCCGCGCGCGTAACCTTGATACGCTGTGGTCGCGTCGTAATAGCGATCACTTAGGACTAATTTTCCGGCTTCCAGATGTGGTTGGATGAAAGAGCGAACGTGTTGCGCGCGGTCGGCTGCATACAACAGCAATTCAGCTAACGGTTCGACTTTTTGGCGGGAAAGGTTGAGTAAGGCAGCACGAATGGTTTGACCCAATTCCGTGCCGCCTGGTTCTCGTGTAGATACAAAAGGAATGTTGCGCGCTGTCAACGTGCGCTCGAGCATTCGCAATTGCGTAGTTTTTCCGCAACCGTCAATGCCCTCGAACGTAATGAGCTTGCCGCGATGTAACGTACCAGCTTGTGCCATCCTGAAATTTAGCTGTCTTGTGTGCCACCGTTAGGAGCCACTGGTGTTGCAGGAGGCGCTGAAGCCGGAGCTGCTGGCGCGGGCGCAGAGTGGGACGGCGCATTGCTTTGCTGATGCGCTGGATAATGTCCGTGTTGCACCGCACCACGCGGAACAGAAATTGTGGAAATTGCGTGTTTGAAAATCAACTGCTCTAAATTGCCAGATTCCAAAACGACCGAAAATTTGTCGAAGCTGCGGATGCGTCCGGTAAGCTTGACGCCACCAATCAAATAAATTGTGACGTTGATGCGATCACGCCGCAGGGTATTTAAAAAACCATCTTGAACATTTTGGGATGCTTGGGTTTCCATCACATGAGCCTCTCTCGTGGAAGATTTTTATTCGTTAGTTAATTGTCTATATCGGGGCCTCATCGGCAACTCCGCCGTATAGTAACCGAAACGCTAAGTTGTGGCTACTAAATCTTTTGAAAGATGACAAAAGTTGTAAAATTTAGTTTTCCCGGACAAAAAAGCTCTTCGCTTTTCCGTGGCCGCCGCGCCGAATCATAACAATCTCCGCCAAAATCGCCAATGCAATTTCTTCCGGCGTTTGCGCCCCAATATCCAACCCAATCGGCGCATAAACCTGCTGCAATAAATTTTCGGGTACGCCTTCTTTTTTCAAATGCGCCCGAATTGTCGTTGTACGACGACGGCTGCCGATCATGCCAATGTAACGCGCAGGTTTATCGAGTACTTCGCGCAAACAAATTTCGTCGTGCTTGTGACCGCGCGTGACGATGACTAAATGCGAAGCTTGAGTGATTTTTAGCGAGCGCAGCGCCACAATGAACTCATCCGCGATGACGCGAATGCGTTCGTCAGGGAATTTGTCGCGTGAAGCAAAATCTGCGCGGTCATCAATAATTGTGACTTGAAAGCCAAGGAAAATTCCGGCTTGCGCGACGGCTTGGCCGACGTGACCTGCACCGCAAATAATTAATTCCAGCGGCGGACGCGCAATTTCAAATAACAATCGGGTTGCGCCAAAATTGTGCGTGACAATTTCCTGTTTTTCATCGGCGATGAACGCTAAGGCTTGTTGAACGGCGGCGGTGTCTAGCGCTTGTTCGCCCAAAGCTCCGCCGACAATTGCGCCGCCTTCCTCAACCAACAATCGCGTAGCCTGCGTTGCAGCTTGCCCGCTTTGTGCAACGATAGACACAAGTGCGAGCGCATGCCCGTTCGCAAACGCGCGTTTGATTGCTTCAGAAATTTCCGCTGGACGCATCATATTTGAGGTTTTTCAAGACTCCACAGGCTCACAAGACTCTATGGATTTTTGTTACCAGACTTCGATCATGACTTCCATTTCGCCGCCGCAAATCATGCCTTCTTCGTCGGGCGGAACGTCAGGATTATCGCGCAAAGTGAAATGGCACAAACGCGCTTTACCGTCAGTCAAAGCCGCGCGCGCTTCCGCCCAAACATCGGCTTCAACGCATCCGCCGCCGACCGTGCCGCGCATTTTTCCATCTTGCTGCACCAGCAATTTTGCGCCCGTGCGTTGTGGCGTCGAACCTGATGTCGTGATAATTGTGGCAACTGCTAATTTTTGTCCGGCGGATTGTGCCTGCGCGATTTCGTCGTAAACCTGTGTTTGGGTTAGTAAACTCATAAAAATGCCCATGTACTTGCCACAAAAAGGCACAAAAGTCGCAAAAAAACTTTTGTGTGTTTTGCGCCTTTTCGTGGCGATTAAATTGTGATTTCCCCGCGTTGCAAAGTGTACAGCACAATTTCCGGCGGACAAAAAAGCCGTACTGGAGGTCCGACCGTACCGATGCCGCGCGTTGTATAAACTTGCATCGTGTCTTTACGCTGCAACCCCATAATGTAATTGTGACCGAGCACTTTCAAATGCGGCGCGCCCAGCAACGGAATCCTGATTTGCCCGCCATGCGTGTGGCCTGACAACATCAAATCAGTATGCTGATCTTTGGCGGCAAACTCATCCAGAAAATCAGGGTTGTGCGAAAGAGTGATACGGGCTTCGTCGCGCGGGCAATCTTTGTAAAGTTGTACTAAATCAGTGTCGCCAGATTGAAAATCCTCAGTGCCAAACAGCCAAAGTCTATCACCTTTAACTTCGAGGCGTTCTTTTTCGTCAATCAAAACCGTTACGCCCGCTTTGCCCAAAGCGCGTGTGACGCGTCCGACGCTGTTGTAATGATCGTGATTGCCAAGCACCGCAAATTTCCCGATTTTTGCGTGCAAGCCGGACAACACTTCGCCGCAAGGATCGGCGTAAGATTTCGCGCCAAAAGTGAAATCGCCCGTGAGCGCAATCAAATCGGGTTGGAAACTGTTGACAATTTCGACGCAGCGGCTGAGATAGCTTTGCGAAATAAAGCGTCCGTGATGAATGTCGCTCAGGTGTGCAATCGTGAGACCATTAAAAGCTTCAGGCAGGCGCGGCAAATTTACGTTTACCTTTGAAACTTCGACATTCGTGCGAATCCACCCGCCGATGGCGAGGCTGCCTAATCCGACCGCTACGGTGGAAGCCGCCGACAGTTTGATGAATTGACGCCGCGTTAATTTCAATGGTTTTCCTCACGCGCTAAGGGTTGAATTGTCGCAATCGTGTGCGTCAATGTGAATGTGTAAACAATATTTGCCCGTAAATCAATCGGCTGCCCATTCACTTTGGCAGGCTCAAAGAGCAATTTTTTTGCGGCTGTAATTGCGCTTTCGTCTAAGCCGTAGCCCAATTTTTGCTCGATCTTCAAATCTTTCAAATTCCCGTCACGCGTGAATAATGCGCTCAGGATGACTTTCCCTTCGATATTTTTTTCACGTGCTTTGGGTGTGTATGTAGGCAAATATAATGCGCGAATTTGCGGACGCGGAATTTCTACGGCGCGCGGTGTGGGCGGCGGGGCTACGGCATTCACGTTCACAGGTTGTTTCGCGCGCAATTCTTCTGCGTCGGGTTCGTAAACAGTGATTGTTTCGATGACGTCCAGCGGATTTATTTTCGGGCGTGCATCGGTGCTGATTTCTTTAGGTTTGCGCGCCAAAATATAAAATCGTTCGCCGCGTTTTTCGATGGCGTTGATTTGCCATTTGCCCGCGAGCACGTCACCAACATTAAGCGTTTGCGTTTTGGCCTCGCTCACGCCAAGCATCGTCACAATTTCGTCGAGAGTGAGAATTTGCAATTCGGGAATCGCATCTTCGCCCGTTTCGGCGGTATGTTTTTCGACAAATTGTTTTTGTAAGACGAGTCGCTGTTTTGATCTGGTGTAATCGGCGCGGCTGATTTCCTGATGCTGTAACTGAAATTCCAGTTCGTTAAATTCTTCAGTAAGGTTGAGCAAATACGCCGTCACGACGGGGCCATAAGCGATTTGAGCGGACGATTGTGCGAGCGAAACTGCGCCCAAAAAAAATAAAAATAAAATTGTCGAAAAGATTTTTACCATCGTAATTTCACTGCTTTGGCAAGGCCGAACTTAAATCAACGGGTATTATGTCGTATCCTTTCGGGTCAAGAAAGTAATTTTTTACAGATGCCAAACGAAAATCGCAATCCCGTTTCGATTCGACTCGCCACGACAGCGGACGCCGCCGCGCTGGCCGCGCTCACGCGTGAACTGATGCAATACGAACGCGAACTCGCACAAGAAACCAGCACCGTGAATCCGTGGGCAGCGACAGAGGACGAATTACGCAAACAACTCACTTTGCCAAATACGAATTTTTTCGTCGCCGAAAGCGAAACAAAAATCGTCGGATTTTTGCGCGCGGTTGTTATTGGGTTAGAACTTTCGCGCGAAGAAATTGGGGTCCTTGGCTGGCTGGAAGCAAAATTAGAAAAAATAGCGAAGTGGGTTTTTACTACCATTTTACGGCGTCCGCGCCCGGCTGTGAAAGTTGAAAGCGGCTATATTGCCGGAGCATATGTGCAACCAGATTTTCGTCGTTGCGGCGTAGGAAGCGCACTCGCAAGTGCCGCCGAACAATGGTTTCAGCAACAAGGTTTACGGCACAGCGAATTGCACGTTTTATTTACCAACGAAGCTGCGCGTGCGATGTGGGAAGAATTGGGCTACGAACCGTTAGCGTTGGGGATGCGAAAAAAAATCAAGCATTGTTCAGAGTCCAAACTTTAGCTTGCCCGCTTATTGGCACGCTGAAGCGTGGACTCTAAACTTTAATGTACCTGATATTCGCCGCGCACAACTTCTTCTTCGCTCAGGCCAACTTTCGCGCGCATTACGTGGCGCGGCAATAAATTTAGTCTGCGGCCTGTCACCAACCGTGCGCCGCGCTGATAAGTGAAATATGACCACGTCCACGATAGGAAGACTGCCGTGCGGTTGCGAAAGCCGACCAGAAACATCAAATGCACAAACAGCCACGCCAGCCACGCCAAAAATCCATGCAAATGAATTTTGCCCATTTCCGCAATCGCAGCTTTGCGCCCAATCGTAGCCATGCTGCCTTTGTCAAAATAACTAAATGTTTCGTACGGCTCATTTTTCAGCGCGTGCAAAATATTACGCGCGACGCATTGCCCCATTTGTATCGCTACAGGGCTGACACCCGGCAACGGTTTACCGTCCTCATGTGTGTAACTGGTCATATCACCAATCGCAAACACATTTTTTTGTTCTGGTAACGTCAGATCCGCTTCAAGAATTACGCGGCCTGCGCGGTCGTGCGGCACTCCTAATCTGGCTGTAAATGCCGTAGCCTGTACGCCTGCGCCCCAAATGACAGTTGCGGCTTTAATCACTTGTTCGCCGAGGTGTGCGCCTGCTTCGTCAATGTTGGTGACTTTCGTATTGAGTCGCACGTTCACGCCGAGCTGATTGAGTTGTTTGAGTGCGCTCTCACTTAAATCAGGCGAAAAACTGGGCAGCACGCGCGACCCGCCTTCCAGCAAAATGACGCGGGCTTCGCGTGGATTAATATTACGGAAATCACTCGCCAAAACTGTATGCGAAAGCTCACAAATTGCGCCTGCTAATTCGACTCCGGTTGGGCCACCACCGACTACAACAAAGGTTAATAATTCTTGTCGCCGCGCGGCGTCAGTTTCTTTTTCCGCCGCTTCAAACGCGAGCAAGACGCGTCGCCGGATTTCGACCGCGTCATCCAAATCTTTTAGCCCCGGCGCAAATTGTTCCCACTGCTCATTGCCGAAATAACTTGTACGTCCGCCCGTCGCTAAAATCAAAAAATCGTAACGCAGTTCGCCGTCCGCCAATTTCACTATGCGATTAGTAAAATCCACGCCTGTCGCCTCTGCCATCAGCACCGTCGCATTTTTCTGCTTGCGCAAAATAGAGCGAATTGGCGCAGCAATATCCGCCGGAGACAAACCCGCCATAGCAACTTGGTACAGCAACGGCTGGAATAAATGATGATTCGTGCGATCTACGAGCGTGACGCGCACAGGCGCACGTTTGAGTGATTGCGCGGCAGTCAGGCCGCCAAAGCCTGCGCCAATAATGACCACGTGTGGGAGCGAATGATTTGTTTCGTTTTGCATAACCAACCTCAATTAATTCACGTTGCAACGAAGGGAAACGTTACAACGAAAATCAGTATATGTGCGAGGCGTGGATTTTGCTGTGCGAAGTTGTGGAGGATTCGTGTCAGAAGCCCACGCGTGAGCAAGGGCTCATCACATTTCGTATCGGATAGCCCTTCCTCACTGTCGGGCTTCTGACAGTTCAACTCAAAAATAATTTTTTAAAATTTGCCGTCGTAATTTTTGCAATTTCTTCATAACTAACATTGTGCAACGTGGCTAATTGTTTGGCGGTTTCGACGACGAAAGCAGGTTCGTTGCGTTTACCGCGATATGGCACGGGCGCGAGATATGGACAATCGGTTTCGACAAGTAATTTATCAGGCGGAACAGACGCCGCTACAGCGCGGAGTTCGTCAGATTTTTTGAAGGTAATGACGCCGGAAAACGAAATATAAAAGCCCATTGCCAGCGCGGCATCCGCTAATTTTTGCGTGCCTGTGAAACAATGAATTACGCCGCCGCGTTTTGCTTGTGCATAGCTTTCCTGCAAAATTTTGATCGTGTCATCTTCGGCGTCGCGCGTGTGAATGATGACGGGCAAGTTTACTTGCAAAGCCAATTCCAATTGCCGCCGAAAAACATTTTGCTGCACGTCACGCGGGCTGTGATCGTAATAATAATCCAAACCAATTTCGCCCCAGCCGACGACTTTTTCGTGTTGTGCGAGTTGCAAAAATTTTTGCTCTAAATCTGCGTCGTACAAACTCGCTTCATGCGGATGCAAACCCATTGCTGCATAAATAAAATCGTGCTGCTCTGCCAAAGCGATGCCTGGTTCAAGGGAACCTTGTCCGACATCACTGCCCGCAATTTCCAGAAAAATTTCGACGCCAGCGGCGCGCGCGCGGGCAATTACGGCGTCCCTATCCTCATTAAAATTGGGCGAATCTAAATGAGCGTGTGAATCAATCAACATATCCTTAACAAATTCCAGATACTTCTTGTGTATTGTAAAAATCGAATTACGCCACGAATGTACACGAATCAGTGCGAATAAAAAATACTATGATTCGCACGCTGTGTTTGATTCATGGTAAGTTGTGGGTTTGGTGATGTTATGCGAATAGCGGCTTCGACATATTTAAATTCTGCGCCTTTGGTGTACAGTTTTGCGTCTGGCAAACAGCGCAATCGCGTGATTTTTATTGGTGATGCTGCGCCCGCGCGTTGTGCGCAAATGTTAGCCGCAGGGCAATGCGACATTGCCTTAATTCCTGTCATCGAATATCAGCGCATCCCCAATTTACGCATCATTCCCAACGTTGCTGTAGCGAGTAAAACTAGCGTTGGCAGTGTATTGCTGGCGACAAAATGCAAACCAGAATGCATAAGCAAAGTTGCGCTGGATTGTTCTTCGCGCACATCACAATCGCTCGTGAAAATTTTGTTTGCCCAGCGTTACCACAGCCAACCAACATTTTGCGAACGCAAACCTGACGGCAATATTGGTTGCAGGAATATGTTTGAAGGCGCGGACGCTGCGCTGGTGATTGGTGATCCGGCGTTTCAGTTGAAAGCGAATGCTGAAGCAAACGGCGTGAAAATTTATGATTTGGCGGAAGAATGGCGTGCGCTGACCGGCTTACCATTTGTGTTCGCGGTGTGGGCTGTGCGTGAAGATGCGCTGGAAGATTTTCGCCGCGTGAAGCTGGATTTTGAAATGGCAAAACGCGAAGGCTTGGAACGCACGCCGCACATCGTCGCGCAATTTGCCGAACACCTTCATCGCCCTGAAGCCGAACTGCTCAGCTATTTGCACAACAATGTAAATTTCGATTTAGACGCAGAGAATTTACAGGGCTTGCGCGAATATTTTCGCCGCGCACACGAATGCGGATTAATTGAACAGGCACGCGAAATAAAATTCGTAGATTAAAACGTAAAGCGAACTTTCCAGTTCGCTTTTTACTGACGAACTAGAAAGTTCGTTGTACGGTTTATGCAGGCAATAAACCTTTGACCTCGCGCACAACTTTTTGCACTTCTTCCTGATCGGCCAGCGCAATCATAAAAAATTTGTAGCCTTCGCTGATGCAAACTACGCCGTTCGCAAAGAACCAAATTCCATTCAGCAACGGATTCGTTCCCAAGATTAAGCTCAGCGGCAAACTCGTAACTGTCGTGCCGGAAACGGCTGCGCCAATCATTGTTGCGCCCGCCGCTACGCTAAATGCGCCAAGCAGCGGTGCGCCAATGTATTTCGTCATGTTGCGCTGAAATTCGAGGCTCGCGCGTTCGGCTTCATCAATTTCGCCTTTGGCTAAACGCGCCTCTTGTTCCTTCAAATATTCGTCATATTTTTCCGTGAGCTTGCGCAAACCTACGACAGGCAACGCGCTATTGAAAAATAAATCGTTGACGAGCCCCGCGCCCAAAATTGATGCGCCAAGGCTGGGAAACGCTGAGCCAGTGCGAATGCCTGCAATTAATGAAAACGTTACGACCGCAGTTTTGCCGGGATTTTCTTTGACCCATGCGCGTGCTTTTTCAAAACCGGAAATCGCCGCTTCGGTCGCGCGTGCGCTGCTGGCACTGAAGTTGTAAGCCTGTTCCGCGCGTTTGTAATAACCCGAAGCTGTGCCAAAAACTTCCTGTGCGACGTTCTCGGCGGATTTCACAAATTCACCCGCGCCCGCGTCTGTCGCGGCTTGTTTCGCGGTTGCCGCGCCGGAGCGTAAAACTTCGCTTGCCTGGTCAGCCGTTGCTTTCACTTTTTCGCTGACGCCGAGTTGTTCATCAACTTTGCCTGCTTGATCGCGCACTGTTGTTACGGCTTGGTCTACAGCCTCGACGCCTTTGCGTGCCGCATCAGAAGCGGCTTTGACGCCTTCTTCAAATTTATCTTTAAGCTTGAATTTTTCGTCTAATTCCTGCGTTTTGCGTTTTGCTGCGTCAAATAAATCGTTGAGTGCGGACATTGTGAATACCTCATTGTTGCGAACCTGTCAGGCAAACGAATTGTTTGCACCGCCAAGATTTACGATATACACGCTAACGAAGTTCGCAGCGATTTTCAAATCAGAAAAATTAGCCTTGCGCGGAAAGGAATTTATCAGGCAAGATCAGCATTTTGTTTGGAAAGGATTTTTATTACATGCCGTCTTTTCGTTTTCTGTTAGTGGCAATTTTGCTGCTGTTTTCGCTCACCATTTTTGCCCAAAATCATCGCGTTGTGCGCCTTACGGAACCCGGCGCAGTTAATCCCGGTGAAGTTTCTATCGCTATCAATCCAACTAACCCTGACAACATTATCGGCGTGTCATTTCAGTACGGCAGACCGGGGCAAGCGCGCGTGAGCAATTGCCGCTATGTGACAAATGATGGCGGCAAAATGTGGGCAACGGTTGTCGCGCAAAATCCGCGCGGCTTATCACAAGGCGATGATTCCATTGCGATGAATGCTGCGGGCGTGGCGTTTCACACGTTTATGTCGTTTGACGGAATTCGCGTGCAACGTCCTAGTCATGCCTACAGCGGCATTTTTGTAAGTGCTTCGCGCGATAGCGGCGTGACGTGGGAAGAGCCTGTGCCTGTGATAGATCACGTCAATTCTGTCACTCCGTTTGAAGACAAGCCGTACATCGTGACAGACAATGTAACGGGTTCGCCTTTCAAAAATAATGTGTACATGGCATGGACGCGCTTTGACGTGTACGGCAGCAAAAATCCGGCACATCGTTCGCACATTTTGTTCACGCGTTCGATTGATGAAGGCAAATCTTTTGCGATGCCGTTTGAAATTTCTGACACAACGGGCGATTGCGAAGACAGCGACAACACGCTGGAAGGCGCGATGGCTGCGGCAGGACTCAAAGGCGAAGTTTATCTTATTTGGGCGGGGCAAAAGGGATTGTATTTTGATAAATCTTTGGACGGTGGGCTGACGTTTGGCAAAGACAAAATTATTAGCGAAATGCCTGGCGGCTGGGATTTTGAAATGCTCGGCTTTGATCGCGCGAATGGAATGCCCGTGACGAAAGTGGATACGAGCAATAGCCCGAATCGCGGCACGATTTATGTGAATTGGGTAGACGCACGCAACGGCGATCACGATGTGTTTTTAATGTCTTCGCGCGACGGCGGCAATAATTGGACTGCGCCCGTGCGCGTCAATAACGACAAGCTCAAAAACGGCAAGGAACAATTTTTTACCTGGATGGCAATTGATCCGGCGGACGGTTCAATCAATATGATTTTTTATGATCGCCGCGATTTGGAAGGCACAAAAACGGGACTCACTTTAGCCCGTAGCCTAGACGGCGGCAAAACATTTGTAAATCACAAAATCAACCTCGCGCCGTTTGAATGCAATAAAGATGTTTTCTTTGGTGATTACAGTGGCATTGACGCTTACAATGGACGCGTAGTCCCAATTTTTATGCATTTCATCAACAATAAAGAATTAGCCGTTTCGGCTGCAATTTTTGATTTTAAGATTGGGACGCAGGAAAGCGGGATAGCGAGACAGAGAGAGGAAGGGAAAGAGCGATAATGGGACAATGAGATCATGAGATGTTTCAAATTGACGCCACCAGTAATCTGAATGAGTTATGAACTTTAACGATTATCAATTCGACTCCCGTTTAGCCTTTGCCGCAACGATTCCGTCCGCATGGTATTTCGATCCAACAATGCTCGCCCGCGAACAGGAAGCCGTCTTTGCATACACGTGGCAACTGGTCGGGCGCAGCGAACAAGTTGCTGCGCCGGGTGCTTTCTTCACCGCCGTAATTGCGGATGAACCGATCATCGTCGTGCGCGGCGCAGATGAGAAGTTGCGGGCGCTATCCAATGTTTGTCGCCACCGCGCCGGGCCAATCGCAGAAGGCGCAGGCCAGCGCAAAGTCCTGCAATGCAGCTATCACGGCTGGACATACACGTTGGATGGTCGCTTACACGGCACGCCGGAATTTGAAGGCGTCGAATGCTTTGACAAAGCTAAATACTGCTTGCCGGAATTCAGCGTCGCTGAATGGGCGGGCTTGGTGTTTGTGAATCTCGAGCAAGCGTGCGCGCCGCTGAAAGAAACGCTCGAAGATTTGCCAGCGCGCTTGATGCATCAGGATTTGAGCGAGATGAAATTTGCGCTGCGCAAGGATTGGTACATTGACTGCAATTGGAAAACGTACGTAGACAATTATCTCGAAGGTTATCACATTCCGCTTGTGCATCCGGGCTTGAATCGTGAAATAGATTACGGCAACTATCGCACCGAAACTAAGCGCTATTATTCGATGCAGCACGCGCCGATCAAGCCGAACAGCAATATGCGATTGCGGATGAGCGAAGATCAAGCGGCAAACCAAACACAATTCTTCTGGCTGTTTCCTAATTTGATGCTGAACGTGTACCCTGACAATTACTCGACGAATTTGATTGTGCCGCTGGGGCCGGAACGCACGCTGACGATTTTCGAGTGGTTCTTCCGCAATCCTGAATCCGAAGGGGTGCAAGAAAATCTTCGTCGCACCGTTGAATTCAGCGATGAAATCCAAATTGAAGACATCCGCATTTGCGAAGCCTTACAACGCAATTTGAAATCGCGCACCTATTCAAGCGGACGTTATTCCGTGCAGCGCGAAAACGGCGTCCATCATTTTCACGCTTTACTCAATGAGTTCCTCAATTTGAAACGCCCGCAACTCTGAGCTTGTTTCATGCCACCATCATCAAATCGCCTCCTCCAAGTGCTGGGCCTTGGCTTCGGTCTCGCCGTCATCATCGGCAACACTATCGGCGCGGGCATTTTGCGCACGCCGGGCGAAGTCGCCGCCTATTTGCCCAATGGTTTGTGGTTCATGCTGGCCTGGGTTATCGGTGGTTTGTATGCGCTGCTGGGCGCGTTTTCTATCGCGGAATTGGGCGCAATGCTGCCGCAATCGGGTGGTCAATATGTTTATGCCAAACGCGCGCTCGGTGATTACGCCGGCTTTGTTGTCGGATGGAGCGATTGGCTTTCGACCTGTGGTTCAGTCGCGTTAGTGGCGATTGTGATCGGCGAATATGCCAGCGCTTTTTGGCCCGTTTTAGTTGGGCGAACGAGTGTGATTGCGGCGGTTGTCGCAATCGCTTTTACGGCCTTGCAATGGCGCGGCATGCAGTGGGGCAGCGGGGTCCAAAACCTGACCAGTCTCCTGAAAACGCTGGCCTTCGTTGCATTAGTGGAGGCGTGTTTTGTTATAGGTGGAAAACAAGATGCCTCGCCAACACCGCCCAGTACACAGCCGTTGCTTCTCTCCTTCATCCTCGCATTGCAAGCCGTGATTTACACGTACGATGGATGGACGGGCGTAATTTACTTTTCCGAAGAAGTGCGTGAGCCGGGCCGTGACATTCCGCGCGCGATGGTTGGCGGGGTGCTGGCGATCATTGCCATTTACTTGCTAGTCAATCTGGCGTTTCTGTACGTGTTGCCGATGGCAAAATTAGCCGGAGACCCGTTTGTCGCAGGCACGGCAGCCCTAGTCGTTTTTGGGCCGAGCGGCGAACGAATTATTCAAGTGCTGGTGATTCTTTCTATGCTGAGCAGCGTCAATGCCAACATCCTGATGGCGAGCCGCGTGATCTTTGGAATGAGTCGTGACGCGCTCTTTTCCGAAAGGGCGACACGCATTAATCAAGGCGGCACTCCGACCAGCGCGTTGTTGCTGAGCGCCGCCATCGCCCTGTTTTTTATTCTGAGCGGCACGTTCAATCAAGTAATTGCCGTGCTGGCGTTCTTCTTCGTGGCGAATTATACCCTTTCATTTGTGTCTGTTTTTGTTTTGCGACGTAGAGAGCCAGAGACGGCGCGCCCGTATCGCGCGTGGGGCTATCCATTCACAACGGGTGTAGCATTAGTTGGTTCGATAGCGTTTCTGATCAGTGCTGTAGCGAGCGATACAAAGAATAGCGTGGCGGCGTTGATTTTGTTGGCGGCGAGTTATCCGGCATTTTTATTAATGAAGCGATTACAGCGCTCCTGAGCTTAGGTTTACAATTTACTTTTTCGTTGGGCGAATACCGTGATATTGCACATCAATATTCATTTTTCCCGCCCATTTCTTCGGCACACTTTTTCCCGCAGCCCAATGAATTCCGTTGATGACGAGGCGTTGCATCGCTTCTTCCTTGAAATCAAATGGATGCCCCAGCGTAGTCACAAACACTTTTGCACCTGCTTTATTTTTCCACGTCCAAGCTACAGGGTTTTCAATCGCATCTGGTTTGTTGGGATTTACAGCTTTGCCCATTAATAAAATTTCAGCATCCGCTGGAGGATATTTTGGACGCACCAGGTAGAGCCAGGACGTTACGTGAAAAGCGGCGGGGACGCTTTTCAATATTGGGTGTTTGGCGGCGGCAGGGAAAATTGTAACGTCCGTACTCGACAAATGTCCGTAATGCGTATGTCCGTTGCCCCAACCTGGCGGGCCGCCTAAATAATCCACGGCAAACGCATTCCATCTTTCTAATTCGTGACCTTTTGGATAATTGAATGCATGTGTCGTCGTACGAAAAGCTACGACAGGTTTGCCGGATTTTAGATACTTTTCGATATGCCGCAATTGCTCCGCAGGCAAGCGCCGCCAGCGCAGAAAAAACACGGCTACATCGGCTTGGTCTAAAGCTTCAAGGCCGGGAATATTTTCTTCAGAATTTTCATCCGGTGATGATTTCAGCACAGCAGTTTTGAAGCCGTATTTACTTTCCAGTTCTTTCGCAAGAATCGGGAACGTTTCTTCAGAACTGTATTCGTGGTCACCGCTGACAAAGACGATATAAGGCTTTTTCGCGGGTTTGGCGAAAACGCAAACACTGGTTAGCAACAATAGAGAAATGGCGAAAAGTTTAGCGAATCTCATGTGCAACACCTCAACATTCAGTGCCATTGTGATATTGAAATTGCTGGAAACTGTATGGCGATTAGCTTCGTCATACAAAATGTATAGAGCGGATTTTTAGCACTCCTTGACACCTTTGTCGAATGGAACATAATCAAACGCCATTAGCTAACGGTTACAACACATCTCTATGAAACTACTGAAAAATTTACCCCAAATATTTCTCGCTCTCTTTTTTCTTTTTCCGATTTTTACACCAGCAAACGCGCAATCAGATGATCTGACAAAAATTCTTGCCGCGCCGCAAGTTCGTCGCGCGTTGGATTTCATCAAAGGCTACGAACCAAAAACTATCGAAGAACAAATCCGCACCTGCGAAATTCCTGCGCCTTCCTTCAAAGAAGAAAAGCGCGGCGAATATTACAAGCGGCGCTTTACCGAACTCGGTCTGAAAAATGTGCGCGTTGATCGTGAAGGCAATGTGATTGGCGAACGTCCGGGGGCGAGCAACAGCACGTCATTAGTTCTCGCGGCGCATCTCGACACAGTTTTTCCTGAAGGCACGGATGTCAACGTGAAACGTTCCGGCAACGTATTGACTGCGCCTGGCATCGGCGATGATTGTCGCGGCTTGACGGTAATGCTGACGGTTGTGCGTGCGCTTAACGAAGCAAAAATTACAACCAATGGCTCCATAATTTTTGTCGCAAATGTAGGCGAAGAAGGACTTGGCGATTTGCGCGGCGTGCGCCATCTTTTCAAAGAAGAATTGAAAGGACGCATCACGCATTTTATTTCGATTGACGGCACAGGCTTGGGGCTAACGAATGCGGGCGTAGGCAGTAACCGTTATCGCGTGACATTCAAAGGCCCTGGCGGACACAGCTACGGCGCATTCGGCATGCAAAACCCAATTCACGCGCTGGGTCGTGCAATTGAAAAAATCTCGCGTTTTCAAGTTCCTCAACAACCCAAAACTACATTCAATGTTGGCCGTATCGAAGGTGGCACATCCGTAAATTCCATTGCACATACCGCGTGGATGGAAATGGATATGCGCTCAGAAAGTGCCGCCGAACTTGCCAAACTTGATGCTGCGTTTAAGCGTGCTGTTAATGAAGCCGTCGAGGAAGAAAACAATTTTTGGAAAAGTGATAAGAAAGTTTCAGTCGAAATAAAATTGGTTGGTGAGCGCCCCGTAGGCGAACAGTCTGCTGAGGCACCAATCGTCAAAATTGCTCTAGCGGCGAACAATTTTTTCAATGTGAATTCAACGCTTGGAGCCAGCAGCACTGATTCAAATGTTCCGATGAGTTTGAAGATTCCCGCCATTACGATTAGTGGCGGCGGCATTGGCAAAGGTGCGCATTCATTGGACGAAAGTTTTGACACGACGAATAGTCACATTGGCACACAACGCGCGTTACTAATTTTGCTTGGCATTGTTGGATTAAAATAAGCAGCAACCAATTACAGAATTATTTGCTCTTTGGCTGAACGGCAAAGGTTGTTACAATCGCTTCCACGCTAAGCATGAGATAAACATCACTCGCACGATATTGTCAGCACGCAGTCAAATTAATTTTGACCGCCTGTCACTCAAATTTTAGTTTTCCTAAGGAAATAAAATGAACCGCCTCTCGTTATCAATTGCCTTTAGTTTCTTTCTCGCTCTTACAACCATTCTTCAAAATTGCAACAAACAATCTGACGTAGCTTCCTCAACGACTGCAGCTTCTGTCACGCCAGCCGCGTCTGTAAAACCTACGCCTGAACCGGGGCCGCCTGTGCCTGTGCCTACGCCTGTGCTATCGCCGGAAGATGCGACGCTGTGGGCGAAGGCAATGAAAATTCATCAATCATCGCTCGTAATTGACACGCACAACGACGTGACTTCGGCAATTCTTGATGATGGATTTGATATGGGGCAAAGCGGAATTGTAGATGGGAAAATCAAAACGCATACGGATTTGAAACGCTTGAAAGAAGGCGGCATTGGCGCACAATTTTTTGCAGTGTATGTTGGAAAAGAATTTGTGGGCAAAAAGCCGGAAGAAGGCGGCGGCTCAGCCAGACGTGCGCTGGATATGATTGGCGTAGTTTACGATCAAGTGAAAAAACATTCTGAATCACTAGAAATGGCGTATACAGCAAATGACATTCGCCGCATTCGTAAAAGCGGAAAAATTGCTGCGTTAATGGGTATCGAAGGCGGGCACGCGATTGAAGACAGTTTGTATGCGCTCGATAATTTTTATCGCCTGGGCATTCGTTACATGACGCTGACGCATACCAATACCAATAACTGGGCGGATTCAGAAGCTGACTTGAAAACTCCCGGCGTTAACCATCACGGCGGCTTGAGCGATTTCGGCAAAAAAGTTGTGCTCGAAATGAATCGCCTGGGAATGATGGTTGACATCTCGCACGTAGCGGATGACACGATGGCAGATGTGTTTGAAACTTCAAAAGCGCCCGTGATCGCTTCGCATTCATCTGCCCGCGCGATTGCGAATCATACGCGCAATTTGAATGACGATGAACTGCGCGCGATTGCCAAAAATGGCGGCGTTGTGATGGTCAATTTTTACGATGGTTTTATTGATCCGAAAAAAGCCGAAGTGACCTTCAACGCCCGTGCGAAAGAAGACGAATTCAAAAAACAATTTCCGAATGATCCCGAACGCGTCAGAGCTGAAATGAAGCAATGGCGTTCGCAATATAAGTTTGATAAGACGCCGCTGAGTGTATTGCTGGATCACATCGAACACATCATCAAAATTGCAGGCATTGATCACGTAGGCATTGGCGCAGACCTCGACGGCATCCCGCTTGACGCGCCTCCGGTTGGTATGGAAGACGTTTCCAAATATCCGGTGCTGACGTATGAATTGCTTAAGCGCGGACATTCCGAAGCCGACATTAAAAAGTTTCTAGGCGAAAATTTGTTGCGCGTAATGGCGAAATGCGAACAGATAGCAAGAGAAATGGAAGCTGCAAAATAAGCCACAGATTGCGCGGATTTTCATGGTTTCTTGTCGTGAGAATCTGTGTAACCCGTGGCAAAAAACTCAGGAGATCATCAACTATGAAACGACGAGAGTTTATCCAAACAAGCACAGGCCTGGCGTTGACATCAGCGCTTATCACCAGAACAGCCCACGCGTATTCGTATCGTGAAGAGTTTGCGCAAAAGAAACCGCGTGTCGGTCTGATCGGCACAGGCTGGTACGGCAAGAGCGATTTGTTTCGCCTGATTCAAGTCGCGCCTGTCGAAGTCGTGTCCCTCTGTGACGTAGACAAAAATCTGCTTGCGGATTGCGCCGAACAAGTCGCCGGACGGCAGGAGTCGAAAAAAACGCCGCGCACATACAGTGATTATCGGCAGATGCTCAAAGAAAAAGATTTGGATATTGTGCTGATCGCTACGCCGGATCACTGGCACGCGTTGACGATGATTGAAGCCGCGAAAGCGGGCGCTGATATGTATTGTCAAAAACCCATCAGCGTTGACATAGCCGAAGGTAAAGCGATGCTTGACGCCGCGCGCAAATACAATCGTGTTGTGCAAATCGGTACACAGCGCCGCAGCACTCCGCACTTAATTGAAGCCCGCGATCAAATTGTGCAAGCAGGTCGGCTCGGCAAAATCGGTTTGGTTGAGATTTATTGTTACTACCACATGCGCGCCAAAGAAAATCCGCCTGACAGCACGCCGCCGGATTATTTGGATTATGAAATGTGGACAGGCCCCGCGCCGATGCGTCCGTACGATACGCTCAAGCATCCGCGTCGTTGGCGTGCGTTTATGGAATACGGCAATGGCATCGTAGGCGATATGTGCGTTCACATGTTGGATATGACGCGCTGGATGTTGAATCTCGGTTGGCCGACAAAAATTTCTTCTTCCGGCGGAATTTTAATAGACAAAGCCAGCAAAGCGAATATCACCGACACACAAACCGCGACGTTTGATTTCCCTGAATTTCCGGTGATTTGGCAACATCGTTCATACGGCACTGCGCCCGATCCCCAATATCCGTGGGGCATGACGATTTACGGTGAGAAAGGAACGCTAAAGGCGAGCGTGATGAGTTACGATTTCATTCCAATGGATAAAAACGAAAAGCCGATTCACAAAGATGTAACGTACGAATTTGAGCAATACCCGATTGACCGCACCGAAAAAGATTTAGAACGCCACGTCGCGCCCGCCATTCGCGGTCACATGATGGATTTGCTCCGCGCGATTGATAAACGCAGTCGCCCAGTAGCTGACATAGAACAAGGCTACATTTCTTCGGCAAGCTGTATTCTGGCGAATAATGCGTTGAAGCTCGGACGTTCGTTGACGTGGGATGCAACTAAACATCAGGTCGTTGGTGATGCCGAAGCTAACAAATTATTGAAGCGTCCATATCGTAAAGGCTGGACGCATCCGGCAGGATAAAACTAGAGATGCAGATTATTTAGGAATGGATATTTTTTCCACCCTTCAATTCAACCAAAAGTGGCTTGAGCTTGGCATCGTTACAATTGCCAAGCTCAAGAATTTAGAGGAAGTGTGGAAACTTGGCGAAGATACAAACCCAGAACATTATCGTTGGCGTACATTTCTTGAGTTTATAAATTCAAAAGAATCGTTGAACGAACAAATATTGAAGGAACTATATGAATTAGGTGCTTGTGATCCAGATGCGTCAATGAGTAGAGCCATGATGGCAGATATCCTGCGTCACAGAGATTGTCCAATCGAATTGCTTGAAATGGCTACAAATTCAACGGAAAGTTCTTTGCAGAAAATAGCCAGTGCAAAACTTGCATTGCTAAGAGATGCTCACTAACAAATCATTTCCGCAGCTTTCTCCGCAATCGCAATTACCACTGCATTTGTATGCCCAGTTGCTTGGGCTGGGAAAATTGAAGCGTCCACAACGCGCAATCCTGCAACGCCGCGCACACGTAATTGCGGATCAACTACTGCTAAATCATCCAATCCCATTTTGCAAGTTCCTACTGGATGATAAATCGTTTCACTACGTGTCCGAATAAAATCGGCAATTGCTGCGTCATCGGTTGCCTCATTGCCGGGCCACACTTCGGCACCGCGATAAGGAGCAAGCGCGTTTGCGTTGGCAATACGGCGGCTGAGCTTGACCCCTTCAATTAACGTAACAAGGTCGTTTTCGTCCGCTAAATAATTGGGCTGAATAACTGGCGGCGCAAACGGATCGCTGGATCGTAATGTGATATAGCCGCTGCTTTTTGGATGTTGTAACGCTACGCCGATAGCAAACCCGTGTCCGGGCGGATTATCAAATCCATGATTCATATAAAACGTTGGCGCGAACAAAACTTCTAAATCGGGGGCAGGTAAATCAGGATTAGTTTTAAGGAATCCACCTGCTTCGGGAATATTTGAACTCAGTGGCCCTTTGCGGAATAACAAATAATTCAGCACATTGCTAAATTTTTCTGCGCTCGCCATGGTGATGGGTTGTGTACATTCGTATTGTGCCCCGATTAATAGATGGTCTTGCAAGTTTTGACCGACCCCAGGCAGATTGGCGATAACAGGAATTCCCAGCGATTGCAGATGATTTTGCTCACCAATGCCCGACAGCATCAGCAATTGCGGCGAATTAATTGCGCCTCCGCATAGAATGATTTCGCGCTTTGCATTCACACGGATCGTTTTTTCTGCTTGCACAAATTCAATGCCGACCGCGCGCTGCTCCACAAACAAAATTTGTGTGGCGTGTGCGCCGGTGTGAACGGTCAAATTTTTGCGAGCCAGCACGGGTTTCAAATAAGCGACGGCAGTACTGTGGCGTTTGCCTTGTTTTTGGGTGACTTGAAAAAAACCACAGCCTTCTTGTGCCGCACCGTTAAAGTCTGGATTGGGCTGCATTCCCGCTTCGATGCAGGCGTCCAGGAATGCGTGCGACATCACGTGCGGCGAACGCAAATCGGAAACGCTGAGCGGGCCATCTGTGCTGTGAAATTCGTTTGCGCCGCGCTGTTGATTTTCCGCTTTTTTGTAGTACTGCAAAAAATCATTGTAGCCCCAACCAGCACCGCACAAACTTTCCCATTTATCATGGTCAGCGCGATTGCCACGACTGTAAATCAGCGCGTTAATAGAACTACTCCCGCCCAACGTTTTGCCGCGCGGCCAATATAATTTGCGTTGCTGCAAATGTTCTTGCGGCTCAGTTTCATATGCCCAATCAAACGGAGTTTTGAAAAGCTTTGGCCACGCGGCAGGAATATGAATTTCTTGTTTTTTGTCAGGCTGTCCTGCTTCAAGCAATAACACGGTAGTTTGCAGATTTTCACTGAGGCGATTTGCCAGCACGCATCCGGCGGAGCCTGCGCCAATAATTATGTGATCATAGGTATTCATAAAATTGTTGTGTGACAGGGTAACTTTCTGTTGTTTCAGTCATGATTATCGCACGAAAGCGCCAGATTGCGTGGCCCTCTACGTCGCTTCGCTCGTCTTGCGATGAATCATTACGGCAAATGCGGCTGTGCGAATTTATACTTTCATGGGTTTGTAATAACTGATTCCTGGACTAAGCTGTTCAGCGGGCACACATGTAACCAAAGCAGATCAATGTATGCTCGCGCCGAACAGCCTGACTCGGTTGCCCGAGCACTTATGTATCGTTAAAATATCGGCAAGATAAGAAGATAACTCCCCCGAATGTAACCCTCTTACATTGCGTCATTTTACCGCAATAAGACTTGGTACTTTTTGCTATCTACAGTTGTAACTAAAGCGTCCGCAAAAATCTTAAGAAAGTTTTGAGATTATTTTCAAAGAATTATGAAAATGGCTAACGCCGATCAGGATGTGTATTTATATGAGTTCGGATCATTTCAATTAAATCCTGGCGAGAAGATTTTATTACGTGATGGCGCGCCTGTTTCGTTGACACCTAAAGCGTTCGACACTTTGTTAGTGTTGGTTGAAAACAATGGACACGTGTTGAGCAAAGAAACGTTGATGGATCGTGTATGGCCAGACAGTTACGTTGAAGAAGCAAATCTAGCGCAAAATATTTCGACGCTGCGTAAAGTGCTGGGCGAAGCGACAGACGGAGTAAAGTTTATCGAAACATTGCCGAAGCGCGGCTATCGGTTCGTGGCGCAGGTGCAAAAAACGGCGGTGGAAGAAAATAATTTTGTTGCCGTTAATAATGTGGCAGCTTTGGTCGTGACGCCGCCACAAGAACTCGCACCACTGCAAAATATCCAACCTGCAAGCCATACCGAAATGGCCTCGCCGCCGCGCCCCCATCGAAACGTTCTTGTACGCGGCACTGCGATTTTTGCTTCGCTGCTGGTTTTGCTGCCGCTGTTTTATTTCGTCACAAAATGGCGCGCGCCTAAAGCGATTCCTGTTCGTCGGCTTGCAGTCTTGCCATTTCGCAATCTCAAACCTGATCCGAACACTGATTATTTGGGCTTTCCGCTAGCTGACGCGATAATTTCCAAGCTTGGTTATATCAGTGCGTTAACAGTGCGGCCTTCGTCATACGTCAGCAAATACCGCAATCAGGAAATTGATGCACGCAAAATCGCAGCGGAATTGAATGTGGACACCTTGCTTGTTGGTAGTTATTTGTGCGAAGCAAAAGATTTTCGCATCACGGTGCAATTGATAGATGTTGCCAACGATAAATTGCTCTGGAATGACAAAATTGATTTACCTGATAGCGGGCAATTGGTTGTGCAGGATCGCGTCGCACAAGAGGTCATCAAGGGTCTACATTTGACATTGACTTCGGATGAAAACGCGCGTCTCAAACACGATGTGCCGGATAACGCGCAGGCTTACGAATATTATTTGCGCGGCGTAGATTTATACGCTGCGAACGAATTTAATTTGGCGGCGCAAATGCTGGAAAAATCTGTTGAGTTGGATGCGAAATACGCTTTAGCTTGGGCGCATCTGGGGCGCGCGCGCACCGCAAAAGCCGCGTTCGATTTTGGCGGCGCTGAATATTATCGCAAAGCACAATCCGATTATGAACAGGCTTTGCGGCTCAATTCAGATTTGATCGAAGCCCGCATTTTTATGGCGAATATGTTCACTGACACGGGGCGTGCAGAAGACGCTGTGCCTGTGTTGCGTGCGGCGCTTATGACAAACCCAAATCATCCCGAAGCACATTGGGAATTGGGCTATGCTTATCGGTTTGGCGGAATGCTCAAGGAATCCATTGCCGAATGCACGCGCGCGCGTCAGCTCGATCCCGAAGTCAAATTGAACAGCTCGGCGTTCAATAGCTATTTTTATGATAAGCAATACGAAAAATTTCTTGCCAGTTTGCCTGTGAAAAGTCCACCGACATTCATCGTGTTTTATCGCGGGATTGGCAATTATTATTTGAAAAACTGGGAACGCGCAGCGGCGGATTTTGAATTAGCCTATCGCACCGAGCCAAAATCGCTGTATACGCAAATTGGACAGGCATTGCGGCTTGGTATTACCAAACAAAATGCGCAGGGGCTGGAATTGTTGCGTGCAACTGAGCAGCAAATTGCCGCGCAAAAAGTAACCGACGCAGAAGCAATTTATAAAGTTGCGCAAGCCTTTGCTGAATTGGGCGATGCGGCAGCGGCGCTCCGTATTTTGCGGCGTAGCATCGAAGGTGGATTTTTTTGCTACCCGTATTTTATGAATGATCCCTTGCTTAGCAATATTCGCAGCGAAGCGGAGTTTTCAGCGCTTATGCAAACCGCCCGCCAGCGGCACGAAGAATTCAAGCGACGCTTTTTCTAATCGCTGGAAGCGTGCAAGAATCAAGCTTGACAGGGTTGCGCCTAGCAATTACCATCACGCTTTGTTTTACGGCCTGAGATGATGACAGAGAAGCACAAGCAAAAATTATCTCAGGAGATCATTGACAATCCGGATGACGAATTTTTTATGAGCTTTGCGCTTGCAGAAGCGCAGCAGGCTTATCAATTGCACGAAGTTCCAGTGGGAGCGGTTGTAGTTTTCAACGGCGAAATTATTGGGTGCGGGTACAATCACCCGATTACAGGTTGCGATCCGACAGCACATGCTGAAATTATCGCATTGCGCGAAGCCGCCAAAAAAATCGGCAATTATCGCCTGACGGATGCTTCGTTGTATGTGACGATTGAACCGTGTGCGATGTGCGCTGGGGCTTTAGTCCACAGCCGCATCAAACGCCTGATTTACGGCGCAGCGGAACCACGTACAGGCGGGGTCAATTCAGTTTTCCAGATTTGCAATCACAGTTCTTTGAATCATCAAATAATGGTTACCGTCGGCGTGAAAGAAAAAGAATGTCGCGCACTGATGCAACGCTTTTTCAAAGCGCGGCGGTAAGAATCAAATTTCGTGTGGAGAGGTGCGAGAGTGGCTGAATCGGGCGGTCTCGAAAACCGTTGTACCCTTACGGGTACCGTGGGTTCGAATCCCACCCTCTCCGCCATCCGAAATTTAGACTCCCTTTGCGGAGAGGTCGCATAATGGTATTGCACCGCGTTGGAAGCGCGGCGGGCTTTACGGCCTGTGCGAGTTCGAATCTCGCCCTCTCCGCCAGTTTTGTCACAACATTCAAGGGTGAATTTGTGATAACGTTGACAGGCTCCGGCCTCGTGCAACTTCGTTGATGCGAACCCCGCCAGGATCGGAAGATAGCAACGGTAGCATTATTCGAGTGTGCTGCGGGTCACCGGAGCCTGACCCATTTTTAAGCACGCGGCTGAACTTTTCAGTTATCGTGCATGAAAAAAGCCACCTCAATTTGCGGTGGCTTTTCTTATTTAGCGACTTTACTATTTACTAGCTTTTTTCTGATCGCGCCAGCGTTTCTTTTGCGCGTCGCTGATTTTTTTCCGCGCGGCTTCAGACATGGCTCGTTTGGGTTTTTCGCCCGCTGCTTTGCTGGCTTTAGGGGCTTTGCCGCCGACAATCGCGGCTAATTGTGCGCGTTTGCTTTGTAATTCCGCAATTTGCTTATCAAGTGCGACCAGTGCTTTTGCTATATGTTGATTGGGATCAAAACTTTTGCTTTGTGGCATTTTATTCTCCTTAAAAATTGTTAGTTATGAAAACTAACCTTTGCACTTAAGAGTGCGCATTGGCGGGATTGTAAACAAAAGTAATTATTTTTGCTACTGGCAAGTAATTTTTGAGTAACTTTGTTGTATGAAGCGCATTACTCAATTAAGCTTAATTTTTTAAGCAATCATCTACCGCAGAAAACATCAGCTATGAGTTATCAAGTTATTGCACGTAAATATCGTCCGCAAACTTTTGCCGACCTGACCGGGCAGGAACATATTTCTCGCACGCTGAAAAATGCCATTGAAAATCAGCGTTTGCATCACGCGTATTTATTTTCCGGCGTGCGCGGCACGGGCAAAACAACAACGGCGCGCATTCTGGCAAAATGCTTGAATTGTGTGCAGGGGATTACTGCGCAGCCGTGTTTACAATGTTCTTCATGCTTAGAAATTGCCGCCGGAAATTCGTTAGATGTGATCGAAATTGATGCTGCTTCCAACACTGGCGTAGATAATGTCCGCGAAGTAATTGTCAATAGTATTTCTATTTCTCCAGCGCGTGATAGATACAAAGTATTCATCATTGACGAAGTGCACATGCTTTCTACTCAGGCTTTCAATGCTTTACTCAAAACATTGGAAGAACCGCCGTCGCATGTAATTTTTATGATGGCGACGACGGAGTTACATAAAGTACCTGACACGATTCTTTCGCGTTGCCAGCAATTTGAGTTTCGGCAAATCCCTGTTGATAAAATTAGTAAGCGTTTGCGCGAAATTGCCGATGCAGAAAACGTAAAAATTAAGAGCGAAGCGTTACATGAAATTGCGCGCGCGGGTAATGGCAGTTTGCGCGATGCGCAGTCCGCGTTTGATCAGGTAATTGCTTTTAGTGGCGCTGAAATCACAGAACAAGATGTAATTCATTCGCTCGGATTAGTTAGTACAAAAACTATTGCGCAAGCACTAGAAGCGATTGCTGAACAAAACACCGCAACACTTTTACAAATCGTAGATGAATTAGATTCCAGTGGACATGATTTACGTTTTTTTACACGCGAACTAATGACGTATTTACGTCATCTATTAGTTATTAAAGCTGGTCTTGCAACAAGTGATATGTTAGGGGTTTCCGAAGCTGAAATTGCTAATTTGAAAAACCTTGCCCAGAATTTCTCTGAAGAAGATTTAGTCCGATTTTTCCACTTACTTACAGAAATAGAAAAACAAATTAAAGATTCGCCGCAACCGCGTTTTCAGTTAGAAATTGGGCTAGTGAAATTAGCACAAGTTACAAGATTACGTTCTGTAAATGAGTTAATAAATAGATTGGAAGAGTTAGCTGGAAAATTGGGCAGCGGAAATTATTCTGCGCCCGTTGCAAATTCTGTCCGACAAAGCGCGCCTCCGCCTGTGCATTCCGCCGCGTCCGCGCCTACACCTTATGTGGTTTCTCCTCCGCCTGCCAAAGTTACGCCCCCGCCCAAGCCCGCACCACCCGCAACAAATGCGCTGGAAGAGCCGCCTGGTTTTGGAGATTCTTTTGCTTCATCCGCCGAACCTGAAGCTGATTTTGCGCCTGCACCTAATGCCGGACGGTCTGCAATTCCAGCAGGACGCGAAATTGATGCGATTAAAAAAGAATTGGAAAAACGACGCAAAGCATTAATTGCAATGGCGCTGGAAGAAGCAAAAGTGACCATTGTGAACGGTGTCTTAATCGCACAATTTGCCAGCGAAGATGCTTTTTCCAAACGACTTGGCGACAGCGCGCCGTTGTTGCGCGAAATTGGCGAACAATTACTTGGCATTCCATTGCGCGTCGAAGTGAAAATTAGCGGCGAACACGTTGTTACGCCCGCGCAAGAGGAAAAAATTGCCAAGGATAAGTTGATTGAGCGCGTCAAAAACAATCCCGGCATTAAGGCTTTAGTTGAAACGTTTCGCGGCGAAATTATAGATGTACAGGAACTGCCGCAGCCCTAATAGCAGCCCCGATAGTAGCAATGATATTTCGCTTATAAATGCACGTCTGTGTGCTATGATGCACGGGCGTTGCCCCCGCGAGATACATACGCAAATAAATTTTTCAGAGGAGTGATAATTATGAAATTTCCTGGCGGAAATGATATTCGACAAATGATGAAACAAGCGCAGCGCATGCAAGAGATGATGGCGAAAGAAATGGACGCCTTGCGTGTTGATGCCACTGCTGGCGGCGGAATGGTCAAAGTCGAAATGACTGGCAACAAAGAACTGACCTCCATCAAAATTGAACAGGAAGCGGTTGGCGATTTGGAAATGTTACAAGACCTCATCGTGGCCGCAGTCAATGAAGCGAATCGCAAAGTCGAAGAGTCAATGCAATCAAAACTCGGCGGCGCATTCGGCGGAATGAATATTCCTGGACTGATGTAATTTCGAAGCGCTGAGTGCTGAGTAATGAGTGCTGAGAATCGTGTTTTATGGTCTTACACTCAGCACTCATTACTCAGCACTCAGCATTATACTGTATGCTTGATTACGCTGAACCCGTTACCAAATTAATTGATGAATTCAAACGCTTGCCTGGCGTAGGCCACAAATCTGCGCAGCGGCTGGCATTTCACTTACTCAAAGCCACTACTGAAGAAGCCGAACGCTTGATCGAAGCCATCCGCGAAGTCAAAGAGAAAATTACCTTTTGCTCAATTTGCAATAATTTGACTGACACTGACCCGTGTCGTTATTGCGATAATCCAACGCGCGACCAAACAATCATTTGCGTTGTCGAAGAGCCTTACAATTTAGTAGGCATCGAAAAAACGCGCGAATATCACGGGCTTTATCACGTGCTGCACGGCGCGCTTTCTCCGATTCGCGGCATTGGGCCGGATGAATTGCGCATTCGCAGTTTGATCGAACGCCTGCGCCCACGCGAGGATGGTGGCGCAGAAGTCAGTGAAGTAATTCTGGCAACAAATCCGAACACCGAAGGCGAAGCGACCGCGAATTATTTAAGCCGCTTACTTAAACCGCTCGGCGTGCGCGTCACGCGCATCGGTATGGGCTTGCCTGTCGGCAGCGATTTGGAATACGCCGACGAAGTCACGATGCACAAAGCGTTGACGAATCGGCATGAAATGTAGAGAAGAAATCAAAAGGCAAAAGGCAAATATCAAAAGGCAAAAGTAATTTTGGAAGGCCGCGCCATTTTAGAATAGAAAAATAGAAGTGCCGCCTTTTTGCCTTTTCACTTTTGATATTTGCCTTTTAATTTTTTGAAATGAACAGCCTGCTAAAAATGCTACCTGCAATGATTAAGTTGTCCGGCGACAACGAAGAGGTATGCGAGCAGGCAGTTTTCGCAGCTTGGCGCGCGGCTACAAATTACAATTTGACGCAAGCTTGCGCGCCGTTTCGGCTGTATCGCAAAACCTTAGTTATTGCCACCAAAGACAAAACGTGGAAGACGCAAATGGAGCATGAAAGTGCAGGCTTGATTTTCAAGCTAAACTCGCTGCTCAGCGCGTCGCTTGTTACATTCATCGAATTTCGCGTTGACCCCGAACACGTTGAAAAATCGCGCCCCGAAACTGAACACGAATTTATTTTTCAGCACACCGAAGAAATTGCTGAGGAAATGGAACCTGCCGCCGCACAAATAAAAGATGAAGCTTTACGCGCTACGTTTTTACGCGTTGCAGCAAAATGTTTAGAGCGTAAGGAAACTAATTTTTAGCCATTGTGATGAAAACATTAGAAATTAATTTGCCAGAACAAACAGTCAGCGCACTTGCGAACGCCGCGCAAAAGCTGGGGCTTACGCCAGAAGAATTATTACAAATCAGCGTTGAAGAAAAGCTCGCGCGATTAGAGCAAGAATTCTTGGACGCGACGGCATATGTGCTGCAAAAAAATAGTGAGTTGTACAAACAACTAGCTTGATGCGCTATCTCACATTTGAACAAGTCATACAAATCCATCAGCTCTTGATCGCGCAATCAGGTGGAAGCTCAGGTTTACGCGATCAAGGCGCATTAGAATCAGCAGGAGCGCAACCGAGAATGACTTTTGACGGCGTTGATTTGTATGCAACGTTACTTGAAAAAGTTGCAGCGCTGGGATTTTCGCTGATCCAAAATCATCCGTTTGTGGATGGCAATAAACGGATCGGACATGCCGCGATGGAAATTATGTTGCTCTTGCATGGTTATGAAATAGCCGCAAATGTTGATGAGCAAGAACGCTTAATTCTTACTGTAGCGAGCGGGCAGCTCAGCCGCGAAAATCTTACAGACTGGCTGGGAAAAAATATTGTGCCGTTGCTGTCAGAGAAAAAAATCTAAAATTATTTTGAATTTATGCCAATCTCAAAAGAAGAAGTCACCAAAATCGCAGCCCTTTCCAATTTGGCTTTGACGCCGGAAGAAACGGAATCTTTTGCTGAACAATTAGGCAGCATTGTTGCTTACATTGACACGCTGAACGAACTCGACACGACAGGCGTAAAAGCGTGGCAACAACGCAGCGCAGGCGACGCCGCTTCGTCGTATGCTGCCCGCGCCGATCAAATCGAACCGAGCCTGGGCACTGATATAGCGCTTGCCAACGCGCCTGATCCTGAGGCCGGACATTTTGGCGTACCGCGTGTGATTGGCGGATGAGAAAGTAGTTAATAGTGAACAGTGAGCAGATGTGAGTTGCCTGATCCTATTAACTATTCTTGCTATTCTCTCTTTACTGTTCCCTGTTAACTGCATTTATGAACTTAACGATTGACGAACTCCACAACCTCTACGCTTCCGGCGATGCAAAGCCGAGCGAAATTACCAAAGCTGTTTTAGAACGCATTGAGCAAACGAATGAACGTCTGAATGCGTTCATCACGATCAATAAAGACGCGGCTTTGAAAAATGCGGAAGCCGCCGACGTAAACATCAAAGACGCTATCAAAACTAAACCGCTCGCAGGCATTCCCGTCGCGCTCAAAGACAATATGTGCACGAAGGGATTGCGTACAACTTGCGCGTCAAAAATCCTCGGCAATTTTATTCCGCCCTACACCGCAACCGCTGTCGCCAAGCTCGAAGCCGCAGGCGCAATCATTGTCGGCAAAACAAATCTCGACGAATTTGCGATGGGGTCTTCCAATGAAAACTCCGCTTTTGGAGTAGTGCGCAATCCTGTCAATGAAGACTACGTGCCTGGCGGTAGTTCCGGCGGTTCTGCTGTCGCGGTTGCCGCAAATTTAGCTTCGGTTTCACTTGGCTCTGACACGGGCGGATCAATTCGCCAGCCCGCTTCGTTCTGCGGCGTAGTCGGTTTGAAACCAACCTACGGACGTGTGTCACGCTATGGCTTGGTCGCGTTCGCTTCATCGCTCGATCAAATCGGCCCGTTCGGAAAAAATGTCAAAGACGTAGCCCGCACGCTCAGCGTAATTTCCGGTCACGACCGCCACGACGCAACTTCATCGAACGCGCCTGTTGTTGATTTTGCCGCCGCATTAACAGGCGATATTAAAGGGTTGCGCATCGGCGTGCCGCCCGAATGTTTTGGCGAAGGTTTGGACGCAGAAGTAAAAACAAGCGTCGAAGCCGCGATCAAAAAATTGCAGGAACGCGGCGCAGAAATTGTCGAAGTAACATTGCCGCACTCAAAATATGTCGTCGCCGTGTATTACTTAATCGCCACCGCCGAAGCGTCCGCCAACCTCGCGCGTTTTGATGGCGTGCGTTACGGTTATCGCTCTGAGACCGCAAAAACATTGGCGGAAATGTATCAACGTTCGCGCGACGAAGGCTTTGGCGCAGAAGTCAAGCGCCGCATCATGCTCGGCACATTCGCGCTCTCGTCAGGTTATTACGACGCCTATTACGAAAAGGCGCAGCAGGTACGCACAATGCTCTGCAACGATTTTGCCGAAGCTTTCAAAAAATGCGACGTCATCGCCACACCAACTGCGCCTACGCCCGCGTTCAAGTTAGGCGAAAAAGTAAATGATCCGTTGGCAATGTATTTGGACGATATTTTTACCGTGACGATTAATTTAGTTGGCACTCCTGCGATCAGCATCCCGTGCGGAAATTCCAGCGCAGGTTTGCCTATCGGCTTACAATTAATCGGACAACATTTTGACGAAGCGCGTTTGCTGAATGTGGCATTTGCGGTCGAATAAATTTCTAATTGAGAGTATTAAAATGGAGCAATTTGCTTTTGAGGCAATACAGTCACAACCAATTTCAAGGAGAGCGGAAAGTCAGGAGCATCCTTTTAAGATACAGTATGAATGTGACAATGGAACGCTTTTCCAAGGTGATTCTATTCAATGGCTGAAATCGCTAAAAGCACAAAGTATAGACCTTGTTTTTGCTGACCCTCCTTATAATATAAAAAAGGCTGATTGGGATAATTTTGAAAGTCAGGAAGAGTACATTGAGTGGTCATTACAATGGATAAGTGAAGCCGCGCGAATTCTGAAATCAACTGGCTCACTCTATATATGTGGTTTTTCAGAAATATTGGCAGATTTAAAGCACCCTGCCTCCAAATATTTCCAAAGTTGCAAATGGCTGATTTGGCACTATAAAAACAAGGCGAACTTAGGGAACAATTGGGGGCGTTCGCATGAAAGTATTATTCATTTTCGTAAATCGAAGGCAACCAAAATCAATATTGATGATGTGCGAATTTCTTATGGGGCACATACATTGAAATATCCTTCTCATCCACAGGCCGAAACTAGCGCGTTTGGTAAAGGAAATAAGAAAAAGCGTGATAACTGGATGCCTCATCCGCAAGGGGCTAAACCAAAAGACGTTTTTGATATTCCTACAACTTGCAATGGCATGGGAGAAAAGACTCCCCATCCCACCCAAAAGCCTGAAGAATTAGTGCGAAAGCTGGTGTTAGCTTCATCACATGAAAAAGATTTAGTTGTAGACCCTTTTTCTGGTTCAGGGACTACATTAGTAGTGGCAGAACAATTAAATCGCCATTGGATGGGATGTGATCTCAATGCTGAATATAATCGGTGGGCAAAAGGGCGTCTTGAAAATGTGCGACGTATGAGTAAGGAAGAATGGATTGCGCTTGATCGTAAAAATGCAGAGCGACGGGAGTCTATTCGATGAATTTAGCAGACCTTATTAATCGGGCTACGAACAAGACAAATTTTACAACCGTCGAGGATTATCTGAGTTTTTGTGGGTATTATTTAGATTTTTTGCAAGGAGGAATCCAAGCGATCATTCTTTCGCAAAACGAAAAACAATATCAGTTCTTTCAATACAAAGATGATGGGAATCGCAATGTTACGCGCCCAGTAAATACGAATTTAATGTTAACGACAGAAACATTCGACGCTGCCGTTAACCTGTTTAGAGCAGTATTATCTTCCCTCAAGAATCAAGAACCTCTTGAACAGCATAATCGCAATATTATTAGCCAAACAATTTATAGTGTTCAACAATCTATTGGAGCTACCCTTGACGCCTTACCTGCGGGAAAATCCAACCAGGCTCGTAAGATAAATGGAGATTTGTTTGAGCGATTTATTCAGTTATTGATTAATGCGTTGGGCATTAATTGTACTTCTGGAGTTGTAAAAGTTCCTGTCAAGCACTCAGATGGCACAGAGCTTTTTCGAGTTAGCTATCAACATGATTTGTTAATTCACAACCAAGATGAGCTAAAGTTAATAGGGTCTGTAAAAACTTCTAGTAAAGACCGCATAGATAAAATTTTTCTGGACAAATTTCTTTATAGTCGTCTAACAGATACCGCGATTCCCCACATCGCAATTTTTTTGAATGATGTGCAACGCAAAGGCAATTTCCCAAAGTATGGTGTCAATTCAACGTTTTTGAGCGGGCATTTTAAAGCGTATACCGTAAAGCTCAATGCACTGGATGGGGTTTATTATTGTGATCTCCGAGGAAACATGAAAACGGATAATTTGCTAAAGCAGCAAATTCATAGCATAGACCAATTTTTTTACACTGATTTATGGGCAATGTTGCAACATAAGGGGCAACCTCTGAGCGAGGTTCAGGTTTCAAAATCTCCACTGTTAAAAAGTGAAAATGATGAAAAGTAACTCATATAAAAGGACAGGATCATGAGTATTACTAGACTCGCAAATAAATTTCTGCGCCGCGAATTTATCAAAACTACCGGACTCGCTACACTTGCGATGAGTATGCCAAATGCAATTTTTGCGAAGACGAATGAACTGTTGGTTTACGTTGGGACGTACACAAACAAAGGCAATAGAGAAGGAATTTATCTTTACAAATTTGATTTGAGTACGGGCGATTTGAAACAAGTCGCTACAGCCAAATCAGTTGATCCGGCATTTTTGGCGATTGATCGCAAGCGCAAATTTTTGTACGCCGCGAATGAAATTGGCGATTTTCAAGGCAAGAAAAGTGGTTCTGTCAGCGCGTTTTCCATCAATCAAAAAACAGGTGAGCTAACTTTCATCAATCAACAAGCGACGAACAGCCCTGGCCCTTGTTCCGTGACCGTAGACAAATCCGGCAAGTGCGTTTTAGCTGCGAATTATTCTGGTGGCAGCATTTCTGTTTTCACGGCAAATGCTGACGGGAGCTTAAATCCGCTAACCGATTTAGCGCAGCACCAAGGTTCCAGCGTCAATCCAAATCGGCAAAAAGAACCGCACGCGCATACGATCATTATTGATGATTCCAACAATTTCGCGTTTTGCGCTGACCTCGGAATTGACAAGGTAATGATTTACAAACTGGATGCGAAAAATGGCAAGCTCACGCCCAATGCGCAAGCCTTCGCGCCTGTCAAAGCTGGTGCTGGCCCACGCCATTTCAAAATTCATCCGAACAATGAATTTGCTTATGTCATTAATGAATTAGATGAAACGGTGACGGCTTTTGCGTTTGATAAAGCGCAAGGCACGCTGCAAGAAATCCAAACAATTTCGACGTTGCCAACAGATTTTACGGGCACGAGCTATTGCGCCGATTTGCATATTCATCCTTCAGGAAAGTTTTTGTACGGCTCCAATCGCGGGCACGACAGCATTGTTGTTTACGCAATAGATCAAAATACAGGCAAGCTTACGTTCATCGAACACGTCAGCACGCAAGGCAACTGGCCGCGCAATTTTGCGGTTGATCCGACCGGACAATTTTTGCTCGTAGCCAATCAGAACACTAACAATATTGTGATTTTTCGCATTGATCCGAATACGGGTAAGCTGTCGCCGACAGGAAAGTCGGTTGAAATCACCCAACCCGTTTGTCTGAAATTGATTCCCACTCTTTCATAAGAACTTGAGTGTCTGCGTACTTTTTGTTGCTCTGTTTGCGTCGCACAAGTGCAATCGCCAGAAAGCACACACGAAAGACGGGCGAAAATGGCGGCTTTACCTACGACACAGGAACGATGAACGCTTGGTTGCCTGGTTGTAAAACTTTTGACGGATTTCAATAAGCTGTGAGTCTCATGAGGACAATTACCTAGGCTTTCTTCATCTCGGCTGCATCCTGATTCTACTCAAAACTTATTTTAGAGATAATTTCTATATAATATAAAAGAAATTGCGCGCGGTTACGCTCAATGCTATATTCTATCTTGTTCTTATAAAAGGCCGTTACACATTATTATACAAAGCGCAACCTTCATTAAACAGGATGTGGATGGTTTGATTGTAATTAGTTGTCAGCTTACAAGCACTCCCTCAAACAGTTTTCTTTAGGTTTGATGATTCTTTTTACAGCCAAACTAAGGGCTGCACTTTAGATTCTGCCTTGAACTTTGCGTTGAGCAATTGGGCTGGATTTTTAACCAGAAAGGCACGAATAATGTCACCACTATTGAGTAACTCAGTAGGGTATTTTAACGCATACTAAGCAATAGAAGTGGTTGCTGTGCTATTTAGACTTTCGGCTTATGAGCAATTGATTAAGAAATAAATGGAAATTGCCCTATTGGCTAAGTGAAAAATAAGACACTTAAAGTAAAGACTATCCCATGAATAATTCCGAAAAAAGCATTCGTGTTTTCTTGATAGACCAACAATCTATCGTACGAGCAGGTTTGCGCATGTTAATTTCCAGTCATTCTGGGTTTGTCGTGATTGGGGAAGCTGTCAGCTATAGTGATCTTTCAACGTTTGTTGAGAAGCCCGACATTATCCTCTTGGACATCAACTCGCTTGATCTGCAAGAAATTTCGAAGGCCATTCCCAAACTACTTTCAACAGGAGGAAACGCTCATGTTTTGCTGCTCACCGACAATGAGGATCGGGAAGCAACTCTTAAGGCGTTGCGTTTAGGTGCGATGGGTCTCATTAATAAAAATGAATCCGCCGAAACCTTGCTCAAAGCAATAGAACGCGTACATGCAGGTGAGGTTTGGATAAATCGTTCATTGATGGCGCAAGTAATCGGTGGACTCTGGCAAGCCAAGCTAGGACAGAATGGTAGTCAAGACCCGGAGGAGATAAAAATTGCGGCGTTGACAGAACGTGAGCGTGAAGTCGTAACCTTGATTGGAGAAGGGCTACGAAATCGTCAAATTGCTGCGCGTCTTTTCATTAGCGAAATTACTGTACGCCACCATCTAACTTCCATTTTTGATAAATTAGGTGTTTCAGATCGTTTCGAGCTGGCGATATATTCCTATCGCCACGGCTTGGCTAAACTGCCAATTTGAAATTTCAGTGCATAAAATCCTATGCTGTGAGCAATGAATGATAGGGGAATCCCTGATATAAAAAGGCACAAATCATGTGACAATCAGATACTGCGATGGAAGTTTTTATAAACCTTATCGTAGTGCAATTTCGTCTTGATACTTTATTATAAAGAAAATGTCTTTATATTTCCTTTAGTTAGGAACTAAGGTGGCCTGTTAGAGGAGATGTATCCAGTCAATAAAATTGTATAGTCCGGCACAATTAGGCTATATGGAAATGGGCGCCTACTGTTGACGAAAATGGGCGTAATGACCGATGCATGAAATCATTTTGACTTGTATTTTACTGCTTGTTATGCTAGAATAAAGAACTGGAAATAAATTAAAAAAGTAAGCAACATGGTCGGGAATGTTAACTTCACCTCATTGATTTAATGGCGAGGTATCACTTCTCAGTCTACCTCAACTCAAAGCTGGTAATTAAAATATTTCTGTGTTCGTTGCTTCGTAAGATTAGAATTACAGGTCAATCACTGTAGACCTCTCTAAATAACAGCCGGCAAGCTGGGCCTTTCAAGTGATGGGTGTACCTTTAACACTTGTTACTTCGCTACCAGCTACTCCCCCTTCCTTAAAGAAAGATAGTGCTTGAGCTTGGTTGCTTTAGCCTAAAGCTGAAGCGCTGAAGCAAGGGGAAATGCTCTTGAAGGGGTTAGCTTGTTCGCTGCTAATAACTTCAGTTACCTTCAGTATTGTTTAGTAACGAAAAGAAGTCTTTGCCTGAAGATCATAGTGGGAGTTTCATGATTGCAAAATCTCGTCACCAAATAGCTTGGATGGCGATGCTCATGGGAGAATGGCTCAGCCTCTCTGTCCCGTGTCGGGCGAATTCGATAAATCTTTCATCACTTTCGCGAGAACCGTTTTTTCTGTTGTTGTTGGGATTGCTATTGTTTGGTGTTGCTATCGGTTTACGTAAGAACACGGTACGCAAAATCAAACACTTGTTAACGGAAAAGAGGGTTCCTCCCCATAGCCCTGTGCTAAGGGGAACCCAACGATCACAAAATTTTAGAGGAACAAATGGGTAAGATCAGACCGCGACAACTCACCGAATTTCTGGAGATTATCTGGCGGCGTAAAGGTATCGCTATTTTAATCGCTGGAGGAATGTTGCTTGCAACATTCCTCGTGATTGAGCGCTTGCCGGATGTTTATGAATCGCGGGGTATGGTGATTGTTGCTGCAAAAAACGGCGATGATTTGCAAATTGTTATGACACAAATCACCGCAGCTACACAACAATTAACCAGCCAGACAAATCTGAATGCACTTGTTAGAAAACTCAATATTTATCCAAGCCTCAGCACCGACGAAGCTATTACGAAATTGCAAAAGACGATTAAAACGGAAACCAAATTTCGCGGGTTTTACCCGGATGGGCCGGAATCATTTACGATTTCCTATCGTCACACTGATCCCCGCATAGCACAAAACGTGATGACTGAGCTGGTCTCTGTGTTCGATTTTTCTAATGCGAATGCCCGCAAACAAGCTAGCGAAGAATTGCAAGCAGTGCATAATGAACTCACACAGGTTGAGCAGCAACTACAGCAAATTACTAATGCTAATGCTCAGGAAAATGCCAATCGTCCTGCAAAAACAAAGCTTGATGCGGTCGCAGTCAATACACAGCGATTCACTACATCGGCGGCGATTGCTTCGCTTAATGACAAGCAATTTGGCTTGGAAAAACAAATCGCAAATCTAAAAAAACAAATTGATGACCAACAAAAGATGGTGAAGCGAACAGCACCACCGGCGAATCCGCGTAATGCACAGGGGCCTTTGTTGGTACGCAAAGCAGAGCTTGAGGCGTCGCTCAAAGAATATGCGACGCAGTACACCGAGAAAAATCCCAAAGTCCAGCAAGCGCGCATACAACTAGCTGAAGTCAACCGTCAGTTGGCGACGTTGACTGCTAATAATGATGTTGATCCAGCAACTGTAGTTTCCATTGAGGCCCAGGAATTGCGCACCCAGCAACGGGAGTTGGCGCGTTTGGAAACAGAAATAGAAGTTACTGAGCGAGAATTGGAAAGAAAAAAACAATTCCTGGCTACGTTACCTATCCTTGATCCGACGACCGCTTTCACGCGGGAAGAATCGCCTGGTGGGCAAACTATCGTAAAAGATTTCAGCAGTTCGGTCTATTCCAGTTTAAGTGAGCGCCATAAATCCTTACTGACACGGCAGGAAAGATTGCAAAAAGTGTTAATGGTGGGACCAGGTATTTTTCAGGTAATGGATCAGCCGACAGTTTCCCAAAAGCCTGTTGCCCCTAATCGAAAGCTGTTGCAATTGCTGGGGCTGGCGGTGGCATTGTGCATAGGATGTCTGATAGCTTTAGCGCTTGAAATTCCGCAAGTATTGCGATTACAGGATGAACGCGATGTGGAATATTTCCTTGGTACTCCTATTCTGGCTATGATCCCTGAAACTCTAGCACCTGCAGAAGGGAATCGCGTGCAGCGCTTACATTTTGCACGCGGGATTTTGCTGGTGTTTGGAGCCGCATTATTAGTGCCTGTTTTTTATTTTGCGCTTGATTTTGTACTCAAAAGTACAAATCTCTTTCAATTTATAGGTAATCGTTAAGCAAATGGATGCTCCGCAGGCGAAGTGTTACGGAGAAAAATGTAATGAGAGAAATATATAAAGCTGGGCAGCAGGATGATGACGCGTCAATCGTAGCAATGGACGAAGAAGGAATGCATGGTGAACCAAATGAGCAAAGCAACCATTTAGCATTGACGAATAGGCGAATCATAGAAGCAGCAGAACGCAATAGGCTGACTCGGTCAGCTTTTAATGTTGCCACGCTCAGGGATGCCGAGCGCTTCAAGCGCGAAGAAAATCCCGCCCACCATCAAGAGTTAGTGCGAGCGCGGCGCGGTATGACGCTTGACCCGGAGCGAATGGCAGCTTCTTTGGTCATGCTACAAGACCTGCCTTTGCCAGAAGTGGAACAGCAATATCGGCGCTTGGCAATGAGCTTAATTACCGCTGCTACCTATCGTTCCCTGCGGCGTGTACTGTTTGTCTCAGCGCAGCATGGAGAAGGACGCACCAGCGTCATGCTAAATGTCGCAGGTGCATTAGCCCGCGCTAAAATGCGTGTATTAGTGGTGGACAGTGATTTTCTGCGCCCGTCAGTGATGCGGTTGCTTGGCATTGAAGCCGAAACCGGCATTGCAGAAGTTATAAACGGAAATCGTCCGCCGGGTGAAAGTGCAGTCCTTTTGCGCCCATTCGATATTACTGCGCTTGTGGCAAGATCTGCATTGGATAATCCCGCCGAAATTCTTGCCGCCCCGGAATTCCGCGAAATCCTGGATCTGTTTGAGCCGGATTTCGATTTCATTTTGTTTGATTCGCCGCCGTTGTTGGATTCCGCCGATGCAAATTTACTTATGCGTTTTGTCGACACCGCCTTGATGGTGGTTCGCCCCGATACAACAACTGCCGCAAAGATGGCGCAGGCGGTGGCACTAATGTCACGAGAAGACATTTCAGGTGTCGTAATGAATCGGGTTACACGCAAAGGCTTGCATAAAAAATAGGAGGTTATGATGAGAAACAAAGATTGTTGTCCCAAAAGCATTCTCGTAGCTCTGTTATGCTTGAGCAGCCTCAGTGCATTAGCGCAGAACCCCGTTACGTCGCAGGCAAATAATGAAAAACCTGCTTCGCGCGAACAGGTAACATCGGAACCAATCGCCGCACCGACCAATAAACCCGAAGAGCAAAGCTTTCAGGATATTTATCGGCGCTTTCACACTAATTACAAGCTCGGCCCTAATGATGAAATCGCAGTGCGTATTATAGGGCAACCAGATTATTCGCTTGAGAAAGCAAAAATTTCCCCAGTGGGTCGCATCTTTCATCCATTGCTCGGTGACATCGAAGTCGCAGGTCGTACTATTCCGCAATTAACGGAAGAGTTGACGAAAGATTTGAGTGAATACTTACTGAATCCCAAGGTCAGTGTTTCTTTGCTGGAAACGAAAAGCGCTAAGATCGGCGTCTTGGGCGAAGTTGTACATCCCGGCATTCTTGTGATGAATGAGCCAATGACTGTGCTTGATGCAATCAAAGCTGCTGGCGGCATTACGGAATATGGTGACAAGTCGAATGTTATTGTTTATCGGCAAGCAGATGGTGGGAAAATTAGCCCGCACGAAATCAATTTGAAAAAATTACTTGCCGGAAAAACTGCTCCCGGCGAGAACTTAGAATTACAACCGGGCGACACTGTGGAAGTGCATGGCAATACGAAGAGAAAGGTCGCTTTTATTGCGTCTCTTACCAGTTTGGGCGGCTTCATGACCTATATAGGCAAAGGCCGTTAATCTCTTATGTTGAGGGTTTCAATATTATTGGTTAGTTATCAATAAAACGAAAACGAAAATGCGAATTTGTCTATGCCGTACGGATACGATAAATATGAATTCACTACATAGTAAACAGTCTCACTCTTTTACTAGCTCTAACACATACATAACGGAGGGAGACCAAGATAAGACTGTAATTACGAGAAGTAGCAACGTGATGAGCAAGAACTCGATAGCAGAAACCCCGCTTGCAGTTTTTGTGCGCGAGCGGCTGGTCGAACTTGGACTAAAACAGGCGGATTTCTGCCGTCAGAATACGTTCGATCAGGGGATGCTTTCGCGCATTCAAAATTCGGCGAGTTTTAACCTTAATCTGGAAAGTGTTTTGAAGTTGGCAGTGGGTCTGCGTGTATCACCTGTCACCATTCTAGGGTTGATTGGACGCCTTGATTTAAATGATTTGGTTATTGTCGCGTATGCTATAGATAAACCTAACCAACCTAACGTTTCGGCCCCATTTCAAGTGAGGAAAAAATATGATGGCTGAAATAGTTTTTTTCGCCGCAATTGCAATGATTTTATATAGTTATGTGGGTTATCCCGTATTACTGATTTTTCTCAGTTACCTCTTTCCTAAGCAAACGCGCCGCGCTGATATTACCCCGCGCCTTTCGCTCATCATCACGGCGCGAAATGAAGAAAGCGACATCCGTGCCAAGCTTGAAAACGCGCTTTCGCTTGATTATCCGCGCGAGCGCTATGAAATTATTGTTGCTTCTGATTGCTCGACTGACCGCACCGACGATATTGTCCGCAGCTTTGCAGATCGAGGTGTGATCCTTTATCGAGAGAAGCGACATTACGGTAAAACCATTACCCAAAGTCAAGCTGTCAAGCATTCTACTGGGGAAATTCTGGTTTTTTCCGATGCCACGACCCATTATGAAAATAAGGCGTTGCGCGCCATTGTACGTCCCTTTGCTGACCCCGAAATCGGTTGTGTCGCTGGGCAATTGATTTACATTGATCATTCAACGTCAACTGTTGGCAAGGGGTGTAGTTCATACTGGAATTACGAAAAACTCATCAAATCCTTCGAGAGCCGTCTAGGATCGTTAATTGGCGTTAGTGGTTGTCTTTATGCAGTGCGCCGAAGCTGTTATGCAAAACTTCGGGACGACATGATTGATGATTTTGTAGTGGCTTCGGAAACCCGCGCGCAAGGGCTTCGCACAGTGTATGAGCCAGAGGCCATTGCCTTTGAACATACAAACAAAGGATATCGCGATGAATTCAAAATGCGCGTGAGAGTTATCAAACAAACGCTCAACGCGCTGGCCCGGTATCGTCTATTACTTAGCTGGCGCGAAAACCGCAGCTTTGCTTTTCAAATGATTTCGCACAAAGCGATGCGTTACCTCGTACCGTTCCTTTTGATAATTGCATTTGCTGCAAACTATGCGCTGGCTGATGCGCATGTCTTTTCTGCTATTTTGCGCGGCGATTATCGGTTTGGGACAGGTTCGCTCAAGACGGGATTATTTACGCTTAGCTTTGTTGGGCAATGTATCTTTTATTTGGCCGCAGTGTTGGGTTATTTACTGAATAAAGTCAAAATCAAAAAACTTGGGCCTTTGGCTATACCAGTTTATTTCGTGCTGGTAAACCTTGCCGTAATTGTCGCCGTGGTGAAATCTATCAGTGGCGAAAATTATGCAGTGTGGGAACCAGTCCGTGAGCCTGGCAAGGCAGATATAGACCCACTTCATAATATGGCACGCGGATAACAAGAATTTGGAATTTACGCATATAACTTTACTCTCAACCATATGCGGGATTGCAAGAAAAGGGCAATTAGATACGCACAAGTATCACCTTGCAGGGGGGTACTATTAGTAGGGAGCCCTCATTAGTTAGAAGACAGAAGTGAGTTTTATTGAAGAGAGCAATTGATTGCTTTTTGCCAGATCGCTATGAAGCGCAACGTGAAACAAACTGCCCTTAATGTGATGCTCAAAGCTGGCGTCTTTGCCCCTTTCCGAGTGGCGCATCAAACGCAAGCACTTATTCTTTGCTACCACCGGTTCAGCCAGCAGGAAGAGATCAGAAAAACTCCGGCGCAATTGTTGGCTGAAAATATAAAGTACTTAAAGAAGCATTACACTATTGTCGCTCTTTCTGAGATCGCAAGACGAATTCAGGCCGGAAAATCTCTTCGCGGTCTCGCTGCTATTACAATAGATGATGGATATTCGGATGCTTACGAAGTAGCGTTTCCAACTCTACGTCAGTACCAAGTTCCTGCGACGCTTTTTGTGATGACAGATTTTCTCTCTCGGAAAGCGTGGCTCTGGACAGACAAGCTGCGTTACGTTGCTCTAACAACAAACGCAAACGAATTGCTCACTACAATTAATGGTCACACAAAACGCACGCCATTAAACGGGCGCTATTCGCGTATTACGGCATCAGATCAAGTTAATGAAAAGCTCAAAGCTTTGCCCGATGCCGTAAAAGAACAGGAACTTGAGCGTATTGCTCAACAGCACGGCGTGACGCTGCCGACCTTGCCGCCAGGTGAATTCGGTGCCATTACTTGGGAGCAAGCGCGTGAGTTGGATGCGTACGGGATAGAAATTGAATCACATACCGTCACACATCCGATCCTCACTCAGGTAGACAGTAAACGGTTAGGCTTCGAAATGAGTGAATCACGGCGGGAACTTACAAACCAACTGGGACGAGATGTGCGGCTTTTTTGTTATCCCGACGGGGCTTATGACGCGCGTGTGCGGGTTGCCGCTGCGCAGGCGGGCTATACGTGTGCAGTAACAACGCAACATGGGCTCACCGATAAGAACAGCGATTTACTAACATTGCGTCGTGTGCACGGTGAAGCCGATCACGCGCATTTTGTACAGGCGACAAGCGGGTTTGAAGCATTCAAACTTAGATGGATTAAACGGACAGGGCGGGGATAATGCCCTTATCTCACATGGGCGAGGCAGTAATATCAAGTCAGTCTTTTAGGAGGTCGTTGATGCGAGGCAAAAAAAGCAAAAGCCTACTTTCTCAACCAAGTGTAACTGGGTCTGCAACTCTTTGGCGGTCAGTTGAATCATCCTTAACGCGACAAGGTATTTTGTTTGAGAAAGCGAACAGTGAGAATAAGAGAATAAACCCTACGGATGAGCTTAACCAGCAACCCCAAGCTGTACGCCTACCTTCGCTTTACATCACGCCAGTACCGCTTGCGGATGGAATATCCGAGCAGAATGATTGATCCGTTGAGGCCTCACAGATGGTAGTAAAAGTTGCACAATTGAAAAAACTTAGCAACCTGCATGAACTACGAGTGCGTGGTTGGCAGGAGTTTAGCAAGTTGCGCGACCGCACGTTTAATGCGCATCCAACAGAAATGGGCGACGAGACTTTGTACAAAGCATTCGCGCCTGCGGCACGTAATAGCTCAGGTGAAGGGACGGCAGCCCTTTTGCTTAATAGGTTGCGAGAAAGAAATCATTTGTTTCTCCCAGCGCTCAAAGCGCGTGCCGCACTCGTTGAAACGATGCGGCGGCGTTTCCCTGTAGAACATGAAGCGATTATTACGAGTGCCGAAAAAGCTTGTTCTGGGAAGTTCGATTTACTTGGGTACAACGATTTAGATTTTGGAAACCCGATTGACTGGCACTTGGAGCCCCGTGTTGGAAAACGTACACCGCTGATCCATTGGAGCAAAATAGACCCGGTCAAGCCTGTTGAGGCACTGGATCCGAAGATCGTTTGGGAATTGAGTCGCCACGCCCACTTTGTCACTCTTGCCCAGGCTTATTGGCTGACGGGCGAGCAACGTTTTGTCAAAGAATTTGTCCAACAAACCGACGCGTGGATTGATGCCAATCCCGTTGGAATCGGCATCAATTGGGCATCAAGTATCGAAGTCGCGTTTCGCGCGATTGCTTGGCTTTGGGCAATTCATTTGTGTGCGGACTCAGAATGGGTAACGCCAAAGTTCATTACGCGGGTCGTCAAGTCACTGCTTGAGCATGGGCAACATATTGAGAAATATCTCTCGACCTATTTCAGCCCCAACACCCATCTAACGGGCGAAGCTTTAGGGCTCTTTTATATCGGAACGGCGTTGCCTGAACTCCGCAATGCTGAGCATTGGCGCACGCTGGGATTACAGATTTTATTGGAGCAATTACCACGGCACGTGCGCGCTGACGGAGTTTATTTCGAGCAAAGTTCGTACTATCACCGCTACACGACGGATTTTTATTTGCATTTGTACGCGTTGCTCCAAGCTAACAAAATTTACTTATTGGATTCGGACAGGCAATTGTTGTGGCAGCGATTGGAACTGCTTTACAAGCACTTACAATGGATTCAACGACCCGATGGCACTTCGCCATTATTTGGGGACGACGATGGTGGGCGATTGCTCAAATTAGCGCCGCGAGCAAGTAATGATTTTCGTGACACCTTGGCGACCGGAGTATTGCTTTTTGAACGCGCTGATTGGAAGTATGTCGCGGGCGATGCGCCCGCTGAATTGCTATGGCTTTTCGGTGTGGAAGGATTAGCACGGTATGACGAGGTAAAGACTGTATCGCCCACGCCCAAAGCGCGTGCATTTGCGACCAGTGGTTATTTCGTGATGCGTAGCGGATGGGAACGGGCGGCTAGTTTCGTGCTGATTGATTGTGGGCCGCATGGTGCCGAGACTGGGCCAGGACACGCTCATTCCGATTTGCTTTCGCTGGAGTTTGCCGCAGGCAATACAACTTGGATCGTTGATCCAGGCACGTTTGTTTACGGCGTAGATGAGGCAACGCGCAATTGGTTTCGTTCGACGGAAGCTCATAATTCTGTGGTGGTAGACGGGCAGCCGCAAGCGCAACCGGGGGTGCCGTTTGCGTGGCGCACAAAGACTGATGGCGAGTTACTTGAGTTTAAAGACAGTGAGACTTGGGCTGTCCTAGAAGGCTTGCACCAAGGCTATGCGTCATTGAGCGATCCGGTGACTCATATGCGTTCTGTTTTGTTATTGCGGGACACAACAGCACCTTGTTTGTTTGTGAACGACAACTTTACAGCGCAAGCACAACACAAATACACGCTTCGCTTTCATTTGACTCCAGATTGCACTACCCGCGCCGTTAACAATCGCGTCGAGGCGCAAACGCCAAATGGCGAGATGCTCGTGATCACAGTGTTCGCCGCAGGCAAAGTGCAAGGCAAAGTGCAAGCGCGGATCGAAGATGGTTGGGTGTCAAGCTGTTATGGTCAACGTGCGGCTGCACCAGTAGCAGCGTTTGAAATTTCCAGCGAAGGCCCCACAACGATTACTTCGGCGCTGGTGTGTGCTTTTAGTTAACATCCTTGATGGCTTGACTGGTACCGTTTAGCGAAGACAGCTTAAATGGTGCGGCCTCGGATGAAATAAACTCGGGAAAAAGGCAAATATTTGGAATTAGAAATATAATAGGATGTACTCAAATTTTATGAAAAAAGTGCCGACCAATACGGCCTTGAACGAACGCTGTACAGAAATGTCGCTGTCTTTGGTAAGGATTAAGTGCGGCAAATCATCGTCGGGTTCGTTCTTCTGTGATTTCGACCTGCCTGCACCGGATAATGATCTGGAAATGCAGAAGAGATCATATACCAAACCGACTACTCTCCTCTTGCTTACCTGTAAGTCGGTGTGGTTCCAACATCAAACTGATAGGGTAGTGGAATGTTAATGCGTTAATGCAATGCTTGCTCGCAGGTTGATTATCAGCAAGCTCAGCGTCAAGCTCGTGCCCTTCAACGCAAACAGTACAGCCTTAATTCCGTCAGGCCGAAAAAGATCAATGGCTTATTGACTGATGGTCTCCCCGAGATTTTTTGTTGACCCCGATCCCCTACGCTAGCTGAGCGTGGAAAAGGGCGACCGTTTGTTTTCCGGTACAGCAAACCGTTGGAAGCAAGATGTAGGGATGTGTCAGTAAAGAATGGAATTTTGGAGTTATAGGAGCAAAGACAGTGAAACTAAGTATCTTTGGTCTAGGTTATGTGGGTTGCGTGTCAGCAGCTTGTTTTGCGGCGGCTGGTCATGAAGTGATTGGTGTGGATGTAAATCAGGTGAAAGTGAACATTATCAATGACGGCCTCAGCCCAATAGTCGAACCGGGCGTGGACAATTTGATTGCCGCCGCAGTCAAAGAACAAAGGCTGAGCGCTATGACGAATGTTGCCAAAGCTGTGGCGGAGTCGGATCTGTCGCTGGTCTGTGTCGGAACACCAAGCAATCATAATGGCAGCCTTGACCTGAGTTATATCAAGCGTGTTTGTCAGGAGATTGGTGCGGCGCTGGAGAAAAAACAGACCTATCACATTGTAGCGATTCGCAGCACGATGCTTCCCGGCACTATTGCCAGCATCGTTACACCGACACTTGAAGTCTATTCGGGAAAACGCGCTGGGCAGGGGTTCGGCGTGGCGATCAACCCTGAATTTTTGCGTGAAGGCACTTCGATTCATGACTTCAATCATCCACCGTTTACACTCATTGGCGCGGATGATGAAGATACTGCTGCCCCCTTGCGGCGGCTCTACGCGCATCTTGATATGCCTGTTTTGACCGTCGGAATCAAAGAAGCCGAGATGGTCAAATACACCTGCAACTCTTTCCATGCGCTGAAGGTGACGTTTGCGAACGAAATCGGAATGCTTGCAAAAGCACTAGGCGTGGACAGTCATCGCGTGATGGAAGTGTTTTGTCAGGATACAAAATTGAACCTCTCCCCTTATTATTTGAAACCGGGCTTTGCCTTTGGGGGATCCTGTTTACCAAAAGACCTGCGTGCACTGAATCATAAGGCGAAAGAGTTGGATGTTAGTTTGCCGATGCTCAGCTCAATTCTGCCAAGCAACCAACTTCAGATTGAGCGAGCTGGTGATTTAGTTCTGCGGACGGGCTGCAAGAAAGTCGGCGTATTGGGGTTGAGTTTCAAGCCCAATACGGACGACTTGCGCGAAAGCCCCTTAGTGACATTGGTTGAGCGGCTGCTTGGCAAGGGCTTGAAGTTGTCCATCTACGACCGTGAAGTCGAATTAGCGCGCTTATTCGGAGCTAACAAAGAGTTTATCGAAAACGAAATCCCCCATATTTCATCTCTGATGCGCAAAGAGTTGCAAGAAGTCATAGATAACTCTGAAGTCATTATCATTGGTAAGAAAGATGAAGAGTTTCGGGCGATTGCTGAAGCAAGCGGGCGCGTAATTATTGATTTAGTTCGACTGATTGAGCGCGAAGAGAAACAGGAGAATTATCAGGGTATCTGCTGGTGAAAAAGGCAGACTGGCATTACGAATAATGGATACGACCACTATAACAACTGAAAACGCCGCTGAGTCTCAAGGACTGACGCAACGCGCCGCTCTGCTGATGATGGCGAATGTGATTGCTACTGCAATTTCATTTGCACTGCCACCAGTACTCACGCGGGTGATGAGCGTTCCTGATTACGGTTTATATAAACAAGCGTTTCAGATCATGGCCTCAGCACTTGCTTTGCTTAATTTACAGGTCGCGGTGAGCGTCTTTTATTACTCAGCGCGCGAGCCTGCCAAAAAACTTCAGGTGGCGCTCAACGTCATACTTTTTTATGGACTGGTTGGGGCGACTATTTTCTTGGTGTTTTTGGTCTGGCCGACTTGGGTAACATTGATTTTTCACGGTTCTGATTTAGTGCCACACATTCCGCTGCTGGGGTTTGCAATTCTGTGTTCATTGGTCTCGACGAATCTTGATGCTGTGCCGATTGCTGCTGGAGAAGTTGGAAAAGCTTCTGTGTTGATTGTTCTCTCCCAACTTTCCAAAGCCATCGTGATGATTGTCGCGGGGCTGGTCTTTGGAAGCCTCACCGCGATTCTGGTTGCGTCTGTGATTCAAAGCCTGGTGCAGATCGCCTTTATGGTGATCTACATTCGCGGACATTACGGACGATTCTTCGTCGCGCTTGACTGGCCGCTCTTCAAAGCGCAGATCGGGAACGCGCTGCCGTTTGGCGTGGGCGGTATTGTAGCGATTGTGCAAAACGATATGCACAACTATTTTGTCTCGCACTATTTTGACTCAGCAAATTTTGCTGTTTACGCCGTCGGCTGTTTTCAACTGCCGTTGCTGGGGATGCTGACGGGCTCGTTCGCCAATGCGCTGAACCCGGATTTGGCTAAACACAAAGAGGCGGGCGATCATCAGGCGATCATCAATCTTTGGATGGAAGTGATCTGTAAGCTGGCCTTCTTTTTCGTGCCGACCTTCGCGGTGTTGTTCGTTCTACGGCACGAATTTATCACGGTGCTCTACACCGCAAATTATGCTGCTTCAGCGCCAATTTTCGCTATTTACCTTGTCAACATGCTGCTGGGGATCGCTATGCACATGCATATTTTGCGGCTCTTTGAGCAGCTAAAATTCTTCCGGCTGAAACTTTATATGGCGCTCATCCCTGTGACGTTAGGAGCACTCTACCTTGGATTGCAGGCAGGCGGATTGCTGGGCGTAGCTATCGCTGCGGTCTGTGTACAGATACTCGATTTTATTATCACGATGACCATGATCGTGCGGGAGTTAGGCGTATCACGACGTGATCTTTGGCAACTCGTACCAGTGCTGAAGATTGCAACGGCAGCGGCAGCAGCGGCACTGATTACTCTGGTGGTCAGATATGCACTTCGGCCCGCGCATGCCCCTCTTATATTCATAGTCTGTGCTACGGTCTATGGCCTTTCTTATATGGGAATGGCTTTTGCCTTAGGAGCGGTTAGTGAAGCGGAGAAGGCTGATTTGCGTAAGCTCTGGCAGAAGTTTTTTCGCAATCGTTTAGCGCGCGCGCGCGCTACTTCTGCGACTGAATGTTAGGTATGACATGAACATTTGGAGTACAAAATCAAATAGCCTAAACCCCAGAGTCGGTGTGTTGTTCAGACGAAAGAGGCCCGTAGGGATGCAGGCTTTTGCCGCCCTTCCAGAAGCAATGAACTTGGACTCGGACTCGCACGGCAAACATCCAATTGCCTTCGCATGTCTTTTTCTGGTTATGGTGTTGATGTATGTTCGTCCACAGGAAATCATGCCCGAAGTGTTTGGATATCTGCCAGTAGTCAAAATTGCGACTATCCTGACTATGCTAATTTACAGCGTCTCCAGGCTTAATGCAGGAGAGCGATTGATTAGTTGGTCGCTTGAGATGAAGATGGTTATGGTGATTGGGGCTTTGGGATTGATTTTCCTACCGTTCGCGGCCTCGCCACAAGATAGCTTTAACATACTGTTCGACCCTTTTATCAAGACGATCATCATCTTTGTCATGCTGGTCAACTTGGTTGATACGCGTGCGCGGCTGTATTCATTGCTGCAAATTCTGGTGGTTTGCGAAGTCCTCTACGCCTTTAGCGCGATCAAGACTTTTCTCGAAGGTGGTTATGGCGAGTCTGCGTCATTTGATCATCGCATTCAGGGTTGGGGAACCATGTATGGCAATCCGAACGACTTTGCCTCAGCACTCAATCTCATGTTGCCCTTCGCGGTGATCTTCGCACTACGGCGACAGGGATGGGCGCGACTTTTCTATTTCGCCTGTGCTGGCATCAGCGCGCTTGGTGTTTTTGTTACCTTCTCGCGTAGCGGATTCATCGGGTTAGTGGCAAGCGGTTTCCTCCTGCTCTGGAAATTCTCGCGTGGTAATCGCGTGCGAGTGATATTGGCTACAGTAATCGTGGCAGGGGTTTTGCTAATAGCCTCCCCGGGCAAATATATGGCTCGCCTCAGCACGATTTTCAATCCAGCAACAGATACGACCAATTCGGCGCAGGAACGACAGGTGTTACTGAAACTCGCAGCAGAATTGGCCGTTAAGCGTTCAATCATTGGTATCGGAATGGGCAACTTTCATATCTACTCAATTCATGAAAAAGCTGCCCATAACTCCTTTCTTGAAACTGCTGCCGAATTGGGGATTGGCGGTTTCATTGCCTATCTGACCTTGATCTTTGCGCCTATCCGTTCGCTCAGACGAATTGAGCGCGAAACGAGACAGGGTGGTACCAAGTCTGACCGAGAAATGGAAGTACTTAGTATCTGTTTCCAAGCTTCCTTCATCGCTTACATAATTTATGGATTTTTCGGATCAGTTCAGTACCTCAACTCGCTCTATTTTGGTGTTGCTTATGTGGTAGCGTTCAGGCAAATCCATGCCGCAGAACAACCCGCAATTGCTAATACCGAAACATTAGAATTTGGCTCTTGGGCAAGGCTGAAGAAGGGAACGCTTTGGGAGTCGCAACCAGTTCATCAGAATTTACTGACAGGAGACAATCGCCAGCTTCAGGAAAGGTGAAGGCTTTCAGATATTTATGGATAGTTTGGTCAGAACAACTCGTGATTGGTTGTCTATCAAGGCCCTGGTACCGTCTACGCACCTTTTGCAAATGGCGCGTAGTGCGCGACAGGAACGGTCGGTTTATTTTGCCAGTATGAAGTTTCGGCGGGAAGCCGCTACGTTGAATCGTGCCCAGAAAGAGACCTGGATGCTCAACCGCTTGCGATTTACTGTGCGTCGCGCCTACAACGAGACGGCCTATTATCGTGAATTATTTGATCAAATCGGATTCGATCCGCAGGACGATTTTAGTTTCCAGGATTTTTCCCAATTGCCAGTATTGGGCCGTGAGGATGTGCAGCGCGCCGGAAAACGAATTGTTTCAAGTGCGATCCCTCCAGAGCAATTACGCCGCGATGCGACTGGGGGGTCAAGCGGAACTCCGACCGAAATTTGGATGGGGCCTGAAGAGCGAGGCTGGCGCGAAAGTTCAGGCGAGACTTTTATGCAGCGGCTTGGATTACCCCTCGGAACGCGGATTGGATATTTCTGGGGGCACCATCTTGATCCATTGATGACAGACAGCTTACGCATGCGCGTACATTGTTTTATCAACAATACTAAGACGTTCAATTGCTTCCGACTCTCGCCAGAAGTTTTTGAAAGTTACCATCGAGAATTTGAGCGGTGGCGGCCAACTTGTATCGTCGCTTATGCTGCTGCGCTTGGTCACTTAGCGGAGTATGTGTTGGAGCGTGGCTATCGACCAAATTATCCAACCCGTTGTTTTGTGACAGGGGCAGAAAAACTCATACCGCATCATCGGAAACTTATCGAAGAGGCTTTTGGTAAGCCCGTGCATGAACGGTATGGGAGCCGCGATGTGGGTTATATCGCATATCAGATGAACCCGGCGCAATCGTACGATTTTGAAATTGATTGGGCAGATTTGTTGCTCGAACCTGAAACGGAAGGGGAGGAATCATCCATCCTCGTTACTAAGTTGCATACCGATGGCATGCCGATGTTGCGCTATCGCATTGACGATGTCGGGCGTTTCCCCGCAGGGAGCCGCTCCGGGCATCCGACCTTTTTCCTGCACGAAGTTGTGGGCCGCGTTACGGATGGAATTTGGTTGCGCGATGGGCGCTGGATTCACGGTATTGAATTTCCCCACATGATGAAGGATCACCCAGTGCAGGAATTTATGTTGCTCCAACGTTCAGATTATTCCGTCCAACTCATGATCGTCCCGAAAAATGAGTTTGGAGAGGAGAGTCGGCGCAAGATTGAAAATATCGTGACAGCCAATCTGCCCGGCCTTGCCCTGCAGATAGAAATGGTCGAACAAGTGCCGCGCACTAAAGCTAGTAAATGGCGACCTGTGGTCAGTGAAGTTAAGAGCATCAAAGGAGAAATGCGATGACGGAATTGAAAATGCTCTCTGACCCATGTGTCGCAGCGGCGGCATTGCCCGCTGCTGTATACGAGGATGGATCAGGTCAGGTCAAAGAAGCCTTGGCACAAGTGGCACAGGAATTAGGTTGGTCGAATGAGGAACAAGGGCCATTCGGTAAGATGATTCCTCGTGGTGCACGCGTCCTCATTAAACCTAATCTTGTATTGCATGAAAACCAAGGGCCTTGGGGGATGGATCCCGTTGTAACTCATGCATCTCTGATCCGCGCCGTAGTCGAAGGTGTGTTGCGCGCTGAGCCAGCAGAAGTGCTAGTCGGAGACGCGCCGTTACAGGGCTGCGATTTTGACCGCCTTATGAGTATCACAGGGCTGGGCGAATGGGCTGAGGGACTGATGAAGGTGGAACCTCGATTCAAAGGCATCCGTGATTTCCGCCGAACCACTTGTGTTTTTGTGAATGGGGTACGATTGGCGGCTGAGAGTGTCCAGACAAAAGATAATTTCGTCCTTTTTGATTTAGGTCGTAATAGCTTGCTTGAACCAATCACGAGCGACCGCGATTCTTTCCGCGTCACTTGTTACGACCCGCGGTTGCTGGCTCGGACGCATACGCGCGGACAGCATCAATACCTCGTGGCAAGAGAGGTGGTCGAGGCAGATGTCATTATTAATCTCCCTAAGCTGAAAACACATAAGAAAGCAGGGATTACTAACGCGCTCAAAAATCTAATTGGGATCAATGGAAATAAAGAGTACTTGCCGCATCACCGCATTGGAGGATCAACCGGCGGTGGCGATTGCTATCCCAACAATAACCCGCTCAAGCGAGTTATTGAGTATACGTCTGATCGTGAGCATACGACCTCATCCCTCACTTTGGCGAAAGCCTGGCATAGCGTTGGCAAACAATTTGATCGAGCTGCGCGATTGATGGGGGATCAGTTAGGTGTTGAGGGGTCGTGGTCAGGGAACGACACAATCTGGCGGACCTGTCTGGACCTCAATCGGATTCTTTTATATGGCTGCCCGGACGGCACAATGAAGGACAAGCCGCAACGACAGGTGTTGCATGTCGTAGATGCAATTGTGGCGGGACAGGGCGATGGCCCGCTTTCTCCGCAGCCTCTTCCACTGGGACTGATATTGGCCGGGCAGAATGCGGCGGCGGTAGATTGGGTCGGGGCTTTTTTATTAGGCTACGATCCTAGGCGGATTCCTCTTACCCGTGAAGCCTTCGGGAATTTCTCGTGGCCTCTTACTGCATACGCGGCAACAGAAGTTGAATTTCTAAAAGGTTGGAAGAAAAACAAAACCGATAAAGCACTCGAAGAAGGAAGGGCACCTCTACCAGTCACTCACCCAATTGGCTGGCGGGATGCCGCACTCTCCGAGCTAAAAAGCAATGAGTAATTATGCTGAAAAAGCTGAAACAAGTAACTCTAAGCGGCCTTAAAAACTGTGGAGCATTTACGCTTGTGAGAGAGAGCAAATGGCGACAGGGGCGTCTGCTCATTCTCTCTTACCATGGAGTATCCTTGGAGGATGAGCATGAGTGGGATCCAGACCTTTTTATGTCGCCTGCTTATTTCCGGGCTAGATTGGAAATACTTAAAAAGCTCGGTTGTAACTTGTTGCCATTGGATGAAGCCCTTCAGCGGTTATACACCAATGATCTGCCTGAGAATTGCGTAGCACTAACGTTTGATGATGGTCATTATAATTTTTACAAAGAAGTGCATCCGCTTCTTAAAGAATTTAATTTTCCAAGCACCCTTTATCTAACCACGTTTTATGTGCACTACAATCGGCCTGTAATAGATTCAATACTCTCGTACCTTCTGTGGAAGGGGCGGGACGCAACACTTAACTTGCAAGAGGTCATCGGTCAGGAAGGGAAATTTGGGTTATCAAATAAGATTGCGCGTAACGCTGCCTATAACTGCCTCATTAAGTATGCTCGTCAACGAAATTTCTCCGCAGAAGAGAATGATGCCTTGGCTGCAAAGCTGGCAAGTCAGCTCAGGATTGATTACGAAGCTTTATGTGCTAAACGAATTTTGCATCTGCTTTCTGCTGCCGAGGTTAGGCAACTAGCCGCCGAGGGCGTAGATATTCAGTTACATACACATCGCCACTGCTTATCGTTTAATCGCGAATTATTTAATCAGGAGATAGCTGAGAACCGAATTAACATTCAAGGGATAACAGGAGCTTCTTCCACACACCTTTGCTATCCCGGCGGAATATATAGCGAGGTTTTTTTCCCTTGGCTTGAGCAGATGAATGTGCGTTCTGCTACAACGTGCGAGCCGGGTTTTGCTACGCGCGATACAAATCGCTTCTTACTACCTAGACTGGTTGACCATAGTTCATTATCTCCAATTGAGTTTGAAAGTTGGTTGACTGGTGTGGCGGCCTCACTGCCGCGCCGTCACAAAACGTATAATAATAAAAATAAACCACCCACATTTTTGGAGGAGAAAGGATTAAGGATTGGTGAAATTCAGAGTACTACAGCTAATAGGTAATCTTTATACAGGTGGATCGGAACGTCAGGCAGCGCAACTCACACAGTTACTGCTCAAAAGTTCGCACTATGAGGTTTTCGTTGCATGTATGGATTCGCGCGGAGAGTTAAGAAAAGACCTAGAGCAAATGGGTTTTAATACTATTCCTGCTTTTCCGATCAGGAGATTTTACGATCATACGATGATCATCCAACTTATTCGGTTCGCCTGGTTTTTGAGAAAGAATAAGATAGATATTGTTCATACACATGATTTTTATACCAACGTCTTTGGCATGGCTGGTGCCGCGCTGGCGGGTGTTCCAGTGCGCGTTGCCGCACGTCGGGAGACCGTCGGATGGCGTACGCCGGCTCAGAAATTTGTCGAACGTCGTGCTTATCAACTTGCCCATGCAATTGTCGCCAATGCACAGGCTGTCCAGCAGCATCTCATTGCAGAAGGGGTGAGAGGCGATAAAGTTGTGACGATTTACAATGGCCTACAACAAGAGCGGGTTACGACCAACCGAGACCGTGCAGCGGCGCTCGCTATGTTCAAGTTGCCTCAGCATGAGCAGCACCGTTTCGTCACTATTCTGGCTAACTTGGCACATCCTGTCAAAGATCATCCTACGTTTCTGCGTGCCGCTCAACGTATTCATCAAGCTGTTCCTGAAACACAGTTTGTACTGGCAGGAGAAGGGCCGCTCAAAGAAAAGATGAAGGCGCTCGCTGAAGAATTAGGGATAGGGGAAAACGTTTTTTTCACGGGGCGTTGTGAACACGTTGCCGAATTGCTGTCCTTTTCTGAGGTCTGCGTTTTAAGTTCGGTAGCGGAAGGGTTTTCAAACTCAATCCTTGAATATATGGGAGCTGGACGCCCGGTCGTTGCAACCAACGTTGGCGGCGCGTTAGAAGCAATTATCGAAGGAAAAACAGGTTACTTGGTCAAGCCCGGTGATGACGAGACAATGGCTCAACGCATTATCGAGTTATTGCGCAATCCAGTGCAGGCAAACTCTCTGGGCAGTTATGGACGGCAAGTCGTCGAAGATAAATTCTCTTGCACTGCACAACTTATACGAACCGAAAAGCTTTACGATCGGTTACTTACCCACGGCAAAGAATTGGGTGACAAAGAACAGAAAACTTTGATTGATTACCCAACTAATGATCGCGTGATAGCACAGCGTGAAGTCAGAACCGACTATGCAGATAAATACTAACAAAAATTTAGTAGAGAGGGGGGGCAATGTTACTAAAACGCAAGCTAGTGGCGCGCATAAATCGTATCCCCTTCATGGATAAACTTGTTTATATCGCCAAACATGGCCCCGCCCGCGGCTTGAAACGCCAGGGGGGGTTAGGGTGGTTACCCTCTATCGTTCCGCGCTTGCACGAATGGGACGCCGAGGAGGCATTTTTAGCCCAGATGGAGTGGCGAGGCTTAACGGTCTTCGACATTGGTGGCGATCAGGGACTCTTCACGCTTTTCTTCGCGCATCGAGTGGGCGAAGAAGGGCAAGTAATTGTCTTTGAGCCGAACCAACGTAGTTATCAGCGGATCAAGCGGAATGTGCAGCTCAATAGTTTCAATAATGTGCGGCTCATTCCGTGTGGAATCGGAGAAGAGCAAGCAGTGCTACAGTTTATTTTTCCTGATACAGAGCCTGCACGCGGCACCGCCGCCCTGACCATCGCGGATAGTATTAGTAGTGAGACGAAGGTCTTGCGATGTGAAATCAATGTCAATTCGCTTGATGACGAGATTAAGCAAAGCAAATTACCTGTCCCTAACTTTATCAAGCTAGACGTAGAAGGGATGGAATATCCCGCGCTAAAGGGAATGCAGGAAACTTTAAAAAAACACCGTCCGCGCCTTTCTATTGAGATTCACGGGGCGGATCCAGAAGATAAGCTCGCAAATGTAGAGCGAGTCGTAGCATTCCTCGAAGGATTGAATTACCGGATATTGCATATTGAGTCTGGCGAAACGATTAACAGTAAGAACGCAAAACGAGCGAGTGAAGGCCATCTTTACTGTGAATGAAAGGGATTCAAAGTCGGTTTCTTTGTTTCTCGGTTAAATATGAAAGTTCTGCTAATGGGACCATATCCGCCTCCTCATGGCGGAGTACAAACGAATATGGTGGCGATTCGTCGGCATTTGCTGGCGCGCGGGATCCCCTGTGCGGTTATCAATCTGACGCGGTATCGCAGCACGGATAACGATGGGATTTATTATCCGAAGAATCCGTTTGAAGTAGTGAAGCTGCTCACCCAACTGCAGTACGACATCATTCACTTGCATTTCGGCGGCAATCTGTCTTTGCGGCTGATTTTACTGGCGTTTGTTTGTTATCTGATGCCGCGCAGCAAAACCGTTCTGACGTTTCATTCTGGTGGCTATCCGCGTTCGGAAGCAGGGCAACGTGCAACTCCGCGTACCTTGCGAGGATTTGTTCTACGTCGGTTTGATCGGATCATTGCGGTCAATCAGGAACTCGTCGAACTCTTTGAGCGCTTTGGCGTAGCACCAGAGCGAATCCGCTTGATTTACCCGCACGCGATTGCTTTGGATTCATTAGAGACGCCGTTGCCTGATTATTTGGCGCAATTTTTTCAACGGCACGATCCCGCGCTAGTAACCGTTAGCGGGTTAGAGCCGGAGTATGAGATTCCGCTTCAAATAGATGTTCTTGGCAACGTGCGCCAGCGGTTTCCCAAAGCAGGGCTGGCGATCATCGGCTCAGGCAGCTTGGAATCAACGGTACGAACGCAGATTCAAAGCAAGCCATACGCCGAAAATATTTTGCTGTGTGGCGATGTGCCGCACGCAGCCACTTTACGCGCTTTGGCTGAGAGCGATTTGTCGCTTCGCACTACGCTTTACGATGGCGATGCGATTTCGGTACGTGAAGCATTGCTTATCGGAACGCCTGTTATTGCGACCGACAATGGGATGCGTCCGCACGGAACACATTTAGTTCCTTGTTCTGACCCGAAGGCGCTTTGTCAGGCCATTGAGCAAGTGTTGACGAGAACCACTTCCAAACAATCGCAGGGAGATAATGGTCAGCGCAACATTGAGGAAGTCTTTGAGCTATACCAGGAGTTGCTAAAAAAGTAATGGGGCGAATTTAGGGGAAGATATTTTATGTGTGGAATCTGCGGCATTGCCGTTCCAACTCAACTCAACCGTCGTGTGAACGAAGCGCAACTCGTCACCATGCGAGATGCGCTCACGCATCGCGGGCCGGATGACGCCGGCGTCTGGTTGGATGGCTCTGTCGGACTCGGTCATCGCCGCCTGTCTATTGTGGATTTAGGCACTGGACATCAGCCGATGCCTAACGAAGACAGCACGGTTTGGATCGCATTCAATGGTGAAATCTACAACCACCAGGAATTGCGCCCGACGCTGGAAGCGCGGGGCCATATTTATCGTAGTTCGTCAGATAGCGAAACGATCATCCATCTCTACGAAGAGTTCGGGGTTGCAGGCGTCGAAAAGCTGCGCGGAATGTTTGCATATGCAATCTGGGATGCACAACAGCATCAGCTTGTGATCTCGCGGGATCGGCTCGGCATCAAGCCGCTCTATTATGCGCTGAAGGATGACGGCACGCTTTACTTCGCTTCAGAGATCAAGGCTCTTGTCGAAGCGCGCGCCATTACACCGGAGCTGAATTACAACGCGCTCGCTGATTATGCGGCGAACCGTTATACCTCGGGCGCAGAAACGCTCTTTCGTGGCGTGAAGCGATTGTTGCCCGGGCACACGTTGGTCTGGTGCAACGGTAAAATCAAGATTGAGCGCTACTGGGATTTGAGCTTTACGAAATCGCAAGAACCGTTGAGCGAAAAAGCATATATCAAGCGCTTTGGAGAACTCTTCCGCGAATGCGTTGAGTCGCATCTGATGGCTGATGTGCCACTTGGCATGTTCCTTTCCGGCGGTATTGATTCGAGTGCGATTGCCGCAGTGATGAGCAAAATGGTGAAGGAGCCAATCAAAACCTTCTCGGTTGCTTTCGCCGAACGTGATGCGAATGAGTTGGAGTTCGCGCGTCAAGTGTCGCAAGCTTTCAAGACCGATCATCACGAAATCGTGGTCAGCCCCGAACAGTTCTTCACGCATTTGCCCGCGCTTGTGTATCAGGAAGATGAACCCCTCGCACATCCGTCAAGTGTGCCGCTTTATTTCGTATCCGAACTAGCGCGCAAACACGTCAAAGTCGTGCTTACAGGCGAAGGCTCGGATGAGTTGCTTGCGGGCTATAACAAATATCGCGTAGCAATTTACAACCTGCGACTAGGTCGCAATTACGAACGTCTGACACCTGCATTTTTGCGTAGTCTGGTCAAGAACCAGATCAAGGAGTTGAACGGTGCTTCGCGTGTGCGCCGCATTTTGCAACGAACGTTTCTGTGTCTTCCGGCAGAAATCAAAGACGTTTATTTCGATAACTTCTCGGTCTATTCGCCCGCGTTGCAACGGCAGTTGTTTACCACTGAGACATACGAACAGATGCAGGATTACGATCCGTATCGCACCTCGCTCTCTTACATTGCCGAATCAGATGCTGAGTCGTTGCTTGATCAATTGCTGGCAGCGGATTTGAAGACTTATCTACACGAACTGCTGATGAAGCAGGATCAAATGAGTATGGCTGCGTCACTCGAAAGCCGCGTGCCGTTTCTTGATCACAAGCTGGTAGAGTTCGCCACGCATATGCCGGAATCAATGAAACTGCGTGGCTGGACAACGAAGTATGTGCTGCGACAAGCAATGCGCGATCTGCTGCCACAGGAGATTCTGACGCGCAAGAAGATGGGCTTTCCTGTGCCAATCGAAAGCTGGTTTCGTGGTTCATTTCGTAGCATTGTGGATGAATACGTCTTGAGCGAACGCGCGCTTGATCGTGGCATCTTCAATGCGCCTTACGTACGCGAATTGGTTGCGCGTCACACGGCAGGCGAGAACCACGCCGAGCGATTGTGGATGCTGGTTAATTTTGAAATCTGGCAGCGGCGCTTTTTTGATGGCGAGTCGGTGAGCGTCAAGGCCAATGAGCCCAGGACGGTGCAGGCAAGTTTTAGTTCAATCGGAGTGTAGAGATAAGGCAATGAAAATTCTTTGGGTCAAAACAGGCAAACTGGTTCCGGTGGATACGGGCGGCAAGATTCGCTCCTACAATATTCTGCGAAAGCTTCAAGACCGCCACGATGTGACATTTCTGTCGTACTACGGCGGGCGGCGCGACGAAGAATACGAGCGCGAAGTCAAAGAGCATGTGTGGGGTACGAAAGTAATTTATACAGGCACGCCCGATGCGACGCCGCTGGAACGTAACCTGCTTTATTTGCGGCGCCTGCCGATGAGCGCACCGTTTGGCGTGACGAAGTTTCTGTCGCGTGAGCTACAGCAATTGTTGGAGCAGTGGTTGAATGAAGATCGGTTTGATGTGGCGGTCTGTGACTTCCTCGGATCAACGCTCAACTTTCCGCGCAAACGCGCAACACCTGTGGCGCTCTTTCAGCACAACGTTGAATCCATTCTTTGGGGGCGTCACGCTGAACACGAAGAGCATCCGATCAAGAAGGTCGCTTTCAAATTGGAAGCCGCCAAGATGCTTCGTTACGAACGCACTGCGGTAGGTCGCTTCGATCATGTGATTGCGGTTTCGGATTACGACCGCGAACAGATGAAGACGATGACTGACGAAGCGCGTATCAGCGTCGTGCCCACAGGAGTTAATTTAGATCAATATGCCGCTGCTGCCGGAGCGAGCGCGACTGAGCCAATCGTGATGTTTCTTGGCTCAATGGATTGGGAAGCCAATATTGACGGCGTGTTGTATTTCTGCCGTGAAATCTGGCCGCAGATAAAAAAGGCTGTGCCAAACGCGCGGTTTCGCATTGTCGGACGTAACCCGGATGCGCGAGTGCAACAACTTGCTTCCGACGACATTGAGGTAACAGGCCGCGTTGAGTCGGTGATTGAGCCTTTGCGCGAAGCCGCAGTCTTCGTTGTGCCGCTGCGTATTGGCGGTGGGACACGACTCAAAATTTACGAAGCCATGGCAATGAGAAAAGCTGCTGTATCAACTACTGTCGGGGCAGAAGGCCTGGATGTAAATCACGGGCGCGACATTTTGCTTGCGGATGATCCACAAACTTTTGCTGATAGTGTCATCAAATTGCTGCGTGACCCTGCCAAACGGATGCGGATTGAAGCCGCAGCGGGCGAACAGGCTGCACGATACGATTGGTCAGTCGTTACAGACCGATTTGAAGAATCGCTGGCGCAAACCATTCGGGATGCACGCGCCGCCAATCAACCTACTGGACAAGCGGTAATGGTGAATACTTAAACTAACTTTGCAAGCTCTTTGACTATGAGGATCGAAACAGAAAAGAGATGGGTGATTTCCTTGATGTACCACGACGTGGTCGAACACGCGACACATCAGGCGAGCGGTTTCGGGAGCGCCGATGCTGCGCTTTATAAATTAGAACCTGCCGAATTCGAGCGTCATCTCACAGCGATCAAGGCCGCCGTTTCAGATCGTCCAAGTTTAGTGACCAATTTATTGACTAGGAAAGTCGGGGTGGCACGGCCCTGGATGATGACCTTTGATGATGGTGGCGCGAGTTCTTACACTTCCATCGCTGACCGCTTGGAAGCATTAGGCTGGCGCGCTCATTTCTTCATTACGACCGATTATATCGATGCGCCCGCGTTTATGACTCGTGCGCAAATCCTCGAACTGCATCGGCGAGGGCATGTTATTGGTTCGCATTCGTGTTCACATCCACTGCGCTTTGCCGCCCGTTCCTGGAACGAATTGAAGCGGGAATGGAGTGAGAGTGTAAATGTGCTATCAGATTTGCTGGGCGAGGTGATACAGATCGCTTCTATTCCTGGTGGACAGTACTCAAGTCACGTAGCCGAAGCCGCTGCCGCGACTGGAATCAAGGCGCTGTTCACCTCGGAACCGACTATTGGCTGCACCGAAGTTGATGGTTGCTTGATCTTGGGACGCTATGCCATTCAACGTTCGACGTCGCCTTCCATTGCCGCTGCGATGGCACAGGGGCAATTTACGCCGCGCTTTAAGCAATGGCTGTTGTGGGAATTTAAGAAATTAAGCAAGACGCTGGGCGGCGATTACTATTTAAAGTTGAGAGAAGCTTGGCTGGCTGGACGCAACTGAAAAGTCGCCGGAAAGGTAGAAACGAATAGGTCTGATTTAATTCATGCTCTAAGTAACTAATTAACTAAGTCTTAGAGTTAGGTTAAGAAGAATGATAGTGAAAAGATTTTATGATGAACCCCCATTACAGCAAAGAAATAAATGAATCGGCTAAAACCGAATCTTTCACGCTTATCGGACTGACCGCACTGCCAATTGGTAATGTACTGTCACAGAATGCTGGTGCCGCGCTAGTTTAGGGCATTAGCGGGATCAAGCGATAAGCGAGGCGTTAAGAGTCTATACGGAGGTAAAATGAAAACTTCAAAAAGGAGAAAGCTAACGATTTTCATCGGGGTTCTAACCTCGGTTGTAGTGTCAGTGAACTGTGGTGCCCTGCGAACGCAGGCTTTTAGTACATTAACTACAGCGGAAATCGAGAGCATGGCTAAGCGCGCGACACCAGCATATGCGGCTGCCGGATCTGAGCCGGAGCCGCCACGCGTTTTTATAAACACGGACTATATCGCGCCAACTGGCAAGACCATCGCGGTGCCTGCTGGCGGCGATTTTCAGGATGCGATCAATCAAGCGGAACCTGGCGATGTCATCACACTACAGGCGGGCGCAACTTATAAGGGAAATTTTAAGCTTCCCTCCAAATCCGGTTCCGGTTGGATTGTTATTCGCACTTCAGCGCCAGATAGCAGTTTGCCATCACCAGGTACACGTATTACACCAGCCTTTGCCAGTGTATTGCCGAAAATCATGACAGGGAATAGTGAGCCCGCCTTGGAAGCGACTGACGGTGCGCATCATTTCCGGTTATTAGGACTAGAGGTAACGCAAGCGGCGGGTGTTACTCAGACCTACAGTTTGGTCTCGCTGGGGGATAGCCAAAATACGCTGGCGAAATTACCTCATAATTTTATTTTGGATCGAGTTTATCTTCACGGTAGCCCTTCGATTACGCTACGGCGCGGCATCTTGCTCAATAGTGCAACAACGGCTGTTATTGACTCTTACATTGCTGACTGTCACGAGGTCGGTGCCGATTCACAGGCGATAGGTGGTTTTAATGGCCCTGGCCCATTCAAGATTGTTAATAACTACCTGGAGGGCGCAGGCGAGAATTTCATCTTGGGTGGAGGCGATCCGTTTATTACAAATCTTGTGCCGTCTGACATCGAGTTTCGGCGTAATCACTGCTTCAAGCCGTTCTCGTGGAAAATTGATGATCCGAGCTACGCTGGAATGCCCTGGGGCGTTAAGAACCTCTTTGAATTGAAGAATGCACAACGTGTTCTGATTGATGGCAATATTTTCGAGAACAACTGGACAATGGCGCAAAACGGATTTGCCATTCTCTTTACTGTGCGCAATCAAAATGGAACAGCCCCTTGGTCGGTAGTACAGGATATAACCTTCACAAATAACATTGTGAAGCGGACTGGTGGGGGCTTCAATATGCATGCCTGGGATAACCTTCAACAGAGTATGCAATCCCAGCGATTCAGGATTTCCAATAACCTGCTCGTGGACGTGAGTAAGGAACGCTACGCTGGATCAGGGACGGCATTTCAGTTTAATGGCGTCCCTGATCTTACTATCGAACATAATACCGTCTTTCAATCTGGCAATATTATTGCGAATGTGGATGTGCTGACCGAAAGATTTGTCTTTCGCAATAATCTCCTGCCGCATAATGAATATGGAATTAAAGGTGACGGGCGGGGAACAGGTAATGAGACAATCAACACTCAATTCCCTGGTGGTGTGTTCAAAAAGAATGTGATGATAGGAGGGCCAGGCGAACTCTATCCATCGGATAACTTTTTTCCACCCTCATTCGATCAAGTGGGATATGTAGATCGTCTGGGTGGCAACTATCGTCTAACTAATGCAAGCCCGTACAAGAATGCGGGGAGTGATGGCAAGGACATCGGTTGTGACTTCGATGCCTTGGAGGCCGCGCTTACCCGTACCATTAGTACTGTGGCAAGTGTCTCGGCGGCGAGTTACAGCCCGGGTGCGGCACTCTCTGCTGAGTCTATTGCCTCTGCTTTTGGAGTAGGGTTGTCGACGGGAACAATGGCTGCTCCTACCGTTCCGTTACCGACTACACTAGCCGGAACCACGGTCAAGGTGCGAGACAGCGCTGGGACAGAACGCCTCGCCCCGCTTTTTTACGTCTCACCGACTCAAGTCAACTATCAAATTCCGGCAGGGACAGCTTCGGGGGCAGCGATTATAACTGTTACTAGCGGGACTGACATCGTTGCCGTTGGCACAGTGCAGATTATTGCAGTGGCGCCTGGACTGTTTACTTTTGAGGCTACCGGGCAAGGAGTCGCGGCAGGTGAAGTCGTGCGCTTCAGAAATAATGTACAACAATCAGCAGATTTGCTTGCCCGGTTTGATTCGACCCAGAGCAAATGGATTCCGTTTCCGATAGATCTGGCGATTACCACCGATCAAGTTTATTTAATTCTTTATGGAACAGGAATTCGGGCGCGTAATCCAAATGGGAACGTTACGGCCAAAGTAGGTGATATTACTTGTCAGGTAACTTATGCAGGAAACCACTCGACCTATGTCGGGCTGGATCAAGTAAATGTTCTCTTACCCAACAGTCTCGCAGGCAAAGGCAACGCCAATGTTGTCCTGACGGTTGACGGGCAGGGGGCAAATTCGGTTTCTGTAACTATCAAATAGAATGAAAGGGGTTTGCATCCTCCTGCAAGCCCTATTTCGCGACTTAAGGATAATTGCTGATACTTTTCTCCTCACAGTAAAAAGTCGAGGGCAGGTTTGAGTTACTCACAAAACGTCAGTGTGCCAAATTCTGAAGTGAGATGATGCGATTGACATGCAGGAAAAAGTGATGAAGGCACTAAATTTCTACCAGCACCAAAACCTGTTTCGAAGCAATATAAAAAGCTTCGGGCGACACAATACGTTTTACGATTTTACCTATCGAGCAATCAATTATTTCTTCTTTTACAAAGTGTTGATCTGTATCGCAATTGGTATTGTTGATCCAAATTACCAGGGCGACGATGGTAATTATCTATTTGAAATCCACCAGAGAAAGCAATTTTGACAATAAGGTGCCTGAGTAGGAATACAGTAAAGAACTTCGCGATGTGAGACGAAGACAAAGATATTTATGAGAGAAGAAAAAAACACAGCGAACAATATAAAAGGTTCATTGCTGGCGGACTCGCATCAGCTCGCTTCTGCGCACGTGCTAGCTCCGTTCGCGCTCGCGCTCAGTCAATCAGCCGACGCTTCAAATAAGGTCGCTCGTCTAGTGCGCATCGCTCTAATCTCGCTCATCCTAGCAGTTGGAACATTTTATGTGACGACCATCAGGGCTGGTCATGAATGGGGTGATGATTTCAGTTTGTACATTCTGCACGCAAAAAACTTGGTTGAAGGAGTGCGTTATGAACAAACGGGCTACATTTATAACCCGGCGCTGGCTTTGCTTGGACCGCAAACCTATCCGCCGGTTTTTCCTGTGTTATTGACCCCCATCTATAAGCTCTGGCATTTGAATTTAACAGCGATGAAGATAGAGGTCATTGTCATTTTTCTCTTGTCTTTATTAACGATCTTCGCCTGTTTGAAAACGTCCTTGCCATGGCCTTATCTCCTTGCGTTGGTGGCTATCGTTGGGTTCAATCCGTTCATCTGGCAATTTAAAGATAATATAGTTTCCGACCTGCCGTTTGTGTTGTTTGTTTACTTGAGCTTATTTCTTATTCACAGTCGTTACCAAGTAAATCAAACCGCTGGCTCGCAAAACCTGCAGGCATTATTGCTTGGCTTGGTTTTGTACCTCGCTTATGGCACCCGAAGCATAGGGATAGTTTTAGTGCCTAGCCTGCTGATCATTGAATTTATTAAGAATAAAAAACTGACAGCGTTTGCCCTCAAAACTGTGCTCCTGACAGGAACGTTAATTGTGTTGCAAAGTGTGTTCTTGCATAGTGACCGCTCTTACGCTGGCCACATCGGGTTCAGCCTCATCACTACAGTTCACAATGCGTTAGATTTTACCTCAGAGTTCTCGGCTGTGGTGGCCCCTGTTAGTTACAAGGTTTTAAGACTAGGGATGTTCGCTGCCATCACTGGTTTAGCTATGGCTGGATGTTTTAGCAGACTTAAAGAGCGGATCACGGTTTTTGAAGTATTCCTGGTTTTATACCTGATCCCCTTACTTATTTTACCAATGCCAGTGAATGTTCGATTTTTGCTTCCGATAATGCCGATATATCTGCTTTACGTTTTTCTGGGAATACGGACTTTAGCCCAAGGACAGCGGAAAGAGGGCGCTATCTTACTTTTTTTATTAATAGCCATTTTTGCTTCTTATGGTGCACGCTTTGCCAGTCTGGATTATGGGCCGATACGCGATGGCATAGCAAAAAAAGAGGCACAAGAGTTATTTGATTATGTAAAGAACGAGATGGGTCAAAACGATGTCTTGATTTTTCGGAGACCAAGAGCGCTGGCGCTCTTTACAGGCCATAAAGCGGCAGCCTGGCATCAGTCGGCGGACGATCAATCATTGTGGAACTATTTCCGGCAGATAAATGCAACCCACCTTGTAATCGGGCCAAAGCAGATAGAAACCGAAGATCAAGAATATTTCGGCAATTTTATCGCCAGGCATCGAGATCAGCTACAAGAAACATTCAGTAACGAGGATTTCCACGTTTACCGAATTAAGGATAGGAGATGAAAATGAACCCACAAACAGACGTTTTGAAAACGGCGAAAGCCTCGGAGAATAAGATAGAAATCTTTGCTACTTGTCCACAATCAAGTCAGGTGCCGAAAGAGGCCTATCTCAACCACGTTATTGAAGTGGCACAATGGAGCGAGAAGTATGGATGCAAAGGTATCCTGGTTTATACCGACAACTCGTTAGTGGATCCCTGGCTGGTTGCTCAGGTCATCATTGAAAATACCAACACATTATGTCCGCTGGTTGCCGTACAACCAATCTATATGCATCCCTACACTGCCGCGAGGATGTGTGCAACCTATGGGTATCTCTACAATCGACAGGTTTATCTGAATATGCTCGCGGGCGGATTCAGAAATGATTTACTGTCATTGAACGACCCAACGCCGCATGACAGCAGATATGAACGGATGGTCGAGTATGTCGAAGTTATCAAACGATTGCTCGCTAACGATTCTGGGGTGAGCTTCAGCGGCGAATTTTACACCGTTGATAAACTGCGTATGAGGCCGCCGCTGCCGCCTGAACTGTTCCCCGGCATTCTTGTCTCCGGCTCTTCCGAGGCGGGATTAGCAGCCGCCAAAGCCATGAATGCGACGGCAGTCAAATATCCCAAACCGCCGGGAGATTACGAAAACGATCCACCCGATGAAAATATCAATTCAGGTGTCCGTGTCGGGATCATTGCCCGTGATAACGCTGACGAAGCGTGGCGCGTTGCCCGCGAGCGATTTCCCGAAGATCGCAAAGGGGAATTAGCCCATCAAATGGCGATGAAAGTCTCCGATTCGGTGTGGCATAAACAGCTTTCTGAGTTAGGCGAGACCACAGAAAACAATCCATACTGGCTGATCCCCTTTCAGCATTACAAAACTTTTTGCCCTTATCTGGTAGGCGACTACTCCACCGTTGCTGCTGAGGTCGCCCGCTACATCGCGCTTGGATTCAAGACGTTTATTGTGGACATTCCGCCGAGCGAAGAAGAATTGTTTCACATGGATATTGTGTTTAAGCAGGCTGCCGGACAATTGGCAATTAAGGAGGCGGCATAATGGCTTCATTGTTACAACAATTGGTCACAAAACAGGCGGAGGAGCGCCCCGATCAAACAGCCATTGTCTTTAAGCAGGAGCGCCTGACGTATGGTGAACTGGAAGCAGCGTCCAATCAATTAGCGCGGCTGCTTAAAGAAGCCGAATGCCAGCCCGGCGACCGTATCGGTTTTCTGATTCCCAAGACACCTGCCGCAATCATCACGATTCTCGGCATCTTGAAGGCCGATTGTGTTTATGTGCCGCTTGATCCTTCCAGCCCTGCGCCCAGATTGGAAATGATTGTTGATGCCTGCGAACCTCGCTTCATCATTGCTGGCGGATCGGTGGCCTCTTTGCTAGATGAATTGATGAAGGATGAAGCGCGTCGCAAAGAAATTAAGATTGGCTGGATGGGAGACAGCAAGGTTGAAGGAAAAAACTTCAAAGCGCACTTCTCACGCGCGGATTTGAGTGGTTATTTATCTGCGCCATTGGATTATCAAAATACGAGCAGTGACGCCGCGCATATCCTGTTTACTTCTGGTTCGACTGGCGTGCCGAAAGGCGTTGTGATTACACACGCCAACGTACTGCATTTTATCAACTGGGCGGTGAAATATTTCGACACGAAACCGGGGGACAAAGTTTCCAGTCATCCGCCACTGCACTTCGATCTTTCGACGTACGACATTTACAGCACGCTTTCCAGTGGGGCTGAGTTGCACATTGTGCCAACTGAATTGAATCTGCTGCCGCACAAGCTGGCCGAGTTTATTCGCAATTCGGAATTGACACAGTGGTTCTCGGTGCCTTCGGTGTTGAATTTTATGGCGAAGGCAGAGGTTGTAAAACAGGATGATTTTCCTGCGCTCAAACGATTGATGTGGTGCGGCGAAGTTTTTCCGACGCCCCCCCTGATTCATTGGATGCAGCGGTTGCCGCACGTACAGTTCACCAATCTCTACGGCCCGACGGAAGCGACTATTGCCAGCAGTTATTACACTGTGCCGGAATGCCCCGCGCACGAACGCGTAGATATTCCCATTGGCTTGCCATGCGACGGCGAAGAGTTGGTGGTATTGGATGATGACCTGAAGCCGTTGCCGCCGGGCGAGATTGGCGATCTTTATATCGCCGGAGTCGGATTAAGCCCTGGTTATTGGCGCGATGTCGAAAAAACGAACGGAGTTTTTATCCCTCGTCCCGGCAGTTCAAATGCTAATGAACGTATCTACAAAACAGGCGATCTGGCGAAACTTGGTGAAGACGGTCTTGTGTATTACCTCGGACGTGCTGACTCCCAAATCAAAAGCCGTGGGTATCGAATTGAGTTAGGAGAGATTGAGACGGCGTTGAATGCGCTCAATCTCACTGAAGAATGCGCGATTGTCGCAATCAACACGGGCGGGTTTGAAGGCGTTGCTATTTGCTGCGCTTACGTGCCGCTCGAAGGTGCAGATGTAACCCCGACGCGGTTGCGCTCTGATCTGAGTAAAGCCTTGCCAAGTTATATGCTGCCAGCCCGTTGGATGAAGTTTGAACGGTTGCCTAAGAATGCTAATGGAAAGATAGATCGCAAGGTACTCCGTGAACAATTCCAACAAGAAGCGCAAAGTACGCACGGTTAGCTTGTTGTGGGAGGGTTGAAGTTGAATATCTTGCTTGTGGGAGAAGAGTCGGCTGGTACGCAGACGCTGAAATTGTTAGCGAACAGCGGTCATAACCTGGTCGGGGTTATGGCTTCGCCAACGCGGCAAGCAACAGGTGGAATGACACTTTGGCAACTTGCTGAAAAGCAAGGCTGTCGTACCTGGCCGGCAGAGTTGGTGAAAGACCCCAAGTTTGCTGAAGTGATTGCTGCCGAGCAGGTTGACTTATTGCTGAATGTGCATTCGCTATTTGTGATTAAGGGAGAAATTGTTGCTGCACCGCGCATCGGCAGTTTCAATCTACACCCTGGCCCGCTGCCACATTATGCAGGGCTTAACGCGCCGAGTTGGGCGATCTATCGCGGCGAAAAAACACATGGTGTAACGCTGCACCAAATGCTGGCGGGAATTGATACTGGCACCATTGCGTATCAGGCACTTTTTGATATTGCAGAGGGGGACACTGGTTTTTCGGTGAGTGCGAAATGTATCAGAGCGGGTCTTGAATTAATCAGGCAGTTGCTGGCAACAGCAGCCATTGATCCGCAGGCGATCCCTGCCATTGCGCAAGACTTCACCCAGCGGCAGTACTTTGGCAAAGAAACACCGGAAGATGGCTGGCTTACTTGGGAACGTCCGGCACGCGAGGTTTACAATTTTGTGCGAGCAGCAGATTACTCGCCGTTCACGTCCCCCTGGAAAACGCCGCACTCCAGAATAGGTGACGAAGAGATTGGATTTGTGAAGACCGCTTTGACGGGGCAGGCCTGCGATGCGCCACCAGGAACAATTGGTCAGATCATTGGAACGCAGGTGCAAGTAGCGTGTTCTGATGAATGGCTAGCCGTCGAACGGCTAGTAATCAACGGGAAGCGTGTTAGCGCCGTCACTGTGCTCAATCCAGGCGAACGATTGATGTAGCGTTATTGAATTGCAGTGGAATTATAGAATCGGTCATATACAAAAATATAAAAGGAGTAAGACAATGACAAATAACACTGTCACACACGAACAAATCATACGATTACTTTCGGAAAGGGTACATGTAGAAGCCCCATCCGTGGACACAGATTTGATGGAAGCGGGATTGCTTGATTCGCTGACGTTGGTGGAGTTGATGACCAGTTTGGAAGAAGAGTTTGGTATTACGATTTCATTCGACGAAATTGAACTGGATAATTTTCGCTCAGTCGAGCGGATTGGGGAGTTTGTGCGCGAGCGAAGCAAAGAAATGGAATTAGTCGCTACCTAAGGATGTTTTTCGATGAATACTGAAGGGAGTAGAACGATGCAAGCGCCGCAAAAAATCAAACAACCTACTTTTCGTGTCGAACGCGAGTTTGGCCTGCTCGTCGGAGCCGTGCTGATTCTGGTCGGAAGCTGGTGGCTCTATCGCGGTCACTGGCAAAGGGTGGCAACAGGGTTCGCGGGAATCGGATCCGTCTTAGTTATCTTGGGAGCAATATTTCCGCGCGCACTGGTATACCCCAATCGCGCGTGGATGGGATTCGCCCACCTGCTGTCTTTAGTCACTACGCCAATCATTCTCGGGTTGGTCTATTTTTTGGTCATAATGCCTATCGGAGTTATTAAGAGATTATCTGGCTGGGATCCCTTGCGCCGGCGCGCGCCTGCGGCAACGTCGTATTGGTCAGCCTATAATGAGCGGCAGCATGATCCGCAGCACTTTGAAAAAATGTATTAAGGAGGTAATTCATATGTCTAAATTAACTGTAGCGAGTGAGCTTTGGCAGTTCATGAAGCATAATAAAAAATTCTGGCTTGCGCCCATCCTCATCGTCCTCGTAATGATTGGGATTCTTCTGGTAGTTGCTGGAAGCTCTGCGCTTGCCCCTTTCATTTATACACTCTTCTAAGAAGTACGCAGGATTGTATGCAAGTCAACGCAAAAGTTACTTCAATCCTACCTGATTCACTTTACTCAGGAGCAGTAGTTTTATGACCAGTATTCTGGGAATTTCCGCTTTCTATCACGATTCGGCGGCCTGTCTCGTCGTGGATGGTGAGATAGTTGCCGCCGCACAGGAAGAGCGGTTCACCCGTGTCAAGCATGATCACCGCTTTCCTGGCAATGCCATGCTCTACTGCCTCAAAGAGGCAGGGCTTACCCCGGATCAAATTGATTATGTTGGTTTCTATGACAAGCCGTTACTTAAGTTTGACCGGTTGCTGGAAACCTATTTGGATTACACCCCCGCAGGCTTCATTTCTTTTCTCAAATCCATGCCACTCTGGATGAAGGAAAAGTTATGGGCACCTGATTTGATCCGAACAGATTTCGCCAAAGCACTTGGCGCAGAGGATGAGCGAGCTGCCAGGAAAATGGCGAAACAGTTCAACTGGAAACTACTTTTCGGCGACCATCACGAGAGCCATGCCGCTAGTGCATTCTATCCGTCGCCTTTTGAAGAGGCTGCCATTCTCACGCTGGACGGTGTCGGCGAATGGGCGACCAGTTCCATCGGGGTTGGGCGCGGGAGCGAACTTACGATGCTCAAAGAACTGCGGTTTCCTGACAGCCTCGGCCTGCTTTATAGCGCCTTCACTTACTACACCGGCTTCAGGGTCAACAGCGGCGAGTACAAAGTCATGGGGCTCGCGCCATACGGCGACCCAAAATATGTTTCGCTGATTAAGGACAAGGTGCTGGAAATCTGCGAAGACGGCAGCCTGCGCATGAACCAGGATTATTTTGAATACAGCCAGGGCTTGCGGATGACGAACAAAGTCTTCGACAAACTGTTCGGCGCTCCAGCGCGTGAACCCGAATCGAAGGTCACGCAAAGAGAGATGGATTTGGCGCGGAGCATTCAGGAAATCACTGAAGAAGTAGTGCTGAAGATGGCGCAATATGTCCGCAAGGAAACAGGCATGAAAAAGCTCTGTATGGCGGGCGGCGTCGCGCTGAATTGTGTGGCGAATGGCAAGCTGCTACGGAAAAATGTCTTTGACGACGTTTGGATTCAACCGGCGGCGGGTGATGCAGGCGGCGCGATTGGCATTGCGCTGGCAATTTGGCATCGCTATCTTAGTAACTCGCGTGTCAGCCCGGAAAGTCAGGGGACATGGGTCACTTCGCGTTCATACGCCAACGGCGTTCCGCTGCCGTATGCCGATGGAATGAAGGGATCGTATCTTGGGCCTAAAGACTCGGAAGCAGACATTGAGCGGTTTCTCAAGGCGAACAATTATCCCTATACAAAATATAGCCGCGAGGAATTACCCCACGCCGTAGGCGCTTTGTTGGCTTCGGAAAAAGTCGTCGGATTGCATCAGGGCAGAATGGAATTCGGGCCGCGTGCGTTAGGAGGTCGAAGCATCATTGGCGATGCACGCTCTTCCAAGATGCAATCAATCATGAACCTGAAGATCAAATATCGGGAAAGCTTCCGACCTTTCGCGCCCAGTGTTTTGCGAGAACATGTTGCTGATTGGTTTGATCTGAATACTGATAGCCCTTATATGCTCCTGGTCTCTGATGTCAGAGAGAATCGTTGTCGCAGGATGACAAAGGATGAAGAGGAATTGTGGGGCATCGAAAAACTTAATGTTGTTCGCTCGGAAATTCCTGCCGTCACACATGTGGACTACTCCGCTCGCATTCAAACGGTGCGGCACGATGTCAATCCTCTCTACTGGGAAATCATCGAAGCATTTCGTCAACAGACTGGTTGCCCTGTCATTGTTAATACAAGCTTTAATGTGCGTGGTGAACCAATAGTCTGTACACCTGAAGATAGCTACCGCTGCTTTATGAGGACGGAAATGGATGCCTTAGTTTTGGAAACGTGTGTATTAGACAAGAAGGCACAGCCAGAATCCGATGATAAAACAGACTGGCGCAAGGAATTCACCCTTGATTAATTTCGTTTGGTAAGAGGTATCACCATATGTACATCCTCGGTATCTCAGGACATTATCGTGATGCAGCGGCGGCGCTGCTTAAAGAAGGGCGGGTTGTTGCTGCTATTGAGGAAGAGAAGCTGACGCGCATCAAAAATATTGGCATCAGTCAGTGTGGAGGAGTACCTTACGAAGCAATTAAATATTGCCTGGAAGCAGCCGGTATTGGAATTAAGGATATAAATTATATTACCTACGACTCAAAACCCCGTCGGCTATTAAACCGACAACTGCGTTACAGTGAAAGGTTCATTCCGGGAAATACATTTGGAGCCGATGATCATAAAGTCGCCAGCGAGAATGAATTTCACGACCGCATGAAGACGATGCATCTGCTCAAACGGCAGTTCGGGCAACACTCGAAAGCTGTGGCGGTAGATCATCAGCTTGCTCATGCCGCCAGTTCTTTTTACATGTCGGGGTTTGAACGCGCCACGATAATGGTGCTGAGTGGTAGAGGAGATTACATCTCAGTAGCAATCGGCGTCGGCGAAGGGCGAAAAATCCGTTTGCTCAGACGGATTGAATTTCCACACTCTCTCGGCTTGGTGTATAGCCTAGTTACTGAATATCTGGGTTTTAAAGCGAGCGGCGGAGAGCATAATACGCAATGGTTAGGAACCACAGGAGAACCGGAATTCCTCTCTGCCTTTAGGGAGATGATTAAGGTTGATCGAGGAGGAGTTCCCTCTATTGATACATCTTATTTTTCAGGAGGGGCGGATCTTTTATCAGAGAAGTTTTACAGTCGTTTTGGTGACTGTCTGGGACGGCGAGATCATTGGTTCAATGGCGGGGCTAAGACACCTTCCTGGGCGGGGATGGTCGAAGAGATAACGACGCACAAGCATACATTCTCGACCAGCAGTTACCGCCAGAATCTGGCCCATAGTCTGCAACAGCGTTTAGAAGAGGTTGTGTTGTCTATGGCAGAGAGTATTCGGCGTGAGCAAGGCGTAACGAATCTATGTCTTGCAGGTGGCGTGGCATTGAATAGTTTGTTAGTGTCGCGGCTGGAACGCGAGAGCGGCTATGAGCATATTTTTGTCCAGCCAGCAGCAGGCAATGCAGGATGCAGTATTGGGTCTGCTTTATTCCAATGGCATAATCAGCTTGATCTGGGACGCCCCGATCCATTGAAACATGTCTTTCTGGGACCGGAATTTTCCGATCAGGAGATAAAGCCAGAACTTGATAATTGCAAGTTGGCTTATCGGTACTTCATTTCTGAAGAAAAATTGCTCGACGAAATTGCAAATTTGCTTTATCAGGGAAATATCACGGCATGGTTTCAGGGACGCGCCGAATTCGGCCCTCGTTCGCTAGGTGCCAGAAGTATTCTCGCCAGTCCATTGCAGGCCTACATGAAAGAAAACCTCAACTTGTACGTCAAGCACCGAGAAACCTCCCGGCCTTTTGCCGCTTCGGTTCCGTCAGAGCGCGTGGAAGAATTCTTTGAAGATTGCAGTCCGCTTTCCAAATTTCTCCTGACTGTCTCACGTGTCAGAAAAGACAAACGACATCTGATTCCTGCGGCTTGGTTTTCAAATGGAATGGCTCGTGTCCATACGGTCAGCCGCGAAACTAATCCGCTTTTCTGGCGGCTGCTCAATAAATTTGAGGAAAAGGCGGGTGTACCTATTTTGGTCAATACCTCCTTTAATCTTTTTGGAGAACCGATTGTTTGTACACCTCGTGAAGCAGTACGAAGTTTTTATTGTTCCGGCATAGATGCATTGGTGATCAATAGTTTTTTATTACAGAAATAATAGGGAAAGGATATGCAGGGGCTTCCTAATTTAATGTTCTGTTCCGCTTTGCATTTGTGAGGAAAGATAACATGCCTTTCTTAAGGAGGTTAGCCACTATTGCTAAAGATAGTTGGCTAATAGTTGGAATATCGCTGGTTATATTTATTTTCATGGAGATGGCTTTTTCGTTGGCTTTTTATATTAAAGATAGTAAGCGGCCCGCTCTTAGTGATTTTCGGGCTACGGCTGATACTTACGCTGACCCAGCTTGGGCGGCAAAATACTATCAAGAAATTTACGAAATTGAGCATAAGCAGTCAATTAGGTGGAAGTCATATGTTTATTGGCGGCGAATGTCCCGCCAAGGAGAGTACATCAATATTGGCTCGGATGGTTTACGAAAAACCTATAATGTTGCCAATGCTACTGATAGCAAGCCACCTAAGAAGGTTTTCATGTTTGGTGGTTCCACCATATGGGGCCTGGGGGCAGCGGATGACTTTACTATTCCTTCCATCTTCGCTAAGGAAGCTAGTGAGGAAGGGATAAGCTGTGAAGTCGTTAATTACGGGCAATATGCATATGTTAGTACCCAAGGCGTTATTGAGTTGATGCTGCAATTACAGAAAGGCAATATTCCTGATGCCGTAATTTTTTATGACGGTGTGAATGACACATTTGGGGCATTTCAACTAGGACTTTCAGGCTTGCCCCATGGTGAATTCGCCCGGGATCAAGAGTTCACTCTCTTAGAGAGAACAGAACTTAGAACACAAGCCATTCAAGCCGAAATAAAGAAGCTTTCGATGACACGCTTTTTAAGTGGCGCGCTCAAGAAATTCAACTTGCAGGTAGATAGTTTTCAGCCCAATCTGCTTGAATTTGAAAAGCCGATTACCGATAAAAAGGCGTTAGCGCAGTCGGTGGTGGAAACCTATCTCAACAATATCCAGGTAGTGCAAGCGCTTGCCAAAGCCTATGGCTTCAAATGCCTTTTTTATTGGCAACCAATGATCTTCCTGAAAAAGAACTTGACAGAGTACGAACGTCGGTCAATAGAACTTGATTTCAATTTTCCAGGGATGAAAGAGTTTTACCTGGACACTTATAGCGCGATGCAACAACGAGCAGCAGGCTTGAAGGCTGATTGTGCTTTTTATGATATAAGCTCAATATTTAATGACCTTCGCGAGCCAATCTATATTGATTTCAACCATATGGGTGAAAGAGGAAATAGTCGAATTGCCAAGCGAATGGCAGAGGATTTTGCGCAACTCATAGAAATGAAAGAGCAAGCCGGGTGCAAGTGGCAAGACTCATAAACATCTGATTTGATAACTTATCTTGTTACTATCAATTAATACTCTCGTTCTTTGATTCTAAGGCTATGCCCTCCAGTACTGAATTTTTGGAGCAATACGATGCAAGATAATTTGGCGATATTTAAGAAGGCAATCAAAATTGCCAAGGATATATGGGCTATCATCGGAATAGCATTGATCATGCTAATAGCCATAGAATTAGGGATAACTTTTGTTTGGTATATTCGAAATTTACGACATACCCCTCCGGTTAACTTCCGAGTTCAGGCCGATACTTATTCGAACTCAGCTTGGGCCGCAAAATACTACAAGGAACTTGAAGAGAGTTACAATAATATAGAGGCAATGAAATGGCGACCCTATGTCTATTGGCGTCGGGCACCTTATCATGGGGAAAACATCAATATTGACGCGGATGGTATACGAAAAACTTATAATGTTGTTAATACAAAGGATAGCAAGCCGCCCAAGAAGGTTTTCATGTTTGGTGGTTCCACCATGTGGGGATTAGGGACAGCGGATGACTTTACTATTCCTTCTATCTTCGCTAAGGAAGCTAACGCCAAAGGCATTAACTGTGAGGTTGTCAATTATGGTCAAGATGCATACGTCAGCACGCAGAGCTTGATTGAGTTGATGATACAGTTACGAAGAGGAAACATTCCTGATGCTGTAGTTTTTTATGACGGGATTAACGATGTATTTAGCGCCTTTCAGTCAGGCGGCGTAGTCGGCATCCCGCATGGTGAATTCCGCCGCGTGCGGGAATTTAGCCTTTTAGAGAAAAATGAGCTTAAAGTGGCGGCAGCCCGCTCTGCAATAAGACAGCTTTCGACAATACGTATTCTTAATGAAGTCCTGAGGAAATTTAAATTACGACAAGATACCTTCCAAGGGATTCCCGTCGACTTTGAAAAGCCGATTACTGATAGAAAGGCGTTAGCGCAAGCCGTGGCGCAAACCTATCTCAACAATATTCAGGTAGTGCAGGCGCTTGCCAAAGCCTATGGCTTCAAATGCCTTTTTTATTGGCAACCAATGATCTTCCTGAAAAAGAACTTGACAGAGTACGAACGTCGGTCAATAGAACTTGATGCTAACTATCCCGGACTGAAAGAACTGTACCTGGAAACTTATAGTGCGATGCAACAAAGTTCGACAGAGCTCAAAGAGGATATTGCCTTTCATGATATAAGCTCAATATTTAATGACCTTCACGAACCAATCTATACAGACTATTGCCATATGGGTGAAAAGGGAAATGGCTTAATTGTGCAGAGAATGCTGGCAGATTTTGTCCGTCTTCCGCTCCAACGTGAAGCCAGAAATGACGCCGTAAAACATGGCGACTCAATCCGAAAAGGAGAATAATTTTATGTCAGCAAGTGAATTAGCCATCTCGGTCGTGATCCCGGCGTTCAATGAAGAGAATGGTGTCGGCCCACAGGTGGAAGCTCTTCAACAGGTACTGCGCTCTCATGGGCTCATTCATGAAATCATCGTTGTGGATGATGGATCGCAGGATCGCACCGCAGAAAAAGCGTACAGCGCCGGGGCCCGTGTGTTGCGTCATCTGCGCAATCGCGGTTACGGAGCATCATTGAAAACAGGAATTCTGGCAGCCAAATATGATGCGATTGCTATTACTGATGCTGATGGTACTTATCCATCTGATCAAATTCCAGTGATGCTACAGCAACTTGAAACAGCCGATATGGTGGTGGGGGCACGCACTGGCGAGAACGTAAATATTCCGCTGATTCGTAAACCTGGAAAGCTGATGTTAGGGTGGCTTGCCAATCAGGTTGGTGGGCAGAAAATTCCAGACCTGAATTCAGGGCTTCGTTTATTTTGGCGGGATTGTGCGGTGCAATATTTTCCGGTGCTGTCCAATAAGTTTTCCTTTACTTCTACTATTACGCTGGCCCTCATGGCAGATGATTATTACGTCGTCTATCATCCGATCAATTACTTTAAGCGGATCGGTAAATCCAAAATCACACCTCGCCATTTTTTTGATTTCGTCATTTTGGTGATTCGGATGGCGATGTTGTTCCAGCCTTTGAAAGTCTTTGTCCCACTAGTAGCTGTTTTTGCAATCCTAGGCTTTCTGAAAGTCCTGGCTGATATTGGGGCAGCCATTTATAAACATGGCGGGTTGGTACCGGAGCTATTTTCCAGCCCTGTCCTTTCAACTTCGGCGTTATTACTTTTGCTAGTGGGGTTCCAGTTACTGCTTATAGGAATGATGGCTGATGGCTTAATACGCAGAATCGCGCGGCATAACCAAACCAGGGCTGTTTCACACGGTATTCAGGCAGCGGAGGTTACCGACCTGCAGCAATCCCATCAGCCAGAGCTGAGGTAAGGCAGTAACCATTTCGACAGTAGGGAAAGCAAAAACGGGAAGCGAACAAACTATGTGTGGCATAACGGGAATATTAAGAATCAGTCAATCCGCGAATGGGTTTGATAGTGATTTAATCAATCGGATGACTGATTCATTGGCACATCGTGGCCCCAGTGATCGTGGAGTCTGGGGCGATGATCGAGTGAACTTAGGGAGTCGGAGGCTTTCTGTCATTGACTTGTCGCCTGCCGGGCATATGCCAATGAGTAACGAGGATGGTAGCGTAATCATCGCGTATAACGGCGAAGTTTATAACTTCCGCGAACTGAAAGAACAGTTTGCGCTTGCTGAACGCGGGCATGTTTTCCGCTCCCGCACGGACACAGAAGTACTCGTACACCTTTACGAAGAACTGGGCATCGAGATGGTAAAACATCTCAATGGAATGTACGGCATTGCTATTTGGGATAAGCGCATTCAGACGCTTTATTTAATTCGTGACCACGCGGGCATCAAACCAGTTTTCTATCAGCACGACGAAAACTATTTCCGCTTCGGGTCAGAGATCAAAGCAATTCTGACAGACAGTCGCGTGTCACGAAAACCGTCATTACAGGCGTTGCACGATTTTTTAACTTTTGATTATGTGCCTGGCCCCCAGACAGCATTTGAGGGCATACATGAGCTACCGCCAGGACATTGGATGAGCATTAACCCGGAAGGCAAAATGCACATTGAGCGTTTCTGGGATTTGAATTGGGAGCCAGATGGATCGCTTGATGAAGTGACCGCCAGCCGTCGTGCACTGGAATTGATGGATCAGGCGGTTGAGCGCCAACTCATCGCTGATGTGCCGGTTGGTGTTTTCCTTTCAGGTGGTATGGACTCAAGTACGTTAACGGCTCTGATGCACAGGCATACATCTGAGCCGATTCATACTTATTCGGTTGGCTTTGAAGACCAGAGTTTCAATGAATTGCCATTTGCGCGCATAGTATCTAAAACTTTCGGAACGGTGCAGCGTGAAGTGGTTGTCACGGCGCAAACCGTCCGTGAGTTATTGCCTGTGTATCTACGTTATATTGATGAACCTTATGCCGATGGCTCGGCCATTCCGACTTATTGCGTCAGCCAGATCGCCAAGGACGAAGTGGTTGTGGTGTTGTCGGGAGAAGGTGGCGATGAGATTTTTGCAGGCTATGAGACCTATGCCGCTTTCAAAGCCACACAGTGGTTTAAGCGTGTGCCACGCTGGATGCGCCAAGCGCTGATTGCACCGCTTGTTAATAGCCTCCCCGTCTCAGACAAGAAATTGAGCCTTGAATTCAAAATGAAACGCTTCCTGGGTGGTCAAGACCTCTCACCTGCACAATCGCACCTCTGGTGGCGCATCGTGCTCACAGAAGCGCAAAAGTTGGAATTATACACTCCTGAAGTGCGAGAACAGCTCGCCGTACCCTTAGCCTCAGAACGTTTCTTCGTTGAGGAATTCAAGCGCGCCCGTGCCAAAGACGACCTGGCGCGTATTATGCAAATTGATAACTCAGTCTTTCTGCCTGACGACCTGATGATTAAGAACGACCGCATGACCATGGCTCATTCGCTCGAAGCGCGCGTGCCATTCACCGACACCGAGCTGATGAAATTCATGGCGCGGGTTCCAGCGGGCGTCAAGCTGCCGGGGCTACGCAAAAAGAATATTATGCGCCGGGCAATGGAAGGCGTTTTACCCGCAGAAATATTGGATAAGAAGAAAGTCGGGCTGGAAATGCCATACGCCCGATGGTTCAAGAGTGAGCTGAAAGATTTGATCGAGCATTACCTGGGACCGAAAAATGTTTCCAATTGGGGATTGCTCAGGCCCGAAGCAGTTTGGGCGTTGGTGGATGACCATTTGGCAGGACGCCGCGACAATGGACGCGCGTTATGGGGGCTGCTTAATTACATGGTCTGGCTCGAACTTTATATACCTTAGGCAATGCAATGACTAAACCACATACAATTATTCTGGGCGCCGGGCCAGCCGGCTTAGGTGCAGCTTTTCAATTGGCGCGCCGCCAACAGGTGCAAGTTACTGTACTCGAACAAAGTAATATCGTCGGTGGCAACGCTGCCAGCTTTGCGTTGGAAGGACTGCGTGTTGATTATGGCAGTCACCGTTTGCATCCGGCCTGCGAGCCGGAGGTGTTGCGCGATATACGCGAGATGCTCAAGGGCGACCTGCTCGACCGACCGCGCCACGGACGTATTCGGCTGCGCGGGCGTTGGATTCATTTCCCGCTTAAGCCGCTTGATTTGGCGCTGCGACTGCCGCCGAGTTTTGCTTTCGGTGTGGCGACAGATTTTGCCCGCAAAGTGCTGCCACTCAATTCCAACGGCGCAAATGCAGAGACCTTCTCCTCCATTCTGGAAAAAGGATTGGGGCGCACTATCTGCCGCGATTTCTATTTCCCTTATGCGCGTAAGCTCTGGGGATTGGAGCCCGATGAATTATCGGCGACACAAGCGCGACGGCGTGTGTCGGCTGGTTCATTGGCGAAAATGTTACGCAAGGTTTTATCGGCGGTGCCCGGACTCAAACCGCCTGGCAGCGGGCGGTTCTTTTATCCGCGACAGGGTTTCGGTCAAATCTGCGAAGCTTACTATCAAGCAGCGCAGCACGAGGGAGCGGAATTTCATCTGGGCGCAAGCGTCAAATCTGTAGAGGTTGAAAGCGATAAAGCTTTCACAGTTACCTATGAAAAGGATGGTCAATTGCAAACGGTAAAGGCTGACTCTGTGTGGTCAACGATTCCCATCACAGTGCTGGCGAGTTGCCTGAAACCAGCTCCACCTGCTGAGTATTTGCGCGCTGCGCAAGCGATTGATTTTCGCGCCATGATTCTTATTTACCTGGTATTAGAGCAAGACCAGTTTACTGAATATGATGCGCATTACTTCCCGGAACCGCATATCCGAATTTCCCGGCTATCTGAGCCTAAGAATTATAGTGTCAGCGAGGAACCGCGTAATCGCACAGTATTGTGTGCGGAATTGCCTTGTAGCCCTGATGACCCGGAATGGAGCATGAGCGACGAGCAGTTGGGGCAATTGATGTGCGAAGCACTGGCAGCCGCAGGGCTTCCCGCGCCTGCCCGTGTGTTGCAAGCGAGTGCTCGTCGCTTGCGCCAGGCCTATCCCACCTATCAGCAAGGCTATGAGGAATGCTTCGATCAATTGGATCAATGGCTCGGTCAGGTGGAGGGGCTTCTAACCTTTGGCCGGCAAGGACTCTTTGCGCACGACAACACGCACCACGCATTATACATGGCCTATGCCGCCGTTGAGTGCCTCAATGCAGACGGGAAATTTGATCATCATCGTTGGCACGAATACCGACGTATTTTTGCAACGCATGTCGTAGAGGATTGATGAATATTCGCTTTGCCGAAGACAGTGACCTGGCTGCTGTTGCGCGCTTCAATAGTCGTTTGCGAGCAGGAGGAAGAGAAGAAGAAATGCTGCTCGCTCCGGCCTTGCCTGGCGAAGCGCAATACAGGCCAGAAGGCTTTCCGGTTTATCGTCGCATGATTATTGCGGATGATGGACAAGAAGTTCGGGCAGCTATGTTGCTATGCCATCATAATGTTTTCATTCATGGCGTGAGCCAGGATTTTTACTGGACAAAGCTGCCGCTTTCCGAGGGAATCGTCAATGCAAAATATTCCCTGGCGATCATCCAACTCCTGAAAAAAGCGTTAGCTCGTCATCCGTTTATGATGGGCGTTGGGGCTGGCACGCCTGACTCAGATGGCTATCGTCTGTTTGCGAATCTTCGCTGGCGACATCAGTCCGTGCCATTTTTTTTCTTTCCTGTCAGCGTGAGTAAGGTTTTGCGTGACCTCCGTTATTTGCAGAAAAATGCCAAGCTGCGCTACGGAGCGCTCCTCGGCGCTTACTCTGGAGCCGGAGCAGGGATGAGCGGGTTACTTGCCTTGCGGCGCAAGTTCTTAACAAATTTCTTAGACTATGAGGCGACAGTAATCGAAAGCTTTGGTGCTTGGGCAGATCGTGTCTTTGCTGACGCTCTTTCGGAATATCCCGTTGCGATCCGCTCCGATGCGACGGCTTTAAATATCGTCTATCCGCCCGACGATCAACGCTATATTCGGCTAAGGGTTCAGCGGAAGAAAACAAAAGCAGAAGCTGGATGGATTGTGGTGGCAACCAAGCAGATGCAGAACAATCATTACTTTGGGAACTTGAAAGTCGGAACCTTGGTGGATGGGTTCGGATGCTCAGAGGATGTCCCTGCTTTGATTGCAGCAGGTCTCAATCATCTAGTGGGAATGGGGGTAGATATTATTGTGGCAAACTTTTCGCATTCAGCCTGGGCGGAGGCCTGTCGTTGTTCCGGGATGTTTAGCGGGCCTAGCAATTATCAAATTTTTATCTCTCCGCAAGGGCCGCCGTTGTTGGAAGCAGCCTGCCCTTTAAATCAACTCCACATCGCACGTGGGCACAGTGATGGAATGGATAACCTGATTTGATCTTGCTTGAGGAGCGCATCCTTCGTCTGCCGTTGATTTATTTGAATTATGCAAAGAAAAATATTCGGCTCTTAAATCTAACAGCCGAATAACGCAACCGTTTAGTATAAGAACGAGAAAATGAAAGAAAGCGCGAGAAAAAAATCCGTCAGACCTTTCACCAAAGAGGACATTCCTCAAGTGGCGGATATGTTCCAGCGGCTTATGCTTAGCGAAGGGCCTTCAATGCGGATGCTCTCTCCGACACAGTTGCTAGATTATTTCGAGCAAACATTTTTCCATCACCCTTGGTATGACGAAGCTTTCCCCTCGTATGTCTATGAAGAAAGCGATGGAAAGATCATTGGTTTTATTGGTGTGATCACGCGTCCAATGACATTGCATGGACAACCGATTCGCATGTCGGTGAGCTTTCATCTCATGGTTGAACCGCAAAGCCGCTCTTCAATGGCGGGAGTGCAATTGCTGAAGGCTTTTTTTGCAGGGCCGCAAGACCTGGCGCTCACAGATGGTTCAGGCGAAGTCGGGCGGCGCGTTTGGACTGGTGTGGGCGGCACAACGGCGCTCTTATATAGCCAGCTTTGGACACGCATTTTACGACCGACGCGGCACATTATAGATTTGCTTGGCACGCGTGCAACTGTCGCACCTTTTGCGCATCTGGTGACGCCGCTTTGTCCCCTCATGGATGCAGTTGCGGCACGCGCACTGCCACAACGATTTGGCAATCCTGCAACGACATATTTGGAAGAAGAGTTGGGCGCAGAGGTACTGCTTGAGCACTTACCGCAATTTATGAAGACATCTGCGCTTCAGCCCGTGTACGACGCCGACTCACTGCGTTGGTTGCTTATGCACGCAGCACAAATGAAGCAGCATGGTGAATTCCAAAAGGTCTTGCTGCGGGATGAACGCGGGGAAGTGGTTGGCTGGTTTATGTATTACCTCAAGCCTGGTGGAACAAGTCGCGTGTTTCAATTTGTAGTACGCAAAGGCGCGACCAATGAAGTGCTCAATAGCCTTTTCAATCACGCTCGACGGCATGGAGCTGCGACTATCGCTGGACGACTTGTTCCCAATTATATGCAGGAGTTATCGGATAAGTATTGTTACTTTGACCGTAATAGCGCCTGGGTGCTGGTTCATTCAAACAACAAAGATTTACTTAACGTTATTCATCGCGGTGAAGCTTTTCTAACTGGATTAGAAGGCGAAGGCCCCTTCCTCTTTTGAACTCCCATATAAATTACGAGATATCGTGATGGTGAATGGATGTTCTTATAGGTGGAATCGGTATTCGCTTTGGCGGTAATACGCACGCTGGCGAATTGAGAAATCATAGGCTGAAAATATTGATGCATTCTTCTGTGCTTTCGCTGTACTCTACCCCTTGCTAACAATCCCCCGGAATTTTCATCCACAATCAGGAGGATTGCCCTATGCCTTCCGAACTTTTGAACGAACTAATGGCGGATATTAACGAGCGGCAAGAGGAATTGAATGCCGTGCAGGTCGCGCTGGAGGCGTCGGCAAAATATAGCTCTGACCTCGGCAAAATTTTGAAAGTTGCCGTGATCATTTTAGGAGCGATCAGCGCTACGCGAGATGTCGCCGACAAAATTTTCCCGCAAACGATGGTAATTTTGACATACACCACCATCGCGTTGGCAATCACGATTATTGGCGGCATCGTTACTGCGTTTCGTTACGAAGCGCGTGCGTCCGATATGAATTTGCTTGCGGTCGAGTGTAGTTCATACATCCGCGATATTGACGGGCAATTGCCGCGCAAAGGTGATCCCGCACCCGATGAACGACAAATCGCAGCCGCGCATGAATTGATCGCGCTGCAAAATGATCGCATTCGCACAATTCAGGACAAAGCCGCAAAAGCGGGCATCAATATCAATCGCCGTATCCGCAAAATTAAAATGGATTGGCAGGCGTGAACCACTTATAACCCGATAAATTTTTTCAAGCACTATTGCTTATTGCGCAGTGGCGCGCTGGTCAGAATTTTTGTTACTCTGCCTGTTTTGCAAGAGGTATGGAGCGCAAAAATTTCAGAACATTTCTTTTCGTTTGCGGCGCATTATCAGCCATCGCGCCTTTTAGCATTGATATGTATTTGCCGGGCTTTCCGTTCATCGCCCGCAATTTGCAATCGGACATTTCCCACGTCACGTTATCGCTCACCAGTTTTTTTCTTGGCATCAGCTTTGGACAATTATTGTACGGCCCACTCTTGGATCGGTTCGGCAGAAAAAAACCGTTGCTGGTTGGACTGGTGTTGTACACGATTGCTTCCGTTGGTTGCGGGCTGGCTACGTCGGTGGATTGGTTGATCGCATTACGGTTGTTGCAAGCCTTGGGCGGATGCGTAGGCATGGTTGCCACGCGCGCGGTGCTGCGCGATTTATTCCCGCCAACTGAAATTGCGCGCGCGTTATCACAATTACTTTTAATTATGGGCATCGCGCCAATTGTTGCCCCTACGATTGGCGGATTTGTTGTAGCGGCTTTCGGCTGGCGTGCGATTTTTGTTGTGTTGACGGGCTTGGGCGTGATCTTAGTTTTGGCGGTGCAATTTATTTTGCCGGAAAGTAAAGGCGCTGACACTTCAGTCGAATTACATCCGCGCGCAGTAACGAAAGAATTTTGGAACGTAGCGACGAACCTGCATTTTATGCCGTTTGCATTAAGCGGTGCGTTCGCTTCCGCCGGAATGTTTGCGTACATTAGCGGCTCGCCGTTTGTCTTTATGGAACTGTTTGGCCTGAGCGCGAAGCAATACGGCTGGGCATTTGGAATGAACGCCTTTGGATTAATTGCCGCAAGCCAGTTGAGCAGAATATTGTTGCGCTATTTTTCCAGTGAACAAATTGTCCGCATCACGGCGTTATTGCAATCGCTTTGCGGCCTCACCTTATTTTTCGGCAGTGTATGGCATTTTTTGCCCACAGTAATTGTGTTGGTATTGGTGTGGCTTTTTATGTTCGGACAAGGTTTCATTGCGCCGAACGCTACGGCATTGGCGCTCTCGCCATTCACGTACAATGCTGGTACAGCTTCGGCGTTGACAGGGTTTTTGCAAATGATGTTAGCTTCAGCGGCTTCGGCGTTAGTGAGTTATTTGCACAACGGAACGGGATTGCCGATGACAGGCGTGATGGCGGGCGCGGCGACATTGGGATTTTTGTTTGTGCTGCTCAGAGATATTTTGTTGCTAAAAAAAGCTGGGAAAAAACCTGTGATAATAAAAAATATAATAAGTTAAAAAGCCAGCTTTTTAGGGCTGGCTTTAGTAGAAATTGATATATTGGAAAGTACTTAGTCAATAAGCATTACTTCTTCCTCGCGCCAGTTGTTTACAACAACAACTGTTGAAGGCAGGTTTGTTGCTTCTGTTCCTACCCGTAGCTTTACTTTGCCACCATTTCCGTTATCGCTGTTGGTATTTTTTAAATCCCAAGATTTTGCCACTGGGATAACTCCATTAAGCACAACATCAACGTCTGTACCTAACTCGGGGTTAACCGTGTAACCTGGTGGGCATTCTCCTTGTGCTCCATTGGCCTTTGTCCCGCAGGCTGTGGACACTAAAGCAGTGTAAAAGTTAACATGTTGACCTTTTAAAAATTTGCTAGAGCTGATAGAAGCTGTAAAGACTCCTATTTGATTGCTGTTGGTATAAAATTTAACTTGATTTGGTGAAACAGAAAAAGAATTTACAAATATTTTTGGAGGCTCAAATACGGTAGTGTTTCCCGATCCCATCAAATGGTTACTATTGTTGTAAAAGCAATTTCCTTCTGCTTCTATATTAACATAGTAGCTCCCATCTTCTTCTACCCCAGCACTGTCAAAAAGTGACATACTTGATGCCAGAGTTGTCCCTGAAGTCCAAGTCTGGGAAGTGCGCCCGAAGGCTGATGACATTGTCATGCGGAGAGTGGTTAAATGTGTTGAGTTTCCATAAGGCACAGAAGCACTAGCACTGCCATATACGTTCTGGCTGTCTTGTGAACCTGTTACATAGCATGTGATTTGCGCTTGCAAGGCAATGTTAAGCAAGAATAAACCACAAATTAGCAATAAGCATTTTGAAATTGAACGTGACATAAATTTGACCTCCTCTCTAAATTATTTAGGTTGAGTTTGATAAGCACTAATCGGTATTTCCTTAAAAACCTTCATTTTTGCTTTTAGGGTCAGCACATGCGCTTGTAAGCGATTAGCATTGCTTTGCGATTGTAATTGCTCTGGCAATTTTTGAATTGCGGCGGCAATTAAGGCCTCTTTTTGCGCTTGTAGCTTGTTTAAGTCAGCAAAAGCTGATGGCGGAGGTGTAGGCCAATATTTGTCTTTGATGTCTTTTGCCTGTACGTCAAGTTTGGCGATTTCCTGCTGTAAATCTTTCGCTATTGCTTTAAGAGTTGTCAGCCTGAAGTCATCAAGGCCAGTTTGCTTAACTAAGAGGTCTGCGCTTTTAACGGAAGCGGCATTCGTTTCATCCACTAAAATGGATTGGAAAAATAATTCATAAGCCACACGATCAGAAATGGCTGCTGGATTTACGGCTCCATCAGCAAGCACGTCAGGTTGCTTTTGCACATGCTGATGCGTTTGTGCTTGGATTGGCTGAGAGGCGACACTTTACCGATAGCTGATGCCGACAATCAACGAGAGTACGACGAGAGACAGTAACGTAATAGAAAGTCTCATATTTTACCTCCAAAGTTGATTGAGAAGTAACAGGTTGTGGCTCAAGAAACAACCAGTTATTTGTAAAAACAAAATGCTAAGGGATTCCCGTTAAGGCTACACACACACACCGTCAAGCAAAAAATGCAAATGGGTGAAAAAAATATTTTCCAACAATAGTTAGTCAATACCACTCATCGCCCCAATCTGCTTTTCTCGCCTTTTTGAAATTCGTTTTTTGTTTGTGCGTGACTGTGATTTCCTGCAATCCATTTTTGTCGCAAAGCTGCAATTTTACGTAGCCGGAATGAATGTGTGGATGTCCGATAATCCGTGCGGAGGCGGGTTGCAACGCTTCTTTTGCAAAAACCAAATACGAAAATTTTTCATCCTCATAATTAAGTGCGCCAGCTTTCAATTTGCGATGCAACGCTGTGCGCTCCACGCGCGCAGCAAAATGGCACCAATCATTTTTTGGCATCGGACATTCGTTTGCGTGCGGGCACGGTGCGATAGGGTGACCACCAAGCTGTAATAAATCCGCACGCAATTGTTGTATTAATCCGAAACCATTTTGGGTTCCAGGCTCGATCAAGATCAATAATTTTTGAGCGGCTTCCCACGCATGCTTGGTGAGCGCTCGCGCTCGTTCAATTGACAATTCATTCAGCGCGTACGACGCGATCACTACATCATGCGCAGGCAAAGATTTTGTGGTCGCTAAATTTTGTATGTGCCATTCAGCATTTTGTAATGTGACAGCATTCGCCCGTTGCCCGAATAATTTTCCCAACCGAATCAAATGGTCGTCTTGCTCCATCATCGTCAATTTTTGCAAGGCTGGAAACACTTCGCTTGCTGCCCACGCGACTGTCCCTGGCCCTGCGCCTAAATCAAGCAAGCTGTTGATTTCGGAAATCGGCGCGCGTCGTTTGACTTCGGATAAGACGTGATGAATTGCCGCAAACGTAGCGGGCATCCGCGTGACGATGTATGCCAGCCGATGCGTTTCTGACGCGATAAATTTCTCGCCTGTGCCTTGACGAAAACGATAATTCTCGGACAATGCAGAAGCGGCTTTCGCAAGCTGCGCCGTATTAATCGTCGCCGCCTGTTGCTCAATCGCTTGCTTTAATTGTATTGGTAATTGCATGCACCTTTAGTAATTTGGACAAGATGAGTTTTCATCCTATAAATCTTGTCCATCCTGTCAAAAATTCTGCCTGTCTTTAACGCTATGAAAAATAATACCCGTCGTCACTTTCTGAAATCAACCGCGCAGGCTGGTGCTTTTGCTACATTACATTCTTTGTCTGTGAACGCCACACGAAATCGTTCTTTTGAGTTGGAAGAAATTACGATAAAAGAATTACAAGCCGGAATGCAATCAGGAAAATTCAGCGCGCGCACGATTGCCGAAATGTACCTGTCACGCATTGCGGAAATTGACAAAGGCAAACTCAATTCCGTTATTGAAACCAATCCTGATGCATTGATGATTGCCGATCAAATGGATCGGGAACGCAAAGCGGGAAAAATTCGCGGCGCGTTGCACGGTATTCCAATTTTGATTAAAGACAACATTGATACGGCAGACAAAATGCAGACTACGGCGGGGTCGCTGGCGCTGGCGGGGGGGCGTGCGCCGCGTGATGCTTTTATTGTCGAGCAATTGCGTGCGGCAGGCGCGGTATTGCTGGGCAAAACAAATTTGAGCGAGTGGGCGAATTTTCGCTCAAGCAAATCAACCAGCGGTTGGAGCGGGCGCGGCGGACTCACACACAATCCATACGCGCTGGATCGCAACCCGAGCGGATCAAGTTCTGGTTCTGGTGCAGCTACTGCCGCGAACCTTTGCGCAATTTCTATCGGCACAGAAACGGACGGCTCTATCGTCAGCCCGTCGAGTTTGAATTCGCTTGTAGGCATAAAGCCTACGCTGGGTTTGTGGAGTCGCTCCGGCATTATTCCCATTGCGCACAGTCAGGATACGGCGGGGCCGATGTGTCGTACTGTGGCGGACGCCGCGATTTTATTAGGCGCGTTGGCGGGAACGGATCGGGGCGATGCGGCTACGTTTCAGGATGGTAAAAAAGCGGAGCGCGATTACACAAGATTTTTGGATGCGAACGGGTTAACAGGCGCACGCATCGGCATCACGCGCAACTATCTAAGCTACAACGACCGCGTAGACAAACTCATCAACGAAGCAATTGACGTCATCAAAAAATCAGGCGCAACCGTAATTGACATAGAGCTGCCCAACAAAGGCAAATACGAAGACGCTGAATTTGAAATTTTGCTTTATGAGTTCAAAGCCGATTTGAATGCTTATTTATCGAAGCGCGGCGCAGCGGTCAAAACGATTGACGATGTAATTGCTTTTAATGAAAAAAATGCGGCAAGCGAACTGCAATATTTCAATCAGGACACAATGATTAAAGCCGCGAAAAAAGGCGGGCTAAATTCGCCCGAATATAAAAAAGCTTTGGCGAAGGCAAAACGCCTGACGCAGGCTGAAGGCATTGATGCGGTGATGGCGAAACATAAATTGGATGCGCTGGTTTCGGCTACGGACGGCTTTCCGTGGCTCACAGATTTTATTAACGGAGATCATTTTTCGGGAGGTTGTTCGACTCCGGCGGCGGTCGCAGGCTATCCGCACATCACCGTTCCGGCGGGCTATATTTTCGGGCTTCCGATTGGCATCTCGTTTTTTGGCTCGGCTTGGAGCGAAGGTAAATTAATCAAATATGCGTACACTTTTGAGCAAGCCACGAAACATCGTCGAGCGCCAAAATTTTTGCCAAGCGCCGAATGGAAATAGATTGACTGAGATTTTGTTAGATTGAATCGAACTCTGTAATTTGCTGAAATTGGTCAGCGTTAGATTGCAGGAGATTGCCTGAGCGAATAGACAAAAGCGTTTGCATCCCTGCTGCATGCGCGGCAGCGAGTTCGGCTGTGACATCAGAAATAAATAAAATTTCGCGCGGCTCGCATTGCAGTTCTGTTGCTATATTTTGGTAGCTTTGTGCTTCCCGTTTTGCGCCAATATTTGTGTCAAACCAACCGCTAATGAACCTACTTAAATCGCCGAATTCGGTGTAGCCAAATAATAATTTTTGCGCGAGCACGCTGCCGGAAGAAAAAATGCAGATGCGTTTTTTTTCTTGTTGCCAACGCGTGAATGCTTCCGGCACGTCAGGAAAAATCTGACTTTTCAAATCACCGCGTTTGTAACCCGCTTCCCAAATTTTTCCCTGCAATGATTTCAAAGCTGTAACCTTTCGATCCTGATCCATCAGCCAATGTAAATACGCGATGACGGAATTAATTTGCGTTGTGCCGAGCGCCGGCGGTTGTAAACCGTTTTGCAAATCTGATGCATGTTCGGTTTGTAATTGTGCAATGTCAGATTGCGATTCATTCCAATACGCAGACAAATAATTTTTGAGATGATGCCGCGCGTACGGAAACAAAATTTGCGTGACAAAATCTATTGGCGTAGTTGTGCCTTCAATGTCGAGCAGGATAGTTTTGATGGATGAAGGCATGAAAAATTTTATTGCGCAGGAATATACGACGCGCCAAAACACATCGGTTGATAAATCGCGTCTACGCCACTCTCGGTGTAACGCGGAACCCATCCGGCTGGATCAGCGAATAAGCGAATCGCACGAATACGCAGGTCTTCGCACAAATTGAACCAATGCAAAGTCCCGCTTGGCACGCGAATTAAATCTCCGGCAGTGACTTCGATGGATGTGACGACACCGCTCGGCGGATGAATGTGGAAGACGCCGCGACCTTCGATAATGAAACGCACTTCGTCATCATCGTGCCAATGCTCTGATTTGAATTTTGCGAGCATCGAGTCCAGCCCCGGCGTGTCGGGCTTAACGTCAATTACGTCCGCCGTGACGTAGCCATCAATTTCTTTCCACTTGTTAATTTCATTGCCATACGCCGCCAGAATTTCTTCTGCCGAAGCGTCAGCGGCTACGGGATGTGACGGTTGCCATTGTTCATAATCAATATCAATACCCGCTAAATACGCAGAAATTTCAGTCGGATCAGTGATAGTGCGATTTTCATCAGGAATCGTTACGATAGCCATAATTGTTTCCTTGTATAGATTGACCACGGAGGACACGGAGCGCACAGAGAAAAACAAAGACAGAGTTTACAAGATGAACAGGTTGAAACTGTCTTGTGACTCAGACAAAAAACTCTCCGTGTTCTTTGTGCTCTCCGTGGTTTATTTTGCGAAATGCATTCGCCCGACGACTTCGAGTAGGAATTCAAAAATCTCAATATGCCGTTTTGCTTCTTGTAAATCTTTGCCCCAAGTATAAAGCCCATGCCCGCGCAGCAAAAATCCGTGCGCGTTGGGAAAGCGTTGTAGCATGTCCGTAACTGTCATTGCCAGTTCGTCCATTTGCTGCGAGTTCTCAACAATCGGCACCCATTCCGCGTGTTCGTGTGTTTTTACGCCTGCGAATCCTTTCACCATTTCCAAGCCCGAAATCGTGATACCGCCCGCTTCCGCAAAAACATTCGACAGCAACGTAGACCATACCGAATGCGTGTGCAGTACCGCGCCCGCGCCGCGCAATTTGACTGCCACAAGGTGCAATTTTGTTTCATCCGAAGGCTTGCCTTCGCCTGCAATCACACTTCCGTTTTCGTCAATTTGCAAAATCTGCGCAGGCGTCAAATTGCCTTTGTCATTGCCGCTCGCGGTAATTGCTAATTGCAACGGATCGCGGTTGATAACTGCGCTGAAATTGCCGCTCGTGCCCAGCACCCAGCCTCGGGCGTGAAAACCTTTGCCAATCTCTGCTAATCGCACAGCTTGTTCGGCAAACAAAATATTATTTTCCGCAGGTATCATAAAAATTATTCGCCTAATTGAGTTTCTTCACATTTGAAGGTTTGTCTGGAAACCAATCGCCAGTAAATACTTCAATCACATTTTTGGCAACGCCGACAACGGGCGTAGCGTCCATCGCTACATTTGCCAAACCTTTCAGCACGCCTTTCTTTTTCATTTCGTAGCCAGCCATTCCGACAATTACCGCTGTGCCTAAAACAGGCACTTGGCGAATTACTTTGGTTGCCAATCGCGTTGCGCCTGCTTCAATGACTTTACCGAAAATCTTCTTCATAAATAAAACTCCATTATGCCTAAGCATTTCAGTCGGCATTATAGCGAACATTTTTTTGCGGCGTTGATCGAACAAAAGAAAAATATGACTTCTTGACCCGTTTCCCGCGGCGCAACTATAATCATCGTTTTGTGATGCGCGAACTTGGCTCGCCTATCTGCTCTGCTTTGCATTAATTGCCGCACTCGATGAAAGAATTTCGCCGACTCATTCAATATCTCAAACCCTATCGCAAGATTTTTGCGCTTTCGATTGTGTTGATGATTGCGACGGGATTGTTTGAAGGGGCTACGCGATTGTTGATTATTCCGATTTTCAACAAGCTGGGCGGAATTAAAGAACAGAGCGCGGTCTTGCAACGATTGCATCTCGATCAATATTTGCCTTCTGACGCAAGCTCTTTGACAACGGTGGCTTTTTTGCTGGTTGGGTTCACGCTGGCGAAAGGGATTGCTGAATATTTTTCGTCGTTTTCGATGAGCTACATCGGGCAACACGTAATCGCGGATGTGCGTTCATCGCTTTACGATCACGTGATGCGGCAGGCGGCGAAATTTTTTGCGATTCATCCGACGAATAATTTGACGGCGCATTTGATGAGCGACGCTACGCAAATTGAGCGTTCTGTGTCAGACACATTACGCGATATGCTGCGCGAATCGGTCAGCCTCGTAGTCTTTCTGACGTTGCTCTTTGGTATTAACTGGAAGCTGGCGGCGGCGATGTTTTTGATTGCGCCTCCGGTGGCATATTTGACGACGATCTTTAACAAAAAGCTGCGGCATTACGTAAATTCGCGCCAGCAAAGCGGAGCCGAAATGCTTGATGTCGCGCAGGAAGCAATTTCCTCGCAACGTGTCGTTAAAGCCTTCGGAATGGAGCGATACGAAAGCGAACGTTTTGCCGTCGCTGCGCGCAAACAAATGCGCGATCAGCTCAAGGCAATGCGCATTTATTTCATTTCGCCAATTGTGTTGGAAATGGTCGGCGTTTTGGCTATCGCGGCACTGCTGATTTATGTGAATCAATATATTCAGGCGAAACAAATGACGCTGGGCGATTTCGCTACGTTCATTGTCACGATGTTCAGTGCGTACGATCCGATTCGTCGTTTGAGTCGTTTGCAACACGATATGCAACAAGGTCTGGCTTCGGCGGCGCGAATTTTTTCGGTAATGGACACTGATTTGGAGATGCGTGATAAGCCGAATGCCTTTGCGCTAAAACGATTTCACGAACAACTCGAATTTCGTGACGTGTCATTTAGTTATGGTGCAGGGTTTGACGTTCCGGTTGTTGAAGAAGTGAATTTCACCGTTCGCGCCGGAGAAATGATTGCCATCGTCGGACAAAGCGGCGCAGGCAAAAGTACGCTGACGAATTTGATTCCGCGTTTTTATGAAGTGACGAAAGGCGCGATGCTGATTGACGGGTATGATGTGCGCGATGTGAAGCTGGCGGATTTGCGCGCACAAATAGCGATGGTCACACAGGAAGTGCATTTATTTAATGACACGGTGCGCGCAAATTTGGCGTACGGCGCGTTCGGGCGCAATGACAGCGACGCGAGCATTAAAGCGGCGGCAACGGCTGCGTTGGCGGATGAATTTATCAGCAAATTGCCGCAGGGCTATGATACTGTTGTGGGCGAGCGCGGCCTGATTTTGTCAGGCGGGCAACGACAACGAATTGCCATCGCGCGTGCGATTTTGAAAGATGCGCCGATCCTGATTTTAGACGAAGCGACTTCTGCGCTCGACACCGAAAGCGAAGTCCTTGTGCAACAGGCGCTGAATAATTTAATGGAAGGCCGCACAACAATTGTGATCGCGCATCGGCTTTCTACCGTGCGCCGCGCCAATCGTATTGTAGTGATGGACGCCGGGCACATTGCCGAAGTTGGCAGCCATCACGAACTCATGGCACGCAACGGAATTTATCGCAAGCTGTATGATTTGCAGTTTGCTGAAGAAGATGTCAGTGGTCAGTTGTCAGTGGTCAGTTGATTTCTAAACTTTGGACATTGGTTTTTGGACTTAGACTAACCTAACGCATTAAATTGTGAGCAACTGACAACGGACAACAAACGACGGACAATAGATAATGATTAAAAGCATGACTGGTTACGGCCAAGGCGCTGTGACCGCAGAAAAATTTAAAGTAACAATTGATTTGCGCTCGGTGAATAACCGCAATTTAGATATTCATTGGCGCGCACCGATGGAATTGACTTCGCTGGAAATCCCGCTCAAGAAACAAGTGCAGGCGGTGATTTCGCGTGGGCGTGTAGACGTGAATGTTAACTTCACGCAAACCGCCGATGCCGAGTACGAAATCAATCGTCCGCTCGTGCGCGGCTACCTTGAAGCCTTAAAAACCATGCGCGAAGAATTCGGTTTGGCAGGCGAAGCGAGTTTGGAAATCATCGCGCGTTTGCCTAATGTTTTGCAGGCTCCGACGAAAGGCAATCAGCTTTCAGAAGAAGTGACGCAAGGCATCGAAACTGCGCTGATGCAAGCGTTGACTGCACTCGTGGCAATGCGCGCCGTCGAAGGTCACGAATTGCACAAAGAATTGCTCACGCGCATTGATAAAATCGAAGCGGCGTTGCGCATTATCGAAGCGGGTGCGCCGGACATCACTACGGCGTATCGTGACAAATTGCAAAAACGCTTGGCGGAGCTGATGGACAAAGTCGCTGTTGACGAAACGCGACTGGCACAGGAAGTCGCGTATTTAGCCGAACGCGCCGACATCAGCGAAGAAATCGCGCGGCTCAACAGCCACATTGCACAATTGCGCGAACTACTGAATTCCGACGGCGAGATCGGGAAAAAATTAGATTTCCTTTTGCAGGAAACGAACCGCGAAGCGAACACTATTTTGTCAAAAGCCTCGGAATTATCCATTTGTGACGCCGCTATCGAAATCAAAACCGAAGTCGAAAAGCTGCGCGAGCAAGCAAATAATGTTGAGTAAGATTTTGGACGTAGAGAAATCTCGAAACCCCAAACCCGCAACTCGAAACCAAATATGGCTGGCAATTTAATTATCATTTCCGCTCCGTCAGGAGCAGGTAAAACGACGTTAGTGAATGAAGTAAAAAAACGCCTTAACGGTGTGCGGGCTTCCATTTCCTATACGTCGCGTCCCGCGCGGTTCGATGAAACGAACGGACAAGATTATCATTTTGTTACGCGCCAGAAATTCAAGCACATGATTGAAGCTGGTGAATTTCTGGAATGGGCAGAAGTCCACGGCAATCTTTACGGAACAGGGCGCAAAGCCGTGCAGCAACTGCTGGATGATGGGACGGATGTGATTTTGACAATTGACGTACAAGGCGCAGCCAAAGCGCGCAAAATTTTCCCCGATGCAGTCAGCGTGTTTATCTTCCCACCCTCGCACGAAGTGTTAGCAGATCGTTTACACACGCGCGGCAGTTCGCAGGCTGAAGAAATTCGCTTGCGAATGGGCAACGCGCAACGTGAATTATTGGAATACAAAGAATACGATTACCTCATCATCAACGAAGAATTGGAATTTGCGATTCGTGAATTTGAGTCAATTATTATTGCTGCGCGTTGTCGTCGCGCAAATCGTGACGAAGAAGCAGCGATGATTTTGAAGAGTTTTCGCTGGGAATAATTCCCCGCACTGAAATAAATTTATTCGATAAAGGAGCTAAATAAAGTTATGGCAGAAAAATTTGAAAGCGCGACACCTCCAAAATTGGACAGTAAATATCGCAAAATTCTGATTGCGGCCAAGCGCAGCAAACAAATTCAAAACGGCGCAAAACCGCGTGTGAATTTGCCGAACGCAAAATCTACGCGTATTGCCTTAGCTGAAATTGATCGCGGTTTGGTGAATTTTGAATTGACGAAACGGTAGTTAAGAAATCAAAGGGCCAATAGCAAAAGGCACAAGGCACAAGTTTACTCGGAAGGCTTTGCCCTTTTATTAGAAAATAAGGTGCCGACCTTTTGCTATTTGCTTTTTGCCTTTTGATTTCAAGCGAAGCTTGCAGCTTTTTGATTTATGAAGGTTCTTCTCGCCATTACGGGATGTATCGGTGCCTACAAAGCAGCAGAAGTGTTGCGCGGCTTGCAAAAGGCTGGAGCGCACGTGCGCATTATTATGACACGTTCGGCGACGGAATTTGTGCAACCGCTCACGTTTGAAGCTTTGTCTGGTCAGCCTGTGATTGTCGAGATGTTCGACTTGCCTCATCACGCGGTGATCGAACATATTGCTGTTGCGCGCGAAGCCGATCTGTTGTTGGTTGCGCCCGCGACCGCGAATTCATTGGCGAAATTTGCGCACGGCATCGCCGATGATTTTGTTTCGACCGTTTATTTGTCGAATACAAATCCGGTGCTGATCGCCCCGGCAATGAATGTCGAAATGTGGAATCATCCAGCGACGCAGGCAAATCTGAAAACCCTGCGTGAACGCGGAGTGCATTTCGTTAATCCCGGCAGCGGCTATCAAGCCTGCGGCGAAGTCGGCGTCGGACGTTTGGCCGAATCCGTAGACATCGTAAAATCCGCCCTCGCATTAATCCGTAATCCGCAATCCGCAATCCGCAATGATTTGACGCAAGAAAATGTGGTGATTACCGCTGGCCCTACAGTCGAAGACCTTGATCCGGTGCGTTTCATTACGAATCGTTCGTCGGGCAAAATGGGCTACGCGCTGGCAGAAGCGGCGCGCGCTCGTGGTGCAACTGTAACGTTGATTAGCGGCCCGACGAAATTAGCGCGACCTGAAAATTTGGAATTTATTGCGGTGCGCTCGACGCGCGAAATGTATGATGCTGTGATGAGCAAAACGCCGCAAAGTACAGTTTTTATTGGCTGCGCAGCGGTTGCCGATTATCGCCCTGCACAACGTGCCGAACAAAAAATCAAGAAAAACGGACGGCAGGGAATTACGCTTGAACTGGAATCCACCGAAGATATTATTGCTGCTGTTGGTGCTGCGCCCAACGAAAATAATCGCATCGTAGTTGGTTTTGCTGCTGAATCTGAATCGTTGCTGGAAAACGCAGCGCAAAAAATCTGCACCAAAAAACTCGCGTTTATCGTGGCGAATGACATTACACGCAAAGATGCTGGATTTGATGTTGAGACGAACGCCGCTACGATTTTGCGGCGCGATGGAACGAAAAACGAATTGCCGTTGCAAAGCAAGCGTGCGTTAGCTGATGCAGTGCTAGATGAAATTGTCCGTTTGCGTGCTCAAAAATAATTATGACCTCGCAAGAAGAATTACAATCGTTGCTCGCACAGGCGACTGAGCATTTGCGCTATTACCGCGAACTCGGCATCACGCACATCGGTGAAGACCTTGTCGGAGCCGCTGCGCAAACTCCCGTTGTTCCTGCTCCTGCCGCTCAAATCGAACCACTAATCATTGCGCCGCCGTCTGCACCTGCGTCGCCTGAAATTTCTGAACAATCAACTATGCCTAAAGAGAAAACTCCTGCCGCATCCACCCCTTTATTTGGCGAAACGCTCGTCGCTCCTGACGCTTCCGCGTTTCCTGAGTTGCAAATTCCTGATGATTCGATAGAAAAAATTCGCGCGGATTTAGGCGATTGCAAACGCTGTAAATTGTGGTCTACGCGCACAAATATTGTGTTTGGCGAAGGCGATCCACATACAAAATTAATGATCGTAGGCGAAGCCCCAGGCGCGGATGAAGACGCGAGTGGCCGTCCATTTGTCGGGCGCGCGGGGCAATTGCTGACGAAAATGTTGGAGGCAATTCAGTTCAAACGCGAAGACGTTTACATTGCCAATATTTTGAAATCGCGTCCGCCTGACAACCGCAATCCTGAAGCCGACGAGACGCGTGCCTGCATTCCATTTTTGTATCGGCAAATCGCCGTCATTCGCCCGAAATTAATTGTGACGCTTGGCAACCCGTCTACACAGGGTTTGTTGGATACGAAGGTCGGAATTACAAAATTGCGCGGGACGTTTCAGAATTACCCGCGTATTGAGGGCATCAAAGTTATGCCGACTTTCCATCCGGCATATTTGTTGCGCTCGCCGGATAAAAAGCGCGAAGCATGGGAAGATTTAAAAAAAGTTCGCGCGTTTATGAATGGCGAAATCACACTGTAAATCCTGTCTGTTTTTTATGCAGACAATTGTTCGCGCCAATATACTTCCTGATGCGTTTTTTCTTTGCTCTCCATCTGACTTGGCTGTGTCGTAGCGAGCGCCGCTAACGCCAAAAATAATTGCGCGTTATTTGTGACTTGCAAATTGAAATCTACAAAGCTGTGAACGGCGATTCCAAAACATCCTGCTAACGCGCCAGCGGTCACAGCCCGTCGCGCTAAATTCGTTGTTTGCAACCCGCTAAACCCTTTACCAAATAACAACACAATAAATGCCAGCGCGGCTAAGCCTCCGATGATGCCTGTATCCACGACAATTTGCAGGTAATCGTTGTGGGATTGCTCCGCGCGCAAAATGCCAGAACTGCGATCATAGTGAGTGTACACAAATTGATACGCGCCTAAGCCCGTGCCGAGAATAGGATGATCTTTAATGATCCGACCAGTGGTTTCCCACAAATCACGGCGGCTGAATTTTGTATCCGCTAATTCGTTTTCTTTTGTTTCCTGCTTAGCCGTTGTACTAAAGCGTTGCAATAATTCGTCAGAACTCGTTAAAAACATTGCGCCTGCCGCCAGAAAAATCAATAAAATTGAGGCGGCGATTAATTGCATCCGCAACCCTTTGTCTGTTTCTGGCTGGCTGTTTGTTTCTTTGCGTGGTGGAACAGCAGCAATGGCTAGGAAAATCACTACGCCGCCGAGCGAAAGAAATCCGCCGCGCGAAGCTGATAAGATCAGACCGGAGCAAATGACGATTAAATAACAAACATACAGCATCAATTTTTCACGTTGAATCGTACGGCTTAAAATACGCGCGCCTGCCAAACCTGCGGCCATTTCTAAAAAACCTGCGAAATGGTTGCGATTCACAAATGGGCCAAATCCAGCGTTCGCGCGCGGCCAGATAATTTTGCCCAAATAACTTTGTCCGATGCCGATCAGCGCAATCATAACCGCCAGCACAATGATCGTAGTGACTGCGCGCTGTCGTCGTTCATCTGTATTCACAAAAGTACAAAACAGCAGGAAAAACAAAATCATGATGAACCATTTGATCCCTGCGTCTAATGTCGCAAATGAATCAAACGTAATCGTAGCGCGTGCGCCAGGAGTAAAGGGAATCAATTGCACGCCCGCAATTACTAGCACCGCCAGCATCGGCCATACGAGAGGGCTGATATTGATTGCGAGACGTTTTTGGAGTAGGGCATGACCCCCCCATAGCAATGCGATGACCAAGACAATCAGCTCCCAAATCGCGGTTGACCAAGTTTCGACTGTACCGTATGGAAGCGGTGTCAACACCAACAACGCCAGTAGTAGATAAAAAATAATTTTGTCGAGAATAACGTTACCTCCTGCATTTGCACTGCGATTTTGACGGGGATCATACACTCTAGGGCAAAAGGTGAAAAGCCCGCTAAAAGACATTTGACATTCTGAAAAGCTTAGGTAAACTCACCATTAGTAGGTATTAAATCATTTTTAACAGAAGCCTTGCGAACACGCCCACCCCCGTGTCCGACGCAACGAAAAAGCCCTTCTGATTAATTGCTCCAATCTGCTCCACCAGGATTAGGAACCGCACATGAATCAACCGCAGTCATTCGCTACGCGTTTGCTTACGTTACGGAATCAAATAAAAGCCAGCTCGTTTTTCCTCATCCTCGCACTGTTAGCCACATCTTTTACTTTGCTCAAAGGTATGAATTCATTGCGCGATGTTGCGCGCGAAAATGCACAGGCACAAGATGCTACGAATCATTTGTATTCGATTGATAAAAAACTTTTAGACGAAGCCACTACTTCTAAAGCGAAATTAATTGCAGCGGAAAGCATTGCCGATGACATTGCCGCTTTGCGTAAATTAGGCAAAGACGAAGAGAGGCTAGGGCAATTGCAAAAATTGGCGGAAAAATGGGCAACCACGCAGGAAGACGCGACGCCATTGATGCGCGGGCAGATCAAAGATTTGTTGCGGATGCAGGCGCAATTCGTGGTCGAATCGCAAACGCAGGCCGATAAATTATATCGGGAAACAATTATCGCAGCAGGCTTGCTGTTGGTTTTGCTTAGCGTGGGATTAGTTTTGTTTCATCAGCACGTCGCGCATCGCGTTACAGAACCTGTTCAGCAAATGCTCATTGCGATGGAGCGTTTAGCGGGTGGTGATGTTGCGCCTCAGGTCGAAGCGCGTTCGCATGATGAATTAGGGCAACTTGCTTTCGCTTTCAATTCCATGGCGCAAGAACTTTCAGCTCGCCAAGCCGCGACGCTTTCGCGCAATCGTGAATTGGACGAATTGTATTACTTCAACACGATGTTGCAGACTAGCGAATCCGAAGCCGAAATTCATCGCGCGTTGTTACAAAAAGTTCGCCCACTGCAATTATCGCAAGCGGTCGTGCTTGACTGGGAAACAGAATCTAGTTCATTGCTGGCGGTCGCTACGTTATATCCGTTGCCGGAAACAAAGTCGGACGGTTCGGCAATGAGTTATCAAATTCCACTGTGTCGCGTGGTTCGCGCCGGACGCGAAATGATGGTGCGAGATTTGCGCGAAGATTTGATTTGCAATGATTGTCATTTTGGACAGCAAAACGGCTCAGCCTTTTGTTTGCCAATGATCGCAGGCGGCAAGCCCATTGGCGCGTTGCATTTGATTAGCCCACAAATTGATTATTGGACAGTCGAACACAAGCGTTTTATTAAAGCACTGGTAGATCAGGCCGGTTCCGCGATTAATAATTTGCGCTTGCGCGATCAGTTAGAAGGCCGCGTGTTTATGGATGAGCACACGCAAGTTTACAACCGCAGCTACCTCGACGATCACTTGCGCAAACAATTTGCCGCCGCCGAACGCGAACAACGTCCGCTTAGCGTGATGATGCTCGACATTGATTTTTTTAAACGCTTCAACGACACGTACGGTCACGAAGCAGGCGACATTGTGCTGCGCCAATTTGCGAAAGCCATCAAAGGCGCATTGCGTGAACACGAAGTTTTTGCCCGCTACGGCGGCGAAGAATTCACCATCGTCATGCACGGCACAGCGCGCGAAGCACAAGTTTTGGCTGAACGTTTGCGACGCGCCGTAGCGGCTTTGTCATTCAAACAATTCACCACCACAGGCGAAGAAGTGCGCATTACAATGAGCATTGGCATCGCCGAATTTCCCAGCATCGGCCATACACTGGAAGAACTGCTCAAGTCTGCTGACATGGCGCTTTACAGCGCAAAAGATTCCGGTCGCAATTGCGTCAAAGTCGCAACAAAAGCTTTATTAGCAGTGCGCGCAGCGAAACAATAAATCAGTGCTGAGTGCTGAGTACTGAGTGCTGAGTAAAAACAAGCACTCAGTACTCAGCACTCAGCACTCGCCTCTCTATTTGAATCCCCTCCCTCCAATTTGGTATCCTGCCTCACCAACGATTTCCCTTGAGACAATTCAAGCCAGGCTTTGCTCGCGCAACCTGCAACTTTACAGCGTATGAAAATGAAATATTTTGCCTTGATTTTTTTGCTAACTGGAATTGCGCTTGCCTGCGCGTGGAATTTGCGTACGGTGAACGGCGCACAAGCTGCTGACACGCGTTTGCAGCGCGAAGAATTGTATCGCCAACTCAACATCGGCATCGCTTACCTCGAACAATTCAAGCCCAAAGACGCCACAAAATATTTCAAGGAAGTTGTCACCAAAGACCCAAAATTCGGCATCGGGCAACTCAATTTAGCCATCGCATTATTTCATGATGGAGAATTGCCAACTGCTGAAGACGCTGCCCGCGCCGCTGCGCAATTAATGCCGAACAGTCCGCACGCGCATTATGTGCTGGGCTTAGCTTTGAAAAATCAAAACCGCGCAGACGAAGCGATTCAGGAGTTTAATAAGGTGCTGGCGATTGATCCGAAAGACCCGATGACGAATGTGCAAATCGGACAGGTCTTGCGCGCGCAGCAAAAGTACGAAGAGTCGGTTGCTTATTACCAACGCGCACTGGAAGTCGAATCGTACAATGCGACCGCCGCGAACGGGCTTTACACCGCGCTGCTTCGTTCCGGCAAAACTGACGAAGGTCGCAAGATGATGGCTTACTTCAATCAATTGCGGGGCACGAATTATAAAACCGAACTCGGCAAAGATTACGGCGACGTAGGCCGCTACGCCGAAGCGGTTGCAGGCACAGGCGCAGAACCTGATTTAGTCAGTAAAGACGCGCCGAACGTGAAATTTGTAGACGCTACAAACGAGATGAATTTGCGCGCACAATTTGCGAACAAGCCGCTCTCATCCGCCTTAAATCGCAAGCTGACAAAAGCTACGTTTGCCAAAGCCAAGCCCGAAATTATTTCCGCGTTTAGTTCCAGCATTGGGCTGTGCGATTACGATGCGGACGACAAATTTGATGTGTTTGTAACAGGCATCGGCAAAGACGAAAAACCGTTCGCGCAACTCTTTCACAATGAAGGCGGCAAGTTCACTGATGTCACGGCGAAATCAAATATCAAATTAACCGCGCCTGCGTCTGGCGCAGTGTTTGGCGATTTTGACAATGACGGCAAGCAGGACATTTTTGTGTTCGGCTACCAAATGCTCGCGCTGTACAAAGGTAACGGCGACGGCACGTTTACGGACATCACCGCGAATGTAAATTTGCCCGCGAATAACAACAACGCGTGGGCAATGACTGCGGCATTTGTAGATTGCGATCATGACGGCGATCTTGATATTTTCGTAGGCAATTTCGCCGACCTCAATCAATTTCCGGCGAGCAAAACATCAGCAATTTTCCCGGATGATTTTTCCGGCACCCCTAACAAATTATTTCGTAATAACGGCGAAAAAGATGGCAAGTGGAGCTTCGCCGACGACACCGAAAAATCAGGCTTAGGCAAACTTGCGAATAAAACTACGGCGGTTGTCTGCACCGATTACGACAATCACCGCGATGTAGATTTTTTCGTAGTCAATTACGGCGAGCCTATGCAGTTATTTGCGAATCAACGTGATGGTTCGTTCAAGGATGTAGCGAAGCAGGTTGGACTTGATACGTCCGCTCGTAGTTTCGGGGTAGGCGCTGGGGATTTGAATAAGGATGGATTCACCGATTTCTATGCACCGTATGGCGCATTAGTCTTAGGTCACTGGAAATATAGTAATGGACAAGGTGGTTTCGATAGCTGGCCTAAGATGACTTTTGGGGGCTTGATAAGGGAAACGGATTATGCTGCTCAAGTAACTGACATCAATAATGACGGGCTTCTTGACGTATTATATCGATACAAGGGGTATTGCGCTTTATGGAAAAACGTTGGTAATAGTTATGACGGGATACAGTCAGACGTAGGGCTCGATATTCATCTTAATGATTCTCGTATTCTAACTTCTGGCGACCTCAACAATGATGGTGCCGTTGACATCCTCTCCGTCAAATCCGATGGTTCGATTGTCGCGCTCAAAAATGAAGGCGCGAGCAAAAATTATGTTGCTGCCAGCATTAAAGCCGGAACTTCCAACAAAGCAGGTATCGGCACAAAAGCGATTTTGCGCAGCGGCAGTTTGCAGCAGAAATTAGAACTGTATGCGTGTTCGCCTGCGCCAGCCGCAGCGGGATTGAATTTCGGCTTGGGCTATCGCACGAAAGTTGACGCGCTGCAATTGCTCTGGCCAGCGGGGATTGTGCAATCCGAATTAGATGTAAAGGTCGGGCTGAACAAATTTGAGGAACTGGATCGCAAAGGAACTTCGTGTCCAATTTTGTATGCTTGGAACGGCAGCGAATATTCATTCGTCACTGATTTTATGGGCGGCTGCGCGATTGGTATGCGCGAAGCAGGCAACACGTGGAGCGTGCCTGACACCGATGAATACGTGCGCGTGACGGGCGAACAATTGAAAGAACGCGACGGCAAACTTTCGATTCGCATGAATAATCAACTCGAAGAAGTAATTTTCTTCGACGCGGTAAAATTACTTGCCGTAGACCATCCCGCCGACACTGAAATTTATCCGAACGAAAAATTATTGCCGGGGCCGCCGTACACTCTGTTTGAGATTTATTCCGTCAAAACGCCGCGCCCGCCTGTGTCTGCGATTGATGACAAAGGCAATAATATTTTGCCGCAGATTTCCAAAATAGATCAGCAATATCCAACGGACTTTACGAAGCTGCCATTCAAAGGCTACGCAAGCGAACACGCGCTGGAATTAGACTTAGGCAAAGACGCGCTGCAATCGAAACGCCCGTTGTTATTGCTCTCGGCGTGGATTGATTACGCCGATTCGTCATCGAATTTAGCCGCTTCGCAAGCCGGAGTCACAATCACACCGCCATTCCTGCAAGTCAAAAATAAACGTGGTGACTGGCAAACTGTGATTGAGCAAATGGGTTTTCCCGCCGGACTCACCAAAACAATGACCGTAGATTTGACGGGCAAATTTTTGTCACAAGATTCACACGTCCGCATCGTGACAAGCATGCGAATTTACTGGGATCAAATTTTAGTAGATATAACTGACGGCAAAGCTCCGACCAAAATCACTAAACTTGACCCGATGAGCGCAGACCTCCATTGGCGCGGCTTCCCACGCGAATTGTCGTTAGATAAATTCGGACTGAAAGCATACGACTACCGCACGATTGATCCGACCTCGCCGTGGAAAGCTCATATCGGAAATTACACGCGCTATGGCGATGTGCGCGAATTGTTGCTCGCGCCCGAAGATATGTATGTCATCACGCGCAACGGCGACGAAATGCAAATAGATTTCGACGCTACGAAATTGCCAAAATTGCCAGCAGGGTGGAAGCGCGATTATCTCGTGTACGCCGATGGCTTCGGCAAAGACATGGACATCAACGCTGCGCGCCCTGAAACGGTTGGCGAATTGCCTTTCCACGGCATGCGCAGCTATCCACACGCGCCAAATGAACATTATCCGGTGGACGAAAAATACTTGGAATATATGCGCAAATACAACACCCGCACCGTTGGTGTGCAAACTCAGGCGATGTGGCGTGGTGTGCAATAGAAACTAAATGATTGAAAATGCCGCGACAATTGATGATCTGCTTCGGCTGCCTGTCATAGATGTTCGTTCGCTTATTATTCAAGCAAGCGACTCTCAACTCATTGCTGCACAAATTGCGCAAGCCTGCCGCGAGGTTGGTTTTTTTTATATCGTTGGGCACGGCATCAGTGAATCTTTACAGCAAAAATTAGAATTGCTCAGCCAACAATTTTTCGAGCAGGATTTAACGACGAAAATGACGATCAATATGAGCAAAGGTGGCAGGGCTTGGCGTGGATATTTTCCGGTGGGAGGTGAGCTAACGTCGGGGCAGCCGGATTTGAAAGAAGGAATTTATTTCGGCACGGAACCAAAAGAAACGCACCCGCTTGTGCAGGCCAGAACGCCAATGCACGGTGCGAATTTGTTTCCTGAAAATATGCCGGAATTTCGCACTACAGTGCTGGAATACATTGCTGTGATGACTGAGCTTGGACAGGCGTTGATGCAAGGGATTGCGCTGAGTTTAGGCTTGGACGAAAAATATTTTGCAGAACGATACACGAATGATCCGCTAATTTTATTTCGCATTTTTAATTATCCGCCCAACAACTCTACGCAAGAAAATCAATGGGGCGTGGGCGAGCACACGGATTATGGATTGCTCACAATTTTAAAACAGGATGACGCGGGCGGCTTGGAAGTGAAAACAAAAGCTGGTTGGATTGATGCACCGCCGATGGAGAATTCTTTCGTCTGCAATATCGGAGATATGTTGGACCGGATGACAGGCGGTTTGTACAAATCTACGCCGCATCGTGTGCGTAATGTGAGCGGACGAGCGCGGCTTTCATTTCCGTTTTTTTTCGATCCGAATTTCAATGCTGAAATACAACCGACTGTATTGCCTGAATGCGATGACAAGCGCGAGCGTTGGGATCAATCCAGCGTGCACGAATTTAACGGCACATATGGCGAGTATTTGCTGAATAAGGTCAGTAAGGTTTTTCCACAACTGCAAAAAGAAAATTTATAGGATTGCTCTTGGCAAATCTTATTCATCGGATGTAAATTATCACCTCGTTCGATAACCCTTCACTATGTTTTTAGTTTCAATGGTTAAGTGCCTAGTCGCTTAATTGTAAGTGGTGATTTCTTGATAAGGTGCTGGTGCGAGAAACTGAAGACCTCACCTCTCCATTTTCACATCAGGCTCCCTCCCTTATCAAAGCTTTCTTTGTGAGGTGCAGATGGGGAAACTAATTAGTGTACTTCGTTTTGTTAGAGTGCCCGTCAGTGGGTTGGTCTTGATTCTGGTAGGTGCGGGAATTCTAGCGGTTTTTGCTCCTTCTTTAGTCCGTGCATATTACAACCAAACTTGGCCGAGTGTTAGAGGCAAAATTGTCGAATCACGGTGGCAAAATAAATTAATTGGGGGAACTGCTAACGCAAATAGACCCAGTTACAGATTCACACCACGCATCGAATATTCGTACAGCGTCGGTAATAGCGAATATCGTGGTACTACGGTTGGCTTGTCGGCATTTGAAGAGTTAGATCGTGGTGCTGCCAAAAACAAATTAGAAGAATATTCGCTGGGGCGCGCCGTGCTTGTTTATTACGATCCGAGCAATCCCCAAACCAGTTGCTTGGAGCAGGAAAAACCAGCCCTTGGCAGCATTGTGGGATTAATTGTCGGCATCGTTTCTTTTTATGGTGCGTTCGTAATGATGCGACAAGGCTTTCGCCTCACCGCCTAAAAAATAGCGTTCATTTCGGGTTATTACCCGTTCTAAAAATCGTCTCATACCTTGACGTAAGACGCGCGAAGTTCTACATGTATGCTTATGCAAGCTAGAGAAACTCGCGCCATTTCGTCGGCTTCAGCGGCGACGATAATTGATTACTTCAAAACGCAATCTGCCCGCGTCGAGCAGTGGCTGGAGCGGTTGCTTCCGACTGTTGCCGAAGCTCCTGCGACAATTCACGAAGCAATGCGTTACAGCATTTTTGCGGGCGGAAAACGATTGCGCCCAGCACTCGTGATTGCCACGGGTGAAATATTCGATGCCGATGAACGCGCCTTGTTACCGACAGCCTGTGCGCTGGAAATGATTCACACCTATTCGCTGATTCACGACGATTTGCCCGCAATGGATAATGACGATTTGCGGCGTGGGCGTCCCACGAATCATAAAGTTTACGGCGAAGCAATTGCGATTTTGGCAGGCGATGCTTTGTTAACACAGGCATTCATTACACTGGCGCAAATGGAAGGCGCTACGCCGGAAAATAAAATCCGCGTCATTAGTGAAGTTGCGCAAGCCGCAGGTACAGTTAAAGCTTTAATCGGCGGGCAAGTGCTCGACATTCAAAACGAAGGCAAATCATTTAATGCGGATCAGCTTGATGCTATTCATCGTGCGAAAACAGGCGCGTTGATTCGTTGTTGTGTACGCGTGGGCGCTATTATTGGCAGTGCGAATGAAGCGCAATTGGCTGCTTGTACGGAGTATGCCGAAAAAGCTGGATTGGCTTTTCAGGTTGCCGACGATGTACTGGACGCGACCGCAACGAGTGAAGAATTAGGCAAAACTGCCGGAAAAGATGCTGCTACACAAAAAGCCACGTATGTCGCTTTGTATGGTATTGAGGCGGCGCGCGAACGTGCGGCGCAACTTTGCCGGGAAGCGATCACTGCCATTCAGCAAACAGGTTTAGCTACCTCACAGCTAGAAGCAATGGCTCGTTTTATTGTCGAACGACAATCATAAAAGCAGCTTTCCTCCAACTTCTTTCCCCAGCTATCTGATGCCAACTTGTGGTTTAGCAAGGGTTTTTCTTGACAACCTTGCTACCCATTGCTAGTCTTTGTCGTTTCTGACTATTGAACTAATAGGAGTAATAAAATGGCTAAAAGAACTTTTCAACCAAATAATCGCAAGCGCGCAAAAACGCACGGATTTCGTGAACGTATGAGCACGAAAGCAGGCCGCTTAGTTATTAAACGGCGCCGTACTAAAGGCCGGAAGCGTTTGACCCCGTTCCATTATTGATTAGTGCGCTGGCTTCCCAGCGGCTGGTGTGAACTCGTAAGTTGGACAGGAGCAGCAAAATTGGATGAAACCTCCAAAGCAGCAACAACGTTTGCTTACGGGAAAACAATATCGGGCGGTATATGAAAAAGGCCAGAAATTTCATACTCCATTTTTCTCGGCATTTATTCTTCGTACTGAGACCGGATTTCAAAGGCTGGGATTGACGACGACGCGTAAAATGGGAAACGCCGTATTGCGCAACCGTTGTCGGCGTCGCTTGCGTGCAGTTTTTCGTTTACGCGAACAAGCAAGGCTAGTCGGTGTTGGATATGATTTGGTACTTAATGTCAGGGCAAATGTTGCTACGGCTGAGTATCAAGAAATTCGCGTAGCTTTTGAGCAAATGCTGCAACGTTTTTCCCAAGCTTTGGATCGGGCCAAGGACGAAAGCGAAAAGAGATGAAACATATCGCCATTGTTATTTTGCGCGGTTACAAATTGCTCATCTCACCATTGCTGCCGCCATCATGTCGCTTCACGCCAACTTGCTCAGAATATGCTGCCGAAGCGATTCACAAACATGGTTTGAGCAAAGGCATGGTGTTAGGATTAAAACGAATTTTGCGCTGTCACCCGTTCAGTCAGGGTGGATATGATCCGGTGCAATGATTTACGTCAGATGATAGGCCCCGAATAGCCGTTCATCTGAACTGAGCTTTATTAATGGAAAAACAACGGCTTGCGATTTTTATAGCGATTTCCGCACTTATTCTCTTTGGGTCTCAGTTTCTTCTCCAAAAGATATATCCTCCCAAAAAACCAGCGAACGAGACAATCACTCAATCTGCTACGCCTGCACCTGCGCCCACAATCGCCGCAACAACGCAAACTCTTGCAACAACAGCTCCGGCCAATGCAACGCAAGCTGATGCCCGCGAAATCAAAATTGAAACGCCTTTCTGGAAAGGTACGCTGTCAAATCAAGGCGCTGTGATTTCTGAATTCGTCATGACGCACTTGCCCGATGATGATGGCAAATTAGGTAAGCCGATTGATGCGCCCGCAGGTGTGTTGCTTGTATCCGCACAAAAGAGCAAAGAACTCGGCGCTCCTTTACGTTTGGTGATTCCGTCTGACCGGAATTTGGAAAAGCAATTGAACGAAGCGCGTTTTGCCATGACGGATACGCCTGAAGCCGAAGTCAAATTAGGCGATAATAGTAACAAAACGATTACACTGAGTTATGACAATGGCGCTGGCGTGAAAGCGCAGAAAATTTATACTTTCAATAGCGCGGGCTATGATTTCGATTGCACTGTGGATGTGCGTCGCAACGATCAGCCTGTCGAAACATTTCTCGTGGTTGGCCCAAGCTTTGGCGATCAGAATGTGAAATCACACGGCGGTTGGTATTCGCAAGAATCACTGGCGACGATTTCTGCTGCGCAAGGTATTGAGCGGCACGCGGGAAGTTCAATTGGAACTGCCGACCCTAAAGCTATAGATGCCACACAAATCCGTTGGGCCTCAGTGGATGACAATTATTTTGCGATGGCATTGATGCCTGCTAATCCTGCTTCTTCTGTTCGTTTGATGAATGACAAGCGCAAGGAAGTCCTTGCAGGCAAAGAGCAGGAAGTGAATCACGTTTCGGCTGCAGTGCAAATTACCAACGGCCAAGTGAATCACATTTATGCTGGCCCGAAAAATTTAAAAGTTTTACGGGCAGTAAGCACCAAATTGAATTTAGGCGATGGCAGTGTGAATTTGGAACGCGTTGTCAATTATGGTTGGAACTGGATCACGCCGATTGTGAAGCCGATTGCGTGGGTGATGCTCAACATTTTGCAGTTCATTTATAAATGGACGCAAAATTATGGTTGGGCGATCATCGTCCTTACTTTTGCTTTGAATATGTGCTTTTTCCCGCTGCGTTGGCGCAGTTCGGTTTCAATGAAAAAAGCCGCCGCGATGCAACCGAAGATGAAGGATTTGCAGGAGCGGATGAAGAAGCTGGACAAGAACGATCCGAAAATGCTCGACTTGCAAAAAGAGCAAATGGCGTTGATGCGCGAAGGCAATCCGCTTATGGGCTGCTTGCCAATGCTCCTGCAAATGCCGTTCTTTTATGCCGTATATTCCGTACTGACGACAGCAGTTGAAATTCGCCACACCGGATTTTTGGGTTGGATTAAAGATTTGGCTGCGCCTGATCCCTGGTACATTTTGCCCGTGATATTTGTAATTTCAATGATTGTGCAGCAAATGCTGACACCGTCAACAATGGACCCGGTGCAAAAGCGTGTGCAATACATTATGCCAGTTTTTATGGGCTACATTTTTATTAATGCACCGGCTGGGTTAGTGTTGTACTGGATGGTAGGAAACTTGGTTGGTATTGGACAACAATACGTCATTAATAAAATTTCCCCTGCTCCTCCGGCGCAGACGACGAACGATAAAATTGCCCCTCCGATAGCAAAAAAAAAATCTAAGGAGCTTTTAGCTGATTCCTAAATTGGAACAGTGAAAAGGGTTGTTATGGCAGCAGACACGAACATTGATCTCAAAACTGAAGTGCAAGCTTTCGTCGAAGAGTTAGTCAATAACTCTTCGCTTGATTTGCGTTTTGACGTCTCAGAGGCCGAAGAAAACAGCGTATTGGTTGAATTTCAAGGCTTCGATCTTTCGTTGTTGCTCGGTCACAACGCTGAATTGCTGGATGCGATGCAATACATCACGCGTCGCGTATTTGCGAACGAAGTTGCTGAAGGTGCGCAAATTGATTTTGACGCGAGCGGTTACCGGGAAGCCCGCCAACATGAGTTGGAGCTGATGGCGCAAAAAGCTGCGGATCGCGTGCAAACTTCGCGCGTGCCGTTTGTTTTCGACCCAATGAACGCGCAAGATCGCCGCATCATTCACAACGCGATTGTAGATTTTGAAGGCGTCCGCACCGAAAGCGAAGGCGACGGACAAATGCGCCGCGTGAAAATTTTGCCTGCTTAGTTTTTTTATATCTGACCACGGAGACCACGAAGAACACAGAGAAGAATTTCGACAGGATTAACAAGATTGACAGGATAAAAAATAATATCTTGTGAATTCCGTGAATCCTGCCAAATGCTCCGTGTTCTTCGTGGTCTCCGTGGTTTTATTTTATGAGCCTCTATGAAACCTCTACTATTGTTGCGATAGCGACGCCGCCCGGTTACGGCGGGATTGGTGTGATTCGCTTGAGTGGAATTGACGCGCTCAACTATGCGCAAAAACTACTTGCACCGAGCAGGCAAAATTCGTTCACGCCCAATCAAGTTGCGTTCCATCACTTATTTGATCCCGCCACGCAACGAACGATTGACGATGTTCTCATCACGTATTTCAAGACTCCGCATTCATTCACAGGCGAAGACATTGTCGAAATTTCCTGTCATGGTTCGCCCGTTGTACTCGCCGAAGTTTTACGATTATTAATTTGTTTCGGAGCAACACTCGCGCAACCTGGCGAATTCACAATGCGCGCATTTTTGAATCAGCGCATAGATTTGACGCAGGCTGAAGCCATCAACGATTTGATCTATGCGCAAACTGGTTATCAAGCGCAACTCGCAGCCCGACAATTGCGCGGCGAATTATCAAAACAGATTCAGCCGCTCAAAGACGCGCTGATTGAAATGATCGTGTATTTTGAATCGTCGGTGGAATTTGTCGAAGATGATCTTGATGCGCTTGATGTGGCGCGTTTTATAAAACGGTTAGATGAGTTGACTGCAACAATCAACGAAATGATTTCCAGTTATCGTTTGGGGCGTTTGATTCGGTCAGGCATAAAACTCGCGCTAGTCGGTCGTCCCAACGTAGGCAAATCTTCGGTCTTCAATCGCATGCTTGGCAAAGAGCGTGCGATTGTGACGAATATTCCCGGCACTACGCGCGATACTGTGCATGAGGTTTTTGCGATCAACGGAATTCCGGTAGAGTTGATTGACACCGCAGGCATCCGCGAAACCGAAGACCTTGTCGAAAAACTTGGCGTGGAGCGTACGCGCTCTGCAATTGCCGACGCCGATTTTGTCATCGCCATCATCGAAGCCACTCACGCGCCTTCCGCCGAAGAAATCGAATTTTTATCGGAGTTGCCAATCAATTTGCTCGTCATCAACAAATGTGATTTGGGTGACGAATTGAATGCGACTGCGTTGCAAAAAATCGCGGCGAACAAAATGGTCGCGAAAGTGTCAGCTTTAACAGGGCAGGGAATGGAAGATTTGCGCGCACAAATTCATTCCGCGCTTACAGCCGGAGCGCAAGCCTTTGCCGAAGGCGGAATCATAACAAATGAACGACATTACGCTGCGCTCGAACAAGCATTGTGCGCAATGCAAAACGCACAAACAGATTTATCCGCAGGTCTCACCGAAGAACTCATCCTCGTCCATTTACACGAAGCCCTGAAAAGTCTCGGCATCATTACCGGCGAAACGTTAATCGGTGACATCATCAATCAGATTTTTTCGACATTTTGTATCGGGAAGTAATTTTACCGGGTGGGTGAGACTCAACCTGCGTAGGCGCGAAAAATTGCGAATAAAAAATACAAAGAGGCCAGATACGTTGAAATCGTACCTAGCCTCTGGAACGACCGCTATTAAAAAAACTATTTTGCTGCGAGCGAATTAACGTGGCTGGTCAGACGTGATTTGTGACGTGCCGCAGCGTTGCGATGTAAAACGCCTTTTTGAATCGCTTTATCAATGGCAGAAATTGTTTCTGGCAACAACTGTTTGGCAGCGTCAGCATTTTTCGCGATAATCGCTACACGTAATTTTTTAACGGCAGAGCGCAGCTTAGAGCGATTGGTCGTGTTAATCGCATTTTGTTTGACATTTTGGCGGTCGCGCTTTTCTGCTGAAACATGATTTGGCATTACTATTTTCTCCTCAACTACTAATACAAACTATCTTGGCCTCAACGCAAAACAGGGAGTATATGGATTGCCTTACATGATGTCAAGCTTGTGTTATCCCCTACAGATTTAGTATGATCCGCGCGGTTTTCGTGCTCCGCATTTTCTTGCCCTATAAGACTTCCATGCTTAGCTTCTTATTTTTTCTTTCTCTTGTAGCAAATTTTGTGCTGGTGTATTTGCTCTACACAGAACGGGCGTCTCATCTGAGCGGAGAAGCGCACGCTGCAATTGAAGCCGCAATTTTGCGTCAGGCAATGCAGGCGCGCGGGCGTATCAGTGCTGTAGAAATTGCAGCGCGGGTTGCTTTGCCCTTACTGCACGTGGAAAACGTTTTGCGCGAAATGGTTTCACATAACCAATGTCTGAGCGAATTGGATCGTGAAGGGCGGGCGATTTATGTTTTCCCGCAATTTGATGATTCAACGAAGCGAAGTGAGGAAACAGAACGCGAAATTTTATTAATGGCACATCTGCATGGCGGCGAATTAACAGCACAACAAATTGCCATGCGTACTACGATGTCGTTTGATGAGTCGCAACAGTGGTTGATGGAAATGTCCGAGCGAGGCGCTTGCACTCCAATTAATGAGCGCAATGATCGGTTCCGCTTTGAAGGATTGCGGCGTTGATAGCACGTAACGTTACAATACAATAATTTTACCTGCTAACGTGCAAGTGTATGCCAAAGAAATAGTTGCGAAAAATCTGTCAGAATGATAAACAATAATGCCTGTGAAATCGCGCTCCCACGCCCCGCAGCCCGCAAAATGTGACATTTACAAATAAGAATCGTTTGGTGGGAGAAGTTAATCGAGGACACCCCATGTCTAATTCAGTGGGAACATCATCTTCATTTGGAGCAATCCTGATGCCGCGCATGGTAACTGTTGCGGCAGTACAGGCAACTCCGGTTTTTCTGAGCCTGGAGGCCAGTCTCGCCAAAGCGCTAAATTTGGTGACGGAAGCTGCTTTGAAAAAGGCGCAGCTTGTCGTTTTTCCTGAAGCGTGGTTGCCAGGCTATCCAGCTTGGCTGGAATTTTGCCGCGATGTCGCGGTGTGGAATCATCCGCCCGTCAAAAAATTGTATGCGCGCTTGGTCGAAAACAGCGTGGTTGTGCCTGGGCCGACAACGGAGGCTTTGTCTGCCGTGGCCGCCGAGCATCGTTTGACACTGGTGATGGGAGTTATCGAACGCGTTGCCGAAGGCCCAGGTCGGGGAACTCTTTATAGTTCGCTGCTGACTTTTGGTCCGACCGGGGAATTGATTAATCATCATCGCAAATTATTGCCGACGTATAGCGAACGGCTAATTTGCGGACAAGGCGATGGACGGGGTGTGCGTTCGGTCAGGACTTCGACAGGTCGCATTGGCGGCTTGATTTCGTGGGAACATTGGACACCACTCGCGCGGCAGGCGATGCACCAAAGCGGTGAAGATTTGCATGTGGCGGCTTGGCCTTCGATTAATGAAATGGCACAAATCGCTTGTCGTCACTACGCGTTTGAAGGACGCTGTTTTGTTGTCGCGGCCGGAACGATTATGCGTGCACGCGATTTGCCTACGGAACTTGATCCGATCGTAGAAATTGCGAATGATCCTGAGAAATTAATCTTAGACGGCGGCAGCGCGGTAATCGGGCCGGACGGCAAATATATTGCTGGGCCTGCGTTTGATTTTGAAGCGATTGTGATGGCGCGCATTAACCTAAATCGCATCCGCGAAGAAAGCCTGATGATGGATGTGACAGGACACTATAATCGGCCTGACCTATTTGAATTGCGCTTCAAACATGGCGATTTGGGTCTCCCCTCATTGCCTAACCCCTTGGACGATGGGCGCTTGCTCACATCTTCGCTACCGACGGAAGATGTACCAAGAGAAATGATGCCGGACTTTCCTGAAAATTTATTAGGGCAGCAAGATAAGATTGCTTCCTAAAAATTGTAACAGTAAAAATAGCAATCGCCGTTCAGCTAATATTAGCTGAACGGCGATTGCTATTTTGCCAGAAATTTTGTTTGCGTTAGTGTTTAGCGGGTTTCCCACCTCTGCCATATTTCAGCACCGTCAGGCGAATGCTGCGGCGTCCGAAACTGCGGGCTTCGCGTGAGGACGGCATCCACACGTCAATAATTTTTCCTTTAATCGCGCCACCAGTGTCATGCACTGTATAGACGCCGGAATAATTACCAGCTTTCAAATGAACCACGCTACCGAGGGGTAAAACGCGTGGATCAGCGGCAATCACGCCGCGCCGGACATGTGCGCCAGAGCGAGTGCGGCCAGGTAAGCTGTAGGCAGTTGCCTGAAAAGCGCGCGGCGGCTCAACGCCGACAATCTCGTCTTCGGGAAGAGCGGCAAGGTCTTTATCAAGCTTATTTAATTCAACAGCGGTCACTTTGTTACCTAGTTCAAGGGCAGGATTCGCAGGCTTTACTGTCGGTTCAATAGGTGGCTTAAATGACCACGCGGAAGAAACAGTGGTTGCCGTTTGAGAAGACGGATTTAAGTTATCTTTTTCTATAATTGCTTCAGTTTTAGATGTAGAAGATGAAGTTTCCGTAGTTGCTTGTGGCTGCGAATTGGTCTGATTTGAATTTTTCCACGCCTCGCTCAGTGACGATGTTTGCGCTTGTGCATGCAGACATAATGCGATGAGGAAGAGTGCGTAGGTGAGTACGCGGGGGACAATATTTTTACTACTCATAAAATCAATAACTCCTTGCGGATCGTTTTACTCCTTGGTTGTAGGTTAATGTTACTTACTAGCTAACGTCTCCCTCTTGTGCGGATCAAGCACTAATCACATTTCTATTACTGTCTGAAACGTGTAGAGGGTCATTGCGTTGGTTTGCTCTCAACAACGAGCGTTGCGGAAAATTTTGCCAAACCTAAGTGCAATTCTGAGTTAATCAAACAGCGTTAGTAGAAGCTCTCCGGCAAAAAGCTAAATGAAGTCTAGCACAAGGTGTCAAATTTGAAAAACGTGTCGCGTAATTTTTACACGGTTAGGAAGAAAGCTCGTCAGGCAGGATTTCTTGCGACAGGTCTGTGCTCGAAACAGTTGCTGTGCCTAATTTACCAACCACAATGCCTGCTGCACGATTCGCAATCATCGCGGCTTCGGCAATTTCCGCGCCTGTTGTGAGCGCCAACGTTAGCGTCGCAATGACTGTATCGCCTGCGCCTGTTACGTCGTAAACTTCGCGCGCCATCGTGGGAATATGCGTGATTTTTTCTGTGCTGCTGACAAAACTGAGCAATGACATGCCGTGTTCGCCGCGTGTGATGAGGACGTGCGGGCAATTCAGCATTGCGTGAATTTTATCTGCCGCCGCGCGCAAAGACTGTTCATCTTTGATTTCAATGCCGGTCGCGCGCTCAGCTTCTAATTGATTTGGCGTTATGAGCGTGACGGGTTTGTACTGCGCGAAATTTTTGATTTTCGGATCAAGGCAGACAATTTTTTCGCGCGCAGTTTCTAAAACATTTTGCAAAACGCGCGGCGTGAGCAAGCCTTTGTCATAGTCAGAAATAATCACTGCATCGGCATTTTTTAGCGCTGTGGAAAATGCTGCAATGATTTTATTTTCGAGCGTTTCAGTCACAGGCAATTTGCTTTCGCGGTCAGCGCGAATCATTTGTTGATGGTGCGCGACAATGCGCGTTTTGAGCGTTGTAGGCCGTGTTTCGTCTAGCAACAGGAAATCTGTTTGCGCGCCGCTTTCAGCAAAACGTTGCCGTAACCGTTCACCTGCCCAGTCGTTGCCAATGATGCCAATAGGGATTGCTTGTGCGCCTAGTGCTTGTAAATTTGAAACGACATTACCCGCGCCGCCTGCGTGCCAGGATTCGCTTTTGACTTCAACCACGGGCACGGGAGCTTCGGGCGAAATCCGCCGCACGTCGCCCCAAATAAATTCATCAAGCATCAAGTCACCCAACACGATCAGACGCTTGCCGACAAAATTATTGATGATTTCTTGTGCGCGTTTCGGGTTCATAACAAAACTTTATCAATCGCGTTTTGTACTTGTTCGATGGTGATGGAGCGGATGCATTCCGGCTCGGCAAATTCGGTGCAAGTGTACATTGCACAAGGATTACACGCGAAATAGTTCTGGACAAGTTCTGCCTTGCCTGATGCCCAAGGCCGCCAGCGCTGGGAACTCGCAGGGCCAAATAAAACCACGAGCGGAGTTTGCACTGCCGCAGCGATGTGCGCGGGGCCGCTATCATTGCCGACAAAGATTTTTGCGCCCGCGATGACTGCCATCAATTCGCCAATGCTGAGCGAAGTCAACGTCGCACATTTTGGCGAAGTCGCTGTCTGCACACTCGCAACTTGCGCAATTTGTTCTGTTGTTGGCGCGCCAGATAAAACTATTTGATAACCACGTGCGCTCAAATTTTCCGCAAGCGCGGCGTAGCGTTCCGGCATCCAGCGCTTGGTATAAAATTCGTTCGTGGGCGCGAGAACTGCAAACGGTTTGGCCGGATCAATGCCCGCCGCTTGCAACTTTTCCTGTGCGGATTTTTGTTTACCTGGCGCGATAAAAAGTTTTGTGGCTTCAGGCGCTTTGGCGGTCAAACCGCCCCATTTAAACCAAGCGAATTGATATTCAACCGTATGCAAATTTTTTCGCCCAAGAATTTCTTCAGCAGGCGGCACACGCAAATTGTAAGCGTAGCCGTTGCGAAAATGTGCGGCGCCGACACGGTATTTTGCGCCGCTTGTAAACGTGAGTTGCGCGCTGGTTGGGCCGCCATGCAAATTAATTACGGTAGCAAATTTTTTACGGCGAATCGTGCGGATGATGTGTAGCCGTGCGGATAAAGAACTGCGTTTTTCTTGGGTGTTGCGGGTGAGCGGAAGGGCTTCGATGTCAGGATCGGCTTCATAGAGGTCAGTGTAAATCGCTTCGACCAGCGTAGTGATTTGTAAGTCCGGGCGAAGTTTTTTCAGCGCGCGGATATTGGCTGTATCAAGCACAGCTTCGCCCAAATTTCGCAAGCGAATAAACAAAACGCGTGCGCCTGAGGGAAGCGATTGAAAAAGCGGAGTCTGCACAAATTTTACGCGGATTGAGCGGGCGGATTTTCGATGGTAGCTTCGTCCACGAGTAACACCGGAATTTCATCACGAATCGGATACACGCGATGACACGCGACACATTGCAAACCACTGTTATCAGGTTTCATTTCGACTTTGCCGTGACAGACCGGACAGACAATCAATGCCAGAATTTCTGGTTTTATGCTCATGCTGATAGCTCCGAAAAAAAATAATGAAACGGGATTCTAAAACAGGCCGCAAAAAATTGATATAGAGCTAGCAAATCTGGCAACAACATTGGTTGACAGCGCCGTGGTTACTGCATAGACTGACCAGTCTGCTTAACCATCAAATTCATTCTAAAGAGAGGTCTTGGAGCAACATGGCTCGAAAAAAAGTAACAGTCGTCGGAGCGGGAAACGTCGGCGCAACTACAGCGCACCGCTTGGTGGACAAAGAATTATGTGATGTTGTGTTGGTTGACATCATCGAAGGTATGCCGCAAGGCAAAGCACTCGACTTGGCGGAATCCGCCCCGGTCGAAGGCTATGATTGCCGCTTGGTGGGAACGAACGGTTACAAAGAAACCGCGAATTCTGACGTAGTCGTAATTACATCCGGCATTGCGCGCAAACCTGGCATGAGTCGCGATGATTTGCTCAATACAAACGGCGGAATCGTTGGCAGCGTAACAGAAGAAATCATCAAATATTCGCCGAACTGCATCATTATTGTTGTTTCCAATCCGCTCGACGCGATGAGCCAGGTAGCGTTCAAAAAATCAGGCTTCCCGAAAAATCGCGTGATCGGTATGGCGGGTGTTTTGGACTCCGCGCGGATGCGTACATTTTTAGCCGAAGCGTTAAATGTCTCGGTCGAAAACGTCACTGCGTTTGTGCTGGGCGGACACGGCGACACGATGGTTCCGCTGCCGCGTTATTCAACCTGCGCCGGAATTCCTGTCACCGAATTGTTGCCGAAAGAAATCGTTGACCAAATTGTGCATCGCACCGCGAACGGCGGCGCAGAAATCGTAAGTTTGCTCAAAACTGGTTCGGCATATTACGCGCCTTCAGCTTCAACGGTTGAAATGGTCGAGGCGATTCTCAAAGACAAGAAAAAAATCTTGCCCTGTGCTGCTTATCTCGAAGGTGAATACGGTATCAACGGTTTGTACGTCGGCGTACCGGTAAAATTAGGTGCGAGCGGCATTGAAGAAATTATCCAAATCAATTTGACAACAGAAGAACGCGCCGCTTTGCAAAAATCTGCGGGTGCGGTGCAGGAACTGGTGAATGTATTAGGCGTGTAGCCCACTTTTTCTAAGCACTCTTCTGTGGTAGCTTTTTAGACTGCCGCAGCTTCGCTACTGATGACAGTAACGCACAGCTCGCGGCAGTCGCGTTTTTTTAGTACTCCCCCGTCAGTTTTGAGCGGGTGATTATTAAGCATTGTCCCAGAGGTAAAGTAATTGTGAGTGAAGAAATAGAATTAAGCGGAAAAGAAAAAGTTTTCGCGGAATTGAAAGCGCTGGAATACGAACTGTCAGTCGAATTGCCACGCATTTTGCGCATCGCCGTTGCACACGGAGACCTGTCGGAAAATTCCGAATACAAAATGGCACGTGAGCGGCAGGATTATGTGCGCGCCCGCGTGATGCAGTTACAAGTTCAGGTTGCCAAGCTCTCCAACATTGACATCAGTAAATTGCCGCGAGATCGTGCTTCGTACGGTTCAACGGTTGTTGTGAAAGATGTAGATCGCGGCAACGAAATCACCTATCGGCTGGTGACGCCGGAAGAATCCGACTTTGAAAAGGGCTTAATTTCCACTTCTTCGCCGATTGGCAAAAGTTTGCTGAACAAAGAAGAAGGCGACGAAGTCAAAGTGCAAACACCTAATGGTGTGCGCAATTTTGAAATCGTGAAACTGACAACCATTCACGACGAACAGTAAACCGATTTGACTCTCGGCGCCGACAACCATAGACTTTTGTCGCCACTCTGTAGTCGTCAAAAAAATCTTTAGGTCAGGTTTATACTTTGTCTCTTAATTCTTCTTCCACAAATAATTCCTTGCTGCAAAAGCTATTGACGGTTGGTTTGCTCGCAGCAGCGTTTCTGGTCAGCGCGGGAACAGTCGTTTTCCTTTCGCTCAAAGGCAAAGAAGTAAAAGTGCCAGAGTTAACTGGCAAAACAGAAGGCGAAGCCGAACGTTTGCTGAGTGAACAAAGCCTGCGTTTCAAGGTGCGCAATCGTACTACCTCTGAAAAGTATCAGGAGCATCTCGTTAGTGAGCAGATGCCGCCCGCAGGTTCGACAGCAAAAGCAGGGCAACTTGTTACCGTCGTCGTCAGCACAGGCATTGAAGCGAAAAAGGAAGAGGCCAAAGCAACACCGAAAGCCACTACTTCGCCAAAGCCTAAACCTAGTATTTCGCCTTCGCCCAAAAAGAAAGACGACATAAAAGATAAGGACAAAGAAAAAGAAGACGCTAATAAAAAAGATACTGCTAAGGAAAAAGCTGACAGCGATACTAAAGATAAAGATGAGAACAAGGATAAAAAAGACGTAAATGGTAAACCTGAAGGGAACGGTAAGCCTAAAGACGCTGCCTCATTGCCTAAGCCCTCTCCTAAACCATCACTGAAACCGACTGTTAAGCCAAGCCCGAAAAAGGACAGTACTAACTAAATTTTATGGTTGAAATTGCACCTTCCATTCTTGCGGCAGATTTCAACCGACTGGGCGAGCAAATCGCGGCGGTCGAACAGGGCGGGGCTGCGTATATTCATGTGGATGTAATGGATGGGCATTTTGTGCCGAACATTTCAATCGGCCCGTTTATTGTGCAAGCCGTGCGCCGCGCGACTTCGTTACCGATTGATTGTCATTTGATGATTGAAGACCCCGACAAATATATCGGGGATTTTGCGCGTGCCGGAGCCGACATGATTTCGGTGCATCCCGAAGCGACGTACCATTTGCATCGGACGATTGAATACATTCATCAGGCGGGTTGCAAAGCCGGAGTCGTGCTTAATCCAGCAACGCCATTGGCGGCAATCGAAGAAATCGTCAATAATGTAGATTACGTTTTATTGATGTCGGTGAATCCGGGTTTTGGTGGACAAAAATTTATTTCATCTGCGCTCGACAAATTGCGACGCTTGCGCGCGTTGCTGCGAGCGCACGGATCGCAGGCTCGTATTGAAATTGATGGCGGTATTGGCTTAGAGAATGCGGCTAATGTGGTGGACGCTGGAGCCGAAATTTTAGTCGCTGGTTCGGCGATTTTCGGACAACCTGATCCCGCCGAAGCGGTACGGCAAATATTGCGATCTGTACAACAGTTTCAAGTGATCTGACCGTTGCTATATATTCTCCAGAATTCTCATCATCCCTTCCGATGAAATTCTGATTCATTAAAACGACAAGCGGACAACTGTGTCCGCACTCCCATGCGTTTTTACAAGGAGTTTTTTTTATGAAACAGAAACGCCTCTTTTTGGTGCTGTTGGTGTCATTGCTCACAGCTTTAGTTCTCTTATCTGGCTGTGGCAAAGGGAAGGAAAAGGTGAAGAATGACAACGTCGCTACGCCGGGACGCGACAAGGAATTGTACGAACAAGCGTCAGAAAAATTGCGAAAAGGCCGCTTTGACGAATCGCGATTACTTTTTAATGTGATTGTTTCGACTTATCCCGACAGCGAATATCTTTCGCTTTCAAAACTCGCTATCGCTGATTCTTATTATCTCGAAGGCGGCTCCAGCAATTTGGAACAAGCCGTCGCGCAATACCGCGATTTCGTGCAATATTTTCCGACCCATCCGCGCATTTGCGATTGTTATCTCAAGATGGCGGAATCTTATATGCGGCAAATGGGCGCATATAACCGCGACATGAGCAAAGCCAATCAAGCCTATCGGCAGTTGAAATCCGCGCAGCAAAAATGTTCCGGCACTGAATTAAAAGCTCAGGTAGATTCCAATCTTGATCAGGTCATCCAAGTTATGGCATTGCATGAAGTGGACGTCGCCGAAACTTACCTGCGGCGCGCGGCCTGGAAATCGGTTGAATTGAGAGCGACCGAAGTTATCGAAAAATATCGTAGCTCGACTTTTCTTGATTATGCGTTGTGGCTAAAAGGAACAGCTCTAATTGAACAAGAACAACCAGAAGAAGCAGCAAGTTTGTTTACTGAGTTAGTGCGCGATAATCCCAACAGCGAATGGGCACCCGAAGCCAAAAAATATTTAGAAGCGTTAGGCAAACCAATCCCTGCACCTGCCAATAACAATCCAGCGCCGCCTCGCCCTGGCAGAATTGACCGCATCCGATTAATTTTTGGGCAAAACAATTTAGTGATTCGCAAATCGGGTGTAATGATTGATCGCAAGGGAAGGATTGATCGTAAAGAAGAGGAAAAGACTGTGGCGCCACAATCAGACGCGCCGAATGATTTTAGTTCCGTGCGAAGCGGCCCACGTCGTGTGACGGAGCCACAGCAAACGCCGGAAGCGACCGCGACACAAGCTCCGACTGCAACAAATAGTGCGCAGCCCGCAGCAAAGTCAGAGGATGCAAAAGCGAAAGAGCCTAAAAAGAAAAAAGGGCTTTTTGGTATTTTCAAATAAGGTAGAGCGCGCGGTTATTGCCAAGTAATGCGTTACTTGCGCGATGTACAAAACATCACGTTTACGTCGCGTTACTTGGCAAAAGTTTTATTTTTTTGTTGTTTCTAATCTCAGATGGTGCTAATTTCCTCTTGCCCATCCAGCCTCGTTTGCCTCGACAAGCAGCTATAAATTCTCAAACAACCCAGCAGATGAAGTAACGGCAATAGTTTTTATTGCTACGGTAAGCATCTTTGCGATTATGCGTTACAATACGCCTTTTCTTCGGGTGCCTTTTCCGGGAGGTCTGAACCTATGGGACACAAAGTCCTGCTTGCAGATGACAGCATAACAGTACAAAAAATCGTCAAGCTGAGTTTGAGCGAAGAAGGCATGGAAGTCATTGCCTTTGGGAACGGCGAACAGGCTGTAGAGCAGATTGAAAATATAAAACCAGACTTAGTCATGGCCGATGTTTTCATGCCGGGTAAGGATGGGTACGAAGTCTGCGAATTTGTCAAAGCGCATCCGCAACTCAAAAATACACCTGTAATATTGCTTGTCCATGCGTTTGAGCCATTTGATCCTGAGCGCGCCAAAAAAGCCGGTGCCGATCATCAGCTCACAAAACCATTTCAATCAATTCGCACGCTGGTACAAACAGTCCAGGATTTACTGACGAAAACTGCGTCAGCACCTGCTGAAGCACCAATCAGTACTGTGCCTGTGGTAGAAGCTGCGCCTGCAATATCTGCGCCGGAACCCGTTTCGCGCATTGCACCGCCAGTAATGGCGCAACCAGTAGAAGAATTCGCAGTCGTGTCTTCGATTGCACCGTCACCAATTAGCGAGCCGGAAAATCTGTTTGCTGCGCAACCAGAACCAGTTTCCAGGGTAGCGGACATTCCTGCGACCAGCTTTAGCCCACCGCCACCGCTAATGCCAATTGTGCCACCAGTTCTGCTCACCGAAGCTGAATTGCCAGGGCCACCACCGATTTCTGGTGGATTGGTAGGTGCCGCAGATATGATGCCACCACTGGAATTGCCAGAAATTCCCCAAACCTCTTTCGAGCCTGTCGCGGAAATGTTGCCGCCGATGCCGGAATCGCTCGCGCCAATGTCAGTAATGGCAGCACCTCCACCTATGGCGATGCCTGTTATGTCAGCACCAGTCAGTTCAATGACTTCGCCTGCGCCAGTGCCAGTGCCAATGATGATGACGCCAATTGACATGTCGGATGACGATTTGCTCGAAATTCCCGATATGATGCCCGTGCCAATGTCGCCTGCGCCAAGCGTGCAGGCGTTTGCGTCGCCACAGTCTTTTAGCAATGTGGCTCCTGACATGGCGGTACTTTCAACGTTAGATGAGGACATCACTCCGCCACAGATGCCTGCCGAGGCGCAACCTGCATTTCCGCAAAGCGTGGACATGGGTATCGGAAAAATTGATTTGAACGCGGCGATGAGCGCTGCACCAGTCAATTTTGAAGAAGATGTGAAAGTCGGCACAGTTACGCCGCAAACCAGCAACGAATCCGCACAGCTTTCTGAAGCGATGATTGAAGAAATCGTCAAGCGTGTTGTTGAGCGGCTTTCTACCAAGGCTATTCAAGAAGTGGCGTGGGAAGTCGTACCTGAAATGGCTGAATTAATGATCCGCAAACAAATCGCACAGCATCAGCAGCTTTCGCATTAATCATTAGCGAAAACCGCTTACAAAGTTAACGTCGGCAACTTCATCGTTGTCGGCGTTATTTTTTTGCTGTTGACGAAGCGCGCAAGATTCCAGATGATTGGCAATTCATTTTTTACTTAATAGAAAGCTAATTGCTATTAGCTAACAGCTCATAGCTTGAAATTATGGAAATTCCAAAACTATACGAACCAAAAGAAGTCGAAGGCCGCTGGTACCCCGAATGGGAAGCCAACCAATATTTTGCGCCCGATACACAAAAAAATCCTGACGCGCCTGTTTTCACAATGGTGATTCCTCCGCCGAATGTCACGGGCTATTTGCACATGGGACACGCGCTGAATCATACGTTGCAGGACGTGCTGGCGCGGTGGCGCAGAATGAAAGGCGACCGCGTGTTGTGGTTGCCAGGAACGGATCACGCGGGCATCGCTACGCAAATGGTAGTGACGCGACAACTCGCCGCCGAAGGCATTGATCGCCGCGATTTAGGTCGTGAGAAATTTTTGGAAAAAGTTTGGGAATGGAAAGCGCATTCCGGCGGCACAATTCAAAAACAAATGCGCATCGTTGGCGATTCCGTAGACTGGTCGCGCGAACGCTTCACGATGGACGAAGGCTTGTCCAAAGCTGTGCTCGAAGTTTTTGTGCGCCTGTATGACGAAGGTTTGATTTATCGCGGCGAATACATGGTCAATTGGTCGCCCGGTTTACAAACCGCAATTTCTGACCTCGAAGTCGAAATGAAATCCGTCAAAGGCAACATCTGGCACATCGCGTATCCAGTCAGTACCGCGAGCGGTAGCGACCGGTTCGAGGGCTTAGCCGAAGCCTACGCCGCGCTCAACGAAGGCGAGCAAAAATCTGGTCTTCTCAAAACAGAGCAAGGAACATTTATCGTTGTCGCCACAACACGTCCTGAAACGATGCTCGGCGATACTGCCGTAGCTTTCAATCCCGAAGACGAACGCTATGCCGAACTGATTGACAAGACGGCAACGCTGCCGCTTGTCGGTCGTCAAATCCAATTCATTCAAGACGCGATTGTCGAAAAAGATTTTGGTACAGGCTTAGTCAAAGTCACGCCCGCGCACGATCCGAACGATTTTGCGATGGGTAAACGCCACAACTTAGAATTCATTCAGGTCATCGGCAAAGAAGCGAAAATCACGGACGCCGCGCCCGAAAAATATCGCGGCCTGGATCGTTACGAAGCACGCAAAGCTGTCGTCAAAGATTTAGAAGAAGCGGGCTTGCTGTTGAAAATCGAAGATTACACACACAACGTAGGCCATTGCCAACGCAGCGGGCAAGTCGTCGAACCGCTGATTTCTACGCAATGGTTTATGAAAATGCAGCCGCTCGCTGAACCCGCGCTGCAAGCGGTCATGGACGGGCGCACAAAAATTATTCCTGAAGGCGTTTCCAAAATTTATTGCGGCTGGCTCGAAAATATTCAGGATTGGTGCATCTCGCGCCAATTGTGGTGGGGTCATCGCGTGCCTGCCTGGTACACGCCCGATGGCGAAGTTGTTGTTGCACGCACCGAAGCCGAAGCCCGCGAACGCCTGTCAAATCAGGGCAAAGACGCGACCGTAGCATTAACGCCTGACGAAGACGTGCTTGATACGTGGTTCTCATCCGCGCTATGGCCGTTCTCTACGCTGGGCTGGCCGGAGCAAACGGAAGATTTGAAAAAATTCTATCCGACACAAGTTTTGGTCACTGCGCAAGACATCATCTTTTTCTGGGTTGCAAGAATGATGATGATGGGCTTGAAATTTATGGGCGAAGTCCCGTTCAGTACCGTCTACATCAACGCGCTCGTGCTTGATCCAAACGGACAAAAAATGTCGAAGACGAAAGGCAATGTGATTGACCCGCTCGACGTGTTTGCGAAATACGGCACGGACGCTGCACGCTTCGCATTGACAGCAGCTTCGACGACGGGATTGACGCTGGCGTTGCAGGAATCCAAGCTCGAAAACGCTCGCAATTTTGCGAATAAGATTTGGAATGCTACGCGCTTTGTATTGATGAATTGCGACGAGATTTTAGAAAGCAATGAGCCGCTCGCGTGGGAAACAGAATTGTCGCAGCCAAGCATCGCAGATCGCTGGATTTTGAGCCGCTTGAATGCTGCAACCGCCGAAGTAAATCTGGCTTTGGAAGAATTTCGTTTTCACGAAGCAGCCGCTACGTTGTATCAATTTTTCTGGAATGATTTCTGCGACTGGTACATTGAATTATCAAAACCGTTCGTGACTTCGACCGAAAAAACGGACGAAAATACAGCGGTCAAACGCCGCATCATTTACATCCTCGAACGCAGCCTGAGCCTACTTCATCCGCTGATGCCATTCATCACGGAAGAGCTTTGGCAACGCTTGCCGCACAACGGCAAAACAATTTGCCTGAACGAATTTCCAATCGCTGCGGCGTGTGATGAACAAGCTGAACGCGAGATGGAATTGTTCACAGGCTTAGTTACCAAGCTGCGCAACATTCGCTCGACCTTCAACATTTCGCCAGCGGTTGCGATCAGTGCCAAAGTCGCCGCAACTGAAGCCGCCAGCAAAGCTGTGATCGAAGCGATGAGCGCACAAATCAAACGCCTCGCGCGGCTCGAAAATCTCGACATCGTCGAAAAAATCGAAACGCAAAAAGGCTCCGTCCGCGACGTAGTCAGCGACATAGAAATCGCCGTTCCGCTGGAAGGCTTAGTTGATTTCGAGAAAGAAAAAGGACGGTTGGAAACCAATGCTGCGAAATTAAGCAAGGAACTCGAAAGCCTGCAAAAACGCCTCTCCAACGCCGATTTCGTAGCCCGCGCCGCTGCCGAAGTTGTTACCGAATCGCGTGCGCGTGCGGCAGAATTAGAAGACCAAATTGCAAAATTGAACGCAATGATTGCAGCGATGTAAAAGATTAAGAAAAGATGGCCTAATTGCATTAAATAATTTAGCACTTTGAATGCTTTATTTTGGAGGGGTATGTATAAGAATTCAGCACGATTTTTTGCTAAACATCCAAAATTAGTTAAGGCTCTGCCTGGTTCAAAAACAGTGCTTAAATCAAATGAAACCCCAAGCACACATATAGTAGTTTGTGATTTCTGCAACAGTAAAATAAAAGCTGTTAATTTGAAAAAGCACTTGAAGAAGTCACATCCTACAAAACTCCAAGGAGAGATAAAGCCTATTTCAAAGGGGGAAAAATTTGCTTCTAGTGAAATAGCGAAAAATAGAAGTGCCCTCTCAAACGTAAAAACGTCCAAAGGGAAAATTCGTATTTATGATCTTGCAAGAGAATTAGGAATACCTAGCAAGCAAATTATTAGAGATGTTAGGCGTTTCGGAATTGTTATTGAAGTACCATCTGAAACAGTACCTCAAATTATAGCAAACAAAGTTCGCCTTATTTATACACCTGAGACGGACACTTCTAAAAAACACGTGCCCGCACGATTAATTAGAAAACAGGATTTTCAATCTTATAGCGAAGAGCCTAAACGTTTTTCTCCTTCGGATGTATGCTCAGAAATACAGCCATCCTTACCTGAAGACGCAGAAGTATTACTTCTTGAATCAAAGAAGGCCGAATGGCTCAATGAAGAAAAAATCTGTGATAACTGTCAATGTGTTAGTAAACCCTCATGGAAATATTCAAAAAGCAATAAAGGATTAATTCATTTATGTTCGCGCTGTAAGCCAATAGTTTATTCTAAATCGTTTGGTAAAATAGATGCCCTCGATATAGCACAACAAGGCGGCAGCTTTGAAAGTAATCGCCGAAAACACTAGAAAAGTTTTTATGATTATCCCATTAGATCAGGATTTTATTTACGAAGCGGTCGAGCGTGCCTTGATGGAAGATTTAGGGCGCGGCGATATTACTTCGCGTGCAACGATTCGCAACAACGCACGTGGCACGGGGAGCTTTTTAGCGAAGCAGGATTTGGTGCTCGCGGGGATTGAAGTTGCAGATGCTGTTTTCAATTGGTTTGAGATGGATATGCAAATTCAATCCACAGCAAATGACGGCGAGTCCATTGAATCTGGTCGCGTGTTTGCGCGTGTAAGCGGTGATGCGCAGGTACTGCTTGCGGCTGAACGAACCGCGCTAAATTTTTTGCAGCATATGTCCGGCATCGCTACGAAAACGAAAACGTTCGTAGACGCAATTGAAGGTACAGGCGCATTTATCGTAGACACGCGCAAAACTGTGCCGGGTTTGCGGATGCTGGAAAAATACGCTGTGACGTGTGGCGGCGGGCGCAATCATCGGCTCGGCTTGGATGACGGCGTGCTGATCAAAGACAATCACATTGCGCTGGCAGGCGGCATCGAAGAAGCCGTCAAACGCGCTCGTGAAGCTGTTGGTCATTTGCACAAAATCGAAGTCGAGACAGCAACTCTTGCGCAAGTCGAGCAGGCTTTGAAAGCCAACGCCGACATCATCATGCTCGACAACATGACGCCCGATCAGGTGCGCGAATGCACTGCCGTAGTCAAATCGTCTTCGTCTGATGACCGTCGCGCTATCACTGAAGCGTCCGGCGGCATCACACTCGACAATGTCCGCGCGTATGCCGAAGCGGGCGTAGACTTGATTTCCATCGGCGCAATCACGCATTCGGCTCCGGCGATGGACATTAGCTTTAAGATCAAGATTGCCTAAAGAAATCAAAAGGCAAATATCAAAAGGCAAAAGGCAAAAGTAAATTTGGAAAGGCTACGCCGCTTTTTCAAATAAATAAGTGCTACCCTTTTCACTTTTGATATTTGCCTTTTGCCTTTTGATCTATGCTCCAACTCCACCCGCCATTCACAATTCATCATTACGAAACCATCAGCTCGACGAACGATCATCTGAAAGCGATGGCGGATGCGCCGGAATTTACCTGCGTGACGGCGGATGCACAAACGGCTGGACGCGGCAGGCGCGAACGCGTATGGCATTCAGCCATTGGCGATGGATTATATTTATCAGTGCTGCTCAAACCAGAAATTGATCCGAATAAATTTCCGTTGCTCAGCCTAATGGCTGCGGTTGCGGTTGCTGAAACTGTCAGCGTGCAAGCTCCCGCGCTCACCTCGCAACTTGACATCAAATGGCCGAACGATGTGTTGATTAATCAGCACAAACTTGGCGGTATCCTGATCGAAAGCACTTCCGTAGCGAACGACACGCCGCGTTTTATTGTTGGCATTGGCGTGAATCTCAACCATCAAAATTTCCCGCCCGAACTCAGCGAAATTGCAACCTCGTTGCATCTTGAAAGCGGCAAAAATTTTGATGTAGCGATGTTTAGAAATTCGTTGTTAGATCGGCTCGCTTTTTGGTACGAAGAATTGCGCCATAACCGCGCACATAAGATTTTGCAGCGTTGGCAAGAGTTATCAAGTTTTGCAAAAGGAAAGTCCGTCACCATAATTTTTGACCACGAAGAATTGAATGGCGAGACGGTTGGGCTAAATGAAAATGGCGCACTCAAATTGCGACTTGGCAACGGCGAAATTCGCACAATTCTTGCTGGTGAAATCAAACATCTCCGCTCGTCATAAATAACCACTCATTAGAATTTTTTCTCTGCCTTAGCAGAAATACCACTTATTTTTACGCTTACTAATTAAGAGCTTGACGTAAGGGGTACAATGCTTGCGAACAGTCCGCGTTGTGTTACGACAGCAGAAAAGAGCCACATCATGAAACGCTTTCAGTATTTTTTCATCGCAGCTATATTTTTCTGTTTCAATTTTACGAGCTGGTCGCAACCGAAGCAGGAGCGCGCCTTAACTGTGACGCAAGCGAATGGCGAAGCGTTAGATGGCAAAGGCAAATTGTGGGCGGTCGTGATTGGCGTTTCTGACTATCGTAATCTGAGCAAAGACCAGCAATTGCAATACGCGCATCGTGACGCGCAGGATTTTGCTGCGTTTTTGCGCAGCCCGAACGGCGGCGGATTTCCTGCCAGTCAAATCACCTTATTGCTCAATGCGGACGCTACGATTTCTTCAATGCGCAGCGCACTGGGAACAGCGTTGCCGCGCTCGGTTGAGCCGGATGACGTCGTCGTAATTTTCTTTGCCGGACACGGCGTAGTCGAAGGCGAGCGCGATGGATATTTATTAGCGACGGATTCCGACCCGCAAAATTTGTATGCGACTGCGATGCCAATTGCCGAACTTGATCGCATCGTCACAGAACGAATTCGCGCCCGCTCAGTAATTTTAATTGCAGATGCCTGCCACGCGGGCAAACTGGGTTGGACTTCGCGCAGCACAGAAGCGCAAACGATGGTCAATCGTTATTTGGACGAAGTCGGCAAAAGCGGCAAAGGTGTGTTGCGAATTTTAGGCTCGCGCGCTGATCAACGCAGCTATGAAGGCTCGCAATGGGGCGGCGGGCACGGTGTGTTTACGCATTTTTTGCTGAAAGGTTTGCGCGGCGAAGCGGACAGAGACAAAGATGGTTTTGTGCGTGAAGGCGAGCTTTTGGATTATTTGTCAGAGATGGTGCCGAGAGAAACAAAAGCACTGCAACATCCACGCGCAGCAGGCAGCATTGATCCGCGCTTGCCGCTCGCCGTGCTGAGCAAAATAATTCCTGTTGCGCCAAAACCTGGGTCAGAAAAACCGAATAGCCTTGCAAATTCTGTGACGCTGGAAATTCGCGGTGTACCAGGCAGCGATGTGTATTTGAACAACAGTTTCAAAGGCAAAGTTCGCCCGAACGGTGTGCTAGTGATTGAGCAGCTCAAACCCGGTCAGCACGAATTTTCGATTGATTCACCGGGCGCAACTACTGTCTCGCAAACCCTGTCGCTGGCAGCCGAACGCACGATTGTGAATGTGAAAACTGCGGCTCCGGCTGCGTTACCGAGTTCACCGTTGGTCGCGCAGATTCAGCAATTGCTCACTGCTAATCAAATCGGACAAGCTTGGCAGCAATATCAACAACTTGTGCAAGCTGCGCCGCGTGATCCGCAACGCAAAAATCTGGAAATCACGTTCAGCAAAATTTTTGAAGCCATCGGACAACAAGCCATCGCAAATTATGTGCAAGCTTCGATCAACACTGTCAGTCGTCATTCGTTTCGACAAGGCGCAGAAGCATTTCGTTTGCTCAAATTGCTGAACACCACTGATACGCAAATCGAAGCCAAATATTTATTTTGTGAAGGCCGCGCATTAATCGAAGAAAATCGCGCGCAAGACGCTGTCAACATTTTGCAGCAGGCATTGAAGCTCGATCCGCGCGCAGCGTATTCGTGGAATGCGCTTGGTTTTGCATTCGAGCAACGACGAGACAACGACAAAGCATTTGAAGCGTACAAACGTGCGGCAGATTTAGCGCCCGCGTGGGCTGCGCCTGTATTTCACGTCGGCGATCATTATTTCCGGCAAAAGAAATTCGACCAAGCGCTCGCAGCTTTTGCGCAAGCCATGCAATGCGACCCAACTGTGGTCGAAACGCGGTTGATGTTAGTGCGTGCGGCGCGGGCTACGCGCGAATTTGATAAGGCTGAAATCGAAGCTAAAAACATTCTGCAAAAATTTCCGACCAACCCGTATTTGCCGGAAACCTATCTCGAACTTGCGCAAATTTACGAAACGTCGGGGCGTTACATTGATGCGATCAATGCGTTTGAGATGATTGTCAAAATTGCTCCGAATCGAAATGACCGCAACAAAATTCTTGACCATGTCAAAGAGCTGCGAAAGATGATTCGATAATTGTAATTGCTGGGAGCGCAGGCGTCTCGCCTGCTATTTATCGAAGCGAAAGCGGAGATAAACTCTCTCGTCGGAAACAGTTTCTTTGTAAAGGAATTTCTTAGCAAGAATCGAGCGCGTTTTCACGCGCTCTTGAGCAGGCGGGACGCCTGCGCTCCCAGTAGGTCTTGCCGCAATTTCTCTCCGCGCGGTAAGATGCTGCATCATTCAAAATGAACTTCACTACGAACCGAAAATTTTATGCTTCTAGTTATTGACGTAGGCAACACCAACACTGTCGTAGGCGTTTACGAAGGCGAAAAGCTCATCACCGATTGGCGACTTTCAACCGAACGCAATCGCACGATTGACGAATATGGAATTCTCTTTCGCAATCTGTTCATGCTCGCCAAAATGGATTCCGAAAAAATTACGGGCATTGCGATTTCGTCCGTCGTCCCGCCGCTAAATTTCACGCTGACCAAAATGGTGGAAATTTATTTCGGGAAGACGCCATATTTTATTGATCATTCCAGCGACACCGGCATGCCGATTCGTTATTACCCCGAAACGGATGTCGGCGCAGATCGCATCGTTAACAGCGTAGCCGCTATCGCCCGTTACGGCGCACCGTGCATTATCGTAGATTTCGGTACTGCTACGACGTTTGATGCTGTGAACAAGGACAAGGAATATTTGGGCGGTGTGATTACGCCGGGCTTGAATATTTCTGCCGAAGCTTTATTTCAAAGGGCTGCGCGGCTTTCACGCGTTGAAATCAAACGCCCAGAACAAGTCGTCGGTCAAACTACAATCAGCAGCGTGCAATCTGGTTTGTATTACGGTTACATTGGATTAGTGGACGGAATTTTAGGTCGCATGATTCCTGAACTGGGCCAAGGCACAAAAGTGATCGCTACGGGCGGATTAGCAAAATTGATTGGACGCGGCAGCGAATTGATCGAAGAAATTGATGATGATCTGACGCTCGAAGGTTTGCGAATTATTTACGAACGCAATAAAAAATAAGCTAAATTTTTTAGCCGCAAAAAGGCACAAAAAACACAAAATAACTTTTTATCTTTTGTGCTTTTTGCATTTTTTGCGGCAATTACTTGGTTGATGAATTACTACAATTATTTTACTGAAGTCGAAAATGAATTTGTGCGGCGACGTGGCAAACATATGTTAGTTTCGCCGCTTGACTGGTCGTTGATAGAAACCTGGAAACAACGCGGCGTACCGCTGAGAATTGCGCTGCGCGGAATTAATCAAGCATTTGATTTGTATGATCAAAAACCGCGCAAATTCGGGCAATGGGTAAGCAATTTATTTTATTGTCAGTCTGCGGTTGAGCAGGCGTACCAACAATATCTTGAAGCGCACATCGGCGGACAGTCAGAAAACGGCAACAGCGATTCTGTTGCAACGCCCGAAGTTGAAACATCTGGCAGCCCGTCAACTTCCAATTTAAAATTATCAGTAGACGAATGGCAGGAAACGCTCACGCGCCTGAGTATCAAGCACGCCGATGATGTTGTGTTGGCCGAAGCCTTTGATCGCGCGGCGCGGCGCATCGAAGAAATCGGTCAGGATTTGAGTCAGCCAAATGATAATTTTTGGGGGCAGCTTGATTCCGATTTAAATTTAATCGAAGAGTTTTTGCTGGAAGCGATTCGCCAACATGCCAGCGGAGAAAAGCTCACGGAGTTGCGTGCAGCAGGCGAAAAAGATTTGAAAAATTATCGCAAAGGCATGGACGCTGAAGTCTATGAACAGACGCTGAATAATTGGATCGCGCGCAAATTGCGGGATGAATATCGCGTGCCACGCCTGAGCTTGTTTTATCTCTAAATGAATTTAGCCATCGGCGAAAGCTACGAAATTAATATCGAAAAAATCGTGTACGGCGGCGATGGTTTAGGGCGCGTAGAATCACACGCTGTGTTCGTGCCATTCGCTGCGCCCGGCGATAAATTACGGGTTCGCATCACAAATCTCGAACGCAATTTTGCACGCGGCGTCATCGAAGAAATTCTTGCACCTTCCATTCACAGGCGCGCCGCGCCGTGTCAGCATTTCGGCATTTGCGGCGGCTGCCAACTGCAACACATCAATTATTCAGAGCAAAAAAATAGCAAAGCCGAATTCATCCGTGAATCGCTGCGCCGCATTGGAGGCATTGATTGGAATGACGAAATACCTGTTTTAGCGGCGGATGAATTTGGCTATCGCGCCCGCGCTGAAATTAAAATTAATCGCCAAGCTGCGTTGCAAATCGGTTTTTTTAAAGCCAACTCGCACGACGTTTGCGAAGTCATGGAATGCCCGATTTTATTGCCTGCGGCGAATGTTGAATTACAAAAATTGCATCAACCGCCAGACTTACTGCCGCGCCATGCTACGCGCGTTTACTTAACTGTAGGCGACGACAAAGTGCTGGCGACTCCGGCCACGGGCGAGAACGCGCGGGATGCTGAAATTGATGCCATGGGGGCGGTGCAGCAAAAAATTGCCGGAGTGAATTACAGCTTTGGCGTGCGCACATTTTTTCAGTCGAATCGTTTGCTGGTAGAAAAGTTAGTTGAGGCGGCAATCGGCGAAGCACGCGGCAAAATCGCGTTTGATTTGTATGCGGGAGCAGGTTTGTTTTCGCTGCAACTCGCAAAATTTTTCACGCATGTTTATGCCGTCGAAGGCAGCAAAATTTCCGTCAAACACGGCATCAAAAATGCTGAAGTCAACCATGCGGGCAATGTGCATTACGAAGCAAAATCTGTCGAAACGTGGCTGAAAATTTTTGCGCCCAAATTGCCGCGCCCTGATTTTGTTTTGCTTGATCCACCACGTGCAGGCGCAGGCGAACCTGTTATCAATCGGTTAGCTGCGCTCAAAGCAAAACAAATCAATTATGTTTCGTGTGACCCGACTACGCTTGCGCGCGATTTAAAATTGCTGACGAAAGCGAATTACAACATTGATTCTGTCACCGCATTCGATATGTTTCCGCAAACCTATCACGTCGAGATGCTGGTGAAATTAGTGAAAGGATGAATGCAGAAGAATGAACGATGAACTCTTGTTACGAATATTCATCGCTCATCGTTCAGAGTTCATCATTCACTGCGAAGGCTCGGCAACCCCACGCCTGCTGCATCAAAACCGCCATCTACCGCCAGAATTTGCCCGTTAATAAAGCTCGCGGCATCGCTGCACAAAAATGTTACGGCGTGCGCGATTTCGTCAACGGTGCCATAACGTGCCAGCGGAATTGCGTCGCGGTAACTGGTGCGAATATCTGACGAATGGACTTGCGCAGCCATCGCGGTTTCGACGGGGCCGGGCGCTACGGCATTGACGCGAATGCCTGCGTTGCCATATTCGACGGCCTGTTGTTTCGTTAGATGCATTAGCGCCGCTTTGCTGGTTCCATACGCAATGCGTAACGTGCTGGCGCGTACGCCTGAAATCGAAGCAATATTCACCACACTGCCGCCGCCTGTTTTGAGCATCACAGGCACACACGCCTGCGTACAAAGAAACGGCCCCGTCAAATTCGTAGCCATCACCCGCGACCATTCTTCAAACGAAACCTCAAGCGCAGGTTTGAACACCGCTACGCCAGCGTTGTTAACGAGCGCATCAATGCGTCCAAAATGCGCGGCGATTTTTTCGATGGAAGCTTCGACTTGCAACGGATCAGAAACATCGCCTACCACCGCTAAAATCGGTTGCCCTTCCAACTCCGCAGCCGTATCCGCGAGCGTTTCCGCATCAATATCAATCAACGCGACAGCATAACCGTCAGCTAAAAATTTGTGTGTAATGGCAAGACCGATGCCGCGTGCGGCTCCGGTGACGACTGCGATTTTTTGTTTGGTGCTCATAATTGAATTTAGCGGAGATTGTGATTTTACGTGCGGAAAACATTTACAAAAGAATTTCTGAACAAAGCGCCAACGGCGCGACATACAATAGCCCAGCGCATCGCGCTGGGTAAAATGAACCGTTATTTATAAGCCCTGAAAGGGCGATATAATTACTTTCGTTAAATGAATTATGCAGCAAGTTGTCGCATAATTTTGCCACAAACTGTAGCAAAATTTCTTTTTATTTCTTCGGCCATTCCTCGATCCGCCTCAGATCGCAATTAATCCCAATTTTATCATCGCAAAACGTTAGTAACGTTGAGATTGTTGGTGTCAAAAGCTAGAATCGTCAGCTAACGAGAAAACTATAGTTTATAATTGCGCGGGCATTTCTTGAATAATAAAAGCAACCCTGTATCAAAAATTAAAAACCGAGTCATTCCAGTAATTGACATTTTCGCTGGGCCTGGCGGACTTGGTGAAGGCTTCTCTTCTTATCAACAAACGAAAGAAAATCCGGCTTTCAAAATTCATCTTTCTATTGAGAAAGACCCGATTGCCTACCGCACACTTTTACTCAGATCATTCTTCCGACAATTTCCCCTTGGAAAAGCCCCGAAGGAGTATTACAAATTCGTCCGCCAACAGACAAAGCAAAAAGAACCTGCCAAACTCTCTGAAATATTCAAAGATTATCCAATTGAAGTAGCGCGGGCCGAGACAGAAACGCGGTGCGCTGAATTAGGTAAAGAAAAGCCTGAGGTCGTTTATCAATGGATCAAGTCTGCATTAGGTGACGCGGCAGAATGGGTTTTGATCGGTGGTCCGCCATGCCAGGCGTACTCTCTGGTTGGGCGTTCGCGTAACAAAGGCCGCAAAGATTATCAGCCTGATGCTGATGAACGACAATATCTTTACGTCGAATATTTGCAGCTTATTGCCGATCACCGCCCGGCTGTTTTTGTTATGGAAAACGTGAAAGGGTTGCTTTCGGCAACACTTGATAAGCAACACGTCTTTGCACGAATTTGTGAAGATTTGCAAAATCCTGTTGCGGCGTTGGGGCGTGAAACCCGTCCGGTTATTGCCTCAACTTCCGATCAGACAAAAGACCATCGCTACAGACTTTTTTCAATTGTTGGAGGCGATATTCCTGATTGTAATGGTGAACTTTTTCCGTTAACGGAAGACACTAAACAACAGCACAAAAAACTCAACAACTTTGTCGTGCGGATGGAACAATATGGCATCCCACAAGCCAGACATCGCGTGATTATTCTGGGCATCCGTGAGGATATAGGTAACGTCATTCCTAAAAAATTAATGTCAGCCACTACGGTAAAAACAGAGGATGTTTTATCAGGACTGCCTCGTTTGCGAAGCGGTTTATCAAAGGAATCAGACAACGCAGAAACTTGGCTGGGCAAGCTTCTGGAAATACACCCAAGTAGCCTTTTTCAGGCAGCACGTGAAAAAGCTGGGGAAGAAGTTACGCAACAAATGTTAATTGCCTTAGAGCAAATGCAAAGGGAAGAATTGGGGCGCGGCGGCGAATTTATGCCCAGCGCTTCCACCATTGGTTATCGCCCCGACTGGTTTCTTGATGCTCGTCTTAAGGGGGTCAGCAATCATTCGTCGCGCGGGCACATTGTGAAAGACCTGTACCGCTATTTTTACGCTGCCTGTTATGCGCAACAGCATGGAATTTCCCCCGCGCTGAAACATTTCCCAAAAGATTTATTGCCCGAACATGCAAATGTCAAAGAAGCACTCAAAGGAAATAAATTTTCTGACCGCTTTCGTGTGCAACTTGCCTCTCGTCCCACAACAACAGCGGCTTTCCATATTGCAAAAGTTTAGAACGTTAATTTTTTAGTAGCTAATGAGGACGGCAAAATATGGCAACACGCAAAGCCTGGACAACAGATCAATTGTTAGTGATATTGCGCCTCTACATTGGTACTGATTTCGGTAAATTACATCGTAACAATCCAGAAATTATTAGACTAGGTCAACTAATTGGAAGAACTCCTTCAGCAATTGCCATGAAAGCTGTCAACTTCGCCAGCTTTGATCCGTTGCAAAAAGCTCGCAATATATCAGGACTGAAAAATGCCAGCCGAGCGGATCGCGTACTTTGGGAATCTTTTGAAAGTAATTCAGAAGAAATTGCAGCACAAGCAGAAGAAGCCTATGAGCGACTATCTCCGCAGCTTTATAAAGAAGCTGAGACTGAGCTAAAAATACCGAAAGGGTCAACTGAAGTAGAAAGAATAGTTCGGACGAGACGTGTGCAAGGCTTCTTTCGCGCTGCTGTTCTTACCAGTTATAACTTCCGTTGTGCGTTGTCGGATATTGCAATTCCCGATTTAATAAATGCCAGTCATATCATTCCTTGGAGTGTCAGTGAAGAAAGACGCGCAGATCCGCGCAATGGAATAGCATTGAATGCGCTTTATGATCGTGCCTTTGATAAAGGCCTAATTACTTTCGACAGCTCAATGCGCTTAGTGATTTCTCCCAGGTTGCGAGACCCCAATTCGCCAATGTTCCAGAAAACCACTTTGATTGAAATGGAAGGTCAAAAATTACGTCGGCCATATAGATTTAGCCCTGATCCTGAAGCTTTAGCCTATCATCGAGAAAATATATTTGAGGACTAATTAGTGCAGCATTATTGAAGAAGCATCTCATCGCCGAATTTACTGTGAGCCTGCGGCGGAATGTCAAAATCCACATTCAAAATAAAAAGTAAAAAGCTCTGAAGAAGCGAAATAAATTATCACACTCCTTCAGAGCTTTTCTGATTTTATTCACGTTGCTTGGGGCGTTGCCCCAAGCTGTTGTATTGCGCTCCTTTGGAGCTTTGGGCGGTTATGCTTTCACATAAATTTCTGCACCTGCTTGTTTGAATTGTTCGGACATTTCTTTCATGCCTTCTTCCACTGCTGCGGCTTCGTCTAATTCTTTTTGTGCGGCGTAATCGCGTACGTCCTGCGTGATTTTCATCGAACAGAAATGTGGGCCGCACATCGAACAGAAGTGCGCGGCTTTGGCTCCTTCTTGGGGGAGCGTTTCGTCGTGAAATTCGCGTGCGGTTTCGGGGTCGAGTGACAAGTTGAATTGATCTTCCCAGCGGAATTCAAAACGCGCTTTGGATACGGCGTTGTCGCGGAGTTGCGCTCCTGGATGGCCTTTGGCTAAGTCGGCGGCGTGGGCTGCGATTTTGTAGGTGATGACTCCGTCTTTCACATCTTTTTTGTCAGGCAAACCCAGATGTTCTTTCGGCGTCACGTAACACAACATTGCGCAACCGAACCAACCAATCATCGCTGCGCCAATGCCTGAAGTTAAATGATCGTAGCCAGGCGCAATGTCTGTCGTCAGCGGGCCAAGCGTGTAAAACGGCGCTTCGTCGCAGACTTCTAATTGTTTTTCCATGTTCTCTTTGATCAGGTGCATCGGCACGTGGCCGGGGCCTTCGATCATTACTTGCGTATCCATCTCCCACGCGATTTTTGTCAGTTCGCCGAGCGTTTCTAATTCAGCAAATTGCGCTTCGTCATTCGCGTCGGCAATTGAACCGGGGCGCAATCCGTCGCCTAAAGAAAAGCTCACGTCATACGCCGCCATGATTTCGCAAATTTCGCGGAAGTGCGTGTACAGAAAACTTTCTTTGTGATGCGACAAACACCATTTCGCCATGATCGAACCGCCGCGCGAGACAATGCCCGTAGTGCGTTTCGCGGTCATTGGAATATAGGGAAGGCGTACTCCGGCGTGAATAGTGAAATAATCTACGCCTTGTTCGGCCTGTTCGATTAACGTGTCACGATAAATTTCCCACGTTAATTCTTCGGCTTTGCCGCCAACTTTTTCGAGGGCTTGATAAATCGGTACAGTCCCAATCGGCACAGGCGAATTGCGCAAAATCCATTCGCGCGTCGCGTGAATATTTTTGCCCGTAGACAAATCCATCACCGTGTCTGCGCCCCATTTTGTTGACCAGCGCATTTTTTCAACTTCTTCTTCAATCGAAGAAGCTACTGCGCTGTTGCCAATGTTCGCGTTAATTTTGACGAGGAAATTGCGGCCAATAATCATCGGTTCAGATTCAGGATGGTTAATGTTGGCGGGGATGATCGCGCGTCCGCGTGCGACTTCATCGCGGACAAATTCAGGCGTCACGAAGGCGGGAATACTCGCGCCAAATGAATCACCTTTGTGTTGATGATTTAATAAATGCCGCGCGTTGTTGCCTTGTGCCTCGAACGCTTTTTGGCGACCCAGATTTTCTCGGATGGCGATGAATTCCATTTCAGGCGTGATAATGCCTTTGCGCGCGTAATGAATTTGCGTGACGTTATGTCCGGTTTTGGCTTTGAGCGGTTGACGTTTCAGTCCGGGAAAATCTTCGAGCTTTCCTTTGTCTTTGCTGCGGGCGTATTCCTCTGCGCCCAACGTTAAATATCCATTGTCGCGCGGTTCAATTTGGCGGCCTTCATATTCCTCTACGTCACCGCGCCCGATGATCCAATCGCGGCGCAAGGCTGGCAATCCATCGCGCACATCGCCTTTAAATGTTGGGTCGCCCCACGGGCCGCTGGTTTCGTACACACGCACCGCATCGTTAATTTCGATGGAGCCGTTCATGCTTTTGGTTACATTCAACGAAATTTCGCGGAACGGCACGCGCACATTTGGTTTTTCGCCTGCGACGTAAGTGCGCTGAGAGTTTGGCAATGGTTTTTCTGATGATTGATTCATGGTCTTACCTCAAATAAAAAAGACTGCTCCGCGTTTATAGAAATTGGAACAGTCTTTTGGTTCCTTTCTCCCTTCGACGGCATTACCCGTACAGGTTCATAGGGTCTCCTGACTTTGGATTTCAGATTTTGGATTGCGGATCTTTTATTCCGCAATCCGCAATCGTAAATCCGCAATTGCAGGACTCTCAGCCCAAGCTTTTGATAAAGCCTGCGGCTCCCCCGAAAAGATGCAAAATAACAAATAACTTTAGGCAGTGCCTGTTTCTTCTGTTGGCAGCGGCGGCAACAAGTCGCTTACCTTAATTTCAACGTCTGGAAACGCGGCGAATGAAAAACTTTCTGTTTCATTATACGTACGTTTGGTGCGATAACCATTTGCACTTGGTTCGCGGTAATCTTCTAATTCACGCCCGCGAATGTTGAGCAGGCAAAATTGTAATATGCCGTTCTTAGCAAGTAATGGCGCTGATTTATCGCGATCATATGCAAGCGTGCTATCAGCAACTTCTATTACGACGTAAATATCTTCCGGTTTCGGATGATGCAACATATATCGCACTTCTGGCAGTTGCGCTAACACGAGGTCTGGCTCTGGTTCGGAATAATTACTAAGTAGTATTGGGTCTTGTGTGCGAATGATGGCTTTGTCATCGAACAACCGATACATACAACGATTAATGCGCATCATCGCCATTGCGTGCAACACACCTTTGGGCGACATCTCTACAATCCTTCCTTCAATCAATTCAACTTTGTCGCGTTTGGTCAAAATACCCGCTTCAATTAGTTGGTGATATTTTTCCACCGTCATCCGATAAAGTTTTGGAAAACTATTGTCCTCTTCGTGAGCAATAATTTTTTGCGTAGGGATTTCTAATACTGCCGTCATAAATACCTCGCGCCTATTTTACCGCGTTAGCCGATAAATCAACACTGCCGTACGCTTAATCAGCATTGGCATGGATTCTAAATCTGTCCATTCGCCGGGTGCGTGCGCGTTTGCGCCTTTTGATCCTAAGCCATCAAGGCCGGGAATAATTTGCGAAATGAAAGCGACATCGCCTGCGCCGCGTTCGCCGGGGTCAAGGGCTTCAATTTTGCCGAAGCCTAAATCCTGACTGACCTGATCGAGTTGTTTGAGTAAAGCGTAATTGCCATCGTTCGGCGACATCGCGGGAATGCCGTCTTCAAAAGAAATTTTCGCGTTCGTTCTTGGCAAATTTTTCGCTACGATTTCACGCATTTTTGCGCGCGCAGCTTCTTTTTGTTCTTCGCTGATAAAACGCAAATCGCCTTTGACAACCACTTTTTGCGGGACTACGTTGGACTTGCCTGTAGCTGTGCCGGAAGAATTTGTCAGAGCAACATCAGTGCCGCCGACGATTACACTGGGGTTGAAGGTCAAATATTTTTCGCCGTGCAATTGTTCATAAAATTGATTGATGATGCGTGACGCTTCAAAAATTGCACCTGCGCCCATGCGTTCGCCAAAAATTCCTGATGAATGTCCGGTTTCGCCGGAGACTTCTAATGTCCAACCGCTTGCGCCGCGTCGTCCTACGGTAGCGGTGTTGCGCACTGCGCCTTCAAAGCTGAGCGCGAGATCGCTGCGTTTGGCGGCGGCAAACATATCGCCGCGACTAATTTCATGCGGATGCCCCGAAGCTTCTTCGTCGCCTGTGTACATCACAATAATTTGCCGATCTTTCAGCGCCCCCGCGTTTTGCAAGGCCTTCAGCGCATACAGCATCACGATGTCGCCCGCTTTCATGTCGCTTGAACCCGTGCCAAAAGCGCGATTGCCTTCGCGGTGGAATTTCTCTCCGCTTAAAACTGTGTCCAAATGTCCGAGCAATAAAATGCGTTTTCCTTTTGTGCCGGAAAGTTCGGCTACAAGATGCCCTGCGCGTTTCATTTCGGCAGGCATCTCAATCCATTTCGTCGTGAAGCCAATTGCATCAAATTCAGATTTGAACGCTGAGCCAACGTCTTTCACGCCCTTGAGATTTTGCGTAGGGCTTTCAATATTGACGATTTTTTCGAGCCACGTCACCGCGTCTTCTTTGTGAGCGTCAATGTACGTAATAATTTTTTGTTCTTCGGAAGAAAGCTTTTGCGCTTGTGCTTGCGCAGCAACAAACGAGATAAGAACAAACAACACAGTTAAAATTTGGGTGCAGTATTTTTTCATATTTTTTATCCGCCGATACAAGACATCGTTCTCAGCGGTTGGACAAATTCAGGATCGTTGATGTGATGACGCGCTTCTTTTTTCTGCACTGTGGCAATAATAAACGCTACTAACTCGTCATCGCTTGCGCCCGCGCGTAATAATTGTTTGATGTTGTGTTCGACCGTAGAAAATAAACACGTGCGAATCATTCCATCGGCGGTTAGGCGAATGCGCGAACAGTGTCCGCAAAAAGGTTGCGTGACGGGATTGATGAAGCCAATTTCACCGGGTGCGCCGTCGGCAAATTTCCAGCGGCGCGCGGTTTCACTTACATTTTCTGAAGCGACAGGCACAAGCGGAAATGCCGCATGAATTTTGGCGCGGACTTCATCTCCCGGCATTACCATTTCGCGCCGCCAGACTTTGCCATTGTCGAGCGGCATAAATTCAATGAAGCGCACGTGTACGCCTTTTTCTCTCGCCATTTCTGCAAAGCCTAACGCCTGATCGTCATTGACGCCGCGAATCGTGACGCTGTTAATTTTGACCGGATGCAAGCCCGCTTCAATGGCGGCATCAATTCCGTCGAGTACGCGATGCAATTCATTGCGGCCTGTCAGCAGCGCAAAACGCTCCGGCGTTAGCGAATCCAGGCTCACGGTCAAACGCTGCAAGCCTGCTTTTTTCAAGCCTTCGGCGCGACCACGCAAAAAATGTGCGTTCGTCGTCATCGCTAAATCTTCTACGCCAGGAATCGCTGCGAGTGGTGCAATCAATTCCTCAATGTCGCGGCGAATCATTGGCTCGCCGCCTGTGACGCGTAATTTATTGACGCCCAATGCCACAAAAATATTTGTCAGCCGAATGATTTCTTCATAGCTCAAAATCTCAGCTTTCGGTTGCCATTCCATCGCTTCTGTTGGCATGCAATAAAAGCAGCGGAAATTGCACCGATCTGTAATCGAAATTCGCAAATCTCGAATTGCGCGACCGTGACTGTCTGTTAGGGCGGGTGTGTTCATAAGTGTGAAGCCATTTTAGCAATGCCGGGAGCCAAAGTCAGGTGTGACACAGAATCTTCATATTTCTTACGGCGAAAATTCATAAGTCACTTTATTTTAGTAGGCGGTTTTATGGAAGTGGCAGTTGTTATGGAACCCTGCCATGCCCTTTGTCGTATAACCAATAACAGGTTATGATACGCACTCAGTTACATTGCCAAACAAAAACCTAATCACTGGAGGTTTTGAATGTCCAAAACGAACATGACAAAACAGCAGCAAGCCATCATTGCTAGTTTGTTCGGTGTGCTTCTCATTATTCCACTTGTCGAACTCTACACAGAAATCTTTTTAATCCACCCCATGTTGATTTCTATCATGCTGTTTGCGGTGATACTGCTGAATCAGATTTTTGAGCAAAAGCAGCCGCTCACACGAAAGCAGAAAAACATCCTGCTGCTATGGGGTGGAATCACGATGATGATCGTTGTGCTACAGCAATATGCGTTCATCGCAATGCTTGTTTTTCCCGTATTCCAAATGAAAAGGATGCGTGAGGAATTGGAAAAAGAATCACTGCTGCCCAGAGGGTAGGGAAGGACACACCATGCCTAAATCTCTTGTGTACATCTTTGTACTGGTTATTGTTGCGCTCTTTTTGTCGGACGGAAACTATAGGGGAGCTTTCACCGTTGGCCTGACCATGGCGTTATTGTTCATTGTCCCTTACTGGGTAAAAACAGCAGCGCAGGCCAAAGCCATCACCATCATTCGTAACGTGTGGATACTTGGCCTGTGTGCGTACCTCGCTTATGAGAGCATGCAAAAAGGGGATTGGCCACTCGTGCTTATGGTCAGCATTCCACTTATTATCATCCCCATTCGTCTCTGGCAGGAACGCCAGCGCACAGCACATTCTGAATAGCAAAGCATTTTGGGTTGCCACGGCGAAAGTCACGCCGGTGGCCGGATGTCTCAAACACGATAAAAAATCATGCTGCAAAAATACTTAATTCCCATTGTGATGATTGCCATGGTCGCCAGCAATGTGTGGGATGGCACATATACTATTGCCGCCATTCTCAGCGTGACATTGCTGCTATGGGTTATTCCCGAATACTGGGCAACAACGGTCGCACAAATCAAAATCAGCACTATCATCCTGAATGCGTGGGTGATTGGGCTAAATTTGTATGTAGTTTATTTGAACGGGCAAACCGGTTCGTGGATTGGCATGGCTTTCGCAGCGTTGCCACTTATCTGGGTTCCTCTTCGTTCCCAGCGGAAGCTAAAAAGTGCATCGCTGGTGCATCCTGAATAGAAACGCGGTTCTGGGGCAGGCACGGCAGAACTATGCCGCGCCTTTTGTCGTATAACCCCTAACAGTATGATGACCATTGTTATACATTCAGCCAGCAACATCACACGAGGAAAAATTATGAAACGTGAACAAAAAACCATGTGCATCCTTTGGGCAATCTTTGCGCCTGTTGTCTGGTATTTCACTGGCGGCATCCCGCTACTTGTGGGAACAGGAGTCTTTATTCTGACGCTTATTTTCAGCATCTTTGCCGATGAACCACAGGACACCGAAACGACATAGCAGATGTCACACAGCAACCCCAAACAGGAGAAATGAGAAATATATGAAGCAACTCATTGTTGGTGCAGTTTTAGCCGTTGGCTTTTTCCTGATTAACTACTTTATGTTTCATGAAATAAGCTACCTCCTCCCCGCCATTCCTATCGGGGTTGGTATTTTGTTTGCTGTATTTTTTCCCAAAAAACCAATTCAGAAACACCAATAACCCCTAACCACTCTTGTTTTATTTATAGCCGCATCAGCGCCAGGTATGATGAACCCAAAGCAACTTGCAATTTTTATGGCTGCGTTAGCTATTGCTTGGCTGTATTTGATGGGAGTTTTGAACTGGCTAACCTTTGGATTAATAATTACCACCACCATTGCAGCGTTAATTGCCATTCACCGAAATCCCCCTCACGAACCGTGAAGCTAAATTCCTCATTTACATTAGTAAGTCATAGAAGTAGTTATGGCTTACTAAGATTCACCAGAAGTTCTTTTCTGGCAAAAGAAGCAGAGTTGATAGAGATGAGGCCAGATTACAAAACAATCTGTGTTCATCCTGAAAAATCTTCTGAATCTTGTCTGAGGCTAAACGAAGAATTTTCGCGCACGACTTTGAAAAGCTGCGGTTGTATGCGGCAAATGTTGATGGACGATCAATCGCAATTCACTCATTAAGTCTGGTTTTGATTTTGCGATACGCGCGGCAGCGGTCATGGCAAAAACCCTAACGGCGATAGGCTCATTTGGGTTATCAACCAAATCTACACAAAGCGAATAAGCCCTGGCGTGCAATTTTTTCGGAATGTCTATGAATTGCAGCAGGCGAACGATATTTCGCTTGACCGCATCGTGAACATCATTGCGGCTCAGGCAATCTAATAACTTTGGCAAGTAAGGTTGAATCAATTCGGGATGCGCTGCGGCGCAATAATTCATCGGCCATGCAGCGCGCTGTGTCAGACGATATTCGCCCGCGAAAAAAATCTTCATCAATTCAGCAAAGCGTTTTTCGTCATCGCCAATGTACGTGACGATGCACAGGGTTTGCGGCTTGGAATGTTCGGCTTGCAAGGCTTGGCGAATATTCATAAGGCTGAACTAGGGAGGATGAACGCAGAAGGATGAACTCTCAATCAAAAAAAAATCATCGTTCATCGTTCATTGCTCATCGTTTTTACGTAAGTTCTTCGCGGGCAATTTCCAATCCTTCTACATCGCCCAGCACCGTTATCGCCATTTCTTCCGGCTGAAAAATTTCGTTCGATAAGCGTTGCACATCTTCGGCGGTGACTTCGTTAACTTTGGCGATGACGTCATCGAGTGCCATGAATTCGCCCCACGTCATTTCTTGTGATGCGAGAGAATTCATGCGCGAAGAACTGGATTCTAAGCCCAACATCAAACTCGTTTTCAGTTGATCTTTGTTGCGTTGCAATTCGGCTGCGCTGACGGGAGCGTTTTTCAAGCGGCGCAATTCGGCGGTTGTCGCGGCAATTGTTGGCTCAATATTTTCGGCGGAAGCTCCGGCATAAATGCTGAGCAATCCTGTGTCCACATATTCAGTCAGCGCCGAAAAAATTGTGTAGACCAACCCTTTGTCTTCGCGCACGGATTGAAACAGACGCGAAGACATGCCGCCGCCCAAAATTGTACACAGCACGTTCATCGCATAATGATCTTTGCTCATCAGCGAAGGGCATTTTGCGCCGATGACCAAATGCGATTGTTCTAATTCGGCTTTGTGGCGCAGCGTGATGTGCGTGCTGGGCGCGGGCGCGGGCTGATGCGCGACAATTTGGCGCGGACGCAAATGACCAAAATGATTTTGTACGAGGTCGAGCAATTGTTCGTGCGTGATGTTGCCTGCGGCTGCGATGACTAGATTTTCAGGCCGATAGGCATTTTCGTAATACGCTCTGACGCTGTCGGATTGAAATGTAGCGAGCGTTTCCGGCGTGCCTAAAATCGGGCGTCCGAGCGAATGATCGGGATAGAATTTTTCAGAAAAAATCTCAAACACCAAATCATCCGGTGTATCCTCAATCATCTTAATTTCTTCAAGAATTACGCTGCGCTCTTTGTCCAACTCAATTGGGTCGAACGTTGGCGCGGTGACTAAATCGGCGACTAGCTCGAACGCTTGCGGCAAATGTTCATCTAAAACTTTGTTTGTAAACCCCACGGACTCGCGCGCTGTGAACGCGTCCAAATATCCGCCGAGCGCGTCCGATTCGTCGGCGATTTGCACGGCGGAGCGTTTGCGCGTGCCTTTGAAAAGCGTGTGTTCGATGAAATGCGAAATGCCATTTATATCGTGCGTTTCGTGGCGTGAACCTTCGCGCAGGAAGACGCCAAAGCTGACTGAGCGCACGTGCGTCATTTGTTCGGAAACTACTACGAGACCGTTTTCGAGCTTTGTTTTGCGGATGTTGGAAATGTTACTCATCAATACTTCTAGTTACCTCAATTGAACTTAACGATTTATCGTAACACGGCGGAATTGCCAGTTAAAGCTCGCTTATTTTCTTAGCGCTTGTTAAATTATCCGCTTTGCGCAAGCTCGCCAAAAATTTTGAGCTTGCCGTTTGAGGTGAAATGGAAAGAGAAATCGAGATTACCAAAAATATTGCCCGCGAAGCTGGACGCATTCTGATGGAAATTTATGTTGCGGATCACGATGTGCAATGGAAGGGCTACGACGACCCGGTCACGCTGGCAGACAAAAAAGCGAATGAGTTTATTGTCAAAGAATTACAGCGACATTTTCCCGATGATGGAATTCTTTCAGAAGAAGCTACTGATACGGACGTCCGTCTCAACAAATCACGTGTGTGGTTCGTTGATCCAATGGATGGCACAAAACAATTTATCGAACGTATCGGCGAATTTTCGGTGATGATTGGTTTGGCGATTGATGGCGAAGCAGCGCTAGGCGTTGTGTATCAACCCACGACCAACAAAATGTATTACGCTGCAACCGGGGTTGGAGCGTTTTTGGAAGAGTCGCTAACGACGAAGCGTTTGCGCGTTTCTCCTACGATAGATTTTGGGCAAATGAGCGCTGCGATGAGTCGGTCGCATCATTCGCCCAAAGTTGATGCCGTGAACGCAGGGCTTGGCATCCTGGGCAAAATTCAATCGGGCAGCGTAGGCTTAAAAGTTGGAATTTTAGCCGAAGGGCGCGCTCACTTATATTTGCATTTAGGCGCAAAAACAAATCAATGGGACACGTGCGCTCCGCAAGCGATTATCGAAAACGCGGGCGGAAAAATGACTGACCGAGAAGGCAAGCCGCTCCGTTATAACACAACGGAAATTCGTAATTTAAATGGCATAATGGCCAGCAACGGCCTTATTCACGAGCAGGTAGTTGCCGCAGTAGCGAAAGTTTTGCACGGAATAGAAGAATGACTTCCCCATATTCAGATCATCAGGCGCTCATCGCTGAACTTGATCGCTATCAGACGAAGCAGGAATTACTTGCTTCTGCCGAATACCAAAAACATCAGCCTTACCTTGCAAATTTGCTGAGTACGCCCAAAGTGTTTTCGGCGAAATGTCAGCCGCCAATTCTCCGTGATTTTTTGCGCGTTGCGCATTGGAATATCGAAAAGGGAAAACACCTTGATGCGGTGATTGATGTGATTCTCAATCATCCCGCGCTCGGCTATGCCGATTTGATTTCTATTAACGAAGCTGATGCCGGAATGAATCGTTCCGGGCAGCGGTTTGTCGCCAAAGAATTAGGGGAAGCACTTGGCTTACACGTGGTATTCGCGCCATCTTATCTGGAATTTTCTAAAGGCTATGGCGATGATTTGGACGTGCCGGGTGAGAACACGATGGCGCTGCAAGGCAATGCGATTTTGTCGCGCTACGAAATCAAAAATGCGCGCGTACTGCCGTTGCCACTGTGCTACGACCATTTTGAGCACGCAGAAAAACGCATCGGTAATCGTAATGCTTTGGCGGTAGACGTGCAGATTGAGGGCCGCGATTTCTGTTTTGTAACTACGCATTTGGAAGTGCGAAATGCGCCCACTTGTCGCGCCAAACAAATTGCGGCTATTGTGAAGGAGTTAGAAAAACCAGGTACGCCGCGCGCCGCTGTAGTCGCGGGCGATTTTAATACCAACACGTTTGCGCGCGGCGGTACGTTGCCTACGCTACAAGGCCTGGCGCGGATGATGTTGGCAAAGCCAGAAAAATTGCGCGATCAATTGGCGCACCCGCAAGAACTAGAGCCACTCTTCACCGAATTACATCGGCACGGATTTACCGAGCGCGGTTTTAATACTGATGACGTGACATGTTATGTGCCGCTAAAAATTTTGGAAGACAGCGGCAAACTGCCGGGATTTTTGGCAAATGTGATCCAGCGGCAGATGGCGCGCTATGGCGGACAATTAGATTTTCGTCTGGATTGGATTATTGGTAGAAATGTGAAACCGCTCAGCGATGGTGAACTCGTAGATTTTATTAGCCAAGTTGCGAGCCAAAGCCCGCAAACAATCACAGGCTTGGTTAACAACATAGGCGGGCGAATTACCGATCACGACCCAATCGTCACTGATTTACGGATTTTTTGAGTCTGAAAAATCAGACTTCCCACTCAATCGTGTACCAACATTCGTGGGCAAGAATAAGCTGGCTGCGCACTTCAGTAACGTTGCATTGCACACGTGCAAAATGCCAGAACATCCAGCGCAATGTTGCGCCATAATATTCCCGTGCGCCCGCCCGCGTTTCCATTAAATCAGCAAACAAGCCATCTTTGACCTGAATATAAAGCTGATTACCACGACGGTTGTAATTGAGCAGGCTGCTACTGCTGCCCGCAATGTGAGGTAATTTGCGTTGCAATATTGTCAGCGCCAAACGGATGCGCAACTGACGCGGTAAATTGTTGAGGGCAAATTTAACGGAGAAGGGTAAATCAAAATACAAAGCTGCGAGCAGTGATTCACAGGCACGATTTAATACTTCGCGCCATGAAGGCTCGGACGCGATTAAGCGGAAGATCATCATCGAACCCGCCGCACTAATCATGGAATTTCGTTCAACTAAGATTTGTGTTTTGTCCACTGTCAGGCCGGTTTCTGCGACCAGGCGTGCATACATTTGGGGCGAAACATCGCGGAGCGCAAGCAACAGGTGATGCTGTAACAGTGGGCCACAAGAAGGGGCACCATAAAAAACCCTTTTTAAAACAAAGGATGGTGCGCGTCTAACAGGCAAATGAGATATAAACGGGGCTGCCATAGAAAACCACACTCTTTCGGTTTTAGTTAGTCAAATATCGCATCAGTCTTCCCGCTACAAGAAGGCTTTTTGGATTTTAATTTACAGTCTTTTTTGGCGGCTGAAAGGGCATCCACGTGTTGAGTGAATCTCAAAGAGATTCTTAACTATATTCGCCGCCGTTCGTTCGGATTGAAATCGGATTAACTTAATATCCAGTTGCAGGGGATGTGCAAACTGTCAGGACGCCTTACCTCACTACAAAAGGCTGCCGATTACTTTTGCAGAACACAAACCCAAGTTATCGCAGAGTTTACTTACTGTCAAGCCATATACAATTCGGTTTTATCGCAGTAACGCCATCATTTTCGTCTGGCGTAAAGCCGCATGACGTCGCCTAAATTGAGTTGCAACGTCCGTTCTTGCCAGCCTAATTTTGCGACGAGTTTCGCCAGCAATAATCCGCTGGGGCGATGATAACGACCGAGCCGATCAAAAAACAGGCGCAAGCTCATGGCTTTTCCGACAGAACGTCGCTCAACAATCGCAAAGCTATTTTGGGCGCAGCTTCGTTCCAAAGTTGCAGGCGTAAAAAAGAATTTGTGGTCAGGAATGAATTGTCGCCAGCGCGCACGTAAAAGCCGATACCAAATTGTATCAATATTGGGGGTTTCGATGATGACGAAGCCGTTTGGTCGCAGCACACGATGAATCTCCTGCAACACACGTATCGGGCTCGGAACGTGTTCGATGACGTGATAGAGCGTAACAATGTCAAAGCTTTCCGCTGGAAACTTCGCCGCGAAAATTGTGCCATTGAAGCAATCAAACCCGCGCGCCTGTGTCATCGCGCAAGCGGCTTCGTCGGCTTCGACGCCAGTTACCTGAAACGAAGCGTGCGCCGCGTAGAGAAAATCCCCTGTCGCACAACCGATTTCTAATAAGCGTCCTGACGAAAGGGAAGTCGCGCGCAACAAATCCTGATAACGCTCAGCGGCAGTGATCGCGCGCCATTTGTCCTCGTTTTCTTCGACGAAAGGATTTACTAAACATAATTCCTGTGCGCGCTTGGATAATCGTTTCATCTCGGCGGCAGCGACAGGAGCGCTTTCTATTACTTGCACGGTTGTAGGAGAAATGGGCTTAGGGACAGGTGCTAAAACATAAAATAAATGGCAGGCATGGCAGCAAACCAGTGGCCCCTCAAGGCGCGGCGTAGTCAGAATAAAATCATATTGCACAGCGCCACAAAGATCACAAACGTTATTGTCAGAATTAAATTCGCGGTTCAATGAGGTTGATGTATTGTTTGGTAAATTGCCAACGTTTTTTCTGCTGCCTGTCGCCAGGTGAATCGTTGTGCTTGTGCGAAACCTGCAACACGCAGCTTCGCTTGTAAATTTTTGTCGTTCACCAGCCGGAAAATTGCATTCGCAATTGCTTGTTCGTCGTGTGCATCAACCAGCAAAGCGGCGTCGCCCACGACTTCGGGTAAACTTGAATTATTGCTTGTAATGACAGGCGTTCCGCACGCCATTGCTTCCAGCGGCGGCAAGCCGAATCCTTCAAACAACGAAGGATAAACCAAGGTTGTAGCAGACCGATAAAGCGCTGGCAAATCCTCATTATCCACATAACCCGTCACGATCACATCCTGTGCAAAATTTTGTTGCCGGATTTCGCGCAAAATTTCCTGATAAAGCCAAAGCTGTCTGCCAACTAAAACTAATTGCTGCTGAAAATCTTTGTGTTGCTCGCGCAATTTTACATACGCCCGCAGCAGGCGTACCAGGTTTTTGCGCGGTTGCAAACTGCCTACTGCGAGCAAAAAATCTTGCGTGATGCCAAATTTATTTTTGATGACAGCGGCTTCATCAGTTGTCTGTGGCATTGGCGAAAATTGCGCTTCAAAACCATTATGCGTGACAGAAATTTTTTCCGGTGCCAGTTTATAGGTTTGGATAATGTCCTGCCGCGAATATTCCGAAACAGTCAAAATGTGCGCGGCACGGCGCGCCGTGTGACGTACGGTCAAGCGCAATTGCGTTTTGCCCCGGCGCGTGAATGTTTCGGGCAAATGCTCAAAGGCCAGATCGTGAATCATTGTTACCACAGGCGCACGACAAAACGGAGGCGCTGTGTATTGGACATGCAAAACGTCTACGGGATAGCGGCGCAATTCCAGCGCCAGCGAAAGCGGAACGCGCACTAATGGCGTAGGTGGAGGCAAAAGCCTTACTGTAAAATTGGCAAAGCGTTCGCGCCACGCGTGCGCTGCCTGGGCAACAGAAAAATAAAGTGTGTACTGATTTTTCTGATCAATTTCTGCGAGCGCAGGGATGAGGTTTTTTATGTAGGTTTCGTTGCCGCCCTGACGAGCCCCGATGGCGTGGGCGTCAATGCCGATATGCATTAGAAAAAGAAAAAGGCTAGTGAAAAGAATTTCACTAGCCTTTTCCGATGGTGAAGTTATTGTTCCTGTATTTTTGCGACCGGACGCCGATACATTGCGCGTGAAGAACCTGTTTGTCGGCGACCTGCTGCGGCGTCATTTTCCTGCACACGACTTGGCATGCGAAACTCGTAAGCGTTCGTGTCAGGTTGCAGCTCTGTCAGCGCCGATGTTTTCGTTAAGCCTAATGTATAAGCACCTGTACGATCTGTTTCGAGCGGTGTGGTGACAATAATGAAACTGCGTGTTTGCGGCAAAGTCGTTTTGATTGGCAAGGTTGTCGCAATCAACGCATTCAATCCGCCACCACCGTTGTCGTTCAACGTGATTTCATCTCCGTTACGTTCGCGTAAAATCAATAGCGAATCTAAACCAGCCGCTGTGGAATTCATCGCAATTCTTACGGCGTCATTTTCTGTACCAGTGAATGAAAACGCGTCCGCATAAACATTTGCTGCCGTCTTGATCTTGGTATTGGTAGTGAAATTGCCGTTAAGCGTTTGCCCATACGTAATTGGCGTCACGATATTGGAATATAGCGTTAATGTGTATGGGCCCGTGTCTAATTCTGCTACGTCAGCGCTTGTAACAAATATCCAGTATTCACCGGCTTCAGGCAGTACTGTAAACAAGAGAGAATTATTATTCGCTTCAAGTTTACCGTTCCCGAATCCGCCGCCTTGATCGTCCGCCGCAAAAAAGCTTTGTGTTCCGTCACTATTAACTTTACGCAGTAAAATCAACGTATCTAATGGGTCGGCGGATTGCAAATTTGTCCGAAGATCAATCGCCACACTGGTGTTAGGTGCTGTTGTGGTGAAGCTGTAGACATCTGTGTAATACAGTTTTCCAGTTTGAGGATCAGCCTCTACATCATCACCTGCGGCCAATTCACCCGAAACGGTGTCGCCTGCAATGTTGAGGGTTTTGCGAATTGTGACAGGCGCAAGATTTCCCGCCAATTTGATTTCGACGGAATTAGAAATGCGCGTGACATTTGTATTAGTGTCTTTGATTTCGAGCCGAACATTCACAACTCCCAGACCGGATAGCTCTGGCGGAATAACAACATTGAGCTGATCCAGCCCTGCAAAAAATTGTTGTTGCCCCGCGTAATCAATTTTGGCGGGAATGCCTTGAATAGTCACTTTGCATGATTCGGCTACGTTGGTTAAGCCTGGTGCTGGATCGTTTGCTACTGTATTGGGAGCCTTCCGCACACCCGTCGTGTAGAGAATCAAATAAGTAGGACTGGCTGCCGTGCCAACCGTAATATTGGTATGCGTCCAAGCATTGCTGACGAACTGGTGTGTATTTTGATAAGCCTGTGATCCGGGCGCAATCCAGTTCGCCGCTGCAACTCCCGCGCCTGTTCCCGCGCCAGAAAAAATTCCAGGCGCAAAATTTTCGATGCGCACTGATCCCGTTGACGTAGTGCTATTTGCATTTGTAACTGTGATGGTTTGAATGCCACCCGTTGGCGTATTCGACGGTACAACGAAATTGATTTGGCCGGCTGTAACAACCAGAAGATCAGCATCTGTGCCATTAATCGTGATTTTTACGCCACCGAGAATTTTGGGCAACGCTTGTCCGGGAGTTGCCAGATACGCTGTTTGCCCCGGCGTAATATTAAACGCACCAAAGGCTGCGGCGATGCCATCTGGCGTGACAATGCCGCTATTGGCTGTGGTGCCTGTGCCACCGTCTTTAAAATAATGAGCGGCATTAACGACCGCTACGTTTTGGGCTTGTGCCGCAGAAAAATGCGCGATGCTCAAACAGCAGGCAGTAAAAAACAAGCCGTAGAGTGATTTAAAAGTAAATTTCGCCATAAGTGATCCTCAATGGGTAAATGCTAAGGGATTAATGGGGCAAAGGTTTTCTTGTCTCTATCATGCTCAATAAAGAGGTAGATTTTCAAGCGAATGACAAATCCTGTGCATTTTGCTTTTGCAGCGAAGTGCTTTAGCCAAAGGGTGGGGAAATGCAGAAAGCAACATCGCGCAAGATTATAATGTTAGATGCACAGCCTGTCGAGGCGGTTCAAAAAGTTCTTTCATCGTTTATGGGTAGCATACTCCAACCAATTAACTGCCGCAGTATAATCCATAAACTGTTTTTCTTCGGCCCGAAATGCGGCGGTGTGATAACGGCGCTTACCATTCACCACCACCGTAGGATGTTTGATGTGAAGCATTTCGTGATACATCACATACTCAACTACATAGTCGGGAACATTCCTGCGATCTAGCGAGCAACTAATCACAATCGCTTCGTGAACAGCATCATGATGGCCCAGAATACGTTTATTGGGTCTTTGGCTCCAGCTTAATTTGGGAAGCGGTAATCGGTTATCGAAATAGGCTGAATTAAGCTTGGTGAAAATTCGCTCCAAATCATAATTTTTGCCGTGTGCGCCGCGTAGGTGTTTCCGCCCGCGCAATTGTCGTGCGCGTTCGGAAGCCTGCATAATTTCTGGTTGGTAAATATATTGCTGATACAAATTTTCAGCTTCTTCATTCGGACGCCGCTTTAATAGTTTCCCCACCAGAATTTGTGCCAAAGCAAAAAACACTGGCAACGGTGCTTCACGCATAATGTCTGAAATTCTGACATGCAGTTTTTGATTACGGAGCCGAATGGTGTGATTTAAACCAGCGAACGGATAAAAGGAAACAGCGATTTCTACGGCAATGTTGCGTCTTGCTGTGCGCTGAAAAACTTCAGCAAAGATGCCTTGCAGAATTTGCTCTTGTTCACTACTAAAGTTTGTTGGCTTGCTTGCCATAATTGGTCGTTCAATTTCTTCGGAAATATGGGGCGAAGAAATTTGTAGCACGCCCGAAAAACATTAGCAAAAGGCTCTTCAAATGGAGGAAACAGTCAATTTGAATATTCCTCTGTAAAAACTGGCACAAAGAGAAAAAAAGAAGTTGACAATAAAAACGTGCTATTTAGAATGGCCCCATCAACGGTTTAGTACCGTTCTAACAAGCAGGGATTGCTCAGTCTCCTTCCCCAAGGAAAATCCGGTAACTCTCCCGCTCGACAACCCAGAATTCAAACAACCTTAAAGTTTGCTGTCCTCGATTGTGATTATCGCTTTGTGCGGTAAGCGCCCAGGCGTGGTGTGCCTACGTGTGGGAAATCACAGTTATCCGATATCCCCAATGAAACTCGCTATTCGAGCGGTTTCTACAGAAAGGTTGCACAAGATGATGTGTATGCAATGGCAGAGATTGGCTGGAAGGAAATTGTCGCAATTTAATGTCACAAGCTGGTTATCCCGTTCCCTCACTATTATTTTCTTTGCAGTATTATTGGCAAACGCTAGTGCCCAAACTAGAGATTTAACTGCAAGGCGCAGTCAAACATTTAACCCCCAAAGCAAAATTTCGCGCGACTTGCAACAGGAATTACAGGCCGCGCCCTCGCGTCGTGCAATTGCGCGTCGCGCCGCAGTTCGTTCTGTGCTCGTGCAAACAAGAGGCCCAATTACAGAAGCGCATCTGGCAAAATTACGCGCAGGTGGTGCCCGCATTCGTGCGCAGTATCCTCGCGCCGGATTAATTTCAATTGATGTCTCGCTGGATCGCGCAATTGATATGGTGGCTGATAGTGCCTTCAGTTATCTCTCATCAGATCGTCCGATTCGCGCCCTTGGTCATATTGAAGAAACAACAGGTGCTGTACAAGTCCGCAATTTTGTCAGCAGCATGAATCAGTCTCCCTTAAATGGAAGCGGTATTGGCGTCGCTGTGCTTGATAGCGGCATTGACGAAACCCATCATTTAGTTGCCAGCGGGCGAGTGATTTATCGTCAAGATTTTACAGGTCAGGGACAGACTACCGATGAGTTTGGTCATGGAACGCATGTCGCTTCGATTTTGGCAGGCAACAGCAATTTTGATAACGGAAATTATAGTGGTATTGCGCCAGGTGCCAATCTTATCAGCCTGAAAGTTCTGGGTAGTACGGGACAAGGTTCCGCCAGCAATTTGATTGCCGCGATTGAATGGTGCATTGCCAATAAAGATGCTTACAACATTCGTATCATCAACATGAGTTTAGGTGCTTCCGCCATTGATAGCTACATCAACGATCCTTTGTGTTTGGCGGTGCGGCGCGCTCACGACGCTGGAATTTTAGTTATCTGCGCTGCGGGCAATGGTGGCAAAGATGCAAACGGCGCAAAAATCTATGGCGCGGTTCATTCTCCAGGCATTGATCCTTCGGTGATTACAGTTGGCGCTGCTAATACATTCAATACTAACAACCGTTCAGATGATAACGTTGCTAGCTATAGTTCGCACGGCCCGACGCGCGGCTACGTATTGGATGACAATGGTTATAAACGCTACGACAATTTAATTAAGCCGGATTTAGTTGCGCCTGGTAATAAATTGATCGGCGCAGGAGCCAACAATTCTTACCTGGCAAATGCCTACCCTGAGTTGAAGATTGGCACAGCGGCTAACCCCGCAGATCAACTGATCTGGTTAAGTGGTACTTCTGCTTCAACGCCTGTTGTGGCTGGAGCTGCTGCGTTATTACTGCAAACGAATCCCACTTTAACGCCTAATTTGGTCAAGGCTATTTTGATGTATTCAGCGCAGCCAATTCATGGCGCCAACAATCTTGAGCAAGGCGCTGGATTATTAAATATCGAAGGCGCTACGCGAATTGCAGCATTGATTTCGCCGAGTGCTCGTTTCTTGAGCAACGGGCAAAACATGCTTGGCGGACAAAGTTTCCCCAGCGACCAAGTAAGCCTGCTTTTTGGCGAAGCGTGTTATTGGGGGCAAGGTGTAATCCTAAAACATAATTTTGCTTATGGCAGCGGCTTGCTGACCAATTGGCAAGGCGCATACGCACAAGGCGTCGTGCTGGCCGATATGGTTAATTATGTACATGGTCAACGCATCGTAGATGAAAATTTACTGTCCAGTCAGGGCGTAGTTCTGGCGGATGGAGTCGTATTGGCTGATGGCGTAGTTCTGGCGGATGGAGTCGTATTGGCTGATGGCGTAGTTCTGGCGGATGGAGTCGTATTGGCTGATGGCGTAGTTCTGGCGGATGGAGTCGTATTAGCTGACTAAGTTGCTCTTTCTTAAAATTAGTGCGAGGAGTACTTCCTTGCTTTTTTCTTACTTGCAAAGCGTGAAGGGTAATTATTACTCCTCACGCTTTTTTTGTATGTTCCTAAACTACCCTTGCTTATAAGTATAGACAGCACAGTAAGTTGTAAAAGCATAGACAGAAAGATGGACACTTTAATTTTGAATGCTAAGTCCGTCTGGGTAATTACTACTCATTTGACTTTACAATTATCACGTTGTTTTTTCAGGGTGATTTTAATTATCTCTTTATTTGCCTTATGTTTACGGCTTACAGCTAGGGCGGGCTGGTTGCTTGGCACGCCTGTTGCAAAAGATATTAACGAAGGCTTAAGGAAGCGGTTAGCAGTTCGTTAGCTTCATAATCCAGGCTGGCGGCGCACCAAAAAGCTAGTTTTGCTAATTAGTTGCTAACCGCTTTATTTTTAAGGTTCATTAGTAATCGAACCCTATTGATTTTTAGTCAAGTGCGGAACATTTCCTTAGCGCGGGTGGGCGCTGAAGGAATGCGGTCATCAGTCTTCGAATTTTTTGATGAGGCAAAATCACTGGGGTATTTGTTAACGCCCTACTCTTTGGAGGCCCTTAACGATGTACAGAGCCATGTTATCGAAAAAGTTGCAAAACTCACTTTTTAGTCAAGTGTTGTCTGAACGGCGCAGCAAAGCGGGGTTAACGCTATCAGATTTAGCTGATTTAACGCGACTCCCGTTAAGCTTATTGGAAGATTTGGAAACCGCTGGACAAGCGCAACCAAGCTTCGATATGTGTTACAAAATTGGGCAAGCGATTAATTCGCGGCAAATGCAAGGGTTCATGATTCAAGACCTTTGGCAGGCAGCGTCAATGGATCGTAACGCCAGATATATGCGATCATTTTATGCACCAACCTCCTCTGCAACTGCAATGCACAGAAAAGCGGCCTGATGAAAATGGCGAGCTTGAATTGTATTCGGTCAAATTTGTTTTGAGTCTTGCTGGTCGGCTGGCTCATAGCAAAAGTGATAGGCAGTGGAATCGTTCACAACGGCTTGATGATTACATCCCAAATTACTCATTAATTGACCCCCAACCGTCAAGCCCTTCTGATAAGTAATCCTTCGTGATTACGGCAGTGAGCGACTCACCCCACAAGAGTGTGCAAGCAAATCCTAGGTTTACGCTTTAAGACCGCTGAACAACCTACGAGGGATGCGCAAGCACGCTGAAGCGAGCGGTAGATGTCTGGATATCCGGCAAACTCCTGTAACATCTACCGTTTTCTTCTTCGTCTTTAATGGAAGCGTGGGAATTGATGCCGGAAGGTACTTGTTATTCCGTGTGCTCCCCAAATAGCGCGGAATATCCTTCGGGAGGTTTCAATGTTATTGGAAAAGTTGCTTTCCCTACTGCTTTACGCACCTCTGCTATTACCCGTAATTTTACTGTTCTTTTATGCAATTTTAGCGAGTAAGCGACGCGAATCTGATTCTCCAAATTAATTTAAATTTGAGGCCCCACAATGATTACTGATCTGATGCTCATCGGGCGAATCGGATGGTTATTTTTACTGCGAGTTTTTTCGTTCTTTCTATTTGCCGCAATCACAGCTTTTAAATTACGAAATGAAAGTTGATGAATATGTGACAGCTTAATGCCCTCAAGAAAAATGTAGGTTGCGGAAGTGTAACTGCCTTGAACCCTTTCATGTACCCAACACACTTCCTGTCGGATTTCTCCTTAATGTCCCACAGCCTATCGGCTAATAGGCTCATAAATCCTTCCTCACTTCTGCAACCTTGGTTTTCCTGAGGGCATTTTCCTTTTCTTCTACGCTGATTTTACTGGCGGTTTTATAAGTATTGCTAAAACTCCTGCGATCAAAATACATACCACTAAAAACCAAAGTCCCGGGACGTACGAGCCATAAGTTTTGCTGAGCCAGCCCACTACTTTGGGCCCGAAATAGCCTCCCAAATTCCCGAACGAATTGATTAGCCCTACCGCTGCGGCTGCCGCAGATGCTGTCAGAAAACGCGAAGGCCAAGTCCAAAACACTGGCAAATAAGCGTGAATTCCAATTCCAACTAAACAGAAAAACGAGAAAGTTAACGCTACATTGTCGCCTGCGAAAATACTTGCAGCCATTGCGACCCCGCCAAATAAAATTGGCACCGCCGTATGCCAGCGGCGTTCAGCCGTGCGATCAGAATGGGCGCTATTGATCAACATGCCAGCCAGCCCGAACACATAAGGAACAGCGGCAATGATGGTCTGTTGCGTAGACGAATCCGGCACCATTTTTTTCGCAATTGAAGGCAGAAAAAATGTTAAGCCGTAATATCCCGTAACAATGAAAACGTAAACAACGCTTAGCAAAAGTGTTTTGGGATTGGAAAGACCCGCTTTGAGGCTTTTCCACAAATCATCACCGCCCGCCGCCATTTTTTCCCGCCGTTCGCGCTCTAATTCTTCTGTTAACCAGACCTTTTCATCTTCCGGCAACCATTTCGCATCGCGCGGCCAATCGGGCAAGTAAAAAAGCGTAATGATGCCAAGCAAAACAGAAGGAAGTCCTTCTAGTACAAACACCCAGCGCCAGCCCTCCCAGCCGCCCCAATGAACAGTTTCCATAATGTAGCGCGATAGCGGGATACCAATCATTGTAGCGATGGGGATGCCGATCATAAAATTGGCCTTGGCTTTGGCGCGGTCTTCATAGCGAAACCAATGAGTAAGATAAACAACAATGCCAGGAAAGAAGCCCGCTTCTGCAATGCCAAGAATGAAGCGCAATACATAAAATTGCGTTTCATTGTCACTAAAATTCATCCACTTGGTGCCGATCAATCCCATCAGCGCTGCAATGATGCCCCACGAAATCATGATGCGGGCGATCCATTTGCGTGCGCTCCAGCGCTCGACAATCAGCGTGCCAGGAATTTCAAGCAGGAAATACCCGATGAAGAAAATCCCTGCACCTGTGCCAATAATGTCGTCTGTAAAGCCCAGTCCGCCATCGCCAAACGTTTTTTTCATATCCAGCGCAGTTACGCTCACGTTAGTGCGATCAATGTAAGCCAAAAAATAAAGCAGCAGTAGGAATGGCATTAAGCGCCACGTGATGCGTTTGCGCGCACGCTCCGCGACAGGCGGTAAGGCAGAAGACGACGAGGCTTTTTGCTCCATGTTTTTCTCCGGTTACGAATAGAAATTTCAGTGTAGGATTGATTAGTGCGCGGCTATGCTACCTAGTGTGCTTTCAAAAGGCAAAAGACGACAGGGGGAAATTCAACAAGAACTGAAAATATTATTACCGCAGAATTTTATAAAATTGCGCGATGCGATGTGGATTGACCCTCAACCAATACAGGATTTGCAGCCCGATCCAAAGAGAAAATGTACGCCCCAAACGACCTTCAAAACGTCGCGCCGAAGTTGTAACGAACGCGTTCATTCGCCTGAATTCGCCTCTTTTTTGTAAGCGTCTGAACAAGTCACAATCTTCAAAAAGCGGGATCGCACGAAAACCATTTAATTCGTCAAAAATCTTCCGCCGCACAAAAATTGCAGAGTCGCCATAGACTAAACCAAGCAACCGCAGTGCCGGATAAATGTAGGTAAGTAATCGTGCGCCGAAACTATTTCCACTAAATCGCAAAGAAAAATTCCCGCCACAAACTTCCGCCTGCTGCAAGGCGCTGAGAATCAATTGGCAAGCGTTGGCAGGCAGTACTGTATCTGCATGCAAAAATAATAATGTTTCTCCTTGTGCCTGCTTAGCTCCGAGATTCATTTGTAATCCGCGTCCTTGCAGGCTTTGGAAAAGAGGAATTTTTGCAGCGCGAACAATTTCTACTGTGCGATCTGTGCTACCGCCATCAACTACTAATATTTCGTATGCACCAGATAGTGTTTCCAGGGAAGATAAGGTTTTAGCGATGGCTAATTCTTCGTTATAAGTGGGGATAATGATTGAGATCAGCATGGCAATTGAGGTGCGCAATAAAACGTTGCCAAAACTGTTTTAGATTTTGTTGCCATGCCAAGAGATTTTGGAATATTCGGCTAGGCCAAGAGAGAAATGATTTGCTCAGCCGTGTAACGGAGTGCCGCGAAAGACTACTTCCCAACCGCGTTCGATGCTGGTAGTGATCGCATCTTGATATTTATTGATTGCTTCGCGGTTGGTATCGAATTGCTTCAAAATTGGCTGACCTTCGCGTGGGTCGAGCTTTACCACGGCGCTGGTTTGTTGCAAATCCGCTTCTAGCAAGGCGTCTAATTTCAATTGATGTGCTTTAATAAGCCCCAGAAAAGAGAACATGCCATTTTTTTGAAGAATCGTCAGTTGCGTAGTAGCCATATAACTTTCACCATTTGCAAAATTTTTTGGTGCGACCATCATAGCATGATCCTCATAAACTCCACGCATTTATCAGGCAACTTTTTACTGCACGACTATCAATCCTAATTGCGCGGTGCTTTTTCCGTCTTGAAAAGATATGCGGCGAGCGCTATTGCTGTCACCACTGAAACCGCAAATTTGTAATAAGGATGTACATATGTAGGCGAAATAAATGCCTCAATTATGCCCGCGATAATTAGGATCGGAATGCATCCAGCGAGTAATTTGATGGCAACTGCGCCGCGTTCAACTAATGCTTGTGCGCGCGTCCGTTCACCAGGAATCAGCAATGCCATTCCAATCATCAGCCCCGCCCCGCCCGCTATAAAAATCGCAGTAAATTCCAGCACGCCATGTCCTGCCACGAAGCCATACAGCAGCGTGACCATTTTGTATTTGACGACCAGCGCATTGAGCGAACCAAATTGCAGCGCGGATGGCAGGAGCGCGAAAATCGTACCGACAACAGGAATGATGCTAAAGGCAAATGTTTTCAGCCCGACCCCGATATTATTGGTCATGATGAATGCCGCGCCCGCCGGGGCTTCTTTATTCAAATCGTCTGTCCACATTTTATGTGCTTTGACGTGCTGCACCATTGCGGGCGGAATGTAACAGTGATCGGCGAAATCATCATCACGAAAGGTCGTCATGAATGCGAAAATGCTAATTGCAGCGAACAGCAAAAACACCGCGAGCGTGTAACGATATGTCCGGCGAAAAATTGCCGGAAAATCGTTACTGTAAAAATCCCAAATGTTACGCACGCCGGAATTTTCAGAGCGATAAATTTCGCCATGCGCGCGAATCACCAGCGAGTTCAAATAACTGACCAAACGTGGATCACGTGATTCTTCGCGGGCGACAGCCAAATCCGCAGCCGTGCGACGATAAAGCTGACCGAGTTCGCGCACTTCCTGCCGCGTAAATTTTTGGAGGCCGCGCAACTGTCGTACCTGTTTGATTAGCTCTTCCAACCGTTGCCAATTTACTTTTCTTTTTTCAATGAAAGTTTGCGCCATAAATAAATTAGCAGTTAGTACCACCTGCGTAAGCGGGTGGTGAGAAGTGTCAAGTTTGCCACCCGCTTATGCAGGTAGTACTGACTCAATCCTAAAATCGCTGATAAATTAAATATTTGTACCCGATGCTCATGCTTTGCAAAAACCACGCGGGCAGCGACGACATTGCAATCGCACTCATCACGCCGTGCGAAATTCCGAGCGCCCACAAATTCGGCGCGCGTTCGTATACCCAAGTCCAAATCAATCCGCCGACCAAGGTCAAAAACATCAGCGGCAAATTTGGTGCGTGTACGAGCGCAAATAATAAGGCAGCCAGAAAAATCAGCAACGATTTTTTTTCTGCTCCCAAAATGATTTGCAACCGCCGATAAATAAAGCCTTGCAAAATATATTGCTGCGTCAATCCCCATAGCGGCAGCAATAACAACGAAAGCCAAAATCTTTGCCCAAAATTCAGCGAGTGCGCGAAATATCCAATCCCCATCAGCAGCGCGCCAACAATAATCATTGGCAAAATTAAGAGCTTCAGCGCGCGAACAAAATTGTGCGCAGTGAAGCCTAAAATTTGTGGCGTTTCGTGATGCAGACGATGCGAATAAATCATCAAGGCCAACGCCAGAAAGCCAGGAATCGCTTCGATCCATCGTTGGCCTAATTGCAGCGGATTCAATACCCACGCCGTTATGAGTACTGAAAAAACAACAGACGCAATTTCTAACGCGGCAATAAATCGCACGGAAATAACTGCGTCTGGCTCTGCATTTTCAGCTTTCATAATTGTTGCCGCAAAAATAAATCTTCGATTTCGTCGGCTAATTCCTGCCCGCGCGCAATCATTTCTTCGCCTTCGTGACGCCGCGCTTGTTTGAAAGTGTCATCGTCAATCGCCGCAAAATTTGCGCAAACGCAATAATACGCGCCGCGCATTGCGGCGAGTGCAAGTTGCGCTCCGGCAGGCAATTCGGGGAAGAATTTTGCATCGCCGATGTCGGCAAGTTCGGCTAATAATTCCAGCGCTTGTAAGGCTCCTTCCGCCACACGAACGGGAACGGCTAAAGCATTTTTCGTAGCTTGTTCAATTGCGTCTTGCCGCGCGAATTGTTCAGCTTCAGTGGTTTCCGGCAACGCTTCGGCATCAAGTACGCGCTCAAAATTTTCGGCATCATCTGTTACAGCGCTACGTAAATCGGCGCTGATCTCTTCCAACTCCGCCAGAATTTCTTCAATCTCAGGATCACCCGCGTCTACCATTTTGCACAGCATTGCGCCGAGCGCAGCCGCCAGCGCGCCTGTATATGCGACAACGCTGCCAGTGCCGGGCGATTGCGAGTTTGCGGCAACATCGTTGGCGAATGAACTGAGATTGGTTTCTGAAATTTCAGCCGGGCTTTGCGCATTTTCCAGCGCTGCTTGCAAACGATTTTCGAGAATTAAATTTTCGCTGAAATTTTCAATTTGCAAATAAAAATCTGCTGCGGCATTCAGCGCTGCCTGTGGAATTAAGCCTATGATTTCGCTGCCGACAATGCGCACGCCGTAGCGATCTGCTTCGCGCTTAACCATTTCAAAAACACGAAAAACAGGCGTCGCTTCGTGATTCACCAGATTCATCGAAACCTGTACTTGTCGCCGCTCCGTCAGTTCAAAGCCGAGCGCTTTGACATATTGCAAACCGCCATCGCGTCCGCGCACGGCTCGCGCAATTTTCTTAGCGACAGACAAATCTTCCGTAGCTAGATTGATGTTATACGCCAGCAACGGAGCACGCGCGCCAACAGCGATTGCGCCCGCTGTTGGATGCACTTTGGCTTCGCCAAAATCCGGCGTGCGGTCGGCATTGATTTCAATGATTTCGCTCAAGCCTTCAAATTCGCCGCGTCGCACATTCGCCAAATCAATGCGATCAGGTCGCGTCGCTGCGTGTTCGTACAAATACACCGGAACTTTTAATTCACGCGCAATGCGTTCACCCGCCCGTCTGGCGAGCGCTACGCAATCGGACATCGTAACGCTTTTGATTGGTACGAATGGCAACACATCAATTGCGCCCATTCGCGGATGTTCGCCCGTGTGATGAGTGAGATCAATTAATTCCACTGCGCGCGCTGCCGCTAAAACAGCAGCTTCCAGCACCGCTTCGGGTTCGCCCGCGAATGTGATCACAGAGCGGTGATGATCGCTGTCCATCGTTTGATCCAGCACATAAACAAATGGCACCGCCGCAATCGCCGCAGTGATCGCTTTGATAATGCTGGCATCTCGGCCTTCGCTAAAGTTGGGGATGCATTCGACGATTTTGTTCATTGATTTAGGACACTTTTTATTGCAAAAAAATCGTGAGCGGGCGGGCAGTTTCTCACATGCGCCCAGCCTTATTCAATTGTTAGGAGGGGGAAATACCAGATGTGTCTTATTGCAAACACGAACGCTGAGCGTTTTAGCAGTACGCTCAGCATTCGTGTTTTTGTATTAATGATTGGTTTACGAGGCAGTTGCAGAAGATTTATTAGGATGATTTTTTGTGAAAAGTTGTCGAGCTATTGCCGAATCGTCAACAGTCAATACGCGCGTTATTGTTATTTATTGCCTTTTGCACTGAACTCACATCAAATCTGCTGCGAGGAATAGCGACACATCAGCGCGGCCTTCGTCTAAGCCAATATAAACAGTGGCGGTAGGTAAATTGTTGAGGATAGATTTTTCCTCTTCGGCATTTATTTGGCGTGGTGCATCGAGCTGGAAAACCTCACGCTTACCAACGATTAGTGGCAACGCGTTTCCGCAAATAACATTTGCCAATTCGCGCAACGCGCCTTCCTGAATTTCGCGTGAGGGCGCTTCATCCTCGCCTAACATATTGGCAGCGACGAATGGCAATAACCCGCCGTGCAAGCTCAACAATAAATCGCCGCTAAAGGTACCGCGAAAGTGTACGCAAACCGTGCCGTCTTTTACCCCATCTTGATCTTCGTGTTTGAACTCCGGCGTCGGAAGTAAAAAGCCCAATTCTTCAAAAGTCAAAATCGTCGCTTGGCTGAGCGCCGCTTCCATATTGGTCATAATCATCTCCTGTAATGTGTATTGCCTGACTTGCGTCATTTCTTGGTACGAGTAATTAGTGGAAAATTTCGACGCCTTGTTAATTTATTATAGCCAGACGCAGGTTTACTTCCTTGCCGTTTCGGAGTTTTCGCCCACGCGGTAAATCATCTTTTTTTGCTATTAATGAAATGAAAATTCTGGTGCCTGATAACAGCTGTCAATTTAGAGGATGCTAGCAACATTTTGAATTTTGAGAATCACTTGCCCGTTTGCTAGATTCAGCGACATCGTACGCTGTAAATCTCCGCCTACATTTTGTGCTTGTAACGGAACACCATTTTCCCAAAGCAGTTTCCGCAGCATTAAAAAATTGTGTTGGCCGATTTGCAAATGATCGCCTGTTTTATTGTGATTGGTGCTTGCGCTTCCTGCTGCTTTCAAAATAATGCGCTCTTTTTTCGCACCCAGCTTGTAACATTCCTCAAATAAATGTAGGACACCTGTGTCTACAAACATATAGGGATTGATGCGTGCTGTTGTTTTATCAATGTCAGATTGCGGCAACATCGCGTGTAACAAACCGCCCACGCGCACAACCGGGTCGTAAATAGCCACTCCTAGACAACTGCCTAACGCATAAGTGATAAGCACATCATCTGATGTAGTTGCGACTTTGAGGTCCGCAATTCCTACGAGATATGTCATAAACGCCTGTGGCTTCGGGGCGGACAAAGAGGAGAGTCAATTTATGGAAGTGCGATGGAGGTGCAAATCTGCCACCGCTGAGCGTGCGCTTCAATATCTTTTGCTCGTTGGCACGCATCACACTCAATGTCACTTTATCGGAAGATTCTGCTAAAACTTTAGTATTAATTGGCTAGTGGCGGTTGGGATTTCGACGCTTTGGTTGGGGGCTACAGGCAATATTTAACGCTGAGAGTTGGCTTGCTCCAGCAGGCAGAACATAAAATACTACCCGTTCAAGCAAAGACTGGCGTAAATTCGATGCCTCGTGATACACTGCGCAGCTTTAAATTAGCAGTAAGTTCTCAACTAAGTGAGAGTTAGACTCACGCGATCATTTTAAGGAGTAAGCGAGCGATATGAGCAACACCAGTACGAATGGCAATGGCGGCGGCAGCGCCGGAAAAGTTGTCCAAATCATCGGGCCGGTGGTAGACGTGGAATTTTCTGAAGGCTACCTTCCCCCTATTTATCAGGCGTTACGCGTGACCAGTGAAGGATTCGATGTCGCGCAAAAAATTGATGTTATTTGCGAAGTGCAACAACATCTTGGCGAAGGTCGTGTCCGTGCCGTTTCAATGTTACCAACCGATGGTATGGTGCGCGGCATGAAAGCTATTGATACAGGTGGTGGTATCACTGTACCTGTTGGCAACGGCACGCTGGGTCGCATCATGAACGTCATTGGCGAACCCGTGGATGAACGGGGGCCTGTTCCGCATACTGAACGACATCCGATCCATCGTCACGCGCCAACTTTTGATGAGCAATCCACTGAGCTCGAAATGCTCGTCACGGGTATTAAAGTTATTGACCTAATCCAACCGTTCTTGAAAGGTGGAAAAATCGGGTTGTTCGGTGGTGCAGGCGTAGGCAAAACCGTCACTATCATGGAACTCATCAACAACATCGCAAAAGCGCACGGCGGATTTTCCGTGTTTGCTGGCGTCGGTGAGCGCACCCGTGAAGGTAATGACCTTTGGCTCGAAATGCGCGAAGGTCTTGTCATCAATGACGAAGACCTGAGTAAATCGAAAGTGGCTTTGGTCTACGGTCAGATGACGGAACCTCCTGGAGCGCGTTTGCGCGTGGCGTTGTCGGGCTTGACGGTAGCCGAATACTTCCGCGATCAGGGGCAGGACGTGTTGTTGTTCGTGGATAATATCTTCCGCTTTACGCAAGCTGGTTCTGAAGTGTCCGCGCTGCTCGGACGTATGCCGAGCGCAGTGGGATACCAACCCAACCTCGCATCAGAAATGGGCGAATTGCAGGAACGCATTACTTCAACGAAAACTGGTTCCGTAACTTCGGTGCAAGCCGTGTACGTCCCGGCAGACGATTTGACTGATCCGGCTCCGGCCACAGCGTTCGCGCACTTAGACGCGACGACAGTACTTTCGCGCCAAATCGCTGAACTTGGAATTTATCCGGCGGTTGATCCGCTCGGTTCGTCTTCGCGTATTCTTGATCCGCGCATCGTCGGCGATGAGCATTACAATTGCGCGCAAGACGTCAAACGTGTGTTGCAACGCTACAAAGATTTGCAAGACATCATTGCGATTCTTGGTATTGACGAATTGTCCGAAGATGACAAACTTACCGTGTCGCGTGCGCGCAAGATTCAACGTTTCTTGTCGCAGCCTTTCCACGTCGCCGAACAATTCACCGGTATTCCAGGCGTGCTGGTTTCGGTGGAAGAAACAATTCGCGGCTTCCGCGAAATTGTGGATGGCAAACACGACGATATTCCTGAACAGGCGTTTTACCTGCAAGGAACAATTGACGACGTTCTTAAGAAGGCGAAGGAAATGGCAGAGTAAGTTTCGAGTTTCGGGTTTTGAGTGAAAACATTTGTTACTCCGAAAACTCGAAGCCCGAAGCCCGAAACCCGAAACTAAATTTATGGCAAATAAAATCAAGCTTGAAATCATCACTCCTGAAAAACTTGCCTTGCGCGAAGAGGTGGACGAAGTTGTATTGCCGGGCTTAACGGGCGAATTAGGCGTACTCCCCGATCACGAGCCGTTGATTACACAACTTAAGACAGGCATTTTAACGTATCGCCAAGGCGGTGCGCAGAGTAAATTGCATGTGAGCGGCGGTTTTGCCGAAGTGCTTGGCGACAAGGTTTCCGTATTGGCAGATGTTGCAGAGAAATCAGCCGAAATTGATGCCGAACGCGCTAAAGCTGCGCTTGGACGTGCGGAAAGACGTTTGTCAGGCGGCGGCAGTGAAATTGATGCTACACGTGCGGAATTAAAGCTGGAGCGCGCCAAAGCTCGTATTCAAATTACTGGTTAGCTCGCTTTATTGGCAAACAATAAATTCTGAAGCGCAAGGGGCAATGTTCCTTGCGCTTTTTGTTTATGCAACTATCTTTGTGTTGGGGCGTTTGGGAAGCAATGCAGTAACCATTCATTTTTGATTAACCAGACATACAAGCGAGGAAAATATGAAATTCTTAATGATCTTGCTCGTGGCTGCCTTGTTGCTCATCACTGTAACATTCGCTAGCCAGCACGGCACAAGCGCAAGCAAAAAAGAATCCCGTGAGAAAAATTCCCGTATGACGGACGAGGTCAGTGAAAAAGAATCCAAGTCGGCGGCGTATGAATATTTGGTGGTCGTAGGCGGACGGAATAATTTGTCCGGTTCTGGTGTGAGTTCTTCGATGAGCAAGCTTTCGCTAGATAGCAGTTTTCGGGAAAATTATCCGCTGGAGCGCAATCTGGATAAACTAGGCGCGGACGGTTGGGAATTAGTTTCGGTCGTCGTCGTACCGCCGAATGAGCCAATTTATTATTTGAAGCGCGCCAAAGACGCAGGCAAGTAGCTTGCAACCTGCTGCTATAGGTATAATGCGCGGCGCACGAGAAAAAATTGTCCGCAGCACCAATGACTGAAAAAAAAAGCAAAATCGTTTTCGTAAACGCTGACGCAAACAATACGGCGGCACTAAGGGAATCATTATCCAATATTCCCAACATTGAGTTACAGGCAATTTCTGCTAAACAACTGTCTGACGCGCTTGTCAGTAATGATTCGTTTTTCGTTTTATCAGCGGAAGAGATTACGGCACTTTTACAAGAGCAAAAAACGCTGACGCAGGCATTAACTTCGGCACGCGCCGAAATTGAGATTCGCACGCAAGAGCGCACAGTTGTGTTGGCAGAGGCTATCGAAACACTGCGTGAACAAGTCCGCGAGACCCAAGCCATAGAGCAGGAAATTCGCCAGCAAAACCGGGAACTGGCGATCCTGAATTCCATTCCTGCGGCAATTAGTTCTTCGCTTGAAATTTCCGAAGTACTGCTGGTGCTGAAACAGCAACTTTCTCATCAACTAGGTATTCCTGGCGGCTGCATTTTTTCATTTGATACACATCACAATGCGTTTTTGTTACGAGAGCATTGGGGCATCCCCGCAGAAATTTTGCCCCGCATTCAGAAGTTCAAAGGGCACTTATTTCCCGCTAATGAAATCCTGCAAACACGCAAGCCTTTTTTGTTTCCTGATGTGCGGCAGGTACCATTTTATTTGGAATTGAAAATGCACGAAGCCAGCCCACAATGGCAAAGCTGTTTGCTCGTACCATTGCTCGCCGATGGCGCGATGCAAGGTGTGGTTGGATTATTCAGCACGATTGTCTTTGACGCCGCGCAGATGGCATTTTTTGCTACATTTGGACGACAGGTTGGCGCGGCATTTCACCACGCCCGTTTGTTTGAGCAGGTCTATGCCGCACGCGAGCGCACTCAGGTTTTGTCGCAACGATTGGTCGAAATTCAGGAAGAAGAGCGCCGCAACATCGCGCGTGAGTTGCACGACGAAATCGGGCAGATTTTGACAGGACTGAAACTAATTCTCGAAATGAGTTTGCGTTTGCCGCCGGAAGAAAGCAAAACCAATGTACGCGAAGCGCAGGGCCTTGTCGGCGAATTGATGTCTAAGGTGCGACAAATCTCGCTTGATTTGCGCCCAGGTATGCTCGACGATTTAGGCTTGTTACCTGCGTTACTTTGGTATTTTGAACGCTACACAGCGCAAACAAAAGTACACGTGGCTTTTTCGCACAGCCAACTGGAAGGACGACGTTTTAGTCCACCCATTGAAACTGCTGCTTACCGTATTGTGCAAGAAGCGCTCACCAATGTGGCGCGGCATGCGGGCGTCAAAAAAGTTACTGTTGATATTTGGTCTGATACGGATATTTTGTATGTTCACATTGAAGACACGGGGCAAGGTTTTGACCCTGAAGCAGCGCTACACGCAAATTATTCCAGCGGTGTTGCTGGTATGGGCGAGCGCGCGCGCTTGCTGGGCGGTGGGTTAACGATTGAATCCAAACCGGGCAATGGTGCGCGCATCACCGCAAATTTCCCGTTATGGAACGAGGGGAAATAAAGAATGGATATGACAAAAATTATTTTGGCTGACGATCATCCTATTGTCCGACGTGGTCTGCGCGCAGTATTGGAAGCGGAGAAAGGGTTCACTCTCATTGCTGAAGCGGGCGATGGATTAGAAGCTGTGCGAATGGTAGAAAATCTTCAGCCGGACATTTTAATCGCTGATATGATGATGCCCGGCCTCACGGGCTTAGAGGTTACGCGGCAAGTAAAACATCGCGTTCCCAACACCAAAGTAATTATTCTTTCGATGCACGCCACGGAAAGCTATGTGCTGGAAGCGTTGCGTAATGGGGCGAATGGCTATGTGCTGAAAGATTCTGCCGCTGAAGAATTAATTCGCGCGATCCTGGAAGTATTAGACGGGCGGCGGTTTCTTAGTTCACAACTATCAGAACGGGCGATTTCCTCGTACATTGAAAAAGCTGAATCGTCAGCGGTGGACAGTTATGATTCGCTGACAACACGCGAACGCGAAGTTTTGAAATTAGCGGCGGAGGGCAGTACAAATAATGAAATCGCCGAGCGCTTATTTATTAGCCCGCGCACCGCTGAAACACATCGCGCCAACCTCATGAAAAAACTCAACCTCAGTAATCATACGGAACTTATTCGTTATGCGATTCGGCGCGGTGTTTTGCCGCTTGATGAATAGAATGCAATAAAAACAAGGCTTACGCGCATTTTTGCCGCAAATTTTCCTGCCTAACCCTGCGTAGTGTCCGTAGTCGCGTACGGATAATCCCTGATAAAATTCAGTATTTATACGAATTGTGGCTGCACAGCGAATTGCGTAAAGTACGTTTCGTTATCACGCACATCTCACTGGGTGTAGGTAACTGCTCCAAAGGAGCAACAAGGTTGTACCCAGAGCAGTTACCTCTTTTTTAAAGAGGTTGGTGCGATAAGGATTTTAGGAAAAGCGGGAGAAAATAGCGTGAGCAGAATGTTGGTGACAACCGTAAAACAAGACCTTTCGGGGAAGGCTCAAAATGGCTACGGTGTGGTGCCGAATAACGGTGAACGAGATGGTGCGGCGCTGGATGTAATTTCGAAATTGCACGCAGAGGTGCAGTTGTTACAGGCGGAACTGGTGAAGACGCGTCAAGGATTGGCGCAACGAGAGATTTTGTTACGCGACTCTGCCAAATAAGTTGGAGTTGTGGATGCAAAGTGGTGCTGGTGAACGGTGCTATAGTCAGGCAATTCTAAACTCCCCCTGAATTGCCTGACTGGTGTTTTAGTCTTTGCGAAAAGGTGTTTGATACGGTGTTTGCGGTGCTGAAGAAGGGTGCTGGTGTTCCTCACTATTATAGCCACCGCAGGGTGCGGCAAGAGTACGGTGCATGATGTCGGTTGGGGGTAATATAGGCATTGAGACAGGATTCATCCTGTGGTGACTATAATAGTGAGGTTACTTTTTTTAATTAATTATTCTCTACCTAAGTGGGGGCAAGGACTATCCAGACCCCTAACGTCCTCAAATTAATTTAAGCAAATCGTCAATATTTTCGATCAGAAAACTAGCGTTTGCTTGTACAAGTTCCCCCGCTCCCCTGAATCCCCCAAGGAAGCCGCAGGTTTTCATACCTGCGGCTTTTCCTGCTTCCATATCTATTTTTGTATCCCCAATCATCAAGCAATTTTCGGGCGCAACACCGCATTGACGCGCAGCTTCCAACAACGGCATTGGCGCAGGTTTGCGCTCTGGCGTGCTGTCTCCGCCTAGCACTGCCCGAAAATATTTTTTCAATTCAAGTTGCGCCAGAATAATTTCTGTAAAAGCGATGGGCTTATTCGTGACAACTGCTTTGGGTAAATGTTCCAGCGCGGCGAGCGTTTCATACACTCCGGCATAAGTTCGTGTTTGATCGAGCAGATGCGCGCGGTAATGCGCCGCATAAATTTCCAGCGCCCGCACCACTAATTCTTCTTCCGGTTTACGCGCTAAACTTGCCTGCAAAGCGCGCTCGACAAGCAACCGTACACCTTCACCGACGAATCCAATAACGCGTGGCTCCGGCAACGTGTCCAAGCCCAAATCTTGTAGCGTCAGATTAATTGAAGTTGCCAAATCAGCACGCGAATCAATCAACGTGCCGTCGAGATCAAAAAGTAAGCAATCAAATTTCATGCGAAGAAGAACGAAAATATTATTTGTGAACAATAAAAGAAGGGTTACTTTGCCGGATGGAATTGTTTTTGGCAACCAGGCGTGTGCTATGATTTATTCGTTCATCAGCAATTCGTTCCTGCGAGGTGCGTTAAGTGTCGTTGCTTAAAAAATATCTTTTTCCGCTCGTTGCGCTAAGCTTGTTAACGGCTTTCGTGGTGGCGCAACCGCGTCCACAAAACAAAACGAAAGCTGCTTCCGCCGCGCAATCTTCTAATCAGGAAAAAGCTGCCACTCTTTTTGACGAAGGGCAAAATGCACACGCCGCAGGAAAATTGGAAGAGGCAGTGAAGCTTTATTCACAGGCTATTATGCTGGATGCGGCGCTTTGGCAGGCAATTTATCAGCGCGCGTTTGCGTATTATTCATTGCAAAAATTTGCCGAAGCACAAAGCTCTATAAAAAATGTTTTGGAGCAATTAAAAGAATTCAACGACACACCGGAATTGCGGCAAACCAGTGCCAAAGTTGAAACCTTGCACGGAGACATCGCCGTCGCGTTGCAACAATCCGCTGAAGCCGAAACCGCTTATCGCCGTGCGCTGGAATTAGACGCGAAAAATAAACGCGCAAATTTGGGATTAGCGCAACTTTTTATCAACGACAACAAATTGCCCGAAGCAATTGCTGCCGCACAAGCTGCCATCGCGGCGGGTGAAGATAGTGCATTAATTTTTGCATTGCTTGGCAACGCACAATTTCGCACCAAACAATTTGATGCAGCATTGACCAGTTTGACGGAAGCTTTGCGGCGTGAGCCAAATAATGCGCAGGCGCTGCGTGATCGCGCTGAGGTTTTTCTGGCGCGCAATGATATGCCGCGCGCGATAGCCGACTTGCAAGCGTTGCTCGCACAAGAAAAAAATGTTGCTGTCAGCTTGCGCTTGGCATCTTTGTACCGCGCGTCAAGACAATATGACGAAGCCATTAAAGTCTATCAGCAAGTCATTGCTGTGGACGCTGCAAATCAGGATGCAAGCTTAGCCTTAGCCGAAGTGATGATTGAATCCGGCAAAGCTGAAAACGCAATTGCGCAATTGGAAGCCTTACTCAACGCTGCGCCTACGCGCGCGGATTTGCGTTCCCAATTGGCAGTTTTGCTCATTCCAACGCAACCGGAAAAAGCGCTGGAACAGTATGAATTGGCGGCGCAACAGGAACCCAATAATTTAAATCATCGCATTGGCGTTGGCTCCGCGCTCGTCAAATTAAAAAAATATGATGAAGCGCTCGCGCGGCTCAGACCACTTTTGGCGCAGCCGCTCAAAGAAGACGCGCTGTATACTGTGCGCGCGAATATCGCTACGGCTTCGTTTGAATTGAAAGATTATCCGAGTGCAGCGCGCGAATATATTTGGATGTTGAATTATCTGGCGCAGAAGGGCGAGCAGAAAAAAGCTGCGATTACGACATATTTATTGGGCGTTTGCTTTGACCGTTTTGGTGATTATGAACAAGCGCTCAAGGCGTATCAGCAATTTATTTCATTGGCTACGCCAGAGCAGCAATTAGAAGTTGAGAAAGTGAAGTTACGTTTGCCTTCTTTGCAACGACAAATTGCACAGGGGCAGGGCCTCAAAAAGAAAAAAGATAAATAACTCTCCGACGAATATGCAGCTTATGACAAAAAGCAAAATGGGGTTGGTCGCCGCGTGGTTTTTGCTAGGCAGCGTTATCGTTTGTCTCGGACAAGCTGAGCGCCTGCGCACAACCGAACCGAAACAACAGGAAAAAGAAGAAGATTGGAAAAGCAGATTTTCTAAGGAAGAGCGCGACGCACTCGCGCGCCCTGACAGCGCGAATGACCGCATCAAAACGTATGTTCGCTTAGCAGATTTGCGGCTCAAAAATGCGCGCGACCTAATGACACGCGAGGAGTATACGGCGGCGGGCGAACAAATTGTGGTGTACACCGCCTTGGTTGCTGATGCCGGACAATTCACGAAATCTTCTGTGCCGAAAAAAGATAAAGCGCATAAAACGCTGGAAACAAACTTGCGCGAACAATTGCGCATGTTGGAAGGCGTGCGCCGCGATAGCCTCTCGGCGCAGGCAGAAATTTTTGAGAAGGCAATTAAAGTCGTCAATCAGGTGCGTCGTCAATCGTTGAATATATTGCTTGGCGCTGATGGTGGCATTCTTTCTGAAACGGACAAACAGGAGTAAGACGTATGAAACGTTTAGGCTGGGCTTTGAGTTTTGTGGCGATGCTTGCAGCTTGCCAATATGTGATGGTTTTTGCTGGTATTCAACACCGCGACCACCTCACAGAAAAAGAAGTGGACTGGGTGCGCGAAGTGCAGGTAATTGATAAACGAATCGAAGTCTTTATCAAAGCTGCCGACCGCCGTTTGCTGGTGCTGGTAAATCCTGATGCCAGGCAAACAAAAAAAGAAGAGGAAAAATGGGGGGCATTGCCAACCGGAACGCCAGCCGAATTGCTGGAAGATTACAAACGCATTCTCGAAGAGGCTGAAGAAAAACTCGATGATGCGTACGAGCGTGATCAAAAAAGCGAACTCATTCCAAAAGCACTTTCCAAATTCAAAGAGGCTGCGCGCAAGCAGTTGGAACAACTACGCACGTTGACGGCAAAAGTCACTGAAAAACGCGAGCAAAGAGCTTTGGCAGAAGCCATTGAAGAAGCGGAAACGGTGACAAAAGGCGAAACGAATTAGCAGTTTTTTACAGGTGAAAATAAAAAAGCGAAACCCGTGAGACTTTTACGGGTTTCGCTTTTTTATATTGAGATTTCGTTAGAACGGACTGGTGCCGCTTGCAATGTTATAAGCGCGGTAGAGGTTATTAAAATCCAAAATACTTTTTGTCAGAATTACAGGCAATTGTTCCAAATCCGCCGTATTCACAATCAAATTTACGCCGTGTGAAAAAGCTGTTTGCGTGTCCAATGTCCGGTACGATTGCGAGATAATTCCAACGTAAAGGCGTCGCCGCCGCGCCGGATTCAGCATATTCACATACCGCATGATCGAAGGGCAGCCTTGTTGTTCCGGCTGATAATTCGGATCAAGCAACAAAATATCTAACTGGGTGCCTGATTGCAGCATTCCGGTTACTTCTTCCACTGTACCTGCAACCATTAATTCATAAGGTAGGTTATTGAAAATATTATGGAGCAGGATCAAATCTTCCTGCGATGATAAGCACGCGACAATATTGCGTTTACGAGTTTGTTCGACAGAATGCGAATTCGCTTTTGTGCTACCTGACAAAAGCGCTGCCAACGTTTGCAATAAATCTCCATTATTACTTGGAGCGCCAAGTAAGGAAGACGAATCGTTGGAAACGGTCGGCGTGGGCATTGAATGCGTCCAACCAATTGCCATATTCGGCATGGTGCCCTTGCCGGTCAGCAACTCATCTTCTTGCGCAGGGCGTTTATGCTGTTGTGGTGCTTGCGCCGTTGTTATTGGTCGCGGCGGCTGTAGTGCTTGCATCGCAGGCGCAGGCGGTATTGCTCTCGTGGGCGGAGGCGTACTTGGCTCAAGCTGTTGTGTAATTGGTTGAGCGGACGCTGCCACAGCTTGCGGCGGCGGTGGCTGTGGAGCCGCGACTGATTGCGAGGACGCGGGCGCAGCAGAAGCCGATTGCGCTATCGGTGGCGCGGTCGGCGCGGGTATTGCAGTTTGTGCTGCGGGCGGTAGTGCTGGTGGCGCAGGCGCAGGCATTTCCGTTTGTGCTGCGGGCGGAGTAGGCGGCGCGGCAGGCTTACTTTCTTGCGGCGGTGCTACATTTTCCGGTGACGTCGCAGGCGGTGCTTCTGGTGCGGGCGGCGTTACCTGAAATGTATTTTCGCATTTCGGACATTTGATAGCGAAAGGAGTGTCAGGCAATTTCGCCGCGCTAAGTTGTAATTTTGTCTGGCAGTGAGGACAAGCTACTTGCATAAATCACTTCACGATTGCAGCGCGACAAGATTTATTCAGGCGCGCCGTCGTCTCTCAATATTTGCTAATGAACGAGGGCAATTTATTGGCACCAACGCCTGCCGGTGCGTTTTGCTGGCGCGAGGGGGGTTGCACTTCTTCGCGCACGCTGCCGCCGCCAAAGCCTGATAATCGCAGCGCTAAATTGTGCGGGTTCGTAGAATAGGCAAGCCCATCTTCTTTCGTAATTGTTTTCTCGACGATCATCTTTTCAATCACGGTATCGAACGATTGCATGCCTTCCAATGTGCCGTCTTCCATTGCGTCAATTAACGAACGTCCGTCGCCTTCACCGCGCTCAACATATTCCCGGGTACGCGGCGTGGATTTCAAGACCTCGACTGCGGCAATGCGTCCATTGCCGTCGGCGCGTGGAATCAAGCGCTGAGAAATGATGTAGCGGAATGATTGTGCCAGGCGCGTACGGATCACATTTTCCTCGTTCGCAGGAAACATGCCAATAATGCGATCAATCGTTTTTGAAGCGTCAATCGTGTGCAAAGTTGAAAGCACTAAGTGGCCTGTTTCAGCGGCTTCAAGCGCAATTTCAGTTGTTTCTAAATCGCGCATTTCGCCAACCAGAATTACTTTCGGTGCCTGGCGTAATGCTGCTCGCAACGCCATCGCAAAATTCGGTGTGTCGCTGCCGAGTTCCCGTTGATTGATCGTGGCGACGCGATGCAAATGCAAAAATTCTATCGGGTCTTCAATGGTGATGATGTGATAAGGCTTTTCCTGATTAAATTTATTGATGATCGCGGCGAGCGTGGACGATTTGCCCGATCCGGTTGGGCCTGTCACTAAAACCAAGCCATTTTTCAGGTCGGTCATATCGCCAAGCTGTTCCGGCAAAATCAAAGAGGAAAGCGAAGGCACCTGCGGCGGAATAACGCGCATAACAATGCCAAGTGTGCCGCGTTGGCGAAAAATATTAACGCGGAAACGCGAGCGCATGGGCAAGCTGTAACTAATGTCCGTTGAGCCAGTTTTGATAAGTTTTTCTGCAGCCTCGGAATTATCACCAATCAGCGCCATAGACATAATTTCTGTGTGATATGGCGAGATCGTTTTGAATCCCACATCCACAGAAACTAATTTGCCATTGACTTCAACCTGGGGGCTACGCCCGACCGAAAAGTTCAAGTCGCTGACGGAATCGGAGACGCTCAGCATCTTCTCGATGATCTGCTGGAGATCAATATAACTCATAAAAATGATTGAGTTTCAGGGTCAATTGGTATGGGCTGTTTATGTTGGAATTGCCCGGGGAGGGGCAGAAACTAGGCGCAGTGTGGCATGAAGCATGAAAAGGCGCAAGCGAAATCTTGGACACTAAAAACAACAATTCAATTTGAACGATCTGACCAATAAGCAAATGCTAACTTTGCGTCATTAGAGACTTTCGACAAACTTTCGCACTTGCCCTAAGATATCCGGTTTAGTGCTGATCGCACGGGCAAAATCTTCTGCCAGCGAAGGCAATTCGGGCATTGGGTACAGCGCTGAAATCACCGCCACGCTGTCAGCTCCTGCGGCCAAAACTTCTGGGGCGCGTTCAAGTGTAATGCCACCAATTGCGACGAGTGGTAACGAGGTTACCTGGCGTGCCTGTCGTACTAATTCTAAACCCACGACGGGATCAGGATTAACTTTGGTTGAAGTGTGAAAAATCGGGCCGACTGCGACGTAGTTTGCAGAAGTGAGCAAGGCTTTTTCGACTTGAGCGATGGAATGCGTCGAGACGCCAATGATTTTTTTCGGCCCCAATAATGCGCGGGCCTCTTCCACCGATAAATCTTCCTGCCCCAGATGCACGCCATCGGCATCCGCCGCCATTGCGACGTCCACGCGATCATTAATTATTAAAGGAACGCGTACAGGGCGGGTTAGTTTGAGACATTCGCGTACAGCTTCGAGCATTTCTCTGGCGTTTAGGTCTTTGTCGCGCAATTGAATGATCCGCGCTCCGCCCGCCAGCATACGCGTCACAATTTCGGGGTGTGTGCAATTGGAAAGCTGTGTGTCAGTGATGGCGTACAGTTTTGGCAGCCACATAAAAATTATTGGATCACCTTTTGCTGACTTTGCACGACAAATTGCACCGCTTCTTCGGGCGAATCGGTAACCAAAAGTAAATTCAAATCTTCCGGTGAAATCAGTTGGCTTTCGAGCATGGTTCCTTTGATCCAGGTCTCCAATCCTCCCCAATACTCTTTGCCAAATAACACCACGGGAAAGTTGCGAATTTTTTTCGTCTGAATCAAGGTCAAGGCTTCAAACAGTTCGTCCATCGTGCCAAAACCGCCTGGGAAAATGATGAAAGCCACCGCGTATTTGACGAACATTACTTTGCGCACAAAGAAATAATTGAACGTCAACGAAATTGTTTGGTACGGATTCGCTGACTGCTCGAAAGGTAGTTCAATATTGCAGCCAATTGAGGTGCCGCCTCCTTCAACTGCGCCTTTGTTGCCGGCTTCCATAATACCGGGGCCCCCGCCTGTGATGACGGCAAAATTGGCTTTGGCAAGTAATCGGCCTGTTTCGACAGCGGCTTCATAATATTTGTTGTCTGGTTTTATCCGCGCGGAACCGAAAATCGAAACCCCTGCCGGAATGTGGGCCAAATCGTCAAAACCATCAACAAACTCGCCCATGATTTTGAAGATGCGCCAGGGATCAGTATCGGTAAAATCTTGTTGTGATTTGTTTGGGACTTCGAGGAGGATTTGGTCGGCGGTTGCGCCTTTATTTCTACGTTTAATTTTCGCCATTCGTCGTGGTCTCCGCTTTCATCTGAGATTTTCGTTGCGGCGTAAAGCAAGGCAACGCAAGGCACACCAGGTGGATTATTACCGATTCATGGCGAAGTGGCAAAGGAGAAAAAGAACCAGGGGAGGGCGAGAAGGAGGGACAGAGGGATGGGGCGAGAGAACAACGCGGCGACGCGGCGATTTCGGTCGCTAGATTCTGATAGTCGCTCCGTCCCTCCTTCTCTCTATCTTTCTTTTCAGGATACAGCCGGGCGCGCGTGAATTTTGATCGTGTCGAAATCTTCAGCTTCGATATTGAATTCGTAATTGCGTGCAGGCTGGTAACGACCAATCGCCTCGTTTATTTTCGTGACCATTGGCTCGACGAAATCCAGCATAAAATCGCTTTCCTCGACGACTTTATGTTGTTTGTGTGCGATTTCTTCTTTGGAAAGTCCAATGTGGTGCAATAAACGCAAGGGCAGTTTATGCACCTCCATAATCCCTGTGTCTATGGCGTAATCTTCGTGACGGGCTTCCAGTTCCAGTAATTGTTTGTAAAAATTTTCTTCATCTGTAAAGTTCAATTTGCTGCCCATAATTTCCTCCATATAAGTGAACGGGTGAAATTTGACGAATGCCCCAAATGGTCATCCTCTAATGTATGAGAGCGGATAAGAACTAAAGTGCAAATAACTGGAAATATAAATTTGTAACGTTCAAATGAACGTTAAAGCAGCGCAAAATAAATGTCAATGAAGCTGTGTGCGAATTCACAAAGTGAAAAATCCGGGGATCGTTTGCGTTGATTAAAAAAGTCGCGCACTGATTCGCCGCTTGTCGCAACTTGGTTTTTGTCGCTGATAATTTTTCTTATTACACTACTTCTGGGGTATCTTGTGCGTCTGACGAATTCGCTATGGCCTTCAATCGGAGGGCCTATTGCGAATAATTTTATTGTGAGGTTTTTGCGCTGCCAAGCACATGACGGAACACGCTCATCATCATCACAATCATGCCCATTTGCATTCGCACGAACACGCGCGAGGCAATTCGCAACGTTTATTATCCACCGTTCTGGCGCTGAATTTTGTTTACATGTTAGCAGAAGCCATTGGCGGATGGTGGGCGAATAGTTTAGCGCTGATGTCTGATGCGGGGCACATGTTTGCCGACGTAGCAGCGCTCGCATTGTCATTGTTTGCTGTACGGTTTGCTGCGCGTCCGGCTACGCCAAGTAAAACGTATGGCTATTACCGCATGGAAATTTTAGCCGCGCTCATCAATGGCGTGACGCTGATCGGGCTTGCGCTGTTGATTTGTTATGAGGCGTATCACCGCCTGCGTCAGGCCGAAAACATTGACGCGAAAACGTTGATGATAATTTCTGTGGGCGGATTGTTAGTGAATTTGATTTCCGCGCGCGTCTTGCATGGAGCGCACGAACACGATTTGAATTTGCGCGGCGCATTTTTGCATGTACTCGGAGATTTGTTTGGCTCGGTAGCCGCGATAGGCGCGGGTGCATTGATTTGGTGGCGCGGCTGGCTGTGGGCTGATCCGTTATTCAGCGTCATTATTTGTGTGCTGATTGTTTATAGTTCGTGGCGACTTGTGAGCGAATCCGTCAACATTTTACTGGAAGGTGCGCCTGCACATATTAATGCAGCTGCGGTCGAAGCTGCGATGCGAGCGGTGGTAGGCGTGCGCGCGATTCACGATTTGCATATTTGGACAATCACGTCGAATCGCTACGCCGTAACAGCGCACGTAATCATTGACGAAGCGAGCGACAGTTACCAGATTTTGCGCGAACTCCGCGAATTACTGGCGAGCCGCTTTGACCTGACGCACTCCACGCTGCAAATTGAAGACCCGTATTTATCTGCGATGGTAAAAATCAAAAAGGAGAAAAAAGCCTCATAAAATTGCGGCGACGCGGAATCAGATTTTTTCTAACCCGCAATCCGCAATCCGCAATCCGCAATGAGTTTTGAATTCTTTATTGCCCTGCGCTACTTACGTGCAAAACGTCGTCAGGCGGCAGTGTCCGTCGTCACTGGCGTTGCTATCGCGGGTATTGCAGTTGGCGTCGCGGCATTGATTATCGCGCTCGCTTTGGCGACAGGATTCCGCGAAGAAGTGCAGGACAAAATTTTGGGCGGCACCGCGCATTTGAATTTGCTCAAGCCTGACAATAGTGGCATCGAAAACTATCGTGCATTAACAGAAAAATTGCGACAAGTTCCGGGCGTCAAAGCTGCTGCCGCGACGATGTACGATCAGGTTTTGCTCAGCGCGAATGAACGGCAGGAACCCGCCGTACTCAAGGGCGTAGACCTTGACGCTAAAGACAAAACTGCCAACGAAATTTTTGCGACTACAATTGAAGGAAGCCCACAGGATTTATTGCCTGTGCCCATGAGCAATACTGAAAATGCGGCGCCAAATTTGGACGGAATTATTTTGGGCAAAGAGCTCGCGCGGACGATGAATTTAAAGCGCGGCGATACAGTCAATGTTTATTCGGCGAAAACGCGGCTGACACCGGTTGGCACGACTCCGATTACGGCGCAATTTAAGGTCGTAGGCATTTCTTCTTCGGGCTTGTTTGAGTACGACGCGCGTTGGGGCTACGTTGCGCTTGCCGCCGCACAGCGATTGAACGGGGAAACAGATGTCGCGGGCGTGTTACAAATGAAGGTCAATGATTTGTATGCCGTGAATGAAATTGCCGGGCGTGTATTGGCAGCAGCGGGCGCAGGATTTATGACGCAAAGCTGGCAGGAATTGAATCACTCTTTGTTCGCCGCGTTCAAATTACAACAAATCGTTATTGTCGTTTTTTTCTCCTTACTAATTGCCATCGCGGCGCTGAACATCATCACAACGCTAACGATGGCTGTGATTGAAAAACAAGGCGACATCGCCATTTTGCGAGCGCAGGGGGCTACGCAAAACAGTATCAGTAAAATTTTCATTTTTCAGGGAGTAATGATTGGCGTGATTGGCGCTGCGCTTGGTGTGATTTTGGGCGTGAGTCTGAGCTGGGTTGCGAATGCTTATAAATTAGTTTCCGTCCCTGCTGAAATTTATTCGATTGCACACATCACGCTGAAAATTCGTTTATTGCCTTGCCTAATGATTTCTGTGTTAGCGGTTGTTATTAGCTTTTTGGCGACCTTATATCCGGCGCGCGCTGCTGCACGAGTGCAGCCAGTGGAAGCATTACGGCATGAATAAATGCGAGTATTAGGAATGATTATTGGAAGCGAGAACTGACTTGAGCGTGGCGCGTAATTCAGAAACGCGGAAGGGTTTTTCCAGAAAGGCATCGCAAAGTTCTTTAACCATGCGCGCGTTTTCGCTGTTGTGTTGTCCAGTCATCGCTATGACTTTGATGTGTGCGAATTTTTCTTTGATTTGACGCGTAGCTTCAACGCCATCCATCACCGGCATATCCAAATCCAAAATCACGAGATCGGGATTTTCGCTTTCGGCCAGGCGCACAGCTTCCAAGCCATTATTGGCCTGAAACACACGATGCTCGTCCTCAAGCGTTTGAGTGAGCATGCGGCGTACGCCTTCGATATCGTCTGCAATTAAGATTTTAGCCACTTCAGTACTCGTCCGGTGAGGATTTCCTCGATGAAGTGCTTATCGCTTAGTCAGGTAAGATTGCTGCTTTTCCAGCAGCCGGCTCAATCTCACACTCTCAAATTCAGCGAAAGGCCTTGGAGAAACTGCGTTCGCTCCGAGATTGGTTTCTGGTTACTATTTTGCCTGAGGAATTGTTCTCTTTGGTAAGGGACGCAAAAGCAGACCAAAACGCTCAGACCGATGAAGCCTAACAGGCGGAATTTCAAGAGAAAAGTTTAGGCAGTCAATTCCGCCGAATTTACGACCCTGAGATTATAGCTCATTCCTGTTTAATTGCTAGCGGCGAAATATGCTAGTCGTTCTCGCTGCCAGCAGGGCACAGTCGCGAAATCTGTCTCGTAACTTGACATGCAGTTATGGAATAGCAGAAAATTCCATCATCTTTATGGCGAGGCTTGGTGACGGAAGAAATAATCATTGAAATCCGGCAAGTGATATTATCAAGCCCCTTAAAATTATGCGGTACAAACTCTGTATTCATCTCTTGCTTAATCCATCACTGCGGAACATCTGTAATAGGTAACCAATCGGGTCGTCCGGTTGCTGAATTTATTGGGATACAAGCTTATGAAAAGAGCGGTCAGTTATTTCGTTGTTGGCTGTCTCGTGAGTGCATGGTTACTGACTCCTGCCTCACTGCCTTCGGCTTCTGTTGAGGCTGCATCTGTACTGGCTTTGGTTACAGGTACAGTGAAAGACGATTCCGGTAAGCCATTGGCGGGTGCAGTCGTGGGATTATTTGCCGCGCAGCCTGGGCAAACAATTGGCGGAAATCTGCTGAAAAACATGACGACGGATGGCGACGGGCGCTTCAAAACGAATGTGGCTCCTGGTTTTTATCGTTTGCGTGCAGCGGCGGATGGATTCCGCCCGACGTTCACTTTGCTGACGCTTGATGCTGCTAACAAAATCACGCATAACTTTTCATTGCGACGCGCCGGAACCATTATCGAAAAACGTGGTGACAAGGGAGACTATCGCTGGATTGGTCGCAGCGTGCCGCGCAGTATTTTGCATTATCAGGAAGAAGACGAAGATTATGCCACCCGCGATGCAGTGGCTGACAACGGCGTTCCTACGCCGAAATCAGAATTGCACGGTGTAGTGCAATTCACAGGCGTGCAAGCAGGTAATGAAAATTTCGCAGGCGCAAATTTCGCGGTTTCTAGTTCATTCGGCGATGACTTTGCCGTCGCCTTATTAGGGCAAGCTGGAACGGGAACGGCTGCCCCACAACGCCTGACGGCGATTGCTTCAATGCGGCCACAGGCTGCGCATCAGGTGACGACGGCGATTAGTTACGCACAAGCGATGATTCGCCATCAAAATAATTTACGGCAATTGGAACAATTTTCTTTTGCGGCCAGTGATTCATGGCAGGTGAATAAGCCGCTCCTACTGATTTTAGGCTTCGACTATTCAACTTTCGGCAGCTTTGGCAAAGGACGCGACAGCATTCTGCCGCGCTTTGCAGTGCAATACACGCCGACAGGGCGCACCAGCATTAAAGCTGCGCTGACACCTGGCACAGCGGATTTGCGCCAGACACAAGAAGGCTTTGATTCCGAAGACATTCAAGCGAAATTTGAGCGCCAGCAAGCTGATATTGTGTTAAGCGATAACGCGCCGCTCGCAGATCGCAGCCGTCGTTTAGAATTTGGCTTTGAGCGCGTACTTGATGAGGATGGCACTTCTTCGCTCCAAGCGGCTGCCTTTTATGACGTGATTTCAAATCACGGCGTTGGTATTTTATCGTTGCCGTTAGAAGCTTCACCTGAAAATCAATCTGCCTTACAACAAGTGGCGCGTCAGGTCGCCGCAATGAATGGCGCGGCGCGCGGTATGCGCGTGATGTATGCCAAGCGCTTGAATGAATACGTCAGCGCTTCAATTGGCTATAGTTTCGGGCGCGGCGAAAAATTTAGCAATGCTGCGTTTGATTCTATTTCTCCTGCACAATTATTTACCGGAACCAATTTTCAAGTTGCCTCGGCCAAACTTGACCTTGACCTAACACATCGCACCGGCACACGCATCTCAACAGTGGTGCGACTTTCCCCGTCAGCAGTCGTTTTTGCGATTGATCCCTTTGCTGGTCAGATGAGCGTTTATGATCCCAATGTGAGCATTTATTTTACCCAATTATTGCCGACTTTCGGCTTGCCCGTGAAATGTCAGGCACTGATTGATGTGCGTAATTTGCTCAATCAAACCAACGGAATTTCCAGCGAAACTGCGCAATTAATTGCGGCGCGTGCGCAACGCAGCGTACGCGGTGCCATTTCATTTCAATGGTAATTCCTCCAAATTCTTGGACAACAGGTTCAGAAAAATGAAAACCCCTGCTTCGTAAGACCTGTTTGTTGTCTGCAACGGATGTATTTACCTGAAAATAGCTCGGAAAAAGAATTTTGTCTGAATGGAATAATAGTTGCCTGCAAATCATTAGGTTCGTCTAACCATTAGACAAAGGCTGGCGTAGGGCAAAGGAAAATGTGGAGCAAAACAAAATCGTGGGAATGATGAATGAACAATCCGGCACGGTGCAATTTACAACACGAACGTTGTTACTTTTGTTCGCTGCTGTATTGGCGTTGATTGCCGGCTGTTTCAATTTCCGCGACCGCATTGTCCAAAAGCCTGTCAAAACCGATGGCGTTGTGTGGGTAGACAAACCTGGTTGGGGCGTCGTAGCCGAAAGCGTGACGCCTGACAGTCCGGCAGATGTCGCCGGAATTTATCCGGGTGATGTTTTGGTAGCGATTAACGCTTCCGGTGATTATCACGACGATCCCGAAGAAATTTCTGAAGCGCGCTATGTCCAAATTATCATTGACCAAGTGAAAGATCAGGTCAATGACGCGCATCCGCTCAGCTATTATATCGTCCGCAAAAATGATTCTGGCGAAACTACCCTTAAAGAAGGAATCGCCGACATCAGCTCATTGCAAACGCGCCCGACGTATTTGGCGCGCGGAATTTATTTGGGCTTGATCGGGCTGATTTATCTCGGCATCGGAATTTACGTTTTGCTTTTGCAAGGACGCGCACCGTATGTGCGCCATTTTTTTGTCATTTGTCTGCTCGCTTTTATGGCGCATTTTTACAGCCCTACGGAAGAATTGCGCACGTCCTTCGATAAAGCGATTGATCTGGCAGATACCATCGCACTCGTTTTGTTAGGTCCGGCGTTTGTGCATTTCGCCGCGATTTATCCTAAGCGTACACATTTATTCCAGCAACGCCGCGCTGCGGCACTGTGGCTTTACGTGCCAAGTACATTATTGATCGTCACAGAAATCTGGTTGCACTTTGAAAAGGTGCGCAATCTGATTCCGCACAGTGCTCTTTCGCTCTCAAATTTAAAATCCGTTCTCGAACGCGGCGAAGCGTTGATTTTTGCGGCAGCGATGATTGTGAGTTGTTGGTTGATGGTGCGTACATTTCGCAGTGCACGTTCAACCACAATTCGTCAGCAATTGAAATGGGTGCTGTGGGGCTTAGGCATTGCCGCACTTTCTTTCACAGCCTTTTACGTTCCCTCGTTAATCACAAAAACTGCTGCGACCTCACTTTTCCAATCGCTCGCCATTGCGCCACTGATTTTGATTCCGATTACGCTTGGTTACTCGATTGTGCGCTATCGCCTGATGGACGTTGATGTAGTGATGCGGCGTTCGGCGGCGTACCTTGTTACGTATCTCGCCATCGCGTTGTTGTTCGGTTCTGTCACCGCAGGTATCTACGAATTTTTGCGCCCGCAGTTGCCGCCCGAAGCGACGTTAATGATCGCGGCAATTTTGATGTCCGTCATTGCCATGTTGTTCACCCCCGTCAAGAACTGGATGCAGGAACGGGTAGACCGCATGTTCTACGGCGAAAAATATGATTACCGTATGACGTTGCAGGATTTCGGGCGCACGCTTTCTTCGACGACCGAACTCGACGTGTTGTTGGATAGTTTGGTACAACGCCTGAAAGCAGTTTTAGCAGTGCAGCATCTGGCGATTTTTATCGAAGATCGCGCCGCTGTGACAGGCTTTCGCATTGAACGCGCCGAAGGCATTGAGCGCGAAAGCCAATTGCCTATAGAAGTAGTGAACAGCGTTGCCCACATCACAAATCCTGGCATTATTCGTGCGGGCGAATTGGAGCCGGAGAGCGAAGAAGGCGAAGACGGGATGCGCCGCAGATTTTATTATTATGTGCCTTGTGCCGCGCGCTCACGCGTCGTTGCGATTATTGCGTTAGGCCGAACAGTAGACGGTGCGTTGTTGTCTTCTGAAGATTTAGATTTGTTGTACGCGATTTCGGGTTATGTAGCGGTTGCTATTGAAAATGCTTTGTTGTTAGAAGAGCGTGATCGGCGTGCAGATGAACTGGCGCAACTCAAAGAATTCAACGAAAATATCATAGAATCAATTAACGTCGGCGTGATGACCGTGAATTTGCAGGGGCGCATTACTAACTGGAATGGCGCGCTGGAAGAGCTTTATGGCTTAGTGCGCGAAAAAGCGATTGGCAAGCGCTTGCCCGAAGTTTTCCGCCCCGCTATTGTGGAAGCGCTCAAGCAATATACCGAACACAACGATACGCATGAACCGATGACGGTTTATAAATTCCGCTCGCAATCGCTCGACGGGCGCGAGTTGACGTTGAATATTTCACTTGCGCCATTGCATAACAAAACGGGCGAAATCGAAGGTACCTTGATCGCTATCGAAGATGTCACTGAACGCATTGGTTTGGAACAACAGTTACAGCAAAACGAAAAATTGTCTTCTATCGGATTACTCGCTGCGGGTGTCGCGCACGAAGTCAACACGCCGTTAACAGGCATTTCGTCATACGCGCAAATGCTGTTGCAACAAGTGCCGGAAAGCGATCCGCGTCATTTGTTGCTGCAAAAAATTCATCGGCAAACTTCGCGCGCTTCTTCGATTGTGAACAACTTGTTGAATTTTTCGCGCGTCAGCGATGCACGTTTTGCTGAAATTGATTTGCCGCGCGTGATTGATGACACCATTCAATTGCTCGAAGCGCAGTTGCGCAACACCAGCATCGAAGTCGTACGCGAATACGCCGAATTCGTTCCGCTTGCTTTTGGCAATGCGCCAAAATTGCAACAAGTGTTCATGAATCTAATCCTTAATGCACGTGATGCGATGCCGAATGGCGGGCGTTTAGAAATTTGTGTCAGCAACGATGATCATACCGCTGTCATTTCTTTCCGCGATTCTGGCAGCGGAATTTCGCCTGAACATTTGAGCAAAATTTATGATCCGTTTTTTACGACCAAACAAATCGGACAAGGCACGGGACTTGGTTTAGCGGTGAGCTTTGGCATTATTCAAGATCACGGCGGACACATTCAAGTCGAAAGCCAGCCAGGCAAAGGCACTGTGTTTTATATCTCAGTTCCGCTCGCCTCCACCCGTCAACTCGCCACCGCCAGTGATTAGTTCGTTCGTGTCAGTACCATCTGCGTGAGCGAGAGGAGTGTTTTCCGCCACTGCCCGCAATGTCTGAAATCTCACATTAGAAAATCGCTGTAATTCATCCAATAATTTTTCAATAATTGTGAATGCTTCGTCAGACATAACTTTGTGATGGAGCATAATTCCAATGGGAAAATCTTGCGTAATTTGCCAGGCTAATTCGTCCAAAATTTCTGCCTCAGCTTTGCATTTCGCACTATCGCGCCATTCATAAATATCCAACGTCACAGGAATTTTTTGTCCGCGAAAATCGCCCTCAGTATTTTTCCCACGCAAAATGGAAAGCACACAAAAGCCAAGTTGATTCAGCGCTTCGTGCGTTTCGTTGGTGCAGCGATTCCACGGAGGAATAAAAGCCGGAAACCAATTTTCACCAAAGGCTTGATTCAAGCGTGCTTGCCCGTGCGCGATGTCAGCGTACTGTTCAGCCAATGTACGGCTCACACCAAATTCACATTTTCTTGCTGTCGTTTCGTGATTTTTATGTTGCCACCCGTGCTGAACAATTTCGACTACGCTGGAAAATTGGTTGAGTAACTTAATTCCGTTTTCCGTCAAATGCGCAGGAATTACACCTAAAACAATTGGCACGCGCCGCGCTGTGAAAATATTCAGCAACCGTCGCAGCGATGTTTCATCTTCATCAACGTCATCGTCACGAAAAAAAATATTGACGATTTTTCCTGCGACTTGCGCTTGCGCCAAAGCCGCGCGTAACTCATCCATACATCATCTCACGCAAAATCCTCGCACTTGTCGCCGCGCCATCTAATCGTAAATTAGTAGCAACAGGCGCGGGAGCCTGCAAATATTGCTCAATCATCGTCGCCAAATTTTCCGGCGTTAAATTTTCCGGCGCGATCATTCGCACGCGCCCCAACTTTTCCAATTTGCGCGCGCGAATGGTTTGTTCCTGATTGTTGTTGCCTGTGAATGGATACAAAATCGCGCGCACGTTCGTTTGCAAAATATCCATACATGTATTGTATCCAGCTAAACTGATGGAAAGGTCAGCACGCGCTAAGTACACTGAAAAATCAGGCGTAAATCGTTCTAACGAAATTTGTGGGGCAACGGCAACGCGCATTTGCAAAGCCTGAAATTGTTCATCAGGAAAATGCGGCCCCGTCAAAATGTGCAACTGATGTGGCAATGTTTGCGCGAGCAACTTTGACGATTCAATCGCGCGAAGAAGCAATTCTTCGCCAACGCGCCCGCCGCCAATACTGATAAGAATTTTTGGAACGAGCGCAGTCTCTGCGCGCTCGCCTTGCGCCGCTTGTTGCGCTACAAATCCTGTGTACTGCACGACGCAGGTCAATTCATTTACGCGCGGAAAAGTTTCTTCCAGGCGTTGAAAATTCGGATCAGAATGCACGAGCAATAAATCAAAATATTGATTCATCAAACGCACAGCATCGTCTTCAAATTGCGTTTGATTACGCTTGCTCACCAAAATGTCGCGGAGGCTACACACAATTTTTGCAGGCGAATTTTCTGTGTGTTCCAGCAGCGGCAGCAATTCAAAATCAAATTGACGACGACCAAAAGGGAACAATTCAAGAATCAATAAATCGGGTTTTATGTGATCAAAAATATCCAGCAATAATTGTTTACGTTCCGTTTTTATCGCTGCCAGATTCATTTCGCCATGAGAAAAAATTTGCTGAAACTCTGCGTCAGATTTGAGCGCAGGCAAATTGATGACATTAATTTCCGCAGGCATTTCCAAGCCTTTTACGATTTCGCCGCCATTCACAAAAGACACATCAAAATCCGCCGCAAGCGCCCGCACAATGGCGCGACTGCGGATGTAATGCCCGATGCCAAGGACGGGCTGACAATAAAACATCAATCGTTTGCGCATGAGTTCAAAGAAATAGTTGATAGAGTGCTTGCACGTTCACCTGTGCATCAAAAATCCGGCAAACTTTCGCGCGAGCATTCACTGATAATTTTTCACGCAGCGGTTCATCGTTCAATAATTCTGCAATCGCTTTTGCCAATGCCGCAGCATCTTTTTGCGGCACTAACAAACCATCTTCATAATTTGTGACCAGCTCAGGAATGCCGGAAATATTGGTCGAAACGACAGGCAAGCCCATCGCCATTGCTTCGGCTAAAACGTTGGGAATGCCGTCGCGGTCGCCGTTATCAATGATCTGACAGGGCAAGACGAACATTGTCGCCTGCGCATAAATTTCGCGCAATTTCTCTTGTGTCACCGCCGCATCAATAAAAACTGTGTTGCCTAAATTTAACTCTGCAATGCGCCGCTTTATTTTTTCCGCATCGCCTCCGCCTACGATGCGGCATTCAAAATTATGATTTTGTTCTTTTAAAATTTGACACGCTTCGACCAAAAATGTGTAGCCTTTTTTCTCAACGAATCTGCCAACAGCTAATATTAACGGGCGCTCTATTGCTGTAGCAATTTTTTCACGTGGCGTAAATTGTGTCGTATCCAAGCCATGATAGATCGTATAAATCGGAGCTGCGAGCGGATTCACTTCGCGCAAGTAAGTTGTATTCGCGCCCGTGCAGGTCGCCACAAATTTTGCGCGTTGTAATTTGACCGCCAGCAAATTCCCAGGATTGAGTTCGCGCAAATATATGTCTTTGGCGTGCGCCGTGAAACTAAACGGCAACCCGCAAAGCTGGCTCGTAAACATCGCTACAGTTGTGACCGTGTGCGCAAAATGTGCGTGCAATTGGCGAAACTTTCCGGCGGCTAAAATCTGCTCGGCGATGTATCCTGCCTGTAAAAATTCTTTGATGAATTGTTTTTCCCCATAACGTAAAGCAAATAACACTGCGCCCCACAACGTAGCCAAATATGCGCCTCGACGCTTGGCAAAAAGTTGGCGATGCGATTTTCCGTACACTTTTATATTGTGCCCCAGCCACCCGAAAAATGGTTCATCCGTGAGCGAACTCATTGGCGGCAAATAATGCACGGGCGCTTTAATCGCGTCTACTACGGCGTGACGTTGTTGATCCTCTAATTTAATGAGCGAAAAAATAGTGAGCTTCAATCCCAATTTTTCGAGCAAGTGAATTTCATTCGTGATGAATGTTTCGGATGTGCGGCCAAAGCCTTTGAGGATGTACGCGATTTCGGTTGCAGCATTATTCATTGAAAAGTGAGATTACACCTTTCGCAATTTCTTGATGCGCGTTGAGCGGCAACGCTGGCGCTGGTTGTGGTGGTGCATCCAATTGCGCAAATAATTTTTGCATCAATAATTGCGGCGTTAATTCGTCGGGGTGCAAGTAATCTAACAATCCCAGCGCGCTCATTCGTTCGGCGCGAATTAGTTGTTCTTGTACGGGGCGCACGCGCGGAATCACTACAGCTTTTTTTCCCAGCGAGAGAATTTCGCAAATTGTGTTGTACCCGCCCATTGAAAGCACAGCATCAGCCGCGCCTAAATAACTCATCAAATCGTCCGTGAATTCCAGCATTGTGATGTGGGCGAGGGTTGCCGCGCGCGCGCGTAATACTTCTCGCTGCGCAGGCTTCATTTCCGGCCCCGTCACAATCAGGCTGTGCAAATTGTTGGCGCGCGGCAATTGCGCTAATCCTTCCAGGTATTTTGCAATCACCTCGTACGCGTCTTCACCGCCGCCTAGCGTAGCGACTACCAAACGTTGTTCTGGAACAAGCTGTAACTCCGCGCGAATTTGCTCCGGCGTTTTTGTTCCGACTGCGCGGCGCGTGTAGCCGCAGAATTTTACTTTGCCTGCAACACCAGCAGGGAATTGATATTCTTCGCGCGGGTCAAAAATTTCTGGTGAACCAAGTACCAGCACTTGCACATAAAATTTTTCGATCACCGCAAAATAATCATGCGCTTGCCAAACGCTCATTGTGGCTTCGGGTGCATCCAAAATATCGCGTAAGATTAACGCGGCTTTCATCTGCGGATGCACTTCCCGCAAATATTCCAGTGCAGCCTGCAATTCGTTTTTGACGCCGAAAGGTTTTTTATCTACGAGAAAAATATCCGGTTGAAAATTTTTTGCGGCAGCTAAAATTAAATCCGAACGCAGCCGCATCGTCGCCTGCAAATCTGTTCGCAAAAATTTCGCTTCGTATCCATCACGCTGTGTCCGCGTCAGACAAGGCAGTTTGATGTAATCCATCCCTGCTGTCAGGCGAAAGCCATGCACCATTGGCGAACCGGAAAGCAGCAAAATTGAGATGTCGGGAATAGTTGTTTGCAGGGCTTGCGAAATAGCCAGCATGCGGCGCAAATTGCCCAGGCCATATGTGTCGTGAGAATAAACCAGAATCTTTTTCATGCGTTGCTGATAGCCTATCAAATAATACGAATCGCGCTTTTCAGCAAGCGCCTTTTCAACCCAACATAGCCTTGTTCACCCGCGACCAAATCGCACAACACTTCACGCACGCCGCGATGACGGCTGGCAAATTGCACCATACGCTCAATCATTGGTTGCCCGACGAAATTGCCCGAATAAAATCGCTCTTCCATTTCAGCCGCGCGGCGCAGTTCCGAACCAAAATCATCGCGCCACATCGCATCATAATTTTCAATTTTCGTGAGTAACGCTTGCGCCAATAATTCTGCCGATTTGATCGCGTAATAAATTCCTTCGCCCGTAATCGGATCAACAAAACCAGCAGCATCACCAACGAGTGCCCAATTTTGTTCAGTGCTCGCGGCCTTCAATGTATCCCAGCGCTCAACGCCGAGCGCCGGAATCATCGCGCCATAAAATTCCGCGCGCGGCGTCGAATGGTGCGCGGATAATTGAATTTCAGCGGCGAGACCAGCATCTTGCGTGCGCATAAATTCGAGCAATCGCGTTTTTAATTGCGCAGGCGGCGCGGCACGATAACCCGTAGCAATGCCGTAAGAAAGATGATCGGTGCGCGGGAACATCCAAATATAACCCGAAATGTCGCCGAGATATTTGATGTCTACGTTGCTGACAGGCGCGTCATTGCTTGGTTTTACGCGCCAACCGAGCGCGTATGCAAAATCCTGCTCAGTAAATTTAATGCCGACGCGGCGACGAATGACGCTGTTGGCTCCGTCCGCGCCGACTAAAAAATCTACAGTAAGTTTTTGCTGCGGCGTTTCGATGTGCCATTTGCCGTCAATGAAATCAGTCTTTTCTACGCGCTCACAAAAAAGTTGAGCGCCTGCATCAACCGCACGCTCGCGCATAATTCGTCCCATTTCAGCGCGGGAATAAATCGCAAAAGCCTGACTTGGCTGAACGGTCAATTCGCGGTCTTGCGCTGTGATTAAGCGCAATTGCGATACCATTTGTTTTTTTGCCGTAGCCGCATTGAGAAAATCAAATTCGCGCAACGCTTTTGAAGTTACGCCGCCGCCGCATGGTTTTTCCCACGCTTCACGCGCATCAAATAGATAAACATCTGCGCCGCGCTTGCGCAATAAAAACGCCAGATGTGTTCCGGCGGGGCCTGCTCCTACAATTGCAACTTTCATATTTTATAAAACCACGGAGAACACGGAGCGCACGGAGGAAAGCAAAAATAAAACGTGTAAATAAGGCTTAGCAGAAAATATTTCTCACTCTTGTAAAGCCTGCCTGAAATTCTCCGTGCGCTCCGTGTTCTCCGTGGTTAATTTCCCTACGAGTATAGCAAACTCTTTTCTTGACAGCCTATTGCCTAATGCGTACTTTGTACGATCACTTGCTCTGACGCCTCTTTAGACAAAGGATTGATATGTTAGATGTACATTTTGTGCGCGAAAATTTTGACCTCGTGCGCGAGAAATTAGCAACGCGAAATTTCGATATAAAATTGCTCGAACCGTTTGCTGCGCTTGATTCCGAACGCCGCACGCTGGTGCGCGAACGCGATGAATTAAATGCCACCACCAATCGCGTGAGCAAAGAAATCGGCAACTTAATGCGCGAAGGCAAACGCGACGAAGCCGAAGCGCTCAAAGCGCAATCAAAACAGGCTTCGGAACGCTCAAAAGAAATTGAATCGCGTCTGACCGTAATCGAAGACGAACTGCGTTCTGTTCTAACCGCTGTGCCGAATTTGCCGCACGAATCTGTCCCCGCTGGCAAAGGTGAAGCCGAAAACCTGGAAGTGCGGCGCTGGGGCACTGCGCGCGATTTTGCCGCCGAAGGCTTTGCGCCAAAAGATCACGTAGACGTCGCCACCGCGCTCGGCATTCTCGACCTCGAACGCGCGACAAAAATCACGGGCGCACGTTTCAATGTGTTGTCTGGCTTGGGCGCAAAACTCGAACGCGCGCTGATAAATTTCATGCTGGATTTGCACACGAGCGAACACGGCTACCGCGAATTTTTGCCGCCGCTGATGGTCAACGAAGCGACGCTGTTCGGCACAGGTCAATTGCCGAAATTTGAGGCAGATTTATTTAAAGTGCGGTTTGAGCGCGATTATTATTTGATCCCTACGGCAGAAGTCCCGCTCACGAATTTGCACCGCGACGAAATTTTAATGGAGGGGGAATTGCCGCTCAGTTACACGGCATACACGCCCTGTTTTCGTTCTGAAGCGGGCAGTTATGGACGCGACACGCGCGGCCTGATTCGCCAGCATCAATTTGATAAAGTCGAACTCGTCAAACTCACAAAACCGGAAGAATCTTTTGCAGCGTTAGAGGAGTTAACAGGAAACGCCGAAAAAGTTTTGCAACTGCTCGGCCTGCCGTATCGCGTGATGACGCTTTCGACTGGCGACATGGGATTTTCGGCGGCAAAAACCTATGACATCGAAGTCTGGTTGCCGAGCGCGAACACCTTCCGCGAAATTTCTTCGTGTTCAAATTGCACCGATTTTCAGGCACGCCGCGCACAAATTCGCTTCAAACGCGAAGGCAAAAATAAAACGGAATTAGTTCACACGCTGAATGGCTCCGGCTTAGCCGTCGGGCGCACATGGCTTGCAATTATCGAGAACTATCAACAAGCCGACGGTTCGGTGAAAGTGCCGGATGTGTTGGTGAAATATTTAGGCACGGATGTTATCAAATAGTTGAAAGTGATGAGTAGAAAGTAATGAGTAATGATGAAGCTCATCACTCATTACTTTCTACTTATCACTCATTACTTTCTCACTCTTATGGCACCAAAAATTCGTAAAGCAGTTTTTCCCGCCGCAGGCTTAGGCACGCGGTTCCTTCCAGCCACCAAAGCGCAGCCGAAAGAAATGCTGACGCTTGTGGACAAGCCATTAATTCAATATGGCGTAGAGGAAGCCATTGCTTCCGGCATGGGTCACATCATCATCGTCACGGGGCGCGGCAAGCACGCGATTGAAGACCACTTCGACGTATCTTATGAGTTGGAAAAACAGCTCGAAGAACGCGGCAAAGATGAATTGCTCGAACAGGCGCGCTACGTGTCGAATATGTCCGACATCGCTTACGTGCGCCAAAAGCAACCGCTCGGACTCGGTCACGCGGTTTTGATGGCGCGTGAATTAGTTGGCAATGAACCGTTCGCCGTAATTTTAAGCGACGACGTGATTGACGCCGATCCGCCGTGTTTACAGCAAATGGTGGAAGTGTATGAAAAATACGACGGCGCACCTGTCATCGCGTTGCAGGAAGTCGAGGGCGAAGCCATTTCGCGCTTCGGCGTGATCGCAGGCGAAGAGGTCGAACCCGGCGTTTTCCGCATCAGCAACATGGTCGAAAAACCGCGCTACGAAGTTGCTCCCTCAAACCTCGCCATCATCGGTCGTTACCTGTTGCCGCCCGAAGTTTTTGCCCTTATCGAACAAACGCCACGCGGCGTAGGCGGCGAAATCCAAATCACCGACGCCTTGCGCAAACTCGCCCAACAACGCCCATTCTACGGCCTGAAATTCAAAGGCAAACGCCACGACGCAGGCGACAAGCAAGGCTTTTTAGAAGCTACGGTAGATTTTGCGTTGAAGCGGGAAGATTTAGGGAAAGAGTTTCGGGCGTATTTGAAGACGTTGGAATTGTAAGTGCTGAGAATAGCCGCGAGTTAACCGTGAAAGGGAATTAGTAAATGCAGACTCAATACAGCATTGTTTATGTTCTTACTAATGCCGCTATGCCAGGCTTGGTGAAAATTGGATATACGCTGCAAGAAGATGCAAACGTGCGATTGGCTCAACTATACAGCACAGGTGTTCCTGTGCCATTTAAGCTTGAATTTGCCTGTCGAGTAATTAATCCAGAAGAAGTTGAAAAAGCTCTTCACTTAGCATTTGCTCCCAATCGGATTAATCCTAAACGTGAATTTTTTAATATTGAACCTGAACAGGCAATAGCCATTCTTCGTCTCCTTCACACAGAAGATGCTACGAGTTCTATTTCTGAACAGGCTAATCAAATTGACCAGCAATCAATTACTGCGGCTGAACAATTGCAAGCCAGAAGGCCGAACTTAAATTTTGATGAAATGGCAATACCGATTGGAGCCGAACTTATTTCAACTCATGACGAAACACGCGTGATGGTAATTGGGGCTAAGAAAGTGCAGTTTGGCTCTGAGGAAATGTCGTTGACTGCGGCTACGAGGCAGGTTTTAGGCATAGATTATTCTGTTGCTCCCGCTGCTCACTGGACTTATGAAGGGCGGTTATTGCGAGAAATATACGATGAAACTTACGGGCAACTTTAAGCAATTTTGTCATCGAAGATGACCAACAAAATAGCCTAGCGAGCATCGCTAGGAAAGCGCAAATAAAATCAACGCTCGCTGTAGGCGAGCAACTATCATTAAATTGTATGACGCCTTCAGCGTCAGAACATAAAATCCGCATAGGCCTAGCGATACTTGCTAGGCTATTTTGTTTGTCGCCGTTGGCGACTGGAAATAGATGTTTGCTCTGTTTTTAATAGCTCAGTCGTTCACGGCTGGGTAACGAATAGAAGCGAGAATAGCCCGTTTGAACGGGCTTGTATTAACGGCTTAAGCCAACGAAAAGCACGCTAAAGCGCCCTCCGGTTTTTTTCGCAATCTAAACCCAGCCGTAAACGACTGGGCTATAAAATCTTGATCCAGCCGTAAACGACTGGGCTATGAAAATCCTCACCTTAACGTAAACGCCAAACGAATCCCTAGCATCGTCAAAATTAACACCAAAAAAATTCCCATTAAGCCGAGCGGTTTATCAATGCTGCTGATGCCTGTCCATTGCAAATAATGGATGCGGTACAGCCAGTCTATGCGGTCGGTGTCTTTACCTTTTTGTTGCAAGCTCAGCCGTTTCCAGTCGAGCGTGATTTCTACGCCTGTGTCGGTTTTTATGGTGTTATCTGTGATGCTGACGATATTTCCGTAACGCTGCGGATGTGCGGTGAATGCGTCTTGCAATAATAATTTGATTTTATCGTCGGAGGGCATTGCTTGCGGTTGCATGGTTTGTGGATTGAGATTTGACCAGCCTGCGCTTGTGCGTACTAACAAATGTTCGCCTAGCACCGTGCGCAAATAACGAACCTCAAGCCACGCAGGATCAGGTGCGAGCGTGTATTTTTGTTCGAGCGGATAGGTCTTTGGCGCGAGCATTTCGTAGGCGTCTTTATAGCCGGGTTTGAGAAAAAATATTAGCCCCGTGATTGCCCAACCGAAAAATGGCAGCAGCAAAATGATGCCGATCACGCGATGAAATTTTCTAGCAGTCATAACAAAAAATTACCGCAAAAGGGCAAAGGGGCAAGGAGGCAAGGGCTTTTATTTTTGTCCCTTTGTCTCTTTGCCCCTTTGCATTCTATTCCGTTATTTTAATTTTCCTTTACGCGGCGCGGTCGGCCTGCGGGTTTGTTGGTTTCGTCTGATTCCGCTTCTTGCGTTTCAGGCTTACGTCCTTTGCGCCCCGCGCCAGCGGGCTTGTCGGGAGCCTCAATTTCCATCGCTGCGCCTGTGCTTAATTTGCCCGAAGTTTTGCCCATATCGCTGGCGCGTTTTTCAAGCTCAGGCGGCAAAGGCGTGCTCGTATTTTTTTCTGTGGCTTGTGTTGGCGCGCTTGTTTCCATTGCCGCGCCTGTGCTTAATTTGCCCGAAGTTTTACCCATATCGCTGGCGCGTTTTTCAAATTCCGGCGGCAACGGTGCGCTCGTTAGCGGGGTGCCTTCGGTAGCGTGCCCGCTGTTGCCTGCGGGCGGAGGAGTTTCTAATTTCGGCTGCACTTTGAGGCGGATCGGTAAATCGCCTTCGATGTGACCAATCGCGGATTCTTCGACTGCTATAACGGCATTCCCTTTTTTGCCGCCCGGAGCGCTCACGCCTGCATCAATCGCTTTTTCAATTTCTGCAACTTTTGAATCTGATAGCGCCGAATTCGTATTCGCAACAGGTGCAGCAACAGTTTTCTCTGCGGCAGGTTTTAGTTCAGCAGTTTTTATTTCAGGCGTGGGCGTTGGGTCTTTCGCCGCAGTTGTTGGGGAAATTTCAGGCGCAGCTTTTTCTGTGAGCGCTACGACAGGCGCTTTAATTATGGCTGGAACGTCTTCATCAGGAATTAGCGCCGCTATGTCCAGCGCACCTGTCGGATCAAATATGAGTGCGGGCAACACGATGAACGGAATGGTGCCAGGTGGAGGCAATTCAATCGCAGCAGGCGCGGCCTCCGCAGTTTTAGTTTCCACTGTAGGCGTAATAACTTCGGCGGATTTGGTCGCCACAATTTCACGTGCAAGCGGCGGCGCGGCTTCCTCTTCCGTCACTAATTCCGGCGTGAAATTCAGCAAGGCGAATTCTGTGTTGGTGGGAGCGGAAGAAATTACACGTGCATCCGGCAACGTGACAACTGCGACAGTTGCTTCCGCTATGGTTTCTTTTTCTTTGAGTGTTTCAGCTTTGAGATTTTCGGGCTTGATGTTTTCAACTACCGCTGTTGCAATTTCGGTAACAGGTTTTGTTGGTGCTAAGGGCAATGGAGCGTCTTCTGCTTCGATTGTCTGCGCGGCAAACTCCATCAAGGGTAACGCTTCTGTATTGAGTGCGAGCGCAACAACGCGCGCTTCTGGCAACGTCGGCGCAACTTCGGGCACGCTTCCTGCCACAGTTTTTTCAGGTGTTATTGCGGGCGGGTTTTCAGCAGATTTCGCTGTTTCTGTAGTTGTCGGCGCAGGCGCAGAAACTTCAGGCGTGGGAGTTGTCGGCGCAGGCGCAACGGCTACGGGCGTAGATTTTGCCAGCAGGCTACTTTCGCGGGCCTTGCCGATGCGTTCATCTAATCCCGTCAGCGAGCCATACAATTTGCGATAAACTGATTCGATAATGGTGCGATTCAAATCTGCGCCGACAGAATTTTTTTCTGGTGGTTCGTACGCGGCAATATACAAATTCAGCGCCTCATCGTTTTTCCCCAGACTTTCTTTGGCAACTGCTAATTGCCATTGCGCGCGTTTGCGTTCAGCGGTTGAGCCGTATGCATCAACCGCGCTTTCGAGTGTAGCAATGGCTTCCGCTTTGCGTCCCAAGCGCAGCAATGATCGTCCGCGTAATGTCAACGCACGCGCGCGGAAAATTTGCAGTCGCGCGTTGCGATCTATGTTCGGCAAATCACGCAATGCGCCTTCCGGCTCGGTTGCGATTTCTGATAATTCGAGCGCCTGATCGGAAAACTTCAGCGCTGTTTCAGGAGCCTGACTGGTTTGCAACAACCGCTCTGCTGCATAAAGCCAGCGAAACGCGCGGCGCGAGGCTTCGGCCTCGGCAAAATCGGCGCTGGTTTTTTCAACTTCCGCTGCGGCTAATTTCGTCGCAGCCTGATTGAGCACGAGCGAAGAAACTGTGCCCGGCGAAGATTTTTTGCCGCGTTTCAGCGCTTCTTCAAAACGCGCCAAATTCTCAATAATTCTAAATTCAGTGTCGGACGTAATTGGCTCGGCTTGGAACAAAGAGGCTTTACGTTCGGGCGCTAAAAGTTGCGCCAACGAATCAGCCTTCGTCTCCATCACTCCGCCCAGCCGCGTTTGATATTTACCGTCTTTGTAAGTGAACGCTTTGCCGAGCTGTTCAAGCGCGCCTTCAAAATCATCAACAGATAAATAAATTTTGCCGAGCATGAAATGCAGCGTGGGAAAATCGGCGTAGCGCATTGCCGTCAAAATGTGGCGTTCGGCTTCAAAATATTTTCCTTCGGCCAGCTCGACTTCAGCAGCGGCAATTTGCGACCAACTGTAGCGTGGCTCGACCGCAAGTGCTGCATCGGCGGCTTGTCGCGCTTTGGCTGTGTTGCCGCGTCCGAGATAGACGAACGCCAATTGCGTTTGCAAAAAATTATCCTGCTGCAAATTAGTGTTTGTGATGCGGGCTGCTTGCGTAAAAAGTTCTGCGGCTTTGTCGTCTTTTCCTTGTGCCAGTAACGCGAGCGCTGAACCTTTCAACGAAGCAGCGTGTTGCGGTTCGATGCTGAGCTGATGATTGTAAAGATTGACCGCGACTTCATAACGGCCTTGCGCACGCTGCAAATTCGCCAATTCAAAATAAGCGCGCGGGTCTTTGGGATCGGCTTTGATGGCGCTTTGATATTGCGCGGCGGCGTCATCAAGATTCAGATTCAAACGATACGCCGCACCAAGTGCGCGATAAATGCGCGCATCATCGGGCGCTAATTTTGACGCCGCGTGGAGCGCGCGCAACGCTTCGCCTGGTGCCTCAAGGCTCAAATAAAATTCGCCGACAGCGCTCAATTGTTTTGGCTCTTTGGCGAAGCGCGCTTCTAATTGCCGCGCCAGCAAAATCGCTTCGGTGCGATAACCGCGCACTGAAACTGCGAGCGGAATGCTGACTGCAACTTCCGTGAAAAATTTTTCGTCAATTTGTTTGGGGAATGCCGCAATCGCTTGTTTGAAAGACTGAACCGCAGCATCAACATTTTTTTGCCCTAATTGCGTTTCGCCTAAATATGCAAACGTGCGCGTGAGTTCGGCGCGCGCTGTGTCCGCATTCGCGGCGTCAGGTTGCACCTGCAAATATTTTTGCAATGCTTCAATCCGCGCGTTTGGCTCTGTGAGCGCGAGCGCCGCTTCTAACGTTGGTTGATTTTCTTGAGCGATTGCGCGCAGGCAGAAACAACAAAATAAAAACAGCGCGCAGACGAATTGTTTGCTAGTTGGGTTGTGGACAAATGAAGCCATTACATTACACCGAGACCAGATAATTAACTCTGCAAATACTTGTATCGGCAAAATAATAGGCGTTCAAGCGGGCAAAGTAAAACACGAAATTTAACGAGTTTTGATGAGTAGGCAGATTTGCAGTTTTTGTAGAGGCAGTGGCTTGCCCCTGCCCGCTAAATCGTAAGGCGAACTTTCCAGTTCGCCTTTAATATGAACGAACTAGAAAGTTCGTTTTACGCAGGGCTAGCGGGCGACCACAAGGGATCGCCCCTACATGAAAACTATAGCGCGACAGCTTGTTCTGCCCACACTTGAAATTCGCGGTGTTTGTTGACTTCGGCGTGGGCTGGAATTTCGCCTGAAGCGGTTTTGAGCAAGTGTTGGAATAAGCGTTCGCCCACTTGCTGAATAGATTCGGTGCCGTCAATAATCGTGCCTGCGTTTACGTCAATGTCTTTGTTCATGCGATTAAATGTAGAGGTGTTCGACGACATTTTTACGACGGGCGCAATTGCGTTACCAATCGTTGTTCCGCGTCCGGTGGTGAAGACTACAATATTTGCGCCGGACGCGACTAATCCTGGTGTAGATTCCTGATCGTAACCTGGTCCTTGCATTAAATTCAGTCCGTGTAATTTATATCGTTCGGCGTAGCCAATCACATCTTCAACCCGCGAAGTACCGCCTTTGGCAACCGCGCCCAGCGATTTGATTGTGATGTTGAGTAAGCCTCCGGCTTTGTTGCCAGGGCTGGGATTCTGATTAAGCACGCCACCAAATTTTGACGCGTAATCTTTGTACCAATCTACTAATTCATACACGGCGCGTCCCGTCGGCGCGTCTTTGGAACGCTGCGCCAGCAAATGCTCTGCGCCGCAAAATTCTGGTACTTCGGTCAGGATTGCTGTGCCGCCTGCGCGAATCAATAAATCTGAAGTTACGCCGAGCGCAGGATTCGCAGACAAACCACTGAATCCGTCTGAGCCGCCGCATTTCAACCCTAATACCAACTCGCTTGCGAGAACTGGCACGCGCGCATTTTTATTGGCTTCTTCGAGCATTCCTTCGACTAATTCGAGGCCGCGTTTGATGGCAGCTTGCGTGCCGCCTTCATCCTGAATGCCGAGCCGCGCAATTGGTTTATTACCTGCCAGATTATGTTCGCCCAGATACTTCGTCATCAGTTGCATGTTGGTTTTTTCGCAACCGAGATCAATCAAGACTACGCCGCCGACATTAGGATGATCGGCATAATTGGCGAGCGAACGCATCAACACTTCGACTGTTGAGCCGTCGTTGCAGCCACAACCTTTGTTATGAGGAATCGCCGTGACGCCGCTGACGTTCGGATATTTTTGCGGATTCCAAAGCGTGAATTCGGCGAGCATTGAAATCTGTAACGCTTCGTGCGAAGAGCACATCGAAGTCGGCACAATCAAAATCCAGTTACGCGTGCCGACGCGACCATCAGGGCGCCGATAGCCCATAAATGTTGGGATTTCCTTGGCTGACAAATATTCGGGCTTAGGTGTTTGTAAATCTTCCGACAATTCGCGTACGACCGGAACTTCGTCCGTCATATTGCCGTGATTGATCGGATCGCCTTCTGCAATGCCGAGCGAAGTGCCAATCGGTTGCCCATATTGCCGCACAAATTCTCCGGCGGGAATCGCACGCGTAGCAAAACGGTGACCGGGATTTACATCTCCGCTCACCGTAATTGTGCGTTCGTCGAATTGTAATTGCTGACCTGCGGTCACAGGGAATTTTACGACCGCGAGATTATCCTGTTCGCTGACAATGACAGCGAAATCCTTCAATAAATCTATCTGCATTAAGTGTCTCCAACAAAGCTAATAATTTTGCTTACTATCAATCGTACCAAAAAACAGGCGGATGCGGGCGTCCGCGCTCTTAACTTAATTTTTCACATCTTTCAAAAACTGATTATATGCAGCTTCGGTTTGCTCTTTGCTCAATTTGCCAGAACTAATCACAATGCGAAAACGCAGCGTAATTTTTTGCCCCGGTTCCAACGTGTAATTCAAAACAGTTTTGCCGTTCGTGAATTCTTTTGCGCCGAACGGATTGGCTGCAAACAGACCGTAACCGCGTGCGTGCCAATATGTAGGGTAAGTCGGATTTTTCGGATGATCAAAAATTGCAATGCTTGTATCTTCGCCTTTGACGTTGCCGCTCAAAGTCATCCATTTTGCGCGCGTTCCCCACGCTCCCTTCTCGCCTTCTTTTCCTTCGCTGCTGAGATATTTGCCATCTACGCCTGTATTATCAAGGCTGGGGACGGCGGTCGGAACGCCATTTGCGTCAGTGAAAATTTCTGGTTTGTTGGAAGGCTCTTCCAATTGACGTGCCATGCGAATGCCAAGTGCGCCTTCCTTGGTGTCGCCGAACACAACCTTTTTGGTTTGCGCCGTGAGCGTAATCACACGATCAATAATGCGTAAATTTGGCGCGGAGCGAAACGTCATCACTTCATCCTGCTGCAAAATTTTGAAGCCGTCCGGCATAATCCAATCCGCTTGTAAATTTACCGAAGCAGCTTTTGCGCCATTCTTGATTTTACTGAATCCCGTATGGTTGATTCTGCCCATTTTGCTGGCGTCGTAAGAGGATTTTACGTCATCACCAGGCGTGTTCCAAAAATCTACGCCATTGATGTTGCCGTAGGTAAACCACGAAGAAATATGATGCGGATGGTCAGTGCGCTCGCCTGCGACTTTTGCCATTGGAAAGCTGCGCGTGATGACCGTCCCCTTCGCTGTTTTGAGCGGATATAAAACAGGTTTCTTTTGTCCGTCCCACCAGCAATATGACGTGAACAATTCGCCGTCAATCGTGACGTCCAATTGTTTTTTGCCTTTGTTTTCAGCGATGGTGATGCCTTTGCCATTGGCAAACGAAGCAGGGGCGAGCACTAAACTCATAATCAAAGTAAATAAAATTGCGCGTTTCATTAGTATCCTCATTTTACTTACCATGGAGACCACGAAGAACACAGAGAAAATACCAGACAACGTGACCAAGATTTTTTTCACAATACACAAATTATTTGGTTAATTTTGCAAGTAATCTTGTCAAGCTCATCTAAAAAAACTCCGTGTCCTCTGTGCGCTCCGTGGCTAATTTAAGCAGTAACAATTTCCTGTTTCTTATCGTCGAACGTGACTTTTTTGCCAGTCTGTAAAGCAGCAATTGTCATGCACAGCGCAACCGAATGGTTATAAGCCGCGTGAATATCGGCATTCGTTTTTTGATTGCGCGAACGCACGCATTCCATCCAATTTTTCATGTGTGCTGTAGTCATTTTATCCGCACCAGTATTGGCTGCGGTCTCAATGCCCGCTTCGTCAGAAAGCGTGAAAGGTTCCAGCAAATTCGCTTTCATTCCCATTTCTTTAGCATAGCGCTCTTTCAGTCCGCCCTCAGGTGAAACTTTGTTTGTATCGAGATTGAGCGTGCCGCCATTCGAGAAATACACTTCTTTCACATCGCCTGAATCATTTGTCTGGCGCGAAGCATAAAGCACTTGGAATGCCTTATCAGTTTGTGCATTGTGATAATCAAAGACCGCCGTCATCGTGTCAAAATTTGTGCGCCCATCTTTCCACAGATAAATGCCACCGTTGGCGACGACGCTGCGCGGATGCGGGATATTTGTGAACCAATGCACTGTATCAATTTGGTGGACGAGCCATTGATCGGGAATGCCCGACGAGAACGGCCAGAAGAGGCGAAATTCAAGATGCTTGCGTGCGTCGAATGGAATTTTCAGATCGCGGTTAATTAAAAATCGTTTCCAATCAGTATCTTCCTGGCGCATGCGCGGCACATCTTTTGGACGACGCCAGCGACCAGGCTGATTCACATTCCACGTCATATCCGCAAACACGATGTCGCCGAATTTGCCAGATTCCAAATATTCTTTGGCGCGCATATAACTGGGCGTAGAGCGCCGTTGCGTGCCGACTTGAAATACCTGCTTCGATCCGCCAATAACTTTTAACGCCAAATTCGCATCGGACATGATATTGGCGAAGGGCTTTTCGCAATACACATCTTTGCCGTTTCTCACGGCTTCCGTTGCGTGATAAGCGTGCTGAAAATCCGCCGTAGCGATAATCACCGCGTCAATATTTTTGAGTGCGTATAACTCATCTGTGTTGCGCGCTTGCACCAGGTCTTTGGCCTTCGCGGTATATTTTCCGTTGCTGATAATTTTGGCGGAATTCTCTTCGCGGTGAATTTTCCAAATATCGCATACCGCAGCCAATTCGTAATTCATTTGCTCGGCTTGACTAAAAAATGCCGGAACAAGCGAACCCATCATGCGGTCGCCTGCACCGATAATCGCTACGCGAATGCGGTCATTTGCGCCGCGCACGCGCCCGAAACTACTTGCAGAAAGACTGCTGACAGTAACACCTGCCGCAGCCGCAGAAGTGGTTTTTAGAAAATCTCTTCTCGTTGTGGTGCTCATAAAAAACTCCTTCGGAAAATACGCCAACGGGCAGTATGCCGGCGGCAAAATGTTGTGAGTGAAAGTGTGGAAAAGCTTTTCGGAGCCTATAAATTCGTTATGTGAACGATTACTTTAGAAGAGGCAAAAGACGATGTCAACGTTTTGGCTGAATGGTTTTACCAGCAGAAACATCTCAAAAAAATCCAGCGCGCGCGCAACCCTTACTAAGCGTTCTTGAGAGACAGGGGTTTCCCGTTGTTCCTTAAGGTTTTCTTCGCAAGTTTTCTAATTGAAAAATAGCTTCAGCGCGTTCCTGACCACTTAATCCTTGGGCCAAGCGTCTTAACGCAACTGAAATAACTTCGTTGTGATGCAGATGCTCATTATCTTTGGAAAGTTCGAGCCACAATTTATGTGTGAGTTCAATGTCTTCCGGCGTGATCGTAGGCCGATGCGCACCGATCTCAAAAATATGCTCGCCTCCGTTTGGGGCAAGCAACTTGAGGATGCGAAGGTTTCGTTTTTGTTCACCGTGAATTTGCTCCCAGGCTTCGCCAATGCGTCGAGCTTGTTGGTTCACAGACATTTTGACGGAAGCGCCCGCGACCAGCGTTGCGCATTTTAACTTCACTGCTGCTGTGACGGTTGCCTGAAAGGCATCAGAGGCCGGCACAACCAGAAACTTAATAGGCTTACTGAGCTTTTCTGCAATATCCAGCGCGCGCGTAAATAATAATTGCTCAGCATCGGTAAATTGAGCGTCGGTTGATCCATCGCTGACGGCGGCTGGAACAATGCGTACAGTCATCACAATTACGTCTTGTTCGTTAGAATTGATTTCTGCTAATGTCTTGCGCAAATAATGTAAGCTGGTGTAATCGCGTGCTGTGATTAAGACGCCGCCAGGACGAGTGGCTAACAATTCGCACGTTACTTTCCTAATCGGTGCAAAATGCAATTGCTCTAGTTCGGCTGAGCTTAATCGTCGCCGTCCCCATGATGAAGGACTTTCCTCCGCTTTCAAAAGTGTGAATGTAAAAATAGAACCGCGATCAAGTTCAGATTGAACGCTGATCTGCCCGCCGTGTGCCTCAATTAACCGTCTGGAAATAGCAAGCCCAAGGCCGCTGCCTTCAGTGTGTGTACCCGGCACACGCACAAACCGATTGAAGAGGCGCGGCAAAAACTCTGGCGGAATACCACGCCCAGTATCGGCTACGGAAAGGGTTACGTGATCATTCGATTCGTTGGCGGAGACTTGAATTTCGCCGCCGCGTGGTGTGTTGCGACGTGCATTTTGTATCAGATGAACGAGTACGCGTTTGATCTGATTGCAATCAGCCAGCACGGCTGGCAATGTCGAAGGCAAATTAAGTTTCAACTCTAACGCGCTTCCTTCGATTTCAGGCCGCAATGATTCGATTAATGGATTAATACATTCTGTCAGCTTCACGATATTCAGGCACGGCATCTGTTCGCCGGATTCAAGGCTAGAAAGGTCTAATAAATCCTGTCGCAGCCGCTCCCATCGTTTCACTTGGTCGCGGCAATTAAAGAGCAGATCACGTTGTGTGTCGTTGAGTTCACCAGTTACCTCATCAAGCAGGCAATGCAGGCTCATTTGCAATTCATTGACAGGTTTCTGCAACTGCGTTGAGGCGGTTGCAATAAATTCCGATTTCAGCCGATCCAGTTCTTTTAGGTGCGTAACATTTTCCAGCAGCACGACTGTACCGAGTAATTGTTGTTGCTCATCACGCATTGGCGTAGTGCGCAACCGATAAGCCTGCTCATTTCCATTCAATGTAATCGGGATGGCTGTGGCGATGCTTTCCCCGACGACAGGGCGCTGCCAATTCAAAGCATCCGTGACAGCCATCGCAATACGATTGTCGTGCGTGATTTCGGCAATGGGCTTGCCAAGGTTTACGTCTTCCAAGCCAAAAATCTTTTCTGCCGCTGGATTCAATTTGGTGATGTGCCCTCGCGCGTCCGTCACTAAAATGGGGTCGTAGAGGGAATCAATTGTTGCTTCAGTAGTTTGTTGCGCAATGAAAAGCTGGCCTAAATCAGAGCGCCGCAATTGCCGCAAGCGTTCGGCCATTCGATTAAACTCAGCGGCTAACCCGCCAATCTCATCGCGCGAGGAAATGCTGGCTTTGGCCTCTAAATTACCGCCTGCAATTTTGCCTGCGGCATCACGCAATTTGACCAACGGGCGGACGATTTTTTGTGACAGCCACAACGCAAGCAATAACCCCGCAATCACCAATGCAATAGCGAGCAACAAGGTGCGACGAAACCATCGTTGCGCGATGCCAGTAGCATTTTCTGCTTTGGTCAGCATCGCCTGCTGATTGAGCTCCAATAACTGATCACACTCACTACGCAGTTGATGAAACAAGGGTTCAAGGCGCGTGAAATAGAAATTATTTGCAGCCTGTGCTGAATTAGTTTGAGTTGAAAACGAAGCAAGGTTTTGATCGTAAGTCGCGCGATCACGACGAAGCGCCGCGATAATTTCTGTCTCGCCGGATTCCGTAATATTATTCGCGGCTTTCTCAAGCGCAGCATCGAATTTTTGCTGATGTTCCCGCATTTGGGCCAGCGCGCGTTCGCGTTGCCCAATCAATAGAAAGAGCGCTGCTGAGTTCTGCCGCTCCAGGCTTTCTTTCATCTCCTGCGCGGCAACAACCGAGTCATAGTTTTCTGCGATAATCAAGCGTGACACGTTGCCGATTTGTCGCAATTGCCAAGCGCTCCAGCCTCCCAACGCCATCAGCGCAAGGACGAAAACAAGATAGCCCAACAGTAACTTAATGCGCAGGCTCATAGCGATTTAATCCACCTCTCGACTGTTGTTATTTGCACCTTCTTGCTGCGCTTCATTTTCGCCCATAGGCACAATTTGAATCGTTGCATCGCGCACCTCGCCCAAAAAGCGATTGACGACCGAGCCGTGAAAAAATAAGTCCCAGCGCGAGCGTGCCGATTGCCCGAAAATTACGTGCGTGATCCCTTCGCGTCGGGCAAAGTCAATCAAAGCATCAGCCACGCGGTTGCCTTTTAGCTTAACTACTTTTGCACCTAATCCTTCAGCAAATCGGATGTTTTCTTGCAAGGCGACATAATCTGTCGGATTGATGCGTCCCATTTCTTCATTCGGCGTCTCGACATAGACCGCAAACCAATCAGAAGCAAGACGACCGGCGATCCGCGACCCGACGCGCAAAAGCTTTTTGGCGCTGCCGCGTGATGCCATGCAAACCATGACTTTTTCAGGAATGACCGCTTGTTCCAGCCCTTCGCGCTCGCGGTAATCCTGCGCTTTGGCAGATTGATCTTCGGCCAATTGGCGCAAGGCGAGTTCACGCAACGCCGTCAAATTGCCTTTGCGAAAGAACTTGTTGAGCGATTGTTCGATTTTTTCGACGCCATAAATTTTGCCTTGCCGCAACCGCGTGCGCAGCATGTCAACGGATACATCTACGTTGACGACTTCATCGGCGCGGCGCAAAAAAGCATCCGGCACGGTTTCGCGCACGCGCACGCCCGTAGTACGCGCAACCGCATCATTGAGCGATTCAAGATGCTGAATGTTGATCGCCGTAATCACCGAAATCCCCGCATCAAGCAGGGCCAGAACATCTTCATAGCGTTTGTGATTTTTTGAGCCGGGAACGTTGGTGTGTGCCAGTTCATCCACGATGGCAATGGCAGGGCGACGAGCAGTAATGGCGTCAACATCCATTTCTTCCAGCGTCACACCGCGATATTCAATCTTGCGCATCGGCACGCGTTCCAGATCAGCAATCAACGCCGCAGTTTCGGCGCGCCCGTGTGTTTCGACAACAGCAATGACAATGTCTACGCCCTGCCGCCGGAGTTGATGTGCGTCTTCCAGCATCTGATAAGTTTTGCCGACGCCTGGCGCCGCACCGATGTACACGCGCAATCGCGCCCGCTCGCTCTCTTTGAGTTGCGCGAGTAAAGATTCCGGTGATGGTCGTCGGTCGCCGTTGGTCATTTATTTTTTCATCGGACTGCGCGCATCTAACGCCAGGTTCAGTTCAAGCACATTGACGCCTGGTTCGCCAAGAAATCCGAATTGCCTGTTTTGCGTATGCGCCTGGACAAGCTGCCGGACTTCCGCCTCACTCCTCCCACGTTCTTTGGCGACACGTGGAATTTGAAATTCGGCGGCGGCGGGTGAAACGTGCGGATCCAGCCCGGAGGCCGAAGTCGTCACCAAATCCACGGGGATCGGCTTGCCCGGATTTTCGGCCTGTAACTTCTCGACATCTGCTTTCACGCGGTCAATTAGTTTTTTATTTGTTGGCCCAAGATTGGAACCAGACGAAGCGCCTGCGTCATAGCCCGCCGCGCCTGCTGCCGACGGGCGCGAGCGGAAATAGCCGGGCGACGAAAACGGTTGCCCGATGATGCGCGAGCCAATCACCTGTCCATCTTTCACGATTAATTGCCCATTCGCTTTCTCAGGAAAAATCACTTGCGCGATGCCTGTCACCACGAGCGGGTAAATCAATCCCAGCAAAAGCGTCGTTACAATTGTCATCAAAATTGCCGTTACAAAATTTTTCATTGTTTCCCCACAAGCTCAAATGTACGACAGGCGGCGCGCCTGTCTAATTTGCGATGGAAGACCGTTGACGACAGGCACGCCGCCTGTCGTACATTGGCAAATTTAATCTCTCAAACCAGACCGAACGCCATAATCACTATGTCAATCAACTTGATGCCGATGAACGGAACGATGACGCCGCCCAAGCCATATACCAGTAGGTTGCGCCGCAGTAACGATGCCGCACTTAAGGGGCGATATTTCACGCCTGTTAAGGCCAATGGAATGAGCGCAATGATAATCAGCGCATTGAAAATCACTGCCGAAAGAATTGCCGATTGCGGTGTCGCCAGCTTCATAATGTTCAGTGCGTTCAGCACGGGAAACGCGGCAGAGAACATTGCCGGAATGATTGCAAAATATTTGGCTACATCGTTGGCAATCGAAAAAGTTGTCAACGCGCCGCGCGTCATCAGCAGTTGTTTGCCGATCTCTACAACTTCAATGAGCTTCGTCGGATTGGAGTCGAGGTCAACCATGTTGCCTGCTTCTTTCGCGGCTTGCGTGCCAGTGTTCATTGCTACGCCAACGTCCGCTTGTGCAAGCGCGGGCGCGTCGTTCGTGCCGTCACCAGTCATTGCGACTAGTTTGCCTTCAGTTTGTTCGCGTTTGATGAGCGCCATTTTGTCTTCGGGCTTGGCTTCGGCAAGAAAGTCATCCACGCCAGCTTCGCGCGCGATGGCAGCAGCGGTCAGCGGATTATCGCCCGTAATCATCACGGTGCGAATGCCCATCGCACGCAATTGATCGAAGCGTTCTTTCATGCCGCCTTTGACAATATCTTTCAGATAAATGACGCCGAGCGGGCGATGATTTTCTGCGACCACTAACGGAGTCCCGCCGGATTTGGCTATGCGTTCCACAATATCGCGCATCTCTTTCGGAGCCAGAGCGCCATTGAAATTGACATATTGTTCCAGCGCGTCCACAGCTCCTTTGCGAATTTCGCGTCCGTTGTAATCTACGCCAGACATCCGTGTTTGGGCGGTAAACGGAATGAAATGCGCCTCGTGAGCAGCAAGCTCGCGTCCGCGCAGGCCATATTTTTCTTTGGCTAAAACCACGATGGAACGGCCTTCGGGTGTTTCATCTGCCAGCGAAGAAAGCTGTGCGGCATCGGCCAATTCGCCTTGATCCACACCATGCAACGGAATAAATTCTGCTGCCTGCCGATTGCCCAGCGTGATTGTGCCAGTCTTGTCGAGCAATAAGGTATTCACATCGCCTGCCGCTTCGACTGCGCGTCCCGACATCGCCAACACGTTGTACTGAATCAGGCGATCCATTCCGGCAATGCCGATGGCTGAGAGCAGGCCGCCAATCGTGGTTGGAATCAAACACACCAGCAATGACACCAGCACGAAAACCGTTTGCGTAGCGTTCGAGTAAATTGCAAATGGTTGCAATGTCACGACCGCCAATAAAAACACAATCGTCAACCCCGCGAGCAAAATATTGAGCGCGATTTCGTTCGGCGTTTTTTGCCGTTCTGCGCCTTCTACCAGCGCAATCATACGGTCAATAAAGGTTTCGCCGGGATTTGACGTGATGCGAATTTTGATTTGATCTGAAAGTACGCGTGTGCCACCTGTGACGGCGGAACGGTCGCCGCCCGCTTCACGAATCACCGGAGCCGATTCGCCTGTGATCGCGGATTCGTCTACGGATGCAACGCCTTCAATGATTTCGCCATCGCCGGGAATAAATTCTCCTGCCATGACAAGCACTATGTCATCTCGTCGCAACTGTGGTGCGGCGACTTCTTCGGTCGTTCCATTTGGCAATAAGCGATGCGCGATGGTTTCGGTTTTTGCTTTACGCAAATTATCAGCCTGTGCTTTGCCGCGTCCTTCTGCCATTGCTTCGGCGAAGTTTGCGAACAAGACGGTGAACCAAAGCCAAAGGGTAATTTGCAAAGCAAAGCCAAGGCCCGGTGCACCAGTCGCTATGTCACGAATGAGCAGGCCCGTCGTCAGTACGCTGCCGATTTCGACGACGAACATCACTGGATTTTTCATCATCGTCATGGGGTTGAGCTTTTTTACTGAATCAATGAATGCTCGCCTGACAATTTGCCCATTCCAAATGGCTAATTTTTTTTCTGCTTTTGACATATTTTTGCCTGCTAAATCCTAAATTCCAAATCTCAAAACATCTGCCCGGCTTTCATCAACAGGTGCTCTACGGTGGGGCCAAGGCTCAGCGCCGGGAAGAATGTCAGCGCCCCAACGATGATGATGACGCTGACCAGCAGCGTAGTGAACAATGGTGTCGTGACCGGAAATGTACCCAGTGACGGCGGCACCGTTTTCTTGCGTCCCAGATTTCCGGCGAGCGCCAGCATCGGAATAATCATGAAAAATCTGCCGAGCAACATCGCTATGCCAATCGTCGTGTTGTACCAGTAAGTGTTCGCCGAAATTCCCGCAAAGGCCGAACCATTATTGCCTGTGCCGGAGGTGAACGCGTAAAGAATTTCCGATAAGCCGTGCGGCCCGGCATTATTGAGTTGCGATGTGCCGAAGCCCGGCGAAACGGAAGAGATTGCCGCGAAAACCAGAATTGTCAACGGGAAGATCAGCACATTGAGCATCGCCATTTTCACGTCGAACGCTTCGATTTTTTTACCCATATATTCCGGCGTACGTCCAACCATCAATCCGGCGATGAAAACCGCTAGCACGACGTAAATCAAAATGCCGTACATCCCCGCGCCAACGCCGCCGAAAACCACTTCGCTGAGCATAATGTTTGCCAGCGGAACCAGACCACCGAGCGGAGTAAAAGAATCGTGCATGGCATTCACCGCACCGCACGAAGCATCCGTAGTCGCCGTAGCAAATGTCACTGAGTTAGCAATGCCAAAGCGCACTTCCTTGCCTTCCATATTGCCGCCGGAATGCAACGCGCTGGCGGTTTGATCTACGCCCGCCAACAGCGGATTGCCCTGCGCTTCAGCCCAATAAGCCGTCGTCAGCCCCGCAAAAAAAAGTACTGCCATCGCGGCAAAAATAGCCCAGCCATGTTTTGGTGAACCGCTCATTCGACCCAGCGTGTACGTCAGCCCAGCAGAAATAGCGAAGATCGCAAACATTTCCAGCAGATTCGTAAAGGGAGTTGGGTTTTCGTAAGGGTGCGCGCTGTTAGCATTGAAAAAACCGCCGCCGTTTGTCCCCCACATTTTGATGGCTTCCTGCGATGCAACTGGTCCTTGCGCGATAATTTGTTCGGTGACCTGTCCCTGTGGGTCAAGCAGCTTTGCCGTGTCGTACGGTTTGAAGTTTTGCACGACGCCCTGCGAAACCAACAGCAATGAACCTACCAGGCAAAACGGCAGCAGCAACCACAAGGTCGCGCGCGTCATATCCACCCAGAAATTACCGAGCGTATCTCGTTCGCGCCGTGTGATGCCGCGAATGAAAGCGATAGCAAGCGCAATGCCGACCGCAGCCGAAATAAAGTTGTGATACGCCAGACCCGCCATTTGTGTCAGGTAGCTCATCGTTACTTCCGGCACATACGATTGCCAATTCGTATTGGTCGTAAAAGACGCTGCTGTATTGAAAGCCGAGCTTGGTTCGATGTTGGTGAGCTTCTGGGGATTGAACGGCAGCCACGCCTGCAGGCGCTGCATCAGGTACAGCACAACCATCGAAACGATACTGAACAAGAGCATCGCCACGCCATATTCTGTCCAACGCATTTCGCGGGTTTCATTCACACCGGTCAGGCGATAAATCAGGCGCTCGACAGGACGCAACAGAGGATCAAGAAAAGTTCGCTCACCGTTGAAGACGCGCGCCATAAAAACGCCGAGCGGCTTTGTGACAGCCAGAACCAGCGCAAAGAAAAATAAAATTTGTAGCCATCCGTTGAGTGTCATGTCAGAACTTCTCCGGTTTCAGCAACGCGTAAGTTAGATAAACCAGCAACAGCGCTGCGACGATGATTACGATCAATGTTTCCAAGCTCATTTTGCTTCCTCACAATTTTTCGCAGGCGCGAATATAGCCAAGTGCAAGCAGGAAAAATGCAACGGTAAGCGCGATAAAAATCAGGTCTTGCATAATTTTGCTTTCGTTAATGTGTTTGTGGTTCAGGCGTCACGATGCCGAATCTGCCGTACGCCTGATGATGTACTATGGCTGCGGTTGGCGTCGGGCTGACTTGTATTTTTGCCTGTTGCACCGCGAATCGCCCATACGGATAAAACGAGGCTCTCGGAGCGTTTTCGCATAAAGTCAACGTACTGACCGCAACGAATAAAACCGCCAGCCACGTTCCTTGCAGCGCGTGATGACGCAACTTTTTTACGTACGTTGGTTGTAATAAATAAATTCGATGGGGGGGCGGCAAACCTGCTTGGCGATCAACCAGTGCGTAGCGGATTCCTAAGGCGATGACGCTGGCTGTAAAAATTAAAAAAGCTTGCAATACATGGTGCCACATAACGCTACCTTCCTCGTTTGTTTGCTGAATCATTTCAGCAACAAATGCAGCGTATGCCCTAAGCCGTAAAGATGGCGTAAACGATTTATAAAAAGTTTATAAAGATTTGGAAGGGAGGAAACGATAGCCCACCCACGGCTCGGTGAGTATGTATTGCGGGTGTGCAGGATCGGCCTCAATTTTCTTGCGGAGTTGACCGATAAAAACGCGCAGGTATTCAGTTTGTTCAGTGTAATTGCCGCCCCAAATTGCGCCGAGTAATGTGCGATGTGTGATGACTTTGCCGCGATTTTGGAAAAGGTAAACGAGCAAATCAAATTCTTTAGGAGTGAGATGAACTTCCTGTCCGCGCACAAGAATTTTGTGAGCGGACAGGTCAACCACGAAATCACCTTCAGCTAAATTATTTTGCGTAGCTTCAGCGTTGGTTGGCACGCGTCGTAATGTAGCGCGCACCCGCGCCATCAATTCATTAATGCCAAATGGCTTGGTAATGTAATCATCAGCTCCGGCATCTAATGCCTCGACTTTGTTGTGTTCTTCGCCTTTGACCGAAAGCACTATGATTGGCGTTGCCGCAGTTTTGCGAATCGCGCGGCACAATTCTATACCGTTCATTTCGGGCATTGAAAGATCAGTGATGACTAAATCGGGATGCCAGTCATGAAATAATTCGAGCGCGGCTTGCCCGTCCGCAGCGGTGCGTACTTCATAAGCGTGTGCGGTCAAACTGCGGCGCAGGACGCGAATAATTTGCGCTTCGTCATCAACCACCAGAATTTTGTGTATGTCAGTCATTACTCTTCATCGCCAATTGGGACGGTGAAAATAACGCGCGTACCGCAATTATTTTCACCCGCTGTGATCCAGATTTTCCCCGCATGCGATTCGACTATGCCGTGCGCAATTGCTAAGCCCAAACCTAATCCGCCCACTGCCAATTTCATGTCCAACCCCGCGCGAAAGAATTTCTCAAAAACTCGTTCGCGCATTGCGGGCGGAATACCACGCCCTTCGTCCAATACTGCGATTTCAACCAAATCATTTGCGGCTCGCTGCGCCGTAATTTTTATCAGCGTCCCCGCCGGAGAATATTTTGCTGCATTTTCAAGCAAGGTGTAAACGACTTGCGCAATCGCTTTGGCATCAACGCGAATGGTTGGCAATTCGGCTTCGGTTACGATTTGCAGGCGATGTGCTTTGCAAGCATCTTTCGCGCGTTCAAATGCCGCTGAAAAAATTTCGTCTACGCTGCACCAATTTCTCCGCAACTGCACGGCGTTTGCTTCCTGACGAGCGAGTTCAACCATGCCTTCGGTGAAATGATTTAAGCGGTCAGTTTCTTCGTTGATGATTTCGAGGAATTCTTTTTTGCCTTCGGCGTCAAGTTGAAAGGACTCGCCTTTTTCATTATCTAATAGTGAGGTCACTGCCGCTTTGATCGAAGTTAGCGGCGTACGAATGTCGTGCGTAACTGCATCCAGCAAAGCTGATTTTAATTGCTCGCTTTGGCGCAACGCTTCGGCCTGACTTGCTTGCTCAAAAGCAGTTTGTAATTCCTCATACAAACGTTCGATTTTCTGTTTGCTGCGCTCGGTTTCTTCGGCGCGTCGTTTGGCATGAGCCGAAAGCTCGCCCGCCGTGATTGCAGTGATAATAAATGCCGCCCATGCGATTAAGTTTTGCGGTTCAGAAATTGTCCACGTGCGCACCGGAGGCAAGAAAAAATAGTTAAAACAAAGCATCGCGACTGCCGAAGCCAGCAACGCAGGATTGCGCCCGAGGAAAGTTGCCATGAACAAAATTACCAACAGAAATGCTAGTGCCACCGTAGTCGAATTCAACCGCGCTTGAAACGGTTCCAAAATCACAGTGGTCAGCGCGATGCCGCCGACCGCCACGCTATAACGAACCACGTTTTGCTGCCAAAATTTGTTCATTGCTTGGTGAGCAGCGCCGCCGAATCCTGATCAAGGTAAATTGTCGTATTTGCGTGCGTGCGCAAAATTGAAGCCGGAGCCAGTGGCGAAATTTCACCTTCGAGGCAAGCTTTAACTGCATTTGCTTTGCGCGCGTCTGGCACTACGCAAACAATCTCTTTTGCTTTCAGGATTTGTTGGACAGACATCGAAATTGCCTGTTGCGGAACGTCTTCGAGCGTGGGAAACCAACCTTCACCAAACTGTTGACGGCGGCAGGCTTCGTCTAAATTAACGATGAGGTACGGCGTTTCAGTATCAAAATCTGCCGGAGGATCATTGAACGCAAGATGACCATTTTCGCCGATACCCACGAAGGCAATATCAATTGGCGCAGAGGCAATCGCCGCACTTGTATTCGCGCATACTTCAGCCACATTCGCTGCGCCGTCGAGCAAATGATAATTCGTGATGCCTGTTGGATGGATGAATCGTTCGAGCAAATACTTGCGAAAACTTGCCGGATGTGAGATTGACATGCCGACGTATTCATCGAGGTGAAACATCTCAACTTTTGCCCAATCAAGGTCAGAAATTTTGGTCAGCGCATCCAGAAATTCAAATTGTGATGCGCCTGTAGCTGCGATAATACGCGCTTTACCATTTGCAGTAATTGCTTGACGAATTGCTCTTGCCGCTTGCTCAGCGGCGGCGTGTCCAAGTGAAATTTTGTTGTCGAAGGTTTTGATATTCATAAAATTGGTAAATTGTGATCAGTGGTCATTGGTCGGTAGAAATCCATCGTAATGTAGTTTTTCAGTTTAATCTTATAGCTTTTGCCAGAAAACCAATCACCGACCAGTGTTCACTGACCACCATCATTATTAATTATGCAATTTCCCGGATTTTTTGATCTCCAGGTCAACGGTTTTGCGGGCATTGATTTCAATAAGCCTTGCACGCCGGAACAATTACAACGCGCGATTGAAGCGCAACGCGCAACGGGCGTGACGCAATTTTTGCCTACGCTAATTACTTCGTCTCTGGAACATTTTGCAAGCTGTGCGCGAGCGCTGGCAAATTTTACTGATCCGGCAATTGTCGGCATTCACATGGAAGGCCCATACATTTCGCCAGAAGATGGAGCGCGTGGCGCGCATCCGCGAACACATGTTTGCGATGCTTCGATTGAAGATTTTCAGCGCAGGCAAGACGCCGCACAAGGCAAAATTATTTTGGTCACGCTCGCGCCCGAAGTGCCAAATGCGATTGCCTTGATCGAATATCTGGTCGCGCAAAATATTAAAGTAGCGATTGCGCACACGGCTGCAATGCCGCAGCAAGTTCGGGACGCGGTAAAAGCGGGAGCAACCTTATCAACGCATTTGGGAAATGGCTGTGCGAATTTGTTGCCGCGCCATCCGAATTTTATTTGGGAACAATTAGCGGCGGATGAATTGTGCGCGAGCTTTATTGTGGACGGACATCATTTGCCTGCGGCTACGGTGAAAGCGATGATGCGCGCAAAAACATTGGCGCGGACAATTTTGGTGACGGATGCAATTACGGCGGCGAGTTGTGTGCCAGGCTTGTTTGAGCTTGGCGGCGTGACAGTTGAATTAAGCGCAAACGGACGGGTCGCTGAACCGGGAAAACCGTGGCTCGCCGGATCATCCCTCACGATGGATCGCGCTGTGGTGAACACGGCAAAATTCACGGGGTTGGCCCTCGCAGATGTGTTGCCGCTGGCTTCCACGAATCCGGCAAACTATTTAGGTATCGCGCCGCGCGGCAATGTCATTGCCGATTGGGACGAAGCGAATTATTCTTTGTCCGTGAAAACAGTTATTTTGTAATTACACGCAATTCCAATTTATGTATCGCGGACAGCTTGTCCGCGTCTTCTCACCACGAAACCCTAAGCGCCTGATTTACTTGTTGCGCTAGTTCTGAAACGCGGGCTGGCAGCCCACGCTACGACTAAATTTATGAATAAACGCCCCATCAAACATTTGCGCTGGTACATTGCGATTCTGATTTGCTTTGCGTCAGAGTTGAATTACATGGATCGCAACACGCTGTCCGTGCTGAAAGTCACGATTCAAAATGCATTGCATTTTGACGATGGCGGCTATGCATTGATAACTGCTACGTTTTTGTGGACATATGCGATTGCGTATGTGATTAGCGGCTGGGTAGTGGATCGTTTGGGGTCACGCAAAGGCTTTTTGATATTTGTTTCAGGCTGGTCAATCGCAAATATGTTGCACGCACTGGCGACGGGCGTCGGCAGTTTTCAATTCTTTCGTGGGTTGTTGGCGACGATGGAACCCGCCAGTTTTCCGGCGGGGCTGAAAGCTGTTTCGGAATGGTTTCCGATGCGCGAGCGAGCTTTGGCAGTGGGGATTTTTAATGCGGGAACGGCGCTCGGTAATACGCTTGCCGTGCCAGTAGCGGCGGGCGTTGCGCTGCGTTACGGCTGGCAGGCAGCGTTTGTTTTCACAGGCGCGATTGGTTTCGTGTGGGTAGCGATTTGGTATTTTGTTTATCGTTTACCACAAGATCATCCGCGCATTTCTGCGGAAGAAAAAGAATTGATTATGGCGGGCAGGGAAACCGAAGATGCGGTGCATGCAGAAAAGCCTTCGATGCTGCAATTACTGAAAATGCCTGCTACGTGGGGCTGCGCGCTTGCCCGATTACTGACCGATCCGATTTCGTATTTTCTGTTTTTCTGGACGCCGAGTTATTTAGAGAAAGAGCGCGGTTTTGATTTGAAACAGGTCGGGATGTATGCCTGGATTCCGTTCGCTGCGTTGACGCTTGGCAATATATTTAGCGGTGCGATGCCACGTTGGTTGATTAGTCGTGGCTGGGCACTGAACACCGCACGCAAAGGTACGATGTTGGGAGTTTCATTGGCAATGCTAGTGCTGTGTTTTCTTGTGACGCAGGCGACTTCACCCGTGATGGCTGTGCTGGTGTTAGCAGCGGTTATGTTCGGACACGCGGCGTGGGGAAATATCACTTTGCCGGCTGAAGTCTTTCACAAAAATGCGGTCGGCAGTGTCACCGGATTCGGCGGATTTCTAGGTGGTATCGCAGGTGGTATTACACAGCTTGTGATAGGCGGCGTTGTAATGAAATACGGCTACGCGCCTATTTTTGCAGTGTGTTCCGTGATGTATTTACTTGCGCTCGGGTGCGTACATTTTTTGATCGGAGAGTTAGGCATAATCCAGCGCGTCGGCGCAACGCAAAATGCGGGATAAAATGTGCTACGATTTTGGCTTACTTTTTAAGGCGCGCTTTTTTGCGGCTGCATCTTCCGCCGCTTTCCCCCCATCCTTTTCCCACATCTTTTCGGCGGACACCAAATGCGCTGTCAGTAATTCTTTCGCGCGTCGCACTTCGCCTTGGCGTACTGCCTCATAAATCCGTTCGTGCCATTCGATGGCATCGTCTTTGTCGCTGGCACGAGCAATGGATTCGCGTCGGGTTTGTATTAATAATGCCGCGACCGTGTCCATCATTCCGGTTAAGAGTCTATTGCCAGAAGCTGCCGCCAGCGCCTGATGAAAACCTATATCGTATTGCAAAAATTTTTCTGGGTCATGCAGTGTTTTTTTCATTCCTTCAATTTCGCCTGCCAATGCTTTGAGATGCTCAGACGTAGCGCGTTCTGCTGCTAACTCAACCAGTCCGGTTTCGATGATCCGGCGTGCCTCAAATAATTCCCCCATTTTGGTATTGTTGATGAGTGTCATGAACTCCATTGGCTCGGCAAAAATTTCTGGTAACGACTCCGCGATAAAAGTTCCGGCACCGGGTTTAGCACGAATGATACCCATGACTGAAAGGGCTTTGAGCGCAGTGCGCAGAGACGGACGGCTGATGCCAAGCATATCTGCTAATTCGCGTTCAGGTGGCAGACGGCTACCTGCTTTGAGTTCACCTTGTTGCAATAGTTCTTTGATTCGTTGGACAACTAACTCGGTAATCCCTGAACGATCAATTGGCGTAAGAGAGCGGCTAAATTGTATTGTCATAGGTTTGTCTAGTTGCGAGTTTGGCGTTGCCTGTTTAGTGCTTGCGCAACAAAATCACAAGCCTTCGCCGTTGTCGCGATGACTAATGCTTCAAGTTTTTCAACATGACCTTTGGGAGTGCGGGATAAATAGTACTGACCGCGTGACGCCCCAACCAACAACGCGGCATTCAAATCCGTGCGATAGCGATAACCTTGATGCTATGTTTTGTCTATTTATGGCCTAAACATTAGGGCAGCGTTTTGAGGCCCGACCTTGACTTGATTACGAGCGCAACCAATTTTGTATCTTGGTAAGACCATTGCACTTTAGAGTCACATTATCTCATTGTCAATGTATAGCTAAAGAATTCCACTTTTTCGGAGAGTTTTTCAAGATTTCGGATAATTCTAATGGTGGCATGATGAAAACATCTTTTCAATTTAGCACTCACTGCTACCAGTTCTAGGGGACATGACGCGACACCAAAAAAGCGCTGTTACATGGAATACAAATTGCGTGAATAATGGAAATCAAATGGAATTTTAATAATTATTTGCGGAGGAAGATGATGAATAAACGAATTACTGCGGGTTTTCTAGCACTTTTGGCTTCACTATTTTTCTTAACGGGACAAAGTTTTGGGCAAGGAACTACCTCTCGTCTTACAGGTACAGTGGTTGATTCTTCGGGTGCAGCAGTTCCCGGTGCGACGGTAATTTTGACCAATGAAGCCACCAGCATTTCGTTTACTACTCAAACAAGCAGTAGTGGTGCTTATGCTTTTGATTTGATTCCTGCGGGACTCTATCAGGTTGCTGTTGAAAAAACCGGCTTCAAAAAATTCATTGCGACGGGTAACACTGTACAAATTAACCAACCAGCGACGGTCAATATCACCATGCAGGTGGGCGACGTTTCAGCGCAGGTGACAGTGGAAGCCGCAGCCGAAGCAGTGCAAACTAGTAGTTCGGGCAACATCGGTAGCACGGTTGACCAAAAAACACTTGAAAGTTTGCCGATTGTTGGTACACGCGGACGGAATCCGCTTGATTTGTTGAACTTTCAACCCGGTGTCGTCAACGGTGGAAATACAGGTGGAGGTGTTAACGTTCACGGTTCGCGTGATCGCGCGTTCAACTTCACGCTGGACGGTGTTGATGTGAATGAATCCAGTGCGGGCGGATCGAATTTCACGCCTTTGCGGATGAACCCTGATTCTTTGCAAGAGTTTCAAATTGTGACTGGCAGCTTTACCGCAGAATTGGGGCGTAGTAGCGGCGCACAAGTTACAATGGTTACTCGTTCTGGCACGAATCAATTGCATGGCAACGCGTTTGAATACTATCAAACGCCAAGATTCAATGCCAAAAGCTACACGGGAAATATTAATAATGCTCCGAAAGATCAATTCGTTCAGCACATTTTTGGAGGCAGTGTTGGTGGCCCGATTATTAAAGACAAATTTTTCTATTTTGCCAACTTGCAGATGTTGCGTGCTTATGACACAGCGTTAGTGACACGCACTGTATATACGCAAACTGCTCGCGCGGGCCTATTTCGTTATGTTGTCGGTAGGGCGAACGCTCCTGCTGGCACCGCTACGGCAGCGGTTGATGCGAGCGGCAATTCGATCTTACCTCCCTGTAGCGCAACGGTTACGACCCTTTGCACCAATAGTTATAATATTGCTTCAAATCCTTCTGGCATTACGCCTGATTCAACTTTGCTCGCGGCGATTAACGCCCAGCCCTTACCAAACAATTTTGCGGCTGGTGATGGATTGAATACCGCAGGATTTAACTTTGCGTCTCCGCAACACGAAAAGCAGTACGATTTTGTCTCGAAATTTGACTATAAGTTGAACGACAGGAATTTGATTTATGTTAGATATGCGCAAGGCGAGCAAAATAGTATTGGCGATTCAGCTAATGGTGGTCGTCCGATTTTTCCCAATTCACCAAATTTGGTGAATACCTATCGTGATCCGAAAAATCTGGCGATTAATTATCGCTGGAATCCAACGCCACGATTTATCAACGAATTTATTTTGGGCTTAAATAAATTTGCTTTCAGCTTCGATACTGAAAAACCAGACCCCAGCATTCCTTATACTTTTCTTGATATTGCCACGCCGAATACAAATTTCGTCCGCAATGCGCGTCGTTTGCAAACCTGGCAATATGTTGACAATGTAACCTTTGATTATTCACCGCATGTGATCAAAGCAGGCGTCAATTTCCGTTTTGGTCGTCAGATTGACGATAGATCATCAGTTGCAGGTGTTGGTCTTGAGCCTGCGGTAAGCTTTAGCGGCGCGGCAGGCTATACAGCATTTGCTTTGCCCGCATCTGGGGCTACCAGCATTAACGCAACTGATTTAACTCGCTTGCAAAATGCGATCAACAATATGCTTGGACGCGTTGGGACGGTTACCCAAGCATTTGTTTCTGACCCGAATAATCCCAGCGCTTTTGCGCCGCTTGGAACCAGATGGAATTTTACAGCGAAGTATCCTGAGTTGGATTTTTATGCACAAGATAACTGGAGAGTCAGACCAAATCTGGTCTTAGACCTTGGCCTGAGATGGGAAGCGAAATTGAATCCGAGCTCAGATGGCAGACCTATTTTGGTTCCCAATCAACCCTTCACATTGGGAGCGGCTGCAACCAATAACCTGAAATGGGCGGCAGGTGATTTATTTAAGAATGATCTTAAAAAAGTCTTGCCTTCAGTTGGCTTTGCGTGGGATCCATTCAAATCGGGAAAAACATCTATTCGCGGCAATTATCGGATTGCTTCTGATCGTATAGCGACGCAATTGTTTGCGGCTTCAATTTATCAAAATATTCCGGGCAACGCTTTGGGAGCTTCAAACACGACTTTCGGACAAGGCGGTGGGCTTTTCCGTAATGTGGCTCCGGTCATCGCCGCTTTGACACCTTCGTCAACACCGGATGCATTGCGCCAACCTGCTGCTTTTGGTACGGGCTCAATCAACGTCATTGATCCTGCCTTACAGTTTCCGCAAATTCATTCCTGGTCGCTGAGTTTCCAACGCGAAGTGTCGAAAAACACGGTCGTTGAAATCAACTATATCGGTAAGCATGGTGTTCATCTGTTGGGTGGTTATAATGCCAATCAGGTGAACATCAATGCCAAAGTGGCAGGGCAGAGCGAAAGCTTCCTGGATGCATTCAATGGCGTGAGAGCCAATGCAACGTACAACAGCCCCTTAATCAACTTGTTGATGTCTGGAAATGCTGCTAATAATGCAGGCACCGCCAGATTCCGCGCGTTGAATACCACCAATATTACGCAAGGTAACGTAGCGGCAGCGGCAGTCGTGGCTTCGCAAAAAACTTGTGTTGCGGCTGACGTAACCGCCGGAATTTGTACGAATGCCCAATTGAATCAACGGCTGTTTGATGCATACGGCTTTAGTTCCCTACTACAATCTTATTCGCAATTTACTGGTGGACTGAATGTTTTTGATAGCAATGATGTTTCCAAGTATCACGGGCTGGAAATCATTTTGAAGCGTCGTGTAAGCGCTGGATTAATGTTCCAACTCGCGTATACCTTGTCGAAGTCAATGGACAATCGTTCGTGGGATCCGTCTTTAAGCACGATTTCGACTGGCTCAGTGCAATCAGCTTCCAGCACGCCATTTAATAACGCAAACCGTAACTTGAATTATGCGTGGTCAGATTTTGATCGTCGCCACGTGTTGCAAGGAACATACGTTTATGAATTGCCGTTTGGGCAGGGACGAATGTTTGCTTCGGGTGCTCCTAAAGCGCTTGACCTGGTAATTGGTGGCTGGCAGCTTTCAGGAACTTTGTTGCTAACTTCGGGACGGCCCTTCACCGTTTATTCGGGCTTGACGACATTCAGTAACGTCGTGAATTCAACCGCCGACTGTGCTGGTTGCACGCGAGATATAGGACAGCTCGTCGTCGAAAGCGGTAGAAATTTCTGGTTTGATGCGACAGCGCGTGCGAAATTTACCGCACCTGCTCCTGGATCAATTGGAAATACTGGCCGCAATTTCTTCCTTGAACCACACTATTTCCAGACCGATGCTTCTTTAAGCAAAAAATTTAGAATTACGGAGAGAATCAATTTTGATTTGCGGGTAGATGCAAGAAATATTAGTAATTCTCCTTCATTTGCTGCACCAACAGCGGTCTTAACATCAACGATTTTTGGTCGTATTAACGACAGTGTGAACAACGCTGCCAGAAGAATTCAATTCTCTGGAAAATTCAATTTCTAATAAAATAGAAAATTCTTTGCAAGGGGATGTCAATCATTTGGCATCCCCTTAATTACAGGAGCTTTTATGTGCCCACATAGATTCGCTAAACTTATATTCAGCTTTGTGCTACTGAGCTCAATGATGCTCGGCACGATAGCGCAAACGAGTACCTCTCGTTTATCTGGAACCGTTACTGATAGTACCAGCGCAGTTGTGCCAGGTGCGAAAGTCATAGCTAAAAATGAAGCGACTGGCGTGACTTATACACAAACAACTACGGACGCTGGCTTGTATTCATTCTCTTCCTTGCCCGTTGGCAGCTACACTGTAACGGTCGAACGAACAGGCTTTAAAACAACGAACAAAACTGGCAATGTGATTGAAGTTGGTACACCGGGTGTAGCAGCTATCGCGCTCGAAGTCGGGCAGGCTAACGAAGTTGTTAACATTGAAGGCGGCTATGAACGCTTGCAGACGAACAACGCTACCATTGGCAACGTCGTCGAACAAAAAGCCATTGAAGCTTTGCCGCTGAATGGCCGTAATCCTCTGACTTTGATTACGCTGGAACCTGGCGTGACGCAACGCTCCTATGGCGGCGCGGGCTCAGGCATTTCCGTTAACGGCTCGCGTGATCGTGCCTTTAATGTGACGATTGATGGCATTGAAGCGAACGAATCTACGGTGCCGAATCCGGTGTCCAATCTTTACCGTATTAACCCTGACAACATTCAGGAATATAAAGTCACGACGAATAATGCGACAGCAGAAGAAGGCCGCAACAGCGGTGCTTCGATTTCGATTGCGACGCGTGGCGGAACCAACGAATATCACGGTACAGTTTGGGAATTTGCCCGTAATACTGCATTCAACGCTAATGATTTCTTTGCTAATGCGAAAGGCACGCCGAAGCCGGAAATTAAATTGCATCAGTATGGTATTGAAGGCGGTGGCCCGATCATAAAAAACAAAACATTCTTTTTTGGCAGTTGGCAGGGACAAAACGTAAAATTCACGCAACCGATTGATCAGACATTCGGTTTTCCGACGATCTATACGCCTTCGGTTTTAGCCGGCAAATATCGTTATTTGAAAGGCGGCGTGAATAGTCCTTCGCTGGTGGATCGCAGAACCGGGGCATTGGCTTCTGGCGTGCGCAATTGTGATCCTGCTATTGCCGCTGACACCAACTGTATTGCCACTTATGATATTTTTGCGAACGATCCGCGCAAGATCGGAATTGATCCAAAGATTGCCCAATTGTTTAATTCTTATCCGAAACCGAATGATTATGCGGTAGGTGATGGGCTAAATACGGCAACGTATGCGTGGAATCCGCCGACACAAAACGAAGGCCCAAACTATGCGATTCGCGTTGACCACACAATCAACGAGAAAAACACGATCTTCGGTCGCTTTCTTTATGCCGACCAAAACACAAAACAAGGTGATCCGCTCAATGGTCGCCCGCAAGTTTTTCCCGGTTTTGCGCCTTTGGGTGAGGTCTATCGTAAATCGCGTAACATTGCACTTGGCTGGCGCTCACAGTTAACCTCAAACATTAACAATGAATTGGTTATCGGCGCGGCACGGTTTTTCTTCCTGTTCACACAGGGCGAAGCCAACCCCGACTTCCCGAATATCGTTCCTTATACCTTCAATAACGCCAGCTTGCCGTACATCAATACGCCGCGCACAGCACGCGGTGTTACGACGCCACAATTGCTGGACAATGTCGGGATTATAAAAGGCGCTCATCAAATTGGCGCGGGCATCAATATCCGTTTCTATCAGCACAACGATCAACGCGGACAACCAGGTGGAATCAACGTCACACCTTCGCTTTCATTCAGTGCAAGCGTGTTGCCGCCCACGATTCCTGCTGGCACAACCACAGGTATCAACGCCACTGATTTAACTCGCTTACGTGGCACAATCAACGATGTGCTTGGCATTCCCGCCCGTTTGCAACAAACTTTTATCGGCGACATCAACAGCGACACGTTTTTGCCATTCGTCAAAGATGGCAAAGTTTCGCTTTTTGACGTCGGCACCCGCATCAAGCAATACAACGCTTATTTGCAGGATGAATGGAAAGTACGGCAAAACTTTACAATCAATTACGGCATTCGTATGGAGTTGAACCGCGCGCCGCGTGAAGCCGCCGGACGCGTCTATATTGCGAACCAGGCAATTAATGGTTCGGAAGGGTTAGTCACATATGGACAAGCCAAAAGCTTTTATCGGTCAACTCACGACTTAGCATTTGGCCCGCGCCTTGGTCTTGCCTGGAGTCCCGGCAAAAGTGGCAAATTCGTGATTCGTACAGGATACGGTATTGCTTATGATCCCGTCTCTTCATTCCAGGTTACAGCCGTGATGGGACGTCCTCCAGGATTGGTCACGACTTGTACAACGACTGTAGGTACCGCACCGACACCTGGTTGTGGCAGCGTGCCAGTGAACACGCGGATTGCCGAAAACTTTCCGTTACAGTTAGCTGCGCCAACTACCAAACCGTCATCGTTTTTTACTTTGCCTGCTACTTTACTCAGCAATGCGCCGCCGGTTGCCGCATTTGATCCAAATTATCAAATGCCAACGGTGCATCAATGGAATCTGAGCATGCAATATGAATTGCCGAAAGGTTTCGTTGCACAGGCTGCGTATATTGGCCGTCGCGGCACACACCTGCAACGTGCGTATGACATCAACCAAATTGATGCAGCGCCAATCCTGAATGATTTCAAAGCAATGCAGGCAAACATAGGAAAAGGTTGTAATGCCGATGGCTTGAACTGCCCAACAGGTGTCACAGGGCAATTAATTTCGATTGTTAATTACCCAACTACCGTTCCAAATAGCCCGAAAGGTGCATTGACACAAGCATTCGTTAATTCAGGTACGACATTGACCGACCTGCAACAAAACGGTGCAGGCAATTTCGCCGGACGTATTGAGCAAACGACGCTCGCATTGAAGTTGCGTCCGAATCAGCAATTCGGAATTATCACGTACATTGATGCGGGCGGTGATTCGTATTACCACGCTGCGCAATTCACGCTGCGCAAGCGGTTTGAAAAAGGCTTGATGTTTGGATTGGCGTATACCTACGGCAAATCAATTGATAACCAATCGGTTGATCCGGTGGGTGCTTCGTCTGGTGGTGGTTTGTCCACGACGAACTCACGTACACCAACCAATGCGCGTAACTGGCGCGGTGAACGGGCACGTTCTGACTTTGACCGCCGACAGGTACTTACCGCGAATGGTGTTTGGGAATTGCCGTTCGGCAAAGGAAAAATGTTTGATGTTCAGAACGGATTTGCGAATGCAATTCTGGGTGGCTGGGGACTAAACAGTATTTACACCTTTATGACAGGCGAGCCGTTCAGTGTGACCAGCGGCGTCAGAACGTCGAATTTCTCGCACGTCTCGCGCGCGGATGTGAAAACTTTTGTTGATGCTAAACTGCAGGACAAGGCTGGTGTTGTCGGCCCGGTCGTATTTGCGGATGCCAGCAATTTTGCGATTCCTGCTCCAGGGTCAGATGGCGCCGGACGCAATATTTTCCAAGCGCCCAGTTATTGGAATGTGGATATCGGAATCAACAAAACGTTCCAACTTACAGAACGCTTCAAACTTGATTTCCGCACGGAAATGTTTAATGCGTTGAATCACACTAATTTTGATAATCCCGTTAGTGCTTCCGTGGGCAGTCCCAGCATTCTCTCGACAGTGTTCGGACAATCCTGCTGTGCGGCAGTGGCTCCGCCAACGACACAAACAATTATCCAGACTGGTGAAGCGTCACGTGTTATTCAGTTTGCTTTAAAGCTGAAATTCTAAGCGGTTGAGCAAGCAGTTTTACTAAGCGGAATGGCGGATAATTTCGCCATTCCGCTTTTTTGTGGGGAATCAGCCGAGCACCTATTATTTTTGTGACTATTGTTACCTTGACACGCTTGGGAAAGATGGTAAATATACTTGCGCACCGGAACCATCGAACGAAAATAAATAAGTCTAAAAAAAGACACGTCCATTAATTCAGAATCACTCAATAAAAACTTACGTGAATGTAGGTAAAATTTCGCCAGAAATTTTCTTCACTCTATGCCTGAAGCTAAAGATTCTACAGTTCCTCTTTTGCAAGGGGAATACCAACTTAATGAGTTTTTTGATGAAATGTTTGCTGCGCCGCAAGAGCCGCGCGCGCATTACCAGACATTGCACGAACGCCTGTCGAAGCTGAATGTCGCGGAATTCAATGCACGCTGCCGCGCCGCCGACATTTCATTTTTGTATCAAGGCATCACCTTCACGGTTTATAACGAATCAGAAGGCATCGAACGCATTTTTCCCTTTGATCTGATTCCGCGCATCATTCCGCAAAGTGAATGGGAAGTGCTGGAAAGAGGCTTAACACAGCGTGTCGTGGCGCTGAACTATTTTTTGTCGGACGTTTACCACGATCAGCGCATCCTCAAAGACAAACGAATTCCGCCCGAACTTGTGTTTGGCGCCAGTAATTTCCGCCGCGAAATGATTGGCATCAATGTACCGCGTAATGTCTATGCCCACATCACCGGATCAGATTTGATTCGTGACAAAGACGGCAACTATTACGTTTTAGAAGATAATTTGCGCTCACCATCGGGTGTAAGCTATATGCTCGAAAATCGGCAGGCGATGAAGCGCTCGTTTCCGCGTTTATTTGACAGCTATGGGGTCGCGCCGATAGATCATTATCCGCAAGAATTATTGGCGATGTTGCGCTCCATTGCGCCGCGCGAAGTTCCCGATCCGAATATCGTGTTATTGACACCGGGAATTTATAACTCCGCCTATTTTGAGCATTCATTTTTGGCGCGGCAAATGGGGATCGAAATTGTCGAAGGCCGCGATTTGGTTTGCCATGACAACCGCGTGTTCACACGTACGACGAATGGCTTGCGCCCGGTGGATGTAATTTATCGGCGCGTTGATGATAATTTTCTGGATCCGCTCGCTTTCAAACAATCCAGTATGCTTGGCGTAGCCGGATTACTTAACGCTTATCGCGCCGGAAATATCGGGCTTGCCAACGCTATTGGAACAGGTGTGGCTGACGACAAAGCTGTGTATGCTTTCGTGCCGGAAATGATTCGTTATTACCTGAATGAAGAGCCGATTTTGCATAACGTGCCGACGTATCTGGCGCTTTACGACAAAGACCGCGATTACATTTTAGCGAATCTCGACAAATTGGTCGTGAAAGCTGTGAATGAAAGTGGAGGTTATGGCATGTTGATTGGAACGCAAGCTAGCAAAAAAGAGCGCGAAGAGTTTGCCGAAAAAATCAGAGCCAATCCCCGCAACTTTATTGCGCAACCAACTATTTCGCTCAGCCGCCACCCGACCTATGTCGAAGGCGAATTGCGTGGCTGCCACGTGGATTTGCGCCCATATATTTTGTATGGGGAAAACGTCAAAATTGTACCGGGCGGGCTAACGCGCGTGGCGTTGCGTTCGGGTTCGTTAGTTGTGAATTCTTCGCAAGGCGGTGGCAGTAAAGATACGTGGGTGTTAGTTGAATAGGTTATGAACTCCATCAACTACGACGGCAAAAAATTTAGATCAGTAGCCAATACGGACAACGGCGAAGTGACTTCGCAAACGATTTTTACTTACCATCAGCAAGGAAATTTAGTTTGGGCAGAATATACAGGCGGGAAAATTTTAGTGGGTCGCCTAATCGGAATTTTGTTGCTGGATGGCAGATTAGAATTGCGCTACCAGCACATCAACGATGCGCAAGAGTTGATGACTGGCATTTGTTTATCTACGCCAGAAATTTTACCGGACGGCCGCGTGCAATTGCGCGAAGCGTGGCAATGGACGTGCGCTGATTTTTCTAATGGCGAATCCATTGTGGAAGAAATACTTTTTTTATAAAGAAAATCAAAGTCTCACTTTTGCCTTTTGATATTTGCCGTTTAATTTACTTACTACCTATGCTTTCAAGAGTTGCCGATTCATTATTTTGGATGTCCCGTTATATCGAACGCGCTGAAGATATGACGCGTTTGCTGGCGGTCAATTTTCATACGTTGCTTGATGCGGGGAAAATTGATGCGCAGCACGAATGGCGTCCGTTAGTTGCGATGACATACGACGAAGAGTTGTTCAAAAAACATTACGACGAATATACCGCAAATAATGTGATTGATTTTCTGTTGTGGAATCAAAGCAATCCTAACGCAGTTGTTTGGTGCATCACAATGGCGCGGGAAAACGCCCGCAGCGTGCGTGAACAAATCAGTAAAGAAATGTGGGAGTTTCTGAATCGCTTGTATTTCAAGGTGCGCGAAGCCGATCACGCGGCAGTTGCGCGTTCGCTGCTGGAATTTTTTGCGCAACTCCGTGACGCGTCACAAGGCTATCAAGGCATCGCAAATGAAACGATGACACACGGCGAAGCTTACCAATTTATCCAGCTTGGCAAGCATTTGGAGCGCGCTGAAAAAACGACGCGCATTCTGGATATCAAGTACGAAGATGTGAGCAATTTGCCTGACGGGTCACCTGATGAAGCCTTGCAATTAATGGCGATGCTGAAATCGTGTAGCGCATTCGAGCCGTTCCGCAAAGAATACGCTTCGCAACTTGCTGCGCCCGTTGTCGTCGAATATCTTTTGCTCAATCGTGAGTTTCCGCGCGCGATAGCTTTTTGTTTACATCGTTGTTTTCAAGCCGTCAATGAACTGTCAGGCACAAATGATGGAGCCAGGATCAGCGCACCGCAGCGCAGCTTTGGGCGACTCGTAGCTGAATTAGAATACACTGATTTACAAGACATTTTGTGGAAGTTGCACTCGTATCTGGATCAAGTTTTGTTGCGGATCAATCAAGCCAATGAAGACATCACGCGCACATATTTTAGCACCCAGGTAATTTTGCCCGAACTGCATCCGCAACAGGCACAGCAACAGCAACAATAGGATGCAGGAGATAGGCTTAGGACTTGCTTCCAGTTTCTTCCCTAAATCCTAAACCCAGAACCTTAAATCCTCTCGTTTTTATGAAACTTCGCATCGAGCACATCACAACTTTTTCTTACGATTCGCCAATCAGCGAGGCTTATACCGAAATGCGTTTAGCGCCGATGGATATTGGCGGTCAGCTTGGCGGGCAACGTCGTACGTTCTTTCAGCTCAGGACTGAGCCAGGTGAAGTCGTGACGCGCTATTTGGATCGATATCAAAACGAAGTGCATTACTTCGACGTTTTGCAATCGCATCAGCAATTGCGCGTAACGGCGATCAGCGAAATCTTAACGACGGATTATTTTACCGATGACGGCGCAGAGCTTTCGCCGTTAGATCAGTTCGATTATTTAATGCACACAGATTATACGCCTGTGCATGAATTGATTCATCAATTGGCAGAAGATAATGTTGTCGTCGGAAATAGAATCGCGACAGCAGCAGCGCTGATGACGGCTGTGCATAATGCGATTCAGTATGAGCGTGGCGCGACAACGGTCAAAACACGCGCAGACGAAGCGTTAATACTTGGCAAAGGTGTTTGTCAGGATTACGCACACGTGATGCTGGCGGCGTGTCGGCTATGCAATTTACCCGCGCGCTATGTCAGTGGATATTTGTTCAGCCCGAATGCGCCTGAAATGGCTTCGCACGCGTGGGTGGATGTTTATGTAGCTGGGCATGGGTGGCGTTCGCTTGATCCGACACACAATTGCCCGCAGGACGGAAAATATGTGCGCATTGCAACAGGCCGCGATTATGCCGACGTTCCTCCGACCAAGGGAATTTACAAAGGCAATGCGAAGGAAAAAATGAAAGTAGATGTAGTAGTGAAAGAAGCTTGAGGAAAGCCGATGAGCGTAAGCAATTGGTACTGTAAAAATAGTTTGAATTGCTTACGCGCGCTCAGCGTTGGGTTAGGTGACAGCGCCACCATCAATCGTAACGACTTCGCCATTCATATAACTGTTTCGATCTGACACCATAAAAGCTGCGAATTCAGCCAACTCTTCGGGATGACCACGCCGCCCTTTTGCGCACCAAAGCTCATGCAACTGCAAAAATTTATCGGGCAAGGCATCTGATAAATCCGTATCAAAAATTCCTGCTGCGATGGCGTTGACAGAAATGCCGAAGGCCGAGGCTTCACGCGAAAGACATTTCGTGAAGCCAATCACGGCTGCTTTGGACGTCGCGTAATGAACGGAGGTTGGCAACGAACGAATTGCGCCGATGCTGCTCATATTCAAAATCATACCAGCGCGCTGCCGGATCATGTATTTATAAACAGGTTTCGTCACATTAAAAATGCCGTTGACATTGGTATTGATGACTTCGTCCCAGGCTTTTTCTGTGGTGGTGGCAAACATATCGCCGCGATTAATGGCTGCGTTATTGACGAGAATATCAATGCGACCAAATTGCTCATGTATTTGTTTCACCATTTTGATCAGACCGGGGCGATCCGTGACAGAGACTTTAAATGACAATCCTTGTCGTCCGAAAGATTGAATTTTGTCTATTGTCGCAGCCGCTCGTTCATCGCTCACGTTATAATTAAAAGCAATGTCTGCGCCCTCGCGCGCGAATACTTCGCAAATAGCGCGTCCGATGCCGCGCGAGCCGCCTGTGATAATTGCTTTTTTACCTTCAAGTAAGCCCATAAGAAAAAATTAGGTTCCTTTAGCCTGTGGCCAGCTTTCAAATTCCTGATAGCCCGCGCCGTGCCAAAGATCAAGTTCTTTAGCGCGCAAAATTGGCACCGGATGCGTGCGATACGTCGTCAGTAATCCTTTGTAGGCACGATTCAAAAATGATTCGTCTGCCGCTTCATAAGCCTGTATCTGCGTAAGAAATTCTTCGTAATCCATTTCTTCATACAATCTGCTTGCGCCGCCTGCCATTTTCATCAAGCTTTGCAAACAAGGCTTTAAATCCTGCACGCACATTAAACCAGCGCGATCACAGGTTAATTCAGCTTTGCGATACCAATCGTATAATGCAAGCGAGAGCGCCTGCCCGATGATCGTGCCGATGCCAAATGTTGCTTGCCCAATAATTTCGACCAATAACGAAATGTTATTTGCCAGCGTTGTATATAAAACGTGGTTGGCTTTGATATGACCAAGTTCATGCCCGATCACATAGAAACACTCTTCATCATCCAATAAATCAATTAAGCCTGTAGTCATTACAACAAAAGGCTTGGTGTGTCCATAGGTGTAAGCATTTGGAACAGGATCAAGCTTCACATAAAATTCCGGTTCTGGCAGATCAAGTACCTTGCAACCCCATCCCATCGCGCGATGCAACCGCCCAAACATTTTCGGCGTGACGCGCACACTGTTCGCAATATTGTCCAAATACAAAATCCGCTCGAAGCTGTATTCCATAATTTTTGAAATCACAGTGTCCAAAATAGGAATTTGTTTGAGAGCTTCAGTGGCGGAAACATCCAATGGATGCTGAAAATCTTTGGCTTCAAGACCAGGGTAAGTACGCAATCGTTTCGTCTTTTTTCGTTCTGTCATGGCTGATTGATAATGGCTTTACATTAAGGAGCATTGACAATGGAAGGGGCAGCAACAGGTAATTCAGGCTGATTGTCGAGCTTGCGCGTGATTTCTGTAACGATGCGACGTGTGGCGTCAGGAATTGCAATGCGCGCAGTTGCCAGACGCATTGCCGCGTGCTCTGCGGGATTGGCTACTAAGCGGCGAATGAAGGGTGCAATGTCAGAGGCACGTTCCAATAAAAGGCCAGCTTTATTTTTCGCAACCAAATTAGCCGTTTGTGATTCCTGCGGCATTGGTGGTGTCGTCACGTCAGCAATAATTGGCAATTTGGATGCAAGTGCTTCAAAGGTTGTCAGCCCGCCTAATTTAGAAACCATCACGTCCGCCGCCCGCATCAATTTTTCCATCCCGTCGGTATAGCCTATGACTTTGATGGGAAACGCTGATTTGCGTGCGAGCTGCGTTATGTCTTGTTGCAGTTGTTCATTGCGTCCAGCGAGGAAAATTGCTTGGGTATTGGAAAGCTGACTGCCATTATCAATCAATTGCGAAAAAATGTGCGGAATGTTGCCGCCGCCTACCCATCCAGCATTTACAAACACTGTGAATTTTTCAGGATCAAGCCCTAATTCAGCGCGTGCAATAGCGCGTTCTTCGTCATTGTCATATTGAAATTTAGGGTGAATGGGAATACCGCAAATTTTAATTTTGGCTGGATCAATGCCGTAATCAATTAACTGTTGTTGCGCTTCTTCTGAGGCGACGAGATATAAGCTCACATCTTCGCACGCCCAACCGCGCCAGAATCCATAACAAGGATCCGTCACAACCGTGACAAGCGGAATTGTTTCCAGCAATCCAAGTTCGCGCATTACACGCGCGAAAAGATGCTGTGTCATCGGATGCACTGAGATAACCACCTGTGGGCAGAAGCGTTCAAATAATTGCCGCAAATACGTGCGACCAAGCCGATAAATTAAATTTGATTCGTTGGGTTTGAAGCGTTCAATTGCCGAATAGTAATATTTCATTAACGGCTGATGGTGACGCAGCAAATAGTTGTAAAAATCCGCCAGCTTTTGCGCTAGAAAATGCGATTCTTCAATCGCGCGCGCAATATTGACCAGGCATCCCGGTGCAGAAAAACGTTTCAATCCATCGGCGATAGCAGCGGCGGCACTTGTGTGTCCTCCGCCTGTAGCCGAAGTGATAATGAGAAATTTTTTAACGCGTTCTTCCATTGCGACCAGTGCTTGATGGAGGCTTGATTAACTTACGTGCGCTTCGACCATTTGTCCGCTTGCTTCGGCTTTATGTGATTTTTTCAACTGGCGCTCCAGTTTTTTAATTTTGATAAGGTGCGAAGGATTAAACGCCAATGATGGGTAATAGCAATTTGACTCGTGAGTACAATGACAATCTGTGCGTGCGTGTTGCCGCCGTGCTTCCATTTCTGGCGAATTCCAGAGCTTCCAGAAATTCCAATCAAAGTCGCGCAGATTGGCAACAGGCGCAAGATTTTCGCAACTGGATACAGTGCCTTCGTCATAGATCACGCCGCCGGTGTTGCCTGCGTGACAGCGCAATTGGGCTTTCTGTGTCATTTCCGTTTTAGCGATGACTTCGTGCATGTGGATGTCAATCGCAGCTTTGAAATAACCGTTTTGTCCAGCGTAATGATTTTTGATCAGCGCTTTGCGCGAATCATCGTCAATCAAAGCCGAAAGCTGACGATAGCGATTCAGGTCAATTTCCAATTCGCTGGGATCATTGGCAGGCGGACGAATGTAATTGACGTTAATTTTGTCTGGCTTTAGGTCGTAGCGCAAAAAATCGTACCATTCAAAAATACGTTCCTGATTGGAATGCATGAAACAAGTACAAGTTTGCACGTCCAATTGCGGATGCTGTTTTTGCATTTCCTTCAACTGACGCGCGGTATCAATCGCTTTGTCCCAACTGCCAACCTTACCGCGAATTTTTTCGTGATCTTCTTTTAATCCATCAATGCCAAGCGCGACTGTCACGTTTAGTTTCGGACATTCGTCCAAAATCCGCGACACGTCCGGCATAATGCGTTTCTGAATGCCGCCGTTTGACATTAGATACACAGATTCAAGCTGATTGTTTTCGTAAAATGCTCGCACAACTTCAGGCAAATCTTTGCGGGTAAACGGTTCGCCACCAGCAATAATCAGCACAGGCAAAGGCCCGCCGAGCGTTTCACTAATGCGGTGCAAATTTTCTGTCGAAAGCTGATTTTTTTTGCGTGCTTTGTCGTTTAATTCTTCGGTGAAAAAGCAATGCACACAGCGCATATCGCAAACAGATGTAATTAAAATATTTAAGACAACCGGAGAAGTAACGCCGCCCGTCAGGACGCGGGCGTAACGCTTAAGTAATTCAAAACTGTAATCCATTTAATTCCTCGTTCAGGCAAGTAACCTATATTAAAAGCCGAAAATCAACTGCTTATTAAGCTTTTTTTACAGGCTAAAGTCAACCAGAATACACGATTAGCGGGAAGATCGTTGGCTTTACAAAAAAAAAATGCTACCCTGCGTTTTGTCTTTAACATTAACTTAGCAGGGGTTAATAAATATAGGGTCAGGTCAAGAGATGAAACGAGTAATAGGGGATACTCAAAAATCTTTCCTGTCGGACAGTCCAAAGGATTTGTCTAAATTGCTCACTCAAACATTTAGACAAGGAGAATTTCAGCAATGGCTAAATGCCCGGCATGTACTAGCAAACGAGTTTACAAAGGATACCGCTTAGCACCTCTGCCGCTACGCTTGGTACGCTTTCATGAGTTTCTTTGCGAAGATTGTAATTTGCAATTTCGTGCGTTTTCCGTTTTCCCACCGAAAACTAGGCGGAGAAAAAACGGTAACAAAAAACATAATAATCACACACAGCCTGACGCTTCGTTAGTTTCCCAAACCGAAGTCCAGGAATTTAAGACTACAGTGGCAAAGACGAATTCAACTCCAATTGAAAAATTAATGGTAGCGCAAGCGCCAGGTTCAGTCGGCGTAAACCAAGTCGTTAGTCCCAAGCCCGTGCCACCGCCAAGTGAACCTACTGCTCCGGCACCTTTACCAAAAAACGCCACACCACAATGGCAAATGTCAGCACAAGAATTGGAAGAAGCTTCCGCGCGACATTCTTCTGGTGACACAAAACGCGCACATCGTTCGCATCAGGTTTGCCCACATTGCGGTGCGACCGACACCGAACGCCGACGCCGTAAACTTTGGGAAAAACTCGCGTTCGTATTCACGACGATTCGTGCTTATAACTGCCGAATTTGTGGCGGGGATTTTTATGCGAAGCGTAAGCCGAAAGCAGAATAATTGCCGCCTGCTTATGGTGCGAGTGTGAACACCATCATCCATTTTCCATACACCAAAACACCTTTACGGGTTTCGTCTGCCAGACGCGGAAAAATCAGGGTAACCTCGTAAGCCTCTCCTGCTTTTAACTTAATCATTCCACTTTCCGGCACATTGCCAATCGTTGGTTTGCGATCTTGCATGCGATATTCACGGCAATTTTCATCACGAATATAAGAGCGCGATGTTTCGTGAATCATCCAGCGCCCGCGACTCATAGCATATTGCGGCAAGTAAAAATCTGCCGCATCCGTTGTCGCGTACGCCACAATCGTTGCTGTAGTTTTATCTACTTCGTTGCGAATTGAGGTGAGCGCTAAATGCACCTTACTTTGTGGATTAGCTTCAAGTTCGGGCATACAGTCGCGAAATTTGGCTTGTTTTTCGGCAGTAATTTGTTGCCATTCGGCGGCAGTGAATCGCTCAGGGCGATGGCACGCGGTGAGAATTAGTAATGTAAAAATAACCAGAGATTTTTTTACTGAATCGCTTAGTTTTTTTTGCATTTGTTCCTTACCTCGCACGCACGTACGGGCGCGCTTGCACAATGTAAATTTGTTTGCCGACAGTGACCCATTCAATATCTTGTTCGCGTCCGCCCATCGCGCGTTTGATTTGCTGCGCAGCACGCGCCAGCCGTTTGACCAAATCATCTGACAGCACCGCGCGTTGTGTTTCGATTTTGATTTCCTTGACGCCGCCTTGCGCATCAAATTTTAGCATCGTGTCATCATCCGAACGCGTTAGAACTTTGATGGATTCGCCGTGCGGATGCGTAGGGAAACGATAAATCAATTGTTCAGCGACGCGTTTGCCTTCGACCACGCGAATGCCAAGGCCGCGTTTAGCATTAATATAAATCGCATTTTTATCTTCCTGGTCGAACGGATTGGTCGTAACCATTACGCCTGCGGCTTCGGCGTTGATGCCTTCTTGCACCAGCACGGAAGGATACACCGCCGAATGATTAATACCTGCGCTTTCCCGCGCTTCATATGCCTCATAATTCCATAGTGAAGCCCAAACGGTTTTGATTGCTTCTTCGAGTGCCGCCACACTTTTTACATTTGGCACGCTGGTATAAAGCCCTGCGCCGCTGAAATTCGGTAAATCTTCAGAATTCGTCGAGCTGCGCGCGAAAACGCCTTTTTGCTCCAAGTTGCCAAACATCGCACGCGTTTTAGTGTGAAGTAATTGCTTGAATTTCTCGTTGAGTTGGGCGCGCTGAATATCGGCGCGCAAAGCGGCTAAGCGCCGTTTCCGATATGCAGGATCGTGATTAAAACGATCATTGCCAAGCAGTGTCACAATTGCTTCATCCAATTTGTTGTTGTGCAAAAATTCTTCGTAAAAATAAAACGGAACGCTAAAACCGTTCGGCACAATTACGTCCGCAATTTTTTTGTTGCGCACGGCCTGCATCACTTCGCCTAAATTCGCAGCTTTGGAGCCAAATCGCAGCGCATCTTTTTTGTGTTGTTGTGTGAGTCCTGTTAGCAGCTTGTAATCCAAATCTGTCGGTGGTGTCAGCAGATCCGAAGTTTCCGCCAGTTTTTTTCCAGCTTCGCCAGTTTCCTTTAAATTTGCCGCACGCAATTCAACTCCATCTTCGCGCGTTTCGTAATAAACAAATTTGCCAATGAGCGGTTTATAAATTTCGACCGCATTTTTGATATAAGAATTCGGAATTCCCCAACCCGCCGCCAGTAAATTTATGTGCGCGAGCGGCGTTGAGAAATTTGTTGTGATTACGCCCGAAATTGGCGTGAGTGACAATGGCGATTCTTTGAAAATTACGATTTCATTACGGTCAAGAATCGTGTCATCCGTGAGGCGATCAATGACGCGCAAAAGCCCTACGTTGCGTGCCTGATGCAATGGAACATAAACGCGCGTTTCGCCAATTTCTGCGGTGCGCAACATTGGAACAGGATCAGAAAGCTTGGCTAATTGCTCAGCGATTTCTGTTTGGCGCGATGAATTTGGTTTGAAATAGATCGGCGCGAAAAATGTAGCTTTCAATTTAGCATAAGTCGCCTGAATAATTTCTGCCGTAGCTAAATCACCTTCCCAGAATTCAAAGGTAAATTTTTCAGCTTTTGCCTGATACGCGATTGTGCCAAGCACGAAGCGACGGTTGGCTTCGAGATAATTATGCTTGAAAAATTCCTGTCCACGTTCGAGCGAAAGATAATTCGCATTAATAAATTCTTTGTGGAATGAATAGCGCCGCGAATTCACGTAATACATTTTGCCATTATTTTTATCAGCGCGATCCAGCACAAACATTAAATGTGGCAGCGCATAAAAACGGCCTTGATAATAGGTGCGCGCTAATTCATCAAAGGCGGCGCGCGTCGTCAATATTTCGCGGGCAGCGATGCCTTTAATGGCAGGCGCTGGCTTTTGCTTAGCGCGCGGCTGCGCTATCGTGGCTGACTGTGCAACCGAGAGTAACGCGAGTAAGAAAAAAACTGTAAAACTTGGCGAATAAATTTTCATGACGAAATTGGAGAAAAAATTACGTGCCAGTTTACGCCGACTGGGCGTTGAGAAGCGCGATAACTTGTTGCTGGCTGTGTCTGGCGGAACTGATTCTACCGCATTATGGGATGCACTGGCACGTTGGTCGGGAAATTTATCAGTGGTTCATTTAAATCATCAGTTACGCGGCGCAGAGTCAGACGCTGACGAAAATTTTGTCCGCGCGATGGCCGTGCGTCTGGAAACGCCAGTTTTTATTGCCAGTGCAGATATTGCCGCGCGCGCAAAGCAAACCAAAAAAAATCTGGAAGCAACAGCACGGCAAGCGCGCTATGAATTTTTACTGCATACGGCGCACGAATGCGAAACTAAATTTATTCTCACCGCGCATACGCAAGATGACCAAGCCGAAACAATTTTGATGCGACTATTGCGCGGCACAGGCGCAGCCGGATTACAGGGGATTCATGCCAAAATGAAATTGTCCGAAAACGTAGCATTGGTACGGCCTTTGCTCCACATCACGCGCGCTGAAGTGTTGGCGCATTGTCAGCATTACGCGCTGGATTTTCGCGCGGATAGTTCCAATGATTCCATAGATTTCATGCGCAATCGTGTGCGACACGAAGTTTTACCGCTCCTGAGAACATTCAATCCAGGTTTTGCCGCGACGCTGGTGCGCACCGCAGCGCAAATCAGTGAGGACGAGGATTTTTGGCAGGCACAAGCGCAGGAAATCCTTACGTCGTTAGTGGAAGGTGCAACGCTTAACTTTTTGCCATTGCTGTCACTTCACACGACTTTGCGGCGACGCGTGTTGCGTTTATGGATTCAACAGGCGCGTGGTGATTTGCGCCGGATTGGCGCTTCGCATTTGAGCGCAGTGGAATCTTTATTAATGCATGGTGAGGGGGGCAGCTATGTTGAATTGCCAGGTGGATGGCAGGTGCAACGGTGTGGGAAAACGCTAAAGCTGCAACCAAAGTGAAAAAATCAGCGTCTTAAAAAATGTGATGGCAGCGGTGTGAAATTATTGATAATCTGTGTGTTTGTTGTGGTTTTTGTCACGTTTGATAGACAGGCGTGAATTTGGTGAGCGGAAAGTATAAAAATACGCTATTATGTGGGCAGGTTTTTAGACGGAGGTATCTGACTTGAATTCGACGATAAAACAAGTGCTTGTTTGGGTGCTCATGATTGTGAGTGCCGTCACCATTTATGTTTTCCTGCATGGCACAGGAAACAATCCCAAAGAGATTTCCTATTTGCAATTGATGCAAAAAATTAGCAATAAGGAAGTCCAAAAAGTGGTGATTAAACCGGGGGAAGTGACGGGCGAATTTAGTACGCGCGAGAAATTTACCAGCAAAATTACTGGCGATGCGGTTGCTGCGAAATTGTCCGAAGAATTAGTCAAAAATAATATTGATTTCAGTTTTGACTCACAATCTGCCAGCGGGTTGTGGGCTTCAATCTTGTTATCTTGGGCTCCAATTCTGTTGATTGCGGCATTCTGGATTTTTATGCTGCGGCAAATGCAATCGGGCGGCAACAAAGCGTTATCGTTTGGTAAGAGCCGCGCGAAATTGCTTTCCAACCAACAAAAACGCGTGACGTTCAAAGATGTCGCAGGCGTGGAAGAAGCCAAAGAAGAATTACAAGAAATCATCGAATTTTTGAAAGAACCGCAAAAATTCCAAAAACTGGGCGGACGTATTCCCAAAGGCGTTTTAATGATGGGGCCTCCAGGCACGGGCAAAACGTTACTCGCGCGCGCTATCGCAGGCGAAGCGAATGTTCCGTTCTTTTCAATTTCCGGTTCTGATTTCGTGGAGATGTTCGTCGGCGTAGGCGCAAGTCGCGTGCGCGATTTGTTTGAGCAAGGTAAGAAAAATGCGCCTTGCATTATCTTCATTGACGAAATTGATGCGGTCGGTCGTCATCGTGGAGCAGGCTTAGGCGGCGGCCACGATGAGCGGGAACAAACGCTCAACCAATTGCTCGTCGAAATGGATGGTTTTGAATCAAATGATGGCGTGATTTTGGTTGCATCCACGAACCGCCCTGACGTTCTTGATCCGGCGCTACTTCGTCCCGGACGCTTTGACCGCCGTGTGGTAGTCAATCGTCCTGATGTGAAAGGCCGTGAAGGAATTCTCGCCGTGCATACACGCAAGATTCCGCTTGGCGAAGACGTAGACGTTTCCGTGATCGCGCGTGGCACACCCGGTTTCACCGGTGCTGATTTGGCAAATCTTGTGAACGAAGCTGCGCTCAACGCGGCACGTTACAACAAGAAAGCCGTAGCGATGTTAGATTTTGAATGGGCGAAAGATAAAGTCCTGATGGGATCAGAACGCAAATCAGCAGTGATGTCCGAAGATGAAAAGAAAACTACGGCATATCACGAAGCTGGTCATACGGTCATTGGAATGAAAGTTCCGAATGCCGATCCGGTGCATAAAGTCACGATCATTCCGCGCGGAATGGCCCTTGGCTTAACGCAACAATTGCCGGAAGGTGATCGCTACACGCACTCTTCAGAATATATCGAAGGTTCAATTGCGATTCTGATGGGGGGACGTTTGGCCGAAGAAATTTTCCTCGGTAAGATTACGACCGGAGCTTCCAATGACATCGAACGCGCTACTGAAATGGCACGCAAGATGGTCTGCGAATTCGGTATGTCGAGCCTTGGCCCATTAACCTTCGGCAAAAAAGAAGAGCAAATTTTCTTGGGTCGTGAAATCGCTCAGCATCAGGATTACAGCGAAGATACCGCGATCAAAATTGATCAGGAGGTCAAACGCATCGTGATGGATCAGTACGAACGCGCCCGCCAGATTATGCTGGAAAACCGCGAAATTACTGAGAAGATGGCGCTGGCGCTGCTTGAAAAAGAAACGCTTGATGCCTTACAGATTCGCCGTATTGTGGCGGGTTTGCCGTTGGATGACGGTCCATCAGCGCCAACGATAACTCCCGACAGTGGCGGCAAATCTTCGGATCGGGAAACCGTGCTGAAGCCAATTTTACCGCCGATTACAGGTGGCAATCCGGCTACAGCGTAAGATATAGTGAGTAGCAAATAAGAATGCGGCGATTGAGATTATACTCAGTCGCCGCTTTTGTTTTGTACCAGCAATTTTTCATCTATAATCGCGCGCTATGAAAACAACAGTTGGATTGATTCAAATGACCTGCACGCCAAGCCCGCAGGAAAATGTGGCAAAGTGCCTCGCCAAAATCGAAGAGGCCGCGAGCAAAGGCGCAAAAATAATCTGCACGCAGGAATTGTTTACGTCGCTTTATTTTTGCCAAACCGAAAATCACGATCACTTCAAGCTGGCGGAGCCAATTCCTGGCCCTACGACCGAAGCGCTATGTGCGCTGGCGAAAAAACTCGAAGTCGTGATCGTCGGTTCGCTATTTGAAAAACGCGCGGAAGGTTTGTATCACAACACGGCTGTGATTATTGACGCGGATGGAACATTACTTGGCAAGTATCGCAAGATGCACATTCCCGATGATCCGCTGTTTTACGAGAAATTTTATTTCACGCCAGGCGATTTGGGATTCAGGGCGTGGGAAACGCGCTACGGCAAAATCGGCGTGTTGATTTGCTGGGATCAGTGGTATCCCGAAGGCGCACGTCTAACCGCACTGAGCGGCGCACAAATTTTATTTTATCCAACCGCGATTGGCTGGCAGCCTGACGAATTTGAAGAATATGGCGAGAGGCAACACGCTTCGTGGGAAACGATTCAGCGCAGCCACGCGATTGCGAACGGTGTTTACGTCGCCGCCATCAATCGCGTAGGCCATGAACAAACGCCAAGCGAACATCCCGGCAAAGGAATTCAGTTTTGGGGACAAAGTTTTCTGGCTGATCCTTCCGGGCAAATTGTGACGAAAGGCGATATTCACCAAGAAGAAGTCCTCATTGCCGAAGTTGATTTCAATAAACTTGACGTACAACGCACGCACTGGCCGTTTTTGCGTGATCGCCGCATTGATGCGTATGGCGAAATTACGAAACGATATATTGACTGAAAAATCAAAAGGCAAAAGGCAAATATCAAAAATTAAAGTAAATTTGAAAGGCTGCGCCGCTTTGATAAAAAGAATAACTGCCGCCCTTTTGATATTTGCCTTTTGATATTCTCTGAAAATAATGACTGAATCCAAACAAACACCTGCCGCGCTAGGCTACGCGATGCCAGCCGAATGGGAACCGCACGAAGCGACGTGGCTTTCGTGGCCGCACAAAGAGGCAAGTTGGCCGGGCGCGTTTGAGCCTGTGCCTGCGATCTTCGCACAAATCGTCAAATATCTCACGCCGTACGAACTCGTACGCATTAACGTCGCCGACGAAGATTTTGCCGAACGCGTTCGCGTTGAATTGCGCAAGGTGGATGTGAATCTCAGTCGCGTAACTTTTCATTTCAATCCAACAAATGATGCGTGGTGTCGGGATCATGGGCCGATTTATGTAACGCGCACAACAAACGGCAAACGCGAACGCGCGATTAACGATTGGGGCTATAACGCGTGGGGCAATAAATATCCGCCATACGATTTAGATGACATCGTGCCTACGCGCATCGCCCGCGAATTCAACGAAATATTGTTTACCCCCGACATCGTGATGGAAGGCGGTTCACTTGATGTAAACGGCAAAGGAACGTTGCTGACAACCGAAGCGTGTTTGCTGAATCCCAATCGCAATTCGCATCTGAACAAATCGCAGATTGAGCAATACCTCCGCGATTATTTGGGCGTGACAAATATTTTATGGCTCGGCGATGGCATTCTTGGTGACGATACTGATGGTCACGTAGACGACCTCACGCGCTTCGTTACTGCTGATACAATTGTGACCGTAGTTGAAGATGATCCGGCGGATAATAATTATCAACCGCTCAAGGAAAATTACGAACGATTGCAAACGATGCGCGATCAAGATGGCAGGCCATTTCGCATTGTTACAATGCCAATGCCAGGCGAGCGTTACATTGACGATCAACGTTTGCCGATGAGCTACGCCAATTTTTACATTGCGAACGAAACAGTTTTATTGCCGACGTATCGCCACGCGAATGACGCAAAAGCGCTGACGATTTTGCAAGAGCTTTTCCCGACGCGCAAAGTCGTTGACATTGATTGTACAGATTTGATTTGGGGCTTAGGCTCCATTCATTGCGTCACACAACAACAACCCGCAGTATAAAGTTAGTACCGCCTGCGTAAGCGGGCGGACAGGTGCATTGAGATGAGTTCTGATTATATTGTCCCGACCCTTTCCACGCGCACACATGAACCAAAAACAGGCCTTGGGCGTTGGCTTTTCAGTGGTGGCGATCTGGCCGCACATCACAGCGAACATAAAACGCATCCCTGGTATTCAGTACTTTGGCTCACGGGTGTGGATTATTTTTCTACGCTTGGTTATCAACCTGGCATTGCTTTAATCGCCGCCGGAGCGATTTCGCCAATGGCTACGATTTTGCTGATCATTGTGACGTTGTTGTGTGCGCTGCCTGTGTATTCGCAAGTTGCTTCGCGTTCGTATGCCGGACAAGGCTCCATCGCAATGCTCGAAAATTTGCTCAAAGGTTGGTGGAGCAAAATTTTTGTGTTGGTGTTGATTGGATTTGCCGCAACAGATTTTGTCATCACGATGACCTTATCAGCGGCGGATGCAGCGCAACACGCGATTGAAAATCCATTGCTGCATCATTATCTCGAAGGCCATCAGATTACGATCACAATTGGTTTGCTGGCTTTGCTTGCGGTTGTTTTTATCAAAGGCTTTGCCGAAGCATTAGGCGTCGCCGCCGCAATTGCTATCCCATATTTATTGCTCAATGTCGTAGTGTTAATCCGTTGTCTCAGCGAAATTTTTTCGCATCCGACTTTGCTTGCAGATTGGCAAAGCGCGGTCTGGGCGCATCCGAAAGTGAGTGGCAGCTTGCCTGCGTTATTAGCTTTGACTGCATTCACGTTTCCCAAACTTGCACTGGGATTGAGCGGATTTGAAACAGGTGTTTCGGTAATGCCCTTGGTTGCCAATGGCAAAGATAAAAACGAACATGAAGGCGATGGTGGCGACGCGCATCATCTGCCAGCGAGCAGAATTAAAAATACACGCAAGCTATTGGCGGCGGCGGCATTGATTATGAGTGTGTTGTTGATTGCTTCGAGCTTTGTGACTTCGCTCTTGGTAAAAGAACAAGATTATCGCGAAGGCGGCAAAGCATCCGGTCGCGCGATTGCATTTTTGGCGCACGAATATTTAGGCCACGCATTCGGGTCAGTTTATGATTTTTCTACGATTTTAATTTTGTGGTTTGCAGGCGCGTCCGCGATGGCAGGCTTGCTAAATTTGATCCCGCGTTATTTGCCGCGCTTTGGCATGGCTCCGCGCTGGACGGCGTATCGTCGCCCATTAGTGTTGGTGTTGTTTTTTATCAGTGTAATCGTCACGATTATTTTCAAGGCCAACGTTGAGGCGCAAGGCGGAGCGTATGCGACAGGCGTGCTGGCCTTAATGTTGTCGGCTGCGATTGCGGTGGCAATTGCTTTACGCCGCAAACCTGAAGACTGCTTGCCGAATCACGAACGCTCAATTTTGAAGAGCAATTATTTCTGGCTCGTCGCTGCCGTGTTCGCATTCACTTTTGTAGACAACATTATCGAACGTCACGACGGTATCATTATTTCGGCGGTTTTTATTTTGGTGGTACTGATTATCAGTGCGATTAGCCGTTATCAGCGCGCCACGGAATTGCGCGTTGCCGCCTTTCATTTTGTAAATGATTCTTCTAAAGAAATTTGGAAGCAAATCATCAATAAAAAGGTCAATCTTGTGCCGTTGCGTACCTCTTCGCCGGAGCATCGCGCTGCCAAAGAAAAAGAAATTCGCAAGCATTACAACGTGCAAGGCCCGATGGCGTTTGTGCATGTGTCATTGCTCGACAATCGCAGCGAATTTGTCGCCCCCCTGACGATGCGCGTGTTTCGTGAAAATGATGATTTCGTAATCGAAGTCAGCGGCGCGATTGCGATTGCGAACACGATTGCTTACATCAGTGAATTAATTGATCCAATCAGTATTTTCGTAGGGCTAACACGTTTGAGTCTGATGTCCCAATCCGTCAAATATTTGATCTTTGGCGAAGGCGAAACCGGCATGATGATTTACAAAATCCTACTGCGATATTGGGATTGGACGCCAGAAGATGATGTCCGCCCGATGATCTTTTTGATGAGTGAATAATGAGGACAGCACCACATGTGGTAGCGGGTGGTAATAAAAACTATGCCTCTTACCGAATTCATTCGCCGCATGCCAAAGGTGGAATTGCACGTTCACCTTGAAGGCTCGATTCAACCAGAAACCTTGTTAATGCTGGCGCGGCGCAATCGCGTGCAGCTTCCCGCCAATGACATAGCTGGTTTGCGCAAATGGTATACATTCACAAATTTTGCACACTTCATCGAAATTTATCTCGCCATTTCTTCCTGCATTTGTGCGCCCGACGACATCGAATTAATCGCGCGCGATTTTTTGCGTGGACAAGCGGAACAACAAATCCGCTACAGCGAAGTCACATACACGCCATACACGCATTTCAGCCTTAACAAAAAAATCCCATTTGCCGATCAATTTGCCGCCCTGAGTCGTGCGCGTGATTGGGCTGCGCGTGAGCTTGGCGTAGGCGTGAGCTGGGTGTTGGATATTTCGCGCAACGTGCGCCCCATCGAACACGGCGTCACGGTTGCGGATTGGGCGATCAGCGGCATGAACAATGGCGTAGCGGCGCTCGGACTTGGTGGCCCCGAAGCCGATTATCCGCCCGAATTATTTCAAGCTGCTTTCGATCACGCACACCAAAATAATTTGCCCAGCGTCCCGCATGCAGGCGAAACAAGTGGAGCTGACAGCATTTGGGGCTCGCTCAAAAATTTACATGCTGTCCGCCTCGGTCACGGCGTGCGTTGTTTAGAAGATGAAAATCTGATTGCTTATTTGTGCGAACATCAAATTCCCCTCGAAGTCTGCCCCTCCAGCAACATCTGCCTTGGCGTCGCGCCTTCGCTTGCTACGCATCCTTTACCCAAACTCCTCGCCGCTGGTCTGAATGTCACAATTAATTCTGACGATCCACCGATGTTCAATACGACATTGACGAATGAATATTTGCAGATCGCCGCAACGTTTGGCTTTGACGTCACGGCGATTGAGCAATTTGTTTTGAATGCGGTGAATGCTGCACTGTTGCCAGAAGCAGAACGCGAAAAAATGGCAAATGAATTTCGCGTTGAATTTACGCAGCTACGTGAAGAGTTAAATTTACAGTAATGCGACCAGCGACGGTTGCGAGGAAAATGATTTCGTCTTGTTCACAGCCGTGGCTGGTCGTGTTACTTTATTTGTCTTCAGGCTTAATAAATTCTACCGCAATTGGTTCGCCATCATATTTGGCTTTTGCGTCAGTGTTGGTGCGATAAACGATGCGCACGAGCTTGGCTGGGTTGAAGACTTCACAAGTGATGGATTCGCTAACGCCTTGTGTGAAAGTAATGAATTCCAATCGGTCAGGCGTTGAAGTATGAAACACTTTCTTTTCGTTGCCCACTGTCACATACAACGTAGTCCCTTTGGCTGAGCAATCCATTTTGGTCAACATTCCTTTTACCTGTTCGCCTTCAGTACGGCGGCGCAATGTTGGCCGGAGTGGGGCAAGCGTTAAATCTGTGTTGGTGTCTGTTGTGGTATTTGCAGGCGCCCCATTTGCGGCGGCTTGGCGTTGGTTTTCGTATGCTTCTCGCTCCGCTTTATATTTTGCCAGGCTGTCAGCAACGCGTTGAATCACCTCAAGCTGTAATTGCGCATTCTGTTTCATATTGGGATCAGACGAATTCCGTGCAATCGGTTGGAGCAATTTTTTTGCTTCGTCATATTTTTCCTGTCGCATATAAATTTGCGCTAATTGCAGCGACAGATTTTGTTCGCCCGGCGCGTCTTGCATGGCGCGTTTAAGCATGCCTACAGTTTCATCTAATTGCTCGCCTGTCACCATGTTGATAAAAGCAAGCAGCGAATACGAATGTGCAAAAGACGGCTTGATCGCAATTGCCCGCTGTAAATTTGAGCGGATGAGCGCCGCTTTTTGCTTGTCGAATTCGTTAGTAATGATTTGCATCCCGCCTGTGTTTGAGCCTTGTCGCATTAAGGCTTGCGCGTAGTAATAGTAAATCAAATGGTTCTTTCCAGCCTTGTCATAGGCAACAGCTTTTTCCAAATATTTTTGTGCTTCTTCAAAATTACCTGTGTAGGTGCGAATCAGTCCTAGCGACGCCTGAGCTGGAGCGAAATTCGGGTCAATTTGAATTGCTGTTTGCAAATACTTTTCGGCATCGGTGCGACGCTGATGTGCCAACAAATCTCCGAGATAAAAATTAGCTTCCGCTTCACCAATTTCTTCTGTAGTCATGTCCTCATCAAAAGTCAGTTTTGTTTTTGAGGTGTATCGCAAGACTGGGTAAGTGCTGCGACCAATATAATTTTTCAACTCTTTTTCCATGCCTGCAAAATCAATTTGAAACGCTTGATTGAAGCATTCTTCAATGGGCGCTCCGGTGTTAAGTAACTCAACGAACTTGATAAATTGCGGTTGCCGCTGACCGTTGTTGCCTAACAAAAGATAATGCACCAGCGCCCACGATTGCGCATAAAATATACCTTTTTTATCGCGCTCGTTATATTCCGCCGACATATGATTGACTGCAAAAAGTTGTGGCAACGGCAATAATTTACTATCACGCAAACGGAAAATATGATTGCTGATCGGCGCGCCCAATTGCACATGTGTGTCTTTGTCAGAGACATCGAACATGCTGTAAAACTCCGCCACCCCTTCATTGAACCACACAGGCAAATTGGCAGATGTATTATTGGTTAGTGAATGTACGAATTCGTGAAAGATCGTAGAGTATGGATTCGCCTCGCCAAAGTCCGAAGTCAGCGTGATGTAATTGATGTCCTGACCGGGCTGAAAATACCCACCCACTTCACTGATTTTTCCATTGCGGACAGGCATAAATGGCAGGTAGGAATTTTTGTTTTTGAAAACGATGACTGTGATAGGGACTGCTGAATCCACGCTAACTTTGGGGAATAATTGCGAGAAAACACTGCGAAATTGTTCTAACTTCGTACCCACCGTGCGAATGTCGCGTTCGCTGGCATTCCCAGTAAGCGTGAAATGTTTGGATTGAATTTTTATCCATTTATCTTTGGCTGAGATCGGCAGCGAACACAGTAATGCGGCAAGCAAGAGCGCAAAAGAAACCCGTTTCATAGCATCATCTCCATAGTCAGGTTAAAGGAAAAAATCGGTCTAATGGCTTTGCGCAATATAGGCAATCGCCGACATTGAGTCAATGTGGAATACTCTGTTTCTGTGCGGAGGCACGACACGCTGGACAAGTTTCGCCAATCGCAATATCTTCAAGTATTATGAATATCAATTGGAAAGTCGCCACAAATGAGCCGCCCGTGATTTTTTATCACACGACAAAATGGGACAGCCTCAAACTTGTGCATTGGCAAGTGCGCGAAGGGCAACTCGCCGAAACGATTTTTGACCATCACGAAATTAGTTTGCCAATCCAAGGCAATTTCACCACGACGCGCCACACCGCAACTGGCAATCAACGCATTCAACATCGCGCGCCGGGAAATATGTGTTTGGTTCCTTCAGGGCAACCAGTTTCGATTGATTGGACAGATCGCGCCGAATGTCTGACGCTGGCGATTGAACCAACTTTGATAACACGCGTAGCACCTGAACTCACGCATTCGCATCAACTCGAATTGAAAGAAGTCTACGACAAAAACGATCCGTTGATTTGGCAAATTGGTTTAGCGTTATTGCGCGAATCGCAAGCCGCCGCATCTTTCGGCAGCCTATACGCTGAATCCCTCACACAAAGCCTCGCGTTTCATTTGTTTCGGCATTACACCGTGCAAGGCGAGCGCGGCGGCTTTAATAATTTGGGCGGATTGACAGGGCGCAAATTGCGACTTGCCACAGAATTCATCAACGAAAATTTATCCGATGATTTGACGCTAACAGAAATTGCCAAGGTTGTAGACCTAAGCCCTTATCATTTTGCGCGCGCTTTCAAACGGACTACGGGACTGACGCCGCAACAATATTTGACACAGCGCCGTGTCACTCGCGCCAAAGAATTATTAGCGCAACAACATCTGCCATTGGTTGAAATCAGCGCGCAGGTCGGCTTTAAAAATCAAAGCCACTTTACGACCTTCTTCCGTCGCTACACCACAATGACGCCAAAAGTCTGGCGCAATATACACTTCGCCTAAACCAAACATTGAACAAGCAAACTGGGGAGATTTGTTCGATATGCAAAGTCAGGGAAAAACGAAATACGATGTAATCACAGGAACTCGGTTAGATAAATTCAACGAAGAAATAAACGAACGCCTCTCGCAAGGCTGGATTTTACAAGGCGGCGTAAACGTGACTGCTGTAGTCAGCCCGCACGATCACGACAGAGTGATGTACACGTATGTGCAGGCGATGGTTCGCACTATGGAATCAGATGAGCAAAAATAACATACTCTAAATCTGAAGCCTAGAAAGCTTGAACGTTATTCGATAAGCGAATATGATGATTTTTCAGCTAAGAAATAAGCCTTTTCATTCTGTTTAGCTAAGCTAAGTCAAATTATTGTTGCCTGCACGCGTAGTGTTAGGCGTTGTACATCAAAAATAAGTTTTATAACGATAGTATTGATTGGCAAAGGAGCAAGATATGTTAGCAATCATTCACATGTGCTTATTATTTTTACTGCAAGCGATACCTTCGGCTTCTGCTCCTATGTCTGCCTATGATTTAGAACGGGGAAAGGCGAACGCGCTGTATCAAAATGGCAAATATGAAGAGGCTGCACAGGCTTACAAAAAGTTATTGGAGCAAGACCCTAATGCTACTGATATATGGATTCGTCTTGGAACCGCATTATTCAATACTAAAAAAACAGAAGAAGGACTGGCTGTTTACAAAAGATTAGTGGAACTAAAACCGAATGATGCGGAGGCTTATAGCGCCCTTAGCTTTGGCTATTTGTCCCTCAAACGGCTTGACGAAGCGAAGCAAACTGCTGCGCGCGCAATTGAACTAAATCCGAACTATTATTTACCATATGTTTATCTCGGAAATGTTGAATATCAGCGCGGTCAATTTCCCGCAACTATCAATGCTTATAAAAAGGCGATTGAATTGAACCCTCGTAGGGGATCAATTTACATAAGTCTTATGCGCGCCTATTTAGCGAGTAACCAACCAGACGAAATTGAACCTTTACTCTTAAAGGGCGCTACGCTTATTCCTAATGATTATGAAATTAGAGCTACGCTTGCAACCATTTATTTGCGCAAGCAAGATTTTGCACACGCTGCTGAACATCTACGAATAACAGTCAAACTTAAACCAGATGAAGCCCGAGCATGGTTTAACTTGGGAGCGGCTGAAGCATCGTTAAAACAATATGCGGCGGCTTCAGGTGCTTTTGCAACAGGACTAAAACTTCAGCCCTATGATGCACAAGCTTGGTTGATGAAATCTCAAACAGAAATGGCTCAATTACACGCGGAGGCCGCCGTCGCCGATACATCAGAATTTCTAAAGCTTTCAGGTCCATCCGACCGTCATTTTCCCTATGCCCTTTTAACTGCTTGGGTAGGGAATCGAATGCTTAATAAATCTGTAGAAGCGGAAAGCGCGCTATCTGAGATAATAGAGAAAACTGATGACAGTATTTGGGCAGTAGCGATTGCGCGTTACCTAACGCATCAAATCACGCGAGAACAACTTCTACTTAAAGCAGTTGATAATGATAAAAAAACAGAAGTGAATGCTTATATTGGAATTGATTTATTGCTATCAGGACAACAAGCCCAAGCACTGCCTTACTTGAACTGGGTCAAAGAAAACGGAAATAATAAATTTGTCGAATATGGACTTGCCCTCGCATTCTTAAATCGCTGATAGAGAGAACCTGAGTTATACGAGCGCCTGCGAAATGCTGAAGCATTATTCTTATACTACCCCGAAGCTTTTTATCCCGCATACCTGATATAAGCCGTATATTTACAATGGAAGTTGTGGCGGAGAGCGAGGGATTCGAACCCCCATGCCCTTTCGGACGCCAGTTTTCAAGACTGGTGCAATAGCCATTCTGCCAGCTCTCCGCAATGCCTGTGAAGCGGCGAATGAAGGCGCACATCCTAGCACGCTCGTGCAAGATTTTCCAAATAAAGTTTTGTGTTTTATATCGGGCTATTTTTCGACGCCGTAGGCTTTGCCTTGCCAGACGACTACAACGGTTTGCATTTCAAAATATGGTTTCAGGCCTGGCGAAGCGGCTAAAATTCGTTTGTATTCGTCGCTATTAAATTTCACTTTGACGAGCGGCGCATTGCCGGACGGACTGTAATTTGTATCTATCCAAATTCCGTTTACCAAGCGAAATTCTTTGCCTGCAACAGAGCGTGTCGGCGCAGCGGTTGACTTGGCTGGCGCGTTCGCTTTTGCGGCGGGCTTCGGTTTTTCCATTACTGGTTCGATGCGGTTTTCTTTGGCGCGTTCATCGCGTGCAGAATCGGCTGCGACGACAGATTCTGCGACGCGGCCTGCGGCTGCGGGTGCGTCTTTTTTATCTTTTTCTGCTTTTTCTTCGGCTTGTATTTGTTTCATTGCCAGTGCGCGATCCACTTGCATTTGATTCACTGCTGGGCCGCGCGGCGTTGGTGTAGGCGTCGCGCGTTGCCATTCGCTAGCACTGATTTGATTTTGTTGACCGAGATTGTTTGCCGCGTCTTCACGTTTAGGTGCAGCAACAATTCCAGGTGCGGTCGCAATCAGCGGTGCTGGTGGAGGCGGCGCCGCGGCAGTGTTTTCCGCAGCCGCCCCATTAATTTTCATTTCATGCTCTGCGGACTTTTTGGCTGACAAATCTGTTAATTGCCCTGTATTTGCGGGCGAGGCGCTGGGCATTATTTTGGCGTTGTTTTCCACTGGTACATTAGCTTGTGGCTGCAATTGATCTTTTGGTTCGACACTTGCTTCGCGGAAAGGCGCTTGGGCCTCAGCAGGTTTTTCAGCAACCGCTACGGTGGATTGTTTGGGCGAAAATTGGACGTTGACGAAAAATAAAATCAGCGCGGCGGTCGCTACGCCTAAGCCTGCGATGGCTCCGAGTCGCCAGCCTGAAAGCCATTGGCGTATTCCGGCAAGAAAAGTTGGCGCGGAATTTTCCGGCGCAATTGTTTCTACAGCTTTTGTTTCGACTTGTGGCATCAGCCGTGAAAGTTCGATGATGTGACGACGACAAATTGTGCAATCGGCTAAGTGTGTTTCGTACGCTGAGAGTGCAGTTTGGCTCATCGCGCGTTCGAGATAAGCATTTGCAGTGTCAGGATCGAAGCGGTCGCACACAGCAACATTTGCCGCGCCGGAATTTTTAATATGCTGACGCAACGTCGCTTCAAAATTCATTTCGTTGTCGTTGCCGCTACTTGCCACGATAATAACTCAACCTTTCGCCCTTTTTTTCAGAGCCGTTGATTGAACGAATAAGCAAAGAAATCTTGCATAGTTTTTCCACTCCGCAATCCGCTGGTCTCAAATCCGCAATCACGGCGCACGCTCGGTCGCAGCGCCTTTCGCTTCGCTAATGATTTCGCGCACATCAATTTCGGAGCGCACCGCCAACATCAAACATTCCGAAATTTCAGCGCTGCGTAATCCTTGCTGCCGCAAAAATTCTTCCGTTTTTTTGCGCACTGTTTGCTGCGCTTTGCTTAGCCAACGACTAATCGTAGCTTCATGCACATTCAGCACAACGCCGATTTCTTTCAGCGTCAATTCGTCAAAATAATAATAATTCAGCAGCAATCGTTCGCGTGATTCTAACGCAACAAGCGCTTGCGCCATGGCTTTTTCTGCGGCGCGGCGCAATTTCTCGTCGCCGTTTTTTTCGTATGCTTCGTCAGGGCGCGCGATGCCTGCGGAAATTTTGATTTCGGCGTCGTTAGCTACGCGCTCGAATTCGCTGGTCTCTTCAATTTGTTCGTAGCGCGAATTCTGGCGCGTACGATCAATGAAGGTTTGATATATAACCGCGCGCAGCCAACCACCGAGCGAGCCGCGCCCGGAATAATGCGCAAATTTACTGGTGCGCGTTTGACCTGATTCGCGCACGCCAAATAATTCGCCATAGACGGTTTGGGTTAATTCTTCAGCGGCGGCAGGGTCTTTCGTTAGCGTACGCGCTGCGCCGATCATCATTGTGCGATGCGCGGTTTCAAAATCGCTCCACGCCGTGTCGTAGCCCTTTTCGCAGGCCAACGCCAAACACAAATCGCTGGCTTTTAATTGCCCTAACAATTCTCGAATTTCGGCTTTGTCCCCAGATGTAACAGCACGCGTAGCGACCGCTTCCACACGCGCAGAAAATTCCGCTTCGCTCACGTTGTAGCGCGGCTGTGCCGCACGCCATAAGGCAGCGATTTCGGCGGCAAATTGTTGGTTGAAAATTCCGTTGCTCATTAAGAAAAAGACAACAAAAAGAAATTACGAGCGTATGAAAGTGTATCATTGCGAACTGTGAACCGTGAACCGAATTATGCGCTACGTGAATAACCCTCCTAATCCTTATCTCAGCACTGACGTCGAATGGATTGGCGAACCGCCACAGGCGAAACTAGAAGTGTTTGAAGAAACGGCTACGCGTTCAATTATTACCAGTAACGACAGTCCTGACATTCCGTTTGATTATTCAGTGAATTGCTATCGCGGTTGCCCGCACGCTTGCACGTATTGTTTTTCGCGGCCTACGCACGAATATCTTGGCTTTGGCGCAGGCACAGATTTCGAGCGCAAAATCGTAGCGAAAGTGAATGCGCCGGAATTGCTGCGAGCTGCATTTATGAAAAAAAGTTGGCGTGGCAACACACTAATTTTTTCGTTCACATCCGATCCATACATTCCGCTCGAAGCGAATTATCAGCTCACGCGCAAATGTTTAGAAGTATGTTTAGAATTTCGTAATCCCGTTGGCATCATCACGAAATCTGCGCTAATTCGGCGCGACAAAGATTTAATTGCACAACTTGCACGCGAAGCCGAAGCAGAAGTTTTTTTTACGATTCCATTTGTTGACAGAGAAACCGCGCTCGCGTTTGAGCCGTTCGCGCCTTTGCCAGATGCGCGCTTTGCGGCGATAAAAGATTTGGCGGAAGCCGGAATTTCTGTCGGCATCGGCATCGCTCCTGTTGTGCCAAGCTTGAGCGAAGCGCATATTCCTGAATTGCTCAAACGCGCGAAAGATGCGGGCGCGACAAAAGCGTTCATTAATTTGTTACGCTTGCCAGGCAGCGTCGCGCCATATTTTGTAGAGCATTTAGAACGTGCAATGCCAGACCGTGCGCCGAAGATTTTGCAGCGTTTGCGCGAGATGCGCGACGGCAAATTAAATCTCACCGAATTTGGCACACGCATGCGCGGCTCCGGTCAGAATTGGGAAATGCTGACGAAATTATTCAAATTACATTGCAGGAAATTTGGCTTGAATCAGCCATATGAAAACAGAGAAGAGAAGCCTAAACCCTTTCGCCGACCGAGTGCGCAACTGAGTTTGTTTGAGGAGAATTCATAGCAAATGACCTGATGAAAAGGGCTGGCAAACGCTGAAGCTAAGCTGTTCGTTCTTATCGCTGCAATGAACAATCTATGAAAATAATAGCGCTTCGATCAAAAATTTTATTAGCACATTTCCCTATCATCTGGTTTTTTACAGCCATCGTCGCCTTGCAACAAAATGCAGCAGCGCAAACAACCACGCAACAGTCAGAAAATATTAAAATCGACACGTCGCTTGTGACGGTTCCCTTGATTGTCAAAGATATCAACAACCGCTTTGTTACGGGCTTAGCAAAAAATGATTTTACAGTGCAGGAAGAAGGGAAAGAGCAGGAGATTGCAAGTTTTTCTTATACGGAAGATCCTCTAAATATTGCGCTTATTTTTGATACCAGCCCTAGCACAAAAGACTGGATCAGCAATCTACGCAAATATGCAATCTCATTTATCAAACAATTACGCCCGCAGGATCAAGTCACATTAGTTTCTTTTGCTGAACGCGTCCATTTTTTCGGTGAATTTACCAATGACCAAAAATTATTGACCAAACATATTAATAATTTGAAAAGCGGTATTGCTACAGCTTTTTATGATGCTGTCTCTCTGACCATCACTGAAAAATTGGCTGCGGTAAAAGGACGCAAGGCTTTGATTGTGTTTACGGATGGCAGAGATTCCTGGAGTCATCGTGCAACGGCTGATAGTACGTTGGCGTTAGTTACAAATGCTGGTATTCCTTGCTACATAATTCAATATTGGACGGACAACAATACTGAATTGTACCTAAATGCACTCGCAACCGCGTCTGGTGCCTTACATCTTCCCGTTGAAAATATTAAAAATGCAGATACAGCATTTGCTGCTGTGGCAGAAGAGTTAAGTCACCAATACACAATTGACTATTATCCAAGTAATGAACGGCGTGATGGCAGTTACAGGAAAATTTCTGTCCGGGTAAATCGTAAAGGAACAAAGATTCGCGCTCGCCAAGGCTATCGCGCTCCCAAAGATTAACGCCAGCCAAAAATCTTAATCCGAAATTCATGACCGTGAATTGTTGCGCCTTCAGGATTGCGGCGCGCGAAGGAATTCGCTTCTGAAAAAATCATTGGTACGCCGCCGTGCGAAAGCGGCAAACCGTAGTGTGAATTCGTCAGGATCGTTTTCAGCAATGGATTGGGCGCCTGCGAAATGCCGTAGCGGATAGAATGCGTCGAAGACTCAGCGTATTGCGCGGGATTGATGAATTCGATGCTGTTTTCGTAAATGTTGATGCGCGCAAATTTTTCGGTGTTGCTCCAATCGCGGTGCATGAAAAAATTGGCGAGGGTTTCGATGATTGCTTGTTGATGATAACTCGCGCGGCTGATTTGCGCTTCTTCTTTGTTCGCGGCTTTGCGCGGCGGACGCACTTCGCGTAAGTCAACATAACGTTTGATGAAACTGAGCGCGCCATCAAACATTCGCAACAGATTTCCTCTGATTTGCGTTGTCTCAATAATTGCGGCATTACCGTTATTGCCGCCAAAGCGCGTGATGGTGATTTTTGCCTGCGGAATTTTTTCCAGCACTTGTTCGTGCAAGCCAAATAACAACAAGCCTCCGAACGTGGGCAGGCTACTTTCGTGATAACGCGCGGCCAGACCAAAATCTGTCATCACTTGCGCGGTCGGAAAACCTTTATCATTTGTTTCCCATTCAGCCGGATTAATGCCGCGCACAAAACTCCAAAATAACGATTCATCAATGCTGGTAATTTTGGCGTTGAAAAGCGGAATTTGCTCAAAGCGAATGCGCGGTGCTTTGCCATAAATTTCCGTCAATTCTTCGCGCGTAGTCTCGCGTTTGCTGGAGCCTTCGCGCAAAAAAAACTGAAAATCTTTGGTGTGATGCGGGCGGCGGTGTGATTCGACTTCCAGCATCACGATGCGGCGACCGTTGTCGAACGCTACTTTTTTGATGTAGGGAAAAACTGGCGGCTGAATATGACGCGAGCAAATTTCGCGCAATTCAGTCTCAACATTTTCGGGATCGTCCACGCCTTCGATGCGTAATTGATCGTTGACGCCGAACACAATCGCGCCGCCGTCGGTATTGGCTAAAGCAATAATTTCGGCGGTCAGCTTTTCGACGTTGCTGAATTTAACCTTGAGCTCCAAATAGGTGTCTTCGCCGCCGCGCAACAGGCGCACAATTTCTGCGCGCGAAGTTGTAGGCGCAGGTACGGACAGTAAATATTCGTGATAAGAACGCTCAGTTGAGGGTGGATAGCGGCGCGAGTGGTTAGAGCGCTTGCGTGACATGGAAAAACGAGAGAAAGGGAAAAGGCAAATATCAACGGACTTTATAGAGAACGGCTATAACGCCGCGTGCCTTTTGATATTTGCCCCTAAAATTTATAAATATAATTGCTGCGAGGCAGACGCTCCCTGCGCCGCTACGCTGAAGTTTTCTTTTCTTCAGGTTCTTCTGAGTCATCAGTGACAGCTTTTTTGAAATTGCGCACGCTTTCGCCCAAGCCCTTTGCCAGTGAAGGCAACCGTGTGCTTCCAAATAAAAGTAGAACGATGACGAGAACGATAACCAGTTCCCAAGTGCCAAGTCCAAACATAAAAATATCTCCTTTGGAATTTCATTGTACGTTGCTGCTGATAGGGTGTCAATTTACTTGTCGGAGCTGATTTTACCTGCGCCAATTCGGGATGATTCTATAATTGAAGTTTACTTCCCTTAGATGCTATAGTGATTTTTCCCCGAATGATATTAACCCCGTGAAAGTTCTTTGCAGGACTTGCATTTCAAGAAGGAGTTACGAGTTATGGCTGAAGACAACAATGGCGGAGACAAATTTGTTTATTTCTTGATTGGCGCAGGTATGGGCGCAATCGCGGCGTTACTGTTTGCCCCTAAAGCGGGCAGCGAATTACGTGCTGATATTGCTGATGCGACCAAACGTAGCGCAGATCAAGCCCGCGACCAGGCGCGTCAATTGGGTGAACGTGCAACTGAGTATTATCAAACTAGTGCGGAATACGCGGCAGATGTAGCCGCGCGCAGCAAAGAAGCGGTCACTGATTTGACCGAACGCGGCAAAGAAGCGATCACTGATCTTACAGATCGCAGCCGCGAGGTCATCAATCGGCAAAAGGCCTCTGTAGCAGCAGCACTTGAAGCCGGGAAGCAAGGTTATCGTGAAGCGAAATTGAATGACATCGCAAAATCGGGCGCTTCGTCAGGCGCTGCATACGAAGAAAACTAATATAGCTTGGTGACAGGTTGCGGCGATGGCGGATCGTCGCCGTAACCTGATTACCGCAAAGTCCATGAGCGTTGTAGAAAAATATCTCATCATCATTCTCGTCATCGTCACTGGGTTGTTGCTGGTGCAAGCGGTTGTGTTTGTTGGCTTTTATTTTTTAGCCAAACGCCTCGTCGAATTGATTGAGCGCGTCAGCAAATTGCAAACACAAGCCGAATACCTGCTCAAAAACACTGAACCTGTGTTGCATCTTTCTAAACAGGTGATGGGCGAATTTAAAGAAGCTGCTGGCTACTTTTCGCAAGGCGCACAAAACCTTAACGCGATTGCTGAGATGGCAAAAGACGAGGTTGCCGAAGTCAAAAGTTTGCTCGGCGATACACAAGCAATTGCGCGCCGTGAACTCGACAAAGCCAAATTACAAGCCGAACGGATGCAGGATGCATTGGCAACCACTACCGATAACTTCCAACGTACTGCTGACATCGTGCAACATAGCGTTTTAGAACCTGCCCGCGAATTTTCATACATCATGGTTGGCGTACGGCGCGCACTTGACGTCCTGACTGCAGGCAAAAGCCTGCCTCCGAATCGTGTCTACCAGGACGAAGAAATGTTTATTTAGTGCGCGAACATTTCCAGAGAAATCTTGATAAAGTTTTTGATGGGCGAAGGACTCGACAACAAATTACGCTTAGTGTAATTTGATTAACGATGCACCCGTAGCTCAGCTGGATAGAGCGTTAGCCTCCGAAGCTAAAGGTCCCGCGTTCGAATCGCGGCGGGTGTACCAAAGTTTTCATAGTGTTCTCCATTTCAGTAGGGATGCTTAATATCGCATCCCTTTTTTGTTAGCGTTGTGTTTGCAGTGTCACATCAGTCAGATGCGGAGTAGCATTCAATGTATGCAAATAAAACGCGCCTTCACATTGCTTGAATGTAGTCATTCCTGAGTTGTACATTACCCAAGCCAGGCCGATAATTTTTTCATCTGATAATTCCAACGCTATACCGGTCGCAATTGCAATTGGTGTTGCTGATGTAAACACGGCGATGTTTACATCAGCAGCGTGTTGTCTTAACTCCGCGAATGCTGTACGCACACGCGCTTGAAATTCAGTCCAGGGCTCATAGTCTTGCGCCGGAAAACGATTTTCCAGCCACGCGCGCATCACCGCATAATCACACCGCGCAATCGCACCATCCATTGCATACGCATCTTCATTCAGTCTCACGTGCATCGCTGCAAAATCACGTGCAAAGCCTTCGCTTTCAGCACAGAGCAGCGAGGCAATTGAGCGATAAACTTCGCCGAGTTTGAATTCATTCCAGCGTGCGTCAGTAATTATCTCGGTTTGGTTGGCAAGCTGTTCGCTGACGATGTTTGCAGTGTGTTGTTGGCGCTGAAGTTCACCTCTATAAATTGCCTCGAACGAGATGTTTTGTTGCGCGAAATACGCGCCTAATAATTGTGCTTGATGTACACCGAGCGCGGAGAGCTCGTCATAGTTGCCGCGTGGGCCGGCTTGCGAATGTCGAAGCAAAAATAACATATGAATTGTTGAGGAAAGTGTCACGCGGAAGCGCGCTGATAATGAACGAGGAAAAGAGCAATAATGCGTTGTAGGCAATAAAATAGGGGTGGTCGCCCACCCCGTATTTAATCTAACTACAATTAAATCGTAGTTATTTTTTCTTGGCTGCTGCTTTTTTAGCAGGTGCTGCCTTCTTAGCAGGTGCCGCTGCTTTTTTAGCAGGTGCTGCCTTCTTAGCAGGTGCCGCCGCTTTCTTGGCAGGAGCTGCTTTTTTAGCAGGTGCCGCCGCTTTCTTGGCAGGAGCTGCTTTTTTAGCAGGTGCCGCTTTCTTTGCAGGTGCCGCTTTTTTTGCTGGCATAAGTTTTATTCTCCTTTCTTTCAATGCTTGTTGTCTTCTCTTGCATAACCACAAAATCTTGTATTGTCGTTATGCTTGTAGACTACAACAGTAAACATACAAGATGAGGATGCTTATAAACTTCTTCACAATGTGTGTCAACAACTTTTTTGATTTATAACGTGATGAAGCAACGTATAAAATGAATAAGAATCATGGTAAAGCAAAAATAAAAGCGATGATAGATTTTATGAAGGCAGCGAGACCCGCATGAACATTGGTTAAAATGCACATCATGGTTTTTGTGTGAACAATGCACGCCCATACATGTTGCATAAAAAAAAGATAATTTTTTTTTCTTCGTTTACGATGATTCAGGCGTGTTGTCATTCACATCAACATCGTTACATAATCATATTTCATGCATCTGCAATGAATTTTCGTTAACATTCATTTTGTTTCTAAAGGAGATCACATGCCCCTTCATTCATTTCGGCGTATTGTCACCGCGACCGCGTCAATATTGGCTTTGGCACTTGTTATGCAATCTTTCTTGGCAACATTTTCATTTACATCACATGCGCAATCACAATCGTGGGAAGAAAAATTTCGTGCGATACCACGCACTGATTTATTGGAACAATACATGCGCGAATTAAGCGCAGAGCCGCATCATTTGGGCTCGCCGCGCGATAAGCAGAATGCAGAATGGATGCGCGATAAACTAAAATCATGGGGACTTGATGCAACGATTGAAGAGTATCAAGTACTCTTTCCTACACCAAAAGAACGCGTGCTCGAACTGCTTGCACCTACGAAATTTGTGGCGAAGCTAAAAGAGCCTGTAATCGCTGAAGACCCTGATTCTACGGATCAAAATCAACTTCCAACCTACAACGCATATTCTGGTGAAGGTGATGTGACAGCGCCGCTCGTGTATGTGAACTACGGCATTCCTGCTGATTACGAAGCACTCGAAAAAATGGGCGTGAGTGTGAAAGGCAAAATTGTGATTGCACGGTATGGTGTAAGTTGGCGCGGCATCAAACCGAAAGTTGCATACGAGCACGGAGCAATTGGTTGCTTGATTTATTCTGATCCGAAAGAGGATGGATACTATCAAGGTGATGTGTATCCAACTGGTGCCTATCGCAATGAAGATGGCGTCCAGCGCGGCTCTGTGATGGATATGCCAATTCATCCCGGTGATCCGTTAACGCCTGGTGTTGGCTCCACAAAAAATGCCAAGCGCTTATCACGCGATGAAGCAAAAACATTGCTCAAGATTCCTGTGTTGCCGATTTCTTATGGCGATGCGTTGCCTTTGCTCAAAACTTTGCGCGGCGCGATTGTGCCTGAAGCATGGCGCGGCGCGCTGCCAATCACATATCACGTAGGCGGCAACGAAGATGTCAAAGTGCATCTCAAGCTTTCCTTCAACTGGACACAAGCAACAACGTACAACGTCATCGCGCGCATTATTGGCAGCACGTATCCCGATGAATGGATCATTCGCGGCAATCACCACGACGCGTGGGTCAACGGCGCAGATGATCCCGTCAGTGGTATGGTTGCTTTGCTCGAAGAAGCGCGCGCTTTTGGTGAATTGCTTAAGCAAGGATGGAAGCCAACGCGCACCATGATTTTTTGCGCGTGGGATGGCGAAGAGCAAGGATTGCTCGGCTCAACTGAATGGGTCGAAGATCACGCCGCAGAGCTTACAAACAAAGCTGTGGCCTACATCAATTCCGATTCAACAGGCAAAGGCACGCTAGGCATCGGCGGTTCACACACGCTTGAGCATTTTATGAATGACGTAGCGCGCTCTGTTGCCGATCCAAAAGGCAAAGGCTCCGCGTGGGATGCACAAAAAGCAACGCGTGAAAAAGCGGCAATCACCGACGAAGCAAAACGAGAATTGCGCGAACGTGCTGATTTACGCATTGGAGCATTAGGCTCAGGCTCTGATTACACCGCATTCGTAGATCATCTCGGCATCGCGTCTTTGAATTTAGGTTTCGGTGGTGAAAGCAGCGGCGGTATTTATCATTCGATTTACGATTCGTTCGCGTGGTACAAAAAATTCTCTGACGGAGATTTCACGCATACGCGCGCGCTGGCACAAGTCGCAGGCACAGCGATGCTGCGCTTAGCCGACGCCGAAGTCTTACCGTTTGAATTCACCAACCTCGCTGACACGATTGGCAATTACGCCGATGATGTAGCGAGGCTTTTAGCCGCGAGTAAATCACCGATAAAAATTGATTTGCAACCCTTACAAAATTCTGTTGATAAGTTGCGCAATAGTGCTAACAACTATGATCGCGCTTTGCGAGGCTCATTAGCGAGTGGCAAAAAAATTGCAGACGCAAAAACGCTCAATCGTTTGCTCTATCAATCCGAAAGAAAATTATTGTCTGACGCTGGGCTACCGCGCCGCGATTGGTTCAAGCATCAGATTTATGCACCGGGATTTTATACAGGCTACGGCGTGAAAACGCTGCCAGGAGTGCGTGAAGCGTTAGAACAAAAATACTGGGACGAAGCCAGCGCGCAAACAATCATCATCAGCAAAACGCTCGAAGCGATGGCGGCACAAATTGAGGAAGCGACGTCAAAGCTGAAGGCGGAATGATAAAAATTAGCCACGGATGAACACAGCTAGACACAGATAAAAACACAGTGCAAAAGGCGCAAAAGGCACAAAAAATCTTTTGCGTCTTTTGTGCTTTTTGTGATGAAAAAATCAGTGTGAATCCGTGGCTAATTTTTACATAAAATTACGTGTATGCAGGGCGGAAAGCTCTTGCGCTTCGGTTGAACTGAACCCAAGTTTTTGCAAGCGTGCTTTTCGCCCTGCGTGCATTTCCGCTCTGAGCATTTGTACTTTGGCAAAGCCTTCTGCAATTTTTACAGGCTGCCACGATCCAGCCGCCAGTAATACGAGAGCATCAAAAACTTCTTCATTCAATCCGGCTGTTTGTGCCAAAGCGTCGTGGCGGCGATTAATTGCTTGTGCTAACCGTTCGCGCAACTTTAGATCGCTGGCGAGTTGATATTGCAGATGTCCTACGCCAAAAGCGACGTGGCGCGCTTCGTCTTGCACAACGAGACGCGCGATTTGTCGCGTTACAGGATCAGGTGCGTGCGCCTCAAGAAACCAAAGCAAATTTAAGAATGTGCCTTCACCCAACACAGAAAGCAAAAATGACGCGAGCGCAAAATCCGGCTCGTCTAATAAAGTTTTCAGCGATTGCTGACCGCTGACAGTAGATAAGCCAAGCGGTTTGCCCCGCAACGTTGCGCGTCGTGTGAATACTTCAACGTGGCGCGCTTCGTCAGCAATTTGAATAGCGAGCAGTTGTAATACTTCACGAAAGTGCGGATGAATATTGGCGATAAATTTGGCCGGAACCTGTAACGCTGCGTTTTCATTTTCGATTAGATACGTCATCACCTGCACGACCGCATCTTCGACTTCATCATCCAGCAAAAATTCTGCATCCCAATCAATCGCAGAATTCGGGTTCCATTGCGCGGCGACCGCTTGCGCATACAACTTAGGCGCATTGTCTGACCACACTTGTGACTTTTCGTGGAGCGAATAATGAAAGACGGATCCGCCTGCTTCAACCATTGCGCCCCGCGCCGCAAATCCCCATTGCAATGATGGTTCAGCGTGCACCGCCTGTGGCGCGGCTGGATCAGTTATCCCTGTGCGTTGTGCATCGTTCCAACGCCCGCTATTTGCCGCGCGAACTATCCACGCGCTCACAGTATCCGTTTCATCTTCCAAAAATTCGTGCCCTTGCGCACGACACCAACCGCGCAAGTGAACAGCAAAATCCGGCGCAGATGATCGCACGCCGAGCTTGCTGCCTACAGGCAATGCTCGTAATGCTTTTTTCAGCAACAGGTGTGCGCCATTCAAAAATGAGAGTGACTCAATATTGATAATCTGCGACGGTGATGTTTCCGTATTCGTCATAAAACTTCGTTTCGTCTACGGCAATTTCCAGCGGGCGATAAAATTCTGTGCGTCCTGGTTTCCAAACTTTTAGCCCTTCCAAATCCAATAGTGGACGGACTTCGGCATCGTCATACGACATTGCTAATAACAAGTCTCGAAAGCGATTTACTTGTTCCGCTGGCGCGTCATTGAAGATCGTAAAATTGCAGTGATCGTAAACGCCCGTCTGCGTCAAAATACGCGTAGCACTAGCGGGCAACGTGCCTTCGTTCGTGAATAGCAAATGATTGCCGTCAATCATGCACGCGGCGTCTACAGTTCCCGCCATCAATGCGCGTGCGGCTTCGCGTTCGCCGCCAATATGATCGCCGTGTTTGCCGCCCAGCAAATCATGTCGCACAACAGCAACATCCGTCGCACCATTCGCACGCAAATGCGAGAGCGGAATTAGCGTAGCTTGCGGCGAATCAATCGCCCCGACCGCTACTTTTTTCCCCTGCAAATCAATAATGCTTTGCATCGCCGAATCAGCCCGCACGACGATCACTGAAGTCAAATTCTGATCGCTGTCACGCATTGCAATTGCTTCGGCTTGTTTGCCGTTGGCTTTGGCTAAGCGTTCAGCACGTACCCACGCCAGCGGCGAATTCCACGCGACGTGTATTTGTCCGGCTAAATGCGCTTCGACCTGATATTCGTAATTGGAGTACAACACATAATCGAAGGGCAAATTGTGTTTGCTGAAATATGCCTTGAAGCCCTCCCAAATCGTAACGACTTTGGGATCGTAAGCAACAGCACCCAAGATAAAAGGTTTTGCAGTCATATATTTTTTATCCAAAAAGTGGCATTCCCGTGAGAGCTTTGCCGATGAAGTCATAGAGCGTATCCGCGGTCGGAGCCATTACCGTTGAAGCGCGCGCATCGCGGAAATTTCTTTCCACGCCAACCTCTTTGCGAAAAGCTGAGCCACCACATAACCGCATCGCCAGCTCGGTCACTTCTGTAGCCGTTTCGCCTGCTGCGGCTTTGATTTGCAGCACGCGCAACATTGCATCTTCACGACCGCTTTCAAGTGCGCTCACCGTGTCATATAGCAACGTCCTAAGCATATCCGCCTTGATTTTCATTTTGGCAAGATAAGCGCGATTCGTAGGCGATTCATTCAAGGCTTGATTGAGGTGTTCGAGTTTTGTGTTTGTCAGATGCTGCGCTGATTTTTGTACGGCAGATTCAATAATACCCAGCGAGCAGGCAGCATTCATGACTTGAAAATATGGCAACACGATGCCCATCATCACATCGAAGCCTTTGCCATCTTCGCCCAGCAAATCCGCTTCACTCACAATTACGTTTTCTGCTGTCACAGGCGAAGAATAATTGCCGCGCATTCCCATGCCGTCAAAAGGCGTGTTGATCTGTAAGCCTTGCGTTTTTGCTGGCACAAACCAGATGCTGCTTGCGCCTTCAGCCGCCAACGGCTTGCTTGACCACACATACGAATCGGCTTGCCCTGCTGAGGTTGCCCAGCTTTTCTTTGCATCAAGCCGAACGCCAGCGTCAGCGTCAGCTTTAGTTGCCGTGCTAATAGGAGCCCAGAAATGGCTGCGCGAACCGACTTCGGAAAAAGCAACCGTTGCGATATGTTCGCCGCGTGCAATAGCTTCGCGCACAGCGCGCGCACCGAAAGTTTCGATGACCGCCGTCCCGCAATAATGCATACAAACAACCATCGCGGTCGAAGCGCATTCGCGGGCGATACGTTCAATGACTTGTACTGCTGCGCGATGACCTTCGCCTAATCCACCGACTTCTTTGCTGCTGATGAGTCCTAGTAATCCGGCTTCGCCCATTGCCGTCAACGCGGCGCGTGGAAAAGCGCCTGTGCGATCAATTTCTGTTGCTGCTGGTGCGATCACTTCTGCGGAAATTTGCTCAATTGAATTAAGCCATGTTGGTGTTACTGGCGTAGCTGTAGACATATTCCTCCTACGTAATAATTAACACTTACCCGTCTGCTGCGAATCAGATTGGTTAGCAATAAATGATTTGTGGCGAACTGACTTCGGAGCCACGCGCGCTCCGAACGGGCGGGTAACTAACGAAGGCAGGTCAATCGCATCCCGTGCGATTGTTGATTACTTCAACGACGAAATCTCATAATGAATCCTTTGTTTTGTACAAGAGAGTGCGCGTAATCGTACTACAAGCACAGACTAAAATGAAGCGCATTGCCTGATGTCAGTAAGGTGCAAATTAACTGACGGTGAAATGTTACCAAGAGCGAGAAAATTCCAGGTTTGCCCCAAAAGAAAGTTGTTGACCTCGCAATGAAAAATCGGTATTTTCATTGCCTCATTAAATAACAACGGTGACAGCTATGTTGGTACTCAGTTACTACAACTCTTAATTTCTTCTCGACGTCGCAATAAAACGGCGACAACCTCTTCGTGTATCCCAAAATAAGATTCCGAATATTGGTTGACGACTCCGCTCATTATTGAACGCGGGAGTTGTTATACCTTCGTTTTGCGCATGCTTTGCGCACGCCGAATTTCAGCACGCCTGTGTCTATCACGCGGCGTGCATCCCTATTGTTTTGTTATGAACAAAGAAAACTTTATTAGCGAAGCGTTATATCAGTGCGCCGACGTTTTGCCGTACTACGTTGGGCAAAAACTGAATGAACGCTACCCCGAAACTCCAATCATCACTGGCGAAGAAATTGATTTCGATCTCGAAGCATTTGAACGCGCCAAGCAATGCGAAATTGTCAGTGTCACTGAATTGCATAATCAAGTTAAGACAGAATGGCGCGGCACAGAAAAACCGCTGCGAACGCGTTATGAAAACGCGTGGCTCAGCGTATTGTGGCAAGACCATTTCATTGACGTAGTCTTCGTAACTTTTATCGAAGAAGGCTATCGCACGCGCTATCACTGGATCATCCCCGAATCGCAAACTGTAGGCGAAAAATTCCTGCACGCCGTGTGCGAATGGTCAAGCGAAGTGCGCAGCGAAATTCTCGTGTTTGAAGATGGCTGGTGGGAAAAAGACGAAGACCTTTTTGCCGCCATCAAAAGTGCTTCATTCGATAACCTGATTTTACCGGACGAATTGAAACAAGGCATCATCGCGGACTTTGACCGCTTCATCGCCGCGCGTACGGCGTATCAGGAATATGGCATCCCGTGGAAGCGCGGCGTCCTCTTTGTCGGCCCGCCCGGCAACGGCAAAACGCAAATGGTCAAAGCCATCGTCAATCATTTGAAATTGCCGTGCCTGTACATCAAAACATTTTATTCACGATGCGGCGCGGAAGCTTCTATGAAAAGAGTCTTCGCGCGGGCGCGGCGAATTAAGCCGTGCTTAATCGTGATGGAAGACATTGATACACTCATCAATGAACATACGCGTTCATTTTTCCTGAATGAATTGGATGGCTTTGCCGAAAACGATGGCGTGATGGTGCTTGCCACCACAAACTATCCGAAAAAACTTGATCCCGCGATGGTGAATCGCCCCAGCCGTTTTGATCGCAAATATCATTTCGGTTTGCCGCAAAAAAACGAACGTGAGAAATACTTGCGCGTGTGGAGCGACAAGCTGCACGCGGATGCACGACTCACTGACGAAGGCATTACGCAAATAGCGAAGTTAACCAAAAAGTTTTCGTTCGCATATTTGAAAGAATTAGTGCTGTCGTCATTAATGCAATGGATGGAAAATCCGATGGCAGGGCGAATGAATCAAGTGATGACCAAACGCGCTATGACATTGCAAGAGCAAATGAAGTTAAAGGAATGACGTGGCAAAAAAATCCCCTCCTGATTTCGGGAGGGGATTTTTTTTCTATTTGATTATGCAGTTATTTCCACAAATATTGGTCATTGAATTCAATTTCGTTGACGCGCAGTAATTGCGTAAATTCGTCTTCAAACGAACGTTTATGATGATGGATTTCCTGTTCGGCAATATATTTTCTGACTATCTCAATTTGCGATGCGCTTACAGTAAATGCACCGTAGCCATTTTGCCACGCGAAATCTTTCAACTCTGGAAAGATGTCGTGCATCCATCCCGAAGCATTCGCCTTAAAATCACGAATCATGTCGGATAATGCTTTATCCTGACGGAGCTTCGCCAGCACGTGTACGTGATCTTCCACACCATTGATAGCCAGTGCGATACCGCCTTGTTTACGAATGATGCCACCGATGTATTCGTGTAACCGCTCACGATATTTTTCGGTAATGATTGGTTTTCGATCTTTGGCGGAGAATACGATGTGATAAATCAAATTGACATATGAAGCCATAAATTTCTCGGTAGCTGTCGCCCACGTTCGTGGGCTTGGTGGCTTTATTGATGCTGTTCTCAGGGTTCCGCTCGCGCTTCACCCTAAGCTTTATGCTGTCCGCCTGCGTTGCAGGCTCAAGAATTTTCCCAATGAGCAAAGTTACCAACAACGTGCAAGCAAAATAAAGTTTAGCTAAAGCAGACGTTTCATCTCATAGCGCAAAATATTATTACCTTTAGCCCGCAAAGCGGGCGATTGGCATAAAGCTCAGGGTGCAACCCTGAGTACGAATCCCCAAACACGATGTAGCCCGTGAAACGGGCGATAGCTGCATCAATGCTGTATCAATTCAATACCGTTTCAAAAACAATGGCGGGTTTGATGTTAAGACTCCAACACGCCCATACATCACATCCGAACGCAATGCGTATTTGCGGCCCTTCGTGACCGCGCAACCTTGGTGCAATAAATCGTGATCGAAAATTAAAGCCATTCCGGTCTGCGGTTTAATTTGCGTTTCGCCGAAGTTGGTCTCGCCACCATCAAAATCATCATTCAGGTAAATCATGAATGTGAGCAAACTTTGTTCTCCGTTGTCACGTCGAAAATAACTATCAACGTGCGGCGCAAAATATTGCCCTACGTCATAACGATAAAATCGCAGACGTTCATTTAAACCGAGCGCTTGCCGCCCTTGTAAAATGGGCGGAATTTTATTGGCTACGCGACGCCATAGAGTATCCGCAATTGAAAAATCATCAATAATAACGCGTGTATTGTTACGCACATCAAGGCGCAATTCAAAACCTTTATTAGTATTGATTGGGGCAGGCAAATACCCTCTTTGTTCTGTTAGCGCGATATATTGTTGACACTCCGTATGTGAAAGAACGTTTTCAATAGTAAAAAGGATTTCCATTGTTATTCACCTTCAATTAACTGAGGTTGGTGCTTATCAAACCCAATATAAATCTTCGCCGTCGCCAGTTTCGATAAATCGCGCAGGGCTTTCAATTCTTCTAAGCGCAGCAATGCCGGATGGGCAGCATACGCCGCAGCGACTTGTTCGCGTTCGCGTAGCGCGTTGATTTCGGCTTCGGTTTTGATGCGCGTAGCATCGGCGTAAGCTTGCGCGTTGGCAAAATCTGATTTGGCGCGGGCTTCTGCTTCGGCATAAATTGCTTCGATTTTGTTCTGAACGCTGATGCGTTGCACTTCGGCGTTGGTGCGCGCTTCGATTAATTGGGCTTGCGCTAAACGTTCTGCCGACAACACGCGATTCATGACTTCCTGCAAATTGCCGGGGAAGACCAAATCTTTTACGTCAGCACGCATAATCGTTACGCCGTAATTTGTCGCCAATTCTTTGACATCGGCGAGGATGTCTTCGGACAAGCGATTGCGGTTCGTCAGAATTTCTTCAAGCGGCATCGAAGCCAATGAACGGCGTGCGGCAAGTTGTACGTCGGAATACAAGCGTTCTTCGTAATTGGCTACGGCTTGCACGGCAGCACGCGGATCAGCGACGCGAAATTGCACGATGATCGAAACGCGAATAGCGACTTTGTCCGCCGTCAAAATTTCCTGCCCTTTAATCGTCAAATCGCGTTCGCGCATATCTACGAGGACGATTTCAACTTTCGGGCGGCGATAGAAAAACAGATTAATTTCGGCGGGGATTTCGTGACGCCCTGCTTCCAACACATTCGTCAACACACCGTCTTCATAACGCAATCCGCGATGCGTGTCTTTAATGATAATTTCCTGATTCATAAATATCTCAGAAAATTAAAAGGCAAATATCAAAAGGCAAAAGTCAAAAGGGCGGCACTTTTCTAAATTTGAAAATTTCTTTCCGAATTCATTTTTGCCTTTTGATATTTACCCTTGCCTTTTGCCTTCTTTTTTTGGAGGCCTCGTAGCATTGTCAATGTGGAAAACGAATTTGCAGATTGGCAATCTGGATGAGCCGCGTTTGAATGATGCGGCATCTTCGCCTTTGGGTATTCGCTCCTTACAGAGCCGAGGCCATAAAACTTATGTTCAGAGTTCAAGCTTCAGCTTGGCTTTTGTTTTAGCAAAGAAGAAAACAAGCTGAAGCTTGAACTCTGAACGTTATCCCTTCACGCAAACGACTTGGCGCAATGTATGTGCAATCTCAACCAAGTCTCGTTGTGCGTTCATCACGTCGTCAATGTTTTTGTACGCCATTGGCGTTTCATCAATCACGTCTTCGTCCTTGCGGCATTCGATGCCTTCCGTAGCCTTCGCGTGATCTGCCGTAGTGAATCGGCGCTTGGCTTCGTTGCGCGACATCGCACGACCTGCACCGTGGCTGCACGAATTGAAGCTTTCTGGATTGCCGAGTCCGCGCACGATGTAGGAACGCGCTCCCATTGATCCCGGAATAATTCCGTAATCGCCGAGCGCGGCACGCACCGCGCCTTTGCGTGTCACCAGCACTTCTTCGCCGTAATGCGTTTCGCGTGCGACGTAATTGTGATGGCAATTGACGACTTGCAATTCGGCTTTGAAAGGTTTCACTTCGCCGCTGTCGGTGATGGCGTCAATTAATTGTTCCATCATCAGCTTGCGGTTGTACATCGCAAAATCCTGTGCCCAATTGACGGCGTGTACGTAAGCATCAAAATGTTCCGTGCCTTCGTTGAAGTACGCGAGGTCTTTGTCAGGCAAATTTGCGATGTGATTGCGCATATCGTTTTTTGCCATTTCAATGAAAAACGTGCCGATGCGGTTGCCTACGCCGCGTGATCCGCTGTGCAACATAAACCACACGTTATCGCTTTCATCGAGGCAGACTTCAATGAAGTGGTTGCCCGTGCCGAGCGTGCCAAGATGATTGACGTTGTTGCCACGATCCAGCTTTGGAAACTTTTCGCAAATTTCCTTGTAGCCAATTTCCAGTTGTCGCCACACACCAATCTGACGTTTCGGAATATCGCCCCAAGCCCCTTTGTCGCGGCGTCCGCCGTGATCGGTGCGTCCGTGCGGAATCGCTTGTTCAATCGCCTTACGAATCTTGCGGAGGTTGTCTGGCAGGTCATTCGCCGTGAGCGAAGTCTGCATCGCAGCGACGCCACACCCAATGTCAACACCGACAGAAGCTGGAATAATTGCTGCCTTCGTCGCAATCACGCTTCCTACGGTCGCACCAATGCCGAGATGTACATCTGGCATAGCTGCAACCCATTTGAAAACAATCGGCAGCTTGGCGATGTTTTGCAGTTGACGTTTCGCCTCGTCTTCCATCTTGACGCCTTTTGTCCAAGCTTTGATGGGAATGGTGTTGTTGAATTCGATTAGGTTGTATGCAGTGTTTGCCATATTGAAAACTCCTGTAGGCACTCCCAAACTTTGTCTATTTGATCGTGAGTAATGCCAAGCCATTTTTTGAACCACGCGTCGTCCATAATTTCGTCAAATACCAAATCAACAGTGCCGTTCTTAGGCCGACTAAATTTGAATATCCTTTGTGGCGGTTGTGGCGGATTAGATGTTGATACTAAACGGCCATGTGCTAAAGCATCTCTCAACTCCACTACAGAATTATCTACAATAAAATGGGGGTACTCAGCGCGAACTACTTCATTATATTTTTTTATTAGGGTCCCCAACGGGTAATAGTTGGTTAAATGATCCTCTAAAACTGTTTTTTCCCCAACACTTGGAACACTAATGGCCTCGTTATTTAATCGACAAAGAAACTGCCGCAGTGCCAATTCTAATCCTTGTAAATTTGTGATTAACTTCCCCAAATTGCTCGCATGCTCTTCTAATGTCATTTTATTACCTCTGAAAATAGATGGAACTCGAACCAACAATCGTCTTGCGACAATAAAACATTTATCCCGCGCCTTTTATATTTTCTCTCGTTAGCGAATTTAGATTAGCCGTAAAACTGGGGCGACCACGTTTGAGGGCTTTTTTATCGTATTTGTAGACCATACCACCGCGCGTAAAAATTAAGTTTCCGAGTGCGTCAAATGTTGCGCTCTCTACGTCATCATCAAGAAAGTCAGGATATTCAGGTACACGAAATACAAAATCAGCCGTGTGCCTGCGATATATCGCTTCAAGCGAGACGCTTTTCTTATCAAATTTCGCAATCCATTTTCTTTCCGCTTGATTATGAGTCCACCCGTCTCGCTTCATTCGTTGGACATGGACTTCACCTTGCCCTGTTCCATCTTCAACACGAAATGGGGTCATTCCCTTATGCGTTTCCCAAGCATCAGTTATTAACGTTTTTGCATTTTTCCAATAGCCGCCGCCGCCCCAAGTATCAAGTGCTTCAGATTCAAAGTATGTTTTTAGAAAAGGAAGTAAACACACTCCGTTCCACGTATTTCCTTTTGCACCTCGCGCTAAATACACCATCCATTTTCCGTCAAAAGAAACGTCTGAACGATCTACATAGATATGCCCTGTAAACCAAGAACCATGCTCAAATTTATCACTTTGTGTATTCCATCGAATGATGTGGTAGGTCTTCGATGGTTTGCGGCGAATGATAACAACATACGGCGCTTCTTTTGCTGTGAGTAAATGAACTCTTGCAGTTGTTTTTATAGGCATATCAGCTTCATCAATTTTGCTGGCTGTATTTTTCTATCCAATTTAGCATCCAGTTTGCTCGTCGTTTTACGTCAGAATCAACAACATTCATTCGTTGCTGCAAATCATTTTTTAGTTTTGTTGATTGCACCTTGCAAGCAAGTCTGCAATACCAGCGAAATTCGCGGCAATCTCTTTTATCAACAACTGCAAGCGCAATTTTTTGCAAGCGTGTTATTTGCGAAGGTTTCAATTCAACTTGCGTCAGTATTTTTAGCAAATCCGCTTTAAAATAACCTGAGCCGAAAAACCAAGGATCAGATTCGAGAAATGTTATTGCGGATTCGATGCCTGAAATATTTATTCCCTGTGGCATTCGCATCTTGCGCAATTTTTCAATGAAACGTTCCTGCATAAATTTGGTACTCGCGGTCGGGCTCGAACCGACAACCGTCTTGCGACGTTGGGATAGTTTGGAAAACGCGATTCCCTTGCTTGTTTGTCCCTGCCTGAAAATTCAGGCCGCTATAGGTTCTGCCTCAACCTCTATCCGTGACCACCACACTCAATCGTTTTTGGTGCGCATCTTTCTGTTTCGGCTACGCGAGGGTAGTATAACCATTGGTCAAAATTTCAATGACAACAAAATGATTCCCCTCTGGGAGCGCACGCGGCTCGCGTGCTGAGGCTCACGCCAGATATTTTTTTCATTGAAAAGATTCCCTCGCCAAGTCTCAGCACGCGAGCCGCGTGCGCTCCCAGGTACGCCCCCAGTAAAAACACGGCGACAATAATTGAGAAACGTTTTTTCTGAGCTACTGCCGTTGCCAGCAGGCAGGAATTGAACCCGCGACCTTCCGCATCACTGCGGACGCTCTAACCATGTAGTTCCTCTGACATTCGCCGTAAAAATTTGCTCCGTAGGAGCTATCGCAAATAGCCCAGCGATTCATCGCTAGGAAAAGAAGCACGTAAATAATCAAGTGCCGTAGGCACGGCTGAAAATCATTTACGTTCAGCCGTCCCGATGGGACTGATTTTTCTACTTGCCCGATACCCAGCGATGAATCGCTGGGCTATTTTCGCGTTGTCCCTTGCGGGACGAATGAAAGAGTGACGACAAGGATTGATGAAACTTCAGTGCTCTAACCATTTGAGCTACAGCCTTCAAGAAGGCCGCCGGGATTCGAACCCGGGTCTCTCGTTTATAGACGATGTAGTTCCATCTGCATTCGTCACAATTTTCAAAATGGCGACAAAAGATGCGAGAGTGCCTCTCGTGGTCACGAGTCGGAAGTGACAGCTTCCGAACGGCTAATTATGTCTATGTACTCCCGCAAGCATTCGCCATTCGATTGCGGATTTTAGATTGCGGATTTAATTATTCCGCAATCCGCAATCTGCAATCCGCAATTACGATAGACTGACGTTTTCAATCACGCCGATCCAATGATCTGCGCTTAAACGTTCGGCTGCGAATTCGGCGATCAACTCGAATACTTGATCCGAGAATCCGCCGATGTTTAGCACGTCGGCGCGCTCTTTGGCTTGCGTGGTGGTATTCGGTTGAATATCAATGCAAACCATTTTTGCGCCCGTGTTACGCGCTTTGAACTGTGCCCATTCCGTCATCGTTTGGGAAGGGCTTCCTCCGAAACGACCGTAATGTGCGGTGTCAATCCACGATTCGTTATCCGAAACGTAAATCAACACATCGCCGTTGGCTTTGCGTTTATTCAACGCGACCAACGGAGCGCTGCAATTGGTTCCGCCCGAAGGCAGGTTCGCCAATTTTTGCGCGTTCGTCATCACGCTGTCGCGCGGATTTAACTGTGCCGGAACTACGTCGTCCGAGAACGGAACAATTTCGGCGTGCGGATTTTTGCGCAAGATTGCCGCCGCGACCAGAGCCGCTACGTCAATGCAACGAACTTTGCTGGTTGCACCTTTGCGATAACCCGTGACCGCCGATTGCATTGAACCGGATACGTCGGGGAACACGTACACTTTGCCGTCAATTGATGGCACATTGCTGATAGCGATTTCCATTGCGTCCTGCAACGCCTCGCGTACGATTAACGGCACATCGTTGCTTGCATTCGTGTACGCCGTCATCAATTGATACGGGAACACACGTGCGCGTTTGATGGCTTGTTCACTGCGCAAACGGTCTGCAATCAATTCAGGCATTCCTGATTGGCCGAACACGCCGTGACGAACAAACGTGTTGAGGTTCATGCGCGTCATTTGCCACGGGGCTTTACGCGCAATTTCCGCCCATTCTGCTTTGCCTAAATCCAAAGCCGTTAACATTTGGAATGGCACATTTGGCATTTCCAAACGATCACCGTTTTTGAATTTTTCGTACTGTTTCACCAGCGCAGGTAATTCGTCGGCATTGATGTCGCGTCCGATGAAATATCCGAACAACGCTTCGCGGCTTGCGCTGGAAGGTTTCGGATGAATCATTTTCACGATGTCGGCGAACGAAGGCGCAGCACCAATCGAAGCTTTGAAAATCGCTTCGTCATCGCGTGAGTTGAACCATTCGCGGATTAAGCGTTTTGGCGCAGAGCCGAGTGATTTGCGACCAACTACGCCGGAACGCAAAATTTGCACGAAGGTGCGCAACATCTTGCCGTTATCAATGACGCGCGGGAAAACTGCTTCTAGCAATTTCACATCGCGCACAGCTAAAATTGCACACAGCAATGCAGGCATATCTTTCATAAAACCACGCTGCCGCGCATAGATTGCCGTTTTGGCAATGAACTCAGGTTCAATTTCTTTGCAGATTTCGATCACGTTTGCTAATTGCTCTTCGGCATCAGCATAAAAGGTAGTGCTCAAACAACCCGTCGCAGCATATTGCGCGAGTTTATGTTTTGGCGTGAAGGTGTATGCTTGACCGCCCGCTTCGTTCACAGCGTCGGTTTTCGATAACAATTTTCCAGCGATAGTTTTGAATAAATTTTTGTTTGCCATAATTAGCGATTCTCCTTTTTGGACAATAGTTCCTGTTAGAAATCCCCCATGGCTGAGGACGCCGCTTGCTCTGACGATGAGAGATATGGCGAACGGTGTGCCAGAAAGATGGGTTAATCAGGCAAGGCACGTAAAGCATTGATAAATCAGGCAAAAGGACGTTTGGGTCGGAAGGTGGAGGGAATAAACGACGGAGAGGATAAGCGATATAAAGCTAGAGAATTAGATTTTAATCTAGTTGCTGGATTGGTACACGAACGTGAGCGAGCGAGCATAACGTAGGAAGTATGAATCATTACTAGGAATTGCTTCCATCGTAATGATTCATTACTTCTCATTGATTACTTATCGCAGAGATGCACTCGCTCACGCTCGTGTACTGTTAAGATGTGCGGTTTATTATGTTGTGGAGAGATTGAAGCGCTTCATCATGTTACGTAAGCTAAAGCGGGAAATGCCGAGTTCTTTGGCAGCGCGGGAAATATTCCAAGCGTGTTTTTCGAGGGCGTTGCTGATAATGCTTTGTTGCGTTTCGTCCATGATTTGCGCCAGCGTTTTATTGGCAGTGTCGAGTGTCGCATTCACAGGTGCTGTGTTAGGGACAGAAGCGCTTTTTACTTTATTAATTTTGGATGACAAATGGTGTGGAGCGATTACCGCGCCGGGAGCGACGAGGGCTACGACGCGATGAATTTCGCTTTCTAATTCGCGCGCATTGCCAGGCCAGTCGTGCTGTTCTAATAACGCGAGTGTCGAAGGCATCAGCGCAATATCCGTCTTTTGCATTTGCGCGCTGTAATGTTGCAGGAAGTGATTTGTGAGCAAACTGATTTCTTCGCGGCGTTCGCGCAAGGGAGGTAAATGAAAGCGAATGACATTCAGCCGATAATATAAATCTGCGCGAAAGCGCCCTTCTTCCACCATTTTTTCTAATTCACAATTTGTTGCCGCGATCAGTCGCACGTCAACGAATGACGGCGTTGCTTCTCCCACTTTTTGCACTTCGCCGGATTGAATGAAGCGCAACAATTTCGGCTGCATGTCCAACGCAAAATCACCAATTTCATCGAGAAATAATGTACCGTTTGCAGCCGCGCCGATGACGCCGGAAAAGCTGTTGCTCGCGCCTGTAAACGCGCCACGCCGGTGTCCGAAAATTTGTGATTCCAGCAATTCACGCGGAGCCGCAGCGCAATTGAAAGGCACAAACGCTTTGTTCGCGCGCTGGCTTAACAAATGAACGCCGCGCGCGACTAATTCTTTGCCAGTGCCAGATTCGCCTGTAATCAAAACGTTGATATTGCTTTGGCTTAGGCGGTGTGCTTGCTCAACAATATGACGCATCGCGGGGCTGCAATACATCAAGCCAGGCATTGGTAACAGCGCCTGGTGAGCAGGGAACGGATCAATTTCTTTGTGCGTATTGAGCGCAGAATATTCGTCGAGAATGGCGCGCAGATGCCACGCAAAAAGCTCCAAAATTGCATCGGTCAAATCGCTCGTGTTGCGCTTCAGGTACAACCAGAAACGCTGATTTTCTGTGAATGAAAATTGCTGACTAAATTCATCAGGACTAAGCGATGCGTTTTTGATGCGCTCAGCAATCGTGCTGATTTGTTTTGCTTCACATTTTTGTGAAGCGATAGTGACCAACTTATTTTCTATATCTTCACGAAAAATGATGACAGGCGCAGCCGCAAAATCTTCGCGTAAGATGCGAGTAAATTCGTGCAAAGCCAATTCAGGATTGGCTGCGGTCTCGGATAAAGATTTCAGGCAATGCACTAATTTGGTAGCGAAATCCAGCGGCGGCGTTGTTGGCACGGTAAGTGCGACCGCTTGTTGAAAAGCTTTTTCAGTGCGCGCCAGCATTGGCACTGCGCTTAATCGTTGGAACGTTGTACGCGCCCAACGTAAGTATTTTTGCGCGTCTTCTGACATTCCCTTCGCGGTATAGTTGAGGCCGATTTTGTAATGTGCGCGCGCACAGCGATAAGGCTCTTCGACAACTTCCCAAATTGAAACAGCTTGTTTGAAAAGCCGTGTACTTTCCTGAAAATTCTTTTCATGTTGTGCCAGCAAACCCGCAACTTCCCATAGATGCCCTAGCACATTAAAGCTACCCAGTTGCTCGACTTTTTGCTTGATTGCAGCAAAACGCGTTTGCGCTGTTTCGTAATCACCTTGCAGCAAATATGTTTCGAGCAAAAATAATTCAGCCGCAGCCTGTCCGCGCGGATCGCTGGATTGTTGTGCGATGGTGAGGCTTTCGGCAAAGGTTGTTTGCGCGCCTGCGACATCGCCCTGTAACAACAAATGCCGCCCGTAAGAAAGTAGTGCATAAACTTTATTGAAGCTCACGCCGAGTTCATTCAGGATGTTCAAGCTTTGCTGAAAATAATTTTCGGCCTCGGAAAAATTGCCTTGAATCGAATGGCACTCTGCCAATGATTCCAATGTGCTGGCTAAGATTAAATTTAAATCAGAGGCGCGCGCTTCGGATAATGCGGCGGACAATGTTTTTTTCGCTTGCTCAATTTCACCTAGTCGCAGCAGGTTGAAACCAAGGTTCGACCGCGCATTTACGATCAAACGCGGATTGCCTGCGCGCTGGAGTTGTGGCAACGCGCGTTCGAGCAAAACTTTGCCTTCGCGCATTTTTCCTTGCAGCGAAACGACTGCTGCCAAATTCACATCAAGGCTGCCGCGCAACAGTGGTGCGTCTTGTGCGCTGACTGCATCAATGGCGGAAATCAACGCCTGCCGCGCTTCGTCCCATTTGCCTTCCAGTGTGAGAATTATGCCTAAACTGTTGTTGGCTTGCGCCGCGATAGTTGGCGCGACGTGTTGCGCGCCTGCAAGCATCGGTTCGAGATACGTACGCGCTAACTGCAATTCACCGAGTTTGCGAAATAGCACGCTCATTAGAATTGCACATTGTTGCTCAATTTCAGTTGCGCCGTGTTGTTGTGCATGTTGCAGCGCATAGCGGCTTTGCGAAATGGCTTTGAGAATGTCCATCGTGCCGCCATATGCCGCGCTCAGCCGATACAAAATGCGGCATTGCAAGAATTGCGGCAAAGCATTTAATACGACCTTATTTTCATAAACAATGAGGGCTTCTACGGCCTTGTTGTAGCGGGCTAAATATTCTAGTGCCTCTGCCAGTAAACAGCGAATTTCTGCGCTGAGCGTTCCCTCATCAGCCAGTGGCAATGCTCTTTCGCAAAGCGCCACCACCTGTCCGTATTTACATTCAGCAAAAGCCTGTTGCGCCATGCTCAGATACATCTTGGCTGTGCCGTATGAACAGTCGTTGTGCAGATCTGATTGTAACGGCGCAATAATTTTTTCGTTCATAACAAAAAAGCGTAGCGCGGCATATCAGCGCCGCCATCAAGCAATTGCATTTCAGCTTTGCGATACAAACTTTTGCCTGACAGAAATATTAGTAATGGCGGGCTGATTTTGATTTTTGCGAAATTTTTCAGATTTGACGCTAATTTTGCGTTGGGTTCTCGTGACTGGAAATCGGAATTCTCACGTATTTCGTCATATATGCACACAATGAGTTTACGTAGCAACTGAAGAGGACGAGAACGGATGATTCATATGCACAATTCTGAGGCGAATTTTCGTCGAGTACTAATTTGTTTGCTGATTCTTACTGGTGTGACGAATACGCTTCAGGCGCAAACGATTCGTGAATTTGCACAGGGGCGACGCGGCGAATTACACCGGCGGATGGCGTCGGATTTGGTGCGCAAACTTGACGCCAGCACTACTGCCGCAGAGGAGGACACCGTCGAACGCGTTATTGTGACATCAGGCAATTTAACGACTAGTACTGAAGCGCAAAATCGCATTACGCAAAGTGGTGGAAGAATTAAGCAAATCAATCGCGCCACAGGTACTGTCATTGTCGAAATTCCCAGAAAGCAAATTGCGCGATTGTTGAATGACGCAGCGATTGATTACGTTGCGCCAGATCGCACGATTACTTCAACAGGGCATGTCGAGACAACCACAGGCGCAGTTGCTGCGAAAGGTGTACTCGGATTAAGCGGTTATGACGGCACAGGAATTGGCATCGCAATTATTGATAGCGGTATCGATAAGCGACACGAATTATTGAATAAATCATTGGTAAACGTCTCTTGGCCGCTGCTTTTGGGCAGTGACTATCAGGTGTATAAGCTGGGCGATAGTTCGGCGGTGGTTTACGAAAAAACTTTTGTTCCCTTCGACACTGGTGCCAACGATCCATTCGGGCACGGTACGCACATCGCATCTTTGATTAGCGGGCGCAAGGAATTTATCAACGGCGGGTATACAGGTATTGCTCCTGGTGCCAATCTCATCAACCTGAAAGTTCTGAACCAATATGGCAGCGGCAGAACCAGCGATGTGATTGCAGCGATTGATTGGTGCATCAGTAACAAAGGGATTTATAACATCAAAGTAATTAACCTGAGTTTGGGCGCTCCGGTGGTGGACAGTTACAAAAAAGACCCGCTTTGTTTGGCAGCGCGGCGCGCATTTGAAGCGGGAATTGTTGTCGTAACTGCTGCGGGAAATTACGGCAAAGATGTACGCGGGCAAAAAATTTATGGCGGCATTAATTCGCCCGGCATTGAGCCTTCAGTGATTACAGTGGGTGCGTCAAATACACAAGGGACAGACGCGCGGTCAGATGATACGGTTGCTTCGTACAGTTCACGCGGGCCAACGCGCGGCTATGTGATAGACAATGCAGGCAACAAAATTTATGACAATTTAATCAAACCAGAAATTCTTGCGCCGGGCAATCGTCTCAACGGTGCGATGTCAATGGGCAACCCTGATAACGCGCTTGTCAGCCAAAACCCTAGTCTTAAAGTTTATCCCAACACCAGTAATATTTTAGGCGTCAAAAGAATCGGGCAAATGCAACTAAGCGGAACTTCAGTTGCGACGCCTGTGGTTTCAGGGACGGTTGCGCTGATGCTGCAAGCAAATCCAACTCTTACGCCAAGTTTAGTCAAAGCGATTTTGATGTACAGCGCTCAGCAATTGCCTAATTTCAATACGTTGGAACAAGGCGCAGGCGAATTAAATGTGCATGGCGCAGTGAGCCTTGCCAAATTGGTGAAACTAAATCCGATGTTGCTAAAAAACGGAGATGCTCTGTTGAATGGTACTTTGCCCACACAGCAAATCAGCGTGATTGCCGGACAGCAAGCCTTTTGGAGTCAGGCCGTGCTCCATCGTTACGGCTTTTTTTATGGCAAAGGATTGATGACAAATTGGCAAGGTATGTACGGCAAAACTTCATTGCCGACGGATGCGCTTGTTTATATCAACGGTGCGCCTGTCTTGCGTACGGACTTAGTAATGAACGGAATTCCTGTCGGTACAGGCATCGTATTTGCTGACGGGCAGATTATGGCGGATGGCAACCTCATTGCTGAGGGGATTGTGTTTGCCGATGGCACGCTTTCCAGCGGCGAAGGTTTTGTGGACGGCAGGATTATTTATGACCCATTCACCAGTTTTTTGCGCAGCATCTTCCCGCTGTATGTCAAAGGCGAATAACGTCAACATAAAGCAACGACGAAGGATGAACATCTTGCTCCAAGTACGAAAACAACATTGGCTTTATTTACGCGCGCTCGTGCAAATTGTTATTGCGCTGAGCCTCATTAACACAGGCGTTATGTCTTGGGCTGGTACTGAGACGAAAAATATTGCGCGTCAATTACAAAATATTCAAATCAGCACAGAAGCCGATGAAATCATTACGGTGCTGGAACTAGACGGCATCGTGCCGCAATTTTCAGTTGTCACGCTGACCGCGCCAGAACGCATCGTAGTTGATTTGCAAAATATCAAAAATGCGCGCGGCGATTACACGGATTTTGAGCAATTGCTCACAACGCAAATCCGCAAAAATGGACTTGAGCGCCTAATCGTTACGCAAATTGGTGCCAGCGTCAGGGTTACTTTTTATGCTGGAAAAAAATTGCGCTATACGATTGAGCGCGACAAATCCGCTTTGCTTTTGCGTGTCGCTGCTAAAGAAACAAGCAGTACAAACATTGAACCCGCGCCCGTATCATCCGAAACAAACACTGTGCCCGCAGCTCTGCCAACACTGTCTGTTGGTGAATCTACAACGCCTGCACAAGCCTGGAAACAGCCTAACATTGCTGACAAGACCTGGTCGGCGCAAGCGCCCATCAACGAATCCGCCAGCGCCAGAGCAGGCCGGAAAAGTTTTGCCGAAGGGTTGAAATACGAAAAGAAACAGCAGTGGGATTTGGCATTTCAAAATTTTACCGTAGCGAGAACCGCTGAGCCGGACAATCCCGAATATCGTTTGCATTTGCAACGCGCCGCGCAAAATGCCGCTTTGTTGTTGACGCAACAAGGCGATGCGTTGGCACAACAAAATAATTTCGCAGGCGCATTGCAGGCCTATAAAAGCGCTTATTCCTATGATGCGACCAACGAACAAGCGCGCATAAAATTGCAGCAAACGCGAGCGCGTTTAGAAACTGACCAAGCGAATGGTAATAACGCGATTGGCGCTGCGAGTAATAAAAATACTGCTGCGAATAAAATTACTTCCGAACAGACAGTGTATTTCAACAACGCAAATTTGCGGCAAGTGATTGAAATGCTGGCGCATAATTTGGGGCTGAATGTATTGTTCGATGAATCGTTTCGCGACGAACCCAAGTTTCGGTTGAACCTCGAAAATATTTCTTTGCCCAAAGCGCTGGATCAAATTTTGCTACAAACCAAACATACGTTCGAGCGCACGGAACGCCGCACAATTTTGATTTATCAGGACAATCCGCAAAATCGGCAACGCTTTGAGCAATTGATGTTCAAGACATTCTATTTAAGCAATGCTGACCTCACCGAAGCGCGCACATTGGTGCAATCCGTGATCGGACAAAATCGTCAGGTGCTGCCCGTCAAAAATTTGAATGCGTTGGTTGTGCGCGATACGCCCGCAAATTTGCAAATCGTGCAGGATTTGCTCGATAGCATTGATAAGAATCGCGCTGAGGTTTTAGTAGATGTGGATATTTACGAAGTTTCGCGCAGTACTTCGACCGCAATTGGTAATCAGATTTCTATCAACGGAATTTCGACCACGAGCACAACAGGTACAGGAACGGCTGCGACTACGACTACAAAAAATTCGGCAGGTCTTAACAATTTAGGCGGGATTGGCTTGGCAGGCATTAGCGCAATTGCAGGCCAAACTGTTACAGGCGGGCTTGGCACAATTATCGGCTTACCACCTTCGACGCTGTCGTTATTAAAGTCCAAATCAAATTCTAAATTGCTTGCCAGCACGCAAATTCACGCGCTGGATGGCGAGCAGAATCAAACCAAAGTCGGGCGCAGTGTGCCTGTGCGAATTGGGAGTACTTTTGTTCCCGGATTTAGCGGCACTACATCGGGAGCCACTACTGTAGCGGGTGGGACAGCCACAAGTGGGCTGGGAAGCTTCGATAGCATTCAGTATCGCGATGTAGGCTTGATTATTGATGTCACGCCAACTGTGAATAACGAAGGCTGGGTGCAGATCAAGATGAAACTTGAATCCAGCAGCGTCGAAACCGCCGCAAGCGGAGCTAATCTAACGCCCAGTTTTTCACAGCGTGCTTTGACAACACTCGCACGCGTAATGGATGGACGCACAGCCGTAGTTGCAGGCGTCAAGCAGGAAACCAAAGGCGATTCGCGCGCTGGCATTCCGGTGATTGGAATGGTGCCGATTTTGGGGCGATTATTTAGCACGCCACAAGAAGAAAGCAGTTTGAGCGACATCATCATCACTGTGACGCCACACATCATGCGTGCCACCAACATTCGCCCACAGGATTATCGCACGCGCCTGGGCGGCAGCTTTTTGACGGGCGTAAACGCTTCGGTTGACGATTTAATGCGCCGCGTACAGGAAGAAGAAGAACAAAATCGCAGTCTAACGCGCCCTGCAAGCTCAGTTTTGGCGACGGCTACACCTGGCGCAAATTCTGTGTCAGGTAAAGAGCCTGAAGCTCCTATTAATAGGGTTCCGACGAATTTCCCACCTACTGAAGATAATGCTGTGAACGCCGCGCCAGTGGTGAATTTCAGCCTGACGCCGAATGTTGTTTCGCAAGCCCCCAACGAAAGTTTTTACGTTGCGGTTTCAGTTTCTGGCAACATACAAATTAACGAAGCGCTGGTGGCGCTCAGCTATAATCCAGCCATTCTCCAGTTGAAGAGCATCCAGCAAGGCACGTTGTTAGGCAAGCAATCCACCATCACACCGCAAGGCGAAAACGGCCTGCTGCGATTCCTCATTCAGCAAGAAGCAAATCTGCCGCCTGTTCAAGCTGAAGGACAATTATTAATTTTAGAATTTGCTGGACTCAAAGCAGGGAAGACTACAATTTCATTTATCAACGGAGAGCAGGGCATCAAACTAGGCCAACCAGTCCCCGCACAATTTCAATTGCAGAGCGCAGAAGTCGAAGTGAAGTAGATAGCGAAACGATGAACGTGGAATGGAATGCCGAACGCCATAAAAATGTTCTTGCAGGGGTTGCCCTAAGTAATCATCAATAAAATCAGTAGATCTTTTCGCTTGGATTTCACTCATCACGCATCGCTCATCCTTGCAAAAAATAGAGGCTAAGCCATACGGCTTAGCCTCCTGAATACTTAACCAAGATATCTTAGCTTACTGCAAGAAAGATTTCGTAGGCGGAGTTCCCACCCAAACTTCTCGTGTGAAAGTAGCCTGATACGGCACCTGTTGCGTGATCCATCCGTAAATTGGAAGGAAGAGCAAATAACTTTTAATGCCCCAAGTTGTGACTGTTTTGTAACGAGTCTCCGTAAAGGTTTGGAGCGTTGGGTAACCTGTCCCTTTTTTCCCTATGGCAGGAACCGTAATGTAATCATCCTGCGCCTGTCCGTAACCATCGCCGGTAACGTAAGCGGTATTGCCAGAATGTCCATTCGGAACAATGATTTCAGGGTGATCGAACGGTGCGGCATGATAACGGACGCGTTCATCGGTTAGCGCTTTCATAAACGAAACCAATGCATCTTGCTCAGCTTGAGAAAGCCCTAAGTTCTCAATGTCAGGATCAAGGTTTTGGATGTTCTGATCATGAAAATCACCACCGCGATTATAAAATTGGACGACTTGTTCAAGCGTCAATTTGCCGCCGTCGTGGAAGTAAGGAGCTGTCAATTCGACGTTGCGAAGCTGCGAAGTTTTGAAAGCTCCGTCAACGGCTACGCGCCCATACGCTGAACTTCGTGAAAATGACATTGGCTTGCCAAATGGATTTGTACCGCCCACGCCAAGGTCTTCTTGTGTGGGGCGCACACCGGTATTATAAAACCCTGTGTCGTAGGTTGCCTTTCCACTCGCCATTGCCATAAATTCAGTTTTTTCGCTGCTTACATGAGAAACAGCAGCGTCTGTCGTTTCGGATCCGCCGTGACAGGATGAACATTTCCCCTTGCCTTCAAAAATCTCTTTTCCTTTTAATTGCTGCGTTGTTAATGCATTTGAATCGCCGCGCAGATATTTATCCATCGGCGTTTGATCGGAAACCAGCGTGGACAGATACAGATTAATCGCCAGCCCCCAATACAAACCAAAGTTATATTCCATTTGACTGTATTGACCGGACGGCGAAACGGCAGACGTGCCGTTCGCGGCAATTGATACGCGCTTGGCGGAATCATTCCATAAATGCGGCCAGAAAGCTTTTTGCACGAGTGCCTTATAGTTTGTGTTCAGCCCTTTCCCTGCCACATGCCGATAAGCGGATAGTGCGCTGTCATCTGCGGCGACACGTTGCTTGGCTAATGGCATCGGGAGGTTAAGAATTTTTCGCCCTACGTCGCGAATAGCACGACCAGCCGCCGACATTTCAAAATCACTGATAATAGGGCCGGTCGCCAGCGAAGCCAGCGAAGCATTATAGATATTGACTTTGGTCAATATCCCGCTGACCAGAATGCGAGCATTGGGATCGTTATCGCCAAACGGATTGACGCCATTGAATTCGTTATGCGCACGTCCGTCCCAAAAATTGCGATGATTGAAAATTGCATTGATGATGGTTGGCGTGTTGCGTGGTTCGACGCGACGCGTATTGTTATTGCCAATATGATAGGTATTGTCATACGAGCGCTGCACATTGTCTTTATCACTTCCTAAGGCAATATCCAAGAATGATGTATTAAATACACCTTGTGAAGAAGTCACTTCGTTGCGATCTCGTGTGACCGCAGAATAGCGATTGTTCGGGTCTGCCACTTGATGAAAGGGAAAGTCGCTTGCTTGCAACTGATAATTTGGCCCGCCAAAACTGAAGCTATCGGGGCCACCAGGGCAACTCACACAACCTGGATTCAATTGATTTTTGCTGCGGTTATCTGCCCCGGCGTGAAAATGGCAACTCGCGCAGGCTTGTACGCCATCACTGCCAGCTTGCATGTCCCAGAAAAATGCTTTGCCAAGCGCAATTGCAGCATTCTTGTCCATGACGTAAGAACTATATTTATCAGGCAAAGGGGCTGAACTCGTACTCAGCGCTGTGAGCGGTTGTGGGGCCTCGACGGTCAGGATTTGCGCACTCGCATTCCATTTTATAAAGGTTAAGGTAAGCATCAAGATGGTAATACATAGCGTAATCCAGAGCTTAATGCGCTTCAGGGTGGGACTAGGATTGGAATTTTTCATGTCGTTTTTCCGGTTTGTAGTTTGTGTTGTGTGCGACAAAGCTTCGGTATGACAGAGCTTGTCGGTACAGTGAGCAGCGAGCAGGCTGAAGTGTTGCGGGCAAAATTTGTGAGCAATGTTTACAGCACTTGCAGGCTGGGCGCACTTTAATTCGTTGATTAAAGGTCAGATGCTGGATTGCAACCCCTATACCGCAGCAAGCAACGTTTTGTGCGTTGCCTAAATGAAGGAACTACAACGGTTTATGTTGAGGAGATGAAAAGGCGGGTGACAAATTTTTAGCCAGCGCATAAGTCAGCACAAAACACATTTATTTGTGCGTCGTCAGTAGCAAGGAAAATAGCCCAAATCCTTATAAATTCGTGGCTGACGCGGCAATGATGGATTGTGGCAAATCGCCTGATATTTCGCCTGAAAAACAAAATCGTTTGCATTCTCACAGGTGGCTTCTAAGTTGCCATAAATGGCAACGGCATTGCCGTTGTGTAGGGGCTGACGTCAGCCTGGGGATATGACAAAACAGCTTTAATAACCTGCTCTATTATCAGCAAAAGGCTATGAATAAAGCTTGCGCTGCAAATATACTCCGCTGCAAATTTTTTTTAGACAGGCACTTACTATTGCAAAAGTATATGGCACAAGGTTTGTTTGCTTGCAGCCTGTGTGAAGTCATTGTCTGTGCATCGCAATTTAAATTATGCCTGTAGAGATAAGCGAAGAGAAGTACTTTAAGCGGACGTTAGTTCCTTCTTTAATGACCTCGCGTAAAACCAAGAAAAACTTGCTTACCGAAATTGGAGGCCCCTCATGAAAGATCGTAGAAGCTTTCTGAAAACCAGTTCATTAGCTGGCGCAGGAATGTTAGTTTCACTGAGCGGAAAAGCAAAAACTGCTGTTCCCTCAACTGCTGCGCCACTTGATCCTGTCACGCTCACAAAATTTTTAGACCCTGTTCCTAAACCAAAGAAACTGTACGGTGCTTACCAGGAAATCGCCATCACAGAATTTTATCAAAAATTGCATAGCCAGTTGCCGCCTACGCTATTATGGGGCTACAACGGTTCTTATCCTGGCCCGACAATTGAGGCCACACAGTTTTTACCGACGACTGTGAAATGGATGAATAAGCTCGTGAATCCGGCGTTGCTTGCCCGCATTCCTGTAGATCAAACGCTACATTGGGCTGATCCGTTAAAGCAAAATTTTGTTCATCAACCTACGGCTCCCCGCTATACCGGGCCTGTCCCTACTGTCGTCCATTTACACGGTGGGCAAACAGCTTCGGATAGTGACGGACATCCTGATGCCTGGTTCACCGCAAATTATGCGTTGAAGGGAAAAGCCTGGTCGCGGCCAAATTATTACTATCACAACTTTCAACCGCCCTCGACACTTTGGTATCACGATCATGTGCTGGGTATGACGCGGCTAAATGTGTATGCGGGAATGGCTGGATTTTATTTGCTCCGCAATCCTTTTGAACTGTTTTTTAATTTGCCGCGTGGCGAATACGAACGCGAATTAGTAATTCAAGATCGCATTTTTGACGTTGCCGGACAATTAGTTTATCCGACGGCGCCAGCCGGGTCAGAACCGCCCTACTGGATACCTGAATTTATTGGCGACACGATTTTAGTGAACGGCAAAGTGTGGCCTTACATGAATGTCGAACCGCGCAAATATCGCTTCCGTTTGCTGAACGGATCAAATGCGCGGTTTTATCGCATGAAGTTTTCTAACGGATTGCCCTTCGTACAAATCGGCACAGACGGCGGATATTTGGAAAAGCCAATCACTGTCCAGGAAATTTTGCTGGCTCCCGGCGAACGCGCGGATGTCATCGTGGATTTCAAAGCTTGCGGCGTTGGCGCAAAATTCATTCTTACGAATGATGCGAATGCGCCGTTTCCTGATGGCGATCCCGTTGATCCAAATACGACGGGGCAAATCATGCAATTCCGCACCGTGCCGCTGACCAGCTATGACCATAGCAACATTCCAACTAAGCTTGGCGTAGCGCCTCGTATTACCGATACGCCAACGAAAACGCGCACCTTAGCGCTGGTGGAGCAATTAGATAGTGGCACGCATTCAGGATTATTTTTGGATGGCAAAGCGTGGCATCACCCAATTACTGAATTGCCAAAAGCTGGTTCCACCGAAATTTGGGAAATTGCGAACCTCACTGCCGACACACATCCGATTCACTTGCATCTGGTAAGTTTTCTGCTCAAAGATAGGCAGCAGTTTGATGTGACAAAATATCTGGATGCTTACAACCGACAAAATCCGCTGTTGCCTTCGCCGACATCTGTCACGCTGCCTGTGACGCCGTATCTGAACAGCGCGCCGATTGCACCGCGACCAGAGGAAAAAGGCTGGAAAGATACGATACAAATGCCGCCCGAAACCGTGACACGATTATTGGTGAGCTTCAAACCAAACGGCTGCGCAAAATATCCGTTTAATCCAACCAGTGGCCCTGGCTATGTGTGGCATTGCCACATGTTGGAGCACGAAGACAACGATATGATGCGTCCGTACAAACTGACGTATTAGGCTAAATTTAAAAACTGGCAGCCCCCGTCAAGTGAGCAACCGTAGCGAATATTTGTGAATTCACGCTGCGGTTGCTCGCTTGTTTTTTCAGGCGCGTGCCACGTAATAAACTGCGCCCGCGTAATCATCACTAATCAAAAAGCCCTTGCCAAATTTCATAATATCCACAGGCCTGCCATTGATCTTGCGATTTTGCAAAAAGCCTGTGATGAAATCCTGCGGCGCTTTATCTTTTGTAACACGCGCGACTGAATAGCCGTGTCCGATGCGAATGAAGCCGGAGCCGTGCAACGCTACAAGAAAATCATCGTTACCCGTGAACGTTTCAAAACCGAGCGGCGAACTGTGACCAATGAATGCAGCGTAAGGAAGCGGCGAGGTATCACAATTAATTTTTTTATTTGCTTTGGCAAATTGCGGATCGGCAATACTTCGTTTGCCCACTTGATAACAATACGGCCAGCCATAATTCGCGCCGTCTTTGACTTCGTACATTGTGTCGTAAGGCTTGTCGTCGCCAAGATGATCCGCGCCCATGTTCGTCGTCATCAATTTGCCTTCGATCCAGCGCAAGCCCACAGCGTTGCGCAAGCCGCTCGCAAACACGCGCGAGTTTTTGCCATCCATCTCCATTTCCAGAATCGCCGCGCGCAAATTTTCTGTTTCTTCGCACGCGTTACAACTGCTGCCGACTGAAACATAGAGTTTGTTGTTATTCGCAATCGTAATCGTGCGCGTCAAATGCCAGCCGCCATATTTGTAATTCAATCCGAAAGCAGGAAATTGTGCGATAGTTTCTGGCGCGCTCGTGGGTTTGTCTTCGCCAATCGTGTAGCGGTATCGCACGAGCTTATCGGTCATTGCAATGTACAGCCAATGTGTGTCGTTTGCGTCTGCGTAAAACGTGATGCTGTTCGGGTTGCGTAATTTGTTCAGCCACAATTTTTGTTGCCGAAAGCGGCTACCATCAAAATCAGAGAGAATATAAATTGCGCCTTTATTATTGTCGGTACGATTGTACAGATCAGTCACGAATACGCGATTGTCTGGGCTTTTTGCCATAAATCGTGCGCGGCTCATGCCTTGCGCGGCAACGTTGATGTTGTAACCTTGTGCTAAATTCAACGTATAGCTTTTCCCATTGGCGAGCGTAATGCGTTGTGGCTTGAGCGCCGCGCGCTGTGCGTGAGTTGCACAAGGGAAAAAAGTAAAGAGGAAAATTCCAAGCAAAAATATCCAAATCTTTTTCATAGCGAATTTACTTTGCCCGTGCAGATGCAGTTAAATTGCGACGCGCCAAAATTCATCAGCAATTGCGCAAAAAATAATTACGAGAGTAAGCATAATACAGCAAGCGATTTTGCTGCATAAAAACAGCATGAGAAAAATTTCGGCAACTCTTCCTTTATTGCTCAGCCAAATTCTGTTGTGCGCGGGTGGACTATATGCTTTATGGCAACTCGCTCCGCATTTTCCTGGGTTTCCCTGGGTCAAAAAATATAGCGCTACAACGACGACCGATTTTTTATTGCGCAATCAGTTGCTGCAAGAACAGAACGAAAGCGCGCCTTCACCGTCAACAATTTTGCGCCGTGAACTAACACAATTGCCATTGGATCAGGACATTTTGCTTGTAGCTGATCCGCAACATCCTAGCACCTACACAATACGTTTTCTGCTTGGATATTTTGCCTTCCCGCGCCGCGTGGTCAGTCCGATTTGCAACGTTCCAAACGAGTCGAAAAATCCCGTTGATTCGGCGCGGCTTTCGGCAGTGGTATTTTTTGGCAAACCGCCGAACGTTGCGTTGCGCGCTGCGCCTGTAATGATTTTGCCAGGGCTGGAATTTCGGAAGTTGGAGGGTGATGAAAAATGGCAATCATTTTGTTCGCGTTAGCAATTCTATTGCTGTGGAGCGCTGGCTCCGGCACATATTTCCTGCTCACAAAATCTGCTAAACAATATTGCGTATTTGAATTTCTCGGCCTCAGTTTTTTGCTTGGCACAATTTGCATCGCGCTCAGTTTATTTTTGTCATCACTAATTTTGCCGCGCCTGGGACAGCAAATTTTTGTGACGTTAATTTGCCTTGCACTGGGCTTTTATGGTGTCAGGCAAGGCATAAGAAAAAGCGGAAATGTTTTGAGCCCCCCCTTCAGGCGGCCTTTTACTGAACAGCGCCAACTGAAGTTGGTACTCAGAACATTCCTTAGCCTGATTTTATTGGCGCAAATTATTGTTGTAAGTTTTGTCGGCATTCGCACGCCGCTGAGTTGGGACGGGCTTTTTAATTGGGAAATGAAGGCGAAAATCTATTACGAACAAGGCGGCATTCCAAAACAGCTTTTGCAATCGGATGCGCTGAACTGGGCGCATGTGGATTATCCGCCATTGCTGCCGCTGAATCAGGCGTGGACGTATAGCTGGATCGGCAGCGCGCACCAAAGCGCAGGCAAAACATTTTGCGTAATTTTTTATTCAATCGCTGTGCTGTTGCTTTTGTCTGCCGCGCGCAATTGGTCAAATGCGCCAACATTTAATTATGCAATTTTATTCTTTGGCGTGCCGTTGTTGTGGGTTGGCGAGGGGAGCGCCACGACAGGACATGCAGATTTTCCGCTTGCCGTATTTTTCCTTGCCGCTGCAAAATTATTAGCTGATTTTGCTAGCACTGGCGCGCGCGACCGTTTGCAATTATTAGGCGTCATTAGCTTTGGCCTGGCAATTGTAAAACAGGACAGCATTGTTTTATTGCTCGCGCTTTGGGCCGTTTTGCTTTTGGTTTTGATGGCGCAACGGGCGCGCAAAATTGCGCCGATAAATTTGGGTTGGAGCCTGGTTTTATTGCCTGCTACGCTTTTGTATGTCGCTTGGAAAATTGCGATGCGAAGGCTCAGCCCTTTTGCCGGAGAAGATTTTGCGTTTGCGCCTCCGACCAGTTGGCACGCGTTCGCCGCGCGCAGCCAAGCCGTCAGCGAATTTTTCTTTCACGAACTAATCAATCCTTTGCACTGGGGCGTTTTGTGGCTTGTCTTCGCGGGCTTGTTACTTATGCACATTGTGATTTTACTGGCGACAAGTTGGCGTGCCTCTAAGTCAGTGACGCAGGAAACAACCAGGAATTTTTTTGCAGCGGTTAAGCAAAATTTGATAGCTGAAAACTCGCTGGCGGTATGGGCGCTTGTTTTACTTGTGCTGATTGCGCTTGGTGCGGATTTTGCGATCTATCTTTTTCTGAGCACGGCCAAAGAAAAACTCACGCTGTATTATTGGCTGACTTCTTCTGCTGCGCGATTAGTAATTCAAATTGCGCCCGTCGCGTTGCTCAGCGTTCAGGCGTTATCAAATTTGCTGTCGCGCAAACGCGCAGTGCTCGTTATAGAATAAATGCTAGAGAAAATCTAGATAAGAATGTCAGTACCACCTGCGTAAGCGGGTGGCGAAAGATGCACCCGCTTAGCAGGTGGTACTGACTCCGTTAATAGCTAAGTAATAACTACTACAGGAGAAGAAATATATGGCAGACAAAACAACTTTTACAGCAGAAGAATGGGTGACGTTATTGAAAGCTCCGGCGATGGCCGGGTTGGCTATTGTTGCTGCTGATCCGAGCGGGCCATTTGGTGCAATCAAAGAATCGTTTGCAACGGGCAAGGCATTGGCAGAAGTCAAAATGCAGGGCGGCGCAAATGTATTGATTGATGCGCTCGTGCAGGAGATGGCTACGCCGGAAGGCCGCGAAGCTGCGAAGCCCACAGAATTAATGGGACTCGGTGACCTCGAACAAGCACTGGCTCATGCGATTGGCGTTTGTCAGGAAGCTGCAAAAATTGTTGACGCCAAAGCGCCTGACGAAGCGGCAGCATTCAAGCAATGGTTATTTTCGATCAGTCAACGCGTGGCGGAAGCTTCCAAAGAAGGCAGTTTTTTAGGTTTCGGCGGCACGTTGGTAAGCGAACAAGAACAAGCCGCCTTGAGTCGTATTTCTGGCGCGCTTGGCTTATGAAAATTAGGACTTATGAAAACGCGGAGCGAGCTCTTTACTGGCGCGAGTCTCCTAATCTCAAGCTGGGGCGAGTAAAGAACTCGCCCCACATTTTCTCTGTTTTTGCGGAAGTCCAGTTAAGATTTGAAAATTAATGAGCGCGCAAGTTGCGTTGCGCTGCGTATTTGCTTATTTTGATGGCGTTGCGAAACTGAAATAGCTTCTTCCCGTACATTTGCAACACGCGTTTTGTCTGCTCTGAACAACACTCACAGCGGCTGAAAAAAGAAAATCACGCCTTTCCCCTTGAGGTTCGCCAGCTATGGACAGCCTGCCACTCCCGCTTGGAATCGTGCATCTCGCTGCAGTAGTGCTGTGCGCGTGCGCATTTTTCTGGCTGGCGCGTATGCTGGCGCGGCTCAATCGGGAATGTGGGCAACTCGCCTCCGTTGGGTTTTTACTCATCACAATTGGCATCGCTGCAAAAGCGCTTTGGTATTTGTTGCAAGCGATTTTAGGCTATGACATTCGCATCCTCGACAACAGTTTATTTATTTTGCTGGCTCCGGGGCTAGTGTGTGTGACTTGGGCATTTTGGAATGCCTTTCGTCCCCAGGGGCGCACGCCTGTGTGGGTGATTCCGGTGATTGTAATTACTTCCATCGAAGGAGCCGCTGCTGTGCGCGCGTTATCAAAAGGCGGACGCGGTTGGTTATACGTTGTACTGGGCGTAGCGGTCGCAATGTATTTGATTCTGGCCTTTTTATTGATTTACGAAGCGTGGCAACGACAATTACAATTTTTTGCCGTACTCGTTGGCTTTAGCGCGATCACATTTTTATTGCAAGCCCGCCTCACCCTCATTCCTGTGCCGACGCTACTCTGGAAATGGATAGAACAAATTGATGTGATTTGCGGCTGGGCTGCTTTTGCCTATGCCACTTGGTATTTAGAACGCGCGATCACACACCGCGCGCGCGCGATGGAGAATACAGAGAATGAGTGATATAGAGAATTTTTCATTAAAAATCGCTCTATTCCCTCCCTCCCTCCATCCCTCTTTTCTCTTCAAAAGCCTTGCAACTTTCCTTCCTGAAAATCAAACTAGCGCGATATGAGTAATCACGCGCCAATCAACGACCCGTTAATTCATCCAGCTTTGCTTGATCCACGTCAGTGGGGCGAAGTGGATGTGTATGCTTCACTGCTCAATATCGAACGCGAAGAAATTGCTGGCGAAGATCATTTCGCGCCGGATCGCCAATTCAAAATTCATCACCTCAAACTAGATTTGCAATTTGATTTGGAACAACAAAGCGTGCGTGGTACAGCTACGTTCAGAGTGTCGCCGTTTGCGGATGGTTTGCAGGCGATTGAACTAGACGCCGCCGAAATGAGTATTCAGCACGTGCGCCGATTGGCTGTGATTGCGGAACAAAATGATTCGCCGCTGATTCCACTGGGACAGCCTTCCACGAATTTGCAATACGATACGTTGCCGGAAAAATTGCGGATTGAACTTGATGGCCCGCTTAAACGTGATGAGCAGGCGACAATCGAAATTGCGTACGCGTGTCGTCCGCGCAAAGGATTATTTTTCGTCAAACCTGATGACGCCTATCCGCACAAGCCGCAACAACTCTGGTCGCAAGGCCAAACTGAAGACGCGCATTGGTGGTTTCCGTGCGTGGACGCACCGCATCAGAAAATGACTACGGAATTGCTGGCGACAGTGGACGAAAAATATTTCGCGCTTTCCAACGGTGCGCTGCTTGGTTCCAAAGGCAACATCGCAGAAAAAACGATCACCTATCATTGGCGACAAGATCAACCGCATCCGGCTTATCTAGTCACAATCGTCGTGGGCGAATATGAATTGGTGCAAGAGCGTTTGCAGGGCTTACCCGTTGAATATTACGTGTACGCGAACGCCGCCGAAGCAGGCAAAAAATTGTTTGAAAAAACGCCGCAAATGATCGAATTTTTTGCGGACAAATTTGGCTACCCGTACCCATTCGCCAAATATTCGCAAGTGTTGGTGGATGATTTTTTGTTTGGCGCAATGGAAAACACTTCGGCGACGACAATGACGGATCGTTGTGTGTTAGATGCGCGCGCCGAACTCGACATCAATTACGAAGACATCGTCGCCCACGAATTGGCGCATCATTGGTGGGGCGATTTGGTGACCTGCAAGCATTGGACGGAAATCTGGCTCAACGAAAGTTTTGCGACGTATTCCGAGTTTTTGTGGCGCGAATATACGCAAGGTAATGACGAAGCGCGGTTCGCTTTATTTCAGGATTTTCTTACGTATCTCAACGAAGATTTTTCCAGCCATCGCCGCCCGATTTTATTTCATCGTTATCGCTATTCCGAAGAATTGATGGATCGTCATGCTTACGAAAAAGGCGCGTGCGTATTGCACATGCTGCGGCAAGTATTAGGTGATGATGCGTTCTTTCGCTCACTTGCGCGCTACCTCAGCAAGTTCGCTTTTGGCGTCGTCGAAACGAACGATTTGCGCGTAGCGATTGAAGAAGTCACAGGCAAAAATTTGCATTGGTTTTTTGCACAATGGATTCACAGCCCTGGCTATCCTGAGTTGGAAGTGAGTTACGATTGGCAACGCGAACAAAAAACATTGCGCTTGTCTGTCAAGCAAGTGCAGAAAAAAAATGATGACGACGAAGTTACGGCAGCGTTTCGTTTCCCCGTCGAAATTGAAATCGTGACGACGGATAATTCTGATGTGATCGAAACCGAAAAACGCACTAGCTTTCACGTGTGGGTCGAGAAACAGGAGCAGGAGTTTTATTTCCCCTGCGAAGCTAAACCGCGCCTCGTCATATTTGATAAAGGCCATCGCGTTTTCAAGTTAATACACTTTACGAAATCCGCACAGGAACTGGCATTTCAATTAACACACGACGAAGATGTGCTCGGACGCGTGCGTGCAGCGCGTGAATTATCAATTTACAAAAATGATGACGCCACCGTTGCCGCTTTGGTGCAGGCTTTGCACGGCGGAGATTTTTGGGCAGTGCGTGTGGCGGCAGCGCTTTCGCTGGGCGAAATCAGCGGCGCGAGCGCGGTGCAGTCTTTACACGAAATGTATCAGGTTTGCCGCGACGCGCGCATTCGCCGCGCTTGTTTGTGGGCGCTTGGCTGCAACAAAAAAGCCGATGAAACAACGGTATCACTGCTTTGTGAAGCAATTGAAAAAGACCCCAGCTATTTTGTCATAGTCGGATCAATCCGTGCATTGGCGAATATCAACAGCGCGGCTCAGAGCTTGTCTGTGTATGATACAATCTGTGCCGCGCTGGCAAAAAATTCCTGGCAAGAAGTTATCAAAGCATCGGTATTTCACGGCTTCCGACACACGAAAGAAAAACGTGCCGTGGACATCGCGCTTGCGCATACCAAATATGGCGAACATATCGCCACGCGCGTGGCTGCGATTGGTTATTTGGGAATGATTGGCAAAGAACTCCACAAAGAAAAAGCGGATGAAAAAATTGTGGATGCTTTGTTAACATTACTTAGTGACAAAGCCATCCGCGCCCGCGTTGCTGCAATTCGCGCACTAGGAAAAATCGGCAACGAACGTGCGTTACTTGCCTTGCGCACCGCACAAAATACCGAATGCCTCGATCAGGTTAAAGCCGCGTTGCTGGATGCGATTGCCGGAATCGAAGAGAAATGATATATGCTGGAAGAAAATGAATGATGATTCATTCGGCGTAATTAAGATCAATTTCTCTGTCAATAAAAACGATACGAATTATGAAAATTATTGTTTGTCTCAAACAAGTACCAAAAAACGATTCGATTTTGCGGATCAACGAAGCAGGTACGTGGATTCAGGAAAAAGATTTGACGTATGAAATCAATGAATCCGATGCATATGCGCTCGAAGCTGCTTTGCAATTAAAAGAAAAACATGGGGGCGAAGTCGTAGCGCTATCGCTCGGCCCTGACCGCGTGCAATCTGTCATTAAAGAAGCGCTCGCGCGCGGCGCAGATCGTGGCTTGCATATTGAGGATGCGGCGTTCGTCGGGTTGGATGCGTTTAGCGCAGCGTCTGTAATTGCGGCAGCGGCAAAATCTGACGGCTTTGATTTGTTGCTGACGGGCTTGCAATCGGATGACAACGGCTACGGGCAAACAGGCGTGATCGCGGCGCAGCAATTAGGTTTGCCGCACGTCACGATCGTGATGGATATTCAAAGCGTAGATGGCAACATTCAAATCAAACGCGAATTGGAATCCGGCTATTTTCAAAATGTGAGCTTGCCTTTGCCCGCAGTGTTGTCAATTCAATCGGGTATCAACACGCTGCGCTATGCAACACTCAAAGGCATTATGGGCGCGAAGAAAAAAGAGATTAAGAAATTAGACGCAGCCGCGATTGGCATTGAGACAGAGGCATTAGCGCCCAAGATGCAAATCAAACGTGTATACATCCCGCAAAAATCCAAACAAACGCAACTCATCACAGGCAGTCCGGCAGAAGCCGCGACAATTTTATTGGAGAAACTCAAGAACGAAGCACGCGTTTTTTAAAGTCGGCACAGGAAGAGGAAAGATATGAGCGAACAAATTAGGCCGGAAGATTTACTCAAACACGCACGCGCACAGGCACGCGCCTTTTTTGAGCAATACGATGCCGAATTGCAGGCGATTGAATCAGCGATCAAAACTGAAACTGAGTCTTCGGACAACCTGCTTGGCAAAGATCAATTGAGTTTATTTTTGCGCTCGCTTAATACGGAATTACAAAACGCGTTGACAGAAGTTCGCTCTTCTTCAGAACGCCTGACAACTATTGCAGAACGCATTCGGGAAAATCAGTAAAAGATTGTGCTGAGTGCTGAGTAGAAAGTGCTGAGTAAATGCTAGTAACTCAGTACTTTCTACTCAGCACTCAGCACTCATTGATATATTTATGGCAACCGGAATTTTAGTTTTCATCGAACACGTTGAAGGACAAATTAATCGCGCTTCGTACGAAGCGATTTGCGCGGCGCAATTGATTGGTGCGGAACTCAATCAAGAAGCTTCTGCCGTGATCGTCGGCAATGGCATTAGTAATTTAGCAGCAGAAATTGCGGCGAAAAAATTAAGTCGCATGTACACGGTCGAAAATGAAAATCTTGCTTCGTACACAGCCGATGGTTATGCGACCGCGCTCAAACAAGTTATTGAACAAGTGCAACCCGCGCTCGTGTTGATGGCACACACATATGAAGTACGCGATTACGCGCCGAAGCTCGCAGCCAGTTTGCAACGCGTGCTGATCGGCGATTGCATCGCGTATAAAATCGAAGACAATCAACTTGTTTTCACGCGCCAGATTTTTCAAGGCAAATTGGCTGCCGATGTGGTTCCCATTGGCGAGGCACCACATTTCGCCAGCTTCCAACTCGGCTCATTTCGCGGCGACGAATGCGAAGCCGGACAAGCTGAAATTCAATCATTAACCGTAAATCTTGACACAGCACAAATCCGCCAAAAAACGGATGCGCGTTTCAAAGAAGCGAAAGCCGCTGTAGACCTAACGCAAGCGCCGTTAATCGTGTCCGTCGGGCGCGGCATCAAAGAACAAAAGAACATCGAAATCGTGAAAAAATTAGCGGATGCGCTCGGCGCTGAACTCGCCGCGTCACGTCCGATTTGCGATAACGATTGGTTGCCGATGGATCGCCAGGTCGGTTCGTCAGGCCAAACTGTTGCGCCTAAAATGTACATGGCTGTAGGTATTTCCGGTGCAATTCAGCATTTGGTTGGAATGAAAGGCGCACGCACTATTGTAGCCATCAACAAAGATGCCGAAGCCCCCATTTTTGAAATCGCTGATTACGGCATCGTTGGCGATTTATTTGAAATCGTTCCTGCGTTAACCGCCGCCGCTGAAAAAATGAAGCAGTAATATCGTGTGCCGGGCTGCCAGCCTTATCAAAGAAGCGCTGTACAGCAAGATAAAAAAAGCCATTGCCAAGTTGCTGCGTATTGCAGTAACTTACCCCCCACTTTTGCTAAGTGAATCACTAAGTGTTGCGTTCGAATACCTATTGGCTGGCTAAATGTCTGATTTCCCCTCCACAAGACGAAATAAAAAAAATCGTGTTCTTACGGTGGAAGCTTTTGATGGGCTTTTGGGCTGCTTAGGTGCAGACCGCGATCAGGCCGCTATTAAGTATGAAGAATTGCGTCTTGCGCTGATGACATTTTTTGCTGTTCGTGGCGCTACAGACCCTGACGAATTGGCCGATGAAACGCTCAATCGTGTGGCCTATCGGTTGGCAGAAGGGCAATTAATCACATCTGGTCATCCGATTTATTACTTTCTTGGCGTAGCACGAAACGTCTGGCGCGAACATTTGGTGCATCCCCATAAAACAATATCGTTTACAGCGTTTTCCCCTGATCTGACCTTTCAGGCTGTTTCGCCGGAAGAGCTCTTGCTTGAATTTGAACAACGATTGCGGGCAGAAGAGAAATTTGATTGTTTTACGAATTGTATGGCTAAGCTGTCAGAAACAGACCGGACACTTCTCACTGAATATCATCAAGGGAAAGGCCAGGCGAATAGTAAGAATCGTCAGGCCATGGCGCAACGTTTTGCCGTCACGTTGGGCAGCTTGCGCAACCGTATCAGCCGTATTCGAGATCGTCTGGCAACTTGCACGCAAGAATGTTTGAATAATGAGGACAGGCTATGAAGATTCCAACAAATTCTCATTTAAGAGTAGCAGGTTTTTTCTCTTTTCAACTAAGATCAACTAAGACCATTTTTTCATGCTGGAAGATACAATAAAAAATAACCTCCTCTACTGTTATTTGCTTGGAACGTTGAGTGAGCAACAACAAGAACAAATTGAAGAAGAGTATTTTTCTCAGCCGGAGCGCAGACAAGAGTTATGGGCAATCTTTGATGAAATAACAGAACGTTTTTTGCAGAGAGAACTAGACCCGCAAGATGCGCAAAAATTTGCCTTGCAGTTACAAACAAAGCCATATTTGCGCGCACGAGCGGAACGATTGCAGTCGCTTTATCATTTGCTGCCCGCCACTGCGCAACAGGATAATGTTACTGCGCGACTAATTTCTGAGCGGCGCAACACTTCATTTACAAAATGGTTTGCGATTCCTGCTTTGCGATGGGGAGGATTGGCGACCTGCGCCCTGCTTTTGGGAATTGGCGGATATTTATTAAGTCGCAAGGCCAAAGATCCTGTAAGTGAAATCGTCCAGGTGCAACCAACTGTTGTAACGAGCAATATCCCGTCAGTTATGCCAATTGCTGCTACGCCAACGGCACAATCCTCAGTGGTTTTGCCCATTAAGCCTAAAACCAACCCCTCGCCCACCACTCTGCAACGATCCGAGGTCGCGGCTTTCTACATTTTGCAAGAAGGTACACGCACCTCAGGGGAAGCCACTAAACTAGCCATCACGGAACAAACTCAAATTTTAGCGTTGCATTTTGAAGTTCAAGCTCCTTTTCAATCCAGTTACAATGGGTTAGCTAAAATGAGCAATGGGAAAGCCTTCAAATCTTTTGCAAATCTAAAAGTACACCAGCAAAATAACCTTGCTTTCGTTACCGTACAGCTTGCCGTGACGGAAATCTCTGGCGCTTCCTTCACTGTGCAAATCAATAACACTTCGTCAGATAAAGAAGCTCAGCCTTTAGTGTTACAACGCTTCTATCTTGAAAAATAATAAAAATTGACTGTAGCGGTATGATGTTTCAGGGATTTTCTCATTATTATCATGGAAGCCAGAAAAGCTTATAGGATTGGTGTCGGCTCGGTGGTTCTTCCCCCAGGCTCGCTTCCTCTGATATACGCGTCATCTATAAGGTTAGCTTGGTGTTTGGTGCAGGGTCTCCCCCTAATGGCTTTATTTATTGGCGTTAGTTCGTTGAAGCTGGCTTCCCATTTGTCGTTCATTACAGATTTACTCTGTTTCACTGAATCCCTATCCAAGATGGTCGTTAATTTAGATACTTAAACAATCGTTGCTATATTACTTGCAAGAGGGACACACAAGCGCAAGTTATTCTGACACAATTGTTTTACGTGCTCTTAAGTTGGCAGCTTTGCTTGGTAGGCGCAATGCCTTGCTGATGAGTTCCTGAACTTATCATCTTGTCTAAATCAGGCGAGAATCGGAAGCCTCGGAATCTACTCCGGGGGATAGCTCTGAGGCGATTTTTTGTTTAGGTCTCATCAATAAGGTGCGCGCTGAATTCTCACGATAATCCTTATCGGGTCAACTCTCTTAAGGCTTCTGTAATGAAAATAGTTTCCTGCGCAATAGCAGAAAGATTGACTTAGGCGCATCTTTTGTTATTGTCATCTTCCTCATCACGAAAACTTTATTGATGCGTTCAATTCTGAACTCCGGCAGCACTCAATGAGATTTCAGTCGTCCACTATAATTAAGGAGCAACCCACACAATGCGATTTCCATTACAACGAGCGTTCTTGCTGCTAGGAACGTTAACTTTTCTTCTTTTTGGCTTGGTGTCAGTTTCGGCTGCACCTGTCACTTTTACTGGTGGAACTACCGGCAGTTTCGGTGCTGGTAGCAGCGGCGGCACTGTTGGCGGTGGCGGCACGACCCTCACCGTTGGCGGTACAACCGTAACCTTTTCCTCCAAAACCAATGAAATTAATGTCACCTTAGACCCGCCTTCCTTGTCATCTTCCAACGTGACACTTGGCGTTTTTAATGCGACTTCAACCGCCTTGTCATCGTTCAGCGGTGCGACATTCACGTTAAATGTGACGTTCACTGTCCCGAGCGATGTGTCGCCGAAACCAGGTGTATACAATGCAACGTTGACAGGCACGATCACGCCAGGAACTTCAGGCGCAAGTGTTGTTTGGTCAACGACAACTTTGACCTTCAATTCGCCCAGCACTGGTACGTTTACTTTGACATTAGAGCCTTCGACGCCGATCAATGCGCCGAGCAGCCCCGATGCCAGCCGTATTCGTGGCACAATTACTTATACTGGTGCACCCGTGCCAGAACCTTTGACCTTATTGACGCTAGGCAGCGGGTTAGCTGGACTGACAACCTTGATGCGCCGCCGCAATAAAAATATTAACTCTTAATTAAAGAGATTCTTAATTCCAGATGATAGCGTGGATAACAAAACAGCCTCTTCAGCTTATGCCGGAGAGGCTGTTTTCGTAAATAGATTGCCAAACTAACAAATACAGTTGCTGTCTTCCCGTCGTAGGCTGTAATAAATTATCAACACAACAAAAATTTGCGAGGCTTTTCAAATTCCTGAAAAGCCTCGCAAATTTTTGTGTTATAAGGCATAGGGTTCCTCGCAGGCGAAATAACCTCCCGCAAGATTTTTACGCCGCGTCAAGACGGAAAGAAAAGAGTAGTAATTCCTAATGAATTATAATAAATGTCATTGTCAATCGGCCCGTATTTTGCGCTGTTTATGGCTTAGTTTCTTACTTTTTTCCTCTTTTCATTTGGTCGCACAAATACTGCCTCAGCTTACGCTGGACAAACCTGTTACCAAAAAATTAATCGGCGGCGAACAGCAAGTTTATCAACTCACACTCGCAGCCGAAGACTATGTGAATCTGACTGTCGCTTATCAGGGGATCATTGTTGCTGTCACGCTCAATGACCCGACCGGCAAGCCGTTGGCAGCTTGGAGCGGTGGAAACGACACCGTGAATACTGCCGAAATTGCGATCATTGCTCCTGCGACGGGCGATTATGAACTCATCTTGCGCGGGCGCGGCGCGACCACCGACACAGGTTCTTACCAATTAGAAGTCAAATCTTTGCACCCCGCTACCGTGCAGGATCGCCAGTATGCAACTGCGCAGGGGCTCAATCTTGAGGGCCGAGCGTTATCCGACTTGAACACCGCCGAATCGCGGCGGCAGGCATTAGGCAAATTTCAGCAATCCTTATCGCTTTGGCGCTCCATGGGAGAATTGCGTCAGGAACTGACACTGCTCAGCCTGATCGCCAATATACATCGTTTATTGGACGAGCACCGCCGTGCACTAGAATTGGTACAAGAGATGCTCACCAAGTCGCGCGCTGCCGGATTCCGTGACATGGAACTGAAAGCTTTGACGTACGTCGGCGCGTTGCAAAATTACACAAATGATTATCCGGCGGCGCGGCAAACTCTGGAATTGGCGCTTCCCCTGAGCCGCGAGTTAAAAGATCGGTCATCAGAAATATTGACCTTAAATCTTCTCGGCAGTGCTTTTACTTCTATGGGGCAGGTGTATATCGCGATTGATTACTACCAACAATCCCTGAAAATTGCGCGCGAAATTGGTGATCGCTACACCGAAGCAACGATCCTGAATAGCCTGGCGAGCCGTTCTACTGCGATTGGTGAGCCAGATCAGGCCATGGCCTATTATCAAAAAACGCTGGCGCTGTGCCGCCAATTGGGGGATCGGGATGCGGAAGCGTGGGTGCGGCTTAATCTCGGAACAGCGCAGTTGCGGCGCGGCGAATTGCAGCAGGCGTTTGATAATGTAAGACAGTCGCAAACGCATTTACATACAGCGGGGCGTCCTGCCGCTGAAGCCAGAGCCTTAGAGCTATTAGGGCAACTGCACGCCCTTATGGGTGAATATCCGCCTGCTCAGGAATATTTTAAGCAGGCACTGGCAATTTATCGCGCGGTGGCAGAGCGCAATGGAGAAGCCATCTGTTTGCGCAGGCTTAGTTCAATTGAAGAGCGCAATGGTGAAATAGGTAAGGCAAAGGCGCTGGACTTATTACAACAATCGCTCGCCATCCATCGCAGCCTCAGTATGAGCAGCGAAATAATCACAGATTTAAGAGATTTAGGCGAAGCTTATATTAAGCGGGATGAGCCGCGACAAAGCTTGATTCATTTGTCAGAGGCTGTGAAATTGAGCCGTGACATGGGTTCAGTAGCAGACGAAGCACAGTGTTTACTACAAGTCAGCCGCGCCCATCAGGCACTGGAGGAAATTAAGGAGGCCAAAGACTTATTGCAAACTTTGTTACCTTTAAGCCAAAAGCTGAAAAACCGCTTGCTCGAAGCTGATATTGAATATGATCTGGCGTCGCTCTCGCTCAAACAGGGACGTCACGAAGACGCACAGTTAAGCATCGAGGCTGCCTTGCGTATTATTGAAAGCTCACGCACTGGCCTCGTCAACCCCGAGGCACGCGCGAATTTTCGCAGTGATAAGCAAAGCTATTACGAAGTTTATACGGATGTGCTGGCACAACGGGCAGCCCAGCAAAACAATCCTCATCTGGCCGCGCAGGCATTGGAATCGGTCGAGCGAGCGCGAGCCCGTTCGCTGCTGGATTTGCTAACCGAAAAGCGCATTGATATTCGGCAAGGCGTGGATGGTGAATTGCTCAAACGGGAACAGGAATTGCAGCGCCGCTTATCCGCCAAAGAGGAACTGTTACGGCAACTGAGCACGAAAAAAAGTGACGATGAGCGCGCCAAATCATTACAGGCAGAAATCACTACGCTCACAGCAGATTTGCGCATAGTCGAGTCACACATTCGCGTTGCCAGCCCTGCTTACGCCGCACTGACGCAACCGCAACCGCTCAAACTGGCAGAAATTCAGGAGCACCTGCTCGACCGCAATAGCTTGCTGCTGGAATATGCGCTGGGCACAGAGTGCAGTTATTTGTTTGTCGTAACTAATACCTCACTGAAGATATTTGTTTTGCCAAAACGCGCTGAAATCGAAGCAGCCGTGCGTAAATATTATGAGTTGTTTGAAAAGCAAAAATCCATCCCTATTTTTTCTGACTTGGCGAAAAGGCAAAGAATAGTGGCTCAACTGGAAAAGGAACAGCAGGAAGCCGCCCGTATCTTGAGCAATATTCTATTACTACCTGCTGCGACGGAGTTGCAACAAAAACGCTTAATGATCGTCCCGGATAGTGCCTTGCAATATGTGCCGTTTGCGGCGCTTCCCGCGCCAAACGATGAGAGCAGAACTAGGAACGATGAAAAAACTCATCGCTCACCGCTCATCGCTCATCCTTTAGTCGTAGATCACGAAATCATCACGTTGCCATCAGCCTCAACGCTGGCAATCGTGCGACAGCAATTGGCGCAGCGTGCGCCCGCTCCGAAAATATTAGCTTTGTTCGCCGATCCTGTTTTTGGCAGAGAGGATCAGCGTGTGGCAGCGCAGACGCGCGGCATCAGTAGTGATGCGGAACAGAAATTTGCGCGTTTATTAAAATCGCGACAGGAAGCAGCCGCGATTATGGCATTAGTGCCGCAAACAGATCGCTTGGTCGCACTTGATTTCGATGCCAATCGCACGCTGGCGCTCAGCGATCAATTAAATCAATATCGCTATCTGCATTTTGCTACGCACGGCATCTGGAGCGAATCCACACCGGAGCTTTCCGGCTTGTTGCTTTCACAAGTGGATCAAGGCGGCAATTCGCAGAATGGATTTCTTACGACCAGAGATGTGTTCAATCTCAAGCTGAAGTCTGATTTAGTCGTCTTAAGCGGATGCCAGACAGCAATGGGGAAAGAGCTGCGCGGTGAAGGTTTGGTGGGGCTAACGCGCGGATTTATGTACGCCGGAGCACGCCGCGTCGTGGCCAGTTTGTGGCAAGTCAACGATGCGGCAACTACAAAATTAATGCAGCATTTCTATCAAGGTATGTTAGGTGAAAAAAAACTGACGCCTGCGGCAGCCTTACGCGCGGCGCAAATTGCGATGTGGCAAGATCAACGCTGGAACGCGCCACAGTACTGGGCGGCTTTTGTCCTGCAAGGAGAATGGTAAGGCCATAAGAAATGAGATTTTTGTAATTCATAAAAGCGAAGCGCGGCAATAATTTCTGCTATACCGCTTTGTCAAAAGTCGCCGGATACACAATTGCACCGAGTGCATCTGCCGACAATGAGGAGAATGAAAATGCCAAATGCCGAAACATCCGGCTATGAAATTATTGTGGGAGATGGCCCTAAAGGATCAGGGCTTTTTGCGCTGCGTGATTTCGCGTGCGGAGAAGCGCTCTACCAATTAGATTATTGGTCACGCGCGGCAATGCCTATGCACGCGACGAACCATTCCTGTGACCCGAATGCTGCTTTTGATGAATCGGGTATGTTGCGGGCGCTGCGCGTCATTGTCGCGCACGAAGAGATCACTTATGACTATTTACTCACGCCTGTCCCCGCCTCGCCCTGGAATTTTAAATGCTGTTGCGGCGCGCAAAATTGTAAAGGCTGGGTTGATGGAAGACGCGATTCTGTTGAGCGTTAATTCCTCTCACGGCGTGAAATTTCCCGCCAGCAAATAATGTGCTACGCTCACGGCTCTGATACAGCAAGATAATTTTACAAGGAGACATGAATGGCTACAGCAGAAGATGCGAAATTGATTTTGAAATTGTATGAAATGCGCCGCGAAGAATTAATGCGCAAGGCGCGTGGCTTTTTGATGAGCCCGGAATTTATGCCGACGAGCGCGGACGAAATCAAAACAATCGTGATGGGCGATCCGCAAAAAGGCGCAATGTATCGTCAAGCTACCAGTTATTGGGATATGGCGGCGGCGCTGGTCAATCACGGCACGATTGATGCGGCATTATTTTTCGAGACGAACGGTGAACACATTGGGATTTGGGCGAAGATTGGTGATTTTATACCGGAGTTGAGAAATTTGTTTGGCCCGCAATATATGCAGAATTTAGAAAAGCTCGTGAACGCGCATCCGAACGGCGCTGCACGTGTGCAATTGATGAAAGAACGATTCAAGCAAATGGCAGAAGCGCGCGCGGCTAAATCTTCATAAAGCTGCGCAATCCACAACATTTGTAAGTTACGCAAAGCTGCACTTCATAATTTCAGGCGGGAATATTTTGCCGCCAAATGGAAATATATGAGTGCAGCTTTTTTTGCGTCGGGTCGCTGCCCGATAAATTTTTTGTGGAGGAATTTTTGTGCCAACTTTATTTTTGACGTTGTTCTTATCGTTGTTTTTGAATGTCGCTTTGCCGATAGACAAAATGACACCTGCTGTAGGCGAAGCCGCGCCGGATTTTACGCTCACTTCGGTGGCGGGAAAAAAAGTGCAGCTTGCGAAACTGACAGAAAAATCACCTGTTGTTTTAGTTGTGTTACGCGGTTATCCCGGCTATCAATGCCCGCTATGCAATATGCAAGTGCGCGGCTTCATCAAGAAAGCCGACGAATTCGCGCAAGCTGGCGTACAGGTTGTGCTTGTGTATCCGGGGTCGGGCGACAATTTAGAGCAACGCGCCAAAGAATTTTTGACGGATAAAAAATTGCCGGAAAATTTTGAGATGCTGCTTGATCCTGATTACGCGTTCACGAATCAATATGGATTGCGCTGGGATGCCCCCAAAGAAACCGCGTATCCATCCACTTTTTTGATTGACCAAAAAGGAAAAATTTTCTTTGCGAAAGTCAGCAAATCGCACGGCGGACGCACGAACGCTAGTGACATTCTGGAAGAACTGGCAAAAATAAAAATGATGAAATAAACCATTGTCACGTTCAGGAAATATACAGAAAAGAGGCGTTAAGAGTTCAAGCTTTAGGTTGTTTCTTCAAGCAGGCTAGGGCTTGAATTCTTAACGCTTCCTCTTTTATACGATGGGCTGTGCTAAAATCCGTGTTCCCTTGCAGTGGGACTATTTGAGAAACGGAAGCGATCATGATTGATTGGAAAAAAATAAGCTTGTTAGTTGTTTGCGCTGCATTTTTTAGCGTTGTTGCAGTGCGCGCGCAAAACCCTGTGAACTGGTCTGCCAAAGTCGAACCCGCGCAAGTCAAACCTGGCGAAAAAGCCAAAGTGATTGTGACGGTTACGCTCGACAGTGGTTGGCATTTGTATTCGCTCAATCAAGGTCCGCCGCCACGCGCGACAAAAATTGCGTTAGAGGACGGCAGCGCTTTTGTGCAGGAAGGCAATCTGCAAGCGCCCAAAGCCAAAAAAGCATTCGATCCGAATTTTCAGGTTGATACCGAAACATACGAAGGCACAGTGAATTTTACGATCCCTGTGCGTGTCAAAGCGGATGCCGCGTCCGGCGCGCAAAAAGTTGCCGCGAAAGTTACCTTTCAGGTTTGCAATGACACAACGTGTTTGCGGCCTACAACAAAATCTTTTGACGCGGATGTGATGATCGCAGCGGCTGCGGCAAGCCCGACGCCAAGCGTCAGCCCCAACGCAAAAGTTTCGCCTACGGTGTCACCTTCACCGTCACCAACAATTTCGCCTTTACCTTCGCCAAGCGTCAGCCCAAGCCCGTCACCAACAATTTCGCCGTCGCCATCGCCTTCAGACAGCGCTACGCCATTTGCTTTGCCAGGCACGCAAGGTGCTGAGCCGCCACCCAGCGATCCAACCAGCGGCAGCAGCGCAGGCGGCACGACCGCTGCTGAGCTGAAAAGTCGTGGACTGTTTGGCTTTCTGTGGTTCGCGGTAATTTCCGGTTTGCTTGCGTTGCTAACGCCGTGTGTGTTTCCGATGGTTCCGATCACTGTTTCGTATTTCACCAAACGCGAACAGCAATCGCGCGGACACGCTATCGGTCAAGCCTTAATTTATGCGCTCGGAATCATTATCACATTCACAGGACTTGGCCTGTTAATGACGCTGGTTGCAGGCGCGGCAGGGATTAACAAGCTGGCAGCAAATCCCTGGCTGAATATTTTTCTTACGATTTTATTTGTGACGTTGGCGCTAAATTTATTTGGCTTATTTGAAATTCGGATGCCGACTGCGCTTGTGTCCAAATTGGATCAGCAATCGCGCGGCAGCGGCATTGGCGCGACGTTGTTGATGGGACTTGTGTTCACGCTAACTTCGTTTACCTGTACCGTCGCCTTTGTCGGGCAAGTGCTGGTGTTCGCTACGCAAGGCGAATGGTTCTGGTCAATTTTAGGGATGTTGGCGTTTTCGACAGCGTTCGCTTTTCCATTCTTTCTGCTTTCGATTTTTCCGCATTGGCTTAAATCACTGCCTTCGTCAGGCGGTTGGATGAACAGCGTGAAAGTCGTAATGGGCTTTGTCGAGCTTGCCGCCGCGTTCAAATTTTTAAGCAACGTAGATTTGGTCTGGGGTTGGAACACAATTTCGCGCAACGTGATTTTATCGGGCTGGATTGCGATTGCGATTGTCACGGCAATTTATTTGCTCGGCAAATTTCAATTGCCGATGGACACGCCGATTAAAAATCTTGGCGTGATTCGCATGCTCATCAGCGTATTTTTCTTCGGCCTCGCGTTTTATTTTTTGACCGGATTATTTGGCGGAAATCTTGGTGGCTTTGAGGGAATGCTGCCGCCGCGCTCTGGCAATGAAACTGCCGGATTGTTAGGCAGAGCAAAACCTGCCGAAGCGAAATGGCTGCTCAATTACGATCAAGCATTGCAACAGGCGAAGGCTACAAACAAGCCTGTGTTTTTAAATTTCACAGGCGTGACTTGTACAAATTGTCGCTGGATGGAAAGCAACATGCTCGCCACGCCGGAAGTAAAAAAAGTGCTGGATAATTTTGTGCTGGCTGAGCTATACACAGATCGCCAGACACCTGAAGACGAACGCCACGGACAAATTCAGGAAAAACAATTTGGCACAGTCGCGTTGCCGCTTTATGTGGTCGTTACGCCCGATGGCAAAGAGTTATCAAAATTTCCTGGCCTCACGCGCGACAAAAATGAATTCATTCGCTTTTTACAATCAGGCGCTGCTAAATTGAATCAGTTGTAAGAAATCAAAAGGCAATAGCCTTTGGCAAATCAAAAGGCAAAAGGCAAATATCAGAAGTATATTCGGATGGCTTCGCCTTTTTAAGAAAAAATAAGTACCGCCCTTTTAACTTTTGCCTTTTGATATTTGCCTTTTAATTTTCCCTCTTTATGGACATTATCCTCAACGAATACGAAGCCCGCGTCCTCGGTGCGTTAGTCGAAAAAAAAATCACCACGCCGGAATATTATCCGCTCACGCTTAACTCGCTCATCAACGCGTGCAATCAAAAATCCAGCCGCGATCCTGTTGTTTCCTACGACGAATCTATTGTGCAAAAAGCGCTGAATAGTTTGCGCGATAAAAAGCTGGCTTATGTGTTCAGCGGAGCCGACGCGCGCGTGGCGAAATACGGTCATCTGTTTCCTGAAGCTTATGATTTAAGCACCGAAGAAACTGCCGTATTGTGCGTGATGTTATTGCGCGGCGCACAAACGCCGGGCGAAATCCGCAGTCGCACTGCTTCGCTGCATACGTTTGAATCTTCGGCAGAAGTCGAAGCGACGTTGCAGGATTTGGCGAACGAAGGCGCGCGTAAACCGTTGGTCGTAAAATTGCCGCGCCAGCCTGGTACGAAAGAATCTCGCTACGCCCATTTGTTGTCAGGCGAAATTAACATCGAACAAATGGCTGCGGCTTTGCCAGCGCCCAGCCCGCGCGTTTCTGCCGCTTCGCAATACGAAGAGCGCGTCACAGGGCTTGAAACCGAAGTCGCAGCGCTCAAACAGGAAATTGCAGACCTGAAACAACAATTCGCAGATTTCAAAAAACAGTTTGAGTAATTTCATTGTCCACAAAATCGCCTGCGCCAGATAAAACTCCTTACTTACACATGCTTTGGGCTTCGCTCGCGTTTGCGTTGATGGCTGCGTTCAGTCATTGGGCAGGCGAGCGTTGCGATTGGCGACTGGTCGCCATCGCGCGCACGTGCGTAGCGTTTTTCTTTTCCTTCCTCATCGCCAAAATTTCCGGCGTAAAGCTGGTTTTTTGGCGTCCGAAAAAATTGTGGATCAGAAGCCTTGCGGGCAGCACCGGCTTGCTGTGCAATTTTTATGCGCTGGCAAATTTGCCTGTGTCGGACACGCTGACGCTGATGAATACGGCTCCGGTGTGGGTAACGTTGTTGTTGTGGTTTGTGTTCAAGCAAAAGCCTACAGGCGGAATTTTGTTTGCGGTTGCCATTAGCGTGATTGGAATTGCACTGATTCAGCAACCACATTTTCAAGGCGGAAAATTTGCGTGCTTGATGGCACTGTGCGGAGCGTTTTGTACTTCGATTGCGATGCTGGGATTGAACCGTTTGCAAAGCGTTGATCCGCGCGCCATCGTCGTCCATTTTTCATGCGTTTCCAGCTTCACGACACTGTTATTCACGTTGTTCACTTCGCATGAAAATTATGTCGCTCAAGTACAAGACATTCGCACTGTTAGCCTGTTGTTATTGGTTGGAATGGCAGGCGTAGCGGGGCAAATGGGAATGACGATGGCATTTGCGCGTGGACAAGCGGCGCGCGTTGCGGTCGTGAGCCTGACGCAAATTTTATTTGGGTTAATATTTGATGTTGTTTTTTGGAAACACCAAATCAATCTAATATCGCTGATAGGAATGTTGTTGGTTGCGGCTCCGACGGCGTGGTTAATAATGTCCGAAACGCCGCGCCAAAGCCACGATGTCATCGAAGCCGAAATGAGTTGAGCCGCCCGCAAAATTTTTCAGCATCAGGTGAATTTGCGCGGGATGATAAAGGTGCGTAAGATACGGTGACTTTGCAGGACTTGCCCCAAGAATTGAAATAGCAGTTTATTACCGAAAAGCTAGGAGTTTTTAGGATGGCGACCACGTTGTATCAGGCGGTTACGGGATTATTGTTTTTACTCTTAATTTGGGCGGCAGTGATGTTTTATAAAAACCCAAGCTGGGCACTGGCAATGTTATTGCCTTTGCTCGCTTGGCTGATTTTTGACCCGCTGGTAATGGCGCTCGGCAATAAATTAGGTGAAGGCTCAATGCTGTATGTACTGACCTGGTTGCGTTATGTATTGCGCGTGCTGGCAATGCCGTTTTTATTGATTGTTGCCTTCGATCAGGTGCGACGCGCGCGGGTTGATTGGGCAAGTGATCCGCTTGCTAGTTTAGGCGTTTGGGTTGTCGCTCTTGTATTGGTTGCGCTGGGATTTGTGCGAGCTTTTTGGGGCGGGTTCGGCATGGAAATTACCGAACTGGATGGCATCAAACAATACAAAGAAGTTGAAGCGATAGGCCTTCCGATAGCCGCAATTATTACACTCGCAATTATTACTTTATTCGGCGTGTTGGCTTTTATGAAAACGCGTTCGCCGTGGTTATTGCTCGGAGCCTTAGCATGGCTGATGGCAATTATTTTGCCCGCAACAATGATTCCGTCTGTGTTAGCCGCTGTCGCCAGTGCGTTTTTTGTAATCGGTGTTTTATTAAGCGAATCGTCAGTACGACAAATTTCACCGAACCCACGCCAGTAAAGAAAAGATAGATTTAGAGAGCTTGTATAGGAAAAATTTCTTTTCATTTAATTGCATAGAAAAATCCTTCATCCGTAATGAAATAGACTGTCGCATCTTTGACATAGGGAGCAGAGACTACATTCTTGACTTGTTTGTCATGGAATTTACTTTTGGCTTCGAGCGACCATTTCTCAGTTCCTGTTCTGGCATCAATTGCGTGAAAGCTTCCCAGTCCACCAGCATATACAATATTGCCCGCCACAATTGGCGCACGTCCTGGCTCAGGAAGCTTGAATTTCCATTTTTCCTGTCCTGTTTTAGCTTGTATAGCAAAAAGGTAAGAGCTTCCTTTATCTTCTCCGCCAAAGTAAATCGTATCATTTTCAAATGCCAGATCTGTGCCGATTTTGACAGATGTAATAGGATAAACAAGTTGTGCTTTTCCGCCTACTTTTGTTGCCAGTAATTGCTGCCCCGTTGATTTTTCTAAGCTGTATAAAATACCTTCATTAGACCGAAAATAGATTGTTTCATTAGCAACCACTGGTATGCCCAACTCACCTTTCGCTTTGAAGCTCCATTTTTCTTTTCCCGTAATAAGATCAACTGCCTGCAAAATACCTTTTTCAGTACCAAAATAAGCTGCCTTGTCATCAAATGCTGGAGCAGTAAGAATTCCCTTTGTCTGAAAAACCCAAAGAGGTTGGTGGCTTTCTATATCAAGCGCATAAAGTTCGCCTTTTAAGCTGGTAAAGTAAATAACTCCGTTGTGAACGGCAGGTGCCGCATAGGAAGAAAAGGCAGCGGATTTTTTATTAGGGTTGGCAAACTTCCATTTTTCATTGCCAGTTGCAAGCTCTAGGGCATAGACACAATTTTCTCCTGATACAACAAAAATATTATTTCCAGCAATGGCTGGAGCCGATAAAGGGTCTTGGGACTTAAATGTCCAAAGAAGTCGCCCGGTCTTGCTATCTAAGGCGAGAATAAAATTTTGTTTTAAGGACATACATAGCTGGAAGTAAAGAATCCCATTTACCATGATTGGATCAGAAAACCCAATATCAGAAATGGTTCCAGAACCGTCAAAACTCAATGTCATGGCAGCAGCGTAATTGATTTCAAAAAGCTTCGCTGACTTCCATAAAACGCTATTGAGTTGATTAACATCGTTGCTTGAATATGTTCTGGTTCGTTGCAGATTGCTGCCGTGCATTGCACCATCTGAATTTACACGGGGAGCGGATTGTGACAGTCCGCTTACTTGCAAGATAAAAATAAAGGCGAGAGGGAAAATATTATTAATCAGCAACATGTATTTACCACTTGGATTAATTTGTATTGGCATGGATTTGTGTTTATGGGGCTGAGAAATATGAAAATAAGTATATCCGAAATCCTTATTATTGATCTCCCATCATTTCACGCCAACTCAGCGACGTGCTGCCATCATCCACACGCACCATCGAAATACAACCGGGCGCAGGGCAAACCAGATGGCACAGATTACAACCAACGCATTCAGCTTCGTCTACGATAGGGAATGGCTTGCCGTTGATGTCTGTGAAATGGATGCACTGATGCGCACCGTCTTCACAAGCGATATGACATAAATTGCAGTTGATACATTTGCTATGATCAATGCGCGCGACGGTTTTGTATTTCAAATCCAGATTGCCCCAATCCGTTACGCGATGAACGCTCTTGCCGATGATTTCATTAACGCTCGCATAGCCTTTTTCATCAAGGTAATTCGACAGCCCGTCAATCAGGTCTTCGACAATGCGATAGCCATAATGCATGACTGCCGTGCAAACCTGTACCGTTGTCGCGCCGAGCAATAAAAATTCTGTCGCATCACGCCAAGTTGAAATGCCGCCGATGCCACTGATGGGAATATTTACTTCTGCATCACGCGCGAGTTCTGACACCATATTTAATGCAATTGGTTTGACCGCTGGGCCACAATAACCACCGTGCGCCGCTTTGCCGTTCACGTTTGGATACGGGATCATTGTGTCGAGGTCTACGCCAATAACGGAATTGATTGTGTTGATAAGCGAGAGCGCGTCGGCTTTGCCTTTGATCGCAGCGCGTGCGGGATAATTGATCGCGGTGATATTCGGTGTGAGCTTCACGATAACGGGCAAATTCGTAGCCTCTTTGACCCACTCCGTCACCATACAAGTGTATTCCGGCACTTGCCCCATTGCCGCGCCCATGCCACGCTCGGACATTCCGTGCGGACAACCGAAATTTAATTCAAAACCATCCGCACCTGTGTCTTCGACTTGTTTGGCGATTGTCTGCCAAGCTTCGCGTTTGGATTCGACCATCAACGAAATAATCAGCGCGTGTTTGGGATACTTGCGTTTGCACTCACGGATTTCTTTCAGGTTCACTTCCAGCGAACGATCCGTGATGAGTTCGATGTTGTTGAGCCCCATCATGCGCTGCGTGCCATAATCCATTGACGCCAGCCGCGAAGACACATTCACAATCGGTTCGCCCAGCGTTTTCCAAACCGCTCCGCCCCAGCCCGCATCAAAGGCACGCTCAATCATGGAACCCATATTCGTAGGCGGCGCAGAGGCAAGCCAAAATGGATTGGGGGATTCAATACCTGCAAAATTTATGCGCAAATCTGCCATAAAAAAACCTCAGAATTGGTCGTTACAACGTCACACGAGACATTACAAAAAAACAGACTAAGTTTATCTTGTTGGAATCGCTCCTTGCAGAAAGGTTGCGACATCACTTTTCAGTTTTGCCAACGATTTTACGTCTATGTACATCATGTGACCGGCTTCATAATAGGCCGTTTTGATATTTGGCTTTAGCGTTGGATCAAGGTTCATGTGAGCAATCGTATATTCCGCCGCGAAATAAGGCGTCGCCATATCGTAATAGCCATACGCGATAAACAATTTCATGAACGGATTTTTTGCGAAGGCGCTTTTCAACGCTACACTCGTGTTGGCATAGGCATTATCTGAGTTCCAATTCCAGGGCGCAGTAAATCCGCCGCCGAGAATGTAGTAAGTCGCATCGGTTTTAAAGCCAAGTTCGCGGCGCACATAATCGTTGAATGCTGCTGTATAAGGCGGCCTGATCGCTGTCATGCTTGGGTCAAAATCAGGATTTTCGCCGCCCGCGCTCGCATCAATTCCAGTGAAACGACTATCCAATCGCCCTGTCGTTCGCCTTTGATCGCGCAGCAATTCTTTATTGAAAAGACCAAGGTCAACGCGCAAATCGTTATTGTCTATAAACGTCGGACTGAGTCCCGTATAACGCGCCATTTGCTCAATAATTTTTTGTCGCTCTTGTTTAGTCAGTCGGTCACCTTTGCCAAGCGCTAATTGATATTCATTCAGCGCCCAGTTTTCGGCTTCATCCAACACTTTGCGAAGCGGTTGCCGTTGTAAGTCAATGGGAAGCTTTTTGTGATACCAGGCGGTTGATGTGTATGACGGCAGTATTAGCAAAAGGGGCAGATCATTACCCGGCGCAAATCGCGCTGTTTGGAAATTCATAATTGTCGAAATCAACAACACGCCATTGAAGGCGATGCCGTGCTCCACCAGCAACCCGCTCAAGCCCGATGCGCGCGTTGTGCCATAACTTTCACCTACTAAAAACAATGGCGATGCCCAACGTTCATGTCGCGTCAAATACATCCGAATGAATTCACCTACTGAATCCAAATCGCCGTTCAAGCTCAAAAATTTGGCAGCGAGTTCCGGTTTAGTAGCGCGACTGTAACCAGTACCAACCGGGTCAATAAACACCAAATCTGTTTGGTCAAGCCATGTGTGCTCGTTATCTACCACTTGATATGGCGGCGGTGGCATCATGCCATCGTCCATCATTTTTATTCGTTTGGGGCCAAGTGCGCCCAAATGTAACCACACCGAAGCTGAACCGGGGCCACCATTGAACGAAATCATCAACGGGCGTTTTGTTTTGTCGGTCACCTCATCAAGCGTGTAGGCCATAAAAAACATACGCGCTTCGGTTTCGCCGCTTTGCTGATTTTTGATCGGCATAAAGCCTGTGGTGGTGGTGTAACGCAGCTCTCTGCCGCCCACCCTGATCGAATGTTTTGCAATAACTGGTGGTTCATCAGGTACGGGCGGCATTGGTGGAGCTGGTTTGGGTGCTTCAGCCGATGTCGCTTGTGGTTGTTGCCCTGACGAGGGTTGTTGGAAGAAGAGCAGTAAAGCGAAAGAGAGAAGCAGGGAATTCAGCACAGATAAAGACCTCCAAAAAATTTGCTGAGGAGCATTTTATAGATGAGAAAATATTACGCACCGGCAAATTTTATTGCTTCGCCCGTGAGCATTTTATGTATGCCCATTGCAGCGTGTTTGCCGTGTTGGGCAGCGTCTACGGCTTCGGCTCCGCCATTGACACAATCGCCGCCTGCAAAATATTTCGGATTGTCCGTTTGCATAGTTTCTTTGTTGATAACTATGCGCCCAGCCGCGTCAATATTAATGCCGGGGAGGTTGGCGAAAAAATTGCGTTGCTTTTGTTGGCCTGTCGCTTTGATAACCATTTGCACGGGAAGATCAAAATCAGAGCCAACAATGTTGATAAGTTTTCCGTCCGCATTGATTTCTGTACGCACGCAGCGCAACGCCGCTACGCGCTTGTCAGAAGCGTCCGCAAGAATTTCAATTGGTGCAGTTTGCCAACGAAATTCGACGGCATCTTTTTTCGCTAATTCGTATTCGTACTCATACGCGGACATTTGCTTTTGCGTGCGCCGATAAATCATCAGCACTTGCTCTGCGCCTAATCGTTTGGCTTGTGTGACGGCGTCAATCGCGGTGTTGCCTGCGCCAATGACGGCGACAGTTTTTGCAATTGGAACGCTCGCCCAATCGCGTGTTTTGATTTGCTCAATAAATTCCAGCGCATCGTATACGCCTGCTAAATCTTCACCGGGAATATTGAGTTTGTTTGTAGCGCCCAAGCCAATGCTAATAAAAATCGCATCGTGCGCGGATTCTAAATCCGCCAATGTGACATCGCGCCCGACTTCGCAATTCAATTTAAATTGCACGCCGAGCCGTTCAATTATCGCTACTTCATCGGCAGAATCCTGCTGCGTCATTTTGTATTCAGCCATTCCGTGCGTCCCAAGCCCGCCAGCTTTGGCGCGCCGTTCATAAGTCGTTACCGCGTAGCCCAGGCGCGCCAAATAAGTCGCACACGAAAGCCCCGCTGGCCCTGAGCCAATAATTCCAACTGATTTGCCGTTAGCTGCTCCTGCTTTAAAAACATCAATTTGTTTGCCGATGATGTGATCCATTGCGTAGCGTTGCAATCTTCCAATTTGAATCGGTTGCTTCATCAACGTGTTTTCCACGCAAGCGCCTTCACACAAGTTTTCAACCGGACATACGCGTGAACACGTCGAACCAATCGGGTTCGCATTCAAAATTACGCGTCCTGATCCCGTCAAATTTCCGCTCGCAATTTTTTTGATGAACGACGGCACGTCAATGTGTGTCGGGCAAGCCTTTGTGCAGGGTGCGTCGTAGCAATACAAACAACGATTCGCTTCAAAGATGGCTTCAGCTTGATTGAGCGGCGGGTGAATTTCGCTAAAATTTTTGGCAATTTGTTCAGTGCTAAGTGAGGTCTTTGATACATCAGACATACGTGAAACCCTAAATCCCACAATTTTAATTTTAGAGCAAGTGGCGCAATTTAGCGGCAAAAAATGGCGACAGAAATAACATCACTAATCCAATGGGAAGCAAGCCACCTTGTGCAAGATTATAATCTTCCGCCAATCGCTGCCACGGGAGCTTGAGCACAAATCGTCCCACACCAAATTCAAATAAAAGCGTCAACACTAACCACATTGCGCCAACTAAAAATAATTGCCCTTTACTGACGACGCAAATCCATTGGATGCAAAAATAGGTGATGCCAAAAATAATTGCTGCGCCAGTAAAAACGCAGATCTGACGTGCGCGGAAATCGCCTACGATTGGCATCAATGCGACATTGCGAATAATACCGTGAACGGTTTCAGCCGCAATCAATAGAATCCACACTGCCAGTGCGCGCAAGATGAACATCGTGATTATCCCTGCACAAGCGAGCCATAAGTTTCTGGCCTACGGTCGCGGAAGAATTGCCACGTGTTGCGCACTTCGCGGATTAAATCCAAATTCAAATCAGCGACAACTAATGCATCTTCATCACGTGGAGCCTGCGCGATGATTTGCCCACGCGGGTCGCAGAAATAACTTTGCCCATAAAATTCGCCGATATTCCAAGGCGCTTCAACGCCGACGCGATTGATGGCGGCGATAAAATACCCATTGGCTACAGCGTGTGCGGGCTGTTCTAACTTCCATAAATATTCGCTCAATCCGGCAACGGTTGCCGAAGGGTTGAAAACAATTTCTGCACCGTTCAGACCAAGTGCGCGCGCACCTTCAGGAAAATGCCTGTCGTAGCAAATGTACACGCCGATGCGCGCGAATGCTGTGTCAAAACACGGATAGCCGAGATTGCCCGGCTTGAAATAAAACTTTTCCCAGAAGCCCGGCGCTACATGCGGGATGTGATTTTTGCGGTACTTGCCAAGGTATTTGCCGTCCGCGTCAATCACGGCGGCGGTGTTGTAATACAGCCCTGTGATTTCTTCTTCGTAAATCGGCACGATGATAACCATGCCGTATTTTTTAGCGAGGTCTTGCATCAATTTTGTAGTCGGCCCGTCAGGAATTTTTTCGACGGCATCGTACCAGCGCGTTTGTTGCTCGGCGCAAAAATACGGCGTCGTGAATACTTCCTGCATACACAAAATTTTCACACCTTGCTGCGCGGCCTGTTCGATCAGCCCAAGATGTTTTTCGATATTGATGCGCTTGATCTCTTCAATTGAAGCATCCGTTGGCGCAGCATTTTTCGCTTGTATCAATCCACATTTGATAATTCGTGACATTGTTTTTTCTCCTTCCACGAAGTCACACAAAGAAACACGAAAGTTTTTTGTATTTCTTCGTGAAGCTTCGTGTGACTTCGTGGATAAAAATCATATTGTTTCCCACGCTACCTGCGAAGGAAACGATTTCATCAACAAATAATGAATGATCGCGGCTGCGCCAAAGCCTACGAACCATCCGTAATCATATAGCGGTTTCAGTGATGGAACGATTAGCCCCACCCACGCTAAGCCACAGCCAATTAAAGTTGCTACGACCGCGCGCCAATTCCAGCCGCCCGCAAATGTGTACGCGCCTTGTGTGCGATACAAATCCGCAAGGGCGAGATTTTTGTTGCGCACTAGCCAATAGTCGGCAATCAATACGCCAGCAATTGAACCAAGCCCGCCCGAATACCCGTTTAGCCACGTGAAAATATAGGCCGTTGGATCAGCCAACAATTTCCAGGGCATCATCAAAATTCCAATAATGCCTGTGATCAATCCGCCTGTGCGAAACGAAATCAATTTGGGAAACGCGTTGGCAAAATCATTTGCAGGCGAAACTACATTCGCCGCAATATTCACAGCCAACGTAGCCACGACCGCCGTGAACATTGAGATCGCTACGACAAATACATTGTCGAATTGGCCTACGACTTTCAGCGGATCCCACAACTCGGTCGCCTTCATGTTGGGGTAAATCACAATCGCCGCCGAAGTGATAATCACGCCCATTGCCGCGAATATGGTCATTGTCGTAGGCAACGCGACGACTTGCCCAAGCGTTTGTTCGCGCTGGCTGCGACCAAAGCGTGTGAAATCAGGCATATTCAAGCTAAGTGTTGCCCAAAACCCAATCATCGCTGTGAGCGAAGGAATAAAGACAGGCCAGAATTCTGCAAGGCTATGAAATTTTCCTGCGTCGGTTAATAAATTTCCCAAACCATTCGCGCGCCAAATTGCCCAACCGAGCAGCACTGCCGTCATCACCAAAACATACGGCGCAGCCCAATTTTCGACTTCGCGCAACAAATCCATCCCGCGATAAATGATCCAAATATTCATACCCCAAAAGAGCAAAAACGAAAGCCATTCCGTCGGCGTATGCCCGCCAATTGCGCCTCCGAGCAGTATTTGCCAATTTGGAATGATCGCTTTAAAAAGCGTATGCAACGCTTCGCCGCCAATCCACGCCTGAATGCCGAACCATCCGCAAGCTACAATCGCACGCATTAGCGCAGGCAAATTTGAGCCATACGTGCCATACGCTGCGCGCGCAAAGACCGGAAACGGAATCCCGTATTTCGTCCCCGGATGCGAATTCAATAAAATCGGAATCAGCACAATTACATTGCCGAGCAGGATTGTGAACAACGCTTGCCACCAATTCATTCCCGCTGCAATCAAGCCTGATGCCAACATATACGTTGGAATGCAATGCGCCATCGAAACCCACAACGCCGCGTAGTTGTACGTCGTCCAGTTGCGCTTATTAATCGGTACGGGAGCAAGGTCTTCGTTGTAAAGCGGACTGGCGCTGATGGAAGCGTAGTCGCGCAATTCAACGCGTCCGTCGGAATGTTGGATTGTTTCGATGGTTTGCATTTTTGTTTGCCTTGCTCCCGTGAGCACGAATCGCGTGATTGCAATAGAGGGGTTTATTTTGCTCCCTTTAATTGCTTCGATACTTTCTCAACTTCACTCAGTAATCGTACCGTGTTTTCGCCTAAAATTTTGCGAATGTCTGATTCCTTGTAGCCTTTGCGCAACAAGGCCTCTGTAATCTTTGGCAGTTTCGTGCAATCTTCGATCCCGACAGGCATTGATCCGCCGTCGAAATCTGAACCGAGGCCGACGTGATCCGCACCGACTAATTTCACAGCGTGGTCAATGTGTTCGACGATGCGTTCCCAACTGGCTTTGGGGGCGGGGCCGAATTGTTTGGCGAGTTCTTCGCGCACTTTCAGGAAATTCTCGCGGCTGGGGCCGCCCATTTTTTGCATCAATTCGCGCGACACGGCGCTGGTTTTTTGGCTGTATGCAAACAAGTCGGGGTCAATAAAGCTGTCGAGATAATTAATTTGAATAACGCCACCTTTTGCTGCGAGCGCTTTAATCATTTCGTCCGTCATATTGCGCGGATGCCCGCTAATCGCGCGGCACGAGGAATGTGATGCAATCATCGGCGCTTTGCTGACTTCTAAAGCATCCCAAAATGTTTTGTCGGCGACGTGGGAAATGTCTACCATCACGCCGAGTTTATTGAGTTCGCGCACTACATCTTTGCCAAAATCAGTTAAGCCGTTGTGCTTGGGCTGATCGCCGGAAGAGTCCGCCCAATCCGTATTCACTGAATGCGTCAGCGTCAAATAACGCACGCCGAGTGCTGCATACATCCGCAGCACGGGCAGGCTGTTATTAATCATGTGCCCGCCTTCCATTCCCATCAGTCCAGCGATTTTGCCTTGTTTGTGTGCCTGGCGAATATCTTCTGCCGTTGTGCAAAGCATTACTTTGTCAGGCATGTCTTCGGCAAGTTTATGCACAGCGGCGATGCGTTGCAGCGCGTCGTTGACAGCTTTCGGGCCGGTGACTGTTCCTGCCATATAAATTGAAAAGAACAGCCCGTTCAATCCGCCTTCTTTCATTCGCGGCAAATCAATGTGACCCGTGTCGTGACGCTCGGCGAATTTCCAATCCGTTTGCAACTTGGGCGTTACGTCAATATGCGTGTCGAGCACAAGCGACGAGAAATGGATTTTTTTCGCGCGTTCTGAAATTTCGCTGGAAGTTTGTGCAAAAGTCGAGGCAAGCAATAACGCTAGATAAATAAAAACAACGAGTGATTTTTTCATGATCCTTACTCCATTAATTTAATAATTAAGTGATTTGTGTTCGCTCCACTGCTTATGCAGTGTGAGGCAATTTGGTTGGTGCTTAGTAAGGACAAAATATTTCTTCTCTGTAATTATCTGTTTCTTATGCGCCCGTCAACCCGCGCTTGATAAATTTGCCGTCGCCCGTCTTTCCTTTCCATTCGCCATTTTCGACGACTACGTTGCCGCGTGATAAAACAATTTCGGTAACGCCTTTTACCGTCCAGCCTTCGTATGCGCTGTAATCCACGCGCATATGGTGTGTAGCGGCGCTGATTGTCTGCTCACGATTCGGATCAAAAATTACGATGTCAGCATCAGAGTCAACAGCAATTGTACCTTTGCGCGGGAAGAGGCCGAAGATTTTGGCGGCGGCAGTCGAGGTCAACTCGACAAAGCGATTCAGATTGATGCGGCCTTGCGCTACGCCGTGGTGATAAATGAGGCTCATGCGGTGTTCGACGCCAGGGCCACCGTTCGGAATTTTGCTGAAATCGTCGCGGCCTAATTCTTTTTGCTCTTTCATGCAAAACGGACAATGGTCAGTGGAGATGACTTGTAGATCATCGCTGCGCAATCCTTTCCATAATTTTTCCTGATTCTCAATGCCACGCAAGGGAGGCGTCATCACATATTTCGCGCCTTCAAAATCAGGCTTTTCGTAATAGCTATAATTCAGCAACAAATATTGCGGACACGTTTCGGCATACGCGCGCAAGCCCAAATCGCGCGCATGCTGCACTTCTTTCAGCGCGTCATAACAACTGAGATGTACGATATAAACAGGCGAATCCGCCATTTCAGCGAGCGCAATGGCACGATGCACGCCTTCAGCTTCGGCGCGGGTTGGACGTGTGAGCGCGTGATATTTTGGCGCGGTGTGGCCTGCGGCAAGTGCGCGTTTTACCAGCACGTCAATGACTACGCCGTTTTCCGCGTGCATACAAATCAGGCCGCCGTTCTCGCCTGCGACAGACATCGCTTTGAAAATTGTGCCGTCGTCCACGAGGAACACGCCAGGGTAAGCCATAAACAATTTGAAACTCGTCACGCCCTGATCAATCAGTGTTTTCAATTCCGGCAAGCGCTCATCCGGCAAATCTGTGCAAATCAAATGAAAGCCATAATCCGTCGTCGCTTTGCCTTCCGCTTTTTGAAACCAAACATCTAGCGCTTGATTCAAGGATTGATCTTTGTACTGCACCGCAAAATCAATGATTGAAGTCGTGCCGCCAAATGCCGCTGCGCGCGTACCTGTTTCAAAATCATCGGACGAAGACGTTCCGCCAAACGGCAAATCCATATGCGTGTGCGGATCAATGCCGCCAGGAATGACAAGCTTGTTTGTCGCGTCAATTGTTTTGTCTACGTCGGTGATGACGGATGACAAATCTTTGCCGATCATAGCGACGGTTTCGCCATCAATTAAAACATCTGCTTGATAGTCGTCCACGGCAGTTACCACGCGACCATTTTTGATTAGAGTTTTCATGACTTACTCCAGATTAGAACCACGGAGAACACGGAAGGCACGGAGCTTTTTTTAGACAGGATTGATAAGATTCTCAACAAGATTAACAGGATTGTTTATAAATCTTGCTCATCCTGTCTTAGTTTTTTCTCCGTGTTCCCCGTGTTCTCCGTGGTTTCATTTTTAGATCGTTGCTAATGATTCATCCAATGCTGTTACTAATTCATCAGCATTATCCTTGGACATAATCAATGGTGGACCAAGGCGAATGCAGTTGCCATATAAGCCGCCTTTGCCGATCAACACGCCGCGCTTTTTGGTTTCCTCAAAAACTTTCAGTACAGCTTGCGGATGCGGTTCTTTGGTTTTGCGATCTTTCACCAACTCCAAAGCTTGCATTAACCCCATCCCGCGCACGTCGCCGATCACGTCGTATTTTTCCTGCAACCCCATTAATTTTTCGCGCAGATGATCGCCAACATTTTTGGCATTCTGAATCAAGTTCTCAGTCTCAATCACTTCAATCGTGGCCGACGCCGCGCGCATTGTGACGGGGTTGCCGCCAAACGTAGAAAATGTCAGCGTGCCGACTTTATTGGCTACTTCTGGCGTAGCGATTGTCCAGCCAATTGGCGAACCATTCGCCATGCCTTTTGCTGAAGTAATGATTTCAGGCTCGACGTCCCAATGTTCAATGCCAAACCATTTGTCGCCCGTGCGTCCCCATCCGGTTTGCACTTCGTCGGCGATGAATACGCCGCCGTATTGGCGCACGATGGCGACGGCTTCTGTAAAATATTCTTTGGGCGGCACGATGTAACCACCGACGCCTAAAATCGGCTCGGCCATAAATGCCGCGATGTTGCCAGACGTAGAAGTCTCGATCAATTCCTTCATATCTTTTGCGCACGCCAAATCACATTCGGGGTAGGTGAGCTTGAAAGGACAGCGATAACAATACGGCGCGGGCGCGTGATAATAACCAGATACTTGCGTTGGCAATAATTTCCAGTTTGCGTGCCCGCCTGCGGATTGTGCGGCAGCGCTGCGACCGCTGTAGCTGTGGCGCAACGTAATAATTTCATGTCGCCCCGTATAAAGCTTCGCCGTCATCGTAGCGGTTTCGTCTGCTTCCGTGCCGCTATTCGTGAAGAAACTTTTTTCTAATCTGCCGGGTGAAATTTCGGCGAGCTTTTGTGCCAAGTCCGATTGCGGTTTATTCGCATACAGCGTTGACGTATGCGCAATTTTTTTGACCTGATCCACAATGGCTCCGACTACAGTTGGGTTCGCGTGACCGACGCTGGTTGTCAGCACGCCGCCGAAGCAGTCGAGGTATTTATTGCCCGTCTCATCCCACACATGCATGCCTTCACCGCGTTCAAGCGCGAGCGGTTCCTGGTAATACATTGTGACGGCGGGATAAAGATAATCTTTGTGTTTATTGATGGTGTCAGATGAATTGCTCATTATGAATCCTTTGCAAAAGTGCGAGTAAATCTAATATTTTTCACCGCAGAGGCGCGGAGGTTGCGCAAAGATGCGCAGAGTTATTCTTTGAGTCCATTTACCTTTCGGAAGATACCATTTTTTAGAATTTCGACATTGAATTCGACATTGAAGTTGATAAGTAATCCTGCTTGCCATTGGCCTAATTGAAGATAGGTCAAAATTTGCGCTTCGTGAACAGGTAAAACTGTTTCGACCACTTTGAGTTCTAAAACCACTTGCTTGGCAACCAGATAATCAAGGCGATAACCACAATCTAAACGAACGTCTTTGTATTTGACTGGCAATGGATATTGACGCTCGAATGAGATTGCGCGAATCGACATTTCTCTTGCAAGACATTCGTCATACGCTGATTCAAGTAAGCCTGGCCCAAGATGGCGATGCACTTCAATTGCTGCTCCAATTACCGCATGAGTGATTTTATTTATTTCCACACCTGTCATCATTCATCTCATCTTTCTTGAATTTCTTCTCTGCTACTCTCTGCGCAACCTCCGCGCCTCTGCGGTAAAATTACTTTTCGCCATTAAAATTTTCTCGACCATTCTTTTGGCCACCGTTCGACGACAACTTTTTTGTCGGTATAAAATTCAATCGCATCGCGTCCTTGTCCGTGCAGCACGCCCATAAAACTGTCTTTCCAACCGCTAAAAGGGAAGTACGCCATCGGCGCTGCGACGCCAATATTGATGCCAATATTTCCGGCAGGCGCTTCGTAGCGGAATTTGCGGGCGGCGGCTCCGCTCGCTGTAAAAATTGAAGCGGCGTTGCCGTACTGACTACGCGCCAAAATTTCAATCGCTTCGTCAACATCGTTGGCGTGGACAAGGCTCAGCACAGGGCCGAAAATTTCGGTGTCGGCAATTTCTGTATTCGGAGTGACGTTATCGAGAATTGTGGGCTTCAAAAAATTGCCTTGCTCGTGATTGGCAACTTTTGCATCGCGCCCATCTAATAAAACGGTCGCGCCTGCGCTTGTGCCTTTGGCGATTAATCCTTCGATGCGCGTTTTACTTTCGTGCGTGATTACAGGTCCCATTTGTACGCCTTCTTCTAGGCCATAACCAACTTTTATCGAAGCGGCAGCGTTTGCAATTGCATCACGAAAAGTTTGTTTTGCTTCGCCAACTGTGACCGCAACAGAAACCGCCAAGCAGCGTTGCCCCGCGCAACCGAACGCGCTGTCGCTGACAATTTGCGTAGTCATTTCCATATCGGCGTCAGGCAAAACGACTACGTGATTTTTTGCGCCGCCCTGACATTGCACGCGTTTGCCGTTCGCAGAACCGCGCGTATAAATGTATTTCGCTACGGGCGTGGAGCCAACAAAACTAATCGCGCGAATTTGCGGATGATCCAGCAAAGCGTCTACCGCAGGCTTGCCGCCGTTAACCATATTGAAAACGCCCGCAGGCAAGCCAGTTTGTTCAATTAATTCTGTAACGCGTTGCATGGTGACAGGAACGCGTTCGGACGGCTTTAAAATAAAGGTGTTGCCGCACGCGATGGCATAAGGCAAAAACCAGAACGGAACCATCATGGGAAAATTAAACGGCGTGATGGCGACGACTACGCCAAGCGGTTGGCGAATCATGATTTCGTCAATGCCGCGCGCTACGTCTTCTAAATTGTAGCCCTGCATCAATGTCGGAATGCCGCACGCGACTTCAATGTTTTCAATGCAACGGCGCACTTCAGCGCGCGATTCAACCAGCGTTTTTCCATTCTCAATTGTGATAAGCTGCGCGAGTTCTTCAAAATGATTTTCAAATAATTGCTTGAGCTTGAAAAGATATTGAATGCGATCTTGCGGCGGTGTGCGTCGCCATTCGGGATAAGCGGCAGCGGCAGCGGCAACGGCTGTATCAATTTCGGTTGCACCGCCGAGTGGTGTTTGCGCGACGACTTCAGCGGTCGCAGGATTGAGTACATCCAAAAATTCCGTAGCATTAGACCGCAGCCATTGACTGTTAATATAATCCGGCAATTGACCATTGATAGGCATAAACAAAACTCCTTCAGGTGCAGCAAAGCGAAAAAACTATTCGCAGCAAGCCTGCTGTTATATTTGCGGGGAACTAAATTTTTCGGTGTCGTCGTTGATGAACTAAAACGAATTTATTTTTAGAGGGACTCTGCTTTTCTTTTTATTTCGTGCGCACTTTTGGCGAGCCGTGATAATAGAACATACTACAGGCGAGAGGAAAGAAAATTAGTAATGCTTAGCACAGATAAATTGCCATCGCACAAAACCGTGGCAATCTCTCGCAACCTTTGTGAAATTTTTGTCGTAACAAAACTACCTCCTTTCTTATATACAAATTTCTGGAGCCTTATACATGCATCGAAAATTATTCACGCTCGCAACAGCAATTTTTTTGCTCAGCTTTTCTGTTACTTCTTTCGCTCAATCTCCTGACAAAATTCTCAAACAAGCGACTAAAGCGCACGGCGGAGAAAAAAACCTCCGAGCCGTCAAATCCTGGCAAGCCAAAGGAACTGTCGTACGCAAAAATGATGGCGAAACGGGAACGTATCTTGCTGAAGCAACGGCACCGAATTTGTATCGCACTGTGATTGATTTGCGTGGCTTACAACGCAGCAGCGGATTTAGCGGCAAATCTGGTTGGTTCCGCGATTCACGCGACGGCTTGCGTACGCTCACAGGCAATGCCAGTCGCGATTTTCAGGCTGAAGCGCTTTACCGCAATACGCGCTGGCTGGATTACAAAAAAGAAAAATCCAAAATTGCCGGAGGTTTTTCGCAAATAGAGGACAAGCCTGTGCATACAGTTATGATTTCGACGGCCAAAAATGTGCGGTTGAAATTGTACTTTGATGCGGCGTCAGGATTGTTATTGCGTGAAGAACTTCCTGCGGGCGATGTCACGCGCACAATTGATTACAGCGATTACCGTGCAGTTGATGATGTAATGGAACCGCACGCGATGACAATTACAAACGGCGCAGAAACGCTGACAATCAAACTGGAGCAAATCACGCATAATGCCATACTAGAACGCGCGGCATTCGATTTTCCGAAAATTTCTAACGAGCCTTTGCCCGATGTGCAAGCATTGCTGAAAGAGGTCAAAGCCAATGAAGACAAAATTGATGACTTGTTGGAAAAATATACCTACACCGAAAAACAAACCGACCGCGAAACGGATCAAACGGGTCAATTGCGCGAAAAAAAATCCGAAACGTTTGAGCTGACTTTTTACAAAGGCAATCGCATTCGTCGCTTGATTGAAAAAAATGGCAAGCTGCTCTCTCCGGACGAATTGGAAGATGAAAATAAACGCGTCGAAAAACGTGTGCGCGACATCGAGAAAAAAGAAGCTGAAAAAGCGAAGAAGGCGAGCAAAGAACGTGATTTGGCGCAGGACGCAAGTGGGCCACCTGATGCTGAGCGCGGGCAACGCATTTCAATTTCAGATGTGTTGCGCGCGTCTAAATTGACGAACCCGCGTCGTGAACAATTTCGCGGACGTGACGTGATCGTGTTTGATTTCGAGCCGTTGCCCGGTTACAAACCGCAAAAAAATTACGAAAAATTCTTTGGCAAAACCGTCGGCGCAATTTGGGTGGATGCTGCCGACAAACAAGTTGCACGCGTCGAAGCGCGCCTGGTCGAAGCTTATAAAGTTGCAGGCGGAATGCTGGCTTCGCTGAAAGAAGGCGCTACGTTTGTGTTAGAACAGAATCGTGTCAATGACGAAATCTGGTTGCCGACGCGGGCGGACATTAATTTATCCGTGAAAGTTTTGATGATTAAAGGATTCACCGCAAACTCTGTGATTGAATATGGAAATTACAAACGCTTCAATGTTGATGCCGAAAAAGAAAAGCTGAAAGACCCAACTGCTGTAGAGAAAAAGTCATGAGGCCAATGTAGCGCGCTGCAAAGTTTGCCGCATAATATTGCGGTATGCTACAGTCTTTGCATCTGTTACCCACCAACATTTCGAGCTCCCCGACCTAATGCTGTGCGCAAAGGATTTTGCTGCATATAGGCAGATGTGCGGTTTTCCGCATTGATAATCTGCGAGGGAGGCTATCGTGAAAGCATTACTTATCTATCCGGAATTTCCTGACACCTATTGGAGTTTTCGTCACGCACTTGCGTTTGAAGGCAAAAAATCAGCTTTTCCTCCGCTGGGGCTTCTGACCATTTCGGCGCTGATGCCTGACACTTGGGAGCGCCGTCTGGTTGATCTTAATCTCAGGTCACTGAAGCAGGCAGAAATTGATTGGGCGGATATGGTTTTTGTCAGCGCGATGCTGGTGCAAAAAGATTCGCTTCTGCAAGTTGTAAATAGCTGTAAGGCGCGCGGCAAACGCGTCGTAGTCGGCGGCCCCTATATCACCACTAACATTGATGCCGTTCCGAATGCCGATCATTATTTTATTGGGGAAGCCGAAGATACATTGCCGGAATTCGTGCGTGATCTTGAATGCGGCGCCGCACAACGCATTTATCAAGCGACTGAACGCCCTTCATTAGCGTTGACGCCAGTGCCTGATTTTCAGCTCGCAGATTTAAAACGTTACAGCGCAATGTCCATTCAATATTCGCGCGGGTGTCCGTTTCAGTGCGAATTTTGCGACATCATCGAAATTTATGGTCGCAAGCCACGCACTAAAAGTAATGAACAAATGATTGTCGAACTAAATGCGTTATTAGCGGCCGGATGGAGCGGGATGGTTTTCATTGTAGATGATAATTTCATTGGCAATAAACCTAGTGTCAAACGTTTCTTGCCGGAACTCACCCGTTGGTCTGTGGCGCACGGGCATCCTTTTTCTTTCATTACCGAAGCGAGTATCAACTTGGCAGATGATGAAGAATTATTGGCAGGCATGCGGCAGGCAGGATTTCGCCGTGTCTTTCTCGGCATTGAAACGCCTGTCGAAGAGAGTTTGAAAGAAGCACAGAAATATCAAAATACGCGCCACAGCCTGCTGGATTCCGTACGTAAAATTCAAAGTTATGGTCTGGAAGTGATGGCAGGTTTTATTGTCGGATTCGATAACGATCCAGAGAATATTTTTGAGCGGCAACTGAAATTCATTCGAGAGAGCGCGATACCATTGGCGATGGTTGGTTTGCTCACGGCATTGCCAGATACACAATTGTGGCGACGGTTGCAACGCGAAGGACGTTTGCTGGCAGAAAGCAGTGGCAACAACACAGATTGTTCCATGAACTTTATTCCGAAGATGGACATGGAGCGCCTGATCGAAGGGTACAAAAATATTTTGCGCAATATTTATAGTCCAGCGGAATATTATCAGCGCGCGCTTGATTGTTTGAAAGTCGTCATTGATGACAAAGACGAACCACATCGTGACAACTTAGTCCATAAATTCATTGCCCTTTCCCGCCTAATTTTTACGCTGGGCATTCGTGACCAGGCGCGCCGGGAGTTTTGGCGTTTCCTGCGCACAGTTATTACCCACCATCGCAAAAAATTTACCCATGCGCTTACTTTAGCCGCAATGGGCTATCATTTCCGCAAATTAACTGATAATTACTGTCCTTGAAAAGCGGCGCCAGCTATCGGCAACGCAGAGTATTCAAGGAACAACTTAAAAATCTATGTCCTCAAAAAGCCCCACAGCTCCGTCCCGGCTGATGTCCATGGATGCCTATCGCGGATTCGTAATGTTTCTGATGATGGCAGAAGTCTTGGAACTCTCGCACGTAGCCAGAGCACATTCCGGCAACACTTTTTGGCAAGTCCTCGCGTGGGGGCAAACGCACGTCGCCTGGTTCGGCTGCTCGCTCCATGATTTGATTCAGCCATCGTTTTCATTCCTCGTTGGCGTAGCGTTACCCTATTCCATCGCGTCGCGTATTGCCAAAGGTCAATCCACAGGCTTTATGTATTTGCACGCCGCGTGGCGTTCGTTGCTGCTGATTTTGCTCGGCGTATTTTTGCGCTCGACGCATCACACGCAAACGAATTGGACATTTGAAGACACGTTGTCGCAAATCGGTTTAGGGTATTTGATTTTGTTCGCGCTGGGATTTCGTTCGACAAAAATTGTTTGGATTGCATTTGCTGTGATTGTTGTTGGCTATTGGCTGGCGAACGTTTTGTATCCCTTGCCGCCTGCGGGATTTGATTATACCGCGGTCGGAGTCCCCGCCGATTGGCCTTATCATTCAACGGGTATCGCGGCACACTTTAACAAAAACAGTAATCTCGCGTGGGCGTTTGATACATGGTTTCTGAATTTATTTTCGCGCGAAAAATTCTTTACGCACAACGGCGGAGGCTATGCCACGCTCAGCTTTATTCCTACGCTTGGCACGATGATTTTGGGCTTAATTGCGGGGCGCTGGATCAAATCTGAAAGCAGTAACAAAGAGAAGTTGAACAAATTCTTAGTCGCAGGTGTGATCGGCATTCTGCTCGGACTCGTGTTGCATTACGCCGGAATTTGCCCGCTGGTCAAACGCATCTGGACGCCTACGTGGACGATTTTCAGCGGCGGCGCGTGCTTTTTATTGCTGGCCTTTTTTTACTGGACAATAGACCTGCGCGGCTGGCGCAAATGGGCGTTTTGGCTGACTGTCATTGGGATGAATTCCATCGCAATTTATGTGTTAGTGCATACGATTCAGGATTTCATTATTGATTCGTTCAAGATTCATTTAGGGCAAACTGTCTTCAAAATTTTAGGCGAAGGAAATCAAACATTGCTCAGCGGCAGCGCAGCGTTGCTGATGTTTTGGCTGATTTTATATTGGATGTACAAGAAAAAATTATTCGTCAAAATTTAACTTTCACCAAAAGGAATTTTCATGTCCATTCAATCATCGCGCCGGCAATTTTTGCAAACCGCTAGTTTGGCGGCCATCGCTGCCAGCACAAATCAGGCCGCTCAAAAAAATGCTGAAGCAATGATTGTTGATTCGCATTTGCATTGCTTCGCAGGTCTCAACGATGCGCGGTTTCCTTTTCATGCAAACGCGCCGTATCGTCCGGCGGGCGTCGCGTCGCCCGAACATTTGCTGGAATGTATGGACGGCGCAGGCGTGAATTTTGCTATCGTAGTTCACCCCGAACCCTATCAAGACGATCATCGTTATTTGGAATATTGTCTGTCAGTCGGCAAAGGCCGCGTCAAAGGCGTGTGTTTGGTCTTTGCCGATCAACCAAAATCAATGGCACAGTTACCAGCTTTAGCCAAACGCGGCGATGTCGTAGCCGTGCGCATGCACGCGTATGCGCCGGAGCGCCTGCCGCCGTTTGGCAAACCGGAACTGCGCGCGTTCTGGAAAAAAGCGAGCGATTTAGGCTTAGCTGTGCAATTGCATATCGAACCGCATTACGCGCCGCCATTTGAACCGCTCATCAAAGAATTTTCTCAGACCAAAGTCATCATTGACCATTTAGGTAGACCGTTTCAGGCGACAGCGGAAGAGCATCAGGTTATTGTGCGCTGGGCGCGTTATCCCAACACGATCATGAAAATTGCAGCGTTACCATCCGCTTCAGAATATCCGTACCGTCAGATTGCTCCGATTATCAAACAACTCACCGATGCCTACGGCGCGGATCGCATGATTTATGGCGGAGGCTTTGGCCCCACCGCTACGCCAGCATCTTATCGCGCCGCGCGTGAAGTGATACGACCGTATTTATCGCATCTGAAACCCGCAGAGCAGGCGAAAGTTTTTGGACTGACTGCCGCAAAATTGTTCGGATTTGCTGGGTAAAAATTAAATTATAATGCTTGCCCGAACGTATCGTTTTAATCATGACAATTTCCGACATCATAAATCTTCGGCTTCATAATCAAGCAATCACACCAGCGAATTTTTCAACGCCCGGCGAAGTTGTCGCGTGGTTTGGCGCGATGCAGGCGCAAATGTATTTGGATTCGTTATGGGCGATTGGGTTGCGGATGCAAACGGCTACAGAAAGCGTGATTGAACAAGCTGTCGCTGACAAAACTATCGTACGCACCTGGCCGATGCGCGGCACGTTGCATTTTGTTGCGGCGGACGATGTACGCTGGATGCTGAAACTGCTGACGCCGCGCATTGTGAACGGCCCGGCGGCGTATATGTACAAACAATTGGAGCTTGGCGAAACGGATTTTACCAAATGCAAAAAGATTTTCGGCAAGGCTTTGCAAGGCGGAAAACAATTAAAGCGCGAAGCCATGTACGAATTGCTGGAAGCGCAAAAAATTGCGACCGCCAATATGCGCGGCCTGCATATTTTGTCACGCTTGTCGCAAGACGCCTTTTTGTGCTTCGGCAGGCGCGCAGGCAAACAGCCTACGTTTGCTTTGTTGGATGAATGGATTCCGACCAGCAAAAATCTTGTCGGCGACGAAGCCTTATGCGAAATCGCACGTCGCTATTTTGTCAGCCACGGCCCCGCTACGTTACAGGATTTTGCGTGGTGGACAGGCTTGCCCATGGCGGCGGCACGCACAGCGCTTGCCTTGGCTGCGCCGCAATTGGCACAGGAAATCGTCGCCGAGAAAACATATTGGTTTAGCCCCGCATCCCGCCGCAACACAAATACCAAAAATGAGAAGAGTGTCTTTCTCTTGCCCGCATTTGACGAATATACCGTAGCGTACAAAGACCGCTCCGCTGTAATTGATCCGGCGCACACGAAAAAAATAAACACTGGCAATGGCGTTTTCTCTCCGATCATTGTGATAGACGGGCAAGTTGTCGGCGCGTGGAAACGCACGCTCAAAAAAAATGCTGTCCAGCTTACGCCGGATTTATTTACGCCCCTCAAAAAATCGCAGGCGCAAGCCCTGACCACAGCGGCACACCGTTATGGCGCATTTCTTGAAACGGCGGTTATATAAGCGATGCGCCACAACCAAGGGCGATTTCATCGCTCACACCGAGAAAGGGCTTATGAGCAAAATAATTGTTTTTACCAACCTGTCATTGGACGGCGTAATGCAGGCGCCTGCCCAACCCGACGAAGACACACGCGACGGCTTCGCGCACGGCGGTTGGGCTACGCCTTACAGTGCAATGCAACACGCCGGAAACGCGCTTGCCAATATGGGTTCGCTGTTGTTTGGGCGACGCACGTACGAAAATTTTTATGAAGTCTGGCCGAAACGAACGGATAGTCCCTTCAGCGATTTTTTCAATCATATCCAGAAATATGTGGCGTCCACTACGCTGACGGAACCGTTGCCCTGGAGCAATTCTACGCTCGTGAAAGATGTTGATGCGGTAGCTGCGTTGAAGGCGGAGCAGGAAAAAGATTTGGTGATTTTTGGCAGCGGTGAGTTGGTGCAATCACTGATGCAAAATAATCTCGTAGATGAATATGTCCTCTTCATTCATCCCTTAATTCTCGGCTCTGGTCGCAGGCTTTTTCCCGGCGATGGCACGTTCGCCGCATTAACACTAATTGAGAGCCGCGCGACGGACAACGGCGTAGTGATTGCCACTTACCGACCAGCAAATTAATCAGGCAAAAGTGAATGTAAGAACAGTTTGCATTCCAAATATCGTTATCCTGATGCCAGCGTCGTTTGTGGCGAAATCAAGATTGAAAATCTTGGCACATTGGAATTGCTCGTCAATCCTGTCCTGTTGGTCGAAGTGTTGTCTGAAAGCACCGAAAAATATGACCGCGAAGGAAAATTCTTAGCCTATCAATCCATCCCCAGTTTTCAGGAATATTTGTTGATTGAACAAGACCGCTATCACGTCACACATTACGTCAAACAAAGAGATGGCGCGTGGTTGCGCCGCGATTACATTGGCATTGAAGCCGAAGTGAAATTGTCTTCGGTGGATTGCACGCTAACGCTCGCCGAAATTTATCAGGATGTTGTTATTGAAGCGGCGTAAGTTTTGCCGCAGGCAAAGCTGTATTGAACATGGCCCAGTCGTTTACGGCTGGGTCAACGTAGCGAACGAAACCAGAGGGCGTTTGAACGCCCTTCCTGATAAAAACGAAAGCCCGTTCAAACGGGCTATTTTATTGCTTGCTTCCTGCCCCAGCCGTGAACGACTGGGCTATACGCAGAAATAAAAATTAAGACGCAACTAAATAGAAACTATCTCAAAAATAGAAAAGTCATAATTCGTAGTGCGGACGAGCCGTCCGCACAGCTACGGGCGAGCCGCCCATAGTACGATCCCGCATTTTTGAGATAGTTTCCAGCAAATTAATGTCGCAGCGCGACGATTTGAATTTAGCCCAGCCGTTTCAACGCTGGGGAACGCAAATAAAAATGAGCCGCGTCGCGTGAGCGACGATTGAATTCAGCCGTCACTGACGTGACGCCTTTCATTTTTCTCTCGCTAACTGAGGGTTAAAACACCACGGCTAAATTCAATCACCGCGCGGCGGCAAAACGAAAAGGGAAATGCACAAATAGCGAATGAGTACTGGTTGTTATCTTTAAGCTGAAACATCGAATACGAGAAAAGTCTAATTGTGATTTAGGTACTCAATCGCTTGCTCCAGTATTTCATCTCGACCGGCACGCAACCCTGCAATTGTCGGTTTCACCAAGATATCAGGAATAAGACCGACACGTTGCAATTGTTGTCCATCTGGATGGCGAACACTGATTCCAGTAAAGCTGATGTTGATGTCACCGGGTACATAGAAGCTTGTCGCTCCCCCATCGGCTCCTTGTGTTGGTGTTCCAATAAATTTTGTGCCGTTTGCCGCGCGGAAAAATAAACCCGTGTGTTCAGCCTGACTGATTGCCCGCTCATCAATTAGCATCACAGTTTTTCCTTTGTATCGCCATTTAGTTGTAGGCAGTAGGATTTGCGAATTACTTTCGTAAACAACAGGCGAAAATCCTTCTTCTTTACTTAGGGAAACAATAGGCCAATTAAAAAGTGCAGTGATGGTTCCTGTTTTTTCGGTAAGCCTTGGAGCGATCCACCAAGCGGTGCTATTCGGATAACCCCGCATATCAAAAATGATCGCTTTGGTATCTTTTAGCTTCTCAAACATTTCATCAATCATTGGCACTGTTAGGCGGTCTAAATCCACATACCCGATATTACCTGGAATTATTTTTACTATTTCTCCTGTGCGCCTTTTTTGAGGGAGAGAAAAGGAGGAAGCACTTCTAGTAAGCTGAACATCCTTTACTCGATTTTGACGATCACGAACTACCAGAGAGACAACGCTATTCTGAGGGCCTTGTAGCAGCCGGAAAGCAATTGTACTTAATAGTGCTTGAGGAGTAGATGAGGCGTGTTGTTTGGCAATACGAGCGCGGCAGTTTTCAACGGATTCGCCATCTACTTTGAGAATCACATCGCCAATTTCAATCCCAACTTGCTTGGTTTGGGTTTCATCTAAAATGCGTTCGACGATGGCGACATCCTCTATGATGCGAATCATTAGCGGAGGCTGATGAGTGCCGAAATATTCTCGCAGTACTGGACTATTTACGAAAACGTGTGAGTCGTGTGTATGCGCTACTAATTCAGTTATAGTTAAGGCATATTCCTGCGCGTTCTGCGCGGCTTCAAAGCGGGGCAAATATTGCGCAAAAATCCGATTCCAATCTTCCTCCATCAAATCCCTATAAGGAAAAAAGTAATTGAAAACAGCCCATATTCGAAATGCTGCTAATAAGCGATATTCAACAGGAGGGTATTGCATTTCTTTATAAGGGTTGTCAGGGTTGGTGATACCTGTTATTGGAATATTTTTTTTCGGTGATGTCGTTTTTAATGGAGAGCGAACGACCTCCAACGCCCTTTTTAAGGCAGGATTGGCTTGTTCTGAGAGTTCTGAGGTAGGAATGAAAATGTCAGGGCTAAAACCGCTCGTTCCGTCTTGAAAGACAAGCTCACTAACCCGTATTTTAGCGCTCAACCCTTCACCTAAGCTGATTAATTGTGTCGTCACAACCGATTCATCCGTGACTTGTCCTTCAGCAATAACCACACCTTTGCCAGCCGACTGAAGGGCAAGTGCGAGGGGCGGTAGGCTTACAGCCCCATTAACTATAAATACTGTGGGTGTATCCTTCGCCCCATTGACAGGAGTAATTCTGAGAGAATCAGAGACGACAAATGTAGAGGAATATCCACCACCATCTACATTGGCTTGATCGGCAAACCCGCGATGCACTCTGTAGCGTTTACCTGGCGCATCAAGTGTCGAAGATGAAAGGTAATTACTAAACCCTGAGCGAGAGAGCACCCCTTCTGGAAAATCGCCGTAACGAAAATCAAAAATAATTCCTTTGACCGAAGGTAATTCTTTGATTAGAGATCGAAGTTGTTGCACAGTCTCTCGGAATAAACTTTCATCCTTACGTGTAATTGTAATTACTAAGATGCCATCCTCTGTTTTGTAAGAGAAAGGGGTAGTCTTTTTTAGCACTTCAGTCGTCGCAGCAGCTTTGGCAGGCAATACACGTGTCACGGGATCGTCAAGTGAGGCGAGCATTTCCTGTACAGCTTTAGCATACTCATCCGTAGTCTTGGCATTATTAATTTTAGGAATTGTTCGAATAAGCGCACTATCCCAGTCAATATTTTTATAGGCCAAATAAGGATGAAAATATTTGAGTGTTCCCCATAATTTACCTGCGGATATCAGGCGCTCCATCCGTAGCTGATATGTAGCGGGGTAAGCACTAACGTTTACTTTTAGGGAGAGGACAAGTGAATAAGTGAAAATTGTTGTTATAACAAAACTTTTCATCCGCATATCGTTTGTTCCTTGTTTTCTGGCGCCATCACTCGGCTGTTGGGTATGAAAATTACACTATAATAAAACTCGAAAAATCAAAACGCGGAACACTCAATTCAGGCGTCGAGTCTTCCGCGTTTTAGTTTGTATGCCCTCCTTCGCAGTCGGGCTTCTAACATTTATGCCAACTGTCGTTTCACAGGCAATTCACGAATGCGTTTGCCGGTTGCGGCGTAAATTGCATTGGTGATTGCAGGGATTGTTGGTGGCACACCGGGTTCGCCTACGCCTGCGGGTGGCGCAGCGCTTTTGATGACGTGGACATTGATTTGCATTGGCGCTTCGTTCATTCGCGCGACTTGGTAATCGTGGAAATTTGATTGCTCAATTTCGCCGTTTTTCGCGGTGATGCCGCTCATCAAAGCGATGCTTGTGCCGAACACGCCTGCACCTTCAAATTGCGATTTGACGCGGTCGGGGTTGATGATCGTGCCTGCGTCTACGGCAATGTCCATTTGTGGAATGCGGACTTTGCCTGCGTTGTCTACTTCGACTTCGACGGCGACCGCAACGTAAGTCAAAAAGCTGCGATGTGCGGCGATGCCGAGGGCGCGGCCTTTCGTCGGTTTCTTTTTCGCCCAACCGGATTTTTCGGCGGCGAGTTCGATTACATTGCGCATCCGGCCTGTGTCCACTGGGTATTCATCCAGCGATTTGCCGTGATTGATGTAATCTTTGCCGAGCGCAATTTTGCGCGGCGAACCGAGCACATCCAGCAAATATTCTACGGAATCGCGCTGGGCTAAATTCGCCAGTTCGTCAATGAACGAATGCACCGCGAAAGCCTGATAAATATTGGCTACGGAGCGCAGCCAGCCGATGCGAACGTGATTTTTCGCGGGGCCGTTTTCGGCGCGATGGTTGGGAATATCAAACGGTACATCGTTCCATCCCATCATCATTTCAAACGGCGCAGCGTGCGTTGCGCTGGGATCAAAAGTTGTGTTGATGGACGGATACGCTACGCGTTGCAACCACGCGGTCGGTTTGCCTTTGTCGCCAATTGCCGCCTTCATATACATTGCCGCGACCGAATGATAATAGTCGAAGCGAATATCTTCCTCGCGACTCCACGTAACTTTGACAGGCTTGCCAACAGCTTTAGAAAGTAACGCAGCTTCTGCCACGTAATCCGGTTTTGATTTGCGACCAAAACCGCCGCCGAGCAACGTTACATTGCAAATGACGTTTTCTTTCTTGATGCCGAGTGCTTGCGCTACGGTGTCCTGCACGGCTTGCGGATTTTGCGTGTTGGCGTGGCAGATGACTTTGCCGTCTTTGTATTCGGCGACGGCGGCGACGGGTTCCATTGGCGCGTGTGCCAAGTGCGGCGCGTAATATTCGGCTTCGTGCGTCTTGGTTGCTTTCGCAAACTCAGCGTCTACGTCACCGACATTGCGCACAACCGTTTGCGGCTTGCGCACGGTTTCTAGCAATGACTGTTTGAATTTGGCTGAATCGTACGCAGCGTTCGGGCTTTCGCTCCATTCGACTTTTAATTTTTCACGACCTTTTGCCGCAGCCCACGTGCTGTTCGCAATCACGGCTACGCCGCCGAGCGGTTGGAACATCGTCGGGCCTTTGAGGTCGGGAATTGTTACGGTTTGCAGCACGCCTTTGACGGCTTTGGCATCTTTGTCGTCGAATGTTTTCAGCTTGCCGCCGAAAATTGGCGAGCGTTCGATGGATGCATAAACCATCCCCGGCATTTTGGCGTCAATGCCGAACATGCCTTTTCCATTGGTCAAATTGTCGCGGTCTGCCGTAGGCAATTCTTTGCCGACGTAGCGATATTCAGCCGATGATTTAAACGTGAGTTCTTCTTTCTTCGGTACGGGTTGTTGTTTCGCTAAGCCAGCGAGTTCGCCGAAGCCTAATTTCTTTTTGGATTTTGCGTGAACGACAAAATGATTTTGTGCTTTGCATTCGCTCGCAGGTACGCCCCATTTGGCGGCGGCTGCGCGTTCGAGCATCAAGCGCGCGGTTGCGCCTGCTTCGCGGAATGTGTCGTAAAAATCGCGGATCGAACACGAACCATCGGTATTTTGCGAACCGTATTTCGGATCGCCAATCGCTTGTTCAAGCGAAACGCGATTCCAGTCGGCGTCTAATTCTTCCGCCATCACGACGGGCAACACGCTGCGCGAACCTGTGCCCATTTCGGAGCGGTGCATGACCAAAATTATTTTGCCGTCAGGTTCGATACCTAAATAAACGTTTGGATTCCAAGCGGCTTTGTCGGCATCGCTGACCATTTCGGCAGTCGTAGCGCCGTTGAAATCAAATGCTCCGGCGCGTGCGCCGATGACGAATGCGCTGGACGAAACCAAATGCGCGAGAAATGTGCGACGGGGGACGAATTCAATTTTCTGCATAATTATTTACCCCCTTTGGAATTAGCTGCTTGATGAATCGCGGCGCGAATGCGTTGATACGTTCCGCAGCGGCAAATGTTGCCTTTCATCGCGGCATCAATATCGGCGTCGGTGGCTTTTGGCTTTTCTTTTAAGAGCGATGCGGCCTGCATGATTTGTCCGCTCTGACAGTAACCGCATTGCGGCACATTGTGATCGCGCCACGCTTGTTGCAGTGGATGATTGCTGTTTGCGCTCAAGCCTTCAATTGTCGTGATGCTTTGATTGGCGGCACTGCTCATTGGCGTTTGGCAACTGCGCACGGCTTTGCCATTGACGTGGACGGTGCAGGCTCCGCACAAGCCTTGTCCGCAACCAAATTTTGTTCCGGTGTATTGCAATTCATCGCGCAAATACCACAACAGCGGCATTTCAGGATCACCGTCGAATTGCTGTTTTTTTCCGTTGACTGTTACTTGAATCATCGTGAGTCCCTTTTCTTGGCTATTGCTGGCGAGCCAGCGGGAAATTCGGTTCAATATCTACTGGTACATTTGTGAGTTTGTCGAATGCTTTTTGCATTGCAGGCCGGATGACCGCGTATTTGTCCAACATTGCTTTGGCTTTGTCGTAGGAGCCTTCGGCTTCAATCGTCAAAATTTCGCCTGTTAAGTTGCGCACGGCATCTTTGATTTTCGCGGGATCAACGCTGAACGTACCATTTGCCTCGTTAACCTTGAAAGCTCCTTCGTCCAGCAGATAATTGAATTGTAACGCGACGCCTTTGCCGTGAGCTTCAGTGATACCAAAACGAACAGAGCGGAAAACGCTGGCTAGAAATGTCGTATACATTGTGCGTTCCAGCTTTTTATCAACTAGCCCTTTATCAATTAGATATTGTAACGCCCACAGCCCTGTAATGTCTGCTTTAGCTTCTTCAATTGCCGAATATAAATTTTTGAGTTGCTGACGCACGGAGGAGTCTTTGCCTGCAATTTTGATTACTTGCGGGCCAAGACCGTGCATTAATTCGTGCGCCAAAATGTGCGTGAAGAACGATTCAAAATCTACATCTGGCTGTTGCGCAGCATCAAGCACAACTTTAGAAATGGGAATCAGCGTCTGTTTGAATTTCGCTTCCTGCACGTTTTTGAGCATCACACGCTTGGAGCCTTTTTCCTTCACGACGCGCTCATCATTGGGCAAATTGTAGGCCGCGGTTTGCACGCCGCGATTGCCTTCGCCGCTATTGAAAACAACATCTACCACACGAATGGGTGAGCCCGCGCCGAGTTTCGGGTTGCGATACTTCGGATCAACGGGCAAATTATTTTCGAGTTCCTGCAACCAGCCACTAAATTTTTTGAGCTTTTCTGATTCCGCTTCATCGCGCACAGTGACGTAAGCTTCAAATGCCGCTTTGTAATTGAACAATTCGTCTTCGTACGTTTCATAAGGCCCAAATGTCAAATCAATCGGCGCGTCCAATTCCATCCATGCAACATCGCTGGCGTAATAATCATCGGACTTGAACGCATCGGCGCGTTTGGTCAAAAAGTTTTTCAGCGAGGCATTGGTCGTTAATTCTGCTGCTTCACGCAACAGTTTGCCCGCAGGTTCAAGAAACTCGCGGTATTCTTCGCTGTACGGAACCAGCTTCAGTTTTTTGTTGGCATCGCGGCGCACAACCGAGAAAAATCCGGTGGCGCGTTGCTGTTCGGCTTCCGGTAAAGTCTTGACCCACGACTCAAATTCCTCTTTGGTCATATCGTCGGGATAATAATTGGCGTTCTTCGGTTTTTCGTGTGGCACGCCATCAATGAAGGATTCGTTTTTATCCAGCCGCGACCACGGGCCAACATTAATGCGGAAATAATGCAGCTTGGCTTTGCCTTCAGGCGAACTGTCGGCTTCGAGCTTTTTCAACAAAGCTTCGTTGCCACTCCAAACCTGGCGTAGGAAGAGCGGATCAAGCAACTTGGCTGCTTCGATGATTTTTGCCAGTGCCTTGCGATCTCCTTCGGATAATTGCGAAATGTTTGCGGTGATTTCAGTCGGCGCAAAGCGGCGAATTTGGGCGTCGAGCAAAGAACTGGCAGGCGTCTTAGTTTCTTCTTTTTGGGATGTATTAACCATGCTTGTATTACAACCTGACAATGCTATTGCAAGCAACAAAATGGCAGGACAAGTTTTGGAGATAAATTTCATTTGCATTATCCCTGAATAAAATTCGGCAAGAAAAAATAGAACGCGGATGACGCAAATCAGGCAGATGTTTGCGATCTGATCCGCGCTCTTCTGCTCAATCCTTGTTATCCGCGTTTTACTCTTTACTTACTCTTACGCGAAGCTAAAACCTTGCTTCGTGATGGGCAACGTCCGAATGCGTTCGCCCGTCGCTGTGAATATCGCATTGCAAACCGCTGGCAGAATTGGCGGCAGCGCTGGCTCGCCAAGTCCTGTCGGCGAATTATTGGATTTCAGGAAATGCACTTCGATAGGTGGCGTCTGTGACATCTTCAACATCGGGTGTTGATGATAGTTCGATTGCGCGACGCGACCATTTTTCAACGAGATTTCCTGTAGCAATTCGCTCATGCCATCTACAACAGCGCCTTGCGTCTGGTTTTCGGAGGAGAGGGGGTTGATGATTTGGCTGCCAATGTCGCCCGCTACCCAGACTTTATTTACTTTGATTTTCTTGTTCGCCAGCACCGAGACTTCTGCGACTTGCGCAAAATAACCTTGGTGACTGAAATGGAAACCAATGCCCATTGCAGTGCCTTTCGGCAAATTGCGTTTGCCCCAGCCGGATTTTTCTGCGACGAGTTTGACGACGCCGATCATGCGCTCGGCATTCATTCCGCCGGGAGTGCCACCGCTGAGCAAATCTAAACGGAATTGCACAGGGTCTTTGCCTGCAGCGTGTGCGAGTTCGTCAATGAATGATTGGAACACCCACGCGTACACGTTAGAACGCGGCGCGCGCAAGGCTCCGGTTTTCAGTCCGAGCGGCATCACTGAAGCTTGCACCACAAAATTTGGCACAAAGCGGGAAGGGAATTCGCCGCCGTCAATATTGCCCGAAGCAGTGAAGCGGTCGCCATCGCCGTAGCCTACAAAGTGATCCTGCCACGCGACGAGCTTGCCGTTTTTGTCCACTGCCCCTTTCAAATATTGGAACCCGCCGGGACGATAATAATCGTGTTGCATATCATCTTCGCGCGACCACAATACTTTGACCGGAGCGCCGACTGTCTTGGCAATCCAAGCGGCTTCGCACATGTAATCGTTATTCAAACGACGCCCGAATCCGCCACCGCCGCGTACCAAATGTACCGTGATGTCAGTTTCAGGAATGCCAAGAATTCTCGCTACCATCCCGCGCCCGTTTTGCGGCGTTTGGCTGGAAGCCCAGATTTCCATTTTGCCGTCTTTGAAATGCGCCGTGCAATTTTGCGGCTCTAATGGAGCGTGCGAAATGAACGGATAGATGTACGCGCCTTCGACAACTTTGGCGTCGCTGCTTTTGAAAACAGCATCAACGTCGCCGTCTTTGCGCAACGTCCGTGCTGCAGGCTGCTTGGAAATCTCATCCGCTTTCTTGGCAATGTCTGCGCTGTTTTGCGTAGCCCATTTGCCTTCGTCCCATTTCACTTCCAATTTTTCACGCGCGGATTGCGCCGCCCACCAACTATCGGCAACGATAGCTATGCCGGGTTCTAGGCCCGGATCGCTGGTCATGAAATTGCCAGTGATCGGTTGGCCTTCAACGATGAACGCATGCTTGACGCCTTTCATTGCTTTGATGGCATCAAGATTAGCGCTAACAGCTTTGCCGCCGTACACGGGACATTTATGGAACACGGCATACAACATTCCCGGCACGGTTACGTCAATGCCGAAAATTGGTTTGCCTGTTGCAATGGCATAGTTGTCTGTGCCGGGCGAAGGTTTGCCGATGATTTTGTAATCTTTCGGGTCTTTGAGCTTGAGCGATTTCAAATCCGGCACAGGCATGGTTGCCGCTTTGGAGGCGAGTTCGCCGTAGCCCAAGGAACGATTGGAAGCTCTATGAAACACGCGACCGGAGGCGGTTGAGCATTCGGATTCGGCTACGCCCCATGTGTTTGCCGCAGCAGCGATCAGCATTTGCCGTGCAGCGCCACCGACTTGGCGCATTGGTTCCCAGTTATTCGGGGTGGCAGTGCTGCCGCCAGAAAATTGTCCACCATATTTTGCATCAAGGTCGGCGGTAGCAATCTTGACATCTTTCCAGTCAACATCCAGTTCTTCTGCCACCAGCATCGGCAGCATGTTTCTGGAGCTTTGTCCGGTCTCAGGGTTTTTCGCGGTAATGGTGACAATGCCGTTGGCCGCAATGCTGATGAATGAACTGGGCTGTAATGCGGCCTGTGCGCCGCGTGCGCCTTGTGCTAAGGCCGTCGTAGCAGCTTTCGGCAGCAAGCCGAACAGCACGCCGCCGCCTGCCAGCGCGGTCACTTGAAGAAAAGAGCGACGATTGAGATTTGTTTTAGTCATGTGTCCTCCTTACTTTTTGTTGCCGTTGGCGGGCAATAAACTTGCACCTGTGCGCGGTGCTTTGGTGGCTGGTTTCGGCATATTGTTGGAAGCCGTCAACTCCGCCGCTTTATGAATTGCCGCGCGGACGCGCAAATATGTGCCGCAGCGGCATAGGTTGCCGTTCATCGCGGTATCAATTTCTGTGTCCGTTGGCTTCGGAGTTTTCGCCAGCAACGCACACGCCGACATCATTTGTCCCGCCTGACAATAACCGCATTGCGGTACATCCAGTTCCTGCCACGCGACTTGTACAGGATGTGTGCCATCGGGCGAAAGCCCTTCAATGGTTGTGACAGTAGCGTTCGCCGCTGCCGAAACGGGCGTCGAGCAGGCGCGCGCAGGTTTGCCATTCATATGCACGGTGCAAGCGCCGCACAACCCCATACCGCAGCCGAATTTTGTGCCTTTGAGATTGATTTCATCCCGCAAAAACCACAGTAGTGGCATATCGGGATCGCCATCGAATTGGCGCGCCTGTCCATTCACTTTCAATTTGATCATAAATTTTCTCCTAGCAAGATTGATGCAGCGGGAAGCAAAAACTTTTGGCAAAACTAACCTGCAACAAAAGTTGATTGCGTTGACGCGAAGAATATTACGGCGGCGCAATCAAACAAGCAAGTTAAGGCAAGTCTGTAGAGTTCTTAAAATTTAGGGAGTCCGTCGAGCCTTGACTCTAAAGACCCTGTAGACTCAATAGACTCTACAGCCTATTTATGCCGCAAACCGATAATACTTGTACGTAGGATTTTGGCTTTCAGTTACGACCGCGCCGATAAATTCAGAGGCCGGCAGAAAGTGATGCATTGACCAGCGGGTGATTTCTGCGGGTTCGTTCTCGACGTGTAAAAGGGCGGGTGTTTCATCAACTAAAAACGAGACGCTAAAGGCATTAAGCAAAAATGACAGCCCTTCGGCGCGTGCTTTGATGTACGCTTCTTTGCGCGTCCAACAGCGAAAAAAAGCGGCGGGTCGCGCGTGAAAAGGCAGGCTGTGCAATTTGGTAATTTCGAGTGCCGAAAAATAATGCTCGGCGATGTCTTCGTCCAAAAAATCAGGGCGAACGCGTTCGACATCAATTCCCAAAATATGATTTTTCGTGACAGCGCACACGATTAAATCATCAGTATGCGACAAATTAAACTGGCAATCAGGAAAGTCCGGCAAAAATGGTTTCCCTTGCGGGCCCTGGTCAAATCGTAAATCAGCAGGCGCAACTGCTAAATAGTTACCGAGCGTTGTTCGTAACATTCCGCGCGCCACAATAAAAGCATCGCGGTCGCGCGCGAAACGATATTGACTTGCGCGCGTCAATTCATTAACCGAAAGCGTAGCTTGCAATGTGTCCAGCGTTGGCAAACATTCAATCACGCGCACGCACCAAAGATGAATTTCAGTGGCGGACAAAATTGGCGCAAATGTTGGTCGCTCCCAGGCAATGATGGCGTCAGTGGTCATAAAATTATTTACCAACGCAGTTCGTTAATTTCTATATTTTCTTGCGCCAATAACATCTGTACATCTTCTTCCGGCATTGCCTCCAACTCCGCCAAAATTGCCGCCAGTTCGTCATCAGGTTGTGCCGCCAACTGTTTATCAATTGCCAGCGCAATTTCAGCTACAGTTGGCGCTTCAAATAAAACACGCAATGGCAATTCGATCTGAAATTCTGAGCGCAACCGTGCCATGATTTTTGTTGCTAACAGCGAATGCCCGCCGAGCGCAAAAAAATTATCGGTTACACTCACACGCGCACATTTCAACGTAGCTGCCCAAACCTCCGCCACTTTTTCTTCGATAATATTGCGCGGTGCGACAAAATCATCCGCGTGCTCGGATTTATTTTCGTCAGGTTGCGGCAACGCTTTGCGATCCACTTTGCCATTCGGCGTAAGCGGGATTTTTTCGAGTATAACAAATGTTGATGGAATCATTTGCGCGGGCAAAGACGCCTGTAAATATTCGCGCAAAACGCTGGATGATATTTCTGTTTGCGACACGATATAGGCCACAAGTCGTTTATCGTTGGGATCATCTTCTCGCACAACGGCTACGGCATCTTTGACCTGTGAATATTGTTTGAGCGCCGTTTCAATTTCGCCGAGTTCAATGCGAAAGCCACGCAGTTTTACTTGCGCATCGGCACGCCCCAGTAATTCAATCGTGCCGTCAGAGCGGAAACGTGCGAGATCGCCAGTGCGATACAATTGCGGAGTTGGGATTGCGGATTGGGGATTGGCAGAAATTGGATTTGCACTCCCAAATCTGTAATCTGCAATTGCGATGAATTTTTCTTGGGTTAACTGCGGACGATTGAGGTAGCCACGCGCCACGCCTGCGCCGCCGATGTAAAGTTCGCCTGTAACGCCGATAGGGACGGGTTGTAATTGTGCATCTAAAATATAAATTTGCGTGTTAGGGAAAGGCTTGCCGATTGGCACTTGGCCTTCGTGTGTTATCTCTGACGCTTCAAAAAATGTGCTGTCAATCGTCGCTTCGGTGACACCATAAGAATTGATGACGCGCGTTTGTGGGCCGCATAAAGTTTGCAAACGCCTGTATTCATGCGCCTGCCAAACGTCGCTCCCAACAACGACTAATTGCATGAATTCCAGCGTTTGCCCGCTTTCTTCTAAATAATCCATCAGCGGGCGCGCCACCGCCGGCACAAATTCTGCGGCTCTAATTTTTTCGGTTTGGAGCAACGCGAATAATTTTTCCGGCTCCAATAAATTTTCTGAGGGACACAACACCAGCGTAGCGCCGCTGCACAAAGCCCGCGTGAAATCGCCTGTAAACACGTCGAACGAAAAACTTGCCATCTGCAAATGACGATTGAGCCGGGGCAATTCGTACGCCGCATTCCACGCCGCAAATGCGTTGACTACGTTGCGATGCGTGACTTGCACGCCTTTCGATTTTCCAGTTGAGCCGGACGTATAAATCACATACGCCAAATTGTTCGGCTGAATTTCTGTTGTGGGGTTTTCGCACGAATGTTGCGCGATGATTTCAGCCTCACGATTTACGTAAATAGTTTGTGTGGTTGCTGTTGGCAATGCTGGCAGCAGAGCTTCGTGCGTGAGCAAAACTTTTACCTGCGCATCCTCAAGCATATGCGTCAGGCGTTCGCTGGGATAATTTGGATCAAGCGGCAAATACGCGCCACCAGATTTTAGAACAGCAAGCACCGCTACGATCATTTCGATGGAGCGCTCAAGGCAAATGCCAACGATGTTTTCTGCGCACACATTTTGCTCACGTAAATAATGTGCAAGCTGGTTCGCGCGCTCGTTCAGTTCCTGATATGAAATTTTTTGCGCTTGCCACACCACAGCAATATTTTCAGGGTGTGCGGCGGCTTGCGCTTCGATGAGTTGCTGCACACAAACGGGCGGAATTTCCACCGTAGTTTGATTCCACTCGACTAACATTTGTTGCTGTTCTTGTGCGGATAGCAACGGTAAATTTTGCATCGCTTGCGCAGGATCAGCAACGATTGCCGCCAGCAAATTTTGCCAGTGCTGCAATATTCGCGCGGCGGTTTCAGACGTAAATAAATCCGTGTCAAATTCAAGCTGTGCGGTTAAGCCATCAGCGATTTCATACACGTCCAAACTCAAATCAAATTTTGCGGTTGTGCTGAGCAGTTTCTCAAAGCTGAGCCGAATTTCGCCCCATTGCTCAGCAATGCGCGGCACATTTTGCAAGGCGAACATCACTTGAAAAATGGGCGAGTGGCTCAGACTTCGTTCGGGCTGTAATTCTTCGACCAATTTTTCAAAGGGCAAATCCTGGTGTGCATACGCGTCGAGCGCGGCTATGCGAGTACGTGCTAACAATTCTTGAAAGCTTGGGTTGCCAGTTAAATTACCGCGCAAGGCTAAGGTGTTCACAAAAAAGCCGAGCAAATTTTCTGTTTCGATTTGTGCACGTCCGGCGATGGGCGTGCCGACGACGATTTGTTCTTGCCCTGAATATCGCGCCAGCAAAATTTGCCACGCCGACAGCAGTGTCATAAATAATGTGACATTTTCGCGCTGACTCAAGGCGCGTAATTTGGTTGTTAGCTCCGCCGAAATTGGCGCGGAAATTTGTGCGCCGCGATACCGCTGCACTGCAGGGCGCAGAAAATCTGTCGGCAATTCCAACAAGCTCGGAGCGTCGGCCAAATGTGTGCGCCAAAATTGCAATTGCTCCTGCAAAAATTCGCCTTGCAAAAATTCATGCTGCCACACGGCGTAATCGCAATACTGAATTGGCAGCGTAGGCAAGGCCGGATTTTTGCCTGTAACAATCGCTTGATAAGCCGCGCCAAGTTCTTGCAGGAAAATTCCGACCGACCAACCATCGCTGATGATGTGATGAAATGCGATGATGAGTTGATGTTCATTTGCGCTAAGCTTGATTAATTGCATGCGCAACAACGGAGCTTGGCTTAAATCAAACGGCGCGCCACAAATGTTTGCAGTTAACTTTTGCACATCGTGCGGCCTTTGGCTGAGATCAACGCGCGGCAAATCAAGCGTTAGATTGGCGTGGATTTTTACCCCAACCTGCTCGCCACTTGTTACAAAACTTGTACGCAGTGCATCGTGTCGCGCCACCACAATTTGCAACGCTGCGTGCAACGCTTTGACATCAATCGCGCCGTGCAAGCGCACAAGTTTGCTTAAATTGTATGTCGCAGTTTCTGGTTCTAATTGATCCAGAAACCACAATCGTTGTTGCGCGAATGACAATGGCCAGTTTGTCAGCGATGCTGCTTTTGTAATATTTGGCGTGGCAGTAGTTTCATTGCCGCCCAGCGAAATTTTTTCAGCTAAGCCGGTGATAGTTGGAGCTGCAAAAAACGTGCGCAGGGAGAGCGCGATTTTAAAGGCTGAACGCAATCGCGCTACGATTTGACTGGCTAATAATGAATGACCGCCGAGCGCGAAAAAATGTTCGTGAATGCCAATTTGTTCGATGCCTAAAACTTCGCTCCAAATGGCTGCGATGGCTGCTTCGGTTGGATTGCGTGGCGCTACGTAATTTTGTGGCGCAGCAAAATTTGATTCATCTGGTATAGGCAACGCTTTACGATCCACTTTGCCATTGGGTGTGAGCGGCAGCGCAGACAAAAATACAAACATTGCCGGAACCATATAATCTGGCAATTCCTGTATGGCGAGGTTGCGCAATTCTTCCTGCAACGTTTCGCTTTGTTCGCGCGGTACGATATATGCCGCAAGATATTTCCGCTCGCCTTCTTTGCGGGCAATAACAACAGCCTCGCGCACCTTTTTGTGCGAAATCAGTCGCGCTTCAATTTCTCCTAATTCGACGCGAAAGCCGCGAATTTTGACTTGAAAATCCTGTCGCCCTAAACATTCAAAGGTGCCATCAGGAAGTTGGCGAGCGAAATCGCCGGTTTTGCATAATTGCAGATTACGGATTGCGGATTGCGGATTGGCAGCAATTAAATCCGCAATCCGCAATCCGTAATCTGCAATTGCCAAGAACTTTTCTTTGCTTAAATCAGGCCGATTTAAATACCCTCGCCCTACACCTAAGCTGCTGACATAAATTTCTCCGGCGGTGCCTGCGGGAATAGGTTGTTGCTGTTCGTCGAGCAAAAAAATGTTGGTGTGCTTGATTGGGTGACCGATGGGGACGACTTTAGTTTGCCCGTTTATGTCCTGTTCACTAATGCGATGCAACGCGATAATTCCACTGGTTTCGGTTTGCCCCATCATATGTACGTGACGCGCGGGATGCCTGAACTCATTGATCCAAATGCGTGGAATGTCTGATAGTAACGGCTCGCTCGCAGATAAAAACAAGCGAATGTTATTAGCGAGTAAATTGGCGCGTTTAGCTTCGGGCAATTCCAATAGCGCGTTTGTGCAATGACGTTGGAACGAAGGCACAGCATCGAAAATTGTTACGCCGGAATTTTTGACCAGCGCAAATAATGGCAATGCATCAAGGCGCAGTTCTTCATCTGCGATTACTACCGTAGCTCCATGCGCTAATGGAAACAGCAAATGTCTGCGCGCGGATGAAAACGCTAACGAAGCCAAATGTAAATAACGATCTGCGGGCGTGATCTGCAATTCGGCTTGCAACGCCAACGCATAATGACTCAAATTTGTTTGCGTGAGCATCGTGCCTTTGGGCTTGCCTGTCGAACCGGACGTATAAATCACGTACGACAAATTTTCACCGTCAAGATTGACGTTGGGATTCGCTGTGCTGTACTGCGCGATTGCTGCTGCGTCACGATCAAGCGCGACGATGTGCGTATTGATTTTGGGTAACTGCGGAATGAATTGTGATTGCGTAATAAAAATTGGCGCGGCTGTGTCCGCTAACATGAATTCGATGCGCTCGGACGGATAAGCAGGATCAATCGGCACAAAGGCTGCGCCGGATTTGAGAATGCCGAGAATGCCAATTGCCATTGCGGCGGAGCGGTCTACGCAAATCGGAATCAATGTTTCCGGCTTTGCTCCCAGCACGATTAAGTGATGCGCTAATTGATTGGCTTGCGCGTTTAGTTCAGCGTATGTGAGTTGCTGATTGTGGCAAATAATCGCCGTGTGATCAGAGTTTTGCTGAACTTGTTGCTCAAAAAGTTGGTGGCAACAAATTTCGGTCGGGTGTAATGGTGGGGAAGATAGTGACATCGTAATTTTATAAATTAAAACGAGGCCGAAAATTTGCAATTAAACGAGCAAGCGGCAAATCGTCGCGTTGCGGGCGCAGGCATTGCCACAAACTGAGGCGCTGCTTTCGCACCAGCCAGAACAACGCTACGACGAGCATGACGCTGTAACCGAGCAACGAGGCAAATGCTGCGCCGACGATGCCATTGCGTGGCAGCCAATACAACAACGCAAATACTGTCACGATAGCTGAAGCTAAACGCGCGATTGTACTTAAGCCCGGATACCCAAGGCCGTTCAATCCGCTGATGACAATAGCTCCAGTACTCCAGATCAGCGACGCAATGAGTAATAACCGCAACGTACTGGTGGCAGCTAAAAAATCCGGCCCATATGCGATGCGTAAAATCAGGGGCGCACCAAGCATGAGCGGGATCAACACCAAGATGTATATATAGATAATTTGCCGTAAACTTTTGGTTAATAATTGTACAGAGGCTTCAATTTGTTTTGAGGCGGCGACTTCGGGCAATAAAACATCCGCTACCGATGAAGCCAAGACTGTGGTCATTTCTGACAAGCGTACTGCGACAAAATACAATCCGATTTCGACACTCGCCGCCATTCCGCCCAGCATTAATTGATCTAACCGCAGCGTTGTGAAAGCCGTGACAACGCCTGCGTGATTGCGCAAGCCGTAATACAAGACATCTTTCCATTGCGTCCAACTCGGCTGCCAGCGCGGTCGCAGCACATATAGCACGCCGATGAATGCGGTCACCGTGTTAGCAATTTGCGCGGCGATCATTGTGAACGCTGCGCTTTCGACCGTAAGGTGTCCGGTGAGCCACAAAAGAAAATAAGTGCCAGACTGAATGCCGAAAAAAATCACACGTGCAAGAGCGGCGCATTTAAATTCGCGTGCGCCTTCGAGCAAGCCTGCCATTAAATCGTAGAGCAAAGCCAGCGGAATATTAAAAAGGTAAATACGCACCAACCACATGACTTCGGGGCTGCGTGTGCCGACTAATTTAGGGACGGCGAATTCGGCCACGCAATACGCCAGCGCGCCCATCCCGATGGCAAATAAAACCGCATTGGAAAATAACATCGAAAGCATTTCCGGTTGCCGCGCCAGAAAATAACGATGCGCGAGTGGCAAGCCCATGCCGACCAGCAAAGCGACTACGTTGGGCCACAGCACGATAACAGCGAGGTCGCCGCGCCCTTCTGGTTTAAGTGCCCACGCTGTTAGCAAACTGGTGATGACGCCTGATAACAACGTCAGGGCATTGGCAAAGAAAATGATCGTGATATTTTTCTTCATAGGATTAAACCGCACCGAAGTGAAGAAAAGTTAGTAAGTCGCATGCTTAATTTATACCTGTGCGAAATTTCCAGCGCGGGCTGGTGACGGTAGTAAATCCATCGCTCACCGTCACATACCATTCGTAATCTGTATTCGCTTGCAACCCCGTCCAACGCATGGTTGCAACAGTTCCGGCTGCGATATTGGGATTGGTTTTGAGCGGCGCAAACCCGCTGCTTTGCATGTCATATGCAAGCGTAAACTGACTGTCCGCATCAGTCTCAAATGTGTTAAGTACAGGCGAATAAGTTTTCACCCGAATCTGATTGTTGGCAGGCGAAAATTCCAAATAACGCATCCACCCATTGCCGCCGTTGTCGCGGCCTTGATAATCGGAAAGCAGTGTATGTACCGTGCGTCCGTTGAAAATATCCTGACGGCGGGCTTCGGCTAACACGTGACCTGCCAGCATCAAAAATAAATTCGAGTTGTTTTTCAGCGCGTTATAAACAGCTTGGCCTTGCGCTGAAAACGCTGCCTGCTCGGTAAGCAAATTGTGACTGACAACAATTGCACGGCGGTTGCTGTACGTTTTGAGCAAAGCGTCCGCCCAGTTAATTACGGCAGCGCTGGGAGTAGGATCGTATTCCAGATAAATCACAATGAAATCCAATCCGCTGGCGCTGAAAAGTTGGTAATGATTATCATGATTTGTGCCATAACGCCCACCATAATATTGGCGTGCACGAAACCGCGAAGTTCCAAAATATTGATTGTAAAGTTGCGTTGAAGCGCCTGCTGCATTTCCATTCGGCGTTTGATCGTGATTGCCAACCGCTAGCCCAAATGGGATGCCATCGGCAAAACCTGTCAGCGGATTTTCGAGCAATTTTAATGAGCTGACGGCGCGATCCCATTCCAGCGTGCTGCTGTTGCCGTTTTCTACGCAATCACCTAAATGCGCTGTGTAGATGATATTTTTCGAGCTTTGATTATTGACGATCCATTGTGTTTGTTTGGTGAATATTGCAGGTGTGCCGCCGTTCAATGCGCCTGTGTAATATTGTGTGTCAGGCAAAACTGCCAACGTGAAATCTGAGCCTTGCGCGGCTGCCGCTTTGCCATACCAAGTGACGGTTAAATTATTGTTGTCGAGGTCACCAACGGAGACAGACAAATCAGCCGCAGTCGAAATCCCGCTGCCGTTATTTGCAGGCGCAACCAATGTCGGAGCAGTCGGCGCGCGATTCGTATCAAATCCAACGCCAAGCCCCCACGCCCAATTGACACCGCGCATTGTGCCGTTCGGGCCTTGGCTGACTAAATTGACGATTTGTGTACCGAAGCCCTCATTCAAGCCCCAGCACGCAACCAAGCCAAAAGCATTTGCTGTAGCGGTCGCGGGAATTTGTTTGCGCATTCCATCCTGAATTTGCCCGGCAGGCAGGGCGTAATTCCAAATTCGCACTTCGTCGAGCGCGCCTTCAAAATATCCTTCGGGAACGCCTGTCGAATTTAACGCGCTGGCTAATGCGGCGTGTTGTAAACTGTCATTGCGAGCAGCAATGTTTGCAGCGATTTCTGCTTCTAAAATGCCGTTAAGGTAAAGCCGCAATTTGCTGCCGTTGTAGGTGAGCGCCGCGTGATACCAGGTGTTGTAACGCAATTGTGTGATGCCTGAAACTGGATGATTGCCGCCTGTAACTTTATCTTCAAAGTCTGCTGCCAACACGCCGCGCGCATTATCAATGCCGAGAAAATAATTCATGTCGACACGCGAGCCATCATCTTCGCCGCGTCCTTTGGTGATAAGCGGAATTGCGCTCAATCCCCCATTACCCGTGAACGAAGCTTGCCCCAATCCATCACGGCGAAACCACGTTTCCAGCGTAAAATTTGCCAGCCCAAGTTTGTTGGCCTGTCCGAAGGTGACGTAGCTATCTTTACCAAAAAATGATAGGGCGTCCGCCGCTTGAAACAACTTCGGTGATTTTGTAGCAAGAAGATTCGTTGGCAGCGAAATGATAAGTAAACTCAAACTCAACCAGCGTGCAGCGCATTGTTTTATGTAAGTAAAATTCATAGCGTCAAATCCTTTTTTAGGCTTGTGGTTCGTGGTCAAGTTTGAGGATGTAGCCAATTTTGCGTTTCAAATCAGTTTGGATCGAAAGGTAAATGCTGTCGTTTTCGTCCATCGTGATGCCACACACTGTGCCTAGTTTACCGCCGAACACAGCGATTGTTTTTAGCCCTTCTTCAGGCGTATAGCGCCACAATTTTCCATTGCTGCTGTCCGTAATGAACAGCACTCCGCGTGCATACCAAATTGTTTCGGGTGAGAAATTTTCGCGGCCCTCGATCAGCCGCAGCAGCTTTTGTTCAGGCGTCAACACATACACAATTTGATCCTGATTGTCGGCAATGTATAAATTCCCTTTTTCATCAAACACCATGCTTTCTGGTTTTGTGATACCGTAACCTGTTCCTAAAAAGACAGACACTTCGCCTTTGCGCGTGACGCTGAAAACTTGATGCCGCTCGCCATCGCCGACCAAAATGTCGCCTGTTGGCGCGAGTGCGATGCCTTCGGTCGAAACCAGTCCTTTATCTTTGCCTGCCAGCAAAAAGGCGTTGCCGCCTTTGTCCACTTCCCACACGCCGCCTGCGTCATCATCTGTGAAAAAAATATTTCCTTCGGTGTCCATCACTGCATCTTCGGGCGACATAATGCCGAGCTTGCTGTCGCACAGCGTTCGCAATGAATTATCCTTGCTATCTAACACACGAATTGCGCCGCCGCCTTCGTCCGCGATAATCATTTTGCCTTGCCGCCACAACAATCCGTCTGGCGTATTAATGCCCGATTTATTGGTGGAAAAAACGCTGGCTTTATATGATTCATCTGTGACCATCACCATGCCTTTTTGATTGAGGCCACAAGCCGCAAACAGCAATGTGCTAATGAATAAAAGTCCTGTTTTTACTGCTTGCATGGCTTAGCCTCCAATTAATTGTTTGCCAATGGCAACGCCTGTTTTTAATAACGGGCGAATGTTTTGCAGCGTGCTTGTCGCTTCAAACAACACTGTGAAAATTAATGCGCTTGAAAGCACAGGGTGGCGCACCGTCCAATTTGTAATTGGATCAAGCAACCAGCGGAATCCGCGCCGCGCGACGAACTGAACGATCAGCAAAATCACAATGCCGATGCCTGCGCCAACAACAACATCCAGCGGCGAATGTTGCCCTGTGACGACGCGGCTGCCGATAATGACAACCCACGCCCAGAACAACGCCAGCAGCCCAAGGCCCCGCGCCGCCAAAAAAATTCCAAATGCCAGCGTGACATAAAAGCCCGCGTGATCGCTGGGGAATGAGCCAAGATCGTTTTGCACAACATTGCCGCTGAGCAGGTTTTTGAAGCTTTTCTGATCCTCGCCGTCAAGCGGTACGCGATAAGGCAATTTTTCAGACGCGACTAATGCGTCGCCTTCGAGGTGAAACGCTTTTTGCGATTGAATGAATGGGCGCGGCAAAAAAACTGTTTTCGAGAGTGTTTTCGTGGTTGCGATGACGAACACGGAAGCGACTAATGTTAGCAATAAGATTTTGCGACGCTGAAGCGTGACCGCGTCGTCTTTTGACCCGTACCAAGCGGCTAAAAAACAAGCCCCAATCACCGCGGCTTTGACTAACTGGTTATCCAGCGGCAACGCAATCAGTTCATCAATCACACGCGAGCGTCCGACAATACTGTTGCAAAGTTGAAAAATTGCATTACTGACATGCGTCGCAGTGTCAGCAATATTCGGAAGTAAAAAAGCAAAGCAAGAAAAATTCATACCGCGAATTCCTTATTGCGTTTGAGCGCGTTGTAAACATTCGTCGAGCTGCGCCGCCAGTTGTTGCACGTGCGGTTCTTTAATCATCGTTTGGTGATCGCCGGGAACTGTGACGACTTCCAGTCCGCCCGCCGCCAGGATTTGCCAGCCCGTCAAATTCTCATCTAGGCTGATTTCTTCGTTAGCGCAAAAAAATGTGACCTGTCCGGGGTAGCGTTGCGGCGTATATTTTTTTGCCGCGAGGTAATTGAGTTCTTCGATATTGCGCAAGGCGTGTTGCAATGAAGTGGCTTCAGCCCCACCAAACTTTTGTTGCGCGCGCCACAACCAATTTTTGTATTTCCGTTTTTTGTAATCGGCTTTGGTCAGTACGTAATCAATTTTGCCGCTTAGGCTAAGCTGCCTTAAATTCGACAAATGGCGTTTGATGCGCAAACGCAGAAATTCTTTTTTCATACGTTCGGCTTCTTCTTGCGAAAGCAATTGTTGCCAGCCAAGCGGATACGTATCAAGCATTGCCAGCACCGCAATAGTTTCACCTTGTGCGTGTAATTGCTGCGCCATTTCAAATGCGACAGTGCCGCCGAATGAACGACCACCCAAATAATATGGGCCGTTGGGTTGCAGCAACCGAATTTCCTGAATGTAATGCGCCGCCATTTCTTCAATGTTGGTCAGCGGCGTTTGTTTGCCATCCAGTCCCAGAGATTGCAGCGCATAAAACGGCTGATCATTATTGATATAGTGCGCGAGGTCTTGATATTCCAGCACGTTGCCGCCGACCGCGTGCACACAAAAAAACGGAGGCCGCGTTCCTTGTGCCTGCAGCGGAACAATGGAGTGCCAAGAGGATTCCCAGCCTAGTTCACGAATCGCTGTTGCCAGTTGTTTGATGGTGGGTGCTTTGAATAACGTCGCCAGCGGCAGGCGAATTCCTAATGATTTTTCGAGCGCAGAGAAAACGCGCACTGCAATCAACGAATGCCCGCCGAGCGCAAAGAAATTGTCATTGATGCTAACGCGTTGCACGCTTAATTTTTCAGCCCAAATTTGCGTAAGCTGCGTTTCCAATTCATCACTTGGCGCGACGAATTCTGTCACTGTTGCTGCTAATAAATTTTCCGGTTGCGGTAATTTCTTACGATCTACTTTGCCATTTTGATTGAGCGGCATTTCTGGCAGCGCAATGAATTGCGCCGGAATCATAAAATCGGGTAATTGCTGTTGTAAAAATGCGCGCAGTTCTTGCGGCGTAGGCATGAGATGTTGCGCCGCTACAAAATATGCCAGCAGCCGTTTATCCGCATCGGAGTTGGCTGCGACTACGATGACGCAATCTTTAATTGCGGGGTGTGCGAGGACAGCAGATTCAATTTCGCCGAGCTCAATGCGAAAGCCGCGCAATTTAATTTGACTGTCTTTGCGGCCAATAAATTCGATGCTGCCATCAGGCAGGAAGCGCGCAATGTCGCCGGTGCGATACAATTGTTGGTGCGGGATTGCGGATTGCGGATTGGCAGAAATTGAATCTGCAATCTGCAATCCACAATCCGCAATCGCTAGGAATTTTTCCTCCGTCAACGCAGGCCGATTTAAATAGCCGCGCGCTAATCCGTCGCCGCCGATGAAAATTTCGCCGGGAATGCCTACTGGCACAGGCTGAAAATTGCGATCCAAAATATGAATGGTCGTGTTTGAAATCGGGCGACCAATCGGAATCGTCGTCGCATTTTCCGAGACTTCGGTGACTAAATGCCACGTCGCAAATGTAGTGCTTTCCGTCGGGCCATAGACATGCAACAAACGTTGTGGCGCGCCATTTTTTAGCACTTCGCGTACGCAATCGGGGTCGCACGCTTCGCCACCAAACATGACTGTTTTCAGGGTGCTGAATGCGGTTGGCACTTCGCGGGAAAGCAAGTTGAACAGCGCTGTTGTCACAAACATCGTGGTGATTTTTTTGGCACGAAGCTGCGCTACAAATTCTTTCGGCGAGAGCGCAATTTCTTTGTTGATAAGCGCAAGTTTAGCGCCGTGCAAAAGTGCGCCCCACAATTCAAACGTTGCGGCGTCGAACGAAATATTTGAAATTTGCGCGATACAATCCTGCGCGTTCAATTGCAAATAATTTGTGTTGTGAACTAAACGACTGACGGCGCGATGCTCAATTACGGTGCCTTTGGGTTGGCCTGTCGAGCCGGACGTGTAAATTGCGTACGCCAAATTTTCTGCGTGTGTAATGTTGTCAGGATCGACTTCACTGTGCGCGGCGATTGTTGCTGCATCAGCATCAAGGCAAATGATGTGCGCAGCATTTTCGGGTAAGCCTGCGCGCAATTTGTGTTGCGTCAAAATCACGGGCGTTTGTGCATCGTCGAGCATGAACGCCAAACGTGATTTCGGATAACCTGGGTCAAGTGGCAAATACGCGCCGCCTGCTTTCAAGATGCCGAGTACGCCAATCACCATCAGCAAAGATCGTTCTGTAAACAATCCGACGAGCGTGTCAGGTTGCACGCCTTGCTTGCGCAAATAATGTGCTACTTGATTCGCACGGCGATTCAGTTCGCGGTAGGTCAAATGGACTTCGTCAGCGATTACCGCGACGGCATCAGGTGTTTGTTGCGCTTGTTTTTCAAAGAGCGTGTGCACGCAAATGTCGTGCGGATAAGCCGTAGCGGTTGTGTTCCACTCGCTCAACAATTGCTGCTCTGTTGCGGTCAGCATTGGCAATGTAGAAATTCGCGCCGCCGGATTTGCCAAAATTGCCGTCAGCAAGTTTTGATACCGTGTAAGCAATTGTTCGATAGTTGAGGGCGCAAATAAATCGGTGTTGTATTCAACCGTAGCGCGCAAGCCTGCGGGCGTTTCTGCCAGCGAAAAAAACATGTCGAACTTGGAATTGACGACGCTGATTTTTATGGGGTTAAGCTCAAAGCCTTCGATTGCTAATTCGCCTGAGTTTTCGGGCTGCAACGCAAATGCAATTTGAAAAATCGGGTTGTGGCTCAGGCTGCGTTCGGGGCGTAATTCCTGGACTAATTTTTCAAACGGAACGTCTTGATGCGAAAACGCGCCCAACACTGTTTCGCGGCATTGGCGCAGCGCCGAGCGAAAGTCTGGATCGCCTGATAAATCGGTGCGCAGCACAAGCACGTTGGCGAAAAAGCCAATCAAGTTTTCAGTTTGTTGCTCTGTGCGACCTGCTAACGGCGCACCCAAGACAATGTCTTCTTGTTCGGTATATCGCACCAGCAATGCTTTGAATGCGGTCAGCAACGTCATAAAAAGCGTTGCGCCTTCGCGGCGACTGAATTCTTTCAGCTCGTTGCGCAGCTCATCCGTGAATAATCGGTTTACTTGCGCACCGCGAAAACTTTGTACGGCAGGGCGTGGCGCATCAGTGGGGAGTTGGAGCAATGACGGAGCGTCCGCGAGCTGTTGTTTCCAGTACGATAATTGCTGCTCAATAGCGGCAGCTTTTTGGCGTTGCTGCCACGCTGCAAAATCGCCAAATTGAATTGGCAACGGAGCCAGCGTTGACGGTATGCCTTGCGCCAGGCTGTTGTAGATTTGTGTGAATTCCTGCCAGAAAATGCCGATTGACCAACCATCGCTGAGAATGTGATGCATCAACACAAAGAAAATAAATTCGTTGTCTTGCAGTTTGACAAGCGCAAATCGCACCAGCGGCGCCGCCGCTAGATCGAATGGCTGCTCGGCCTCGCGTGTAAGGATTTGCAATACCTCATGCTCACGTTTTTCAGCATGCGTCGGCGATAAATCAATGTGCTTGATTTGGATTGGTAACGAAGGGTGAATAATTTGCTGTGCCTCGCCATCAATGGTTTGAATCGTAGTGCGCAACGATTCATGGCGCTGGACAATTGTTTCGAGTGTGCGTTGCAAAAGCCCTAGATCAAGTTTCCCGCGCAATCGCAACGCGTCATACAAATTATACGTTGCCGTATTTGGGTTCAATTGTTCGAGAAACCATAAGCTCTCTTGATTAAATGTCAGCGGTGCGGTTATTGGGTTTTCGCGCGGCTGGATTCCTGTTTCGTTGCGGCGAGTTTTGCCACGCAATTGCATTTCAAGCAAAGCGCGTTTTGCCGGGGACAAGTTTTCAATGCGTTGGGTAAGCGGTCTCATTTCGTTGTTGCCTCGCAATGGTTGGTGTGCGGGTGTCATTGTTTTGGAGAGGCGTGATTGCAATTGTGTTGCCAGCAATTCCACATGCGGTGGCTTGATCATACTTTGATGATCGCCGGGCACATCAATTACTTCGACTCCACCAGAGGCCAATGTTTTCCAGCCGTATTCGTTTTCCAGTGCACTTACTTCTGCGCGCGCACAAAAAAATGTCACACGACCCGGATACGGTTTAGGGCGGTATTTTTCGGCTGCTAAATAATTGAATTCTTCGACATCACGCAGTGTTTTATTCAGGTCTTGCGTTAGCTTGCGGGAGCGCTGCAATTTCCATTGCCACGTTTCAAGTTTACGTTTTTTGTACACAGCTTTTTCATGTAAATAACCCAGCCTGGAGTGCCAGGCTAAGCCATTTACATTGCTCAAATGCTGTTTGATACGCCGCGCAAAAAAGCGGCAGCGTAGGCGTAGTGCCGTGCTGCGTGGTAAACGTTTCAGCCAACCCAGCGGATCAGTATCAAGTAAAGCCAGCAAGGCGATTTGCTTGCCCTGCTGATGTAACTGCTGTGCCATTTCGTAAGCGACTACGCCACCAAACGAACGTCCACCTAAATAATAGGGGCCTTCTGGTTGTACTTGACGAATTTCGTGAATGTAATGCGTTGCCATCGCTTCAATGCTGGTCAGCGGCTCCTGATTGCCGTCTAACCCACGCGATTGCAAACCGAAAAATGGTTGTTCTGTGCCCATTTGCCGCGCCAATTCGTAATATTCCAACACGTTGCCACCAATCGCATGCACACAGAAAAACGGCGGCGCATTGCCTTCGATTTGCAAGGGGACTAACGAAGACCACGATGGTTGCCAGTGTTGTTCTTGTAACAACGCGGCAAGTTGGCCAATCGTTGGATATTGAAACAAGGTAGCGAGCGGGAACTGTTTGCCGAACTCTTTTTCGAGCGCCCAAAAAATTCTTACGGCAAGTAACGAGTGTCCACCTAAATCAAAAAAATTGTCGGTGACACTAATCGGATGAATGTGTAATGCTTCCTCCCAGATTGTTTGTAATTTGGTTTCAATTTCGTTGGCAGGAGCAACAAAATCAGTTGCGCGTTCGAGCGGAACCTCATGCGGCGCTGGCAATTGTTTCCGATCAATTTTTCCGTTTGGTGAAAGCGGCAGCGCGTCCAAGCGAATGAATAGCGCGGGCACCATATATTCCGGCAATTTATGTTGCAGGAAATTACGCAGCTCATGATTCGTCGGGCGCTGCTCTGTTTGCGTGACAAAGTAAGCGACCAGTCGTTTGTCGCCGGGTACGTCTTCGCGCGCAATGACCACGGCTTCGCGGACGGCAGGATGCTGCGTCAAATCCGTTTCGATTTCGCCGAGTTCAATACGATGCCCGCGAATTTTGACTTGAAAATCAATGCGCCCTAAACACTCGACGATGCCTTCCGGCAACCAACGCGCGAGATCGCCAGTGCGATACAATTGCGGATTACGGATTTGGGATTGCGGATTTGAATTCTGCGAATCCGCAATCCGCAATCCTAAATCCGCAATCTTCAGGAATTTTTCTTCCGTTAACGCAGGCCGATTTAAATAGCCGCGCGCGAGGCCAATGCTTTCGATAAATAATTCGCCTGCTGTGCCAATTGGAACAGGATGAAATTGTTCGTCCAAAATATGAATTTTGTAATTCGCAATGGGGCGACCGACGGGAACAATGTTGCGTTTGGTATCGCGCTCGCAATCCCAGAATGTGCATTCGACCGAAGCTTCGGTGGGGCCATAAAGATTAGTCAGTGCGATGTGCGAGGGCATCTGCGCAAAAAAGCGTTGTTGCACAGCGAAGGGCAACGCTTCGCCGCTACAAAAAATATGCTTAAGCGCAGAGCAGTCTGTAAAATCAGACTTTTCCAACAACATTTGCACATGCGACGGCACCATAAATAAATGGGTGACGCGTTCGCGCTGCATTAACTCAATCAAATATCCGGTGTCTTTTTGTCCTTCAGGTTTGGCAATAATGAGTCGCGCTCCGGCGATCAATGGCGAAAAAAATTCGTACAGCGAAAGATCAAAGCTAAACGGCGTTTTCAATAAAACTGCGTCAGCTGTGGACATTGGGTAGCGGTCTTGCATCCATTGCAACTGATTGCAAATGCCGCGATGTTCAATCATAACGCCTTTCGGCCTACCCGTTGAACCAGAAGTGAAAATCACATACGCCAGATTTTCTTCTGTTGCCTCGTTCGCCGGATTTTCAACCTCTTCTTGCGCGATGCTTTCCCATTCAGTATCAAGGCAAACTACTTGTGCGTTGTGCGGTGGGAGATTTTCCAGAAGGTGTTGTTGCGTCAATAAAATCGGTACGATGGCGTCTTCCATCATGAACGCCAAGCGTTCGGCAGGATAACTTGGGTCAAGCGGAACGTATGCGCCGCCTGCCTTCAAAATCCCGTACATCGCAATCACCATTTCCAGCGAACGTTCCATGCAAACGCCAACTAAGGTTTCCGACTTGGCTCCCAGCTTGCGCAACCGATGTGCGACTTGATTCGCGCGGGCGTTCATTTCTTTGTATGTGATTGCTGTGTCGCCAAACACGAGGCTGATAGCGTTTGGCGTGCGTGCAACTTGTTGCTCAAAAAGTTGATGCAAACAAATTCCACGCGGATAGGTGACAGAGTTGCGATTAAATTCTTCCAGTTTTAGATGTAATTCTGCCGCTGCCTGCGCACGCGCAGCGGCACTTGGCTGCGCCCCATCGTCAATTGGTAAATTATTCTCGTTATCTCGCACGTTGATTAGCATGACGTTTTACTCAGTGGCTAAAAGGCAAAAGACAGCTCTGGATCGTGCTGTACTAATTGGTTTTTATGTGCGGCGATTTCAGCTTGGCAGGAAGCGGGCGCAACTTGACTGAGATACTGCAGCATTCGTGCGGCAAATACCGGATACGAAAATTGTTCGGCATGATGGCGCAAACGCCAGGTGTCCCAATGGCAATGTTCGAACTCTTCGAGCGCGGAGCATAGTGAATCAACGGTTGGCTTGGCAAAGAAAATGCCTGTTTCGCCTGCCACGACAGTTTCGAGTGCGCCGCCCGCTTGATAAGCAATGACAGGACGTCCGGCAGCGTTGATTTCCAGTGGGGTCATCCCGAAATCTTCTTCGCCCGGAAACAGCAGCGCGCGGCAACGGCTGGCGAATCGTTTGACCGTTGCATCAGAAACACGTCCCAAAAATTCGACATTTGGCCCCGCCAAGGCTTCAAGACGGTTGCGATCCGGGCCATCGCCAATGACAACCAGCGGGCGGTTCATCCGCGTGCAGGCTTCAATGGCAAGATCAATGCGTTTGTAAGGCATCAAGCGCGAGAGCACTAGATAATAGTCATCAACAACGCTGTCAGGTTGGAAACGATTGACGTCAATCGGTGGCGGGATGACAATTGCTTCGCGCCCATAAATTTTACGGATACGATCTGCCACAACTTGCGAATTGGCAATGTAATAGTCTGGCTGCCGAGATGCTCTCCGATCCCACCAACGTAAACCAGAGAGCATCGCCGGGAGTGCAACACGCGATAATGTCCCGAATTCCTCGCGCGCCGCGTAATCGTCGTAGCGCCAGACCCAACGCATTGGCGTGTGGCAATAGCAAACATGCACAGCGTGTTTGTTGCGATGGACACCTTTGCCGTAACCCGAACTGCTGCTCAAAATCAAATCGTGTGCTGATAAATCAAGGCCTTCGACAGCCCAGGGGTAAAGCAAAAAATATTGTCGAAACTTACTTTCTACAGCGGGCATGTGCTGCATCCATGTCGTGTGAATCGCCGCCGTGCGCAGCCCCGGCGTCAACCGATGAGATAGCGCAACCGTTGTATAGAGCGGAGCCGCAGGAAAAATTTGATGCATTGCTTCTGCAACACGTTCCGCGCCTCCCATTTGAATAAAATAATCATGCACCAAACCGATTCGGGACATAATCAGCCTTCCTTTTTCAGTAGTAGTTGGTTGTCTGTTTCATCTCGTCACAAAACTTTTGCCGCTGACAAAACGCAGCACTGTTGGTGGATGTGCGACGCTTGTTGGAATCAGGAGCGCAAGCGCTGTAACGACTAGCCTCGCCTGTTTTGTGGCGATGGCTTTATTTCATAAACGAAGCAAAGTGTTTTTCCGCTGGACTGTCAGACTTGCGCGAGCGAGCCGTTTCGGCAGCTACTCATTCGTGCAAGCCGACAGTGGCGGAGTTAACGCTGACAAATGGCACTTCATTCCCCGGTAACCATTTGCTTGACGCGTTAAGGTCAAGGTGATTCGTGCGAGCGCAACGACGACGGCGCAGTGACGGATCGTGTCACGCGATCCGCTTCTAGCGGCAAACTCGCGCGATAAAAATTTTCCAGAGCAGTCATATAAGCGGTGCGCGTGAAATGCTGACTTACGCGCAATCGCGCATTGCGGCCTAACAGTTTTGCTGTGTATGGTTGCCGCGCCAATTTAATGATTGCGTGCGTCAAAGCTGGGTCGTCATTGACAGGTACGAGCCACCCAGTCATTGAATGGTGAATCATTTCAGGATTGCCGCCGACTGCGGTTGCAATCACGGGCAAACTGCTTGCCATTCCTTCGAGCACGACTAACCCGCAAGGCTCCGCTAAAGAATTCACGACGAGTAAATCCAAGGCTTGCATCACCACAGGCACATCATTACGCGCGCCTAAAAAACGTACCTGAGTCGCAATTCCTAGTTCATTGGCAGTTTGTTTGAGCAGTGTGAAATAAAGTTGATCTGCATCTGTAAAAAGTGGTTCACCCACAATGAGCAACACTGCGTTCGGGACTTCCGGCAACACCTCAGCGAAAGCACGCACCAGGCCAAGCTGACCTTTGCGCGATGTAATTTGCCCTATGCTACCGACAATAAAACTGTTGGGGGCTAACCCTAATTCGGCTCGCAATGCCTGGCGGCTTTCTGGCTGCTGATGAAATTTTTCGGTGTCGGCACAATTCAAGAGTACTTGGCTCGGCACTCGTTGTGACAACAACCGTAACAGCAGTCCGCGAAAACGTGCGAGCGTCGCTTGTGATACGGCTAAAACGCGCAGCCGCGCAAATAACAAGACAAGAACGCGAATCGCTGAGCTGATTGGATGATGCGGCAGTAAATCGTGTAAATGCCAAATCACGGGAACGCGCAAGCCAATCGTTGCTGTCGTCATGACTAAGCCGGCACGAATGCTGTTAGCGTGAATCAAATCCGGCGCAATTTGTTTTACTTGGCGGCGCACTCCGCGCATCACTTGGAAAAATGAAAATAAATAGCGCAGCAACAAATCAGGCCGCCAGGTGAAGCGTGCTTCCAACGTCTCGACGATGTGGCAGGGAACATTTTGTTCAGTAACTAATCTTTGTAATTCGCCTGCGGGGCAAAGTACTTCGGTTTGAAATTCCTGTGGATTGAGTTGTGACAAGATGAGCAACAAGACGCGCTCAGCGCCGCTGACAATTGCTGTGTGGTTGTAAAAAAGAATTCTCATAACGTTACAACTGCTTATGAATTAGCTAACTCCTGTTGCAGCCATTGGTCGTCACGGGCGGCTTCCGCACTAACCCATCCGATGATGAGCCAGGCAACAGGCGCGGCTGAATAAATAGAAAATGTGAGGCCAAAAAAACTGTTCAGGATTAGCATCGGGATAATTGCTGCCGCAATGCGCCGCACGGTTGCTTCCGGTGTGGCGGGCAATGCGCGTTTGAAATTTCGGATGCCGATAATTTGGGCACGTCCAAGAATCCAGAGAAATAACAGCGCTGCCGGAAAGCTACATCCGACGATAAGGACGGCGACGAAACTATCAATGGGATAAAGCGTTTCTTCGGCGTTGGCGTAACGCGCGGCGGCGACTGTGCCTGCGCCTAAGCCTGTGCCTAATGGGTTGGTCGGAATGACTTTGAAAAGCAACCGATTCCAAATGCGAAATCGTTCTTGCAAACTTTCTTCTTTGCCGGGTTGCAACGTGCCGCGCGCGGTGTGCGAAAGCATCGTACCCATTTTGTCGTCACTGCTGCGGCTCCACATATCGTCGGAGGACGGAGGCTTCGCTACAACCAAAACTGTTACGCCCGCGAGTACCATCAACGAAAGCCGCTTCATTACGCCTCGCCAGGATGAGGCTCCGATAAGGAACAGTGTGCTGATGCCGCATAACAAGCCGAAAATTGCTGTGCGTTGGCCAGTGATAAGCAACACACCGCACGAAGCTGCCCAAGCGAAAGCCCAGCCCATGCGCCGCACGGGTTGTTTGCTGCCCAGCGCGAATCCAGCAGCGATTAATCCACCATACTGCACATACCGTCCCCATTCTTCAGCGCTATTAAATGTCGCTAGCGCGCGCGTGACGTGTCCGACGGCGATGGACTCGTAATGATCGGTGTGTTTGATCCAATAGTTTTCAAACTCAGGATAACCAACAAAGAGTTGGTACAAACCATGTAACGAACACAACAAACCCATCCATACAATTAATTGCAGTGCTTTTTCCAAAAACTCTGTTTTTACTGCTTGCCCGAAATAAAACCACGCGACAGGAATCAAAATGAACATCGCGCCTGACAACCCAACGAACAAAGCGCCTTGCCACGGATTGAATATTTGCAGGAAAAAAATTCCTGCCAGCACTGTCACTGGAAACGAAAGTTTAGTTTGCCGAAACATTTCCATGCGGCGCAACCACAACAAAATTGCAAACGCTAAAACTGTTACCAGCGGCGTGATGAGGTGAATCGGATCAGTGTTTGTGTATTCGACAAAGATAAATTGTGCACGTCTGAGCAGCCCACGCAGCGGCTCAAAAAACATGATGGCAAGCAGCCCCGCTTCCAAGCTATAAAGCAACGGCAATGCCATCAACCACAACGCACCGCCCAATAAGAGCCCACGGAAAATCTGCCCGCCGCTGACGATGGCTAACGAAGTCAGTGCAGATAGAGCTGAAAGCGGCACGAATAACAACGCGCGCCATCGTTGCGGCAAAACAGATTGTGCGGGGGCAAAATTGCTCATGTGTATATAACGTTATTGTGGATACAGTTGACTGCGCGGCACAATTTCACGCGGTTGCAACGGGCTTGCCCATTCCAATTGAATTGCGGCCTCACTATCTTTTTCGGCGAAGTCTAATTGGATCGCATATTTTTGCCCGGCATTGAGTGTGATCGTGCCACGATATTCAGTCAGATTTTTGTTAGTGGCATTGATCAGCAATTGCCCATTGATCCATAGTCGTAAAGTATCAGCGGCTGTCACATAGAAAGTGTAACTGCCTGTTGAGCGTGGTTGTACGAAGCCTATCCAGCGGATAGAAAAATGATCCTTGTCAAGCCCTGTCACAGGATTATTTTTGCCCCAATCGAAGTCAATGAAAGGATCAATGCGTATTAATTTCAGCTCCTTGAAATCCTCTTTCTTAAAATAATAGCCAGTTAATCCAGTTCCATTTCCATTTACGGGATTGACTGCTGTAACAACGACGGGCGCAGATGTCGTGACGGCTCCCTTGTTGTCATATGCTTTAGCGATTAGCGTGAACGAACCGGCAGGAACGTTTGACCAGGTGAAATCATAAGGTGCAGTTGCATCAGTATTGAGCAGCGTCGCGCCTTGATAAAATTCAACTTTGCTGATTGTGCCGTCGCTGTCTGCGGCGGCAGCGGTAAGCCGCACGCTGGCGGGCGCGGGAACTGTGATATTGCCCGCAGGCGCGGTGAGCCGCACGGTAGGCGCTGTATTAATAACAGGCTTGCTGATATTGACGTTGTCGAATGTAGCCGTACACAATGCAGTGTTGTTAGCAGCGGTAACAGCCAAACCGACAAAAACTTCGCTTGGTAAAACAACAGTTGCAGTACTGACGAGCGTCCAGTTGATGCCATCCACTGAGTGATAGCCGCTGATAGCATTTCCTGTGCGTACCAATCGTACCCAGCGCGGCGCCGCGAAATATGCGCCTGATGTGAGTGCCGTACCGAAGCCTGTCTCGCCGCGATATTCAAACGCTACGCCTTCAGTCGGCGATAAACTCATCAATGCGTGTGGTGCATTTCCTGTTAACGCGCCGCGCATCATGACGCCGGCTTTAGAACCGAATGCGCTGTTTTGCACGCTGGCAACGCGCGCTACAATTTGCCCATCGCCTACGAGCTTTTGATGAACATAATAAAATCCATCATTGAAATCGCTGATATCTATGCCAGAACCTGTCAACGTGAATGTACTACCTGTAAGGCTGGCGATGCCTGCAAGGCCAACGTTGCCGACTTCCTGACCGACCCACGGCGCAGGCAATGAGGCGGTTGCTTTATCCGGCGTGATGTTGATGCGCTTGATGTCTGTCATCCCTGCGCTGTCAGTGACAGTCAAAACGACTTCGTAAAAAAATGTTTCGTTCGTTGCACCGTGATTTTCAACCACAAAACTGCCGGATGTCCCTGTCGCTGTGACGCCTGGATGAATGTGGTCGTTGTGATGCAACAGCACAGACCATTTCAGCGCAGCGGCAGGCAACGTTTCGTCAGGGTCAGTTCCTGTGCCGGTAAATGTGATTGTGGTGCCAATCGCTGCGCGGGTTCCATCCGCCGGAGAGGTGATTGTTGCAGTTGGCGCCCGACTGCCGACTGTGACGCTGATTGTATTTGAAGCCGTCAGTCCAAGCGTACTGGTGACGGTTAATTTCACCAGAAAAGATTTGACGCCTGTTGTGACATACGTATGCGACGGATTGGCGGCGGTTGACGACGTGCCATCGCCAAAATCCCAGGCGTATGTTAGTGCGTTGCCCGCCGGATCAGCGGAGCCTGCACTTGAGAACGAAACGAGATAAGGATTCGATACAGAAGGGCGTGTCGCTGACACCGCCGCAACGGGAGCTGTGCCGTTGAAGCGAATGCGTTTGATTTCACCTGTAAAAATTGACAGGTAATACAACATTCCATCCGGGCCAAGCTCCAGATGGACAGGCGTATTGACGTTAGTCGCAAATGATTGGATGCTGGTTACATTGTTATTTGCGTCGAAGACCATGCGGCGAATAAAATTTTGGACGTAATCACCGAAGAATAAATTGCCGCGATATTGCACGGGAAATTGTGTGGCGGAATAGAATGGGCCACCGACAATTGCGGCGCCACCTGCACGCGAATAGCTGTAAATTGGATTCGTAACCGAGCCAGGCGAAATCGCTGCGCATGCTTGTGGAAATGCGTTTTGAAAAGCAGCATTCGGCTCGCTTCCTTCATAACAAGGCCAGCCAAAATTGGCGCCGCGCCCGCGATTAATTTCTTCAAAAACAGTCGAGCCAACATCCGAAATATACAATTCGCTGGTGCCCGGCTTAAGCGCGAAACGATAAGGGCTGCGCAACCCGTATGCGAATACTTTTGAACGCACTGAATTTGGGTTGCCATCATAAAAAGGATTGTCGCTCGGCGCTGTGCCATCAGGGTTGATGCGCAAAATTTTACCGTTGTAAGTGCTCAAATCCTGCACGCGAAATGATTTCCCATCCGCGAATGTATATTCAGAACCATCGCCCATTCCCACATAAATTTTGCCGTCTGGGCCGAACTTTACTGTGCCAATAGTATGTGCAGCAGAATCGGACGCCATACAATCTGAACCCGCTGGCGACGCACTACACGGTGCAGTACCAATTTTGCCCATCAAAATTGTTTCGCTGTTGGCAAGTGCGACATCAGGATTCGCGGGATCAGCTTGCACGCGAGTCAAGCGCGCTGTTTTCGGGCCTGTATCCGCAGCATTTCCGTTTGGTTCATAGACATAAAGCAAGTACACGAATTTGTTCGTCGCAAAATTTGGATCAAGCGCCAGACCGATCAATCCGCGATCTCCCACTTCGTTCACGCGTGCCGAAATATCAATAAACGGCGTTGTCAAAAGCACGCCATTTTTGACAATGCGCACAATGCCGGGTTTTTCCCACACGAACATTCTGCCGTCAGGCGCAAAGGTAAAACCTACTGTTTGGAATCGAGCTACGTTCACAACATTTTCCGCGACAAATCCTGTATCTGTGAACGTCTGCGCGCACACAGATGTGGCAACTAACAACATCAGTAGCATCGCCCACTGCGATGCCGAACGGGGTGAGGCCGTGCGTTTCATCTTCAAACTCCTATGTGTAGTTAAACTACTTTTTTATGCTTAGGCTGCGCCTCGCCCGGTAATCACCGCCGGAATCGTGCGTAGCAAAATGCGAAAATCTAATCCGAGTGACCAACGATCAATATATTCAAGATCAAGCAGCATCCATTCTTTGAAACTCAAATTGCTGCGCCCGGAAACCTGCCATAAACAGGTAATGCCTGGCTTGACGCTGAAGCGGCGCTTTTGCCACGCGGCATCCAATCCCATTGCATCGCGGATCGAAAGCGGGCGCGGCCCAACCAGGCTCATATCGCCGAGTAGAACGTTGATTAATTGTGGCAATTCATCAATGCTGGTTTTGCGTAAGAATCGTCCGACAGAGGTGATGCGGGGGTCATTTTTAATTTTGAAAATCGGGCCTTCTTTTTCGTTTAGGTGCTCAATTTCCTGCATCCGCTTTTCAGCGTCCACCACCATCGTCCGAAATTTGAAAAGCTGGAAACGGCGCTTGTTGTATCCCATGCGTTCCTGAATAAAAAACACAGGGCCGGATGAATCCAACTTGATGACAAGCGCGACGAGTAAAAACAATGGCGCGCACAAAATCAGTAAAGCCACTGCCGCTAAGACATCAAACAAACGTTTTGCTTCTGTGTGCCAACCCAACATAGGCGCACTTTGCAACGAAATGAACGACATTCCCTGCAATCGCGCGGGTTGTGAATGGGCGAGTTGATGCGAGAAAAAATTTGAGAGCAAATGAGTTGTGATGCCTTGCTCTTCGAGCAAAGCAATAATGGTTTCCATTTGTTCGTAATGCGATTTGATGGGCAGCGCGATGACGACTTCGTCTACGACTTCGTGTGCGATGATGCGCGGCAATTCATCAAGCGTACCGAGCATTGGCAGTGCGAGCGCTGTTTGTTCGCTGAGCTGTGGTTGGCTGTCAACGTAGCCGAGAATGCGATAGCCCAAATCCGGACGCTCTGTCAGCCGCGCTAGAAATTGTTGCCCGCGCGGGCCGCCGCCGATCAACAGCAACGATTTTGTGTTATGTCCTTGTTTGCGAAACCAACGCAAAATGTATTGCTGCATCAGGCGAAAGCCGCACACCAACATAAAGCTGAGGAGTGCGAAGGAAATCGCTTCCCACACTGTAATCGTAGGCCAATGGCCAAATTGCGCTACTAACAGCAGCGCGCCCGCCGACCATAAAACGGCGATAGCGATTTCGCGGACTTCTTCGCTGAGAATGTGCAGCCTTGTCAGCAAATACAGACCGCACAAGTTGAATGCCTGATGCCAGAAAAATAATAGCAGGCCAATGAGAATAGCGTTTGTCACCTGAATACGATCAGAGGCAAATTCAATCGCATAGGCCGCATAGTTTCCTTTGGCGTAATTAAGCATGATGGTGATACCGAGTGCTATGACTAGCAACGACAAATCCATCAACTTTAGATATAGCACATACAATTTACGATATGGGGCTGGCATAAGCTTTTTCGGGTAATTAAATTCGCGTGTGAAGGTTGAGCGCTGATCAATAATACTGATGGTGTTCGTTTCCTTCTTCTCACTAACAGTGATAGGTCAGCGTTCGACCTTCACACGCGAAACGCTTGCAATCGTTCCTACCTGCTGACAGGCGAGATTGCTTTGACATATTTGCTCACGCTCGTGAGCGGTTTACTTGGTTGCACAGTGGGGTAGAAATATTCCAATGTGAACGTCGCAGCTAAACTCAAAATTATGCCGCCGATAAGGCCGACAATCAGGTTGAGCACAACATTCGGACTGGTCGCTTTATACGGTGCACGGGCGGCTTCGATGACACTGATGTTCACGATGCCTTGTTTATCAAGCGCGGTAGAAATGCGGCCTTCCTCGCCTTTTTTGGTGTAGAGTTGATACGCTTGATCAGCTAAATCGCGCTCGCGTTCCAATCGTCTTTGTTCGTAACCTTGCGCTCCCAGCACACTGACTTTGCCTGCTGCTTGATGCACAGTTGCACTCAAGGCACGTTCTTTTTCCTGCAACGACGCGAGTGTGCTGCGTTCATTTGTGAGCGTGTCATTCAGGCGTTGACGCAGTGGGTTCAAGGCTGAAGTGACGCTGGATTCCGCCGGAACTTTTTCGATCTGTTCGACCATTCGGCGTGCTTTTTCGATGTCTTTATCCAAATCCACAATCAAACGATGATTCGGTTTGTATTTGCTGAGCAATTCAGAGCGCCGCAATTCCAGCGAAAATAATTGTGCTTTGATCGCATCGGGCGCGGAGCGGCGCGAGATGCGTTCTTCGCTTTGCAAGCGTTCCGGTTCTTTCACCATTTGTTGTTGCAGCGATTGAATGCGCGCTTGTGTCTCAACAATTGCGGTGCGCGTGGTTTGTAATGCAATCTCGTATTCGCTGCGCTGCCGCATTTGCGTTTCGATTTGCTGATTGAGCAATTGCGAATTGGGCAACGGGCTGTTGCGTTTCAGGGCAGCTTCTTTTTCGTTAAGCTGAGTGCGCATCGTTTCAGCCTGCGCTGCAAAAAAATCCTTTGTGTCAACACTCTGATTTAATTCGATGAGGCGTTCCTGATATACCTGACAAAGCGTGTTGATGACTTGCGCAACCTGATTACGGTCGTTCGCTTTGTACGAGATTTTGATGAGGTTTGATTTTTTGCCCGGCTCGACGGTTAAATTTTCTTGTAATTTAGTCAGCGCGCGCGACATTGCTGAAGCCTTGTCATCTGTTTTTTCGCGCCCGAATGCGGCAAAAACAGTATTGCTTTTGCTCGGCATAAACGCTTGTTCCAATTGCAATCGCTTGATGACTTCTTCCAGCAATGAAGGGCTATTTAAAATTTCGACTTCGGAATTAATTTCTTCCTCAGACAAACGCCGATCTGGTTGCCCAGTCGAAATTACCTGTTCTGGTGTGACAGGTGCATCGAAGCGTTCTTTTTTTACCAGAATGGATGCCGAAGCCGTGTAAACAGGCTTTGTGAGCCACGTCCCTCCCGCTGTTAACGCGAATGTCAACAACGTTGTGCCCAGGATGAGCCATTTGCGTGCACGCAAAACCTGTCCGATGGATTGCAATAAATTATCCGCATCCAACCATGTTTCCTGCTGTTTGTTTTTGCTTGAGAATGTGTTCATTTGTTTTTACTGCTAAATGAATTCATTAGTTCGCGCACTTGTGCTTTCACGATTGCGAGTTTTGAGGGAGCGTCGGATTGCTTGTGCATTACCGCGCCCAGGATTTTTGCCTGTGCTGTTTGCAGCCGTCGCTGCGCCGCTTCAATACTGGCGTATGACGTCACATTTTCTGTTGTTACCAACACGACGCCGTCAACGGCTGCGGCGAGCAACGCTACGTCAGGGCAAGCGGTAATTGCGGGCGTGCTGATTAAAATCAGGTCGAACATTTTTTGCATTTCGCTGAGCACGAGTTGGGGCTCCCAGTTTTGCAACCAATCGTTGATTTGCACTGTGCCGCGTGATGAAGCGATTTCAAACAAATTGGCTTGGCGCGTGCGGCGAATTTGCAGGGTGTAATCAATTTGCGAGCGTGATGATGCAGCGTGCGACGCGCTACTTGCAGGTAAGACTTCGATGAACGCAATTTTCAGGCGCTCATATTCAGCCAGTAATTGACTCAAATTTATGGTGAGCTGTTGCGCGTGATCGTTCGCGTCTGCGCCGCACAGCAAAACCGTGCGTAAGTTTTGCGATTTGGCGGCAACTAGAATGGTTGCGCGCAATTCGTTAAGCTGGGCACGCAGCTCAGGGGAAAGCAGCGTTTGCCGCGCGCTTTGTACCTTGCGCGGCAGTGCAAATGAATTGAGCACTTCGCTTGGTACGCGTGTGGCATTGTGAGGAGGAATCGTTGTTGACACAGGGCGCGCAGTGTTGGGAGCGACAGGTTTTTTGGCGGGTGGAACCAGTGATGGCACCTGTACATTTGCCTTGCGTGTCTGAACAGGAAACATCCGCCGCGCAGTTTGCGGCGTGAGTTTTCCTAATGCTTCCAACAGGTCATCAATTTCGGAAGCAGGGAATTCGCGCTCAACTGCTAGATGTGCAGAAGACCATTGCGAAGGTTGGGCTGTTACTACTTGCCACATAATAAATTCCTTTTTCCTGTCTTAAATTTCCAGCTTAGCTTCTTGCGCGGGCGGCAGTTGCGCGAGCACAGGTAAGCCAAAACGATGTTGGAAAGCTTCCGCGCTGCGGATGCGTGGTTGCAAAATTTCGAGTGCGAAAACGATGCCGAGCGCCGCCAACAGGCTCACGCACGCTAACGTGAATAAATCGTGTGCCCAGCGAATATTGACAGGGCGCGTGTTGGCGTGTGGTGCTTCGATTAAATTGATGCGCGGTGTATTGGCCTGACTAAGCACAGCATTAATTTCTGCTTCCTGCGCTTTTTTCTGATAGAACAAATACGCTTCCTCGTTTATCGCGCGTTCGCGTTCGAGGTCGCTTTTCTTGAAACTACGCAAATTTAATCCCTGCAAACGCGTTTCATATTCTGTCAGCAATTCGCTGAGTTGTTTGGCACGCTGCGAAAGCGCCGCAAAATTGGATTCAGCTTGCAGCAAATCGTTAGCTAGGCGTTGGCGCGTTTCGTTCAGTGCGAACGTGCGCTCGCGCGGCGGGTTTTGTTCTTCTTGCGCAATCAGGTTTTTTGCTTGCGCGATACGCTGTTCCAAATCGCGCACCAACCGATGTTGCGGCTGATATTTTTGCAACATTTGCGTGCGTTGCATTTCCAGCGCAATCACTTCTTCCTTCATTTTGTCGAGCGCGGGCGCATGTTTGATTACTGAAGCGGTTTCGATTTGTTCGGGTTGTTCGGCGACTTGGGTGCGCAAGGCTGCGATTTGTTTTTCGAGCGTGCCTTTTTCTGTGCGCGTGGCATCAGCTTGCTGACGTACCTCGAAGCTTTGTTTTAGGAGCAAATCTTTTTGCGCCGCTACAGCAATCATTCCTTGTTCGGATTCTAATTGTTTGATCGAATTATTTGATTCGTCCAGCTTTTTATTGAACTCCGCCGAGCGCGTACGCAACTCTTCGCTGACCTCATTTTGCGAACGAGGCGGAATATGTCGCGCCGCATATTTTTCATAGAGCGCATTGAGCACTTGTTCAGCCCGCGCGGGTGATGTCGCCCGATACGTTACTGTGATGACGGGCGCATTGACTGCCGGACGCACTGATAACTGTGTTGCCAGTTGTTGCGCCGAGTTGCCAGTTTCGTTTGTGGCTGAAAGCGTTTGCGCCACGGAGGCTAATAATTCTTCACTTGTCAGCAGCGCGACTTCAGCTTGTACTATTTCCTGATTACCGACAGGGGCGCGATTTGCGCCTGCTGTCTCATTGCTGACTAAAATTTGTAGTGAAGCTTCGTACCAGGGACGGCGCAAGGCAAGCAGGGCAATGCCACTGAGCAAAAGTAATATAAACACTGTCAGCGCAAATTTTTTGCGTGTTTGCACGACAGCAATCATTTCGCGCCATAGCGCTAACAAGGGGGCGGATTTTTTGCTACTTCTCATCCACATAATTGATTTTTACTTCGCTGAAAGCGCTGTGCTAATTGGCTTAATTGCAACTATGCAAGCAATAATGGTCGGTGATAAATTACGAGATGGGTTGTTGACCGGAGAGCGATTATTGACCGAGGCAAGCTAACACGAAATTGAATCGCACGAGCGCTGGTTAAGCGATGAAGCGAATAGGTGAACCAGCAGAGCAGCTAAAAATAAGGGCAAAAATTACGGGGTTGATGTTCCCAAAACTAACTTTGCAGTTTGCCGCTTCGTAAGAGTTTTAGCGATTCGGAAATGAGTATTAACAAGCACTGGACGGGGTGCCACCGGGGTCTAGGCGAACGACGACCATGCTTAATTACGACGCATATTGATGAGCGAAATAAACCTCCCTGTTATTCGAGTTGCGATGATTGCTTTCAGTTTGGGGTCGCCGCACACGCAATTATGCGGTTCCGATTCTGCGCGGATGATGGTTCCGCTGACTGAAAGTTTTTAAGGCCTTTGGCGTTGGTGCTTTCCGCTTATCTAGCAAGCGATTCGCGTGCCATAAGAGCTGCAAGCGAGAAAAAACAGGCAAGGTGTTTATTTTGCTAGAGTTAGTACTAGTAGAACATCGCTGGACGGTTACACGAAATAATTTGGAAGTGGCAACATAGTTTTCATCTGCGCTAGCCGGAGAACATGGATAATTGGTTAATTCCTTTGTTTGCAGGGCGTTCAGTTTATTTGCTAGGTGTGGCAACACAGTTGCCGGTTGGTAAATGAGTGGCTGGAAAAAATTGTGCCAGCGCTATTCCTGACATACAGTTCTATGCATTTTAGGTTATCCCATAACGCGCTCAAGAACTGAATTTTATGGAGAGGAAAATTACAAAGATTGAATTTTAGTTTGTGGCGTAATTTGGTGGCGGCGCAGCATTTTGCGCAAGCCATGACGAGAGAGGCCAAGTTCAATGGCGGCTTTGGAAATGTTGCCGCTATTACGTGTGAGCGTGGAATTGATGATTTGAAATTCTGTTTCGGCGATGGATTCTGCCAATGTCTTTTGCACGGCAGGTAGGTTGAATGGGGTAACAAGACGCAGTCGCGCTTGGTTGCGAATGTGCGATGAGACGAGTTCTTCAGAAATTTGGGCGCGGTCTGGCACAAGCGCAACGAGGCGTTGGATTTCATTTTCCAACTGGCGTGCATTGCCCGGCCAGTCATATTGTTTTAGCAAATCAATTACTTCGGATGTGATATGTATATCTGTTTTTTGCGATTGCTCCATGTAACGCGCCAGAAAATGTTCGATGAGCAACGGAATTTCTTCGCGGCGTTCGCGCAAGGCTGGCAATTCAAATTGAATTACGTTCAGCCGATAATATAGGTCGGCGCGAAAATCTCCTGCTTCGACCATTTCTTCCAGATTTCGATTTGTTGCTGCAATGACGCGCACATCTGTGATACGTGGTGAGGTTTCTCCCAATCGTTGAGATTCCCCATTTTGCAAAAAGCGTAAAATCTTTGGCTGCATTTCGCGTGACAGCTCGCCTACTTCATCCAAAAATAATGTCCCTTTTTCGGCGGCTCCGATCATACCGGGAAAATCTGCCGTAGCGCCTGTGAATGATCCGCGCCGATGCCCGAACAATTGTGATTCGATTAATTCGCGCGGCGCGGCAGCGCAATTGAACGGAATGAACGGATGTGTGGCGCGTTGACTATAAGCGTGAATTGCGCGCGCGACTAATTCTTTGCCTGTGCCTGTTTCACCCGTCAACAAAACAGTAATGTTACTGCTGCGCAAACTCAGCACCTGATTCACAACTTTTTTCATGGCTTCGCTGCAATACACTAAACCGGGCAGCGAAATCGTCGGCAACTCATTTTCCGGTGCGTGCGGCAGCGATTGTTCCGTATTGCGTTGCGGGCGTGCATTGCGTTCCAAGCCAATGCTGATTTGTTTGAGCAACAATTTCAACAGCGAATCTGGCAGCGGTTGTTGGCGTTTGCCTAAATAGACCCATAGTCCATTTGGCCCACTGCCTACACGATGTGTACTTGCTTCTTTGGTACTGATTACTTGTAACGGCAACTGTTGGCTTAAAGCCAGCGCCTGCTGTTCGTTACAGCCGCGATGCGCCAAAAGTTGAAATGCTTCGGAGCTAATTTCCTGTAATAGCAAAACGGGTGTGAGTTGCAATTCATTGTGCAAAATATTCAGCAGTTCGTGCAAGAAAACCTCTCTTGAAAAATCTGCATCCAGCAAACGAGCTAACAACGAAATGAAACGCTCATTGAGCGAAAGTGCCGTCGCCGGAACAGGTGCCGCCTTTTTCAGGGCGGTAAGCGCCGTTGTTGTCTGTTTGAGCATAGGAGTTGTACCGAGCGCCTGAAAAATTGTTTGCGCCGCTTGATAGGCTTTTTGCGCTGCAGCTAATTTATTTGATGATGCATATGCCTGCCCCAAGTAATATTGCGCCACGCCTTCGCGATAGGGTTCGCCTGTAATTTCCCGAATAGAAATTGCTTGCAGAAAAGAATGCGCGGCTTCGTATGGCTGGCCCGTTGCCAACAGTATTCGTCCACTGACTTCGCGCAACTGCCCAATTAAATTCAGCGTGTTGACGCGTTCGACTTCGTCTTTAATTTCTTCCAGCAGCGCACGGGCTTCGTTCACTTGCGCAAGTGCGAGCAAAGCTTCGATCAAACCAAGTTGTGCGGCAGCGCGCCCGCGTGGATCGCCCATGCGCGTACAAATTTCCAGGCTTTCACGAAATGCTTCAACGGCCTGTGCCGGTTGCGCAGCCAATAATAAACCGCGCCCTTGCGTGAGCAACGCCATCGCTTGATTAAAGCCCACGCGCAAGCCGCGCAAATTCGCAATGCTTTCCTGTAGCATTGCTTTTGCACTGTCAAAATCACCACGCAGAAAATGCAAATCGCCCAGCGTTTCCAATGTGCTGGCGGCAATTAAGGGGGCTTCGCATTCGCGCGCTTGCACCAGTGCTTGTCGCAACACCTCTTCCGCGCGCGACATTTCTCCGAGCCGCAATAAGCTATAACCAAGATTTGAATATGCGTTCACCCGCAAGCGCGGATTGCGGGCGCGTTCAAGTTGCGGAATGGCGCGTTCAAAGAGCACGACGCTTTCGCGCATTTGCCCTTGCAGCGTAGCGATGGTCGCAAGATTGACATCAATGCTGCCGCGCAGAAGCGGGTCATCTGTTTTATCTAGCGCTGCAATTGCCTGCTCAAAACTCGCGCGGGCGGTATCAAAATTGCCAGCTAAAAAATGAACAATGCCAATGCCATTGTGTGCTTGCGCTATTAATATTTTGTTGCCGTGACGTAACGTATTATTGAGCACAGCATTGAAATGATCGCGGGCAAACCATAGCTCGCCAAGACGGCGATACAACGTGCCAATGAGGATGTGGCTGCGCGCGGCAACAGGCGCATCATTTTCACGTTGCGCAATTAAGAGTGCTTGTTTGGTGTACGTAATTGCCAATGACATATCGGCTGTTCCACCATACGCCGCGCCGAGCCGCAACAAGATTTGGCATTGCAGCGCAGGCGTAAAGCGCGCCCGTTTTGCTTCCTCTGCGTACATTTGGACAGCCTGAATGGCATCCGTAAACCGTGCCAGATTCTCTAATGCTTCAGCCCACAGGCAACGAATATTAGCTTCAGCTTCAGGGCGTAAATTTTTGGTTTGGAGTGCATCTTCACATTGTTGGCTGGCGTCTTCATACAGGAAATTCTGGAGCGCTGTACGCGCTTGTACCATTGCCTTGCTCCAATTGACGGCGCGGCGTGGTGGTTGTGTGGTTAACTCAGAATTTGGTTGAGACAACTTACCCATATTGTCGTTGTGCTCTGTCGGTGAACCCGAACCTGTGAGCGCACTACTCCTGTTTGATTCCGAGTGTATATATTGGTAATTCTGCAAATTGTTCAGGGCTACCACACATTACTGTGAAAAAATGTTGTGAACTCGCCATTCTTATCTGCAAACCGGGGCGTATTACAACTTTACTTAATCGGGATTCACTATCCTTTGCGCACAAATTGTCGAAGTAGAGGCCGATAGTTTGGCGGAGGCTAAGTAAAGATAATGTCGGAATCAAAGCTGAAAGAGTGTCGTAAACTGATGGCCGCCTGGTTAATATTGTGCCTCGTGTGGCCCATTCTTAGCGTTGGTAGTAATGCGCAAACTTTAGGCACCCTCCGCACTCAAAACCAGGCTCAGCTACACAAACGAAAAATTGCGCCCGATTTAGAAGAAGAACTGGATAACGCCGAGCGCAGTGAAAATGCCAGGAAAACTATCGCGCAAGTGCGGCGTGAGAAAAATGGGCAAAATACCGTGGCGCAAAGTTGGTCGCTTTCCCAAAAATCTGACGTTACAGCTTCAGGCGAAACACAACGCGTTATTGTGACGATGGATGGTTTGGCAACGAGGGTTGCGTTGCAGGCTTGTGCCTTGAAATTGGGTGGTCAACTCAAAGAAGTCCACAACAATTTAAAATTGGCGACAATTGAATTGCCAGTCGCACGTGTGCGCGAATTAGCGGCTGAGACAGATGTCGCGTATGTTAGCCCGGATCGCCCGGTTGAAGCGTTTGGTCATCTTGAAGCGACCACTGGCGCAGAACAAGTGCGCTGGCTCAATGGCTTGCTTTCGCCCATAACTGGCAAAGGCGTTGGCATCGCAGTGATTGATAGTGGCGTTGACAACACGCACAAATTATTACAAACGACATCGTTACACCCAGGAGTAGGAACGAGTACGGATTTTGTTAGCACGAACGCAACTGTGGATCGTTACGGACACGGCACGTATGTTGCTTCTTTAATTATCGCCAACAATGCCGTTGATGGTGGAGCGTATGAAGGTATCGCACCGAACGCCAATGTGATTAACTTAAAAGTACTGGATGATTATGGTACGGGCTTTAGCAGCAGGCTAATCGCTGCATTAGATTGGTGTGTAACGAATAAAACAAAATACAATATTCGGATTATTAATTTAAGCGCGGGCGCGCTTGCCAAAGATAGTTACGTTAATGACCCGCTTTGTCTGGCGGTGCGTCGTGCCCACGCCGCAGGCATTGTCGTAGTTGTGGCAGCGGGCAACGATGGCAAAGACCAGTTCGGCAAGAAAATTTATGGCGGCATTCATTCTCCTGGTATTGATCCTTCGGTGATCACCGTCGGCGCGGCAAATACGTTTTATACGGATCGTCGTTCTGATGACAATGTTGCAACATATAGTTCCAGAGGGCCGACGCGCGGTTATTACACTGATGCACAAGGCGTGAAGCATTATGACAATTTGCTCAAACCGGATTTGATCGCGCCAGGCAATAAATTGATTGGAGCCAGTTCGCGCAATCCTGATGTCAAAGACAGACTGAATAATCTGGTCTCAAGTTATCCCACCTTGTCATTAGATGCCAAAGCAAAGATCGAAGAGCGCGTAATGTATTTGAGTGGAACTTCGGTTGCCGCCCCTGTTGTCGCGGGTGCAGCGGCTTTGTTATTGGAAGTAAATCCCAATCTCACGCCCAACTTAGTCAAAGCGATTTTAATGTATTCGGCGCAACCGATTCCTAATTACAACACATTGGAACAAGGTGCAGGGCTGCTGAATATTGATGGCGCGATCCGCATTGCGCGGTTGATTCGCTCAAACCCCACCACTTTGCCAAATGGCAGCACAATGATTTATGGTTCGTTGCCTGCTCCGCAAGCCAGTACAATTTCAAAGGAATTATGTCGCTGGGGGCAAAGCGTTATTACTAATTATTGTTTCTTATTCGGCAGCAAATTGATGACAATCTGGCAAGGAGTTTATGCGAGCAATTATACGCTTGCAAACGCAACCAATGTCAGCAGCGGAAAAATTGAGCAAACATCTGGCCTGACCAGCACAGGCGTTTTGAATAGTTCTGGCGTGGTATTTGCGGATGGTCGGCCAATGGGTGATGGGCAATTGATGGTCAGCGGAACTATGTTTGCTGATGGCGTCACCTATTCTAGTGGCGTGGTATTTGCTGATGGACGACTGGCGTTCGACCCTATTTATTCAGGCAAAATTGTGCGGTCAAAAGATTTGCCGCGAGGTGATTAATAAACATAAAGAGGTATATGTTATTTCGTTCAGCGGTTAAAAAATTACAGGGAAGACCATTATGGCAGGCCAGCAGTTTGGTGTGCGTAGGCTTATTTTTATTGCTGCCTGTGCTGTTACTGGCGCAAACGCAAAAAAATAATAGCGCCTCGGGTTTGCCTTCTCCTACACCAGCCGAGCAAGATTATCGCATTCACAAAGGCGACAAACTCAGCGTCAAATTTCTTTATCAGCCCGAACTCAGCGATGCCGCTGTAGTTGTACGCCCTGATGGCAAAATTAGCTTGTCGATGATTCCTGAGCTAAAAGCTGAAGGCTTGACGGTGAAAGAATTAAAAGCCGTTGTCGAAAAAGCGTACGCTGAAATTTTGCTGGCTCCTGAAATTAACATCACCTTAGTCGAATTCGTGCCGCAGCGTGTATTTGTGGGTGGGCAAGTGACGAAGCCGGGCAGCTATGATTTGCGAGCGGGACAAACGCTTTTGCAGGCGGTGATTTTAGCGGGAGGTTTCACGCCTGATGCGCATCGCAAAATGGTGTTGCTTGCGCGTCCTGTTAATGAGCGTGAATTAAAAGTCGAAGCGATTGATTTGACCAAATTGCTCAAGCCAGGCGCAGGTCAACCAGAAATATTTTTGCAAGATGGCGATTATGTTTTTGTCCCGAATTCCAAGCTCTCAAAAATGACCAGCATCATTTCAGCGTTTCGCGCTTTTGTGCCAGGCTACGGTCTTCAGTTTTGAGCGCCCGCCGCTTTTTTCTTGGCTGCTTCAATTTTTTCGCTAATCATTGTGACAAAATCTTCGCGCGGATTGAAACCCGCCTGACGAAAACTGATTTGTCCATTGCGATCAAAAATCATGGTTGTAGGGATTGAGCTGATCGCGTAAAAATTGTCCAAATAATTGGCATAGACAACAGGCAATTTTATTTTTTGCCCTTTGACATACGGCTCAACATAATTGCGATCATCATCAGTGTTGATGGCGAGGAACACCACGTCTTTATCCTCTTTGTATTTTGCCATCGCTTTTTCCAGCTCCGGCATTTCAATCCGGCAGGGCCCGCACCACGTAGCCCAGAAATTCGCAATTACTACTTTGCCTTTGTAATCTGCTAATCGAACATCACCGCCATCCAATTTGGTTAATTTGAATAATAGCGGATCATTGATTTTTTCGTTGGGATTCGGCGCTTCAACTTTTGCTTCCCGCTCGGCATCTTCTTTCGTGATGACGTCATAAGTCTTAAGCAATTTATCGCCAAGCCCATTTTCGCTGCTGTGTTTGGCGACATACAACAACCCAAGTTTGTGGCGAATTTCATCGCGGTCGACGCCTTCGCTGCTTTGCAGCGCGCGCACAAACGCCTGCGCATAATACTCAAGCGCCATCTCGGCATTTTTGCGTCTTTCAGCAATGCCGCCGAGCAACGCTACAGCCGCTGCGAGCGGCGCGTTTTTATAGCTTTTTTGTAAATCTGTTTCCGCCAGATCAAGATTGCCGAGATCATTTTGGACTTGTCCGCGCAACAAATATACCGAAGCAAAGGCGCGTCGTTTTTGTTGATCCCATTGCCCCGGACTCATTTTGGCAGGCTTCGTGCGCGTCGCAAAAATGTCTTCCATCGCTTTGACTAATTTGTTGGCATAGCCCAACGATTTTGCCAAATCGCCTTCGGCTTTACGTTCACGCAATTCCGAAACCAATACCGTCAACATTTCCAAGTCGTGGTCATCGTTTGCCACCAATCTTTCGGCAAAAGCAATTTGCCGATTTTTGTCGCGTAAGTCTTTGGCAATTTTATAGAGCTCGCGCTCAATTTCTTCGCGCCGCGCACTGCTGGGATATTTTTTGAGAAACGCGTCTAAATTTTCGATCACCTGCAAACGGTCACCGCCAGAGCTTTCGATAGCTTTGCGCAATTCTTGATCTTCGTCAGGGCTTTTTTCTGCTGCTTTAGGCTGCGGTTCAGGTTGTTTTACTTTGGGACGCTCTTGCGCGAAGGCTGTTGTGCTAAGAATAATTGCGAGCAATAAGACAAAAAAATTCATGGTGTTTACGTGTTTGTTCAATAAAGTGGGGGCAAGTGGACTTTGATGCACGGATAAAAGGTACCCTCAGACTGCCGTGCAATGCAACAAAAAAGGCGACCCTTGCGAGTCGCCCTGTTTATGTTTGCACTGGTAGGCTTAGCCTTGCGCCTTATTCAATTTGCTGTGATGTCGTCCGTACAGGAAGTAAATCACCAAACCAATGGCCATCCAAATAATCAATCGCAGCCACGTGTCCCAGGGCAGGCTTGCCATTAACAATATGCTGGTGATGGCTGAAAGCGGGGCAACAAGCCAAACAGCAGCAACTTTGAACGGACGCGGTAAATCCGGCTTGGTTTTGCGGAGCACTAAAATTCCTATTGCCACAATCACAAATGCAAACAACGTTCCAATGGAAACCAATTCTCCTAACAGGCTAATTGGAACAAGCCCGGACATAATGGCGACGATAGCTCCTGTAAGTAAGGTTGTAATATGTGGTGTCTGAAATTTCGGATGGACTTTTGCCGCCCATTCTGGCAGCAATCCATCTTTTGCCATCGAATAAAAGACACGTGGTTGTCCCATCATCATCACAATCATTGTCGAACTCAAACCCAAAACTGTGCCGATTAGCACAATAAATTTGAATGAAGTCAGCAATGTTTTGATAAATGTTCCATCGGCAGCCTGATTTGCAGCAGCACCCATCGCTGCCGCAATTGGTGCGGTTTCGCCTTTAAGTTGCGTGTAGGAAATCAATCCGACCATGATGCCGGAAACCAAAATATACAAAACGGTACAAATCAGCAGCGAACCAATAATCCCTCGCGGCATATCGCGCTGTGGGTTTTTCGCTTCCTGCGCTGCTGTCGAAACCGCATCAAAACCGATATACGCAAAGAAAATTACTGCTGCACCGGTGAAAATACCGCTAACCCCGAATTCACCAAAAACACCTGTATTGGGTGGAATAAACGGTGCACATCCAGTCGTACCCGCCGCACAACCGATGCCAATGTTCGACATATTGACGAATCCAATACCAGCGATAATAAACAATAAAACCACGACAATTTTGACAACTACCACTAGCGAATTGAAGCTGGCAGATTCTTGAATACCCTTCACCAACAACAACGCGACAGCAATCGAAATCAAAAATGCCGGAAGATTAAAAATCGCGGTATCAATTTGCCCAACGACACCGACTTGTGCCATTGCCTTGGTCAATTCTTCGGTGACAACGTTCAATCCCAGACTGGGGTGCAAAATGGTATCGCCTACTTTTGTTCCATCAACTTTCTGAAGCATCTCAGCGGTAAATGTCACATATTTAGTTCCTGGCGCGGCACTTAAACTAACCGGAAACGGAATGCCCAGCGCCCCCAGCAGTTTGATGACATTGCCTGACCAACCGACAGCAACCGTCGCCGCCCCGAAAGCATATTCCAGAATTAAATCCCAACCGATAATCCAAGCGACAAATTCCCCTAGGGTTGCATAACCATAAGCATAAGCCGAGCCAGAAATCGGCACAGCCGAAGCAAATTCAGAATAGCAAAGCGCCGCAAACAGACTGACGATTCCAGCAATAACCATAGAGATTACAACTGCCGGGCCTGCGTGTTTTCCGGCGGCTTGTCCGGTCAAAACAAAAATACCTGTTCCGATGATTGCACCGATTCCGAGCAATGTCAGAGCCGATGCACTCAACGTCTTTTTCAAAGTGTGTTCGCCCGTTTCCTGAGCTTCAGCGATAATTTTATCAATTGATTTTGTGGCAAAAAGTGACATTAGTGTCCTCCTTGAAAGCGTTGCTGCACAAACATAAAAAGCTTGTGAGTTGCAGGATGCGAAATTCGTAATACTGCGAAAATAGATGATTGCGTGCTTGAGTGGATGTAACCGCAATCAGATGGCGTTTACTCTAAACGTAAGCGTGCAAGCGGTCAATGCCTGCGCCTGTTTACTCGCCGATTGCCTCGTCTGATTCTACTCGGCGTTTTTGGGCAGCAGCACGCCAGAAGAAATACACCGGAAAACCTGTCAGCACGATCAACAATCCAGGCCAGGTCGTCGCTGTTTGATAGACAAACAAAACGACGGTGATAATGGACGCACCAATAATATAGAGCGCAGGCACAAACGGATAACCGAACGCGCGATACGGTCTGTCAGCGTTCGGTTGTTTTTTGCGCAGCCAGTAAATTGCGGCAATCGTCAAAATGTAAAAAATCAATTGCGCTGAGATTACGTATGTAAGCAAATCGCCGTATAAGTTGCCGTAACTAACCGTGCCGTCTGCGCCTGTTTTTACTGTGCGCGGCAAAACATAAAATGCTGACCAAATGCCTTGAATTACTAAACCCCAAGCAGGTACAGCAGCCTTATTTAATTTGCCTGCTGCCGTAAAAAATAAGCCGTCCTTTGCCATCGCGTAATAAGCGCGCGCCCCCGACAAAATTAATCCGTTATTGCAGCCGAACGTAGAAACCATAATCGCCGCCGCCATCAATGTCGCGCCGAAGCCGGGAAAAATTACTTCGGCTGTGGCGGACGCTACGCGATCACTGGGGATTTTTTGAATGTCTGTGAAGGACAGCGTCACGAGGTAGGCAAAATTTGCCAGCATATACAGCCCGATCACGAGGATTGTGCCGAATGCGAGCGAGAGCGGAATGTTGCGTTTAGGATCGCGCACTTCGCCAGCGGTGAATGTAATGCTATTCCAGGCATCGGCGGAAAAAAGTGAATTGGTTTGGGCTACGCAAATTCCCACAAACAATCCAAGCGAAGTTGCCGCCGTCAGGCCGTTACCCACATCTTGCAATGAACCGCGAATGCTCCAAAAATCACCAAAGTTTGCGCTCACGACATTTGCCTTCCAGCCGATTAAAAATCCGAGCGCGATCAAGGCAATCAACGCGCCTGTTTTTGCAAAGGTGAAAACGTTCTGAATAATTTTACCAAGCTTCAGCCCGCGCGTATTAATCCACGTCAACAGTGCGATCAGCAACACGCCAACCAATTGCGCGGTTGATAAAGAAATTGCGTAACTCGAACCTAAATGAATCGGCGGAATCAAATAATTCGTTTCGGAAATTTTCGGCCACAGCACGCCAAGGTAACGCGCAAAGCCGACTGCTACAGCGGCAATCGTGCCTGTTTGAATTACCAGAAAAAATGTCCAACCATACAAAAATCCCCAAAGCGGCGAAAACGCTTCGCGCAGGTAAACATATTGCCCGCCAGCTTTCGGCATCATCGCCGCGAGTTCGCCATAACTCACCGCGCCGATCAACGTCAGCAATCCTGTGATGAGCCACACGACCAGCAGCCAACCGGGCGAACCGACTTGGCGTGCGATGTCAGCAGAGACAATAAAAATGCCGGAGCCAATCATGCTTCCGGCGACGATCATCGTGGAATCCAGCAAACCCAGACCACGAACAAATTGGGAGTTTTTTTCGGACATAAGAAATGTTTTGAGTACCGCCTTCAGGCGGCAAATAGTGGTCGTTAAAAGAGCCGCCCGAAGGCGGTACTCAGCGCGTAATCACTCTTTGATAAAGAGCTTCATAATGCGGGATAACTTTTTCAGTTGTAAATTCACCCACCGCCCACGCGCGTGCTTGCTTGCGCATTGCGGCTAATCGCTGCGGGTCGGCAAATAATTTGGCAGCGCATTTTGCCATTGCGTCAATATCGCCGAGCGGAACTAAAAATCCTGTTTCGCCTTCGCGCACAACTTCAGGCAAACCCCCAACGTGGGTGGCAATCACCGGAACTTCGCATGCCATTGCTTCTAGCGCAGCCAAGCCAAACGATTCTGTTTCGCTAGGTAATAACAACAAATCTGCGATGGACAAATAATCGGCGATGTTCGGAACGGAGCCAACAAAAATTACATCGTCTGCGATGCCTAATTCACGCGCTAATGCTTCCGCTTTTTCGCGCTCCGGCCCATCACCGCACATCACGAGCCGTGCACAGTCTGCACACTGTTCGCGCATTTTAGCAAAGGTGCGCACGCAATCTGTAATACGTTTGACAGGACGAAAATTTGAAACGTGCATCAATAACCGCTCACCACGCGGCGCAAGTGTAGCGCGCAAGTCGGAATTATCGCGGCGTTGATATTCCTGCGCGTTGATAAAATTCGGAATTACTTCAACGTCATCATAGCCAAACGTGCGCGCAGTTTCTTCTGCCAGATATTGCGAAATCGCCGTCACCGCATCTGATTGCTCAATTGAAAAACGTGTCGTAGGTAAAAAGCTCTGATGCGCGCCGACCAGCGTAATATCAGTGCCATGCAACGTTGTCACAAAAGGTAAATATCGTTGCGGGCGCAACATTTCACGCGCGAGATAGGCCGCCGTTGCATGTGGAATTGCGTAATGCATGTGCATCACATCCAGCTTGGCTGATGTTGCAACTTCGACAATTTTAGAAGCCAGCGCCAGCGTGTAAGGCGGAAATTCAAAGAGCGGATAATCGAACATCTCCACCTGATGAAATTGCATGCGCTCGCTCAATCGGCATAACCGCGTAGGTAATTCGTAGCTGATGAAATGCACCGTATGACCGCGATCCGCCAGCTCTCTGCCAAGTTCAGAGCCAACAATTCCGCTGCCGCCATAGGTTGGAAAAACTGTGATGCCGATGTTCATTGTCGGTTGTTTGTTGTCCGTGGTCAGTTGTCCGTTGCTTAATTGCGTAGCGGCACAGTGCTAATGTGCGTTTGAGGATTATTGCGAGTTTTAGGAAAAAAACAACGGACAACTGACCAAGGGCTACTGACAAATCAAGAATACATATTCATTGACCGCGTCAACAATGCAACCGGATCGTCAACGTTGAGTGCTTCGCGCACGTAAAATGGTTCGGCAAATTCTACACCAATCATTGCGCCCCAGTAACGATCACGGGCTTCCATTTCACGCAAAAACTGTGGCGTGCTGACGCGCGATTGTAATTCGTTACTGATTGGATTGTGAAATTGCGAAGCGTGGGCGCGAATCGCTTCCCATTTGCGTTCCCACACGGCGGAAATGTCTACGATAAAACTGGGCGCGACGGTACGCGGAAATAAAAAATGCGCCACAGCAGAAGGCCGCCAGCGTTCTTGTCCTGCTTCTGCATCGTATTTTGTCAGGCCGGAAATGTGCGTGGCTTCGCGGACAAGTTGCGCTCCGTGCGCGTGATCGGGATGTGGATCGTCAGGATGTTGCGTCAGGATAATGCGCGGGCGCAGGCGGCGTAAAATTCGTACCAGCTTTATGCGTGATTCTTCATTTAGCCAGATATGCGAATCGCTCAAATTAAGATTTTCGCGGACAGAAAGTCCTAAGATTTTTGCGGCAGCTTCTGCTTCCGCTGCGCGTAATTCCGGCGTACCGCGTGTGCCTGCCTCACCGCGCGTCAGGTCAAGTACGCCTGTGCGATAGCCCTGGTTGGCTAATTTAATGAGTGTGCCACCCACCGACAATTCCACATCGTCGGGATGCGCAGCAATTGCGAGCACGTCAAGCTGTCCCGCTTCACTCATTGGTTTCTCGTCTTAATTTGTATAAGCGCCGCGAAAATTTATTTACTTGGCGCAGGAGCTGGCGCCTCTGCTGCCGGAGGCGAAGGTGGTTTCTTCGTTTCAAACAAGCGCGCAATGTCGTTGTAAAACACAAAGCCCATCAATAACAGCAGCGCTGCGAAGCCCACTTGTTGCACGCGTTCGCGGATGTTCATTGATAAAGTCATACCGATCAGACCGAGCAGCCCTTCGACAAAAATCATCACAATCATGCCGCCGTCCAGCACCGGAATCGGTAACAAATTCATCACGCCTAAGCTCATGCTCAGAAAACCCATTAATTGAATTGTGCCAGCCCAACCTGCCGCCTGAAAAACATCAGACGTGATTTTCGCCATGCCAATTGGCCCCGCGACCGTATCGCGCGCTGACATTCTTCCGGCAAAAATTTGTTTGAAGGCGAGAACCGTGCTTTTCAACATGCGCCAGTTGACATCCCACGCGTAGCTGAGCGCCGTTACTGGATTTTTTTCCTGCACGAACACTACATCGCCCGCCGCAATGCCAAGCCCAAACGGATCATCTTTCGTAACCGTTGGCGTAGCTTTTACTGCAATCGTTTGTCCACCACGATTTATGTCCAGACTAATTTCTTTACCGTTGTTTTCTTCCATTGTCTTGATGGTTTTGCTGGTTGCCATCAACGGTTGTCCGTTAATTCCGACAATGCGATCACCTTCCTGCAAGCCTGCTTTTGCGCCGATTGAATCTGACTTTAAATTCATCACGCGCAAATCTTTTAAGTAAGGTTCAATGCCAATTTGGCCTTGTTTTTGATCGCCTGTCGCGCTTGGCTGAATGGTAATATTTATGCGTTGTCCATTACGTTCAATGGTCATCGGAATATCTTCGCCAGCGCGCATCATCACATCCGTGCGAAAATCATCGAATTTCGGATTTTGCAGACCGTTGGAATCAACGACGCGATCACCTGGTTGCAGGCCAGCTCTTTGCGCGGGTGAATTTTCTCTGACGCTGCCAACGATGGTCGGCGCAGAATGAATCGCGCTTTCGTGGAAGCCCATCATAATTCCCACCATCGGAATCGCCAGTGCTGTGATGACATTAAATGCAGGTCCCGCCAGAGCAACCAGAAATCTTTTCCATCCGGCGTGCGAGAGAAACTCTTCGACAGTGCCTTCGCTTTTGCCTTGAATCATTTCCAGGTTTTCGCCGCGAAATTTGACATATCCGCCCAGCGGCAACGCGCTGATGCGAAAATCAGTTCCGCCCCAATTGAAGCCGAACAGGCGCGGGCCAAAACCGACCGAAAAAACTTCAGCGGGAATGCCCAGCCATTTTGCGACGATGAAATGCCCGAATTCGTGTATTGTCACCATCGCGCACAGAATTACGATAAACGGCAAATAGCTAAGAATATTGCTCACTACAAATGCTCCTTGAAACCGCACCGCAAACAATTTTGTTTACGGCTGACCACTGTCGCGGTAAAAATATGTGGGGGCTACGCGACGAACAGTTTCCAGTGTAGTTACCCGCACAAGCAGTGTCAAACAAACAAATATGTCCACGCATCAACCACTTTTTCATCCGCATCAGTCCGCTGTCAAAATTCCGCTCTGGCGCGAAATCTTTTTGCTGCGTGAATTGCTTAAGCTGCGCACGCATCCGATTTTCCAGGGACACGGAATTCCTGCCGGAGATGGTGCGGCGGTTATCACCATTCCCGGCTTTTTGTGCAGCGATTCGTATACGAATTATTTGACGAAGTGGCTCGCAAAAATTGGCTATTTCGCGCTTCCTTCCGGCTTAGAGCAAAATAACGGTTGCATTGAAAAAATGATTGCCAAGCTGAGCGCGACGGTTGAGCAAGCGGCGGACGAAACGAACAATAAAGTGCATTTGATCGGGCATAGTTTGGGCGGTGTGTTGGCGCGAATCGCTGCGACACGCAAGCCGGAATTAATTTCCTCGGTTATCACGCTCGGTTCGCCGTTTCGTGGCATTCGTGCACATCCATATATATTACGTCTGGGAGATCGCGTGCGCACGCAACTGCAAACAGACGAAGCGCCGCATTGCTTTACAGGCTTTTGCGAATGCCCTTCGATCTTGGCTTTGCAAAACGAGTTTCCCGCGACCGTGCGGCATTGCGCAATTTATACAAAGTCCGATGGCGTAGTGGATTGGGAAGCGTGCGTGAGTAGTAATGCGAATTACAATAATGAGGTGACAGGCACGCACTCCGGGCTGGTTTTTAACCCGCAAGTGTTCGCATTGATTGCTGAAGAATTGTCGAAGTCAGTACCACCTGCGTAAGCGGGTGGCGAGATTATTGAGCCTGACAAGGCGCTACCGACTTAGCGTTTGGCTAGCAATGATTTTGGTTTGCCTGGCAATTCGCTGCGATAAATACGGGCTACGTTGTAAGTTGATCGCTGCTCCGGCGCATAATACAACCGCGCAAATAAATCACCGATAAATCCCAAGCCTAAAAATTGCATCCCGCCTAAAAATGTTACAGCGCTGAACAACAGCAATGGCCCGTTTTGGATAAAAATATTTTCCTGCCAAAGAATTTTTTTCGCCAATAACCACGTAGCGATCATCCCGCCCAACATAATCATTGAAATTCCAACTTTGCCAAAAAAATAAAGTGGGCGCGCCAAATATTTTAGCAAAAAGCGAATCGTCAAAATATCAAACAGCACACGAAACGTGCGTGTAATGCCGTAATGTGATTTGCCTGTGGCGCGCGGCATATCAGTAATTTGGACTTCGCAAATGGAAGCGCCTTCGATGTGCGCGAGCGCCGGAATAAATCTGTGCATTTGCCCGTAAAGCGGAATGCGCTCCAATATTTCGCGGCGATAGGCTTTGAAGGTCGTGCCGAAATCATGCAGCGGCACATCCGAAGCTTTCGCCATTAATTTGTTGGCAATCAACGAAGGAAACGTCCGCAGCAATCCATCGCGCCGTTCTTGCCGCCATCCGCTGACGACGTCGAAGCCTTCGTGAATTTTTTCAAGAAATTGCGGAATGTCTTCGGGCATATGTTGCTGATCGCCGTCCATCGCAATAATCACATCGCCGACAGCGCGATCAAATCCAGCAGACAGCCCCGCCGTTTGTCCGAAATTACGCCGCAATCGAATGCCGAGCACGCGCGGATCAAGCGCCGCAATGTCACGAATTGTCGCTTGCGTGCGATCACTGCTGCCATCATCAACAAAAATTAATTCGTATTCTTCGTCAACGGCTTCCATCACGTGTGTAAGCCGTTCATACATGGGAATGATATTTGCCTCTTCGTTATGGAAGGGAACTACAACAGAGTACTGCATTTGTTCGTGGCCTCAACAACAGCGCCGTGTTTATTAGCGCAAACTAATAAGTGGTTAATAATTCTTACCAATTATTAGTACGTGCGAATAAGGTATTCGGTTTCAGCGTTAATTGACAATTCAAAAGACCACCTTATATCATCCGAAAATACTAGTCTTAGATTAATTTTTATAGGTGAATAAATGCTGGATTCTATAGATTATAAGTTGTGTGAATTATTACAAACGCGCGGACGCGCTTCGCAATTGGAATTGGCGCAAACGGTTAAGCTGTCGCAACCTGCCGTAGCCGAGCGTATTCGCAAGCTTGAAGAACAAGGAATTATCAAAAGTTACGCTGCGTGCGTTGATGCGCGCAAGCTTGGTAAAGACATCACGGCCTTCATCGGCGTATTCACAAATCATCCGCGTTATCACGAAAGTTTTGTTAAGGATATAACTGCGATTGACGAAGTGCTGGAATGCCATCGCGTCGCGGGAACAGATTCGTATTTGCTCAAAATTAAAACGGCGAATACCACTACGCTGGACGAATTAATTGCGCGTATCCGTTCAATACAGGGCGTAGAGCGCACCCAAACGACCATTGCGATTGCGACGCTGAAAGAAAGCACACATATCACGCCCGCTAAGCTCGAACCTGAAGCGGCAAAAATTACTAAAGTCAGTACTAATGGTAAAATAAGGAAATAAAATGACTGCACCAAATATCGCACTAACACCATTGGCAAATTTTGCGCGACGAATTGACACGGCTTCTGTTTCCGCCGTCCGCGAAATTTTGAAAGTGACAGAAAAGCCCGAAATTATTTCGTTCGCAGGCGGTTTGCCAGCGCCGGAATTTTTTCCGAAAGAACAAATGGCTGCGGCCTTTCAACGCGTAATTTTGGAAGAAGGCGAAAAAGCTTTGCAATATTCAACTACTGAAGGCCACGCGCCGTTGCGCGCCTGGATTGCGGAGCGGATGCAAGCGAAAGGCATTAATGCTGAGCCGAACAATATTTTGATTACGAGCGGCTCACAGCAAGGGTTGGATTTATTGGCAAAAGCGCTGGTAGACACGGGCGATAAAGTTTTAGTGGAGCGCCCGACATATTTGGCTGCGCTGCAAACATTTTCGTTATTTGAGGCGAATTTTATTACCGTAGCGAGCGATGATGACGGTATGGATGTTGATGATGCCGAGCAAAAATTGCGCGCCAACCCTGACATCAAATTGATCTATCTCGTAGCGAATTTTCAAAATCCTTCCGGCACTACGCTCGCGCTCGAACGCCGCAAACGCTTGCTAACATTGGCTGCGCAATACGGTGTCCGAATTTTGGAAGACGATCCGTACGGCGAATTGCGTTATCGCGGTACAGCTTTGCCCCCGATCAAATCATTTGACACCGAAGGTTTAGTCACATACATCAGCACATTTTCAAAAACGATTACGCCGGGGCTGCGCGTCGCGTGGGTAGTAGCTGAGCCGAAACTTTATGCAAAATTGGTGATTGCAAAACAGGCTACGGACTTGCATACGAACACCGTTTCGCAATTCGCCGTGCATCAGTACTTGACTGAAAATGATGCGGATGCACATGTGACGAGGCTCAAGAAAATTTATGGCGAATGTTGTGACGTGATGTTGCAATCGTTGGCGCAATATTTCCCCGTAGGCGTGCGCTGGACAAAACCCGAAGGCGGTATGTTCTTGTGGGTTGAATTGCCGTCGCACCTTGATACAACGCAAATATTAGCTGCGGCGATTGAAGCCAAAGTTGCTTTCGTCCCCGGTGCGCCATTTTTTGCGAATGAAAAGCCAAACAATTTCATGCGGTTGAATTTCTCTAATCAAACACCAACGCGAATCGCCGTCGGCATCAAAACTCTGGCCGAAGTCATCGCGCACGCTTGAAGATGGATACCCGGACTGCCGACCTGCCAGCTATCGGGATTGTCAGACGAAAAGAATCCGGTTGTCTGGCAGTCCGGTTGTCCACCTTTCTCCTCATCTTTCTTCCCGATGGAAATTCCCCTCGCGTTTATGCTAAATTCGTTGTGGACAATCCAAAATTTTTAGTTCTTTGGAGGTTTATATTACATGCCAATTTACGAGTATGGCTGCACGAAATGCGGACATCATCTCGAAGTGATGCAAAAGATGAGTGACAAACCGCTCACGCGTTGCCCGGAATGCAAGGGCAAGCTGGAAAAACAATTTTCGCAAACCAGCTTTCAACTTAAAGGCGGCGGCTGGTACGTAACCGATTACGCGAAAAGCGGAGCCAGCAAAACTGACAAGTCCGAGAAAAAAACAGAGCCTGCTGCTGAGAAAAAAGCTGACTCTGTTCCTGAAAAGAAGGCGGACAAAACCGAAAAAAAAGCTGAATCCGCCGCTGCTTGAACGCCTAGATTGGCCGCGTGCGGATATTACGATTAATCGCTAGAGGAAATTGCTATGAAGCCACAGTCAAATACTGCGAAATGGAAATTATTAAGAGTTTGCATTTCTCTGTGTTTAGTTGTGGCTTGTTGTCTTTTGGGCGCAGAGTTGTACGAAGCTTGGGCGCAGGCAGGGCGTAATGTGACAGCCACGCGTCGTACGACTACTGTGCCGTTGTATGTGCGATTCACGGAAGATAATTCCAAGCCTCGCCCGTTGCTGGGCAGAAAATCAAAAGAGGAAGAAGAGGCCGCACGAATTCTGACCAAAGACAAAATTGAGTTATACGATGGTGGCGTAGTCCAAAAAATCGAATCGCTCGCGCCCGATCCAAGCCCTGCACGTTTTGTAATTTTGCTGGATAACTCGGCTACGTTGCAAACAGACGTAAAAAAATTGGCGGCAGTGCCTGCGGCTTTTGCGCCGGAAATTTATGAAGGCGATAAAGTAATGGTCGTGGGCTACGACCTCAAGCCGGAAATTATCACCGAATTCACTGACAAACCGGAGGAATTACAAAATACGCTGTCGTTGATGCGCAAAACGGACACGCCACATTTATTCGATGCTATAGACGTAGTAATGGAAGATGTATTGCGTCCAGCAGTCGGCTACTCAAAACGTGTGATTGTGATTGTGGGAGACGGGCTTGACCGCGATAGCAAAGTGAAATTCGACAAAATGCTCAGCGTGTTACAAGACGAAAACATCACGGTGTACGCCATCCAGGTAAAAGACCGGACGCGCGGAGCTTTGCGCAAAGACTCGCCGAAGCCCGTTGATTGTTTGACGCAATTGACCGCAGGTACGGGCGGAAGAATTTTCCCAATTGAGAACGACATTCGCGAAGCTATCAAAGAAATTTGCGACGAACAACGCAATGAACGATATGCGCTGACTTATTATCCAGAAGGCATTAATGTAATTAACAAACGAAATCTCTTACTTTCTTCTTCCGACGCCAGCCTTTTGCTGCGCATCAAAGGTTTCCATCCTCCCCATCAATATTGATTTTTGCACTAACATTTATGACAGATGAACAGCTTCCGCTTAGCGATCCGGCGATTCGTGTGACGATGATGCCCAAAGATACGAATCACGCTGGTACGATCTTTGGTGGCGTAATTTTGAGCTACCTTGATTTAGCGGGAGCCGTCGAAGCGCGCAAACACGCGAATAAATTATTCGTTACCGTAGCGATGACCGGAGTCGAATTTATTGCGCCCGTATTTGTTGGCGATCTAGTGAGTTTCTATACGAAAACAAAACGCCTGGGTCGCACTTCAGTCACGGTTGATATTGTCGTCGAAGCCGTGCGCGTAGCAGGAAACGGTGAAAAAGTTCGCGTGATGGAAGCTGATGTTGTATACGTCGCTGTAGACGAAAATCGGCATCCGATTCCTGTTAAGGATGAATAACATTTGCTACCGAAAATTGTGTAGTGACAATTTCGCCTTGAGAATTTGTCTGCATCCATTGTAAAAGTATTTTTGTTTCGGCCCCGCCATAAAACTACTCCTCTGCCGCCAAAGCGGTACTTGAATTTTTCATAAGGAAATCGTCCATGAGTCAAAAGCAAGAATTACTCGATAAAATTGCCGCCCGCACTGCTCGTATTGGTGTGATTGGAATGGGATACGTTGGTTTGCCTTTAGCAGTCGAATTTGCGCATTCAGGTTTTCGCGCAACAGGCTTTGAAGTGGATACGCGCAAAGCGGACTCCATCAATAACGGTAATTCCTACATCATTGATGTGCCGTCTGAGCAAGTCGCTGCATTAGTCAAGGCTGATCGCTTACAAGCAACGACAGATTTCGCCGCGCTTGCCAAACAAGACATCATCATTATTTGTGTGCCGACGCCGCTGCGCAAAACGAAAGAACCTGATGTTTCTTACATTTTAGCCGCTGCTGAAAAAATTCAGGAAACGCTGCATCCGGGGCAATTGATTATTCTCGAATCTACAACGTATCCGGGAACTACTGATGAAGTGCTGCGCCCGATGTTTGATGAAAAGGGCTTTTCGCTCGACAAAGATTATTTTCTTGCGTTTTCGCCTGAGCGTGTTGATCCGGGCAATCCAAGTTTTCAAACCAAAAATATTCCCAAAGTGGTTGGTGGCGTTACCGAAGATAGTGCAGACGTTGCTGCTGCTGCTTATGGCGCAGTTGTTAACAATGTGCATCGCGTAGCTTCAGCGCGCGCGGCAGAAATGGCGAAGCTGCTCGAAAATACTTTCCGCGCCGTAAACATCGGCATGGTGAATGAACTGTCGCAGCTTTGTTACACGCTTGGCATTGATACTTGGGAAGTGATTGAAGCCGCCGCGACCAAGCCGTTTGGCTTTATGGCGTTTTATCCGGGGCCGGGCATTGGCGGACATTGCATTCCGCTCGACCCGCATTATTTGTCGTGGAAAGCGCGGATGCACGGATTTGAAGCGCGCTTTATCTCGCTCGCTGAAGAAGTCAATTCCACAATGCCAAATCACGTCGTCGAACTCGTGCAAACGGGACTCAATAAACATCGCAAAGCAGTCAACGGCTCAAACGTCGTTGTCCTTGGCGTAGCGTACAAGCGCGATATTGATGATATGCGCGAAAGCCCTGCGCTGGGCATTATCGAGAAGCTCGAAAAGCTTGGCGCGCACGTTAGCTTCCACGATCCGCACGTTAACGAAATCATTCTCGAAAATGGCGAACGGCAAATGGGAGTCCCTTTGACTGAAGCGCTGATTACCGAGGCCGATTGTGTCGTCATCATCACTGATCACCGCGCCGTAGATTATCGCTGGGTAGCCGAACGCGCGAAATTGTTGGTAGACACGCGCAACGCTACGCGAGATTTGAAGAAGACAGAACTCGCGGAAAAAATCATCCGGTTATAGTGCGGAATGGCGAATGCAGAGTGCGAAATAGCAAAGATTTTATTCCGCATTCCGCATTCCACAATCCGCATTTTCTTATGCCCATAAAATTACTCGCGCTCGACATTGACGGTACGCTGCTGAATCGCAAAAGCGAAGTCACGCCGCGCGTGCGCGAAGCACTAAACGCGGCACAATCACAAGGCGTAGACATTGCGCTTGTCACTGGACGCCGCTTCAGTTCGGCGCGTCCAGTTGTGCAGGAATTAGAACTTTCAATTCCGCTGATTTCCCACAACGGCGCACTTACCAAAAACATCACTACGCTGGAAACAATTCATTATCATCCATTTGAAAACGCCACGGCACGCGAGGTTATTCAGCTTGGACGTGATTTCAAAGCCGACATTATTTGCTGTGACGATCCTGACGGTTTAGGCGTAATGGTGATGGAAGGTTTTTCGCCGGAAAATCGCGCGTTGGAAATGTATCTGAAAAAATATTGGGATTCCGTGCGCGAAGTGGATGACTTGCTGGATTACCTGCAACACGACCCGATTCAAATCATGTTTTCAGGGCGCTGCGACCACATGGACGAATTTTGCGCCGTGTTGGAAAGCACGATTGGCGACCGCGCGCGCGTTTTCCAAACGCGTTATCGCAAATTCGATTTGACGATTGTGGATGTGATTAGCCCCAGCGCTTCAAAAGGCGATGCAGTAGCCGCAATCGCCGCACTCCATAACATTCAACAATCTGAAATCATGGCCGTCGGCGACAATCACAACGATTTGCCGATGTTGCGTTACGCGGGCGTTGGCGTAGTGATGGGCAACGCGGAAGATGAGATCAAGCAATTAGGCTTTGAAATCACCGCGTCCAATGAAGAAGACGGTGTGGCAGTCGCAATTGAAAAATTTATTTTGAACTAGCAATGTTAGTAAGCTGAAAACAAGGTTGGTCAAATGATGAGTCGCAGTTTGCGGCTCATCGTTTTTTGGCTTTCGTTTTTTTATTTTGCGCGGCGTAAGCATCCACAATCGCCATCACCAAATTACCAAACCGATCCTTAAATTCTTCACAGCGAGTTGTGTTATGCAATTCAACCCCTCTGCGCTCACTGCGAATTAATCCCGCCTCCCGCAAAACTTTGAAGTGCTGAGACAATGTTGATTTCGGCAGCGTCCGATCCCCCATCTCTAAAAAAGCAGAACAAGTTTGCGAGCATTCCGATTGCGCAATCTCAATATAAATTCGCACACGCACGGGATCAGAGAGCGCATGCAAAATGCCTTCTACTGAAATGTCACTGAGTGCTGGATGAAAAAGCGGCTTCATACTTTTTTTGTAACATAGGCTTGACAGATTGTCCAATAGTTCGTATTTTGTGAACTATCAAAGTTCAAAAGTTCGGGACTTATGAACTAATGATGTGGATTAATAATTAATGGAAGGACATAACTATGGGGAAACTACAAAACAAAGTTGCTGTAATCACAGGCGGAACTTCGGGCATGGCACTCGCAACCGCTAAATTATTTGTGCAAGAAGGCGCGCACGTATTTATCACAGGGCGCGACAAAAACCGCTTAGATAAAGCAGTCAAAGAAATTGGCAAAAACGTAACAGGCGTAATTGGCGATTCGTCTAATCTCGCCGATTTAGATCGCCTTTATGAAATCGTCAAAAAAGAAAAGGGAACGATTGATGTTTTATTTGCCAGCGCCGGGCGCGGCGAATTTGGCGCAATTGGCGAGATCACAGAAGAACATTTCGATCAGATTTTTGACCTCAATACGCGCGGCACGCTTTTCACTGTGCAAAAGGCGTTGCCGCTCTTTAATGATGGCGGTTCGATTATTCTGAACGGCTCCATTGCCGCGAGTAAAGGCTTTGCGGATTTTGGCGTTTATAGTGCCAGCAAAGCTGCCGTTCGTTCCTTCGCGCGTACGTGGACGAATGAGCTGAAAGCGCGGCAAATCCGCGTGAATGTAATCAGCCCTGGGCCAATTGATACGCCAATTCTCGAACCATTAGGGCAAGAAGCAAAAGAATATTTCACTTCGCTTGTGCCGCGCGGAAAGATCGGGCAGCCCGAAGAAATTGCGACCGTCGCACTTTTTCTTGCCTCCAGCGATTCCAGCTTTGTTTCTGGCATTGAGCTATTTGTTGATGGCGGCACAGCCCAAATCTGAACCGACAAAAATTTATAAAGGAATTCATTTATGAAAAGACTTGAAAAGAAAGTAGCTATTGTAACCGGTGCATCAAAAGGCATCGGTGCTGGCATCGCCAAAGCGTTCGCGCAAGAAGGCGCAGCCGTAGTTGTTAATTATGCGTCGAGCCGTAAAAACGCTGATCGCGTAGTCGCCGACATTCTTGCCAATGGCGGTCGCGCTATTTCTGTGCAAGGAGATGTTTCTAATTCCGCCGATGTAAAGCGGTTGTTTGCAGAAACCAAAGAAGCTTTTGGCGGGCTTGATATTCTTGTCAATAACGCTGGTGTCTATAAATTTGAGCCGTTAGAGGAACTGACCGAAACAGAATTTAATCGGCAATTTGGCATTAATGTGCTGGGAACATTTTTGGCTACGCAAGAATCGCTGAAATATTTTGATAGCACTGGCGGCGTAATTATTAACATCAGCTCTGGCGCAAGCAAAAATCCTCCGCCGAATGCTGCGCTTTACTCCGCGACCAAAGGCGCGGTTGACACTTTAACTGTTGCCCATTCGCGCGAATTAGCAAGTCGCAATATTCGCGTGAACGTGATTGCTCCCGGCGCGACTCGTTCAGAGGGCGTAGAAACGTTGGGAATTATTGGCAGCGATTTTGAAAAACAAATGGTGGCAATGACTCCGCTTGGTCGTTTGGGAGAACCGGAAGACATCGCGCGTGTCGCCGTATTTCTTGCTTCAGATGAATCGGCGTGGCTAACGGGTGAGCGCATTGGCGCATCAGGTGGCTGGCGTTAATTTATTCGCAGCGCAAACTGTCAGATTGTGAGGTTACTGACAGTTTGCGCTATTTTAGGATTTCAATAAATCATCAATATATCCGCGCAATTTCTCTTCCGAAATTTTCTCGCCTACAACATTTTCCCGAATCAAAAACCAATCCGCCGTTGCGCCGTCGCGTGCTTTCATCAGCGTATATTCATCCAGCAACAAGGCATCAATAAAAACATTTTGACTCAAACTGACGCGGACGCGCGCTAAGCCATTGTCACGCAAAAATCCGTGTGCAGGTTCACGCGGCCAACCGATTTCAATCGTCAACGTTTTTTCTTTGTGACGGATTCCCATTCGTTCGCCGACCAAAACAATTTTCGTCAGCGAATCGCCTAGCTCAAATTGCCAATCCTGTTTTCCGATTAATAACGTAGGCGGCGCGGCTTCAGCTTGTACGTTTTCCTGTGCTTCAACTGGCACAGGCGGTTCGCCATTAATTTCCGCACAAATTTTTTCGAGCGCGGCAAGCAAAGAATTTTTGCCTTCTTCACGCAGCGCATCATTTGCCGCTTTGAGTTTTTCTAAGTCAGGATATTCAGTCATAAGCTTAAACCGCAATGTAGGATAGGCATCCCGCCTGTCCTGCTTAGTTATGAAGTACTTTCATCTTTAGCAAATTATTGCCGCAACTCTATTCACCTTTGCTGGGCAGAATGCCGTTCGGATTGTATTTTGTCAAAGCATTGCACTTGTCAGGTTAGGCAAATTTCGCTACTATCCTCGGCGTTCCTGCGGACGTGGCGGAACTGGTAGACGCGCAGGTCTCAGAAGCCTGTGGGAGCAATCTCGTGGAAGTTCGATTCTTCTCGTCCGCACCAAAAGTTCTAACGCACGGGCGACCAATCACAGGTCGCCTTTTTTACATCCAAAAAATTATGACGAACGTAGCCCCGACATCCGACATCCGCGCACATTTCCCCGCGCTCACCCGCACGCACAATGGTTTTCCCGTAGCCTATTTCGACGGCCCAGGCGGCACTCAGGTTCCGCGCGCAGTAGCCGAAGCGATGACCGATTATTTATTTAATCACAACGCCAACACGCATTGGGCTTACCCCACCAGCATAGAAACTGACGAAATAATTAATCAGTCAAGACAAGCATTAGCGGATTTTCTCAATGCCTCTCCGCGTGAAATTGCGTTCGGACAAAACATGAGTTCGCTGACGTTTCATCTGTCGCGCGCACTCGGTCGCAATTGGAAACCCGGCGACGAAATCATCATCACCGAACTTGATCATCACGCGAACCAAGACCCGTGGCGTGCGCTGGAACGTGATCGCGGCATCACCATTCGCGTAGTCCCCATGGACATCGAAAGCGGCACAATTGATCTGAAAGATTTAGAAACCCTGCTCAGCAACCGCACAAAATTAGTGGCGATTGGCGCAGCCTCTAACGCGCTCGGCACTATCAACGACATTAAGCGTGCGGCGGAAATGGCACACAGCGTTGGCGCACTTTGTTTCGTAGACGCCGTGCATTACGCTTCGCACAATTTGGTGGATGTAAAAGACATTGATTGCGATTTTCTCGCGTGCTCAGCCTACAAATTTTACGGCCCGCACATCGGCATTTTATATGGCAAACAACATTTGCTTGATTTGGCAGATTTCCCGAAATTACGTCCCGCTCCGAACAATTCACCCGACCGCGTAGAAACCGGCACACAAAGCCACGAATCCATCGCAGGCGCAGCCGCTGCCGTAGATTTTCTTGCCAGTTTGTCCGAAGGCACAACGCGCCGCGAACGCCTGCAATCCACCTTCACTGAATTGCATCATCGCCACCTCGAATTGCTCAAACGCCTATGGAACGGCCTCGCCGCTATCAATGGCGTACGCATTTACGGCCCGCCCGCCGAAGCCGCCCGCACCTCAACAATTTCCTTCACGCGCAAAGGTCACAGCTCCGAAGCGATTGCCAAAGCCCTCGCCGAAAAAGGCGTCTTCGTCTCCAACGGAGATTTTTACGCCACCACCGTAGCCGAAAAAATGAAACTCGCCGAAGACGGTTTCGTCCGCGTTGGTTGTGCGTGTTACACGACCGAAGATGAAATCGATCGCGTGATTGCAGGCGTGCGAGAAATGATTGGCTAGTTATCGCTGGGAGCGCACGCGGCTCGCGTGCTGAGGCTGATGGAAGAGATAGATTGCATCGCAGTTAATTTGCTCCGTTAACCTCAGCACGCGAGCCGCGTGCGCTCCCAGTAAGTACTTTTATGGTTTGCTATGTGCTTGAATGTATTGATAGACGGGTGAAGTTCTAAGCACATTTTTGATTGTTTTCTTTATTTCTGCGTTATCTTTGGCTTGATAAGCCCGCTCAAAAAAATCCCAACCTTCTTTTTCTTTTCCCGCGTATAAAAATTGCAACAAGACATTTACTTTACCGCCCATCTCATCTTCTGGATTAGCAGTACCTATTTTCTGAATTCGTTCCTCAATTTTGTTCAGAGCTTCTGAGGCAAAGAGATGATTGGCGGGGAGATATTTCTTGGCAGTGGGATCATATTTGAAAATCAGGGAAACCATTGGCGATTCTGACATCGCAAGATTTCCGAAAGTGAGAAACCACACGTCCAGCGTTTTTATTTCGTAGCTGCCATCGTTATCAATGTCTATGAATTCAAGCTCTTCTCTGCTGATTCCCCATTCGGCTGAATCAAAAATTGTGCGATATGACTTGCCTAAATCTGCAACAAAATGCCTTGCTCTACGCGGGGCTGATAGCGACACAATCAATTGTTTGTTTGGAAGTCCAAGTAAGGGGAAAATGCCAAAGCTTGCAGCGTTACCAATCGGATGATGCGGGCCATCAAAAATTGCAATCGGCTTTTGATGTCTCTTCACAAGAATCGTTGTGACATCCATTTTCGTGTCTGCTTCCATTACAGATTGTTTATCTTTGAAAATTTCATAATCGTTGTAAGAAAGTTTTTCATCTTTCGTGAAGAAATCTTCTGCTAGTTTTTCTGCGGATGATGGGGATGGCTGTGGTGGCGACGAAGTTGTAATTGGTTTCGTGGTTGGCTGAGGTTTATTACACGCTGAGAAAAAGAGTAACAAAACTGCGAGTATTAATTGTTTCATCTCAAATTCCTTTTGCACTAATTTCCTGAATCCGATCCGATTCATACACATTCACGCCTTTTATTTCTGCCTTCGCAATTTCAATCATCGCCGCCGCAACAGTGAGTGCTTCGATAGGGCGATATTTTCGTAAATTGCCAATTAGCAAAAACGAAATGGCTTTGGCAATTGGTTCGGCGAGGCGTTCGCCTAAACGGAATTCGTTGCGTTCGCCAAGCAGAAATGACGGGCGGAAAATGCTTATGCTGGCAAAATTCAACGCGGAAATTGCCGCCTCGATTTCGCCTTTGACGCGGCTGTAAAAGACGGAAGATTTTGCATCGGCTCCGAGCGAAGACACCAATAAAAATTGCGAAGCTCCATTGTGCAGCGCGATTTTCGCAGCTTCGTGCGCGTAGGTGAAATCTACTTTGCGAAACGCTTCCTGCGAGCCTGCTGTTTTGATCGTAGTGCCGAGGCAGCAAAACACGTCGTCCGCTTTTACAACGGAGGCAAAATCCTGCAAGCGATCAAAATCTACGGCGTGTTGCGTGAGCTTTGGATGCGTGATGGGCAATGGTTTGCGCACCAGCACTATGACCTGTGAATACGCTTCGTCCTGCAGAAGTAAATCCAGGCAATGCCCGCCGATTAATCCAGAAGCACCAAGTACTAAGGCCGTTCTTGTTTGCATAATTAATGTACCGATCAACTTATGCCGCAATAAATGCGCCAACGGCGCAAAATATAATAGCCAGGGGCAATGCGTAAGCGACGCCCCTGGAGGAGTTGGAAAAAATCAGTAAGCTCTGAAAGAGCGGCATAAAATATTTCGCTCTTTCAGAGCTTGTACCTCAACTGGCGATCAACCTTGGGCGATGCCCAAGGCTACCATATTTCGCTCCATTGGAGCTTAATTCGGAACTTACTATTCCTTCCTTTGCCGCTTCATTCGCTATTTTGCCTGACGCATTAAAACGCTGTAAGCTTAGCTCCATTTTCCGCGCATCAACATCGGAGCAGCGTATATGAAAATCACTACCTTGCTGACAATTATTATTTTTCTTGCCCTGTTTTGTAATTTCGTTATGGCACAAAAAATCGAATATCCCAAAGCAAAAAAAGTTGATCAAGTTGATGATTATCATGGCACAAAAGTCGCCGACCCATACCGCTGGTTGGAAAATCCTGACAGCGAAGATTCACGCGCATGGATTGAGGCGCAAAACAAATTGACGTTTAGTTTTCTCGACCAAATTCCTGAGCGCACCAAAATCAAAGAACGCCTGACGAAGCTTTGGAATTTTGAAAAATACTTGCCGCCGTTCAAGGAAGGCGGACGTTATTTTTATTACAAAAATGACGGCTTGCAGAATCAAAATGTGTTGTACGTAACGGACACATTAGACGGCACGCCGCGTGTGCTGCTCGACCCGAACACCCTCTCAGCAAAAGGTACTGTAGCGTTGTCCGGTCTTGCAATTAGTCACGACGGAAAATTGATGGCGTATAGTTTGTCTTCTGCTGGGTCGGATTGGCAGGAATGGAAAGTGCGCGACATCAATTCAGGCAAAGATTTGGGCGATCATTTGCAATGGTCAAAATTTTCCGGCGCAGCCTGGACGCCTGATAATAAAGGCTTTTTTTACAGTCGCTATGACGCGCCGAACGAAAAAACAAAACTTGAAGACGCTAATTATTGGCAGAAATTGTATTTCCACCGCATCGGCACCAAACAATCCGAAGACACGCTAGTTTATGAACGAAAAGATCAGAAAGAATGGGGCTTTGCTGGCACAGTCAGCGAAGACGGGCGCTATTTAATTATTAGCGTATGGCGCGGCACTGATCCGAAAAATTTACTTTTTTATAAAGACCTCAAAACGAAAAATTCCAACGTCATCGAACTCATCAAAGATTTCGATGCGGCATATAGTTTCATCGGCAATGACGGCGGTGAATTTTATTTCCGCACGGATTTGAACGCTTCGCGCGGGCGCGTGATTGCGATTGATACGGCAAAACCGAATCGAAATGATTGGAAAGAAATTATTGCCGAATCCGCCGACACGATTGATGGTGAGAGCGGCGTGAGTTTTGTTAACAATCAACTCATCGTGCCGTATTTAAAGGATGCGCGTTCGAGCATCAAGATTTTTGACCTGCGCGGCAAATTCATCCGCGAAGTCGAATTGCCCGGCATCGGCACAGTGCAAGGCTTCGGCGGCAAGCGCAATGATACTGAAACATTTTATTTGTTTACAGGATTCACTTCGCCAACGACGGTGTATCGCTACGATTTGGCGACGGGCAAAAGCACTGTGTGGCGCGCACCGAAAGTGGATTTCAATCCGAACGATTACGAGACGAAACAGGTTTTTTATGCGAGCAAAGATGGCACAAAAATTCCAATGTTCATCACGCACAAAAAAGGTCTGAAGCTCGACGGCAATAACCCGACTTACCTTTATGCTTATGGCGGATTCAATATTTCATTGACCCCAGCGTTTTCGATTTCAAATTTAGTATGGATGGAAATGGGCGGCGTGTTCGCGCAACCGAATTTGCGCGGCGGCGGTGAGTACGGCGAAGCCTGGCACGAAGCGGGCACAAAGCTGAAAAAACAAAATGTGTTCGATGATTTTATCGCGGCGGCAGAATGGTTGATTGCGAACAAATACACTTCGACGCCGAAATTGGCGATTGGCGGCGGCTCCAACGGAGGCTTATTAGTCGGTGCGTGTATGACGCAACGCCCTGATTTATTTGGCGCAGCGTTGCCTGCGGTTGGCGTGATGGATATGTTACGCTTCCAAAAATTCACGATTGGCTGGGCGTGGACTTCGGATTACGGCTCATCTGAAAACGCTGATGAATTTAAAGCATTGTACAAATATTCGCCGCTGCACAATATCAAAGCGGGAACAGCGTATCCGCCCACGATGGTGACTACGGCAGATCACGATGATCGTGTAGTCCCCGCGCACAGCTTTAAATTCGCGGCTACGATGCAAGAGGCGCAAGCCGGGAACAACTCAATTTTGATCCGCATCGAAACGCAAGCAGGACACGGGGCAGGGAAACCGACGGCGAAAATCATTGAAGAAATCGCGGATCGATGGGGTTTTTTGGTAAAAGTCTTAAAAATGTGATGAGGGATAGAGAGAAGGAGAGATTGAGGGACAGAGGGATTTTTTGATGACTTGCTCCTTGTCGCGCTATTTCTCCTTCTTCTTGTCTTTCTTTCTTCATAAAATTATGGCTCGTGGTTGGGAAAGCAAATCTGTCGAAGATCAAATTGCCGAAATGGAAGCGCGCAAGCAAGCCGCGAGCGCGCCAAAATTATCTGTGCAGGAAATCGCAAAACGTGAGCGCATGGCAAGTTTGCACCTTACGCGTAGTCGCTTACAGGAACAACTCAGCCGTGCACGTTCCGCTGCCCACAAAACTATGTTGCAGCGATCTTTAGCTGATTAACGTCAATTAGATTTTCCGTCGCATTGCCTCACTATTTTTGTTACTGACGAAGGGGTAGTTGCCTCATAAAATTGTTACCAATGCATATCCAAATTTTTGCTGCATTGGAAAGGCAACTATGAAACGAACTGTAAGTTTGGCAACCCGTCGTGAGTTGTGCGCTGCAATTGCTATGCGTTACCACGCGGCAGATCGGCAAAGCAAGAAACTCGTATTGGACGAATTTGTAAAAGTAACGGGCTATCATCGTAAGCACGCCATTCGCTTATTAGGTGAGAAGCAAGCAAAAACGCCGATGAAAGTTGCAGGTAAACAAATTTATGATGCGGCACTTGAGGAAGCGCTGATTGTCTTATGGGAAGCAGCAGATCGTATCTGCGGCAAGCGACTCAAAGCTTTATTGCCCACGCTCATTGAGGCGATGGAGCGACAGGGTCATTTGTGTCTGGCAGAAAATCTCCGCGCGCAACTGCTACAAATTAGCGCGGCAACCATTGATCGGCGTTTGCAAAAAGTGCGCGCCCAAGCGTTGGGAATAAGGCGCAAGCGACGCGCGCAAAATCGCGTTCATAAATTGGTGGCGATTAAAACTTTTACCCAGTGGGAGCAAGCGCGCGTTGGCTGGTTGGAAATTGATTTGGTGACGCATTGTGGTGAGCGAGCAATTGGTTCTTTTGTGCATACATTGACGCTCACGGATGTAGCCTCGGGCTGGACGGAATGTGTGGCGCTGCCTGTGCGTGAACAGTCATTGATTGTAGCAGCCATCGCTGTCGTGCGGACAAAACTGCCGTTTCCATTGTTAGGCTTGAACACGGACAATGATAGCGCGTTCATCAATGACACGGTGTGGAATTATTGCCAGCAGCAAGGCTTGGAATTTACGCGCAGCCGCGCCTACCGCAAAAATGATCAGGCGTGGGTCGAGCAAAAGAATGGCGCTATCGTGCGCAAGCTGATTGGCTATGGGCGACTCGAAGGTTTAGCCGCGACAGCAGCACTGCGGCGGCTTTATGAAGCGGCTCGTTTGTATGTAAATTTTTTCCAACCATCATTCAAGCTGAAAGACAAAGAACGCACAGGTGCGAAAGTCCACAAGACGTATGATGCGCCAGCCACACCCTATCAGCGGCTGCTCGAAAGTAAGGAAATGACAGCAACAATTAAGCAACGGCTGATCGCACAATTTCAGCCACTTGATCCCGTGCTGCTGCTCAAACACATTCGAGAAGTGCAGGCAGCGGTCGTCGCGCTCAGTCAAAATCAAATGCCTCCACCGTTGTCAGAGGATATACAAAAGTTTGTCAGCAGTTTAGCGACGGCGTGGACAGCGGGCGAGGTTCGTCCCACGCACCGTAAAGCGCCACCAGCAGGACGGTATTGGCGCACGCGCAAAGACCCGTTCGCTGAAGTTTGGCCTGTCCTGCTGACGTGGTTAGAGGAGCGTCCCGAAATGGAAGCGAAAGAATTGCTCAAGCGGTTGCAGGCGAGTGAATATGGCGCGTATCCTGACAATCAACTGCGCACGCTGCAGCGTCGAGTGCGCATCTGGCGCATGCGCATCGCGCGTGAACTTGTTTATGGCAAAGAGCACCAAGTTGAAGTGATGAAGGGTGCAGCAACATCCGTAATAGTTGAGGCAACAATGTAAGCCATGACCTTCATTTTTGTTCGGTAACATTTCTTGCTGAGGCAACACGACGGAAAATCTAATTGACGTTAATCACTCAATCCTAAAGCAAGGCGCACCAGCTTCACCCGTTCCACCAAATCCGTGGTCGGTATATATGGGCAGTAACCGATGAACGTAATGATCTTTGGATAGTAGCGAATTTCGGGCTCTGTACGACACAACTCCCAGTTCGTTACACTGCATTCTGTCACTCCGAAGAGGACGCTGACCTGCTCTTGCGTCAAACCGCGATCTAAGCGGGTTTTCCGTATCCAATCCCCTAAGGTATTGAGTTCTTTGGGGTAAAGCGAGGGCGGGGCGGGTTTTAGAGCACTCAACCGCAAACAGGGAAATGGCAACGCAACAGTGTAACTGCGGCTACTTCAATGATTTAACCCGCGAGTGTAAATGTTCTCCCGCACAAATTCAACGCTATATTTCCAAGATTTCTGGCCCTTTGTTAGATCGCATTGACATTCACATTGATGTGCCTGCCGTGAAAGTCCAAGAATTATCAGCGCAAGAAAACGGTGAAAGCTCAGCGGACATTCGTGCCCGCGTGGTACAGGCGCGTTTCATCCAGCTTCAACGCTTCACGGGAGAAGCCGTCTATTGCAATGCGCAAATGACGCCGCGCTTGATTCGGCTGCATTGTCAATTGGCCGCATCAGCACAACAACTCTTGGAACACGCCATGCAGAAATATGGCCTTTCGGCGCGTGCGTATGATCGGATTTTGAAAGTGGCACGCACGATTGCTGACCTCGTTGGAGATGAGTCGGTGAACGAACAGCATTTGTCGGAAGCAGTGAACTATCCCACGCTTGACCGCAACTATTGACAATGAAGAGTGACAGGTGCAGGTACTTTTGAATACCAGGAAAAAGCGGTTCTGTCCTCTTCTGCCAATGATTTGCAGAAAAAAGGAAAAATCTCTCTTTGTCTTGTAAGCGCCTTAGCAGTAAATTTTTTGTACCCAAGACTAATGTGATCTCAGGCTGGCGCAAGTTACTTTAGGGGAGTGTCAATTTGTAGGATTGTCCCTTGTCCCGGCGCTGTCCGTACGGACAGTTCGCTTCCCAGCAATTGCGCACGTTCGACCATGCCAATTAAACCAAACCCGCTATGCCCATTCGTTTGCGTCGTGCCAGGATTGAACCCTTTGCCATTATCCTGAATAGTTAATAAAAGTCGTTGTTCCTCACGCTGAATCTTGATCGTCGCACGCGTTGCCTGCGAATGCTTCAAAATATTGTTTACGCTCTCCTGCACAATGCGGTAGTAATTGATTTCCGAGTCTTTGGGGAACAGGTTATCCACGCTCTCAAGCTCCGCCGAGAATTGAATAGTCGAAGCGGCGGCTGCATTTTTGATAATAGCTTCAATCGCTTTCGTCAACCCTAGCCGATCCAACTGATAGGGTCGCAGGTTATAGGAAATTTCTCGGACTTCGCTGATGGCATTTGATGCTTCTTCCGAAATCTCTTGCACGCTGTGGTGATGATTAGACGAACCGTTTGCTTGCAAAGACATCAGCGCCAGATTTTTGATGACCACCAGATGTTGCCCTAAACTGTCGTGCAATTCCGCTGCGATGCGTTTTCGTTCGGCTTCCTGCGAAGCGATCAGTTGCCGAGAGAAGGCCTGTTGCTGCGCATTGCGCTGATCCAAACTGGAAACACGCCAGCGATATATTGCCGCTAGCAAGCCACCCAGCAACAGCAATTCCAATCCGATAAACCACCATCGCTTCCAGAAGGGCGGCACAATCACAATACGCAGGCGCGCGCCCATCGTATTCCAAACTCCATCACTGTTTGCGCCTTTGATGTACAGCGTATAGTCACCTGGATCAAGATTCGTGAAAGTGACATCGTGTTTAGTGCTCAACGGTATCCATTTGTCACTGTAGCCTGCCAATTGATAGGCAAACTGATGCTTCTCAGGGTGTCGAAAGTTCAGCACCGCAAAATCGAAGGAAATAATGTTGTCTTGGTAGGAAAGCACAATTTCTTGGCGTGCGGCGATGCCTTTTTCTGTCACGAATACCCCTTCGGCATCATTGGTATTGTAGCGCCGACAAGCAGTGATCATGACGTTGGAAGGTTCCGTATTTTGCACGAGGCTCGCAGGCTGAAACAGATTGAATCCTTTCGTCCCCCCGAAAAACATCAGGCCCTGCCGATTCTTGTAATATGCCCCCAACTTGAACTCCTTGCCTTGCAAGCCATCGGCACTATCGTAGTTATGAAAGGCTTTGGTTTGCGGATCGAATTGCGCGATGCCGTTGCCGGTACTGAGCCACAAATGACCTTGTTGATCTTCGAGAATTCCGAAGACGTTGTTATTAGGCAGGCCGTCCTTTTCGGTGTAATGCGTGAATTGGCGCGTTGCTCGGTGGAATTGATTCAATCCGCCGCCCGTTCCAGCCCATATATTTCCGGCCTGATCTTCATAAACCGTCCAAATCAAACTATGGCTGATGCTGTTTGGGTTGCGCCGATCATGCACAAAGTTTTCAAACCGTCCCTGTGCGCGATCAAATCGGCTGAGTCCTTCGCGGGTCGCAATCCAGAGTAGGTCGCTGCGATCTTCATAAAGATGAAAAACCAGATCATCGCTCAGACTGGCCGGATTGTTTGAGTCCTTGCGGAAATGGGTAAACGTTTCGGTCAGGGCTTCAAACCGATCCAATCCGCCGCCATGCATTCCCACCCAGAGCACGCCGACTCGATCCACTAACAATGTATGAATCCCGTTATCACTGAGACTCTGCGGGTTTTCCGGTTGATGAAAATAATGCCTGAGGCTGCCTGTCCCTGCCTCCACGCGATAGATTCCCTCACTGGTTCCGACCCAAAGATTCCCAGCCTGATCTTCGGTCAGGGCGGTGATTCGATTGTGCGGCGCGGGCGGCGTCGTGGAAGCAATCAGCGGATATGGCGTGAAGCGTTCTGTCGCGAGATCAAATTGCAACAGTCCTTGATTCGTTCCAATCCAAATCGTCCCGTTGTGATCCGTCAGAAAGGATTGCACCGTGTTGTAAGGCAGGCTTGCAGGATTTTTCGGGTCCCGAAAATAATGGGCGAAGCGTTTCGGGCGCAGGTCTAACCGATTCAGCCCGCCGTCCTGACAGGAAACCCACAACAATCCATCCCGGTCTTCGTAAATCGCCAGCACGCGACTGTTGCTGAGGCCGGCAGGGACATCGGGATCAGGCAGGGCGCGGGTGAATTGTTTTGTTTCGGCTTCATAGCGATTCAGCCCCAGATTCGTTCCGGCCCAGAGTGCGCCGGTATGATCGCGAAACACAGAAATCACATAGTTATTGCTCAGGCTTTTGTTATCAGCAGGGTCATGAAAACTATGCCTGAATTGTTCGGTAGCACGATCAAATTGATTCAGGCCATTTCCTGTTGCCAGCCAGAGTTGACCGCTGGCGTCCTCTGTGATGGACATGACGAGATTATCGCTCAGGCTATTGGGATTCTGCGGTTGAGGCTGGTAACGCGTGAAAGTTTCTGTCGCGGGATCAAAGCGGGTTAAGCCTTCTGCCGTACCCAGCCAGAGGATTCCAGCGCGATCCCGATACATGGCTCGGATGATGTTGTGACTTAGGCTCTTAGGATTATTTGGAATAGACTGATAGCGCGTTGCCTGATTGGTACGGGGATCAAAGCGATTCAGCCCTCCGCCATCCGTTCCCACCCACAACACGCCGTCCGTGTCTTCCAGGATTGCGGTAATGGTATTCAGGCTCAGGCTGCGAGGATTGTTTGGATCGTGCAGAAAATGCGTGAACGTTTCGGTTTCCGGCTCATAGCGACTGAGTCCGCCTTTATTGGTTCCCACCCAAAGATGACCCGCCCGATCCTCAAACAAAGACAAGACGTAATTATCCAATAACGTCCGCTCATCTGCTTCATCGTGCCGATAAATCGTGAAGCGGTGTCCGTCATATTTATTCAGCCCATCCTGTGTGCCAAACCACATGAACCCTTGTTTATCTTGCAGCAGGCACAACACGGTGCTTTGCGATAGCCCCTGTTCAATGGAGAGATGATCGAACTTAAAGGGGCTTTCAGACGCTTGTGGCCGCGCGGATTCTTTTGTGGGGGGCTTCACCGGAGACATCGCCAGCCCTGCACTCAACAACAGAAGCGTAAGCCACCATCCATAAGATTGCCTTGCAAACGCTGGGAGAATCAGATTGCACCTCTTTGTTTTGCGATATGCCTGTACCGACCGACACGGTATTTGTTAAGGAACCATTTCAGTGTGCTCGTGTCAAGTGGGCGTGGAGGTAATGCCCGTGCGCGTGAGGGCTGCCTGACATAAGCGCTATCCAATCACATTTCAGGCTAGTCTAGTCGGTCAATGTAAGGCGAAAGCTTCAGGAAAGCGAAAGATATTGCTGCATGACCGCGCGTAATCGGTTTCGATCAATAGGCTTTGTCAAATACTCATCGGCTCCCAGCGCATAGCCCCGCTTTCGGTCATCCATAATCGTTAGCATCACCACTGGAATTCCCGCCAACTCGCGATCCGCTTTCAGCGTTTTTAGCACCGTCCATCCATCTATCCCCGGCATAATGACATCAAGCGTAATAACATCAGGATGCAGATTCTGGGCGATGCGTAGCCCGGCTGTTCCATTTGCCGCGCAATGTACCTGAAATCCTTCTCGTTGCAGAAATCGCTTCATCAAATCGTGGACGGATAAATCATCATCAATCACTAGAACCGTGGTTTCTCTTTTGGAGGTGCCTTTGGGAAGGAGCGGGAGTTTTAGTACGCCCGTCGCATTGGGATGAATGGTTAGATTCGCCACATCTGCCGGTAGCTTGATCGTAAAAGTCGAGCCTTGCCCCGTCTGACTTTTCACCGTAATGTCGCCGCCCATCATCTGGCAAAACCGACGGCTGATCGTCAGTCCCAAGCCTGTTCCCCCATATTTTCGCGTGGTGGAAGCATCGGCTTGCACAAAGGGCTGAAATAATCGAGATAACTGTTGTTCGGGAATCCCAATGCCGGTATCGGTCACGGAAAACACGACCCAGCCGCCCTGCCCACCACTTAACACCGCTTCACGTTTCACCTCCAAAGTAATGCTTCCTCCTTCCGTAAACTTGCAGGCATTACTCATCAGATTGACCAGCGCCTGCCGCAGTCGGGTTTGATCAGCGCGCAGTTGGCCCAAACCTCTTTCACACCGCACGATCAGCTTGTTTCCGTTCTTCACACTTAAAGGTTGAATAACACTGACGACTTCCTGAATCAGCGTTTCAATCTCAAATTCCTCCACAAATAGTTCAATTTTGTCAGCTTCAATCTTGGAAAGATCAAGCACGTTATTGATCAGCCCCAGCAAATGTCTCCCGGCAGAATTTATTTTTTTCAGATCGGGCAAAAATCCGTCCTGCCCAGCATCTTCCGCCTCTTCCAGCAACATTTCGCTGTACCCAATCACAGCATTCAACGGCGTACGCAGTTCGTGACTCATATTGGCCAGAAAGATGCTCTTGGCCTGTGTCGCGGCGAGTGCTTGATCACGCGCCTGGGCTAATTCGGCAGTGCGTTCGTTTACCAAATCATCCAGATTCGCTACAACCTGACGTAATTCCTGCTGCACTTGCGCTAATTCCTGGCTTTTCTTCTCCAGCCGGATTTCCGTCTGTCTGCGGGCTGCGATCTCTTGCTCCAACTTCAATTGCAATAATTCGATTTCACCCATGGATAGTTTTCTCTGGCTTTCATCTCTTGTTTCTGCGCACACCGGTGCAAGCAGCGCATAGCATACTAGACAGCCGCACGAAGAAACATAGAGGAGACCACACATTTCATCTAAGTGTTTCCACATAGCGTGAGAGCCTGCAGTTGTCGCGCCTGTGTGCGAATCCCGCCAGGAGCTGATTTTGAAAGTTTGTGTGGAAACACATAGCAGATTATGTAGTCCCCTGTATTTTGTTGTGGCAACCGCGTGCTTACAATCGCCCGGAATCATTACTAGGAGGAGAAAGTGTGCAAGCTGTGATACTGGCGGCGGGGCGTGGCAATCGGATGCGACCGCTGACCGATGAATATCATAAAACGTTGCTGACCATCAATGGCGCGCCGCTGATAGATCGCCTCATCACGGATTTAGGCGCCCTCGGTATTCAGCATATCTTGGTGGTGACGGGCTATCGCACTGAAGAAGTCGAAGCACATTTACAGCGGCGCTTTGCGCATCTGGATTTGCGTTTTGTGCGCAATGAGCAATACGAAACAACGAATAACATTGTCTCGCTCGCTCTGGCTTTCGAGCAGCTCAATTTGTATGAGGATTTGCTGCTGATTGAGGCCGACCTGATCTGTGACCGCTCGCTCATTCGACGCCTGATTGAGTCCCCGATGACGGATGCCGCGTTGTTGGATCGCTATCGTTCGGGCATGGATGGAACGGTCGTCACAGTTTCTGACGGCGTGATTACCAGTGTGATTCCCTCGCATTTGCAAGGCGCAGAATTTGATTTCTCAGACAAATATAAAACGCTGAACATCTACAAGTTTTCGGCGGAACTTTGCCGCAGCGCTTTCGCCCAATTGCTGCGGTATTACGCGCAGAGTGTGGATGGAACGGTGTATTACGAACTGATCCTTGGCATTTTGATTTACCTGCGCCAGGCCCGCATTCACGCCGTGCTGGTGGAGCCATCGGAGCGTTGGGCCGAGATTGATGATCCAAACGATTTGGCCGTCGCACGCTTTACTTTTCATGCGCAACAGCGGCGCACCATTTTGGAAGAAAGCCTCGGCGGTTGGTGGGCGCACGAGGTCTTGGATTTTTGCTTTTTGCGCAATATGTATTGGCCGACCGCCGCGATGCTTAGCGAATTGCGCCGCGACTTGCCCCAACTTGTGCAGAATTACGGCTCAACGCAAGCCGTTCTGGATCGTAAACTGCAATGGTGGTTGTTGTGCAGCGAAGGCCGCGCCACCGTGTTGGCTGGATCGTCACAAGTGTTTCCGTGGCTCAGTCAAAAGCTCGCGGGCAAGCGTGTGCTCCTGCCTGCGCCCACGTTCGGCGAATATCCGCGCGTGTTTCCGCAGCACGAAATTTACAATGATTGCTTTGCCATTGACTTGGCCGAAATCGAAAGAAAATTACCGGCTACAGATGTGTGCGTCATCGTCACGCCGAATAATCCGACGGGAACCGTGATTGCCAATGACGTGCTGCATGGCTTGATCGCGCGTCATCCGCAGACCCTTTTTCTGGTGGATGAATCTTTTCAAGGCTTCTCAGATCAACCCTCACTGATTGCCCTACTTGAACAGGAGCCGCTGCCGAATGTGCTGATCCTCGTGAGCCTGAGTAAAACGCTGGGCGTGCCTGGCGCGCGGCTGGGCTATGTGTACACTTGTGATCCGGCGTGGCGTGATGAGTTACGCAGTTCACTGCCGATTTGGAATTTAAGTTCGGTGGCAGAACGGGTGCTGGAACTTGGCCTCAAGCATCGGCAAGCGTTGGAAACCGGGCTGCGCGAGACGCGGCGTGACCGGCTGAACTTTGCGAACGAACTACGCTGTGTACCTGCGGTGGAGCGGATACAGGAAGGAGGAGGCAATTTTCTGCTCGTGGCCTTTCGGCGTGCGTTCCTGCCGCCGGAGGGGCTGGTGGAATATCTGCTGGCAAAACATCGCATCATTACGAAAGATGTTTCTGTGCGTATTGGCGACGGGCAGATGTGGCTGCGCATCGCTGTCCGCCTGCCGCATGAAAATCGGCTCTTCATTGCTGCGCTGAATGCCTTGCCGCAGCGATTAGTATTGGCCAAACACTTCGACTAGCGGTTCTGCGGGCAACAGCTCGCCTTGCTTCTTCACTGAAATCCAAAAGAGTGTGCGATCAAAATTTCCGGTGTTCCCCACGCCGCGATGAATTGTGCCGAAATCCATCTTCATGATCGAAAAAGGCGGAGCCAACATCTGTCGCACGCTGATGACTTCACTGTGCTGAAGGAGTTTATCAAAGTTGACGTGATCAAGATCACGCATCGCTCTATCGTATGAATCCGCTGGCAAAGTCGGTGGCAACACGAGGTACTGAATGGCGTTGTCCGGTGTGAGTGGTGACATCGGAATATAGAGCGTCGCGTAATCCAGCGCGTAATCCACATGCCAGGGCTGACTTTTCGTCCCCGTGGGATTCACCATAAAACCATAGCCATCCAGTGCGATGTCTTGCCCTGTATAAAAGCTATTCATCAGTTGGCGTACCCACGCATCCAGTTCGTCAATGCGCGCCACGCCCAACTTTCTACCCTCGCCCGAACGTTGCCACAGATTCACCCAAAAGATTTGTTGGCGGGCGAGGCTTGCTTCCCATTGCGGTTGTAGGAGCCTGACCGTGCTCTCAAAAATCTCTGCGAGCAATTCCTGTTGTGCTGGGGGAACAGTTCCTACTAATTCAAACCCATCCGGTGCGATGATTTGCTTGTCTACAGGCGGTTTATACGCGCCTTCCGTCCAATGCTTGAGGATAAAGGCGAGATACGAGGCTTCACACAAAATATAGAGAATTGCCGGGACAAAGAGAACATACTTACTGCTTTGCAGAAGAAACGTTGTGAGCGGCGCTTGCACAGGCCAATTCAAATCGAGACAAAGAGCCGTAATAAACAACGGATAGGAAAGCCATAGAAAATTGCCGAAAGCCGTATAAATGCCGTTTGCCTGCGTCCAGCGCAACAAAATGAAGACGCCGCCGGGGCTACCCAGCCTGGGATAAATAGCAGTGGTGGTAACACCAAAATCGAAGATAGCCGTGGCAATTTCTACACTCGTGGCAATCATCAACGAGGGCAACAGAGCAGGGGCCAGTTGCCCCAGCCACACCATCAGCACGACCTGTGCCAGCACATCCGCAAGCCAATCTACGCCCGAGCCAAAGATCGTACATTGGTCATAAGCCCGTGCGACCGGCCCATCCACCCAATCCAGCAAAACAGAGCCGACAACTAAAATCGCCGTTACCAGAGGCCAGTGTAGGCTGATGGTAACAACCGCCAGCATACACATCACCACACGGGCGTAATCAATCAGGTTCGCATAGTAGGATTTGATCTGATGAAAACGAACTGCATCAGCATCCATTTCTACCTCGTCATAAACCCAGTGCCGATCCTTATACACCAACATGGTTTGTGTGGAATTCTTTGTCATCCGTGCGTACCATTCCTGCCTTTTCTTTGGATGAAGACATTGAAGCGATAAGGACTGTTTCCGTAGCTTTCAATGCACTGATCTTCAATTGTGATTGCGATGTTCTCGCCTGCGAGTGTCTGGACAAACCAATCTCGGTCGTAATAAAGGTGATCAAGGCCGCGATAGTTTTCGGCATACTCCGCCGCACCAATGGTTGCGATGCGATGTGCAAGTGCCGCCTCTTGCTTTGCCAAATCGGGCACATCGAAGATGCCGACACTTTTGCTTGCCGTCTGCACCATGCGCCGCAACACACAGGCGGCGTACTCATAATCGGCGAAGTACAGAAACACGCCATTGGACACGACCACATCGTAACGTTGCCGCAGCGGCAATTGCGTCGCGTCACCGCAACGAATTTCGGCTTTCGGCATCACCGCAGCCGCAAGCTTGATGAGGTTCGGCGCGTAATCAATGCCTGCGACGCGCTGCCCTGCTTGATAAAACGGATAGAGAAATGCACCCGCGCCACAACCCACCTCAAAGATTGAATCGCCCGCTAGAATCGGCAGCTTGCAGCGCAATGAATCCAGATACTGAAGCCAGTGCGCCGTCTCGTTCAGACCGCCAAAAGGAGAATTGAACCCATCTATGGCAATCAATTGCGCCAGTGTTGCGGCGCAGTCCGGGAGGACTTGTTTCCGGCTCCAGATTTCCTGCCAGATTTGTTGCATAAGTGTCGTTCGCTTACATGCGAAAATTCCAGGATAGTTTGACGAAGAACGAGCGTTGTTGCTGAAAGAGTCCCTGCGTGCGCTGTTCTCTGAGCGGGTCGTACCCATTGAAAAGCAAATTGTTCCAGCCCAGAAACAGCGCGGTGTTGGGGCGCGGCGTCCAGGCATACAGCAAACTCGATCCGAACCGCCGAAGCGCCGTGTCGTAATCCAAAATGGCGCGCACCGAATGAGCCTGCGAAAATTGATAGGTGGTGCGATTGCGCAGAATTTCCTGATTGAAAAACCGTGCGCCCGTCTTCTGCTCGTGCAGGCTGCTTTTCAGATACAGCCAGCCGAGGCTGAGTTTGTCACTGGGGCGAATGACCATCTCTTCGATGAGGTAGGTTTGTTTGCCAAGCACTGTATTGGCGGGGTCGTAATTGATTGCCTGCCCAAAGCGGTATTCGCCTTTGAAGGAAATCCGCTTCAATGCGCCGATGGTATGGGTGCAGGAATTGTAATGGTAATTGAGCGTCTTTCCTGCGAAACCTTCCCGATACAGGGCGGGGTAGCAGGTTAGGGTAATCCCACGTTGAAATTGCATCTCAAGCGCCGGGTAGGCATATTGCACTTCCGGCTTGCCATCGCTGATGTACCGCGAGTAATTCACTTCCGCATACGGGTACGCATAGACCAGCCAGCGATTGAGTTTGGATTCCGGTTTCGGACGCCAGATATACCCGACATCTACGCGCTGCTCGTGGTAGTTGATGCGATCAATAAATCCGGCATCGTTGCGATAATTGGGGCTGACGTATCGGTCGCCGGCATAGACGCGCCAGCTTCGACCGAGTTGCGAGTAACGAACTTCAGTTGTGTAACCAACGTTCGTTTCGCCACTCTCTTCGCGAGTGCGAGTGCGGATGACGTTCACGAAAAGGTTCGCCACCTCATTTACCCGCAGGCGGCTATCAGCAGCAATCACCGTATTCGCAGAGTTGCCAAACCGACGATCTAACACCCAGCCGCCAATGGTGGAATCTTCGCGCCAATCGCGTTGGACGCGCGCGATGGTGAATTGTGCATTCTGGCCAAAGTTCGGATCGGCATAATCCACCAGCAATCCGGGATTGCGATCTGCGGCGGTTAAGAACCCAATCGCATTGCGACCGATTTTCCCGGTGAGCTTCAATCCCCATTCGGGCGCAACAATTTCCCGCGTGTTGAGCAGCCGAATCGTGTCTTCGGAAAGCGGATTGAAAATCTCGGTGCCTTCGAGGAAGAAGGGGCGGCGTTCGGGATAGTACAAATCAAAGCGTTGATTGACATCCAACTGCGGCACATCGGCTTCGATCTGCGAAAAGTCAGGATTGATCGTGGCCGACAAGGTCAAATTAGGCGTCAGGGAATAAATCGCCGTCAGTCCGGGAGAGAATTTCTTGACCGTGTGATTGCGGATTCCTGCAGGTAAGAGCGGCGCAAATTCGCGGTTGGTATTGATGGAGCCGACCACCGTCGGAATGAGATCAAGCGCGCGCCCGCTATGAATATTGTCGAGACCTGTCAGCGTGCCTGTTTGTTGCAACAGGCCGCTCATATCACGGGAATGCGGCAACCACGAAGTAACTTCAGCCTTGCGCGCAATGCGGCGGCGAAACTGTAAGCCCCACTGCGCATCCGCCCCCGCACGAAAGCGCATCGTTTTGAAAGGAATTGCCACTTCTACCACGTAACCGTCCTCCGTCACTTTTCCTTTCGATTCCAGAATGCCATCCCACGTAACATCCGGTTCGGTGCTATTCCCGTTATCTATGTAAATGGCATCTTCCTGAATGCCGAGTGGATTGAAAGTGAACCGATAAGCACGTTGCCGATCATTGTATGTGTCGAGATAAACCGAGACGAAATCTTCCTGCACCAGATCATCACGCTTCACCACTCGCGCACGAATAGCTGCGGGTTCATGATCGTATGCGTGAAAAGCCAGATAAAGATGCTCGCGGTCACTTGCCACCCAAACCTCTGTGCGTTCTGAAGCCGCAAGGTTATCGCCCGGTTCAATCTGATAAGCCAAGACGATTTGAGCAGCACCTTCCCACTCGCCGTTGCTCAGTACCCCGTCTATTTTTGGCGGGTTGGCGAGTTTGCCCAGCGGAACGCTGCGAATAAGGGACTTGTCCGCAGGTGTTGCCTTCGCTGCTTCAGGCAAGGGCAAAGTATTCTGCGCGGCTACCAAGTTAGCCAGCAGAAACAGCAGCCCCAAATGTATAAGGATACTTTTCATTTGCTCTTTCATGTCAGAGCTTAAGCTCTACGACGCCTTGCCGCCGCCGTCGCTGCCAGCGCCAGTTCAGCATTTCCTTGTCATACGTCGCCCGCAGCCGTAAGGCCGTGCCGACCGCAATAGCGAGACAACTCCAAGCCATGCAGCCATAAATCAACCAGGCATTTTGTGCAGAACTCACCAGCAACAAAACAACGCCGACGAAGACATAGCCTAGCAACTCGCCAAACGGATACAACAATCCGTGCAGGAACGCCCCCATTCGCCCGCGCAATTCATCCGGCACAAGGCCGAGAAAAGATTGCTCCGAAGGTTCCTGAACACCTTGCGAAGTAACCTTGGCTAAATATGCACCTATCACGACGCTAATGAGTCCGGGCCAAACCAGCATCAGCGAGAGGCCGAAAAATAAAGCCCCCGGCATCATCAGGAACGTAGCTTTGAAGCCCCCCCAACGCATCATCCAGCGCAGTCCTATTGTTTGTACCAGCAACAGCAGGATCGGAATCCCAAACCGAAAGATGCCATACGAGGTTTGCAAATCGTCGGTCTCCGGGAAGGCTTCGGATAACTTGTAGAGAAATCGATAATCAACCACCGCCCAACCCACACCCGACCAGAGAACGATAATCGTCAGATAGCGAAAGAGCCGCACTTCACGAACAAAATTCAATCCACCGCGCAGCACATCCCATAGCCGCTCTTCATCTGAAGCTTGACGCGTCGCAGGCTCAATGCGGCGCACCGCAATCGCCAGGACAGCCGCCCCGGCAAAAAGCCACAAAGCATTGATGAGCAGCAGGCCGGTGTTATTTCCCTTCAATAACTGCGCGACAGCAACGGCGAAGCCATCGCCCGCCAATGCCCCCACAATGGTCGCAGTTCCCAATAACCCGAAGAGACGCTTGGACTCGGCAACGGTAAAAATGTCTGCTGCGAGTGCCCCAAGTACGAGCGGGAGCAAATTGTCTTGTTGGCCATTGATCAGCTTGAGCGCCGTGTAAGTAGGCCCTTGCGGTGCTTTCAAAATAAACATCAAAAAGATCACCGCGTAACAGACGCCAAAGCCAGCAAAGAGCGCTATCGCTAACTTGCGGCGGTTCGTTCGATCTACAATCAGGGAATACGCACCAGCGGCAAAAATAATGATCGCGGCATCCACCACCTTCACCCAGAGGATTTGCGACACGCCGAGGTTGCTGATGAAACCACTCGTAGCGACAACTTCATTCGATGTCTCGACTACTACGTTCGCAAAGAACAGTAGCGCGATAGTAATGAATCGAATCCGCTCGCTCGTGACGGACGCTGTTGCCATGAAGAATTACCTCAATGATTCGTACACAGAATTGCTGATGCTTTTAGTAGAACGCACCACACAGGAGATAACGTTTCCCTTCGGTAATGGCCACGCCTTCATGCTCGTGCGAGAGGCCACCCGGATAGAGAATTGCGCTGCCAGGTTTTGGTTTGCCGGTATGGTAGTTCCAACGCGGAAAATAGGTGCCGCCGCCCGTGAATTCTTCGTTCAGATAAGTAACCAACGTCACGGTTTCTAAATCGTGATGCATTGCCATAGCGCGAACGGCATCTGGCTCCGCCGAATATTTCAGGATGTAAGGCGCATCAATCTTCTGCAACTTGAAGGTTATCCAGAGTTGCTCCATCAGCGGCTTGAGATGCCTGACGATAATTTGTTCATAGACAGCCCGGAGTCCCGGCATTTTATCCAGATGCTGCGTCGTATCCGGCTCACAGTATTCCGGGATGTCAGCGTAAGGATTGTCTTCCACCTCCGCTGCCGTCCTCCATTGCCCACAATGTTCTGCCTCCTCAATCAGCAACCGACAAAATTCCGACGTGAAAAGGCGAAACTCATAAATCTGTTCGGCGGCCTCGGTGAAAATTTCTTCGCGCTGGCCGCGCAAAAATACTGGGTCAAGGAAACTCTCATCGTAAGTGTAAAGACGAGAGTGCTTCGGAGCATAAGTGGCGGCTTTCATAGTTTCTGAATTCAAGTTGTTGTCATAGCGAAAGAGATCAGGATGAAGCGGTTGATAAGCAGGGGATAGGGCAAGCGCGATCTTCGACAAGCTGCTCATATTGCAACTCCGTATCAAGAAACAAAGGAGCGATTCGTTGCTGAGCCACTTTATCGCCACGCATTACTTTGACAGCGGCGATGCGCTGACAGTGGAAATTTTCACGCAGCTTTTCCAGACAATCTTCCAGCAAGTCCGTCCTGCCACAAGTGAACAAATCTACGGCGGCATATTGGTATTCCGGCCATGTATGAATGGCGAGATGGGATTCTGCAATAACAATGAACCCGGAAATCCCATGCGGCGTGAACCGATGAAAATAATGCTGAATGATGGTCATCTGGCAATACTCCGCCACGTTCAGCATTTGCGCTTCGATGGCAGCTACTTCGTTCAGCAGTTGCGCATCACACTCATACATCTCGATCAAGAAGTGATGTCCCAGTACATTGCTCATCGGTGATTTCCGTAAGAATTTAGTCGGCTGCTTGCAGGAGTCGCCGCACTTCAAACAAGTTTTCCTTCAGCACATAACCACACGCACCCGCTTGCTGTGCGGCTTCTCGTAAATCTGTCTCGTCATAGTTGGTGACGATGATGACTCTTGCTGCCGGGTCGGACTGCACAATCTGTTTGGTTGCAGCAATGCCATCTACCTGTTTCATTGCGATGTCCATTAAAACGAAGCCAGGATGATATGACCTGTATGCCGCAAGCGCTTCGATACCATCCTTGCATTCGTAAATCTCCTCGGCCAAGTTGCCCACAATACTCTTGAGCAGGCGACGAACAGCAGGGTTATCATCAACGATCAAGAGCTTCATACATTTGTGGGGTTGGACAAATAAGAGGATAGGACGATCACGACGGAGAAAACATAGAGGGCACTACACGATTCCCCTAAGTGGAACCACACATTTTTCTGTGTGGTTCCACCTAACGTAGCAAATTCTGCCACCACGTAGGCAAAGCGAAAGCAGCGCGATGTAACGCGGCGTTGTAATAGTGCCCTTGATATTCCTGTACAGGCTGGGCGTGGGAAACGCCGTCTTTGGTGTAGAGAAAAAAAGCAAAATAGCCGCCGGGATAGAGTGGCACTTTCGAGTAGTATCCTTCGACCCCGGCAAAGTATTTTTTGGACTGAACAATATCGAAGACGCTGATTTCACAGGGGTCGCGCGATAACCGTACCTGCTCTTTGCCGTGAATCAGAATGTCGGAATCCACACAAACGCCATCGTTTTTCAGGCAAGCGGACAAGCTTTCATAAAAGGGCGCGCTCCACAGTGTTTTCGCGGGGCCGGTGGAATCAGTGGCATCAATGATGATTAGATCAAAACACTTTCCCACCGCCGCTGATTGCGCCATATAGTGAATGCCATCGGCAAACAGCAGCGTCACGCGCGGGTCTTGATAATCGCCCTGAATGCCAATCCATTGATTGGAAATTTCAACGACCTGCGGATCTATTTCCACCATCACGACATTTTTCACCGTGGGATACTTCAGCACCTCTCGCAAGATGCCGCCATCGCCGCCGCCAATAATCAAGACTTCCACGTCTTTTCGCGTGCGGCCCAGCAACGGCACATGCACCGCCATTTCGTGATAGATGTATTCATCGGCCTGCGAGAGTTGCACTGTGCCATCCAGCACCAGCACACGCCCAAAGGTTTCGTGCTCGTAGACCTCAATGTCTTGAAACTCGCTGGTGGCCGCATACAGTTTTCGCATGTTCAGCGCATTGGTGATGCCAATCCCAAAGGTTTGTTCATGCCACCAATCGCGGGGATGAATAGCAGTATTCATTGAAAAATCACTCCCCTCCGTCTGGCTGCGCTATGCGCCACAGGCTTCGACCAAAACGTTGGCAGCGCAAATGCCGCGCGATGCAGCTCTGCGTTGTAATGACTTCCGGTGTAAGCACGGAATGGCTCTGCGTACGAATGAGCGTCTTTGGTGTACAGGAAAAAGCCGCGATAGCCAGTCATCCACGGACTAACGTAATAGTAGTGTTGGATGGCAGGAAAACATGTGGATTGCTCTGCCCTGTGGAGCAGGTTTTCCCCTTGCCCATCGGCATCCCGATACCATTCATTCTGCTGTTTCCCCAAAACAAACCAGTCGGAATCAACGCACACCCCGTCATCTGTCAGGCAGGCTGCTAATGCCTGGGGCTGCAAATTGGTTGCGAAATCGGAGCTGACAATAAAATCAAACTTCGGATTTTCATGGGCGAGAATCTGAAGCGCGTTCGATGCAGCAAGCGGATAATGCTTCACGCGCGCGTCTGAAAATTCCGCGTCAAAACCAAGCCATTCTGTCGCAATGGCAAGCAGTGCAGGCTCGTCTTCACACAGCACGACTTCCGTAACAAAATCGTGGCGCAACACTTCGCGCAAAATCGCGCCATCGCCACCCAGCAACAACACGCGACAATGCTCACGCCGCCGCCCCAGCAAAGGAAGGTGAATCAACATTTCACGATACCCAGGGTCATGCTCAATACTGTATAAGCAATCACCCACCACCAGCACCCAGCCAAAAAGAGGATGCGAATATAGTTCCAGCCTATGCGCAGGCGTGGTCACAGCATGCACCTTTTGCAAAGCGAGTGCCGTCGTCAGCCCGAATTCATTGCTCGGCGTGTGCCACCAGCGTTGATAAGGTTCCGTTGTTATTTCAGACATACGTTCACTCCAAACAAAGAATTTCTTCGACGACTCGCTCGGCGCTTTCCAGTGCCCCTTCCATAAACCCGCTCCACGTCGCGGTGTGTTCGCCCGCGAAATGAATGCGATGATCTGGCCCGGCAATGAAGGGCAGATGGTTGAGCACATAGCCGGGTTGCATATGGGAATACACCCCCTGTGCGAACGGATCACGAATCCAATCGTGAAACCAACCCCGCACAAATGTTTTGTTTGCCGCTGGGCAAAGGGCAGCAAGAGCGGCAAGACTTGCCTGCACCGGATGTTGTTGCTGTCGCCAGAACATTGCATCCTGGCCACAGATGTAAGCGCACAGGACGGGAGTCGCGCCAAGAGAGGCATCCCAAATGGTTTGCAATGGGCCGTCAGAAAACAAGTTGCCGCTCCAGCCCTCTTCGCGCCACCACGGACGATCAAATTGCCAGGCAATTTTTACGGCGCGGCTCATGCGGCACGATTGAATCGCCCGAAACATCATTGGTTTAGGCGGCGGATCGAACCAGAGTTTCTCCAGACAACGCGGCGGCAGCGTCAACACAACTCGATCCACAAACACTGCACCGGTATTAAGAAAAAGCTGTACGTTGCTTTGCGTCTGGCGGATGCCTTGCAGGATTTGCCCAAATGCGGGTGCGGCATTCAGTGTTGACATCATCCACGCGCAAAGCTCCTGACTGCTGCAAGGCAGGTGATACGCGCACATCTCGCCACCTGCGCGTTGGGCATAAAGCTGAAAACCCGCCAGCCAGCCGAGCAAGCCGATTTGATCCAGGTCATCGCCTTCGTCACTGCGATATTTTGCTGTTACCCAAAAATGTCCTAGTTCGCTTTGTGTGTTTGCGCGCATGAACGAAGCCAGGTCTTGCTGATCGAAATTTGCAGCGTGTGTATTTTTCCAGACAGGAGTTTGCAAATCCTGACAAAGATCACGGGCTACCGATTCGACCGCCTCTTCATCGGCGAGTGCTTCGTCGGGCAGCGCGGCATCGCTCATTATTTGTCCGCGCCAGGCAACGCGCCCTGCTTCTTCGGAGGCGGATCGTGCTGTCCAGCCGCCTTCGGCGAGCAGGGATAGCATCCGCTGATGATCGGCATCAATCCATTCCCCGCCTGCTTCATAGAGCGGCGTTTCATTTTCCGTGACCGTTCGCAATCGGCCACCGACTTGCGGTCTGGCTTCAAAGAGCAAGACCTCGATGCCCGTCTGTTCCAGCAGCATCGCCGCTCGCAGTCCGGCGAGTCCAAGCCCGACGATGCCAACTCTCATCGCGCCTCCGCTTTGACGATAGGGGATTTAATAATGGCTTCAATGTATGGCGGCAACTGAAAGGCAGCTTTGTGAATGGCAGAAGTGTAATAACGCAGATCAGGCAATTGCTCATCACGATGCGATTGGGTGACATCCAAACTGTGATTGGCGGCATAAACAAAACACATATTGCCGCCCAGATACGCGGGAACAGGCGCAGTGTAAACTTTGATTGTCTGAAACAGGTTTCGCAGCAGGCGATGCGTTAAGGCCAGCGATTGCGGATTGTGAAATGGCACATCACTCTGAATCAGCAACATTCCGCCCGGTTTGAGCAGCCGCAGGCAGTTGCGGCAAAACTCTGTCGTATACAACGTGCTGCCAGCTTCCCCCGCGCCAGTTTGATCCGGCCCATCTACCAGAATGACATCAAACGTTTCTTCGGTGTCGCGCACATACGCCAGCCCATCAGCAACGCGCAACTCCAGTCGTGGATCGTTAAAGGCCGCATTATGACAAGCGGCAAAATGCGTGCGACAAAGATCAATCACGGTTCCGTCAATATCCACCAGCACTGCTTGCTGCACCACTTTGTGCTTGAGCACTTCTTCCAGCACGCAACCATCGCCGCCACCAATCAGCAGGACGTTGGCAGGATTCGGATGCGCGAGCAGCGGAACGTGCGCCATCATTTCGGAGTAGATAAATTCGTCTCGTTCGGTGAGCTGTACGACGCCATCAAGCACCAACACGGTTCCATAAAACTGATTCCGAAATAACAGCACATCCTGATAGTCAGAACGACCGGAATACAGCAGTTCATCCACGGACATGGATTGCCCGCCATACGGATAAATCTCTTCGCGGAAATGCAGCATCAGGCCGATCCTTTCTATTGCAAAATGGGGGGAATCACCGCGCTGGCCAGGTGAATTTCCGGCGTGTAATACGAAAGCTTCAGCGCGCGCTCGGCAAAGCGCCGTTGTGCTTCTTCCAGTGTCAGAGAAAGCGGCTCATCCCCCGCCATCACGTATGACCAAACGCCTGAAGGGTAGCTTGGCATCATTCCCAAATAGCGGCGCACTTCGGTAAACACTGTCCGCAAATGACGATCCACCGATTGCACTTCTGCTTGAAAATAAAATGGCGAGCCGCATTGAGTGGCGTAGATTCCGCCTTGTCGCAAGGCGTGACGACAGGCAGCAAAAAAGGGCGACTCAAACAACGGCACGGCAGGGCCAATGGGATCGGTGGAATCTACTAAAATCACATCCACTTCATTGGCTAAACTGGCAATCAAATCTTCTCCTGGCATCACACGCAACTTAACGCGCGAGTCGTCAAAAACGCCTGCACAAACGCTGGGAAAATATTCGCGCGCAGCCTCAATCACGGCTTCATCAATTTCGCCCCAGATCACTTCTTCGACGGATGGATGACGTAACACTTCGCGCGCAGTGCCGCCATCACCACCGCCAATAATCAGCACACGCCGAGGCGACGGATGCGTCAGCAAGGCCGGATGCACCAACATTTCGTGGTAGTACAATTCATCCCGTTCGGTCAGCATGACTTTGCCATCCAACACCATCAGCTTGCCGAATTCCGCTGTCTCAAATACTTCCAGCAATTGATAAGGCGTTTGGCGCGAGAGCAGCTTGGCACGAACCCGCAAACTGAAGCGGACATTTGGCGTTTGCTCTTCCGTAAAAAACAATTCATTGGAACTCATAATTCACGCTCCCTCTTCATTAAGCTGCGAGTTTTGCGGCAACTTCCTGCAACGCAACAGAGACAGGATGATCGGGGTAATGCAACGCAAAGATGCCCGCACTGGCCAACGCCATCATCTCGTCAGAATGGGGCAACACCGCAGCAACTTCTGCGGCATAGGTGCGTTCCGCCAAAGTTTTGACAGCGGCGAGATTAAAGGCGGCAGGGACTTTGTTGACCATCAGCAAGAGCTTTGGCACTTCAAGTTTTCGCGCGACTTCAACTGTGACGCTGGTGCCTTGATAGTCCTGTTGATCGGGTCGAAGGATAATGACCAAAGCATCTGAGACAGCAATGGAAAGTAGCGTTTCTTCATTCAGTCCCGGATGCGTGTCAATCAGCAAAACATCCAGGCTTAAATCCTTGATGAGGCGATGAAATCCTTCGTTGAGCAGCCCGACGTCATAGCCTTCGCGCAGGACGCGGGCAATTTCTCCGGCTTTGATACTGGAGGGAATCAGATAAACTTTGCCGGAAATATCGCTTTTCAAATTGGGCGTCACATCGTGTGCTGTTTGTTTAATTTCACATTTGCCCCACAGATATTCATTGAGCGAATGCTTCATCTGTTCTTCTTCCAATCCGAACAGCACATGAATGCCGGGTGATTGAATATCCGTATCCACCACGCCAACGCGCCATCCGCGCTTTGCCAGCAGGGTAGCGAGATTCGCCGTCGTATTGGATTTGCCCGTTCCCCCGCGAAATGAATGGACAGAAATAATCTTTGCCATAGCTTCCTTTCTTACCGTACAGAGATTTTTACAATCGAATATCTATCGCGCTTTGCCGCCTGCGCCGCTGCCAGCGCCAATTGAGCATGCTTTTGTCGTAATCGGCCCGAAAGCGTAGCGCCAGCCAAAGCGACACGCCGCATCCGGCACACGCTACACTCAAATAAAGAAAGCGCCCGGTTTGCGCTGTCAGCCAGTGCCAGCTCACCGCCAGCAACACGCCGCCCACCAGAAGGTATCCGAGCAAATACCCGATCTGATACAAAAAGCCGTGCAAGAACGCACCCATGCGCCCACGCAGTTCGTCGGGAACAAGACCCAGGAACGCGCTTTCCGAAGGGCTATTGATACCTTGTGAGACAACCTGCGCGGCGAAACACGCCACGACAACGCTGGTCAGCACGGGCCAGACCATCATTGCCGCCAAACCGAAGAAAATAACGCCTGGCATCAGCGTAAAAATAGATTTGAAGCCCCACCACTTCATCAACCAATTCAAGCCCACACCTTGCACCAGCAACAACAAGGCGGGGATAGCCAACTTGTAAAGACCGAAGGAAAATTGCAATTCCCCCGTTTCTGGGTAGGCCGCCGCGAGGTCAACCAGAAATTGATATTGCAGCGCGACCCAGCCGATACCCAACAGTGTTACGCTGAGAGAAAGGTAGCGAAAGAGTGCGACATCGCGAATAAATACAGTTCCTTCGCGCAGCATCGCGAATAAGCCTTCGCCCTCGCGCGCCTGTCGCGTAGTGGTTTCAATCTTGCGTACGGCCAAAGCCAACACCAACGCACTCGCAAAAAGCCAAATAGCGTTGCTGAGCAATAAGCCAGTGCTTTGAGCGCCTGCCCAACGGGCAAAAGCAACGGCTAAGGCATTACCCGCTAACTCACCCAGAATTGCTGCGCCCCCCAACAATCCAAAGATTCGCTTTGCCGCTGAAATCGAAAAAACGTCACTGGCCAGTGCTCCTGTTAAGATCACCAGAATGTTGTTTTGCTGACTATTGATTAGCATCAACACGGTGTAGGCAATTCCATCGGGCACGCCGAAAACAAACAGTAAATAAATCACCGCATACGCCACACCAAAAGCCAAATACAAAGCAATCGCCAGGCGTCGCCGATTCGCCCGATCTACGATCAGGGAATACACACCCGCCGCAAAAATGATAACGACCGCATCGGCGGCCCACACCCAGAGAATCTGTGCCGCACCGAGGTTGCTGATGAAACCACTGGTGCCGATCACTTCGTTCGAGGCCTCCACAATGGCATCGGCAAAAAACAACAACGCCATCGTGAAGAAGCGGGCTCGTTCGCTGGCGTCAGCCCCGAAAATAGCTACCATCGTCGTCTCCGGGTTTGTTCGATGGCTAAGCGATCAATTCGCCGTTGCAGATACGGGGAAAAGTAACCTGCATAGCGCGCCTGCAATTCGGGGCGTCGCCAGTCCTCGCCCGTTACGCGCTCGCGGCAATTCGCGGAGCCGCAAGCACAGGCAAACTCGTCGTACTCGCTGCCATCCGTCATGGCGTAGTCATCACAAACTTCTTCGCCTGCCTTGATGTCACGCAACGCAACAAGCCCAATCTGGCCACTGATTCCCGCGTTCGGATCACAACTGTGGCAGAAGTATTCGGCCCGTTCCGATGAGGCATCTGGCAAGATGAAAAGGTCTTCTTCGATTTGTAAAGGATGGCGATGCCGCCACTCCGGCTTAGGCGGAAGCTGCGCACTTGTCAAAACGTTTCCGCCCCAGACAGCAAGCAACTCGCCACGGCTAATGGGTTCGCGCGCATAGACACTCAGCCCACCTTTGCGCGGATTGGAACGCACTTCTAATCGTGGCGAGAAATATTGGCTTTCTTGCTTGGCAGCCTCTGCTTTCTTCTGGAGGACAAGAATCATCCGACGTGCCGCCGGAGTGTTGTCGAAAGGTTGATTGAGATTGAAATCGCCATACCAACCCGTGATTGTAAACACCCCGGAAAGCTCGGCTAATTGATAGAACTCCTGCGGCGCGATAAACCGCTCGCTGGCCTGATCGGTTAGGAACGTCGTGTTGCCGTTTTCACAGATGCGAATTTCGACTTGCGGAGAGATCACTTGCGTGAGCGGGTTCACGACAGGGTTGTTCGTTGCCCAGGTAATCGTCACGTCGCAACCATCCCGTTCGCCGTGATATTGAAAATCGCCATATTGATAGGGCGCGCAGTCGCGCGGATGCGTGTTTTCCAGCACGTACAAGCCGCCCGGTGTGAGATTCGCAGCGATGGCGCGGAAGTGCTGTACGATTTCCTCGTTAGTCAGCAGGCAGTCAATGGCATCAAACATCGAAAGCGCGACGTTGACAGGTGCGTGTAATTGAAAGTTGCGCATATCGCCCGCGAGCCACTCAATGCCTTGCGCCTCCGGTTCGGCATGTTCTCGTGCAAATTCAATCATCTCTTCGCGCAAGTCCAAGCCAACAGCTCGCACGCCACGGCGAGCATACGCACGCGCGTGATAGCCGGGGCCGCAGGCCAATTCGAGCACGGATTCCACTTCCTGCCCGGTGTGTTGCTGGTAAATGGTGGAAACGAAATCCACCTCACGACTGACATCCCGGTTAAAGACGATGTCATAGTAACGTGCCTGACTGTACATGGTGTTATATTCCGCCACGATGTTTCTCCTTCATAATTGGCAGCCTGTTATTCCTGCCGTTTGCGCAATCCGCGCGCTTTCAGTTGTAGTTGTTGGAAGTAATCTGTCTCCGTGATTTCGGCGACCTGTTTCGCTTTTTTCACTTCATCAATTTCAATGCGAAGCTGTTGCACCTGCTGTTTCAAGCGTTGTTCACGGGCATACACCTCCTGCGCCATCCGTTGGAACACGCGCGCTAGTCGTCCCAATTCATCAGGGCGTGCGGCGACTTCGGATAAGCTTTCCGGCGTGAAGGTTTCTGCCTCAACCGCCGCCGCCGCGTCGCTGATACGCGCGACGTTTTGCAGGTATTCAATTTCCTGATTGCGCAGCCGTTTCTTTTCCAGACACGCATTGACGCGCGCCCGCAAAATCACCGGCTCAAACGGCTTTGGCAGGTAATCTTCTGCGCCTGTTTCCAGGCATCGCACTACGCTGTCCAATTCATCCAGCGCGGAAATCATAATCACCGGAATCTCGCGCAAATTAGCATCCGCCTTGAGTTGTTGCAACACCTGATAGCCGTTCATTTCCGGCATCATGACGTCGAGCAATACAAGGTCGAATGATTCAGCGTGAACCATCGCCAGCGCTTCTTGCCCGCCACTGGCAACGCGAACGTAATGCCCTTCGCGCAGCAGACGCCGCGCCAGCAAATCACGGTTGAATTCGTTATCATCCACCACCAACACCGGGCCATAATTCGTGGGCGATAATTTGTCTTCTAGCGCATCCAGCGGGCGGATGCTGGTAACCACTTCAGCCAGGTCGGTCGTCGTAAGCGACGACGTTAATTCTCCGCTTTCAATGCGCGCAAAGTTAACGACATCGCCCAGCAAGGCGAGAAACCGCAGTGCCGCCGTATGAATGCGCTGCAAGTCAGGTCGTAAGACTTCCTGCTGCTCCGGCGTCGCCTCTTCCAGCCAGATTTCGCAATAACCAACAATTGCGCTCACGGGGGTTAATAATTCGTGTCGAAGCTGCATACCGAATGTTTCCCAATCAACATCCAGTTCGGCTTCAATGCGTGCGGGGTCAAGGATACGATTGACCACAGTCAGTAAGTCTTGCCCGGCGTGATAAATCTTGCCGAGATCGCGCCGCAGGCTGTCGGCGTCTTCCCATTCGGCCACATCCTCCAACAATATCTCGCTATAATTCGTAATGGCATTGATGGGCGTGCGTAATTCGTGCCGCAGATTGGCAAGCATGGCCCGTCGCACGCGCTCGGCGGTGGCAGCTTGCTCACATTCCTCAGTGTTGACTTCCGCTTTCATACTTCCCTTTGCGTCTACTTGCTATCCAGTTTTGCCAATAAATCCAGCCCCGACTTTTTGCGGGCAGGAGGCGCAGCCGAGGCCGACGCCTTGGTACTTCTCACCTGTAGACACGCCGTCACTAAAGCCTCCACCTCACGCAGCAATTCCTTTCGATGCAGCGCCTCTTGTGGCAGCCGTGCGGTGAGATAGCCATTCAAACGCAAGCGGTCTTCAGTACTGAGTTCCCGAACCGTTGTCACAATGACTGGAATACTACGCCAGGCATCGTGTTGGTGCAGTTCTGCCCAAAACTGAAAGCCACCCATTTCCGGCAGGAACAAATCCAGCAAAATTAGCTGCGGCGGTTGCAATGCCATTTGCGCCAGCGCACCTGGTCCGTCCGCTGCTGCGACGACCTGCCAACCAGCTTTTTCGAGCCATTCACACAACATTTCGCGGGCGGGCGCATAGGTTTCAATGACCAATGCAATAGAGGCTGCGGCAGAAGTTTGCGCTTTATATTTTCCCGTGACCGCCAGCAGTCGCGCGTGTTCGATGGGCTTGATTAAATAATCCGCCGCCCCCAGTGCATAGCCTGCCCCTTCGCTTTCAAGGAGCGTCAGGACAATGACAGGAATGGTTGCGAGTTCAGCATCGGCTTTTAGTTTGGCGAGCACAGCCCAACCCTCTACCGCCGACACCAGCAGAGCCAGCGTAATGGCATCCGGTTGCATGGCTCTGGCTAATCGCAAGCCCTGGTCGCCACTGACTGCGCTGATAACGCGAAAGCCTTCGTCACGGAGGAATTGCTGTAATTGCTCGCGTGTTTTCGGCGTGTCATCAATTATGAGTACGGTGCTACTGCCTTTGATCCGTTGCATGCGTACTGTGCCTCGCTGTTTATTCGGGTGATGGGGGAGGGATTCCGCCGGGAGTCGTAATGTAAATGCGGTTCCGATTTGTGATTCACTCGTGACCGTAAGTTCTCCTCCCAACAGTTCGCAGTATTGTTTCGTCAGCGTCAGCCCTAATCCGAGGCCGCCATATTTGCGTGTGGTGGAAAGATCAGCCTGCACAAACGGCTGAAATACGATGGCAAGTTCGGCAGCGGTCATCCCAATGCCACTGTCGCGCACGCTGAAAATCAACTCGTCTTTGCCCTCGGCAGCCGGCACGATTTCGCGCGCGACATCCAGCCACACGGTTCCGGCCTCCGTAAATTTGCAGGCATTTGAAAGTAAGTTGAGCAGGCTGCGACGTAACTTGCTGCGGTCGGTTCGCATCCGTCCTACGTTGTCACCGCAGTTGATTTGCAATTTGTGTCTCTCTTTCTCAGCCAAAGGTCGAATGACTGCAACGACCTCCTGCACGAGCGTCCCTACCTCAAACGTTTCTAGTTGCAATTCGACTTGTCCGGCATCAATGCGCGAAAGTTCCAAGACGTGGCTGATGGTTTCCAGTAGATGTTTCCCTGCCAGATGAATCTTCTGCAAATCCGGGATTAACTCCTCCTGCCCGGCTTCAGCAATTTCTTCCTGCAGCATCTCGCTATAACCAACAATGGCATTCAGCGGCGTGCGCAATTCATGACTCATATTGGCCAGAAAAACACTTTTGGCCTGACTCGCAGCTTCGGCGGCCTCTTTGGCAAATTGCAATTCGGCTTGCGTGACGGTCAGGCGTGCCAGCGTGCGCTCCAGTTCGAGATTGCGGGCTTCGATCTCTTCCACCTCAGCGGTGTTTTGAGTTTTCGCTTTGGGCTTGCTGGCCATTGGTGATGAGGCATTTGGGCGCGGCGTCGTTTTCTTCATCCGGTTGCCCCTTTGCTCAAAAGTGCATTGATCTTTTCTAGTAAGCGCGGCAATTCAATTGGTTTGGTGTCGTAATCATCGCACCCCGCCGCCATGGCTTTTTCCCGATCTCCTGCCATTGCGTGTGCCGTCAAGGCAATCACGGGAATTTGTGCGGTTGCAGCGGACGCGCGCACCTGCTGCGTCGCTTCCCATCCATCTAGTACGGGCAGACTCATATCCATCAGGATCAAGTCCGGTAGTTCTGACTGTGCTTTTGCCACACCTGCCGCTCCATCTACTGCCATCACCACTTCAAAGCCTTTTCGTTCCAAGCGCCGTGAGAGCATGTCACGGTTCATTTCGTTGTCTTCAACCAAGAGGATTTTGGGCATGACGTTTCCTTCATAAGTCTGATGATATTTCCGCTTAGCAGATGTACTGGAAGTTTCAGTGTAGGAGCGGCCTCCTTGGAAATGAATACAGGCAACCACACAAAACGGGTACGTGGTAATGCACATTCTTCTGTGTGGAACCACATAGGACGCACCTGCGCAAAGAAAAGCGGGGTGGGGGGGGATGCCGTCCCCGCTTTGACACTTCTGGGTCTTGTTTACAGCATAAGAGCTATAACCGTTTTAAATAGTCCCATATTTTCTCTTGGGTGGAAACTACTTAACATAGCTTGTAAGCCCATCAAATTTCGGCTTTATGTTGCAGAGCAAATTTCAGCAGGGCGTTATGCCCATGAATCCCTAGTTTTTGGCAAATATTGGTACGATGGTTTTCGACCGTGCGGTAGTGGATGAACAACTCTTCGGCAATCTCTTTGCTGGATTTGTAATCAGCGATCTTTTGCACGATGGAACGCTCAGTGGGCGTCAACGTGCTGAGTTCCGGCAGCGTGCTGGCAAGAGATTGCGTGCGTTGGCGACGTTGCAATAAGTAGGACGTCAAAGATGGGGAAACGTAATGTTGTCCGGCAGCTACGGCCTTAATCCCGTGAATGATTTCGCTCGCCGCACTTTCTTTCAGCAGATAGCCTTTCACCGACAATTCCATCGCCGCGTCAAAAAGGTCTTCTTCCTGATGTAAGGTCAGGAAGACCACTTCCACAGGAAGCCGCGATTTTTGTAATTCCCGCACGAGGCCAAATCCATCCAGCTTGGGCATCTCCACATCCAACACCGCGATGGCCGGACGCAGGCGTTGAATCTGTGCCAGCGCCATTTCCCCATCATCCGCTTCGGCAATTACGTTGAGGGTTGGGTCTTGCGCAATTACCTGACAGAGTCCTTTGCGTACAATGGGATGATCGTCGGCAACAACAATACTGATTTCAGAATTCATGCAGCTTCCTCCAAATTGGTTTCAATGTTGATCGTTGTGTCGTTCAGGTCAAACAGGCCTGCGCCGTTTGCAAAAATGATTTGCCCGCAGGGAAATTTTCTTGCGTACAGAGAAATCCTGCGCTCGGCACGGCGCAGAAGAGAGAAACAACTAACCATTGGCTGAAGAGCTTATCGGTTGCTTTTTCCGTCGTAGTTTTAGGCGCTAAGCAGCCAGCGTTTGCAATTGTCGTCGTACTTCGAGCAGGTTTTCCTTCAGCACATACCCGCACGCACCCGCTGTGCGCGCTGCCTCTCGCATTTGGTCATCATCGAAATTCGTGACGATGATAACGTGCGCTGCGGGGTCTACCGCCAGTATTTGACGGGTGGCAGTAATGCCATCCATTTCCTGCATAGAAATGTCCATCAGGACAAAATCGGGATGATGTGCTTCATACACACTGAGCGCATCTTTCCCGTCCGGGCATTCATAAATGTCCGTGGCCAAATCCGCCACTACCGTTTTCAACATCCGCCGCATCCGTGCGTTATCTTCAACAATCAAAATTATGGGCATTACAATCAATCTTTCGGAAGATGGGGCAGCGCAATTATGGAGCAGCAGGCAAAAAAAAGGAATAACGGGAACCACGTATTTTTCTACGTGGAAATGCATAGAAAACGGCGATTATAACTCCGCCTTGTGCGCCAGGGCGAATTTCATCAAAGCGTGGCTGCCATGAATATCCAGCTTGGTACAGATATTCGTTCGGTGGGTTTCCACCGTGCGATAGCTGATGTTCAGTTGTTCGGCAATTTCTTTGCTGGTCAGGTAATCAGCAATTAAGCGCAGGACGCGCCGCTCGGTGGGCGTCAGTTCCTGCAATCCAGGAGCACTTGGAGCAGAACGGCGATTTTTGATGAGGTGGGACATTAGGGAAGGACTGGTGTAGTGTCCCCCTGCCGCTACTACACGGATGGCCGTGACAATTTCTATGATCGCACTATCCTTCAGGACATACCCCCGTACTCCCAGATCGAGCGCGGCATTGAATAAATCTTCCTCGCAATGAATGGTCAGGAAAATCAGTGCGGTGGTTCGCGGTGTGTTGTGCAGCGCCCGCGCAACATCAAGGCCATCCATGATCGGCATGTTAATGTCGAGGATGACAACGTCTGGCTGCAACGACTCAATCTGCGCTAAGGCCATCTGCCCATCCCCGGCTTCTGCGACCACCAGCAAGCCCGGATCAGCAGCCAAAGCAAGCCGCAATCCCTGCCGTACGACGGGATGATCATCTGCAATTAGAATATGAATGTCGGTCATTTCCCCACGTAGCATCGCCTTCAGATAGGTATTGACTTCAGCTATGATCTGGCTTCCAGGTCATAGCTGTTGTTCACTAAGCGGATCCTTTCTACCGCCTCATTGACCGCTTCCCTCGACCAAAACTTGTGCATTGAGCGATATGGCTTTACAAGCTGCGCACAATCACATAAATAAATTCGTTAACTTGTAGATTTGATTCTAACTCCAGGTAGTCTACTCAGTCAGTTAAGAAGCGTCAACTCAGAGGTTTGGGCGACTTTAGTCTTATGATCTCAAAGTGCATGAGATAAAATTAAAAGTGCCAGGCCAAGAATAACTCCCCCTTACTCGCCTGGTCATAGTGGCTCTTTTGGTTTTTCCTCTAGCCGCCCTAGGTTTGCCTATTACAGGTGTGGCGCAAAAAAGTCTGAATCCGCTCCGCTAAACGCTTCCTAGGCTGATGCTCTCATCGTTCCCAACCTGCAATGGTCGTTTAATCTATTCGGAGGATTTTTCGCAATGCTCATTGGGTAAGACCCACGGCTTCGTGTACCGACTTTAAACGCTCAATCAAGTCGCTCGAAGGGAATAAAGACAGTATCCAATGAACTCAATAATCTTTGGATAGTAGCGAATTTCTAGCTCAGAGCGACACCACTTCCTATTCGTAATACTCCCCAAATAGGACACTAACCTGTTCCTAGGTCAACCCGCGATCTAGTCAAGTTTTTCTGATCCAATCGCCTAAGGTCTTGAGTTTTTTAGGATAAAGCGAGGGAGGGAAGGGGGGAAGTGCATAAGCATAGTTAGGGAAATAGCGATGAACCCTTGTAACTGTGGCTATCACAACGACTTAACGCACGAATGTAAATGTTCTCTTGCACGAATCCAACGCTATATTTCCAAGATTTCTGGCCCTTTGTTAGATCGCATTGACATCCACATTGATGTCCCTGCCGTCAAAATTCAGGAGCTATCGGCAAAAGAAAATAGTGAAAGCTCGGCGGAAATTCGCGTTCGGGTCATCCAGGCGCGCACTATACAATTGCAACGTTTCGCTGGAGAAGCAGTGTATTGCAATGCGCAAATGACGCCGCGCCTGATTCGCCAACATTGCCAATTAGCCGCTTCTACGCAGCAACTGTTGGAACGCGCGATGCAGAAATACGGTTTATCAGCCCGTGCGTATGATCGGATTTTGAAAGTGGCGCGTACGATTGCTGATTTAGGTGGCGAGGCAAACGTGAATGAACAACATTTGTCCGAGGCGGTGAACTACCGCACGCTGGATCGTAACTATTGGCAATAAACGTTGTCACCAAGAAAGCACGACTCAGTCGCTCTTACTCATCTCATTGAAGAGCCAAGCGCGGGCAATGCCCCAGTCGCGTTTGACTGTGGCGCGCGAGGATTTCAGGAATTCTGCCGTCTCTTCAATCGTCAGTCCGCCAAAGTAACGCAATTCGACGACGCGACTACGATGTGGGTCAAACGCGGCGAGTGCCTGCAACGCATCGTCCAGCGCAACCAAGTCCACATCCTTTCCCTGTGCGACGCCGAGCGCATCATCCAGTTCCACTTTCTGAAATGCCCCGCCGCGTTTGTCGGCCAGATTGGCGCGCGCGTGATCCACCAGAATGCCGCGAATCACCTGTGCCGCGAGGCCGAAGAATTGCGCTCGATTGGCAAACGTGAATGGTTCCCGATCCACCATGCGCAAATACGCTTCGTGGACAAGCGCCGTCGGTTGCAGGCTGTGATTGGCGGCTTGCTTGCGCAGATAACTGCGCGCGAGCCGTCGCAATTCGTCGTACACGAGCGGCAGCAAACGGTCGAGCGCCTCCTGATTTCCCGCGCCCCACGCTTGTAACAATTGCGTCACTTCTTTCGGACTCAGCGTTTCCATAAGCCGTCCTTCCTTTGCGTTACTTGGTTCATGAATTGAGCTGCAGTCTATGCGCGGTGACACTGTCCGTCAATCAACGCCAAAAGCCGCGTCGCAAAAAAATAACTCCTGCGGAAAAAAATGTGCTCCCGTGAGCCAATCCACGAACGCTTTCCGGTTTATCAGGTGAGGGCAGATGATGACGCCCACGCAATCGAAATAACGTAACACCCAAAGGAGATCATCGTAATGTTCACGAACAACGCATTTACCAACGCTTCCCAGCCGTCCTGTTCATCAAATAACCGCCGCTTCATATTGCAAGGCAGCACCGTTCTGATGTTTCTGGCGCTCTTCGCCGTTAGCGCCCTGGCGCAAAATCATCGCGTTGCCTTGCAGGCTGCCAACGGACAATACGTCGCAGCCATCAATAGCGGGGGCGGCGAGATTGCCGCGCGCGGGCCAGCTATCAGCGTCTGGGAAACGCTCACGATGAGTGTTCAACCTAACAATCAGGTGGCGCTGCAAGCACCGACCGGGCATTACTTTTGCGCGGAAAACGCTGGGCAGCAGGCATTGGTCGCCAATCGTACGGCACAAGGCGCGTGGGAAACGTTCACGCGCGTTGATTTAGGCAATGATCGGATCGCCTTGCGCGCCGTCAATGGTAAGTATGTCTGTGCTGAGTATGGCGGCGGTTCCTATTTGATTGCCAATCGCAGCGCCATCGGCCCTTGGGAAACCTTCCGCCTGATTGATCTCGGCGCGGTTCCTCATAACCTTAGTTCGGTCAGTTATGGAACCTCCAGCGTCGGTACATTCAAGGATGGTAACCAGACTTTGCTCAACACCTACGCCTCGGCTAAAGGCTTCCGCGACTATCTGATGAACAAGGACGCGAAGCGGATCTATTGGCTGGATGATGCAGAAGTCAAACCTGAATATTTCCTTGATACGGCCTCCTGGACGGGGGCGACGGTGAGAGCGGATCACAACACTCTGGATGCGGCGATGATCGGCTGGCATAGTAGTCACGGGACGATGAAAGATAACGTCTATACAACTTGGATGGGAACGAACGGTGCTAATGGCGTGGGATTCTTTGGGCCAACGACAGGCTCCACCATTTCTTCCAATGTGATGTCGCTCGGTGGCACTTACTATGGCTTTGGCGACCAATCGCTGCGCTATATGTTTTGGGATACCTGCCTGAGTCTTCGTTATACTGAAGGTAACACCCCATATGCGACTTGGGGTCCAGCCGCACGCGGCATCCGCATGATCATGGGATATGACACAAAGGTAATAGACGACCCCAACTATGGCAAATACTTCTGGGAAGAATGGGAAAAGGGCAAGAGCATTTCGACCGCTTTCCTCGACGCAAGCTGGCGTATCAATAACAAACAAACGCCGGTCGCGATGGCGTTCGGCAGTTCGCAAGAAGAAGCCCGCAACGTTCTCTTGAATGAGCACTTCTTTAGCAGCAGCGCCATCAGCAAAAACGAATCCGTTTACCAGGCGTATCGAGCGATCCCCACGTCGGCCACAACGGCGAGCCGCCAGAGCCGCGAGGTTGCCACGATGATGGAGCAAGCACCAGAAGCCAGTATTTATAGGGTCGAAGCCCAGGAAAACCGCATCGAAACCGTGCGCAGAGCAGCCACTGGTTTGGGATTGGAGTTAGACGGCGCAGTGCGCACGCGCTCGGATGGATTCAAGCTGTTGCAAACCCAAGACGCGACGTTGATGATCGAAGTGGACGGCAGCTATGAATTAACCTTGAAACAACCGGTTGCAGGCATCACTGCCGCCGAAGCAACCAACGACGAAACGATCATTGAACAGGCGACGGTTTTGGTGGAACGCACGGGACTGAACGATGGTCAGCAATTGGAAGTCGGCATGATCCGCGTGCTGGAAGAAGGCATAGGGAATATGGCCGAACCGCAAGTGATCGAAAAGACGGTAATCTTCAAACAAGTCCTGAACGGGTTGGCGTTCAATGATCCGCAAGCCGGTCATCTGGAAGTCTCGTTTAATCCGCAAACTGGGCGATTGATGCGGCTGCGCAATTCACTGAAGCGTCTGGCCGCAACGGCGGAGCAAAACGTGAGCGGGAATCGCCAAACCGTCGCGGCAGCTCGTGCGATAGCACTGCGCCAAGTCAATACAGCACCTCGTGCTCGCAGAGGAACCACACAATTTGAAATGGTCGCAGGCAGCGAATCGGTCGGGTACTCAATGGTGGACGGCAAAGTGACGCCCGTTTATCGCGTCATCCTCCAGAACACCGCCATCCCCGGCAGCCGTCCGCAGGAAATTATAATCCCGCTGGTGCAAATGGATAAATCGAAGATCGAGTAAGCTGGCTTACCCACAACACAAATAAGAAGGGCGGGAACCACATCCCGCCCTTTTGCGTTTCCTCGTATTTTGAATTCGACCGACGTTAACGCCATTCACCTTGCATCACAAAGGGAGCCCAGTAGAAAGGGGATTGCCATTGCTTTTGCTGCCACATCTCGATCTGCGCGGCCCGCAGTGCGGCTGCCGGACGCGCGCCCTGTTGCAGCATTTTCTGATAGAACCGGGTCATTAAATCTGCCGTCGCCCGGTCATTGACGCTCCACAAACTGACGACGATGCGGGCGGCTCCGGCGTACATAAACCCGCGTGTCAATCCGACCAGGCCTTCGCCTTTGACGTCCTTTCCCAGCCCTGTTTCGCAGGCGCTCAGTACCACGAGTTCTGCCGGAAGTTTCAGGTTATAGATTTCGTGCGCCAATAGAAACCCTTCCTGCGCGCGCCCCTGTTCATCCACCAGCGAAAGCACGATACCCGACAACTCCGGCTGCAAGCTGTTCAAAAACCCGTGCGTGGCAAAATGGACGATACGGTATTGCCCCAATTCAGGATCGGTCGCGGTGGCACGACTGGCGGCGAAGTCCACTAATTGACGGCGCGATGCAGGTGGAGCCAGTGCCAGAATTCGTTCCGCTTCCTGGCGCGTGCCGGGCAAACGTTGAAGCCGCAGCGCGGCATTCTCTGTCCCGGTTTGCTGGCTCGTTTGCTTGATGGTCTGCGCCAGCTTGGCATTCAGACCGAAGCCGCGAGCATCCAGATTCGCAGCGATCAGGCTGGCTTCGGCTGGCTTCGCAGACGCTTTGAGCCGTGGGTCAGTGCGATCAAAGACTGGATCGGCCAGCACTGCCAGCGCCTTCGGAGCGGGCTTGCGTCCAGCGAGTTCCGCGCGCTGAATCGCCAGGGCGGAGGCGGAGGACAGGTTGATGATTTCGTGTTTGACGATTAAGGGTGGTCGGTGGTCGGTGGTCGGTGGTCGGTTCGGCGTAACTTTACTGCTGACTACCGACAACCGACTACTGACTACCGGCTCTGGCAACATCGCAAACGGCACATATTGCAGCGCACCGTCCGCAACGATCACCAATCGCTTGTTGCCGAGTTGTGCGGCAACAGGGCCGAGTATCATCCGGCTCAGAGCTTGCGCGGCGGCGGGCAAGTTGGCTTCGGCTTGCACGAGGCGTGTGCGGCGGGCTGTCGGCGTCTCGTCCGGGTTCGGAGTGCTGCGCGCTGTTAGCAGTTCGTAGACTTGCAGGGCGCGCTGTTTGATTTCCTCTCCCTTCGGCAATTCATAGCTCGTGAGCGAATCGTTCGTAATCGCCCATAAATAACTGCGCTCCTCGCCCAGCGCGTATTCCAGCAACAGCGTGTCGGCATCGAGTTGCTGCTGAATTTCTGGCAGTTTGAGCGGCTGCGGTTGCATCAGGGCAGCGTAATGTGGGCTGGCCTTGCGAATGGCGGCCTGCACTCGTTCGTACTCGTTTTCCAGTTGGCTGATTTCCCGTTTCAGCGCGGCAGCAGCTTCGGGCGATTTGGTCTGGGTTTGTGCTTTGGTGCTGAGTTGTTTGGCCAGGGTGCGTTCGCGTTCGAGCAGCGCGGCGTCCACGCCCTGCCGCAGATCGGTGTGGCTTTCGGTCAGCAGATCGAGCAGGCTGCGGGCGCGTTGGCGTTCGCTGGTCTCAAGGGCCATCGCTGCCAGCCCGGTTGTGGGCTCCGTTTGGTGCAAGCGCATCAGCACATCCGTGTAACGCTGGTAATGGATTTGGATATCAGCGAGTAATGAAGCGCGCGATTCCGGGCTGCCTGCCTCATTACGCAGCCATTCGGCTACCGCCAGACACTCCTCAAAGCGGGAGCGTGCTGACACCAGATTGCCGCGCGCACGTTCTGCTTGGGCAAGAGAGGAAAGGGCTGTAAACTCTGAACTCCGATCCTTCACATCGCGAGCAATCGCCAAAGCTTGCTCAAGGTATTCAATCGCCTTCTCATACCGACTCAATTCGCGGTAAGCCGCCCCCAGATTGCCGAGTGCGCTTACTTCGCCCCGGCGATCCTTCATTTCACGGTTAATCGCCAAAGCTTGCTCAAGGTATTCAATCGCCTTCTCATACCGACTCAATTCGCGGTAAGCCGCCCCCAGATTGTTAAGCCTGGTCCCTTCGCCTTGCCGATCCTTTATTTCGCGAGCAATGACCAAAGCCTGCTCGTAGTATGCAATCGCCTTCTCAACCTGGCTCAGATTTTTGTATGCCAAACCCAGGTTGCTGAGCGAGATTCCTTCGCCCCGCCGATCCTTTACTTCGCGTTTAATCGCCAGCGCCTGCTCGTGGTATGCAGCCGCTTTCTCATATCGCTTCAGCTTGCTGTAGACCAACCCCAGGTTTCCGAGGGTGATGCCTTCGCCCCGCCGATCCTTTACTTCGCGTTTAATCGCCAGCGCCTGCTCGTGGTATTCAATCGCCTTCTCAAATTGGCTTAGTTCCTCATAAGCCCCGCCCAGATTGCTGAGCGCGATTCCTACTTGTTTCTGCTCCTTGATTTCGCGTCCAATCGCCAGGGACTGTTCGTAGTATGCCATCGCCTTCTCAACTTGGCTCAGCCTGCTGTAGGCCACCCCCAGGGCTCCGAGGGTGCTTGCTTCTCCCTTCCGATCTTTCACTTCGCGGGTAATCGCCAGGGACGGTTCGTAGTAGGCAATCGCCTTCTCAACCTGGCCCTGACGCTCGTAAGCAAAAGCCAATTCGTAGAGTATGGCCCCTTCGCCAGCCCGATCCTTTATTTCGCGAGCAATGGCCAAAGCCTGCTCAATATATGCAATCGCCTTCTCAACTTGGCTCAGATCGATATAGACCAGCCCAGTCCTTAAAAGCGCACAAGCCGTCCAGCGTGGCTCGCCGATCTCGCGCAACAGCGGGATTACCTGTTGCAGTTTCTCAATAGCCTGTTTTCCCATCCTGACTCCCTGGTTAGCAAGAGCATTCGCTTCGAGCAGCAGACCTTGTGCCGTCACTCGTTTGCGATCTAACTCTGTCGCTGTGGCCTGGGCTGCCATCTCCAACAGGTATGACCCACGCACTGTTGCGGCTCCCAGGCCGCGCACGATAAGCCGATAAGTGCCCGTTGCCGCCGCTTCCAGGAAGATTGTTTCCTGTTCCCCTATATTGCTCAGATCCATCTCGGTCAGTTGTTTGTCCTCCGGCGCGGTCAGAATCAACGTGGCATTAATCGCACGTTGTTCCAGCCGGAAGCGCACGAACTGCCCCGCTGTCAGCGGAATTTGGTACGTGTGGGATTCGTTGCCCGCAATCTCGCGCTCGACCGGCTGACCGGGAACAATTGTTTGCGCTTCTGGTGCGACCTGCGCTAACGCAGGCAGGGTCAGCAAACAACTCAGCAGACAGCGGTAGAAATATTTGATCATGGGTATTACTCCTTTGGTAAAGCAGCAGGTGATCATGCTTTACGGTAAGTGAATTAACCTTTTGCTTCTGAATTTACACCGATCATTCCCGGCTATAACCGCTGCAACAAAACATCAGTTTCAGTTTTATCAGATATTCCAAGGGGCAGTTTAAGTCCCTCTATTTGTGCATTAGATCAATGCTTATCACCAACAGCCCGGCTTTCGGCGAACTGCTCATTTTCACGACCGCAGGCGCGAGTGCGCCGGAGGGCAAGCCAAAGCCGCGCGATACGGCATCACGTTCGAGTGCTGTCAACGCTTTCCCAAACGTTTCCGGCGAACTGACCGAAGCCAGCATTTCGGTCGGAGCCGACAACTGATGCCAGACGGCTTCGGCAGGCCGCCACGCACAATTGGGCGAAATGGAAGAACAATTAGCAACCAAAACTTTTCCAGTTGGTACGTTGGGCAAAGGATTGCGCGTCACAATGATGGAAAGGCGTTCGGTCGCCGCTTTGTCGTCGAAATAAAACCAGCGAAAACGCGGATCGGTTTCGCGGCTCGACGGCACTTCATAAGGTACATGCGCAGAAATCCAGTTATCCCCGCCATTCAAGCGCGCATCGGGGAAAATCATGGTTGGCGCGTTTCCGTTCTCGGCGTGAAAAACATAGAGATAGCCTTCCACATTAAATTCGAGCAGTAATCGCACCGCATCTCCTGCGTGAAATTCCTGCGCCGCATCCACGCGCACCGGATCGCCGTTGCGGTCGCGTTGATACAGCGTATAACCCAGACCGAGCGGCGCATTGACGGCAGCGTTCAGCCGTCGCGGTTTCGCGCGAGTTTTCGGTGCGGGTTTCGTCGCGGCTTTGGGACGGGTGATGAGAAAGGCTTTGCGCACGTCGGAATTGGCGTCGGGGTGTTGTGCCAACGTCCAGCCTGACAGGCAGGCCAACAGCAATAGCAGCAGTTTGGTTTTCATAGCCGAATTGTCCTTACTTTCCTTTGAGGGAGACATCAAACAGCAAGGGGGAGCGAGTATCTTGATTTGCAGGTCGCGTCACGGTCAGTCGCGCGTTGGCCTGCGGTTCGGTCGCAGGCACGTTCGACGTGCGTCGCAGTTGTGCCAATGCTTGTTGTTCGGTGGGCGTTAAGGCTTGCCCAACCGCAGCGCGAGCAAAACCGGGGGAGAGCAGAGTCGGTGAAAAGATCAGGGTGAACGTCGTCATCGGGTCGTCATCTGTCACCAATATCCATTCGTCGTTTTTGGCAGGAAAGCGGTATTCCGCGCCCGACGCCAGTTGATCCACCAGCAACAACGTCGGCACATTGTTCTCGCCCGGCGCAATGACATAGAGATGTCCGGCCTCACGCGGCACAAAATGAAACCGATAGGATTTGCCTGTAAGACGACGATTTTGATGTTGCGCGGGTTGTGCAGATGCGTCTTGTTCCAGATAGTACGTGAGAACTTCGCCCGGCGCGGCAGTCGTTGTTTGTGCGGTCGCAACGGGCAAGGAAGCATTGGCGTTTTGTCGTCCGTTCCACCACATTGCCAACAACAACAACGCCACAACCAACAGCAGCCCGCCCATCCACAGCGCCGTGCGCAAACGTGGCGGACGAAGCGGAGCTACCACTACAGCGGGCGCAGCCATTGCCGCCCGTAACGCTTCTTTCAGTTCGTAACCGGATGAATAGCGACCTTCGCGCTGCTTTTCCAAACAGCGCCAGATCACTTGTTGCAAGGGCTGTGACACCGCGACCAGGGCTGACGGCTCAAGGGGAGGCGGCGGCTCAAAGAGAATCGCGCCGGTTGTTTCAGCGACGACGGAACGCGAAAAGGGGCGTTTGCCGCTGACCATTTCATACAGCAAGCTCCCAAACGAAAAGATGTCACTGCGCGTATCCATCGTTTGTCCGCGCACCTGTTCGGGCGACATATACGGCACGGTTCCCATCACCAATCCCGGCACGGTCAATTGCGTCACGGTCGAACGCGCTTCGTCTACTTCGCACAACGCGCCGCGCTCAAATTGCGCCAGCCCGAAGTCCAGAATCTTGACGCCGCCTTCACTGGTCAGAAACACATTCTCCGGCTTCAGATCGCGGTGCGTTATGCCTTTGGCGTGCGCGGCGGCAAGGCCTTCGGCGATGGCGAGCGCGATGGCGACCACTTCGTCCGCCGTCAGCGGCATACGCTCGCGCAACGTCTCGCCTGCGAGCAATTCCGTGACCACGTAATGCACGCCTTGTTCTTCGCCCACGTCGTAGATCGTCAGGATGTTTGGATGCGAGAGCGCGGCGAGCACTCGCGCTTCGCGTTTGAAGCGACTCAGCGCATCGGGATTATGCGTCAAATGTTCGGGTAAGACTTTGACGGCGACGTGCCGATTGAGTTGCACATCCAGCGCACGAAACACCTGCCCCATTCCACCTTCGCCTAACAACGAGAGCAGTTGATAGCGACCGAGTTTCCGTTCCTGCTCAGGGCGAGTCAGCGCCGCATTCAGATGATCGGCTTCCTGCATCAGTACGGGCTGGCCGAGAAAGCTATCCATTTCTTCGTACGAGGCGAGCAGCTTTTCGACTTCACGACGCAACTCTTCATCGGTGCAATGTTCGGCCAAAAACGACGTGCGTTGGCTCCGCTCACACTCCAGCGCAGCGGCAAATACCTGCATGATTTCTTGCTGCCGACCTGCCTGCTTCATTGCTTCCTCGATTTGGAACTGGACTGGGGTAATCAAGAATCTTTCCAAAAATGTCGTACGGATTCTGCCTCTTCTGGGGAAGGCTATGTTCTCACATCTTCACTGAATCTCAAATTCTCAGGCCAACAAGAGAAGCCCGGCTTCAGCAAAAAAAAGTTTACCACCCGTGAGCCAAATGCCTCTCGCTTTTCGGTCTATCAAGTGAGCGCACAAAACGGTGCATTACCAACAAACATCAACCGATTTATCGAAGGCAACGCCTTCACAGGGGGAAACTATGTTCCGCAACACAATCAACACGCAATCACTCACCACCACGTTGACTCGCTTCCTGTTGGGCATGGCAGTTCTCGTCTCGTTCGTCACGGTGGTTTCGGCTCAAGCCCAGGATGTTTATCTGGGCATCAAAACCGGGAATGAAACTGGAGCCGGGGGCTACGGTTCCAAAATCAAAGTTAAAATTACCTTTGTGAATAACACTGGAGCGACGGAAGTCGGCGAGTCCTGGCTGAGCAATGCGACGCTGGAGGCGGGCGGTTGGTCTATGGCCAAGCTCTCCATGCGCTACGACATGAGTCTTAACCCCAGTGTGAAAACGATTCGGCTGGAAAATCACGGCAGCAATTCGGCGCTTACGGGCGACAACTGGCAGTGCGAATCGGTGTGTGTCAGTTATGACGGCAATCTTTGCAGCGAAAATTTCGTCATCAACCAATGGCTCAATGGCGGTGCGTGGGTCGAGGAAGACAACCCCAATTTCCGTGCTCCCCGCCGCCCGGAACCGCCGCGTCCGGTGATTGAGGCGACACCCAACATCACAGTGGATATGGTGCTGGGTACGTTCCAACGCTATCCCGTGGAAAACGGCTATCACACTGGTTCGATCACACGCGATGGTGACCAATTGCGCTGGACGAATCAGGCGGGCGTGAGTTGGGGCGTGACGCCTGATTTCGAACGGAATCGGCTGCTGACGAACAGAGAAAACCCTTACTATCAGGATGGGCACCGCGAGTTCACGTTGATTATTGCCAATGGGCAAGTACGCGGCATTCGCTTTGCTGGCGAAGACTATCTTCGCAATAGTCGCATTCCCACCGTACAGCCGCCGCAACCCGCGCCGGAACTGGTTCGACCGAATCCAGAGCCTGTAGCCTCAACCAGGCCAGCACCCGATGTAAACGTCCGCGATGCCAACGGCGATACATTGTTGCATCAGGCTATTCGCGCCCGCGATGCTCGCGCGATCACGGATTACGTGCGCCGTGGCGTGGATGTCAATACTGTGAATAACGCAGGGATGACCCCCTTGAGCGAAGCCGTTCGGCGCGAAGATCAACCTGTTTCGCTGGTGAAGTATTTGCTGCGCAACCGCGCCAATCCCAATGCCCCGGATTCACAAGGCAACACGCCCGTCGCTTACGCAGCGCATACCCGCAATGCGCAACTGCTGCTGGCGATGCTCGAAGCAGGCGGCGATGTCAACGTAGCCGCCGACCATCTGATGCGTGAGGGCGATGAACAAACCTTCCGTACAGTCGTGGAGAAATACAACGTGTCGGTGAGCAACGAGATGTTTATGAATGCCATTCGCAGTCAGAATTACGGCATCGCTGAAATGGGCATCGGGCGCGGTGTTGATCCAAACTATGCGCTGGACACGGCGTTGCGCGGCAATGTTCGGCAATTGGTCGAACCCGCGATGCGCGCTGGAGCGAATGCCGATGCGACGCTGAAATTTGCCATGCAAAAACGCGACTCGGCGCTGGCGCAATTGGCCTTGAATCAATACAACGCGAGCGCTGATCTGGCGCTGCAACTGGCGATTCCGAACAACGACCTTTCTATCCTGCAAATGGCCTTGCAAAAAGGGGCCGACGCAACCAGTGGTCTACCTGAAGCCGCGAAATTGGGCAATCAACAAATCGTGGAAGCGTTACTTAATGGGCGTGCCGATGCGAACGCGGGGCTAATGCCTGCGGTGCAAGCGGGCAAAAGCCGCATCGTCGAGTTGCTCGTGACGCGCGGTGCAAATCCAAATCCGGCGATGCCATTCGCGGTCAAAAGCAATGACACTAATCTCGTCTCCACGTTGCTGCGCGCCAATGCTGATGGCCGTGCCCCGCAATTGATGGGCATTGCCGCCGGGAATCAAAATCTGGCAATGGTGAAAATATTGTTGGCCGCTGGTGCTGACGCCAACGCCGGAATGGAAGTTGCTGTAACAGCAAACAGTTTGGAAGTCGCGCGCTTCCTGTTGGACAACAACGCGGATGGCGCGAACCCGCGTTTCATCGCGCTCGGCGCACGCAATGGCAATCGAGCGATAGTTACGATGTTTCTGGAACGCGGCGCTGATCCGACGGCAGGCTTGGGCGGCGCGGTCGTTGGTGGGCATTCTGATCTGGTGGACTTCCTGCTGAAAAATAAGGCCAATGGCATCGATCCGCGCTTGATCGCACATGCTGCAGGCAAGGGTGACGTGCGCGTGACAGCATTGTTGTTGGCCGCAGGCGCACAAGCTGAAGCCGGAATGAAAGCGGGCGTGAATAGTGGTTCCGCTGAAGTCGTCAACCTGCTGGCTGATGCCGGAGCCAATGCGAAGGTACCGGACTACATTCTGTCAGCCTGCAAGGCGGGCAACGCAGCCTTAGCCGTCGCTTTGCTCAAGCACGATGCGCCGAAGGATGTGATGGACGAACGTGGACAACCATTGATTCAAATTGCTACGCTGACGTGGAAATTGGAGTTGGTCACAGCCTTGCTGCAAAACGGCGTCAACCCGAACCAGAAGAATCAAGCGGGCGAGACAGCATTGCATATTGTCGCTCGCGACGAAGCCAGCCCCGGCTATCCGAAGTTCAAGAAGATGAAGAAAGACCGTTTGCCCATCCTGAACGCGCTGATTGCCGGGAAAGCCGATGTCAACGCGGCCAACAACAAAGGCGAATTCGTCCTGAAAGTGGCAGACGGCGGCGACGTGAAAGACATCCTCAAAGCTGCGGGTGCGGTGAAGGATCAGAAAGAACTCGACAAACGCGGTCAATAATCCCAGAAAAAAAGTTTATTCGCGTGAGCCAATCCGTACGCACTTTCCGGTTGAGAAAGTGTACGGACGCTCACGCGAACGTCTGCGCACCAATTCACCCAACAAGGAGCACAATATGAAACGCACAAGCATTCGCCAAACAACTCGCAACTTCACAATCGTCCTCGCAGGGATGATGCTCTGCGCGTCCAGCCTCGCAGCACAAACGGCGACACGGCAACGCTTCACGCAAGCCGATGTCAGCTCACAGGAACCACAACAAAAACCGAAGCCGACCTCAAACGTTGATCCACTCGGCATTCTGAATGCGCCGGAACCGCCCAAGCCCAACGCACCCACAGGACAAACACCACAAGGCAATAAACCAACCCCAATGAACGGACAACCAACATCACGCGCAACAGTCATGTCCTCTTCGCTGGATGCGATGTTCTCGCCCAACGCGATTCCAGTCGTTATCTACCACCCGGTTTCACGCAATTTTCTGCGCGGAGGTGGCAGCAACTGGGGCACGACATATTTGCAGAAAAGCGCCCTTTTCAAGCTGATTGATTTGAATGGTGGGCAATTGGAAAGCGGGGATGTCGTGATGATCGTCCAGCAACAAACCGGGCAAGTCCTGCTCGCTTCGCCCGGCGAAAAAGATCGTGGCCTGATGCTTGGCCCCCAATCCAATGACGAGTCCGCGAAGTTCAAAATCGTGAAGTTGCAGACGCCGAAGGATCAGGGCTTTGCCGTCAAAGGCATCATCAACAACGAAGACCCCATTGCGCTGCAGACCAGCGACGGACAAACGCTGAAAGTGGCCGGGATGGTTAAGCGTCCGAAAATTGAGGTGACCAGCAAATTTGAGAAAGAAACCATCTTCCAAATTCATATCGCCGAAAGCGAAGCGCAAGGCTTGGCCGCCGCGCAGGCCAGCGAAGACGACGCGAATCGGCGGGCAGCAGAGCAGCAACAGCGCCAGCAGGAGAAAGGCCCTTCGTTTGCAGAGCGGTTTGAGCAATGGAAAGTAGACGCACGCAACGAACAAATCCGACAAGCGGAGGAAGCCCAGCGGATCAACGCGGAACAGGAAGCGGCTCGGGAGGAAGCCGCCAAACGAGCCGAAGCACAACGGCAAATTGATGAATTCCGCCGCGCCGAAGCCGAAGCGAAAAGGCAACAGGAAGCACAGGCCGAACAAGCTGCTGCCGAACGACGTATGGCAGAGCAACGTGAATCTGAACAACGCGAAGCTGAACGACAAGCCGCCGAAGCACAACGGCAACAGGAATTGTCCACGCCGCGTTTATTGTTCCCTGTACCGAACGGGGTTATGGAAAACGGCTGCTCCAATTACTCGGCCAATAAGACGGAGTCTTTCACCTGGGCGGGCGTCGCGTCGGCCACTGCTTACCTGATTGCTGTGCGCCATGTGAATGCAGCAACTCCAGTCATTGCCGAAGTCGTTACGGTTCCAGCGTTCAGTCGCACCAGTAATTCTTACGTTGCCGATCATAATCGCACAGGTTGGACGTGGCAGGTGCGGGCCCGCATCAACGGCGAGTGGGGCAACTGGAGCGAAGTGCGCGCCTTTCAATATGGCCCTCTGGATGCGAACCCGAGCTGTCGCAAATAAGCCAGCGAACCCATCTCACCGACCATCTGGCATATAGCGAACCACTTGCTATTCATCAACCCGTGCTTGCCACCTGCGAGCACGGGCTAACTTTTGGTATGCGCGCTTGATCGTGACGTCCTCTTTTAATAACTGTCGCTCCCGACAAACCGCAAACCCATTAGTAGAACAATAATTTTGTTTACTCCTTGATTGAACTGCCGGCCATCATTTTGAAAAACGATTTGAGTTGAAAAACGATTTGAGAATGTGCCGTGATTTATTGACTGGTTTATGCTCGTGGCGCTCCCACGCTGCCAAACTCGACTTATCAACCTGGAGGATTTCAGCTAACCGTTCATGGCTCAATCTGATGAACGACAATTAGCCCGCCCGACCGCATTGCCTCACTATTTTTGTTACTGACGAAGGGGTAGTTGCCTCATAAAATTGTTACCAATGCATATCCAAATTTTTGCTGCATTGGAAAGGCAACTATGAAACGAACTGTAAGTTTGGCAACCCGTCGTGAGTTGTGCGCTGCAATTGCTATGCGTTACCACGCGGCAGATCGGCAAAGCAAGAAACTCGTATTGGACGAATTTGTAAAAGTAACGGGCTATCATCGTAAGCACGCCATTCGCTTATTAGGTGAGAAGCAAGCAAAAACGCCGATGAAAGTTGCAGGTAAACAAATTTATGATGCGGCACTTGAGGAAGCGCTGATTGTCTTATGGGAAGCAGCAGATCGTATCTGCGGCAAGCGACTCAAAGCTTTATTGCCCACGCTCATTGAGGCGATGGAGCGACAGGGTCATTTGTGTCTGGCAGAAAATCTCCGCGCGCAACTGCTACAAATTAGCGCGGCAACCATTGATCGGCGTTTGCAAAAAGTGCGCGCCCAAGCGTTGGGAATAAGGCGCAAGCGACGCGCGCAAAATCGCGTTCATAAATTGGTGGCGATTAAAACTTTTACCCAGTGGGAGCAAGCGCGCGTTGGCTGGTTGGAAATTGATTTGGTGACGCATTGTGGTGAGCGAGCAATTGGTTCTTTTGTGCATACATTGACGCTCACGGATGTAGCCTCGGGCTGGACGGAATGTGTGGCGCTGCCTGTGCGTGAACAGTCATTGATTGTAGCAGCCATCGCTGTCGTGCGGACAAAACTGCCGTTTCCATTGTTAGGCTTGAACACGGACAATGATAGCGCGTTCATCAATGACACGGTGTGGAATTATTGCCAGCAGCAAGGCTTGGAATTTACGCGCAGCCGCGCCTACCGCAAAAATGATCAGGCGTGGGTCGAGCAAAAGAATGGCGCTATCGTGCGCAAGCTGATTGGCTATGGGCGACTCGAAGGTTTAGCCGCGACAGCAGCACTGCGGCGGCTTTATGAAGCGGCTCGTTTGTATGTAAATTTTTTCCAACCATCATTCAAGCTGAAAGACAAAGAACGCACAGGTGCGAAAGTCCACAAGACGTATGATGCGCCAGCCACACCCTATCAGCGGCTGCTCGAAAGTAAGGAAATGACAGCAACAATTAAGCAACGGCTGATCGCACAATTTCAGCCACTTGATCCCGTGCTGCTGCTCAAACACATTCGAGAAGTGCAGGCAGCGGTCGTCGCGCTCAGTCAAAATCAAATGCCTCCACCGTTGTCAGAGGATATACAAAAGTTTGTCAGCAGTTTAGCGACGGCGTGGACAGCGGGCGAGGTTCGTCCCACGCACCGTAAAGCGCCACCAGCAGGACGGTATTGGCGCACGCGCAAAGACCCGTTCGCTGAAGTTTGGCCTGTCCTGCTGACGTGGTTAGAGGAGCGTCCCGAAATGGAAGCGAAAGAATTGCTCAAGCGGTTGCAGGCGAGTGAATATGGCGCGTATCCTGACAATCAACTGCGCACGCTGCAGCGTCGAGTGCGCATCTGGCGCATGCGCATCGCGCGTGAACTTGTTTATGGCAAAGAGCACCAAGTTGAAGTGATGAAGGGTGCAGCAACATCCGTAATAGTTGAGGCAACAATGTAAGCCATGACCTTCATTTTTGTTCGGTAACATTTCTTGCTGAGGCAACACGGTCGGGCGGGCTAATTGTCGTTCATCAATCACAAACCTGTTGCTACTTTTTATTGTCGGTAGTCGCGGGCGAACCGTCGTGATCGGGAGCGCTGCCTTAGTGTTTAGTTTGCCGACAATATGCAGCGGCACAAAAACGGCCATATGAGCGCACACAAAACTGGCGTATCTAAAACAATCTTGGGTAAAGGAGAATCCAAGAAGATCAGACCAATAGGTAGCGCGCCATGAAAATTGTCGTACCAAGTGAGCTATCCCCTCTCCAGATGTTCCTGCCTGTCAAAAGGAAACGGAAGAGTGTTTCAGGGTGGCGAAAGAAGAGAGTCGAAAATAATTGGTGTTTGCAATGTTTGTAGAAAAGGGAAGGATTACCTTTGCACGGGCTTAGATCGCCCTAAACTTTGAATACGTGAGTGAATACGTGAGTAACTAAAAACGGCCACCACGTGGGTGACCGCAACTTATTGAAATTAAAGTGGTGGCCAGAGAGGGACTTGAACCCCCGACACGCGGATTTTCAGTCCGTACAAAACCATCTTACCTTGTTTCATTATACCCGGAAACCCCTAATTTCATTGGTATTTTGATTCAATCTGTTTCATGATGATTCCCGAAGTTGCATTCGCATGTGGGAGTACATGTGGGAGTGGCTATGAGGCAACTGGGGTACGGAAGAAATATCCGTATGTCATCACAGTCCTCCTCTTTGCAGCTTGCCAAATGTCTTGACCACGCTTCGGCAGATTTTCAAAGGGCTTTTGCACGATCATTGCCATAAGCGATGATCTGTATATCAGAGGACATCATAGCATTATGTCAAAACGAGAAGAAGGCTCCTTCAAGGAACGGGATGGAAAGCTTTACGCCGTCGTTACCTGGATTGATTCTGGTGGTAAACGGCACTGGAAAGAACGTCGTGTTCGTAACAAAACTGAGGGGAACGCAGTCATCAAGAAGATGTATCAAGAATTGGATGAACATGGTGCGGAATCACTTCAGGCCGATAACAAAACCTTCAATCATCTGGCCACACATTTGGAAGAAAATTATCTGACTCCCCCAGAATATGTGAACGGGAGAAAAGTCGCGGGTAAACGGTCTTATAAAGACGATCTTGGCATCTTAAAAATCCTGCGCGAATATTTTGGGCGGACGCCATTACGTGAGATTACCTGGGGCAAAATCGAAAAATTTCGCGTGGCTCGGATCAAAACGCCAACCCATAGAGGCGAGCAACGCAGTATCGCCAGAGTCAATCGTGAACTTAGCTTGTTGCGGCACGCCCTCAAAATTGCGATTGGTGAAGGATGGCTTCACAAGAATCCCTTCGTTGGCCCCAAGCCCTTGATTCACACCGCAGATGAAGTAAAGCGCAAGCGTGTCTTGGAAAGAGAAGAAGAAGCTCGTTTGCTCGAAGCCTGTCAGGGGCTTCGCAGTCATTTGCGACCTATAATTGTTTGCGCAATTGACACGGGAATGCGCCGAGGTGAAATTTTTAAGCTGAAATGGGCAGACTTGAACTGGGATGGTGAGGCATTAAGTATCCCAGAAAGCAGAGCCGTCAAAGTTCAGGAGTTCAATACCAAAACGCTCAGGGCACGCACCGTCCCTCTTACCAAACGTCTGAAAGCCGAGCTTCAATTGCTATGGGAAAAGTCCGATAAGAATACAGATGCACTTGTGTTTGGAATTACAAATAACATCAGTAAAAGCTTCGATACGGCCTGCCGTCTAACTTCACTCGAAGACTTACGTTTTCATGACCTGCGCCGCACGTTTGGGACACGGTTGGCCAAATCCGGTGTGCCCATTCACGAGATTTCCAGATTGTTGGGGCATACGAATTTGGAAACAACTTTTCGCTATCTGGGATTGACGGAAGATTCGGTCGAAAACGCTGCCGCCGCTCTAGACCGATGGAATGAAGGAACAATGATGGCAGTGGCTGCGCAGTGAAGTGACATTGCCTGGGCAATTGCGACAGAATGTCCGGGACGGTAGTCAGGTTGTATCCCACTGCACGAGTTTTTCAAGCTCCGCCTGTGTAAATGCCTGTTTTCTTGCTGGAAGGCCAATATCCTCGCATTTTCTCCAGAGTGTGGTGCGTGACCACCCAGTCATTTGTAACACCTCGCTCCGTCGGTAAATGGGTTTTGTTGAAGGATTATCTATTCCGCTTTCCTCAACTTTGTGCAGTGCCATGAAAAGCGGACGCAAGTCAATTTTATGCGCGTCGACAATGCAAGTAGCAATAGCTGCACATTCACTACGGACTTGTTTGGCTACATTGATAAGGTGCGATACTGCGCGCCCGGATTCATTATCCAAATTTCCGCTGCTTTGTCTGCCGCATAAAGATATTTTCCTTCGTTTCATACAACTTCCGATAAACTTCTCCCATAACCTCAGAATGAATGGTTGCGAGGCTCAGTACCGCAGCGTCAATGCCTGTTCTGCCCGCCGTGCAATATCCCGGCTCAGTGTCGTAACGATCTGCGACATCTGTTCCAGCTTGACCGCTTTGAGTCCTGACACTTGCACGACTTCGGCGGCCTTTAATGCGCCCGCCAGTTGCAGTTGATTGGCTTCGAGGTTGAGTTGATAGGCGGAATTGACGCCCTGCACTTGCTGGCGATACCCGCGCTCAACGCCGCCTGCTGCCAGATCACGATTCGTTTGCGCCGCCGCGATATTGGCTGCTGCTTGTTGTTCGGCGATCTTGCTCGCTTCTTGGGCATAATGATTGGCGGCTCCGACGCGCATCTGAGCGGTTGTTTCGTAATTGTCCTGCGTACCGGTACGGGCGTGTCGGACATTGCCAACGCGCGCATCGGTCATCGTATCGGTGATGAGCGTTTCTGTAATGCCGCGCGCCGGAGCCGTCATCATTTTGGCCGCATCGCGCACGGCGGGTAGAAGCGGCAGCGATTGACCTCCCATAGAAGAGACGGCCCCCGCCCCGTGATCCACCCAATCCATCGAGCGGTTGGCAAACGTGTTCAGATTGCGCTCATCCTGGTTGATGCGAATGTCACTTTCGGTCTGCTTGCTCTGGATCGAGGTTTGTTGCTGACCAAACATTTTGTCGGTTTGAATGCTGGCGACTTGCTGGACTCTCGACTGCTCAATTAAGCCGAGCGTCGCGGAACGCTGCGCCTGCGCCACCTGGGTGGACATCGCGTAGCCTCCGGCAATCGCACCAAGCGCCTGCGAGCGACTCGCGGAGGCGGATTGCAAGCCCATGATTTGTTGGGCGCGACTGGTGAGATTGCTCGCATCTTTGCTGGCGGTCGCACGTGTCTGTTCCGCTTGGTACTGGCCTTCAATCCGGGTTTCGGATGCTTGGCGTTGCAAAGCCGTGCCGTATTTGATCCCAGCGATTTCCAAGCCTGTTGCCGCAAATGCGCCCATCCAGCCCGACGCAGTGGTCGAGACGGCTTCAAAGATTTGCCCGAAGGCCAATTTGTAGCTGATGTATGGAGACGCCAAAAGTAACAGCGCGCCGAGCATCATCAGCACCATCACGATGATGCAGGCATAGACGGCTGGCGTGATGCGGGCCGGGTCGCCCGTGATCGCTCCATTCGCATCGAGCGAGAAAATGCCCGTCGCCGGGCTGATGATGGTGAAGGCGAGATTGCCTGCGCTGTACACCGCCAAGCCGAGAATGTGACTGACGAGCGGCGTCACCATCGTGAAGACGCCTGCGCTCCACGCAAACGGATAGGAGATGCGCTGGGCGAGTGTGCGATCAATCGCCAGTGCAATGGCAAACGGCGCAAACAACCGCAAGGCAATCGTCAGCAAGGCACTCAGAATCGCCAAAAAGAGTTGCGCAAATTCGAGCAGGAATCGTCCCAGCGTTACCCCGATGAAAATGTTGGCGAGATTCCACGACGAAACATCCAGCAATTTGGTGATGTCGCGGAAGTTTGTGTTCTCGCTGGTGAGCGCCCCGATGGCTTCGTCCGGGTCATTCGTGACCGCTTTGACGATGAACATGCCTTCGGTGAATTTCTGGTAGTTGGTGTTGAATTCCAGTTCGGCCTCCCAGAAGACTTTCCGAAACTCAGTCACGTTGATGATGTCATAACCGATCTGACTCGCGGTGTTGATGATCGTGCGCCCTGCGCCAAAGAGCGTGAAGATCACGCCCAAGCGAATGCACCACCAGAACAAGTCTTTGCCCGCGCCATCGTTTTCCCGAAACAATCGCGCAAACGACAGCATCATCACAATGACCGCCAGCCAGAACGCCAGATTCTCTAGCCCGGCAATGAGCGGACTTTCAATCACTTCCTGCAATTTCGGCAGTAGCTTCTCGGCGACCAGGACGAGATTGACCAGCGGGTCACCCGGATCATTATTGGGTGGTGCTTGCGCCCAGAGCGGTGAGGCGAACGTAACGAGCAGGAGGCCACCCAGTAGCAGAGACGGAAAGATGGTTTTAGGCACGAGCCTCTTATGGTTGTTGTACATCGGATAAATTCTCCCGCAGTTTGAGGGTGGCTTCAGCAATGCCGCGCCAGGCTTGGTTCATGTGGTAGATATTGCGTCCGAAGTGCAGGCGCTCTTCTTCCATTTGGTAAATGGCTTCGGTGCGTTTGACTTTGGCATCAAAGAGACGACTGACTTCGGCTTCGGTGCGCGCCGCTTTCTCTTCCAGTTTCGTGAGTTCAAAGGACAACTGCTCCATATCCCGATCCTTGTCCGTGCAATCGGCGCAATTTTTGAGTTGTTCCAGTTCTTCCTTTTTCGCTGTGATGTGGGCCGCCATCTCGGCCAGTTGTTCGGCTTCGCGCTGATGGTCGTATTCCAATCGCTCCAACTGATTGTCCATCTGCTTGAGCCGCTCGAATTCGGCTTCCGTATCCTGCGCCGTGCGGCCAATGCCGTAGCGCAAATATTCGGCGAAATCGCGTTTATCGGCGGCGGGATCAAAGACGCCCTGCTTGAGCCGCTGGGCGATGTTGAGGACAGCGCGCGCGGCTCCGGTGACGAGATTGACGAGCTGATTCTTGACGCGAAAGACGAGCCGCACCGCTTGCCCCCAGTAGCTCAGAAAGCGGCGCATCTGGCGTTCGTGGGCGAGCGCGTCATCTACCGTTTTCAGAATGCCTTTGAGGTTGGTCAATTGCCCAACGGCGTTTTCATACATCTGCGTGTATTGCCGGACGGTTTCTATCCAGCGATTGAACTCTTCCAGTTTTTTGGTGACTTGAAAGGTGTAGTTGGCCGGATCAAAGACTGTCCATTGCGCTTGGACAGGCGCAGGCAGCAAGAGCGCAGCGATCACGAAACCGAGCAGAAAAGATTTGAGTGTAGTAGTCGTATGATTGTTCATGAGTTCCTTTCAATTTGAACCACAGGGGACACGGGGCGCACGGGGAAGAAAAAGCCTTAATGCTCTGAGATTTTCCCCGTGATCTCCGTGCTCCCCGTGGTTTCTATTCTTCTCCTGACAAAAGAGCTTCATCCATGTGAACCAACCCGGCTCCGGTGAGTCCAAGCGGGTAATGTTCCGCGAGCCAGGCGATGATGTTCACGAGCAGCCATTGTGGGCGGAGCGTTTGGACACGCGCGCGGGCATTGCGTTCATCAGGGTTGGTGGTAAACGTCCAAAGTTCGACGGGTGACAAATCGCATTGCACCATTTGCACGATTTTGTCTTCGCCCGCACCAAGAACTAACAAGAACTGGGCGTGCGAACCGGCCACATTGTTGATGACGCTGATGGCGGCGGCGGCTTGGGGCGCGAGACCGGAATCGGCAACGAGTTCGGCATAATCGCCGACTTGTTTGCCGATGATTTTGACACCAGCAGTGCGGGCAATGTCAGGAATAGAGGACAAGTCTTCGTAAGCTTGCGTGGCGAGAATCGTGATGACATTTTCTTTGCCGCCCGTGCGCGCGCCGCGTTTGATGACGTCGAGAATGCGCGGATATTTGTCTTTGATCTTCCAGACTTCATCAAAAATCAGCAAAGTGGGCGACCGTGTGCCATCGGCATTGCGTTGTCCAATGGCCCGCAAGACCCGCGCCGCCGCACGATAGGCGAGTGATTCGCGCACACGTTCGGGGAACTGTTCCAGCGAATCCAGCTCATAAACATCCAGCGATGAGGTTCCCGCAAACTCAGGATGCGTCGGCGCATCCAGAAAACTATGTCCGACGAATTGCGTGAGCGCGAGCTTGAGAGCTTCGGCGCGTTCGGCAGCCGCGCCTTTGAACGACCACGTAGCAAGCGCATCTACGAGATGTGACAGGCGTGGTTCGTGCTTAGGCAGCATCGGACGATTGCGCGGCACTTCATTGCGATAGACTTCATTGACGAGGGTGGTGAGGACGTCTTCCGCCAGCGAATCATTCTCCGGCACCCGCGCGAGTTGCATGAGATCGCCCACGACAAAGCCGACCTGCACTTCATCGGGCAAAATCCCTTCGGCCAATCCGTCATAATCCCATGTATTGATCGTGCGCTCGGAGCCAATGGCAAAACGCAGATGGCGTCCGCCCAACACATCTACGAGCGGCGCGAACGATTCACCAAAATCCACGGCGCGCACGCAGGCTCCGGCTTTGGTCGCGAGCACGTCATTGAGGATGCGCCCCAGCAAGACGCTCTTGCCACCGCGCGGCGCGGCGAGGGTTAACACGAGTGGTGAACTGACGAGTTGCCGGTCAAAGAAATCAATGCCAATCAATTTTCCGGTGGGCAACGAAAATAATGTGTGCGGGCGTGGCGCACCGCTCCATTCCGCTTCGGTCGGAATGAGCGGGGCCAGAGAAGAAGCAGTTTCGGTGATTTCGCGCGATGTGGCTTTGCCATCGGCTTCACCCACCAGAGTTTTCGGATAGAGTGCTGCCAACGCCGCAGGTTCTTCTCGATCCGCATCCGCGCCATTGATTTTGCGCAGTTCGGCAATGATCTGCTCGCAGTAGCGATCCAGATTTTTGAGTGACACGGATAACGCCGCTTTGGTGTACGCGGGTTCGCCGTAGATCACGACCGAAAAGCGCACTTGGGAGAGTGCCTCGCGTCCGCCTGCGAGGTCGTGGCGAATGGCGGTCAAATCCTGCAAGGCGACTTCGGCTTCGGGCGCGAGCTTCTGTTTGCCGCTCAAGCGTTGTCCCGAACGCATGACTTGTCGTAAGCGACGATCCAACCGTTTGATCCCTTTACTCTGATCGGGATAGAGAAACTCACTGAGGATCGTATGACGAAAGTTCAGCGTGCCGTTGATGGAAAGCAGGCGCAGCGCATCCGCAGTGATGAATGGCTGCGGCGGCGTGAACAGCGAGACGATGGCCGCAGGTGATGCGCCGTGCATCACATAACTCCCGGAGGCTTCTATGGTTTCGCCGCACAGGTAATGCCGAATATCTACACCATGCAGCGGAACTGTCGGCACGGTTGTCGCGTTTTGCCGATGCCCAAAATACACAGCAGCCCACAGTTCATCACGAGTGAAACGAGTGAAGCGTAAAGCATCTTCGCGCTCAATCAGACGAAAGACTTTTTCAGCCTCGGCAAAGGCCGCTCGTTCTTCTTCTAGGGTGCGGCGCACAATGGCGTGCGTGGTTGCCGTTTGCCAGGCGGCGAGAAATGCGCGTGGCAAGCCCGTCACGCCTTGCTGCTGCCATTCCTGGCGGAGTGTCGCGAGGAATTGATCATCCGTCTTTTGACGATTGAGGTTCGGGACGCGCACCCAACAGGTCAAGGCCGTGCGGCGGAAGCTGCCTGCTCTGGCTAGATTGGCATACGCTTGCAAGCCAGCGTTGTGGAGGATCGTGGCGCGAGGATGGATGTCATACACATCGCGTGCGCCCGCGTGATGCCAGAGTGCTTCACCGGGATCAGGCGCGGCAGTGAGCCGGAACTGAATCACTGTCCCCAGCGGTTTACGCGCCGCCAACAAGCGCGCCAGTGCATTGCAACGGTTTTCCAACAGCAGATCATCGCTATATACCGACGCGGCTAACTCCACATGATACGCGCGGGTATACGAGCCATCGGCATGTCGCAGTGCATCTTCAGACAAACCGACGATAGACGTCTCGCGTGGTCGCGTTGCGGGAGTGTGCGCGGAAGGTGAGTCGGGAGGCATGGTCAGGGGAATCCAATCGCGGCGCGACTGCAAAAAGGCCGGCGCGAGTTTGAGACACAGCCCCGTGCCTGCGCCAAAAGCGGCAGCGGCACTAGCGGTGATAAGAAGAGCAGATGAATCCATCAGAATGTTCCTTTCTTGAAGTGAATGGTTAGTTGGTTGTCGGAAATGAAACACAGGACACGGAGGTCACGGAGAAGGAATGCCTATTAGCTTCTTCGTTTTTCTCCGTGCTCTCGGTGCGCTCCGTGGTTTTCTTTTCGTCTGAATGTGGTTTCCTGTGATTGGGATCGTAGCCAGTCCGGTTGAAATTCATGCGGCCACCAACGCCGCTGAATGCGTTTGCGCGCATACCATTGGAAGATATGCAGGAGCCAGCTTGGTCGTTGTTTGCGGCGGATCAGATTGAGGATCAGAATGGAGAACCCCATACAAATCAGCCAGCCGAGCAATTCCAGCGGCAAGTGATACACCCGGAGATTCAGAAAAAAAGGCACGGCATACCCCAGCACACTGGCAAGTAGCACGATGCCCCAGTCTTCATCCGTGATGCCAAAGCGCAGGACAGGTAAATAAATCTGGGAACGAATCGGTCGAGAGAGCATAAAAAACGATGAAGGATGAACGATGAACGCGGAATGAAGAACGAGGAGCGAGGAACGATGAAGCCAGAAGATGGAACAATAAATTCCTAGTTTCGCTTTCTTTGTTCATCGCTCATCGTTCCTTGTTCATCGTTCTGAGTTAGTTCCCAAAGCCTGTGTCGAAGTTCACCGCGTTGCCCTGCGAGATGGAGAAGACGAGCGCGACGATGCCACCAAAGGCAAAGCAGCCGATGGCGGCGACGAGTTGCTTGGTCGCCGGTTTTTCTGTGCCGTAATTGACCACCGCCCAAGCCACAAAGATGATGCCCATGAGGAACAAAAGATTGCGTCCCCATTTGATCCCTTCCCGAATGGCATTGCCGACCTGTTGATCGCTGCCAAAGATGCCGCCGCCCGGCGTTTGGGCGAAGGCAGAAAGGCTGATGGTAAGGAGCCAGCCCGCGAGGATGGCGAGTGGCTCGATGAGATGAATCCATTGGGCGCAACGCATCAAGGTATCTCCCATACGAAGAAGATAAGGCTTGACAGTCATGTGAGTGGTGAAGGGGGTATACCGGTTGGGAACGTGAGAGACGGGTTGCTCGATCTGCATGTGATTGACTCCTTAAAACGATGATTGACTTGCGCTAGCAGCCTTCTGGCTGTTAGCACGAAATTGAGAGGGGCGTATAGCGCGTGCGGCAAGTGCCTCGCAACTCGCAGGCCACAAATCTGAGGGAGCCAGGAAAAGTTCAGGAACGTCCGCCTTCTCGTGACTTCTCCAGACTCACTTTGCGGCATCGTGTTTGCGAAGGTCAGCGGTGAAAAAGGAAAGGAGTTTTTACGAATGAATCAGATCAGAAGGAATCCAGACACATTCAAATTCTGGCGTCGTTGGATCATCTTGGGAGTGATGTTGTCCGCGCCTGCTCTCGCTCGGTCGCAGTCCATACATATTGATATAAACACACGCCAGCGTGCGCTTGCCTATGAACCGCTTTTCATTACAACAGCGCAGCAATACAACCTTGATCCTCGTTTGTTATGGGTGATTGCGTGTTTGGAATCGCGCTTCCGTCCCTGGGCAATCAGCCCGAAAGGTGCGCGTGGCTTAATGCAGTTGATGCCTGCGACGGCGGCACGTTGGGGCGTATCCAACCCGTATGAACCGGGGCAAGCCATTATGGGAGCAGCGCGTTACGTGCAGTATTTAGGGCGGCGCTTTGACGGGCGCGTAGACTTAACGCTTGCGGCTTACAACGCGGGCGAAACGGCGGTGGAGGCGTATCGTGCAGGTCGTGTGGTGCGCGTCGGGCGCAAGCTTATCAATCCGTTCGGCCTCAGAACTAGTGGTGTGCCGCCTTATCGAGAGACGCGCACCTATGTTAGTACAGGCATAGGCTTGCTGCGGCGTTTGGCCGTGAACAAGTCCGCCACAACGATAGCCTACACGACAGACGCTCGTATTGTGCCGACGCTCAAGAGCGAAGCTCTCACTAGCGCACCAAGCATCAGAAAAAGTATTTCCTATGCGGCAGACACAAATTTTTCTGCTTCGTCTGCGCTAACCGCTGCTACCCCCCGCTCCATCTCCTACCAAAGCCGTTGAGCAACGATGCGGCTGAAGAACGAAACAGGTATCCAACGGTGCGGCGAATCGTTTTTCTGCTCTTGGTTCGTCTGAAATCGGCGGCATCGTTGGATTCACACGCTTTTTGTTGCGCTGCGCCCGTGCGGAAACTTTGGCACCAAAGTTGTAATGACCAATCTCGTCCGTACCAAACGCAAAGGAACGTTATGCACGAAGAATCGTCTCTTGACACAACGGCAGAATTCATTGCGACACCAGAACAGCAACTGCCATCAGTGCTCTACCGTGATCCGGCGGATGTGCGGACGATCTATCAATTGCTTTCGTCGCTGCTTCTGTTGGTGGGACTGCTGACGCTCAGTGCGCTCGGCAACGCCTGGCAATATTGGCGCAGACCGGATCGCATCGTCGTAGATCGCTCCAATGGGCGTGTGCTGCTCATCAATGATCGGGAATTCGGGGAAACCGATGCCGTCAAGTTGACCCCGGATCGTCCGCAGGAAAGCGATAAGAAATATCTGGTGCGTGAGTTTATCCGCAGCTTATATGCGATCAACCCGACCACGCGCGCCGCCGACATCAAAACCGCGCTCGAAATGATGGTGCCGCATTCGGCGACGAAGTTCGCGGCTTATCTGAAAGAGCAGCATATTCTGGAACAACAGCGCGCGGAATCGTGGCAAACCGTGTGGACGCCGCAGGACGTGACGATTGATCGCCATGATCTCTATACCGTGCGCGTCATCGGCAAACAGGACGTCACCAAAATCATCAACAACCAAGTCGTGCAAGACAGCAAACAATTGCAACTCACCGTCAAGCTCGTGGCTGACCCCGCCGGACGCACGGATCAAAACAAACGCATGGGCTTTTTGGTGGCCGCCCTTGATTACAAGGAAATTCAGTCCTGAGCCTCTTTCGTCAAGTCGTCTCCAACAGGGAAAGGAGTTCCATGAAGCATTGTGCATCAATGGTCATGATCGTCATCGGACTGTCATTCGTAACCACCACAACCGAGGCGCAACGACGAAGAGAGGACAGGCCGTCAGAGCGGGAAAGGGGCTCCGCTCTGACGGTTCTCAATAATCCCACTCCGACCTATCAATCGGGTGAAGTGCAGATCGAAGTTGCGGGCGATGAAAACCCCATCATCCGATTGCAGATGATTCCGAGCGGGCAAATTCTCGTCGAATTGCCCGCGCAGGATCGCATCTTCAAGGTGAATCCAGCCGACCCGGATTTGGTGACGATAGAAGATTCGCCCACGAAAGCGACGGATCACTATTTGCTCTTGCGTTCGAGTCGGCAGTTTTTGCCGAGTGCAGCAGCAACGCAAACGATAGCGACCTCGATGATTGTGCAGATGACGTCGGGGATGGTGATTACGCTCTTGCTGTATCCGACGCGCGATTTCAATCAGACGGTGCATCGCTGTGTCGTGCGTTATGAACGCGCGGCCATTGTCAGCGCGCGACAAGCGGCAGGACTGGACGTGAATCTGGATCGGCGCGAAGAAGTAATGGTGTCCAGATTACCAGCTTCGTGGCAAGTTGCGGCGTTGCCGAAACCAGTCGCAGAAGCAGCCCCGATTAATCCGCCGCCGGTACAACCAGCACTGCCGCCGCCTAATCCGGCTAAGCCAACGGAAGAAGAGCCATTGTTACTGACGCAGCGGCTGGAAGCGTTGGCTGCGCCCAAGGCGTGGAGCAAACCGCTGCACGGAATCCAAGCCGCGCTACAAACACTCACGCTGAAGAATGGGCAGCGACAGGTACTCATCACCGTGCGCAACACGCTCGCGACGCCACTGAATCTCGTACCGGGACAGCCGGAATTATCGCTGCGCACATTGGATCGGAAAGGGCGCATCTTGCAGGTAGAAACACTCAAACCTGTAGCGGTAGATGCGAGCAATTCAACTGGACTGCTCGCGCCACAAGGGATTGCGAGCTATCTGTTGACTTACCAAACACCAATCTTGGTTTCCGGGCAAAAGCTCTTTGTCGTCATCGCAGAGTCCAACAAAGCTGACGATCCGTTTTTGCTCGAAGTCATGCCGTGAAGCCAGGGTTGTGTTTCGTGGCGTGAAGGGAATGGATCACGGGAAGACAGGCCACACGTGGAAAGGAAGCGTTTGCCTCCTTCGCTCTTCCCCGTGTCTTCCGTGATTCATTCCCCAAAAAGAAAGAGGAATATGAACCAGAGTACACCAGCAGACTTGCCCGAACTTCATTTGCAGGATGTCACAGAAGACGAAACGTTAGGTATCGCGCCTCCTACGAACTCGCGCAAAAAGAAACTGTTGATGATCGGCGGCCTCGTCACGCTATTGCTGCTGACGGCAGTGGGTGGTTATTTCCTGCTCAGCGGCAAAGAGGTCAATGTCCGAGCCGTGCGCAAAACGCCGGAACGGGTCACGAATGGCGGCGATTTACAACAGGCCGCCTACGACTCGTTGCGTGGTTCGCTCAGCAGTTCGCCACCTGCTGCCGTGGGGCAAAATGCCGGGGCGAATATTGGCACGAATCAACCCACGACCATTGCGATGGCAGGTGTCACGCCTTCGCCTGCTGTCAGTCCGAGTGCATCGCCCAAAGCCACTGCGCCAATTCAATCCGGCATTGCGATGACGATTGCGCCACCGCCGGAGATTACAGCGACGAATTCACCAACGAAGCCGGTGGGGGCTTTGAGTCCACCGAACACCTTCCCCGCAGACAACAAAGCGACGCCGCAAAATGCCAACGTGATGGCTGTCAGCAAACCAAAGACCGATGCCTCCATTGTCTTTGCCAGTTTGCCGACGAAACAGAACGAAAAGATTGAGAATCCCACAATCGCATACCACGACGGTCCTCAGCCCTTTCCTCTCTCCACACCTCCACTGTCGCTGGAAAAGAACCCTCGCGCGCTGCCGAGCTTTGGGGCGATGTTGCCCGTGCGGTTGTTGGGGATGCTCTATACCTTGCGACCCAATGCATTCGTGCGATTGGAACTCTTGCGCGAGAGCAAAACCGAGCATTGGCATTTGCCGCGCGGCACGATGTTCGTGGGAGCGGTGCAAGGCGCAGGGCGAGATCGCGCCTATGTGCAGATCAAAGGGTTCCTTGATCCCACAACAGAGCGCTTCACCAAGCTGGACGGGGAAGCGCTCGGCAGCGATGGCGGGGCAGGTTTACGCGGCAACGAACGTCGCCTGTCCTCCGTCTGGTTGCGCGTGCTGGATCGCGCGGCCCAGACCGGAACGCAGCTTCTCAGCAGTCTGCTGGGTCGCAACGGATCGCAGGTCATCATCGCGGCAGACCCGGCAGGGATGTACCGCAGCGCGATGAACAACGAAGCCGCGCTGCAAACCAACCGCAGTTTCGTTGAAGTGGCGGCGGGAACAGTGGGCTTCGTGTTGGTTACGACTTTACCGACTGCTGTGCCTACGGATACACCTGTCACACAAAACACTTCACCCGAATCGCTCACCGATGCCGAGCTTGCTGATCTTTTCAGTTCCTCTGATCCAGCGAAGATTCGTGCCGCCTTGCCACGGATGAGTCCCGAAGTGCGGCGTGTCCTGGAACAATCCCTCAAATAATAAGGAGCATTGAATGCAACTGCATTGTCCGACGCAAACCACCATCAATCCTCGTACACTGCTCGCAGAACAGGACGCCCATAGCTTGGCGGAACTCTTGCAAGAAACCGGCTATGTGATTCAACCCGCGTTGCTCCGTGATCTGGCACACGTCCTCAGAAGTGGCTTACCGTGGCTGATTGAAGGCCCGCGTGGCGGCGGCAAAACCGCGCTCGCCGAAGCGTTGGCGGCGGCTTGTAACCTGCCTGTGTTTTATCTGCAAGGGATGGAAGGCTTGACGCTCGCCGATGTGCTCTATGATTGGGATCGCGAAGGCCAGACGCAATGGGTGCGACAAGCCGTCGCACATGGCAGCAGCTTTCAGGAAGCACGCGCCGGGCAATGGACGCGCGAGTTTCTCAAGCTCGGCGAAGCGTTGGCGGCGTATGAATGGGCCGCGCAGCACGACATCGTTCCCATTTTGATTTGTGATGAATTCGATAAGGTCAGCGAGAAGCTGGAAGACATGTTGCTGCAATTGTTTGCACGGGGCTTTGCGCATATTCCGCGCTATGGAGAAATCGGCGTGCGCGAGCAACAACGCTGGCCGATTGTCATTCTGCTCTCGAACGATCAACGCCACGATCTGTCCGCGCCGATGCGTTCACGGTGTTTGTATAGCTGGCTCGCCCCACCCACGCCGCGCGAGGAAGTCGGGATTTTGTACGCCCGCTGCCCGGCGGTGCATCCGCTGCTGCTCGGCAAGATGATCAAGCTGATGCACGGCATTCGCAGTCTCCCCGGCATTCTGGATAAGCCGGGACTGCGCGAATCCATCGCACTACTGCACGCGCTGCAAACGGCGGGCTATACCGACCTGACGGCCACGACGCTGACACAACATCTGTGCTTTCTCGCCAAGCGACGGCTGGATTTAGAGAATCTGCGGAAGGCGACCGCGCGCCTTGATCTCATGATGGAACTGCTGGATGCGGAGATGGATGGATGGGTGGCGGCTCTATGTGGAGGGGCGGAATGAAACAGTCGGTAAGCCATTGGGCGTTGCAACCACAGATCATCGTGCTGGTCACGGTCTTAGGTGTTGTGGGAGGCTTGCTGTTGACGAATTGGATCGTGGCGCGGTGGCAACGAGTGACGGCGCGGGTCGAGGTCGCAGCACCGCAAATAGAAGCGGCGCAGACAAAAGCATCGGCGTCGCCACCGCCGAAGGCATTGCCCGACGGCGAAGTGGAACGCACCGCCGCGCGCGTGCGCGAAGTCTCCGCCCTCGTGATGGGCTTGACGTTGCTGGTCGTACAGGAGGCCGTAGCCGGGAACCCTGTCGCCAGCAGCGAAGCCTTAACCGAACGTTTCATCTCCCGGCATTTATTGCCGCCGACGATTCGCGCCTCTTCTGCCCGCGCGGTGTTGGAATCGGAGACGGCGGTACTGTATGTGCGCTATCGTGTCGAGCCGCTCGCGCTGGAAGTGGTTTCGCTGGGACGGATGCCAGAAGACGGTGCGCCGATCATTGGCCGTATTGTCACAGGCAGCGATGAACATTCTGCCCTCTTCATCGCCCGGCAAATCAAAGGCGCAATGCTACCCGACCCGTTCTTGCCTGCCGCGCAGGTGATCGCGCTCAATTGGAGCATTGAACCGTGGCGCGAACGCGCCTTTGCGCAGGAGGAAGTGGAGCAAATCCAGCACGCTCTCCGCACCGCACAGCCCAAGCCATGAGAGTCATTCGTCAACCATCACAAGCGTTGAAATTTTGGCGACACGCACCGCGTTCGCTAACGCATCTCTGTGAGCAGGTGGATGCGCGCTGGGGCATTCCTCGTCCTGCCACCGCTCCGCACCTGCCGCCTCTGCAAGCGATGAGTGCGTTATTGAACTTAGGGGGCGAAGGTCTGCTGCTGCTCGCTTGCGGGTTGTTCTCCGCTCTGATCTGGTGGCAATGCACGCGCTGGCTCATCATCAATATCGAGGTCGAAATCGTTTGTCACGGTTGTGCATTTTTGAGTTTGTTGCTGGCCTTGTTGGAAGTCGCCCAATTGCCGCTGCCGTTTTATCCGCTGCAACAACGCTCGACGTATGGTTCTTCGCGCTGGGCCGATCCGCTCTGGCTCGGCGATTTGCATCTTGCGCGGCGCAAGGGCGCATCGTTACAACCGGGTGAATTGCCGCTCGGTGGCTTGGGGCGGAAATACGATGTCATTCTCAATCGCGCGCAAACGATGTGTCATCTCGCCCTCTTTGGCCCGCCGGGCGCAGGCAAATCCGCCACGTTCTTTATGACGTGGTTGCGGGCGTGGGCTGGATGCGGCTCGACGATTGTGCTTGATCCGAAAGGCGAATTGTATGAGCAAACGGCCTATTGCTTTCAGCGCGTCTATCGCGTGGATTTGCAGCATCCCGAACGCTCAGATCGCTGGAATTTCCTGCCGGCGTGTAAGCACAATGCTGAACTTGCGCACGAAGCCGCCGCGATTATTCTGCACGTAGACCAAAACAAAAACTCTTCTGCTGATCCCTTCTGGAAAGAAGCCGAAACCGCTGCTCTCACCGCCATCATTTTGCACCTGGCGCAATGGCACGAACGTCCGACACCCGCCATGATTCAGGAGATGGTCTCGAAATATTCCCTTGCAGAATTGAATGATTTGATGATGTCATCGGCGGATCCGAAAGTACCGCTGTATTGGGGGATGTTTACGAAGGTCGAGCCGAAGTTACAAGGCGGTGTGCTGATTGGCTTGGGCGTGCGTTGCGCGGCCTTCAATATCCCGAATGCCAAAGCGATTTCTTCGCCGATTACGACGAGGATGGCGGCACGCGGGATTCGGCTTATTGACTTTGCCGAACTGCGGCAACCACGCACCGCGATTTATGTCGTCGTGCCGGAAGGTGATGCCGCGCGTTACAAAGTTGTGCTGGCGACCTTGTTTGGTTTGGCCGCGAGTCACTTGCGCAAAGGTGAACTGAATGACACGTCTGCGCCGGTGCTCTTCAACTTTGACGAAGCGGGCAATATCTTCATTCACGGGCTGACGGAATTGCTCGGTGTCGGTCGTGGACGGCTGATGTCCATTGCACTCGGCTTTCAAAACATCGGGCAGGTCTATCACCATTACGGCGCGGATGGCGGCGATGCCGTACTCGGCTCAATTGGCACGATGATTTTTCTACCGGGACTCGACCAACGCACCAGCGAATACGCCAGCAAACGCATTGGGCAGGCGACGGTCTGGCAAGCCAGCTCCGTAGACGTCAAGGAAGGCACGAAATTCGATTCCGAACGCACCACCGAAGTTGGACGCTCCTTGCTCGATGCCGCCGAAGTGCGGCGGATGGTGAAACATCAACAAGCCATCGCCATCATCGGCAATGCGCCGCCCGTGCGCTTCTCCTATCCACCACAAGCACGTCTCGTAAATGCTCCGCTCTCCGCGCGAGAAAAAGCTTGGCTGACGCAACCGCCTACCACACGCAAGACAGAAACAAAGGTTGAGACGAAAGCGCCAACGGCTCCAGCCCCTGCCATTGTCATTACCGATACACGCCCGCCGCTTTCTTTCAGCCACCTGACGTTTCCGCCGGAATACGATCCTGCTCAACTCACGCCCGCGCTTGATCCCAGTGTCAATGATGCGCCGGAACCCAATGTCATCCCGCAGGAGGAAGCCTGATGCTCGACGCAGCCACGCGGGTCAGCAAATGGCGCTTGACCTATATCGCCGCCCTGCTCAGCGTGATTGCCGGGCTGAGCAGTTATGGCTGGTACATCTACACGCTCGTGCGCGATGCGCAACTCCACAAGCCGCAACCGCAAATAGAAAAACTCCTCAAAGACCTACTGATGTATTATCGGCAAACGAAGCAATTCCCACGCAATTTTACCGAGATCAATCAACGTCTCTGGCATACCGTTCCGCCCCCGGATTACGGGAAGGACGGACGCGAAGCACGCACGAAGAATTATTTCTATTGGTACACGCAGGTGAATGCCGATACCTGTGCGTTCTGGGCGTTGCCCACTGGCCCGCAGCGGGGCTATGCCTCCGCGTTTTTCATTGTCCTTGCGCCGGGCTGGGCGCGCGCCTGGAAAGGCAAGGCGCGTAGCGATGAAGAACTCAATCGTCTCCCCGCCATTCCTTCACCCCAAGCACTCGCCGAGATAAACATGCAGGAATTGCCCGCGCGTGTTTTCACAGCGACCTCTCAATCTGTCCCTTAGCCTCGCTCAGTTGGTATCGAAATCTTACACTTGGCTGCTTACTTTCCTTCTGATAGAAGACGTGTTACAAAAAGCCGTGCCCTACGGCCTGATTCGTTATCGTAACTAAACGCTCCAAGTTGATAATGCGGCTGAATTGCGCGTGCAGTGAATGGGCGTAATCACACAATCCGGCAACAAGCGATTCATTGGAAAACGAATCAGCTAAAAAACATAATCGCGATTACGCATATTTCCTCAGAGTTTATGCCGCCAATACAACTGAATCTGTCACTCAGCTATCTGCGCAACAGTGATTTGCTCTCTACGCACTGGCTGGAAAATCGCCTGTTACGTGAACCAGAATGGGAAGAATACAAAACGCACACGCGCGGGCTAATTGATCAAATCAGTCAATTATGGCAAGCCGAACAACGCCGCGTTGAGCTTTACAACGAACAGGGATTGGAACACGCCTTCATTCAGCCCGTTTTTGAAGCTCTTGGTTGGAAGCTGAACTATCAAACGTTTCTGCGCGGCAGAAAACCTGATTACGCACTTTTTCTTGACGACACAGGACTTGATGCCGCCTTAACAGCCGGGCGCAACAATCAAGCCTATTGGCAATATCCTACGCTTGTTGCGGATGCAAAGGCTTGGTCTGTAAGCCTAGATCGCCCTCAGAATATCCAAAACAAACGCGAGTATCCGCCCGAACAAATTGAATGGTATTTGAATCAAAGCCAACTTAACTTTGCCATTCTCACGAACGGTAGATTGTGGCGGCTGATTCCGCGTGAACTTGGTGCGCAGCAGCGTCGCTTCCAAACCTATCTTGAATTCGATTTGGGCGGCTTCCTGAACACTTGGAACGCCTCGCCTAACTTGTTAGATCAACCGCTGCTGCTCGACGATTTCCTGCGCTTTTATCTGCTTTTCAGTCCTATTGCTTTTCAAGAAGTTGATGGGCGAGAACCATTGATTCATCGTGCCGTTCAGGGCAGTTCTGAATACCGACTAGGCGTAGGCGAATGGCTGAAAGAGCGTGCTTTTGAAGCCTTGCGATTGAGCATTGAAGGATTCCTGGCGTTTCGTCCGAACAATCTTGATCCTGACACTGACCTAACTCTCTGCCGTGAACAAAGCTTTGTCTTCCTATATCGCCTGCTCTTCCTGATGTACGCGGAAGATCGGCGTTTATTGCCGTATCATCGCAACCGACTTTACACGAATAATCGTTCGCTTGGGCGTTACCGTGATGACATTGCCGGGCATTTAGATCGCATTGAGAGCAGACTTGAAGCTGACTTTGATAAGGATTCCACGGCGATTTGGCAAGACCTCGGCGACCTCTTTGATTTGGTTGATCGTGGGCATCGTACTTACGAAGTTCCGGCCTATAACGGCGGCTTATTTGAGAGTGCCGCGCATCCTTTTTTAGCTGAAAAACAAATTGGGGATTGGCATTTGGCGCGTATCATTGACCAACTCAGCCGTGCGCCTGATCGCTCTGTTGCGAGCGCCGATCTTTACCGGGTGGATTATCACGATTTGGCGATTCAACATCTGGGTGGAATCTATGAAGGATTGTTAGAGCTTCAACCGCACTACGCAACGGAACCGATGATTGTCGTTAGTCGTCGCACGCGCGATGACCAGAGCGAGAAAGTGGTTCCTGCTACACTTTTTTCCACCTCCACCATTCCTGAACCGTATCGCGGCTATCGGCCTACAGGCATCAGCTATGCGGCAGGTGCGGTTTATCTGCTGACAGACAAAGGCGAGCGACGCGCGAGCGGCAGCTTCTACACGCCTGACCATATTGTTGACCATATTGTGCAGCAGACGCTCAGTCCGCTTTGCGAGGACGTCAGTCGTAAATTGCGAGAGGAGATGCAGTCGGTCGAAGCAGCAATACGCACTGCGAATACCGAGGCTGAACGTGAAGCTCTCACAACACAGCTTTCTCAGTTGCAGCAGGATTTTGATAATCGTGTGCTGCAACTTCGTATCCTTGATCCGGCAATGGGATCAGGACATTTCCTCATTCGCGCCTGTCAGTACCTGGCGGAAGAGATCGCCACACATCCGCACACCTACGATGAACACACCGCTGCAATTCAGAGTGACGAGTCTTCGCTGACTTACTGGAAGCGACAGGTTGCGGAGCGTTGTTTGTATGGTGTGGACATGAATTTAATGGCTGTCGAGTTGGCGAAGCTTGCGCTTTGGCTCGAAACGGTCGCGGCTGACCAACCCTTAACGTTTCTCGACCATCACCTGCGGCACGGCAATAGTTTGATCGGCGCGAAGATTGCGGCGTTAGGGGCATTACCTGATGAGTTGCGTTTGCTGGAAAATTCCTTCCGCCAGCAAGTCGAAGAACATTTGCCACGATTGCTTGATCCATTGCACCAAATTCAAAACACGCCATCCGATACGCTCGCACAGGTTAAAGAGAAAGATCGCCTCTTCGGTGCCTTTCAACGTGCGCAAGAATCGTTTCGGATGATTGGTGATCTCTGGTGTGCAACTTTCACTGCGGAAGGTCGTGGCCTCTTCACGTCTGAACAATATCGCAATGCCCTGGAGTCGCTGGCGAAGCCGACACAATTGAAGCAACTCGCCGCTGCCGATTGGTGGCAACAAGCCGTAACGCTTGCGCGGCGCAGCGAGATGGCTTGCTTTCATTGGGAACTGGAATTCCCTGAAGTCTTTTTTGTGAATGGCGACGGACGCCAGCAAGTAGGCTTTGATGCCATCATTGGCAATCCGCCTTACGACGTGCTATCAGAACTGGAAACGGGACATGACCTCTCAACACTGAAAAAGTTTATCGAATACGAACGCACTTACACGCCGTCACGCCGGGGCAAAAACAACCTGTACAAGCTTTTCATTTGCCGCGCTTTGGATTTACTGGCAGAAGGCGGCGCGCTTGGTTTTATTACCCCGATGGCGGTATTGGGTGACGATCAGGCAGCAGATATTCGTCGAAGTATTGTCGAGGTTGGTTACTTCACGGGCATTGAAGCCTTCCCGCAAAAAGACGATCCGCGCAATCGTGTTTTTACGGAAGCTAAACTTTCGACGGCGGTGTTCACACTCAAAAAAGAGAGACAAGAAAATGGCTCATCGCCGCCCTTCAGAGCGCGCGTTCATCCCGGCAGCACGATTGAAGAATTTTCACCGAGCTTGACGCTGACGACGGAACAAATCCCGATGTACGATCCGGCGAATTTTACGATTGTGAGTTGCTCTCAAGCCGATTGGGATTTAGCGACAAGGATAATGAATACAGGACGTATGACGCGCCTCAGAGAGTTTGTTGAATTCTTTCAAGGTGAAGTTAATGGGACAAATGAAGGTGCGAGAGGAAACTTGGTTGACGATCTCAGCCGTGGAAAATTGGTTACTCGTGGAGCATCCATCTGTTTGTATGTCCCGCGACCAGCTTCTCAAGGTGATGACCTGCTTCTTAACGTTACAAAGTTTCTTGCCGGTAAAGGCACTGACACAAAAGCTTTTCACCATCGCTATCAGCGTGTCGGACTACAAGAAAGCTGTCCGCAGAATAATTTTCGGCGCGTCATTGCCTCAGCAATTCCTGAAGGCGAATTTTGCAATCACAAGGTGAACTATGCACCCGAACACAAATCGAAACTCCCTTTATCTTTTGTGCTAGGCCTGTTGAATTCAAAGCTGACCGATTGGTATTTCCGTTTAGGCAGTACCAACGCCGCCGTCAGTCATTACCAGTTGTACAATTTGCCATGTCCTGTCTTTGCGGGAAACTTGAGCACCCGCGACGAGCAGATGCAAGAACAGGCGTTGTCTGCTCTGCGTGAGGGAAATACAACAGCCGCTTTTCAGCATCTGCAACCATTGTTAGTAGACCCGCCGTTTAGCCTGGCACTACAAGCTGCCATCATCGAGGCCGTTCATCAAATCACCGCCATCGAAGAAGCGCGCGGAGAAATTTCTCGCTCCGCCCGCTCCGCTTTAGCCAGTGCCGCGCAACCGTTTCAGGACTTCATTGACCGCTTGTTATTTGCGCTCGCTGGATTGACTGAAACAGAGGCTGCGGCCTTAGAAGAACGACTCGCGCTAATGATGTAAGCGCACCACAGGCAATGCGGATAAAGATGGTTGCACTTGCGCCCAAGTGTGGCTACTCTTATCCACGCATGACCGAACTGCAAAACAGTCTCAACCTGGCCGAATCCCTTTTCCGTCAACACGGTGGAATGTTGCGCACGACCGAAGCCATTGCGCTCGGCATTCATCCGCGCACGTTGTATCAACTGCGGGATGCGCAGCGGTTGGTGGCAGTCAGTCACGGACTCTATCGCTTAGCCGATTTGCCGGAACTCGCCAATCCTGATCTCGTTCCCGTTGCGGCACGCATTCCCCAGGCAGTGATTTGCCTCATCTCGGCGCTCGCCTTTCACGAGATTACGACTGAAATTCCGCACGAGGTTTCGATTGCGTTGCCGCGTACCGTGAAGCGACCACGTCTGGAGTATCCACCACTACGCGTCTTCTGGTTTTCGGGCGAGGCGCTAACTGCTGGGATTGAGGAACACACGATGGATCACATTTCAGTGAAGGTCTATGGGCCGGAAAAGACGGTGGCGGATTGTTTCAAGTTTCGTAACCGGATTGGCTTGGATGTTGCTATAGAAGCCTTGAAACTGTGCCGCGAACGCAAAGGTTCGACGCCACGCAAGCTGCTGCATTATGCACGCATTTGTCGCGTCGAGCGCGTTATGCGGCCTTATCTGGAGGCTTTGGGATAACACGACCATGAACAAGCGCAATGTAACAAACCTGCCTGCCTCGGTGCATCATCGGCTGTTGAATTTGGCGAAGGAAACTCAGCGGCCTTTCAACGAACTGCTGCAATATTACACGATGGAACGATTCCTATTTCGGCTGAGTCATTCGCCGTTTGCAGATCGTTTCGTTTTGAAAGGCGCATTGATGCTGCGGGTGTGGGATTTGTCACAGGCACGGCCCACGATGGACATTGACTTGTTGGGAAGGGCAGCCAACACGGTCGAGAATCTGGTCGAAATCATTCGGCAATGCCTGTCGGTCGAAGTCGCGGAAGACGGGATTCAGTTCGATCCCGGCAGCGTGCTGGGCGAACCGATTACGGTGGAGAAAAAGTATCAAGGTGTCCGGGTGCGAGTGCGCGGGACGCTCGGCAATGCCAGGCTGTCGTTGCAATTAGACTTCGGCTTTGGGGATGTGGTCGTGCCGGGGCCGGTCTGGATTGATTATCCGCAATTGCTGGATTTCGGGCCGCCACATTTGCTGGGTTATACGCCAGAAAGCGTCATCGCCGAGAAGTTTCAAGCCCTGGTCGAACTCGAACTAGCCAATACTCGTCTTAAAGATTTTTTTGATTTGTGGAAGCTCTCGCAGACCTTGACCTTCGATAGTGAAATCCTGATGCAGGCCATCACGGCAACCTTCAAACAACGCGGCACTCCCTTGCCCACTACATTGCCATTAGCACTGACCGAGGCGTTTTATGACGATCCAAACCGACAGGCGCAATGGAATGGCTTCCTCCGCCGTGGGCGGTTAGAAGCCGAAGCCAAACCCTTGGCCGACATCGCATTGCTGATTGCAGAATTTCTTCTGCCGCTGACACAGGCCGCCGCGACGAATAGTCCTTTCAAAAAGCACTGGCTGCCGGGCGGGAATTGGCAGTAAACTCCAACTGATTTTGTCTACCTCTCGTAGCTAAATTCGTGATCCAGGTCTTCGCGTGTGGGAACGTTATTCACTTCTCGCCGAGGTAGTTCGTGCGGCGCAGGCAAACGATCAAAATGCCAAAGCTGATCGGATTCCACAACCCATGAAAAACGCTCAGACGTATCTGGCGAAGGCCGCTCCGTTGCAGCACGTTCTGGTGTCAAATCACGCTCGTTGCCCAACGGTATTTCAGGCGTTTTGGCCGAGACGACAGTAGTAAATCCCTGTTGCCGATCTGGTTCCAATTCAGTTTCTCTCTTTTCCACCAGCGTCTCTTTGACCGTGCGGGTTTGCTCGATTTCGCGGCGGATGCCATCCAACGATTCAAAGCCACGATAGAGTTCTTCGCGGGTGCGGACGGCATAGTCCTGTAACGCCTGCCAACGCTGCGCGTCATTGGGCGTCAGCTTCGTCAAAACGGCGTTGTTGATCTTTTCCTTGCTGGCGGATGCGCCGATTTTTTCCTGCACAAATTGCTCCAACACCTGATGCGCAAGGCGGGCGCGTTGCTGCGAATTTTCTTGCAGATGTGCGATGGTGTCGCTCAATTGTTGCGCCTTTGGTTCTGCCGTGAAGACTTCCGGCGTGACAAGCTGTTCCCAGGCTTGTTGTCGTGCTTGTTGTCGCAGCTTGGTTTGGGTTTCCGCAGGCAACAGCGAGCGCGCTTCGGTGATGGAAAGTTGATATTCCTCTTTGCTGACCAGGATGCCTCTGGTGGCGGCCTGACGCTGCTGAACGGCTTCGTTGAGCAGGCGATGTTCAATGACGCCCATACTCGCCATGTATTCCCTGTACGCTTGGCTCCCACGCGGCAGTTCGCCCCACAAACGCGGCGTGGAGGCGGTTCGTTTTTCTTCATCTCTTGTCGCTTCGCGTGGCGGCGTTTCCGGGCGAACGTAGGACTGTTTTTTCGCCTCTATTCGCTCTAATAAATAGGTGCGTTCGTGCGGGGGCAGGCGCTCGTATAACGGCTGCAAATCCATCTTTCCGGGGTTATCCATCTTTTCGTTGAGCAGGCTGGCTTGATAGTGTTTGAGGGCGGGCAGGCTTTGGCGGGTGTCCAGTTCCATCAGCATTTTGGCTAAGGTTTCTGAAGGCTGGACTCGACCTTCGTGAAGTTCTCGCACCTGTGTTGCGCGTGCTTCCCGTGACAAGCCCCACGCATAGCGCAGTTCGCGCATTTCTGCTGAATGATGTTCCGGCGCGCGACCAAAAAAGAGCAGATTTCGCTCGCGTGCGTTGAGGGGCATGCGTTCTGGTGGATGCTGCACGGGATCGGTTTTGTGCGGGCGTAATGCCTCGCTACGCGCCAGATTGTCGCGCAGAAACTGCTCAGCGAACCGATTCAATTCGGCGGCAGAAGTGGTGGCATGCAACTGCTGATGCGCTGCGCGAAAGGAGGCGGAGGAATTGACTGCCCGTGTTTCAGGATCGCGCATTCGTTCCTCCAAATATTCTTGGAGAAAGCCGCTGAGTTTGAACCGTTCAGCACGTTCTTCTTCGGAAACTTCCGGTTTGTAGGTCGCGCCTTCAATAGCAGCGATCAAGGCGCGTTTTTCTTTGCCGCTTTCTAATAAATGATCCAGCGTCGGCAGCGATTGCGTGACCAGTTTTTCTTGCGCTGTCAGCGATAATCCGGCGGGAAAACGCAGCACTTCGTCGCGGAGATTGATCGTGCGCGCAGCGGTATTGTACGAGCCGATGCGCTCAGGTTCAGCGCGAGTGTTTTCAGATCGCTCTTCCAACGAAGTGGTCATTCCCACTGCCTCTACACTTTCACGAGTTTCCAATGCCTGCATCGCTTCCGCTAATGGTCGCATTTCCGTCAGAGCTTTTTCGGTCATCTCTTCGCGCGAAGCCGTCCGATCTGTGAGATTCAATTGCGCAAAGTAATGCCGAAAGACTTCGACTTCGGTACGCACATCCGCCGTTTGCCCGGCAATGGCCTTCGCCAGCGTATGAAACTCGGCGGCTTGTTCGGGATTGCCAATCCGAGTGACGGCATACGGCAAGCTCGTGATGAATGGTTTTTCTTCAGAGGCCGCAATTTCATGTTCTTCCGCCGGTAATGTCAAAACGTCGCCCTTCAGACTCGCACCGTGTTGATAGAACTCGCGGAGCGATTGACTTTGCTGTCCTAACCAATCCGCTTGTTCGTAGGGAGAACGATAATCAGGATCATCCAGATTCGGTGTGCGGAATGCGGTGCGCAGATCACGTGCTAACGGGCGTTGATTTGGCTCCGGTTCCGCGCCGCGCAGAATGATTTCGGTAATGAGTTCGCGTCCGGCTAAGGAAGGATTGCGCTGTGCTGCCGCCAGTAATCGTTCGGTCGCTGAGTCGTGTTTCGCTCCTGCGGTTTTCTGCCCGTCCGTTGAGGATAAAGCACGTGCGGTTTGTTCAGTTTCTCCACGCTGTGATGATTGCTGCCGAGTATGTTCCTGCGCTCGATCCAGCGCCGAAGCAAACGCCTGACTGAAGCTGCCGGGCCGGATTTTCTCGATGCCATTTTCATCTTGCGAGCGACTAGGCAACGCGCTTTCCGGCAGCCGATGAAAACGCTTCGGTTGCCCCGTTGCGCGTGTCACATAATCTTTGTGAAGGAGCAGATGCAGATGCGGATGTTCGGTATTGCGATGGACGCCTGCGACCCAGCGCAAGTCTTCAGCGTCGAGTTCCTGGGCAATCTCGGCTAACGCTTCGCGCGTGACTTCTTTGAGGGCTTGCTGGCGGGTATCTTCATCGCGACCGAGAGCTTGAAAATCTTCCGCTTTGAGACTGACTGCCAGATGCGCGACTTCGTCTTTTGTTGGTGTGCGGCCTTCCGTCAACGTGCGCTCCGCTTGCCAAAAACTCAGTGTATTTTCTTTGGCCGAAAACAGTGGGCGCGGCGCGGTTCCTTCGCGTTCTTCATCACGGTCTCGGTACGCGATATAGCGTGCGGCTTGACTGGCTTGGCCGCCACCGGGGGCGGCTTTCAGGGATACGACAACTCTCATTTGGACTCCTGTTGAGATGTGGATTGCGAGATGGTGCGGAGGATAGTTTCTACGTGTTGGCGGCTACGCGCCTCCTGTTCCGTCACGAGCTTATGAGCAGCTTCTTCACTCACGCCACGACTGAGCAGAAAGTTTTGGAGCAGGAGATGTGACTTCATCTCGGCGGCCATCGTGAAGCCGAGAATTTCAGTCAATAACGGTTGCAGGGGATGCGATTGGGCGGCGAGTTTTGTCACCGACTCTTGAAGGGTTTTGAGTTCATGTTTCGCAACCGATTGTTCATTGCGCGACGCCTCTGACTGGTCGCGGTGGAAGGCTTGTCGGCGACGATTAACAAGGGCTTCATGCACCAACTCGCGCAGCGTATCGCTGATGGTTTTGCGCGGTTCAGTTTGGGAAAGTTTGATAACTTCGCGCAGGTCATCCACGAACAGTTTTGTCCCACTGGCTTGACTCGCCACAAGTCTCGGTCTTCCTTTGATGGGCATAACAGACAACTCCTTTCTCTGTCGTCTTGCCATTCAAAATGCGCGCCAGAAAGTCACTTAATAAATGTTTTGCGTCGTTCTCCAATGCACGATGCCGTGGTTATTGGCTATCTATACATTTGTGCAATGATTTCCGCACTCAGGTTTTTGAGGTTTTTCGCGTTAGTAACCTGAAGAACCGCAAAGCTTCTGGTTGCAGAGTGCTTTGCCAGAACAGGTTAACCTGACGAAATGCCCCTATCCTGTCCCACGTGATTAAAGAACAGGTTGACCAGAAAAAAGAGCACTCAGCGAGGAAACAAAAAGGCGGAAAAGACGGTAGCGAACGGAAGGGAGGAGTTGCGCCATCGTTGGTCAACGGTTGGCGGAGTCACTTTGGCTGTGGCATGACATTTGCGAATCAAGCATCCGTCATAGAAATCAAGGCTGATTTCACTTGTCCTAAAACCTGGAGGAATATTGTTTATGCCCAGAAAAAAGAATACCGATGGAGAATTACGCAAACCGCTGCTCAGATTTGAACGGATCGTCTATGAGAAAGCGTCGTTTCGTTTGCGGCAGGATGTGCTGCAACAGATTGCGGAGTATGTTTTGTATGTGAAAGAAGTGGCAGGCGAGGAACCGACACCCGATGAATTGATAGATCGTGGCATGCAACGGCTCTTTGATGCGGATCGTGGCTTTTACCAATGGCGGCAACAGAAACAGTCACCAAGCGAGTTGAAATGCAATCCCGAAACCGTTCCGGGAACGAGGTCGGGAACCGATCCGTTTCTGGTTTCCGTTCCGGTTCGGAATCCGTTCTCGGATTGATAGCAGGAAGGTAGTTAGGAGAGGGGAAAGATGAGTAGTACAAATCAGCCTCTACCGATCTTTCCCATTTAACCATTGAAGCGCGGCTTGAATCACATCGCCGTGACACGGTACGGTACGGTCGGCTTGTTTGCACCAACAGAGCAATACCAAATCCTCGTGTTGGGCTTGGCGTGCCAATCGTTGCAATTCCTGAAACACGGGCGTTTGTTCCTGGATTTGCTGCCACAGCCAGACGCGGTACTTCGCAATGACTTCGTCGCGTGTGCCGTGCGTGCCGATATGGAAGGGGTTGCCCAGCAGCGATGGTCTGCCGATGTACACGCCGCTGCCGCAATAAGTTTTCTTGTTTTCATAGACTGGAGTCATAACGCTTTATTTCCTCTCAGAATCAAGTTTTTATGAAGCCGTCTCCACACTGGGCGAACACCTTTCAATGTACCCAGCGTTCCGGCCTGACTTTCTTCTTTTGAACGAGCCGCCGTGTGTCTCAAGGTGACATTCGTTGCATAGAGCTTCCGCCGTATATCGTTGTGCTTTATCCGACATCACTCTGGCTAAGAATGATTTACCTCTCAACGGTATTTTGTGATGAACTTGCGCTACCGGGTTGGTGTTGCATCTCTCACAGATTCCTTTAGCTCGGTCCATTGCTTCCAAGCGTGTAGCCAGGCTTCTTCCACTTTGCCAGTTTAAAGGAATGACGGGTTTAAGGTCGGCTTCCCATTTTCCACCCCGCATCGCTCTGATTTGTTCCGTTTTGGGTGGAAATAAATCAAGCGCGATGAGCTTTTCACCGGAGTTTGTTAGGAAAGTTTTTCTCTCTCTTCGTCCTTTTTCCACCACTTTGTATCTGCCCGCTATCGTTTCACGGATAAGCAGTTTCTTCATACTCCGTGTCTTGGTTTTTCTTGCCAGATAATGGGCGTAGTTCCACCAAGTCAAGTGGGCGAGTTTACTGAAATCCGGTTGTGGATTGTTGGCATAGCGATAGTAGTTACACCATCCTCTATAAATCGCACTGATTTGTGTCATTGCGTCTACTTCGGGGATGTGGTGATAACCCGCTATCTTGGCTATGGATTCGTTCACATTACGGAGTTTTTCGTTAGATATACTAAGGATAGGATTCAACGTGATTCCATTTTTCTTCAACCTGCCCTTAACCTGGTAGCCAAGAAAATTAATCCAGTGGCTCCAATGGGTAATCTTAGTCTTTTCCTCACTGAGTGCCAGACCAATTGAAGAAAGATAGTCTTTCACTTTGTTCTTGTAGTCTTCGGCTTCTTGTCTGGTTCCGGCGACCATAAGAACGAAGTCATCGGCGTATCGCACATACTTCACTTTACAGGGATGTTTTTTGTCCTTGTCGTATTGTGGAGTATGTTTGAGTTTCTTCTTTAGTTGCTTGATTTCATTAACTAGAGTTTGTTGCTTAGCAGGTTCGGCGGTATCAAGTTTCTTTCTGGTTCTCACAAGTTTGCTTTCAATCTTGCGGTATTCAGAACTTCTTCTTGAACTGCCTTCTCTTTTGGATTGTGTCCGATTTGCTTCAAATTCCAGTTCTACAAATTTATCAAGTTTATTTAGGAAGATATTGGCAAGTAACGGGGACAGTATTCCTCCTTGCGGCGTCCCGCTGTATGTTCCGTAATACTTCCAATTTTCCATATACCCTGCCTTGAGAAACTTCCTGATAAGGCTCAGGATTTTCCCGTCCGAGATTCGTTCAGCGATTGTTTCCATCAATCCAGTATGCGGGATGTTGTCAAAGCATCCTTTGATGTCTCCTTCGATTGTCCAACTGATAAGTGGATAACTGTTGGCGACATCACGTAGCGCTGTATGAGTGGAATGTCCCTGTCGGAATCCGTGTGAGCAGTTACGAAAGTCCGTTTCAAAGATTGGTTCTAACAGCATTTTTAAGCCTTGCTGAATTGTCCTATCTTTGACGGTCGGAATCCCAAGTGGTCGTTTTTTGCCATTGCTCTTTTCAATATAGCAGCGTCGTACAGGAGTGGGTTGATAATGTCCACTCTTTAATTCTTCCGCCCATTGAATGATCTTCGGAACATCAACATCTACCGCTGTCATCTTATCAATTCCAGCGGTTTGGCTGCCTTTGCTCCTTCTGATTTGTTCCCAAGCTTGTGTCAACCATAATGGATTAACTAAGTTCTTCCATAAATGATTGAAACGTTTCTCAGGCGCTTGCTTGGCAAGCTGATGAAGGTGTTTCATTTCCTCAGATACATCTTTCATATTGCTATTCCTGATCGCCTACTGCGATCTGTTTCTGAGTGTCATTGACACCAGTCAAACCTGAAGTCCTTCGCCCTGTGAACGGCTTTCCCGTTCCCCCTGAGTGGTCGTTACGCCACCGACTACTACGACTTCGCTGCCCCGCTTACGACATTGGCCATCTGTCTGCCTATCCCGAAGGAAGTCGCAAGCGGTTCCGGCGTTGCTCACATAACAATTTATCCGCTGACTTAGGTCTCCTTCCAACCCCTTCGCGTGACGTATCACGTTTGGAACGCACCTGAGCAATTGTGAAGATTCTCAGGATTCCTGATTCGCCGTACGTTCAATTACGGTTTCAGGTGTGAAATGCAACGCATTGATTGATTTCACATTTGTTCCCATACCCGATTAACCACTGTGGGTAAGTGTATGATTATAGGAAGTCTCGGATTTGCAAATAACCTGCTAACCATATCAGCTTCCGCGACGTACTCTTCTTGGGTAAGTGGTTTACCCGCAAGTCTCGCCTGTTTCCCCTACAAGCTTTTCTCGTGCCGGATTGTGGGGACAATCCCTCAATCTTCGGTAGGGTAAGGACGGAATCACTTCACTGCTTCCGACTGGCTTAGCCAGTGTTGTTATGCGGCCTAGCGCCGCGCCCAATGCGAATCATACGAGTGGCTCCTAATCAACAAAATTTGCTGATCTACTGACAGCCAAAATCTGTTTGCATTTCGGAAGCCACTCGCATCGAAGGTAATTGACGGAAAGCAATAACAACCATTACAAGATGGCATCATCGCTTCAGCTTCGGGCTGACGAATTAAAGTCAAAAGGGAATATCTTCGCTCTCCTCTTTACTCTTCGCTGACTTCTTTCGTCCTTTTGCTGGCTTCGGTTCCGCGACTTCTTCAGGTTCCGCTGGTGCTGCTTCCTCCGTTCTCTTTTGCGCGGCGACGAACTCGAACGAATCTGCAATGATGGAAGTGGATGTCCGTTGCTGGCCTTCACGGTCAGTATAGGAATCGGTTTGCAACCGACCATTGAACGCAAGCGCGCTGCCTTTCTTCGCATACTGCGCAATGATCTCGGCATCACGTCCAAAAACCGTGATGCGAAACCAATCGGCAACAGTAATTTTTTCGCCATTGGCATCGCGTTTTTGCCGATTGCTGGCGATGGAAAGATTGAGTACCGGGACATCACTGTTGGTGAACCGCAAATCCGGTTCCTGCCCTAAACGTCCTGAAATTTGTGCGTATGCTGACATAACTATTTCTCCTTGGTTGGTGTATCGAAATGAATAGATGGAAAAGCTCACCATCAGGAACAACGATTCCTCGTGAGCAAGGATTACAACCCGCGTTTTTTTCTAAACGGTGAATGAGGCTGGTAGTGGGATTAAATAGCTTGCCGTACCACTTTCTGCGTCACGATTTCTTTGCGCGTTTTCAGCGTCGCCCAAACGCGCGCTTGTTCCTGCGCGGGCAAGTTGTGAATCACATGCGCCGGTTGATTCGTTCCGTAAAACGCCCACGAAAAATATCGTAGTCGCGCCGGTGACGCAGATTGGATTTCCTGCACTAAACGAAAGGCTTTGGCGGAGAGTTGTTGCACTCCCAACCGTGCGCGTTGCAATTCCGCAGCGGTTTTGAGCGCCGTGAAATGTTTGAGCGGGAGCGTTCCGGCCTGGCGTGCCTCGTAGGCTCGCTTCATCGTTTCGCTAATCATCCGGGCATCCTGTGCGGTGCGAATCGTTTTGTGAAATTGCCGATACGATGGATTCGTGCGCAAGGCCGTCAAATGAAAATCCTGCTGGCAATCATTCAGAATCGCTTCCAACACCTGTCGCACAAACTGTTGCCAACTGCGATTGGCGTGCGAATAAAACGGCTTGCCCGTTTCGGTTTTGCCAGACGTCGGAAACAACACCTCAAGCTGGCACTGGAGGTCATCCCAAAGTTCCTCCAGCGATTTGCCACTCGCGTAAAGTCGTCGCAGTTCTGGCACGAGATACTGTGCGTGTTCCGGCAAGTCTTCCGCTGCATATTCAGGATCAAGACGACCACAGGCAACCGTGCGTTCGTGACTTGACATCACGATCACCGCGCCGCCTTCGTCGTATTGCTGAAGCGATTCCACCTGCGCAAAGGCATCATCCAACTCTTCCACGCTCGCACCATTTGCTTCCAATTCACCAAGCCAGTCACCGTATTCATCGTGCAGGAAACACGCGCTCTTGCGACGCCCGCGCGTCATTCGGGCGAGGCTCACAATTTCTTCAGCGATGAATGCCGCAATACTTTCTTTGGGTTGCTCTCCCCCCGTTGCTGCTTTCGGTTCCGCTTCCGGCCAGAATTCATCGTCCTTCAAGCATTCCGCGACCGCATTCAGACTGGCAAGCTGCATCGCCAGCCAGCCCATTTCCTTGAGTACGACGCTCGTGCCGCGCTCGCTGATTTCGTGGTAGTAATGCGAAGCGGTGGTTTGCCGACAGCGGGCATCGCCGCCTTCACAAATCGCATTCAGACAGCGAAGGAATTCCGCCGCATCTTCCGCAGGTTCCAATTTGCGCAGTGCATACGCGAGTGTTCCGATGCGCGCTTCTTCGTCCGGTTGACTGACGGGAACGGCATCAGCCTCGACCGCGAAAATGATTTCTCCGGCGACTGTGCATCGCTCGAAATCCAAGCGCGCGAGCGATCCTAATCGGCTGATATGTTGCATCACGCCATCTCTGGGTGAGCCGGTATCGAACGGGATAAAAATGCTGTGATTGGTACGGGTGTTGGTAGCGAACATATTGTGTATCTCCTTTTGGTTGGTGTATCGAAGTGGAACCTATGCCGGGATGTGGTTTGGCATCAGATTCACGTCTTACGCACAGCCAAAATCTTTGTCTGTCGCTACAAGTCAACTGATAACAAGAGGGATATTGATGAGAGCGGAGGAGGGGTAATTAGTGGTGGCGAATTCGGGCAGGCGCAGGCATTCCCATTCTACGCCTACGAACCGAGCAATTATTTTAGAGGGGCTTACTGTCTACGAATGGGATAGGCCTATACGTTGTTGGGCTATATTATTATCCGAACAATGGCAAACTTTTGGGAGTTAACGCATCTGCCAGGAGATGTGAGGCGTATCCAGGAACCATACCAAGGAGTACCCCAGCAGCAACCTTATGCCAGAACGCTTTTTGTCGCCACATTGTTTTTTCTTGTTCACTGACTGCTTGTGCGGCTAGCGAGGTGTATTTATCTGCCAGCTTGAGATGTTCCTCTCTTTTTCCTCGCGTCCATTGCCAAGCGACTGGCAATGCCGTTGTTGAGAAAGTTACGCTATGAAACGTTGAGCGGTGATTTGGATGAACGGCGGGTTCAATCAAATCGGGGAGTTTGGCAGCTACCAGCCCAGACAATGCTGCGCCAATGAATTCGGCAACAGAAAACTCACGTCCACTCAAATTGTAATCAATTAGGTATACGGCTGCCCCTGCGGCTGCCCCGTACAATAAATGTTCTTTGTGATTGGCCATATTTATTTACTTTCTACGAATTAAAATCCGGTCTTAATCCAATGTGGGCAAGTTACTCTTTGGGTGCATTTGTCGCAATTGTATTCTTCAATCTTTTGCTTGAACACGCCTCGGGAAAACGCATCCACCCTATCATTCAATGCCTGAACACCTTGATTGTAATAATTGGGTTTCGTCCATTGAAACTCGTGCAGTGTCCCGTCTTCGCCGGAAAAGACAAAGGCTCGTAAATCAGGGAACCGTTCCTTGAGCAGAACCAGTGAATTACGATGCGCTTCAAACTTACCCCATAACAAACCCTTCTCGTTAATTTTGCCGTTAAGCGATTCAGGGCGAAAGGCAATGGCTATTACTTCACCGTTAGTAGTTCGATACAGCTTTACGAGTTCAAGCCGGAGCGGTAAGCCAGTTGTCTCGTCGCAAAATGTAATGTCCAAGTATTCATCAATCGTTGAGACCTCACCGTAAGCATTGGCAAAGCGATTGACATACCTGCGTCCAATCCTGCCAAAGAGCCGTTCGTGCATATGCCCCGCGACCGATTCGTGCTGAGACCATTTCTCAAAGAATATGTTCTCAGCTTCCTGCTCTGAGAGGTAGGAGATCTGGCTATGCGCCAATTCAACTATCTGTTCGAGGGAGGCACGAACGAGTTGGAAAAATATTGGATAAAGGGGTGAATGGCTTGATGGAAATTTGATTCTCGCAAAATCGTTTAGGTAAGTGCGGATTGTACAACTGTCTTTGCTTAACGTTCGGGAGGCTAATGGCTGAGACAGCGACCCGCCCCAAACAAGCTCAACTTCAGCATGAGTTTCTTGTGCTGTAGAAGGAGGAAATTCATCTTGAAAGACATTATGAGCCGTAACCCATTGGCCTAATAAATCGGCAGTCTCGCGCGATTCTGAACGCGATGTGCCGCTGCGCGAACCTGCGTAAGTAACCAGCATTGCCCGTTTCGCTCTTGTTATTCCCACAAAAAGCAGGGAGTCCGCTTGCCTGCGGTCGTTTTCCTTATCGGGTTGGAATTGCATCGGTAGCCAATCAAACGTTTTTTCCTTTTTCGAGAAGCGTATTGATGATGCTTGCCCGGCCACAATCACCAAAGGAAACTCTAAGCCTTTGGCGGCATGGCAAGTCATCACACGCACAGCGTCCACATTCTCCTTTGGGGGAAGCAGACTGGGCTGATTGGAAGATAGCGAATTTCGGAAATAGTCGGCGAAACCGCGCCGTGCCACGAGCGGTTTATCTTTCGGATGTGAAAACCTATATGACGCCGCTCGAACAATCGAAGTCACAATCTCATCTATGGCTAACCCACGCGCTGCACTTTCAGGTTCGGCAAGAATTCGCCGTAAGTAATCACTTCCCTCAAAGAGGAAGGCACAGATGCAATTGAAGGCGTCGCCCGAAAACTTTTCTTTCGCTAATACATCACCCGCTTGAGTCACTTCCGCTATCAACTCTCCCACTTCACCCTTGATAACAAGTGGAGAGGGTGACTCCTGCTCTAAATGATCCAAGAGTAAGTTAATGGCAAAATCAATTGTTTCCGGGGCAAATCTGTTTTTGCCAAGCGCATAAGCTAAGCGCGGAATGGAAGCCCTTGGGCGATCTGGGAAGGTAATAATTCCTGCCAAATCACCCGCCGCGCCTTCTGAAGTTGCCAACCCATTTGTTGTTGCTGGGATGCCATTTTCACCTAATGCAAGCACGATGTTTCGGACATCTACGTTTCGCCGCGCTAAAACTGCAATGTCGTTCAATGACGCACCTTGCTCCAGCCATTTTCTCACCTGAGCCACGATGCCAAGTTGCTCCGCTTTGTCGGAGTTGCCAAAAGCGACAGACAGCGGCGTTTCTCCAAATGCGATGGGGTTGTCCTGATGGGGTCGCCACGCTTCAAAGTCGAGAGCGGCATCTTCATTGCTTTGCATCAATGCCGCCAGTTGATTGGCTCCTTCGATAACTTCAGGGCAGGAACGATAGTTCGTGTTGAGGTTAAATCGTTCTACGTCGGGAAAATCCTGCTCGAAGCGAATGACATTTTCTGGAGCGGCTCCACGAAACCGAAAAATTGCCTGCCGCGGATCGCCAACTACCCACGGAGGATTGTCAGCCCCGCACAATAGCTTCAGCAGTTTCGCCACAGATCGGCAGACATCCTGATATTCGTCTACCAACACCCACTTGTATTGCTCGCGGTACAGGTGTCGGACTTCGTCTTGCTCTTGTAAGATTTTTATTGGCGCGGCAATGAGATCGGAGAAATCTACCAGCTTGCTCACTTGCCGAATTTCTTCATACTTCCGAAAGACATTCAAAAACTCCTGCGATTCTAAGTAGGCAATTTTCTCTTCCTCGATAGGTTGCCAATTGCGTAAAGCTGCTTCCAAATCATCGGGCGTATGAAGCCGCTCTTTAAGGTAGTTAATATGCTTCACAATCCCTTCGATAGATTCATCAAGTCGGGAAAGACGAAGGATTCGGCGGCACTCCGTTTCGGCAAGAATGCGGCTGACAAATTCTTGTTGTCCTATTTCGTCAAGGATTCCGAAATTTGAGTCAAGGTTAACGAACTGTCCGTGATGAAACAGGATTTCCACCCCGAATCCGTGAAATGTACCGACTTTGATGCGTGAGGCAATATCATCTCCAAAGCGAGCGGCAATGCGTGATTGTAATTCTTCTGCCGCTTCATTGCTGAAGGTCAAAACAAGAATGTTTTCAGGCTGAGTTTTTATCTCATCAAGCAAATAGACAATTCTTCTGACCAGTGTCGCTGTCTTTCCCGTTCCTGGCCCGGCATTCACGAGTGCAGGCGCACCGACAAATTTTGCGGCAGCAAGTTGGCTTTTATCGCACTCGAATTTTTGCTTTTTCTTGGTTGATTGTTCGCCGTCACCCATTGCCAACAGGGCTAAAGCTTCCGCCAGTTGTGCGCGAACAAGATACTGCGGAAGATTCAGAGATTCCGCAATTATTCGAGAGTCGGGGCGATCCTCACTTTGCCAGCGTCTAAATACTTCATCGCCGGGACACAAAAACTCTCGCGCAAAAGCGTTTGCCTCAGCTTCTTCTTGCGCCCGTGGATTGTACCGGGCTAATGCCGCTGCCCCATCACTTGCATAGATTGCGCCAATAATGAGATTCGGAACTTCGTCAACACTTTTCAGCCGATGGTGTAATTCAAGATGTCCCAACTCGTGAAGAATCACGAATAGCTTTTCAAATTCATCTTTTTCGAGAGCTTCATCATAGAAAAGAGCCGCATCATCTGCGCGAACTTCGGCTTTGCTTCCAAACAATGCAGCAGACGGCACGGCTTGAACTTCAATTTGATGGTGCTTCTCAATATACGAAATTATTCGCTCATACAACTTGTCGTTGGCATAGCCGATTTGAGCACGAACTTGCCTTGCTACACTTCTGGCCCTGGTGAGAGAACGCATTACTCAAATCCTTTCTTCGCCAAAGAAAGCCAGAAGCGTTTCGCTTCTTCGTTCATGCCAGAGCTATTGACGATTTCCTCATACGTTATTGCCTTTGACTCCTCATAGGACGTTTTGCGAAAGGCCGCCATTTTCTTTTGCCCCGCTTGCTCGAAGCGTTGCATTATTTGAGCGGCGGGAATCTGAAGTTTCTGCTCCACAACATTTGCTATTTCTTGCTTAGTACCAATGTCAATAACCTTTCCGTAGCGGGAAACGTTGGAAACAAAAATAGAATTTGCTCCTATTTCCTCCGCAATTTCTGAGGTTTTCTTACCGGTGCTTTCGCGGAGAAACTCAAGAACAGTTTTAGGAACGAATTCTGATGATGCGCTTTTTTGGGCTCCTGCATCATCACCATTTTCTGAGTCAAGGAACGTCAAAATTCTACTTTCTACCTCACTAACAAGTTGATCTGGGTCTAAGCCTCTCTCACGAAGAGTTGACTCCAATTCTTCAACTGTCCAATCTGCTTCGGCGCTAAGGTCATTCAGTTCTTTGAGTAGTTGCAGGTCGTCCTTCTCCAATTTGTGCATTTCGTTTCTGTATCCTTTCATTGCGGCCTTCTTTCTCTAAATTTGCCGGAGCTTCGGATGTCTTCGCTGCTTCAATCTCCTTCAATTTGCGGTCAACTTCAGCGACTTTACGGTCAAAACGTTTCGTGGCTTTGTAAACTTCTTTCACCTCTACCTCGATGCGTTCTGCGATTTCGCTACTTTTCTCGTATCCCTCAAGTTTAGCAGCGATTACTTTGAGCAAAATAGGATCGTCCTTCGAGAGATTCAGCAAAATGCTCATCGCATGTTTGATCTGAGCCTGCCGTTCTTTCTCAAGAAGCAACTCTTCCGGCGTAGTCTGTTGGCGGGCAAGCCAGTCTGATTTGGGATCGCGTTTGTCAGAACCCGATTGCCAGCAAATGAATTCCCTATTGTATTGTTCATCTTCTGTCTCGGTGGGTTCGGGCTTGAGCAATTTATTTTCTCTATTGATCGAAAGCTTCCTCAAGCAGTCGTCAATAAAATTCATCAAGTGGCGTTTTAGGTCTGGAACTTTATCTGGCTGCCACTGCCAGGTCTTTCCTCTCAGCACTGTCTCCAGGGCTAGACCGACGATAGAAGCAGGCGTATGTCCTTTTGGTAAGGCTTCTGGGTCCATTGTATACCAATAGTAAAAACGCCTTTGATTGTCAGCATATCGCCCCAAGCTGAGAATCAATTTTTTTCGATCCTCATCAGACATCTTCTCAATTTCTTCTTTTGCGAAATTCTTTTCCATCAACACTACCTCACTGATATTTCAAACCATTACGGCGAATTCTCCTTTTCCTAATCTATTGGCAGTCAGACGTCATTTTTTGCCGTTCACCATGAAAAATAATTTGTTACGAAAATTTTTCTTGCGGGCGGCGAAATGGCGATGCTCGCTGCCAATTGAAAGTGTCAGGCAATAGCTTGAAGAACCCTTGTAACTTTGGAGGTGAAATATATGTCTGAAATGACCGATTTGTCAGCAAATAAAATGGAATCAGAAGTCGAGTTATCTGAAACGGAAGAAATCATTGATCTCGAAGAGTACGCCAAAGCCAATCGCCATCCGCCAAAAGCCAATCGCTATCGGATTCGGATTGACAAACAACAATACGTTGTCGAAGTGCCTTTCCTAACAGGTCGGCAGCTCTTGCAACTTGCGCAGAAAACGCCACCCGAACGCTACCGCATATATCAAAAGCTGAGTAGCGGGCATAAGGAGAACATCGGCTTGGATGAGAAAGCCGATTTTACCCGACCCGGTGTGGAGCGGTTTATGACGTTACCGCTTGATCAAACGGAGGGCTAAGAGAATGCGACGACAGTTTTCTTTGCCCGAATCGGATGTGAAGTTTCTGGAACAATCGAATTGTCAATGGGAAGCCATTCGCGATTTGAATTGTTTATGGGTACTGATTCATGGCTTCGCTGTGCCTGCTGGTTATAACTACCAGCAGGTTACAGTCGCTGTGATGATCCCGGACAGTTACCCTGACACTTCGCTTGATATGGTATATTTTTCGCCTGATCTCATTCGCCTTGATGGGCGCGCAATCAGGGCAATCCATCAACAAACAATTGACGGAAAATCATTTCAACGCTGGTCTCGACACTACACGGCTGAAAATCCGTGGCGACCGGGCGTTGATGATCTTTCTTTTCATCTGACTCTGGTGAGTTACTGGCTCGAAAGAGAATTGGAGAAGTGACAAATGAAAAAATATGGATTGCGACTCACGGGAGATCAGCATCGCCAAATCAGCGCGATGCTTTTTCCGGGTGATGAAAATGAAGCCGTCGTGTTCGCGTTATGTGGGACGCTCAGAACAGATAACCACCATATCCTGACTGTCAGGGAAATCGTCTCCGTTCCTTCGGATTGTTATCTCGAACGAACGACTAATCGTGTTCGTTGGATGACAGAATTCCTGCCTGACTTGCTTGATAAAGCGATGCAGGAAAAACTCGCACTCCTAAAAATCCATAGCCATCCAGGGGGACTGAAGGATTTTTCCGGCTTTGATGATGAGACGGACATTGATCTCTTCCGGTCGGTGTATGGTTGGTTTGATGATGACATTATTCACGCCAGCGCAATTATGACACCAGATGGCGAGCTAATCGCGCGCGTAATCACCCCAACTGGACAGTTCATTCCTGTTAGCAAAATTGCTGTGGCTGGCGATGATTTATATTTCTGGTTTTCAGGAGAAGAGCGCGAGACCTTACCGGCGTATACACAGCGTCATGCACAAGCGTTTGGCGAGGGAACCGCGCAGACGCTCCGGCAATTATCAGTGGCAGTAGTTGGCTGCTCTGGCACAGGCAGCCCTGTCGTCGAACAGCTAAAGCGATTAGGTGTCGGGCGGCTGGTTCTCGTTGATCCTGATCGGGTCGAAGAGAAAAACCTGAATCGCATTCTCGGCGCTACGATGGAAGACGCGCAACAAGGGCGATTCAAGGTTGATGTCCTTGCCGATGAAATCGCGCGAACGGGGCTTGGAACGGAAGTTTTACCACTGCCTAAAAACCTTCATTCCCCTGATGTCGTCAAAGCGGTTGCCGAATGTGACGTGATTTTCGGATGCGTAGACAGCGTTGATGGAAGGCATCTTCTCAATCGGCTGGCGGTTTATTACCTCAATCCGTTCTTTGACGTTGGCATACGATTGGATGCGGATGGGAATGGCAGCGTCAACCAGATTTGCGGCACTGTCCATTATTTACAAGCAGATCGTTCCAGTTTGCTCAGTCGCGGGGTTTATACATTGGAGCAATTGCGGGCTGCCGACCTCAAACGTACAAGTCCTGAAGCCTATCAAGAACAGCTTCAATCAAAATACATCATCGGAGTGGCAGCAGATCGTCCGGCAGTCATAAGCATCAATATGCATTTCGCCAGCCTTGCGGTGAACGAATTCTTGTTGCGGTTACATCGTTGCCGCGACGATAGTAACGCAGATTATGCCATCCACTGCTTAAGCCTGACTCAGGGTGCGATTTATAGCGATGTTGATAATGAACCCTGTTCAGTATTCTCGCGCCACGTTGGGCGAGGAGACGTCAACCCATTGCTTAATCTCCCTTCTTTGAGTGAAGAACTTTTGGGAGGGGGAACGCGATGAATTGGCTGCGGAAATTATGGGAAGGATTACGACAGTGGTTTGGCGGGCAGCGGAAAAGCAAGGCTGCGAATGTTATCGAAATACCTGATGAATTAGAGCCAGCGGTAGTTTACTTGGTGGGAGAGAAGGAGCATCTATGGTTTGCTGTAATGCTTTGCCCGTGCGGATGTGGTGAGCATCTATACCTTAACCTTGATCCCTCTGAACGCCCTTGCTGGGAGTTTACCAAACATAAGTGGGGCGTCATCAGTTTGTACCCCTCTGTTCACCGTATGGTGGGGTGTCGTAGTCATTTTTGGCTACGGAGTGGTCAAGTTGTTTGGTGCCAAGATTGAAAAGGGCTTTCTTGAGACGCGCCTTATTTTCCAGCGGTGAGGGGGCTTCTCGTTTCATAGCGTGCAAGATGGTCCAAAGTCGTGCGTATAGCCCCCCGGCTTTCCACTCCCGCGCAATCGCAGCAAGTCCTGCCAGACTTCTCTCATCCGCTTCGGCATTGCTCTGATGCACATCAAAATGGCTGCATCCGTAAGGCGAGACAGTGTGAATGGCGCAACGATTGTCCGCCATCAAGAATCTGCACGCGCCATCGGCTTGACGTTGCGGAACCAAGGTCGGAATTTGCAAAACTTCTCCTGCTGCCATCACGGTTGCACCAGGGCTGGCGAGCAGATTTTCGAGTGCGAAAGCCAGCACGTTTTCATAGCCACGCTCTGCGGCAATCGCGGCTAAATCCGACGGAATTAGATAGCCGGGAATAAAACGACAATTGAGCACGCATTCGTCGCAGGCACATTCGGTGTGGGGAAAGCCAAAGGTAGTTCTTGTGGCAGGCATGCGTTCCTCCGAGTTGGTTAGTGGTTGAGAAAGCAGGGCAGACGGCTAGCGCGACGGCAGCGTGTTCGTCAACAGGTCATCAAACCAAACATGGCATCAGGATGTAACGCACGACACAGCCATCATCGGTAGCTGGTGAGATGGCTACACTGGTGCGGGCGTCGTTGTACTGGATGGTAATGGAAGGCGCAGAGATGGCGCGAGCAAATTCCAGTAGGTAGCGTCCATTGAAGCCGATGGTGACGGCTGCTTGTGAATCGGCAGTAAGCGGAAGGATTTCTTCGTGGCCTTCACCACCGACGGGAGAATGGCTCTGGACTTCGTACCTACTCGCGCTACCATCGGGGGCGAAGTGAAATTTGATGACGCCGAAGGTTGTGCCTGTACCTTCTATGCCAAAGACCGCCATCCGTTGAATGGCGGATTGAAACATCGCACCTTCGAGCGTGAGTTCGTGCTGAAATTCTGTTGCCAGAATCGGCTCACAATCCGGGAATGCGCCGTCCAACAACGTGCAGGCCAGCAGGCGCGTGCCGTGCTGGAAAACGATTTTGTTGTCGTTACGGCGCAACTGCACTTCGCCCGGCGCAACGCTCAGGAGTTTGAGGATGATGGGGAGGCTATGACGCGGAAGGAGTAGCGTAACAGGTTCATTGCGCGTAATGTCAGCACGCTCGACGCACAGCAGCCGATGTCCGTCGGTGGCAATAACGCGCAAGCCTGCGGGACTAAAGGAGAGTTGCGCGCCTTCCAGCGCATAGCGTCCGTTGTCAGCCGTTCTGGACGCCGCAAACACCACGGTGCGCAGCATCGCCAACAGAATTTCGCCGGGGATGGTGGCAATGGTTTCAGTCGCTTCCGCGAGTGCGGGAAACTCATCGGCAGCGAGCGTTTTGAATTTGAAGCGACTGTCACCGCATTTGAGTGTCGCGGCTTCGGCATTGCTCGTAAGATCAATCGTGGCGGCAGGCAGATGGCGTATGATTTCGGCGAGTTTTTTCGCTGGAAGGCAGACGCTGCCGATTTGCTGCACCTCGGCGTCTACATCGCATTGCAAGGTGTTGTAGAGTCCGACGCCCCGCAGCCGCAGGCGATCTGCGCGCGCTTCTAGTAGGAGATGAGAAAAAAGGCGATACGCTTGTTTGGCCTCGACCACTTCGGCTAACAAATCCAGTTCGGTGCGGAGTGCGTTACGAGTGACAGAGAGCTTGACGTGGCGAGCCGGGGCTTCATTGTCAGCGAGCGTAAACAAATTGTTAGCTGCCGGTGCGGTTATCTCTTGCGTGCTGGCAAACATAGGGAATCCTTTCCATAAAGATGATTGGCGAGGCTTGCTTGCCGCTACTTTTTAGGCGGTACGGTTGGTTGATGTGAGGTACTGTGCGGGATGGTGCAGGATGCGTTGATTCGTGGAGCCACGCCATTCACCGGCATTGTCGGTGAGTTTTTTGACGAATGGCCCGTCAATCAAAATGTCCGTCAGAGCGAGAATCTCTCCGATGCTTGCATCGTCGCGTTGCTGCAATTCTTCTAGCGTGAAGCCAGTGTAGAGTGTGATGTGCTGCGCTTGCGCTTTCAGCAATTGCAGCAAGGCCAGCAAGCCAAATGGTTGCAGGAACGGTTCGCCGCCCAGAATCGTGATGCCATCGCGTGGTGCTCCTTCATCCGCCAAAAGTTTTTCTGAGATTTCTCGAACGGTGAGTTTGACACCACTATTCAGATCGAACGTTTCTGGTACAAAACATCCGACACAGAAACGCGCGCAGCCTGAGACTTGCGCCACACTGCGACGACCTGGCCCTTCCACGACGGAATGATGATAAATGCGATGGACACGCAAGCAGGGTTCTGTGGTAGTGGATAAGATCGGCAGCGGATTCATTGGTGAAGAATCAAGCGGACGCGCGCAATTGATAGCGACACTCGGCGACAACCATTCCTTCGTCATTGCTGTCAGCGAGGAGTGCGACAAGCCTTCGACCGTTAATGCTCCTGTAATAGGATCAATGATCCAGGTTGTTTCTAGCATATTCTCTTTCTTTCCTTGCACAAGACGTCAACGGTATACTGCCCCGGCTCGCCCCTTTGGTGCGGCGCTGTAAGGAGAAGCCATGTCAAAAGACAGCCAGGACAAACCCAAAGTGAAATATGTGGATCCCATTCCAGCGCCTGATCCGATTCCGAGCCAGCGTTGGATCACTGCACACGCTCACGAATACGGCGGGCAGTGGGTGGCATTAGACGGAGATCGGTTGATTGCGCACGGCCCGAATGCGGCTGAAGTCTTTGCCGCCGCAGATGCCGATGGAGCTTACCTGCCGCTCCTGACCTATCTTGTTCCTGCTGATGCTCCGCCGTTTGCTGGTCTCTGAACTATGTCCGTTTCTGTGGTTGGATGGGCAACTTGATGTTCGAGCGCGCGAAGAATTCACGGGTGTTTTCTTCGCGCGCGGGTTGACCGAGCAATTCTTTCACCAGCTTAGCGACGTCCGCGCATGATGTGCCTTGCACACCTTCGATCTGCATCTCCATCTCGCCGGTTTGTTCATTGATGGTGAAATTCACTTCTGGCATGACAACCTCCTTTAGTAGCGCACGCGCAGTTTGATCACATTTCCCTCGACCACACGCTGCACCGTGCCGCGTAAACGAGTCGCTACTTGTTGCACGACTCGTTCGTGATAGGCAGCGCGCAGCTTCGGCAGGAATTGTCCCTTCAGCACACGGTTGCGATCCAAATCGTCAATAATCGGCGTGAGAGTTTGATCCGCCTGCCGTTGAAAACCGATGTCGCCATACGGGTTGCCGAAGGTTTGGCGTGGCAGGATGAGGTCAGCAAGCTGCGGCGTTTGTTCGTTGTAATAACGCCCCATCGGCAGGTTGACACCACACCAAATCGTGCGACAGCCAATGTCTTCCAAAGCGGTCACCAATGTCTCTCGATCCTTGAATGCGATTTCGGTAAAGGTCAGATATTTGCTCATAATCGTTGCTCCTTTCACAACCATGCCGCCCGCTACATTTCCAACGCACGCACAAGCTGGGTGCGTTCGCTCAGCGGCGTGACTCCGACACCGCCGGCGCTGATCGCCATATGATCTTTCGCCCAGTTGCGCAGCGACTCGACCTGCTCGCGTTTGATGAGGCTGGTGGGCTGAATGCTCTGCGCGCGATGGACGATGTCAATGGTCGTAACTTCGCGCTCCCCATCCATAAACGCACATAGCAATCCCGCTTTGACGGCGGCTTCAATTTCCGCCCCGGAAAAGCCTTCGGTAACACTGGCCAATTCCTCCAGATCAAAACTGGCCGGGTCTCGGTCACGTTTGCGCAAATGCACGGCAAAGATTTCGCGCCGATCTGCTGTGGTTGGTAAATCCACAAAGACGATGTGCGAGAAGCGGCCCTGTCGGGTTTGCTCAGCCGCCAAGCCGCGCACGTCATTCGCCGTGCCGATCACAAACACATCCGATTGTTCCTGCATCCAGTTCAGCAGATACGCAATCGTGCGCGCCGTTTCGCCGCCATCGGTTTTGGCGGACGATTCCAGTCCACCGACCGCTTTCTCGAATTCACTAATGCCGAGGATGCCTTTGAGTGTGGTTGCAATGGAGAGCGCACGTTTGATGGTCAGAGCAGACGAGCCAATGACGCCGCCGCCCTCACCCATCACGCTACCGAAATCAAGATCGAGCAGCGATTTCCCCAAGACCGAGGACGCAATTTTTTTCGTGAGGTCTTTGCCACAACCCGGCAGGCCGACCATCAGCAATCCTTTCATTGGCTCGACACCGTAGGCTTTTGCCGCGGGCGTGAACGTCGCGGCGGCTTCGGTCAGGATGTGGCGCAGATTGTGATAGCCACCGAGATGATCCGCCGGTTCGGCGTGCGTATAGGTCAATGCGCCCGTGCCTTTGATGACTGATTTCTTTTCATCCAGAATGACGGGCAAGGCGTCGTGGGTGAGGCCGTTACCGCTGATGATGGCTTTCGCCAGCACGTTTTCAATATCGGATTCTGCTAGTCCCAGCAACGCCTGTACGAGTTGTTCCTGCAACCGTTCATCGGCCTCGACTCGGACATCCCCGTCGCGCAGGCTCTGCATTTGCCGCGTGAGCATTGCCGTCACTTCGCGTTCATCGGGCAAGGGCAGTTCGATGCTTTTGATTTCTTTTTCCAGCGGAGACAAATCGGGAAACTGGCGTTCGACGAAGAGGACGTTGATATGTCGCCCTTTGATCTCCCACGCCAATTCACGTAACCGGCGCACAAGTTGCGGGTCTTCCTGGCCGTAAGGCGCAAGGTATGGGCTGTAATCACACAGCACGAACAAACCTTTCTTTTGCTGGCCGATGTATTCCAGCACACTCGTCGCATCGTGGGTGTCGGGCAGGCTCATTTCTTTGCCGCCTTTGAGTTCGCTGCCGGCGATTTGACGCAAGCCCGTTGTGCGGCTCCACACAAACAAGCCTTTGTCTTTTTCCCGATGACATTTGAGTTGCGCGACGGCTTGAATGATGCGGTGAAAGCGTGCTTCTTCTGCCGTGTTGATCGCAATGAGCGGATAACGGGCGCGGATCAGGACATCCAATTCGGTGACGATTTTTTCTAATGCTTCTGGTGGCATAGATTCCTTTGGGAAAGTGAACAGTGAATAGTGAGCAGTTAACAGCGAACAGAGAAAGCAGAGATTAGTGAACAGTGAACAGCAGGAAGAAAAGATGTTCCCTTGCTTACTGCTCACTATTCACTGTTAACTGTTCACTAGAATTCCAACGCCGCCAAACGATTCGGCTGACTGAGTGCATTCGCATCGCGGTAGCAGAGTTGAATGATGTCATCCAGAACAGCTTTGACGGTAGTATTGCTGGCACGGCGTTTGGTTTGGCGCGCAGGTTTGGTGGCGAGTTGCTCCAATTGGCCGAGCAACTGATCCAGTTCCGTGTCCGATTGAAAATTCATCAGGCGAAACCACTGCGCGAGTTGGCGTGCTTTCTTCGCGGTTGCGCCGGGCAGGAACTCATGCTTTTGCAAGGCTTCGTGCATGGCTTGCGCGGATTCATAAATCTGCGTGCGCAGTTGCGCGGCTCCTTCCTGCAAGGGGCTGAGCGTTTCCTGCAATTTCTCCCGCGCGGCATCGAGTTTCATTTGCCGCAGGCGTTCTTTGACTGCGGCTTCACGCTGGCGTTCCTCGGCTTCAGCGGCAAGTTGCAAGCGTGTCCGTTCTTGCTCGGCCCAAATGTGTTGTTGCGCGGTTTGCTCGACCACACGCAGATGTAATCGTGCTTCATGCGTTTCGGCTTCGGCTTGTTCCATCCGACGGCGCTCTTCGGCGGCAAATCGTTGTTCGCGCAGCATCTCGCTGCCGAGCAGAATTACACCGACCTGATAGCGCAGTTGCAGTTTAGTGCGCAGCTCCTCGCGCGTTGGAAAGGCAGAGAGCACATTGCGCACCACGCGCTCGACAAAATCTTCCGGTACGACCGCGCCTGTGGCTTCCAGTCGTTGTTGCGAATCTGCGGCGACACGGCGGAAGGTTGCCAATACTTCCAGACAGATGTCTTCGTAATCGTCCAGGACTTTTTGTCGCGCGGCATTGAGATTGTCCTGCGCCTGTTGGAAAGCGGTTTCAAATTCTGCGAACGCGCGCCACGGAACCCAGCGATAAGCAGGCGTTTCAAACAGCGTTTCGGTCAAACGAAATTGATAACTGAATTTATGCAACGCCGCGTGCGCGCGCGACACGGGCGTGAGCAGCGGACGGCGATAGCGATTCGGGAGCAACCCACAGCGCGGCGGCGTGAAGTTGACATCGGTGTTTTCTGGCAACTCGACGCCGAGTGCCTGCCAGTCCAGTCGCCGATCCAGCAGACCAAATCCGGTGGCGTCCACGTTGATGAAGACGCCTTCGTCTTCGAGCGCGGAGAGATCAAACGGCAGTCGTTCGATTTGCTGCATTTCACGCTGGGTGATGGTCGCGGCGCGTTCTGCCCGAGACTCGCGTTGTAAGACCGCGACGCCGTTTGGGTGGCCGTTGGGCAATGTGGGAAAAGGGATCACATTGGCATTCATGAGCTTGCACCTCCTGATGGAAATAAAATGAAGAGATTCAGTGGGTCTGGAATTGACCGTCTGAACACAATTTGCGAACCGCTTGTTTTTTGCTGCTTACCAGAGACTCATCTGGGCAGTGGAAGGAGCGCGCGAAGATTTGCGCGCGGGCGTGGGTCTCGCTTGCTCGCGTAATTCTTCCAACGTGATGCGCGCAGGTTCCATAGGGAGCGTTGGTGCTTCTGCTGTCGCAAGGATCGGCGACTCCGTTTGTTGATCCGGGATGGCAAAGGAAGGCAAAGATGTTGCTGCCGTATTTGCACGGATCGCCAACGGCTGTTTCGGTATAGCCGCCGGAGCGCAAACGCGCATCGCGTCGGCATCCAGCGGCGTGAACGTTGGTACGTCGCTGATCTCAGAGCCATCGGCAGCAAGCGCCTGATTGACGACTTGGAGTTGTTGCTGCAAGGCTTCGTAGGTTGGTGCATATTCCCAGCCTTTGCTAAGTTCGGCAGTCAGTTGTTCCTGCTGATGACGCAATTCGCGTTGCGTTTGCAGAGTGCGGTTGAGATGCGTGTCGAGACTGCGCAACTGCGCGTCAATAGATTGAATCGTACCAGTCGCCGTATCGCTGAATTTGAATTCATAGAGCAACTGACCCTCCGGCACAGTGAACCATCCCACCACCGGCGTGAAAAACGCTTCCTCGCGGTCGCGTTGCTTGTTTGCCAGCAATTGAAAGCCACGATACGAACCGAGGATTTGCTGGTCGGAATGTATTTGCGCGCTGACTTGTCGTCGCAATCGCTCCAATCGCTCATTCGCTGACACTCGTTCGGTGATCGTGAGCATCTCTTCCGTATCCAGTGAACGCCGCACCTTGATGATGAAGGAATCGCTTTTCTCATTGGATTGATCACGCACGGCGATGGCCTGTTCATGCGCCGTCACGCGCGCATCGGCTTCGCGCACGCGCGTCGGCAATGCTTCCGCTTCCCACTTCAGATGACGACGACTGTTACGCCAAACGCTGTAAAGGCGGGACAGTCGGGCGAGTTCGACTTCAATCGACACCCGCTCCAGAATGCGTGGATTGCCACTCGCAATCGCCTTGACCTGCGCGGCGGTCATCACCAGATCGTCAACATCTTCTGCACTGCGCGCCGTGACTTCGCCCGTCATGATCTGGGCGATGAAACGCGCTTTGTTTTCCAGCGTCTGCCACATGTACCCGTCAAACGAATTCTCGGTGACATAGTTGAAAATGCGCACCTCACTGTAGCGATTGCCTTGCCGCAGAATCCGGCCTTCGCGCTGCTCGACATCCGCCGGACGCCACGGCGCATCCAGATGATGCAATGCATACAGTCGTTCCTGCATGTTGACGCCCGTGCCGGCTTTTTCGGTGCTGGCAAGCAAGATGCGAATGCGCCCGGCATTCGCATCCGCAAAGGCTTGCGTTTTTTTCGCGGGCGTCTCGAAGTCGTGAATGAATGCAATCTCATCGGCGGGAATGCCACGCTTCATCAATTCGCGTTTGATCTCGCCGTAGATGCCGAGGCGATCCAATCGTTCGGATTCGGTTTCCGCCACGCTTTCGTGGTGCAACGCGGCTGGTGGTTCGGTCAACATGGGGACGCTCCTTCACTCTGAACAACTTGTACCCTTTCGTCCCAGCACCGCTGACCGCTCATAAATCTCATCGAGATCAACCTCCATCCTCTCGCCCGCCGCATTCACTGCGTGCGCCATGCCGATCAGGTACCGCATCTTTTCAAAGCCGACTTCCATGACAATTGCCACGTAATCCTCCATCAGATGCGCCGCGAGTTCGCCCAGCAAATCCACCTCTTCCCAATCGTCCGTCGCTTCGTTGTAGCGCGTGACCGGAATGCCACCCTCGTTTCCCTCATTGAGAAAGCCATAGAGCGTTTGGTTGTTTTCGGTGTCCGTAATCATCTCCAATTGAAAGGCGGCGCAGAAGGCTTGAAACTGCGCGACATCTTTGACGGCAAAGTAATTGGAGCGGAAATAGGCTGTGTAATTCGCCATGCAAGTGATTCCTTTCTTCAAGCAAAGAGAACCACGGGGACACGGGGCACACGGGGGAAGAATCAGACAGGATTGACAGGATGGACAAGATTGTTTTTCTGCATCTTGTTCATCTTGTTCATCCTGTCTTGTCTTTCCTCCCTGTGTCTCCCGTGCGCCCCGTGGTTCAATGAAAAAAATCTACAGTTGATCGCTGCGTCCTTTGGGTGTGGAAATATCCAGGAACACCAACTGCACGCCGCGTGTTTCTTTCGTTTCGTGGTAGAGGCGTTCGATCTGCTCGACGAGTGCCATCACCTTGGATTGAGCGGGACGAGCAGCATCGGGACGCACCAGGCGAATATCCAGCGCGGCTTTGCGTCCATCGCTCGTGACTTTCAGCATATTGTCTATGTGTGGCGCGACGCGGCGGCCTTTGATCGCCTCGACGCGACGTGCGAGATCGTGGACGTAGGCTTTCAATTCGTCGCTCGCAGGCACGCTGATAATATCCGGTTTGCCGCCCGCGAGCTTCGGACGTGGCAGATTCAACTCCGCTGCTGATTTTACTTCCAAGACCTGTTGCCAAAGCTGCGAAAGCTCCGGGATGTTGGTGAATTTATTGAAGCGCGTGTTCATCCGAAAGCCGGAACCATCGGGTGTCATTTCAAGCGACTGCGTCGTTTCGGCAAATTGCTGCACCCACGCATCAAAATGATCCAGCCCCAGTTCCTGCAACATTTCAAGCTGCAAATATTTCTGACAGATATACACTTCGGCAATCGTGTTGCTGACGGGAGTGGCGGTCGCGCACACCACCCGCCCGCCGTTTTCCAGCACGGCACGTACTTTCATAAAACAGTCAAACGCGCGCTGCGAATCGGTGTTCGGCAACCCTGCGACGCGCGTCATCTTGGTCGGGCAATAGAGATTTTTGTAATGATGAAATTCATCCAGAAAGAGCGCGTCAATGCCGAGTTCTTCCCAGGTGATCGTGGCTTGGTCGAGGCGCTGAATTTGCTGCTCGGTGGTATCGAGTTTGGCTTTGAGTTTTTTGAGCGCACGCTGAATTTCCTTAATACTGCGTTTGTTTTGTCGGCTCGTGGACTCGAACTCTTCCAGATAGCCATTGAGCGTCTCCATCTCGCGTTGAATGTGATCGCGCACCGTCGTCGGGTTGAGTGGCAGCATCTTGAACGCCGTCTGCGGAATGATGATCGCGTCGTAATCGGAAGTCGCGATGCGGCTCAGCAATTCACCGCGCTGGGCAGAGGTCAAATGCTCTTTGCTCGGTGCAAGCAAGCGGATATTCGGATACAAGCGCAACGCTTCCGCCGCCCACTGCGCAGGCAAATGATTCGGCACGACGATGAGAGCTTTGTGGCAGAGTCCCAATCGTTTCAGTTCCATCGCCGCCGCTAGCATCACAAACGTTTTGCCTGCGCCCACGCAATGCGCGAGCAACGTCGCTTGGGATTGCAGGATGCGCCAGATGGAGTTTTTCTGATGTGCAAACAATTCAATCGCAGTGGACATCCCGGGCAAACTGAGATGACTGCCATCAAATTCACGTTTGCGAAACGCATTGAACCGCTCGTTGTAGATTTGAATCAATCTGGCCGTGCGCGCTTCGTCCTGCCAAATCCAATCAGAAAATTTCCGTTTGATCTCCAACTGCTTGGCCTGCGCGGCAATCGTTTCGTTGTCATTGACGACGCGGCGCGGACTGCCGTCTGCGCCAATGCTTTCATCGGTGATCGTGGTCGTGCGCAGATTGAGAATGTCCTCGATCAGTTCAAACGCATTCGCGCGCGAGGTTCCCCACGTTTGATTCGCCTCTATCGCACTGCGCGCCCACGCGCTGATGTTCTCGACTTTCCAAGTGGCGAGCGTCGGAAGATAACGCACCGTGCCGCCGAACGAAGGCACAAGCGTCGTGACAAATTCCTGCACGATTGGCTCTGGCACCCAGCCCGCGCCGAGACGCACGATGATTTCGTCTGGTCCCAGATTTGCAGGTTGAATCGCTTGCAGCGCGGCGACGTGTTTGGTGAAAGCGGGATTACATGCAGCAGCGCGTTCGGCTTCGCGGAGTTTCTGCCGCACCTCGCCCGATAAATATTCCTCTGCCGTTTCGTAGCTGCCTGCGGGCGTTTCATAGATCAAGCCATCAAGGGCGGTGACGACTTCCGTCAGCGAGCGTTGGCACTGGCGGGCGATATACGGCACATCCACCCGACCGAGTTCTTGCAAACAAATCAGCAAGGCTTCCTTCGGTGTGCAGTGCGCCTGGGCTTGGCGCGCTGGTCGCATCGTGCGCTGATAAAAAAGCGGCGCGCGGTTGAAGAGATTTTTCCCCACCGGGATTTCCAATGCCTTGAGAAACGGGACAGCCGGGCTATGAGGATTCAGATGTCTGAGGTTTTGATGCAGCGACCCAAACTGCGCCTTAAAGCGTGTGTACAGGTCGGTCAGCGTTTGTTGTTGTGCTTGCAAATCTTCATCGGATGCGTCGCGCAGTTGCAGCGCAATGACCTCTTTGGCGGCGGTGTAAATGGCACGCAACTCAGTCACACAGTTTCGCTCACGCTCAGACAGCAAGGCGATTTCGGCGGCGTTTATCCACGCTTCGGATGGCGAGGTCAGCGAGATGGCAGAGGGCGTTTCCAACGTCGTTGTCGCCTGATACCCCTGGGCCGGAAGTTGTGCACACAAACATTCCGCCAGACTCGCCGCCAGATTGCGCCCATCGTCCTGCAACAGAAATTCATTGGCCTGATACATTCCGCGCCCAAAGGTCGGCGTGCCCAGCAGATACGCCGGATATTGAGTGTAATAGTGATTCAGCTTGAGTTCTAATTCTTCGCCCTCGGCATTACGCAGGGCAGCATTGCTTGTCTCGACCCACGCCTCATTGACTTCTCGGCACGCCTGTCTGCGCTTGCGCAGCAGCACCACATCCGTCATGACCTCGGTTCCGGCATTCGCGCGAAAGGCATTGCGCGGCAAACGCGCGGCGGCGAGCAATTCGGCGTGCTGCGCCAGATACTGCCGCACCTTCGGCGATTGTTTATCAAGCGTGTAGCGGGAGGTGATGAACGCGATCACGCCACCGGGACGCAGGAGGCGCAGTGCTTTGACAAAGAAGTAATCGTGAATCGCGGCTTTCAAATAATTCTCGCGCACGCTTCCATCCGCGACCGCATAATTGCCGAACGGCACATTCGAGAGAATCAGATCAAAGTAGTTTTCCGGGAGCGGCGCGGCTTCAAACGGTTGGATGAATGCTTTTGTGTTCGGATAAAGATGCGTGAGGATGCGCCCACTGAGGGAGTCTATCTCGACGGCCACACGTTCGGTCTTCGCGCGCCAATCGGCGGGCATCGCGCCCAGCCAATGACCGATGCCGGCGGCGGGTTCCAGCACGCGCAGTTTTTGTGACGATACAGAAGCGAAGGCGACAGATTGATTCGCTTCCAGTTCCAGCAAGCGGCTCTGGCGATCCTGTGCGAGGCCAAAATGCGCCAGTGCCGCATAGATTGCGCGAATCATAGGCAAGCTCGTGTAATGGGCATTGAGCGAACTCGCCAGCAAGCTGCTGGTTTCCTCCGGCGTCAGCAAGCCTTCCAACTCCGCATGAGGTTTTGCCCAGGAATATGTGCCATTCGGAAAGGCGTGATTCAGTACATCCGTATCACCCCAGCCGGAATAGCGCGCGAGACTGCGTTGTTCTTCTTCAGCCAGATCGCGCTCAGAATCCATCCCTGTTTCCAATCGCTTCAGCAATTGCAGCGCGGCAACGTTGTGTTTGAACCGAGCCGCAGCGCCGCCCAACTCCAACTGCTCATCACAGGCAAAACGAAAATCAATTTTGGTTTCATCGGTCACAGCAGAAATCCTCCCCGGTCAAGTTGGTAGGAAGCCTGTGGTTCGGCTTCGCTCGTTGCTTGCGGGCAGCTTGGATTTCGGCTGTGTGGAAGTCAGCAGGACGGAGGAATCTCAGGTGGCGACTGCGCGTCTGCGGCGGTCTCTTCTGCGTTTGCCGGTATCAGATTGGCCTTACGGAGGATTTGATAGACGGTGCGGTAGTCTATACTCAGAATGCGAGCTACTTGTGCGGCGCGTCCCCACCGCAACCATGCTTCAATGATATAGCGTTCACGCAGTTCGTGGACGGTCGGCCAAATATGGGCGGGCTGGTTGAGTAATAAGCCGGAGAGCAATTCCTGCGTAGCCTGCTTTGTCGTCATCTCGTGGGGCGACAAGAACCGGGCGACATCCTCAGCAGAGATGTACTTGCCCGCGTAGGCCACCAGCTTTTGCACCACACTCTCCAACTCACGCACATTGCCCGGCCAGGGATGACGACAGAGCATCTGCAATGCCTCATCAGTAAAAATTATGCCTTTGCCGCTACGCTCAATGAAATGCGCGAGGAGGAGCGGAATGTCTTCGGCGCGTTCGCGTAAGGGGGGAATCGCAATCACTTGTCCCAGACGATAGTAGAGGTCTTCGCGGAAGAGGCCGTCTTTGACTGCCGCACTGAGATTGCGATTGGAAGCGGCGATGATGCGCGCCGTGACTTGGATTTCGTGATTGGAGCCGATGCGCCGAATTGTGTTTTCCTGCAAGACGCGCAGCAGCTTGGCCTGCATCGTCGGTGTCGCTTCCGTAATTTCATCCAAAAAGATCGTACCGTTCGCGGCTTCCTCCCATAAGCCTTTCTTCATCGCATGCGCGCCCGTGAACGCGCCTTTTTCGTGACCGAAGAGTTCCGATTCCAGCAAGTTCTCGACCATTGCGGCGCAGTTGATCGCGCGGAATGCGCCGGGACGACGGCTCAGTTGATGAATCTGCCAAGCCACGACTTCTTTGCCGGTGCCGGTTTCTCCATTGAGGAAGACGGGCAGGTCAGGAGCGGAGGCGACTTTGACGAGTTGGCGCGATAGTTCCAGCATCGGGCGCGAGCCGCCAATCAGCGTTTTGGTTTTGCTTTCTTTGGCAATGAGAGGGGATGACAATGGTTCTGCTCCTGGGGAGGCAGCCGCCCATTGGCGTCGCACCTGCTCGGCCAGCGCGCACACTTCGGAGGGCAGCAGCGGCCATCTCCGATAATCCATCGCGCCCTGTTGCAGGCATCGCATCGCATCGGCGCTGGCAGGCTGCGCAGCAAAAACCATGAGGGCGGCGGTTCCCTGGGCAGTTTCTGTTTGCCATTGGTGGAGTAAGGCTAACGATGTTTCACAGCCAGCGTTTTCCAGCACCACGATCAAGACGTGGTCGGATGGACCCAGCGATGGCGCATCCTGTTGCGCCGAGCCACAAATCGTGGCGGCCCAGCCTGCCTGCTGCAAGATGTGTCGTACCTGTTCGCCATGCTCAGTCTCCGCCGCAATAATCAGGGCTTGTGGTTCTGTGCTTTGGACCATATTGTTTATTCAAAGAATCCGGGTGATATGCGTGAGCGCGGATCATCAAGCTGGTTGCACATGAAAAACGGTCAATTTGATAGACGATAGGCAGGCGCAAGAATTCCGCTGACGAAAAAAATATCCGGCGGAGAAAATATTTCACCATCGTTGGAATTTCGTGATAGGGCTGTCGTCTATGGAGAACGTCACTGGAAAACAACCTGGATCATCCGTAGCAATTGCACGCACAGGATCGCAAGGAAATCGCCACTTGATGTGCATAAGGCTCTGGTAGTCTCGCGCATGGCCTCTTTCCTGACCCCAACGATATGAAACACAACATTTACCGAACAATTAGTCTGACGGTTTTCTGCTGGCTTTGGAGTAGCCTCTTTTGCCTGGCGCAAGGCACGACTTCCTCCGAAGAAATCGCACCGAATCCCAATTTGGAAGTGTTGGGGATTCCGCGCATACCTGCCTCGTTGGCCCAGCAGGTGAAGCGGTATAGCGGAGCGTATGGATTGCCTCTCGCCGGCTGGGATCGCGAAAAACACGTACCTTTGCTGAAAGGCATGTCCAGTGTCGCGTGGGTGTCGCGGGTGAATGCGCCAGGCGCTGCGCCGCAGACGTGGTTGTATCTGCGCGAAAGCAATATCTATGACTTCTATTGGCAGCCGCAAGGCAAATATCTTGTGTACAACCGCGATGTGAATGGCAATGAGGCGTTTCAGATGTACAACTACGACATTGAGAAGCGCACCAGCATATTACTGACGGATGGCAAGGCGCGCAGCACCGAACCCGTCTGGTCGCGGGCTGGAACGCAGATTGTGTACAGTTCCTCTCCGCCGAGCAACAACGGAGTGAATCTAAATTTAGTCAGCCCGCTTGATCCGAAGAGCAACCGTTTGTTGGTCACATCTACTGGCAACTATTTGAAAGCCGCTGATTGGTCGCCGGATGATGCTTCGGTGGTCTACTGCGAGTTTATTGCGAATACACACAGCAGACTCTGGCTGATCGAAATGGCTACGGGCAAGACGCGCTTGCTGACCCCGCAAGATGAAGTGGCGTATTACAGCGAACCGCAATTCAGCGCCGATGGCAAAGGCATTTATGTAATTACCGACCGAGATGCGGATATGCGGCGTTTGGTGTATCTCGATTTAGCGACGAAGCAATGTCGCTATTTGATGGAGGATGCGCGATGGAATGTGGAGGAGTTTCGCCTCAGTCCGAATGGTAAAGCCCTCGCGGTGGTGATGAATGAAGCGGGGCTTTCACGCTTGTCTATTCTCGATCTGGAGAATAAGCGAACGAAAACCATAACCGGGATACCGAATGGAATCGTTTCTGATCTCCATTGGCACTCCAATTCAGTTGACCTCGCCTTCAATTTTAAGTCGTCCAGCGCGCCGAACGATGTCTACTCCGTGGATTGCAACGGAGGTATGGTGACGCAGTGGGCGCGCAGTACGGAAGCCGCGGCTGGAAACATCGCTGCGCCGGAAGCGATTCAGTGGAAAAGTTTTGATGGGAAATTGATCACTGGATTTCTGGCTCGACCTCCTGCGTCATTTCGTGGCAAGCGGCCTGTCATTATTGATTTACATGGAGGGCCGACCGAGCAATATCGCCCGACGTATGGCTATGAAGAGAACTTCCTCATTAATGAATTGGGAGTCGTCAAAATCTATCCCAACGTGCGCGGTTCATCGGGCTTCGGCAAAGCGTTTCAAGCGTTGGATGATGGGCTGAAGCGAGAAGATGCGATCAAAGACGTCGGGGCGTTGCTGGATTGGATCAAAGCGCAGCCGGATTTGGATGCAGATCGCGTGCTGGTGCAAGGTGCCAGCTATGGCGGCTACCTGGCGCTGAGCGTGGCGGCGCAGTACAGCCCTCGTCTGCGCGGCGTGATTTCGGATTCCGGTATGACGAATCTCGCCACGTTTCTGGCCCGCACCGAAGGCTGGCGACGTGACATTCAGCGGGCTGAATTTGGGGATGAACGCGACGCCAAAATGAAAGCCTGGTTGGAACGCATCGCGCCCTTGCACAACGCCCAACAGATCAAATGCCCGGTGTTTGTGGTGCAAGGCCAAAACGATCCGCGTGTCCCTGTCAATGAAGCCGAATCTCTTGTCCAGGCTCTCAGGCAGAAGAAAACGCCTGTCTGGTATCTGCTCGGCAAAAATGAAGGACATGGTTTTGCCGATGCGGCCAATCGCGACTTTCAACTCTACACCTCGATCCTCTTTGTCCAGGAGTATCTATTACGGTAGGTACTCAATCATTAACCCGCGCTGCTCTTATCAGAGCAGACCTCAACCGGAGAAGTAAGATGAAAAAATCAAAACTCACCATTTCAGCTTTTGTGCTGGCGTTGACGCTGGTCTTTACCAGCCTCGCCACCACCAATGCCTATGCGGATCTTGGCAATCCGCAAGGAACGGTTAACTCAACCAAGGCCCCGCCACCACCACCGCCACCACCGCCGTCACCGTCGGATACGTTTGCCGCCTTCTGGGCTTGGTTCGTCGGAACACTTACATAAAGAGCAACTGAACCATCATTCACTGGGAACTATGAATGTGAGATCGCACTCTCATCTCCACCAACTTGTCGCCGGGGGAAGGTTGCACCTCTCCCGGCTTTCTTTGTTTTTCATCGTGATGGGGTTGGGTTGTGTAACGTATGCACAATCCGCCTCACCACAACTCACGCCACAAGAGTTCTGGTCAATCCTGATTCATCAATCGCCCTCAACAGAGATGGCGCGTTTGCTTGACTCCCATCCGGCCTTACTGACACCGCAGCTTTGGCAGCGATTGTTGGATCAAGCAATCAGCGATTATTACGCCCAACGTCCAGCCCAAGCTATCGCTCGTTACCAGACCGCTTTGCAGGTGGCGGAGCGGTTGAACGACAAACGATCTGTTGCTATTACGCATTATAATCTGGGTCGAACCTATTCCGGCTTGGGGAAGATGTCAGAGGCTATTGCTTCCTATCTTGCCAGCAAAGACACTTTTGACGGGGCGGGATGCCAGCGCGACGGTATACATTTGCTCAGCGATCTTGGCGCGCTATATCTCAATCTGGAGCAATATGAGCAAGCACAGCAATGCGCCGAACAAGCACTGGCTCTAGCTGCGGCCATTCAGCATACCAATTTCCCGGCAGCCCTCTGGCCCGATGACTATGGCGTTGCTGGCGCAGTATCTTTATTGGCGGTATTGGAACGGCGCGCAGGTAAGTATGAACAAGCCATTACTCATCTGAAACAAGCGACGGATATTTATCGACGATTGAGCCAGAACGGACTGGATCTGAATTATCAAATTGCAGATACACTGGCGGAGATGGGGCGTGTTTACAATGATCTGGGGGAGAACGCCACAGCCATTACCTTTCTCCACCAGGCATTACAATTCGCCAGTAAACTCCCACAGCCAGACCTCGCTGCCAATGTCCAGAACAGTATTGGCGTGTTGTATTTGGAACAGGAGGATTATGAACAAGCAGAAACCTGGCTCCAACGGGCATTGCAATGCTATCAACGCAGTGGCAATCCGACCGAAGCCACCAACGCCTTTCTGAATCTGGGCGTCACCGCACAGCGGCGGAGCCAATTTTCGTTGGCGCACGATTTCTTTCAGCAGGCATTACAACAAGCGACCCGCCTGAACAAACAGGATGTGATGCTGGCCGCAGGCGAAGGTCTCGGCGTGATCCAACGCGAGCAAGGCAATTACGCAGCGGCACTGCAAACGTTAGAGCAAAGCTTCTCCTTAGCCAAAGCAGTACAAAATAAAATGCGCGAAGCGGAACTTCTGTGGCGCATCGCGGAGGTTCATTTCGCGCAAGGTGCATTCACACAGTCCGTCGAACTCGCGTTACAAGCACATCAAGTCGCGCGGCAACAACGCTTGCCGAAGCTCACGTATCTCACCGCCGTTACGCTGGGGCAAGCCTACCTTCGTCTGAGAAAAATACCCGAAGCGTCAGAGATACTGGACGAGGCCGCACGGCAATTAGAAGCCCTGCGCACGCGCGTCGCGGGACGGGAACAGGAACGGCAATTGTTCTTCCAAGATAAAGCGACGGCGTATCATTTGCAGATCGAGCTATTGTTACAGCAAGGGAAGAAACTGGAGGCCCTGCAAGCCTCCGAACGGGCGAAAGCGCGGGTGCTGTTTGATGCCTTTCAGCGCGGACGGGCGCAAGGCGACGAACGCTATCTGCCGGACTGCGAACCACCTGTTTTGCATCCTGCCGAACTGGGGCGACTGGTGACGCCGAAAGCTGCGGTGTTAGTTTATGCTGTAACGCAGGAACAAACGTTTCTCTTCGTCCTGCGAAACACTGCCTCCGCGCCGGAAATCTACCTTTTCAGGATTCGGATCTCTGCGGAGGAATTGCGCCAACGCTCGCGTCGCTTTCAGCAACTGATTGCCGAACGCCGTCCCGCTTTCGCCGCTGAAGCCCGTGCATTGTATCGCTTGTTACTCCAACCTGCGGCAGCCGCATTGCAGGGAGTAGAACAGCTTTGCATTATCCCGGATGATGGCTTATGGAACGTGCCGTTTCAGGCGTTGCAGAGCAGTGCCGGGCGTTATGCGTTAGAAGATTACGTGATTCGGTATGCTCCTTCACTAAGTGTCTTGATGTCCCTGGCGAAGCAGCAACCACCAACAGCAGTAGCCTCGTTATTGGCGTTTGGCAATCCGGCGACTCCCAATGACACGGACCATCCCTTCGCCCCGTTACCGGAAGCGGAAAAAGAAGTGACCTCTCTCGGCAAGTTGTTTCGCCCCGCGCAAATCTTCACGGGAGCGGCGGCTACGGAAAGCCAATTCAAAGCATTGGCGGGGCAGCACAGCATTTTGCATCTGGCGACACACGGCGTACTGAACAATCGTCAGCCCCTGGATTCTTACTTGGCACTGGCGAATATCGATGGAGAAGGCGCAGACGATGGCAGGCTGACCGCGCGCGAAATTATGCAGACCAAACTCAATGCGAATCTGGTGGTGTTGTCAGCTTGTGAAACCGCCAGAGGCAATATTCGTCCTGGCGAAGGCGTCGTGGGGCTTTCCTGGGCGTTCTTTCTGGCGGGTTCTCGCACGCTGGTGGTGAGTCAATGGCAGGTGCATTCGGCCAGCACTGCCGAATTGATGGTTCGCTTTTTCACGCATCGTCAAGGCCAAAGCCAAAATGCCTCGGCCTTGCGCGCAGCCGCCTTGCAGTTGATGCAGCAACCACGCTATCAACACCCGTATTACTGGGCCAGCTTTATCACCGTGGGCGCACCGTAAAGCGATCTATTGCCAAGCTTGTACGGTTTGCAGCAGCTTCCGTGCTAATGGAGAATCCGGGTTCTGGTGGGCTAATGCTTTGAATTCTTGTTGCGCTTCGGGCAGCATCCCGACACGAACATAAAACATTCCTAAGACGAGATGCGAATTGGCTTGTGCTTTCAGGCGGGCAAGCTCTCGTGCTTCCATTGTTCCCAGCACTCTAAAGCGGCATGTGAGAGGCAATGCAGTAGTCGCCGGTTCCTCGCGGATGGCGCGTACTGTCCACGTATACATCGTGCCGCGTGGGAGGGCTTGTGGCGGTTGCCAGCGTTGAGTCGCAGCGGGAAGCCGTTCGCTCCGCGCGATTTCATTGCCGCGCCCGTCGGCGATCTCGACTTCATAGCCAATAGCCTTCTCCACTGGCTGCCAATGCAGCAGCGGGCGGTTGGACAAGACTGTGATCCCAACGGGCGTGAGTAACCGTGTAGCAGCTTGATCCGTCGGCTTCCCGCGCACCGTGTCAACGTCATGGGCGAGATCATTCAGGATCGTAGGCTTCTTGAGCTTTCCGGTGCGCAAGGCTGCTACGATGTCACCGCGTAGTTCACCCGTCACGCTGGGTATGCCCTCCAGGTTTCCTGTCTTTGTAATCGCAATCATTCCGGCGTGATCACGCAAAGACGCGATGACGGTTTCTTCCGGCACTAATCCTGTTGCGCTGGGCGATGCTGCGGGAGAAGTACTGGGGCTTGGGTTGATCACACTGGCTGTTGCCGAAGGGGATGCCAGGGCAATAGGCGAAGTGGTTTGCCTCTTGCCCTGATTCAGAATGATGAGAATTGTCGCCAGCACGCAGACCGCTACGAACGTAGCTGCAAACACAGGCTTCCATTGCCAGGCTGACCACCACGACTTCCATTGCCCAACTTGTTTAGGCGCGGGCTTTGGCCCATACCGATGGCGCAGTTCCGTCTTTAGTTCCGCCTGGAAGGCGCGCAGGCTTTGCACTTCGCAGCGGCATTCGTGGCAGGTTTGCAAATGTGCTTGGGCGACCTCTTCATCAACACTATCCAGACGCTGGTTCACCAATGCTGTTAACTGCTCCGCATCAAGATGTTCGTGTCGGAATTGCCAGGCAGGGGACAAGTTGATCGTACTGGCCTGGTAGGCATTGGTCGCCTGAAAATGTTCGTGGCTGCGTTGACGACAGAGGAGACATTGCGCCAAGTGCTCTAATGCAGCCTTCATTTCGGCGGGCGACAAGGCGCGCGCGTGAAACAGGAGGATGTTTGGATCAGAAAGATGGTCGTTCATGAATTCAAAATTCTCGGTCAGAAGCAATCGCATCAAAAATATCTTCGTTGTTATTGACGATAGTTGCAGCGACAAATTCCCGCGCCCGTTATTTTTCCTGGCGCAGGCGGGTGCGCAATTGTTGCAAGCCGCGCCAGCGCCATTTATTCACCATCGCTCGCGTCGTTCCGAGATAGTTGGCCACACCCGCATTGTCCATCGGCAGTTGCCGGAGCAAATCAATGAACTCGTCAGGGGAAAGATCAAAATCACTGGCAAGCTGCGTCCAGGACACAGCTTCCACCTCCAAAAGGATACTGAACAGATCATTGCCATTTTGATCCGTCATGCTCAGACACACCGCCGCCCGTTGCTGCGCGGGGAGTTGCTTGATTTCTTCCCAGAGCGATTGGAGCCGGGCTTGATCTTCTAACCGTAACTCCGCATTTGTTCCCGGATCAATCGGTTGCCAGTCCGTCGCTTCCTGCTCTTGCTCTAACGACTCCAGCGGATGATCTTGTGTCCCCAACAAGGTCGTGAGCAGCTTCGTCATTGCTTCCAGTTCGACTGGCCCATCTGCCTGTTGCAGAATTTCGGCAACGAGTTGCGTGAGAGAGAAGCTTTGGACATCTCCCACGGCGACAGCAAATGAATCCGGGAAGGTTTGCCACTTCCTGATCTGCTCCATTGCCGTGCTGGATTTGGCCTCGCCCTCCCACACTGTAAAGCCACAAAGCTGTTCCTGTATTGCTCCTTGCCAAAGTTTGAAATCCTGATGCCGGGCAAATAGTTCACGTAATCTGTTTTTGAGCCGGGCGCGATTGGGTGCTTTGGCGCGCAGATAATCGTGACATGCATTGGTGGCGGTGGTAATCACCAGATTGCGGTAATTGTGGATGGCATTCTTTTCTCCGTCAGCCAGCCAGTCCTGACTGCGTTGGAGCAGCCTCATCAGGATGTCTTGATACAGGTTTTCGGCGTCTGGTTGCTGCGGATTTGCCCCCTGCTGATTGACATACAATCCCAGTCGTTGTCGTAGCACTTTTCTAATGAGCGGGGCTGCTTCCTGCAAAAGCAGATCATGTAAAAATTGTTTCCGCTCGGACTCGTTGGCGGTCTTCAACTCTGATAACAGGCTCGTATTCATTGCGGTATTTCTGTGCGTTGCAGCAACCTAGCTCGGCGCTCAAATGAGTTAGCTATTGGCTTGTATGCTTGGATATTCAGTTACAGCGAGGCCATAAGAAGTGGCTAGGTTTGCAGATTGATAAGGGGCGGCTTGGGCGGCGAATAATAGCACAAAAGATCAAGGTGCCAGATAAGTTTATTCCAGCATCCTCAAACCCCGGAATCACTTCGGTCGTTGCCGCGTCTTCGATCACCTGAATGGCCGATTGATACTTGCCCGTCTTGCCCGCCGCAAGAAGATTTGTCATTAATCCATCACTGTTCTGCGACTCTTGTCCTGTGTGATGCGCTCCCCGGCAACTCGGAGACCGCCATGAATCACAATATGAGGCAGCCTGGGGCAAGCATTGAAGCCTTCCGCACTGGGCTGAGAGCCGCCCATGATCTGGAAAATCAATATATTATCGAACGCCCGTGGGGAGTCTTAGGTCGCCTCAAAGCGTTAGTACAAGGAGGCTGGTTTGCCTCGCTTTTGGCAGTATATCTTTGTCTTGCACTCCTTCTGGCTTGGAAATTGAATCTTTGGATTGATGAGGCTTCGACGTTACAAACGACGAGTCGGGGGCTGCGCAATGCAGTCAGCCTGGCCTTGTCTTATGAACTGCAAGCCCCGCTCTATTTCGCGCTCCTTGCCAGTTGGCGAATGCTCAGTAATACCGTTTTTCACGCTCGTCTGTTTTCCGTCTTCTGTATCGTAGGCATGCTGATGGTGCTGGTCGGCGTTGCGCGGCGCTACCTGCCCAGCATCCATCCTCGATGGATCGTATTAGCGATTGCCTTCAATCCCTTCACCGTTTGGGCGGCGACAGAAGCGCGGGTCTATGCGCTGGTGCTATTGCTGGGGGCCTTGCTCTTCTGGCTTTTCTTTGAGGGGTATATTGCAGAGTCCCCGCGACGGAGTGCGCGTTGGGGCTATGGACTGGTAGCCCTTCTTGCACTCTACACGTATTACTATCTTGGTTTTCTGCTCTTTGCACATGGCTGCGCTTTACTGTTGCTGCGACGCTGGCGAACGGCAGGGGCTTTTCTGGGCGCGATGTTAATGGTTGGGGTAGGCTTTGCGCCACTGCTGATACAAATTCCTGGACAGATGAACGGATATACGGGCGCAGTAGCACATCGGCAGAGCTTTAAGGCAGGCGTCCAGATGCTTTCCTGGCGGCTTCAGGAACAGCTTCTGCCCGTCGGGTGGCCCTCGTTGGAGATAGGGAGACGTGGCGTGTTGATCGCCTTCGGTCTGCTTGCGCTCGTTTTAGTGGTGCGGCGCATCCGACAAAAAGCGACGCCTGCCCATTGTGTGATCTGGACGACGGGCGTCATTACTTCGGCCTGTTTGCTGGCAGCCTATTTGTTGACTTCGGCAGAGTTTCTCGAAGCGCGCCATTCCACCATATTATTTTTGCCCGCCCTTCTCTCTGTCTTCGCACTTTTTACGCTCTTCACTTACAGAGGCGCTGTTGTCGGAGGGGTATTGGTACTGTGTTTCTTTTCTCTGACCTCGTTGCTGACGACCTACGCTTATCCGGCCAAAACGGGAGATTGGGAGCGGGTTGCCAGCTACTTGATGTCAGCGGAACAACGCGAGCAACCCATCCTTATCTTTCAGGCCATTAGCGCCGCGCCGCTCTCGCATTACTATGCGGGAGTCAATCGGCTCATCCCTGTCCCGCGAGCAGAACAATTTCAAGCCTTCAACCATCCTGACAGCGTACTGAAAAGCGAGGCTCAACTTCACGCCATCCTTGCGCAAATACCTGGAAAACAGGAGCGGCTCTGGCTGGTGACGGATGAACTGTGTCGCAGTGTGAATCTTGACCTGAATTGTGGCGTGTTGGAATCCTTCGTTGAGAAATACTACGAAGTGGAAGTCAGTCAGAACTTCTATCGCTCGAAGGTTAGATTACTGCGTCGCAAACCACCTATGCTGAATCAGGGCAATTGAATATGAATGGCGCACTACTTTCGTTCACTTTGTCTACTCGATCTAGCACGATTGCCAGGATGCTCTTTCAATGATGCGGAATGTTGCAGCTTTTCCAGTTGTCACGGCAATCGTCAGAAACTCATCACCAATTCTGCAAACTTGCGGGCTTTAATGCTTTTGTCTGAATACCCCTGCGCATATCACTGGACGTCAGGGCTGGAGCTACGACTATGAAAAAGCATCTCGCATGTACATTAGCTTTGATTTTAAGTGTGCCGCTTTCGGTCTTGAGCATTCCGCCGCAAACGCCAACACTCAAGGGGCTGAAGAAGAAACAGCCAACGAACCAGAAACCCAAGTTGGCACCTGACCTCGAAGAAATCCTGGCACAAGACGATCAACAAGCCTTGACGCTTGGCCAGATGCGACAGAACCGGCTTGCGCTCAAAACCCGCAGCAACTCGCAACCGACGCGCATCAACGGCGTGACGCTGCCATCGGAAGACGTAGCAGCCGAAGTAAAACAAAGTTTTATTGTGCAACTTGATGGCACGACGCCAGAGATCGTACTGCAAGAGAAATTGGCGCTGCTCGGTGGTCGCATCAGTCGTAGGATGGAGGGGATGGGCTTGGCGGTGATTGAAGCGCCGCGTGCTGCGATTCGCCAGATTGCTGCCGAGGGTAGCATCGCGTATGTCAGCCCGGATCGCGCGGTCGCCGCGATGGGACACATCGAAACAACGACTGGCGCGGCACAGATTCGCAGTCTTGTCAGCGGCACAACACTCAATGGAACAGGCATCGGCATTGCTGTCCTTGATAGTGGCGTGGATACCACTAACAAACTCTTGGCCACTTTTACCGGGCATCCGGGCGTTGTGTACAGCAAGGATTTCACGGGGCTGGGTTCGACCGTTGATCTGCACGGACACGGCACACACGTGGCAGGACTGGCGACAGCCGATGCCGATGCGGGAAAACTAAAAGCAGGCGAGTACAACGGCATTGCGCCGGGCGCGAAGGTCATCAACCTGCGCGTCCTGGATAATGACGCGCGTGGCGTTGCTAGCAGCATTGTCACAGCGCTGGACTGGTGTGTCACGAATAAGGCGTCCTACAACATCCGCGTTATCAATCTCAGTCTCGGCACAATGGCAAAAGATAGTTATGCCAACGATCCGCTCTGTCTAGCCGCGCGCCGCGCTCACAATGTCGGCATTGTCGTGGTCGCCGCCGCTGGGAACGACGGCAAGGACGCGAACGGCAACAAAATTTATGGCGGCATCCATTCGCCCGGCATTGATCCCTCCGTCATTACGGTGGGCGCGGCGAACACGTTCGGCACAGACCTGCGCTCTGACGACAGGGTAGCCAGTTATAGCTCGCGCGGCCCGACGCGCAGCTATACGGTCGTCAATGGCGTCCGCAAGTATGACAACCTCATCAAGCCGGATTTGGTCGCGCCCGGCAACAAATTGATCAATGCTAGAGCACCCAATGGCGGTGGGGCAATTACACTGACCACCCAGTACCCAGCACTGGAACCTTGGACCAGCGGCAATGACACGGATCGCGCGATGTATATGAGCGGCACTTCGATGTCGGCTCCGGTCGTCGCAGGCGCGGCAGCCGTGCTGTTGCAGGCCAATCCAAGTCTGACGCCGAGTCTGGTCAAAGCGATTTTGATGTACACGGCGCAACCGCTCGCCAATGCGAATATGTTCGAGCAAGGCGCGGGACTGCTGAATGTAGACGGCGCAGTGCGCCTCGCTAAGCTCGTCAAGACGACGCTGCCGGCCACGAATGGCGCGGCCTTGCTCACAGCGGCGCTGCCCACTTCGCAGTCCAGCGTGATTGCCGGGCAAACGGTCAAATGGGGTCAGGGCGTCATCACCGATTGGGGCTTCCTCTATGGCAGCAACCTGATGACAATGTGGCAGAGTGTTTATGGTTCGGGGCAGATTCTGGGTGACGCGACCGCCATTGCCAACGGCGTCTTAGGCATCGTCGCCGGAAAAATATCCAGTGGAGTACTGCTGAAATCCGGCGCGGTGAGTGTTGGCAGTAGTGGCACCTTGTTGGCCGATGGCGTAGTCTTTGCTGATGGGACCATTCTTGGGGACGGCATCATTATCGGGGATGGGAGTGTGTTGGCCGATGGCAGTGTCTTAGCGGACGGCACGATTTTGGGCGATGGAACGACCAGAGCTGATATGTCGCTACGCTTTGATGCTTTCGTGTTAGGTGACAACACCGCTTGTATGCAGCCGATCTTCTGACGCAATTCTCGTGTTGCAGCGCCACAAAAGCCGGGTCGTGTGACCCGGCTTTTGTGTTTCAGGCACAATATTCACGCGCTTCCAATTGTCATGACAACCATCAGAAACTCGTCATTATTCCTACAATTCCACCTGTCCTAATCCTCCTTGACACTACACTGACCGTCACGACAGCCGATGGAGAATGGCTTTCAATTACGTCGTGGTTAGGATAGGATTGCGACCGATGCGAATGGTTAATCGCCCATTCATTGTTACTGGCTCGGTTGCTTTGGCGGCAGGTTTGCTGTTAGCGCAGGTTTGTAGTGCGTTGTGCCTTCTTTCTGGTTGTGGAGCCACTCCAAGGAATCTCGTCACGCAGCAAACCAAGAAGAAGAGCCACTGTCATTCGTCACCAGAAACGCCCACGCAGACACCAGCGAAAGACCCGCATCAATGTCCTCATCACGAGGCAGACGCGATTCAACCTGCCAGCTATCTACAGGCAGATGTCGTAGATCAATTCCACCTCCAACCTGCACTCATAGAGCCGTTTTTATTTGGGACTGGTTTCTACACGCCTCACCAGGAAGTGAGCCGCTGGAAGCCGCTGCGTTCCCCGCCACGTTTCCCTCAACATACAATCCTAAGAATTTAACCCTCCCTCTCTCTTGATAAAGAAGCGCAGGCAGAAGTGTGCCTGCGCGTTAGTCTTGGTACGTCTTTTGCAAGACGCCTACCAATCTCTATTTCGGAAAAGAGGAGGATCAGATCATGTCTTTTGACTCTCTGCAAAGAGGGGCATGTCTCATTACGAAACCAGCCTGTTTTTGCGCGTTGTTATTTATATTTTCATTCTTATCGTTCGCACAAACGCCTGTGCCAACGTTTACCACGTCCCAACCGAATCAGTCACTCACGCAAACCTCGCTGCAAGTGACTGCCGCTCAACCGACAACACCTGCAACAGTGCTACGGTTGGAAGACTTGGAGCAAATGGCGCTCAAGTCGAATCCGACACTCGCGCAAGCCGAAGCCTCCATTCGCGCCGCAGAAGGGCGACGTGTGCAAGCCGGGTTGATGCCAAATCCGATTGTCGGCTACGCGGGCGAAGAATTGGCGTTTCGCGCGATTGGTGAAAAGAGCGAGCATCTTGGGTTTATTGAGCAAACGATTCCGCTGGGCGGCAAACTTAGGAAAAGCCGCGCCATTGTTGCCCAAGAGAAATTGCAATCAGAACAAGAGGCAACCGCTCAACGTCAGCGCATCCTGAACGGCGTCAGGATGTTGTTTTATCGCGCGCTCGGCGCACAGCAATTGGTGGAAGTGCGCACCGAACTCGCCAAGCTTGCGCGCGATGCGGTCAAAGTCACGGGCGAGCTTTTCAATGTCGGGCAAGCGGATCGCCCCGATGTCGCGCAAATCCGCATTGAGGCCGAACGCGCCGACTTGGATTTAATTATGGCCGAGAACGAACAAGCGCAAGTATGGCTGGAATTAGCAGCAGTTGTCGGCAATCCATCGCTCAAACCCGCGCGGCTGGTTGGAGAACTGGAAAAGAATTTGCCCGTGCTGGAGCAACAATCATTGTTGCAGCAACTGCTGAGCAGCAGCCCGGAAATCAAACGCGCACAAACCGGCGTCGAACGTGCGCGCGCTGTAATTTCACGCGCCAAGGCGGAGGTCACGCCCGACCTCTTTTTACGCGGCGGATTCGGCTACAACCGTGAGTTGCTGGAAAAAGAAATTCCCAATGCTAGACGAACCGGCCCGGAAGCACAGGTTGAAGTCGGTTTGCGCATTCCACTCTGGAATCGCAATCAAGGCGGCATTGCAGCGGCGACCGCTGAACTCGACATCGCCGAACGCGAAGTCCAGCGGGTGGAATTGTTATTGCGCACACGCTTCGCCGCAGTCTATCGCAGTTACCTGAATGCGTTGCGCGTCGCATCGCAATACGAAAAGCAAATTGTGCCGCAAGCCCAGAGCGCCTACGACACCTATCTCAAGAACTTTCGCGGCATGGCAGCGGCTTATCCACAAGTTTTGATTGCGCAACGCACGCTCTTTCAAGTCCGGGCGGATTACGTTACGGCGTTAATCAACACCTGGCAGAGCGCCGTGCTGCTGCAAGGCTATTTGCTGAACGGGGCACTCGATGCACCGGGCGGCATGACGATGGAAGGCGGCAATCCAGCCAATGCGGATGACCGAGAGTAAAACGCACGAACAATCATAAGGAGTAATTGCAATGGAAAATATGAATTGGATGCGAAGAAAATTTTTGCAAGGTTCGAGTTTGCTGGGCGCAAGCTGGCTCTTGGGTCGTACTGCCTCAGCGCAGCACGAGGGGCATCAGATGCCCAAGACTGATCAGAAGACGACGCCCGCTAAGCCAAAGCCCAATCAACCACCGAAACCGCCGATGCCTGACCACGATCACGCAAAGATGATGGCAGAGCAGGCGAAACAAGCGTCCGCACAATATGTGCCGGTACAAACACCCGATTTGCCAAAGCTGGAATACACAATGGACAACGGCGTCAAGGTCTTCAACCTGCGCGCCGAGGTGGTGCATTGCGAGATCATGCCGAAAACACACATGGGGCCAGCGCGCAAGATGTGGGCCTGGGGCTATAACGGCAGCGTGCCGGGGCCGATGATCGAAGTAGTGGAAGGCGACCGTGTGCGGGTTATCTTTGAGAACAAATTGCCGGAAGCGACAACAGTGCATTGGCACGGTCTGGAAATCCCGATTGAGATGGATGGTACGCCGTACATCAGTCAACCGATGATCGAACCCGGCGGCATCTTTATTTACGAATTCACAGTCAATCAGCATGGCACATTTTTCTATCATTCACACGGCGCGATGCAGGAGATGCTGGGGATGATTGGGATGTTCGTCATTCATCCGAAAACGCCGCACGCGCCGCGTTGTGACAAGGATTTTGCGATGATTTTGCAGGGCTGGGCGCTGCTGCCGAATAACGATGTGCCGAACACGTTTGCGATGGAATTCAACTGGCTGACGCTCAACGGCAAATCCGCGCCCGCAACCACCCCCATGATTGTGAAGAAAGGCGAGCGCATACGCATTCGCATCGTCAATCTCGGCATGGATCATCACCCGATTCATTTACACGGTCACCAGTTTTATGTGACGGGAACGGAAGGCGGGCGCATTCCTGAATCGGCCTGGTTTCCGGGCAATACGGTCATCGTTGGCGTGGCACAAGCGCGCGATGTCGAATTCGTCGCGCAGTACGAAGGCGACTGGATGCTGCATTGTCACCTGCCGCACCACATGATGAACCAGATGGTTTCGATGGTTGGGCCGATGGCGATGTCGCACGGCAGCGGTTCCGAAACGGGTAAAGGGATGGAAGAAGGAATGGGAGTGGTGCGCCAGGGGCACGCGCTCAGCGAAGACTTAGGCCCAGGCATGGGGCGCGGCATGGGCATTACGTCGGCAGAAACGAATGTTTCCAATCTGGTAGCGCAATCAACACCAGCGCAGGTGGAAATGTACGCTTGCCCCATGCACCCGGAAGTGCGCTCCAATAAAGAGGGCAACTGTCCGAAGTGCAATATGAAATTGGTCAAGCAAAAAGCGCCTGAAATCTATGCCTGTCCGATGCACCCGGAAGTGGTTTCGACCAAAGAAGGCTCTTGCCCCAAATGCAATATGAAGCTGGTCAAGAAACAGCGCACCGCAGTCGCGCTAACGGAAGAGGAGAAGAAGAAAATCCCCGGTTATCCGCAAGACGAAATGATGATGATGATTGTGGATGATGAAGTGGTCAAGCCGGAGACATGGGGACTCGCGCCCGGCTGGACAGCCTCAATGATGGGCATGATGAATCTGGTGCGGGTGCTGCCGGAAGACAAATACAGCCAGATCATGGCGATAATTAAAGAAGGGAAAACTGAAAAACCAAAAGCTACGCCCGAACACAAACACAGCGATTAAAACTCAAGGCGGCGCGGTTATACATACTGCGCGGCCCTTTTTAAGGAGAATACAAAATGACTACCAAACAGAATCTTCGTTTGGCTGTTTGCATTAGTTCCTTGCTGGCGACGCTATGGGTTATCAACACGGCTTCTGCCAGTGGCGGAGTGCAACAATCCAGTCACCAACACGACGACCATCACGCCGGGGTTAACAAACGAGGCGATCAGGTGATGGGCTTCGCACACGATAAGACGACCCATCATTTTCGACTGCGCACTGATGGCGGGCTAATCGAAGTTGAAGCCAAAGACTTCAACGACACAAAGAGCCGAGATCAGATCAGGACGCATTTGCAGCATATCGCGGGAAAATTTGCAGCGGGCGATTTCACTGCGCCGATGCTAATTCACGCCAAAACACCACCCGGCGTGCCCACGATGAAGCAATTGAAGACCGCCATTAAATATCAATTCGAGGAGACAGCGCGCGGTGGTCAAGTGCGCCTGGTGACAAGTAACTCCAAAGCCATTACGGCCATTCACAAATTCCTGCGCTTTCAAATCGCCGATCATCGAACGGGAGACACAACAAAAATTACAAAGACTCCCTGAGTTGCGAAATAGAAAGGCAATTCCTGGTGAAGCGGTTATTCATCAAGGTACGTGATTGCAAAGCAGATCGGAGGTTGAGAAAAAAATGATTTTAAGGGAATTTGGCAATGAGTAACCCTTCACGCAAAAAACAAACGCGCGATTGGCAACCGTTCTTACTGCTTACCGCAATCGCTTTGATCACCATACTGCATTACCAGACAGTCGGCAAAAGCGGCTTATGGCATGAGATTTCGCAGCGTTTGTATTACTTGCCGATCATTTATGCGGCGTATAGTTATGGGTTTCGGGGTGGATTAACAGCTTCAATAGTGAGTGCTGCAATGTACCTGCCGCACATTGTGCAGCATTGGGCGAATCAGCATTCCACCATCAATCAATTTGCCGAAACCATTCTGTTCCTTGTCATCGGGGTTGTGACTGGCTTATTGGCGGAGCGCGAGCAACGCGAACGCGCGCAAAAAGAGCAAACTAATTTAGAGTTGAAACATGCGTATGAGGAACTACGCTCGACAATGGATCAATTGCTGCTCGCAGATCGGCATGCTTCGCTAGGGCAGATGTCGGCAGCTATCGTTCACGAAATTCGCAATCCTCTGGGGGCGATCAAAGGTGCGGCGGAAGCATTGGAGACAACGGTTCCCAAAGAACGGGCCGAATTTATTGAGATCATCAAGCGCGAAGTGGAACGACTCAATCGGCTCGTGACAGATTTTCTCCAGTTCGCACGTCCACGCTCGTCAGAAATGCTCTTGCTGCCGCCGCGTGAGGTAGTAGATTCCGTCGTCAAGCTGGTACAGAAGCAGGCTGCGCAGGCGCGCGTTTCCATCGCTGTCCATGAGACAAATCATCTGCCGACAGTGATGATGGATGCAGAGCAGATGAAACAGGTTTTGCTCAATCTGATTCTCAATGCGCTGGATGCCATGCCGCAAGGCGGAACGCTGCAAATCAACTTGGCGGAGCAAGAAGGGCAGTTCGTTCTTGCCGTGCAGGACAGCGGCAAAGGAATTGATGCCACAGTGCGCGATAAGCTGTTCAGTCCGTTTGTGACAACCAAAACACGCGGCACTGGTCTGGGCTTGGCGATTGCGCATCGTTTGGTGAGTCAGCAAAGAGGTCGTATTTGCGTTTCTGAGGCAGCACAAGGCGGGGCGAAATTTGAAATCTGGCTTCCATTGAATGCTACCCAAGTCGAGACAGTCGGCAACTCCCAACACAAAACAAAAGTTCGTGGAGGAGACGGTCATGGCGGATAAAACAATTCTGCTCGTGGATGACGATGATAGCTTACGCCGAGTGCTTGTCCATCACCTGACAGAAGCAGGCTATCGGGTCTTGATGGCGATGGATGGGAAAGCCGGATTGGAACTCTTCACCGAAGAGTCAGTTGATTTGGTCATTACGGATGTTCAAATGGCGGAGATGAACGGACTCGAATTGCTGCGACGCATTACGGTGATGAGTTCTGATACAGTTGTGCTAGTCATCACCGCTTTTGGTTCTATCGAAACGGCAGTCACAGCCATGAAGCTCGGTGCGTATGATTACATCACCAAGCCATTCAACCGCGAAGAATTGCTCCTAACCGTTGCAAAAGGTTTGGAGTATACGACGCTGGTACGTGAAAACCGCTCGCTCAAACAATTTATCGAAAGCAAATTCTCGCTGCATAACATCATCGGTTCTTCAGTGGCGATGCAGCGCGTTTTCAATCTGGTCGAAAAAGTCGCGCGAACTGATCTGGCGGTATTGATTACGGGGGAAAGCGGCACTGGCAAAGAATTGATTGCCAAAGCACTGCATCAGCAAAGTGCGCGGCGTGAAGCTCCCTTTGTCACGATCAACAGCGGTGCAATTCCCGAAGGCTTACTGGAATCTGAGTTGTTCGGTGCGCGCAAAGGCGCGTTTACCGGTGCTGTGGCGAATACACGGGGCAAGATAGAAGCGGCTGACAAAGGGTCAGTGCTGCTGGATGAAATCGGCGATTTGCCGCTGGCCTTGCAAGTTAAACTTTTGCGCGTGATTGAAAGCGGCGAATTCACGCGCGTGGGCGAGACCGAGACGCGCCAGGCAGATGTGCGATTCATTGCTGCTACAAACCGCGATCTTGCCAAGATGGTGGAAGACGGGCGCTTCCGCGAAGACCTGTATTTTCGGCTCAAGGTTATCCCCGTTCACTTGCCGCCCTTGCGTGAGCGCCGCGCCGACATTCCACTTTTGGCAGAATATTTCTTGCGCGACATCGCGCAAAAAGTAGCACGTCCGGCCTTGCGATTCAGTAAAGAAGTATTCCGTTATTTACAGGCATACGCCTGGCCGGGCAATGTGCGGGAACTGAAGCATACCATCGAACGTTTAGCCGTAATTTCCGATGCGGATGAAATCACCGTCAATGATTTGCCCGAAAATCTAACAGCGGAAACCAGCCATGCGGCGAACGTATTACTTCAGTTGCCGGAAGACGGAATTGACTTGGAAGAAGTGGAGCGGGAGATTTTGCGCCAGGCGTTGGAAAAGAATGAGTGGAATCAGACGCACGCCGCAAGTTATCTGAACATTACCCGCAGTGCCTTGATTTATCGCATGCAAAAATTCGGCTTGGGATCAGCCACCACAGAAGATTCGGATGGAGTTTGAATTGGATTCTCCTGCCGTAAAGACTCGAATTACGGCAGGAGATCAGTAATTGTCTATTTTCAAACACCTGACTGTCTGAAAACAGCCACCGGAAGTTGGATTATTCCGCTTCAGCCAGCGTCGTAACCAAAATTTTGCCGTCATGTTTCATGCCTTCGACGGTCATCTTGAATTCTTTGCTGCGCTTTGATTTTTCAAAAATCGCTTTCGCCAAATCGTTGCCTTTGGCGTCGAAGGGATACCACTTGCCTTCCGCATAAATGCCATAGCCGCTTTTCACGCAATGCTCCATCAGCGCGCATTCTTTATCGTGGTCTTGCGCGGCTTTCAGCGCATCTTCCGGCTTGTCTTTGAGGTGATCCGCAAAGCACATGACATCTACCACATAGCCTGTCAGTTTCACTTTCTCGTGCGCCCACGCAGTCGTGACGGCAACCACGAAAAGAGAGAGGATGAGGAAAACTGAAAATTTCTTTTGCATTAAATACACTCCTTGAAAAGTTAGGGACAGATTCAGACAACCTTTGCCCGAATTTATTGAAACAGTGAAATAAGAGAATAGGCATCTTGTGTGCCGGAACTTGACCCATCCGAAATGCCGGCTTCAACAAGCATACTGTGGGCATCCGAATTGCTATGAACCTTTACGGCTTGAATAAAAGTCAATGCAAATAAGGCCGTATTGCAGTAGTTGTACATCTCAACGTACATAAACAGTACATGATGTACTTCCCCCCTATTATCCATTCCCCTCCGGCCATTCAATCAATGTTCATTTCAATAAGGAGGAACTTATGGCAAGTCACGCCAAGACACAACATAGCGGAGCTATGCAACAGTGCATTCAGGAATGCCTGAATTGTCACTCTGTTTGTTTGGAAACGGTTACTTACTGCCTGGAACAAGGCGGGATGCATGCGGACGCGCAGCATATTCGGTTATTGCTGGATTGCGCACAAATCTGTCAAACCAGCGCCGACTTTATGTTGCGCGGCTCTGACCTTCACACGCAAACCTGTGCGGCGTGCGCTGAAGTCTGTCAACGTTGCGCCGAAAGCTGTGAGCAGATGGGCAACGATGCACGGATGCAAGCGTGCGCTGAAGCTTGCCGCCGTTGTGCAGAGTCCTGTCAGCAAATGGCGCAAGCTGTATAAGCAATTTTTGGTGTCTGGCTGCGCACGCAGAGTACCAGCCAGACACGCTACATCATTGTTCTATGAGGGGGAAGAAATGTTTTATTACAAAGTTAATCATGTGCCATCACTATGGAATCGCATTTTGCGCTGGGGGCTTTTGATCTTGTTGCTGATGAGCGTTCTGACGCTCGTCAGAGGTACAGTAAGGGGCGATGAGCCAGGACGAGGATTGACCGCGCAGTTCGAGATCAACTACCTGAAATTCATTATTGACCATCACTATTCTGCGCTGCGAATCACAGAGTTAGCCGCAGGAACTGACGTTACGCGAGATACCGCCATTTCCCCATCAGAAGGCACTTCGCCGTCGCCCACGTTCTCCGCAACCACCGCCAAAGCTACGCTAGATGAAATCAAGTCGCTCGCTCGACGTGCCAACCGCATGCAGCGGGAAGAGATTCTGGAAGCACAGGGATTCTTGCGCGACTGGTACAAGATTGAATATCAACCGAAGATTCGCCCCGTAAATCGCTTGCAAATTCAATTGCTTGAACAGACTCCGGCGGGCGAGCAATTTAATCATTACTGGCTTGAAACCTTCAGCCGCCATCACTATCAGGCAACGACGAGAACACTTGAATGCCTCGTTGCTTCCGAACTCAAACACAAAGCTTTAGAGCGCTATTGCCGAGGCATTCTCAACGGTCAGTTAGGCGAAATTGATGCCATGCGGGAACTGCTCTGTCGCAATTTCAGCATTTGTGATTACCAGCCACTGCGCGGACTCAAAGGGCGGCATAGCGGCGATGACGACGAAGTAGCCGCCGCAAGTAGTACAGAGGAAGACGGGCAACGTTAAAAATGTTCACGCTCAAGAGCGAATAACAGAAAGGTAGGAAAATAAATGAAAACGATCTTACAAGCCGCAGTTATGATGATAATCACGGCATTCGCCCTTACCAACGCCTGGGCGCAGCATCCGCCCGGGCATGGCGAAATGAAGCCAAAGCCGCAAGGCGCAAAGACGGACAACATGCCTTACGACCTGCATTACATTGACATGATGGTTCACCATCATCAGATGGGCATCGAGATGGCGAAGATGGCGCAGCACAAAGCGTCACATGCCGAGTTAAAAACCTTCGCCGCGAAGATGACTGAAGACCAGCAGAAGGACGTTACGCAGCTTCAGCAATGGCGCGACGAGTAGTATGCGGGACAGCCGAAGCCCGATCACATGAACATGGCTGGCATGTCAGGGATGAAGATGCCGCATATGGATATGGGCAAGCTCGAAGCGGCTTCCGGCAATCAGTTCGATTTGATGTTCATTGACATGATCGTGCCGCATCATCAGATGGCGATAGACATGTCGCAGAAAGCGCTCAAGCAAGCCCAGCACGCGCAACTCAAGACCTTTGCGCGCACGACCATCAACCAGCAGCAGAAAGAAAAAGCGCAATTGAGCAAGTGGAGAGCGGCTTGGAGTGGTAAGTGAGTTTCAACAAGCAGGGAGAAACAAGCATGCAGAAAGACACTCACACAGGGCAGCACGACAACCATCAACAACCCGATGGCGCGATGAACAAACATCACTACCTGCGCCTGTTGCTGATGACCGTGCTGTCATTCGTCTCGATGTACGTGCTGATGTATGCGATGGCGAATACCTTTGCCAACGTCTATTCCAACCTGAACCAAGTTTATATGGCGGGGTTGATGACCGCGCCGATGGTGCTGATCGAATTGGCGTTGATGAGCGCGATGTATCGCGACAGAAAGCTGAACGCGGCCATCGCCGTCGTGAGTTTGCTTGCGGTGGTCGGGTGCTGGTTTTTGATTCGACAGCAAACGGCGATTGCAGACCGGCAGTTTTTGAAATCCATGATTCCGCACCACGCCGGGGCCATCCTGATGTGCCGAGAAGCGGCCATCACCGACGCTGAGATCAAGGAATTATGCGCGAAGATTATCGCAGGGCAGGAAGCCGAGATTCGCCAGATGAAGGAAAAACTGAACGAGTTGGAGAAGTGAAAGACTGGCTGTTGGAAGCCAAAACGGAGGGAGAATGAACAGTGAACTGATCTCAAGGCGCAAGTTATTGCAGGGTGTCGGAGCGCTTGGTTTGTTGACGGCGATGGAGCGTCTCGCTCCGTTGTATGCCCAAACGAGCTTACCTGGCGGCGCGCAACAATTACCATCGCTGAGCGGCGACACGATCAACCTGACCATTGCCGAAACACCATTCCACGTCGGTAAGCGCACAGGCGTGGCGACAACGATAAACGGCACGGTTCCGGGGCCGATCATTCGTTTGCGCGAAGGTCAGGAAGTCACGATCAACGTGACGAACCGTCTGAAGCAGGTTTCTTCCATTCATTGGCATGGCATCCTCCTGCCGCCTGAGATGGACGGCGTGCCTGGCGTCAGCTTCGCGGGCATTAAGCCGGGAACGACCTTCACCTATCGCTTTCCCATTAAGCAATATGGGACGTACTGGTATCACAGTCATTCGGGCGGGCAGGAACAGACGGGCGTCTACGCGCCGCTGATCTTCGACCCAATGGAGCTAGACCCGATCAAATATGATCGTGAATACGTGGTCGTGCTATCTGACTGGACTTTCCGCTCGGTGATGGGAATGGTCGGCGATCTGAAAAAGCAGGCGGGCTTTTTCAACTTCCAGCAGCGCACGATGGGCGAATTCTTCTCCGACCTTGCCGAATATGGATGGAAGGCTACCTGGGACAATTACCTGATGTGGGCGCGGATGCGGATGGACCCGACCGATTTCGCCGACGTGAACGGCGCGGTAGCTTACACCTTTCTGATGAACGGCCTGTCGCCAGAAGCCAATTGGACGGGCGTCTTCCGCCCGGGCGAGCGCGTGCGGCTACGCTTCATTGACGCGGGCGCGATGACTTTCTTCGACGTGCGGATTCCGGGCTTGAAGATGACCGTTGTGCAAGCCGATGGGCAAAACGTGCAGCCCGTTGAGGTGGACGAATTCCGCATGGGGCCGGCGGAGACTTACGACGTGATTGTCGAACCGGGTGAAGGCGCGTACACGATCTTCGCCGAAGCACTCGACCGCAGCGGCTACGCGCGTGGCACGCTTGCCCCCAGCGCCGGAATGATGGCGACGATCCCGCCACGACGCCCGCGCCCTTTGCGCACAATGGAAGATATGGGGATGAGCATGGAAGGCATGGACATGGCTGGGATGAAGCTTGAGATGGACAAGAACGCCAAAGCTGGCGGCAAAATGTCCGGGATGGCTCACGGCATGGATATGAATATGCCGGGCATGAAAAGCGGCGACCATAACATGCCCGGCATGCAGCCAGAGCCGAAACAGTCTTCCCCGTCAGCCAAACCAAAGCAGCAACACGATATGCACAAGATGCCGGACATGAAAGAAACGCCGAAACAGCCTGCTCCGCCGAGTCAGACTACGCAGCACGACATGAAAAACATGCCGAATATGCCTAAGCCATCTACGCAGCAGCCAGCCCACGATATGTCGAAAATGCAGGACAAACAGGCGATGCCTCCCGGCCACAATATGCAGCACGACATGAAAAACATGGCGGGCATGAATGACCGTTCGGAAATTCCGGGCAGCACGCCCGTCAAGCACGGGTCTGATCATCATGGTTCGGCCAACCAATCAACGCCGGACGCTACGCGCAGCCGCTTGGATGATCCCGGCACAGGGCTGGGCGGCGAGGATCGCCGCGTGCTGGTCTATACCGATCTGAAGGCATTGCAGCCTTACCCCGACCGTTGCCAGCCGGAGCGCGAACTTGAACTCCACGCGACCGGTCACATGGAACGCTTCATCTGGTCGTTTGAGGGCAAGAAGTTTTCGCAATCGCCGCAACCGATTCACTTCCGCACCGGCGAGCGGCTGCGCTGGACCTTCGTCAACGACACGATGATGGAGCACACCTTCCACCTGCACGGAATGTTTATGGAACTGGAAAACGGCACGGGCGATTTCCTGCCACGCAAGCATACTGTAATTGTCAAACCTGCTGAGCGCGTCTCGGTTGCCATTACTGCTGATGCGCCGGGGCGTTGGGCGTTTCACTGCCATCTGCTCTTGCATATGGAAACGGGAATGTTCCGCATCGTCGAGGTGTCGGCTAAAGCAACGGAGGCGCGATTATGAAAATTTATCCATTCGCCGCTTTGCCGCTCGCTTTCGTTTGTCTGTTGGGCGCGACGACCGCTGCCGCGCAAAGCGCGCCAAGCGCGACTTCTACGCCAACCCCGACGCCACTGGAGCGCGCCGTTGCTACGACTATTCCCTCCGTTCCAAAGGTGTCCGGTGTGCAGGTAAGCAAGCAGGAAAACCTGGAACCGGGCAAAGGTTGGCCCAGCCCGGTGGATGATGAAATGAAGCACACCTTCGTCCTCGCCGACGTGTTGGAATACCGCCCGGCGCGTGACGGCGGCGACTTCCGTTGGGACATCGAAGGCTGGCACGGCGGCGACTTCAACCGCCTGTGGTTCAAAAGCGAAGGCGAGCGCGATACCGCTTTGAAAGCCAATTACGACATAGATTTTCAAATGCTCTACGGTCGTTTCGTCAAGAAGTATTACGATTTTCAGGTTGGCGTTCGTGTCGAGACGCAAAGTTTTCGGGGAGCCAATGTGACGCGCGCACATGCAGTCATTGGAATCGAAGGGCTGATTCCTTACCGCTACGAATTCGAGACCGCCTTGTTTCTCAGTCATCAAGGCGACGTATCGGGGCGTGTTTCTTTCACCAGAGATTATTTATTGACCCAACGGTGGATACTGCAAGGGCGCGTTGAGGTCAATGCCGCTGCGCAGCAAGCCGAACGGTTTACAACGGGCCGAGGCTTGAACAACATTGAGGCAGGATTGCGTCTGCGCTACGAAATTCGGCGCAAGCTCGGCCCTTATGTCGGCATCTCTTACGACCGAAGTTTCTTTCGTACCGCTGATCTGGTGCGGCAAGACGGCGGCGATCCAAAACAGTTGCGCTTCGTGGCAGGCGTGCGAGTGTGGCGCTAAAAACAGCATCCCTCTCCTTCCGGTATAAAGTTTGCATCTGAAATAGCGTTTCAGATACGTGATTCTCCAAAACATAAAAAATGGGGTTGTTTTGATCATTGGAACAACATCGCTGATGAATGCAATTGCGAGCGTAATTTTTTTCAAATCTCCTCTTGACTCTGTAGCCGACTACAGGCTGTAACCTTTATTTGGTTGTCAGGAAATGAATGACAGCCGGAAAGGAAAACTGATGGCACAAGTACAACCTAAGAGTTACACAAGAGGTCTGGCGCAAACTGACGCCAGTGAGACTTTGATCAAAATCGGCGAAGTTGCCCGGCGTACTGGCATTGGCATTGAAACGCTCCGTTTTTATGAACGCAGTGGTTTATTAGGACGCCCGGCGCGCACCGAAGGCGGCTATCGGCTGTATAGCGCGGAGGAACTGCTGCGGCTCGAATTCATCAAACGCGCGCAAACGCTGGGATTCACGCTTGATGAAATCAAACGCATTATGGCAGAAAGCCGTGCGGGAGAGCGCCCCTGCGCGGAAGTGCGCGAGATCGTGCGCGAACGACTCACAGAACTTGATGAGCGGCTGAAACAAATGCGGCGGTATCGCAATGCGCTGGCGCGAACGTTGCAACAGTGGGATGAAAAGAAACAGGCCGATGGGCATTTTTGTGGGCTGATTGAAGCAGCGGAACTCGATGCTCACAAACCTGTCACACGCCGACCGGAAAGGAGTAAAAAATGAACCAGCCAGAACACGCGCATCATTCACAGCATCAGCCCGTCATTGACCCGATCTGCGGCATGACCGTTCATCCCGAAACGGCAGCCGGGCAGCATGAGTATGACGGAACAACCTATTATTTTTGCAGCACAGGCTGCCTGCATAAATTCAAGACCGACCCTGCCGCCTATTTGAATCAAGCCCCGCAGCCGATGGCGCATGCGATGGTACAGCTTACAGCACGCTCGAAATCGCTGCCTGTAATGACGGCGCTACCGCCCACTGTTGACGAAAAGCACATTGATCCAGTTTGTGGCATGACTGTCGCACCAGAGAAAGCAGCGGGCAGTTATGACCATCACGGCAAGACCTATCATTTTTGCAGCACACATTGCCTGAACAAATTCAAGGCTGATCCTGAAGCGTTTTTGCAAGCACCAACTCAGGTGACAACGACAACTCCTCCCCCTGAAGCAGGCATGAAATATATCTGCCCAATGGATGCCGAGGTCGTTTCCGATAAGCCCGGCGCGTGTCCGAAATGCGGAATGGCACTTGAGCCGGAGATGCCCGCTACACCACTTACCAAAGTCGAGTATACCTGCCCGATGCACCCGGAAATCATCCGCGAGGAGCCGGGCAATTGTCCGATTTGCGGGATGGCACTGGAACCACGCACAGTGATCCTGGAAGAGCAGCCCAATGCTGAACTCACCGATATGACACGGCGCTTCTGGTGGAGTGTTGCGCTCTCGTTACCTGTTTTGCTGCTGGCAATGTCAGAGATGATTCCGGGTCAGCCAGTACAGCACGCGCTCTCGCCGCGCGTTATCAACTGGCTGCAATTCGCGCTTTCCACACCTGTTGTGTTGTGGGGCGGCTGGCCGTTTTTTCAGCGCGGCTGGGCTTCTATCATCAATCGCAGTCCGAATATGTTCACGCTGATTGCCATTGGCACAGGCGCGGCCTATTTGTTCAGCGTGGTCGCGCTGCTCGTGCCGGGCATATTTCCGGCTTCATTTCGCGGACACGGCGGCGAAGTGGCGGTGTATTTTGAAGCGGCAGCGGTGATTACTACGCTCGTCCTGCTGGGGCAGGTGCTGGAACTCCGGGCGCGCAGCCGCACGAGCAGTGCGATCCGCATGCTGCTGGGTCTCGCGCCAAAGACCGCGCGCCTCATCAAGCCCGGCGGCAGCGAAGAAGACATCTCACTCGAACAAGTGCAGCCGGGAAATCTGTTGCGCGTGCGTCCCGGCGAGAAAATCCCCGTAGACGGTATCGTCACCGAAGGCACAAGCAGCGTGGACGAATCTATGGTGACGGGCGAACCGATCCCGGTGGAGAAAACGGCAGGCAGCCAGGTCACGGGCGGAACGGTCAACGGGACAGGCGGATTCGTGATGCGGGCGGAACGGGTCGGCAGCGACACCTTGCTCGCGCAGATTGTGCGAATGGTAGGGGAAGCACAACGCAGCCGCGCGCCGATACAACGGCTCGCCGATTTGGTCTCCGCGTGGTTCGTGCCGCTGGTTGTGTTGGTGGCAATCCTGACGTTCATTGTGTGGGCAGTCGTCGGGCCGGAGCCGCGCTTTGTGTATGCGCTCGTGAATGCGGTGGCAGTGTTGATTATTGCCTGTCCGTGCGCGCTCGGACTTGCCACGCCGATGAGTATTATGGTGGGGACGGGACGCGGCGCAATCGCAGGCGTCCTCATCAAAAATGCCGAAGCGTTGGAAGCAATGGAGAAAGTGGATACGCTGGTGGTAGATAAAACTGGCACGTTGACAGAAGGGCGTCCGAAACTTGTTTCCATCCTTCCGCAAGCGAGTTACAGCGAAGCGCAGATTCTCAGTCTCGCCGCCAGCCTTGAACGAGGCAGCGAACATCCGCTGGCCGCTGCGATTTTGGCGGCAGCACAAGAACGCCAGATCGAATCCGTCGAGGTTACAGATTTTCAGTCTGTCACGGGCAAAGGAGTCAACGGGAAAATCAACGGCAAGAGCCTTACACTCGGTAATCGCAAGTTGATGGACGATCTTGCGATCACGATAGATGCTGCGCTGGATGTGCAGGCCGACCAACTTCGCCAGCAAGGGCAGACGGTGATGTTTCTGGCAGTAGCGAATCGCCTGGCAGGATTGCTCGGTGTGGCTGACCCGGTCAAAGAATCTGCGCAAGAGGCCATCAATACCTTGCGCGCCGATGGCGTGCGAATTGTGATGCTGACTGGAGATTCCAAGGCGACGGCTCGCTCAGTCGCGGCCAAACTCGGCTTGGAAGGAGAAATCGCCGAAGTATTGCCGCAACAAAAAACGGAAGTCATCAAACAACTGCAAGCCGAGGGCAGAATTGTGGCGATGGCTGGGGACGGGATCAACGATGCGCCTGCGCTGGCGCAAGCCCACGTCAGTCTGGCAATGGGAACAGGAACGGATGTCGCAATGGAAAGTGCGGGCATTACGCTCATCAAAGGCGATCTGCGCGGCATTGTTCGCGCCCGCAAACTGAGCCAGGCCGTAATGAGCAATATTCGGCAAAATTTGTTCTTTGCCTTTTTGTATAACGTCCTGGGCGTACCTATTGCCGCAGGCGTTTTGTATCCGTTTGTTGGGCTATTGCTTAGCCCGATGATTGCCAGCGCCGCCATGACGTTCAGTTCCATTTCGGTCATCGCCAATGCGTTGCGATTGCGAAAGCTGGCTTTATGAAGAATAGGAGGTTCCGACCATGAATACTGTCACGAAACTTTTTCTCGCCGTTGTCGCTCTCGGCTGTCTTTCCTTTCCGGCACAAGCTCAAGATGTGAAGGCGGCGGTCGAGAAATACAACTCGGCTTTTCGGAGCAAAGACGTGGCAACGATCAAAACACTGCTGGCCGATGACGTGCTGCTCTATGAGCATAGCGTGCGCAATGTGGGACTGGCTGATGTCTTCGAGAATCACCTCAAGCCGGAGATCATTGAGTTTGAAGACCTGAAAGCAGAATTTACTGATGTGCGCATTACCGCAGGCAAAGAGATGGCCCTGATTACTCGGCAGTACAAAATTCAAGGAAAGATGCGAGGCAAGGAGATTACGGCGGCGGGCAATGAAACAATGGTGTGGAAGAAAGTGGGTAAAGAGTGGAAGCTCGCTCATATTCACTATTCACACCCTTGCCCCAGACCAGCAACACAACCACAATAGCCTATACTGAACAAACTGGCGCAACTGACAATAACCCATAACTTTTTTGAGGAGATGCCCCATGTTGAGAATCATTGCCAACACAACCCTACGGATTTTACTGTTCGCCTTTTCTTTTGTGCCGGTCTTGGCGCAATCGGCGACCGCGACATTGACTGGCACTGTAACAGATGATGCAGGTGCTGTTGTCGTCGGCGCAACTGTCACTATCACTGACTCAGCCAAACAGTTAGAGCGACAGGTAACGACCAATTCCGAAGGCTTTTTTATCGTGCCGCAGCTTCCACCGAGCCGTTACAAAATCAATGTCCAACGAAGCGGCTTTGCGACGGCAGAGTTGCTCGACATCATTCTTAACGTCGGCGATCAAAGTTCGCTCAGGATTCAATTGAAAGTCGCCCAGGTCGGCGAAACCGTCACGATTACGGACGCTACATTGGTCAGCGAAGCACCTGTGGTGGCGACGGTGGTCAACCGACAATTTGTCGAGAATCAGCCACTCAATGGGCGCAGCTTCCAGACGCTGGTCGAGCTTTCGCCGGGCGTCGTAATCACGCCGTCGAATCTGGTTACGCCCGGACAGTTTTCCGTCAACGGACAGCGCGCAGGATCGAATTACTTCACGGTGGACGGCGTGAGCGCGAACTTCGGTTCGTCGGCCTCGACGACGCTGTATGAAACCGCCGGAGGCGGCGTGCCTTCGTATTCTTCGCAGGGCAGCACGGCCAGTCTGGCTTCGGTGGATGCCGTGCAGGAGTTTTCGATTCAGACTTCGACCTACGCGCCGGAATTCGGGCGGCAGCCGGGCGCGCAGGTACAACTGGTCACGCGCTCCGGCACGAACGATTTTCACGGTTCGATTTTTGAATACCTGCGCAACGACAAGTTCGACGCCAACAACTTTTTCGCCAATGCCAACAATCTGAAACGCCCGCCGATTCGGCAGAATGATTTCGGCGGCGTGCTCGGCGGCCCCGTGCTGTTGCCGAAATATAACGGGCGTAACCGGACGTTCTTTTTCTTCTCGTATGAAGGCGTGCGGCTGCGGACGCCCTTCGTGACCGTGCCCTTGCAGGTTCCTTCGCTGGCTGCGCGGCAAGGCGCGACCGGTGTCTTGCGCGACATTCTCAACGCTTTCCCGCTGCCGACCGGCGCGCCTTTGGCGGCAACACCGAACGCCGCGCCGTATCAAGCCGCGTTCTCCAAACCCTCCACGCTCGACGCCACCAGCTTTCGCATTGACCAGAACTTCGGCCCGAAACTGACGCTGTTCGGGCGCGTCAACCACGCGCCTTCCGTGACGGACGAGCGAGCGCGCTTCTGCGCGGCCAGTTGCGTGGCGCGGCTCGATCATAAAACCGACACCTACACGGCGGGAGCGACCATGACCTTCGGCGCGCGCCTCAGCAATGACTTGCGCGTCAATTACAGCAAGGCGGGCGTCAACCAATCCTATTTCATTGACAATTTCGGCGGCGCGGTGGTTCCGCCGAATTCGAGCTTGTATCCGTCGTTTACTTCCGGGCCGCAGGGGTACATTTACATTGAAGTGGATCCATCGGGCGAAAACACCATCAGCGATGGGTTGTTTTCCGATCAGAAACAGCGGCAATTCAATCTCGTCAACAATCTGTCTTATGCGGTGGGCGGACACGCGCTGAAGTTCGGCGCGGATTATCGCCGCCTTGCGCCCAGTGCCGACAGCGGCACGTATCGGCGGAATTTCATCTTTCCCAGCATCACGTCGCTGGTGGGCGGCGTAGCACCGACGGCCACGCTCGTCGGCATTGACGCGGTGTTGCGCCCGATCTATCAAAACTTTTCGGCCTATGCCCAGGACACCTGGCGCGCGACCAGTCGGATGACGCTGACTTACGGTTTGCGTTACGACGTCAATCCGGCGCCTTCAGAGAAAGACGGGCGCGAACCGGTGACGGTCTTGACGCTGAATAACCCGACCAGCCTCGCGCCGCGCGGGACGCGCTTTTACGAAACGACTTACAACAACTTCGGGCCGCGCGTAGGAGTTTCCTATCAACTCTCACAAAAGTCCGGCACAGTCGTGCGCGGCGGCTTCGGCGTGTTTTACGATTTGGGCTACAGTTTCACCGGGACGGCGTTCAGCACGACGCTTTATCCGAACGCGCGCACCTTGTCGTTGACCAATCAGACGTTCACGGCTCCCACGGCAGCCGTGCAACCACCCGCCGTCAGCGCAAATCCGCCCTATCCACGCATCTTCGCATATCAACCCGATTTCAAACTGCCGTACACCTTGCAATACAACCTGGCTATTGAGCAGGCCATCGGCGCAAGCAACGTAGTCAAAGCGACGTATGTCGGCGCGAACGGCAGACGTTTAGGGCGCGTGACGACGCTGGTCAATCCGGGCTTCTTCACGCGCATTGACGCGGTGACGAACGATGCCACGTCGGATTACCACAGCTTGCAGTTGCAATATCAGCGGCGGCTGTCAAAAGGATTGCAGGCGCTGGTTTCTTATACTTTCGCCAAATCGCTCGACATCGTATCTGAAGAGTCGTTTCAGAACCGGCAATCACCAACAGGCCGCTTCAACCCGCTGCAAGATCGCGGGCCGTCAAGCTTCGATCTGCGGCACGCCTTCAATGCAGCGGTGAGCTATGCCATTCCCTCGCCGTTTGCCGATGGTGCAGGCAAGGCAATTTTCGGCGGCTTCGGCATTGACACGATTGTCCGCGCGCGTTCGGCCACGCCGGTCAATGTGCTGTCGGGCCGCGACCCCTTCGGTCTTGGCTTTACGACCGTCTCGCGCCCTGACCTGGTGGCGGGGCAGCCGCTCTATCTCAACGATCCGTCGTTCGCGGGCGGTAGGCGTTTCAACCCGGCGGCCTTCGACGGAGCTACGCCGGTTGCGCAAGGGCGGCAAGGCACGCTCGGACGCAATGTGTTGCGCGGCTTTGGGGCGAGTCAGTTGGATGTCGCGTTGCGCCGCGATTTCAAACTGGTGGAAACGCTGAACCTGCAATTTCGTTTGGACGCCTTCAATCTTTTCAACCAAGCGAACTTCGCCAATCCCAATGGCATTCTGACCAGCGCGATCTTTGGCCGCGCGTCGCAAATGTTGAGCAGCGGGCTGGGGGGAATGAGTCCGCTTTATCAAATCGGCGGGCCGCGTTCATTGCAACTCGCGCTGAAGCTACAGTTTTAAGCAACGAAAAAGGAGCAACCGACATGAACAAATTTTTGATGAGTATGCTTATCAGCGTCTTGCTGTTTTCGACGCTCGCGCTCGCGCAGGTGCGTGAACTGGCTTCACCCGCCGGAACGGGCAGCGGCCAACCCAATCTGGCGGTCTCGCCGAATGGTCGCGTCTACCTGAGTTGGATCGAGCGACTGGGCGAAGGACGGTTCTCACTACGGTTTTCCGTGCTGGAAAAGGAAAAATGGTCAGCGCCGCAAACCATCGCGGAAGGCTCGAATTGGTTCGTCAATTGGGCGGACTTTCCCTCCATGATTGCCTTGCCGGACGGTTCGCTGGCAGCGCATTGGCTGGCGAAGAGCGGGCCGGGGACATTCGAGTATGACGTGACGATTTCACGGTCATTCGATGGCGGCAAAACGTGGGGCAAACCGTTCGTGCCACACCGTGACGGAGTGAAAGCAGAACATGGTTTCGTTTCCTTGTTCGCAGCCAAGGACGGCAATCTGGCGGCGGTGTGGCTCGATGGACGCGAGATGAAATCGGGCGAAGGCAGCGGCTCCGATCATGGGCATGGTCACGGCAATATGACGTTGCGTTATGTGAAGATCAAACGCGACGGCACGCTGACTGATGAAGCAGTATTGGATACGCGCGTATGCGAATGCTGTCAGACCTCAGCGGCGATGACGGCGGATGGCCCGGTTGTCGTTTATCGTGACCGCTCCGAGCAGGAGATTCGTGACACGTCCATCGTGCGCCTGCGCGACGGCCAATGGAGTCAGCCTGTTTCTGTTTTCCAAGATGGCTGGCAGATCAACGGCTGTCCGGTGAACGGGCCTTCGATTGCTGCCTCGGGTCGCCGCGTCGCTGTAGCGTGGTTCACCGGCGTCAACAATAAGCCGCGCGTAAAACTGGCTTTCTCAGATGATGCCGGAGCGAGTTTCGGCGAGCCGATTACGGTAGATGATGGCAACCCCGCAGGGCGCGTGGAAGCATTGCTGTTGGCGGACGGCAGCGCACTGGTTTGTTGGCTGGAAAAGATTCAAGGCGGTGGCGAAGTCCGTGTGCGGCGCGTGAAACCGGATGGCAAGTTCGATCCGGCGATGGTTGTTTCCGCAACCGGGGCGGCACGCTCGAATGGCTTCCCACAAATGGTACGGGTTGGCAAAACTCTGGTTTTTGCGTGGACTGGCGCGCGCGTACTAACTGCAATATCACCGCTCAAAAATCAATAGAAAGGCTCAGATGAAACACCAACCTTGCCAGAAGTTACTCATTCTTACGCTTTTCCTGGTTGCTTTGACTGTTCACCTGAGTGCGCAATCAGATGGTAGCGTAAAGCTATTTCGTGTTCCGAACAATGGTTTGCAACCACAGGCCGTGATAGATGCACGCGGCACGCTTCAACTCATTTATTTTGTAGGCGAGCCGGGCGGCGGCGATCTCTATTACGTGCGGCGTGACGCCGGCAAATCTGAATTCACTGCGCCGCTTCGCATCAACAGCGAGCCGAATACTGCTGTTGCTACCGGAACGATTCGCGGGGCGCATTTAGCGATTGGAAAAAATGGGCGCATTCACGTCGCCTGGAATGGGCCACACAAACCCGGTCACGAAGCAGCAATGTTCTACGCACGAATGAACGATGCGCGCACGGCCTTTGAAGCCCAGCGCAACGTGATGCAATTCTCCGCCGGGCTGGATGGCGGCGGTTCGGTCGCGGCGGATAAATCCGGCAACGTGTTTGTTGTGTGGCACGGCAATGGGGAACAAACTGGCGAAGAGCATCGCCGCGTCTGGGTTGCGCGTTCGATGGATGACGGAAAGACGTTCGCGCGCGAAGTTCCCGCGTGGAACGAGGCGACCGGCGCTTGTGGTTGCTGCGGAATGCGTGCATTTGGCGATCAACAAGGGCGCGTGCATTTGCTATATCGCGCTGCCAGAGAGAACGTAAACCGCGATATGTATCTGCTCAGTTCCGACAATCACGGGCAGAGTTTCTCAGGAACACTGCTCGACAAGTGGAAGCTGGACGTCTGTCCCATGAGTTCGGCAACGTTCGCTGATGGAGCAAATGAATTATTGGCGGCGTGGGAGACACAAGGGCAAGTCTATTTTGCTGCGCTTGATCTGAAAAAGCCGCAGTCAATTTTTCCCGTTCCGGCAACTGGTATAGCGGGAAAAAGTAAGCATCCCGTGATTGCCACAAATGCACGCAAGGAGACCATGCTGGTCTGGACAGCAGGTACGGGGTGGAAGAAAGGCGGCTCGCTGGCTTGGCAGCGTTACGATGCAAACGGAAAGCCCATTGACCCAAAAAGCGAGATGTCGGGGATTCCGGTTTGGAGCTTTGCTGCCGTTGTCACGGAAAAGGATGGCAGCTTTACGATTATTTACTAATGAGTGTTTTATCGAGATTGTGGGATATTCCAAGAAAACTAAGTATGTCCATCACGCGGCGGGGGCGATGGGGGACAGTTACATTGTGCCTGTGGAAGATCAGCAATTTTCTCAGCAATTGGTTGTTTCCTTCCCGCTATCGCGCCCGACGAATGGATCGGGAATTTGACAAAAAGTTTGGGGTAGACACGCAAGGAATAATTGAATTGGAGGGGCTTCAAATCACGGGCGAGAACTTACGGCACGGTAGTGGCTATGAGCAGACGAAGCCAGCCGATTTTGAAAAGCTGATGAGTGCGCTGAAGATCAGATACGAAGACTTTGTCTTTGTTGACTTTGGGTCTGGTAAAGGGCGGGGGCTATTGTTGGCATCGAACTACTCTTTCCGAAAGATCATTGGGGTTGAGTTCGCTACTGAACTCCATGAGGCAGCTCAAGAAAATATTCGCCGTTACCGTAACCACGCGCAGCAGTGCCGGAATTTTGAGTTGTATTGCCAGGACGCGGTTGATTTCCCGATCCCGCGCGACCAAGTGGTGTTCTACTTCTACAATCCTTTCAATGAAGAGGTGATGGCAAAAGTTCTTGCGAACATCCGCCAGTCAATAGAGAACCACCCCAGAGAGATCTTTATCCTCTACTGTAACTCTGTACATCGCGACTTAGTAAGACACTATGGCTTTGCTGAACTCAAGTCCAATAGGTGGCACACGGTTTATAGAAGCATGACCTGTGAAAGACTTCCAAGTTTGTCGCATTAGATTTCATCCATTGCTAGTCGCGTGATGCTGGTGCGCAATATAAGCGAAGTATTGAGTTGCATGATTAAACATTTAACTGCAATTGTCAGAGAGCAAACGAACTGCTTAACGATCAATCACTAATTTAGAAACTATGCGTGAAAAAGACGAACAATATATTCCCGCCCTCAGCTATAACGGGCTAACGTTTCTCTATGACCCGGTTGTCCGGCTAACGACGCGCGAGGCCGCGTTCAAATCGGCATTGCTGGCGCAAGCGCGGATTTATCGCGGACACCGCGTGCTTGATTTGGCCTGTGGCACGGCAACGCTGACAATTGCGATCAAACAAGCCCACACTGGCACTACAGTCGTGGGCATTGATGGCGATCCGGCGATTCTTCACTTGGCCCGCACCAAAGCGTACCGAGCGAATGTCGAAGTGCAGCTTGATGAAGGATTATCGTATGAACTGCCCTACGCCAATGAATCCTTCGACCGCGTTTTATCAAGCCTCTTCTTCCATCACCTCACGCCCGAAAATAAGCGGCGAACGCTAACTGAAGTCTGGCGCATACTGAAACCGGGTGGCGAATTTCACGTTGCCGATTGGGGACTGCCGCAGAATGGGCTAATGAAACTGGCCTCGCAAGCAATTGTCAGGTTCGATGGCGCAACGACAATAGACAACTTTGCCGGACGGCTGCACGCATTTATTGAGCAGGCAGGCTTTACTCATGTGCAGGAAACCAGCCACTTCAACACCCTTTTCGGCACTATCCGCTTACATTGTGCGTTGAAGCCAGGGCGCACATAAGATCGGCTTTGGCACAGCCATTGCTAACGAATTCATTGCTTTTGCTGATTCCGGCAAACGCAATCATATCGGTAACCTCTAAATCAACGAATGTACTCTATCTCTCAGGCACTGATTCCTGCGGCTGGTCGTGGTCTCCGTGCCTATCCCAAAACCCAATATACGCCCAAGCCCTTACTCGAAATTGACGGGAAGACGTTGCTGCAACGAAACATCGAAATCCTGCGCGATGCCTTAGCGATTAAAGACATCACCATCATCGTTGGCTATGAAGGTGAACAGATCATCAGCCGATACGGGAGCGGGAAGTCTCTTGGCGTGTCGTTGCGCTATTTGAAATGCGATGAGCCGGACATTGGTTTGGCGCGCGGCATGTTGCTCGCGGAAGAAGTGATGCAACAACCGTTTATCACGATGCTCGGCGATGAACTGTATCATCGGGCAAATCACACACAGTTACTGAACCACTTCGACACCGCGACCAAAGCGATTTGTAGCGTGTTGCCAACGAAAGACCTGCATCAGATCAAAAAGAATTACGCGCTGAACATTAACGACGGCGCAATTACGTCTTTGATTGAAAAGCCGCAGACTATCGAAAACAATTTGCTCGGCTGCGGCACATTCGTCTTCACGCCGGAGATTTTTACGGCCATTCGCAACACGCCCGTGTCGCCGCGCTCTGGTCGCATTGAGTTGATTGACGCGATCAATCTGTTAGCGCAATCCGACAATGCGGTGCGTCCGTTTCACCTCACGGGGCAATACTTCAACATCAACACGGTGGACGACTACAACTACGCACAATACAAAGTGCGCGCCGAGCGGTTCCAGCAATGCAAAATCAGCGTCGTCATTCCGGCTTACAATGAAGAGGCATCCATTGGCTTCGTCGTTGAAGATTTCAAAGACCTCGTAGACGAAGTGCTGGTCGTCAATAATTCGTCGCGCGACAACACGGCACAAGTCGCCGCCGCAGCCGGGGCGCGCGTCGAAACGGCAAAGCTCATCGGCTATGGCGACACGATTCGATATGGTTTGGATCGCGCCATTGGCGACATTCTGGTTGTCGTCGAAGCGGATCACTCGTTCAAGTCACGCGACTTGAGCAAGCTGTTGGAATATCTGAAAGACGCGGATATGGTCGTTGGCACGCGCACAACGCGCGAGTTGGTCGAGCAAAGCACGAATATGCGCGGCCCGGTGCGATGGGGCAATGTGTTCGTGGCGAAAGGTGTCGAAGCGTTGTGGTGGAAGCAACAACCTCGCTTTACGGATGTCGGCTGCACCTACCGCGCGTTGTGGCGCGAAACATATCAAGCAATTCGCCCGTTGCTGCGCGGCGTTGGGCCAGAGCTTGCGCCAGAAATGATGGTCGCTGTGTTGCAAGTTAACAAACGCATCATCGAAGTTCCTGTTTCCTATCACGCGCGCATCGGCGGCGAATCGAAGCATTCCGCGAATTACTTCAAGATTTCGCAAACGGCGCTCAGGATGTTGCGCACGATTTTGCGACAGCGATTCGGACGGACTGATTTTCAGTTGCTGCAAGAACTCGCCCATCAAACCACCATTTCCTCCAACTCTCCGCAATGAAAAAGTTGTCGTCTATTTTTTTGTTCATCTTCATTCTTGGGGTCGGGGTGCGTGCGATCAACATTTGGAGACCAGTAGATCGCCCTACCTGGCGCGAGTCTGATGAAGCAGGGATTGCGCGGAATTACTACCGCGAAGGAATGAATATCTTTTACCCCAGAGTAGATTGGCGCGGTGACACAGCAGGGTATGCGGAAATGGAGTTTCCGCTGTACCCCTGGCTGATCGCGCTCAGCTATAAAATCTTCGGCTTCCATGAATTCATTGGCAGAGTAATTTCATTTCTATTTTCCCTGCTGACGTTATGGATATTTTTCCGCTTAGCCTGGGATTTGCTGCCGCCTCTGGGCGCGCAATGCGCCGCTCTGTTCTTTGCTCTCAGCCCATTGGTAATCAATGTTTCCTCAGCTCTGCAACCGGAAGCGTTGATGTTTTTATTTTATCTTTTGGCCGGTTATTGGTTCATCTGTTGGCATCAGAACCGAGGAGAGAAATTCTTTTGGGGCAGTGCGGTCGCCATCTCAATGGCTATCCTGGCGAAAGTAACGGCGGCGCATTTAGGCGTATTTTTCGGACTGCTGATTTTAGAAAAAGTTGGTTTCGCAGCATTGATGAAACTGAGATTCTGGGGTTTTGGCGCAATTGCACTGATTCCGAGCGTGCTCTGGTATATACACGCGCATCAGTTCTGGCAACAGAATCAACTCTCTTTGGGGCTTTCCAACGAATACCATTGGGTAGGGTGGGATTTATTTACAAATCCTTTTTTTGTAAAGGGACTTGCTCGCACGGAAGCTTTCTATGTTTGGATGCCTTTGGGAATGGTCATTCTTGCTATCGGTGTATGGCTGAATCGGCGCGAGAAGGCTGTCAAATATGCCATCTATTGGGGAATCGCTGTTGCCGTGTACTACCTTCTTGCGGCTCGCACAACTGCCGCACAATGGGCTGCGTACTATCACATCGCTTCTGTGCCTACCGTCGCTCTGTTACTGGGGAGCGGGGCGGCGGTAATCCTTCAACTCAAGAGCGATAAGAGATGGCTCAAGCGATTCGTGGCTCTTTCTGGTATGTCAGCGTTAGTCCTTGTTCTTACCAGTTATTTATTGCTATCGGGAACAGCTTTTGAAATCGGCGTAGTCCTTTCTGCGACGCTGGCCCTGACTACTCTCGTGCTGATGGAACGTATGAAAATCGGGGCTGAAGGTGGATCACGTTTACAAACACTTCTCTTGTCTATTGGCGTCATCAGCCTTTGCAGTGTGTTTCTATTTCAGACTCGCCAAATTGTTGTGGATGCGCAGAACTGGAAAGCCTCCGAATTGCGAAGTTGTGCCCCATCATTTGCGACAGAAATTCCAGCCTCTGCTTTGGTGTTAGTGACAGGCGGCTCTTGTGTGAATGAAACGGGCTATCCGGCAGCGTACAATGCGTCGTTCATGCTGTATTGGACGGATCGCAGGGGTTTCAATATTTGTATCGAAGAGCAATCGCTTGCAGCCGTCGCTTCGTTTGTCAAACATGGAGCCAGATACTACCTCGCGGCCAAAAGTACGCTGCAACGAAGGGGCCATCTTGAAGACGAGCTGCGCCAAGTTTACCCTGTGGTGGCAGAATGTAATGGCAATATCCTTTTTCAACTCACGCCCGTAGAGACAAAGGTCGAGAAATAAGATTCCATTACTCGCTGCTTTCCGAGACGAGTGTTATTCTTCAATCTGACTCGAAACCGCCCAAACCTTTCCCCCGATCCTCCTCTAGCCGATTTGCATCTGAACTGAAAGAATTTAATCACACAATTCGCATTCTCGGCTCTTAGAGTAATAGGGCATCTTGCAAAGATGCGCCTCCACTAGGCCCAAGACCAAAAAATAGAGCGGCGCAGGCACGAGCGTCAGAACAGAAAGCCAGAAAAAGAAATGGTAACGGATGTAATAACACCAATGAATGCGGCTCTCTCTGCTACTCCTCGAAGAGATGACGTGCCGCTGAAAATGGTGGCAGCGAATTGTTGTTTATGTGAGCAAGATGACTCCACCATAATCGGCACAGGCGAAGATTTTGAGTACCGCACAAGCGCTGACCAATTCACGGTGATGCAGTGTCGGGCGTGTGGATTGGTTTACCTGAATCCACGTCCTACCTTGGAAGAACTAGCCCGCATTTACCCATCCAGCTATCACGCTTTTGCCTTTTCTGAAACAGAGTTCGGTTTTGTATTCCAAGTGCGGCGACGGCTTGAAGCTCGACGGCTGTTGCGTTGGTGTGCGGGCTTGCCCGCATCCGCACGCATTATTGACATTGGTTGCGGTGATGGTTTTCACTTGGAAATACTAAAAGATTTCGGCTCCAAGACCTGGCAATTGGAAGGCGTAGATGCCGATGAACGGGCGGTTACAATGGCTCGTCGCAAAGGCTTAACGATTCATCACGGCTTACTCGAACATCTCTCTTTGCCACAGGAAACTTACGATCTGGCGATTACGCTGCAAACCATTGAGCATTTGGCTTCACCGCCGCAACTGCTCGCCAACGTGCGGAAATTATTACGTCCGGGTGGACGTCTCGTCATTGTCACCGATAACACGGACTCGCTGGATTTCCGTCTTTTCAAGAAGCGTCATTGGGGCGGCTATCATTTTCCGCGCCATTGGAATCTCTTCAATCCGCCCACGCTGCACAAACTGGCCGAGAAAACGGGCTTTGAAGTCGAGAAGCTGACTACACAAGTGAGTCCTGTAAATTGGACATACTCGGTGCGCAATGCTTTGGCGGATCGCAATGCACCATCGTGGTTCGTCGAACTGTTTAGTTTGAAATCCAGCCTTGCCCTCGGCGCATTCACAATTTTTGACACCTTACACAATCTTGCCGGGCGCGGCGCATTGCTCAATGCTGTCCTCAAACGCCCCTCTTCAGAATCGCTATGAAAGTATCTTCTCATAAGCCTGTCGTAATTCTTGGCGCGGGTTTGGCTGGCTTGACCGCCGCCCACTTCTTACATCAAAACAATGTCCCCGTCCTGTTATTTGAAGCCGGTAACAAGATCGCCGGACTCTGCCAAAGTTTTCACGACGAAGAAGGCTTTACCTACGATTTTGGGGCGCATTTTATTACGAATCGCTTAGCGAAAGCGGTTGGCATCGCGGCCAAATGCCGCACCGTGCGGCATTATGCTGAAACCGTTTGGCTGGGCGGAAAATCCTACAGCTATCCTTTTGGATTACTGAAAGTCCCGCGTATGGCTGCTGGAGGGATCGTTTCACAGTTGAACTTTTCCCAAGAAAAACCCGCCTCCGCCGCAGCGTGGTTTCGCGCCAGCTACGGACGTGCCTTAGCGGACGAGGTAGCCATTCCACTGACTGAAGCCTGGTCTGGCGCAGGAGCGGATGCGCTCTCTCCGGCTGTGGGTGATGGCATTGCGAATAGCATCGCCCAAACGCTTTGGCTCAAGCTGGCATCGCGGTTGACGCGCCGTGCCGTGTCGTGTGGGTACAGCCGCGAATTGCCGGAAAATGCGAGCGTCTATCACGTGTACCCGGAAGGCGGCATCGGCACTTTATGCCAGGCATTAGCGGCAGATTTGAACGGCGTGATTCAACTGGAATCGCCCGTCGAGAAGATTTTGGTGGAGCAAGACAACGCCGTTGGAGTTCGAGTGAATGGGCGCGAAATGGAAGCCGCTGCCGTGATTAGCACTGCGCCCGTGAACGTCTTAGGCAAGCTGATCGAAGGGACAAACAACCTCGCCTATCTGGCGCAGTTTCGGTATCGCCCGATGGTGTTCGTCAATCTGCGTTTGCACGGACGTGGGCTGCTGCCGGATGTGGTGACGTGGACGCCAGAAGCACAATTCCCCTTCTTCCGCTTAACTGAAACACCGCTCTCGATGCCCTGGCTTGCGCCCGCCGACAAAACGATTATCACGGTGGATATTGGTTGCGAGAAAAGCGACGAATACTGGCAAATGGAGGATGAACGACTGGGCGAATTTTGTGTGACGCATCTGCGATCCATCATTCCTGATATTCGGTCGCGCTATGAGGGCTGCCGAGTGATGCGTACCCCCGTCGCGTATCCAGTTTTTCTACGGGAATATGAAACCGAACGACAAAAATTTGCGAGAGGAACCGGGATTGGGAATTTATACAGTATCGGGCGCAATGGCGAGTTTCTGCACATTTTTATGGAAGACGTGTATGAACGAACGAAGAAAAGAATGGCGCATCTCACGCAGTCATTGGCCGCCCAAAAGCGTCTTTCCGTTTTCCCTATGTTGTCGCCGAAACCACAAATGAGCTAGTTACGCTCCTGTGATGGAAGGCAAGAAATGGCAATGAGAGCAAGCAAGGAAATAATCATGATCTGGCAGGCGCTCTTGGTCGCTGCGCTCTATGGCCTGGCCGTATTAGTCTTTTCTACGCTCTGCTCGGTACTCATTTACTTGTGTATTCACCGAGTTGATCTCCCATTACTCTGGGGATTTCTAGGAGCCGCAGGATTGGCTATACTCACTCTCGCCATCAGCAGAAAATACTTCGCCAGCGGAAGCTTTTTCAGACAAACCAAACAAAACTATTCTCACCAGCCGCAGCGATAAATATCTACAGCAACGATTGACGCCAGTTGGCAAAACTTCACCTCCGCGAAACAGGAACAGTGTAATAACACCCTTGAGAGGCTTGGCACGCTCATTGCTCAATGGCGAGTTGTGCCTGTTTGGGTGAAGAAGTTTTGAGGCGAATATCTGCGCCCCGCTTTACAGTCCGAACTCGCAAGTCTTGCGAATAATCGCGCGATGTTTAGTTAGAACCTGGCGTGCTGCGGAAATTCGCCCTGGGAAATTTTTATGAATCATACGAATAGTCGACGTGAATTTTTACGTGTCACTGGCATTAGCGCCGCCGCCCTCGCCACCAATGTGGTTCCGGTTTCACTTTTCAGCCCCTCCGCCAATGCCGCTTTTGACGAGCCGGATGTCATTCTCTCGCTACGTGCTGTGCAAGCAGACATCCCAATGTTCTCTCGGCAAACCACGCGCGTTTGGATGTATCAGGGCGAAGTACTCAAAGGTGATCCTAACAGTTTGCAAACGCTCGACCAGTTGAATGAAAGCTTGGGGACACGCCGCACCAGACGACGCGATCCGGTTAGTCGAACTGGCTCACCTGTTACTGCCGAAGCGACGCCTCCCTCGACCTATCTCGGCCCGATCATGCGCGTGCGCAGCAGGCAACGCATTCGCATCAACTTCACGAACCAACTGCCGGAGGCGACGGTGATGCACTGGCACGGTTTACACGTCCCGCCAGAAATGGACGCCCATCCGAGCTATCTGGTGCAGCCGGGGCAGAGCTATGTTTATGAATTTGCAGTAGCGAATCGTGCGGGTACATATTGGTTTCACCCGCACCCGGACGGACGCACTGCACGACAGGTGTACAACGGATTGGCGGGGTTGTTCATTGTCACCGATGAAGAGGACGCTGCAACGGGCTTGCCAACCGGGAAATACGATTTGCCGCTGGTGCTTCAGGATCGAATGCTGGATGCCGCGAATCAGTTTGTTTATCAAACGGGCGGCGGAATGATGGGCAATGATGGGTTTCTGGGAGATCGCTTCTTCGTCAACGGGAAACCGGATTTTCTGTTAACGCTGGAACGACGGGCGTATCGGTTGCGCTTGCTCAACGGCTCCAATGCGCGCGTGTACAAACTGGCGTGGGACGATGGCACACCATTGACCGTCATCGGGACAGACGGCGGTTTGTTGGAGCGTGCTATGCAACGCAGCTATGTGATGCTGGCTCCAGGCGAGCGCATTGAATTATGGGCGGATTTCAGTGGGCGTCCCGTTGATTCCATTCTGCCATTGCGCAGCCTGCAATTTTCGGGGGCAGAGGTTGGGATGGGCGGAGGCGGACAAACGTTACCCAATGGCGCAGCCTTCACGGTGATGAAAGTGCAGGTGACAGGGAGAACCAGTGAAACAGGCGTGTTACCAACCCAACTTTCCACCCTCAACCGCAATCGCATCGAAGACGCCATTAATCGCAACACGCCGCGCAGCTTTGCTGTTTCAATGGGCATGATCAGCGGCGGGATGCGTTGGTTACTCAATGGGCGTCCATATCAGGAAAGCGAACTTGCCAGCAACGAAATTGTCCAACTCAACACGACAGAAGTCTGGGAATTGAGCAATACCAACACGGGCGGAATGAGCATGGTGCATCCGATCCACATTCACGGGCTGCAATTTCAGGTGCTGGAAAGAACCATTAACTCCCAATTCGCCGCAGGATGGGAAACAGTCCGGTATGGCTATGTAGACGATGGTTGGAAAGATACTGTGATGATCATGCCTGGGGAGCGTGTCAAAGTCTTACTGAGATTTGAGGACTTTACCGGAATGTATGTCTATCATTGCCACAATCTCGAACATGAAGACGCCGGAATGATGCGCAATTACCAGGTGCGCGCCTAATACAGAAAAACAACAATGCTGAGAAAATTCACGCAGTGCATGGCAATAGGGCAACCATTCTACGGGGGAATTTGCCCAACCCTACGGTGTAAAAAACCCCACATACATTGGTAACAAGGCGGCAGCTTCTCTGGAACGCGGCTTGCCACTGGTAAGACGGGTGAAGGAAGCCGAAGTAGAGGGTGACAATTGCCGCTTGTGAACTTGAACGTAGAACAATGACTCAATCAGTCGTACAACGTAAGAAAGCCCACGCACAACCCATCTGGCGAGCAACAGTCACAGGCTTGCTCATGTTGTTGCTGTCTGTCCCTCCTGTTTGGGCTGCTATTTTTTGCCATTGCGCCACTGAAATGGCATCCCAGCATGTTTGTTGTCAGACAAAAGCATCTTCCGGCGTGTCTGAAAACAGTCACCATAATCCTGATCACGAAAAGACAGTTTCGCAATGTCAATTTACTTCCGCGTCCTCTGGTGATTTTCAGGTGCGGAAATCTACGCAATACGCAATAACGTGTTGTGCAGCAACACCGCCACGCGAGGTGGAGAACGCGGAGTTTTCAGTCGCCCCTACAGTGGGAGCAGAAGAGCCACCTCTACTTTCTGCCGCATATCATCAGCACTTATCTCAAGCACCACAACTCATTTATAACCTTCCACGGCAGCCACAACGACCGTTGTATTTGGCTTTGTCCTGTTGGTTGATCTAGTCCGTCCATCACCATATTGCTATTTCTCCAGTCCCCTTTGTGAGTAGCGATTACTGCTCTCGCAAAGACAGATCGTAATTCGCTCAAGAAGGATTTGTGATGAGACGCACAGGACTTTCAATGCTTGTGGTCTGCGCCGTAGTCGGATTTTCCATACTGGTGGGAACTGCCGTCGCGCAGCCTGATTCCCGTAAACTTTCTACGCCGTCTATCGAACCAACCCGCTCTGCCTCCGCCGTGCTTGTCCTGGGAAATTTGATTGAAGAGGCATTGGCGCAGAATCCTGAAATTATTGCGATGCGGCGCAACTTCGACATGATGCGCGCGCGCGTGCCACAGGCCAAGGCTTTGCCAGAACCGATGCTTAGCTATGGGTATAACGGAAACGCCATTCCGTTGCCGCCCTTTGATATTCAAAAGGGGGATCCTGCCAGCGCACGTACAATCAGCGTGACACAGGAAATTCCGTATCCAGGCAAGCTGGCGATCAAAGGCAAGATGGCTAACGTCGCGGCGGAATCAGAGTGGTGGAATTACGAGCAAGTCCAGTGGAATGTCATCGCCGAAGTCAAAGACGCCTATTACGATTTGTACTATCTGCACAAAGCCATCGAAGTGGTCACGAAGAACAAAGACCTGTTGGAGAAATTCACCAGGATCGCCGAAGCCAGTTATGCCGTCGGCAAAGGATTGCAGCAAGATGTCCTCAAAGCGCAGGTCGAAGTCTCCAAGCTGATTGACCAGTTAACAGTGCTGGAACAGCGCAAACAGACTGCCGAGGCACGGCTCAACAGTCTTCTCTTCCGGGAGCCGGAAACATCGGTCGGTACGCCTACCGACATCAAGCCACAAGATTTCTCTCTGGGTTTGCTGGAACTCAATCAATTGGCGCTCTCAAACTATCCGACCTTGAAAGCACAACAACGCAGGATTGACCGCGAGCAATACGGCGTCGAACTGGCGAAGAAAGACTTCTATCCCGACTTCTCAGTGGGCGTCACGTACTTCAATCGCCCCGGCATGCCGGAGATGTATGGCGTGAATGTGGGCGTGAAATTGCCCGTGTATTGGGGGCAAAAGCAACGACCGGCAGTGGCGGAAGCAACGGCCAGCGCCGCTGTCGAGAAGCAACGCCTGGACAGCATCACGACAGTGCTGTTCTTTCGCATCAAGGATCGTTTGTTGGCGGCAACGACAGCGCAGCGGCTGGTGAAGCTGTATGGCACAACGATCATTCCACAATCGTCGTTATCCCTCGAATCCGCCATCGCGGGGTATGAGGTGGGGAAAGTAGATTTTCTGACGCTGCTCGACAATTTAGTAACCCTGCTCAATTACGAACTGAATTACTACGAACAACTCACCAATGTAGAGAAAGCAATCGCGGCACTGGAACCGCTGGTCGGCCTCAGGCTGAGGCCGTGACAGCGCGAAAGTGTGGCACGCGAAGGAGTCCATCAACTAAGCACGAAATCAACAACTTGTTTCACAAAGGAGAAATATGAACCTGACAACCATTCACAAAACCATCGTTCAATGCGCGTTTTTCGTCCTGACCATCAGCACGTTGAGCCTTTTTGCCGTCGCACAGGATCACCACGATCACGGGCAGGAAATGAAAGCTCCGCAGACAGCACAGGAACACCGCGAACGTGCGGCGGAGTATGAGAAAAAAGCCGCCGAGTACCGCAAGGAGGCCGAAGCGCACAAGAAGATGCTGGCCGACTACAGTAAGACGGTGGCCCGCAACCCCAAGGACACGGGCGAAAACGCCTATATCAAAAAGATGCGGCTGCATTGCGAGAAGTATAGCAAGGCCGCCGAAGCACTCGCACGTGAAGCTGAAGAGATGGCGAAATTCCACACAATGCGAGCGAAGGAAATGGAAGGCAAGTAATTGTCGTCCACTGCGACTGGAAGCACTCTCGGAGGCTCCCAGTCGCAGCTTCCCGCTTCTCATCAAGCGTAGGCCAGCGAGATCGGAAGGAAAGGCCACACTATGTTGGGCAAAGAAAATCAGACAGACGAGAGTCCCTCCAAACCAAATGAAGTCATGGGGGAAATGCTGCCGAACGGTCAGGTTGAAAGCGAAGCGCTGGCAACTGTTGAGTCGCCGCTTGAGCCGGAATCCAGCGAGATTCCCTCCGGCACAATGCCGAAGCAACGCCGAGCATCAATCCGTTGGTTGCTCTTATTGCTCCTCACTGGTTTATCGTTGCTTGGTTATACACAGCGCGCGCGCATCGCCGATTGGTGGAAAGCCAAGACCGCCGAAAAAATGGCTGAGGGTGAACACGCCAAGTCCACACAAACACCAGAATTGAAGGTGCTGTATTGGGTTGATCCGATGCACCCCGCCTACAAATCCGACCAGCCCGGCAAGGCTCCTGACTGCGGCATGGATTTGGTTCCTGTCTATGAAGAAGGCGCAACAAAAAAAGCTGATCTGCCAGAGGGCGCGTTCCAAATCAGCCCTGAAAAACAGCAGATGATCGGGGTGCAATATGGCGAGGCCACTTATCAAGCCGTCACGAAGACGTTACGAGCAGTGGGGCGCATGGCGTATGACGAAACGAAAATCACACGAATCCATCCGCGCATCGAAGGCTGGATTGAAGAGGTCTTTGTGGACTTCACCGGCAAACAGGTTGGTAAAGGACAACCACTGATTAGCCTGTACAGCCCAGAACTCTGGCAAACGCAGCAGGAGTATCTGCTCGCGCTTAAAGGACGCAATGAATTGGCCAATAGCTCATTTCGGGAGGCTGTAGTAAGCAGCGCTTCGTTGTTAGAAGCCGCGCGCAAACGATTAGAGTTGTGGGACATTGACCTCAAACAACTCGAACATCTCGAACACACGGGCAAGCCGTTCAAGACGCTCACGCTCTACGCTCCATCGGATGGTTTCGTCCTCACGCGCAATGCGTTTCCAAAACAACGTGTAACCCCGGAAACAGAGCTTTACGCGATTGCCGACCTCTCAACGATTTGGGTACTGGCGGACATCTACGAATATGAAGCGCCGGAAATCAAACTTGGACAAGCCGTCAATATTACACTTCCTTACTCTGCCGGACGCACCTATCGCGGCAAGGTCGCATACATCTATCCGCAACTCGACAACGCGACACGCACGCTCAAAGTGCGAATCGAGGTGCCGAATACCGATTTCAAGCTCAAGCCTGATATGTATGCGAATGTTGAGTTACGAATCGAGTACGGCAAGCGTCTCGTCGTGCCGCAAGACGCAGTGCTGGATTCCGGCACAGAGCAAACAGTTTTCATTGCGCACGAAGGCGGTTATTTCGAGCCGCGCAAAGTCGAGCTTGGGGCAAAGGTAGATCATAACGTCATTATTCTTGGCGGTCTCAAGGCGGGAGAGCGTGTCGTAACTTCGGCGAACTTCCTGGTGGATTCCGAAAGCCGGTTGAAGTCAGCGGCAGGTGGAATGGGAATGCCTGGCATGAATCATGGCGGAGGCACAGCCAACAGCAAGCCCACGCCTCCGGCAAATCACTCGCTACATCAATCTGGCGCGACACCCGTCCCATCAATCAAAACGGAAGACCATTCACAGCATCAACCAAAGCCGACGACAACACCGAAGCCGCCAGCGACGGATCATTCACAACATCAAGCGCAACCAGCTCGCAAGATTCTCTATTGGTATGACCCGATGCACCCGAAGTACCAAGCCAACAAACCGGGCAAAGCGCCTGATTGCGGTATGGATTTGGTGCCGCAATATGCCGACGAGAAAAAGCAGTGAAGGGAGGCCACGATGATCAATAAAATTATCGAATATTGCGCACATAATAAATTCATCGTCCTGCTGTTCATTGCAATGGCGACGCTGCTTGGCCTGTGGTCGCTCCGCAACATCACGCTGGATGCGATTCCTGATTTGTCTGATACGCAAGTCATCATTTACTCGCGCTGGGATCGCAGCCCCGACATTATGGAAGATCAGGTGACCTACCCGATCATCTCTTCCTTGCTCGGCGTGCCCAAAGTAAAAGACATTCGCGGTTTTTCGGATTTTGGTTACTCCTACGTCTACATCATTTTTGAGGACGGAACGGATCTTTATTGGGCACGTTCGCGGACACTGGAATACCTGAGCAACATTTTGCCGAAGCTGCCGCAAGGCGTGAATGTCGAACTGGCGCGCGATGAAACGGCAGTAGGGTGGGTGTTCCAATATGCACTCGTTGACAAGAGCGGCAAAAACAATCTCGCGCAATTGCGCAGCTTTCAGGATTGGTATTTGCGTTATGCCGTTCAAGCTGTACCGGGCGTGGCAGAAGTTGCACCACTCGGCGGCTTCGTCAAGCAATATCAAGTCAACATTGATCCGAATGCACTGTTGGCTTACGACATCCCGATAGATCGCGTGGTAGCCGCCGTCAGACAGGGCAATCAGGATGTCGGCGGTCGGCTGGTGGAATTTTCCGGGCGTGAATATATGGTGCGTGGACGCGGCTACATCAAATCGCTCGCGGATGTCGAGAACATTGTCGTTGGCACGAACAAACAAGGCGGCACCCCTGTGCTAGTGAAGAATCTCGCTACCGTCACGCTCGGCCCTGATATACGGCGTGGTGTGGGGGAATTGGATGGCGAAGGTGAAACGGTCGGTGGCATCGTGATTATGCGCTATGGCGAAAATGCGCGCACGGTGATTGAGCGGGTGCGCACCAAGCTGGAAGAGATGAAACCTTCCTTGCCACCCGGCGTCGAGATCGTTACCACCTACGACCGCGCCGAACTGATAGACCGCGCGATTGAAACGCTCAAAGGAACGCTGATTGAAGAGATCATCATTGTTAGTCTCGTGATCATGATTTTCCTTTGGCATTTCCCGTCGGCCCTCGTGCCGATCATCACGATTCCAATTACGGTCATCATCGCCTTCATACCAATGTATGGAATGAACGTGACCGCCAACATTATGAGTCTCGGCGGCATTGCGGTGGCGATTGGCGCAATGGTGGACGCGGCGATTGTGGTGGTGGAGCAAACGCACAAAAAGCTCGAACACTGGAACAATGATGGACGGCCTGGGGATTATCGTGACGTTGTCATCAGTGCAGTGAAAGAAGTGGGTGGGCCGAGCTTTTTTGCGCTGCTGGTAATTGCAGTCTCCTTCATTCCCGTCTTCACGCTCGAAGCGCAAGAAGGCCGTTTATTCAAGCCACTCGCGTATACGAAAAATTTCTCGATGGCGATTGCGGCGCTGCTGGCGATCACGCTTGATCCTGCGATTCGATTGCTGTTCACGCGGATGGATGATTTCAAATTCCGTCCGCGCTGGCTGGCGAAAATCGTCAATGCTATCCTAGTTGGTAAAATTCACAGCGAAGAGTCGCATCCGATCAGCCGCCCGCTGATGAAGCTCTATCATCCGGTTTGTAATTTGGTGCTGCGCTTTAAATGGCTCACGGTCGGTGCAGCCGTGTTGATAGTTGCGGTAACGATTCCAGTCTACGAAAAACTTGGCTCGGAATTTATGCCCCCGCTGGATGAAGGCGTCTTGTTGTATATGCCGACCACTCTGCCGGGCATGTCAGTGACACAGACGCAACAACTCTTACAGGTGATGGACAAGCGGCTCAAACAGTTTCCTGAAGTCGAGCGCGTTTTTGGTAAAGCAGGACGAGCCGAAACCGCCACTGATCCAGCTCCATTCTCAATGATGGAAACCGTTGTCAGTCTCAAACCCCACCTGCAATGGCCGAAGCAGCCGCGTTGGTATTCCTCGTGGACACCCAATTGGTTGCAAGGAATTTTGCGCAAAGCCTGGCCGGATCATAAGACGATGGACGAACTGATCTATGGTCCTGGCGGACTCAATGAAGCCATGCAATTTCCCGGCGTTTCCAATGCCTGGACGATGCCGATTAAAGCCCGCGTGGATATGCTCACAACGGGCATCCGCACACCCATTGGCATCAAGATCATGGGCGCGGATTTGCAAAAAGTGCAGCAGTTGGGCGAACACATCGAAATGGCGTTGCAGAACGTGCCAGGCACAAAGAGCGTTTTTGCCGAGCGCACGGCAGGCGGCTATTTCTTGGACTTCACGCTCAAGCGCGAAGAACTCGCGCGATATGGACTGACGATTGACGAAGCCAATGATGTGGTGATGTCAGCAGTGGGCGGCGAGAATGTGACGACCACAATTGAGGGACGCGAACGCTACCCAGTCAATGTGCGTTACCTGCGTGATTATCGCAGCGACTTGGATCGTATTGGGCGCACGCTGGTGATGGCTCCGGGCGGCACACAGATTCCGATAGCCCAGATCGCCGACATCAAACTCGTAAGTGGCCCGGCGATGATTCGCGATGAGAATGGGCGCTTGTCGGGTTATGTGTACGTTGATCTCGACACGTCCAAACGCGACATTGGCAGTTATGTGGCCGAAGCCAAGAAAATCCTCAACCAACAAGTGCAACTACCTGCCGGGTATCAACTGATCTGGAGCGGGCAATACGAAAACATGGAGCGCGTCAAAGACCGCCTCGTGGTTGTCTTGCCCATCACAATTTTTGTGATCTTCTTATTGCTCTACTTCAACACAAAGTCGGTCGCCAAAACCATCATCATCTTGCTGGCGGTGCCGTTCTCTGCGGTCGGCGCAATCTGGTTCCTGTATTTGTTGGGCTACAACATGAGCATTGCTGTCTGGGTTGGCTTGATTGCGCTGATGGGCGTGGATGCTGAGACAGGAATGTTCATGCTGCTGTACCTGGACATCGCATATCAAGAAGCGAAGGCAAAAGGAATGATGCGCAACAAGGAAGATTTGAAAGAAGCCATTTTGCACGGTGCAGTGAAGCGGCTACGACCAAAGGTAATGACCGTCGGCGTGATGTTTATGGGACTCGTACCGATTATGTGGTCGCAGGGGAGTGGCGCGGACGTGATGAAACGTATTGCCGCGCCGATGATTGGCGGTATCTTCACGTCTTTCATTTTGGAACTCGCGGTCTATCCGGCGATTTACGAAATCTGGAAATGGTATGGCGAGGTAAGAGGCGAAGCGAAACGATTGCGTCTCTCAACCAGTGCGCCGTTCATCCTGCTTGCCCTCGGATTGTTGACGCTCACGGCTAAGAATTCTGCGCAATCCACTGCCAATGATCCTGTCGTTCGCGCGATGGCCCAGGTACAAGCAACCGTTGATGCGCACGCGGCAGTGGCGGAAAAAACGCTAAGCGCGATGCAACTTGTCAACGCCAGCAACGAAGCGAAAAAGCTGGGGAAGAACGTAGAGGCGCGAGCAACCTTAGTGCAAGCTGAAAACCTCGTCACCGACATCAGTTCCGTACCGCAACGATCTGCGCTGGTCAATGTGCTGCGGCAGCGATTGGCAGAGGAACAAGCAGCATTGAATCCAACGCCGCAACTCATTCCTTCGTCATCTGTTCCCGCTCGACAATTATTCATAGCGATGCCGCGCTCAGTCGTGGCGCGCTATCACTTTTGGAATGATCCTCTCACGCGGATTCTGCGCGAAGAAAACGTGCCGCCGGAACTGCTGGCCGTCGCGCTGGTCGAAAGTGGCTTCAATCCGCAAGCCCTCTCGCCGAAGGGCGCGCGCGGCATCTGGCAATTGATGCCGGACACGGCACGACGGTATGGGTTGACCGTCGCAGAGATAGAAGACCACCGCACCCATCCTGAACATTCTACGCGCGCTGCCGCCCGCTACCTGCGTGATCTGTACCAACAGTTCGGGGATTGGAAGCTGGCGCTTGCCGCTTACAACTGGGGCGAAGGGAATCTTCAGCGTGTTATTAACAGAACGGGCCTCCGCGATTTTGATGAGCTGGCGCGACGAGGCTTACTGCCGCTAGAGACGCGCAACTATGTGCCTGCGGTCTTAACCGCGTGGGCACAGTTGAGAAGACCAACAAGCGAAGGAGAAATTCAATGAAACGATTTTTAATGACCGTGTTGTGGACAATGCTGGGATTCGCTCTTCCCGCTGTCGCCCAGAGTTTTGAATTTCAGGTCGAACACGAACACACGCTGCGGAACTGTCGCGGAAAATTAGTCATCACGCCGGAAAGGATCGGGTATCAAACTGACCATAAGCAGGATACGCGAAGCTGGCAGTATACGGAGTTGCGCCAACTCAAAGTGCTTTCTTCGACCTCATTAGAGTTAGTGACTTACGAAGACCAGACACGCTTAGCCGGAAGAGATCGTATTTTCAAATTCACCCTGTTGGCAGGAAAGCTTACTCCAGAAGTCAGTGCCTTGTTGATGAAAGCTGCCCCCCGCCCAATCGTCACCAGTGTACTGCTTTCAGCACAGGAGGAGCCGCGCTTCACCGTGCGGGTCAAACATCTACGCCCGCTCAAAGGTTCCATCGGAACCCTGAAAATCTATCGTGACCGAATTGTCTACGAGGCTTCCGACAAGATCACAGAATCGCGCTATTGGCGGTACAGCGATCTGCAAAACTTCAGTCACTCGGAGCGGTATCGCTTTGAGATTGTTACCTACGAAGATGGAATCGGCGGACTAAAGGCATACGATTTTCAACTGCGCGAAGAACTCCCCGCAGGCATTTACGATTACGTGTGGGGACGTATTTATCCAGCGAAATTTCAGCCCCAGGAAAAACTGCTGCAACCGTCCAATGAATCGAAGAAGGAGTAAACCGTATGGCCCAAGAAACTGACCAGGAAACCATCGCTCATCTGCAAGACCTCGTGCGCAAACATAACGTTTTTTATGCTGTCTATCAGGAGAGAGTCCTTAAAGAGGAAAGTATTGAACGGGTCGGGTTCGATTTGGAGCTTTACGGCATTCACGATCATCCGCAAGGGATCATTAACCCCGGTTGTGACCAGTGTGAGACGGTGTATGAAGATTTGAAGGAAATTGCCGGATGGATTTTGCCGAAAGAAGTACGCGCTTCGGTTTATAAAATCGCCCCCTTCGACCGCGCCTTGCACATGCCGCCGAGTCGCCAATTTCGACCGGAAGTCGAATTGCAGATCAGAATCCTGCACCGACACGATGTCGAGGAACCAATTGACGATTGCGAGCGGTTTTGCTTGAAAGAGATGCGCGGCAAGCTCGCCGAACTCGGTGCGCGAGAAGGAAAGTGAAGCGAGGAGCCTACCATAAAAGGCTAACCACAATCATTGCTTGTGCAGTGAGAAACTATGCAGGTTAAGGAGTTTTGCATGAATCAAACAACACAACATAAAGCAGCACGAGTCGCTATCGTCGGTGTTGGGAATGTGGGGGCAACGTTCGCCTACGCATTGCTTTTGAGCGGGTTGGCCGCAGAGATTGTCCTGATTGATGAGAACCGCGAAAAGGCAGAAGGCGAGGCGATGGATTTGAACCACGCCATCCATTTTTCCCATCCTACGCGCATTTGGGCAGGAGACTTTCAGGATTGTGCCGGAGCCATCGTGACAGTCATCGCTGCCGGGGCAAATCAAAAACCTGGAGAAACACGGCTTGATCTGGTCAAGAAGAACGCCGCAATTTTCCAACAGATCGTCCCTCAGATTGCACATCACAACCCGGATGGCATCCTGCTCATCGCCACCAACCCGGTAGACGTGTTGACGTACGCTTCGTTACGGTTTTCGGGCTTGCCGCCACAGCGTGTCATCGGTTCTGGCACAATTTTGGATACATCGCGGTTTCGTTATCTCCTGAGTCAGCATTTCGGCGTTGACCCGCGCAGTGTGCATGGCTTCATCATCGGAGAACATGGTGACAGCGAAGTGCCAGTGTGGTCGTTGGCCAATATTGCAGGGATGCGGTTGCGCGATTTTTGCATGGCGCAAGGAAGGACTTACGAGGAAACGGCAATGGAGGAAATCTTTCGCCAGACCCGTGATGCCGCGTATCACATCATCACCCGCAAAGGCGCAACTTACTATGCAGTTGCAGCAGGCATGATGCGTCTGGTCGAAGCTATTTTACGCAACCAAAACACGGTGCTTTCCGCTTCCAGCCTGATTGAGAATTACTACGGTATTAGTGATGTTTGCCTGAGCTTGCCCACCGTGATCAATCGGAACGGTGTTGAGCGCATATTGCGCTTAGCGTTGAGCGAGCAGGAAATCGCTGCGGTACGGCATTCGGCTGAAGTGCTGCGGGCAACATACGCACAAATCAGAGAGGAGCAGCCATGAAACGCATTGCAGTCTTAACGAGTGGCGGAGATGCTCCTGGCATGAACGCCGCGATTCGCGCGGTGGTTCGTAGCGCACTGGCCCAAGGGTGGGAAACCTTTGGTGTGCGATGTGGATATGCGGGATTGATCGGAGGCCACTTTGAAGGATTGGATGCCCGCGCGGTCGGCGGCATTGTCCAGCGCGGGGGGACAATTCTGGGGAGTGCCCGTTGCCCCGAATTCCAAACCGAAGATGGCCGCCATGAAGCTCTGCGCCAGCTTCATCAGCAAGCAATAGACGCTTTGGTAGTGATTGGCGGCAATGGCTCGCAAACTGGCGCGCAGGCGCTTTTCCAGATGGGATTTCCAGTAGTAGGAATCGCTTCCACAATTGATAACGACCTTGTCGGCAGCGACATCACCATCGGCGTTGACACCGCACTCAACATCGCGCTGGAAGCGATTGATCGCCTGAAAATAACGGCTTCCTCTCACCATCGTGCCTTTCTCGTTGAAGTGATGGGGCGCAATTGCGGCTATCTGGCATTGATGGCCGGGATCGCGGGCGGCGCGGAAGTTGTCGTGATCCCGGAGATCGAAACAACACCGGAACAAGTGGCGGAAGAATTACGTGCGGCTTACGAGCGCGGTAAAGCACACGCCATTGCCGTCGTAGCGGAAGGCACACGCTATGATGCAGAGGCGCTGGTAGCGTACTTCCGCGAACATCACGCGCGAATCGGATTCGATCTGCGCGCGACAACGCTCGGTCACGTACAACGCGGAGGCGCACCAACAGCATACGACCGTGTATTGGCGACACGGCTTGGCGCGGGTGCGATTGCAGCCTTAGCGCGTGGTGAAGCGGGTGTCTTGGTTGGTATGGAGCAAGGTCGCGTTGTGCCTACACCCTTCGCTGCAATCGTCGGACGCCAAAAGCCGATTGACCCAGAATTGTTCACGTTGGCGAGAATCCTCAATCAATAATCGCCGGGAGGTTTTATGAGAAAGAATCCAAGCCGTAACCTCACTGACGTAACCGCGAACGAACCGATAGAATCGTTGGTGACAAGCTCGCCTCTATCTGTCCGCAGTAATAAGCATCATCTGCTCATCATCACGGATTCGGAGGAAAGCCGTACCCGACTCAGGGCGGCCCTGATGGCGGATGATATAGAAATCACGTCTGCGACTTCTCCTGAAGAAATGTGTCGTGGCTGTTGTGGCCAACAGGATTTGGTGGTGATTGACGTCGGCCCGGAACATTTGGGGGAAATTCTCAAGACCCTCAGAAATTGCGCAGGTTGCGCGGAGGTGCCGGTGCTGGTGGAAATCAGTCGCATCTCTGCTGCACCAGATTTAGCCGGTCTGCTTCCAACGTATCGCGCCATGCCGTGCGGTTATGCTGACTTGATTGCGCTTGCGCGGCGGCGACTAGCTGCCCGTCCAGCAGAACACCAGTCGCTCGGAATTCTCTGAATGCCAGATTGAGGAGGCGTGATGAACAATGTAGCCCATGACCCTGTTTGTGGAATGTCAGTTTTGCCAGAAAGAGGATTGACAACTGCTGACCAGAATCGAACGATCTATTTCTGCTCGGAGTTCTGCCGGAGCAAATATCTTGCCGAGCCAGAAAAATATCGCGCGGTATTGGTGACACCCCATTACGACGATGTCAACGAGCATCGGCGCATCGCTTATTTCTCAATGGAAGTTGCTGTGAGGGCCAAACTGCCGACCTACGCGGGCGGGCTTGGTGTATTGGCCGGCGATACCTTGCAATCCTGTGCTGACCTCCGTGTGCCGGTGGTGGGTGTGACGTTGCTTTCGCGGCAAGGCTACTTTGACCAGCGACTTAATGAGTGGGGCACACAAACTGAATCGCCCGTGCAATGGCATCCTGCGCATTTCCTGCTCCCCTTGTCTGAAGTCGTCAGCGTAGAGATTGAGCAAAGAACTGTGCTAGTACGCGCTTGGCAATACGACATCGTCGGAATGAGTGGTTATGTCGTGCCATTGCTTTTTCTCGACACAGATGTAATCGGAAATTCTGCTGATGACCGCGCGCTAACCAACTCTCTATATGGTGGCGATCAACGGTATCGGTTGGCGCAGGAAATCATTCTTGGCATCGGCGGCGTCAGAATGCTGCATGCATTAGGGTATCAAGGAATTGAAAAATTCCATCTGAATGAAGGACACGCCAGCCTGCTCGTCCTGGAACTACTGCGCGCGCAGAAAGAAAAACCGTCTGTCGAATGGGACTTTGATCTCGTCAGAAATCAATGTGTGTTCACCACGCACACCCCGATTCCTGCGGGACACGATCAATTCGAGTATGACTTAGTCGCGCGCGTGTTGGGAGAATTTGTGCCCTTTGACGTCTTGCGAATGCTGGGTGGACAAGAACGACTAAATATGACGTTGCTGGCGATGAATCTGAGCCGCTACGTCAATGGAGTTGCGCAACGACACGAGGAAGTATCGCGTGCCATGTTTCCTGGCTACCCGATCCATCATGTGACGAATGGTGTACATGCGTGGCGCTGGACATGTGACAGTTTCAAGGCGCTTTATGAAACTTATCTGCCAGGTTGGGCGAATGATCCGGCGATGCTGCGCAAGGCACTCAGTCTGCCGCGAGAGGAAGTCTGGGCCGCGCATCTCACCGCCAAAACGCACCTGCTCGCAACCATCAAAGAGCGCACAGGCCGGGTTCTCTCGGCGGATACGCTCACGATTGGATTTGCCCGACGCGCGACACAATACAAACGAGCGGACTTAGTTTTCTCTGATGTAGGTCGCCTGCGACAGATTGTCAAAGAAGCCGGCCCCTTGCAATTTGTCTTTGCCGGAAAAGCGCATCCACACGACGCGGTTGGCAAAGAAATGATTCGGCGGATCGTTGCGATAGCGCACGAAGTGGGTGATGAGATACCGATTGTTTATTTGGAAAACTACGATCTGGATTTAGCGCAGCTTCTGATTGCTGGCAGTGACCTTTGGCTCAACACACCGCAGCGTCCATTAGAAGCTTCCGGCACTTCGGGGATGAAGGCCGCGCTCAATGGAGGGCTGAATTTCAGTGTGCTGGATGGTTGGTGGATCGAAGGCCAGATTGAAGGAGTGACAGGCTGGAGCATCGGTGCGCGCGCGCCGGAACCGAACCAGGAGGAGGTTTTGAGCCGACAGGATGCGAACGATCTCTATCGCAAACTGCATGAGGTGATTGTCCCCAAGTTCTATCATCAACCGGAACAGTGGGTGGAAATAATGTGCCATTCAATTGCTCTGCTCGCTTCGTATTTCAATACGCACCGCGTGGTACAACAGTACGTGACGAATGCTTACTTATCTTGAGAAAAAGGTCGAAAACCTACACTGACTGAGGAGCTTCAAGTTGGCTGCTCACATTTTATTTACCTATGAAAATCGCTAAAACGACAACCTTCGTCATCCAAACCGGGGGTTCAGTCAAATTAAATGCCTGGTCTCAACCTGGGGAATAAACAGCATGCTTCCAGAGATTTAACGATTGACAGCACAAGCTCCGCTCGTGTATTTCTAAGAACGTTATGGTGAGACGGATTGCTGCATTTTTCCTTTTACTCGTCATCGCTGGTCAGGCGATGGCAGGCGGAATTGCCTGCGGGGTTGAGGCCATCAGCAGCAGTCTCAGCGAGCCAACCGTTTGCACCATGCAGAGCCAGGGCGATTGCGAGGGAATGAGCGAAATGGCCTGCTGTGCGCTGGGAACCTCACCCACCGGGTCAATAGCCGCGATGATCTGCTGCGAAGTCAAGTGTGGCGAGTCCACAGGCGGTGCGCAGTTCGATTTCACGCCCCAGTCCCTGACGCTTGCGCCTCCGATTGTCACGATTCGCGTCGTTTCGCTCGTTCCTACGCGCGAAGCTACAACTTCCAAAACCTCCATTCCAATTAGGTCGGCAGAGCATCATCTACGGCATCATCATCCGCCCGATCTCTTCCTTTCCAACGTTACATTTCTGATCTAACGAGGCCGTAGTGTGCCTGGTTGACGTACCGGCACGCGGCTGAAGGGCTGCTTGCGGTGCGCAAACGTTCCGCTGTCCGGCAGGAAGTATCTTGCCGACCAGCAATCACTGCGGCGCTGTGCCGCGAGATCAGAAAAGCGATGAATGTTCTTCGTTCTACACGGCGATGTTTTGCCGCCGTGTTGCTCGCCCTTTTTCTTCCTGCGTCGGTTGCGCCCATCTGTGCGCAGCCGCATAGCCAGACTCAGCACGCCCCCGCAGGCGGTGTTAGTCTCGCCAGCCTGATTGAAGCGGCGCTGGCGGTCAATCCTGAAATCATCGCCCTGAAACGGGAGTTCGATGCGGCGCGCGCACGCATTCCGCAAGCGAAAGCCTTGCCCGACCCAATGGTTTCGTTCAGCAACAACACGGTGACGAATCCGGTTCCTTTCGCTGGACTGAGGAATGACTTCAGCGAAATCACAGTGGGCTTCAGTCAGGACTTCCCCTGGTTCGGCGTGCGCCGTCTGCGCAGTCAGGTTGCCGATGCGGAAGCCGAAGCGAAATTTCAAGTGTATGCGGCAACGGTGCTACGGCTGACGAGCGAAGTGAAGATAGCGTATTACGAGTTGTATTACACCGACCGCGCCCTCGCGGTACTCGCTCGTGATAAGGAGATTCTCGACAAGATTGCACAAGTGGCGGAGGCGCGCTACGGCGTCGGCAAAGCACAACAAGTGGACGTCATCAACGCGCGCGTCGAGATTACGGAGTTGCTCGACAAACAAGGCATGCTCGAAGCGAAACGTGCGATCACCGCCGCGCAGTTGAATCAATTACTCTACCGCGATCCTGAAACACCGATTGAGAAACTCGCCGCAGTGCAGATGAGTCCTACGCCACCGCCGCTGGAAGAACTGGCGCAGCGGGCCGAAGCGAATGCGCCCGATCTCAAACAACTCCGACATCAAATTGATGGGAACAACAAATCGCTCCGGCTGGCCGAACGCGAAGCCAAGTACCCGGAGGTCGGCGTCAACCTCACTTATCATAACCGACCCCTGTTTTCGGATTACTACACTTATGGGGTGACGCTGCGGTTGCCGCTCTATGCCGCGACCAAACAGCGGTACGCAATTAAGGAGCAGGCCGCGAATCTGGCTGCCACGCAAGCACGCCTCGACACAAACCTTTCCCTGCTTCGCTACAAGCTGAGCGAGGCGCGCGTGCGCGCAACCACAGCGGCGCGGCTCATCAAATTGCACGAGCAGGGATTGATTCCGCAGGCGACGCTCGCGCTGGAAAGTGCGCTCGCGGCGTATCAGGTCGGGCAGGTGGAGATGCTGACGCTGCTGACGACCCTGAAGCGCGCGCTTGATTACGAGACGCGCTATTACGAATTGCTGAGCGATTACCAGCAGGCGCTCGCCGAGCTGGAACGATTCACGGGCGTCGAATTGACGAGGTAAAGGATGAAACGACTGACTGTATTTCTCAAACGGCGCTGGCGCTTGCTGCTGACGCTCACGATCTTGCTGGCGACGTGCGGGACGCTGGCGGCCTTCGCCTTTGCGCCTGCCCTGCGCGCGACAACGATGGCGCGCAAGCTGCGCTTCTGGGAGCAAGCGCCGCCGCCCGCACCCGCTGTTCCCGCCGGACAACTTGCCGTCGAGATGGAGCAGGCCGAAGCCGCCCATCAAACAGCCGTTATTACGATTGATGCCAATACCGCGCAAGCCCTCGGTTTACAAACGGCGACGGTCGAGTTGCGCTCGTTCGATCAACCGGTCAGCACAACGGGGCGCGTGATGCCCGATGAGCGGCGCATCACGCGGGTGCAAACCAAAATCGAAGGCTGGATTGAGGAGACGATGGGCAACTTCGAGGGGCAGCAGATTCAAAAAGGGCAGCCGCTCTTCACGCTCTACAGCCCGGAACTCGTGGCAACGCAGCAGGAGTATCTGATTGCACTCAAGGCGCAGCAGGATTTCGGCAAAAGCGAATTTGAAGTCGTGCGCAATTCGGGCGGTTCGCTCGTAGAAGCCACGCGCCGCCGCTTGCAACTCTGGGATGTCACGCCACAGCAGATTGCTGCACTTGAGAAAACAGGCCAAGTGCAGAAGGCCATCACCTACTACGCGCCAGCGTCAGGCGTTATCACCGCGCGCAAAGCCTTCCCCGGCACACGAGTGATGCCGGACGTCGAGCTTTACACGCTGGCTGACCTCTCGACGATTTGGGTGGAGGCCGATGTGTACGAAAGCGACTTGATGAACGTGCGCATCGGAATGCGCGGCGCAGTGACGCTGCCTGATGGCAGTACGCAGACGGGCCGTGTGGCGTTCATCAATCCACTGATTGAGCCAACGACACGCACGGCGAAGGTGCGGCTTGAATTCAGCAATCCGCACACGCGCCTCAAGCCCGGTATGTTCGTCAACGTGAGCTTGGCAGTGAAACCGCCGCCGCAACTGGTTGTGCCACGCGACGCCGTGATTGATACCGGCGTGCGCCAACTGGTGCTGGTGGACGATGGCAACAGCAAATTCTCGTTGCGCGAAATCAAAGTCGGCACCCAGGGGCAAGAGGTCTATACCGTGCGCTCCGGGCTGCGGGCGGGCGAGAAGGTTGCGCGCAATATTCAGTACCTGATGGATTCGGAGACACAGTTGAAATCGCAAATCGAAAATTTGAAATCTGCGATGGGAAAGAAGGAGCAACAATGATTTGCCGGATCATCGAATTCTCGGTACGCAACCGCTTCCTGATTCTGCTGGCGTATATCGCCATTGCGGGCTGGGGTTACTGGGCCTTGCTGCGCACGCCGATTGATGCAATCCCCGATTTATCAGAGAACCAGGTGATTGTCTTCACCGACTGGCCGGGGCGCTCGCCACAGGAAGTCGAGGATCAGGTGACGTACCCGCTGACCGTGAATTTGCAGGGCCTGGCCGGGGTGCGCGTCATCCGGTCATCATCGGCCTTTGGCTTCTCGATGATCAACATCATCTTCAACGACGACACCGACCTTTACTTTGCGCGCACGCGCGTGCTGGAAAAGCTGAATCTCGCCACGAGCCAGATGCCCGCCGGAGTCGTGCCAACGCTGGGGCCGGATGCAACGGGCGTCGGGCAAGTTTACTGGTACACAGTCGAAGGCAAGGGCCAGGATATGGGCACGCTGCGTTCGTTGCAGGACTGGTTCATTCGCTATCAACTCAATTCTGTTCCGGGGGTCGCGGAAGTCGCTTCGGTCGGCGGCTACGTGCGGCAGTATCAGGTGGATATTGATCCGAACAAGCTGCGGGCTTACAGCGTGACGCTCGCCGATGTGCGGATGGCGATTGAGCGCAGCAACAACAACGTGGGCGGCAAGCTGATCGAAGGCGGTGGCAAGGACTTCGTGATTCGCGGGCTGGGGCTGATTCAGAACATGGCCGATCTCGAATCCATCGTCGTTACCGAGCGTAACGGCACGCCCGTTTATTTGAAGCAAGTGGCAAGTGTGACGAGCGGCCCGGACTTTCGGCGCGGCGCACTCGACAAGATGGGCCTTGCAGCGGTCGGGGGTGTGGTCATCATCCGTTATGGCGAAAACACGCAAGAGGTAATCGCGCGCGTCAAAGAGAAGATTGCCGACTTGCAGAAAGGGCTGCCCGAAGGCGTCAAGATTGTCCCGTTCTATGACCGCACCGACTTGATCCAGCGTGCGGTGGACACGCTCAAGCATTCGCTGATTGAGGAGATCATCCTGGTCACGCTCGCGCACATTCTGTTTCTCTGGCACTTCCGCTCAATCCTGATCGTAACGATTCCGCTGCCGCTAGCGATTTTGATTTCCTTCCTGTTCATGAAATACGCCGCGATCAGCTCGAACATTATGAGCCTCGGCGGCATCGCCATCGCCATCGGCGTGCTGGTAGATGCCGGCATCGTCGTGACTGAAAACGCGATGCGTTATGCGGGCAAGACGCCCGATTACGAACGGAAGATCAAGGACGTGGTGATTGAATCGGCGAAGCTCGTTGGGCGACCGATCTTCTTCTCGATGGCGATCATCGTTCTGGCGTTCGTGCCGGTCTTCGCACTCACGGGGCAGGAAGGCAAACTCTTTCACCCGCTCGCTTTCACCAAGACGTTTGCATTGGTCGGCGCGACGCTACTGGCGATCACCTTAACGCCCGCGCTTTGTACGCTCCTGATTCGCGGGAAGATTCACGACGAAGACGACAACTTCCTGATGCACTTTCTGCTCGGCCTGTATCGCCCAACGCTCGCGTTCGCCCTGCGCCATCGCATCATCACCATTGGCCTTGCGCTGGTGTTGTTCAGCACGTCGCTCTATCTCGCTTCGGGCATTGGCTCGGAATTTATGCCGCCGCTCAATGAAGGGACGCTGATGTACATGCCAGTGACGGATGCTTCGGTCTCCATTACGCGCGCGAAAGAAATTCTGCGGATGGAAGACGAAGTGATTCGACGCTTCCCCGAAGTCGAATCGGTCGTTGGCAAGCTCGGACGCGCGGAAACCTCGACCGATCCCGCGCCCGTGAATATGACTGAGACGATCATCAATCTGAAACCAGAGAAAGATTGGCGGCCAGGGCTGACCAAAGATCAACTCATCAATGAAATGGACGCAGCTTTGCAAATGCCAGGCGTGACCAACATCTGGACGCAGCCCATCATCAACCGTATTGACATGCTCTCGACCGGCATCCGCACGCAGGTTGGGATCAAAGTTTTCGGCTCCGACCTCAAAACGCTCGAACAAAAATCCAAGGAAGTTGCCGCCGTCGTGCTGAATATTCGCGGCGCAGCGGATGTCTACCCGGAACAACTCGGCGGCGTGCCGTATCTCGAAATCACGCCGCGCCCGCAGGAGATTGCGCGCTACGGCATCAACAAACGCGACTTGCAAGACGTGATCGAGACGGCTATCGGCGGCAACAACCTGACGACGACGATTGAAGGTCGTCAGCGTTTCCCGGTGCGCGTGCGTTATATGCGCGAACTGCGCGATACGCCCGAAGCCATCAGCAAAGTGCTGGTCGCGGGGATGAATGGAACGCAAGTTCCATTGGGGCAGGTCGCCGACATCCGCGTGGTCAACGGCCCGACGATGATTTCGAGCGAGAACAGTCTGCTGCGTGGCCTGGTGCTGCTGAACGTGCGTGGGCGCGACACCGGATCATTTATTGACGAAGCCAAACGCGCCGTCGCTGCACAGGTCAAGCTCCCGACGGGCTATTACATCGAGTGGAGTGGCCAATACGAAAACCAGATTCGCGCCAAGCAGCGGTTGCAAATCGTCATCCCGATTGCGCTCGCCATCACCTTCCTGCTGCTTTACTTCACCTATCACTCGGTTAAGGAAGCCGCGCACGTGCTGCTGGCCGTGCCGTTCGCATTGACGGGCGGGGTCGTGTTGGTGTGGCTGCTGGGCTACAACTTTTCGGTCGCGGTTTGGGTCGGTTTTATCGCGCTCTTTGGCACGGCGACACAGACCGGCATGGTGATGGTCGTGTATCTGGAAGAAGCGGTCGAGCGCAAACGTGAAGAACTCGGCGGCAGATTGACGCTCGCAGGTTTACGCGAAGCGGTAATGGAAGGCGCGTTGCTGCGGCTGCGACCAAAAGTGATGACGGTCTCGACGGTTGTCGCCGGGCTGCTGCCGATTATGTGGTCAACGCGCACAGGCGCGGAGGTGATGAAGCCTCTGGCGACGCCAGTGCTCGGCGGGATGGTTTCATCGCTGCTGCATGTGCTGATCGTAACGCCCGCGATCTTCCTGTGGTTGCGCGAGCACGAAGTACGGCGCGCAGAGGAAGTCTCACCACAGACAGTTTCAGCAGATGGGGCGAAAGTGGAGGAAGATCAGGTTGCAAGCAATGAAGTAATGGAAGCTGAAGAGCAGGCGCTCGTCAATCAATGAAGGTCAATCAAGCAAAAAGGAGTCGTTCACGTCGCGTGGCGACGCCCTGCAACAATGAAAATGCAACGTAACGCGATTTGGCAAATCGCGCTACATTTCTAAGGAGAAAACGAAAATGAGAACGAAATCAATGCTGACGGCGCTGGCCGTCGTAGTACTCGGAATCACATTGGCTGCGTGCAACAACGGGAGCGGCAGCGCGAGTAACAGCGGGGCTGAGTTGAAACAGATTGCGCAACAGCGCGTCGGTGATTATGTCGTCACGTTGCTGAGCGAATCGGGACAATTGAAGCAAGGCAAAAACAAGTACGCACTGGAATTCCGCAAGGCGGCTGACAATCAACTGGTGGATGTCGGCGAAGTCAAATTGAGTTCCCGTATGCCGATGCCTGGGATGTCGGACATGATCGGTGGCGCGTCGGCTACACCATCGGGGACGCCGGGGCGCTACATGGTCGAAAGCGATTTCGAGATGCGCGGCAAATGGAATTTCGGTGCTACCTTCGGGAACAACCAGCGCGTGATGTTCCCAATCAATGTGCAGTGATGAGGCAAGCGAAGCTCGTAAACAAAAAGACTGCGCGCATTATCGTAGTGCTGGGGGGCTTGCTCGCCCTCGCTGCGATGGTGCGCGCACAAAGCGCCGATGTTGGTCAGACGCTCGACCGTTTTCTGGTGCGGGTGACGGTGGCTGCCGACGCCGCCAGTGTCATTGTCGAGGCTGACAAGCTGCGGCGTGAGGCCGTGCGGAAACAAGCGGTCGGGCAACGCGAGGAAGCGCGCCAGTTATTTCGACAGGCAGGTGCGATGATCGCAGCGGCAGCCCCCGACGGAGATGTAAAGCGCAATGATCCACTGCTGCGCGAGTATCTGCGCGAAGTCACGGCAGCACTCGTTGCGCTTGAGGAGAGGGCAACCAAACCCGCTCCGACATTGGGCGCAAGCGAAACTCTGCCTCCGCAAGTAGCGGCGTATCTCAACTATTACCGAGGGCGTGGCAGAGAGCGGTTGCAGATGGGGCAAATGCGGCTGGCAAGTTATCGGCCCATGATGGCGCGCATCTTCCGCGCAGAAGGCGTACCGGAATGGCTGCTCGCGGTTGGCTTGGTCGAGAGCGGTTACAACGCGGCGGCGCTTTCGCCCAAACAGGCGCTTGGTATTTGGCAGTTCATTCCAGCGACGGGAGAGCGTTACGGATTGCAACGTACGGCCTCCACGGATGAACGGCAACACCCGGAGAAATCCACTCGTGCGGCAGCCCGTTACCTCCGCGATTTATACGCGCTGTTCGGCGACTGGCAACTTGCCCTCGCCGCCTACAATGCGGGCGAAGGACGTATAGCGCGAGCGATTCAGCGGGCAGGCGTCCGCGATTTTCAAACCCTGGCGGCAAAAGGTCTACTGCCAGTGGAAACCATCAACTACGTGCCGTCCGTGCTGGCGGCGGCGCAATTACTCAATTCAACATCTGGCGCTTCACGCGAAGCGCAGCCCCATCAGACGAGTCTCAAACTGAACTCAAATTCAAATGAACCGAGGTGAAAAAACATGAACAGAAAATTAATCATCGCAACCATCACATTCCTCATCGGCGCACTGCTGGTGACGGCAGCAGCCTTCGGGAAACCGCAAGCGTGCTGCAACATCAGCCGAGCCAAACTCCTGGCCAAGCGCTCCACGCAAACGGCGAAGCAAGAGAATGGCGCGCAGACCGCGACCATCGAAATCAACAGTAAAGGCTTTGACCCAGGCAGTCTGAAACTCAAAGCAGGCGTACCCGCTAAAATAACCTTCCTGCGCAAAACCGATGAAGGCTGCGCGAAATCGGTCGTCATCAAGGAATACAACATCAATCGTGACCTGCCGCTCAATGAAGCAGTCACCGTCGAATTCACGCCGCGCAAGGGCGAATTCACCTTCGCCTGCGGGATGAACATGCTCAAGGGCAAGCTGATCGTAGTGTAGCAACTGCCTATCGGCGCATACTTCTGACCGACAATCGCGTCGTCTAGTTTGGAGCGTTGCCAAACCAGACGGCGCAGGAATAGCGCGTGCAAAAAACGGATTTATCAAATGAGAACTATGAGCATACGGAATCTCTGCGGGTGGATGCTATTCGTTGCGATGGTGACGACAATGGCCGTCGCACAGGATTCGACCGCCGCAAAAAACAGCATTCAGGTGATTGCAACCTACCAAGTTGCGCACGATCACGCGGTCAGTACAGGAAAGGGCGAGTTGCGGATCACCGATACAGGAATTGAGTTCAAAGGCGAGGACAAAGAGGAAGCCCGCCACAGTCGCGCTTGGCGCGATGAAGACATCAAGCGGCTGGCGATTTCGCGCCACGAACTGCGCGTGACAGTTTACGAGGCTGCGCCGCTTCCGATCATCCCACGCAAAGCGCCGTTCACCGACGGCAAAGCAATCCGCACGGGCACGGAACACGATTATGTTTTTCGCCTGCGGGAAGGGGAGATCACGCCGGAAGTGGTGCAGCAACTGCTCACGCGCTTCCACCGCCCGATTGAAACCGGTGTGCTGCCTGGGAACGAGACGGAAGCGGGCCGATTGCTCTTTGAGATTCCCGTCTTCCATCGCCAGCGCGCCGGTGGCAAATCAGGATGGCTGCGGGTCTACGAGCAGTATGTTGTTTTCAACGCGGATGACACGGGCGGCGCGCGCTTCTGGCGCTACGCGGACATCCGCGACATCGGTCAACTCGGTCGCTATCAGTTCGAGCTGGCGACTTGGGAAGGACAGTTGGGGGTAGATGGCAAGAGCTATGTCTTTGATCTCAAGCGACCCATGACGGAGGCCGAGTACGACAGTCTTTGGAAAAAAGTGTATGAGCAAGGGCGCAAGATGGGGTTACGCCCCGCGCCTACACTGAAGCAATAGGAGTAGTTATGAAAGCACTATTATTTGTTTGGCGAACTGGGTTCGTTACCTTTCTTCTCGCGCTCGCATCTCTACTTGCCACACCACAACCACCGTTGGCGCAGTCGAGCAGCGGAGCCGCTGTCCTTGCGCCGAAAGCATCAGCATTAGAGAATGACAGTCGCGTTGTGATTAGCACTGAGCTAGTTTCCTTCGCAGTAACCGTGACAGATAAAGAAGGGCGGTATGTGCCAGGCCTCGCCCCTACGGCCTTCACCGTATACGACGACGGTGTCCGACAGGAGATCAGCTTCTTCAGTGACCGCGATGCGCCGGCCTCCGTGGGCATTGTCTTTGATGTCTCCGGCTCCATGACCGGAAATAAAATCCTGCGCGCCCAGAACGCGCTCGCGCGCTTCATCCAGACGAGTCACCCGGAAGACGAATATTCGTTTATTAGTTTTAGCGACACGGCCAAACTGCTGCTGGATAAAACGCGCGACAGCGAGACATTGCTCTCACAATTTGGCAACGTTAGGCCGAAAGGGAACACTGCTCTCTACGATGCCGTCAGCCTCGGCCTGGAAACCATCGCGCGCGGCAGGTATGCAAAGCGGGCTTTAATTGTCATTAGTGACGGGGAAGATAATCATTCGCGTACCGATTTCGGGCATGTGCGACGGAAAGTGCAAGAAGCGGGCGTGACGATCTACACAATCCTGATTGGCCCGCTGTTGCCACGCAGCAATGGTGGAAGTGTAATGGACAAACTCGCTACGGTGTCGGGCGGAAAATCATTCTTCCCGCGCAATGACGAGAAAATGAGTGAGGATTTCGAGCAAATCGCGCTTGAACTGCGTCGCCAATATTCTCTTGGCTACACTCCTTCAAATCCGACCCCTGATGGAAAATGGCATCGCCTCAAAGTCGAAGTCGAGCCGTCTTTAACTGCCAGGCGCACTATCGTGCGCACTCGCGCAGGCTATTATGCGGGGAACTTCTCAAGCCAAAATCTCTCCGTTGTTGCGGCGAATGGAGCGCCCACAATAGGGCAGGAGACGGTTATTGATTGCTGTGCCGACGAAGACCCGATGGCAGACTGTCGCAAGAACGAGTTTTCGTCACAGGAGCTATGCCGATAACGAATTCTTGTGCCAGTGAATCGCAAGAGTCCATTCGCATGCGGCTGCATAGGGCTGGAGTATTGCTGATTAAGGGAGAGGGGCATTATGAGGGCGGATTGATCCCGCATCCCATTTCAGGGAATGGAGAAGAACTCCGCTATGCTGGTGGCAATTATCCGGCTATGCGTAAAGATCAAGCCGTGATCCGCGTCCAATTCGATCAACCTTGCGTGGCGTGTTGAGACAAGTCTGTTCTTCACATTCTCAAGCGGAGCCGTTGTATCTTGTCGCCCGTGCATCAACAGCAGCGGATATGAGATTTCTGCCATCCAGTTGGATGTATCTGCCTCAAAGATTACATGCTGTAACGTTCTCGAATAGGAGAGCCAGGTATGGCGCAGCGCATCCTGGGCGACCATCGGCGGCACGTCTCTGACCAGATGCGGGATAATCGGCAACAGCAATGGGCGCAAGGCACACATCAACGTACAAGCCGCCTGTGCGAGCGAGCTATCCATCGCCAACCAACGATTGAAGAGCGAGCTATGACGGATGCTCTCCCGCGCTTCCTGTTCGTTTTGAAACCAGGGCAAGGCCAGGAAACATAGTTTTCCGATTCGTTCGGGATACCGGTGCGCAAACGCCAAGCCCAACAAACACCCCATCGAATGCCCAACCAGATGGGTTTGTTGCACCTGCCATCTTTCCAACGTCTCACCAATGGCGTGCAAATGGTTATCCAGCGAGTAGGCGATGTCCGGTTTCGGCGAATGTCCAAAGCCGAGCGTATCCAGCAGCAGCAGATTGTAGTTGCGACGCAGAGCTTGAAAATGCTCATCCCAGCAAGTGTGCGAACCCGTCAGTCCGGGAATGAACAGAATCGTTTCTGCCTGCGAGCCGTCAATGAGTTGGCTGTAGAGCTGCATAGGTCGCCTGAGAATTTACACAAGGATTTATTTATGCTCGCGTTTTTTGATTTCCTCAAAGGCTGCCGCCACCTTCGCCCGCTGGCGGTCTTTCAATTCCGGGTAACGTTGTAACCATTGACTTAGTGTCTCTTCCGAACTGAAGAGGTTGATGACTCCTCAGCCACCACCCATAAACAGCATCGCGGACTTCGGCTCAACCTTGCGCAGCCTGCCTTTATCAAACTCCATACGAATGCGCGTAGTGCCTTCCGGTGATGAATCTTCAATGACAACTTTTTCTTTCGCGTATTTGTTGCTGACCAGCAACAGACCGTCCACCGCTCAGTTGACGCTGGTGTTGCGGCCAGATGAGACCGTCATCCGATGAAAGACAAAGTCCAGGCGCGGATGCCAGTTCAGATAACGCGGCGCGGCCACTGCATCGGCAGCCTCTTCCCGCTTCAGAATCTGATACTGTTCGAGCATCGTCAGACCGCGCTTTACATCGTTCTGCGAAATGTCAACGGCTTTGGCGATTTGTGCGAGTGTCGGCGTCGGCTTCTGTTCGCGGGCGGCGTTAATGATTGCTCGCGCAATCAGCTTTTCGTTCGGCGTCAGGACGAGCGTTTCCCATCCCCACCGCCTGATGACGACGTGCAGTTCGGGATGTTGTTTGATGTACTGGCCGATGCGAAAGCGCGTTTCATCCAATGCGCGCAAACCGACAATATCCATTGCCTGATCTACGGTTGCGACGCTGTGGTCTTTGCCCCAGACGCCTTGCAGGTATTCGATGACTTTCTTGTCCTGGAGACTCAACTCAGCGTCGCTTGCAGCGGCCTGGGTTGGTTGCCGCTCAGTCTGAGCTTTGACGGCTGGAAGCGGCGTTGTCAGCAGAGTTGCACAACATACCGCCAGCATCCAGCGCCAAGTGATTACGAATGCAGGACGGTTGCCAGTGTGAAAAACAGAGTCAATCATTGCGGTGTTCCTTTCTGTTCGTGTGGCTCGCTTCATTGAGCAGCGAGCAGGGATTCAATCTCGCGTTCCAGTTCTTTTCGGTCAGGTAGCTTGCCGGTGAATTTTCTGTGAACCCTGAAGTCCTTGTCGAGAATGTAAGTCGTCGGAAAACCGAGTACGCCGTATTTCTCGACAATCTCATCATCGCCGATGAGGGTCGCGTAGGCGATCTTGTGTTTGTCACGATAAGGTTTGATGTCCTTGGCCCAGCCTGATTGCACGGCGATCCCGATCACTTTGACGCCGCGAGTCGCATACTTCGCGTGAAGCGCATTGAAGGTGGGAATTTCCGCCAGACAAGGGCTGCACCACGTCGCCCAGAAATCCAGCACGATGATGCTGCCTTTCAAATCCGCCGAATTGATCTGTTTCCCGTCAAGGTCTGGCAGCTTAAACACAGCCGCCGGATGAGCGTCCTCTTTCACTTTTCCAGCCTTGAAGCCAGTGCTGTTAATAACTTCGCGCAGTTTGGTGACAGTGACTTTCTGATCATCGTACTTAATCCACGCTTCCGCGTTCGGATAGCTCACCTTGGCATCTATCACCCCATCAGTTTCTTTCAAGACTCGTTCGACCGAACGGGCGCAGCCATCTCAGGTCATCCCCCCGACGCTTAAAACAATAGTTTTCTCTTCGGCTCGCACCTTCACCGCGCTAAACATCAAAAGCGGCGCAGCCAACAGCCCACTGGTAAAATCTCTTCTACGCATATTCTGGTTTTCCTTTCTCTGAAAGTCGTTGCGCCGCCTTGTTCACTTCGCCCAGACAACACGCGCCCGATGGATTGCGAACCTCACAGGCGCAAAGCTGCGCTTTGATAAATGCACTGATTTGCGCCGGAACTGTTGTTGCACCTGTTTGCGCGATCTCGCGGCGAATGTCGCCTTCGGTGAAACCAAAGCAATAACAGAGTGGGCGCGCATCACCGCTTGCCTTTGCGGTCACAAGGTCACGCACATCCTTGACAGTAAACACTACCCCACAAGCGTTGTAATACACCACCGCACAGGCCGGAGCCGCACAAAACCGATATTCGTCTTCACCCACCTGCGAAAGCAATTCGCTTTTGACGTGGTGAATTACGGTGCATCGGTCAACGCTACGCCCTTTCGTGCCGCATTGAGCGCAGAGCGGAGCCGTTGCACTAGAGACTGGTTTCGGAGGGCAACAACACTCACTCATAATTTTACTTTGCCTTGTAGCCGGTGGAAGTAATCGCACTTTTGATCTGGTCGAGGTTTGTTTGTGCCGGGTCGTATAGAATGCGAGCATTGCCGTTTTTGTAACTGACCTCAGCCGTGCGCACGCCGGAAGTCTTATCCAGCGCCGCTTTAATTGGCACTTCGCAGCTTTCACACGTCATCCCTTCAACTTCAATGGTGATGGTCTCAAGTGCGGTTGCCGGAGCCGCCGCAAGGGGGACAGCAGGTTTCTGGCGCACGACCGCCGCCGCTAGATAACCCACGTAATAGGGAGAGAGTGCAAAGGCAACGACCGCAACCAACGCCACCCAGAGAGCTGCACGATTCACTTTGTTAATGGGTTTGGTCGCGCACGCTTCATCGGGCGCACACTGTTCGCGCCGAAAATAAACGCGATAGAATCCAAAGGCTAAAGCGAGAACCGCGACCGTCAGAAGATAAGGACGCAGGGATTCAAAGACGGAGGCCGCGCCGAATGCGCCCAGTCCGAAGAGCGCGAACAGTATGGGGCCGATACAACAAAGACCCGCACCAAAGGCCGCCGCTACTGCGCCACTGAGAGCAAATTTTTCTGACTTCATCGTTTCACATCCTTTTTTGGCTGTGGGTGCGCGAGATTGACCAGCACCGGGCATTGCGCTTTGCCGCCGCGTTCGTTCAGTTCCTTTTCACACGCGGTTAAGTGCTGTGAGAGCGTGCGCCGAAAGGAGCGCATCATCTTCATTCGCTCATCCAGTTCCGTAAGTTTAGCGCGCAGGATGTCGCGCACGCGCTGACACTCCTGCACACCGCCAGTAGTCAGCAACCTGCGAATCTCATCCAGTGAAAGCCCAAGTTCTTGCGCTTGTTTGATGAACCGAACGCGCTCGACCGACTCACAAGGAAAAAGCCTGAATCCTCCTGCTGAACGGACAGCGCGCGGCAAGAGGTTGCGCCGTTCGTAATAGCGCACTGTGTCAATGCTCACGCCGGAGCGCGTCGCTAGTTCACCAATGCGAAGCGTTTCTGACCTCATAATTAAAATTGTACACTCTGGACTCGAGTCCAGAGTCAAGCGGTAAGAAAGGGCTTTATCGTACTGCTACGACACTCGCCGGAAGCGGCGCACCATTGAGCGCTGGAGGAAGGCAGGAAGAACAGCAGACTTTCACCAGCCGCGCCCGGTCACGTTGCATCTCTTTATCGTCCTTGAGCCACGCTCTCACATCCTCAAGCATTCGCGCCGCGTGCGGATACTTCGGGGTATCAATTCGATAGTGCATCCATTTGCCATCTTTGCGCGCTGAGACAATCCCCAATTCACGCAGCACGCCTAAGTGCCGCGAGATTTTCGGCTGTAGTTCATCTAACACCTCGACAAAGAAACACACGCAAATCTCATCATCCCCGATGAGGTTTAGAATCCGAAGCCGCGTTCTGTCCGACAACGCCAGAAAGAACCGTTCCATCTCAAAGTCAGTTGTTTTCCCCATAACAAAAAAATAGTAGCACAGAACGTATTTGATTTGACGAATATATTTTCTTGCTGTATCGTGCCTTCCATATTCGATTCATCGAATATGAATAAGGAGAACACTATGAATCAAGTCACTGTTTTGAAGCCGCACATTTCGTTGAATGTGCAAAATGTTACTGCCAGCATCGAATTCTACAAGAAAATGCTCGGCATTGAACCCTTAAAGGTGCGCACCGGGTACGCCAAATTCGACGTGCAAAACCCGCCGTTGAATCTCGCGCTCAATGAAGCACCAGTAAAAGAACGCGGCGCGCTTTCTCACCTTGGTTTACAGGTCGGCGCTACCGAAGACGTTTTAGCGTTACGCGAACGCTGGCAAGATGCCGGACTCACCACGAAAGATGAAATAAACACGACCTGCTGTTATGCCGTGCAAGATAAAACGTGGGTAGCGGACCCGGACGGCAATGCGTGGGAGGCGTTTGTTGTGCTCGAAGACCAGTTGCCAGAAACCGCCGAACAAAGCTCTTGCTGTGTAACATCCACGAATCAGCTTGTCGGCATCTGTCGTTAGATATGAACGAGCCGCTGATTATCATCACGCAAGCTATTCCGTTATCGCTTGATGAAATTCTGTCACTTCTTCAGGTGGTGAATCTGCCATCTGAAGGAGTGACAGAATATCTTCCTAGCTTTTTAGTGGCCAAGACCTATACCGGAAAGATTGTCGGCTGTGTCGGATTAGAGCAGCACGGGCAACTCGGTTTATTGCGCTCTGCCGCTGTCCATCCTGATTATCAAGGGGCAAAGATTGGAACCCGTCTTGTGTTCTCTCTCTTGAGTGAAGCAAGAGAGAAGAGCATCAGTGAAGTCTTACTACTGACGACGAGCGCCCAAGAGTTTTTTGCCAAGAACTTCGGTTTTCAAGAAGCCAAACGTTGGAGATACAACCAACGACTTCAGCATTCCCCGGAATGGAATCTGCCCCCTTGTTCATCGGCGGTGTTGATGAAACTGAAATTACAACGGGCAAAGTAATCACCCTCATTTACCGACAAGGAGCTATGACAATGAAACTTTCCATGACCTTCATGCGCCTCTTATCCTTTGCGTGTGTGTTGGGTTTCTGCCCTGCCAACGGCTGGCAATCATTTGCACAAGATACGAACAAAAAACAAAACGACCAGGTAAAAATGGAATCGAATCAAGTGGAGTTAATCGAAGTCTCAGCAGTGGCGGGCCAATGCACCAACCAGAAAGGGACAACGCTGCGGCTCAAGGTCACAGGTAGCAATGCGGTTGATGTGCGTGTCTACAGTCAGACCTTACGCGCACGCTGGGTTTTTGCCGATTACAAGAACAAAAAACAAGGCGATGAAGTCACATCGTTTACTTGCTTGGAAAAAGGCAAATTCAAAGTACAAACCCGCGCGGCCAGCGATACCACCTGAAAGTAATTTTTTCGTTTGAGGCATACCAATGAATTTGGCACGACGAACGACCACCGAAGCATTGGGGACAGCGTTATTATTAGCGACGGTGATCGGTTCAGGAATAATGGGCGACCGCTTGGCGGGTGGAAATGTAGCGATTGCGTTACTGGCGAATACACTGGCAACAGGCGCGGCACTCGTTGCGCTCATCCTCACCTTTGAGAGCATTTCCGGCGCGCATTTTAACCCCGTCGTCACGTTAGCCGAAGCGACGACCGGCAGTCTCAAGTGGCGCGACGTTCCCGCTTATCTTTTGGCACAAATGAGCGGGGCCTTTATCGGTGTAGCAGTGGCGCACTTGATGTTTAGTGAGCCACTGTTTTCTGTTTCTCAACACGTTCGGGCCGGAAGCGCGCAGATGTTTAGTGAATTTGTCGCTACCTTCGGATTACTGGCGGTGATTTTTAGTTGTACCAAGAAAAAGCCGAATGCTGTTCCCTTTGCAGTTGCCGCGTACATCACCGCCGCGTACTGGTTTACGGCTTCAACTTCGTTTGCTAATCCCGCTGTTACACTGGCGCGAATGATGAGCGACACCTTTGCCGGAATTCGCCCGGTTGATGCGCCCGGATTTATTCTGGGGCAATTGTTGGGAGGCGCTGCCGCAACGATTCTGTTTCGTTGGTTGTTGGTTGATAAAGCCGAAACAAAAAACGTCCACGAACAGCGCACAGGCGAAGGCGCTGAAATCTTCTCGAAAGGAATGATTGAATGACCGCACCCAAGCGCGTTTTAATTCTTTGCACCGGCAATTCTGCCCGGAGCCAAATGGCAGAAGGGATTCTGCAACACGATGGCAACGGCGCGTTTTCGGTCGAAAGCGCCGGAGTAAAGCCGAGCGTTGTTAGACCCGAAGCCATTCAAGCCATGCAGGAAATCGGCATTGATATTTCCGGTCATCGCTCAAAATCTGCCGATGAATTCACCGCACAACATTTTGATTACATCATCACGGTGTGTGATCATGCGAAAGAAACCTGTCCCTTTTTCCCCGGCAATGCCGAACGCATTCATCATAGTTTTGAAGACCCACCAGCCCCCGGCGCAAAAAGCCCTGAAGAAACGCTTGCGGTATTTCGTCGGGTGCGAGATGAAATTCGCGAATGGATGAAAGGATTCATTGGTCGTACCCTATAATTAAAAATTGAATTCTACTTTGTGGCAGGGATTAAACTATTCTTCCCTCATTGGTTCTGCTGTCAAAAACTCCACGTCATCGTCACGCCATACATCCCCGCCGCGCGGCTGATCTGCGGTGCGATCACAGGTCGCCAAGTGGCTGGCGGACGCTCCGCCTTCATAGCACCCGTAACATTGCGGGGCTGATGCGAACGCCAGACGTATCTGCCGATGCCATAGCCAATCAATCCACCAATCACCACATCCGAAGGATGATGCTTGAGTCCTGTTACCCGCGAGGCACTCACGGCTGCTGCCAGCCCGTATGCCCCCCAGCGGATCAGTGGTTTGTCTCGGTATTCTTGCGCCACGACGGTCGCCAGCGCAAAACTCATTCCCGCGTGTCCTGAGGGAAAAGATTTGCCGCCTGACCAGAAGCGGCCCTTGCCATCGCCCTGCTCCGGGCGCTGCCGATTGGTTGCGATTTTGATGGAGTTGACCACAACCCCGGCGTGCATGACGGCTTCCGTCGCCAGTAGCCCCGTCTCGCGCAGGCGATTATTATTCGTCCAGCGTCCGACGAGGTAAATCGCGCCCGCTACGCCAAAGTTTGCGGTAGCTCCGCCCACACGAGATGTCCAGCGACTCGCGCGCAAACTGGTTGGACTGCCAGTGATCAGTTCACTGACTTCGTGTGTTGTTCCTTTGTCTGAAGCAATTAGGGCAGTTGTCCCGCCAAACAGAGGCAGCACCCATTTCCAATGCGTGGATTGCAACCGCAAGGGGCTTGTCCAGATCACTTTCTGATCGTGCGCCAGATCACGGAAAAAATTCTTCTCCAGTTGCTCCACGCGCGCACGCCGATCAGTTGTTGCAGGTGATGGGGTCTGCGCTGTTTCCGTCGTGCGTTTCTCCTCATCCGGTGCTTCCGGCTGCTGTGCGTAAATACGTTGCGATCCACAAATCACTAGCAATAACAAAGCAAGCCGAAAGGTGGATAAGAGTCTTCCCATATTCTTCATTCCGTTCCTTCCTGATCGTGCGAGGCTCTTTTGCCAAAGCGCCAGTACAGTGCCGGCAGCAGAAACAAATTGAGCAGCGTAGAAGTAACCAACCCGCCGAGAATTACGGCAGCCATCGGGTATTCAATTTCCTGTCCCGGCTTCATACCGCCCAGTGCAATCGGGACAAGCGCCAATGCCGTCACGGAGGCGGTCATCAGAATTGGAGCCAGTCGTTCCTGTGCGCCGCACAGAATCAGGTTCAGATCAAAGGGCTGGCCCTCTTCAACTTCGAGATGCCGATAATGACTGACCAGCATGATGCCGTTGCGCGCGGCAATGCCCAGCACCGTGATAAAGCCGATCAGAGAGCCAAGTGATAACACACCACCGCTGGCAAACGCGCCCGCCACGCCGCCCACTAAGGCAAAAAGAAATGTCAAAAACACCAGCAGCGTCAGCCGCAGTGCTTTGAAATCGGCATAGAGCAGCATCAGGATGCCCAGCAACGACAAGCCCGCCAGCGCCAGCAGACGATTGCGCGATTCTTGCCGCGCCGCAAATTCGCCGAGAAATTCCGGGTGATAGCCGCGCTCAAAATTCAGGGTGCGCACTTTCGCTTCGATCTCACGCGCGGTGCTGCCCAGATCGCGTCCGCTGACATCGCAGGTCACATCCAGACGACGCGAATTATTTTCATGCTGCACCAGGTTTGGTGTCGGCGCGATACGCAATTCTACGACATCGCCGAGCCGTACTCCGCCGCCCGTCGGCACGTTGATGTGAATCGCGCGCAATGCTTCCAGATCGGTGCGCACGCGATCACTGCCCCACACCACGACATCGTAGGCTTTCTGTTCGTCATAAACTTCGCCTACTTTCAGCCCCTTGATGAACGTCGCCATTGCGCGGCGCACATCGCCCGGTGTCAGACCGAACCGCGCCAGGGCTTCCGGTTTGGTGCGCGCTTCGATCTGTGGCACGAGCACCTGTTGTTCCAGCTTGAGATTGGTCACGCCTGACACGCTGCTCATCGTCGTCTGAATCTCTGCGGCTTTCGCGCGCAAAACATCAAGGTTTGCTCCGTAGAGACGAACGACGATGCTCGCGCCTGTGCCGGTCAGCACTTCCTTCGTGCGCTCTTTCAGATACGTCAGCACATCGCGGAACAAACCGGGATAGCCGTTGACCGTTTCGTGAATGCGCGCCACCGTCTGGTCGTAATCGGCCTGTGGATCAATGCTGATCCACAGCTCGGTGAAGTTCGGCCCGACGACTTCATCCGCAACTTCCGCGCGCCCGATATGCGAGCCGAAATTGCGCACGCCGGGAATGGAGCGCAACTCTTTACTGACCGCGATCACACTGCGCGTCATGGCATCCAGCGACGTGCCGGGCTTGCCGACCCAGTGCATCAGAAAATCCGTTTCCTTGAATTCGGGAAAGAACTCTTCGCCGAGATAAGGAACGGTTGCCGCCGCTGCAATGAAAATGATGAGCATCGTCGCAATGGCAAGGCGTGTGTGATGAACGATACGCGGCAGGACGGCGCGATACATTCGCAGCAGGATTTTCGTCACGGGTGATTCACGCTCGGTGGCAGCAGCGCGCGGCAGCAGGATCAATGACAGCGCGGGCGTGAGCGTCAGTGCGACCGCCAGCGATGCCAGCACAGCTAAGACATACGACACGGCCAGCGGACGGAAGAACGAACCCGCTAACCCATCAAGAAAGAAAATCGGCAGGAAGACGAGCACGACAATCATCGTCGCATACACAATCGCGCTGCGCACTTCGAGCGAAGCTTTCAGGACGACCGCGAAAGCCGATTCAGGATTGCCCGCCGCACGATTCAATTTGAGTCTGCGCTGAATGTTCTCGACATCAATGATGGCATCGTCCACCACTTCACCGAGTGCCAGAATCAGTCCCGCCAGCACCATCGTGTTGACCGTGCTATTCGTGTAATGCAACGCCAGCCCTGCCGCCACCAGCGAAAGCGGAATCGCCGTCAGGCTAATGAACGCAGTGCGCCAATCAAAGAGAAACAGTGCCAGCACCACGACCACCAGCACACAACCAATCAGCAACGCTTTGTTGAGATTGCGCAGTGCCATTTCAATAAAAGTAGCGGGACGAAAAATCGTGGAATCCACTTCGATGTCTTTCAGCCCCGGCCTTAAATCATTGAGCGCCGCTTCGACCTGGCGCGTCACATCCAGCGTATTTCCCTGCGGTTGCTTTTCCACGATCAGCAACAAGCCTGGTTTGTCATTGATGACAGCATCCCCAATCGGCGCGGGAAAACCTTCGCGCACCTCAGCCACATCGCCGAGACTCAGTGTTGGTGTGAAGCCACTTGTGCTGGTTGCATTCGCTTTGCGCGTGGTGGCAACGGGAATCGCTGCGAGGTCGCGCGGCGCAGTCACGGGCTGAATGTTGGTGACGGAAAGGCGCTGATTCGGCGTGTCAATGAAACCGCCTGTTTCCGGTATGACCGCATCTTTCGTGGCTTTAATGACGGCGTCCAGCGTGACGTTGTGATTGCGCAAACGGTCGGGATCAACCATCACCTGAAACTGGCGGTCGCGTTCGCCCCAGATTGCCACGTTCGCCACGCCCGGCACGGCCATCAATCGCGGTCGCATCGTCCAGCGTGCCAGATCGGTCATGTCCATTTGGGAAAGCGTTTTTGATGAGAGACCAATTTTCATCACGCGACTCGTGGAAGAGAGCGGCGAGAGAATCACCGGCGGTTTTGCGGCGGCGGGCAATCGGCTCGCCGCCAACGCGAGTCGTTCCTGCACCAATTGCCGCGCGGTCATCAGGTTCGTCCCCGCATTGAAAATCAGCACGACGGACGACAAACCCAGCACGGATTTCGAGCGCAGTGTCTTCAGGGAGGTCAGACCGTTCAGCGAATTTTCAATGGGCGTGCTGACGAGGCTTTCGACTTCAGTCGTAGATAAGCCCGGCGCTTCCGTCTGAATCTCTACAAGAGGCGGTGCGAATTCCGGGAAGACATCGAGTTGTGTGCTGGGCAATGTCCTGATGCCGACGACCAGCAAAATCACGGCGAGGATAACGATGATGCCGCGCAGCTTTAGTGAAATGGAGACAAGTGATTTGAGCATGGGGTGATGGTTCGTACTACTTGCCTGCACCAAATTCTGTGCCGAATAATTCCGTCGCGCCGACGGTGACGATCTTTGCGCCCGGCGACGGCGCGCGGCTGAGCACCGCCGTTGCGCCACTAACACGTTTTACTTCGACCGGACGCCGCACGAACGTTTGTGGCACGGTGTTTTCATAAACCCACGCGCCGCCCTGTACATCGTGCAGCACGGCTGACCAGGGAATGACGAGGCTCTGTTCCTGCGAGCGTAGTGCCAGCGTCACGCCGACGCGCTGTCCCGGCCTCAGTGCTCCGTCCGCGTTGGGCAAAGCGAAATACAAATCGGCGGTCGCTGCTGTTACGTCTGCGGTGGGCGGCGCATTGACCGGGCGCGCCATTCGGATAGGTGTGCCCTCTCCGCTGCTGAGATTGCGAATGTGCGCTGACTGTCCACGCACGAGTTGTGGCAGATCGCCAACATACACCGGCACGCGAATCCACACGGTTGCCTGATTGCTGATTTCCAGTAGGTTCGCGCCGCCCGCTATCGCATCGCCTGCGCTGACGCTGACTTTTTGAATCACGCCACTGAGCGGCGCAGTGATCGCAACGCTGAAATCTGAATTGAGCGCGCCCTTGTCAAAGCGCGTCAGGCGTTCCCGCGCGCCTTTCAATTCCGCTTCGGCTACAGCGAGTTCGGCCTGTGCTTCTTCGACCGCGCGCACGCTGCCCGCTTTTTCTTGGGCTAAAATTTCAGCACGTTCCTTGCGCTGTTTGATGCCTGCGACACGCTCCGACAGCGAAGCAATGTCGCGTTCGATCTGAATGCGTAAATCGCGTTCCGGCGCGAGGAACGGCGTCAACTGAAACAGCGTCTGCCCTTTTTGCACTGCCTGTCCGACCGTTGGCGTGCGATTCTGCACGGCCCGCAATGTCCCCGCCATCGGCGCAGCAACCATCATAGTTTGCCCTTGTGGCGTGACGATTTCGCCGTTGACATCCAGCGTGCGCGGCACATCACGTAACTCCATCGCAACGGTTTCAATGCCAAGCCGCTTTTCTGCTTCGGGGGTTAATTTGATCGTCGCCAAATCTGCTTCTTTCACCGCGTTCTCAACTTTGGCAGGCGCAGTCAATTTTGGCGGCGCAGCTTTGGAAGCGGAACAGCCGGAGAACCACACCAGCGACAGCAGCAGGCACGCAATAGCAACGAACTTGTAGTTATGGTTTTGCATGAGAAGGTTTCTCAACTTTCTGTCCGATGCTGCGTGCCAGTTGGGCGGCAGCGCGTTGCAGGTCGGCGCGCAACTCCGCTTCACGCACGCGCACATCCACGACGCGGCGCACCGCATCCAGCACATACAGATAGGACTGATCGCCTTGGTTGAAGGCGCGTTCCGACAAGCGCGCATTCTCGGCGGCCTGCGGCATCACCTGCGTCTGCCAGACAGTCAGCGATTCACGCGCCTGCTGAGCTTGCTGGAAGGCTTCTTGCACCTCGCCTGCGATGCGCTGCTGCACCGCCAGATATTGCCAGGCGGCGCGCTCGACTTCGGCATCGGCGCGCGCGATGCCGCCCTGATTGCGATTAAAAATCGGCAGTTCAGCCAACAGTCCCGGACGCGGTGCAAAAGGAACGCCCTCGCCCTGCTTGAGATTAAGCAAGCCCGCCAGGGCAGCGATGCGCGATTGTTCCCACTTCGCACGTTTGGCCGCAGCTTCCATTGCCAATTCTGCCGCTCGCAAATCCGGGCGCGAGGCCAATGCCAGCTTGCGCATTTCATCCAGTGAAACTGAGGAATCGGGTTTGAGTGCGACTTGCATTGCTGTCGGTTCTGTTTTGGGTTCATTCATCGTGAACGGCATATCCGCGCTCATTCCCAGCCATTGCCGCAGCCGGTTTTGCGTAATGCCCACCTCACGCCGCAAGCGCACAGCCTGTTCGACCGCGAGGCTTTCATCCAGGCGCGCGGCAGTGGCTTCAAGGTCGCTGACATCCCCAACCCGCAACCGCACATTCGTGAGCCGCACAATTTGCCCGCGCACGCGCACAGCTTCCTCCGCCAGTCGCGCGCGCTCCCCTGCCAGCCACAAATCGGTGTACGTCAGCCGCACATCACGCATCAGGTTCAGCGCGTTTTGTTCCAGACTGACGGCGACGCGCTCCACTTCCGCCGCAGCAGCCGCGACACGTTTGCGTCGTTGCCAAAAAACTTCGAGCGGAAAATTGAGGAGGCTCTCGAATTGATGGTACGGGCCAAGCGGCAGGACAATTTGCAGAATCGGATTGCGCAATAACCCCGCGTCCAACAGATCAGCCCGCGCCAGTCCTAATGCAGCCAGATCAGTATGCAACTGCGCGTTGTTCCAGAGCGCAATCGCTACCGCTTCGTCTTCCGATAACCCGTCATCCAACGTCACGCCATCGGGTAACGCAAAGCGTAACTGCCGATCAGGAAGCGTTGCGGTGTGACCCGTAATTTGCTCGACGGGCGTTGGTGGTGGGGGCGACTTTTTCTTCGTCTGCGCCGCGCTGCCAACGGGTAACAGCAGCAGCGCGAGCATCAGCCCCGCGAGCTTCACGATGGATCGTTGTGTTGCTTTCATTGGTAAAGTGCGGCAGGCACACAAAGCTGTTTTGTGCGCCTGCCGGGATCGCTATTTGACGGGGGTTCCGTCTGGGCTGACTTTGATTTCTGTCGCCTTTTTTCCAGTCTTCACGACGCCTTCGTAATAAACCAGCGTGTTGCCTTTCGTAACAGATTCGACCTTCTGAATTTTCCCCTTGCCTGCCTGTTTTTCGAGTTCCGCTTTCACTGCCGCAGGCAGAGCGTTGAGCGCGATTTGCTCCTCAACTTCAAGGATCGCGCCCGACTCATCAATAATCATATCTTTGCTGTGTCCATTGACGATCAGTTCGAGTTCATAGACGGTCTTGCCCTGCTCGCGTTCCTTTGACAGCCCGCGCATTTTCGCGCCCTTGCTTTGTTCCTGCACGGTGGCTTTCACCGCCGCTGGCAAGTCTTTCATCTGGACGCGCTGCTCCTGTGCCAATACTGTCAGCGCACTCAGGCATAATGCCAGAGCGCAAAATATCAGTTTACCTTTCATGTTGTTGCTCCTTTGCTTGAAAACTAATGCTAACAAAAAGTGACTGGCAGGAAAGTAGCAGGCAGCAGATAAACAGAAGATAAATCGTCGGGTGTGACTCAGCTATTTTTGGGTGTCAGGGAAAAGGCGGGAAGCGCAACGACAAAGACGCTGCCGCTGGCATCACTGCGCTTGAGCCGCAGCGTGCCGTGATGTGCTTCGGCAATCCAGCGCGCAATGGCGAGTCCCAGCCCGGCTCCGCTGCCTTTGCCGTTTTCACTGCGTGAACGCGCTTTGTCTACCCGATAGAACCGCTCAAAAATGTGGGATTGCGCGGCGGCGGGAATCCCCGCGCCCGTGTCCGTTACCGTAATTTCACAGGCTGTCTGAGTCGTCAAGAGATGCACCATCACTGCGCCGCCAGCAGGTGTATGCTTGATTGCGTTATCAAGCAGATTCAGCAGCATCTGCCGCAGCAATCCTTCATCTCCACGATACAAACTTTCCGCAGCTTGCAGTTCCAGGCCAACGCCTTTGCGTTCCGCCAGCACCCGCGCGGCCAGCACCGTCGCGGCCAGCAGTTCATCCAGATAGAAATCCGTCACCTGTAATTCGCGTTGTCCCGCATCGGCGCGCGCGAGGATGAACATATCCTCCACGATCCGCGTGAGCCGCTGCGTCTGCGCTTCGACTATCGCTAGGGCTTCCCGATATTCGGTTTCGGCGCGCTGCGGCTGTTCCAGTGTGACTGCCGTCGCGGTGCGAATCACATACAGCGGAGTCCGCAATTCATGCGAAGCGTCCGCCATAAATTGCCGCTGCTGGTCAAATGCATTGTGCAGCCGTCCCAACAATTCATTGAATGTCGCCGCCAGTTGTCCGAGTTCATCGCGTGGGTTGGCAACCAGCAAACGTTGACCAAGGTTTTCCGCCCCGATGCGCCGCGCTTGTTCTGACATTGCCACGACCGAGGCCAGCGATTGCCGCGCCAGCCACCATCCCCCCAGCCCCGCGACCAGCAAGGCCAGCGGCACGGCGAGGTAAAAGATTTCCCGCAACTGTTCCAGTTCTTCCGCAATGCTTTCCAGCGGCTGCGCCACCACGATCCAGTATTCGTTACGAGCCGCTGTTAGAGAGACGCGCTGCCAGGCAACGCGGATACCGTCCTCATCGTTTTTTTGTGTCGCCGGAATGGTTTGATAGGTGATCTGGCTGGATGGCGTGAGGTTCTCAGGCGGCGACGGAGCCTCGACGCCGCTACCCGCAGGTTTGGCGACCAGCAACTGACGCCGTCCGTCATAAACGGCCAGCCCTTGCTGAGGATAATGCAATTCTTCAATCGCGCTTTTGGCTGCCTCCGCTGCCGATTCACCTTCGGCCCGCTCGCGTTCGATCATAGCGGCAATGGCTTCCGTCGTGCCGCGCAGTCCTGCCTCTAGTCGCTGATGCAGATTACGTGCCAGCAACGCATAGACGCCCAGGCTGAAGCCGAGCAGCACGAGCGCCAGCACGCCTACATACCACAACGTCAGCCGTGTGCGCACCGAATCAAGCAAGTTCGTCTTCCTCTCCGGCAGTCAGCCGATAACCTTCGCCGCGCAACGTGCGAATCAGCTTCCGCGCGTAGCCTTCATCCACCTTACGCCGCAGTCGTTGGATATAAACTTCAATCAAATTGGAAAAGGGATCAAAGGTTTCATCCCAGACATGTTCGGCAATATCCGCGCGTGTGACGACTTCATCTGCGCGCCGGATGAGATATTCCAGCAGCGCATATTCCTTCGCCGTCAGGTCAATCGGTTTGCCGCCACGCCGGACAAGGCGTGACCGCGTTTCGAGGGTCAAGTCGGCCACTTTGAGTTGCACTGGCTGAAGCACCGGGCCACGCCGCAGCAACGCCCGCACTCGCGCGAGCAGTTCATGAAAATCAAACGGCTTGACCAGATAATCGTCCGCGCCTGTGTCTAATCCAGTGATGCGATCCTGCACAGCATCACGCGCGGTGAGCATCAGTACGGGAACCGCCGAAGCAGCCGCGCGCAACTCACGGCACACGGTAAATCCATCTTTTAGTGGCAGCATTACGTCGAGAATAATCAGGTCATAATCATTCATGCCCGCCTGATACAAAGCCGCTTCGCCGTCAGCCGCCACATCTACGGCATACGTCTGATCGCGCAAGCCTTTGGCCAGCATTTGCGCCGCGTGTTGTTCGTCTTCCACCAGTAAAATGCGCACAGGTTCCTTGGCTCCTCATTCTGCACGGCAAAGCATTTCATATTCATCATTGCACGCTCAAGTATGACCAGCATCAGATAAACAGAAGATAAACTTGCTCTGAGGAAAATTCCAATTATGTGATGCTGATTATGGTATCGGAATACGCCACATTCCTATGCCCAAGCTGGCGCTGAATCGCAGTTGTGACACTTCACACCAGATATTATTGGCGGCAACGTCGCGGGCATTCGCAACGGCTTTCACATCAGCCACGAATTCAATCTGAACACGGATTTGGAAGACGTCTTACTTTCCGTTCAAGAGCGGAGAATATCAAGCCGTTGTTGATGCGGAAAGCCTTACCCCATAGGCGGGCAAAATAGTGTCTGATGCCGTAGCACGAAGAATTTCTACGCCCCCGGCTTCAGTTGCGGCTGAACTGACAAGACAATGACCCACCGCCTACTCGCTTTTCGGCGCGTAATAACCGATACGTGTGCGCGCTACATATTTGGCGTTGCTTTGATTCACGACCACCTTGAGCTTACGCCATTTGCCATCGTTTTGGGGATCGCCCGGATAATAGCCCACGCTGTATTGGTGCCCAACTTCATTGGCAATCTGTTGTAGCTTCTCCAGGCACTCCTTGAGTGTAGTCGGGAAGGTAGCGCTTGCGCCTGTGATCGCTGCGAGTTGCGTCAGTTCCTCACGCGGGGAGACGCGGCTGCGTGGCCCGTAGTTGCGCACTCCAGGGCGACTCTTCTCTTTTGATTGGAACAGGCCAACCGTATAAATCATCACGCCTGCTTCCTCTGCTTGCTTGATGAGGTTTTTGAAGGCTGTGCGGCTGCGATTGTCCTCGCCATCCGTGATGACTAGCAGGACTTTCTTCCGGTGCTTTGCTTGTTTGAGCTTTTCGAGCGCAAAACTCACCGCATCCCATAAAGCTGTACTGCCTTCGGCCCGCAGCCCAAGGACGGACTTCTGAAGCTGCTGCTTGTCCGAGGCGAAATCCGCGACTAGTTCTACCTTATTGTTGAAGGTAACGATAAAGGTCTCATCCTTTTCAACTCCTTCGTTCACGACGCGCACCGCAGCCTGGTACACATCCTGGATCACCTCTTTCATGCTGTCGCTGCGATCCAGCACTAAGCCCCAGGAAACTGGCACATCGCCTGTGCTAAAGAAGCTGAGTGGTTGCCCAATCTTGTTTTCATACACTTTGAAGTCTTCCGGCTTCAATCCCACAACCGCTCGATCTTTCTGATCGGTCACCGTCACATTCAGAGATACCATCTCGGTGGATAGTTTGAGGGAAGCAGGCGCTTGAGACGACCCCTGCGCGAGAGAAGGCAGGACAAACAAAGACATTAGGATCAAGATGGTTGGTATTTGCAGTAGATATCTAAATTTCATGGTTCATCTCCCTTATGGTGCAGACCGAGATTCGCCCGGCACTTGCACCGCGTTACAACTTTCGGATGTCGCGGACAGCGCGACGAGTGCGAGGATGTGCTGCAATCCCAGCCGACTTGTACAGAGCGGCGACGGCCTTGCTCAAAGCAAGCGCGGGCAACCGGATGTCTCGGAATCCTGCTGGGATTGTGGGATTAGACGAAGCGTGGAGGGGGATCGAGTTCTACTGATGGCGCGGACGGGATGTTAGATAGAGCAGAAATGACTGGGGCTATGTGCAGAGAAGGATGAGGGTATTTGTACAATGCGACAGGCACGATATGCGCGCAGCAGCATAGACAATCCTCTTCCACACCAGAAGACTCGCCGGGAGTTTGAGAATGTTCCGACTCTGACTGCGTATTGACCGTAGGAGTTTGCGTGGTTGTCGTGGCGACCGCAACGGATCGCATTTCATTTTCTTGTTCACATGTACCAAGAAAGAAAACATCGGTAATGGCAAGGTCAAAGAAGCAGAGGGCCAATAACACAATCGAGATCGTGCGCTGCCAGGCATGTCGCTTTCTTTGCTGGATGAAGTAACCGTTTGCCATATCTGCACTCTCGAGCCGGTCAGAAACTACCACAATAATTTTCGGGTAGACCATTGTATTTCTATGACAAATTCGCGTTGCGGTTCAGTGAAATCGTGGGGGAGAAGCTGTTCGCTACATCAGTCATAGCTGATTGGGAATCACAGTCTCTTACAGCCAACGGCGCGTCTGGCGACAATAGTGTTCGTACTCCTGTCCGTGCATGCGGCTCAGGTATTCCTCTTCCAGTCGCACCTGAATCTGCATCAGCGCATCGCCCAAGACCAGCACAGTTAATGTGACAGCATTAGGCAGAATGAGGAAGATTCCCAACAGATTGATGCGTAGGCCCAGAAAGATTGGGTTGCGTGAAAGCTTGAAGACGCCTTCTCTGACCAGCGGCGTTTTCACTTCGTGGTCAATCCCAATGCGCCACGAATCGCCCATCTGTTTTTGCGCCAGCAGAATCCAGAGGAAAGACACCAACAGCAACACGACGCCGAGCATAACCAATGCCGGATGTTGTAGTTAGACAATCGGCGCAAGGTAGCCATAGAGTTTACTCGACAACGAATGCAGCAGGACAACGCCTGCGCTCACCGCCATCGTCAGACGAAACAACACGCCAACAAAATCATGCGCGTTGTCGCTCTTACCCAGTCGATAAGGGTTGCGTCCGGTGCGCTTCCAGGTCAGGTAAGAACGCCAAGCAAAGGCCAGCGCGAACCAAGCGAGAAAATAGATCGGCAAAAAGATTTTCAGAGCAGTTTCTGTCATTTGATGTGCCGCCTACTCTCGATAAGCCAGCAGCCGGAGCGAATTGGCAACGACAACCAGCGTACTGCCTTCGTGAAAGACAATCGCCAGTCCGATGCCGACCACACCGAGAATTGAAGTGACGACCAAAAACAAGATGACCAGCGCCGAGATTACCAGATTTTGAAAGACAATACGGCGCGTGGCGCGACCCAACCCAACAGCGAAAGGCAGTTTGCTCAGTTCATCGCCCATCAGCGCGACATCCGCCGTTTCGAGCGCGACATCGGTTCCCGCGCCGCCCATCGCAATGCCTACGCTGGCGGCGGCCAACGCGGGCGCATCGTTCACGCCGTCGCCGACCATCGCTACGGTTTCTCCGGCAGCGAGTTCACGAATCGCCGTCACTTTGTCTTCCGGCATCAATTCGGCGCGCACGGCATCGAGTCCGAGCAGGCTCGCCATCTTTTCGCCGACACGCCGGTTGTCGCCCGTCAGCAACAGCGTCTGGCGAATGCCGAGTTGTTTGAGCCGTTGCAAGGTCGTTTTCGCATCGGCGCGCGGCGTATCAGCCAATGCAATCACCCCCGCTGCTGTGCCGCCGATGGCTACGATCATTGTCGTCTTGCCGTCTGCTTCCAAACGCTCCATTTCCGCGCGCAACATATCGGGCAGCGCAATGCTGAATTCAGCAAACAGTTTGCGATTGCCGATCAGCACGTCTGCGCCGTTGACCGTCGAGCGAATGCCGCGCCCCGTGAACGAAGTCAGTTCTCCCGCCGCAGGCAACGTGAGCGCACGTTTATTCGCCGCGCGCACGACGGCTTGCGCCAGCGGATGGCCGGAGCGGCTTTCAAGCGCCGCCGCCGTTGCGAGAAATTCATCGGCGTCGTGATTGGCTGCGGTGACGACATCGGTGACTTCGGGCTGGCCGTGCGTCAGCGTACCGGTTTTATCAAACGCAATCGTCGTCAATGCGCCGAGCGTTTCGAGATGCGCGCCGCCTTTGATGAGCAAGCCTTTGCGTGCCGCTTGCGCGATGCCCGCCAACATTGCTGAAGGCGTGCCGAGCGCGAGCGCGCAAGGCGAACACGCAACGAGCAAGGTCATCGCACGCAGGAAGGATTCACGAAACGCGCCGCCGAACAGCAGCGGTACGACGATCATCAACACGACCGCGATCAGCACAGCGGGTACGAACCAGCGCGTGAACTTTTCAGTCATTTGTTGCGTGCGCGTCTTTTGCGTTTGCGCTTCCTCGACCATCTGCATCACGCGCGCCAGCGTATTGTCTTTTGCCAGCCGCGTGACTTTGACTTCCAGCGCGCCGTCGCCGTTGACCGTTCCGGCGAAGACTTTATCGCCCACCGCTTTTTCAACCGGCACGCTTTCGCCCGTGACCGGAGCCTGATTGACCGCCGATGCGCCGCTGAGAATCGCGCCGTCCACCGGGATGCGCACGCCCGGTCGCACGATCACCGTGTCGTCTACGGTGAGTTGCTCTACGCTCAGTTCGACTTCCTTGCCGTCGCGCCGCACCAGCGCAGTCTTCGGCGCGAGGTCGCCGAGTTTGCGCACGGCATCGCGCGCGCGATCCAGCGCCATCTCTTCGAGCGCGTGCCCCAGGCTGAAAAGAAACAGCAGCAAACCGCCTTCAAAGAATTCGCCGAGCGCGCCCGCGCCCAACGCCGCCAGCACCATCAGCAAATCGGTGTCGAAATGTTTTTCCAGCAGCGCGTGAACCGCGTGGCGCGCGATGTCCCAACCGCCAAATAGATATGCCGCCAGGTAAAGCGGTGTCGTGACCCATTCGCTCGCACCGAAGAAGCGCCCCGCCAACCAGCCCACCAGCACGAACGCGCCCGCCAGCAAAGCGAAGATCAATTCGCGCCGTTCGGCGAAGGACGCCGCCACGCCTTCTTTCGCCACCGCGTAACCCATCCCGCGAATGCGTTTCTCAATGGCATTGCGGTTCAATTTCTCGGTGTCGTATTCCACGCGCGCCGTTTGCGCCGCGTAATTCACCGTCGCCGTCAACACGCCGTCCATGCGTTTGAGGCCGTGTTCGATGGCGAGCGTGCAATCCGAACAATCCATGCCTTCGATGCGGATGAGATCATGCTGATAACGGTCGGCGATTTCCGCGCCCGTCTGTGTAGCGAGCCGTTGAATGGCCGCGAGTGTTGTTTGCGTTGCATCGTAGTGGATGCAGAGTTGCGCTTTGCCGTCCGTTTTTTCAAGATGTGCTTCGGTCACGCCGCGCGCCGTTTTTAATCGTTCCTGCAAGCGCGCGACGCATTGATCCTGCTCATCCGCCACGCCGGGCAGCAGTAGTTCCAAATCCAGTTCCAGTTTTTCCATACGGGGCCTCCAAAGTCAGTTTGTCTGAGAAAGTGAATGATTCATTGGGTGTGTACTTGTATGGGGAGCTTGTTGTGGTGGCCGGACGGCCCGGGTGATCGGGATGCGCACGCCCAAACCGGCCTGCCAGAAACATAAACAATATTGCGCCCAGGACGAAAAAGAAGAGGGTGTGAACAGGCGACTCATCCTCTCCGGCTTCAATTAACGATTCCAGCGCCCAAAGTAAAAGCACCGCCATACCGAACGCATACAACAGGTCAAGATCAACGGTTGATCGTCCCCAGAGCAAGGTCGCGCCTGCGGCTGCGCCGCCGAGGATGAGTACCGCCAGACTGAGCAGAAAGAACATTATCCGCTGACGCGAACTTCCCGCTTGTCGTAGGTGTGCCAACGCGACCAGGCAGATAGCGAGCGCCGCCAGCGTCAACGCGGGGGTGAGTAAAACCCCTTCTCTGACGCCGGCAACGAAGCCACTGCCCATCAGAATGCCTACCATCAAGGCATAGACCAGGGCTTCCATCGTTGTCGTGAGTAGTGGCTTGGGTAAATCGTCTCGCTCTTTTTTGATTTTCCTCGTCAACCATTTCATAGCCATCCGCAAAAGCAGACCACAGAGAAAGGCGACCATCGCCGCAAAATGATGCGCGATTAACAGGTCTGGCATCAGTTCGAGCGCAAGGACGGCAAAGACGGCTCCTGCTGCAAAGACATGGAGCCTGCTAAGCCGGATCGTGCTTATTGGTCGCACGAGAAACAGGCCCGCCCCGACCACAACGACGGTCACCGCCAGGCTTCCAGAGAGCAGCGCATTGCGCAAAATCGTATCCATTAGGCGTCCTGCTTTCTCTCGTGCAGTGCATTGCGCAAGGCTAAGCGAGCGCGATGCACGACTCGTCGCACATACGCTTCCTCTGTGCGGAGATAGGTAGCGATTTCCTCGTGACGCAAGCCCATCACATCGTGCAGCACAAACACGACGCGCCAGTAATCAGGCAGTCGCAGCAGATGCGTTTCCAGGTCAACCGGATAGGGCGAGGGTGCTGTCGCCTCTGCAGGATCATCGCTCTTGTCCGGGATAAGCAGCCGCTGTTGTTGGCGCAGCCACGCCAGCGCACGGTCTATCGTCACCGCCAAAAGAAACTGGCGTTCCTCACCGGCCTGATCGGGTACTCCCTGATAAGCACGCTGAAAGACTTCTGCCGTGATCGCTTCCGCCTCATTGACATCGGCCAGCAGCCGCAACGCCAGTGTGTATACTTGCCGGGCGTGCCGTTGCCAGAGGTTTTCAAGTAAAACGGTTTTGCTGATGGAGCGGTGCGGAACGGTTTCCTGCTTCACCTCAACATTTGTTTGGAGACTTAGAACCGACATAATTTTCCTCCTTCTTGCCAAGACTTATGAGCAACTGCAATCGGAGCAGGTTTCCCCACGCAATGCTCCCAGCCCTTCTTTCGCAATAATCGGAACCATCACCAGCGCGGCAATCGGATCAGCCCACCACCAGCCGAAAAGCGCATTGAGCAGTAATCCGCCAATGAGAATGGCTGAGAGATAAGCGCACAGATCGGTTTGCCGTGAATCTGCTTGTAAGGCCCGACTGTTAAGCAAGGCTGCCACCTGACGTTTTTTTCTCGCGAGTAGCGGCATCACAAGCAACGAGAGTAAAGCAAGGGCAATGCCGACATAGCTGGCTTCCGGTGGTTCGCGGCGCAGGAGCGATTTTGTGGCATCAAAGGCGACATACGCCGCCAGGAGCAGAAAGCTGATCCCCACCAATTTCAAGGCGGTCTGTTCTCTTTGTTCGCCTTTCGCGCCGTCGTGCAGACGCCAGAGCAGAATGCCCCCGGAGGCACTTTCAATCAGGGAATCAAAGCCGAAGCCCACCAACGCAATGCTCCCAGCGATTAGTCCTGCTCCAAGCGCAACAATGCTTTCCAGGCAATTCCAGATGATGGTGAAATATTCCAGCCGCCGCCCGCGTGTCACGGCGTGCGTGCGGGAGTCTGCCAACAGTTGATTCATTGTTTTCTCCTCTGTCGCTATAATCTCCGGTCGTCTCGATACCAGGGATATTTGGCGCGCATCGCGTTAGCAAAACTGCGCCCCGGATTGAGGAAGCTGCGCACTAACAGCCGCACAACCCGATTGTTGGTTTTGTTTTCGATCCGGCGAATCAAATAGTGGTCGAGCGTATCCTCGCCTACGAGCCAAGCCGTTCCGACCGTCGGCGTGATCACCATGTCCACAAACGCCTGCGGATGTTGCGAGGCTTTAGTAGGACGCAAGCCCACATTGCCGAGCGAAGATTCACTCAAAGGGCCGAGTTCAAATTGCGTGCTGTAGGCCGCACTCCACCAGAACGCGCGTGTCCGGCTACGCACATAAGCTCGATTGAAGCCCGGCTTGGGTTTAATACCAAGCGGGTCGTTCTGAACCTGAATGAAGCCAGTCACTGCGCCCTGCATAGCATGGCCGACGTAATTCACCAGGAAGGGGTCGCCATCGCGCCAGCCGCGAATATTTGAGGCAGATTCAAACCAGTCGCGGAAAAATGGCCCTTTTAAGTCGGCTCGTGTTCCCGGCTCAGTGGCAAAGCGAAAGCCGTGTTCGACGGCCAGAAAAAGCAGCGACTGCTTCATGGCAGAGCGCCAACGAAATCCATTGGTCGGATCGGGTTGAGGGGCGGTTGGACTGGAGTTGGTCGGAGATGGCGACGGAAGACCATGCCGTTTCTCTTGTTCCGCCGGTTCAAGTTTCTCGTTTGGCGCTGCTGTCGGGCGCGGCAGTTCGGCTGCGCTCTTCTTCGGCAATTCGCTGGGCGACGATTCTCCTGCCGCTTCTGTGGCGGAAGTCATCGTAGGTAAAGCTTGGGCACTGACCCCAATGGGCAGGGATAAAGCAACGAGCAGCCATCCCATTCGTTTTCTCAACTTCTGCATTCAATTCTCCTTTCCGGGAATACATGGTTTTTGTTGTTTCTGTGGTGGCATTTTTTCAGGCCACCAATTCCGTCATGATCAAGGCAATAAAACCGAGAAAGAACATGGCTGTCTGCGCGGGCGTCTCTTTCTCCTCGTGCGCTTCCACCATCAGTTCCTCAATGACGAGGTAGAGCAAAGCTGCGCAGCCGAAGGCCAGCACGCCTTCGAGCGTTGCGCCTGACACGTTGTGTAAAAAGGCTGCGCCGATTGCCGCGCCCACCAGCAATAGCCCTGCCAGTCCTGCACATACACCGATGATCTTTGTTCTTAACGCCCCAGATTCACTGAGAGCTACGGCTGCTGCCAGACCGAGAAACATCACTTCCACTGCCAACGCGACCGTCAGAATCACGCCCGCCTTCGCGCCAGCCGCAAAGCTCACCCCGATCAGCAGCCCATCAATCAGGACATCTATGCCCAACGTCACCAACAGACCGGTGCGATTTTCGACCTGTGGCGCGCCTTCCGCTGGTTCGTGCTCCATTCGTTCGGCCAGGTGCTTGACCAGCAACATCAGCACGACACCAATGCTGAACCCGATTAAGGCGGCGACCGGTTTTCGCTCGTGCATCATGTCGGGCAGCAATTCCACTGCCACCGCCGCAAAGACCAGCCCTGCCGCGAAATGCTGCACGGCGCTTCTAACCTTTGGCCCCGGAGCGCGGAGCGTCGCCAGCGCCCCGCCTCCGATAAGGGTTCCAGCCGGAATCAAGGCGTAGGTCAATACGCTGAAAAGGGTACTTGTCATTTGTCACCTCACAGCGCTGCTTGATCCTGCTCGCCGGTCTGAATGCGAACGGCTGTCTCGACCGGCCAGACGAAGACTTTGCCGTCGCCGCTCTTGCCTGTGTGCGCGGCGCGCACGAGCGTCTCGACGATCTGCTGCGCCTGCTCGTCTGGCGTGACGATCTCAAGGCGGGTCTTGTTCTTGAACTCGTCAAGGTGCAACGCCTGCTGCTCTTGCAAGCTCCGCCGCCGTCCGAAGCCGCGCGCCTCGGTCACGGTCATGCCGGGAAAGTCCGCCAGCGCTTTAAGCGCGCTCGTGACTTTGTTCAGCATAAACGGCTGAATCATCGCTGTAATGATCTTCATCTTTGTTTTCTCCTATTCGTTCATTCTTCTCCTCATCACGCTCAAACCAACCATAGAGGGTCGGCAGCAGGAGCAGCGTGAGCAAGGTAGAGGTAATCAAACCGCCAATGACGACGGTCGCCAGCGGGCGCTGCACTTCTGCACCTGCTGAAGTCGCAATCGCCATCGGAATAAACCCTAAGCTCGCCACCAGCGCTGTCATCAGCACCGGACGTAAGCGAGTATCCGCGCCTTCTCGCACTGCCTCGGCCACCGATCTGCCTTCCTCACGCAGACGGTTAATTGCACTGACCATCACCACACCGTTCAGCACCGCCACGCCGAACAGCGCAATGAAGCCCACGCCTGCGGAAATGGAAAACGGCAGCCCACGCAAGGCCAGTGCAAATACACCGCCGACGATGGCAAAGGGGATGCCGGTGTAAATCAGCGCAGCTTGCTTGAGCGAATTGAACGTTGTGAAGAGCAGCACGAAGATCAGGAAGAGTGCGAGCGGCACGACGATCAACAATCGTTCCGACGCGCGTTGCAGATTTTCAAACTGTCCGCCCCAGCGCAGGTAGTAACCGTTGGGTAATTTGATTTCTCGCTCAATCGCGGCCTGCGCGTCTTTGACGAAGCTGCCGATGTCGCGGCCTCTGACATTCAATTCCACCACGATGCGGCGGCGCGTGTCTTCGCGCGAAATTTGCGCGGGGCCTTCGACGATAGAGATGTCAGCCAGTTGTGCGAGCGGAATGCGCGCACCGTTCGGAGCGGAGACAAGCAATCCCTTAATTGTCTCGACATCACGGCCCGCGTTTTCATTCAGGCGCACAACCAGATTGAAGCGTTGCTCGCCTTCATACACCAAGCCCGCCTGCTTGCCGGCGACGACGGATTCAACCAGATCGTTGACGGCCTCGACATTGATGCCGTAGCGCGCAATCGCCGCGCGGTCAGGCTTGATCTGCAACTGCGGCAGGCCGGAAATCTGCTCGACTTTGACATCTTCCGCGCCACTCACCTTGCCCACGACGCGGGCAATCTTCTCGCCTTCGGTCTTGAGTGTGTCGAGATCGTCGCCAAAGAGCTTGATGGCTACGTCGGAACGCACGCCGGAAATGAGTTCGGCTACGCGCAACTCTATCGGTTGCGAGAAGCTGAAGGCCGCGCCCGGCACTTTGTTTTCCAGCGCCTCAGACATCTTCTCGATCAACTCTTCGCGGCTCTTGGTTGTCGTCCATTCTGCGTGCGGTTTGAGCGCAACGTATAAATCGCTGACTTCTACGCCCATCGGGTCGGTAGCGACTTCGGCGCGTCCGGTCTTGGAAATGACCGTTGTCACTTCAGGAAAGCTCTTGAGCACTTTCTCCGTTTCCGTCCCGATGCGAACCGATTCCGTCAGTGACACGCTGGGCAAGCGCGCGATTTGCACTGCCAATGAGCCTTCGTCTAAACGCGGAATGAATTCAGCGCCGAGAAACGGAAACAGTGCGCCGCTCACGATCACTAAGACCAATGCCACCGTCAGTGCCGGAATGCGCCGCCGCATCACGAATGCCCGCGCCGGTTCGTACCAACGCCGTGCTATACGAATGATCGGGCTTTCCGTTTCTGCGACTTGACCGCGCAACACGAACGTCAGCATCGCCGGAACATACGTCAGCGAGAGCAGCAGCGAGCCAATCAGCGCAAACACGACGGTCAGCGCCATTGGCTTGAACATCTTGCCTTCAATGCCCGTCAAGCTGAGGATGGGTAAGTAGACAATCGCGATGATCGCTACGGCAAAGACGACGGGTCGCGCCACTTCCAGACAAGCCTCAAGAATAGTACGCTCCGGCGGCTCTTTCGATCCTTCGTGCTGCGCTTCCGCACGCCTGCGCACCGCGTTCTCGACCATCACCACTGCGCCATCTACGATCAAACCGAAATCCAGCGCGCCCAGGCTCATCAGATTGCCCGACACATTGAAGACGCGCATCAGGATCGCCGCAAACAACATCGAGAGCGGAATGATCGTCGCTACCAGCAGCGCGCCGCGCCAGTTGCCCAGCAGCAGAATCAACACGACGATGACGAAAATCGCGCCTTCAATTAAGTTTTTCGCTACTGTCCAGATCGTGCGGTCAACCAGTTCCGTGCGGTCATAAAACGGAATCAGTTCGACGCCTTTCGGCAACGTCTTTTTGACTTCCTCGACACGGGCTTTGACGCGCTCGACGACCGAACGTGAGTTCTCGCCTTTGAGCATCATCGCAATGCCTGCGACGATTTCGCCTTCGCCGTTCGAGGTCACTGCCCCTTGCCGTACCGTAGCGCCCGCGACGACTTCGCCCACATCCCGCACAAACACCGGTACACCGTCTTTGCCTGTCTTCACGACAATCATTGCGATGTCTTCCGGCGAATTCACGAGACCAATGCCGCGCAGTAGATATTGTTCGGCGTCTTTCTCAATATACGCGCCGCCCACGTTGGCGTTGTTGCGCGCGACGGCGTCAAAGACATCGCGCAAGCTCAAGCCATAAGCCTGCAACTTCGCCGGATCGAGTCGCACCTGATACTGCTTCTCAAACCCGCCAAAGCTGTTGACTTCGGTCACGCCCGGCACGCCCAGCAGTTGCCGCCGCACGCTCCAATCCTGAATCGTGCGCAGTGTCGTCGCGTCGTATTCCTGCGGATTTTTCGCTTTCAACTCGTATTGGTAAATCTCGCCCAGTCCCGTTGAAATCGGCCCCATCTCTGGTGCGCCGATGTTAGATGGAATTTGCTCGCGCGCCTGCGAGAGCCGCTCCAGCACGAGTTGCCGCGCAAAGTAAATATCTATGCTGTCATCAAAAACGATGGTGACTGCCGAGAGGCCAAACTTCGACACCGAACGAATCTCCTCAATATCGGGCAGGCCGCTCATCGCCACTTCGACCGGGAAGGTAATTTGTCGCTCTACATCGAGCGGCGAGAGGGCGGGCGCAGCAGTCAACACCTGCACCTGTACGTTGGTCACGTCTGGCACGGCATCAATCGGCAGGTTCATCAAACTGTAAACGCCCGCGCCGATGAGTAACACAACCGCCAGCAACACTAGCAGCCGTTGCGCCACCGCAAAGCGAATGAGTGCGTTGATCATCAGTGTTCCTCCCCCAGTTCGCCTTTCTGCAACTGCGATTTCAGTGTGAAGCTGCCCTTCGTCACGACACGCTCACCGGCTTTGAGACCGCCCGTAATCACGCGGTAGCCATTGCTCTCCCCGCCCAACTCCACTTCGCGCACCTTGAAATGACCCGGTTCCTTTTCATCCGCAATGAAAACGATAGTGCGCTCGCCCATTCGTTGCATCGCTGCCGCAGGGACGGACAGTTCTTCGCCTGCGGCTTCCACTCCGCTGACCTGAAACTCGACTTCGACAAACATGCCGCCTTTGAGCCGCTCGCCCGCATTGGCAAGTTCGATACGCACCTTCGCCGTGCGGGTTTCTTCATTCAGTTGCGGATCAATGTAGGTGACGCGCCCCGTGCGCGCTTCACCTCCTAATGCCGCCGAAGAAATACGCGCTGCTGTGCCGACACGCAGACGACTAACCTGCGCTTCCGGCACGTTGGCGATCACCCAAACAGTTGAGAGATTGGCGATGGTGAAAAGTGGTTTGCCTACTTCAATCCCCGCGCCTGCGTTGACCAGACGTTCAGTAATCGTGCCGGAAATAGGCGCGCGCAGTGCAATCAGCGAAGTATCCCGCTTATGGTCGTCTCCATGTTGACTATGCTCTTCTTCACTGACCGGTGCGCCGAGCGATTTCATTTCATCGCGGATGTGCGCCACATCCACGCGGGAAGTCTCGACTTCGGCGCGGGCTTCCTGAAGCTCCTTGCTCAGCGCGATGTTGTTTTGAAAGTCGTACTCGGCCTTCGCCGTTCGATAGGCTGTCTCTGCCGCAACAAGGTCTTTGCCTGCCCCTGCTCCTACTTCAATGAGCCGTTGGGTGCGTTTGAGCGCCGCCTCTGCCTCGTCCAGCTTGGCTTTGGCCGTTAAGACCGCCGCGCGATTTTCGGCCTTCTGCACCCGCTCCAATTCGCGCTGAGCCAGCGCAAGTTTCGTTTCCGCTTCGTGTAGCTTGCCGTGCATTTGCGCGATTTGTGGGCTGGCAATCACGGCGAGCGGCTGCCCCACCCGCACGCGGTCACCGAGCGCCACATACACCCGTTCGACACGCCCCGCCACGAGTGGTGTCGCCTGCTGGGTTTGCTGTTGATTGACTTCGACCGAGCCGGTCACACGCAGCAACCCGCCGCCTGCGCGCGCCGTGACTTCCGCAAATTCGAGCTTGGCAGCGGCCAGCGCTTCGGGCGACAGGCTGACCTCCTCGCCTGTACCTTCCTTATGTTCGCCTGGTTTTTCTGTGTGTTCAGCTTTCGCCGCCTCTTCCTTTTTCGCCCCGCTACACGCGGACAGGAACAAAGCTGTTAGGATCAGTATTCCGGCGCTTAGCACGGCGAATCGTGCTGATTTGATTTCAGGTGATAGTATTTTTATTTCGTTGTTCATGGGGTTCCTCATTTCTCGTTGCCTCCCAGCGCCGCCTGCAAATCCGCCAGCGCGCGATACCGTTCGGTCAGTGCCTCGGTGTATTCGCGTTGCGAATCCAGGAGCCGCCGCTGTTCGGCAATCAAATCGGTCACGCGGAATGCGCCGACATCATAGGCAGCACGAATGGCACGGATGTTCTCGTTCGAGCGCACGATCACGCCTTGCTCAAAGGTAGCGAGCGATGTTTGCGCGGCCTGGTAACGCGCGAGTGCGCTGCTGACTTCCGAGCGCACGACCGCCTCGACAAACTCGCGGCGACGCTGCGCCTGCGTGATGCTGGTGGCGGCTTCTGCTACTGCTCCCTGATTGCGATTGAATAGCGGTAAGGGAATGGAAACGCCGACGGAGAAGAGTTTGTCGCGGTCCGTCAGAAAACCAATCGGCGTGTCATCAAAGCTGTTTTGACTGATTCCGTAGCGAGCTGACACGATGATGTCTGGTCGAGCCTGAGCTTGCGCCAATTTCAAGCCCGCCTGGGCTGCCTCTTCCAGCAAGCGCGCCAGCCGTAGATCGGGACGTGTGCGCAACGCAATCTCTACTGCCGCTTCCAGCGCAGCCGGTGGTTCTCGCAGCAAGGGTTGCGCCAGTTCTTCTCGTACTTGCAAGGTGTCGGTCGGCGGAATACCTGCCAGAGTTTTGAGCTTCAGCAAGGCGGCTTGCAAGCGCCCCTCCACCAGCGCCCGCCGCGCCCGCAAGCGATCCACTTCCACCCGCAGCAGATTCGCTTCGAGCGGTGCTGCGTCACCTTCTGTCACACGCGCCTCCACGACGCGCACGGTCTGCGTGTCGAGCCGGTTCAGCCCTTCCGTGATGCTTAGCTCGCGCTGCGCGGCCATTGCTTCCACGTAAGCGGCGCGCACTTCCGCCGCCAGCCGACGCTCCCGTTCCGCGACTTCAGCTTGTGCGACTTCGAGTTCGGCCTGCGCAAGCGTTAGTCGCCGCGCTCGTTTGCCACCCATTTCGAGTGGGACGGAGATGCCGACCGTTGTTACGCGTTCGCCCGGCGAGTTGAACACACCTCGTTGCTGCTCGAAATCCAGCGTCGGATTGGGGCGTAACCCCGCCTGTTGTACCCGTGCGCGGGCACGATCAATTTCCAGACGCGCTGCTGCCAACTCTTGATTGGAAGCCAGGGCACGCGTAATCAACCCCGTCGCCGAAAGCCCCTGTCGGGCATTCGCGGTTTGCTCTGTTACGGCTTCCGTTACGCCACGAAACGTTTGGCGTTCTGCCCCTTGATTTTGGGAAAGGTTCGGCGCAGGTGTTTGCCCCTGCCCTGAAGATGGAAAACTGACAAAGAGACAACTGATGATGAGAACACTCCACCAAAGAGACAGTGAAGTGATCCCAGGAAAAGACTTCTTGGAATACATGCTTAACCTCTTGAATTTTTGGCTTCGGGGAGAAGTTCCCCGTTAGCGCAAGGCACAGGCGTACAAACTGCACACGACGGCCTGACTGCGATGCTTACTGTGCGGGAGGATTAAGCGAAGCGTGGAGGACGGAAGAGTTCAGCGACAGGGGTAGCGGGAATGTTCCCGGGATGAGATTCGATGGAGGGTGGTTGGAACAAAAGCGGTGGAACGTTGTAATTCTCGGCGGGGACGATATGTGCGCAGCAGCAAAAACAATCATCCTCAATGGGCGTCGAATCTGCCGGAGCCTCCTGCGGTTCCGGCGCAACGTCGCCTATCGTGGAAAGGCTTTGCTGGTCAGGTGCGGGAGTCGTGAAGGATGGCATCATCGCACCTTCCCGTTCACACGAACCGGGAAAGAGGACATCTGCCACGGCCATATCGTAGAAACAAAACAACAACAGCACCAGCGAAACATTGCGCTGCCATTGATATAATTTTCTGCGATTTGTGAACCCGCTTCTCATCATTTTCTATTCCAACGGTTTCAGACGGTATCACAGGCAAATTTCTTCGGTCAATTTTATTTCGTGTCCCAGTAAGACAAAACAGCTCAGTGGCGTGCGGGGGCAACTTTGTGCAATGTTTAGGCCGCACTACGTTTCTTAGCTGCACTATCATTATGGTTTCCTATTTTTTGCCCTTTCATTGGCTAGCTTCGTTGGCTAAAACATACCTATACAAAGATAGGCTGCGGTGAGTCTCGTGATTCGCAGATCGCAACCTTTCTCAGAATTCTGCTAGCAAATTAGCATCCTCTACGATCTGTTCCCCTCGTTAATAACCCGCTTAGCCCAATTTATTTTGGACAGACGAGTAAAATATTTGGAGGGAGGAAAGATTGAATACAGCACTTGACATTTACCGATCACATCTGGAAAATGGAATTGAAAATGGTTTTCAATATTATAATAATCCCTTTCGACAAGACGAAGGTAATAGAGACTATAGCTGCTTCTCTATAATTAGGTTCAAGTGATGCTAGCGCTAAGCAGCAACAGAAGGGGACGACAGGAGAAGCACTGTTGTGTGGAAATGATTCATTATACTGCTGTTGTAGGAGGTGCTTAATAACCTTGGGTTAATCTGTTTTCGGGCTTTTACAGCCCACAGAGCTTTTCCATCTACACTCATTTCATATCACGGTCAAGCTTGTATTACTGAGAGGGCAGAGCATTTAGCTTGGCCCGCAAGACTATGACTCTTGTCCACACCTTACGGTAGAGCGAATGCCGTTGTTGGCAATGATGTTTGGAGGGTTATTCCAATAATGCGCCATTCTGAACCGCAATATGGATTGATAACTGTTTGTGCAGACCCCAGACCCGCACAAGCACAAAACTAAGAAGCCCTCGCTGTTAGCGCAGCGAAGGCTTTGAAATACACGACCGACCCGGTCTGTTCTGACAACTTTGCGCGCCGACGTGTAGGAGGCATCCTGCCACGTTTCGCCGCAAACTTCAATCCGGCGAAAGAGCCGTGACAGGAGCTTTAATGCATAATAACCCACAACGTTTTTCACTTTCTTCGCACACTTTATCGGGCAAATTCAGCATCGCCGTCATTGGCTCCGGCCTGCTGTTGTGCTTTCTGACAATGGCCGTCGCCGCACAATCCGCGAGCGATGTTTTGCAAGGGCGCGTCGCCGATGTCAATGGCGCAGCGTTGCCCGGCGCATCCGTCACGTTGCACAACCTCGGCACGGGCTTGGAACGTTCCGGCGTGACGAGTGCCGATGGCAGCTTTGCTTTTCCGGGCGCGCGTGACGGGCGATTCAGAATCACGGCGACAATCACCGGATTTGCCGCAACTTCAGTCATCATCGAATTGCCGCGCAACGAAGCGATTACGCTGCAACTCGAACCTGCCGCCCTCGCCGAACGCATCACCGTCATCTCTGGTTCGCGGCAGGAGGAATTGCGCGAATCACTTAACACAAAAGTAGACGTGATTGGGCGCAGTCGCATCCGCGACACAGGCTATGAATCCGTCGCCGAAGTCTTACAGGAATTGCCCGGCGTGCTGACACGTCGCGGTTCGGCTTCAGGCAATTCGGGCAGCGGCGGCGAGCAAATTCAGGGCATTGATTCGCGGCAAGCACTGGTGCTGTTCGATGGGCAACCGGTCATCGGCGCGCGCGGTATCAAGAGCGGCATCATCAATCTGGATCGCCAATCGGTCGGCAATCTCGAAAGCATTGAAGTTGTCAAAGGCGCATCGTCGGCACTTTATGGCTCGGACGCAATTGGCGGCGTCATCAATCAAATTACGCGCGATCCAAAAGCACCAATTGAGTTGAATCTGACGGCATCGGGCGGTTCGCAAGGCCGCGCCGATTATCGCGGTGACCTTGGCTTTGGCGGCGAAAAGCTCAGCGCGTTTTTCAGCGGCGAACGACACAAACAAAATCCGTTCGATCTGACGCCGACCACGTTCGACACGACGGGCGCGGGCTTCGGGCGCACGGATGCTTACGCAAAATTACGCTATAAAGTCGCGCCGAACTTTTCGCTCGGTGCTTGGTCGCGCAGTTATTGGAATCAGGCGCGCGGTCGCTCACGCGGCGAAGAAGGCAATCAGGAATCGGTCACGGATGAAGATTCGCAGAGCTTTAATTTACAAGGCGATTGGGCGATTCATCCGCGTGTGACGGCGCAGGCGCGCGGCTATTTCTCGCGCTTTGATGAAATTGGTATCAACACGCTCGTGCCAAATACACGTCCGATTGCGCCGGGCAATTTGTTCGAGCGGTACGGCAAAGTGGATGGGTCGGTCAACGCGATTCTCGGCGAGCATCAGTTGTTGCAAGCGGGCGCAGAGTGGACGACAGATCGTTATCGCGGTTTGAATCGGTTGGCGAATGACGCCGGGCATCAGATGGATACGGCAGGCTTTTTCGCGCAGGACAAAATCAGCATTGGAAATCGCGCGACGGTAACAATTGGCGGGCGCTTTGATCACAATTCAATTTTCGGCAATGCGTTTTCGCCGAAAGCGGGCGTCAACGTGCGCGTGCATGAATTGTTCCGCGCGCGCTTCTCGTATGGACGCGGCTTTCGCGCGCCCGATCTTGGTCAATTGTATTTCCGCTTCCTCAACCCGACGAATTTATATCAAGTCATCGGCAATCCTGATTTGCGACCGGAGCGCGCGAACTCGTTCCAACTTGGCGGCGAATTCAATTCGCGGGGACGACGAGCGCGGCTCGGCGTCAATGTTTTCTACAACGACGTCGAGAATTTGATTGATTCCGTTTCGCTTGGTTTTGTCGCCTCATCGCCGCAACTGAGCGCGCTGTCGCAACAGTACGGCATTGATTTGGCGTTGTTTCGTCCGGCGTTGAATCGCCTTTTGTTTATTTACCAAAACGTTGCTGAAGCGCGCACAACCGGCGTCGAATTTGACGGCGATGTCAATCTGACGCGCGGCTTTTTGTTCGGCGGTGCGTACACCTATTTGAGCGCGCGCAATCTGAAAGCGGGCTTGCCGCTCGCGGGTCGTCATCCGCATCAGGGTAACATCCGGCTGGCGTGGGAGAGCAATCAAGCACTCGGTTTGCGCTGGAATCTGCGCGGCACATTTTACAGCCAGTGGATTCAGACGCTCGGCACAACAACGACGAATGCACAAACCGGCGCAGTCACGGTGACGCCGGATGTGATTCCGCCGGGCTTTATCTATTGGGATTTTTATCTCGCCAAACGCATTCATCGCGGCCTCGAATTCTTCGGCTCCGTAGACAACTTCACTGACAGCCGCGATCCGAATGTTGGGCGATTGAATGCGACGGGCGCACCGCTCGCTATTTATCGCAATGAGTTGGGGCGCACGTTTCGCGTTGGGATGCGCTTCACCTGGGCGGGCGAGCGCAAGTGAATTGACGAAAGAAGCTTTCGAGTCAGTGTGAACATCATTTCCATCGAACTCAGGGCGCAAAAAACGGAGAAACAAAAATGAACACAATACGAGTCAGCAAATTCATGATTGGTCTTGCCCTTTCGCTTTGCAGTCTGATGGCGCAGGCGCAGCATCACTCGCATCCCGCTTCGCCCAAGTCAGGGAAACCGGGCGTTCTGATTCTTGCGCACGGCGGCAATGCGGATTGGAATAACGAAGTCAACAAATTGGCACAGGCGACCGACAAGACTTATCCGTCCGAAGTTGCTTTCGGTATGGCGACCAAAGGTAATATCGAAGCCGCGATCCATCGTCTGGTCAGCCGAGGCGTCAGCGAAATTGTTGCTGTGCCGCTGTTCGTCTCGCCGCATAGTTCTGTTGTCACCTCCACGCAATACCTGCTCGGTGTGATTTCTGACGCTCCGGCAGATTTGGCGATCTTCGCCCGGATGAGTCACGGGCATGGAGGCGGAGAGTACGCCGCACATAGCACCGATCCGACGAAGCCGATTGATCTACCTGTTCCGGTTCACATGACAGCAGCACTAGGTCGTCATTTGCTGGTCGCTCAGATTTTACTCGCGCGAGCGCAAACCATTAGTCAAAAACCGTCTCAAGAAACGGTTGTGCTGGTCGCGCACGGCCCCGTGCCGGACGAGGAAAATAAGAAGTGGCTGGCGGATATGGCAGTACTCGCAGAGCAGATGAAACGTTCAAGTTCGTTCCGCGATATTCGCTATCTGACCGTGCGTGATGATGCGCCTGCACCGATCCGCGATCAGGCTACAGCGGAACTGCGTCAATTGATCACAAGCATCAAAGCAGAAAATCGCCGGGCGCTGGTCGTGCCACTGCTGTTGTCTTACGGCGGCATTGAGCGCGGCATCAAAAAGCGACTTGAAGGACTTGATTACACGCTTCCCAATCAAGCTCTGTTGCCGGATGAAAGGCTGACAGAGTGGGTGTTGGTTTCGGTGCGTGAATCGCTGCGTAAGGCGAACTCCGTCCGCAAGGCAAGACCGTCTTTCCCCTCAAACCGCAATCGCCCAAACCCGCTGCGTGGCTGATGGCTGTTATCTGTTCGCTCGGCGTAGTAATGCCTGCGGTGGGGGCGTCGCTGCTGTTGATGATGCTGGGCGATTGGTTGCTAGTGCGTTGGCGACACCGGAGTTGAAAGCCAATCGGCTCGTTGTCCATTGAAAATATAAACAGACTTTGTGTCAGAAAAACAAAATGATTTTCCCCAGGTTCAGGAGGATTCCATATGCTTCATTCACTTCACCCCTTTTTTCGTAGCGGCAGTGCCGTCTTGTTCTGTCTACTCGCGTCTCTTGCTCTTTCCGCGCAATCCGTCATCGGATCGGGCGCGCTGTCCGGCATGGTCACAGATGTGACTGGTGCAGGTATTGTCGGCGCGACCGTCAAAGTGCGCCGCGTCAATTCCGGCTTTGAGCGCACCGCAACCACCGAAGCGTCCGGCAGCTATCGCTTGGAAAATTTGCAGCCGGGCGAATATCTGGTCAGCGCCGTCAGCACGGGCTTCTCGGTCGTCTCGCAACAAGTCACGCTCGAAGCTAACTCTCGCGTGGCAAACTTCACCTTGCGCCCCGGCAGCCTGACCGAAAACGTCAGCGTCATCGCCACCGAAATCGCCGCCACGCCCGAGGAGTTGCAACGCATTCCCGGCTCGGTTGAAGTGTTGGATCGGCAAACGCTCGACATCGCGCGGCCCTTCACCTTCAACGAAGCCCTGCGCAAATTCACGGGCGTCTATGTGCGCGATGAGGAAGGCTTGGGCTTGCGGCCTTCGATCAGCATTCGTGGGCTTGATCCGAATCGTTCGGCCAAAGTGTTGTTGCTGGAAGACGGCGTCCCGCTCGGTCATGCGCCGTATGGCGATACGGATGCGTACTATCACCCGCCGATTGAACGTTACAGCGGCATTGAAATCTTGAAAGGCTCCGGCCAAATCGCCAACGGGCCAAACACGCTCGGTGGTTTGCTGAATTACATCACGCCCACGCCGCCGACCGATGGTGTGCATGGTTCATTGACCTTGATCGGCGGCAGTCGGCACTATTTCAATGGCTACGGCAGCATCGGCACGAGCTTTGGCGAAGGTGCAGGACGCACGGGCGTGCTATTTGACTACCTGTACAAACGCGGCGAGGGCGCGCGCGAAAATATGTTCTCGAAATTGAATGACGTGCTGGTCAAAAGCGTGACAAGTTTGAATCGGGATGCGACACAAACGCTCAGCTTCAAAGGCAACTACTACGGCGAAGATTCCAACATAACCTATTCAGGTTTGACGGAGGCCGAATTCGCCGCCAATCCGCGCTTCAATCCTTTCAGGAACGATTTCTTTTACGGCGACCGCTGGGGCGCTTCAATGTTGTACACGAACGCCATCAACAGCCGCGCGGTTTTCACGACGGCGGTGTACGGCGCGCATTTCAAACGCGACTGGTGGCGGCAATCGTCGAATTCCGATCAACGTCCGAATCGGCGCGGCAACAACGGTTGTAACGGTCTTGCCGAACTCAACACCCTGTGCGGCAATGAAGGGCGCTTGCGCGGCTACGACACGTTCGGCATTGATCCACGATTGAAGCTATCAAGTCGCGCGGGCGAAACCGATCTCGGCTTTCGTTGGCATCGTGAAGAGCAAAATCGCGTTCAGCTCAACAACGACAGGCTCGGCCCGAACGGACGGGGCGGCATGGCATCTGAAGATAACGGGCGCAAAAACTCTGCGGTGTCAGGCTACCTTCAGCATCGCTTTTTGTTCCGCAAGCTCGCGCTCACGCCGGGCGTGCGCATTGAGCACGTCAACATCGAACGCACGAACCGCCTCGTGACGCCGAATGTCACGGGCAAGACCAATGTGACACAAGTGATTCCGGGCTTCGGCGTGTCGCTCAGCCCAACAGACAACGTGACGATCTTTGCCGGCGTGCATCGCGGTTTTGCGCCGCCGCGCCCCGCCGACATCATCAGCGGCACGGGCGGTGTCGTCGAACTGGAACCGGAATTGTCGTGGAATTATGAAGCCGGCTTGCGTTCGCTGCCGATGAAAGGCTTGCGCCTGGATGCGGCGTTTTTCCGGCTGGATTATCAAAACCAAATCGTCCCCGCAAACTTGTCAGGCGGAGTTGGTGCGACGCTGACGAGCGCGGGCGAGACGTTGCATCAGGGGGTTGAATTCGCGGGGCGCGTGGACTTCGGCACGCTCGTGGATTCGCCGCATAATTTTTATGTGCGCACGGCCTACACCTGGATTCCGGTCGCCGAATATCGCGGCACGCGTTTCTCGAATGTGAGCGGGTTTGCGACGACACGCATCACAGGCAAGCGGTTGATTTACGCGCCGGAACAATTGCTGAATTTGAATTTCGGCTATTCACATCCGAAGGGCTTGGACGCGCTGCTGGAATATGTCTACGTCGGGCAGCAGTTCGGCGATGATCTGAACACGGTCGCGTCGTCGGCAAACGGACAGCGCGGTTTATTGCCCGCGTATGGCCTCTGGAACGCGACGGTGAATTATCGCATTGGCGGATTTGAGCGGTTTGCGCCGACCGTGTTTTTGACGACGAAGAATCTGGGGGATGAAACCTACATCGCAGATCGGCGGCGTGGCATTATGCCAGGGATGCCGCGTTTGGTGCAGGCAGGCGTGAAGTTTCGGTTTTAGCTGGGAAAACAGGGAGAGGCAAGTTGACTATGCACCTTATAAAGTTTCACCGTTCCACGATAAATGTCGGGAAAATGTAAGCTACGCCAGGGTACTGCTCTGGTCAAAACGAAACGCTGTAACTGACGCCGGGTTGATTGGCAAAGGCCAGCACAAAGGAGAAGACGTGTCGCCCGTGTGCATAGTTCAGCAAGGGATGCACGCGCACACCATCATAAATCACGGTCGCAGCGAGCTTCCGTGTGAAGTTTACTGTCAGCCCTGCCAGCGGCAGCCAGCGGTGTTCATACGTGCCGTAAGACACTCCGACATAGGGTGCGAGAGGTAGCCCTGTTTCGCCGCTGAGATTTTTGCTGAAGGTGGCATAGAAGGATTGCCCGCGCGGTGTTCCGATGCGGTCAGAACTTGTGCCGACAATCAACGCCGGACGTCGCGCCGTCTCTGTGACTGCTACCCAGTTGACCAGCGGATTCACCCGGTCGCCCGGTGCTGCCGCACGAGGGTTGAATTCAATGCCCGTCGTCAATCGCGGCTGCAACCGATAGGTGAGGGTCGTGCGGATTTGTGCGCGCGGGACGACATTCGGAATCCCCCGCACGCTGAACGTCCATTTTTCCTGATTGGTATTTCCTGCCCCGCTCACGGCGCGGCCTTCGCCCGGTCAGAGCGGTCAACTCGGCACGCTGGCCGTCTCCGGCTTTTGCACTTGGCGCGCTTGGGCTATTTGATCCTTAACTTCGCGCTGCGATTTGGCAATCAACGTATCCAGTTGTTTTCTTACCTCAGCCTCTTTAATGATGCCTTGATAGACCGCAACTATCTTTCCATCACGCCCGATAATAGCCGTGCCGGGCAAAGCCGGGCCAAGTCCGAAACGCGCCATATCTGCGGTTGTCGCGCCCAGCCAGATCGGGAAATTCACCTTTGCTTTGGTGATGAAGGCGCGTACTGCTTTCTGTTCTGCCAACGTGTCCGCCGCCGCACCGATCACCTGCACGCCCAGCGCCGCATATTGATTTTGGATCGCTGCCAGATCAGGCATTTCTTTGATGCAAGGCCCACACCAGGTCGCCCAGAAATTCAGCACTACGACGCGACCACGATAAGCATTCAGTGATTGCTCGTTGCCAAAAAGGTCTTTGAGAACCAGTGCAGCTTCCTGACCGATGACATTCGGTGCAGGCGCAATCTGCTGCGGAGTGGCAAGTACTTTGAGTTCATCTACGCGAAGAAAATGTTTGTCCTTCTTCGCGCGCGTCGCTCCTGTGACGGCAACCCGGCTGCCGATGAGTTCGAGCCAGTTTTTGCCAGGCTTCTTATATTTGCCTGCTTCCAATTGATAGAACGTGGTCTTGCCATCATACCCCAATACTGCCAGTAACGTCGGATCGCCATTACCCACACATTCGGCGGCTTTGGCTAAGTCTGCTGGCGTTCCGTAAGACACCGTTTTCCGGTCGGCACGCATCCAGCAATCTTCACAACAGACAATCTGCCCTACGAGTTGGGTGGTTGTTTGGGCGAAAGAAAATTGAGCGCACGCTCCCAACAACAATAAAAAGACGAAGAGGGTTTTCATCTGCAAATCTCCCGAATGAAATGAATAGACAGAACTACTCCTGCACTTCAGCAGAAGCACAAGCTCTCGAAGCCACACATGGGGGATTAGCTAGATACGAAGCGTACAGAGTCGTTCAAAAGGCGGGCTAATCGTCGGTATGATCGTGTGGTGTCGCGGTGTTCTACAAAACGAACGAGACTGAACGGCAGAAGGCGGAGCAGCGGACGGAATATTCAATGCCGCCAACAAGCGGTTTTCAGGATGCAGTCCCGTCACAACCGAGAGTGGGCAACAATCATCCTCGTGCGAGTCTGAGACGAAAGCCGGGCAAAGTACGACACTACATTGCGATGACTCTTCCAGGTGTGAGGCACAAATCAGATTGCAAGCCAACGTTGCCCACAACAGACAGAAGGGCAGGGCAACAATGATCATTCCCTTGCTTGAAAATCTCCGTTCACACATCATCGGCATTATACAGGTGTCGCCACCAGCGGAGTCAATAAATCAACACTTCCTTGTCCTCGTGGTCTATCCAACGAAAATGGATTATCCCCGACCTGTGCCTAAATAACTGTCAGAAGGCGGTGCAGCCTGATGATAAACGCGCACTCTCTACGGGCAGGCTAAAGATAGTTTTAGAGTGAAATAATGCAATTGGATTTCAATGAGTCCGCAGAAGAGTCCGCAACACAACACGCGAATGATTGTAAAGGTTATAAATGGTTGATTTAATTGGTCAGCCTGGGGCGATTTGAACGCCCGACCTCTTGCACCCAAGCAAGCGGACTGGAAAAGTATTTACAAAATATTTATCCTTAGATGTCAGATGTGGGAGTAGATGTGGGAGTAAAAGCAAAAGGCCATCAATTCAATGGCCTTAACTTATTGATTTAATTGGTGGCCAGGGAGGGAGTCGAACCCCCGACACACGGATTTTCAGTCCGCTGCTCTACCAACTGAGCTACCTGGCCAAATGGGTTGGCTGGAAGCTGTACATCCCCTTGATTTTGCGAGAAAAAGGCTTTTCTACGAGGTGTACAACTTTGCAAACAACTGCGAAAGAATGAGAGTTTTACCTTGTTCGTTTCGCGTTGTCAACTCTGCATTCAATTTTTTATTTGCCCTAAATCTCCAAAATCGGAGTCAACCCAAAGCAGAAATTTCCTTTATCTCATCTTCGCAAAATTAAAAATTTAGGTACTCGCTTTTGCTGCTTTGAAGGGAAAGCTTTACAGTACTGGCAATGACAAATCGCCTGATTTTACTGAACAAACCTTTTCAAGTGATGTGCCAATTCACGGACGACAGCGGGCGCGCTACGTTGGCGGATTTTGTGCAAATACCGAACGTTTATGCTGCTGGGCGATTGGATTATGACAGTGAAGGGCTATTGATTCTTACCAATGTGGGTTGGTTACAACATCTGATTGCTGCGCCGCGCCATAAGCTGCCAAAAACTTATCTGGTGCAAGTTGAACGTGTGCCCGACTCCCAGGCAATGAAACAACTTGCCAAAGGGGTAAGACTCAATGATGGATTGACTCTTCCCGCCCAAGTTGAACTTATCGAAACGCCCAATATTTGGGAACGCACGCCGCCCATTCGTGTGCGTAAGAGTGTACCGGATACGTGGTTGCGCATGACAATTACCGAAGGTCGCAATCGGCAAGTGCGGCGGATGACGGCTGCGGTTGGGCATCCAACCTTACGACTGATTCGTGAAAAAATCGGGCCTTGGAGCTTAGGGAAATTGCAACCCGGTGAATGGGCAGAAGTTACTTGCCCGCAAAATCAAGCAGCTTTTCGTAAGCTATCAGATGGGTAAATTTTTAAGCCATCTGTTGACGCACAAAAAAGCCTCCAGCGCTCGTGGTCGCTGAAGGCCCTTGCGTTGCAACCTCACTTGCAACTCAACTCGAAATTTAGAAATCTGAATCAAACCCGACTTCGCCTTGCACGCCCATTTGATAGGCTGACACGCGACGCTCGAAGAAATTCGCCAACTCCTGCACATCTTGTAATTCCATAAACGCAAACGGATTTTTTGAACCGTAACGCGGATTGATGCCGAACATCAGCAAGCGTTGATCGGCGATGTATTCCAAATATTGGCGCATATCCGACAGCGACAATCCGGCTACGCCGCCACTTAAAATGTCTTCGGCAAATTGCGTTTCGCACGCGACTGCGTCTTCGATCATTTCGACGATTTGCAACGTCATTTCGCCATCAAATAATTCCGGTTCTTCGCGTCGCGCCGTAGCGATTACTTCAAATGCAAATGCCATGTGTGCGCTTTCGTCGCGAAACACCCAATTCGTTCCGGCAGCTAACCCGTGCAACATACCTTTGGAGCGTAAGAAATATACGTACGCAAACGCCGCGAAGAAAAACAGCCCTTCGATACAGGCGGCGAAACAAATCATATTCAGCACGAAGCGGCGACGATCTTCTTTCGTTTTGCATTCATCAAGTTCATGAATTGAATCAATCCACTTCAGACAAAAATCCGCTTTGGTGCGAATTGAAGGAATGTTGTGAATTGCCGCAAACGCCTCTTCGCGCTCTTTGATGTCGGGAATGTATGTATCAAGCAACGTCAAATAAAATTGGACGTGCAGCGCTTCTTCATAAAGCTGACGCGACAAATACATGCGCGCTTCAGGTGAATTAATGTGTTTGTATAAATTCAGCACCAAATTATTCGACACAATCGAATCACCCGTCGCAAAAAACGCCACGAGGCGGCTAATTAAATGACGTTCTGCCTCATTCATGCGCGAACGCAAATCCGTCACGTCCGTTGAAAAATCTACTTCCTCGACCGTCCACGTATTTTTGATCGCGTTGCGATACATTTCGTAGAAGTTCGGATACTTCATCGGGCGCAGAGTTAAATCAAATCCAGGGTCCAACAACATAACTTCATCTCTCTATCAAAAAATTACTGATTCGTATGCGGCCAGAATTACTGGCACGCTTCGCAGGCTTCGGGATTTTCGAGCGAGCAAACTAACGCCTCTTCGTCCGAATAAATTTTCTTCGGCGCTTCTGCGGCAGGGGCTGCTGTATAGGCAGTCTTCGCAATGCGCGTCGCCGGACGTGAGCGTAAGTAATAAGTCGTCTTCAATCCTTTTTGCCAGGCATACATATACATTGACGAAAGCTTGCCGATATTTGGGCTTTCGACAAATAAATTCAGCGATTGTGACTGGTCAATGAACGCGCCGCGTTCCGCTCCCATATCAAGCAGCGAACGCATCGGAATTTCCCAAGCTGTACGATAAACGTCGCGCAAATCTTGTGGTAATTCGGTGATTTCCTGCACCGAACCTTCGGCCAGTTTGATTTTGGTACGCATTTCTTCGTTCCAAAGATTTAAGGCTTTCAGTTCGTTCACAAGGTAGCGGTTCACTTGCAGAAAGTCGCCAGAAAGCGTTTCGCGCTTGAACAGATTCGAGATTTGCGGTTCGATACATTCATAACAACCCGCAATCGAAGCAATTGTCGCAGTCGGCGCAATCGCAATCATCAAGGAATTGCGTAATCCGTGTTGTTTTATTTTGTCACGCAATAAATTCCAACGATCTTTGTCTTCGACTTCGACGCCCCATAGATCAAATTGCAAATCGCCTTTGGCTGCGCGCGTTTCGGCAAACGCCGGATGCGCACCTTTTTCACGGGATAATTCGCACGAAGCGTTAAGCGCCGAGTAATAAATTTCTTCCTGAATCTTCCTGGATAAGGTACGCGCTTCGGCGCTATCGAATGGCAGGCGTAGCAGGAAGAATACGTCTTGCAAGCCCATCAATCCGAGGCCAACGTTGCGCCAACGATTATTGGAAGTTTTGGTCGAAGCAATTGGATAAAAATTCAAATCAATCACGCGATCCAATTGGCGAATCGCCAGACGAACGGTGCGTGAAAGTTTTTCAAAATCGAATTTGCCGTCCGTGATGTGACGCGAAAGATTTACTGAACCTAAATTACAAACAGCAGTTTCGTCGTCAGACGTGACTTCAATAATTTCGGTGCAAAGATTCGATAAATGCACAGCCATTCCGCTGGTTCCGGTTTGGTTGCATTTCTTGTTGCTCGCGTCTTTGAACGTCATCCAGCCGTTGCCTGTTTGCGCCAGCGTACGCATCATGCGTCCGTACAAATCACGCGCTTTTACTTGGCGGGTAAACAATTTCTCTTCTTCAGCTTTGACGTAAGCCTCTTCAAAATCTTTGCCGTATAAATCGGTCAACTGCGGAGTCGTTTTCGGATCGAACAGCGACCACATTCCATCTTCCTGCACGCGTTGCATGAAAAGATCGGGAATCCAGTTCGCCAAATTCAAATTGTGTGTACGACGCGCTTCGTCGCCTGTGTTATCGCGCAGTTCAAGAAAATCTTCTATGTCAGCGTGCCACGTTTCCAAATAGACACAGCACGCGCCTTTGCGTTTGCCGCCTTGATTGACCGCTGCGACCGAAGCGTCGAGTGTTTTCAGCCACGGTACAATGCCGTTCGATTTGCCGTTCGTGCCCATAATCAATGAGCCTTGTGAACGGACGCGGTGATAGGCGAGGCCAATGCCGCCCGAAAATTTCGAGAGCATCGCTACGTCCATATATTTCTTGTAAATCGCTTCGAGACTGTCTTGCGGCGAATCTAACAAGAAGCAAGATGAAAGTTGTTCGTGTTGTGTGCCTGCATTGAAAAGCGTTGGCGTGCTGGGAACATATTCCAGCGAAGAGAAAAGTGTATAGAGATGAAGCGCTTCACTAACAGTTTCAGCGAGTCCGCAAGCCACGCGCATCCAGAAATATTGCGGCGTTTCAATCACGTCACGATTCGTGCGATTTTTCAGCAAATAGCGGTCATACACCGTGCGCAAGCCGAAAAATTCAAACAATTCGTTGCGCGAAGTTTCAATCGCATCGTTTAGTTTGCGGCTATTCGCGCGCACAAATTTTGCTAAACGCTCATTCACCAAGCCATGCTTCAAGCCCGCCGCGATAGATTGCGAAAACGAATAAATTTCCTGATTTGCAACTTCTTTTTCGACATACGTTGCCAGCAAACGCGCCGCGAGCCGCGAATATTCAGGCTCTTCCACAATTAAAGCAGCAGCGGTTTGAATTGAAAGTTTGTCGAGTTCTTTGGTTGCTGCTCCATCATATAAGCCACTGATGGTCTTCGTTGCCACGCGCAAAGCGTCCACTTGAGTTAGCCCCGCGCATTTGCGTCCGACCGCGCGCACGATTTTGTTTAAATCTACGGGTTCAAAAGAGCCATTACGTTTTTTTACGCGCATCATTGTGGGCGCGTCCGCTTCGACGGGCGGCGGAGAGGTTGCGGTTCGTTGTGTTGCCATACTTACACCTGTACCTGTATTTGTACTTGAATAATCAGTGGCTCTATTGTCAGAGGTGAACGTGTTAGTGTCAAAGGGTTCCAAGGCTTACTCCTCTCAATCGTCGAATTTTCACCAGATAATCTACCAATGCGGTGAGGTGCTGGCGGTTTTCCTACAAAAATGTTCTTGTGGATTTGAATCAAAAAGCGACTAGGCGCAACAATATACTTCCATGAAAGTCAGGCAGTCTTACAAGCTTTAAAAATGAGCGCAAAAAGTACGCTAACCGCTTCAAAAGGTTCGGCCTACCATCGAAGCAGCGAGGGAATACGACCAATTTCTCTTGGTGCTAAGGACAGTAAATATCAGGTAGCGAGACTAACTGATTTCGTCGTTGAATGCCTGTTCGGTTGCGTGAAGTATTACTGCAACGGAGGCGCAGTCTATAGTAGGGTATAGTGGTTGTCAACACAGTATCTTGTGGCTGGCTTCGGCAGATTGCGTAAATTAAATCCGCCCAAAGAGTTAGCGAAATAGATTTTTTTTTCACTTTAACCAGAGGAAAAGCGACTTCGAGTAGAAAACGAAGTTAGGGGCTGTAATCTATTGAAAAGAAAGATTTTATTTTTGTGGAAATTTGAGGCGAGAGCTGGCAATAGATGAAAACCTGCAAAATACAGGGATTTTTGCGTAAAAATCAATTACTAAGGTTTAGCGGATTTTTCTCGGTCGGCATTTGTCTCTTCGGCTTTCAGTTTTCGGACTCGTTGAACGCTTTTTGAGCATCTTCTAATCGCCCTAAATCCCGATATACTTTTCCTAGTAAATAATATTTTCGGGAATCTTTCGGGTCTTGTGCGATTGCTTTTTCAATCGCACGGGCCGCTTCTTCATTTTTCCCCTGACCGGCGAGAATTTTCCCCTGCAACATGACGACTTCAATGGCATTGGGTTGTTGTTGTATTGCTTCATCAACGTACCGCCGTGCTTCGTCTAAACTTCCGACTGCTTCGTTCAGTAGCGCTAAATAATAGATCGTAGTGAAATCCTGGGGCTTACGTTTTAGTTCTTCCGTAAAAACAGCAATGCCTTCCTGATTGCGACCAAGTTTGTAATAACAAAGACCTAAAGAATAATTGATGCGAGGCAGTGTGGGATTTTGTGCCTGCGCTTTTTTAAGTTCTGCTACGGCGCTTTCAAATTCAAAGCGCGAGAGAAAAAGTTGTCCTTGTAGAAGATGTGCAGTCGGCTCTCCATTTGGCACTGCCTGTAATTTTCCTACGATTTCAGTAGCTTCCTGATTTTTGCTGGTTCGGACATAAGCTAAGCCCAAACTGTAAAGCACCGCGACGTCATTAGGCGCGCTTAAAAGTGTCGGTTGCAGTTGTTCGGCCCCCGCAGTGTTATAGCCAATTTCAATTAGTGATATTCCCAATAATTGTCGCGCCTGCACATGATTGGGCTGTGCTTCTAAAAATTTATCGAAGGCATTAATCGCTTTTTCAAACGCATTAGCGCGGTAATGCAAAATTCCTAAGTTAAGCCAAATTTGGACGAATTGAGGAGCTAGTTTTAGCGCGGTTTCGTACGCCACCACCGCCTCTTCATTCTTGCCGAGCCTTCCCAAGACAACGCCGAGATTGGCTTGCGCTTCTGCATAGTCGGGTTTGCGCTTGAGGATCGCGCGATACTGATCGGCGGCTTCCATAAGCTTGCCTTGTTGTTGCAAGGTAACAGCCTGATTGAATTGGGCGGATAAATCAGTTGTTTGCGGTAAGGCTAGGAAGAGCGTGAAAAGAAATGTCAGAACAATATGCGGCATGGCAATTACATTATCGCAAAAATAGTAGCGCAGCAAAATTGCTGTATGGCCTAAGGCTGTTTTGGCAGGGCTTTGCTTTGGGATTGCCACCGCGCCTCTAATTCTTTTAGATGAATTGCGTCTGCGGCATCAGGTTTGGCTTTCAGATAGGCACGAATTTCGTCCGCTGCTTCTTTAAATTTTTGCTCGTAGGCAAAAACCTCTGCCAGATAAACGTGTGCGCGTGCCGTACTGCCAGCATCCATCCGTAATGCTTCCTGTAAGCATTGCTTCGCTTCTTCATAGTGGTTAATCGAAAGGTTCGCGTAACCAAGCAACAACAATGTCATCGGCACACCAGGTTCGAGCGAATAGGCTTTTTCAAGATTGCCAACTGCCACGCCGAATTTTTTTTGCTGAATCTGGCAATAACCCAAGCCACGCAGCGCAGGAGGGTATTTACCATTTTGGGCAATGGCTTGCTCAAAATCTGTTTCGGCCTCAGTCAGCTTGTTTCGTAGCATGTATAAGTTGGCGCGTTCAGTTAAGGCTTGAAAATATTCAGGATAAAGATCAATGGCCTGATTGAATTGAGCCAGCGCTTTTTCAGCTTGGTTTTCTTTCTGCCATTTCAGTCCCTGCTCATAAGCCTTGCGCGCTGATTTGGGAATATTTTGTGCGGCTTCGGCCACACTGACAGTACCAGGTTTGGTGTCTGATTTGTCTTTATGAACAGGTAGGCGCAAAAAAATATTAATTTGTAAGCGATTAGAATACGCCCGCGTCGTGTCTGATTCTGCTGGTTCAGAGATTTGTTCAGGTGCTTCAGGATTGACTGCTGAAACGCGATACCGCCCTCCGCTCATACCGCGAAATTCGTAATTTCCCTGATCGTCACTGAGGACGTTGCGATGGATGCCATTCAGCGCTTCAATATACACTCGAACGCGCACTGCCGGATAGCCGTTAGGTAAGCTGACGCGTCCGAAAATCACGAAGCCACCTTGTTGCGGCGCCCCGAATTGAGCGTAACTATTGATCGTAATCAATAACAAACATAGGAGCTGGAATAACATCCTATGCCTGGGATTGAAGCATGCTGTCATCACGCACCTCAAAGAAAAGTTGATGTCGTAAAAACGGGGGCTGCAAGCAAGTTGCAACCCCCATAATTGTTGTTAGTATTTCAATTGGCGGTTTAGAAATAAATCTTTACTGCTAATTGAATGATGCGATTGCCTGAAACTACGCCTTGCAATCCATTGACTTCGCCAACGCCGTTGCCGATGCGCGAGGTTGCTCCCTGTGAACCATTCCGCAGATTGAGGATAGTCGTCGAAGAGGCCTGTTGATCGGCGAGATAGGTGTTGAAGTTACTCCACGTCACGTTACGATTCATATCGCTGAATTGTGCATGATTGAAGACGTTAAATGCTTCCACGCGTAATTGCAGGTTGCGTTTGCTGTCGTTGCCCAAATCGAAATTCTTGAACAACGAGAGGTCAGTGTTGTTGACGCCAGGCCGAATCAAGAAGTTACGCGGATAGGCACCCTTCTGCGCTAAAGCCTGAGCTACCGTTGGCAGTCGGATAGTTTCGTAGTTGAAGAATTTATCTCGCGTTTTGCTTATATTCGGATCTGCAGTAAAGAAACCACGCGAGGCTTCTGTCCAGCTACCGCCTAAGCGTTGGTTGATGTTGATGTTGTTAATACCAGCATTTACATCTTCAGGTTGTCCTGAGATGAACTGCGTGATGCCCGTAATCTGCCAGCCATTGACAGCGGATTTTAGCAACCAGTTCTGATTTTTCAGACCAGGCAATCTCCAGTCATAGTTAATGACAGCCAGATGTGTGCGGTCAAAAGCCAGACGGCGATAGTCCGCACAGCGCGAGCAGACCGGGTTGATAAAGTCGCCGTAAGCATTAGCCGTACCCATCGCTTTAGAATAGGTGTAAGCCAAACCAACGTTGAGTGACTGTCCAAGCCGTTTGCTCATTGATACCTGCAATGAGTGGTAGTTTGATGAACCGCCAAGTGTGCGCAGTCCGATAGTGCCATAGCCTTGATATTTTTTCAGGAAGTCCGCCGCCAGTGCGTACTGACCTGAAAACTTCAACCCTGCGTCCTTATACATTTGCGGTAGGTTCGGCTCTTCGTCCGGTACAACACCACCCGCAAATTTCGAGGGGTCTTGCGCCGCTTTGGTAAAGAGTTCACCGTAAGGACTATAGTTAAGGTTCAGCAGTTCCTGTTGATGACGACCAAGCGTACCAACATATCCGACGCTTAACACTGTGCCTTGTCCGATGTCCTGTTGCACCTGAAGGCTGAAGCTTTGGATACTGGGAATTTTACCAGTTGGATCAACTCCGATAACGCTGGATGTTCCCAACGCTAATTGGCCTGTGTTCGCACCAACGGTAGAAAGGTTACCAAAGTTGAAAGTTGGTTGGATGTAAAGAGGCGGCATGCCGACGGCGGCGAAAGCCACTTCATTTCCTTGCACGCGATCATATGCATAGCGATAACCGCCGCGAACGACAGTTTTCTTATTACCAAAAACATCATAGGCAAATCCAAAGGCTGGCCCAAATTGCACGCCACGGCTCTTGATTCCGCCTTTAAGGTAGCCGTTTTTGGTGCTCTGTTGACCATTAAACGGATCGCCTGAACCAGGTACGATGCGACCGACCAGATAAGACGGCAGCAGCGTAGCCGGACTTGCAGGGTCATAAGCGCGCTGGTTTGCGCCAGAACAACCACCCAGAGCAAAAGTACCCGCCACGCAGGTTGGTCTATATAAACGCACAACCTTGGAGGAATCGAATTTAGTCTGATCGAAGTAATAATCCTGCAAACGTTTATCGTATTGCGGATAGATCAGGCTGAAGCGCATTCCGTAATCTATCGTCAAGCGGCTATTAACCTTCCAGTTATCTTGCGCATACCACTCCACATTAGTTGAGCGATATTGACCCTGGAAAATACCGATATTCGGCTGGCTGTACGTGTTGAAGCTACCGAGCAATGCATTAGCATACGGATGACCCGTATTATTTGGATCATTGACGTTATTATTGAAGTTGATCGCGGCTGAATTACCGGCGGCCTGATCTTTACGGCTGCGTTGGTAGTAGAAACCAACTTTCGCTGTGTGTGTCCCAAACACCTTGCTGACATTGTCATAAATGTCGAAAGTTGTATTGGAGTTTTTATAAGGATATGCCCCATATCCAGTAGTACCACCGAAATTCTGATTCGCAATACCACCAAAAGTAATATTGAACCATTGATTTGCAGGGTAGGCGAATGGCAGCGCAAAGTTAAAACCAATACCCGCATAAGAGGCGGCGTCCGCTTTGGTTGGATCAAGCGTCAAGTTGTTTTGGCTGGAACCGAAGATGAACTCGTTAGTCAGCGTCGGCGAAAGTGTAGTCGTGACATTGAGCGTACCATTCCAGGCTGGTGCCTGTTTGAAGACCAGATTGTCGAACGGAATTTGGTTGTTGCCGCCTGTCCAACCTAACCCGTACGGCATGATTTGTTGATCAGCGTCACGCGTGTAACGAATATATGCGCGTGTATTCTCTGTCAACGTGTAATCGAGCCGAATACTATTCTCTTTGCGAGGATAGCTGACGCTAAGTTGCGAGTTGTGATTGTAAATGGAGCCGTTAGCAGCTCCACCAAGCGGGGTGTTCTCAAATTTATTGAAAAGTTTCAGAATCGCTGTCCCGTTGGAATTAATCCGATTGGTCGGAATAATATTGCCAGGGAAAGCAAGCCCTGTCAGAGGGTCTTTGATAACGATTGCAACGCCGTTACCATCTTTGGTTTGGCTGAAATCGCCCGCTACTTCCGCTGCCGTTGGCACACGTGATAAGCGTTGTGATTGCGGCACTAATTGCTGTTGCCATTCTTGTGACCAGAAAAAGAACAGCTTATCTTTCAGGATTTTCTTAGGGAGCAATACCGGGCCGCCGATGTTATATCCCTGTTGATTGTAGCGATAAAAATTGCGCGGATTGCGTTCGATTCCATTCGTCGGATCAGCAATCCGGCCATTGGCTTTATTAAAAAAGCTGTTGGCATTGAACTGTTCATGGCGGTGGAAATAATAACCCGTGCCATGAAATTCGCTGGTTCCGCTCTTGGTCACGATCTGAATTTCGCCACCTGCTGAACGACCATACTCAGCTTGATAATTCGAGGTCAATAATTTGAACTCAGCGATGTTGTCGAGGGAAAGTGCAATGTGTTGCGTTCCATTCGATCCGCTATCCATATTCGTAGTGCCGTCAATCGTCAGATTGGCTTTACCGCTGCGAGCTCCGGCAATGTTGACGTTGCCGATACCGCCAGGGCCAGAAGTGGCAAAACCGGAGGTCACAACTACGCCAGGGGTCAATTTAATCAAATCAAGATAGTTACGTCCGTTGATCGCAAGATTCTGAATCTGTTGATTGTTGATTGCCGTGCCTTGTTCACCGCTTTCAGTTTTAATCAATAGTTGCGCCGCATCTGCAACAACTTGGACAGTATCGCCAATCTGACCAACTTCCAGTTTGATGGTGCCAGTTGATTGACGGTCAGCCGCATTGAGCGTAATGCCGGACTTGACCACTTTTTTGAAACCACCGGCTTCGATAGATACGGTGTAAGTTCCAGGTTGTAATGTCGTGAAGGTGAAGGTTCCTTCATTGTTTGTTGTAGTGTCTAGTTGGAAATTACGGGTGGGGTCAGAAACCGTAACTTTGGCTCCTGCTATAGCACCACCTTGTGGGTCCTGAACACTACCGCTTAACGATCCGCTGGTTTGTGCCAGCGCCGCAAATGTAAAGAGGTAAGTCAGGAGCATTAACGGGATGAACTTTCTCGTAATGAAAGGCCAATTCATGCAGGTCTCCTATGGGAAGAGATAACGACACGATTTCGCGTGAGAGCGTATCGTAAAGGGAATACATTTAGCTGACTGATAGTCAGTGAGCAATTGATTTGCGTATGCTGCTTAACAACAAGAACTGTAATTAAGCTTTAAGTTGAATTTTCATTCCCAGAATTATGTCAGCGAAATTGGATGGGTAGGTTCGTAAGTAATGCTCCGCTGACCAGTTGGAAATTATGAAAGGCTTGAGTGTATCTGTCAAGGCATCCAGTGGAAGCTCTATCATTCCGTCAACTTCATTATTTGGTTAGTTGCCAGTTGTGATTGCTTACTCACTTTCCCGTTGGGCCATTTAATTTCAATTTCGTCAACGTTTTTCGCTTTTCCCAGACCAAAGTGTAAGCGCCAATCGGAATGCGATAAATAACTGTCACCGGCGTAAACTTCTTGTACTTGTGTGAGGCCTCCTGCCCTGAGAGTGATGCGTGCGCCGACAGCATCGCGATTGGATTTTGTCCCTTCAAGCTTGAGGGAAATCCAATTGCCCGCCTGATTTCCGCCGTCATTTCTAAGTAACATCGGCACACCATCAATTTCATTTACAATCACATCTAAATCACCATCATTGTCATAATCGCCAAATGCTGCACCGCGAGAAACGCGTCGTTGCGGCAGTGCTGTGCCAAGTGCTGCCGCATTTTCAGTAAACGTGCCGTTCTGTAAATTACGATAAAGCAGTTTGCGTTGTGGATATTCTGCGCCGGGAAACGCCCCTTCGATTTGTGGATAAACATGTCCGTTGACGACCATCAAATCCAGCCAACCATCATTATCGTAATCAAACAATCCTGCGCCCCAACCAACAAACGGCATACTGACCGCCGCTGTTTTCGAAGCTTGCGCAACATCTGTAAACGTTCCGTCGGGGTTTTTGTGGTAGAGCGTGTTGTATTGCTCAGCAAAGTTGGTTACTAATAAATCCAGACGACCATCTCGATCATAATCGCCAATCGTGACGCCCATGCAACCTTGCTCGCTGCCGTTTTCGTCCACCGCCAAACCCAGTGCGAATCCCATTTCGCTGAACGTGCCATCGTGATTGTTGCGGTAAGCGTAATTTGGCGTAGCGTCGTTGGCAACGAAAATATCGAGCCAGCCGTCATCATCAAAATCCGTCCATTTCACGCCTAAGCCGTAATATTTATTTTTATCTTCGACGCCTGCTTTTTGCGTGACATCCGTGAACGTGCCATCGCCGTTGTTGTGATAGAGCACGTCGCCTGCGCCTGCTAATCCGCGCGGCCCGCATTGCACTTCAAGATTGCGGTAGCGGCAGGTTTGTCCTTTGCCAAATTCAGGTAATGATTCCAATTTAAAATCTACATAACCACTCACATACAAATCCAGTTTTCCGTCGCGGTCATAATCGCCCCAGGACGCGCCCGTAAAAAAGCTGCTGCGCGTAAATCCGGCTTTTTGCGAAACGTCTGTGAATTTGCCGTTGCCGAGATTGCGATATAATTTGCATTGTCCGTAACAAGTCACAAACAAATCATCCCAGCCATCATTATCAAAATCGGCAACGCTCACGCCCATTGCCCAACCGGGATCGGCTACACCTGCTTGTGCGGCGACATCTACAAATTTGCCGTTACCGAGATTGCGGTATAACGCTGCGGGCGGGTGCGGTTTGTTTTTTTGCGCCTGCTCAACGCTGTAGGAATTAACCAGATAAATGTCAAGTTTGCCGTCGTTGTCGAAGTCAAAGAACGCCGCGCCGCCGCCCATACTTTCGACAATGTATTTTTTATCTTTGGAAGATTGATTCAGAAATGTGATGCCCGCCGCTGTCGTGACATCTGTAAAAACAATGCTGTCATCAGCCAAAGCGGATTGCGTAACAAATAGAAATACAAGCAATGGAAGATAGATGATTTTCACAATAACACGAGTATAGCAAAAAATAGCCCGCTTCTCGTTGACGCGGAAGCGGGCTATTAACTTTTCGTTGACCGATTGTTTATCCGTTGATGCGTAATGATTGCAGCATTCTGCGGAATAAATTTTGGTAGCCCGAAAATTCATCTTTAGGCGTGACAAATACGACAAAGAGCGAATCTCCATTGTTGAGCTGCATATTGAATAAAACTGCACGTTCGTCGCGGTTTGTGATTGGTGAACGTCCTTCCATCGTAACTGTCAGTGCGTCACGGCCACTGATTTTGCCGCCACTTCCCGGGCCGCTTACAACGCGCAAATAATTATTGCCGCGCAGCAAATTATCTACGATTTCTTTGGTTGCCGTTTCCAGCGAAGCTGGGCGAGGCCGACGGGTGCGCGGGTCAATATTTTGCTGACCTTGCGATTGGTACGAATCCACCATCACACCGTAAACAATGCCTTCTTGTGTAATGCCGCCGTTGGGATACAACGTTGTATTGAGGCCGACGTTGCCAGTCGAGGCTTGCCAATTGTTAGGTTGTGCAATTTCAAATGTACCCGTTTGATGGCGATAAATCCGCAACGTTGAGGATGGTGCTTCAACGCGCACATTTACTGGTTGGCCTGAGTTGGTGGGTTGTTGCCCACCTTGTTGCGGTTGTTGCTGTTGCGTGCTAGGCGCTTTGGGCATTCCCATCAACGTCCGCTTGACATCCGCAAAACCGCCCACTTCGCGTGAGCTACCACGCGCGCCAATTAATTGTGATTCTTTTTTGATGCGATCACGACGGTCGGTTGGTTGTGGGTGATCGCTGAACCAGCGCTCTAGTTTGCCAGGTTCACGGCTTTGTTCACCTGCCAGCGTTTCAAAAAAATCGGCCATCGCGGTTGGATCGTATCCGGCGCGCGCCATGATTTGTGACCCTAACACGTCAGCATCAGTTTCGGCGGCGCGGCTGTTTTTCATCAAGACTGAACCTGCGCCAATTTGAGCGGCAACGCCTCCGATTGTGCCGAGGACGCCATTGCCCAGCACTGCGCCGATCACACCTGCAATGCCTTGCAGATTTTGCGCCCGACAAACATTTGCTGTGCCATGTCGTAAAACGACGTGCGAAAGTTCGTGCGCCATTACGCCTGCTAATTCCGCTTCATTTTTTGCGGCTTCTATAGTTCCGCGATTGATATAGGTTGGCCCGCCGGGTAAGGCGAACGCATTGATTTCTGCTACGTTCAGGACTTTAAAGGTGAAAGGGAAGTTCGCGTCATTGGGGGTATTGCGCGCAAGATTTTCGCCCACACGGCGAATATATTCCTGTACGCGTTGATCGTTTAATAACTGGAATTGTTTTTCAGCTTCGGCTGCCGCTTGTCTGCCTAATTCTAAATCCTGTTGCGGCGTCGCACAGCTTTTGGCCGCTTTGACTGGTGTCTGTGCTACAGCAGACGTAATTGTTGTCGTAAGTGGCAAGGCCGCAAGCAAAATCGCCAGCGTATTATTTATTCCCTTGCGCAAAGTTTTTCGTTTCATCGTGTCTCCTTCTCAAAATCAAGCCAGATCAAGGGGTGATCCATTCGCGTACGCTTTCGATGCGTAATCGCACTTAGTCGTTGGATAACCAGAATAACATGTATTCTTACAGATTAAGCAAGAGTAAGACGTTCAGCTATTTCCGTAAATAGGTGTCGCTGCCGTCCAACCAGTCAGTACGAATCGGGCTGAAAATATCTATGCCTGTTGTGTCTTCAAGCACGATTACGGAATGCGGAACGTTGGGTGGGATGCGCACGAGTTCGCCACTACGAACAATGGTTTCTTCATCGCCAATCCGAAATTGAAACGCGCCGGAAACGACATAACTGAACTGTTCGCTCTCGTGCTGATGTTCAGGCACTACACAACCCGCTTTCAGTTCCAGAAAGGCGAGCGTGATTTTTTCGCCGGTGAAGAATTTGCGGGAAAATAATTCGGTGACTTGTTCAGCCGGAATATCGTTGAGTTTGAAGTGGTGCATAAAAGGACTCCCATAACGAAAGATAAGAAGACCTTTTTTATTAGCATATATCTGAGCATAGCGCCAAAAAAAGAGCCGCCAGTTTCCTGACGGCGTATTTGAGTGACGTGAAAAAAGTAAGAGCGAAGGTAAATCGTTACACTTTTGGTTTGACCGTAAATAACAGTTTATTTGAGGGCGCAGTCCCCGGCGCTAACTGCAAATAAACATCTGTTGTGCCCGCAGGCAAATCAGGAATCGTCCCATAAATTGCGCCATTGACAAGTTGATATTTGGTCGGCTCAAGCAGCACAAGCTTATCGCCTTGTTTGAAAACAATGGTGTAAAGCGGCGTGAGATTTTGGCCTGTGATTTTGAAGCTCGCGCCAGAAACGCCTTCTGGTGTGCCATTGACCGATGTGATGGTTTCCAACACTGGTTGTGGCGCGAGCACTTTCACCGGCAACGCATTTGAAAGCACATGATTTATTTCATCGCCGTAACCGACCATTACTTCAGCATCGCCGGGAACCAAACCAGGCACCGTGCCTTCCACGCCGCCTGCCATAAATGTCAAAGATTGACCTGGCGCAGTGATTAGGTTAGCGCCTTGTTTGAAGACAACTGTGTAAAACGGCAGGATGTCTGTTCCTAATATTTTGAAACGTCCACCTGGCGTTACTTCTGAAGGGGTAATGCTGGTAATTTTAGCAGTCGTCGTCGGTGTCAGAAATTTGAATGGCAGCGAATTCGTTTTTCCAGCGCTGCTAAATTGCAGGAAAATTTCTGCCGCACCTGGCAGGAAGCCAGGCAACACTCCGTAAATTGCGGTATCCGTGAATTGCAGTTTTTCAGAATATAAAGTTTCTACTTTATCGCCTTGTTTGAAAACGACCGCAAAAACTTTGGGAAAATTCTTGCCCGTTAGTTTGAAGGCTGTACCAGGAGCGCCTTCGGTTGGCGATACTGTTTCCAAAGCTGGAGCAGGCGGCGCAAGCACTTTGAATTTGAGCCCATTGGATGTGTTGCCTGGACTCGTGGTTGTGCCATTGCCACCTGTGATAACAACTACTTCATAATCGCCAGCCGCGACATTCGGCACTACGCCGGAAAGTGAAGCCGCATCACCTTTGAGCGAATTGGGATCAACCAGCATGAAATTTCCGTTTTGTTTGAAATAAACAAAATTGGCTTTTATCTCACTGGCAAAGCCACTGCCTTTAATGGTGAAGGTGCTGCCAGTCAAACCTTCACCAGGAGTGATGGATTCCAATTTTGCTGCAGGTGGGCCGAGAACGGTAAACATCAACCCATTAGAAGCGGTGCCCGGCAACGTGGTAGCCGTTGCAGGCACGCTGTCTAAGTTCGTGAGGACAAATACTTCGTATTGTCCTGGCACAATTTTCGGCACTGTGCCAGAAATCATGGTCTTGCCATCCGATTTAAGCGAAGCGGGATCAAGTTGAATGTAGCGTCCATCTTTTTTGAAAAAGACAAAATTGCGTTTGGGCTCAGGATCAAAGCCGCTGCCCGTGATGGTGAAACTCACGCCCGCCTGACCTTCTTTCGGATCAATCGCATCAAGCTTTGCTGCGGCTGGTGCAGTCACTTTGAATTTTACTAAATTCGATTTTTCGCTGGGCGCGCCATTGCGATAAACGACTGCATAAACATCGGCATCACCCGTAGGCATACGCGGCACGGCGATTTGCAATGAAAACGTGCCATTGGGCGCATTCGGAACAGTCAGAATTTTAATCAATTCAGGGCTGACAGCATAAATTTTATCGCCCAATTTAAAGAATATGCCGTTGTTCTTGGCTTCAGGATCAAAGCCATAGCCAGCTAGCGCAACGATTGTTCCAGGCAGGCCCGAAGCAGGTGTTAAGTTTCCAATAGTAGGCGCACTTGGTTTCGTGACTGTAAATTTCAATTTATTTGACGGTTCACTTATCACGCCGTCGCGTGCTGCTGCGACGAAAATTTCGGCGTCACCAGCTTTTAGCCCAGGCACGATACCAAATAACGTGGTGCTGGCTTCAGCCTGTGGTTGCGCACCTTCAATTTTCAGTGTTTTCGGATCAACTGGAACGACCAAATCCCCTTGTTTGAAAAATACAGCGTTCTTTTGTGCATCAGGATTGAAGCCCGTGCCGACAAGCGCGAACACTGCGCCGGGTGCGGCACTGGTCGGACGTACGGCTTCTAAAACAGGCGGCGCCGCAAGGACGTAAACCAACGCCACGCCTTTGCGTGTATTGTCAGGCGTAGCGTCACCCGCCGCTTCGGCAAGTTGTGCGATCACGCTGCCCTTGCCTGCGGTATCACCTTTGACCGCAAATGAGGCTTCGGTTTTGCCCGCTTCCAGCATGATTGTTGCTGGTGAGATTTCAAGCGCAACGCCCTCGCCTTTGGTGATATTAATTTTTGTAGCGGCGGCAAGCGGTTTGGAAAGTGTGAGCTTAATATCAACCGCTGCACCAGGCGTAGTTTTGACTTCCATCGGGCGCAACAAAATCGTCAGTGGCGGCGCCGCAGGGAATTTAATATCGCCTGCATCCGTCGTTCCTGGTGTTAAAGCTTTGACCGTTTTATTAGCTTTGAGCGGCACGCCTGCTGGTGTGATGTAGCCAGCTTCGACAACTAAATCCTGCCCATTAGCAGCGCGCACGCCTTTGATTTCAAATTTACCATCTTTGTCCGAAGCGCCGCTGCGCCCGCGCACAAACACGCGCGCTTTGCTGACTGGTTTGTCATCCGCATCCAGCAACCGTCCAACGACGGTTGTGATAGGGGCTTGATCGCTGGGCAAGCCGACAAACCACACAGAAGCAAGGTCAATCAATCCGGTCGCAATAATTTTTTCGCCGGTGGAATCAACGACCGCTGCGCCTTTTTTGGCGAAACCGGAAGGCGCTACGTTAAAGCGATAGGAGTATAAATCCAGCGAAGTGCCAACGGGAAATTTGTCAGAATTGGGAAACGTCAATGTTGCATAGCCTGTGCCATTGGCTCCAAACGTTGTACCCATTGGGGTGATGAGCGCCGCAACAGAAGGATAAACACCAGCGGGTAAAATTGCGGGTAAGCGGCCTTCTAAGGGTAATCGTACCAACCCGATTTTCCCGGATGCGCTGCCATTCGGAAACGTTACCGCACCAGGAATTTCTAATTTCAATCCATTATTTTCGACAATGACAGAAACATCCGCTTCTGCGCGATTGTTGGAGGGCGCAGCAAACAGGGCAAAGCCACCAGTACCAGTTGGCAGATACACGTTGCTGCCAATTTCGTTGTCACGCCCATCGGTTACGAGCACGCTCATGACCATATCAGACAGGCCGAGCGCCGCGGGGAAAGAGCTTGTATCAAAATTCAGTTGCACAGCACCGCGCGGAACACTGGTCAAGATAAAATGACCTGCACTATCTGAGACGGTTGCAGAACTTGTGCCGACGATGCTGACGGGAACACCTGTGACAGGTTCGTCGGATGAATTCAGCACCGTACCGGAAATCGTTGTTGTGATGGCAAGCGATGCGACGCTTTGGCGTTCGCCTAAGTTATTGCGTACGGTAATTTTGCTGCTGGCTGCGCCGTAAGGCACAATAAAGCTTAATGAAGTTGCACTCGTCGAAACGACCTGCCCATACGTCGAACCGAGGCGCACAGAGGCTTCTGCAAGTGTGGTCGGAAAATTTGTTCCAGTCAGCGTGACGATTTGTCCGGCAACCGCTTCAGGTGTGCTTAGCGCCGTTACGATAGGCGCTCCGGCGGGCGCGGTAGTATTGCCTCCCACATCAATCAACACAGCGTTACTGGTTGCGTTGCCAGCTGTGACAATGACTTCTACCTGGCCTTGTCCCTCCAGCGTGGTTGGCACTTTGATATTGATTTGATCGAGACCAACGTACCATTGTTGTGAACCTGCATATTCGACAGAAGCTTCAATACCGCCGATAAAAGCTTTGACGTCGCTGCCCTGACGAATACCTGTGCCAAACAACACCAAATATTGTCCCGGCGGAACAACATTCGTTGAACCATCGCCATTGTTAATAGGCGTATAAGTAAGGCCATCCGTCGTAATCAGCGCAGCAGGCGAACCTGTGCCTGATTGATTGGCAGTGAAAAGATTCAGGCTGCTGGTTGCCATTGTCAGCGAGCCTTGTGCGACGACTGTGCCTTGATCGTCTGTGACCACGACTGTAGCGGGCGCGTCAACTTCGGTCGCGCTCGGCACGACATAGTTAATTTGGCTGGGCCCCACATACAATAACTCTGCCGGACGATTATTCACCAACACACGCAACCCGTTGAGCGAAGTCGGCAACTGAATGCCGGGCGTGACGCTGTCAATATCCTGTGTCGCTAACGCTTCGGTAGTAGTCAACTGATACGAAAATCCTGCGACGATGCTATCAGGAGTTACGGCAGGCTGATAGCGAGCTGCATCAACGGTCACGAATGATTTTGCGGTTTGTGCTTGCGCAGTGAGATTTATGCTGAGGGTAAAAACGAACAGGAGGGCAGGCAGAATCCCCGTACGGATTAATTTTTTGGTCATTGCTTTTCCTTCGACGGTAGTAGTAATCGGTTACGATGGCGCTGCGTCGGCGCGTATGGACTTAAAAATCCAAATTGGATAATCGTCCGGCTCAGCCTGAAGCAACTGGTGTTCCAATTACGGACAGACATAAGCACGCACTACGCTGAGGTAAGGGTATAGTTATGAATTTTCAGGAGATTAAAATTATCGGAGAAATATTAGGATTGTGAAATGTGAATACGCTAAAGGTCTTCGTAACAAGCGTATCATTGGCTTGCAAAATGTTCGTGATAGTACAGCCAGAAGCTGTCACTTAATAGCTGACATTTTCAGGCACAATCGGCTTTTTGCGAACGTGAGTTCTGAGTACCAACTTTAGTTGGCGTTCTTCTGCAAAAGGCCACCTGAAGGCGGGACATTATTTTTAGCGGGTAGCGCGCAATTTGTTGCTGTTTCTTTTGCGCCAGAAGAAAATTGTCGTCGCGATAAATAACAACAATAAGACTAGGTCAAGCGGCAACGGAAATTGCCATTTGTCTTCGTCAATAATTGGCGGAGGGATGACAACAGACTGATCTGCTGTCGCGGCAAAATAAAGCTCGTCTGTCGCCGGACGCGGTGAAGCTTGATCTATAAATTCAGTCAGACGGACGGGAATTTGTTCGACGGGTAATTTGTAATTCGTGGCGATTTGTTGGCGTTGCTCAGCCGTCAGCATATTTGACCAATCCATTTCCGCCTGCCATTTGGTCGCGCTTCCATCGCCAATCGTCGCGCTCATTCTTTGCTTGCCAACCAACCAAACCCACAACGCGCGCGCGCGTCTTTCAGCGGGAGTCTCTGTTTTTGGCTCACGATATGGATAGAACGGCTTGTCCGTTTTGAAACTCATTCGCACTGCGCCCAATGTAGCGGTGCGCGCGTCCAAATTATTTGTGACTTTGAAAGCCGTAATTTTCCAATGCGCCTGAATATATTTTCCCAGCCACTCAATCAACTCTGGCGACGAAGCGTAATTATTTTTTTTGAGCCACGCTTCAAGCACTGCTGTCGTATCAGCTTCAAGCACAACCGCGTCGTAACCTGCTACAGTTTTTTTATCGAGTACACGGACGATTGGTTCCATTGCAGCAGCGGATGGATGGGGTGTTGCTCTATCCATAGATGTAGATGTAGTTGCAACACTATCGTTGCCTAAAGGCAAAAGCAAAAAACTTAGCGGCATGAAATCAAAACCATCAAAGACGCGCTTTTTTATATGCTCCGCTTTGGTGATGTCCATCAGAAAAGAAAATTCATTGGACGTTTCGCTCAACTGCGGAGCCGATGGTGTCGGAACCAGAAAACCTAAATCTTTTCCTTCGCCGGAAAATTCTGCGCTGCGAATAAAATGTTCGGTCTGTGTTTTTTCATCCCAAATAATAACGGCGCGCTCAACATTCACTTGAAACGAATTTTTAAGTTTTCCATCCGCCGTGTACTGTAGTGGAATCGCGCACGCGAATGCAGTGAGATGCAACGGAAAAATTTGTAAGCTAATGAGGATAAAAACGGCTGAGAGTCGAACAATATTTCGCATCGTAAGATTTCCCCTTGATAAAAAAAGAGACCACGAAACATTCTAAAATTATGAATGTTTCGCGATCTCTTTGCTTACTCAAATTTGTATGCTTTTTTCGCCAGACGATATGCCAAATCGTGAATCATTTCTTCGGCGTCTTCCATATCAATCACGCCGCGCACCACTAAATTCGCAATCCAATTTGCATCGGAACGCCGCGCTAAATCGTGTCGTGCCGGAATCGAAGGAAACGCGCGCGTGTCGTCATTGAACCCCGTAGTGTTGTATACGCCCGCTGTTTCCATTACCTGATCGCGGAAACGTTTCATGCCATTCCAGCTATCCTGAAACCACCACGGCGGCCCTAATTTTACGGCTGGATAATGACCAGCAATCGGCGCAAGTTCGCGTGAATAGGTTGACTCATCCAACGTAAACAAAATTAACGAAAGGCGCGGATCATTGCCGTATTTGTTGAGGAGTGGTTCAAGACTGTCGGTGTAATCCACGCTCACGGGAATATCGCAGCCTTTATCAAAACCAAATTTTTCAAAAATAAATTCGTTGTGATTGCGATAAGAACCAGGATGAAATTGCATGACAAGTCCGTCTTCGATACTCATCCGCGCCATTTCCATGAGCATATGCGCGGTGAACAGCATGGCGTCTTCTTCGTCTGTCTCGCCTTCTAACGCGCGCGCGAAAATTGCTTCCGCTTCAATCTCTGTCAATTCACCTGTGACCGGAGTTTGTGCCGCGTGGTCAGTTGCGGTCGCACCCATTGATTTGAAAAATGCGCGGCGATCTTCAAGCGCTTGAATCAATTTTTTGTAGCTGCTGATTTCTTTCCCCATCGTGTCAGACAACGCATCAATTTGATCGTGCCAATCAGGGCGATCAATGTTGACTACACCGTCGGGGCGGAAGGTCGGAACGATGCGACCTTGCCAACCAGATTCACGAATTGCTTTGTGATGTTCTAATGTGTCGGAGGCTGCATCAGTTGTTGCCAGAACATCAATCTTAAAACGCTCGAACATTGCACGCGGGCGAAATTCAGGTTTTGCTAATTGCGCGGCGATGAAATCGTAAATTTCCTGTGCGTTGGCGCTGCATAATTTGTCCTCTACGCCAAACACTTCTTTGAGCTCGTGCGCCAGCCACATGCCCGTCGGCGTGCCGCGAAACAGGAAAAAATTGTCCGCGAACAGTTGCCAGATTTTGCGATGATCGGTTTCGACTTTGCCGCCGTCAATGCGCGGTACTCCCAAACTTTCCAATGCAATGCCTTGCGAATAGAGCATCCGAAAAATGTAGTGATCGGGAATCAGCAAAAGGTCTGCGGGCGAACCGAAAGAATAATTCGGATCAGCAAACATCGCAGGGTCTACGTGTCCGTGCGGACAAACCAGCGGCTTGTCTTTGACCTGATTGTACAAGTGCATCGCAATTTCTTTTTGTTTTGAATCAGCGTCAAAATAACGGTCTTCAGGTAAAGTAATTTTTGTAGCCATAGTTTTGGTAATGAAAATAAAATTGCAAAATTGAACGCGAATACTAGCGCAGGTGCGCACGAAATAGAAAGTAGTCAATTAACAAATTGATTGATTAAATAGTAAATCAAAGGTACAGGAATATTTTAGAAATTGAAGCGGAACGAATGTGTAGGAATAATGCGAAAGCGTAACAACTAACTTGGAGCTTAATGAGATCAAACTAAATGCACTACGTAAAGGTTCACGCATACAAGGATTTATCGCCCTTCATTGGCTAGTATTGCATTATCCAAATGTTCACTAATTTGATGGATACTTTTTGCAACTACGTCAAGAAGACGTAAGTAGTCGGCGCGGTGCCAATTCCCTTTAGGAAGCCCCAATAGCTCGGCTGCCTGTCTTGCCTTAGTTTTATCTGGTGGGTGAGCCAGTCCAGCATAGGTTCGGAGGTCGTACAAATAAGCTAGTGGAGCAAACTCATCCCGAATCTGTGTATGCAGTTTTTCAAGTTCTGCTTGTAGACTGCTCTCAACTAAACTGAGGGATTTGTTTTCGGCTTGTTTCAGCAAAGTGGGAATTTCTTCGAGGGGAGGCTGAAAATTTTCAATTAACCCAGCAATCAGAATTAGTCTCTGTAACAAGTTTCGAGAACCTAACGTTTTTGGCTTCGAATCGAATGTATGATCAAGGCTTTGTCCGATTGCAGTTAGGAGTTTTCTCATGGAAGGCACCAACAGCTCATCAAGCACCAAGGTTGAAAGAAGCGTTGCCCTTTTTAAGAATTCATCATCATCTGCGCTTGAAGGGTAGAACCACTTTAATTGACGACCAGCTAAACTATCTAGCGAGCCGTTCCATAAATTTGTCTGGATATTTGTGCCAAACAAATTTGCCAAGGGAGCGAAAGACGCATTCAGCATTTGCAGGTTTTTCACAATCAAATTTACAGCTTCAGGAAGGCTTTGCTCTTGACGGATTGCTTGTATCGTTTCAGTGCTGGGAGGATCAACTGCAAATTGTTTCCAATGTTGCCATTCATCAAATGGTACGCCTTCCGCAAAATCGCCAATAGCTGTAGAAATTAATTCATTACCGTGTCTAGCTGTACTTCGTGTAAGCCCCCAGTAATTGCATCTAACTGAACCATCATCTTTTACCTCAAAACCAAAAGAGCCTTCATATTTAGAAATTGCTTTCTGTCGGAAGTAGACACGACTCATAAAGTCGCAGGTTGCGCCTTCAAATGCCTGTCCATCTTTATTTCGAAAATGTTTCCATCGTGCAGGGGCAACCGCACCATAGTTTGTCGGCAATGTGTAAGTGTACACATCAAATGACGGCTGTTCTGCCCAAGGGTCTTCAATATCGATTTCGGGCGGTTTAATTTCAAACCATAGATGAAGCCTTCGCTGAAGAAAAGACGTTTCCCCTAAAAGGTCAGCCCGAAGCCCCCAATTTTGTAATATTGCTTTTGCTCCTTGATCTACAGAGCCAAGAGTTACATCTTCCTTAACGAATTTATTGACGAGATCTGCGTGAGGGTCAAATAAAAGTAATTGACGATAGTGTCCAATGAGTAATGACATCTGCCGAGCCTGAAGATATTTCTGGAGATAATCAATTCGAATATCCACAACTACCAAATTATCGTTATTTATAATCCGTTGAGTTAGCGCTTCTACTCCTTTCTCTGGATCCCACCAAATACCGCTTCCGCCCGTTTTTTCCTCTAGCTCAAAGAATAGATATAAGTCTGGATTGATAAAAAGCGTCGTCCCCGATGTAGTGCGATGAACAAAGACTAAAGGCTCGGCGACTACCGAAGTGAAACAAATCTCGAATTGGTGGAAGGCCGCATAACTATATTCTTTGCTTCGACCAGAACTTAGAATAGAACCTCCCGGCTTCCCAAGGCTACCAATGACATTGCCGATAGACTCTAACTTGTCGAAGGCTTCAGCAAATCCATTATTACCAAGTAAAAGGCTTTGCCGCATTACCTCATCCTCTACGTTCCGCTCGTCACGGCGGGAGTTGATACTCCAGGCTCCAAGCCTAAACCAAGAACCACCTTGACGCTCAACAAGCAAATCGTCAGAGAAGTCTAGCTCTGAAATATTGAGCAAATGGCTAGGTAATTCAATTCGATTGAAGATCGCACTCATAAATAAATAAACCTTCTTTTACCTATATTTTCTTGTACATCCCTGTGAAAAGGCAGCGCCAAAAACAAAGGGGAATATGATTGTTCGATGGCTCATTTTTTTATTAACCAGACTTCGGCCACCTGCGTTCCGCGACCCGCGCCGCGACTGCCGGGGGCTTGCGTCCACGATAAATTTAATTCGCCGCTGGCTGTCGCTGCGACGGGAATATCGAATTCAACCGGATGTAATTCTTTTTTGATGAGCGGGTGAATTTCAATTTTGTCGTTGGCAATCAGGCGAATCGGAATTTGCTGTGTTGCGCTGGAATACGTAATGCGGATTTTATATTGCGCGGTTTTGTCGAGTCCGGTGTAGCGCATTTGCAGCGGTGTATCAAAATACGATTCGGCAATATCCCACCACGACATTCTTCCATAGGGCTGAAAGCCTACGCCTGTTAGTGCGAATTCATCACGGCGGGCGGTGACGCTGCCATCATATTGCCCAACCATACTGACCACGCTGGATTCCAGCAAATACGGGTCTTTGGCAAATCCTGCGCCGCGTAATAAATGCGGTTGCCGCGTGAGGTTGCCGAGGTCGTCATAAAATCCGCCCGCGCCCGGATTCGTCCAATCCAAAATTTCAGCGATTTGTTTTTGGCGCTCGGCTTCGGTTTCGATTTTGCGAATTTCGCTGAAGCGTTGTTTCAGCCACAAACGATTGTTGAGCGGAAAATCAATTGTATTCAGGTTCGCGCCGCGCCCGACGCCAATGGCTTGATATTTTTCTACGCTGAGTTGCATGCGAATGCTTTGAAATAACGCTTCGCCAAGCTCAAAGACACGTGCGCGCAAATCTTGCGCAACGCGTTCCGTCACAGCTTTGTCGAGCAAATTTTCAGCTTGCGCCATCGCCATTGAAGAACCGAGCAATCGTGCCTCGCGCAATTTATTCATCGCTTGATCTTCTAGCGATGTTTCATATAGCGCACGGCTGCGCACATAAGCGTCGTAATACGCGCGATATAACGCTTGCTGAAAACGCCAGTTCTGCAATGTTTGTGGATTGGCATTGCGCTCCATCGTTTGAAATTGCTGCAATGTGACATTGATGCTGGAGTTTGTAATTACAGGCCCGCGCCAATTTTGTTCGAGCGCGAGCAAGCCGTTTGCAAAACCATCCGCATAATTTGCGCCAATAAAATAACGGCTATAATCGCGCAAAATTTCCAGCACATCGGTGTCAGGATTCCAGCCAAGTGCGCTCCAAATAATTTTGTTTACGTCATCGTTGCAGCCCTCTGAATACGTGATGAAACCAATTGTGTTTGGCTGTAACACGCGAAAAATTTGCGCTTGATCGACGGGACGCGGATTGATAACTTCGCGCGCTTCAGTCAGCGCAAAAGCCAAATCCCAATCAACTACAGGAAATTGTGATTGGCGCGAATGTGTGATGTCGGGGTAATGACGAATCGGATATTTTGCGAGCAATGTCGCACGCATTTGCGGCAACGTCAAACGCGATTGCGGACCGTACACAATGCCGCTGAGCCATTTTGGTTCGGTGCGCACAATACCTAAAAATTCGTCCAGCCATTCTTTTGTGAAACCTTGCGGCGCAACCCACATTCCTGCATTCGGATGATAGCGGTGCAAATTGGCGGTTTGTTTTTCCAGCAAACTCATCAACAGGTTTGGCGGCGTGTTGCCAGGGTCGCCGCCGGGGACAAACACGGCGTCTACGCGCGGGAGTTTTTTGAAAACTTCGCCCCATTCGTTGAGCGCAAACTCTACGGTTTTCGGGTCGCCATAATCTTTGTCGAGCGCGGGATACCAAATCCAAACGGCTATGCCGTAATCCGCGCAAATTTGCGACATCGCAATCATCATTTGCATTGGCGGCAACGGAAAATGCGGGCTGTCTGCATCGTCATCAGAACGCGGCGGAATCAGCTCAATCGCGTTCGTGCCCCACACCACAAGATCGCGGATGTATTGTTCCCACATCGCCGCTGTCCACGCGTCATAAGAATTTGTTTTCGGGCGATAGCCAAGCTGATGTCCGCGCAACGGATATTTCGGCGCAGTCGTTACATTCAACGGCGCAGGCAATGTGATTTTGTTTTTTGTGAGTTGCAATGTACGCAGCAAATGACCTGTGCCAAACAACACGCCGCGTGCGTCATTGCCAATAATACTTACGCCGTTCGCTAACGTTTTTATTTGATAGCCTTCGCGCGGAGACGCGTCTTTACTGCCTGCGCGCGCAATTGAAATTATTGGCGTGTTGTCGCTTGGTGCTTGATTGACGCGCGATAATCGCACTTGTGAACGCTTCTCGATTTCTTCGATCAGCATTTGCACGGCTTTATTTTCAGGCGCAGCAAAATTTGTCGGAGCGACAATTACTGCGCGCGTGAGATCGGTTTGTGCGAAAGCTGGTAGCAGGAAAACAAAACAAAAAATAACGAGTAGAGAATTTAATCGCATCGAATCTGACTCCGATTAATGTGGCGCAACCCGCTATGGTTGCGTATGGGAATTGCGTTGCTGTAACGCTTGAGATGAAGTCATAGATTAGTCCTTGCTTGCGCAAAGACTGTCGCAACCAAAGCTGGTTGCGCTATATCGCATAAGTTTATTTAAGAGGAATGCTGCGTTCTTCCTGGCGAATTTTATCGAGCACCGTTTTCATCTCGCGCACTTTTTCAGGTCGTGCGTCGTACAAATTTTTCGCTTGTGCCGGATCAGTTTTCAAATTGTACAGCGCTCCCGCGCCGGAGCAATTATGTAAGCCGCGTGCCTGGCGGAACCATTCCGGTTCTTTATTACCATCGCCGCAGGTTTTAGAATCCACCAACACCCAATCGCCTTTGCGCAAGGCTAAATCTCCCTGATGTTCGTGATAAACCAGCGCTTCACGCTTCGTAGCCTTATTTTTCAGTAGTGCGGGCAATTGATTGTAACTATCTGGTGCGTCTTCATTCGACAATTTAAATCCTGTCAGTGTTGCTATCGTCGCCATCAGATCAAGATGTCCGATCAATGTATCATTTGTTTTTCCTGCCGGAATTTTGCCCGTCCAACGCGCGATGAACGGCACGCGATGACCACCTTCCCAGGCATCGCGTTTGACGCCGCGCCAATTTGCCATACTGGAATGCTGCGACTTTTGTATGCGGTCGTACGCGCCGATTTTTACTTCGGAAGCGACTTCAGGCCCGTTGTCACTCGTGAAAATCACCAGCGTATTTTTGTCCATTCCCGCGCGTTGCAATGCCTCCATCACGGCGCCGACGGCAGCGTCTGTTTGCACGACAAAATCTCCGTAATCGCCCGCCTGACTTTTGCCTTTAAATGCAGGCGCAGGCACGACCGGATAATGCGGCGAGGTCAATGCGAAATACAGAAAAAACGGCTGCCTGGATTTGCCGCGCGCGGCGATGTAATGGACGGCACGCTGTGTAATCGCAGGCAAAATCTGCACGGGTTCCCAGCCTTTCATCATCGGCCCTTTGCGATTGATGTCAGGATTGTTGGGCGGAATCGTCTCAGTCGGAATGCCCAGCGTACGGTCGTTTTCGATGAAGACATAAGGCGGAAAATTCGGAATGTCTACGCCGTAATAATAATCAAAGCCGCGCGTCAGGGGGCCATTGGCGATAGGCTTCGTGAAATCCACCGTGCTTAATCCGTTTGGTGTAATGACCGCAGGCTTGCCATCCGTCGTTGGCCAGTCCAACCCCAAATGCCATTTGCCAATAATCGCCGTTGCGTAGCCTTGCTGTTTTAGCATGGCAGGCAACGTCAATCGCCCTGCTTCGATTAATGGTAAGCCAAGCGGTGGCAGCACGCCTGCTTTCAAGCGCGAGCGCCACGGATAGCGCCCCATCAACAATGAATACCGCGTTGGTGTACACACGGACGAAGGCGAATGCGCATCGGTGAATCGTATGCCCTGCCGCGCCAGTTTATCTAAATTTGGAGTAGGAATTTTTGTTTGCGGGTTGAAGCTTTGCAAATCTCCATAGCCCAAATCATCTGCCAGGATAACAATGATATTCGGGCGCAAAGCTGTGGATTGTGCATGCGAAAATTGCGGCGATACCAAAAATATCGCCGCAAGCAGAAGCGCCAAATTGTATTTCATGGCCTCAGAATACCAGTCGCGCCCCTAATTGCAACTGGCGCGGGCCACCAAAGCGTGCGGTTGAAGGGGCGGAGAATGGTTCGCCGCCTAAGGGAAAGCTGGTGGGAGCCGCAACCACTGGCAGGCTGTTGCCTGTGTTGCCGAATACGCTAATGGCATCTACGCCGAAGTTTTTATTGGCGGCGCGCGTTACGTTAAAAAATTCTGCGGTGAACGCCAAGCGGCGCGTTTCTCCCAGGTTGAATTCTTTGAGTAAGCGAAAATCAAGATTGAAGAAGTTGGGTTGCCGCAAACTATTGCGTCCAACCACGCGCCCATTAACAATGGCACGATCATTGTCAGTGTTGCCGTCGTTTTGAATATCGTCACCGACAACCGCTGTATACGGCACACCGGAACGCGCAAATAAAATTGTGCTGACAGTGAATCCTTTGCCCAAGTCAACGACGCTATTAAAATTAAAATTGTGGCGAATATCTTGTTTTGAAGGCCCTGCCTCGGCTTGCAAATCAAACGGGTTCAGGGTCGTTTCCCGCGAGAAATTACGTTCGTTAGAATCATCATCGCGGTTGTCCGCAAAAGTATAATTCACGCCGAATTGATAGCGCTTGGCAAAACGTTTTTGCAAATTGACGACCAGTGCATCGTAAGTTGAATGCGCCGACGATTCGTTGATGGAAAAAATTCCAATGGTTGAATTTGGACGCGCCGCTGTGAAACGCGGATAGTCCGTCGCCGCATCAAACACAGGCGGTGCGAGGTTGCGATCTACGCGGCGTTGTAAATCCCAGGCGGAAGCGTGGATATAACCAACGGACAGATTTAGTCCACCACCGAGGCTTTGCTCTACCGTGGCGGAAGTCTGAAATGTGCGTGGATTTTGAAAGTCAGGTTGAAAGCCAAATGCACGTGATAGTACGCGATTCGTGATGCCAGTTGGAAACGTTGGCACAGCAGTCAAAATATTTGGAAAACTCACAATCGCTCCCGTGCCACGAAACACGCAATTGGTTGGAATTGCTGTGCCCGTGGCGGTGCGACACGCTCCGCTGCGTTCGTCAAAACTGTAATCTTTGGTGACGAGATCATTGTTCGTGAATACACGCAGGAACAAAACTGACGGCGTGCGCGAAGCGAAAATTCCGGCGGATAATCGCACAATTGTTTTCCCGCGATTACCGGCATCCCACGCTAAGCCCAAACGAGGCTGCCACATTTTCAAATCATTTGGAATGTACGTCGTTTGCGGCAGGGCAGTGTTCGGGCGCGTGGGTTGCGGATTCCATTGACCTTCCCAGCGCAAGCCTGCCGTCAGCGTCAGCGTCTTGCCCAGCTTGACGCGATCCTGCAAAAACAAGGCAAATTCTGATTGATCCCCCCGCGCTACAATCAGGTCAGGGATGGTGACGACGGTTTGTGTTAGGCGACGCGGAATGCCATTCAAATAATCAGCCAGACTGCTGAAACGCCACGTACCCAGATAATCGGGTTGGCGCTGCGCCGCAAAAGAATTGAGATTAAAATCCGTTCCAAAGCGCAAACGATGTTCGCCCGCGCTGTAAGAAAAATTGTCAGAAAGCTGATACCGTGTGGCTTCAAAACGACGCGGGCGACTGCTGGAATTGCCAAAGCGTCCGTAATTGTCAACACGAATTTCCGGCCCGATGGCGTTTGGATTTTCGCGCCGCTTGTCAGAAGCAATTTGCGCACGAAATTCGTTTACCATCTGCGCATTAAACGCTGATACTAAGCCAACTTTAATACCGTGACTGGCATTCGCTGCTTCGTAGTTGGTCGCTGAAAAATTGTCAGTGAGTGTAGTCCCATCCGCCAACGCTCCAAAATTTTCGCCGCGAAATCGGGCGTATGTGTATTGCACATTCAGCGTATTTTCCTGCGACAAAATAAAATCAGTTCGCGCAAAAATTGCCGTCGGATTATTCGTGCTGTCGTGTTCTCTCTGCAAGCTGTCAATTGCGGTCGGGACTGTCAATCCAGCCGCAGGCGTAGCGAATTTTACGAAGTACGGAATGCGCAAAAAGTTTTGTTCTGCGCCGACAAAAAAGAACGCGCGGTCTCTTTTCAACCGCCCGCCAATTGAGCCACCAAATTGATTTTGTTGATTGTTCCCTTTGTTGCCGAAGGCATCATCCGAAGTTAGCTTGCGATTACGATTGAAATATAACCCTTCGCCATGAAATTCGTTCGTGCCGGATTTCGTGACAGCGTTGACGAAGCCTGCGCCCGTACGTCCGACCTCAGCCGTAGCGCCAGAGCGCACGACCTGAAATTCACGAATGGCTGTCTGCGGAAAAGAAAAGATTGCATCGTTGCCGCCGCGCTGATTGCCTTGCAACGCATCGTTAAAATCTGCGCCATCCAGCGCAATGTTGGAATTGATCGAACGTTGCCCGGCAATGACCAGGCCTTTGCGATCTGATTCCTGCATCACACCGGGGGTAAGTTGAATGAAGTCCGTAAAATTGCGCCCCCGAATTGGCAGATCGCGCACGGAACGTTGTTCGATGGTCGAACCTGTCGCGCCCTCTTCCGTATCCAGTTGCACATTATCCGCAGTCACAATCACCGTTTCCGTAACAGTTGCAACTTGCAGCGCAAAATTTACTCTTTCCGTATTTCCCACTGATAGCTGAACATTTTCCCGCCGTGCAGCGCTAAAGCCTGTCGCTTTAATTTCAACCGCATAAGTTCCCACTGGCATCACGCTGGCAACAAAGCGCCCGCGTTCGTCCGTCACAATTGTCCGCGTGTAGCCTGTTTCCACATTGCGCACTGTGACTGTCGCTCCAGCAACCGATTGCGAATTGGAATCAGAAATTATGCCTTCAACCGCAGCACTGCCAGATTCTGATTGCGCGATTGCACTGAGCAAAAATGTGCAGGTGAAAAAGATATTGAGAACAATTTGACGAAACGAAATTTGCGGAAAACGGATGGACATGCCTGTCTCCTTAAGCTTTGCAAGTTAAATGGTGCTGCTAATTCGTTAGAAAATGATTAGGACAGGCAGGCTAACAAAGAATTATTAAGCGAATATTAAGTAAGCCCTAATTCAAACTTAAATACGAATGTAGGACAGGACGAGATGCTAAACTAAAACAAAGAGGGACGCCGTTCTGATGCAACGATGTCCCTCTTTGTTGGGACTGCTCGATAGTTAGGAAAAACGAGCAGGGAGGAGTATTTCGTGGATGGTCTTACTGATTGTCCTTTGTTTGTGCTGTGTCAGCCGAAGCCGTTTTCGTTGGCGTCATTTCTGGCGCAGCGCTATTCAATCCCTTGCTGACCATCACTGTTACTTCTACGCGACGGTTTTGTTCACGGCCTTCGCGCGTCGTGTTATCCGCAGCCGGATTCATTTCGCCATAACCAAACGGCAGGACAATGCGACGCAATGGCACGTTCTGATTCTCGGCCAAGTATCGCACGACTGCATCCGCACGTTTTTGACTTAAGCGACGATTTAAATCTTCGCTACCATCCGCTGATGCAAATCCCGCAATTTGAATTACGAAACCTTTTTGCGTTTTGGCTTGTGTTGCTAGTTCATCCAACGCGGTCTTTGCTTCTGGTGATAAGATTGCGCTGCCAACTTTGAATTTAACGCTGGTTGATTGACCTGCGTCGTAATCATCCAACATCCCAATGCGTTCGTTGGTTGCATTCACACCTGCGATAGCCGCATCCGCTGTTTCTTGTGCGGCTCTGGCTCCGCCACGTGCTGCGTTGGAAACGGCACTCAATTCTTCGATCTGACCCGATAAACGTTGTGCGTTCGATTCTGCCGCAGTCAAACGACCTTCGGCATCACCTACGCGGCCTTCTACCGGAGTTACGCGCGATTCAACTGTGCGCGCCATTAGGTAAGCTTGGTCTTTAAACTTAATTTTGTCAGCCGCCAAATTGCCTGATGCATCCCCGCGTCCTTCTATTTCTACATTCAATCCACGCAGCAATGCTGTTTCAGGGTATGTCTTAGCAGAACGAAATGGATTGCTCTTCATTTCGGAAACCTTAGTGGTTCCGCTAAACATGATTGTTGTATCCATTCCTTGCGCATCACGCACGATAAAACTGTCTGGGTCGCGTTGAGTGATAACGCCGGAAATTTTTTGTTTCTGCCCGCTGGTAACACGATTCGGGCGTGCTTCAGTTTTTGTCTTTGTATCAGGTTGCGCGGCTGCTGGTTGGTCAGTTGTTTGCGCTAATGCACAAAGTGAAAAGGCTCCGCAAAATGCCAATGATGTTAAAGTTCCTAATTGTTTCATAATATTGTTCTCCCTTACTTCTCTAAAATGTAAAAGCTGTCGTTAAACTTCCTAACAAATTCAAGCTGCTTACGCATAGCTATTGTGCAAGCTCTATGCCAAGGGCAAAAGAAATAGAGTTCGTATGGATTTTATGCAGGTTGCTTATTAAGAATTAAATTATTTGGGCTAGGTAAATATTTTTGCGGCTGTATGGCTAAAGAACGATTTTGAATTATTGAAATACGGTTTAAGCTACTAATGATCGAATAAGTAAGAAAAGTATTTTATAAAGTGTATTGCTGCGATCAAGCCAAGAGGATTATTCACGAAACGCTTTATTATCAGGCTTACAACGATTTTCATCGAATTTGAAATTAAAAAAATATTTGACTGGTTAATGAGTAAGAAAAAAGTAGGTAAGCAAGTAAATTTTACCTGTCTTTTAGGTAAATAATTCCGTTTTTATCTATTCAACTATTTGTTTGGCATTGTAAACACAGTGTTTATCAATTGGCATTGAAGTTGCTTATATTAAAGTTGACCTAGAGCTTTCTTAAAGGAAAAAGCAGTCTACCTGGCTGCAAGTGTGTACGCAGTTAAGTAACCGGCAAAGCTTTATTCTTTAAGGTAACTTTAAGCTAATCACTGATGAAAAAAGCCTGATACCCTTGTGAGGGGCTATCAGGCTTCTTCATTCAGGCGCCTGATTTTATAGGGCTGAAAGTCCCTGCATCGTTTTCACTTCATCAATCTGTCGGTTGTGCCGTTGATTGTGCAGCGGAATGTAAAGCAACCATTGATATGCGCTGAGAGTATTGAAAATTGGAAACGGATGTTCGGTGGTGTGCGTATGCAATGATTCATCGCATTGCAGCGTGAATTGCAATGTCTTAGCGCGCGTGAGTTTGAACTGCTCGACAAATTCTTCTTTTGATAATTGCCCTGCCGGAATAATGGGCGCGGGAGCCTGTGCTTTGCGCAAAGGGATCGGCATTACCTTTTCTAAAAATTCTGTTTTGCCTGCGGTCTTGGTTTCCCATTCAGGATTTTCTGCCGCAGCTAATGCCTGCGTCACCTGCCCAAACATCAAAGCTTCCGCCAGCAAAATATGTTCGCCAATTTCCGCAACCGACCATTGCTCTGGCGCGGCCTTGAACGCCCATTGCGCTTCGCTAAGATTTTCAATTATGCTCAGTGTTTCTTGTTGTGAAACCTGTAAGAGTTGAATGATTTTAGTTTTTTCTTCTGAAGTCATTTTATTGATAATTCGCAGTGCCGCCCTAGTTAAGCCGCTTGAGCCAGATGTTGCGTACCATTATTTTTCCGATCTGCTCAATTTCAATACCGATCAAGCCGGATTGATTGTTTGATGATTCGGGATCATCGTCAACCATGACTGCCATCAACTGTCCATTCAAAATATGCATCAGCGTCCCGCCGCGTGCGATGATCGTGTATTCGTTCCAGTCGTCTTTTTTTATCACTTGATTGAGCGCCGCGCGGTCTCCGATATTGCCCATTAATCGCTTAGCGCGCAGCCCTGCACCTTCGACCACCTGACCGCGCCACGCCTGAATCCGCATCGGAGTATTTTCTGAATAGTACTGACCCGTGTAATCAGTTGAAGGCCAGAAATCAGCCTGCGGCCCCGTCATCATCCAATTGTTATTGATGGGCAGCAGGTTCGCCGGAACATTGTCGGCGGTGAGCCAAGGCAAGCCAACTTTGCTGCGATATTGAATGCCACTGCCGCCTGTTCCTTCGATTTTGATTTCAAGTTTTAAGGTGAAATCTTTGGCTTGAATGGGGCGATACCAAATGTAGCTGTTGCCGCTTGGTTTCTGTGGCGTAGATTCGCCAACAATGGCTCCATTTTCAACGCGCCAGATGTTGGGATTTCCTTCCCAATCCTTCAGGCTCGCGCCATCAAACAGCGAGATATAACCTTCGTGATCGCTCGGGTCTATGGGCGCGGGTTCGGTAAAGCGCAAAGTTGTAAACGATCCGCCCATATCCAACAGCGCGGCCACCTGTTTGTCATCAAACTTATTTTTTGAGGCTTGCAATTTTTGAAAGGCATCGGCACGCGCCGTAGCCACAACCAAATCCGCTTTTTGCACCGCAGCGATTCTGGCTTGTATCGCGCCGTCGTTGCGTGGCTGCGTCAGTATTGCTTCAGCAACGGCAATGCGAGCGTCCGCCAGCGGGCGTGTCAGGGGAAGCTGCTCGCCGTTGATCTTTGAGATTGCTGTTACTTGTGCTTCACGAATGTTTGGAATTGTGCCAGTGAGTTTGTCGCTGCCCAAAAAGGGAAGCCGCGCCCATGAATTGGCAAGCGCTTTGATTTGCGCGGAGTTTAATTTCTCAGGCGATGACTGAAGTTTGGCGAATGCTTCAGCTCTGGCATTTGCTAATGCCAACTCCGCCGCCGCTACGGCTTCCACGCGCTGTCGAATAGCGGAATCATTGCGCGGTGAAGCCAAAGCCGCAGCAATCAACGCACGGCGCGCGTCCGTGAGAGTTTTTACCGATCCTGCTAATTCCGCATTGATGCTGGTCAGCGCGGCTTTCTGCGCGTCCGTCGAATTAGGAAGAACCTGCGCCAAGGCATCCAAAGAGGAGAGGCCAAGCATCATGAGCATTACGCCAAGAATGTGTCTTAACATTGTTTGATTTCCTTAAGCCCTGAAAAGGCGAGATTCAATAGATGGAACCGGATCAAAAAAAATACAAACCCTGAAGGGCAAAATTCTTAAATTTTATCGTGTACTTGCAGGACTGATTAGCTGAAGACACCATGTTCGATGCGAATCAATAAGTCTTCAACGCGATGTACGCCTTCATCCGTGTCCAGCAACGAGAGCGGCGTAGCCATTTGCAGCGCACGATTTTGTTCATTCAACCAAAGCTGCGCTTTTTCCTGTGAACCAAAAACTTCTTCAGTGTGAGCAATAATTTGCACAAGCCGATTAAGCCGATTTGATTGCGCTGGTATCAAATCTTGTTTTTGCATTGAACTTTTGTCCACAGATTTTTCGCCGCCCAGAATTTTAAGAATTTTTTCCATCTCAATTATTGCTTTCACCTTGCGCCAATTCGGCAGCAACGTATGCCATAAATGCGAACCTGCCTTTTTCGTTGCAGCCTTATATCATTCCACGTAAACTATAATAGTCCGAAAGCTAAAATTAATCAGCCGCCCTCGTACTTTCGTAATAGTGGTTTTAGAAGGGCAAGATGTATCGAGGTTTAGATGATCTTTTGTACCATTCATTGGTTTGATGCGGAGCAAGATTTTTCCTGAGAAGACTCTATTATTTCCTGTGGCAAAGCTTAACAACGAATAAATGATGACCAAAACCAAATTAGTACAGAGATCGCATAACGGGCGTTATTACTTAGGTGATGTATTTGATGTGATCCAATCAAATAATTTTCGGAACCTTCGTAATCGCATCCAGCTAATTTTAACGTCTCCGCCGTTTCCCCTCAATAACAAGAAGAGCTATGGCAATTTACAAGGCGAAGAATATTTAGCGTGGTTTACTAATCTTGCCCCACTATTTGCAGATTTACTGACTGACGATGGTTCAATCGTGATTGAAATAGGAAATAATTGGGAATCAAGCCGACCTGTTCAATCCTTGTTACCACTTCAATCACTTCTGAGCTTTACAGCGCATGAAAGTGCCGGACTCCGGCTTATTCAAGAATTTATTTGCTATAACCCTTCAAGGTTGCCATCTCCTGCACAATGGGTAACAGTTAACCGATATCGAACAGTTGATAGTTACACGCATGTCTGGTGGCTGGCAAAATCCGATTTTCCTAAGGCCGATAACTCTAAAGTCTTACGTCCTTACAGCAAGTCAATGAAAGATTTGTTGGCTAAAGGCCGCTACAATGCAGGGATACGCCCATCTGAACATAAAGTGAGCGAGGCAGGGTTTCTAAAAGATTTAGGCGGGTCAATCGCGCATAACTTTTTTGAAGTCGAAGCACTTGATCCTAATCGTGAAGTTCGCTTGCCTAATGCCTTTAGTTTTTCTAATACGGCATCAAATGATTTCTTTCTAAAAGCTTGCAAAGCAAAAAATATTACGCCACATCCAGCTCGGATGCCGATGGGACTTGCCGCCTTTTTTATCCAATATCTAACTGATAAAGACGATCTAGTTTTAGACCCCTTTGCAGGTAGCAATACTACTGGCTACACAGCGTCACGTCTTAGACGTAAATGGATCGCTATAGATGTACTGGAAAAGTATATAGAGCAATCAAAGATTCGGTTTAGTGACTCACGCCCCTTGGAGGAAAATGATAATCATGAGCATCAGTAGACAAATAACCCAAACGGACTTGTTTCGGCGAAGGCAGGAAGATAATCAAGTCAAATGGGATACCGGACAATTTGTAGGAAGGCCATTTCGCCTCACATACACCAAAGCTGAAATCTTGATGGCTGATGCATGGAAGCAAAGGTCAGGCGGCATTCCCCAAGGTTGTTTTTTGTTAGCGTATTACGATAACGAGACGGCGGAGCAAAGCACACTTGAAGCGGTGCTACTACGCGTGATTCAACCTGCAAAACTTCCAACCGATCAGGAAGTCATCAGCAGTATGGTGGAATACTACAAAGATAATATCCAGACAGGTACGAATAGCCGTTCGCAACTAGATACTTTCACACGGTATGAATTCTCTTTTAGCGGCTTGGAATGCTCTGTTCTAGGATCGTTTTATAAGGACGAAAGAGGGCAAACCAAATTCGGCGCGGATCTGGAGAATTTTTTTAGTGCTCATAATTACTCTGTCATTAAACCATCGCCAAATGTTCTTGAGGTCATAGTTAATTACCGAGAATCTGGCTTACCTGGCGGGGCAGGCGATATTCGCATAGGAAAGGTTCGTTACAGCTCAAGCCGACGTTATCAACAATCGGAATTAGAAGTGCCAGTATATGTGCAGGCAGCGGATTTTGCTGGAAAGAGGACGGCTCTTTTCGGTATGACGAGAACGGGAAAATCCAATACAGTTAAGAAAATTATTCAAGCCTGCGTAGAGATGAGTTCCAATGCGCCACTCGTTTTAGATCAAAGCACAGAAAGCCCTGAAGAAACACTCAAACCGTTCACTGAAGACAATAATCCGAAGTATCCAATTGGACAGATTATTTTTGACATAAATGGTGAATATGCCAACCCGAATTTGCAGGATCGGGGAACCGCAATTTTTGATCTTTATCGTGAGCAAACTATTCGGTATTCGACTGTCCAGAAGCCAGATTTTCGAGTGATGAAAGTAAACTTTTATCGTGAGATCGAAAACGGCTTTGAGTTAATAAAGGCATATCCTACAGTTGAAGATCATTCCGCACAATTTGTAACAAATTTCAAAACGGCAGATATATCCAGACCTGAAGATTATGACTCTAATCGCTCTGCTGCGACCCGATATGACAGGAGAGTGGCTGTCTACTTCTGTTGTTTATATCGCGCGGGATTTGAACCACCTCAGGGCTTCACTGTTCGATTTTCTGCAAATCAGGCTGTTAGAAATGCCGTGCGGCCTGGAGTTGATCCTAGTAGAGGAATGAGCCTTGAAGAGGCGGCTAATTGGTGGGAAGACCTTTGGACAATCTATGGTACGGATGCAGTCTTTACGAACTATAGACAACAGAATGGACGGGATTGGGCGGAAGATGATTTACAGGCACTTATTGTGATGCTAACTCGAAAACGAACTTCAGGTGGTAGATCTGATTGTTCGGGATTTCGTATTCTCAATCCGATTAGAGACCAACATACCAGCACCGTACAGACGCCATTTGATGAAGATATATTGACTAATCTACGGCAAGGCCGAATTGTCATTGTTGATCTTTCTCTGGGTGATCCTGATATTCAAGCAATGTTTAGTGAGCGTATTTGCAAACGAATTTTTTTCAATGCGCTTACTCGATTTACGAACACTCAGCCAAATAATTTTATTCAGTTCTACTTCGAAGAGGCGCACAATCTTTTCCCAAAAAAAGAAGACGCTAATCAAAATCGAATATATAACCGACTAGCTAAAGAAGGGGCAAAATTAAATCTGGGGTTGGTATACGCTACGCAAGAAGTAAGTTCAATTAGCGGCAATATTCTGAAGGCTACTCAAAACTGGTTCATTTCTCATCTCAACAACGAAGACGAAATAAAGGAATTGCGAAAATATTATGATTTCAGTGACTTCACTGAAAGCCTGATTCGTTTTAGTCAGGATACTGATAAAGGGTTTGTGCGAATGAAAACCTACAGCAACCCTTTTGTCATTCCTGTGCAGATTGATCGTTTTCCGCCAGACCCAGTTTAGTAATAAGGATATTTTATGGGGTATTCCAGCAACGGACGCCGACCTTTTGAGGCCGCCAGTAAGTCATCACATCATCACATCATTAACGATCCAGAAGTGCAAAAATTATTGGATCGTATTGAAAAACCACCGGCAACCTCAACCGTGTCGCTGGATAATCTGACATTTGAGTATGTTCCTCCACTAGAAAACCCGATTGAAGCAATCATTGTTGTAGATGGTGGATATACCGAAGCCGTAATTAACAAAGAGTACCCGTCTCGCCTTATACATTTTCTTCAATTTGGATCATTGTTATTTAAGCAAGAAGACCTTGCCCAAATCGAACGCTCGCCCTTCATCGCACCAGAAGACATGGCGAAGTTAAAGAACATCCAGCGATTAAAATTAGCCTTGCCTACCAAGAATGTGAGATTACGCGATGAAATGACTCTCAACTCTAGCGTTCTAAAAACAATCTATGATTTTTTTCGGAAGAATAATCTTGAGGAACAGCAGAGCTTACTCGATACCTTAGCGTGGTTTATTTTTCGGCGCTACAAACAAGCGCAACGAACCCCACAGGAGCAACTGTGGAAATTAGCGACTAACCCTTTGAGCACTGGTGAAGTGATTCTTAACGAATCAGCAATGGATCGAGAATATTGTTTTCCTTGCCCTGATACTGGAGGAAAGATACATCTGACAGATATTTTTCGTCTCCACGAAGTGATTGATGAAGAGACTGGCGCTACAGGTATACTAGGTTATTTGGTTAACGTCATTGAGCATTTAACAATAATCCATATAATCCGCCAGTTGCTTCGTCAGCAACCAGCTACGTTGAAAAAAGTACTATTCATCAAGGATGGACCAACGGGCTTCTTTGGACAGACCGCCAATTTACATAAGCCGATGCTCGACCTTGTTGTGTGGTTACTGGATCGCCACGACATTCTGCTTGTGGGGCTGGAAAAGAGCGGAGCCTTTGTAGATCACGCACACGAAATTCAAAGTAAACTTAAAGCAGGAACGGCCTTACTATTAAGCAATGAGTACATTTACAAATACATTTTGCCTGGTCAAGCTGATCCAACAAGTATTTACGGAAGATCATCAAATTACGGGCATAAACTGATCTTCAAAACACGAAGCGGACAAATGCATGTACTCTCCTTGCCCGTAAGAGAACTTAAGGCTTCTCCAACTGTAGATGATTTGCCTAATCTTCAAATTCTTTTAGCAAATGTAGAAGCCTTACATTGCGATATGTATGACTCTGCTCTATTTCCAGTTGCTCTGGTAAATAAATTAGTCAGCTTATCGGCTCACCCTAGCCAACGAATCCTACAAAAATTTGCAAGTAGCTCTGTTCAATAATTTAGGGAAAAGGAAAGATTTGTTTTGATATAGGTTGTCCTTATTATTCGTATGCGCTGAGGTAAACCTTATTTTCGTAATCTACTAACGCAAGCCTGATATTCCTAAGCCAGCCTTGTCGCCCTAAAATATTTCGTGGCAAGCCAGGATATTTTGCGAAGTAGAGGGTGCTAAGAAATGCCAGTTCTCCGGTTTGAATAATGACTTCGTGACCATAGGCTTCTAATGAGCCAGAAAGTGTTTTGAGAGTTTTTGGAATCCCTTCGTTAACTAAAATCCCAAGCTCTGCGCCAGTTTCATATCTGAATAAACAAACCTCTGCGCCTGTATCAATTTTGGCCGACACCTGCACTGCTTTATCACCAACAACTAGAATCGTTGGGATTGCGATACCAGAGGGATCGTCTTTGTAATAAAGCTCTTCTGCAAAGCTGAGAAGTGTAGTCATGACCAAAGAAATTGAGTTGAATTGTCAGGGTCTTCGATAAATTCAATTAACGGCAAATATGCGCCATCGGACTTAGCTGCTGCAAAAATAGTTTGCGAATCTTCTCCGTGCGCAATTAGTCGCTCGCCGTCTAACGCTACCCATTGCCCGATGTATTCTTTTGCATGCTCTGCTAACCATTTCATTGCAGCTTGAGAATCAGGAGTAGGAATTGGTGCAACGCGTTTATCCAATGGCGTTTTAGTAGGCTTACCATTTTGTAAGTCCTGTTCCAACAATAAGCGCAATCTGGCGCGTTCGCTGCGTGGTAGCTGTGTGATTTGCGTCAGAATATTTTCGACAGTGACTTGTGACATAGCGTGATAACTCCTTTCACATTTTCACAATTCGCATTATACCGCAATCAATCTTCGTTGATTTTTTCAATGGATGAAATTTCGTGTCCCAACGTTTGTGCTGAGTGTTTGTCCCATTGTTCGTCATTACGTGCGGGGAAATCTTCGCGGAAATGCCCGCCGCGTGACTCTTCGCGCCATAAGGCTGCTTCGGCCATTAGCTTTGCCAGCGTAGCAAAATTTTTGGTGCGTTGATTGACGCTTTCTTGTAACAACGCTTCGCATTCGGTGATGGCGGATTGCAAATCTGGGGCGCGGCGAATGAGGCCGACTTTTTTCCACATCAATTCCTGCACGCGGCTTTTGGTGCGCGGGTCTAAACGCCAATCAGACAATTCAAAATCAATTGGTTCGGCTTCGGGTTTTTCGCTGAGCGGGAAATTGTCTTCTAAAGCGGCTGCTCCGGCTCGTGCGCCGAAGACTAAGCCTTCGAGCAGGGAATTACTTGCCAAACGATTTGCGCCGTGAACTCCGGTGCAAGTCACTTCGCCTGCGCCATACAAGCCGGGCAATGTGGTGCGTCCGTGCGTGTCGCTGCGCACGCCGCCCATCACATAATGCACGGCGGGCGAAACGGGCAATTGATCTTTCGTCATATCCAAGCCGTAGCGCAAACACGTCTCGAAAATTTTCGGGAAACGTTCGCGGACAAAAACAGGTTGCAGGTGCGTCAAATCAAGGTACATCCAACGCGCGTGCGTGCTTTCCATTTCGGCTACGATGGCGCGGGCTACGATGTCGCGCGGCGCGAGTTCGGCGCGTTCGTCATAATTTTTAGCGAAGGCTTTGCCATCGTGGTTGCGCAAAATCGCACCTTCGCCGCGCAACGCTTCGCTTAATAAAAATCTTGGCGCGTCCGGCAAAGCCAATGCTGTCGGATGAAATTGCACGAATTCCAAATCGCACATCATCGCGCCCGCCGCGTAAGCCATCGCCATTCCGTCGCCTGTGGCTACGCTAGGATTGGTGGTTTGCGAAAATAATTGACCCGCGCCGCCCGTAGCCAGAATGACTGCACGCGCCCGCATTTCGCACAGGAGGCTTTCGTTGGGGTGAATGTAGCGCACGCCTACGCAACGCCCGTCTTCGACAATTAAATCCACTGTAGCCGCGTGGGCCTGCAAGGTGATGTTCGGATTTTTCTTGGCGTAGGCAATTAACGCACGCACAAATTCGCGTCCGGTCGAATCACCTTTTGCATGCAAAATACGACGGCGCGAATGGGCGGCTTCCTGTGTGAAAGAAAGTTCGCCATCTTCCTTGTCAAATTGCGCGCCGAATTCGATGAGTTCGGTAATACATTTCGGACCTTCTTCGACGAGCACACGCACTGCTTTTTCATCGCACAGACCTGCGCCTGCGATCAACGTGTCGTCGTAATGCAAATTAATTTCGTCGTCGTCAGAAAGCACCACGGCAACGCCGCCTTGCGCGTATTCAGTGTTGGATTCGTCGAGACGTTCTTTGGTTAGGACTGTTACGCGCCCACTTTTTGCGAGTTCAATTGCGGCGCGTAAACCAGCTACGCCAGAGCCGAGAACGATGTAATCAGAAGTCATACTATTTATTTGCTTGTACCCACGCACGAAACGCGCGTTTGGCGGCATTAATGCCTTGGCCTTCTTCTGGCATTAGAAACTGAGTCAATATTTGTGCGCTGAGAAAAGGGAAGCAGGCACTATGAGAAACTTCTTTATATTCATTTTCATTCAAGGTGTAAAAATGAATTTCGCGCCCATCGTGCTGCCAGATTTCTGGTACACCTAAGGCCACATAAATAGAAAATTTGCTGGTGGAATCATGGTAAATATCCACTTCAATCACTAAATCAGGGGGCGGATCAAGTTCAAGATTGATTTCGTCTTTGTCGGCAACGCGGGAAAAATTTTGGATATAAAAACATTCGTCGGCTTCAGTGCCTTTGGCTTTTTGTTTGCGTCGCCAAGTCATCGCGCCAAAGCTGACATATTCGAGATTCAATTCTTCTGTGAGCACATCAACCAAACGACTAATTAATCCTTTGTACCATTCGTGCTTTTTCGAGGGGGACATAATTTCCAGCCTTCCATTATCGTAGCTAATACGCGCGCTACTCTCGTCACCAATTTCCGCCAAGAGTGATTCATATTCTTCCCAGCTAACATCACGGCAAATTAATGTGCTGCCTGCTGGTAAACTTTGGATCATTTGGGATTGCATAAATATTTCTTACCCCGCTGATTTGTGTCGCGCCGCAAGTTGTCCGCAAGCGGCTGAAATATCTTGTCCGCGTGGACGGCGAATGAACGTTGTGATGTCGTTTTCCATCAGGATTTGCTGGAATTTATAAATTTGCCCCATTGGCGAAGACTGAAAGGGAAGCTCTGGCGCGGGATTGTGCGGAATCAAATTCACCATTGCGGTCAGATGATAGCGGCGAATTAATTCGACTAAGCGCTGTGCGTCTTCATTGCTGTCGTTCACGCCGTCCAGCATTACGTATTCAAACGTGACTTTTTCTCGGCGGCCTAACGGATATTTTTGCAGCGCGGACATTAATTCATCTAAGCCGTAACGTTTGTTGAGAGGAATTAATTTTGTGCGTTGTTCGTCGGTTGTGCCGGAAAGTGAAATCGCCAAACGCGGGCGGACTTCTTCTTCAGCAAACGCCAGAATTTTAGGGATGATGCCAGAGGTCGAAACGGTGATACGTTTGGGATTAATGTTGACGCCTTTTTCATCGCACAACAACCGAATCGCTTTCATCACTTCGTCGTAATTGAGAAAGCTCTCACCCATTCCCATGAAAACCAGATTCGTGTGATGCGGCGGTTTTTGGCCTGCGCTGTACACTTCGTTGAGGACGATCAAAACCTGCGAAACGATTTCGCCTGCGGTCATATTGCGTTTGATGCCGAGTTGCGCAGTCATACAAAATGTACAGCCTACGGCGCAACCTACCTGACAACTAATGCAAATGGTGTCGCGATTTTCTTCGGGAATGAACACAGCTTCGACTTCTTTGCCATCGCCGAGTTTGAGCAAGTAACGACGCGTGCCATCAGTCGAATAAAATATATTGCCGATAGTTGTTTCGGTGATGCCGAAATCTGTCGTGAGCTTTTCGCGCAACGATTTGGCGAGTTCAGTTATTGCATCAAACGTGAGCGAGCGCCGCGCGTAAATGGATTGATAAAGCTGCTTCCCGCGAAATGCTTTTTCGCCTAATGATGCAGCCAATTCGATAAGTTCGGTTTCGGTTTTTCCAAGCAAATAGTTCACACACGAATTGTAGCGTAGTGCGATGGAAAGCTGTAGTAGGGAGTGATTGGAAATTAAGGATTGGAGCGGGGGACGGGACTCGAACCCGCGACGTCCAGCTTGGGAAGCTGGCATTCTACCACTGAATTACCCCCGCTTATTTACAACGTGGGAATGCTAACAAAACAAATAACGAGAGGCAATGCGGATTGCCATAGCGCGACAATCCGCATTCCAAAATCCGCAATCCGAAATCATCAAACTTTCATGATTTCTTCTTCTTTGTGTTTGCTTTGATCGCTAATTTTCGCAATGAACAAATCCGTGAGTTTCTGAATTTCGTCGAGTCCGCCTTTTTCTTCATCCTCGGAAATCTCTTTGTCTTTCAAGGCTTTTTTCAATCGGTCGTTTGAATCGCGGCGAATGTTGCGCACAGCGGTTTTATGATCTTCTGCCATTTCATGCACGACTTTGGCCATTTGTTTGCGGCGTTCTTCGGTCAATGGTGGAATCGGAATGCGAATCAATTTGCCGTCGTTCGATGGATTCACGTTAAGGTCGGAAGCGCGAATTTCTTTTTCAATAATGTTAATCATCGAAGGATCAAACGGCGCAATGGTAAGTAATGCCGATTCCGGCGCATTGAGCGTTGCCACCTGATTCAGCGGCATGCGCGACCCGTAATATTCGACAGTAATATTATCTAGCAAACTGGTTGAGGCGCGACCGGTGCGTACGCTGGTAAGTTTACGATGAAAATCGTCAACTGTGTGTTCCATCCGTGACTTTGTTTCGTTAGCAATTTCTTTAATCATACGAATGCTCCTGTTTAGTTGATAAACGTAGGATTGATTTTTTCGGGTTTTATTTGCGTGCGGCTTTTTTCTTTGGTGCAGGGGCGACAGGCTCTTCATTGCGAATGATTGAGCCAATTTTTTCGCCGAGCACTACGCGTTTGATGTTACCAGGCACGGTCATATCAAACACGATGATCGGCAAATTATTATCTTTGCAAAGCGAAATTGCGGACGCATCCATCACTTTCAAATCATCGCGCAACACCCGCATATAGGTTAGCTCGTCAATTTTTGTGGCGGTTGCATCTTTGCGCGGGTCTGCTGTGTAAATGCCACTGACGCTGGTTGCTTTCATAATGACGTCGGCTTTGATTTCGAGCGCACGCAAGGCTGCGGCAGAATCTGTAGTGAAATACGGATTGCCAGTACCAGCCGCAAAAATTACGATGCGGCGTTTTTCCAAATGGCGCACGGCACGACGGCGAATAAACGGCTCGGCGACTTCGCGCATTTCGATGGCAGACATCACGCGCGTGAAGCAGCCTAATTTTTCGAGGCCATCCTGCAAGGCAATTGCGTTCATTACGGTTGCCATCATTCCCATGTAATCTGCCGCCGCGCGATCCATACCGCTGGCGCTGGCTTTGACGCCGCGAAAAATATTACCGCCGCCGACAACTAACGCGACTTCCACGCCGAGCAGAAAAACTTCTTTGACTTCGTTAGCAATACGGAAAACGACTTTGGGATCAACTCCAAAGCCTGTGTCGCCCATTAAAGCTTCGCCACTGATTTTGAGTAGAATTCGTTTGAAAGCAGGTTTGCTGTTGGGTTTTGATTTCGCCATAGTGGGGGCCGGGGGCAACAACAATATCAAAGGTAAAACTGTTGTCGCCCCAGAAGTGAAAACGATTACTTTTACTGAATTGCGGCAGCGACTTCGGCTGCAAAATCTTCAGAACGTTTTTCGAGACCTTCGCCCATTTTGAAACGTGCAAAACGGCGAATCGAAACTTTTTCGCCCGTTTCTGCGGTCATTTTCGATGCCAATTCAGCAATGGTGACGGCTTGATCTTTAACGAATGGTTGTTCAAGCAGAACTGTTTCCGTAAAGAATTTCGAGAGACGACCCTCGACCATTTTCTCAATGATATTGGCAGGCTTGTTCGCGTTTTTCGGATCAGCCATTGCCTGTCCTTGTGCGATTTCGCGTTCTTTTTCGATCAAATCCGCAGGAACTTCTTCCTTGGTCACATAGCGCGGTTCTGACGCGCAAATGTGCATCGCTACGTCTTTCACAAATTGTTGGAACGCTTCGGTGCGCGCGACGAAATCTGTTTCGCAGTTGACTTCAACCAGCACGCCGACTTTGCCGCCCATATGGATGTAGGAACCGACAACGCCTTCAGCCGCGATGCGATCCGCGCGTTTGGCAGCCTGTGCCAAGCCTTTTTTGCGCAATAATTCAACGGCTTTTTCTTCGTTGCCTTCCGCTTCGACTAAGGCTTTTTTGCAATCAGACATTCCCGCGCTGGTTTTGTCGCGGAGTGCTTTGACCATTTGAGCTGTAACTTCCATTATTTCCTCCAAATAAGCCGCGAATCCAACACTCGTTTTGAACTCGCTACCAAGCTGTTTATCGCTGGACGAGTGCGATTCACAGAAAAATAAGACCGATTTATAAAAACGGCGTAGCCGCTACGAATTGTCCGGCTACGCCATTTGCATCTTGCATCAATTGCTTAACCTAGCCAGCATTTGTCTCTGTCGCTTCCGGTGTTGGCGCTTCAGTGACTGTTTCGACAGACGTTGGCACTTCTACGGGAGCGGGTGTAACCGCTTCAATTGGAGCAATAACTTCTGCCGGAGCGGGAGCTTCTGCGGGTGCCGCAGGTGCTTCAGTCACGACTGGAGCCGGAGCTGGAGCCGCTGCTTGCGCAGGAGCTGGGCGATCCGTGCGTTGATCACGACGCGGACGATCTCCGCCGCGACCGTCACCACGACCATCACGATCACGACGCGGACGATCTCCGCCACGATCATTGCGATCACCACGCGGGCGACGATCACGCGGCGCACCTTGATCCATCGTAATGCCTTGTTCGGCGCGAGTAGCAGCTTCTTCCGCTTCTTTTGCTTGCGCAACTGCCTGACCTTCGACAACTGCATCAGCGATACGCGCTGCGAACAGGCGCACCGCACGTAACGCGTCGTCGTTGCCAGGAATAATTTGTGTGATGCCTTCTGGGCTGCAATTGGTGTCCACAACGGCAATAACCGGAATGTTCAGACGATTCGCTTCTTTGACGGCGATTTCTTCTTTGTTGGTGTCAATGATAAAAATCGCATCCGGCAAACGACGCATGTCTTTAATACCGGAAAGGTTTTTCTCTAACCCTAAACGCTCGCGTTCAATTTCCAAGCGTTCTTTTTTGGCATAAGCCTCAATGCGGCCATCGGCCTGCATCGCTTCGATTTCTTTATAGCGCTTGATTGATTTTTGGATAGTTTGGAAATTCGTCAACAAACCACCGAGCCAGCGCTGATTGATGTAATACTGATTGCAGCGTGTCGCTTCTTCTTTAATTGCGTCTTGAGCCTGACGTTTGGTGCCGACAAACAAGAAAATCTTGTCGGAGCCATTGCTCGACAAATCGGTCACATATTTGAGCGCATCTTTGAACATACGCTGCGTTTTTTGCAGGTCAATAATGTAAATGCCGTTGCGTTCGCCGAAGATATATTCTTTCATCTTCGGATTCCATCGTCGTACTTGGTGCCCGAAGTGTACGCCAGCTTCGAGCAATTCTTTCATTGTTACTGTTGCCAAAACAAATCTCCTTAATGGTTTATGTACTCACCACTTACGTGCCGCTGTTAAGAGGCAACCAAAAGAAAGTGGTAATGGATTGATTGCGGAGTTCGGATTGCAAATTGCGGAAAGGAAAACTTCCAATCCGCAATCCACAATTGACAATCCGCAATAAAATTAACGTTTCGAGAACTGGAAACGCTTGCGCGCGCCTTTTTGACCGTATTTTTTCCGCTCTTTGGCGCGGGGATCACGTGTCAAAAGACCAGCTCGTTTGAGCTTTTTCCGTAATTCGCTGTTGAATTCAAGCAAGGCGCGGGCAATGCCGTGACGCACTGCGCCGGCTTGACCTGACATTCCGCCACCGTCCACATTCACCAACACGTCGAATTTGGCGACGGTATCAGTTAATTGTAAAGGTTGACGAATGATCATTCGCAACGTTTCGTTAGGGAAATACGCTTCAATAGCGCGTTTATTGACTTTGAATTCGCCTTTGCCGGGACGCAAATAAACTCGCGCGGTTGCGCTTTTGCGACGTCCGGTTCCGTAATATTGAATATCAGCCACTTCTCGCTCCTGTTACGCGTTAGAAATTATAAGCTCAAGGCTTCGGGTTTCTGCGCGCCATGATGATGTTCTGCGCCAGCATAAATTTTCAGCTTTTTCGCCATTGCACGGCCCATTTTCGTTTTGGGCAACATTCCTTTAATGGCGATTTCCAGAACACGGTCTGGATGTTTAGCGAGCTGATCGCGGGCGCTGATGCTTCTGATACCACCGGGAAATCCCGTGTGGTGATAATAAAACTTGTCGGTTAGCTTATTGCCTGTGAAGACAACCTTATCAGCATTAATGATAATGACGTGATCGCCAGTGTCTAAAAAGGGCGTATAAGTGGGCTTGTTTTTGCCCATCAAAATATTCGCCACTTTGGCGGCGATACGTCCGACCGTCGCGCCATTAGCGTCCACCAAGTACCATTTTCTGAGGTTTTCTAAGCCATTGCCGCTCGGAAAGTAAGTTGACATAGATAAATATCTCCGTAATAACCGTCAAAAAAACAAGCGGTAAGAATATTTATTTCAAATACAAGTGTCAAGGCAAGTTATTGCGCTAGGCAAAAAACTGCTGAAAAAGCCTTTTGCCAAACCCTTAAGTTGAGGCATACTAACGGCTTCGACGAGATTACATTTTACGAGGATTCTTACGTGCCAGTTAAAGGGCAGAAGCTGAATCAGCAAATTACCCGACAAATTTTGCAAGATACGACTAAAATTTCGACCGTAGGCGAGCGTTTGCAACTGATTACGGCGCAATTTCTCGGCAAACCGTACATCATAAACCCACTGGTTGGCGGCAGCGATACACCCGAAGTTTTTACTGCTACATACGATGGATTTGATTGCGTCACGTTGGTGGAAACCGCGCTCGCGCTTGCGTGGGCAAAAAAAGCGGCGGACGTGAATGATTTGCTACGCGAAATTCGCTATCGGGATGGAAAAGTTTCATGGCCTACGCGGTTGCATTACACGACTGACTGGTCGAAATATCACGTCAAACGCGGCTGGCTGACCGATTTGACCAAAGGCGAAGACACGCTGGTCAAAAATAAAGTACTGGCGGTCTTGCCGGATTTTCTACCGCGTCCCACAACCTTTCGTTATTTTCCCAAACGCAAAATCAACAAAGTCAGCAAAAAATTCCGCAACGGCGATTTAGTTTATTTCGCTTCGACGCGCAAAGGCTTCGATACTTTTCACGTTGGCTTATTATTTTGGGTGAATGGCAAATTAGTTGTGCGCCACGCCGCCCGCAGCAAAGGCGGAGTCGTCGAACAGGAACTCGCAGATTTTTGCAAAGCGAACACCATGCCGGGAATTATTGTTACCAGACCAAAGGAATCCATTTCGAGCTTATGACCACAGCAACGAACTTATCTCATCCACGCGTACAAGAAATTCAATCTCTCGCCAATTTATCAGGCGAAGATATTCATGACCTGCTCAACTCCGGGCAAGCAGATTTTTTATTGTTCATTTTTGCGGGCAGCACGATTACGCTTGGCGCACGTGCTGTCGAGCGTTTAGTGCAAGTTGCGACTGATACGGGCGCAGCATTGGTTTACTCAGATTTCCGCGAAGTCAACGAAAAGGGCGAAGTGAGCGACCACCCGTTGATTGATTACCAACTTGGTTCGATCCGCGACAATTTTGATTTTGGTTCTGTTCTCTTAATCTCGCGTGCGGCTGCGCAATCCGCGATTAAAAAATACGGCGCAATTTCTGACGAATTGAATTGGGGCGGACTGTACGATTTGCGACTGAAGCTTTCGATTGATGGCGAAATTTTGCGCGTGCCGGAACCACTTTACATGCGGTTTGTCTTGGACGCGCGGGCGAGCGGCGAAAAGATTTTTGATTATGTTGACCCCCGCAATCGTGATTATCAAATCGAAATGGAGCAAATCGCTACGGCACACCTCAAACGCATTGACGCGTATCTTGAACCCCAATTTGCCACTGTAGCTGTGAATAATGAATCTTATCCTGTTCTCGCTTCGGTCATCATTCCCGTGCGCAACCGTGAAAAGACTGTCGGCGATGCCGTGCGCAGCGTCTTAGGGCAAAAAGCAGAATTTGAATTTAACGTCATTGTCGTGGATAACCACTCGACCGACGGCACAACAGAAGTGCTGCAAAATTTGGCGGCAGAAGATTCGCGCGTGATTCATTTGATCCCGACGCGCACCGACTACGGCATCGGCGGATGCTGGAACGAAGGCGTTTTTTCGCGGCATTGCGGACGCTACGCCGTGCAATTGGATTCGGACGATATTTACACGAATGAGCGCACGCTGGACAAAATGGTCACAGCGTTTGAAAACGGCAAATATGCGATGGTGATAGGTTCTTACACGACCGTAGATTTTGATTTGCAGGAATTGCCGCCTGGTTTAATTGACCACAAAGAATGGACGCGCGACAACGGACGCAATAACGCCTTGCGCATCAATGGACTTGGTGCGCCGCGTGCCTTTGATGTGAGTATTTTGCGCGAAATTGGCTTGCCGAATACAAGTTATGGCGAAGATTATGCTGTTGCCTTGCGCATTAGCCGCGATTACGACATTGGGCGTGTTTACGAATCCGTTTATTTCGCACGGCGGTGGAGCGGCAATTCTGACAGCGCGTTGCCGTTGCCAACAATGAATCGCTACGACACATACAAAGATCGCATTCGCACGTGGGAAATTCAGGCACGACAACAGAAGAATAGTTAATTGAGTTTCGAGTTTTGAGTTTCGGGTTTCGCAGAAACCGTGCGTAATCTCAAAACTTGAGGCTCGAAACTCAAAACTCGAAACTCAATGAATTGGCAATCACGTATACTCGACGACGCAACACTTAACTTTTACGCCGCGCAACCGCTCACGGATTTACATTCTCGCGTAGCCGCACTTATCGCCCAGCAACTTGACACGTGGCCGATGTTACGCGATGCGACGGCAGCATTGGATGAAGTGCAATACAAAAAACTAGACGTGAACGGCTCGCGCGTGCTAGCGCAATTCAACCCGGCGCGTATCGTCAGCACTGCCGCAAAAGTAGATGCTGCTTCGATCAAAGCCCGCCCGTGTTTTTTGTGCACTGAAAATTTACCTGCGGAAGAGAGGGGAATTGCCTTTGGCGAAAAATATGTTGTCTTATGCAATCCATTTCCTGTACTTCGCAACCATTTAGTAATTTCAGAGAGAGGGCATACGCCACAAGCCATCGCCGATAAATTTGCTGACTTTCTTGATCTCACAAAAGCTCTCGGCAGCGAATATTTTACGCTATACAACGGCCCGGCCTGTGGAGCTTCTGCGCCCGATCATCACCATTTTCAGGCGTGCAGCCGTAATGGCGTACCTATCTTTGACGAAGTCGAAACGTGGACACAAAAAGAATTCAGTTACGAAGCCGATTTTCGGACGTTTACATTGCAGAATTATCGCTTGAATGTTTTGCTGGCGCGCGGAACAGCAAAGCAAAAACTTGTCGCGTGGTTTGCCGCAGTGTATGGAAAACTTGTCAGCGTGAGTGCGGCGAAAAGTGAACCGATGATGAATTTGGTTGCAACTTTCGATGAGCCTGGCTGGACAGTGTATTTATTCCCGCGCGCCAAACATCGCCCCGCTTGCTATTTTGCTGAAGGCGAAAAACAATTCATTGTCAGCCCCGCAGGTATTGACTTAGCTGGGGTACTGGTCGTTCCTCACCTCAAGCATTTTGCGCAAATTCAGCCGCAAGATGCAGCCAAAATTTATGGCGAGGTGACGCTCGATAGTTGTTAATTGATAAATGAGTCCAAGGGATCAGCAACCAATAAGAGAGGGCTGGTATGACTCAAAAAATTAATGTGTGTATCGCTGGTGCCGGAGGCATCTCCGATAGTCATTTAAGTGTTCTGAAATCGCTTCCTCACGTCAATGTCAATGCCGTGATTGATCCTCAAATTCAAATGGCCGAACGGCTGGCTAAAGCCTGGAACGTGCCATTTTTCTATGCCGATCCAAAAGAAATATTCGCCAAAAAACATAGTGACGTTGCCCACATTCTAGTGCCCCCCCACAAGCATAAAGAGGCGGCGCTGCCATACATTAATGCTGGGATGCACGTGTTTATTGAAAAACCAATGTGTCTTAGCGTGGCAGATGCCCTTAGTCTGAAAGAAGCGGCTCAGCAGCATGAAGTTGAAGTTGGCATAAATCAGAATACGGTTTTCACTCCTGCTCATTTGCGCGTCAAAGAACTTGTCAAAGCGAATACTTTGGGGAAAATCCATCACATTTATTATCATTGGAACAATGACTTGGCTTTATTAGCAGCGAAGAAATATACCCACTGGATGTTCCAATCGCCGCAGAACATCTTTTTTGAGCAGGCCGTCCATCCCTTAGCGCAAATTTATGACTTAATTGGAGCGGTACAAGACTGCAACGTCCTTACACGCAATCCGATGAAATTAGCTGCTGGCATTGATTTTTTTGATACCTGGCAAGTTTCAATGATTTGTGAAAAGGCTACGGCGCAGTTTTTGTATTCGATTGGACAAGAATTCCCCAGCATTGGCATGTCGGTCATTTGTGAAAATGGCACGATTACGGCGAATATGTTGAGAAATCGTGTAGTCGTGGAAACCAGTACGCCGGGGCGAGATTTTATTGATTATCACACCGGACGAGCCATGGCGCGCCAACTAAATTCGCAAAGCTTTCGAGGTTTTACTGAAGAATTGAAAGCGGCGTTCAGACTCAGGCCACTAACCGACTGGCAGTCCGAAGGAATGCGAAATTCGATCACAGCTTTTTATGATGGTCTGAGGACAAAGCAACTCGCCGTTAATATTGATTTTGGGACAGAAGTGGTTCGCATGTGTGAGAAAATTGCTCAGTGTTTGCCGCTTTCGGATGCTTCTAAGAATCAAGCTCCCGCGCTTCATCCAAACCGCTCAGCACAAGCGGACGTTGCGATTTTTGGCGGCACGGGATTTATCGGGCGGCACATTGTAAAGCGACTGGTTACGGCAGGGATGCGTGTTAACGTAATGGCGCGAGGAAGCAGTGGCCTCCCTGATATATTTTCCCATGAGTTAGTGAATTGTCGCCCCGGAAACATTGCCAATCCTGAAGATGTGGCACAGGTCATTGGCGATGCTCCATATGTTATTGATCTTGCCTTTAGTTTTGGTGATAGCAGTTGGGATTATATGGAGCAGGTAAATATCCAAGGGTGTCGAAATGTGGCTGAATACTGCCTACAGAAAAATGTAAAAAGATTAATCTATACAAGCACAATTGGTGCGCTGGATTTGTCTAGTCCTCGTAACGTGATTAAAGACTCAACCGGCCCTGATCCCAAATTTGAAACAGGCGACATCTACGCAAAATTCAAAGCTATTTGCGAGAATTTATTGTTGGAAATGCACCGCAAGCAAGGCCTCAATGTCTGTATTTTTCGCCCAGGTCTGGTGATTGGCGAGGATGGAAATCCGTACCATAGCGGGGTAGCGAAATTCTACAATAAGCAACATGCTACCTGTTTTGGGAAAGGAGATCACCCGCTGCCGTTTGTGTTGGTTACAGACACAGCCGAAGCATATTTTCAGGCCTTAACCAAACTAGGTGTTGACGGAAAATCTTATAATCTTGTTGGTGATGTTCGGATCAGCGCACGTGAATATGTCGCGGCATTATCTAATATTCTCGAACGCCCAATAAAATTCGTGACGGTTCCTGGCTGGAAGATGAAGCCCGCTGCGTTGCTAAGATGGGTGCTGAAAATGAGTTGCGGACGCTTTGAATCATTCCCTGATTTCCATACTTTTAATAGTGCTGGAATTTATGGTTATTTTGATAATCAGGAAATAAAGCGAGACCTTGGTTGGCAGCCTGTTTCAGATCACGAAAAATTTATCCTTGAAGGAATTGAGTGCTATCGGAAAAATTCGTAGCGCCGCGCATAAACTGGATTCTGTAGCCAACGCGGCTTTTGCTGTATAATGCGGCGATTTTATGATTGGTAACGAGTGAGAGCTGGCTTTGATTTTGCTTATGCTTGATTCGTTATAAAAAGAAAACTGACTTTGCCCCGCCGCAATAGGCAATGAAAAACACTGCAATTTTATTAATTGATTGTCCTGATCAAAAAGGTTTGGTCGCCGCCGTCGCCGAATTTCTCTATCGTCACAACGCAAATATTTTGCACGCCGATCAGCATCAGGATAATGAGCAAGGTTTATTCTTGATGCGCGTCGAATGGGCTTGGGAAGGCTTCGACATCACGGTCGAAGAATTTCGTCGCCAATTCTCACGCATCGCCGATCAGTTTCAAATGCGCTGGCGTTTGGAGCTTGCTTCCTTGCGTCCAAAGGTTGGGATTTTTGTTTCGCAATACGATCATTGCTTAGTGGATTTACTCTATCGGCAACAAAGCGGCGAACTCGCGTGTGATATTCCATTAATCATTAGCAATCACAAAACCGCTGAGCGGATGGCAGAATTTTATCAAATCCCTTTTCATTACTTGCCTATCACCAAAGAAAATAAAGTTGAAGCCGAAACCAAACAACTAAAATTAATGCGCGACAGCGCCGTAGACCTCATCGTCCTCGCGCGTTACATGCAAATTCTTTCGCCGGAATTTGTCGCGCAATATCCGCAACGAATTATCAACGTCCATCATTCTTTCCTACCAGCTTTTATGGGCGCGAAGCCCTACCATCGAGCATACGAACGCGGCGTCAAATTGATAGGCGCGACCAGTCATTACGTGACTTCCGAACTGGACGAAGGCCCAATTATCGAGCAAGATGTAAGCCGTGTTTCGCACCGCGACCAGCTTGATGATTTAATACAAAAAGGGCGCGACCTTGAAAAAGTTGTCCTGTCCCGCGCCGTGCGTTGGCACATCGAACATCGCATTTTGTTGTACAACAAAAAGACTGTGATTTTTGATTAGAAAAAATGTAGCGCAACCAGCCAGGGGTGCGACAGGCTTTGCGATAGCAAAGGCTTAAAAATCTATTGCGCAACCATGGCTGGTTGCGCTACATCTCTATTCTATTTATCTATGAGTGCAGAACTAGCCGCCTCAGAAAATATCGCCATCGAAAAAGACGAACTCAAAGATTTGGGCTTTGGCGCAGTCGTCGCCAAAGAAAGCCGCCAACGCTTGCTCAACCGCGATGGCAGCTTCAACGTGCGGCGCACGGGGCTTGCCTTTTGGTCTTCGCTCAGCCCGTATCATTTGTTGCTGACAGTTTCGTGGGGCAAATTTTTAGCGTTGATGACATTTTGCTTTGTTTGTATCAACGGAGCCTTTGCGCTCGCGTATTTGGCTTGCGGCCCTGGCGCTTTGACGGGGGCTGCAATTGAGCATCAGGACGGAGCATTCTGGCAGGCATTTTTCTTCAGCGTTCACACGTTCGCTACGATTGGGTACGGCAATATTAGTCCTGTGGGAATGGCTGCGAATTTTATTGTCGTAGCCGAATCCTTAGCTGGTTTACTCGCTACAGCGTTAATTACCGGATTGATTTTTGCACGCTTTTCACGGCCTACTGCAAAAATCATGTTCAGCGAAAAAGCCGTGATTGCGCCATATAAAAATATCACTGGCTTTATGTTCCGCATTACAAATGGGCGGAAAAATCAGTTGTTTGGCTTGGAAGTGAAGGTGAATATTTCCTTGCATTCCGCAGGCAACGGGCCGACCAACCGTCGCTTTCACGAGTTGAAATTAGAACGACATCGCGTTGAGTTTTTTCCATTAGCGTGGACGATCGTGCATCCGATTGATGAGCAAAGCCCGTTATATGGATATACGCCGGAACAGTTGGATCAGTCCGATGCTGAGTTTATTGTGTTGTTGACGGGGATGGATGAAACCGCTTCACAAGTGGTTCACACGCAATCATCATACAAGCACGAAGAAATTGTTTGGAATGCAAAATTCGCTAATATTTATGAGCCTATTCGGGCAAACGACCCGATTACGATTGATGTCGGGCGATTACATGAAATCGAAATCCTGGAGCCATCATCTTGATTAAAATTACTCACGAACCTGATATTGCAGTTGGTTTAATGACTGTGCCTGCGGGCGCGGTACGCTTCACGCTGCACGGCGATTTTGTCACGACTCAGCAAAATAAAATTGACGCAGGCAGCTATCAAACAACGCTTGCGAACAATTTGATTCAATTGAATAACGGCTTATCTTTTACTTCAGAAATCACTCTGACGCCGCAATCTGAAAACGCTTCGTTCACGGTTCATGACGTAATTATCGGCATCGGCTTTCATTGGGAGCGCAAAGAAGATCAATCATTTCAAGGTGCCTTGAAATTGAAAATTGACGCGCAAGAGAATTTGCTCGTTATTAATTTAATTCCGCTCGAACAATACATCACGAGTGTAATTTCTTCGGAAATGTCCGCGACGGCACATCTGGAATTGCTCAAGGCACATTCGATTATTTCGCGCAGTTGGTTACTCGCACAGATCAAGCCGTGGATTATTGAACGTCAAACCGATTTGAGTAATGGCGCGATTTTTACCAACGAGGCTGGCGAGCAGGAATTGATTCGCTGGTATGCCAAGGAAGCCCACACCGAATTTGATGTGTGCGCAGACGATCATTGCCAACGCTATCAAGGTGTCACGAAGGCTACAGAGCCGCGCGTATTTGAGACAATCAAATCAACGCGCGGGAGCATATTGGCGCAGGCGGAAACAATTTGCGATGCGCGATTTTCCAAATGCTGCGGTGGCATGGTCGAAGATTATGTAGCCGCTTGGGACAATACGAAATTCGATTATTTGACAGTGCTGTACGATGGCGAAAAATTTCCGGCGGAATATGCGTTGCCACTCACGGATGAAGCCAACGCACGCGCCTGGATTCTGGGGCATCCGCCCGCATTTTGTAACACGCAAGATAAAGAAATTCTCGCCAAAATTTTGCCCGGCTTCGATCAGGAAACAACAGATTTTTACCGTTGGAAAGTGACGCTGACGCAGGCGGAAATTCACACGTTGTTGCAGAAAAAATTAGATGTAGATTTTGGCGCAATTCTTAAACTTGAACCTGTCGAACGCGCGGAATCAGGCCGCTTAACCAAATTGCGCATCGTCGGTGACAAGCAAACTTTAATCGTCGGCAAAGAATTAGAAATTCGCCGCGCATTGTCGCCCTCGCATTTGTACAGTTCCGCGTTTATTATCCAAGCGGACTCTTCCCCCATTCCTGAAAAATTTACGTTGCACGGTGCTGGCTGGGGACATGGCGTAGGCCTTTGTCAAATTGGCGCAGCCTTGATGGCCGAGCGCGGTTACGCTTACGAAAAAATTCTCACGCACTATTATCCGGGAGCAGCGTTACATTTGCTGTACGATTAAGCATGAAAGTTTCACTCGTTGGCATCATCCTGATTTTATTGCTCTCGCTTCCGGCGCAAAGCCAACGTCTGTCGCGCCTGCCCGATTATTTTCCTGACGATTCGCCAAATAAACGCACAGAATTTACGTTCGCCCGCATGAAATATTCTTCGTATGGCTGGGGCGAAGGCTGGACGACGGATTATCCCAAGGCCGATTACCAATTTATTATGGGCTTGCGCGGTTGGGTGAAAAGTTTGCTGGCCGTTTCCAACGAACCCGTAGCCGTTTCGCTGCACGATCCTGAACTTTATCAATACCCGTTTATTTATTGCGTGGAACCAGGGCGCATGGAATTGTCTGCGCAGGATGCCGCCGCTTTGCGCGAATATTTAGAGCGCGGCGGATTTTTGCTGATGGATGATTTTTGGGGCGAATACGAATGGCAAAATGTGCAGGTACAACTGAAAAAAGTTTTTCCTGATTATCCAATTAAAGAGTTGTCTTTAGCTCATCCGATTTTTCATTGCTACTTTGATATTAATGAGGTTGTGCAAGTTCCGAACGTTGGGAATTGGGTGAGGTGGCATCAGACCGCAGAAAAAGGTGGCATCGTTCCACATTTCGACGGGATTACTGATAAAGATGGGCGTCTGCTCGTATTGATTGCGCGTAACTCTGACAATGGCGATGCGTGGGAATGGATTGATGAACCACGCTATTCGTTGAAATATGGCTTAGCCGCATATCGTTTGGGAATGAATGCAATTATGTATTCGATGACGCATTAAGGTTGCGTTTGATTTTTTAAGCCACGCCGATAGATTAAGTAATAAACGAGCGCTACCAGTACGCTACCTCCCACCACATTGCCTAAAATTACCGCTGCTAAATTATGCCAAAACCCACTCCACGTAATTGACTCAACATTGATCGCGCTATGACCGGCGGCTTTCAATAACATGCCGAGCGGAATGAAATACATATTCGCAATGCTGTGCTCAAAACCTGCCGCAACAAAAGCCGAAATCGGAAAAACAATTGCGGCAGCTTTGTCTACGATACTGCGGCCTGCCATTGCCATCCAGACTGCCAAACACACCAGCACATTGCACAGCACACCTTTGAAAAATGCGACTCCAAATGGCATTGTACATTTTGCTGCCGCGATTTTCAGGTATTGCTCCGCAATCAATCCATTATTCATTTCGGGATGACGCGCGAGAAAAACCACCCAGGCCAAACCCGCCGCACCCACAAAATTTGCGCAACAAACAATGCCCCAATTCCTGAGCAATTGCATCGTAGAGATTTTGTCATCCGCCCACGCCATCGCTAATAAATTATTGCCCGTAAATAATTCCGCGCCTGCCACGACGACAAGGATTAATCCGAGCGAAAACACTACGCCGCCTAAGACACGGCTGAACGCAAATCCAAGCGTCGGATCGGAAATCACGATGACAAAATACAGCGCGCCTAAGCCGATAAATGCGCCCGCTAAAACGCCAAGCATAATCATCGAAAGCAATGGCAAACGCGCTTTGGCGACGCCGACATTTTCGACACGCTCAGCAATTTCTTTTGGAGAAAACACATCAAACCCAAAGATTTCTGGCATATATAGTGATGATATACCTAGGGTACAAAAGTTACGAGCAACAGGCAAAAGAAATAACTATCGTAGGTTTGTCTGCTGCCTGAATTCTGAAAGCAGTGCTATGATTTATATTGCTGCTAGGATTTTCGCGGGAATTTTATTTAAGAAAGAGACAGTATGAAAAAAATATTTACCATTCTTCTTTTTAGCTTATTTATTTTGCCAGTTGTTTTGGCGCAGAAAGCCGATGACGAAAAAGCTGCTTTGCAAGTAGTAAATACGATGTTTGCCGAAATGGCAAAACATAATCCACCTGCGATTGCTGTGCTGTTTACGCCGGAAGCAACGCTCACCGCGATCATCAAAAATAAAGAAGGCAAAAGCGTCGTGCGCGTTTTCACTGGCGACACTTTCTCCAAAAATTTTGCCGAAAATCGTGGCCCGATTAGAGAAGATATGTATGCTTCGGAAGTCAAAATTGATGGTGATTTAGCCAGCGTTTGGGGACGATATGTTTTCTTTTCAAATGGGAAAATTTCGCATTGTGGTGTCAATGCGTTTCATCTGGTACGCACGGATGCAGGCTGGAAAATAGCGACCGCTTCCTCAACAATTGATCCGCAAGGTTGTACTGAGCAGGAAAAGGCAAGAAAAGCCGAAGCCGCAAATTAAAGTTCTTCTCCGCAATGAGGGCAAACGCACCGCTCCATTTTTTCTTTTTGTAATTCCTCAATGAAACTCGCGCCTAGAATTCCTGTCGGCAGCGCAAACATGCCAATCCCTAAAATCGCACTGATTGCAGCGAATATTTTGCCTAACGTTGTAATCGGATAAATATCGCCGTAGCCAACCGTTGTCAGCGTCACAACCGACCACCACATTGACGAAGGAATATCAGGGAATTTGTCTGGCTGCGCGTCGTGTTCGGCAAAATACATAAACGATGAAACAACGACAACCAGTCCCATCATCAGGATAAATGTCAAAATCAATTCTTCTTTCTTGTCTTTGAAAACGCGGCCCATCAATCGTATGGATGAAGAGTAGCGCGTTAATTTAGCGACCCGGAAAATTCGCATCAGCCTGAGCAGCCGAACAAACCTGAGATCAATCGAGATAAACGTCAAGTAGAATGGCAACACCGAAAGCAAATCAATTAGTGAAAGCGGCTTCAGCATAAATCGAATGCGTCCGCTCACTGGTTTTGCAAATTGAGGTGTAACCGCACAAGACCAGACTCGCGCCAGATATTCCACCGTGAACACCACGACAGAAAACAGTTCAAACACCTGAAATATTGTTCGATAACGTTGTTCTAACGATTCGACCGATTCCAGAATGACCGCCAAAATATTCAATGTGATCAGCGTGAGAATGAAAATGTCGAAATATTTACTGACCGAATCTCCGGGTTTTGCGACTTCAGTAATTTCCCAAATCCGCTTTTGTATTTTCATAATGTAATGCGAAAAAGACGGCCTGCGTCTGAGGACACATTAGATGCAGGCTGATTTGTGACGAAGCATGAATTGGGGCAAGAAAGAAGCGGGGGAAAATACTTCTTCGGCGGCATACTATATGCAAGTTGCTGGTGCGTAATCAATTCCTCATTTTGCTAATGATGAAAAGAACTGGAATTTTATTGTCACTTCGTAGCACGGCACCCGACGGCACCCGATGGTTTTCATGAAATCCCATTCTTGACACAGAGGAGCGAAAAACGCTGGCTATATTCGTGCGTATGCTTATACTCTTTTCAGACAAAATGTAATAACACGAATTTATTTGCTGGTAGCTGAGTTCCATAGATTATTTTCAGTTGCAGATTCAATAAACTCAGCTAAACGATTTATTGCCTGGTTCTTAATACTGATTAGCAAGTTTGTAAATTCTTGGCATTTTTTCAGGCGCAAATCATTTGAAAACGCTTAGCCCGCAGTTATTGTGTTTCCACTCTTGCTGTAACCACGCTGCCTACAGTTTCATCAGGTAGCTAAACAAATTCAATCCCCCATAGGAACAAACGAATATGCCTATTACATCCTTCTCGTTTGATTTGTTGGTGGTGACACCCGATCAATTGCGCAAAATCAATATCCGGCTCATCAAAGATGTTTTGGATAACGGTTCGGTTGATTGGCGAATAGATTTTGGATTGGAAGAGCGCGCCAAGACTTCCGAACCTTTTCACGATGTAATCAAGCTTACCGTCAAACTTAAACAGGTGCATCACGACAAAGCGGCGCAGACGGCGGATAAGGGTCTTGACTCCAGACAAACCAGTCAATCATTCATTGCCGGAGATGCCGCGAAACTTGCCAGCGAAGGTGAAATTTCCACGCAAAGCGCACAGGCAGAAGTCCGCAAAGTGATTGCCGTACGTGGAACTGTCTGAGACTGGAAAGTAGTACGATCATGAAGCAGATTTTAAGCTCGTCTTATTGGCGCAGTTTGCTAATGTCGTTGGTGTTTTTGTGTTTGCTGGGGAGCGCGGTTGTAATAACGGCGCAAGATGCTCCGCCTTCCTGCTCGCACGCGAATCGCCCTGAGTTTTATTCGCAAAACGATTTTCGCGTACGCACGGTTGCGCTTAAAAGTCCGTTTGGTTTGGTTGCACGCAGCCTCGCGCCACTTAAGGCTGATCTACCTTTACAGCCAAACAGTCGCTTCACGCTGAAAGATTCAAGCGCCGGACGTGAAATGATTGAAACTCAATTGGAAGCGATGGAGCGAAACTCTGACCCGCGCTTGCGGATTCGGGTTGTATTGGCAGCGATAGAAAACTGTCATGAATCAGAGCCGCGTGAACTGGATGTAATTTATTGGGTCATTACAACTGATTACAATTCATACTTTAGCCACACCTGGGAACTAAAAAATGATGAAGATGCGCGGCCTGCTGCCGCCAGTAGTACTGCAACTAAAGCCGCGGGCAGTGACAGCAGGCTGCTGACAATCAGCCCTTATGCTGATTACAACCGCACGCGCCAATTTTCCGGCGGGGCGCAGGCACGCCTGCGAGTCCCCAGAGGCATTTTTGAGAATTTGGATTTTAATGCTTCAGGTTCTGCTGAGGGTAGTGTTGTGGCACTTGATCTCAGTGGTTCGCTACAGCCCGAACGCACAGCCTTAAATCGGCTGGATTATCAGTTTGGCTACCGACATATTGATTTGCCTGCTGACAACAATCGGCTGCGTCAAGGCCTTTTACAATTGCAGCTTTCAGGAGCAACCAAACCGTTAGGCAAACACAATGTGATTGTGCGGTTTGGTGCGACGTTGGAAGGCGGTAATCAGCAAAGCGATTTAATAGGAGAAGCCACGGCTGCTCGTAGTGTGGCGAATTCTGGTTATGGGGCGCTTAAGACTTATGTGGGAGCGACGCTGCGCGCTGAACGCTATGCGCTGGCAGGTTCATACGGAATACAATTGGGTGCGCAGGGAGCGACGACAACGGTAGATTTCATCAAGCATGTTGGCGACTTGGCGCTGACTGCACGTTGGCAGCCCAAACAGCAGCAACCCGGTAACGTTCATAAGGCTTTGATCTTGGAACTGCAGTTTGGCGCGGGTGCTATTCAGACCTTGGGCCACGTGCCTGTGACGGAACGCTTTTTCGGTGGAAATGCCACACAATATTTTATTCCTGAGGATAACTGGCGTATTCGCAGCGGGCCATTTATCCGCAGCATTCCACAAAATAAATTAGGCGGCGTAGTCGGTGGAACAAGTTTTTATTCCCTGAACTCAACCGTCGCGTGGACTGTTTGGGGGTATCCACTCATCCCAAAAGAATTGGCTGCCGATCCTGAATTTCACCGTCAATGGGAAGGCGCACAAAACATTGCCCGCAGTGCGTTGCAGGGAAATTATTTAAATAAATTTCCTGATTTATTCGCAGGCGTTATCGCTCGCAGCGCACTCTTAGAAGCTAAGTTGGTTGAGCTGAAAACATTATTTAATTCGTTGCCGGAAGACCCGCCCGATGATTTGCCTGATAATTTGCGCGGGCAATATCAGCGCACGCTCCGGCATCTGACTAAGGTGCGAGGATTATTAAGACTCGCGTTGGAAAATAGGCCTGCGCTGCCTGGCAAGCTGGAAGGATTATTGAAAGAGGAGAATAGCGCTACCTGCATGGGGCCGCCATTGCCGCCGCCGCCAGAGGACGAAGACGAGGAAGACGATATTTCCGAAGATCAAATTACTTGCTCATTGCTCACGCGGCTTCGCTTTGAATTGGGCGATTTAGTCGGGCTACTAAATCAAGCGAATCTTACCGCCGAGGCTGACAAGGCGGAAAGTGTACGGACGACGCTTGCCCCGCTTCAAGCTGATATGGTGAGAGAATTTGAGCGCCTGGACAAAAGCGGCGCGGCAAAATTAGCTGACGCCGATATGAAAGCGATCACGCCAATTCTCAAATCCATCAAAGATGAAATCAATCTGATTGCGATCAGTCCGGTTGCTATTTTTGATGTAGCGCGCATCTGGCCCAATAAGTTCGGGGCGCGCTACGGCATCGGTGGGGGTGTGCGAGTTACACTGGTCAATTGGAATGTGACGCTGGGCTATGCTGTGAACCCACAGCCGCGCTTGCGCGAAGGTCGCGGAGCGTTTTTTTTCTCAATGGATGTGGCAAATTTATTTCATTGATTGCCATACTGGGCTTTTGAAAAAAAGGGCAGACACTATGCCTGCCCCAACCTCAGAGTACGTCAATGACTAAACAGCGCCCAATGGCTGAGAACATCCGTCTTAGTCGTAATATTCCAACCCTAAATGCGTGATGAGTTCTTCACCGCGCAAATGGCGCAACGTGTTTTTCAGCTTCATTAATTGAATGAACAAATCGTGTTCGGGATAAAGCTTCGGCGCACACATTGGCGATTTGAAATAAAACGATAACCATTCCTGAATCCCTTTCATTCCGGTGCGTTGCGCTAAATCCATGAACAACGCTAAATCTAGTACCAGCGGCGCAGCTAGAATCGAATCGCGGCACAAGAAATCAATCTTGATTTGCATCGGGTAACCGAGCCAACCAAAAATATCAATGTTGTCCCAACCTTCTTTATTGTCGCCGCGCGGCGGGTAATAGTTGATGCGCACCAAGTGCGAAAAATTGTCGTACAGTTCGGGATAAACCTGTGGTTGCAAAATATATTCGAGGACGGAAAGCTTCGATTCTTCTTTGGTTTTGAAAGAGCCGGGATCGTCCAAAACTTCTCCGTCGCGGTTGCCTAAAATGTTGGTCGAATACCAACCGTGCAAGCCAAGCATCCGTGCTTTCAAACCCGGCGCAAGCATCGTTTTCATCCACGTCTGACCGCTCTTGAAATCTTTGCCGCACAACGGAACATTATTTTTATCAGCTAATTCCAGCATTGCGGGAATGTCTACCGTCAAATTCGGAGCACCATTCGCAAACGGCACGCCTGATTTGAGCGCGGCGTAAGCGTAAATCATCGAAGGCGCAATCGCTTTGTGATTTTCTTGCAGGGCTTTTTCAAAGCTTGCCAGCGTTCTGTGAACGGGTTGTTCCTTAATGAAAATTTCAGTTGAGCCACACCACACCATTACAAGGCGCGCGCATTTATTTTTCTTTTTGAAATCGGCGATGTCTTGCATCAATTGCTCGGCCAATTCCATTTTTGTTTTGCCTTGCTTGACGTGCGTACCGCTCAGGCGTTTGACGTAGTTTTGATCGAAGACCGCCCCCATCGGTTTGATTTTGGAAAGCTGCGGTTTCAATTGCACAAGTAATTCTTTTTCCAAAACGCCCGCGTGCATCGCGGCTTCGTAAGCGTTTTCAGCAAAAATATCCCACGTGCCAAAAACAATGTCGTTCAACTCAGCGAGGGGCACAAAATCTTTGATAAGTGGCGAACGCCCTTCTGTTCGTTTACCCAAACGCACCGTAGCCATTTGCGTGAGTGAACCAATCGGTTTGGCTAAATCTTTTTTGATAGCTTCAACACCTGCGATAAATGTAGTTGTGACCGCGCCCATGCCTACGCACAAAACTCCGAGCTTGCCTTTTGCCGGGGCGATTTCCGCGCCTTTTTCGATCATATGAAGGACTCCTGAAAATATTTTATGAATTGCAGAATGATGAGGGATTTTAGGCGAGAGTGAGAGCGGCGTCTTGCGCGATCTTGCTCAATTTTGGCGATGGCTTGCTATGTGTAAGATGGGCGTCCCGCCTGTCGCTGCTGGCAAGAAATTTGTACATTACGCAAACAGCGACAGGCGGGATGCCTATTTTACATTTTAATCGTTCACAATTACGCGTATTTCGCGCAATTCTGTCAGCGTCGAATGATTGGCTGCGACCAGATTTATTTTATATGCAGCGGATTTTTGTTTGTTGTGAATTACGCGCAAAGATGTCTCGCCCGCCGTTAATCCAATTGGCATCGGCGCGATGACTTGTGTGCATTGACGTGCGACAGCGCGCAGCGCGTCGTCTACGATTAATCCCGGCGCAGTTAAATTGTTGATGCGTGCTTGGTCGCTGGGCGGCAAAATGTATGCGGGTGTCACGCCAAAGCCGCCAATTTCGACTTTAATATTTTCTGTTGCCGTTAAGCCTTCGACAAAAATTGACAACACCGCAAAGCGTCCGTGCGTAGCAAATTTTTTATCCAGCATTACCGCGTTCACGACTTCACGAATTTGCAGCGAAGGCGTTGCTTCAAGCTCGGTATGTTCCCAATGCCGATACGCTTTGATCGTAGCGCGTCCGCCGCCGATGCGAATTTGTTCGGCACGCGCAAAGCCAGCCGCGCGCGCCATGCGAATCATCGCTTCGCTGTTTGGCCCCCACCAATTATCGTATTGCCCGCCGAGTTCGTTCATTTCGTAAAATTCCATAATCGGGCGCGGCGTGTCGAGCAAATGATCTATCGAATGCGATTCAATGACGGCAGTATCTTTGGCAACTTCGCACACGCGTTCGAGCGCCAGCAACGGATGCCGCAAGTGATACAGCACGCCTAAAAATAAGACGATGTCGAATGTGCCAAGGCGCTCCTGCGAAATTTCGTAAACGCTTAATTCATGAAATTCTATTGGCGAATTGAGTGCGCGTTTGGCGGCAAAGAATGTGTCGGGTCGCCAGCAATCCAGTGCCACGACTTCAGCGCCGCGCCGTTCGGCTTCGTACGCGTAAAAGCCATCCCAGCATCCAATGTCCAGTACGCGCAAACCGCGCAGATCGTTAGGCAAATTAAACGTAGCGAAATTTGCCTGCAATTCGTCCAATTTATGCACGCCGGGTGTGACGCCCGCTGCGCCTAAATCAATGCTGTGCCACCAGGATGAATTCAATAATTCGTTGCGTTGTTGTTCCGCGTGATCGTCAATTTCTGTGCGAAGCGAAAGGTTGTCTGTCAGCGGTATTGTCATAAGTAATTTGAAAAAAATATTGCGGCATTTAGCCAAGCCGTGCTAAAAATATAGGACGAGGTGAACGTTAATGAAAGCAGCAGTTTTTAGCAAATCTCAAAATACTGCCAATAATTTTGTAAACGAAAATTATGCAACCCGCTACGTCGTATTGCTAACCCTCTCCCTTATGTAGCAGCGCAAGTGAGTTCTCGTTGCGCTGCGCCTCCTGACTCAAATCAATTCTCTTATTTAACTGATTTTGTTATCTTCTCGTCTTTGTTTGTAGCGTACTTTGTAGCGCAACCTGTTAGGTTGCGCAGTTACTACGCGAGAAATGTTTAGCAAAATAAACGCAACCTCGGCAGGTTGCGCTACACAATGGACAACATGAACGAAAAATATTTTCCCACAGAAATTGAAGAGCGCCAGCAAAAGCGTTGGGCGGATGCAAAAGTTTTTGAAGCTGAAGTAGACGCGTCAAGACCGCGATTTTATTGCCTGGAAATGCTGCCGTATCCATCAGGCCGCATTCACATGGGGCATGTGCGCAATTATGCCATCGGCGACGCGTTGTCAGCGTATAAACGAATGACTGGCTTCAATGTGTTGCATCCGATGGGCTGGGATGCATTTGGTATGCCTGCGGAAAACGCTGCGATTAAAAATAATTCGCGGCCTGATACGTGGACGTTTGAAAACATTGACACGATGCGCGCGCAATTGCAGCGCGTGGGGTTCAGCTATGACTGGCGGCGCGAAATCGCTTCCTGCACGCCGGAATATTATCGCTGGAATCAGTGGTTTTTTATTCAAATGTTCAAGCAAGGCTTGCTGTACCGCAAAAACGCGACGGTAAATTGGTGCGTCAAATGCAACACGTCGCTGGCGAATGAACAGGCCGAAGGCGGCTTTTGCTGGCGGCACGAAGACACGCCCGTTGAGTTGCGCCAACTAGAACAATGGTTCGTGCGCGTGTCGAAATACGCCGATCAATTGCTGGATGATTTGGACACGTTGGCAGGTGGCTGGCCTGAACGCGTGCTGACAATGCAGCGTAATTGGATTGGTCGCAGCAAGGGCGCGGAAGTAGATTTTGCAATTGATGGTGAGTCAGGCGTCATTCGCATTTTCACTACGCGCATTGACACAATTTACGGCGCAAGTTGCATGATCGTCGCGCCTGAACATTCGCTGGTTGAATCGTTGATTGCTTCCGGCAAAGCCAGCGACGAATTGAAAGCCTTCGTTGAAAAACAAGGCGCGATTACCAAAGAAGACCGCATTGCCGAAGGCACGGAAAAAGAAGGCGTTGACACCGGACTGTTCGCAATCAATCCATTCAATGGCGAAAAATTACCGATCTGGACGGCGAATTTTGTGCTGACCGGATATGGCACGGGCGCGATTATGGCTGTGCCTGCGCACGACGAACGCGATTTTGAGTTTTGCTCAAAATACAATTTGCCGATTCGCCGCGTAATTGTTCCGGCGGGCTTTGACGGCGATGCTAACGAACCGATGACGGAACCATTCACGTCCAAAGACGAAAGCTGTATCACCGTCAACACAGGCGAATGGAGCGGCAAAACTGTACCCGAAGCAATCGCTGCGATGACTGCCAAAGCGCAAGCTGACGGTTTTGGCGAAGCGCAGACGAATTTCAAAATTCGTGATTGGGGCGTATCGCGTCAACGCGCGTGGGGAACTCCGCTGCCGTTTATTCATTGCGAAAAATGCGGCATCGTCCCTGTGCCTGAAAATCAATTGCCTGTCGAGTTACCGAAGGACTTGAACTTTAACACGCAAGGCGCGCCGCTCGCGGAACACGCAGGCTTTGTGAACGTGAATTGTCCAACTTGTGGCAACGCCGCGCGGCGCGACACCGACACGATGGACACGTTCGTAGATTCGTCGTGGTATTACTTCCGCTACGTTGATCCGAAAAACATTGAGCTGCCATTTGATCCAAAAGTGGCGGCGTATTGGATGCCCGTAGATCAATATATCGGCGGCATTGAACACGCCGTACTGCACCTGATTTATACGCGGTTGTGGACAAAAATTACGCGCGATTTGGGTTTGATTACGTTCGATGAACCTGTGAAAAATTTGCTGACACAGGGAATGGTTTGTCTGGCGACGGCGCGTTGTGAAGAGCATGACTGGCTGAATCCGACAGAAGTTTTGGACGGCAAATGTAAATTCTGCGGACGCGATGCAAAAATCGGGCGCACCGAAAAAATGTCCAAATCCAAAAAGAACACAATTGATCCCGACGAAATGATTAATACGTTCGGTGCGGATACCGTGCGTTTGTTTATGCTGTTCGCTGCGCCGCCGGAAAAAGATTTGGAATGGGACGATTCTGCTGTCGAAGGCGCGTCGCGTTATCTGAATCGTGTCTGGCGCGTAGTTCACAAATGGCATGAGAAGATTGCGGATTTTGGATTGCGAACTGCGGATTCAGAATCTTCGGATGCTGCGCGTGGCTTACGGCGCAAAACGCATCAAACGATTCAGCGCATTTCCAACGACATTGGTACGCGCATGAGCTTCAATACAGGCGTAGCCGCATTGATGGAATTGACGAACGCGATTTACGACTTTGATAAAAAAGTGGATGAATCGAACGCGGGCGATATGTATGCGCTGCAAGAAGCAATGGAATCGCTGGTGAAAATGCTGGCTCCGTATACGCCGCACATCGCCGAAGAATTGTGGACTTCATTAGGTCACAATGATTTCGTAGTCATCGCGCCGTGGCCTGTATACGATGCTGAATTGGCGAAAGCAGACGAATTGGAAATCCCTGTGCAAATCAACGGCAAAATGTCCGGCAAGGTAACAGTCGCGCCTGACATTGATGACGAAGCGTTGAAGCAGGCTGTTTTCAATGACGAAAAAGTCAAAGCGAAAATCGGCGACCGCCAAGTCGTGAAAACAATTGTCGTGCCGAAACGATTGGTAAATATTGTGGTGAAGTAGTTTCTTTAGCCGCAAAAAGGCGCAGAATTTACAAAATATTTTTTGTGCCTTTTGTGGCGAGGCAAAACGCGATGAAAAAATTAAGATTTACAATTCTCAGTGTTTTGCTGCTCCTCACTTGCAGCTTCAAAGAATGCTACAAACAAGTTGGCAAAGGCGAAGCGTTGCCACAGCACATCAAGACGATTGCGATTCCACCGTTTCAAAATCCGGGCTTGCGCTACAAAGTTGAGCAGCGCTTCACAGCCGCGATGATTGACGAGGTGTTGCGGCGACAGCGCGCATTGCAGGTTGTTTCAAAGACTGAAGGTGCGGATGCGGTGATGCTTGGCACAATCAAACAATTTTTTTATCGCGGGACTTTGTTGGATGATTTTGGACGCGCGCGCGTGTTTGAAGTCCAAGTCAGCGCCAGCATCATCGTTAAAGATCAGACGACGAATAAAATTCTTTTCAGCAATCCGAATTATCTTTTTAAAACGGAATACGAAGTGACGGGTGATGCGAATACTTTCTTTAGCGAAGAAGGGCCCGCTGTGCAGCGCCTCGCGCGCGATTTTGCCAAAAGTGTAATCACTACAATTATGGAAGGTTTTTAAATTAAGAAACGCTAGTTTTGCCTGGATACATTTCGCGCACAATTTCTAAAAAGCTTTTAGCTGCGTGCGACAACGTTTGCTCGCGGCGGAAAATAATCCGCAACGTCTTTTCAATTTTCAGCCCCTTAACTGACACTTCGACTAACTGCTTCGCTGCTACATCTGTCTGCACAGCCAAGCGCGGCAAAATCGCAATGCCGACGTTGTTCTTTACAAAACTCTTAATTGTTTCCAGCGTAGCCAATTCAATTGAAATATTCAGCGGCGTACGGTTTTGTGCGAACAGTTCAAAAATGCGTGCGCGCGCCGGAGTTTTGACGTTATGCGCGACAAAACTTTCTTTGGCTAAATCGCGCACGGTCACTTGCGCCGCTTTCGCTAACGGATGTTTCGGGCTGACGACCAACACCAATTCGTCGTGATAAACCTCCATGGATTGCAACGACGGGTGCTGCGGATCGAACGACAAAAATCCGAAATCTAAATTGCGCTCTAGGACTTCGTTGGGGATGCGTTCTGACACATTGCGATAGACTTCGATTTTGATGCGCGGATGTTGTTCGCGGTATTGCACCAGCAAATCCGGCAGCAAATAAAGCGAAGTGCTTTCGTTTGCGCCAATGCTCAAACGTCCGCGATACATGCCGCGCAATTCGCTGATTGCGCCTGTCGCTTCGTCGCGCAAATTCAAAATTCGTTGTGCATACGAATGCAAAATTTTTCCGGCCTCGGTTAACGTGCCGGCCTTGCTGCTGCGGTCAAATAATGATTCGCCTAATTCTTCTTCGAGGCGTTTGATCGCAATGCTGATTGCAGGTTGCGTCCGTAACATTTTTTCAGCCGCGCGTGAAAAACTTTTTTCCTGTGCGATGCTTAAAAAGATTTCGAGTTGTGAAAAATCCATAATTTTAGCCGTCAATAATTAACCGTTAGTTCCTAACAAAACAGAACTAAATATTCCTATTTGCCATAAGCCGTTTTTATGTTATTGTAAAAATTATAAACTTTACGATATGTTGAATGCAATGGTATTTTTTATTAATCTGCGAATCAGTACTCACTGAGCGCCAACCAACAGAAGGGAGTCACTAGCTTATGAGCAACGAGCATGTAGCGATTTTTGATACGACTTTGCGCGATGGTGAACAATCACCGGGATGCAGCATGAACCTCGAAGAAAAACTTCGGATGGCGCGCCAGCTTGAAGCTCTAGGTGTGGACATTATCGAAGCCGGATTTCCGGTCGCTTCTGAAGACGACTTTAATGCAGTGCGTGAGGTCGCCAAAACTTGCCGCACGCCGATTATTGCTGCGCTTTGTCGCACTACGCCAATTGATATTGAGCGCGCGTGGGAAGCGCTTTCAGACGCCGCGCGTCCGCGCATTCATACGTTTATTGCTACGTCAGATATTCACCTGCAACACAAATTGCAAAAGACGCGCGAAGAAGTTTTAGAAATGTCGCGCAAGGCCGTGCGTTTGGCGAAAAGCTTCACGAATGATGTGGAATTTTCTGCGGAAGATGCCACGCGCAGCGACTTGGATTATTTGTGTGAGATCGTCGAAGCCGTCATTGATGAAGGCGCAACGGTCGTGAACATTCCCGACACTGTCGGCTACACAATTCCATCCGAATATCATCACATCATTTCGACGCTGAAAGAACGCGTCCGCAATATTGATAAAGCTGTCATCAGCGTGCATTGCCACAATGACCTTGGTTTAGGCGTAGCGAATTCGTTAGCCGCAATCGCCGCCGGAGCAAGACAAATTGAATGCACGATTAATGGTATCGGCGAACGTGCAGGGAATGCCGCGCTCGAAGAAATTGTGATGGCGATGCGCGTGCGCAAAGATTTGATGCCGTACAAAAATAATATTGTGACGGAAGAAATTTATCGCTCCAGCCAAACGCTCAGCAACATCACAGGCGTGCTGGTGCAGCCGAATAAAGCTGTCGTTGGCAAAAATGCGTTCGCGCACGAAGCGGGCATTCACCAACACGGCGTGCTGAAAAATCGCATCACATACGAAATCATGACACCGGAATCCGTTGGCGTGAAAACGAACAGCATTGTGTTGGGCAAACATTCCGGTCGTCACGCGCTGAACAAAAAATATGAGGAATTGGGCTATCAATTAGGACGCCCCGAACTCGACAAAGCGTACAAACTTTTCACGAAACTTGCCGATCAAAAGAAAGAAATTTTTGAGGAAGATTTAGTAGCGATCTTGCAAGACGGCATCGCTCAAATTCCTGAAGCCTATAAATTGCGCGCGTTGCAGGCGACTGCCGGAACTTCTAAAAACGCTACGGCAATGGTGACGCTTGGCGATGATTTGGGCGAGCGCACCGAATCCGCCGTTGGCGATGGCCCTGTCAATGCGGCATTTTCTGCGATTGATAAAATTACGGGCATGGAAGGCAAGCTGATGGATTACACCGTGCGCGCGGTCACGCAAGGCACTGATGCCGTCGGCGAAGTTTTCGTACATGTCGAGTTTGACAACGCTTCGTACACGGGCAAGGCCGCCAGTACGGATATTGTAGACGCCAGTGTCCGTGCGTATTTGAACGCGCTTAACAAAGCTGTTTATGCCAAAGCGCGACGCAAGAGCGATGCAGGCGAAGAAATTTCGGTAGCGACGCCGTTGCCAGAATCCAAATAAGACTAGCCACGAATTACACGAATTAACACAAATTTTCTAAAAAAATAATTCGTGAAAATTCGTGTAATTCGTGGCAAAAAAATCAAACGACTATGCAAGCAAAAATTACAGTTCTTCCCGGTGACGGCATTGGCGTCGAAGTGACGCGCGAAGCGGTTGCCTGTCTTGAAACCATTGCCAATGTTTTTGGGCATCAATTCACCTTTCAAACGCAATTAATGGGCGGCGCGGCTTTGGATGCCAAAGGCGTACCGTTGCCAGATGAGACTTTGCAGGCGTGTTTGGATAGCGATGCTGTTTTACTTGGCGCAGTTGGTGGCCCGCAATATGACAACAATCCGCCTAAGCTAAAACCTGAAACAGGATTGCTTGGTTTGCGCGCAGGTTTGGGCGTGTTTGCGAATTTGCGTCCCGCGTTTTTGCACGAACCGTTGATTGCCGCTTCGCCTTTGAAAGAAGAAGTTGTGCGTGGCACAGATATGATTATTGTCCGCGAACTGATGGGCGGCGCGTATTTCGGACAACCACGCGAAATTACCGAAGATCGTGGTTTAAATTCGATGGTATATACGACGCCCGAAGTCGAACGCATCGCGCGCGTGGCCTTTGAAATTGCGCGTGGTCGCAAAAAGAAATTGCATTCAATTGACAAAGCCAATGTGCTGGAAGTTTCGCAGCTTTGGCGTAAGGTCGTGAACCGCATCGCGCTGGAATACTCAGATGTGCAACTTGAACACGGCTATGTGGACAGTTGCGCGATGGCGCTGGTTACACGCCCGACAGCGTATGACGTGATTGTTACTGAAAATTTATTCGGCGACATTCTCAGCGACGAAGCCGCAGTATTGACGGGCAGTTTAGGAATGCTTCCTTCCGCCAGCATCGGCGGCAAAGTCGGTTTGTACGAACCAGTACACGGCTCTGCGCCTGACATCGCAGGCAAATCCATTGCGAATCCGCTTGGCGCGATTGCTTCGGTAGCAATGTTGTTACGTTATACGTGCAAGCTCGAAGATGCCGCAAAAATTTTGGAAAACGCGATTAGCGAAACGCTGGTTGAAGGTTACGGCACGCCCGATCTAAAGAGCCAGCCGAAACAAGTCAGCACGTTTGAAATCGCTGAAGTCATTCGCGGTAAGGTGTCGAAAGCGAAAGCGGCTTAATTTTTTCAGAGGAAAAGTGCGTGGCAAATTATTCAATCAAAAGTCTGGATCATATCGTGATTCGCGCCATTGATTTGGAAAATATGACGCGCTTTTACTGTGAAGTCTTGGGCTGCTCGCTGGACAAAACCAACGAGCGGCTCTCACTGGTTCATTTGCGAGCGGGCGCATCGTTGATTGATTTAATTTCCGTGGCTGGCGAACTCGGAAAAGCTGGTGGAGCCGCTCCCGGCAAAGAAGGTCGCAATCAAGATCACTTTTGTTTGCGTATTGATCCATTTGATTACGCCGCATTGCAAGCACACTTTGCTCAACACGGCGTGAGCGTTGGCGAATTGCATAATAATTATGGTGCTGAAGGCGATGGTCATTCGGTCTACCTCAATGATCCCGAAGGCAATGTGATTGAATTGAAAGGTGCAGCTTTTAGCGCGTAAAACGCAAAAGCGTGAATGGCCTCATAAATTCAATTTATCTTTTGAGAAAAACTATAGACAGGCGAAAAGGGAATGCTCTATACTGCCCAAGCTTTCAAGCAGTTATTTCAATTTTACCAACAGCATTCTCTGAATTATTGCAATGACGTTACGACTTACACAACTTATTAACCTTACTGGCTTAGGCCAAGGCAAGAGTGTAGTTGTAGCGATTATTAACATCATCGTTGTAGCGGTCGTCGTAGTTACCATAACCGCACCGCTCGCTGTTGGCACGGCCTGATAACAAAGGCAAAGAGATTAACGAAGCCCCAGCGAGCAAACAAAGTTCGCTGGGGTTTTTGATTTTTATGTGGGGCAAACTGTTAGTTTGCTTGACTCCAAAATTGGCAAATTGATTGTTACGAGAGTAACAGCGAAGAAAAAAGCAAACTGACAGTTTGCTCTACATTCATGAGGCACTTTTTATGAAAGTTCGTGGCGCGAGAATTTTTCTTGAGGCTTTACGTTGCGAAGGCATTGACGCTGTGTTCGGTTATCCCGGCGGCGCGGTGCTGCACATTTATGATGAAATCGGCAAAAGTGGCGCGGAGCTTGGCATCAAGCATTACTTGGTTCGTCACGAACAAGCCGCGTTATTTGCTGCGGCGGGTTATGCCCAGGCAACAGGCAAAACTGGCGTCGCGCTTGTGACATCAGGTCCTGGCGGTACAAACGCTGTTACAGGCATCACGAACGCGTTTATGGATTCGCTTCCTATCGTTGTTTTCACCGGACAAGTCCCGACGCATCTGATTGGCATGGACGCATTTCAAGAAGCCGATTTGACGGGGATGACGCGCTCTTGCACGAAACACAATTATCTCGTCAAACGCGTCGAAGACCTCGCGCCAATCATTAAAGAAGCATTTTATGTAGCGAATTCCGGTCGTCCCGGCCCAGTGCTAGTTGATCTGCCGAAGGATGTGACTGCGGCATTGACGGAATTCAACTACCCTGAAGTCGTGGATGTACCGAGTTACAAACCGCAGATTTACGGCGATCCAAAACAAATTCGCAAAGCTGTGACCGCGATGATGCAGGCTAAAAAGCCTGTGTTGTATGTGGGCGGCGGTGCGATTACAGCAGGTGCGAACGATGAAGTTCGTGCGCTCGCTGAAAAATTGAATTTGCCGACGACCTGCACGTTGATGGGCTTGGGCGGATTTCCCGCCAGCCATCCGTTGAGCTTAGGTATGCTCGGCATGCATGGCGGTTATTGGACAAATATGGCCGTAGACAATTGCGATCTGTTGATTTCAATTGGCGCGCGCTTTGATGATCGCGTGACGGGCAAGCTCGACGAATTTGCCAAAGGCGCAAAAATCATTCACGTAGACATTGACCCCTCCAACATTGGCAAAAACGTCAAAACAGACGTACCAGTGGTTGGTGATGCACGCACTGTCACAAAGCAATTCTTAACTGAATTAGCCGAGCAACTGGATGCCGGAGAAATCATTGCTGATAAATCAGTCTGGCATCAGCAAATTGCGGATTGGAAAGAGCAACATCCATTCTGGTTCCATCAGGACGACGAAACGATCAAGCCGCAATTCGTTATCAAAGAATTGCATCGCCTGACCGAAGGCAAAGCTGTAGTTTCCTCCGACGTTGGTCAGCATCAAATGTGGACGGCGCAGCTTTATGGTTTTGATAATCCGCGCAACTGGCTGAACTCTGGCGGCCTCGGCGCAATGGGCTATGGTTTTCCTGCTGGCATGGGCGCAGCCGTCGGACGGCCTGATGATATTTGCGTAGCAGTCGTGGGCGACGGCGGATTTCAAATGACGCTGATGGAATTGGCTACGATCAAGCAATACAACATTCCAGTCAAAATCTTGATTATCAACAACGGATTTTTAGGCATGGTGCGCCAATGGCAAGAACAATTTTACGCGCACAACTATTCGCAAAGCGACATTGAAGTACAGCCCGATTTTATCAAGCTCGCCGAATCATACGGCGTTCCAGCGTTCCGCGCTGAAAAAGTTTCCGAAGTCGCGGCTACGTTGCAAAAAGCGATTGATACTCCCGGCCCTGTGCTGATGGAATTCAAAGTCGCACGCGAAGAAAACGTGTTCCCCATTGTGCCCGCAGGCGCAGCCTTGAAAGATATGATTCTTCAATAGTGGCTAGGGGCTAGAACTCTTGCACCCTAATCCCTAAACCCTAATCCCTTTTTATGAGACATACAATTTCAGTCATAGTTGCAGACGAATACGGAATGTTGGCCCGCGTGGCAGGATTGTTCAGCGCGCGCGGATACCAAATTGATACGCTGTGTGTTGCGCCTACGTTAACCGAAGGCTTGTCGCGGATGACGCTGACAACACACGGCAACGATCAAATTATTGAGCAAATTCTCAAGCAATTAGAGAAGCTCGTCAAAGTCTATGAAGTTGACGATTTGACTACTGATCCGCACGTCGAACGCGAAATGGTTTTAGTTACTGTGAACGCGGCGATGGGCGAACAACGACAGGAAGTCTTGAGCATGGTCGAAATCTTTCGCGCGAAAGTTGTGGACGTTTCCACTGATGCTTTCATTTTAGAAATGACCGGCAGCGCTGAAAAAGTTGATGCTTTAATTGAGTTGCTGAAACCTGTTGGTATCCGCGACATCGTGCGCACCGGAACTGTAGCGATGACGCGTGTGGCCGCGGTCAAAGCGCGGCAACAACGCTATGCCGAAGAAGAAGCTTTTTCTGAATTGACCTTGAACGAGAAGGTTTAGCGCAAGTCCATTTCAGCTTGCGCCAGATCATAACCAGAGGAGTAAGCTGAAATGGTAATTTATGAATCAACTGAACAACTTGAGCACTTGATCGCAGGCTTTGAAAACGGCACTTATCCGAAAGAACAGTGGACGCATCAGGCGCATTTGGTGATGGCCGTTTGGTATTTGTCGCGGTTGGATGTCGCGCATGCGACCGAGGTAATTCGCAATGGAATCAAAAATTATAATGTAGCCGTGGGCGGCGAAAATACTGACACAGGCGGCTATCACGAAACGATCACGCTCTTTTACATTTGGTTCGTGAATAAATTTCTTGCCCAAGCGAGGCCTGAAAATTCGCTCGTAGAAAACACGAACAATTTTTGCACACAGCACGGCGATAAAAATTTGCCGTTTCAGTATTACAGCAAAGAATTGCTGATGTCGGTGGAAGCCCGACGCAATTGGGTTGAGCCTGATTTGCAATCGCTTCTCTAATGCGTCCAAATGCGGCGCGTCGAAATTTTGCTAATCGAAATCTGCAAACGAACAGTTTGCGCAACAATTTTATCGGAGCTTTCCAAATGAAAATTTATTACGACAAAGATGCAGACCCCAAATTTTTGCAAGACAAAACCATTGCGATTATCGGCTATGGTTCGCAAGGTTTCGGGCATTCCAACAACCTCAAGGACAGCGGCGCAAACGTGATTGTCGGGCTTCGTTCTGACAGCCCCAGCGTAGCTAAAGCGCAAGCCGCTGGCCTCGAAGTCCTGCCCGTAGGCGATGCCGCCGAACGCGCTGACATCGTGATGTTGCTCACGCCAGATGAATTGACGCCTGGCATTTATGCCCGCGACATTGCGCCGCATTTGAAAGCTGGCAAATACCTCGCGGTTGCACACGGTTTCTCGATTCACTTCAAAAAAGTTGTTCCCCCTGCTGACGTCAATGTGTTTATGGTTGCGCCAAAAGGTCCTGGACACTTGGTACGCCGTGAATACGAACGTGGCGCTGGCGTTCCTTGCTTAATCGCAGTCGCGCAAGACCCTGCTGGTGATACCAAACAAGTTGCCCTTGCTTATGCTTCAGCAATTGGTGGCGGACGTGCTGGCATCATCGAAACGACTTTCAAAGAAGAAACAGAAACCGATTTGTTTGGCGAACAGGCAGTGCTTTGCGGCGGTCTGACAGCGTTAATTCAAGCTGGTTTTGAAACGCTGACGGAAGCTGGCTACGCACCTGAAATGGCATATTTTGAATGCCTGCACGAAATGAAATTGATCGTAGATTTGCTGTACGAAGGTGGCGTAGCGAACATGCGCTACTCAATTTCCAATACGGCAGAATACGGCGATTTGACGCGCGGCCCACGCGTAGTTGATGCTGCAGTCAAAGCCCGTATGAAAGAAATTCTCGCCGAAATTCAATCCGGTCAATTCGCTGATGAATGGTTAGCCGAAGCCGAATCCGGCAAAGCCAATTTCAACAAAATGATTGCCGATGGCAAGAAACATCAGATCGAAGACGTTGGCGAAAAATTGCGCGGCCTGATGCCGTGGCTCTCGTCTAATAAGATCGTAGACAAAGTGAAAAACTAAAATGGTGAATGGTGGTCGGTGGTCGGTGGTCGGTTTTGAGCGAAGCTAAATTGTACTTTCGCCTAGAACCTACTCTTCCTGACCACCGACCACCGACCACCGACCACCATAAATATGAGCAGTAATCTGATCGAAATTTTTGACACGACTTTGCGCGATGGCGGGCAGGGCGAAGGCTTGGCGTACACGGTCGAAGACAAAATCAAAATTGCGCACGCGCTTGATGAACTCGGCGTTGCCTTCATCGAAGGCGGATGGCCGGGTGCGAACCCAAAGGACGTAGAATTTTTCGACCGCGCAAAATCTATTAAGCTCAAAAATGCGTTGTTTGCTGCGTTCGGCAGCACGCGCCGCGCCAACGGCATCGCCGCTGATGACGCGGTTGTGCAAGGCTTGCTTGCGGCGGAAACTCCGGTTGTTACGATCTTTGGCAAGTCGTGGGATTTTCACGTTGATGTCGCGCTGAAGACTACGCTCGAAGAAAATTTGCGCATGATTGCTGACACGGTTTCGCATTTGAAATCGCAAGGCCGCCGCGTTTTTTATGACGCCGAACATTTTTTCGATGGCTTCAAAGCAAATTCAGAATACGCGCTCGACACATTGAATGCTGCGGTGAAAGCCGGAGCCGAAACAATTATTTTGTGCGACACGAATGGTGGCGGCTTGCCCGAACGCATTGCCGAAACCGTCGAAATTGTGCGCAATCGTTTTCCTAATGCAAAAATCGGCATTCACGCGCACAACGATGGCGAGCTTGCCGTAGCGAATTCGCTCGCCGCAGTAGAAGCGGGCGCGATGCACGTACAAGGCGTGATGAACGGTTACGGCGAACGTTGCGGCAATGCGAATTTGTGTTCGATCATTCCCAATCTCGAAATCAAAATGGAGCGCCGCTGCTTGCCCGAAGGCAAATTAAAATTGCTCACGCACACCAGCCGTTACATTAACGAAGTGGCGAACCTTGTGCCGAATGATCGCGCTGCGTTCGTTGGCAAAAGCGCATTTGCACACAAAGGCGGCATTCACGTGTCCGCCGTGATGAAAGCAAAATCAACTTACGAACACATTGATCCAGAACTCGTCGGCAACGAAACGCGCGTGCTGGTCAGCGATCAATCCGGCGTAAGTAATATCAATTTTGCAGCAAAAGATTTTGGCGAAGACTTTGCCAAAAATCCCGAAGCGGGTCGGCGTTTGCTGAAAGAATTGAAAGAACTTGAGCATCAGGGCTATTCGTTTGAAGAAGCCGACGCGTCGTTTCATTTGCGTGCGTTATCTGCGCTTGGCAAACGCAAATATTTCTTTGAACCGCTTGAATACCGCGTCTGGATTGGTTCTGCGGGCGAACCCGAAGCCGTTGTGCGCGTTAAAGTCGGCGACGAAATGATGCACACCGCAAGCTTGGGCGATGGGCCAGTTCATGCGCTAGATCAGGCTTTGCGTAAAGCATTGGTGCTACATTTTCCTCAAATCGAAGATTTTCATTTGATCGATTTCAAAGTTCGTATTTTGGACGGCGAACACGCGACCGCCGCAAAAACGCGCGTGCATATCGAAACCAGCAACGGCAAACGTTCGTGGAATACGGTAGGCGTAGCCGAAAACATCATTGCTGCATCGTGGCAGGCAATTCTCGAAAGCATCGAATACGGCTTGCAAATGTAGGATAGGCGTCCCGCCTGTCCATTGTTAACGTCAGGCTACATCTAAATGCAAACACGCTTCCTTCATTTGGTAGTTGGTTTTCTTGTCATCGTTATTTTTTTGCTGACGGGCTACCACATGCGTTTTCACATTCATCAGGCAATGGAAGCGAATGAACGATTACGGTTTTCACTGCGCGGCAATCACATTTACATTTTGCTATTTGGCTTACTGAATTTAGGGCTTGGCGCGTACCTGCGAATTAGCCAGACAATGTGGCGGGCGTATGTACAACTGGTTGGCTCGCTGATGATTTTAGCGGCTACGATGATGGTGATTGGCGCGTTCTTTTTTGAAAACAAAGAATCGCTGGAACGCCCGTTTTCATTGATGACAATGATTCTTGGCTTAACTGGAACCGTGTTGCACGTTCTCACTCAGGTGAAAGAAAAATGATTAGACCGCTGGCTGTAACGCTGCAAATTTTGCTTGCCACGACGTTGCTTCTCGCCTTTGCGCAACGTCCGCAAAAATATGTAACGCAGGGAAAATCTGATCCAGTCAAACTCACTTATTTGCAACAAGGCGTAATCAAATTACAAAGCCGCACTGCGCAAGCAAACATCAACATCCGCGAACACTTGTACGGTTGCATGAATCTGTATGACGGCTCTGACCCGAAATCGCGCCCGTCAAAAACGGATACGATTTCGATTCGCGTGTTAGATGAAGTTATCAAAGGTGACAAATTTTTTCTGTTACTACAAATCACCACAGGCAGCGGATGCAACGTGCAGGGAATGTGCGGCGCAGGCGAAGAATCTGGCTTGTATTGGTTTCAATTCAATAGCGCACTCAAGCAGGAAAAATTCCAAAAAGAATTGATTTCTTCGTGTCGGCAAGATATTGAGATTACCGAAGGCGCAGGCAAACAATCAGACGAGACGGGCTTCAAACTGGAAACCAGAAACGGCAAGCTCGCGCTCAAATATACAAGATTTGTGTTTGGGCAAAACCGAACTGAAAAATATTTTACACTTGCGTATGATCGCGCTACGCCTGAGCAAGGATTTATCGTCAAAGAAACTGGCAAGTAAATAACGATAAAATTATCGTGTGAACGCAAACAAAACCGCAGACTAAACCCAATTTCGTAACGAAATTTTCTAACGCAAAAAATATATGACCTTCGATCCAAAACACCTAAGTCACCTTATCACTAACGGTCGTGACCGCGCTCCGGCACGCGCTATGCTCAAAGCGATTGGCTTCACTGATGACGATTTGAAAAAACCGATCATCGGCGTCGCGCACGAATGGATTGAAACCATGCCGTGTAATTTCAATCACCGCGACCTTGCCAAACAAGTCAAAGACGGCATCCGCGCGGCGGGTGCTACGCCAATGGAATTTAATACAATTTCCATCAGCGACGGCGTGACGATGGGAACCGAAGGCATGAAAGCTTCACTCGTCAGCCGCGAATTAATTGCCGATTCCATCGAACTCGTCGGGCGCGGATATTTGTTCGATGCGATGGTTGTCATCGTGGGTTGCGATAAAACAATTCCGGCGGCGGCGATGGGCTTGATTCGTTTGAATATTCCGAGCCTGATTTTGTATAGCGGTTCGATTGGTCACGGCGACCACAAAGGCGCGCACTTAACTGTCCAAAATGTTTTTGAAGCTGTTGGCGCGAATGCTGCGGGCAGAATTGATGACGCCGAATTACTCGCCATCGAAAACGTAGCTTGCCCTGGCGCAGGCGCGTGCGGCGGTCAATACACCGCGAACACAATGGCGCAAGTAATGGAATTTATCGGCCTGTCTGTGATGGGCACGGCGAGCGTTTCCGCGATTGACCCGAAAAAAGATACTGTCGCATTTGAAACCGGAAAAACCGTAGTCGAATTGCTCAAACGCAACGTGCGCCCGCTCGATATTCTCACGCGCGAAGCGTTTGAAAATGCTGTCGCTGGCGTAGCGGCTACAGGCGGATCAACGAACGCCGTATTGCATTTGCTCGCAATGGCGCGTGAAGCAAACATCCCGCTCAGCATTGACGATTTCGACACAATCAGTTCGCGCACGCCAATGATTGCGAATCTGAAACCTGGCGGAAAATACACCGCCGTCGAACTCAGCGCAGCAGGCGGCACAAGCCTCATCGCCAAACGCATGATCGAAGGCAATTTGGTTGATGGCACTCAGCAAACAGTCAGCGGTTTGACCTTTGCACAAGAAGCCGCACTCGCTACGGAAACAGAAGGACAAGACGTTGTTTTCACGGCTGAAAATCCGCTGAAGAAAACAGGCGGCCTCGTGATTTTGAAAGGCAACATCGCGCCGGAAGGCTGCGTGCTGAAATTGTCCGGCTTCGAGCGCAAAAAACAGATTGGCCCTGCGCGTGTGTTTGAATGCGAAGAAGACGCGATGAAAGCCGTGACCAACAATCAAATCAAAGCGGGTGATATTTTAGTGATTCGTTACGAAGGGCCGAAAGGCGGCCCCGGCATGCGTGAAATGTTAGGCGTGACCGGAGCGATCACTGGCGCAGGTTTAGCCGCCGAAGTGGCCTTGATGACCGATGGTCGTTTCAGTGGAGCTACGCAAGGATTCTGCGTCGGTCATATCGCGCCAGAAGCCGCTGCTGGTGGGGCTATCGCCGCAGTTCGGGAAGGCGACATCATCGAAATTGATATTGAAAAACGCCTCTTGCAAGTGCAATTAAGCGATGAAGAAATTGCCGCGCGTATGGCGAATTGGAAAGCCCCTGAACCGCGTTACAAAACAGGCGTGTTTGCGAAATATGCCAAGCTGGTGACCTCCGCATCAGAAGGCGCAATCACAAAAGCCGATTAATTTTTAGCAGCATCAATTTTGCAAAGGGCGTGAATTTTTAATTCCACGCCCTTTTATTTTTTCACCGCAGCTATTTTTCGTTCACCGTCTTATTAGCCCGATGCATCGGGCTTTCGCGCAGCGTAACTAGCCCAGCCGTTCACGGCTGGGTACACGCCCGACAATTCACATAGCCCGTTTCAACGGGCTTCTCATAACGGCTTTAGCTCTCATCCATCACAATTCGCTCCAACCGCTCATATACATTTTTCTTCGCGTGATGCTCTTTTTGATTTTGGATATATTGCACGACCCACGGCATATCCTTCGTGCCAAAACTGACTACGCCATAGCCCGTTTGCCATTCCAGAATTTTCCGATTCGCAATTTCGTGATTGATGTAATGCGCACTCGCACCTTTCAATTTCCCAATCCATTCACTAACCAATAACGTAGGCGGAACGCTCACGGCAATGTGAATATGATTTTCTGTGCCACCAATCGCACGCACAATAATTTCAGGCGTTTTGGCGGCATAGCTGCGCAGGTAGGGATACAATTTGTCTTCGATAATTTCGGTGATGGCAGGTGTGTTGTGTTTGGTATGCCACACCAAATGCAAATTAATTTCAGCGTAAATGTTGCGGGGCATAGGCTGATCCTTTAGCTGATAAATTTTTGGGCTGATGAGCCAACCGTAAACGATTGGCCTGTTTGCTGAGAAGCCCGTTGAAACGGGCTGTGTTGGTATTATTGCATTTGCGTAACCAGCCGTAAACGGCTGGCCTAACGAATACAAAGCCCGATAAATCGGGCTGCGCTGGTATTTGGGGGTTGCTGTAATCAGCCGTAAACGGCTGGCCTAATCGCTGCGAAGCCCATTTTCACGGGCTTTATAATCGGCTGCTTTCTGCTAATAGCCTAGGGCTTTAGCCCTAGGTCTGCAATATAAAATCCCGCAAGCCCTGTAGGGGCGGCAGAATAATTATGGATTCTAAATTGTGCTTATATTCAACACCTCTATGCCATCCTAATCGCCTGCGCGTCTTCTAATCCCAACTCCTTCACACTCTCTTCCCTCATCAAAAATTTCTGAATCTTGCCCGTCACTGTCATAGGAAACGCTTCCACAAATTTCACATAGCGAGGGATTTTGTGGTGGGCGATTTTGCCGCGACAGAAATCTTTTACTTCGTCGACGGTGAGCGTTTCGCCTGCTTGTAATTTGATCCACGCCATGACTTCTTCGCCGTATTTTGTGTCGGGGACGCCGATGACTTGGGCGTCTACGATTGCTGAATGTGTGTAGAGAAATTCTTCGATTTCGCGCGGGTAAATATTTTCGCCGCCGCGAATAATCATATCTTTGATGCGGCCTACGATGTTGACATAGCCTTCGTCATCCATCACGGCTAAATCGCCTGTGTGCATCCAACGCGCTGCGTCAATGCTCGCTTTTGTAGCATCTTCGTTATTCCAATAACCAAGCATCACGCTGTAACCGCGTGTGCAAAGCTCGCCCTTTTCTCCGATGCTCACAATTTGGTTTGTGTGCGGATCAATAATTTTGACTTCGACGTGCGGATGAATTTGTCCTACGGTGCTGACGCGTTTGTCGAAGGGAGCGTCGGCGCGGGTTTGAAAACTGACGGGGCTGGTTTCGGTCATGCCGTAGCAAATTTCGACTTCGCGCATGTGCATCAGCGAGTTCACTTTTTTCATGACTTCAACCGGACACGGAGCGCCCGCCATAATGCCTGTGCGCAAACTGGTCAAATCGTATTTGGCAAAATCAGGATGCGAAAGCTCCGCAATAAACATTGTCGGAACGCCGTGCAAGGCCGTAGCGCGTTCGGCTTGCACAGCTTCCAACACTGCCTGCGGATCAAAAATCGCGCTTGGATAAATCATCGTTGCGCCTTGCGACATGCACGATAAATTTGACATGACCATTCCGAAGCAATGATAAAGCGGCACGGGAATCACAAGCCGATCTTTGTCAGTGAAGCGCATCAATTCGGCTACGAAATAACCGTTATTCAGAATGTTGTGATGACTGAGCGTTGCGCCTTTGGGGAAGCCCGTAGTGCCGCTGGTGTATTGAATATTAATCGGGTCATCGAATTCTTGTTCGCGTTGTCGCGCGGCTAATTCTTCGTCATTGATTTCATTGCCGCACGCAAGCAACTCTTCCCACGTTTTGAAGCCTTCCGTTTTTTCTGCGCCCAGTTGAATGATGATTTCCAATTGCAGTAAGCGCGGCAAAACTTCCGCGACCATCGCCGGATAATTTGAGGTCTTGAACAGGGCGGAAACGATTAGCCCACGACAGCCCGATTGTTGCAGCACGTATTCCAATTCATGCGTGCGATAATTTGGATTGATGTTGACGAGAATGATTCCGAGCTTGCTCGTAGCGAGTTGTGCAATTGACCATTCCGCATTATTCGGCGACCACATTCCTACGCGATCACCTTTTTGTAAGCCCAATTTTATTAGGCCGCGCGCGCATTGATTGACTTGGGTTTGTAATTCCCGATACGTCAAACGCAAATTTTGATGACGCGAAATTACAGCTTCGTTGTCGGGAAATCGTGCCACGATTTGGTCAAATAAATCGCCAATCGTGATGCCGAGTAATGGTTTGTCGCTTGTGCCGCTGACATAGCTGATGCGTTGATTGTTCATAATTTTACTCACGCTGGGAGCGCACGCGGCTCGCGTGCTGAGGATCGCAGTCAATCTACTCCGCTAACCTCAGCACGCGAGCCGCGTGCGCTCCCAGTAAGGTTTCTGTTTGTAGGTCTAGCGAATTTATCTATCGCGCGTATAATGTGCAAGCACTTCCTTGCAGTAAAGAATTACAAATCCATCAACCTTCAGGAGCACCGACGTGATTGTTCCGCTGAACGAATATGATTTCTTGAAACGCGCCGTCACAGTGTATGGCGACTCGGAAGCTGTTGTATGCGGCGAACACCGATTTACCTATAAACAATTCAACGCGCGTGTAAATCAATGGGCGAATTTGATGCGCAATTTCGGCGTCAAAAAAGGCGACCGCGTAGCGATTCTCTCGCAAAATTGTCATCGCATGCTCGAAGCGTTTTTTGGCACTCCGTTGATCGGCGCGATTTTGATGCCGCTGAATTTTCGGCTCATTCCTGACGATTTTAATTACATCCTCAATCACGGCGAAGCGAAGGTTGTCATTGTCGAAGAAGGCTTCACACATTTGATTGATGAAATTCGCAGCAGTTTGCCAAGCGTCGAACATTTCCTGATTGCGGGCGATAATCTCGAAGAAGTTCTACACGGCTGGCAGGATTACGAACACGCGATGGCAGAGCATTCGACGCACGCGCCTACGCCTGCGGAAATTGATGAGAACGAAGCTTCGGCGTTGTTGTACACGTCGGGGACTACGGGGCGACCAAAAGGCGTAATGCTCACGCATCGCAATTTGTATTTGAATGCGATGAATTCAATTGTTGAATTTGGGCTGACGCACGCGGACGTTTATTTGCACACGCTGGCGATGTTTCATTGTAACGGCTGGGGCTTGCCGTATGCGACAACAGGCGTAGGCGCAAAACATGTTGTCGTCAAAAAATATGAACCCGCTGCGTTTTTTGATTTAGCCACGAAAGAAAAAATGTCGTTCGCGTGCATGCCGCCGACGATGATTAACCTCGCGCTAAATCATCCGTTGGCGCAAAGTTTGCCGGAAGATTTTCCGCGCAACGCTCGCATCGGAACTGCCGGATCAGCCCCGCCAATGGCTTTGATTAAAGGGATGCAGGAAAATTTTGGCTGGCAGGTAATTCAGATTTATGGCTTGACTGAAACCTCGCCGTTCCTGACGGTTTCCAAAGTCAAACCGCACATGCAGGATTGGCCAGCCGAAGAAAAATATCGAATGCAAACGCGCACAGGCTATCCGATGCTCGGCGTTGAATTGCGTGTCGTAGACGATCAAGGCAATGAGGTTCCAAACGATGGGAAATCAGTCGGCGAAGTCATTGCACGCAGCAACGTCGTGATGGCGGGCTATTGGCGACAACAAGATGCGACAGACGCGGCAATCATAAACGGATATTTTCACACCGGCGATATGGTCAATCACGACAGCGAAGGAACTATCGAAGTCGTAGACCGCAAAAAAGACGTGATTATTTCCGGTGGCGAAAATGTTTCTTCGATTGAAATTGAAGGAATGCTGTACAAACATCCATCCGTTTTAGAAGCCGCGTGCATTGCTGTCCCCGACGAAAAATGGGGTGAAGCGCCCGGCGCAATTGTTGTTTTGAAATCCGGCGAAACCGCTAATGAAGCGGCTTTGATTGAGTTTTGTCGCGCAAACATGGCACATTTTAAATGCCCGCGTTCGATATATTTTATGGACGCATTGCCGCGCACAGCTACGGGCAAGATTCAGAAAAATGTGCTGCGTGAAAAATTCTGGCAAGGTAAGACGAAACGTGTGAATTAAAGCTGGGAGCGCACGCGGCTCGCGTGCTGAGGTTAATGTAGCAAACTTATTGCGATGAAAACGATCTTCTCCATCAGCCTCAGCACGCGAGCCGCGTGCGCTCCCAGAAACAACAAAGGAATTCTATGAAAAAATCCATCATCATCGTACTCGCAATTTTCATCGCTGCTTGTTCTTCAACAGGCACGCAGACGGCTTCAACTTCTCCCGCAGATTTTGCCAAAAAATTGCAGGAAGATTTAATCAAAGCTAAACCCGGCAGCGTGATTGAAATCCCGGAAGGCAAATTTACGTTCGATAAAACGCTGTCGTTGAATGTTGCGAAAGTCACGATTCGCGGCAAAGGAATGGACAAAACAATTTTGTCTTTTACCGGACAAAAAGCTGGCTCCGCCGGAATGATGGTCAAGGCGGATGATTTTGTGATCGAAGATTTAGCGATTGAAGACGCAGCAGGCGACGCGCTGAAAGTTGAAAATAGCACGAATATCACGATGCGGCGCGTGCGTGTGGAATGGACAGGCGGCCCGAAAGAAACCAACGGCCCGTATGGTTTGTATCCTGTCACTTGCAAAAATGTTTTGATCGAAGATTGCGTAGCGATTGCCGCATCAGACGCAGGAATTTACGTCGGACAATCTGACAACGTAATTATGCGTCGCAACCGCGCCGAGAAAAATGTCGCAGGCATCGAAATTGAGAACACGAAAAATGCTGACGTGTACGAAAACACTGCGACAAATAACACGGGCGGAATTATGGCTTTCAATTTGCCTGATTTGCCTGTGCAAGGCGGCACGAATGTGCGCATCTTCAATAACAAAATTATTGGTAATAATCTCGCCAATTTCGCGCCAACCAGCCAGATCGTAGCGGGTTTGCCAACAGGCACGGGCATACTTGTCATGTCCATCAAAAATGTCGAAGTTTTCAAAAACACAATCAAAGACAACAACACCGCGAACATCAACATCACTACATTCAGTGGCAAAGATGGCAAACTGCCTGACCTGACAAAATACAATCCGTTCGTCGCTTCCGTGTATATTCACGACAACGAAATTTCGGGCGGCGGCGCAAAACCAGATGTTCGTTTACCGAAAATTGCTGAACTGGCAAAAGCTACAGGCGGAAAGTTCACAGACATTTTGTATGACGGTGTGATTGAGCCGAAAGATGGCAAACCTGGTACAGCGGCAGACGCAAAAGTTTGCTTGGACAATAATGGCACAGCGACATTCCTAAATTACGATGCGGGCAATGGATTCAAGAAAATTGTGAATAACATCAACGCGTACAAATGTTCAATTCCTGCGCTCGCCACAATCGCACTGCCGAATGCCGGAGCAAAAGCCGGAGGAGGAATGTAATGAAGCTTCGTCGTTTTAAGCTTCTGATTTTATTATTTTGTGCGACGCTTGCTTCACTTAGTTGCGGCAGGTTTTTCGGCTCAGACGTGCGTTCATTTATTGCTGAGCCTTTTCCTGAAAAACTTTCCGAATGGCGCTTGTTCACGTCCGGCATTATGCCTAATAAACGCGTAGTGCCGTACGATTTGAACACGCCATTATTTTCAGATTACGCGACCAAACACCGCACGATCTGGATGCCCGAAGGAACTGCGGCAACCTATAAAAATGATGATGTGTTTGATTTTCCCATCGGCACAATCATCACAAAAACGTTTGCGTATCCGGCAGGCGAGGGCAAAGAAAAATTAATCGAAACGCGCTTGCTCGTGCATAGCAAAGAAGGCTGGAAGGCTTTGCCATATGTCTGGAACGAAGCGCAAACCGAAGCGACATTAGAAATTGCTGCCAATCCCGTACAAATTTCTTTCACTGATCCAAAAGGGCAAAAACACGATTTTAGTTACGGCATTCCGAACGCGAACGAATGCACACATTGCCACGAAAATAATAAAATCGTTACGCCCATCGGCCCGAAAGCACGCAATTTAAATCGTGATTTTGATTATGCTGATGGCAAGGCAAATCAGCTTGCGTACCTGACGAAAATTGGCTATCTGCAAAATGCTCCCGCGCCTGAACAAGCGCCAAAAGTTCCGGTCTGGAATGATCCGTCAACAGGTTCTTTGGAAACGCGCGCGCGCGCTTACCTCGATAACAATTGTGCGCATTGCCATCGCAGCAGCGGCGTTGCGGGCTACACTGCATTTTTGCTGGATTATAACGAAACGGATCCGCGCAAATTAGGCTTTTGTAAATTGCCGAATTCTGCTGGTTATACGGGCAATCGTCCGTTCGATATTGTGCCGGGCAGCCCCGACGAATCCATTGTGATTTATCGCATGCACTCAACCCGCGCCAAAGAAATGATGCCTGAAATTGGGCGCAGCATTATTCACGAAGAAGGTATCGCGCTTGTGCGTGAATGGTTAGCCTCGCTCAAAGGCGGCTGCACACAGCAATAAAAGGGACAAAGGGGCTTGCCAGGGAGAGGCTGAAAAAAATCTCCCTGCCCATTCGTCTGGCAATCCCGTTGTCCTTTTTTCCCTGCCAACTTTCCGGTAAAATCCCTCATCAAAATTCCCGTTTCCGCTCGTGTCCACCCTTGCGAGCGAGACGTGATAACTTCCCCCCTTGAATTGGAGCATTATCATGAAAAACTTACTATTTACGCTCACCTTACTTTTTACTTTTTTTGGACAATTTAGTGTGACGCGTGCGCAATCCGTCAATGATTATGACCGCCAAAAAATTGAGCGCGAATTGGAACGCCGCATTGCCGCTGACACTAATGAAACAGTGCGCGTGCGTATTAGCACGGCGGATAAATATTCTGTTAGTAACCGCGAAACAGGCGTGCGCGGACAAGCTTCACTGGAAAATCGGCGCGGCAATCGCAGCGATATTTGGTACGACGTAATTTGGGATACGCGCCGTGACAGCATCACCAGCGCGACCTGGCGTTACAGTCGCAATTCAGACAACAACTATGATCGTGACCGGAATAACAACAACGCGGGGGCGTTGCGCACAGGCAGGTACGAAATTCAAGTGATTTCTACGCGGCGTTTATTAGTTGCAGCTAACAACGGGCAAGTTGTGCAAACCAATTCAGGCAATGCCCGTAGTCGTACATGGGACATCGAAGCAGTCGGCAACGGCTATTATTATATTCGTTCAGTTGAGACAGGCGAATTGATGACCGTCGGTGGCAATGGCGAAAGTAATTCCAGTATTGTCCTAGCGCAACAAGGCCGCAATCGGGAAGCACAATGGTGGGACATCCGTTTAGAATCTGACAATCGCTATACGTTTTTAGCCCCAACTGGCAGAGCTTTGGATGCGCCAGACAATATGAAATATGACGGCGCAGGGCTGCAAATTTTCAAGCGCAACAGCGGCGATAATCAACGATTCTGGTTGCGTTGGATCAGTGACAGTCGGCGTGATGATATGGGCGGACGCGGCGGCAATCGCGGCGACCGATGGGATGATCGCGGCAACGGAAATCGTACGCCGCGTGCTGGCAGCCTGAGTTGGCGCGGGCGTGTGGACGATACCATTGAGCTGGAAATTCGCGGCGATCAAATCCGCGAACGCGTGATATCAGGTCAACCTGTCACTGATGTCAGTTCGCGTTTCAATTCAAATATGCCGCGTCGGCGCATGACTGTGAACGTAGAAAAATTGCGTGGCAGAGGCAATGTTGACGTAGTCGAACAACCTTCGTCACGTAACAATTTCACCGCCATCGTGCGCATCCGTGATACTAAGGGCGGATCGGATGACTACGAAATTGAAGTGTATTGGGAATAAGAAGAGTTGATCTAACGCAGAGAGGCAAAGGGGCAAAGGGTCAAAAAAGGAACGCAATTTTCGCTTTTTACGTCCTTGATCCTTTGTCCCTTTGTGTTATTTTCTCTTTACTAAAAGGAGAAAATTTCTATGGTGGAAATGGCGGACATCGTCATCATCGGTGGCGGCATTGTTGGTTCGAGCATTGCTTATAATTTAGCCGTGCAAGGTTGCACGAACATCTTGATTATCGAACGCGAAGAAAAACAGGGCTTGGGTTCGACCAGTAAGAGTATGGGCGGCGTGCGTGCGCAATTCGCTACGCCCATCAATATTCAAATGTCGTTGTACTCGATAGATTTTTTTTCGCGCTTTGAAGAATTAACTGGTTATACGCCGGATTATCGTGCGCACGGCTACGTATTTTGCGCGACGACCGAAGCGCACCTGAATTACCTCAAAGAAAATCAGGCAATGCAAAAACAGTACGGCGTGAACAATGCCGTGATGGTTTCGCGCGAAGAAATTTCAGAGTTCGTTCCGCAAATGAAAACAGACGATGTTCTCGGTGGCAGCTATTGCCCGACCGATGGATTTGTTGATCCGAATGGAGTGATGAGTGGCTTTGCCAAACGCGCCAAAGAATTAGGCGCGCGCGTTTGGACGAACACAGAAGTTACAAACATCAACGTCGAAAACGGCGCAGTCACAGGCGTGCAAACTTCGCAAGGTGAAGTACAAACCAAAATTGTAGTGAACGCCGCTGGCGCGTGGGCTGCGGCAATTGCCAAAACTGCTGGTGTAGATTTGCCCGTCACGCCGTTGCGTCGTCAAATTGTGAAAACGCAACGCTGCGATTTTTTGCCTGCGAAATTTCCAATGATGATTGATATGTCGAATGGATTCCACTTTCGCCGCGAAGGTGACGCAATACTACTCGCGTGGCCTGACGATGAAGAAAGCTACGGATTCAACAGCGCGTTTACGCCTGAATTTATTGAGAAAATTTTGACGTGCGCCGTCGAACGCGTCCCGCAATTTGAAGATTTATCAGTCAATCCGAAACAATGCTGGGCAGGTCTTTACGAAGTCTCTCCCGATCATCACGCGATTATTGGTGCGGCTCCTGACGTCAAAGGATTTTATTTAGCGAACGGTTTCAGCGGTCACGGTGTAATGCATTCGCCCGCCACGGGCCGCATCACCGCCGACATAATTTTGCACGGCAAATGCGACGTCATAGACGCGTCAATGCTGGGCGTTGAGCGTTTTGCTGAAGGAAGATTGTTGGAAGAAACGGCAGTCTTATGAGTGCGGATTGCGGAATGTGGAGTGCGGAATAAAGGCAACTCGTTACTCACTATCCTTTGTCAATTATCAGCTATCAATTATTTCCAATTGGCTAAAATTTCTTCCATATTTTTTGTTGCTTGAATTTCTGGTTTTGTGTGGCTGAAACGTGGCGTTGGTGCGGGTTGCGTGACGCCGTTAATGGTGACGAAGGTTTGGCGTGCGGCATTGTGCGGATGCTGCGGCGCTTCGTCTAAATCAAGCACAGGGGCAAAACAAACATCAGTTCCTTCCATCAATGCACACCATTCGTCGCGCGTTTTTGTTTTGAAAATTCTGGTGAGAATTTCTTTCAGATCAGGCCAACGCGCTCTGTTCATTTGTTCTTGTAACGCGGGTTCAGTCAATTCTGCTTTCTCTAATAACAACGCATAAAATTGCGGCTCGATGGAGCCAATCGCTACAAATTTTTTATCCGCGCATTCGTACGTGTCATAAAAATGTGCGCCTGTGTCGAGCAAGTTTGCGCCGCGTTCATTTGTCCATTGCCCCGCCGAATACAAGCCGTACATCATCGCCATCAGCGCAGCCGCACCGTCTGTCATTGCCGCATCAATCACTTGCCCTTGCCTCGTAGCGCGCGCGTGCAAAATCCCGCACACTACGCCAAACGCAAGCATCATTCCGCCGCCGCCAAAATCTCCGACCAAATTTAATGGCGGCGTAGGCTTGCCATTTTTTTGCCCAATCGCGTGCAATGCGCCGCTGAGCGCAATGTAATTTATGTCGTGTCCGGCAGCGCGTGCGAGCGGCCCTGTTTGTCCCCAGCCCGTCATTCGTCCATATACAAGTTTCGGATTTTGCGCCAAACAAATTTCTGGACTCAATCCTAGTTTTTCCATCACGCCTGGGCGAAATCCTTCAATCAACGAATCTGCTTTGGCGATAAATTGCAAAGCCATTTGCACGCCTTCTGCGCTTTTCAAATCAAGCTCAATCGTAGCGCGTCCGCGATTCATTACAGCAAATTTTCCAAGCGGATCACGCGAATTTTTACGAGCGATGCGCACGACATCCGCGCCCATATCCGACAGCATCATGCCGCAAAATGGAGCAGGCCCAAGCCCTGCGAATTCGACAATTTTGATTCCTTGTAATGGCCCCACAAAAGCTCCTGATAAAGACAATGTCAATACCACCTGCGCAAGCGGGTGGCGAGACTTGGCAAATACGCCACCCGCTTGCGCAGGTGGTACTGACAAATGCTATTTTTTCTCAAATATAATGAAATGTTGTTGCGGCAGGAAGTTTTTGGTTTCTTTCCAAACCAAATTTACGGCTTCGATTTCTTTACGTACTTGCGCGACGGTCATTTTATGAACGCGCTTGATTGGCACGCTTGGGTCTTCGCCGCGATATTCAATGAACACGACGCGACCGCCTGTTTTCAGAGCTTTGACGATGCTTTGCATCATTTCCAGCGGATACGAAAATTCGTGATACGCGTCCACCATAAACGCAAGGTCAACAGAATTTTCAGGTAATTTTGTGTCTTGTTCTGTGCCTTGCACGCCGAAAACATTTTTGGCTTGTGTGTCGGCATTTCTGGCTTCGATGAAGCGGAGCATTTCTGGCTGAATGTCTACGGCAAAAACTTTTCCTTGTGACACAAGCGGGCTGATGCGAAAGCTAAAATAGCCTGTGCCTGCGCCGATGTCTGCAACTACGTCGGTGGGTTTGAGGTTGAAGTTTTTGACGACTTGATCCGGTAACTCTGTTTCTTCGCGGTCAGCGCGTTCTAACCATTGCGCTGCCTGATGTCCCATCACGTGCGCGATTTCGCGTCCGTAATAAAATTTGCCGATGCCCTCAGGATCATGCTTCGTGCGAGTTTCATAAACGGATTTTTGCGGTGCGGTTGCTTGCGGAGGCGTGAACGCATACGCCGTGACAAGCAATGCGAGCAAAATTGCGCAGGAGAAAAGTTTAGTCATAGATTCGTGCAAAATGTTTTGAGCCTGTTTTGAGTACCAACTGTAGTTGGCATATTGTCAGACGCCGCCTGAAAGCGGGACTCAAAACAAGAATTAGTACAGCAAATATTTTTGCCGTGTCGCTTTGAATTTTTCTAGATCGCTTTCCCAAATTTGTCGCAATGCTTTCGCTTCGCTGCCTTGTTTGAAAGCAGCGAAAATTTTTTCGCTGACAAGCAGGCGGTTGAATTTTTCTACGTTAAATTCTTTCGGATACATTTTGTAAATTTGTGCAGCGATTTCGAGGCCTGTCAATACTGGCTCAAATGAATTTCGATTTGTGATGAATACGTTGACGCCGCCGCACTCTACGCCTTTGTTCGTGCTGGCATTTGGAGTAAATCGCACGGGCACAAATCGTACTCCATTCAATTTTGCGTTATTCAAAATTTCAGCCAATTTGCGTCCGTCAATGTACGGCGCACCTAAAATTTCAAATGGCGTATCCGTGCCGCGCCCGACTGAAACGTTCGTTGTTTCAAGCAAAGCGATGCCAGGATACAACGTAGCTTCCATCAAACTGCGCATATTGGGCGAAGGATTAATCCACGTCAGCCCCGTTTCATCGAACCACGCGCTGCGCCGCCAGTTTTCGATTTTAATAACTTGCAAATCCGCGTTGATATTGCGTTCGCCGTTATAAAGCTGCGCCAGTTCGCCCATTGTCATTCCGTGCCGGAGCGGAATTTGATTGTGCGCGATGAATGACAATTTATCAGCGTCTGCAATAGGCCCTTCGACATCGGAGCCGTTGATCGGGTTGACGCGGTCGAGGACTACGAACTTGATTTTGTTTTTGGCGGCGGCTTCCATCGCTAAGACCATCGTCGATGGATATGTCCAGAACCGTGCGCCGATGTCCTGAATATCAAACACCAGCACATCAATATTTTTCAGCATTTCGTCCGTAGGCTTCCGCGCTTCGCCGTACAAACTCAAAATTGGCAAACCAGTTTTTTCGTCTTTTGAATCGGTGATTTTTTCCTGATCTAACGCGCCGCGAATGCCATGTTCAGGTGAAAACAACGTCGTAAGTTTTACGTCAGGCGCTTTGAATAACAGATCAATAATGCTGTTGCCATTTTGATCTTTGCCCGTTTGATTGGTGATGAGTCCGACGCGTTTGCCTTTGAGAAAGGCAAAATTATCACGCACTAAAACATCAATTCCATTGAGTGCTTGCGGTGGGCGTGAGAACACGTAGTTAGGCGCACGCTGTAAATTGCCTATATACGGCGTAAGTTTTTCAAAAGGAACTTTCGCGGTAAATGGCGGAGCAGTAATTGCAGCAGAAACAATTGATGCAACGCGTCCGCGCAAGCTGCTCACATCCGCAGGTTTTTTCGGATCAAGTTTTGGATGCACGCGATTGCTCAAGAAAATTACAAATGTTTCGCTGCTCGGATCAAGCCATAATCCTGTGCCTGTGAATCCGGTGTGACCGAAACTACCAACCGGAAATAAATCGCCGCGATTTGCTGAGTAGCTTGTGAACATATCCCAGCCCAAACCGCGTACGTTGCCGTCGCTTGCGTTGCCGCCGGAAGCGCGTCCTTCGGTCATTCGCGCTATGCCCATTTGGCTTAAAATTTTTGTGCCGTCAAGCGAGCCGCCATTCAAAATCATTTGGCAATAGCGTGCTAAATCATCTGCTGTCGCAAATAATCCGGCGTGTCCGGCTACGCCGCCGAGCAAAAATGAGCGTGGGTCATGCACGATGCCGCGCTTGATTTCATTGGTTGTAGGGCTTTTGCCAATGCGTTCGGAATCATAAAATCCTTCAGTCGGAGCGATACGCGATTGCAAATTTTTGGCGGGCAAAAATCCTGTCTCTTTCATGCCGAGTGGGCGATAAATATTTTCGGCGGCGAATTCGTTGAGCGGTTTGCCGCTGATGCGATGCACGAGTTCGCCGAGGACTTCAAAATTTACGTCGGAGTAAATGAATTTTGAGCCGACTTCGGCAATTGGCGCGAGCTTCCAAATATTTTCCCACGCTTTGGCCTCGCCCTGATGATAATCTTCAATCGCGTTGTCCGGCAGCAAGCCTGAACGATGCGTCAGCAATTGTTCTACCGTAATATTTTTCTTACCCATTTCACCAAATTCGGGAATGTAGCGCGACACCGGATCGCCGAGCCGGATTTGTCCGCGTTCGACTAAAACCATGATTGAAGTTGCGGTCGCTACGACTTTGGTGAGGGACGCCAAATCAAAAATTGTGTCAGGCGTCATTGCTTCGACATTGGGTTCAAGAGCGCGATTGCCAAAGGCTTTGCGATAGACGATTTTTCCTTGTCGCCCGACTAACACGACTGCGCCAGGCAATTGTTTTTTCGCAATTTCGGCGTTGACGGCTTGGTCAATGTACGCCAAATGCTGGCTCGACATGCCAACGGATTCTGGTGTAGCGGCGGGTAAAGATTGCGCGAAAATATTTTGTGCGATCATCAGGCAAATGATTGGAGCGGCAAGCAATTTGAAGATTTTCATGATGCGGTAAATAATAACGTAAGGATTTCCGAATTAGCCACAGATGAACACCGATTCGCACAGATTAGCTACGATTAAGAAAAAATCAGTGTTCATCCGTGTCCATCTGTGGCTAAATATTTTTCGTTCGTTTGTCACAAAATCATTTTGGCAGACGTTTCAGTAACGAAAAGAGAAATTGCCTTGCTCGTTAGCGCAGCGCAAAAACAAATAAGAATTGACAACAGGAATGCGGCAATGGTTGTCACGGAAGAGAAATTAAGGGAACAACTCCACCCGTCAGTACCGCTTTCGTCCGTTGACGAAAGCACGGTCGAAGTGTGGACGGAATCCGAATTTGAGCTAATCTTCCGCCAACATTACGCCCGCATCGTAGCGATTCTTTTCCGTTTGGTTGGTGATCGCGCGCACGCTGAAGAATTGGCCGGCGATGTTTTTTGGAAAATTTATCGTCAGCCGCAGTTGTCTGTGAAAATGGCGGAGCGCGAACATAATATCGGCGGTTGGTTGTACCGCGCCGCTACGCGCGTAGGCATTGATGCTTTGCGTTCCTCTGCGCGTCGCAAACGCTATGAACAGGCTGCGGGACAAGCCGCGTTTGAGGTAGGAGCAGCGGACGCTAACCCTTTGACAGATGTATTGCGCGATGAAAAACGTCGCCGCGTGCAGATTGTTTTAGCCGCAATGAAACCTGCACAAGCGCAATTGTTGCTGCTCAGGCAAAGCGGATTTTCGTATCAGGAATTGGGCGAAATTTTAGGCGTGAAAACAAATTCGATTGGAACTTTGCTTGCCCGCGCTGAAGCAGAATTTGAAAAACGATTTCGTGAAACAGGAGGAGACGCAAAGTAGCTTTGGTCGCCATTTGGAGAAGTTATGATTTGTCTTGACGAAGGAATTTTACGCGCATATCTAGACGGGGAATTGACTCAGTATGAAATGCTGTCAGTCAATCGTCACCTCGGTCTGTGCGAAGATTGTCGCCACCGTCAGGAAGTGATTGCCGCGCGCAGCCTATCGGTCAGCTCGTTATTTGAGGATTTAGCACCGCAGCCGCACGAATTGCGCACCGATGAATACGCCGCGCAATGGGCTTTCACTCGCTTCAAGGCGAATTACGATGCTGAATTTGTTGTTCCGCAGCGTCCTGTTTTTGTGCGCGAATTGCATTTGTTACTTTCGCAGGAAGGCTTGCTGCAACGTCTGCAACGTGCTTGGCTGGCGAACTGGCAGGACTTTAAACGCGATCCACAAGGATTTTTGCATTACCTCTGGCATGGCGAAACGCTGAATCCAATGCGCCGCCGCCGCTTGCAAACGGGTACGGCTATAGCAATGGCTTCGTATGTATTGGTGTTCACAACGTTTTTGGTAGCAGGCGCGTTTCGCACTCCGCCGCGCGTGAATGAATTGCCAGAGGAAAAATTTAAGATCATTAATTTAGCTTCGCCGCCGCCGACAAAAACAAAACCGCTCAGTCCGCCGGAATACGCCAAAGCTGGCAAAGATGGCATGACAGGTGGCGACAAACTTCAATCTGATCTTGCGCACGGCGGAGGCGGGGGCGGCAATAATGAATTGACGCCCGCTACAAAGGGGCGCGTGCCGCAAATGGTTCCGAATCCGCAATTGATGCCACCGCGTCCTCAGCCTGCGACAATTGACCATCCCACATTAGTCGTTCCCGAAACTTTGGTAGGTAGTAAATATTTGCTTGATGCCAGAGCCGGACGCACTGGATTGCCTGATGCTGTTGACGCTGTGCCTTCAAGCGGAACAGGCAAAGGCGCTGGTGTGGGCGAAGGGCAAGGCACAGGAATGGGATCAGGCGATGGCAAAGGCTTTGGGCCGGGATTGCTAAATAACAAAGGCAACGGAGCTGCACAAACGGGCGGCGGTTTAGGCAATAATGACAATGTTGGTACAGGCGCGGAAATCTTTGACGCTACAGATCGTTTGCGCCCAACCATTATTTCGCGCGAACGTGCGGCGTACACCGACGAAGCGCAACTTCATCGTGCACAAGGTACTGTATTGCTAAGTGCTATTTTCAGTGCGAACAAACAAATTTTGCAGATTCAAGTGGTGCGCGGCTTACCTTATGGCTTGAGCGAAAGCGCAATTCTCGCCGCCAAGAAAATCAAATTCCAACCCGCAATGCGCAATGGTATTCCTGTGAACGTTCGTATGACGTTGCAATACGATTTCAATTTGTTCTAAAGCTTTGATATCCCAGTCGTTTACGGCTGGGTCACAACAGGAAAAAATCATAGATGGCGTTATTAACGCCCTTTTTGTTTTGCTTAAGCCAATTGAAGCCCATTGAAACGGGCCACTGGCTTTATAATCCAGCCGTAAACGACTGGGCTATCAAAGGAACTCTGTGTTTGCGTATGGAGCTTCTTTGTTATGCTTACAAATGCAGTATTTCAAAAACTACCATTCAACAAAAAAATAGGGCGATGATTGCTCATCGCCCTTTGCACAGAGAGTATTTGAGAGAGTCTGAAATGTCGTATTGCCCGACGAGAGAGAAATTTTATTAGTAGCGGCGCTGATTTTCTTTGTTGCGGTGATAGATGTAACCACCGACCGCGCCTGCTACGCCACCGATTAACACGCCTTTACGTCCGCCCATCAATCCGCCGCCCGCCGCACCAATCGCTGCGCCGATGCCTGTGCGCTTCAACCCGTCTTTTTTGCTACGGTTGCGATCATAGTCATAATACGGATCATTTTCATACCCATAATCGCGGTTGCGGTTGCGGTCGTAGTTGTTATCCCGATTGCGCTGATAATCATAATTCGGGTCATAATTTGCGGCACGAACATTACGGCTACGAGTGCGGCATTGACCTTGTGCAAAAGCGCTGGGGGCAACTGAAACGAGCAGGAAACCAGCTATCAATAAACTAGCGAAAACTGATTTTAATGTTGTCTTTGTCATAACTTTTTCCTCCGAGAGAAAGGGGTCTCTTGAGACCTCTAATATTTTATTGCTCGATCCTTGGTTGCTTTTCCAACTTCGGGTCGGACGCTAATAGATATAACAAGCGCTGTGCCAAAGCGGTGCGCTCTCATTTCAGTTTGGGAAGTTAAATGAAAATAAGGAGTTAACGAACTGTGCCGAATAGGAAAGAAGAAGAGAGAAACGAGAGAGACCACCAATCGGTAGGTTCGATTACACCAAAGCGTTGAATTTTATGCGCCGAGTCTGGAAGCGGGCTTAATTTCGCGCAATTCTTTTAAGTGCGTTTCGATTTGTTGAATTTCTGCCGCGCTTAACGTTGCGCCGCCAAATCGTACATGTTGATAAAGCTGCGTGATTTCGGTCACGTGCGGGAGCGGAATCGCTTGGGCAAATTCTTGCGGTGTTTGATTCGCTGCGCGTTCGTAGCCCAATCGTTTGAGGCTCGACAACATTTCCTGATAAAATCCGATAGCCGAACCGACGGCGTCTTGCTGAAATCTTCTGCGCCACGAAAATGAATGTTTGCGCCAGAAAACAAAGCCTCCGATAAGAAATCCCACGAAATACAAAAACAGTAAGGCCGGATGCAATAAAATATTACGTATGCGGTCACCCACATTATGATTTTCTATCGCTGTGTTGCCGCGCCAAGCTTGCAGTTGATCGCCAAGCCGCGTTTTCCATTTTGCCCACCAATCCGATAGCCCCTTTTGATAGTCAGAAAACAAATGTTGTGCGCGAAATGCCATTGCGGCCTGATCGTTCGAGCTAAAGCCAATCACATTTTCCAGCCAAAACATTTCGGCAGCTTCGGTGTAATGCCGCATTGTCGCTAACCAACCGTTTTCATATTGGCTCAATCCGGCGGAAGGCGTAGGGTCGAACGCAACCCAACCGGAATTAGGAAAATAGACTTCGACCCACGAGTGCGCGTCTGATTGGCGCACAGTATAAAAATCGGAAATGTCACTGAACTCGCCCATCTGAAAGCCATTTACAAGTCGCGCCGGAATGCCTTGGGTACGCAGCAGCAACACCATCGCGGTCGCAAAATATTCGCAATGCCCGGCGCGCACGTTGAAGAGAAAATCGGCTACGGGATCGCCATTGTCGGTGCGGCGCAAATCGAGCGAGTATTGATAATTTGTGTGCAGGTGATTTTCGATCTTGCGTGCGGCGTCCAAGGCAGTAGGTTGATCTTTGATGATTTGCGCAGCTAATTGTCCGATGCGTGGGTCGAGATTGGGCGGGACTTGCAAGTAACGCAATTTGATTGTCGCCTCGTATTCGCGGGAATCGTGCGCGCGCAATTCTTTGTCCGTTGGCTGGCGTGCGTCGGATTCAACCGAATACGTAATGCGATTCATCGCGTGATTGCTTGTCCACAATCCATCGCTGCTATCTTGCCAAAGCGAAGGCAATCCTTCGACCCAAAGCGGTTGCGACGCGGCAAAGACTGTCGGCGTGCTGAGCGGCTCTAAATAAAATGTTTGGCGCGTGATGTAAGGCGCGACTGCCGCGTGATTAATTTCTGTTGCTTCGTCGAGCCAATATACGCTGCCGTGTTTGGTAACAGGTCGCGCATCTGTTTTATTGCCGCGCCGCAACGTAGCGGTATCGCGCCAGCCCGTGCCATCATAAAAATCCAATGTCACGCCGCGCCAACGCAATTGCGCCCGATATTGATCGGCAGGCTGCACAACGCGTACGCGCATCACAAGGCGTGGATTCAATTTCAGTTGCCCGACTTCGCCTAAACGAACGGTTTCAGAAAAGCCTGATAGCGATGCGCCTTGCATCCAGCCAGCGCCCCCATTTCGCAGCGCTAAACGTGGCATTGCTAAAAACAATGGTGTTGCCAGCAAAGAAATTGTGAACAGTGAAATGATCGAAAAAATTGCCAAGCTGCGCCAACGGGGCTGTGTTAATAAATTGCGTACCGTCGGAGTGTCGCGCCAATATTCGGTCGTTTCAACTTCTTGCTGCGGCGTAGCTGCCGCTAAATCATGTTGCGCGCGTCGCATCTCAAAACTTACCAACGTCGAAACCGCGCTAAATAAAAAAGCCAACAGCAAAATAAAAAATGTCGTATCAATCATCATTCCGGCGGCAAGCAGCATTTGGAAAAATGAAACGACGTACAGCCACAGCCAATCGCGGTTGCGCTTTTGTTGCAGCAATTTCATTGCCGACGCGAAAAAGATGAAATGGATTAACGCGACGATTGGTGAAGTTCCCAATACTACCCAATCAATAAATGGGAAGGGAAGGAAAATTAGCATCAGCCAACTGACTACAGTAGGACGCATTTTCCATTGCAGGCGACCTGCGTCTACTTGCCAACTGAGTAATAAAATAAGGCTGAAGAGAATGATGCTCGTCCAATCAAGCTGACGCGTTGCCACCAGCATCAAAAAACTGGAGCCAATCAACGCGTAAGATGAAATTCTAAAATATTTGTCGAGCGTCATAGCGCGAAGCCGTGGGGGCGTGCGCTGTGATTATAGACGAGCGCGAGCGAAAAAACAGAATCTTTTATGGCGCACACAATTAGACAGTTGTTCCCCGCACAATCGCCGCAATCGCGCGGACTTCTTTTACGAGTTGCTTGAACATCTCGAATAACAACGCTTGTGGGCCATCGCACAGAGCGCGTTCAGGATATGGGTGCACGTCAACTAACAATCCGTCTGCGCCAATGGCAATGCCTGCGCGCGACATCGGAATCACCGTTTCGCGCGTCCCTGTGCTGTGGCTTGGGTCAAGAATGATTGGCAAATGCGAAAGGCGTTGCGCTGCCGGAATGACTGCTAAATCAGGTGTGAAGCGGGAATGGCTGCCAAAGGTGCGCACGCCGCGTTCGCATAAAATCACTTGATAATTTCCTTCCGCCATAATGTATTCAGCGGCGAGCAAAAATTCTTCCAATGTGGCCGACATGCCACGTTTGAGCAGAATTGGTTTGCGGGCTTGCCCGGCGCGTTTGAGCAAGCTGAAATTTTGCATGTTGCGCGTGCCGATTTGAATCACATCCGCATATTTTTCGCACAAATCTAATGCTGGTTCGTCAATCGCTTCAGTGACAATTTTCAAATCGTAGCTATCACGCACTTCCGCTAAAATTTTTAATCCTTCTTCGTGCAAACCCTGAAAGGCATACGGCGAAGAGCGAGGTTTGAATGCGCCGCCGCGAAACCATTTGCAGCCGGCTTCGGCGACAACTTGGGCGGTCAGGAAAGTTTGTTCGTGCGATTCGACTGCACACACGCCTGCGATGATAGCAGGTTCCGCGCCACCAATTTCGGCATTGTCAATTTTGATGATGGTTTTATCGTGCTTGAGGTCTCGGCCTACTAATTTGTAAGGCTTTGTAACACGCACGCATTCAAACACACCGGGCATTTCGACGAACGGCTCAACCTCAACTGCGCCTGTATTGCCTGTGATGCCGATGGCTGTGCGATTTGCGCCTGGCATCGGATGCGCTTTTAAGCCGAGCGCTTCAACGGTAGAAATGACGCGTTCTACATCAGCAGCGGTCGCGTCAGGAGTCATGACAATCAGCATAAAAATTCCTCAAGTGAGCAAAAGAAGCGATGATAGCGATTGAGGCATGCTTTGCCAAGCGAGTCGGGAATTATGAGTTGCAGGATGATTTTGTGGCTAATTCAGCGGCGAGTTTAATGGCAGTAATCATGCTGGCAAATCCGGCTTTGTTTTGCCCGGCAATATCGAAGGCTGTGCCGTGATCTACGGAAGTGCGGATGAAGGGCAGGCCGAGCGTCACGTTGACAGCTTCGCCAAACGAAAAGCATTTGATCGGAATTAGTCCTTGATCGTGATAGCACGAAATTACAAGGTCGAATTCGCCTTTGACTGCGCGCACAAAAATCGTGTCCCCGGAATGTGGGCCGCTGACGTTGATGCCATCCTGCGCGCAGCAAAATTCAATTGCTGGCGTCATTTCTAATGCTTCTTCATTGCCGAATAATCCGCCTTCGCCGCCGTGCGGATTGAGCGCGGCTATGGCAATACGCGGCTCGGCGATGCCATAGCGAATTAATTCTCGATTGACGAGGCGAATTAATTTCGTGAGCGGTTCTTTTTTTACTTGTGCGGGGACATCGGCAAGTGCGAGATGTGTGGTCAGCAGTGCTACACGCAAATTAGGTGCAATGAACGACATCGCAAAATCCGTAGTATTTGTAAGTTGCGCGAGCATTTCGGTGTGACCGGGAAAATTATAGCCGCCGAGGTGTAATGATTTTTTATTGATTGGAGCTGTCGCTATTGCGTCAATTATTCCGGCAAGGCAAAGCTGCACTGCAGCTTCAATAAATTGTCCGGCTGCGCGACCGGCAGCAGCTTGCTCTATGCCAAGCGGTAATTCTGCGGGTACATTGTCGAGATCGTAAATGACAGGTACTTCCAAACAATCAGGAAGAGGCGAGCCTGCTTTGATAATTGCTAATTTTGTATTGGGAACAAAGACATTTGCCCAGTGAGAAAGGTATCGGGCACCGCCAATGATGACCGGAAAGCAGGTCGCTAAGACCTCTTGACTGAATGACGCTTTCAGTACGATTTCAGGACCAATGCCAGCCGGATCACCAATCGTAATGCCAATGCGAGGGCGCGGTGGGGAATTCATGATTGCTGCGCTCCATAATAATTATGGCAGCAGAATTAAACGCTGGAATTTTCAACTGCGCGCGAGACTATTTTTTCGCTGATTCAGAATCTTTGTACATGTACTTAATACAATGTTTGAGGATCAGCAAATTAGGGCCATCGGGGCGGTTTAGCTTGATGCTGTTTTTGTCGTACCATTCGATGGAGCCGTTGAGCGTTTCGCCGTCGAGCAATACCACTACCATTGGCGTGTGCGAATCCATCTGTTTCTTATAATAAAAACTTTCTGCGTTAGTCTGTTCCGGTGGCACTTTCTTACGCGCAGCAGCCTGTTGTTGTGCGGATGCCGACTGCGATGGTGCTGAGTGTCGAGCGATGCGCGCAGAATTTACCTGTGCTTCGCGTTCTTTGACCTCAGCGAGAGTGGTGCGAATTAACTTCCTATTCAATTTAGGTTCTCCTTTTGTTGCATGTGAAAACGAGTGGTAAGGAAAAAGCAAAATCTGAGCTTGCAATTCGCCTTGGCAACATACCCATTGTGGGTGCAGTACTATCGAGAAAACGTCAAGAATTTCTGGCTCGTATTGGACCGCCCTTAATGCTTAATCACGACAGAAGCTCTGCTATTTTCGGTAGTGTGTGAGGTAATACTGACCGCAAGTCCGAAGGTTACTTCAGGACAATTATTATTAAAGGCGAACTTCCACGAAGGCAAGATGCAGGAATTTATTTTTGGCGTCAAACCCCACGCCAAAACGACCAGATTATGCACTAACATTCAATGGATAAAATCATCGTAACTCAGATCAAAGGCCAAGCGCAAGTCGTAAGACAATGTTACAACTTGCGATTCCTTTGAATACCTATTTGGTGAAAACTTTGCTGCCTGAATTAATCTGCTTTTTTACGCAGGAACGCAGGGACATCGTAATCTTCCTGACGAGGTGCCTGTGCAGGGGGATTGGTGCCCGCAGGCCGCGACGTAGTGGGAGCCGCCGTGTTTTGCCGTACCGGAAAGTTATGCAGGTTTTCCGCTGCCTGAGTTTTTTCAAACCCTGTAGCAATAACTGTGATTTTCATCTCGTTTTGTAAACGCTCGTCGGTCACTGTACCAAAAATGATATTAGCATCCGGGTCTGCTGCGTCGTGGATCATTTGTAACGCTTCATCTACCTCAAACAGGGTCAGATCAGAGCCGCCCGTCACATTTACCAGGACGCCTTTCGCGCCTTCAATTGTAGCCTCTTCTAATAACGGGCTGGAAATCGCACGCTGTGTTGCTTCTTGTGCGCGGTTGTCGCCGACTGCATGACCAGTGCCCATAAGAGCAATGCCCATGCCTTTCATAATAGATTTTACGTCAGCGAAATCTACGTTGATAAAACCAGGGACAGTGATCAAATCAGAAATACCCTGTACCGCTTGGCGTAAGACGTCATCAGCCATGCGGAACGAGTCTGCGAGCGTCATATTACGATCAACAGTTTGTTTTAATCGTTCGTTGGGAATTGTAATCAAAGTATCAACGACCGAGCGCAATTCCTGTAGTCCTAAATCGGCTTGTTGTAAACGGCGACGCCCTTCAAACGGAAATGGTTTAGTGACGACCGCAACAGTTAATGCGCCGAGCTCAGCCGCCAGCGAAGCAATAATTGGAGCAGCTCCGGTTCCCGTCCCGCCACCCATGCCAACCGTGACAAACACCATATCAGCGCCTTCAAGCGCTTCCAGGATTTTGTCGGTATCTTCAAGGGCCGCGTCCCGTCCGATTTCAGGGTTTGCCCCTGCTCCCAATCCTTTTGTTAAGCGCGAGCCAATTTGCAATTTAATCGGAGCGAGCGAACGTCGCAGCGCTTGAGCATCTGTGTTTGCGACCAGAAAATCAATGCCTTCAATGCGCGCATCAATCATGTGATTGACGGCATTGCCACCGCCGCCACCAACACCAACAACTTTAATTCGCGCTCCTGAGGTAGGAGGGTCTTCGCCAATACCGTATTTTATTTGCATTTCTTGGCGATCATCTATTGTCATCCTTCGCCTCCTGCTTGTATAGCAAATCTATTCATTTGAACGAGCCTCTAAATTATTTATTCGCTTGCTTCTCTCCGGCTCGGCCTTTCAAGCGATTGCAGTCAAACTGCAAGATGATTGCAGTTTGGAACTTCGTTGGAAACCTCTCACTATCATCTGACTACAAGCGCTCGAATCGGAAAGGATTCTTATGAGATGAGGCTTATCAATTTGAAGTCCTACAACGTGAGAAAGAGTGGCTGTTTATAGGCCAATCGCATTGATGAGCGAGTATTTATTTAATGCGTCATCTTGTATGCGATTGCGGATTTTAACACAACATCTAGATTTGCCAAGTGCCGCGCAAGCAATCTGACGCCTCAGGGCAACTTTTTTTAATCAAATTCTTAATGTGACTTATTTTGCTACACAAATGAGCGAAAAAAGCATTTCAGAACTTATTAAAAACTCAAAAAACTACCAAACATTCCTTTAACTTTTGCTGCCATCGTTGACCCGATTGTTTGCCCGCGACCGACTTGTGTTTGCACGTTATGTGTACCACGTCGCAATCCATACAATGCCAAGCCTACCGCTGTGGCATAACCCGGGGTCGTAATTTCTTCGACGGGGCTGCCGACATCATGAGCTCCTGCCACACGCACTGGCGCATCAAAAATCTGTTCCGCGACTTCCACCATGCCGGTTAACAAAGCTCCACCACCTGTTAACACGATGCCGCTGGAAAGTTGGCGATCAAAACCTGAAGCGCGGATTTCATCCTGCACTTGTGTTAACAATTCTTCGGCGCGTGGTTCTAAAATTCCACACAGAATGTCTCGCGAGAGTGAACGCGGCTGACGCCCTCCTACGCTGGGCACTTCGATCATCTCTGCTGCACTTTGTTGATCAAGTAATGAACGATAGGTACATCCATATAAGCGTTTAATTCGTTCGGCTTCAGGGATTGGTGTACGCAACCCAAATGCAATATCGTTGGTGAAGTGGTTTCCGCCAATGGGGAAGACTGCTGTATGCCAAACTGCACCACGCTGATATATCGCAAGATTAGTCGTTTCTCCGCCAATGTCAACCAAAGCTGTACCAAATTCACGATCCTCGTCATTTAATATTGCTTCACCTGCTGCAAGCGGTGCCAGCAACATATCTGCGACCGCGATTCCCGCACGATTGGCACTTGTGACAATATTTTGTTTGGCCGCAATTGGACTGGTAATCACGCGCACTGAAACTGCCAAGCGCGAGCCTAACATGCCGAGCGGATCGCCAATGCCATCTTGGTCATCAACGGTATATTCTTGTGGCAAAACGTCCGCAATTTCACGCCCTGTATCAACTTTTACCGTAGCGCACGCGCCTTCAATTACGCGTTGAATATCTTCGTGCGTGATTTCGCGGTGGCGCGATGAAACAGCGATGACACCGTGTCCGTTGTGGCCTTTGATGTGCGAACCGCCAAGCGCTACATAGGCTTCTTCGACATGTAAGCCTGACATTCGTTCGGCAATTTCGACAGCGCGTTTGATAGATTCAACCGCTGCATCAGGATTAACGATGACGCCTTTGCGTAAGCCTCTCGATTCGGCCTCACCGATGCCAACAACTTCTAGTCTGCCGTTCAATTCTTCGGCAATCACCGCGCGCACGTTTGTTGTGCCGATGTCCAATCCAACAATGTGATCTGAAATTTTCTTAGCCATAATTAAGTGACCTCTTTCGGTGTGAGGAATTGTTATTCTGCAAATCCAACCACTACATGTTCAGGACGCGTAATGTTGAGGTATGCAATGCGGTTGCCGCTGACTAATTTTTCGGCGTCTGAAACTTTGAGCAAGCCAAGCGCGGATAAATCTTTGCGTTCGACGGCATCAAGCACTTTCAATGCTTTTTCCAAACGAGTGCGGAATTCAGCTTCGCCCACCATCACCGTCACGTTGCGTTTGAGTAAATGCAATTTTACTGCTTGCACATCTTTGAGATTGATTTCATCAATTTCTTCTGACAGTTTGGGGCTGGTTTGATCCAGCTCGCGCAATACCTGTTGATAAATTTCCATACGGCGATGATTCGCCAATTTCGTTTCTTCACCGGAGCCTTCATCTAATCCATCAACGACAGGCGGAACCTGATTGGTTTGATTAAAATCAAGCTCACCTAAGCTACGTCCGTCACGGTCAACCCACACGACAGAATTGTTAGCGGTGCGGGCAGGCGCAATCGGTTCTCGTTCGTGTACTGTCACGCGCAAGGCATCAGGCAACACGCGTGAAACTTCAGCTTCGAGAACCCAGGGATTTTTTTCGACTGCGGCGCGAATCGCAGGCAAATCCAATTGCCAAAGACTTTGTGTTTTATAACTTGCCAGCACTCGCAGGAGTTCTTCGCGCGAGGCCTTTTTCGTACCCTGCAAATCAATTTCTTTGATGATAAACAAGCGTGAGCTGGAGAATTTGTCATATGCCATGACCGCGCTGATCAATAAAATCAAGGCGACGAGCGCGAGCGCAAAAATTTTGACGCCGCGCACAATCGCATCATCAAGTTGTGATTTATTTTTAGGTTTAATAACGCGTCCTGACACAATTTCTTTTTGCCTCGCTTCACGGCGTTCATTGGCGCGTTTTTGCCGACGTTCTTGTAACTCCCGTTCATAGCGGGCTTGGTATTCAATTTCTTCTGCTTCACGTTCTGCCCCTAAGTCATTAGGCAAACCACGTCGCCGCCCGCTATTGCCGGGCGCGCTTGTCGTCGTCGTCGCCGCATAACCGCGACGATGGTGGCGTTCTGCTAAATTGCCCGCCGAGAATCCTTGTTTGTCTTCGTTTCGAGGTGAGTTCATAAATTTATCCAGCCAAAAATTCTTCGCCAGCTTTCCAGACGCTGCCCGCGCCGAGCGTCAACACCAAATCGCCTGGCTGTGCAACTTCGGCAAAAGCTTTTGCACCTTGCTCGACGCTGCCGATGTAGCGCACATTGCGATGACCGAAACGTTCAATGTCTTCGGCTAAAGCTTGCGCCGTGATTCCTTCAATTGGTTCTTCGCTTGCGGCATAAATGTCTGTGAGCAACACGACATCCGCGTCATAAAAACTACGGGCAAATTCATCGCGTAATGCCGCCGTGCGCGTGTAACGATGGGGCTGAAAGAGGACAACCAAACGGCGTCCGCTTGATTTTGCTGCTGCGAGCGTAGCACGAATTTCTGTCGGATGATGACCGTAATCATCAACTACCAGAATGTTATCCGCGCGTTCACCTTTGACCTGAAAGCGACGATCTGCGCCGCGAAATGTTTCCAGCGCGCCGGCGATAATTTCAAACGAAAGCTCTAAATCTAACCCAACGGCAATCGCTGCCAGCGCGTTGCTGACGTTGTGCATTCCCGGCACGTTCAATTGCACGCGACCTAAATCCTGTCCGCGATATCGCACATTGAAAGCGGAGCCAAATTTGTCGTGTCTCGCTTCAATTTGCGAAGCCGAAATGTCAGCTTGCGCCGTCATTCCATAAGTAATCATACGACGCGTGATGTGAGGAATAATTGCCTGCACGTTTTGATCGTCGAGGCAAATAATCACTGCGCCATAAAAAGGAACTTTGTTCACGAATTGAATGAAATGATCTTTGATTTCGTCGAGGTCTTTGTAAAAGTCCAAATGCTCGCGGTCAATATTTGTGACGACTGCAATTGTAGGCGAAAGCTTCAAAAAACTCTTATCGCTTTCATCGGCTTCGACCAAAATAAAATCGCCTTTGCCAAGCTTCGCGTTCGTTCCCCACGTATTCAGACGTCCGCCTACAACGACCGTTGGATCAAGCCCGCCTTGCGTCAACACATACGCCGCCATCGAAGTCGTAGTCGTTTTGCCATGCGAGCCTGCAATCGCAATTCCATATTTCAATCGCATCAATTCCGCCAACATTTCTGCGCGCGGAATAACAGGAATTTGTTTGCGTACTGCTTCGATAACTTCAGGATTGTCAGGGCGTACCGCTGTTGAAGTCACAAGTACGTGCGCGCCTTCGATATTGCTGGCGGCGTGACCTTCGTAAATGATGCCTCCGAATTTTTCCAGCCGATCTGTAATTGCTGTACGGCGCACGTCGGAGCCTGATACGCGATAGCCGAGATTGAGCAACACTTCGGCTATGCCGCTCATGCCGATGCCGCCGATGCCTACAAAATGAATGTGCTGAAACTTGGAAAACATAAATTAATTTTTACCACGGAGAATACGGAGGGAACGGGAAATTTTTTAGATAAGAGCGACGAAGTTTTTTACAGGAGTTACAAAAAATCTTGTTATTAATCTTGTCAATTCTGTCTTATTTTTCTCCGTGTTCTCTGTGTCCTCCATGGTTTATTTTTTTGCGATACTTTCCGCGATATTTACAACCCGCGCCGCCGCGTCTGGATGTGCGAGGGTTTTGCTGGCTGCACTCATTGTCGCTAATTTTTCCGGGTCATTTATCAAAGCTAAAATTTCTTTTGCCAAACGTTCGCCGCTTAAATCTGATTGCAAAATCATACGGCCTGCGCCTGCGCGTTCGACAGCTTCGGCGTTTTTGCGTTGATGATCGTCCGCCGCCCACGGCAACGGAACCATCATTGCGGGACGACCTGCGGCTGCTAATTCCGCCACCGTCGTAGCGCCTGCCCGCGAAATCACGAAATCTGCTTTAGCAAATTCGTCTACGATTTTTTCAATAAACGGCTTCACCTCTGCTTTGAGCGAAGAATTAGCGTAAGCCGCTTTTACTTTTTCAAAATCCAGCTCGCCCGTTTGATGCGTAATAAAAAGCTTGTCTTTGTAAGCTTCCAAAATTGGCAATGCTGCGATCATTGCTTCGTTTACTGCCCGCGCGCCCTGACTTCCGCCCGTAATCAAAATATTCGTTACCTTGCTTTTGACTTGCGGTGGCACGCTGAAAAATTCTGTGCGCACTGGATTGCCTGTGATTTCAGCTTTGCCGCCAAAGAAAGATTTTGCTTCTGCAAACGACACGGCAGCAGCTTTGACAAAACGTGCAAGCACACGATTGGTAAAACCCGGCAACGCGTTTTGTTCGGCAACCATTGTTGGCACGCCCATCAATGAAGCAATCAATAACATCGGCCCCGAAGCATATCCGCCTACGCCAATTACTACATCAGGCTTATGTCTGCGAATCAAAGAACGAACAACCAAAAAACTTTTTGGCAGCATCAATATTGATTTGCCCCGCTTGGTAACGCTCACGCCTTTTAATGCGGCAATTTCAATCAGCTCTAACTTGAAGCCTTCGCGCGGCACGATTTTGGTTTCCAGACCACGCGCTGTTCCGACAAAAATAATTTCGCAAGCTGGATTGCATCGCTTGAATTCCTGCGCAATCGCAATGCCCGGATAAATGTGGCCTCCGGTGCCGCCACCTGCGATGATTACAGAGCGGATAAAGTGCTGAGTGTTGAGTGCTGAGTGCTGAGATTCCTCTGTCAAATTGTTCTTCTGCGCAATCATTGATTTTGAGTTACCATTGTTTTTGTTATTTATTTCCAACCCTCAACACTTACTACTCAACCCTCAGCACTCACTACTCAGCACTCTGTCTTCAACTCTGCCTCGCCTGCTCAGAAATGTTGAGCAAAATGCCTACTGCTGCGAGCGCAAATAAGAGTGATGAACCGCCGGCGCTTACAAATGGCAACGGAATTCCTTTGGTCGGCAACAAGCTCAATACTACGCTGATGTTGAAGAACGCTTGCGCGACTAACATCGTCGTCAATCCAATGCCGAGCAATTGCCCGAACCGATCTGGCGCATTAAAGCTGGCTTTCAAACAGCGCCACATTAGCAACCCAAAAACAATCACGACGATTACAGAGCCAATAAATCCAAGCTCTTCACCGATGACTGCAAAAATGAAATCGGAGTGTGGCTCCGGCAGATAGTGCAATTTTTGTTTGCCTGCCCCCAAGCCTGTGCCGGAAACTCCGCCGGAAGCGACGGCATAAAGTGATTGCAAAATTTGATAACCCTTGCCGTGTGCGTCAGCTTCAGGATGACGAAACGCCATAAAACGTTCATAACGCCAAGGTGTGCGCAAAACAAGAAAATAAAATGCAATCAACGCGACAGGCACAAGCGACAGCATGTGAAACCAGGGTACACGCCCGGCAATCATCATCACAGCGAAAATAACTACGAGCATTAACGCTGTGCCGAGATCAGGTTCGCGCAAGATGAGCAATGCGAAGATTCCGAGCACAACACTGGCAGGCAAAAACGTAGATTGAAAACTATGCTCTTCTTCGTCTTCGTGTCGCTTCGTTAAAAAATATGCAAGGAACAAGACAAATGTAAGCTTGGCTAATTCTGACGGTTGCGCCGAAAAAGGGCCGAACGTGATCCAGCGATGTGCGCCGTTGCGTGCCGCAAAAAATAAGACGACGACTAATAAAAACGCACTCGCGCCGAGCATCAGTAAAATTAGTGTGGGGCTGGCGTATCGTTGATAATTAATTCGCATCAGAACAAGCATTGCCCCGATGCCAAGTACTGCCCAGATGATTTGGCGGGTCACGAAATAAAATGTATGACCAAATTTGTCTTGCGAAACTACGCCCGAAGCGCTGTACACCATCACGATTCCGAACAGCGCTAAGCCTACAGCCGCGCACGCCAGCAACACATCCCAGTGTGCTTCCTCAATCGCATCGAAAAATTTATTCACTGTTTTCGCCATAGTTTTTTATTGCAATTCCAACACCGATGATTTGAACACGCGTCCGCGATGTTCGTAATTATCAAACATATCAAAGCTCGCACACGCGGGGGCGAGTAAAACAATATCTCCGGTTCGCGCTAGTTTTGCGCCGAGTTGCACCGCCTCCTGCATCGTTGTCGCGCGATGCAACGGCTTGGTATTTTCCAGCGCTGTCGCAATGATTTCCGTCGCGGCTCCAATCAAAATTACGTGTTCGCAGCGAGCCTGGACGAGTGGCACAAGCGGCGCATAACTGCTGCCTTTATCTTTGCCGCCTAAAATCACAATGACGCCGCTGTCGAAGGCTTCTAATGCTTTGATGGTTGAATCTACGTTCGTTGCTTTCGAGTCATTATAAAATTTCACACCGTTGATTTCGGCTACGAATTCGAGGCGATGCTCGACGCCTTTGAAATTGCGAATGGTTTCGCGCATTGATTCGGGAGCCGCGCCGCAAGCCAAACCAACCGCCAACGTCGCCATCACATTTTCTAAATTGTGTGCGCCGCGAATGCCAATTTCATCGCGTGTGAGCAAAACTTTTTCGCTGTTATTTGCACGCGAAGTAATTTCATTACCGCGCAGGAAAATTCCTTCTTCCAATTCACGCCGCGTGCTGAAAAAAACCTTGTGTGCATACGTCTGCATTTTGCTCACGCGTGCGTCGTCAGCGTTCAGCACCGCCAAATCTTCTGGTGTTTGATTGCGAACAATATTTGCCTTCGCTGCCGCATAATCATCCATCGAATCGTAACGATCCAAATGGTCGGGCGTGATGTTCAGCAAAATTGCCGCGAACAGATGCAGCGATTGCACAGCTTCGAGTTGAAAACTGCTCAGTTCAATTACTGTAAATCCATCATCGCGTGAATTTTCGACCAATGAAATCAAGGGCGTGCCGATGTTGCCGCCAACTTGCACAGATAAACCAGCCTCGCGCAAAACTTCGCCCAGCAATGTGGTCGTAGTCGTTTTGCCATTCGATCCCGTAATTCCAATCAATCGCCCGCGCAAAAATCTCGCGGCTAATTCAATCTCGCTAATGATTTCTATGTTGGCGTTGCGGGCTTGCTGAAATGGTTCGAGCGCAAGCGGGACGCCGGGGCTGGCAACAATTAAATCTGCGCTTTCAAAGAGCGGAGTTGGATGCGAACCTGCAATGACTTCAATACCTACAGACTGAAGTTGCGCCGCGACCGTGGCAATTTTTTCAATTGGTTGTGCGTCATTCGCTGTGACTTCAGCGCCACGCGCGCGCAAAAATTCCGCAGCGGCGATGCCGCTTTTGCCTAAACCAACGACCAGAATTTTTTTGCCTTGAACTTCCATTTTACTAACCACGGGGAACACGGAGGGCACAGGGGAAATAACGATGACGCCAGAAGGGAATTGAGAAACCACTTAATTTCATTTCTAACTTGAATCTTCCCCGTGTCCTCCGTGTTCCCCGTGGTTTATCTATCTCAACTTCAATGTTGAGAGACTCAACAACGCAAATAACAACGCGACAATCAAAAATCGAAATACAATTTTCGATTCTTTCCAGCCCAATAATTCAAAGTGGTGGTGCAACGGCGACATTTTGAAAACGCGCTTGCCTGTAGTTTTAAATGACGCGACTTGAATCATCACGGAAAGTGCTTCAATCACGAATACGCCGCCGATAATGCCGAGGACGATTTCCTGTTTGATAATCACGGCAACTGTTGCGAGTGCGCCGCCGATGCCGAGCGAGCCTACGTCACCCATAAAAACTTCTGCGGGCGGTGCGTTGAACCAAAGAAATCCCAAACTTGCGCCGACTAACGAACCACCGAAAACTGTAAGTTCCGCTACGCTTAAATCGCTGCCACCTGAAGTGCGCACCAAATCTAAATATTCGGCAAATTTCGCGTGCCCTGTGACGTACACGAATGCAGTCAATGTTGAAGCGGCCACGACAGTGATGCTGATTGCTAAGCCGTCTAATCCATCGGTTAAATTCACCGCGTTAGAACAAAACACGGTGAACAACATGATGAAGCCCAGATATACAATGAATGGCAGCAACGGCTGAAATTCTTTGAGGAAGGGAAGGCTCAACACCCAGGTGTATGGCGTAGTGAATTTCAACATCAGGCCAACGCCGAGTGCGGTCGCAAATTGTCCGATGAGCTTTTGCTTTCCGGTTAAGCCAAGACTACGCTTTTTGACGATTTTGATGTAGTCATCCAAAAAACCAACCAGCGAAAATCCCAGCGTGCCAAGCAATGTGATCCACAAATAACGATTTTTAAGATCAGCCCACAGCAGCGTTGAAAGCAACACCGAACCGATAATCATTACGCCGCCCATTGTTGGCGTGCCTTTTTTCGCCTGGTGATGGGCGGGGCCTTCTTCCCGAATTTCCTGGCCGAATTTAAATTCTCGTAATTTGCGAATCATCCATGGGCCAAGTAATAAGCTGATTAGCAATGCTGTGATCGTGGCGTACGCCGTACGAAACGTGACGTAGCGGAACACGTTCATAGCCTTTAGCACAGGGTAGGCTTGCGCATATTGCTCGAATAAGAGTTTGTAAAAAAGGTAGTAAAACATTATGCGTCGGAACAAATCTTAGTTTGTTGATTCGTTCGTTTTTCCTCCCAACGCTGCTTGTAATCGTTCGACAATTCGTTCGGTACGTACGCCGCGCGATCCTTTGACTAAGACTAAATCTCCGGCTTGTAATTCAGCGAGCAGCATTTCTGCGGCTTCTTCAGGTGAAGCGCAAAACGTCGCAGCCTGCAAACCTGCTGCGGTTGCGCCTGCGACTAAATCATTTGCCAATCCGCGCACGCCGATAACGCGCTCAATTCCTGCTTCGGCAATTTCGCGCCCGCAATCGTTGTGCATTGCTGCGCCTTGTGCGCCAAGCTCCAACATTTCGCCCGCAACTACGATACGGCGCGTGAAACCTTTGGCATTCGCCATTGCTTGCACCGCCTGAATTAATGCGGGTGGATTTGAATTATATGAATCGTCAATCACTGTTACGCCATTCGCCAGTCTTATCAGCTCGCCGCGCATTTTTGAAGCTGCTGCGGTGGCAAGTTGCGCCGCGATTTGCTCAGTGCTCAACCCAAAATGATAACCAGTTGCAGCAGCCGCGAGCGCGTTGTAAATATTGTGCTTACCAATTAATGGCAAATTCACCAAAACATCACCTTGGGGTGTGGAGAGTGTAAACTCGGTAGCGCCAAGATTTTCGCTGCTGATATTTTTGGCGCGAATTGCGGCTTCGGATTCGATGCCAAATTCTAAAATAGAAATGTCCGTGCGACGTTCACGCATCGCTTTTACGCGCGGATCGTCTGCGTTCAAAATGGCAGTTCCGTTTGGTTGCAAGCCGTCAATGATTTCGGCTTTGGCTTCGGCAATGCCGTCGCTGCTGCCAAAAAATTCGATGTGGGCTATGCCTACGTTGCCCACAACCGCAACGGTCGGCGGAGCGATTTCTGTTAAGCGCCTGATTTCGCCGTATGAACTCATACCGAATTCAAAGACTGCGAGATCGAAATTATTTGGTTCAGCGCTTGCCGAAATCATCCTGCCGACGGTGAGCGGAAGTCCATAACTTGTGTTGAGATTGCCGAGCGATTTGAAAACATTGGGCGTGACTGCGGTCAGCACATGTGCGGTCAAATCTTTCATCGTCGTTTTGCCTGCGCTGGCGGTAACAGCCACGACAGGTTTTTGCCACGCGGCTAAAATCTTTTGCGCCATTTGCTGAAAGGCAAATGCGGTGTCTGTGACGAACAATAAACGATCTTTGTACGGCGCAAGATTTTTGGAAAAGGGAAGGCGATGATGAACGACGAGCGCGGCGAGTGCGCCTTTGTCTAAAACTTCCTGCACGTATTGATGACCGTCTACGCGCTCGCCCGGGATTGCCACAAAAATTTCGCCGGGTTTCACTGCGCGAGAATCAATTGCGAAGCCTGCGGGCACAGCTTCCGCGCGCGCCGCGTCGAGGCGATGAGTAGCTCCACTAAGTTGGGCAATGTCACGTAACTTCATTTTTTTCTCTGCTGCGAATGAACACGAATTAGCACGAATGATTTTTCAGGTTTTAAATCGCCCTATGATTTACCTGAGACAAGTCCCCGTCGTCTCTCCGTGCTAATTCGTATTAACTCGCAACAGCTTTTCTAAGTGCCAATGCTTCGCTGGCAACTTCACGATCATCGAAATGAATTTTGCCGCTCGCTAAAATTTGATAATCCTCGTGGCCTTTGCCCGCAATAATAATTACGTCACCTTTTTGCGCTTCAGCAATTGCTTGCGAAATTGCGGTGCGGCGATCTTCGATCAAAAGATACTTTCCATGTCCGCGCTGTAAGCCGATTTCTATTTCGCGCAAAATCGCATTCGGGTCTTCGCTACGCGGATTGTCGGAGGTTGCACAAATTACGTCGCTCAAGTTTGCAGCGGCTTCACCCATCAATGGGCGTTTTGTCTTATCTCTATCTCCACCGCAACCAAACACTGTAATGACGCGCCCGCCAGAAGTTTGTGCCGCAGTGCGCGCTGTTTTCAAAACATTCTCTAATGCATCTGGCGTGTGTGCGTAATCAACTACTACGGTAATGTCATCATGATTATTTGTGACGCGCTCAAAGCGTCCCGCCGCGCCTTTGCTCGCATTAATGCCCTTCGCAATTACTTCGGCATTGACGCCAAGTGCGATGCCGATGCCAATCGCACAGAGGATGTTGTAAGCGTGCGGACGCCCGACCAGAGGCGAATGAATTTCGATTGCGCCGATAGGAGTGCGAGCCGTGAAAGACAAGCCACCAACGCCAAAATCATGGTGGTCAGGGGTAATATCAGCTTCTTTATCAATTCCATAAGTAAGCACCTTGGCGCTGGTAGCAGCTTGCATTTGTGCGCCGTAAACGTCATCAGCGTTGATGACGGCGTGACCTTTGGTCATCGCAAATAATTTGGCCTTAGCGGCAGCATACGCTTCCATCGTGCCGTGAAAATCCAAATGATCCTGCGTCAAATTGGTGAACGCTGCGACCGCGAAATCTAAATAATCAACGCGACGCATTTCGAGCGCGATGGAAGAAACTTCGATCACGGCATATTTGACTCCGGCTTCAACTGCGCGGCGCAAAAAATCCTGAATGTCAGAAGCTTCCGGCGTCGTATGTTCGGCGACAATTTCCTGCGAACCAATGCGATGCGCAATTGTGCCCATCATTGCGGGCATTGCATCGGCAGCGCGAAAAATTGCTTCGCACAAATGTGCCGTAGTCGTTTTGCCGTTCGTACCTGTTAAGCCAACTAATTGCAAAGAACGAGAGGGTGAACCGTGTACGAGTGCGGCTGCGTGGGCAAGTGCCGCTCGTGCATCTGTAACTTGTAACCACGCGCCTGAAAAATTTTCGGGGCGTGGGTTTTCCGAAATAATTGTTAACGCGCCGCGTAACGTAGCCTGGTTGACGAAGTTGTTTCCGTCAGTTGTTGCGCCCTTGATTGCTACGAAAATGCCCCCTGGCATCACGCGGCGCGAATCGTGAGTAACAGCGGCACTGGCGGGCGTGACGGGAAGATTTAAATCTCCGCCACTGGCCTGCGCATTTAAGGCGCGCGCGATGTCACTCAGTAAAATCATAATTTTGAGTGCTGAGTGCTAGGTGCTGAGTACTGAGATAACTCAGCACCTAGCACTCAGCACTCAGCACTTCACTTAAATTCAACAATCAACGTGTCGCCGGAACGATGCTGATTTTTTGCGATTCCCGAACCAATCGCTTTCAATTTTAATCCCGCCTGACTGCATAAACTCGCTACTTCGCGCAAGCCACGCCCGATTACATTGGGGCCACCGCCCGTTGCTACTTTGGGTTTTTCCTGCGCGCGAGGTTTTGGCGTAGCTGCAACCTTTGCTGTTGTCGCAGGTTTGGTAGCGGCTTTCGCTTGTGGCAATTGCAAAACGGGTGTCGGCTTGGGAGTCGCTTTGACTTTGGCAATTTGTGGCGTTGCTGTTGCAGCAGGCGTCGGTTTTTCACTTGCTTTAGGCGACGGCGTACTTGCCGCGACTGCTTTTACCGGCGCAGCTTCAGGGAAATTCCAATCTTTCGGTGTTTGGCGATACTTCTCTTGCAACTCCGAAATTTGTTGTTGGTGCGTTGGTGCATCTGGCAAAACGCCGTAATCAATTAATGCCGCTTGTGCAATTTTGCTGAAAATTGGCGCGGCTACCATTCCACCTTGATGCGGGCCTTGTGGACTATCAAGCACAACGATGATGGCAAAGCGCGGGTTGGCTACGGGAACAAAGCCTGCGAAGGACGCGATGTACGCGGTGTCGGAATAGTATTTGCCGTCAATGACTTTTTGCGCCGTTCCGGTTTTGCCTGCGGCGGTGTAACCCGCCAGTTGTACCGTATGTCGCGCCGTTCCCATATCAACGACACCTTTGAGCATATCTTTCATTGTCAATGCTGTTTGCTCGCTGATGACGCGTTTGGTGCTGGGTTTTGACTCTTGCAGGATGCGTTGTCCAGCATCACCCGTGACTACTTTTTTAACGACATGCGGTTGTATCCACGTACCATCATTGGCAATCGTCGCCATTGCGGTCACGGCTTGCAAGGCGGTTACTCCGATTTGGTGCCCCATCGCCATGGAAGCAAGTGCGCCTTGTGATTGCTGCTTACTGATCATGCCAGGTGATTCTGCTGGCAAATCAATCCCTGTTTTGTGACCGAAGCCAAATAAATCAACATAACGTGCAAACGCACCAGGACTGGCTTGTTCGACTTTTTGCGCGACTTTGATTGCTGCGACGTTGGAGGATTTTGCGAGTGCTTGCGCAATCGTCAATTCGCCGTATGGGTGTGCATCGTGAATTGTGCGTGCGCCAATTTGAATTTGTCCATTGCCGCAAAAGATTTTATCGTCCGGATGAATTACTCCTTCTTCGATGCCTGCTGCATACGTAACGATTTTGAAAACAGAACCTGGCTCATAAAAATCAGAAATTGCACGATTGCGGCGCAGTACTTCTTCGCCTTTGGCCATGCGCTTGGTGGGATCGTAAGACGGCGCCGTTGCCAGCGCGAGAATTTCGCCTGTGCGCGGATCCATAATTACCGCATACGCGTTGATGGCTTTTGTTTCATTGACTGTGCGTGCCAGCTCCATTTCCAGCTTGTGTTGCAAATTCACATCAATTGTGGTGACAATGCGCGCGCCAGCTAAGGCTTCTTTCTCGACTCGTGCGAACGGGTTGCCTAAAGCATCCTGCTCGTAAGCGATTTCGCCTTGTTGCCCTTGCAGCAAGTCATTTAATTTCTTTTCCAACCCTGTAACACCATTTGTCGCTGCATCAAGAAAGCCAAGAATATGCACGCCAATATTGCCATTCGGATATTCACGTTGTGGCTCGCGTTCCACCCGCAGATATGAAAAGCCTTTGGTGTTGGCTAAAGTGCGGACATTGTTGGACGCGTCAATATCCAGCTTAGCGGCGAGCGTAGGAAATTTGTGTCCAGAATTGACGGTCTTCAGTAAATCGCTTTCGCTGACGCGCAAGATGGGCGCTAAGGCTTGCACGCATTGTGCTTTGAGTTGTTCTGTTAGTTTGGTGATTTCCTGTGCATATTGCGTGTCATCAAGCTGGAGCTTCTTTCGCTGCTTATCGGCAGCAGCTTTGGCTTTTTCTTCGATTTGGTGGACATCAAGGTGGACAGTATCCAATTGAATCGTACGTGCCAGCGGTTGCCCGTTGCGATCTACAATTTCGCCACGAAAGCCAATTATTTTTTCTTCACTCGTTTGCTGACGTGCCGCTTGTTGAGCGTACGAATCAGCCCCCGCCAGTTGCAGATATGCCAACCTCCATACGATGGCTCCCATCCACAATACAAAGAAAGATGCGATCAAAATATGGCGTGCGGTGAGATTGCGCTGTTTTTTACTACGTGATGCCATAACAGATAACCTGTGACTCTGCTGAGGTCGTATTAATTTGCCTGACTTTGTTTGCGACCGCTATCTTGCGGCTTTATCAGTTCTTTACTCGTAGAATTTTTGGCGCTGGCTTTTTTGGGCAAAGACATCATTTTCTTTTGTTCTGGTTCAATAGGAGCCAGATTCGTTAGCGTTGATGCTGCGCGCTCAATTTCGCCTGGACTTGCGGCGCGTTGGTGCTGCGCTTCCAGATTATTTTGGACGGCAGTTGCCTGCTCAATTTGCGTTTGCACTTTCACTTGGTCGCGTCCGAACGCGTGTGCCGTGAAGTGATCGCGCAGACTGAACATAAAAGCGCCCGACAAAATCAGACCGCAGCCGATTAACCCCATCATTGTTTTTGTATGGGAAAGCGCAGTTGTTTTGGTCGCAGTTTGTGCGATTACTTCGGTCGTGCGCAATTTTTCATCAAGACCTAGTGCGGAAAGGCCTGTTTGTGCGATGGCGCTGACGGAAGGCCCGTCCCAAGCAGGTGCCAGTACAGCATACGCCGCGCGTTGTGCTTTGGTGATTGTATAGCTGCCCGCTGCTGTGCGCGGACGTTTGATAACCTGACCATTCTGAATTTTTGGACGATATTGCGCATTCATAAAGAATTTCCTCCGGCTTGGAAATTAGTGTTATTAGGGGCTAAGTGGCTGCTGGCAATCTTCGGCAAGCGCGCAGCTTGGCGCTGCGGGCACGAGGATTGGCAAGAATTTCACTCTCACGCGGTTGCAACGGCTTTGAGGTCAGCAATTCAACACGCCGCGCGGTGCCACAACGACAATCCGGTAGCTGCGGCGGGCAAACGCAATAACCGGACTGAAATTTCAAAGCGTGCTTGATAAGCCTGTCTTCAAGCGAATGAAACGTAATAACCACCAGTCTCCCATCCGTCGTTAGCAAATCCACCGCGTCGGCGATGAATTGCGATAAGCCTTCTAATTCACGATTCACAGCAATGCGCAACGCTTGAAAAGTTTTGGTTGCGGGGTGGATTTTCCAGTGCCCTTTTTGGTGCACTGCTGCGATCACTAAATCTGCCAATTGTTTAGTTGTCTCAATCGGCGTTTTTGTTCTGGCTTGAACAATTCTGTGAGCGATTTTTCGTGAGGCTCGCTCTTCTCCGTTGATAAAAATCAAATCAGCCAATTCACCTTCGCTTAATTCCTTCACCAAATCCGCAGCGGTGGTGGACTCGCTGCGATCCATTCGCATATCAAGCGGCGCATCATCTGCAAAACGAAAACTGAAACCGCGCTCCGGCGTATCAAGCTGAAAGGACGAAATCCCTAAATCCGCGAGTATGCCGTTTACCTGCGCAATGCCTTTTTCCGCTAAAGACGTACGAAGCTGGCGATAATCAGTGTGAATAGCCTCGAACCGGGAGCCGAATTCTACTAATCGTTGTTCAGCTAAAGCGATGGCTTCAGCATCACGATCCAATCCAATTACGCGTGAGTCGGTTGTTGCCTGTAAAATAGCTGCACTATGTCCGCCCATTCCAAGTGTCGCGTCTACGAAAAGTCCGCCTGCCTGTACATTCAAGGCGGTGAGCGCTTCGTCGAGCATCACGGGAAGGTGCATTTCGCTGGGGCTTATTTGAGACATCGCAATTTCTACTTTCTACGCTTCTGCAGTAACAGCCCAAATCGAAATGAATCAGGTAAACGAACCGCGATGGAATCGTTCTGCATTTCAGGTTTTCAAATAAATCAAATAACGGGCGCTCACTATTTGCGCCTGATATTTTGGCTGTCCGGCATATCGCTTAATGCCGCAACCACTTTTTCAGTGCCTGCGAGGCTGGCCTGCATAACAAGGCATTCCTTTTTTCAATGATTGCGAATCGTTCGCTTGCTGGATCGAAAAAAAATCAATCTTCCTGTAAGCTAAAAACGACCGGGGAATTTAAGGAGCTACTTCTCGGCTTGCTGTTGGCTAAGCCACTGATTAATCAAACGCTTATGGCTTCAAGTGATTCTTCAATCAATAACGCTAACTTGCTAATAGAAACCACTTTAGAGCCTCTTGTTCCACTGGATAACGGCATACTAGGGCAGCCCTATGTGGATGTCAAGCATTTTGTGACGAATTTGTTGCTAATTTTTCTCTTCAGGTCAGAACATCTAACTTGTTGGTTTTATTGCTAATTTAAATTTCGAGAAAATGAAATAATGTTCACTTTTGTTTAACGAAAACTGGCTTCCAATCAGGGTTTTCCATTAGCCAGGGCTTGGCATTTTTTTTAGTTGTTAGTATCCTGCCTGCTTGCAAAAAGCGGAAAATTTTAGACTCAGATGAATCAAACCCTACAATTAGCTCTTTTTGGTTTGCTCGCCGCAGGTGGCAATCTTTTTGGTGGTTGGATTATTGCTAAGGCGCAGCATGCAAATCAGATACGGCTGAAATATTTGCTGGCATTCGGTGCTGGTTTTATGCTGGCAGCGGTAATCTTAGAGGTTATTCCCGAAAGTCTCCAACATGGGCAGCAAGCAAGCGGAATGGCGATGCTGTGGCTTTTAGTCGGGTATTTGGTGATTCAGTTGGTTGAGCACACAATTGCGCCACATTTTCATTTTGGCGAAGAAGTTCATTCCGACGAAATGAAACGGCATGGCGTAGCGATGACCGCGATTATTGCACTTGCAATCCATGCCTTTTTTGACGGCGTCACAATCGCTTCAGGCTTGCTCATCAATTTGCGTTTAGGGCTGCTACTTTTTCTTGCCGTGTTGTTGCATAAAGTGCCAGAAGGTTTCACCGTTGCTTCGATTATGATGAGTGCCGGACGCACGGGCAGTGCTGCTCTAAAAGCGACCTTGCTGATCGCCGCCGCAACATTCACAGGCATTTTTTGTGTTGCGCTATTCCAACGAGCAGTAGATTTTGCACTGCCATTGTCAGCGGGCGCTACACTTTATATTGCCGCTTCTGATTTGATTCCAGAAGTGAATCGTGACGGGGGCTGGCGAGCATCTCTATTCATTTTTGTCGGCGTCGCATTTTTCTATGCCGCCCACCTTTTCTTGCATAGTTTGCCTTAATAACCTCGCGCACAAAGTTCTCATCAAACTACTAGCATAAACACAAAGAAAGGATTATGATCTAGTGGTCGTAAACCCCTTTCGACCCAAGCGCTTCTTTGCCAAGAAGCTTCAGTCAAGCAACTTTCGGTGACGCAAGAAAAAAATGTCGTTGCCTTCTGGAGGGCCGTCATGCATAAAAAAATTTCCCGATTCGGGTTTGGATTCGTATCGTTGTTGCTTGTTGTCAGTGCTGTGCAAGCGCAGTATCTGGTCTCAAGCAAAGCCGGATTTATCAATCGTGTTGAAGGTAAGGCAACCATCAAGTCGCAAGATAATAGTCTTGAGGCGGCTGGTAAAGCTTCGCTCGGCGCACAAATGAAAGAAGGCGACCTCCTCGTAACAGAGGCTAATAGCCACGCCGAAATTTTGCTTAGCCCAGGTTCATACTTGCGTATGAATGAAAAGTCTGAAATCGCTGCCGTCCGAACTGATTTTGAAAATACGCGTTTCGATGTTGTTGCAGGCGCTGTGATCGTCGAAATTTCCGATATTGATAAAAAAGTGCCAATCGAAATTGGCACGCCGCGCACGGTTGTGACGATTAACAAAGCAGGTATTTATCGCTTTGATGTGATCGGCAAAGATGTTTCAGTGAGCGTTCGTCGCGGCGAAGCTTACCTTGGAACGCGCGAGCAGTTTTTTGCCAGGACTGCCACGAAAATTGGCAATAACAGAGCCTATCGTTTTGTTGGCGATGGCGCACCACAAACCGCCAAGCTGAGCGAAAAGGTTTATGATTTGTTTGATGAGTGGAGCTATTTGCGCGCTGAAACATTAATGGCAGCAAATTATTCTGTGCTGCGCCGGACACGTTCGCGCGATGCTTTGTCAGCAGGTTGGGTCTACGATCCGTTTTTAAATTCGTACACCTTTATTCCGCGTCGGGGCTTCTTGCTGAGCGCTTATGGATTTGGATTTTATAATCAGTACAGTAATTGTGATCTTTGCTGGGGCTTCAACCCTTATTACTACGGCGGATACTACGGAGGGGGGTATTATGGTGGAAGCGCAGCGGGTAGTGGATCACAGCCTGGTGTTGCGCCGCGTGTAACCTCTAACGACCGTACGGTACGTGGCGGAGAAACCTCGCGTACAGATGTGCCAAGCCGTCGCGTCGAACCATATACTCGGCCAAGTTTTGGTGGTGACTCGTCTCGTTCTTCCTCTTCCTCTTACAGCGATGCATCTTTTGGCGGTCGCGGTGGCGGATATGATCGGTCTGTTTCTTCGCCGGGTTATTCCTCGCCGTCCGTTTCTTCACCTGCGCCAAGCCGCGCTGAGCCAAGTTCCAACGTAGGTGGACGAGGTGGTGATACCTCGCGCTCGACAGGACGCGGCAATTAATTTTTTGCGTAAGCAATAAAAAGGGCGGCAAGTTGATAATCAACTTGCCGCCCTTTTTGTCCCTGATACTAATCTTCAAATTTATTTTTTAGCTTCGGACGTGGAACTGCCAACGGGAGAGGAACTTGCCGAAGGCGATGGTTTCGCTGCTGGGTCTACTCCCCAAGCTCCGATAGCCAACCGATCCTGATCACCGACCTTTTCCTGTACAACAGTCAGTGGAACATACATCGTTTCGATTTTTTCATCTGGCTTGGCGTTTGGCTTCTTGATGAAATAAACGTTATTGACGGTCACGCTGGTGTCGTCGACCTGCGGTTCTTCGGGCGTGCGCTCAGCCATTTGGATTGTTTCGTCTTTGCTGTTTTTTCGCTGCGCCATAAAACTTTCGCGGAACGTAAGCTTAGAATCTGCTAATTTTTTTGCCGCTTCCGCTGAAAGCAGTTTTTGGGCTTCATCCCAATTATTGGAGCGGACAAGATCGTTAAATTTGTAGGTCAATTCATTTACCTGACGCGGACTTTTTACATCTACAGGCGGCGGCGGCGGCAAAATGTGGCGACTGGAAACTTTTTGATAAATAAGGAACGCGCTAACGACGCAAACAAGCGCGACAAACCATAGTGCTACGGGGATAAACCCGCCACTATTTTTATTTTCTTCAAGGTTCATTCTCTCAGCAATCGGTTCAAGCTCTGTTTTCATGGGAGTCTCACTTAAAAATTTTTAGTATAGTCCGCTTCCTTATTGCACGTTAGCGCAGCGCGGAAAAGGTGTCAAACGCATCCTTCAGCAAAATGACTGGTTTGAGATGACAGGCAAGGAAACCGCGTTGCTAACGTACCGGGCATTATTTTATTTGCATCAAATGGCTGAGACCGTTAAGCTTCGCACTTTATTTCTGCTCCGTAAGCACCGAAATTTTTATTTGTAAGAATCCTATGTCCATAAAAACAACCATTGGTTTATTGGGTCTCGGAACAGTCGGCACCGGCGTAGTCAAACTGCTTTGGGACAATCCGCAATTCGATATTCGCGCGATTGCTGTGCGCGATAAAGACAAACCGCGCGACATTGATTTGTCGGGTTTCAATGTCACGACCGATCCGTTCGCGTTGGCTGATGATCCCGAAATCGAAATTATCATAGAAGTTGCAGGGGGCATCGGACAAGTTCACGAAGTCGTCAAGCGCGCGATTGAAAATGGCAAACATATCATTACGGCGAACAAAGAAATGATCGCCAAATATGGGCCGGAAATTTTTGAAGCTGCCAGCCGCCACAACGTCACGGTATTTTTTGAAGCGGCAGTCGGCGGCGGCATTCCGCTGATTTCTACGCTGCAACGCGGCTTGCAGGCAAATCGTGTTTCCAAAGTCGCAGGCATCGTCAATGGCACGACAAATTATATTTTGACGATGATGGAGCAAGAGAAAAAGCCGTTTGCCGAGGCCTTGCGTGAAGCACAAGCGAAAGGTTTTGCCGAGGCTGATCCGACGGACGATGTCGAAGGCAATGACGTCGCTTATAAAATTGCTATTCTTTCTACGTTAGCTTTTCAGGCTCCGGTCGAAGTCGCCAAAGTTTATCGGCAGGGCATCACCAAAATCAGCGCGCTTGATATTCAGTTGGCGAATGAATTTGGCTATCGCATCAAAATGATTGGCCTTGCGCAACCATCAGAAACGCCTGGAAAAATTGACGTGCGCGCGCATCCGATGCTGGTTCCGCTGGCGCATCCGCTGGCAGGCGTGAAAGGCGTAAACAATGCCATTTTTATTAATGGCAGCGCAGTCGGCGAAATTATGTTGTCCGGCCCCGGCGCAGGACAATTTCCGACTGCAAGCGCGGTCGTCGGCGATCTTATCAATTTAGCCAGCGCTTTGAACTTGCCGGATTTTGCGCGCTATTTTCAATTGGCGACGAATTCGCAAATTAACGAAGTTTGCCCGATTGAAGAAACGACGAACGCTTATTACATTCGACTAGAAACGGCGGATGTTCCCGGCGTGATCGGGCAACTAGGTTTGGCGTGCGGCGAACACGGCGTCAGTTTGCTTGGCCTGGTGCAAAAAGGTGTGACGGAAGAAGGCGTAGCGACGATAGTTTTGCTCACGCACACCGTCCGCGAAAGCCAGATGCAAGCCGCGCTAGATGATATTCGCAAACAAAATACTACCAAAGATATTCCTGTTGTGTTGCGCGTGTTGAGTTAATTTTGCAGCGTTTTGCAACGCAGACGAGAGAACGATAATCTTAGCCCCGTACATTGTGCGGGGCTAAACTCTTAACGGCTGCAAAAAATAGCGGTGGGGCAAATTTTATCATCTGATTTCGCAACTTGCATTTGCTCATTTTTAGAAACTTGTGAACAATAGAAATCGTTCAGATAACGAACATGATTTCTGCTCTGGCAACTAATCGCTGGCAATTTTCTATGCCTCAACTTCGACTCGAAAATAGTTTGGTGGATGATCGCTATGAGGTGCGCGAACGACTGAGCCTTGGCAGTTACGCCGAAATTTTTGTCGGGCGGGATCGGCGGCGCAACGGCGAAGAAGTTGTCATCAAAGCGCTGAATGCGCATTTGCAAGGTACGCCTGACGCTGATTTAGAACGCACGCTTATCGAAAATTTTCAGAACGAGGCGATGGCGTTAGACGCAGTGCGGCATCCGCACGTAATTTTGCGTTTAGGACACGGCACGGCGGCGGATTTGAACGGCGTCCCGTTTCATTACTTAGCGCTGGAATATATGGCGGGCGGGGATTTGCTCAAACTTTGCCGCACGCACGGCAACAGCGCACTGGATTTTCCGACGACACTTTTTTATTTCAAACAAGCCTGCGAAGCGCTCGCCTACGCACACAGCAAAGGTGTAATTCACCGCGATCTAAAACCGAATAATTTTTTGCTGACGAAAGATCGGCTCACGCTCAAAGTCGCAGATTTTGGCGTTGCCAAAATGACTTCGGAAGAAGCCGCCGAAATTACGCGTGTCGGCGCTGATATTTATGCACCTCCCGAACATCACCCCGACGAATCGCATAGTCACGTCGGACGCTTGACCGCTTCCGCAGATATTTATTCGTTGGCGAAAAGTTTTTATACAGTAGTTGGCGGGCGCACACCTGCGCAATTTGTACGACGCCCGATCACTTCCTTGCCGGAAAATGTTGCATCGCAACCTTGGGCAGAAAGTTTGTTGGCGGTATTGCGCCGCGCGACGGCTGATACGCCGCCCGCGCGTTACGCCACAGTCGTAGAATTTTGGAGTGAATTAGCCAGCGCTGCGACAAAATTGCCAAGTGTTGTTGCAGCGAAAATTCCTGTTGAGGAAGACGATGCAACGCGCGTGCGCTCAAAGCCTGCGCCGGAAGTGGTCAGTGAAAAATTAGCTGTAGCGCCAACGAATTTGCCTGCCAAGCCTGCGCAACCGGAATTTTCTTCGTTGTTACCAAATGCGGAACCGAGTCCTGTAAATCACGTCGCAACGCCGACAACAGCTCCGGTAGCGGACAAACAAAAAATCGTTGTCAATTTCGACACGCCGAAAACAGAAAATGCAGCGGTCGCCGCGACTAATGCGGCGAAGCCGAAGACTGCGCCGCAGCAATTGCCGCAAACTCCACAAGGCCATGCTTCGCAATTGGAAACGTTTATGGCTCCCTTGTGGCGGCGCGTTGCTGTGGCTGTGCTCGCGCTTTTATTTTTGGCTACGCTGGTGAGCATGTATCGCTTCGGACGCAAGCAGAGCGCGGCTGTGCCAAATGGCAGCAGTTCGCCCGGCATCGGCTTGCCTTCACTTGGAATTGGCGGTAAACAAATTGAAGTGCTTACCGATGGTTTGAACGTGCGACAAGGGCCGGGGCGCGAATTTGGTTCGCTTGGTGTTGTGCTGAAAGGCTCCAAACATAAATTGCTAAAATCTTCTGACAATGGCTGGGTGCAAATCGAAGTCAGTGAATGGAGTCCGAATGATCCCCACGTAACGGATCAAAAACAAGGCTGGGTCAATGGCGATCCAAAGCTAAAGCTGATTGACGTTTCTTCACGTGGTTTGTGGTAAAAATACCGAAAAGCAAATTCTTTAGGAGTACCAATGGGTCTCAAAAATTTAATTAGTGATTTTCGTAAATGGCTGGACGGCGAAGACGCCGCGACAAGTGTGCCGGAATCTGCGCCTGCGCGCCGCGAATGGGAAGAATTTTTAGTTTCTGTCGCGCGCGAAGTCGAAACCGCAATGCAAAAAGAAATGTTCACGCCGCCTGGTGGCCCGACTTACATTCCGCGCGAATATTTAGTTTTTTTAAGCAAAGAGGACGACTCGCAGTGGCAAGGTGATAAGCGCGAAGGTTTGCAGCGTGGGCTTTTTCATGTGCTGTCCGAACGCGCGAAAGAATTAGTCAGCGACAAGGATGTGCAAACGAAAAGTTTTGCGATTGAATTGCGCGTGGATGGCACGCTCGAAAAAGGGCAGTTTCGTGTGCAGCCCGTTTGGGACAGTTCTGCGCCAAAAACTGAAGTTAAGCCGCGTGCTCGTGTGGCTGCGCCCGTGCTTGAAGCCGAAGAAACAATTGCCGCTCCGGTTAGTGATGGCGCCGCCACGATTGTGCGTCCGCGCGCGCCGCTCTTTACCGTAGAATATAATCGCGCGGGCGAGCGCGCCGAAACTTTTTCCAGCCATAAACAAAAAATCAGCATTGGTCGTGGTGCAAAAGATTTGCAGGTAGATTTGCGCTTAGAAGGTGATTTAGAAATTAGTCGCCAGCACGCAACAATTGAGCTTTTGCCCGAAGGTCGTTTTGCCATTTTATGCGAAGGCCGCAATGCGATTGAAATTGGCGGGCGTGAATTGCCGCAAGGTGAACGCGGCGAATTTGCGGCTGGCACAATCGTGAAAATCGGCGTTTTTCAAATCAAGGCCGCCGCGCCAAATGCCGCAGTAGAAACACAAATCGTTGCGCCAGTTAAAAACGATATGATGCAGGAAGCCTAAGCTTACAAAATCAGGCGGCGCAAGACTCCCTGCCAAATGCCCAAATCATCCGAGACGATGCGCAAGCCGTATTTGTAGCCCGACGGCGAAGTGCTATCGCTGTCCATGACGCGCGCAACAATCGCGCACACATGCGTATCTTCTTCAGGGTGTAAGATCGTCAAAATTAATCGTTCCTCCCACTGCAATTCAATCAGCGTTTGAACTAACAACCCTGACACACTAATGTCTATTGACCGTGCAATGCCTTTCTTTTCCGGCGTAGTGATTTGCAAATCAATCTCAACCGGAATGCGGGCGACGTATTGGCGGCGCTCATCAATCGAAGCGGTGTCTGCTGTTACGCGGATGGGTGGCCTCTCAGGGTTTTGTCCTTCAGTGGGAAGGGCATTAATTGGATTTGTTGGCAGATTGTTGAAAATTTCGCTCTCGTTCACAGCTTATTTCACCCTCACTCCTCACAATCCTAAATTATTAACGGGGTTCTTTTAGTGTAACACAGCTTAATAGTTGCGCCAGCCATCATGGATAGAGATAATTATATTGTGATTTTGTTGCCCCATTCCCGCATTGCTTGAGACCTCGCGCTAGTCAGTTTTTTCGCTGACTATTGCCACTTCCAGTGAGGAGACAGTTTCCATGATTCGTCGTACGAAAAGCGTCATCGGAAAATTTTTAGCATTAATAATGGCAGCGCAGTTTTTATCTGGTTATCCAGTACAACGGAAACAAGTTGAAGCTGCCGCGAGTACTGCCCCTTTAAATCTTGCGCAACTCAGCCAAAAGCTTTCAGAGCCGGGCGGATATTTTGGCTCCGATAATTTGGTTTCCAACGAACTTTCTTATCAACACGTAATCCCAAAACTGGCGCAAATGGGTGTGAGCGGAGGTGTTTATTTAGGTGTAGGGCCAGATCAGAATTTTACTTACATCGCCGCCATCAGGCCGGAAAAAGCGATCATGATTGATATTCGGCGTGACTGTTTGCTGCACCATTTATTATTCAAATCCTTTTTTCTAATGGGGCACAATCGGATCGAATATTTGTCTGTGATGTTTGGCAAACCGATGCCGCAAAAATCAAAAGACTGGAACAGGAAATCAATCAAAGAATTGGTCGAATATATAGATCGCACGCCTGCGGACGCCAAATTGTTTGAAAAATATCGCGCCGAAGTGAAACAGCAAATTACGAAACTTGGGTTTACTTTGTCGGAGCGCGACTGGGAAGCGTTGGAGCGCATTTATCAGGCATTTTATCAATCGGGAATGGAAGTGCGATACGTGATTCGTGATCGCCCGATGCCGTCGAATCGTTATTTTCCCAGCTATCGCAGCGTGTTGCTGGAAACGGATTTGAATAACGAACAGCGCAATTATTTGTCTACGGAAGACAGTTTTCAGTTCCTCAAAAAAATGCAGGAGCAAAATCGCATCATTCCAGTTACTGGAGATTTATCAGGTGAGCATGCAGTGAAAGCGATTGGGAATTATTTGCGCGAATCGGGCCAAAAAGTTTCGGCCTTTTATGTTTCCAACGTCGAGTTTTATTTGTGGCGGCAAACAGGCAGCTTTGAGCGCTTCGTGCAAAATTTGAAAAGCCTGCCAATTGACGACCGCAGCGTCATTATTCGCAGCTATTTCAATTACGCGTATTACGCCTATCAACATCCACTCACAATCGAAAATCATTTCAGCGTGCAATTGTTGCAGACGATTGACAGTGTAATTAAAGATACTGAATCAACCACGAATAGCTATAACTCCTATTACGATTTGGTGACGCGGCATTTGATTGAATATAAATAACGCCGCGCACTGTCGAAGGACAAAATGCCGCCTTGTGCCGCTGACAAAGCGTAAATTGTCGTGCTATATTTTGCGGCTTACTCCACGTAACCTATTTTTATTATCGAGGTAATCTAAATGTCCGGGCACTCAAAGTGGCATACCATTAAGCACAAAAAGGGCGCGCTCGATGCCAAGCGCGGAAAAATTTTCACTAAACTCATCAAGGAAATTACAGTGGCTGCACGCACGGGCGGCAGCGGTGACATCAACTTGAACGCACGATTGCGCAAAGCTGTAACCGATGCCAAGTCCGAGAACATGCCGAACGACACGATTGATCGCGCCATTAAGCGCGGCACAGGCGAATTGGAAGGCGTGCAATACGACGAAATCACTTATGAAGGTTATGGTCCAGCAGGCGTAGCCGTGATCGTCGAAACGATGACCGACAACCGCAATCGCACGGTCGCTGAAATTCGTCACATGTTTTCTAAAAACAGCGGTAACCTCGGCGAAGCTAATTCGGTTTCGTGGATGTTTGATCGCAAAGGCTCCATCATCGTTGACATCAATGCCAAGGGCGAAGATGAGTTAATGGAAATCGCGCTCAACGCTGGTGCTGAAGACATGCAAACAGATGAGGATAGCTACCAGATTTTGACCGCGACAGAAGATTTCGACAAAGTGCTTGAGGCTATAAAAGCCGCAGGCATCGAACCGCTCGAAGCTGAAATTTCGATGATTCCGCAAAACTACATCAAGCTCGAAGGCAAAGACGCACAGCAAATGCTCAAGCTCTATGAAGCACTCGACGATCACGACGATGTGCAAAAAGTGTTTGCGAATTTCGACATTGATGAAGAGGCGATGGAACAAGCGGGATAGAACGCGAAACGCGAAACTCATGACTTTAAAAAGGCGCGGAGCCGAAACAGGCAGTGGCTTTCAAGATGCAGTAAATCGCACGAATGAAGCCTATGAAAAGCTTGGTCGCGCCTGCATCACACGCAAAGCCATTCCCGGCAAATATCTGATTGAACGCGGTGAAGCGCGACGCGGCTTGGCGCTTCCCGCCATGAATTTTTCTGAGCACGGCACGCAAGCCCGCCTTACTTCCGCCAATCTCAAAAGCATCGTCAAAGAAAATAGATTGAATTCGTGGCGCAAATTTATTCCCGAATCCAAGGCCGAACCTGATTACGGCGGCGTTGTCGCGCCAGACGGCCGCGCAATTTTTTACGATGCCAAAACGACGCGTCGTGAATTGTTGGACTTCGACAATTTGCACGCGCATCAAATTGAGTTTTTGGAACGCACCGCGCGCTTCGGAGCCATCGCCGGATTTCTTGTCGAATTCAACGCGCATCAGGAAATTTATTTTTTGCCCATTCAAATTGTGCAAGTGTGGCGCGACAACTCTACGCGCAAGAGTTTTCCCTATCAGTTTTTTATGGAGCATTTGATCGTTGCTCCCGCCGGACAAGGATTTATTCTGTTTGATTATCTGACTGCAATTGAAGAACAGGAAAATCGTTACGGCGTAAATTATGAACGCTTTCAATTGCCCGTGATTAAAGCACGTCGCACAAGTGCCGCAAAATCTTTGACGTAATTTTTCCTTCCGTTTACAATTCGCTTCGTAGTATCTCAGCAGTACTTCAGCTAACAGCCAACAACTTATTTCAAAAAAGCGAGGATTCTTATGCCCCCGAAACGTCTCATTGTCGCGCTTGTTTGCAGCGTGAATTTATTGTTTGTCTCTGCCTTCGCGCAAACTTTCACTGTCAAAAAACGCAAGAAAAATATTCCTGGTCAACTGGCGATTGTGTATGACGAACGCCTTTCCGCTTTGCGCACACAACCGGACATCAAAGCGCCTTTGATTGCACGGTTACACCGCGAACGCGAAGTTGGCATCATCGGCGCCCCGCGCGGGCTAAAAGGTGGCCCACAATTTTATCCCGTAGCGATTTCGCGCAACCAACGCGGTTGGGTGATTGCCGAAGCATTGGCGCGCCCACAAAAAAAACAAGATGCGGAACGACTGATGAGTTTGATTGATGATACAAAAGATCCGTTCACGCGGGCGCGTTTGGCTCGTTTGTACGCGGATGAATTTCGCGGCAGCACGGCGGCTGCGGCTGCATTGTTAAAATTAGGCGAGGCCGCTGAGAAAGCTTCGCTCAAACTTTCGCGCGATGCCAAAAAACGCACCGGCGAGCCTGATGAAGAAATAGAAGAACATCTCAGTTCACGTGATTATTTACTGAATTTTGTCGGGCTGGATCGTTATAACAAAATTGGCGTCACGTTTGATTACGACGAAGCGCGTCAGCAGTTGATTTACGATGGCAGCGCGTACCGCGAATTGTTGCGAAACTATCCGCGCAGCGTAGAGGCAAAAGAGGCAAAGGTAAAATTACAAGCTTTGCGGAAGTTCTGAGTCCCAACTTCAGTTGGCAACAATTTGCCGCCTGAAGACGGGATTCAAAGCGCAAGAACTTGATTATTTTTCTTTAATACGCGGATTGAAAATCAGGAAGGTAACTGCAATTAGAATTAGGAAAAAGGCTTCGCCGAGTAGCACGTGTGCAAGCGGAATGTGCAGTGGTTTATCCGTCAAAAAGCCTGTCAACATTGCGCCTAATGGAATTCCGCCACGAAACGCAACCATATAAATGCTCATCACACGTCCACGCATTTCGTCTGGCACTAGTAATTGCACCAGTGAAGACGTTAAAGAAAACGTAGCGATCAAACATCCGCTGGCAATAAAAACGAGCGGATAGGCCAGCCAAATATTGGGGTTAATTGCCAGCAACATAAGCGCTATGCCGCCTGCGATTTGCAGGAATAAAACTTTTTTGCCTTTATGTTGCGTGTCACCAAGCCACGCTGCCACCAGTGCTCCAGCGGCGGAGCCTGCGCCTGAAACAGAAAGCAACGCGCTATATTCGCCCAAGCCTTTGCCTAAATGATTCAGTGTCAGCGGGTATAAAAACGTGATGAATTGAATGCCGAAAAACGTAGCGGAAAATGAAATAAACGTCAGCGTGCGCAAATTTGGTTGTTGCCAAACAAAGCTCAATCCTTGTTTCATCGCGCCGCCAATATTTTTTTCTTTGCTCGCGTCGCGGATAATTGGCGGGACGCGCAACATGAACAAAGAAATCACGACCGCAATAAATGAGAATCCATTGATTGCGAAACACACCGCCGCCGCATCGTAATTCAGATTGTTTGCGCTGGCGCCCATCATTGCCAGCACGACTCCGCCAAGTGCAGGCCCAATTGTCCGCGCCAAATTAAATTGCATCGAATTGAGCGCAATCGCATTTGGCACGTCTTCTTTGCGGCCTACCAACACAGGCATTAAAGCTTGATAGGCTGGGCCACCGAATGATTGGGCGCAGCCTGTCAAAAATGAAATCAGCAGAATCGGATAAACAGATTGAAAGCGATAATAGGCGAACGCCGACAATGCAAACGCAAAAATTAATTGCAGCCATTGCGATGTCATCAGAATTTTGCGGCGGTCTACGCGATCTGCGATTACGCCTCCTAGCAGCGAAAAAAGCAAAATCGGCATTGCTCCGAGCGCGCTATTCAGCGACTGATACCATTCGCGTTTGGTCATTTCATAGACCATGAAACCCATCGCCGCTTCCTGCATCCACGTACCTGAACTGGAGGTGAATGCGCCAAACCAGAGCAAGCGAAAATTGCGATATTGAAAAGCGCGGAAAGTTTTGGCGATTACACCGACAGGCTCAGCAGGTGTTTCCTGAATTTCAGATGGTGCGGCGGAAGACATTAAGACTGGTAACTCGGAATTGTTTGCAAGTGACAGGCGCCTATTCAGGTTGTCTGTCACTTGCCCATTTGCAGAAGTGATTATGTCCGTTAGGAACGCTTAGTTCGATACATCGTGGGTGCGACTTTCTTCGCGGATGGGGATGTAAATTTTGTACCACTCGTCGTGAGCTGGATGGGTTGTATAAGCTTTGAGCGCCGCTTCATCAGCAAATTCCATTGCAATGATTTGGTCGTAGGCTTTGCCACCTTCTGTTTGGGTTTGCAGTTTTACTGTCTTTGTCCAAACGCGATGCAGTCCCGGCACGACACCAACCATTTTTTTCACCGCATCAAGCGCGGCCTGTTTTTGCTCAGCCGTTGCGTCATCTTTCCATTTCAGCGTGATGAAATGGATCAATGTTGATGGCGCGGCAGCTTCCGGTTTCTTTGCAGCCTTCGCTGTTTTCTTTTGCGCGCAAGCGGGCGATATCCCCGCCACCACAAGCATTAATGCACTTACCAGTAAAAATTTCTTGAGCATCATTTCCTCCTAATGATTATTAATTCACGGCGAAAATTACTTTCGTTTCGCCGTCCACGTTCCTGAAGCTTGCTCGCCAAGGCTGACTTTGCCTTTCATCGTGTCTTTTTCAATCGTACCTGAATAGACAACCACCCCGGCTCCAACTTCAAATGAAAACTCGATTTTGTCACCTTTGACAGTGCCTTTGATATCAGCTTCGCCCAGTTGTCCTTTGTACTTGCCTGTTAGGTTTTCGCCTTCTTGTTTGAAGGTGAACGCGGGCGAACCTGAACCCGCAGATGTTTCGACTGTAAATACCCAGTCTCCGGTGACATCAATTTTATCTTGTGCCGCCGCTCCAAGGCATAGACACAGCAGCGCCAAGCTCAAAGTTAATTTGATGAAAGTCGCCATAAAACATGATTTCCTTTCAGATGGATATATGCGGAAGCGAGATGATAGCAGATGGAAGGGAAAAGCAGAATAACCCTGCGTAAAAACGTTTTGAGTTCCGCCTTCAGGCGGCCTTTTGCTGAGGGAGCCAACTGAAGTCAGGACTCAAAACTTACTTTCGTTGGGGGGCTACTTTTTTAGTTTGAGCGCGGTCCTTTTGCTCTTTTCTTTCGTCCTCATCTGCGATCTGCTCAAGTTTTTGCGCTCGTTTTCGAGCGTCTTTAATGAAAAAATACAGCACCCCAAAAGAACAATGACAGGAAGTCCAAAGAAGATAAACGAAATGATGCTAATTTCGCCAGGGTCTTTGCTTTCTTCTTGTAACATCCAAAAAATTAATCCGATCAACTTCATTCGTCATTTCCATTTACGTCTTCTCTGCGCTCGCCCAAAATCAATGCGCTGTGGGCAGGGACGGTTACTAATGTGTCTGCGATTTGGGCGATGCTGTGGGCAATTGGCGCGGTTCCCACTTTGCGACCATCACCATAAATTTTCCACACGCCTGGCGGAATTGTGAACTCCATTGGCTTGCCGTTTGGGTTCAATAAAATCAATGCCCGCGCCCATTCATCGCTGCCACGCACATCTTCGATTTGATACGCGATGCACTTATTTGGCACGGGTAAGCCTAATTGATCGTCGAGAAATTTAATTGCGCTGGTTGCGCCGCGTGCTGTGCGATAGCGGAATAATCTGTGTTTGTGAAAGAGCGCAATCAAGCCGCGATAGTACGCAAATACATCAAAATTTTCGGCTTTCTGTTGCCAGCGAAGCATGTTCACCGCATCTGTTTTATTGTAGCTGTTATGGTCGCCGTGTTTCGTGCGCAACCATTCCTGTCCGCTTTGCAAAAACGGAATACCTTCGGACATGAACAACACGACTGCGCCGAGTTTTGCCATCGCGCGCCGATCTCCATTTGTGACGCTGGCATCATTGATTGTGCTAATCAGCAAACGATCCCACAGCGTGTGATTATCGTGGCATTCGATGTAATTAATGCTTTCGAGCGGCGACGCGGCGAAACTGTCTACGGAACCGCGAATGCCTGTTTTTACTGCGCCAATGTCGCTGCCGGATTGAATGAAGCCTGTCGCGCGCGCATCAAACACGTTGCCTTTTAATGCATCCCGAAATTCGTCGTTAAATACAGCCCAGCCGCGCCCCCATTGCTTACCCTTCGTTGTTAATTCAATCGGCGAAGTGCCGCCTGCCCACGGTTCGCCATAAAGCAAAATATGCGGATCAATCGCCCGCAATTCCTCTACAATTAGTAATAACGTTTCCTGATCCATTAACCCTAGCAAATCGAAACGAAAGCCATCCACTTTATATTCGTTCACCCAATACTTGCAGCAATCCAGCAAATAACGCCGCGCCATCGGAGCTTCGCTGCGAAATTCATTGCCCGTGCCGGAGCCATCCCAATAACTGCCGTCCATTTTCATACGGTAGTAATAGCCAGGCACTAATCCTTCAAAACTAAAGACGAGATTTTTGTTGATGAGTTCAAAGGTGTGGTTGAAAACCACGTCCAGCGTCACACGCAAACCACGTTTGTGCAGGGCATCAACCATTCGCTTGAGTTCGCTTACGCGCTGCGTATCAAAACGCTCCGTCGCGTACCAACCAGCGGGCGAAAAATGATGCACTACGTCATAGCCCCACCCGTACAGGTCTTCAGCAGTGTTCGTGTGGAATTCGCTGATCGGCATGATTTGCACTACGTTAACGCCGAGATCAGTCAAATGGTCGAGCCCTGTCATAATGTCAACGCGATCAGTCAAGTGTGTTCCAGTTTCAGTGAAGGCGAGATATTTGCCGCGTCGCTGGATGCCAGAATCAGGATCAAGTGTGAAATCGCGGACGTGCATTTCATAAATCACCGCATCGCTGATCGAAAACGTAGGCCGCTCCGCAATGGGCGTTGTGTCGTGAACAATGATGCTGCGCCCGTTGTGCGCCGTGATCGCACGTGCATACGGGTCAAGCAATTCACGGTTTGGATCAAAGCGCGGATCATCGCCTTCAGCCGTGTACGTGTAATACATCCCGTTCAAATCACCCGGCACAAGCGTTTCCCAACTGCCATCATCATTTTTTTTGAGCTTGAGATTGCCGGATTCTTTACCGCTGGGGCCTGGATATAAATGCAACGTAACCTGCTTCGCTGTCGGAGCCCACACGCGAAAAATGGTTTGTTCAGCAGAATAAATTGCGCCAAGCGGTTGCAGGCAAACGATGTCATCCGCTGGATGCGGCGCGACAGCGGCAGTGTAATGGATTTTGCGAGTTAAGCGGGTAAGAAGTTCTTCGCTACTGAGCATCGTCAATTTTTTATGGAGAGAAAAATAAGAAGGGCGGGAACAAGCCTCGCCCCTTACATTTGTAAAAGAGAATTATTGAATCGGAAAACTCTTGCTTTCTTTGGTGCGTCCGTTGGTGACGGCGAAAGATTTTTTGGCGATGTCTACGTTGACCCAGATCATATCGCTGGCGTTGGGATCAATATTGGCAATATATTCCGGTGTAGTATTTTCATTATCTGCCGTTGCGACGTTGCGATGCACTTGATAGAGCGCTTTGAGCGAAGGCAACGCTTGCAACCGTTTCACTGTGTCTTTGCTTCCGCCTTTTTTCGCGCCGTTGTTCATGATTGCTACAGTCGGAGCGATGCTCTTGAGCAGCACAGGGTTATTGCTAATGTCCATGCCGTGATGTCCGACCTGGAACAAATCAATTTTGCCAATGACGTTCGACGGGCAGGCCAATTTATTTTCGATATTCCACGTCAAATCTCCCGTATCCAGAAAATCAAATGTGCCATAGCTCAATTTGAAAACAACACTGCGAGCGTTGTCGGAAGTGTCTTCGGGCATTTCTTTGAGTTCGCTGCAAACTGGATTTGCTTCGCGGGTTTTGCCGGGAAGAGTCGCCGTGCGCGCCGCTAAAAATCGCAGTGAAATTGCAGGTGTGCCTTTTGCTGCTTTTAATTTGATTTCGTCGCCGGGTTTGACTGTGATGGAGTGGTTATTTACTGCTCCAAAATAATCGGCGTATTGTTTCGGTTGCGCGTTGTTTTCAGGCGGGTCAGGTAATTTGCCGTGATCGTAGACATTTTTGATCGGCACGATTTTCGCCAGTTGCGGGACGCCGCCGAAATGGTCTACGTGATAGTGAGTAATAATCAGATGGTCAATTTGTGTGACGCCTGCTTGTTGCATTGCGGCTTGAATTCGTTTGGCATCGCGGCTTTCAAAACCAGGCCAGCCTGTGTCCACGAGAATGGATTCGCCCGCAGGCGTGACAATTAATGTAGCGGCGCCGCCTTCGACATCAGGATAATAAATGCGCAGCGTTTTCACCGATTGCGCGCACGCGAACGCAGACAGAAAACAGCACAACGTAAAAGCGAACAAGGATCGAAATTTTTGCATTGCAAGCTCCTCAAATTTTTCAGCGTCAATGTGATGTGTGAGAACCAGCGCAAGCTAACAGGTTCAGCCAAAGGTTGCAATATTGCCATAGCATTCACAAGCCCTTTTGTTATAATCGCGCTAGTGTCAATCTCACACGGATCTCGGATTTTTGAGGACAGAAATGGTCAGCGAAATCTCTCCGCTCCGACAAATTAAATTACGTGATTATCGTTACCCCGGCGAAGTGCTATCGCTGGTTTTGACGTTTCTGATTTTGATGGCGCTATATGCGCTCGTGATTTTTTTGTTTCTCAGAAACGCGGCGCAAATTGGGCAGACGTTGCTGATTACATTATTAGGTATCGCCGCCTACATCATCACTGTTTTAGTCCAGCAAAAATCTGCCTTCGGCACGCTTGTGCGCGTCAGTCCGCGCCAGTTTTCAGAAATCTATGACGCTGGAATTGCCGCTGCCACGCGCCTTTCTATGTCCGCAGTTCCAATTCATGTGAAGCGCTCATCAGAACAAAATATTTATACGCTTGGATTGTTAGGACAACCGTTGATCGTGATTACTTCTTCAATGATCGACCAGATGTCACTGGAAAGTTTGCAATTTTTTATCGGGCGCGAACTGGGACACATTCGCGCGGGGCATACGTGGTTGCGTACACTGTTGCGGCCTTTAGGTACTGGCGTTCCGGTGATTGGAAAATTATTGGATAGCGTAATTTTTGGCGATTGGATGAACCGCACGGAATATACGGCAGATCGCGCGGGATTTCTGGCGTGCGATTCGCTGACGACAGCAATCAGCACAATGCTGAAATTCAGCGTCGGAACGAGCCTGTTTCAAAAACTGGACATCCGCGAATTTTTGGAGCAGATCAATGATATTCGCAATGTGCGCGGACGCGTCACCGAAATTGTCGCTGAACAACCCTATCTGATTCAGCGCATTCGTCGCCTGGCACGGTTTGCGCTTTCTGAAAAAGTAAGCGCCTTGGCTGCGCGCGACCGCAAAGACACTGGAATTTTGGAACAGTTGCCGCACGCTTTTATTGACACCACGAATGCGGGCGCGAGCAAACACAAAGAAGAGCAACCCGTAACTGAGACAGCCTCAAATCTGAGCGCCGCGCCGCCGCATGATAATGCTTTTGATCCACATCTGACGTTGGTGGCAGTGAATGGCGGGATGAAATATGAGCTGCGAAAATTGCGCACACGCATTGGGCGCGGGATTGATAATGACATCGTTTTGAATAATGATGAGCGTGTCAGTCGCAATCACGCGGAAATTATCTGGCAGGATAACAAAATGGTGCTGGTGGATTGTGAGAGTCGCAACGGCGTGTGGTTGAATCAGCAAAAAATCCAACAATCTGCTGCTTTGAACTCCAACGATCATATTCGGTTTGGACGCCACGAATTTATCTTTGTCGCAAAAATATAAATGGAGATGCGTGCTTATGAAACGCGTTCGCTTGATAATTGCTTGTGCTTTTGTTTTGTGTGCTGCTGAAAGTCGTGCACAACAGCCAGCCCCCGTGCCGACGCAAGCGCCGACGGTTTCTCCCACTGTTGTTACCAAACCGACTTTCTATCTTTTTAACCCGCGTATTGGTGGCTTTACTGTTTTTCTTCCGCGTCCGCTCAAAGAAAAAGCTGAGCGATTCAATGGCAATAATGGAACATCTTATTTGTACACTTGTGAGGCCGAAACGGCAGATGCGCATTATCAAGTTTCTGCCATGTTTTTGCCTGAAAGCGAAGCTACGCCGGACAAAGCCATTGCAAGATTTGAGGCACAGATCAAGCAAATAAAAAGCGATCCACAACTTAAATGGATTAGCGGTGGCAGCATTGCTCCTGACGGTAATCCCGGCGTAGAGCTCAAAGCGACTGCGGTAGCGGAAGGGACATTGGTTTGGTCACGGCAATATTTTGCCTTCGGGCGAATTTACGAAACGACTGTACGCACGCGCAAAAAAGATGTAGACGAAAAAATTCTGGCGACTTTTTTGGATTCTTTCAAGATCGTTTTTACGCCGCGCATGATGGTGGAATTTCCGATAGAGTTATTTGCTGGTACCACTGCTGTCGAAGATTATTGGTTGCCTGACATTGAAAAAGTTTCAGGCAAAATATTAGTGCAAAATCTGCTCAAACGAGAGATGCCAATTATTCCCAAAGAAGTAAAAGGCATGACAACCTATGTGCTTGTTCACGTCGTAGTCTCGCCCGAAGGCCGCGTTTTATCGTCAAAGGCTGTAAATGGCTATGGCTCGTTGCGGCAACCCTGCGCAGAAGCTGTGCAACAATGGGTTTTCAGGCCTATTGAAGTCAACGGCGCGCCCACCAAGGTGCAAGGCGTCATTTCGTTCAATTTTACTCCTTAATAAATTTTGCCCATGTTGTAACCAGATATTTTGCTATACTCCGCCGCGTTTTGCTTCCTTAGCTGCAAACAAAAAACTCACGCTTACCTTCTGCCCCAGGTGAAAATTTTTTGGAGATGATGATGAGAAAAAATCACTTGCTAACTTTCCTCGCTGTAACGTTATTTTTCGCTCAAGCTGTTTTGGCACAACAACCGCCACCATCTGCAAAAACAAAAGGGAATCCGCCCAAAGGTGTACCCAGAGGTGACTTTACTCCGCCACGCGAAGCGCCGATCAAATGGGAAACATTTACTGCGCCTGATAAAAGCTTCAGCATTCTTTTACCAACGAAGCCACAGCATCAGCAGCGAGTGGTAGATTCTCCGACAGGAAAAATTGCTGGCACAACTTATATCAGCATCCAGGCCGTGACAGGCTATTCTGTGACGTACGCCGACACATCAGCAAAACTAGATGCGCCAGAACAGGCCAAAGACGCATTAGATCAGACGCGTGATTTATTGCTGGCGCAGACACAAGGAAAATTGTTGCGCGAAAGAAATTTGCCGTATGGCAACTATCCTGGTCGTGAATTGAAAGTTGAAAGCCCCAAGGTCACTGCGATTAATCGCTATTACTACGTCAACAATCGCGTCTATATTGTGCAAGTCGTCGTACCAGCAGGAATGGGCGATCCTGATGATTACGGGCAGAATTTTTTTGATTCATTCAAGATTCTCAAGGCGATGGCTGAAAACTTAGCGGTAGGAAAAGAGCTACCAAATCCACCGCCACCGCCTGCTCCGGCGGGTAGTCGAAAGGAAAATTTTTCAGCCGTTCCTGTCGCCCCGCCTGCGCCTGCGGCTTCTTATGCAATTGATGCGTGGAAAGAAATGGAATTTCCACAAGCGGGTTTTGCTGTGTCGTTTCCTGTGAAGCCACAAGAGCGCGACAAATCAAAAGCAGAGCGCGCCGCAACGGAATATCGAGTCGTGACCAAAGACGGAACTTTTTCGGTTACAGAAACACTCTTGCCCGCGCAAAATGGGGTGACAAAAGCGCAAATGAAAAAGGCGTTGCCAGACATTCTAAAAGGAATGGAGAGTGGGCCATACAAATGGTTGGGTGGCAAGGAAATTGAACTTGCTGGTAATCCGGGCATTGAATTTAAATACCAATATGTGCAGTTTGCGGAAATTAGTTGGCAACGGATGCTATTTGTTAATGGGCGAATGTACGCAATCGTTGTTGACTATCCCGTCAACAAGGCTGATTTGAAAGAGCCAAAATTGTTTATGGATTCTTTTAAGCTCTTGACGATTGCGATGGACAATAATTCACCGCCACCACCCGCACCCGGACAATTCGACAATAATGGCGCGCCGACTATTGTGCGTGTATCGGGCGGTGTGTTACAGGGGAATGCTCAAAAAAAAGTGCAACCTCGTTATCCGCCTGATGCTTTATCCGCACGTGTGCAAGGCGCTGTTCAAGTAGCAATCATCGTTTCAGAAACAGGTGACGTGATTAGCGCAGAAGCAGTTAACGGTGATCGGCTTTTGCGGGAAGGCGCGGTAGAAGCGGCTAAACAATGGAAGTTTAATGTGACAGAACTGAGCGGGAAACCTGTTAAAGTCCAAGGAATCCTGACTTTTAATTTCACGCTACAATAAATGTGACATGTCAATTTACGACCAACAACCCATCACACTTTCTGCGCTCGAAACCTATCCGCTGTCTTCACGTCACAGCAAAGTTACAGTCAAAGATTTTGCGCGTCCGCTCAGTGATGACGAAGCTAAATCCGCTGCGGCATTGCTAAACACGCTGCCGAATATTCTTGCAGTGCAAAGCTTGCGCGCCGTAGCCAATGCCATCGTTCAAGCTAAAGCTAAAAATAAAGCCATTATCTGGGGCGGCGGCGGACACGTAATAAAAACAGGGCTTGCGCCAATTTTAATTGATTTGATGCGGCGCGGATTTGTAAGCGCGATTGCGCTGAACGGCTCCGGCATAATTCATGATTTTGAAATTGCGTTAATTGGTTCGACTTCTGAAGACGTTGACGAAGCGTTAGGGCAAGGTGCATTCGGGATGGCGGAAGAAACAGGGCGAATGCTCAACGACGCGATTAATGCAGGTGCGCGCGACAACATCGGACTGGGAGAAGCAGTTGGAAAAATGTTGGTCGAGGCGAAGCCTGAATTTGGAAAATATTCGCTGTTGCACGAAGCTTACAAAAATAAAATCCCTGTGACCGTACACGCTACGATTGGGACGGATATTATTCATTTGCATCCGAACACGGACGGCGCAAGCATCGGTAAAACTTCGCATCAGGATTTTCGGTTGTTGACTTCGATGGTGCGCGAATTAGACGGCGGCGGTGTGTATTTGAATATCGGTTCTGCCGTAACCTTACCGGAAATTTTTCTGAAAGCTGTTACCGTAGTGCGCAATCTCGGCGTGCCGCTCACAACTTTCACGACCGCAAATTTTGATTTCATTCAGCACTATCGCCCAAACACAAATGTAGTCAAACGCCCCGTAGCCAACGGGGCAGGGAAGGGCTACAGCGTTACAGGTCATCACGAGTTAATGATTCCGTTGTTGGTCGCAACGATTCTTAACACAGAACTTGCTTAACGGTGTGTGCTGCGCCGTGTTATATTCCCGCTTCTTTATCCTCAAAAATTTTTGGAGTTTTTCACGATGGCAGATCAAGAAGAATACGAAGAAACTGAATTACAATTGCTTACCACATTGATGGATCAATCACAGGCGCTTTCATTACGCCGTTTGCTGGACGAACAACATATTCCTTCGGTTGTGCTGGGCGGGCACAACGTCAGCATCGCTGGTTGTCAGCCTTATCAATTTTATATTGACGAAGATTATTTCGATGCGGCGAAGGATGTTATTGATTCGTACAGTTCGCCAACGTTAGTAACAGGCGAAATCGAAGGCGAATTAGGACGATTGCGCAGCGAATTAAATCGCATTGATGCCAACAGCGCGGCAAACGCACAAGTCGCTACTGTGCGCGCAAGTTTGGAAAAATTGCATAGCGATTTGCAGGCGCTGAATCGGGAGCTGGAATAATGCTAGACCTTGCGATGCAAGCCGCACGCGAAGCCGGAGCGATCATTCAGGAATTCGCTGCGAACCGCTTTGATATTATTCACAAAGGCCGTATCAATCTCGTAACCGAAGCTGATTTGGCAAGCGAGAAACACATCAAAGAATTGATTACGGCGCGTTATCCTTCCCACCAAATTCTCGCCGAAGAAAGCGGCTTGAGCCATCATCAGGAAGCGGAATATTGCTGGATTATTGATCCGCTGGATGGCACTACAAATTTTGCGCACGGGATGCCTTGTTACGCTGTTTCCATTGGCGTCGAACACAAAGGCGTGATTGTTGCGGGCGTGGTCTACGACCCTTCGCGTGATGAAATGTTTGCGGCGGAGCGTGGCGCAGGCGCTACGCTCAACGGCAATAAAATTCGCGTGTCAGAAATCACAGAATTAGAAAAATCCTTGCTCGTGACAGGCTTTCCGTATGATGTGCGCGAACGTATGGACTTTTATTCTCCGGCGTGGGAAGGCTTTCTTGCTAAAGCACAAGGCGTGCGGCGATTAGGCGCGGCGGCGGTTGATATGGCTTATGTCGCGTGTGGACGCCTCGACGGATTTTGGGAGTGGGGCTTGCACGCGTGGGACAGCGCAGCCGCATGGTTATTGGTCGAAGAGGCTGGCGGCAAAATGACAAAAACTGATGGCAGCGCGTACGATTTGAATTTGCCGGACATGCTTTGCTCAAATGGCGCATTGCACGAACAGATGGTTGACGTGCTGAACGAAGCGAAAAAATTAATGAAGTAATTTTTTCGCTTGCTTTTTATCGCGCGCCAACGGCGCAGAATACGAAAGCCCAGTGCAACGCGCTGGGAATAGTTGATAAGTTGTACAAGCTCTGAAAGAGCGACATAAATATTTTTATTTTGCTCTTTCAGAGCTAAATTTTTTATCTGCTTTTATTACCCAGCGCGTTGCACTGGGCTCACGAATTTCGCTCCTTTGGAGCTTTGATCGGAAAAGACGTAGCTTTCCTTTTATGCCTGACGCTACTTCGCGGTTTGCCCAAAAACTCAACCTTTTCGACGCCACGATGATTGTGATTAGCGGCATCATCGGTACTGGCATCTTCATCAATCCTTACATCGTAGCCCAAAAAGTTCACACATCATTTTGGATTTTGGCAGTCTGGATCGGCGGCGGAATCCTTGCGCTTGCGGGCGCGTTTGTATTCGCTGAACTTAGTACCGTAATGCCGAAAGTTGGGGGCCAATATGCCTTTTTCCGCGAAGCTTTTCATCCGCTCATAGCCTTTTTGCATGGCTGGTCGTTACTGTTCATCATTCAGTCCGGCGCAACCGCTGCCGTGGCTGTAGCCTTCGCGCAATATCTTATTCGTCTGTTGCATCTGCCTGCGAACATTGTTACGCCCCTGGCGATTGCAATTCTTGTTGGCTTAGCTTTATTTCACGCGCTTGGCATCAAGCCTGGTGCGATGCTTATCAACATCATTACGTTTGGCAAAACGATAGCAATTGCAGTGCTTGTCATCGTTTCATTTGTGCTCACGAAAAATTCTGGCATTTCGTTTGAACCAATTACACCGCCCGATTTACAGGGTTTTTCATTGTTGTCAGCATTTTTTGCAGGTTTAGTTCCGGTGATGTTTTCGTATGGCGGCTGGCAAAATCTGAATTTCGTAGCGGAAGAAGTGAAAGACCCAATGCGCAATTTGCCGCGCGCCATTATGATCGGTGTGCTGTGTGTGATCGCAGTTTATGTCAGCGCAAATATTGCTTATGTACACGTGCTTTCCGCGCCTGTGCTAGAAGCAACAAAAACTCCGGCGGCGGATGTAGCAGGGAAGTTGCTCGGCGAAAAAGGTGCGGGCGCGATTACGATTTTGATTGTGATTTCTTCGTTCGGATTTTTAAATTTGGCCTTGTTGTCAGCGCCGCGCGTTTATTATGCGATGGCGGCGGACGGATTATTTTTCAAATCTATCGCTAAGCTCAGCCCGCGATTTCAAGCGCCTACGAATGCGATTTTGTTGCAAGGATTTTTAGCTTCGTTGTTTGCATTGACGAACACGTATGACAAATTAGTTGGCTACGCAGTATTCGCTGATTGGATTTTCTTCGCGCTCGCAGGCGTAGCATTGATGGTCTTTCGCAAAACTTTACCGAATGCGCCGCGACCGCATAAAACCCCGTTGTATCCGTTTACGCCGCTATTATTTATTATCGTGGGGCTTGGCATTGTGGTGAACACATTTATTGCGGATACGATGAATGCGTTGATTGGCGCAGGAATTATTGCGCTTGGTGTGCCGGTATATTTTATTTGGAAAACGAAAATTAATTGATAACTGATAATTGATAGTTGATAGTTTGCGTTCCCGCTCACTTATCAACTGTCAGCTATCAACTATTTTATCTATGAAAAATAGCGTTTACATGACTTGGGCGAAATATCACGCGGGCGCAAAGTACAACTTGGCGAACAGCGGAATTTTAGGCTGCGAATTAAATGACCTTGAAGTGACGTGGGATGACGTTGCTGTGAATGGCTCGAATCACGAAGGTTACGCACCGCTCAAAACTGCGATTGCTGCGCAATACAACGTAGCGCCTGAAAATGTTGTCACATCGCAAGGTACTTCGATGGCGAATTTTTTAGCGATGGCTACGTTATTAGAACGCGGCGACGAAGTCCTGATTGAGAAACCTGCCTACGATCCATTTTTAGGCGCAGCGCAATATTTAGGTGCGAACATCAAACGCTTCGAGCGACAATTTGAAAATGGCTATCAGCTTGATTTGGATGAATTGCAAAAGTTAATTTCGCCCCACACAAAATTGATTGTGTTGTCGAATCCGCATAACCCAAGCGGTGTGAATCTGAGTACAGAAATGCTTGCGCAAGTTGGCGAGTTGGCTGCGAAGGTCGGCGCGAAAGTTTTGGCGGATGAAGTCTACCGCGATATTTTGTTTGAAGATGCGCAACCCGTTGTCGCAACGATGGGTGCGCCATTTTTGACTACGGGAAGTTTGACGAAGGCGTATGGCTTGAGCGGGTTGCGTTGCGGCTGGATTTTGTGCGAGCCGGAATTAGCTGAACGAATGCGCCGCCTGAACGATTTATTTGGTGCAGTTGGTTCTGTACCGAGCGACACGCTGGCGGTTGCTGCCTTTCGTCAATTGGATAAATTGCTGTCGCGTACGCGTGCAATTATGGAGCCGAACCAACAATTGATTCGCCAGTTTTTACAGGTGCATGAAGAGTTCTTAACTGCGATTGTACCGCAACATTCAATGACCGTATTTCCGCGCTTGAAACATTTTGACGACAGCGAACCCTTGCATGATTTGCTGCGAAAATACGAAACTTCGATTGTACCGGGAAAGTATTTTGAAGATGCGCGGCATTTCCGCTTAGGATTTGCGGTGAAAACTGCCGACGTAGAAACAGGATTGAATTTTCTTTCGCAGGCGCTCCGCGAGATTCATCAGCCATGACGTTTCACTTTTCACTGAATTCTTTTATTACCAGACTCGCTACGATTTTGCTTGGCCTCGCAATTTTCGCGGCCTTGTCTTTGGGGGCAGTTTGGACTTTGGGGCTTGGCACATTGACGGATGACCGCATCGAAATTCCGCGCGACGTGCTAGTAGCTGGCGTGCAATATTTCCCTACTTCACCGCGTTTGCAGGCGCGTTTGGCTACTGTAGAAATGCAAGGGATGGAGCGCGATTTAAATAAAGCTGAAGCGCATATTCGCCGCGCGATTGAGTTATTGCCGGGAGAATATAGTTATCACATGACGCTGGCTTCGATTTTGGAAGCGCAAGGCAAAAGGGATAGTGCAGAAAAGAGTTATCGGAATGCGGTAGCGTTGGCTCCATATTACTTAGAAGTGCATTGGCGGTTAGCAAACAATTTAGTGCGCCAAGGGAAAATCAACGAGTCGCTGGAACATTTTCGTTACGCCGCTGAGAAGAATTTAGGCTTGCTTCCCAATGCGTATGATTTGCTTTGGACGCTCTCGAACGGTGATATTCAGTCACTCAAAAATGTCACGAGCGATGCGCCCAAAGCGCAATTAATGTTGGCAAATTTTCTTATCAACCAATCGAAATTTTTGGAAGCCGGAACAATTTATCGCGGGTTTGAGCCAAAAGTTTTGCGCGCCGAAGCTGAAACTTCAACGGTTATTAATGCGCTTGTTACTGCCAATCAAATGTCATTTGCGCGTGAGTTGTGGGGGAAAGCAGTGAATGATGATAGTAACAATCCGCAGCCGCTTGTCTGGAACGGAAGTTTTGAAAACGAAATCAATCCTGCGTTGCGACAGTTTGATTGGGATTTTAAGGACAACGAATTTGTACGCGTAATGATTGATGCGCAAACTGCGCATAGTGGTGGACGCGCTTTGCGGCTTACTTTTTTGGGTAAGGACACAGTGCGAATTGATGGTGAAATTAAGCAGCTTGTACTCGTCAAGCCCGGAAAAAAATATCGGCTTGAATATCAATACAAAACGCGTGATCTGATTACGCCAATGGGGCCACGTGTAGTTGTGGCAGATGCTACTGCACCGACTGTACTGGCTGGTTCAGAAGCAGTGCCAGAAGGAACGAATGCCTGGCAACAGGTTGGGGTTGATTTTGTTGCGCCGGCTAATGCTTCAGTTGTCCTTATTAAAGTGCAGCGCATCCCAAAATATTCATACGATGACCCTTCGCGCGGTGTCATTTGGTTCGATGATTTCGTGCTCAAGGAATACTAGGTTTTATGATTCTCCTGAAAATAACTTACCGTTTACGCGCGCATCACATGGCAAAATTCGAGCAGATTTTTGATGAGCAGATTATTCCCTTGGCGCAAGAACACAATTTGCGACTTTGGGGCATCTGGCGCACGGTTGTCGGTGAAGTTGGTGAATATATGGAATTGTGGGAATTTGCGTCGTTGACCGATTTCGATGAGAACTGGCACAAATTACTCAAAGACCCGCGTTTATTAGAGATTTTTGAGACAACCGGCCCAATGGTTGAAAGCGAACGGTTTGCGATCTTAGAACCCGCGATCAATACAGAAAAAACAATTTTGTCAAAACGCCTACAAGTTTAAAAAAATATTTTGCGTGTTAGACGATTGTGTTATTATCCCACATCGTAAGGAAGCAGTATTAAATCCTTATCAACTGACCCCCTCAGTACGATAATGTAAGGCGTAGGTGCAAAGATTCTTTTTTTTGCTACCTACAGCATTGACCCCGGCCCCGTCCCTCATATCTTCGTTTCTTTGAACTATTTTTGTGTTTAGCAGCACTTGTATTTCTATTTTGTCCAGCATTGGCATTTGATGAGATTGTAATAAACAAGCAATCTAATCCATATACATAAAACGTTATTATTCAGCTTCATACGCTGAAAGCGAATTTATAAAGAGTTGTTCTTAACCCACAACTCTAATGCTCAAATAAAGAAGCCCAACATAATTGGCTTTTACAGTTCACCTCTATTAATGCTATTGGACAAAGGAGATGCTTCTATGAGTGCAGCAATACAGTTAGTTACAAATCCGATTCTTCATCCTGAAAGAATCATCGCTGAAGTTGAGTCATTGGCTTCAGGCTCGGCAGAGCAAAAGCTACGTCGTGCGTTAGATTGTATTCAGGAATTGCAAAGCGAAATTCGCACTTTACATGCCGAACTAGCACGTAACGAGCGCGCCTTAGCCCAACGCGATACATTGTTGCGTAATGCAGTGCTGCGTGAGCAAGAGTTGCGCGCCGAATTGGTTAAAGGTGCCTTCTAGGTCACTCAGCATTTGAGTTTGCAGTTATGCCGGACTGCTCTAAAAAAATGTAGCATCTCCACGGTCTTGCGCCATTGGTTTATCTTTCTCAGCTTAATTACTTTCAACCTTATCTCCCCCAAACAAAACTAAAACAGGTACAGGGATAACTATGTTTGTTCCCTGCACCTGTAAAAATTTTATCATCAGATTGGTTTGGAATATCTATTATCGCATGGACTTTATGTCCCATTGCGACAGCGCAGACACCGCCATTCCCATCATCACCCAGCGTTTGGGAGTTGCTAAAAACTGTACGCCAACGCGCCAGCAATTTTCGCCTTGATGCGTATATTTCACTACGCCTTCAACTTGAAATTGCCCATCTAAACCAGAAAGCCGCACTAAATCGCCGACGCCAACAGTGCGATCTAAGCGGACGCAAACGCCGCGACGACTGACATCTTCGGTATAAACATCATCGCAGAAAGATTGGCCATCCCGATCTTTGCCTTCAACGGTCAATTTGACAGAAAGGCGTACGCGTGTATCGCGTAATCGCACACCGGGCATATCTTCCGGCTCTTTTTCTTCGTTCGACTTTTCTATAATGTCGTTGATTTTAGCTAAATCCGCTTCCGAAATTTCCAGGAAACGAACGCCCACGCCTACTTCTGGCTGTACAAAACGAACTTGCGCAGTTGCCTGTAAAAAGGCACGATCTGGCAGAGTTAAGCGCAAATGCACAAGGGCTCCTGCCTGCAACGGTAATTTCGTTGCGATGAAAACCCCTCCAATGCTGAGGTTTGTTGCTTTAACGCGATAGGTTTCCCCCTGGCAAAAAAGGGTAACGGGGTATCCCGTGTCAACTCTTCGGTAACGGCGTCTGTCCATATAATTATCTTTAGTCGTCATGGCGCGAACTCCACTTTTTCTTATAGTAGCTTTACAACAGGGGCGGTTGCTGCGTTGATCATTTTTTACCTCCTTTTTGTGCTTCCGTTGTTTTAATCTGATGATGAAGATGTGACAGGGTGGAAGTGAGAAGCCATTCGCTCTGATGATAGATGATCCAGTGCCGTTTAAATGCTTATAAACTTTCACCTTTACAGGAATATTCTGAATTTGCTAGAATAAATTTGGTTTAAGTGTCCTAATCTGTAACACGTTTAAGCTATTTCTCAGGTGATTACTAAATTCCTCATAGCAGGAAAATTTGCGTTGATGCTTTCTCACAAGTTTTGCCTAGGCATCAGCAAATATCTTGCTGATTATTAGTAACGATCAGTCATCAATTCCACCCCCTCACTATAATAGATTTGAATTGATGCACTTCACACTCATTGGCCCGTGAATTCAGGCCTTTGATGCCCAACAAACGTCTGAGTCATTGATACATTAGTTTGATACTGATGTTCAGTCGGCAGTAGATTAAAAAACAGGCAATGCCGGAATGCGCAGGGTGCTTGCAAGCCAAATCAGGCTTCTGTTTGGAAGGCAATATTTATATGTTTAGGAAAACGCGTGAGTTCCTCTCCGACGAACGCGGTCAGGATTTAGTCGAATATTCGCTGCTTTGTGTGATTATTGGCACAGTAGTGGTGGCCTATTTGACAGGTGTGGGAACCAGCATTCAAAGCATTTTGGGAAAAGTTAGTTCCTCGCTTGATACGATTGATAAAACCATTCAATAAATTTATTCCAATCGCAAATAAGAGAGTCCGAACGCAATAACAATCAATATGGCACAGGCAAAGAACGGGGAAAATTGTCCTGCATAAGCCAGCAACAGGCCGCCTAAAATTGGCCCTGTAGCGCGTGCTAAACTGCCTGCTGCTTGGGTGATTCCGAGCGCGCTGCCTTGCTCTGTGGCGGGTGCTCGTTTTGACACTAATGTTGGCAACAAGCTGCTAGTAAAACTTGTCCCGATTGCCATTAGCGCCAGCACTATTAATAGAGGTGCTAATGCAGGCGTCCAAGGCAACGCCACATAGACAATCACTAACATTGCCAACCCGCCTAACAATAAAGTTTTTTCCGAAGCTATTTTGACTAAACGGCCTAGCAATCCACCTTGCACAATCACGCCGATCAATCCGCTGAACACAAATAAATAACTGACGTGACGTTGGTCATAAGCGTATTGCGAACGGGCGAAGATGGGGAAAAGTGGCTGGAAAATACCAAATGCCAGTGTCGCTACAAATAAAATAATCACAGGAAAGCGCAGTTCAGGTGTGCGAAACGTATGCGCGATGGTGCGAAAATGATTGCCTAAACTGAGCGACGTTTGCCGTTTTTCTTTCAGCGATTCAGGCAGGAAAAAATAAATCAAAATTGAATTTGTAAACGCCAGCGCCGCCGCAAAAAAGAACGGCACGCTTTTGCCATATTGACTAAGAAATCCGCCCAGTCCCGGCCCCAAAATAAATCCCAACCCAAAGCCTGCGCCGATTAATCCCATTCCTTTGGCGCGATTTTCCGGCGTAGTCACATCTGCAATATAAGCTTGCGCCGTTGAAACGTTTCCTCCCGTCGCTCCGTCAAACAGCCGCGCTGCTAATAACATCCACAACGAATTCGCAAACCCCAACCACAAAAACGCCAAACCGGAACAGAAGACGCTGAACAACAAAATAGGCCGTCGCCCAGTGCGATCTGACAATTTGCCAAGCAACGGCGTAAAGAAAAATTGCGCGAATGAATATGATCCAACGATTACGCCAATCAACAAATTTACCGTTTCTTTGCTGTAATGAGGCGCGAGTTCATACGCATAAAATGGCAGCAATGGAACCACCATTCCGAAGCCAATCAAATCAATTAAAATCGTAATGAAAATAAGCAAAAGGGGCGAAACGCCGCCCCTCTTTTCTGAATTTATTTCTTCCATTTTTTCGTAACTATTCTTTCGCAAACGTCAGCCAATCACCCGGCGCTTCTTTTTCGCCTGAAGTGATCGCAAAATATTCTTTTTGTAATGCTGCGGTGATTGGCCCGCGCGTGCCGGAGCCAATTTTAATTTTATCAATGCTGCGGATTGGCGTAACTTCTGCCGCTGTTCCGGTAAAGAAAATTTCATCCGCAATGTACAGTGCCGCGCGCGGCATCACTTGTTCGCGCACTTCATAACCGTGCAATTTTGCCAATTGCATCACCGAGTCGCGCGTAATGCCAGGCAGCACGGCGGAGCTTAACGGCGGCGTATAAAGCACGCCATCTTTTATAATGAAAATATTTTCGCCACTGCCTTCGCTGACATTGCCCTGACTGTCCAATGCGATGCCTTCGACGTAGCCATTTTTGATCGCGTCCATTTTAATCAATTGCGAATTCATATAATTCGCCGCTGATTTTGCCGTCGCGGGCAAAGTGTTTGATGACATCCGCGCCCAGCTTGAAACGCAAACGTCTACGCCATCTTCGACCGCTTCTGCGCCGAGATATTTGCCCCAAACCCAGCTTGCAATATATGTTTCAATCGGATTGCCGAGCGGATTCACGCCAAACGGACCATAGCCGCGAAACACAACAGGCCGCAAATAGCATTCCTGAAAATCATTGACGCGCACCGTTTCTACGCAAGCGTTCACAATGTCATCAACCGAATACTCAAGCTCCATCCGAAAAATGTAAGCTGAATTGCGCAAGCGTTCGATGTGTTCACGCAAGCGGAAAATCGCTGGCCCATTCGGTGTTGAATAACACCGAATGCCTTCAAACACGGACGAAGCGTAATGAATCACATGCGACATCACATGAATATTTGCATCATTCCAATTAATGAACTTGCCGTTATGCCAAATTTTCTTGGCGACTTCTGGATTGGACACTGCTCTTTGCTCCTTGAATTCGGGGGCGACTAATCGTAGTCACACGGTGAAAATAATGAGCCGCCATCTTACGGGCTGGCATTTGAAGGTGTCAAGCTATGGTTTTTGCGAAAGCTTGCGAGGCAACGTACTATGATTGCAATGTCCGCAGTGGTAAATGCAAAAGTCATAAAAGCCGGACATGGAGACCGCAAATGAGCAATCAAAACGAAACGCATAAATTTACAAATCGCCTGATTAATGAAACCAGTCCTTATCTTCGACAACATGCGCATAATCCCGTGGATTGGCACCCTTGGGGTACAGAGGCTTTTGAAAAAGCGCGGCAAGAAGATAAGCCCGTAATGATTTCTGTAGGTTATTCCGCTTGTCATTGGTGCCACCGCTTTAGAGAAGAATCATTTGAAAACGAAGCGATTGCCAAGCTCATGAATGACCTCTTTATCAACATCAAAGTTGATCGTGAAGAGCGGCCTGATATTGATTCGATTTACATGAACGCCGTGCAAATGATGACGGGACATGGTGGATGGCCGATGACTGTGTTTATGACGCCTGAAGGCGTTCCGTTTTATGGCGGCACATATTATCCGCCCGCAGATCGTCAGGGAATGCCGGGCTTCCCGCGCGTGCTGATTTCCATTGCCGAAGCGTACAAAGAACAACGCTCGCAAATCACCAGCAACGCGCAAGTCATCATCGAACAGCTCGCCAAGCTCAATGAATTTACTTCTGTTGATGACCTCAACACTGAAATTTTAGACACAGCAGCGCAAGGCATTATGCGCGGCTTTGATACGGAAAATGGCGGATTCGGGCGCGCGCCAAAATTTCCTCCGGCGATGGTGCTGAGCTTTTTGTTGCGTCAATCACAGCGCACAAAAGACAGCGCGATGCAGGCTGCCGTAGAGATGACGCTCATCAAAATGGCGAACGGCGGCATGTACGATCAACTCGGCGGCGGCTTTCATCGCTATTCCGTGGACGAAAAATGGTTGATCCCGCACTTTGAAAAAATGCTGTACGACAATGCGCTGCTCAGCCGCATTTATCTCGACGCGTTTTTAGTTACGGGCAGAGTTTTCTATCGGCAAATCGCGACGGAAATCTTGGATTACGTAGTGCGCGAAATGCTGGACACGAACGGCGGATTTTATTCTTCGCAGGATGCCGACAGCGAAGGCGAAGAAGGCAAATTTTTTGTGTGGCGACCGGAAGAAATTGTTGCCTTACTTGGCGAAGAAGATGCCACACTTTTCAATCGTTATTTTGATGTAACGCCGCACGGGAATTTTGAGCACGCGATGAGCGCACTGCACGTTGACACCGAACTCACCGCTGTAGCCAAAATCCTCAACGTCACGCCCGAACGCCTAGCCGACGCCATCAAACGCGGCAAAGAAATTTTATTCGCCGCGCGTGAAAAGCGCGTGAAGCCCGCGCGCGATGAAAAGATTTTGACCGCGTGGAATGGCCTGATGCTGCGCAGCTTTGCCGAAGCTGCACGCGTACTCAAGCGCGAAGATTATTTGCAAGTTGCCATTCGCAATGCTGAATTTTTGCTGATGGAATTACAACGTGATGGGCGTTTATTGCGCACGCACAAAGACGGGCAAAGCAAGCTCAATGCGTATCAGGAAGATTACGCCTACTTGATAGATGGCCTGTTATCATTGTATGAAGCGACATTCGACGAAAAATATTTTCTTGCAGCGCACAATCTCGCCGACACAATGATCGCGCAATTCTGGGACGAAACCGAAGGCGGATTTTTTTTCACATCGAATGACCACGAACAATTAATTTCCCGCGCCAAAGAAAGCTACGACAACGCTACGCCTTCAGGAAATTCCGTAGCCGCGCACATCCTGCAACGCCTCGCGTTATTCACCAACGAAAACCGCTATCGTGACATCGCCGAACGCACGCTGAAATTATTAGCCAATCAAATTTCGCGCTTCCCCAATGCGTTCGGTCACTTACTCTGTGCCGTAGATTTATATCTAAGCTCCGCCCACGAAATCGCCATCATCGGCGACCGCACAAGTGAAGATACCGCCGCGTTAATTGATGCCATATTCAGCCGCTACCTTCCCAACAAAATCGTAGCCTGCGCTGCTCCCAATAAATCATCCACAATCGCCTTGCTCGCCGACCGCTCACAAATTGACGGCAAAGCTACCGCGTATGTTTGCCACAACTATGTTTGCGAAGCTCCTATTACAAATACAGATGGACTCGAAAATGTTTTACGCTAAAATAATTGATAAGAAACTTTGGCTCGGAGGAATTCGATAATGGGTGCACAAGCGAAAACGCGATACACGCTGGAAGAATATTTTGAATTAGAAAAAAGCGCAGAAGCTCGCTATGAATATTGGGATGGAGAGGTGTTTGATATGAGCGGTGTCAGCAACAATCATGCTTTAGTCGAAGTGAATTTGATGTTTTCATTGACGGCACAAACGCGCAATAAAGGATGCCGTGTATTTCCTGCTAACATGCGAATCAAGGTTCCTATTATGCCGCCTTATCGTTACGGCGATTTGTCGGTTGCTTGCGGAAAACCAGTCTTACAAGAAGTCGGCGGCGTGGATGTTTTGACCAATCCTATTCTCATTATCGAGGTTTTATCGCCCTCAACCGAAGCCTATGATCGTGGCGACAAATTTACTTATTACAAATCAATTCCCAGCCTAAAAGAATATTTGCTCATAGCCCAACACCGCCCGCATATCACACAATACGTCAAACAAGATGATGATTCATGGTCTTATTGCGAAGTGAATGACCTCTCCGCCGTGCTGAAATTGCCCTCAATTGATTGTGAACTTGCTTTGGCTGAAGTTTATCAGGATGTCGAATTCCCGCCGCAACATGAATTAATGCTTGCGCCGGAACAGTAAACGAAACAAAAATCAGGCGTGCGTTTTGATCCAGTCACGAAATGCTTGCGCCGCTTTTCGCTCGCCCTCGCTTAGCCCAAGCAACATAAATTCGTTGAGCGCATCCGTCGTTACAAATGAAAAAGCGTGGCTAGTTTGTGATTTATCGTAGCGATTATTTGCGAGTAACCAAATCTCTACGCGGCGATTAACTACACGCCAGATTTCAGGTACGCCAAGCTCAGCATAAATCGCAAAACGATCCAGCGAAGAACTGGTCAAATCGCTTTCGATGACAATGTCGGGCGGCGGGTCGTATTGTAAATTAATGTCTTCTTTGCCAATCACAGCGGCAGCATTTTGCACATAAAAACTATCATCTGGTTCCGCCCCTTTTTTGCCCATTTCATCTTTTAATGTGGACGCGCCCAACGATTCAACATCTATATCAAGTTGATCACTTAATGCGTTTATTAATCGTCCAAGCACCTTCATCGGTTTTTCGTGGGCTGGCAACGGGGACATAATTTCCATCCTTCCCTGATCATAAAAAACACGCACCACAGACGATTCGCGCAGGTCATACATCAATTGTTCATAGTCTTCCCACGCCACGTCATCCACGCGCAGCGTTGCCCCAACCGGGATGTGCGCAATGGCTTCGAGGTAATTTGTAGCAGTTGCAATCGGCATAAAAAACTCAGCCTCCATCTTTGCAAATCGTACTACACAAATTGCAAGAAATCATTCCGTTGCCTAATTTGTGTTAGCCGTTATAATAAACGCCCCCAAATAAATTGATAGCCGTTCCTTTTTCTTCACGCCCCGGGATTGGAAAACGCAATGCCAGATAATCTCAGCATAATTTTGCTGGCAGCATTAGTAATCACCATTATTGTTTTAATTTTTCAATTTGCTTCAGTCAGGCAGCAGCAACAAACTATCGCGCAATTGCAAACACAAATAGACGTGCGGGCAAAAGAGCAATATGAATCATGGCGCGTGAAAGAAATTGAAGCGATTCGACAAGAACAGCGCGACATCGCTACGCGCGAAGCCCAAGTTGTACTTGAAAGCTGGAAGGTGCAAAGCGAATCCTATATTCGCAGCGATGCTATCGGGCGCAGCCAATCCGTTATCGTTGGCAAAGTGACAGAACACATCGTGCCGTATTTGCCTGATTTTAGATTTAACCCCAAAGACGCGCGATTTATGGGCAGCCCGATTGATTTGATTGTGTTTGATGGATTAGACGAAGAAACTTTACGCGATATTTATTTTGTCGAAGTGAAAACCGGAGCTTCGGCGTCACTAAATTCACGGCAGCGACAAATCAGAGATGCGATCAAAGCAGGCCGCGTGAAATGGATTGAACTTCGCATGGCGCAACCTGGCTAATATTTTACGGGCAGGAATGTCCGTATTACGTAAAACGGGCATTCCTGCCCGTTCTCTTAATCTCGTTACTAAATATTTTGCTATGACCACAGACCTGATCCGCAAACAAACACCTGAAGAGCGCGAACTGGAAAAGAAAAAAGCGGAACTCGCTTTGCTTGAATCTCAACTCGCCGAACGCGAATTAGACCTTGCGACGTTGCAGGCGGAGCTTCACATTTTTGAGCAACGTTATTTGCATGTAGTGGGATCGCGTTATGCTGAGCTTGATGAAGTACGTGCCCAAATTGCTGCCGCGAAAGCTCGTCTCAACCCTGACGATGACGTAGCGCAAGCTGAAGCCGAAGAAGCGCGCGAACAAGCGAATGATTCGGCGCACGCTGCGTCTGATGTTGCCGATACAAAAGAAATTTCTGCGAAATTCAAACCATCAGACAATCTCAAAAAACTCTACCGCGAAGCCGCCCGCCAAATTCACCCTGATTTGGCTACGGATGAAAAAGAGCACGAACGTCGTCATCAAGTAATGATTGAAATCAATCGCGCTTACGAAGCAGGCGACGAAAACCGCCTGCACTCATTATTGCGCGATTGGCAAAGTAGCCCCGAATCCATCAAAGACGAAGGTGTAGGCGCAGAACTCGTTCGTATTATTCGCAAGATTGCACAAGTGGATGAACGCCTTGCCGCAATTGATAATGAAATTGAAGCCGTGAAAAACTCCGAACTAGCACAACTGAAAAATAAAATCGAATCTGCCGAAGATGAAGGACAGGATTTATTACAAGAAATGGCTGGCGATATAGAAGAAGAAATCGCTCAAGCCAAAATAGAAGGATTTGATGTCTTGGTGAAGTTATTGGACGAATTGTGAAATCACAAAGGAGCCTTAATGAGTGATAGTCCCGAAAAATATTTGACTAGCCTGGTTCGTGCGGAAAATCAAGAAGTAATAATAGGAAATAAATCCCTTATAAAAAGAGGGTTAGACCATTTATTTAAGCGAGATTCTCGGCGAATTAATTTCCCTAAAAACTGTTCGATTGGAACTCTTTATATCGTTGATTCATCGGGAGAATTTTGGTGGGAAAACGAGCGAATAGAATATGGAGCGGCAACAGGAGTAGTGCATATTCCGTCCGGCAAAAAAGTAATTCTTGAAGTCCAAGAACGAGAAGAAGTAGAAGAAGTTTGGGCAGGTAATTGCTATGACTATGATGTGGAATCCTATACTTATCTTTTGCCGCTGGCAGACCTTAATCCAAATGATCTTCAGGGTGTCGATTTAAGCTGCGTTTCTGTAAGTAGTCTTAGCAGGGGAGAGAGTTGGGCAAGCGTCGAATATTTGCATAATCTGACTGGCTTAGAATGGGTCTCAATGCGAGGCAATAAAATCGGTGATGAAGATTTAGTCTTTTTGTCAGGAATGCCTTCGCTTCAATATTTAGACCTTTCGGAAACCGAAGTTTGTGGAAGTGCTTTATATAATCTGAAAAATTCCAAACTGAGAGAACTCAGCTTAAATACAACAAATGTGAGTGATGTTAATGGGTTAGGATTTCTCCATCATTTGCCATATTTAGAAAAGCTTGGTTTAGGCGGGAATCAAGTGACGTATAATTGCCTTTACGATCTTTCTACTCTTACAAATTTAACAGAATTAGTGCTAGATTTTATTCATTGGGATGAGTTTGAAATAAAAGAACTGGATGATGCTTTACCGCGAGATTGCGAAATTATTCGTTGGTAACAGTCCAAACGCTTTTCCAGTAAGATTTATCCAGAGCGTTACGACACACTCATTACACATTTCAATCATCTTCAGTTACAACGCGCAAATGTCGTGAAGCAGGGAACTGAACGCGGGCATAAAGTTCCGTCATTGTGAGTGTGCAACCAATGGATTTTAGCTGGATGCTGGCGGTGGGTGATGTAATGTCGTGGAGTGCCCATTCTTCGGCGGATTGGCGGATGTAATGCTCTACGCGCATTTGGGTTTGGCTTATCAGAAGAATTTCCTGCACGCTTGGCATATTGCGATAATTCGTGAATTTCTCTCCGCGATCTCGGCTTTCTGATGTTTTGGTAAGCACTTCAATCAAGAGCGTAGGATTCAATAGCGTATCAAGTTCATCATCTTCAAATTGCGCGTCGCCGCAAACGACAACTACGTCAGGGTAGGTGTAATCCGTTGGCGTAGTCCTCACACGCAAATCACTCGAATACGTTTCACAAGGACGGTCAGATAATTGGTTGCGTAAGTGCTGCGCAATATTGCCTTTGATTAAATTATGAGCGCGACTCGCTCCTGCCATTGCTAGAATCTCGCCAGAAATATATTCGTGTTTTTGGTTGCTGCAACGCTCTAATCGCAGATATTCCTCTGGCAAAATAAATTGTTCTTGTTTGGCTAAGCTCATCATCTGCTCCAAAATTTTGTCAGTTTGGATGGTAGCAAAAAAAATAGGAACTAGCTCGAAAATGTGCAACCAGTGCTGAGTTCAAACTTCAAATTGCTTGTTTAGCTAGCATCTAACAAAAGAATAATCGCCGCCCCTGGGAGCGCACGCGGCTCGCGTGCTGAGGCTAATGGAGGAGACACTTTGCTTTGCAATTTACTCGCTGTGTGAACCTCAGCACGCGAGCCGCGTGCGCTCCCGGGTAGGAGTCCTTTTTGTTAGGCGTTCTAGTTTGAGATATGAACGCTGCGCTTAAAGTCTTAGCGGTAGTTAAGCTTTTCGCTTTACTTTCAGCACGACAATTTTTGTCGAATGATTGAAGGGGGCGGGATCGGCTACAGTAGACACACCTTGTAATTCGGTATCGCCGATGAAGTCTTGGGGGACGGGAATTATTTCGGCTACGGATAGATAGCCGTCTTCGCATAAGGTTTCGATTTCTTGCAGGTATTTTTTGCCGGACAGGAAAAGCGCGTTGTTGACCGCTACGAGATAGCCGTCGTTGTTGATTAGGGGGCGCACTTTGTTGATGACGCGGGTGTAACTGTTTTTCAAATCTACGACGCCTTTTTTCGTAGCCGAATAAATGGGCGGATCAATAAACACACAATCAAAACGTTCGTTCGCGGCTTTCATGCGATTGATTTGCGGGAAAAAATCTCCGCTCTGGAAATCTTGTTTGTTGATTGGGAAGCCGTTCAGCGTGTACGAAGTTTTTGCTACGTTGAGGAAGTTGCGATTCAAATCTAATTGGACAACGCGCGAAGCTCCGCCTGCCAATGCCGCTACGCCAAGGCTGCCGGTGTAAGCGAATGTGTTGAGGACAGATTTTCCGGCAAGATTTTCTTTCGCCCAAATGCGCACGTTGCGCGTGTCGAGATAAAAACTCGCGTCACGATTTAAGATTGGATCAAACGCATACCAGACGCCATTCTCACGAATTTTGCGATCTGTCGCGGAGCCGTAAAATAACCGTCCGCGTTTGTCTTCAGCGGAATCGGTGTTGCGTGTCTTGATGAAGATGGCTTGAATCCAGGGCAAGCGCGCGGGCAAAAATTCCTGCGCCGCACGCACGACGGCTGTGCCTTGTTCCGGTTTGTCGGCGTAGTTGTGAATAACAATTGTTTTGGCGTAAAGGTCTACGACTAAATTCGGATTGCCTTCACTAAAGCCGTTGAAGAGGCGAAACGCGGTTTCGTGGCGTTCGTCAAATAATTCGGTGCGAAAGTTGATAGCGTTTTCGAGTAAGCGGTGAATTGGTTCAGAAGTCATGAATAAAGTTGGTTATGGTATTAGTTAAACCCACCCGCTACCGCAGGTGGTACTGACATTTGGTGATTATTTTAAATATTTCTCGAACCAATCTAACACACGCTGCAAATTATCTACCTTATGTTTTGGTTCGCGGATGCCGTGACCTTCGCGCGGGTAGCGGACGAGGGCTGTTTCTACGCCGCGCATTTTCAGGGCGGTGTACATTTCTTCGGCTTGCGTGATGTGAACGTCGTTGTCGTTTTCGCCGTGGACGAGCATCGTCGGTGTCTTCACATTTTTGATGTGCTTCAGCGGCGAACGATCCCACAATTTTTCGTAATTGTCCCACGGCATCCCGTTAAATTCGGCGTGAACTAAATCCTGATACAGCGAAGTCGAATAAAAACTAATCAGATTTGACAGGCTCGCGGACGCTATCGCAGCTTTGAAACGATCAGTTTGTGTGACAATCCAATTTGTCATATATCCGCCGTAGCTGCCGCCCATCACGCCCATGCGGTTTTTGTCGAGGTACGGGAATTTTTCGAGCGCAACATCTACGCCGCGCATCAAATCGCGGTAATCGCCGCCGCCCCAATCATTCACGCAACCATCCGAAAATTTTTGCCCGTAGCCTGATGACCCGCGCGGATTAATCAATAACACGCCGTAGCCCTTTGCCGCTAACGCCTGCACCGTCGCATTGAAACTGTACCCGTGCATCCCGTGCGGCCCACCGTGAATATAAAGAATCACCGGATATTTTTTCTTTTCATCAACGTTGAGCGGAGGAACAAGCCAGCCTTGAATTTCCAAACCTTCCTGATCGAATTTAAGCTCTTGTAATTCGCTGAAATTCAGATTGCTAAAGTTTCTGTGTGCAACTATTGTGAAGATGTTCGGCTTTACTGTTTTTTCCTCATATATCGTAATCTGGCGAATATTTACAATTGGTTCATAATTGCCTTGAAGCAAAATGATTTTTAAATCAGCGTTCGCTTGTGCAACCGACACTCCACTTATTTGTTCCTGCCGAAGCGCAAATCTTCGTTGCCCTTGTCTTCTTACATCAACCACTGCTTTACCATGATCAGAAAATATCCAAATTAAATCGCCGTTTGGTGCCCACTTCACAATAGAGATTCGATAGTCAATTTCAGCGCTTTCATTATGGCTGTCATCCCCATTCGCCAAAATTGTCCAAACGTGCGCGTCTTCTGCCACGCTATCAATCGTTGTCACATCACGCGTTGTTACTAAATAAGCAATGCGATTTCCATCTGGCGAAAACACGGGTTGCCATTCGCAGCCTTTTGTTTTGGTGAGTTGTCGCGTTGTGCCTGTGGCGACGTTCGCCACGAATAAATCAGTGTTGTTAATTTTGTCAGGATCGGATTCGTGGTTAGACACAAAAACAATTTCATCACCTTTGGGCGACCAGTTGATCGAATGTTCGGCATAGTTGCCGTTCGTCAATTGGCGAAGCTGTTTGGTGGCGATGTCTACGATAAAAATGTGGGATTGCAAATTGTCGGAAAACGACGTGCGCGATTTGTATTGGAGCCGCGTCACTACGCGCACGTCATCGGTGTAATTTTGCATTTTGGCTTGTGCCGCTTTTGCTTCGGTTTCAAGTTGCACGATTTGTTCAGGCGTGCGGCCTTGCGCTTTCAAAATCATATCGCGCGTAGCCTTTGGCAATTGCATGATTTCTTCGTTCGTCATCCCGCGCGTCAATCGTTCCATCATCGGATTTGCAGGTGGCAAAATTTTCGGATCGCTCAAAAATGCAATTTGTTTGCTGTCCGGCGACCAAGTAAAGCTTTCGCCCGCTTTCGTGAAAAAGAAATTTGTGCGGGCTACGCGTGTGATTTTTTGTGGTTCGGCATTTGGTGCGCTGACCCAATTTCCATCGGGCAAGTGAATTGATTTTCCGCCATCAGGATTGATGACCCACAACGCATCTTGCGAATAATACGCTAATAGTTTTCCATCCGGCGACCAGCGCGGCGTGCTGTCATCCGCTTCATCTTTGGTTAAGCGTTTTGGCTCGCCGCCATTTGTGCTGACAATCCAAATATGTGTGACGTTGCGCGAATGATCGGCACTGGTTTCGGTCACGGTGTAGGCTACGCGCGAACCGTCGGGAGAGATTTGCGCATCGGCTACATCTTTGAGTTGATATATGTCTTCGGGCTGTAAGCCGCGTTTTGTTTGGGCAAAAGTGGAAAGCGCGAAAACAGCGATGACGACGAAACGAAAAAGAATTTTGTTCATAAGCTAAACCGAGAAAATTTATGGTTATTTTGACGAGCGCAGAGTAAGCCAAATTATCGAAAGGGTGCAACGATTAAATAGTAGAAATTGTTTAGGCCGAGATTAAATAGCGATTGATTGCCGAGGCCGATTCATCGGCCTTTGCCGCAATAGGCCAGCCGTTCACGGCTGGTTCGTAGGTGGGCAAAAATATTAGCCCGTTTGAACGGGCTTCGATGATGGCTTTAGCATTTGGCTCAAGCCGGGAATGAAGGACGCTAAAGCGCCCTGAAAAAAATTGGTGCGCACCTGACCAGCCGTGAACGGCTGGCCTATTATGGTGAAGCCCGTTAGCACGGGCTGGGAATGCGTAGGTATTTGGTTATTGATGAATAATGGCTTGATAAATTGAAAATAGCTGTTTTCTAACCTCACGCGTTGCGCTACATTCTTGCAATTATGGCACGCAAACAGACGGTGGTTTTTGGGTTACTTGGTATTCAAAAAGATTCAGGCAAAGGCGCAGCGCGTTGGCAAAAATGGCGTCCGACCATTGCCCTTTGTTCGCACGAAGATTTATTGGTGCATCGTTTTGAATTGCTAATGCAACCGAGCCATCGTGAATTAGCCAAACAAATCGTAGCCGACATCAAAGACGTTTCGCCCGAAACGGAAGTCCGCACACACATCGTACAATTTGAAGACGCTTGGGATTTTGAAGAAGTCTATGCGCAGCTCCATGATTTTGCGCGGAATTATCCTTTTAAACCCGAACGCGAAGATTATTTGCTTCATCTTTCTACGGGTACGCACGCCGCGCAAATCTGCCTGTTTTTATTGTCTGAATCACGACATTTTCCCGCGCGCTTAATTCAAACTTCGCCGCCCAAAAATCGGCAACGCAAACTGAGCGACGCCGGCACGTACAACATCGTAGACCTCGATTTATCGAAATATGATTTGCTGGCTTCGCGCTTTCAGCAAGAGCAAAAAGAAGCGCTTTCGTTTTTAAAATCCGGTATCGAAACGCGCAATCCGCAATTCAACAAATTAATCGCGCGCATTGAGCAAGTCGCCATCGCTTCGCGCGACCCTTTGTTATTGATGGGGCCGACGGGCGCAGGCAAATCGCGTTTGGCAAAACGAATTTTTGCGCTCAAAAAAGCGCGTCATCAAATGGCTGGAAATTTTGTCGAAGTGAATTGCGCTACGATTCGTGGCGATGGCGCGATGTCTGCGCTGTTCGGTCACATCAAAGGCGCGTTCACTGGTGCGCTAAATAATCGTGATGGGCAATTGCGCGCGGCAAATAACGGCGTGTTATTCCTCGACGAAATCGGCGAGCTTGGTTTGGACGAACAAGCGATGTTGTTGCGCGCGCTGGAAGACAAAGTATTTTTCCCGCTCGGTTCTGACAAAGAAGTCAAAAGCGAATTTCAATTAATTGCCGGAACCAACCGCGATTTATTAGAGCGCGTGCAAGCCGGAAACTTCCGCGAAGATTTATTGGCGCGGATAAATTTGTGGACGTTCTCGTTGCCCAGTTTGCGCGAGCGCAAAGAAGACATCGAACCGAATTTGCAATTTGAATTAGATCAATTCGCCGAACGAAACGGCACGCGCGTCACATTCAGCCGCGAAGCGTTGCAAGCGTTTTTGCAGTTTGCTACATCGCCGGAAGCAATCTGGAGCGGCAATTTTCGTGATTTGAATGGCGCGATTATTCGGATGGCTACGCTGGCAGAAGGCGGCAGAATTTCGGGCGCAGTTGTGAATGAAGAACTTGCGCGCTTGCGGTTTGCGTGGCGCTCTTCGACCGCAATACAAAATAGTTGCGGCGAAAAATTGTTGGGAAAAGACGCGTGGGATAATTTGGATTTGTTTGATCGGTTGCAATTAGAAAGCGTAATTCAAATTTGCCGCACTTCGCGCAGTTTGTCTGAAGCCGGAAGAAAATTATTTCACGCTTCACGCGACAAAAAGCAAACTACGAACGACGCTGATCGTCTGCGGAAATATTTGTTGCGCTTCGGATTGAGCTGGGATTTTTTACGAGAAGGGAACTGAAAGAGAGCGAGAGAAGGATGGCGATATTCATGATTTGAATATCTGTTACTTTCATAATACCTCTTACATTGTGCCGTATTGTTTCTTATTCGTTGCAAACTTCCTGCTAATGCGTTTTTGTCATTGTTAATGCCTGCCATTTTCCACTTTTTGTAAAACTCAAAAGTGAATCATCATTGATTCAACAACACTCCATCCTTTAATTCACCCGACAACCGTTTATTGCCAGAGTAATTTGCTGAAAAAGCATGACTTGGAAAATATATTATGAAGAAATTAGTTGCTTTTACTTTAGCCTGTGCTTTGAGCTTGCCTACAGTGGTGTTTGCAATTCCTCCACAAGCCCAAACCCTGTTTGAATTAAAGCGGAGCGAGAAAAAAATAAAACTTGCGCCTGATTTGGAAGAAATTTTGGCACAAGATGACGAAGACCAACGCCAGGCGATGCTGGGTAAAACACTCGCTCAAGTCCGGCAGGAACGACGTGCGAGGGACAATAACCCTGGCGCTGTCACAGCGCAACGCGCACGTATTAGTGGCCTATTGTTGCCAGCCTCAGATGTATTGCCTGAAGAAAAGCAAAGTTTCATTGTCCAAATAGATAGTGCAACCCCCCAGATTACTCTGCAAGAAAAAGTCGCACGACTTGGCGGTAAAATTCACCAGTCACATGCAAGTATGGGGATCATAACAATTGAGGCACCACGTACTGTAATTCGTCAGCTTGCGGCGGAAGGCAGTATTGCTTACGTCAGCCCGGATCGCCCGATTGAAGCTTCCGGTCATCTCGAAGCAACTACCGGGGCAGCGCAAATCCGCAGTCTGAAAGATTCCACCGGCACGCAATCACTAGATGGGCGTGGTATTGGTATCGCTGTGATTGATAGTGGGATGCATGCGATGCATGATTTGATTATTAATTACAATGGTCATCCTGGCCCTCAGGTCAATCTTGATTTTCGTCAATCCCCAGATAATTGGGGCGCGATGGATGCCTATAGTCACGGTACACACGTCGCCACGATGATTGCAGGTAACAGTAATTTTTATAACGGCGCGTATACAGGCATTGCGCCCAATGCGACACTCTTAAATTTGCGGGTGCTGGATTATAACGGAGCTGGTACCGCCAGCAGTGTGATCGCTGCGATAGATTGGTGTATTGCCAACAAAGTTGCGTACAATATCCGCGTCCTCAATTTGAGTCTAGGCACTACGGCGAAAGACAGTTACAAAACCGATCCGCTCTGTTTGGCTGCGCGTCGCGCTGTTAACGCCGGAATCGTTGTCGTCGCGGCAGCAGGAAATTATGGCAAAGACGCCAATGGCAAGAAAATTTATGGCGGCATTCATTCGCCAGGCATTGATCCCTCTGTGATTACTGTCGGCGCAATCAATACATTTGGAACAGACTCGCGCTCGGATGATCAGGTTACGACATATAGCTCACGCGGCCCGACACGTGGATATGCAGTCGTCAATGGCGTCAAAAAATATGACAACCTGATTAAGCCCGATCTGGTTGCGCCTGGTAATAAATTAATCGGCGCATATTCTTCATTGACCAGATGCCAATCTTCGCCTTACACAAACGATCCTGTTTCACCAAATAGTCCGGTTTGTGTTGCTTCACAATTAGTCATAAAACCATGGGCCACAGGCTACGACGGATTAATGTATTTGAGCGGGACGTCTATGTCTGCGCCCGTTGTGTCTGGCGCTGCGGCGTTGTTACTGCAAGCGAATCCCAGCTTGACGCCTAATTTAGTCAAAGCGATTTTGATGTACAGCGCACAACCAATAAAAGGCTTCAATCTGTTGGAGCAGGGGGCGGGCGCATTAAATATTGATGGTGCTGTGCGCTTAACAAAATTGGTTAAGACGACGCTGCCAACAACGGTTGGCGCTGCATTGCTGAGCGCTTCCTTCCCTACACAACAAAGCACGATTGCCGGACAAAGCTTCAAATGGGGGCAAGGTGTCATCACAAATTATGGATTCCTTTATGGCAGCGGATTACTGACCTATTGGCAATCCGTTTACGGTTCCGGTCAAATTCTCGGTGATGCGACGATTTATGCCAATGGCGTCTTGAGCAAGGCTACTGGAAAGACTTCCAGCACTGTGAGTTTACGAAGCGGAGCTATCAACATCACCGGCAGCGGCGTAATTTTAGGCGATAGCGTAAATACCACGTTCGCTAGTGGGCAAATTCTTGGCGATGGCGTGATTCTTGGCGATGGTGTGATTTTGGGTGATGGCGTGATTCTCGGTGATGGCGTGATTTTAGGTGATGGAACGACGCGCGCAGACACGTCTTTGCGGCTAGCTACAGCATTTGTAGGAGACAATACTACTTCTATGCAGTTTGTCCCTTAATATTTCTAGGCTATCAATAACGAAAGGCAGGCAATCCGCGATTGTCTGCCTTTTCTTTTTATGGCGTTAGCCACGATGTCATTGTCTTCAACAATACTCAGCAGTGATAAAGTCTACCTTATTTTCTACTGCCAGGTTTAATTGCGGTGGAGCCATCTTTGCACAGCGGGCATTCTTCTGGCTTATAAGTCGGGACTTCAAGCACAGCGAGTGCATGGCGTGGGACGCCTAAATCTACTGCGCCGCCGCTGCGGTCAATTAATGAGCCTGCGCCTGCAACGATACCGCCGAGTGCTTGCACAACTTCCATCACTTCACGTGTAGAGCCGCCCGTCGTGACTACATCTTCGACCACAAAACAACGTTCGCCAGGATGGATCGAAAAGCCGCGCCGTAACGTCATCGCATTGTCTTGTCGCTCGGTGAATAAAGCGCGCACACCGATTGCGCGAGCAGTTTCATGCGCTACGATCACGCCGCCGAGTGCGGGCGCAATTACTAAATCAATTTTGCCAATACTGGCATCGGCTTGTGCTTTGGCGGCAAGCGCGGCACATAGTTTTTCCGCTGTTGCTGGTGTTTGCAAGACCAACGCGCATTGCAAATAGTTCGGGCTGTGCAAACCTGACGAAAGCAAAAAATGTCCAGTTAATAAAGCGCCGCTGTCAGAAAAAATTTGTAGGACCTCTTCATTTTTCATAATCGTTCACAGGGATTTTTAGCCACAAAAAGGCGCAGAAGGCACAAAAGATACTTTTGTGCCTCTTGCGCCTCTTGCGGTTTCACTTTTTATTCATTCTCAAATTTTCGCACGACTAATGCTGAATTTTTTGAGCCGAAGCCGATGCAATTGCACAGCGCCGTTTTGATGTCAGCGGGGCGCGACTGATTCGCTACATAATCCAAATCGCATTCGGGATCAGCTTCGTCTAAATTAATAGTCGGTGGCAAAAATCCATTCATCATTCCGCCTAGCGTAGCCGTAAGTCCGGCTGCGCCCGAAGCGCCTTGCGGATGCCCGATCAAAGACTTAGTCGCACTCATCGGAATTTTATAAGCCAGATCGCCGAACGCAATTTTCAGTGCGCGCGTTTCGATGCGGTCATTCAAATCCGTCGCCGTGCCGTGCAAATTCACGTAATCAATTTCTTCAAGATTGACGCCTGCATCCTGCATCGCCAAATTCATGGCACGCGCAGGCTCAATGCCTGACTCATCTAAACGAACGCGATGGTGTGCGTCGCACGTTGAACCATAGCCTGTAACTTCTGCATAAATTCTTGCGCCGCGATTTAACGCGTGCTCAAGTTCTTCTAAAACTAAAAGGTATGCGCCTTCGGCCAAAACGAATCCGTCGCGACCTTTGCAAAATGGACGCGATGCGCGATGTGGTTCTTCGTTCCAGGAGGATGTCATCAATTTCATCATGCAAAAGCCCAACATGATGCTGTGGGCTAACGGCGCGTCAATGCCACCGGATAAAATTGTGTTGACGCGTCCGAGCGCGATATTTTGCACGGCATAATTCAGCGCGTCTGTTGAGGAAGTGCAACCTGTCGAAACCAAATGACTGAACCCTTTCAAGCCATATGCCATTGAAATTTCACTCGGCAGCGAACCCGGTGTAGCTGTAGGGATTGAATAGATGCTCGCCTTTTTGGCTTCATTTTCAAAGTAATAACGATATTGTTTTTCAACGAAACTTAAACTTGCGCCGCCGCTACCAAGCACAACGCCAATGTCGCGCCTATTATCAAGCTCCATTTCCTTTGGATTGATTCCTGCATCCGCAAACGCCAGACCCGCACCGGCAATGCCATAAGCGACAGCAGGCGAAACATGCTGACGATCTTTGGGTGCGATGAAATCATCAGTATTGAAATCTTTTACTTCAGCCGCAATTCGTACTGGCAAATCCGATACGTCAAAACGCGTGATTGGCCCTACGCCGCTTTTACCATTTTGAATGGATTGCCAAAATTGATCTTTACCAAGACCGAGGGGAGTTACACAGCCGACACCAGTAATTACGACACGGCGCAGCGTTTTAATACGAGGCATAGTGAGCTTTCCTTTGGGAAGATTGGAGAAACAACTAAGGCATCATACCTGCCAAGCGCAATGTTCGCAACGCACAAGCCGAACGTTTTTAGAATTCACCTCAGGTGACAATTTCTCGCAGGTGACAACTTTTGGTGACAAGAGTTGACATGGTAACCAATTGTTTACGTTTAAGTAAGACTGACTGTCATCAAACGTTTACGTTTCGGTTCGGTCGAATTGAATGAAAAATCTTCTGGAATCCAGTCAGTATTGTTTATGTTCAATATGCGCAAGGTGTTACCGTTATTTTATAAGGTGTTGTGGTTTTGTGGCACAGGCATTGCAATATTGGTTGGCGCAGACGAGAGATGAAGAAGTTGAAAGTAAATGGTCTTTGATTACAAGTTCTTTCGTAGCAGGGAAAACGCTTCTAGCAGCCTGGGTCTTCCTCACACTTAACGATACCTCACCTTTCGTTAATTAGATTTGAGGCTCGAAGCGTTCTTCCTGCTAAGTCTGCCAAGTTTTTGAGTTAGGGAAGCGAACGTTTTCATAACGCAATTATCCTCACACTTTTCTGACGGTACCTCACCTTCCGTCAGATATTATTGCCACAGTTCGCTTTCCTGAAATTTTTTAAGTTTGGAGCTTGACTCCTCTTAAGCTTGTAGCTGCTAGCTAGAAAGGACACGGGGGTCGGATTTTAGTTGCAGTTACATCTTTCGATTCGCAAGTGACGCTGATATTGGAGAACGGGGCACACCATGTTGGCGTGACTTGCGAATCGGAATACAAAATTAAGAGTTGCAGTCGCCCAGTAAGATTTTGAAAAGTTTTTTGGCAAGGCATCCCAGGCCGCGCCCGCTGATGATGGAGTAGACCCCAAATCTGACTCTATGCAGCAACGAGCCTCTCCTGAAAACGACCGCTATAGGATTCTTCCCACTCAGAATCCGGGAGGCTCACAAGTTATGCCAGTCATGGCTTTATAATATGTCCTCACCCCAGCAGCAGAGATCACCGGCAGTGATTCTGCTGCTTTTTGTTTTGGGGCATATCGCCTAAATAAATGACGCAATCAATTTTTTCTCACCCTTGCCAGTGTATAAAGCACTGGCAGTTTTGTTATTTGACTGTGCGTCTTACATTTGGTAGTCAGTAAGCAACGCACAAAAATAAAGGCAGGGACGATGGCAAAATTTCTTCATATCGCAGACATTCATTTAGGCATCAGTCGCTATCGCAAATATGGCACAGCAGATCGTACCCGCGATTTTTTTGCGGCCTGGAGCGATTGCATTGAAAAATATGCACTGGGCGAACAGGTAGATTTTGTTTTGATCGCAGGGGATTTTTTTGATACGCGCCGGATTGAGCCCCAAGCTATGAATCATGCGATGTATTGCCTGATGAAATTAAAGGAAGCAAAGATTCCGGTGATCGTAGTGGAAGGGAATCACGATCAACGCGAGGCTACGAATAATTTCAGTTGGCTTAGAAGTCTTTCCAACTGGGGATTTATCAAATTGTTGGAACCGATTTATGAAGAAGAGGGGGTGCGATTCGATCTTTGGGATGACACTACGAAAAAAGGTTCATTCATTGACATTGATACTGCCGACAGCAATTTTCGCATTTTCGGCACAACCTGGTACGGCACAACTGTTGCGCGTCAATTACCTGTACTCGTAGACGAACTCCGCCATCATCACATGCCGGGTCGTTTTCACGTGATGATGCTACACACGGATGTCGAGGGACAACTCAATCGTCCAATTCCCGCTTTGCCGGTTGCCAAAATCAATGAGCTCAAGGCTGTTATTGATTATCTTGCGCTTGGTCACACGCATAAAAATTTTGAAATTGACGGCTGGGTCTACAACCCAGGCTCGCTCGAAGCCTGTTCAGTAGACGAATACGCCAATCAACGTGGCGCTTACTTAGTCGAAGTCAAAGATGGTAAGCACACCGCGCAATTGATGCAGGATTATCGGCAGCGTCCGGTGAGGCGATTACGATTTGAAGTGAGCGGACGCTCCACGCCAGAAGAATTGCGCGAAGCGCTAATGGCGCAACTGCAAGGTGAACTCAAACCGCACAATCTTGAGGACGAAGATGTTTTAGCTCCCGTGTTAGAATTAACTTTGACGGGGCAACTGGGTTTCAAATCTTCGCTACTGGAATTAAATCGTTTGCGCGAAGAAATCAAGGATGAGTTTCATCCGTTCTTGTGCATCGCGCGTGATGTCACGATACCAGTGGAATATGCCGTAGCTTCAGGAACAGTAGAGCATCAGTCACGCGCAGATCGGGAACGCCGCGTGATCGAAAGTTTGATTGCGCGTGATGCTCGTTTTCAGGCGAATGCGCCCGAAATGACGGAGTTGATGCTTGAAGCCAAACGCTTAGCGTTAGCTGATGAACAGCCCGAAAAAATTGCTGCACTCATCGAACAACGTCTGGCTTCTTTACCCGCGCAAATGACTGCAACTGACGCGTAAAATTTCTGCCCACGCTCATTTCTCACTGGCAATTCTCTGTGAATTCAACGACAATGATTAAGCTCGCAATGGGGGACATTCGTCGTCGCTCTCGTGCCTGCCGAAAGTTCAGCGAGACAAAATTCAAGAGTCGCAAATCACAATTGCTCTACTTTCCGTGTTAGAACTTATGGAAATCCTCTTCAGTGCATTAGCCGTATTTTTGCTGGCGCAAAGCTGTGGCGCTTTGCTGGCGGCGGTGCGCTTGGTGCGTTATATCCAGCGAATGCTTTCGTTGCCGCGTGATCGTTATGTGCCGAAAACCGCTGTGATTATTCCGTGTAAAGGGCTTGATCCAGATTTTGAAGAAAATATCGCGGGCTATTTGGCGCAGGATTACCGGCATTACGAATTGCTATTTGTGACTGAAAGCGAAAATGATCCGGCACATCGTATAATCAAACGGATTTTGCAGGAAAGCGAACGCTCAGCTTGGCTTTTGACCGCTGGCGAAGCAAAAAAATGCGGGCAAAAAGTGCATAACTTATGCGTGGCACTCGACACCTTAGACGCTTTGGATCGCAAAACCGAAGTGCTGGTTTATGCCGATGCTGATGCACGCCCTGAAGCGAACTGGCTACAAGAATTAGTTAGCCCGTTGTCTGATCGTCGGATTGGCGCGACGACAGGATTTCGTTGGTATTTGGCGCGCACTACAAATTTCTGGTCGCACCTGCTTTCTGTTTGGAATGCAAGCGCGTTGAATTTATTAGGCGAGCGTTCGGCGTTTGCCTGGGGCGGCGCGATGGCAATTAACCGCGATTTATTTGAATCCTTGCGCATCAAGCAAAGCTGGGAAGCGGGCGCTGTCAGCGACGATTATATTTTGACGAGTGCAATTCATGCCGAAGGCTTGCGCATCAAGTTTGTGCCGCAATGTTTGATGGTCTCTGAAGCCATTCCAAGTGTGCGTAATTTGCTAGAGTTCACAACGCGGCAATTAACGATTACGCGAGTGTATGCGCCGCGTGTTTGGTGGTTTACGCTAATAACTAATACGCTTTTTAACTTTACATTTTGGGGTAGTTTATTGGCTTGGAGCTGCGGCTGGCTGAGCGCTGGCATTACGATTCCGTGCGTGATTTTGAGCTATCTATTCGGTGCTGTGACAGGCGGATTGCGAGGAATTTCAGCGACCAGGCTTTTGCCGGAAGAGGACAAAGCCGTCGCGCGAAGAGGGCTGTGGGCACACATGCTTTTGCATCCGTTCGCTGCGCTGCTGTATTTCTATAATTTAATGAGGTCAGCGCGCACGCGGAAAATTGTCTGGCGCGGCATCGGCTATGAAATGGTTTCGCCGACAGAAACGATTATTTCGCTGCGCCCGGAGACTGCCATCGCAAGAGAATTAAGCGAAGCGACGCCGCAACAAAAAGGCGCTACAGCACGCACTACATCGTCCCTTGATTCATAAATTTTGCAAGATAGGTTGACAGGCAGAGCGGCATTTTGTATTCTCACGCTCGCCTTTTCAAGGCCTTGCTCCTCAGTAGCTCAATGGCAGAGCATTCGGCTGTTAACCGAAGGGTTGTAGGTTCGAGTCCTACCTGAGGAGCCAATAAAATCAACGACTTAGCGACTTTCTCCTTCCTCCGTTTTTCCCATACAGACGCACTGACTGACGCACTGAATTTCATACCTTGATTTCCTTTCAAATTGATTGCGTACTTTTTAAGCTCTATCTTACCGTGATTTTTGCTTTGTGCAGATGGCTTATTGTACTTCTTCACAGGAAAGCGGTGGGCGGAAAAGCTAACGTAGGGGCTGACGTAAGGAGTGCACTACCCATTAAAGATCATCGCTGCTCAACCTTGTGAGTGCGAACGTACTTAGTCTGTTTTGCAGGTTTCAAGCCATTGCAGAATATCCGCCCCGCGATAGCGCACCAGCCTGCCGATGCGACTTGCCTTCAGCTTTCCTTTTCGTTCATGGAGTAAGGCTGTCAGCCAGCCACATATCCCCAGCACCTGAAGGTCTTTGCGTGAATAATAGGCATCCGCGATTATTGGGGTCTTCACGGAAACTTCAAACGTAAGTGGCTGCATTTCGGTTATTTCATTCGACATAATACATCCTCAATTGTTAATACCGGAGCGTCAATGCCTGCTCAGTGCGCCGCGCCAGATCGCGGCTGAGTGTGGTAACAAGCTGTGACATTTGTTCAAGTTTGATGGCTTTGAGGCCGGACGTTTGCACGACCTCAGCCGCTTTGAGTGCACCAGCCAATTGTAATTGACTCGCTTCCAGATTGAGTTGATAGGCCGAATTGATGCCGTGCACCTGCTGGCGATAACCGCGCTCGACGCCACCTGCGGCCAGATCACGGTTAGATTTGGCGGCGACAATATTGGCAGCGGCTTGCTGGTCCGCAATTTTGCCAGCTTCCTGAGCGTAGTTATTGGCGGCGGTTGTGCGGATTTGACTGGTGACATCGTAGTTGTCGATTTGCCCGCTGCGGGCGTGCCGGACATTGCCGACGCGGGCGTCAGTGATGGCATCCGTAATCAGTTTTTCGTTGATGCCACGCGCTGGCCCCGTGACAGTTTTGGCAGCGTCGCGCAAGGCAGGCAGGAGCGGCAGCGATTGACCGCCTAATGAAGATACCGCCCCCGCACTATGATCTACCCAGTCCATGGAACGGTTAGCGAAGTTGGTAATGTTGCGCTCATCCTGATTAATGCGCACTTCACTCTCAGCTTGTTTACTACTAATCGTCGTTTGTTGTTGCCCAAATGACTTGTCCGCCTGAATCCCGGTGACTTGTTGGACACGGGCTTGCTCGATCATCCCCAGACTGGCGGTGCGCTGCGCCTGCGCCATCTGGGTTGACATCGCGTAGCCGCCTGCAATGGCACCAAGGGCTTGGGAGCGACTCGCAGCTGCCGACTGCATCCCCTGAATTTGCTGCGCCCGGCTCGTCAGATTGCTGGCATCGCGGCTGGCGGTCGCACGAGTTTGTTCGGCCTGATATTGCCCCTCAAGGCGGGTTTCGGCGGCTTGTCGTTGCAAGGCGGTGCCGTATTTCATCCCGGCAATTTCCATCCCTGTCGCCGCAAAAGCACCCATCCAGCCGGAGGCGGTCGTGGACACGGCTTCAAAGATTTGCCCAAAGGCGAGTTTGTAGCTGAGATAAGGTGAGGCTAGCAACAGCAGGGCGCTGAGCATCATCAAGATCATCACGATGATGCAGGCATACACGGCTGGCGTGGTGCGCGCCGGATCGCCGGTGATGACGCCATTGGCAGCAAGGGAGAAAATCCCGGTCTCAGGGCTGATGATCGTGAACGCAAGATTGCCCGCACTATAGACTGCCAGCCCCAGAATATGACTGACAAGGGGCGTGACCAGCGTAAAGACGCCTGCACTCCACGCAAACGGATAAGAGATGCGCTGCGCCAGCGTGCGATCAATGGCAAGCGCGATGGCAAACGGCGCAAACAGCCGCAGCGCAATGGTCAGTAGCGCACTGAGCAGGGCTAAAAAGAGTTGGGCGAATTCCAACAGAAAGCGCCCCAGCGTCACCCCAATGAAAATATTGGCGAGATTCCAGGACGACACATCCAGAAGTTTTGTGATGTCACGAAAGTTCGTGTTTTCATTGGTGAGCGCACCAATGGCTTCCTCCGGGTTATTGGTAACGGCTTTCACGAGGAACATGCCTTCCGTAAATTTCTGGTAGCTCGTATTAAATTCCAGTTCGGCATCCCAGAAGACTTTCCGAAAGTCAGTCACGTTGATAATGTCGTAGCCAATCTGACTCGCCGTATTGATAATCGTGCGCCCCGCGCCAAAGAGCGTGAAGATAATGCCGAGACGACAACACCACCAGAAGTTCTTTGCCTGCCCCGTCGTTTTCGCGGAAGAGCCGGGCAAAGGAGAGCATCATCACGATGACAGCGACCCAGAAGGCAAGATTTTCCAGCCCGGCCAGCAGCGGGCTTTCAATAACTTCCTGTAATTTCGGAACCAGCTTTTCGGTGACGAGCACCAGGTCAATGAGCGGATTCTCTGACTGGGTGCCGCCGCCTGTGCCTTGGGCGCGCAGTGGCAGCGCGCCTCCCCATAAACACAGCACAGCCCCAAGCCTAATGAAATAATGCGACCAGCGGTTATGGTTTTTGTGCATTGGCTAAATTCTCCCGTAAGCGGATGGTGGCGTCAGTAATTCCGCGCCAGGCTTGATTCATGTGATAGATGTTGCGCCCGAAATGCAGGCGTTCTTCTTCTATTTTGTAAATTTCTTCCGCACGTTTTGCCTTAGCATCAAAGAGGCGGCTGACTTCAGCTTCGGAACGCGCGGCTTTCTCTTCCAGTTTGGTGAGTTCAAACGATAATTGCTCCAGGGCGCGATCTTTGTCGGTGCATTCTTCACAGTTGCGGAGTTGTTCCAGTTCATCTTTCTTCGTGCTGATATGCGCGGTCAGTTCAGCGAGTTGCTCGGCTTCGCGTTGGTGGTCATACTCCAGGCGCTCTAACTGATTGTCCATTTGCTTGAGGCGTTCAAATTCAGCTTCGGTGTCTTGTGCAGTGCGCCCAATGCCGTAGCGCAAATATTCGGCAAAATCGCGCTTATCAGCGGCAGGATCAAAGACGCCGTTCTTCAGTCGCTGCGCCATATTGAGCACCGCACGTGCGGCGCCGGTGACGAGGTTAACGAGTTGATTCTTGACGCGAAACACCAGTCGCACGGCTTGTCCCCAGTAACTCAGGAACCGACGCATCTGCCGTTCATGGGCGAGTGCGTCGTCGACGGTTTTCAAGATGCCTTGCAGATTGGTTAGTTGCCCGACCGCGTTTTCATACATCTTCGTGTATTGCGTAATCGTTTCCAACCAGCGATTGAGTTCTTCCAGTTTTTTGGTGACCTGGAAGGAATAATTGACGGGATCAAAGACAGTCCACTGCGCAGCGGCGGGGGCAGGTAGTAGCATGGCTGCCAAGAGAAAGCCCAATACAAATGATTTGAGTGTTTCTTTACTTTTCATCGGATACTCCTTGTTGAGGTGGGATGAGATTCACCACGGGGAGCACGGGGGCACGGGGAAGAACAATCATTTGTCGCATTAGTTTTCCCCGTGTGCCCCGTGTCCCCGTGGTTTGTTTTTCAGCTAAGACAAAAGATTTTCATCAATTTTGACCAGCCCTGCTCCCGTCAGGCCAAGTGGGTAATACTCAGCGAGCCAGGCAATGACTTCTACCAACGGCCAGTCAGGGCGCAGCGTGTTTACGCGGGCGCGGGCATTGCGCTCATCCGGGTTGGTGGTAAAGGTCCAGAGTTCGACCGGCGATAAATCGCATTGCACCATCTGCACGACCTTGTCCTCGCCCGAGCCGAGCACGAGTAGAAATTGGGCGTGCGAGCCTGCGACGTTATTAATTACACTGATTGCCGCTGCCGCTTGCGGGGCGAGACCGGAATCTGCGACCAAATCGGCATAATCGCCCACCTGTTTGCCAATAATTTTGACGCCAGCAGTGCGGGCAATATCGGGAATACCTGATAAATCTTCATAAGCCTGCGTGGCGAGAATGGTGATGACGTTTTCTTTGCCGCCCGTGCGCGCACCGCGTTTGATGACCTCCAGAATGCGCGGATATTTGTCTTTGATTTTCCACACCTCATCAAAAATCAAGAGCGTAGGAGAACGAGTGCCATCGGCATTGAGAGCCCCAATCGCGCGTAGCACCCGCGCCGCCGCGCGGTAGGCAAGTGATTCGCGCACGCGTTCGGGAAATTGTTCCAATGAGTCCAGTTCATACACATCCAGCGGGGAAGTGCCGGCAAAATCAGGGTGCGTGGGCGCGTCAAGAAAACTGTGTCCCACAAATTGGGCGAGGGCGAGCTTGAGCGCTTCCGCGCGTTCGGCAGCAGCGCCTTTGAACGCCCAGGTGCTCAGGGCATCCACCAGATGGGAAAGGCGCGGCTCGTGTTTGGGCAGCAGAGGACGGTTGCGCGGCACTTCATTGCGATAAACTTCATTCACGAGTGTCGTGAGGACATCTTCGGCTAATGAGTCATGTTCCGGTACACGGGCGAGTTGCATCAGGTCGCCAACGACAAAGCCGACCTGGATTTCGTCCGGTAAAATTCCCTCTGCCAGGCCTTCATAGTCCCATGTGTTGATCGTGCGCTCCGAGCCAATGGCAAAGCGCAGATGACGACCGCCCAGTACATCCACGAGCGGGGCAAAGGATTCGCCGAAATCTACCGCGCGGATGCAGGCGTGAGACTTGGTAGCGAGAATGTCATTGATCATTCGTCCCAGGAGTACGCTTTTGCCGCTACCTTGCTGAGCAGGTAAACTGGTACCACTCGAATTTGAGGTCGTGTCAGTACACGGGGCCGATGCCAAAATGTCTGTTTTACAGGGCGTGAAGGTATCACAAGATTTCATGATGTGCCAAACGAAAGCAGTTGATTAAGGAGTTGCAGTGAATTTAACCGATACTTACGTACCTGCCATTGCGCGACACAAAGCAGCGATTGTCAGGAATGACCTTTCGCGGCCAGTGCGATTGGCTGTTGAGGCCGGGTTGTTTGCAACAACAGCTAGCTTCTTTGATTATGGCTGTGGACATGGTACGGATGTAAAGTTACTAGGCGAAAAAGGCTATCAAAGCTTTGGATATGATCCTTATTATTTTCCCCATAATGAAAAATGCACGGCTGACATTGTCAATTTAGGATATGTAATTAATGTTATTGAGCATGAGCAAGAAAGGCGCGATACCTTGCTGCAAGCATGGGCACTCACGCGAAAAGTTTTGATTGTGGCAGCGCAGGTTTTACTTGGCGAGGTGGGAAAAGGCCATTTGGCATATAATGATGGCGTTATCAGTAGTCGCAATACCTTTCAAAAATATTTCGAGCAACAAGAACTCAAAAGTTTTATTGATTCGGTGCTGGGCGTAGATGCGATTCCCGCAGGCTTAGGCGTATATTTCGTTTTTCGGGATGAAGTGCAAGCAGAAAGCTTTCGTGCGGCGCGCTTTCGCAGTCGTACTGCTACCCCAAGAATTAAGCTACGCGTTAAAAACTTTGATGATTATCGTGAAATACTTGATCCCTTGATGCAGTTTTTTGCGAACCGGGGAAGATTGCCGACAAGCGAGGAGCTCGTTAATGAAAAGGCCGTAGTGGCAGAGTTTCGCTCCCTGTCGCGTGCCTTTGCTGTTATTCAGCAGGCAACGGGGCAAGCGGAGTGGCAGCAAATATCGGAGGCAAAGAAAAACGACTTGCAAGTGTATATTGCACTTTCCCGCTTCGGTAAACGACCAACATTCACTACGTTACCCAACGATTTGCAGTTAGACATCAAAGCCTTCTGGGGAAATTATACGACTGCTTGTGGACTTGCAGACAACTTACTTTTCAGTTTGGGACAGGAAGGGCTAATCGCGCAAGCCTGCAAAAAAAGTGCGCTCGGAAAATTTGTCGGCAATGCGCTCTATATCCATGTTTCTGCGCTAGATAAGCTTGCTCCTATCTTGCGAATTTTTGAAGGCGCTGCCAGCCGTGCTTTCGGAAGACTCGAAGAAACGACCTTAATTAAAATGCGAGCGGATCAACCGAAGGTTTCATATCTACAATATCCAGATTTTGATACTGAACCTCATCCTACCTTGCGATCCAGCATGCAAGCCGATCTGCAAGGACTACACGTTATGTACCGCGACTATTCGGCCTCACTCAATCCACCAATTCTCCATCGCAAAGAAACTTTCCTTAGTCCCGAATATCCGCACTATAAAAAGTTCCAGCGCTTAACGGCTCAAGAAGAAAAGTGGGGATTGTTAGATGAGGCCAATTCCATTGGCACGAAAAATGGTTGGCTACGACGATTAAGTGAAAAAGGCGTACAGCTACAAGGGCATCGGCTCTTAAGAATCAAATAAGTATTGCACTACGCAGCAAGCGAACGTATCTCATTTGGGCATATTAGTTTCAGGGGCTGCACTGTGTTGGATAGAATTAGTTGCACTTATGTTCAAGTGCAGTTAATCTTATCCAGGCATGATTGTAGTGCAAAACAATCTCAACCGCGCCGAATCCCTTTTCCGTAAATACGGCGGGATGTTGCGCACGACCGAAGCCATTGCGCTCGGCATTCATCCGCGCACGTTGTATCAACTCCGCGATGAGCACCGATTGGTGGCGGTCAGCCAAGGACTCTATCGCCTAGCTGATTTGCCGGAACTCGCCGATCCCGATCTCGTTCCCGTTGCGGCGCGCATTCCGCAGGCGGTGATTTGTCTCATCTCAGCGCTCGCCTTTCACGAGATTACGACCGAAATTCCGCACGAGGTTTCGATTGCGTTGCCACGTACTGTGAAGCGACCACGCCTGGCGTATCCACCGCTGCGCGTCTTCTGGTTTTCAGGGGCGGCTCTCACGACAGGCATTGAAGAACATCAGATAGATCACGTTGCGGTGCAGGTGTATGGGCCGGAAAAGACGGTGGCGGATTGTTTCAAGTTTCGTAACCGGATTGGCCTGGATGTTGCGATAGAAGCCTTGAAGTTGTGCCGCGAACGCAAAGGTTCGACGCCGCGCAAACTCTTGCACTATGCACGCATCTGTCGCGTCGAGCGCATTATGCGGCCTTATCTGGAAGCTTTGGGATAACACAAGAATGAACAAGCGCAATATAACGAACCTGCCTGCCTCAGTGCATCATCGGCTGTTGCATTTGGCGCAGGAAACCAAGCGCCCTTTCAATGAGTTGTTGCAATATTATGCGATGGAGCGATTTCTGTTTCGGTTGAGCCAATCGCCGTTTGCAGATCGGTTTATTTTGAAAGGCGCATTGATGCTGCGGGTGTGGGATTTGTCACAGGCACGCCCCACAATGGACATTGATTTGCTCGGGCGGACTGCCAATACAGTCGAGCACCTGGTCGAAATTAGTCGGCAATGCTTATTAGTCGAAGTTGCTGCAGATGGGATTCAGTTTGATCCTGAGAGTGTGCTTGGCGAGCCAATCGCACTAGCGAAGAAGTATCAAGGCGTGCGCGTGCGCGTGCGTGGGGCGCTCGGAAATGCAAGGGTAGCGCTGCAATTGGATTGCGGGTTTGGCGATGTCGTCGTGCCGGGGCCTGTCTGGATTGATTATCCGCAACTGCTGGATTTCGAGCCACCACATCTGTTGGTCTATACACCTGAAAGTGTGATTGCCGAGAAATTCCAAGCCCTGGTTGAACTCGAATTGGCCAATACGCGACTAAAAGATTTCTTTGATTTGTGGAAGCTGTCGCAAACATTGACCTTTGATAGTGAAATCTTGTTACAGGCAATCACGGCGACCTTTAAGCAACGTGGCACACCGTTACCAATTACGGTGCCTTTAGCACTTACCGAAGCCTTTTATGAAGATGCGCAACGGCAAGCACAGTGGAATGGATTTATCAGACGTGGGCGTCTGGAAGTTGAAGCCAAATCATTAGCCGAAACTGCGACAGCGATAGCCGAGTTTTTGCTGCCGCTGACCCAAGCCGCAGCGACAAATAGTCTTTTTAAAAACCACTGGCTGCCAGGCGGAAATTGGCAATGAGGCTGTCCCGAACTACCTACCTTTCATAGCTGAATTCATGCGCTATTTCATCACGTGTGGGTGTATTGTTCGCTGCCTTTTGCGGTAATTCATGCGGCGTGGGCAAGCGATCAAAATGCCATTGTTGATCAGACTCAACAAGCCAGGTAAAACGTTCCGGTTCAGTGGGTGCAGGTTGCTGCGTTAAATTGCGTTCCGGTGCAGCAATGCGTTCGTTAGGCAACGATGTTTCAGGCATTTTGGCAAGAGTATCAGCCGTAATTCCTAACTGGCGCTCCGGTTTTATTTGCCGCTCCTGCTTCTCGATAACTGTCTCTTTGACGGTGCGGGTTTGTTCTATTTCGTGTCGAATCAAGTCCAGCGCTTCAAAACCACGATAAAGTTCTTCGCGCGTGCGAATCGCGTATGTTTGTAACTCTTGCCAACGAAAGGCGTCACTCGGTGTTAACCTGGTCAACGCAGCGTTATTGACCTTTTCTTTGTTCGCAACTGCGCCAATCTTTTCCTGGACGAATTCTTCTAATACCTGATGGGCAAGGCGGGCGCGTTGCTGCGAATTTTCTTGCAAATGAGCGATGGGATCGCTTAATTCTTGCCCCTTTGGCTGCGCTGCCAATACTTCTGGTGCAGCCAATTGTTCCCATGCTTGCGCGCGCGCCTGCTGCCGCAGTTTGATTTGCGTTTCAGCTGGCAGCAGAGTGCGCGCTTCCGTGATGGAAAGCTGATACTCTTTTTGGCTGACCAAAATGCTGCGCGTAGCCGCTTGCCGTTGCTGCACGGCTTCATTCAGTAATTGATGTTCAATCAATCCCATACTCGCCATATATTCCCGGTAAGCCTGACTTTCACGCGGTAATTCACCTGCTGCGCGAGGTGCAGGCGTGGTGGCCGGAACAGGGGATTGATGTGACTCGCGCGGCAGTATTTCCGGTGGTAGATATGGCTGTTTGCGTGCTTCAACTCGTTGTAGTAGATACGTGCGCTCATAGGGCGGCAATTGTTGATAGAGCGGTTGCAAGGCGAGGTTGCCAGGATGCTCCATCTGCTCGTTCAGGATGCTGGCCTGATAATGTTTGAGGGCAGGTAGACTTTGGCGTGTCTCCAGTTCATTTAGCATTCTGGTTAAGGGAACAGAGGGCTGTAAGCGGCCTTCCTGTAACTCCTGCACGCGCGCGGTGCGTGCTTCTCTTGCCATTCCCCACGCATAGCGCAGCTCGCGCATCTCCGGGGTATAATGTTCGGGAGCGCGACCAAAGAAAAGTAAGTTGCGCTCAAGGGCGCTGAGCGAGAGTTGAGTAGGCTGCTCGTGCGTAGTTTGAGGCACGAGCGTGCCTGCGCTGCGTACCAGATTGTCGCGCAGAAATTGCTCTGCCCAGCGATTCAATTCCTGCGGCGTGGTGGTGGCGTTTAATTGCTGGTAAGCATCCCGAAAAGCAGGAGATGAATTCAGAGCACGCGTTTCCGGATCACGCCAACGCTCGGCGAGATAGTCTTTGAGAAACTCACTTACCTTGAAGCGTTCTGCGCGCTGCGCATCGGACAGTTCTGGCTGATAGGTTGCACCTTCAATAGCGGCAACAAGTGCGCGTTTGTCTTTCCCGCTTTCCAGTAACCGATCCAGTGTCGGCAGGGATTGGACGACTAATTTTTCTTGCGCGTCTACTGATAGTCCAGCGGGAAAACGCAAGGTTTCCTCACGTAAATTAACCGTCCGTGCGGCTGTGCTGAAGGCGCTTTTGTTAGATTCAGCGCGACTGTTTTCTGGCTGGGCGGGCAGCGCTATGACGCCTTCCAAGATGGCTATGCTGTCACGCGTTTCCAGTGCTTGCATGGCTTCTGCTAGAGGGCGCATCGTTGCCAGCACTTGCTCAGTTGTTTCCGCACGCGTAGCAGCTTTGTCACTGCCTTTGAGCTGCGCATAGTAATGCCGGAAGACTTCCACTTCAGTGCGCACGTCGGCAGTTTGTCCGGCAATGGCTTTCGCTAAGCCATGAAACTCCGCCGCCTGCTCGGTGTTGCTAAGGCGTGTGACGGCATAAGAGAGACTGGTGATAAAGGGCTGGTCATTAATATTAGGGAGTTCGTGCTCTTCGGCGGGGAGGTACAACACCTCGCCTTTTAGGCTTGCCCCGTGTTCATACCAATCACGTAGCGTCTGACTTTGCTGCCCCAGCCAATCCGCTTGTTCCTGCGGATTGCGATACTCTGTATCCTCCAAATAAGTGGTGCGAAAAGCGGTGCGCAAATCACGCGCGGGTGTGCGCTCGCTTGCCTCCGGCGTTGCACTGCGCAAAATGATTTCAGTACTTAGGGCACGCCCTGCCGGAGATTGATTATGCTGCGCGGCAGCCAGCAATCGTTCAGTTACATTGTCATTTTTTTCAGTCGGATTGTTGGGCGCATTAGCAGTAGGGATTACTGGCGCGGTTTTGCTTGTCGGTTGTTGTAAAAGTACCTGTCGCGCCTGCTCTTGCGCCCGATCCAATGCCACAATAAACGCTTGGCTGAAACTACCAGGCAGTACTTTTTCCTGACCATTTTCGTCTCTGTTGCGGCTGGCGAGTGCGCTTTCCGGCAAGCGATGAAAACGCCGCGCTTGCCCTGTATCCCGCAGCACATAATCTTTGTGAATCAGCAAATGCAGATGCGGGTTTTCCGTATTGCGATGAATGCCTGCGACCCAGCGCAATTGCTCCGCCCCTAACTCCTGCGCGATCTCTGTAATGGCCTCGCGGGTAACTTCTTTGAGGGCCTGTTGGCGCGTTGTTTCATCAGGGCCGAGGGCTTGAAAATCGTCTGGTTTTAAGCTGACAGCCAGATGCGCTAGCTCGTTTTTGCCAGGCGTGCGGCCTGCTGTCAGCACACGCTCGGCTTGCCAAAAACTGAGCGCGTTTTCCTGCGCCGAAAATAGTTTGCGCGGCTCACTCCCTTCGCGTTCATCGTCGCGTTCGCGGTAGGCCACATAGCGTGCCGCCTGACTGGCTTCGCCCCCGCCCGGTGCGGATTTAATCGATACAATTACTCTCATTTGGTCTCCTTTGCGGTTGGGGCAGATAGGATATTTTGTAGAATGGTTTGGACGTTTTGTTGGCTGCGGGTTTCCTGTTCGGTAAGAATCTGCTGCGCAGTTTCTGCGGACACGCCGAGGTTATGCAAAAAGTTTTGCAGTAAGAGATGCGCTTTCATTTCGGCGGCAACAGTGAAGCCAAGAATTTCTGTTAATAAGGGTTGGAGCGGAAGTTGCTGCGCGGTGAATTGTGCCAGCAGTGTTTTTATTTCCTGTAGTTCATTCTTCGTTGCCTGCGATGTCGCGCGCTGGCCTTCTTGTTGATCACGCCGGAAGGCTTGCAGGCGACGATTCACGAGGGCTTCATGCACGAGTTCCCGCAGCGTATCGCTGATGGTTTTGCGGGGCTCCGTTTGTGAGAGTTTGATCACTTCTCGCAAGTCATCCACAAATAATTTCGTGCCGCTGGCTTGGCTGGCGACGAGTCTTGGTCTTCCCTTAATTGGCATAGCTAAGCGCTCCTTTCATCGCCCTGTGCCATTCAAAAGTTGCGCCAGAAAGATGCTGTGCTAAAACCTGTGCTTAGTTTTCCAATCTGCCTACTTCGGTTATTGGCGATAGACTGTAAGGGGAAGCATTTAGGTGGACAGGTTTTTACGGTTCTTGGCGTTATTAACCGCAAAAACGCTGGAGGCACTTGCAGCGGCTGAAGTTATGCCATTCGGTTAACCTGAAGGAATGCCCCAATCCTGTCCCACGTAATAAAAGGACAGGTTGACCTGAGAATCTGAAAATTTGTGACAGGAAAGCCGATCAATAAAACGGTAGCGAACGAGCAGGGCGATTCGTTTAATCGTTAAGGCACGGTGCTAGGTGTGATGGATTGTGGCATTAGGCTTGCGAAGAGGTCGGCTTGAGAGAAATCAACGCCGATTTCAAAGTAGGCAAAAACAGGAGAACTTAACTATGCCAAAAAGAAAAAAGAATGAAGCAGGAAGTGTGCTGAAACCACTGCTGCGCTTTGATCGGGTTATCTATGAAAAAGCGACGTTTCGCTTGCGTCAAATTACACTGCAACAAATTTATGAATACGTTTGCTATGTGAAGGAAATGACCGGCGGCGAACCGCCCTCGGATGAGTTGGTGGATCGGGGGATGCAACGCTTGTTTGATGCAGATCGCGGCTTTCGGGAATGGTTGCAACGCCGAGACCGACAAGAGGGGATTGGCATCAACCCAGCGCGTGCCAGCGAACCAGCAACGAGCACTGTTACCGAAGATGTTTCGGTTCCGCTTGCACAAGACCTTGCGATCTGAAACCTGACAGGCACAGGCGGCGCGGAAAGATCGGCTAATGGCAGTTGTGCACGCACCAATCTTTCCTCTTTTCTTGTGGTATCGAATGGTAGCAGCCCAAACCGAATCAAGCTGCTACCGTTGTGCGGATGAACCTGTAAGAGGTACTGTTACTGGCAGCGCACCTAGAAGGGAATATCTTCATCTGCTTTTGCACTGTTGGCTTTCTTTCTTCCTTTCGTGGGTTTCGCTTCCGGTGTTGCTTCCGGCAACTCATTTGTTCCTGTCTCTGTTTTCTTTTGCGTTGCCACAAATTCAAATGAATCTGCCAAAATGGAAGTGGAGGTGCGCTGTTGCCCTTCGCGGTCAAAATACGCATCGATTTGCAACCGGCCATTGAAGGCAAGTGCGCTTCCTTTTTTGGCGTATTGCGCAATGATTTCGGCATCGCGTCCGAATACTGTCACGCGAAACCAATCGGCAATGGTGGTCTTTTCGCCGCTGGTATCTTTGCGTTGTCGATTACTGGCAATGGAAAGATTGAGGACGGGAACGTCGCTATTGGTGTAACGCAGTTCTGGTTCCTGCCCTAAACGACCTGAGACTTGTGCGAAGGCTGACATGATGTTTCTCCTTTTTATTTGTCGATGTTATGTATATCGAAGTAAGTTGATATATGACTCACGAGCGAAAATGCAACGATGATTCCCGGGTGAGCCGCGAACTGCGAACCGCATTTATTTTTCGGTTTGAGTAATGAGACGAGGGCGGTATCAAACGACTTGGCGCACTACTTTTTGCGTGACCGTTGCTTTGCGCATTTTTAGCATGGTCCAAATGCGAGCTTGTTCTTGTGCGGGCAACGTATGAATGGTATGAGTCGGTTGATTGTTACCGTAAAAAGCCCACGAAAAATACCGCAAACGGGAAGCGGAGGCGGATTGGATTTCCTGTGCTAAACGAAATGCTTGCGTGGAGAGTTGCTGGGCGCTTAAGCGTTCGCGTTGCAATTCTGCGGCGGTTTTAAGCGCAGTGAAATGTTTGAGCGGGAGCGTTCCCACTTGGCGCGCATCATAGGCATGTTGCATGGTTTCGCTAATTACTTTTGCATCTTGTGCCCCGCGAATCGTTTTATGAAATTGCCGATACGAGGAATGATTGCGCAGCGCAGTCAAATGAAAATCCTGCTGGCACTCGCTTAAGATTGTTTCCAATACGTGGCGTGTGAACTGTTGCCAACTGCGATTGGCGTGCGAATAAAAAGACTTCCCAGTTTCGGTTTTACCAGTAGTGGGAAATAACACATCAAGCTGTGCATTGAGGGCATCCCAGAGTTCATCCAGTGGTTTGCCATTCGCATAGAGACGGCGCAGGTCTGCGACTAAATATTGCGCACGCGCTGGTAAGTCCTCAATCCCGTATTCAGGATCAAGGCGACCACAGGCAACGGTGCGTTCGTGGCTTGACATGATAATGATCGCGCCACCTTCATCGTATTGCGCAAGGGCTTCCACATGGGCAAAGGCTGCATCCAATTCTTCTACGCTTGCGCCATTGGCTTCCAGATCACCGAGCCAATCACCAGTTTCATCGTGGAGGAAACACGCGCTCTTGCGGCGCCCGCGCGTCATGTGAGCAATGTGCGCAATTTCCTGCGCGAGCAAGGCGGGAATGCTTTCATGGGTTGGCTCCAAAATTGTCGGCGCCACTGGTTCTGAATGCAATAAGAAATCATCATCCTCAATGCATTCCATCACGGCTTGCAGACTAGCAAGTTGCATTGTTAGTAACCCCATTTCTTTGAGCACTGCACTTGTGCCGCGTGTACTGATTTCGTGGTAGTAATAAGATGCAGTCGTTTGCCGACACCGCGCATCGCCGCCCTCGCAAATGGCATTGAGGCAGCGAATAAACTCAGCGGCATCTTCAGTATGTTTCAGTTTCCGCAGCGCATAGCCGAGTGTTCCGATGCGTGCTTCTTCGTCTGGTTGACTGACGGGAATGGCATCAGCTTCAACCGCGAAAATGATTTCCCCTGCGATGCTGTAACGCTCAAAATCCAGGCGCGCGAGGCTTCCCAAACGGCTGATATGTTGCATCACGCCATCTTTGGGGGAGCCGGTATCGCAGGGGATGAAAAGGGTAAGGTTGGTACGTCGAAGTTTATCGGTAGCGAACATGATGTATTTCTCCTTTAGTTTGTGAATCGAAGTTGTGTTCAGCGCCAAGCGTTGGTTTGGCACGAGAATCACTTTCTTACCCACAGCTAAAATCTTTGTTTGTCACCAGAAATTGATGGAGAAATAAAGGGAACTATTAACGATGAGGCGAATCAGTTTGCCTTAGCAGATTTCCTTATTAGTTATGGTGCTATGGCGTAAGAGCACAGGCGAAGGAAGGCGGGCAACAGATGAATTCTATCTGCAGCGCAGCAAAGATTTGGAGCGTTGCACATGGGATATTCTGGCTAAAGGAGATACTAACGGCGACTCGACACATTCTGGTGCGGCGATTGTTTATCCAATTGAATTGCGGTTTCCGTTTAATGGTGGAGAGGCGCTAGTGAAATAGAGTGGTTTTAAATAATAAAAATTCACTGCGTACGAATTTTTATTATTTAAGGGTCTAGAGTAGCTAAATCGGGTTAGTGCGTAACAAAGATAGCAGCTCTTTATATAAATTTTTAGTGCGCTGATTGAAGCGCCACTCACATTCTTTCAGATGCAAAGAGAAAGTGTGCGCCGCCACACCATTAAATTTTTGCAGTCTGCGTTTGGCAAAGCTCCAAAAACTTTCGATGCCATTGATGTGTTGGCTGCCCCGCGCAAATTCATTGTGCCCATGGTTGACGCGAAAATGTTTGGCAAAGCCCACATCCACCAGGCCATCATAACCGCGCCAGATCCGAATGGAGCACGGTATCAAGTGGCACGCGCCCGCGAATAATGGCTTGCAGTGTAGCTTTCTTGCAGGCGGGGACGATTTCGGTGTAGACCTGATCGCCTCGTTTGAGCAGCCCGAACACAATGGTTTTGCCGCTCGCACCGCGCCCGCGTTTGCCGCGCACACGCCGAGCGCCGAAGTAACTTTCGTCCACTTCAATTTCACCGTTGACGAACGGGGATTGTTGTTCACAAGCTCGTGCCAGACGACGGCGCAGTTTGAGAAAGATCGTGGTCACTGTCTTGCGCGTTAGACTCGTTAATTGCGCGGTGTCGGTGGCAGAAAAATCAAGGGCAAAATAACGTATTACCAAGCGGAATTTTGCTTCGTCAATTTTCGCAAATTTGTAATAACGGTTTACTTGTTGCACCACAGTAGCGTAACACCTCTTGATCTGTGTTTTGCTACTCTAGACCCCTACCAATTTAGCCTCAATTAATATGAGCCAATTGAAAGAATTGCCCGTACCGCTTCCGCCCCTTCCATTACAAGAAAAATTCGCCGCGATTGTCCAAAAGTTCGACCGCATCCGCCGCCAGCAACGCGAAGCCACACGCCAAGCCGAACATCTTTTTCAAACGCTACTCCATCGCGCCTTTCGTGGCGAATTGTAGCAGTGGCAAGTTTTCACAGAAGTTAATGACTCTGGTAGTTGGGTTCCCTCTGACTTTTGCTGCGCTTTTTTCTGCGTGGCAGAGTTTTGTATCTGAATGGTTGCATCATTATCCATCCGGTCAGGGGAATAATACATAAGAAACGGAAGAGGAAGTCGCACAGACTTTTTCATGACGGCTGATGATACGCTGTTTAGACTTGTTTGGAAATTCCCATATTTTTATAGTAACCGTGTTCAGCAACGCGGACGAAATTTATTGAGGCAGGGTTATCGTTATGGACGGTAGAGCGAAAATCGGTATTCGTATGCTTAAAGCAAAGGTAAGGTAATTGACCCGCAACAAAGAGAGAGACCAGAGGGCAATTATGAGCGGAACTATTTTTCGAGCGCAAATTTTTTCGTGAAATATTGTTCCTGCCAACGCGGTTGCAACCGATCCATCAATAACGCTTCGCCTGCGCCGAAAGGATAAAAACTTGTGCGCTGATTTTCTGATAGATTGAGTTCCAATAATTCGGAAGCGATATCTGCCCAAATATCTTGCGCTACAGTTTCAAACGAAGTGAAATCTTTAAGCTGAAAAAAGCTGCGGCTGGGCTGAAATTTTTGTGCGGCGAGACGTGCCAATTTTAATTCGGTGTAGCGGGCTACGCCTTCCTGCCAAAGTTGAAACGCCAGATAACGAGATTCATCGGGCTGCAATTGCGCTTGCAATTTTTCGCGCTGCGTGACGTATGCAGTCATTTTTGCTTTGAATAGATTTTCGTCCTTGGTTTGCATCGCTTCAATCATCATAAAGCCCAGCCGCGCGAATAGATTTTTCAGCTCCGGCGCTTGGTACGGAAACGGAAAATTCAGCATCCACATACCTGTCTGATCGCCGCGCGATAAGTTCAGCGAATTTACAAACGCGTAATAATCAGGCTGCGAATATTGCAGTTGATGAAAATGCTCGTGCAGCATCGTGATGACCCAACGCGTAGAGATTTTGCTGGCTGTGTTTTCCGCTTGTCCGATCACGATGACGGGAATTGCGCTGCCGTTGATGGCGGGGAATGTAGCCTGAAAATTTGGTTGCAACTGGCGCGGACGAAAATAAATTTTGGTTTGCAGCAACTTGTCTTCGCTTAAGAATTTGAAATCTGACGAAGGTTGCGGATGTCGCAATAAATACTCAAAATCTTTAGTGACTAAAATTGTTGCAAACGGAGCCTTGCGCCACTGCGGCCAAATTTCATCGCTTAATTGTTCGCCAAGCCGAAACGCTTCAGCTAAGCGCACGCGATCAATGGCAGAAATTTGTGGTTTGGATTGCGCCGCAAAAATTTGCAGCGATAGTAAGCAAAGCGCGATAAATACAAGGCGAAATCGCATAAGTTATTCCTGTTCGTCCCATTTTGTGTTCATTGAGCGGCGCGGTTCTTGTGACGTGAACACTTCGCCGGATTCAGTTACATACCAATTAGAATGCAGCATCGTGCGCGGAATTGAACGCAGCGGATTATTTGGATCATCATCAAATGGCTTCGTCATCCAAATGCCTGAACGTGAGATCGTGCGATCCAGTTTGGCGTCAAAGATTTTGACGCTGTAACTCACCATCAACGAAGCAAATTTTGTTTGCAGGTATTCAGGAATTTTAGCTTTGAGCGGAAACGCCATGCTGATGTTGATGCGGTCTTGCAGTTGCTCTAAACCCACTTGATTAAAGACTCCGTTGGCGAGCGCGATTTTGCCAGGGAAATCGTTGGGGCGTGGATTCCACGCAAAAGTTCGACTGTCTGTCTTGAGCATTATTTCTGCTTCAACGCGCTTTTGTTCTGACTCAGGAATGAACCAAACTTGCCAGCTTACTTCCCACTTGCTTTCTGGTGCTGCCGCTCCCGGCAAATCCACCAACATATGTTTGATAAGCAATTCATCAGCGTACAATTCAGGCGTAAGCAGGTTTGATAGCGATACACGATATTTTTCTTCCGTTAAACTTCTTCGCCCAAATACATCAGTTTTTACACGTGGAATTAGAATGATGTCATTCGCCATTAACCGGACATCAGCTTCTTTTCCTCTAACAACATTATCTATATTGACAGGAATTTCTTGCCTGTTTCCGTTTTCAATTTGCCGCGAAATAATTGCATTGCGCGCGCTCGACTGAATATTCGTGCCTTGTGCCATTGCGATAGCCTGGCGCAGCGTCGTTCCTTCTTTGAAAGGAAATCGCCCTGGCAAATTCGCTTCGCCTGCAATATAAAAAGCCTTAGCAGTTGTGCGATTGAAAAGGGAATCAATATTCGTTGCAAATCCAACTGCGCAACAGCTTTGGACGGGCGTTATTTTTTTCTCTTTATTAGCAAGATTGATTTCATATTCTTCGTTTTCAGGCTGAAATTGTGCATCCACCAACACCCACAAATTCCATTTTCCACCATTACTAATAATTGGATTTTCGGAGCGCCATTCATAATTATTCCCGGCAAAGGAAAACGTAATTTTATTATTGTCAACCATCGCAATTTTTTGAAAGCCATAATCCGTGCGTGGTTGAATTGAGAAAATAAATCTGCCGTGCTTGGGCGCATAAAACCAAATCAATGAGCCAGCGCCGCCCGCCTGTGGCTTGTCTTGCGTGACCATTTCATTGTTGATGAACAGCCGATAATTACTGACTTTTAATTCCACATCGTCCAGCGTGAAATCGCGCGCCGTTTTATTGGTGGCGGTGGGAGTGGGCAACTCTTTGGCCGTAATTGTCACGCGGTCTGTCAGCCTTGTTCCTGTAGTTGGATTGACTAGCACGTCCACTGCAATCGTGTCGCCGTCGTCAATTGTTTGCGGCGGCGGATAGCGAGTAATTGGTGTGAGCGCAGTGTTGGGCTGGGGCTTGCGTTCGTCTGATGTGATGGCTATGCCTGCGCGTAAATTCGCAGCAGCTTGTTTCGGATCATTGGCTTGTTCGTACCATTTGCTGCTTTTGATTTTCGTGACTTGTTCGTCGCTGAGCGGTTGCAAAAATACGCGATATTGATTGCTGTTGGCGATTGGTTCGACTTTCAACGTGTAGCCGAAAAATACGCCGCTTTTTTGGTCTACGAGAATGCGGTTAACGGCATTGAGATCAGCTACCTGAATGCGCGAAGTCAAATGCGAAGGCGTATCCGGTGCGTCAGAATCCAAGGTGAAATACACGCGCGCGCCATTGAATAACGTGTATTCACGCTTGTCTTGAGAGAAAGCAGAAAAAGAAAAAACGAGAATCCACAGCAGTTGAAAAGCTGTGGATAAATAGCATAAGTGCATAGAATGTGCATGTTTGCTTGTGTAGGCGCGCGCACCAACGCTTATGCGCTTCCGACGTGCAGCCTCGAGTAGCTTATTCGCGTGTTTCAGAAGATGACTCATTTTCTTTCCCATTTCCTTTGATAATTCTGACGCGCATTTCTTCGACAGGTTGATAGCCGGACAAATCTACGTTGGTGTAGGCGTTGTCTCCAGCAATGTGCGAAGCGATTTTCAGTTCGTTGCTGATGGGCGATGAGGTGGTTGCGAGAATGGTTTTTGCTATAGGCGCATTTGGCGCGGCGCGTTCGACATACACAATTTTCGTGACAATTTTTTCTTTGATAATTGGGACTTCTACGGTTTCAGTTTTTGTGACGGTCGTGATTTGTGGCGCTAGTGATACAGGCTGGGACGCTGGAATTTTTATTTTGGACGCAAATACGGCGAAGCCCGCGACAGCCAGTAAACATGCGGCTGCGAACGCGGGGACGGGAATACGAATCGAAGCGGTGAAAAATCTTCGCCACCACGGCGCGCGCGCAAATTCTGCTTGGAACGAAGCGAATACGCGTTCATCCAGCGCGCGTGAAATTGGCGGCGGTTGCCACGTGTCCAGGAGTTCTTTCAATTTTGCATCTTCGGGATTTGTTTTACGTTCCATAGTTGTACTACCATCGGTTCTATTCAGGAGCGTAAACGTCTCGCTTGCCAGCTTCTTGTTTTCCCTACCAACTCTCTTTGGATGTGAGCAGTTGTTAACTGGCAAGCGAGACGTTTACGCTCCTCAAAATTTGTGCGAACAGGAATGTCCGCAGTACGTATAACAGACATTCCTGTCCGTTAATACTTGTCGCAACGCGCGGCGTGCGGCTTTTCGTCAACATACGGCGCAAGGCTGCGGCGCAAATTTTCGCGCGCGCGATGCAACCGCGATTTCACCGTGCCAATATCGGCGGCGACTACGAGCGCGATTTCGGCCAGGCTCAATTCTTCATACTCAAACAAAATCACCGCTTCGCGTTGCAGTACGGGCAAAGCCGCGATTGCCTTGCGCACTTCGGCGACAATTTCTTCCTGCAACAATTCAAAGAGCGGTTCAAAATTTGTGGGTGTTTGCGCTGCCGCGTCTAGTTGCTCAAACGGATTTTCTGGTCTTTCGTCGCGCAAATATTTCAGCGACAAATTTCGTGCAATGGCGCAAAGATAAGTGCGCAAACTCGCTTTGGTGCGATCAAATTTGTGCGGGCTTTTGAGCAACTGCAAAAAACAATCGTGCGTAATTTCTTCGGCGTTCTCGACGGATTGCAATAACCGATAGACGAAACGAAAGATGACTGTGCGATGGGCTTCGTACAGTTGCCTGAAGGCTGCTTCGTTTCCTTTGATCGCTTGCGCGAGCAGCAAATCGTCGTTCATGGAAATTTCGTCGAGCGGCGTGGCTCGAAAATTACGGGTGAATGTCGAATCATTTGGCGATTCTGAAAGGTTATTACCAAACGGCAGGAAAAAGATACGGCGGGAGTGAAAAAGATGGAGAGAATGAGAGATGGAGCGATGGAGCGAAACGGCGGAATTCACTCTCTCGCTCCTTCTCTCGCTCCCTCTTTCTCATTGTTTTAGCGAAACGCAGCCTGCCGCGCGGGGCGGCGGCGGACGGATTCCCACTCCAATACTTGCCGCGCTTTTTTGTTTTCGTACGCAGAACTCAAAGAAGACGCTAATTCATCATCGAATAAATCGGCGCGTTTTCGCTCGCGGCGTAGTGATTCCATAATCGCTACATATTCGATGACTTCCTCAACTTCGGAATCGGTCAGATGCTCAAGTTTAAAGGCGAGTTTCTCTCGGCTAGTTAGTTGCTTTGCCATAATTACCTCCAATGGCAAGCGACCAACCGCTAGGCGTGGACGGTCAGCTTGCCGTCGTGAATGAGCGCTGAAAAAGCGCGTGGAATGTTTTCATTTCAATCAAGTGTAGTTTCGTCTCCTTGCAATTGATTTGAACCAAAAATATTTTCTCAAATTTGGGGAATGCCTTTTCGGGGTGAACACGGCAATAGTAATACAAACGGTGTGGCGTGAAAAGTGCGGAGAAGTTGGCTTGCTGATAATGCACAGGCGGCGCATACTTTGGCAGATAAATTACAGGGAGCGCACGCGGCTCGCGTGCTGAGGCTGGCGCAAGAAGTTCGCTGCGATGAAAAGATTTGCTCCGTTAATCTCAGCCGCGCGAGCCGCGTGCGCTCCCAAGAGAAATGCATACACTCCCAGCGATAGGATTCATTTTATGGAGAACACCGATGAAGAAATATTTTACTAGCTTTACTTTACTCGTTCTTTTTTCGTTGAGCTTGGCAGGCTGTAACAAAACTGAGCCGACAACTACGACGGCAACCGCTCCGACTACGACCAGTGCGCCGCCTGCATATCCGGCTGCGGTCAAGGCGGGCGTAGATGCGCTCAGCAGCAATGATTTGCTCGCGCACATAAAAACATTGGCTTCAGACGAATATGAAGGTCGCGCGCCCGGTACAAAAGGCGAAGACCTCACCGTTAGTTACCTTACCGAGCAATTCAAAAAATTTGGCCTCAAGCCCGGCAACCCTGATGGCACATTTGTGCAAAAGGTTCCGCTGATTGGTTTCACGCCGACGCCGACGGTTTCGTTTACGGCTGGCGGAAAAAAAATGGATTTAGCAGCGGATGATTATTTGGCTCGTTCTTCAACTTTCAAGCCCGAAGTCAATGTAGCCAATTCTGACGTTGTATTTGTGGGCTACGGCGTAGTTGCACCTGAGTACGGCTGGGACGATTTCAAAGGTGTAGATGTTAAAGGCAAAACGATTGTGATGCTGGTCAATGATCCGCAACTTCCAGACGCGAGCGATCCGAAAAAATTAGACGACAAAATGTTCAAGGGCAAAGCGATGACATATTACGGACGCTGGACTTACAAATACGAAATTGCCTCGGAAAAAGGCGCGGCGGCAGCGATCATTGTGCATGAAACTGAAACCGCAGGCTATCCGCTGAAAGCATTGAATAGTTGGCGGCAGGAAAACTTTGGACTGAAAGGCTCTGAAAAAGGCCGTGTTCCGGTCGAAGGCTGGATTTCATTCGACAAAGCGAAAGAACTGTTTGCCGCGAGCGGGCAGGATTTGCTGGCACTGAAAAAAGCGGCGCTTGCAAAAGATTTCAAACCCGTAACGCTGAATGCAAAAGCAAACCTCAACGTGAAATCCACGATCCGCGAAATCGCTTCGCAAAATGTGATTGCAAAATTGGAAGGCTCTGATCCGAAGCTCAAAGACGAGTATGTCGTTTACACAGCGCATTGGGATCACATGGGGCGCGACACCAAATTACAGGGCGATCAGATTTTCAATGGCGCGATTGATAACGCTTCCGGCGTAGCCTGTTTGTTGGAATGGGCGAAAGGCTTTAGCAAACTCAGCCCCGCGCCAAAACGATCAATTTTATTTTTGGCTGTAACGGCAGAAGAAAAAGGTTTGCTCGGCGCAAAATATTACGCTGAACATCCGCTTTACCCGCTCAACAAAACGCTGGCGAATATCAATATGGACGGCATTAATCAATGGGGCAAGACAAAAGACATCACAGTTGTCGGGCTTGGCAATTCGACGCTGGATGACTCACTGGCGGAAGTGATGAAGTTGCAAGGGCGCACAATTATTCCTGATCCCGAACCGGAAAAAGGATATTTTTATCGTTCTGATCATTTTGAATTTGCGAAGCAAGGTGTCCCCGCGCTTGATCCTGATGGTGGCAACGATTACATCGGCAAGCCTGCTGATTATGGGCAAAAAACGCGTGATGAGTATACCGAAAAGGATTATCACGGCGTTACTGACGAAGTGAAACCGACCTGGGATTTATCGGGCGCGCTCGAAGATTTACAGGCTCTATTCGTCGTCGGTTATAACGTAGCGAATGGTGACAAATGGCCGGAATGGAAACCCGGCACCGAATTCAAAGCCAAACGCGAAGCGATGCTGAAATAAGCGGAAAGAATTTGTAAGTAAAACAATGAGGCAACAAAAGCCAAACATCTTCCGGCTTTTGTTGCCTCTTTTTATTTGTAACGTCAATTAAATTTTATCGCGCGTCGAATTTGATTTCCTGTAAAGCTGGCGCACTTGTCTGGCAACTGTACGTATAAATCAAAAACGAGAAACCGCGTAATATTCCTGACGTTCCGGCCACACGGTCTGTTATCCGCAACACCCACGTTCCGTTCGCACTCTGTCCATTGAACGAAGCAAAGCGTCCTGATGGGCGATATGCGCCAGAGTACGGAGCGCCTGCGGTGGTGATGTTTTGGATTGAAGTTGCTGCCGCGTCATCTAACAACGTGCCGCAGAAATTCTTGCTTGGTAATCCTAAGCCGCCAGGATTACTCAGCAAGGTCACAGTTGTGCCTGAGGGAGAAGTGAGCGTGACAACCAAATCGCTGACACGGTCGTGTTGCAATCCGACGCCTGTGGGTGACGAACAATCTGTGCCATCAAAGCGAAATGCGAATTTCGTGATAGGCGCAGTGAAGCCCGCTATCGGCAGGGGCAGTGCAATACCTGATCCGGTGCCGTCGGGAATAGCAATGTTGCCATTGCGCAGGCTTAACGTTGACGGTGTGCTGGCAGGTTGCCCTGTTTGTACAGAGAAACTAAAGGTACGCGGCAACGTTTGATCACTGCTGACTGTGATCGTAAACGGTAATATTGCGCCGCAAACAGCTTTAGGAGAAAGCAGGAATTTGAAATGTGACAAATTGACTTCCGCCTTACCGTCCGAAATTTGAAAATAATCTGAGGTAGCGGCAGTGATGGTTACGTCCGGGCTGGATGAGGCAATGGTCGCTTTGACACCTGTAGCAAACGCGTTGCCAGCATTTCTAAACACGACCTTGATCGCGCCTTCTTCGCCGGGTTCGATAAAACTGTCGCCATCACCTACGCCCGCCACTAATTGGGTGAACATATATTCTAAAAATGGCGAAGGTTTGACTTTGAGATAAGCGCCCAATGCGGAAACGATACCCGCGCCCGAAGCGTTGTCCCACCCTAGCGGCCCAATATCGAGCGCGGTGGAAGTGAGGGCTTCGCGCAATTGCTCCCTGTTAATATCTGGCGCAGTTGATTTGAGCAACGCAGCGATGGCTGCCGCGTGTGGAGCGGCTGCGGACGTGCCATAAAACGTTGAGAAAAACGATTGCGGCAACGACGTAGACACGCCGTCGGCAGCCGTAATATCAGGCTTTTGTCGTACTGTTCCGCCGTCCGCAAATAAATATCTGTCAGGGGTAATCGGCGAACCATCAGAGTTAAAGAAAACATGGCGCGGGCCATCTGAAGAAAATGATTCGACAGGTGTGGTTGGGCCAGGCAGGAAGACACCGTTTTGTGCAGTAGAGGCGGGCACTGCTGCGACAGCGAATGCTTCGGCGGCAGCGGCTTGCCCAATAATTTGACCGGGTGTTGTCAGTGCGATTTCTGCTGTCCCGAATGTGTCAAGATAAAGCGCGCGCGGTTTCGCACCACTATAGTTGGCAATAATGATGCGGTCGCCTTCCGAAAAAAATCCTGCCAGAAATTCGCCAGGAAATTGCGTTATTGCTTGATCGTCCACCGAAAATGCTTTGACGCGCCGCAGCGTCGCATCCAGCACATAAATGTCGTAATCGTTTTCTGCCGTATCTGCCGGATCAGACCAGAACAGGCGTACAAATGCGAAGCCATCTGAGCCAAGGCGCGTAATGCGATTGGAAATTACGCCTGCGCCAAAATCATGGAAAGTGTAAAGCGGGTCGCCAGCTCCGATAGTGGCACGCCCAGCATCTTTGAAATCACCCTGCCACGTGCCGCTCGTGCCATCGTTGTAATTCCCGCCATTACCTGCCGAAGAAAAATAATTTGCGCCGTCAGCGATGACATCATTTACCGCGCTGGCTAAAGTGTAATCCTGAAATGGCAATTGATCTGACCATCCGATGTCATCCACGATAATATCGCAATGATATTTGAAACGCAGATCACGAATATTACGCGCCATGCCTTCCGGGCCTTCTTCATCACTTGTGCCTGTCGCAAAAAATAATTTGGCCCCCGGTGCAATGTCGTAAATGATTTCCATCATCGCCGTGCCTTCGCCTTCATCAAAAGCACCTAATCCACTTTGGCCTGGCAACACCGTGACATCTTTGGGCAAATTTCCGCTGGCTTGTGAGCGCTCCAAATAACGCGCGCTGTCAGAGAGCACGCCAATGCTGATTCCTGCCCCGTCCACGCCGTACGTCGCGCGCACATCATTCGCGCGGTGTCCTGCATCGCCTTGCGTGGTGGGCGGGCCTGTGACAACCGCTTCGTTGGCGACGCCATTATCTGTGCGAGTTATCGCTAACGAAGGCAGCGCCCCGCGCAACTGTGAGCGCAGGTTTTCGACTCTTGCTGAAAGTGTCTTTGTCTGAACCGGCGATTTGGGTTGTGTCTGATGTGGCAATCTTTTTTCCGCTCGCGCATTGGTGGTGAAGCGCGCACTGGTTCTGATGAGGCGCACATCATCGCGGGCGGCTACAGCTTCCAGCAAATCAATGGGCAAGCGCGCGCGAATCGTATTTGTTTCCACTGACGTAGACAAAATTTCGCCGTCAATATTTTTTAGCAAACTCAGTAACTCTTCGCTAACTTGCGCCTTGATTTCAACGACAGTTTTTCCTGTGTCAGTAACTTCGACTGCGTTTTTGACGAGTGGTACGCCGCGCACTGATTCAATTTGTCCTTGGCGCAATTTTGCGGCTTGGCGCAATTGCGTATCAATTTTTCGTTGCGCCGGAGACAAGTTTCGTTTTTCTTCGATGATTGCTTCGATTTGTTGTTGTGCTTCTTCGCCCAATTGCGGCTCAAATTGTTTTTCCGCCAGTGGCTTATTTTTTTGTTGAGGGGAGGTTTGCGATTTTGTATTGATAGGTAAAGACAGTAGCGGTGCTACTAACAAAACATAGCTGAGAAAATATCGTAGGCAATTTTTCATTTATTCTCCTTTTGCAAAAAAGATGACGACGCAAGGGGCTTTCCCCGTGCCTCTGGAATAGCAATAAGAGATCGTGCCGGAAGACCTCTTGGCGGTTGCGCAAATGCCGCTGGTTTGCGTCGAGGGCGAATTTGTTGTGATCTGCGGCTAAGGCCAAAGTGCCTCCAACCAGCTAAACTTGTGTTCAACTGTTGTGCAGGCAGATACCGAGCTAATTCAAATTTTTGATGAGGAAACAGTGAGAATTAGTAGAACACCAGCACATTACTTGTTGCGCGTGCGATGCAGGCTCCATGAAAAGCGGCATCGTGCATTTGCAATGCGACGAAAGTTGTGGGCTGAAACTTTCGTAGTTCTGAAAAAACAGAAAGGATGGCGGGCGCTATAGTATGGATGCTGTTAAAAAAAGACAAGCAAAAAGGATATGGCTAAGAATGTAAGGCGGCGCGGGCTTGGCGGACGAGTTGTGCGGCGTCATCTGCTGTATTAGCAAGCGCAGTCAGATGCCCCATTTTGCGCCCTTTGCGTGGCGCGAGCTTGCCGTACAAATGCAATTTGACGTTGGGGAAGGCGCACGCTGCCGCCCAATTGGGTTCACCGTCCTGCCACAAATCGCCGAGCAAATTCGCCATCGCCGCCGGACGCAATAATTCTGTGGAGCCGAGCGGCAATCCACACACCGCGCGGAGCTGTTGCTCGAATTGTGAAGTCACCGAAGCATCAAACGAAAAATGACCGGAATTGTGCGGGCGCGGAGCCGTTTCGTTGATAAGCAATTTTCCATCTTTGGTCAGGAAAAATTCGACGCACATCACACCTACGACATCAAGTTTTTCGAGGACTCCGCGCGTGATTTCGACCGCTTCTTTTTGGATGGATTCTGACACGGGAGCGGGTGCAATAGTGACATCTAAAATATGATTGACGTGCGAATTGGCGACTGCGCCATAATGCACGAAAGCCCCGTCAATCGCGCGTGCGGCGACGACGGAGACTTCGCAATCGAAATTGATGAACGCTTCTAAAATTGCTTCCTGATTGCCGAGCGCGGCAAGCGCAGCTTCGGCCTGATTGGGCGCAGTAATTTTTGATTGGCCTTTTCCGTCATAACCAAACCCCGCAGTTTTTAGCACTGCTGGACAACCGATTTCCTGCAACGCAAGTTCTAAATCCGCGAGTGAATTGATGCGCTTGAACGGCGCAACAGGGAAGCCGTTATTGGCAAGAAAAGTTTTTTCGCGCAAACGATGTTGCGCCGTGTGCAGCACGTGTCCACCCGGATGCACGCGCGTGAGCGAGGACGCTGCTTCGACCGCTGCGGACGAAACATTTTCAAATTCAAACGTGACTACACTAACGTTGCGGGCAAAATTTCTGACCGCGTCCAAATCATCATACGAAGCAATAATTTCTTCGTCAGCGATCTGCCCCGTAGGCGTATCCGAATCCGGCGAAAACGTATGCACGCGGTACCCCATGCGTCGCGCCGCAATTGCAAACATGCGACCGAGTTGACCGCTGCCTAAAACACCAATAGTTGATCCGGGAAGAATCATAAAAACATGAACCGATAGGAAAAATCTTTTATTTGAGGATTAGTACTTTGGCAGTAATTTTCAAATACTCGCCTTCGTGCTTGTGGTCTGCCTTCTGTATTAAGACCATATATCTCAATTGTCAGGCTTGCTTTATTTTGATCGCTTGTGTTGCTTGTCGGATTTGGATGTAATTCGCCCGAAGAAAAATTAAAAATAAAATATCGATCAAATTCGTAATCAATCTCATCTGGCTTTAGTAATGCAGGATCAAAAAACTCTCGTTTTGCGCTTTGGCATTTATCGCAGCATAAAAACAAATTGTCCCATTGATAAGCTTCGATTGGATACTGTGATTTGGGTTTGAAATGTTCAATCGTTTCTCTGATCTCAGCTACCATCTGAAAAACATCACAGAATGAACAATGATCTTCAGTCATTTGCCGCAACAATGGTAAGAGCCAGTGATTAAGTCTTTTTCTCTGATATTGAGGCCAAGCAAATTGAGTGGCTGGAGTTGTTGCCAATTTTCGTTCATATTGCTGCCCCCATTTTTGACATTTTTGAGTAAGCCAAAGCGGGGGAGCAGGTCGCTGAGCTTTCATCATATTTCGTAGGTTTTCTTTTTTAGCTTACTGAGTTGGCGCAACTCAAAAATTACAATGTTTTGTAATTCAACCCCTTGCTGCGCTATTGATTTTGCCAATTTCAGAAATGCAGATTCATTTATATCTTCGCCTTGTAAAATGGCATGCAACTGTAGATAAAATTTGTCCAGATTGTCTTGTGTAGGCGCGCCAAAATCTTCATCAATATCAAAAACTTCGCGCAAGACATTTTGATAGCTGTTGCCTGATTTCGATTCTGTTACTTCACCAAGATAGGCTTTACCTTCTTTTACTTTTAGTTCATAAACTGCCGCACCATCTACAGAGTTCACGACAAAAGGTGAATGAGTCGTTAAGAAAATTTGTGCAGTGGGAAATAGTTTTTGTACGGCTGGCAAAACTTTCCTTTGCCAAGCTGGATGTAGGTGTATTTCAATTTCATCAAGAAACAGAATGATATTTTGTTCATTAAGAGGTGTCTCATCTGTCCAAGTCAATAAATCTAATCTCATTAGCAAGTCACCCATCCAGCTAATCAATGAGCGTATTCCATCTGGAAGTACATCGAAATCTAATACTGTATGATTAGTTTTTATCGTCAGCGTAAGTGGATTTGTTTTGATTTCAAACTCAATTGAATAGCCAATAATCTCAGAAACAACTTTTTCTAAACTGCTCAAAGCGGAGGCGAATTTTTGCGCAATTTTTGGATTGTGTTTTTCCTTTTCTATTGCTCGTTTTGAAATGCTATTTGCGATCCACTGGTTAACTGTAAAACCATTTTTAGAAGGCTCTTTGATAAATTCTAAAGACGAAGCTAAGGGATTGGTTTTGAATTCTTGAATGGCATTTATATAAGTTGCTTGAGTGTACCTATATCCAGAGTACGCCACCACAACTAACGGAGTCGTAAATGTTGGAGACGGAGAACCTATTATACCTCGGTAATAATCAACAAATTCATTATGCCCGCTAAATGCGAACCCCATCTGTGAAGCATTATACCCAGCACCAAATATTCCAACGTCCTGTCCTTCATCAAAAGAAGCCTTTAATTGACTTCTATAACCATCCTCATTGTCTTTATCGAAATAACGAAACTTTTTGCTAAAGGCATTGAGTTGCCCCGCCTGATGACTAAATATACTTGCGAGTGCCTGCAATACGGTCGTTTTCCCACTCCCATTTGGCCCAGTCAAAATATGAATTTCAGCTTTGCCTTTTTCTTGTGGCTTGAACTCAAATTCGACCTCATCAAAGGGGCCAATATCTTTTAGGTAGAGTTTTCGTATTCGCATAATCTGACGCTACCCAAGCGTATCGCTTAAAACTTTGTTCGTTTGTTCGCTACGGAATTCATTTAGTTTTTGACGCAATTCTGGTCGCGTGTTTGCCAGAATCGCTACGGCAAATAATGCCGCATTGGTTGCGCCCGCGTTGCCGATGGCTAATGTGCCGACAGGGATTCCGGCGGGCATTTGCACAATAGATAAAAGCGAATCCATTCCGCTCAAGGCTTTACTTTGCACGGGCACGCCGAGGACGGGAACGGGAGTTTGTGCGGCAACCATGCCGGGCAAATGCGCTGCGCCGCCTGCGCCTGCGATGATGACTTCGAGGCCCCGTGATTCGGCATTCGCTGCAAATTCGGCGAGCAGCAATGGCGTGCGATGCGCCGAAACAATTTTGCATTCGTGCGGCACGTCAAATCTAGTCAGCATTTCTGACGCCAGCTTCATTGTGTCCCAATCGGACTTGCTGCCCATGATGATGGCGACCAAAGGCTTGGGCGTGTTTGTTTTTTGTTTCGCTATTTTTTTAGGCATGCTCAAATTTATCAGCGCAATCTCAATTCATTTTGCTTGTCTGATTTTTTATCCGGCTATTTTGTAACACGCTTTGGCTGAAAATGAAAAAGGGCAAAGCCGCAACCTCGCCCCATTGAATCACAAATTGAGAAAGAGAATTTTATTGGCGATTATCGCCGTCTTAACGATCTTTTCCGCCGAGAAAGTCGACAAATTATTTTCTGAGAATCTTTTCCATTGCCTTACCTTTTGCCAATTCATCAATCAATTTATCCAGATAACGAACTTGCTGAATTACCTTGTCTTCGATTTCTTCCACGCGATAACCGCAAATCACACCAGTAATTTTTGCAGCATTTGGATTCATATTTGGCGCTTGAGCGAAAAAGTTTTCAAAGTCAGTTTTATTATCAATGACTTCTTGCAATGTCTGTTCGTTATACCCCGTCAGCCAAAAAATAATTTCGTCTACTTCTGCTTTGGTGCGACCTTTTCTCTCAGCTTTATTGATGTAGTGCGGGTAAACACTCGCAAAAGACATTCGGTAAACTCGCGTATTATTATTCATAAGCTATTTTTTTCGTTCTGAGAGCGTCTAGCAAAAAGAAATTTCAGCATCTGGGAGCGCACGCGGCTCGCGTGCTGAGATTAGCGGAGGGAATTGTTTACAATGTACCATTAGCCTCAGCACGCGGGCCGCGTGCGCTCCCAGGGGCGGCTATTATTCTTTTTGTAAGACGTTCTGAGCCTCAATCCTATCTCGTATTGCTGCTGCCAGTATTTCAATATTTATATCTTTCAGCATTTTGAATTTAATGCAATAACCGCTCACCTTTGCCTTGCCTATGTTTTTCCCATACGTTGCGGCTAAGTAGGTTTTATCTGCAAGTCCCATAACGTAGACCGAGATTCCCATTGTGTTGGCGCTTAACCCAATTTGATAAAACTCTTTGGTTTCTCCATTGGCATATTTTATGGTGTACGACCCATAGCCAATATTAGGATTCGTAACAATTTTCCCTGCGCTGTTTTTCCCATCCAGAAACCATAATTTACAGGCTGGCATTACTTGCAGAATAAGGCTGTGCAACGCTTGCAGGTCGGCGCGTTTTGGTTCAGGTTGGCTCGTAATATATTCTTTGATTTGTGCTTGTGTATTCATCTCAAAATCGAAAATTATTTTTGCGATAGCGTTGCCAGCGCCGTGTTCACGGGGCTATTGTTCTTAGCGGGCGACAGTTGCCAGCCAGTTGTCTGCTATGCAGCATTATAGGCTTTCTCCAGTGCCGCCACGTCGAGCTTCACCATTGTCATCATCGCTTCCATTACAGCCTGTACCTTGCTTGGGTTCTTGTCGGCTATGAGTTCCATGAAACGCCTCGGCACGATTTGCCAAGTGACGCCAAATTGATCGGTAATCCATCCGCATTGCGATGGGGTTGCGCCAGCGCTGACGAGTTTGTCCCAGTATTCGTCAACCTCGCTCTGGTCCTTGCAGTCAACAAAGAGCGAGAAGCCTTGAGAGAAGGTGAAGTATGGGCCTCCGTTGTACCCCATGAAGAACTGACCACCGACGACGAACTCAGCAGAAGTGATTGGGCCGTCCGTGCCAGTACGGGCAACATTCCTGATCTCAGAGTCTGGGAATGTTGCGGTATAGAACGCTATTGCAGCGTCGAGTTGATCATTGAACATTAGGAAAGGTGTCACTTTATTCATCTGTGTGTCCCCCTTTTTTCAGGTTGTCGCCTAACAGGTTTTCCAAATTGCTCAAAGACATTTTGAATCCTTCTACAAAGCCCATTTCAATCATCTTCTCCATCCGTTCAAGCGATTCATTGTAGATAGAAATATTGACTTTGGTCGCTGCGTCTTGTTCGCTGAAATTATAATCCCAATCAGAGCCCGGCAAGTTTGGATTTTCATTTTCGTCCGCGAAAGCATTCAACATTTTGAAATTGGTTTTTGGGCTAATGGAAGTATATTTCTGAATTGACCACATCTCTTTTCCTTCGGGGCTGACCATTGCATAAAACCGTTGTCCGCCAACTTCAAAATTCATGTATTTTGTTTTGGCTGTCCAGGGTTTAGGCGCAACCCATTGGTCAAGCAGTTCTGGCTTGGTAAAAGCATCCCACACCAGCGCGAGGTCGGCAGCAAATTCCATTTTTATTGTTGCCGTTTTTGTGGCTTTATCTACAGTAAAATCAAATAGCGAATTGTTACTCATTTTCGTTCCTTTTTCATTGTTGATAATAGTTCATCAAGCTGGTTGAAACGGCTTTCCCAGATGTTGCGAAGCTGATCAACCCACTCGTCAATTTCTTTCACTTTATCTATTTCAAGCTGGTAATAAATTTCTCTTCCCTTAAATTCTTGTTTTACCAGTTCGCACTCGGTCAAGATGCGCAAATGTTTTGATACTGCTTGTCGGGTGATATGAAAATTTTCGGCAATAGCATTTGGCGTCATTGCCTGCATTGCAATCAGAGCGATGATGGCTCGTCTTGTCGGGTCTGCGATAGCTTGAAAAATGTCTCGTCTCATTTGCCCTCCACTATAAATGAGAAACCAATCGGTTGCAAGTTGAATGTGCAACTTTTCGGTTTCGCATTGTTTGCCTTTCTGAATATGTATTCGTTCAGTCGTTTGGAATTGCAATAAGAATGAATCGCAACCAGACATTTGAAAAATAAAAAAGGACGAAGCCAAAACCTCGTCCTTCTGAATATTACAAAATTACCTGAATAGTTACGCCGAGTATCCTGCTTTGCCTTCAAAGTTGTACAGGTTCTCGGTTTTGATGTAATCAAGCCCCGCGCCAGAAACGCGATTCAGCAGGCTGGCGATTTGGGCGTGTTTGATTTCGCCTTCGCCAGTGAAGCGGCAGCGCCAGTGATCGGAGCAGAATGTTTCTGGTGAACCATCAGGCCAAACTTTTGTGCCGCGATTGTTGAGTGTAGCGAGCGATAATCCTTCGCCGTTCAGCGCGGAAAGAATGCCGCCTAAATCGTTGGCCGAGCCTGCTGTCCAGTCGAGGTAAACGTCTACGCCAACCAAATCTTTTTTCTCTAAAACAGGCGTGCTGATTTGACCGAGCTTGGATAAATCTGCGGCCTTGTATTCGGCTGGTTTCAGCGTTTCTGGTTTTTGACCGAGACGCGCGACGACTGCTTCGGCAAATTCTTTTGTGCCGACTTTTTGTTTGCTGACGCCTTCGGCATAAATATCGTAGGTATGAATGCCGTCTTCCAGCGTTTTCATCCACGCGTTGTGTGCGAGCGCGGCTACGTCAGGTTGACCGATGTGGACGAGCATCAAAATTGCACCGAGGAACAGTCCCGAAGGATTCGCTAAATTTTGATTGGCGCGACGTGGAGCGGAGCCGTGAATGGCTTCAAACATCGCTACGTTTTCGCCGATGTTAGCGGAACCCGCGAGGCCGACAGAGCCAGCGATTTGCGCGGCTACGTCAGAGAGAATGTCGCCGTAAAGATTTGGCATCACGACTACGTCAAAAACTTCGGGCGTATCGGCTAATTTTGCTGCGCCGATGTCAACGATCCAGTGATCGGCTTCGATGTCTGGATATTCGGGCGCGATTTCGTCAAAGATGCGGTGAAACAGGCCGTCCGTCTGTTTCATGATGTTGTCTTTGATGAAGCACGTAACTTTTTTGCGGTTGTAATTGCGGGCGTATTCAAACGCATAACGCACAATTTTTTCAGAACCGGGACGCGAAATCAGTTTCAAGCATTCTTCGACTTGTTGCGTCTGGCGATATTCGATTCCGGCGTAGGTGTCTTCTTCATTTTCGCGGACGATGACTACATCCATGCCGGGATGTTTGGTGTCAACGAATGGATGGTAGGCTACGCACGGGCGGATGTTGGCGAATTGTCCGAACGTTTTGCGCACCGTCACGTTCAGCGATTTGTACCCGCCACCTTGCGGCGTAGTGATCGGTGCTTTCAAAAATACTTTTGTGCGGCGCAGCGATTCATACGCTTCGGGCGCGATACCTGCCGAATTGCCGGACAAGTAAACTTTTTCGCCGATTTCGATGGTTTCGATGTCAATGCGTGCGCCCGCTGCCTGAATGATGTGGAGCGTCGCCGCCATAATTTCGGGGCCGATGCCGTCGCCGTGCGCTACTGTGATAAGAGTATTTGCCATACCTGTAAAAGACCTTTCTCTCAAATGTAAAAAGTTAGCCGACCATGTTTGGATAAATCGTAGAATTGCAAAGGCGAAATTTCACCACAAAGCTGACAATTGCACAAATTAAATTGAAATTTGTAGACGTGAGGCGAAATAAAAACGCGCCAAACTACGTCACTGTCACAAATCTTATGCGTAAACATTTATGCGGCGGCGAACCACTAATCGTGCGCTAATTCTTATCGCTACAATTTATTTCTTAAATACTGTAAAGTTACAGCTTAATTTTCCTGCCCTGCCCGAATGCCCCAAGGGTGAAAGGTTTATGAAGCATCTCAAACGCATTTTTATTGCGTTAATTATCGTTTCAGCGTTGTTGTTACTGGCAATTATTCCGTTGCAACAAATCGCTGCGCCATCGGCAGTGCTGACGAATATGGCTGCGCCGCCGCCGAACGAAGTGCGTGCGCTGTGGGTCGTGCGCGAAGCGATGACTACGCCGGATGCGGTAAAAGAGATGGTCAAACGCGCGAAGGAAGGCGGATTTAATAATGTGCTGGTGCAAGTGCGTGGGCGCGGTGATGCTTATTACAACGCGCGCTGGGAACCGCGTGCGAGCGCGTTGGATGATGAGCCAAGCGATTTTGATCCGCTTGCGTTAACGATCAAAGAGGCGCACGCCGTAGGCATCAAAGTTCACGCGTGGATTAATACTTTTCTTGTCGCCGATGCCGCCATTTTGCCAAAATCGCCAAATCACGCGATGTACAAACATCCTGAATGGCTCGCCGTCCCCAAAGGCATTGCGGTGGAGCTGTATCGTGGTGACCCGAAAGCCGAAAATTACAGCCACACGCTGATTAGCTACGCGCAAAACAATAAAGAAGAACTCGAAGGCATTTTCTTTTCGCCCGCGCATCCCGGTGTCAAAGAACAGATTTATAATTTGTGGATTGATATTACCGAACGCTACGACATTGACGGGCTGCATTTCGATTACATTCGCTATCCGAATCGGCAATTTGATTACAGCCGCACGTCGTTGGATCGTTTTCGCGCGGAGCTGGAAAAAACAATTTCGCCCGAAGAGCGCAAACATTTTGCCGACATCGCCGCGAATAACCCGATGGCGTATGTGAACGCGTTTCCTGATCGCTATTCGCAATTTCAGCGTGACCAGGTAACAGATTTAGTCGAACGCGTCTATCAAGGCGTCAAAGCGCGCAAGCCGAACGCAATTGTTTCCGCCGCCGTGTTTGCGAATGACAAAGACGCATTCGAGGCGCGTTGTCAGGATTGGAAATTGTGGCTCAAGCGCGGAATTTTGGATGTAGTTTGCCCAATGGCTTATACCGAAGACACCGACACTTTCGCCAAACAAATTGAAGTTGCTGTCGGTGCAAAAGGCAGTAATCAAGTTTGGGCAGGCATCGGAAGCTGGAAAATTCCCGTCATTAGCACGCTGGAAAAGGTGAGTGCCGCGCGCGCCAAAGGTGCACAAGGATTTATTTTATTTTCGTATAACGCGGCGATTCAACCTTCCGAAACAAACCCGAATGCCGAGTATTTGCCACGTGTGCGTGATGCGTTGAATGTGAAAAGTTTAGGCTCGCGCGTGCGCCAATAAAAATACGCTGCTTGACGGCGTAAGCGGGTTTCGCTATTATCCAGCCCGTTGATTTTGACAAGTGGGGCCATAGCTCAGCTGGAAGAGCGCATGACTGGCAGTCATGAGGTCAGGGGTTCGATCCCCCTTGGCTCCACCAAATCCTTCCTTAATTTTCCCAGATAAAATTCAAATGTAATTCATTTGCCCAACGGATTTTTTGTTGTTGGTTGTTTTGCAAAATAACGCGTAACCGTCCTTCAGTTCGTTCAATGCCAATTTCACCGAATCTCCAAATAGTGATCTTTTTTACTGACTGATAGAAGGGTTTGATTTTGGCTGGCTCCTGCGTGGACAGCGTAGGCGTTGATTTTATATGTGCCGCTTGGTAAGGGCGGCAAGGCAAATGAAAATCCGTGCGCAGGCGTAATGGTTGCGCCTGCGGATACCAAGTCAGGGCGCGGATCGTGAGCTTCGACCGTAGTGACGAATTTTCCATCTACAAAAAGTTGCACGGCTAAGGTGTCGTTTGGTTTGCGCGGATCGTAAGCCCATCCGACTACGTGGGAAGGTTCGACAATATCAATTGCACCACGCATCGGCGGATATAAATGAGTGTATGCCGCAATTGACACAGCAGCGATAATCACCAAAAATTCCAAGCCTGCTTTGGCAAGAATCGCCTTTAATAAATTAGTTGCTGCAATCATTAGTCTGTAGAGTCTGTAGAGTCTGTAGAGTCTGTAGAGTCTGTAGAGTCTTGACTCACTAGACTCCATATACTCTAAAGACCCTACAGACTATTATGCTTGCTCTCGATTTATTCCCGCCACATTCAATCCCAGATAATCTGTATCAGTGCCGCGTTGCGCTAAATCCCAAGCGGTTTGGGCGAGGCCAACGGCGCCTTTGCCGAAGGCGATAAAGCGTTCGTCTTTGGTTTGTCCGTTGTGAAAGCGGAAATAGATTTGTTGACTGACGACGGCTAATTTAAAAATCGCCAGCACTTCGTAATACGTAATTTTGGCAACGTCTGCGCCCGTGCGTGTGGCGTAGCGTTCGACAATTTCGGCGCGGCTCAGCCAGCCGGGTTGCGTCGTCACTGCGCTAATTGTTTCGCGCCGCGCTTCGCTATCGCCTTTTTGCGACCAATAACAAAGTAACAACCCAAGGTCAACCAGCGGATCGCCGAGCGCACACATTTCCCAATCAAGAATCGCTACGATTTTTGCGGGATTGCTTGTGTCAAGCATCACGTTGTCGAGCTTGTAATCATTGTGCAAAAGCGTAGGCCGCGCAGCTTCGGGTGGTAAATTTTCCAGCAACCAATCCGACAATTTTTCCATCTCCGGCACTTCGCTGGTTTTGGCGCGCAGCCAACGCTCTGACCAGCCTTTGACCTGTCGCGCGACAAAGCCTACTGGCTTACCTAAATGGGTAAGATTTTTTGCGACAATATCTATCGCGTGTAAATCGGCTAAAGCATCCACAAAATTTTCGCTGATGCGGCGTCGCAGCGGGAGATTATTGCCAATTTCGGGTGGGATTTCGCGCCGCATTACAATGCCGCGTCGTCGCTCCATTAAATAAAACGGCACGCTGATAATTGTCGTGTCTTCGCACAGCAAAATTGGTTTTGGCGCGAGCGGAAACACCGGATGAATTGCCGACAGCATGCGAAATTCGCGCGGCATGTCGTGCGCGGTTGGCGCTACAGGGCCGAAAGGCGGGCGACGCAAGACAAATTCCTGTGCGCCCACTTTGATGCAATACGTGAGGTTGGAATGTCCGCCGGGAAATTGCAGGATTTCGAGATCGCCACCGCCGATAATTTCAGGCGGCAAATTGGCGCGTAAATAATTTTTTAGCGCGCCCGCATTTAACTCTTCGCCCGCGCGGACAGGCTTTGTATCAGTGTTGTTGGATTCCATGCCGCCTCATTATTTTTTGCCGAAAATTGTTTGTACGTCACCCGCGCCCGCGCCTACGTATTTCAAGATGATTCCCTCGCGTCCGACTGCCCAGCCTTCGCCGCGAAATGACACTGCGCGCAACGCCGTAGTCGTCCCGCTAAAATCGCGGTTCCACGTGTTGCCGCCATCCGCCGTAAATACAATATAGCCATTCAATCCGACTGCCCACGCGCGTTTGGCGTTGAGGGCATAGATGCTTTGTAAATTGCTGGTCGTCGTGCTGATTTGCACGAGCCAATTTTCGCCGCCGTCCGCAGTTTTTAAAATCAAGCCGTTTTCACCCGCAGCCCATCCTTCTTTGTCGTTCACAAAAAATACGCTTTGCAAATTGGCACGCGTGCCGCTTTCTTGTGCGCTCCAATTCGTGCCGCCGTCGTTAGTTGCCAAAATCGTTCCGGCTTCGCCGACGGCCCAGCCATGTTGGTTGTCGGCAAAATGAACGGATTCGAGCCAGAATTTTGTCGTAGAATTTTGCCGCGTCCAATTGTTGCCGCCGTCTGTTGTGTGCCACAGCAAACCGCTTTCGCCTGCGACCCAGCCTTCTTGTTCGTTCACAAAAAATAAACTGTGAAAGCCCAAATCAGATTTCGTTGGAATTGGTTCCCACTCTGCGCCGCCGTTGTTTGTGCGCAAAATCACGCCGCGTTCGCCGACCGCGAAACCGCGTTTTTCCTGCAAAAATTGCACAGCGCGCAAATCGGCTTCGACTCTAGAATCCTGCAAATTCCAATTTTTGCCTTCGTTCTCAGTCATCAAAATTGTGCCGCTTGCGCCGACCGCCCAGCCGCGTTTATTGTCTACAAAATGCACTGCGTTGAGCGTGCGATACCAGCCTTGTGATTGCGGAACCCATTTTTCGCCGTCATAAGCGTAAATCGCTCCTGCCTCGCCCGCGACCCAAATTCGTTTTTCATCCAGAAAATTGACAGCATTGAAAATATGCGATTCGGGCGTAGTTTGCGTTTCCCATTTTTGGCCGCTATTAGTCGTGCGCAAAATTGTGCCTTCTGACGAAGTAATCGCGCCATTTTGGCTATTGAGAAAAGCGACTGCCGATAAATTGCGCGATGTGCTGCCGGTCTGATTTTTCCACGTTGCGCCGCCATCTGCGCTTGCCAAAATTGTCCCGCTCGCGCCCACCGCCCAAAATTGTGTTGCTGTGGGAGCCGCTACGCCCGTTAAATTATGGGTATTACCGCTGCTCGCTGTTTTCCAGCTCGCGCCGCCATCTTCTGTAACAAGCAACGTGCCATCCGCGCCCGCGGCCAATCCGCGTTTTTCGTTAACGAACGCCACCGCCGCCAGATTTTTTTTGACGCCGCTTTCTTGCGCCCGCCAATTTTCGCCGCCATCCGAAGTCACAAAAATTGTACCTTCTTGTCCAACAATCCATCCCAATTTTTCATTTACAAACGAAAGCGCGTACAGCACAAGACGACCCGGTGAATGCCCTTCGCTCCAGCTCGCGCCGTCATCGCGCGAATGCAACACTGCGCCGCGTGCGCCAACGGCAACCCATTCGCCTTTGCGGTTTTTGCCTTTGGCGACATACATCACCGCATACAACGGCGTGCCAACTGGTGAGCGCCCAATATTCCAATTTTGCCCGCCATCAGTAGTGCGCAAAATAATGCCTTCGCGTCCAACCGCTACGCCACTTCGTTCATCGCGGAATTGAATCGCATAAAGCGGATTGCCTTGCGGACGAGGATTGTACCAACGCCAATAACCAGGCGCGTCCTGTGCGAAGGCGAGCGCCGCAAATAAACAAATAAAAATCGCTACTGGCAAAGTGTGAGTTTTCTTCATACGTGGTTTTTACAATCAACAACTGGCGCGTATGATATGAGGCTAATTCCAACGAAGCAAACAGAATTTTTAGCAAATGAACTACATCGGATCAAAGCTTACCTTATTGCCATTTCTCAAAGATGTTTTTGAACGCGTCAAAGACGGAGACGAAAAAACGTTCTGCGATATTTTTGCAGGCACAGGCGCGGTCGGCAGGCATTTCAAAAGTCTCGGCTTCAAAGTCATTGCCAACGATTTGCAATACTACGCCTACGCCTTGAATAAAGCGTATCTTGAAATCAATGAAACCCCTGATTTTGCAGCCTTGCGCAAACGATTTGCCAAAGAACTGAAAAATTATCCTTCGCTGTTGAATGACTCGGCGCAAGAGGTTCTAGCCTTCATCAACGATGTGCCGGGTGTAGTGGGTTTCATCACCGAAAATTATTCTCCGGTTGGTGGCAGGCAATATTACACACAAGAAAATGCCGAAAAAGCGGACGCGATTCGCCAAAAAATTGAGCAGTGGCGCAAGCGGAAACTGTTGACCGAACAGGAATATTTTTACGTGCTTTGTTCGTTGCTCGAAGCCATTGACCAGGTCGCCAATACCGCCAGCGTGTACGGCGCATATCTGAAAAAATTCAAAGCGAGCGCCTTAAAACCGCTGCGCCTGAAGCCCTTGGAATTAACCAATCACGTCTCCGATTGTCGCGCATGGAATCGTGATGCGAATGAACTCATCAACGAAATTGAATGCGACGTGTTGTATCTTGATCCGCCTTATAACCATCGTCAATATGGCGCAAATTATCACGTCCTCGAAACCATCGCAGCTTACGACAACCCCGCATTAAAAGGCGTAACAGGCATGCGCGAATATCCGAAAAGCAATTATTGCCGCAAGGACGCGGCGTACAGCGCAATGGAAAATTTAATTCGCAAGGCAAAGGCAAAACATATTTTAGTGAGTTACAACGACGAAGGCGTGATGACTTTTGAAGAGTTGCAAGCAATTTTGGGGTTACGCGGAACTCCGCAGATTTTTCAGACAAACTACAACCGCTTTAAAGCCGATAACGGGCGCGAATATAAAAAAGACGCGACGATTGAATATGTGCATTATGTGAAAGTGATTAAATCTGCAAGCGAGTTGTGATATCGCTAAAATCATTTCTTCGCGCTGTATCACGAGCAGCGCCGCGTTTATGTTTTACTTGGAACGTAACGATTGTTTTCCCGTTCACCTTGATTCCAAAAGTTGACCCGATTGGACGTCCTTTTGCAGGGCGAGATGGCAGTAAAGAGATTTGTTCAGATGTCAAATTATCAATGGGAACCGCATCAAGAAGGGCTTCCCACTTTATTTTGCCAGTAGTGCGATCAAAAATAACTACACGACAAGCATCAGTACCAGCTTTATAATGAAGAAGTTGATGAAATAAATATTTTATGGCTGCGATATTCCCAATTTTTGCGTGGCGAAAATCATTGAGTTGGTAATCCACAAGCTCAAGTTTTTGTATCAAGATATGGGCAACTACTTGTGAAACATTCAAATAATGAGCTTTTAGCTCAGCTATAGAACTGAAAGATAGTGACGTAAGGATTGAATTGAATTCAATCTCAGAAACGTTGAAATATCGGTTTGCCCACTTAGCCCAAATATCGGGCGTTTGTCCTTCAGCTACAGCCGCCCTGCCTGATTTATCTGTTTTGACTGATAATGGCAAAACACTCTGTTCCGCAAATTCTAAAATCAAATCCCCTGCTTTGGCTCCTATGTAATCTCTGGCAGCATGGCGGACGCTTATGAGCGGCTTTTGCATTTGAAGAAGAATTTGAGCCGCCCCATGCCGTGAAGCATTTTCAATATTTTCTATTTCTTTTTTGAAGATGTCTTTATTTGATGCATGTTCAATTGGTAATATCTCAATTGCCTCCAACATTTTCGCTTTACTATTACTCACGTCAAAAAAAGGCTGAGAAATCTTAGCAATTTCAATAAGGGAATTTGCCAAAGTTAGTTCGGCATATGTTCCTAATCCATCGTGAAATTTTCCTTCAATGATTTCAAATTGTAGACTCATTCCATTCTCCCACTTTGGTACTAGAATATTGGCACTAAATTCCTAAACTCGGTGAATACCTAATTACAATTTGGGGCTATAATTATGAGGCGTTTTCGGTGTGCTGAGAAAACGAAGATACTTCTATTGAATATCTATTGCAAATTCAATCGCAACACTAATTCTTAAGAATGTGGTTTTTGGAATTGAGCCCCGCAGGGCTTCGTGAAAATAGCCCAGTGCTTCAGCGCTGGGTAGCGATATAAACAAAAATGGAAGCCCTGAAGGGGCGACAGAATAATTGAGTTCTGTCGCCCCTTCAGGGCTTATTATTTCTTTTGCAATCTGACCCAGCGCTGAAGCACTGGGCTATTTTCTTGTGCTCCTCACGGAGCCGCTAAAAAACGAGGTTTTGAAAATCGCAACGCCGCCAAATTCCAATTTTTAACCCTGCTGCTCCACATAAGCTTTATACGCTTCCAATGCGCCTTCGTGCATTGTTTCAGGTTTCACGTAGAGCCAATGTTTATCGAATGTTTCTGCGCTCGCGCCTGTTGCCAGATATTTTTCGCGCTCGCGGTTTTTTAGCCATTGCTCTACCCACGCGCGAATTTCGTCGTTGTAATTCATTGCCATTCGCGCCATGTGCATTGTGATATTTGCTGTTTTGTCAGACATAAAAATTCCTTTATTGCTGGGTCAGTAGCCCCCTCACGGTAGCGGGTGGCTTGGTCGTGTAATGTTGTGCTACCCGCTACCGCAGGTGGTACTGACTTATAGCTTAAATTCTCAAGCGCGTAGTTATATCACTAAATTCGACTTGCCGATCTGTCCCGCGCGCTTTGCCGCGTTTGTGTTTGATTTGAAATGACACGATGGTTTGGCCGTCAATTTTCAAGCCAAATTCTGAAGCGATGGCGTGACCTTTGCGCGGGCGTGAAGGCAAGAATGAAATTCGTTCGGCGGTCAGCGCTTCAATATCAATTCCATCCAACAACGAATCCCATTTCACCGCGCCTGAAGTGCGATCAAAAATAATTACGCGGCTGTTGTCGTTGCCGTGTTTGAAATGACGCAACTGGCGCAGCAAGTATTTTGTTGCTTCTAAATTGCCAATTTCGGCTTGGCTGAAATCGTTTGGAGCGCAATTTTTCAGCGCTAATTTGCGCATTAAAATTTCTGCGACGAGCCGCGCGATGTTCAGGTAATCGCTTTTGGCTGCGCCTAACGATTCAAACCCTACGCCTGTCAATATTGCCTGTAATTCATCTTCATTCACTCGAAAATAACGCTCTGCCCATTTATAAGCGATGTCAGGCGTTTGGCCTTCGGCGACGGCGACTTTGTGTGATTTATCAGTTTTGACGGAAATCGGCAACGGTTCGCGGCCAGCAAATTCCAAGCGCAAATCGCCCGCGTGTGCGTCGGCAAATTCGCGCGCAGTGTGTTTGACTGCGACAACTTTTCCAGCGGCAAATTTTTGCAATTCACTTGCACCGATTGGAGCGGCTTTTTCGATATTCGCAATTTCGTTTTGAAAAATTGCGCGGCTCGGATGATCGGTGGGCAATAACGCGATTGCGGCGGTCATTTTGTCGCGCACAAGTTTTTCGTTGAACGGTTTTTGCGACAATTGATTTTGTGCGATTAAGGCATTGGCTAAAACGATTTCGGCGAAAGTGCCAAGGCCGTCGTGAAAATGGCCTTCAATGACAGAAAATTCTTTAGCAGAAACCGTTTCCTGCGCTTGCGCAATATTGCTGCTGAATAGAAAAATTATCCAGCTTAACAGCAGAAAAATGCGGGCTGCCCCCATAGATTTCGGTAGCTTCATTTTGTCCTCATTGTTTGATTCAATCTTAGTGCTGAGACATGGTAAGATACCCCACGTTTTGGCGCAGGTGAAGTTAGGTTGGCTACGGCATCTATTTTTTAGTTGTATTTATGATTACCAGAGAATTAGAAGAAACGCTCAATCGTGCCTTTAATGAAGCCGTGAATCGGCGGCATGAATTTCTGACGCTCGAACACGTGCTGTTGGCGTTATTGCAGGATCGCACCGCGCGTGACGTGATTCGTCATTGTGGCGGCGACGTGAAAAAGTTGCGGCGCGAGCTGGAAACTTATCTCGAAGAAAAAGCCGACAAATTGCCTGGCGGCGTAGATCGTTTGCCGGAACAGACGCCCGCCTTTCAGCGCGTGTTGCAACGCGCCACATTGCAGGCGCAAGGCTCAGGGCAAGAATTGATAGACGGCGCGAATATTTTGGCAGCGATTTATCAGGAGCGTCGTTCGTTCGCGGTGTACTTGCTGGAAAAAGAAGGTGTCTCGCGGTTGGACGTGCTGAAATATATTTCGCACGGCACTTCAAAAATTCAGGAAGAAGACGGCGAATCTGAAAAAATTGCGCCTTCGCCTGATGGTGACGACGAAGATATGCCCGTGCATGATCCGCTGGCAGCGTTTACCGCAAATTTAGTTGAGCGCGCCGCCGAAGGTCGCATTGATCCATTGATCGGACGCGAAAAAGAAGTGACGCGTACGATTCAGGTGCTGTGTCGTCGCCGCAAAAATAATCCAATTTATGTCGGCGATCCCGGCGTAGGCAAAACCGCGATTGCGGAAGGTTTGGCGCTGAAAATTCAGCAGGGCGAAGTGCCGGAAGTTTTGCTTTCCGCCGAAGTTTATTCGCTGGATATGGGCGCTTTACTTGCAGGCACAAAATATCGCGGCGAATTTGAACAACGCCTCAAGGCCGTTATCACTGCGCTGAAACAAAAGCCGAATGTAATTTTGTTCATTGACGAAATTCACACGATTGTTGGCGCGGGCGCGGTCAGCGGTGGTTCGATGGACGCGTCGAATATTTTGAAACCGGCCTTGGCAAGCGGCGAAATTCGTTGCATAGGTTCTACGACTTATCCCGAATACAAAGCGTCGTTCGAGCGTGATCGTGCGCTGGCGCGTCGCTTCCAAAAAATCGAAATTGGCGAGCCGAGTATGGCGGACACGGTTAAGATTTTGCAGGGCTTGAAAAAAACGTACGAAACGCATCACGGGGTAATTTTTGCCGACGAAGCGATTCAGGCTGCGGCAGAACTTTCGGCCAAATATATCAACGACAGATTTTTGCCGGACAAAGCGATTGACGTGATTGACGAAGCAGGCGCGGCGGTGAAAATGATGCCTGCTGACGAGCGTCCGAAAGAAATCACCGCGCACGACATTGAACAAATCGTCGCGCGCATCGCCAAAATTCCGCCCAAGACCGTTTCCGTTTCTGACAAAGATCGTTTGCAAACTTTGGACGAAGAATTGAAAGCTGTGATTTACGGGCAGGATCATGCGATTGCGCAAATTGTGCGTGCGATCAAATTGTCACGCGCAGGGCTTAGCACGCCGACCAAACCTGTCGGCTGCTTTTTGCTTTCCGGCCCAACAGGCGTCGGCAAAACCGAACTTGCGAAGCAACTCGCCAAAGCAATGGGCGTAGAATTTTTGCGCTTCGACATGAGCGAGTATATGGAAAAGCACACGGTCTCGCGCTTGATTGGCGCGCCTCCAGGCTACGTTGGATTTGATCAAGGCGGATTGCTGACGGATGCGATCAACAAAGCGCCGCATTCTGTTTTGCTGCTCGACGAAATTGAAAAAGCGCATCCCGATCTTTTCAATATTTTGTTGCAGGTGATGGATCACGCTACGCTCACGGATAACAACGGCAAGAAAGCGGATTTTCGCAACGTCGTAATGTTGATGACGACGAACGCGGGTGCGCGGGAAATGAGCGCAGAAGGCATCGGATTCAAGACCGCTGAAAATGTTACGTCGGCTTCTGGCAGCAAAGGCAAAGGCGCAATTGAGCGCATGTTTACGCCGGAATTTCGCAATCGCCTTGATGGCTGGATTGCGTTCGAGCCCTTGAATTTTGCGGTCACGGAACGCGTTGTAGATAAATTCGTCAAAGAAGTAGAAGCGCAATTGGCCGAGAAAAATGTGACGCTGGAATTGCGCGAAAATGCGCGCGCGTGGCTGGCGAAACACGGCTATGACAAATTGTACGGCGCGCGTCCGATGGGAAGATTAGTGCAAACAAAAATCCGCGAACCACTGGCTGACGAATTACTGTTCGGCAAATTGCAAAGCGGCGGCAAAGTTATCATTGACGTAAAAGACGACGACATCGCGTTGGAATGCGAAAGCGCGTAGCGCTGGAGCGCACGCGGCTTGCGTGCCCACGGCGAGCGCAGCAACGCCGCCGAGATTTACAATAGACACAGTTATTGACGTAAGCCTTTTCCCGCGTAAGAAAAGCAGCGGCACTTGCGTGCGCTGAAGCAAGCGAGACGCTTGCGCTCCCAGCGGGCGCATCCATAAAAAACATCCATCAACGAAAACAACCCACATGGCAAATCTCGCCCCAGATACACCTGCGCAAAAGGCGTCCACCACTACGCAACTTCTCAAATGGGCAATCGTCTTAGGCAGTGGGTTAGCCATTGCGGCACTGCCTGTGCCCGAAGGCATCAAGCCTGAATCATGGCGCTTGCTGGCGATTTTTGTAGCGACAATTATTGGCTCAATTTTGCGGCCTTTGTCTGGCAGCGCAATGGTTTTGCTTGGCCTCACTGCGATTGCGCTGACAAAATCCATGCCGCTCAGCGAAGCCGCCATTCGCACAGTGACTGATCCGCTCAAACCTGATTTCAAATCCGTAGAAACACTGCGGCTAAAATCTATCTTAGCTGGCTACGCTGATCCCGTAGTGTGGCTTGTGCTTGCGGCGTTTTTTATGTCGCACGGCATGTTGAAAACAGGCTTGGGGCGGCGCATCGCGTTGTTGTTTATTCGCTTGATCGGACATCGCTCGCTGGGCTTGGGCTATGCGTTGGTTGGCACGGATATGCTGCTTGCCACCGTGATTCCATCGAACGGCGCGCGCTGTGGCGGCATCACGTTTCCGATTGCGAAAAGTGTGGTGGAAGCGTACGACTCGAAACCTGGCCCGACCGCAGGCAGGCTCGGCGCATTTATCATGCTGTTTATTTATCAGTGCGAAGTGATTATTTGCGCTACGTTTTTGACGGGGCAGGCGGGCAATTTAGTAATTCAAAAATTAGCTTCGCAAACGACGCAAGGCGTAGTGGATTTGAATTACACGCGTTGGATGATTGGCGGCATTGTGCCAGGAATCATTTCGATCATTGTTACGGGATTAATGTTGTATTGGCTGTTTCCGCCGGAAATAAAACGTACGCCGCACGCGACCGAATTTGCACAGACCGAACTTGATAAAATGGGACGCGTCTCGTATCAGGAGAAATTGATGCTCGGCGTGTTTATTTTGGTCGCGTTAATGTGGGCGACGACGAACTGGTTGCACAAAATTGATTATGCGGTTGTTGCGCTCGTAGGAATTTGCACGCTGCTCTTAACGCGCGTCGTCGAGTGGGAAGATTTGATGGCGGAGCGCAGCGCATGGGATGTATTTATTTGGTATGGCGGAATGGTGCGAATGGCGGAAGCCTTAGGCGAAACGGGTCTCACAAAAAAATTTGCGGAAATATCTGCGAGTTTTACTATTGGCTGGAAATGGGGCGCGGCGCTAACGTTATTAGCACTGATTTATTTTTACGCCCATTACGCTTTTGCCAGCATCACCGCGCACGCTTCGGCAATGTTTGTGCCGTTTTTGATCGTAGTCTTGCAAGCGGGCGCGCCGCCTTATGTTGCCGCTTTGACGCTCGCGTATTTTTCTAATTTAAGCGCGTCATTAACGCATTATGGAACGACGCCAGGACCAATATTTTTTGGCACGGGTTACGTCAAACAACAAACGTGGTGGAAGTACGGTTTGCTCGCGTCGTTCCCGAATATCTTGATTTGGGTAATTGTTGGTTTCGCGTGGTGGAAATTGTTGGGTTGGTGGTAGGAGCGAGAGGGGGAGACGAAGAGACAAGGGGACTGAGAGATAGCATGATTTGTATCGAGAAAATTTTCTTGCCTACTGTTTATGAGCATTGATTATACGATTCGACTGGCTAATGTTGATGACGCTGCGTTATTGACGGAATTATCTTTCGCTACATTTTTTCCAGCATTTGTTGGCACTACGTCGCCGGAAAATTTGGATGCGTATATGTCGGCGGCTTTTAATGAAGAACAACTCGCCAAAGAATTAGCTGATCCGCAGGCAGCATTTTTTCTGATTGAAAATAGCGAGAATGTGATTGGCTATTTGAAATTAATCGAAGGCGAAGTGCCGGAATCTGTGAGCAATCCGCGTGCGATTGAACTTTCGCGGCTTTACGTTCGACAGGAATTTATTGCGCAAAAAATAGGCGCGATGTTAATGCAAAAAGCGTTGGAGGAAGGGCGGGCGCGCGGTTATGACACAATTTTTAGGTGTGTGGGAACACAACGAACGCGCCAAAGCTTTTTATCAAAAATGGGGTTTTATGCGCGTTGGTGAGCATGTTTTTCAAATGGGTGATGATCCGCAAATTGATTGGTGGATGGAGCGCAGCCTATGAATACTTCGTACTTGCCAATTCTTGTTATCATTGCGGGCGGCGTGATTTATCAGCTTTCACAAAAAGTTGTTGCGCCAGGTGTGAATGCTTATTTGGCAGTTATTGTAGCTTATTTGGTTGGCATAGTTCTATGCGCCTGCGCCGCGTTTTTCTATCCGGCTGAAGAATCATTTTGGGCATCTGCCAAAAAAATGAATTTGGCAATTTTGGGCATCGGCTTTGGTGCGGCGCTCATCGAAGTCGGATTTTTAATTGCGTATCGGCAAGGCTGGAAAATCAGCCTAACTTCGATGCTGGTGAATATGATTATTAGCATGATTTTAGTGCCGATTGGCATTTTATTTTTCCGCGAAAAAATCTCTGGTTGGAATGCGCTCGGCATTTGTTTTTATCTAGCAGGCTTAATTTTGATTTCCAAAAAATAAAAAGCTCCAACGCACGCTTGTGCGCTGGAGCTTGTCTCTCATTTGCTCATATTTCGAGTCGCGGTTTTTTATTCGCCGTCTGACACTTTGTTGGTGGTGTCCGCCAGCACTACGGCGCGACGATCACCCGCAAATGTTAACGATTCTAATTGTTGACCTCTATCAGTCGTTTTGAAAGCCGCAGAATTGTAGCGTGCTTTTTCACTGCGCATTTCTACCGTCGCTTTTGTTTTCAAAACGAGATCACCATCCTCTTCCATAATAGAAACTTCGCTTGCTTTCGCGTCAAACAAAACACGATAGGTGCCTTTCTTGATGACCATATCGTTGACGGTAATGCTTTCCTGCAAAGTGATGGTTTTCTTCAAATTCTTTTCGTTGGCGAATGCGGCTCCCACCATCGTCAGGCAAAGCAAACAAGTGGCAATAATACAAATAACAAATTTTTTCGTTCTCATACTATTTTCTCCTCGGAGCGCCTTGCTCCGCGTTTATTGTTAGCTTGGTTTTCAACTCAACTTTTTTCGCTGTTACTACTTACGCTTACCCTTAGGGCAACCGCCGTGCCAGGCAAAATCGGAGGTTATGAAAAGCACCTAACTAGCGCTGAACTGCCTGTAAAATCAGAGTCTTGCTAGATTTTGTTGCGGACTTTAGGAGGCGACTGATGCTGCCGCAATTTGTCTCAAGGGTGAGATAAAATTGCACAGTTCATTAGCGCATTCATTCTGCAAAATTTTGATCTTTGCGGCATAGCCGCCGGAAAATCATATTTCAAAGATATGAAGAATGCAGTGCTACAGGAACGCGGTTATTTTTTGCACGCAGCTATGAGTGATAAGTGAATGGAATAATTAATTTGCTTCGATAAGAAATAGCCATCCTTTGGCTTTTTCTATGGGTTGGCACCGCACTTAATTTTTGAATACGAGACAATTTGCCCCATGATTGTCGCATCTTGCCGCAAAGAACGGATAGCACTTTCCCCTGAAATATGCGTGAAATGCTGTAAACTAAGGGCTTTCCTTTGTGGTACGCCTGTTGCTTTATGAAAGAGTAATTCGCTCGCTACGCGGCAAATGTGGGGGTTCGCTGGCGAATGAATTTCGTGTAAACAGAAACACCATTCTTCCTGGGCGCACGAGAGGATAAAACCAACCAAGGGGAGTAGATCACCTTCTGGGTCTGGTGGGTCGTCATTACGGTTGTCGCAAGCAACCCGGCTCATCAGTATTGGGTTAGTTCAGACCTATGGATTGAGACCTTTTGCCAAGCGGCAAAAGGTCTCTTTTTTTTTGCTTAAGAGGGCTTGTCGTAATTTTTATGGATACATTGCTTTTTCCGTTTGCCGAATATTGGTGGGCTTACACTGCGTTCATCGGGCTTGTACTGGGATTGCTCGCGCTTGATTTAGGCATCTTTCATCGCAGTGCGCATAGCGTTTCTTTCCGGGAAGCTGCCACGTGGAGTGTTGTGTGGATCGGACTGTCGCTGCTCTTTAATTTTGGCTTATACCAGTTCGCACTTTGGAAATTTGCGCACGATCCACGCTTGTTGGCGATGCCAGGATTTTCGCCGGAAGCTTCGGCGTGGCAAGTAGCAATGGAATTTTTGACGGGTTACGTCGTAGAGAAATCGCTGGCGGTAGATAACATTTTTGTTTTCGTAGTGGTATTTAGTTTCTTTGCGATCCCCGCAAAATATCAGCATCGCGTGTTGTTTTATGGCATTCTCGGCGCGCTATTTTTCCGCGCTATTTTCATTGCGCTTGGCTCAGTGTTGATGCAATACCACGCGGTCATTTTGATCTTCGGTGCGTTCCTGATTTTTACTGGATTGAAAATGATGTTCACGCCGGAAAAGCCGATGAATCCTGAAGAAAATGTGTTGCTGAAATTGATTCGCAAAGTTGTTCCGGTTGAACCATTGCTGCACGGCGATAAATTTTTTGTGAAAGTTGCTCGACGTTGGGCGGCTACGCCGTTGTTTATTGCGCTGGTCTTTTTGGAATTCACGGACATTGTTTTTGCGGTGGATTCTGTACCAGCGATTTTCGCGCTGACGAAAGAGCCGTTCCTTGTTTTCACGTCGAATATTTTTGCAATTCTTGGATTACGTTCGATGTATTTCATGCTGGCCGGAGCAGTGGATAAATTTCACCTGCTCAAATACGGTTTGGCAACAGTGTTAATTTTCGTCGGGCTGAAAATGGTGTGGTTGAATGATGCCTTTGGCGGGAAATTTCCCATCAGTTTATCGTTAGGAATTATCGGCGGCGTGATTGCGGCTTCGACGGTGCTGTCATTACTGTTTCCCAAAAAAGAAGCAGTAGAAATTAAAACGTTGAGAACCGTGGCAGCAAAAAAATAATCGCAGAGGGCACAGAGAGCGCAAAGGTAGAATCAATCGGGGAAGGCCAGACTTGGGGATAGGGAGAAAATCCCCATAACCGATTGTCTGGCAGTCTCCACGTCTTCTTTTCTGTGATCTCTGCGCCTCTGCGGTTAATCTTTACTTCCCATTTTTATCCGCATTAATTTTCATCTGATCGCGGAATAAATTCAGCAACAACAAGGTGCCTAAGTTGCCTGCGCTATCGCCGTTGCCGCCGGAGGCCATCACGTCAGGTGTGATGCGCACACCTTTTTCGCCGATGACTTTTAGTGTTTCGACTAAGGCTACGCCGTTGGCTCCAAGCGCGTTGACTTGTTCGTGATACGCGACACCTTGTGCTTCACCCATCAAGCGAACTTTTTCGGCTTCGGCTTTACCTGTGACCGCGATGAAGTGGGCTTCGCCATCGGCTTCGGCTTTGCGCTGTTCAGAGCGTTTACCCGAAATCTCGACGCCGACGGTGGCTTCCATTAACGCCTTTTGGTTGTCTGCATGCGCTTTGGTTTTTTCCAACTGAATGCGTTTTTCTTCCGCTTCGCGCTGCGCGTTGTACATATTTTGCCTTTGTTCGGCGAGAATTTTTTCTGTCTGCGTTTTCATTAATTCTTCAGGCAGGCGGATGTGGCAAATCAGAACGTTGACCACGTCCACATGATATTTCAGCAAATGCGCTCGTACACGAGCTTCAGCGCGTTCCTGTTCTTCGTGCCGATTTTGCAGGTATGCCATTGCCGAAGATTCCGACGCCTGGTTGCGGAAGATCGAATCAATCAACGGGTGCATTACGTTCTGAATCAAACGATCAATGCCGCCAATTTTTGACACCATAAACGGAGCGTCTTCGGGTTTGACGCGGAAGACAACGCGCACTTCTAATTGCATCGCAAAACCGTCTTTGGAAATTACCTCGAACGGATCAAATGTGCCTTGCACTGGTTCGCCTGTCCATTCGACAGTCTGGTTCGTAGTCGGAATAATGATCGGCGAAACGGCTAACGTGTTGACGTAATATTTGCCGGGGCCAACGACGCGTTCCTGAATCCCACGAAAACCGTCCGGCACAACGTACGCTTCGTGCGCCCCTTGATCTAAACGTTTATCCATCGGGTCGCCGCCGCTATCGGGTTCTTCCTGCAAGCCTGCCAGCACATCACCAACGTGTTCGCCTGCGCGTTGCAATTGTTCTTGTTTTTCCTGCTCCAAACGTTGGCGAATTTTTGCCGCCATTTGCCTGCGGATTTCGTCCGACGGGTCCTTGCCAACGTTGGAAACGATGACCGCGACTTCGCCGGGTTTTACTTCGCCAGCTTTTTCAGGAATCACCTTGAACAGCAGCGGATTGATGTAATACGTACCGGGTAACAAAATGTCTTTTTGCGGGCCGCGTTGTCCGCCGCGCCGGATGAATTCGTCGCCGTCTTGAAAGTTGTCGTGGCCTTCGACTGGATCAGCAACATAGTTGCTTGGATTGAGCGGCGAACCGTCTAACGCTTCGACTAAGCCAACCTGGTTTTCGTTGATGATTGAAGCGTTGAAAACTTGCACCGCAAATAAACCTTTTTTGGCAGTATTCACATTGTCAGGATTTGCCATCGCCTGTCCCATCGGAATCGAATCCGTGAGGATGCGGTACGTGCCAGGCGTCAGGATTTCTACTTGCGGCCCTTTTTGTCCGCCATCAGAAATAAATCGTTCGGCGTCTTGATAACTGTGATGGTCAGTAATCGCTTTTGCGACTAACCGACCGGGATCAAGCGCAGCCCCGTCAGCACTGGTCACAATACCAATGCGGCCTTGCGGAATGACAGTCGCTTTCGCAATCGAAACGCGAAATAAATAAGGATGGATCGGCCACAGGCCCGGAGGCAGTGTGCGTAATTGAATACCTTTGACGCCGCCTTGTTTGATGAACGCAATCGGGTCTTGGAAATTATTGTGTGCGTTCTGAGCGCGATCCGGCGCAAAAATTTGGCCTGGAGGTAACGGTTCGCCATCAATCGCTTCGATCACACCTAATTCATCGGGGCTGATTTCAATTAACGGAACTTTCTTCACAACGGACTCGAACGGCCATTTGATGAAATGCAACCCGGGTTTCAAAACATCGGCTTGAATACCCACTTCGCTTTCAGTAGCGACCACGCGACCGGGCGGCATTTTTTGCCCAATATAGCGCCGCTCTTTGATTGCAATTTCGCGTGCGCGGACGTTGACAAAAACTTTTGATAAAAGGACGAGCAACACAACTGCCGCTATCGTACCTAATATCAGGAATGGGATAAGCATTTGAAAATTCATAAATCACCTTTTTTCAGGCAGAGGATTTCTGCTTTGCTGAGTTTAATTTGCGCCGTACTTCTGTAACGTAATGTTTTAATGCTACGCCAGTGCCTGATTCTCTTGCTTCCACTGCAATCAGCCAGAATTCCACTTCAATCACGGCGGCAAGTTCTCCGCCGGACAACGATGTTAGTTGCCCTGCATTCCACGCTTGCTGAATGGTTTCGACGGCAAACCAATATATTTCAGGCTCGTCGGATAAGGCTGCGATGTGCAGCATTTGTGCGATTCCTGAACGTGTGGGATTGGCTTGCCAACCCTGAATTAATGCGCGGGCTAAGCTTACGTTGGCACGCAAATCACCTTGCTCAGCAATGAATTTTGCGAGCGTAGACAAATCCGCAGATTGTTCCACCAACGCTTGTAAAACTTCCTGATACAAAGGTTGACTTGACCGTGCTTCGTTAAGAGTTTGGAATTCGCCCTGACTGGCGCATTGCAATAAATTCGCGCGGTTTGTTTCGGCTTCCAACTCAGCAATTTCTTGCTTACTTGGTGACGCGAACAAACTTCGCGGAACTTGCATCGTTGCAGCAGGTAAATACTCTTGCGAGATATTGCGCTTGCGGCGCGTTCTGGCTAAGGCAAGAATGATAAACAGGAGAACCAGTACAATCAGTACAGCGCTCATTGATGTAGCGCCTTCGTGTTATTCCTGAAAGGCTGGGTCAAACGCCCATTGCCGCTATTTCGGAATAACATCGGGAGGCTTTGCTCCTTTGAATGATACGTTGGGGCTGGAAAAAAGTTCTGCAAACCGTTATCGGTTACTAACTATTTGGGTTTATCAACGGAAAGCGGAACAAAAGTCAGAAAAGTTGAAAAGCATAATTAGCAATGAGGCGCGCGCATTAGATTCGCTTCACAATTTATATTGATTGTTTTTTGAGCCTGCAACTTCGGTTAACCTGCTTCGTATAAACTGCATCAAAGAATTGATTGTTGCCGCGTGCGATTAGCACTTGCGCTTCACATCAAATTAGTAAGAGAATTCGGTTTATATTTTTTGTCATTTTATTGCAGGGAGAATTTTATGAAACAGTATCAGATTTCAGGCAAGCAATTGGTCGGCCTTGCATTGTTGACTGCATTTTTTGCCGCTACGGTAGTGGCAGTCTACGTGAAAATCGGGCCGAGCCTGATGAATCGTTGGGCGGGAGCAGAGGGAAATGGAAAAGTTGAAGAAGTAACAGTGGCTGAAATTACTGATCCGAGTGTTGCTACGGATGAGAAAAATAACAGCGAAGTGTACAAGGCTATGAGTCCTGGCGTGGTGAACGTTACCTCGACGGATTATGTGCAAAGCTGGTTTGACGTGTATCCGCAACAGGGGAGCGGTTCGGGTTCGATTTTGGATAAAGAAGGCCACATCCTAACGAATTATCACGTTGTGCAAGGGCAAGGGCGCGGCGGTTACGCGCAGGAATTGCAAGTGTCGTTGGCAAATGGAAAAAGTTATAAAGCCACGGCCATAGGTGCTGATCCTGACAATGATATTGCGATCATTAAAATTGATGCGCCGAAAGAAAGTTTGACGATGGTGCCGCTCGGCAATTCCAGTGATTTATTTGTTGGCAAAAAAGTGCTGGCAATTGGCAATCCGTTCGGATTGGAGCGCACGTTGACCACTGGTGTGGTTTCCGGTTTAGCTCGTCCGCTACACTCAGACATCACTGGACGCTTGATCGAAGGCGTAATTCAAACTGACGCGGCAATTAACCCAGGTAATTCAGGCGGGCCGCTGCTAGATTCGCGCGGCAGAATGATTGGCATTAATACAATGATTTATAGCCCTTCAGGTGGCTCAGTGGGAATTGGTTTTGCGGTTCCGGTTGAAACTGCAAAGCGAATTATTCCTGACATTATTAAATTTGGTTATGCGCGCAAACCCAGCCTCGGCATTACGGCTCCGTTGCCGCTTACACAAGCTATTGCGGAACGGTTGCGCTTACCAGTTGAAGAAGGATTGATGGTTTCGCAGGTATACGAAGAGGGCGGCGCTAGTAAGGCTGGAATTCAAGGCGGTAACCAACCGGTTCGTTATCGCAATCAGATTTTTTACTTAGGCGGCGATATTATTACTGCCATTGATGGCAAACCGACACGTAATTACGACGATATGGATCGCGTCGTGAATAGCAAAAACATTGGCGATAAAGTAAAAGTCGAAGTAATGCGTGGTAACAAAATGCTGTCGTTCGATGTGACGCTTTCAGAGCGTCCTAGACCAAGGCAATAACGAGTCCGGGGAAGTCTGGGAAAGTTTCGTGAAGTCTTGAAAAATCACGCTTCACCCAGACTTCTCCAGACTTCCCTAGACTTTTTTATGCTTGGAAAACTTGCTCCTGAAATTGATTTGCCGGATGGCAATGGTGAGCGTTGGCAACTGAGTGCGCAACGCGGCAAAGTAGTTGTCTTGTTATTTTATCCGGGCGATGAGACCCCTGTGTGTACGAGGCAATTATGCAGTGTGCGCGACAATTGGGAGCAGTATCAATCCGCCGGGGCCGAAGTTGTTGGCATTAATTCTGATTCCGTCGCAAAACATCAGCGCTTTGCTGCTAACCACAATCTGCCATTACGTTTATTGTCGGATGGTGAGGGGGCTGTGACGCGTACTTACGAGATGAATTCTTTTTTAGGCACAAAACGTGGTGTAGTTGTGATTGATAAAGAGGGCGTGATTCGGTATCGTAAGACAGTCGTCCCGATTTTTCGCCCCTCAGATGATGAAATACTGAAAGCAATTGCAGAAATTCAACGATAATGATGAGTGAAACTTCTTCGCCAGCAGCACCTGCTGAACTTAGTTTGTCGCATCGGCTCCAGGATTTAATCAACGAGCTGAGCGTCGAGTTTATTTCGATCCTTGATCTTGACGAATTGATTGAGCGGATCGCGCTGCGCATTGGCGAAGTAATTGATTACAAATTTTTCAATCTGTTGTTGGCGGACGAAGAGCGTAATTGTTTAGTGTGGAAAAAATCCATCGGCTACAAATCTGAAGCCGTCGCGCGCAATCGTTGCATTCCGTTAGATCAAAGCATCGCTTCTGCGGCTTGGCGACACGAACACACCATCATTGTGCCGGACGTACAGCAAGACCCGCGTTATTTAAAACTCGATATTGAAGGCAAAGACGAACCGCGCGGCATGATTGCTGTTCCTTTGAAATTAATCCGCGAACAAAAAGTTGTCGGCGTTTTGTGTATTGAAAGTTCCGAGCCGAATTATTTCACCAAAGAACACGAACGAATTCTCAACGTGCTTGGCAATCAACTAGCGATTGCGCTTGAAAATGCGCGACTGTACGAAGAATTGCGCGCGCGCACAGATGAGATGGAAACCCTCATTGATATTGGGCATGAAATCAATTCGATTCTTGATTTGGATCAACTGCTTGGTCAAATCGCGCCACTTCTGCATCGGGTGATTGCTTTTGAAACATTGTCGGTTGGCTTAATTGACGAGGACACAAACGAATTTGTTTGGCATATCGAAGAAGGTTTCAATGCACCGTCAGAATCGCAAGCCAAACGCACTGCGATGGATCAAGGCATTGTAGGCCGTGCTGTGCGTCAACGGCATGCTGTTGTCGTCGGCGATGTTTCGCGCGATGAGGATTACCACGTTACGCAAAATTGGAAAGAAAGCGTTCCGCATTCGGAAATGGCTGTGCCGTTAATTCATAAAGGCAAAGTCATCGGCGTCATCGCGCTTGAAAGCACACGCCTCAATGCTTTCACGCACAATCACGCGCATTTGCTGCAAAGCGTTGGTAATAATTTGAGCATTGCGATTGCGAATGCGCGGCTTTATGCCGAAAGCGTAGAGCGCGAGCAAACGCTGGAAAATGAAATTTTGCTCGCCCGCGATATTCAACGCGCGATGATTCCCGATCCACCTGCGAATCTGAGACGGTTTGAAATTTCCGCGCGCTTAGAACCAGCTCTTAATTTGAGCGGAGATTTTTACGATTACATTCGTCTCGCTGAACACAAACTTGGCATCATGATCGGTGATGTTGCGGGCAAAGGCGTGCGCGCCGCGATGGGTATGGCTGCTTCGCGCAGCATCACACGATTAGTTGCTCGTAGCGGTTTCGGCTTAGCCAAAATGATGCGCGCCACCAATTCTCGTTTGCATCGTGATTTAGGGCGGCAATTATTAGTGACGATGGTGTACGGCGTTTTGAATACTGAAGCACGCACTTTCCAATATTCCAATGCAGGGCATAACCCACCAATTCTGATGCGGCCTGATGGCAAATGGCGGGCGTTGAAAACGGGCGGATTGATGCTGGGAATTTTCGATCAGCAGCAATACAAAAGCGAAACCATCTATTTGCAAAAGGGCGATATTTTATTTTTCTATACGGATGGTTTAAGCGAAGCGCACACCGCGCCGCCAGAACGATTAGAATTTGGCGAGCGCCGCATTGTTGAGGTGCTCCGCGAAAATCGCCGCGAGCGCGCGAACGTGATTGCCGATGCGGTACTAAATACGGTCAAAGAGTTTTCGATTGACGCGCATCAGCACGATGATTTGACGCTGGTAGTAGTCAAAGCCATCTAATTAATTCGCGTTCGCAAAAATATTTTTCAAATCAACTTCGACCAAGCTCGTAACGATTTTGTCTGCGTTTTTCAATTCTTCTGCTTGGTAACTATTCGTCACGGCTAAGCACTTCATGCCTGCCGCTTTTGCCGCCTCAATGCCTGCCAGCGAATCTTCAATCACCAAACATTCAGCGGGGAGAATTTCTGCGCCAAGCTTGGCGTTCAGCAGTTCCAGCGCTTTGTTATAGCCTTCCGGGTCAGGTTTGCATTCGCTCACATCTTCTGCCGCGACGATGAGGTGAAAATATTCCTGAATTTCGCCGCGTTGTAGCACGAATTCGATTTCACTTTTGAGTGCGCCCGAAGCAATTGCCAAAGGATAATTTTCGGCGCTGTGGCGGATCAGTTCGACTACGCCGGGGAAGAGCAGCATGCGTTCCTGAATTGCCTGACGGTAATATTCAGCTTTGCGTTCGATGAGTTCCTGAATAAACGCATCATCCGCCGCATCAGGTGTGCGCGAATTGTCACAGAGCGCCGCCGTAAAACAGCCACGATCATCTAGTCCCAGATATTTCTCAAAATAATCTTCGTCCGTCAGAAAAATCATTTCTTCCAGCAACACTTTGCGGAAGAGTTCTAGGTGCAAGGGTTCGTCATCCACGATCACACCGTTAAAATCAAAAATTATTGCTTTCAGTTCCAAGCCTGCAATCCTTTCGGTTATTTCTATTCGTCATCTATAATCACGTTTTGCGAATACGGAAGGATAGCGAACAACACAGGATTATCCAAATGGCGCGGGACAACTGGAATTCATCGCTTTACGATCAAAAACATTCGTTCGTGTACGAATATGGCAAAGATTTGTTGGCGCTGCTGAATGCACAAGCGGGCGAAAAAATTCTGGACGTCGGATGCGGAACGGGACATTTGACAGCGCAAATTGCTGAATCTGGCGCCCAGGTCACGGGCATTGATTTTTCTGACGCAATGATTGAAAAAGCGCGCGCGGCTTATCCAAATATTGAATTTCAACAAGCGGACGCGACGAATTTTTCTTTCGCAGAACCGTTCGATGCGATTTTCTCGAACGCTACGTTGCATTGGATTTCTGATGCTGAAGGCGCGATCAAATGTATGGCGATGGCTTTGAAATCTGGCGGAAAATTCGTCATCGAATTTGGCGGCAAAAATAACATCGCCAAAATCATGCACGCGCTTGGCGAAGCGTTAACCGAATTAGGCATCGCAGGCATGAGCCGTGAAATGTTTTTCCCTTCGATTGGCGAATACGCGCCGCTGCTGGAAAAATACGGGTTTGAAGTGCAGCAGGCCTTTCTTTTTGATCGTCCAACAAAGCTGGATGGGGAAGACGGCATGCTGAATTGGTTGCGGATGTTCGCTACACTAAAGACGGAAAATTTATCAGAAGAATCACGCGAAAAAGCGTTTGCGTTGGCGGCAGAAAAATTGCGTGACGTGCAATATATTGATGGTCAATGGTACGCTGATTATCGGCGCATTCGGATTGTAGCGCGGAAATTATAGCCGCAAAAAAGCACAAAATTCACAAAGGGGTTTTTGCTTTTGCGTTTTTTGCGCCTTTTGTGGTTGATTGAATTTATGCAATTAGCTCGTGTACTCGGCAACATTGTTGCTACGATCAAAAATTCAACGTTGGAAGGCCGCAAGCTGATGGTGATTCAGACGCTTGATGCGGCGCTACGTCCCATTGGAAAGCCGCTTGTTGCCATTGATTCTGTCGGCGCAGGCGCAGGCGAACTTGTGTTCTGGTGTCGCGGCAAGGAGGCAAGTTTTCCTTTCGCGGGCAGCGAAGTTCCGACGGATTGCACCATTGTTGGGATTGTAGATTCTGACAAACACGTCGAAATCAAAATTAAATCATAGACAGGATGAACAAGATTTTTTTGCAAGATTTACAAAACAAGAAATGTAACCCCGTCAGTCTTGTTTTAAATTCTGTAAATCCTGTCTAAGTAAATCTTATGCTTCTAGGCAAAGTCATCGGCGATGTGGTCGCCACACAAAAAAATCCTCGCTACGAAGGCGCACGCGTGATGGTTGTGCAACCGATCAATCCTGATGGCACGCCGCGCGGCGCGCCAATGCTGGCGCTTGATAGCGTAGATGCAGGCGAAGGCGATATTGTGATTGTTGTGCAGGAAGGTTGGGGGGCGTCTACGGCTGCGACAGGCGAACCTGGCGCAGCCATTGACTCAGCAATTGTAGGTGTCGTGGATAAAATCGAAACGACTTAAAAAATCTCTCAGCGCTTAGTTCGCCGCCATTTTACTGACTAAATTCACTAACGTTCGCACGCAAACTCCAGTTGGGCCGACTGACAAATATGGTTTGCTGCTGTCATTCCAGGCTGTGCCCGCAATGTCCAAATGCGCCCACGGCGTATCACCAACAAATTCGCGGATGAAATAAGCGCCAGTAATTGTGCCAGCTTTGCGACCGCCTACGTTTTTGATGTCGGCGATGTCGCTCTTAATTTGATCGCGGTATTCACGGTCGAGCGGCAATTGCCAGATTTTTTCGCCTGAAGCTTTGCCTGCGTTGATAACGTCATCAATCCACTGTTGATCATTGCCGAGCACCGCTACGTAAATATCACCAAGCGCAATCGAAACCGCGCCCGTCAACGTAGCCAAATCCACAATTTTCGTCGCGCCTAATTTGATCGCGTAAGAAACTGCATCGCAAAGAATCAAACGGCCTTCGGCGTCGGTGTTGATGACTTCAATAGTTTTGCCAGCCATTGAACGAACTACGTCGCCGGGGCGTTGGGCGCGTCCGCTCGGCATATTTTCTACAGCAGGAACAATGCCGATGACATTGATGGCAGGCTTGAGTTGCGCAATCGCGCGCATCGCCGCAATCGTAGTCGCGCCGCCCGCCATGTCGTATTTCATTTTTTCCATGCCATCCGCAGGCTTGATCGAAATGCCGCCGGTGTCGAACGTCACGCCTTTGCCAACAATCGCAATTACTTCGTCGTTAGCTGGAGCAGCGCTTGGCGTATAAGTTAGCACGATCATTTTTGCGGGTTCGGCGCTGCCTTGCGAAACGCCAAGTAACGCGCCCATGCCAAGTTCTTTCATGCGCGCTTCGTCCAGTACATCAATTTCCAAACCGTATTTTTGTGCGACTTCTTCCGCCTGACGCGCGAGCTCAGTCGGCGTCATGATGTTGCTTGGTTCGTTGATGATTTCACGTGCGAGGTTGGCGGCTTCGGCTAAGACCTGTCCGCGCTCAACGCCTTTGGCTAATTCCTGCGAATCGCCTTCGACCGTAGCGACAATTAATTGCTCAATAATTTTTTCTTCTTTGTCGCTGGTTTGATATTTGTTGGCATCCCAAAGCGAGAGAACTGCGCCCTCGACACCAGCTTGCACGGCATCGCCGAGCGGAATTTGTGAGCGGCGCAAGAACGAAAATGTGCGGACATTTTTGGAACGCAAGAATCGTGCGGCTGTACCTGCAACGCGGCGCACTACGTCAGTGTTGTAATCCGCGAGTTTGCCTGCGCCTAGTAATAACAGGCGTTTGGCGGCGATGTCGCCGGGGTTATGCAAATAGACGACTTCTCCGCTTTTGCCGGATAATTCTCCGTTTTCAATTAACGAAGTGATGACGCCGCCAGAGCGTTTATCCAGTTCGGCAAGTGCGTTGCTCTCTTCCGGCTTTTCGCCTTCGTAAACACCGACAACTAACGCATCACATTCAATCTCGTAAAATTTCCTCGCGTCTGCTTTGACTTCCATTAGTTCGCTCCTGAGTAAATGTACGATAGGCATCTTGCCTGTCGTTGCTATAATTTCGTTGTATCTCACGCTCACAGGCGAGCCGCCTGTCCTACCTTAGTCTTCCCGGCTTCTATGTTTCATTGCGGCGCGTGCCTCGCGTTCCTGATCTTTGCGCGCCTCAGCCTCACGTTTATCGTGTAATTTTTTGCCGCGCGCGATACCTATTTCGCATTTGATGAATCCGTTTTTGAAATAGAATTTCGTTGGGACGAGTGTCAGGCCTTTTTCCTGAATTTGTGAACGGAGCCGTTCAATTTCGCGTTTGTGCATCAGCAAACGGCGCTCACGTTCGGGTTCATGATTTTGCCGATTACCGTGTGAGAATGGACTAATGTGAACGCTCAGCAACCAGATTTGCCCATCGCGCACCATCACATATCCGTCTTTCAAATTGACGCTGCCCGCGCGCGCAGATTTTACTTCTGTGCCTTGCAGTTGGATGCCCGCTTCAAATGTTTCGAGGATATGGTAATTATGGTAGGCCGCACGGTTGGTGCTAACAATTTTCTCTGACATCTCGTGAAATAACTCTCTTTACTGCTGCAATCTCATCTCATTTGTCGCTATGAAATTCAAGCTTTCGTATAGCGGTCGGCCTGCATCTGAAGCGTGCAAGGAAACTCTGCCAATTTTATTTTCTTCGCACCATGCAAGCATTGTTTGCATGAGGAGCCGCGCTAAATTTTTGCGGCGATGTTCCCGTTCGGTGAACATATTCAAAATATATGCTTCCTGCCCACCGATATAAGATTCAAGGCGCGGTAACATCCGACGCAAAATCATACCACCACCTGCAACAATTTGCTTTTCAAATTCTACCAGCCAGCCGCGATATTCGCCGGACACCAGCATTTCGCGCAGCATTGGCAGCGAACAAGTTTCGATGGTTTGTGCTTGTTGCTCATCAACATAGCGCATATCAAAAAACATAGCGGCGCGGTGACGTGCGATAATATCAGCATCGTCAATAGTCGCAAGCCGAATTTCGTAAAGTTCTTTTGCCACGAATCGTTATTCCCTTTTGAGCGGCCTTTCCATCAATTCCTGTAACAACTGTTGTGGCGTTTTGTCTTCGTACAACATTTTGTAGACGCCTTCTGTAATCGGCAATTCGACGCCAAGTCCTTGTGATAGTGCATGCGTCGCTTTGGCTGTTTTCACGCCTTCAGCAACTTGCCGCGTTTCGCTGATAATTTCTTTGAGTGTGCGGCCTTGACCAAGTTCGATTCCAAGCTGCCGGTTGCGCGAAAGATTGCCGAGGCAGGTCAGTACCAAATCGCCCATTCCGGCTAAGCCTGCGAGCGTTTCGCCGCGCCCGCCGAGACTTACCGCGAGCCGCGTCATTTCTGCGAGTCCGCGCGTAATCAGCGCCGTTACGCTGTTGTAGCCTAGGCCCAAACCATTGACTACGCCAGTGGCAATCGCCATCACGTTTTTGACTGCGCCGCCGATTTCTACGCCAATAACATCCGTGTTGGTATAGACGCGAAATCTGGGTGAAGAGAGTGCGGCTTGCACAGTTTGCGCGGCATCGCTGTCGGATGAAGCGGCAACAATTGCGGAGGGCTGATTTTGCGCAACTTCGAGTGCGAAGCTGGGGCCGGAAAGTGCAACGTAGCGCGGCGCAAAATGATTTTGCAACACATCGCGTACGACTTCTTCCATCCGCATTTGCGTGTCAATCTCGATGCCTTTCGTCGCGCTGACAAAGATCATCTCGGCGTGTAAATGCGGCAACATTTTCCCATAGACTTCGCGGCATACGTGTGAAGGAATTGCCGTGATAATAATTTCTGCTTTGTGCAAAGCGGCGGGTAAATCGTTGGTCGGCTCAATATTCGCAGGCAAATTAAAGCTCGGCAAATAGATTTTATTTTCACGTTGTTGGCTGAGCGTGCTGGCGATTTCAGGGTCGTGCGCCCAAAGGCTGACACGGTGAGAGACGCGCGCAGCGACCAGTGCCAATGCGGTTCCGTAACTGCCTGCGCCAATGATTGCGATGTTTTTCATGATTGCGGATTGCGGATTGCGGATTGCGGATTGCGAAAAAAAATCCGCAATCCACAATCCCAAATCCGCAATTAGATTTTTTTCTGTCCGAATTTATTTTCTGTTCCTGCCATCAACCGTTTGAGGTTATCGCTATGTTTGAAAACAATGACAGCCGCGATAACAGCAATGGCGACGAGCATTTGTGGCAAATATAAGCTCGGCCAAACCCAACCATTCCATAATAAAATCAAGGGAATCATAATGACTGTGCCAATAATTGAGCCGAGCGAAATGTAACGCGTTTTGGCTACGATTCCAATAAAAATTGCGAAAGCGCATAAGGCCGAAATCGGCGAAATGGCAAGGAACACGCCGAGTCCTGTCGCCACACCTTTGCCCGCTTTGAAACCAAGCCAAACCGGAAAAATATGTCCAATGATGGCTAAAATTGCTGCCCCCGCAACAACCCACGTTGTATCGCTCATGCCGACATTTGTTAGCCAGCGCACCAATAAAACTGCGGCTACGCCTTTCACAATGTCCAGAGCAAACGTCAAAATTCCAAGCGCTTTTCCTGCTGTGCGCAATACATTTGTAGCTCCTGTTGCGCCGCTGCCAGATTCGCGCACATCTTTTCCAGTACGCAATTTGACGATGATATGTCCGAAAGGAATTGAACCGAGTAAATAGGCGAGAATCAGGGCAATGTAGTTCATAAAGTAATTGGAGGCTGGGAGCGCACGCGGCTCGCGTGCTGAGGTTAGCGGAGGTAATTAACTGCGATGCAATTTGTTCGCTCCATTAGCCTCAGCACGCGAGCCGCGTGCGCTCCCAGCGTTAGCGAATTCTTCTTCTAATCATATCCAGCGCAGCATTCACTGCGAGTGTGCGAATAAAGTGACGGTCACCGGGGAACATAAATTTGCGTGAAGAGCTTTCAACTTCGTCGGCGATGCCGATGTATACGAGGCCGACGGGTTTTTCTTCGCTGCCGCCGCCGGGGCCGGCAATGCCTGTGATGCCGATACCAATCGTCGAACGAGCGCGGCGACGAATGCCGATTGCCATTGCTTCGGCGACTTCGGGGCTGACTGCGCCGTGTTTTTCGATCAAGCGATTTGGCACGCCGAGCAAATCAACTTTCGCTTCGTTGGAATAAGTGACGACGCCTTCTTTGAAATAATCAGAACTACCCGGCACGTCAGTGATGCGACCTGCGAGCAATCCACCAGTGCAGCTTTCTGCCGTAGCGACAGTGTATTGGCGAAATTTCAATAATTCGCCGACGACTTCTTCCAACGTTTGATCGCGGAGCGAAAATACATTTTCGCCGAGGACGATTTCTAATTTGCCTGATAAATCGTCGAGCAATTTATTGGCTTCGTCGGCGGATTTTGCCTGCGCGGTCAAATGTAATTCGATTTGGCCTTTGCCAAATAAAATTGTAGTCGTCGGATTTTGATAATTTTTGTAAATTGGCGCGGCGCGTTCGTCTACGCCGGATTCTGTGAGGCCGAAAATGCTGAGCTGACGCCGCAATAGCACGATGTCACCTGCGCGTTCGCGCAGTTTCGGTAATACTTGTTCTTCAAACATTGGTTTCATTTCGCGCGGCGGCCCAGGCAGTAAAACAAAAATACATTTGCCTTCGGTCAGCAAAATGCCTGGCGCGGTTCCGTTGTTATTTTCCAAGGCTGTAGCGCGTTCAGGAATCAACGCTTGCCGCGCGTTAATTTCTGGCATTTTTATATCGCGCTTAGCAAATCGCGCCTGAATTTTCGCCAGCACTGCATCATTCAAAACCATTCGCCGTTGCAACACGCGCGCAAAAACTTTTTTCGTAATGTCGTCTTCGGTAGGGCCAAGTCCGCCCGTGGAAATAATAATTTCCGAGCGGCTCATGGCATCGCGAATCGCTTTTTCAAGAATCGCTTCGTCGTCCCCTACGACACTTTTAAATTTGACTTCGATGCCGATGGCGTTGAGTTTTTCGGTGAGCCAAAGCGAGTTCGTATCGGTGCGATACGGCGTAAGCATTTCAGAACCAATAGCAATAATTTCAGCGTGAAGCATAATATTTTTTCGCCACGGATTGGCACGGATTTTCACAGATTAAATAATCGAAAAATAATCTGTGTGAATCTGTGTAAATCGGTGGCTAATTCGGATAAAGAAGTTGTGGAGCCACGAGCGCGAGGAATAATAACACTATCGCCGCATAAATTCCCGCCAGCACATCGTCCGCCATTACGCCTAAACCATCACCTAATTTTTCCAGCTTGCGAATCGGATACGGCTTGAAAATATCGAACGCGCGAAAGAAAACAAAGCCTGCAATTATCATCGGCCAAGGCTTCGTAATTTCTGCGACCATCAACGGAGCGACGAGCGTGTACGAAATTAATTGCCCTGCGACTTCGTCTATAACAATGCGTTGCGCATCTTTTTGCCCAAAGATTTTTTCGCCAAAATTGCTTGCCCAAATGCCAAGCGCAGTGACGATCAAACTGGCGATGATGACGACCGCTTGAAAATATTGCGGCACAGTTTTGCAACCGGAAAAAAGCGCATAAAAAATCGCTACGCCAAAGAGTGCGCCAAATGTGCCGGGAGCAAAGGGAATCAAGCCTACTCCACACGTAGAAATTGCGAGGGCGAGGCGGTCGGTAATGTCATTTATTTTTACGTTCATTCTTATTGGTAACAGGTTATTTATTTTATGGGATTGAGCGGCTTTGATTTTTCAATCGTGAACGCGTTTCGTTACGGTTAAATTGTACATACGGCCCGATCCATTTTTCGATGCCCGTAATTACTTCGATCTGTTCTCGCAAATTCCATAAAATCTTTGCTTCCTGCCGCCCTTCGAGATTGGGGCAACCGGAATAGTGACCAACAGTTTTTACTGTGCCTTCGCGTTGAATTGAGATAATTACTTGTGAGCCGTGCATTAATGGATTAATACAATCTGGATCACCGATTGCATATGCGTTTTGTAATTTGAAGAAACCTGACTCTTGGAATGTTGATAATAATTCTCTGACCTTTTCAGGTGAAATTTTGAATCGTATTACCTCGGTTTTTTCGACAAAATCAATCCCCTCAAAAATTACTAACCCATCGGCAAACACAAAAACTTTGTATTCTCGGCAAAGCTCACAACCTAAATTAGCAGGGCTAACTTCTAATGTAATTACGGCATCTGGCGGGATAGGTTCTATTAATTCTAGTTCTTGCGTTGAGCAACCTGTAAGAAAAAATAAAACCAGCAAGAGGAATTTTTTGCTCATAGCGCAATCACACGCGCAATCAAATCATAATCGTGCGCTTCGGTAATTTCGATATTGATAAACTCACCGGGCTTACCTGCGAAATTTTCTGGCACATCGTTGATGAGAATGTGACCGTCAACTTCAGGAGCTTGTGTTTCAAGGCGAGCTTGCAACAACAATGAGCTTTCAGTGGAAACGCCTTCCAGCAAGGCGCGAAATTGTTTGCCAATCATTGCTTTGTTTTTGCGCTTGGAGATTTTTTGTTGTTCGCGCATTAATTTTGCGCGGCGTGAACGCATCGTTTTGACGGGAACTTTTTGATCTAAATCAAAACCGTGAGTGCCTTCTTCGTCGGAGTACGTGAACACGCCGACGCGGTCGAATTCAATGTCTTTGACGAATTGCATCAGTTCGCCAAAATCTTCTTCCGTTTCACCAGGGAATCCGACAATGAACGTAGTGCGCAGCGCAATGTCCGGCACAAATTTTCGCGCCCGTCCCAGCAATTTTTCAAGCATCGCGCGATTGCCGCCGCGCCGCATCCGCTTCAATAAATTCGCGCTCGCGTGTTGGAGCGGCATATCGAGGTAATTGCAAACTTTCGGTTCTTCCGCCATCACCACCAGCGTCGCATCACTTAATGAATTCGGGTATGTGTACATAACACGAATCCATTCGATGCTGTCCACTTGCGCCAAGCCTTTCAGCAAATCCGCGAGGCCATCTTTCAAGCCCAAATCCAAACCGTATTGCGTAGAGTCCTGCGAAATCAGCACCAATTCTTTGACGCCTTGCGCAGCCAGTTGGTGCGCTTCGTTAATGATAGAACCCGCGCGACGGGAACGATAATTGCCGCGCATTTGTGGAATCGCACAAAACGCGCACGTATGGTCGCAGCCTTCGGCAATTTTCACGTACGCAAAATGATTTGGCGTAGCCAGCACGCGCGGCGTATTTTCGTCATAAATATACGTCGGCAATCCGCGCGTCATCCAACTGTTAGAAGCTACGAAAGCCGCATCTTGTTTAGCGACAGCCGCCGGGTCAACTGCGGCAACAATTTTTTCGATTTCGCTGGTTCCGAGAACTGCGTCAACTTCAGGCAATTGATTCAGCAAATCCTGCCGATAGCGTTCGACTAAGCAACCCGCCACGACAAGGCGTTTGAGATTGCCGGATTCTTTAAGCTCTGACATTTCCAGAATCGTATCAATGGATTCCTGTTTGGCAGAATCAATAAAGCCACACGTATTCACGACCATCACGTCCGCTTCGTCGCGGTCAGTCGTTAATTCGTAGCCGTGCTGTTTCAGTTGCCCCATCATCACTTCGCTATCCACCAGATTTTTAGGGCAGCCGAGGCTAACGAAGCCAATTTTTGAAAATTTTGATTTCATTCAAATACTTCTCATTACGTAGAGCGCCTAAGCTTTATACGCAAGGTCACGATCATTTTTGTTGAAGTAAAACCAAGCATAGTAAGCAACCGCCTGATTAGCAACCAGCGGCGAAAGATATTCTTTACGGGGATTGGTTGGCTTCGCTTGCGGGATAGTCATATAATCCGTTGCTTGTTTTTGTAAGTCTCCCGACTTGGTGCGAATTTATGAGTCAAGCAACAACCGAAACGTCAGATTCCTCATCTCCCGCAAATTCTAATGGTCGCCATCGCATTGTCGTAGCCACTTCCGTGATGCTCTCGTTCATCTCGTTTTGGCGCGCGGCGGCAATTGTTCTGAATGATTTGGCTTCGACTGCATTTTATATCGGCGGCATCACGGAAGAAGCAATTGGCAAGGCTGCACCGTGGTTTGTATTGGCAGTGATTTTATTCGCGTCGGCGGTGCGTGCAGTGTATGTCGAAAGCTGCGCGATGTTCACGCGCGGCGGCGTGTATCGCGTTGTCAAAGAAGCCATGGGCGGCACGCTGGCGAAATTAGCGGTTTCGGCGTTGATTTTTGATTACATTTTGACAGGGCCGATTTCGGGCGTTTCTGCGGGGCAATATATTGCTGGACTCATCAATTCGACGTTAGTGCAATTTGGTTATCAAGTGCAATTGCCTGTGAACGCTACGGCGTGTGCGATTTGTATCGCGGTCGTCATTTATTTTTGGCGACTGAATATTATTGGGATTCACGAATCTTCCGAACGTGCGTTGCGCATTATGCAAATCACTGCTGTGATGGTGGTGGTTATCATTATCTGGTGCGTAGCAACTTTGATCGTCAGCCCGAATCCTGTGCATTTGCCGCCGCTGCCATACCCGGAAAACTTACATTTTGAGGTTAGCCACACAACCGGATTACATCCACTTGGATGGTTGAAAAATACGACATTGCCTTCGATTGGATTTTTCGGAATTCTGATCGCGTTCGGGCATTCGGTTTTAGCAATGAGCGGCGAAGAATCTTTGGCGCAAGTCTCGCGTGAAATCGAACATCCCAAACTAAAAAATCTAATTCGTGCTGCGCTGGTGATTTTTGCGTTTACGATTTGTTTCACGCCCGTTGTTTCATTTTTTGCCGTGATGATTATTCCTGATGATGTGCGCGTCAGTCAGTACAGTCAGAACTTGCTGTCGGGATTGGCAATGCACGTCATTGGCCCGGTATGGCTACGATTGTTGCTGCAAGCGTTTGTCGTGATCGTTGGTTTTTTGATTCTCTCCGGCGCTGTGAATACCGCCATCGTCGGTTCCAACGGCGTGCTGAATCGCGTATCAGAAGATGGCGTCTTAACAGAATGGTTTCGCAATCCGCAAAAGCGATATGGCACGACCTATCGCATCATTAACATGGTGGCGATTTTGCAAATCGTCATCATTTTGTTGAGCGGAGGTAATACGATGTGGCTGGGCGAGGCGTACGCTTTCGGTGTGATTTGGAGCTTCACTTTCATGACGGCCTCGCTAGTTGTCTTACGCTTCAAACGACCTGGCCCGCGCGAATGGCGTGTGCCGTTGAATCCGCGCATTGGTAAAACTGAAATCCCGCTTGGCATTATCATGGTTGCCTTGGTTTTGCTTTCACTTGCGTTGACAAATTTATTGACCAAAGAGCTTGCGACAATTTCTGGCGTGGCCTTTACCGTAGTCTTCTTTATCCTATTTACGGTTTCAGAACGCGCCAATGCGAAACGCAAAAAAGATACATCAGGGTTAGATCAATTCAATTTGGTTTCTGAACAGACAGTGACAAATAAATTGGTGGATGCACGTCCCGGTGGAATTTTGGTCACGGCGCGTGATTACAACAATCTACATTATCTGAAGAAAGCATTACAGGATGTGAACACTGATGAGCAGGATGTCGTAGTGATGACGGCGCGCATTATCAAAGGCCCTGGCGCAGGCGAAGAGCAAATGTACGAAGACGAATTGTTCACGGATTATGAACAATTATTGTTTACACGATCCGTTGCTGTCGCCGAAAAAATGGGTAAGGAAATTAAGCTGCTGGTTGTGCCAGCAACGGATCCGTTTCAGGCTACGGTGATGACAGCAATTCAGTTGGAATGTTCGACATTGGTTGCGGGCGTGTCCACAAAAATGCCTGCCGATCAACAGGCAAAAGCGATTGGCGATGTGTGGGAATCAATTCAGCATGAAGACAAACGCAAATTGCGCGTGCTGAAATTAATTCACCCAGACGGCACCGAATTGTCTTATGAACTTGGCGCGCATCGTCCAAATGTGACGCCTGAAGACACCGAATTGACGCATAGACTTTGGCTGGAACTTGCCAGAGAAAATAAACATCTGCACCATAATCAAGTGGTATCTGTTGCGATCAAACGACTGGCACGCGATATGCAAACTGACAAGCGTGCTGAGATCGTGGCTGAAATTCAAAATTACGAATAGAGGAACGTTGATTAAGTATGGCTGAAGTAAAAATGTACACTACGACCTGGTGCCCAGATTGTCGCCACGCAAAAATGTATTTAGATAAACATGGGATCGCGTACGAAGAAATCAATATCGAAAATTCGCCTGAAGCTGCTGAATTGGTAATGTCTGTGAATGCAGGTAAACGCAAAGTCCCCACCTTTGTTGTGGGCGAAGACGCTTTTCACAACAGTCCGTTTTCGCTGGCGTTAATGGACGAAAAATTTGGTAAGTAACCGTCTGATAAAATACAAAATTTTTGACAAGACTGTGGCACTGCCATAACTATGACAGTGCCGTTGTGCTTAGTTTAAGTCAATTTGAATGAAAGCTTTGGCTTCTTGTTAATAATTTGGCGCTTTCCTGTTTTTTTCTCTTCGACACCTCAAATTTCGTGATTGTTTTTTTTTTAATGTGTGCTATTCTGCGCCGCGTTTGAACAAGTATAAGCGTATGTTTATATGAGTTCCGCTTGCAGCCTCGCTATTGAAATTTCCGAACAGGAAGCCCTACCGTAAGTTCGCTCACCCCTCTCAACTGGGACATTTTACCGAGCAACAAACAACCCAAGTAAAAACACCGCAGAACATCTTGTGACGCGTTCGACCAGAACGGAGCACGTTTGTCACAAGCAATCAGGCAAGCATTTAATCGCTTGTCGAAATTTCGGAGGAAACACTGTGCCAACCGATCATACCGCGACTATTTTGATGATCGAAGATGACAGCATGGTTCGTTACTTGGTTTCGGAATATTTCCGCCGTGTGGGCTATGAAGTAATTGAAGCACACGATGGTGAAGCAGGTTTACGAAACGGATTAGAGAAAAAAGCCGACGTCATTATCCTTGATGTGATGATGCCAAAAATGAACGGCTTTGAAGTATGCAATCAACTTCGGCAAAGCAACGTCAGCACTCCTATCATCTTTCTCACCAGCAAGAGTGAAGAACAATACATGGTCGCCGGATTGGAAGGCGGTGCAGACGACTTTCTGCCCAAACCTTTTAGCCCGCGCGAACTCGAGGCCCGCGTCAAAAGTGTGATTCGCCGCAGCGGTATCCGCACCTTTGATGAACCCGTGGCCGGCAAAATTATGCGCGGCGGGCTGGTGATTGATCCTGAAGCTTACAGCGTCACGCTTGATGAGCAGCCAATTCAAGTAACACCAATTGAATTCAAGATTCTCGAATTATTGATGACCAATCCCGGCAAAGCCTATTCACGCGAAGCATTGCTCGACCAAGTCTGGGGCACTTCGTACGAAGGCTATGAAAGAAATATTGATCCACACGTCATGCGTTTGCGCGCCAAAGTCGAACCAGACCCGGCGAAGCCAACTTACGTCCTGACAGTGTGGGGTATCGGATACAAATTCAACGATAAATTGTAACGATGCAAAGTTTAGGCCAGCGGCTAAAACATTAGTCGCTGGCTGTTAGTTCATAGATCAGTAATACCGAAAAAGCACCGCGCAACCAATACTACTTACTCGACGCGGTGGTCATTCTGATCTCAGATTTTGCGGCACGCGTGCCGTGAATAAGGACAACGATATGACCAAGAACTACTACCGAGCGATTTCGTCTCAAACTATTCGCTTCAGTCGAATAGTCTTCCTTTTTTCCATCCTCATCATCGTTCCGTCTGTAATGGCCGGAACGCGAGCCGTAAACCTCGCTGAAATGACGGCGCGGGCCGGACGAATTGTGTATGGACAGGTAAGCGAAGTACGCGATGGCGTGCATCCCCAAAATGCACGCCTCGCGGTGACGTTTATCAAAGTTCGGGTGACTGAAACGCTGAAAGGCGCAGACACCCGCGAACTTTCGTTTATGCAGTTCGGCAACAGCACTCAGCAATACGTTGCGCATTTGCCCAAATACGCAGTGGGCGAAGAAATCGTGCTGTTTTTATATCCTGAAAGTAAGCTCGGCTTTACCAGTCCAATTGGTGAAGGGCAGGGCAAATTTCTGGTTCGCAACGATGTTCGCAGTGGCAAACGATTGTTACAAAATGAACAGTTGAATCGCACCTTATTCGCAGGGCTGGACAGCGCCAAGATGAATACAAAACTTGTGCTTTCCCGCTCTGAACGAGAATTGGTTTCATTGCCTGAGAGTGCAGCCAGTCGAGGTGTCGAGTTCAGCGCGTTTCGTTCCATCGTGCGCAAAATGACCACGACTTCAGTAGCTAATTTACAGTAAAAAAATCGAAGGAATGCAGTGCTGCCTGATGAAGCTTCAGGCTAAGTGCGCTTGTGCTTCATTATGTTTGCGCCTGACAATTCTCAACGTAAACGGCTACTTATAACTACTACCGAAAAAGGAAAATTTCTATGCGTGATTGCCAAAATCAAACGCGCCCTCAGCCATGTGAGCGTGATCAATCAACCCGCCTGCCTCTACTTAAATTTTTATGTTGGTGTCTGACGCTGGCGCTGGCAATAGGCCCTTTCAGTCTTATCAATATTAGTTTAGCTGGCACGCCGCTGGCTGTTACCAAAAACGGCAAAGAGATTTCCTGGAGTGTTGGCGCAACTGTCACGTATCACGTTGACCAAGGCTCGCTAGGTACGCTTAATAATACGCAAGCGGTAGCAATTGTGGACGAATTATTTGGGCAATGGCAAGGCGTTTCTTCAGCAAACTTGACCATTCAACGTGGCGGATTTTTGCCCGTAGATGTTACTTCTGGAAATTACACAACCTATCGCACGAACAACAACAGCGACAGCTATCACCCGATTATTTTTGACACAGATGGCACAATCACCGACTCAGTGTTCGGCGCCGGTGCAAGCGATTTTACTGCTGGATTTGCTGGCCCGGGCTGGACTGTCGGAGGGATAAACGATGGTGTGATTCTAGATGCTTCGGCTGTTTTGAACGCGAAATTTTTGACGAGCGGCTACGGTTCAGTGACAGAATTTAAATCAATTATTTTGCATGAGCTGGGACATTTCCTCGGCTTAGGGCATTCACAAGTCAATATCGGCAACGCGTTTGACCGCGAAGTCCTTTTCAATAATAACGGCACGTTGCCCATTATGTTTCCGATATCGCTTGGTGATCGTCCGGTTTTGCTGACGCCAGATGACAAAGCGCAACTTACACGTTTGTATCCTGGCGCATCTGCCAACAGTCTGGGTATCATCAGAGGCAAAATATTATTGTCAGACGGCGTGACTCCGTTTCAGGGCGCAAACGTTATCGCACGGCGCGTGGATGATCCACAAAATATTGCCGTCAGTTCTGTGTCAGGGTTTTTGTATCAAGGCACAGGCGCCAATGCGAATCGAGGTGTGAACGATCCCACCAAACAAGGCTATTATGAAATCACCGGTTTATCGCCGGGCAATTACACTGTCGAAGTCGAACCGGTTCATCCAGGTTTTATCAGTGGCTCCTCCGTTGGCCCGCTTGATCCGCCCGTAGATTTGCCCAGCCCTTCTGAGTATTACAGCGGAAGCGGCGAATCCAATAATGACGCTTCAAACACGGCGGGGATTGTATCTGTCGGCAGTGGTCAAGCCGTTGATGACATCAACATTATTTTGAATAATTCGACAGTGCCCACGGCTGGCGAAACCGAACCGAACAGCACATTCGCCGCCGCAAATAATATTACTTTGCCTGTGACAATTAGTGGCAGTGCGAGTGCCGGAGACACTGGAACGCCAGACGCGACCACGGGCGAAAGCATTAAGGATTATTATTCGTTCACGGGCAGTGCAAATGACTGGGTCACAATTGATATGAATTGGGGCGTGAGCAGCACGAAACTGACTTTGTATTTATACAATAGCAGTAATCAGCGCATAGCGATTTCGATGCCGTGTTTATATGGTTCTGGTTGCGTAGCCCGCGCGCAAATCGGCCCAATGAAATTGCCTTCGTCGGGCAAATATACAATTGGCGTTGGCGCGAACTCCGGCTCCGCTTCGTACAATTTGCAAGTCACAGGGCAATATAACAGCAATGGCGCATCGGCAACTGTGAACGGCGCAAATTTCCTGCCTGGTGCAGCAATCGCTCCTGATACTATTGCTTCAATGTTTGGCGTAAATATGGCGTCAGCCACGCAAATTGCTGCGCCAGGACAACCGTTGCCGACTGAAATGGGCGGCGCGCGCGTTGAGGTGGATGGCGTGGCGGCGAAGTTATTTTATGTATCACCTTCGCAAATTAATTATTTGATTCCTTCTTCGATCACAGCCGGCACAAAAAGCGTCGTCGTCAAAAATGCGAGCGGCGAAGTTGCGCGTGGCACTATTGACGTGGCATTAACTTCACCGGCATTTTTTACAGCAAATCAAAACGGATCAGGCGTGCCCGCTGGTTACATCACGCGTGTTGCCGCCGGAACATTACAACAAACCAACGAAGCCATCTCGAATTATAATGGTAGTTCGTTTGTGCCTGTGACGGTAAATCGCAGAGGTGATGCAGTGTATTTGATTTTGTTCGGGACAGGATTGCGTTATGCGCCGAATACTAACCTGGCAAATGACATTCCGTCTGGCGGAGGAGGCAGCATCGCCAACGTTGCCGAGAGCGTAGAAATCACAATCGGTGGTAAACTCGCGGCGGTGGATTACGCTGGACAGCAAGGCGCATTTTTTGGCCTGGATCAAATCAACGTGTTGATCCCTGCTGACGCCGTAGCGAGTCCAACGACGCCCGTGATTATTAAAGTCCGCGACGCCAATGGCAATCTGCTGACTGCAAATCAGATGAGCATTGCGCTGCAATAAAAGTTGCAACAAAGCAAAAGGCAAAAGGCAAAAGTAAATTTGGAGGGGCTCGCCGCTTTTTCAAAATAAAATAAGTGCCGCCCTTTCAACTTTTGATATTTGCCTTTTGTCTTCTTCCAATTATGCCTTCAATAAAAAAACTCGTACACAAAGCAAAAGACATGCACGCGCGCCATCAGGAACGTCATCGGCCCTCAGGGTTTGGTTTCGCACTGGCGGATAGCATTGATTATTTGGATGCGGTGCGATGGGATGTTGTCACACAAAATTCTTCGGTGTATTTGGGCAGAAATTATTTGCGTGTATTGGAAACAGCGGGGCCGGAAAATTTACGGCAACGTTACGCTCTGATTTTTCAAGGGCGCGAAGCTGTCGCCGCCCTTTCGGCGCAAATTGTGACCATCAATGCTGCGAAAGTTCCGAAGTTCAATACTGCCAAAAAAACTGTCAAAGCTGTGGCCAAACCGCTCGAAAAAATCGAAGAGCGAATGCTCGTGTGCGGCAATTTGTTGTCGTGGGGAATGCACGGCGTGAGCTTTGCCGCAGGTGTAGATCGTACCGAAGTTTGGCCCGCCGTTGCCGAAGCGCTTTATCGCATTCGCCGCGCGGATCGGTTGTTTGGCGACACTGATTTAGTGATGCTCAAAGATGTTCCGCCGACTAGCGCCGCAGGCATCGAATCACTCAAACGATTTTCTTACCGCGAGCTTGAGACTGAACCAAATATGGTGCTGGACATCGCGCCGAATTGGAAACGTTACGATGATTATTTGGCGAGCCTGACTTCGAGTTATCGCAAGACCGCGCGCAAAATTGCGAAAGATATCGAAGCTGCTGGCGCGCGCATCGAACGATTAACGACGGATAAAATTATTCAGCAAGGCGCGACGATTTACGATTTATATTTACAAGTTCACGCGCGGCAAAAGCTGCGTTTGATTACGCTCTCCCCACAATTTATTCCCGCCTTAGCTGCTGCCTTTGGCAATGATTTTCGCTGCAATGTAATTCGCAAAGATGATGAGACGCTCGGTTTCGTAACAACGCTCAAAGATGGCAAAACCGCTGTCGGGTATTACATCGGTTTTGATAGCGCCGCGAATGTTGAGATGCCGGTTTATTTTCGCTTGTTGCAAACAGTGATTGAAGACGCGATTGAAATGGGCTGCGAACGATTATCACTCGGTCGCACAGCGCTTGAGCCAAAAGCACGTCTGGGCGCAAAAGCCGAACCGATGAGCATTTGGATTCGCCATCGCGTACAGGCGCTGAATTTTGTGGTGCGCGGTTTGCTACAGACTGTATCGCACGAAGAAGCACCTGAACGCAGTCCGTTCAAGTAAACAGCAAATTGTTTATAAATAAGGTTTTTAGCTTAAAGAGTTCGCTCAACTCTTTTCTGACGCGCCAACGAATTGGCGGCAATGTCAATTTGTTGGCAGTCGGCGTTTGTTACCGTAACGATTAGCCAGTCCCCTCATTCCTTTTATCTTGTATTTATTCACTAGCTCTCCTGTTATTCAGCAAGCAACCGGAGGTGTGGTTTGACGAAACCTCAACTTCAATCCGCTACGCTTGGTCGTAACGACCTTTGTTCATGTGGTAGCCAGAAAAAATTTAAGAAGTGTTGCGGCATTGTCCCTGTACAGTGTTCAGCGCCAGTGCCAACGTCAGAAGCAGATGTATCAGCATTGTTATGGGGAATGGCGCTACGCGCTTTTGAGACAGGGAATTTAAGTTTGTCGCTGGCGAATTGCGAAAAGCTTATCACTGCCAATCCACGTCACGCCGAAGCGTTGCATTTGCGCGCAATGATTAGTTATCGGCAAAGTGAATATTCAACAGCGTTGCAGTACGTCCAACATGCAATTGCGGCGGCTCCGCGCCAAAGCGGTTTTTATAATTCGCTAGGGCTTATTCACAGAGAATTAGGGCAAGTTGACGAAGCTGAAACGGCCTATCGCAAAGCCCTGATCCTGGATCCAAACAATGCGATGGCGCACAACAATTTGGGCGATTTGTGGCACAACCCGGAGACGTTTGCTGACGCAGAAAAATGTTATCAAGATGCTTTGCGCTGTCAGCCGAATTTTCCTGAAGCACACAATAATTTAGGGTTGCTGTGCATAAAAATGCAGCAATACGATCTGGCGATTGAGCATTTTGTAAAAGCGATTCAGTCACGCCCAAGTTATCTGAATGCTTATTACAGCTTATCAACTGTGTTGCGTCGCCAGGCACGTTATTCCGAAGCGCAATCAGTTTTACAGCAAGCGCTCAGCATCAAACCAGATTATGTAGAAGCATGGCACGATTTAGGCGTCACGTTGCTGGCATTGCAAAAGCCGGATAGTGCGCTGGAGCATTTTGAAAAAGCAGTGCAGTTGCAACCGGATTTTTATCCCAGCTATTTGAATATCGGCAACATTTACTATGAACGTGGTGAAGTGGAATTAGCGCTGCAATGTTTTCAGCAGGCACAGGAAGTACAGCCCTTTGATGCGCTGGAAATTAAAATGGCACTGTGTGTGCCTGCTGTATATGACAGCCAGGCGCAACTTGATGCTGAGCGAGAGCGGTTAACGAACGATCTTGACCGCTTAATGACGACCAATTTGCGCATCAACAATCCTTATGAAGAAATTGGCCTGACGCCATTTTTCCTCGGCTATCACGGAGAAAATGAAGTTGAAATGCTCAGCCGCATCGGCGATTTATTCCTCAAATCCTGCCCGCAATTAGGAGCGGTGGCGGCTCATTGCCAAACTCCGAAAAAAGAAAATAGCCCGCTAAATATTGGCTTTATTTCTTCTAACTTTCATCGTGAACATATAGTGAATCGAGTAATGGCAGGCGTGATTGCGAATTGGCCGCGCGCTGATTTTCGCGTCACATTATTACACTTGCATTCGCCGTGTGGCGAAATTATGCGCACGCTGCGTGATGGAGATCGGCTGGTACAAGTTCCTGGTTCGTTAAGAGCGGCGCAACAAAAAATCGCTGATGCCAAACTCGATATTTTATTTTATTGCGATTTAGGGATGGAGCCATGGACATATTTTTTAAGCTTCGCACGGCTCGCGCCAATCCAACTTACCAGCGGCGGACACCCAATTACCAGCGGCGTTCCAACCGTAGATTATTTTGTTTCTTCCTCAATTGATGAACTCCCGCACGCGCAAGAGCACTATCGGGAAAAATTGATTGTATTGCCTGAGCGCCCTGTTTGCTATTACCCGCACACACCTATTGCACAGCAAAAAACGCGCTCTGATTTTGGCTTATCAGATAATCAGCGCGTTTATTTGTGTCCAATGACGCCGTACAAATTGCATCCCGAAATGGATCAATTGTTCGGCGAAATTTTGCGCGCGGACACAGGCGGCGAAATTGTTTTTGTCGAGAATTTTCAAACCAATTTGTGGGAACGATTGAAACAGCGGTTGGTACGAACATTGCCTGATGTTTTTGCACGAATGCGCTTCCTGAATTATTTGCCGATGGCGGATTTTGTCGAGTTGGTGCGCTTGGCTGATGTCGTATTGGATACAACAAAATTCAATGGCGGGACGACATCACTAGAAACATTTGCCGTTGGCACGCCAATGGTAACTTTGCCCGGAGAATTTTTGCGGCAACGTGGTACATACGCGCTGTACAATTGCATGGAAATGTACGATTGCATTGCCAAAGACGCAGCGGATTACGTTCGGCTTGCAACGGAAATCGCGCAAAACCCTGAATACAGAGAACAGCTAAAACAAAAAATCCTAGCTCGCAATTCAGTTTTGTATGAGCAAAAAGATTGGATTAATCCATTGAGCAATTATTTGCGCGAAGCATTGAGAAAGGCATAAATGAAACCTATCACAACCAATGAAGTGCGCGGCATAACGTTGCGCCTTACAACTCATACACGCGCGTTGGAGTTATGCGCGCAGATGAATTACGAAACAGAAGTTATGGATTTTATTGACCGCATTCCTGCGGGCGAAGTCCTGTACGATTTAGGCGCTTGCGAAGGTCGCTTTGCGCTCTATGCTGCTTTGCGAAAAGTAAAATGTTTTGCCTTTGAACCAGAAGCGCTGAATTTTCAGACGATGCTTGAAAACCTTGAATTAAATGGCGTAGACGCGCAAGCGAATTTAACCCCCTATAAATATGCAGTAGGCGCAAGCAATCATCTGACGACAATCAAAATCGCGCAGCCTTGGGCGGGCGGGCATCAACGCGTGATTGCCAGCGCGCCGAGTCGTGCAGATTTGCATTTTGATTTTTGCGATAGTCAGGAAGTGACGGTGGTTGCGCTGGATGAGTTCATTGCCGCCCAGCAATTACCCTTTCCAAATTATCTGAAAGTGGATGTGGACGGTTCAGAAATTCCTTTTCTGAACGGCGCACAACGCACACTATCTCACGCCAATCTAAAAGCCATTATTTTTGAATTGTGTCAGACAGATGAGGAGTATTCGCAAATTCTAGCGACGTTAGCTGCCAGCGGATTTCAGCCAACGCAAAGCCATTTAGTGGAGCCTGATTTATACAATATGGTTTTTGAAAGACGATCTTTGGGGAGCGCTGTCGAATGGCAAAAGTAATCGTTTTTGGCACTAAAGATTTCGCGCAACTGGCGCAATTTTATTTACAACACGACAGCGAACATGAAGTCGTTGCGCTTAGCGTTCACGAACGATTTTTGCCCGCAGAAAAAGAATTGTGGGGCTTACCAGTGGTTGCGTTTGAGCAAGTCGAAAAAATATATCCGCCCGAAAATTTTGTCTTTTTTGCGCCGCTTGCTCCTTCACACATGAATCGCTTGCGCGCATCTGTGTATGGCGAAATCAAACAAAAAGGTTATTCGTTCATCAGCTATGTCAGTTCAAAGGCGACCACCTTTCCCGGCATAACTATCGGCGAAAATTGTTTCATTCTCGAAGACAATACAATTCAGCCTTTCACCGCAATTGGCAATAGCGTAGTGCTGTGGAGCGGCAATCACATCGGTCATCACAGCATCATCAAAGATCACGTCACGTTCACTTCGCACGTAGTTTTGTCGGGGCATTGCACCATTGAACAGTATTCATTTTTCGGCGTGAATTCGACCGTCAGAGACGGCGTACACATTGCCGAAGGTACGTTGGTAGCGATGGCTGCGGCAATTGTGAAAGACACCGAAGCGTGGGGTGTGTACAAAGGTAATCCTGCGATTAAGGGCTCTGTCTCAAGCCACGAAATTAATTTCTGAATATGCAATGGATAAAGCGCGGCCTGATTTATCAGCCCAATCAAAAATACGAATGGAATCAATCGCACGCGGCTGTGCCTGTGGTTGATAAAGTGAGCGAAGAAATCTGGCGGATTTATTACGCTACGCGCGATCAAAAAAATCGCAGCCGTATTAGCTTTATCGAAGTCGAAGCCGGACAACCGGGAAATATTTTATACGAACACAATGAACCAATTTTTAATTTAGGAAAATTAGGAACGTTCGATGATTGCGGCGTAATGCCTTCGTGGATTGTGAACGTCGGGCAGCAAAAATATTTATATTACATCGGACTGACTGTGCGACAAAGTGTACCCTATCACAATGCTATTGGCTTAGCGGTTAGTAATGATGGGGGGCAAAATTTTGTGCGGTATTCAGAAGCGCCAGTCTTTGACCTAGCTGCAACTGAGCCATATTTTACAGGGACATCGTGCATTTTAATTGAAAATGGCGTTTGGAAAAACTGGTATCTGTCGTGCGTGAAATGGGAAATTGTGGATGACAAGCCAGAGCCGTTTTATCACCTCAAATATGCCGAATCGTTGGATGGAATTCATTGGCAACGCGAAGGCCAAATCGCGCTTGATTTCAAATCAAAAAGCGAAGCTGGAATTGTAAAAGCTTCAGTTTTGCCTGGCAATAACGGCTATCAAATGTGGTATGCCTATCGTGATGCAATTGAGTACCGCACCGCAAAACAGCACAGTTATCGCATTGGCTATGCAGAATCATCAGATGGAAAATCTTGGGTGCGCAAAGACGAACAAGCAGGAATTGACGTGAGCGAAATAGGTTGGGATAGCGAAATGATTGCGTATCCACACGTCATCGAACATCAAAACAATTTATTCATGTTTTATAACGGCAACGGCTTTGGTCGGTCAGGCTTTGGTTATGCCGTTGCGTCATAAGTCTAACGAATCATTAATTATCAACTGACAATTATCAATTATTCAGTTATGGAATCACTCTTAACGCGGTATTGTCGTGACGGATTTATTCATCATAAAAATTTTTTTGACCGTGCAGAAATCGAAAAAATTCGCACCGATGCAAAACAGATTTTCAGCAATCAAATGCTGGCGCAAGGAGTTTTGCAGTCCGCGAATCCAAGTGAAAATGAATTTGAAGCTACGATGAAAGAGTATTTTCAGCGTGATTTGGCGGGCTTCATAAATTGCGGCAAGACGTGTCAGCACCTCATCAGTTTGCATCGGTTATCGTTGAGCGAAAAGATTGTGGAGCAATTGCACTCGCTTGGTATTGCGGCCCCAGTGATTTGTACGCGTCCGGTACTTTATTTTAATTCGCGGCATTTGGCGCAATCGGAAGTGTATTATCGCACACCGCCACATCAGGATTGGCGCAGCATGCAAGGTTCGTTGAACGCAATAGTGATTTGGGTTCCGCTGATGGATGTGGATGCAACGCTCGGCGCTATTGAAATTGTGCCGGGCAGTCATCTGAGTGGCTTACTCGAATCGGAGCAAGATGAATGGTTCCGGAAAGTTTCTGAAGGCGACGAGTTTAAGTATCAATCAGTAAATGTTGAAGTTGGTGACGCGCTGTTTTTCTCAGCATTCTTGTTGCATCGGTCAGGCAATAATATTACTGATTCGATTCGCTGGTCGTGCCATTTTCGTTATAACGATTTAAGCGAACAAACGTTCATTGCGCGGCGTTATGCACATCCTTACGTTTACAAAGCGCAACAGGAATTGATTACGAAAAACTTTCCACAGCCCGAACAAATCGCAGCAGTTTTCGCGACCAAAACTCAGGCGACTGCGACGTGATGTTTGCGCGTAAGATGGCGCTTTATTACCGCAGGCGCATTTTCAACTGCCAAGCGAATGATCGCGCACACTTTGTTAATATCTTCAGGCGTCACAGCGGTTCCTGTTGGTAAGGCCAATACGGTTTCGGATAATCGTTCGGTAACAGGTAGTTGATATTTGCGGCCTTGCGAAACATACGGTTCCATTCGATGACAGCCGGGATAAAAATAGCGCCGCGCTTTGACTCCTTCCGCCCATAAAACTTCAAGCAACTGATCGCGTGATAAAGCTGCGCCGGAAATTTCGGCAATGACGTATTGATAATTGCGCGCTTCCGTTTCATCAATCAGCGCTAAACTAACGCCGGGTAAAACGCTCAATTGTCTTTTGTATAATTCATGATTACGTTGATTGGCGGCAATGATTTCGGGCATCTGACGCAAACTGGATAATCCCATAGCTGCCGCTGCTTCACTCATTTTTGCGTTGGTTCCAGCACTGACTACGTGGTCAATATTGTCGAAGCCAAAGCTCGTCATGCGGCGAATTTCACACGCGAGATCATTGTCATTTGTTGCAATTGCGCCGCCTTCAAAGGAATTGATAAATTTTGTTGCATGAAAGCTGAACACTTCGGCGCGTCCAAACGAACCAATCATTTGACCCTGATGCGAACAGCCAAACGCGTGCGCCGCATCGTAGATAATTTGTAATTGATGGCGCAGTGCAATTTGAGCAAGCTGTTCGACTGCGCATGCGTTGCCCCATAAATGTGTAGCAACAATCGCACTGGTGCGTGGCGTAATCAGTCGTTCAATTTTTTCCACATCAATTGTTTGTCTTTGCGGCTCAACGTCAGCAAAGACAGGCTCTAATCCAATCCATTGCAATGCGTGCGCCGTCGCTACGAACGTGAAAGCGGGTACGATAACTTCGCCAGTTAGGCCGCACGCCTTCGCCGTGATTTGCAATCCAAGCGTCGCGTTGCAAACTGCAATCACATTGCGCACGCCAATCAATTTCGCAATTGTCGCTTCAAATTCCGTGACGAGTGGGCCGTGATTGGTGAGCCAGCGCCGATCCAAAATTCCCGCGATGCTTTGCAAAAAATCAGCGCGCGCTGTGCCAGTTGGAATGTTAGGACAGCCGACGTGCAAGGCTTCAGCAAACGCAGGTTTCCCGCCGAAAATCGTCAATTGCGAAAGTTTTTTCTTCAAGATTTTACCTGCTGGAAGGGGACTGCGTGCGCGCTATTTGGCGGTGCGGTAAACGTAGGTTGTGTATTCGTAAAGGCCATAATCATTGCGGATCACAAAATGGCGGCTGAGTTCGCGCGTGAGAAAATTTGCCAGTAAATCCAGCGGAACATGGAATAAGTCTTCCCGTTCCCAGTCCACCTGCTTTGACATCACATTAAAAGCGATGCCGATGCGCGCCCTTGCAAAGACTGCGTGCAACAACTGTGCCGCATACGCCCACATTTCCTCAAAGCTCATATCTCGTTTTTCTGTCAACACTCCATTGAGGATAATGTAATCAAATGACGGCAAATCGTCAGCATTTTCGGTCAAAATATCGGTTGGATAAAACGGAAGTGACGGAAATTTGGCACGGGCCAGCGCAACAAATTGAGGCGAAAGATCAAGCCCTGCGTAATCAATGTTAGTGAGATTTTGTTGCTGGATATATTCGTACAAATGCGCTGCGCCACAGCCAAAATCAAGCACGCTAAGTTGTTGTGCAGCAGGCCGAATGACATCCAGCATTACCTGGTATCTAGTCGCCGTATCTTGTGAATTCGGCCAATCTACACCACGATGCGTGTCGCCATGCTGTGCGAGGCACGCTTCGTAATGTGCTATGAGTTGTGTATACATCTGCGCTTTCATACGTTGTGAATCCTGATTATTTCGGATTGAATTGAGTTAAGGTTCAGGGGTCACGCTTCAGCGTGTTTGCTTGGTAGGCTGAAGCGTGACCCCTGAACGACATTAGGGGCGCGATAGGCTGGGAAAAATGAATTTGTTTGTACGGCGTGCGTATTTGATAATTCGGCGTAGGCTTGGCGATTGAAAATTTTCCCGCACAAATAAACGGTGCGCGTGTCCGTCGCCCAACCTCGTTTGAAACGCGTCAATCCGTCTGCGCCGTCGTTGTGCATGCCTGCACCGGCGCCGAGTGCAATCCAGCGTGCGCCCGCTTTCGTAAAATGTTCAATCGCGTGATGAAATAAGGCGTATGAGGCTTTCAATTCGTATCCGCGCGGAGAATAAGCTGCGAGGTGGTAATAAACGCGGTCGTCTTGTCTGTACCAAATTGTCATTCCGACCGTTTCGTTTTGGTATATCGCACGCAAAATCGTCAACCCCGGCACTTGCCATTGCGTGGCAAATGATGCGCGCGAAAATGTAGCGATTCCCGTGATATTGTGGCGCTGAATCAAATGCTCATAGAGCGCAACCCATTCATCAAAAACCGCAACCGGATTGCAAATTTCTACTGCGATGTTCGTCAACGCTTGCCGCACATTGCGGCGATGATGCGAAGTGACAGCGCGCAAATTTGATTGGAGATCAATAATGAAATGTTCTTTGTAAGGCCGAAATACATCAGTAAATACAGGCTGTAATTCACTCGTGGTGATATTGGCAAACGGGTCAGTAACCAATGTCAGGCTCACGATTTTCTGATTCAGCTTGGCAACGTCAGATGAAAGCCTTTGCCAGTTGCGACAGACAAAAAACGGATAGCATCCCATCGCATCGGCATATTCTAAATTTGAGAGCGGGCGTAGCAACAACCAACCTTGTGCTTCTGGCAAATAGAGGGGCGCCGCGCAATCCGCAAAGGCGCGTGCATAATTTGAATGCGCATATCCAAAGTTCATTGTCGTAGCTGGGATTGAGATTTACGGGGTGTTTGTTTGGCAGAGGTTTAGTGAATTGGATGATTTGTGCTCACAGCATCCAAAGCGTGGCGGATTATATGAATTGCGCCTGAAGCTGTCAATCAATAGTATTTTCAAGGCTGTGAGGCCTGGATGATTATGATAATCAGCCAGGAGAGGCTTTTCAATCTGTGGCCTGCTCACTTTTTTGTGGCGGCAGGTTTCACTTCAATACGCGTTCCGGCGCGCAACTCATCTGTGCCACGCATTACGATTTGATCGCCCGCTGACACATCACCAAAAATTTCAACTAAATCGGTTCCTTGCTGATTGATAGATGTTCCGCGCTTAACATCAACCCATTCGACAATACCTTCGCGCACTCTAATCACAAAAGTCTTCTCTGTTGTCGTTGCTACTGCCGAGAGGGGAACTAGTAGCGAAGGACGAGGGCGATGCAAAGGCCAGGTTACATTCGGGAACATACCCGGAGCCAGTTTTTTTCCGGCATTGTTCACTTCTAATTCCACCGGCATTGTGCGTGTTTTCGGATCAAGTGCATTACCGATGCGGGCAATGGCTCCGGCAAAAGTTTCGCCGGGAAATGCCGGCACTGTAAATTCGACGCGCGTACCTTTGGTTACGCCTGCAATTTCAGCTTCGGGGACAGCAATCACCAAACGCAGGCGCGAAATTTGCTGCAAGCGCAAGACGGGCTGCGCCGTTCCGCCGAGCGCTCCGGGATGTGCGAATCGTTCTGTAATCACACCTGCGAACGGCGCAGTAATTTGCAAATAATTTTGAGTTACTTGCACGGTTTTTACCGATGCCCGCGTAACCTTTTCGCCTTCCGCCAAGGCGTTAACTTGTGTTGCTAGCGACTTTTCTGATTCTTTGAAAAATTGTATGCGCGCCTGATCGGCTTCCATTGTGCGTTGTGCGTTTTCTAGTTCGTTGCCGGAAATTACGCCGGGTGTAGCGGACGCCGATTTTAACCGATTATACGTTGCGGAAGAGGCTGCGAATTTTGCTTCGGCTTCGAGGCGCTGCGCGCGAATGCCCATCACACGTGACTCCGCCTCAAGCTTTTGCGCCGTAGAAACTTTTGTTTTTGCTTCGGCTTCGCTGCGCTGTGCCGCAAATTCGGGGGCAGACAAACGGGCGAGAACTTGTCCAGCATTGACCTCAGAGCCGCGATCTACGCCAATCCATTCAATGAAACCTTGTACTTTCGGAAACAACAGCACGTCTTGATAAGGCTGCAATTCCCCCGGCAATCGCAAATTGCGCGACAGCTCTTGCGAGATCACATTTGTGACCGCAATCGTTGGCGTTTGCGGTGCGGCAGGAGTTGCGGGCGCGGGTTGCGTTGCTTTATTGCAAGCGCAAATCATCAGCGCAGCAAGCGCAAGCGGCAGGAAAATTGCTTTGCTTTTGTAGTTCATAGAGAGAAGGTGTGACTTAGCATTTTGCACTTTTCATTTTTCATTTCTTGGCAATGCGCCAATAGTTAATTCTGCACCACAATGAAGAATGCAGAATGCGAAATAGCAAAAATCTTATCCGCCAACTTTTTTGACAATCGAAATAAGCATTCGTCTCAGTTCGACACTATCATCGAAAATGGACTGGAATTGATGCGCATCTAAATATCCGCCGTCGTACAATAGTTGCAGCCAAAATTGTGTTTCACTGCATTTTTGTAGGGCGATGCGCATTTCGCGCGCGAAGCCTGTGCCGACGTCGGCTTCTTGTGCAGACTTTACGTGCGCGCCAAGGTCTGTGCCCGAATTTAGTAACTTTTTGCTCATTACATATTCGGTTTTTTCGTCGCACAAATATTTGTATAACCGCACAATTCGCAGGGCAAACGTATAAGATTTTTCCAGCACCGGATTCGTTTTTTCTTCCATACCTATCCATTAAATTTGCGCTAATTTATCATCAGGGTGTAGCGACGATGATCCTGCTTGGGTTTTACGCTGCAACATGGCAAAAATTAACGGCAACACAAATAAGACTGCCATCGTTGACGCAAGAAGCCCGCCAATTACTGCGCGTCCGAGCGGTGCAGTTTGTTCGCCACCTTCGCCTAACGCTAACGCCATCGGAATCATTCCCGCAATCATCGCAAATGTAGTCATTAAAATTGGACGCAACCGCGAACGCGCAGCTTCAATCGCGGCAGCAAAAGAATCGTGATTTTGTTGTCGCGCTTGTTCGGCGAACGTGACCAGCAAAATTGCATTTGCCGTCGAAACGCCAATCGCCATAATTCCGCCCATAAACGATTGTACGTTGAGCGTAGTCCCCGTAATCCAAAGCGCAATGCTTACGCCCGTCAAGACCGCAGGCACTGCGGAAAGCGCGATGAGCGCAATACGCAAAGATTGAAAATATGCGGCAAGCAAAAGCAGGATTGCGACAATCGCTAACAACAATCCAATGCCCAAACTATTGAGCGTACTTTGCATCGCCGGGACTTGTCCGCGCACGTTGACGCTGATGCCTTTCGGAACTTCGCCTGCGCGTTTGATTGCGTCGTTGACGGCGGCGGAAACGCTACCCAAATCTGCGCCTTGAATATTGCCCGTAATGGTTAGCATCCGCGCTTGATTGTAGCGGTCAAATTCGCCTTGCATTGAGCCGTAGGTCATACTCGTCACATCACCGACCGTTGGCGATGCGCCTTTGCTAATATTGTTACTTGACGCAGGCAAGGCTTGTAAATCTTCAATTGACGAAATGCGCGCTTGCGGAATTTCAACTTGTACTTGATACGCCACGCCGCTGGCTGGATCGCGCCAGTAATTCGGTTGCGTAAAGCGACTGGATGAAGTTGCGGCGACTAGCGAGCGCCCGATTTGATCTATAGTCAAGCCCATTTGTCCGGCGCGTTCTCGATCAATATTGATGTTGATGGTGGGATAATCGAGCGGTTGCGCAAATTGCAAATCACGCAAGCTCGGAATCTTCTTCATCTCCGCCAAAACTTTTTCTGCGAAGCCACGATTGGCTGTCAAATTTGGACCACTGAGCGCAACTTCAATCGGCGTCGGCGCACCGAAATTCATGACCTGCGTGACGATGTCGCCTGCTTCAAATGAAAACGACGTATTCGGCGCAATCTTGGGAAGTTTTTCGCGCAACCGCTCTTTGAATTCACTGAGATGAATGCCAGAGCCGGATTTTAATTTGACTAATAAAATTGCTTCGTGCGGGCCACTTGTCCATTGATGAATGGTGTTTACGGGAAAACTTGGCGGTTGCGTTCCGACATAGCCAATCGTGATTTCGACATTGTTGTTGGCTTCCTGTCGAACTGTTTTCAGCACGTTAAGGGCGATGACTTCAGTCCGTTCGACGCGTGTGCCTGATGGCGCACGCAAGCGCAGGGAAAATGATCCAGTATCTACGTTAGGGAAAATATCAGTGCCGAGCTTGCGCCCAATAAAAACAAGGCTTAGCGAGGCAATCAGAAAATAGCAGGCTAATACTAGCCAGCGCAGTTTTAGGAATTTTTCGACCAGGCGGCTGAAGCGCGTGTTGGGGGTCCCGCCTTCAGGCGGCGGATTTTCATTTACATCAGTAACCGCCTGAAGGCGAGACTGTGAGCGATGTTCTTTCAACCACCAAACAGACAAAATTGGCACGAGAGTATTTGAGAGGAAATACGACGCAAGCATTGTGAACCCCACTGATAACGACAGTGGCACAAATAAAGAACGCGATACACCGACCATTAAAAATGACGGCACGAAAACGGCTAGGATAGACAGCATCGCCAATAAACGCGGCGTGATTGTTTCGCGCGTAGCCTGCAAAACAGCTTGTGCTTTCGTTTCACCGCGCGCCAGATGGGCGTGAATATTTTCAATTGCCACAGTGGATTCATCAACCAAAATTCCAATTGCTAAGGCCAAACCGCCTAGCGTCATAATGTTGATGGTTTCACCGACAAGCCACAGCCCGACAATTGCGGCTAATAACGCAATCGGAATTGTAATGACGACAATTAATGCGCTGCGAATATCGCGCAAAAATAACAGCACCATTAAGCCAGTCAGAATCGCTCCGAGCGCGCCTTCAAAGGCTAATGTGCGCACAGAATTTTTAACGTATTGCGATTGATCGAATTCAAATCCGACTTTGATGTCATCGGAAATTAACTTTTGGAAATTTGGTACTTCCCCTTTGACGCGATTCACTACATCCAATGTTGACGCTTCGGCGCGCTTCGTGACGGGAATATAGACAGTGCGTTTCTCGTTGATAAGGCCATATCCCGTCAAAATATCTGAACCTAATTCGACGCGTCCGATGTCACGCACAAATACTGTCGGCCCGTTGCCTGTGCGAATGGGCAGCGCGGCTAATTCCTGCGGATTAGAAATCACCGAATTGATTGGCGCGAGCCGTTGCAAATCGCCTGTACGCACTGTGCCTGCGGGCAAAATTGTGTTGCCTGCGGCGACGGCTTTGACAACTTCTTCGGGCGACATTTGGTATTCCCGCAACTTATCAGGATCAGCGCGTACTATTACTGTGCGTTGATTGCCTCCAAAGGGCGGAGGGGCAGACACGCCCGGCAACGTCGAAAATACAGGTCGCACACGGAACAACGCCAAATCAGAAATTTCGCCTAAATCACGCGTTTCGCTCGTGAAAGTTAAATACCCAACAGGCACACTGCCTGCGTCATATCGGACTACAAATGGAGCCACTGTGCCCGGCGGCATAAAGGCTCTGGAGCGTTCGACATACGAAACGACTTGCGCCAGTGCCTGACTCATATCCGTGCCGGGATGAAAATGAATTTTGACCAGGCCCGCGCCTTGAATAGATTTAGACTCGACGTGTTCCACCCCTGAAATATAAAGAAAGTGATACTCATAATAATTCACGAGAAAGCTTTCCATCTGTGCCGGGTCCATTCCTCCGTATGGTTGCGCAACATACACGACAGGCAAATTGAGATTAGGGAACGTGTCAACCGACATCCGCGATAAGGCGAGCAGGGAAAGCAGCGTAATGCCGAGTACGGCAACGAGAATTGTGATCGGACGACGCAGGGCAAGGTTAATGAGCCACATAATTTTACAGTCCTGGGAGCGCTCCCAGTTGATTATTTCAGTAATTCTAAAAACGGTTGCAAATCGCCATTGGCTTTAGCTTGCGCGAGTAATGCGCGCCAGACGCTCAGCTTGGCTAAGGCATCATCCACTTCAGCTTGTACTAATAGACGTTGTGCTTCGGCGACTTCGGTGACGGTCGCCAGTTCGGCCTGGTAACGCGCCCGAATCCGCAGTTCTGTTTCCTGAGCCGCTTTGAGTTGCACAGGCGTATTCACTGCCCGCTGACGTGCCGCATCAAGCATAATTTTGGCCTTTGCTTCATTGGCTTTCAGTCGTTGTATGGTCTGATCGTAACGTGCTTCTTCAGCCGTATAATTTGTATTTTCGATCTGTTTTTTCTTCCGCAGACTGAAAATTTCTGTGGGCGAAAAACTCAGCGTTACGCCCGTCGCCCAATTTGCCGTATCAGGATAAAAGCCGCGCGAATATTTGCTGGTTCCATCCACAAAGGCACCAGTGCCACGCGCAAAAAGCGCGGATTGCCAGGTAAATTTGGGAACATAACTGCGGGCAAGAATTTCTTGCCGCGAACGAATTGTATCCAGCAGCGATTGTTGGACACGCGCGAGCGGATGCTGCGCAAAATCATTTGCAGGAGCAATTATTTTGTCAGGAGGCAATGCCAGCAGGGCGCCATTTTCAATGGCAATTATTGCGCCGGCTTGTCCGATAGCTTCGGCCAATGTTGCACGTGCGAGCGCCGCAATTTCGGCGGCTTGAATGGCTTGATTGCGCGCGGAGGCCAGTTCTGCATCGGCGCGCGAAGCGTCTGCGCCGGGCCGCAATTGATTGTCTGTCAAGACCTGAACTGCGCGCGAAAAAATCTCTAATCGTTCGACATTGGCTTGTACTGCGCGCGCGGTTTGTTCCGTTGCTACACAGGCTAAAAAGGCATCTGCCGCCGTTGTCGCAACCTCTAGGTTTGTCACTGCGCTTTGTGCCTGTGCCTGACGCGCTAAAGTATTTCCTGCTGCAATATTCGCTTTGCGCAATCCGAAATCAAGTGGTTCCCAGGAAACTAAAACACCAGTGGCAGAACCCAAAACTGAGGCAAAGCTGCCTGTGCCAAGTGCGGGACCAGAAATCGCAGGGATCGTTGCTTGCGGCAACAGTAATCCGAAGACGTTATTGTGGCTGGCGAGATTTTGCTGCCAAAGAAAATCTACTTTGGGTTGATAAGAAATGCGAATCAGTTCAGCCCCAGCGGTTGCGGCTGCTTCCTGGGCGGCAGCCGCACGCAACGCCGGATAATTGCGTAGCGCGGTTGCAACAGCCTGCTCAAGATTGAGCGGCGATGGTGGTTCCTGGGCAGAACCCGATTGCCAGAAAAGTAGTATTGCCAGCGCTGGAAGCAGCGTTCTGATTGCACCGATTTTCAACGAAATTCCTCCTACCTGTTTTGTGTTTCGTTCGTCATTTTGATTGCTGCTAACGTTTTTTAGCTACGCGGTAAATCTGATTGGAAGGGAGAGCATTCTTCCAAATGGATAGATTTTTGTACTATTTCAGATGGGTGAATAATAGAATATCAATTGAAAAAGTAACAGTACAGCGCCAGTATGCGCAATTGAAATGAAGGGGGGCGTGATGGAATCATTGTTGGCATTTGTGGCGAAACTTAGCAAAATGAAGAGGGCCCATACTGGTCAAAACTTTCCGCTCGTGTTAGCTTTCGCGATACCCAAATTTCTTAATACGAGGAACCCCAATGAAAAGACAACACTTGCTTACACTTGTAATGCTGTCAGTAATGGCCTGCGGAGCACTTGCTCAAACTCCAACTGCCGCGCCTGATTCACCTGAAGCGCTGAAAAAACAAATTGATCAAATGCAATCACGACTTAATGACTGGCCAAATTTGAAACGTTACCGCGACAAAAATGCTGAAGTTACTGCGCCTGCCAAAGATGAAAATCGCGTAGTGTTTATGGGCGATTCGATCACAGACGGCTGGAAAATTGCCGAATATTTTCCGGGCAAGCCATACATCAATCGCGGCATCAGCGGACAGACTACGCCGCAAATGTTGATTCGCTTTCGCCCTGATGTGATCGCGCATAAACCCAAAGTCGTCGTCATTCTCGCCGGAACAAACGACATCGCGGGCAACACTGGCCCGATGACGTTGGAAATGATTCAGGACAATTACGCTTCAATGGCAGAAATCGCGCGCGCAAACGGCGTCAGAGTTGTGTTTTCTTCGGTGCTGCCTGTGCATGATTACGGCGCACGCCCGATGACAGATCGTCGTCCGCAAGAAAAAATTATCAAGCTCAACGAATGGCTGAAAAACTATTGCGCCGCGAACGGTCACACATATTTGGATTACTTCAATAAGATGCTAGACGCAAAGGGATTTCTTAAAGCAGAGCTGGCGAAAGACGGGCTGCATCCGAATGCAGAGGGTTATAAAATCATGGCACCAATGGCCGAAGCCGCGATTCAGCAAGCGCTGAAAAAGAAGAAATAAGAATAGAAAGGGGGAAAGAAATGCATTATGACTTTTCCCCTTCCCTCTTGTCATCTGCTTACCCCTGTAAATCCGCCAGTACAAAATCCCTCCCGTTGCCTCTATCCAGCCGACCGCTTGCAAAATCTGTTGTGACAAGGAACTATTTATAGCTTACTGACCCATTTGAGATGTGCAAATAAATAAAAAAACTAAGATTTGAGAAGGAGATTTCAGAATGAAGAAAAAGCAATGGGTTCAAATTATCTCAGGTGGTTTGTTATTGGTGAGCGGGTTTGCCGCGCAAGCGCAAACACCTGTGAAAGTGCAAAAGGCTGAGCTTTCGATTCCGTTTGGTGTGGTCAAAGGCCGCATCGTTGCGGTTGGTGACACAATGGTATTTGTGGACGAAGAAAATACCGATGCTTCGTTTGCGATTGATAAAGCCAATATCAAAGGCTGGAACGAACAGGATGGCGTGATTACGATTGATACAAATCGCGCTGTCAAAGACCGCTCTGGCGAACGTTCGCGGCTGGCGTTTCGTTTGAGTGAAAGCAATGGCGCGGCGTTAGCAGCCTGGGCAAAAAATGCTGCGTTACCCGCAAGCACTGCCAGCAGCAGCAACGAAGCAATTGTGACGAAAACAACTGCTGCTGCATCAACTACGACAACCGATACCGGGGGCACGAAAGTGTATCAGGCGCAGCAAAAACGCTTCCCGATTGGCAGCACCGATGGCAAATTAATTATCAGTGAAACTGAAATTGCGTTTGAAAGCCTGGATGACATCAAACGTTCGCAACGCTGGAGCTATCAGGACATCAAAGAAATCAAACAAACCAGCACGTACCTGCTTGAAGTTATCCCGTTTCGTGGTGACAAATATAAGCTGGAATTACAAGGCGAAGGAATGAGCAGTTCACAATTTAAAGCGTTAACAGATCGTATTGCCGCTGCACGTACGACAAAATAACTTTACTTATTTATTAACCGCAGAGAGCACAAAGGACGCAGAGTTGTTTGAGACAGGATTGACAGGCTTTTCATAAGATGAACAAGAGCGGTTTTGTAAATTCTGAAATAGGCCTGTTCATCCTGTCTGATTTTCTCTGCGCTCTCTGCGTCTTTGCGGTTAAATTCCTTTTATGAAAACCATCACATCAATTCTTATCTTCGCATTACTAATCACAACGACCACGCCGCTCTTTGCCGACGAAGGGATGTGGACGTTTGACAATCCGCCGCGCAAAGTCTGGAAAGAAAAATACGGCTTCGAGCCTTCGCAGGAATGGCTGGATCATATGCGTCTGGCGACGGTGAAAGTCGGTAACGTTGCCACAGGTTCGTTTGTGTCGCCGGATGGATTGATTATGACGAATCAACACGTCGGACACGATGCTGTGGCAAAGCTTTCGACCGCCGCAAACAATTTTGTCAAAGATGGATTTTACGCGAGCACACGCGGCGAAGAATTAAAATGCCCCGATTTAGATGTAACAATTCTCGCTTCGTTTGAAGATGTCAGCGCACGCGTACAGGCGAAAAAAACGGGGGATGAGCGCAAAGCCGAAATGGCGGCGATTGAAAAAGAATCTACGGAAAAAACTGGACTGAAATCTGAAATCGTGACGCTGTACAACGGTGGCGAATATTGGCTCTATCGGTTCAAACGTTACACTGACATTCGTTTGGTGTTTGCGCCCGAAGAACAAATCGCTTATTTCGGCGGCGATTACGATAATTTCACGTATCCGCGTTACAACCTCGACATCACATTTTTCCGCGCATACGAAAACAATCAGCCCGCAAAAATCGAACACTTTTTCAAATGGTCTGCGAACGGCGCGAGCGAAAATGAATTGGTGATTTTGCCCGGATTTCCCGGCTCTACGGCGCGATTGCTGACGCTGGCGCAATTGAAATATCAACGCGACACAGGCAACGTTTTGCAAAAACAAGTCTGGGAAACACGTCTTGAAGCAGCGAAAAAATATGCCGCGCAAGGCGAAGAGCAAAAACGCCAAGCGGGCAGTGTGTTGCGCACGCTCGAAAATTCATTAAAGCGTTTGCGCGGGCAAATGGATGGCTTAGCGAATCCTCGCATATTCAAGAAAAAAGAAGATGACGAAGCAGCGCTGAAGAATGCCGTCAATCAAAAATCTGAATTGAAAAAAGCCTACGCGCCCGCGTGGGCACAAATTGAAAAAGCGTACAAAGCCTATCCTGCAACGGCAAAACGCATTTCATTTAGTTCGCTTGAGTTCGGACGATTAGGGCAATTGGCTTCGCAATTTGTGCGCTACGCCGACGAATCCAAAAAGCCAAGCAATCAACGTTATCCTGAATTTCGTGATGAACGATTAGCGGGCGTGAAAGCGAATCTGACTTCCGGCGCACCAATTTATCCCGCGCTGGAAGAATCTTTGCTCGCGGCGTGGCTCGACGCAGCGCAAAAAACATTAGGCGCAAATGATCCATTTGTGAAAGCTGCGCTCGGCGGTGCGACTCCGGCTGAGGCTGCCAAGCAATTAATCAACAATTCAAAACTTGCCGATCAAAAATTCCGCAAATCCTTATTCGACGGCGGCGCAGAAGCGATTGCAAAATCCGATGATCCGTTGATCGCACTCGCACGCAAAGTAGAGCCAATCATTCGTGAATTGCGTTTATGGAAAGAAACCAAAATTGATGCCGTAGACACTGCCGCTGGCGAAAAAATTGCCAAAGCGCGTTTTGCCGTGTACGGCAAGACAATTGCGCCGGATGCGAATTTTCAGTTGCGGATTGAATTTGGCACAGTCGCTGGTTACGAAGAAGACACAACGCTCGTGCCGTACAAGACTACGTTTTATGGCTTATATGAACGCGCGGCGAGCTTTAATGAAAAGGCTCCGTTCGATTTGCCGCAGCGTATTCGTGATGGCAAAAACAAACTTGATCTGACGACACCATTCAATTTTGTCTACACCGCCGACACCATCGGAGGCAATTCCGGCACGCCCGTCCTCAACCGCAACGCCGAAATCGTCGGCATCAATTTCGACAGCAACGTCCAAAAATTGCCGAATCGTTATTTGTACATTGACGAAACCGAAGGCAGCCGCGCGGTTGGTGTACATTGTTCGGCAATCGTCGAAGCCTTGCAAAAATTGTATGGTGCGAGAGATTTGGTGAAGGAATTACGTAGTTTATGATTCTTGTGAATAGGATATTAAATGATTTGCATTAATAATGAGTCTTGGCATGAATATACCTCATAAATTGCGAGCATTTATCAGTAAACAGTATTTGAAAGTTGCAAGGCGCATGCCTAAGTCTCAAGTTGGTTGTATCCGTTCTTTGCAGCAAAGACAATGTTCCAGCCGTAAGCGTGCAGTAGATGATGCTGTTAGATGTACGCCCCCAGAGAAGGACGCAATAGAAATACTTTTTTTTCGGCTTTTTGAAGTCTTTCCAATAGAAGATTTTGAAAAATTGGAGAAAGAGTTATTGAAATTATTTCCAAGCTTGTCAGCCTCAACAACTTACCAAGGGTTTCGATCAGATTTTAATCGCCGATCAACTAGGTTACAAGGGTCTGAATGGTGTCATATTGGTGTGATATATCCAAAAAAGAATGATGGTGAAATACCATTAGGTATTTACGGAGAACTTAAAAAACTACCTGAAGAGGTTGTTTCCATTGAAGTTCAGCTTTTTCATTTACTTCCCTCATTGATTGCGATTTCATTCGATGTATTTCTAACCCAAGAGGCTTCATTGCAATTAAGCAACAACCAAGCTAAAGAATATGAACCAGCCATAGCGTTTAAAAATCTAATGCCTTGGAAGGTTGGAAAAGCAGGCTACCATTTTACCTCACCTAGTAGTGAGCGAGAACGCGCTATATCACAGTGGTTTGATACTCTAAGACTTAATGTAGAGAAAGCCTTAGAGCCATATTTAAGTGGGCATTTTTTGCGAAAGAGGCGCAAAAATAAATCTAAACTACCTGCTGTTGAAGTTTTTTCTTTAAAATATCTGCCGTGCGATGAACCTCAAAGAGAACAATGGTTGAAAGACGCAAATCAATGGCTAAAGTCTATGGGGATAGAAATATATCGCGCTTTTCAGGGCGAAAGCTTCTCATACTTATCAAGCAGCGAAATACCTTTGCAGGAAGAGCTTAATTGGCAGCATAGGCTAATAGTACATTGGGACTCTTTTGTACAGACGTTGGATGCCGATGAAACAACTGACAGCAAAAATGTGATTATTGGTCGTATAAGAGAAGAATTTCTTTACGCTTTAAGCGTACGAATTATTATCTTGGAATATCTCAAAGATATTCAACGGCAGATAGAGATATTGAGAAAGACTGTATTTAGAAATATGGGAGTTAGTCGTAAGCTGAAAAAACACCTTCGACTCAATCATACGCTATTAAAAACTTCTTTGCTGCTGGAGCGCACTACACTTGAACTTAAGACGCAACGCAAATTGATTTATGCAGACGCTCAGCCCTTATCAGCATTGAGAGAGATGAACCGATTTCAACCCAATACTGACCCAAATGCAAATCTATATAACGCAACGGTAAATGCTGTAAAATATCAAGCTAAATTATTAGCTAGTTATTTAGTGAATTTAAAAAGTAATTTCAATGATTTTGTGAGCCAGCAAAATATCAGGATTACTTATCGCCTTCAATTGATAGTAATCGGTCTTACAATTTTTGCTATCATTGTGTCAATTTTAGGATTAATCGCAAATTGGCCAGGAATAAAATTATTTTTATGCGACGTTTTTGGCATCAAGTTGTAAGGCTGCTAAATTCTTTTTTCTGAACATTATTGTTAGCGAAAATAGTTTAGGTCTATATCAATGAAGATACAAAACACTCGCCGCAATTAATCCAACCATACAAACCGCAACTTTTAGCAACAGCGTTTCTTTCGTAGTTTCTTCGACACGCATGCCAACGTAATTCGCTACCCAAACGTTGTGCGTATTGGTTGGGTCACATGCGTTTTGCACTTGCACAAGACACATCACCGCCGCAACTAAAGCAGGCAATGGTAATAAATTTAGCGTAGCGATTAACGAGAAGATACCAATCCCAAGCCCGTAAATATTAAGCGGGCCACGGTACAGCGCGAGCGGCGAGAGTAAGCCGAAAAATAAAATATAAACAATTGGTGAGCTAAAATTGATGTGCTGAATGAGTGGTTGCAACGCGTCTTTGACGCCGGGCAATTTTGTAGCGGTCAACAACATGCCAATGCCGATCATCAAAATTATGGCGGGCGCGACATCTTCCAAGCCTTTGACGGACGCGCTGGTCAATTGCTTCACTAATTCTTTCGGACGCGTAATCAATACGCCAACAACTGCGCTAATCAAAAATGAAGGCAGCACTTGCCAGCCGATTCCGATGTGTAAAATTAATGGGAGGATTGGCAATAGCAGCGCAATCAGCATTACATCGCGCTTGGACTTTTCTTCTTCTAATTGCACTGCCCACGCGCCATATTTTTTCATTCGTCGTGCGGCAATGAATAAAAAAATCACGACGGCGAGCGCATCAATCGCAAATAAAACAAGCGCGAAATTTTTGATGGGTTGCCGATCCACATTGAAAGTTTTTTGATAGAAACCCCACGCCGCAATATTGAAAACATAACCTAATCCGTACGCCAAAATAAACAACACGCCCGCCAATTTTCGCGGTACGCCAATGCTCATCATAATCGGCAGTGCTAATCCGCCAACCATAATGATTGCGCCGAGTCCGGTGAGCGTAGTGAATAATAACGCGATGCCGATCATTAAGGTGACGGCTACGGCAAGCGGTTGGTCGCCGCCAAATTCTGCGGCGCGTTTGATGATGCCTTCGGCAATGCCTGTTTGCATGACTACGCGACCGAGCATCGCGCCTGCGAACACCATCAAATAGGCTTCAACTAATTGTTTTGCGCCGCCTGCGATCACGTCATTAAGAATTGTTTGAAAGGGCGCGCGTGCGGCAATCGCAATAAAAATAGCCATTGCCGGAATCGCCAAAATCGCAGGCATTTTCCGCGAAATCATGAGCGCGGCAAAAACCAAAAAAATGAGAATAATGAAGGCAGCCACCATAAACGGGGAAATTATGCGGGTCTAATCTACCGAACTTTCAAAACGATACTCAATCGTTGATTCAAATGTTCGCGCCCACGGGAGATAAATTTTCAGGTCTTTCAAATTATTTACTTTCAAGGAACGTTTTGTGCCATCGGTTAAGTTCATAGTGTATGAGCGGCCTTTGAAATTTTCGGCAAAGAATTTTTCAATCAGCGGCTGCATTTTTTCCTGCACTTGTTTGTTGGTACGGTTGTACAGCTCTTCCATCAATTCGTCCGTAGGTACTGCCGGAGGCTTACGGAGTTCGTTGTTGATCTCTAAACGCACAATGTCATGGTAGATGTAATCTCCGGCAAAGCGATGCAGCAAAAATTCAAGATACGCATTGGTGGAGCGTGCTGCTGCGGTCGGGTTCTCGAAAAATTTCTGACTAAAAATTCGCATGTTCGCCGCCGGAATCGCTGTGCCAAGGGCGTTGCCTGCCGTATTCCACGCGGCGTATCCGGTCAATTTATCAATTAAATTTTCTGTTTTAAGAATGGAAATTAAGCGTTCGTCGGCGCCGCTGTGATGCGGGGCAGGGAAGAGGACATCGGCCAGCGCTACAGGCTTGCCAGCTTTTAAATCTGCGACGAGATTTTTGCTGAACATTGTGAATTCTGATTGGCCCGTTTCGGGCGCGTTCACGTACAGTGTGTAATCAGGCTTTTCGGTTGGCTGCGCAATTTGTCCACCTGCGGCTTCGATTTGGTGCTGGACAGTGAATTCAAGCGGATGATCTTCGTAAGGCGCAATGATTTTGCGGCTTTTTTCCGATGAATAGACAACTGCGATTTTGATTTTTTGTTTGTGCTGATCAAGCGCAACACGGCTCACGAGCGAAAGCGCACCTTCATCCGCACCGTTGTAAATCGGGATTTCATCAGCAAACCCAAGCGCTTGTAATTTTGCACGCAGAATTAATTGATCGTGGCGGTGCAATCCATATTCGCGCGCGTCGTCCTGCAAGAAAAATAATTGATCAATGATGTGCTCTTCATACAGCTTAATCATCGCCAAATTTACTTGCAGGTTGCGCCGCCGCGCCGTCATATAATCTTCAATAACTTTGCGGTCTAATTTCTTTTTCAACGCCTCTAATTCCGCCGCCAACTTTGCGTCATTCGTTTTTGGCACGCGATCCATCAATTCAGCCCAACGCGCCAGATCATCGCGCCACGCACGTGTTTGGCGACTAGCGGTGGGGGCTACACGCATTAGCACATTAAACGCATAAATTGGAACGTTGGGATGTTCTTTTTTGAGCCAGCGAAAATATTCAAGCCGCTGTAGCGCGTCCTGCAATGATGTATCTGGCGCACGCGAAGCGACGAGGCCGCCGTAAGCGATCATATCTGCTGAAACGATAACGGCATCAACTTGCGAATAATTGACGCTATTGATGAAGCGGCGCGCTTTATCTTTATCCTCGTTGGAATAAATATCTTTGAGCGGAATTTGAGTTTTTGGGGTGCCGTCAGTTTTGGGCGGCGCTTTGTAATTTGTCAGACTTTTGTATTGCGTGAAATCCACGACACCGAGCCATTCCAGAATTTTTGTTGTGTCACCAGGTTTAGTGAAATTTCCCAGCAATTCGTGCGGCGGCATTTGCACTTCGTAATCGCCAATCGCGCCAATCATCTGGGCGAATTGGGCTACGGCAGGGCGATCATCAAGCGGAACCAAAACAATGCGACCAAGTGGCTGTGAAGCGCTGCGCGATTTGGGTGGCGGCGGCGGCGCAGGCGTAAGAGATAGCTCTTCCTCTTCTGCGTCTTTGGTTGCTTTAGGAGGTTTTGGCGCAGGCTTGGCAGGTGTCGTTTTTGCTTTTGCAGGCGGCGTTGTTTTTTTCTGTGCCCACGTTGGAGAAAATAAAAGTGCTACGAAAAATAATGAGAGTAAAAATGGTTGTGCTGCTTCAGACAAATTGGATTTTTTCATACGCTATTTTGATAAAACAGTTCGCTAAGATTCGTTTGTTTGCGTGCTATTAGTGTAGCGCATAATTGGAAACTTATCCTGCGGGCGGCAAGTGAAAATCGCAGATGATAAGTGCGTCTGAAATTAATGATAGAACAATGATAATTTTGTCGCTGCGTTGAAGCCTTACAATGGACTTGCTTGCGCCTTCTTTCAGCAGGTATAATCTCGGTTGTTTGAAAACGTTGAATATGCTGTTTCTGTTCCCTAATAACAGCGGTCGAAATGAAATGAAAAGAAAAGTAATAGCGGATCTGAATACGCGTGTGAAACATCGCATCATCAGCCGCTCTAATAAGCAAATCCCTCGTTACTCTGCGCAATACCCCCAAGCCTTGCAACAAGAAGGGCGTAAGAAATTACTGAATTTTTTACGCGCTGCTTTGCTGGAAACTTCGCAGGTGCAAATCACGCATTTGCCCATCAAAATTGCTAAACTTCCTGATGCCTTTCATCGCTTTAAAATTGTACAAATTTCCGATGTGCATCACAGTTCATTTGTGAATGAATCGGAAATCGTTGCGGCAGCAAAACATGCTAATGCTTTGCAACCGGACTTGATTGTATTGACGGGCGATTATATTTCGCACTCAGTGGATTTTATTCCGGGTTGTGCGCGTGCGCTTGGTCACCTCAAAGCAAAACACGGCGTATTCGCAGTGCTAGGCAATCACGATCATTGGACAGATGGCGTGCAGATGAAAAACGCGCTCGAAGCGGAAGGTATTCGCGTGCTGTGCAATGAAAATGTGCGCGTTGAAAAAAATGGTTCGTACATTCGGTTGGCGGGCGTAGATGACATGCTCGTGAAGCTGGATGATATGGGCGCTGCGCTGGCAGGTACTTCGCGCGACGAAGCGAGAATTTTGCTGGCGCATAATCCTGCACTCATTCGTGAAGCTTCGCGCGCTGGCATAGACCTGATGCTTTCTGGTCACACGCACGGCGGACAAATTAATTGGAAATTATTAGCGCCGCAAAAAGACACACGGCTTTCACGCTGGTTGCAACGACCAAGCCGCAAACTAATGCGCGGTCATGCAATTTTAGGCAATACACAAATTTATGTGAATCGTGGTTTAGGCACTGTGGTTGTGCCATTGCGGTATGGTTGCACGCCAGAAATTACTTTAATAGAGCTACAAAATAATTAACCGCAAAAGGCGCAAAAGACAAAAAAGAAGATTCTTTCCTTTTTGTCTTTTGCGCCTTTTGCGGTTAATCTTCCTCTTGAAATTTTCGTTTCCGAAACGCTTTCAAATCTCCGACCGTCAACAAACAACGCGGGCCAATCATACGGCTCGGTTTTAAATCTCCGTTTTGACAGTAGCTCAAAATCATCATTTGACTCACGCCTAAAAATCGCGCAGCTTCCGGCTCACTTAACTCTGTCTCGTCTGGAAGGCCTGCAAAACTATCGGAGCATTCATGAATTGCTGAACCGAGCGGCGTCGTCCAAAAAACGGGCGGAATTGTTTGTTGATGACTTGGCGCTTTGCCATAAAGCAACCGCAGCAGTTGCATACATTGCCCGTGAATATTAGGGACTTCGCGCAAGCTCGCTGCGTGTTCGATTACCTCGCGCATCTTTTCTGCTAACGGCGAATTCGTAGCCTGTTCAATCGTCGGCGCTTTGATTTCTGTCCCCGGCAAAATCATGCTCGTGATGATCCAACGCGCTTCGTGAAACGCACGACTGACTTGCGCGCGAATGTCGTCTTCGATTTCGCGGGCAGAAAATTCAAATGATTTTTTCGATAGTAGCGTTTCGCTCATAACGTGCGCGACACTCTAACGCAAAAGCCGCAACGTGTCAGCCAACCATCTATAAATTTTTTGTGATTACATACTTGCGCCGCAAAATCACGTCTTGTAAACTAGGCATTACTTGATAGTGTGAAAAGTACACTAACTGTTTGGTGAGGAGATTTTTTATGACGAACAATGCGACTGCTGCTATCCCTGTGATTGAAAATTTTGAACCGCAAGCTGTCTTACCGCTCGAAAATTATACGCATTTGAGCGAAGCCGAATTGTCTGAACGTATTCAGGCTGCGAAGCAAAAATTGGGCGACCGCGTAGTCATTTTGGGACATCATTATCAACGCGATGATGTGATTGCGCACGCTGATTTTACAGGCGATTCATTCAATTTAGCGCGCCAGGCACAAACGCGTCCGAACGCCGATTACATTATTTTTGCAGGCGTCCATTTTATGGCGGAATCCGCCGACATTTTAAGTCAGTCGCACCAAAAAGTAATTTTGCCGGATTTAGCGGCAGGATGTTCGATGGCGGATATGGCAAGTATTGAGCAAGTCGAAAGCGCTTGGGAGCAATTGGTTGATCTCGGCATCGAAAAAATCATGCCGATCACATATATGAATTCGGCGGCGAGCTTGAAAGCATTTTGCGGCAAAAGCGGCGGCGCAGTTTGCACTTCATCCAATGCTGTAAAATTGTTTGAGTGGGCACTCGCCAGCTCTGAAAAACTATTCTTTTTCCCTGACGAACATTTAGGCCGCAATACCGGATTGAAGCACGGCATTCCGCTGGAAAAAATGATTGTGTGGGATCCGCGCTTGGAATTAGGCGGCAACACAGCGGAAGCTTTACGCGATGCCAAAGTAGTTTTGTGGAAAGGATTTTGTTCTGTCCACGGACGCTTTTTGCCGCGCCACGTGGATGATCGCCGCGCGGAATATCCTGACATCAAAGTACTGGTACATCCTGAATGCCGTTACGAAGTTGTGAACAAAGCCGATTTAAACGGCTCAACCGAATTTATTATTCGCGTGCTTGATGAAGCTCCGGCGGGCAGCCAATGGGCAATCGGAACGGAAGTCAATTTAGTAAATCGCATGGCGCACAAACATGAGGATAAATTTATCACCTTGCTTGCGCCTGATTTGTGTATGTGCGCGACGATGTTCCGCATTGCGCCTGAAAATGTTTTGTGGGCATTAGAAAATTTGCTCGTGGGCAATGTGGTCAATCAGATCACTGTTGACGAAGACACTGCGCATTGGGCCCGCGTCGCGTTGGATCGCATGCTGGCGAATCGTGGGCAAGGATGATTTGAGAATGAGAGAATGGAGGATGGAGTGATAGAGCGATAAAAGGATAGGGAACATTTTGCAATAGAATTCCCCCCTCTCCCTCATTCTCTCTGTCGCTCGTTCTCTCTTTCTTCCCTCTTCTCTTGTAAATCCTCCACGAATTAACTATTCTCCCAACCACTCAGCAGTATCAATCTAAAATTCATTGCGTTCAGACATTTTTTCAAGCCGGCAGCTTGTCTGTGCGCTTGTGTCTGTTGAGCTTGACAGGTGCGGTGAACCGTTCGCCGTTGCCCCGTAAATCAACTTAACAAAAGGAGAAGATGTAATGACGAAGATGTTGTTTAGTTTGTTTGTAGTTGTATCGTTGTCAATCTCGGTTTGGGCGCAAGATGCGGGTCAAACCTCAGCCAAAGCAAAAAAGCCAGCGGTAGCGGTCACACCTAAAAGCGATGCTGAAGTGCAGACTTGCCTCAACGATAAATTTAAAGTTTCGACTTCGGTTAAAAATGGCAGTGCTTCTGTAAGCGGAGGTGCCGCTACGTTAACAGGCGAAGCTGCCAGCGGTGGTGGCAAGGGTGGCGCAACACGTTCGGCCAAAGCCTGCGGCGCAAAATCGGTCGTGAACAATATCGTTGTTCCGCCGAAGCCAAAAGTTGCCAAGCCCGCAGATGCCGCCAAGAAGCCCTAGCCGTGTGGGATAGTTTTGAGTGCCGCTTTTAGGCGGTTCTGCCAACTAAAGTTGGTACTCAGAATAAAACAAAAGGGAAGGCCAGGTTGGTCTTCCCTTTGTTTTTTCAGATGAGACTAAAAAATTAGCTGATAGTCACACTGGTCATTTTGTCGCCAACGCGAATTTGTTTCACGACATCCAAGCCTTCTGTTACACGACCAAACACCGCGTAATTCATATCCAAAAATGCTGCCGGGCCAAGCGTAATATAAAATTGGCAACTAGCGCTGTCAGGATGTGAAGAGCGCGCCATCGCTACTGCCCCCGCTTCGCCATGTTTGAGATTGGGTGTGACTTCCAGCGGAATTTTTTTGTCCGAACCGCCTGTGCCATTGCCTTGCGGGCATCCGCCCTGAATGACGAAACCTGGTTCGACACGATGAAAATTCAATCCGTCATAGAATTTGTTTTCCGCCAAGCCGATGAAATTGCCTGTCGTAATTGGTGCTAAATCTTCGTGCAACTCAAATTTGATAGTGCCTTTGTCTGTTTCAATTGTAGCGATACGATTTGCCATGAATTCTCCTAAAAATGTTTTCGAGCAATTAAGCTGCTGATGCTACTGCACAGTTGCTTTTCGTTCAACCTTGCCCCAACCCATGACTGTCCCGCGAATGGCTGTGATCGTGGATTTGATCGCCACGTAATACATCAATTGCCGATAAAAAAATCGTTGCAGTAACAACCACACGAGCAAGCTCCAGTCCTCATTTTTCTCTAGTAAAAAGGCGAGGAAGGCCGCACCAAAATCTACCGCTAAAAACAGCGCATAGAAAAACAGCACGCGTTTCAACCCGTCCGTAGAGTATTCATTCGGATGTTGATACTTCTGCATTGCTGTGCCCATCAGCGAAACGATCATCATCAAATCCATCACTGGCGAAATCAGCGGAAACAGGATTTGGAATATCAGAACGTTCGGAATTGCAAACCAGCCGAGTGCGCCGTATTTCGGGCGAAACAGCGTATCAATATGTTTCCACGAGGCCTGCAACGTGCCGAACATCCAACGAAATCGCTGCCTCAAAAATCCACGCACGGTGTCGGGTGCTTCGGTCAGCGCAATGGCTTCCGGTTCGTAACTGATTTCATATCCCATGCGCAAAATTGCCAGCGTCAAATCTGCATCTTCAGCTAATGTTTCATGCGCGAAGCCGCCCGCCTGCAAAACTAAATCGCGCCGCCACGCGCCGATTGCGCCGGGGACTACGGTAATGCAATTGAGCGCATCGAACGCACGCCGATCAAGGTTTTGCGAAGTGATGTATTCCAGCGCTTGCCAATTTGTCAGCAGGTTCAAGCGATTGCCGACTTTGGCATTGCCTGCGACTGCGCCAATGCGCGGATCATAAAAATGCCGCACCATTTTGCTGATGGCATCGGAGCTGAAAATCGTGTCGGCATCCAATCCAAAAATAATTTCGGCATCTGTTTGCGCGATACCAAAATTCAACGCGCGTGATTTGCCTCCGTTCGGCTTTGTGAAAGCGCGCACGCGCGGATGCGAGCCATATTCATCCAACACCCGTTGATACGTCGTATCGCTGGAACCATCATCAACAACAATGATGTCAAAGTTTTCGTAATCCGACGCAAGCAACGACTGAATCGTCATATTAACAACTTTTTCTTCGTTATAAGCCGGAACGATCACGCTAACTTTGGGCTGAAAATCAGCCGGAAATGTTTGATGACGGCGTCGCCACCATTCCGCCACTGCCATCGTGCCAATAAACAACAAGCGCATTAATCCAAGCGCGATGCCTGCGATGAATAACCAGCGCAGCGTGGCGTTTAGCCAATTAATGATGATGAATCCGGCGTCCAAAATATCCGCTTGCAAATTTTCGTTCTGTGCAATTGGCGGCATCACCTCATCGCGGGTTTTGCCTATTAGTGTAGACACCGGCACAAATTCAAATCCGGCGTCGCGCAAACCTTTAATGATGAGTGGCAATGCCGCAACGGTTTGCGAACGGTCTCCGCCTGCATCATGCAGCAACACAACTTTCCCTTCGTTATTTTTCGCCCCGTCAATGGTGGCTTTGACAATTTCGTTGACGCCTGGACTGCGCCAATCGTTCGGGTCAATTTGCATCCCGATGTTGTAATAATTCAGGCTGCCGGTGAAGCGCAGCGGCTCAACTTGATCGGGCGTTTCCGGTTCGATGTCCTCAGCATACGGCGGACGAAAAAGAATTGTGCGATGGTTGGTGATGCTTTCAATCAGGCGTTCTGTCGCATTGAGTTCAAGGCGAAATTGCTGTTCTGAAATAGCCGCTACGTTGGGGTGCGTGAACGTGTGACTGCCAATTTCGTGACCTTCGTTATAGATTCGTCTGACTAAATCAGGATGCAAATCACCATTGATGCCAACGATAAAAAACGTAGCTTTGACATTATTGGCTTTGAGTTCATCCAGAATTTGCGCCGTGAATTTCTCGTCCGGCCCATCGTCAAACGTCAGCGCAATCTGTTTTTTTGTATTACTGCCATAGCGATTGATGACGTATGGTGAAGGTTGTTTGATGAGCTTTTCGCCTGTAATCAAACCGCTTTTTTCGTCGTACGTAATCTCGCGCAACCCGTTACTCGGCTCGACTGTGACCTTCAAAATTTCGCCTTGCCCTTCGTAATCCAAATCGTAGCCGTACTGCAATGTTTTCAATTTGTCTGCCGCGTTGGCGTCCAATTTTGTGCGCGCGTCAAAGGCTTCCCAAATTGAAGGGTCTTCGGAGCCAAGTCGCCACAGCGCATAGCCACGCGGATTGAAGCGATTGCCTGCGACCATTTGATTAAATGTCGTGACCGCGCTCAAAAACCAAACAGAATGTGGTTTGCCATTATCATCTTCGTAATTAAAAGTTGGGTTGAGTGAAGTCGGGTCAAAGGTGATTTTCTCTTCGGCTTCCTGGGCCAATCGTGCGGCGTCTTGAAACGTAATTTCTTCAGCAGGCTTTTTGCCTTGTTGCCAATCGTAGCCGTAACTGCCAATCGCAATCACATATTTGTTTGATGGCAATTCAGCGAAGCGTTTTTGCAACGCGTTCGCGTACCAGTTTTGCGAAGCAACGGGGCCAGGCTCAGTTTCGCTTTCGTGTTCGTCATACGCCATCAAAATCAAATAGTCCGCAATCTCTGCCAGGCCTTTATAATCAAAGCTTTCATCATCCAGCGGCACAGATTGCGAAATTTCTAAACCGAGCGGATGAAATGACGCATGCAATTCGACCATAAATTGCCGCAAATCTTTTTGGCTGGTGGGCGGCACATTTTCAAAATCAATACTGATCCCTGCGAACTTGTTTTGCTGGACGTAATCAAGCAAATTTTTAATGGCCTTCGCACGCGCGGCTGGATTTGCCAGCATGGCAGCAAGTTTGTCGCGCTCCCATTCCAAGCCATCTGAACGAAAATTATTCACAAGCGGCGCAATCGCTAAATCTGGGCGATGCTGACGAATGTAATCCAGCGCCTGCTTGAGCTTGGGCGGATCGTCAATGCCAATCGAGCCGTCAGCATTGGTCAGGTGTAACCATTCAGGAATAAGCTTGTCCAAATGATCCAAATTTTTCTTGAGTGAAGTAAAGCTTGTATCGTCCCAATTCACATAAAATCCGATAAGTTCTGATTTGCTGGATGCCAGCGGCGAAGCAGCAGGCATCACGATAGGCTGATTTTTATTAAGATATTCGTCGAGATTCGTTTTTGCGTTTTGAAATTTTCGCCCGCGTCGCGTTTGTGGTTTGGTCGGCGGAGGCGGCGCTATGTGATGCGCTTGCGGCAGATTTTTTTCCGCCTTCAACCCGAGCGAAGGGAGCGCCGGATTGATAAGCACACTGACAATTAATACGCCAAAGATAACAGAAAGAAGCGCACCAACGATTTGTGCGGTGCGTTTGAACCGCCGCCAGCGTCGTTGTTCAGGATCATGAAAAACTGGAGAATCCATATGCGTATCATAACGCAAATAGGCTGTATTGAAGAGGCCGAAAATTTTTAGCCGGGAACTTACGAGGGCAGCACCGACAGAAAAAACGTACGATCAATGCCAAATTTTTGCGAGGAAAGTTTTGGGTTTGGTTTGATAAATCCATGCGCCGATTTTGTTCGCCCCTTTTTCACAATTTTCACGGCGCGTTTGAATCAAATCCTGCAAAATTTGTCGTTCTTGTTTGGTAATCTTTAGATTAGCGGTGGATAAATATTGCGCCAGCAAATCTAAATCATTGTTCAGCCCCAGCACTTGCGCCAGCATTTTCGTTGTCTGCAAATATTCCTTGGCGCTGATAATTTTTAGTTCTTGTAATAACCGCAATTGATGCCGTAGATGATTTACGCTTTTGCGCCATTCGTGATAGCTCTCGGCTGTGACAGAATACAACGCGGTTTCCATTTTATGTTTTCCTTGCTTGAAAATTTTGCGCATTCCTTGTTGTACGATTTCTGTATCCTCAAAATCCAGCGCCCAATCCGCTAAATTTCCTGCCGCTTCGTTCAACGACATAGCAATCGCACACATTACATTTCGTTTTGCGCGACTTGTTTTACTGCGAGCCAGCGCGCGTTTTGCTTCCCGCCAAACAGATGCCGGAAGTTGTGCGGAAAATTCTTTTTGCAATAGTATGAGTGCTTCGCGCCGCGCTGCTGTATCACGTAGCTCCGATAAACGATGTGCTGCGTCACGAAAATAAGCATTGTCGCGGACAAATATTTCAGGCGGAAGCGCCGCTTTTACCAATCGTAACAACGCGCGCAATCGTTTCAGGCAACGACGTGTTTCGTGAATCGCTGTGTCCACATTTTTTTTGTCGTCGGTAAGATAACCTAGCGCGTTTGCGAGTTGCTGCTCGGCGAAACTTTGCAGTTGTGCGCTGAGCGAGAGGTCTGTTTTTCGGGGTCTTGGCATTGAATTTGTCGGGCGAAAAATAATTTAAGGAGGAGCATCGCAACTCTCTTCCTCTGACAATACTTTATATCTTTATTGCTCAGCATCTACCAAATTCAATTAAAATTCTCATTCAATATTTAGTGTTATGGTGGCAACTGAACATTTCAGAAAATCTGGCGCGTTAAATACGCCTGCCAGGTTCTGGCTTTCCGGCTTGCGTTGAAAATTGATTGAAAGCGGATTACACATGAAATTTAATCTTACAATCCAGAAGTTAGGCGAAGCTTAGTAACGTGTTAATTCATTCTCAAATTGAAGTTAAGTGCATCTTAGCGTACAGAACTTCTCATCAGCAATAATCGTATACTATGGGAATTAACGTCTTCTACTCACGAGGCACTTATGACAGACGGTATTAGTAGTGGCAATACAACAGCAATGATTAGCGAACACGATGTCACACGTGTGATGGCGGGTAATATCGAAAGCGTACGACAACGCCTGGTTACGGCGCTGGAGCAACTTGGTTTTCGGGTGATGAGTGAGAACCCTTTGCGTGCCAAGCACCCAGCACGCGGAGGAGCCGCATATTATATGTCCGCCAATGCGCTGGAATATCCGACGCGCCTGGAAATTAGTTTGAAGCCGCAGGGGCAAGGTGCAACACAAGTTACCTTTGATTATCAGGTACAACACGGTGCATTTGGCAAAGGTGACCGTCAAACGTTGACACGTGAAGCTGAGGCGATTGTTGCATTGGCTTCGCAGCGTGCTCAAGCTATGAGTTGTGTGGGATGTGGCGTAGAAGTGGCAGCCGATTCACGCTTTTGTCGCAAGTGCGGGGCGCCTGTCAAAGTGACGGCTCCGGCTGAACTCGAAGTAATGCGCCTGACGGCCGGATCGCGGGCGGGCTATCAATGGACATTGATTGGCGTCGGAATTCTTATTTTGTCAGCGCTGTTGCCTTTAATAATAGCCTTGCGAGACAAACCAATGGGCAAAGGGCTATGGGTTTGGCTGATGCTTAATGCCATTGGCTTATGGTCGCTTGGCGCTGGTTTACGGCGCACACATTTGACACTAAATCCTAAACAAGAGAGTGACGAATTGCGTTTGCCGCCAACTATTCCTACGCCAATTACTAATGAACTGCCGCAGCCAGTTGCTTATCATTCCATCACCGAAGGCACGACGGATTTATTGCCTGCGCTGGATGAGGCTGAAGTAATTCCTGTTTCGCGCCCCAAAGAGCGTTCGCAAGCGTGATCCGAATAGGCAAGAGCGGCAAAGTTTGCTAGCGTATCGGTGATAGATTTTTCTATGAGATGATTTTGCTTAGCGAACTATGCCCAAAAAATATTGGTTGCTAAAATCCGAACCAGAATCCTTTTCGTTAACTGATTTGATAAATGCACCTGAACAAGTAGCGTGCTGGGATGGCGTGCGCAACTATCAGGCACGCAATTTTCTGCGCGCAATGAAAGTGGGCGATCAGGCGTTTTTCTATCACAGCAATGCCAATCCATCGAGTATCGTTGGCATCGTCGAAATTGTACGCAAGGCTTATCCCGATCACACGGCTTTTGATCCTGATGATCCGCACTACGATCCGAAAAGCCTGCTTACAAATCCCACTTGGTTTATGGTAGATGTGCAACTTGTCAGTGCTTTTGCAGCGGCGATTTCATTGGAAGTGCTCAGACAAGTTTCGCAATTGCAAGACATGGAATTGTTGCGCAAAGGTTCGCGACTTTCCGTGCAACCCGTGCGCAATCAGGAATGGAAAACCATTCTTCAACTTACCACCAAAAGGAAATCAAAATGATGATGAAAAATTTAACTCTCAACTTACGCCGCTTCAGCTTTCTTCTTGCTATCGTTGGTTTGGTGCTTTCGTTGTCTGCTCAAGCGCAAGTTCCCGCCGCCGTCAAAGCTACGTTAACGAAACAGGAACGCACGGACGCCATTAAATATCTTGAAGATACGCGCAAAAAATTTCTCACTTCCATCAAAGGCTTGAGTGAAGCGCAATGGAAATTCAAAGCTGCGCCGGATCGCTGGTCAGTTGCCGAAGTCGCTGAACACATTGCACTGAGCGAAGATATGATTTTCGGGTTAATTTCCAAGCAAATTATGCAATCGCCTGCCGCGCCGGAGAAAAAAGAATTAGTTAAAGGTAAAGACGAGATGTTGCGCAAAAACATCACAGATCGTACCAAAAAAGGGCAAGCGCCAGAACAATTAAAACCGCTGAATAAGTGGGCGACACAAGCGGAACTCGTCAAAGCGTTCGATGCTAGTCGCGCCAACACGGCAAAATATGTGAAGACTACGCAAGAAGATTTGCGTTCACACTTTATGTCGCATCCAGCTTTCAAAGAGTTGGACGCGTATCAGTGGCTGTTGTTGTTAGCAGGTCATAGCGAACGCCACACGTTACAAATTTTAGAAGTCAAAGCTGATCCGAATTTCCCGAAAAAATAACCGCATGCTTGTCAGTGCCACCTGCGTAAGCGGGTGGCTACTGACATTAAAACTCCACTCGCTTACGCAGATGGTAGTGATTTAAAATATGAAACACGCGCCACTTTCATTCGCTTTGTTCTTGCTTCTCACTTTCTTCATAAGCACAGCACCTGCGCAAACACTAGTCGAAAAGAATTTCAGCTTCGACGCTGAAGCTGAAGCCATTCTCAAGTTGCAAGCTTCATCGCCTGGTGCCGCATGGGCAACAAAAGATGCTGAAGCGGCTACGGTCACAATCGAAATTGACGGCAAATATAATCAGGATGTGATTTTGTTTGGCGGCGCGCAAGTAACGGATTATCGCGTGTTGCTGGGACGCTTTGCGGCGGGCGATCACAGATTACGTATCGCTTTGAATGCCGCACAATCCGCGCCAAATGCTAAGCAAGCTGTTATCAGTGCCGCGACCGTCGCGCCGCGCAAAATGGAAAATCAGTTGGAGTCATTAGCCTTCGCGCACGCGCCGATTTTGTACGCACGACCTGATACGGTAGGCAAATTCAGCGATGTACCGTTGCTGATGTGGTATGAAATTATTCACGAAGGCCGCGCCAATACGATTCGTTACAGTGTGATTTTTACGAATGAAGACGGCGGTACGCAAACCGCTGCATTGATGGCGCGCTGGGGCAGAGTGACGGATATTGAATGGTTGTGCGAAATAAAATTCGATGAGCAAGGCAAAGTTTTGAGCGAAGTTTTTCAAGGCACAAGCCATCGCACGTTGCCTTACAAAGGCCGCTACGAAGCAGAGCATCCTGTTTATATTGTCGCCTCACGCAACAATAATTTTTCTGATCAACTGCCGGAAACGTTGCCCGCCCTGCGTTTCGCGCTTGCGCCTGTGCCTTTCGATACGGCGAAAAATTCGCGCGAAGTTTTGATGGATCAAAATTCGTGGACGTACCGCCTGATGTATGACGAAATGTTGCGCGAAGGGAAAATTGCGAACGATGCAGAAGTGATCGGAGCCGCTGGGCTAGGCATCAAAATGCTTGATCCGCGCCGTTATTTATATTTTGACGGCTCGTCTACCAACACGAACGCGGCGCTCAGTTTTGCGGTGAAATTAAAGGGCGATGCACATTGGTACGCGTCAGATTTAGGGAACAGTTATTTTCGCATTGATCGCAGCGGCTGGTTTCGTTCGACCGTGCGCTTGCCAAAAATCAAGGGCCTCAACCAAATTGAAAATATCGTAATCCGCTGCGATGCGTTGCCCGACACGCAAACGCGTAAACAAGATTTTAAGCCTGAACCAACGTGTGCGATTGATACGATCAACAAAATAATTTTACTGAACGAAAAATTTGAACCGTCAATTTCGTTGCCGCTGAATACAAAACAAACATCGCTGCGTTTTGGTGACGCGTTAGAAATTTATCGCAGCAATACTACACAAGGAAAAGTACGAAGATAATCAAGACAAGGTTAAGTTGTTACCTGAGATTAATGCGCAATGGCGCAAAGACATTTCGCTCGGGCGCACTCGCTCCTGAACTAGGCGTGCGGTAATTTTTATCCAGTAAGTTCATGGCCGCCAAATCCATAGTTACGTTCTCGCTAGAACGCAAACTTCGGCACAAATTTGGTGTGCCCTAAAGCTTTAAATTTTTAGAATCAGTGTTAACGCTACGTTTGAGATTGCTTACTTTGTTTGGCAACTATCGCATTCGTGAGGGCTCAAGCGAGAGCCAATTTCAGCGTAATGCGGGCTTGTTGGCAAATTAGGATTTGTGGCTTAGAGTGTTTGATATGGGAGTGAAGTCAAGAGCATATATCGCGGCTGGGTTCGTTAGCGTCGCGCTTGGCATCGCGGGCATTCCGTTGCCGTTGTTGCCGACTACGCCATTTTTATTGCTGGCAGCATTTTGCTTTGCGCGTGGTAGCCAGCGATGGCATCACTGGTTGATGACGCATCCCACGCTCAGCCCGTATATTCTAGCCTTTCGTGATAACAGCGGATTGACGCGCTCGCAAAAATGGCGCATCGCTGGACTGGTGTCGCTCACACTGATGGTGACGGGAGCGTTTGCGCCAGTGTATGGCAAAGCGCTTGCGCTGGTGATTTGGGTGACGACAATGCTGTACCTTTATTTTAGGCCTGCCGCAACCGCAAATCTTCCTGCTGAACCAAAGTCATAAAGAATAAGTAAAAAGGCTTGACAGCCAGAATCTATTAATTTATATTTTTAGTTAATGAAAATGATTTTCAAAATCAAACAAGATGCTAATTAGGTTTGCGTATGCAGTATTTATCCGTAAGAAACAAAAATAAAAGCAAAAGAAAATGTTGTAAGAACTATAAGAAAAAAGGGAAAGCTTGCAAAAGCTGCCCGCTGTTTTGTTAATATTTTGCTGGCTTTTTAATGAAAAAGCCTCTGATGCTAGAACATCAAAGGCTTTGATTTGCAATCATCAATCTGAGTCATTCGCTAAAATTTCACAGGTGATGTGCGGGAGTATCCTACACATCCCTGCCTGATTCATCAACTCGATAAAATTGTAAGGATACTTGTTATGCTTGTTTCGTCAGCTATCTCATCATCTCATCAGGAACTGTCTCCAGCCGCGCTCAATATTTGGCATTGCCAGGATTATGGGCGTTTTCATCTTTCTATTCGTGATGTTTGCCTCACCTTTGCGCCAACAGAGTTTGACGAACTCTCACAAGCCATCGTGGGCTGTTATTGGCAGTACGAAGTCAGCAAGCTGGCGACGGGTGCAATTTTGATGTTGCCGATGTAGGCGCGGATTTGTTGAGGAGGCGCGCAATGTTGTCAATCATTCCAATCAAAAAGCTTCGTCACTCACTTTCACAACAAGGCATCCGCGTGTACTTGAGCGAATGCGGAACTGTGCGCATTGAAACCGATCATTATCGCTGCGAAATGATGCCTGAAGCTTTTCTGGCGCTGCTCAGAAGGGCTTCCAATAAGTACCTTAACTAAATAAGCAATAAATTATACGACCGCGTTTTTAACCTGAAATCATGCGGCTGTGGTTTTACGCAATATATTCTGGATGCGGTTGAATCAAGCAGGCGTCCCCTGAAAGGATTGTTATGAAAAAAACACCCAAGAAAAATATTAAGAAGAACAGAAATAAGCATAAAAAAAATTCGTGGCGACAAAGCACGAAGCATTGGATGGCAGCAGGGACATTGAGTGCGCTGATGGCTTGTTCTGCGCTTGACGCGAAAGCTATTGCGCTTGATCTGTCTACAACAGCACCAACTGGCTGGGATGCTGTTTACGCGATGGTTCAACCTCAGCAGCTTCAGCGCTTTGATATTCCGCCTGGTTCATTGGAAACAGTGCTGACGGTTTTTCAAAATCTGACTGAAATAAAAGTTCTAATTCCTAACGATAAATTACGCACCATTCCATCCTCAGGCGTGGCGGGTCTTTACACCAGCGAACAGGCGCTCAAGCAAATTTTGGCAGGCACTGGCATCGCATATCGTTTTATTGGGGCAAAGATTGTTGCGCTGGAATTGCAGGGCGTGGCAGCTTCAGTTGAGATACTTGGGCAAATTGCGCCGTCCTCGCCCAAATATACCGAACTGCTGCGCGACACGCCGCAAACCATCACCGTTATTTCCAAAACCGTTATTGAAGAGCAAGGCGCAACGACACTGCGCGATGTGCTGCGTAATGTCACTGGATTGACGATGACAGCGGGCGAAGGTGGAACTCCGGCGGGTGACAATTTGACGCTGCGAGGGTTTAGCGCCCGGAACGACATTTTTATTGACGGTGCTCGTGACTTAGGTGCGCAATCACGCGATCCGTTCAATCTGGAACAAGTCGAAGTCGTTAAAGGTCCTGGCTCGGCTTTCACAGGGCGTGGTTCAGCCGGTGGCTCTATCAACCTGGTCAGTAAAGCGCCAATGGTCAATCGCTCTTTTGGAGGCACGCTCAGTTTCGGCACGGACGGAACGAAACGAGTGACAGGCGATATTAATTTACCGATTTCGGGGCGAACGGCTTTTCGCCTGAATTTGCTCGCACATGATTCTGGTGTGGCAGGGCGTGATGTGGTCAATAACCAGCGTTGGGGCGTCGCACCCGCTATTTTGTTCGGAATGGGAACGCGTACACGGCTGACGCTCAGTTATTACTATCTGGGGCAAGACAATATTTCTGATTATGGAATCCCATGGGTTCCGGCGACAAACAATGCGCTGGTTGAGTATCGAGACAAACCTGCGCCTGTGCCGCGCAACACGTTCTACGGCTTTAAGGATCGTGATTATGAAAAGTTGCGGTCTGATTTGGCAACAGTGAAATTTGAGCGGGATTTTAATGATGCCGTGACGTTACGGAATCAGTTGCGGTTTGGCTATTCATCGCGCGATTCACTCGCCACACCGCCTCGTTTCGCTAACACTACTTCCACCCTTATCGCGCGGGAAATGCGTTCTTGGATTGCGAAAGATAAAACCTGGGATAATCAAACAGATCTGCGTGCCAAATTTTCGACGGGCAAAATTGAGCATTCATTGGTTGCGGGGCTGGCGCTCACCAACGAAAATAACATCCGTCAGAGTCGCACAGCACCGAATGCCACCACGACATTACTCAATCCAAATCCGAATGATGTTTATGCTGGTGTAATTACACTGAGTCCTTACATCGGTGACCTCACAGGCAAAACGATTTCGACCTATGCTTTCGACACGGCAAAACTTAGCAAATATGTTGAAATTAATGGCGGATTACGCTGGGATCGCTTTGATGTAGAAGGCGTCAGCACTACACCTGCACCTGTGACGCGCGTGGACAAAATGCTGAGTTGGCGGGCTGGTGCAGTCTTCAAACCAGTCGAGGCAGGCAGCTTGTATGTTTCCTATGGCACCTCGCTTAGCCCCTCGCTGGAAGGACTTTCCTACGGTACTGCTAATACAGCAATTGAGCCGGAGAAAACCTACAACTTCGAGATTGGCAGTAAGTGGGACATTATTGAACAGCGGCTGTCAATCAACGGTGCCATTTTCCGCGTCGAGAAAACCAATGCGCGCACACCTGGTATTTTGCCGGACGACCCACCCCAGGTATTAGCTGGACGCCAGCGCGTGGATGGGATTGAGTTAGGCGCAAGCGGCAGCATTACTCGCGCGTGGCGTGTCTTCGGTGGCTATACTTTCCTCGACAGCGAAATCGTTAAGTCAAATACTGTGGCTGAAGTCGGCCAAGAGATTCAGAACGCGCCACGACATTCGTTCAGCGTCTGGTCAACCTATCAATTGCCCAAGCGCATCTTGCTGGGTGGTGGGCCACGCTTTGTTGGGCGTCGCTTTGGTAACAATATCAATACACGACAGGTCGAAAGCTATTGGCTGCTGGATGCGATGGCTTCGTTTCCGGTATCGAAGCAGATTGATCTGCGGCTCAATCTCTACAATCTAACCAATGCGTATTATTTCGACCGACTGGGTGGCGGTCACCTGATTCCTGGCGCAGGACGCTCAGTAATGGTCAGTACAGGTTTCCGATTCTAACCAATTACACCGAGGGCAGTGGTGCTTTCGGTGCTCTGGCAAAGGAGCTAAATAAATTATGTTGCTGCATATCCCCGATGTCCTGAATGCCGAGCAGGTCGCACATTGTCGGCACAAACTTGATCAGGCTGAATGGGTAGATGGGCGTGTCACGGCGGGTCATCAATCGGCACGCGCCAAGGACAATCTGCAATTGCTGGAAGAGCATCCCGTCGCGCATGAATTGGGAGATTTAATCGTCACCGCGCTGCAAAACAATCCGTTGTTCATGACCGCAGCGCTTCCACTCAAAGTCTTTCCGCCACTCTTCAATTGTTATCAAGGTGGCCAATCGTTTGGCACGCATGTAGACAACGCGGTTCGTCAAATCACAGGCACGCCGCACCGCGTCCGCACCGATCTTTCGGCCACGTTGTTTCTGGCGCAACCGGACGAGTACGAGGGCGGTGAACTGTCAATCGAAGATACGTACGGCTTACACAACGTCAAGCTACCTGCTGGTCATTTGATTCTTTATCCCGCGACTAGCTTGCACCATGTGCAACCCGTGACAAAAGGCGCACGCATCGCCTCGTTTTTCTGGATTCAAAGTATGGTGCGAGATGATGGCGAGCGTACGCTGCTTTTTGATCTTGATATGGCAATTCAGCGAATTACAACTGATGCACAAGATCACTCTTCTACATTGCAACTAACAGGTGTGTATCACAACTTGCTGCGCCGTTGGGCTGATGTTTAAGTCAGCTTGCCGCGCGCATTAATCAAGCAATCGCTGCGATGCCAAAGCGCCCGCTGCCGCCCGCTATAGCGATTCGTAAGTAGAGGTCAGAAAATGAAAGAAGAATTGTTATTTCGCCTAATTTTTATCGGAGTTTTCGTATGGATGTTACTGCTCTCGGCGTACTATCGTCGCTTAGCGCGCAAAGCCAGCGGCGTCATCGTGCGGCGGCAGGAAGGAGCATTAGCCGTCGTTTTGCGGATAACACTAACACTCCCGTTATTGCTTTCAATTATTCTTTATGCCTGCAACCCGCGCTGGATGGATTGGGCCGCAATTTCTTTGCCGCTTTGGGTGCGGTGGTTAGGCGCAGGATTAGGTCTCGCTTGCATTGCGATGGTCTGGTGGGTTTTGTATAGCATCGGCGCAAATATTTCTGAAACAGTGCTGACTAAACAAAATCATCAACTTATAACAAAAGGGCCGTATCGCTGGGTGCGGCATCCGCTCTATAGCGTAGGGTTATTGGAAATTTTTGCGCTGGGTTTGCTTGCGAGCAATTGGTTTATGCTTGTCTTCTGGGTGATTGGTATTGGCGTGTTTCGATACGTTGTCATCCCTAAAGAGGAAGCAAATCTGCTTGCCGCTTTTGCCAATGATTATCGTAATTATCAGAAACGCACTGGCGCGTTAATGCCGTTGCTGCGCGCCTGATTGCTTTGTAATAGAGACTTAAGCATCAGAAAAGTAAAAAAAATGTTAAGGATGTAAAGCTCTCTAGCGTTTCGAGATAAGTGCATATCTTTTTCTAAAAACACATAGTAATCTCGCAATTGGTTCAAGCTCTCACACTTGATATTAATCAATACAAAGCTGAGGAAAAATTGTTTATGCAACAACTCCGAAAAGTGATTTTCTGGTGTCATTTGGTCGCAGGCGTAATCGCGGGAACAATCATTTTACTGATGTCTGTGACAGGCGTTTTACTAACGTATGAAAAGCAAATGACGTCGTGGGCGGATACTCGTAATTATTCAATTGTAGCGCCTGCGGGAACGCAACGCTTGTCGGTCGAAGAATTAATTCCCAAAGTGCAGGCCGCGCAAAACGCTGCGCCAACTGCGATCACCGTGCGCGCTGAAAGCAACGCTCCGGTAGCGTTTAGTTTTGATCGCGGACGTACCGTGTACGCTAATCCCTACACGGGCGAAGTCTTAGGCGAAGGCGCAAAAGGCACGCGCGATTTCTTTCATCTTGTGACGGATTGGCATCGCTGGCTTGGCACCGAAGGCGCAGGCCGCGTGGTCGGGCGCGCGATTACAGGCGTATGCAATCTCGCATTTTTATTTATTGTCGTCAGCGGATTTTATTTGTGGTTTCCGCGTTCGTTGAAATGGGCGCATTTCAAAAATGTGCTGTGGTTTCGGCGCGGCTTGCCCAGCAAAGCCCGCGATTTCAACTGGCACAATGTTATTGGCTTTTGGTCGCTCGTGCCGCTGTTTTTCGTCGTGCTTTCCGGCGTCGTGATTTCGTATCCGTGGGCGAGCAATTTGGTTTACCGCGTTGCTGGCGAAGCGCCTCCGGTTCAGCCTGCGCGTCCGCCGGGGCCACCGCCCGGAGCACCGGGACAAGGCGGTGGCAATGCTACGATTTCAACAGAAGGCTTGAATCAACTGTGGGCGAAAGCCGAACAGCACTCAGCCGGATGGAATAGTTTGAATTTACGATTGCCAAATAATGCCGAAGCTCCCCTTGCCTTTACCATAGATCACGGCACGGGCGGCGAACCGCAAAAACGCGCGACGCTGACGCTGGATCGTAAAACAGGCAACGTTGCGAAATGGGAAACATTTTCAAGCTTCAGCACTGGACGACAATTGCGCACAATTTTACGTTTTGCTCACACGGGAGAAGTTGCTGGCTTCGTCGGACAAACAATTGCAGGCATCGTTTCGCTTGGAGCTATATTTTTAGTCTGGACAGGATTGGCACTTTCGTGGCGACGTTTTCGTGCGTGGCAAGGGCGGAAAAATCGCGCCTTAGCAGAAGTAACCGCCTGAATATGGCGAGCGTTTAATGCCAGCGAGCAATGCTGACATTTATTTTCACCGCATTCGTAAAATTCCTGTGATTAGAAATGGGTAGACCTCTTTCTTGCACCGTTTCGTTAAGTTTCATTTGGTAAGAACCAGTACTGCGTAATTTTTCGTAGTCTGATTGGCACGAAAAATGCCCTAGCACTATATTAAATTAATTTAGTGGGTAAAATTACGCACTTCATTGATAACTTGATAATTAGACAAGAAAGAGGATTGATCCATGATTAGAAAGAGACTTGTATTTGCCCCGTTTGCCAGTTTTATGTTGTTGCTGGCATTGACTGTCTCTGCCATCGCGCAATCGGGTGGACAACTTTCCGGCAAAGTCACAGATCGCACAGCAGGCTCGCTTGCTTCTGTAAAAGTTACGTTGCGCAATGTCGCTACACAAATCGAATTGACGGCGACGACGGACGGTAACGGAAATTATCTGTTTGAAAATTTAGCAATTGGTATTTATCGCGTGCGTGTCGAGCAAACGGGCTTTGGCGCGGTAGCGCGGAATATCACGCTAGTCGAACCCGGCGAAAAAATCGAAGCGAATTTTGATTTGTCGCCCGGCGCTCTTACTGAAACTGTTTCTGTGACTGCCGCGCGCGGCGAACGTGACGCGCTGGAAATTCCCGCCAAAACAGAAAGCGTTGTCTCTGAACAAATCACGCGACAAAACGTGACCACCGCACAAGACGCTTTGACGAATCTTGCCAACGTCAATGTGGTCGGTAACGGCCCTTTTCAGCAACGTCCGCGCTTGCGTGGCTTGGACTCATCGCGCATTTTAATTTTGGTTGATGGTGAACGATTTAATACTTCGCGTGTAGCGACAGATCGCGCTGGCGTGGAAATCGGATTGATTGATCCGACAAGTTTGCAAAGCGTCGAAGTCGCTAGCTCTGGTTCTGTTTTATACGGCACGGACGCGCTTGCAGGGACGATTAATTTAATTACACAACAACCGAATGCTGTGAATGAAAAATTCCGCATCGGCGGCGGCTTCAATACTTTTTACTCAACGAATGAACGCGGGCGACGCGGCAACGCTGAAGTGAATGTAGCGGGACGTAAATTCGCTTTTCGCTTTGCAGGCGGGCTGAACAAATTTGAGAACTACAATGCGGGCGGAGCGTTCGGCGAATCTTCACAATATTTATTTGATAGCGGCACACTCAAAAGCACTTTGCTGAGCCGCGTTTTTCTTGATCCGTTCAATGCGCCTTTCACGCGCAAAAGTTCTGAAATTCCAAATTCGCAATCAGCAGGCAATTCAGCCAATGCTGTCGGACGATTATTTTTCACGAGTAAAGATGTACTGCGTTTAGCATGGACGCGCAGCCGTGCGGACAATGTTGGCTTTCCTGATTTTTCGTTGCCGTACTTTTCGCAAGTATTAACTTCACCGTTCAGCAACCTCGATAAATATGGCGTGCGCTATCAACGCACAGGCTTAACGCCTTGGTTTACGGGCTTGAGCGTGAATGCTTATCACCAACAGCAAGACCGCGATTTGCGCAATGATTTTGCGGTGTATTCATCTTCGCCGCCGCGTGCAACAGATCCGCCATTTGATTCGATCATTCAAGTCAAATTGTTAACGGACACGCGCCAGACCGTGAAAAGTTATGGTTGGGACGTGCAGGCTACATTTGTGCCGACGACGCGTAACGTGCTGACGACAGGCGCGAGTTATTTTTATGACCACGCGCGCGATTCGCGTGTGTCGCGCTCAGCGGTGAGTATTATTGGCTTTGCGTCGCTTGCGCCTGCGCCTGCAATGTTTATTCCGCAAAATATTCCGCTTGGCCCGCCGTCGGTAAGTTTTCCGCAACGCGTACCAGTTTCTAATTACAAAAATCTCGCGTTCTTTGCGCAAGATGAGTACGACATTACGAATCGGCTGCGTTTAGTCGGCGCAGTGCGGATGGATCGTTTTGATATTACGGCGATTCCGACTTCTGGTTATAACCCTGTATTGACGGGATTGGACAAGGCTGTGCCCGCGATTAATTTGTCGTTGCTGCCTTCAGCGACGAGCAACACCACCATTAATCGCAATACGATCACAGGCGATTTGGGCTTAGTGTTTCGTGCGACAGATAACTTGAGCATCAGCTCACGTGTAGGCCGCAGCTTCCGCCATCCGAATTTGGAAGAACTATTTTTCAGCGGCCCCGCGACCGTTGGTTTCATTATTCCGAACACGCAAGTGAAGCCGGAAACAGGCATTAATGTTGACGCGAGTGTGCGGTATCGCAAAGCGAATTACGCCGCGAACGTGACGTATTTCAATAACAACTATCGCAATTTCATCTCGCAGGAATTCATCAGCAATGCACCGGGCTTGGGGCTGGTCGCGCAAGCGGTAAATTTTGCCAAACTGCGGATTCAAGGTGTCGAAGCTGACGGCGAATATGCGTTCAATCTCAACGGTGCTTCGCTGACGCCTTTTGTGACAATGGCGTACACGCGCGGCAATATTCTCGAAGCCGTCAATCCGTTTGCGAATACTGCGTTGCGCAATGTTCCGGCGGACAATATTTCGCCGCTGAAAGGAATTGTTGGGGCGCGTTGGCAAGACGCACACGGACATTTCTTTGGCGAATACAATGTGCGTGCGCAAGCAAAAGTCAGCCGTATTTCACCGTTGCTGAAAGATTCTCCGTTTGCGATTGCGCAAGATTATCTGGGCTTGCGTGGCTTCGGCATTCAAACGGTGCGCGGTGGCTACAATTTCAACCGCGAACGCGGACGCGTGACATTGACCGTCGGATTAGAAAATGCTGGCAACGTATTTTATCGCGAGCAATTTCAATTCGCACCTTCACGTGGACGCACATTGACGGTCGGGTTGATGATGAAATATTTTTAGTTTTGTAGGGGCGATCCTTTGTGGTCGCCCGTATTTCATCAATGCAAAAACGGGCGGGGACAAGCCACCGCCCCTACTGAATGCAATGCGAAAAATTACCTTTTCATTTTTGCTCATTTCACTCCTCGCCATTTTATCTACTGCGACTTTTGCCCAAACAAATAACTCGCTCGACATCGCGGCATATTTTCCAATTCGCCAGGGCGACACGTGGACGTATGACTGGCAATATCGCATTGGCAAAGCTCCCGCGCAAACGGTCAAACGTACACGCGCGTTTGAAGGCCGCGAATTTGTGAACAGTGGAATGGCGGATAAATTAGCGAGTGAAAATGGTGATTACGCACTATTTCAATTGAATGAAAATGGTTTGTTTTTACTCGGCGCGGCGGAAATGCAACGTGATGCGCGGTTCGTTTTTGATCCGCCTGTCGCTGTATTAACAAAGGCGATGAAAGTTGGCGAATGGCTCCGCGTGACGCAATTGGCAGAAGACGGAAAAACGAATCGTCAGTTTGCTGCGCGCTATGAACCGCTGGCATCAATGAATACGCCGATGGGAAAATTTGATGACTGTCTCAAGGTAACGTGGACGATGGATGATGACACGCAGCATCATGAGACAACTTATTATTTGGCGCGCGGTGTAGGCATTGTCGCGTACGCGCTCGAAATCAAATTGCAGCAACCGCATCCGTTTGAAATGAGTGTGAATGCTGCGCTCACGTTGGTGCAATTGCAGGGCAAGACGTTCAGTAGTGTGACCGACATTGCTTCGTTTGCAAGCAGCAAAAAAAGCGCACCTGAAAATAGCAAAGCGCGAACGCTCTTTCGTAAAGCTTACGAAACTCAATATACGTGGGACAAAAAATTTCCGGGGTTTGAGTCAGATTTTAGTTTTACGCGTGATGGCGGCGCTCCCGTTACAGGTTCATTGCGCGTGAATCGGCAATTGCAATTAGAAGTGCTTTGCGCCGACGCGACAGTCAAAGCTGCTGTTCACGCGGAGCTGAGCCAATTTATCAGCTATCGTCAACTCAAGCCTTTTGATGATTTATATGGCGCGGAAAAAGCGCAAATTGGTTTTGGCGAAAGCAATGATTTGACCAATGAAATTATCGTGAGTGATGAAGAAGCGGCGGGTTCAAGTTTTCTGATTCGTGACCGTGAAATCATGCGCATCTCGCGTTCATATGGGCGCGTGCGATTTGTAAATCAGGTGAAGAGTTTGAAAACAGATGATGGTCGTTATCTGGCGAATGAAGCCGAACTCAAATTCTTTTCTAACGAAACGGGCGCGGCAGTAGGGCAAACGGTTTATCAGGACGCTTACGAAAAGCGTGGCAATTATTGGTTGCCGATTGCGCGCGTGAAAACGGAAACTTCTAAAGGCAAAAGCCAAACTGCGCAACTCAAGCTCAACAATGTGCGCTATCTGAAATAATTTGCTTTTAATTCAAATCCTTCACGCAACGAAAACCAAAAGCAGGCGATTGATTATCAATTGTTGTGTAGCCTCTGTACGTCGCGGTCGCGCGCGCTTGCGGCGTAGCGAACGATCCACCGCGTGTGACTTTACCGGGGTTGAGTGAAAGATTCGGGTCTTTGTAGCTCATAACTTCGCCGTCAATCCATTCTGTTACATTGCCCATCAAATCCAGCACACCAAACGGACTGGCACCACTCGGATAAGAGCCAACAGCAACGGCGTGATTCAAATTGCTTTCCTGCGTATTCGCCAAAGCACTGTCCCAATTATCACCCCACGCAAATTTTCTTTTCGTGTTGGAACGTGCTGCAAATTCCCATTCCGCTTCTTTAGGTAAACGTTTGCCAGCCCAAGCTGCAAAATCGCGCGCGTCATTCCACGATACATTTACGACCGGAAATTTTTCTTCGCCTTTGGGAAAAATTCCTTTGCTCCAATGTGACGGAGCCACGTGTTTTGTTGCTTGCACAAATTGCGCGTACATCTCATTCGTTACTTCAGTTTTGTCTACGAAAAAAGGCTTAACTGCGACTTCGTGCGCAGGCGATTCGTAACCGCCATTATCTACTCCCATCGTGAAAATGCCGCCAGGAATATACACCATTCCTTCTGGAGCTTGCGGCAGCATCACTGGTTGTTCTACAGGAGCAATGGTGGTTGATTGGCTGGTGGGCGTTTGCGAAGTTGTGCTCCGACTAAAAAGATCACGAATTCTGAAGCCGGAAACAATCAATACTGCAAATAGTAAAATCAAAGCAACAAGCGTGAGGATCACGCGGACTAATTTTTTATCGGCTGGAGGCGGCGCTCCAGCACGCGGTTTGTTGAGGACTTTAACGGCTTGCACCGGACTCGCCGTTGCCCCTGCTGCTGCGCCATTGTTTTGGGTGCTTTCTACCAGCGTGTTAGCCGTGACGGTTGCCTGATCCTGAGTGTTAGGTGTCGGACTGGTCAGAGCTGATACTGGTGTTGTCGGTAGGGCCGCGAGCGGCAATTCCTCAAGATTGGGTGCGCTGGGAAATTCAGTGGAGAAAGATATCACAGGTGCTGGCGTCAAATTGACTGCCGCTTCTACTTCGGATTGCGTCGTAGTTGTTGCTGTGCTTTGGCTTTGTGTCAGCGCTTTGGCTACGGTAAGTACTTCATCTTTTTTGTGTGCGTGCAAATCGTACACGACTGCTGCTGATTGTGACTCTAATTGAATTGAACTTTCGTGGAAGCCTGAAAAATTAGCGACATCCTTGTCATAACTTGATTTCCCACTACTTGATTGGCTCACAAACATTCGTTCGACAACTTCATTTTCCGTCAACATCGGAGACGGGAAATTAGCAGTTGCTAAATCTTCCACAACTCCATCATCGTAAGAAAAAATTTCAGAGACGTTATTTTCTGTTGTTTGCGTGAGTACGGAGGTTGCAGCCTGATATGTATTGGACGGCAGCTCGTTACGAGGAACAGCGGCAGTTCCATAGACAGGAACGGACATGGGGACAGGCGACTGAATCAGTCCGTTTTCACGTGGTACGCCGCAGGTTTGACAGTGTAACCAAATATTGCGCCACAACGTTCCGCAATTGCTACAAGTCCCGATTGCCATTTCGCTGCTGCGGAAATTTTTCTTTAATCCGCAATGCAAGCAATAATTATTGTTTGGGGTTTCGCGCGCACCACAATACGTGCAATAGGCCGGATCGTTTGTTTGCGCGGCGATGGCAAGATACGCTGGTGCGCCACAGTTTTCACAGTATTCATTTTGGCTCGCAAACTCAGAATTACAAGCGGGGCAGATCATATTCGTTGCTTTTCCTTCGCCTAATGCCAAAGTTCGGCTATAGCTGGTAGTAGTAAAAATTTAATAATGCTTTTTCTTCTCAATTGGATAGAGGATAAATTTCCCCTGTCACTCTAGGGAGCTTCACGCATTGATTTCATTGTGCCGGGGAATAATGAGCGAAATTAATAATAAAGGCAGAAATAGCAGCCACGCAAGGAAAGAGAAGAAGATCGTGAAATTATTGATTTAAAAGGTTTTAATGGCTGGCGAGGTGAAAGAACAAAGCGCAGGAGTAACTGTGATGTTTGTTACTCTTGCGCTTTTGTTTTACGGTTGAATTTTCCTAACGCACGGTTAGGTTAGTCGTGAATAGTTCAGCCACGTCCTTCCCATCCGATTTGTTTCAAGACGCCATTTTCAACGATGACAGGAACTGTTGGCTCGTTATTGGAAAAGGCAAACATTTCGGCGCGGTACTCGCGGTTGTCTTGTGCATTTTTTTCGACGAAGGAAATGCCTTGTTCGTTATACCAATTTTTGGCTTTGGCGCAATGCGGGCAACCAGGTTTGGTATACATCACTACGTTGCTCATCTTGACCTCATTATCTGTTTTCAATCGGCACATATTCCACTGACGGCATCGTGCCAGTATAATCTGCACGCGGGCGGATCAACCGATTATTTTGTAGTTGTTCGAGGACGTGTGCCGTCCAGCCGGAAATGCGGCTGATTGCAAAAATTGGCGTAAACAAATCAATTGTGATGCCAAGCATGTAATACGTTGAGGCAGAATAAAAATCTACATTAGCGCGAATCTTTTTGCCCTTGCGATCCATTTCCGCGATGACCAATTCCTCAATGCGTTTCGACATGGCAAACCATTTGGTGTCGCCTTGCCGTTCGGCAGTCGCTTCTGACATTTCACGCAAGTGCGTAGCGCGCGGATCTTCGGTGTGATACACGCGATGCCCGAAGCCCATAATTTTTTCGCCTGTCGCAAATGCGTTCGCCATATACGCATCAACATTTTCCGGCGTACCGATTTTTAGCAACATTTTCATTACCGCTTCGTTAGCGCCGCCGTGCAGCGGCCCCGCGAGCGTACCAATCGCCGAAGTGATCGCGGAATACATATCAGTCATCGTGGCAATTGTGACGCGTGCCGCAAATGTCGAAGCGTTGAATTCGTGATCAGCGTGCAAAATAAGCGCAATATCGAGCGCTTTGGTTTCGACATCACTAGGCTCTTTGCCGTTGAGCAACCAGAGAAAATTTCCAGCATGGCTCAAATTAGTTTTCGGCTCTAGCGGTTCCAATCCCTGGCGAATACGATGAAACGCGGCAACGATGGCGGCCAGTTGCGAAGTCACGCGCACAGCCTTGCGCCAATTAGCTTCAATTGAATTATCATTTGTTTCCGGATCATAAAGCCCTAGTGCCGAAACGGCTGTGCGCAACACATCCATCGGCTTGGCAGCTTTGGGGAATGATTTCAGGAGGGCGATGATTTCCGCTGGCAATGCGCGATTGGTCGCTAAATCTTGTGAGAGCTGTTCCAGTTCTGCTCCATTTGGCAAACGTCCGTGCCAGAGCAAATAGATAACTTCTTCAAAATTCGATTTTTCCGCCAGATCGTGGATGTTGTACCCACCATAGGCGAGGATTCCTTGTTCCCCATCAATATAACAAATGCGGCTGGGGGCGGCGACCACATCTTGAAGACCGGCGGGACTGGCAGTTGTTTGACTCATATTTTTTGGTTCCTGACTTTCTTGAAATATTGATAGCGCTGGTTGGGGAAGCGCGGGTTACATCGGCAGATGTTCGGTAAAGATGTTAACAGCATCGTATCAATTTCGTGTGCGGGAAGTTTCGACTCTGATGGAGCAAGGTCAAAGATAACAAACGCGCGAGAACGCTGTCAATTTGTGATTTGCAGGAGCAGCGGATTCCACAATTTTGTGAGGATTTCGCCACCCTGAATCTATTTCGAATTTGCATTTAACGTGGCTACATTGATTGCGTCGTGCCCTCTTTCATTTCTGTGTCGAATTTGAATAAAAGATTAATTTAGGAAGCCTGCTATTTCTTGAATAAGCGGAACTAAAGGGGTTGACGACGACAGGTAACGTCTTTAATGATGTAAGGGTGCTGGCTAAGAAAATAAATATTGTGTGAGGCCGCGTGATTTGCCAATGCGGCGACGGGGCTTTCCGCCAGCACATTAGACGCGCAACCATCTGCGCCACATCCTTCAGAAATCGAAGCTTTTATTATCAACAAAGTAGGAAGAAAATATGCGAACAGGAATCATCCTTGGGATATTGCTGATCTTAATTACTGGCAATGCACTACAAGTTGTTGGCGCAAAGAACAAAAGTGCGGCAAAACCGCGCATGCTCACGCGCCAGACTCTCGAAGATAAAATTCGCGGCGGTTGGGCCGGGCAAATGATCGGCGTTTCATTCGGCGCGCCGACTGAATTCAAATCCAACGGCAAAATCATCGAAAGCGAAATCAAATGGAAACCAGACATGGTTTCAAACTCGATTGTGCAAGACGATCTGTATGTCGAAATGACCTTTACGGAAGTGATGGATCGCATTGGCCTGAACGCGACTACAGAACAATACGGTGAAGCCTTTAAGGATTCAAAATACCATCTCTGGCATGCAAACGCGGGCGCGCGACGCCTGCTCAATCAAGGTATCAAGGCTCCGTGGTCAGGGCATCCGAAGTACAACATTCACGCGAACGATATTGATTTCCAGATCGAATCCGACTTCATCGGAATGATGACGCCAGGCTTGCCGCAGGAAGCGAACAAATATGCAGACCGCGTCGGCCACGTGATGAATTATGGCGACGGCGTTTATGGTGGAATGTTTTTTGCTGGAATGTATGCAGCGGCATTTTTTGAAAACGATCCGCGCAAAGTGGTCGAACTAGGGCTGGCTTCGATTCCGGCGCAAAGCGTCTATGGAAAGGTGATTCATGATGTGCTCGACTGGTCAGCGCAAAATCCTGATAATTGGAAAAAGACCTGGCAATTGCTGAAAGACAAATGGGACAAGGATGACCCTTGCACCGAAGGCGCGCTGGCACCGTTCAATATTGACGCAAGCTTAAACGGCGCGCACGTTGCACTTGGGTTGTTGTATGGCAACGGCGATTTCACCCAAACGATAGATGTTTCGACGCGTGCGGGTCAGGATTCTGATTGCAATCCTTCGAGTGCCGCAGGGGTGTTGGGCGTGATGCTGGGATATAGCAGGATTCCCGACCAATGGAAATCCGGCATCGCCGCCATCGCTGACAAGAAATTTGATTACACCAACTATTCGTTCAATACGATCACGGAATCCACAGTCAAGCGCGCGTTGCAAGTCATTAAAATGGCGGGCGGCACAGTGACTGAGACAGCAGTGACGATCCCGCTGCAAGCGCCCAAAGCCTGGAAAATAGAACAGTGGAATCCAGGTATCCCCGACGAAATCATTAATACCGATAATGCTGCGTGGCAATGGAAAGGCGAATGGGCAAACGAACCAGCGGTCAAACACCAAAAGAATATTGTTGCCAAAGTGACGAATGGCGCAGGCGCGGAAGCTACGCTGAAATTCAATGGTGTCGCCGTGACGCTGGTCGGCCCTTTATCACAGCAAGGAGGACGCGCCGATGTTTACCTTGATGGCAAAAATGCTCGACAATTAGATGCCTTCATTCAGGAACGCACCAACGACGACGCATTGTGGCATGTGTATGGACTCAAACCCGGCGCGCATACGGTGAGAGTTATTGTGCGAGGCGATGCTGATGCAAATTCAAAAGGAAAGCGGGTCGTGATTTGGCGTGCCATCACTTATCGGGCAAATAACTAATCAATAAAAGCCAATAATTGATTGGCCTAAGACGATTGTTGGAGACATCGCAAATGAAATTATCCAGACGAAAATTTGTGCAATCCAGTTTAGCTGCCGCGAGTTTGGCGGCATTCGATCCGGCAAAAATCATCGCTCAGCCTAAGAACAATCCTGCGCTTGGCGGAGGCGGATTCAAGCTCGGTATCGTGACATATAACATCGCCAAAGATTGGGATATCGCCGCGATCATCAAAAATTGTGAGGCCACCGGATACGAAGCCGTTGAATTAAGGACTACGCATAAACACGGCGTCGAACCGACATTGAGCAAAGCTGAGCGCGCCGAAGTGAAGCAGCGCTTTGCTGATTCCAAAGTGCGATTGCTGAGCCTTGGATCGGTGTGCGAATTTCATTCTCCTGACCAAACCGTAGTGCGCAAAAATATTGATGAATGCAAACGCTTCGTTGAATTGGCGCACGACATCGGCGCACTCGGCGTAAAAGTGCGCCCAAACGGCATTCCGAAAGATGTGCCGGAAGAAAAGACAATTGAACAAATCGGCAAATCATTGCGCGAGTGCGGCGCAGCAGGGCAGGGGAGCAGCGTTGAAATCTGGGTCGAAGTCCACGGCGCAGAATCGCAAGTCCCGGCTCGTATGCAGCGCATGATGGAAATTGCCAATCATCAACAGGTAGGCATTTGCTGGAATTCAAATCCGACTGATGTAGAAAATGGCTCGGTGAAAAAGAATTTTGTGCTGCTCAAACCGTGGCTGCGCAGCGCGCATATCAATGAATTGTGGAAATCGGATTATCCCTGGCGTGAATTGTTCGGATTAATGAAGCAGGCGCAATACAATCGCTATTGTCTGATGGAAATTCCCGACAACCCTGATGCACTCCGTTTGATGCGTTATTATCGCGCTTTGTGGCTGGAACAATGCCGCTAAAAGTTTTGAGTACCAACTTCAGTTGGCCGCGCTCGCGCGAGAAAGAGCCAACTAAAGTCGGTACTCTGACCTTTATTTCTCTGGCGTCACCTCTGCGCCGCTAATCTTGAATACAAACGCGTGTTGGCTGGGCGCTTGATCAGGGCCAAGGTCTGGCGTAGTGATCGTCAGCATATCTTTCTTCAGTGAAGTTTTCAGCGTTCCCGCTACGCCAAGCATTTCTACTTTCGTGTTGGCGGGGGCTTTGATATTGCGCAGCACAAGTTGTTTGCCAGGCCAGCCGGAAGTGATCGCGTATAGCGCATCCGGTTTTTTCGTGAAGAATACTTGTTTGACGGCGACGCCATTTTTCGGTTGTTGTCCGATCTGCTCCATCAGACTGTATTTCACCATGAATTCGCCGTATTGCTGATCGGGACGTTTGCCTTCACTCCATTGCGCAGATCGTCCAGCGGTGCGCGTGCCGTAAATGGCTTCGCCATTTACTTGCAGCCAGTCGCCGATTTCCAGCAGGCGTTGTTCCATCAACGGCGGAATCGTACCATCACCATTCGGGCCAATGTCGAGCAAAAGATTTCCGCCACGACTGACTAAATCAATTAACGTGAAAATAAATTCGCGTCCGGTTTTGTAATCGCCTACGCGTTCGGCGCGATTGACGCCGTATGAATATGCCATGCCGCGACTTTCTTCCCACGGATGCGACCCATCTTTTAAGCCCGCCGCATATTCCGTAGTCCAATAGCCGCCGTGTTTGTGGCGCGAATCTTTGCCCCAGCGATCATTGATAACGACTTCGTCTTTGTTGGCGGTTTCGTTGAAAAGCCACGCCAGCAATTCTTCGCTGTGCCAATCTTTTGATGGCATATCCCATTCGCCGTCACTGAAAATAATCGAAGGTTGATAGCGCGTCACAACGTCTTTGAATTGCGGAAACATATGTTCACGGACGAAGCGCGCGCGGTCGGTTTTCCAGAGTGGGTTGTACCATTCGTACAGCGAATAATAGAATCCGAATTTCATTCCTGCGTCGCGTGTGGCTTGCGCTAAATCGCCTAGCAAATCGCGTTTGGGCCCTGTTTCTACAGCATTCCACGGACGCCCCCAAGTGCGACTGGCTTCAGCGCTGGGCCAGAGCGCAAAGCCTTCGTGATGTTTGGAAGTCAGCACGACGTACCTTATGCCGCCGCGTTTGAAAATGTCTGCCCATTGCTTGGGGTTATAAAGTTCGGCTTTGAATTGCGGCGCAAAATCCATGTAATCAAAGCCGTAAATTTGCTTATGAAATTCGCGCCACGGAGCAAATTTCGCATCAGTGCCGGAGATGCGATTCCAATACCATTCGGCGTATTCGCCAACTTGTCCATAAGCGGGAACAGAATAAAGTCCCCAGTGAATGAAAACGCCGAATTTTGCGTCAATAAACCATTCTGGCGTTGGACGCGCATCCAGCGATTCCCATTTCGCTTCGTAGCGTTTGGACTGCGGCGTAGTCGAATTCGCGTTGACAACTAACGTAGCGAATAGTGCTAGTGCGAGTATGCTCGCAAATTTTTTGATGGCTTGATTCATTTTCTCCTCCATAAATTTCATAAATGTTTTGAGTACCGCCTTCAGATGGAAATCTTATATTTAGGCTGCCTGAAGGCGGTGCTTAGCACTTACTTGCGCAACAGGAATGTGCGGTCGTTGTATAAATAATCTTTGCCATAACTTGCCGCACCGCCTGTCACAATCAATTTCCCGTTAACGACGGCGGCTGCGCCCCAACTGAGCGGACGCGGCAATAGCGGGCCTTGCCGCCAGCGTTTTGTGCGCGGTGAATAGATCAGCGTTTGATCTTCACCTGCAGTATCACGTCCGCCCATCATCCAAATTTCGCCTTGATAGGCTGCCATCTGGCAAGATCGCGGTTTGAATGTAGCGTCAACTTCCCATCGTTTTTTCGCTGGATCATAAATCGCCAGACCGTGATCACGCACCGCGATATAAAGCTTGCCATCCAGCGCAGCGCCCGCCAGCGGCCCCATTCCCGTTGGCCCGCCGGGTTCGCGCCGCCACGTCGTTTCGCCTGCGCTGATGCTTTCCATTTGTCCAGGCTGGTCGTATTTGTTGCGTTCATTGCCCATGACATAAAGCCGTCCGCCTGCCGTTAACGCCATTGGCATCGGACGCGCGATAGTGTTGGGAACGCCTTCGGTCATTGCGCCCGTGCGCGGATCGAAAATTTGTACTGTTGTAATTGCGTGACGTGTGCCGTCCGCTTCGATCACATCGCCGCCGATGATCCAGATTTTGTCGGCGAAAGCTGCCGTCCCACAATAAATCCGCCCGCGTCCGAACTTTCCCGCTACGCGCCATTGCCAGTTTTTGGTGTCGAATTCCCACAATTCATCAAACGGATGCGAGCGTGTAGGGAAGCCCCATTCCGCCGTCAATCCGCCCGCGACGTAAAATTTGTTGCGCAAAACTGCCGCTGTCAAATCGTGATTGCTAGCAGGCATGCGCGCTACGATTTCCCATTGTTGTTGTGTGGCAAAAGTGGTCGGAGAATACGGCGCTTCAACTGCGCCGGACTGCGGCTTGCGCGGATCAAAAAGAAATTTATTTTGCCCTTTATTTTGCGTCAGCCAAATAAAGCCGAGTTCATTTGCTGCAATGCTTTCCCATTGCGCGGGCGCAGTGCCTTGAATATTAGGCTCAATCCATTTCGTAGCGTCCTGCGCAGGCAACACCAATAATTTTCGCAAGCCATTTTCAGCCGGAGCCAGCGTCCAGAAATTCGCGCACGTATCGCGCACCACAGGCAACGATCCCGCAGGCGGAGCAACAAGCGGTTTGGGATTGCGTGATGTGGGTTGCGCGTTGATAGGTACGCAGGCAAATAGAAGGAAAATTATTTGTGTGATAGTGCGTTTCATCAGAGTATGGTTCTGAGTATCGCCTTCAGGCGGCTTCACACGCGTGAAGGCGATACTCAGAACGTTTTTGAGTTTGATAACTCCTTTGCTTTGCTACGTGGCAACCACGAATAAGCACGCCGTGAATTGCGCCAGAAGAATTTCTCTGCTGTCGTCTGACCTTTTTCGCCAAAGTAATCGGCTACGATTTTGTGCAAGTTGTCGTAAGGCGCGACGAGATTGCTGACAGGCCAATTGCTGCCGAAAACCAAGCGATCTGCGCCGAATGATTCCCACAGTATATCAAGACGCGGGCGATAGACTGAGAGGTCTTCGATGATGCGCCCGTCAACGCGGCGCACTACGTTAGAGACTTTGGCATAAATTTGTGGCAAGCGCGCGATTTCTTTCAAGGCTACTTTCATTGCGACGGGATTGTTGTCCCAGTTCGCAAATGGCAAATGGTCAATCACAATGCGTAGCTTCGGCGCGAGTTTTGTGATGCGCGCAATGTGCGGCAACATTGTCGCGCCACCTAATAAATCCAGTGTGAATTGGCGTTCCCCCAATTGTTGTAAATCACGTTCAAAAGCGCTTTGGCCTAAGCCTTCCGCCACAAGTTTTTCGCCGAGCCGCAAGCCACGAAACAGCGGATTTGCGCTGAAGCGTTTTAATTGCGCGGCAAATTCCGGCACGCCTAATTTGAGATTACCGATGAAACCAACGATGTCAGAATTTTCTTTGGCCAAATCCAGAATCCATTGATTGTCCTCAACCCACGGACTGGCTTCAATGACGACTGTGCCGACGATGTTGAGCGGTGCGGTCAACGCGCGAAACTGCACTGGAAAATGTGGTTGATAAAGTAGCGTTTCGGCTGGCCTTGGCCACGGCACGCCTTGCGGGCGCGTCGGATCATAAAAATGCGTGTGCGTATCAATTGCTGGAATTGGCGCGCGCCATGTTTTCATCGGCGTGGCGTATGTCGTTGCGCCTGCAACTATTGCCTGGTGTACGAATGAGCGGCGTGTGAATGAACGTGGCTGATTCATGACAAATTATTTATTTGCGTGGCCCATAGATTGGCTGTGGTTTGCCTGCTTCTAATGCGCCGAGGTCTGGCGCTCTGCCCATGAAATCATCATTCAGGTTTGGCAGCTTACATCCTGCGTCAATGGCTGCGCTGTTCAGCTTCAAATTAAAATCCATATCGCCAAGTTCATAAATTTTGTGTGGTTGAGCCGGATCAGGCGGGCGTACATTTTTGAAAATATCGTAATCCACCAAAATGCCGTGCGCTTCCTGTCCCGTTGCGCGTTGAAATTCTGCCAGCGTGCGAAAATTCTGATAGCTGGTTGCTGCCAAATCATAATCGCGCAATTTATCCGCCGCAGGCGCAGCCCAGACAAATTGCGGTTTATCATTTTGGTTGGGGCGATAGCCGTTGTAATCGTACGACGTATACGCTGTGTACGTCAGACTGCCTAGCACAGGTTTTTCAGAATGATTTGTGCCCAGCATCAAATTGTTGCGGTAATGCACATTGGAATAACCTCGTGCGTTACTGTTTTCGGCGATGAAGGTGTTGTGATAGAGCAACACGCCCGCCGGGCTTGCATTGCCGGTTTTGAATGCGCCGTTCATTACTACGTTGTACACAATATTGCGATAAAAATATGCGGGGCCGCCGAAGACGGGTTGTGAACTCAAACCGTGCTGCGCTGCATTAAAACCGCGATTGCGCATGACGCGGATATTGTGGACACCGCCATCTGTTTCAATGAAATCGTCAATCATCGTGAAAATATCATTATTGTAAATGTCTATTGCGGCGGCTTGTTGTTCACCTGTTTCAGGCGGAGTGCCATAGGTACTAACGCAAATCGCATCGTGAAAATAGGCAACGTAATTGTGGCAAATAACATGGCCTTGTCCATACACTTTGATGCCAATGAACGATTTGATCGGCGTCGGTTTATACTTGCCAAAATTCGACCAGCCAATTAACCGATTGCGGTCATCGCGCCCCAATAAAACATTATCGGCAAGATAGAAATTTTTTGATCCGGCGTATTCAGTTGTGACGGCGATGCCGACATCTTCAAAACGGCAATTGCGAATCACCAGACCGCTGCAACCAAGTACATCTTTCATTCCTGCCATAAACGCAATGTCTGTATTGCGAAACGTGATGCCTTCAAAGTAGTTGTAATTCGCCGCCATCACATCAAACAATCGCGCATTGCCAGCGCCATCAAAAATTACTTCGCCATCGCCCGCCGCTTTAATGACAATTGGTTTTTCAGGCGTACCTTTGCGCGTGAAAACATATGTGCCTTCAAACGGAATGCCATACGGCGTGACGTAATCAAAGCGGTCTGCTTTGTACAATCCCGCATGTACCAAAATCACATCACCGGGTTGCACAGGCCGTTCATACACCACATGCCAATCGCCCGTGCCGGGGCCGTAATAGGCTTCTTTCAAGCCTTTGAATGCTGGCTCTTGTTTTGGCCCTTCGTAATCAGGCGGGTAAACGTGCAGCGTGCGACCGCCCTTGTATTCCTGCGGCACAGCGCGTGTTTTTACGGTCACAGTACGCATTGCTTGTCCTGTCACACCATCAGCATCTGTCATTGTGAAGCGGCATTCGTACGCTGTATTTTCAGCCAGATCAAGAATGCTGCCCGCAAACATGCGTGGCGTCCAGTATTCGAGAAAATTGCGCGCGCGCCCGACTTTTTCGTCGCCAATGCGCAACAGCGGTAAGGCTTCGCGCCATTGTGTTTCGCCAACTTTGCGATATTGCACCGCGACCCTTGCATTGCGATTGTCATCGCCATTGATTTTCCATTCAAAGCCGAGATTCTGTAATGTAGCGGGTTCGCTGATGAATTCGCCCGCTGTCACTGCATTACTATTTTGTGCGAGTCCTGTGGTAACGAAGAGGCACAATCCTGCGATCAAAAATTTGATGGATGTGAATATCATTCTGATCATTCTCTTTTTGTGTTATCGCCCATATAGCAGCGCAGAATTATTTTGCTTACACTGATTGTAATTTTTCTTGCTTAAATTCAAGTGCTTCGTCTTTGATAGCGCCAAAACGAATCATCAACATATCGAAAAGGTAGTTTTGATAAAGTCGCCACGGCAATTTTGAACCCTGTCGTGGAAAGCGCTCCATCGCGCGCAACACATATCCTGAACTGAGATTGAGCAGCGGCAAGTCTTCGACTTCAGCGTCATTCAGACGCGGCGTAACCTGCCTGTAGCCGTGTTTGTCCATATAATTCAAAAGCCGACAAATATAGGCGCTAATCAAATCAGCCTTCAACGTCCACGAAGCGTTGGTGTATCCAAACACAAACGAAAGATTCGGGATGCCCGTCAACATTGTGCCTTTATAGGTCATTGATTTATTGGTTTCGGCTGCCTGACCATCTACAGTGAGCGTCATTCCGCCCAGCGCCAGCAAATTCAATCCCGTAGCTGTGACAATAATGTCAGCGTCTAGTTGCTCGCCTGATTTCAGCTTAATTCCGGTCGGCGTAAAAGTCTCAATCTGGTCGGTCACAATGGAAGCGCGCTTTTCACGCAGCGCAATTAACATATCGCCGTCGGGAACCAAACACATGCGCTGATCCCACGGGTTATAAGGCGGCGTGAAGTGGCGATCAATATCAAAATCCGGCCCCAGTGCTTTGCGCAATTGCGCTTTGATAAATTTCTTTACCATCTCTGGTCGCCGCTGTGACAACTGATAAATCAAAATTCCCGTCAATGCATTGCGCCAGCGAATGAGAACATAAACGATTTTTTCCGGCAAAAAGCGCCGCAAAAGATTTGCCACTCTATCGGCGGAGGGGAGCGCGACAATATACGTCGGCGAACGTTGCAGCATCGTTACGTGCTTGGCTTTTTCTGCTAACGATGGAACCAATGTCACCGCCGTAGCGCCGCTGCCAATAATGACAATGCGCTTGTCTGTGTAATCCAAATTCTCCGGCCATTTTTGCGGATGAATAATTTGCCCTTGAAATTGCTCTGCGCCGGGGAATTCAGGCGCGTAGCCGTTTTCGTAACTGTAATACCCGCTGCAAACCATCAAGAAATTGCAGGCAATCATCGAACTCTCGCCCGTTTCGCTGTGTTTGCATTCGACTGTCCATTGCGCGGTTTCGCTCGACCATGCGGCTTTGACGACTTTTTGATTAAAGCGGATTTTTTGCGCGATACCATATTCGGCGGCGGTTTCGCGGATGTAGTTCAGGATTGACGGCCCATCAGCAATCGCTTTGGCATTCGTCCACGGTTTGAATTTATAACCGAGCGTATACATATCCGAATCCGAGCGAATGCCCGGATAACGAAATAAATCCCACGTGCCACCCATCGTCGCGCGGCTTTCTAAAATGGCAAAACTTTTGTTTGGACATTCGCGCTGTAAATGACACGCCGCACCAATTCCGGAAAGCCCCGCACCAACAATTAAGACATCTACATAATCCAAAATATGAGAAGGCATAGATAAACATAAGATACCTGCTACTGCCTATACGCGGCTGACGTGAGTCAGGGTCTTAACTTATAGCTTTGCAGATATTCTTACCTCCATAAACCAATATTGTGCATTTTTACTGAACGACTTCATCAAGCAATTCAATCACTCTCTTAGCATCATTGAGGCGTTGTTGCATAAATACGGAAGGCTTGCCCAATGATGCGATGGTCAGGTTGTGACCTTGTAGGTGTCGGGCATGCCAAGATGCGTCATCCGATTTAAGAGCGCACATTTGATGAACAACTCCGTCGCTTGATTGTCCCAGGTCCGGGTTTGCAATTTATCACCGCAAATCGTTTTGAAACGGCTAATACTGGTCTCAATCAAACTGCGTTGGTGATAGCCGCTCTCTTGTTGCCACTTTTTTCGCCCCACTTGCCGGATGCGACGCAGGTTTTCATCACGCTGATGGCGCACAGCCTGACAATTCCCGTGCTGCCAAATCTTTGCGCCTCGGCGTGGCGGGATGGTCGCTTTGGCGTTCACCTGCTGGATCGCGTCGTAACAGTGGCGCTGGTCATACGCCCCATCCGCGCTTACCTGCGCGACCTCTTCAGGCCGCAGTCCCTGGAGCAGTTCCGGCAACATTTCGCCGTCACTCACGTCGCTCGTACTCGCACAGGTGGCGACGTATTCAAACGTCGCGGCATCCATACACAAATGCAGTTTGCGCCAGGTGCGCCGCTTGCTCACCCCGTGCTGACGCACTTGCCATTCGCCTTCGCCATACACTTTCACCCCCGTCGCATCGATCACCAAATGCCGCGCTGCGCTCGTCGGCTGCATGGGCAGCGCCACGCTTAACGCCCCGCGTCGCCGTGACAAGGTCGAATGATCGGGCACAGGCAGCTCAATTTTCATCCAGCCCCACACCGACGGCAAGAAGCCTTGCGTTTGTCGTCCCGCCAGGTGATACACCGCTTGCACTGTCGCCATTGTTTCAATTGCCAAATCCGTGAACTTGGGCGACGCCCCGCGCGTGCCTCTTTTCTCCTGCGTCAGCCAATTGGCCAGCGCCCCCTCATTAACCCAGATCGTCAGGCTTCCTCTTTCTTTGAGTGCTTTGTTATACTCTGACCAGTTGCGGAGGCGGTAGGTGGTTTTCTTTTTCATCGCAGAAAAATTTTACCACCGCTACTGCATCCGCAGCTACTTCTCAGCCTTCATGCAACAACGTCCATCATTGAAGTAAATTAGAATGTTTTGAAAAGAAACGGTCGGTCTGCCGCCATGTGCAAATTCATTTCTTGCGTCATTTAATGATTTCAGTGAAGATTCAATTCTTGATTTGTTAGCCTCAGCATTAAGTTTATCTTTAAATGCTTGATTCCAACTTGGGTCAAATTTTTCAAGGCTCCTATGAATATTATCTTTACTTGGATTCATCGAGCTTTTAAAAAAAGTTTCTTCGATATAATTTCGCGCTTGCTGCGGAATGGCGGTATGAAAATCTGTGATAATTGTCTTGAACGCATGCTCAATCGTCCCGCAACATTTGATAATGGCGTAATTAGTAAGGAATGGGACTATAGAGTGTGATTGTCCAACAAAACTAATTGACTCTTGAATTTTTTGTAATTCTGCCGAGCAATCAAGAATATTTTGATAAACAGTCTGGTTATTCATTGTCAATGTTGTATAAGTGCTTGAGCGCTAAGTTAATTCTTCCTTTTATATGTTCTGTTTGCATTGTTCCTTCAGAGCAATATTTTCTGTAGGTAGAGTTACGTAACAGCTTAAGCCTTGATTCTTCATTATCCTTAAGCTCAATTTTCCTTTTCTTCATTGCAATGGAAGTGGCAATAATAATTGAATCAAATATTGTGGGGTAAAATCTTTTTCTGATAGTCGTTAAGTCACTAGACTGAACATTATAAAAAGCATTGTCGCTATATAGGGTATCAATTACGTCTAATGCAGAATTAAAATCCTTCCCAAATTCTTCGATCCGCTCATCGACGTTATTCGCTTTTTTGCCCATAAATTCATTTAAGTGCTTTTTCAATGAAATATTAGCTTTTTTCCCTGAAGCTAATATTTCTTGAGTATTTAAAGCGAAGAACCTTAGGATAAACTCTAAGTCTCTCATCCTAGAATCCTCTTTATTGTTACCAAAAAGCTTCCTCCAAATAAGATTTTTATTTAACTCGAATAATAAAGAATTAAGGTTTCCTTGATATACGCAATTTCTGATTTCTTGCGGCATTAAAGATCGCCCGCTAGTATTTATCCTCTCAAATATTTGATATAGACTGGTATCGTTGTCTTTAGGCTCTCGTTGCTCAAAAATTATTGCATGAATAGTAGTAGTCTTAATTTTTCGCTGTTCTGAATCAGTCAATTCAGAAAAAGCTCTATCTCTCCATCGACTGTTTATTTTTTCTTTTGAATTAGAAAGTTTGAAAACTTTATCGCCATCGTCCCCAGACCAAAGTCCCCTAACATAATCATAAACAGTCATGATCCTCTGATAGCCATCAATTATCAACATTCTATTGGCAGTCGTTTTCGCTAAAAAGATACTTGGGATTGGTAACCCAAGTAGTACTGAGTCAATAAATCGACTTGCTTCTAATTTTCCCCAAATGTATTTTCTTTGTAATTCTGGCTTAACTAAATCCCCGTCCTCATACATACTAATTAACTCGCGATAAGAGAAATCTGCGCCCCAAGAACTAATATTATATAGGTCATCATTAACATAATTATCATTTTTTTCTTCGGGTATCTCTTCAATATTTTGCTCTAAGTTGTCAGCGAGTTGTTTATTAGCGTTATCCATTTTATCTATTTCCATATTGGTTTTCTCTATTAAATTGGAATATTCAGTTATTTTGGCACCGACACAATGCGCAAATATCCAAGCGAAGTTAGAAACACATCAGCAGCGCGAAACGTAGTTTTAAAATCCTGTCCATTATCGCACCCGTGATTGAAAGACCAGTGACCACGGCCTTCGGCGGGAACAATTTCACAGCGATTGCCTTGCTTTTTCATCGCTGCGCAAAATGCTGTCGCTTGCGCAAATGGGACAGTCGTGTCCGCTGTGCCGTGAAAGATAATTGTGAGTGCCAGGTTCCTTTAATATTTTGTTTGGCTGACGCGCCTCGCCACAAATGAGCCCGCAGGCTAGTGACCGCATAAAAAACATCAAGTGTGACTTTTTCATACTTGGTCAAGTAAATCGTTTTGAACTGGCACGGCGATAATACCTGAAATTGTTAAGTTCTAAAAAACGTTTCTTCTCCTAAATGGATTGCGTTTCGCTCTCTGCGCTAACAGAGTTACCAGGAAAGATATATCCACAGGAAGACGATACTTAAATATGTCCAGAGCAGTGAAAAAAGAATATGAATGATTGTCTCAAAAGTTTTTCCCCGCCAAAGCTCTGACGAGTAACCAAAGAACTGAATAAAAAGTCTGCAAATCCAAAAAATGCCCAGCCCTAACGCGATTTTCTTTCCTAATGGGGTTGTTACTATTTCTTGCGATGAAGTTAAGCATAAAAGCCCCATCAACAAAACGACAAGTGCGATGAAAAATGTATGCACATACATTACTTGTCGGTTGATTAGGCTCACTGAACTCAGGTCTTGTTTCCAGTTAAAATATTTAGGAAAGATGACGTGGATTAACGCCAGTACAATTAACGCTACGCCAATGATTTTAAGATGCAATTCCATTTTTCTTGAGGATAAAAACCGTAATAAACGGTGTGATTTTTAGCTCCTGATGCAGCGTTAATCCAGCCGTTGAAAATGATTGTCGCCAGGTTGAATAGCGATGAAAATGACGAAAGCCAATATTGTACGCCAGAAAATTTTCGACATCCTGTAAATGCTCAACTACGATAATTTGCCCATTTGGTTTTATGACTCGATTTAGTTCTGCAAAAAAAGCTATGCGCTCGTCGCTGTTTCTAATTTCGTGCGCAGCCAATATAGCAAAGACCGCATCAATCGAATTTCCGGTTAGCGGCAGATGATTTGTTGTGACCGCTTGTGTGTTGGGAAAAGGCGGATAAGCTTTTCGCGCTCGTCGAATAGAAATTTCGGTATATTTGCGCGGATCGTAAAAATCCAGGACGAGCATTTGCGCAGCAGGAAGTTTATGTTGTAACAAACTACTCGTTTCATCAAAGCCCGCATTGATATTGACGATTTTTGCATTCGGGGCGAGCGCAACGTCATCCAACCACGTTAGTTTGTAGAGCGCAGACAAATCGTAAATATAGAAAGAAACCAGCAGTGAAATAATGGTTGTTGCTAGAGCGGCGAGCAAAATCAATTGAAGCAAAATGCGATAGGGCGGCTGAACATAATCTTGTGAGAAAAATAAAAGCAGGAAAACCAACACCGCGAACACATAAAAATGCCAGTTGAAGCGAATGATATTAAGAACGCCTTGCAATGGGCTGCGCTTTCTTACCATTGTTCGATGCGTCCCTTTTTCCATTGATACGGAATATTTTTGATGATGAAGGCATTGGCTAATTGGGCTTTGGATAAATTCATTTGCCGCAAAAAATCAATTTCGTAACTTTTGATTTGAATCGGTTGGGGCGTCCAATTTTCGCGCACGCCTTCGATAATTAAGACTTGTTTGGTTTGCGGTTTATAGGTGAACGTAAACGGCAACGGCCCCGCGAATTTGCGCGCTTCTTTCCAATCAGGAAACGGTGAATTTGCCGGCAAAGCGATTTCCTGCGCCGTGTTATCAATCACTATTTTGAAATTAGAATGCGTAGATTTTATTTCAGTAAATTCAGGCGTGACTGTTTGTGCGATGTCTGTCGTGTCGTATTTGTACTGCGTGAAAATGCTGCCCAGTCGTTCCATTTTCTTTTTGTCAGTTTCAGATTTCAAAATATACAGCCCGCGCAATCGCTTGCCTGTAACAGTTGTATATCGCACAAAAATCCGATAGCCGATCAGGAAAAAATCATTGCCAAAAAAACTAGGTAATATAGTTGGCCTAAGCCCGCACGTTTGCACCATTGCGACCGCGACGAATGCCCAACGATCTTGATACGTGTCCAGCTCTAAACATTCAGGAATGCGCGCTTGCAGCTCTTCTTTTGGCACAGCGAACGCCAACACTGTAGAGCTTTGAAAAAATGCAGTGACAGCAAAGGGATGATTTTTCAGCCATTCAACCATACGATTTCTGGTGCGTTAATTTCCTGCGCAAAACAAATTCATGATAGAAAACGAGCGCAATAAAACAGGCGGCAAAGACAGTATTTAATTTGCCCCAAAGCAGCAAATCAGGCACAAGCAAAAATTCCAACAGGTTCATTGTGGCGACAATTACGATTTGCAAAATGGCGTTGAGTTTGGATTTGATTCCGCTCACAATCCAAATTGCCATCGTGAACTCTGCCAGTCCGATCAGGACTGTTAGTGGACGCGCATAAGCATTGCCTAAAATTCTGGCGACAATTTGTTCATGGCGCGGAACAAAACTGAAAACCTTACATATCAGCCCGTTTGCTAACCAAATGATGGCTGTAAAATAGCGCAGAATTTTATCAAGATTTGCTTGTTTCATTTCAGCGATTGCCGCTTTCAGCTTAATGCGCAGCTAAGAAAGGAAATCTGTTAATATCCGATTTATGTCACCGCTACAATTATTTTTTCGCGCCCTGATTTTTTTGATCTGTGCTGCTTCAATCGGGGCGCAATCAAACGCTAACAAATTAGCGCAATTGCGTTACAACAATCCCGGTTTGACGGTAGACCTTGGCGTAGGGCTTTGGGCGTGGCCTGTGCCTTGTGATGCCGATGGTGACGGTGATTTTGATTTGATTGTTTCGTGCCCTGATAAGCCTTCCAATGGCGTTTGGCTGTTTGAGAATGCGACGGGCAATACGGCAAAAAATAAAATGCCTGTGTTCAAGGCTGCGCGTTGGCTGAGCGCAACAAAACATTATGTGATGCCGAGCTATGTCAACGGGAAAATGCGCGTGCTGACGCCGGGGCAGGAATATTTGGAGTTTGAAAAAACGGGTTTGCAAAAGGCTACGCCGCTTTCGGTCGAAGCGAATTTTTATAAGCCGGAAGGCAAGCAAACTAAAGGGCCGAAAGTACGCCACAATCAATGGCGCTATGCGGATTATGACGGCGACGGCGCGCTGGATTTAATTACTGGCATTGAGGATTGGAGCTGGTACGGTTGGGATGATGCGTGGAATGCCAAAGGCGAATGGCAAAACGGATCGCTGCACGGCTTTGTGTTGTGGCATCGCAACATGGGCACGAACGCTTTGCCAATTTATGCCGCGCCGATCAAGCTCGAAGCGGATGGCAAACCGATTGATGTGTTCGGTTGCCCTTCGCCAAACTTTGAAGATTTTGACGGCGACGGCGATTTAGATTTGTTGTGCGGTGAATTTCTGGATGGCTTCACATACTTTGAAAATATTGGCTCACGCACGGCTCCGCGTTATGCGGCAGGACGTCGCTTGCAAGACAAACGCGGCGCGCGGCTTGCGATGGATTTGCAAATGATCGTGCCTGTCGCATTCGATTGGGATAAAGACGGCGATTTTGATTTGATCGTAGCAGATGAAGACGGGCGCGTCGCCTACGTCGAAAATACAGGCAAGTTCACCAAAGATCACACGCCGATTTTTGCTGCGCCAAATTATTTCAAGCAAGAGGCCGACACGCTGAAATTCGGAGCGCTCGCTACGCCTGTTGGATTTGATTGGGATGGCGACGGGGACACGGATATTGTCAGCGGCAACACGGCTGGTTATATCGGATTTTTTGAAAACCTGAGCGGCGCAAACGTAGCCAATCCGAAATGGGCTACGCCAAAATATTTGAGCGCAGCGGGCAAAATCATTCGCCCGATGGCAGGCGCGAACGGCAGCATTCAAGGGCCTGCCGAAGCGAAATGGGGTTATACAACATTGAGCATTGCCGACTGGGATAACGACAAATTGCCTGATCTGATTGTGAATTCGATCTGGGGCAAAGTCGTTTGGTACCGCAACATCGGCACGCGCAAAAATCCTAAGCTTGCGGCGGCACAACCCGTCGAAGTTGAATGGCAGGGAAGTCCGCCGATTTTGCCTTATGGTTGGTTGCGTCCGACGGGCAAAGAATTGTTGACGCAATGGCGCACTACGCCTGTAGCGGTGGATTGGAACAAAGATGGATTGACGGATTTATTGATGCTGGATCAAGAAGGCTATTTGGTTTATTTCGAGCGTGCCGCGCGTGATGGGAAACTGGTGTTGCTCGCGCCGCGTCGTGCGTTGCAAGGCGAAAATTTTTCGGTCGCAAATAGTCACCACAACATCGTGAACGCGAACGCTGGTTTGATTCGCCTCAACAACGGCATCGCAGGCGCAAGCGGTCGCCGCAAATTGTGCGTAGTGGATTGGGATGGCGACGGCGCATTGGATCTATTCGTCAATTCCGCGAATGCAAATTTCCTGCGCCAGACAGCAACGCGCGACGGGCAATGGTTTTTCCGCGATATGGGATTGCTCGTGAATGAAAATATCGAAGGCCATGACGTTAGCCCGACTACGGTAGATTTTGATGGCAATGGGATCCCTGATTTTCTGGGCGGCGCAGAAGACGGACGGTTTTATTTTTTGAAAAATCCGCGTGCGAAATGAATTGTGCCGATTGGCTCGCCCTTGCGAAATTTTTATAAACACTCAATGATTCACCTCCTATGAACAATTCTGCCTCTCCTTCACTTGCCCGCACTGCATGGCTGGTCGTTATTTTGCTTGTGCCTGTGGCGCTGCTCAATTATCTCGACCGTCAAATGTTGGCGGCAATGAAATCTTCGATGATGAACGACATTCCTGACATCGCTACGAAAGCGAATTGGGGATTGGTGCTTGGTTCGTTCAAATGGGTGTACGCGATTTTAAGTCCGGTGGGCGGTTATCTGGCAGATCGTTTGAGTCGTCGCCACGTGATTTGTTTGAGCTTGTTTGTTTGGTCGGCTGTGACGTGGGTGACAGGACACGTGACGAGCTTCAACGAATTAGTCGCCGCGCGTGCGGTGATGGGCATCAGCGAAGCGTTTTATATTCCGGCGGCGTTGGCGTTGATTACTGATTATCACCTTGGCGAAACGCGTTCGCGTGCGGTTGGTTTTCACCAAATGGGAATTTATGCGGGTGTGATTTTGGGCGGATTTTCCGGCTACGTTGCCGATAGTCCGGCGTATGGCTGGCGTTGGGCGTTCAGTTTGTGCGGCATCATTGGCGTAGTTTATGCCGTGCCATTATTTATGGTTTTGCGTAATCCGCCGCGCCACGAAAATGCTGCTCCGCAACCTTCGCCAGTTTCTGCGGTGCGCGAATTATTCACGAATATCGGTTTCATTTTGCTGGTGTTGTATTTCACGCTGCCTGCGCTGGCAGGTTGGGTCGTGCGCGATTGGATGCCGGATATTTTGAAAGAGCAATTCGGCTTAGGACAAGGCAAAGCTGGCGTTTCTGCCGTGTTATTTGTGCAAATCGCTTCGTTGATCGGCGCGGGAATTGGCGGCTGGCTCGCAGATCGTTGGATGATGAAAACGATGCGCGGGCGAATTTTTGTCAGCGCACTTGGCATGTCATTTTTTCTGCCCGCACTCTTTGGCGTAGGCAATGCCGGAACGTTGTTGATTGCAATATTTTTCCTGATGCTGTTTGGCTTGGGCTGGGGCTTTTTCGATTGCAATAACATGCCGATTCTTTGCCAGATCGTGCGACCTGAACTGCGCGCAACAGGCTATGGCTTTATGAATCTCGTCAGCATCAGTTGCGGAGGTTTTGCCGATTGGGGCTTTGGCTGGCTGCGTGATCGGCACGTGCCATTGAATATGATTTTCGGCGTGTTTGCAGGTGTTGCGTTGCTATCCGTGCTGATTGTTTTATTAATAAAACCGCGTCAGGAATTAATTCCAAAAATCGGCTAGGCTAATTGGATTGTTTTTTATTTAGATTTTTTCGTTTTTTACGATTGAGCAAGAAAATGTGATGCCTGATTCTTGAATAAATTCAAAGTCGTTGATCCAACGCAATCCCATATTATCGCAGACATTGGGAATCTTAATTCTTTTTGCATTAGGCGCTGTTTCTTTGTTCTCTTTGGTGACAACTGTAGCTTTTTCATCTAAAGCGTGGGCGATTACCCAAGGATCAGCTAAAGAGCGTTGTTTGGTATTATCAACAAGATTTTTATGGAGGGGATCAGGGGCATAAATTTTCTGAAGGCAACGTGTGACAGATTCAGAAATCTTATGGATTGGTAGCTTGCTTCCTCTTAGCCACTCAGCCAGATCGTCTTCAGTGCGTGTAATTTCTTCAAGGACTAATTCAGGCAAGAAAATTAATTTTTGCTTTCCCAGTTGTATCAAGATATCCCAATAGTCAGGGCAAATCTTAGGCGAATAATATTTTTGCCAAGCCTGTATTAGCACATTGGCATCTAAGCAGTATGTTTGTACCCCACTGTTCATTTATACAATTGTGCTTCTAGCTTTGGAAATTTGTTGACCTGTACGTTTAATAAATTACTGGCAAGCGTTGGCTCAATAACGCCACTGCGAAATGCATCTAATACTGTCTGCGTGAATAGCCTGCTATTTCGATTGAGCTGTAGTAAAAAGTAATTCGGCCCACCTGCGTTGTCTTTTGCTTTTTGTTTAGCTTGTTTTTCAGCCTCTCTCTTTAAAAACTCATCGTATTCCACGTCTGCTTGATTTTTTAATTTTTGGTAAGTGGGAAGTGAAACCACCGCTAGATTTAATGCCCGTACTAGCAAAGCAAAGGAACTTATCCCCAGTTGTTTTGCGGCTCTAAACACCCCTTTTGAGCTTTGATATGTTGAGGAAGGTAACTTCAATATGAGTTCTTTTGGCATCAATGCATTAGCCGCCACTTCATTGCAGAAAACTTCAACAGCCGGAAATTGCTCTTTGTGTTTTATGTCAGGTTCAATGCCATTAGATATTCCAGTCTCTGCAATCCAGATGTGTGCCAATTCATGCACTAATGTAAAAAGTTGAGGCGCATTCCAATCGTCTGAATTTACAAATATAAAGGGGGCATATGAATCTGCTATTGCAAATCCCTGCAATTCTTCAGAATCTAATTTTAGCCTGGAATGTATAAAGCTTGTCCGAGAAATAAAAATTCCTTTTGCTTCGGCGGCGTCAATCCATTCCTTGATAGGTGATTCTGTTTGGTAACTAGCAGGATTGAGTCCTAATGTACTAAGAATATCCTCTGCAACTTTTTGAGGATTATCTTTGAGTGAAAACCGCCCCACAAATGGTAATGTATCTTCGTCATTCTCAGCATAAACATCGCTAATCCACGCTTGTTTTTGCTGAATTTCTCGAATAATAAAAACAGAAGATGTTGTAAGTGTTTTCGCCCCTTTTTTTCTGAAATCTTGAAGTGGTTGAAAATCTCTCGGAATTTCTGGAAGGAAGAATAGTGCAAAGGGTCGTTTATATGCCTTGGCTAATGTTTGTGCCTGTCTGATTGTGGGCTGACTGGAGCCGTCTTCCCACTCCTGTAATTTATCCACAGTTACGGAAACTTTAGCCGCAGCGGTTTCTTCGGTCATCCTCGCCGATTCTCGCGCCCATTTTAGGACATTCGGTGTTATGAATGCTTTGTCTGCCATGACTGAATGAAATTATAAATTAAGCGACAACTATATGTTTCTGTTAACTTTCGTCTTTTCTTGGATTGAGCTAGCGGGTGTATGAAATCTATTCGACTCTCTCCGACGCTGAATATTATATGAACTGCTTCTTCTTTTTTTTCAAGTAAAATTCGTTAATGCTAGATTTCCCGATACTGCCACTTTTTATCATTCGCCGAAATATTTTTTGATAATCCAATCTGGTTGCCATTGATCGGGTTTGCGCGGCGTACCAGTGAGATCAATTTTTTCAGGTTGTTTGTTTGTGGTTGGAATCGGGAGCGTATCGCCTACGCGTTTTTGCCATTGGTTCATTAATGTTTGCAAGCGCGCGATGTGTTGTGCGTTTTCAGGACGATCAATCAGGTTTTTTGTTTCGTTCGGATCGTTTTGCAAATCGAATAATTGCCAATACCCGATTTTCGTAAAAGCAATTAATTTCCAACGTTCATCGCGTACTGCTCGCTGAATATCTAAAAACGGCAGAAACACAGAATCGCGCACACTGGCTTTTTTCCCTTCCCATAATGGACGCAAATTTTCCCCTGCTAAATCAGTCGGCGCTTTAATTCCTAACACATCACAAAGCGTCGGGAAAATATCAAATAAATAAGTAAACGCTCGCGTAGTTTTGCCGCGCGGAATACCAACGCCAGCAATAATCATCGGCGTGCGCATACTGTGTTCGTAAACATTCTGTTTGCCAAGCAAACCGTGACTGCCGAGTGCCAGCCCGTTGTCGGCGGCAAAAATAATAATTGTATTTTCTGCCTGACCAGATTTTTTCAGTGCGGCAATGATGCGCCCGATTTGCTCATCCATGTGCGTGATGAGGCCGTAATATTCGGCGATTTGATCGCGGATCACTTTTTCTGTACGCGGCCACGCGGCTAAATTTTCATCGCGCAAATCTTTCACCATTCCATTATCAAACGGCAGTTGCGGCAAAAAATTCGCAGGCAACGGTGGCAAATTACGGTAATACATTTCGCGGTAGCTAAGCGGCGGTTGGCGCGGATCGTGCGGCGCGGTAAAAGCTACGTAAGCGAAAAAAGGTTCAGTGCGATTGTGGTTTTGTAAAAATTCAATCGCGGAATCAGCAAACAATTCGCTGGAAAAAATTTCGCCTGTATGTTCAGCAGTTAATTTTCCATCTGCGCCTAAATCGCGCACTGGAACTTTGGTGTGATCGGACATGCCGCCGAACATAATATTTTTGCCGCGCTGAAATGCTCGCAACCATGAAGCTTGTCCGTTGTGCCATTTGCCCGTAGCGAAAGTTTCATAGCCATTCGCGCCAAAGTGTTCCGGCATCAATAATGTGTCTTTAATCGTAGGCGCATCAATCTGGAACCACGTTTTCCCGCTCATCAACATTGCGCGGCTCGGCACACAAACTGCGCCATTGTTGCCGCCAAAAACATAATTGCCGCGAAAGCTGAAACCGCTTTTTACCAGTGCATCAAGGTGCGGTGTTTTGATGTGCGGATTGCCCCACGCTGCGATTGTGTCCGCCCGCATATCGTCGGCGAATAAAAATAGAACGTTCAGTTTTTTGGCTTTATTAACAGTTTGCGCGTGCAGCGAGAGTGAAAAACTCAGCAATAAAAAATTGATGAGCGCGAAGCAGGTTTTTTTCATGTGTGGCTCAAAATAAAGGCGTCAAGAGTTCAACCTTTGGGGTGATCCGCTTGCGCGGCAAGCTAAAGCTTGAACTCTTGACGCCTGTTGATTAGGACGCTTGTTATACTTCAAGTTTCCACGGAGCGCGATATTTCGCTTTCAGGAATGGTTTGACGTTGGCTTGTTTGACCGTCCAGTTTTTCTCGTCCCATTCAAGCATCGTTTTATGGCGCATTGAAAGGTTTGATAACAGGCAAACGGTCGAAGAGCGTACGCACGTCTCGATGTCGCTGGTCGGTTTGGCGCGTGACTTGATACACTCGATAAAATTCTTCCAGTGCGGAATATTCAAGTCGCGCATTTCGTTGTTGTTTTCGTAAGTTTGCGCTTCGACTTTGGAAGTTTTGTTCGGAATCAGCCAGCAACCGCCGCGTGTGACAACGATGTTGGCTTCAGTGCCGTGAATCGAAGTCGCCGCGCCTTGCCCCGCAAACATCGGCATCGGATTCGCGGTGCGACTTTCATACGTGAGCATAAATTTCGGATAGGTAAACGTCGCCATCATCGTGTCGGGCGTTTCGGTGTTGTCGTCTACATAAAGCTTGCCGCCTTGCGTCGAAATTGTCGTCGGCATTGGTTCGCCAAAGCATTGATGCACTGGGTCAATTAAGTGAACGCCCCAATCAGTCATTGCTCCGCCCGCATAATCCCAAAAATAACGAAAGGTTGGGAACGTGGTGACACCTACGCCCCAGCGGTTCAGATTGAAAGGAACTTTTGGCGCGGGGCCAAGCCACATATCCCAATCTAATCCGGCAGGCACAGGGCCATCGGCGGGTCTGCCCCAACCTTGTTTTTTGACGGCTCCGCTTTGCCAGGTATGAACAAAAGTTATATCGCCGAGGATACCGCTTTTGACGAGTTCAGCAGCTTTTTTGAAATAGCCGCCGGAGCGCTGCATCGTGCCCGCTTGAACTACGCGATTATATTTGCGCGCCGCCTGCACCATCTTCTGGCCTTCTTCGACATAAACGCTGGCAGGCTTTTCGACGAAAACATCTTTGCCGTTTTTGCAGCCTTCGATGGCCATGTAAGCGTGCCAGTGATCGGGCGTAGAAATGCACACCGCGTCAATGGATTTGTCGGCCATAATTTCACGGAAGTCTTTCACGGTTTTTGGCTTGACGCCTGCTTTGCCTGCGTTCGTGACCGCTCTTTCTAAATGTGGTTGATACACATCGCACAGCGTGGCGACCTGCACATCCGGCAATTTCAGGGCGAATCCTAAATTGCTGGTTCCCATTGCGCCAAGGCCGATGTGGCCGACAGCAATACGGTCATTCGCGCCTTTAACGCGTCCGGTGAAAAGGGAAGTTGTAAGCGCTGCACCAGCGCCCTTCAAAATCGTTCTTCGTTCGATCATTGGTGCTCCTTTGAATTTTGACGCGCGAGTGCGCCTGTCATTGGTTGTTTTTTAAGTTGATTCGCTTGCCCTGTTACGTTAGGGCTGCACAAAAAATTGCACGAAATAAAAAAGGCGTAATTCTCTATACTCTATTGCCAATGCTTTCGGCAATGCTTAGGGCAAGGCAAAAACAAAGATTGCTGATTGTGAAGCGATAGCGACATATTGCTTGCCGTTTACCGCATAAGCTATTGGCGAGGCCACGATGCGCGCGCCGGTATAGTAATGCCAAAGATATTTGCCTGTCCGATTATCCAGCGCGATCAGATTGCCGTCATTGGAGGAAGCAAACACTACGCCACCCGCTGTCGCTAATACGCCAGTTGAAGACGCGCCAATTTGCAAGGGGAAGTCCCATTTCACTGTGCCTGTTAACGCATCCAGCGCGCGCACTGAACCGGGCGCTCCGTTTGCATCAACTTCTGCTCCGCCGCCTGTATATCCTTGTCCGGGTGTCGGATTCTTCGTTACACTCGTGTACGTTGCGCAAGCTTCGCGCACAGAAACTAAAAAGAAATTTGTAGTCGGATCGTACGAAGGCGATCCCCAATTTGCCGCGCCTGCCGCATCAGGGCAAACGTGATTTCCTGTGGGGGTAGGCGTCGTGTTCGGCAAAATAATCGGATGGCCTTTCGCATCCAGTCCTTTCGCCCATGTTTGTTTGGCGAAAGCTTGTCCATGCAAAAAGTCGCCTGTTTCGCGGTCGAGCACATAATAAAATGCATTGCGCTGCGCTGTGACAAGCAACTTGCGTTTCTGGCCTTTGATGATGCCGTCAATTAGCATCGGTGTTTCGTTCGCATCCCAGTCATGAACATCGTGCGGCATAAACTGAAACCACCATTTCATTTTGCCAGTTTCAGGATTAAGAGCGACAACCGAACATGAATATAAATTGTCTCCACCGCGCACTGTGCCATCGTAATCCGGCCCTGGATTGCCCGTTGTCCAAAAAATCGTGTGAGTGCCGGAATCATAAGTACCCGTCATCCACGTTGGCGCGCCGCCAAAATCTGCAGCGGATTCCGGCACCCAAGTTTTGCGATTCGGATCGCCTTTTTGTGGCGTAGTAAACGTGCGCCACAGTTTCTTTCCTGTCGCTGCATCAAACGCATCAACGTATCCGGTCAGTGCGCATTCGCCTGCGGTCACACCAACGATAATCTTGCCGTCAATAGCAAGCGGCGCGTGCGTATTGGAAAATCCTTTGCGGTAATCATCTTGTTCGACATCCCAGATAATATTACCGCTTTTGGCGTCAAGCGCGACCAAATGCATATCCAGCGTAGCCAGATACAAACGGTCGCCTAGTACCGCCAAGCCACGATTGGTCATCACTGTGCAATTGCTGGCGACTTTGGGCAAGCGGCGCGTGTATTTCCAGATTTGTTGTCCTGTGCGCGCATTTAACGCAGTCACGTTATTGAGCGGCCCCGTCACAAACATCATTCCATCAACAACAATTGGCGTAGTCTCAACCGTAGTGCCGCCGAGTTGTACCGCCCACACGCTTTTGAGCAAAGTCACCGTTGCTGGCGTAATTTGTTTCAGCCCTGAATAATGAGTGCCGCGCAAATCGCCCCAATAACTCAGCCAGTTCTGCGGCTCACCGCTGGCGTTGTTCAAGCGCGCAAATGTGACATTGAAATCAGGGGCAGGCTTCCAGTTCGCGTCAGGCTCATACACTTGAGGGGCTTTGATAAGAAATGCCAGCAGGTCATCGCGCTCTTGCGCGGACAGCGCTGGATGAGGTTGCCGCGAAGCTTGCAGTCGCACTTCGCGTTTATTGAGAAAATGCCATTTGCGTTGATCGTCCATCAAATGCAAGGTGAATGTGTCTTCGCTTTTTTGTATACCACGTACAGCCGCGCCCGAAACGAGTTTTGCTTCAATCAGCTTCATTGGCGCCTGCATCTTTTGCGCTATTTGCTGAAGGCGTTCGCGTGAGCGTATATCCGTCAAATCTGTGCCAAGAATATCGCCGCGTCCGCCGAACATATGACAAGTGCTACATTTTGCTGCGCCGAAAAATAATTGTTTACCAGCTTCGACATTGCCTGTAATTTCTGGCTCCGCCACTTTTTCTGATAACGAATGCAGGAAGGCCACGATCTTGCGCACTTCAATTTCAGATAAAGGAATTGCGGGCATTTGTGTGCCGGGAATGCCTTTGATCGTATTGCGAATAATGTCTTCGTCCGCACTGCCGTGCTTCCATTGCCCGCTCGTCAAATCAGGCCCGCGCCCGCCTTTCGCCGTGTCACCGTGACAGGCGGAACAATTTTGGGCGAACAGTTTTGCGCCTTCATTGACGTTGTTATCAAGATGTTGGGTAAGGGCAATGCTAACGCAGACAGTTATCAATAACAGGGAATTGCGAAGAAAACGCATCTTGTTTGACTCCAAATTTTTATGACGTAATCCGTATGAGAAAAATTCTGCGCAATTGCGTTATGTCGTTTTCTCTTTACGCTTAATTTCTGTCAACGAATCTTTTCCCCCTGTCAGCCATTCAAGGTTAAAGCGTGCCAGCGAGAGCGTCGTATTGCGAAAAAGGTTTTTGTCTGGCGTGACAGTTTCATATAAGCAATAAATCGTGCCATCAGCTCCTACAGCGAGATCGCTATACCCGCTCCAATCCGGCTCAATCGGTTTATTAATAAGCCATGTGATGCCCTCATCATAGCTCAACTTCACCGACAGATTTTTTCGCTCGCGTGATTTGCCTGGCATAGCGTCACCGTCAGCGCGCGTTAAATTATGCGGATTGGCAAATAACAAGCGATTGCGTTGCGGTGCTGCGCTGAGTCGCACAATGCTTGCCGCGCAAATTGGCTCAACCAATTGCTCGTGAAAAACGGGTTTCGTCCAGCCCGTCACGCCATTTTTGCTGTAACTGATGACGCGCCGCTGGGCTTTGGATTCACTGCGCGAATTGAACATTACGCGTCCGTCAGCCAGTTCCACCAACACCGCTTCGCTTGGATCAATCAGGTCCGGTGCATTGCGTCCCACAAATCCGCCCGCTTTCCAGGTTTTGCCGTGATCGTCGCTATAAATCACCGCATTGTCTGAAGGATGGTGCGCGCTTTTTCCCGTCGAAGTCGAAAGCCAGACGGGCACGACCAGTCGCCCGCTGCGCAATTGAATGCCGTGCGTAGGGCCAGTGGCGATGACCTTCCAATCGTAATCTTTGCGAAACTGCTCAAAGCTATTCGTGATTTCAATAGGCGGCGCAAAGGTCGCGCCATCGTCCGTGCTACGCAAATAAAAGCAACGCGCGTATTCGAGACAGAACAGAAAATGCACGACGCCCGCGCGCCGATCAGCAATGGCGACAGGGTTGTTGTAGGTGAGACCGTCCTTATTAACAGAGCTTTCCCGCGCTGCCGCCGGATTTCGGCTTGCGCCCACAATTTCTGCCACTCTGCGTTGTTCCGTCCACGTTTTGCCTCCGTCCGTCGAACGCTTCAGCACAATGTCAATCGCGTCCCAATCGCCTCTGCCTGTGCGCCGCGCTTCGGAGTAAGCGAGCAGCGTTCCGCGCTGAGTTACGATCAACCCCGGAATCCGGTACGACGTATAGCCATTTGAATTCGCCGCAAATAAATCGAACTTCTCAAAAACAGGTGTTGTATTGGCGTGACTCACTTGTGAAAGATTCAGCCCTGCCAGTGCACTTCCGCTAACAGCGGCAACAAACTCGCGACGTGTGAGTTGGCGCATTGAGTGGTTGCGAGTCATTTTTTTGCCTCTCATTTATTGAGGGTAGAAAGAATACATTGATGCGGTTAATCGTACCGAATTTCCGCCCATTTTTTTATATTTTACTGTCTGATTCTATCGCCTAGTTTTATCGAACGAGATCGGGCTTGGCAAAATTCTCAATCATTACACGTGGCAACCGCCAAATTTTTGTTCCGGCTTTGTTCGTAAAATACAGGTGAGATTCAGAAGGTTGCCGCGCGTGTCCGTCTGCCCAGAGCGCATAAAAATCAGGGTGTGCGTTGAGCGGGTGGCGCGCGTATGTGTGATTATACGTGCTGTTGCGCGTGAGTTGTTTTGCTAGTTGCCAGCTTTTTCCTTGATTGCGACTGCGCCAAATCGCCATTTCGCCGCCGGGGTTATAACGTTGCGGGCCAGTTAACACGGGCGCAATGATTTGCCAGATGCCGTCTTTTTCAATGTAAAGCGAGCCGTGATCGTAATTGTTTTCTGATGTGAAGGCCGCGCGAATTTCCCATTCGCTGCCTGTCCATCGTGCGGTGTGCCATGTGCGCGGATCATTCGCGGGGCCGGATTGATAGCCGCGCGAAGTCAGATACAAAATCACCGGATTTCCGGCGCGCTCAAATTGCAAATCTTTCAAATACACCAATAAATTTTCGCGCTCGTAATCATGCACGAGCGCGGCGTTATGTACGCTGGTGAGCGGTGTTTGTACAATTTGTCCGGCGGCATTGCGCCATGTCTTTCCGGCATCGGCGGTTGCCAGATAATAAAGATTTGTGCGCGCGTTGAGTCCGGGCGAGACAGGCGCGGGACGATGGTTGGCGTTGGGATGATAATCAAACGCAGTTCCTACCAACTTGCCGCGTTGCCAACTGATTTGATAATCGCCTTCGGCAATGTAAGCGAGCGGCTGGCCTTCGTTCCATTGTTCACCGTCGTTGCTATTCATCCAGAACAAGCGACGATGACCTTCTTTGGAATAGCGCGTATGCAAGAAGAAAAATCCGGCGTTGCCTAAATGCCAGATTTGCCCGTAGGAAAAATTGGAAGTCAGCACGCGCTCGAACGCATCAATTGTATAAGGCTTCGTGCTGCGGTGAATATAAGACGGGCGCGAAATGCCGTGCGAGTTTGAGAAAATCCAGATGTAGCCTTGCGCGTCAATTGTCATCACAGGATTGTCGTGCGCGTCGTCTGTGCCTTTGTCCAGCAAGATTGTCGGGCGCGGCACCAGTCCCGTACGATGGTCGAAATAAGAAACCATGTGCAGCAGCGATTTGTTATCTTTCGTCACGCCGCCGTAACAGAAAAATGTTTTGTGCGCCTGCGCGGAATAAATTGCGATAGGTGCATGCTGTTGCGGGTAGGTAGCAAATCCGCCGCTGTATTTGTAAACATACTCATCGCCGGATGGTTGATTGAAATACCAGATGCCGCGATAGCCATCGTCTTTAGTTTGTTGCGCGAAAGCAATATCCGTCACCAAGGCCAGAAGGATGCAGATGCGAAAGATCATTTTTCCTCTTGAATTTATTTTGTCTATTGCAAAGGCGATAAGTCACGCAAATCAATGATGGCAACCGTTTCATTCTTTCGTCCGGTATGAAATTGCACGTAATGACCAAACCGATCAAACGAAGCGTGCGCGTGTACGGCGCGTACCATATCGCGCAAGCCCGTAGCCAGCAATCGCATATTGCCCGTTGCGGTTTCCATTAACCAGAGCCGACCTTTGTTGTCATCTACTACTAAAAATTTTCCATCGGGACGCGCCGCTACGTGCCAGTAATCGCCTTCGCGTGCCATGCGCGCAGTGCCGTCTTTATTGACGATCATCACGCCTTGCTTGTCATTAATCATCGTCATCTCGCCTGTATTTTGAATCCAGGCTTCGTGTGTGATCCATTCTTTCAGCGGTGTGAACCACGTTTTCTGATCGGTGCGCGCATAAAACGGGCGATTGCCTGTGCCGTCTGTATTTACTAGCCACGTGCGTTGTGGCGCGTAGCCGCCCGTTTCCCAGACATAAAAAATAATCGGATCGGTCGGGCTGTGCTGCACGTGTCCAATGCGAAAGCCTTGCGTGATGACGGTTTTGTATGTGCCTGTTTCCACACTCATCAACCCGATTTCCCACGTTTGTGCATCGCGTTGTTTGGTGATCGTCAAAAATTTCCCGTCGCCGCTCAAGCTAGGTTGCTGAAAGCCGCTAGTATACGGTTTGGGAATTTCTCCGATTTTACGTTCGCCAAAATCTTCAATGTCCAGCGCGATGACTTCTGCGCCGCGCAATAAATACACGCGCCGCGCATTTGTATGATCGGGGCAAAGCCCACGTACTGTACCGTCAGGGTAATCTGTTAATTGGACAATACGCCCCGTTGCAACTTCTGCGCGATAGAACTGCGACGCGCCTGTGCGGTTGGAAGAGAAAATTAGATATTTATTGTCGGCGGTGAAGTTCGAGAAATGAAAATAAAGATTGTCGCTTGTGCCTGTGGTGGTCATTTCCCACACGCGTACGTTCGTGATTGGGTCAAGATATGATTGTCGTTCAATGCCCCAATCTTTGCCCACTTGAGCCAATGCCGAAAGCGACCACAGTAAGAGTAACGCCAATAACAGGGCTTCTTGTTTTGGATACATAGAATTTTGTGAATGTACGTGTGCGCCGAAGAGATGAAAAAAATCGAAGCGGATTGATGGTCGTTGCTGATTGATTGGGTTTGCAACGTAACGCCAATGCCTAATATGACAAAGGATCAAAGAATCCAGCAGAAAATCTTGAATCTTTGATCCTTTGTTTTGATTGGTTGAATGCTCGTTTACGCCAACTCAAGCCCGCGCATTGTTCCTGTACTGGTGGCGAATTTATCGGCTTCAATGCCGAGGCGTTGCAGCACGTTTACGAACAAATTCGGCAGCGGGTAATTGCGTTCGCGGTCAAATGCCAAATGCTGTCCGTGCTTGAATCCACCGCCCGCAAATAGCGTAGGCAAATTCGTTGTTACGTGCGTATTCGCATCGCCCATATTTGTGCCGTACAGCACCATCGTGCGGTCGAGCAGCGTATCGTTACCTTCTTTGCGTGCTTTCAAATCACTGAACAGTTTGTCGAGCGCTTTCATTTGCAGCCGATCCGCCAGTTCGTGTTGGCGCAATTTCTCTGGATTCCTGCCGTGGTGCGAAATCGCATGGTAGCTGTCAGCCATCGTTTCGCCGCCGATTGTGATCGCAGGCGAATTCACACTGTCAAGCATCAACGCCACCAGCCGCGTCGAATCGGTCTCGAAGGCGAGCGCGGCGAGGTCATACATCAGACGCACTTTTTCAAAGTAATCGCGTGGCGCAGCGGTGTCTGCAGGCGCTTGCAAGCTGACGATGGGTTTTGGTTTCTGCTCCCATTCAGCAGCTTGGCCGAGACGTTTTTCGAGATCGCGCACGCCGGTCAGGTATTGATCGAGCCGTTCGCGGTCGCGTGGGCTGATGTTACTTTGCAGGCGTCTCGTCTGTTCGGCTACAGTATCCATCACGCTTTGGCCGAGCGCCAGACGGCGCATTTGCGCTTGCACTTCGGCGGGGGTGCCAGTGACGAACATTCGTTTGAAAATTTCGGACGGCTTTTCTTCGGACGGAATCAACACGCCGCCGCTCGTCCACGAAAGGCTGTGCTGGCCTTGCTGGATGTTGACGCCGAGTGTGAGCGAAGGAAAGCGCGTCTGATTGCCGATGTGTTCCGCTGCGAATTGATCAAGCGAAATCGTATTGCGAAAGCCACCGCTTGAGGGGTGCGGCGCGCAGGTCAAAAAACAATTGTCAGCCGGATGCCCCGCGTCTACGTCAGGATGCCAAACGCCGCTGAAGACGGTGAACTCATTGCGATGCGCCTTGAGTTCTTCAAGGTAAGGTGAGAGTTGATAGCCGAAGCCTTTGGAATCCACCGCCGGAAAGAATTTCGACGGCAGCACGCCAAGATTATTGCAAATCGCAAAGAAGCGGCGCGGCACGGCTTTGCTTTCAGCGCGTGCAAATGCAGGCATCATCGCGTCGAGCAGTGGCAAGCTCAAAACAACACCTGTTCCGCGCAAAAAACTGCGGCGTGAAAGTCTTTTTTGGGTGGAGATGTTAATGGTCTTCATGCGGTTATTCCCTTCGTCGGTTTATTTATTCCGAAATAACTTGCTTGCAATAATATATCGCATACATAATTTTACACCATAGTTTGTTGTTGTTGTGCGATCAAGAATTACTTCGACTGATCACTACTGCGGATCGCCCACATCATAAGCATCACTCACGCGCAGTTTTACCCGAAAGTTGCCGATGTTATTTTGCCAATGCCCATTGTCGTTCACAGCGAAGTAAAGGTGGCCTTCACCCAAGCCTGTTTTGTCCAAATGACGCCCTACGAGGAAACGTGGCCCGGCGACGCTGATCTTGCCCACCAGTGCTCCAAACGGAAATCCGTCCACCAGATTCGTTTTGTAATTCGGCCCCGGCACTTTCAATCCATCGGGATCAGACGCCCAGCCATCAATGGCGAAGGAGAGGCGCACATATCCGGCGGCGGTCACTTCGACGCGCGAGTTGGGGCTGATGATGACGCCGGTATCAAGGAATTCGATCTGGGTACAGTGGCGCAACGAATGCACATCAAAGGTTTTCTCGATCACGCCCTGCCGTATCGCCAGCGAGCGAATTGAAGAGACTGGAACTGTCATCGCCGAACCGCCAGTCGGCTGGATCGTGAGCGATTCACCTGCCATCTGTCCGCGCAAGGCATCTCCATTCTTCAGCCGGATGAGGTCGAGCGAGCGATCTGCCTCGTCGGCATAGCCGGGCATCAAGCGACCGAAGAGGCGATAGAGCGCGTCCGGCTCGCGCAGATCACGATCCTTGTAGGCGTTGAGCACAGGCGTGAGTGCTGGTAATCCGATGTCGGTCAACTCAGCGACCGCTGCATCACGCGCCTGCCGATCGTTGCCCTGCACAGCAATGAGAGCGACGGTGATACGCTCGGCTTCACTTGGACTGGCCTCTGCCGCCACATTAATAGAAACTTGTTCTACCGTGGCCAGGGAGCGGGAAGTAGCGCCGTTCACTGTGAAGCCACCAGAGCGGCGTTTGTAGGGCACGATTACCTCGCTGTATGGAATACTTATGCCTCCTCTCACGCTGTAACCACCTGCGGTTTGACGCCCTTCCAAAACCTTGCCGTCGCGCAGAAGCAATCGAACAAAGCGTCCGCCTTTTGCCTTCTGCGCCTGGACAATACCTGTGGTGACGAGGCCACAGACAATCGCCCAGAGGATAAAAATACGGACGGGGTTGGAGTTGGCGAGACGAGGCATGGGAAATTTCCTTTTTGTAATAATCAATTTGTAATAATCAAGCAAAGACAGGCAAGCCGCCTGTCATACATTATGTGGTTCGGCGATTCTTCTGATCGCGGCAACATCGCTTTTACTGAAGCATCAAAATGAAATTCATTACCCAAGAACTTCTCGCATTACGACCGCAAGGTCACGTATGGCTTGCTCACCATCGCCGACATAGGCAGAGCCATGCATTGGCGCTATCGTGTGTGGCTTAAGATCGGCCAGCCCCTGCAGAATACCGTCCGTGTTTTTGGTATATGGCATGTAGTTAGCAAGTGGACTTGCCTGATAATCTACCAATGTCTTGCGGGCGCGCTCAATCACGTCAGAAGTAGTTAATGGCTCAACTATCCCGTTTTGATGGAACAAATCGGAACAGAGCAACGTGCCATTCGTCTCCTCTAACATCAGCCCTGCTTCCCAGCAATGTGGGACGTGGGGCGTTTGCAGGAAGCGGAAGCGATACTTGCCTGTGTTAATTACTTCGCCATCCGCCATTCCCTGAGCCGGGCGAAGGGCGAAATCATTGACGCTCACCATCGCCCCGACCAGACTACAAACTGGCTGAGCCATTGGTGCGACTTGGAGCCACTCATTGAGCGAACCACATTCATCTGCTTCAAAGTGGCTGAACCCAATCCAGCGAATTGTGGATGGATCAATGAGGCTGGCGACCGCTTCGCGTACCACTGGAAACAGCGATTTCATTCCCGTATGAAAGAGCAGCGGCTCATCGTCTTTGACCAGAAACTGATTGAACTGAAGATTCGCCTCAGGGATATAAGTTGAGATTTGATAAAGGTCACTGGCAATTTCTGTAACGGTCATAGTGTCTCCATATGTTGAGTGACTAGGACTGCCGGCATCAGGCAGGTTGAATGCCTGGCCTGTGCCGGTGGATCATTTATTCCGAAATAACTCGCTCTCAATTAGCAGTTGAATCAGCGTTTTGACGCCGTAGCCTTTGGCTGCAGCGCGATCCAATATCGCTTCGACTTTCGGGCGGTCGCTGAATTGCACGGGTGCGCCAGTCGCAAAGACGATGAATTGATTCGTCAGGTTGCGGGCAATTTGGCGTTGGTCTTTGAGCAGTAATTTTTTCAGTTCGCGCACGTCCTGAAACTTCTGACCATCGGGCAGTGAGCCGGAAGCGTCCACAGGTTGAATATAACGAAACGCGAACTTTTGCCCATTTTTGCCAATGCCGGGAGCTTTTTCGCCTTCGGCTAACGCGCGGTATTTGTCGCGCCACGCGCCGAATACGTCAAAGTTTTCCAGCGCAAAACCTGCCGGATCAATTTTTGCGTGGCAGGTATTACAACTCTGATTCGTGCGATGTTTTTCGAGTTGTTGCCGCAGCGTAGTCGCGCCACGGATGTCCGGTTCGACGGCTGTAACGCCGGGCGGCGGCGGCGGCGCAGGTTTGCCGAGGATGCGTTCCATCATCCACGCGCCGCGCACGACAGGCGAAGTGGTCGTGCCGTTGGCGGTGACTTTCAGCACGCTGGCTTGTGTGAGCAATCCACCGCGCACCGATTCGGGAGGCAACGCTACGCGGCGAATCTGTGAACCTTGTACGCCCGACAAGCCATAATGGCTGGCGAGTCGTTCGTTAATCATCACAAAATCCGAAGCGATCACGTTGCGTGCGGGCAAATCGCCGCGCAAGAGTTCAGCAAAAAATGCACGCGTTTCAAACGTAGACGATTCGACCAAATAGTCATCAAGATAGTAGTCGCAATACATCAACTCATCCGGCGAAGTGATGTTCACCTTGCGCAAATCGAGCCAGTAATCAAGAAACGCATTCACAAAACGCTGCGATTTGGCATCGCCGAGCAGGCGGTCTATTTGCACACGCAATACGACAGGCTTGTGCAATGCACCTTGCTGCGCGAGGTCGCGCAGCTTCGCATCAGGTTCGGAATTCCAAAGAAAATACGACAGCCGCGAAGCCAACGCGTGATCGTCCAATCGCCCCGGTTTTTCTTCCAGCGTAGTGAACGCGGGCGAACACAACACGGCAGAATACGCAGTGATCATCGCCTCAGTAAAGCTGTCGCCGTTTTTCAACGAAGCATCTACCAGCTTGAGGAAGCGTTGTACATCTTCTTCGACGGCGGTTTGCGTTGAGTGGCGATAAGCACGTTGCAGGAAATTGCGCAATAACCGCTCGGCGTCGGCGTGCGCATTTGTTGAGATGATTTCGATCTGGCCTTTGGCGTTCTTTTTGATTGGCAAATTGCCGAACAGCAAGCGATGACCTTTGCCGGGCCATTCGTCCCCAGAAGATTTGTCAAAGATCGGCCCGACGACTTCGAGCCAGCGAAAGGCGACGCCGGGTTGTCCATCTTTTTCTGCCAACGGATTGCGCCAGTTCGGCGGACGCGAACGAAATAGCCGCACGGCGTCAGGCCGAATCGTTTCGTCTTTCAGCAAATACACTTCGACCTCTTGCACCGATGGTTCAGGCGAAACGTCTACGTTGGCGAGATAGCGCATCTGGCGCGGTGGGATTTCAGCGTACAGCGTAATCGGTTCACGCGTGCGTCCGGGGAAAGCTTCGGTGCGGCTGGGATGCCACCATTTGTCGCCTTGCTGTGGCCCTGCCCAAAACGAATGTGCACTCAAGCGTAATTTGTAACGCCCCGGCACTTTTGCTTTGAATTGATTGAAGCGAATTTCAAGCGGCTCATACGAACTCGCCACAACGCCCATGCTTTCCAGTTCGCGTTTGACGGGATCGGCTGCGCCCACTGTCATCGGTGCTTCTTTTTTGAGTACAGCCACATCGGCAGCATTGCCGAGGAGCGGAAATGTCGCGCGTTCAGATGCGGTGTTGAATTGCGAGAATTCGACGTGACCAGTGAAGGCTTTTTGTTCGCGGGCGTAGTAGCGCTTGGTCACAGTTTCAGGTTGTTTTTCGCTGCGCGCCATCACTTCGCGCAAGGCAAATTCTGCTGCTGACAAATAACGACTGATTTGTACGTGCGACACGCCGAGCGCGGTACCAACTTTGTTGAAGCGATACGCCTCACCGTCTTCGGGCAATAATTCTTTGACCTGCAACCACGGCGCATCAAGCAAATCGCGCAACGTGTTTTCGTATTCGTAGCGGTTCATCCGCCGCCATACCGCGCGTCCTTCGCGGTGAATACGCGCCGCATCTGCCGCAATCATCGGTTGCGCGAGATTTTTAAGAAAGGCGGCGCGCTCTGGTGCATCTGGTTGCGGCGCACTCTTCGGCGGCATCTCCAAATCACGCACGCGGTCATGAACCTTGACCCACATAGCGAATGCAACTTGATCGGTGTAATCGTCCTTGAGCGCGGTCAGGTCGAGACCACCCTTTTTGTTTGTGGTGTTGTGACAGGCAACACAATGCGTTTCCAAAAACGCGCGCTGAGTGGTCGTGCTGAGTGGTCGTTGAGCATTGGCATTTACATTAAGCGGTTGCGGACGTAACGCCCACCAGCCGCTTAACACAGCCGTAAATATTGCTATAAGTTTGAATTGAGTTGTCATGACGTTGATCCGTTTGAAGAAACTCTTACGAATGAAAGGCAGTGACATTTTACGGGATGCTTTTCTTTATGGCGAGCCGAGCCTGTTTATTTAGCGAAATTGCTATTGATTTTTTAGGCGACATCAAGTTTGGGTTGTACAAGCAAGCCATATTGATCGGGCTGCCGGTCTTGTAGACGATGCACTTCGTGTTCGCCGGGAACTCTGACGATATGCTTATTACGTGGTAAGGCCGGATTAATTTCAGCGAATAGCATTTGTTCATCTTCGCCTGCTGTTGCCAATTTGTTGCCGGAAGGATCAATGATAGATGAGCGACCAATAAACTTGATTCCGCGCTCCGTGCCAATGCGATTGACAGCAGCATAATAAACCTTGTTTTCCAGCGCTCGCGTGGGAACTACAAAATCGGGCACAGCGCAACCACCACTGTCAGGCCAGTTCGTCGGCAGTGTAATCAAATCCGCGCCATCTAGCATCATCACGCGCGAACTTTCAGGGAACGAGCAGTCATAGCAAATATTCACGCCGATGCGCGCGAGGCTTGTGTCATATACGCGAAACCCATCACGCCCGTGCGCAGTGAAACGATCTACGCCGAGAAATGGCAAATGAATTTTGCGATAACCGCCGATCAAGCCGTTCGGGCCAATGAGCACGGCTACGTTGTAAAGTTGATCGTCCGCGCGTTCGAGCATTCCGACGACTAAATGCAAATTCAGTCGTGCGGCAATTGCTTCCAACGCCGCAGTTGCAGGGCCAGGAACCGATTCAGCAAATTCCATCGCTTCTTTTGCTGAATCAAAGCAATAACCTGTCACTACACATTCAGGAAAAACTGCGAGCGAAGCGCCTGCTGCACTGACTTGTGCTGACCAGTCAGCAATCATTTTTAAATTGTAACCAGGGCGACCAAGTTGAGGATCACACTGAACGCCCGCAATAACAAAGGAATCTGGTGTTAACATGAACTATCCTCGCCACGATTTGAAAATATATTGGATCGGTAATGATTCAGGAACTTTCTCTGTACCCTATTACGAGTGCTTTTAGCAATGGTAATGGTAAACATAAATAATCTTGATGATCCGAATGATATAAGTACCTGTCATTGTCTCGCGCTACATTTTGAGTCGCGCCTTGAAATTAAGGATTGACATTTGCCTTGCTTGTAATTACTATGCTTACAAGTTTAGTGAGAAATTATGCGTATTGCAAACAGATTTTCCATTGCTGTACATATTCTCTCGTTGCTCGGTGCAATTGAGGAAGAGGCGCATACCTCTGAGTGGATGGCAGGAAGTATCGGCGTGAACGCCGTTATTGTTCGTAACATTACGGGAATGCTTAAACGTGCTGGACTTGTCAGCACACAGCAGGGAGTGGCGGGCGCCGATTTGGCCTGTCCACTTAACAAAATTAGCTTGTTGGATGTTTACCGAGCTGTCGAGACAGCAGACGAACTTTTTTCAGTGCATCCGCGTCCGAATCCAAATTGTCCAATTGGCGCGCAAATTCAAGGGACACTGGAATTCATTTTTGGCGAAGCACAGGATGCGATGGAAGCGAGGCTCGCCAAAACGACAATGGCGCAAGTCGTGCGCGAACTGAAGGCAGCAGCAAAGAAGTAAATAGTTATTGAGCTGGAGCAAATGGCTCGGGCTTTTTTTATCCCTAGGCTTGTAAGCCTGGGAGTTATAAGTTGTAGGAAAATAACAAGAAGAAGTTTAGTTTTTTAAAGGCACTCGACGGTTGCGGAGTGCCTCAAGCTAAGCATTTATCAGCGAAACATTCAGAAAGGAAAGATCAATTATCATGACAGGGAACGTTGCACTGACAGTCTCAAGGTTGGTGGTCATTACAATCGTGTTGTTCGCTCTTAGTCTGGTGGCATTCGCCGCTCCGTGCGACCGTGCCTGCCTGCTTGAGCAAGCGAAGAAATTCAACGCAAATATGCTTGCGCACACCACGGAGAAAATCCTGCTCAGTTCTAATGTACAAATCCGCGAGAACACAAAGACCATCTCACTTGCCGACAGCAAGTGGATTACCGTTACGAAGATTCTCTCAGAAGGCGTGTACGCCGATGCCGTCAAAGGAAACGTGATTGAACACGTAGCGGCGGAGACATCCAGCGGGAAGACCGTTTATATCGGAACGCGGCTCAAGCTGGTTGATAAGAAGATTACGGAAGTCGAAATCAACTTCGATGATCGCCCCAACGTAAACGCCAAGAACCTTGTCCCCTACGATCCATTCTTTCTCACCATTGTGCCGACTGAACAGCGTTCTACCCGCGAGCAATTGGAACGACTCATCACTTCATACTTTCAGGGGCTGACAGATCACAAGCCAATAGAAGCAGATTATGACAAGCGTTGCGACCGCTACCATAGCGGCAATCGGGTGACGCACAACACACGGAATGGCATTGAGGAAAGTGGCGATGTGGGTTGCTATGAGAGTAATCTAGGGCCGAAGCCCTGGGGGCCGGCTACCGAGATTCGCATTGCGTTGATTGACCCGGAACGTGGGATCGTGATCGCCTATTCTATTCTCCACTATGGCAACAGTAATCGGCAGATGCAGATTAACGAGGTATTCAAAATCCTCGGTGGTCGCATTCGGTTGATCGACAATATTGGATTGATGGGAGAAGGACTCACGACATCGGGGTTCACTCACTAATTGATGTCCGTGCAGGTCACGTAACAAGTCCGACCTCATTAAGTCGCTAGTTTTGCCAACCTTTTAACTCTAACCAAGAAAAGGATAAAAATATGACTATCGCAATTATAGGAGCCACGGGACAACTCGGTCGCCTTATTGTGGAGAAACTTAAAGCGAAAGTGGCTTCGGCTGATCTGGTTGCGCTTGTGCGTACGCCTGCCAAAGCGGATCAGCCTGGGATTACAACCCGTGCGGTATAGCCGGAGTTTTTAACTGCCGCTACCAACATCTTCGGAACGGCTTTCGCTATATTATACGTGACAAGAAACTCGTCTCGGTCAAGCAGCATTTCTATTTTTGTAACAGCGGCAAGCTCTTCCAGCGCTTGTTTGACCTTCTCCGGTCAGGCCATTCAGACCGCCCCACGTTTACTTTTCATAAATCTATCAATGTGAAGCCGTACCGCTTTCAAGGCTAGTTTTTCGTCGGCTGGTTTTTTATCTTGCTGCGCATACGCAATTCCACTCAGCAACAGGAGGAAGCAGGAAAGTAGCGTTGATATTGTTATCATACTATTGGGCGATTCGAGCACTATTTTGCCGCTACCACGCTTGCCGGAAGCGGCGCACCATCGAGCGTAGCAGGCAAGCAGGCAGCGCAACAAACCTTAACGAGCTGCGCCCGGTCGCGTTGCATCGCTTTATCTTCTTTGAGCCACGCTCTGACATCTGCTAATATCCGCGCCGCGTGTGGGTGTTTCGGTGTCTCCACCCGATAGTGCATCCACTTGCCATCTTTGCGTGCCGACACCAGCCCCAAGTCACGCAGCACGCCTAAGTGCCGTGAAATCTTCGGTTGCAATTCATCCAGCACTTCAACAAAGAAACACACACACAGCTCATCCTCACCAATTAAATTGAGAATGCGCAGCCGCGTTTTATCCGAGAGCGCCAGAAAGAATCGTTCCATCTCAATGTCAGTAATTTTGCTCATATCAAGAAAATTTTAGCATAAAATATATTTGATTTGACGAATATATTTCAGGCGTGTATGGTATCCTTCATATTCGATAAATCAAATATGAAAGAGAGAAGACTATGCATCAATCTCATTGCTTGCAGTCGCATATTCTCCCAATGGAGCAGCTCTTCAATGCCACTATAACCTTGTTAGCCAGTCAACGCGTTTGCGGGTACGTGTAATGATGAGTGACCCACTCATTACCATTACGACTGCTTTTCCCTCATCGCTTGAAGAAGTTTTGTTGCTCCTTCAGCCGGTGGATTTACCGACTGAAGGAGTGGCGGACTATCTTACACATTTTCTTGTGGCGAAAAATGGTGCAGGTCACATCATTGGCTGTGCGGGGTTAGAACTACACGGAAAGCTTGCTCTTTTGCGTTCTGTCGCGGTGCATCCTGATTATCAGGGCTTCAACATCGGCACGCGCCTTGTGTTCGCGCAGTTAAATCAGGCAACGCAAATAGGCAGCACAGAAATCATTTTACTGACCACGACGGCACGAGACTTTTTTGCGAAAACCTTTGGCTTTCAGGAAGCCAAACGCCGGAGATACAACCAACGCCTTCAGCATTCGCCGGAATGGAAATTACCCCGTTGTGCAGCGGCGGTTGTGATGAAACTTAAATTGCAACGCGCCAAATAATTAATCTCATTACCCACAAAGGAGCTAAAACAATGAAACCATCTTTCGGATTTGTGCGCCTCGTTACCCTCACGTGCTTGCTTAGTTTTTGTACTTTGAACCCTTGGCAATCGCTGGCACAGGACGCAGGCAAAAAGAAAAATGACCAAGTGAAACTTGAATCCAAGCAGGTCGAATTGATTGAAGTCTCAGAAACCGCCAGTCAATGCACCAATCAAAAGGGTACAACGCTGCGCATCAAAGTAATTAGCAGCAGCGCGGTTGATGTGCGCGTCTTTGCACAAAATATGCGCGGTCGCTGGTATGCTGCCGACTACAAAGCGAAAAATCAGGGCGACGAAGTAACGATGTACACGTGTTTGCTCAATGGTAAATTTAAAGTACAAACACGTGCTGCCAGTGATACCCATTGGCAATAACTTTTTAGGAATAACACACAAATGAATCTGGCGCGACGCACAACAGCAGAAGCATTAGGAACCGCCTTCTTATTAGCGACCGTCATCGGCTCAGGGGTAATGGGAGAACGCCTCGCCGGAGGCAATGTAGCGGTTGCCTTACTAGCGAATACACTTGCGACAGGCGCAGCCTTAGTGGCGTTAATTCTCACTTTTGGTGGCATTTCCGGCGCACATTTTAATCCCGTCGTAACACTCGCTGAGGCAATGAATGGCGGCCTCAAGTGGCGTGATGTTCCGGCTTACCTCATCGCACAAATCGGTGGAGCGTTGCTTGGGGTTGCAGCGGCTCATCTGATGTTTAGTGAGCCACTGTTTTCTGTTTCCCGGCACGTTCGCACCGGAGGCGCACAAATGTTCAGTGAGTTCATTGCTACCTTTGGGGTACTGGCAGTGATTTTCAGTTGTGCCAAACAAAAGCCTCAGGCTGTCCCGTTTGCGGTTGCCGCTTACATCACCGCCGCTTACTGGTTCACGGCATCAACGTCATTTGCCAATCCGGCTGTGACACTGGCGCGAATGTTGAGCAATACATTTGCGGGCATTCGTCCGGTTGATACCCCCGGTTTTATCGTGGCGCAATTGGGCGGCGCAAGTGCGGCTACGATGCTTTTTCGTTGGCTCTTGGCGACCAATGCCGCAACTACTACAACGAGCAGCGTGCCGCTGCAATTTGCTCGAAAGGAAGCACCGCATGAACGCACCTAAACGCGTATTAATTCTTTGCACGGGCAATTCCGCCCGGAGCCAAATGGCAGAAGGAATTTTGCAACACGATGGCAACGGTGCATTTTCGGTTGAAAGTGCCGGAGTGAAGCCGAGTCATGTGCGACCCGAAGCCCTCCAAGCGATGCAGGAAATTGGCATTGATATTTCCGGGCATCGCTCAAAATCAGCGGATGAGTTCACCGCACAACACTTTGATTACATTATTACGGTGTGTGATAACGCCAAAGAAACCTGTCCTTTTTTCCCCGGTGAGGCCGAGCGCATTCATCACAGCTTTGAAGACCCACCCGCCCCTGGCGCAAAAAGCCCGGCAGAAACGATTGTGGTATTTCGGCGCGTACGCGATGAAATTCGCGCTTGGATGAAAGACTTCATCCACAGCACCGCACAATAATTGCGTAAACGTACCCAATAGCGGGGAATAATCCGCCGCGCCCTTTTTCTGTACCCTCATAACAAAGCGCTTAGCGGGGATTTGCGCACCGGAACAAGAGTTGCTATTAGTAAAACGTATTCGGTTATGCGAATACGTTTTACTTTTTGAAAGAGGAAGGTAACCAGATGAAGCTAGAAGTATATGACCCGCCAATGTGTTGCTCCACCGGAGTATGTGGAACCGAGGTTGACCCGGTTTTGCCGCGTTTTGCGGCTGATTTGGAATGGCTCAAAACTCAAGGGATAGCGGTCACGCGCTACAATCTGGCGCAAGAGCCAGGCGCTTTCGTTGGCAACGAAGCAGTGAAAGCCGCGCTGCACGCCGAGAGCAAGGCTTGTTTGCCGCTGATTGTTATCAATGGGCAAATCATGAGCCGTGCGATGTATCCAGACCGTGCCACCTTGGCAGGCTGGACAGGCATTGACCTTGCGACAGCACAAGAAACTACCCCCGCGAAACGAACGTTACCCGTATTCACCGCACCATCGAAATGTTGCTAAGAAGGATTGTATGAAGTTAATTGACCAAGCCACGCGTTTTTTATTTTTTACCGGAAAAGGGGGTGTCGGAAAAACTTCGACAGCCTGTGCCACGGCAATTACCTTGAGTCAGCAGGGGAAGCGCGTGTTACTCGTGAGCACTGACCCCGCTTCTAATCTTGACCAGGTGTTAGGCGTTACACTGTCATCACATCCCACACCGATTCCCGCTGTGACTGGACTCTCAGCCCTCAACATTAACCCCGAAACCGCCGCGCACGATTACCGCGAGCGCGTCATTGGCCCGTATCGCAGCGCATTACCTGCCGACACCATCGCCGGAATGGAAGAACAGCTTTCCGGCGCTTGTACGGTGGAGGTTGCAGCCTTTGATGAATTCACAGGTTATATTGTGGATGAGAAGACAGCGCAGGAATTTGACCACGTTATTTTTGACACTGCACCGACGGGGCATACGCTCAGACTCTTACAACTGCCTGCCGCGTGGTCTGGCTTTCTTGCCACCAATGAACGCGGTTCTTCGTGTCTTGGTCCAATGTCAGGCTTAAAGACGCAACAGGAAAAATATACGGCTAGCGTTGCCGCACTCTCAGACGCAGCGCAAACAACCTTAGTGTTAGTGACGCGTCCCGACCGCAGCGCAATTAAAGAAGCAGAGCGCACGAGCCTTGAGTTAGCAGAACTAGGATTGTGCAATCAGTTTCTGATTATCAATGGTGTCTTTCACGCCACGAGCCAAACCGATGCGGTTGCCGTAGCTTTAGAAAAACGCGGCGCGGAGGCATTAGCCACGATGCCGGAGGGACTGCAAAAACTGCCACAAATGGAAGTGGCTTTACGTGGCTTCAATATCGTAGGGCTTGCAGCCTTGCAGCATCTTTTCAATGATACCGCTCCATTGCCAGCCGCGCCGGACAGCGCCAATGTAGTATTAGAAGAGGCGGAATTGCCGCACTTGTCGAGCCTGATTGATGAGATTGCCACCGCAGGTCACGGCTTAGTAATGGTTATGGGGAAAGGCGGCGTGGGAAAAACTACGATAGCCGCCGCGATTGCCACAGAGTTAGCTGCCCGTGGCTTGCCTGTGCATTTAACCACGACCGACCCGGCAGCGCATTTAACCTTTGCATTAGGTGCAGGAGTGACGGGATTGAAGGTAAGCCGCATAGACCCGGAAGCAGAAACCGCAGCATATAGTCAACGCGTTATTGAAAAATCAGGCAAAGACCTTGATGCCGATGGCCTCGCCTTATTGGAAGAAGATTTACGTTCGCCCTGTACCGAAGAGGTGGCCGTTTTTCATGCGTTCTCGCGCATTGTCTCCGGGGCAAAACGTGAAATCGTGGTGATGGACACCGCACCAACAGGACACACGTTATTATTGCTGGATGCAACCGGGGCATATCACCGCGAAGTATTGCGCAACAGCGGCGCGATGAGCAGTCATATGATTACGCCTCTGATGCGATTGAAAGACCAGAGCTTTACTAAAGTCTTATTAGTTGCTTTACCAGAAACAACGCCCGTACAGGAAGCGGCGCATTTACAAGCCGATTTGCGCCGCGCAGAAATTGAGCCTTACGCGTGGGTCATTAACAATACACTGATAGCAACCGACACCACCGACCCCTTATTAAGAGAACGCGCCAAAGCTGAATTAGCACAAATCCGCATCGTAGAGCAGCAATATGCCAAGCGCGTTGTCATCGCACCGCTAATGATTACGGAACCTATCGGCGCAGCGAAGTTGCATCAGTTGGCAGTGGGAGCCGCCGCCGCTTGATGCACGCAATTGCGCCTCATCTTCCGCATTATGTTCTTCTCCAAACAAAAAGCGGAAACGCTTTCGCGCTCCGCCTTCAATCACAGAATAGTTATACTGTGGTATTGGGAATACAAGTGTATAGTCGTACTATTTTGCCATCTAGTGAACCAGAAACGACCGGAGATCATTGGCGAACTTGACAGGGATTTTGAACATTAGCACGTGATCGCCCTTTTCCTCTTTGGAGTATACAAAAAGAATCGAGTTTGGAATCGCTGTGTGCATCCAGCGTTGACTGGGCAAATTGCCGCTAAACTCACCGCTGAAAATTGCAGTTGGCACATTGATTTTGCGACGGATCATATCGTGCCAGTCATTGGCTCCGTGATCGTACATGACCTTAATCATAAAGGCGGGATCGTTTTTGATGAATTCACGCGCGAAGCTTTGTGAGTTTACGAAATATGGCGTATCGGAGCCGAACGCGATCAGCGGCTTGTTGTTTGTTTCACTGGGAACGGGCGGGACGCCGCCTGAGAGAAGCGCAACCAGAATTTCTGGCGTTGGTACTAACGCTCCGAAATCGCGCCGCTCCTGCTCAGTCCATTCAGGACGTGCGACAATGGAAACTGGTTCGTCAATAAAAACAACCTTGCGAATGCTTTTAGTCCCAAACAAATCAATATAACTCCACAGCACAGACGCGCCCATTGAATGCCCACAATAATCAGCCGACTTGAGACCTAAGTGATCGGCAAATTCCTTGAGGTCTACGGCAAAGCGAGCGATGCGGTTGCCGTAATCAACACGCTGCGATAGCCCCTGATTGCGCGGGTCAAGCACATACATGTGGTACTGCTTGCTAAGCAAATACAGAATATTGACGCACTCCGCGCCGTTACTTGACCAGCCTGGAATGAAGATTAGCGGCTTGCCTTTGCCCGCTTCCCAATAAGTCAGTTTGACGCCATCGCTCGTCTGAAATGTATTGATTTGCAGTTCTTTGAAATCCGACAGTTTGTTTGGCAGTCCCTCAATTTTATTCGGGAAAGTGAAATCTTTGCCGAGCACCTTGAGCGCAGGCGCAGCCATTGTTTGAACGGTCAATATAAGCATTAAGAGAAAAATTATTTTTTGCATATTATTTTTAGACTGAATTGACCGCAGACGCTGTTTGAAAACTCAACCTATGTCGCCAACGGCGACCAACAATATAGCCTAGCGAGCATCGCTAGGAGCGGAACGAATAAAAATCCGTCACTGAAGGCGACGAACAGAAGATGGTTGCTCGCCTTCAGCGAGCTATTATCTTGGTTAACGCCTTCCTAGCGATGCTCGCTAGGCTATTTTGTTAGTCATCTTCGATGACCAACAACTTATTATTGAACTCTCAAACAGCTCCTCAATGCCCTTTGGCTAACGGCATCTCTTTCACGCCAGCATAAAACACAATGAAGACCGCATCTGTATCGCCCACAGTGCCGCGATGCACTGTATTGACAGGCTCAGGAATTACTTGCCCTGCGACAAAACGTTGTTGCTTTCCGTCCTGCTCTTCAACCGTGATTTCGCCGGAAAGCACATACGCCGCAGTCGGCATCGGGTGTTCGTGCCAGCGCAATACGCACTTCGCCGGAATCGTGATTTTCAGCACCGTGATTTCGGGGCTTCCTGCGGGGTAGGCTTGATACGCAACGTTATTCCAGGACGAATCCGCACGCAGCAATATTTCTGTTGTCACGTTGTTAGTCGCGCCATCAACCGCTGTCATGGTTGCTTCTATCGTTGTCGCTTTTGCGGTGGGGTCATGCATACATTTCAAAATTGCTCTAAATTTTTATTGTTTGGATTCGTCGCTGCGAATTTTCAAATCGGCAAAATATCCTTCCGTCCCAAACTCAACCCATAATCCAATTGCGCCAGATAAATCAGCGCCGTGTTTGAGATCATTCACGATTAATACGGGCTGTTTGCTGCCATTGACGAAGAGTTTTGCCTTGACGCCTTTGACTTCGATCTTGAGGTCAATCCATTCATTCAATCCGATGTCCACGTAAGATTCATATTCGCCGGGAGCTTCTTTTCTCAGGCGATCAAATTTGTAATCAGGAAACGAAAAATATTGCGTCGCGCGATTTCTGCGGAGTTGAATTTCGACCCTGCCATTCGTAGGGCGAATGTAAATGCATTCAAATTTTGCATTGCTCTCATTGATTCTGAAGGCAATGCCGATAAAACCTCGCGCATCGGCGGGAGCATCTTTGAGCAGCCTGCTCAGCACCTTGACTTCAATCGTTCCATTTTTGAAATTGACGCCTTTCAGTTTAGCGAACGTAGGTTCGTCAAATGCTTTCACGGCAGGGTCTTTGGTGATTCGTATCGTGTTTTTGCCCAAGATTTTTGCCGCTGACATGGACACGCTGACGGCTTCAAGTTTGTTGATTTCCACCTTGGTTGGCTGAGAAAATACGGGCAAAATTCCAATGACCGACCAAGCGATAAATAAAATAATTCTCTTCATAATAAATGTAGGATAGGCGTCCCGCCTGTCCCTGCACGTTTACCTTGTACACAATCTTTAGCGTACACCTGCGGCAGGCAGGATGCCTACCGTACATTTTCTTTCTCTTTTTCATCAAGTTCACGATGAATGCGCTGTTTATATCCATGGCGCATTATTCAGACGCGAAATCCAATCTGACCAGATGCCAGAGCCATTATTATGCGTCATTTCTTTAGACGAGAAGAGCAGGCGGGGTGTGAAAACTAATGGGGGAAATTGTGGTGGGAAAATTCTGATCAGAAAGGTGGCGGAACCAATTGATCGTCGCTTTAACTCATCGGGGCTTGGCGATGTAATGGATTTTAGCACTAAAGCTCATTATAATTTTTAATGCCGAAATTATTCGCAGTTATTCATTTTTCATTTTACTGCGTTGAAAATAGCCTCTGATAGTTTCTCTATAAAAGCAACTACGTCATCAATGTCAGTTTTGTCTATATTATTACGAACAGCAGTTGCTAAATCTAAGTCAGCTTCGTGAACAATTTGATTTCGTCTACTAACTATTGTTTTTAGTTTTGTTGTCAGGGTTGATTGGTCTAAGCCAATTGCAGTAGCCAGTGTTTGCCATTTGTGTTGTTCGTCCCAAATTAAACTTAGTGCCTCAGCAATCTTTTCGGGGGCTTGAAATGCTAATGTCTTATGTCGTTCTATTATTTCTTGTTCAAACCAATATTCAGGAGGTGGAACTGTTCCTGTTAAACTGGATGTAAGCGTGTTGGTTGTAACTCCAAAGGCGGAAAATTTATTTGTCCGAACTCTTCTCCCTTGAAATGCCTCAATCATGCCAATTCTAATAAGTTCGTGAATAAGTTTATCCATAGCACTTACACTATAAACCCATTCTGCACGAAGAATATCTGTTAAGTCATTTGGTAAATGAAGGTTGTCTTTCAAATGAATGAAAAGAGCATCCAACTCTTTGACATACCTCATATTGTCTTTGAATTGGTCAAACGCTCTTTGCATAGTCTGCAACTTTGATTATTTGATTAGCTATATTATCGAATAGTGCGTGAAAAGTATTTCGTTTCTCAATCATACCATCACGAACAGATCCCGATTCGCCAATTTCTTCGTCTTGTATTGCAAACACAGGAACACCATTGTCATTTGCTTTAGGTAGCAATCCTTGAAAATCTGGAATTTCAGCTAGACATAAATCTGAATTGATACCAGCGTCAGTATATACTTGGGGGGCAAAAACCATATTTTTAGGTTGTAATGCAGGAATAAGATTTTGTAATACAGCTTCTTTAATTTCTGCAATGTTTTCTCTGTAAGGTTTAGCGGCTTTGCCTTTTCTAATATTAAATCTTTGAATTAGTGTTCCGATAAGCTTGGGGGTTGCAGATGATAAGGGATAAGTGGCATCAACAAAAGAGGGTCTCATCTTTTCAACCCAATCAACCCATCTAGGCAAAATAGAGACTAAAGTATTTAATGCCATGATTGAAAATGGGTCAGGATTGGTTGGGATAATAAAGAAATCCGAAAGTGTAAATAAGTTTTGGTTTATTGCACTTAAAGCAGGGCTTAAATCAATTAAAACAAAATCAATTTGGGCATTGTCAGATGTCTTATTTATCAAATCGTTGAATGCACCAGGTAGGTTTTGCAAAGTAGATATTGCATTGTTTGAGGTTTGGGCAAAACTCAATGCTGCATCATATTCGGATAGATTGGCGTGTCCGGGTAACAAGAAAAGATTTGCGTTTCGTTCTGCGGCTGGGCAGTTTATTGCTGCAATTGGATGCGGCTTTCCTTCAAAAGCAACTTTAACCCCATCTTTTAGGTTGTTATTTTTTGTTGCGGCTTCCAAATAATATTTTTCGTAGTTGTCATTTAGAATAAGTGCTGTCAAGTTGCATTGAGGGTCAGCATCCACAAGTAGAACCCTTTTTCCTTTTTCTGCAAGCATCCACCCTAGATTGTAAGTTGTAGTCGTTTTACTTACCCCACCTTTATGATTAAAAAAAACTATTTTCTGTGCCATAAGTATTTTTGAGTTTTATAAGAGTAAGTTAACTGTGATGTATTGCCCATTGGTTTTATGTTTTTGCTGTTTGTTCAAGCTTACCACTAAATCATAAATATACGAACCTTTGTATATTTATGATTATTTTTAAGGAAGTGATAGCACTACTAATTGTAAGCGAGCAATAACGTTTAGTAAAATCCCATTCAACTAATGTAACTTGCAACAATACAAAATATTTGTGGTAAATCGAGTTTTCCCCAGACTTAGCCGCTTTATTTTAATTTCAGTTGCACAGGGTCCCAATGAATGATTTTTTTCTTGAAAAAGCTTTCGTTGCAAGCTAATGCAGGGGCAGCCGCTCTGAAGCCAAACTCAGCATCTTCGACTACTGGTTTGCCTGTTCTGATGGAATCAAAGAAATTTGTGAAATGATCTAAATGGTCGCTGTAGCCTTCAGGTGGTCTGAAAGTAATATCCGCTTTGGTTTTTCTGTTTTGTTGTTCCTTTGTCCATTTCGCGTCGTACTCTTTTTGCATCTCTTCCTGCATCTTTTTCGAGAAGGTGAAAAGCGAATCATAACCACCCATTCCCGGTGCTTCCGGCAGCAGGCTATGTTTGATGGTAATGCTGTTTCCTCTGACGGTAATGATGCCTTCTGACCCGACTAATTGAATAATTTCTTGTCCGCCTGTACCGCTAATGAAATTAACTTGTAAGGTCAATTGAAAAGCCGCGTGTTCTTTGCTGTCGGGATATTGCATTACGCCTGACATCACATCGGGCATGTTGCGTCCGTCTTTCCAGTAACTGAATTGACCTGTGCTGTAAATGGATTCAGGGCCTTTTGAATTGGTAATCAAATGCGAACCGCTTAATAAGTGAATGAATAAATCGCCCGCTACGCCAGTGCCGACTTCTTTGAAAGCGCGCCACCAAAAGAATTTTTTGGAGTCGTAAGCCATTTTCTCCGTCGCTTCAATAAACTTATCCCAATTAGTAGTCGAAGCATCAGCGTCTTTGGGAATCGTGTATTCCCACGCTCCGATGGAACTTTGTCTATCGTAGACGGCATTGACCATATTGAGCTTGCCGATTTCACCCGCCGCCAATAATTCTTTGGCTTTGAGATAACCAATGCTGCTTACGCGCTGGCTGCCGACTTGTAACACTTTCCCCGATTTTTTCGCGGCTGCCATGACGGGATAGCCTTCGCTGATTTTGTAAACCATCGGCTTTTCGCAATACACATGTTTGCCTTTCGCTAGGGCGTCTAACGTAATACGCGCATGCCAAACGTCGTGAACGGCGATGATGACCGCATCAATATCTTTTTTATCTAAAAGCTCTTTGTAATTGCGCGTAGTGTAAAGATCGTTGCCGAATCTTTCTTTCGCGTTTTCAAGCCTGCCCGTATATAAATCACAAATCCCTGCCAGTTCCACGCCTGGTACTTTTAATGCGGTATCCAAGTCCATATGCCCTTGCACACCATAGCCAATCACGCCCAGGCGGATTTTGTCGTTGGCGGAGATTTTCTGTTCATAGTGCAAGATGCGCTCTTCCGCTTTTTCTCGTGCGGCGAGTGAAGCAAATGGCGTTGCGGCGGTCGCCACACTGGTTGCAGCTATTTTTTGTAAAAATTTTCTTCTTGAAGCGTCATTATCTTTTTTCATACAGGTATTTTTTTCGTCATCTGACTGATAGTCAAAGTAATTGAGTAGTTGATGCTTTGAAAGCAACTTCGCTGTTTTGGCTTTATTAGAATGCAGATCGTACGATTATTTTACAAGGGAATCTTGGCGCGACTTAAAGGTTTCCATCAAGCGGCGGGCGAAATCAATGGATGAAGCGCGTGGCTGGCTGGAGTGATATATCGCAAAAGCGCGGCGTGCTTCTTCTACTTGTCTGACCATCGCACGTGCTTCTCGAAATGACGAAGCACTCGCCGCGTAATTGCAGGCATCCGCACGTACCTTACCCGCACGCAAAGCCGCAGGTACTTGGCGGTTACAGGAACACGCCGCTGCATCTGATACGAGGCCGCAGTGATTGCGTGTGAATTTTAAAATGGCTGTGCGTGCGTGTTGTAAACGTTTGCGAAACAGGTCAGGCGAAATCTCCAGGACATCAGCCGCTTCTGTTCCTGACAGTTCTAAAATTTCTCCCAGCACATAAGCCGACCGATGCGGACGATCAAGGCATTGCAGCATCGCCAGTGAACAACCAATTTTGACTTCTTCGATAAGTAGGGAATATTCTGTTTCTGAAGGTGCTTCCAGTCCTAGCCCTTCGGTCAAATCTTGGGCGAAACTTTCAAAACTCAGGCGCAGCCGTTCCACCGCGCTTTTCTTCACATCCAGAATGTAATTGACTGCGACGCGAAAAGCCCAAGTCTTTAATTTGCTGCGAAAATCAAATTGCGAGAGGCGTGTGACGATGCGCACCAGAATTTCCTGCGTCGCGTCTTCGGCGTCTTCTCGATTGCACAACATCCGCAAGGCTAATCCGTAGATGTCGCTTTGCATTGCTCGCACCAGCGTTTCCAAAGCGGCGCGGTCTCCGCCGACCGCACGTTGTGCGATTTCTTCGAGCGCGATTGCCACTGATTCATTTTCATTTTCTTTCACGCCGCGCCTCCTGGTATCACAAACGACGGTCAGATTTTATTGCAAAAACGGATTGTATTGCCGTTCGCGCCCGATGGTGGTGTTGGGGCCATGACCGGGGACGACTACGGTTTCGTCGGGGAGAGTGACTAATTTTTGTTGGAGGGATTCGATGATTTGTTCGTATGAACCACCCCACAAATCTGTGCGTCCGATGCTGCCGAAAAATAATGTATCGCCCGCGTAAAGCCGTGAATGATCGGGCGTGTGAAAACAAATGCTGCCGGGCGTATGGCCGGGCGTGTGCAGCACTTCGATTTTGATTTCGCCTGTGCCGATTTCGTCGCCTTGATCTAAGTATGCGTCAATTTCTGTCGCGGGCGGCGTGGCTAGTCCGAGCATTCTTGCCTGCATCGGCAAAGCTTCATACAAAAACAAATCACTGCGATGTAAATAGAGCGGCGCTCCCGTAGCTTCTTTGATTTCCTTGAACCCGCCGACATGGTCAATATGTGCGTGCGTAGCGATCACATATTTCGCTGTCAATTTATGCGCTTGCAGCCGCGCAACGACTTCAGCAATGTCATCGCCGGGATCAATCACGATGGCTTCGCGTGTTTGTTCAGAACCAAGAATTGTGCAATTGCATTGCAACATCCCAACCGGAAAAGTTTCGATAATCATAGCGGCTCCATTCTGATTGATCTTTCGCCAACGATCAATCAGAATCGTTGTTTTCTATGCCTAAGAAAATTCTCGTGCGCGGCACAACCTGGCTTGGCGATGCTGTAATGACGATTCCGGCTTTGTTGCGACTACGCGCTGCATTCCCCGATTCGCACATCACGTTACTCGCACCGCCGCGCGCTGCCGAAGTATTCACAGGGGTTCCACAAGTTGATGAAATCTATTCGTATCGCCGCAAAGAAGAAGGCGCGCGTGCATTTGTAAACGCCATGAAATATATGCGCCGCGAACAATATGAATTGACGCTTTTATTCCAGAACGCATTTGAAGCTGCGTTACTCGCATTTTTAGGTGGCGCAAAAACGCGTGTAGGTTTTGACACGCAAGGGCGGGGTGTATTGCTGACGCACCGTTTGCCGCGCACAGAATTACATCGCAATCGCCATCAAACGTATGACTATCTGGATATAGTCATTGCAGCCGAACGCGCTTGTTTGGGCAGGGAACTAGCGATAGATCTCAGGCATATTCCAGCTTTGGTTGCAGTTGATACGCAATTGCAGGCGGCAGCAAAATTATTCGCCGCCTATTCAATTTCGTTAGGTAAGCAAAAACTAATTGTGCTTAATGCTGGCGCTACAAATAGCCGTGCGAAGTGTTGGCCGGAAAATTATTTTGCAGTGCTCGCGGATCGTTTTGTGAATGAACTAGGCGCAAAAATTTTATTGATTGGCGCGGGTTCTGAGCGCGAAAATGCCGAACGCATTATTGCGCAAATGCAGCATAAATCTGCCGCTACGAATTTTGCCGGAGTCACCAGCATCCCCGAATTGATTGGCTTGCTCGCGCACAGCGATTTGTTGGTAACGAATGACACCGGCCCCGCACACGTAGGCGCAGCGCTTGGCATTCCTACGCTCACGATTTTTGGCCCGACAAATGAATTTGAAACTGCACCGCTCGGAGTGCATGCTGAATTGATTCGTGAGGACGGGATTGAATGCGCGCGTTGTATGCACCGCGATTGCCCCATTGACCATCGTTGTATGACGCGCATTGCTGTAGCGACTGTCGTTGAAAAATCTTTTTCGTTATTGGAGAAAAAATGATGCATAAATTTGCCGCGTTACTATTTTTGGCGTGGGCACCGATGATTGCTTACGCTCAGCCGATTATTTCAATCACTACGCCAAATCAAGGGCGCGTGCCGGAAGTCGCACAAGGCAAAAAAGGCATTTTGCATCTCACGTATGGCAAAGACAATGACGCGTTTTATGTGCAATCGCACGACGGCGGAAAAAGCTTTTCTACGCCCGTGAAAATCAATCAACGCGCGGGTACTGTTACGGTAGGAGGCGAGCGCGGCGCGAAAATTGTGCTTGGCAAAGATGGCATCATTCACATTGTTTGGTTGGGGCATTACAAATTAGGCGGCGGCGTTTGGTATACGCGCAGCACCGACGGCGGCAAGAGTTTTGAAGCTGAGCGCAATTTACAGGACAGCCCTTATGGTTGTGACAGCCCGACAATTGTGGCAGATGAAACCGGCAATTTATTAGTGTTTTGGCTGGATGCGCGCTTGCCGAAAGATGCTGAAAATCCTGTGACTGATGCAATTATTTTGGCGCGTTCGACGAATAATGGCGAAACTTTTGCACGCAATGAAATTGTGAAATACGACTTTGCGGGACGAGCCTGTGCGTGTTGCCGTTTAGCAGCGCGATTGCAGGGCGATGACGTTTACATTGCCTTTCGCAGCGGCTGGCACAATATCCGCGATTTTTATTTGCTCAAAGGACGCAAGCTTGAAAACAATTTCAACGCTGCGCAAGTCAGCGATGATAAGTGGAATTTAGAAGGCTGCCCGATGAGCGGCGCCGATTTTCAAGTGACCGCCCAACAGCAAGTGGTACTAAGTTGGATGAGTCAGGGAAAAGTTTATTGGTCGTTCGCTTCAAGTATGAGTACTGGCTTTGCTCCGCGTATTATGGCTCCCTCTGGCGAAGGTGTAGCAAATCATCCAATGATTTTAACGAATCGTAAAAATGAAGTCGTATTGTTATGGAAACAAGAGGCAAAATTGCGTTGGGCGCGTTATGCCGCAGATGGGAAGTTGAGTGCTGAACAGGGCGTTGTAAGCGCGATGCCAAGCAAGGACAAAGCGGTTGCCTTCACGGGTGCTGATGGTAAATTCTATGTTGTCCTGACAAACTGATTACATGCGAATTTTGATCGTCAAACTTAGTGCCATTGGAGATGTCGTGCATACATTGCCCGCGCTCGCGGTGTTACGTCATGCGTTACCTGCTGCGCACATTGCCTGGGTAGTCGAACGCGGTGGCGCGGCAAAACTTCTCCAAAATAACTCCTACATTGATGATTTGATCGAACTTGACACACGCGGCTGGCGCAAAAAATTGTTGGCGGCTGACACGCGTGATGCGCTCAAAAATGCACTCACAAAAATGCGGGGTTTTGATGTGGTGCTGGATTTTCAGGGCTTGCTGAAATCGGGCGCAATGGCTTGGCTGTCGCGTGCGCCGCGTCGGATTGGCTTTGAAAAAAAAGCGTTGCGCGAACCCGCCAGCGCGATGTTACTGACTGAACTTGTTAACGTAGACGACAGCGATCACATCATTAAAAAAAATCTCGCCTTGCTTGTGCCACTGGGGATTGCGCCGCCAGCACAATTTGAATTTCCGGTTGCGCTGAGTGTGGACGATGAAAATTTTGCCGCGCGTGTGCTTGATGAACGTGGCGGCAATGTAGCGATTATTAATCCGGGCGGAGGCTGGCCTACGAAATTGTGGAGCGTTGACGGTTTTGCTGCGATTGCAGATCGTTTGTGGGACATGCATGGCTGGCGTTCTGTTGTGACATTTGGCCCCGGCGAAGAAGCTTTGGCGCAATCTGTCGTGAACGCTTCGCGCAGCGGCGCGGTTACGATTATAAATTCGACGCTGAAACAATTTTTCGCGCTCGCCAAACAGGCAAAATTATTTTTGGGCGGAGACACCGGCCCGTTGCATCTAGCAGCCGCAGCAGGCACGCCGATTGTTGGGATTTATGGCCCTACGCCCGCGCGTCGCAACGGCCCGTTTGTGGCAAATGATATTGTTGTCGAACGCTTTGATTTAGATTGTCGCGTAGATTGTTTTCGCCGCAGTTGCAGCCACACTTCGTGCATGAAAATTCCGCTTGAAAGTGTTTGGCAAAGCGTTGAGAAACGAATCAGCGATGGAGCGATAGCGGGACGGAGAGCAAGAGTGGAAGAGAGGGGGCGTGACTAAGAAAAAGACACGGTATTTACCAAAAAAATCTCTCCTTCACTGCGTTCCGCGTTCACTCCGTCTTCTCCAACATCTTGCCAATTCGCGTAAATCCGTGTGAATCTGTCGCTCTAAATTTTATGAAATCATTGCTTCAACGTTTACGTGTGCCGCTTGGGTTTTTGACGGCAATTTTATTTTTGATTTTTTCGCAGCCTTCTTGGCGCACGATTTTAATTGGCGCGCCTATCGTTTTATGCGGCGTAGCGATTCGCGCTTGGGCTTCAGGACATTTGCGCAAAAACGCTGAACTCGCTGTTAGTGGGCCGTATGCTTACACGCGCAATCCACTTTATGTCGGCAGTTTTATTTTGGCGATTGGCATTGTGATTTGCGGGGGCAGTTGGTGGCTGGCAATTTTGTTATTAGGCTTTTTTCTCGCTGTATATTTGCCTGTGATGCAGGCTGAAGTTGCCGATATGCACAAATTATTTCCGCAGGATTTTCCTGACTACGAAAAAAATGTGCCATTGTTTTTACCGCGCTTCACGCCTTGGAAAAAAGGCGCAGGGCAACGCTTTGATCAAAGCTTGTATCTGAAATACCGCGAGTATCGTGCGTCCATTGGCGTAGCGGTTGTGGTCGGAATTTTAATTTTGAAAATCGCCCTGAAATAATTACTTAATGCGACCATTATTGATTTTTATTGTTGTTGGCTGTCTTCTTTTTGTTGCTTGTGGCAAACCCAAGCCAAAAATCCCGCGCGCGAATACTTCAATAACAGCGGCATTGCATTACGATTTCAAACTGCCGTTAGCGATTCCGGCGGGCGAGAAATTGGTTTACGAACTCAAAGTCACGCGCTTTCCGATTTATGCTTCGGCGGGCGAAATTACCTTTGAATACCTCGGCACAAAAACGCAGCCCAATATTGAGAGATTAGATTTTAAGCCTGCGCCTGACGAGCAATTTTTGCATTTTCGCGCCGCGGCCATTTCCAGAGGCTTACTCATTAAACTTTTCAATCTCAGTGTGAATGATCGCTTTGAAACGTTTGTCGCCCCGCACAAATTCCGCACACAAGCTATCGTCAAAGAAATTGAAGAAGTCAAAAAGCATCGCTTGCAAACAGGCATCTACCGGTATGACAAGCACGAAGCCGTTTATCGCACAACGGATGTGAATAATCCGCAAAGCCCAGCGAAAGAAATTACGCTGAAATTAGAAGATGGTGCGATGGATTTGCTGGCTGCGTTTTATTTCGTGCGGATGCAGAATTTGCCCGACGGCGTGACACTGAAATTTCCGTTGATCTTTGATGCGGAGCGCGTGGAATTTGATTTGCTCGTACACGGGCGCGAAGAAATTTCGACTGACCTTGGCAAATTCAAAACGATCAAAGTTGAGCCAAAATTATTTGGGCCAGGTCGTTTGATTGCCAAAGAAGGTGAAATGTTTATGTGGTTTACCGACGATGTTGCGCGTGTGCCCATTAAAGTTACTGCAAAAACTTCGGGCGCGACGCTCAACGCTGAACTGATTCGCAAATAAAAATCTTGCCCGCATTTTAACTTCAAAAAACAGCGCTAAAATATTTTTATCAAGCTTGCCAGTTTTCCCTCTGGGACTTCGCTTTAGTAAGTGAGAGGTACTACGGTCGCCCCGTGCCCCATTAAAACCCGCTGAGACGTTGGGTCTCTAGCCGGTAAGTGGATTTATGGCGGTACGCCGTAGGTGGAAGAACGCACGTCAGTGTTGCTGCGCGCTACTACCGGAACCGTTCAGCGCGCACGGCTGAGACGGCGTTCTTCCACTCTCACTTTTTATTTATCTCCCACGATCACGCGCATCTCGTCACCGTTGCAACGAATTTCCGGCACGTACATCGCTTGTCCCAGCACGGGCAAGGCGTGAAATTGGCCCGGCGTTTCAGCCCGCATTTCATAACGAATTTGCCAAACGCCTTCTGGGAGATGGTCAATAAATAAAGCGACTTTGCGGTCGCGGAGTTCTTGGTAAACGTAACGAGTATTGAGTATTGAGTGTTGAGCGCTGAGTGCTGAGTTTGCGATTTCGTTTTGTTTTAGTTGGGAAGCGTATAACGCTTGTCCGCTACGGATTTGGACGGCTTCAAATCCGGCAGGTTTCAAATCTTCAAACAATAAGTATTCATAATTATTTTTGGCTTCGATGGTGAGAATTGTTTCGATGCGCTCGCCGCTCGTGACGGTTTGGCCTTCAGTTAATTTCACTTTGTCGTATACATAACCTTTCAGCAACGTAGGTCGTCCGACCAATTTGTAGTATTCGCGCTTCACGAAAATTTCATTGCCTGCCGCTTTTGTATTTTCTTCGCGGCTGAAAAATTGTGCGTTCGCCGCGAAATACAATGCGCCTTTGCCGCCTTTGCGCGTGATGCGAATTTCGTTTGCGCCGTCTTTGATGAATTCTGGTTTGATAGCGAATTGGCTTGGCGCACTCAAAACTTCAGCCGCCGTTAATTTTTTCGTAGCGACAGCCTGCCCGTTGACCTGTAATTCATATTCAAGATCAGTATTCAGTTCGCCGCTCGTGCGCAAATATTCATTCATCGTCAGCACTGTAATCGCGGTGTCGCGCGTGTTATTCCATTGTGCGCCGCGCCGATTTTTGATGAGCCAGTTGGTAATAGGTTCAATCAATTTATTTTGAGGATCAATCGCCAACAGTGCCCGCAAAGCAAATGCCGTAGCCTCTACGCCGCCATCAGACCAGCGCCAATAAATTCCGTCTTCGCCCCAGTGCGCTGTGCCCATTACCGACGCGTCAGATTTTTGTTCGCCTTTAATTAAAACCGAAGTGTCCGGCGCGTTGTCGCGCTTCACGCCGTTTTCTAAATTTTGCACAAGGATTTTCGCTTTGTCTGCGAAGCCGAAATTGTAAGCGGAGAGCGCAAGCAAAGCCCGCGTGTACGCATTCAATTTTTCGCGGTTCTTCCAAAGATTATCGAACGCAGTTTGCTGAAATTTTGTGATCTCATTTTTGCTCGCGGCGTGATGCGCGGTGAGCGCGTGCAACATCCACGCTTGGCTATCGAAATTGTTTTCTTCTTCGACTAATTCTTTATCCAAAAATGCTGCGCCGCGTGCGATCACATCATCCTTGCAACGAATTTCCGCTTCGCGTCCGAGCGTCATTCCCCACACAACATACGCCGTCATGAAATGATCGCTTTCGCTTTCTTTCCACCAACCCCAACCGCCGTCCGCATGCTGAAAATCATAGAGCCGCGCCAAGCCTTGCTGCACTAATTCATCAACCTGATGCAGGCTGCGCGCGCCTTGTGGTTGTGTGTTGCCAACGTATTGCCGTTCGATGCCGCCGAAGACTTTGCTCATGGCGACTTCAGGATCAAGCTGTAAATCTTTGAGCGTTTTTGCAGTGATCGCCGCAGGCAAAAATCTGCTCATCGTTTGCTCTACGCAGCCATACGGATACTCAATTAAATAAGGCAGCGCGTCGAGCATTGTGACTGCCATACTTGGCGCAACTTGTACCGTCAAATTGGTAGTTTCGGCTTTGCGTTCTTTCGGTAAATCTAATTTGATCGTGACTTCATCGCCGCGCAGCTTGCCGGATTTAGCGAGGAATTTTTCGATGCCGTGTTCGTGGACGACAAACGTTTTTTCCATCGCATCGGCAAATTTTTCGCTGTGTGCCGTGACTTTTAATTTCGCGTTACCCGCTTGTGTAGCGTTCACAATCCAGTCAGTTCGCTGTTCGCTGTTCGCCGCGATTTCGATTGGAGCGCGAGCGTCTCGCTTGCCAATCACAACGCCATCAGCCTCTAACGACGCAGTCACGCTCATCACGCTATCCGTGTTGTTATTGATGACGGCGGATACTGTGACCTGATCGCCGACGACAAAAAAGCGCGGCGCTTGCAATCGTACCAGCAACGGCATTTTTGTACGCGTAGTGCATTCGCCCACGCCAAACTGATTTTGCTCCGTCGCCGCGCGTGCCGTAGCTTTCCAGCTTGTCGTCGAATCAGGATATTTCACCTTCACCGTAGCCTTGCCATTTTTGTCGGTGATTACATCCGGCTGCCAAAAAACAGTCGAGCGAAAATCATTGCGGATAATGACGGCAGGTATTTCTTTACTAGCATAATCTTCGCTAATAGCATCTGCGCGTAATCCAACAGATTTCCAAGCTGCGCGGTTCTCGGTAAATTCGCGCCCATTGATTGGCAGGCCGCTAATTCGATTGTCTGCCACGATTGTTACACTTTCGGTTGCTCGCATCAGTGCTGGCGGAGGAGGTGCACCGGGAGAAGCATACCCTTGTAATACCATTGCCGCCGATTCATCACGACTATTCATCTTACTTTGTAATTCCACTTCCTTCTTTTTACGAAGGTAAGCATCTAAATTTTCTTTATTTACTAATTGTTTGTTACTGTCCTCGACCAATGTCAAATATTGTTTTTGCTGAAATGAGCTTTGTGTTTGCACATATTGTGCGCGCTTGTTGCCGTAGAAAAATTTGCGCGGGTCGCCTGCCAAATCTTGCTGAATGTAAAAGACTGATTCATCTACCAAGCCGAGCGCAACTTCGGCGGCAACTGGTTTGCCGTCGCGGTCTTTGGTCGTGACGGTTAGCGTGCCTTCTTCGCGCGGTTGATATTGGGTTTGATCGGCGGAAACGTCTACGTTGAGGAAGTGCCGATCTGGCGGGACGATGATTTGTTTTTGGTCGGTGAAAAGCTGGCGTTCATTGACCATCGCTGCGTTTAGAAAAATGTTCGGTTCATATTTTTCTTCGATGGGAAGTTCAAGCAACTTTACTGTGCCGTCCAAATGCACAAGCTGATAGCTCAACAAATTTTCGGCTTCGACGGAAAACAAAACCCAGCGATTGCTGACCGGAGCGGAAATCATCACAGGCGCTTTTTCGCCGGCGCGAAAAGTGTCTTTGTCCACAATAATTTCAAGACCGCCGTGACGGTAGCCAAGTTCAGTTGTGGCGTTCGTCGTGACCCACGCGCCTGTTTCTCCGCGAATGATGGAAGTGCCTTTATCCGCGCTCGACCAGGCGATGCGATAAAAGCCTTCGCGCGCGGGCGTGAACGTAAATTCAGCTTCGCCTTTTTCACCTGTCTTGATGGTTTGCGTGGTGATGTCTTCGTTTTGATAACCGCGAAATTTCAGTTTCCAATTAGCGGGGGGAAATGCCTGACCGAGCGTTGCTGCGTGATTTTGCAGGCGATTGAGAATTTCGCCTTTGAATTCGCGGCCTAATGCGTCAACCCAAATTTCGCTCCACACTTCGCGTGTAACTTTGATTGTGCCTTCTGCCTGCACGCCTTGATTGTTGGCATCAAGGGCTTTGATTTCAGTGGTGATTTTGTCTTGTGGGCGATAAATATTGTGTGTGGTGCGCGGATAAACGTAATAGCGTTGTTTCGTCACGCGCACATTGCCTGTCGCTGTAATTTCGCGGCGTGAAGAATCAGTGACGCGGGCTTCGATGTAGTATTCAAAATCCTGCCCGCCATTGCGCGGTGTTTCAAAACTAAATGTAGCCTTGCCATTCGCGTCCGTCTTAATTTTTTCGCGCTTGATAATTTGCCCGTTGCGCCCGCCGTAATAGTTGTAACGATTCTGGTCTTCGTAATACCAGTCATAATCACGCGGCGCACGGTAATAGTGATAGAACGGATTTTGATGTACGACTAATTCAATGTCGGCGTTGCCCACCGCGCCGCCGAAATAGTAATCCGCCTGCACTTGCACTTCGACCGTTTCGCCCAGCTTGTAAGCTTTTTTCCTGCCGTTTTCTTCCGGCGTCGAAACCGCTACTTTAAATTCCGGCAACTTATATTCTTCGACACGGAAAAGCTGTGCTGCGCCGATTTGTTGTTTTTTTTCGGCATCATAAAATTCGATGTTGTATTGACCGAGCGGGAAATTTTCGGCGATGTCGAGCGTGCCCCACGCGCTGCCGAACGAATTCAGGGCAGCTTTGCCTTCTTTAATTTTTGTGCCTTTGGGATCAGTGATTTCAAAGGCAAGTGTTTGATTGGCAGGCGTCGAATAAATTTCGTTGTTGTATTGCCGCGCCACAAATTTCCAATTCACAGTTTCTCTCGGGCGATACGCGGGGCGATCTGTGAAGGCATAAATTTTCCACTGATTTTCGCTGCGCCCATAATCGTAGCTGTAACCGTGACTGTACGCCTGACGATTGTTAAGCGAAGCCGTAACAAAAAGATTTGTACTGTTATTTTGTTTTTTCAGTGTGAAAAGGGCGATGCCATCTTGATTGGTAGCTTGCGCGGATTCGTGCCAGACAGTTTGATTATTTTCGTAATACCGTTCCCAAATTTTCACTTGCGCGTTGGCTACGGGTGAGCCGTCGAGCGCATTGCAAAAATAGACGAGCGCTTGTTTGCCAGCGGATTTCAAAACAATTGTTGTGTCTGTGACAAGGATTAGTTCACGCGAATTTTCGTTGCCCGCTGTGCTTTCAATGACGTATGCGCCAATTGGCAATTTGCTGTCGAGGCGAATATTTTCATTCGTCGGTTTGTAATCACCTTTGTCATTTGTCGGGTTTGACCACGATTTTATTTTTTCAGTGAGCGCAATATTTTTTAGCCAGTTCTCACGGTCTTTGCCAGAGAAATTTACGTCGCGCGTGAGATCAACTTTATAGAGCGCAAAATTAATTTGCTTGACGTTGCGCGCCTGCAAATAAAACTGAATTTCTGAATCTGGCAAGAATACGTTGGAAACATTAATGCTAAGCGCAGGCTTGTTGATGGTTTCAATATAGGAAACCGCTTGATCGTAATAACGCGTTTCGCCTTTGCTGAATTCGGTAGTTAAGCGGCGAAATAATTCTAACGCTTTAAGGTAATCCTGTTCGGATTGCCAACTGCCATCAGGATTGATTTTGATGCGTCCCTGACTTTGCATCCACTCGGCATAATGATACAGCGCATCATCGTACCAGTCCGTAGTCTTTCCCGCTTGCAATGCCGCTTCAAATTCTTCTGGCACGCGCTGACGTTGTTCGGCGTCGCCATATTGCTGGCGAATTGTCATTGCAAATAAATAATGCGCGTGCGCTTTGTCATTATCGTTATTCGCAATTTTTAGTACATTGCTGAGAATGTCGAGCGGAATAGAATTGCCGTAATAGCCGTAATAATAATATTGTTCGCGGCTGGGCGGATCAGCCATTGTCCAGACGATATTTGTGTATCGTTGCTGCGCAGTTTCGATGTCTTTTGTGCCTGCCCAATAATCTAATGCTTGCTGATAATGCGGGAGCGCTTGACCAAAATTGCGGGAATTAAGTCGTAACCAAAAAAAATCTCCCAGCGATTCATGGGCTTCTGCCCAAATTTGATCGTGAATTTGGGTTGTACGGATGTCTTCTTTGACCAGAAATTCAAGCTGTTGCTGAGCGGTTATATATTTTGTGTCATCGTTTGTGTTTGTTGCCGCTTGTGCACGCCAAAGCGTGTCTGCCAAACGGAAGTCAATCCAGCGCATTTCTGCCGCAGCCAAGTTGCTGCGATCAATTTTCAAATACGCTTCATGCACGAGGCTGAAAGATTTTTCTGTATACAATTTTTCGGCTTCAGCTTTACGCGTTTCAAAATCATTGGCTTGCGCAAAAACAAATGAACAGGCGAGTAGAAGCGCAAAAATACGAACGAAGGTTACGGCAAGGGATTTCATAAAATTTGCTTTCTGGAAGAGGGGCTAAGCGATTCGCACAAAATAATAACAGCGATGCAAAAATTTGCGAAACGCGCCTCTTATCCGTAAGCAAGAACGGAAAATTGTTGAGGGCTTGCAAAAAAATATTTTTCGGCGCTTGCCAGTTTTTGTCGAAGAATTGCGCTTCAGTAAATGAGAGCCGCTTACGTTCATTCTGCAACCCCTTTGCGCGGTTAAGCCTCATCGTAAGCTCGCCCAGCCGGCAGGCAAGGGCATTGCGGCGGTAAATTCGTAGCAAAGTGCAGATTGTGCCGAGTCTCTGCCAGGAATCCCGGCGCTTTCGCTTTGGACGAAGCGTTTCGGCTCTCAACGATGAAAACTACTGTGCCCCGAAAAAAGCACGGACGGCAGCGTCCTCAGCCAGCTTGTTAGTATGCGTGGTGAACAGAGAGTGAGGGCTGTTCATCACGCGTTTTTATTGCCAGCGCGAAAATAAACAGCAAGAGCAGTACAACTTCGGAATCACCGAAATTGTAATTGGTGAGAGAACTCAAGCAAAAGCCAAGCAGCGCGGCAACTGCGCCAAGACTCAGGCCGTCATTATTTTTTTTGTACGCACGCCACGCCAGCAATCCCATTGTAATCATCAGCCACAAATAGCAACCGAGCGCAGGCAAGCCACGCTCCATCGCAATTTGAATCGGCGTTGAATGCGTATGCGTGACGTAATCGCCGGGGAAGCCCCATTCGTTGAAATGTTTTTTGTGCGAATCCATGCCTACGCCCAGTAACGGATGCTGCGGAATAATTTTCAATCCCGCTTTCATATAACTGACACGCCGTGAGGTGCTGTCATCGCCAAAATTGGCAGCGCTATTGGTGCGGGTGGAAATCAATGCGATGGCTGCAATACCGCCTAATAACAACGCTGCCAGTAATGTGAGAATGGCTACGCGGCGACTAGCTGTGAAAATTGCGGTGATAACAATTGCGCATAAAAATGCAGCAATGACGCCGCGTGTGGAGGTCAGGATTAACGCGAGGGAAAACAATGAGAAGAAAAATATTGTTGCGACACGGCGATGCAGCGAAGGCGCAAGCAAAAAGCCAAAAAGCAGTAACCCAAAAATCTGCATCTGCTCGGCGTAGGTCAAAAAATGCCGCGAAAACCCTGAGACGCGAAAGCGGCGACTGCGCCCGCCAACACTGATTGATAACGGGTCGGCTTGTGCTTTTAATTCGTCGGTAATTTTTAATTCAAGCGGCAGCGGGTCGCCCGCGTGCAAGGCTTCGATTTCAGCGATTTTTCCGGCTGAAATTTTTTTCAGAATCTCATTTGCTTCTGTGATGGAGCTAACACGTTGGCGATTAATCATCCAAATCACATCGCCAATTTGTAACTGAGTGCTTGCGAGCGGGCTGTTACTGTAAATTGTTGTCACCGTCATTCCGCGCCCGATGATTTTTTCGCCGCAACTAAATAACGCACCAGCCGCGCCGGAAACAATTAATAGCGTCAGCAAAAATCGTATCGCTGTTTTATTGATGTTAGAAACAAGCAAATAAAGCGCCCCCAAGATCACGAGGCTGCGCATTTTTGGCAAGCTGATTTGTGGCTCAATCGAAAAAATTGCAGACAGCAATGTCAGCCCCACAAAGCAGAGCAATGGCAAATCTAACGGCGTGTGCACAAAATGAAATTTGCGGAGTGCGAGGTCGCGTGTGATCCAACTAACAGCGCAAAGGCTGAGCGAAATATAAGTTGCTGCGATGGAATGCGGCAGGCTGAGCGCGAATAAAATCAGGCCGAAAATTAAAAAGCGATCTGCCCCGCGCGCAACGACGGTTGTTTTATCAACGTCATTTAATGCGCTGAGCTGATCGCTATACGCAAAAATATCTCCAGCATTCATCACCGCATCATTAGCAATGACGCTTGTTTTTGCAAGTCGAAATTCTCAAGCTACTACGCGAGCCTCAATTTGATTCAGGCTCGCGTGACTATTCTTTTTTCTTGCGTTTGCGTGCAAGCGCTGCAAGCCCGGCGAGACCGCTGCCCAGCAAAATCAAAGACGCAGGCTCCGGCACATTGAACGTCAGGTTATCCAGCGCGAAGGCCGAAACATTTGGATTGAATGTAATGATCGCGCGACTGATTGCCATTCCTGTGACCGCAAACAATCCTTCCGTAAATGTGGTAGTAGAAAGCGTGCGCACGTTAATGGTGGTAATTGGTTTCAGCGAAGCATCAAAAAGGCTTACTGAGAATCCAGGTGATAGCGTGTTGAAGCTATCAAGCGCAACCGCGAATGCAAGGCGGTCAGTGGCGGTAATAAAATCCAGCGTTAAGACACCTTGTGTGTCGCCCACTAGCGCAGGCGCTTTGATAAAATTTGTGTTGCCGGGCCCATTCGCGTTATAGATTGCATCTTCGGAAGCTTTGCCATTGATTGAAAATCCAAACGTGACGCCAGCAATGCTGACTCCGTTGACCGCGCGCGAGGAAAGCTCCGAAAAGGTGAGGGTCACAGGATCGGCAAACACCTGCGTGGCTGTCAGCAACAGCAACAAGCCGATGACCAATCGCATCGTTTTCATTGTCAAACTCCTTGTGTGTGTTTGTGGTGGTAATTTAGTTTGGCAAGCAAGCGGGCGGCGAATTTTTTTCGCTCTGGTTTACTTACTTGCCAACCACGTTATTCGATTGTTGGGCGGACATTAATTTCGTATACACCGCGCCCATAAGTGCCAGCTTGAATAATACCTGATGGATGTGCAACAAGCTTGGTCACAACTGCCGGGGGCATCCCTTTGTTGAAATTTTCCCATGTTTGACCATCATCTATTGAACGAAACACCCCCACGTCAGTGCCGACATAGATGATTTGCGGGTTTACCGGATCGAAAACAAATGTGCTGGTGGGAATATCAGGCAAGTTGCTGCTGATATTTGTCCACGTGGCACCAAAATTGGATGTTTTGTAAACGTGCGGCGAGGCATAACCGGACAGCGTCAAGTACGCAATCGCCGGATTTTTGGGATTTGTCGTGATGCTCTTGACCGTACGATTTGGCAAGCCTGCGGTGATGTCTTTCCAGGTGTTGCCGCTATTTTGCGAAACCATCACACGCCCTTGCCGCGAACCCGTGTAAATCACTTTAGAGTTGAAATTGCTAACGCCGATTGCGTTGATGCGGTCAGCGGTTCCTTTGGTCAAATCGAACGCCCAGCCCGGTGTGTACCACGCATCACCGTTGTTTCTGCTGATAAATAAACGCCAGGAACCAAAATATAAGCGACCATCCTGCGTGCCCTCAATCGGCGGATAGAAATTGATGCGCGGTGTGCCGGCGGTAAATTCGCCAAAGATGCGCTGGCTACCTACGCCAAAAACGCGGCCTCTTTCCAAGTCAAAACGGTACATTGTGCCGTAGACATAACTGGTATAAAAAACGGCTGGATTGGTCGGACTGAACAACGTTGCGCCGCCATCGCCCGAAGCGATTTCATACCAATCGCCAGTGTCACGGACTTGCGTGCCATTATCTTGCGTGCCAATTAACGTCGCATCAGGGAAGAATGGCGAAATATCCATTCCGACCACCTGACTAAGCGACAGGCTTTGATTTTGCGAAGTGAACGTTCTTCCACCGTTAGTGGATTTGTACAATCCGCCATCATTGCCAATAAAGAATGTGTTGGCTTGACCGGGCACAAATGCCAGTGTGTGTTGATCGGGATGCGTATTCGATTCGTCAGGTGTGTAATCATCAAACAATGTGAAATTGTTATTCAGATTTGTCCACGTGTTGCCGCCGTCCGTTGTCTTAAACACATCACGCGTACCGACATAAACGGTGTCAGCATTTTGCGGATCAACCGCAACATATGTGTTATAGCCAAATTGCCCTGTATCAATTTTGTCAGTGATAACTTTGCTCGACCAGGTTGTCCCCCCGTCTTTGCTTTTGCTCAGGCGAATTTCCAATTCGCCCGCCGCATTGCCGCCGCCAGTGAAAGCATAAATGCTGCCAGGATCAGCCGCCGTCACCGCTAAACGTAAATCTGAAATACCCAGAGGAAATGGCGCAGCGTAAGCGAGGGACCAGGTTTCGCCGCTATTTGTGGAACGGTAGACGCCAGGGCCTAAATTGCCCACTTGATCCACACGCAGCATCGCAGTGTAAATGGTATTGCTATCGGCAGGACTCACAACGCAATCGCTAGGTAATCCGATCAATGTCCGCTTCCAGTTCACGCCGCCGTCGGAAGAAAGAAAAAAGCCGCTGGCAAACAATGAACCATTGCTGAGACGGGCAAATTGTGCGGCATAAACGCGATTGGCGTCTTTCGGATCAACTTGCAAACTAACGATATATCCCGGCGCGGGCAAGGTATTGTTGCTCACGCGTTTCCAGGTTTTGCCAGCGTCCGTAGATTTCAATACCCCAGTACCTAAGTAACTGTTGTCTAAATCGCCCATGCCAGCATAAACAGTGTTGGGATCGCCGGGAGCAAATGTAATTGCCCCGACGGCTAAATCTACGTGATTATCCGAAACCGGCTCGAATGAATTGCCGCCATCTTCAGAGCGCCAGACGCCGCCTGTTGCCGCTCCCACCAAAATCAAATTGGTGTTCGCAGGCGAAATCGCAATCGCGTTAATACGCCCACTGGTTACGCCCCAATTTTGCGGAAACCCTGAAAAGGTTGGGCGTGGGCCGATGGCTTGCCAACTTGGTGCAGTTGCTTCGGCGTGTTCAGAGAAATTGTCACCACTTTGAAATGCTTCCCAGGCTTGCCGTCTACCTTCAACAGGCATTTCGTCGAACGGATACGTCCGTTCATAAGTGAACCAGTCACGGCGGCCACCGGGGTCTTCTTTGAATTTGTTGTCTTTTTCCTGTTCCTCTTCTTCACCTTCACGGCGCGGAGCCACTTGTGCCGCTTTTTTGCGGATCGCCAGCAATTTGTTTTTATTAATAACTGCCGCTTTGGATTTTACCCTTTTATTAGGTTTAGGCGCGGCACTCGTTGGCTGCAAGGCGCCAAGAAAAGTGCTCAAAATAAGCAGGAGGCTCAGCGTATGTGCTGCAACTTGAACGGGAAAACTTATCTTTCGGGGTACCATTTTTTGACTCCTAATGTGAACAACAACGTACGGCAAGAATACATGACATCAATTCGTCGTTTGTGCCAACGCGAAACAGATGGGGCAATACATTGCCGGAAAAAAATGTTAGCAATATGCAGAAATTATCCTCAGAAAAAATAGCTAACAAGCTGATGTCTGTGTGCCTTGATTTATCATCACAAACATTTATCCAAGTGCTTTTTAGTGTAGTTTCCAAACGGAGCGAATATCAACTATGACTGATTGCTGATCAATCCTTTGCCGGCTAGGTTTTATGTGCGATGGCGAGAAGTCTAGGCTTTGTTTGACCGTCTGTCAACCGGTCGCGCGTGGAGGCGATACAGGTGCTTCACTTTCGCATTCGGCTAAAGAGTGCTATGGTTGAAAAAGCTTGTAATTGCCTACAAAAAGCGGTTGAAAACACATGTAAAAACTATGGATAAATTTCGTATCATCGGAGGGAAAAGTCTGCACGGGAGCGTTGCTGTGAGTGGCGCAAAAAATTCCGCGCTGCCTTGTCTCGCCGCTTCATTACTGACTGCCGAAACGGTTGCCTTGAAAAATGTTCCCTATGTGCGCGATCTGATTACGATGCGCCGTTTGCTCGAAGATTTGGGCTGCACGGTGCTTGTGCCGGAACTGCGCACGCACCAAATTAATGCCAGCACGGTTGACGCGCGCGAAGCGACTTATGAATTAGTCAAAACGATGCGCGCCTCAGTGTTGGTGCTGGGGCCGCTGGTCGCGCGCTTTGGCGAAGCGCGCGTCAGTTTGCCCGGCGGTTGCGCGATTGGACAGCGCCCGATTGATTTGCATTTGACGGCGCTCGAAACAATGGGCGCGCAAATTGAATTGCACGCTGGCGTAGTTCACGCGCGCGCTGAACGTTTGCAGGGCGCAGACATTGAATTCCCGATGGTCACGGTCGGTGGAACAGAAAATATTTTGATGGCGGCGACGTTGGCAAAGGGAACTACGCGCTTGATGAATGCGGCGTGCGAGCCGGAAATTTCTGACTTGGCAGATTTGCTCACGAAAATGGGCGCAAAGATTTCCGGCGCAGGTACACCGACCATCATCATCGAAGGCGTAGACAAACTGCACGGCACGACGCATTCCATCATTCCCGACCGCATCGAAACGGGAACGCTGATTATTGCGGCGGCGATCACGCGCGGCGAATTGGAAATTACGAATTGTAATCCGCATCATTTGACAGCCGTGATCGAAAAATTGCGCGAAGTCGGCGTCAAAATCGAAGCGGTCAATGACACGACGTTACGCGTCAACGGCGTAGACAAATTGCACGCGGTTGACATCACGACCGAAGTTTATCCCGGCTTTCCTACTGATATGCAGGCGCAATATTTGGCGTTAATGACGCAGGCTGAAGGCGAATCAGCGATTACCGAAACAATTTTTGAAAATCGGTTCATGCATGTCAGCGAATTACAACGGCTTGGCGCAAACATTCGCGTCAGCGGACACACCGCGCACGTGCATGGCGCGACGCCTTTGACTGGAGCGAAATTAATCGCGTCAGATTTGCGCGCGTCCGCTTCGCTAGTCCTGGCAGGATTGGCGGCAGACGGCGAAACTTGGATTGATCGCGTGTATCATATTGATCGTGGCTATGAAAAAATCGAAGAAAAATTATGTGCGGTCGGCGGCGCAATTGAGCGTGTCAAGGCATAAGCAAGATGGCGGCAATCGGGCGCATGAGGCTAAATTGACAGTGCTTCCAGCCGCGTGCTACTTTGCCAATGGTGGATTTGAAATCCAAGTTAAGGAGTAATAAACGTGGGTAATTTTGACCTCGGCATGATTGCCATCACTTTCGTCGTTTTTTTGTTCTCGACGTCTTGTCACGAAGCCGCACACGCCTGGATGGCAAATCGTTGGGGCGATCCGACCGGTAAAGAAGCAGGACAATTAACGCTGAATCCGTTGCCGCACATTCAGCGCGAACCTTTTGGCATGGTGGTGATGCCGTTATTAGGGCTGTTTAGCGGCGGCATGCTAATGGGATGGGCGAGTACTCCTGTGAATACTGCACGTATGCGCGATGCAAAATGGGGCGATTTTTGGACTTCTGCCGCTGGGCCGCTTACGAACATGTCACTTGCCGCTATTTTCATGATTTTGTGCAAAGTGGCCTATTCACCGCTAGGCGCACAATTAGGAAGTGTGCAGGAAGGGGCACAGACGTTTTTATGGACAGGCGTATGGCTGAATATTGTCTTGATGATACTCAATTTTTTGCCGATTCCGCCGCTTGATGGCGGCGCGATGTTAGGCGCTTTATTGCCTTATAATGCCGCCCAAACGTACCAAAAAATCCGTCCGTTTGGTTTTATTATTTTATTAGCAATTATGTTCAGCGGCATCTTTAGTAAGATTGTTACGCCCTTGATTTATATGGCTGCGTTGCTGGTACGAATGTAATGTTGCGCGATACTTTTATTCCATTGCCTCTCAGAAAACATCTCATAGGAAATAATCTTCGTTATGAAGCGAATTGTTAGCGGGATGCGCCCCACCGGAAAATTGCATTTGGGCAATTATGAAGGTGCGCTTAAAAATTGGGTCAAATTACAAGATCAATATCAGTGCTATTTTTTCGTAGCCGATTGGCACGCGCTGACTTCTGATTATGCCGATACCTCAAAAATTAAAGAAAACACGCTGGCGATGGTGACGGATTGGTTGGCGGCGGGGCTTGACCCAAATAAGTGCACAATTTTCGCGCAATCCTTAGTACCGCAACACGCTGAATTGCATTTGATTTTTTCGACGCTGACGCCGCTTGGTTGGCTCGAACGCGTGCCAACATACAAAGAAATGCGCGAAAATATTACCGACAAAGACATTGGCAATTACGCATTCTTTGGCTATCCGGTTTTGCAGGCAGCCGACATTTGTATGTACAAAGCTGATTTCGTTCCTGTCGGCAAAGATCAGGCCGCGCACATTGAATTAACACGCGAAATTGCGCGCCGCTTCAATCAATTTTACGGCGACGTTTTCCCTGAACCGCAAGCGTTGCACACCGAAGTTTTACAGCTCACCGGACTTGACGGACGCAAAATGTCCAAGAGTTATAACAACACGATTGAGCTGGGCGATACGGCTGAAGTCTTGCAGGCGAAGGTCAAAAAAATGATTACGGATCGCACGCGTGTCAAACGCACTGATCCCGGTCATCCAAGCGATTGTGACGTTTGCAAAATGCACCGCTTGTTTGTTCCATCTGCGGTTGCGGACAAATTTGACGCGGATTGCAGCGGCGCGGGCATCGGTTGCGTAGATCGCAAAAAAGCGCTCGGCGATGCGTTGATTGAATATCTTGCGCCGATCACGGAACGCTTAAATTATTACCGCGCGCATCAAGACGAAGTGCGCGACATCATGCTGGCAGGCACGAAAAAAGCCCGTGAAGAAGCGGCATCTGTGCTGGAACACGTGCGCAGTGCGATGAAAATTGATTGGTAGCAGATTATGTCGCAGATCAAAATTTATGGTCTGGCTGCGCACCTGAATACGGTGAAAGCGCAACTTTCTGACGTGATTCATGCGTGCGTTGTTGAAGCGTTGCAATATCCGGCAGACAAACGCGCGCATCGTTTCTTCCCGCTTGATCCCGCTGATTTTTATGCTCCATCCGGTCGCTCAGAAAAATACACGATTCTTGAGATCAGCATGATGGAAGGCCGCTCCGTTGCCGCTAAAAAGAATTTGATTCGTTTATTATTTGAGCGCGCGCAGCAGGAACTTGGCATTGCGCCGCAGGATTTGGAAATAACGATTTTTGAGACGCCGAAACACAATTGGGGCTTTCGCGGTCTGCATGGCGACGAAGCGCAATTAGATTACAAAGTAGAGGTTTAAAAAAATAAAGTATTAATGGCGAAAACGCACGCTCCGAAAAAAGCAAAAAATGACAACTCAACAGATTCGTTTATTTTAGACGACGACGCGCCGCACGACGATTACAAAGTCAAACTCGAAGTTTTTGAAGGCCCGCTCGATTTGTTGTTATTCCTCATCAAAAAAGATGAGATTGATATTTACAACATTCCTATCGCGCGTATCACCAAACAATATCTTGAATACATCAAATTACTCGAATCGCTGAATATTGAAATTGCAGGCGATTTTCTGGTGATGGCTGCGACGTTGATTTACATCAAATCAAAAATGTTGCTGCCGCCTGATCCAAAAACGGAAGGCGAAGAAGACCTCAACGAAGACCCGCGCGCCGAACTCGTCAATCAATTACTCGAATATCAAAAATTCAAAGCTGCCGCGAATATGCTGTATGAAAAAGCCGAAGTCGAAGCGGCTTGCTTCACGCGTGGTGCGCTGGAAACAGATAAAAGCAATCCTGAAGTTTCGGCCACGGTTGTAGATTTGCTGCGCGTTTTCAAAGAAATTCTCGACCGTACAAAAACCATCAAAGAGATGGAAATTTTGCGCGAAGAGATGAGCATTGGCGAGAAGATCAAACAGATTCGCGCGTTGCTTGACGAACAAAATGAAATCAGTGTACGCACTGTATTTGAACTTGCCTCCACCAAACGCGAATTGATTTTGACGTTCCTTGCGTTTTTGGAACTCGTCAAAAAATGGCAGATCACGTTGACCCAAAGCGAAATTTTTGGCGACATTATTGCGCGCGCACGCGCTGACGCTCCAGAACTCGGCGAAGTCGTAGACACATACGAAAGCAATCCTGATACGCTCGACCAAATCGAAGCGAAAGCGATTGCCGCACGCGAAGCCGCCGCCGCATTTGCGCGCGAAACTGAAGCAGAAGCTTTGCGCGAAGCGGAAGCAGAGGCCAAAGCGGAGGCAGAAGCAGAAACCGAAGCCGAAATTGAATTGCCTGTCAGCGAAGAATTTTTAGCTGAAAATACAGATACTGAAATAACCGATGAGCACGAAGAACCAAGCACAAATTGACGACCCTACCAACACGCCTGACGCTTACGATGAAGTATTTGCGCACATTGCCGCAGACGATGAAGAGGCGGAAAATATTGCGCCGGAAGATGCAGCCGCCATTGCCGAAGCTGAGATTGCTTTTGCTTCGGAATTAGCCAGCGCAACAGAAGCAGAAAATACGGCGACTGATGAAGTCACTGACACGCACGTCCTGGATGAACGCGATGAAATTTTGTTAGCTGCCGCCGAAGCCGAAGCATTGGCTGCGCAGCTTGAAGCCGAAGATCAAACGCAAGTTGACGACATTGATGTCACCGCTTCGTTGGCAGAATTAAAGCCTGCGATTGAAGCGGTTTTATTTGTTGCCGATGAACCTTTGCCGTTCAATCAACTTTGCAAAATTCTTGGCGATGTAAACCCGAAAGATGTGCAGGCGACCTTAGATGAATTGGCGGCGGCGTATGACGAACGCGAAAGCGGTTTGGAATTGCGGGAAATCGCAGGTGGCTGGCGCATCTCTACGCGTCCGCAACAACACGAATTCATTCGCAAATATCTCAAGTCCAAACCTTCAGCGCGGCTTTCGATTCCGGCGCTTGAAACATTAGCTGTAATCGCTTACAGACAACCCGTGACCGTGCCTGAAGTGCTGGAAATTCGCGGCGTCAGTTCTTCGTCAGCAATCAAAACGCTGCTGGAAAAACGTTTGATTGTGACGAAAGGACGCAAAGAAACGGTCGGGCGTCCGATGATGTACGGCACTTCTAAAGATTTCCTGGTGCAATTCGGATTGAAGGATTTGAGCGAATTGCCCAGCATCGAAGATTTTGAAGAATTAGCTGGATAAAATTTTAGCCACCGATTGACACCGATTCACACGGATTGAGAAATACCAAAATCATCTGTGTTAATCTGTGTGCATCGGTGGCTAAAATTTTTGGAGCAGGAAATGAACCGTTTCCGTCAATATTTAGAACAGGCGCGCGCTTTTTTTCTCAGTCAAATTCCTGAGAAAACCGAAGCTGTGCCGTTGGCGGATTGGCGTACACTCATCAGACCATTTTTGCGCGTCGGTACAACCGGATTTGGCGGCGGCATTGCAGTCATCGCACAAATTCGCCGTTTGGTTGTGACGCAAAAACGCTGGCTTACCGAAGAAGAATTTCTCGACGCCGTTTCCTTAGCGCAAAGCTTACCTGGCGCAAATGCTGTCAACGCAATTTCCTACATTGGGTTGAAAGTAGCAGGCTTGCGCGGGGCAATTGTTGCGGCGACGAGTTTTATTTTCCCTTCGTTTTTAATGATGATTGCGCTGACTGTGGCGCATAACAAACTCTTAAATTTACCTGACGCGCAAACGGTTTTTCAAGGCTTTAATGCTGCTGTCGTTGGGTTGATCGCCGCGACCATTGTCAAAATTGGTAAGACGGCAATGCAACGGCAATGGCACTTAGAGATGGGCGTAGCTGTCGGCTTCATCCTGATTTTTACTTCGACAAGTATTGCTGAAATTGTGTTGCTGGCGGGCATGGCAGGCATTTTTATTCAGTCCTTCAAAAAGCAAATGCGCGAACGCGTGCGTGCCAAATTGCAACGCGAACGCCGCGAAAAAGCGCACGAAGCACTCGCTGAAAAAAAGGCGCGAAAACATGCGGCCCGTGTGATGGAAGAAGCCGAAACCGACGGTTACGAAGTGCAACACCGCGTCGAAGTTTCGTTGCCGATGCCTGGCGAAATTGATAAGCCGACGGTAGAATCCACACCAAAACAATCCCCCGGCGACAAAATCTTTTCCCTTGCGTTTCCGCTCCTATTTTTATTGGCCTTGCCGTTTATTTCCAATTTTTTTACCACCCTACTGAATACGTGGAAACTAGCTGCTATTTTTATGCGCATCGGATCGGTAACATTTGGTGGCGGTTTCGTGATGATTCCGCAAATTGAGGCAGATGTGGTGGACGTACAAGGCTGGCTCACGCATCAGGAATTTGCCGATGGCATGGCGTTCGGACAAATTACGCCAGGGCCAGTGATGATTACCGCTACATTTATTGGCTACAAAGTGGCGGGATTACTGGGAGCAGTCGTCGCAACCATCGCCGCATTTTTGCCTTCGTTTGTGATGACCGTCGTGGCGGGAACGTCGCTGAATCGTTTTCGTGCAAATAATTTGGTGCAATCATTTTTATCCGGCGTAGCACCTGCGGTCGTCGGCATGTTGGCTGCTGCCGGAGTCAGCTTGGCACGCTCATCGCTGGATAATAAACTCAGTTTTGGTACGATCCCCGTCAGCTTTGGCGTAGCGACACTCGCATTTTTATTAATGCTGCGCGCAAAAATAAACCCTATATTTATTATCTTTGGCTGCGGTGTACTGCAGTTGCTTGCCGCGAAATATATGTTGGGGCAATAAGATATTGCAGACGGCTGCGCGGGAGAAAATGATTCTTGAAGTAGCGATTCTGAATGTGATTCCAGGGCGGGAGGCGGAATTTGAGGCTTCTTTCCGAATTGCGTCAAAGATAATTTCATCAATGCACGGCTATGTTTCCCCTCAGTTACAACGCTGCATTGAAAAAGAATCCCAGTATATTTTGCTGGTGAATTGGGAAACATTGGAAGATCACACACACGGATTTAGAGGCTCGCCTCAATACCAGGAATGGCGGAATTTGCTGCATCATTTTTATGATCCGTTTCCAACTAGAGAGCATTATGAATTGATTCTGGAAAATCGAACCTAACAAAGTATTTGAAATGACGCGTAGCACCACTACGCTCAAAATAAAAAAAGACACAACCATCGAACGTTGCGTCTTTTTTATTTTGTTTATGCTTGAAGTTAGCGATTACATTCAGCAGTTGCTTGCCACGGGAATGTCGCAGAGCCGCAATTCGCATTGCCGCTCATTGTAATTCCGTCCGCGTTCACCGTGCCTTGATATTCGCACAGATAACCGTCGCTGCTGGAAATGCGTTTGACCATAATACGATTGCCTTGCGTCGTGATGCTCAACACCGCAGTAACGGTCGTTTGCTGGCGACTACTTCTTGCCGACCATACGGCGTCATATTCGTTTGTGTTACCACGTCGCGTCCAAACGGCTGTATACACGCCTTCAGTTTCAGTGAAGCGATTTGGCAATCCGCACGCAAACGGTGAAGACGAATAGCCAGGACGCGTAGGCATATTTCCTACTCCGCCGCGTCGTTCAATTTGCACGCGTACCTGATAAGAACCGCTCGCGTTGTTTGTGTTCCAGTGATTGACGGTGAAATACAAAATGCCATCGCGGTCAGCCACAAATTCTTTGCTCTTTCCGATTAGCATAATCGGCGCGTTCAGATCGTTGCCAATCGAAGCTACTAACGCCCCATCGTTTTCATCAGGCAGCGGTGCATTTGGATCACGGCGGTTATTACCGGCTGGCGAAGAATTGTCGCGGCCTTCCAGTGAAACTGTGCCAGTTGCATCAATGCGAATTCGCTGGCCTTGCGTGACTTGAATATTGGAATTAATCCAATCATTCGTCAGTCGCACATCAAGGTTTGGCTGTACATCCCAGCCGCTGGCAATGGGTTTAGTTGTGGTGGGTGTCGTTGCGCGGCTCAATGTTCCATCAGGATCACGATCTGTGACGATGCGCAGCACTTCTTTGATGGGAAATCGCAACACCCGCCCGCGATCACGATCTCCGCCTGTGGTTAACTGGAAAATTACCTGCTCATTTTCGTAGCGCAAAAAATTTCCCACCAAATTACTGCCATTGCGCAAATACAACGTATCGGCATAACTCACCGCAACCATTGTTGCCAGCATCATAAAACCCAAAACAAACCTTCTCATGCTCATAAATTTTCTCCTCTAAAAACGTAGCGCAAGCGGGGGAGCCTGCATAAGTTCGATTTCAGCACATCATCACAAAGGAATTTTTGATACTACGGAATCAGCAATAAACGTGAGGCTAACACGGCCTCGCATTGCCTGTCTACGGTGCGACTCGGCTAACGATTTTTGTCTGTTTCATCAATTTGTAGATAGGATACGTTTTGTTTGCTGCAAGTAAATCATCCAAAAAATTCCAAGCAACAAAGCCGTCATCGCTTTCCGCTTCGAGCAGATAAAACGCTAAATTGGCCAGTGGTTGTGCGGTGCGAACGACAATCGAGCCTGCTGGAAATTCGATAGTTTCTGTTTGTGTGTGACCTTTGATATTGATGGCGCGATGCCCTTGAAATTCGCGCGTAGCCTTAGTGACTTTATCAATCACAAAGCTTTCGACTTCCAGTTTTGTTGGGGCTGTTAATTCTTCGTACACAATGCCATGAATTTTTAGCTTTGCTAAAATTGTTTCGAGTCCCGCTTCACGACGGAAAATATAAGCGCGCGGCACAGCCGTTTTTCGCTTCGCAGCAAACAATCCGTAATCAGGCATTTTTGTCGGCGTGAATTTATCTTCGATCATCGCCGTCATCATTTTGCCGGAGCGCGGATTTTTTTTCTTCTCGACTTCGCCGACAAGAATTTCGACAGGCTGGGCGAGCGCTTTGATGTCGAATTCGATACCGAGCTCATTGGTTGTTTTACCATTTGCGCGTTTAACTGTATCAGCGTCAGCGCGTTTGGTGAGTGCTTGAATGGCTTTTGATTGCGTTGCTGAAAATTTGCAAATTTCTTCGACAAAAGATTCGGTAACAGCGATGCGTCCGCGAAAATCAAGATAGCTGTATGCCTCAGACAAAATCGTCAGACGATTGCGCAAGCCCGCATAATTGTTGCCAAAGCGCGGGCGATGATCGAAGGTACGCCAGATTTTTTCTTTGCCTTCATGTTTTTGTGTGAAATTTTCGACTTCATAATTCAGCGCATCACTGGTCGTGAAATTGCCGTAATAATATGTGCGAAATTGATGTTGCTTGAGCATTGCTTGTGTAATCGCCGGCAGCATTTTATCGCGCTCGAAATTAATCAAGCGTTCGTCTGCATTCGGGTTCAGCATCGGCGAATACGTTAAATGATAGCCGTGATACGAACCATTCGTCGTATGCAAATCTACAATCAAATGAGGATCCCATTTGTTGAATAAGCCAATCAATGCGGCGGCCTCAATGGATTCAATTTTCATGTAATCGCGGTTGAGATCAAGACGCTTGCCGTTCTCGCGCGTACCTACGCCGGCGATGGGGCCGTATTGCGCGGTGCGATTTTCGAGGCTGATTTTTTCATTGCCGTCCGCGTTGTAAATCGGCGCAATTAAAATCACTAATTTGTCGAGCAGCGGGCGCAAATCACCGAGTGTTACACGCCGTGCAAAATTTATCATTGCTTCTTTGCCTTCAACTTCGCCCGCATGAATATTGGCTTGGATGAAGATGACAGCTTTGCCGGAAGCGTGCGCGGCGGCGGGTGTAGTAATTTTCGGGCTAGCCAAAACCATTAATGGCAATGCGCGACCTTCTTCAGATTTGCCGAACGATTCAACGTGCAAAAGCTTGGTGCGTTTTTGCAATTCCTTGATGAAATTCATTACGTCGTCATAACGGCTGGTTTCTTCGTAATTGCTAAGTTCGGCGCGTGATTTCAGCGCATTGTCTTGGGCTTTACTTGGCATAGGCAATAACAAAATTAAAAGAATTGTTGCGAGTTGAAAAAGAGAAATTGAGCGTAAGAAAAAACGTTTGGACATAGGGTTAAATGATTTTGCGACCCATTCTAACCAGAAAAAGAAATTGTTGACGAAACACAGTTGTTGCTGCCTCACATCTTACGCGTAGTGCGTTGCAAACAAAAATGTGAGTGGTGGAAAATTAAAAATAAGGTTTATACAAAACAGAGAAAATGTGAGGCGAGTTCTTTACTCGCCCCACATTTTGCGTAAGTTATATTTCAATTTGGCGCCACTAATTTACCTTCGGTGATGGCGCTGGACGGATGTTGGATAACGGTTTCATTTTCTTGTAAACCGCGCAACACTTCTGCCTCAAATGCGTTGCGATGACCAACTTCAACGGCGCGCATTTTGGCTTGTCCCTTTTCGATGACGAAAACACTCCAGCTTTGTCCTGTGCGAAATAGCGCGCTGGCGGGGACTTTGATAATTTTTTCAGAGTCCCAAATGACGATTTTGGCTTCGACTCGATAGCCGTCGCCTAATTGTGCAAATGGTTCGACAAAATCGGCGATGATGTTGACGCGTTGTTCTTCAATGCCGAGCGCAGAAATTTTTGTGAAGGCGCCAGGTTCAATTAAGCGCACGCGTGCTTTGATTGTTTGCTCGCCGCCCCAGCCTTCGATGCTGACGGCTGCGCCGGAATTAATTTTTACAGCGTCAGTCGAAAGTACATCAACCACAATTTCGAGCGATTGACTGCTGAGTTCAATCAGCGGAGTGCCGGGGGCGACTACACGTTCGCTTTCTTCCACCACGCGCAGTACGCGCCCGCGCACAGGCGCACGCACAGTGACTGCGGCGGCGCGATTGGATTGCCCGCCGCGTTCGACGGCGATGAGGGAAGCTTTAGCGACCTCGACTTCTGACGCAGCCGCGCGCGCTTTGAATTTTACGGCTTCGAGTTGTTGCAGGCAGGTTTTTTCGGCGTTGCGAAAGCGCTCAAATTCCTGCTTGGGAACGTCGCCTGTTTCAACTAATTTTTCGGCGCGCTCAAATTCGCGGTGCGCTTGATCGCAATCAGCGCGGGCATGTTCGACAATCGCACTAGCTTCGTGCTTGAGTTCTTCAGCCGTTGCCACGCGGGCGCGCGCTTCGGCAAGTTGACGTTGATCGAGTGGTGCAAGTGGCGGCGGTTCGATAGTTGCTACAATCGCGTTACTCTCAACCCAATCGCCGCGATGCAAATTGATGCGCGAAATTTTTCCGGCAATCGGAGCCGCTACGATAAAACGGTCGTGCGCGCGCGTTTTGCCTTCGGCATCAATTGTCACGCGCATCGCTCCGCTCGTGACTTTTGCTGCTTCGACTTTGGCGGGAGCGGGGCGCATTGCCAGACGAATACTGTAAACAATGACGCCCAGTAACACGGCGAGTAAAATTCGTTTGAGCCAGATTTTGAATTTCATGATTTTATTCCCGCGTTTTCAACACTTCGACCAAATCCAGATTGCGCAACCGCCAGCGAATTAAAAAGCCCGATAAAATTGCAGCTCCGCTGACAATCAAAAATGCCAGCACATACGTTTTGCCTGTCACAATCAACGGCAACCGCATCAATTCTGTATCAATCGCTTTTGTAATTAAGAAGCACAGACTATAGCCCAAGGCATAGCCCAGTGGAATCGCCAGCCCCGTTAAAATTGCCTGTTCGCCCAGTAGCATCACCGTGATTTCATTGAGTGAAAAGCCCAATACTCGCAACGACGCTAATTCGCGTCCGCGCTCTGACAACGCAATGCGCGCGCCGTTATAAACCATTCCGAACGCAATCACGCAGGCGAAAAAAATAATTACACTGGTTGAGGTTCCCATTGTGCGCGCAATCGTTTCATTGAAACTTTGCAACCATACGCTCGGAATCCATACACCGCTGACAGCAGGTGTGCTTTTCAATTTTGCATACAATTTATCAATCGCGTTCGCATCTACCATTAAATACGCGCTCGAAATCGTGTCGCCTTCATTCAGTAAACGATGTAACGCTTGTGCGTCCATGTAAACCCCCAGTCCTAGCAATTCATCTACTAACTTTACGACGGGGACTTGTTTGATGGTGCGTGTACCTTCCAAAATTTCGACTGTAATTGTGTCGCCAACATTGACACCAAGCTTGGAGGCTAAGTCCGATGAAAGCACTAAACCTGTGGGCGGCAAGGTCACAATGTTCATTTCGCTATCCACTAAGCGATTCAATTCGCCCGTTGATTCCAAACCCAAAATTGCTGTGCGGCGCCAACGATGCGCAAATCGTAGGCGTGCGGCGACGGCGCGATATGGCTCAACGCGCAACACGCCCGGCAAATTTGCTAAATCATAGCGCGCTTGTGCAGGGCGTGGTTCATTGAAAATTACCGAAACGTCGTGCCGAAATTTTTGATGGAATTGAATTTCGATAACCTGATCAATCGCATCGTAAAAATAAAAGCCGACAATCAGTAACGATGTCGCCATCGCAATGCCCAGTATAGTCAATATAGCTTTGATTGGATTGCGTTCAAGATTGCGAATGATAATGCGTGTGGCAAGCGAAAACAGATAGCGCAATCCAACGCGTTCCACCACGCTGGTGTGATAGCGCGCGGGCGGTTCGGGGCGCATAGACTCAGCGGGCGGCAGCGCGACAGCTTTTTGCACGGCTCGAATTGCGCCAATACTCGCCGCGCCCAGACTAATCAACACCGCTATGCTGAGAATCCAGGGGTTCATCTCGTAGCGCAAAATCGGAAAGCGAAAGAATTCCGCATACAGCGCCGTCAGGCTGTAGCCAAAATACCAGCCTACAAATGTGCCAAGAATGACCCCGCCTGAAACCGCCGCCAAGGCGAGTTTTAAGTAATGAAACCCGATAGCGAGATTGGTATATCCAAACGCTTTCAGCACGGCAATTTGTTCACGCTGCGTGCTGACGAGGCGTGACAAAACCAAATGAATTAAGAACGCCGTGACGCTCAAAAAAATGGCGGGAATCATCGTGCTGGTAACTTTCAACTCAGCAATTTCATTCGTGACAAAATGATTGGAAGTTTGATCCTCGCGCCCATACGCCCCAAGCCCACCGTATTCTGTCAGCAACTGGTCAAGCTGCTCAATGACATTGATTTCATTAGCGCCCGGAGCAAACGACAGCGTTACGTTATTGAATGCGCCGTCCAAATTGAACGCCGTGCTCAGCGCTGCCCGATTCATCCACAACACTCCAAAACGCCGCGCGTCGGGGAACATATCGCCGGGGCGAATTTCGTACACGAATTCTGGCGAAAGCGCTACGCCAACGATGCTTAGTTTTGTCCAGCGACCGTTGATAATCGCGTTGATTGTGTCGCTTGGATTGAGGTTGTTTTTTTCAGCAAACGCGCTACTGATGAGAACTTCGGCGCGGTGTCCGGGTTCGATGTATCTGCCGCGCACCAAATGCAAATCATTGAGCATTGACGTGCGTGTTTCGGGAACGGAGACCAATTGTCCGGTGGCCGGTTCGCCCAAGCCCGGCACATCAAGCGTGACATTCGCAACGATGCGCGTTTGGGCTGAAGCTACGCCAGGGATTTGATTGATATGCGGGGCAATACGTTCAGGGGCGCGTTTTAATTGGGCGAAAACATCTGCAAAGCGATATTCGGCATAATAGGATTCTTGTGTGGCGATTAATGAACGATAAATATTTTGCAGCGCTACAAACGAAGCCACGCCGCACGCAACGACCAACACAATCGCCATCACTTGCCCGCGCAAATGGAAAAGGTCACGAAATAATTTGCGATTAAGTGCTGTCATTTTTTCACCCTAGCAAATGGCGCATCAGCCTGCGTTTGACCAATTCAACGAATAATAAATATGTGCCGACAGTGATTCCTAAATATAAAAAGAACGCCAATGGCAACGGCACGAAGCCTAATATTTTAGCAAGCGGTGTGAACGGTAAAATTGCTCCGGTTAGTACGACCAGCAATGTCGTTGTTGTCAGCGCAAGGCTGGGGCGGCTTTTCAGTGGATTGCCTGCAGTGCGGATAATAAAGATTACCAGCGTTTGTGTCGCTAACGATTCGACAAACCAGCCTGTGTGGAAAAATTGTTCCGAAGCCGAAAAGAATTTCAGCAAAATATAAAAAGTTAAAAAATCATAAACGGAGCTAATCGGCCCGATCCAGATCATAAAATTGCGGATCATTTTGATGTCCCAACGGTGCGGCTTTTGAATAAAAGTTTCGTCAACGTTGTCGGTTGGGATTGTGACTTGCGCCAAATCGTACAAAAAATTATTCAGCAAAATTTGTGTGGGCAGCATCGGCAGAAATGGCAGAAATAGCGCTGCGCCCGCCATGCTAAACATATTGCCGAAGTTGGAACTTGTGCCCATCAATAAATATTTCATGACATTGCCGAAAGCTTTGCGGCCTTCAAGAATGCCTTCATGTAAAACGCGCAAGCTTTGCTCCAACAAAATTACTTCGGCGGCATCGCGCGCAACATCTGTGCCGGTTGCGACTGAAATTCCCACGTCCGCTGCCCGCAACGAAGGTGCGTCGTTAATGCCATCGCCCATAAATCCCACGACGTGACCTCGATGACGAAGCGCCGTCAAAATGCGATTTTTTTGCATTGGGGAAACGCGCGCGAACACCGTTGTTTGTTCCGCGATATGTGCCAGCGCCGTATCTGTCATCCGATCCACTTCATCGCCGAGCACAATATTTTCAGCGTTCAACCCCACTTGAGAACAAACGTGGCGCGCGACCAGTTCATTATCTCCGGTCAGAATTTTTACTTGCACGCCATCGTTAGCAAGCGCCGCTAAAGTTTCAGCAGCGGTTTCGAGCGGATGGTCAGAAAACGTGAGAAAGCCTGCGAACACTAATTCTTTTTCATCTTGCGCGTTGTACGCTGAGCGCGTCGGAATTTCGGCAGACGCAACGGCTAACGTGCGGTAGCCTTGCGCGCTTAATTCGTGAAAAAGGGCATCACATTTTTTTCGCGCGGTATCATCAAACAGCATTTTATTTGCGTTGATTTCATAGGAATCGCAAATGCTCAGGACGCTTTCGGGCGCGCCTTTGGTGATGATCCAATGTTTGTTTTCACGCTCCGCGACAACGGACATGCGCCGCCGCTCGAAATCGAAAGGGATTTCATCGAATTTCGTAAACCCTTTCACGTCTGGGTGATCGTGAATCAAAATCGCAGTGTCGAGTGGGTTAGCGTTGGCTTTGTGTTTGATTGCGGTGTCGAGCGGGTTTTGTACGCCTGTTTCAAACAGGCTATTGAGATAAGCCAATAAAAATGGTCGTTCTGACGTGGTGCCAAACGGGTCAAGATGTTGATCAAGTGACATTTCTCCGCTGGTAAGCGTGCCAGTTTTGTCGCTGCATAAAATATCTATGCTGCCAAAATTTTGCAGTGCAGCGAGGTGTTTGACTACGACTTTGCGTCGCGCCATTCGCAACGCGCCTTGCCCTAATGTCACGGTCGTAATCATGGGCAAAAATTCCGGCGTTAATCCGACCGCCAGCGCAATTGAGAAAAGCAATGATTCCAGCGGATCGCGTTTGAGCGCGGCATTAATCAGGAAAACGAAGAGTACTAAAAAAATCACTACGCGGGCGATCAACAATCCAAATTGTTTTGTGCCGCGCTCGAATTCTGTTTCCGGTGGTTTGGCGGCTAAGCGCTCGGCAATACTGCCAAAAGCTGTTGCCGCGCCTGTTGCGGTTACTTGTGCGATAGCATTGCCGCTAATTACCGAAGTGCCGAGCAAAACTTTACTGCGCGTATCTATTTCTGAAACTGGCGAAACTTCTTTTTCGACGGGCAATGATTCGCCTGTTAATGCCGCTTCCTGCACGTGCAAATCGCGCGCTTCGAGCAATGTCGCGTCTGCCGGAACTAGATTGCCTGCGGTCAGTCGAATGAGGTCGCCGGGAACGATTTCGCGCCGTGCGATTTCGCTCCAGTTTCCCGCGCGCAAGACGATTGCCGTTGGTGCGATTTCGCGCCGTAAGTTTTCCGTTGCCTTTTGCGAGCGCGCTGTCTGAATGAAATTCAACACCACGCTGAGCAGCACCATCATCACAATAATTCCGGCATTCACCCAATCACCGACGAACGCCGAAATCAAACTTGCCAGCATTAAAATAATTACCAATGGCTCGGCAAAAAAGCGCAGGAACTGGGCGGCAATGTTTGTGCGGCGCGTTTTTACAGGTTCATTCGCGCCATACGCAGACAAGCGTTGAGCTGCTTCTTGGTTACTTAATCCCATTCGCTGCAAGGAATGTTGATCCACCAACTTCTCTTGGGCTATTTGCATAAATATTTTATAGGCAATCTTGATGCCTAGATCGTAACAGCAATGAATAGGGGATTTTTACGCGGTAGCGCTGCAAGACGAAACGTAATGCGTAAATTCCCACACGATTTGTCCTGGAGCAAACATCTTTCGCCCATGTGACGCTTGGTCTGATGTTTGCTCATAAAATCGCAGGCAGTAATTTTGGTGTTGTAAGAAAGAGTCAGTATGCCCAGGCAAATAGCAATTATCCAAGGTCATCCTGATCCGCGCGGCAATCATTTCGGACACGCGTTGGCAGCGGCGTATGCGGATGGAGCGGAAGCCGCAGGCAACGAAGTAACCATTATCGAAGTGGCAAAACTTTCCTTTCCGCTTTTACAAACAAAAGAAGATTTTGAGCAAGGAACTCCGCCAGAAGCGATTGCGCAAGCACAAAACATCATCAATGACGCGCAGCACTTATTACTTATTTACCCGTTGTGGCTAGGGGATTTGCCGGCAGTTTTGAAAGGCTTTCTCGAACAGGTTTTTCGCCCTAGTTTTACCGGCGAAACTGCTGCCAAAGGTAAATTGATTAAGCGCCCATTGAAGGGCAAATCCGCGCGTATTGTGGTGACGATGGGGATGCCCGCATTTTTTTATCGCTGGTTTTTTCGCGCGCACAGTTTGAAAAATCTGACGCGCAATGTGCTTGGTTTTTGTGGCATTGGCCCGATCAAAACAAGCTTGATTGGCGCAGTTGAAAACAGCGAAACCAAACGGCGGGAGTGGTTGGACAAAATGCGCGAATTAGGAAGTGCGGCAAAATAATTGGCTGACGAAAATATTTTACCAGCTTAATTCATCGGGGCTGGCTTTCGTTTCGTTACAATGAATTTCGACAATTTGCCCGCTGCCAACGCGGATCACGCGATCAGCCATCGCTGCAATGGCGGCGTTATGCGTGATGACAACTGTGGTTGTGCCCAGTTCACGATTTACTCGTGCCAATACTTCCAGCACTAATTTCCCCGTCGCAAAATCCAGTGCTCCCGTTGGTTCATCGCACAACAAAACGTCAGGTCGTTTAGCAATTGCGCGGGCAATGGCTACGCGCTGCTGTTCGCCACCAGATAATTGCGCCGGAAAATGATGCATGCGCTCACGTAAACTGACGAGTTGCAGCGCTTCTTCAGCAGGCATTGGATGTTCAGAAATTTCAGTAACGAGTTGCACATTTTCGAGGGCTGTGAGGCTGGGAATTAAATTGTAAAACTGAAATACAAAGCCAACGTGTTCGCGGCGAAAGCGGGTTAATTCGCGGTCATCAGCCTGCGTTAAATTATGGTCGCGGAATACGACTTCGCCGCTGCTGGGTGCGTCTAATCCGCCAAGGATATTTAGTAGTGTAGATTTTCCGCTTCCCGATGGCCCCAGCAAAACAACAAATTCGCCTTGATACAAATCAAGGTCTACCGCTTGCAGCGCATATACCTCAACCTCGCCCATTCGATACACTTTCGATAATCCGCGCGCGCGAAATACGGCTTCTTGTTGGGCTGTTTGTTGCGGGGCAGCTTGCATCGTCTTGCATCGTCTTGCATCGTTACGCTTTATGCGGCCTGTTTGTCGTGGTCAGCGAATGACAATGCATTCGCACGTTGCAACAAATCGCGTACCTCTTCATCTGTCGTTTGGCGAAAATCATCGTACCAAAGTCCTACTGCATAAAAGGGTTCTTGCATCTGATCGCAAGTGCAAACAATATCATCTGCCATTGTTTCAAAAAATTCGCACGTTGAACGCGCAGCTACCGGAGCGGCTACGATAATGCGAGCGGGCTTGTGATTTTGCAGCGCCGCCACCGCTGCTTTCATCGTTGCGCCTGTTGCCAGTCCATCATCCACTAAAATTACAGTTTTGCCTTGTAACTGAGGCATTTTACGATTGCCTCGATACAGTTTCTCGCGCCGTTCCAGTTCTTGTAACTCAGTCTGTGCGACTGTATTAATTGTTGCAGCCGGGATTTGCAAATATTCCACGACTTCGTCATTTAGCACGCGAGTGCCGCCCGAAGCAATTGCTCCCATTGCCAATTCGCTTTGTCCGGGAACGCCTAGCTTACGCACCAGAAAAATATCTAATGGCAGATGCAAAGCGCGTGCGACTTCGTACGCCACAGGCACACCTCCGCGCGGCAGCGCAAGCAACACGACATTCGGATCGCCCGCATATTGCAGCAATTTTCCGGCTAGATGCCTTCCCGCTTCGTTTCTGTCTCTGAATCTCATTTTTTACTCCTTGCCTTTTTCCGGGCTTGATTTGAAGAAAGAGCAAACAAAGTGCCAGAGATTTTGTGCGGAGAATTTCCCAAAATTGTTTAGAAATACGCGGTGGGAAAAATACAAGCGAGAAAAAGCGCGTGAGGGTTAGCGCGTGATAACAATTTTATAAACCCATCCTGCTGCCATTAGAGCGATTCCAAAATACATCAGAAATTTGGTGCTGCGCGCTGCTAAGAAATGTGTCCACAACACGCGACGGTATAATAAATATAAGCAAAGTGGGATCAGGAGCATTGTCGCAAGGCAGGCAATGAACCCAAATGGCTGAGTAATAAACGCTTCATAGAAATGAAATCTAACAGTATGTGCAAAGCTAGTTGTTAATCCGCAGGCGGGGCAGGGAATGCCTGTATAAAGCAGGAAATAACAGGGCGGCAAGCCTAGTTGCTGATGTGTGCCAACGCCATTTGCCGCCGGTTGCAAAAGACGCGCGACTGCGAGCACTAAGCTGGAAATACACAGCACCGCGATGTATTGCGCGCGGTCGCGGTGCGAATATTCCAACGAATGATTTGACGCGGTAATTTCCATTTAAGTTATGAGTTGGTAATGATGGAAATAATCAGCACGAAAACGCCAATTATCGCTGCCAGTACTTGCAGCCCTGTAATAATCGCGCCGATCCAAAAGCCCGCCTTGGCATAGCCCATTCCGGCAATCGGGGCGCGTCCGTTTTGAATATCGTTCATTTCCATCTTGCCCAAAATCATTCCAACGATGCTGAGCAAGGTACAAGTGAAAAGAGAAATAATGCTGATGATTAAGGAAGCAACGGAGCGCCCGCTCGCTGATTGCGGTAACGGCGGTCGGTAATCAGCATAGCTCGGGTTCGCCAGCGGATTTTGAGGTTGTACATTCGGGCTTATGTACGATGTGTAATGGGGCGGATTATTTTGTTGTGAACTAAGCGGCGATTGATAAGGCTGTTCGGCTACAGGCGGAGTGTTAGGCAAGCGTGCGGTGGGTGCTTCTGTGACAGAAGGCGGTTGCATTGGTTGTAATGCTGTTCCGCAATTGCGACAAAATAACGCCTCATCTCGATTGTTCGCACCGCAGGAAGTGCAATGCATAGTTGGTGAAGTCCTCCTCAGAAAAGTCAGCACGACTGTACACGAATTCGCATGAATACAAAATACTTTGATTTGTTCATTACGAATTGCCGCTATTGCTGTTCGCGGGACGGTGGTTGAGGCAGGCGATACGTCGTTGGTTCTGTTACGCTAAAATTGGGAATCGCTGTTGTGTCAGCTTCCGGCAACGGATTGGTACTGGTGGCAGATAAATTGTGTGCTGGGTTATTTGGTAATTGGTCTTGTTGTTCTTGCTTGAGTTTGACGATTCGTTTGCTGATAACTAAGCCGTTGAAAAGAATTGCCAACCCCACCGCAAACGGTACCAGTCCCGCCAACCATACTTTGCTGATTATCGCAGCATCTTTGGCATTCTCACCTTGCGCCACAACACCTAAAAAGAAGTACAAGAACGCCATCGCGCTGAGGCCAACTGCTGCGGTAATCACGCCGCCTTTGATTTCTTCCATGCGTTTGACTTCAGGCGTTTTGCCTTGGCGGCGCTCGCGTTCTCCCTGACTCATCAACATTTCCTTGACCCAGGTTTTATCCCAATCAATTGGTTGTGAACTACGCCCTGTCAGCGCTTCTTGCACCGCACGCAAATTTGCTCCACACTTGCGGCAAAATTTCACGTCATCAGTTGTTTGTGTAGCGCATTTCGGACAAAACATAAACGCTCCAAATGAAAAGATTTTCCGGGCGAACAAGTATACGTGATCGGCTATTGAGTAGTTCAATATTTAAATGGTTGCTTCTGCTGCTATGGGTGATGAATGAAGCTCGCGCTTCACCATAACGCGATACCATTTGCGCGCGGAACCGACAATCACAATAGCTAAGCCGACCATCAACGCAGCCACAATCGCCATATTCAAATATCCATTGAAACTGGTTGTCGGGCTTTTGGTCATAGGTAAATAATTGATCATGATGTTTTGATAGCCAGCGGTCATTTCGATAATCGCAACAAACATCATCGGCAATCCCGTCACCCAAGCATATTTTACTCTGCCCGCGTTGATCAGCATTGTAGTTGCCACGCACAGCGCTAAACACGCGAGCATTTGATTTGCCATGCCGAATAAAGGCCAAATCGTTTGAATTGAACCTGTCCAGATAAAATATGCCCAACTGAAAACGACTAAGACGCTTGCCACGATTGCGCCAATCATCGAATCCGTGCGCGCGAATGGTTTGTACGCGAGGCCAATTGTTTCCTGCACTAAAAATCTGGCAACGCGCGTTCCTGCATCCAGCGTAGTCAAAATGAACAGCGCTTCAAACATAATCACAAAGTGATACCAATAACTCATCAACCCCGACATGCCTGGAATGCCTGAAAAAATTTGTGCCATCCCAACCGCCAAACTAACCGCGCCGCCTGTGCGTCCGGCTAATGTTTCTTCTCCGACTGCCCTTGTTAATTCCGCTAAGTTAGAAGTCGTGAAGCCCATGCCTTGCAGCATCCCGTCAAATTGCGCGAATTTGGCGATGGGAATATTGATTTGAAAATAATCGTGCGGGAACATCGAAGATGCCGCAATCAACGCCATCACGCCAACAATTGATTCCGCCAGCATCGCGCCATAACCAATCGGGCGCGCGTGTGATTCTTTATCAATCATTTTTGGCGTAGTCCCCGAACTCACCAAACCGTGAAAACCTGAAATCGCTCCGCAGGCAATTGTGATAAACACGAAGGGAAAAACTTTGCCGGGAATAATCGGCCCGCCTCCGGCTATGAAAATTGTTGTCGCAGGCATTTTCAACGTCGGTTGCACTAACAAAATGCCGAACGCGAACATCGCTATCGAACCAATTTTCATGTAGGAACTGAGGTAGTCGCGCGGGCAAAGCAATAGCCAAACAGGCAACACGGACGCTACAAAACCATAAATCGCCAGCGCAATCACAATGCCGTTTTTGCTCATCCGAAAATAATCGGCGTATGAAGAATCTTGCACGACTTTGCCAAAGATGACTGCGAAAATCAGCAGCGCAACGCCGATTACTGTGCCTTCAGTAATTCCGCGTTCTGTACCACCGCGCCATTTGAAAATGTACATGCCCATTAAGAGCGCAATCGGAATCGTCATCGCAATCGTGAACATTCCCCACGGGCTGTCGCTAAGCGCGTTGACGACGGCTACGCCAATACCTGCGAGCGCGACCACAACAATTAACAAAATTGCAAACGTAGCGACGCTGCCTGTCACGCGATCAATTTCGCGGCGCGCAATCACGGCTAACGATTGTCCGTCGTGGCGAATTGACGCGAATAAAATCACAAAATCATGCACGGCTCCAGCAAGGACTACGCCAATGACCATCCACAGCAGTCCTGGCAAAAAACCAAATTGTGCGGCAAGCACAGGGCCAATTAACGGGCCGGGGCCGCTGATTGCTGCGAAATGATGCCCCCACAAAACGTATTTATTCGTGGGCGTATAATCTTTGCCGTCATTAAGCCGATGCGCGGGCGTAATGCGCGCGTCATTCAACGCTAAGACTTTTGCCGCGATGAACGCGCTGTAATAGCGATATGCGATGGCATAAATTGCGAGGACACCAATCAAAATCCAGACAGCGTTTATAGACATAGGAATTTAGAGAGTTAGTTTTGCAGTCTATTGTTGGCAAAAATTCGGGACATTTTGTAGTTACAACATAAAGCGAATTTAGAATTTCTGCCTGAGTATTTGTCGTTGAAAACGACGAACAAAATAGCCCAGCGAGCATCGCTGGGAAGACAGCGAGAGATACGTGTCGCTGAAGGCGACAAACAAATTTACAGTAAGCGTTACTCGCCTACAGCGAGCCTTTGTCTGGTTGATATTTACCCAGCGATGCTCGCTGGGCTATTTTGTTTGTCGCCGTTGGCGACAACAATTATTCTCTTAAGTCCGAACCAAAAAAATGTATCGTAATTATTTTTTATCTTCTGGGCGCAGGCGCATCTCTTATTTCTTCTTTTTTGACATTTGAAATTTCGCCGCTCACAGGTTTTGCATTAATGCTCATCAATCCTTGATGCGGGCCATTCCAGCTCGAAATTTTGATTTGGCCTTGCAGATGATTGCCGTCTAAATGCAGTCCATTTTTCCCTTTGGAAATATCAATCCATAATTCGCCGCCCGTGGGATAACCGTCTTTGTCTTCGTAGCCCAAATCGAAATACCATTTTTTTGCATCTGCTTCTGTGAGTTGTTGCAACTGTTCATCCGACAACAGCAGATCAACTTTGACTGCACTCTGTTCATGTTTTTCGAGGAAATTGTAGAGTTTTTCTTTACCCGCTTTACCCGCGATGTCGCCTTTGAAGGCTGCCAAATTGGCCGCAGGTTTTGTGCTCGCAGTGATTGATGCTGAAGGCGATGGCGACGGCGAGCCAAAAAGATCAGGCAGCGAAGAAGCTTCTCTGGATGTTTCCTTGATGGAAGAAGATTTAGCCCGCGAGTCAGTTTTGCCCTCGAAATAGCGGCGCGCGTCTGTGCAAGCCGTAAGCAAACCTGTAGCGCTACAAAACAGCATGAGAAGAATTTTGCGTTTGATTTGGGGCATAACAACTCCTGATTTTTTGAGCGAATAATTGGGGGAAGAAAACGAACGAAATTATTCTTCGTCGTGATCGAATTTAATTTTCAAGCTCCGCAAAAATTGGCGATCCTCGGCACTAATTTGTTTGAGCCGTTCCTCAATTGGAATTTCAGGAAATGAGTCTGGCTCATCCGCAGTCTGGTCTGGCAAGGCAATTGTCGCCTCCACCGCCAGCAAAATATCATTGCCTGTAGCGCGAATACGTTCCATGACATCGCTCACTACGTCCGAACGCTGAATGGCGTCGTTAATCGCTTCGCCTAATTCTGTAAGCAATTTTTCCAGATGTTTATCCATCGGGCGGGATTATAACGGTATTGCCGATTGATCGTCTATGAACTCGCACGTTGCAATTTAATTTGCTGCAATCTTTCGTGACTTTTCGCGCGACTTCGAGGATAAAAGTACTATGCAAACAGACATCGCAATTATTGGCGGAGGCGTCGGTGGCTGCGCTGCCGCATTGGCTGCGGCGCAGGCTGGGTACAAAGTGATTTTGACCGAAGAATCCGATTGGATCGGCGGACAATTTACCGCGCAAGCCGTGCCACCTGACGAACACGGATGGATTGAGCAATTCGGGTGCACGGCTTCGTATCGAAAATTTCGCAACCGTGTGCGTGATTATTATCGCCATAATTACCCGCTCACGGATGAAGCCAGAGCCCAGCGCTTTTTGAATCCCGGCAACGGCTGGGTTTCGCCGCTTTGTCACGAACCGCGCGTGGCTTTGGCCGTGCTCAAAGAAATGCTTGCGCCTTTTGTGAGCAGCGGGCGATTGAAAATTTTGTTGCAGCATAAACCGATTGCGGCGGATGTGAGCGGTGACAAAATTAATTCTGTACTTTTGCTTGATTTGGAAGGTGAAGCAGCAATTACCATCACCGCAAAATATTTTATTGACGCAACGGAGCTTGGTGATTTATTGCCGCTGACGAATTGCGAATACGTCACAGGCGCAGAATCACAAGCGCAAACAGGCGAGCCGAGCGCGAAGTCCGAGCCGCAGCCAAATAACGTGCAGGCGTTTTCTGTGTGCTTTGCGCTGGATTATTTGGCGGGCGAAGATCACACGATTGAGAAACCAAATCGTTATCCATTCTGGCGCGAATTTGTGCCGCAACTGACACCGCAATGGCCAGGAAAATTATTGTCGTGGTCAATCACGCATCCGCGTTTGATGACGCCATTAACTTATCATTTCGATCCGCACAACGAATCCGGCAAAGCCTTTTCCGGCTTATGGAGCTATCGCCGCCTCATTGATCGCAGCCAATATTCATCGGGCTTTTATGCGTCAGATATTTGTTTGGTGAACTGGCCGCAAACAGATTATTTGCTCGGCGATATTTGCAATTGCAGCGAATCCGAACGCGCCTGGCACATCGAAGCGGCACGCGAACAAAGCTTGTCGCTGGTTTATTGGCTGCAAACCGAAGCGCCGCGTCCTGACGGCGGATTAGGCTGGAAAGGTTTGCGTTTGCGCGGCGATGTAACAGGCTCGTCGGATGGCTTAGCCAAAATGCCATACATCCGCGAATCGCGCCGTATCAAAGCCGAAACAACAATTCTTGAACAACACGTTTCAGCTTCACTGCGGCCTGATGAAATTTATGGCGAAAATTATTCCGATTCTGTCGGCATCGGCTATTACCGCATTGACCTGCATCCTTCGACTGGCGGTGACAATTATCTTGATGTTGAATCTTGGCCGTTTCAAATTCCGCTCGGCGCACTGATTCCGCAGCGCATAGAAAATCTTTTGCCTGCGTGTAAAAACATCGGGACTACGCACATTACAAATGGCTGTTATCGCTTGCATCCAGTCGAATGGAACATCGGTGAAGTCGCAGGAACATTGGCTGCCTATTGTTTAGAGAAAACTGCTGCGCCGCGCTATGTACGCCAAAAACAATTGGCAGATTTTCAGCAACGCCTTATTACACGCGGTGTAGAAATTGCCTGGCCTGAGAACTTGAATTTAGCGGACAGCGACCCGCATCAGCACGCAATGTGATAAAAGGTTATCTATTGATCAAAAGAGAATTTTTATGGCGAATCGCAAAGAAAAATTTACTACATCATCGAACATCGAATTGAAAAATGAATTCACGGCGGAAGATGTGCCGAACGCAGAGCTTGGCACGCCGGGGCAATATCCATTTACGCGCGGAGTGTACGAAACCATGTACCGTTCACGGTTGTGGACGATGCGTCAGTATGCGGGATTTTCTACGGCGAAAGAATCGAACGAGCGTTATAAATATTTGCTCTCGCAAGGCACAACAGGCTTGTCTGTAGCGTTCGACTTACCGACGCAAATTGGCTATGACAGCGATCACGAATTGGCACAAGGCGAAGTCGGAAAGGTCGGCGTAGCGATTGATTCGCTTGCGGATATGGAACAACTTTTTGACGGTATTCCGCTCGATAAAGTTTCGACTTCGATGACGATTAATGCGACCGCTTCGATTTTGCTCGCGCTGTATATTGCCATAGGAAAAAAGCAAGGCGTAGCGCGAGGCAAGCTCAACGGCACAATTCAAAATGACATTTTGAAAGAATACATCGCACGCGGCACATACATTTATCCGCCCAAACCTTCGCTCAGAATTATCACTGATATTTTCGCGTATTGCGCCCAAGAAGTACCAAACTGGAACACGATTTCTATTAGCGGCTATCACATCCGCGAAGCTGGTTCGACCGCTGTGCAGGAAGTTGCATTCACACTCGCCGATGGCATTTGTTATGTGCAAGCTGCGCTTGATGCTGGTTTGGAAGTGGACAACTTCGCGCCGCGTCTCGCGTTCTTTTTTAATTCGCACAACAATTTTTTAGAAGAGGTTGCGAAGTTCAGAGCTGCGCGAAGGTTATGGGCAAAAGTGATGAAAGATCGTTTTGGCGCGCAAGACCCAAAATCATTGATGTTACGTTTTCATACGCAAACAGCAGGCTCTACGCTGACGGCGCAACAACCCGAAGTCAACGTGATTCGTACGACGCTTCAGGCGTTGGCGGCAGTGCTGGGCGGCACGCAAAGTTTGCACACGAACGGACGCGATGAAGCATTGAGTTTGCCGACGGAAGATGCGGCGCGAATTGCATTAAGAACGCAGCAAGTCATCGCCCACGAATCCGGTGTAGCCGATATTGTAGACGCGCTCGGCGGTTCGTACGCGATAGAATATTTGACGAATGAAATTGAGCGCCGCGCAGTTGAATACATCACAAAAATTGATGAAATGGGCGGAATGCTCGCCGCGATTGAAGCCGGATATGTGCAACGCGAAATCGAACGCGCGGCATACGATTATCAAAAAGCAGTCGAAGCCCAAACCGAAATTGTCGTGGGTGTGAATAAATTTCAGGTGAAAGAAGACACGCAAATTCCGACACTAAAAATTGATCCGGCAACAGAAGAAGCGCAAAAAAATCGCGTCCAGAAAATTCGCGCCGAACGCAATGCTGAAGCTGCGAAAACCGCATTAACTGCCGTCGAGAGTGCTGCCAAATCAGGCGAAAACCTGATGCCGAGAATTATTACTGCTGTTGAGGCGTACGCGACATTAGGCGAGATTGCAGATGCGATGCGTAGCGTGTTTGGCGAGTATACGGACTCAATGTGATTTGGTGTTAGGTCAGTACCACCTGCGTAAGCGGGTGGCGAGGTGTTTTATGTGGAATGACACGGATGTGCCACTTGCTTATTTAATCACCTTTCGTTGTTATGGGACTTGGCTGCATGGTGATGAACGCGGCTCGATAGATCGTTTTCACAATCAATACAACTCTCCTTATTTATCCCCTCATGAAAATTTACGAAAAGATATGCAGCAAAACCTGCGCGGCGAAATTGTGACGTTAAATATTACGCAACGAGAAGCTGTAGAAAGTGCGCTTCGTGAAGTTTGCGAAGTGCGTAATTGGTTGTTGCATGCCAGTAATGTTCGCACTAATCATATTCATTTGGTTGTAAATATTGGAGCTGCAAAACCTGAGCGTGCCTTGAATGATTTCAAATCATATGCAACACGAAAAATGCGACAGAATAGATATTGGCTAAAATCTCTTAGTCCTTGGTCGGATAAAGGCAGTACGCGTTATTTGTGGAATGCACAGAGCTTGGATAGAGCAGTTGATTATGTAATTAATGGGCAGGGCGATGTTTTGCCGGAGTTTGATTGACTTAAAAAAACGCCACCCGCTCACGCAGGTGGTACTGACCCAGCTTCGCCACCCGCTTACGCAGGTGGTACTGACCTAACTTTACCACCCGCTTACGCAGGTGGTACTGACTCTCTCTCTCGTTCATGTTAAACTGCCTCAGCAAAATCTAAGTTTTACAGGAGTTTTTCCATGATTGATTCCCTGGCGATTCAGGAATTACGGGACAAGTATAACGACCTCAATCAACGCGTAACCGAGCTGCGGAGGTTTCTTTGACCCGGATAGCAAACGCGCGGAATTAGCCAAGCTCGAAGAAACAGCCGCTGCGCCCGATTTTTGGAACGATCAGGCAGCGGCGCAAAAAGTTTTGCAACAGCGTTCACGTCTCGAACGCGAACTCGGCAGAGCCGAAAATCAACAACGAATGGTGGACGATCTTGCCGTGTTGTTTGATTTTGCAGCGGAAGACGAATCGTCTGCTGCGGAATTGAAACCTACGCTTGAAAATCTGGCGAAAGAAGTCGAAGACAGCGAAACGCAAATGTTGCTCGGCGGCGAAAACGATGCGCGTTACGCCATCGTAAATATCAACGCGGGCGCGGGCGGAACCGATGCGCAGGATTGGGCGCAAATGCTTGAGCGCATGTATTTGCGCTGGTGCGAATATCGCGGCTTCAAAAAAGAAATTCTGGACGAACAGCCGGGTGAAGAAGCGGGCATTAAATCGGCTACGATTCGTATCGAAGGCGATTATGCTTACGGCCTGTTGTCAGGCGAATCGGGCGTCCATCGCTTGGTCAGAATTTCACCGTTCAATGCTGGCGGCAGCCGCGAGACCAGTTTTGCTTCGGTTTTTGTGACGCCGGAAATTGATGATGACATCACGGTCGAAATTCTCGACAAAGATTTGCGCATAGATACATATCGCTCCACAGGCGCAGGCGGGCAGCACATCAACACTACCGATTCGGCAGTGCGCATCACACACTTGCCAACAAATATTGTGGTGACTTGCCAGAATCAACGTTCACAACATCAGAACCGCGACGTAGCAATGCGCGTATTAAAATCGAAGCTGTACGAACTTGAGCTTGAGAAAAAGCAAAACGAGACGAATAAGTTGGCAGAGAACAAACGCGATATTTCGTTTGGCTCGCAAATTCGCAACTACGTGATGCAACCATATCGTTTGGTCAAAGATGTCCGCACAAAATTTGAATCCAGTGACGTAGACGGCGTGCTGAACGGTGATTTGGACGAATTTATCAAGAATTATTTATTAGCAAAACGAAACGCTGCCAGTAATTAAAGCGCATTCCCTCACAGTGATTATGGCAAAGGCAACTACAAAAAAGACGGCGTCAAAAGGACGCATTAGCAAAGAGCAAAGCGAAGCCATTAGCAAACGGCGGCACGAGATTATCGGTTTGTGTTGTTTGGCGACGGGCATAGTTTTGCTGTTTGCGCTGCTTAGTTATGATCGGCAAGACCCGACTTTGTATACGGCAACCGCGCGCGCCAAAGCAGGGAACTGGATCGGGCCGCTTGGCGCAAACGTTGCCAGCACGTTCTATCAGGCGTTCGGGTATACAGCGTTATTTTTGCCGCTGACTTTTTTTGCATTGTCCTATTGGTTATTACGATATGCCCGCATTCCGTTTTCGTGGTTCAAGCTTTCAGGGATGATTGTTATTTTGTTTGCCTTGACTGGATTGTTGGCAGTCGCTGACGCCAGCTCTACGTCATCATTCCACTGGGGCGGATGGGTCGGACATATTTTGATTTATGGCGAAGACCTCGGGCTAGCGAGTTTTATGCATCGCATCGGCGCGACGATTGTTTTGCTCGTGGGCCTAATTACAGGCGTGATTATGGCGACGCCGCTTTCGTTGGCGGGAATTGTTGCCTGGGTGACGCAAGCTCCTGCGGGCGCGTCCGAAGTCAGTGTTTTAGATGTGCTGCGCGAACGCTTTCAAGTCTGGCGGCAAAATCGTCAATTGCAAAAACAAGCTGATGCCCAGTATCAATCTTCTGAGCGCAGCGCGCGTGAAGCGTCTGATCGTGCGAAAGAGGACATAAAAATTAAGCAACCGGATGGCAAACTTGCCACGCAGGTTTTGCCTGTCCCGCGTGCGACAGAAACTGAACCGAAAAAATCTTCATTCGCCGATGTGCTTTCGCCTGCACTCAGCAAAGCGCGCGCTTCTGTTGCCGCAGTCTTGACGCGCGAAAAATCGCCTGAAGTTGCCGAAGTTACACCAGAAAAAAATGCCAATAAATTAGCTGTGTCGGCGCAAGCGCCCGCTCCGATTGCGACTCGTACCGCTGGAGCAAGCAAAATTGATGAAGTTGATGAAGACGCAACGGAAGAGTGGGAAGACGACGCCAACGCGCCCGACTTAAGCCAGGGACAGCGCAGCGTGCTAGAAATGGTTTCGACTGTTTCGGTGAAGCGGTCTGAAACGGCGGAAGAAAAGGCTGCCGCTCTTGCGCCCCTATCACTCGTGCAAAATACGCTGCGCACAGCGATTGAATATAAATTGCCGAGCACGGAAATGCTGGTTCCGCCCGCGCCACGTTCAGAAATTGCCGACGACGAATTGAAAGAGCGCGCGATTCAATTAGCAGAAAAATGCCGCGAATTTAATGTCTCAGGGCAGGTCAAACAAATCAGCCCTGGGCCGGTTGTGACTACGTTTGAATTCAAACCTGACCCCGGTGTGAAATACAGCCGCATCACGGGACTCGTAGACGATTTGTGCCTTGGCATGAAGGCCGAGTCCATTCGCATTGATCGCATTCCCGGCAAATCTACGGTTGGTATCGAAGTGCCGAATGCACGCCGCGAAACGATTCGTTTGCGCGAAGTTTTGGAATCTTCAAAATTCACTGAATCCACTTCAAAATTATCACTCGCGCTTGGCAAAACAATTGACGGCTCAAATTACGTAGCGGATTTGGCAAAGATGCCGCACTTGCTGATCGCAGGCGCGACTGGAGCAGGAAAATCAGTTGCACTAAATTCCATTCTCGCTTCGCTGTTATACAAAGCCTCGCCCGACGAAGTGAAAATGATTCTGGTTGATCCGAAACGCTTGGAATTAGGCTTGTACGCCGACATTCCGCATTTGCTGACGCCGATTGTGACTGACCCAAAACGCGCGAGTTATTCATTGCGTTGGGCTGTAACCGAGATGGAAAATCGGTACAAACATCTTGCAGCATTTGGCGTGCGCAACATCGAACAATACAACCACGATGTTTGCGCTACAGTAGATCAAAATCTCGCGGCGGATAGTGTTGAGATGCCAAAACCATTGCCTTACATCGTCGTTGTAATTGACGAATTAGCAGATTTGATGATGGTTGCTGCACGCGACGTTGAAGAAAGTATCACGCGTTTGGCACAAATGGCGCGCGCGGTTGGTATTCACTTGGTGCTGGCTACGCAACGTCCTTCGGTTGATGTCATCACCGGATTGATTAAAGCGAATTTCCCTTCGCGCATTTCCTTCCGCGTTTCGTCAAAAGTTGACTCGCGCACAATCATTGATTCCAACGGCGCAGAAGGCTTGCTCGGTCAGGGCGATATGTTGTTTTTGCCGCCGGGAACTTCGCGGCTCGTGCGCGTACATGGTGCATACGTAGACGAAAAGGAAGTCAAAAGAATTTGTGATCACGCGCGCGCGCAGACGAAACCCGCCTACGATGAAAAAATCGTGATGAGCGAAAAAGAGATGGAAGGCGAGGACATAAACGGCGATTTCAAACGCGATGAGAAATACGGTGAAGCCGTGCGCGTAGTCATCGAAATGGGGCGCGCTTCAACGTCGGCTTTGCAACGTCGTTTGCGCATCGGTTACGGACGCGCCGCTTCGATCATAGATATGATGTACCGCGAAGGCATTGTCGGCCCCGAAGATGGCAGCAAACCGCGTCAGGTTTTAGTCAAAGCAGACTTTCTGGAACGCCTTGATCAAATCCAGCAAGAGGGCGATCCTTTTTGATAAAAGCTAAAAATCGCATCGCTGTCTATCTATTATCCACAGCTTAAATATTCGTTTAATGGTTAAGAGTGTTTAAGGATTTTTAATTAACTCTAGTTGTTGAAGTTTAATAAGGTAAAAGGTGTATGTTGCTGAAAAATAAGAATTTAGCTTTTTTGTCGAAATATTGTGCAATTTGCTATAAATCTCGTATTTGCTGAATTTGGGGTGTCTCCCTACCTACTTATTCACAGCTTTTTCCACAGATTCTGTGGAAAACTTTACACTGACTTAAGAAATTTTTGGCACTGAACGCCGCGCAGGTTTTGGCACGATATGAAATTGCAAGTGGCATTGGATCATCCTGATCTTACACGCGAATTAGAAATTGTGGCGAGCGTCAACCGTTATGTTGACTTGATCGAAGTTGGAACTCCACTGCTGATCCGCGAAGGTATTCGCGCGGTGCGTGAAATCCGACGACGTTATCGCGGTAAAGAAATTGTGGCTGACATCAAAGTCGTGGATGCGGGCGAACCGATTGCTGAATTAGCGTTTGCGGCAGGCGCTACAGTGGTGACGGTTTTGGGCTGCGCAGAAAACGAGGTCATCAAACGCGTCGTGAAATCTGCCAAACGTTACGATGGCAAAGTCATGGCGGATAGTTTGGGCGTAGTCAATTTGCAGGAACGCGCGAAAGAATTGCGCGGCCTAGGCGTAGATTCGCTGTGCCTCAATCGGCGCGGCATGAAAACGCGACGTGCGACGCAACCAGAAAATCTGAAACAACTCAGAGCGCAAATTGAAGAAATTGATTTGCCTGTTTTTTTGGCGGGCGGCATTGATTTGCCAGAGCTCATCGCATTGCGCAAAATTCCTTTAGCCGGAGTCATCATCGGCGCAGCGATTGCCGACATGCCTTCGCCCGCCGACGCCGCCAAAGAAATGCGCCGCGTGCTTGATGAAGCGAAATAATCTTTCTTACAATTCAGCGCTTGTCTTTTTACGACCCACTAAATGAATTGTTGTGTGATCAATAACGCTTGGTGCAGGATTCATCCGCCATTGATCCTGTTCAGGTAATGCCAGTTCCGCCGTTTTAGCTTGTCGCTCACCGCGTTCAGAAAGCAACCGGAACGGAGTAGCAATCAACAACACAATAAATCGCAATTTCACCGCGATAAACGCAATCGGAAACAAAATAAAATTTACGAGCAGCGCAGCCAAAAATTGACCGAAGATAAGCCACGAATTTACCACACTGCGTTCTTTGGCTAGTTCCGGCGCGCTCTTAAAAAAAAGCCCCGCATATTGCGCCATCAATTTCTCAAACGCCTCATCCGCCTGCGCGAGCAATTCGTGCTTGCCCGAAGATAATACTCTTGTCACCCGCTCCAAATTCGTCCCGCAAGCCGGACAAAATTTGCGCTCTGGTGAATCTTCTCTTCCGCAGGTTGGACAGAACATGATCTTTTACCTCGCTGACAATTTGTGATGAATTGACCTACGAAGACGATCAGGAAGATGTTCGCAGATTTCATTATCGTAGTGCAATTCATGAGCGAATTATATCTTTTACCTATAGCCAAATAAGATCAATTCCTTCGCTGCGTTTAGGAACTCGCTGTCTAGGTTTTAAGTTCTCTATGGAAAGAAGGCCATTTATTTTCCACTCTTCAATCCATTCTTTTAAGTCGCTCTCCCAAACCAATGGTTCTTCTAGTGCCCTAACAAAGGCTTCGTCGTAAGATGTCTTTTTGTTAGCTTCCAATAGTTGCAATAGTTTGCTTTTAGATTTTGTCGTATATCGTTCTCGCAAAGAATCGAAGTAAGTTGTGCTATGCAAAACTTCAGCGCCGAAAAGTTCGCCAGATACTGGCATTCTTTTTTCATGTTTTCTTTTGCGAGCTTCTGCTCGAACTTGTTGCATTTCCTTCATTGCAGCTTTCTCAGCTTCTTTAAATACCGCAATTCCTGTGGCATTACGCGTAGCGTAGATTAGGTGAAAATGCGTACGATCATTTTCTGGGTGTAATACTATTGCTTGGGCTGTAAAACGAAATTTTCCAGTAGATGCTACTTGGTTTGTATATTCGGTCACTGCGGCATCTTCACGATCTCGTTTTGCAAGCCCGCTTAATCTATCCTTGAATGACGAAGAGCCAAATAGTTTGACAAAGCTTTCTTGAGTCATTTCATCTGGCGAATCAAGAAATCGAGTAATATGACTTGTCATGAAGTTAATAAGAACTTCACCAGGGTTAAGCTGAAGGAGTGGCGCAATTTCATCCATTGCAAATCCAGTCCAACCCGTAGGGTCAATAAAGATGAAAGGGAATGATCTGGAACCACCTCGCTTTACAAAATCAACAATATCATTAATGGCAGCCTTCAACTCGCAGTTGCGGGTTTCGACAATTGCGTTTTTGGCTGTATCCGCAAATTCCTTAAGTTTGGTATATGATTCAGGATTTTTTTCAAGGAAGAGGCATCGTAATTTTACAGACTTTTTTCTGATGCCATGTTGTATACGCGCCGTTTCCAATTCCTGCAAAGCGATAGAAAATGAACTATCTTCCAAATTATTTGACTGCACATTCCAGGGGCCTGAGAAGCAATCTACATAAGTAATCGTGTCCCAGTTAAAGCCGATAATCTGTGCGAATCGCTGAAGGTATTTCCGCAGAATTAAATGCTTAATTTTAGTTTGTTCTCGACCTTGATATGGGTCTATGTGGCTGAGGTTTTCTTTATTCATCACCAAACTCCTGTAGCGTATTTTTGTTGAAAATTCATAAGTAGATTTTGTCTGTATATTGTGTCCATTGCAGGAGTGTAAGTTGTTTTAGGAAATTCATCATAGGTTTTTCCATCAAGCATCCTACCTGTTTCTTTTTTCCGCACACCGCCCCATTGTTTGAAGAAAAACGGGACTTTTGATGCACGGCATTGGCGGCGCACATTTCGTACCCAAGATGCTTCAATAGGTCTTGCGCCTGCACCGCTTTCTCCTCCGACAATGACCCATCCGATGCCATCAAGATTCATGTCACCTAAATCTTCTAATAATGGCTCGACAGATAAAAATCGCATTTTGGCGGGAGCGGATTGTAAGTGTTTGATGCGAGGCAAACCATATTTTTTATCTTCTACACTCACGCCCCACCAAATGTGAGAAAGGTTGGCTGCGAATTTAAGTTTTGTTTTTAATAAGTCGCGCATCCGTTCAGAGCGTTTGGTGAGAACTTGATATGTATGCCAATTGGCGAGTTGCATTACGCGAACAACAGATACGATATAGTCGTCTGGTACATCATTTTGAAAAAGGTCGCTCATCGAATTGACGAAGATCATTTTGGAAGTACGCCAGTGAAAAGGATCAGCTAATTTTTCTGGCACTAAGCGCAAATCAAATCCTTGCTCAAAGGGATGACCCGGCACGCCACGAAATCTTTCAGAAAAAGTTTCAGCGTAACAATGGGTGCAGCCAGGACTTATTTTCTGACAGCCGCGTACAGGATTCCACGTTGCGTCAGTCCATTCTATTTTGGAACTCTCGCTCATAAATACCTCTTTTATTTTATCTAACAAAACTTAATACTTAGGCTGACTTTAGACGCTTATTTTCACGTCGTCAATCTCCGATAAATTCCTGGCATTCGTTCAGGCAAGCTCATCACATCGTCAATAATTGTATAGCCGACTTCGCCGTATAAATCTTTTAATTCGGTTTCGGAGTCGCGGTCAATCGTGACGCAGAAGGGCGTGATGCCTTGGGTTTTGGAATGACGCAAGGCCATTTTCGTGTCTTCGCGGGCGTAGCGGGAATCGCCGTAATCGTGATCGTAGGGGCGTCCGTCGCTGAGGATAATTAGTAATTTTGTGCGCGCAGGCTGTTTTTCTAATTGCGCGGCGCAATGGCGAATGGCTGCGCCGAGGCGCGTGTTGTTGTGATAGGTGATGCCGCCGATGCGGCGTTCGACTTCGGGCGAATATTTTTCGCCAAATTCTTTGACCGTGAAATATTTGACGTTGCGGCGGCCTTCGCTGGAAAAACCGGAAATCGAATAGGCATCGCCGACGGCTTCGAGGGCTTCGCTCATCAGCACTAGGCCTTGTTTTTCAATATCAATAATTTTCTGACCGGGTCGCGTGTACGGTTGATTCGGATGCCGTGTGATTGTGCGTGCGGTGGACGACGACATGTCGAGCAGGAAGGACACGGCTACGTCACGTTCGCGGCGGATGCGGCGAATATAAATGCGGTCGGACGGGCGTCCGTTGGTACGCAAATCTACGTGACGGTCAATCACGGCTTGCAAATCGTATTCTTCGCCGTCGAGTTCGCCTTTGATTTTGCGCAGCGATTCAGGGCGCAACAATTGAAATTGATTGCGAATGGAGGAAATCACGCCGGAATATCGCGCACGGACTTGTTCGACAAAATCCCGCATCCCGCGCCGATTTTCGCGTTGAATGACGCGACACCATTTCGCGCGATAATCGCCCAGTTCACGATCCCATTCGTCATAGAAAAATGCCTGATCGCCTTCCTGCAAATCCTGTTCGGGGCGTTCGGCCTGCAACATTTCGCTCAGCGTTTCAGTTTCGTCGGCTAACGTTTCGTCCGTTTCTTCAGACCATTGCGTGAACGGATTTGATTGGCGTTGCTGTTGTTCGAGGGTTTGTTGTTGTTGCTGATTGCCCTGATTTTCCTGATCTTTGTTGCTGTCGTCTTTGTCAGAATCCTGTTTGTCGTCGCTTTCCGCTTCGGCATTTTCTTCGGTGCGCGGCGATTGCAGCAGTGCGTACACGTGTTTGGTAGCGATGACCGTATCCGCTACCGAAGCATTTTCCTGATGCAAACATTCCTCGACGATGCGATGAAATTCGCCGATGACATCGCCGTAGGCTTTACGCGCTACGGGATCAACTACGCCGCCGCACAGCGTAATTTGAAACAACAATTCATACAACATTTGATCCATCGGCAGCGATGTGATCGGTGGGCGATTATCGAGCAAACGCGCGCGCACAAAATTCAAATCGCGCCGAATACCGCGATAGGTTTGGCGCAACAGAAAATCAATGCGCCCGTTTTCCAGCGTAGTGAAAATGCGCGCCGCTAAGCCGGGATTCGGAAATCTTGTTAACGTAAGTTTGAAATCAGCCGCGTCAAAATGTTCATCGGATAAATCAGGCCGGAAGCGTTGGCGCAAAATGGATTCTTCGGGAATTTCGATTTCGTCGGAATCTACTGTGTGCGGGCGTGCATCTTGTTGTTCTGTGAAAAAATCGTCTACGACCTTGAGCGCAGCGCGTAGTTCCGGCGTGCCAATGTCGCGCGTGCCAAATTCAACTTGTCCGGCGGCGTGCGCGGCTAAAACTTTGTACAACCGAAAATCGTCTTCAAGCGAGCCGAATTCCGCAATCATCGCGGGCAGGTGAATTGTTAGCCCGTCGTTGATGCGCGATTCGTCCGGCACTGCACCCAGCGGCGCAATCGCCATCTCGCGCCCCGTGAGTCCTTCAACATACAAGCGCAGCAAATGTGAAACGGCTTCGAGCGCGAGGCCACCGCGTGCGGCTCTGAGCGAATCCTGACTGCTTTTTGATTCGAGCGCGTAATACGCTTGGGCGCGGCGGCGATCCGTGCGGTGCATTCCTGCGCCCGCGCGTGCCCATGCTTGAAATTGTTCCAGCGAAGCTGCTGCCAACGCACGCGGCGCAGATTTAAAACATTCAAGCGCGACGTATACGCTGTCGTCGGCGAGTTCTTCCGTCATTTCCAAAACGGATTTGATGATCGCGAGACTATGTTCGGGTGTGCGTTGTTTCGCTCCGATGATGCGGCGTTGATTGGCCGAAAGTGCCGCCATCACTTTCGGCGTGAGTTTGAGAAAATCGTACACGAGCGCATTGCCTTCGTCGGCTACGCGTTTGGTGACGAAATTCCATTTATCAAAACTTGCCGTGTCGCTCTGTTCCATCACGGATTTTGCCGCGCGAAAATATTGCAACGCCGTCGCGCCCCCGCGTTCTAAAAATGTTGTTGTTTGATCGTAAAGCGAATCGGCTTCGGCGGAAGATTTTATGAAGCGTAAGCCTTCGCCAAGTGCGGATAAAAATTCAGCGGCAGTTGCGCCCGTGCGATTCGCAAAATTTTCGGCCAGTTCCAGCGCGCGAGGTGTAAGCAGTGAATTCGGCGGTTGCACCGATAATTCGAGTTCTTTCAGCGAGTTCAACGCTTTGGGCGCAGCGGCTAAAACTTCGGTGCTGTGCTTGACAGAGCGATTCGCTACGGCTACGGCAATGTTGAATAATTTCAACGAAGCATCGCTCGTTCCTAAACTTTCAATAGTCTGTGGCGCGCTGTAAAAAGTGTTGAGAGCGGTGGACGGCGAAAGGACAATTTGTTTGGCGCACAACGTGACAAGTTGAGAGCGGAGAGCGGGCGGCACTTGCAGTAAAACTTCGGGCGAGCGGTGAAAAAAGGTGTCTGCTTCGTCAGCGTTGTCGAGGGCTACGCGGCGGCCAACTTCAGCCCATTGCTTTAAATCATCATTTTCTAAATGCAGCGCGACTTCCGGCACGACGCGGAAAAAATCTGTAGCGACCTTTAGCGAAACGCCCGCCAGCGACGCGCCGACATCCATTGTTACCCACGAACGATCATTGGGGTTGATGCCGAACGAACGCGCAAGGGCTTCGACAGATTTGCGCGTGACGCCTTTAAAAAGAGAACTGGTCAAGCCGCGTTTTTCTTCAGTCATAAAGCAAAATAAATAACCACGGGGAACACGGAGAACACGGGGAAGAACGCATCGTCTTGAAATCCCCGTGTTCTCCGTGTTCCCCGTGGTTCAATACATTAAACTACAGTCGTTACAATTTCCCGAATGCCGCGCTGCAATTCTTTATCGTCGGTGATCGGGCTGGCGATAGCGATTTCGCAGGCGGTGATTTGGTCTACGCCGCTGGCAATCATTTGCGCTGCGTACACGAGCAAGCGCGTTGACACGCCTTCTTCTAAACCGTGACCCTTCAGGTTGCGCACCTTCTCGCCAATTTTGACAAGGTCACGCGCAATGTTTTCGTCTACGCCGCCTTCACGCGCGACAATTTGTGCTTCGGCTTCAGCGGGCGGGTAATCAAATTCCAACGAAATAAAACGTTGGCGCGTAGATTGTTTCAAATCCTTCAGCACGCTTTGATAACCGGGATTGTAAGAAATCACGAGCATGAAATCGTCGGGGGCTTGCAACAATTGCCCCATTTTTTCGACAGGCAACACGCGGCGATCATCGGTCAGCGGATGGATGCAGACGATAGTGTCTTTGCGCGCTTCGACCACTTCGTCAAGGTAGCAAATTGCGCCGTGACGTACAGCGGTTGTTAATGGCCCGTCGTGCCAAACGGTTTCTTCACCTTCCAGCAAAAAACGTCCGATCAAGTCTGTCGCAGATAAATCTTCGTGACAGGCGACCGTGATGAGCGGGCGGCCTAAACGATATGCCATTGCTTGCACAAAGCGCGTTTTGCCACAGCCCGTCGGGCCTTTCAACATCACGGGCAATTTCGATTTATAGGCACGCTCAAAGATTTTTTCTTCGTCTTTGATGTTCAGATAATATGGTTCGCTGTTGATGCGATATTTGTCTAAGACGTGTTCGGAAGCGGGTGAGGTCTGTGCGTTAGGATTCATAGCCGAATTTTTTGCCATTCGTGAAAACAAATTCCTTTTCTGGGTTAGTGCAACTGCTGATCCTGCCTGTGCTAAAATCAGTTTTTCATCTTAGCACCAATATTGGCGCTTTTGAAATCTGAAAGCTAGGTTACAGATATGATTGCAGTTGCTATGAGCGGAGGCGTAGACAGTTCAACCGCCGCCGCCTTATTAAAAAATCAGGGGCATGAATTAGTTGGCTTTTCGATGCAGCTTTGGAATCAACGCCGCATCAATGTCGGGCCAGACGGCGAACCGTTGCCGTCGCGTTGCTGTTCGCTCGACGACTTGTACGACGCGCGTGTAGTCGCCACGAAACTCGGCTTTCCATTTTATGTGCTAAATCTCGAAGACGATTTTGAGCGTGATGTCGTCGCGCCATTCGTTAACAATTATTTGCAAGGCCTCACACCCAGCCCGTGCGTTGCGTGCAACTCGTATTTGAAATTCGATAAGCTAGTTGAAATGACGAAAAGCGTCGGTGCGGAAAAAGTCGCTACGGGGCATTACGCACGCGTGGCGTTTGACGAAGTGAGCGGACGTTGGTTGCTGATGCGCTCGACCAATCGCGCGAAAGATCAATCCTATTTTTTGTTTGAATTGACGCAGGAACAATTAAGCTACGCGATGTTTCCGCTTGGCGGCATGACGAAACAGGAAGCGCGTGATATTGCGGCAGCGGCGGGATTGCCTACGGCGCAAAAACCTGAGAGTCAGGAAATTTGTTTTATTCCCGACGGCAATTATTCAAAATTTATTGATCGTTATTTGGACGAACAAAAAACTCTGCCGCAACCGCTTGTGCAAATTAAAAGCTTCAAAAAAGCGCCCGAACCAACGCCCGGCGCGATTGTGACTACGGAAGGAAAAGTGTTGGGGCAGCATACAGGCATACATCGTTACACGGTCGGGCAACGCAAAGGCTTAGGAATTTCTGCGCCGGAACCGCTGTATGTAGTGAAAGTAGACGCCGAAAAAAATCAGGTCGTAGTTGGTTCGTCCGATCACTTGCTCAAACGCGAAATGATTGTGACGCGCCCCAATTGGATTGCCGTCGAAAAATTAACCGAGCCATTGCGCGTGTCGGTAAAAATTCGCTCGCGTGCCGAAGAAGCTGCGGCAACAATTGCGCCGCGCGAAGATGGTAAGGTTTTAGTGAATTTTGATGAACCACAACGCGCGATTACGCCGGGGCAGGCGACCGTATTTTATGCTGGCGAAATTGTTGTAGGTGGCGGTTGGATTGCTTAGTTTGAGTCCGCGTGTATGCTCGCGTTCAGATTAATTTTGTGCGACACTCGTCGCCAGCATTTCGTTATTTTCAATCAATAATAACTTCATTCACCGCAGAACAACGTAAATTCAGAGATGTTCTTGCCCTGTGTTCTTTGCGCTTTCCGCGTCTTTGCGATGTCTGAAAATTTTCATCGCAAGGAGTAAGTATGGCAGTCGCAAAAGCAGGAGACGTCGTGAGCGTTCATTACACAGGCAAGTTGGGTAACGGAGAAGTTTTTGATTCGTCCGAAGGACGCGAACCACTTTCGTTTACAGTCGGTGGCGGCGAAATGATTGCGGGCTTTGATCACGCTGTGAACGGCATGGAAGTTGGAACTACGAAAGATGTCGTCATTCCTGCTAACGAAGCGTACGGCGAACGACGCGAAGAATTAACGCAAACTGTGCCGCGCGAATTGGTGCAGCTTGGCGTAGACCCGCAAGAAGGGATGAGCGTCGAAATGCATCGCAACGATGGCACGGTCATTCCGCTGCTGATTACGCAAATTACGGACACTACAATTACCGTAGATGCGAATCATCCACTGGCGGGCGAAGATTTACATTTCACTATCGAATTAGTGGAAATTGCTGCATAGAAATGCACGACAGGCGTCCGGCTTGTCTCTTCTCTAATAAACAAATGCTGCGACAGGCAAGCTACCTTTCGCAGCATTTTCTGGAGGCCCCTCAATGTATCGTTTTATTCTTGGCTGCGTAATTTTGTTGATCGTTGTCGGCGCAAAATTTGCTCCGGCAATACAACAGCAGGATTTTTCTAAAGTTGAAATCAAAACCCAAAAAGTCGCGGGCAATGTATATATGCTCGAAGGCTCAGGCGGTAACATCGGCGTGTCCTCGGGCGAAGATGGATTGTTGATGATTGACGATCAATTTGCGCCGCTGGCCGATAAAATCAAAGTTGCAATGAAATCTATCAAAGACGTTACGCCGAAATTTTTGGTGAATACGCATCATCACGGCGATCATACTGGCGGCAACGAAATTTTTGGCAAAGACACTCTCATTGTTGCGCACGCAAACCTGCGCAAACGTTTTGAAGATAAGCCAAAATCTTCGCAGCCCGTTTTCACTTTTGATAAATCCGCTTCGATTTATTTCAATGGCGAAGAAGTTCGGTTGATGTATTTTGCGAATGGCCACACGGATAACGACACGATTATTTATTTCACGAAATCCAATGTCGCACATTTTGGCGATACGTTTTCGCCCGGACGTTTTCCTTTTGTTGATTTGAGCGGCGGCGGAGATGTTGATGGCATAATTGCTTTGCTTGGCGAAGCCGTCAACTGGTTGCCTGCGGATGTCAAAGTCATCCCTGGCCACGGCCCTGTTTCAACTTTGGAAGACGTGAAGAATTATCAGAAAATGATCGCTGATACCGCAGACATTGTTCGTAAACAAATGGCAGCAGGCAAAACTCTGGACGCGATTAAAGCGCAAGGGCTGCCGGAACAATATAAAAATTTAGGCACTGGATTTGTAAAAACTGACACGTGGATTCAGGTGATTTACAACAGCCTAAGCAAGAAAAAATAAACGGTCAGAACCACGTGCGGTAGCGCGTGGCACAGTGTCGGGAAAAGCCACGCGCTACCGCACGTGGTTCTGACATTAAGGACGGTGCGGCACTGGTTTCAATCAAGTGTGCGCACCTGATTTTTTATGAGCTATTCCATTAATGAAACACATAGCCCTAATCGTAAAAGTTGGGTCGAATCTGCGAATGATCCGAACACAGATTTTCCCATTCAAAATTTGCCGCTTGGGCTTATCGAAAGATCGGATGTTAGTTTTTCTCGTGTCGGTGTAGCAATTGGCGATCAAGTCTTAGACCTTTTTGCGTGTGCGGATGCGGGGCTTTTAGCTGGCGTAGATGCATTTGCAAAATTTGAATTCTATCCAGGTGTCGGGCGATTAATGGTATTTCCGAATGAGGTTCTATGGGGGCTGCGACGCAGGGTTAGTGAACTTTTGCGTAAAGGAAATAACGAGATTCAGGCGTGTAAAAAAAAGAAGTGTGATCTTTTAATTCCAATGTCAGAAGTTGACATGCGACTACCTACACAGATTGGCGATTACACAGATTTTTACGCTTCGATTTTTCATGCGACAAACATTGGCAAAATGTTTCGCCCTGATACTCCACTGCTGCCTAATTACAAATATATCCCGATTGGCTATCACGGACGCACTTCGTCAGTTGTTGTGAGCGGCACGCCGATTCGTCGTCCTTGCGGGCAAACCAAAAAAGATGACGAAGCTATGCCAACATTTGGCGCGTCAAAAGTCTTGGATTATGAAATTGAATTGGGATTTTTTGTTGCAGGGGAGAATGATCTTGGAAATCCAATTAAGATTGCCGATGCTGAAAATCATATCTTCGGTTTATGCCTAGTGAATGATTGGTCGGCGCGTGATTTACAGCGGTGGGAATATCAACCGCTTGGCCCGTTTTTAGCAAAAAGTTTTGCGACTTCGATTTCGCCGTGGATTGTCACGATGGAAGCGCTCGCACCGTTTCGCACACCTGCTTTTGAACGAGTTGAAGGCGATCCGCAACCACTTGCATATTTAGCTTCGCCGGAAAATCGCGCGGGCGGAGGCTTCGACATCAACATTGATTTGTACATCGCTTCGCAAAAAATGCGCGAGCAAAATCTTGCGCCGCTGAAGCTAGTCAGCACGAATGCAAAATATTTGTATTGGACGTTAGCGCAAATGCTGACGCATCACGCGAGCAACGGTTGTAATTTGCGTTCAGGCGATTTGATGGCAAGCGGAACAATTTCCGGCGAGACAAAAGATTCGTTTGGATCGTTGATTGAGTTTACGTGGCAAGGCTCACAACCGTTTGAATTACCAAGCGGCGAAACACGAAAATTTTTGGAAGATGGCGACGAAGTGATTATGCGCGGTTACTGTGAACGCGAAGGGTTTCGGCGCATCGGCTTTGGCGAATGTCGCGGCATTGTGACACCTGCGAAAATTACATAATTCCAAATGTAGCAAATGCTTCACACGCGCTCATTCCATCTTCAATCGCTTCTCGCACCAGCTTTTCCCCGCGCGCCTTTTCGATAGCTTTAGTGAACGCTTCTTCTTCAGCGGCTTGAGGAATCACGATAACGCCGTCAATGTCGCCGAAAATAATATCGCTGGGATTAATACGAATTCCTTCAATTTCGATAGGCAGCCGGAAATCGAGTACTTTGCCGCGCGGCCCCTGGTCTTGGGCGTAGCGTCCGCTGGAAAAAGTTGGAAAGCCCAAATTTAAAATGCCAAACGTATCGCGCGAATAGCCATCCACGACTGCTCCGGCTGCGCCTAACTTCATCGCACGCGTACTCATCAATTCACCCCAGAGCGCATAGCGCGGCGAGCCTCCCGTACAAATATAAATTTCGTTAGTTTTCAAATCATCCAACGCTTCGAGCATAAGGCCGAACGGCTTTACCATAGCAGGATTATTTGATGTATTTTCGGCTTCGGCAAAAACATCTGCTTCTAGCACAGGCATGGCGCGCCCGATAGCTATCATATCAGAGCGCAGCGGTTGCAAACGTGGCGGCAAGAATTGATGCAGCAGCCCCATTTTGTCCATCACATCGCCGACGACTGCGGTGAATAATTCTTGTTTGGCAAGCGCAAAAAGTTCTTCGTCAGAATTCCAGAGTTTCATGGCTGGTAATTATACAAGAAAAAAGAGCCGCAGCTTTAGACTGCGGCTCTTACACAATAGTAATTTCTAAATTCTTAGAATGTTATACGAGTGCTAAAGCGTACCTGACGCGCTGAACTCGCCACCCCCGTAATTTGTCCGAAGGTTGTAGCTGTAACGCTCGTGTTTGGATTGCCCCAGTTTGGATGATTCAAAATATTGAAAACATCTGCCCGAATTTCTCCGCCAAAACGCTCCGTAAATTTGAACTTCTTGAAGATAGAACTATCAAGGTTCCAATATCCCGGGCCATTGATTGTGCTGTTACGCGTCAATTGCCCAAAGTTCGCATAAGCCACACCACCAGAGCCTGTCTGCGTCGCCGCTGGTGTTTGGAAGACCGATGTGTCAAGCCAAAGTTGACCTGGCCCTAACCCGCCCAAGATTTTGATGTCACCTGTGAGGTTTGGACGTTGCGTATTGCCTGGTGCATGCAAGTTTGTGGCGTTGGTCGTGAAATCAAGCGGTGTACCCGATTGAATCACTAAAATACCAGTATATTGCCAGCCATCTAGCGCTGCTTTGACAAAGCCCTGCGTCTTGCTGGCAAACGGTAATTGCCAAACAAAGCTGGAGCTGAATGAATGTGTTCGATCAAAGCCTGTACGACCCACATCAAGCTTGCGATTGGCTGGTGTGCTAATGCCACCGTTATCATCACCTGACGCGCTGATGCCACGCGCCAACGTGTAATTGCTAGTAACCAGTAACCCTTTGCTGAAGCGGCGATCCACTTTGATTTGGAACGAATTGTAATGAGTGTTTGTGGGAACTCTGGTCGTCACTGAAGTCGTGCGTCCAAAAGAGGTAAACAGCGGGCGGGAAGCATTATCATTTCCCGGTTGAGCGATGCCTAATTGGGTCGCTGCATTGAGATCAAGCGTTGCTAAAATGCCACGCCCTACATTGCCCACATAAGCAGCATCCACTGAGAAATTCCAAGGCAACTGTCGTTGAAATGCTACGTTGTAAGAATGCAGCGTTCCTTCTTTGAGGTTGGGCGGCGCGTAATACAGCGCTGAATTCTTCAAAATTGGCAGACTGGCATCAATGATGCCGCTGTCTGGAATCGCAAATACTGTTGGTGTCGAAAATCCCGTCGCGAGTGATCCAACGGGGGCAAAATTATTGGCTGCGACAAATTGGTTGTTCTGCTTAACTGGAAAATTGAAGGCATAGCTGTTATCCGGGAAAGGAATCAAGCTGCCGCCATACCCTGCGCGAATAACCGTTTTTTCGTTAAGACGATAAGCCACACCGCTACGCAAGACAAAGTTCTTCCAGGTTCCCTTGACTCCGACGTTGAGTGGGACATTGCCATAGCCTGCTACCAATTCGGTGTTGTTGGCTGGGTTGTAGTTAGAAAGACTGCCTTTGCCTTCTAAACCAATCAGCGGTTGGTAATATTCATGACGCAGTCCGAAGTTTACCGTCAACTTCTGCGTTGCTTGCCAGGTATCCTGGAAAAAAGTGAAAGCTGCATAGTGTTGCGTGCCGGGATTTTTGATGATGACGAGATCACGTGAGTAACCACTGGGAGCATCAAGCAAGAAAGCTGCGAAGGCATTGGCAATGCCATTTTGCGCGGCAGTGTCGCTGGGAATTGCTGTGCGCCCGCCATTGAAGCTGAATTGTCCGCGCACGCCGCCCTGATCCTGAATCTGGAGCAGCAAATCGCGGTTATGGCGAATCTCTTCGCCCACTTTGAGCGAATGATTACCCATGATCTTCGTCAAGATGCCAGAACCAATATAGGTCGTCTCGCCGCGATCCCAGGGCAAACTGTTCACAAAACCCAATACTGGGCCGGTGAAGCCGCTGATGTTGATGGTTGTCAGACCGCTCGAAAAATTGTCCAGATTAACGCCTGGAATGCCGACATCGGTAGAAGTATTTAACCCATCAGCTTGTGTGACCGCCACATTGTGATACCAACTCACGCCGAATCGCGCTTCCAAAATCAAAGACGAACTAAACGTACGTGTGTAATTTGCTGCGGTGCTGACCGTGTTTTGTGTTCCTGTACCGCCGAAACCGCCACCAGAGTTCGGGCCGCCATAAATGCCATAGGCGCTGGGCTGGAAGACTTTCGGTTGCTGGAAGCTGAAGCGATATGACAGCGTATTTTTTTCATTAATGTTGTAATTAATCTTTGTATCAAAAGCGTGCGTTTTTTTCGTGAAAACTTCGTTGAAAACGAAATTGGGAGTTCCGAGCGCTGCGCCCGCAATATTTGGAGCCTGTAGGAAAGCTAGCAACTTTTTCGCAATGGGGCTGATACGACCAGTCGGAATAATATTGCCTGCGAATTGGGTGCGTCCTGTGCCATCCGCACTGCCTGTTGTAGGGTCGTAGATTTTGGTTGGGGCGGCGCTAAAATCGCCATTAAACCAAGCCGTATAGGGAACTGTAAAACGGTTCACGACGCCGCGTGTGTCAGTGGTGTATTGATAATCGCCAAAATAGAATAGTTTATTTTTGATGATTGGCCCGCCAACAGTGAATCCCACCTGTCGGTAATGTGTTGGTGCGGTGGTATGTGTGAAATAATCTCCGGCTTGTAACCACCCATTATTGTTGTTGCCAAAGAAAAACGCGCTACCGTGTAAATCGTTAGTGCCTGATTTCAGTGTGACATTGGAAACTGCACCGCCTGCGCGTCCAAACTCCGCATCAAAATTGCTGGTGGCGATGCTCACCGTTTCAATTGCGTCGGCGGGCGGAATGTATACTTGTAACAAGCCCGTTTTTTCGTTGTCATCTACACCTTCAATCTGGAAGTTATTGGACATCCGCGACTGTCCATTTACTTTTGATTCCAAACTGTCTTGCGAGTTGAAAAACTGTGAGTGTGGGCGTGTGGGGCGAGTGGCGCCCGGCACTGTGATGAGTAAGCCCTGAAAATTGCGATTGAAACCAAGCGGCAATTCAGAAACCTGTTTGCTTTCTAATAAGCGCCCCGTATCAGCGCGATCTGTTTGCAGAATTGGTGCTGAGGTCGCTTCAATAGTGACCGTATCACTGACTTCACCAACTTGCAGCGCGAGGTCTACACGTACGGTAGTGTTAACGTCCACAATGACCCCGTCTTTGACAACTTTCTTAAATCCTTTGAGTGTAGCTTCGACGCGGTAGACGCCATCTTTGACGTTAGCGAAGACATAATTGCCATCGCTGTTAGCGGTTATCGTATTGCTAATATTAGTGCGTGTTTCCGTGATCGTCACGGTTGCATTTGCTGCAACCGCGCCCGACGCATCGGAAATCGTCCCTAATAACGAGCCTTTGGCCGCTTGTGCCGCTGCCAAGCTTGTTAAGCTCGCAATTACACATAGAGAGAAGAGAGCTCTGAAAAACTTACAAGTCATATATTCCTCCGGGAACAGGGATAAGGGGAAACAAGCGACAGCAACTATGCCGCATATTTTGACAATCTAATTAGTTTTTCAGCAAAGCGATTTGGAGTGTAGGTCTGTTGTTAGTTAAGTAAGTCGGTAAGACCGACCAGATTTTTAACGTAAATAGGCGAAAGTGTCAATATAGTTAGGTCTCGCATCGCTCAACTATTGTAGGGAGGATTCCCGTTTGGTAACGGCGCAAAACACTAGCGCTAACTGTTAATGTTTTATTGCTTAGTAATTGTTTCATCCAGGTTCACCAGCGCGCCCGCTGCCTACGCCGCAAGTTGAAGCATTATGACTGTTCCCTCTGTGGTAATTAGCAACAAGGAAAATCGCTGGTTAAATAATGAATTTCGTGGGCAGCCATTGGCGCTTCCATGACTTTGCCCGGATTCAAAACTCCATTCGGGTCGAACGCATTTTTCAGCGTACGCATCAACGCGATGGTTGGCGCTGTTAATGCGATATTCAGATACGGTGCTTTGGCGTAACCGATTCCGTGTTCGCCAGACAACGTGCCGCCAAGCTCGACAACTTTTGTGAAAATTTCGCGCACCGCTTCTGATGCTTTGCGTCGCGTAGCTTCTTCGTTATCGGGCAACATTAAATTCGTATGTAAATTGCCGTCGCCGGCATGTCCGAACGTTGGCAGTGGATAGCTGTAACGTTTACTAATACCTTCGAGAAATACCAGCATTTCAGGAATGCGCGAGCGTGGAATCACAATGTCGTGATTGATTTTAACCGCTCCGGTTTTTTTGACCGCTGGAGACATTTTGCGCCGTACGTCCCACAGCTTTTCGCCTTCTGCTTCGTTCGCTGCTTCGCGGTATTCGATGGCGTGATGCTTCGCGCACAACGTGCGCATAATTTCAGCTTCGCGCACGACAGCTTCTTTTAAACCATCCACTTCAAGAATTAATAATGCGCCAGCTTCGCGCGGCATTCCTGACGGTTCATAATCCTCAATCGCGTTGATAGAAGCGCGATCCAGCAATTCTAAAGCGACGGGTAAAATTCCAGCTTCAGTAAATCCAGCTACGCAATTGCACGCGTCCTGTGCTGTAGCGAAAATCGCAAGCGCGGTTTTGCGTGTTTCAGGCAATGGCAACAAACGCATGATGCAACGCGTGATAATGCCGAGCATTCCTTCGCTGCCGACCATCAAACTTGCCAGTTGAAATCCCGTAGCGTTTTTCGGCGTGCGTCCACCCGCGTGAATAATTTCGCCCGTCGGCGTTACGAAATCCAAACCCAGCACAAACTGTTTTGTGTTGCCGTATTTTACGCAGCGCGGGCCGCCCGCATTCAGCGCGATGTTGCCCGCGATGAACGATTCTTTCCAGCTCGACGGATCAGGTGGATAAAACAATCCTTGCGCCTCGACGGCTTTTTGCAACTCGTAATTCGTTACGGCGGGTTCTACTACTGCCAGCAAATCATCTTTGCGAATTTCGAGAATTTTATTCATGCGGCTGGTCGCCATCACGACGCCGCCGCAAATAGGAACAGCGCTGCCGACATATCCTACGCCGCCGCCGCGCACCGTGACCGGAAATTTAGCTTCGTTGGCGAGCTTCATTATGGCTGCGATTTCTTCAGCCGTGTGCGGGAAAATTACGGCATCGGCAGGGAAGACTTGCCGCAACGCGTCTTGCGAATTTTCGTTGATAATATCGGGCGCGGTCGAAACGAATTCTGTGCCGACGATGGAAGCTAAGCGATCAAGGATTGCTACATTAATCATGTCGCTAAGCAAATCAAATCAGGCGGGAAAAGGCAACGGATATTGTGCGAAGAATTACTTCTTTTCTTCGGTTGCTTTGGCAATCAGCCATTTACTGAGCGCGCGGATTTCGTCCGTAATATTTTCATCGCTGACTGCAACGGTTTTAATTTTTTTGCCATCTTCAATAGCGAAGGAATAATTGAACTGATCCGGCATTGTGTCCGCTTTGGCAAAAGACTGACCGGAAGGGAAGGCCCTCCCGATCAGCTTTTTTAATTCGTTCGCCTCTTTTGCTGACAACATTTCAGAATCAATTTCCGCGTTAACAGAAATTCCTGCAAATCCGCCTGAACGTTCGTGACGAACTATCATATTTATTCTCCACAAAATTTATTTGGCTTTAATGCCAACCATATCCCACGCCTCTAACACGGCTTTTTTCTCGGTGCTATTCGCACCGAATAATTCAACCGCGACAGCCAACGTAGCGTTCGCGCAATCTTGAAATTGGGAATTCGACCGCAAACGATCACGCAACGTAATGTACCAAATCTTGCCCGTTTTTTCCCAAGCGAAACCGCCAATCCGCATTGCGGCTTCGTAAAAAGCTTTGTTCGGGATGCCCGAATTGATGTGAACACCGCCATTATCGCTGGTAGTGTTGACGTAATTTTTCATGTGTGCAGGCTGACGATCTTTGCCAATTAATGGATCATCATACGCGGTGCCAGGCGCTTTCATGGAGCGCAGCGCAACCCCTTTAATTTTTTTCGTGAACAGGCCTTTGCCAATCAGCCAATCGGCTTTGTCAGCTTTTTGTTTTTTGGCGTACTGTTTCACCAGCGAGCCAAACACATCCGACATGCTTTCATTCAGCGCACCCGGCTGATTTTTGTATACCAAGCCTGCTTCAAACTGCGTGACGCCATGTGTGAGTTCATGTCCAATTACATCGAGTGCGACGGTGAAGCGCTCAAAAATTTGTCCATCACCATCGCCGTACACCATTTGCCTGCCGTTCCAAAAAGCATTGTTGTATTCGATATCGTAATGAACAGTGGAATCTAAACGCATGCCGCGATCATCAATCGAATTGCGGTCATAAACCTTTTGGAAAAAATCATAGGTTTTACCCGAACCGAGAAATGCTTCGTTAACGGTTTTATCTTTGCTGGCAGGATCATTTTCGCCACGCACTAATTTCCCCGGCAATGCCGTACTTTGCGTGGCGTCATATATGGTGCGGCGTTTGCCACCTGTAGGCACAGCCGCAAACGCTGCAAACGTGCCAACGGCCTGGCGTTCGCCGCGCATTTGTGCGCCTTCTTCCATCGCTTGGTAAGCCCAAGCGCGCTGTGCCTCATTTCCGTTTTCGGCTATGTTGCGCAATATGTCAGGCGGAATGATGCAATGATATGAACAGAATGTTTTACTCATGGTCTCTCCTACGGCTGAATGTCAAAGACAGTGGAAATATGGGGAGTGACTTAGGGGTGAATTGGTAACGACGCGGGGACTGTACTGTGAATTTAAGAGCGCGTCAAGCGCAAAGAAAAAAGGCTTGAGCACATTAGCCCAAGCCTTAATTATTCTGACGCTAAAAGCCTCATCGCGTTAGCAGGAAGGCATAAAGAGCGGCAGATTAGTGATTGTTGTGCTGACAAAACCAATCTTATGCAATGTGCGGATGCCAGAGCGTCCACCATTGTTGGCTGGAATCATCAGCAATCCTACGGATGCGCCGGTTTTAATTTTAATTGTTCCAATTTGCCCAGGGGGAATTACTGTACGCATTGTATAAGGGACGCGGGGTGACGTGGTTGTGATTGTAGCCGAAGCCGTGCAGTTGCCTTGTAACCAGGAACCGAAGCTGCCGAAAGGTGTTTCATTACCATTGTAAACAGCCCCAACGCCGACTTGGCCTGCACCTGTTAATCCCATACTCATATCGCCTTTGATGCCTGCCATCACAATTTTTTGTCCTGGTACGTCTACTGGGCTTTGCACTTCGATGGCAAAAGAGCAAGGAGCACTGAACGTAAGTGTTGCATAATCTCCTTTGGGGTCAGGCACAACACTTGACTGGGAAGTGCCATTATAAGCCTCAGCACCATACATCCCTTGAATTTTTTCTGTTGGGATATTCACAAAAGCACTGCCAATTAAAACTGATGAGAAAATATCGGGATAACCCGCATTGTTACCGCTTGGCGCAATCGCATGCGCAAGGATATAGCCTGTGTTATCCGGGTCCATTTCTGAAGCACGGAATGATGTAGAAGCATTTGGCGTTAAGCAGACAAACATGTCTGCTTGTGAACAAGTCTTGCCATCCATGAAATAAAGATGGACGCCAACAGTCTTGGAGTTACTGACATTAGTTAGTGTGAATTCCGTGTCATATCCTTTGATAGCAGAATTAGACGTGTAATACGGATAAACCAAAAGCCAACCTGCGTGTTGATCGTTGAAGGAGGATGCAGGGAAGGTATTTTGAGCAAAAGTGGCAACTTTCATGCCACCCAATAACAATAAAAGAAAAAATATGTGTGTTAGTTTGCGCGAGGCTTTCATAGGGTGAATCTCCCGATAGTTCGATTACTGTCCCGAACCGGTTGGCCTTACGTGAGGCGAAATGTGTTTTGGGATTTATTTGACCAGTGAGAGGTGAGCAAGAAGCGAGAAGCGCATGTCTTCTTCCTCTAGCTAAGAATTGCAAGGCGCGACAAGCTTTCTTAGAAACCAAACTGAATTGTGCCGGGAGTGAGGAAAAACTTATCCTTTAAACAATAAGCCAGAACGAGAGTAGCGTCAACGAAAAAAAGATTTTGTCTATTTCACGCTTTGCTGATTCTTTTGAGCAGTGACTATATCAGCCAGATAGTCTGGCACGAACAGCCCAAAATGTCCGTATGTCTTGATATACGAGCCGGCAAATTGTGGTGAGCGAAAGTTAAGTTGACTCAGTGCAGAGGGAGCAATAACAGCGTTCTCAGGTGCATCACGAAAATAGGTCACATCACGAAAGACCTGGCGCGCCTTGTCTTGCAAATCGCTTCGCCCTGTCAGACGCGCCGCAAAGGTGAGCACGGGCAAATTCATTATTACGAGCTCAGTATTGCGCGCATCAGGCAATGGCCCCGGTGCCCAGAAGAAGGGCGTTCCGATTGGTTCATAATTGCCATTGGCTTGCATTTTGCCACCCATCAAAACCGGGCGCTCGCCTTTGGCACCGATTAGCCAATCCGCCAGCCGCACTAAAAAATCTGCCACGCGTTTATCATTCGTTTCGCGCCAATATTCAATGGTACCAAGCTGTGAATAGCCCGCCCACATAAACGGCTGAATTTTCGGGCCGATGCCGGAACCTGCCGGAATGACATATCCTTTGCGTCCAGCGCTCTCTTCGGCCTGTACCATCATATAAATTAATTTTTTCGCCATCTCGAAATAGCGTACATCACCCGAATAACGCCACCCCATCATCAAGTTTAAGGCAGGCCAACCGTACCATCGTGATTCGTTCCAATTTAAGCCGTAGACATAATTTTCCATCGGATGCTTCAGCAAAACGTCTGTGCCTTCTTGCGCCGATTGATGGACGCTTTCGTCGCCGGTCAATGCCCAATACAGCCACAATCCTTCGACCCAATGATGACTCGGCATGGGCATGGTGTATGTGCCGTGCTCACCCTTTTCATAAAACGCAAAACCGAACAAATTGTAAGTGTGAGACGAATCCCAATAATCAATAGCGTGATGGGTTCCCCAATCTGCGCGGAAGCGCGACATTTCGCTGCCGAGTTGAAAGGCGCGCTTGTCGCCGCTGCGCAAAAATTCACGGAGGGCAATGAAATTAATGTCGTAATGCAAATTCGTAAAACCATCCGCCCACGCAAAATCGCCAAAATTTTGCCAACCAAAGTGCCCATTACTTTTTTCGAGAGTTCCTTCGCGACTCATCCGTCGCACTTCAAACATGGATTGCGCTGGACGCGCGGCATTGCCTTCGTTTGATTCGTTGGCGTATGCGCCAGCCAGCCAGCGCTCCATCCGCATTGCCGCCACGCCGAGCGAACGATCTTCAGGAAACACTTTTGTCCAATTTTGCTTGGTGGTCATCAGCGGACGCACTGCCTGTGTGGCAACGATGTATTCAGGATCAAGCGCCACGCCGAGCGCATTGGTCATCGCTACAGCCGTTTTTGTTTCCAGCCCAAAATAAAAATCCGTCGTTTTCGCGCGTGCGCCTTCAAACACATAGTCGCCGTTAATTTCACCTAAACCGCGCGGCAAAATTTCAAAGCGCGCAGTGGCAGCGTCGCTGCTTAATGCCTTTGGAAAATTTTCAGCAAATTCCGGCACCGCAATTTCGACGCCCTTGCCGGTCATAATTGTTCCCACTTTTACGCCGTCTTCGTTGCGAGCTTCGACACGTTGTATTTTATTGCCAGTGAACGGAAAGTTTACTTGCAACGACTGCAGCAAAGCGTGTTGGGCATATGGTGGAGTGCTGTTGCGGCTGCCGCCAAAACCAAATGGCCCTGTATTCAGGATGCGCAATTGGGTACGGACAAAACCTTGTGCGGCGTAAATGTGATAGCGCAGTGTGAAACGCAACATGGCTGCGGCAGGGGCTGTGCGATCAGGATTTTGAAAATGTCCATCCTGTCGAATCACCATGCGCAATGGCCCTGCCTCTTCGATTTTGGCTTCGTCTGCAACCGCTGATAAAACCAGGGCTGGAGCCTCTGCAATCAATTTTTCATTAGGATTGTGTTTAAATTTGAGCGGACGATCCAGCGTAACGATTTGTTCATTAGCGCGTATAGTTTTGATAATTGCTATATCTTCTTCACCGCCTAAATCGCGAATGCGTGCGCGTGACGGATGTGTGTACCGCAGCGGCGATTGTGTATAAATCCAGCCACTTTCGTCGCGCCGAACAATGAAAATATCTTCCTGGCGCGGCGTCCCTTCTTCTAACCGATATTTGCGATTCGGTTCGTACATTTGATCGCGTTCACGGGCGGCCACGCGCATTGACCCCGCCGGAGATTCAAAAGGTAATTCGCCCAAATGTTCAAAACGAATTTTTGCGCCAACCGCCAATGCGCCTGTGTCCGCAACTTTTACGACAGCGCCGTTGGCAGGAGCATCAGCCACCAGTAACGATGCGCGTGGTTGCTCAATTGTGATTGTGAGCGGTTGCGCCAAACGCTCTGTGCCGTCCAGTACAAAGCTTGTGAGCAAATTACCGCCTTGCGCTGGAGCAGTTAATTGCACGCGTCCAGCTTGGGCGGAAAGATTCCCGCTTATGATGGGTTGTGGTGACAAGCGCGGATCGCGGCCTGTGGATTCCAACAGTTGATTCGACGCTTTGCCTAATGCCACTTTCATCGCGGGCGCAGGATTATTGCCGATTACCAAACGGTAGTCTCCGGCGGGTGCGTCAGTATCAATTAATAACCATTTGATCGGACGTCCGATGTCATTCGCTAACCCGCGCCAGCGTGACAAGACGCGAAATTGTGCGGGCACAGGTTTGTTCGTCGCATCAACTAATGCAATGCGATTTACATCGCGGACATTTGCTGTTTCGGCAATTGGCACACCCGCGGTAACGGGTTTGCGCTCAATTGTGATTGGCACATCAAGTGCTGCCGCCGTATTTGGCGCAGCGGGAATTTGCACGGCTGCGTCAAATGACGAATCCAAATCGTAAGATGATTCGCCTTTGATATATCGTTTGACTAAGGCTTTGCCGCGCGTACAAGAGCTTTGCGAAATGAGCAGTGAAAAGACGAGCGTGAGCGAAAATAACTGGCGGAAAAAAGGTAATGACAACATAAGAAATGTAAGGGCGAGGTTAAGAAATTTCTGCGAGCCGGGTGATTTGGGCTTGCGCGCGCGTCTCGTCAAAAAAACGATCCAACTCAGCATTTACGCGTTCGTTGACCAAGCGTGCTTCGACATCTTCGCGCAATTTATCGTTCAACTCAGGAGCGCCAGCACCTTTGCGTGCGGCATCTGGAATAATTGTCGTGCGATAATAAGTTTCGATGTCTTCAGCTTTGATGAAGATAAATGAGCGAAACCGAAATTCCACATACTTCAAAATTTCCAAACGGCGGCGCACGATTTCGCGCAACATGGCTTGTTCCAATCCAACTTTTTTCATGCGCTCGACAAACTTTTCGTTGCCGCCAAATTTTGCAATCAATTCTTTGTTGATGTGCTCAGAAATTTCTTCTTCGGTGGGTTCGTTACGTGGCAATTTTTCAGCTTCCTGCAATAACAATTTTTGATCAATCAACCGCTCCAACATTGAACGCCGATTTTCTGCGCCTAAATCAAGCGGCTGCAAATCAGGATCAAGCGCCAGCGCCCACAGTACGTCGCTTTCCGTAATCACGTCACGGTTAACCAGTACCAGCAAGCGATCTGTAATTTTAGCTTGTGCGAAAGCAGAAGAAAGCAGCAGCAACATGAGCGCGACTACGCAAAGAAATTTTGGTAGGCGGCGAACAATTATCTTGGTATTGCTGGTTTGATTCATGATTTTTGCATTGTAGCGCGAGCTGGCAGCCGACTATACGTCGTTCATAATAAATTCCAGCGGAACAAATTTTTCTGGCACGTGAAAACTTGGGTTTTCTGTGAACGTTGGCGCGTACGCCAGAAACTTTCGTTCGCCGTTCAGCCGACTTACGCGAAATAAATTCGCATCCCATTTGTCGCCAGCTTGCGGCGTTAGCTCAAAAGCGGAGAAGGGAATTGCCATCGCTGCGCGCCAAATATGATTTGGCGCGTCAATGTGCGCGACAGTTTTCATGCCACTTTTCCATTGCCAATCGTGCGTGATATCAATGCGATTGATACGTAAATCTACCCATTGCGCGGTAGGCGCAATTTCAAATTCTTTGTAAATTCGGTAATCAGGTTCGAGCGGCGAACGGATGAACGCTTCGCAAACATCACGATCCCACAGCGCGTGACGTTCTTCATTGACATCAAAATCTTCATCTACATCAAGTTCGGTGTAGCCGCATTCGTAGCCAAAAATAATTTCCGTTGGCGTCCACAAAACGCGTGCAGTCGTGGGCAATTCTGCGGGAGCCTTTTCGCCGCTCCACTCAAGGGAAATTGGATGTGGAAGGGCTGCCTGCCAATGCGCGGCAGCAAAATTGACATCAAGTGAAAATGGTGCGGGCTGAAAAATGGCAGTGATTGGCATGTTACAGATATTTTATGAATAGGACTTCGTTGCGAACTTCATTATAAATTAATTCGTCCACCATTTGTTGTACAAGCATTAAGCCAAATCCGCCAGGTCGCATGCCAATTTCGGCGCGTCTGGTGATGTGCGAATAGGGTTCGTCTACAGGATTAGAAATTGCGGCGTGTTGTAATTCGTCCAACTTGAATCCCTGACCAGGGTCTTTGATCTGGCATACAATCGCGCGTTGCAGCCGAATATAGCTGACTTCGACAAAACGACCTGTCGCGCATTTACAGCCATGCTCAATCGAATTTTGCAATAATTCCCGAAATGCGATGCCAATAGATTCACGCAAGTCCGAATCAATTGTCTGGTCGAGATTGGTAATGACGCGATAAAGCGGTTGCATGGCGCCAAGATGGCAAGGGATTTTCAGCGTCAGCCATTCCGGTTTCGCCGAAACAATTTCTATATTTGTAATTTGTTCGGGCGCACCTAATGCAGAATGCACTGTGTCACGTAACTCGGCGACGGAAAATGGTTTGAAAAGTAATTCGCAAACGTGATGGCGCAACGCTTCAATCGCAGTTTCGGGCGATTTGACCTGCGTCATCACAACAGTTTTTTGCTTATTATTTAATTGATGTGCGGCGGCAACCAGCTCGAAACCCTCATCGTGCGGCGATTCGGCATCGGCGATGAGTAAATCTATCGGACGCTCTTTGAGAATCGCCAAGCCGCTTGCGGCTGTTTCGGCGGCCAATAATTCGTAACCGTCAGCTTTCAAAGCTGCGCTAATGAGCGGCGGAATCATTGGTTCGTCATCAACAACCAGAATGGTTTTCATAATTGGGATTTTACGCTTTCACGTTGTCGGAGCAAATTATTCCTGGCAAATCTTTGGCCTCTGCCTGTTGGCAGTGTATATTTGCCAAGCTGCGGGACAGAATAATTCCGCCCGTCAATTTCTGCAATCAACTTTATCGCCTATGCCTATTACGCTTGATTTACCTGATACCCGATTTGCCGTCGCCAGTCTTCCCTTACCTTATTTCGGTGACGCTCTATCCGCCGTACGTGACGTAGAAGGATTTGTTTCGGTGACGCGAGACAAAGACGAAGTTACGCTGATTATTGCAGAAACATTTTGGCAGCAAATGGCCGATAAATTTCCGGGCGCGCAAGTGCAATTGCGGCGGCGGATGATTCGCTTTGATACGGTGCTGGATTTTTCTGTCGTGGGATTTATTGCTGAAGTCAGCCGTGCGCTGGCTGACGCGGACATTAGTATTCTGAGCGTTTCAACCTATCGAACAGACGCGATCCTTGTACACGAGGCAAGCTTTGACCGCGCAGTAAATGCCGTCCGCCACGCCTTGATTTCTTTTCAACATACACATCTTTCTCAACATTAAAATTTATGTCATCGCAAAAATCGCAAGGGCCGCAGACAAAATCTGTTCACGCGGCAGACGAATTTAATACGACAAGTTCAATCAGTCCGCCCATTTTTCAAACGACAACTTTTAGCGCAGAAAATGCCGAGCATTTTTTTGAAATGGCTACGCAACCACGCCACGCTGAATTTTATACGCGCTATGGCAATCCTAATCATCAACAGGTCGAGGCCACTCTTGCCGCCTTAGAAGGCGGCGACGCTGCGCTTGTGACGAGTTCCGGAATTGGCGCGATTTTTGCTGCCGTAATGAGTCAGTTGAAAAGCGGCGATCACGTGATTGCGCAACGAAATCATTATGCTGCTACGACGGTTTTGTTCCGCGATGTGTTGCCACAATACAATATTGAATGCACGTTTGTGGATAATACTGTGCCTGAAGAATTTTCAGCGGCGCTGCGTCCGAACACTAAAATGATTTACACCGAAACGCCGACGAATCCGCTGATGCAAGTGACGGATTTGCGCGCGGTAGCGGCTTTGGCAAACGCCCATAATTTGCTTACGATGGTGGATAACACGTTCGCTACGCCAATTAATCAGCGCCCCCTCGAACTTGGTTGCGATGTCGTATTACATAGTGCGACAAAATATATTGGTGGGCATCACGATGTAACCGCAGGCGTCGCCATCGGATCAAAAACAATTATCGAAAAAATCTGGCGCTTTGCCTTGGTGTCGGGCAGTGTGCTTAGTCCATTCGATAGCTGGTTATTGTTGCGTGGTTTGCGCACGTTAGGTTTGCGCGTCGAGCGTCACAACCAAAATGCGCTGGCACTCGCACAGTTTTTGGAATCGCATCTTGGCATTGAGCGCGTCTATTACCCTGGCTTGGAATCGCATCCACAACATGAATTAGCCAAAGCGCAAATGCATGGCTTCACAGGAATGCTGAGCGTTGATGTAAAAGGCGGTTATGTCGGCGCAGAAAAAATGATTGCTTCGCTAAAATTAGCGGCACGTGCGGCGAGCCTTGGCGGATTTGATACATTGGTTGTGCATCCGGCTGCGATGTGGAGTTTGCAACTTACACCAGAGCAACAATGCGCGACAGGTATTAGCGAAAGTCTGGTCAGAATTTCTGTCGGATTAGAAGACGAGCAAGATTTAATTGCTGATTTTGCGCAAGCACTCGAAAATTTGTAACGGCTGACGAGTTTGCAGAGTCTATTAAGTTTAGAATGTCTTGTGAGTCTTAAACGGTAAGATTTTTTGACTCGACCGACTTTCGTAAAGAAAAAAATAGGAGAGGCTGTTTTACGACCTCTCCGTCAATCTAGCTTTGCTGGGATGAAATTCTCGGAAGACTGTGGTGCAACAGAAAGGTTTTACATTTGAGTCGCACACACGCTAATCTATAGAGCAAACCGAATGCCACGTTTGTTCATTATCTGTCAATCTGACCTATCTCTTGTGATTCCCCAAGTTAGCTGTTTTTTAGAGTTTTATAATCCAGCGCTCTTTGTGCGGTCTATCCAAAATTTCGTATCCAAACTACAGTTTTTCGGAGATATAAATTTTTCTGTACTAATGATAGGGAAATGAAATATCATAGCGATGTTTAAAGCGGGTGCCTGCCCTTCTTCCCACTCGCAAGCCACACTTCGGTTTCCCCGCAATCGTTTCCACCAATCTCACAACCCAGAAACTTCAACATAACCACCAATTAAATGTTGAAGAAAAATACTACCGAATATGAATGAAAATATTGTCCTACCGAATACGCCTGTCCTCAGGCTTGAGTCTGACTCAATTCCAACTACTAACCTCAGCGAATCATTACTTCCTTTCAATTTAGGTGAAGGGAAGGAACTTGAATATCCGCCTGATGCCGCGCTCTTTGCACCTGTCTGGTCGCCCGTAAAAGAAGGAGTTGAATTACAACAACGCCTGATCCAACTAGAAGAAAAGCTCGAAGAATTGCGCGAAGAAGGTCAACTCAAAGCCAATTTTATCAATGCTGTCGTGCATGATATTCGCTCGCCGCTTACAGTTGTGCTCGGCGTGCTGGATTTAATCCACGAAGACGCCAAAGCGGATCGCCCATTTGATTATAAATATTATCAACCGTTGCTCAGCGATGCGTTGCAAAGCTGTCAGGAAGTAACAACGCTTATTACTGATATGCTGGAACTTTCAAAAATGACGAAGCAGAAACTCCTCGAATTAAATTTCGAGGAGATGCCTGTCATTGAAGTTGTGAACTCCGCGATGCAATTGGCACGCGGAGCAGCGCGGCAGGCAAACGTGAAATTAAGCTGTAAGATTCAGGCGAATTTGCCGCACGTTTATCTCGACCGCCGACAAATGCACCGCGCGGTAATGAATTTGGTTCACAACGCGATTAAATTCACACCTGAAAACGGAGCAGTTTCGATTCGTGCATCTTTCTTAAATGAAAAGCGTCGTGATGCGCCCTGCGATTATGTTTTGTTATCAGTGACAGACACTGGCGAAGGATTAAGCAGCGACGAAGCGCCGTATGTTTTTGATGCTTATTGGCAAGCTCAAAATGGCAAACGCAAAGCGGGTACAGGACTCGGTTTGGCAATCGTCAAACGCATCGCAGTCGCGCACGGCGGCAACGTTTCTGTGCGTTCACAAAAAGGAAAAGGCAGCACCTTCACAATTATGATTCCAGTACGCGATGTGCCGCCGGAAAATAATTCAGGCGTAGATTTCGGCGAACCTGCCAACTAAAAATTTACTCAAGCCCAATCTTGCGGTTGATAAAATGTCCATGCTTCAGCTTCGGGCGAATTCGGCTCCGGTTTATAATCGTAAACCCATTTCGCCAGCGTCGGCAGCGACATCAAAATTGATTCTGTGCGTCCGTTGGTTTGTAAGCCAAACATCGTGCCGCGATCATAGACTAAATTAAATTCCGCATAACGCCCGCGCCGAATTAGTTGATAGTCGCGCTCACGTTCGCCGAACGAAATATCTTTGCGGCGTTCGACGATGGGCAAATACGCAGGCAAGAATGCTTCGCCCGCGTCACGCACGAATGCAAAAATCTTTTCCATATCGCCCGTTAAATAATCAAAAAATATTCCGCCTGCACCGCGCATTTCGTGCCGATGCTTGATGTGAAAATATTCGTCGCACCATTTTTTGTAGGCCGGATAAAACTGCGGATCGTTTTTATCGCAAGCTGCTTTCAACGTGCGATGAAAATGTGAGATGTCCTCGCGGAAGCCGTAATACGGCGTAATGTCTGCGCCGCCGCCAAACCAACACAATTCGCCTTGCTCAAAATAACGAAAATTCGCGTGCGTAGTTGGCACATACGGATTGTGCGGATGTAGCACGAGCGAAACGCCCGTCGCAAAAAAATCTTGACCGGCTTCAATATTATTGTCCGCCTCTTTGCCGAGTTTCACCGCCAATTGCGAAGCCATTTGCCGCGCCAGAATTTCCGGCAATTCGCCCTGTACAGCCGAAAAATTCACGCCTGCTTTTTCAAATACGCCGCCGTTTTCCAGCACGCGCGTACGCCCGCCGCCGCCGCCTTCGCGCTCCCATAAATCCTCGCGGAAGTTTGTTGTGCCATCAATTTCTTCCAGCGCGCTGCAAATTTTATCCTGCAACGATGCGACGAAAGTGCGCGCTCTGTTACGCAAAGCAATTGTGTTATCAGTAATGTCCATAAATTTCTCTCAGGGAAAAGCTTGTAAGCATTAAAAACAATCCGGCAACAGAACGCAATTTGCCGCGCTCATCGCAAGAGTTTTTAGCGAAATTGCCTGAAGATGAATTTAACTTGACAGTAAATCATTTCGTAACTATTTTTGTTACAAATATGGATACGGGAGAAAAAATGAAATTTCGCAAACTTGGTAATACCAATGTAATGGTCTCGGCACTGGGGCTGGGCTGTATGGGAATGTCTGATTTTTATGCGGGGCGCGACGATGCCGAATCTATCGCTACGATTCATCGGGCGTTAGATTTAGGCGTGAATTTTTTGGACACAGCCGATATGTACGGGCCGTTCAAAAATGAAGAATTGGTCGGGCAGGCGCTAAAAGGCCAGCGCGACAAAGTTGTATTAGCGACGAAATTCGGCATCGTCCGCGATCCACAAACAGGTCAATTGCGCGGCGTCAATGGTCGGCCCGAATATGTCAAACAGGCGGCGGACGCGAGTTTACAGCGGCTTGGCGTAAACGAAATTGATTTGTATTACCTGCATCGCGTTGACCCGGAAACGCCGATTGAAGAAACGGTCGGCGCGATGGCTGATTTGGTGCAAGCAGGCAAAGTTCGTTATTTAGGCTTGTCTGAAGTCGGTGCTGAAACGCTCAAGCGCGCGATGAAAATTCATCCAATTACCGCTGTGCAATCGGAATATTCTTTATGGACGCGCGATATTGAAGATCAGGGGGCGTTGCAGGCTACGCGCGAATTGGGCATTTCGCTGGTAGCGTATTCGCCACTCGGACGCGGATTTTTGACGGGCGAAATCAAATGCTTTGAAGATTTGACGGAAGACGATTACCGGCGTTTCAGCCCGCGATTCCAGGGCGAAAATTTTGACAAAAACCTGGCGCTCGTCAGCAAAGTGCAAGAAATTGCTGCGCGCAAAAATTGTACAGCGGCACAGCTCGCGCTCGCTTGGGCGTTGGCGCAAGGTGAAGATATTATTCCGATTCCAGGCACGAAAAAACGTACGCGCCTCGAAGAAAACCTCGGTGCGTTGGACGTCACCTTCACACCGGAAGAATTAGCTGAAATTGACGTGCTTGCGCCGCAAGTCGTAGGTTTGCGCTATCCAGAAGCATCAATGAAATTAGTTAACGCCTAAACGGCAACACGGAGGGATTGAATGAGTACGAATTTATTTTCACCAATTAAAATAGGCCCATATGAATTGAAAAATCGCATTGTGATGGCTCCGATGACGCGCAGTCGTGCAAATGACGAAGGTGTGCAGCCCGATTATGTAGCGACGTATTACACGCAGCGCGCAACTGCCGGATTACTCATCACCGAAGCGACAAATATTTCGCCGATGGCAAAAGGCTATGTGCGCACGCCGGGAATTTTCAACGATGCGCAAATCGCTTCGTGGCGCCCTGTTACTGCTGCTGTTCACGCACACGGCGGCAAAATTTTTATGCAAATTTTTCATACGGGCAGAATTGCGATGCCCGATTTTTTACCCGGCAATGTTGCGCCTGTCGCGCCGAGCGTGGTTAAAGCTGCGGGGCAAAATTACACAGACGCAGGGATGAAAGATTTTGTCGAACCGCGTGCACTGACAATTGAAGAAATTAAAGCTACGGTGGCGGATTTTGGCACAGCGGCGGTGAATGCCATCAAAGCGGGTTTCGATGGCGTCGAATTGCATGCGGCGAGCGGTTACATCGTCCAGCAATTTTTAGCTACGAATGTAAATTCGCGCACGGACGAATACGGCGGCTCAATTGAAAATCGCGCGCGCTTTTTGTTTGAGGCACTAAGTGCAATGACGGCTGCGATTGGTGCAGAAAAAGTTGGCATCAAATTGTCGCCGCGCATGGGCTTCAATGATATTCAGGAAGACGACGCCGACGCGCTTTACGCATACATTATGACGAAGCTGAATGATGACAATTTGGCTTACGTGCATGTCGGCGATTTTGGCAATCAAGGCTGGCACGCGAAATTACGTCCGTTGTACAACGGCAATTATTTTGCGGGCGCGGGCTTTGACAAAGCGCGCGGCGAAGAGTTGCTTAGCAGCGGCGGCGCAGACGCAATTGTGTACGGCGTCTTGTTGCTTGCGAATCCTGATTTGGTGGAACGGTTCGCAAAAAATGCACCGCTCAATGCGCCCGACCCCACTACGTTTTACACGCCGGGTGAAACGGGCTACACCGATTATCCGACGATGCAAGAGCAGCAGGCATCGGCTTGATTAGTATTAACGCAGAGGACGCGGTGAACGCAGAGAGATGAAAGAGGGAAGGAGGGAATTAGGGACTGGGAGATAATCGGACAAGAAGCGCTTACCCGCCAAAAATTTCCGTGTTGCCCCGTTACCTTTTCCCCATATCGCTCTTTTCTCTGCGCTCTCTGCGTCTTCTGCGGTAAATTTTTTATCTTAATAATTCTCAGCTTTAATTCTTAAAGCAATATCTTTCGCGGCAATTGCGCCGTGTCCAATTGCGGTCGCTACGCTCAAGCAAACTGGACGACACACATCACCGACTGCATAAATCCATTCGACAGAAGTTTGCTGCGCCTGATTTGTAACAACGTAGCCCGCTTCGTCCAACGCGATTTGCCTGCGCAAAAAATCTGTGTTGGGCTGAATTCCTAACCGCACAAAAACGCCGCCCGCGCTAATTTTTTCGGTCGAATCTTTCGCGTGATTTTTTACAGTTAACTCAACCATTTCAACTGATAGTTGCGCGATAGAAATAATTTCGCAATTTGGCTGAACCTGAATTTTCGGATTCGCAAGCACGGACTCTTGCCAGCTTTTTCGCGCCCGAAAATTTTCGGAGCGATGCAGTAATGTCACGCGCGGACAACTCTCCGCCAAAATCAAACAATCCTCGAACGCCGAATCGCCGCCACCTACGACCACGACCTCCTTACCTGAAAACAACTTGGCATCGCGCGTAGCGGATTGGCTGAAAATTGTGCCGGGAAAACGTTCTTCTTCCGCAAAACCAAGTGTACGATTGCGCGCGCCCGTAGCAATGATGATGGCTTGCGCTTGCAAGTTTTCACCTTTCAGGACGACACGCCGCGCGGTTGTATCTACGGCTTCAATCTTGGCTGCCAACTGATATTTCAAATCATAGGTGTGCAAATGCGCGGCAAATTGATCGCGCAATTCGTGGCCGGTTGCATTTGGGAAGCCCGGGTATTCCAGCACCGGATGAAACATTTGCAGCATTTGCCCACCAAGTTCCGGCGCTTGTTCGAGCATTAACGCCGACAGCCCCAGCGAATGACACCACAGCAAAGCACTAATGCCAGCGGGGCCTCCGCCAATTACGATGACTTGGTACTCCATATTTTCTCGTGGACGAAAATTTATTTGCTTATGTTCATCGCAATTGTCTGCGCAGTTTTCGTTATGACTGCGTTTGATTCGGCGCGATGTATTTTGCCGTCATTGTCTTTGAGTTCGACGGAAGCAACATTAACGATCATTGGTTGCGGCTTAGGCTTAGACGCCTCTGGTGGTATGGATTGCGAGAGCAATACCAACATAATCAGACTTAACATAAAAACTTCCTTTCCAGAAAAATGTAACAGGATTCTATTGAGAAAAGAACGAATCCGCCTCTTTCCCTAACAGAAATTTTATTTGCAACTTGAATCCAGTTTCGCGCGATGTCATCTTTATCACATGAAATTTGTTGTCGTAGCCATTCTCATCGCTGCAATTTTTTCCGGGTGTTCTTCGTGGGCATCGGGAGCGCAAAAAAAATCCGCCAAACATAAATCCTGGGAAGAAGTCGAAAACGCAAGTGGCAGCACTCCTTCCGCTGAATATGGCGACGCGCAATTGATTGGAACAGTCAGCGACAAATCATTGACAGAAATTTCCGGCATCGCCGCCAGTCAAATCAATGCGGGCGTGTTTTGGGTTCACAATGACAGCGGCGACAAAGCGCGCATTTTTGCGATTAATGCCAAAGGAAATTTATTAGCAACCGTCAATGTAGTAGGTGCGAAAAATGTAGATTGGGAGGACATCGGCATTGGCCCTGGCAAAGATGGCAAAGCGGCGCTTTATATTTCTGATGCAGGGAATAACGGAGGGGAGCGCGATAATCTGGTGATCTATCGTATCCCCGAACCGAAAATCGGCGCAGAGAAAAAACTAGATTCTGCTGTGGCTGAAGCCTTCCCTTTTCGTTACCCCGATGGCAATCACGATAGCGAAGCGATCATTGTCAATCCACAAAACGGGCAAATTTATTTAGTGACGAAAACGATGAAAAGCAGTTGTGGGGTTTATCGCTTTCCGTTGCCGCTGCGCCCTAGTGAAAAAGTGACACTGGAAGAAGTCAGAGGCAAACAAATCAGCAAAATTCAGGAGCTGCGCCTTGTGACCGGAGCTTCTGTTTCGCCCGATGGCTTACGCGTAGTGTTGCGCACGTATTTTTCAGCTTTTGAATTACAACGCGAAAAAGGGAAGCCCTTTGAAACGATCTTTGACAAAGCGCCAACCACAATTAGCGTACCGTTAATGCGGCAGGCTGAAGCAATCACTTACACCGCCGATAGCAAGGCGCTCGTCACTACAACAGAAAAAAATCCTGCGCCGCTATTTCAAATAATGCGCCAGTGATTTTCAATGACCGCCACCTTGTAAGGCACCAATCCAGCCAAAAAGTTGCCGAATCGTGTTTGGAAACTGTGCGCCAAGCAGTGCCATGATTGGGATTACGCCATGCAACAAAACGCGAAAAACGAAATCACGGCTCAGCGTTAATTGCCCCGGTTCAGTCCCCGACAACAAGCTGAGTACGTTGTCGCGGCTCATCTGAACAAAGATGAAAAGCGTTGTGCCAACAACAATCAATACAATTGCCCAACTGAATAAAATTAGTAATTCTCGCGGCTGAAAAGGATAGGAAGAAATTGCCAACAACATGAGCAGTAACCCTGCTGTAACCAATCCAACAAGATTTTGTAGTTGCTGAAAAATATAGTGCAAAAACGAACTGACGCGGCTGGCAAGAAAAATTTTTGCTTCTGTTTGCCACTCGTGTTCAAGAGCTGGGGGGGCGCTTTTCGATTGCCAATAAGGTTCAATTTTTTCTGCGATGTGCGCGGACATATCCGCCAGTATTTTTTGCGTGCCGACACGGTAAAGTAGGGAAGTCCGCCAATCACTCAGGGATTGCGCGCCATGCGCGCTGAGTAAAATAGTGTCAGCACTATTCGCCAAAGCATTCAGTTCAGGCGCGGTCGGACTGGTTAATTTGTGGGCTTGCTCAACCGAAAAGCTCATCGAACAATAGGCAGGCATTGGCGAGGTCAAATCAATTTTCGGCAGTTTTTTACAAATTTCGCTGGCTCCATCCGTAAATAGTGGGTGCCAGGAAAGCCGATGCAGCATTTTGCGTAGCGTGTGCCAAATCCAAAAGAAGCGCCAAAATGCGTATGCCAGTACTAACGTTGTGAGTGAAAAAATCACGCAAAAAGTTGTATCAAAAATTTTCCCTTCAACCGTTGGATTGAGCCGTACGCGGAACAGGTAAAATGACATTCCTAAAATAATTAAAATTAGCGGGATGCTGCCATTAAGTTTTAAAAAGCTACACCGCAATAGTGATTTCAGCTCCAGCTCCAGCTTGCGCAATCCTTTAAATGAGGCAGATTGATTGTGCTCGAAATTTAGAAAAGGAAGAGTTGGAAATCGGTTGGCCTGTGGATCACTGCAAATGCGTTCGAATAATTGTAACCGCCGCAGAGCTGAGAAAAAGGCCAAAAAGGCGGCCAGCCCGACAAACAGTAGTGGCAAGAGCGGTGAAAGCCCTCCTGTTAGATCAGTCGCTCGCAGGAATAAGAAAATGTCTTGCTCTGCCGGGCGTTTTTCAATTGAGGCATAAGACGCCGTTTGTACCCCCCATAAATTGGCCCCGTAACTGACGGTAAAAAATGTTCCCAGCACTGTTGCTGGTAAAACACGCCATTTAAGAATTATGAGCACTGCAATTGAAAGTGCCGTTTGCCAAAGCGGAAGCGCTTTACTGTCGGTTTTTTTCAGCAGCTTGCTTGCCCAGGATATTTTTTGTAGTTGCTCAAATAAATTGCCTCGTAACCAATCCAGCAAGCTCAATGTCAGCCAGGTTGTTGCCAGCAAATTTATAATGAAAACGCATAGTGCCAGCCCTGGTGCGACGCGATATTGTTGGAATGCACCTTTTATTACGAGCCAGAAAATTTCCCACGCTGGTACTTTGGCTGCGCCATCGGTCATTTGTACAAGTTTCATCGTGGCAATGATAGGCATTAAATACACCATGTTCACCGCGAACGAAGTCGCCTGCAAAATCAGACAGCAGGCCAGTTGATAACAGCGCCGTTTAAATTTTAAATTCGGATCATCCAGCACGGGATCACTAAAAATACTGGCAAAGGGCAAACTGTCTATCACGCGTTTGACAGCATCCGAATAGAACCAACGCACAACTGGAATTCGACTCGGATAAATTGGACGAGAGATTTGAGGGGCAAACCGACTTTGGCCTAGCCACACCGCGAAGCGATTAGCCGATTCATTTTGGGGTACGCTGGCATTTTGCAGCCAGGTAACCCATGGGTTCAGGTTTCTCGTCGCCTGGTTACTAAGCAATTGGGTGATTAAGACAAGTGAAGGAACGCAACACAGAACGCTGAGCCCAAGCAGCACGAGGATAGAAGTTTTTGACGAAAACACGCCGCTCAGCATCGTTGGCAATCTGACAATAATTTCCGCTGGTTCCCGATATTCTTTTTGTGGTTGCGACTCCTCGATTGCCATCGTGGCCGGTAGTTTCGCAAATGTTTCTCTGACTAACTCATAACTCGGCGGTTGCCATTGTGCATTTGGTTGGGGCGACCAGACATATTCCTGCGGGTCTTGCAATGGCAGTGTTTTTATCGGCCACAGCCGATCTCGCCCCACGACGCTCACCCATAAAGCAGGCTTACGATTGTTGATAGAAGTCAGATTAAAAGGGCTGCCATATTCGAGCAAAGCGCGTTCATATCGCAACAACGCAAGTGTCGCATTATACGTCCCCAGCGAATTAGGCAACGAGAATTGCAGGCGTTGCCGATTGCCAATAAACGGGTATGTCCAAAGTTGGTTTGGGTTGAAAAGAGGATATGGTGACACCACTAGCATGCCGCGAAATTCAGGACTGGCTTCTGGGTGCAGATAAAGAATGTCAGAACTCAGGGTAAAGAGGGAAAGGTTTGGACAATGCGCACGCGCTTCACGCAGCAAAAAAATGCGATCCTGCACATCACTGGCGACAATTCCCAAATAATCAATTCGCTCCCGGTTAATGGTGGTCAGCAAATCAGACAACACTAAATCCAGCGCCGCTGTATTTAATTCAGAAAACATTGGCACGACATCGCGCGGTTCCTCGTGTTCGTCCATTGGCAAGGCCACATTTGAATTTGAGGAGGACGACAAAGGCGAAACTGCATTATGAGAAGAGGTTTTGTTTTTTTCTGCGGCGGCACGCAGTTTGGAAATGTGTAAAGGAAAGGTAAGCTCCAAAATGGAAGTCGCACTTTGTTGGGTGGAATTATTCTGTGGTTGATGGTCCTGCGTCGCCTTTGCATCTTTGGCCGTTTGCTTAGGGGACATTCCTTGCCCGTATCCTGTATTTGCCTCACGCAGCACTGCGATTCTTAATGAGGTTTTCCCGCTGTTTTCAGTTAGCTTCTTTAAATACTCATTGATAAATACTTCAAGATCATTTGGCCCGAAGGTCACTGTGGCGTGGAATTGCACTTGCGCGGGTTTGCCAATTTGTTGTAGGAACGCCGCCTTGTTTATGGCAGTAGCGCTCCCCGAAATCAGATTGAATGTTGTATTACTCGCGTGTGCAAGCCAGTCGCGTAATGCAATCGCCAGTGAAGTCGCGGAACCGGAAAACGTCGGGCCAAGAATGCGGATTTCTTGACTTGTTTCCAGCGTTTTCTTTGGTAAAGAGTTTATTTGTGTGAGCGTATTATAGAGCGCTGTTTTGTGAATGCCTGCGGTTGGCATTTCACCTACAAGAAATAACAAGAGCAAATCACTTTGCTGGTTTATTTCGTTTTGTAATGGGGCATTTTTGCGAAACAAGATTACGCCAGGCATTTCTTTGTAGCGTGTTTTACTATCGTCTTTTCGTTCTTCGCGCGGCCCGATCCATGGCAAATCATAACGATCAAATGTGTATCCTACTGTTTCAAGCGCACGTTGGATAGATTCGAGATATTGATCAAAGACATAATCAAAATTTGAATCTTTGGGATCAGGAATTGTGGCGATTAATGTTTCTATTTGACGAATCGCGCCAAGCTCAGGATTGCAATCATTACCTTGCCAGCAGGGCAGACAAGCCTCTTTTGGTGAGGTGGAAAATTCGCACACTAAGGCCTTCGCATTCAAGCTTGGTTTCAGTGTGATTGGCAGTTTGCTGGACTGTACTTGTCCGCCAATTGTATTGCCAGCACGGCTTGTGTCCGTCGGCGTTGGCGTAGCAGGTTTTGTAGTTGGGAGCAACGTGGTTGCGACAGGAAATGCCAGTGCTAACAACGCAACCAGTGGAATAAGCGTCGTACTGAGATGGAAATCTTTCATTGTGCTACCCCGAAGTGAAAATGTAAGCCACGACGTAACGTTTGTTCTTACCTAGGGGGGATATGCGAACGTCTTCGCACCTTCTCTGGACTCGGACGCGCTGGGGGGTGATGAGCGAAACACATGACCTTTTCAGAAGCTGGCTGAGTCATCTGAAAAGCAATTTGGGGGAGGAGCCATTAAGCTAAATGAAACGAAGTGAAAATACTAGCGTATTTTATTTTGCACAATTAATTATGATCCAAGTCGCGTCGAATATCTTGCCGCCAGATTTCAATGATTAACCGATCTACTTCCGTCCAATGCAATTGGCAGGGCTTCACGCTCGCCCCGTAAAAACGCACCACAAGCTGCCTGAGGCCATCAAAACCAAGGCCTTTCTTCCATCCCTCGCAAATAAAATGCAGTTGCCGATCTGCTGTTAGCGCGTCTTGGAAGGTAGTAGTTTGTTCAAATCCAGCGGATGCAGATGAGGTAAGCATCCCGTCTTTTCCTTTCCGGGGCGTCGAAAGATGAACGGTACTTTGCTTGCGAACGCTTTTTTCGGGTAATCGTAACTATCGGACTGGAGTGCAAGCGATTAGAATTTAGGGCAGTAAGGCAACCTCTGTCAATGGCTATTGTTTGCATCCTCTATTTAGGCAGTGGTAAGCTCCAGCTTCACGACAAAAACCAGACCAGTTCTGCTTTTTACAAAAATGCTTTGTTAGCAATTTCGGAGGGAAAATGCGATCACTTATCGGTTTATTTTTTAGCGTAATGCTGCTTTCGCTGAGCGCGTTGGCGCAAGATTCTTTGACGGTTGTTTCGCGTCCACAAAAAGTCAAAGACGCAATGGCGCAACGTGGCGCACAAGATCAAGCGGCTCCGGTGCTGACAATTTTAGAGCCGAAAGCTGGAGCCAAAATTACAGGCTCAACTATAAAATTAAAACTCGGCATCGGCGGAGATTTGAAAGGCTATCATCCGCATAAAGACCCCGCGACCAATGCGGGAAACCATATTCATGTGATTTTAGACAATCAGCCGTACGAAGCACATTACAGTCTTGAAACCGGGTTTGAATTGCGCAACGTTACCGCTGGCACGCATACGATTCGCGTATTTGCTTCGCGCCCCTGGCATGAGAGTTATAAAAATGCTGGCTCATTTCAACTGGTAACGTTTACGGTCGTAGGTGGTGGCGATGCTGCGAAACCAACTACCGCATCGGGCGGACAAACGATGGCGGAAGGCAAGGATTTTCCTGCCAGTCAAGCCGGAGCTGTTAGCGCGAAAAAGCCTCTGCTGACTTATTCGCGCCCCAAAGGTGAATACAAAGGCGCTGATCCCGTGATGATTGATTTTTGGCTGTCGAATGCAAAGCTCAAAGGCGACGGCGGCAAATATCAAGTGCGCTATTCAATAGATGGCGGCGCACCAAAAATGCTTGATAAATGGGAGCCAATTTGGATTGACGGCATGTCGAATGGTAAACACAAAATCATGCTCGAACTCGTAGACGCCAAAGGCAACGTCGTAGACAACGGTGGATACAATTCGACTACGCGCGAAATTAGTGTTGTGAAATAAGAATTAGCCACAGATTCACACGGATAGACACCGATTTTTTAACCACAGAAGGCGCAAAAAACACAAAAGAATTTTTGCGCCTTCTGCGCTTTTTGCGGTTTATTTTTATCTGTGTGAATCGGTGTTCATCTGTGGCTAATTTCTGTCCTTAAAAATCAAACCGCACGCCTAGTCGCATTGATCTCGCCTTTAACGTTCTTGCTGGTACAAGAAAATCTCCTAAACTGCTTGGCGCAAAATCCACATATTCAGCACCAAAATTGAAGACTGTAGAATTTAGCGGATTGAAAACTTCAATTTGTGGCGTTAATTTTCGACGTTCACCAAAATTGAAAACGCGCGACGTCCGCAGATGTAAAGCGTATTGCGAAGGCCCGTGTCCAGCATTGCGCGGCAAATTGCCGACGGAACCGATGGCTGGTAAGGAAAATGCCGCAACCAAATTTTGATCTAGTGATTCACTTAAATGTCGCCAGCCGATGCTGCTTAAATCGCCTGTGAAATTTGGGCGATCCGTACCTACGTCATCAAGATTTCGATCATTACCACCAATTCCAATTGCAAACGGACGACCAGAACTCAGCGTCAAAACCCCGGCAAAATTTAGCTTGCCTAAACTATTTGGAGTTTGATAACTGCCACTCAAAGCGAACCGATGCCGCGCGTCCAGCAAGCTTAACGAACGTTCGCGCGCAAAATCTCCGACCACTAAAGGCGACGAAGTGTTGACTGTTCCGTCATCAATTAACTTGCTGAATGTGTACGCTGCGTGCACAAATGTGTGGCGCGTGATACGGCTGCTGAGTTTGAAATTGATGCCGTGATAATAGCTGTTGCCGCGCGATTGTAATTCTTCGACCTGCGTCAAATTTGGATTCGGGCGCAACGTTCGCACGGCAGCGAGTGCAGCTTTGAAAACGCTGGTCGCGCTGCTGACGGACTGATTGTTGAGTCCGAAGATGACTACGGTTTTATTGTTTTCTTTAACGGTGCGACTTGACGCTGTGCCCAAATCAAACCGTGCAATGTCAGCACTGCCAGTGCTGGAAATCGGGCGAGTTTTGGTGACTGGATCAATTGCATTATCGAAATCGCGCGAAGTCAAATACGCCGTGAAATCGCTGAAACCATTTGGCAGGCGCGGCGCATTTGAATTTGATTCACGCCACAAATGTAAGCCGCGCGAAAAAATGTAAGTCGCTTCAATCGAAAAATGTTTGGCGATTTCGCGCTCAATTCCGAATGAAGCCTGATAGCTTTCAGGAATACGAAAGCCGTTTTCCAGCTTACGAACGAACGCAGATTCTTTGACGCCGAATTGCGCTACGCGTGGATCGGTTGCGTTCAGCACATTCGGAAATTGCAAATTCGTCAATAAAGATGCGGCAGCGACGTTGTCTGTGTCCACCAATAATTTATTGGAGGTCAGCACATAATCATCCAACGTGCGCAACAACGCGCGATTATAAAAAATGCCGTAGCCGCCGCGCACTACGGTTTTGCCATCGCCACGCGGATTCCACGCGAACGCGATGCGCGGGCCAAAATTATTGCAATCCGCAAGAATTGTTTCGTTATCCCATCGTAGTCCAAACGCTATGGTCAAATTCGGTCGCACGCGCCAATCATCTTGTAAAAACAGCCCCGCGTAATTGTTGTTCAATTCTGAAGCCGTCAAAAAACGATGCGTATAACGCGAAAATTTTCCGGCTAAAAAATCTGCTGGCGAGGCAAACCGGAACGTGCCTGTCACATCATTCAAATCTATAAAACGCGAGCGAATTAAATGAAAATCAAATCCTGCGCGCAAATTGTGATTGCCGCGCAAATAGCTAAATGTATCTTGAATTTGGTAGCGATCTTCACGCCGATCTGTACCGCTTAAATTGCTGGAGCCGGCGGTTAATGTTCCCGCGCGTGTCAGCGGATTTGCATTCGCATCGCCGCTGACATCACGTGGATCGTCAATATCAATTATCACTACGGGGTTGTTGTTGAGCGGCGCATCAGCCGGAGACAAGCGCGAGAATTGGACGCGCAATTGATTTACGGCCCGCGCCGAAAGTGTGACGTTGTGCGCGATAGCAACTGATTCGTTATTGCGTCCTGTCGTGCGCAGCGTGTCGAGCGTCCTGCGTCCACCTGGAAATGAACGTTCATCGCGTTGTCGCGCGAGCGAAATCATCCCAAACAAAGTTTGCTTATCGCTTAAATTGAAATCATTGCGCATTTGAAAAGTGTGCGCGGCTTTGGGCGTAGTCACTTGCTGATCGAAAAGGCCAACCGCGGCGCCGCCGTTAACGACAGTGGTTTTGCCTTTGCTGTCTATCGCTGTGCTGCCTAAATTTTTTCCGTTTGGTTGCGGCAAAGAAAAAGCGGAATTCGCCGCGACAGGCACGAGCGCAGCAATATCCGCGCGGTCATAAATATTGTCGTATTCATATGCTGCGAAGAAAAATAATTTGTTGCGTTTGATTGGCCCGCCGAACGTCACGCCGGGATTGTTGTTTTGATAGGGCAAGCGAAAGCCGCGCGTTGGGTCGGAATTGCGTGCATACGTATTCGCATTCAGCGCTTCATCGCGGAAATAATAAAATCCGCGTCCGTGAAATTTGTTGCCGCCTGAGCGCAACCGTAAATTGATGCGCCCGCCCGAAGCTCTGCCATATTCAGCCGAAAATTGATTTGTGATGATTTGAAATTCTTCGACGGCATCAACTGAAGGCGTGAATCGTTCGCGTGCGCCGCGATCATCGTTGTTGTCCAAACCTTCAATCGTCAAATTATTTGAAAATGGAGTTCCACCATTCAGCGCAAAATTCCCGACTTCTTCTGGCGAACTGCGAAAGCGATCTTTCGTATCGCCTTCAGCTAATTGCCGATCATCAAATGCGGGTGGAGCCGCGCCAGATTGGGTGAAAATCAAATCGTTGATGTTACGCGATTCGGTCGGCAGTTCGTCAATTTGTCGTTGTGTGATTGTGTTGCCGACGACGGTGCGCGCGGTGTCAATCAGCGTTTGTTCGTTTGCTGCATCAACTGTTACTTGTTCGTTAAGGCCAGCAACTTCAAGTTGAATGTCGCGGCGAATTTTTGTTCCGGCGACGGCGGCAAGATTGGTTAGAGTTGTGCGAAATCCAGTCGCTTCGATTTTTAATTCGTATGCGCCTGACAACAATGTTGCAAAACGAAATTGTCCATTGTTGTCTGTAACAGTTGTGCGAGTTTGATTCGTTGCGATGGCTGTAATTGTGACCTGCGCGTTGATGATGTGTTTTTGCGCAGCGTCAGTGATTGTTCCTTCAATTGAAATGTGATCAAGGTCATCGGCTGAAAGCGTTGTGGCTAAGATAAGGCTGAGAGCAAAGACGCCAATCCAGCAGACGAGAAAGCGACGAGGCATACGGCGATCTCCTGTTTTCCAATTCACCCTTGTTGTAATACTACTTGGCTTGAGACTTCACCTGACGGCTGTTGCCAGGCGGGGAAATGTTACAGACAGAAAAGAAAAAAGGCAAAAGCCAATAAGCCTTTGCCTTTTTTGAAGTTCGCCTTAGCGATTTTTTTAGAGGCCTTTGCCTGCGATGTATATGATCAAATCGCGGACGCGGCTGGAATAGCCCCATTCGTTATCGTACCATGACAAAACTTTGAGCAAGTTACCACCGATGACTTTGGTATAATCGGCATCAACAATGGAGGAATTCGAGTTTTTGCGGAAGTCCACCGAAACGAGCGGCTGTTCTTCAAAGGCGAGAATGCCTTTGAGTGCGCCATTCGCGGCGGCTTTCAATGCGGCGTTTACTTCTTCAGTTGTTGTATCTTTTTCGAGTTCGATGACTACGTCCACGAGCGAAACGTTAGGCGTAGGAACACGTACAGAAATGCCGTCAAATTTGCCTTTGAGCTCTGGTAAAACTAATGCGACGGCTTTTGCGGCTCCGGTCGAAGTCGGAATCATTGATAATGCTGCGGCGCGTGCACGACGCAAATCTTTGTGCGGCAAATCGAGCAATTGCTGATCGTTTGTGTACGAGTGAATTGTCGTCATTTGCGCTTTGCGGATGCCGAATGTTTCGTGAATGACTTTGGCTACTGGCGCTAAGCAATTTGTCGTACAGGAAGCGTTGGAAATGACATGATGTTCTGCCGGATTGTATGCGCCTTCATTCACGCCAAGGACAATCGTGATGTCTTCGTTTTTGGCGGGTGCGCTGATGATGACTTTTTTCACGCCATCGCGCAGGTGTAACACGGCTTTTTCTTTGTCCGTGAAAATTCCGGTTGATTCGATGACGATTTCAGCGCCAACTTCGCCCCAGGGGATTTTCGCGGGATCGCGCTCAGAAAAGACGCGAAATTCGTCATCGCCCACTTTGATTGAGTTTTCGGTCGCGGAAATTTCGTGATCAAGATTTCCCAACACGGAATCATATTTCAACAGGTAAGCCAGCGTTTTGGTGTCGGTTAAATCGTTGACTGCGACGAAATCAATATCTGCATTGCCGAGCGCAGTTCGCAAAATGTTGCGCCCAATGCGACCGAATCCATTGATACCAACTTTAATGCCCATTTTTTTCTTTTTCTCCTCAGAAGGTGTGCTGCAAGTGATTGGCTTGCGAAGTTCTTAGTGATTACTGATGCTCTGGTGCGGATTGTAATTTACATCCGGTCGGGATGTGGCGCTCTTGCCCGCTATACTACATATTGGCGCACTTGGTTAAGCCAAGAAACCTATCGCACCCGTTTCAACGTGTCAAGTTAGTAACAAGTTAAATCTATAGTTGGTTGCACACCGCTCTGGGCAAAGGTATTATTCTTTTTACCCACGTGGTCGCGTTTAGCGCTATCCAAATTATTTCTGCATTTATTTCGAGGTAACGTAATGGAAAACCTCAATTCGCCGCCGCCCGTTTCAAATTCTTCTACGGCTGTGCCTGCGAAACGATCAATTACCATCGGCACCATTATTGATGGTTTCTTGAATTTTATTAGCTCTGTTCCCTTTGGCATCGCATTGTTGGTGATTTTGCTAACGTTTTCGATGATTGGCATGCTGATTCAGCAACAAGAGCTGGATACGTTTGGCGCTTATTTTGCCAGTCTGACACCCGCTGAAAGAATGATTTATGGGAAGCTGGGCTTTTTCAACATTTATCATGCCAATTACTTCAACGTTTTGTTGTTGGTCTTGAGCCTTAACATCATTCTGGCTTCGATTGATTATTTCCCGAAAGCCTGGAAACTGATGCGGCGCAAAAAGCTCACGGCATCACCCGGCTTCACGCAAGCAATGCGTATCAAGCACGATCCGGTTGTATTGCCAGAATTAAATCGTGAAGCACTGGTTGAGCGGGCTAAAACTGCCGCCCGTTCGCTGCGCTACAAAGTCACCGTGACAGATAAAGACGGGCGCACAACTTTATTCGCTGAAAAAGGCGCGTGGAATCGGATGGGGCCGTATGCCATTCACCTTGCGTTGTTGACGATTTTTGCGGGTGGCATGCTGACGTCGCTAAAATCGCACACGGGCGGAATGTGGGTGCAGCCCGGCGAAAAAAGCGATCAGATCACGCAAAATGTTTTTGAGTTGGATCAGGTCGGACAGCGATCTTTAGAACTTCCTTTTTCGATTGAAGGCTTGGACATTCAGCAAAAATTAATTGATCCGAATAAATTTATTGATGGTGGCAACACGATTGATTGGCTGACGCGCATCAGGATTACCGACAAACAAAATGGTAAATCTGAAGACGTACTGGTGCATTTGAATAAGCCGTACGATTATCGTGGCTATCGTTTGTTTCAAGCGTCGTTCCGCGAAATGGGCGGCGCGCGCACAGTGAATTTAAAAATCACACCTGATGGTGGCGCGGCGCAAGACATCAAGGATTTGCGGTTGAACACGGACACGCAATTAAGTGACGGCACAAAAATTCGCTATGTTGAATTTGTGCCGCATTTTGATGTAGGGCAGGATGGCCAGCCTACAGTGGTTTCGCCACAGTACGAAAATCCGGCGGCGCATTTGCAAATTACCACGCCGAATGGTGAACGCTCCAACGTCTGGGCGTTCACCCCTGAATATCTGGCACGCATTGAGCAAGCTCCATTTCTGAAATCGAAATTAATCCCTGCGAATGGATTAAAATTTCAGCTAGGAGATTTTGAGAAAGCTTCGCAAGCGCACATGCTTTCGATCCAATATGATCCAGGGTCAATTTGGTTTTATCTTGGCTCTGCGATGTTATGTACGTTTTTGGTGGGGGTCTTTTTCCTTTCCCATCAACGAATTTGGATCGTATGCGAAGATGGCAAAGTTTATATTGGCGGGGACGCAAATCGTAACCGCCTGGGATTAGAAGATCGCATCAAAACAATCGCTGCTAAAATACAGGGAATTAATCACGAAGGAAGTGAAGCGTAGGGCAAATATTTCGCCCGCATTACTTGTGAAAATTTAGTAGTTCGTTACAAAGGAAATGTTATGAGTCAAGCAGTCAAAACTATCAACACTCCGCAAATTGAGATACGGCGGCCTGCCATTTTTAACTATTTGCCCACGTTGTTACCGATTGTGGGTGCAATTCTGATGCTGATGGCGCGCCGCCAAGCTGGCAACGGCAATTTTATTGATGATGGCGCGCTGATCGTGCTGGCGTTGCTGTGCTACATCTTTGCCGCATCAATGCATTTGACCGATCTTTTTGCGCCGATTAAAGGTTTGGGAAAAGTAGCGATGTGGACGGCTTCGCTGGGCTTTTTCTTGAACCTTTCAAGTTGGCTGGTGCGCTGGGTAAACATGGGCGACAAAGAGGCCTGGAAACGCATGACCGATCACGATGGCGTGTATCACGCGTGGTGGTTTTTCAGCTACGTTCCGCTGGCGAACTTGTATGATTTGTCGGTTGGCTTTGCCTTTGGCGCGGCGGCGACAATGTTATTGATTGAGCATCGCCCGAACACGCGCTTTGTCGGCGCGATTTCATTGCCGCTGATTTGTTTGGTTTTGATCTTGGCAGTTTTTATCGGCAGCGAAATTGGACACTTGCAACCAGTGCTGGATAGTTACTGGCGTCCGATTCACGTGGGCGACGCGATGATTAGCTATGGTATCGCATTGGTAAGTTTTTCGTGTGCGTTGATGTACCTGATAAAAGATGGCGTGAAGCCAGAATCAATGGGCATTTTTGCCTCATTGTTCAGCCTAGCCAATTTTGTTTTCTTCAGCAAAGCGTTTCATTTCAGCACACTTTCGTTTGGTCTGAGCCCAATGCGTGCAGGCGAAGGCGGTGCGCTCAGTGGCATTTCGCCGTTACGCGTTACATTGCCAGGCGTTGGCCCCATCGTAGCGCTCTCAATGTTGTTGCTCGGCGCTACTACACTTTGCTTCATGCTGTATTTGTTCCGCAACAGCGAACAAGCAAAAAAAATCGGGCATTGGGCATTGAGGCTATCGCTTGTGACGCAAGTCGTTGGCTTAGGCGTAATATTTTACCAAATCAATAACCTGAAAAATGTAGGTGCCCTGATCGGCACAGATCATTTGTACGATTTAGGCAAATGGCTGGCAGGCAAAGACGCCGCGACAATGCCAGTGGATCAATTGATGCAAGGCGCAAATTCGTGGCTACAACAAAACAGCGGAACGTTTGTACTGAGCATGAAATCGAATCCAGTCGAACTCGCGGCTTTGGTCACAGCGTTAGTGCTGAGTATGTTTATTGTGTTGTTCAGCGTGAGCCCTGAGCGGTTGCGCGCAGGGCTGCCCTCGCTCGAAAAATTGGATAGCCTGACATACAAAACTGTTGGCGCAGCATTTGCAGGAATCGCAATTTTGTTGGTCACAGGTGCGATTTGGGCGAACGAATCGTGGGGCAAGTATTGGGGTTGGGACCCGAAAGAAACAGGAGCTTTGGTCGCGTGGCTTGCTTACGCAGCCTATTTGCACACGCGCATTGCACATGGCTGGTCAGGTCGCCGCAGCGCATACTTTGCTTTGCTCGGCTTCCTGCTCGTTATCTTCACGTATCTGGGCGTGAGCTTCTTATTGCCGGGCTTGCATTCTTACGCTGAATAAATTTTTCGGCGCCGCAAAAATGAAGCCGCGAATAGCTCTGAATTCGCACGAATTGAGCAAAATTTAATTCGTGTAAGTTCGTGTTAATTCGCGGCTTTTGTTATACTGCGCGCCTTGCGAGGACGTCATGAGATTCATTCGGCCTATTATTTCTATCATTTTTATTGTTGCGTTGTTGGTTACATTGCTGGCGGCGACAAAACCGCAGCGCCTGTTTGACGGCAAAAGCTTCAAGGGCTGGAACGGCGATCTCAAAATTTTTCGCGTCGAAAACGGGATGATTGTTGGTGGCACGATGACAGAAAAATTGCCACGCAACGAATTTCTTTGTACGGATAAAGAATACGGCGATTTCGTAGTGCGCCTGAAAATGAAACTGACAGGCAATCCGGCGTCAGCAAATGCAGGGATTCAATTTCGCTCTAAACGAATTCCCAACAACAACGAAGTCATTGGCTATCAGGCTGATATGGGGCAAAATTATTGGGGCGCGTTGTATGACGAATCGCGGCGCAAAAAAGTATTGGCGCAACCAAATCCAAATGACCTGAATAAAATTCTGAAGCGCGATGATTGGAATGATTACGAAATTCGCGCGGAAGAGAATCACATTCAACTCAAGCTCAATGGATTCCAAACAGTTGATTATACTGAGGCCGAAACAGGTATCGCGCAAACGGGTTGCATTTGCGTGCAAATTCATGCGGGGCCGCCGAGTGAAGCGCGTTATAAAGACATTACAATTGAGCCCCTTGGAAAAAAGAAATAAGCAATGACAGAACCAAATTTGCAATTGGAGTACACAGTTTTTTGTGAGGATGTGCGCGTTGAAGCTTCGCAGCATTTGAGCTTGATGGGCGTCTTTCATCAAGTTGTCGTGCCGCAATTGCCAATCTCTATGATTAAGTTCGGCGTCGTCACGCATTGGACGGGCGAAGGACAATACCTGAGCGAAGTCCGTATTCTTGCGCCTGATAAAATGCAAACCGTAGCCGTTTCGCAACCATCGAGTTTTACGATTCCGCCGGGCGGTTATTCCGACAACGTAACTGTTTTTGTGAACACAAATTTTATGCAACCGGGCGATTATGTCGTCCAGATGTTAATTAATTCGTCGCTTTTTGCTGAAAAAATACTGCGTATCATTTTGCCGGAGGAGCAGCAACATATCACCGAAAGCGAACATGTAAATTGATAATTTTATGGCTTTCCACTTTCACTCAATTTTGCGCACGGCACTTGCTGATCCTGACCTGGCCTTAGACCTTGGTACGGCGAACACGCGCCTTTATGCACGGGGCAAAGGGTTGATTGCCGATGAGCCTTCAATTGTGCGGCTGAGTACTGATACAGGAAAAATTGAATCTGTAGGAATTTCAGCGGCGTTTTCCCTCAAAGATAAGCAACATTCTTTAGTGTCGCCGTTGCGCGCAGGTGTCATTGCCGACGTGCAGGCGACTACTGCTTTGCTGACGCCACTATTGAGCCGAGGTCGCCATTTGGGAATTCTCAAGCCCAGGGTTTTAGTTTGTTGTCCGACTGATGCTCGTGAAGCAGAACGTGCTGCATTGATTGAAGCAACGCGCAGTGCGGGGGCCGCTGCCGTCGCCATCGCGCCGGAACCGCTGGCTGCAGCAATTGGCGGTGGGCTGGACGTCGCCTCGGAATATGCGCAATTGATTGTGGATATTGGTGACGGGGTAACAGATATTGCCGTGATCCGTTTGGGGGCTCTGATTGTTACAGATGCGGCGCGCATTGCTTGTAGCGATTTGACGCGCGCAGTTTGTGAATTGGTGCAAGAACGTTACAGTCTTCAGCTTTATCCTAACGAGGCTGAGCGGTTAGTGCGCAAAATCGGCGCACGTAGCCCTCAGGCTTTGCCTGCATCTTACATTGTTGCGGGCGACGACATGCGCAGCGGGATGATGCGGCGCGTGAATGTTTACAGCCATGAAATTGCAGCAGCACTATATCCCGTGCTGAAAGAAATTGTGGGCGCGGTAAGTAGTGCGGTGCGCAATCTGCCGCCTGAAATTGCCTGCGAAGTGTTTGAAACAGGTATTCGATTAACAGGTGGCGGCGCCTGCTTGCCGGGGATCACCGCATTGCTTGCGGATGAAACCCAACTCCAGGTAAAAACAGTAAGGGAGCCAATGCGCGCAGTGATTAATGGTGCCCGCCAAATGCTAACGGTCGGAGATGCAACCAATCTTTGGTCTCATTTATAGGTCGTTTTAGCGCAGTATCTAAAAAACACAGTGAGGAGATAGATGACGACAACTACGCTTGACCAACTCTCAGTAAATACAATTCGCACACTGGCAATGGATGGTGTGCAAAAAGCCAACTCAGGTCACCCCGGCATGCCGATGGGAATGGCAGCAGCATCCTATGTTTTATGGACAAAAGTGATGCGCCACAATCCGAAAAATCCAAAATGGGTGAATCGTGATCGCTTCGTTTTGTCCGCTGGGCACGGTTCGATGCTGCTTTATAGTTTGCTTTATTTGACGGGCTACGATGATTTCACGCTGGAGCAGCTCAAGAATTTTCGCCAACTCGACAGCTTAACCGCAGGCCATCCCGAATTGGAATTATCGTCCGCGATTGAAACGACGACGGGGCCGCTCGGACAAGGTTTTGGCAACGGTGTAGGCATGGCGATTGGACAAGAATATCTTGCCGGAGTTTTTAACAAACCTGGTCAGGAAATTTTTGATTATTACATTTACGCGATTGTTTCTGATGGCGATTTGATGGAAGGCGTTGCCGCTGAAGCCGCTTCGTTAGCGGGACATTTGAAACTTGGTCGGTTGGTTTATTTGTATGACGACAATGACATTTCGCTTGACGGCCCAACTTCGATGTCGTTTAGCGAAGATCGCGTGAAACGCTTTGAAGCTTATGGCTGGCACGTCCAAACGGTTGACGGCTTAGATTTAGATGGCATTGAAAAAGCGTTGCTCGCCGCCAAAGCTGATCCGCGTCCTTCGATCATCTGCACAAAAACGATCATCGGTTATGGCTCGCCCAACAAACAAGGCTCCGCGAAATCACACGGCGAACCGCTTGGCGCTGAAGAAGTGAAGTTAACGAAAGAAAAACTCGGCTGGCCTTATGAAGAAGCTTTCACTGTGCCGCCCGATGCTTTACAAAATTTCCGCCAATGCGTCGAAAAAGGCCGCGTAGCTGAAAACGATTGGGAAGATACATTTGCGGCTTATACTCGTGAAAATCCTGAACTCGCGGCGCAATGGAAATTATGGAACAGTGGCGATCAGGAAGCCTGGAAGCACTTGTTGCCCACGTTTGAAGCGGGTAAGGACGTAGCGACGCGGGACGCTTCAAGCAAAGTCATTAACGCGATTGCTCCGGCGTTGCCGCAATTGATTGGCGGTTCCGCTGACTTGCGCGGCTCGAACAAAACCTTCATCAATGGTGAACCAGAATTCAGCGCCGAAGTTCGTAAAGCACGCAATTTCAATTTCGGCGTACGTGAACACGCGATGGGTTCCGCGCTAAACGGCATCGCGCTAACAAAACCGCTGATTCCTTACGGCGGCACGTTTATGGTGTTCTCGCAATATATGTTGCCGCCTGTGCGCTTGGCTACGATGATGGGCTTGCAGACGATTTACGTCTGGACACATGACAGCATTGGCGTAGGCGAAGACGGCCCGACACATCAACCCGTCGAGCAGTTGGCCCAAATTCGCGCGATTCATAATTTGACCGTAATTCGTCCGGCAGATGCGAATGAAACTGCGATGGCATGGCGTGCAGCCTTAGAAAATACACATGGCCCAACCGCATTGATTTTGACGCGGCAAGGTTTGCCAACCGTTGATCGCACCAAATACGGTGCAGTTGAAGGCGCGCTGAAAGGTGCATACATTTTGGCAGACGCGGAAAAAGTGGATGTAATCCTGATTGCTTCAGGTTCCGAAGTTGCAGTGGCGATGGGTGCAAAAGAATTGCTCGCGGCTGATGGCATCGGCGCACGCGTCGTCAGCATGCCAAGCTGGGAACTTTTCGATAAGCAGCCTAAAGAATACCGCGATTCGGTGCTGCCTCCGTCCATCACCGCTCGCGTAGCTATCGAAGCCGCCATCATGCAAGGCTGGGAAAAATACACCGGCACGAACGGCTTGACGATTGGGATGACGGGTTACGGCGCGTCGGCTCCGATCAAAGTGTTGATGGAGAAATTTGGGTTTACGCCTGCGAACGTTGCTGCGCAAACAAAAACATTGTTAGGAAAATAACGCGACGCAAAATCAACCGCAGAGATGGCGAAGGAATCTTGTCATCTCTGCGGTTTTATTCATGGGATATTGTTAGCCTTACCCGTTATGACAGAAGCCGTTGCCAATCCTGACTTTCAGCAAATTCGTGACGCGCTTGAAATTCCGCGTGAGTTTGCGCCCGAAGTTTTAGCCGAAGCTGAACAAGCAGCACTGCGTACGCCGGCAACGTCACAATTTTCAGACCTACAAAATATTCCGTTTGTAACAATTGATCCGCCGACGAGCCGTGATTTGGATCAAGCGTATTTTGCCGCACGACGTGGCAACGGGTACGTAGTGAAATACGCAATTGCCAACGTCGGATTTTTCGTCGCGCGTGGTAGCGCTCTCGAAAAATCGGCGTGGGAGCGTGGCACGACGATTTACAGCCCTGATCTCAAAACGCCATTGTATCCGCCGGTATTAAGCGAAAATGCTGCGAGCCTATTGCCTGATGTAACGCGCCCTGCCATCGTATTTGATTTGCATCTCGACGCGCGCGGCGAGCTTGAATCGCTCGCAATCGAACCCGCCATTATTCGTAACCGCGCCAAACTTGCTTATCCTGACGTTGGCGAACATCTCGACGCCGAAAGAAACGTATCAGGCTCCGGCAAATTGAGTGGAAACGAATGGTCAGAGGCGCTCTCATTGCTCGAAGAAATTGGGCGCAAACGACAACAGTTGGAAATTGAACGCGGCGCGATTAGTTTGCGGATTCCGGCGCAACAAGTCGAGCGTTGGTCAACTGCGTTATATGGCTATCGCTTGGCATTTGAACAGTCCAGTGAAGTCGAGGATTGGAACGCGCAAATTTCTTTGATGACGGGAATGGCCGCCGCTTCCTTGATGATCGAACACGAAGTCGGATTGTTACGTTCGCTTGACCCGCCGCGTTCTGATCGGTTGATAATGTTGCAATTGACAGCAAAAGCGATTGGCGTCGTGTGGCCTGAGGAATGGAGCTACGCCGATTTTGTGCGCAGCCTTGATCCGAAAGTGCCATTGCATGCGGTGATGTTGCAACAAGCCGCAAAAATTAACGGCGGCGCGCGGTATATGGCATTTGCAGGTGATTTGCCGCGTCATTCACTGCACGCGGCAATCGCGGCGATGTATTCGCACGTCACAGCTCCGCTGCGTCGTTTGGCAGATCGGTATGTGTTGGATTTGCTCGTGGATTTATGTGCTGGAAAATCGATTGATGCCGCGCACATCGAAATGTTGCACGCATTGCCGCAAGTGATGAACGATGCAGAGCGCAAGAGCCGCCAATTGGAATCCGCCATTGTAGATTTTGCCGAAGTACGTTTGTTAGAAGATCGCATTGGCGAACGATTCCATGCAATCGTGACGGGCTTGCGCGCAGAGGGCGCGATTGTGCAAATTACTGATCCGCCGATTCGCACATTGCTACTGGCGGCAATTTTAGCGCCTGCCGCGCCGCCTGTTTTGGCTGCGGATGGCGCGACGCTAACGATAGGGCCGCAAACAATAAAACTAGGCGAATCGCTTTTGCTGCAATTGACAGGCGCATCACTCGTGAATAGAACGCTTGCCTTCACTGTTATCTAACGCACAAGAACTTTTGTTGCCTCTTGCACAAAAAATATTTTTGACTATTATTCAGTTGCTTTAGATTTTCCTTAGCGATAAGTTTTACAAGCTGTAAACAATTAGCCGGCGTGGTATTTCGTAAGCGCAGATGCGCCTGCGAAAATGGTGTTGGATTGCTTTTACTCTGCCATTGTAAAGCGCCTTCACTCACATTTCATTTTTATCTAACAGAAGAAAATCGCCCGCAAAAAAAGGGCTGTTCGCGGTTTTCGGCGGACGCTACCCTGTCAGTTTCGGCGGTAGGTTTCTTTTTTCTGGCGTATCGAAATGAGCGGAATCGTCGGCATATTTCAGCGGGATGGACACAACGCAGATGAATTGTTGTTAATGCGGTTGCTGCGTGCGATTGCCCATCGTGGCCCTGATGGTACGCGGCACTGGGTGCAGGGCCGCGTTGCGTTGGGGCAGCAACTGCTTTGTACTACGCCAGAAGCGTGGCGCGAAAAATTGCCGCTGCGCAATGATGAAGGGACGCTATGTTTAGTTTTGGATGGACGCGTTGATAATCGTGAGGAACTGACGGAAGCTTTATCCAGCAAGGGGTTTTTGCTGCGCGAAGATACCGACGGCGAAATTATTTTGCGTGCCTATGAATGTTGGGGGGAGGACTGTCCGGCAAAAATTGTTGGCGATTTCGCTTTTGTCATTTGGGACGAGCGCAAACAGCAACTTTTTTGCGCTCGCGATACATTTGGCGTAAAGCCATTTTATTATTACTGCGATGACAAGCGTTTTTTGTGCGGCTCTGAAATTCAGCAGCTTTTGCGTGATCCTGCTATTTCGTGGACTCCTAATGAAGAGATGATCGGCGAATTTTTAGCGGATGCGTTAACCGGTCAAACCGAGACGCTGTACCGCAACATTTTCCGCTTGCCGCCCGCGCACTCGTTAACGATTTCAGCCAATAAAACAGCAGTGCAACGCTATTGGTATCCTGATCGTTTGCCCGCCATTCGCTATCGCCAGGAGGCAGAATACAGCGAACATTTTCTGGCGATTTTTGCCGAAGCTTTGCGTGCGAGTTTGCGCACGGACGGCATCGTTGGCGCACATTTAAGCGGTGGCCTTGATTCGTCATCGGTTGTTTGCTTAGCGCACTCATTGTTGCAACAAGGGCAAGTTGCGGCGGCAGATTTGGAAACATTTTCCCTTGAGTATCCGGGGCGTGATTGCGATGAGAGTGAGTACATTAATGCGGTTTTGTCGCAGGCGAGTTTTACCGCGCACAAATTCAAGGCGGATGAGCCGCCGTGCGATTATTCGGGCGCGGTTTTTTGGCCCACGCCGCCGAATGGAACAGATGGCGTGCGCTTGAACGAACTCGCGCAACAGCGCGGCATTCGCGTAATGTTGACAGGCATTGGCGGCGACGAATGGTTGCAGGGGAGTCAATTTCATTACGCTGATTTATTGCGATCCGGGCGTGTTATTGCGCTACTGCAAAGAATTCGCGCGGAGCAAAATGAGGCAGCGTTTTTTCGCGCATCACATCCATTTTGGCAGTATGGCGTGAAGCCGCTTATCCATCCATTTGTGCCGGAACTTTTGCTTAATTGGCGCAAACGATTTGTGACGTCTTTGCCAGACAATAATTTTCTTACGTCAGAATTTATAGAACACATTCAACTTGCAGCACGATTACAAAACAAAGACCGCGCGGTTGCCTTCAAACAACGCGCTTTGCAAGAAATTTATGAATTTGCGACCGGAGCCTGGCAAACATTTCGTTTTGAGTTAGATGACCAAATTAAAGCGTTATTTGGTGTGGAAGCGCGCCACCCATTGAATGATCGGCGCATCGCGGAATTTGCGCTGGCGATTCCCGAAGAGCAACGGAGTCGCGGCAAACAAACGAAATTTATTTTGCGTCAGGCGATGCAAAATATTTTGCCTGACAGCATTCGCAGCCGTACCGACAAAGCAGATTTTGCACATTTATTTCCGGCGCTTTATCAGGCGACTGATGGCGACGCGGTTTTTGCTGCGTTGCAAATAGGTCGCAATGGTTGGGTGCAATCGGAAAAAGTTTACGCCGCTTATCAGACAATGATGGAGCGCTATATCGCAGGCGACATCAGCTATGCCGAGAAGACCTGGCAGTTATGGGCAATCTTCGGCGTCGAACTGTGGTGGCGCAACACGTTGTCACAAACGAATCAATCCTTAGTAACAACAACTCAGCTTCAAATTTAAACTAAATTTGAAATAGAAAGGGGTTTTCTATGACAAAAAAGCCATTGGAAAAAACAGTAGAAGACAAAAATCCGGAACCAGCCAAACGCTCATATCGCAAGCCTGAGCTTTTGCAATTCGGCCTCTTGAGCGTGATAACGCAAGGTACCGGAAGCATGAACGTAGATTCAGTTTCAGGGCGCAGGAAAAATTAACAGTACGAATTCAATACGAATAGTGCTCTCGCTTGTATGCCTCAATATCAAGTGGGTGGAATGGTGCTGGACAGTAATGTCTCGCTGCCCGAATTACAACATCAGCCGCGCCTGAAATTTCAACTTTGCCACTCATCGCCGCCGCCGTTGCCGATTTTAAATTGGTCGCATCGCTATGACGAGAACGGCGAAGTGTGGCTTTCAATTGCGAAAACTGATACGCATTACATCTTGCGATTTCCGCACGAAGCGGAATTTCATCTGGCGCTGCGCACGCAAAAAATTGTTTGTTATCCTGCTTCCAGCTCTTCGCCCGAAACGATTCACCATTTGTTGCTGGATCAGGTTTTGCCGATGATTTTGAGCTACGCGGGCAATGTTGTTTTGCACGCGGGCGCAGTGGTGACACCTGCCGGAGCGGTTGCATTTTTAGGCGCTTCTGGCGCAGGCAAATCAACGCTCACGTCGTATTTTGCGCAACAAGGATTTCCAGTTTTGACGGATGATTTTTTGCGGCTTGACCTGCAACAACAAATCTGGGGCTTCGCCAGTTACTCCAGCGTGCGTTTATTTCCGCAGCATTTGCAGCATCTTTTTACTGGTGCGCCACAAACAAAAGCAGTCGCGGCGCAAAGCGAAAAACGGCGGTTATTGCTGAGCGAAAACGCGCTGCAATTTCATCCATATCCGGCACCGCTGCGCAAAATATTTTTGTTGGAAGCAGCGCCGGAAATAAAAATATTGCCGATAGCGCCCAATGAGAAATTTATGAAGCTACTCAAAAATTCATTTCATTTGGATTTATACGATTGGAATCTCTGGCGCACAAAAACAGCACTGCTGACACGAATTGCAGAAGCAAATTTGTTATTTCGTTTGCAGTATCCGCGCGAATTGATGGCATTGCCGTTAGTGCGCGACGCAATTTTGCAGGAATTGAGTTTCTGATATTGCGCTTCGCGTTTGCGCCGCCTATACTGCCCAGCGTTAACTCAATTGACCCCACTAATCAAAATTGTCCCAAATTCTTCGCCTCACAATGATCGCATGACTTGTGTGTGAAGCCGCGTTGCATCCCCTTAGCAACACATACCATTATTATAGGACAGCCTTCGCGCACGGAGTCGCAAAAATATTTTGGAGCAATGATGAGGATGAATCGAACGCTGAAGATTCTTGTTACGACAGGTTTGCTAACTTTTATTTTTTTCCTACTTAGTATTTCTAATTCTTACATAAAAACTACGCGTGCGGCGCAATTGCCACCAATTATGTTTGTGACGCAGCCGCCGTTCGGAGCAGATTTTGTCTCTGTGAATGCTACGTTTGGTAATCATCGCGGGAGTACAAGATTTGCGCCGCGCGGAGGCGATTTATACATTCGTTATGGCGATGGTTCGTTAAGAAATCTGACTGCCGAAGCAGGCTTTGGTTTACAGGCTGGAAAAGAAATTGCTGTGCGCGAGCCAAGCATTCATTGGTCAGGCACGAAGGCGCTGTTTTCGATGGTGATTGGCGGCACAACGAAAAATGATTACACCGTTGTGTATTGGCAAATTTATGAAATCAGCGGCTTTGGGCAAGGGCAAACCGTGAGCATCACAAAACTGCCGCAGCCCGCAACTTACAATAATGTCTCGCCGCTTTACGGCACAGATGATCGCATCATTTTTACCTCAGATCGCCCGCACAATGGGAATCCAAATTTGTATCCGCAACTGGATGAATATGAATCGCAGCCAACCAATACAGGGCTTTGGTCAATGAAAGCGGATGGCACGGATTTGAAATTACTCGACCATACGCCGTCGGGTGCATTCACTCCCATCATTGCGTCAGACGGGCGAATCATTTACACGCGCTGGGATCATTTGCAACGTGACCAGCAGAACAACGAAGGCACGCTCACTTATGGCGCATACAATTTTTCTTCGGAATATAGCGCAACAAAACTGAACACGAACACCGAAATTTTCCCAGAAATTCGCACGGGCAGTTATGGACAGACGATGAATCAATTCATTCCGTGGCAGATCAACGAAGACGGCACAGGCATCGAAACGCTCAATCACATCGGACGGCATGAATTATTGAGTTATTTCACTTCGCAGCGCGCAGGGTTGCCGGAATTTTATTTAACGACGCCGCGCCGTACCGCTACGCGCATGTATCAAATCAAAGAAGACCCAACGCGACCGGGCTATTTTTTCGGCACATACGCGCCAGAATTTGGCACGCACGCGGCAGGGCAAATTGTCGCGCTGAATGGTGCAGAAGGCGTCAACGCAGATGATATGCAAGTTGCGTATATTACCGACCCGGCGACGCGCGAAATCGGAACCAGCGCCAGCGATCCGCTTGGACACTTTCGCAATCCATTGCCGCTTTCTGATGGCAGTTTAATTGCTGTGCGAACGACTTCAGCCGAACAAGACAACCAACCTTCAGGTTTGCTTTCATCAAAATATGATTTCCATTTGTCGCGGCTGCAACTGAGCGGCAGCTATTACGCGCCGGTTGAAAAATTGATTCCGAATGGCATCACGAAAAGCATTTCATATTGGGATAATCAGCCTTACACACAAGTCAATTACAGCGGCGTGATGTGGGAACTTGACCCTGTTGAAATCCGTGCGCGGACGCGTCCAACCAAACACGCTGATCCATTGCCCGCGATTGAAACACAGATTCTCAGCGAAGAATTAGGCGGCCAAACAGGCATTGATGCGCTAAGAAATTTTTTGCAGCAGCGGAATTTGGCTTTGCTCGTTACGCGCGATGTTACGCGCCGCGCCGACAAACAACAGGAATACAATTTGAAGGTTTTCGGCAGCGCCAAACAAACCAGCGATGGCAGCACGCCAACGATTGAGGTGTCGCATTTGCAATTTATGCAAGGCGATTTGGTGCGCAGTTATAGCAATTATGGTTCGCAGACTAACACAGGGCGCAGGCCGATTGCGCAAGTTATGCGCGATGGGCTAACAGCTTCCGGTGATCCGCTCGGCGGCGTAAAAATTGCCAGTGATGGCAGTGTTGCGGCATTCGTTCCTGCGCGTCGTGCCTTGAGTTGGCAGATGAATAAAACTGATGGCTCGCCCGTGCTGCGCGAACGTTATTGGGTGACGTTTGCGCCTGGAGAAATGCGCGCCTGCACAAATTGCCACGGTGTTAATCGCACCGATGTTGTAGTGAATCAACCACCACCCACGAATCCGCCGCAAGCGCTGCGCGATTTGGCGCGATGGTACAAAGATAATTTTGGCGCGACATTGGCGACGACAGTTTCTGGCGCAAGTTTTACCGGACACGAAAACGCGCAGGAAGGAATTGTGTCATTATTCGGCCAGGGATTAGCGACAGCCACACAAGCGGCAACGACGTCGCCTTTGCCGACAGCCTTGGCAGGAACGAACGTACTGATTCGTGACAGCCTTGGCAATGAACAAGCTGCGCCGCTATTTTTCGTTTCGCCCTATCAAATCAATTATCAAATTCCCGCGACCGCCGCGACGGGATTAGCGAATGTCACCGTTATGAACAGCAACAAAGCGGTCGCGCACGGCACAGTGCAAATTATAGCGGTCGCGCCGACTGTGTTTTCTGCTGCTGCGGACGGACAAGGTTTAGCTGCTGCGCAAGTTGTACGCGTGAAAGCGAACGGCGCGCAAAGCTATGAAGCTATCGCGCGCTGGGATGCGACCGCCGCGAAATTTGTTTCCGTCCCAATTGATTTTGGCGCAGACGAAATGGTGCTGGTGTTGTACGGCACAGGCATTCGCGCGCGCCGTGATCTGACAAATGTAACTGCCACAGTTGGTGGCGTAGCTGTGCCTGTTGATTATGCTGGTAATCAGAATTTCTATATCGGCGTAGATCAAGTCAATTTGCATTTGCCGAAAAGCTTGGCAGGGCGCGGCGATGTTGATGTGAATTTGCTGATTGAAGGTCGCGCGGCGAATACCGTGAAAGTGAATTTTAAATAAACGTAGAGCAGCGGCTTGTCCCCGTCCGCTATTTAACTTGATTTTATTAATTCTTCTGCCAGTTTTGTTGCGCGTTCAATATCGCCGCGAAAGACGATTTTGCCTTGTTGATCAATCACAAATGTAGTGGGGTAAACTTTAACCCCTAGCTTCTCGCCCAAATAAGTATCTTTAGATATAACGACCGGAAATCCATAGCCCTCATCTTTTATCATTTGAAATGCCTGTCCCTCTTTGTCATCGTCAAGCGGGCTATCAACAGCAAGAATATTGATTGTCTTATTATCTTTATGCTTTTCGTAAAATTGCTGTAGCTTGGGAAATTTTTGAAAACAAGCCCCACAGCGCGTAAACCAAAAATCCAAAAGGACAACTTTATTGGAAAAGTTTTTATCTGTGATTAGATTTTTGTTCTGGTCAAACGCCTCAAAGTTTACAGGTAATGCATAAGAAACTTTGCCGGAAAATGTTCCATAGCTTAGCCGATGAAACCATAGGTTATAGCCTTTTAAGAGCATGAGAAAAATGATTGCTACGCTAAAGCATAAGGGCAACCATTTTTGCAAGCGGTGGCGCGTTATAAACAAAAAGCCGGAGATTATGCCTAGCAAATGTAATATAAATTCAGGGAACGTTCGGAGCGAGTCTATAAAGTAATAGCTTCTGATTGGCAACTGAAAGATAAAAATCCCCAAAAGCATGGCCGCAAGAATTTGCAAAGGCAGGAGCATCTTGCTTGATCTAGTTAGAAAAAATACAGTAAGGACGAAATATAATATAAACCCAACTAACGAACTAAGCTGGACGCTTCCAAAACCTCGAATGGGTGAAATAAGTAACGTTAGACCAAGAGAGGCAGTGGTGATTAAAAAAAACGATTTTAATTTCATAATTTTTTTTAATAAACTGAAGGTCATAACTTTTTCAATAAGTAGCTCTTTGCTGGAAGAAAAAGCGAGATGTTTGTAGTTGCTAGGTCTTCTTTGAAAAGCTACTTATTGAATTTGTCTTTATGGATTGTTAGCAGACACCGTTACAATCAAAAATCCAACCAGCTCCACACCCGCAGCTTCCACAATCCCAGCAACTCCACCCTTTGCAATTTTCCCAACACCAATCATGCACTTGGTTACAATCACAATAGGCAGGATAAGAAACTCCATTTTCTAGGTTTTGCGCTGGCGCAGGATCGCCTAGTACAGCAAATATATTCCTAGCCTCTTCTTTGGAGAAAGCTGCCTGTGCGTGGCTTTTTAGAGCCTTGTCCACTGAATCTAGCACATCATTTTTCCCTTGACGATTTCTTGCGATCCTAAATAAATCGGGTGTGAAAAGTGCGGCAGCATCCTCAACCGCATTTCGTTGCGCGCTGTTTAAGTTGGGATGATTCTTTATATATTCGGCGAAATGAGCACGCCAAAGCTCACTTCTGTGATTATCGTTTGCATTGCCGAAATATGCCCGTCTATCTTCCATTGGAAGTTTGGCAATAGCTTTATATTTTTGCAATGCTTCGTCATTTACTTGCAAGGCTGCTGGCACTTTGGCACTTGCAGGTGTGGATGAGGTTACTGCCTTTTTAGCATTTGCAGTTGCGGATTTTTACACCGTGACAAGTATTGCTGCGACAGTTATTAACCCTATAGCCAGCAAAATAAATGATACACGAGAAGCTTTTTTCGACATAACTTTTCTCCTTTTCCCTCGCGGTACTGCTGAGGTAACGCGCAGTAATACCGGACCTGAAGCCTTCAGAAAATCTGCAAGGTTTGGTATCTTACTGCAAAGTTAATTGACAATTGAACTACTAAAAATGTGTAGCCCATCTCAAAACATTTCGTGAGAGATTTCGCACAAGAGCAAAAACTGAGCAGGCTCTTGGCGAAACAATTTTTAGGAACGCTGGTATTTGTAAATAGAAACAGCAGCGCTGATTGGAAAAAGCAAGGCTTTTTTTCAGGAGGCGCTGTGTAATGGGACGTTCAGCCCGCCCAAAACCTCAGCGCCTTGCCGAAAAGCTACAAAAGATCAGACTTTCTCTGAATCTTTCACAAACAGAAATAATGTATCGTTTAGGGTTAGAAGATGATATTCCGTATACCGCAATTGCAGGGAATGAGCTTGGTTATCGTGAGCCAAATTTGATTGAAATCTTACGCTACGCAAGATTGGCAAATGTTTTTCTTGATGTATTAGTGGATGATGAAATTGATTTACCTGAACAATTGCCAAGCCCTAAAAAAAGCGAGGGAATAAAAGTGAAGCGATAATAGCGCCTCGTGTCCCTATTTTTTCAGTGCGAACGCAATAAACATTCCGCCGCTTGGTTCGCCTTTGCGTGCTTTGCCTCCGGTGGCGTGGACGACTACGAATTGGCGTCCGTTTACTTCATACGTAGCGGGCGTAGCGTTGCCTGAAAATGGCAATGTCGTTTCCCACAACAATTTTCCCGTTGTTTTATCGAACGCGCGAAACTTGCGATCAAAATTTGTAGCGGCGATAAAAACTAAACCGCCTGCGGTCACGACGGGGCCACCGTAATTTTCTGAACCAGTATTTTTCATTCCTTTTGCCACGAGTTCAGGATATTCACCAAACGGAATTTTCCACGCGTATTCGCCTGTGTTTAGGTTGATTGCATTGAGTGTTCCCCACGGCGGAGCAATCGCTGGATAACCTTCAGCATCAAGGAATTTTTTATAACCAGTGAAGCGATATTTCGGTTGATTAGCAGCAGCGGTATTGCTTTGCAATTCTTTGTTTTCCCCGCTCAATAAATATTGGACGAGCGCGGCGACTTCAGGTTGTTGCAAATTCGGGAACGCAGGCATGCGGCCTGCGCCTTGGCGCACAATATTTGTTATGGCTGCGGCGTTATGTTTTGCGCCTACGCCGTCGAGCGAAGGATTGCCCTTTAAATCGTCGCCGTGACAGACCGCGCAATTGCGCAAATACAATTGCCGTCCTGAATTGTTCGTTTGATTTTCTGCCAAGCTGGCACGCCAAGCCATTTCGTTTGCATTCAAGTACAGCCAGCCCGTTTCAGGATCGAAGGCCGAGCCGCCCCATTCTGCGCCGCCATCGAAGCCCGGAAAAATAATCGTTTCCTGCCCAACTTTGAACGGCAAAAATTGCCCGCCAACATTGAACTTGCGAAATTCACTCAGCGCCCATTGATGCGCTTCGGGCGTACGATTTGTCAGCAAATCTTCAGTGAGTTCCTGACGCGAATATGGCGCAGGTTTCGTTGGCAGCGTCTGCGTTTCCGACGCGACTTCGCCTGGAATTGTGCTGGCGGGATATTTTTGCGTAGCGAGTGGGAACAACGGTTTGCCTGTGGCGCGATCAAATAAAAATACCCAACCTTGTTTGGACGTTTGCGCTACGGCATCAATTGTTTTGCCATTTTGTTTGATGGTTACGAGCGTTGGCGGCGAAGGGAAATCACGATCCCAAATGTCGTGTTTGACCGCTTGAAAATGCCAGATTCGTTTGCCTGTCGCGGCATCAAGTGCGAGCAAGGTATTCGCGTACAAATTATCTCCGATACGATCTGCACCGTAAAAATCAGAGGCTGCCGAACCTGTTGGAACATACACAATGCCACGTTTTTCATCTACTGCCATTCCCGCCCAATTATTTGCTGAGCCTGTGTATTGCCAAGCGTCTTTCGGCCACGTTTCGTAACCTGCTTCGCCCGGATGCGGAATGGTGTGAAATATCCAACGCTGCTTGCCTGTGCGCACGTCATAGGCGCGAATGTCGCCGGGCGGTGAGGGCAATGCTTCTGAAAGGCGTCCACCTACAATCAACAAGTCTTTGTAAACAACTCCCGGCGTGGTCAATGCCATCGTCATTTTGTTTGGATCGCGTCCTAACCCTTCGCGCAAATCAATGCGTCCATCAGTGCCAAAACTCGGAATCGGTTTTCCGGTCTTAGCATCCAAGGCATAAACAAAATTTTGAATGCCAAACAAAACTCTTTGTTCGTTTCCTTCCGACCAATATGACACGCCGCGATTGGGGCCACGCGCGGCAATGCCGGAATCAAATTTCCAAAGCTCCTTGCCCGTAGCGGCATCCAGTGCTACGACTTTATGTTTGGGCGTCACGCCGTACAAAATTCCATTTGCGATGACGGGTTGATTTTGCGAATCGCCAGAGCCTTCTGCCGCATCGTATTGCCACGCAATTTCTAATTGCTGAACATTCGTGCGATTAATTTGCTTGAGCTTTGAATAGCGCGTGCCTGCTGCGTCTCCGCCATAGAGAAATGTGTTAGTAGCGGGTTTTGTTGTGCGCTGTGCATTGACTGAAAATGTGGTTTGTAAAATTTGTAGCAATGCGACCAAACCAACACAGCAAAGAAAAAATCTTTTCAGGAATTTTGTGCTCATCGGATATTCATTGAGAAATGGTAATTGTTTCTAAAGAGGCGTAAATACTAAAGCTCCACAGGTTAGAACAGCAAGGTTCTCTCCGTGTGGAGCCTTAGTTTTTTGTAAAACTCAATGCGCGCTTAGAACAATAATTTCAGCGCGAACTGAATCTGGCGCGGTGTATAAATGTTGCCGATCAGAGAAATATCTGGCGGAATTTGGGTTTAGAAAATGTGGAGTGATGACGAATGTGGAGCAGCGATTTTGATAAGAAGTGACTTAACAGTTGACATAACGAATCGGATTTTGTGCGCCGATGATCTGATATTTTTCGGTACTCGCCCCAATATAATATTTTAAGTTCTCCGCTACTTTACCTTCAAATTGCCAGCGCTTCTTTTGCTTTATTTCGGCATTCTTTGGATGCGGCTCTTCAACTACTATCGAACACCAGCGCTCGATCTCATAGACTTCGCGGATAATACCTTTATAAACAGCAAAGGCGTATTTTGCCTTATCCCGACGTAGCCCAATAACCCATTTGCCTCGTGTGATTTCGTATAACATCTCGGCACTCATCCCGCGCTCAAACAAGCGATTAACGGTAATCAAAATTACTGGCTCGCTAATTTCAGCGACGGGAGCCTGATATTTAGAAATAATTTCAGAAACCGTCATTTGCCCTCTGTCGTCCGAATTGTGGCCTTGAATTTGATTCGTTAGCCCGCTTAATCCTATGAAGTCAATCAGTGCAGCTTCAACCTCAAAGGCTTCTTTTTCAGTTAATCCATGGCGGTGGACGATGTGCGCAATTTCTAATTTATTTGCGCGAATTGCTCGGATTTTATCAAGTTTATCACTTGGTGTTTCGTCAGCGAGCGTGGCGTTTATGTGAGCAAAGATACGGTTGCCGCTCCCTTTACCAACATAAAAAACTTGTTCGTTTTCAGGATCAAGCAGTAGATAAACGTAATAACCCAGTTTTTCAATTACTGACAAAGGGAACTCTTGCATGTAAGCCAGCCTTTCAACTTTTTACTAAATGCGAGATAACCAAATTGCTAATTTTCCTAGCTGTCAAAAAAAATCACGCGAAGGATCTGATGCTATATCCTTTGCGTGATTTCAAATTAACCAATTTTTACTTCACTCGTTTCAGTTTCACTAGGCGTCCAGACAAATTCCATTCGCCAATATACAAATCACCATTTTGCGCCCAGCTCAAACCGTGTGCAGCGATGAACTGACCGTCTACCCACTGTTCGGGCGGGATTTTATTAGTTGCGCGTTTTTTGGGATCAGGGCCATCGCCGAGTTGCGCAATTAATTTGTTGTCTTTGTCGAGCAACGTGACGCGTCCGGCTAAATCTCCAATTGCCAAATCATTGCCGAGAATGCTCAAGACTGATGGCAGGCGCAGGAAATCGTTTTCAGTACCATCTACAACTTTTACAAATTTTCCATCCAGCGTGAACCATTGCAACCGATGATTGGCGCGGTCTGTGACGAGGACTAACGGTTCGTTGCCACGTTTGTCTATTAGAATTTTGTGCGGCGTGCTGAATTTTCCTTCTTCTTTTGCCGCAGTGCTTTTGCCTCCCCACGAACTCACGTATTCGCCCTTTGCGTCGTAACGATGCACGTAATTTGCGCCGTAACCATCAGTCACATAAAATTCGCCGTTCGGCGCGACGGTAATTCCTGTTGGCTTGAATTCGGTTTTGCTTTTGTAGACACCTGATTTATCGGGATGACCTTTGACCCAAACGACTTCGCCAGTGGTTGTGATCTTGGCGAATTTATTACGGAAGAGGCTGACGAGGTAAATAAATTCCTGATTACCTTCTTTGTTAATTTGAATGTCGTGCGTGCCGTTGCCGTCTTCGTATGGCTTCCATTCGGGGCCAATGCTGCGCAAAAATTTGCCATTCGGATCAAACACCATAATGGATTTTTCGCCGTCGGTGCTGAAATAAATGTGGCCTTTGGAATCAACCACAACGCCGCCGTGCGTGCTGCCGATTTTGACGCCTGCGGGCAATTTAGCCCAATCTTTGACCCATTCAAATTTATGATTGCCGCTGCCAAGAATAATCGGTGCGCCGTTTTGCGTTGCGTTTGCAGTGCTGAAGCGCGGTGCGAGCGAAGCGGCGGTCATAGCCATTCCGAAACCGCCAAGAAAGTTCCTGCGAGAAAATGCTGTTGTGGACATAGTGAAACTCCGTGATGAATTTTGTTGATAATGCCAAGCAGAAAACAACTTGATTGGCGGCATTATTAAGGCGTGCCGCGAGAATAGCAAGAGTTGACTTGTATTTCAGGTGAGACATAAAATCCATTGCAGTATTTTCCCCATTGTTTCTGAAGTCGAAAGAAGCAGCGACAAAAAGTTGTGCAACTTCACAATAGAATATTTCGTTAATCGCAGTAACTTCTTCGCAAATTATTTTTGCGAAGCGAATGAAAGAGGAGGAAAGTTATGTTCTTGCTTTTCGGTTTAGGCGGGTTACTTTGGGCAATTATTAGCGGCCTGATCATTGGCATTATCGCCAAAGTCATTATGCCCGGGCGCGATGGCGGCGGTTTTGTTATGACTGCGATTTTAGGCATTGCAGGTTCGTTCGTCGGTACATTTGTGGGGCAGGTTTTCTTCGGGCGCTATTATCAGGCAGGCTTTATCATGTCTGTGCTGGGTGCGATTGCGTTGCTTGCGTTGTATCGAATGTTTACCGGTCAGCGCACAGCGTAAAAAAGCCAAATAGAGATTGAAATCCCGTGGGCGGCACCAGACCAAGAAGGTTCTGTTGCTTGCTCCACGGGTTTTTATTGTTTGGTAACTATTTTCTGACGCTCAGTCTTAAAAGAAGCGCAATAGCCACTTGAACTATTGCGCTTTTGAGATGATAGAGTTTGTGCCGAAGTGTTTTATTTTAGAATGTCAGCCGCAATCCTAACTGCACCTGGCGACCAGGCGCAGCCGTAGTAATTGTGCCGTAATTATTCGCCGCCTGGTTTACAACCAACCCGCCATTATTGAGGTTCAGATTGACGTGGTTCCAGGCATTGAACATATCACCGCGAAATTGCAATTTGACCTGCTCCGTTACAGAAAATTGTTTGCGCAGCGACAAATCCCATAGATTGCGACCAGGGCCAAGAATAGAACCCACTCCTGCGTTACCGCGACGATCTTCAGGCGCAGGCCCGAAAGCTGCTGTATTGAACCAGCGTAATTGACTGCGTTCATCATCCGGCAACGCAATATTGCCGCCCAGATAATCGGCGCGACGCCCGCCAATCGTGGTGTTCGCTTGAGGCGTGTAATATTGTCCTGTTTGGAAACGGGTAATGCCACTGATTTCCCAGCCCTTTAATAAATTGCCCGCAAGGCTCTTGCTCTTCAATTCCTTGAAGAACGGCAAGCGATATGTATAGGTCGCCACAAAAATCTGCCGACGATCAAAGGTCGCTGGCCCATAGCTATAACTACGATTGGCAAACTCCTCAGGGTTGTCGCCGTTACCGCTGGTATCGGCTAATGCCTTTGAGAACGTATAGCTAACTGTCATCGTCGAATTACCGCGACGTTTGGCGGCGTACAATTGCAGTGCGTTGTAGTTTGAATTGGAGTCAGACATCCGCAAGCGAATGGCTGAAAATCCTTTGTACGGACGCAGCGCATTCGTGGTCAAACGCTGAGCCGTTGGCAACAGAAGATTGGCGCGCAGCGCATCGAACGAGGGTTGATTAATGTCGGGTTGACGCAACAAATGGCGACCCTGATTCCCCACATAAGCGGCTTCAAAGAAAATGCCTTTGGGCAATTCACGTTGCACGCTCAGGCTGTAGCTCATTGTGTAAGGAACCACCAAGTCTGGATCAATCACATCAATCTGTGCAAACGGTGCCGGAGCCGCTGCTCGCGCACTCGCCAATGCTGCAAGGTTGCCATTTTCAAGTGTTGCGCTGCTCGTGAACGGAGGGACGTTGACGGATGAGAAAATCAAGTTGCCTTCTGGTTTATCATAGAAAATACCAAAGCCGCCACGAATCGCCGTCTTGTTATCATTGAATGGCGCTAACGCAAAACTGAAGCGCGGCGCAAACAAATGTTGTGGTTTGTACACGCCACGCGGGGCGCCCGTTGGGACGGATAAAACAGTAGCACTATTGGCATTTGAGACACGCCCTAATTCATCTTTCGGTATGCCGTTGCCGACGCGAATCAGGCCGTTGAAAGGATTGCCACCTTTCGTAGGATCAATCGTTCCATTTGCCAATACAGTCACAGCTTTTGCCGGATCGTAAAGCTTCGGATCGAAGTTCGCCATGTTGTTCTGCTGTGAATAAGTTGGCAATCCGTACTGATAGCGCACACCAAATTCGATACTCAGTTTGCGATTTACTTTCCAGCTATCCGAAACATACGCGTCATATTGCGAAAACCGAAAGAAGGCGACTGGGTCAATATCAGTTTCAGTGTAGGTGCGGAAGTTTCCGAGCAGCGCATCAGCAAATGCGTTGCCTGTTGAAAGATTATTACCGCTCGCGTTGAATGACACGTTGCCGGTGTAATTCGGGCGTCCGTTTTGATCTTTGCGATTGCGAATATAAACAAATCCAGTCTTAACTGAATGCTGACCGCGCACCCAGGTGATGCTGTCAGATAACGAAATATCCGTGGTCGGTGACAGCAACGAAGCCGATGGGCCAATAAAGCTGGCGAACCCGTTCACCGCTACGTTCGGGATACCATTTTCATAGCGCCCACCATTTGGATAAAGTTGCTGGAAGGCAAATCCATACGTCTCGCGTTTCCAGAAATCACCAACGGGCGGTACACGTTGACCGTTCCAGGAAGCATTGATTTTGGCTTCATTAATCAGCGTTGGGCGAATCATCCAGGTATGTCCAACCTGATAGCTTGTTCCAGGGCGCAAACGATTGGTCGGAATTGTCGGCAAAGGCGAGTTGATGAAAGTTCCGAATGGATCAATCAAATCATACTTGTCGTGAATATAACGTCCATAGATCGTATGTTTTTCATTGACGCGATAATCCAGGCGGAGCAAATCTTCGCGCGAATCAAACGGGTTAGGTTCTTGATACAGCGCATTGTTTGCAGTCGGCGTATCAAGGAATGAAACAGCGCGTTTTGACATCGTCGCATAAACAGCAGCAAGCGCTTTACCATCGGCTGTAATTAAATTTGCCGGAAGCACTTTGGGATTAGCAAAACATGCTGTTTGCACAGTAGCGCTACAAGTTCCGGTCTTTGATGGGTCTTTCAGGAACACAGTACTGCGCGCGCTGAAATCACCACGTAGCTCAGCGCTTGTGGGCAACGTTTGCGTTGTCGTGTTGGTAAATTGTCGAATGATTTTCCATTCAATACCGCCAAACGCAAAGAATTTATCTTTGATAATCGGGCCGCCAAAGTTAAAGCCGAAATTATTAAAACGCAGGCTGGGGCGGGCGACATTGCGCGAGACGTTGAAGGTGTTGTTCGCATCAAATTTGTCATTGCGAATATTTTCAAACGCGCCGCCGTGAAATCTATTTTCGCCGCTGCGTGTGACGACGTTAATTGACGCGCCCGAATTGCGGCCATATTCCGCCGAAAAATTTGAGGTTTTGATACTGACTTCGCGGATGAAATCAATGCCGACGTTATTGATTTGCGAACCGTTACTGCCCGAATCCAAATTAGAGCCGCCGTCCACTGTCAGGTTATTTGCGTTGCCACGATTCCCGTTGATTGGTTGCGATACGCTCAAGCTGGTTGTCAGCGAAAGCGCATTGTCTTCCAGTAATGGAGCGCCCGGAATCAGTGTTGTTAATTGCAGATAATTGCGTCCGTTCAGCGCCAATTCCTGCACCTGCGATTGATCCACCACGCGGGCAACTTCACCAGATGTTGAGTTCACCGTTTCACCAGAACCAACAATTTCGATGCTTTCAGTCAGTGCGCCTGTCTCAAGGGCAAAATCAATCGTCAAGCGTCCATCCGCGCCTAAATCATTGCCTGATTTTGTGATTTTTTTGAACCCTTGTTGTTCGACGACCACACTGTACAAACCTACAGGCAAATTGGTCGCTACATAAAACCCATTCGGATCAGTTACGGTTGTACGCGTTGATTGGGTTGATTCATTCGTGATTTTCAGAGTAACGCCGGGGATAGCAGCACCACTGGCATCAGTGACAGTTCCAGTAATACGACCAGTAATTGTTTGGGCAAACAGGATACTGCTTCCCAAGAGCAACCAGCTCGCGGCGAGAAGTAGTGGGGAAAAGCGAGTAAGATTCTTTAGAATCAAAGTCGGGTGCATAGTTGTGCTCCTTAGAGATAATTTAATAGAGAAACCTTTGGGGTTAATTTTTACGAAACTAAGATTGCTTTGGCAGGCTGTAACTTTAATGAAGAAAGTTTCTGCGCCGCATTGATGGTCATTTCTAAACGATAGGCTGCGGCTAATGCTGGCAACCAGACCGTGAACAACCAGCCTAGTTCAATGCAACATTTCATTAGCGGTTCGGCATTAGGCGAGAATGCAGGTCTTACGGCGCTCAGCAGTACAAGCGACGAACGCACGAGCGCATACAGCGTGATAAGCATCAACACTTTGGCTAATTGGCCTCCGCCCATTTGAATTGCCATCCGATGTAACAAAACGCAAACCGCTGAAATGAGTGCCAACAAAACCAAGCCAAATTGTTGTAAGTAACGACCAGCCAAATAATAAGATTGCGCCTCGGTCAGGCCTTCGCGGAAGGTTAATAACGCGATCAATAGCACCGCACTGGTTGCCATCAGAACATAATCGCGCCGCGTTACTTCAAAGCCGAGACCGACTCGGTGATAAGCCAGACACATCGCAATGACGCCAGTTAATAAAGCAAGATTCGCCGGTACGATGGCTTGATGTTGTAACAGGCCGCGCAAGTGTCGGTCATACTCCGACCAAACCAGCGTCAGCCACGGGCCTTCGAGAATCATCCGAATGACAGAAATCCCTGCGTTTGCAGCTAAAGCTATCCAGGCAAAATGAAGCAGCGGTGTCCGACGATATTCTTTGGCAATTTCCAGGTGCAGCGCGAACGCGACAACGAAGGCGATAATGGAAGCCGTATTCCGATAGAAGTCCGCTGATTTAAGATAATACGGCCACCAATGATAAGTGACAGATAGTTGTAGCACCAACATGATTGCCAGTTGAGGCAGCAACACGCGCCAAAGATTTTTAGGGGTCAAATGCGTTAGCATAATGAGTTTACTCAAAAGAAATTCTGCCACCTTTGCGGATCAACTCCGCGCCAGTTGCGCCGCACATCACAGTTGCAATCGAAGTCAATTGCTCCAAAAAGGGAGCCCAGTTTTCAGCCGTTACTTCATCCAATGTTCGTGCTGGCGAAGAGACAGCCGCCGCGCGCATTGCATTAATCGCTGTTTGTGTTCCGCACATTGGGGAAATAAGTGACTCCAGAAAATTCTTGCGCGCTTGAATTTCAGCCGACGAAAGAACGCCCAGCCCTTGTTCTTGCGCTCGCTTGCGCACTAACACTACTTGCAAATCAGCGTGGAGTTGTATGTCTGAAAGTGGCAGCGCGCGCCGTAAATCAGCCGCTGCCTCTCTCAATTGATTGGTCGTATGTTTCACCTGATCGTAATGTTCCCAACAGGCTAAACAACCGATCAAATGTGTTTCAATCCGATCTATACCTTCAGGAGAACTGCGTCCTTCGACGTAGTCTTCCCAGTCTTCCTCTGAAATCCCATGCTTCATAATTTCATCCCAGCTAGTTAATTAAGATTCGATTGGGGAACTCTGCCCCGATGATTTTGGTGAGTTTCTTTTTGATCTGGAACAATCGCCATTTCACAGTGCTAAGCGGAATATCGAAGGCGACAGCAAGGTCTTCATAACTTAATTCTTCAACGAATCGCAGTACAATTAAATCCCGTTCAGATGGTTCAAGTGTGCTAATCCAACCCCAAAAGCGCTCGCCTTGTAATTCAACTGGCTCAAGTTTCAAGGTGTTTGCAAGTTCGCGGCTCAGCGGTTCAAATTCGACGGTTTGAATCCGGGTTTGCTGTCGTCGCCAGTATCCGAGCAATTCATTACGCGCAATCGCAAAGAGCCAGCCGTGGAAGCGGTCGTGCTCCCGAATTTCAACGGTGCGCTGTGACACCGTGAACAGCACATTCTGCGCAAGGTCTTCAGCCGTCATCACATCGAGTCCCCGCAAACGAAAGTAACGGCGCACGCGTCCATAGACCGCCGCGAACAAGGCGCAAAAAGCCTCTTCCGTCCCGGTTGTCAGAAACAACACGATGGCCTGTTTTTCGTCCACGTTATACTTTCGATTATGAAGCGTGCATTCTTATTCGCCTACTGATAAAGATGTGCGAAATTCGATAATTGTTAGTGCTGTAGAAAATAATTTTCTCACGCCCGATAATTTATTCTAAATGCAGCAGAAATTTGTCGAAATGATCACTGGCAAAGATTTCTTTAGTGCTTCCTCTGTACTTGGTTGCCTGCGAATACAGCGCACCTGTATCATCCCTTTCTTATGATTCTTTCTCCCGCAATGCGTATGCAACAAGTACAAACGCCGATCATTCCTGTTGTCGGCGAATTGATTCGTGACAACCCCGGCACGATTTCGCTGGGGCAAGGCGTAGTTCATTACCCGCCGCCGCCACAGGCTTTTGCCGAACTCGACAAGTTTCTTGCCGATCCGTCTTTGCATAAATATCAATTGGTGCAGGGCATTCCCGCGCTGCTGACGGAAATTACCAATAAGCTCAAAATAGATAACGACATCACGATTGATGACAGCAACCGTATCGTCGTCACAGCGGGCGGCAACATGGCGTTCATGAATGCTGTGCTGGCGATAGCTGATCCCGGTGACGAAATCATTTTGTCGTTGCCGTATTATTTCAACCACGAAATGGCGATCACGATGGCGAGTTGCAAAGCCGTGCTCGTGCCGACGGACGAAAATTATCAGCTTCGTCCTGAAGCGCTGGAAGCAGCAATCACCGATAAAACCAGAGCTATCGTGACAGTTTCGCCGAACAATCCGACGGGCGCGGTGTATTCTGAAAGTTCGCTGCGCGAGGTGAATGAAATTTGTCGCAAGCGCGGCATTTATCACATCAGCGACGAAGCCTACGACTATTTTGTCTACGACGAAGCCAACCATTTTTCAGTGGCTTCGCTTCCTGACAGCAGCAGTCACACAATTTCTTTGTATTCACTGTCAAAGGCGTACGGCTTTGCGAGTTGGCGCATTGGTTTCATGGTGATTCCTGAACATTTGTTTACGGCAGTCAAAAAAATTCAGGACACGATTTTGATTTGTCCGCCCGTCGTTTCGCAATTTGTTGCAGCAGGCGCAATGCAAGTTGGCGCAGCTTATTGCCGCGATTATTTGCGTGGATTGGCTGAAGTGCGAACGTTAGTGATGCAGGAACTCACAGCCATAAATTCTTTTTGTGCGGTTCCGCCTGCCAATGGCGCATTTTATTTTTTGCTGCGCTTGCACACGCAAATGAAACCGCTCGCCTTAGTCGAACGATTGGTGCGTGAACATCGCGTTGCCGCAATTCCTGGCGATGCGTTCGGGATGGAAGATGGGTGTTACTTGCGCGTAGCATACGGCGCACTGCAAAAAGAAACTGTCGCCGAAGGAATCGGGCGACTGGTGCAAGGATTGAAAACAATTTTGTAGCGCAACCTGCCAAGGGTGCGAATTAACGTACAATGGGCGCCTCGCCCGTTGTTTGCTGGCGAGTTGCCCGCAATACGCCGGAGAATTTATGAACGTCATTTGTCTGCAACTTGATTGCGCGTGGGAAAACAAGCAACTGAATTACAAAAAAGTCCGAAGCCTGCTTGATGCTACGCAACCACGCAAAGATTCGCTGGTGATTTTGCCGGAAATGTTTGCTTCTGGCTTTAGCATGAACGTGCCTCAGATTACGGATACGCCAACGAAGGAAACGCAAAAATTTCTTGCCCAGACGGCGAAACAATACGGCATATATTTGATGGCAGGGATTGTGACTACAGACACGAGTGGCAAAGGCCGCAACGAATCAGTTACATTTGCGCCCGATGGCACGGAACTGGCGCGCTACTGCAAATTGCATCCGTTCACACTTGGCGGGGAACTGGACAATTATGTGAAAGGCTCCGACGTTATCACATTCAAATGCGAAGAATTTATTATTGCTCCGTTTATTTGTTATGATCTGCGCTTTCCCGAAATCTTTCGCGTAGCCGCTGCGCGCGGAGCCAATCTCATCACGGTCATCGCCAGTTGGCCTTTGCGGCGTCATCATCACTGGACAAAATTGCTGCACGCCCGCGCCATCGAAAATGAAGCCTATGTAGTCGGAGTCAATCGTTGCGGCTGGGACCCTGAATTAGAACACGGCGGAGGCAGTGTAATCATTGATCCGCAAGGCAATACCCTGATCGAAGCAGGCAACGGCGAAAGCGCAATTAGTGCGGATTTGGATTTGCCGGAATTGCTGAGCTACCGCGAAAAATTACCGTTTCTAAACGATATGCGGGAAGATTTTTTCTATAAAAATATGCCAGAGTAAAACGCGTAAAGAAATACACAAGCCAATAGCACAGCAGACCAAATAAATACCTGCTACACTCTTGTGCATACGATAATTTTTGCAACTAAGAAATAAGCATGGAAGAAATCTTCGGCCCCAACGGTCTCATCGCCAAACATCATCCCGATTACGAATACCGCCCAGGTCAAATGGCAATGGCTGAGGCAGTGGGAACTGCGCTAGTCGAGCAACGTCATCTGTTAGTCGAGGCAGGCACAGGCACAGGCAAAACGCTTGCTTACCTTGTACCTGCGATTGCTACGGGTCGGCGCGTTATCATTTCGACCGGGACAAAAAATTTGCAGGAACAGCTTTTTTACAAAGACATTCCGTTCCTGCAAAAAATCCTCCCCAAAAAATTCAAAGCAACTTACCTCAAAGGCCGCTCGAATTACGTTTGCTTGCTCCGTTTGCAGCGCGCTGAAATGACGCCTGTATTGGATGGGTTGGACGAAGTAGATCATTTCGACACGGTGCGGCGTTGGGCGTATGAAAGCCAAACGGGCGACCGTGCGGAACTCGCTACAATGCCGGAAAATATTGGTTTCTGGCGGCACATTGATGCGCGCTCAGATATTTGTATCGGCTCGAAATGCGCAAATTTTGACGCGTGCTTTATTACGAAAGCACGCCAGTCTGCGCTCGAATCTGACATCGTAATCGTCAATCATCATTTATTTTTTGCGGACTTAGCATTGCGCGGCAGAGAGTACGGGCAAGTGTTGCCGGATTACAGCGCCGTAATTTTTGACGAAGCGCATCAAATCGAAGACATTGCCGCGACGTATTTCGGTTCGCAAGTTTCCAGCTATCAGCTCGAAGATTTAGTCCGCGACATTTCGCGTTTGATGATTACAGATGTGGAATCTGCAGTTGAACTCACCAAAGCCTGCGCCCGCGTGACGCGTTTTGCCGATCAATTTTGGATGAGTTTTTTGGGGCAAGACCCGCGCGCTTCGTTGCCTGTGATGATGAAGGATGACGGACGGTTTGCGATTCGCCAGCAAATGTTTGTGCGCAAAAATCGCAACGGTCAGAATGAGCCTACGCCTGTGGGCGAAAGATTTGTCGCGTTCCAAAATGCAGTGCAACGTTTGAAAAGCGCGCTCGAAGTTATTAAAGACCCGCCCGCCGAAATGGATGCGATTTTGCGGCGTACGGAACAGGTTTTGTTTGATTTGGAATTTATTATTCTCGGCGATGATCGCAATTTCATTTACTGGTGTGAACGGCGCGGGCGCGGTGTCTTTTTGCAGGCTACGCCGATTGACGTTTCGGGTTTACTCAACGACAAATTATTTAATGTTCCAACCGATAATGAAAGCCGCATCGAAAGTGTAGTGCTGACTTCGGCGACGCTCACGAGTGCAAATTCATTTGAGTTTATGCGCGAGCGGCTCGGCATCGAAGCCGCCGACGAATTAATCGCCGATTCAAATTTCGATTACCAAAAACAATCCATTTTATATTTGCCGCTGAACATGCCTGATCCGCGCGACGCAAAATTTACTGAAGCTGCCGCGCAGGAAATAGTCAAAATTCTTACTGCTACAAACGGACGCGCGTTCGTGCTTTGCACCAGCAATAGTTCAATGGGAATGTTGCGCGACATTGTTGCCGCGCAAGTTGATTTCCCAATCTTCAAACAAGGCGAAGGCTCGCGCACAGGTTTGCTGGAACAGTTTCGCCAAACGCCGAACGCCGTGTTATTCGCTACGTCAAGTTTTTGGCAAGGTGTAGACGTGCGCGGCGAAGCGTTATCGTGCGTGATTATTGATAAGCTGCCATTCGCTGTGCCGTCCGATCCGGTAATTGCCGCACGACAACGATTTATTGATGACACAGGCGGCAGCAGCTTCAGCGATTATTCCGTGCCTTCCGCGATTATCACGCTCAAGCAAGGCTTGGGGCGTTTGATTCGCAGCGCCTCAGATCGCGGCGTTTTATCTGTGCTTGATCCGCGCCTGACGACGAAAGCTTACGGGCAAACATTTCTCAAAAGCCTCCCCCAATGTAAAATTACGCAAGACATCGCCGACGTAGAAAAATTCTTTGCTACGCCTGACGCGTGATGTCAGATTTTTCGCTACTCGTTTTTTCAAGTTAATTATCCTGCCTGCTTGCCCAAGGAGTCTTCATGCTTGCATCCGTTCGCGCTGCCTTGCTCTTACTGCTTTTATTCGCTACCGCAGCGTTCGCGCAGCCTAAACAACAAATGGACGAAGACTTCGCTAAGTCCGTCAAAGAATGGACAACGAAGCCGGAATTTATCAGCCCACTTGTGGATCACTTGCCCAAAGTCGCAGGCATTCCCGCGCCGAAGGATGTGCTGGGGTATCACATCGGCACGCCACAAAAATTGACGTATACAGAAGGCATCTATAAATACTTTCGCTTGCTTGCCGAGAAAAGCCCGCGTGTCAAAGTTTTTGTTGCAGGCAAAACGGATGAAGGCCGCGACATCATTGTCGTTGCGATTGCGAACGAAGACACGATTCGCAATTTGGAACAATATCGCGGCTATCTATCGCAACTCGGTGATCCGCGCAAGATCACTGATGAACAGGCGCGCGCGATAATTGCCAAAGCAAAGCCCGTGTACCATTTCACGGCTGGCTTACACAGCGCCGAAACGGGGCCGCCCGAAATGGTGATGGAGCTTGGCTATCGTTTAGCGGTCGAAGATTCGCCGCTGACAAATGCGATTCGGGATAACGTGATTGTGATGATTACGCCTGTGCTGGAACCCGATGGACGCGACCGTTATGTGGATTGGTATTACCGTCACAAAATCGAAGAGAAAACCGAAGATGATCGCATCGTTGGCCCGCCGTATTGGGGCAAATATATTTTTCACGACAACAACCGCGACATTAATTATTCGCAAGTGACGATGAAAGCGAGCCTCGATTGGTATCTAAATTGGCACGCGCCGATTGTTCACGACCTGCACGAATCGGTGCCGTTTCTCTATACGTTCAGCGGGCAAGCACCGCAAAACCCTACGCTTGATCCGATTCTATATGGTGAGCTTCCGTGGTTCTCGAATTTTGAAATGTCGCAAATGATTAAGTACGGCATGCCCGGCGTGTGGACGCACGGATATGTAGATATGTGGTCGCCGGGCTACCTCGGTTTCATGTCATCGAATCACAACGGCATGCTGCGAATGTACGAAACCTTTGGCAATGGCGGCGCGAACACGATGAAACGTAAAGTAGCGCCACCTGAAGGTGCAGGTCAGACTTCGCGTGAATGGTATCGGCCTCTGCCTCCGTACAAAGAAGTCGAATGGTCAATGCGCAACAACACGAATTATATGGAAACGGGCGTGTTGACTGCCTTACAACTGACTTCGGAATTCCCCAAAGTCGTATTGGAAAATTTCTATCGCAAAAGTCGTAATTCGATTGAAGATGGCAAGAGCAATGCGCCGTATGGTTATGTGATTCCGGCGCCTTCGCAACAAAGTGATTTGACACGCCTTGAATTTGTGATGAACACCTTGACGACACAAGGCATCGAAGTCGGTTACCTCGAAAAAGATTTTACAGTCAAGGAAGGCAAGTTCGCCGCCGGATCATACGTCATCAAACGCGATCAGCCTTATGGGCGCTTAGCAAAAATTTTGTTGGAAAAGCAAAACTTTCCTGATTCCAACTTGCGCACATATGATGATACAGGTTGGACGATGGGTTTGATGACGCAAACAAAAATTGTCGAGATCGCCGACAAATTAATCCTTGAGGCTCCAACCAGAATTCAACGGCAATTTAAATATATTGCTGGTATTTCGGGCGGGAAATCTACGATGGCTTACGTCGTACCGGATTACGGATCGAACAATCTCATTGCGCTACGGTATCGGTTGAAAGGGCTAGTGTTCAAAGCAACAGAGCAATCTTTCAAAATCGGCGATAAAGAATTTCCCGCTGGCTCACTTATCATTGCGGCAAAACAAAATGGGCAGGAAACCTACGACGAATTGCGCACGACGGTCTCCGATTTGAGTTTGCTGACGCATGCCATTTCAGAAATGCCAACCATGCCAATGCACGACGTAGATTTGCCGCGCCTCGCTGTTTATTCAACGTGGGGCAGCACGCAGGAAGTCGGATGGGTGCGGCACGCGCTGGATCAGTTCGGCGTGCAATATGATTTGATTTACAAAGAGCGCGTCAAGCAAGGTAATTTGCGCAATTCGTACGATGTGATTCTGATGCCGAATCAAGGTGGCAGCGGCAAGCGCATCGTCTTTGACATCGAATCTAAAGGCAAGCCGCTCGCTTACACCAAAACTGATAAATTCAAGACGATGGGAACGTACGGCGAATCCGAAGACATCACGGGCGGGATGGGCTTACAAGGTGTAGTTGAATTTGAGAAGTTTACTAACTCCGGCGGCGTACTCATCACGCTTGGTACGGCGAGTTTTTTTCCGCCCGAATTTGGCTTAACGCGCACGATTGATGCGAGTCGCACGTCGCCGCAATTTTATGCACCCGGCCCGATTGTCGAAGCCGAAATTCTGCAGCCTTCGCATCCGATTTTTTACGGCTATGATAAGAAAACGATTCCCGTACGCTATGCCAACGGGCCGCTACTGAATGTGCCGGAAACGGATCGTGCGAAACAGGTATTAATGCGTCTGCCTGGCGGCGACAAGTCAGTACTGAGCGGATTGATGCGCGGCGCAAATGAAATCACAAATCGCCCCGCGATTGTGGATGTGCCGGTCGGCAGCGGACGTGTGTTATTGTTTGCTACGAATCCGTGTTATCGCTGGCAAAATCACGGCGAATTCGGAATGCTTTTCAATTCAATTTTGCATTATAACGATTTCAATACCGCGCAAAAAATAAGCGGACAACAGTAAGTTTTGAAAGTTTTGAGTACTAACTTTAGTTGGCCGTACTTGGCAAAAGACCACCTGAAGATGAGACTCAAAACTTTTGGTTTTCCGGTCGCATTTTCACGCACAACTTAAATCATGAGATTACAAAAACTGACATGGCTGTTGTTGATAATTTTGTTGCCAGTGATTGGCGCTTGGGCGCAAGCCAAACAATCTCCTGATGCGACGCTGCCGGAAAAATTGACCGCCGCCGAATTTGCGCATTTGATCACAGATTTTTCAGAACCCGGCGGAGATTTTCTTTCAGACAATTTGATCTCCAATGAAACAGCGTATGTGCCTGTGCTGAGTAAGCTGCAAGAATTGAATGCCACAGGCGGCGCATATATTGGCGTTGGGCCGGAACAAAATTTTTCGTACATCGCCAAAATTCGCCCGCGTGTCGCATTCATCGTAGACATTCGTCATCTGGCTGTGACGCAGCATTTGCTGTACAAAGCGCTTTTTCATTTATCCACAGATCGCGCACAATTTTTGTCGCGCTTGCTCAGTCGCCCGCTTGCCAAAGAAAAGCCGCTGGGTGCGAACGCTTCGATGCCGGAATTGCTGGATTATTTTGGTAACGTCAATGCCGATGAAAAAATGTATGTTGCCAATCTGGCGGAAATTCGCCAGACAATAGCAAAGGATTTCCAACTCAAATTTTCGGAAGCCGAGCAAAAAGAATTAGAATATGTGCTGCACAGTTTCAGGGCTGATGGCCTGGGCATTGCGTTTCGTTTTGGCGGGAATTGGAACTATTTTCCGACGCTCAAAGAAGTCCTCCTGCAAACCGATCCGAGCGGCAAGAACAATCACTTTTTAGCCAGTACCGACGATTATAATTTTGTGCGACAGCTCCACCAGAAAAATTTGATTATTCCAATTAACGGGAATTTTGGCGGCAATAAAGCGCTCGCTGCAATTGGCGATTATTTGCGAAAAAATAGTGTGACCGTAACGACGTTTTATTTATCGAACGTCGAACAGTATTTGTTCGACGATAACTTATTTGAAGCATTCGTCAGCAATGTCAAAAAATTACCGCTGAGCGAAAACAGTTTATTTATTCGCTCTGTGCTGGATCGTTATAATCATCCTTCGCACACGTACGGACATTTGTTTGCGATGCTGTTGCAACGAATTCCCGTTTTTTTAGAAGACCATAAGGCCGGTCGTTATCGAAATTATTATCAGCTTGTCAACACGCATTACATTGGGATTGGAAAATAAGTCAGTACAACTTTTGTAAGCGGATGGCGTAATGTAGCGCGGGCTATCAGCTCGCAAGCAATATCTCAAGCGGCCAATTATTGCCAAAAAAACTTGTGTCATTCGCTTCGGCGCTATACGTGGTACAGCCGCTTTTCAGGACATAAATCGTGAAGCTGAAAATTTTTGTTGTCGCAAAAACCACAGTCATATTACTGGTTGTTAGTGTCATCACGTTCGCACAAACGCGCCCGCGCGTCAGCGGCAGCGCGCGTCAAACAATTTCGCACGAACAACCAATTGCTGCGCAATTCGCGCCGGTGATTTATCAAGGTTTAGGCGAAAGCCCGCGTTTTGATTACATTACAAATTTTGATTTCGATGGCGATTGGAAAGGCGATAACAATTGGGCGCACGCGGACAACAAAAAATATGCGTTGCGCGCGAATGTGTATTACGCACTGGTCGAAACGACGACGCATTACTTTATCTTTTATGCCTTTTTTCATCCGCGCGATTACAAAGGCGGGTTGGCAACATCTTCAATTATAGACGTACTTATCAAGGAAGGATTGCGCCGCGCTGGCAAAGACCCCACAGGGCTTGCCGATGACGTAGCGCTTTCCCACGAAAATGATTTGGAAGGTTGTTTGGTTGTTGCCGAAAAATACGGCACTGATCCCGGCGAGGCCGCGCTGCAATTCGTCGAAACGATGGCGCACAATCGGTATTACAAATTGCGTGCGGCGAATGCTAATTCGGGCGTCGGCGAAATTATAGATGTGCAAGAACAGCATCCGCTCGTGTTTGCCGAACCAAAAGGCCACGGCGTTTTTAAATATTCCGGCAGCAAAGAACAAACAAAAAAATCCGTTAAAGGTGCCCTGCAATATCGTTATGCGGGCAATGCAGAAGACCCTGAAAAAGTGCAGGGAAATTCAGTTGGCTATGATTTGCTGCCGCTCTACGATACGTTTTGGCAGCGCGCGCAAAAGGGCGCAAACGAAATGTATGGCGAAGCAAATGAATTTGAGCCAGTCAAAATTTTGTGGCGCAACCTGGATGGTAAGGACGCAACTATCACGCGAAAAATCGGCAAAATTGGTGTAGCTTTACTCGGTAACGTTGGTTTCAAAAACAAAGCGCGCGCGCCGTGGGGATGGTACGATGACACCGAAAAAGATCGCCCGCGCGGCGAATGGTTTTTCAATCCTGCTGCTGTGATCGCAAGACATTTCAACTTAGAACAAAATTTTTCGCAGACGTACATCTATCATCCATTTTTGAAAATTGGCTCAGCCGAACGTTAATGCCAGAAACGTGCGAGTCAAATTTTTTCTATTATTTCTCTTTCGCTCTCGCCACAAATTGCACAGCGTTGATTACGTGCCGTACAATTCACGTGTCTTAGCAATCATAAAATTTTTCTGGGAATTGTCGGTTTAAAGGGGAACACGGAAAAGACACGCCTTGGTCAGCCGCTCTTCCGTGCCTCGCGCTTGTGCACTTCAGAATGAAGATCGTTCACTCTCCCCATACCGCGACTACATTGTGGAGTTGTTGGTCGTAGTCTATTTAGTAAAACGAAAAATACCTGTAGGAACTGCCACGCCTGTGCGATTTTTTTAGTCGCGCCAGCGTGCAGGATATTTCTATGAACATCACTTCGCCTCCCTCTGTGTTAGAAGTCACACACTTGTTGCAAGCCTGGAACGCTGGCGACCGCGCTGCTTTGGAATCGTTGCTTCCGCTCGTGAATGCCGAACTGCATCGCTTAGCCGGAAGTTATATGCGCCGCCAAGCGCCCGATCACGTGTTGCAAGCCACCGCACTCGTCAACGAAGCATGGCTGAAGTTAATTGATTGGCAAGCCGTGACGTGGCAAAACCGCGCGCATTTTTTCGGCGTCGCCGCGCAATTGATGCGCCGCATTCTCGTGGACGAAGCGCGTCGCCAACACGCGCAAAAAAATGGCGGCAATGCCATCCGCGTTTCGATGTCTGAAGCGGAAATCTTCGCGCATAAGAAAGGCCACGATTTGTTGGCGCTAGATGACGCTTTGCAGTCCTTAGAAGAATTCGACGAACGCCGCAGCCGCATTGTCGAGCTGCGATTTTTCGGCGGGTTGAGCGTCGAAGAAACTGCCGAAGTGTTAAGCGTGTCACCGCGCACCGTCGCCCGCGAATGGCGCTTAGCCCAAGCGTGGCTCTATCGAGAATTGCAAGCATAACCCTGAGAGCGCAAGCGGCTCGCCTGCTGAGGCAAATGGAGCAAACCCATTGCATCGTAGTGTATCACCTCCGCAAGCCTCAGCAGGCGAGCCGCCTGCGCTCCCAGCAAGCCTCAGCAAGTGGGACGCTTGCGCTCCCAGCGAAGAATGAAATTTTTATGGAAAACAATAATTGGCAAGCAATTACAAAAATCTTTGATGAAGCATTGGAACAAGACGAACACAATCGCACTGCATTTATTGCGCAAGCTTGTGGCGGAGACGCAATCTTGAGGCGCGAAGTTGAATCTTTGCTGCGAGCGCATCAACAAGCCGACAATTTTCTGCTTCGCGCTGTGACAAAATCCTTGCCTGCTGAACTACGAAATGACACGGCATTCATTACTTCACAACAACGAATTGGCCCGTATCAATTAATTCGTGAAATCGCGCAAGGTGGCATGGGGGCGGTCTGGCTGGCGGAGCGTGCAGACAATCAATATCGTCAACAGATTGCTATTAAGCTCATCAAAGCCGGAGCCGGTAACGAAGACATTGCGCATCGGTTGCGGCAGGAACGCCAAATTCTCGCGGCACTAAGTCATCCGAATATTGCACGTTTGCTGGACGGCGGCACAACCGACAGCGGACAACCATACCTTGTGATGGAATACATTGAGGGCGTGCCGATGAATGAGTATTGTCAGCAGCAACAACTTTCTATCACAGCCCGATTGACTCTGTTTTGTCAGGTGTGCGCTGCGTTGCAATATGCGCATCAAAATCTTGTGATTCATCGTGATTTGAAACCCGGCAATATTTTGGTGACTGCCGATGGTACGCCAAAGCTATTGGATTTCGGCATCGCCAAATTGCAGCAACCAGATTTATCGCAATTGTATCAGACAAAGACTGGTACGCATCCGATGACACCTGCTTATGCCAGTCCCGAACAAATTCGTGGCGAAAGCCTGACGACCGCCAGTGATGTGTACTCATTAGGCGTCGTGCTGTATGAACTGCTCACGGGACGCAGCCCGTATCAACTTAAGGAAAAAAACTTTGGCGAATTGTCGAAAGCAATTTGCGAACAGGAACCAACGCGACCGAGCGAAGCCTCGAAGCAAACGCAGAATGATGAGCGCAGAACGATGAACGCAGAACAGTCAGCGAAGAATCTGTCGAGTTCGCCGGGTTCTTCAATTCATCATTCATCATTCATTATTCATTATTCTGAGCTGCGCGGCGACCTCGACAGTATCGTGCTGATGGCGCTGCGCAAAGAGCCTCAGGCGCGATATTCCTCTGTCGAGCAATTTTCGGCAGACATTCAGCGCTATCTGGATGGTTTGCCGACGCACGCGCGCAAAGGCACATTCGCCTATCGTGCCGTGAAATATGTGCGCCGCCACAAAGTCCCCGTAGCGGCTGCAGCCTTAATCGCCGTGTCTCTGCTCGGCGGCATTGGCGCAACATCACGGCAAGCCAAAATCGCCCGCGCCGAACAAGTCAAAGCCGAGGCACAACGAATCCGCGCCGAGCAAGCCTTAGCCACAGCGGAGGCACAACGCCGCCGCGCTGAACAAGCCTTAGCCGAAATCGAAGTTGAGCGCACGCGTGCTGAAAACGCGCTGACAACAGCGGAACAACGTAGAAAACAAGCTGAAACCGCACGCATCGAAGCTTCGCAACAACGCACCGCTGCGGAGACTCAACGACTCGCAGCAGAGGAAGAACGCAATGTCGCACAAACGCAGCGCAAGCTTGCGGAAGAACAACGTCAGCGCGCCGAAACGCAGGAATTATCAAATCGGCAATTGCTCTACACTTCGCGGATGGGGCTAGCGCAGCAGGCGTGGGAGAATAGTAATATTGAACGGATGCGTGAATTGCTGGATTTTTACTTGCCGCAAACGAACGAGCCGGATTTTCGCGGGTTTGAGTGGTATTACCTCTGGCGGCTTTGTCATCGGGAAGAAAAAACAATTACAGGAGGTGACTTTCGGGGTGTCGCCTATGCACCGGATAACAAGTCGCTGCTAACGCTGGCAATTACTCGCAACATCGTAGAAGTGGCTTTTCGGGATGTTACTACCTGGCAGATATTATCTTCGCAACTTTATACCGATAGCTTCGGTGTAGTTGCCGTTTCGCGGGGTACAGATAAAGTAGTGGTTGGCCTTAAACAAGAAGGCATCCACGTTTTTTCGTTTTCCGATTATAAAGAACTTTTCCAGATTCGCGGGTTGAAGGACCTGGCACACGTTGCGATTTCTCCTTCGGGCAAAATTATTGCGGCGGGTTTCGAGAACGGCAAAATCCAACTTTTTGATGCGGAAACTGGAGAGGGAATTCGCGCGCTCATTGGGCATCAGCAATACATCACTACGCTTGCTTTTTCATCAGATGGCCGGACATTAGCTTCAGGAAGTTTTGACGAAGCAGTTTGGCTTTGGGATGTTGCAACAGGGACGGAAATTAGGTCGCTAAAACAAAGCAGATCAGTTCCGAATTCTGTAACTTTTACTCCCGATGATAAAACAGTTATCGCTGTCTGTAATAGTGAATTGAAAGTCTGGGAGACGGCAACTGGAAAAGAAATTGCTAGCCGTTCTATTGCTCCTGGCCGCCCTGTGTTAGCTCTTTCGCCGGACGGCACGACGCTAGCAACGGTGGATGTACAACCGACAATCCGTCTTTGGGACACCCAAAAGTGGGAGCAAAAAGCGGCGATCAAAGGACATGGAAACGTTGTCCGTTCGCTGGCTTTCAGCCCTGACGGAATACATTTGGCATCCGGCAGTCTGGATCAAACAGCACGCATCTGGAACGTGAGCCGCAATCTGAACGATGTGATTAAGCTGACAGACCCTGATAATCGCGCAGGATTTTCCAAGGCACTCTTCACTCCCAACGGACAAAAGATCGTTTCTGGTAAATCGCGTGCTGGACTGGCTTCGATCTGGGACAGTATTTCAGGTCGCAAACTGTTCGACCTCCGGGGGCATACGAAACCTGCTACAGTCTCCAACTACTCCCTCGAGTTGGCTGTTTCTTCAAATAGCCGATGTATTGCAACTGGCGGTGCAGATAATCTGGTGAAAGTCTGGGATGCAGAAACAGGGCGTGAAATCAATACCATCAGCAATCTGCCGAGCCGTCCAACGGCGCTTGCGTTTTCACCAAACAATAATTTCCTTGCCATAGGAACTGAACAAGCAGCTTACATCTATGACCTCCTGCAAGGGTGTATAACTAGCTCGATAGCCGTACCCTTAGGCTTGAACGCTCTTCGTTTTAGTTCTGATGGAAAAACACTTGTGACATCAGGCGATGACAGCATTATTCGATTTTTAGAAAGTGCGACTGGAAACGAATTACGTAGAATTCAGTCACATCAAGATAAACTTTTTGTCATGGCACTTTCTACTGGCGATAAATACCTCGCAACCGGATCACTAGACAGCACGGCTGCGATATGGGACGTTCAGACTGGAAATCAGCTTTGGCTATTGAAAGGGCATTCGTCAAGGATTAATAGTGTTAGTTTTTCACCTGATGGCAGGCGGCTGGCAACCTCCAGTAATGATAACACACTAAAATTGTGGGACATGACAACAGGGCAAGAACTGCTTACATTCAAGGATGCTGGAGGTTGCTCTGTAAGCTTCTCGCCTGATGGCAGCCAATTGTTATCAGCTTGTGGAGAGAATCTAACGATCTGGCCTGCTGCCACAGCACGAGAGGTACGTGAGAAATACTGACCGCGATTGTTACTGTTGCAAGCGCCGTCGTTGTTTTGCCTCTTGCCACAATCGCTCTGCCTCTGGGTTTAGTTGACCTCCCAACTCACGGCAACGCGTGCAATCGCGCTCAGCTTCATCCAGTCGGTTCAATCGCAAATAGGCTAGGCCGCGGCTACACAGCAAATATGCCTCACGCGGATTAATCTCTACAGCTTGATCAAAGTCGGCGAGTGCCTGCATCAGTTCCTCTTTTTGCAGCCAAACATTGCCGCGTGTATGTAGCGCGATGACATTGCGAGAATCTATTTTCACTGCTTGTTGACAATCTGCCAGCGCGCCGTCCAAATCATTTTTCTGTAACCGTACATCTCCGCGCGAAGCCCACGTCCCCGCATCTTTGGGGTTAAGCTTGATGGCTTGCGAGTAATCTTGAAACGCGGCATCGTAATTACTGTTGTAATGATTGGCAATGCCTCGATTAACCCACGCGCGAACATCGTGTGCACTCAGGGCAATCACTTGATCGCAGTCACTGATAGCTTTCGAATATTCGGCAAGCTTGATGAATAAAACCGCGCGATTTAGATACGCCTCGATATTTTTTGCATTAAGCTGCAACGCTTTATCGTAATCACCTAGCGCACCTTCACTATCGCCTTTGCGTTCACGTGCGACACCACGACTGAAATAGGCTTGATCCAAGGTTGGATCAAAGGAAACGGCAAAAGAAAAATCTTCAATTGCGTGTTCGATGTCACCCTTTTTCAACCAATTGTTTCCGCGTTCGAGATACGAGTTGGCTGAATCGCGGCGCGAACTCTGTGCTAGTGCAAAATTTGTTGCACCTAATAACGCGCCCATCGCCAATAACAATAGGGTTTTTCTGTTCATTCGCAACTCTCCTTTTCGCGCAAACACACTACGACCTGACATTGCGGGCGTATGTTTGTTGTTAAGCGTCAAAATCAAAGGCTGAGGAACGCGCTTGGACTTGAAGCGATTGCTGCTGAATTTTTGTTGCTATTAAGGAAAACGGAATTTTGGCAGGGGAACTGCCAACGGTAGAAAAATTATTTGCCTGGGAGCGCAGGCGGCTCGCCTGCTGAGACTTACGCAAGAGGTTCGCTGCGATGAAAGAATTCGCTCCATTAACCTCAGCAGGCGAGCCGCCTGCGCTCCCAGGCAAATAAAAAAGGCGCAGCAAAATGCTGCGCCTTTTAAGGGGAACTCAATTTGGTTTGACTTAGTCGCCGGAAATTGCGAGAGCGCCGTTACCTTCTTCTTTTTTATCTTTGACTCCGCCAAGCTGGACTAATTTCGGCATATCGGCTTGTTTCAAAACCGATTGCATATATAGCTTGCGCATCATCTGTTGTTCTTCTTTAGCGTTTTGCGGGAGTTCGCCTTTTTCACGTCCGCGTGCCGCATCTGCTGCGTTGACTTTCAGTCCGTGCGCAACGTCTTCGAGCTTGACGCTGTGATTGTTCGCAAAAATTTCGTGGCGTCCGTGATCTTTATACCATTTCGCAACGGTTGCATTCTGGTGCATGTTTTCAATAATATTGCGCCAGCCGATGCCCGTGTTATAAGCACAGAACGAAATTTCGCCTTCTTGTGTGCCGTAAGGAATGATGCACATTTCGGTGCGGCGGAAATCGTAATTGAACAAATCCTGGAACCACATACCCGCTACGAATAAGAAATTCCACGGGTCTTGGCGACGTTTTTCGATGTCTTCTTTGGTGCGTTCGCCAGTGACTTTACCGTAATCTTTGCCGGACAAGCCAAATGTCTTATCAAATTTTTTCATCAAGTCTGACAACTTGAATGATGCCGGCGCGCCGAATGAATCGTAATTTTTTAGCAACGCTAGCGCGATCATCAGATTTGACATGATTTTGCCGCGTCCCGCGTCCGTGATTTTTGTGATGTCTTTGAGCAATTGTGGAATATTGATGAAGCTGGGAACCGGAGCCATTTCCTTCGTTTCCTTATTAATCATCAACGCTGTGCCTACGCCGCAGTTCGGGTGGCAACCGCAACTCATCTGTCCCCATTCAGCTTGCGGGCCATGAACAAGGTCAGCAAAATCTGCGAAGGTTGACATAATTGAAATCGGGAACCAATCGCGTGTCGGTTCAGTGATGCCGAGATTTTTCTTTACGTCGTGCGCCATATGCGACAGCGTGTAACGTTGACGCATGCGGCGTTCGTCCGTGATGTCTTCGTCACGTCCGGTGAAGGAAACAGGCTGGAACGAAATGAAAGAAATTTTCTTTGGATTGTCGAGCGCGAAACGAATGACCGGGCCGACTTCTTCGTTGTTGACGTCATTAACGAGCGTTGTGACGAGCACGATTTCGACACCTGCTTCGTGCAAATTATCAATCGCTTTCAATTTAACGTCGAATAAGTTGCCGACTTGGCGGTGACCATTCGCAGCGTTGCCGATACCATCGAATTGCAGATAAACATAACGCAATCCAGCTTCGGCAGCTTTGCGGCAAAATTCTTTTGATTTGGCGAATTCGATACCATTGGTTGCGGCTTGCACAGAGTTGTATCCAACTTTGCGTGAATAGCGCACGGCATCAAGAAAATACGGTGACAGCGTTGGTTCGCCGCCGGAAAATTGAATGGACATTTGACGACGCGGTTTGATCGAAATCGCGTTGTCCATAATTTCCTGAATATCTTCCCAGCTTAATTCATGGACGAAGCCGACTTGGTTGGCATCCATAAAGCAGGGGTCACACATCATGTTGCAACGGTTGGTCAGGTCTACTGTTAACACCGAACCGCGTCCGTGTTTGATGGTGGAAGAACCATGTTTGTGCAATTTTTCGTCATTGTGCGCGTCAATATCGCGTCCGGGATACATCGCTTCGATGTGCTCCAGAAAATCTTTGTCCATCGCCATCATGTCTTCGTAATGACCGTGAATCGGGCAATCTTTGACCATCCAAATTTCGTTATCGCGGTTGATGATGGTGGCTTTGATTTCGCCTGGACGTTCCTCAATCACTTTGAACGGGTCTTCGCCATCTTCGATGATGCGTTTGCGAGCTTCTTTCACGCAGGCCGGGCAAAGCGAATCTGTTGTGCGCGGCCAGCCGAGCGTCGGCTTGGATTTTTGCCACGACTTGAGCAGTGGTTTTTCCGACCACTTGGGCGTGAACGCCGGAGCCGGTTTGAATTGATTGACCGACTGGATCGCATTGAACGCGACGGTTGCAAATTTCGATAATCCCTTTTCAACGTATTTGATGGGGTTGTGTGCCATTTTCTTAATTCCTCACTTACTTGGTGTTTTTCAGATGTTCTAGTTTCATCATCGAACCAGCACCGTAAATCGTTATTACTAATTTTTTAATAGAGCGCAGTTCTCGCCATTCGCTTGAAGCGTGTGTCAGTTTCGCACGCTTCTGATCGTTGAACTTGCAAACTTGATATACATTATCAGCCATTTACCGCTTGGCTGTGGCGAGTAACTATCATAAACATCCAAAGTGTAGCAAATAGTAGGCCACAGTTGCAAAGGACAACAATTTTTCTGTGAGAAAAATGGTAATGGCTATAAGTGCTTTCAATCGCTAATTTGCGCATAACGCTTGTGATGGGTGACGATGCTGTTAAAGGTTAAAATAATGTAAAGTCGTTAGATATAGAACCTTGTATCGAGTCAAAATGGGCTTTGCTTGTCCGCAAACTACCCGAGTGGGACAATTTGATAGTCAAAAAAAAGCACTTTGGGATTTTGTGTATCAATATGGCGCAAGCGGGCTGAGTTTTTCTCAAATACTTATTTTTTAATTCTTTCGCAGCAATTTGAAAAGGCTACTTGAACGCGGTTGGGTGATGCCTGATAATGGCTGGCCTTTGTAATCCTTTGATTGCAAAGCTTGAAAGGAGTCAAGTGATTAGAAAATTCCGCTTACCTGTCCACATTTTGCTGTTCATCCTGTTTGTTCTCCCGGTTTTTGCCAAACCACAATGGCAACAAAAAACGCTCAAAAATGGTTTAGCCGTAATCGTGATTGAAAACCGCTCAGTTCCGCTAGTCACGCTCGAACTCGCCGTCAAAAATGGAGCTTACACTGAGCCGCCCGAATACAACGGCCTGTCGCATTTGTACGAGCACATGTTTTTTAAATCGAATGAGCGTTCTAAAACGGATGGCTATTTCGATGGCGCAGGCGAGTTGGCGATTTTTCGTAACGCGAACACGAAAGAAGAAGTCGTTAATTATTTTGCTACGACAGTGAAAAGCAGTTTGCGTCCGGCGATGATTATTATGCGCGATGCGCTGCGCTATCCGTTGTTTGATAAGCAGGAATTGGATCAGGAAATCCAAATCGTGCTGGACGAATTTTCGCGCAACGAAGCGAACCCATTTTTTCATTTGAACAAAGCGATGGATCAGAAGCTTTGGTACAAATATTTTTCGCGCAAAAATGTCATCGGAGATCGCCAGGTAATTTCGACTTGTACGCCGGAAAAAATGCGGGAGATTCAAAAGAAATTTTATTTGCCGAATAACACCGCGCTGATTATCGCAGGCGATGTGAACACGGAAGAAATTTTTCGCATGGCGGACGAGATGTATTCCGATTGGCCTGCGGGCGAAGACCCCTTTATCAAAAACCCCCTCGTTGTGCATCCGCCACTGCTCAAAGACGAAGCTGTGATCGTCACGCAACCGGTGCAGGCTCCGACGATTATGATTGGCTGGCATGGGCCGTCAACATCTATAGATGCCGCTTCGACGTATGCTGCTGACGTGCTGTCGTTCGCATTACGGCAACAGGATTCCAAATTCTATCGCAACCTCGTGGACACGGGGTTGATGACAGGTACTTCATTTGGTTACTTAACGCAGCGCAGCGTGGGGCCAATTCAATTCATCGCGCAAACGACACCTGACAAATTGAAAGCTTCGCTCAAAGCCGCCAACGCGGAAATTGCCAAGCTGGAAACGCTGGAATATTTGACAGACGAACAGTTGGAAAGCGCGAAGACTTTGCTGGAAGCGAATGAAATTTTCGGGCGCGAAAAGCCTTCTGAATACGCACACACGATTAGTTTTTGGTGGGCGAGTTCGGGCTTGGATTATTTCGCTAACTACATTGAAAATTGCCGCAAGGTCACGAAAGCTGACATTCAAAAATACGTGCAAAAATACATCAAGGGTAAAAAGCGCGTTGTGGCTGTAATGCTGTCGGAAGCTGATAAAAAACGCATTGGCTTAACCGAAGCAGATTTATTGATTAAATAACAAGCAACACTCGCGCCTGATGAAAAAATTGTCAGGCGTTAGTTTTTCAGCACCGCAAATTTTTGGTGTAAAAGAGGCACGATGTTTCTTACCTTGCAAACTCGCAATCGCAAATCACAATTTTTCTGCGGGCAAATTCTGCTCGTTGTTTGTTGCTTGTTTTCCAGTTTCGCCAATTCTGAATCTATAAAGGCGCAAACGCCTGCACCTGCGTCCGCGGCGAATGGTTCGCTGGCGGATGGTTCGACGACGGATTTTACTACCGCTAACGGATTGAAAGTGATTCATCGGCGCGTTACAGGCAATGAAGTGATTGCCGCACGCGTATATTTTCGCGGCGGTTCGCGCAACATCAGCGAGAAAAATGCTGGCATCGAAACGTTGATGTGGGAAGTCGCGCAACTCGGCACAAAAAATTATACGAAGAGCCAAATCAACCGCGAAAAAGATCGGCTCGGTACTGTGCTAACAGCGGGCGCGAGCTATGATTTCAGTGTTATCGCCAGCCTCAGCGTGCGCCAGCATTTTGATCGGACGTGGAATTTATTGACCGACATTGCGCTGAATCCGACCTTTGATGAAAAGGAAATCACGCTCGAAAAAGAAAAGCTGCTGAATGTAATGAAACAGGAAGGCGACGATCCCGAAAGCTATGTTGAATCGCTCAGTAATCAAATGTTGTATGCGTCGCACCCCTATAAAAATCGGCCTTTCGGCTCATTGGCGACGGTCAGCAAATTAACGGCGGCGGATTTGAAAGCGTACCACGCAACGCAACTTGCTGCTTCACGAATGCTAGTCGTAATCGTCGGCAATTTGACACTGGAAGAAGTCAAACGCAAGATTGAAGCCAGCTTTGGCAAATTGCCCAAAGGCGATTACAAATCCGACGCGCCTCCGGCTTTCAAAGACATTGAGAAACCTGAATTCCAACTTGTTGAGCGCACTGTGCCGACCAATTACATTCGCGGCACGTTCGCAGCTCCTTCGATTGGTGACCCCGATTATCCGGCGATGATGGTCACGCAAAATATTTTGGGGCAGTATTTTTATTTTGAAGTTCGTGTACGCCGTAATCTTTCTTATGCGCCGAATATTGATTTGCTTACGCAAGGCACAAATCTCGGTTTTATTTCTGTCAGCACGCCTAAGCCTAACGAAGCGATCAAGGTGATGTTCGATCAAATCGAACTAATCCAGCGTAATATTTTACGCGCGGATGCTTTGCCTGAATTTATTACCGGATTTTTGACGACGTATTATCGCAACCTAGAAACGAATGATTCGCAAGCGGCTCGGCTCGGCGAATATGAATTGCTGGCGGGGAACTGGCGCAAGGCTTTGACTTGGCTTGATGACGTAGCCAAAGTGACGCCCGAAGACATCAACCGCGTAGCAAATAAATATATTCGCAATATTCATTTTGCCGTAGCAGGTCAGGCCAAAGATTTTGACCGCGAATTATTCTTGTCGCGATAAATTTCAATACAGTACCGAATAGGAATGTTCGGCATATGTAAAGCGGACATTTTTGTCCGCTTTTTTATTGCTTCGTTTTTTCTTGTGCGAACCTGCTGCGCAAAATTTCTTCGTAAACTTGTGGCGCAAACGGTAAACCCGTCAATGCTTGCGCGAAAAGGTGTGCTTGCGCTTCGGTAACTTTGTTTGTGGGTTGTTTAGTGAGAATGTGATAAAGCTCGTGTGCGATAATCACTTCTTGCAATCGCTCAGCGCGAAACCAGCTAGGTGTTTCTTTTGCGACCTCAGTTTCGCTCAATATTTTCAGCGCCTTTGTATTAATTGTAATGACCGGCGGATGCAACGCAACTTCAGCCAAATACAGCAACGGCAATTTTTCAAGTTGGATTGTTATGCTGAGTGCCGCCGCAATTTCTATCGTTGATTGCGCTGGAAATTGTGTACGTAAACGGTTGGCGAGTTCATTGCCAGATAGAATGGTCATTTTAGCGCGGGGCGTTTTTCTTCAAATTTATTAGGATTGATCGGGCGATTGATTTCAAATTCTTCAAATTCGACCTCTTCGACCAGAACGCCATTGTGCAAGGTGGTAATACGATGCGGCAAATTTAATCCGGCCACGATGCGCCGATCTGACAAGCGCATTTGAATTGAAATTGGTTGCGGCGGTTTCAGGCGAGCCTGGCGCTCTTCACGCACACGCATAATCAACGCGCGATTGAAGCGCCGATCAAAACCAAAGCCTGTTGGAATCACCGGAATAATTTGCGGCGCAATAATTGTTTCATTCAACAATGTCGGCAGATGCGTTTGTTGATCCAGCAGCAGGATGGTTTTTACTCCCTCAGTGTCGCGTACTACCATTACGTCATTGAAAGCATTTTCAGCCGAAGCCTTGCCCAGATAGCTAAACTCAAATGGCCACGCTGGTAAGGATTGCAATAACCAAATTAACGTAAAGCGTCCTAAATTTGAACGCGCCATTTGTTCCTGTTGCAGCAAACTTTTTTCAGCATCCTCAACACTCACGATATTGCGATTGCCGCGCAAGGACGGCGCAGCAGGCTGCGGATAAACCCACGATTCCTTTCCATTTGCAATAGAGTAAAAATCGTAGCTGAATCCGTTGAGCGGCGAAATTCTTTGTTTCAGCCGAAATTTGTCAGGAAACGAAAAATCAAATTCAACTTTACTGGTAAGCGTTTTTTCTTTTTCTACGACTTTGGTGAGCGAGGCAACTTCGACGTATTTAATGATGCGACGAACTTTCCCTTTGACCGAAAGGCTATGAATGTTTGTATTGCCAATCGCACGGCGCGCCTGTAAGAGCAACGCTTGTGCTTGTGCCTTTGCATTGTGCTCGGCAACTTGGATTTGGGCTGAGCTGGAGGCCAAAACTCCCAATAAAATAACAGCTATCACCAAACGCATAATCATTATTTCGGACAACCAACTACAATCAATTTCGTTTGCGGATCAAGCGAGCGCAATTCTACGTCAACCAATGCCAGCACTTGTTCCAAATCCGCGAGTCCTGAAAAATTTGCCAATCGCGCTCCGTATAAAATAAAGATGTCAGGAATCGCGCGACCTGCGTCGCCGAAATCTGTCAGCAATTCAACCATCGCTGTGATTTCGTTTGGCAAATTCGCTAAATGACCAGTACGTATGTGCGCGGCATTTCGTTGCAACCGAATTACGCCGGATTTATCTACCACGCGCATCATTTCGCGCCGCGTACTGATAAGCCCGAATAACGATTTTACTTTTTGCGCGCCCGTGAAAACAAACCAGTTGCCAGCTTCGGCGGCTAACTTGATTGCGCTGGCAGGCAAACGCATTGAACGTGCTGCAAGTTCCTGACAATGCTGCGCGCCCTGATTTTGCTGGCTGTCGTCACGCTGGCGCAATTCTGTTGTCCCCATTGCCGTAGCGCGCACTAAATTGCGTCGCTTATCAACTTCAATTTGCACTTCAATGCTATCGGCCACTGCGCCCGCGTTGATCGCGGCTTCCTGCGCTTCGCGGCGTACTTTCAAAATATCTTCCGGCGTAGGATCAACAATATTTCGTTCAATCGTATCGCGCACCATCGCCATCGCCACGCCGAGCGGAGAAATGACTTCGGCATTGCGCGCGATGCGATGATCGAGCTTCATTAATTGAGCAGTGTAGGGAACTAACGAAGCCGCACCGCCGCCGCCGCCAATTAAGACAACGTGTTCACGGTCAAGTTGATATTCAGCGATAAGCTCTTCAATTGTCAGGGCAATTTTATCGCCAGCAATCCCTAAAATGTTATCTGCAAGTTCTTCAGGCGTGTGATCCTTAATTCTACGGCTTAGGACTGAAAAGGCTTTTTCCGCTGACGTCCGATTGCCGAACGCAAAATGTTCAGAGGTAATCAATCCTAAAAAATTCGCGGCGCAAGTCGTCGTAATTGCAATTCGTTTTCCGATTGTTGTACGAAGCACAATATAGTCATTAGGGTCAGAAGGAGTTGGGCGAATAATTTCAATCTCTGCGCCATCTATCTCTTCGGGAGAAGTAAAGCAGGCATATGAAAGCCCGGCGATATGTGCGCTGCGCGGGCCAACATCTACAACCTCAAATAAATGGGTAAAGCCCACATCTTCTGCGACGTGTCCTCGAATCATTGACCCGCCGCCTACGCCCAGTGTGCGCACATCCAGCGTGTTCAAATACATTCGATGCCCGTTGAGTTTGGCAGGGCGAGTTATTGGCGCGCCGTCACGAATCACCGAAATATCTGCCGAAGTGCCGCCAACTTCGATAAAAATTCCATCGCTCACACGTTCGTGCATCAGCGCTCCGGCAATGCCCGCAGCAGGCCCCGAAAGCATTGTCAAAATTGGGCGGTGATGCACTTCGTCAACGCTCATCACGCCGCCGTCCGAACGCATAATCATGAGCGGCGCAGCAATGCCTGTGGCCTTCACACACGCGTCTGTCATTTCTGCCGTCGCAATCATCTTCGGCAAAATCGCAGCGTTGATGACAGCAGTGCGCGTCCGCACACGCAAGCCATACAAACTACTCACTTCGTGCGAACTCGTCGCGCGTAAACCTGCTTCGTGCGCCAATTTCGTGGTCATTTCTTCGCGCGCCGTGCGATCAACGGCGAATGCTTCGCTAGCGACGATGACTTCAGCGCCGCCTTGTTTCAGCGCTTCAATCGTGGTCGCAATAGTGTTTTCAGATTTTGTAAACGAATGATCGGCGGTCAGAAATTTATTTGGCGCAAGTTCAATCGGCGGAATTCTCGTTGCGCGTTTTGCCAGCAACGATTCAAGGCCGGAGCCGATGCCGAGCACCGCGACTTTCGCTACGTCGCCTTCTAATAATGCGTTCGTCGCCTGTGTAGTGCTGTGCGCGATAAACGCCACGTCATCAGGCTGTAAATTAAATTGTTGCATCGCACGTTCCAACGCCGTCACGATGCCGAGCGCTACACCTTCGCGCGCGTCGTGCGAGGTCGGAAATTTTAATTGCCCAATCAATTCGCGTGTGATGCTGTCAATCACGACAACATCTGTAAATGTGCCGCCTACATCAATGCCAATGCGAACTTTCATGCGTGGATGCCTTTTACAGGAAAACTTACTGCGAACAATGTATCTGTGCGAATGGATGATAGCAAATTAAGCAAAGGGCGCCTCTTCACAACGCCAACGCTCTGACAATTTTTGCGTGAGTTCAGGCACCATCAAAAAATGTACCTCACCAGTCAGACCTAAATGACCAACAATAGGTTTCAGCTTATACAAGTCGCCTTGCGTTATTGTAAGACAGGCATCTTGCCTGTCTTTGCTCAAGGCTGCACACGCAACAAATATTAGGTTAAGAAAATCCTGTTAACCTATTACAGGCGGCTCGCCCGCAATATAGCGCTAGCCGCTCTCTACTATCGCACTGAATTACTTCTGCTTACCTACATGGCGACGTATTCAAAGGACGTGCGCGTCACACTAGATTTCAGGTAGCCACATCTGACGCACGCTCCGTTGCAATAGCTATTGAGTTGTATTTAGTTATTTCAGCCAGTGGAAGTGATGAACTGAAGTGAGAGCTTCATGCGCAAATTGCCTGATTAGTGCTAAATGAGCGTTATTAGGGTAAATAGTTACACCTTGCGGAAAAGGTGGAGCACCATCGTATTCCAAGTTTCCAGTAATACCAAAAGCGTACTCACCAGCACAGAGAAATTTATAATATTCTTCAAGTTCATCATCAACATGTGCCCCACCATCCTTATTTGCGGCACTCAAAATAATTTTACGCCTTGAATGATTTTTACCATTGTGAACAAACACAGTTTCATTTCTCCACCAGTCCTCAATCGAAAGCTCATGAAATTGCTCACCAAGGATTGGCAACATTTTTATAGGTTGAGCTGAACTTAGATTAATTTGATGTGATAAGTAATCTTTCCAATCATCATGTCCACGTGACGAGGAAAGCATTTTTTTATCGTCAAATTCTAGGTGTGCAACCAGCGACACACTCATATTGGTGTGATGGAAGATAACTCTTAGCGAAGTCGCAAGTCTTAGTGCCTCGTTCTCCTCCCCTTGATCGTAGGTAGCACAAGAGCGTTCAATAAACTGTAATTGTTCTTCGAGTTTATTAATAAATCTGAGTTTGTCAGAGGCTGAGATAGTCATTATTTCTTTCTTTCTTTATCAACTGAGGTTCATGACCCAATATCGTAATTTTACTTCGCATTGCTCGCCACACGATATTCCGCCGCCTTTTCCCGTGCTAATTTCATCTCTGGCAAATCTTCATCCGCCTGTTTCCAAGCCTTCATAAATTTCGCGTATGTTTCACGCGCTTCGTTAGTTTTGCCTGATGCTTGTTGTGCTTGCATCAAGCCAAAATAAGCGCGTCCGCTGCCGGGGTCGCGTTCTAAAGCGGCGCGGAAAAATTCTTCGGCTTCGGCGTAGCGTTTTAGTTGCAGGGAAGTTTTGCCAGCGACTTCTTCCATTGGTTGCGGATAGAGCGGCGGTTCGGAATAGCCGAGTTTGATTTCTTCTTCGAGGGCTTCGCGCAACAATTTGATCGCTTCGTCGGGTTTGTTTTCTTGTGCAGCAAGGCGGGCTTTGATTTCAATGGGAGCGACGCCAAGCGCGCGCAATTGTTGTTTTTGGCGACCGAGTTGCGGCAAATCTTTGGCCTTCGCCAGCTTGTCTTTCATCCACGCAATTTCACGTTCCAACGCGTCCAATGTGATGCGTGCGCCAACGTTTTCGCCTTTGCCAATTTGCGCCAGTGCCGTAGCGTAATGCCGCCACGCTTTGAAAACTTCGTAATTGCCTTCGTCCGGCAAGGCTTTTCCCGTCAAAATTTCGTCCCATTTTTCAAACCGCGTCAGGATGCGCAACCGCGCCAGACGGCCTTCAAATCCGGCGCGCGATTTTTCTTCGCCTGTTTGATTCGCGGCGTCCAGCAATTCCTGACTGACACGAATGCCGTCACGATAGCGGCCTTGATAACCGTACACGTTCGCCAAAAAATGTACGTTGTGGCCATACGGCCCGGCGGCGTGATCGGTGGTTTCTTTGTTGTCGCGGATGTAGGCGCGATCTACCGCAGCAGAATTTTCAAACGCGCGGGCGGCATCTTCCCAACGATCTACGTGAACGTATGTGTGACCGGGCATGTGAACGGCGTGACCGACTTTGGGTGCGAGCGTGCCATAAATATCAGCGGCAGGAACTCCGTCAATCGCGCGTTTGCCCGCTTCGGTCGCGTGAATCATGTAATGGTTTGCGGCAAGGTGATTGGGAGATTTTGCTAACACGACTTGCAAGAGCGCAATCGCTTCGACCGTGCCAGGATTCGGCGTGCCGTCGCGTTCATAGCCGGACATTGAGGCGAGCGCGAGAAATAATTTCGCTTCGAGATCGTCGTTATAAAACGAAACAATTTTGCGCATCGCTTTTTGATAACTGTCGCTCGCACCTAAAAAACCGTTGTTTTGCACTGTGCTTTTTTCGCCAGCGTAGCGGGCTTCGACAGCGGCAACATAAAGCTGTTCGTGCGCGCTGGCCTTCGGTGCTAATTCTTTCGCGCGTTTGATCGCAGCATTGCGGCGTTCTTCGTTTATATCGCTCATCGCAATGCCCCAGTATGCCATCGCACATTCAGGATCAAGTTGCGCCGCACGCTCAAAACTGCGGTCAGCTTCATAAAACCAAAACGAATGCATCAGCGCCAAGCCCTGATCAAAAAACGCCTGCGCCTCAGTCGATTTTGTCGTGATCGGCATATGGACTTTGCCGTAGCCTTCAATTAACACAGCAGGCTTCGTCGAAGCTTTCGTCGCATTCGGCAAGTGACAAACTTGCGTGTTGTCGGTTGGCTTGGGAGCAGTTTGCGTTTGGGCAAAAATTGAGGCAGAAAGGCAGGCGATACAGAGCAAAACGTTAGGTTTCATGCGACCTCCTAATTTTTAGGAATGATGAGAATTTGATTGAAATAAGCGAGGGAGATTTTATCAGAAACAGCGGTTAATGTAGGACAGGCAAAAGGCCTATCCTACATTGCCAGAGAGACAGGCATCCTGCCTGTCTTACCTTTAACCTATCGGCGCGATAGTGCCTAAAATGTTGTAGCCGCCATCTACGTAAATGATTTCGCCGGTGATGCCGCGCGATAAGCTGCTGACTAAAAATAATCCGGTGTCGCCGACTTCGTTTTGTTCGGTGGCGCGGCGCAACGGAGCTACTTCGCGGTGATGCGCGACCATGTTCGTGATACCAGAAACGCCGCGCGCTGCGAGCGTGCGAATCGGGCCGGCGGAAATTGCATTCACGCGAATTCCTTTCGGGCCAAGATCAGCGGCCAGGTAACGCACAGACGCTTCGAGCGCAGCTTTGGCTACGCCCATCACATTGTAATTTGGCACGACGCGTTCTGCGCCAAGATACGTCAGCGTCACAATGGAAGCGTTTTCATTCATGATTGGCAAAGCGGCTTTGGCAAACGCTACGAGCGAGTAGGCGCTGACTTCGAGCGCAGTTTTAAATCCTTCACGCGACGTGTTGATAAATTCTCCGGTCAATTCTTCGCGCGGTGCGTAAGCGAGCGAATGCACCAGAAAATCGAGCTTGCCATATTCTCCGGCAAAGTTATTCATCAACGCCGCGATTTCTTCATCACTGCCCGCGTCACATTGATAGCATTTGGCGTCAGGAATGCTGGCGGCTAACCCTTCGACATTTTCTTTGAGCCGTTCATTTTGATAATTGAATGCGAGTTTTGCGCCCGCATTCGCACAGGATTGGGCAATTGCCCACGCGATGCTGGCTTTGTTGGCGACACCTAAAATCAGGCCGTTTTTGCCTTCCAGTAGCATTGAAATTCTCCTCAGAATATTTGATCTGCAAACATGTCAGATGCCCAACCGTGAGGGAGGGGTGACGCTTGCGACATTGGCCCCCTTCCTTACGGTCGGGCTTTCGACAAAAGTGAAAAGGGAAGATACCACGATTCAGAAATTCTTTGAATTCTGTGCTGCTGGTAAGGGCGGATTTGACGCCTGCATAAAAAAAGGAGAGCGCCTGGCACTCTCCTTTTACAGGGATGAATTAGTCGCTGTTGCTTATTGACCGCCGCGACCTGCGCTGCCGCGTCTGCCGCCGCCGGAACCTGTGCCGCCGCCATGCTGTGGGTCGCGCGTAGTGGTACGATCTGATTTGAAGACTTCTGTCACCGGATACCACGCGCCTTCTGATGCGAACGGGACGTATTCAAAGCCGCGCCCAAATGGATCATCGTGCAGCGTCTTCGTGTAATCAATGCCGAGCGCTGAATAAATCGTCGCGGCGATGTCTTCGTTGACGATGTTGCGGTTTTGCGACCAACCCGCCTCAAGCGTAGCCGAACCAGTAGCATTCGTGGAGCCGATGACTTTGCCACCTTCGACGCCTCCGCCCGCGAACACGGCGAATTGTTGGAAGAAGTGGTCGCGACCACCATTACTGGTCAATGCGCCGACTGTGCGTCCAAATTCGCCCATTACTACGATCAATGTTTCATCAAGTAATGTGCCGCTTTCGACGCCGGGCATGGCGGCGAGGTCAGCGATCAGATTAGACAATCCTTTATCAAGCTGTCCTGCGGGAGTATAAAGCCCGCCAGTGGCGGCATAAATATTGGAGTGATTATCCCATCCGCCGATGTTGATTTGGACGTACCGCGTGCCGAGATTCGCTTTTACCAAATTGCGGGCGGTGATGCATGAATTGCCAAAACCTGTGCTGCCATAACGCGTCTGGTCAGCAGTCGGGAATTTGAAAACCGCGTCCACTTCAGCGTTGTACATCATGCCTTTGCTTTGATTGTAAAACCCGTCCATGTCATAAACCGCATTACCCAGCGGCGAATTGTTGCGCATCGTACCGTCAACTGCCTGCAACATCGCGTAACGCGTCTCGAACAGTGTTTTGCCATCAGCATTCACAAGGTTGGATAAACCTGTTGGAGAAGCTGTGACATCAAAAGGCGTATAGCGCGCGTTGAAATAGCCTTTACCTACTAAACCGCCGCCCGTATTGAGTGAAATAAAGCCTGGCAATTTTTGATTAGGCTGTCGCTTAGCTTCCATCTCAAGCGCGACGACGCTACCGATATTAGGAGCGATTTTGCCAAGCGCAGAACTTGGGCTGCGCGCGATTTGCACCCAAGTTTGTTGAAGCTGATGCACGAGCGCAGGCGCGCGCACCGAACGCATTATCGCCAGCTTGCTGATTTGCTCTGCTAAGCCAGGCATTAATCCTTGCGGAAATAAGACGCCGTTATAAGTGGTCGGATTAAAATCTGTCGGTGTCCACGCGCCGACTTTTAAATCAAAGGTGTCGGTGTGGCTCGCTGCGCCGTTAAGAAAAATGAAAATACAATTTCGCGCGGAGCCTTTAATTTTTGGCGTAACGGCAGCGGCGGCATTTGTTGGTTTGAGCAGCGGTGACAGGAAATATCCGGTTACGCCTGCGCCCGCGATTTTGAAAAAGTTGCGCCGTCCAAGTGCCGGGCCATCCCACAGCGTAGCATTCACAGGCCGCAACGGTTGGCAAACTTCACAAGCATGTTCTGGATGTAAGTGGTCAGTCATTTTCGTCATTCTCCTTTTCTGCCGTTGTTGGCCTGCTTAGTAATTGAACATAAAATCAACTTTATTCAGCACTACCCATTGCACACTTTCGGTTGCTACTTGTTTGCCGAGCGAAGTGAAATACGGCAACAGCTTGTTTGTTTCGTCCGCCGTTGGCTGGCGCGAAAGTGTGTTGAGATAAAGCTGCTCAATGATTTGTGTATTAGTCAGGCTGGTGTTAGCCAACAATTTGGCGACGAGAGAACCAGTGTTCGCTTTGTGAACGCGTCCCATCACAAACGAATTGTTCATCAAATTCAATGATTGCAAAATTGAAGCTTCAGCGGTGCGCGTTCTTTGATCGCGGTCACCGCGCAGGAACGAATCCAAAAACGCGCGGGCAGTGCCGTTACTGCGTGGTTCGACAGGTTCAGGCAATTGCATTGCCCATTGGGCACGGCGTGTTTCTACGTTCAAATCATCCGTGATCGTGTAACCGGTTCCGGCGACGCCATTGAATGTCATCGTTGGCATAATTCCTGTTGCTTTGACGATTGCATCGTGAACTTCTTCAGCATCAAGACGGCGGGCGTATTTGCGCGCGAAATAAGGAACATAATCCAATTTCCAATCACCATCGTATTGCGACGAAAGCTGATACGCGTTGGATTTTGCGATGGTAGAAATTAGTTGTCGCAAATCGAAGCCACTGGTTTTGAAATTGTCGGCTAAGGCTTGCAATAACTCTGCATTCGCGGGTTGCAGCGTCCAGCCTTCGGGCATTGATGCGTTCGGATCAAGCCGTGCCGGATCAAACGCATTTGATGGCGAAACGAGTCCTTCGACCATCAATTTTTCCCAAATATAATTTACCGTTGCGCGCGAAAACTGCGGATCATTTATAACCAGGCGCGCTAACGCCTGGCGCCGATTTTCGCCTGCCAAAACCGTGCCGCCCCCATTGAACATATATTTTGGCGCGACATTGTTGACGCCATTAATGGGATTGCGATTTTGGCGATTGCCGAAATTGGTATTCAGTAAATATTCACCGGTCGTGTTTTCCGAAACGAGGTATTTGACGTAATTCGTCGTTGGCGGAGTGCCAAGTTGCACGGCACGTTTAGCTGTGCGCGCAAAGAATGCGGACATTGCCCAGGCATCCGCGCGTTTGCGGCTTGCGCCCCACAAATTCACTTCGGTCAAATGCCCTGCGCCGTCGTGACACAGCAAGCAATCCATCGCGTTGATGCCGAGGAAGGCGTCAGAAATTTTAACTGCCAATCCATCCATCGTGTCTTGCGCTGGCCCCATCGGTACGTTGCCGAGCACCGTGAAATTTGTGTAGCCTTGGCTCGCTATAAAACTGTCGCCATTGCCCGCAATCAAATCCGTCGCAATCTGGTCATACGCTTTGTTGCTGCCGATGACATCCTTGAGATAGAAGTAAAACGCGTCGCGTCCGCCACGATATGTGTTGATATTGGTCGCAAAGGCGGAATTCTTGTACAAATCGCCAAAGAACATCGTCCATTTATCAACGTATTCCGGTGATTGTACGAGCATGTCAACCAACTGATCGCGTTTATTGGGATTGGTATTTGCCAGAAAATTAGTTACATCCTCAGGAGCGGGGATGCGGCCTGTTAGATCAAGCGTGACGCGCCGAATAAATTCTGTGTCCGTGCAAAGCGGCGCCGCCGAAACGCCATCGCGCACCATCCGATCAAACAAAATATTATCAATGAAATTTTTGCGCGGAATGTTGTCAGCCGAAACTAATTTGCGTTCATTGCCGCCGACTCGTTCGCTGACTTCTTCAGTGGTACGGGCAACGGCAATACGGTGTCGTGATTGCGCTTCCCTGAAGCTTTCCGGGTCTTTCAGAAATTGGCAATCCGCCGACGTGATGCGATTCACGCGCGCAGGCGTTTGCGAAATAGTGCGTTGCGCTGAGGCTGATGGAAAAAGTTGTAACCCCGCGAAATCAAGCGCGGCGACAGCTCCAGCGATAACAAAAGCGCACGCGATAACGTGTTTTACTGTTTGTGACAAGTTTTGCACTCGTTTATTTCTTCTCTTATTTGCTAATGCCATAGCATCCTCCGAAGAGTTAGTTCAGATTCATCAGGTAGTTTTTCAGTGCATACATGTGCACTGAAAGAGGATTACTGTAATCAAAGTTTTGGATGCGAATTACATCTAACCAGCAAAGGAAATTACCCTACGCATTCAGGTGAGGAGAAGGGGATGGACGGCTCTCTTCCTTGCTGGCAACAATAATGTTTACTACAAATTAGGAATGCTTAATGTAACGGTATCAGGTACAGATTGCCAGCGTAAAAAGCAGGGAATGTGAAAAATATAAAATTTTAGGCGGAATTAACGGTGCTACGAGTAGAGTTTAGACGCCGCAAGTCATCGTTTCAGCGTTTTCGTCCGGTGCACTTTGCAATTGCATATCAATCCCGAATTTTTCAGCGAGCGCAAAATATTCTTCAAACTGCGGCAGCATTTCTTCGACGGTTTGCGCGCGCAAAGCCGCTGTGCGCAGGTGTGAGCCATTTGCTACGCCGCGCAAGAATTGAGCTGATAACATTTTCATCCGTCCGATGACGCCTTTTTCCGGCATAAAATCACGCAAGTACTCCAGGAACGTCAGCAATAATTCGTGCATTTCCTGCGGCGTAGGTTTGTACGGTTCCAAACCGTTCATCGCTTCCCACGTCTGGCGAAAAATGTACGGATTCGCAATCGCGCCGCGTCCAATATGCACAGCATCGCAACCGATTTCATCAAAGCGTTGCATTGCATGTTGCGGCGTCAAAATATCGCCGCTGCCTGACACCGGAATCGAAACATTTTCTTTGATCGCCTTCACCAAATCCCAATCCGCAAATCCCTTGTAGCCCTGTACGCGTGTGCGTCCGTGTAAGGTAACCATCGAAGCGCCGCAATCTTCGATCAGTTTGGCGACTTCAATACAGTTGATGGATTTGTCATCCCAGCCCGCGCGAATTTTTACGGTCATTGGAATCGAAATCGCTTTTTTAACTTCGGTGAGAATTTTTTTGAGTTGCGGCAAATCGCGTAATAAATTCGATCCGCCGCCGCCGTTGACAACTTTTTTGGCCGGGCAGCCGCAATTGATGTCTAAGAAATCCGCGCCTGCTTCTTCGGCAATTTCTGCTGCCCAGCGCATCCGCACTTCGTCGTAACCGAAAATTTGAATCGCAATCGGACGCTCTTCGGGCGTGAAGCGCATTAAAGAATGCGTGCGTAAATTGCCACGCGTCAAACCTTCGACGCTGATAAATTCGGTGACAATAAGGCCCACATTGCCGCATTTTTTGGCAAGGCGGCGAAAGGGCGAATCGGTGACGCCCGCCATTGGCGATAATATAAGTGGCGGCGACAGTTCGCGGTCTGCAATTTTGAAAGAAGTCGGATACTGCATAAGCTTTTAATATACCAGAAGACAGGTAAGGCAGAAATTAAAAGGCAAAAATCAAAAATCAAAAGGCAAAATAGCAGTACTTTTTTTATTAACAAAATGGCTCAGCCAGCTAAAATTACTTTGATATTGCCTTTTGATATTTGCTTTTCGGTTTGCCTCCGGCCATTGCCTTTTGCCTTTTGATTTGCTCTCTTAGTGTTTATGGTTGCGACGCAAATTGTCGAATTTTTGTCCGAACTCATTCGCCTCAAAGCGTTGCCGCGCACGGGCTGGCTTTTGCGCGGCGTGCGTGACGTAGAATCCATTGCAGATCACGCGTTCGGCGTCGCTTTTGTAGCGATGATTTTAGCGGATCGCGCAGTTGCGCTTGGCTTATCCGTCAACGTCGAAAAAGTATTGCGAATGGCATTGCTGCACGATATTTCCGAAGCGCGCACAGGCGATTTGCCCAGCACGATCAAGCCATATTTTTTAGGCGATACACTCAAGCAGGCAGACGAACAGGCTGTGCGTGAAATCCTGCAACCGCTTGGTGTAAGTGGCGAAAGTTATCTTGCACTCTGGCATGAATACGAAGCGCGCGCTTCGCTGGAAGCGCGGATTGTCAAAGCTGCGGACAAAATTGATTTGCTGTTGCAAGCGCGCGAATATGAAAAAGGCGGCGCGCAAAACCTGGGCGAATTCTGGAACAATACGGACGAAGATTTTGCCAAGCTCGACATTGCAGAATTAATTGCGGGCTTTGATGAAGCATTGAAAGAAAAATAAAGACTGAGACTGTAATTTTATGGATGTAGTTGAAAAATCAATTTTATGGCTTCAGCAATTATCGCCGTTCGGCGTGATGATAGCGATTTTTTTGATCGCCTATATTGAAAACATTTTTCCGCCTTCCCCCAGCGATGTGTTACTGGTGTTTGCGGGAACGCTGATTGGTATTGGCACAATTGGTTTTTTTCCGTCATTGATTGTCGCTACGCTGGGCAGCACGCTTGGATTTATGACAGCATACGGCGCGGGGCGATATTTTGAAAAAGAAATTATCGAAGGGAAATTCAGCCGGTTTTTGCCTGTAGATACTGTTTCTAAAGTTGAAGCGCTCTTTCGCAAATACGGCTACGGCGTCATCATCGCCAATCGTTTTTTAGCTGGCACGCGCGCGATTGTTTCGTTTTTTGCCGGAATGTCGCGGATGAATTTTGTGCCGACGACACTGCTGTGCGCGGCGAGTGCTACGGTTTGGAATATTTTATTATTGTGGCTGGGCAAATCGCTCGGCGGAAACTGGCGGCAAGCGGGAAATTATTTGGCAACGTACAGTACTGTCATTACCGTAATTTTAGTTGTCATAGCGCTTATATTTTTAGTGCGCTGGTTGATGAAAAAGAAAAAAGTGACAGAATAAATTTATGGATATTTTGCATCGCATCCGCGTCCGCGCGGCTGCAAAATTAAAGCACATCGTTTTGCCCGAAGGCGAAGATGATCGCACGATTCTGGCCGCCGCGCGCGTGGCGCAGGAACGCCTGGCCCGCGTCACGGTGCTTGGCAACGAAGAAAGAATTCGTGATCGTGCCGCTGCTTTGCAAGCGAATTTGACGAACGTAATTTTGCTGGATCATCGCAAATCACCGGACTTCGATAAATTTGCGCAATTGTTCTATGAACTGCGCCGCGCCAAAGGCGTCACGTTTGACGAAGCGCGCAAGCAAATCGAAGACCCACTGTATTTCGGCAATCTGATGGTGAGAACAGGCAAAGCGGACGGATCGGTGGCGGGCGCTACAAACACGACTGCGCACACCGTTCGTTCGGCGTTGCTGACGATTGGTGTGAAGCCTGGATTCAATTTGGTTTCGTCATTTTTTGTGATGGTTGTGCCGGATAAAAATTTTGGTACAGACGGCGTGATGGTGTATGCCGATTGCGCTGTAGTTGCTGATCCGAGCTCGGCGCAATTAGCCGAAATTGCGATTGCTTCAGCACATAGCTGCCGCGCGCTCCTTGACGTTGAGCCACGCGTCGCAATGTTGTCCTTTTCGACCAAAGGCAGTGCTTCGCATCCGCTCGTAGACAAAGTCGTCGAAGCTACTAAAACCGCCAAGGCGCGCGCGCCGGAAATTGAAATTGATGGCGAATTGCAGGCGGATGCCGCGCTCATTCCGAGCATTGGCGCATCGAAAGCGCCTGGCTCCAGCGTTGCAGGCAAAGCGAATGTATTGATTTTTCCGAATCTTGATGTTGGCAACATTGCTTACAAATTGACAGAGCGTTTGTCGGGCGGAATGGCGATTGGCCCGATTTTACAGGGCTTGGACAAACCTGCGAACGATTTATCGCGTGGGTGCAAAGCTGATGATATTGTTGATGTTGTGGCGATTACGGCAGTACAGGCACAGGCGGGATAGATGTTAATTGGGTCAGTACCACCTGCGTAAGCGGGTGGCGTGATTCGCACTTGTTTGACAATCGAATTTTAAGCCGTGATTATTATCGTTTGGAGTTGTAGTCGAATTACGGCTTGTTACCGTTTCCTGACTCCTGATTATTTTTTTAGGATTTATTTATGCCAAAAATTGAAGACATTGAATATACCCCGAATCCGAACGCGCGGAAATTTATTCTCAAAGAGCCTGTGACTAGCGGCACTTCGCGTTCATATACAAACGTTACGCAGGCCGCAGACGATGATTTGGCGATGTCGCTATTTTCTGTCGGCAATGTGACGTCCGTTTTTTACATGGATCGTTTTATCACTGTGAATCAGGATGGTTCGGCGGATTGGGATGATTTGTTGCGGCGTTTAGCTGTGCCGATTCGTGAAGCTCCAGCGGTAAATGAGATGGCGGCAGCGCCAGCGGTGAGAGAACACGTGCGCGGCGAAAATGAATTGTTGGATAAAATAAATGATTTGCTGGATGCGAAAATTCGTCCGGGGTTAGCGGGTGACGGCGGCGGACTCGAAATTATTTCGCTCGAAGACAAAAAATTAACGATTCGCTATCAAGGTGCATGTGGCAGTTGTCCAAGTTCGCTTTCAGGGACGCTGTATGCAATTGAGCACATGTTGAAAGACGAAGTTGATCCTGATTTGGAAGTGGTTTCGATCTAAACAATTTTGGTTTCAGCGATTAACTTTGCGAAAAAGGGCAGAATTTTTCTGCCCTTTTTATTTAGTCCGCTTTGACCGCGTCTTTGTTGCGATCCCACAAGATGGTTTTTTTCTGCTTTGCTGAAATATTGACCATGTGCGCTACCGCAGCGGCGCGATGGCCCACAACCGCATTTTCGTACGGTTGCTGGCGGGTTCGGATTGCCTTCGCAAAATTCTGCAAATGCGGCACGGTGTCGCTCAGGCCAATTTCTTTCCATTCTTCCTGGCCCGCTAACACTTTTTGTGGTTGCCGATTTGGCCTTTCCGCCGCAATAACTTTCGGATCAGCGTAGTACGCTTTTTGCAATTTGCTCGGCCACGAATCGGTGATCCAGCCATTGTCATCCACACTTCGTGAAGGCGTAAACGTCACGCCTTTACCGCCAATTTCAAGCGTGCCTTCGGTTCCCATAATTTGGAAGCCGCGTTCATTGACGGCTTCGTTATTGAATGTCGCGCTCAAGTTTACGGCGAAGCCTTCAGGATATTGCAACAACGCGTTGAGCGTATCCGGCACATCGCGGCTTTCTTTCCAGCGATAAATTTGCCCCAGTGCCATTACCATTTCCGGCGCTTGCGCGTTCATAATGTAGTGAATTGTTGTAATCAAATGCACATACAAATCCGTAGCGATACCGCCTGAGTAATCGGCATAACAGCGCCAACGGAAAAATCGTTCGGGGCTATACGGAATTTTCTTGCTGTTGCCTTGAAACATATCCCAATTTACAGTTTCAGGCGAGGCGTCTGGCGGAATCGGATAAATCCACGCGCCGCCCGCTGTGTTGCGGTGATTCGTTGCTCGCACCAGCGTGATTTGTCCGAGCTTGCCGGAAGCGATAATTTCGCGTGCTTTCATTTGTGCGGCAGAGCTAACGCCTTGCGAGCCGACTTGCACGATACGTCCGGTTTTATTGGCTGCGGCGATAATTTCTAAACCCTCGTCAATCATGTATGTCAGCGGTTTTTCGCAATAAACATCTTTACCCGCTTGCAACGCAGCGATCACATGCGATTTGTGCAAATGATCCGGCGTCGCGATATAAACCGCATCAATTTCTTTTTGCGCCAGCAGCTCATTGAAATTGGCGTACATCTTAGCCCGACCTCCTGTGCGTTCTCCGGCACGTTCCAGACGGCCCTTGTACGCATCGCACATCCCCACGATTTCAAGATCAGAGACATTTTTCATGTCTTCAATCACTTGTTGAGCGCGTGCGCCTACGCCGATGAAACCAACATTGATGCGACTGTTTGCGCTGGAGCTTTGTACATTAGTCAGCAAATTTGAGGTTCTATTCATAGCAAAACCGGAAGCAGCAGTCCCCGCCGCACTTTGTTTGAGAAATTCCCGCCGATTGAGATTTTGTTTTTTTGCCATTGTGATGTACCTCAGTTCAGTAACGCACTATCAGGAGTTTGTAATTTTGCCACGTCTGTAAATTGGTGACGTATTGTGAAATGTTGTACCTCAATTTGGCTGGTCACTACAAACGAGCAACGCTGCTAGCAACTAAAAACTATTGATTGATTAAGCCGAACAATTTTTTCGCCAAGCGTTCATTAATTATTTTTAGCGTATCGTATTCTTTTCTCTTGGAAGGTTTGCAAACTTTTTCGAGATTGCCGCTTTGCAAATATGTAATATTAAGGCGATTAAAAAATAGGATTCCTGAGGGGGGGCAGCGCTGCGAGGCAAGTACCAATCACGTCACATCATTTCTCCCGCTCCATCGCAGCGGAAATTTTTAAGTAATAGCGAGCCAGTTTTTCGGCTTCTTTTTTTGCTTGCGCCATATGTGTTTACAAAAAAAGTCACGATGCCCAACAGCGCAAGAAATGTGGAGAGAAGTTTAGTGCTGAAGTTTGTTTTCATCGGAAAATTAGTGCTGAACTAATAGCTGTCAATCTGCTTGATTTGGGCTGTAAATGCTTGTTGCTGCGAGATAATTCCGTCGCTTTTTAAGTCAGATTGCAAATGCTGGGTTTAGCAATATTTCGCGCATAACAATATGACTTTTCTGTCGCGTATTTTTGTTGACCCTCAATTATCAGGTTGCTAGTATCACTCCTCCCCGGAGCCGAAAACAACCCTTCTGAAACTTTTTTATCGAATCCTCTGCCGCGTTTCTTTTACTCTGCCACACTGAAACTAGCCGAAAAGTCTGCTTGTCATCAAGGAGTTCTCAAGCATGTTGTATCTCAAATCACCCGCCGCTCCTCGCGCTTTGTTCAGGAAATGTTCTGTTTCCGTTTTAGTAATTTCATTGTGCGTAATAACTGTGCTTGGCGCCGTGCCTGTTCTTCAAAATCCTGTCCAAAGTCGTGATGAGCAAAAGCAGCGTGGCACTAGCCAGCGCCGCGATGTGGGGAGCCGCACCTGGCAGGAAAGCGAGCCGCAGGAAAGTGGTTTCGTCACGTACGCTGACGGCGGGAGCACCGCTTGCCGCGATATGACTGAAAACGAAGTGAAAGCCGCGCATCGAACTCCTGATCAGCTCAAAGAAATGCGCGTGATTACAGCGCGCGAACGCAGCTTGGCTTTGCCGCAGGAAGAACGCAGCGAAGGCGCAACCGGGCTGACAATTGTTTTGCGCTCGACTGCGCAGCTTGATAATTTCCCAGCAGCGAAAAATGCATTTATTCGCGCGGCAGCTACGTGGGAAGCGCGGATCAAAAATCCAATTACGGTCGTCATTGATGTGGATTATGGGCCAACGCGCTTTGGCGTAACCTATCCGACAGGTGTGCTGGGCAGTACTGGTACACCCTCTTATATTGTGGCGTACGATACGATTCGCACAAAACTGATCAGTAGTGCTTCGAGCTCAGCAGAAACCTCGCTTTACAACGCATTGCCGCTTAGCAGTGTCAGCACTGATCTTGGTGCGGTTGCCAACATTGCCGTGGTTTCGCCTTTGATGCGTGCGTTCGGTTTGATTGCGGCGAACGCTACAGTGACAGACACGAGTGCCCCTGCGATTGGGTTCAATTCAAATTTCACGTTCGACTTTGATCCGAGCGACGGCATTACTCCCGGCGCAATTGATTTCGACGCTGTAGCCGTTCACGAGATGGGGCACGCCTTAGGTTTTGTTTCTAACGTAGGCTTTTACGAATTATCACCGACCACCACAAAATCTTTAACGGCGTGGGATTTATTTCGCTTCCGCCCTGGCATCAAGACAACTACCTTTTCTACAGGCCAACGCATCTTGTCATCGGGTGGCGAGCAGCGCTTTTTTAATTGGCAACCAGAGATAGCGACTTCGACCGGACGTCCCAATGCTACAGGTGGCGACGGACGACAGGCCAGTCACTGGAAAGCAGACGAATTCACTGGCGTTTACATTGGTATTATGGACCCGACGCTTGGATATGGTGAGCGTAAGACCCTCACGAATAGCGATCTGCAAGTTTTGGAAACGATTGGCTATCGAACTGCTAACGTCCCCTTAGATGCAAATTCAAGCTGTCTTTATACTTTGTCTGCTACCAGTGATTCCGCCGTTTTAGGTGGCGGCACAGGAAGTGTAAATGTGACAGCTTCGTCGAATACATGTGCTTGGACAGCGACCAGCAATGTTGGGTGGGTGAGTGTGACGTCAGGCGCAAGCGGAACAGGCAGCGGGACGGTTGCTTACTCTGTGCAAGCGAATACCGGAGGCGCGCGTTCCGGTACGATTACCATTGGCGGACAATCATTTATTGTCTATCAATCAGGCTGTACCTATACATTTTCGTATGCCAGCAATTCATTTCCGGCTGCGGCCTCAACAGGCAGCGTGACGGTAACGGCTTCCAGTACAAATTGCGGGTGGGCTGCTTACAGTAACAACGATTGGATCACTATCACTGCTGGCGGAAGTGGGACAGGAAATGGAACTGTGAATTATTCTGTCGCTACAAATCCTACGAGTGCTGTGCGTAACGGTTCATTAATAATTGGCGGCTATTTGTTTACAATTACGCAAGCGGCAGGTGTCGCAGTTTGCACTTACAACTTAGGTACATTCACGCCAACTATCATTGCGAATGGTGGCACAATGAAAATCACTGTTGGCACATCGGGAACTTGTACTTGGAATGCAGTGGAGACAGTGCCATGGCTGACCTTCACTCCTACTACGACGTTTACAGGAAGCGGTTCTGTGACATTGGCTGTGGCACAAAACACTTCACCAAGCGCCAGAAGCACAGTGATTACAATTGCAGGCACGCCTTACACTTTTACACAAAAGGGGCGCTAAGCCGCGTCGTGAAAACTTAGGTCGAACAAGCATAACCAAAGCGCACAAAGTGAAGCCGAAAAATAGTCTGGCTCAACTTGTGCGCTTATTTTTTGCAGAGAAAATGGCTGGGGTTATTTATTGATGGGAGTAAATAATTGTCCTTCGTATGTCAGGCCGAAACTCACACCACTTTTGATACTATTTTTATTAAATCCCGCCAGCGCTGAAACATCCCAAACCAGGCCGGAAGCTTTGATGCGTGCGCCAAATCGCGCTTCGCTGTCGGATTCTGTGCCGAGCGGTGCGCGTTTGCGCGTATTGAGGCGACCATTGATTTCACCGACTAAGCTCACCCGTTCGTTGAGCGGATACACTCCCGAAAGCCCATAAATCATCACATCATTTTGCGAAAATAGTTCAGTCGGCGACGTCAAAATCGCTAAGCCCAGATTTCCGGTCAGACGTAGTTTGTGGACGTTTTTGCTGGCTAAGGTCGTAAAGAAAAAATTCGTTTGATTCAACCCAATCCCGCGCGTTTGATTAGAGTTTGGCAATTGGGCTCCAAATCGTACACCCAACGCGGGCAAGCGATCCGTTTCACTACGGAGTTTGATTTTTGTCGCAATAAAAAAATCGCCAGTGTCGCTGGTCGAATTCGTGGTTTTTAACTGGAGTGGAATCGCGTTTGTGCCGCGTTGACTGATCGCCAATGAATTGTGAATTGTGCCGCCCACTTCAACTTCAACATTTGGCGCTAACCCAAAAGTTAAAGTGGTCACGCCGAGCCGTGATAAATCGCCTTTCAGTCCCGACACTGAAAATGTTTTTCCTTGTGTAAAATCAAAGCCGAAATCCGCACGAATGGAACCAGGTTTGATGACTTCGACATCTTCCGTGATTAACGGGCGTTGCTGCGCGAGCGTGATCAGCGCGGCGCTGCCAAATAAAACAAGTGCAAGAGCGAATTTGGCGATAGCAGTATCTACTTTCATGCTTTCTGTATACCGCAACCAGAAACAAAAAGGCAAAAACAAAAAGAACGAATTGCTTTCTGTTTTTGCCTTTTTGGTGGAAATTTTTACGCCACTTAAATGGTAATCTTTGTGCCGTCAAATTTGGTGAGCGTCATTTTGACATCGTCATTATAGGTGAGCTTTTGCTCTTCAAGAATGCCAATGGCAACCGTTTCACCTAACTTAATCGCATTGACAGCGTCGGTACGCCAGTGAACACCTGCGCCATTTCGTCCAATGGCGACGTTTGACGCCACTTTATTTAATTCGCCGCCGACTGTTAATTCTGGCCCGGTATAAGGCACAAGCGCTGTACCGTCAGCATTGGGAACCATCGGATTTTTGATTGTGTCTGTTTCATCGAAAAACGCCTTCAGGATAGTGACACACGCGCCTGCAACAGTGGCGTGACCAGAGCCGTATGACGAATGTGTTGGCGATCCTTCGGGGAAAGCTTGCGGCAAAAGGTATGTGCCCCAGCGACTGTATGTTTCAGCCACCGCTCGCGAATTTAACACATCTGCATGCAGCGGATAATTTGCAGCTTTCGTAATGTGGTTATGAACAAGTCCACCAAATGCTTCTGGGCGTAACCGATGATGCACAAACCATTTTTGATACCACACTGCTTTTAGCGCGCGTGTTGCGACTTCTGTAACCAGGCTCAAAATGTGCGGGCCGCCACATTGGGCAAATCCTGCTTGTACTTTGGCATCGTACAGCGGCAACCCTGGATCAATGCGCGCTCCTTGCGCTAACAGGATCAAACAGGCCTGTAAATATGCTTGATAAAGCGCATCAACGTGTACCCATTGTGCTAAATCGCGTAGGTTGCGAATGTAACGCGGAGTGGAATCGTATTGAATCTTGTTACTGGGGTCTGCGCCATTTTGTACATCAAGCCAGTCCTGATACTTAGTCATGTAGTTGATACCAGCAGGCAATGTACGCATTTTTTGTGAGAAAGCGTTGGCACCAAACGGAAAATCAAGGATCAGAAATTGTGAGAGCCAATGCCCTGTCAAATCTCCAGGCGTGGTATTACGGAAAACAGATTTGGAAGTTACTTCGCCATTTTTTCTACGTCCGCGTAAATCGGCCAGCCGAATGGCGTCGCTATCGCTAGGTTGGTCAGCGCGTGCACTTACAATGGCACGTGCGCCTTCGCGTGGGCCCCGAAAATCGGACAAACGAGAAATTTCGGCTGCCGCATTCGCAATGATCGCGTTATTGTCATAATCCGTAAAATTGACATCGCGTGCCAACGCCATCCAATAAAGTTCGACCGCTTCGCCGGCCTCTTCAGCACTGCTCAGTTGTGGCGGTGGCGGCATGGTGACGTGATGTGAATCCGGGCCTTCCAAATCCATCGCCAACCCAGCTTGCGGACTGGTTAGTTTCCGACCTAAGCCCAATTGGATGCGCTCAAAATCATCAGGGTCTTGCGTTGTTCTTGCGCGGGCGAGTGTCGCATAAGCGTTGAGGTCAACTTCGCCAAGTTGGTTATGCGGAAGTCCTTTTGTATAACTGCCAATTTTAAAAAGATACCGATCATCATCGCCGTTAGAAACTTGGTCAGCAAGAGATCGTTGCATCGCCATAGTGGCAGCGTTGAGCCTGCACATAAGCGCCTTCAAGAGGCGATTATCAGCTTCGGTTGAGGTGCTTAGATCGCGCAATGCCTGAATCGTTTTTTCGATGTCGGATGGGTTTTGTTTGACAATAGCGGGTCGTGCGAATGATTGCTGTGTTAAGCCCGCCGTTGCTGTGAGCGCAGCGGCACTTCCCATTTTACTGAGGAATGAGCGGCGCGAAGAAGAGGATGAGTTCTCTGTCCGGGTTTTGTTTTTTTTCATGGCAAACTCCTGATTGGGGTATTCATAGGGACTACATTCGTAATTTGCCTAAGATTCCAGGTCTTTTTGACAGAAAAGCAATCTTTTTAAGGCAAAGTGAGGCGCAGTAGTTATTGCATGTGAGATGAACTATGAGTTGTTACTACAGAAGTTGATGGTGCGAAGCATCGAAGTGATTCATATCATTCATCTTAAATTCTTAAGATCGTGGCGAATCTAACAGAAGGCTTATAATCTGTCTTGAGTCTAAAGATGGATGAAAGTATGAAACTTTAGTAGGGCTAGAGCTTTGGCAAAAATATTGCCAGAAATCTGTGCGTCAGCTAGAAAGCTGCTTTTACCAAAGCTCTAGCGAACAAGTCTAATATGCTAGTAAGCAGCTTAAACGGTAACTTTGGTACCGTCAAATTTGGTCAGAGAGAAGCCAGAGAATTGTTCGTTTAAGCAAAATTTCATGTCTTGCAAAAAGCCAATAGCAACGGCTTCGCCTAATCGCAATGACTCCCAATGATCAGAGCGATAATGGACGCCGCTGGCAAGCCGACCAATGCCAACATTATTAGCAAGCTTATCCAATTCATTTCCGACTGTTAAATCTGCCCCGACATATTTCAGCAATGACAATCCGTCTGGCGCTGCGGTGACAGGATTGGGTAGCACCCAGGATTCATCAAACCAAGCTTTCAGAATTGTGACACAAGCACCTGAAATAGTAGAGTGGCCTGAGCCATAGGAAGGATGTGTTGGCGATCCTTCAGGGAAGGCTTGTGGCAACAAATAGTTACCATTTTTGTTGAAAATCGCTTTTACGGCTTGCGAATTCAAAATATCAGGGTGAATGGGATAGCTTGCCGCGCTTGTGATGTGGTTGTGAATACGACCTGCAAACGCTTCGGGGCGTACACGGCGATGTACAATCCATTTGTGATACCAGACTGCATTAAGTGCAGCGGTGGCAACAGCTCCCAAAATACCTAATAATTGTGGCCCTCCAAACGTCGAAAACCCAAGTTGCGTGCGCGATGTTCTGTAAGGATTGCCTGCATCAGCAGGTGCACCGGCGCTTAACAAGATTTGAGCTGCATTCAAGAAAGCCTGGTACGTGAAATCATTGTGAACCCATTCGGCTAAATCACGATTGTTGCGAATGTAACGTGCCGTTGCATCCCAACGATTAACGCCTCGCCCCGCGCCGTTTTGCACCGCCAGCCAATCATCATAGGTAATCATGTAATCGTCGCCCGCTACAGGCGTGCGGATTTTTTGTACGACCGCTTGTGCGCCGAATTGAATATCTTTCCACAAAAATTGTGAAATATATGGCCCGATGGCGTCGCCAGCTTGTTTACCACGGAACAGTAAATCCGTTGTGATGGCAAGACTGCGCCGCGCCGTCCCTAAACGCCCTGAACGTGTGGTGCGATCATCTACTTCACGGACGATTTCTGATTCCAGCGAATTGTTTGAAGGACTGATTGGTGTACGTCCGCTGCGAGGGCCTTGATACCCTGAAAAATTTGCTAAGTCTGCCGCCGCCGCGTTGGTTAAGGAATGCACCGAATATTCTGAAAAATTGACATCACGAGTCACTGCTTGCCAGTACGTTTCTGCAATTTCAGCAGCGATTTCAGCGCTACTGAATGCTGGCGGCGCAGCTTGGAACAAATGATGTGAATCAGCTCCCATCATTTCAAAGGCTAAGCTGGCCTGCGGATTTACCTGTTTGCGGCCTAAGCCAATTTGAATGCGCTCAAAATCTTCCGGCGCGCCATTAGTCACGGCGTAAAGCAGCGTTTGATAGGCGTATGTGTCAACTTCACCAAGTTGGTTATGTGGCAACCCTTTTGAGTAATTGCCAATTTTGTTGGCGTAACGATCTTCATCGCCATTTGTCTGGATAAGCGGAAGCGGAAGGTTTTTTTGCGCGAGCGCGGCATTGGCACGAACTTGATAAGCGCGTTCCAGACGTGTCGTCGCCGCATCAGCTTCAGTTCCTGCCTGGGCCTTGGTTTGATTTGGCGTCAGCGCAATAAGACCAGGGATTCCTAGCGCGGCTGCGCCTCCTCCTATTTGTTCAAGAAACAGGCGACGGGATTCTGACAAGGTAATTTCTTTTTGTGATTTACGTTTTTTCATCTTTGGGACTCCTCAGGGGCTATCTTTAAAAACACACACGGAATCAAATAATTGTTCCACTACTTTGTGGTTGCTAACGTCAAATCAGCAGAGGCAAACAGCGTGCTGTAAGTAGGTTTGCTTCAAAAAAAGAAAGGTGGGTACTCTTGGAAGGCTTAAGCGGGTATAAATTGTGAGGGGATTGGGTAACAAGATCGGAGTTCGTGGTTTATATATTCCAGCTACCGGGATAGGTAGCTACCTCTTGTGGGCTATGTCAGTTGGGTGGCTGACCAATTTTGCGAAGAGGCCGACGAACCGATTTTTAGAAGAGCTAAGAAACAGGACGTTCGGTGGCCCCGGACTGATGCCGCTGAACAACCCAACTAAAACTACGACAACAGTCACCGAACGTCCCCGTTCCGCAAAACAAAGAAGCGAACTGTGTGCCACACACACACAATATTTCAAAAATTTAACAAATCCCTGTAAAACAGCTATTTGGCATTGCATAAATGTAATGAAAAATAATCGCTTTTTCTTGAAGGTGGCAAAAAATGTCATTTTGTACTGCCAGAAACCGGCAACTTGTGCGGCGAGATGTTTAATTTGCCCAGTTTTGTCCAACACAAAACATTTGGCATTGAATCAGTGGCACTGAGACTGTAAACTCCCGGTTTCAACTCGGACTGCCAAAAGTGAGAACGCATACATGTCAAATGTAATACATGTAGTAATATTGACAATTAGTGATTCGGCAGCACGAGGTGAACGTACAGATTTGTCTGGCCCGGCAGTCATAGAGGAACTAAAAAGCCTAAATGTAGAAATTGTTGCCACAGAAATTTTGCCAGACGAGCGCGACTTGATCGCCGCACGCTTGCGTCACTATGCGGATGAACGCGCAGCGCATTTGATTATCAGTACCGGCGGTACAGGGTTATCGTTACGTGATATAACACCAGAGGCGACGCGTGACGTGATAGAGCGTGAAGCGCCTGGATTAGCAGAATTGATGCGCGCAGAAAGTTTGAAAATTACGCCGTTGGCAGCGCTTTCCCGCGCAGTTTGCGGGGCACGAGGTCGAACTTTGATCATCAATCTACCCGGTAGTGTGCGCGGAGCACGAGAAAATTTAGCGGCAATTGTTCGCTTGTTGCCACACGCGGTTTCATTATTACAGCAATAATATATTTCCATTGAGAATTCAGCGTTGAAAGCATGACTGAGAAAATTGACCAAGAAAAAATTACTGCCGGTCGTACCTGGGCCGAAAACGAAATGCGCAATCTTGCCATTGAACGAACCGTGAAAATAAATTCGATTCATTGGAACGAAAGCCCTCCCGATAAAGTCTGGATTGCTACAGTTGATAGCGCGGCGGGCGAGCACACGATTGCGCTGAGTTATACGTCGCTCGCACTTTGCGCAGACGAAGGGAAAGAGCGCCTCTCCTTACGTGAAAAATTGCGAGGACTGATTGGCGATTTAGCTCGTATCGAACGACGCGGATATTTGCGCTAAAGAAATTTTCTACAATTCAAAAACTTATCTATCAGCAAACTGAAAAAGTTTGCTTTACTTTTTTGAGGGAACAAGTGGCATTGAAAGACCTGCTTTCCATTTCACATCTGACACCGAAAGAAATTCGGAAAATCTTCACAACAACGAAAGAACTAAAAGCGAATCCGCGCGAATTTAGGGCTGCTTTAGCGGGTAAAAGCGTCGTTCTGTTGTTTGAAAAACCTAGTTTGCGTACGCGTGTGACATTCGACTTGGGCGCTACGCAAATGGGCGCTTCGTGTGTATATCTGGATCATCAGGGGGTGCGCATCGGCGAACGCGAATCGGTGAAGGACATGGCGCTGAATTTAGAGCGCTGGGTAGATTTGATTGTGCTGCGCACCTATAGCCACGAAGTCGTATGCGAATTTGCCGATATCGCTTCGGTGCCTGTTATTAACGGACTTTCCGAATGGTCGCATCCATGTCAGGGATTGACGGATTATTTTACGCTGACAGAAAAAGTCGGTGATGATTTACGTGGCTTCAAAATGTCGTACGTTGGCGATGGCAATAATACTTGTCATTCGCTGATTTTTGGCGCAGTGAAATTGGGTGCTCATATCACCGTCGGTGTGCCGAAAGGCTATGAGCCTGATCCTGGGGTGCTCAAATTAGCGCGCAAAGAGGCGAAGGCTACGGGCGCAAAAATCTCTGTGGTAAATGATCCTTATGAAGCGGTTACGGGTGCTGATGCCGTTTATACCGATGTGTGGGCTTCGATGGGTTACGAAGCCGAAACCGAACGTCGCCGCGAAATTTTTTCGGCTTTCCGTGTGACGAAAAAATTAATGAAGGAAACGAAAAAAGGTGCGTTTTTTATGCACTGTTTGCCTGCGCACAGAGGCGACGAAGTGGATGCTGCGGTGATTGATGAGAAAGGCTCAATTGTTTACGATCAGGCGGAAAATCGTTTGCACACGCAAAAGGGCATCATGCTCGAATTAGCGCGCGCCAATTGAGCTTTACCTATCGATTTATATCTTTAATCAATTCTTCAATAATGGCAGGGACGGTGTGTTCTTCCGGTTGCAGGTGAACTACCAACCCGCATTGTTCGGCTGCCTTGCTTGTAACAGGGCCGATGCAGGCTACACGTGTGTTTGCAAGCGGGACTGCTAAATTGTCAGCGTCTAGTAGTAGCGCGAGATTATTGACGGTGGAAGGACTTGTGAAAATGACGTAGTCGGCTTGTGCCTGACCGATTAATGTAGTGATTTCTTCGCTGGCAATATCAGGCAAAACATTATGGTAAGCTTCGACAACGTCCACTGTGACGCCTATTTTTTCTAAGGTAGGGCGTACAATATCACGTGTAGTTTGCGCTGCCGGCAACAAGAGTTTTGTGCCGCGAATTCTTTCCCCTACGCCAAATTTTTTAATAAAGGACGAGGCCAAATCAGATGCTGTGAATTTTTCCGGTGTCAAATCCACCTGAATTCTTTCCGCTCGTAAGGTATCGGCTGTTTTTTTACCGACCGCGCAAATTTTTAATGCTGCCAGTTCAGCGCGCCCGTGCTGCAATTCATCAAAGCGATGCAGAAAATAATGCACTCCGTTTGAACTTGTGAAGGCGAGCCAGTCATAGCTGCGCAAATCCGCAATTGCTTGATCCATCGCCTTCCAGCTTTCGGGCGGGCGAATTTCAATGGTTGGGCAGGCAATTACTTCCGCGCCGAGATTGCGCAACGAATGTACTAACGTCTCAGCCTGATGTCGCGCCCGCGTCACCAAAATCCGTTTTCCCACTAACGGCGCAGGGTGAATAATTGCAGGCGGTGACTGTTGCTCAATTTCATCTTGAGAAAACTGCTCAATCGCATAATTGCCCGTACCATTTCGATATTCACCCGTGCTGACGATGGGGGCAGAAAATTCAGCAGTTATTGGCGGCGCAAATTCTTCTTCTCTCGTTGAAATGCTAACTGCCAATTCATCAGTGCCAGCTTCATCAGCTTTGCTTGTGAGTGACGAAACGTTAGTTTCTTTGGCGTTGACGTCTAAGTGCGAGTCAGGGAGAGCACAATTTTCTTCACTGATGACAGGTTCATAAGCCAGCGCAGGCATCGCCGCGCTTGAAGCCTGAATATCACCTGTTGGCAAAATAACGCGAGAATTTACAATTGCAGTTGTCACAGGCTCTGATGCAAAAATTGCAGGAGCTTCTGCTTTGTCGGCGGTTGCGTCATCTTCATGCAAAAGTTCATAAGCACCATCTGCAATTAAATGTCGTGCTAATAATCCGCCAATTTCTTCACCTTTGTACTGTGATCCGGTAACGTTGTGCCTGACGATTTTTGTACCTGCAACGTTGCAGACCAGCGCTTCCAAATATAATTGCCCATTATCTTGCATGTTTTCAACGATCCCGAATGCTGCGATTGGCACGGCGCAGCCACCGCCCAAGCCGCGCAAAACTGCACGTTCCGCCTCGACAGCATTACGCGTAGGCCAGTGATTCAACGATTCAAGCAAAAAATTTGTACGTTCATCTTCGATGCAGGTTTCAATGCCGAGCGCACCTTGTCCGACCGCTGGAAGTATTTGTTGTGGTGGAATTAGTTGCGAAATACGCGAGGTAAAGCCCAAGCGATTCAGTCCGGCTGCGGCCAAAATGATAGCGTCAAAATCGCCTTCATCCACTTTGCGCAACCGTGTTTCCACATTGCCACGCAACTCGAAAATTTGGGCATCAGGACGCACGAGTTTGATTTGTGCGGCGCGGCGCGGGCTGCTGGTGCCAATACGCGGTTGCACAGGCAGTGTTTCCAGCGAAGTCACACGCGAAGCCAACCGCCGATTGACAATTAATGCGTCGCGCGGGTCTTCGCGTTTCGTTATCGCCGCCAAATGCAATCCGTCAGGCAAAGTCGTAGGTAAATCCTTGAGACTATGTACAGCCAGATCAATGCGCCGATCAAAGAGCGCTTCTTCAATTTCTTTGGTGAATACACCCTTACCAGGCATGCGTGACAGCGACGCTTCGGTGAGGTGATCGCCCGTGGTTTTGATGATCTCAATTTCGACGGTGAGGCCGTCGTGCAGTCGCTCTAGTTCGCACTTAATCCAATTCGCCTGCCACAGTGCTAGCTTGCTTCCGCGAGACCCGATTATCAGGTTCGGCATATTAGAATCTATCGTTTGCCGGGACACACGAAAAGAGTAACGTTTTTTGGCAGCAGACGCAATGCCATAATTCTCTGGCGATGCTTAACTTGTAGTGAATAACATCTTTCGTTATAGTTTGCGGCGTTTTATCAACTTGTCAGTCGCGAGGCTTTGGTCTTAGGGCTTTGGCCTTTGCTGGAATAACTAAAATCGAAGACCAAAGGCCAAAAATAACGGACAAATAATTTATGACTGATTACGTTGCTAACGTTGCTAACCAAATTCGCACTGAAATCCACAAAGTCATTGTCGGGCAAGATGAAATTATTGATCAAATTTTGCTTTGCTTATTTGCCGAAGGCCACGCTTTGCTCGAAGGCGTTCCTGGCACAGCGAAAACTTTGCTCATCAAAACGCTGTCCAAAGTTATCGGCGCTTCGTTCAATCGAATTCAGTTCACACCAGACTTGATGCCTTCTGACATCACAGGCACGAACATTTTTAATATTTCGACTTCGCAATTTACGTTGCGTTACGGGCCTGTCTTTACGGACTTATTGCTCGCGGATGAAATCAACCGTACGCCACCGAAAACACAAGCCGCGTTGTTGGAAGCGATGGAAGAGCGGCAGGTTTCAATTGATGGCGAAAGCCATCCGCTCTCGCCCTTATTTTTAGTGTTGGCAACAGAGAATCCAATTGAGTACGAAGGCACTTATCCTTTACCCGAAGCGCAACTGGATCGGTTCATGCTCAAGGTTATTATTTCGTATCCAACCGCTGAGCAGGAATTGCAAGTTGTCTCAAATTGGCAATCTGGTTTCAATGCGCGCAAGCTGGAATCAGTTGATTTACAACCGCTTGCTGATCCGATTGCGATTACCGAAGCGCGCGCGGCTGTGCGGCGCGTCAATGTTGAGGCGGGCGTGCAAAAATATTTGGTAGATATTGTCCGCAACACACGCGAGCATCCAAACATTCATTGGGGGGCAAGCCCCCGTGCTTCCGTCGGGTTGTTGTTGGCAAGCAAAGCACTCGCCGCCATGCGCGGTCGTGATTTTGTGACGCCCGATGATGTCCGTGACGTAGCGCGTCCCGTCCTGCGCCATCGCATTGTGCTTCGCTCCGACGCCGAAATCGAAGGCATCACTGCCGACCAGATTATTGGCGAAATTTTAGTTGCCATCGAAGTCCCAAGATAGTGGTCGTGAGCGGTGGCTGACGGTTAGATTTTGAAAGGACCGGCCACCAACCACCAATTACCATGATTTTCACGCGTCGTTTTTTCAGTTTGCTAGCCATCGGAATCGGGCTGCCCTTGCTGACCTGGCCTTGGGCGGGCAGCCAATGGCTGCTGTTTGGATGGAACGCGCTATTATTTTTACTAGCTTGGCTTGATTACAAACAGGCAGAAGACATTTCGCAATTTGAAATAGTGCGCCATATCCCAAAACGCTTCATTATCGGCGCAGCGAATGAAGTCAATATTGAAATCCTCGCGCGGCTCTCTCGAAAAATCACCTTTCAGCTCAAAGACGAATATCCGCCGGATTTAGCATTGCGCGGTGAACGATTATTGCAGTTTTCTATTCCGCACAAATCGCGTATGCCTGTGAAATTGTTTTATAAATTATTTGCGGCAGCGCGTGGTGATTATCATTTTGGCGATATTTTGTTGCGTTGGCCCGCGCCACTGGGCTTGGTGCTGAAACAAATTCGCATTCCTGCTGCACAAAGCGTGAAAGTCTATCCTGATTTGAGCGGCACGCGGCAACAGGAATTATTGGCGCAGCGCAATCGGCTTTTGCAAATCGGCATTCGGCGCACGCGCTTAAAAGGGCAGGGCAGGGAATTTGAAAGCTTGCGCGATTATGTGCGCGGCGATGCGCTCAGGCATATTTCCTGGACGGCTACAGCGCGGCGCGGCAAATTAGTAACGCGCCAATATCAAGCTGAGCGTAATCAAAATATTGTCGTGCTGATTGACGCCGGACGCTTGATGACTTCGCGCATTGAAAATTTATCGAAACTCGATCACGCAATTAATGCTGCGCTCGCGGTTGGTTTCGTAGCCGAACGCGGACACGACAACGTTGGGCTATTAGCCTTCACGCGCGAAGTGGTAACGTACCTGCCGCCGAAACAAGGCAACGCGCAAATCAACGCGATGCAGGAGGCGTTGTACAATTTGAAACCGCAAATGATTGAGCCTTCGTACGGGCGCGCGTTTCAATATTTTTCCAAGCATTGCAAACGGCGCACGTTGGCAATTATTTTGACGGACTTAATTGACCGCGAAGCTTCGGCAGAATTACTGGCATACACGGCTACGTTGTTGCCGCGCCATTTGCCGTTGATTGTGACAATTGGCGATAACGATTTGCGCGCACTGACAGCCGAACTTCCGCACAAAGTTGGTGATGTGTATCGGCAGAGCGTCGCCGAAGAATTATTGCAGCAACGCGAAGAAGCTCTCGCACGTATCACAGAACTCGGCGGATTAGTTTTGGATGTCCCCGCCGGACAATTATCATTTCAATTGGTTAATAAATATCTCGAAGTGAAAGCCCGTGGATTGTTATAAATTGGATTGTTGTAAATGATGATGACGACTGAAACTGAAACTACACCGAACCGCACCACACAAATTATCAGCACTATCGCTTTTTTATTAGCGATTCTCGCCGCGATTTTTTTTCGTCTTTACTGGTTAGAAATTAAACCGCTTCATCACGACGAAGGCGTCAACTCACATTTTTTGCTGAACCTCGCCAGTTCGGGCGATTACAAATACGACCCGAATAATTATCACGGCCCGTCGCTTTATTATTTTGTTTTGGTTGCACTCAAAATTTTTGGCGAGAGCGAATTTGCGCTCCGCATTTATCCAGCCGTGTGCGGTATTTTAACCGTAGCCTTATTGTGGGGACTGCGGCGCGGCCTGGGTCTAGTTGGTCTGCCTGCTGCCGCATGGAGTTTGGCTTTGTGTCCCGGCGTAGTTTATTACTCCCGCGATTTTATCCACGAATCTTCATTCGGGCTTTTCACCGTTGCCATTATTGTTTGCGTTTACAACTGGCAAAAAAAATATAGCCTGATTTTGTTTTCGATTTTTACTGGTCTGTTATTTACGACGAAGGAAACTTCGCTTCACACCGTTTTTGTCCTGAGTTTTTCAGTGCTGTGCGCGGCGCTTTGGTGGCGCATTCGGCAATGGATACGTGGTGAAGAAATTGATCGAATCAATTTTGATTTTAAGCAATTCATTGATTCTGCCACAAAAACGCTGGCAATTTTCCTGCCGATTTTTACAGTAATTTACATTACGCTCTACACGTCATTTTTCACGAATCCAAAAGGGCCGCTGGATTTTTGGCGCTCGGTTTTTAAATGGACGGGGCGTGGTTATAACGAACACATTCACGATCATGTTTTCGGCTATTACTTTGGAATTTTGCTGAAGCTCGAATTGCCGTTCGTGATTTTTGCCGTGATTGGCATCGTGATTACATTGTGGCGCGGTTCGCGCTTTGGGTTGTTTTTGATGTCGTGGATGTGCGGTATGGTGCTGGGCTATTCGATGATTCCTTATAAAACGCCTTGGCTGATGGTCAGTATGCTGATTGCGTTGGCGGTTTTTAGCGGCTACGTTGCACAGGAAATTTACGCTGTGCTGCGTTTTACTGCGCCACAAATAGCTTTCATTGTTTTGTTGATTGCTATCGCTGTACCAATTTGGCGAACGTCGTGGCAAGTCAACATGGTCAAGTACGAAGACAACGAAAACACGACAGGCTATTTGAAGAAGTGGGGCGAAAAATTGAAGTTGCGCGCGTATTCAGATACGCAATACGGTTATGTCTACGCGCAAACTGACAATGATATGCGCAACATGGTCAGTGCGATTGAGCGGTATAAACCTGCTACGATAAATTACGCAACGAGCGACTATTGGCCTTTACCGTGGTACTTGCATAAATTCCAAATCGCGGGTTACGACACCAGTGTGCCGGATAATTTTGATGGCGCAATGTTGATTGCTTCCTCTGCTCAGGAAGCCGAAGCGAAGGAAAAATTACAGGATCGGTACAATAGCGAAGAATTTGTTTTGCGCCCTGGTGTTAATTTGTTGATTTATACAAAGAAATAAGCAACAGGAAGGGAAAGAGGCACGGAGAGCTTGAGAGATAAAACGGTTAGCTCTTTATCGTCGTTCTCGTCTTTCTCTCGCTCATTTCTTCTCTCAATTGCTTAATTTTGCTTAACTATGTCGTTATTTAGCATTGGTCACAGTAACATTGAGACAGAAAAATTTCTCGCGTTACTCGTGCAATACAACATTGAGATTTTGGTGGATGTGCGCTCTGCTCCGTATAGCCGCTACAATCCGCAATTCAACCGCGAAACATTGCAGCGATCTGTGCTGGCAAGCGGCCTTGAGTATTTATACTTAGGCGATAAAATAGGCGGTATGCCAAAAGCCCCGCAATTGCTGACGCCCGAAAGACAAGTAGATTTTGAGCGTATCGAAGCCGCAGGATTTTATCAGACAGGTATCGCACAGCTACAGGAATTGGCTACGCAAAACCGTGCGGCGTTTATGTGTGCTGAAGCAGATTTTCGACATTGTCATCGGTACAAGTTAATCACGCGCACCTTGGTGAAGCGTGGTTTTATCGTTACACATATTTTGCATTCCGGTGCGACAATTGCTTCTGTGGCCACAGATTTTATGCCCGCCCAGCAATCGTTTGGATTTTAGGAATTCGCTGACTTTAGATTAGATCCTTGCCATAAAAGAACGGCGACGACGGCGTAGCTGCGTCGTCAGACACTGTTGGCTTTTGGGCTAAGTGTTTGTATTCATCTTGCCGTTAGCATATAGTGTAATGGTCAGTTACCTGATTAATCATTGTCGCTTTCACGCCACCGAATTCTCTTTGCCGCGAGCACGCCACTGATTGGTCCTTAACACTAACGTCACAGGGGAGACGAAATAACCGTGACAGTAGCAAAGCCAGTCAACAAGCGACTTCCTGATAGTGCGAATTACCAATCCGCCTGCCTTCTATCACCCGCATTTAGACTTAGCTAATACTTTTACCGTTCGTCTGCGCTGCGTCAGGAACACTATCGCACCCTGATCCATCTTGCTGGAATATTGTGATAGTTAGAGCCGCAACCGCTCGCCTTGTTGATAAACGCTGTGGGAAATCCGTCAATTCGTCTGAATGATGGTAAGAAATCTTATAAGGAGATTTTATGGAGACTACGCTCTCTTCTGTTGGTGATCGGATTCAAAAGCTTTGTTTGATTTGCGGCGAGATACGCGGTCACATTGTCGTTTCAATCAATAAAAGTGGGAATATTTCGTCAGTGACCTGTCCACAATGCGACACTCGCAGCCGTTTTAAGAAAGGCGATAATCAGAACGTTATCGCGGCGGCAGCGGAAGGCGCAGTCTATAACTGGACGTCCACCTATCGCAAAGGACAAACCCTTATGCATCCGACGTTCGGAGCAGGTGAAGTGACTGCTGTTGTTGACCAGGGAAAAATTGACGTACTTTTTTCAGATCGTGTGCGCCGCCTTGTTCATACCAAAGCTTAGTTGCAACGCTGGCGTATTTAATGGGCGTTACTGGCTTAGTACTTGCGAATAAGCTATCTGCCAAATTTGCCTCGTTGGAGGCGTCTGCTTCCCCCGACTCCTGCTTGCAATAAGCGGAAGAGCAAGGATTCATGAAAATTTTATTGTATAACCCCGATAATGGCGTGACGCGAAATTTCATGCCGCATTTGTGGATGTTTCTGCTGCAATCTCTCACGCCTCCTGAACACGAAGTGATTTTGGTAGATGGTAACACGCATGCAATGAACGAAGCTGAACTTGTACAGTATGTACAGGAACAAGGCGTAGGTTTAGTTGGCATTGGTGCGATGACTCGCATGGTGGCAAAGGCCTATCGCGTAGCGGATGCCTTGCGCGCCGCTGGAATTAAAGTTGTAATGGGCGGGCCGCACGTGACAGAGCTGCCGGATGAGGCGCTGGGACGCGATGGCGGAATACGCCATGCTGATGCCATTGCATTGGGCGAAGCAGATGAAACTTGGCCCCTGATAATTGCCGATGCTATGCGCGGCGAACTGAAAGAGGTCTACCAACCCAGTGTAGATGCCAAGGGCAATGATATTAAGCCGAGCCTACAACCATATCCTTCAATCCCTTGGGAATCGCTTGATCTCGCGCAATTTAATATTATTCCTGGCGTGATGCGTCCGTTGCTGAGAAAACTTGGGTGGGGCACATTTCATTTGGTACCGATAGAAACAGGGCGCGGCTGCCCTTATGGTTGTGAATTTTGCACTGTCACTGGTTTCTTTGGCGACTCGATTCGCTTTCGCACGGATGACAGCGTGGTGGATGAACTATTGCGATTGAAAGCACGCGCCAAACGGGAAAATGGACAGGTCGCGGTCTTTTTCATTGACGATAATTTAGCCATCAATATCAAACGCACGAAATCTTTGTTGCGTGCCATCATCGCCGCTGACGCGCAGGTGAATTGGGTCGCGCAAATCAGCGCGAATTTGTTGCGTGATGAAGAACTGGTTGATCTCATTGCCGCTTCCGGTGGCAAATGGGTATTCATCGGAATGGAATCAATTGATCCTGTCAATTTGGCAGGGGTGAACAAAGGGTTCAATAAACCGGGCGAATATTCTGCGGTTCTGAATCGTCTGGCAGATCGAAATGTTTACGCGATCACTTCCTTTATTTTCGGAATGGACAATGACACGCCGGGCGTGGCTGCGCGTACGCTGGAACAGGTTCACAGTTGGCCGCCGGGATTGCCTGTCTTTGGTCAACTGACACCATTTCCTTCGACGCCTTTGTATGCCCGGCTGCAAGAAGCCGGACGCTTGACGCGTCCTAAACATTGGATGGATTTTGCGCCGTTTCAAATGGCGCACACGCCACTAAAGCTGACTATTCCCGAAGCACAAATCGAAGTCAATCACGGCTGGGCGTCCTCGTATAGTCCAGAGCGGAATGCTGAGGCCATTGGTTCGATCAGCGACAAGCCGATTGGCTATCGGATCGGACATTTGGTTGCGCGCCTGTGTTTTCGCGGTATTTACTTCCCGCAAATGAACAAGGCGGACTGGTTGAAAGTGATCTGGCAAAATCGGCGTGCGATTTTGCCGCTTGCCAAAGAGGGGTGGACTTTGTGGCGCACAGCGCGGAAAACGCAAAAGATTCAGGTAGTAGATTTAGCGCTGACAACGCAACCGACTGCGCCGGAGTCAGAGAATTGAAGCTCACAAAGAACTGGTAATATTAAAAAAGGGGCAGATTCTATTCATCTGCTGCGGATCAATTTATGGATTACAATTTAGGAAATAATAAATATCGGAAAGTTTTGCTGGCTGTACAGCGCACTAAGCAGTTACACAACGGCGCACGCCAACGCATTACCCTTGAGGGCGCGAAAGACACACGGATTGCCTTAACAGAAATTGAGCGCGGACTGATCGGCTTTCATTTTGCGGCTGACAAGAAAAACAAGAAATAGCGTTCAGTCTAAACTGATAATTTTATTTTTGATTTGAAGAAATTGGAGTGGAGATTTATCCATGCCGATTGGTGGCGGTAGCAACAATTACAACCTGCTTACATTGCTTTTACTCGCTTAAGTTCTCTTCCTGCAAGCCCGAAAAATAAGGCCATTTGATACAGTTGTTCTTTTCCTGTGTAATCCGCAGGCGTTGCGCAAAACCGTTCTAAGCTCGGCGTAAAATCCACACATTTCATTTTTTTCGGAATTCGATTGCCCTGCACGCAGGATTTGTCCGCTTCCTGGAGCTTACACAATTCGCATAAAGTCATGGCTTCATTCATTGGTTCTGGCGGCGCGAACATTTTGATATTCGCAATGTATTTTGACCGAAACTGTGAAATGAGAACTTAGTCTCAGCTTTCATTCGCCTTTTTCACTTGATCGTTAATCTTTAGCTCCACACTAATGGAAGCTTTCGGAGATTGTTGCTTCAACAGAAGAATCGAATGTTCGCAATTTGCGCGATTCACAAAACTTTCCTCTGATCTGGCCATGATATTGCCATTATTGGCTTGAAACCGCCAACGATAATTGCCTTGTTGATCCAGAAAAATTTCAAAGTTTGCCATAGGGCATCCTTATTCGTAGTTGTGTTTTGTAATGCAAGCGAACCTGAAAGGCAGGATATGTTGTAAACCTGCCTGTTTATGGAACGCTTAGCCTAAGTCAGTTTGAATAGGTTCCGCGCCTGGCTGTGCTGAAGGTGTTAGCTTCGAGGTAGGTGTAGGCGTGGTTCCGATTATATTGTTCGCCAACGATTGTCGCACTTCTAGCGTATGCTTGCGTCGGATCAATTTCTTTTTTTGTTCCTTGCCAAATCGGGCTTTGTCTCCGTTTTTCTTAGACATCATTCTCCTTTGTGCGCCTAAGGCATCAGCTTAGACGATAGATTGTGAAAGACAGCTTGAGCCAAGTGTGATTGCGAGTGAGACTTGGCGCACGGGCTTCTACTCCCCCAAGTCAAATCCTATGCGGCATAAGTCCCACTCGCAATCACGCTTGGCTGCTGTGTGATTATTGCTGGCATTCATTGCTCGGCTTCAATAAGTACCTGATATACGCGCCGGATATGTGGTTCTAATTCAGATGGATTTTCTGTAATCATCCGTTCCATTTTTTCTTGTTTCGTTTCAGGTGCAGGCAGCGCTTTGGCGGCAGGCACCATACTGAAGAGCGTTGAAACACCGTTCATTTGCTCATCAGGATGAAGCACCAGACGCGCCAATTGTTCTTGCTTAAAGCTAAGTTTGAAGCAAGCCCATTCTAATTTTCCTGCTGCGCCAAGTCCGATATAGCGACCAAATTTCCGCACTAGCGTTGAAGACCTGAGGTTTTCCTGCTCGAAGGTCTGGCATTGAGTGGCCAGGTCTGCAATCTCGGCTTTTAGCTCTTTAACTTGTTGCTTGAATTCTTGCTCGTCTTGATCAATTTCTGCGCGTTGCATAAAGCATCTCTAATTATTAGAGCCAAGGCCTTCGGCTTGGGTATAAGAACAATAAGTTGTTTAATTGGCTCAAAAACTATTCGCTCAAATCATCATCCGGTGATTCAGAAAAATAATCTGTCCAAAATTGAACAACTTTTTGATAAGTGGCACTTTTATTGCCGGACGCGGTAATCGTGCTGATCCAGCCACTCTAGCAAAGCGCTGAGGCTGCCAGTAGCGAGTCCGATGCTGGTGTCCGCTGCGCCGTAATACAAATTAATTGTGTCGTCATCCGGCGCAATTGTGTAGCCGCAAGGAAAAACAACATTGCCTACGTCGCCGTGTTGTTCATAAGGTTCTTCCGGGCCAAATATCCACTCAGAACCGCGCTTGATACAGCGCTCTAGCGCGTGCAAATCAAAAAGCGCGAGGCCGAGTCGGTAAATACAACCTGCTGCCGTATGCTTCACGCCGTGATAAATCACGAGCCAGCCATCCGGCGTTTCGATAGGCGGAGGTGAAAGCCCAATTTTATTAGCATCCCACTACGAACCGCGCCGCGCTTCCATCATTAATTTATGGCTGCCCCAGTGGCGTAGGTCGGGCGAATAACTGATCCGCATGTGTGCGCGCGGAGCGCTGACTGGACGATGAATCATCGCCCAATTGCCCCCGATTCGATGCGGCAAAAGTGCGGCATCTTTATCTTCTGGCGGCAGGATTAATCCGTAACGCTCAAAGCTGCGAAAATCTTCTGTGAACGCCAGCGCTACGCCCGGCTCATCGTGACTAAAGGCTGTGTGCACGATGGCGTATTTGTTCAAGTCAGGTACGAACGTGATACGCGGGTCTTCAATGCCCCATAATTCTTCGGGGTATTTGTCAGGCTCCGCCATCATCGTAGGCTGCGGATCAATTTGCCAATTATCAACTCCGTTTGCCGAACGCGCGACAGAAAGATGCGAATGTCCGCGCCGATCTTCTACGCGACATAACAGCAAAGTGGTTCCATCCGGCAGCAATGTAGCGGCAGGATTGAATACACTGTTGATTCGATACGGCCAATCGGCGGCGGTCAAAATCGGATTGAGCTTGTGACGGCGAAATAATTCAAGGGGGGGATTGCTCATTGCGTTACAGTCTCCATTGGAAGCCAGACGCATTTCCAATAAAGATTGGAGAAACGCCAGCGTGGATTCGGCTCCCTGATTTTCATTCAAACGATCAGGGTGCAAGCCATCACGACAGCCGCCCGTTGTCGGATCGTAGATCGAAAGATTGAGATCGTTGCGACCAATGAACCATTCAAAGGCGCGATGCGCTTCTTTGCGCCAGCGTTTATCGCCCGTGATGCGATAGGCTTCGAGACACGCAGAAATCGTTACTTGTGCTTCCACAGGTTGTTGATCAAAGCGAGCGCGTTCGCCCTTGCGCGGATAAAATCCATTGGAACCGATAGGCACAAAATGCCCTCCGGTTGCCTCCGAACGTTGCAACTCAATCAGCCAGCTCAAGGATTCCAACCCCGCTTCACTCATCGCGGCGTTTGGTATCCATTGCCCGCACATCAGCAATGCCTGTGGCAAAACCGCATTGCAATATGTCAATCCGCCTTCATACCAGCGCCATTCATCTATCCGAGTCTTTTGGTAAAGCTTTAGCAATCGTTCCGCCAATTCTTCGCGCGCCTGATTTGCCATGCTGTCGCCGGAATAGCGCTTCAAGTATTCGTGAATACCAATCAGCGCAAAAGCCCATGCGCGCGGGCTGCGCGTGGCAAGAATGCATTCCTTTCCATCTGGCGATAGCATCAGCCGTTTGATTTGCCCGCTGGCAATAAAATAAACCATGCCGTTCTGATCGCCACAAGTGTATGCATGATCATGCCGTGCAATATTTTTGCTGTGAGAATTAATAGTTTCTTGTTGTAACGACTCTCGCAACTGTTCCTTAAATTTGTCTGCTCCCGGCGTTTGTTGGATCATCTGTATCTCGCTTTTGTTGTTTCAATAGTGCATTCGCGCAACACCGATGCTGATAAAAAATCTCTCAACAGATATGGGCGGCAGGCTATTCGTTATTTTCTACGTCGCGCTATAAAAGGTGACACAGCAGTGGTTAGCAACGGGGTCACGTTATTTCTCACCATTGAAGTCCCGACGCCAATACTCATTAATATCGCAATCATCAGGCTCTCAAGCGTTCCGGTTGCCAATAAGATGAGCGCACTCGTCACAATTCCTATGGACATGAAGAGAAAGCGATTAGAAGGACTTTTAATTTTACTTTGGATTTCTTCTAAAATATTTTTGATGAACATTGATAACTCCATGGTCAGTACTGTGTTAGTAACTGAAAAGCCGAAAGATTTCGGCTTATACCAGCTTGATTGATCGCGTCTATTAAAGCCGTTCTTTTGCTTCGTTTATTTTCAACGTTTTCCCCTGCAAAACATGTCCGTTGAATTTTTCTGCGGCGCTATTGGCTGCCTCAACAGTATTCATTTCGACAAAAGCAAAGCCCTTTGACGCGCCCGTGGAGCGATCAATAATCACGCGGCATGATTCCACTGCGCCTGCGGTGCTGAATAGTTCTTGTAATTGAGTTCCGGTTATTTCAGGGGCGAGGTTTCCAACAAATAATTTCATTGACATCAGATGTCTTTTCTTTCCTGGAAGGCTTTTGCGCGCGTCGTTGCTGACGTGTTATTTGTCACCGATCATGGGCGAGCGCAGCTTCCAAATGGCTAATAATTGCGTTACCAGAGAATCAAGAACGAACGGATTTCGCTTGCAGGTAATGGGCTAGGGAGTGCAGATAGTCTGAAGGATTTCAGAGAAACTGAGAAGAGAGTGACCAAACTCGGTTCTTTTCCACCGTACGCTTTAACCAGGTGGTTGTCAAACACGAGCTTATTTGCTTGGCTCTTTGAGCAATTGCATAATCAAGCGCGTCAATTTTGCTTCGCCGTCCGCGTTGCCGTAATTTAGTTCTCCAATCCAGCGATACCGAATCTGACCTTGTTTATCCACCAAAAAGGTTGTCGGCCACGCTTCGACATGCCAGCGATCCCAATTCGCATAATTTTGATCAATGAGAATGGGATAATTTATGCCGAGTTGTTTTACTTGTCGCTCAACGTTTGCCTGCACGCGTTCGCCCTCAGTTTCAGGCGTGTGAATGCCAATCACGGCGACATCCTGTGCGGCAAATTGTTTGTGCCAATTCGCGTACGCAGGCAAATTTGCGCGGCAATTACTGCAACCAAATGTCCAAAATTCTACGACGGTAACTTTACCTTTGCGCTCAAGTAAATTAATTGCCTTGCCGTCCGGCGTATTAATCCATGGCCCGCCCACAAAATCTGGCGCAACGGTTTTGCTTTCGCTTGGAATTTTGCTGGTATTAAGTGCGAGTGCTTCTGCAAAAAAGCCGCGATGGGAAAGTAATAGCCCTATTCCTAATACGACAATGCTGATGCCAAGAAAAATTTTTGCTGCAAAATAATTCATCGTTTTGACCTCTTCAGCAAATAAAACGCATAACATGGGTGAAGTATTCCCGCCAGCAAGAAATTTTGCGCACAAAAACTAGAACCACGTGCGGGAGCGCGAGGTGATTTTTTGAGGATAGGCTCACGCTCCCGCACATGGTTCTGGCAACGCCATTTGCAATCGCAAACAGGCTTAAGAGTATAGTAAAAGAAAGTCAGGATTTTAGCTTGGCAGATGAGCAAATTATTTTCCCAGTGTTCTTAAATCCTGACTAATGGGAACTGCTAATGTCTCGACCAATGCTTTATGCTTGCTGCCGGTAAAAGGTGACGCAATGAGGACAATATATTTCGCAGTTTGCACTGCACTGACGTGAAATTTTCCTTTGACGCTGAGCGCTTCCTGCACGCCCGCCGTCACGCCATCATCGGACGGAATATTACCGGATTTCAACGCCTTTTCGTTGCGCTGCGTGATGAACAAAGAGACGAGGTCATTGCCATTAGAATAAACCAAATGCGCAAACTCGCGTCCAGCCTGTGCGCAAACGTGGGCGTGATGTAACGTCAGCCCTAAGCTCTCGTGATGAGAAAGTTGCGGCAGATTTTTCAGCGCTACATCTAATTTGTCTGCACCCATAAGTTCATTGGGGTGCCCTTGTTCTTTGAGCCATTGTGCCGAGCAATGATCGTGATCGGCGGCGGTTTCGTTCCAAAGATTCGGGCTGATTTCTGCTGCGTAAACATTGCGTTGCTGGAAGAAATAAAACGCGCCAACCATTACGCATAGCAACAGCGCCGCAAACGCGAAACGTGGCATTGGCGCAAATGCGAAGAAGCGCGAGAAAAAACCTGCTTCTTTTTCTTTCGTAATCGGGAATTCTGCTTGCGCCATTTCCGCGCGCAGTCGTTGTTGAATACGCGGACGCAAATCCGGCGGCACTGGCGTAGCCTTTTCAGCAGATCGCAATTGCGAACGCAGTTGACGGCGCGCTGCCAATTCCTGACGGCACATTGCACATTCTTCCGTATGACGAATGACGGTTAGGTTTGTTTCCGTCGCCAATTCGTCACACAAATATGAATCCATTAATTCTGTTATTTCGCGGCATTCCATAAATCACATGTTCATTCTGCTACGCTGTAGCCTAGATTTTTTGCGTACTCCCATAATTCGATTCGCAATAGTTTTCGCCCTCGGTGCAACCGCGACATCACTGTGCCGCGTGGAATCTGTAGCACTTCGGCAATCTCGTTATAAGAAAGCTCTTCAATGTCAGCCAGCATCACCGGAATCTGAAAATCTTTGGGGATACGATGCAAGGCTGCCCGCACTTCTGTTTCTGTCACATATTGCGGCGTAGGCGGTTCCGCCGCGATGGTGTCAGCGACAACGTCGTCCAATTGTGTTAACTCCAATTTGGATCGGCGCAAACTGGAGTAATATGTATTGAACATAATTTTGTACAACCATGCGCGTAAATTCGTTCCTGGCGTGAACCGATGAAACGAACGCCACGCCTGAAAAAATGTTTCCTGTACCAAGTCTTCAGCGCGTTCGCGGTCATGCAACAAGCGCAGCGCCACGCGGAACAATTGATCCGCATAGCCAAGCGCCAGTTCTTCAAATTCGGCAAGTTGGTTAGCCGTATTCAAACCTACATTTCCTCTTTTCGCAAAACGTTTTGCCAGGAAAATTCGTCACGCGAATTCCTTGCATCAATAAAATACCGAGAGCCTGTGATTTTATTCCAGCAGCGCAAAATTATTTTTCAAGCCCGCAAAATAAAAAAGGCGCATCTGTTATAGATACGCCTTTTTTTTGAAGCTATAGTTTGGGGCTAGTTATTTGCCCATACAGCTAATGTCACCAGGAAAACTACGCCCACGCCTGCCAGAATGCTCAAGCCCGTAATACCTGCGATTTTTCCTGCTTTGCCGCCGTCTCTGGCCGAAAGTTTTTTGACTTCGTCATAGCGGATGGCGCGATCTTTGATGGTGTCCTTTTCTAAAATTTGCAAGACAAACACGTCATCTCTAATGTCGGAAATGCGGCCTTGCAATTTTTCTTTGGATTTCATTTCTACCCAAATATTTTTGTTTGTGCCCCACTCTAACACCTGCTTTTTGTACTTTTCTTCTTTCGTTTGTACCGGAGCTTTACCGAAACCGGAAACAGCTCCACTAATGAATAAGCACAAAATAAAAATCAACATTTTTCTTAACATCACGCACCTCTTTTCTTATTCGTTGCTGGCATAAACGGCAAATAAAACTGCTACGACTGCGCCGACTCCGGCTAACACACCGAGTGCGGTGTAGCCTGCGATTTTGCCGGCATTTCCTTTGGCAGAAAGTTTTTTGATTGCGCTGAAACGAATATCTTTTGAGATGATGGAACTATTATTCAGCCCTTGCACGGTGAATGCCTCATCGTTAATTGTGGCAATGCGGCCTTCAACTTTTTCGCCGGAATGGAGTTTGATTGAGACTTGTTTATTGGTTCCCCATTCGACAACTTTGCGTTTGAATTCAGCTTCTTTAGCTTTTTGTTTTCTTCTGCTTTTAATTGCCCTGCGAATGCGGCGGGCGTAAACGAACACACGAATAACAACGAGAGCATAATGCTCAAGGCGTGACGACACATATTTTGATCCTTTCAAAGTGAGACTAGGTTTGATTTACAACCCATTCGTTACGACTAGGAGGAGTGAGTTCAGCGCGATAACGAAAGGAACTGAGAGTTCGCGTAATGGCATAGCCCAGCACGGCTACAAAAATGCCGCCCCAAATATCTGCGGCGTAATGATAACGCCCATACACCGTTGCAGCGCACACGCCAACGACAATCGGCAAAATGATAAAGCCTGATATGCGCGAGAAACGAAATGCGGCGATGAGCGCTACGATGGAGCCTGCGACGTGCGCGCTCGGAAACGCGCCGCCGTGAATGCGTCCGTGTTTTTCTACAAATTCGACCAGTTGTGTGAACAATCCGCCAGGCATTTCGTGGACGGTTTGTAATTGGCGCAGCGTATGAAACGGTCCTTCAACAGGGAAGAAAATAAATACGAGATAACAAAACGAATAAGACAGGCAAAGCGCGAAAACGAATTCCGAAAATAATTTTTGATTGCGCAACCACAATATTAGCGCTAGCGCCGGAATCAGCGGCCAGTACATGAAATAAGAAAAATTCATCAGCTCTGTTGCGCCGTAGCTGATATATTTTTCCACCCATACGGTTGGGTGTGCGCCAAACATCGCATAATCAAAATTGATAATTGTTTGATCGCACCAACCACGCTGAACGATGTGAACGATGCTGTGAATTTCTTCAAAGAAAAATGCTGACAAGCCGAGCGGATACCAATGACTCAAAAAATGCAGCACAGGTGTTTTGCGTTGCCGAAAATAAGCAAACGCCAAAATCATCACAGCGAAGCCCGCATGTGCAATTAATAATTTGCTGCGCTTTTCAATTGGATTAGGACTGAACGCGAGCAACAAACCAACGAACGTTAAGTAAGCTAAGGTGAGGCGATCTGTGAGGTTGAATGAGCTGAGGACGCTTGCCGACGCAGCGCTCTGGTGCATTGCCATTTCGTTGGTTGGAATTGTGCGATCAAGTTCAAGCATGATGTTTTACCTGGGAGCGCAGGCATCCCTGCCTGCAAAAAGCGCGTTCGCGCGCCGCTTTTCCCTCGTATATGAAATTTGTTGCAGCAATAAATTTACCCTTCGTGAAGTGTAGCGACTTTGCTGCGCGCGCCGCCAGCAGGCAGGGATGCCTGCGCTCCCAGGTAAATATTTTTCTTTGCAAATTCTTCAATCATCCAATCTTTCTGCCGCGCAAAATTTCCTAATCTGCGATCTGGATTTGTTGCGACTGGATTGCCTACAATCGTTAGTAAATGGCGATCTGAAAAATGATTGCCATAAGCGAATGAGCGCGTCAGGTCAAAATTGCGAAATTGATTCAGCGCTGTAAACGCGGTTACTTTTGCTTTGCTGTAGGGCTGTGTACCAGCGATTTTGCCTTGCAAAATATTTTCGTCAGATTCAATTTTTGTGCCGATAAAAATCGGAGCATTTAAATATTGCGCGAGCGGTTCGAGCAAAAAATCGAGCGAGCCAGAAACGAGCGCTACGCTGTGACCTTGCTGTTGATGCCATTGCACGCGTTCAATGGCGCGCGGCAATAAATTGTTTTTGATGCGCTGATCAAAAAAATCTGCGGCGAGGCGGCGATAATGCGCAAGATTTTTGCCACACAAATACGCTTTATTGGCGCGGCGGATTGATTGTCCGGCGCAGGCGATGCGGAAAGCTCCGGCAGCTTGTCGAGCGATGTCGCTGACGCGTAACTCTCCGTAGCGCCACAGGTATTTTACAAATCGCACTTCCAGCGAAGCGCCCGCAATGAGCGTTCCGTCTACATCAAAAATGGCTGCGATTGGTTGCTTGTTCATAATTGCTGGCGTCGCGGAAAACACAGAAGATAAGGAAGACGCCCCCTTCCATGTATAATGCTTCTTCAGAATTTTCTGTGTTCCCTGCGACATAAAAAACTAAATTCTGGGAGCGCAAGCGGCTCGCGTGCTGAGGCTTACGCGAGAAGTCTCTTTGCTCCATTAATCCCAGCAAGCGAGCCGCTTGCGCTCCCAGCGATTACCAAACTTTAGGCAGCACAAATCCTTTGCGGAAAAAACGCATCCCTTCGATCATGACGGGGACGCCGCGCACTACGCACAAAACGACGGCAGCAAATGCCAGCACTAATGCGGTGAACGGTAAGAAATATCCCAGCCACTCTAAAATTATTTTGTCAATCGGCAAGCCTGGCGTAGAAGACACCGTGCGCCACAGACCTAAAAATAAAAACGCCGCGCATTTCACAATGCCGTAAGCGGCGCGGCTGGCGCGTGAGCTAACCAATAATTTCCCCCCCCAACTTTGCATCATGGTTTTTTCGCCGAATGCGGTTTGGCCTTGCGTGAAGGCTACAGCGCGCAAAAAATCTGTCAGGCAGCCGCGCGCAATGACGATGGTCGGAATCCAAAATGAAACCAGCCCTGCCGTAGCAAAATAAATCCAATAGATATTTTCGACGATGCGATCTGCGGCTATGTCAAAAGCTGCGCCGATGTCGCTGGTGCAACCATAACGGCGTGCAATCCATCCATCTACAGCATCCAGCGCCAGCGCCAGCACTAATAAAATTAACGCGGCGATGTTGGCGGCAAATCCGCGTCCGAATAATCCGACCGAAATAAAGGCAATAATGACGCGCAGCATCGTGATAACATTAGCCAACATGATTGCACCTCCCGAACAATAAATAGGGGGTGCGAACCATCAGCAAACGCTCAGGTCGTCACGCCAAATGAGACGCGCTTGCTGACGATTCGCACCATCTGGAATTACAAGTCGCGTGCCAATGTTTGCGCGGTACGAAAAAGTATTGTGGGAACAAGACTTAACTGGATTTCGTAAGAGAGTGTCGGGAATTTATGATGGTGATGGGTGTCGGATTTTTCGGACTACTGAAAGGGAAAGAAGAAAATGAAGGACAGAAAATCAAAAGGCAAAGGGCAAAAATGCGGCACTTTTATTTTTTGATAAAACGGGCGCAGCCCCGCAACGCTAACTTTTGCCTTTTGATATTTGCCTTTTGCCTCTTGATTTATTTATGAGCGAAGAACGTAAATCTCTAAACTTTTTGCTTGGCGCTTCGGCGCTCAGCCTCATTCTTTCGTTTATTCCGTTTGCCGGATTTTTGATTTATCCGTTCAAATTATTTGTGACGTTTATTCATGAAGGTGGACACGCGTTGGCGGCACTGGCTACGTTTGGGCAGGTGGAGCAAATTGTGATTAACCCGGACACAAGCGGCGTGACGTTATCGCGCGGCGGATCGGGCATAATTACCGCAAGCGCTGGATATTTGACGAGCACGTTGTACGGTGCGTTTTTGCTCTGGATGGGCAATCGCGGCAAACACGCAAAAGCGGGCTTGGGTTTTTCAGCTTTATTGATCTTAGGGCTGACGTTCTTTTTTATGCACGGTTTGTTTGGCTGGCTGACAGGTTTGGCATTAGCCGCAGGACTGATATTTTTTGCCGCGATGTCGAGCCAGAAAATTGCACATTTTTTCCTGAGCTTCCTCGCTGTGCAATGTTGCCTGAACGCGCTTTATGATTTGCAGACGTTATTTATAATCTCGGCAAATACGCGCGAAGCCAGCGACGCAATGAACATGCAAAGGATGACATTCATTCCGGCGATTGTGTGGGCACTGGCGTGGTTAGGGCTTTCGATTATCGTATTGTTTTTTGCGCTAAGGCCTTACTTTCGCCGTCAGGATGTAATTGAATTTGAGGCAGAATAAAAAAGCCCTGAAAAAAATGTACAGGAATTTGAAGAACGCGCGCGATTCCCACTATAGTTAAAGTGGAACTAGCTCCAGAGTCCAGCGTTCAATCTCCTGAACGCCATTATCAATTCCGTTTTTGCCTTCTGTTGCAATTTTACCAGCGGACAAAAACGATAGACATTTACAATTTTTCACTCATATAGAGTAAGGAGACGTAAGGCCATGAGACCACGTACACTCACACGCAACGCAAAAGGTTTTTCGCTAATTGAATTGTTGATCGTAATTTCGATCATTGGCATTATGGCTGCTGTAGCCATTCCAAAATTGCAGGCTTTCCTCAAACAAGGACGTGAAACTGCTACAATTTCATCTTTGCAGGAAATTCACAAAGCTGAAGCTTCATACTATTCAAGAAAAAACAAATTCACGAACTTGAATGATCTGGTAACGGAAGGTTTGCTCAATAAAAACTATGGCGAAGGCAAAGCCATTAGTGGATATACTTACACCAGCGCAGATGTGACGACAAATACGTTTACGATCCATGCTGATCGTACTAGCGATGGCGACGGCTACAGTGATTTTAATATCACTGAAACGGGTGATGTTTACAAAATTGAAAACAAAACCAAAGGCTCAGTGCCGCGCGGACAAGGTCAATTGTTGACGGATAGCGCCGATGCCAATGCATCGCCTGCCGCAAGCGCGCCTGCTGCCAAATAAAAAGTTTGATTTACTCCCGCCGCTGAACAACCTCGCGGTAAAGGGCGACAGAGAAGCAAAAACTTCTTGTGTCGCCCTTTTGCGTTATTGGGCTAAAACGTTTAGAGTTGCTGACTTCAAAGACACTCTCACGGACAGCGATTTCAATGGATCAGACATACAATCAGCAACGAAAACAAGCTTATCTTTGGCTGGGGATTTTTGCAGTAGTTGGTGTTGCTTTACTTTTTCTTTATCCCGATGGGTTTCAGCAGGACAGCGGCTTTCATTATTTGTTTGCGCGTTGGGGCTGGAAACATCCTGATATGTTCGTCGGCGTCTGGAATCGCCCGCTGTACACCTTTTTGTACGCTTTTCCGGCCTTAATTGGTTACCAGGCGGCGCGATTGTTTACGGTTTTGCTCAGCCTCGCAACGGCTTGGCAAACCTGGAAACTGGCACGCGATCTGAAAATAGAGCGCTCATGGCTGAGCGTCCTGCTGATTTTTTTGCAGCCTTCGTTTTTCATCCTTTCCCCCGATTTACTCACCGAAACAATTTACGCGTTCGTGTTCATCATCGCGGTGCGATTGCATCAAAAAGGCCGCGTGAAAACAGGGATGCTGGTCGCTTCGACGATGATTTTGGCCCGCCCCGAAGGATTTTTTCACGGCATTTTGTGGGGCATTTGGATTTTATTCGATAAGCGCGTCTCACCCGTTTTTTGGCGCAGACTTGTTCCAGCGCTGTCATTGGCGGCGGGCGGAGTTGTTTGGTGGGCTGCCGCTTTTATTATTACGAAAGACCCGCTTTACATTAAAAATAATTGGCCGAGTCAGTGGAACGAAGGCATTTATGGCCACGAACCGTTTTACGCGTATTTTTTGCGCTTGCCTGAAATGGTGGGGCCGCTATTGATGATTCCATTTTTAGTGGGTTTGGTGATTTTGCTTAAACAGCGCGAACTGGGGACGCTTACTTCGTCATTTTTGCTCCTGTTTTTGCTGCACGCTACGTTTCGGACGCTGGGAATTTTGGGAGACGCTGGGTATCCGCGTTATATGGTTTGCGTTGCGCCCGCGATGGCGATTATCGGTTTGGTCGGTTGGAATGCCCTCGCCGACCGTTTTGCACACTTTTCCCGAAAAATTCGTTTGGCAACCGCAACCGCTGTTCTTGCCATCTCAGCCCTTGGATGTGCTCTTTACATGGATGGGCTAGTTTGGATTCGGGATGCGTGGGCGATCAAAGAGGCTTACGCGTGGTATCAGCAAAACGATAACCGACCCGTGAAAAAATTGATTTGGAGCCACACATTGATGAGTGTGTTGTTCGATACTGACCCGATGGATCGGCCTGTGCTGAATCCTAATCACGCCGAAAGCATGAAAATATTGCAGGACTTGCCTGGTGGCACGCTTGTGTTTTGGGATTCCGAAATTGGCCCGTCGTGGTACGGACTCAATGACAAAGACATCGAAAGTTTAGGTTATAAACGGCTGTATTCGCGTTCGCATAATTTGCAAGGTTGGTTGTTGCGCGACTTGAAATTGCGCTATGGCGGGGAACGCAAACTCGACATCCATTTATTTTATAAAGAATGAGCCGCTTTACGAGCTAAAGCGATAAATCATATAATCAAACTTCATCCGATCTTCATTTCAGGAGAAGTTGTATACTTATGAAAATGCCTCGTCATCTTTTACTCGCATTCATTTTTCTTACCAGCTTAATCGCCGTAAGCAGCGCCTACGCGCAACCTACTACGCCTGCACAACAACCAAAGCCTGCGAACCCGCAACAGCCAACGCAGGATAAAAACAAACAGGACGACAAAAATAACCAAGAGTTTAAAGACACGGGTGGCAGAGTCTTTAACGTGCGGTTGCCAATCGCTGTCACAGAAAAAGGCGGGCGTTTTGTAATTGATTTAAAGCAATCAGATTTTGAAATTTACGAAGATAAGATTAAGCAGGAAGACATTGTTAGTTTTAAAACTGAAAGCGACTTACCGCTTGATGTTGCGCTTTTGATGGATACTTCTAACAGCGTCAAGCCAAAGTTGAAATTTCAGCGTGATGCCGCTGTCTCTTTTCTCCAAACGGTTTTGCGCCCACGCGTAGATCGCGCGCTATTTCTTTCCTTCAATTCTGACATTGAATTACAGCAGGATTATACAAATCGCGTAGATTTATTGGGGCAGGCGATTGACAAGGTAAAAGCCTATGGCGAAACAAAACTGTACGATGCAGTGTATCGCATTTGCGAAGAAAAAATGAGTGCCGAGGCCGGACGCCGTCGCGCAATTGTTTTGATTACTGACGGTGAAGATACCGCCAGCGAGCATTCGTTAGATGATGCGATTAATATTGCTCTCAAAACGGAAACAGTCGTGTTTGTCATCAGCAATAAAGCCGCCGGGTTCTTCGGCGTGCAGGCTGGTACAGTTGATAGCGACGAAGACAAAAATCTCAAGAAACTTTCAGAAGAAACTGGTGGGCGGGTTTTTGTCACAGGGACGGCGTTGGAATTGGAAAAAGGCTTTGCTTCGGTCGCCAGAGAATTGCGCAGCCAATACCTGATCGCGTATTCGCCTTCCAACGAAAATTATGACGGCAAGATGCGCAGCATTGAGGTCAAAATTCCAGGGCGTAAAGATTTGAAATTACGCACACGTAAGGGCTATCCGGCGGTTGGGCCAGGCATTCCCGTAGCGACTTCTATCGGCGGGAAAAAATAATTGTTCGTGAGGTAGTATATGAAAACAGTAACGAAATCGTCTCTTCTTACGGCAGTCTTAATAAGCGGCACATTGGGTTTAGTTACTGTTTCGACGTTTTTTTCGGTGCGGGCGCAACAGCCCACACAGCAGCCAAAACAACAGCCGCAGCAAAAGCAAAAAGAAAAAGAAGAAGATGGCGAGCAGATATTGAAAGTTGGCACGCGTCTGGTGAACGTGTTATTCAGCGTGACGGACAAAACGAATCGTTACATTAACGATTTGAAACAAGAAGAAGTCACGGTTTTAGAAAACGGACAGCCGCAGGAAATTTTCACATTCAAACGTGAATTCGATTTGCCGTTGACGATGGCGATTATGGTGGATACCAGCGGCTCCGAACGATATGTTCTACCGCAACTGAAAGATGCAGGCGGACATTTCGTAGAATCTGTGCTGAAAACCGGCAAAGACACCGCCGCTATTATTGCCTTTGAGGGGGAAGCCTCGTTATTGCAAGGCTTAACTTCTAACAAAAATCGTTTGCAAAAAGGTTTAGAGCAAATTGCTTATATCGCGCCGCCCGGTGCGTATGGTGGTACGCCGGGGATCAATGGCAATTCGCGGCAGGGCGGAACTTCGATTTACGATTCGATCATGGCGACCTGTACTGATTTGCTGGCGCGCGAAGCTGGACGCAAAACGATAGTGCTTTTGACTGACGGCGAAGATACGACCAGCCGCAATAAATTGGACGATGCTATCAATGAAGCCCTACGCGCCGAAGTTGTGATTTATGCGATTGGTATTGGCGATCCGGCGAGCGGCGGTACGTTTATGGGAAATGGTGTCAACGAAGGAATGCTCAAAAAACTCACCGAAGCCACTGGCGGGCGAGCCATTATCCCCAGTGGTCGTCGCGATTTGGACGGTGCTTTTGCGCAACTCGAACAGGACATGCGCCAACAGTATTTGTTAGCCTACGAGCCAAAAAATGAAGCGCTGGACGGAACCTTTCGCAAAATTGAGTTGAAGGTTCCTAAATTCAAAGAAAAAGACATCAAAATCCGCAATCGGCGTGGCTATTATGCCCCGAAAGGCTAATTGTAAGACGGGCATCTTTACTCAAGAGCAGCGATCACATCACGTGGTGGTTGCTCTTCGGTTTTTTTGCTGACCACAATTACTTTTTGCGTTGTCGTTCCGTGTTGTAAGGTGAAAAAGCTGCTGATAGGTGCTTGCGAAATTTTGTAATTAGAAGCGACATCAAAATCTTTTGCGTCTTGTGAAACTGAAAAAAGTACTTGATAGCCTAAGGCCGGAAATTCTTCTGGCTTAACCTTGTGCCACCAATATCCCTGTTCGTTATCCCAAATGCCGAGCGATCCACTTGGCAGCGATTCCAGATGATGCAAACTTTCTTCGCGCACAAAATAATTTCTCGCCAATTGCCCTAACTGGCGGCGCGCCAAACGCGATTCATGAAAAATCATCAAGGCTTTGTCGTCAGGGTAATGTAATTCTGCCATCATCATTGGATCAGCGAGAAATAGGCGCGGCGCAGTTTTTAGCAAATTATTTTGCTGCACAAATGCGGCAGCTTGCCGGGCGAGCCTGAAGCGATGGTGCGAAGGATCAGCATAATAATAAAACATTGCAGTTAGCATCGCGCCGATCATTACTGTGGCTGCGGCGCTTTGTTGTAACCAACGAGGCCAACGCTGCGCCTGCAAAATGTGCGCGAGCGCATTCCATCCATATAAGCAAATCAGCGCGGTCACGGGCGCAGTGCAAACCATAATGCGCATCAGTCCGAGCGCGCCAAACGTGCCTTTCCAAAACATCACTGTATGCAACCCGAAAATCAAAATCCACGCTGCCCACGGCAAAATCATCGCGCGTCTAAGCGCCGGAATGATGCCCAGCATAAAAAGGGGAAACAGCACCCAGCCGCAATAATAAGGCCAGCGAATAAAGTGATGCCAAAATGACCCGTGCTCAGTCAGCCCTGTTTGCCAAGGCCATTCGTGCCAGAAAAATAACGCGTCGTGACTGATGAAAAAGCCAATAACAATCACGCACACCGTTCCTGTGAGTAGCAGCGAACCAATAAAAAATCGTTTCCACCAAACAGGAAATTCTTGTGTGTATGGCAAAGCGAGAATTGCTACTCCCCATAACAGCGCGAGAAAAAATCCTTCGGGGCGGAGGTACGGCAAAACTGACATGAGTAAACACGACGCTACCCAACGTTTGTTGATCCAACAGCGCAACGATAACACCAACCCCAGCGCCATTGGAATTTCCGTCATTGTGTCGCTGGCGAGCGCAAAAGCTAACGGCTGAAAAATCACGAATACGCCCGCGAGCGAAGCGTTACGCAAGCGTAAATCGTCTGCCATCCGCATCGTTTGCCACGCTAAAATTACGGCAATTAACGCCGCAAAAATTCGCACCGCATATAATCCACCGCGCGCCGGAATCAGCGTTAACAAAACATAAGCCGGACGCGCCCAAGGTGTTACCGCTAGTTTGAAGTCGTACCAACTCAAGCGCAAATTCCAGTAATGCAGCATCGAATCGCCATCGCCTGTGTAAGGCCAGCGATAAAGCCAAATGACGAGAATCGCAAAAATACTGGCGCACAGCAAAAGGCGGTAACGTGCTTGCTTGTCAGGAAATACCAAACGTGGCGGGAAAAAACTCATTCAAAATCAAAGTTGTTGTAAAATTGCGGATGAAAATTGATTCTAAGCACGAGTGCGAAGATGGTCAAATTCAGGCGAGCAAGAAGCAGCGAGGAAGAGAAAATCGCATGATAAATACGGAAGAAAAAATTGTGCCGAAATATGAAACCGACAGGGAAGCGCTGGAGCGCGATTGCGACATGGAATTTTTTGTCGCAGGCGGCCCTGGCGGTCAACATCGCAACAAAGTCGAAACTGGCGTGCGCCTCACGCATCGCCCCAGCGGTACTGTTGTCGCGGCGACTGAACGTCGTTCGCAATCTGCTAATCGTGAAGCTGCATACGAACGCCTGGCAGAAAAATTACTCGCGTTGCAAATTGTTCAGAAGCCACGCCGCGCGACTAAACCTTCTAAGGCCGTCAAAGAAAAACGCTTGGAAAATAAAAAACGCCTGGGCGAAATTAAACGCGCCCGCGTGCGAAAATTTGACGCAGATTAAGCAGCAATGTTTTGCTTCTACCGCAAAAACAAATGTGGCAGGCAAACGAAATTACTTTTCTAGCGCCTGTTTGAATACTGTCCAGATTGGATTATTTGCGCGTTTGGGATTGGGCGTTGCGCCGCGCTCAATAGTTTGCCAGTAACCCGCCGGAACCGGCCCCGTGCTGAGTTCATAATCCATCGCATCCCATTCGTCCTCACGGAACGCATAAAAAGCCCAATGCCAACTCTGTTGATTAAAAATTTTGATTAAATCGGCAAGGTAATTGGCTGCGCCTTTTACTTTGCGCCGAATCCCAAACTCGCCAATGAAAATTCTGTTTGACTCAATTTTGTATTGCTTTTGCCAGACTATTATCGAGCTAAGAATTTTTTTCAGTTCTGTTTCATCCAGTGTGATTGCGACAGCCTTATCGCCAACAGTTTTAAAAACTTTGCCCGGATACTGCGCGCCTTGATTGATTGGTTTATCACTGGTGAATTCGTACGGATCATACATGTGGACTGCGTACAAAACTTTGTCATCTTTGACTGGCGTGAGATAACCAATGGCGGCGGGCGCAGCCCAAAGCCCGCAATCAATAATAATCGGTGTTTGCTTATCTACTGCACGAATTGCCGCAACCAGGCTGGCATTAAAATGATTCAAGTCAGCAGCAGTATTACGAACGGAAGCATACCATTTTGTGAAATCAAAAAATTGTTCATCCCGATAACCTGACGCCAGTTCAGGGTGTGGTTCATTCAAAATGTTGTAGCCCACTATTGCCGGATGGTTTTTTAATCGCTGCGCCAGTTCTTGCCAAAAAGCAGCAGCCTGCGGCAAAAACCGCGCGTCTTTCCATAACCGCAAATCCTCTTTATTATCATTTTGCTGCCGCCATCTTGCGCCTGGCAAGGAAAGCGGCGTCAGCACAACTTTCAATCCTACGGCTTGCGCTTGATCGAGAACTTCTTTTAATTCTGCCCAATCTTGCGCGGGAATCCCGTTATATTGATCGGCGTCACCGATCAAAAAATCCCGCCGCTCAGCTTTCCATTTACTGGGCGCAAGTCGAATGACTTCCAGTTTGGCCTGCCTTGCCGCCAGCAACCATTCTTTAGTTGGTTTACGATTGAACCAATTGGCTCCTTTGCGTTGCGTGTTCCAAAAACTGAGCTTGCTTCCTTGCGCGACAGCAATGGGCACGAGCACTAAAATTGTGAGCAGCAACAAGAATAATTTTTTCATCAATAAGTTCTGCAAAACAGGCAATCGCAAATGCCTAGCTCTTGGTTGCGGAGCCACTTTTATTACGCTTGCCAATTAAGTCTTCAATAAATTTTTTGTTACGGACAAAGTCGGCTTCAATATTTTTGCTGGGGCAGGACGTTTCAAGCTGCGCCCATTTATCAAAGCCAATATCGGCGAGCGCATCAATCACTGCCGGAAAATTAATCACATTGCCTTCGCCCAGATATTTTTCCCACGGCGTTTCTTTCAAGTGCATTTCGCAAATACGACTTTTGCCGAGCCAGCGTATTTCTTCGACGACGTTGTATCCTTCGCGCGACGAATTGCCTACGTCGTAATACGTCATCACCGCCGAAGATTTGCTGCGCTCCATAATTTCTACGTTTTCGCGCGCAGAGATGGTGTCTTCCAAACCGAGAATTACGCCAAGTTTTTCTGCTGTTGGCGCAACGTTGCGCATAATGTCTGCGACACGTTCTTGCTCAGCTTTTGCCTTGATCGCCCATTTGCCGAAGAAGGGAACGAGGATCACTTGCACGCCTAACGCTTTGGCAATCGGGATACATTCCGCCAACCACTTTTCGCCGAGCGGATCAGATTTCAATCCATTAACGTGCATAATTTCCAAACACAGCGAAGTGATCGGGCAGCCTAATTTTTTGGCTTCGGCTAAATATTGTTTTTGCAAAGCGGGATCGCTGAGCGGCAATTTGCTGATCGTTTCACCTCTTGCCCCATGACCAATGCTGATTTGTACGCCGGAAAATCCAATTCTTTTTGAGAGGCCAACTGCAGCAAGTTTGTTCTCTTCATTCAAACTCCAATCCGGCGCAGAGAGCTTGAATTTTACGCCTTTCGCCGCCGCATACGCTGATAAATTTTCATATTGCGAAAGCGCGAATCCTGCCGTGCCTGCTGTTCCTGTTCGCAAAAAATCACGTCGAGAAAAATTCATATTGTGCCCTCCGTTATTATGTCAGTACCACCTACGTAAGCAGGCGGCGAGATAGTACAACTACGTCACCCCCTTACGCAGGTGGTACTGACAATGATTCATTACCCTTTCACGCGCGCCACTGCTTGTTTCCATCCTTCATATAACGCCTCGCGTTCGGCTTTTTTCATTTTCGGCTCGAAGCGTTTTTCCTGTTGCCATTGCGTAGCGATTTCTTTTTCATTTTTCCAGTAACCAACCGCCAAGCCCGCTAAATATGCGGCTCCGAGCGCAGTAGTTTCGGTGATAACAGGGCGCACGACGGGGATGCCTAAGATGTCGGCTTGGAATTGGCAGAGAAAATTATTACTCGTTGCGCCGCCGTCTACGCGTAATTCTTTGGCTTTGATGCCGGAATCTTTTTGCATGCATTCGATCACATCGCGGGTTTGATATGCCATTGCTTCCAGCGAAGCGCGGACGATGTGCGCGCGCGTGGCTCCGCGCGTGAGTCCGACGATTGCGCCGCGTGCCTTCATATCCCAATACGGTGCGCCGAGGCCGACAAACGCGGGGATAAAATAAACGCCGTTGGTGTCTTTGACAGAAGTCGCTAACGCTTCGGTTTCAGATGCGTTGACGATTAAGCCTAAGCCATCGCGCAACCATTGCACGGCGGCTCCGGCTACGAAAACGCTGCCTTCAAGGGCATATTCGGTTTTGTTATTTTTGCGCCAGGCAATTGTCGTCAGCAACCCAGTTTTTGACGGCGTGCCTTTTTCGCCTGTATTCATCAGCATGAAACAGCCTGTGCCGTATGTATTTTTCATCATGCCGGGTTTGAAACAGGCTTGCCCAAATAGCGCAGCTTGTTGATCGCCTGCGATGCCTGCGACAGGGATTTGTGCGCCGAATAACGATTCGTCCGTAAGCGCGTAAAGCTCCGACGAAGATTTTACTTCGGGCAACAGCGATTCAGGGATATTCAATTTCGCTAAAATTTCTTTGTCCCATTTTTGCTGATGAATGTTGTACAGCAACGTGCGCGAAGCATTGGAAACATCGGTGACATACGTTTTCCCGCCGCTCAGTTTATTAATCAGCCACGTGTCAATTGTGCCAAAAGCAAGCTCGCCTGCTTCGGCTTTTTTGCGTGCGCCTTTTACGTTATCCAAAATCCAAGCGACTTTTGTGCCTGAAAAATAAGCGTCTGTGACAAGTCCAGTTTTTTTGCGAATCACTTTGTCGAATTTTTCAGCTTTGAGTTTGTCACACAACGGAGCCGTGCGGCGGCATTGCCAGACAATCGCGTTATAAACAGGCACGCCCGTTTTGCGATCCCAAACTACGGTAGTTTCGCGCTGATTTGTGATGCCAATTGCGGCAACGTCTGCGGCTGTAATATTCGCTTCGGCGATGACCTGACGCGCGCAATTTAATTGCGATTGCCAGATAGCTTCAGGGTTGTGTTCGACCCAGCCAGGTTTGGGAAAAATTTGCGGAAATTCCTGTTGCGCTACGCCGATGATTTTTCCGGCTTTATCAAACAAGATGGCGCGCGAAGAAGTCGTGCCTTGATCCAACGCTAAAATATATTTCGACATAATGGATTCACCTGAAATTTGAAATTTGTGATTGAGTGCGGTTAACTCGCCTGTATGACTTGCTTATTTTTCGCGTAGTTTTTCTTTTGTCAATGAAGAGAATGCAGATGACGCAGATTTAGCAGATTGCGCAGGATTGATTTACGGGATTGATTTATATGTTTGGACTAATTCTTTTTGCTGCTGATGCCCACACGAAATTGTTGTTTACGCTTTTTGTAATGTTCGTTGCGGCAAAATTATTTGCCGAAATTTTCGAGCGCTTGCGTCAGCCTGCTGTCGCTGGAGAAATTCTTGCAGGCGTTATTATTGGCCCCAGTATGTTGAATTGGGTGCAGCCGACAGAATTCACTTCGACGCTGGCTGAAATCGGTGTGATTTTTTTACTGTTTTTTGTCGGGTTGGAAACAAAACCTGCTGATATTTTTCGCGTCGGATTTCGCGCTACATTTGTTGCTGTGCTGGGTGTGGTTTTTCCTTTTATTGCAGGCTACGCGCTTTGTTATTGGTGGGGGCAAACAAATATCGAAGCGATTTTTGTGGGGGCGGCAATGGTGGCGACTTCGGTGGGAATTACGGCACGCGTGCTAGGGCAGATGAAAGTTTTGAGCGCGCAAACCAGCCGCATTATTTTGGGCGCAGCGGTGATTGATGACATTTTAGGTTTACTGATCCTCGCCGTTGTCAGCAGCGTGGCAAAAGGCGGCATAAATTATGTTCACATTGCCACAACAGCCGCGCTCGCTATTGGTTTTACTTTATTAATTGCCTTAGTTGGCGCGCGCACCGTCAATAAAATTCGCCCGCGCGTAGATAAATTACGCATCGGTCAAGCGTATCTTGTCTTTGGGTTTTCAGTGTGTTTAGGCTTGGGATTACTTGCCAGCTACATCGGTGTCGCTGCAATCATCGGTGCATTTCTCGCGGGGATGGCGTTGTCGGAATCCACTGAAGGCACTGATATGCCTGTGCAGGCCGAAGCTGTAACCGAATTTCTTTTGCCGTTTTTCCTGACAAATATCGGGATGCAATTAAATTTAGGTGCGATGGCAAATCGCAGCGTAATCATTTTGGCAATTCTTGTAACTATCGCGGCGGTGCTAACTAAAATTTTCGGCTGTGGTCTGGCGATGCTCTCGCTCGGCGTCAAACCTGCATTGCAAGTCGGCGTCGGTATGGTTCCGCGCGGCGAAGTCGGCATCGTCGTTGCGCAAATTGGGTTGGGCTTAGGTTCGATTGGCGCGGGCGCGTATGGCGTAGTTTTGGTGATGGCGGTGGCAACTACATTAATTGCCCCACCTTTGCTAGTGCCGTTATTTAGAGGGGAAAAACAAACGGACGACGAAGAATTATTACCGCTCAGTCCGCTGGGTTGAATTGCAGGCGGCGCCTGAGTTTTTGCGAGTGAGAAACACACCACAACGGTTAACGAAATTTATGAAACAATTGAATCTATAGTTTTTCTTTACTTTAGCTTGCGTGCGTGCCACACGTTGTTTATCATTGCGCTTCTTCATATAAGCATAATGTGTGTCCCAAGTTTGCACGAATGAATACGAACCCCACATTACATCCTGAAACGGAGGCCGTCCGTTAATGCGAAGAGGCGAAGACATGCTACGTTGTAGCTTCTGTGGCAAAAGCCAAAACGAGGTCAAAAAGCTCATAGCTGGCCCGACTGTATACATTTGTAACGAATGTATTGACATCTGTATTGAAATTATCAGCGACGACGCACAGCAGGAAGCTGCCGCGACGCGTCCGGCGTTGCCCAAGCCCAACGAGATCAAGGAATTTCTTGATGAATACGTGATTGGGCAGGACGATACTAAAAAGAAACTCGCTGTCGCGGTATATCAGCATTACAAACGCATCGAAATGGCAAAGCGGCGCGGCGAAGTTGAGATTCAAAAATCCAACATTTTGCTTATTGGCCCGACCGGAACAGGTAAAACGTTGCTGGCACAAACGCTGGCACGGATGCTGAAAGTTCCGTTCACAATTGTTGACGCTACGACGTTGACCGAAGCAGGTTATGTCGGCGAAGACGTTGAAAACATCATTCTCAAATTATTGCAGGCGGCAGGCGGGGACGTAGAGCTCGCGCAAAACGGCATTATCTATATTGATGAGATTGATAAAATTTGCCGCAAGGACGAAAACCCCTCAATTACGCGTGATGTTTCCGGCGAAGGCGTACAACAAGCGCTGCTGAAAATTCTCGAAGGCACAGTCGCTAACGTTCCGCCGCAAGGTGGGCGCAAACATCCGCATCAGGAATTTTTCCCGGTTGATACCACGAATATTTTGTTCATTTGCGGGGGCGCTTTTGTCGGACTGGAACGCGTCATTCAACGGCGCTTAGGTCAAAAGGCGATGGGGTTCAATGCCAAAGTTCGCCCAATGAATATGCAAGTGATGAACTCGTTGGCGCTGTTCGAAGAAGTGCAACCCGAAGACTTGATTCGCTACGGCCTGATTCCCGAATTTGTTGGGCGCTTACCTGTTGTCGGTACACTGCATGAATTGACGGAAGAGGCGATGATCGAAATTTTGACGCAGCCCAAAAATGCGCTCAGCAAGCAGTATCAAAAGCAATTCGAGTGGGACGGCATTAAATTGCGTTTCACCGACGAGGCTTTGCGCGCGGTGGCGCGGCTCGCGTGCGAGCGCAAAGTCGGCGCGCGCGGATTGCGTATGATTTTGGAAGAGCTAATGCTGGAGGCGATGTATTTGCTGCCTGGACAAAAGAAAGTCAAAGAATTTGTCGTCACAGCGGAAATGGTCATGAACCGCAACGTGATGTTCCCGCTCGAAAAAGCAGGTTGAGACACAAACATAAATCACCGGATGCCGAGATTCATTAGCCTGGCATCCGGTCAGGTTCCCCACCTAAAAATTTTATCCCTGCGCTTGTGTGATGAAATTGTGAATGATAATTACTCTGCCCATAGAGTAAGAGGTATTAAGCATGCAAGAATTCCCCGAATTTACAGACAACGCTCCCGACGACATTATTAGTTTGCCGATGGTGCCGATTCGAGATGTTGTTGTTTTCCCCCATTCCAAAGCGGCTTTTGTGATTGGACGCGAATCGTCTGTGCTGGCGCTGGAAGAAGCGCTCGTCACCAATCGCCTGATTTTTTTGGCTGCGCAACACGATGCCACGACCGAAGACCCGACACCGGATTCGATTTATAAACACGGCACCATTGCATTCATTTCTAACTCGTTGCGCAAGCCGGAAGAGACTACGATCAAAGTATTGGTCGAAGGCCGCGAACGTGCGCAAGCTGTACGCATTTTTGAAGAAGATGGCTATCTGCGCGCGATTGTGCGCCGCGCTCCTGTTGTGTCAGAAAATAATCGGCGCGTGATGAATTTGGTCGGACGCATTTCGGCGCAAATGGAGCAGTACCTCAAGCTGGCGCAAGAACCGAATCCTGAAATGTTGCATTCGGCAATGCGCGCGGGCGAACCTGGCGTGATGGTGGATTTGCTGGCGCACGTCATGAAATTGCCCGTCGAAGATAAGCAAACCTTGCTTGAAACAAATTCTGTACAAGAACGCTTGCTGAAAATGATTGATCTGATCGAAATCGAAATCGAGAAGCTCAATATTGATCGCACGATTCAAACGCGCGTCAAACGGCAGATGGAAAAATCGCAGCGCGAGTATTATCTCAACGAAAAAATCAAAGCGATTCATAAAGAATTAGGCCGCAAAGATGAAAAGGCCGAATACGAAGAATTGCGCGAAAAAATCGAAGCCGCTGGCATGACCGAAGAGGCGAAAGAAAAAGCTTTAGCCGAATTGCAGAAGCTTGAGCAAATGCCTCCGATGTCGGCTGAATCCACCGTATCTCGCAATTATATTGATTGGCTGCTCGCCGTGCCCTGGCACAATCGGAGCGCCGAAATTAATGACCTCCTCAACGCGCAAGACGTGCTCGAAACCGATCATTACGGTCTCGAAAAAATTAAAGAGCGCATTTTGGAAAATTTGGCGGTGCGGCAATTAGTCACCAAACCGCGCGGCACAATTCTATGTTTTGTTGGCCCTCCAGGGGTTGGTAAAACTTCGCTCGGTCGTTCAATTGCTAAAGCTACAGGGCGTAAATTCGTACGTTTGGCTTTGGGCGGAGTGCGAGACGAAGCCGAAATTCGCGGGCATCGTCGCACATATATCGGTGCGTTGCCGGGGCAAATCATCCAGATGATGAAAAAGGCTGGTACGGTAAATCCCCTGATTTTATTGGACGAAGTTGATAAGCTTGGTCACGATCATCGCGGCGATCCAGCTTCCGCTTTGCTCGAAGTTCTCGACCCTGAACAAAACCACACCTTCCACGATCATTATTTGGATGTCGAATATGATTTGTCGAACGTGATGTTTATTGCCACGGCGAATGTGTTGCACACGATTCCGGGGCCACTGCAAGATCGGTTAGAAGTCATTCGTCTGGCAGGTTACACCGAACGCGAAAAACTGGAAATTGCCAAACGTCATTTGTTACCAAAGCAATTGGAAGGCAACGGACTCAACGAGGCGCAAATCGAATTTACAGATGATGGAATTCGCTTTGTGAGCAGTGCCTACACGCGTGAAGCGGGCGTGCGCCATCTCGAACGCGAACTTGGTGCGATTTGTCGTAAAGTCGCGCGTCAGGTTGTGCTGCGCAAGGATGAAGACTATCGCGTAGTCGTAGACGAAAGTTTCGTCAAAGAATTGCTTGGCCCCATTAAATTCCGTCCGCAAGCCATCGCCGCGCACAGCGAAATTGGTTTGGTCAACGGTTTGGCCTATACCGAATTTGGCGGCGACCTGTTGCAAATTGAAGCGTCACTCATTCCCGGCGCGGGCAAAATTACACTGACTGGCAAGCTCGGCGAAGTGATGCAGGAATCAGCGCAGGCTGCGATCACGTATTTGCGTTCGCGTGCTAAAGAATTTGGCATCGCGCCAGATTTTCATAAGAATTTTGATTTGCACGTTCACGTGCCTGAAGGCGCAATCCCCAAAGATGGCCCCTCGGCGGGCATCACGTTGGCGACCGCGATTGCTTCTGCTTTGACGCGCATCCCTGTGCATAAAAACGTAGCGATGACGGGCGAAATCACGCTGCGTGGCAAAGTCCTGCCGATTGGCGGTGTGAAAGAAAAATTGCTCGCAGCTCATCGCGCAGGCATCGCGACGATCATTATTCCCAAAGACAACGAAAAAGATTTGGCAGAAATCCCGGCGGATATTTTGGAAACGTTCCAACTCAATGCAGTCGAAACAATGGACGAAGTTTTGCCGATTGCACTGGAACGGTTGCCCGAAGCTGATCCTGAGAAAGCGCAAATTGAAGCTCCATTATGGCAATCGCCCGTTTCATTAGTGCTGCCAGCGGAAGGCACTTTGACGAGCTAAATTGCATTGTCAACATTATTCACCTTAAAGCCGCAGCGGAAAAAAGCTAGCGGCTTTTTTATTGCCCAAAATTATGCTAACTCTCTTGCAGGAAATTATTCCGTGGGGGCGCACCTTGCGCGAATATGAATTGATGTTTCAATTAGGCGGCCGCGAAAAGTGCTTGAAAATATTGGGTTGCGGCGACGGCCCCGCGAGTTTTAATGCGGAGTGGACGGCGCTGGGCGGCGAAGTAATTTCGATTGATCCAATCTATGAATTTTCGGGCGCGCAAGTCCGACAACGTTTTGAAGACGTGCGTGCGGACATTATGCGCAAGGTCGAAGAAGCGCCGAAAAAATGGGACTGGAGCTTTCATAAAAATCCCCAAGGACTGCTCGCAAATCGTGTTATGGCGCTCGAAAGTTTTTTGGCAGATTACGATGAAGGTAGACGCGCAGGCCGTTACAAAATCGGCGAGTTGCCGCAGCTTGATTTTGCGGACAACCAATTTGATTTGGCGCTTTGTTCGCACTTGCTTTTTCTGTATTCAAATTTATTATCGAGCGACTTTCATACGGCTGCGCTATTGGAATTATGCCGCGTTGCTGACGAAGTCCGAGTATTTCCTTTATTAGATTTGCGCGGCAAAAAATCTGAGCATTTGGAAACTGTTTGGGACGCTTTAGCCGCGCAGGGCATTCACGCCGAAATTGAAACGGTGCCTTATGAATTTCAAAAAGGTGGCAATCAGATGTTACGTTTAGTAAAAGAGAACCATGAAAAAACTAGATAAATTACTTGAAGGAAATAAATCCTGGGCAGAATCGCTGCGAGCGGAGCATCCAGAATTTTTTGAGACACTATCAACGCAACAAAATCCGCAGTATTTGTGGATTGGTTGTTCTGATAGCCGTGTGCCTGCAACACAACTTGTGGGGATGCGTCCAGGCGAAATGTTTGTGCATCGCAATGTTGCTAATGTTGTTGTCCACACGGATTTAAATTGCTTATCAGTGCTGCAATACGCGATTGACGTGCTGCGGGTCAAACACATTATCGTGTGCGGACATTATGGTTGTGGCGGCGTGAAAGCCGCGCTGAATGATTCCAAATTGGGCTTGATTGATAACTGGTTGCGTCACGTGCAAGACGTGGCTGAAAAATACGAAGCCTTGCTGAATAAAATCGAAGACAAACAGGCGCTGCTCGATAAATTGTGCGAACTCAATGTGCTTGAACAAACGATCAATGTTTGCCAGACCACCGTCGTGCAAAGTGCTTGGGAACGCGGCGCAGAATTCGCTGTCCACGGCTTGGTTTACAGTTTGCAGGACGGTTTGTTGCGTGATTTAGGCTTTTGCATCACGAATGAAAACGAATTGCACGCGGCGCGCCGACAAATGATTGTTGAAGCCGCAGGCGGTTAGCCCATTTTCCAGCCGGTTGGATAAACTGCTACGCCCGCGATAATCAAAAGAATTACGCCGAGTGAGATGAATAAATAATTGCGAGCTCGAATGGCAGTTGGCGCATTTTTCCATTTCGCCGAAAGGTGCGCCAATACCAACGCCAAAGTTAGAGTGAAGCCATGTTCCCAATGACGTCGCGTCAGACCGCTGGTCGTCGCAATGTAGATAAATAAAATCAGCCCCATCAGCCATTGCAAATCAATGCAACCTGTAAAAATTGCCATTAACGTGCGATCCAGTTTGCTGTCTTTTCTCTGCAACCAGGTCAGCAAAAAAACTAATACGGCAATGATGGCGACGAGCACTACGATCCAACGAAAGTGTGCGTGGCTTTTCAGTAGAATGTCCATGAAATTTCTCCCTCTTATTGTTGTTATTTTATTTTGTACGTGTGCAGCCCTGCTAAATCAAGCGCCCGACGCATTTCTTGATTCGCCATAAACCAGCGCCAGACATTTCCGCTACGCAAATTCTCTGCACTTAATAACGTAATTCCGAGATCAATGCCAATGACATCGGGATTGATCCAATTATTATTTGGATTGAACGCATCCACAAAACTATAGCGCCCATAAATTTTGTCGCCGAAGTTTTCTTTTATTGCACGCAGTGTCGGCACCGTAATTTCTGGCGTGAACATCAACGATCCGCCCGCCGCACAAGGCACGACAGTACCGTCAATTTTATCGTGACGCGGCGGCCCGCCCCACGCGACGTATCCTTTGGCGCTGTCCGAAGCAGAAATCCCCCAAATATTTTCTGTGTAGCCTGGAAATTCTTGCGCTAAGTTCAGGCAAAATTGTTTGTGCGCGCGCGTAGCGATGACCGAATTTTCAAACCAATCTGTGAACGGTTTACGGTTTTCACGGCGCCCGCGAAAATCAATCCATGCGTGCGAGTATTGATGCACAAATAACGGATCATTGCCGCTTCTGTACGAAAATTTGCTGTACTTCATTTCATCGCGCCGCCACGCATACCAGGATTCAGCCGGAAGTGGATGCGTTGGCGAACCAATGCCTAACAAATAAATAATCGCCAGCTCGCAATAATGATCCCAGGTGTTTTTGAGAAAGCCTGTTTCCGGTCGCCACCCCATCGAAATTAAGGTCGGATGACCATTGCGCATCCAAACAAAATCCAGGCGTTTATAAATTTTTGCTGCATAACGAACGATGTCTTTGTCCGCACGAAAATATTGGCGCGCAGTCAAAACTCCTCCCATCAATAACGCTGTATCAATCGAAGAAATTTCGCTTTGCCAGACACGTTCGCCCGTGCGCCAATGCATCCAGTGCCAGAACCAACCGTGTTCGTGATGCGCTCGCTCCGCAAAAAATTCCAGCGTATTTTTCACCCGCTCGCGGGCTTCGATTTTACTCACCCAACCGCGCTCCGTCGCAATGCACCACGCCGTCAAACCAAAGCCCGTCGCCGCAATACTCGCCGTATTGCGATGTGCTTCGTCGTGTCTCGCAGCGTCCGTGCGTGCGCGATCTAACACTAATCCGGTCTTAGGATCAGATTGTTCCTGAAAATATCGAAACGAACGGCGCGATAAATCTTCCAGAAAGGCGTCATCAGATTTAGTAAATTGGTAGCGATTGGGTGAAAAGGCTGTTGCGCCACAGCTTAACAGGAAAAGACTCAGTAGCAGGGCGACGGTAGCTTTATAACTTGGCAGCATTTTGTGCGGAGTCATCAATGGGATAATACCGCATCGCTTCAGGCAATAAAAAATCTTGCACGGCTAAAATATAATTCATCGCCTTTTCATCTTGGCTTTGGCAAAATGATCGTGCTATGCGGTTATTGTTAGTCGAAGATGAACCACGCGTCGCGCATTTTATTTCTAAAGGCTTGCGCGAACAGAGCTACGCCGTAGACGTTTCGGCGGATGGTGAAGATGCGCTTTATCGTGTGGCAATCAACGACTACGACGTAATTATTTTGGATGTGATGTTGCCGAAAAAAGACGGTTTTGCCGTGTGCCGCGAATTGCGCGGGCAAGGAATTCGCACGGCCGTGATTATGTTGACGGCGCGTGATGACGTAGATGATCGCGTCCTTGGATTAGATAGCGGCGCGGACGACTATTTAGTCAAGCCGTTCGAGTTTAAAGAACTGCTCGCCCGTGTTCGCGCTCTGTTGCGCCGGAAAACGCAGGACTTGCGCAATGATGTTTTGCAGATCGCTGATCTTGTCTTGAATACTTCCAGTCACACCGCTGTGCGCAATGGTACGCCCATCAGCCTCACGACCAAAGAATATGGCTTGCTGGAATTTTTTGTGTTGCACTCTGGGCAATTGCTGGGGCGCGACGAAATTGCCGAGCACGTCTGGGACGAAAATTTTGATCCGACCTCAAATGTGATTGATGTGTATGTGCGTCGTTTGCGGCGGAAAATTGATGACGGCTTCAGCCCGCAATTAATTCACACGCGGCGCGGCGCTGGTTATATGCTGGCTGCAAACGGAGGAAGCGACGATGTTCAATAGCGTGCGCATTCGGCTGACATTTTGGTATGTGCTGATTTTTGCTGTGCTGTTGATTGCGTTCAGCGGTTGGCTGTATTGGTTGATCGTACGCGAAGTGGACACGCGGCTTGACCACATTATTACGGACAAAGTGTTGACAGCCGTGTCAGGTTTTCAAGGGCAAATGTTAGAAAATCACGGCGATGCAACAGTCGCCACAGCCCATACACTCGTGGAATTCAGACCGCACCATGCTTATTTATCCGTGCTGACAGAGCGCGAAGTTTTAGGCGCAAGTTATTTCGATCAACAAACGATACCTACCAGCGAAATTAAATTGGCTCCGCCGCCTAAGGCATTGCTTGATGCTGCCAAGCTTACAGATAAACCAATTCTGCAAACGATCAACACTTTCGGGCCTGATGGCGGGCGCATGGCGATTATGTGCATCAACGAAGCAGGAACGGATTATTTTATTGTCGTAGCAGAAAGCCGCGAAGATGTGATTGCGCAATTGCGCGGGCTGCGCCGCATTTTTTATGTCAGTTTGCCGACAATGTTGTTGATTGCGGGTATTGCGGGGTTATTGCTGGCGCGCAAAAGTTTGGCCCCGGTGGCGGCGATGTCTGCGCAAGTCGAACAAATCAACGCCAACAATTTGCATGCACGATTACAGGTGCGCAATCAAAACGATGAGTTGGGGCGGCTGGCTACGGTCTTCAATTCGTTGCTTGAGCGCGTTAACCGGTCGTTTGACAGCTTGCGCAAATTTACAGCAGACGCTTCGCACGAACTGCGCACGCCGCTTGCTATTATTCGCGGTGAAGCCGATGTCGCTTTGTCGCAGCCGCGCACACCGCGCGAATATCAGGAAACGCTTGGCATTGTGCGCGACGAAGCGAAGCGTTTATCGCGTATCGTAGACGATATGCTGTCGCTTGCGCGCGCGGACGCAGGCGAACATAAATTGCTTTGCACAGAAATTTATCTGAACGATTTGGTCGAAGAATGTTGCCGGGCCGTGCAAACGCTGGCTGCTGATAAAAAAATCGCCGTGCTATTTGTGCATAACGAAGACATTGAATTCAGCGGTGACGAAGACTTATTACGCCGCATGATTTTGAACTTGCTCGACAACGCCATCAAATATACGCCGCACAGTGGCACGGTACGTGTTGAATTATTTGACGAAACTGATCAAATTCAAATTCGTGTCAGTGATAACGGCATTGGCATTCCGGCTGAATCGGCTGCGCACGTTTTTGATCGTTTCTACCGCGTAGACAAAACGCGTTCACGGGCTGAAGGTGGCAGCGGGCTTGGTTTACCAATCGTCAAATGGGTCGCCGAATTGCATCACGGCAATGTGGTATTGGAAAGTCAGCCTGGCCTTGGCAGTAAATTTATTGTGACCCTGCCACGCGAATAGAAGAAAATTTCAATATGATTGGCGCTCTAATAAAAGCACGGTAGCGTTGGGAGTGGTATAACTCGGCGTTGCTTTAGTACCTAATTACAACGCTTGGTCTTCCCCGTGGAAACCTCGACCAAAGCGCTGCCAAGCCGGCGCACTCCCAACGCTACCACATTTTCAAGTAGATTCTGTCCTCGTTCATTCTCCGTTCATCTTTCAGTCGCTACAATTCGCCCGTAATGTTGCTATCTCTGTTCACAATTCGTACAAAACTCGTGATTGTACTTGGGATAATTTATTGCGTTACGCCTTTGGTGCGGGCGCAAAATACAGTGTCTGCGCGGTTGACATTGCGCGAGGCGGTGCAACGAGCACGGCAAAACCACCCACTGCTAGTCGCTGCGCAGCAACGCGCTGCCATGTTTGAAGGCGAATTGCTTGAAGCAAGCTTACGTCCAAATCCTACGTTCACTGTCAGCGGTGAAAATTTTCCACTTGATCCGCCGGAAGGCGGCTTCAAATTTAATCGTACAGTTGATTGGTTTGCTTATTTTTCGCAAACGCTGGAGCGTGGCAACAAACGCGAATTGCGGGAGGCTGCGGCGCAGCGTGCCGTGCAAGTTGCTAAAGTCGAGGCTGGAGCACTTGAAAGACAGCTTGTTTACGAAGTCAAAATTGCTTATCAACAGGCTGCCGCCGCGCGCGAACGGATGGATTTGCTGCGCGAAAATATTAATCAGTTTGGGCAATTGGTGAAGCTCAATGAAGTGCGTGTGAATGCTGGGTACACGGCTGAGGGCGATTTGATTAAGGTACGGTTGGAAGCACAACGCGTTGATTATAATTATCGCAAAGCCGCACTGGATTATGACAAAGCAAAAATTACTTTGCTGAAAGCGATGGGCAGCGCTACGTTTGAGGTTGATTTTGATTTAGCTGAACGAATGGAATTTCAACCCGTGTCATTGAATGTTGCAGCCTTACAACAAGCATCATTGCAACGCGCAAATATTCAAATTATCGAAGCACGTTTGGAAAAAGCGCACGCGGCCTTGCGATTGGAACAAGCGCGCGCGAAGCCTGATATCACTGCTTCACTTGGTTATAAGCGTAACGGCAATGACAACGCCGTGTATGGCGCACTCAGCATTCCGTTGCCGCTGTACAGCAAAAATCAGGGAAACATCGCGCGTGCACAATCAGAAGTCACGATGCTCGAAGCAGAGCTACGATTTGAGCGAGCTGTTGTGAACGCCGAGCTGACAGCCGCGCAGCGCGCTGTTGAAGCGCACGAGCGACAACTGGAAGCATTGCGCGCAGAATTTTTGCGCAACGCGGACGAATCGCAACAGGTTTCGCTCGCAGCGTATCGTGAAGGCGCGACTGATTTGCTACATGTCATTGACGCACAACGCGTTCGCACGCAGGCGCAGGAACTTTATTTTCAGGCGCTCACCGATTACCAACTTTCCATTCACGAATTGGAACGCGCTGCGGGCATTGAATACTTGCCGCGCCGCGAGCTTGTGGAAGGAACCAAACCATAATGGAAGAAAAATTCAGCGCCAATCCCGTTGATGAAGATGCCCCACGAACAGGCAAATCGCGTCTGAAGGCCACAATAATTTCGCTTGTTGTGTTAGGGCTTGTTGTGCTGAGCCTTCTTTTCTGGTGGCGATTGGCTGGGCGCAAGGTCGATAGCGCTGTCTCTTCACCGGCAACGGCAGAAGGAGAAAAAAACGCCGCCGCCAAAAATGAAGAGAACAAACAAATTTCTTTCGAGGCGGAAGCGCTCAAACGTGCGAACGTCGAAACGATTATTGTCGCGGCGCAACCGCTTGGGCAAACGCTCAACGCAACGGGGCATTTGGCTCTGAACGAAGACGCTGTTGTGCGCGTTGGCACATTTGTTGTCGGGCGTGTCGTACATATTTTTGCCAAAGTTGGCGACACTGTCAGAAAAGGGCAAACGCTGGTTCACATTCATAGCCACGAATTGACAGATGCGCGCGCTGCTGTTGCCAAAGCCAAAGGCTCAATTGTCGAAAAAGAAAAAGCGCTGGCATTTGCAACGGCTGAAGCTGATCGCGCCGCGCGATTGTTTGATGCCAAAGCCATTGCTAAACGTGAAGTAGATCAAGCGAATGCGCACGTTGTTGCTATCAAAGCTGAAATTGAATTGGTCAAGGCTGAACTCGAGCGCGCCTCAGAATTTCTCGAACATTTGGCTGTAGATCAAGACGCGCCTGACGAAGTGGCGATTCATTCAACGCTTTCCGGCATCGTCACGAAACGCCTTGTAACAGAAGGCAGCGTAGTAAGCGAATCTGCCGATTTGATGGAAATTGCGAATGTCTCGTCGCTGTGGGCAATTGCTGAAGTTCCCGAAGCGCAAGCATCTTTTGTGCGCAGCGGACAATTTGTGGCGATCAAGGTTCCGGCGCTGGGCGAAGCCACCATCAGCGGTAAAGTCGTCAACATTGGCACAACGCTAAACCCTGAGACGCGCACCGTACAAGTGCGTTGTCTGGTCAATAATCAACGCGGAAATTTGCGGCCTGAGATGTATGCGACGATGCAAATTGCGGGCGGCGTAGCCTCCTCAACGTTAGTTGTGCCGCGCGAAGCCGTGCAAGATATCAACGGTACAAAAGCTGTTTTCATTGCATTGGATAATGGTGCATTTGAAAAACGCACCGTGCAGGTTGGCCGCGAACAAGGCGACTTGCTCGAAATTATAAACGGTTTGCAAGCTGGATTCCGCGTGGTAACCAAAGGCGGATTTTTTATCAAAACAGAATTTTTAAAAGGCTCATTAGCTGAAGAGTAAACGCTGGGAGCGCACGCGGCTCGCGTGCTGAGATTAGCGGAGCGAATTTATTACGATGTAATTTGCTTGCTCCATTAGCCTCAGCACGCGAGCCGCGTGCGCTCCCAGGATTCCGCAATCCTATGATTCGCGCACTTATAGATTTTTCCCTCCAACAACGACTGCTCGTATTCGCTTTAGTTTTAGCGGTCGCGGGCGCAGGTCTTTACGCGCTTTCAACGATTCCGATTGACGCGTTTCCTGACCTTACGAACAATCAGGTCAACATCGTGACCGAAGCTCCGGGCTTAGGTGCGGCAGAAGTCGAACAGCTTGTCACCTATCCCGTCGAAAGCGCGATGATGGGAATTCGCAGCACCGAAGAAATTCGTTCAATTTCAAAATTTGGCCTTTCGATTATCACAATTGTTTTTGAGGATAGCGTAGATACTTATTTCGCGCGTCAAGTTGTGAACGAGCGATTGCAAGAAGCAAAAACGCGCATTCCGCAAGGCTTCGAGCCTACGCTTGGCCCTGTTGCTACGGCGTTCGGTGAAATTTATCAGTACGTCATCGAAGGCAAAGGCAAGTCGGCGATGGAGTTGAAAACGCTCCACGATTGGAGCGTGCGCCCGCAATTGCGTACTGTGCGCGGTGTCAACGAAGTGAATTCGTGGGGCGGTCTAACGCAACAATATCAAGTGCTGGTCGAGCCGGAACGATTGCTGGCATACAAATTAACGCTGCACGACATATTTCAAGCACTCGCGCAAAGCAACGATAATTTCGGCGGCAGCTACATCGAACGCGGGCCGGAAGGTTACACGGTGCGCGGACTTGGCAGGTTTACCGCCGAAAATGCTATCGAAGAAATTAAAAATATTGTCGTGAAAGCCTCGGCAGGGGTTCCCGTCTTAATCAAAGATGTGGCGTCCGTCGAAATTGGCGGCGCGGTCAGGCAAGGCGCTGTGACCAAAGATGGCAAAGGTGAAGCTGTCGCGGCGATGGTCATCATGACCAAAGGTGAAAATTCCAAGGCCGTGATCGAACGCGTTGAAGACCGCATTAAATCTATCGAAAAGAATTTGCCGCCCGGTGTAAAGCTCACGCCATTTTATGAACAGACAACGCTGGTGAATCGCACGATTCATACCGTCGCTACGAATTTGATCGAAGGCGGATTATTAGTCATCACAATTTTGTTTTTGTTTTTGTGGAATATTCGCGCTTCGTTAATTGTGGCTTCGATGATTCCACTGGCAATGCTGGTCGCATTCATCGGCATGAAAGCGTTTGGCATTTCGGCAAATTTGATGAGTCTCGGCGCGATTGATTTTGGCTTGATCGTAGACGGCGCAGTCGTGATGATCGAAAATTTCATCAGCCGCATGCATTACGCGCCCGACCACACCAGCAAGGATTGGCGCGGCATTATTCGTCATTCCGCGATGGAAGTTTCCACGCCAATCGTGTTCGGCATCGTCATTATTATTTCAGTATATTTGCCATTGTTTGCATTGGAAGGTTTGGAATCGCGCATGTTTCGTCCGATGGCGTTGACGGTGTGTTGCGCGTTGATTGGATCATTGGTGCTGACATTGACATTGGTTCCTGCGCTCGGTTCGCTTACGCTCAAACCTGTGCATCACGAAGGCCACGAAAAAGTTTTGCAGTGGATGCAAAATACATATCGTCGCGTGCTTGTGCATGTGATGCATTGGAATTTACTGACGGTTGGTTTGGCAATTATTGCCGTGGTTGTCACACTGGTTTCGATGACGAAGCTCGGCACTGAATTTATGCCGCAACTTGACGAAGGCGCTTTGCTAATTGAAACGCGCAAATTGCCTTCGGTATCACTGACAGAATCCGTGAACATCAGCACGATGGTCGAAAAAGTTGTCCGCGAATTTCCTGAAGTCGAAACTGTCGTGACGAAAATCGGGCGACCGGATTTGGCGACGGAGGCGATGGGCATTTATCAGGGCGATGTGTACGTGATTCTGAAACCGATGGAGCAATGGAGAACCGTCAAGACGAAAGAAGACTTAATTGTTGCGCTCGACAAGAAATTAAAAGATATTCCCGGTGTTGTTTACAATTTCACGCAGCCCTTGGCGATGCGTTTGGACGAAGTGATTTCCGGCGTCAAAGCGGACGTTGCAGTGAAATTATTTGGTGATGATTTTGATACGTTGCAACACGAAGCTGAACGCATCAAAGCTGTGCTGGATCGCATTGCAGGTCACGCCGACGTGCAAATCGAAGTGTTAAGCGGCGCGGCAGAATTGCAAATCGAAATTAATCGCACCGAAATGGCGCGTTATGGTTTGCGCGTGGACGATGTGAAACAAGTGATCGAAACGGCGATTGGCGGCAAGACTGCGACTGAAGTAATTGACGGGCGCAAGCGCTTCGCTGCTGTTGTGCGCTTGCCTGAGGCACGTCGCCGCGATAACGAGGCAATTAAAAGTTTGTTGATTCCTACGCTCGGCGGCGAACGCGTGGCGCTAGGGCAAATCGCTACGATCAAAGTTGTCGAAGGCCCCGAAGTTATTAACCGCGAAGACGCTGCGCGCCGCATCGTGATTCAATCCAACGTGCGCGGACGCGACATTGGCAGCTTTGTTGCTGAAGCCCAAGCTGCGATGGAAAAAGAAATTAAATTGCCGACAGGTTATTACCTCACGTGGGGCGGTGAATTTGAAAATCAGCAACGCGCGATGAAGCGTTTATACATCGTAGTGCCGCTCGCTATTTTGCTAATTTTTATGTTGCTGTATTCGACGTTCAATTCGTTGAAATATGCGACGCTGATTATTGTAAATTTGCCCTTTGCTTTGGTCGGCGGCGTCGCGGCATTGTGGCTGCGCGATTTAAATTTAAGTTTGTCCGCCGCTGTCGGCTTCATCGCCTTATTTGGCGTAGCGGTACTGAACGGCGTTGTGATGGTGAGTTACATTAATCAGCTTCGTGAAGGCGGAAAATCTTTACACGAAGCGGTGCTTGATGGCGCAAGCTCGCGGCTACGCCCGGTATTAATGACCGCCTTAGTGGCAAGTCTAGGATTTATTCCAATGGCGCTCTCGACTCAACCCGGCGCAGAAGTGCAACGACCGCTGGCAACCGTTGTGATAGGCGGATTGATAACCTCAACATTGCTGACCTTGTTTGTGCTGCCGACGTTGTATGAGTGGGTTAGCAAACCAAGTAAGTAGGGGTGACGGCTTGTCCCCGCCCGTTCTGCACATCGCCAAGCGCAGGCGACCACAAGAGATCGCCCTATAATAAAATCTATCTGTAACTGCCCGCTTGTTCTTCCAGTCTTATCTTTTCTGCAATACATTAAGTACACGTTTTGAGCCCCGCGTTGAGGCGGTCTCTTTTTGCCAACTAAAGTTGGTACTCAAAACTTACCTTCTACAGGAGAAGATTATGAACAGCATCAACTACACTATCGCTTTACTTTTGCTTTGTGCCATAAGCCTTTTTGCGCAACCGCCGGGCGGACAGCCGCAGCCCGAATTTATTCGCAAAGCACAAGCGCTCATACGCGAAGATAAATTGCAGGATGCGCTCAATATTTATCTGGAAGAACTCAAAATAACTCCAAATTCTGTTCCTGCGCTGAATGCCGCTGGCGTAGTGCTGGATTTGATGGGACGGCACACAGATGCGCGACAGTATTTTGCGAAAGCAGTTGAAGTGGCTCCAAATGAACAAGCCAAAGCCAATGCCAATCGGCAAATTGCTATGTCGTATGCGTTCCAAAATGATTGTCTCAACACAATCAAGTACGAGCAAAAAGTAATTGATTATTGGGTGACGAAAAATGACGCTTACCAACAAGGCGAAATGGCGAACGAAGCGGCGCGCGTTTGCATTGAAGCGGGTGATTTGAAGAACGCTGAGAAATGGTACCTGGCCGGACGCGAAATGGGATTGAAAGAAACAAATATTTCTTCTGACCGTAAAGCGCTATGGGAGTTTCGCACCGAGCATGCGTTAGCGCGGTTGGCTGCGCGGCGCAAACAAAAAGCCGAAGCCGCAAAACACATCGCTGCGGCAAAAACGATTTTGGATAGCAATCCTGAAATGGCAAAAGCGCAAACGGTTTTCTTTCCATATTTGACTGGCTACGTAGCTTATTACGGCGGCGATTATAAAAAGGCACTGGCAGATTTTCAGCAGGCGCGGCAGGACGATGCGTTTATTCAATGCTTGATCGGCATGACGTACGAAAAATTAGGCGACAAAGAAAAGGCGCGAGAAATGTATAGCAAAGCGGCAAAGGTCACAGGCTACAATCCGCCCGCCGCATTTGGGCGTCCGTTCGCCACCAAAAAATTGATGCAGAAATAACATGAGCGAAGAAAATATTATTGATGTCAGTCACGTGGTTGAGCACGGTTTGATAACTTACAAAGGGTTGCCTGCGCCTTTGATTTGCGATTATTTGAGCCGCGAGCAATCGCGGCAGCATTACGCCGAGGGCACGGGATTTCACATCGGCAAAATTGAAATGGTTGCCAACACTGGCACGTATGTTGATTCGCCATTTCATCGTTATGTTGATGGCAAAGATTTGTCTGAACTGCCGCTTTCTTCGCTGGCAAATTTAGCTGGCATCGTGATTCGGGCAAACAATGCGATAGACCTTTCGCTGTTTCAAAAGCTTGATCTTGTGGGGAAAGCCGTACTCATTCATACGGGCTGGGACAAGCATTGGAATACTGATCAATATTTTGAAGGGCATCCATTTCTGACAGCGGAAATCGCTCAGTTTTTAGTTGATGCGCACGTGAAATTAGTTGGGATAGATTCGTACAATATTGATGACATTAAAAATCTCGCTAGACCTGTGCATACAATTTTGCTCAAGTCAGAAATTCCTATCGTCGAACACATGTGCAATTTGGCTGCGCTGCCGGATGATGGATTCAACTTTTTTGCTGTCCCTGTGAAGGTGAAAAATTTCGGGACGTTTCCAGTGCGAGCTTTTGGCATACTGACGTAGCGATAGCGCGACGGCGCGATTTTCTCTCTCCCTCTCTTTGTCCTGCTATCGCTTCATCTCTCTTCTTCGTACCTTTTCCAAATCTTCCAGCGTATCAATACCAATCGAACGATGCGCGGTTTTGATTACTTTGATGCGATAACCATTTTCCAAAACGCGCAATTGTTCCAGCGCTTCAATTCTTTCCAGCGGCGTAGCTTCCATCTTTGCATACTGTAATAAAAAGTCGCGGCGATACACATACAGGCCTGTGTGCTTGGCAAAGAGTTGTAATAATTCCGGCTGTGCGGTCAGCGCTGCTTCGATGGAGCCATGCGCCAAAATTGCTGCACGCGGGAAGGGAATCGGGCTGCGCGAAAAATATAAGGCGAAGTCGTGCAGATCGCTGACGACTTTGACTACATTGGGATTCAGTAAATCGGCGGCAGATTCAATTGGCTCACAGGTTGTTGCCATCACGATAGAATTATCATCAAGCAACGGCTGCAGTGCTGCCGCAATGGTCGCGGGGGCAATGAATGGTTCGTCGCCTTGAATATTGACGATGATGTCAGCCTCAATTTGCGCAGCGACTTCGGCCAAGCGATCTGTGCCGGTTTGATGATCGGGCGAAGTCATCACGGCGGTTTCGCCTGCGGCAGTGACTATATCAAAGATGCGTTGATCGTCAGTGGCGACAATGATTTGCGTTAATTGAGCAACTTCGTTGGCGCGTGCGACAACGTGCAAAATCATCGGCGTGCCGCCGATTTCGAGCAACGGTTTGCCGGGCAAACGCGAAGACGCGAACCGTGCTGGAATGATGGCTGAAATCTTCATAGACAAATTTTTCTTTCACCTGAAATCGAATGTACACGCGCATTATAGCCATAATTCGTGATGGCACTAGACACTCTGCAAATGGCTATTGTAGTATCCTCCCAGCCCAACGAGAAGAAAAAGCGCAACGCCCCTGTTAGCCGTTCAAGGTTAGGAACATGATGTTTTTTGCTCCACGAAGATTATTGCTTGTTTTCAGTTTATTACTAATTTTGTTGTGCGGCGTCGGCTGTTATCACGCGCCGATTGCACAACATAGTCTTGCGCCAGTAATGGATTATGGACAAGTTGGTTATGAGGCGTTGGGCGAAAATATCGGTGCGCTGATTGTCATTGATCCTCGTTATGGGCGTATTTTGAAACGTGTAGGGCGTGGTATGGATGCGCAATTTTCAACCTCGCCTTTTGAAGTGGCGCAAATCATCACAGCCTACGCTGCACTTGACGTTGGCAGTATTACCGCCCAAACAAAATTCCCTTGTAATTCGCTGGGCGAAAACGTTGATTTAACGGATGCATTGGCGCGGCCTTGTCCGCTCTACTTTGCTGCAGTTAGTAAACGTGTGCCCCCTGCTGCTTTCAAACGCGCGGCGCAAGCGATGGGCTTTACCTATTACGGCACTGAACAAATTTCCGACAACACAAAAACGATGCGTCCGATCAATGCGATTATTCCGGTGAATATTGCAGGCGCGGATTATGAAGCGCTGGCGACGCGCGGCGTCGGGATGCAGGCGAATGATTTGCACTTTGCGCAATTGGCAATTTCGTTGGCGAGCAGCACAACAACCAGTGAGCGCATGGCTACGCTTATCACAACGACATCGCAAGTGATCGCTCCGCCCACTGTCAGCGTTAATAAACAAGCGCTGGAAAGTATTAAGCGCGGTTTGCGCAAGGGAGTCGAAGAAGGTTCAGCGATGGCGGCGGGAATCGTCAAACAAGATATTGCTGGCAAAGTTGGCAGTGATGACGAAAATGCGTTGTTTATCTCTTTCGCGCCCTCAGACAATCCGCAAATTGGTTTGGTAGTTTTTTTGCACGAAGGCACAGGAACACAAGCGGCAGCTGTTGCCGGAAAATTTTATAAAGCATATTTTGGGAAATGATGAATGCAGCACGATGAGTGCTGAGTATTTATCGCTCAATTATAATTCATCTTTCCTCGTTCATAATTCATCCTTTATCTTATGGGTTTTTCTACTTTAGCGATTCACGCCGGACAAGAGCCTGATCCTGCTACGGGCGCGGTCATTACTCCGATTTATCAAACTTCGACTTACGTGCAGGATGCGCTGGGCCAGCATAAAGGCTATGAGTACGCACGCACGCAAAATCCGACCAGATTAGCGCTGGAAAAAAATCTAGCTGCGCTCGAAGGCGGCAAGACTGCGCATTGCTTTGCGTCGGGAATGTCCGCGATTCACGCGATCATGATGTTGCTCAAAGCAGGCGATCACGTCATTGTTTCTGACAACACTTACGGCGGAACCTATCGTTTGTGCGAACGCGTGATGCGGTCATTTGGTTTGGATTTCAGCTATGTTGATACCAGCGATGTCGCCAACGTCGAAGCGGCTTTGCGACCTGAAACAAAATTGGTGTTTTTGGAAACGCCGACCAATCCGGTAATGCAAATTGCCGACCTCGAAGCCATTGGACAATTGACGAAAGAACGTGGCATCCGCTTGGCGATGGACAATACGTTTATGAGCCCGTATTTCCTGCGTCCGATTGAATGGGGCGCGGACATTGTTGTACATTCGACGACGAAATATTTGAATGGTCATAGTGATAGCGTCGGCGGCGTAGTTATTACAAACAGTGATGAAGACGCTGAGCGCATTGGATTTTTGCAGAATGCCGTCGGCGCGATTATTTCTCCATTCGATTCATTTTTGGTTTTGCGCGGAACCAAAACTTTAGCCGTGCGTATGAAACAGCACGACGCGAATGGGCGCGTGATGGCAGGTTTTTTAGCCGAACATCCCAAGGTCAAAAAAGTGTATTATCCAGGTTTGGGGGATCATCCCCAGTACGAACGCGCGAAAAAACTGATGTCAGGGTTTGGCGGAATGATTGCTTTTGATTTAGGCTCATTAGCGGGCGCAAGCGCTGTACTCAATAATGTACGGCTTTGCTCCTTAGCAGAAAGCCTGGGCGGTGTGGAATCCTTGATTTCGCATCCTGCTACGATGACGCACGCTTCTGTGCCAGAAGCCAAGCGGCAGCAACTGGGTATCACAGATGGCTTAGTGCGTGTTTCAGTTGGCATCGAAGATATCGAAGATATAATTGACGACATTGACCAGGCACTGAATAAAGTCCAAAACTAATTTTCACAATGACAGCCCCAGCTTCCATCCATCTAACATTTTGTGCGCAATCTGATATTGGCAGAGTGCGTAAAGGGAATGAGGACAATTTTCTCGCGCTTGATTTACAGTCCGAGCAATGCTGGACGGGCGTCGAAAGCGAAGTTGTTCCGATCCAAAATTTGTCGCTGGCTGAAGCAGGCGCACTATTTGCTGTTTCAGATGGGATGGGTGGTGCATTAGCAGGTGAAATTGCCTCGCGGATGGCGGTTGAAATTGTCAGCGATGTTTTGCCGGAATTACAATCGCACGAAAAATATTCTGCCTTGCCGTTGCCTGAACAATTGCGCGTAGCCCTTGAGCAAGCCAACACCGTGATTCATCGTGAGAGCGTCTCGAATCTCGAACGTCAGGGAATGGGCGCTACGTTCACTGCGGTTGCACTGGTCAGCGATCAAGCTTACTTTGCGCAAATTGGTGACAGCCGCGCGCACGTGATTCGCAAGGGGCAAATCACGCGTATCACAAAAGATCAATCTGTTGTCCAGCAATTAGTAGATATGGGCGAAATCAGCGAGGTCGAAGCCGAAACGCACCCGCGTCGCAATTACATTTTGCAAGCGCTCGGTGCAACGGCGGATATTGATGTTGTCGTGAATTCCTTGCCGCTCTATGCAAACGATATTTTGCTTTTGTGCAGCGATGGATTGTCAGGCAAAGTTGCTGCTCCTGAAATGTTGCAACTTGTGAATGACGCGCCAGATTTGGCGGCGGCAGGCGCCGCGTTAATTCAATTGGCGAATGAACGTGGCGGTGAAGATAACATTACTGTCTTGTTGGTGAAAATTACGAGCGAAAAGAATATTGGCTCAGATGATGATGAGGCTGTGCCAGAAATTATTGCGCGCTCGCCTGATGCGCCGACAGAATTTTTGCTGGAAGAAATTGGGCTTTCACCGCCTGTCGCCGCGTCTGAAAGCCCTTCGGCTTTTACGCCGACATACGATACAGAGCCTGACCTGTTTGCTCCTACCCCTGTACCGGAATCCTTTGCCACCCCGCTGGAAACCAAACAAGAGCCCCACGGCATTGACGGGAAAAAATTCTCAATCATTTTTTTTAGCGTGATTATTGCGATAGCTTTGGTTGTTGTGTACTTCAATAAATCAATGGTAGTGAATCGTGGGCAATTACAGCAGCGTTTGCAGCAGGAACAATACACTATTATTACGAGTTTGCAGGCGCGCATTGCTACCTTGCGACAACGTCCCAATGCCGCGCCGGAATTTCTTTCACAACTGGATATTCTTACCAAACGCCTCGATGAAGCCTCCGCGATGGACGCCACCAAATATCAACAGGTCGGTCAAGCCTGTTCCGAAGTTGAAGCCGCTATTTTCGTATTAGAACAAAATAAATAATGTGAGTTAAATGTGAGGAGATAGGTTTTATGGGAGGTAACGTGCCTATCGGATCAGGACATATTGTGATGCATCCGTTGCTGAGCACAGGCCGCACAATTTCCGTTCTCATCTTTGCGCTATTTGATACTTTCTATCCGCGTGCGGTTCAGTACGTTGAGTAATCTTTTTCCCGGGATAAAGCGGGGCTGCTTTTTTGCCTGGATAATGATGAGATTTCCGGTTTGTGGGTGCGTACCTTTACGGGGTTTTAGCTTGCTGACTTCCCATCTTCCGAAATCTTTAAGAATAACTTTTTCCTCACGCCTGAGCGAATCTGTAACAGCCGCAAGTATTGAGTCAATAAGTTGGTCAGCTTGAGTTTTTGAAATATTCATATCCTTAGATACTTTTTCGATTAAGTGAGTTTTGTTCATTGCCGTCTTTTATCTCCCAATAAAATTTACAATCATTTGTGGCAACTGTTGATAATGGCAGCAATTAGTAATAGCTACGCCCACCTGCATTTATAACTGCGGGGATTTGTTCATCGTTGGAATGTATCTCTAACTCATGGATTTTGAAGGCGAACGTAATGAATTTGGTTGGGCAAATGTATTGGTAAGCTGAAATCGTTATACGAACGCTAGTTTAAGAGGCAGCTAGTTGGTGGCGCTGCTCAAGAGGGTACAATCCTTTTCATTTTCCTCCAATTCTCAGAGGCCGATTTCCGAAAGCTGATTGAAATTGAAAAAATTGCACCCACTTCAACAGCACCACTCCTCAACGCTGATGACAATCCTCATTTATTTGAAAACAGATAATTTTTGAGTTGCTATTAATATTGCGCAGAGCAAAGCATCAATAATTAATCGCGCGATTTTGGTCGCTCTTTGAGGGCTAAACAGCTTGTACAGAAGTGCTACACAAAAAGGATCAGTTAAGTCTTTATTTTTTTTGATTAAAGCTGGTTCGCAACTCACTTTCCCGCTGGCGGGCATTTTTTAGTAATTGTTCATATGATGTGACTTGTTTTTGTGCTTTTGCTAACTCTTCCCGTAGGGCTAACACCTGGGCTCTTAATAGTGCAATCTGTGCAATATCCCGTTCGGCTCTAATTTCAGACTCAGGCCGAAACGCCAAAATTCTGGGGGGAGCTTCCTGCTCGTCGTCACGTTCAATATTTCCAAACTGCCTTGCTTGATTCACCACAAACATCCTCCTGAAGTTACCAGACTTCTTCTATCCGATTTTCTAATGCGGGAAATTTAACATTTGAGAAACGAAATGTCGCTTACTGCAAAGTGAAGGGAACCGATATTAACGTAACAAATTTTCACTCTATCTTGCACCAATACTTCACAGAAAATGTCGGAATTCACTTCTCACACAATTATGTGAAATCAGTCAGAATGTCCCGATTATTTTTTCTCGAAAATAACTGGATATTTTGGTAACAGAATCTCTCTGCTATCTGCATCTGTTCCGCTAATTTCAATTTCATCTTCCGTGCGTGCCGGACTTGATGGCAATGCGGCAACGGGAAGCTTTACGTTGAGATAGTCTACATCGTCGGTGTGTTGTAGGTTTAGTGCAGCGCTATCCTTCAGAATTTTTTTGGTTTACAAACGGATGACAGCGCGGCTCTAACTTGCTTTTCTGCGCAAGCGGTAACTTATTTTGCAGATAGGCTACGAGCAATTCATCACTGACACACCGAAGTTTCAGCAGGAACTCTGACTCAGCAAAATACCTTTCTTCAATTTGTTGCGTCGCTGATTCGCTTAAATCACCCAATATATATTGGACGAACATTTCGCGTGATGAGCTTTCGTTTCTCATAACCTAAAAAATAAAGTGACAAAGTAGAAGAGCGCGCACAAAGAATTATTGATAATTCCATCAATAAAGGGCGCTTTTACAAAACTGTTCCGCTACTGGTTCACTTGAAATCGTTGCTTATGCATTTTTGCATGTGTTCTATCAATCTGGCACGAAGCAGGCATGTTTTATTTCGTAATGTTTTGGGGGAAATGCCGAAGCGCGCGGCTAACTCCAAACGGTTTTTTAGCTTTGCGCTTCCTTGCCCGTGATAATAACTGATCAGCAATTCCTGCTCAGCAAGGGAAAAGCCCTCTAAACAATGCATAAGACAAGCGAATCTTTTTTCGACTAACTGTTGTTGTTCGTTTTGGAGCAGCTTTTCCTGCGGGTTTGCTAAATTGATGAGTTCAGCGATGGGGATTGTATCAAGCGCTACAATTTTTTGCGGTCGCGCGAGCTTTTCTCGCCAGATATTGCGCGCAATGCCAAGAAAATAGCTGACAGGTTGGTGCGAGAAAATAACCGCGCCATCACCCAAACGGTGCGCCGCGCGATTAAATGTTTCGTCTGCGAGCGCGTAAGGGTCAATTGCGCCGCGAAACGTGAAATAGGTTATGAGCGCTTGACGAATTTGCTCATACTTTTCAGCGGCGGTATTTCGTTCTGGATCAAGCGCTGACAGTAATTGCTCGAACGCTTCCTCGGTTAAGGTGCGCTCCTTTTTTTCCGGCAAAAAAGGTTCGTTCATTCTGCTTCATCCTAGGGAAGATGAATGCTTTAAACGATGTACATTTGTATCGGCCCCTAACGCCATCGCTCGCAAAAGTCACATGTTTATCACCAATTCCCTTGTAATGTAAATGCTGCCCAGTAGTAAGGCGCACGCCATCGTGGCGTGGCAAGCATTTGCATTTGCGCGGCACGCAAGGCAGCCGCTGGCGCTAATTTTTCTGTGCCTAACAGGCCTTGATAAAATCTTTTCATTAACTCTGCCGTTGCTACATCATTGACCTGCCACAAACTAGCGACGACACGCTGTGCACCTGCATACATAAATCCACGCGATAAGCCTATTAAGCCTTCACCATTGACCTCTTTGCCTAGCGCTGTCTGGCAGCCGCTGAGCACAAGCAGTTCCGCGTTAAGTTTCAAATTGAAAACATCCATCGCGCGCAGAAAACCGTTTTGCGTGTGGCCTTGCGCATTCACCAGCGACAGCACTAAGCCAGACAATTCAGGATGAGCATTATTCAGCAAACCGTGCGTAGCAAAATGCACATAGCGGTAATCCTGTAGCTCCGCGCTGGTCGCCGTCGCCAGCGTGGCATCGAATCCAACCGCTGCCTTACGTTGCGCGCGCGGTACGAGTGCCAGGATGGCGTCCGCTTCCAGATTCGTAGCGGGCAAGCGCGGCAAGGCGCGAGCGGTATCGTCACTGACCGGAACTTCGGTGATAGAGCGGAACAGTGCTTGCGTTGATTGTTTTTCTAGCGGCGTGACATTGATTGCAGCATTGGCAATAGTGACGCGCTCATGATCTTGACTAAAGACAGGATCGGCTACTACAAGCAGCGTTTTAGTAGCAGGCTTACGCCCTTCTCTTTCGCGTCGTAAGACCGCCATAGTTGAGGCGGATGGCAGCGTGAGGATTTCGTGTTCAGCAATAAGTGGTCGGTGGTTGATGGTTGGTGGCCGGGTTGTGTTCTTGCCAGTTACTGACCACCGATTACCCCCGACCGGCTTAGGCAAGGCCGCAAATGGAACGTATTGCAGTATTCCATCAAGCACCAGCAACAGACGTTTAGTGGTTAATTCGGCGGCGACGGGTTGGAGAACAAGGCTGCTCAAGGTGGCAGCGGCGGCTGTTGTTTCCCGCTCCAGTTGCGCTAACCATTGCTGTTTGGCAGCAATGCTGGGAAACATGGGTGCTTTACTGGGGTGATTCAGCAGTTTCTGCAAATGCCGCGCTGCTATTTCAATGTCAGCGCGTTTGGGCAGTGTGAAAACCTTCAGTGTCGTTGGGGTGATGGCAAACAAATAACTGCGCTCCGTCCTTGATTGTTATTCAATGAATTGTTGAGTAAGCCAACGTATTTTAGGCCTTTCAGTTCCCACTGGCGCAGTCCTGTGGTACGCGCTTTCGCAAGCATTTCCTGCGCTACTTCCATTTGACGATCAAGCTCGGTCGCAGCGCGCAAGGCTTTGACTGTGAGTTTGTACTTGCCTGCATTCGTAGCTGCGCCGCGCCCAGGAACAAAAAGTTGATACGTACCCGCCGCCACCACAATGACCGCAATTTCAGCGGAATCCAGTGTTCCTCCCCCTCCACTGCGTCGTTCGGTCAAGAGCTGGCTATTTGGAGCCTTGAAAGTGACGTCAGTAATTAGCCCTTGATACGCGACGCTTAGGTTCAGGTACGCTCCCTCCGCCAGCAGGATTTGATAAAGGTGCTGTTCGCCACTTTTTAGTTCGCGCTCAACTTCTTGTTGTGCGGTAAGAATGGGAATACTTGACTTTGGACAGAACCGAAAAAGGTATTGCAAAATAAAAGCAGCAAAATAAAATTACGCATACGACAATATCTTCCTGAAGGTCAGGAGCAGAAAGGAAGCAAAATTAAAAGTTAAGCCGTCAGGCGTGAAGAATAGCCAGTGAGATTCTCACTTCATTTTACTCGATGATAAATACACACGCATTAACTAGTATTGAGTATGCGTTGATAAATTTCGCTTTCTTGTTTATCGAATAGTTCGGCCCGCGTATTTTCTATCGTTCAGCAAATAGAAGCATTTTCGTTATGGCTTATCAAGCACAGTAGCTCTGGGCCTATAATGCTGACTATGAAATTTCAGGCGAACACACACACTAGCACGCGTTCCTTATAAGAAATGGGCTTTGATTGTTTGATTGATGGATAAATTAGTAAGTAGCTCGCAGCAAATGCTAGTGCAAAGAGGCGGGGATTGGCAAGTTAGCTGACAGATTTTTTATTCTTCGTACACTCTTGGATGAGCGCCCGCAATTCCTCGATAAAGCTATTGACCAGCGTGCCAATATTTTTCTGCTCGAATTGCGCACGGGCATAACTCCATTGAAATTCCAGCATGCCTAAATTGATCAGGCCGGCGACAGAAATTTTGACGCGGCGTTCATTATGCGGATGGCATTCGACGCCGAGCGCTTCGCTGGCAATAGGCCACGCGGGATTTTCTGTAGTAAGCGCAAGAAATTGGTAATGGATTTGTGGTTGCGGCAATTCGGCTAATTTCTGCCGGATTATTTCATCACTGTCGTACCGTAAGAGTCCATAACTCAGCGCATGGGCGGAAGCTTCCTGCAATTTGGCACGAACCGCATCTAGCGCAGCCTCACTGTTGGCGGCTCTCCCGATTGCTAATAAAATTGGAAATTGGTATGTGAACCAACCAAGCGAATTTGATAAATCCAAATCTGTTGTCGGATGCTTACGGGCGGAATCTTCAATTTCAATCAGCACTGCCGTTTCGCCTGCCCATTGCGTGACAGCGGTGGCAAGCGCCGTAAGGACAATTTCGTTTAGGTCGAGCGCAGGATTTTCATTTAGTGTCGCTAACAGTGTTACCGTCTCTTTTACATTTAATGAAACGAACGCCCGATCAGTTGTGCCATAGGTGTTTTCTCCCTCAGGCCGATCAATTGGCAACGCACCGGCTCCTGTTTGATTGTGCCAATATTGTAATTCGCCTACGACATCAAAATTTTCCCGCTCATCTTGCAACGCCTTTACCCATTGGGCATAAGACGTGGGCGAATGCGGCAAAGCGGGCGATTCACCAGCTTTGATTTGCTGATACACCGCGTGCAAATCTCTGAGGAAAATTTGCAGCGAAATTTCATCGCCAATCAAATGATGAAAAATTACCAGCAAACGATCTGTCGGTGCTGCGCCTAAATCAAAATACACGACGCGCCACAAGGGCCCATTCGATAAATCCAAACTGGTTTGTAATTGTGCCGCAGTGTCTTCGATATGGTTGCGTTGGCTTTTTGCCCATTTCGCCGACAAATCTACATACTCGAATGGCAACGCAGTGCTAGGGTCCGCGATGTGGGCTTGCCATTCGTTCATTGTTTGAGTGAAGCGCAAGCGCAAAGCGGTATGATTTTCTTCCAAAAAACACAACGCCTTTTGCAAAATGTGAGCTTCTAATTTGTCATTGATTTCGACCAACCGCGAAATATTCCAATGTTGCGGTTCGTGCAAATGATGCGTCAAAAACCAGCGCTGAATAGGTGCAAGGCTGGACGTTTCAGTGGCGACACTTCCCAATAATTCGACTTCATCAATTGCACTGACTGGCGGCGTAGTCGTGAACAAAAATGCTTCGTCCAGCGGATTTTGTTCGGGGGCGATATCGGGTTTCGGCAACGCAGGGAAATTCCATGGATTTTGCGCGCCGAATGTGAACCACTGCGGCGTTTGCTTCAGCGCTAATGCCAATTGTGCTTGTGTGATCGTGCTTGTCGAGGCATCGCCTGCTTCATTTTCATAAAGCACACACGCCGGATGTCTATCGCTGACATCAGAGGCGAACGGCTCGCCGCGTTGTGTGGCTACATCAGGCCAATGGCGGTCAAGGCAAAGCACAATATGCGAAGGCGAAACATAAAATGCGGACGATTGTGTCGCGCGTTCGCTGCCGCTTGCGACTTGTCGGCTTTTCGTTGCCAGCGCGTCAATAATTTTTCCTTCAAAGCGCTCATTGGTCAGCACGATTGAAGCCGTCGCCGTAAAAATTGTTTGTCGCAATTGTGGTGTCGAAAGATTGATATTCAGCGGCACGTATGCGCCGCCCGCTTTCAAAATTGCCAGCACACTGATGATCATTTCAGCCGGATTGTCCAGCCACAACGCAACAGGCGTTTGCGGCCCAACACCGAGCTTGCGCAAATAACGCGCTAACTGATTGGCGCGTGCGTCCAAGTCCTGATGCGTCAAAATTTGCAGGCCATAACAAACTGCAAATTCGTGCGGTGTAAGTTGCACACGCTCCGCCCATAAATCGTTAACGCTGGGCGTTTCTTTCAGCCACGTGACCCAGCCTTGTTCTTCGACATTTTCAGACACAGCTTCGCGCCAGGGCTGAATGAGGGGCAGCGCAGTTGCCGGACTTTCACTGTGCGCTTCAATTTGTGGCGTACAGAATTTCACCAGCCCTTGTCCAGCTTGCCGCTGCAATTGGTCGAGGAGTTGTAAAAATTCTTCTTCGTGCGGATTTTTTGTCGCCAACGGCGCTGCGCCTTGCGTAATTTCCAAGGTGACAGGGAAGCGGTTAGGCTGACGAATCTGTACGTCTTGCAATTGAATTTCTGTGGTTAGTGATTCTGTCGAAGCGACCTTTGGATCAAGGGAAAAAATAATTTCTGCATCGAACAACTGTTTCGCTTCTGGCAAATCACACCGCTTTGCCATCAGGTCATATGCGAAAAATTCATGCTCGCGTAATGTTTCGCGTTGCGCCTGTAATTGTTGCAACCAATCGCGCGCACTGAGCGCAAGCGGAAATTTCACGGCGAACGGCAACGTGTGGCTAAAGCGTCCGGCGGCGCGTTCAGCTACGGGAAGATTTTTGGGGCGACCCGACACGCGCAAGCCAAACACCACCTCAGATTGTTTTGTGTGACGTTGCAAAAACAGCGCCCACGCGCCGAGCAAAACAGTTTCAGGTTGTAATTGATATTGCGAGGCAAAGTTTTGCAGCGTGACAAATTTTTCTTCCGCTAAATTTATTTGCCATTCCGGTTCGCAAAAATTTGCAATAAACGTTGGTTGTGCGATTTGATTTTGTTCACACCAAAAATCTTCAGCCGGATGCGCGTCCTGTTTTTTTGTCCAATCTACAAATTTGCGATACGACGGCGGATGCGGCACAAACAAATTTTGCGCCTGACAAATCGCGTCATAGTAAGCCAGCACTTCGTTGAGCAAAATCGGCAACGAAAACGCGTCGAGCAAAAGCTGGTGATATGTCCAGCACACCTGAAATGTTTTATCCGCGGTGCGAATCAATGTGACGCGCCACAGCGGCGCAGTTTTCAGCGGAAATCCGCTTTGCTGATCCGCTATAAAAAATTGTTGCAAGCGCAATTTCTGTTCGATTTTTGGAATTTCGCGCCAATCGTGTTCTTCAAAATCTACGACAACGTTGCGATTGACGACTTGGACAGGCTCTTTCAAATCACCGCTGACAAATGTCATGCGCAAAGCGGTTTGGCGGTCGGTAATTTTTTGCCAAGCCCGTTTCAGCGCCGGAACATCAATCGTTCCAACAAGCATACAACGAAATTGCACCAGCGTAGCCTGTGCCGCAGTCGCAAGTTCACTTTCCGCCAGCAAAACTTTTTGTGCGGGTGCGAGGTGATAAAATTCTTCGATCTGCTTTGGATTCATGCAAGCAAACTGTTATTTACTCAAATTAAATAAATAGGCTAGACTGAAAAACGGTAGAGTCAAAGCGATTCTATCGTATAAATTTGTCTTAGTGAAAAAAATCGTGTTCGTGAAAGTGCAGAAAGTCATTTTATGTATCCGAAAGGAAACTTTTTCATCCCCGCGCCCCACGGTCAAATCGAAATAATTTATCGCCCGGAAAACCACAACGCCGAACGCGTGGCTCTGGTTTTGCATCCGCATCCGCTCGGCGGCGGCACAATGCATAACAAAGTTGTCTTTCGGACGGCGCGCGCTTTGCAAGCGGCTGGCTTTGAAGTGTTGCGCTTCAATTTTCGCGGCGTAGGCCACAGCACAGGCACGTTTGACGATGGCGCAGGCGAAGCCGAAGATGCGCGGCTGGCGCTGGATTATTTGCTGAGCAAACAGCCAAACGCGCGTGAAGTGATCGTCGCCGGATTTTCTTTCGGCTCAGCAATTGGCCTGCGCGTTGGTTGCCCTGATCCGCGCGTGACGCGTTTGATTGCGATTGGCGCTCCGGCCAAAATGCACGACCGCGCGACAATTTTAGGTTGCCATAAGCCAAAACTATTTATTCATGGGACTGCCGACGAAATTGCGCCGTTTCCGCCCATCGCAGATTTAATTCAATCGCTGCCGCCGGAAAACAATACGCAACTGGTCACAATCGAAGGCGCAGGTCATTTTTTTGAGGGGCGTTTAGATGAATTGATGGAAATCGTCACCAATTTTGCCGCGCAGGTAGAAGGAAATTGAAACTTACCGTCACAGAAATTTTATTGCTCAGCGCAATCATTCCTACGCCGCCGAATCAGGAACGGCTGCAAGCAATTCTCACGCAAAATTTATCAGAAATTAATTGGGAAATATTTGCCGCGCGCTGTTCTCATTGCAGCATCGTGTCACTCGTACGTCACAATTTAGCGCGGGCGAATGTGCTGCAATTTTTGCCGCCATCAATTGCGGCTTCATTTGCAAACGAAAGCCATTCCAGCGCCGCCAAACATTTAGTTTTTGTGAGTGAAACCAAACGCCTGATACAAGCGCTCACAAACGCAGGCATCGCATCAATGCCGCTCAAAGGCTTAGCCTTGATGATCGGCGAATTTTATCCCGTGCCGGGTTTGCGCCCCGCCGTAGATGTTGATTTATTGCTTGCTCCTGAGCAATCCGAACGAGCTTTTCAAATCGCGCTGCAAAATGGATTTTTGCTTGAACCAATTCCGCCCGGCAAATCACCTTTGCGCGTCCCACACGAAATGCGGCATTTGCCACTACTCCGCAGCGCGAACACAAATACATTGCTTGAATTGCATTACCGCGCGTTTCACGATTTGCGCACACGCTGCGATTTTGGCTGGGCTGAAATGCACCCGCGCGCGCAGCAAAAAAATAATATTTCCTTGCCCGCGAGCGTAGACATTGCGCTCCATTTAATCCAGCATTCCATCGTAGATTTAACCAGCGCCCATCTAATTTTGCGAACGCTCGCAGATTTACATTTTTTGCTGGCAAACGATGAACCCACACGCGAAAAATTGCTCGCCCGCGCCACCGAATTAAATTTGCGCGGCGCTGTCTTATTAGCACTCGACGCGCTTGCCACCATTCAATCCGGCGCGCTCGAACAAGCAAAATCTGACGTGCAACTTTTATTGGCTACGGCATTATCGGAAGGCGAAACGACCATAGCGGCACGTTTGTTTGAGTATGTAGATTTGCGCACGCAGCCCGTACACAAGCTGAAACATTTGCTGGCAATGACGCGAGTAAACACGAACGAAAATCAGGGTAGTGAGAAAAAAGAGAGACGAAGTATTGTTGGAAGTGCGTGGAAGTTATTATCCAGGTTTAATTGGCGCGGCCTAAATTTCTCAGCCCTCCGCCGCGTGGCGAAACTAAGAAAAATAACACAGGCGAAATGATTGAAACCCACATAATAATTTACACAATAGGATACCAGTTTGTTTCTGACGAAAGAGAGGCCTACTTTTTGACATAGATTTCAACTTGCATAACTACTCCTATCCTGGCTTGAATGCTTGAATTCTAATTTGCAATATGCCGTCTCTAAGTATTGGGCAGAATAGTTAGTAGCTTAATTAATTTAGAATGCATCATTAAGGGAATGAGTATCTGCTTATCAGCGGAATGATCTACTGGCTTTATAGAATGTAATGTTATTCGCTCTTCAGTGCGTGCAAATACACATGCAAGTGTTGCAGCATTACGTCGCCCTTCCCCATAATGAACAATAGTCTTTTTCAATTCGTCTTGTAGAACTTCTAAAAACTTCGAGGAGTATAAATCATCAAGTGAAATATGCGGAATAAAAGGATAGCGCCCAAACATCCGAATATATTCTTGTATTGCCCGTGAAATGAGAAACGTTTGGTAGAGAGGCACGCACGTAGACCGCAGCCATATCCACATTAGTCGGGGATCGGTACAGTTTGGAGCCTCTCGATGGCACCGTCTACACAATAGCACTACATTATCTGGTGTGAATTTGCCGCTACGAGAACGAGGGACAATGTGGCATCGCTGCAATTTTGATTTATATCCACAACGCCAGCAACGCTCATGCGCTTCGGACCAGTCAACTGCCAACCCACATTCGTCTTCGCGCTGAGACCAGTAATCTACTATATCTTTTATATCTGGTCCTAATTCAATGGCCTCTGCGAGTTGCATCTATTTCTCTCCTAGTTTTATTAGGCCGAAATGCTTATAGAATATATCGCCGTCGTATATTATTTTCCTTAAATCTACGGCTTGGCTGAACTTTGTGGGACGGCGGTGTTTTGTGAAATTGCTTCGTCGGATTTTTGTTTGTGAACGAGGTCAAGACCGAAGCGAATTGGTACGCCGAATTTTGCTGGTGAGCTGTCCAGCACGGCTTGATTGATGGCGATGACTTTGCCATTGGAGCCGAAAATCGGGCCGCCGGAACCGCCGTCGGCTGTGCCTGCGTCGTGGACGAGGCGGCGGTCGAGCAAGTCGCTGATATGGCCTTGTGTGTTCATTGGGCGAATCAATCCGCGCGAAGCTAATTCGTTGAGCACGGCTTTGAGGGAAGAGCGGCGATTGAGCGAAAGGTTGCGCCGATCACGATCATCTACTTTGGCTAAGAGTCCTTCCAAGCCCGCCGGATAACCTAGCAATACCATTTGTTGACCGCTTGCCACAGTGCTTTCTTTGCTTTCATCCATTGGTAAGGTGGGCAATAGTTTGGTGTCAGTATCGCCGGGCTGAAAGCTACACAGCGCTACGTCAACGATGCCGGAAACTTCTTCTGTATGCAGTACGAATGGCTGTTTGACTTTGGGAAAATAGACGTACAATTCTTTCAAGCGCGGACGCAAGCCGTAATTCTTTAGCACGCCTGTGACAGGATCATCGTCCCACGGTTGCACGACGTGGCGATTGGTCAAAATTTTTCCGGTAGCAATCTGAAAACCTGTGCCGATGAATTCTAAATCGCTGGGCGGCCCTGTGCCGTCTACGCTAATGTTGAGCGTGCCGTTGGGGCCGATCAAATTGGGATTGTCACTGTTATCTTTGTAACGTGTTTCGCGCCCAGAGCGCGGGTCATAATACGAATACATCCCGTAAATCAAACACACACCATCGCCATATTGTCCGACTAATACGGTTGGCAAGGCAAGCGCACTCTTGGCATTGCCTGCTTCTGCCTGTGCGGACTTAATGTCGTCGCGCATTTGGTCGAGTTGTTTTTTTATGTCCGTAACTTCATTGTTAAGATTTTTCGTCAGATCGCTGTTAATCCGCGCTGCAATGAAATTCATTACATTGATGTAGATAATGGTTCCAATTATCAAACCAATGATGCCGAGCGAAGCGTATAAAATCCGGCGCGGAATTTCGGCGACCAGTTCGCGCAATAATTTTTTGACGAAAACCAGTGCAACATCTGTACGCGGTGCAGTCGCTTGACGGCGGGCGCGAAAGATTTTAGGTTTTGATTCTGTGCGGGAGCGCGTCAAAACCGCTGTACCAAGTTGCAACGATTCAGCTAATTCAAAGTCAGGCGACAAAAAGAAAAAGCGCACGCGCACGCCTGTTGTCCCAAAATTAAAAGTGTCGCCATCACGGACAGCATCGCCAATGGCGATAGCGTCGCCATCGCGCAACACATGCGCTTCGTCGTGAAGTTCGGTAATGCGATAGGGGCCGTCTTCGGCTTGCAACGTCATCAGGACGGCAGAAGGCGGGAGGTGAAAATCGTCGTCACGAAAGCTTAAATCGCAATGGGGGGACGTGCCAATGGTAATGGATTGCTGATGAAAAACTCTGGTTTCTGGCTGTTCAACTCCAGCCAGACGAATCACAATTCCGGTCATAACTCAGTCGTTAATTGTTATTTTGCCTTACCCTTTTTTCCTGCGGTCTGCGCGCAGAAATAATCAAAACCGCAGTATACAGCAGTTTGTGAAGCCCGTACGCAGAATTTTGTGGGGATGCTTGCGTGCCTTGATATTAAAGGAATCGGAGCGATAAAAATAGAGACAAGATAAAAAATATGACAGAGCGATTGAGCGATGCGGTGAGTACGTTGGCGGGTTAATTTTTTGCGGACAAGTGCGCGATGACTTCTTGCATGATTTTTGGCAGCGGTGCGATGAACGATTTTTCTTCGCCGCCGGTTGGCAAACGAAAAGCCAGCATATGTGCGTGCAAAAGCTGGTGCTTGGTTTTGAAACTGGGAATTTCTTCAGTGCCTGCAACTTTGTAAACCTGATCGCCGACAATCGAATGTCCAACGTGCGCGCAATGAATTCGCAGTTGATGCGTGCGCCCGGTGAGCGGTTCCAATTCAAGCAAAGTATGTTTGGCAAAGCGTTGTTTGACGAAATAATTTGTTTGCGAGGCTTCGCCGTCATCTTTCACACACCAGCGCGGCCACGTCTGTGCATTGCGACCGATGGCTGCATCAATTTTGCCGGATTCGGCTTCGACTATGCCGTGGACTAAAGCCAGATAGCGTTTTTGCACACGGCGATCCCGAAAAGCTTTGGAAACGATTCTGCCCGCGCGTTCATTTTTCGCAATCGCCAGCACACCAGACGTATCACGATCCAAACGATGCAATAAAATCGGGCGTGCAGCGGCGTGCTGCGGTTTTTGTTGGCTGTGCAAAAAATAATACGCTAGCGCATTCATCACTGTGCCGGATTTTTCTGTGCTGCTTGGATGCGAGAGCAATCCTACAGCTTTGTTGATGACTAAAACGTCATCGTCTTCGTACAAAATATCGAGCGGAATGTTTTCAGGCTTCGCGGCGGTGGGTTCGCCTGGATCAATTTGTACTGTAATTTGATCGCCCACTTGCAAAATCCAGCCCGCAAACGAAGTGCGAGTGTTTATGCGCGCCGCACCTTGTTTGATCGCTGCGCGCAACCGCGTCAAGCTGATTGCCGGAAATTGCAGCGCCAAAAATTGATCGAAGCGTAAGCTTTTCGTTTCGACTGTGAAGGAGAAATTTTGCAGTGTGGGGTTAGGCATGTGGAGAAAAGTAGAAAGAGAGATTAAGAGAATAGTTGTTTTGATGAGAAAAATTCTCTCTGTCTTTCAATCTCTCGATCTCTCTTTTAGAGTGGTTGTCGTCCGGCAAATCCGGCTTCAATATCGTGCCACCATTCGATGTCATCTTCGCCTAGCACCCAACAAAGATAGACAACGCGACCTTCGCGCAGCGCGGGAAAATCGCATAGGCCGCGCTCTACGTCTTTGATTTCTACGCCTAAGGCATGAATATTTTCCATCGCATCCATCAAGGCAAGAATTGCCTGCGCATAAGCGACTCCTTGCGCTGAACCGCCGTTTTCTGTCGCGTGTGCGCTGGCTAATTTGGCTGCTGGCGCAAGGCGTTGTAATTTGGCGCGCTCCGCTTTGATGCGCACAAATAAACGGCGTAATTCAGGTAACAAGGATTTAGCTTCTTTTAACGTAAACAACTTCATGCTCATAACTTCAAGCTTTATTGCGATGCCAGCGCGGTAAATACTCAAGCTCGAAAAATTGTTTGAACGCGTCAATGACTGCGCCGTCAAATTGCGTGTCGCGTCCGGCTTCGACGAGTTCCATTACTTCATCCAGCGGCATTGGGTCGCGGTAATGTCGTTTGACTGTCAACGCATCGAACACATCCGCAACCGCAATAATCAATGCTCCTAGCGGAATTTCACCTTGCTTTAAGCCGCGCGGATAGCCTTTGCCATCGGGACGTTCATGGTGACAACTGGCAACGTGCGGCACATCTGCCAGGTTTTCGCTGAATTTAATTTTCGACAAAATGCTTAACGTATATTGTGGATGCTGTTTGATTTCTTCGTACTCTTCCGCCGTCAATTGCGAAGGCTTGCATAAAACATCATCGCGCACACCGATCTTACCATAATCGTGCAGCAGTCCGGCGTAATAGGCCAGTCGTTGCTCGCGCTCAGACAATTTTAAATAGCGCGCAATCGCGGCGGAATAATTGGCAACGCGCCCCGAATGTCCCGCCGTAATTTCGTCGCGTGCATCAATCGTTAATGCCAGCGCCTGAATCAAGTTTTCGCACGAACGTTCCTGCTCGAATTTTACGTGCAACGTTTCCAAAACAGCTCCGACCTGATGCCCAATAGCTGTGAGCAATTCTAATTCTTCGCGTGTAAAAGCACGCGCCGTCGAACTTAAATAACAAACGCCAAAAATATTTTTGCTGGAAAGCAGCGGCACGCCTAAATAGAAAATTTCAACCTGGCTTGAAGAACTGGAAGCAAAAGAGCCACGCCGCGCTTCGCCTGTCGCAAACACCGCTTCGATAGAAACGTGCGAAGCCGCCATGAAAGCTGCTTCTTTATTCGTTTTTAATTTGCGCGACGTGCGATCATATAACCAGATTTCGATTTGCGTCGCGCGAATCAAATGTTCGATTGCGCCGGTCAAACAGGCAAGCAACGCTTGCTCATCTGGGCATTTCATTAATTCCTGATTGATGTAATTAAGATATTCGACGCCGACTTTCTGCGAAGGCGCTAACGCCGCGCCTGTGTACGGTTGTTGCTGTGGAGTTAAGGCTGGCACTGGCAACGTTAGAATTGCTCCAAATTCCGCAAATTCGGGGATAAGATGGACTCTTTGTAATTCGTTATGTGTGTGTTGAGTTTCTCGTTGTTGAGCAGGTTCAGAAGTCAGCGAGGCACGCAGTTTTGTTTCTGACATTAAATTTTTCCCCACATCAAAGGCGGTGCTAGGCATTACACAAACAAGACGGGCAACTGGTCGTGCGATGTGCCGCCAATTTTTATTCTTTTGCATCTTTGGGTTACATCCGGCCTTTTATTATTCAGTTGGGCAAAGGCAGAAATCCGCTTCAGTGAGTGACCAGATGCGCGATACAAATCGTTAGTTTTGCGATTTTGGGGACATTGTTTCAAGGGCAAAATCAGTTTGATTTATTTTTTTTGATAAGTCAAGTAGCTATCTTAAAAAACAATGATTTAAACGGTTTTGCTTGAGAAAAAGCATTAAGTTTTAGACGGCGTTTACTGTTGCTTAATCGGGTTTATTTTGAGCTTCATTTGTTTAATTGAAATTCAGTAAATTTACCGTCGTCGAAATTTGCTGACAGCTTTTTGTGAAATCCGCAGCGCCAGCTTTTGATCTTCTGCGAATTTCTGGAAAATTGCATAAAACGCATCGCGGTCGCGGGCTGTGATGACTGCCGCTGCGTCTGCTGTTTCTAATACATAAGGGTAGCCGTTGCCGACCACGATTTCGGCGCGGACTAAATTAATTATTTCATCGAGCCAGCCTTGTTCGTAAACCCACAGCGGAATTTCCAAGCGCGCGGGCGGTGCGGCGGAATGCGTTTTTAAATAGGTGAAGCCGATGCCGCGCCGGAATTCAGCGAATGATTCGAGTACGCCTTCCTGTTTTTTGTCGGCACTGCCGCGTGCGCAAATAAACAGCGGCGTGCGGTCGCCCCATTTCATCGCGCCGTTCACCAATTGTGCATCGTGCATTTGATTGGATTCGCGTAGGGAAAAACAATTTTCGAGCAAGTGCGTCAAATCGCGGGCATAACTGGTATCAACGTAACCAATCAATGGCACTTGCGTTTCCTGTGAACAGCGCAGCAGCTTTAAAACTAAATTCGCGTATTGCGTACGTTGATCCTGAGGTAAACGATCCGCAAACGAAATTACGAGCGAGCTGTCGAATAGCGCCAACGGTCGAGTTTCCATTAAATCCGGTTGCGACGCGATTTCTTTCATCAACCGACACAGCGTAGCGATTTCTAATTCAAAGCGTCGTAAATTAACGTGCGATTCTGAAATGATGCGTTCGCCGTTAATTTCAACTTGCAGTTCTTGCGGCGAAAGCACTTCAAAATCTACTTCTTTTCGATAACGACCGATTGGCTCATGAAAATTCACAAACCAGGCGACCTGAATTGCTGCGACGGGAATGCTGAAATCTTTGACAGGCAGAATTTGGCTGCCATCAGCGGCGCAAATTGTATGATGCAGCAATGTCGCAGCCGCCCATTCGCGCGCTTTTTCGTGGTTGTGGAATTCCTGTGGAAATCGTAGGAAAGCTCCGCCCGCGCGCTCAATTTCGCTGGTTGGTAACGCCCCCGGCGTAGGCAATTCCGCTACGCGCTGTTGGATTTCGTCCGCTGACAACGTGGCGAATTTTTGCAGGGCTTCCGCATAAATTTGTGCATCGTTTTGCGCTTCAAAATTGAAATTGCGAAAGCCTTCGCGTTTGGCTTCGAGTTGCGCAAAAATTTTGTCCCGAAAAATCATATTCGTGAGCGTGCTTATTTGCTGATCTTAGAAATCTCGTGGGAGTGATTGTAACCCGCGTGACGGTGAAACGTGAAATCCCTAAACTCTAGGGGCGGAAATCCACAAATCCTTATTTGTCAGGCTTGCCAACGGTTTAGCCCTGTGGTAGCTTTTCGGTTGTTTTACCGCACCACTATTTACTTTTATTTAGTTACCCCATAAATCGGAGGCACTGTATGACCATTACCGAACGCACGAATGGCGATGTCACCATCCTCGATGTCGAAGGAAAGATTCTACTCGGAGAAGGTGACGTTCAGCTCAAAAAGAAAATCGATGAACTGATTAGTCGCAAAACAGCTAATATTCTGCTCAACTTAGAGCAAGTTCCCTATATGGACAGCGGCGGTTTAGGCGAAATCGTCCGCAGCTATACGACAGTCAAACGCGAAGGCGGGAACTTAAAGCTCGTCGGCGTGACCTCACGCATCAAAGATTTGATGGTGATCACAAAACTGCATACGGTGTTTGATATTTTCGACACTGAAGCTGAAGGTGTTGCCAGCTTTTCGTAATTGCGGATTTTAGATTGCGGATTGCGGATTGAAAACATCTTTCATTCCGCAATCCAAATTCCGCAATCTGCACTCATCCTGTGTTTCTCATTCCCGCCGCGATTCCATTAATCGTCAATAAAATCGCATATAGCAACTGATCTTGTTCGTCTACTTTGTTCTTTTGCGCGCGTAACCGTGCTAGCAATTCCACCTGCAAATAACTCATAGGATCAACGTATGGATTGCGCACGGCAATCGAACGTTGCAATACAGGTTGTTTTTCGAGCAATCGTTTTTCATTCGTGATCTGAATGACCATGCGGCACGAACGCGCGTGCTCTTCTTCCAGTAACGCGAAAACTCGTTTGCTATAGCGCGGATCAACTAATCGCTCAGCATATTGTCGCGCGATTTGGAAATCCGTTTTTGCCAACGCCATTTCAATATTGGAAATCGTCGTGCGAAAGAAGGGCCAGTTTTCGTACATTGCCCGTAGCGTCTGCAAATTCGCTTTTGGCTTTTTATTGATGAAATTTTCCAGCGCAGTTCCCACCGCTAACCAGCCCGGCAAAATATGACGGCTTTGCATCCAGCCAAAAACCCACGGAATCGCGCGCAAATCATCCAAACTCTTGGAACCTTGTTTGCGCTTGGAAGGCCGCGAACCGATGCGCATATATTGCAGCTCTTCGACGGGCGTAGCGCTCACAAAATAATCATAAAAATCCGGCGTGTCGCGTACAAACTGGCGATAAGCTTGAAATGCATCGGCAGAAATTTCTTCCATTACAGCTTTCCAGGCAGTTAAATTCACTTCGTCCGTTTGCGAATTGCTTTGCACGCTGGCGGCGATGACTGCGCCTGTGGTCAATTCCAAACTTCTGAGCGCGATGTCAGGCAATGAATATTTGCCGGAAATCACTTCGCCCTGTTCCGTAGTCTTAATCCGCGCTGCAACTGTGCCGGAAGGCTGCGCCAAAATTGCTTCGTGCGTGGGGCCACCGCCGCGCCCAATTGTGCCGCCGCGCCCGTGAAATAATCGTAATTCGACTGTATGTTCACGCGCGATTTGCCACAAACTATCCTGCGCTTTGAAAAGCTCCCAACTCGAAGTTAGAATCCCACCGTCTTTGCTGCTGTCCGAATAACCGATCATGACTTCCTGCAAATTACCCTGCGCTGCCAGAATTTGCGCATATACCGGATTCTCAAATAACCGCTTCATCACATCCGGCGCACGCTGCAAATCATCAATCGTTTCAAACAACGGTGTCACCGCAAGACGGGAAGTCATAGACGGCTGTGCTTCCGCACTCCGCACTCCGCACTCCGCACTCCGCACCAGTCCCGCTTCCTTCGCCAGCACCAGCACCGCCAGCATATCGCTGACATCGCGCGTCATGCTGATGATATACGTGCGCAATCCGCGCGGACTGATTTCGTCCAACGCACGACGGGCGACACGAAACACGTTAAGCGTTTCGGTAGTTTCCGCGCTGTACGCTGCATCAAACGCTACCATCGGGCGCGGCGTAGACAGTTCTTTCGTCAGCCACTCGGTGCGCTCGTCTTCGCTCATTTGTCCGTAATCTTTTTCAAGGCCAAGACTGCGCGTAATTTCTGTCAACGCCGCCACATGACGATCACTATGTTGGCGCAAATCTAATTGTGCGAGATGTAAGCCGAACGCCGCGACCTGGCGCATGAGTTTTTCTACGGAACGCGCCGCGAGTTGTGCTTTGCTCGCCCGCAAACTGTCGCGCACAAGCCGCAAGTCTTCCCATAATTCGCCGCCATCTTGATAAACTGGCGGCGCTTCTTTGTTGCGCAACGCTGCAATGACAGGCATTCCTGGGCGAGTTGAAATTAGCGGATGCCCTTTTTCAATCAATAATGCTGTCCCTAATTCCTGATTGCGCCGCAAAGTGTTTTCTAATCGTGCATAAATGAACGAAAACTTTTGACGATATGGTTCTTCAAGATTGCGCTCCGCGATCAACGACGCTGTAATCGGGAATTGCGGCTTATCGCGCTCAATCGAATCCAATAATTCTTTCGTGGCTGGAGCGTAGCGCGATGATTCGCTGATGCGATGACCAAGCTCGCTGACAGCCGCTTCGTACTTGCGCAAAACCTGCCGCTGCATTAATCGCAATGCTTCCCACGTGACTTCGGGCGTGACGTATGGATTGCCGTCGCGGTCGCCGCCAATCCACGAACCAAACCGGAGCGGAGCTGCATCGTCCTGCAATTTTACTTTCGGAAAATGTTTGCCCAACACGCGCTCTAATTCGTCGAGCATAATTGGCATTGCTTCAAACAACGTCGCGTCGAAGTAATACAAACAATTGCCTACTTCATCCAGCACCGTAGGTTTGACGTGACGCACTTCATCACTTTGCCAAATGGATTCGATTTCAGCGGCGAGCAGGGAATTGAGTTCTTGTAACTTCTTCGCCGAAATTTCTTTGTGATCGAATTCGCCAAGCAAATCCGAAATGCGGCGATGTTTTTCGAGCATCGTACGGCGCGCGGCTTCGGTCGGATGCGCCGTAATTACAGGGCGAATTTCGAGTTTATCGAGGATAGCTTGTAACGCTGGCGCGGCAATTTTGCTGTCGCTGAGTTGCTGAAATGTATGCGCTAACGAACCGCGTTGCGGTGCATCCGGCGAATGCAATTCGTACCAATGTTTGCGGCGAATGCGGTGAAATTGTTCAGCGATATTTGCTAGTTGAAAATAAACCGAGAACGCGCGAATCACGCCGATGGCTTCATCTAGGCTCAATTCGCTCAGTAATTTTTTCAGCTTTTTTTCTGTCGCGGCGGAATGATTGGTGCGCAATTCTTTACACAGCGCACGCACTTTTTCTTCAATCTCAAATAATTTCTGCCCGCCCAGCCGCTTGAGTGTTTCGCCCAGCAAATCGCCAAGCCGATGAATGTCTTCACTAAGCGGCAAATCCTTCGCCAATGCCGGAGTCGGTTTCGTTTTGTTCATGCGCAAATCATAAAGCATTGTTGCAATGCCGTACAGAGAACATCTTGCCCGTATTTATTGTTTCCTGTACAAGTTTAATTAGCAGGAAATGGAATGAAAAATTTAGACAGGATGAACAAAGACGTTCTTGTAAATCTTGTTTGTATATCTTGTTCATCCTGTCAAGAATACAAAAATTATGAAACCACATATCGCAATTTTTTTTACTGGCGGCACAATTTCGATGAGCATTGATCCGACGATGGGCGGCGCGGCTCCCGCGCTTTCGGGCGAAGAAATTGTGGCGCGCGTTGATGGTCTCAGTGACGTAGCCGATTTTGACATCATCAATTTTTCACGCTTGCCAGGGCCACACGTCACGCCTGCTAAAATGTTAGAACTTGCGCAAGCGGTAGACGCAGAACTCAGCAAACCCAATATTGACGGCGTAGTCATTACGCATGGCACAGACACGCTGGAAGAAACAGCATATTTTCTCGACCTGATTTTGCACTCTGAAAAAACTGTCGTTTTTGTCGGCGCGATGCGTAACAGTTCGGAATTAAGTTGGGACGGCCCTGCGAATTTAAAGGCTGCGGTGCGTGTCGCGACTGACTCGCAAGCACGCGGCTTAGGCGTAGTCGTGGCGATGAGCGAAAAAATTGTGGCTGCGAACGAAGTCACAAAAACGCATACAGAATCCGTAGACACATTTCAGAGCCGCGATTACGGTGCACTTGGCTTGATTGATAAAGACCGCGTCATCATTGCGCGACGCCCGACAGAGCGTGAACATATCGCTACAGACAAAATCGAAGAGCGCGTCGAAACGATCAAAATGGTTTCAGGCGGCGATGGGAAATTTATTGATTTTGCTTTATCGCAAGGTGCGCGCGCACTTGTTTTGGAAGGCTTTGGGCGCGGCAACGTTCCTCCGGCGTATATGCCTGCGGTGGCGCGCGCCGCGCAAACAGGCATCCCCGTTGTGCTAACGTCGCGTTGTCCGCGCGGGCGCGTGCTGGACACCTATGCTTACGAAGGAGCAGGGAAGACTCTGACAAATCTTGGTGTGATCCTTGGTGGCGTCTTGCCGAGCCATAAAGTCAGGATTAAACTGATGCTTTCACTCGGCGCGGGTCAAAGCCTCGCGCAAATTCGTCAGTCATTTGAAAGTTAACAAGAGTACCTTCAGAAAGGATCAGCCATATGAAAACAGCCATTTTGGTTCGTTGGATCGCGCTCGCACTTTTTGTTTTTGCGGCAACTGCGCAAACTTCTAAATCGCCAGATAAAATGCAAAATGAATCAGGTGTGAAAGTACTAAGTTTTGGGCTCTCGCCAAAAAAATCTTCACAATTGGAACTCACTGCGGTGCCGAATAATACTGCGGTTATCCCTACCGCGACATCTAATTATGGTGCTGAGTATGGCAAAGAGCCAACGCGCAATAGTCAATATTTTCAGTACGAAAAACGTAGTATGACTGTGCCGTATATGACAGTGTGGATGAAGAACGAAGGGGAGAAAACAATCAATTCAATTGTATGGGAATATACGGATCCGCATTTCAAAGGCGACAAGGAAATTGTTTTCAGCGAAGCAAAAACAAAATTGCAAATTGCGGCTGGGCGAACTGCCACATTATCTACACGAGTGCCTGAACATAAAGATTGTATGAACAGCATGGTCATGACAAATGGTGAAAGTTCTATGTCACGCACGTGCGGACGTGAGACCCGCAAACAGACGAATACATATCCGGTCACCGTCAAAATAAAACAAGTCAATTACGAAGACGGAACTGTCTGGAAAGCACAATAAAGTTGTCCTCTTGTTAGTGCCCCACCTGCGTAAGCGGGTGATGGCAATGCCACTCATCCACCCGCTTACGCAGGTGGGGACTGACTTTCACTTCACCGAAGTACTCGCCATTGAAACGAACGCATTGAATTCATCCGAAGTATCTCCGCCACCGCCTTGTCGTTGCATCATTAGGATTCCAATTAATTCTTTATTTGGATCAACCCAATAATACGTTTGCCACGCGCCGCCGTGCGAATAAGTTCCAACGGATTGCAAGCGGAATTTGCCTTCGACGTTGCGCACGACCTGAAACCCTAAGCCCATTCCCATGCCTGGTGACCAGGCCGCTTTTAAGTCTCCGGTGTGATTATTCGTCATCATTTCGATGGCGTAGTGCGATAAAATTTGCTTGCCGTTATAAGTGCCGCCGCTCAGCATCATTTGAAGAAAGCGATATAAATCTGCCGTAGTTGAATACAAACCTGCTTCGGGCGCAGGATAAATCGCGTTCTCACGCGTCGGCTCAATGTCTGATTTTCTCAATCCGCTATCCGTTATTTGATAAATCTGAGCGACGCGCGAATTCTTGCTCGCGGGCAAAAAGAAATGCGTGTCTTTCATTCCCAGCGGCGTGAATAAACGCTCTTCTAAAAATTGCTCGAATTTTTTGCCAGTTACAACTTCGACAATGCGACCCGCAACAGCGATGCCCATATTGCTATAAATCCATTTCGTGCCGGGCTGCACTTCCAGCGGCATTTGCGCGAATAGCTTGACTGCATCGGCGAGCGATTTATCACGCTTGCGATAAAAATTCTGAAAATCGCCTGTTGCCGTTGGATAGCCTCCGCCCATTCCTGATGTGTGCGTCAATAGATCACGAATCGTAATCGGGCGCACAAGCTTTTCGGCATCTTTGACTTTGATGTCTTTGAATTCGGGCAGATATTTTTCGACCGGATCGAGAATTGTGAGCAATCCGTCTTCTTCCGCCATCATCACGGCGACCGCGGTAATCGGCTTCGTCATCGAAGCAATTTGAAACAGCGTGTCCAATTTCATAGGCGTTTTTGTTTCAAGATTTTGATAGCCAACGGCGTCCGCTTCGATAATTTGTCCGCGATAGGCAACCAAAGTGACAATGCCTGCGGTGCGGCCTTGATCTACAAACGATTTCATTCGCGCTCGCAATTGTGCGAGACGTGGTTCGTTAATTTCGCTATTAGGTTTTTGTGCGGAAACGCTGAAGGTGAGCGCGCAAAGTGTAAGCACGAGGCAAAAACGAGCCGTAGTTTTCATGCTGAAAGGACTCCTGAATAGTTTTTATTATCGAAGTGACAAGACCGTCAAATTGCTGTCCGTATCAAACGGTTGATTGGCATCCGGCGGCGTATCGTCATTGACATTATTTTTCGGCTTTGGAATTTCAAGTGGAAAATCGCCATGTGGAATGACTACGCCTGCGGCTGGCAGATAACGATTGGCAAGCAATTCCAAATCGAAGCCTTCGCGCCGCACGCGGCTGTCAATATAGAGCAAAATAAAGCCCAACATCATTACGGGCGTAATCAAAATTTCACTGGCTTGCGAGACGGTGTTCGTTAAGATTGCGTACCAGACAGGCTGTTGTGCACTGAACGGGCCAGCATCAATGTTGTAAAGCATTGCGAAGCCATAAATCGGGAGCAGGAATAACAACGCGACCGACCACATAATGTAGACGTAAAAAAATACGAGCGCACCCGCTGGCAACGCGTCTTTCAGCTTGAATTCACTGCCTGCCAACGAAAAGCAGCGGCTCATCGCGCCTGAAACGTTTTTATGTTCGACGGTAATAATTTGTGGCAGAAATGCAGCCCGTTTCAACGTCATGGCAAACAATATATTGATTACAATGAACGCTGCTGTGCCAACAATAATGTGTAATGTAACCTGCAACCAGGTGGGGAAACTGGTCAGCAACCAAACCGCGCTTAGGATATAAAGGCCGCCGCCGATCCCGACCAAAAAATACAGGACGAAGGCCAGCATCAGCATCATGATTAGCGCCAAAATTGCCGCGCCGACCAGTCGCCAGAAATTTGTTTTGACGACGCGATAAACGTTGCGCACCTGCACAGGCGAACCATCCATAAAATATTGGACTAATTCGTTTGCTACACCGCCAAGCAAAATCAACAATACGCCTTTGCTAAAGACCCAAACTGCAAATCCACTAAGCACCAACATTACGCCAAGCGCCAAGCGTAAATCTCCTTTTTCAGTCGTGAAATTGCGGAAGCCAAAGCTGAGCGCCATTGTTGCGGCATAGGTCAGCAGCGTCGGCAAAATTGCCACACGCATCAACGCTACCCAATGCTGGCGATAGAGGCGCACGATGCGATCTAACAAATCGCCTGCCGAGAGCGGAGCTAATGCCATAGTGTCTATTTCGTTCATTGGCATAAACGCGCGTGATCTTACGCGATTCTTTTCGCCTTCGCCAAGTTTTCTTAGCTCCCACACAATTTCAAAATCAGGAATATGTTGTTGAGCTACTTGGTAAGTGGTTTAATAATCATTGACTTGAAGTTATAAAGCTGATAATTTACTTGAGAAGAAGCGTTGCGTGATTTAGAACAAAAATAAACAAAGATCGAAACGGTGAATCTGTACTACAACATCAGCCATCTCTGAAGGAGGGAATATGAACTTTACCAAAATAGCATTGACAGTTCTCGCATTGCTCGGACTCGCGAGCAGCACAGTTTGGGCGGATAAAAAAGAAGAAGTTAAGCGTGCGCATGAAGCTGCTCAGGTATTCAAGGAAATTATGAGCGCGCCGGATAACGCTGTGCCGCAGGAATTATTGGATCGCGCTTATTGCGTTGCCGTATTTCCGTCTGTGAAAAAAGGCGGTTTTGTCGTTGGCGGACAATTTGGGCGTGGATTAGTTAGTTGCCGCAAAGCAGGTGGCTGGAGCGCTCCGTCCTATTTTACCATTGGCGGCGGCAGCTTTGGCTTACAAATTGGTGCGCAAGCGGTGGATTTAGTTTTACTCGTGATGAACGAAGATGGCGTGAATGGTTTGCTCAAGAGCAAATTTGAAATTGGCGCGGGTGCGGCGGCCACAGCAGGGCCTGTTGGACGCAATGTTTCCGGTTCGACTGATGCGACAATGAACGCACAAATTCTTTCTTATTCGCGCAGCAAAGGTTTATTCGCTGGACTGGAACTAAAAGGCTCCGTGATTAAAGAAGATCAGGATGCAAACAAAGATGCGTACGGGCGTGCTGTGACGGCGGCGGATTTATTGTCTGCGGGCAAAATCAAGGCAACGCCGGATGTTCGTGTTTTTCCCGCTACCTTGACGAAATTTTCGGCTAAACGTGCAAGCGGGTCGAAAGCAAAAGTTGGTAAGAAAAACTAAGCCGTCGTGGTAACTGAAGGGTGGCAGTTTTGTTCGTCGGCGGAAAAACTATTTTAGACGCTTGCTGACATCCCCGCTGCCGCTCTCTTGCCCTTGTAAATTACCTCGGAGTAGTTATGAAATTCGCCCCATTGAATTCCTGTCTAATTATTTTTTTGAGCTCATTGATCCTCGGCACCAGCTTGGCGCAACCGTCGCACGTGCCACCCGGAAAGGTAAAATTTGCGCACATCACACAGCGCACGAACCTGGAACGCGATCCTATACGGCACGATGTGTTGGCGCGCGCTTCTGACGCCGCGACGGTCTTTCGCGAAATCATGGATGCGCCGGATCAGGGCATTCCGCAAGCGTTGCTAGAGCGGGCTGCGTGTGTAGCGGTATTTCCTTCGGTGAAAAAAGCTGGCTTCGTTGTGGGCGGGCAATGGGGACGCGGCGTTGTCAGTTGCCGCAACGAAAGTAATAGTTGGAGCACTCCGGCATTTTTCAATATTAGCGGCGGCAGCTTTGGCTTGCAGATCGGCGCACAGGTTGTGGATTTGGTGCTGATTATTCTTAACCAATCTGGCATGAATGGCTTGTTGCAAAATAAATTTGAAATTGGCGCAGGCGCGAGCGCTACGGCAGGGCTGGTTGGGCGCAACACGGCGATTTCCACCGATGCCTTGTTTGGTGCGCGGATTATTTCTTATTCGCGCAGTCGCGGTTTGTTTGCTGGCTTAGAGCTAAAAGGCTCTGTGTTAACTCCCGATACAAAAGCCAATCAGGCAATCTATGGCGAAGGCGTCCACACGCACGAATTGTTATCAAGCGTGCGTATGCGGGGCGCACTTGATGTTATGGTTTACCCGCGTGCGCTCTATGAAATTTCTCCTTACAAAGTGTATTATGTGAAAGTTCCGTCATCACGAAGGAGAATTCTTCCCCCCTACTCCACAGCCCCCTCGGAACTAAGTGTTGGCGCCAAAGCTGCCACCACTGGGAGTTCAACCAATGCTCAAAAGTAGTAGAAATTGCGCCTTATTTTTACTGGTTATTTCGACGTCTTTATTTGCGACCAATGCGCGCAAGGACGCGGAACCAATTATAAGAAAAGGAAAAAAGGGAATTATCAAAGCTGATGCTGTGATTCCCATGAAAATAGCGCGCGGTAAAAATGTGAATGCAACGATTGCTGAAACTGTCCTTAATCCACGGCAACAGAAAAAACTTTCGGGTTTGCATCCACAAGCCCAAGTTAAAATGAAAGCGGCCTTAGTGGATATGGAAAAATCAGGAGTTTGTCCGTTGATTACCAGTGCGTATCGTTCGACCGCTGAGCAACGTGACATTTATCATTGTTCGCATCGCCATATTTGCAAAGTGCGGCGCGGTATTTTTAGCGCGCGCAAGCCGGGGACGTCGCTACACGAAGCTGGACTTGCGGTAGATTTTGCCGACGTTGCGTATGGCAAGAAACGCCGTCCTCACCTAACACCCGAAGGCAGACAAATTGTCAAAATTATGGAACGACATGGTTTTAAATGGCGCTATGGCTTAAAAGACCCAGCGCATTTTGAACTGGAACCACGCGTCGCCGGATATCGCAACGAAAAACATGCCATCACCGCCGCGCAATATCGGGAAGCAAAAACGCGCCTTCAACCTAAAAAGACAAGGGAAATGCAGGTCAGTCTCAATCGCCGTCATCGGTAAGATTGGCAAAAAAATGCACGGGCAAGTCGGGCTTGTCCGCGCATCCAGCAAAGTCGTATTAGGAGAAATGAAGATCAACGCAAACTTTTAGAGGTCGTCTGTCCAAGCCGACATATACGAATTATTGAGGCTGGACGAGGTTGAGCCTGCTACGACGGGAATTGGTTCATACGCTTTTTCATAAATCGAAGCCATAAACACAGCGTCCGTCGCGGCGGCTTTTAAACTGCCAGGCGTTCCCATTTTGCGCGTCGCTTCAATATGGATAGTCAGCATATCCAGCGCCATCGTTTGCTGGACTTCTGAAAAATGAACGAATCGGTGATTGCTGCTCAGCAGTTGAGTAGCTAAAGTACGGGCAGGGACTTTGGCAATTTTCATAGAAAACCTCGCTTTTTTGGGTTACGGATGAATTCCTGCACGATAGGGCAATCGTCTTTGCTCAATTACGAAACGTTTGCGACGAGCGGAATGTAAATCCAAGTTTTCTCAGAACCGTGATACAGCAATAACAAAAAATCTTTTCTAAAAATAATGGAAATAATTTATCGCTTAGGAATACGCGCCGATGCTGAAGCAATTGTGAGTTTTCAAATTGCTATGGCGAAGGAAACCGAAGACGTGGATTTAGACCCTGCCGTTTGTGCCGCTGGTGTGCAAGCCGTTTTTGATCGCCCGGAATTAGGGCAATATTTCGTTGCTGAACAATCCGGTGAGGTGATCGCTTCGTTGATGATTACATATGAATGGAGCGATTGGCGCAACGGTAATGTTTGGTGGATTCAAAGTGTCTATGTCACGCCCTCCGCCCGTCAGCGAGGCAGTTATGCTGGTTTGTATGCACATGTCAAAAATATTGTGGAGCAGGACAAGAATTTGCGCGGCATTCGTTTGTATGTAGACGAACGCAACAAACGTGCGCAAGACGTGTATACGCGCTTAGGCATGAACGGCGAACATTACCGTGTGTTTGAATGGATGAAAGAGGGAAGTGATGAGTAATGAGTGATGAGATAAAAAAACTACTTATCCTTTATTACTCATCACTCATCACTTTCTCTTCATCTCCTGATTTAGCGCCAGAATTTCTTTCCGAATGGCGTTGCGCTCTGCCAGTAATCGTTTCGCAAAATATCCGCGCGTCAGAAAAAATAGCATAGCTTTTACAGCTCCCGCCGTATGCTCAAATTCTTCCGCAAAACGCATCGCAATATAACCCAGTAACGGCAAGCACACCGCAACAGTAATTGCAAAGATTGCCCCGAATTTCCAGGCGCTGAGCGCAATGCAAATAATCCACGTCAGCGGAAACAAAAGCGCTGCCGCTAATACTTTGATGGTCGAAACGATGTCGCTTTCGTTGTGGCTGAAACGCTTCGCCAGAACTCCCGCCAACCGATACGCTGGATAATGAATCACCGTTCCGATGATGGCGAACGGCAACAGCAAGCCGAATTTCAAAATGTGCAAAATAGCAGGCAGCGCCGCCGCTTGTGAGGCAGCGGATAAATCTTCGACATCAATGTGCGCCACGCGCAATTGCTCGGCATATTGCCGAATGCGCGTTTCAATTGCCTCTAATTTTTCCGGCGCATGCGTGCGGTAAAATTCGTAGCCTTCGACAAAGCGTTTTTTTAATTCTAATTCTGCGGTGAGGCTGGGTTGCTTTTCTTTGTCTGCATTAAAAATTTCTTCGGCGTGCGCGACAATATCTAGCGCTTGTTTTTGGTCGGCATTGAGTGTGACTTCGCGCAAAGCCGCGTCAAGTCGGGATGAAAGTTCCAGCGCCGCTGCGCGCGGAGGTTCGGCATTTTCATCTAACGCCACAGTTGGTACTGCAATAGGATCGCCAAAGTAAAGCAACGCCGCGCTGCGAAATGTGGCTTTCGCCGTGTAATACAAACCCACCGGAACGATGAGTAATTGCTTTTCCATCCCGGCTGAGGCTGCGCCGAGCGCGATGCGAGCCGCGCCTGTTTTTAAAGGGCGCAGCGAAGGTTCGCTATGCGATACGCCTTCAGGAAATAACGCCAGCGAGCCGCCACGTTCTAATAATTCACGGCATTTTTGAAATGTTTCTTTATTGCGTCCGGTATCTTCGCCTTTATCCTGCTGACGATAGACAGGCAATGTATCCAACGCCCGCGTCAGCCAGCCAATCAACGGCATTTTGAATAAAGTGGATTTCCCTAACAGCGAAATCGGGCGCGGCGCAAAACACAAAATAAACACCGGATCAATCAAACCATTCGGATGATTCAGCACAAAAATTACCGGCTGATCTTGTGGTATACGTTCGAGTCCAGAGACTTCAATGCGCCTATAAAACACACGCAAGATGAAATGTAAGAGGGCCGTAATAATGCGCCTGGTCATAGTTTTTGTCAGTTGTCCGTGATCAATCGTTCGTGAAGCTTTGTTGCTAGATTACAGTTGTTTTCACTTTCCTTCGCCTTTAATGTTGATTAGCGATAGAAGGGCAACTAACAACGGGCAAAGGACGACTGACTACAATCATTCATTCGTAAATACGATCTTGAATTTTTAATCGCACCAGCGCAGCGTTGCCGCTGCTGTCAACTTTCAGATCAACGCGTGCTTCGTTTTGATTTTTGCGTAGATCGTCTGCGATCTGCTCGCGCTTGCCTTCAGGAATATAAAATTCTTCAATACCGTAAGTGATACGCCAGCTATTCCAGCGACCGCGTATGGCGATGTGATTAGCCGCCAGATTTTGAGGTAGTTCAGCCTCAATGCTGGAAGGCCGCCAACTGCCATCCGCTTGTTGCTCAACGATGGCGTAAATTATATCTCCGTCGGCAAATTTCGATGTATTCGCAAACGCGGAAGGCTGACTGATGTCGTAACCAAGCGTGACATAATAGCCGCTCAAAATATTGTACGGATCAACCGGGGCGACTTTCAATACTACATCTCGTCCAGTCGAGCGCGTGTACACTTTCTTGGCGGGAACGCTCAATAAAATTAGTACTTGTAACGAAACGGCGACAGCGAAAATCAAAGCGCGTTTGCTCATACATTCAATTCTTTCCGGTGCAAATATTTTTCGTAGGCGATGCCCACAGCGATCACCGCTCCGCCACAAACGATGAAGGCGGCGGATTTCAATAATAACGAAGTGTCGTATTCAAGGAAGCGTGACAGAATCAAAATCACGGTGAAAAGCGTGCCAAACCAAAATGCGATGCGCCGTTCATCCAATAATCCGCTGGCAATCGCGGCGGCAGCGAGCGCGAACGCAGCAAGATTTGCGCCAAGCGTGAGCAATACCATATCGCCACGATGATTTGCACCGAGCAGCGCGCAAAAACTTAAAATTATGGCGGCTGAAATTACTGCAACTTGTAAAAATCCGCGCTCAGATTTTTGCTCGGCAGTCAGCGCATTAATTAATAGACCTATCGCAATTATTCCAGCGACGAGCGCAGGCAACAGCAATAAGAACGGAATTTCTTTCTTATCAATTTCCCACGAAGCCACACGCCACATATGATGAAATGAGGAAAGAAAAGCCGTAATGGCGAGCGTTAATAGGCCAAGCGCCGCTAAGGGGTTGCCAAATTCAGTTTTGATTTTTTTCGTGCGATGAAATTCACCGACCGCCCAAGCTAATAACCCGCCGATCACCATTGCCAGCAAAATCAAACGGCCTGACGAATATTTTTCTGCAGTCAGTAGGGACAGAGAAAATGTGATGCTCACAAATGTCGCTGTGTATAAAACGCGCGAGCCGATGCGCCACGCCAGCGGCAAAAATGCGGCGGCAATGGCGGCTGGAAATAACGCGCGCCACGAACTGTGCGAATCAAAATTGAACCCACTAAACCACACGCTCGCGGTGAATAATGCCAGCACGCCAATCAGCCAACTGCGCACGGCGTATGCCATCACGAGTGAGCCTAACGACCACACTAAAAACGCGCCGTACCATTCGCCGCTGACGTGAAAAATTTGCGCCATCAATCCGATGTTCGCACCAAACACCAGACAGCCTGTGAAAACCAGCGCGTGTCCAAATCTCGTCCAGCCCTTTTTATACCAGAGCCAATAACCCGCCAGATGAAAGGCGAGCAGCGTCACGAATAACATCACAACTTTGGCGATGGTTGGAATCTCTTCCCAGTTCGCGGCGACAAAAGTGATAATGCCTCCGCCCAGCAATAATCCGCCAAGTGTAAACAACACTGCTGCCAACAGGCGTGAAGATTCTTGTTGAATGCTGTCGAGCTGATACATTTGCGTGAGGCGCGCCGTCCCTTCTTCCGTCAGAATTCCGCCTTGTTGCCAGAGCGGGATTTCCTGTTTCAGCTTCGAGCGAAAATCAGTTGATTGATTTGGTGTCATAACTTTAAGGTAGCGCGGGCTACCAGCCCGAACGCTAAGGCTTTTGATACAAAGTCTTTCAGAGTAACTTTTCCTTTAAATTTCCTGCGTAGACTAACCGTCTGCGCTACAGTTGCCACAGAATTTGCGTCAACTGTGAAATATTACTGCTGCGGATGAACAGAGAAGATTACGAATAGGACACTTTCTGCGCTGTCACATTATTGCGCGTCTTTCAAGTGCGCGACATATTTTTGCAATTCGGTAATTGACTTATCAGAGAGCATTTTAAAAACGCGTGCTTTGACACCTGTGGGAATAATTTTTTCAGTGACGGATTCGGTGATGACAAACGTACAGGATTCTAATCCGCGTTGCCAGCCGTGTTTATTTGTGTCACGAAATTCCAGCGAGAGTGGATCAACGCCAATTGCGCCGAGTAAGGCGCGTGACCATTCCAGAAAATCAGGGTATTGCGAAACGACAATCAATAAATCTTCGGCGTTAGGAAATTTTTCTTGCTTGAGCGCTTCTGTCACAGAACGCAGTCGCAACAACAACAAGTGCGAATGCGCAGGCAATGCCGCGCGTACGATTTCGCCTTGCCCATACATCGCAATCGGCATTGCGCCAAAATAAATTTCACGTTTTGTACAATCTTCCAGCCCACATGTAGTCACCGGAAAATTTGTTACCGCGTTAATTTCTGCCGCTAAAATAGGACGCAATTTTTCATCTGGTTCAATCAGCAAAAAATGATCGGGCGGTTGTATTTCCAACCAATGCCGCAAGCGCAAGCGAATTTCGTTTAGCGCGAAACCTTTGTTGCGAGTCAGCGTCAAAAATTCTGAAATGATTTGATCTAAATCCAGTTCCGTATCGAATTGTGATTCAGCGTCAAACTTGCGCACATAAACACCGCTGCCGTGAGCGAAATTCACCCAGCCGCGTTCTGCAAGTTCACGATAGGCCGCGCTGACAGTATTGGCATGAATGTTATAACGCCGTGCGAGTTCGCGCGTGCTGGGCAATTTTTGCCCCGGCTGCAAATCTTCGCTAAGGATGGCCAGGCGAAATTGCGTAATGAGTTGCTCTTTGATAGGAACTTCGCTGTTTTTTGAAAGCCAGAGGCGCATAAATCTGTAACCCAAGCTGCGGTTGTGCGTAAAAGCCAACGCAACCAATTTCGATTCACAAATATAATCTGACAGGAGACCGAGATGAAACTGCGTACAACGCTGTACATATTATTCGTTTGCTGTGCAATCGCCAATTGTTCATTGGCTTTTGCACAAGACACTCCGCTGACACCCAAAAAAGTGTACGACCAGATGCAAGGCAAACTGGCGGAGGCGGAAGCCGAAAAATTAGCTGGACAATTGCGCGCTTGGTTTGGCAAAAATAATCAGGGACAAGAGCTATTAACAACTGGCGGCGCGCGCGCTGACGATTTATATGTCGTTTGGGCAATCGAAAGCGCCACGACGCCACAAGTCAAATCGCATGACGGTGCGATTACTTTGCCGATGCAAAAACTTGGCACGACCAATGTTTATGCGGCTGCGGCATTATTGCCTTCCGGCACAGCCTTGCGCTGGCAATTTGAAGCAGACAACAAACGCTGGGGCGGTGGACAAGTTGAAGTCTACGCGACGCATCGGGATAGCATCGAACAACCTGGTGTGCCAAAGGGCAAACTCACGCAAATGCCAAAATGGTCGAGCAAAGTTTTTGCGGGCACTACGCGCGACTGGTGGGTGTATGTGCCCGCGCAGTATACGGCGGACAAACCCGCGTGCGTGATGATTTTTCAGGATGGGCAAAGCGCGAAAAACTATGTGCCGGTCGTATTCGATAATTTAATTGCGAAAGGCGATATGCCTGTAACCGTGGCGATTTGTATTGCGCCTGGTAGTTTTGAAGGCGGCAGATCGAATCGCAGTTTTGAATACGACACGTTGTCCGATCAGTACGTCAGATTTTTGCTGGAAGAAATTTTGCCCGAAGTCGAAAAGACTACGCCGCTCAAACACGATGCCGCGAGTCGCGCCGTCGCGGGTATCAGCAGTGGCGGCATTGCTGCATTTACCGCAGCGTGGCAGCGTCCCAACGAATTCCACAAAGTGTTGTCCTGGGTTGGCAGCTTCACGAACATTGCGCACGGCACAACCTTTCGTGAAGGCGGACACAACTATCCAGCCTTAATTCGCAAAACACCGAAACGCAATATTCGTGTGTTTTTGCAGGATGGCGAAAATGATTTAGATAACGCAAACGGAGACTGGCCGCTGGCAAATAAAACGATGGCAAAAGCGTTGGCGTTTGCGGGTTACGATTATCAGTTCGTGATGGGCAACGGTTTTCACAGCGATAAGCACGGGCGTGCAATTATGCCGGATTCGCTGCGTTGGTTGTGGCGGGATTACGGGAAATAAGTTGCAGTGAAGGATACCGACGACGCTGGAACATTTTTAGAAAAAATACTAAGCTCTGAAAGAACGAGTTAATTCTAGCTCGCTTCTTCAGGGCTTTTCCTTAACAACTTAAACCAGGGGTTTGCGTTTGTTTTACTTTCTCCCTGGTGATCTTATTTTGCTCCGTTAGGGGCGTTCATCTCTTCACAGGTTTCGCCAATGAATCTTAATCAAGTCATCAAACGCGCACGCGCTTACTATCCAGAGCATCTCGCTACGATTGATGGAGCGCATCGGCAAACGTATGGAGAATTAAGCGCGCGCGTCATGGCGTTGGCGGCGGCGCTGCAAAATTTGGGCGTTCAGCAAGGCGACCGTGTTGCGATGTTGATGCTCAATTGTCATCAATTTCCCGAAGTGATTTTTGCCGCCTGGCAAATTGGCGCAGTCGCTATACCATTAAATTATCGGCTTGCGGCGGAGGAATTAATTTTCATCATCAACGATGCCGAATGCACGGCGATGATTTCGGATGATGTGATGCTGCCGTTGACTGCCGCGATGAGGCCGCGTTTGCGGGGCATTCAGCATTACATCGCTACGATAGCGGCGGATGACTTTTTGAACTACGAAGAAGTTTTATCGAACGCACCAGCTTCGTTCGTTGAAGCGGAAATTGCCGAACATGATTTGGCGGGATTATTTTATACGAGTGGTACGACAGGTTTGCCAAAAGGCGTGATGCTCAGCCATCGCAATTTGTGGACGAATCTTTTGCATTCGATGGTAGCCGTTCCGCCCAGCGAAGGCCGCGTTTATATGCACGCCGCGCCGATGTTTCATCTGGCAGATTTTCCTTCGACCATGAGCGTCACAATGTTTGGCGGCGCGCACGTGATGCTGAAGAAATTCGATCCGGCAGAATTATTGGCGCTGATCGAACACGAACGCGTGCAACGCATCACGCTCGTACCGACGATGATTAATTTTCTCATTCATCATCCCGATGTGAAAACGCGCGATTTGAGCAGCTTAGAGCAAATTGGTTATGGAGCTTCGCCAATGCCTGCCGAATTGCTCAAACGAGCGATGCAAACTTTGCCGCACGTAGAATTCGCGCAAGGCTATGGTCAAAGCGAAGCCGCTCCATTGCTCACACGTTTAGGCCCGGAAGATCACGTTGTGGAGGGCGCAGAACACGTGACGCGTCGCCTCGCTTCGTGTGGGCGTCCGATTGTTGGCGTAGAGATGCAACTCTTCGACGAAAACGACCAGCCCGTAAAACAAGGCGAAGTCGGCGAAATTGTCGCGCGTGGCCCAAACGTCATGCTCGGTTATTGGAAGCGACCAGAAGAAACGGCGAAGACTTTGCGGGGCGGTTGGTTGCACACAGGCGATGCTGCACGCATGGACGAACACGGCTATTTTTATATCGTAGATCGCACCAAAGATATGATCGTCACAGGCGGCGAAAACGTCTATTCCACCGAAGTCGAAAACGTCCTCTTCAAACATCCCGCGATTCGTGAAGCCGCTGTCATCGGCACACCCGACGAAAAATGGGGTGAAGTCGTCGCCGCAATCGTTACGCTCAGAACTGACGTTACAGTTACGGCTGAAGGATTGATCGCCCATTGCGCCGCGCATTTGGCACATTACAAAACACCAAAATTCGTTGAGATCAAGGAAGGTGAATTGCCGAAAGGTGGCACGGGGAAAATTGATAAGAAAGTGTTGCGCGAACCATATTGGAAAGGCTACACGCGGCGTGTGAATTAAGCCTGAAGTTAAATTCAAACAAGTAATCCCGCCCGTTGAGCGAGCGACTGATACTGAGGATGCGTGTGAAGTTCCCGCAAGCGATAATCTACAATTGAATGCGGAATCCATTCGGCGCGATCAGTAAACGCAAGTTCCAGCAAACGGAAAGCCTCATCGTATTGCCCTAATGCGGCGTATACAAGCGCTGAGTGATACGGCGAAGTATATTGTTGTTGCTTCCGCTCAGCCAACTGTTGCAACACATGCTCTGCTTCAGCGCGCTGTCCGAGCTTGCCATAGACAACACCAAGCGTTGTAAGGCTAATAAGGTTTTCGCCTAGTTTAATCGCTTTCAGGCAAGAGGCGGCGGCGGCCTCAAATTTGCCTGTTGCTTCTTCTATAAACGCTTGAATCGCCCAGGTAATTGGTAGCCACGGCGCTTTTTCAAGGGCTTCCCGACAGAGCGCTAATGCGTATTCAGGTTGCTCGGCAAAATAAAACATCCACGCCGCTACCGTGATACCGAGTGGCAAATGTCTGCATCCTTTTAAGCCTTTTTCTGCATGAATAGCAGTCTCGGTAAAGCGTTTGCGGAAGGAAAGCAAACGCGCATACTGGATATGTGCCATGAAAGAATCCGGCGCGTATTGTATGGATTGTTTGAAATGGTTTTCAGCCAACTCCCAGTTCCATTCCCATAACGTTGCTATCATTGCGCGCGTGACATGTGCATCACTGCACTGTGGATCAATTTCCAAGGCGCGATTTACGGCTGCCAATGCTTTCGGCATGCCATCATTGGGCGCGAATTCAGTTAGTCCGTACGTGCAGCGTAAGACCCAAATATCTGCTAGTCCGGCCCACGGCTCAGCGTAGTTTGGGTCAAGCGATACAGCATAACTATATTCATCGAAAGCTTCTTTTAAGATTGCATGTTGTGTGAAATAAAGGTAACGCCCTTTGCGATAGCTGGCGACGGCTTCGGGATTCGGTTGTCGTAACTTGTTGAGATGAGTTGTTGGCAAACTGAATCCGAGTTGTTCGGCAAGCTGGCGTGCAATATTTAGTTCTAATGGAAGAGAATCTAAAATGTTCACAGTAAATTTGCCAGTCCATAAAACATTCAAGGTTTCGGCTTCGATCAACTGAGCGCGTAACTCCTCGCCGTCTTCTGTTGTGGTCAGCGTACCGCTCAATACCAATTCTGTCCGTTGTGCGTTGGCGATTTGTTTGGTATTCGGTTGCCAGCCGGGAAATAGATGTTCCGGTGAAATCTCTCTGATTTCTAATGGGGTTAACTGATGTAATTGATGAATGATTCCTAAAGCCAGATGATAACCCGTTAATCGCAAACGCTCTTCATCACGAAAGAATCCCGGCAGACAAACAAAGGGAACAACTGAAATAGTACGCCAACGAACTGTGGTTAATTGCCCTGAAAATCGCACAGGTAAATTAAAACGATAGCCTCTTGGCCCGCTGGTACTAACAATGACATCTGCACCTAGTTCCTTGCGTAAGCGAATGATTTGTTGATGCAAATTGTTGTTGTCTACAGTTCGACCCGCCCAGGCTATTTTTCTAATTTCTGTACTGCTGAGACTTTGTTGTCCGTATCGCAAGGTATTGTGCAAAAACACTTGTAATACTTTGATGGCCTGTTCGGGTAATTCGATTTGTTGGTTCAGGCTGTTATAACAAATTTCATTTTCCAACCGGAAAGCGCCGAATTCAATCGCACTATTCATGCACTTTGCCTCCTCGCCTTATTACAGAAATTTTTCTGCACAATTCAGCTTTTATTCAGCATTTCTTTGCTAAAAATATTTTGGGTAATACAAAAAATAACTAAAGGACTGTTTGGTGACTGCGCCAAGCATTGTAAATGTAAGTGTGTGTACTTGGGAATGGTGAGAGGTGAGAGAGATTATTTTTGTTAATGGGAACAGCCAGACTCATTAATCGCCCAGCTAAAAATCATCCAATGTTCAGAGTTCAGGCTTCAGCGTGTAGCAATAAAAATAAACGCGCTGAAGCCTGAACTCTGAACCAAAATCAGAAAGGAACAACGCACGATGCAATATTTCGTTACGATGGAATTTGTCGAACCCGGCCCATTGTTTGCCCCGCAACAACTGGGGCAAATGGTCGCCGATATAATTCTGCCTAGCTTTGATTTGCTGGCTGAATTACAAGCACAAGGAAAAATTGTTGCAGGTGGCGTGTTGGTCGGAACGCGCACCGCTAGCTTTACGGTCGAAGCCGCAAATCATAATGAACTGGATCAACTGCTTGAAGGGATGCCGTGGTGGGGCATTATGAAAACAACTGTTGTGCCGCTGCAATCCTTTGCCCAACGTGCCGCAAATGATCGTGCGTTGATGGAACGGATTCAAGCTGCGAATAGCTAATAATTTTTTGAAAGGGAAAATCATGAAAACATTACGTTGCCGCGATGCCGGATTTGATTGCGAAGGGGTGATTAAAGCCGCTACGGAAGAAGAAATTCTTACGCAGGCCGCTGCCCACGCACAGGACGCACATAATGTGCAGGTTACTGCAGCACTGGCAGAGCAAATAAAAACGCTAATCAAAGAAGAAGATTGAAAAAGGTTCAGAGTTCACGCTTCAGCGTGCCATTCGCTGCACGCTGAAGCGTGAACTCTGAGCATTCGGAACAGTGAAAGAGGAAATATGCGTCTTAACTTACTAAATGGAATTGTCGTCATATTTTGTTTAGGGCTGATTTCATTTTTATTTGCCCAACCCGTAACGCAATCTGCGCCTAGACCACCTGTTAAGTATTCCCTGCAAACCGAAGAGCGGCGTTTTTTACTAGATTATCTGAAACGGTCAAAGCTGATGATGCACGATGCTGTACAAGGGGTTTCGCCTGAACAGTGGACTTTTAAACCAAAACCGTTTCGCTGGTCAGTGGCGGAGTGCGCTGAACATATTATTTTGGCAGAGCATTGGTTGATGAACGAATTTGACAATAAATATGCCAAATCGGATGAACCCGCTTACATTTTTCATTGGCTCAAACCAAAACCGAAACCGGGCGATCAGCGCATCATTCCCTTAGCCGAACGTCACCAATACGATCTAGGTTTACTGAATGGTTTACTGGATCGCTCACAGGTGGACACTACCATTCCGCGCAACCCTCCGCCTGATGTCGTGTTTGTGCCAACTGGCAAATACAAAACGCCCGAAGACATGCTGAAAGATTTTGATAAGCAGCGCGATGAAACGATTCGCATCATTGAAAATATCAAAGTGAACTGGCGCGAACATTATGTTTATTCCGGCTGGCAAGCACTTAATTTTCAATTTGACGGATACCAATATTTATTGCGAATTCCGACACATTGCGAACGCCACTTAATGCAATTGTGGGAAGTAAAACGCGATGAGAAATATCCGAGTAAATAAAGGTTCTTGGTACTTAATCGGAAAATTTATTTAGTACAGGAAACAAGCTGAAGCTTGAACTCTAAACAATCTATGTAGGAGAAATTTATGTCCGCCATTAGCGAAGCAATTCAATCTGCCAACCATAATTTTATGTCTGCATTTAAACGCGGCGATGCTGCGGGCGTAGCGGCTTGTTATACGGCGGATGCGCGTTTGTTGCCGCCCGGAACGCCGCCGATGTCTGGCACTGCTGACATCGCCGCTTTTTGGCAAGGCGCGATGAACTTAGGCATCAAAGAGGCAAAACTCGAAACGAAAGAAATCGAAGAGCGCGGCGACCTCGCGGTCGAAATCGGGCAATACACGTTAACGATTCAGGCTGAGTCAGGCATCGTTACGGATGTCGGCAAATATATCGTGACATGGAAAAACGAGGCAGGTGCGTGGAAATTGCATTTTGATATTTGGAATTCAAACGCGGCATAAGGAGAAAGAATGAACATGCAAAACGATGCTGAACAGCGCAAAGCACAATTGCGCAAAGTTGCTGAAAGTTATTTCGCGGCACTGCGCCAAAAAGATTTTGCTGCGATTCCTTATGATGATGATGCCAGCTTGCGTGCGCCGCTTGCGCCAGGCGGCGTCAATCAGCCATTACAAGGGAAGGCCGAATTGCACGCGCAATGGTGGGTTCCGCTTGAACCTGCGCTTGAGGGCGTAGAAATTACTGTGCTTGATTTTTATGTGAACGACGCTCTTACCGCCATTTGCAGCGAAGCCATCATTATAATCAATGTTGTTTCACCGCCCGCGACTTTGCGCGTAGCAGATCGGTTCACCGTAAATGCTGCTGGAAAAATTATCGAGCAGGAAAACCATTTTGACCCGCGCGATATAACGAATCCCGGTTGGCAAAATAATTCTTAATTACAAGGAGCTTTTCTATGCACTCAGACGGAAATAAAGAATTCATTACGCGTTATTATGCTGCCATCAGTGGTAAGCCAAAACCTGCCGCGACCGTTGCTGAATATGTTAGCGAAGATGCGATGAAACATCACATTGAATTTTTTGAGGCAGCGTTTCCAAACTACGAACTATTCGCTGATGACCTAATTGCTGAAGGCGATAAAGTTTGTGTTTGCGCGCGCTTTCGCGGTACGCACGAAGGCGACTTGATGGGGATTGCGCCGACGGGCAAAACGGTGATGCTGCCTTTTATAATCGTTTACCGAATTGCTGATGGAAAAATTGCCGGACACACGATGGCGATTGACCAACTGGATTTGATGAAACAGCTTGGCGTAATGCCGTAAACGATTTCGTTCTGAGTTCACGCTTCAGTGTGCAAAAAAAACACGCTGAAGCGTGAACTCAGAACTTGTTTTTTTATGCCGAACGCCTCCTCACTAAATTTTGCCATGCCCTCAGCCATTCGCGTGGTACTGCTGGAAGATTACTCAGGCTTACGTAATTGTCTGAGTGATCTGCTCCGCGAAGTGGAAAGCGATGAACTCGCGGGTCGTTTTTACACCACAGCGCACACTGTTACATTGACCTGCAAGTGCATTCCAAACCCGAAGCCGTAGCGAAGGCACTGCGAAATATTTTACTTAATAAATCCATTTTGATTCTTTTCTGCGTATTATCAATGCGCTGAAATATATTTACTCCCCCTCCCTCACAGCGCACGCCAAAGCAGCAAATTTTTTTATGCACTGGGAATTATTTTGCCTCGCTAGGAAAAGACCGTCTTTTTTCGTGAGAAAGGAACCCACTTATGTCTCTGATTTTACGCCTCGCTTTCGTCGCGCTATTGCTCGTAAGTGCTACTGCTATTGCTAATGCTGACCCGATCACCTTGACGTTTTCGGGAAATGGCTCGACGAATATTAAGTTTTCATCGCCGACCGCGCTGCCGTTTGTGTCGAAGGGAATTTATGACACTTCGATGGGCGTGATGAAATATGAAGCTAACGGCATCGTAGATTTGTTGACTATCAATGCCGATGATTCTAGCCCTACGAAAGGATTGTTTACGTTATCTGATGGCAATTCACTGCTGGGGAAATTCACCGGCTCGCTGTTTCCCGTAGATGCGAATGGCATCGCGCGCGCTGTGTTGACGTACACAATCACAGGCGGAACGGGAATATTTCATGGTGCGATCGGAACAGGAACGGAAGAAATCTTTTTGAATTTTGCTACGGGCGCATACACCAGCAAAGGTTCGCTGCTGCTGAATATGAACACGAACGCTGTGCCAGAGCCGACTTCGTTATTTTTTCTTGGATCAGGATTGGCGGGATTGGCAATAAGATTGAGGAAAAGAAGAACTCTGTAGAGTCTATGGAGTCTATAGGGTCTTGAGAGTCTATGGAGCGCTTTACTTCATTGACTCACTAGATTCTACAGACCCTATAGACTCCATAGATTCTTAGAACGCCTGCCCGAAGCTAATGTGGAAGCGTACGCGGGGTACTTTGAAATCAGGGTGACAGGTTTGCCCGCCGCAATCTTTACGCAATCCAGTGCCTGCGTATGGATCGCTCGCTAAATATCCCATGTCTAAACGCAACGGGCCGAGCGGTGTTTTGACGCGCAATCCCAGCCCTACGCTGTGTGTGAAATCAGGGAAGCGAATGCTGTTCATTGTGCGGAAAACATTGCCTGTATCGTAAAAGCCTACGAGACTAATTTGGCGATAGACGGGTTGACGGATTTCGGCGTTGCCTACGATGAGAGCATTGCCGCCCGCCAATTGAAAAATCGGATTACTGCCTGCTGTTGTCGCTGTGTTCTGACAATCTTGAATTACTTTTTTCGTTGCGTCGTTCGGATCAGGAACCACAAGCAGGCAATTGCGCGGGCCTGCTAATTCAAAGTTGAAGCCGCGCAGTGTGGTCGAACCACCCGTGAAAAATCGTTCAGTCAACGGCAATAATTTGAAATCCTGCGGCGTTGGATTACGCGGCAAAATGTCGGCGATGGGCGTGCCGATATTGGCTGCAAGGCCGATGCGAACATTTGCTGCCAGCACTGCTCCGCCTGTTTTAGCAGGTAAGTGGTAATACGCCTGATTTTCCGTGAAGAAACGGAAGAATTGTCCATTGCCGCCGAATGCGCGCAACGCTACGGTCACATCCGCTGTGTGGTAATGTCCGGCGCTGGCATCGAAAGGATTATCGCGTCCGTCAAAGGCGTACGAAGTTGAAAGCCGCGACAATCGAATCGGCTGATCGCGCCGATCCAATTGATTCAGCGGATCACTCGGATCAATAAATTTGCTATTGCCCAGCGACGGCGGACGTACGCTGACGCCGTCGTAATTGTACCGAAACAGCAACAGCGAGCGTCCGCTCAATTGCTTTTCAATTTGTAACAAGGCCGTGAAACGCGTTGAATCAAACGCGGGGCGGCGTTGTTGTTGTGCAAGCAACGAAAATAGTAATGGCGTGTTGAGATTGAAAGGGCGCGGATCGGTATACGAAAGTTGCCCCAGATAATTGCGTGGACTGGCACGCAACCGAATGCCTGCGGTGGTCAGACGTCCGAAAATATTTGGGTCGGAAATTTCAAAAATTCCCCGCGCGCCTTCGTCTGATTGAAACCCTGCGCCGTATACAATCACACGCGATTTTCCTTCTTCGACATCTACGAATACATTGCGTTTGACCTCGCCTGTAGCGCCTTCTTCGCCCAGCGTTTCGGTGCGTACTTGCACACGTCGAAACGCGCCCGCGCCGTACAAATCCTGTTCGCTTTTTAGCAACTGATCATTTTTCAGTAAGTCCCCGTTTTTGAACGGAACGTAATTGTGTACGCGTCCGCCAACCGTTCTTTGCCGCGTGCCAACTGAGTTAATGAAGACGCGATTGATGTAAACGAGCGGGCCTTCGGTGACTTCATAAACGACGCGCACTTTTTCGCCGCCCATTTCGTATGTGCGCGCCAGCACGGAAGCCGTTGCGTAACCCGCATCAAAATAATATTGCAAGACATCGTTGGCTTCGATTTTGACACGACTGATCGAAAATGCGTCGCCCATTTTTATCTGCACTTTTTGGCGCAACAAATCAGTCGTGAATAACGCATTGCCTTTGAATGCAATGTCGCCAATATACGAGCGCGGGCCCTCGTCAACTCGGAAAATAATTTTAAGCTGGTCATTATCTTCGCTAACGGCGCGGTTGATGGCCGCCATGCGCGCTTTGCGATAGCCCTGATCGCGCAATTGCGTGAGGATAAAATCAGCATCACGGCGCAGCGCCTGTTCACTGGTAATGCCGCGAATGTAACGCGTTGTCAAAAGCGGAATCGGCAAAAATGCAGCGGTCTGTGTTTTTAAATTCGGCGCGACCTCAAGCAACGAAATATTTTTTGTGCCCTCAATACGAATGCTGGTGACGCGATAGCGTTGGCCCGTTTCGATGTTGAAAGCAAGTTCCGTTTGTTCGCTACTTAAATCCGGCGTAGTGGGCGGCGTTACTTCCGCGAAAAAATATCCTTCTTCCTGCAAATATTCACGAATGCGGCGTGCGCCATCATCCAGCGAAGCGTCATCAATTCCACCTTCGCGCATAAACGGCAACGTTTGGCGCAAATGTTTTTCACTGAGTTCAAAGCCCGTAGTTTTGACTACGAGTTGTGGCCCCGCGTTGATCGGTACCTGAATCGTGACGGCATTTTTTGCGCTATCGTATGTGATGTCTGCGGGGCCAACTTGGGCGGCAAAATGATTTTTTTCTAAATGTTGTTCCAGCAAATGCTGAATGTCTGCATTAAAGGCAGAGCGCACAAACGTGCTGCCGATTTTGCTTTTGAACGTAGTGCGAATAATTGTTTCAGAAATTTTCGTATTGCCTGTGAAATTCAATGCCGCAATTTTGGCAGGCGTACCGGGGGTGACGATAAATTCAATATCAATGGTTGTGCTGGTAGCTTCCGGCTTGGTTTTAGTTTCGACGCTGGCTTGATAATAGCCCCGATCTTTAAAAATTTCGGCGATTAAATCGGCACTTTGCGTCAGATTGCTTGGCGTGTATTTTAAGCCGCGATCAAGATCGGTAAGCTTGGCGCGTAATTCTTCGACGGAGACTTCAGGCACAAGGCCCGAAAATTCGACTTCGCCCACGCGCAATTGTGGTTGTAGCAAAAACGAAACAATCAGCGCGCCGTTATTATTGATACGCGTTTCGCAGCGGGCATTGGCTACGCGGCCTGATTCATAGAGTGACAACAATGAACGTCGCACTTCAACGGCAGAATACGGATTGCCTTCACGCACGCGAATCATCCCGCGCAAATCATCTGCGCCAAGATTTGCCGCCGCGCCTTCGTATCGGATTTGAACTTCAGCAACTGTTTTGCCAATGACATTTTCGATGTCCTGTGCGCGAACGGTGCAAAAGCTTAGCGCGATAAAAAAAATAGAATAGAGAGAACGCGTAAAATCCGCGCCGATCCGCACCATTCGCGTTATCTGTGTTTTATTGTTATGCGCTACAAAAAATCTCATGCTTCAAAAACGTTTCCGAAAACGTACATCTAGCCCGAATGTGCCGTCCTGTGCGCGCGAAGCCACAAACGAAATGCGGTCGCTGGCCTGATACTCAATCAAAATTACCTGATCCTGATTCGAGGCGATATTGGTCGAATACGTGATGGATAAATCTTTCGTGATGCGGCGGCCTAATGTCACGCGCGCAGTTGGGTCTGTGCCTTTGCCTGTCAACAAGGGATCAAGCGAAAACCGATTCAAGCCGAACAAGCGTCCCGTCACATTTGATTCCACCGAACGCGAAGCGCGATTCGCAATAAATGAAGCTGCGGTGTTCAGCGAAGTTTGCGCGATGGCCTGCGAACTGGAACTGCTCGACAACCGATCTTCGTTTTGCAATCGCCCTGTAGCGAGCAAATTATAAACTTCAGGTTCTGGCAACGATGGTTCCGAACGCAAACGGAAGCGCGGTTGATTCAGCGGCCCCGTAAAATTCGCTACGATACGATAGCCTTTAATTTCAGCTTCGGCTTCGATGTTGAGCTGACCTGCGCGTTTGTCTACGCCGGAAAATTCAATCGTTCCGGCATTCGTGATGCGAAAGCGTTGATTGAAAATATTGTCAATCAATCCACGCGTTACAGTGATGCGTCCGCCGACGGTTGGATCGTCAGCAGGGCCACGTAAACGCAGCGCCGCGCTACCATTCACGTCTAATAGTTTTGTATGCAGCGATAATGTTTCGTTAGCTGCGACGCGAATGTCCAATTGCGTTGGTGGAATAATGCTTTCGCCGCCCGCCGCGCTGATGGTTGAATTACTGAATTGATCAGTCATGCGTTCGATAAATTCAAACAAATCTACATCCGCTAAATATTCTGTGCGGCGTACATTGACGACGCCGCTCAGCAATTGAAAATCGGGCGAGCCTTGCAATTCCAAATCGCCGTCGAATGTGGCGCGTGTGTCCCGTGGATAATCCAGTCGCACGCCTTCGGGGTGCACTTGAAAACGCCAACGATTTGGTTTGAAGCCAACGAACGAAGCACCGCCTGTCGCGCGAATTTTTCCGCTGCCGCTGGTATCTGCTTCAAACGAAGCAAGCTGTGCCTGATCTGCTGTAAACAACAATTTTGCTTTGGCGCGATTGAGCCCTAGCGGGAAGCCCGGAATGCGCAAGGATCCATCCTGCAACGTTGCCGTGCCGCTGAATTTTGGTTTTTTGAAACTGCCCGTTGCCGCGCCTTCCAGTTTGACAACGCCATCAGCAAAGATGTCTTTGACGAAAGTTTGCAGCAATTTCAAATTTACATCGCCGTTAACTGATAACGTGTTCTTGCCGTTTTCGCCGAGCGCGATGGTGCCCTTAACCAGCACGTTGGTGTTGTTGCCGGAAAGTTTGATGGAACCCAGATCGACTTGATCCTGATTAACCTTGAGCGTGAAAGGAGTGCTCGCTGTCAGGCGATAATCGGCTACGTCAAAATAAAGCCCTGTAAATTCAGTCTCTATGCGTACCGGATCATTTTTGCTGAATAGATTCCCGGCTAGGCGTACTTGACCCGAAGCTTTACCATTAGCTTGTAAATCACTGGCGGAAACCAAATCCAGCACGCGCGCGAGTTCGAGGTCTTTGATGTTGAGCGCCAAATTAATCGGCGCGATGGGGTCGCCAAAATTGATTTCGCCTGTGCCCGAATGCGTTTGCCCTAACGCCATGCCGTTGAGATTTAATTTGGCAATGCTGTTCGTGCCGTTTGCTGTCAGCGTGATGTTGCTAATAGGTTCGTTTTTATAGGTGATTTCTTTGCTTGTTATTGTTGCTGTCAAGCGATCAAAAATCCGGCCTTGTTTTTCTTCTATTAAGACTGATGCCGCTTCCGCTTCGATATCAAGATTCACTTTGCCTGTGATTGGCAGCGGTGCTTCATTTTCTTCACGTGCAATGTTGATCCATTGATTCAGATCAATCGCTTCGCCGTGCAATTTGGTTTGATAGCCTTTGGTTTTGGTATCAATCGTTAAGTTGCCCGCCAGCGAACTTTCACCTGCACGCAAATTCAAATTTGCGAGATCAATGCGCGAACCGTCCAGCGTTAATTTCGTCGCAAAATTATCAATTGCCGTCGGGCCGTACTTTGCCTGCGAAACTTTGAATTCGCCATTGCCGTGCATTGCTTCCGGCAAGCCGGAAATCTCAATCGCTCCGTTGGCAAATCCTTCGAGCGGAACCAACCCCGAAAACGCCGCGCGCGAAGTTCCCGCGAGCGCCAGTGCGTGTAACTCTGCTTTGACCGAAATTCCGTTTTGCACATTAAAGGGAACATTGACGGCAAAATCTGCGCGTCCGCCATCCAGTGGCGTGAAAACTCCGTTATCAACTTTGATTGCATTGCCTCCATAGGTCAACAACCCTGTGACCGAACCAAGCGGTTCGTCGTGCCAATTGACAGCGGCGAGCTTGAAATTACCTGACACTTGCGGATTTTTGATTGAACCCGTCACGCGTCCGTTGAAGCTTAAATTATTTGTAAGTTGAATTTCCTGATCAATAAATTCTTTGACGCCTGCTGGCTCAAAATTTTTGGCAATGTCGAGACCGAGCGATTGCAATTCTGCGGCGTTGTCGGAATTGAGTGCCACGTCAAGTGCGCCCGTTTGATCCCAGCCGATGTCACCGCTGACGGTTAATTTTGTCGCTCCGGTTTGAATCAATGTGTTACTGATTTTGATGCGCCGCTGCGAAGCGGTCGCGTTCAGTTCGCCAGTGATCGGCAAGCCTTCCACTCCGCTTTCTGCTTCCGGCAACGTAGCACCTGTGAATTTTAAATTCGCTGTGCCTTGCGCCGATTTGTAATCAAAACCCGACCACGCCAAATTGACTTTGCCGTCGGCTGTGCCGCGCAATGGTAATCGTTTGCCCGCGCCGACCGACGAAGCTTGTTCTAAATTTAATGACGAAAGATTGGCGGCGACTTCGGATTGTCCTTTGCCGTCGAGCCGCACGCGTGCGCTGCCATTGGCGTTGCCGCCGAACACGTCGCCGCTGAAATTTGGTACGGAAACTTCATCACGCGTAGCAGTCACATCGCCGGAAATATTGCCGATGTTCACGTCCGCCGTGACGAGGCGTTCGATACTGGCTTTGCCCGTCGCTTTGAATTTGCTGAAATCGTCGGCGCGGAAATTAATTTTGCCATTGGAAAATTTTATGTTGGTTGCTTTGAGGTCTTGTCCTAAAAATTCCGCTGCATTGAAATTCATCACCCACGAATAATCTTCGCCATTGCCCGCGATGCGTCCGGCAGCAGTCACGCGATTGATTTTGAATCCGGCGGCGTCCAATTTTTGAAACAGCAATTCTTCGTTTGCAGAAAATTCTGTGCCTTTGCCCTTGCCGTCAAATCTCAGGTTCAGCCCTTCGATGCGCACATCGCGCGCGACTAAATTGTTGCTGGTGATTTTGCCGTTGGCTTGATATTCAATGCCTGTGCCGACGATTTTGCCGTCAAATTGAGCGGAGCCGTTGATGCGTGTGTCGGGCACAAACATGCGCGTGACTTCAGCCATTTTGACTTCGGCTTTGGCGTCGAGCGTGTAATCCAGTTTCTCCCAGCTTTTCATCTCGCCCTTCATTGTGGCGTTCATAAGCGGAGATTTTGTGTTGAGCGATTCGACTATCGCACCGTTTTCATTGGCGAGCGAATTTAGATCGAAGCTGATGTCTTTGGTTTCGCGTCCGTCGAGCGTGAAGTTGCAATCGTCTGCGTTGGCAATCAGGCGGAAAAATTTATCGCGGTCAGGAGTGATTTTGACGGCGAGGTTGTGCGCTGCGCCGTCGAGTTTGCGGAGCGTATCAATATAAAAAATTTCGGCGCGCTGCAATTCGATATTCGCCGCAGCGTAATCGAATTCGATTTTGTCTTTTTCGTTTTTCTTTTTATCTGTGAAATCCAATTTGGATAAATTGGATTTTCCGTCCGCGTCCAGTTTGTACCAAAATTTCAGGCCGTCAATTTTCAGGTTTTGTAAACTGACTTCGGTCGGCTTGCCCAGCTTGAACAAATCACGAAATTTTACGTTGGCATTTAATTGATCGAACGAAGCGAACGGCTCTTTGTCGTCTTTCGCATAAAATTTTGAATCTTTGAGTTCGACGCTGAGGCCACGAATAGATGGACTGATTGCACCAATTTCCGCGCGAATGCCAAATTCGGATAGCGCCGATTTAATTTGTCCCGCTACCCATTGGTTAAAATTATTCGACCGCACCCAGAAAAAAGCCGCGAGCGCGAGCAATAAAATAAGCGCACTGACGCCGATGGCAGTGGTGGTTAATGTTTTTCGATTGAAAAATCTCCGCATAATAAAATTACTACTGAAAAACAAAAAGGGGTGAGAGAAGGGGGCGGGGAACAGTAAAAGAAATCAGCACCAATCATGTTCAGAGCAAATCATCTATCGCCATTTGAAAATCGTGCGCCATTGTTGGATGTCCGTGGCGAGTCGCGGCGTCAATCCCTTGCTGATAAGCGGCGCGCGCTGCTTCAGGCTTTCCTAACCGTTCCAACGCTTGCGCCAGTTTGCCATAAGCGTTTCCCTGATCGTCCGTCTGACTTAAATACGTTTGCAACTCCTGAGCGGCTTCAGCAAATTGGTCTAACTTTAGCAACTCGTTCGCTAATCCGAACCGCACCATCGCGTTATTTGGATCAGCCACCAGCATTTTCCTGAAAACATCAATGCGTGACTCTGCCATGTTAATAGAAAACCTTTCTTTTCTGTTCACTAGCGATGATAGGTTGCGCATCCGCACGCGTCAAGTTACACGTCGCGCGAAATTTTTTTCAAAAACTTATGGAACCTTTTTTTCGCTGCGACGTGATTAATCGCACGTGAGTTAAGTGAGTATGCAAGCCGCGCGAGTGTGAGTGCGCGATTGCATTGTGAGGTTCGCTTTTGAGCGACATGGGAAGCTTGGTTGTTGTGAGGGCAACCAAGCTTTTCGTGTATTTAGCAAATGGATCGCCGCAAAAAAGCACAAAAGATGCGAAAAGAGATTTTCTTAGTTTTGTGTCTTTTGTGCTTTTTTGCGGCGATAGGCTTTTCTTCAGCATTGGGACAAAAAGTCGCTGATGGCTGCCCAAGCTTCCGCTGGTTTATGTTGCAAAACAAAATGGGAAGCATCAATTTCTTGATAACTTGTTTCAGGCTTAAGTTGAAATATTTCACGCCAGCTTTTTTCTCTAACCAATAAATCCCGTTTGGCGCGTAGATATAAAATTGGTACTTCACAGGTTTGCAGGTGACTGCTTACGTCTACTTGCATAACTTGTGCTAAGCGATTGGATAGGACTTCCGGCTTTACCTCACGGATGCTTTCTATTAATTGTTTTATAACTATTTCATCACAATCCCACATCGCAGCAGCATATCGCACAAATTGCAGCGGCGGGTGCATCCGAAACCAAAATGGATGATTCAATATTTTGATGAATTGGAGGATTGGCGAGACAGGATTGCGGATAAACGAAGCGCACAAAATTAATGCGCCTAAATTTTTCGGCTTGGTTGCGGCGATTTCAACTGCTAATGGGCCGGAAAAAGATTCAGCAATTAAGGCAAATGGCTCGGCTGAAGGTAGCGCTTGCCATACATATTTTTTGAGTTGTTCGTAAGTTAATTGCTGATCTGTCGGATAGAAAACAACTGTCACTTGATAATTTTCAGGAATCACGCGCAAGAGCGGCGTAAACAGCTTCCCCGTGCCATCAAGCCCCGGCAATAAAATCAGATGATTCGCCTTCATCATTTTTTCTTCAACTGATTAATGCGTCGCGCGCTGCCCCAAATTACCAGCGCTGGAATCCACATCCAAATAATTTCTGACAACATTACTACAATTCCGCGCGGCCCAAAGAAATGCCGCAGGCTGAGCGGCGAAACGCGAATTGGTCGCCACGGGAAAAAATAACGTGTGTTACTAAAGGGGGCGAAAAACGCTACGCCAAGTCCGCCTGTTGTCAGCGCGTCAAAAATCCCGTGTGAAGCGGCGCACAAAAACAAAAAAGTAAAACAGGCAAGGCGCGAAATTTCTTGATATTGCCAAGTTAAAACCCAAGTAATGAATGCGCTCAGCGCCGCCGCAAAAAAAAGCGAATGGCTCAAGCCTCGATGTCCGAGCATTGCTTCATACGGTACGCCGAGCCAAAATCCTGCAACATCGAAATCCGGCGCAATAGTGCAAAATGCGCCTAAAAAAATAAGCCAATGCGGTGCCTGAATTTTCTGGAAAAATGGTGATAGCGCGATGGCGATAGCGGGGTGTGAGATGATTGATGGCATAGCTTTGAAATTTGGATTTGAGCTATGAGGGCAAAAAATTGAGAGTGAAATCATTTAAGCAGAGTTTCTTTTTTGTGCCAAGCTGAAAACAATTTCAATGATCGTTCCAAGCAAAATTCCTGCGGCGTAGCAAAGCAAATCGCTCCATAAAAATCCGAAGCCTAAAATCAGTCCGCCAATTCTGTTGTTTCGGAGCGCATCAATCCATGAAGCGTGATAAAGCTGACTGAGTTCGACGAGAAAACAAAATAACAAAGCTGCCCCTGCGATTTTTATGGTAGCAGTGTTGCGCCACAAAAACGCAAAACCAAAAAAAATCATCAACGCATACAATGCGTCTCCGGCATATTCACTGAGGAAGTTTGGTAAAAATGGTTGGAGCGATTTGGTGCGGGAAGATAAGCCTAAAATTATAGTAGCGAAAATAAGGAAGGCATAAAAAAGTCTCGATCTTGATTGTTGGCCGAAAATATTCACACCAGGAATTTAGAGAGGACCTGCAAGATGAACAAGATACAGCTTCAAGTTTTGGTTAATCCTGAAAATTCTGTTAATCCTGTCAGAGAAAATCTTTTATTTCATTAAGTGCTTGTCATACCCCAGTTGCACCAGCATTTCATACGCCTGCCAAATATCATCAGGAATCTCCTGTTCAATTTGAAAGCCCATTGCCGGATAAAATCTGATGCGCTGCAAATCGCCAACCATAATGTTGATGACCCTGTCTTTCGGCAGCACTTCATTGAAATATTTATCATAAGAACTCGGCGGCGAAGACACGATCACTTCTTTTTCCGGCCAACGTTTGCGAAACGTCGCAAACGCGCGCCGTTCCATATACGGTTTTTGCACAAGAATTAAATTAGCAGGATTCAGCCCCCGTGCCGCCAATATGCGCTGACTAAACATAATATTTTCGCCTGTGTTAGTTGATTCCGGCTCCAGAATGATGACGGATTTGGGGACACCTTTTTTGATGGCAATGTCGGCGAAAACTTCGGCTTCGGGTTTAGTGAATTGAGCTTTTGTCAGCGCACCGACATTGCCCGAAAACATGAGCAACGGCGCGAAGCCCTGCAAATAAAGATCAGCAGCGTGTTCAGCTACGCGCGTGTCGTTGCTGCCGAGCGCGAGAATCAGTTCGGCTTTTTGCAAGGTGTGATTGAGATGGTGATAGTCCCAGATTTTTTGGGCTAATTCGTCAACGGAAACTGTTGGCATATGAATTTAACGTGGACGTCAAAAGACTAACTGCTCAACACAGTCGAAACGAAGCAAAATTGTTGGCGTGAAGAGATAAACAACTTGCGCTCGAAAGCGCAAAAACTTTCCAGTAATTTTTGTTGCCTGATTTATCGAAGGTGAGATTGGATGAAATCGTGGAAACGTCAATCGTTACAAAACGCCGTGGATTCTGCCTTTTAAGCAGAGGGCTGTCAATAGGGCTTGCGGGTGAATTGAGCAAAACGCTGATGGGGACTACAAAATCATTATTCGGCGCACCACAAAATTTTGCCATTCACTATCGTGGCAACTGGCGCGCCGTTCAATTCCCAGCCATCAAACGGCATATTGCGGCTTTTAGATTTTGATTGCGCGGCGTCAATTTTGATTTGTTTGGTGGGATCAAAAATCGTCACATCGGCAATTGCGCCTGTGCTGAGTGTGCCGCGCTGGAGCTTGAAAATATTGGAGGGATTGCACGACAGCAATTCCACCATACGGGGCAGTGAAATAATTCCCTTATGCACCAAACGATCCAGCGTTAGGCTGACAGCCGTTTCAAGCCCAATGATTCCATTTGGAGCTTTATCAAATTCATACGCTTTTTCATTCGCATGATGCGGCGCGTGATCAGTTGCAATTGCGTCAATCGTGCCGTCGCGCAAACCTTCAAGGCATGCTTCGAGATCAGCTTGTGAACGTAGTGGCGGAGCCATTTTTGTATTCGTGTCGTAATGCGATTCGTACACTGCTGCGTCCGTCAAAACAAAATGATGCGGCGTAATTTCACACGTCACACGCAAGCCTTGTTTTTTTCCCTGCCGCACAAAATCTACAGATTTTGCCGTAGAGATATGCGCGATGTGAACGTGCGCTCCGGTAATTTCGGCCAGTTGAATATCGCGCGAAACCTGCAAATCTTCTGCCGCGCCGCTCAAGCCTTTTAAGCCGAGTCGCGCGGAATATTCACCTTCGTGCATTGACCAGCCGGGAGACACACAACAATCTTCGCAATGGTCAATGACAGGCAAATCAAAATCCACCGAATATTCCATCGCGCGGCGCATCATTTCGGCGGAGCAAATTGGTCGCCCATCATCGCTGATGCCGACAATGCCAGCGCGTTTCATTTCGCCAATTTCGGCAAGCTGTTCGCCTTTTGACCCGTGCGTGATTGCGCCAATCGGGAACACATTTGCCAAGCCCGCCGCTTTGGCTTTCTCAACAATAAAACTCGTGATCGAAGAGTTATCGTTCACAGGTTTCGTGTTCGGCATACAACACACCGAAGTGAATCCGCCCGCCAACGCTGCGCGTGCGCCTGATTCAATTGTTTCTTTGTATTCAAATCCCGGCTCGCGGAAGTGAACGTGCAGGTCAATAAAACCGGGGGCTACGATGAAGTTGGATGCGTCAAAAATTTCTGCGTCATCGGTTTTCAGGTCGTTGCCGATAGCGACAATTTTGCCGTCCTGAATCAGCAAATCAGTTTTTGCTTCGAGCGATTGCGAAGGATCAATGATCGTTCCGTTTTTGATAAGTAATGAAGGCATATTTTGAAGATACTGGGAAAAAATGTGAAAAGTAAAATAGTTCTTGACAAGAGTAGTTTTTTTTTTTTTACTATCCGCGCCTCAGTTTAGCAATTTCAGCAAGTACAATTAGTAAATTCTGAGATCATTTGAAATCTAGGCCATTGTTTTTTGCCTTAGACTTAGCCATCAGACGCTTTCCTATATCACACACACAATTAGCAATTCAAAAAATTGCCTTTTGTGACTAACCAATATTACTTTTTCTAGAAGGGGTAAGAAATGAAAAGACTTTTAAGGCTTGGTTTAGTAACGTTATTACTTATGGGGATGTCCGCCATAGCCAATGCAACTAATGGGCAAATAGTAATCAGTCTAGCTCGATATGATGATTTGCTCTGTGCGCAACAGTTTACTTGTACGCCAAGCGGGTGGGTACCTTCTGGTGATCCTACTTGGGGGCCAGAAGTCTAATGCCTAACACGCATTAGACCGAAAACACGGAGGTATTATGTTTGATGATAAGAAAAAAAGATTCATTATTTTCGCGGTTGCCTTTATTGCTTTACTAAGCGTTGCAGCAATAACAATCGTAATCAAAAATGCACAGGCAAAAACTATAAGAGCAGAAAGATTGTCAGCTTCTGGCAAGCCATTTTCTAGTTTGCCACAAGCTACAACCTCAGCACTTCCTCCTTTGCCAGAGCCTTACATAAATACTGTTTTAGAAGGCAAGCGACATATTGTTATTAGAAATAATCGGCGAGACCCTATTAGAGTAATTGCTGATATTGATGTTTCCTCCCAAGCCTATGGAAACGGGTTTTTAAATATCAGTAATCTAAGCCATAAGGGAGTTGCTGCATTAAAGGGAGAATTTTCTATCACTACAACCAGTGGAGATGTAATTAGAGATGGTTGGTCATTTTCTTACGGTGGAAAGATTTATCTTCCAGGCGCGACGCAAAAAGTTCCAGTAGGCGGCCCCATTCGACCGATTGTGGATGCTCCCTATAAAATTGCAAGTATCGGAATAACCATTACAGGTATTGTTTTCGATGATAAATCATATTGGGGAGCAAATGGATTGAGTCTCTTGCAAAAAGCCTCTCTTGAGGCAAAAAACTTAGGTTTGATGGCACAAAAGATAAAATCTGAATGCCTCAATATGTCTACAGCCGAAATTGCCAATGAATTAGGTAGAGAAGTCCCCAATCCTGTTCCGTTAGCAGAATGGAAGAGTGGGCGATTTGATCTTGACCCTGTTAGTTATGTGAAATTTTCTCGTGGCTTGCTAGATGAAAATAAAGCTCTCAAGCCAGATTATATGTATAAACTAGATACGCTGATTGAGAACTGTAAGAAATTGAGTGAGTAATATAAACAAGAGGGACTGTCGAATTCTCTATCTATATTAGGCCGTCCCTTTTTTCTGTCTATTCACCACCAGCCAATAAATACAATACTGCCATTCGCACGGCGACGCCGTTGGCGACTTGGTCGAGGATTAATGAATGTGTGCCGTCGGCTACGTCGGATTCGATTTCTACGCCGCGATTGATGGGGCCGGGGTGTAAGACGATTGCATCGGGCTTGGCTAATTCCAATCGCTTCAAATTCAATCCGTAATGAATGGAATACTCTTTCAAGCTGGGGAAATATCCGCCGGATTGTCGTTCCATTTGAATGCGCAACATCATTACTACATCAGCGTCGGCGATGGCTTCGTTGACGCTTTTGGCAAATTCGACTTTGCCTGCGGCGTTGGCGAATTGTTTTTCAAAGCCATGCGGCAACAGCGTGTTCGGCCCGGCGAAAACTACGTGTGCGCCAAGTTTGCTGAGCAAATAGGCGTTGGAACGAGCTACGCGCGAATGCAATACATCGCCAACGATGGCAATTTTTAATCCGGCAATTTTGCCTTTCGTGCGGCGAATCGTGAATGCGTCGAGCAACGCTTGCGTAGGGTGTTCGTGCGCGCCATCGCCTGCGTTGATGACAGCCGATTTTAGATATTTTGCGATTTGATGCGGTGCGCCTGATGAGCCGTGACGAATTACAATCGCATCAGGAGCCATCGCTTCCAGATTTTGCGCCGTATCAATTAGCGTTTCGCCTTTGACTACGCTGCTGGAAGAAGCAGTGATGTTGATTGTGTCAGCGGACAACCGCTTGCCCGCAATTTCAAAGCTCGTGCGTGTCCGCGTCGAAGCTTCAAAAAATAAATTGATGATAGTTTTGCCGCGCAACGTAGGCACTTTCTTAATGCGGCGTTGATTGACATCGCGGAACGTTTCAGCGGTGTCGAGAATTAAATTGATTTCTTCGACGGAAAGCTCTTCGATTCCAAGTAGGTCTTTTCTTTGTAATGGCATTTTGATTGTCGTCAATTGCCTGGCGTATTTGGGCTTTGGTCTTAGGGCTTTGCTCTTTGATTTCTTACCAAGACCAAAGTCCCAAGACCAAAGCCCAATAGACAATGACTATTGCATTTCTACCACGATAACTTTTTCGTCATCATCAAATTCAGGCAGCATCACTTTGATAATTTCGTTTTCAGTGGTGTACACATATTTGCCGATGTAATCAGCCTGGATCGGCAATTCGCGCCAACCGCGATCAATCAGCACTGCTAATTGCACGCGATGCGGGCGACCGAAATCAATCAGTTCATCTAAAGCTGCGCGAATCGTCCGCCCGGTGTACAGCACGTCGTCCACCAAAATAATTGTTTTGCCTGTGATGTTGGCGGGGAGCTGTGTGCTGTTGACGACGGGCTGTTCAGCTACGGTGCTGAGATCGTCGCGGTAAAGCGTAATGTCGAGTGTCCCCGTGGCGACATCAAAATCGTCCATCTCTTTAATTTTCGCAGCTAATTTTTCGGCCAACGGCACGCCACGCCGATGGATGCCGACGAGTAAAACATTTGATAGGTCGGGATTATTTTCGACAATTTGCGAAGCCATGCGCGCCATCACGCGATTCATATCGGCGGCGGTCATGACAACAGATTTTTCTTTGAAATCCATGATTATTTTCTCTCAAATATTTTTAGGCGGAAGCATTAATCCTTTAGCAAAGCGAAAGCGTTCCGCGCTCACAAGAAACTCTTCGACTTCATTCAGGCTGGGCAACACATCGCCAATCGGAGCGGAGCCTTCGATGGCATCCATGATGACAATTTCAATGCAGATATTGATACATTCATTGCAAATGTGCGCTTGCGTCCCGGCTACGAGTTTTTCTACATCGCTTTTGCCTTTGCCACAAAAGCTGCAATGTAAAACTTCTTTAGCTGTGTCTTTAAATGTTCCCATCCCGTTACCCTCCGCACAAAATTATCCTCATAACCGTTTGGTTAATTCGGACTGAAAGCGCAAAATCCGGCGCGCATTCGTGCCAAAATCGCCTTTGCCTACGCGCGAACGCGAATGCACATAGACAGCACAATTATTATTGTTGGCGGGTTTAATCGTAATTGTAATATCGTCTTTGAAGCGCAAAATCCGCGTTGTCTCAACAGCATCAATTTCGCCGCCTTCCCGATCTTCGCGCACAACTTCCCAGCCTAAATCGTGTGCAGTAGCAAGCGCCGCGTCAAACGCACGATACGGTGGTACATTAAAATGTTGTGGTTGTACCTCTGGATATTCGGGCGTTTCGCCAGTTTTTACATCATTGATGCGCGGCCAAATAAAACTAGAAATCAATCCGCCAGCCAGAAGCAGTGCAAATAAAACAGCGCCCAGCAGTAATATTTTTTTGAGAATTCGCATAACCAAACCCACCGAAGCACAGCGAAATTAAATCGCATGCGTTCCTTCATGAAGTACCCAAAACCGCTGAACAGGAATGAACTGCAAAGATACCCAATCTGAGCCAAAAGCGAAAGTGCGCTCAGTAAAGTCTGGTAAAGTCGAGCGAAGTTTTGAACAGTCAAATTTGCAATTGACTAAAGTTTTTTTTGACTTTTCCGGGCTTTCCTGGGCTTTCCCTGATATAGCGTTCTTGTCGGAAGCAAAATCGTTCTGTTACACTGCTTTTTGCAACTCAAGCCGAAGATTTTGGAGTCCAATATTTTGATTGATGCCATTGCCACAGTTGAGCGAAATGATTTGTTTGCCTCAACTCCCGACGATCAGGAAAGCAGCCGCCGTTATGGGTTCTTGCGACTACATTTACCGCAACCCCAAACCATTTTGCCTGGACAATTTGCGATGCTGAAAAAGCACGGCATTTATGAACCATTATTGCGCCGTGCGATGGCGTTTTATCGCGTAGAAAATTCTGCCGACAACACAAGCGTCGAATTTATTTATCAAATTTTAGGGCGAGGTACTTCTGCTTTATCCACAATGCAAGCGGGCGACGAAGTGGATTATTTAGGCGCGCTCGGCAACACATATGACATCGAAGCTGTGCGCGGCAAAGAAGCTTTGTTAGTCGTTGGCGGAGTTGGTTCCGCTGCCGTATTTATGTTGGCAGAAAAATTATTGCAGGAAAAAATTGCTGTGCGCTTGTTCATTGGTGGTGCGAGTCGCGGCGATTTGCTCGGCTACGATGATTTTGTGGAATTGCTTGGCAGCAAAAATATTGTCAGTGCAACTGTAGATGGTAGCGCAGGCGAACGTGGCTTCGTGACTACGCCATTGCAAAAATATTTGACGGAAAACTTATCGCCGAAAATTATTTATTCGTGCGGCCCCGATGCAATGTTACACGCAGTTGCCAAAGTTGCCGAAGCGAATCACGTCCCCGCGCAACTCTCGCTTGAGGCCCCGATGGCTTGTGGCATCGGCATTTGCGTGGGCTGCGCCGTCGCCGTCAAACAAGATTGCGCTGAAGGATTTGTTTACAAAAAAGTTTGCACTGACGGCCCGATTTTTTGGAGCAAGGAGTTGAAATGGTAAATCACGATTTGCTCAAAATTTCTCTTGCCGGAATTGATTTTAATAATCCTGTGGGAACCGCAAGTGGAACTTGTGGTTATGGACTTGACCTCAAAGAATTGGTTGACCTAAACAAACTAGGCGCGGTGTTTACGAAAGGCTTGTCAGCGAAGCCTATGCGTGGTAACGCTCCGTGGCGGATTATTGAAACGCACGGCGGAATGCTGAATGCGATTGGCTTGCAAAATATCGGTGCGAAAACTTTCGTTGATGAAAAATTGCCGGAGTTGCGGCAATACGCCACGCGCATCATTCCCAATGTTTTTGGCTATTCGATTGATGAATATTCTGAAGCAATTCGGATGTTGGAAGACGGCGCAGGCATTCACGGCTACGAATTAAATATTTCCTGTCCGAATGTCAAAGAAGGCGGCAAGTCATTTGCAAATGATGCTTGCCAAGCCGCAGAAGTTACAGCGGCGGTGAAAAAAGCTTCGAGCCGACCTGTTATCGTGAAGCTTTCTCCGAATGTCACAGACATTGCCGAAATCGCACGCGCGGTCGAAGACGCCGGCGCAGACGCGCTTTCGCTCATCAATACTGCCATCGGTATGTCCATTGACATCAAAACGCGCAAGCCGCGCATCGCCAACGTGACAGGCGGCTTGTCTGGCCCTGCGATCAAACCGATTGCAATCCGCTGTGTATTTCAAGCCCGCCGCGCGGTGAAAATTCCGTTGATTGGTATTGGTGGCATTGCGACAACCGAAGACGCACTTGAGTTCATCATAGCAGGCGCGAGTGTTGTGCAAGTTGGTACGGCGAATTTTTACGACCCAGGCGCGACAATGAAAATTGTAGATGGCTTAGCGAATTATTGTCAGGAAAATAATTTGCAGAACATTGGCGAATTAGTTGGAACGGTGGAGATTTAAGATGGAAAGCAAAAGGCAAATAGCAAAAATAAAAAGGCAAAAGGCTAGCACTTTGTATTTTTATAAACTGGCGCAGCCTTTCCGAATGTACTTTTGCCTTTTGTTTTTTGCCTTTTGCTTTTTGCCTTCTTGCGTCTTCGCGCAAGCGGTGACTTGGTCGCCGGAAAAGTTAATCAATGGTGCGCCGTGCGTGTTTCGATATAAGCCTGCAACTCCGCTCAAATCATTAAGCGCAACATTTTTGACCAAGCGCGTGTTTTTTAGCTTCAACAATGCAAGCGGCGAATGGTATGGCTTTGCGGGCGTAGATTACGACACGAAGCCTGGCAATTACGATTTAGCGTTTAATGGTGTAGCAACGAACGGTCAAAAAATTTCTTTTGCGCAAAGCGTACTGATTGCGAAAGGGTTTTATCGAACTTCAACAATCAGCGTCCCGAAAAAATATGTTGATCCTGATCCGGCGGACGTCGCGCGAATTTTAGCCGAGCGTGATTTGAAAAATGATTTGCTGAATAAAGTTACGACTTCGCAATTGTGGATGGGGAGCTTTGTGGCTCCAGCGGGCATCGGAACTTCGTCAGAATTCGGTTCGCAACGCACCTACAATGGCAAGCGCCAAAGTGTGCATCAAGGCTTAGATTATCGCGCCGCTACGGGAACGCCGATTCACGCAATCAATGGTGGCAAAGTCATAATCGCCCGCGAGCTTTATTTTGAAGGCAATTGCGTAGTCATAGATCACGGACAAGGCTTATTATCTCTTTATTTTCATTTGTCGCAATTTAAGGTTAAAGAAGGTGACACGATCACAAAAGGCCAGCTCCTAGCGCTCAGCGGAGGCACAGGCCGCGTGACTGGCCCGCATTTACATTTAGCTGTACGTTGGCAGGGAAGTTATGTAAATCCAGCGATATTATTAGGATTGAAATTACCTTAATTTGTTTTTGAAAACGCAACTTGTCTATTTGCGTTACAGATTTATGTTCGTTCGACCCGCTACAATTGATGACGCCTCCGCGATTGCCGAAATTTATAACGAAGGGATTGCGGATCGCATCGCTACGTTTGAGACGAAATTACGTACAGAAGCTGATACTCGTGCATGGTTTGATGGTACGCATCCGATAGTTGTAGTTGAAGACGACGGAAAGGTTGTGGCGTTCGCTGCTACGTCAAATTATCGCGCGCGTGAATGCTATGCCGGGATTGCAGAATATTCGGTTTACGTGGCGCGAACTGGACGAGGCAAGGGGTTTGGGAAAATTGCACTCGAAAGCTTAATCGAAGCCGCCGAGCGCGCTGGATATTGGAAACTTTTATCGCGCATTTTCCCTGAAAATGTGAATAGCTTGAAACTCGCCGTTGCAGCCGGGTTTCGTGAAGTTGGAATCTATGAAAAGCACGGTCAGCTCGATGGTGTTTGGAAAGATGTCATCATTGTTGAGCGATTAATCGAAAATAATTTAGCGAAATAGTCCATGAGTCAAATTTCACCCAGAGATCGAATCGTCGTTGCGTTAGATGTCGAAACTTCCGCACAGGCCTTAGTATTAGTCGAAAAATTGTGCGGACTGGTTGGCATGTTCAAGATTGGCAAGCAATTGTTCACGGCTGTGGGGCCGGACATTGTCCGTCAAGTCGTTGGAATGGGCGAAAAAGTTTTTCTCGACCTGAAATTTCACGATATTCCCAATACTGTAGCGAATGCTGGCGTTGAAGCTGCGCGGCTTGGCGTCAGTATTTTTAATGTACATGCGCTGGGTGGATCGGCTATGATGCGCTCGACGGTGGAGGCGGTGAACAACGCCGCAGAACGCGAGAATTTGAACAAACCACTAATCTTAGCGGTCACGGTATTGACAAGTCACGATCAGGATTCATTGCATGAATTGGGGCTGCAAAGCTCAATTCAAGAGCAAGTGATTCGCTTGGCCGAGCTTACAGCGGCAGCCGGAATGAACGGCGTCGTTGCTTCGCCACAAGAAATCATTCCGCTCCGCGCGGCAATCCGCGATCCGAATTTCGTCATTTTGACACCTGGCGTTCGCCCCGCAGGAGCCGCGCTCAACGATCAAAAGCGCGTAATGACTCCCAGCGAAGCCGTCAAAGCAGGTGCAAATTATTTGGTAATAGGCCGTCCGATTACTGGCGCGGAAAACCCGGCAGCCGCCGCGCAAAAAATTATTGAAGAAATCGAACAAGTCCAAGCGTAAGGCGTGTAAGAAAAGCATTGAGCGGATGCGCAGCCCGTTGTAGCCCTGAAATTTTCCCGCTTAATAGCTCTATCTGTTGAAGAAAGCGACGATTGCATGGGTCACAAGATTATTTGTTGTGTTTTATCTTGCCTGTTTTTATTTCAATCCCCCGCACTGGTGAGCCAGGCGCAGCCTCGCAAAACGGTTAATGCGCCAGCTCCCCAAAGCGCGCCGCAAACTCCGCCCAGCCAGACGCAAACTCCATTAACGCAGCCTTCCAAAGTGAACGCGCCGAACAATGTTGCGACAGTTGCCCCCGGTGATAATCGTCCTTTGCAGGTCGGCGAAAAATTAAGCTTCAACGTTTCATGGGCAAATTTTGTAACAGCAGCGCGGCTGGAAATGGAAGTTGCAGGCGCAGGCGCTTTTTTCGGACAGCAAGGTTATCAACTCAAAACCAAAGTCGAAACGATTGGCTATGTGCGCTCCGTGTTTGTCGAAGTGGACAATCAATACACGTCATATATAGACGCAAAAACATTTTTGCCGTATCACACCGACAATATTACGCGACAAGGAAAACGCAACGACGACAATTCGGTCACGATAGATCAGCAAAGAAAAATCGCACGTTATGACGACAGTTCAGAACTTGTCATTCCAACTGAAACATTTGATCTTCCTTCGTTGGTGTATGCGTTGCGGTTGCGTGATTTAAGTGCCGAACCAAAAGGGAAAAAAATTACAGCTTTGTTTGGTAAGCAACTGGTCGAAATCGAAATCCAGGTCAAACAGCGAGAACGCGTCACTACACAAGCTGGCAGTTATGACGCGATCCGCGTGGATTTGAACGCGAAGACTAAAGAAAATGGCGATTACAAAGTTCGCGTTTGGTTTTCTGACGATAGCAAAAAATTGCCAGTGCTAATTGTGTCGAAGCCTTCATTTGGCGAAGTGCGTGCAGAATTAGCACAAGTCAGCGTCAAGCCTGCGGGCGTAAATTTAGTCTCAGTTGACAATCGCGCGAGCGAAATTGCCACGACCAAACCGATAGTGATTGAGGCCGCCAATATTGCGCCTTCTGAATTTGAAAATAGCTTGCCTTTTGGCGTAGGCGAGCGATTAAGTTACGACATTGCGTGGCTGAATTTAGGCTCCATCGGCAAATTAAATTTAGCTGTGCAGCAACGCGGCAGCCTTGATAACAAAATTGTATTTGAGATGGTCGGTGATGTTTCTTCGGTGGGCGCGGCCAAATCTATCATCAATTTGAACGATATTTTTAAAAGCTATACCAACGTCGAAACACTCATTCCCATCAAGACCGAAACCCTTATTCAAGAAGGCAAACGTCGCAAACAAATTGTAGCTACATACAAAGACAATTCGGTCAAATTGGATAATGGTACGCATTTTAACGTTGAGCCACGCACGTTAGATATGGTTTCGCTTTTCTATGCGATTCGCGCAGCGCAGCTGACGCCCGGTTCCAGCCAGTTATTTTCTTTCGTAGATGCCAACCATCGCTTTCGCACATTGCTTGTCAAAGCCGTGAAGCAGGAATCAATCAATAGCGCGTTAGGCGTGCGCGAAACGATTCAACTCGACATTCTAAATCGCGCCAATAACCAATTACTCGCGCAAGGCTGGGTCACCACTGATGCGCGTCGTTTGCCGTTGTACATTGTTGCGCGCTTGTCCTTTGGGGAAATCCGCTGTGAAATCAAAACGGCGACGAATACACGCTGAATTAGTAACTATTCTCGGAGCCACACAAAAACCGCTCACCATACAAATCCTTAGAGTTAACAAGACTTTCTAATAATTTCCAGACAGTTTTTCCGCTAAGCGTTTTATATCTAGTTGAAAATGATTTTCAGTTTTGCTAGACTTCGCATTCGCCCTATTTTGTTATTTTTCGTTATCCTTTTTTATGGCAGCAGCCACTACTGAAAAATCGGCCAGTGCAACTCTCGTACAAGATGCTCCTGTTACAACGCACAAGCTTCTATTAGTTGGTAATCCCAATGTTGGCAAATCCGTGATCTTCGGATTTCTGACAGGGAAGTACGTGACTGTATCGAACTATCCGGGCACTACGGTTGAGGTTTCGCGCGGCGGGATGCGATATGGCGGGCGCGATTGGGAAGTGATTGATACACCGGGCGTAAATTCGTTAGTGCCGCAATCGGATGACGAACGCGTGACACGTGACATGTTGTTAACGGGCAGGCCGGATTTGATTGTGCAGGTAGCCGACGCGAAAAATTTGCGACGCACATTATTGATTACTTCACAGCTTGCCGAATTTGGCATCCCAATGATTTTGGTGCTGAATTTAATGGACGAAGCGCGCAGCCGCAGTATCGAAATTGATGCTGCTGCGATCAGTGAATTGTTCGGTATTCCTGTCGTCGAAACCGTAGCGATTGATGGCGAAGGTTTAGATCAATTGCACAAAATGTTAGGGCGCGCGCGTGTTCCGAGCGATCCGTTACAAACAGAGCGCAGCGCGATTCTTGCTGATAAAACCGTTGCCGCTGCGAAAATTGCCGAAAGCAAATTACCTGCGGCATTAACTGTCGAATGGTTGCAAACACGCGACAGTGATTTGCGGCGCAGCGTCGAAGAAATTCTGGAAGCGCAAATTGGATTTTCAGGTGTTGAGCGGGCGTTACGGTTGCAGTTGCGCAAACTGGCTACGAATTTAGAAGATGCGCGGCATGAATTTTTAGATAGCGCAGTGGCAAAGTATAAAAAAACTTTGCCCAGCACGATTGCTGACGTGCGCGCCAGTCGCGGCTCACAAATCGCGTTCGCCTTTTTGGCACTTGGCATGGCGTATTTTTTGTTGACGGAAGGGACTCGCCTTTGCAATGCGCTCTTTCGCACCAGCCTGCCGACGTTTTATGACGTAGTAAACAATTGGCTCAACGCTAGTGTCTTGCCTATGATTCAGCCGAAATTAGGCGCGGTTGGTGAAATTCTTTTTGGCGGACTCAATCCTGAAAACGGCGCTTTTGAAAACGGACTTTTGTTTCCGTTTCTCACGCAAATTTTGTTGTTGATTGCACCTGTAATCTTGCCGCTGGCGTTTGTGATTACGCGCTCAAAAAGCTTTGCTGAAAAGCTGGGACGCTGGACGCGTGATTGGCAAACTGGATTACCCTTGTTGCTGGTGGCTCTCTTGCTGATGTATGAATTCGTTGGCGTGGTTGGCGGCGGCACCTTCGTAGATTTTTTTGAGAACACCCTTTTTAACGGCTATCTCACGCCGTTTTTGCAACGCATTGTCCCACAAGGATTTCTGTATGATTTTTTCATTGGAAAATACGGCTTAATTTCGATGGGGCTGACGTACGCGTTGGCGATTGTGTTGCCGATTGTGACAACGTTTTTCATCGCATTTGGTTTGTTGGAAGACAGCGGATATTTGCCGCGTCTGGCGATTTTGTCTGATCGCGTGTTTCGCTTTATGGGATTGAACGGCAAAGCTGTTTTGCCGATGGTGCTAGGGCTGGGCTGTGACACGATGGCGACGATGACAACGCGGATTTTGGCTACGAAAAAAGAGCGCCTGATCGCTACATTATTGCTTGCGCTCGGCGTGCCGTGTTCGGCGCAGCTTGGCGTAATTCTTGGCATCAGTGCCAGCATGAACATCGGCGTTGGCTTGACAGTTTTTGGTGTAGTGCTTTCGCAAATGATGCTCGTCGGATTTTTATCCTCGCAAATTATCAAAGGCGAACGCGGCGATTTTATCTTTGAAATTCCGCCAATTCGCGTCCCGCAATTTCGTAACGTCTGGACGAAAACGTGGTTGCGGTTGAAATGGTACGTCAAAGAAGCGTTGCCATTATTTGTGCTCGGAACGCTGATTTTATTTATTCTGGATCGCCTGAAATTGTGGGGCGGACAAAGTGGATTGCAGTTGATCGAAACGGCATTGTCGCCGCTTGTGCAAGGCGTTTTGGATTTGCCAAAGGAAACCGCGCAAGTGCTATTGCTCGGATTTTTGCGCCGTGATTATGGCGCCGCCGGATTGAATAATATGGTACGCGAAGGCGCGCTGAATGCTGTGCAAATTACTGTCGCGTTGATTACATTGACGTTGTTTATCCCATGCGTAGCGAATTTCTTCATGATTGTCCGTGAACAAGGAATAAAAAAAGCATTATATCTTTTAGCTTTCATCACTCCATTTGCGATTGCTGTTGGCGGCGCAGTTGGCTGGATTTTGCGCACGCTTAATATTCATTTTTAAATAGTTTATCGAGTCTTGAGGGCCTATTGAGTCCTCGATCACAAAGGCTCTAGCCACTCTATAAACTCACAAGATTTTACAGACTTATTCCTTATGCGATTGAACGAAGAAATTGTGGAATTATTGCAACAGCTCAATGCGGGTGGCGACATTGCAATTTCTGCGGATGCGATTGAAGAAGCTGAGCACGAAGGTTTAATTCATCGCAATGGAAAATTGAGCTTAACGTGCATAGGTGCTGAGACGCTAGAAAAAATTCAGCGCAGCCTTTGTTCCGCCGATCAATTAAATCTGCACGAAGAAGCGAAAATTGCTTACATTAGTCAGCGCAATTACGCGCGCTTCCAAAAACTTTCCTCGTTCGGTTTGTCATCTGGCGTACCGATCAACCTGAAGCAAAAATTTCCCAGCTTCGTTGTGCAATGCGAAGAAACGCAGATTGCTTTGGAAGAAACTATCGTGCGCGATATTTTTGTGTGGCGACAAAATTAAAATCCTACCGTTGTAACGGTTTGCCTTCAACCAACACCGTAATCGAAGAATTCAACTTACGACCACGATAAACACGCTGCATAGCTTTCTGAAAATCTTCCGTTTTCGCTTTTGGAATCTCAATAAATTTTTGCGGATTGCGATCCACCAACGGGAACCACGAGCTTTGCACTTGGATCATTACGCGATGGCCTTTGCGGAATGTGTGATACACGTCCGGCATCGCAAACGAAATTGCAGCGGGTTGATTGGGCGTGAGTGGCTCCGGCTTTTCAAAGCTGTTGCGGAACTTCGCGCGGAACGGTTCGCCATGCACTAATTGTTGATAACCACCCATCTTCACCGCATTCACAGGCAATCGTTGTCCTTGCGGCGCTTCCGGCATAGGGAACGTAGTTGGATAAACGTCAATAACTTTGACTACAAAATCAGCATCCGTACCAGACGATGAGACATTCAAATTCACTTTGATCGGCCCCGCAATCGTTAAGTCATTTTCCAAAATTTCAGTTTTATAGACCAAAACATCAGGCCGTTGTGCAGCAAAGCGTTGATCTTCGGTCATATAATCCGAAGTCATTCCATCAACGGTGTAAGGCAAATATGGCACGGGATGATTTGGGTCACTGACGTATTCATCGAACGCGTTATTTTCGCTGGGCGCAGTTGTTTTTAATTGTCCACCTGCCTGCAAAAACAACGACATTGGTGCAGCGTCTTTCGGCGGCCATTGGCTATGCTTGCGCCATTCGTTCAAGCCCGTCAGGAACATTGCGGCTTCAGGAATTTCAACCGCTTTGTCTTTCAGAAAATGCATAAAAAATGGAAACTGAATTTGCTCGCGGAAGTATTCGCCCGTCTTCACGCCAAAATTTAAATTGCCCAGTTTCTCGCCGCTGCCGCGCGACCATCCGCCGTGAGACCAAGGCCCCATCGCCAGCACATTAATCGTGCCGGGATTTTGCTTTTCGACGGCGCGATAAATGTGAAACGGCCCCATCGGGTCTTCGGCGTCGAACCATCCGCCCACATTAAGCACGGCGCATTTCACATTGCTCATGAATTTCCAGAGCGAACGCCCTTGCCAAAATTCATCATAATTTGGATGGTCTAGGATTTCCTGCAAGTAAGTCGCTTTGCCTTCAAAAAATTTCTGATTTGCTTCAGCAAGGGGGCCAGCATTTAGAAAAAAATCGTAAGCGTCAGGCGTGCCCATCTCGAATGGCACACGCCGTCGCGGTGGTTCCGGCTCGCCTTTGCGCGGCGTGAAAGACCCGTAAAACCCAAAATTTGCCGCCAGCATAAACGCGCCATTATGATAGACATCATCGTTGATGTAATAGTCCGCCGTTGGCGCTTGCGGCGAAGCGGCTTTCAAGGCAGGATGCGAATCAATGATGCTGGCCGCGACATGAAAGCCGGGTTGCGAAATGCCAACCATTCCGACTTTGCCGTTATTGTTAGGAATATTTTTTAGCAACCATTCAATCGTGTCGTAGGTGTCGGAGCTTTCGTCAATATCTTTGTTCGCGCGTTTGTTCGGCACGTGTGGGCGCACTTGCTGAAATTCGCCTTCGGACATGTAACGACCGCGCGCATCTTGATAGACAAAAATGAAACCTTCTTTTTCAAAATGTTCAGAAGGGCCAAGCGACGCGCGATAATTGTCTACGCCATAGGGCGCGACGTTGTACGGCGTACGAGTGAGCAAAAAAGGGTATGTTTGCGAAGTGTCTTTTGGCACATAAATCGAAGTGAAAAGCCGCGCGCCATCGCGCATCGGAACCAGATATTCGTACTTCGTATAACGCGCACGAACGTTCTCAATATTTTGGGCAAAAGCCGTCGTAGCCAATAAAATCAGTACTACGAAAGTAGCGAGTAAAAAAGTGTGGGAAAGTTTCATACTCAAAATCCTCTATTTATAAAAACGAATATTATCTAATTCCAGCCAGCCAACTTCTTCTTGCTTGCGCGCAATTTCAAAGCTCAACATCAGCACATCATCGCCTGTCCATTGCGTCGGCTTATCCGCGCCTTCTTGTTTGAGCGTAGAAAAATCAATGCTGACCGTAGTCCATTTTGCTTCGGCTTTGAAAGGCGCTTGGAAAAAATTAGCCGTCGAACGGACTTCGCGCGTCGGCACGACCAATCTGTAATCGCCATCGCCGCGCACATCAAAGCGCACACCGCGAAAGGCGCGCACGTCTACAGGTTCGATTGCGCCATGACTGAGCGGTACATTCAAGCGCACGAACGGACGCGGTTGCACAGACATTTGGGCCATTGCCGCCAGCACATGGTTATTGGCTTCGCGCAAGGTACGTCCAAAAATTGCTTTGGAATGATCGTGGCTTGGATCGTTGGTGTTGAGCCACAGCGTATCAATTTGGCTGCGTCCGTCAGCGCGCTCAAAATCGTCAATTAATTCCGTTGCGGGACGCGCTGGAATTTTTGTTTGTTGCGGTGCCGTAATTTCCTGTGAAAGTTTTTCCCGATCAACTTCGCGCCCGCCAAACCAGACAGTTTTAATGCGTTCGATCTCCGCAATATTTTGATGCGGAGCGCCATCAACTAAAACTAAATCTGCTAATTTGCCAACCGCAATTGTGCCGCGTTCGTCATCAACTTTCAGAGCTTTCGCGCTGTTGCCTGTGGCGGCAGTAATTGCTTCGAGCGGAGTCAATCCGCCTGCCACCATTAATTGCAATTCGTGTAACGAAGCCCAACCGTGATGTGTACTTGGCATCCCGGCATCTGTGCCATTACCAAATAAAATGCCACCTTTTTTCAATGCTGCCGTGTTGTGCAGCAAATTTTTCCAGCGTTTGGCTTGCGGCGAATCGGGCGACTGATTGGCATTATTGACACGCGCGATGGGCTCGGTTCGTTGTTCCATTACTGCCCGCAACAGTACTGAATTATTGTTCAGATCTTTGCGTTCATAAACGGATAATGTTGGCGCGTAAGCTGTGCCGCTTTTTTTCATGAGTTCGATTAACTCGTCATCTACCTGCGTGTTGCCGATGCCATGAATAATAATGTCTACGCCCGCGCGTGCGGCGATCTTGGCTTTTTCTAAGGTAACTGTGTGCGTGACAACTTCAATGCTGTTTTTGTGCGCTTCCTTAACGATGGCAGCCAACGCGTCTTCATTCATGCTCGTCATATCCGTTGCCGCGCCGTAGCGCCAGCCATCGCTGAAAACTTTGATGACATCGGGGCGATAGGGAACTACGCGCTGAACAGCAGCTTGCGCTTCACGCGGGGTGCTGATTTCCTGTGTATGAATTTCACCGCGCCCGCCTTCTGCGCCGTGTCCGCCTGGTGTAGTTATGCGCGCGGCTAAGCTGACGTGCGGCCCGACCACAACGCCTGACGTCATCAAACGGCGGATTGGCTCGTACGTTTCAGGATAAGGGCTGAGATCAATAATTGAAGTAACACCACAATACAAAAATGTTTTGAGGTGTTTCGCCCAATCCGGTGTTTGCGGCCCCGTCGCAGAGTTAAATAAATGCGTATGTAAATCGAAGAGACCCGGCAACAGCGTTTGCCCGTCAGCTTTGATGACACGCGCCCCCGCCGGGATTTCGACATTCGCACCAACAGCTGTAATACGGTTGCCTAGAATGATGACGGTTGCCTTAGTTGGCGCAGCGCCTGTGCCATCAACAACAGTTGCGCCTGTGATAGCGATGATGTTTGTTTGGGTTGAGGCGGGAATTGTTGGGAAAATTATCAGCAGAAAGCTTAGTAAAAAAATACGACGCATGATTTTTTCTCTGGTTGAAATGTGCGGACAAGAATGTCCGCATTACGGCGGATAGAGCTGCCCGCTTTACGTCAGCCGGATATTCCTGTCCGGCAGTACTAGCAAAGACTAAAAAAGCGATGTCAGGTTACAGAATTATTTTGCCTCAAGCGGAGTTGTTTTAGGAGAGAGAACGGAAACAATAATGAGGGCGATAGCTCCCAACGTAATGCCGAAAATTGCGGGCGGTACGCTGTTGTAACCTTGCCCCGCCGTTAGAAAATGCACGGCGAACGTAACGCCGACAGAAACAACCATTGCGGCGAGCGCGGCGAGCGCAGAAACTTTTTTCGTATACAGCCCAAAGATTAACGGCAGCATTAATGCGGCTGTTAGCAGCGTGTAAAAAATTGTCAGCGCCGAATACACTGTCTCTAACCACACTGCTAAACTCGCTGCAAGCGCACCGCACACGACCGCACTAATGCGAGCTATGCGCACAAGTTGAGCGTCGTTGGCCTGCGGGTTCACATACACTTTGTACAAGTCTTTGCTCAGCGAAGTCGTCAGCACGAACAGCAGCGCGTCTGCCGCGCTCAATTCTGCCGCGAACACTGCTGCCATTAATAATGCCCCCAGCGCGAATGGCAGCGCGTTGGTCAGCAGCATTGGCAATGCCGCTTCACTTTTGGGCAAATTCGGAAAATAGGCGTGTGCAATAAAGCCGAGCAGCGCGGGCACAATCGCAAATAACAACAATCCCACTGCATTTAACCCCGCACCCCAGCGCGCTGCTTTTTCATCCTTCGCGCCAAATAACTTTTGCAAAATTCCCGGCGAAATGATGAACGCTGGCCCCAGCGTAGTGAGGTATTTAAATTCTGCGCCGCCGAATTTAGGCGAACCAATTTCCAGCGATTGCGCGGGCATGTTGTGCAGCAGGAAAAATAGTGCGAACGCAAAGCCTGTTAGTTTCACCGCGAGTTGCAGCACGTTCACGCGCACTGTCGAATGCAATCCGCCCAGCGCAAAATACGTTGTTGCCACAATCGCCGCCAACCAATAGCCGATCATTTTGTTGATGCCGCACACGCTGAATAATGCCGCCGCGCCGATGAATTGCCCTGATAAAACAATTTGCGAGCCGACCCATAACAAAATTGATGTTAGCGCGCGCACCCGCGAATCGTACCGGAATTCCAGATAATCGCCGATGGTATACAAATTGTTGTCTTTAGCTACGCGCCAGATTTTCGGCCCGACGGTGAATGCTAATACCAATCCGCCCAAACCTGCTGACCCCACCCACCACCACGCGGTCAGGCCGTCTTTGTAACCAATACCTGTAGCGCCAATCGTCGAGCCCGCGCCAATATTAGCTGCCAGCAAGGTCGTAGCGATCCAGCCCGCGCCGAGCCCACGCCCAGCAACAAAAAAATCGCTGGAACCTTTGGATTTACGTGATGAAATAATACCAACCGCGAGCATTGCTACGGCGTACAAAATGAGAATGGAGAGATATGTCATTATTTAAGACTGAAATTGAATTGTAAGCGGCCTTGAACTTTTACAGGCTTTCCTTTTAATTCCATTGGCTTGAATTTCCATTGCCGTGCAGCTTCAACGCTGCCGTTCGCAAGTAAATCGGGGCCGCATAATGTTTTTGCTTCTTCAACATTACCTGCTTCATCAATTAGCACATGTACAATAACTGTGCCTTGCACCTTTGCGGCTTTGGCATAGTCAGGATAGATAGGCTGCACTCGCTTCATAGCTAAACCTTGTAAAACTCCTGATTCCACTTCTCCTACGATTGGATGAAGTCCTCTTTCAATTGTATATGATCGTTTCCATTGTAGCTCTGCTTCAGTCGGTTGATTATTTTGCTGCAATGCACAGGCATTCAGTTCAACTGCTTCCTTTGTTTCTTTACTGATTTCGCCAAACGCTTTCACTTTTATCATTACCATGCGGTCGAAGAGCGGAATTGCTTTACCGATTTTTGAGGTCTTTTCGTAAAACCTGGCTAAGTGATAAATCTGTTCTGCCACTTCTTTATGATCAGCCCCAAAACTTTTTTCAGTGACGGCGACAGCGCGTTTGAAAAATGCTTCGGCATCCATCGCATTATTCTGTGCATGTAATAACCAGCCGATGCTTGTAAGCAATTCTGCTAAATCTGCCTGTTCTTTGCCTAAACGATTTTCCTCTATTTTTAATGCTTTTTTTAGCGCTTTTTCGGCTTCGTAATATTTTCCTAAACTCCGAAAAATGTATCCTAGGTTTGTGTACGATGCAGCAAGAAGAGCATCGTTTTGCGGAAGAGTTTTTTCTCTTAGCTCAACAACTTTTTTCGCTGAATTAAGCGCTTCTGCAAATTTATCTTCTTTGTAAAGCCGTACCGCTTCTGCATGAAGTTTTGCTGCTTCATTTAAATCACTAGATTCGATAGTCGCCTTTTGTGGTTGCAAGGAAAACCCGGATAGCAAAATAAAAATTAATATGAATGAACCCATGCCTCGCTCCTTTTCCTTTTTATGTTTTGTTATAACTTCCTATCAAACTTGAATTCTTTCACCGCTTTTTCTAATTCGATGTGCAACCGGCTTTGTTCTTCTTCCGCCGCTTTCTTTTCTTTTTCGATTTGTTCTAATCGTGTTTCCTGCGCATCAGCTTTGGCGATGTAGCGAGCGATTAATTGTTTTGCTTCTGAAGTATTTTTCAGCTTTTCGATATTTTCACGTAACCGTTCCTGATCTTTTTCGATGGCTTCGACTTCTTCATCCAACTTTTCCGCTTTTGCCAGCGCGGAGTTAATACGTATTTGCAGATCAAACAATTTGTCTAATTCAATTTTGCTTGCGTCATCAATGTATTTGCGGCTGACGAATAATTCAATGTCCGCGCGTTTGAGTTGCGAAATCTGAAAGCTGTCCTGCAACGCTTGCGTTTCCGTGATAGGTAATTCCACAGTGGCGCGCGGTTCTAATTCGACGCGAAAACGATAATGATTTAGTGTGCGCGAAGCCGCTTTTTGCGTGCTGTCAGAAAGCTTCCAGCCTTCGCGGTACGGATGTTCAATGTACACCGTTCGTTTTTTGTCGGTCTGATTAATGACCGTGTATGTTTTGCGTTCGATTTGATAATAGTGCGTTTCAATTACGCCATTGACTGCGCGCACGAAAAATACTGGCTCACGGTCAGATTTGAATTTCGTCGTGATGACTGTGCCGAGATCAAGCGCGAAGGCGATGAAACGTTGTTCATTTGGTTTGACGCGATCCATCAACGCTTCGCCCGCGTAAGCGTCACCATCAATGACCGTGACCGCGCCACCTTCAAGCGTGAGTTTGGAAATATTTTTCAGGCGAATGCTGTTCATTGGGCGCTGATTGCGATTGACTGCTTCGTTGTAAAATGTGACGCGTTCGCCTTCGAGTTTGGTTTGGATAATAGGAATCAGCGCCGAGCGATCACGATTGACAGTGACGGGCTGTTCGATGCGATATTCAAACAGGTCGCCTAATTCTTCGCCTTGCGCGGCAGCTTCTATGCCAGACTCACCGCTTGTAATGGCGTTGCTGACGCTGGTTGTTGCAACTGCGCCTCCTGTGAGGCTTGTAAGGCTTGAAAAACTACGCCCATTAACTGCCAGATCAGTTATCTGATTCGATTGTATTGCACCAGATCGTTGCCCCGCTATGCTTTCTTTAGCCGGAAGTCTTCCGCCAGAAAAGCCATTTACTTGGATGGTTTCTGTCATACTTTGCCCGCGCCCATCTCCCATTCCACCACCTATGTTAGCTGCACTGCTTCTGCTAGTTACCTCAGTTGACTCAATATTCTGTGGGTTTAATTTCAAATCATCAGGAATCGGCACGACAGGGCGATGGCGATACATTGGTTGTTGCACGGGTTGAATGAACGACACGGGCGAGCCGGACACGAGCGATAATTGGACGTTGCTCCAGTCTTCTTCGCTGACGTTGTCTACGATAGCCCAGCCTTGAAAAAAGGGCTTGCCGTCGGGGTCGAGGACTACGCGATAATTGGTTTTCCAGATGGGCGCAGCGATGGTGTAACTGACAATCATTTCGCGCGCGCCTTCACCATCGGACGTAATAGAAATTGTTTTAGAATCACGCCGCCGCGCTGAGGCCGTAGCGTTCGCAAATTCTTTCAAGTCGTGTTGCGCACCTTCGTCCAGCAATTTCACCGAACGCACTTCGCTCAAATCAAAGCTTTGCAATTCGCCGGAATCGGTTGTGATGACTAACGTGTGAAGAATGCTCGCGGGTTTGCTACTATCAATTTGCACGCGATGTTCTTCGACCGTGAGCACCGCTCCCGTTGCCGCGCGACTATTGGCTGTGACCGCAACTTTCGCGCCTTGCATTTGATACAGCACGCCCGCCAATCCACCGAACGCGCCGCCGTTCGTTCCCGCGCTAATCGAAAATGGAATTTCTTTCAATCTTGCTGACGGAGGAGCAGAAGAATTGTAACTGACCGCTCCGATGCGTCCTTTGCCAAGGTCAAGCACAACCAGCGATTTCAATACGTCGTCAACCTGCGATTGCTTGAATGACAAATTAATTTCGGCTTTTCCGGTGACTGTGCCGCGCCGCTCAAAATACGCTACGCCGTTGGAATAAAGTATTACGCGCCGCAAGGGAAGCGCGGATTGGGGAGTGCGGAGTGCGGAGTTTTCTGGTGCGGGTTGCGGTGTAGTTGTAACGCGCGCGCGGCGTGGTTGTGCGTTGATTGATAACGTTAGCAAAAAGCTGATGGTGAGTGCGGCGACGAATTTCATATTGCTGATCCTCGTTTGATTGGCGTTCGTGTCAGTACCACTCGCGTTAGCGGGTGGCGAGTTCGGTTCTGAAAATTACTATCCAATATAAACGTTTGGGGCTGAGAAAATGTGACAGTAACTTGTAGCACAACCAGCCATGGTTGTGACAGTCTTTGCTCCTGCAAAGACTCCTCTATTACTTAACTTCAACTTTGGATGGTCTTTGGTTTATTCGATATATCGGCTCAACGCCATTGTCGCAGAACTGTCACAGAGGAGCCTTTGCTATTGCAAAGGCTGTCACAACCATGGCTGGTTGCGCTACATCAGCTCGCTCGCGCTTGGAAATCCTGTAATTGATTTTGCCGCTTTCACCGCGCGCACAATTGCTTGTGCCATTGCTTCGGCGGCGAGCGCGCCAATGAGTGTTACGTTGGCAGGCTTTTCATTCTTGCCCGTAGCCAGCGCAAAAATCGTGTCGCCATCAAACATCGTATGCACAGGATTGATTGTGCGCGCAAAGCCATCATGTGCCATTTGCGCAATTTTTTGACATTCGGCTTTGGAGAGTTTTGCGTTCGTAGCGATGACACCAATCGTCGTATTTGTGCCGCCTAAAATCGGAGGCGGATTATCGCCGCGCAAAATTGCGTTCATCGTGCCCATTAACTTTTTGCCATCTGACGAACGCGCTCCGGCAATTAATTTGCCGTTTTCAAAAATATCGCCGACGGCATTGACTGCCACAATTGCGCCAACGGTAAAGCCGTTAGGCAATGTGATCGAAGCTGTGCCGAGGCCGCTTTTCATCGCACGATTGCCGCCAAATAATTTTCCTACTGTAGCGCCCGCACCCGCGCCAAAATTGCCTTCGGCTGGCATTTTGTCCGAAGCATTTTTGCACGCTTCATAACCTGCATTTGCATCAGGGCGAATTTTGGCATCGCCGACTGTGAGGTCAAACAAAATTGCGGCGGGAACAATTGGCACTTTCGCTACGCCGACGTCATAGCCGATGCCGCGCTCTTCCAAATATTTCACTACGCCTGTAGCGGTTTCGAGGCCAAACGCGCTGCCGCCTGATAGAACAATTGCGTGAACCTGTTGCACGAGATTTTTAGGATCAAGCAAATCTGTTTCGCGCGTGCCAGGCGCTGCTCCACGCACATCTACGCCAGCGGTCGCGCCTGCTTCGGTGAGAATTACGGTGCAACCAGTTGGGCGACGTTTGTCAGTGAAATGTCCGACTTTGATTCCAGCAACATCGGTGATAGCGCTTTTATTATTGGCTTGCGCGAGTGCTGCAAGATTTTCTGCAAAAGGAAGCGCGAGCGAGCCGCGCAAAATTTCACGTCGAGCAATTAATTTTTTAGACTTCATTTTTCTCGGAAAGAGAGTTTGCTTTTCGTTGAAAATTTTCAACAGTTCTTTGAAGTCGGAGTTCATGCGGGTCTAAGCCTCTGTCACGGTGGTAAAGTTCTACCATTTCCCAGGCAGCACGAAAAATTGCAGCGTCGCCTTGCCTTTGCCAAAATTCAATATCAAAAGAGCGATCCATCTCTTTCAGTTTGTCAAAGCGCTCCATGATAAAATTTGATTCTTTTCCTTCTATACTCATTTTATTCCTTTCGCTCAAACAAACTGACGATCATTCCTACAACAAAAACTACCACACAGCCAATCAAATTATACCAAAGGAAGCTGATTTTTGTGGTGTTGCCGACGATGGCGACGGACACGATGCCTGCGATCAGGCCGATGAATGCGCCGTTGCCTGTGGCGCGTTTTGTACCGATAGCGAGGACGAATACGCCAAGCAACGAGCCATAGAAAAATGAACCAAATTTATTGACGACTTCGATGAGGGAGCCGAGGCGCGAGGCGTACAACGCTACGACACAGGCGAAGAGTCCCCATAAGCCCGTAGCATATTTCGCTACACGTAAATATTGGCTGTCAGGTGCGTCTTTGTTGACGTGGCGCCGATAAAAATCAATTACCGTTGCGGTCGAAAGTGCACTGAGTTCGGCAGCGATGGAGGACATGGCGGCGGCGAAAATTGCGGCGATAATTAAGCCGACAACTCCGGCGGGTAAGTAAGTTGTGACAAAGGTTGGGAAGACATAATTGACATCATTGAATGTGTCACTACGGTTCATTTCCTTTATATATTTAATTCCCTGATTACGGAGGCTGTTCAAGTTTTGATTCGCTGTTAAGTAATCTGTTTTGGCTTGCTCCGTTCGATTTTCAGCAAAGGTGTGCGCTGCTTTTTCACGTACAAGGAATGCTTGATCGAATTCTTTTTGTAAATCTTGATAGCTTTCTTGTAGTACATGGCTTGAGTTTGCCTTAGAGAGCATTTTTTGCTCTTCCGCTTTATTGAAAATCATCGGCGGTTGCACGAACTGATAAAACACAAACACCATCACGCCAATAAATAAAATCCCGAATTGCATCGGGATTTTGACGAAGGCGCTCATCAATAATGAAGTCCGGCCTTCGCTGATAGAACGCGAAGTGAGAAAGCGTTGCACCTGACTTTGATCGCAACCGAAATATGACAAAAATAAAAATAGCGCAGCGATAATGCCTGACCAAAATGTATAGGTTTCAGTGAGGCTGAAACTGAAATCTACGGTTTTCAATTTGCCTGCCGCGCCTGCTAAATGTAGCGCATCACCAAACGAAACTTGCGCCGGGAATTGACCGACGATCACAAACATGCATACGCCCATGCCGACGAAAATCACTACCATTTGTTTTACATCTGTCCACGTCACGGCCTGCACGCCGCCAAACATTGTGTACAACACTGTCGTCAACCCCATCACCAACACCGTAGCCGCTTCGTTCCAGCCCAGCACAATCGAAAGAATCACGGATGGCGCGGAAATAATTACGCCGCAACTCATGCCGCGTTGCACTAGAAATAACAGGCTTGCCAGTGCCCGCGTTTTTGTATCAAAGCGGCGCTCTAAATATTCGTACGCCGTGAAAACTTTGGCGCGATAGAAAAAGGGAACCACCGTAATGCACAAAATCACCATCGCAATCGGCAAGCCGAAATAAAATTGCACGAAGCGCATGCCGTCGTTGTACGCCTGTCCGGTTGCGCCGACTAAGGTGATAGCTGAAAGCTGTGTAGCCATTACTGACAAGCCGACAGCCCACCACGGCAAACTGCGGTTCGCTAAAAAATAGCCTTCGACTTCGGTGCTTTTTTTGGTGAGTCGCAAGCCGTCATACACGATGTACACGAGATAGGCGACGACGATGATCCAATCGAGAGTTTTCATAATTTATGAAGTTGTAGCGCAACCAGCTAGGGATACGCTACAAAACTTTTTACTCAAATGATTTCGAGAATAACCAAAGTGCGGAGATGACTATGATAGTTGTGATGAGGACGGCGAAATACACACGATTCCAGTGTGGATATTCTTTTTCTTCGGGCTGCTCCATTTTTTCGTGCCTCCAATTTTGACTTAGACCCGGTCGTTACTGCTTACGGTACTGTACCGTAAGCAGTAACCGAGTTTACTTTTTATCCGCGCTCTAATTGTACGACCAACAAATCATTGTAAATACGATCTTCCATCGCGCGCGCTTCGATCTCGAATTCGTTGAAATAATAGGCGTGATCGAAGGAGCGATGCGTTTTGAAGCCTTTACTCCAGTTGCTTAAATATTTCGCACGAAAGCGCCATTTGCCGCGCTCCTGATATTGCACGCTGTGCGTGATTTCGTGTCCGATTAATGCGATGCCTGCAATGGATTCCGTGTCATATGCGTCCGGTTTGAAAAATAAATTATTGCCGTCAGTAAAGGCGTTGGCGTCCATCGTTACATAAAACGGGATGCCTAGAAATATGCGAATCTGATCTAAGTCGAAGTCAGGAAAATACGGCGCAAGAATTTCCTTCACGTGGTCAGGCAATGTTTGCGCTTTTGATTTGTCTGCTCGAAAGATACGCCCGCCCTTATTCATTCGCCAATTGCTCCAACGCTTCGCCTGTCAAGCGATATACCGTCCATTCGTTCATGGGCTTTGCGCCCAGCGATTCATAAAAATCAATGGAAGGTTTATTCCAATTTAGCACTGCCCATTCCAGCCGCCCGCAATCGCGCTCCTGCGCCAATTTCGCTAAATGTGCGAGCAAGGCTTTGCCAAATCCTTGACCGCGAAATTTAGGATCAACGAATAAATCTTCCAAGTAAATTCCGGGTTTTCCTAAGAATGTGGAAAAGTTGTGGAAAAACAACGCGAAGCCAACAGGCTGATTTTCATAGTATGCAATTACGGTTTCAGCGTAGCGGCGTTCGCCAAATAACACTTCGCGCAAACCGTTTTCTGTTGCGGTGACAGCGTGCAACAGCTTTTCGTACTCCGCGAGCTTTTTGATGAATGAGAAAATCAACGGCACGTCTTCAATGGTTGCAGGTTTAATCTCGAAATTAATCATAATGTCAGTACCACCCGCTTACGCTGGTGGTCAGAAAAAATGTGTCGCCGTACTGACCAACAATTTGTCCTGTTAATCCTGTCTTAGGTTGTTCTGTAATGCGGCAGCAAAATATTCAACTAAATGTTGCGTCAGCATCCGAAACGCGGACACGAGCACCACCGTATATTTTGGATCGTTTACGTCAAAAATCAACGGCGGCAATCCGGCGCGCTCAAGATAAAAGCTGGCGGCGAGCGTTGCCATAGCCTGATTCGCTGTTGCAAATGGTTGCAAATCAAGCAAGCGCAAATATACGAGTGCAGCTTGTTCGACTGCATTCATTTCGGCGAAACCTTCCGTCGCAAACCAGCCCATCGCATTTTCTAACAAGCGCGGCAACATGATTGCCAGCGGCGGATCATGCGCTTCGTTGAGTGGTGTCGCCTCAGTTTGGCGAAAAAGATTTTCGTTGTTTGTGAGGGTACGATTGAGTTCAAGCAAGCGCGCCAAATTAAATTCAGCGTTGGCTTCGTTCAACCACGTCGAAATTAAATTTGCAGCGTTGGCGAGTGCTTGCGTGTCAGCTTCGTTACGGAGCGTTTGCATTTGTTGCGCGCGGAATTTTCCTAATGCTGCGGCATCAGATTGAATTTGCTCCCATATCACGCGCACGTTCGCTAAATCAGCCCGCCAGTCGCCGGAGGAGCGTAAATTTTCCTGATAAATTGGGAGTTCCATAAGAAAAAAATGCTGGATGCTAGGTGTTAGATACTCGGATGTTAGCTCACCTCCAGCATCTAACATCTAGCATTTCTTTACTCTGTTTGCCAGTTTTCATATCACACGGCTATAATGCCGTTTCATTCGTAACAACACAAATTACAAAAGGCACTATGTCACTCAATCTTGGTGGAATTATCGCAGCCCTTCCGACTCCGTTCGACCACGCCGGAGACATCGCCCACGAAAAAATGGTCAGCAATTTACTGGAATGGAATAAAACCGATTTGCTGGGCTATTTAATGTTGGGTTCAACCGGAGAATTTCCGCATTTGACCGATGATGAAAAATTGGCGCTGATTGATACGGTCAAAGCGAATTTGCCTTACGACAAATTGTTGTTGGTCGGGACAAGCGAATTGTCCACGCGCCACACGATTGAGATGACGAAAAAAGCGGCAGATCGTGGCGCAGATGGCGCTGTCGTAGTGACGCCGTTTTATTACAAAAAGATTTTGCACGACGAAGAGCTCGCCGCGCATTATCAGCGTATTGCCGATAATTCACCGATTCCGGTACTGATTTATTTGATCCCACAATTTTCGGGCGTTTATTTGTTGCCAGAAACCATCGCCCAATTAGCGGATCATCCAAACATCATTGGATTGAAAGAGAGTTCCGGCGATTTGGAATCGCTGCGCCAGCTTTTCACTGAATTAGGCCAAAAAGAATTCAATGTAATGCTAGGTTCACCGACGTTGTTGATAGAGGGACTTTCGCTGGGCGCGACAGGCGGAATTTTCGCTGTGGCAAGTTTGGCTCCGCGTGCGTGCTGTGAAGCGGTTCGTTCTTACAAATGGGGCGATCAGGCGCGCGCAGAACGCATCAAAGAGCGCATTGCCCGCCTTGCCAAAGCGGTTGCTGTGCCTGGCGTTGGACATTTGAAAGCAGCGCTGGATATGTGCGGGATGTATGGCTTCCTGCCTCGCTCTCCGCTTCGTCCGCCAGATGAAGCAGAGCGTGCTGAGATTGAAACTGCAATTACGGATAGCGGCTTTTTTCTGCGCGTTGACGAAAATCATCCGTATCAGGAACGGGATGATTTACGCGAAATAGATTTTTAATTTAAGCCACAGATTCACACAGATATTCTCAATTCTAATCGGTGTTAATCGGTGTCAATCTGTGGCTAATTTCTTCGGAGCATTACATGACGACAGAAACTCTCCGCTTTACTGAAATTCCGAAAATCTCTCAGCTTTTTCAGGACTTTCTCTACGATTTCAAACAAGTGGAATCTTTTTATGAAGCGGGCGGCGCGAACCTGGAATCGTTAGCCGCGCGCGCCGCTAAAGTTATTGCACAACCGTTTAATCGTGATGCGGTCGCGGACATTTTGTTGGAGCAAAACAAACGAGCAGGCGCGGGCGAAGCTACGCTAACGAACATTGCACGGCTGCGCGAAAAAGATTCTGTCGTTGTTATTACAGGCCAACAAGCAGGATTATTTACAGGCCCGCTGTACACCGTTTTCAAAGCGCTCACAGCAATTAAGCTTGCGAATGAATTGCGCGAAAAAGGCGTCAACGCAATTCCGTTTTTCTGGATCGCTGCTGAAGATCACGACTTTGCTGAAGTCAATCACACGCGTCTCGTCAACCGCGAAGGTCAGCTCATCAATATCACGTACAAAGGTTGTTCACCTGCCGAAGGCAAACCCGTTGGCGCTGTGACCTTGCGCGAAGAGATCAACGAAAATATTGATGAATTAATTGCCGCGTTGCCGGAATCAGAATTTATGCCGCAACTCGCGGCGGATTTGCGTGCGTCTTATGTGTCAGGCACGGGCTTCGCCGTCGCGTTCGGCAAAATGATGATGAAGCTGTTCGGCAAATATGGCGTCGTGTTAATTGATCCGCTCGACGATGGCTTGAAACACGTTGCCAGCGAAATTTATGCGCAAGCGATGCAACGTGCGCCTGAATTTTCTGCTGCGTTGGTCAAGCAAAGCGCCGCGCTGGAAGCGGCGGGCTATCACGCGCAAGTGTACACCAGCAACGAAGCCGTGCCGTTGTTCATGATGGACGAAGGCAAGCGCACCGCGATGGTGCAGCGCAACGGAGATTTTTATTTAAAGGGCAGCGAGAAAAAATTTGCCCGCGAAGAATTGCTCGAAACGGTCAATCGTTGTCCGACTTGTTTCAGTCCGAATGTGACCTTGCGCCCGATTGTGCAGGATTTTTTATTGCCGACAGTTGCGTACATCGGCGGCCCGGCTGAGATTGCTTATTTCGCGCAATTGAAAGCTGGCTATCAATTGCTCGGACGCCTTGAACCGCTCGTGTTAGCGCGTGCCAGTTTCACGCTGATCGAAAAACGCCACGCCAAAACGCTCAGCAAAAATGGTCTGGTCTTGAGCGATTTATTCGTGGGATTAAATGAAGTCCTGACCAAAGTTGTCGAAGAAAGTTTAGATAAAGAGACAACGGCTACGTTCGATGAAACGGAGCAGGTGTTTACCGCGCAATTAGAAAAATTAAGCGCGGCCTTACAGAAGGCTGATCCGCCATTAGCGGCTGCGCTGAAGGGCGGGCAAGCAAATATTTTGTCGAACATCCAACGATTACGTGCGACGTTCGTCAAAAATTTAAGCCAACGCGACGAAGCCGCCCGCAACCAAATCGAACGCGCCTTTGCAATTTTGTATCCGAACAAAGGATTGCAGGAACGCGAAATTAATGTCAGCTATTTTCTGGCGCGATACGGTTATGACCTGCTGGATCGCATTTACGAAGCATTGCAGGTTGATCAGCCAGAACACGTCATTTTTTATTGTTAACGTCAAAATCATCTGTTCAGGTTTTAGGCAGAAGCGTGGATATGAACGTATGCAGTTGCGCACTTATGCCTCCACGCTTCTAAGCTTATCTGTTTTAGACAGGCCAGTCCTCAGTCAAAAAAAATGCGTATCAGCGATTTTAGCCGCGCGATTTTTTACTAATCCCACCGTACAGCGAGATTTTTTATGCCGAACGGCTGAGACGCATCCCTGAGAATACAAGGCGAAAACCTTGCTCAACTTTCGTCAATTCACCGAATAGTCGTTCGGTGGCGTTATAGTAACGCTACGCTTTAGCTGCGGCGCACGATCAGTCTTTAACCCGCAAGGATTACTGGAGAAGCACGCTATCGCGCCATTAGCTAAAAGCGCTTGTTAGGTGTCGGGTTGCTGTGGGATTAGGACTAATCGCACAAACTGGTACATCGCCCCCAGCAGCAGTAGCACGATTGCACCAAAGAATGGCCAAAAGGCAGCCAGCAGCGCGACATTGCACAACTGCAACAGGGACATGACCACGAGCAGGGCAAAGAGAGCGTAGCTTGTCAATTTGCCGCCGCCCGCAGCTTTCAATTGTCCGGGAGCAAATCCAAGCAGGGTTTTGAATATCATTGTGGCGTAGGGGAACAGGCAGATCGCCGCAAATCCACTGCACCATCGCCACGTCGCTGGCGTAAGGGGCTTCATCGCGAGCAAAAACAGACCGACCATACTGAACGTGAGCGGCAGGATTGAATTGACCAGCAGGAGCCGAAGCCAAAACTTTTCTACCTGACCCCAATTAGGCACGGATTCGTTGCGTACGACGACCACAACACCCGCGAAGCCTGCGATGGCGACCGCGATCTGTGCGGTGGTACTGAGGGCTGCACTCGGTTCCATTGTATCGTTCCTATTGGTTAGGCTGACATTCTCTTGATCACATTGGCCTGATGATGCGCAAAGTGGTAGAGCGTGAAAAAGAGCATCTCGCGCAACGTCAGCTTGCCCAATAGCGGATGGGGCAGCCGATAGAAGTCCAAATCGGCTTCGCTCCAGCGGGCTGCCGCCTGCCTCAGTTCCGACGCCGAGTCGCGGCACCGCCCAACCAGTTCCCGTTGCCAGGCAGCGTGGTCGCTGGGCACGCGGGCCGCTTTAGGCGCGAACCGCCCTGCCGTCGCCCCGTTGGCCAGCACCGCTCGGTATCGGGCACGAAGCCCGACGTAGGAAGCTGACGGCGTTCGAGCCGAGCCGAACAGCACGCGCAGGGCGAGCCGTGGCAGCGACAGCCCCTTGGTGACGGGCGTCGTGGACTTGATCAGGTGGCGGAGGTTGTCGGCTGGCGACCAGGCGTTGCCCAGGGGCGCAGCGAACTGGTCTGGCGGCAGATCGGCCCAGAATGTGAGCCCCTCGTCGCGTAGGCGATCAAGCGCGAGCAGTATCTGTTCGCGTGATTGTGGATCATCTGAATTCATAATCAGCTCCCAGCAACAGTATGGCCACCGAACAACTCGTTCACCGGGCGGGCGCCCAAGCCCACTCGAAAGCCACACGATACGTGGCGCGCGCTCCAGGGCAATAGATGTTAGGCGGTCAGTTATCTCTGGAAGATTGCCTTCAGTATCTACTGGCTGAACACACACGCCCCCAAGTGAAGATGGTAATAGGCGACCACGAACTCAATCACCGCTACTCCACGCGATCCATCCAACTGTCGCCGCTATACATCCGCATCGGTCTTCCGCGCTCCTCAATGAACCGCACCACTTCACCCACCACACCGCTGCCTGTGGGTGCGACATAGCGGAAGCGCCCGCCGCCGAGTGGTTCCAGCGTGATGGGGGTGTCAACGTTAGGTCCATTCGGCGTGATCAATACCAACCGCTGGTTGATGAGCACGACCTGCGAGTCCGCCCAGCGTCCGCGGTAAAGCCCCGCGAAACGCGCCCACGCCGGGTCCCACGCCACCTCGGTTGGCTTCGGTGCCGCCACCTTGGCCACCGCTTGACCGACGGTGACCATCAACTGGCGCGCGATGTCGCTGGGGTTGGAGTCGTTCGTGTTCGTGAGGACGATGACCCCCACCTTGTCGTCGAGCTGGATCAACGTCATTGTCGTGTTGCCGGGATAGCCGCCGCCATGCCCGACATAGGTTCGGTTATTGATACGAGACATATCGAATCCGAGCCCTGATCCCGAGTTCCAATTCTCCTCCACCGAGCGCACCCGGTGCATCTCACGCCACGATCCCGTGCTCACAATCTGTGCTCCGCCGCGCGGCCCCCGCCGGAAGTTAGCCGAGACAAACTTCGTCATGTCCTCCACGTTCGATGTAACCCCCGTGGCTGCCGCCATACCACGCGCGTCCACGAATGGGAGTATCTCTCGCGTACCGTCGGGCATACGGCGTCCGTAGGGAACAGTTAATCCGGGAACATTCTGATCCACGCTTGAGGCATTCATGCCCAGCGGTTTGAAAATGTGGCGCTCAACGTAATCGGCCCACCGCTCCCCGCTCACCTGCTCGATCAGCATGCCAGCAACGGCATAGGCGAGGTTGGAATACTTCCACCGCACCGACGGGGCGAATGCCGCTTGCCGGTCGGCGTAAAGACGCCGCAGTTCCTCAGAAGTCGGAAACTCGTATGACGTCCAATGATCGCCAGCTTCGCGCTGCATCCCCGAACTGTGCGAGAGGAGTTGCTCAACTGTGATGGGGCCATCGTCATCGCCTGCGGGCTTGGCCTTGAACCACGGGAGATGTTTCACCACGGGATCGTCAAGCCGCAGCTTTCCTTCTTCCCGTAGTTGCATAATCGCGATGGCCGTGAACAGTTTGCTGTGCGAGGCCATACGGAACTTCGTAGCCGCCGTCATCGGCAACTTCGCCTTGACATCCGCAAAACCGAAGCCTTTGGCCCAGACCAGTTCCTGATTGCTCACCACGCCGACGGCGACGCCCGGCAGTCCTCGATACGCAATCTGTCCCTCAATCCATGCGGAAAAGAGGCGCTCGGCTCCAAGGACGTCAGGATGATTGGCAACACTTACGGTGGCAGCTTGCGGGGTGGCCGGCTGTGCGTGGAGCACGCCCGAAGCGAGTAGGGACGCAATGAGCGCGAACACGGCAATTCCGGGGATGGTAGTGCTCACAAGCGCGCGCATGGCACGCGACGTTAGAGATAGACAAATCATTGGCTCTCCTGTTTAGTAAAGTAGGTCATGCAAGCGATCTCCTGCGACTTGTGCGGGTTCGTATATAGCCTAACAATAAGTTAGGCCGCCTGCGAATTCCTCCGAACGAGAATCAGCACGGCCAAGTAGACTGCCATTGCCAGGTCAATGGAGAGGCAGAAACCGGGCCACCATTCCGGGACGCCCGGATTTGTGATGACAGTGTGATGGATGAAATCAAAGACACCATGAAGCGCCAGGCCGGCAACCACGATCCAAGGAGTTCGCCGGAACCCAAGGACGGCTGCTGCGGTAAAGAGAAACATGGGTATGGTCTCAGCAAGCAGGGCATCTGTTGACTTCGCCATTGTCGCAAAAAGGAGGTAGTAGGCCTCGATGACGATCAGCACGACGGGATAGAAGCCGCGCTCCTTGTCAAAGCCAACCACGCTGGCAAACGGACAAATTACAGCCGCGAGGATAACTCCGATAGCGTATTCCATAGTTAAGGACCTCATGATATGCACTTATGCGGCCTAACGCCCCGGTTCAGCGACGGCGGCGTGACACAAGTGGGGCAGCCCGGACGAATTCGTTGGCGGCGGCCTCTTCTAGCATCCATTGACCCATCGCTCGATACGAGACTGGCTTCCAGGAGTTAAGCGCATCGGCCCAATCCGCCGAAGCCACCGGAGGTTCGTCCTTCCCTCGTGCGTTCAGTCCGCCCCGGACGAGGGTCCATCGAAGTAGCGAAAAGTCACCGCGACCGAGCGCGTCTACTACCGACTGTTGCTCTTTGGCCCCACGACCAATCGTGCCGGGCATCCACGAGAAGAACCGCATGAGGCGGCTCGCAGGCTTGCCCGGTAAAGAGGTAAGGAGCGTGTTGATCACAACGATACGGTCAACTCCCGAAGCTACCATCGCCTGCTCCACCGTCTTCATGTTCTCAGAGAGTGAAGACGAGCGATCTTGGCTCGTGGCGGTGACCCCAAGAGCGGTAAGGACCGCGTCTGCTCCGGCAAAGGCCGCAGTGAGGGCCGCGCGGTCGGCGAGCGAGGTGACCACAGCCACCCGGGAGCCCGGCGGCACATCCGAGATTCGTTCCGGGCGCGAGCGGACGATGGCCGTGAAGCCGATGCCCTCGTCTCGGCACACGGTGAGAATGCCTTGACCGAGGCCACCCGCAGCGCCGATGACGGCTACGTGACGAGGGAATGGACAAGAACGCTTGTCAGTCGGCATGGGTTGGTTGTAACTCCTCATTGCAAGGTCTTACCGGAGCCTAACACCGCGTTAGACGGCATATCGGCGATGGCGCTGCTCGTTTTGGGTAGAACCGGATCGCACACCTACCTAGGCCTGAATTCTTTCACAAACCACTGATAAAGGGCTGGCTGCCGGTTCTTGAGGTTCTCCTGCGTCAAAGGATCCCGAGCCACGGAGCCAAGCAGATAGGCGCTGCCAGCCATGGCAAAGTATTCAGCTACGTTCGACATCATGTAGCTGTTACCCGGAAATGCCTGGCTGTTGCCGGCCTCCTTGAACAGCCGCAGGATGTCTGGATTGCCATAACCGCCAGGCAACTTCTGCTCGTGGTACGCATGAAGGAATTCGTGCAGAAAGATTGCCGAGTCAGGATTGAAGACTCTGGGCACGATTATCATGGTGCCACGTTCATAGCGCCCAACGCCGCCGCCCTGAATGGTCGGATCGGCCATCGCAACCGGATTGATCACAATTGGAACCGAGCGAAAGAAGTCGAGGGTGCGCTGGTCGAGTCCCACATCAGCTACGAAATCGAATTGTCGCCGAAACGCTTGTAGAAGGGCGTCTCGGTTCCTGGCCGAGTCCAGCGGCGCGATGTCCACGGCGAAGCCACGGTACTCCCACCGATCGGTCCTCGGTGGCCGTACGAACCTGATTGACAAGATGTCCACACTCCCAGGCTCGCTGGCTTGGAACCACAGGCCAAGCTGCCGCACCGGCGGGTCTTTGATCTGCCAGACGAACAATTCGTACTCGTGGACCGCGCCGTCGGAGACGGGCACTACGTTATCGCCCCACGTCTGGAAGCCACCAGACGTGGATAGGTTGATTCCAACCATCATGAGGCGGATGGAGTCGCGCGTGCGAGCTTGCACGACGACCCGAAACGGCACCGACGACGGTGGCACCTCCACGTAGATCGCCCCTCCAAGTGTTCCGCTCCCGCGGCGCTTCCCATCGGGTATTGTCACGTGCAGCGCATCGGCTGTTCGGCTGACGAGCGCACGCTTAAACGTGGGGTCAGGTTCGGGCAGAGGTTTCCAGTCCGGCTGGTCCACGTCGAACCGCCATTCCTGCCGCGCCGCAGGCACCTGAACAGCGCGATCTTGAACTCCGGTGCTTGCCATCACGGCAATGGCGATAGCGAATAGGAGGGGGAGGGCAAACAAAAGGTCCTTCATGTTCAATCTCTCCTAACGTCAGGTAACAGCGTAAGCAGCCCTTGTCATTGGTCTTGTCCGTCTAACAAATTGTTAGCAGACTTTTTAGCCTACACTTGGGTTTTACTTCATAATTTACATCTATTCATCTGTTTATACCGGCGACCTCAAATATCAGGTCGGCGATCTTTCCGGCATTCTTGTGGTGGATGTAATGCTCCCCTTCCAAGACCACAACTTTCGCCTTGGGGTTGTTGTCCACTAGCTTTTCATGCATGGCTTTCCAGGCCGTTCCTGGAATTCCAGGCCCCGTCCTTGTGGCACTCTCGGAGGATAGAATAAACACCACTGGCAAACTGGACGGAAATTTGGTGTCGGCGAGTGACTTCATGTTTGCACTGATTTCATTGCTCTCGCTAAAAACAGCGTGACTGCCCGCTACCCAGTTTGTTACCCGGTTGTATTCGCTCACCTCTGCGGCGGAGAGACCCATCGAGGTTGCTCCGCTCAGGCTGGGGTCAAACATCAATGCAACCCGGATAATTCCCAGCACGCGCAACCACTCATAAAGATTGAAAGACTGATGGGGCATTTGAAAATAGGTCGTCTGTTCGGGAACGGAAGGGTCTAGCCCCACGATTCCCGCTACTTCCTGTGGATATTTGTTCGCATAATACAGCGACTGAAGCCCGGAGATTGAGTGTGGAACCAGTATATACGGCGGGAGAACTTGTGCCGCTTGTAGCGCTGCCCTCATTTCTTCGACGCTGTTTGCGGTTGACCGGGAGGCCTCTGTGTCATCACTCAATCCATAGCCTGGATACTCCAGCACTGTAACTCGAACTTTTGACTGAAGTTCACGAACAAGTGCCTGAAAATCAAGTGTTGGAAAGGCGGTGCCCAAGCCGCTGAGCAATACCACGTTCGTAGCACCGCTTCCTACCGTATAAACGTGCATTTTCTTCCCTGAGACCTCAACCAACTTACCAGGAACTTTATAGGAGCCTTTTTCGATTCGGGTCATCAGCGCATTGAGAATGGTCAAGGTCACCAGCAGACCGACCGCTCCAACTAGCAAAAACAACGGAATCTTGATTGCTATTGACAGACGCTTTTTCAAGTTTCTCCTTCTGCGCCCGCAGTGTCCTCCTAACGCCATATTAGACGCGGCTTGGTTATTTGCGTATTACTTTCTGTAGTAATTGCTCCAGCTCAACGGCAAACGATGCTGCATCTTGGAAGCTGCGTAATTGACGGATGATTTTTCCGTCAGGTAAGACAAACCGAATGTCTGGCAGCCCCTCGACACCAAGCCGTTGCGCGATGTCGGGATATTTGTCAGTGTCAATTCTGAGAAAAACTGTCTGTGCCAGCAAGACTTTTACTTTCGCGTCTGGAAAAGTAAGTCGTTCCAGTTTGCGGCACGGCGCACACCATTCAGCGTTTAAGTCGAGAACGATTGGTTTGTTCTCGGTTTTTGCTTTTGCCAGTGCCTCGTCGAGTAGTGGGAAGCCTTGTGGCAAAGTTATCAGCAATGTCGCCGCCGATTTATTTTTGCCGGAAACGACTCGTGCTGTATAGCCAGATTTTTTAACTGTCGCAACGAGCAATTTTGTATCTGCTCTGGCAGCATCATAAGTCACGAGAAACTCGTCTCGATCCAGCAGCATTTCGATTTTTGTGACAGCGTCAAGCCCTTCCAGGGCTTGTTTGACCGTTTCCGGTCAAGCCATTCAGACCGCCCCACTTTTACTTTTCATAAATCCATCAATGTGGAGTCGCGCCGTTTTCATAGTTAGTTTCACGTTGGTCGGTTTTTTATTTTTCTGGGCATAGACGATTCCGCCGATCATTAGCAGGAACAGAAAAAGGGATATTGTTTTTGCCATCAAAGTAAGCTCATTTCGTTTGTTATTTGCGAGCGTCTAATAATACGTTAGCCAGCCTTTCAGCATATACCTCCTACAATTGCCATTCTTTCAGAATGATCAGGGGAGACACTCCGAATGGGCTATGTCAGGCGCTGCTTCATGACTCGCCAGTGGCAAGCTTGGCCCCATACTCCTCTTGTGTGATCACGCCCCCCTCGCCAATTGCTCTCCCCATGTCTTTGGACGGTAATGCATCCTGCACCAAATCAATCCGCTTCCAGGCTGGGAACGGTGTTTCCCCATTCTGGTCTGGTACGTACGGAGAAGCCGCCACCCGCTTGTGTTTGTGAATCAATCGAGCGCAGTTAAAAAACACCTTCTCTACCTTCGCCCTCACGAGTAATTGCGCGCCTGGATACTTTGTCATAAGCGGATCGTCGGTGCTGATCGTTGCCGTGGCCTGCACACGCACCCGGTTAGGCGTCTCGAAATCAATAAATAGCATTCCAATCTTGCCCGTCTCTGCGATATTCCCCATTGACAAAAACATGCCGTTTCCGTCGTAACTCGGAAAAGCTAATGTTGTAGCGTCTACCACCGTCACGACGCCGACAGTCCCCCCTTTGTGTGACACCGTCGGCTCTCCTTGCGCATTCACTGTCGCCAAAAAGAAGAAGTCCCGTGATTCGATGAACGCCTGGTGCAACTCAGGTACGATCTCATCCGTCACGATAGCTGCTTCGAGGCGTTCCGCAAGTCTACGGCTCTCAAATGTGTCTTGAAGCTGTTTCTGCGATTCGGTGTAAAAACTCATTACTTCCTCCCTATCGTGCCAAGTCTGTGCCGAAAACGTCGCACAGACCAGCCGTGGTTCAATCGAATTAAAATTGGTGTAGGCCTTATGTTGACGTCAGGCTAACGACCAATTCAGCCGCCGGAATGAACTTCGAAAAAACTGCCAAGCTCATCCCGATCGGCTGCAACGCCAGTTTGACTGCGCGAAACTGCGCGACGTTGAGTGCAACCTAGTTGGACTTCGCTACGAGTAGCACTTAGGAAACGCTCGTTCTCAGAGGGCGCCTCAGAGAACACCGTTTGGTCTCAATAACCCAACGCTTGAAGAAATGGAAAACTGACTATACACCCGAAAGACAAGAAAATTAAGAAGGCTACGTCGCATAACCTACGGTATGTTCAGCCGCTTTGAATTCGTCTGTCTAAATAAAAATCTTTGGCAATCAATGAGCAAGGGGGGGCATCATGCATTCCGCCATGGTGATGAGTTGCACCAAGATTTGCTCTCCGAGGCATAAAGGAAATATGAGGTAGTAAAGCCGCTCTATCAGCATACCCTGACTAGATTCCTTGTCGCCGAAAAAAAGAATTCAAGCTAATAAATCCGATTTGCTTATCTCCGGCGTACATCGTTGCAGAAGCCTAACTCCATCGTATTTGAATTTTCCTGAATGGTGTTAGCGTCTTCCTATTACGCTCTCGCTGGTGACGCAGCAAGCGACAATTTTTAATGCCCCGGATAAAAAGGGATAACCAAATAGACGGCGCAAAATATGGCGAAACGGGCAAAATTAGTTGTGCATCGCACGCATAAGACCTGTTTCTAAATTCAGCACGTAAGCAAGATTCCCTGAATGGTAACAATTCAGCACTTGACGCGGCGGCTTTGGCTGACTGCGCAGGGGAGGTTTGTCTCATATGTACCCAAACAAAAAAAATAACTCATGCAAATCGGTAGTTCTATTATTGCTGGCTTTTATGGCATTTGCTGTACCTCTGAGTCAGGCACAAACAGCCCAATCAGAAGGATTGATTTGGGCTGTCACTGCCAGCAATAAATTAATCAGCTTCAGCAGCCTGACGCCGGGCACGCTCATCAGCAATTTGACGATCACAGGCTTGCCCGCAGGCGATACAGTGCGAGGCATTGATTTTCGCCCCAAGACTGGATTGCTTTACGCGGTCAGTTCTTCAAGCCGAATTTTTACGATTAATACGGCGACCGGAGCGGCTACACAAATTGGTACAGCCACTTTCACGCCAGCCTTAAATGGTACGGCCTTTGGCGTAGATTTTAATCCTGTGCCTGACCGCATTCGTCTAGTCAGTGACGCCGATCAGAATTTGCGTTTGCAGCCTGATACAGGTGTTGTCGCAGGTACGGACACTGCGCTTGCCTTTGCAACGGGTGATGCGAATGCGGCAGCCAATCCGAATGTTATTAGCGCGGCTTACACGAATAATATTAATGGCGCAGTAACGACTACGTTATATGCCATTGATTCTAATCTGGATATTCTCGTGCGACAGGGATCAACGAGCGGCGCGCCTGTTTCTCCGAACACCGGACAACTCTTTACGATTGGTGCGTTGGGCGTAAACACGACGGATCAAGTAGGTTTTGATATTGCGGATTTTAATGACACAGCGTTTGCTTCATTGACGACGTCGGGCGCTACGCAATCGCAATTGTACACAATCAATTTAACTACTGGTGCGGCGACTGCAATTGGCACGATTGGTCTGTCCGAAGTGATTCGTGACATCGCGGTTGCGCCGACATTTACCACGCCTGCGCAGCAGTATCCGATTGCGGTTGTGAATGGCGCGAATTTCTTTCCAGAAGCAGTTGCGGCGGATTCTATTGCGTCAGTTTTTGGCGCTTTCGTAACAACAGACGGTCAATCGGCGGTGGCGGTGCTGACGCCTTTGCCGACTACGCTGAATGGCATCACGGTTAGCATTAATGGGGTGAATGCGCCGCTGTTTTACGTGAGCAATTCGCAAATCAATATTTTGATTCCGACCAGCACCGCCGCAGGCGCGGCAACTGTAGTCGTGACAAGTTCAAATGCGACCACACGCACGGGCGTAATAAATATCCTGCCGAGCGCGCCGGGATTGTTTTCAGTTGATTCAACTGGAACCGGATCAGCCATTGCACAAACAACCACTGACGGCCTGAGTTATCAAAGCACTGTCAATGCTGATGGCAGCGAGCGCCCGATTGCTGTGGGCTCAGCCGCACAACCTACGTATTTGATTTTATACGGAACTGGCATTCGCAATGCGCAAGCCAGCAACCCCGCTGATGCAAATGGCGTAGGTGAAGCTGTGATCGCCACAGTGCAAGGCGTGCATGCCGCAGTTGCGTATGCAGGAATGGCTCCCGGCTGGGTCGGGTTGGATCAAGTGAACGTTATTATTCCGCCTGAATTAACAGGGCTTGGAAAAGTTACTGTGAAGTTATTAGTCAATGGGCAAGTTTCTAATGTCGTAACGATTACTTTAGGTGGCAATCCACCAATCGTGAAATCTCAGCCAATCACGCCAGGTCAATTGATTGCTGGTCAGTTGATGACAACAGATCAATTAACCAAAGCAGGCGATGGCAGCGGCAGAACATATTTCTTTGATGCTTATAGCTTCACCGCGAATGCGCAAACAGGCTTGGCGCTTGATGTGCGCTCGAAAGCTTTCGATGCGGCGGCGTTGTTATATCGTAAGGGAGCCAACGGCGCTTTGACGTTGATTGCCGCAGACGATGATTTAGGCGGATTAGGTGACGGCAACATTGATAATTCTGATGCGTTATTGCTGACGGTCGTAGCAGCAGGCGATTACGTTCTGTTTGTGACAAGCGCGGATGACAGCCCGAATGCCGTAGGCGGATACAGCGTGAAATTGTTGGGAAACGCCGTGCAACCGCTCAGCTACGGCGCAAACCTGACGAATGCCAATATTGGTGGAACTGATTTACGTACTTCGGGCGGCACATTGCTCGACGCGTATTGGTTCGCCGGAGTGCAAAGCGAATTAGCGCAAATCAAAATGAGTTCGACGAGCTTTGATTCATTTTTATTACTTAACACAAATGACGGTGAAACGATTGCTACTGACGACAACGGGGGCGGCGGCCTTGATGCCCAGATTAGCAAAACGCTGCCAGCTTCAGGGATTTATGTTGTCATCGCCACACCATTTGCACTGAATGCCACGGGTAATTACAGCCTTACCTTAGATCGTGGCGCAGCGCTTACATTGGCTGAAAACAGTAGCGAGCGTGCGGTCGAATTTTCATCGCGTCACGCCCGCCTGAATGCCGTCAAACTTACGACGCCGCAGCGCGGGAGCAGTTCGCAAACAGCACGATTTGCGACGCGTTTTGTTATCGAGAAATAGCGAAAATGTTTTGAGTACCCCCTTCAGGCGGCCTCTTGCCGAGGTACGGCCAACTAAAGTTGGTACTCAAAACTTATTTTCAAAACTTATTTTCAAAACTTACCTTTGTAAGAAATCTACCAATTTATTTTTTGGGAAAGGACACTGAATTATGAGGACAAAAATGCGCAAATTACAAAGCAGCTTCGCGTTAGCCTTGAGTGCAGCATTAATGCTGTTGCCCAATGTTGGCTATGCGTCGAGCCACATGGATGCGCCATTGATTACGCGCGATCCCAGTGCCAACACGACCGATGTGTACGCGTTTGTTGGTACGAAAAATAGTCAGAAATATTTGAATGTAGCGCTTGGCGTTTACCCCCACGAAAATCCGGGGATCGGGCCCAACAAGTACAATTTTGATGAAACGGTGCGTTACGAAATTCATATTGCGCTTGGTCGTGATGTTGCCGCCGGACGCCCCAGCATCACATATCGTTATGACTTCAAAACGAGCTATAAAAATCAAGGCACGATTTTGCAATCTTATCTTGGCGTAGTTGCGGCGAATGGCGATGCCAATCAAAATTTGACGCAAACTTACACTGTGACGAAGATTGATAATCGCTTTGGGTTCCAAACAATTTTGGGCAGCGGAATTGTTCCGCCCAATAATCAAGGCATCGCTACGCCCTATTACAATCAAAGCGACAGTGGCGAAAACCCGGCGCGCAAAGGCGTCGCCACCGAAGCCGAATTAGATCGCTACACGAAAAATGCGATTGCTCAATTACGCAGCGGCTATTATTCATTCGCCGGGCAACGTGACGATGGATTTTATGCAGATGTGCAATCCATTTTTGATTTATTGCAATTGCGCAATCCTGGCAAAGACGCGCAAGGCGGATTCAATATTCATTTGATGGCGTTGCAAATTCCGGTTAGTGATTTAGGTGGCGATTCACAAGTCGTAGGCGTTTATGCAACGACGAGTCGCCCTTCTGAACCTGTTTCAAGCACAGATCGCACGATTCGTCGTCAGCAATATGTGCAAGTCGCGCGGCAGGGCAATCCGCTTTTCAATGAAGGTTTAGTCGCGCTTGCCGATAAAGATTTGTATAGCCGCACTACGCCAGCAACCGATAGTCAGACTTTTCGCAAATATGCTGAAAATCCTGAGCTGGCAACATTGATTAATTTGATTATTGGCAAGGGAACTACGCTGGCAATTGATAAAGGTCGCACCGACATTGCCGGAATTTTTATTCCTGATGTCATCAAGGTTGATCTTTCAACAGACAGTGCGCGGTTGGCTGGCAATGGTGCAAGTGACGCAACCAATCCCAATGATGCAGGTTTTTCACGGCTGGGCATTTTTGGCGGTGATACGCTGAAGAGTAAAGTGCAAGACCCGTTCAAAAATGGTGGCAATATTCCCGGTGGTTGGCCGAACGGACGACGTTTTGGTGATGACGTAGTTGACATCGCAATCATCGCTTTGCTCAGCGATTTGCGCGATCCCAACAACCTGAAAATTAGCGATCCATTTAATGGAAATTATGACGGTGTGACCAGCAATGATATGGGATACAACAAGACTTTCCCATACGAAAGCACGCCGCAAAATGGGCGCATTCCGAATTTTCCTAAATAAATTTTAGGAAAATGTAAAACTTCAGACCCGGCGAACGGTAGTGTTAATTGGCAAGTGGCAACTGAACTGAGTGGAACAGTTTGAATGATACCAGGGGAGGTAAATTGAAACTATTCTGCAAAGCAAAGCTGTTGATGCTACCGTTCGCCGGGTCTGAAGTTTTTTACTTATCTTACATTCGTTGCCAGTGGCGATAACGTTTCTCTCTTATCAGCTTTAGCGATTGGCTTTGCTTGCGGAGCTGGTTTTCCAACTTCCATATCTACCATTTTTACGACTTGGCGAATTGCCAGCAAATGCTCGGACGGCAGCGATAATCCTTCTTTCGATGCCTTATCCGCTACGGTCATTGCTTCTGCATAAGAATCGCGTAGCTTAATAGATTTTTGGGTCAATGCCGCTACTGAATCTTTGAATTGTTGCAGCGCTGTCAGCTCGCGTTCGCGCAATCCCGCCACGTCATTTGGACTTTCCGCCGTTAATAAATTCAGCGAAGATTTGCGCCACATTTCGAGCAGTTTTTTCGAGCGATCAATGCCGTCAATTAAATCGGCTTCGGATAGTACAATCACACTGTCAATGGCTTGCACCGCCGCCCACCGCGCCTCGCTCACGCGACCTGCTCGTTTCAAATCACCAAAGCTTTCATACACGCGATTCCAACTGTTATAAGCTAATTCGTTCACGTTCATCGCCATGCGCAATTTGCGTTCGGCCTCGTTGTAATCTACTTTGCGTTTGGCTTGTTGTTGAGGGCAAGCCATTAAAAATAAGGTGAAAGCTAAAAAAACTGCGGTTGTAAAAATTCGTTTCATATTGATACCTGTTGGCATAGGGGGCGTTGGGCTGGAAAAACAACACAATTAGGCAAACCACCAAGTCAAAGTGGTTTCGCGTATTCCTAATTGCAACAGGTGTGTGAGTAAGTTTTGGACTTGCGGGAAACGTAGGGCTGAACTCTCCGCCAGTAAAAAACAGCACGATTATAAAGATTCTCAGGTGGAGGGGCAAGCAATAAAAATTTCTGTCGCTCATCGTGTCATAAAATTCTGCTCCTGAAATCTTATTGAGAACGTTTTAGAGAAGGCGTACAATGATCCGCGTCCTGTGTGGCAGTCCCCATTCGTTACCCCATTCCCCTTGATAAATTTTTGCATTGGGTAAAATTGCTGTTGCCGCCACAGGAAAAATGAAAACAATTTTGTAAGAGGCCGCAGCAGTGACTGATTTATACGAATTATTAGGCGTGCAGCGTTCCGCCAGTCAACGCGAGATAAAATCTGCGTATCGGCGTCTGGCGCGCAAGTATCACCCTGACGTAAATCCTGATCCTGCTTCCGTCCAGAAATTTGCCACAGTTACAGATGCTTACCACGTTTTAGTTGACCCCCAACGCCGTAAAATTTATGACATCGAAGGTGTCACGCTGGAGCGCAGCGCCGCGCAACAGGAACAACAATCAGCGCGTGCGGCGCGGCGGGCGTATTATCAAGCGCAAGCCGATAAAGCCGTGAATGAATGGTTAGCGCGCGAACGTCTGGAAACGAAAATTCGCGGGCATGCCGTGTTCACGATGGTTTCCTTGTTTGTTACTACCTTTGCGGTAGCGATTATCCGTCCGCGCGTCATCGAATTAACTAATCCGCTTTGGTACACGATTGTGATCGTGTTGTTTGCCGCCAGCATTTTTCATTTAATTCTTATTCTGAAACGACATTTTGATCATTACACTTATCGCCAGGAACTCGTTTCTGTGATGCAGGAACGCAAAAATAAAAAGCCGTTCACACGTAAATTTGCATTCAGCTTTTTATTAGGCGGTTATTTAGCTTCGTTAATTTTCGGCCTCGCAATTGGCATGGTGGCCGAAGACCTTACCCGCGACTTTTCGGGTGAAACGACGTTGCTGGACGCCTTGCTAAGCGTTTTATTTTATCCCCCAATTGCAGTATTAATAGTGGACACGATGTACATTATTAGTCTGCGGTTGGAGGAATTATAATGCGATTTTTTCGGGGTCGGTTTGTTGGTGTCAGGCCTTGTTTCAGTTACTTCAAGTATAGTTTATTCACTCTTCTTTTTTTCGCGCCCGCCCTTTCCGCTGCCTCTCTTTATTGTCAAATTACGCCGCAATTGCAAACAGAGCGCTCTTATAAAGTAAGTTGCATTGCTGCGAATTTGCCTGCGGCGCAAAAAATTGAGTTACGATTTTTGGATCAGTTTGCGGGCAGTACGCAGCTCAGCGAACGCGTTTCTGGTTTGCGGATCAAAGATATTGACGACGCGAAATTGTTGCCGGAAATTTACGGCGGCGGCGTATTTCGCATGAAAACGCGCGGAGATGGCGGTCTGGCTTTTGAATACGAAATCAAACCCGCGCGCATCACTGGCGCAGCCGCAGACCCCGGCAAATACACTTTATTATCGAGTTTGAGTGGAAATTTCGGCACGGTTTTGCTGGCAGATATTTTGCCGGAAATTTGCGGTGTGAATGCGAGCAATTGCCAGACTTCGGCTGCGCGATTGAAATTTATTTTGCCCGCCGAATGGGAAGTCGCAACGACCGAACGCGAAAGCTACGGCTCGTATGAGGCAGCGACGCCCGAGCGCGCCGTATTTTTCCTTGGTAAGCTGCGCAAAAAAATCGTTAACATCGGCGGCACAAATTTAGAAATTGCTTTAGCAGGGGATTGGCGTTTGTCGGACATTCAATTGGCGCTTACGACAGCGACACTGGCACAAGAGCAAAGCAAATTCATGCGTGCAACACCGCGCGGGAATCATTTGGTGACGTTAATGCCATTTCCGATTCCGCTGACAGGCTTACGCTCCGCCGCGCTCACACGCGGAAACAGCGTCGTGATGATGCTCAATCCCGATAATGATGCGCCGTCCACTTTGAAATTATATCAGCGCTTGCTGGCGCACGAGATGTTTCATTTCTATTTGCCCGAAGCCTTTCAAATCCGCGAAAACTTTGATTGGTTTTGGGAAGGTTTTGCGCGCTATATCGGACTGCTGACAATGAATCGTCTGGGCTGGCTTAGTCGCCAGGAATTGTGGCAGGAAATGCAAAACGAATTTGATTATTACCGCATCAATTTGTTGCGCGATGCACTTTCGCTGATTAATGCTTCGCCGGAAAAATTTGCTGACGCCGCCAGTTATAATTTGATCTACCACAAGGGAACACTGGTTGCCTGGTTATACGATTTGGAAATGCGCCGTCAGAATGAAGGGCGCAAAAATATTACGGATGTGGTAGTCGAGTTGTACAAAAACTATGCGCACACAAATGCGCCGATTGGCAACCGTGAAGTGCTGGCAACATTGCGCAATGCAGGGAAATTCGATTCGTTCATCCAAAAATATATTGAAGGCACTACGTCAGTTGATTTGGCGGATGTCCTCAAACCGATGGGGCTGAGCGCCGAAATAAACTCCAGCAGCACTCGAATTACTCTTTCTAAGCAACTTTCCTCCGCCCAGAAAAAAATCCTCAATTCATTTGCGCCATAAAGTTTAGATTGCTTTCAGTTGTGGGTTTGCGTATGCTCACTCATGTTCAAATTGCCTATGATTGTCTCTTAAAAAAATCGTTACCGAGTGCAATGCAATCCACTCATCGCCTTTTTTACGGGCTGTTCCTCCAATCATTGAACGGCGCGGCGATAATTGTGTGATCGTATTTGGAGCTTTGTTTTATGTTTCTTTTAGGAGCAACAAATCGTGAATTTTGAAGCATTAAGTATTTTAGGCTGGAGCGAATTTTTCGCCAAAAGCTTCCGCCCTTACCTCGATAAAAATTTCCTTCCTGGTCGCGTCACTTATCAAAATCAGCATCTTTATCGCGTGCAAACTGAGCAAGGCGAACTCTTAGCCGAAGTCGCAGGCAAGCTGCGTTATGAGGCTGCCAGTAACGAAGATTTACCCGCTGTCGGTGATTGGGTCGCGCTGCGTTTTCGTGAACAGGAAGATAAGGCGCGCATTCAGGCCGTGCTGCCGCGCAAAAGCAAATTTGTGCGCAAAACTGTCGGCACAAAAACCGAAGCGCAAATCGTCGGCGCAAATGTTGATTACGTTTTTCTCGTAACTTCGCTGAATCAGGATTTTAATCCGCGTCGTTTGGAACGCTACCTCGCCAGCATTTGGGAAAGCGGCGCACAGCCCGTCGTCATTCTCAGCAAAGCGGATTTGTGTGATGATGAAACGACTGTCGCGCAATATTTAGCGGAGATGTCAGAAGTCGCCTCTACGGTTCCGGTGCATGCTGTCAGCGTCAAAGCTGAGCGCGGCATCGAAGCCGTGCGCCAATATTGTCGCGTAGGCAAAACAATTGCGTTAGTCGGTACGTCCGGCGTAGGCAAATCTACGCTTATTAATTTCTTGCTTGGCTATGAAAAACAAGCGGTGAAAGAAGTGCGCGACCACGATGATCGCGGGCAACACACTACGCGCCATCGTGAATTGATCGTGTTGCCAGAAGGCGGATTGATCTTGGATACGCCAGGCATGCGTGAAATGCAATTATGGGACGCCGAAGCTGGGATGGGCATGGCTTTCGATGATGTCGAAGCGCTTGCTGCTCAATGCCGTTTCAGTAATTGCGGGCATGCAAATGAACCACATTGCGCAGTGAAAGCCGCTCTCAAGGATGGCACATTGGACGCACGTCGCTTTGAAAATTATTTGAAGCTGCAAGGCGAATTACAACACCTTGCCACGCGGCAAAGCGATTACGCCCGGCGTCAGGAACAGCAAAAATGGCGCAAACTGACGCTGGAAGGCGAGGCACGCGGCAAAGCAAAGCGCAAAGGCTTCTAGCCATAAACAGCAAATAATCTGACGAATACCTGATTTTTACAGGGCAACAAAAGTTTTATCGAAACAGAAAAAATCGTTGTTGCCCTTTGTTTTCGCTACGGGGTTTATGCTACATTATGCGATCTTTTGGGGCAGTCAATTCTCCGAAACGACCCTTCCTAAGGCGGTGTAGCTCAGTTGGTTAGAGCGAAGGATTCATAACCCTTAGGTCACTGGTTCGAGTCCAGTCACCGCCACCATTTAAAATTAATCACTTCGCTCCGACAAGGGGTATGAAAGCAAGGTCTTGTGACCTATCTGGGACACGCTTTGCCGGAATTGCTTTATTTGCTTACTCTTATAAGCATTCAAAAAATCCACCTCGTTGTGACATAAAGCAAACATGGTGCAATAAAATAGAGGCCCTAAGAATCCTGATCTGTTAACTAATCTATTTAAAGTAAAGCAATTTATGCTTAGCGGAGAGCTTACAAAGCTGAAGCGAACTCGTCTCATCAAAGAGGAAATGAGTCACAGTAACTCTTTCCAACACTATTTTGTGGCATGTTGAGGATGATCTGCGAACCTGCTCTCCATTCGGATGAATTAGTGCGAAGCGCGATTTGCCTTGGCGGCAGTGAAGAAAATTATTGGAACTGCGCTGCTTCCCGTCGCGCTTCCTTGAAGATGGGCAAATTTGCATCGGCCTCTTGCCAGAGCGTCAAGAATGCTTCGTAAGCTTTTTTACTCGCATCTGTGTTTCCGGTAAGAGCCATTGCGCGGGCTATGCCCAGGTGTGCAAGCGGCGAGAGCGGCGAGAGTATTTCATAACCGCGATGCTCTGTGATTTTGCGAAACTCTGCCGCCGCTTCGAGCGGGACACCGGATTGCGCACCCGGTGGTTGAAAGAAAAGTGTCTCGCCATCTCTGGCAATCGTCCATTTTATAGGAGTTTCTGGACTCGAATAAACCCCGACGTATTTGTCCAGCACTTCCGGGCTGACGGCAACGGATTCGAGGGCGGGAACTGAAACGGCTTATTGTAGTAGATGTCAAAAATGCCGTTCATAATATCTTTTACCGGGTAAACCTTCGCGTTCGTCGTGTAGGCGACGGCCAGTTTTTCTTCCGGCAAGTAAGCCAACACCGCTCCATAATTGTCCGCGCCGCCCGTGTGTCCGTAGAAAGTCTTACCGGCAAACGGCATGGCTTCCATTCCCGCCCCCTCGCCATCTCTGATCGTTTTCATCTGATCGAGATTCTCCTTTGACACGATCTTCCCGTCGAACAGTGCCTGGATAAATTTGGCCAGGTCGTTCGGCGTCGAAACAATCGCGCCCGCGCTGAAGAGGATGCTTGGATGTGTTTCGGACACCGGTTTCCACCCGTCGCCGAAGTTCATATAGGTAAGAGCTTCGTTTTTGCTCACATCAATATTTCCGGTTGCGATGTATGTGTCCTTAAGCCCAATCTTTGAGCTGATTCTCTCTTTGAGAGCTTCCTCGTAAGATTTGCCGGTTACCTTTTCAAGGATAAGACCCAAAATCTGATAGCCAGAATTGCTGTAGGAACGCTTTGTGTCTGGTTCAAAATCAGGCGTGGCTCTGACGATCAGGGCGAGCATTTCATCCTTCGTCACTGGAATCGTGTTCACGTTTCCTTGCGCATTCTGCTCGCGCTTTACATTAGGGATACCACTGCGATGCCAGAGTATTTGCTCAATCGTAATTTTCTTGGCGTTCGGAACCTGCGGGAAGAATTTGTCGAGGGTGTCAGTCAGCCTTAATTTTCCTTCCTCAACGAGCTGCAAGATCATCGAGGCAGTGAACATTTTGGTGATCGAACCGATTCGGAATTTATTTGCCGCTGTCAAAGGTTTCTTTTCGGTTCCGTTGATCTGGCTGTAGCCGATGGCGCGGGTGTAAATAACATTGCCGTCCTTGGCGATGGTTAGGCTCCCCATCGCCTTATTCTTTTCGGCGAGCCGGTCAAAAAACTGGTCAAGTTTAGCTTTGTCCAGCGTCTGTGCATAGCCTGCGGTGAACGACGCCAGTGTCAGTACAGTTGCGAATAATATTTTGATTTTCATAATTGTGCTCTCCTTCTGCCAACGATTTGTGCTTCCGCACTACGGAAGGTTCTCTTTGTATTCCAAAATATCTCCCGGCTGACACTCCAAGGCTTTGCAAATCGCCTCCAAAGTTGAGAGGCGGATCGCTTTCGCTTTGCCGTTTTTCAAGATGGAAATATTCGCCATCGTAATGCCGACTTTTTCAGTAAGCTCGGTGACGCTCATTTTCCGCTTCGCCAACATGACGTCGATGTTGATGATGATTGCCATGCTGGTCTCCTTATACCGTTAAGTCGTTCTCGGACTTTATCTCTACGGCACTTTGTAAAAGTCTCTCAAACACGGCTGCAGCAGTGGCGACTACGACAGAGACAAAGATCATAACAAGACCAATCATCACACCGCCCGCAATGTCCTCCTTACCGCGCTGAACGATAAAGAAGAAGGCTTCTGCTCCTACAATAAAAGCGACCAGTGTCAGCGCGCAGTATTTTATCGTCCGCAGGGCTTTCACAGCGCGTGGCGAAAATACCTGATTTGCTCTTATGTAGCCCAACAGCTTGAAGGCTTGATAGAGCGCGACGAAAAAGGCAATAGACGCCGTATAGGCATACGCTAAGAAGGGATCTTTGAAGTAAATCTCAAAGGGCGTGGCGTTCGCATTCCTCCCCTCAAGGTGGGGTTCCCAAAGCATCAGGGCAAGAGCGCCCATACCGATGAGTACTATGACTATCTGAAGAAATATCGTTGAGCTTCGTTTCATACTGGTTCTTTCCGTACAGAAAACAATTCTTAATGAATTATTGATGTATCCATCTTGCAATATGTATTTATCGTTTGTCAATATATATATATTGTAGTATGAGTAATGAGAGGGCTGAATACGGTTACACCGACCTGATGAAACGCAAGTTGATGTGACGCTGACCAAAGGGTTCTGGATGGGCAAATACGAAGTCACACAAGGGCAGTGGCAACGGTTGATGGGCGCGTTTATGCCGCACCAGAACAAAGGCGCAGGTGAAGATTTTCCGGTGTAATGGGTCAGCTACATCGAAGCCGAAGAGTTTTGCCGCAAGCTGACCGCGCAAGCGCATGCCTCAGGCGCATTGCCCACAGGTTGGGAGTTCCGGCTGCCCACCGAAGCACAGTTGGAATACGCTTGCTGCGCGGGAACAACGACCGCGACGGCTTTTGCTCCGGCAAATGCGAAATTTCCTGTGCCTGAATGCACAGGGCAGATGTGGCAGAAGCCCGCACGGAATGACCTTCGGGCCGGATGGCGATGAAACGGCTGACAAGGGCGTCTGGATGTCGGCTTGAGTAGATGAGGTGGATGCTGTGCATGATCGCTGTCTTGCGCAAGGGGTGGAGGTTGCGTGACCGCCGACCGACATGCCTTGGATCACACGCGAAATACACGTGCGGCATCATGATGGACACGTCTTTCGTTTCAGTCAGACAATTGAGACACAATCATGCGAATGAATATAACGAACGAGACAGAATGGTTTGATGCTTTGCAAGGGCTAAAGAACGGCGACTTCTCTCGGCTTGAATCAGACTTCACGCCTGATCACACCATTGAGGGCACGCGCTGTCGCATCATCGAATGGTACGAACAGGGAGCGTTTGAGCAGGAGCCGCAAGCCTTGGCCGAGGCGTTAACTTGTGCGTGTTTTCTGGGGCGCACAGGCATTGCCGAATATTTCCTGCAACGCGGTATAGATGTCACTGCCGGTACTGCTACGGGTTTGTCTGCATTTCATTGGGCGGCGAATCGCGGTCATCTGGAAATGGTGAAGCTGTTACTCAAATACAATGTGTCGTTGGAAATAGAGAATAGCTACGGCGGAACCGTGCTGAGCGGAACCTTGTGGGCGGCCTTGCATGAAAACCAGCGCCCTGAGCATTTCGCCATCATTGAAGCATTGCTGGTCGCAGGCGCACACGTTGAGTCAGCGTGGCAATCAGAGATTGATGAATTGCGACGACGTGTCAGGGGTGAACAATGAGTCAGGCGGCTACAGCGTAATAGACGACACAAATGGCACCGACCAAACACCGCCGCGATTACGGTATTTACGGAAGCGGAAATAATTTCCTGAGCCGCCACACCTCAAGCCGCCCAAGCGGGTCTATGCCAGTGAGAGGAGCATTGCTGGACAAAGATCAGATCACATCATTCGTACGGGCTGCGCAACAAGGCGACGAACGCGCCTTCACGGTATTGGTACGGGCGATGCAGAACATTGCCGTCGCCTATGCCACCTCCATTCTGCGCGATTATCATTGTGCAGAAGATGCCGCGCAGGAAGCGTTTGTCGAGGCGTATCGCGAGTTGCCCAACTTGCGCAAACCTGCGGCGTTCAATGCGTGGTTTCGCACGATTCTCTTCAAACATTGTGACCGGCTGACACGACGCAAACGGCACCCGGTCGTGGAACTGGATGCTGCCATCGATATTGCGGCTTCATCTCCCACACCGGAAACCAATTTGTTATTACGCGAAATCCACGCCTCCATTTGGCAGGCGATTGCCATGTATGTGCGAAACCGAGCGGCAAGTCATGCTGCTCTATTACTTGGGCGAGCATTCGACTGTATAAATTGTCGAGTTTTTGAATATCACGGCGAATGCCATGAAGACGCGGCTCTATGCCGCACGCAAACGCTTGAGGAAACAAATGCGCCAGATTGAAGAAACCCTGAACGCTGCACGACCTTCTAATCATTCGCAATTCGCCGCGACGGTGCAGCGCATGATTCAACCCGAAGCGCTAAAAAATCAGAACGCCTGTTCTGGGCGCCCGGCATTGGCGCAGAGGTGTGGGAGATGTTCTGTGTCTGCATCAGCGGCGATTTGGAAGCGGTCAAACGGCTGGTGGAAAAAGACCCGGCAGTGGCGAATTGCCATTACGAATATCGCACGCCGCTCTCGTTTGCCGCGCGGGAAAACCAAGTTGAGATTGCGGCCTTCCTGCTCGATCACGGCGCGGAACCGTTTGGAGTAGGCGATTTGATTCAAGTTGCGCAGGAACGTGGCTACGTCGAAATGGAGCAGTTGCTGACGAGCAGGTACGCCACGATGTTTGGCGCTTCGACCAAAGGCAATGCCGTGGCGGCAGCGATTCAGGCACACGATCTTGCCTAGGTGCGCAAACTGCTCGACGATGCCCCCGACTTGCTGCACGCCGGAGACAAGCATTCCAATCAGCCGATTCATTGGGCGACGATGACGCGGCAACTGGATGTGCTTGACGAATTGCTGGCGCGTGGCGCGGATATCAATGCGCGGCGTGGTGGCGGCGCGCGTCCGCTGCAACTCATCAACGGCGATTATTATTATCGCGGCTGGCGCGATGTGCCCAGCGATTGGCCTACGACGCCGAGCGATGTGTACCAGCATTTGGTGGCGCGAGGCGCATCTATTGACATCGGCATGGCTTGCGCGAAAGGCGATTTGGCGAGCGTGCGCGAATTGCTGGCCCAAGACCCAACGCTGGCGAACCGGGTGGTCGAGTACAATTCGTATTACATCGAGAGCGGCGCACCGCTGAAAAACGCGGCTGCCGGAGGCCATCTCGAAATCGTCAAGCTGTTATTGAAGCACGGCGCTGATCCGAATTTGCCCGAAGAAGTCATTGCACCGAAAGGACACGCGCTGCATATGGCAGTGTGCAATGGGCATTATGACATCGTCAAGCTGCTGTTGGAACACGGGGCGAATCCGAGTGTGGAAGTAGAAAGCTCCGCCGACACATTAAGCGCTGCGCTCGGCGAAGCGGGATACTGGATGGCACGCAATCAGCCGCTGGTGGATTTGCTGTGTTCGTATGGCGCGGCCCGTCCAGTGCATCTTCTGGCGCATTGCAACGACCTGCAAACGGCGGCGGCAGCCTTTGCGGCGAATCCGGCGCTCGCTGATGATACGGATGCGCTAGGCAGTGCGAGTGGTCACGAACCCTTTGCTGTGCTATCAGCCTGATCTGCCCAAGCGCCACGCTATTGGCGGCGGGGGAGCCTGCAACAGAATAATGGATTACGTTGTTCGCTGCGTATATTGTTACGATTTTTTGACCATAGGGGCAGTTCCCATGTGAGTTACATGATGAATTCTGTGACTTATTTGTGACGCGGAATAACGCGTATTGGCTGCGAATAGATGCCAAGAGATGTCAATTCAGAAGGCTGCAAAGTTATGGTAGTTGTTGATGTTAACAATTACATGGGAGTCGTTGCGTAAACGCAGGATGCCGTTCATAACGCTTAGGTCACCGGTTCGAGTCCAGTCACCGCTACCATTTAAAATCAATCACTTAGCTAGACTCAAGCAGGCAATCTTTAGTGAGGTGACCTATAGGTAACAAGCTTCCCGCCAACTAAGCTATTGGCTTATTGACTCGGTTAGTTACCGATCACAACCAGTTCGTAGCTATGGAGGTGGCGTTGGTGGAATTGAAAGGCTTGATAGAGCCGCTCAGTACCGTAACGTACGTCAGGCGTCCAAGCATAGCTCCAGGATTCATTGTCAAGCAGCAGCGGAATACGCGTTCCGGCTGGTGTGGTTGACGATAGACGGATAAGGCTGGTGCGTTCTTTGGCGCTTGTCCATTCGAGTTGTTTTTGCTCCTGAATATCCCCCGTCTCAGTGACTAAGCGTGAGTCCGTATAGACCTTCGCGCGATACCAGTTGTTTTTATCGAATGGATCAAGCCCCTGTCGCAATCGCACCCAAATCGTAGCCTCTTCGCCCGGTTCCAGCACACCATTGCCGTTGCCCTTACCTTCCGTGACTGTCCTCGTGATGCTGCTGCCGCCGCCCTGATTGCCTTTCTGACGAAATACATTCAGCGTTGCGGTGCGACCATCCAGAATCATCACTTCGCGCGCTGTTTCAAGCACCTCTGGGATCACCAGCACGTCAATGTTTTTCGTGACGGAATGCCAGCCATCGTACGTTAACGTCAGCAGCAAGCGCGTCGGCGCGAAATAGCCATCACCTGCGGTGAAGCGAACGCGCAAGGCATCGGGAATGTACCACGACGCACCGCCGTCAATTTTGGGGATCACCGTTTCGCCTGCCAGAATCTGAACTGTTGGGTAATCGCTTGTTAGCTTGACGCGCACGCCTTCCATCGCCGCGCCGCGCGGATTGTAAATGCGTATCGGCAACGCCAAATCCTGTGCGGGCGCGAGTCGCAACTTATCTTTCGCCGTCAGCGGCAAGAGGACTGGCGGTTGCCCGCCCGTGCCAGGGCCAACAAAACTGATTTGATGACCTGCGCCGTTGAGGCGAATGGTGAGACGGCCTGTTGCATCGGAGCGTATTTCTGTTTTGGTTATAAAGCCTGACGAGAGATCATAATCCAGCAACTGGTATGGCGCAGAGGCTTGATAGAGCGGGGCCGTCGTGATGGTGAGATGGCGCTCGAATACCGGCGGGCCATCGGGAGCCCATTGACGCGTCGTCACTCGAAAGCCGTTTTGCGTGACATCTTCCAAACACGTAAAGCCCGGAGCTTCGTTCCCGCCCACTGCTTGCACGCGATAATTCCAAACCTCAAATGCCTTGTAGGCACTGTCGTGGCTCCACGTTTCCGGCATGTTGTCGAGCGTCGAATCGGCGAACGCGCGCGCGTGAAAGTCGAAGGTTTCGGCAATGGATGTGGCCCAATGCCGATGGTATTCGTCGCGGCGATACTCAAACGCGACTTCATCATCGCGGGCATACGCTTCGCGTATCTCTTCGTGATACTGGCTGATGTAATCGCCGCTGGCGCGAATCAAGCGCACCTTCGTGCGCGCGTGATTACTGACGTGATCTTTTGGTCGCCACAACATGAGGCGTCCTTTTTCGCCGACATAAAACTCCGGCCCCGGATTGAATGCCGACGCACTGCCGATCAGGTCGGGATAGCGCGCGCTGAGATACAGGCTCATAAAGCCGCCCATGCTCAAGCCCGAAGTTGCGCGCGCGCGGCGTGAAGTCAGCGTGCGGTAGGTGCCATCTATGTGCGTGACGAGTTCCCGAAAGTACGCGCCGAAATCGTATTCCCCGCCGTTTTCCCGAATATCCCACGGTGATCCCCCATAAAAGCCTGTGTAATCGCGCGCTACATAACCATCCACTGCGACGACAATCACTGGATGCGAAGCCACGAACGCCACGATCTTCGGCACCGTGTCTTTGCCGTCATCATAGCGTTCGAGCGTGTAGCGATCACTGTGACCGTGAAAGTAGTAAATCACTGGATACGATTGTTTGCTGTTTGCGTAATCCGGCGGCAGGAAGATGCGGTAATTCCGCGCCTCCTTGAAAACCTGGGATGGATGCGTGCGGTCAAAGAAAGATTTTTGTGCAGCGACGGTGTAAGGCCACAACAGAGCAGCGATGAAGAGCAGATAGATCGCAAGAAAATGATTTATGGTTTTTGTCCCGGAGGGACATACGAAAATAGCCCGGCAATTGATTGCCGGGAATATCAGAGTATTTCTGCCAGTCCTGGAGGGACGGCTGAAGCCTTTGATTTTATTGCCGCTCAATCGTCCCTCTGGGACTTGAGCCAATGAACTCCTCCTCCCAGCGATAAATCGCTGGGCTATTCTCGTGGCGTCCCTCCGGGACAAAATTCGGAACCTCTTTTTCTTGATCCCTATATTTGTGCAGCACTGCCTGATCATTTGGCGACCTCCAACACAAACGCAATCTCTTGCTCATTCGTGCGAATGTAGCGGCCTGGCTGTGACTTTAATCGTAGCGGCACGCTCAAAGCGCCGACTGCATATTTGATGTCTGTTTCAGGGGCATTCGCGTATGGATTGAACGGATAGACAGGCCAGACCAGCTTTGCCGTTGGATCAACTTTCAGTTTCCAGCCGCGATGGCTGATCCAACCGCCGATCTCTGCGGGGGAAAGTTCAATCCGATCTGTGCCGAGCCGTAGCTTTTTGCCCGCCCCAGTTTCCAGCGTCTCGCCTGCTTGCAAAACCAATTGCAGCGTCAGGCGCGGGTCAGCCGCCGGGTTGCCGCGCCCCGTAATCACGAAGCGCAAGGACAGTTCGCGGCCACGCAGCGTCGGCACATACAAATCGCTGAAGAAGGTATTGTATCCAAGCGAAAGCCGATCCTGCGCCCCACTCATCTGCAACCGCGAACTGATCGGCATATGAACTGTTTGCCCCAGCAGCGTTTCCGAAAACGTCGCCAGTTCGGGCTGTCGCTTCGAGTTTGCACCTGTGATAATCAAACCAAGTCGTTGATGAAAGATGCTGAGATGCCCCTGACGATCCAGATAAAACTGGCTGTTGATCGCCTGCGAATTCATGATGCCCGAATACGCCACTTGCCACGCGCTGGTTTTGCGCACGCCCGCCGGAATTTCCATCTGATGTGCATAGCGTGGCAATTGCTGTGGCGCAGGCGTCATCGTGCCTTCGTGAAAATAAAGCGCGTCCTGCGCGAGTCGTCCCAGTTCATCCACGCGCAATGTTTCGGGTTTGAATTGTGATGTCAGAAACGCCGCATAGCCACGCCCGTCGGCGAAATGCGAAAACGCAAATTGCCCCCACGCGCTCACGCCCCAACGACGATTGCGGTCGTTGATGACATCTACGGGCGTGCCGTCGAGGAATGTATAGTTTTTGTGAAAGTCCAGCGCACGCCGCAGTGCAGGCAAAACCGCCGGGTCTTTGCTGTATTCGTAATACAACGCGACGCCCGTCAGCGTGAGGTGGTTGTAGCCAACGGTTGGCCCAGCGCGATTGTGTTCGCCCCAGAATCCATCGGGCGATTGATCGGTCACCGCGAAGCGCCGCAGGATTTGCTTGCCGAGTTGCTCCCATTCTTTGTCATTGAAAGTAATGCCGCCCAGCATCAATAGCGCCGCCCATTGCGCGTAATGGTTCGGCGAGGTGCCGATGTAGGGTGAGTGATACCATGGAAAATCAATGCGGTCTTTGGCGTCTGCCACAAGTGGCGCGATGTTTTCCTTGATCGCTTTCGCCCAACGTGCCCGCTGCTCTGCGCCTAGTTCGTGTTCGAGCAGGCGATAGGCTTCCAACCACAAGGCCGTATCCCAATCGCTGTCGCCGCGCGGCTCAAACACGCCGCGTTCATGTTCGCTCGCCAGCAAGTCACCAAGGCGCAAAGCGAGTGCGAGCATCTTCGCATCGTGATAGCGCGGGTTGGCCCGATGCTTTTTGGCATAAAGCACGGCTGGCGCAAGGATCGCGTATGGAAAATGCCGCCATTCGCTAATGGGCGTTTCGAGCGTTTTCAGATCAGCGTTGGGAATTGAATTCAGCCGTTGTTCGACTTTGGCCGTACCCGCTTCAAGCAAGCGAAAATACGCGGCGGGCAGTGATTCTGGTGCAGCCTTTGCGCCACCAGAAATACAGGACAAGGCAAGTAACAACAGCACAGAGGTTTTACCGCAAAGGGGCAAAGGAGCAAAGGAACAAAGATACTTCATAACTGAACATTCTTTGCGTCTTTGCTCCTTTGCCCCTTTGCGGTAAAAATTCTCAAATTGAGATTGCACTTGGTAACACTTCAAGGCTTTCATTCGGCTTACTCCTGATTGATAAAGCTTCGATAAAAAGCCGCTGGCTGATCTGCCGCGCGCCGTTCCACAACGTGAAGCGATGCTGTTGCTGCATATTGCTTCTTTACCTCCGCCAGCCGCATCTGCTGCCCCAACGCATTGACACCGTTAACGAGCCAAACCTGACGCGGCGCAATTGCCGCAACCACATCAGGCAAATCATACGAACGCAACACGCCCGGAATGACCTGCTCAAAAATCTGCCGATGAATTCGTTGCTGAATCAGGGTCTGGTAGGAAGCCAGCATTCCTTCAAGCGCGATTTTACTGATGCGGTCATCCATCGCTGCTGCGTGCAACAACGGAATCGCGCCTGCATCTTTGCCAAAGCCGTAAATTTTTGTGCGCTCGACATCCGGTCGCGCTGCCAACAAATCAACGCCGCGCAGCACATCCGTCATTCGCATCCCCACCAGAGGACGACCGATGTGCAACGCCGTCATCGCGCTTTCAAAATCACCGAAATACACCGGGAAATCGTCGTTCCCCTCCGTATTGCGCGACCGCGTTTCGCCCAGTCCTCGCACATCAATCGCCAGCACAATCAGGCCAGCTTTGACGAACTGCTCAATCTCGCCGCCTGCTGCTGCCGCCGCCGATTTGCCGCGCCCGTGAACGTAAATCATTGCGGGCTTACGCGCACTGCCGCCCTCCGGCACAAAGAGCAGCGCGGGAATGTGAATGCCTGGCTCGCTTTCGTAGACAAACTTTTCAATGCGATAGCCTGCGCGCGCGATTTCGCCGTAAGGTTTCACGACCAGTGTATTCTTTGGCGCTTCAAAAGCAGTCAATTTGCGAACGCGGTTGCGTAACTCTTCCGGCGCAACTGGTCTGCCCTTTGGTCGCAATTGTTCTGCGCGTTTCTGATTCAAGGTGAAGACTGTTTCGCCGCCTAAACTCTCCGTCACTTGGCCCGCCTCGGTGCAAAACAACTCTTCTTCCGTTGCCATGACAACATTCGGTTCTGGTTCCTGATCGTCTACGCCTTTCAACCAACGTCCGAACCAGCGGTAGGCCGCCAGTCGGCGCGGTTTTGAATATCCGTGTCCGTCGTCTACTTCGACCATCGAGAGCTTTTCCGGCACGCCCATTAGTTTGTAAATGCCTTGCGCTTCGCGGTACGTCGAACGCGCGCCGTTGATCGAAAAGAAATCGCGGATTGCCGAAAGCATCAAGAACGGTCTTGGCGCGAAGGCATAGATAAAGTCGCCGTGATCTAATCCTGCGCCAATCCAGGGCACCAGATTCTGTTCAGCATCCTGTGGCCCGATGGTGTCGAGCAGCGCCGTCCACGAAGTGATGAAGCAGGAAGGAGCAGCGACGTGAATGCGATCTTCCAGCGCAGCCAAATACGAGGTGTGCGTGCCGCCACCAGAATTGCCTGTCAGCCCGATACGTGTTGCATCTACTTCAGGCCGAGAGAGCAAATAATCCAGTGCGCGTATTCCGTCCCAAATTGTGTAGCGCGCCAAATTGTCGCCCGTCAGCAGGCATTGAATGCCGAGAATCGTGTGTTCCGTAGTCGAGTGACGCACTTTCGATTCGCCAAAATCCGCGTCGTACATTTGCACGCGTTCGCCCTGCCCGATTTGATCCCACGCCAGCGCTACATACCCCTTTTGCGCAAACGAGCCGAGCACCTGTTGCCACGTGTCGTGTGCTTTTGCGCCCTCTTCGTGACCGAGCGGAAAAAGGATGGCAGGGAAAGGCCCGCGCCCACGTGTCGGCAAATAAAGACTGGTCGTGACATAAAACTTTGGCTGACTTTCAAAGATGACTTTTTCGATCTTGTACCCTTCGCGTTGAATCGTACCGACTGTGCGCGCATTGAGCGGCGTGCGTTCTGGAAACGCGCCGCCCAGGGTTTCCATCATTCGCGCACGAATATAGGCCTTTCGCTCAGTAACCTGTTGTGGCGATGTGAAGCTCTGAATCTTGCGCGCGCGTTCGGCCAGCAATGCTTTCGCCTGTGCATTCACATAATCCGGCAACATGCTTTTGATGTTGCGGAAGTCTTCGATGCCAGAAAGGAAATCCGTTTCGCTCGCACGTTGCGCCTGCGCTGGTGCAATGCTGAGGCCGAGCGATGCCGCACAAAAAACAATAGAAAGAATAAGTCGCAGCCGCATGAAATTACCTCGAAAGAATGATTCCAAAATAAGAAGGAGGGAACCACGAAGAACACGGAGGACACGGAGTCAGAAAACTGGATTGAGCAAAACTTCTCCGTGCGCTCCGTGTTCTCCGTGGTTTCCTCCGATTTCTAAAGTCTGACTAAATCTTTAATCTTGATGAGTTGCCCGCCGCGTTCAATGCTGCGGTAGGCCGCGATGCCGATCAGGCTGGCAAGCGCCCCTGCCCGAAAATCGGCACGTAATCCCAGCGGATCGGGTTTCCCGGCACCGCGAAAGATCAAATCGTGCAACGAACCGTCTGCGCCGCCGTGCCCGCCGGAGCGCTGTTCTTCGGTGATATGCACGACCTCTGATTTGCCGAAGCTGCGCGTCAATCGTAATTCGTCATTCTTGAACCCGCCGCCGCTATAGTCCTGATAATCCAGGCGTCCCTTGGTTCCGTTGAAGGAGATGGACTGACCTTCGTACGGCAGATACGTGTTGGCCGAGTAATTCAACGTCACGCTGTTTTCGTACCTGACGACCACGGACATCGTGTCGTAAATATTCGTGTCCTCAGCCCACACGCAGCCGTCGCGCAGGTAGCCATCCTCCGATTCGCATTCGGTATAAAGCTTCACGTAGCGCGCGTTTTTCGTCACATCCCAATAAAATTGGCAGTTTTGTTTGTGCGAACAGGTACGACAGTTCTTGCCGCGAAAGCTATTGTTGCGTCCGTAGAATTTCAGTTCGCCGCGCGCCATCACTTCAATCGGCGTTGAGTCCAACCACCAATTGGCTTGATCGAAATGATGCGACGCTTTGTGACAAAGCAGTGTGCCGGAATTCTCTTTCTTGCGATGCCAGCGGCGGAAGTAATCTGCGCCGTGGCTAGTGTCGAGATACTCGTGAAAGTCTACGGAGATGACATCGCCGATGGCTTTTTGCATCATCAGTTCTTTGACCTTTTTGTCCTTCAATCCGTGGCGCGCGTTGAAGGTGACAGTCAGGTTTTTGCCAGTCTTTTTCTGCGCATCCAGAATCGCCTGACATTGTTGTTCATCAGTGCAGAGCGGCTTTTCGCTCATCACATCGCAGCCGAGTTCCATTGCACGGATGATGTAACGCGCATGCGTGCCATCCGGTGTCGTCACAATCACGCGATCAGGGCGCGTCGCTTTAATCATCTGATCGAAGTCCGTAAATGTCTGAGCATTCACTCCGATTAATTCCCGTGCGGCGGCGACGCGTTTGCGGTTGTGATCGCACAGACCGACAATCTCGACTACATCACTATAGCCTTTGACCACTTCCTGCCCCCACGTGAACGAACCACGTGAACCTGTGCCGATGATGGCGACTTTTAGTTTTTTCGAGATTTGTGCGGCGCTCGCGCATCCGGCCAGCACGCTGGTTGCGGCCAGTGATACGCCGCCCGCAACAAATTCGCGTCGGGTGAGAGCATCTTTTTTGTTTGTCATTTTTCCTCCAGAATTTTTATTTTGTAAGGTGAATGGAAACACCTGCGAGCAATGTTTTACCGCAAAGGAACAAAGGGGCAAAGGAACAAAGCAGGTCTGTCAATTAAGTTCTTTGCGGCTTTGCCCCTTTGTTCCTTTGCGGTAAGAATGCTCCAACAAGTTACCGACCCAATCCCAAAATCCGAATCATCGTTTCGGCAAAGACCTTGCGTCGCACCGGTTCAGGAACAGCGCAGGCATCCAGCAAGCGGTTATATTGCGCGATCAGTTTTTCCAACTCCAGCGGGTCTTCGTCTGTGCCGAACACCAGCTTTTCAAAGGCGTGAGGCGTCCCTGCGGGCATGTGTTCCTGCCCACTTGTTTGCCCCCACCACAGATACTTTTTGAAGACGGCAAGCTCATCTTTCTTTTTGATGAGCGAACTGCCTGTCAGATCAAAGTAAAGGTTTGGGTTCCAGCGCGCCGCCTCTGCCGCTTCGTCGTACCACGGATTGCCGAAATGTGCGCCGATCAACGTGAGTTCAGGGAAAGCGCGCGCTAACGTGTCCAGATACATCGGACGCATCCGCGCCATCGAACCTTTTTGCCGTGGGATTTTATCGTTGGGGCGAAAACTAATACCCGTATGCAGCAAGGCCACCAACCGATAACGTTCCGCGCGCGCAAAGGCCGGAAAGTAACTCGGATCGTCATAATTCTTCAGCGGACTGTGAAACTTCAGTCCTTTGAATCCAGCCGTCTGCGCGCGATCAATTTGTTCGATGACATCGTTGTCATCCAGATCAATCCAATAAAAAGGAATGATGACATCAGAATGCCTTTTTGCCGCTGTTTTCAAGGCATCAAACTGTTGCCGCTCGGCTGAAACGCAGGCGACGGCATTATTTTTGCGATAGATGCGAACCAAATCTTCTACAAAATTTGCGCGGTCGTCCCAATGAATATGCGCGTCCACATAACGTGGCTGGGCAAGCATTCCCGCGCTACACCACAGCAGCAAACTCAACAGCAGCAGTTGTCTCATAGTTTTTCCCTCCCCGATAAAGGCGCGTTACCTTTTTTCAAAACGATCCGCCGACCCAGCAGCGCGATAGATTGTTGCTGTTCGATCAAACGCGGCATCCGTTGCGCCGATGAGGGTAAGCTTGCGCGGAGCCAGGCAGCCAAGCGCTTCAGGAATATCCAACACGCGCAGCACATTCAGCAACGGCGGCCCATACTTTTCTTCTGGCGCTCGCGGACGATGCGAAGCGGGCGGGTCAACAGCAACGACTGCCTCAATAGCAGGTTGATACAGCGCTGCGTACGCCGCAACGATTCCGGCACGCCCGCGTCCTGCCGCGCGCCAATGAACATTCGGCTCTGCGCGGCGACCCGCAATGGTGACCACGTCCCACACGCGCCCGCTATCAACTGTCGCGCCGATCAACGCCATTGCGCGTTCAATCGGATTGGGGAATTTCCCTTGCGTCCACGCTTCCGGCCCGACGCCACGTGGACTGAGCAGCAGGACAGAATCTTCGCCAACCACTTGCCGCGCCCAGTCTGGTAGCTTTCTGGCATCTTCATCCGCGTTGAGCACGACCAGCCAGCGTGTGTCACCTTTGCCCGGCAACCAGCGCCAGGACACTTCGATTCCATCTTCGGTGGTTTCTTTTTCCGCTCTTGGCTCGCTTCCTAAAACAGGCGAGAAGCTCGCCGTTGCATGGACAGGCCACGCGGCAAACGCGGCTTGGCGCAAGCGTGCAAGCAAATCAGTTCGCCATGCGTCAAACTTGCCTGCCGCGGGCAAAGTCGGTTTCGCCAGCGCGACGAATTGATCATCAATCTTCGTGTTGATGTGATCTTTGGGAAAGTCCGTATCTTCAGGGAAAACGCGGAGTAACTTGCGCTCAATAATGGGGCTGCCATCGGCATTCTGATACGCGTCGGCATCCATCACGCGGCGCGCATCAGTTTTGAAATGACGATTGAAGAATTCATACACTGCCCGGCGAATGTCGGTGCGATAGCCGTGTCCGCCAACGCTGATGACTGAATCCATTAAATCGCTTGCGCCGAACAGTGCGTAAAGCCGCTCTAGTCTTGCGCTGATGCGTTCGTTGCCGGGCATCGGAAAATATCCATCCTGATTCGAGTTAACGAACAACATCGGACGCGGACAGGTGAGCGCTGCGACGTTTGTATAATTCCAGCGCGCGCGGTTGTAAAAGAAGAAACAATCGCAATGCCGACTGATGCCGTCTTCGCCTGCATAAAACGTCACATCGCCAAGACCGCTCACAGGTGCAGACACTTTCACGCGGTCGTCAACCGCAGTGAGCCAGAACGTTCCGATCCCGCCGCCTGAAATCCCGGTTGCGCCAATGCGCGTTATATCCACTTCGGGTCGCGTTGCCAGATAATCCAGCGCGCGCATCGCGTTCCAAGTCTCGACGCCTGCCGGACTGTAGCCCGTTGAATGCCACCACCAACGATTTCCGCTGAGCAACCCGCGATGCAATCCGGCGATTTCGCTCAACTCAATTGTGTCCATCACCAGCGCCACATAGCCGTGCGTAGCGAACCAGCTTCCGTGCTGCTGGCATTCGTTCGCGGCCTTGTTGCCATCGCGGCGATGCTGGTTGGCATGACCGACCTGATAGAGAATCGTCGGGTAGCGATCATTGGCCCGCGTCGGGCGCGGGAGATACAGATTCGCCGTGACGTACAGTCCGGGCAAGCTTTGAAAATGCAGCTTCTCAATCACATAGCCGGGCTGTTCCAGCTTTCCGATGATCGTCGCTTTCAGCGGCGTGCGCGCTGGCATCGGATTCAGCCCCAGCATATCCAGCAGGTCAGCGCGCAACGCAGGGCGATGCTTTTCAAAGTCCGCCGCCGAGGTAATTCCCGGCAAAAAATCGCGCTCCATCTCAGCCGCACGCGCGGCCAGATAGCGGCGAATGCTGTAATCGCCGTCCGTATCCTGTGCGGCCAGCAAATGTGTCGTTGGACAGCAAGTCACAGCCGCCAGCGCCGCGCTCTGTAAAATCATTTCTCGTCTAGTTATCGGCATAGATGGCACCGAAAGTTTTTTGACAGGATTTACAAGATTGATTTCTTTCATCTTGTTCATCTTGTCAATCCTGTCGAATTATTTGTTAGCTGTTCCAAACAGTCCTGCGTCGAGCCAGGCCAGTGCTTGCTGTGACCAAAGCAAACTTTGATCCAGTTCAAGCGATTGGCGAAACTTTGCGCGCGCCTGTTGTGACTGACCGCGAAAGGCGGCGTAGATGCCTGCCAGATAATGCGCCTGTGCGCTCAATCGCCCGCTAGTTTTGTTGCTTTCATTGACGGTCAGGAAATTCCTGAACCACTCTTCCGCTCGTGCTGTCGCGCCGGATTTATGTAACGCGATAGCGCGAAACAAGCCTTCTTCGTTGAATCCTTCATGCGATGTTGCGGCTGCGGCTTTCCACGTTTGCGCGGCTTCGTCGCCTTGTTGCAACAATGCCTCGAACACCAGCAACCGAGCACTGCGCAACGTTGCAAAATCATCTACGCCAAGGCTGGCAGGTGGTTTTTGCGCCGCGCGGGCAAGCCTGATCGCCTCGTCTTTGCTCTTGCCCACGCTCGCCAGCAAGTTCGCCACTTGCCACAAATGCAAGAGCGCGTACGACTGATGCTGCGGCTCGAACGTATGACTGGTAAGCAGAGCCAGCGCGCGTTGAGAGTTGCCCGTTTGCGCTTCCAGCAAAGCTAACGCTTCAATCAGGCGATCATTCTGCGGTTTGGTTTTGAGTGCGCGTTCGATGATCTGGCGCGCCGCATTTGTGTTTCCGGCTTTGGCTTGAAGTTGCGCTACAAGGATTGTGTGCGACAGCAACTCCGGGCGCTGTTCGGCGGCACGCGTCAGCAGTGGCAACGCTTCTTTGGCCTGCCCGGTTTCAAGCATCGCTAATCCCAAGTCGCGCAGGGCCGAAAAATGTTGCGGATTCGCCGCAATCGCTGTGCGCCACAGCGGAATCGCTTCGCTCTGGCGTGCGCGGCTGTACAGCAGTTCGCCCAATAAACACGCGGCGTTCGCATCGTTTGGCGCAAGCGCGAGAACGCGATGCAACACGCGCATCGTTTCGCGGCGAAAGGGAAAGATTTCCAGTGCCAGTGTTTGCTTGCGCGCGACTTCAATACTTTGTTTTGCTGCGGCGGAATTGCTCATTCGATCAGCCAGGTATGCGCGGTAATAAGGCAGCAACGGACTTGTTTTAGGTAGTCGTTGCTGCCCTTGTTCGATGACGCGCTGTGCTTCCTGAAACGCCGACAACCGCATGTATTCGCACGCTAATTCCAAATAGCCCTGCTCGTGATGAGCGCAAGCGATGTCTAATTGCGGATTGCGGATTGCGGATTGCGGATTGATGAAAAGCTCTTTCTCAGCATGGGCGAAGGCGTTGGTTGGATCGAGTTTGAGAAGCGCGTCGCATTGTTGTTGTGCTTCAGTCTTACGTCCAAGTTTGCGTAATGTGAACGCGTATGCTTGACGCGCAGACAATTGTGTTGGCACGGTGGCGACAGCTTGTGACAAGCGCTCTGCGGCTTCTTTGAAATCGCCAGCACTCAGTGCAAGCAGGCCGAGTCCGTATTCACGCTGATCGAATTTCGCAGAAGAGGGAAGCAGTCGAAAATAGTGGCGGCGCGCTTCTGTAATCTTGCCGAGTTCAGAATACGCCATTGCTAGAAAGTAATGCGCTTCGCCATTCGTCGGATCACGTTCCAACACAGATTGGAAATGCTTGATTGCGTCAGGGGGCTGCGCGCGTTCGAGTGCGATCAAGCCTAGTCGCAAGTGCGGCGCGGTGAAATGACTGTCTTTGGCAAGCGCAGCGCGATAGGCTTGCCCGGCTGCTTCCAACTCGCCGAACTTTTCATGCGCCAGCCCCTTCTGAAAAACCTCTTCCGCTGTCAGCGTTTCCATCGCAGCAAACTTGCGCGGAATCGAATCCGTCGCAAAGACAACATCGGGATGACTGCCGTCTGGCTGCTGAACGTATTGTGCGAGCAGTTCGCCGTTAGCGGTGCGAACTTCGAGCTTCAAGACTTGCCCTGTGGATTCAGACTTCACCGCTATATTCGCGCGATAGACATTCATGGGCGAAAGATTTTGCTGAGCGCTCCAGACAGTGTTTTCGCCCGCCGTTAACTTCAGCGTTGCATTGGGAAACTTGCCCGTCGCGGTTACGGCGAGTGTTACTTGTTGCTGCTGGATGTCGAAAGAGATTGCCACGTCGCGGGTCGCAGTCGTCATTCCGCCTAACTTGCCCGCGCCAAACCAATACTCTGTCCAGCCATCGCTCTTGCCCGGTTCGATGAATTCGTAATTACCATCCCAAACAAAGCGCCCGCTCTGCACTTCAACGTAGGGGCCGTCGTTGTCGGTATAATGCTTCATCTGACGCATCGCCGCTTCGCCCGTTCCCCACGTCCACGTCTTCACGCCACGTGCCAGCCGACGATCCGTCCAGCAAATCGTGCCGTAATCGGTTTGAGAATCATACGTCCCGATAAAGTTGTCGTAGATATCAAGGCCGAAGACGCCGAGCATATTTTGATTGTTCTTATACCAACTTAAATCCACACCGCGCACCGTCGGCCACGTGCTCAGATCGGCGCTGTCGTGACCAATGGTGCGCGTCATAGGATAAATAAATCGCGTGCCTTCCGTTGCTGAAACCCCCGCGTTCGTCCACAGCAAATACCGATTCGGCAACAGATTGTTGTTGCGCAATTGCAGCGTGAGTTCGATGAATGACCGCCCCGGGTGCAACGTGACTTCCATTGAGATTTTGTTGCGGAAGAAATGATCTATATGCGAGAGAATAACGCTTGCGCTGCCGTCGTTATTGCGTCGCATTGCCCACGCCCACGGCTCGCCTGGCCACGTCAGCATGTGCGCATCATACGGGCCGTAGACTTCCAGATTGCCTGCAGGCCAGCCGCCGCGCTGGTTGTAAAGCGTGGGCTTGATGACGCTGGTGTAATAGAAAATTTCGCGGTTGGCGATTTTGTCGCGCGCCGACCAGATGCGCCCGCCCAGTTCCGGCAACATCACGACGCGCAGGTATTCGTTTTCGAGCGTCAACGCTTCATACCGAACTGGCACTGGTTTGCGGCTCATCGCGTCTCGGTCAAGCCGGGCAAAAGGATACAGTGCCGCGCTGTCGGCAGTTTTGAAAAGCGGCGCGACGGTTTCCGACTGGTTGATGGTGTAGGTGGGGATTTCCAGCATGTTGCGTGTGAATTTAATCTGAGTTGGATTTTGTGCAAATACTAGCGAACTAGCCACGCAGCAAAGAACAATCAATGACGCAACTAATCGAGAGAGAACGCCATTGCTTTCAGTCCGCGAAGTGGATGCCAGCATAAAGCCCAGGGTGGAGCGCGGAAGCGCGGAACCCTGGGAACGGCAAAGCAATAATCCACTAGCCCGCGAAGTGGGCGATAGACAATCCGCATTTTCAACCTTTCTCACGCACACAATGGCTGTCGCCCACTCCGTGGGCTTGATGGTCTCGCGCTCGCTCACCCAGGGTTCCGCGCTTCCGCGCTCCACCCTGGGCTTTATGCTGCCACCTGCTCCGCAGGTTGAAATCGGATTACCGAATCGTGATCTCTGCATTCGCTGTTTCTCCGCTGATTGTGTCGGTCACAGATACGCGCCATGTTCCTGCCGAATCATTACGCGCCGTTCGGAAACTGAAGCCGCCTACGCCCTTTGTGATTTCCTGATTGCCGCCGTAATAGTGCATCTCGCGCCCGAGGGGAGAGGTCACTTTGACGACGGCAACCGAGTTAAGTTGCGGTGCGGATGGCAGGCGAAATTGGAGCGTCACCATTTCCCCTAATTTCGCACGCGTTGGAGCTTGCAACGTCAAACCGCTGATACGATTTTCGACTAGCGCCAGCAAGCGGGGAACAGCGGGTTCAACGTCAATTTCAAACGATGATCCCGTGCCGAGATAGTGTCGTTGGCGCACGTCATACAGCACGCCTTGTTTCTCAAATGCGACTCGCACGCGTTGCGGTGCAGGCTTGTCTTTATCGGGTATGAGTCCTAGCAATTTGGTAGAGCCGAAATTGAAGAGATAGCTCTCGCAATCGGCGACGCGCTCACCTGCTAGAGATGTCAATTTGACTGTTGGATTGAGTGCAGCGGCGGTCATCACCTGCTTCAATTTCTTTAGCGTCGGCCCTTGTTTTCGCTCTTGTTTGTCTTCGGAATAACGATGCAGGAAATAATTGAGCAAATACGCGCGCCCTTGCCCGAAACGGTTTTCGACAAGCTGCGGTTGTCCTTCTTCGGTGCGCATGGCTTTTGCGCTTGCCAATTTCAATTCAGGTTCGCCCTTCATCGCTACAATTGCATCGCGGTTGTATTTCACTGGCGCAATGCCAAATACATCAGCCAGGGCGCGCGGCTCACGAAACGCGCAATGCTCATCCATCACGCCGGGCAACGCATCGGCAATGACAGTGCCGCCTTGTCGCACAAATTCGCGGATTGCCGCTACCTCTTTGTCACTCAGTGCAACGCTCATTGGCAGGATAAAGGTGCGATAGCCTTGCGCGATCAAATTGCCTTTTTCGACATCGCCATACGCGATGAAATCAAATTGCAAACCAGCATCGCGCAACATCTTTACCCATCCGTCGCGGTTTGCGTTGAAGCCGCGATGGGTAACGCTGGTTGGATCGTAAACGACTTCCGGCTCAATCTTGCCGTCAACGATCCACGAGCCGTGAATGCTGGGATAGGAATAGTGAATCGCAATGCGGTTGTTGTCAGGCGCACCCGAAGCAATTAGTTTGCCAATGCCCGCACCGCGCAATTCGTCAAAGCCTGCGGCGATGTCTTTGCCGCTCTGACACAACGTCAAATCTGGGCTAATCGTCGAAAATTGCCAGAAGACATACGCCCCGCCATTCGCGCCTTTGAAAAGGTTGCGGTAAAAATCGTAGAGGACATTTTTGCCTAACATCCCGTAGCCCGCGCCGCCCGAAATTTTTACTTCTGGGTTGAAATTGCGATGGAAATCAAATTGATTGCCGCCTTCATAGGAGTTCAAATGTTTTGTGAATTGATTGAGGCGGCTGTAATCGCTGCCGTTGTGTGGAGCCGATTCCTGCGTGCCTGAGTTAAGGAGAATGCCTTCGGGGTCGAGCTTGCGCAGCTCGCTCAAGACGAACTCGTATGTGTCGGCATAACTCTTCTCCATAAATGTGCGATGGTCTGCCCACGAAGTATAATTGCCGCGCTTTTGCGCTTCGTATGTGTCGTCGGGTGTGACTTCATCCCAATTCGTAAAGCCTGTACTCCATTGCCGATTTAAAGTGTCGAGCGATTTATATTCGGTCTTTAGCCAATCACGCATTGCTCGCATCGTATAAGGCGAAAAACATAAATCCAGATCGTCAACGTAGCAGGTCAGCGACGGCTCTTCGAGCATGTAATACGACATTGGCGAGAACCCCACCCAGGGTTCGGCTAATTGTTTTATCTCTTTGCGGATTAGTTCGCGGTAAGCCGGATCGTGCAAACAATACTCGCGCACGAGCAAATTCTTGTCGTGCGTTTCGGCATACTTTTTCTTCATTTTTACGTAATAATCACGCGCCGCGCCATCAGGCGATTCCTGCCCGCTAATACGTGTTTGCGCCTGAATGTTGAAGTTCGCGTGCTTGCTGTGACTGAGCGTATAAGAAGAGAGCGTCGTGATATTCAGTCGCCGCAATTGTTCGTCAATCGCAGGCCAGATGCCAGGAATTGGTTCTTTAGCAAAAAGGTACATCACAATGTCGTAATCGTCCCAGCGGCGTGGTTGCAGGACAAAAACTTCTTTGCTCTGACGGTCAGTGCGTACGCCGTTGATGGATACTTCGCAATCCACGCGCGCCAGATGTGTCAGTGCGCCAGTCGAGTTGAGGCTAATCTGCTGTTCGATTTGGCCTTGCGCTTTGACGGGATAACGTTGTTCGTCCAGCAAGCGGTCGTAATTGTCGTAAAGCCGCGCCGTAATCGTGGCGGCTGCTGTTTGATTAGATTGTAATTGCAGGCGTGCATTGATCTGACCGCCAAGTTTGACGCGATCACTTGCGAGCGCAAAATCGCTGATCGTGGCTGAGGCAGGAACTTCAAATGTTTGCATCGCCCAATCAATGCCGCGCCCCTTTTCAATCAAATAGGCTTCGGCGAAATGGCGACCACCGGTCAGCGGTTTGGGAAAGGTGAGCGTGGCGGTTTGCTGCCGGATCGGCACTCGCTCCATCGCTTCAAATTCATCAAAGCTTGAACGAATTGTCACCGCAACTTCGGCTCCTTCGGGCGCATTCTCAAGCGTGACACTTAAGCTTTTCGGCGACAGTTGCAGCTTGCGGATTGCGCCTTGTGGTTCGCGTTTTGCGGCCCAAACCACAGCGCGTGAGACAAGCGACCACATGTATTCGTGATACGAATAATGCAACCCCGTCTCGAACATTTCTTCGACTTCGGGAATCATTCCGCGTTCGCTGTAACCGAAAGCGACGACACGCCCTTTGCCAACGGTTTTGACTGCTAGGACAGGTGTTCCGTTTGAAGTTTCAAGCAGCACGTCACCAGCGGCTTCAGACGACGGCACGCTCAAATGTCCCCACGGAAACGCATCCAACGGCACGCCGCGCGTAATGTAATGCTCGCCTTTTGCACGCCACTGCGTCTGATCCAATCCCGTCCGGTCAGAACCTTTGCCACGTTTGATAGCTCCGGTTTTTGTGAGCGGCGAAAGCTGCCACAGATCGCTTTCCTGACTGTTCGGATAGAACAGCACGAGTCCTGCGCCCGCCTCCACACGACGGCGGATTTCTTTGCGAACTTCTTCGGGGTAACTTTCCCAGGCATGTAGCCCCGGCCACAGGATCACATCGTAATCCGGGCCATTAAGCAAATCGTCAGCAATGTAGGTGCGCGCCAGACTGTACGCGCCTTCCCAGAATTCGCCGCCGAAGCTGCGATGCTGATAAAAATCGCCAAAGCCCCATTTGTTCGTGCCTTCGTCGCGGCCTATCGAAGTCGCTTTGAAATCCAGATCAAGTCGTTGTGCTAATTCGATGATCCCGCGCCCGTCGGCGACATCGGAGATAGCAAACGCTTTGATTCGACCATTGGCAAAAGGCTTAGCCCACGCGACGTGCGGCGTGGCGGTGTTCATCGTGTAATCCACATCCCAACGACCGCGCTCTTCCAGCACCGGATGAAACCGATCCAGCGCAAAATAATCGAAGTAAAATGTTCCGTTGCGCGTTGCTTCCAATGTGAGGGATCGCATCGCTTGCAGATCAACTCCGTGTACGCGCGCCAGACGTAATTGCAGATGATTGACTCCCGTGCGCAGTGCAAATGTATGAACAAACCGTCCGCCGTTCGCATCGCGTAAATTCACTTTCAATTCGGCTGGCTGCATCGCCCACGCAAACAGCAGCAGCGATTCTTGCCTCCGCCAGTCCGCCGGAATTTTCGTCAATTCGAGTGTCCCGCCATTCGCTGGAAAAGTGGCTTCAAGCGACGAGACATTCCAAGCGGGGAACTGCTTTGACGCGGCGACGCGCACTCCGTCCGAAGCCTTGAGCGAAGTAATCTCTGCCTGATTTTCAAAGGTGGCGAAAACTTCTTGCGCGTAGGTGGGCTGAATCGTCAGCAGCATGAAAGCGAAGGCGAACGCCGCAAACTTGAAACATCTAGGCATGGAGTTCTCCTAAGAAATGTACGACAGGCGAGCCGCCTGTCAGGGATTTTCAGCGTTTTAGAGACAGGCGAGCCGCCTGTCGTACATTATTTGAGATAGCGCACGAACCACGCGCCAACTTGCGCGAACATTTCATCGGTGTAGGTGTGATTTCCCGCTGTGACGTGAACTGCGAATCGATCTGGCACTTTCCGATTGGTATACACCGCTTTGTTTTTTTGTTCGAGCTTGCGCAGCCCGTCAATCGGCATTCCCTGATCCTGATCGCGTCCGACAATCAGCACGGCACGCGGAGCCAGCGCGGCAAACACTTCGGGCTGGTCGCCAGGAAAGAGTTTTAGGAATCCCGCTGGGTAGAAATATTGCGAGTGATAATTTGCGTTCGGTCTTGAGCGCAGCAGGTCGTCATACATTCCTGCGCCGCCACAAACTGGGACGATTACGCTCAGGCGTGGCTCCACTGCCGCCGTATACCAGGTAATCGCGCCGCCGAGTGAAAAGCCCGTGATGCCGAGTTTCGCGCCATCTACATCCTTCCGCGTTTGCAGATAATCCACCGTGCGAATGGTTTCATGCACAAGCAAGCCCATGAAGCTTCGCCCTGCGAGTTGTTCGCGTAAGGCTTCGAGGTAAATGTCCTGATTGCGCGCTTCAGAGCCGCGATAATCAAGCGAGATCGTCAGGAATCCTTGTTTCGCCAGCGCGCGCGCCCAGCCGAGGCGCGGAAACTCCGTCAACCGCAAGCGCGTGTCAGTCAGATGTTGGCGCGTGCCACTGGTTCCGGGTAGGCAGATAATCGCGGGCAACTTTTGCGAAGCACCGCGAGGTTTCACGATCATCGCTGGAACCCAATTGTTGCTGTCCGCCTGAAATCGCAGGTCTTCAATGACGACATCGTCCTCTTCGCTCGTTTTTAGAATCTCAGCTTTGGGCGGGGTTTTCCGTGGCGACAATCCTAGTAACCGTTCCATTCGGACGCGAACGGAGGCTTGTTTTTGCGCGGTTGTTTGGATGGGGTAGAGCAACAATAGCGCCATCGCCAGCAGCGTAGATTTTGTGATATTGCGAATGGATAGGACTTGAACAATGGCTTTACCGCAAAGGGACAAAGGGGCAAAGGAGCAAAGTACCATCATCAAATCAGGCGCTTTGTCCCTTTGCCCCTTTGTCCCTTTGCGGTGAAAATCCGCAGATCGTAACCGGTTAAGATAGAGGACGTTTTTGCGCTTCATTCGTTTGCTCCTGAAAATTTGGCTTCTGGGTTTAAGCTTGCAATCCCGTGTTTGAATCCCCGCGTCAGCCACAGCAAATAAATAACGCCGATCACCATCCACAACACGCCCAACCCAAGCGCCAGTCGTGAAAGGTGTAGCCAAATATACAAACAGACTGTGAACCCCAACACTGGAAGAACTAAATCCAACAGACGCCGCTCTTGATTGCCCAGCCAGTAATGCCGAATCACGCACAGATTCACTGCCATAAATCCGATGAATGCGCCGAAATTTACTAACTCTGCGGCTTCGGTGTATTTCAAGATCAGCGCGCCAATTAAATGCAGTCCGCCCATCAGCAACACGCTGTAAATTGGCGTGCCCAATCGCGGATGCACGTACGCGAAGATGCGATGTGGCAACAGTCGGTCGCGCCCCATGCCATACAACAAACGCGAGGCGCTGGCTTGTCCTGTGATGGCGCTGGCGAATCCAGCTACGACCAGCACAAACGAGAGAAAGTAAAAAAGCGAGTTGCCGCCCACTAAGCTGCCGACATCCATAAACGCCGTTTCGACGGGCGCGAATTTTGTGTAATCGGGCCAGACCATTTGCGCGAGGTAGCTTTGAAATACAAAGAGTGCTCCCGCTACGAAACAGACCAGTAAGGTTGCGCGCCCAATGTCACGGCGCGGATTTTTCGCGTCTTCCGCTAATGTACTGACGCCGTCAAAACCGATGAAAGATAAAACAGCAATAGAAGTCGCTCCCATCACAGCGGGAAATGAAAAGGTCTGTGGGTTAAAAAAAGGTTTCGCTGAAAACAGATGCCCTTCGCCTTCGCCTCCCCACAACGCGCGCAGTGCCAACAAAATGAACCAAACGAGCGAAGCGACCATGATCGCGTTCATTACATAATTTGCCCGCGACGCCATTACCATTCCGCGCAAATTAATGACAGTAATTAGGGCTGCCGTGATGATGACCCAAACGGCATACGGCACTTCCGGCCAGACTTTGTTAGCTGTCAATCCGACAAAGATTACGCTCAGCATTGGGATCAGGATGTAATCAATCGTCATCGCCCAGCCAGCCAAAAAACCCGCTCCCGGATGCAACGCTTTCGAGGCATAAACATAGGTTGAGCCTGCTGCCGGAAAAGCCGCCGCCATGCGCCCATAACTGATTGCCGTAAAGCTCATAGCAATCATTGCGATCAAATAGACCAGCGGTAAGTGTCCACCAGATTTAATCGTAGCGATGCCAAACATTGAATACGGCGCGGTCGGCCCCACAAATGCAAGACCAAAAATTACCAAATCCGTGAGTGTTAGCACGCGCTTGAAATCACTCGTTGCCGTCGGAGTGCTGTTATCTGTAGTCGAAGATGTGATTGAATTCGGGGCTTCTTCAGTCATCGTGTCTCTTTTGCTCAATTGGTGCGTCTTATTGATCTTCGCCGCACCACTGGCAAATAAAATGTGCCAATGTTTCCATCGTTGTTTGTGCCGATGCGAGATCAACCCACTCATCAGGGTTATGCGTATTGCCACCGCGCGGGCCGAACAGGAGCGCAGGCGTGTTGAAATGCTGATGGAACACAAACATATCGCACGGACCTCCGATGCCACGTACCAATGGCTGTTCACCTGTTATTTGCGAGAAAACATTGGAAAGCTGTGGAATGATTCCATCTCCTTCTAAGCTGACCGAGGCTGGCAGAAAATCTATTGGGAAGCTTACTTTTGGTTTGACTGGGAACAGATCGGCGCGTGCGGCAATGGCGCGATCAAACCAGTCAAAGAATTCGCGCTCAATGCCTGCTTGTTCTTCGCCCGGCATCGTCTGCCAGTAAAGCTCTACACGACAAGTAGAAGGCAATGTGATCGGTTCTCTCATGCCCCATCCGCCACTATGAATTTTAGTAACCCACACAGGCGTGGGATCAGCACCAGCGGCATAAAGCGGATGGGCTGGCGCACACTCTTTTCTTTGTGTGGCGAAGTCTTTTATTTGCCCAAGCAGATAGTGCAACTGATCGTTGACGGTGGGAAGCGGGTCGCCTTCGTGCAAAATCCCTCCGCTGTCAGCAAACAGCGTGATGTGTGCCGTTCGTCCGCCCGTCTGTGCTGGACAAAGCATAAGCTGACTCGGTTCAGTGATGATGGCTGCGTCGGCATTATGTCCGCGCAATCGTGCTGCAAGCGTGCCATTCACGCCGCCGAATTCTTCATCAACGATAGTCTCGACCAATACATCACCTCGCAACCGGACGCCTGCTTCGCGTAAGGCCTCTACCGCTACAAGCATTGCCGCGATCCCGCCTTTCATATCGTTCGAGCCAAGTCCATATAACCGATTGCCCTCGATAGTTGCGCCAAACGGATCGTAATTCCATTTGGCTGAGCCACGCGGCACTGTATCAATGTGGCCGGAAAGCAGCAGTGACCTGCCTCCGCCTGTGCCGGGCCAAACAGCGGCGACATTAGGGCGGTTGGTGTAATCCCGTGTGTGCCTAAAAGCCGGATGGTCAGCCAGACCAGGGACACTGCTAATGTCATACATCTCTGCGTTCAATCCCAGGCTAATTAAGCGTTCGTGTACATATTGCTGACAACCCAATTCAGTACCCACCGGAGGTGTATTTTCCGAAGGGATTTGTACCAATTCTTTGATTGTCTGAACTAACCGAGACCCCAGTGCGCTGACAATATGGGCAACTCGCTCTTCACTTTGTGAGGTTTCCTGAGAATTCATATTATTTTCTCTTTGACTTGATTTATGTTAGTTGATGTCGAACTGGAAGCAATTATAGAGTTAACTTGATAATTGTCAAATGTAATAAAATCAAGGGAAATGTGTAATAGAGGAAGATTGCGATGCATGCTTGACAACATGGTTTGGATAGGTTACTGTCTGCGCGACATCAACTAGCCGATTGAAAATCTTTGCTGAGAGACTCTTCTAAAAAGAGCAAAATAAAAATAAAAGATGAAGAAGATCAACCTACACAAGGCTGGTCGCGCTACGCATCAATCGTTGCGCGATATGAACGAGATTTTAGTGCTGAACCTAGTGCGTGAGCGCCAGCCTATCTCGCGTATTGACATCGCTGAAAGCACCAGACTGGAAGGCTCAACTGTCTCAAAAATTGTCGCGCGCTTACTGGAAAACGAGTTTGTGTATGAAAACGGTGTTGGGCCAGCCTCGCCACAAGGCGGTCGCAAGAAGCGTTTTTTACATTTGAACCCTGAAAAGGCTTACGCCGTCGGCATTGATTTAGGCCCGTTGCATCACCAGATCGCCATCAGCGATTTTTCAGGGCAAATATTGCGTCGGACAACAATACCAAATAGTCCTGACCCGCAACATGCGCTAGAGGCAGTGGCTCGTGGCGTCAAGAAATTATTGCAATCTGACTTGCCGCAAGGGCGTGTCGTTGGCATTGGCGTTAGTTTAGTGGGGTTAGTGGATACGAAAGAAGGTCGCGTGTTGGCAGGAGATAGTTTGGGCTGGGGCGACGATGTGCCAGTTGGTTCAATTTTACGGCAGGCACTCAATTTGGACTTGCCGCTTTATTACGATAACGGCGCACGTTTGGCTGCTTTGGCTGAAATATGGTTTGGCAAACATACTGCCCGCCCGCCACAGGATTTAGTTTTTCTGGACGTCGGGGCAGGCATTGGCGCTGGGATCGTCATTCAGGGACAGCTTTATCACGGCTCACTCAATGGCGCAGGAGAATTTGGTCATATCTCGCTTGACCCAACAGGGCCGAATTGCAGTTGCGGCGGGCGTGGGTGCTTGGAAATCCTGGCATCAGATCAGGCGACCATTAATCGTTATAAAGAATTATGTAATACCGAAGGATGTCTGGCTGAGATTGAAAACGAGCTTACTATTGAGGAATTAATCTTGCGTAGCGCGGCAGGCAATCCGCGCGCGATTGAGGCCTTACGGCAGACAGCCACTCACTTAGGGCGCGGATTGATCCCCATTATTTATTCGGTCAATCCAGAAATGATCGTACTGGGCGGCGCGATCACGCGCGCCTGGGAAATTGTCTATCCAGAGATTCGTCGTGTGCTGAGTGCGCAGATCGCAAGATTTTTTTCGAGTCACGTTACCATTACGCCTTCCACACTTAGGGAGCAGCCGAGCCTGACAGGAGCGATTGCGCTCGTACTAGCGCGCGCTTTTGCCGCACCGAGTCTTGGCTGGTAATGGCAGTAATTATTGCAAACAACTCAAAACTTTTTGGATTACGTCTTTGTAATCGCAAATTCAAATTCTCCAACGGAGGTTGCCATGAAAAACCTAAAGCTGAAATTGAGTAGACCCTGCTTCGCGGTTTGCTCATTCTTTGCCCTTTTGCTTTTGTTGTCCGCATCTGTTTTTGCTCAAACAGGGCTTGGGACGGTGACGGGTACGGTGCGCGACACCACTAATGCGTTAATCCGCAATGCTACTGTTACGCTCACCAGCACTGCCACTAACATCATGCGCAAAGCAGTCACGAATGATGATGGCGCTTACTCCTTTAGCTCTGTGCCACTTGGTTCGTATACGCTGATAATTGAGGCACCAGGATTTAAGAAATGGGAAAGTAAATTAGAGTTGCAGGTGGGGCAGCACGCTGCTTTAGATGCGGAATTAGTCGTTGGCTCGCCACAGGACACACTGACAGTGACGGATGCTGCTCCTTTGGTGCAAACCGAGAGCGCTGAAGTTTCTGACATCAAAGATTACCAGCGTATTCGTCAACTGCCGCTCAATGGACGTAATGTCAGCACGCTGTTTGATCTCACTCCGGGGATTGAAGGCGGGGGCAATGCCCGCGTTAACGGCCTGAAAGTCGGGTCGCTGGAAATTACGCTGGATGGCGTTTCATTGGTAGATCGGTTCGGCGGCGGCATCGCGCGCGTGCAACCGGGATTGGATGCCGTACAGGAATTTCGCGTTGAGACGGTTGGCTCTGATGCGCGTTACTCACGACCAGCCACTGTCGTGCTTGCCACGCGCAGCGGCACAAATGAATTTCATGGCTCGGCTTTTGAGACACATCGCAACAATGCTGCTGGCTTGTTGGCGCGACGGCGGGAAAATCCTGTTGACTTCAAACCGCCCAAACTAATTCGCAATGAGTTTGGAATTTCAGCCGGAGGCCCAGTTATGCTGCCGCGCTTTGGCGTAGGCGGTAAGCCCTATTTAGATGGGCGCAATAAGACTTTCTGGTTCGTTGCATATGAAGGATTGCGCAGCCGTGAAAGCGCCTTGCCTATGGGTGGATATGGCGCAGTTCCGACCGCTGCGATGTGGAATGGAGACCTGAGCAATCGTGTAGATGAGAACGGGATCAAGACAATTATCTATGATCCGTTGACAACCACTGGCCCCAACGGCGTGCGCCAGCCTTTCCTCAATAATATTATTCCGGCAAATCGTATTTCTCCTTTTGCCAAAGTGTTGCAATCGCTTACCGCGCTGCCGACCAACAATAACAATCCATATCTGGCGGACAATATTCAGAAATTCTATCCTGTCAAAGCTGACACAAACAAACTGACGGTAAAAGGCGATCATCATTTTTCTGATAGCGATACACTCTCGGTGAGATGGACGCGATCAATGCGCAAAGCTGCCACTGAAGGCGGTGTCTTCGGCAATCCCATTAACACTGATGCAGGACTGGGAACTTCGCGTAGCGATGCTAACATTAACAACGTCTCCATCACACAAACACATACATTCTCGCCCACGCTGGTTAATGAACTGTTGATTGGCATGAATCGTTCTTACAATAGTTCAGGAACATTAGCCGACTTCAAAGACTGGTCAGGAATTTTGGGAACGCCCAATCCGTTCAAAGTTACGGGATGGCCTACGCTTTACGATGATTGGTTTGGTTGGGACTCAGACAACCGCAACGATCAGGCGCTGACGGGGGCTGTGCTGGAAGATAACGTTACCTGGAACAAAGGCACACACGCCATTCAATTCGGCGGCAAATATCGGCGTGAATGGAATAATGTCCGCGAACTGCAACAGGCGCAGGGATCACACGATATAGGGGCGGATTGGACAGCACTTTATGCACCAAATGATGATGCTGCCACGCCGTACACTGGCAGCGGGTTTGCCTCGTTGTTGCTGGGCTTGCCTACATTTCTTTCCAATCAATACAACCGAGGCTTTTTCTATTTCCGGCAAGCAGAAACAGGGCTCTATTTTACCGATAGATGGAAAGTTACTCCGCGTTTGACAATAACGGCGGGATTACGTTGGGACAGATGGTCACCTTACCATGAAAAATACAATCGTTTGGTAACGGCTGACACCGCTACCTTAGCGACAAAATTTGAAGTGTTGACACCGGGCAATAACCGCATTCAGGACTTGCAAGGCATTCCACCTGCTGTATTAGCTTCGTGGAGCGCGCGCGGCTTGAATTATACGACGGCCAGCGCTGTCAATTATCCTGAAAATTTATTCCGACCGGATAACAACAATTTCGGGCCGCGCATCGGCATTGCCTATAAACTTAACAACAAGATGGTTCTGCGCGGTGGGTACGGCGAATATTTCTGGACGATGCCATTGTCACAATTACTACAGGCCGCGCGTACCAATCCGCCGCTGAACCTGCGCTTCACCAATGATATTTACGCTAAAAACAGTACGTTTAATTATCCATTGGTGGCTCGACCAGCCGCCACGGATTTTTTGGGAGCTGCGACGGTTAATACAGAGGGGATCGTTCCCATCTCTGCTTCTGCACAACAAATCACAGTCTGGGATGGGCGGAATTGGAAAGATGGTCGTTCACAATCGTGGCACGTCAGCGTAGAGCGCGAGATGCCTTTCCAGATGGCTTTGCGGCTGAGCTATATTGGCGAACACGGGCGCGATCTGGAACAGAAATTTTCCATTAATAACCAGGAAGCCGAATACAATTATGTGTTGCGCACCAAACTGGCACCACCATCGAATCGCGCGTTGTTGCGGGCTAATCCTAATTGGAGCGTCGCAGGTGCAGTCAATCGCACAGGCTATTCCAATACACATTCAGGTCAGGTTGAGCTTGAGCGCAGGTTTTCCAATGGCGTAGCTTTCCAATGGTTCTATGTTTTCTCTAGTTCGTTGACAACCTCTGATGCTGGTGGATTTAGCAGCGGTAACACCGCGATCAACTCAGTCGCTGGCGGCGGGCAGGTGCCGGAAAATATTCAGTTGTTCGGCGCGCCTAATCTGAGTTACGAAGAGCGGCTGCGGCTAGTTTATTTCAGATCAACTGAAATCCCGTCGCATCGCATTCGCTACAATGCTGTTGTTGATCTGCCATTTGGACGTGGCAAAAAAATCGCAGGCAACGTGCCTGGTTTTGTCAATCAGGTAATTGGCGGTTGGCAAGTAGCCGCCATTGGAGATTGGCGCAGCGGTCTCCGAATGAGTGCGTCTGCCGGTCTCTATCAATTTGGCGATATTCGGATTGACGCAGACGAGCGCCCTGAACTGACATTCTCTGGGCTGCGGCAGCGGCTCTGGTTCAGAGGCGATTTCAATCCTGCATTGGCGACCAATGTCACGGGCGGAAATCTAACAGCGCTGATTCCGTTGGATCGCAGTCAACGCGTGGCTCGTCCGCTCGGTGCGAATTTTAATAACCAAATCCCGCTAACACTGGCGAACGGTACAGTGCGCAATGTGCCGATTGGTGAACTGTACAATTACAGTCCGCGTGCCAACATCATAGGGCCGGGATCATGGAACGCGGATTTGTCTCTCTTTAAAAACTTCAAGTTCCTCGAATCGGGAAACATTCGTTTCACCGCTGATTTCTTTAATGCTTTCAATCACCCAATTGATGTTGCTCCGAATGCGACTACAGGGCTTCAGAATTTGGGGATTCAAGCCAATACGCCGCGCACAATTCAACTCTCGCTGCGTGCCGATTGGTAATGCTACGTTGGGAAAAGTCGCCACCCTCTTTCAGTCCAGGTGATTGGCAAGAGGGTGGCTTTATTTGTGTAACTGTATGCTGGGAAAGATTGGTTTTCCACGTTTGCTGTTGGCTCTTTGTTTTAGTGCGCTAGTTTGTTTTGGCGCGTCTCGGATGCAATTGTCGCAAACAGCAACTCCGTTGGAACAAGGTATTAAATTGCTCTCCCAAGGCCATTTTTCAGAGGCTCTTATTTTTTTCAATCAGAGCAAACAAACAACTCCACAAGATGCTCGCCCTTATTTTTATTCTGGGCTTGGTTTGGCTGAAGCTGGGCAGTTGAATGCTGCTGCCTTGGAATTAGACGAAGCCGTGCGCCTTGATCCGCAGCGCTCTGAATATTTGGTTTTTCAAGCCAATCTCTTTGCGCGTTTGAAGCAGAAAACTCCGACTGAGGCGGTGCTGGAAACCTTGCAAAAACAGCGCGCGGTCGAACGACTGGAAGCCTCTTGGTTATGGATGCTGAGTGATGTTTATTACCGCTTGGAACGCTTCGACGATGTTTTGCATCTACTCGATATATTGGAGAAGCGCAATCCTGCTGATCCTCGCTTAGATTTGAATCGCGGGCAAGCCTATGTCTTCCAGAGCCAATTTGATTTAGCGCAAGCAGCCTTCCGAAAAAGTATTGCGAAACATCCGGCAAATTCGCTCGCTCATTTTGAATTGGGCAAGCTGTTTTATCTGCGTAACGAACTTCCAGCCGCTAAAAAATCTTTATTTGAAGCTGTTCGCCTGGAACAGAAAAATTCGCAGTATTTGCAAAAGCTCGGCGCAGTTTGTTTGGCTTTGAAAGAACTTGATGAAGCGTTGCCTTATCTCGAACGTGCCGCTGCTTTAGACCCGAATTCATCGCAGGCTTATTACTCGCTCAGTCAGGCCTATCAACGCAAAGGCGAGCGCGATAAGGCCGCTGGATTGATGAAGCAGTTTCAGGAATTAAAGCGGCGTGAAGAAAGCGTAGAAGAAGCAGAAAGATTATTGGCGCGTGGCGAACGATTGCTGGATGAAGGAAAAGAATCTGAAGCGCACGCCGCGTTTGAAGAGCTTATTAAAATGGCTCCCGACAATTGGACAGCGCGTGCCTATTTGGCTGAGATGTTTCTGGCACAAGGGAACTGGGAAAAGGCTTGGCCGCATCTGGAAAAAATGGAAACGTTAGAGAAAGATTCGGTCGTCGGAAATTATCTAATGGCGAGGCAATGGTATTTGCGAAAGGATTTCGCGCGCGCGCAGGTTTATGCTGAAAAAGTCAAACAGTCGCGGCCTGCGCATGCGGAACTGCGCAACCTGCTTGGTCAAATCTATTTTGGCTTAGGGCAACGCGAACAGTCTCGGCAGGAATTTGAAGAGGCCGTACGATTGGCACCAAATCGTGCCGATTTTCAAGCCAATTTATCGCAGCTCAAAAAACAATAATTCACTTCGAGAGGTTGAAATTACTCAATGAAAATCAGCGTCGCCTTCCTGCTTGGATTGATCTTGTTCACGCTCACGCCTGCAAGCGCACAACCGCCGACAGAATTATTCTTGCGCGGTTACTCGGTACTGCCTGCACCGCAAAAAGTAGAGTTGCAAAGTGGCGATCTTGAGTTCAATGATGGATGGGGCTACGACGCAAGTAAAATTACTAAAGACCATATTGCAACGCGCTCGTTGCTGCGTGACCTTCAGGAATTTCACCGCATTGAATTGCGGACTGCAACAAACCAAACCAAGAATGTCATTCATCTCTCCGTAATAAAAGGAGCAGTCCAAACTGGCACTGACGCCGAGCTTGAAAAGCAGGGCTATCGGCTGAAAATTGCACCTAGCGTGATCGAGATTACAGGCAATACAGATCAGGGCTTGTTTTACGGAGTGCAGACGCTGCTACATCTCCTGCGCACAGGGTCGCGCGGTCAATTATTGCTACCAATTTCCAGCATCGAAGACTGGCCTAAATTGCAACTGCGCTTTCTGCACTGGGACACGAAACATCATCAGGATCGGATGGAGACATTAAAGCAATATTTGGATTGGGCGGCGCGTTTCAAGGTCAACATGATTGGCTTTGAACTCGAAGATAAATTTGAGTATCCAAGCAATCCGATCATCGGCGCGCCCGGTGCATTCACTACGGCTGAAATGCAGGAACTCGTCAACTATGGTCTCGAACGATTCATTCAGATCGTGCCGAATGTTCAGTCTCCGGCACACATGGCTTATGTGCTCAAGCATCAGCAATTCGCGCACTTGCGCGCCGATGGCAATAACTATCAATCGTGCTTGTGCGACGAGGATGCGTACAAGCTAATCTTTCAGATGTATGACGATGTCATCAAAGCGACAAAGGGCGTAGATTACCTTTTCGTTTCAACTGATGAAGTTTATTACGCGAGCAGTTGCGCCAAATGTGGCAAGCCTGACAATGACGAAAATCGCAGTTTGAAGTGGGTCGAATTTGTGCGGCGCGCGCGCGAGTTCGCCGCAAGTCGAGGGCGTCGCATCTTGGTCTGGGCTGAATATCCACTGCTGCCCGAACACGTGAAGATGATTCCATCCGATGTGATTGATGGTGTGATAGGCGAAGAAGAATATCTGAAAACAGAAAATGAATTAGGCATGCGCCAACTGGCATACACTTCGATGCAGGGCGCAGAGTTTCTCTTTCCCAATCATCTGCCTAACTACGCCAACGCCGGCGGTGATATGGGGCCGTCGAGTGGGCGCTTGCAAGGCACGTTTGAGTATCTTTCGACGGGGCGTATCTGGCGCGGCAAACCCATCGGCATTTTTGCTGCGGCTTGGGGCGATTCGGGATTACACAGCGAAACGTTTTGGCTCGGTTGGGCAACGGCAGCGGCGTATGGTTGGAAGCCGGGCGCGCCTGCCGTCGAGCAAGCTGTCGCCGACTTCATGAATATCTACTATGGCCCGCGCGTATCAGAGATGGTGGAAGTTTATCGCGGGATGCAATCACAAGCCCAGTTCTTTGAACGGTCGTGGGACAACGTCGTTTCGCGTGCGCGTGCTGCTGGATATGGTAATTCTTACGGCAAAGGCATTGGCACGACGCGGCATGATGAGACGTTGCCGCAACCTGCTTTGCCAGAACTGCCGGGATTAAATTTCGCGCCCGTTTATGTTGGACGTTATGAGAAATTAGTTGCCGATGCACAACTGAACGCACGGGAAAATGATGCGCTTGTGCATCGCATTCATCAGAACTTGCTCAAGGCTGACCGCAATCGTTACAACCTCGAAGTGTTTCTTTCCTTAGCTGAACTGACGGGACATCAGAGCCGATTAATTCTGGGCATGAAAGAGATTGAGGCGAAACTTGGTGCCGCGCGACAGGCTGCTGAGAAAGGTGATTCGCAACAGGCGGTTGGGCAATTGCTCGCCGCGTACACCCGTGCGCGCAGCACAGTCGAAGAGCGGCAAAAGATGTTCACGTATTTGACGACCGTGTGGGAGAAGAGCCGCTTTCCAAAAGGCCGAGAGGTGAACGGCAAAAAGTTCCTGCACATTCTGGACGACACAAAAGATCACTGGGCCGACCGTCGAGCTAATCTGAGTTATATGATTGCTCCAGAGGAAAGCATCGGGTTGGAACAATGGATGAAGAAATTGGCTGCGCTCATTCGTGAGTATGCACAGAAAAATAATGTGCCAGTGCGCGCGCTGGAAGAAGCAAGACTGGAGAATTAAATGAAATCCAGACGGAAATTTATACAGGAATTGAGCGGCGGATTGACGGCAACGCTGGCAGCTTCTTCACTGACTTTAGCAGCCAACTCGCCGCAATCCGCTAAGCCCATTCGCATCGGCATCATCGGTGCGGAAAATTCGCACACAATTACTTACGGAGAGATTTTCAACCGCGACCGCAAGTTCCCTGGTTGTGAAGTCGTCGGGGTGTGGGGCGAAACACCAGAGTTTGCTAAAACTGCGGCGGAAAAAGGACACATTCCTTTAATCGTAAAAGACTCCGCAGAGTTCAAGGGAAAGATTGACGCGCTTATCGTTGACCATCGTCACGCAAAATATCATCTGGACGCCGCGAGACCATTTGTCGAAGCTGGCATCCCAACCTTCATAGACAAGCCATTCTGTTACCGCGTTAGCGAAGGCCGATCTTTTCTGGCAATGGCGCGCGCCAGGAAGACGCCCGTCTCTTCATTCAGCACCGTCGCGCGCGGAGAAGCAATCAACGATCTCAAGGCGCAAGTCAAAGCGCTGACTGGGATACAACATGTCATCAGTTGCGGGCACTGCGATGTTGATTCCCCTTACGGCGGAGTTTTCTTTTACGGCATTCATCAGGTGCAAAAAATGATGGAAGTCTTCGGTGAGAATATCGTCCGAGTGCGCGTTGCACGCAAGGAAGCCGATGGTTCGGCCACACTCGTTTTTGCCTCTGGTTTACAAGCCACGTTGGTTTTAGCAAAGGGGCGACCGCCGTTTGAACTGGCAGTTGTCACCGATAAAGGGCTGCAAAAACTCGAATCGAAAGTGACGGAAGATCCGCTGACACCGTATCGGGAAGTGGTGCAACTGTTCCGCGATGGCAAAGAACCGCGCTCACATGAAAGCCTTTTGCAAGAAGTCGCCATTCTGGAAGCCATGGAAAGATCGGTAACCTCAGATCGCTGGGAAACGGTCGAATAAACATCAACACATAAGCAACAGGAATCAACGCTATGAATAAACTGAATCGTCGCACCTTCCTGCAACAAACCAGCAGCGCGAGCCTGATGGCGGGAGCTTTTATTAAATCTAACTGGGCGCGTTCCAGTCCGAACGATACCGTCAACATTGCGGTGATGGGGATTCACGGGCGAGGAGGGGCGCTGATGGAAGGCTTTGCCGGATTGCCTAACGTCAACGTCGCTACGATTTGTGACATTGACGAAAACCTCTTTCCTAAAGCCCTTTCTGATCTTGAAAAAGTCTGTGGCAAACGCGCCAAAACTGAAACCGATATTCACCGCGTACTCGACAATAAAGATATTGACGCCATTGCCGTCGCCGCGCCGAATCACTGGCATGCGTTGGCAACGATCTGGGGATGTCAGGCCAAGAAAGATATCTACGTCGAAAAGCCCGTTTCGTGGTCAATCACAGAAGGCCGTCGCATGATCGAAGCCGCGCGCAAATACGAACGCATTGTGCAAACTGGCACGCAAAATCGTAGTCTCCCGCTGGTTCAATCGGCGGTTGAGTATTTACACGCGGGCAAGCTTGGCAAAATTTATCAGATTCGTTGCCTCGTCCTGCGCCCACGCGACAGCATCGGTCATAAACCAAATGGCACGATTCCAAAAGGCGTGCATTTCGATTTATGGACTGGCCCCGCCGAGCTGCGCCCCTTCAACGAGAATCGGTTTCACTATAATTGGCATTGGTTCTGGAACACGGGTAATGGCGAAACAGGCAACAACGGCCCGCACTACGCCGACATCGCGCGCTGGATTCTGAAGAAATATGAACACCCCATCAAAGCGCAGAGCATGGGACACGTAGACGTTCACGACACCGATCAGGAAACGCCAACCACACAGACCTCTACGCTTGAATACGCTGACAAGACGCGGGTGCAGATCGAAGTGCGCAACTGGTACACAAACAGCGAAGACGGTCTGCGTATGGGGCTATTGGTGTATGGCACGGAAGGCTGGATGCGGTTGGGGCCAAATAACTGGGCGACCTTCTTTGGGCGCAAAGATGAACCCGGCCCGAAGATGACCGAGCAGGAAGCGGACGCCAAAGTCGAAACGCTGAACACACGCGGCACAGGTGAAACAGGGCATTTGGCTAATTTCATTGATGCTGTGCGTTCGCGCAAACGGCAAGACCTGAAGGCAGAGGTATTGGAAGGCCACTACTCAACTTCGTTGTGCCATCTCTCTAATATCGCCTATCGCACGCAGCGGACAGTTAACTTTGATTCCAATCGTGAGCAGTTCATCGGCGATAAAGAAGCTAACAATTTACTAACCAGAAACTATCGCTCGCCATTTGTAGTACCGGATAAAGTGTAAACTTTTCCATTAGGACTCGGAATTGCTCCGACAACTTGATTCAAGTTACGAGACTCTTAATTGTGTCACTCAGGCCATTCTCTGCCCGGCTTTAAGCGCATAAATGTCGCGCTGCACACAAAATTACGTCCTCGGCTTAGTTCTTATTATGACGTTAGCTCGCGTTCGATCCGTAGATGAATTACCCTAAAGAAGAACACAACGCAATTTGTTTGTGATACACGCCTAATATCCATTGCGTCGGAGCGTGGTCAATTCTAATGCTACAGGCCAGCGCCCGGTGACGAGGTGTTGGGCATAAATCGGAGCAAGGACGCATAATGTGTGACTCACAGCGTGGTTTAAGAGCCAAAAGTAGCATAAAAGAAAAGGCTTGATCATGAGTAATTTGGGCGGACTTTCGTTGACTGAAGTGGCGGAGCGCCGTACGCGTTACGGTCCCAATGCCTTGCCTGTCCTGCGTTATCGCTTGCCACGGCTGATATTTCGGCAGTTTCAGGGCATTTTTAACATACTGCTGTTGGTCGCGGCTGGTGTAACCTTTGCGCTGGGTGAACTGATTGACGGCTCGTTTATCTTGCTGTTTGTCTTTCTTGGGGCTGCGCTCAATGTGTTTCAGGAATACAAGTCAAATGCCGCAGCGGATAAGCTCAAGTCATATCTGGTGCGCACGGTCACCGTCCGGCGCGAGGGCCAGGATCAGGAAATCCCCAACGATGAAATTGTTCCCGGCGATATTCTGAAGCTCGAATCCGGTGACATTGTCCCGGCGGATGCTGTCATACAACAAGCGCGCAATCTGCTGGTTGATGAGACAACCTTTACTGGTGAAAGCATTCCAGTTGCGAAGCAGGCTGCCGCCGCTGTGACGCAAGAAGTCGCTGACGAGCATCGCCTCTTGCAAGGTGTAGTCATCATCCGTGGCAATGCACTGGCGGAAGTTATTGCAACTGGCACCAGGACGCGCTTAGCCGCAATTGCTGCCACCGCCTCAGCGGTGCAGGCGGAGAGCGAGCTGGTGATTGGCGTTGACCGCATCAGCACCTTCATCCTGCGGGCGACGCTCATCACACTTATATTCGTTGTCCTGGCCAACATCCTGATTCATGGTAAGAACACGGATATTCCCCATCTGCTTATCTTCGCGATTGCGCTTGCGGTGTCGGTGATCCCCGAAGCGCTGCCGCTCGTCCTGACGTTTTCCCTCTCACGAGGCGCGCTCCAGTTTGCCCAGAAATATGTCATCGTCAAGCGTCTTTCCTCGGTGCAAGACCTCGGATCCGTGAACTTGCTCTGCACGGACAAGACCGGTACGATCACGGAGAACCGCCTGGTTTACCGCAACAATTATCTTGTTCCAGAGTCACGCTTCCATCCGCTCGTGTTGGCGCGCTTGGCGGCGTATCACTTGGAGACGCAAAACCCGGAGCCGTTTGACCATGCAAGCGACGAAGCGCTTTCACACGATCAGCGGACAGAGGTGGAGACCTTTAGACTGCTGGAAGAAGAGGCATTCGAGCCAGCGCTGCGCAGCAACGGAGCGGTGGTAAGCCGCGCTGACGGCCTCCGGCTGCACATCCGTCGTGGCAGTCCAGAGTACTTTTTTGAGCAGGGACTGACCCATCAGGAGCAGGTTGGAACTTGGCTTACAGATGAGGAAAGGCAGGGGCGACGGGTGCTTGGTGTCAGCTACGATGATGGCAGTGGCGCGCGATTTGGTGGGTTTGTATCTTTTGTTGATACGCTGAAAGCGACTACAGCCGAAACTGTTGCGGCGGCGAAGCGTCTGAATGTGGCGATTACGATCATCACCGGCGATGCCTTGATGGTAGCTGAAGCCGTTGGGCGCGAAGCCGGGCTTGTCATAAACAGTGATGAAGTCCTGCGGGCGACTGATTTCTTAGCTCTACCCAGTCCAGAGCAGCGTAAACGTATCGGCAAGATTCGCGTGTTTGCTCGCACGTCACCTGAGCAAAAGCTGGAACTGATCGAACGCCTCAAAGAGCAGTACACGGTCGGCTTTTTGGGCGAGGGGATTAACGATGCGCCCGCGCTAAAGGCCGCGAATGTCTCTATGGTAGTGCAATCGGCGGCGGATGTGGCGCGCGAGATTGCCGACATCGTTCTGCTGAAAAGCGACTTGCGAGTGATCGTAGATGGCATACGCCTGGGGCGTGAGACACATGCCAATACGCTGAAATATATTCGGGCCACGCTGGTTTCCAACTTTGGTAATTTCTATGCGGTGGCAATCGGGTCACTCCTCGTCAGCTTTTTGCCCATGCTGCCCAAGCAGTTGCTATTGCTCAATCTGCTCTCAGATTTCCCGATGATGGCAATCGCTTTTGATCGCGTCTCCGAGCAGGAAATTGCCCAGCCGCAGCACTGGGACTTTCGTTCGCTCTACATTACTTTTATTACATTGGGGCTTGTGAGTACCGTCTTTGATTTTGTTTATTTCGGGCTCTTCTATCGTATCTCGCCCGGAGTGCTGCAAACCAACTGGTTTATCGGCAGCGTGATCACTGAGTTATTGCTCGTGGTATCTATTCGGTCGGCGTTGCCAATCGAAAAAGCGGGTTGGCCCGCGCCAATTGTTATTATTCTCTCGACAGTAGCGATTGTGCTTACGCTTGCAATGCCATTAATCCCAGGGACTGCTGTCTTTTTTGAGTTTACGAGCCCCTCATTGGCCCAGCTTGGTCTCATTATGGCAATTGCGGTGCTCTACTTGGTTGTTACCGAAGTTGTAAAGCGACCGCTTGCCCGTTTCTTAAGCAAGCACTAGCAAACTTGGTTAGGAACCAGCCAAAGTATCACTGATAGCGAGGACGTAGCGAGGTATTTGATGAAGGTTGGTATTGGGCGTCATATAGAGAGAACGCATGAGTAATAGAGAAGAATTAGAGCATTTGTTTTCATATGGGACATTACAAGACGAGGCCGTTCAGCTTGCCACATTTGGTCGAAAGCTAGTTGGTAAGTCTGACACGCTGCTTGGCTATCGTCAGACTAAAATTGAGATTCAGTATCCGAGCGCTGTTGTCGCAAGCGGAGCCAAATATTATCTGAACGCTCAGTTCACCGGCTGTGATTCAGATTTTGTCGTAGGTACCATATTTGAAGTGACCAGGAAAGAGCTTCAGCAAGCCGATATTTATGAGGATGCCGCCGATTACAAGCGCGTGAGCGTTCAACTGAAATCGGCGGCTTGGGCGTGGGTCTATATCTACGTTGCATCCGGCGAATTATGAATGACACCGTTCGGATTTCTAACGCTGCACGGTGCGTTTTGGTACGTTCCCGCGTTTTGATTTTACCGGGACAAATCATCGTTTGATCTATTTCCGTCCAAGTGCTTAGCTAGTTTTAGCCTTGTGTAAACCAATCTCCTCCTGAATTTCTCTGAGCGCGGCAATCACGAACGCGCAATGTTCATCAAAACTTACGCCTAATTCTTCTGCACCTTGCCACAGATCGTTGCGGTTTACTGTGCGGGCGAAAGCTTTGTCTTTCATGCGTTTTTTGACCGAAGATACTTCGAGCGTGTCGAGGCTTTTGTCTGGCCGGACGAGCGCACATGCCGTCAAAAATCCACATAATTCATCGGCGGCGAATAGCACATGCTCTAACAGCGATTCGCGTTTGATACCTGTGTAATCAGCGTGCGAGAGAATCGCGCGAATGATTTCTTCGCTGTACCCCTGTTCGCGTAATGTTTCGGAACCTAGTTGCGGATGACGCTCATCGGGATACCGTTCATAATCAAAATCGTGGAGTAGCCCCACCAGTCCCCATTTTTCTTCGTTTTCGTTGTACTTACGGGCGTAGCTGCGCATCGCATATTCGACGGTGCGGGCGTGTTTGCGCAAGCTCTCGCTTTGTGTCCATTCGCACAATAATTCCCAAGCCTCAGCGCGCAAAGGTAAGGTTTCAGACATTTAAAATTCCTCCTGAAATATTTTGTAACTTTGTCAAAAACAACACGAAAATGATTGCAGCAGAACTGAATTTTTCGCTTATTTTACAATTCTTTACAAGAATTTGTCAGTTTTACAAAATCTTTACATTAAAGATGAAACTTGCCATGTAAGATGGTCGTCTTAACTCACGTGTTTGGGCGAAGACGCTTGAGTCCCGGTCATTCATAAAGCTGAACACTGAACTAAATAGAAAATAGAAATATCAGACAGAATAAAAGGAAATTGATTGTATGAAAAAACGGCTCTTGGGGTATTTGATGATAGCAGGCATCAGCGCAATGTGGGGTATTTTTGTGACTGCTGCTGCGCAAACACAAAGTGCGACGGGGTCAACTCTCCGTGGACAAGTGGTAGACGATACCGACGCCATTATACCTGGCGCAAAAGTGACGCTTGTGTTGCCTGGTGGCAAGCAACGGGTGGTGGTTGCGGATGGAAGCGGTGAATTCGTCATTCCGAACGTCGTGCCTGGCGTTTACAACTTCTTCGTAGAATTCAAAGGTTTTAAGCCCTTTACGAATCCCGCCTTGAAAGTCCCCATGGAGGGGCCACTAAAGGCCGTAATGGTAATTGGTGAAGTTGAAATTGCCACGGATGTGACGGAACTTCTTAATGGCGTGAACGTTGAGCCAGATCAAAATTTGTCTGCGACAGTATTAGGCGAAGACATCATCAAGGACTTGCCGAACGATCCAGATGAATTGCAAAGTGTTTTGCAAGGTATGGCTGGCCCAGGTGCTGGCGCAGGCAGTGGCGGCGCAAGTGGCGCAGAAATTTTGGTGAACGGATTCCGAGGTGGTCGCCTTCCTCCCAAAGAAGCAATTCTGAAAATTACGATCAATCAAAATCCTTATTCGGCAGAATTTTCGCAACCTGGTTTTGGTCGCATCGAAATTACGACTAAGCCCGGCAATGATAATTGGCGTGGATCATTCAATACCAGCTTCCGCAATTCGGCTTTGGACGCGCGCAATGCGTTTGCCACACAAAAGCCTGACATGAATCAACGGAATTTTGGCTTCAACTTGAGCGGCCCACTTATCAAAAAGAAAATGTCGTTCTTTACGAATGTGGATCGGCGTGATTTCACGGGCGGCAGTACGACCAACTGGATTGATTTGACTGGCGCGCGCAATGCGAATGTGTTGGCTCCGAACGATAATCTTAATTTCAGTATCCGCACAGATTATTTAATCAATCAGAAAAATACACTGGGTGTGAGTTATTTCCGCTCACAACGTAATGCTGAAAATCAGGAATTTGCGGTCAGCTTTGGCGGCGGCTTTGGTTTCGGCCCTCCTGGCGGCGGCGGAGGCGGCGGACGTGGCGGCGGTGGCGCCAGTGGCACTGTGAATTTCACATTGCCGGAGCGCGGCACTGATTCAAATAGTGCAAGTAACGATTTACAAATTTCTAATACAACAATTTTGAGTTCGCGGTTAATCAATGAAGCGCGCTTACGCCTTGGTTACGACACGCGCCATTCACAAGCGCGTACCGCCGGAATCGCGGTCAATGTGCTTGATGCTTTCAACGGTGGTGGTTCCCCGAACGGCATTAGCGACACGCGTCAGTTCGATTACGAAATTCAAGACTATTTGACGTATACGCTGAAAAAACACACGCTCAAGGGTGGATTCCAGACGCAGTACGTCAACCAATACAGTTATAGCCTGAGCAATTTCAATGGGACGTATACGTTCCCCAGCCTGAGCTTTTACACTTGCGTGACGGGCGGCGGAATAAATTGTGCCGCGACCGGACGCGGACGTTATCAGTTCACTGTGAATACAGGTGCACCTACCGTTCGCTATAACCAATACGAATCTTCGTGGTTTATCAATGATGATTATCGTGTGAGTCAGGCCTTTACATTGTCATTGGGCCTGCGACACGAATTTCAGACAAACCTGCCTGATAAAAATAATTTTGCTCCGCGTTTAGGCATTGCCTGGTCGCCTTTCAAAAATCGCAAAACGACCTTCCGTGCGGGCGCTGGGCTTTTCTACCAACGCCTGAATGACAGCCAATATGGACAAACGTTGCGCTTCGATGGCTCAACGCAATTGAGTTACGTGATTGAAAATCCGAATTGGGTGCCGGGCTTCAAGCCGGGTGATAACCTTTCGACAATTGGTGCGGCTGCGTTATTAACGACAAACACAAATATTTATACGCTCGATCCGAATATGAAAGCACCGTATACCTATAACGTTAATGGTAGCGTCGAACGACAATTGCCATTTGGTTTGACGGGATCGGTCAACTTACTTTATTCCAAGAGCTATCACGTTTTCCGCACGCGCAACATCAATGCTACACGCATTGAGTTGTTAACTTCGCCGACGGCGGACATCAATTTGACGCGTCCGAATCCGTTGCAAGGTAACATCCTGCAAACAGAAGCTTCGGCGCAATCCGAATTCAAAGCGATGTTCATTCGCATTGATCGGCGGATGGGTCGCAAATTCTCTTTCTTTGCGAACTATTCGTTGACGGATATTAAAAGCGACGCGGGCACTCCGGCAAATAATTATGATTTGAAAAGTGAATGGGCGCAGATCGCTAATCGCCACAGCTTTTTCCTAATGGGACGTATTAGCTTGCCCAAAGGATTTGGCCTGAACCCCATGTTCAATGTGCGCAGCGGATCGCCATACAACATCACACTCGGGCAAGATTTGAACCGGGATACCAGTTTCACGGATCGTCCCGCAGGCATTGCCCGCAATACTGATTTGCCAGTCAGCGCATATTCCTTAATCACAGGTTGCCGCACTGTCAGCACGACCGGAGCTTGTTCACAAACTTTCACCGATTACTTAACGCAAAACTTCCCGAACGGCGTCAAAGCGATTGGCCCCGGTTCTGTCAGTATGAACCTGAGCCTGAGCAAAGCCTTCGGTATTGGCAAACGTGACACGGCGAATGCTGGCGGTGGCATGGGCGGTATGGGCGGTGGTGGCGGACGCGGCGGCGGTATGGGCGGCGGACGTGGCGGAATGGGTGGCGGCATGGGCGGTATGATGGGCGGCGGTGGCGGCGGCGTCGAAGGCGCGCGTTACACCTTACAATTCCAAGCTCAGATCACGAACATTTTCAATCACGTGAATTATGGGCAATACAGCGGAACGCTTACTTCGCCATATTTCGCTGCTGCGAATACTGCTTCGCCAGGGCGTCAATTTGAATTAAGCATGCGGTTCAATTTCTAGTTTAGTTACGAATTTCTTGATCTGATATAACCTGGGTTGATTACAACCTCACGCAATGGCGCGAGCTGGTGCGTGAGGTTATTTTTTGCCTATTTTCACTTTTTCACTATCAGGACGTAAAATTTTGCTGTGACTGACATTTATTGCGGAGTAGGAGTACACTAAGCAAACACAGCTTATCGGAGGAAAATATGAAAAAGTTACTTGGTGTTTTATTTGGCTTGTGCTTTGCATCCGGGGCCGGATTAGCACAGGACAACAATGTTGCAAAAGCGGAGCAAGTGCTCAAACAGGCGCGCGCCGCAATCGCTGATCCCGTCAAGCTCAAAGTGCTGAGCAGTCTTTCCGCTTCTGTCACTTCACAGCGTACTATAAATGGAAATCCCGCCGAGAGCGAAATTGAATATGACATTGTCTTACCTGATAAATTTCGCCGTCGGGAAAATCGTCAGCCCTTCGCTACTGTCACGGTAATTGATGACGATAACACCGCTACTTATCGTGTGCCGATGGATATGAGCAATAGCAATCAGGGGCGCGAGAATTTGAATGATCCTTTGGCGCAAGCGCGTCGCAAAGATGATTACACTCGCGTTTTATTGGGTTGGTTGCTGGTGACTCCGGCGTATGAGTCGGTCGAATATAGCTATGCTGGAGAGCACAAAGAGCCTGACGGTACAGCCGATTTGATTGACGTGAAAAGTCAGACTGGATTCACCACCCGTCTATACATAGATCAAAAAACAGGCCGTTTGTTAATGTTGACATATCGCGGGAAACAGCTTTCGTACGCGACCAGAGCGCTTGCTCGCTCCGCGCCACCTAGTCCGCCGCAAAATGAAGCGGGCTTGTCACCGGCACAAAAAGAAAGTTTGCGGCAAACGCGCGCTGCCACGATGGAAAGGCGTCGCAAGGAATTTGAGGAAGCTTTGACTAAAGCGCCCGAAGTCGAATATCGCTGGGTTTTTAGCGATTACAAAAATGTGAAGGGTTATATGTTGCCTCATCATGTGGTGAAGTCAGAAGCGGGGCATGAATTTGAAGAATGGACAATCAGTTCGTTTAAAATTAACCCGAAATTGAATGCCGCCTTATTCGATACAAAATAAACTGGACTACTGTTCAGCTTGGCTGTAAAAAATATTTAGCGCAATCATTAATACCTCAACTTCGGGTTGAGGTATTTTTTTTGAGCCTTGTCAGTTTTCTCATTCCGCGCATAGAATGGGCGCCACCAATTTTCATCGCAACAAAACATGATTTTTGTCGGAGGCACCATGGCACGGTTTGTTAAGCGCATTTCTTTTTTTCTTATGGTTGTACTGGCAATAACGGTCGGATTTTTATCGCTCAGGCAACGACTTGTTGAAGCGGCTACGCCCACTTATAACAAAGACGTTTCGCGCATTTTGCAGGCCAAATGCCAATCGTGCCATCACCCCGGCGACATCGCTCCGTTTGCGTTGATGACCTATAAAGATGCGAAAGTCTGGTCAGGTGCGATGCAATCTGCGGTAGTTGCGAAACGGATGCCGCCGTGGAAACCCGCGAGCGGATGCGGTGATTTTCGTGATGTGCGGCAATTAACTGATGCCGAAATTGCGACGATTTCGCAATGGGTGGAGGCGGGTGCGCCTGAAGGCGACGCGGCTGATGCGCCTGCGCCGCTGAGTTTTCCTGATGGTTGGTCGCTCGGCGAACCGGACTTGATTATTACACCTGACGAAGATTACACGCCGCCCAAAGACCAAGACATGTATCGCTGCTTTACGCTTCCGACAGCCTTGCGCGGCGACCGATTTATCAGCGCGATTGACGTGCGTGCAGGCAATAAAAAATTGGTGCATCACGTTATTGCATATACTGATCCTGACGGCGCGTCGAAAGCGCTTGATGATAACGAACCCGGCGCTGGCTACACTTCGTTTGGTGGTCCCGGCTATAGTAATTATGGCATGCTCGGTGGCTGGGCTCCTGGCGCGCGGCCATTTTTTAATCCTGATGGCATTGGGTTGAAGTTACCAAAAAATTCGCGCGTAGTTTTTCAGGTACATTACCACCCTTGCCAAACTAGCACCTGCGGCGTAGGCAGCGGCAAAGACGAAACTGATCGCACACAAATCGGCATCTATTTTGCTAAAGCTCCCGTCACAAAAAACCTTACCTATTTGCCGCTGGTGAATCAGACGTTTGCCATTCCAGCGGGCAATAATAATTACAAAGTCACCGCTTCTTTCACGGTTCCAATTTTCACGCCTGCGCATATTGTGAACATCACGCCGCACATGCATTTGCTCGGCAAAAATATCAAAGTGGAATTGACGCCGCCCGGCAGCACGACCGCGAATTGTTTGGTGAATATTGATAACTGGGATTTTCGCTGGCAGGGAACTTACACGTATCAACAACCCGTTGCGTTAGCCGGAGGCGCAAAGCTGAATCTTACCTCATATTTTGATAACTCAACAGGCAACGTAAATAATCCAAATACGCCGCCGAAGACTGTCAAATGGGGCGAAGCAACGACAGATGAAATGTGTTTAGCTTTTATCGGCTTTACGTTGGATGCTGAAAATCTCGCCACGTCAACACCACGTTTGGACGAAGCCGCATCTGATGCAAACGGCAATCTTGTCGTGCGCGGCGCAAATTTATTGGCAGGCGCAGACATCGAAATCAATGGCAAACGTTTGCGTGACAGCAGCGAAAAAAGCGCGACAGAATTAAGCTCCAGCGAAATGTGGAAAGTGTACGCTGCGCCGGGTAAAGCGGTGAACATCACTATTATTAATCCTGATGGCGTGCGCAGCGCACCACTCAGCTTCACGCGTGCTGGCAGCGCTTATAGTGGGGGGACTGTTTCAGCCGCAACTTATTTGCCGAATGAACCTGTTGCGCCTGAAGCTATCGCCGCAATTTTCGGCACGAATTTAGCGACAACAGAAGAATTGCCCAATAAACTGCCGTTACCAACAACTTTGGCAGGCTCGACCGTCAAAGTGAACGGCGTCGCCGCGCAGTTATTTTATGCGGGCAAATATCAAATCAATTTCTTGTTGCCGAAAGAAACCCCGCCGGGGCTGACTACTGTGGAAGTCACTGCCGCAGACGGCGCAATCACGCGCAGCGAATTGCAAGTCTCGCGCACGACAGCCGGGCTATTCACCGCGCGCAGTGACGGACAGGGCGCGCCTGCGGCAAACGCTACACCAGATGGCATCACGCGTTATGCTGTCGGCAATGCAAACGGTTCGCCTAATCCTGTCGGTGTAGGCCATTATCTTGAACTGTACGGCACAGGCTTTCGCGGTGCAGCGTTCGATACAATTAAGGTCTCTATTGGTGATAAGGATGTTCCGGTTTTGTATTTTGGCGCGCATGGATTTTTCACTGGCGTAGATCAGATGAACGTACAAGTACCGAGCGGCATTTCCGGTAATGTAGACCTTATGCTGAGCGTTGATGGCAAGCCTGCGAATACGGTGAAATTGCTGGTGCAGTGACGCAGTTAACCACAGCGTGAGCAGAGCAAACCGATAGAGCGAAGGAGAGAGGCCGTGATGGAAAGATAAAACACTCTTTCTCTAACTCTCTCTTTCCCTCTGTCGCACTCTCTGCGCCTCTGCGGTAAAATCCCTCAATGACTTCCAGCATTGCCAAAATCCCCGTTCACAAAATCAGCGGTACAGAAATCTCATCCGCACAAGATTTTTTAGCTGTCGAAGAACCGCTCGAAATTCGCCTTGTCGTTAACGATCAACTGCGCAGCCTTTCCATTACGATGCGCACGCCCGGCAATGATTTCGATCTCGCTATTGGTTTTTTGTTTACCGAAGCCATCATCCAATCCGCTGCGCAAATTAAGCATATCCACCTTTGCGGCAAGCAAAACAACGTCGTCAAAATTACGTTAGCCTCCAATGTCGAAATTGATTTCGAGCGCTTGCAACGACACTTTTATACGTCATCGAGTTGCGGCGTATGCGGCAAAACTTCTATTGAGGCATTGCAAGCAACTACGTGCGCGGCACTGCCAAAAAATAAATTTCAATTTGCTTCGGCAATAATTCACGCTTTGCCCATACAATTGCGCGCCGCACAATCCGTCTTTGATTCGACCGGAGGCTTGCACGCCGCCGCACTTTTTGATGCGGATGGCAATTGCCAAATCCTGCGCGAAGACGTAGGCCGTCACAACGCTGTAGACAAGCTTATCGGCGCACAGTTACAAGCCGAAAAAATTCCTTTGCACGAAAAGTTATTGCTTGTCAGCGGGCGCGCCAGTTTTGAATTAGTCCAAAAAGCTTTGATGGCAGGCATCCCGATTTTGGCAGCAGTTGGCGCGCCATCCAGTTTAGCGGTAGAGTTAGCGCAGCAATTCGGCATGACGCTAATCGGCTTTGTGCGCGACGAACGATTTAATATTTATTGCGGCGCTCAGCGTATTATGTAAGACAAGCGCCTTGCCTGTCAGTGCTACATCCAAACATTATGAAACTTCGCATTCGAGGAAATTCAATTCGGTTACGACTCACAAAATCAGAAGTCGCCACACTTGGCGCAGGCGGGCGCGTGCAGGAAGAAACAGTTTTTTCGACTACTAATAAATTTGCATATGCTCTCGAAGCCACCAACGTCGCACAAGTCGAAGCCAATTTCACCGACGGCTGCATCAATATTCGCATCCCGCAACACGAAGCGCAGGCCTGGGCGAATACCGAAAGCGTCGGTATCGAAGCCGAACAATCCGCACTCAAAATCATTATCGAGAAAGATTTCGCCTGCCTTAGTCCGCGCGGCGAAGAGGACTCCGACACGTTTGAGCATCCGCGAACAGGGCAATCAAACTGTTAATTTCGCCGCGAAAAGGCGCAAAAGACGCAAAAAGAATTTGTACCCTCTGCGCTTTTTGTGGCTGATTTTCTATGAGTAAAATACCCGCACAACCTCCTGAAGATTTCACTGGCATTGAACGCAAAGCGCCGAGCGAGTCCGCTGGTGGAGTGCCTGCCGTGTTTTCTTCGCTCAAACACGCCTTCGGTGAAATGGGCGTCGTGCGTAGCCTTGTAACGCTTAACAACATGAATCAAAAGGGTGGCTTTGATTGTATGAGCTGCGCGTGGCCTGACCCTGATGGCGAGCGTTCGCACATTGCAGAATATTGTGAGAATGGCGCAAAAGCTGTTGCGGACGAAGGAACGACAAAACGCGTATCGCTGGAATTTTTTGCGCAGCAAAGCGTAGCCGAGCTCTCGCAGCAATCTGACTTTTGGCTTAATAAACAAGGGCGTTTGACGCATCCGATGATTTTGCGTGAAGGAGCTTCGCATTATGAAGCGATTGCCTGGGACGACGCGTTTGCGTTACTTGCGCAAGAATTAAATGCGCTGAATTCGCCGCACGAAGCTTTGTTTTATACATCCGGTCGCACCAGTAATGAAGCTGCATTTTTGTATCAGCTTTTTGTGCGAATGTTCGGCACAAATAATTTGCCGGACTGCTCAAATATGTGCCACGAATCCAGCGGCACGGCGTTGTCAGAAACGATTGGCATTGGGAAAGGCACAGTCACGCTGGAAGATTTCGAGAAGGCCGAAGTCGTTATCGTTATTGGTCAAAATCCCGGCACAAACCATCCGCGTATGCTGACTGCGTTGCAGGAGGCCAAGCGCAACGGCGCGAAAATCATTTCGATTAATCCGTTGCCTGAAGTCGGCTTGATGCGCTTCAAACATCCGCAGGAAATTTCTGGCATCATCGGGCAGGGAACTGCGCTCACCGATTTATTTTTGCAAGTCCGCATCAATGGCGATGCAGCCGTCCTCAAAGGCATTATGAAATGTCTGGTCGAAATGGGTGCGCTCGACCACGAATTTATCAACGCGAAAACCGAAGGCTTTGACGAATTTGTTGCAGCGTTGCGCTGCGCGGATTGGAAAGAAATCACCAGTAACAGTGGTATTACGCGTGAACAGATGCAAGCGGCGGCAAATATTTTGCGCGAGTCGAAAGCTACGATTACTTGTTGGGCGATGGGATTGACGCAGCATAAAAACGCGGTCGCTACGATTCAGGAAATTGTGAACCTCGCGTTTTTGCAAGGCAATATCGGCAAAGCGGGTGCGGGGCTTTGTCCCGTGCGTGGTCACAGCAATGTGCAAGGCGATCGCACGATGGGCATTTGGGAAAAACCAAAGCCGGAATTTTTGGATGCACTGAAGCGAGAATTTCATTTTGAGCCACCGCGCGAACACGGTTTTGATACAGTCGAAGCGATCAAAGCGATGCACGACGGACGAGCGAAAGTTTTCTTTGCAATGGGTGGCAATTTTTTGTCCGCTACGCCGGATACGGAATTTACGGCAGAAGCCTTAAGACGTTGCAAATTAACCGCGCACGTAGCGACAAAACTCAATCGCTCACACTTAATCACAGGCGAGCAAGCTCTGATTTTGCCGTGTCTCGGTCGCACTGAAATTGATCTGCAAGCAAGCGGTGCACAATTCGTCAGCACCGAAAATTCAATGGGCGTCGTGCAAAGCTCACAAGGATCAAACGCGCCCGCATCTGAACATTTGTTGAGCGAACCAATGATCGTGGCGAAGTTGGCAGAAGCCGTTCTGAGTCCCGCCTTCGAGCGGCAAAACGTTGACGAGGGAGGCCGCCTGAAGGCGGGACTCAAAACGATTAACTGGGGGTCATTCGCCGCCGATTACGACAAAATTCGTGATGCGATTGAGCAAACAATTCCGGGCTTTGAAAATTACAATGCGCGGGTGCGACAACCTGGCGGATTTTATTTGCCGAACGGCCCGCGCGAAGGCAATTTTACTACGCCGGATGGCAAAGCGCATTTCACGGTGCATCCGATTCCGCAGCACGATTTGCAAGACGGCGAATTGGTGATGATGACGATTCGCAGCCACGATCAATTCAATACTACGATTTACGGTTTAGATGATCGCTATCGCGGCATTTTCAATGAACGCCGCATCGTGATGATGAATAAACAAGACATCGCTGCGCTAAATTTTAAATCCGGTGACGTAGTAGATTTAGTTGGCACTTACAACGGCGAAACGCGCATCGCGCACAAATTTATTATTGTTGATTACGATATTCCGCCGCGTTGTTGCGCGACGTATTTTCCCGAAGCAAATGTGTTAGTGCCAATTGATAGCGTGGCTGAGAAAAGTAATACGCCTGTGTCGAAATTCGTCGTTATCCGCCTGCAAAAATCTCAAGTTTAATTAGCCACAAAAAAGCGCAAAACCCGCAAAATAATTTTTGTGTCTTTTGTGCTTTTTTGTGGCGATTAGTTTTTGATTTCACTGCGCATCGCAAAACTTCTTCCATCAATCGCGCGATCTGTGGCGAGAATCCCTTCCAAATGATCTATTTCGTGCTGAAATAATTCGGACAAATCGTTTTCAAATTTGCGCGAATGTTGTACGCCGTGTTCGTCAGTGAAATCCACTAAAATTTCAGTGTGGCGTCTGACGCGCACCAATAAATTCGGCAGCGAAAAACAATCATCCCAAAGCGCAAACATTTCTGTGCTGGCGTTGCGAATGACTGGATTAATCAACGCAAAACCGCCGTTCACATTCGTAAAAATAATCCGCTGTTTGATGCCAATTTGTGGCGCAGCTATAGCGCGACCAAAATTATTTGCCGCGCGAAAACTGGCGAGCGTTGCGCTTAAATCAGCGATGATTTCTTGTGTAGCGGTTGCGCTTACGTTGGTGACAATTTTTGACGGTTGCCAAAGCTGCGGATTGCCAAGCAATAAAATTTCTCGAATTGGCATAGCTTATTTTTCTCGCAATAAAAAATTTGTTGCCAGCATGCGGCATCGCACATCAGGCTTTGCTATAGTATGCGTGTCAATTGCGTATAAGAAAAATCAACCTATAAAAATCAAATTATGAACATCAGATATTTGCAATCCGCCTGTTTGACATTCGCATTGTTAACGGGAGTTCTCAGTCTTCAAATTCTTGCACAAACTGCTTCTCCTGCAATCGTCAAAAGCGAATTTATTTACGAAACAGCGCCGTATCCTGAATGCCACGCTTCGACCATTGTGGAATCAAACGGTCATTTCGTAGCCGCTTGGTTTGGTGGTACGAAAGAAAAACATCCTGACGTAGGGATTTGGGTGGCGCGTTTGGAAAATGGCAAATGGACTACGCCTGTGGAAGTTGCCAATGGCGTAGAGTCGCCGCAAAAGCGTTACCCGACGTGGAACCCAGTTTTGCATCAGCCGAAAAAAGGCGCGTTGATGTTGTTTTATAAAGTCGGCCCCGACCCGCAAAAATGGTGGGGAATGTTGATGACTTCGAGCGATGGCGGCAAGACATGGAGCAAGCCTGAGCGCTTGCCTGATGGCATTGCCGGGCCGATTAAAAATAAACCTGTCGAATTGTCGAACGGTGATTTGCTTTGCCCCTCCAGCACCGAAGACAGCGGATGGCGCGTGCATTTTGAGCGCACTTCGGATTTAGGAAAAACCTGGCAGCGCACTGAAGCCATCAATGATGGCAAAGAATTTGGCGTGATTCAGCCGACCGTATTTTTTCACAAAGGCGGAAAATTGCAGGCACTGTTGCGCAGCCAGCAAGGCAAAGTGGTTGAGACTTGGTCAGACGACAACGGCAAGACTTGGGGCAAGCTGAGTGCAACAAATTTGCCGAATCCAAATTCTGGCATTGATGGCGTGACGTTGAAAGATGGTCGTCAGTTGTTGGTTTACAATCACGTTGTTACCAAATCAGGCAAGTGGGGAAACCGCGCTCCGCTTAATGTAGCGATTTCGCAGGACGGCAAAATTTGGCAAGCGGCAGTCGTATTGGAACCTGGCCCTTCAAAAGATGAGTATTCATATCCGGCGGTAGTGCAAACGCGCGATGGCCTCGTGCATATCACCTACACTTGGAACCGCAAAAAAATTAAGCACGTCGTACTTGATCCGAGAAAATTAAGTGGGAAAGCGATGAAGGATGGCGTTTGGCCGGAGTAATTGTTTAGAGTTCACGCTTCAGCGTGCCGTATCAAAGTCTCACACGCTAAAGCGTGAACTCTAAACTTTATCTTTTTACCAAATCTTTCAAAGGCCGCACGTAAATATTGCGGAATGCGACGGGGCCGTGATCGCCTTGTAGCATCAGCGGATTTAAAGCTGCTTCGGGATGAGTCATTGCGGCGCGGGTTGCGCCTTCGACTTCGACATCTTTTTGTACAGGTACGCCGTTATGCACGACGCGCAGGAATTTTGCGTTGGCAGTTTTTTTGCCGCTTGCATCAAAGCGCGGCGCGCGAAACCAGATGTGATATGACTGCCATTCACCCGGACGCCGTGAAGCGTTACGACTCGGAGCTGACCCCCCTACGCCTTGTTCGTTGATCCAGCGATGATAAATTGCGCCGCAATCTGAAGTAGACATTTCTTCCCACGAACCATAGCTGTCAAAAATTTGCACTTCATACAGCCCTTGCAAATACACGCCGGAATTTGAGCCTTTGGCAATCATAAATTCCAAATACAATTCGATGTCGCCGAATTTTTGATCGGACACCAAATTCACAGTTCTGCCCGTTGGCCCATTTAAAATGCGGTCGCCAGGCACAGGGCCGGGAATCGCCCGCAAACGCGTTGGCCCTAATAAACGCTCCCACAAAATTCCTGTAGTCGTAAACCATTCGCTTGGTTGACTCGCATTCATGCCGTGCCAGCCGGAAACATCTTTGCCGTTGAGCAGTGGCGACCAGCCTTCCTCAATCAAAAACGGCGCATCGCCATGTTCGTCACCGTCATTCAGAAACGGTTTTTGTTGCGCGATGACGGGAACCATCAAGAGCAGTAGAAGTAGTAATTTTTTCATTCTTAATTGTTTGTATGTGACAAGGATTTTACCTGTCATTTTTTAGTCAAGTCAGGCGGGATGCCTAACCTATTTTGAGTGAGAAGGCTTGGTAATCTTCTCTTCATCCGCTGTCGTGTTAAATTTCTGGAACGAGTTGAATTCAAAAATAACATCCCAGTTTAAGCCATTAAATACGGCTGACTTGCCGCCCGAATTCATCCGAATGATGTGAGGTGCCCAGACGCCGGTCGCAATTTTTTGCTGTTCATAAAACAGAATGGTTTTTCCCGGCTTGGCACTTTTAGTTTTTGTTTCCTTGTCAATTGGGAGCGCTTCAATGCGAACGATGACTTTTTCTTTGTCTTCAATCCAGATCGTCCCTTGAAAATTTTTCAGGTACGCATGTTTCGCATTTAGTTCAGCTTCAGGGCGGATTTTGAAGTCAAACGCGAGTGTTAATAAGTCGCCAATTTTTTCATAGCGCGGAGCCGAAAACTCACTGTTCTTAATAATCATTGCCGGATCGAAAGCGAGGGTTTTAAACTTTCCATTTTCATACCCCGAAGCTCCGGCGGTGACATAACTTGAAACATCCGTCGGTGCCTGATCGCCAGCTTGTTTTTTTGTTTCCTGTTGAATTTGATCTTTTTCAAGAATTTTCCCGGACTCTTCACGCTGTTGCTGAATCATCCAGTCAGGAACCTTCTTGCCATTATTGCTTATCATTACTAATTCGTGATGCGTGTGTACCGGATAGGCTTCTAACACTTGCACTTCTTCATTATCAATCCAACCTCCGCGCATGAGTCTGCGCTTGGTGGACTTTAATGAATACGTGTAATTGAGCAAACGACGATACATTTTTTGACCATTTCTGGCAGCATCTTCCAGCAAGGTTTCAGCGTTGACATTCACAGCCGCAGCGCCGATGACCGCCGATGATTCTGTGCGGACCATATCTTCAGTCAGTTTACCCGTGCCGCGCAGATCAAGTTCCTCGGTGCTTTCGTCTTGTGTGATTTCTTTATTTGGAACTTTATTGACTGCGATTTCTTTGGTGACTGGCTCGCCATCTGTGCGAATTAATTTGAAATTTGTGCGCTCAACGACTTGTAAATTGCCATTGCTCGCAATGGCACGAACTTCGTAATCGCCAGAGCGAAAACTTTGTGCGGGGATAGAAGTTACTGAAGAAATTTTCCCACTTGCATCGGCGGCTGTAAGTTCAGGTTTGCCGCGCGAAACTAATTTGCCGTCGAGATAAAACTCCAACGCGAGTTCGACTACATCAGCATTTTTGGGATCAGAATAAATCTCCAAAAATAACGGAATATATTGTTTGGCAGAAAGAGACAATGGTTCGCCCAGATTGGGAATAATTTTTCCATTCGGAAGAATGAATGGATTTTGATTATTTGCCGGAGGAGTTTTGAGTGCTTCAAAGCGTTTGATGATTGTCAGCCCGCTGGTTTTGACCCCATCAATAAAGGGCATGACATTCAAAGTTTGCCGCTGCGCGCTTAATTTTTTGCCGTCCAGATTATACAACGCTGTTTCCACCGTCAGTGCACCGGAAGGCAATACAAGCGGAACTGTAAAATCCAAACTGCCAATTTTTAAATCTTCTTCACGCTCATATTTACCCTGCAACGGGTAAGTCGTGTTGAGACGCTGCACAATTTCGCCTTTGGCATTTTTTACCTGCAACAACAACGCTAGTTTGGTTTCGTAGGTTTTTGCCACAGTATCCGTCCGAAAATTAAGTCCGGCGATTGGCACCTCTAACGCTAACAGATATTTTGTATTTTGCTGTTCGGCGGAAAATCGAATCGGCAAAGAGCGATGCGGAAAAGCCATTGGCAACACTTCAGAATTAAGCGCTTCGGTCAGTAAGCCTTCGGGATTAAACTCAGGCGCAACTTCGGCGACTTTGACCGCGAAATATCCGCTGCGTGATTGAACCTTGATGCCGGGGCGCAAAACTTTGACGGAAAGCTTACGATAATTGCCATCCATTTCAGTTTTTACAGGCGAGTAAAAAACTTCATAGTAACCATTTAAATCATTGGTAATTTGCTTGAGTGGTTCTTTTAAATTATTGGTATTGGCAATCAAAAATCCGCCTGTGTTTGTTGCCAGTTCATTTAGCGTATTAATTTTATTTAGGCGAATACTATTCTCACCAGTTTCAAAAGCTGCCATCGAATCACGACTGACGGGGCCGTTTCCGGCGCGCATTTCTTCGCTTTGGCGTAGCGCCAGAGATAATTCTTTGGTAGCTTCCGCGCTTTCCATTGTTGTGGCTAACCCTCGCGCGTCAACCGCATAAATACTGACATTGGCACGGTTGGCTTCACTCATTGCGCTTTGAAAAGCGGGCACTAAAGAGGCCGGAACCACAAGTCCTTTTGAGAAATAAACCAGCGTTTTTCGACCTGGTAATTTCTTTTGCTCGCGTACCATTTGGATTAGCGGATAAATCGAAAGCCGCGCCTGGGTTTCACGTTCGGCAACTTCGAGGCTTCGATATAATCCTAAAGTAAATCTGGCGATTGAAATGCCAGCCGGATCAGTTGGCGCGCCGAAGGCATCAGTCGCAGCTGATAATGGCGGTGCTGCTGACCCACGACTGCTCGCCGAAAAATCAGTCACACCCAAAGCGTTTGGATTCCCGTCCACCGCAGCTAATGCGCTTAATTGCCGTGAGGTTTCATTCGCAAAAAGCTCGGCAGGTCTTTCAGCCTTCATGATTACTTTTTCAATGGCTGCTTGTAATTTGGCCCGGTCATTGGTGAATTGCTGAATTAAAAACAACTTTTGCGCCGTAACGAAAATGCCGATCAAAACATTATCGTTCAAACTGTAATCAATAAAATCCATTGCCGAATTACGAATGACGGCGCGGGCTTCGATATCAAGATTATCAAAGACTAGCGTTACCAACCGCAATGGGCGTGCCGGATCAATACGCGGTCTTTTCTGCTGGATTTCGCCAGAGCTGGTCGCGGCATTACGGTTTTCAAATTCAACTGCCCTGAAAATGTTAGGAGTTTGCTTGACGCCATCTTCATAAATTTCAATTTCTTCGGGCTTTAGATCAAGAATACGATTGCCTTTTTTGTCGCGGGCTACGAAATCAAGCAGGACTTCGCTGGAATTAATGCTTAATGTCTGTTCTTTTTGCGGTACAGTCGCAGTTTTTTGTGCTTCGACTGGGAATGAAAAAAAGCAGAATAAAAATACTGCTGATAGCAATTTGAACCGATTCATAAAATCTATAAAACGAATAAGAGACAGGAAATGTGACGAAAGAACTTTCCATCACTTGAACTTAAACTTCTAAATTGTAGATAAGTGCAGTCGTAAGCACAATCAATACTTTCTGTCGCAGCAAAAATGTAGTGCGGGCAATTAATGGTTTGTTTTTGTGAATTCGGGAGCCAAAGGTATGCGCCAACGAATTAGGGTTGGAAACAGCAAATGAAATTTATTCACTCTTTGTTTTTATGATAAAAGTCGCGGAATGCTTCTAAGTATTGCGAGTGTCCATCTTCAGAATCGCGCATTTGCTTGATGACGGGATGCGTGAATTTGTTGACGATGCCGTTAAGCATCAGGTGCAGCGCTTCTTCTTGTTCAGGCGATAGGTCCCCAAGTTTTTTGCGGCTGCGCTCCAATTCTTCTAATGCAAGCTGATGCATTTCGCAGCGAAATATGCCGATTACATTGTTGAGATTGCCTTCGGCTAGTGAAGCCGCAAAACGTTCAGTTTCGGCAGCGACAATTTCTTCGGCGCGCACTGCCTCACGTTTGCGTTCTTGCAAATTCGCAGCGGCAATCGCTTCCATATCGTCAATATCAAAAACAAAGGCGTCGTCAATTTCGCTGATCGCCGGATCAATATTGCGCGGCACTGAAATGTCTATCAAAAAAATTGGACGATAGCGGCGCGCGGCAAGCGTTTTTTCAATTTGCTCACGTTGCAGCAAATAATTCGGTGCACCGGTTGAGCAAAGCACTATGTCAACTTCAGGCAAGTGTCTTTCCAACTCTGTAAATGGCACGGCTACACCATTCATTTCAGCCGCTAGATTTTCAGCCGTCTCGTGCGTGCGATTTGTAATCAATAAATTTTCTGCGCCATTCGCGACAAAATGTTTGGCTGCGAGTTCCGCCATTTCGCCTGCGCCTAGCAACATAACTGTTGTGCCAGTCAATGAATCAAAAACTTTGCGCGCCAATTCGACCGCGACGTAGCTGATTGAAACAGCGTTCGCCGCGATGCCTGTTTCGTTACGGACTTTTTTGGCGACAGCAAACGCACGATTCATCAGGCGCGTGAGAGTGTGTCCGACTGCGCCTGATTTTTGCGCGAGTTGAAACGCTTCTTTGACTTGTCCGAGAATTTGTGGCTCGCCTACGATCATTGAATCAAGGCTCGAAGCAACGCGAAAGGTATGTTTGATCGCGGCATCGTCTTCGTGCTGAAACAAATGTTTGTCGAGACTGTGCGACGGAATATTTTTGACTTGATATAGGAATTCGCGGAGTTGTTGTGCTGTTGTTGTTTGCGCTAAAACTTCTACGCGATTGCAGGTCGAAATGATGAGGCCTTCTGAACTCACTTGATTGTCAATCATCGCACGCAACACAGCTTCTGCTTCGCCTTCAGTAAAGGCAAATTTTTCCCGTATCTCGACAGGAGCGGTGTGATGATTTAAGCCCAGCAGGATAATGCTCATAGAAAATCAAAAGGCAAATAGCAAAAGGCAAATATCAAACGGGCGGCACATTGTAATTTTCTTAATTTCAGAATAGTAAAAGAAAACATCTTTCGACCTTTTGCCTTTTGCCATTTGCCTTTTGCTATTTGATTTATTGTGCAGTCTTTTGCCATTTGATTTCTTATCCAAACACATGATAGCCGCCCATTGCGCGTGCGCCGATAAAGGTAATCAGCACGGCGACGAAACCGCCAATCGCCATCCACGCTACGCGGCGTCCGCGCCAGCCAGCGGTGAGGCGGTAATGCAAAATCATGAGGTAAACGATCCACGTTACCAATGCCATAACTTCTTTCGGATCGTTATGCCAAAAACGTCCGTCGTGCTGACTTGCCCACACCATGCCCGTCACGATTCCGAGAGTAAGCAATACAAAACCCAGTCCAAGCGAGCGATAACCAATTTCATCGCAGGTGTTTAGCGCAGGCATCCATTGAAATGTCGCACCAAATCGTTTTGCTTTGAGTTCACGTTCTTGCAGCAAATACATCACGCTGCCCGCGACGGTTACGGCAAACGCAGCATAAGAAAATACGAGGAATGAAACGTGAATCGGAAAAATAATTTTGGTAAACGCGCTGGCAGAGATGGCGCTTTGTAGCGCGGGAGTCAAATGTGGTTCTGGGAGTAACAATGAAAGCAATGTGAGCGCAAAAGCACACGACAGCATAAAAATCGGAAACACATTCTTTTTGCGACGGGGTAGCAAAAAGAGATAGTACGCCACAATTGCCCAGGCAGTGAACGATAAGACTTCTTTGAAATTAATAATCGGGAAATGTCCGACATCGTGCCATTCAATAATGATGGCTCCTGTATGAGCGGCAAAGCCAAGCGCCACTAGTACACGCGACCACTTGTCGGCGTGCTTTTCGATTTGCGCGGAAACCAGCGAAAGAATCGCGTGAAACGAACTGATCAGATATAGCAGCAACGCCGCCAGCAAAAACACACTCATAACAACCGCAATTGTTGCCGATCAATTCGCAATTAGCAACTGTCGCAATTTTTCCTGATCGAAGCCAATCACCGCTTGTTTACCTTTGCGCGTGATGGGACGGCGCAATAAATTCGGCTCAGCAATAATCAACGCAATCAATTCATCTTTGGCAGGAAGTTGCGCGGCAAAAATTCGTTCTTTGTAAATTGCGTGGCGCGTGTTCAGAAACGGGGCGATTTCGTCATCGCCAAAAATCGCGTTGATTTCTGCGCCATCGAGCGGTTTGCGCGCATAATCGCGTTCAGTAATTTCTATCTTGTTTTGTTCAGCTATTTGGCGCAGGAAACTCCGCGCGCTCCGGCAGGTCGTTCAAGTAGCTTTGCACCAAAAATAAATCATATAATTTGTTCCTTTCGTGACTGGAGCAAAATAACAACATCGTTAGAGAGAGACAAGCGAACTTACGAGGGGCAAGTCAGTACGACCTGCGTAAGCGGGTGGTGTATTCACTAATACTTGCCACCCGCTTACGCAGGTCGCACTGACATACTTGGCAAAAATCGTGATTTACGCGTAATCAAATTGATGGCATATTCGTGAGTAGATGGGAAACACGGAAAATAACAACACACCGTTGCTGGTCGCGCAAAATTTATCAAAAGTATATCGCGGCACGAGCGAAGAAATTGCGGTGTTCCAAAATCTAAATCTTGCGCTGGCAAAAGGCGAAATGGTGGCAATTGTCGGCGCTTCCGGTGCGGGGAAGTCTACTTTATTGCATTTACTTGGCGGTTTAGATCGCCCGACGAGCGGAACGGTTACGTTAGACAATTTTGACATCTTCAAAAACGGTGATGTAGAGTTAGCGCAGGTGCGCAATCGCAAGATTGGCTTTGTTTTTCAGTTTCATCATTTATTGCCGGAATTTTCGGCGCTTGAAAATGTTATGATGCCGTTGTTAATTAACGGCAAAGCGCGCACCGAAGCCGAACCGCGTGCCCACGATTTATTAGTGCGGGTCGGTTTGCAGGCGCGAATCCTGCATCGTCCGGGTGCCCTGTCCGGCGGTGAAAGGCAACGCGTGGCGCTGGCGCGGGCGCTGGTGAATGCTCCGATAGTATTGTTGGCGGATGAACCAACGGGAAATTTGGATCAACACACGAGTCAGGAAGTTTTCGCACTATTGTGCGAATTGCACACCGAAGCACAATTATCATCCGTCATTGTTACCCATAACGAACAACTTGCCGCAGCTTGTGACCGCGTGCTGCATCTAGCAGGCGGTAAATTAACCCAGACCTCCTCAACATAGGATTTATTAATGTTCGAGAGATACACAGAAAAAGCCCGCCGCGTAATATTTTTCGCTCGTTATGAAGCCAGTCAGTATGGCGCTGTCCAAATCGAAGCGGAGCATATTTTATTGGGCTTGATCCGCGAAGATAAAACCATCCATCAACGCTTTTTTCAGCGCGCACAAGCTAGTGTCGAATCCATTCGCAAGGATGTCGAAGAGCGCATCGTTTTACGCGCCCGCCATCCGCAATCGCAGGATTTGCCACTTTCACTCGAAGCTAAACGCGTCCTCGCATTTGCCGCTGAAGAATCGGAGCGCCTTGGCAATCGTCATATCGGCACAGAACATTTATTGCTCGGTTTATTGCGCGAAGAAAATTCGCTCGCCGCCGAAATTTTATACGAGCGTGGCATTCGCCTGACCGATATTCGCGGCGATTTGTTGCGGCAATCAGGTCGCGAACGCGATTCAGTGTTGCGCAAAGAAACGCCGCATCTGTACGAATTCAGCCGCGACCTGACCGAAGCCGCGATGGAAGGCAAGCTTGATCCGCTGGTTGGACGCGATGACGAAATTGATCGCGTCGTGCAAATTCTGTGTCGCCGCACAAAAAATAACCCTGTGTTGATTGGCGAACCAGGCGTAGGCAAAACCGCTATCGTTGAAGGTTTGGCACAGCGCATCGTGAATTTTGAAGTGCCTTCGTTTTTAGCTGACAAACGAATTCTTGCTTTGGATTTGAGCTTGATTGTCGCAGGCACAAAATATCGCGGACAATTTGAAGAGCGGATGAAAATGATCATGCGCGAACTGGTTGATAATCCGCAGTACATTATTTTTATTGATGAATTGCACACGCTCGTGGGCGCAGGCTCCGCCGAAGGCAGTCTTGATGCCGCAAATATTTTGAAACCAGCTTTATCGCGCGGAGAAATTCAATGTGTTGGCGCTACGACTCCGGCGGATTTTCGCAAATCTATTGAAAAAGATCGCGCACTCGAACGACGTTTTCAGCCTGTCAAAGTTGCTGCGCCGGACGAAGCGCAAGCGATTCAGGTTTTGGAAGGCATCAAAGATCGCTACGAAGCATTTCATAATGTTACATACACGACCGATGCGATAGAGGCTGCGGTTTATCAATCCAATCGTTATTTGCCGGATCGCTTTTTGCCAGACAAAGCGATTGACGTAATTGACGAAGCGGGTGCGCAGGCAAAATTGAAAGCGCAACGCGAGCGCGGTTACCAACCGCCGCCGCCGCCCGCGCCGCCTTCGTTGCCGCGTTATCGAGGCGAGAGAAATCTGGAACGCAGCACTGACCGCCCGTTAGATCGCAGTATTGAGCGCGGCTTGGAGCGCAATTTTGATCGCACGTTTGAACGCGATTGGCGCGAACCGCGTTATCAATCACCGACGCGCCGCACGGCCTATCCTGAGCCGCGTTTTATGGATTCGCTGGATTTTAATGAACCTATCATTGAAATCACGAAAGCTGATATTGACGAAGTGTTGGCACGTTGGACGGGCATTCCTGTGGCCGCTTTACAGGAAGAGGAACTGGCGAAATTGTTACGCATTGAAACTGAGCTCCACGAACGCATTGTCAGTCAGGATTTGGCAATTTCCGCGCTTGCACGTGCGATTCGTCGTTCGCGCGCGGGGCTAAAAAATCCGCATCGCCCTGTCGGCTCATTTTTGTTTTTAGGCCCGACAGGCGTAGGCAAAACTGAAGTTGCGCGCACGCTGGCAGAATTTTTGTTCGGCTCCGAACGCGCAATGATTCGCTTGGATATGTCTGAGTACATGGAAAAACATTCCGTAGCCAAATTGATCGGGGCGCCGCCTGGCTATGTCGGTCATGAAGAAGGTGGGCAATTAACCGAACGCATTCGCCGTCAACCGTATTCAATCTTGCTGCTTGACGAAATTGAAAAAGCGCACCCTGACGTTTTTAATATTTTGCTACAGGTTTTTGAAGATGGTGTTTTGACGGATGCACTAGGACATACGGTGGATTTTAAAAATGTCATCATTGTTATGACTTCAAATATTGGCGCGCGGTTTATTTACAAGCGTGGCACCGTTGGCTTCCAAAATATGGACGACGGCGGACAGGAAAAAATTGAAGACCGCATCATGGTTGCGGTGCGCGAAACCTTCAATCCTGAATTTATCAATCGTCTTGATGAAATCATCACCTTTGAACCGCTGAGCGATGACGATTTATTGCGCATTGTAGATTTATTGGTAGGCCAAATGAATCGCATGTTGGTTGCGCGCAAGCTGACAATTCAATTAACGCCTGAAGCGCGGCAATGGATTGTGGATCGCACCTGTGCTGATCGCAGCTACGGTGCTCGACCTTTGCGGCGTGCGCTGCAAAAATATGTTGAAGACCCGCTTTCCGACGCGTTGATTCAAGGCTCAATTGGCCCGGCGGGAAATGTTGAAATTTATCTGGCTGACAATCTGCTTAGTTGCCGGGCGCTGGATGCTGAATCGTCGCACGCACCGGAAGAATTGCTGGTTGGGTAAAAAAAGAGCGAAAAAAAAGAGCCATATTCGTTGCTTAGACAGCGCTTAAAACTGTTTACTCTGCGTTAGGTATCATCTTTAAAATCAGCATTTTTACTGCTCTTCGCAGGCCTGCGTTAATTTCAATTAATGCACTTTACGAGGCACTAATTTGTGCTAGACTACCAATACCTCCTTTCTTCGCGTATAATGCGCCATCTTGTTTACTGCCAACTTCTAGGAAAGGTACGCAATCAACGTCCAATTGAGCTATTCGAAAAATAGTGACTGAAATTGTGTTGTTTGCTGTTCCTAAAGTGGTGGTTATTGCAGGATTACTGCAAGTCTAATATTGGAGATAATGCATGCCCAAGCGCATTACCTTTTTGGTCGTTAGCGTTTTTATAATAATTTTTTCAATTCCGGTTTTCGCTCAACAAGAGAATGGTCAAGATGTCTTGATCGAAGACATCGAATTCCGTGGCAATCGCCGTATTCCCAAGGACACGCTTTCTTACAGCATTTTGAGCAAACCAAATGAACGATTTGTTGCTGCTCAAGTCCAGCGGGATTTCGAGACGATTCTTAACCTTGGCTTTTTTGACCCATTACGCAGCCGCGTGGCTGTTGCGGATGGGCCGCGTGGCGGCAAAGTCGTGATTTTTGAGGTCAAGGAATACCCGATCATCCGTGATTTGCAATATCGCGGCATGAAATCAGCGACCGAAAGTGAACTCTTCACAAAGTTCAAAGAGCGTCGCGTCAGTGTGACGAAAGAAACGCAATTCGACCCCGGAAAAATTAATGGCGCACGGTTAGTGCTGAAAGAAGTGCTCGCCGAAAAAGGCCATCCTGATGCCAAAGTTGACATCGAAGTCGAAGAAATTTCGCAAACTGCGATTGCTTTGATTTTCAATGTGTCAGAAGGCCCGCGCGTGCGCATCAAGGAAATTTCTTTCACCGGTGCAGGCGATAAATTTTCGCAACGTCGTTTGCGCGGCGCGATGAAAGTCGTCAAGCAAGCTGGACTTGTCGCTTCGTTCAAATCATCGGATATTTATTTTAAGCCCAAGCTGGAATATGACTTGGAAAACGTGCGGCAGTTTTTGGGCTCGAAAGGGTATCTGAATGCCAAGCTGGAAGAGCCAAAAATTGAACGCACTGAAAATTCCGTTGGCGGTATTCCGATCATCACTAAAAAAGGGCCGGGGCTGAAAATCATTGTGCCGATTGAAGTCGGTCGCCGTTACAAAATTAAGAGCGTCAAAGAAAACGGTGTGACGCTTTTCCAACCAGGTGTGATTTCGCTCGTGTCTGGTTTGCGCGCGGGTGAATACGCAAACGCCGAAACGATTCGCAAAGGCATTTACGAAAAAGACGGTCTCAAAGCGCTTTATGGTGATCGTGGTTATATTAATGCTTCGGCGGAATTAGAGCCGAAATTTACTGATACTAACGATCAGGAAGGCGAAGTCGAATTCACAATCAACGTTGAAGAAGGCAAACAATATACCTTGCGCCGTTTGGAATTTATCGGAAATTCCAACACGCGCGACAACGTGATGCGTCGTGAAGTCGCTATCAACGAAGGTGATCCATATAGCAAACGTGCGTGGGATATTTCAGTGTTGCGTTTGAATCAGTTGGGACTGTTCGAGGAAATTAAAGAAAAAGATGCGATCTCGCGTACGAATGACCGCGACCAAACGGTGGATCTTGATTTGCAGGTCAAAGAGCGTGGGCGCCAATCTATTAACTTGAGCGGTGGTGTGTCCGGTTTATATGGCAGCTTTTTTGGGTTGAGCTACTCAACTAATAATTTCTTAGGCTACGGCGAAACGTTGGATTTTAGTATTCAAGGTGGTAACCGTCAGCAAATGTTTTCGACCAGCTTTACTGAGCCATATTTGTTTGGCAAAAATATCAGTGCGACGCTGAGCCTGTTTTTATCGAAATATCAGTTCGTTGGTAACGGATTTTATTTCAATAACGCGGCGTTGTTGCAATCTTCATTGTTTGGAACTTCCGGTTTAGATGCTGATACTTTGTTTACACAGCAAACAGCGGGTGGTTCCATTAATTTGTCTGCACCATTTTTTGTTTTTGGTGCCAAAAAATTTCCGAAACTTTCGCGCTTTGCACGTTTAGGACTTTCCTACACATTAAGCACGAACAAAACGGAAGATCCGAAAGTGAATACGGATGGTGATCCGACAAATAATATTCCGGTGACGTTCTCGCAACCGAAAATTCTGACAAGTCGCATCTCACCATATTTTTCGTACAACACGTTAAATTCGTATCTTGATCCTACGCGCGGACAAAGCCTGACTGTGAATTTCCAACTGTCTGGTGGTGTGTTGGGCGGTGACGTAAACGTGTTCTCGCCGACGGTTGATTTTAAATATTTTCTCCCCGTATTTAAACGGAATACAGAAAAGCCCCACGTCATTGGAATGCACTTTTTAGGCCAGCATGCGATGGCGTTTGGCAAACGGTTCAATTCTAATTCGCTTGCCTTTGTGGGCGGTGTGCCGATTTACGAACGATTTTTCTTAGGCGGTGAATATGACATTCGTGGTTACAACATTCGCTCAATTTCGCCTGTCGCAAAAATTGATTCGTTCCAATCCACCAAAAATGTCAAAGCGCAAATTCTTGATCCAACCGATAGCACAAAGCTGATTGACGCACCGTCTGGTTATTTATCAAACAGCGTGTTGCGCCAATTCACCTATGAAGCGCCAGAAGGAACTTGTACTGAAACCCCTTCAGCCAATTGTAACGTTGCGAAAAACAACGCCTATCAAAACGGATTTTTCACGCCGATTGGTGGCGATACCTCGTTGGTTTACAACCTTGAATATCGCGTACCGATTTTCAGCGCACTCGCAGTTGCAGCTTTTGCGGACGTCGGCACAGTTTTCAACATGCGCAAATTCAAAACCGATCAATTGACGGTATCGAATTATGTCAATCAAACGTTGGGATCTGTGACGTTGAATCCTTCGGGACGTGTGGCAACGGCTGAAGAAGTGGCGCAAGCGACGAATTCGCAAGGTGGTTTGGCGTCAGGTTTTCGATCAGTGACGCTGGTTGGTGATTCGCGCAGCTATGACATTGTCCGTTTGTCGCAAAACACCGATAAGATATTTTCTGACGTACGTGCTTCGATTGGCGCTGAAATTCGCGTGCAAGTACCGATGCTCAACGTACCGTTTCGTTTGATTTTTGCTTTCAACCCCAATGCCCGCACAGATGTGACGGATCCTAAAACACTTTATTTAGAGCGCCGCACCGCGATTCGTTTTGCGGTTGGGCGTACGTTCTAAATTGGCTGTGCCGCTGCTGTGCTACGCTCGCAAGCTGTAATTCTATTCACAGTTCGAGTGGTGCTTTGCATTGCGGAAAAAAGCTTGCTAGTGTTTGATCCTACGCCCCGGAGACTTTGTGGTCTGCGGTAGATTTTGATTGGAGACCCCTTCGATATGAAACTTTATGCTGTACACGTAAAATTGCTTTGCGCTGCCTTATTGCTGCTCGGCGTTGCGGCGGTCGCTCAGACTCCTACCCCCAAAACGACGCAAGCTGCGCCAGCTACTTCTGGTGGCGAACTTCCGAATGCAAAAATTGCAATTCTGGATTGGGCTGCATTAACCGAAAATATTGGCGAGCTCAAAGTGCATTACGACAAGCTTGTCGTAGAATTTTCGCCGCGCCGCACAGAAATCGAATCCATTAAAGCTTCGATGGATGCCAAGCAGGAGCAATTAGAGAAAAATAAAACTCTAACTCCGGCGCAAGCCCGCAAATTGCAAGATGATATGGAGCTATTGAAAAAAGAAGGCACGCGCAAGATGGAAGATTACGAAAATGATATTCGGAAGCGCGAAGAAACCTTAACAGGTGCGACCTATCAAAAAATTCAAAAGTTCTTATTTGATTATGCGACGGCGAAAAAAATCACGCTGGTTTTAAGCGCTGGAGCCGTGCTTGAAAAAGGGGTTTTATTGTACATTGATCCGAAGGCTAATATTACCGCTGATTTTATCAATGAGTACAACAAGGCGAATCCGGCGGCGACTGCACAAGCGGCTACGCCTGCGGCACCGAAAAAACCTTAATTTTTGATTATTAATTTTACTGCTCGATTTTATTGCGAAACATTTATCTCTGAAGGAGAAGTTATGAAAAAAATTGCACTCTTAATTGGTTTATTAACATTCTTAGTTGTAGCCGCGAATGCACAAACCCCGCGTCCAGGGGCAGCAGGTGCCGCTGCTTCGCAAGGTGGCACAGGAGCCGAAGGCAAAATTGCGATCATCAATTCGTCGGCTTTCAACGGCGAAGTGCTTGAATTGCGTGCCAAGTTGGAAGCCTTTCGCGTTGAATTAGAACCAAAACAAAAAGAAATCGAAACGATCAGCAAACAAATCGAAGACATCAAGAGCAAATTGCAAACGCAAAGCACTACGTTAAATGATGCAACCCGCAATCAATTGCTGGAGCAAGGGCAAGAGTTGGAAAAAACGCTGAAGCGCAAAACCGAAGATTACGAGCAAATGGTACAACGCCGCGGCGGAGAATTGACTCAGCCGGTGTACGAAAAAATCCAAAAAGCGCTGACTGCATATGCTTCCACAAAAGGCATTGCGATTGTGATTGATGGCGTTTCGGCGCAACAGAATGGCCTGCTGTTGTACGCTACACAAACGACGGACATCACTGACGATTTCATCAAAGAATATAACAAAGCCAACCCGTCTGCGGCTGGTGCTGCACCTGCCAAAAAATAATCGCAGCGAAAATTAATGCTTCATGTGTAGGCAGTAAATAGTGGGGCAAGCCCTGCTGTTTACTGCCTACAGTTTCATTCGTAGATTGCCCATGACGTTATCCGACCTCGCACAACAAATTGGCGCAGAATTACGCGGCGATGGCGCGCAGCTCGTTACGGGCATAGCCTCGCTTGGTGCGACAAATGCGAGCGAAGTTACATTTCTTGCTGATGCCGCGCGGCTCACATATTTGCAAGATCACCTTGACGAATTTAAGGCTGCCGCCTTGATCGTTCCGCAAAAATTTGCGGACAATGAATCGTTGCAAAAATTCTCATTGTTGATTGTGCGTGATCCCAAACTTGCATTCGCACGAGCGATCGATGCTTTTCACGCGCAAGCCTATCAGCCGCGCGGCGTCAGCGCTGATTTGCAAATCGGCGAAAATTCTTCGGTGGGCGCAGATTGTTCAATTCACCCGCGCGTGACTATCGGGCGCGATTGTGTGATTGGCAACCGTGTGACGTTGCATCCCGGCGTAGCTATTGGCGACCGTTGCTATGTGGGTGATGACACGATAGTTTTTGCGAATGTTTCGGTCTATGACGATTGTGAAATTGGCGCACGCTGCCGCATTCATTCCGGCGTAGTGATTGGCGCGGACGGTTTCAGTTTCACGCCCGACGAAGAAGGGAAGCAATACAAGCTGTTGCAAGTTGGACGCGTAATTCTCGAAGACGACGTAGAAATCGGCGCGAACTGTTGCGTTGATCGCGCAGGCTTTGGCACCACACGTATTCGGCGCGGCGCAAAATTCGACAATTTGATTCAGATCGGGCACAACTGCGAAATTGGCGAGGACACTGTTGTCGCTTCGCTGACAGGATTTTCCGGTGGCACAGTCGTTGGGCGCAACGTCATTATTGCTGGACAAGTTGGCACGAACCAACATATCAGCATTGGTGATCAAGCTGTTGTGACTGCGCGCACGGGTGTTACAAAAAGTGTCGATGCCGGAAAAATCGTTGGCGGTTTGCCTGTTCAAGACCACATGAAATGGCGACGCCTGCAAGCGTTGATTGCAAAACTTCCTGAACTATTTGAGAGAGTAAAGAACTTGGAAAAGCGCAGTCTATAGAGTCTACAGACTCTATAGAGTCATTGAACTCTACAGACTCGCAAGACTCTACAGACTCTACAGATTCTATGGACATCATCGAAATTCAATCCTTAATCCCGCACCGTTATCCTTTCCTGTTAATTGATCGCATTGTCGAACTTGATCCGCTTAAACGCATCGTAGCCATCAAAAACGTCACGATGAATGAGCCGTTTTTTCAAGGTCATTTTCCGGGCGTTCCTGTGATGCCGGGCGTGCTAATTATCGAAGCGATGGCGCAGGCAGGCGCGGTTTTATTGTTCCGTGAAGTGCCTGACCGCGAAAATAAATTAATGTATTTTGCTGGTATAGAAGAAGCACGCTTCCGCAAACCCGTCACGCCTGGCGACCAATTGCGCTTGGAAATTAATGTGCTGCGCTACCGTTCCGGCTACGGAAAATTGGAAGGGAAAGCGTATGTGGATGGCAATCTAGTGTGCGAAGCGGTTGTTACTTCGGTCACGACAGATAAACCAACTGCGAAATAAATCAAATATCAAAAGGCAAAGGGCAAAAGTGCAGCACTTATTTTTATTCTTAAAAAATGGTGCTGCCAGCCGAATTTACTTTTGCCTTTTGATATTTGCCTTTTGACTTTCTCTTTATGCTCCATCCTACCGCGATAATTCATCCCAACGCCAAAATTGGCAGCGGCGTTTCGATTGGCCCTTATTCGTTGATTGGCGACAATGTCACATTACATGACAACGTAGAAATCGCTGGACATGTTGTCATTGAAGGCCCTTGCGAAATAGGCAGCGGTACAAAAATTTTCCCCTTCGCTTCGATTGGTCAACCGCCGCAGGATTTGAAATTTGCAGGCGAAGAAACGCGGCTCGTCATCGGCGAGCGCAACGTAATTCGTGAATATGTAACGATGAATCGCGGTACGGCGGGCGGCGGCGGGCTGACTTCAGTTGGCAACGATAATTTGTTTATGGCGCAAGCCCATATCGCGCACGATTCGCACGTAGGTTCGCATTGCGTCTTTGCAAACGCAGGCACGTTAGCTGGTCACGTAGAAGTTGCAGATCACGCTACGATAGGCGCGTACAGCGCTGTGCATCAATTTTGCCGCGTTGGAAAATATGCTTTCATCGGCGGATTTTCGGTTGTCGTTAAGGATGCTTTACCTTATGCCCGTACTGTCGGCAATCACGCCAGTTGTTATGGTGCAAATACTGTAGGCTTGCGTCGTCAAGGTTTCAGTAACGAAACGATTCGCCAAATTCAACACGCCTTTCACGTTTTGCTCACCTCAAAATTAAACACCTCGCAAGCTTTAGAAAAACTCAAAGAAGAAACAACGGGAATTCCTGAAATTGAGTATTTTATCAACTTCATCGAAACGTCCGAGCGCGGCGTAGTGAAATAATCACAAACGGAACTTTATGAATAGCATAGAGGTTAGCCATTCGTTAATCCTCGACAAGTGACTGTGGTAGGAAAAGTTGAATCAATAAGCCGCCGCCCTCTGCGTTCAAAGCTTTCACCATTCCATTGTGCAAACGAATCGCACGTTCCGTGATGGAAAGACCAAGCCCTACGCCGCCAGAATGACGGTCGCGTGAATTGTCTACGCGGTAAAAGGGTTGGAAAAGTTGTGACAGTGCCGCGTTAGGAACGCCACTGCCATGATCGCGCACGGTAATCGAAACTGGGAATTGCGCGTCGTCGCTTTGGTACGATAATGAAATTTCCACTGCCGTTTCTTCTGCTGTATAACGAATCGCATTGCGCACGACATTTTCAATCGCGCTGCTCAGCAATCGTTCATCGCCTGTGATTACGCACTCTTGCGAATGCACAATCACAACGGAGCGGTTTTTACTTTTCGCTTCAAAGTTTGCATCCGCCGCAATTTTCGCAATTAATTCCGCTAAATTTATTGGTTCCGCTTTGACGCGGCTTTCGCCGCTTTCGAGTTCGGTCAGGCGTAATAATTGTTCGATCAATTCGTTCAGTCGTTCAGCTTCGCGTTCGATGCGGTCGTGTGCGGTAGCGGCAATATCGCCCGCGCGCCGACGCGCTACGCCGAGAGCTAGATTCAGGCGGGCAAGTGGCGAGCGCAATTCGTGTGAAATATCGCCGAGCAATCTTTGTTGCCCATTAATAAGCGATTCAATCCGTTCTGCCATTTGATCGAAATCATGACTAAGCTGCACAATTTCATCGCCGCGCGCGTCTTTTGCATTGCCAACGCGCGCCGATAAATCACCACTCGCAAATCTGCGTGTTGCCTCACGCAATTTCACAACGGGCGCAGTCAAATAACGCGCCAGCGCATAACAACCAATGCCTGCACACAAAATAATCAGCAAAATTTGGAGCGCGAAACCAAGCGGTGAAGAGATGATAAGTCCTTCGGGGGGCAAAGGACGTTCCGTAGCAAAAAAATATTTTTGCCCTGTAGCTGAAGTAATGGGCACGGCAAAAAACTCTATATTGCCGCGCCGCATCTGCGCGGTTTGATAATTATTACGAACAATAAAAGCTTTAATATCATCCGGGACAGTGTGACCCGTTAAATCATTGCCTTGCGCGTCAAAGAAAAATGACGCGCGTTTAGCAATTTGCGCGTGCTTATTCAAATACTGTTCTAAGGCGGATTTCCCCGCCCGCTCATAACTATCTGCTGCTTCCAGGCCAAAAACCAAGTGAATCTCACCTGGTCGCCAGGCTGGTGATGGAGTCCGAAACAGTCCGCTAATTAACGCCAGCCCTAGCACGATAAGTACAAGTGCGCCCCAAAACCAAAACAGAATTTTTAGAAAAAGGCTTCGCATTTATTAACGAAAATCAGGCGGAGGGTTTGGCGTAAATGTAACCGACGCCGCGTACAGATTTGATGCGCTCGACGTGATTAATTTCTACGCCTAATTTTTTGCGGAGGTTACTGATATGCGTGTCAATGCTGCGATCCAGCGGATTAAATGTACGCCCCAAAACCTGCTGGCTTAATTCTTCGCGGGAAATCACATTACCTGCTACATTTAATAATGCGACCAGTAAATCAAACTCTGCCGAAGTGACATCAATTTTTTCGCCACCACGTTTGACGACGCGCGCGTTGCCATCAAGTTCGACATCGCCAACCACAATGCGGTTCGTGTGGTTTTCATTGTTGGCAGGTAACGTGCGGCGCAAAATCGCACGAATGCGGGCGACGAGTTCGCGCGGGTTGAAAGGCTTCGGCAAATAATCATCTGCGCCTAATTCCAATCCCACAATGCGATCAACGTCGCTGCCCCGTGCGGTTAGCATCAACACAGGCAAACGCGAAGTTGCGCGCAGTTGTCGCAATACGTCAAATCCGCTCAGCCCTGGCATCATTACATCTAAAACCGCGAGTGCGTGTTCACCTGAAAGCGCACGTTGCAATCCTTTTTCAGGTTGCGTAATAGCTTCGACAGCGAAACCATCAGGAGCCAAATATTCTGCCGCTAAATCGCACAGCTCCGCATCGTCATCAATAATTAAAATTCGTTCCACACGGTCTTACTCCTGTTTGTATCTTAGCTTTTATGCGCCCTGCCGATGATCAAAATTTAACATAGGTTGCTCAGGAAAAATGTGAAGATTTGTGAAGCAAATTCAGACAAATCTCAACACATGCAATCATTTTATTTTGCTAAGTTATATAGCAGAACATCAATAGGGAAATTTTCTTCTGGCAGCAAGGACTAGAGGCAATGTTGTTGGAAGAAAATGACAGGTCACAGCATGGATGCCTGGGGAGGTACGTCTTAATATTCTGTGACCTGTCGCTTTTGCGAGAGATATTTTCAGGAGATACGCATGATAAAAAAACTCAAGAATGACAACGACCTTAGTAACCACGCGAGAGTAAAACGATCGCGACATTTGCAAAGCGAAAAAATCCTGTTGGTATTTTCTCTCCTTCTTTCTTTGGGTTTCGCGGCTTATTACTTAGCCTCGCTCGGCATCGTCCACGCCGCATCAAATGTTTTTACTAAGAAAAATGCTCTGGTGGCAGATAGTTCGATCCCTAACGCTGAAAATATTTCTGATGTCGTGACAAAAGCCTTAGTCTTTAAGGCATTATTGAGTACCACGCAGCAGGCAACGCTGGAACAGACATATACGACAACGTTAGCACGGCGCTGGTCAAATCTGCCGTGTGGTAGCTCTTGTCGCAATGGTATCCAGTTCAGCACCTTAAATTCAGAGCAATTGGCTGCCGCGTTAGAAGTCATCAAGGCTGCGATGGGAACTGTCGCTAATGAAGGCTCGGCGGAGTTCAATCAGATTCGGCTCGCGGATACCTACCTTGGAGCCAATGGCGGCGGCAGTGGTTACAGCGAAGGCATCTATTTCATTTCTTTTCTCAACACGCCCAGCACGACCGGCACTTGGATGTTGCAATTCGGCGGACATCATTACGGCGCAAACATTGCCTTCAATCAAGGGCATGTCGTCGGCACTACGCCGCAATTTGAAGCGTTAGAGCCGCTCAGCTTTACCTCGAACGGGACAACGTATGCGCCGCTCACGCAAGAACGCGATGCGCTGGCGACAATGTTAGCCTCGCTTAGTTCGACGCAACTCGCCAGTGCCAAACTCTCTACCACTTTCAGCGATACCACGATGACTCCTGGCGAAAGCAATGGCGGTAACGGGACATTCCCGACCACTAAAGTCGGCCTCGCCGTCAGCACGCTTAGTGATGCGCAAAAACTTTTAGTGTTAGCAGCGATGAAACCGTGGGTGCAAGACATGGATGACGCGGTTGCGGCGAATTTGCTGAAAATTTATCAGGATGAATTGAACGGCACTTATATTGCTTTTACAGGAACTGCCACAGCGGGCGACGCCAGTACTTTTCTTGTCTCCAATGCCAATTACGCACGCATTGACGGGCCGAGCGTGTGGATTGAATTCGCTTGTCAGAGCGGCGTCGTTTTTCGCAATCAAATCCATTACCACACCGTTTGGCGCGATCACGTCCGCGATTACGGCAAAGATTTAAGCCTTACCACAGCTTTGGATGTAAGCGCAGTTGCTGCTACCTCCGGTGCTAGTTATGTAGCAGGTTCTCTCGCGCCTGAATCCATTGGCTCGTTGTTTGGTACGGGGCTGGCAGCAAGCACAAATTCTGCGACGATGATCCCTTTGCCGACCACGCTCGATAACGTACAAGTGCAAGTAAAAGACTCCGCCGCCATTACACGCAGCGCGCCGCTTTTTTATATTTCGCCAACCCAAATCAACTTTCAGGTTCCAGCCAACACTGCGGTTGGCAGTGCGACGATCACCGTTTTACTCAATGGCACGCTTGTTGGCTCAGGCACGTTTACAGTGACCGCTGTTGTGCCGGGTATGTTCACTTTCAGTTCTGATGGAAGCGGGATTGCCACTGGTTACGTCACGCGCGTTAAAGCTGATGGGACGCAGACTTTTGAAGCGCTGGCGCAATACGATTCGACACAAAAAGCTTATGTCGCGGTACCAATTGATTTGGGAACATATACCGATCAACTGTTTCTGATTGCGCTTGGCACAGGTTATCGAAATCGCAGCTCACTGGCAGGCATCACCGCTACGATTGGTGGCACAAGTACAGATGTTTCCTATGCTGGCGCGCAAGGGTATTACATTGGCGTAGATCAAGCCAATATTCTCATCCCGCGTAGTCTGGCTGGACGTGGAAGCGTCAATGTTGCACTTGGCGCGGATGGCAATGCTGCTAACACCGTGACGATCAATATCAAATAATCATTTTGCCTTTGAAGTAAATGAGACATCCGAAACCTTCGTCGTTGCTAATTTTCTTTGTGCTGTTGGTGCTGAGCTTGGCGTCGCGGTCAGTGTCTGCGCACGAACAACCGACTACGCTGGTGGTGTTGGATGTTAGCCCGAATAACGTTGCGATGAATTTGCATGTGCCGCTCAGCGAATTAGAGCTGGCTTTTGGTCATGATGTTACCAAGGCTCCTGAAACATCGCTGGCAAGATGGCGATCATCATTCAAAGACTATTTACTTCCTCACATTCATGTTGCGACGGAAAAAGGCCAACAATGGTCAATCGAAGTTGGCGAGATGAAAGTGGAAAAGGCCGAACAAACGCAAAGCGGCCCGTTTCAAGAAATCACGGTACACCTGATTCTTACGCCGCCTGCTGGTGTCAGCACAAGAAAATTTACCTTGAACTACAATGTAATTTTGCATCAGGTTGTTACGCACAAAGCCTTGGTTTTCATTCGCAACGATTGGGAGCTAGGCAAAACCGAAACAACTCAAGGCGAAGTCGGTGTGATTAAGGTGAATACGCAAACGACCCGGATCGATCCCTTTGAAATTAATTTGGAGAAAGGCAATTGGTGGGGCGGATTTAAAGGAATGATCGGTTTGGGGATGCAGCATATCAAAGAAGGCACTGACCATTTATTGTTTCTGCTGGTATTGTTACTGCCCGCTCCTTTATTAGTAAGCGGTCAGCAGTGGGGAAGCTTCGGGGGCAGTAAATATGGCATTGCGCGGCTATTCAGAATCGTAACTGCCTTTACCCTCGGTCACTCAATCACTTTGCTGGTCGGAGCCTTAGGATGGTTACAATTGCCGCAACAACCAGTCGAAGTATTAATCGCTGTGTCTATTTTGATCTCGGCAATACACGCCATTCGTCCAATTTTTCCAGGCAAAGAAATATACGTGGCGGCGGGGTTTGGCCTTGTTCACGGACTGGCTTTTTCTACTGTTTTATCCGATTTGAATTTAGGCGCAGGCGCGATGGCGCTCAGTATTTTAGGCTTCAATATTGGTATCGAATTGATGCAGCTTTTTGTGATTGCTGTTACTGTGCCTTGGCTGATTTTAGTGAGCCTGACGCCGTTTTATAAATGGGTGAGACTGATCAGCGCAATGCTGGCAGCCATTGCCGCGCTTGGCTGGATTACGGAGCGTATTTCCGGAGCACCAAATATAATTGGAAGTTCAATCCAAAATAGCACTGAATACGCGCCGTTAGGAATTTTGCTGTTGGCGCTGATTGCTGTACCGGCGTACTGCTATAGTTCAATCCGGGCAAGAAATATTTCGCCGTAATCTGAAGGGGGAAATAAGTTTTGCCCCAGTTCCATCAGGCGCAAGCCTGTCCTCGCATTTCCTCTCTACCGCCATGTGCCACATTCTGATTATTGAGTGAATAAGGGGCGGGGTGCTTCACAATTTGAGACAAGCAAATTGTGAAGCACGAAATATCCTTCCGCGCTTCTCTTTCACAAACCATTTACGCAAAACTAAAGCATTGCCTTGAGATCGGCAACGTTCAACTGTTCGCCTGCTGTGGACACCGTGTTCGCAATTTTCCGCTTCAGAATTCCGTCACCACGGTCACGCCCGCGACTTCAAATTTGTCCATATTCACGAGCGCATCAATGGACTGCTCTAAAGTAATTCTCTTGCCGATGAGTTTTTCAGGCGTTAGTTTTCTGGCTTCGATCATCGCAAATAAAGCATCGTAACGATGGGCTTGCATGCCGTGGCTGCCAAGGATTTCCAATTCGTGCGCGATGACTTTGCTCATCGGGATGGCAGGCGTACTTTGCTCTGCCAGCATCAAGCCAACTTGAATATGCTTGCCGCGTTTGCGCAGGTTGCTGATGGAATTAAAACAAGTCGTGGGATGTCCAAGCGCATCAATCGAAACGTGCGCGCCGCCTTTCGTAATCTCAAGCACAGCTTCAGCAACATTGGCGACTTGCGCAGCGTTCACAGTTGCAATCGCACCCAACGCACTCGCCAGACGAAGCGCGTCTTCGGAAATATCAATCGCCACAACATTCGCGCCAATCGCTTTGGCAATCATAATCGCTGATAATCCCACTCCACCGCAGCCGTGAACGGATAACCATTGTCCGGCGGAAGTTTTGCCTTGATCCATGACCGCGCGAAAGGACGTGACAAACCGACAACCGAGACTCGCAGCCGCCGGAAAATCAAGCGTTGCAGGCAAGCGCACCAGATTCGTGTCGGCGTAATGAATGGAAACATATTCGGCAAACGATCCCCAGTGCGTGAAGCCCGGTTGAAACTGGTGGTCGCAAACTTGCTGATTGCCGGACGCGCATTGCAGGCAAGCGCCGCAGCCGCCTACAAACGGCACCGTTACGCGATCTCCGATTTTCCATTTGGTCACATCTTTGCCTACCGCTGCTACCACTCCAGCCAATTCATGACCAGGCACATGCGGAAGTTGGATATCCGTGTCGTGTCCGACCCAGCCATGCCAGTCGCTGCGACAAACTCCCGTCGCCATGACCTGAACGACTACGCCGTGTGCTTCGGGCGTTGGATCAGGGACATTCTTTAGTTGTGGCGGTGCATTAAAGGCTTCGTAGATGATGGCTTTCATTCTTGCTACTTTGCTCTGTTATTAGTAAATCGTATAAAGTGCAGCTTCTCGTCACACAATGAGTATTCAACTTGTGAACCGACAAGCATAAATATTTTGTAGTAAAACCTAAAGGAGTTATCCGATGCAACAACCCCGCGATACCAGAGTTTCTGAACCTGCGAGAGGCTGGTTTTCAGCCTCCCATTTTTTACTTTGTGCTGCACTGTTTTTATCGAGCACTATGATGACCCGTGCCCAGAACGCTGAAGTTAAAGCACCGCCTGTCATTGATGTTCACGTCCACGCGATGGATGGCGACTTTCCCGGCGTCGCGCCTATTTGTCCGAACACACCACAGTTCACCGCTTCTGACCCGAAGGACAAAGAAGAATTTTCTGGTTGGGCGAAAGTGCAATGTTCGCCTGCGCTTTATCCATCAGCAAAGGGGGAGTATATGAAAGACGTGTTGGCGGAGATGGAACGCCTGAACGTAACGGCAGTGGTGATGGGCGACCCCAAGAGCGTACAAAAATGGAAAGAGGCCGCACCAGGTCGCGTCATATCAGGCACAGGCATAGACAATGGAATAACCGCCGACAAACGCGCTTCGCTGGAAGAATTGCGCAAGAGTTTTACGACAGGTGGATTCAAGGTGATGGGCGAAATTGGCTTGCAGTATCAAGGCCTGTCGCCAAGTGATATGAGCGTGGACAAATATTTTGCGCTGGCGGAAGAACTTGACGTGCCGGTCGCCATTCATATGGGAACAGGCGGCTCTGGTCGCGCGAACATCACCGCGCCAACCTTTCGCGGCTCAAAGGGTGACCCTCTGTTGCTGGAAGAATTGCTCGCGCGTCATCCAAAACTTCGGGTGCAGGTAATGCATGCGGGCTATCCGTTGATTGATAATATGCTCACGCTGTTACAAGCGAACTCGCACGTTTATGTTGACGTAGCAGGGTTGATCTGGAGCTATCCGATCAAAGAAGTGAACCGTTACATCGAACGCCTCGTAGACGCCGGATTCGGCGACCGTGTGATGTTTGGAACGGATCAAATGATTTGGCCAAAGTTAATGGCGTACTCAATTGGCATCATTCAAAATGCTGATTACCTGACGCCACAACAAAAACGCGACATCCTGTACAACAACGCCGCGCGTTTCTTACGACTCGAACCAAAGCCCGCGAACTAACTGAGTAGTTGTGCTTGTCGCAGCGATGTCGGATAAGAATTAGTTTGGCACGCGCCCCTTTACCGCGTTTGCCCAAGCACTATAAGTAATCTTTCCAGCATCATCTTTGGGCAGGCGTGCCAGCATTCGCGCTTTGAGAATATCAAGCTGTTCGGGCGTCATCACCGCGAGTGCTGGCGCGACGCTCGGCCCTCCGAGAATGGTCGTCCAGTAATCATCAAAATCGGCGAAGGTTCGTTGCACATTGATCTGTCGCGTCTCAACGGCTTCTAATCCTGCCGCCGTCCACAAATCCCGCAGCGCGTCTATGCTCGACACGTCAGGATTGGGCGGCGAAGGAACGGGAAGTTCCATTTCACGTAGTTCAAATTGCAATGACTCGTAAGGAAAACCACCATCTGGCAAGTCCCACGCATAGGCTGTAATGATGCCGCTCGGACAAACGGCTCGTACCATTTCAGCAACGCCTTTGGCAGGATCGGGAACAAAGAAAATAACCAGCGGCATGACAGCTACATCGAACGAATCGTCGGGGAAAGGCAATGCCATTGCATCACCCTGACGAAACTCAGCATTGCTTAGCGCAGGTCGCGTGCGAGCATAAACAAGCTGTTCCTCCGACGGGTCTATGCCGTGTACTAAAGCTGGCGCACACCGCTCAATCAGCATTTCCGTAAAAGCTCCGTTGCCGCAGCCCACATCAAGCCAGCGCAAACCAGATTTGGGAGCAAGCCAGTCAAGAAAAATCTCGCCTGCGAGCTGACTCCATTTCCCCATATATCGCTCATAGGCAGCACCATTATCGAAACGAATTTGATCGGTTGACATTTGTATTTCCTCCGGCTGAATTATACGCGCCAAGTGATGTCTTGCGTGAGCAGTAACAAGTATTACGTGGAGAGGTTAAATATCCGCGCCAGGTTCTGCTTGACGTTGACGATTATGCCATAAAGACATTCTTTAGTTATGTTGATGCGCCAAAGGCTTCATAGCTGACAGCTTTCATTCGCGGCTCCCGATGACTGAAACGTCTGACTATTATGCACATTACTTCTGCGCGTGGGCAGTGGGCTTATGCTAAAATCAAACTTGCAAAATTTATTTGCTCAGTTTTGGTTGGGAGATTAAAGATTTTATGAGTGCGACAATTACGATTACGCTACCTACGGAACTTGAACAAATCGTTTCTGCCAAAGCTAAGGCCAATGGCAAAGGGATGGAAGACTATCTAATTTATCTGGCGAAACGAGACGCTGAGTTGCCATCGTTGCGTGACATCTTTGCCGATGTCAGAGCCGACATTCAGGCCAGAGGCATCACCGATGAAGAATTAAATCAGGACATTGACGAAGCCATTGCCGAGGTGAGGGCGCGCCGCCGTGGATGACAAATTCGTAGTCGTTTTCGACACAAATGTTTTCTTGCAAGCCCTCGCCAACACTAGCGGCGCAGCCGTCAGATGCCTTGAATACTTCGAGCAAGGAAAAATTATCATCGCTATCAGCCATGCCACTTTTGATGAAGTTGTAGAGGTTCTTTCCCGCTCCCATTTGCGCCAGAAATACCCGTTATTGACCGATGAAAGGATTGCCGCCCTGCACGAGCGGCTGGTTTATCACGGCATCTACCTGCGACGGGTCAGCCAGCATTTTAGCTACCCTCGTGATCCTGACGACGAGCCATTTATCTGGTCAGCCGCGATAACGATCTGCTCGATTTGATGAAATGGGATCAGGAAATCGGGCGTGAATTTCAAAAACGCTTTCGCGCGTTGCGAATTGTGACGCCCGAAGAGTTTCTGAGCGTGATGGAACAGCCTATGCTGTGATGGATGCGGGCGGCGTGAAAGCCCGTTTGGTTTGACGACAAAAAAGGAATAGATGATAGCTTTCATTCGCAGCCCATTGCTTGAACCACATGATAATTATTCACATCCCCAAAGCTGGGCTAATGAAAATCTAAGTTGATGATTAAATCCCTTTTAGGTAGCCTAGTTCGATGAGGGGACTACGAATTACTTTGGACAAGTCAGCCGTTTACGGACTTCACAATGAGGAAGTTGATTCACTAGACAGATATTTCTCCCAAGTCGTACCGCCAATACTTGTTGATGAAATCCTCGCAGATATAACTAAATCAGACCCAAATATCCCAAATAAAATAGCAGCTCACACATATCGCGTGAGCGGTAATCATGGTCTTACTCTCAACTATCGAACACGTCTTGCTAATTCTTTACTTGGAAGAGAAATCCCCATGGATGGACGGTTCCTCCCCTCAAGCGAAACAGTTGTTAAAACGGCGAGTGGTTCTATAGCTACGATTGTGGAAACTCCTTTGGAGGATGAGATATTAGCTAGATGGCAACGTCGTGAGTTCACTGATGAAGAACGAGTTAAAGCACGGCAGTTTCGGCAACGAATGGAACGACCACTTAATACGAAGCTCTACCTCGACAACATTGCAAGGGCAGGGTTGTCATTCAATGTTCCTCAGTCAGATGAAGAGTTGATTACAATAGTTAATGATTTGTTAGCTAACAGGCAGCTTTTGCCTCGGCTTTTTGCAATCCTATTTCGACATTTTGGAATTCCTTATGAGTCTACCGACGAAATTACCAAACGATGGTACAAGGAAGGTCGAAAATCATTCGAGGAATTTGCGCCATACGCATTCTTCTGCCTAAAGGCAAATTTTTTGTGGCATCTAAGTCTTACCAACCCAACACTCTTCAAACGCGATAAGAAGCAAAACGACAGGAAAGATTTAGAGTACTGTTACTATTTGCCTAACACCCAGATTTTTGCCACGAAAGATGATAAGCAGCAGAGACTGATGGCCGCGCTGATTCGGCCAGACCAGAGTCTGGTCGATAGAGATAATCTAAAACGAGACCTGCGAAGAATTAGTGATGATTGGAACAGCTTAACTACCGAAGAGAAAATTGCTTTAAATGCTCAGCGAGGTGCAGCACCGCCTGATAATTCGGAATCTTTGGTTTATCAACTTTGGAAGAAGCATGATGGCGAAATAAAACCATCTAAGCATCGGGTTATTTCCGAGGTAAAGTTTATTGACGTGTTGCTTCCGAAAGAGCAGCAAGTTCCATTCAGCTTTCATGATTTTGTGAAAAAGAAGGTGGAAGAAATACGCGAAGGCAAAACACTATCTGCAACAGAATTAGAAACATTGAACCAACTTCATAAAGGCGATCTTCCGAGTACCATGTTAATGTTTAATAGCAGGGTCAATAAGGAACGGCTTAGGAAGTGGTATCCAGGGCTTACAGAAGCTGACATCGACAAACTTACTTTAGAGATTCAAGAAGAGCTATGGTTGGAACCATACGAGTATCGAAACCTTGTAGTCAGCGGCTAATCCAAAAAATGAAACATCATTATTGAAATCTTGCTTTGTCGCCAGCACCGCGCGAGTACGTTTGCCTGTCGCCAATACTACCCGTGATTGCGAGCGCGGGTAGTATTGGCGGCTCTATGGCTTACTTTGCAGGACGTTGTAGAATTTCCGCTAGTGCCTGCATTCGCTTCCCGTCCACTGCACTATTGGCTTTAGGTGCGCTTTCTTTCAGCGAACGCGCTAAGCTTTGAAGTTTGGCAAGACCTTTTTTCAGTTGTGAGCTTTCTGCGGTTTGAATCGCGCTGCGCACGGCAGTGATTTGATCGGCGGGCAATGCTTGTGAGCGTTCCAACTGATCGAGATAGGCTTTGGCTACGACCAGTTTTGCAGGCCATATAATTTTTTGCTGGTTCTGCACATTTAGCTCAGCCACTTGTACCGTTTTCGCGGCATCAATTTCATTTTGGGTCAGTAACTCGCTGGGGCTTAATTCAAAGACATCCAGTCCGCGTGCAATTTCGGAAGCGTAGATGTGCCCGTTGTACCAATACGCTGACCAATCGCCGCCCAGCACAAGCATCTTGGGATCAATCGGGCCACGGTCAAAATACGCAATTTCCATCGGACGCGATTCGTCGGTGAAATCCATTATAGATATGCCGCCCTGATACCACGCTTGCACTTTTATATCGCGTCCGGGAACGGGCAAGAGCGAACCGTTATGCGCTACGCAATTTTCGGTGTCACCTTGTGCGGAAGGCAATTTGTAATAACTCGCAAAATTTAGTTTGTTATCGCGCAAACGAAACACTGCATTTGCGCCCCAAACATTCGGATCATTGATGCGGCAACGCGCTCCGAGTCCGCCGCCCCATTCATCGGTAAACACAACTTTTGTTCCATCATTGGAAAACGAAGCCGAGTGCCAATAGGAATAGTTTGGATCGTTGACAGCGTCTATGCGTTTCGGATGCACAGGGTCTTTGATGTCCAGCACGATGCCATTGCCGGAGCAGGCTCCGGCGGCTAATCCTAGCTCTGAATAGACAGTAATATCGTGGCATTGATCGGTGTCGGATGGCTTACTCACACCTTCTTTACTGTGCGTGCCGCCATTATTCAAGCCGTTGATGGCGTTAGTGCGGGCATCCATAAACACGCGCGGACTGGAAACCACTTTGGCAGTTTGCGGCGCAGCCAACGGGACTTTGATGACCTCAATACGAAACAGCGAGGTGTTCGGGTCTTTGTCAGGAGCTTCCGCCGAACAGCCGGGCAACTCTTCGCCTTGCCGCACGAATGATGTGCCGGAAACGTAAATGTAAACGTTGTTTTTATCTTTCGGATCAACTACCAATGTGTGCGTGTGCGAACCGCGACAGGTTTGGACTGCGGCAATTTGTTTGGGGCGTTGAATGTTAGAAATATCAAAAATTCTTACGCCGCGAAATCGTTCTTTGCTTGGCGCGGGCAATGTCTGCTTATTCTCTTCGCCTGCTTTTGGCGGCGGCGCAGGTGGAAATCCCTGAATGCCGCAATCGAGGCGACCATTGGGCATCTCAACTGACATAAACATCAGATTCTTGTACACCGACACGTCGCCTTGTCCGCCGGGGCAAACCATTGACGTGACCAATTTCGTTTTCGCGGGATTGGAAATGTCAAAAATATTGACGCCATAAAAATTTCCCTGAAACAAATGCTTGCCACGAAACGCGAGGTCAGAGTTCGCAAACGCTAATTGCGCAAAAACTAACTGGAACGATTTTGGCATCTTTGACGTGTCACCAAGGCCAAGCACGCCCAGCGTCTTTTGCACTTTGGGATTATCCGCATCGTCCGAGCCGAGTTGAAATGCGCTGGGTTTCTGGAAAAGCATGAGGTGTTTCATCCCTTTCGCTGTTTCCCCTGCGTCATACAATCCCGGTTTCAATGTGGCGCGCGGATCGTTGCCGTCAGAACCAGTCATGCCAGCCGGAAGCGGCGGCGCTTGCTCTGGCGCAAACGGATCATCTTGCGCTTTCTTCTCATCAGTTTTCGTGTCAGTTGTTTTGGCGGGTTCCTGCGCCGGAGGAGTTTGCGCCTGTAATTTAGCGGCAAAACTCAACGACAAAAGAAGAGCGATTGTGAATAAACGGAAAGTCTTGATATGTAAGTGTTTCATCATTTTTCCTTTGCAGAGTTTTTCTCCAGCATGTTTTGCATGATGCGAATTTCAGCGCGCTGGCCGCTGTCTACATCAGTAGCGAAATTGAATAGTTCAGCGTCTTGCCCTGCGCCCGCAGTATTGTGCAAATCTTTCACCATCGTCAACGCGCCGCCGTGGTGCTGAATCATTCCGGTCAAAAAGAGTCGGTCAAATTCTTCGCCTTTTGCGTTGCGGAGTGCTTCCATTTGTTCAGCGGTAAGCATGCCAGGCATCAACATCATTTGGGCATGCGACATATTTTTATGATTCATGTGCATTTTGTGCATGTCACTCGTCAGGTCTGAAATGGGTTGCCCACGCGATACGAGCCAACGTTTCATAAACGCGATTTCGTCAGATTGCGAATGGCTGATGCGTGCGCCGAGCGATCTCACATCTTTGTTTTCTGTATGCGATTCGATGAGCGCAGTCATCTCCACCGCCTGGGCGTGATGCATAATCATGCCTTGCATAAATTGTATATCCGCCGTAGACAATGGCGGCAGCTTGGCTTTTGTTTTTGCAGGAAGAACTCGCGTAGGTTTCCCTGGCGCACCTGGTTGCACAACAACAGGTTTCGCAGGCGCAGGCGACTGTGCATTGGCACCGCTCACGGCAATAAGCACGCAAGAATAAACTGCGACGATTACAACCATCCGAACCGCCCAAGTACGATTCACATAGAGCGTTCTCACGTGCCGTAAATATTTATCCATTGTTAATCTCGCAATATCAAAATTGAAGGAAAGCTTCAGCTCGACGTTGTAGTACAAGGGGGAGTAATAAGGGCAACGATATAATTCTGTAGCTGACGATGAAGATAAATGAAACTACTTTTTCCGCAAATTCAGCAATGCTTATTTCGCCTGAAATATTAACAGCCTTAGCAAGTTTTCAAAAAAGATTTAGAACTTCAACCTGAAAAAAATCATAGCTATTGATGCGGTCGCCCCGCCAACTTTATCTAAGGCAACGCAAAGAAAAAATTGTTCAAGAGATTGGCTGGTTACCCTTTATGCAATTACAAAAATACGGGGAAAGATAAGGCGAGAGGGAGAGGCGCACGATTCTAACGCCTCTCCTCTTAAATGTGGCTATGCGAAACTGAAGCCCTGCTTCGTTATCGGTAGTGTCCGAATCCGTTCGCCTGTTGCCGTAAAAATCGCGTTGCACACCGCAGGTAGAATCGGCGGCAATGCCGGTTCGCCCAAGCCTGTCGGTGCATTATTGGATGGCAGGAAATGAACTTCGATGGGTGGCGTTTGTGACATCATCAACATGGGATGTTGATGAAAGTTCGATTGCACGACACGCCCGTTTTTCAAGGTGATTTCCTGTATGAGTTCGCTCAGGCCATCTACGATTGCGCCTTGCGCCAGATTTTCGGCCATTGAAGGATTAATGATGTGGCTGCCGATGTCGCCTACGCTCCAAACTTTGTTCACTTTGATTTTTTTATTCGCTAACACGGAGACTTCAGCAACTTGGGCGAAATAGCCGGAATGACTGAAATGGAACGCTACGCCCATTGCTGTACCGTTTGGTAATTTGCGTTTGCCCCAACCCGATTTTTCCGCGACTAATTTCACTACGGCAGTCATTCGTGCAGCGTCTAGCAACTGCGGCCCCGGCCCGCGTCCAGCCGCAGGGGCAGGAAGCTGAGGTGCGGATAATAAATCCAAACGAAATTGCACAGGGTCTTTGCCAGCGGCGTGTGCGAGTTCGTCAAGGAAGGATTGAAACACCCACGCGTAGGCATTGGAACGCGGCGCACGCAACGCTCCGGTTTTCAAGCCCAGCGGCCTCACCGAAGATTGCATCGAGAAGTTGGGAATGAATCGGGCGGGAAATTCGACGCCGTTCACATCACCTGCAAAAGTAAATTGTTGCCCTGCGCCGTAGCCTACGATATGATCCTGCCACGCGATGAGCTTGCCGTCTTTGTCTACTGCGCCTTTCAGAAATTCTGTGCCGCCGGGACGATAAAAATCGTGCTGCATATCGTCTTCGCGCGTCCAGAGCAACTTGACGGGCGCATTGACTTGCTTGGAAATGTACGCGGCTTCAACCATGTAATCGTTATTCAAACGACGACCAAAACCGCCGCCGCCGCGCACCATATGAATCGTGATATCTTTTTCAGGCACATTGAGCAACCGCGAAACCATCGCGCGTCCGTTGCCCGGCATTTGGCTGGAAGTCCAGATTTCGAGTTTGCCGTCTTTGAAATGCGCCGTGCAATTTTGTGGCTCTAACGGCGCGTGCGCGATGAACGGATAGGTGTATGCGCCTTCGGCAATTTTCACATCACTGCGTTTATAAATCGCATCGGGATCGCCGTCTTTGCGCAGCGTGCGTTGCGCAGGTTGTTTGGCAATTTCATCGGCTTGCGCTCTTAACTGATCGCTGTTTTGCGCCGCCCATTTGCCTTCGTCCCATTTCACTTCTAATTTTTCGCGTGCAGAGTTTGCCGTCCACCAGCTATCCGCGACGATAGCGATGCCCGTTTCAAATCCCGCTGGCAAACCAAAAAGATATGTTGGGTAATCGGTCGGCAATGGTTCGCCTTCGACAGTAAATGCCTGCTTGACGCCTTTCAGCGCTTTGATGGCGTCAAGATTCGCGCTGACAACGTTGCCGCCATACACCGGACATTTTTGGAAGACGGCATACAACATGCCCGGCACTTCCACATCAATACTGAAAACGGGCTTGCCGGTTGTGATGTCTTTGGTTTGCACGCCTTTTGTGTTCGTGCCGATGAGTTTGAAATCTTTCGGATCTTTCAGCTTGATCGTATTCAGATTTGGCACAGGGCTAGTCGCTGCTTTGGACGCGAGTTCACCATAACCAAGTGAACGATTCGAGGCTTTGTGATGTACGCGACCAGCAACTGTTGTGCATTCGGATTCGGTTACGCCCCACGTTTGGGCGGCAGCGGCGATCAGCATTTGCCGCGCCGCTGCGCCAACCTGCCGCATCGGAATCCAGTTGATTGGCGTAGCAAGACTGCCGCCCGCGAATTGTGTACCGTATTTGTCGCCGAGTTCCGTAGGCGCGACTCTGACATCTTTCCAGTCTACGTCCAATTCTTCGGCAATCAACATCGGCAACATATTTTTGATGTTGGTTCCCGTTTCAGGATTACGCGCCATCATCGTGACCGTGCCGTCGGAAGCAATGCTGATGAAATCCAGCGGAGCGAGCGGAGCCATTGGCGGCCCTTGCACAAACCGCGCAGCGTTACCTTCGCTGAAAGCATTAGCAACTTTGGGATAGAGGCCAAGCAGCAAGCCTCCGCCTGCGAGTGCGGTTGCTTGCAAAAAGGTGCGACGATTCAGATTTGTTTTCTTCATGGTTTTCCCCTGTAGCGCAAACTGTTAGTTTGCCTTTTTTCACGTAACAATCTCTTTGCCGAAGAACAAGCAAACTAAACAGTTTGCTCTACACTCTCCTTACTTTTGCCTTTCGCTGGCATTAAATTCGCCCCTGCGCGTGTCGTCTTCGTGGCGGTTTTGGGAGTTTTATTGGATGCCGTCAATTCCGCCGCTTTGTGAATCGCCGCACGGACGCGCAGGTACGTTCCGCAACGACACAAGTTGCCGTTCATCGCCGTGTCAATTTCTGCATCGCTCGGCTTCGGCGTTTTCGTGAGCAGCGCACACGCCGACATGATTTGTCCGGCCTGACAGTAACCACATTGCGGCACGTCGAGTTCCTGCCACGCGACTTGTACGGGATGCGAACCGTCCGGCGAAAGGCCTTCAATCGTCGTGACAGATTTATTTGCTGCTGCCGACATCGGCGTCGAACACGAACGCATCGGCTGCCCGTTGATGTGAACGGTACACGCGCCGCACAAGCCCATGCCGCAGCCGAATTTCGTGCCTTTCAAATCAACTTCATCCCGCAAATACCACAGCAGCGGCATTTCAGGATCACCGTCGAATTGCTGGTTCTTGCCATTTACTTTCAGTTTGATCATAAATTTTCTCCATATCAGTAGCTGAAACAGTCGCAAGTTTCATAGCTCCGTTAGGAGCGGATGTTTATAGCTACGTTGCGAACAGTTCCTCAAGCTCCGTTAGGAGCGATATGTGTCGCCTTATGCCGCTCCTAACGGAGATTGGGGATAATCGTGCCTTCGATCTATAAACATTTCGCTCCTGACGGAGCTAACAAATTACTTTTTCTTCAAGTCGTAACAGAGCAGCAAGTCCTGGTCGCGCACGTACAGCTTGCCATTGGCAATGACCGGATGCGTCCACGCTTGCTCGCGGGTGCGCTCCGGCTGCTCGAAGCGACCGCGTTCAATGTATTTCTCACGGTTGGGTTCAATCAGGATCATCGTGCCTGACTCGGCGCGTAAGTAAAGACGCCCGTCCGCCATTGCCAAAGAACCTTTCGGCGCTTGGCGTTCACGCCACAACACCGTGCTGGTTTTGAAATCCAGACACACCAGAAACCCGCCTTCGTTGCCGCCCGCTGCGCCATACAAAGCGCCGTCCACGACGATCATTCCGCCGTGATGGTTGCGCATGTGGTTGGTGAAATAGACTTCGGTAGCCTTGATCTTGCCGTCGGCTTCCTTGCTCAGTTTGACCGCATCGCCGCCGCCTTCATACGCCGAAGAACCGAACACCAAGCCGTCCTGATAAATCGGCGTGGAGCAGGTAATGTTGGCCGCCACGGGATCGTATTGCCAGAGAACCTTTCCATCGGTTGCCGAAAAAACAGCCAACGTCTTCGCAGTAAATTGCACGTACTGGCGTTGTCTCTCGAAATCTATCGGAATGATTGAGGCATAATTCGCTCCCGCTTCAGGGCCGCGATTAGGCCCGCCGCGCCGACCACCTCCCCCACCTGAATTCGTGCTGCTGCGAGTTGGTACTTCGCTGCGCCAGATCACCTTGCCCGTCATTTTATTGAGCGCCAGCAGCGCGGCGTTCGGAGCACCGGACGAACAGATAAGCTTCTCGCCATCCACCAGCACGGATTCGGCGTACCCCACGTTGGCACGGTCGCACCGTGGTCTTTCACGAAATCCGTGCGCCAAACCTCTTTGCCTTCGGTCGTGAAACAAACCAGTTCGCCAAACTGGCTCATAAGATAAAGTCGGTCGCCGTCAACCGTGGGCGTTCCCCGTGGCCCCGATGGTGCCACAAAATTTCCGGACTTCACCACTGCGCCCCAGTTTGGGCTTCCAAATGAGTTTGCCGGTTGCTTCTTTCAGCGCGAAAACCCAGGACGCGTCGCCCGCATCACCCGAAGTGTAGATGCGGCCTTGGCTGATGGCGACGCCTCCCATGCTACTGCCAATGCCCTTCGCTTTCCACACGAGCGGCGGCCCGTTTTCAGGCCACGTTTGCAATAATCCTTTTTCTTTGGAAATGGCGTTGCGATCCGGCCCCTGCCATTGCGGCCAATCGAAAGAGCTTTGCGCGAAGGCTGATGAGCTGAGAAGCACCAGCACCAGAAAAAATGCGAAATGTTTCATACCGATAATTTCCTTATGCGAATCAAGGGTTCAAAAAATCTTATGTGGATTCCAAACGGCTTACCATTTTGTAATTAAGACGCCGCTTGCATTCGCAGGGTTTCACGCCACTGCCCCGGCGGCAACCCTTCCCAGGAGCGAAAGGCGCGAATGAATGAATTGGCGTCTCCGTAACCCAATAAATACGCAATTTCATTTAGTTCAAGACAAGAGCCTTCCAGATAATGCCGTGCAAGCTGATGCCGCGCTTCGTCGAGTTCGCGGCGAAAGTTTGACCCGGCATCTTGCAAGCGGCGTTGGAGCGTGCGCGGGCTGTGGTGAAGTCGGTTTGCGATTTCCTCAATCGTCGGACGCCGCCCCGTAAGCCGCTCCCGAATCGCGCCGCGCACGAGTTCAACAAAGCTGCTCGTGTCGGCAAGCTGCCGCAACTCTTCTTCAAATTGCGGGGCAAGCATCGCCAGCAATTCTTCGTTTTGCGTCACAAACGGGAGCCGCATATCACTAGCGCGAAAAACCAGCGCGTTGCGCGTTGCGCCAAACACAACCGGACATCCGAAGTGATCTTCCAGCTTGCGAAGGTGCGAGCGTTTATCTCTTAGCTCAATGCGCAGCGGCGATAGCCTTTTGCCTGTGCCGCATCGTGCGATAGCCAGTGTCCACGCGAAACAACACTCGATCAGAACGTGCGGTTCCGCATCTGCACCAAGCAGCCAACGAAACTGAATCTTCCACTCATCCGCGCTGAAGTCCTGCCATATCTCTTCCGGGCAAGTAAGACGTTTATAGCGGGCGATCTGATCAACCGCTGCTCCAAAGTCATGTGCAGACAGCGCGGCAATGCCGGAAGGGTGGAAGCGTTCGATCCTGCTCTCAGTTCCAAGAAGCAGACCGACCTCTGGCATTTCGCTGATCTCAGCAATCGCACGCCAGAAGGCAAATAGCTCTTCTGTCTGCACAATGACACGAGATTGCTCAAACAGGTCTTGCGGCAACCCAGCGCGGCGTAAAACTTTGGAGACACTGACGCCTTGTTGCTCAAGTTTATGGCGTAAGTAACCAGCGATACGGAAGTATTTATTCATGAGCAAATCCCCAGCCTGAAACGCAATGCAGACAATCTTGGAAAAAAACATTGTAAGGGATTTGGTTGGCGTTAGATATTCAAAACGCGCCATTCTTCTAGCGCGAAACGCCATCTGGGCAGTGCTTTGCCAAAGTAAGAAGATTCCCTTCCCAAACGAGAGATGCGGAAGGAAACAGTGTAATGCTGTTCTCCTTCCGCATTCGCGGAGGGAATGGTTCTGGCGGACGGGCCAATTCGCTGAATCAAGAGGCGCGGCTTGTTCTGTTAAGGTTTTGGATTGCCAAAAACTGCGCAGGTGTAATATTTATCTTTTGTATTGGGAACTTTGGTAAAACCGAAACCGACCTGTTTGAATACCTGTCCCTCCATCGAAAGAAACGGACGATAATGCGTACTGCTCATTGCCCATCCCAGCACAGCGGAGCCGCCGATAGCATCCGCTTCCCCAAAATCCATCCCTGCCGCTTCGACTCCAGGTTGCCCTGGATACTTAAAATGTTTCATTCTCATCTCAGGCGTACTCATCTGGGCATAAAAGGGATCGTTGACGCGCTTGCTGCGACCAATGGCGACGGGATCGTGTCCGATCTGATCGTGTTTTGTATTGACAACATTCAGTTTTACCTGTTTGCCGTCCACTTCTTTTGAGCAGGTATTCTGTGCTGAAATACTGTTGGCTGCGACCATCATCAGCCCCAACAACATCATTACCGGTGTTAGCTTTTTCATAGCTTGGTTCCTCTTAAAACTTTGTTGTGTCGTTCTTGATTGGCCCAGCGGTTACGGCTTGTATCCTTCGCACGAAAAAGTTACCCGCGAGATGAACAGTTCTTTCAGCACCGCCTCCTGATTGGCAGGCGCAGGCTCATCAAATGGTAAAGCACCGAACCATATTTGAACGCGAAAGGGAAAGCTCTCCAAAGGTGTCATTTTCTGAAAACGGAAAAGATTCACGGTTTGATCAGATAAATAATTTGAGTGTATGGAATGGGCGAATTCGTGTACAACCTGGTCAAAAGTTCTTGGAGTATCATCTTTTATCTGACCAGTATCATTTCTGGTTTTGACGCCTTGTTTGCAGATCATTTGTTCGGTAATCCACAAGTTAGTAGGATTTCCATATCCTCGAAGAAAGTCTCCGCTGCTTTGATAAGGTTGCGCCGGATATGCGGTTCCAATGGGACTCAAATTAGCAAGCTCAGACCAAGGCTCATCATTGGTCATATAAACCTTGAAATTATTTAGTTTGCTTCTCGGATATTTGGGTCCGAAACGTTTGGTCATTTCGGTATAAATATTTGCCACACCGTTCAGGGCTGACGGACTGACCGCCTTTGTAGCCATAATTTTGATAGTCGGATCAGCTAACTCAAGGCATTTTGCCCAGCCCGGGTCGGGAGTGCAGGGCTTCACATTAGGCTTATCAATGAAAACTTTGATGATCGGTATGCCAGAGGGCGGCGACGGGCTGACCACCGTTGGTGCAGCGCCAGAAGAAGCTGGAGTTGGACGTTGTCCTCCGGCAGCGTTCCCGGCGCTATTGGATGGTGGTGCAGTGACAGTTGTGATGGGGTTGGAAGAATTGATCACAATTTCCCGAAGCAGTTTATTGGTGCCGACTTCACGAACGCGAAAGGCGTGACCGTTGTATGAGATACCTTCAAAGGTCTCACCGGGCGCAACCTCCTGATCTGATTTCCCTTCTTTACACTCGTGGTCAACCCAATTGACGGTAAAAGGCTTATTCGTTTTATTGATGACCTTGATCGCGACTTCTTTGTCATCCACTTGTTTAGAGCAGGCATTCTGCGCTGAGACAGTAAGAGTTGCGGCCAGCGTCAACCCCAACAACAACAACAATAACGACACTTGCTTTTTCATAATTGCTCCTTGAAAGATATTGAGTCTTATGTGCCACATACCCCGAATTGCAGATCAATGATTCGGGATAAGGCTTGAACAAAAGGCGCCTACCCAAACTGAATAGACGCTTTTGCCAAGCTTATTACCCGATGCGTTCCCGGCAGTTTTTCGGTAAAGGTTCAACTTTCTTTGTCCATTACCAAGCCGGAGCTGTTATTTCACGACAAACGAGAAGGTTGCGATGTATTTGTTGCCGCGCTTAAGGTCGAACGTCACGTCCGTTCCCCCTCCCTGTGCAGGCTGCGTGCGGATGTCGAACGTATCCCCTCTCATAAGTGGTTGGTTCGTTGTCCCAATCCCCCTGACGACGGTGGACTTATTCAACAATATATTTTGGAGGCTGGGTGTATTTGCCGCCCAATAAAAGAAGCCTTGCGCATTATTGTTACCAGGTTGCGTGATCATCAACATGGTGTACTTCTGGCCCTTAACGAGACCTAAGTCCTTATTGCTATCGTTATTAGGCGTATACAAAGTTGTTTCTATCCTGTCTCCGTTCTTGGGGACAATCGCCTTGAAATTAGCGTCGCCCGGTTTGTTGACACCGAAAATCTTGCCGTTACCTACTACTGGACTGGCCTGTTTTGTGGCGGCTTCAGCAGAAATCGGAAGCTCAATCCGAGAGCTTGCATAAAAGGTAATCGCCACGATGGAAAGAGCGAGAAAAAATGATTTCATATCTCTTGAGTCTCCTAGTTGGTTTCATTGTAGATGGGGTCAATCCCCAGGGAATGCTGACAACAATTCCTGATTAGAACGGATAAAATTCGTTGCAATCATCTTACCGAATTACAACCCATCGCCTAATCGAGGATTGATGGCATTTTTGAAGGGGTCAAAATGTCTGTTTGATCTTTAGCAAACCGCCAGCGATGGCAACATTAGTTTTTTTGCCCTTTTGAGTCTGGATTTTTTTCGGATTTTTTTGGGATTTTACGTGTGCCCGCAAGACAACTTGATGACAACTAAATCATTAGCTATAGTTTTGGCATCCCACATTTGGATTTTTCGGATTTTTTGGGATTGTGCCGGCGTTTGAACCAATACGGAGAATTCATTTTGAGCCACCACCTGCAAGAAACAAAAGGGATTTACCGCTTTAGCATATTTCGACTAAACGTGGCGGAGCGTTGTTTGTGGGCCGACGATGACCAGATTTCGCTCACGCCCAAACAATTCGACTTACTTGCTTATTTTGTCGAACACGCCGGACGCATAGCGAAAAAGACCGAACTGCTCGACACGATTTGGGCAGATGCTTATGTGGAAGAAGCAACACTGGCGCGCAATATTTCCTGGCTGAGAAGCAAACTTGAGGAACACACGAATGGCGAGTCGCTGATTGAGACAGTGCCGAAACTGGGCTATCGGTTTACGGCAGAAGTGAGGCGCGTTGCCGATGAGAACAATGCCGCTATCCGCGCTGAACAAACTGCGCAAAACTTTCCCGATCAGGAAGCGATTGAATTTGCTGACAGCACAAGCGAGGAAAACGATGAGCAGGTAAATGAACATGAAGAACGGGAGAAGACAGCGCGCATAACGCAAAATGTTCCGTCGTCTCGTCATCCATTATCTGCTTTTGCCATTCTCTGCTTGATTGTGATCGTTTGCGTCGCGCTCGCAGGAAGCGGTTATATTCTTTCTCACAACGCTCCTCAGGCTGACACGCAAACTCCCAAGACTGACACACAAACTTCTGCTGTACGGGTCAATGCAACGATCACGATTAAAAACATTGCGGTTGATGTAACTCAACAAGCAATAGATGCCGGAATCAAAGTTCTGCCAGGAGACATCATCATGGTTGGTGCCGAGGGTTTACATCAACCTGGCACAGGTCAAACCTGGACGTTTGCAGGAGATAAGACGGCGACAGTCTCCGGCAATCATACGTTCCAACAAGCCGATCCCTGGTCATTAGTCGGTTGGATTGGCGCGACGGAAGCAGATCAACTGAACTATTTTCAGGTCAGTAAAGGCAGTCCGATCACATCAAAGAAAAGCGGTATTCTCTATTTTGCCGTCAATGACTGGCGGAATGAATATGCCAATAATCGAGGCGGACTGCTTGTCACGGTTACCTTAACTCGTACCTTTAATATTTCTGCCGAGGAGGATGATATACAGGCAGCTTGGGGGAATGGATTAGTCAGACTTTATAAAGAAGACTCGCTTGCCATTACTGCCGCCGGAACTGTTTCCTATTGGCTTGGCGGAGAGCTTTATGACCTGAATGGTTCACAACACAAACTCGATGGTCGGCTGGCACCAGCGATTAATGCGCGCTCTTTAATTGGAAAAATTGGCAGTCGGAATCCGTTCAAAATTGGGATGAACTATCCGCAGCAAAGGGCAGGTGCGAACGGTTGGTTATTCATCAGTGTCAATGATCAAATCACTAGACGCGGCGCTTTCAAAAATAACAGTGGCAATATTTCAGTTGGGATTGAGGTCATTCGTTCACCAGAAGTATTTACAAACCCAATGTGACAATCTCCAGCGAAACGCTAAAGCATTATCGCTGGAGATTCTTGATTCACACGTTCAATTCCCATCTACAGAGCATTCCACATTTACGCGAAACTGAAGCCCTGTTTCGTCATCGGCATGGTGCGAATGCGTTCGCCTGTTGCCGTGAAAATCGCATTACATACCGCAGGCAAAATTGGCGGCAGCGCTGGTTCGCCCATCCCTGTCGGCGGGTTATTGGTTTTCAGGAAATGGACTTCGATGGGAGGTGCTTGTGACATTCTCAACCACGGATGCTGATGATAGTTCGATTGCACGACCGCGCCATTTTTCAAGGTGATTTCCTGCATCATTTCGCTGAGGCCATCTATCACTGCGCCTTGCGCCTGCGTTTCGGCGGAACTGGGATTGACAATGTGGCTGCCTACGTCAGCCGCGACCCAGACTTTATTTACTTTGATTTTTTTATTCGCTAACACGGAGACTTCGGCGACTTCGGCAAAGTATCCGCTATGGCTGAAATGGAAGGCTACGCCCATTGCCGTGCCTTTGGACAAATTGCGTTTGCCCCAGCCGGATTTTTCGGCCACAAGTTTGACGACGCCAATCATGCGTGCAGCGTCCAAACCTCGTTCACGCTGTCCCAGTGGCAGCGGTGTGCCAGTCAATAAATCCAAACGAAATTGCAGCGGGTCTTTGCCTGCGGTGTGCGCAAGTTCGTCAAGGAACGATTGAATCACCCACGCCGTACTGTTTGAGTAAGGCGCACGCAAAGCTCCGGTTTTGAGTCCCAACCCCATCACTGAAGATTGCACGCGAAAATTTGGCACGAAACGCGCGGGAAATTCGCCTGGCTGAAATCCGCCGTCGTGCGCGAAATTATTCCCTTCGCCGTAAGCGACGAAGTGATCGTGCCAAGCAACCAGCTTGCCGTCTTTGTCTACCGCAGCTTTCATAAACTGGAAACCGCCGCAGCGATAATAATCGTGTTGGATGTCGTCTTCGCGCGACCACAGCAATTTGACCGGAGCGCCAACCGTTTTAGAAATCCACGCCGCATCAAGCATGATGTCGTTGTAAGCGCGACGTCCAAATCCGCCCCCGCCGCGTGCCATATGAACGGTCACATCGCTTTCGTTCAGCTTGAGCAACTGCGCCACCGCCGTGCGTCCGGGTTGCGGAATCTGACTCGTAGACCAAATTTCGAGCTTACCGTCTTTGAAATGCGCTGTGCAATTTTGCGGCTCCATCGTGCCGTGCGCGATGAAGGGAATTGTATAATTCGCTTCGATGGCTTTGACATCATCACGTTTGAAAACAGCCTCAACCTCGCCGTCCTGCCGCAGTGTGCGCATTGGCGTTTGTTGGGAAAGCGCAATCGCTTTTTTACCGTTCTCAGCGCTATCTTGTGCAGCCCATTTGCCGGAATCCCATTTCACTTCGAGTTTTTCGCGGGCTGATTGCGCCGCCCACCAACTGTCGGCGACGATGGCGACGCCGGATTCAAAGCCTGGGTCTTGGAATAGGTAATTGGGATAATCATTGGGGAGCGGACGACCTTCGATGATGAACGCATGCTTGACGCCTTTCATCGCTTTGATCGCGTCGAGATTCGCGCTGACAGCTTTGCCGCCCAGCACCGGAGTCCGTTGCATTACGGCGTAAAGCATTCCCGGCACTTTCACATCAATGCCGAAAATCGGTTTGCCCGTGACGATGTCTTTGTTTTCTACGCTAACGGTGGACGTGCCGATGATTTTGTAATCCTTCGGGTCTTTCAGCTTGAGCGTTGTGAAATTAGGCGCGGGCATCGTCGCGGCTTTCGCGGCAAGTTCGCCATAACTTAATGAACGCTTAGAAGCCGTATGTATCACGCGACCGGAAGCAGTCGAACATTCGGATTCTGCTACGCCCCACGTTTGTGCGGCTGCGGCCACGATCATTTGCCGACCTGCCGCCCCCATCTGCCGCATCTGAACCCAGTTTCCTGGCGTGCCTGAACTGCCACCCGTAAATTGATTGCCAAACTTGGGATGCGCATCGGGACGCACTACGCGCACGTCTTTCCAGTCCACGTCGAGTTCTTCGGCAATCAGCATCGGCAGCGTGTTGTAAATATTTTGTCCGATTTCCGTATTTCTCGAAGTGAGCGTCACAATGCCGTCAGCCGCGATGCGAATGAAATCATTCGGAGCCAGTACGGCTTGTTGTAGCCCTTGCGCAAGCGCAGCCGCCTTGGGATACAAGCCCAGCATAAAGCCTCCGCCAGCCAGCGCAGTCACCTGAAGAAACGAGCGACGATTGAGATTTGTTTTTTTCATGGGTTCTCCTTATTTTTTGTTAGGTAACAAACGTGACCCTGCGCGGGTTGCTTTGCTTGCCGGTTTCTCCACCACTTTCACAGGCGCAGCTTCAGCCGCTTTGTGAATCGCTGCGCGAATGCGCAGATACGTCCCACACCGACACAAATTGCCATTCATCGCCGTATCAATTTCGGCATCCGTTGGTTTGGGCGTTTTAGCTAATAATGCACACGCCGACATAATTTGTCCGGCCTGACAATAGCCGCATTGCGGTACATCCAGTTCCTGCCACGCGATCTGCACCGGATGCGTGCCGTCGGGCGAAAGACCTTCAATCGTCGTCACTGTCGCATCTGCGGCAGCGGAGATAGGCGTCGAACAACTGCGCACAGGCTTGCCATTCAGATGCACCGTACACGCACCGCACAATCCCATCCCACAACCGAACTTCGTACCTTTGAGATCAAGTTCGTCGCGCAACACCCAGAGCAACGGCGTGTCTGCGTCGCCGTCAAATTGTTGGTTCTTGCCATTTACTTTCAGTTTAATCATAAGTTTTCTCCTTAAACTCCAGTACGATCACTGGTTACTTTCGCTTTTGATATTTGTCCAGTCCCTTCTTGTTAAGCCACATAGACATTAAGTCTGCGACTTGTAGATTGTTCAAATCTGAAAAGGGAAAATGGGTGTTGCCGCGAATACCGACTTCGGGCAAATGAACAACCGTCACGTCGCCGCCATGCTTGTTCACGGCATCGCGCCATTTCCGCGCCATTTCTAAACGAGCGCGCCATCCATCCTGCCCCGGATTTGCGATTGGTTCTTTGGGAATGAAATCGCCGTAATAGATAACAATGGGAATTTTGGTGAGCAACATAAATTCCGCCAGCGGGACTCCCACCGCCGCCAACGCTCCACCGGAACTCGGAATCGGCTCAGGCACTTCGCCTTCAGGGAAAACGAAACCGCTGCCAGGTTCATAAGAGACAATGGCGCGAATCTTTTGGTTCTTGATCGCCGTGCGCCAGCCAAAACCGCCGCTGTGCGAATGCGTGACGAGGATTCCTTGTCCGATCTTGTCAAACAGTGCCGAGATAGCGTTCGCATTTACCTCGCCATCAATCGGGCCGATGTTTGGGGTCATTTGGCGGAAGTACTGATTCAGCGCCTCCGAGTCGCGTGAAAACTGCACACCAGGGAAAAAATCAGGCCAGATGCCCAGGCGGAAAGTGCCAAACCATCCTTGCTCATCAGGCGTAGGCTGAATAGTAGCAGGCTGCGTGCTACGGCTTGCATTTCCACGGCGTGGCTGGTCAATCAGATAAACTCCGAAACCACGGCGCAGAAAAATATTTTGATAGCCCTCGCGTCCGTCTGGCGTAGTTTCCCAGGTCTTCGAGAACTGCCCGATGCCGTGCCACATCACCAGCGGAAGCTGACGCGCCTTCGCTGGAAGCTGATAAAACACGTACGCATGATCGCCATGAAACGTTTGTCCATCGGGCGTCGGACGCAAGTGGTCAAATTTCCCCTGATTCGTGCTGACTGTTCCGCCAACAGCGAAACTGCCTTGCTCTTTAATTTGTAGTGGCGGGAGGTTCGTCTTTCCGCCCGTCTGTGCGCTCGCGGTAACTGAGATAAGCAGGAATATCGTGAATAATGTTTGCAGGTTGGGTCGCATCAAATCCTCGTTTTTGACAATTGCTGCTGGCGTCATCCTAAATGTTTTTTCAAAAACCCTATGACTTTATTTCTGATCTCATCCACATCGTACATTGCGCCAAAGTGCGGCGCATCTTTCACAATGATTAACTCGCTCGGAACGCCGACCGCTTGAAGCCAGCCGTGCAATAATTTTGATTGTTGGTTGGGAACGATGTTGTCCTTCTCGCCGTGAAAGATCAGAAACGGCGGATCGTTTTTATCAACATACGTGACTGGACTGGCGATTTTAGCTAAGTCAGGACGTGCGAGCGGAGCGGCTCCAATCAATGTCGCTTCGGGTGATTTCGGGTCTTCGCTGCTTTTCAAAGAAATCAATTCTGACGGGCCGTAAAAATCTACCACTGCCTTAAAGCTAAAAGCTTTTGTTGTCTTGGGCATGAAAAATGCCGTGACGTTATTATTCTTCGCCAGTCCCATCAACGATGCCAAATGTCCTCCCGCCGAAAAACCCATCACCGCAAAGCGCGTGCGATCCAGCCCGTATTTATTGGCGTTGTCGTACAGAAACGAAGTCGCCCGGTTGCAATCCTGGATCAGCGCCGGAAACGCCGCTTGCGTCGCTAGTCGGTAATCAATCGAAGCTAAGGCAAAACCGCTGCTGACGATTTCAGCAATCGTTTTTTTCATATAGCCCATATCAGCATATTTATCATTGCCAATCCATCCGCCGCCATGCACAAAAATTACCAGCGGCACTTTGCCTTGCGCATTCGCAGGCAAATAGAGGTCTAACAAATGTCTGGGGTCAGCATCGTTGTTATAAGGAACGTTATCGTGAATGATCGTGCCTTTAGGAAAGACGTTGACGTAAGGATTGGGCTTTTGTCCAAAGACAACCATCTGCGGCATTAACACTAAGATTGCAACGAGTAGCCATTTGTTTTTCATGCGATATTCCTGCTTGCCTTCAGTTCAATCTTAGACACTCTTTTTCCAGTATTCCATTTTGGCTCCGGCATAGACGCCCGAACCAATGATGGAACGCTTCTGCACATCTGCAAGTTCTTCCGCCGTCATCTTTTTGAAATTCTGCACTGCGCGGATGTTGTCTTCCATTTGGCCTTGCGTGCCTGCGCCGCAAATGGCGACGTGAACGCCGGACTGGCTCAGTGCGTAGCGCAAACATTCGGTCGGGCTCAGTGACCGCAGCAGAAACGCCTTGCCGAAAACTTTGATGGCTTGAATGCCTACGCCGCGTTCGACGGCTACGGGCAAAGTTGTTTTCTCAAAACTCAAGTAAGCGTGATCTGCCGCGTGAATCGGCATCATCACAGTGTCCCACTTGTCAGTTGCCTTTAGTAACGCCGCGTGAACTTCAGGATCGAAATGTCCGGTGAAGCCGATGAAGCGACATTTGCCTGCTTGTCTGGCACGTAGCACGGCTTCTAACGCGCCGCCGGGAGCCAGAATCTTGTCAATGTCTGCCTGATTCTGAATGTTATGCACTTGCCAAAGATCAACGTAATCGGTCTTGAGCAAACGCAGCGAAGTTTCCAAATCCTTTTCGACTTCGCTGGCAGTGCGCCCCATCGTTTTGGTCGTGAGAAAAACGTTTTTCCGCACGCCTTGTAACCCGATGCCGTAAGCTTCTTCCGACTTACCGTTCCAATAAGCCCGCGCACAATCGAAATACGTGATGCCCGCGTTGTAAACATTGCGCACGTGCGCCGCTGCCGATGGAATATCGGGATGCAAATCCATCCGCGCCCCGCCTTGTGCGATGACGCTGACTTTCGCTCCGGTCTTGCCGAATGTAGTGGTGGGGATGTCGCCAGCTTTTAGCTTTTGCTGTTTCAGAAATGCTCCTGTGATGGGTACGCCAGCGAGCGCACCACCTACGAACGAACGTCTTTTCATATATTCCTCCTCTTGTTGCCTAAAGTTGGATTACGGGTCGGCTCGCTTGCCCGACTCAGTAGCCTTCTCCGTTACGTCAAGCCGTGCTTTGCGGACGTCCAGCCCTGCCCCCGCAGAACCATCAGGCCGAAAAGTGAAGATTTCATCTTTGCCAGCGACGTGGCGCGGCCAGTTTGGCAGTCCTGCTCCGTTCGGATCACCAGTCTTGGCGAAGTTTACCCAATAGCTTTGCGCCATCCGCGAGACCGCCAGGTCGTCCGGTGTTGGCGCACCGCCGCGTCCTCCACCCAGCGTGCCAAAGGCAAAGGGGACATCGCCGCCATGCGGAGACCCCGCTCGCAACTGTTCCCGCATTGCAGTCTGGACATACGAGAACATGTACCGATAAACAGGCGAACCGTTGGCAGCGAAGGCATTGGCGGCAAAGCGTGCTGGCTCGGCTTGGCCGAAGTCGTCATTGGCCCGCGACAATATCGTAGCAAGAGCGGTCGTTCCGTCAGGATCGTAAGCCGCCTTCGCTTCGGCGCTCCACTGACCGTAGCGGGCGAAGAATTCGTCTTTGGTGCGAGACCTGATTCGATTGCCTGCGCTATCGGCGCTGTTGCTGCCAAGCATCAGCGGGACACGAGGCTGGCGGCGAGCTTTGTAGGCGGTCTCGGCAGTTTCCGTGATCAACTTGCCGTCGAGAATCGGCGTCGTCTCGTATGACGGCACAGTTGCCCCCGGTTGAGACGGCGCACCACTGAGAACCGCTTCGGTGCTGAGGCCGCGCAACTTCGCCAGAGCGGATTGATCTGTCCCCTCAATCCCCATTGATTTTGCGAACTGTACTCCAATGGTCTCAGCCGACACCGGATAGTTTGGATCAACGCCGTCCGCACGCAGCGGTCGAGCGGTTAGCACGCTGTCCCGCGAGCCGCCGGAATGCACAATGGCTTTGTGGAACAGCCCGCGCGCCTGTGGCGAGGCAAGCATGCTGTGAACGGATACCCCGCCCGCCGAGAATCCAAAGATGGTGACGTTGTTCGGATTGCCCCCGAATGCAGCGATATTCCGCTTCACCCATTGCAAGGCGGCAATCTGATCCATGTAAGCGTAATTGCCCTTGTTCTCATTCGGGCGTTCGCTGCTCAACCTAGGAAACGCGAAGAAACCGAAGCGTCCCAGCCGATAGTTCATGGCGACAAGGACAACCCCTTGCTTGGCGAATTGAACGCCGGAGGTCATAGGCGAGGAGGCCGAACCGCTCACGAAACCGCCGCCGAAAATCCAGACCATCACGGGCAGATTGCGAGCGGTTGAATTCGCGGGACGCCAGACGTTCAAATACAGGCAATCTTCGGACGGCTCCTGCCCCGTAGGTGCGGCGGGACGCGCCCCCGCAGCCGGAGGCGGCCCGAATGTTCGCTGCATGCAATTCCGACCGAATTCCGTAGCCTGTCGCACTCCCGACCACTTTGGCGTCGGTTGTGGTGGACGCCAGCGCAATTCACCGACTGGCGGCGCGGCAAAGGGAACTCCCTTGAAAGAAATGACGCCATCGGCCTCGACTCCCTGCAACTGACCGCTGTCAACTTTTACTACCGCAGGCGTTGGCTCCGGTTTGCGTGCTTCTTGTGCGTTTGCTGAGCTAATCAGAATGGCTGCAAGCAGACAGAACGAGATAGATAATTTTCGATGCATGGTGTTCCTTTACTGATTTTGCTGAAAAACTTCTCTGGCTACTGCAAGCGCGCTCACCGCATTCGGCCAACCCGCATAAAACGCCATTTGGGTAATGGTCTCGACAATTTCCTCTTTGCTGACGCCATTCGCGCGGGCACGTGCGATGTGTGCGCGAAGCTGGTCGGGACGATTCATGGCAATCAGTGCCGCCACCGTTACTAGACTGCGGTCGCGCCGTGAGAGTTGTGGACGTTCCCATACATCGGCGTAAAGCACGTCATCGGTAATCTCAGCCAGCTTCGGAGCAAAATCGCCCATCGCTCTAGCTGATGGTCTATTGTTTGTAGTGGAAAGACGCACTGGCGCGGGAACTTCTTGCAATTTAGCAGGCGCGTTGTATTGCGCATCGCTGACTTTTTCCATCCAATCAACCCGCTTGCCGTCGGGCTGTTGTTCGGTCAGGGCGATGTGCGTCAGGCGGTCAGTGGCTGTCGCGCCATGCCAGTGCTTCACGCCCGGCGGAGTCCATACGACATCGCCTATTTTCATTTCCTGCTTCTCTCCGCCTTCCTGTTGTACCCAGCCCGCGCCTGTCGTCACAATCAGCGTTTGCCCCATTGGATGCGAATGCCACGCGGTGCGAGCGCCCGCCGCAAACGTGACACGCGCTGCATTCTGTGGAGAAGGAGCCGTTGCTGCCACAAGCATCTCAACACCGACAGAACCTGTGAAGTTTTCAGCTCCACGCATCTGCGGCGGCGGCGCACTGTTGCGCGTGATGTTGATGGTCTTTGACGTTTGCCCAGATGGGGTCGAAGCAGCGCCAGTCCTTGCTTGATTGGTCTGGGCGGAAGCTGAAGAAAAGAGCGAAAGCGCTATAATCATCACGGTGAACAGATTTATTTTTGTGCTTTTCATAGTCGTCCTCTCGACGCTGACAGCCCTTTTGCGCTGCTCAGCGAACAACCAATGGTGGCCTTAAATATCCAGTTTTCGGCTTCCCATCCATTTTATGACTTCAGGGTTACGGTGGTCGAAGAAGAGGGTGGTGTTTGTATCTAAACTCTTAATCGTTTCCATCTCTTCGTGACTTAACTCAAAATCGAAAACATTAAAATTCTCAACCATTCTTTCTTTACGGACTGATTTTGGAATGACAACAATGTTTCGTTGCGTTAGCCAGCGCAAGATGATTTGAGCAACACTTTTATTATGCTTACTTGCCAGAGAAAGTAGCACTTCATTTTGAAATATATTGTTTTTCCCTTCTGCAAATGGCCCCCAGGACTCTGTTTGCACATGGTTGTCTTGTAGAAATTCCTGTGCGGCAATTTGCTGATTAAAAGGGTGTGTTTCAATCTGATTTACGGCGGGTGGGATGTTCCCAAACACAATTAAATCCATGACGCGGTCAGGCTGAAAATTTGATACGCCAATTGCTCTGACTTTTCCGGCTTCATACAATTCTTCCATCGCTCGCCATGAACCAAAAATGTCGTTGTATGGCTGATGAATCAAATATAAATCCAAGTAATCCAGTTGCAATTTATCTAATGATTTTTGGAATGCCTTTTTCGTCTTTTCATAGCCTGCATCCTGCACCCATAGCTTGGTAGTAATAAATAATTCTTCTCTTGCTACGCCGCTTTTTTTGATTGCATTGCCAACGGCTTGCTCATTCAGATAAGAGGCGGCTGTATCAATGAGACGGTACCCCGTTTCTATGGCATCAATCACACATCGTTCGCATTCTGTGGCGTCCGGTATTTGAAAAACACCAAATCCTAAAATTGGCATTTCAAGCCCATTATTAAGTTTTACTTTTTGCATATTCGTATTATTTTTGGATGCGCTATTATTATTCTTTTCCGAGCGCTACTTACCCCAGCATACATAGTCTAAACATAAACCAAATCAATCATATGAGGTTTACGTCTTGGGTGGATAAGAACATCCTCTTAAATTATTGTACAATCCTGCAAAATTCTTGCTTTTGCCGCTCTATTAAGAGCAAAAGCGACTAGAATAAATTTATGAACCCAAAAGAAGCGAAACGCACAGCGCATAGAGCGCAAAGCAACCGAGAAGAACTGGTTGAGCGCATCGCGCGAGTACTTCCCGAAGACGGAACACTGGATGTTTCCACCAGCTTTCGGCTGGCGCGTTCATCTAGTCCGACAGAGCCGATTCATTCCTTGTATCAGCCTGCTTTTTGCGTTGTTGCACAGGGTCGCAAACAGGCACTTTTAGGCGACGAAGTGTTCCAGTACGATCCGGGCTATTACCTGATCTACACGCTTGATTTGCCGCTTACATTCCAAGTCAAAGAAGCGTCGAAAGAGCGACCGTACCTTGGGTTCCGGCTCAATCTGGATGCTACGCTCGTCGCCTCGGTCATGATGGAATCTGGCATCGAACCTGAAAAAGGCAATGTGAGCTTGAAGGCGATGGACGTTAGCCCGATGGACGCCAATCTGCTTGATGCTGTAGTCAGGCTGGTGCGGTTGATTGACGCGCCCGATGAAAGCAACGTACTCGCGCCCCTCATTATCAGAGAAATTGTTTTCCGGCTTTTGGCAAGCGGGCAAAGCGCGCGGCTCAGTCATTTGTTGGCAGCAGGGAAAGACACCCAGCGCATCTCTAAAGCCATCGGCTTGCTGCGCAAAAATTTCGCTCAGTCACTCAAAATGGACGACATTGCCCACGAACTCGGCATGAGTGTTTCTGGTTTTCATCATCACTTCAAATCCGTCACGGCAATGAGTCCGTTGCAGTTTCAGAAACAAATCCGCTTGCAGGAAGCGCGCCGCCTGATGCTTGGCGAAGATTTAGACGCCGCGAGTGCTGGCTACCGCGTGGGCTATCAAGACCCGGCATACTTCAGCCGCGATTACAAAAAAATGTTTGGCACTCCGCCACAACGTGACATTGCCAAACTCCGCAGCAATCTGGAACTCTGAGGATAAAACAATGTTTCATCGGTCTTGCGGTACACCGTTGCGACGCTGGGCGATGTGCCAAAGCACTCCGCTGGGGTCTACGAGATAAGCGATACGAAGTCCCCAGGGTTGCATCGTTGGCGCTTTGGGCGGAGGCACACCGAACTGACTGGGCAAATCTAATGAAGTGATGTGTTCCCACCAAGCATCAAGATCATCCACCATCAACTGCATCATGAAATTCTCTGCCCATTCTTTCTGATAGTAGTTTTGCAGAATGAACCCACCCGAACCGGTATTGAAAATTGCTACTTCGCTATCAAGGATTTTTTCAAAGCCAAGCGTCTCGTAAAAACGCTTGGACAGATCAAACTCCTTCGCAGGAATAAAGGGACGTACTAATTCAGTCCCGGTTGGAATTTTGCTCATCTCTTTTCTCCTTATTCGCAAACCATCAAATATTTCTGCCTCGTGCAATCCGAGATTCAATCATTGTCTATGAGTCCATTGGCGATGCACGCCGCTTGGTATTCCTGCAAATCATCATATCGTTGCAATCGGTAACGCGCTCCTGCATGTTGCGCGGAGCGATGCGCCGCCTCAGCGAATACCTGCGCATCCAGTACTTCGTTTTGCGTCACGGCAAAGGCTGCGCCGCTTTCGATGTCTGCGCGGAACTGTTGATGGGCGCGGGCGTAAGCGATGTCAAAGCGCGGCAGGAACTCAGGGTATTTCCCCTTCAGATAAGTCATCTCAAAGGTTTTAGAATCAGGATGCAGCGTGCCGTCGGGTTGCCAAACCTCTACGTGAATGGAGCCAGGATACCCGGCAAAACGCCCTGTATGGATCGTGCCTTTCGTGCCAATGATGTAAGTCTCATTATTATAGCCAGAGGAATGTGTACGGCTCAGGTCAAGTCGGCCTAACACACCTGACGGTGTCGTGAATGTAACAAAGGCAGTGTCGCCGCCTTCGTCAATCGGGCTGGCGTAACCCCGCGTGTGATGCATGCTGGCCCAAACCTCGTTGGGGAATTCGTCCAACAACCAGATCGCTTCGTCCGCGACGTGGATGCCCATGTCAATAATCAACCCTCTGCTGCTATAGGTTGACGGCGGAGGAAACTGGTCGCGCAAGATGCAGCGGATTTCACGGACTTCGCCCACCACACCGGATTGAATCAGTTGCCGCGTATAAAGCAGTGCCGGATCATAGCGCCGCTGCAAACCAATCTGAATTTGGCGCGGCTCCCAACCAATGGCGGCGACAAACGCGAACGATTCTTGCAAGCCATCGGTCAAAGGCTTTTCCAGATAGACTGGAATCTTCGCTTTGACGAATGGCAAAGCATCCCGCGCGTGATCTTTGGTGTGCGACGCAATGATGACAGCATCCAGCGTACCAAACATTTCTTGCGCCATCAGAGCGGGATCAAGAAATGTTCGCACGCCAATAAGATTGAGTTCAGCTTGAGCGTTATCAACCGCAGCTTGCGCTTCGTCGCCGATGGCTACGATCTGATGACCCTGCTGTTGCACGATGGACGCATGCACCTTGCCAATGCGACCAACACCGAATACGCCGTATTTATACGTTTTGCTCATTACGATTTTGCCTGCCTCGTCTGCTCGAACATCTGAATTAAGTCTCACTGCGAAGAGACGTCAGGTGGAATGTATTGCTACTCCGCCTCTGGCTCAAACCACCGTGAGACTGCTGCCATAACACCAAAGCCTAACAAAGAGCCAGCCCCGTAACCAATCAGCGGCGCGGGAGTAAGTCCTGCGGCTGAACAAACAAACAACGTTGCATAATAAGCGGCTACGGCTACTAACCAGTCAGCACCTCGCCGCGAGTGAATATACAGACCTGCAATCAAACTCAACGCACAGACAATAACGGCGAAGCCCGCCAATAACGAGTGTCCCAAAGCCAGAGCAAAAACGCCCTCAACATACGGAACAGGCACTAGAGGGTCAGGGCGAGTAAAGGCCCATACTGTGATGAGCGCAATGACAATTAAGGTAATAGTTGACCGTAATAAATCTGTGCGGTATCGCATAAAAAGAGCCGCTGCACCTGCGAGCAAGGCCAGCACCTGAGACGCATCCGGTTGAATCGCCAACAGCATGCTTGCGCTAACCACTGCCATAAAAGCGATTGCCGTACTCTTTCCCCGCTTTTGAAAATATACCGAGCAGGCGGCAAAAAAGGATGGCAAGAGCAGTGGTGCGATATAAAGGTTCAATGGCCCGAATGGAACCCAGCGGTGCGGTACGGATGATTGAGTCAGTAGCGGCGCAGCGATGCCCGCCAGGGTCAGAAGTGCAATACCATTAGCGGGTGTGAAACCGTGAATCCAACGATCTAAAAATTGCCCTGTCACGGCCAGAAGAAAGGCCGTGCAAATGAGCAGAAGCTGCATGAGCCAGATGCTTTTGCCTACATCAGCGAAAGACAGAACAACAAAGCCAGCGGCAAGCGGAAGAGCAGCCGCTAGAAGAAAAGGCATGCGCGAAGAAAAATTCATATAGTTGCTGAACGCCACAGTTCAACGTCTGCTGAACAAGTTTACTGTCTGTGCAAAATTCAGACCCTTAACAAGCCACGAAACGCTCTGGCGGCGTAGTAAGATTCCGCTCCGTTGTGATAAACGAAAACCGTGTCGTAACGACGATCACAAAACAGCGCACCGCCGAGTTTTCTAATATCAGCAGGTGTTTTCACCCAGCTCGACGTTTTCAAATCGAAATTCCCCAGCGTCTGTAACTCCCGATATTGTTCTTCGGTTAGTAACTCAATACCCATGGCGGTTGCCATATCAACTGCGTTACTTGCCGGTTTATTTTCTTTCCTTGATTCCAACGCCGCGCGGTCGTAACAAACACTGCGGCGGCCTTTAGGGCTTTCCACTGAACAATCATAAAAAATGTACTCGCCCGTCTTTTTATCAAACCCAACCACATCGGGTTCACCGCCCGTACTTTCCATTTCATTGAGCGACCACAGTTTTTCAGGATTAGCTTCCAGCTTGGCTTCTACTTCAGCCCATGCAAGACCCTGATGGCGGTTCATGTTTTTCTCAAAACGGACTTGCAATACGTTGAGTAACTCTTCACGCTGTTTTGTTTTCATATCTTTTGCTCTTGGCATTTCTGCGGGTGTACACATTGAAAGTTGCAAGTTTAAGCACTAAAAATACATCCCCCAATTCGCACTCAAGGTGAGCGCATCTGCAACACGCGGAGTGATCGCCGCTCCGCGCACGTAGCCTGCTCCAAGACTGAGATAATTGCCGCGAAAAACATGTAACGCATAGCTGCCTGTAATGGACGGCGAATTTCGCCAAACTGTTTTGCCTTGCGCAACTAAGTTGTTCGTGACGTATTTGCTGTGGCCTCTGTAAGCAGCAACAACTGAAAGAACATCGTCAGGGCGCGAGCGAAACGGAGCCTTTTGATAGAGCCGCGCTTCGTAATAACGCGAATACGAATTGAACCTAGCTGGCGCGGTCATAAACGATCCGCCAATATAAAGCCCGTGACCAGGGGACTGTGAATCAGTCGCACGAAGCTGATAATCGGCAAGCGCGTAAAAACAATAATTGCCCACTTCTTTTCGGCCTGTGATCTTGTTTGTGTATGCGGTGCTATTGTGCAAATAACCAGTGCGCAACCAAACCTGATGTGCCGTTGCGCTAGAGGCGCGCTGATAACCGACTTCATTAATGAGCAGCAGCTTGTCTCCCTTTGGCATGAAGCGAAAGCCTGTTTGATTACGAGCAGCCGTGGCTTGCCCTCCTGCCGCATCAAGGCTACGCTGCGCGGCAATCTTGAAGTATGTACGTTTCGGGCCTTGGATGCGAACATTGAGCGAAGGCGACGCAAGCGGGAAATATGACATGCCTACTTGGAAAGGCAACACGGCGTAGACGCCTTGTGCTGCTGTTGCCGTTGAGCCGCCCACTTGTATCCCCACAAATTCATTGTCGTTGGTGAGGTATCCAGCTTTCATCTCGACGCGATGGTTGCGCCACAGTTTGTATAGGTAAAGAGACGTTAAGGCAATGGTCTTTGGCCCCGCTGGATTCCAAGTTGTCCACCGCCACGCCGCACCAATATTTAGTTGTGCGTTGCGCAAACCAAACTGGCGCAGATCAGCCGTAAGAACAGGATTCAGTCCTGAAATCCAAGTCGGTCGCTGACCAATATAAACCTGCTGATTGGCAGGTACTGGGCCGTCCAGCACATTTATTGTTATCCGTGGAAGGGCGTTGACTCGAAACAATAGCCCCTTGCTGAAAAGCGCACGACGGAATTCTGAATCAGTTCCGAGTACAGTGTCAGAGATAGACGGCATACTGACAGCCGCCCCAACCAAGTTTAAGTCTTCAATCGAATAGGGCGAGGGAGAGGGCGTTGACGCTGCTGTAGGAGTTGGAGACGGTGTTGGCGTTGGGTTCGACGCATCTGTTTTATTTTGCCCGTTGCCAAGTGCGCTGCCACACAAGAGCGTCGTTAAGATCACGAGCATCTTTACGATCCGATCATTCATCATTCTTTTCATAGTTTCGATTTTGCGCCAAGCAAAATTGGAGTCGTCTCAACCAGCTTCAGTGACTTCACCATGTCTTTGGTCGTAGCCTTATATTTTTTGAAATGCGGCGTTTCCAAATGCGCTTTGTAAGCATTTTCATCCGCATACATTTCAAAGATCCTGATGTGCGCGGGATTATCCTTTTCCGCTACGGCATATAAGGTCAGCACTCCCGGCTCAACACGAATCGAAGTTTCGATTTCTTCCATCAGCGCAGACTTGTAACTTTCCAATTGAGCGGAATCAATTTCGAGTTCTGCCAACCGCACGAGTGGCGTTTTCACTTGTTTCTGTTTCGTAAGGGCAAGCCCATACGCGCATAACAAGCAGAGCATTAAGCTGGAGACAACAAAAAATAATAATTGTTTCGCACTCACTTTGCACTCCTAATGATGTTGCGGCGAGGCTTCAAGCAATGCCACAAATTGAATTGCTAATGCTCGCCCTAATAATTATTTTAAGCGTTGTAACGTAAATGGCTGACCCGGAGCCAACACTTTAATACGTTTCGGATTGACCACCAAAGCTTCCAACTGTTTAGGATCGCCATTGAACGGACTAAAATCAGGAGCATCCACCGATCCCCAATGAATCAGCAAAAGCGACGTGTTAGGGTAGGCATTTGCTATTTTTACTGCCCCCTTTAACCCAAAATGAAATTCGTTATCCGAGAAATCAAAGAGGATCGCATCTGGGGCTTTCATTGTTAAATGTTCAGGCATTAACCGTGAGTCTCCCGGTGCCCAGATTGTGCCATCAGGCGTTTCAATCCAGAATCCCGTGCAGTCTTTCTTGTCGAAGCGGCGCGCGCCAGGTTGGGGAAATGAATTTTGCCAGTCGTGATCTGCCGGAGTTAATTTCACGCTGACATTCCCAACTTTGAAGACTTCGCCAATCTCATGACCAAACGAAGTTAGCCCCTCATTTTTCATCAGCGAAGCGACATATTGCGTCGAGTGATATGCCTTACACACCGATGCAAGATCACGACAAGTCGGAATGCTGTAATGATCGTTATCGCTGTGCGTAACTAAAATCGCATCCAGTTTAGGAACGTCTTTAGCGGTAATCGGCATCTCAATCATAACGGGCATGTCATACCCTCTAAAGAGTGGATCAATCATCATATTTGTACCGCGACTGTTAATGAAAAATCCTGCCAACCCCAGCCAGCGTAGGGTTGTTTTTTTTGATGCAGCAAAAGCGCGGGCATCAAAAGGCTGTGTTGGGGGTGCTTTCGCTTGATACTTCTTTTCAGGCTTTTTTGCCTCGACACTTTGCGTTCCACTAGACGATTGCGCCTGCACGTTAATGGCTGAAACCAAAATAGCCAGCAATATTAGTGTCAAAGTTTTTGGTCTTTTCATTTATAGTTTACCTTTCATTTCGTAATCCATAATCGCCTATGATGAATCATCTCAACAGTAAGTTTTTTTGCTTCTTAGCGACCTGTCATTGCCTCTAACTGTTCAGGATAACGTGCGCCTTGCACAGTGATCTTGGCCGCAGCGCTTTCAATTTCGCTCAGATCGTCAACCGTCAATGCAATTGCCGCTGCGCCGATGTTTTCTTCCACGCGGCTCAGCTTTGTCGTGCCGGGAATAGGCACAATCCAGGGCTTTTGCGCCAACAACCAGGCAAGTGCGATTTGTGCAGAGGTAGCCTTTTTCTGGGCTGCGATTTTACCCAATAGATCAACTAATGCCTGATTCGCTTGCCGCGCTTCGGGCGTAAAGCGGGGGAGTATGTTGCGGAAATCAGTACTATCGAACGTCGTGTTTTCGTCCATCTTTCCTGTTAGAAAGCCTTTGCCGAGCGGGCTATAGGGAACAAAGCCAATGCCGAGTTCTTCGACTGTCGGCAAGATGTCTTTCTCGTGATTGCGGAACCACAGTGAGTATTCGCTTTGGAGCGCCGTCACAGGTTGTACAGCGTGAGCGCGGCGAATGGTCTGTGCGCCTGCTTCCGATAAGCCGAAATGTTTGACCTTGCCAGCTTGGATCAATTCTTTCACTGTGCCAGCGACATCTTCGATAGGCACGTTCGGGTCTACGCGATGTTGGTAGAGCAGATCAATCGTCTCGACCTGAAGCCGCTTGAGCGAACCTTCTACGGCTTGCTTGATGTGTTCTGGTCGGCTGTTGATGCCACGCGGTTCAGTCGAGAAATCGAAGCCGAATTTCGTAGCGATCACGACTTGATTGCGGAACGGCGCGAGCGCTTCGCCAACCAGTTCTTCATTCGTGAACGGGCCGTAAACTTCAGCCGTATCAAAGAACGTGACGCCGCGTTCGACGGCAGCGCGCAGAACGGAGATCATTTCCTGTTTATCATGCGCCGGGCCGTAACCAAAACTCATTCCCATACAGCCCAGCCCAACGGCTAACACTTCTAAATTGCTATTTCCAAGTTTGCGTTTTTGCATTGTTTTTCCTTTTTCTGACGCTAAGATTTTTTGCTTAAAGAAATCGTTCGATAAGTAAGCGGACTCGTTTACGGAGAATTGTGGGGGACGGATCGTCCACATAAAGGCCGTCCATGCAAAGCATAAAAACTTCCACTGTTGCTTTATCCTCAAAAATCGGCATTAACAATTTTCTCGCTTCTTTTTCGTATTCCGCATCAAGTTGCGGGAAATATTTATGACACTGCTCAATAAACTCTGCGCCGCTGGGTGAGTTGTAAATGTATGTCCACGGCTTTAGGAGCAATTCCTCATAAATCTGTATCAGCTTGTCTTTTTGGCTTAATGCCAAGTCCAGAACAGGGCGGGCGCTATTAATCTCATCCAGATAAATCGCTCGCAGCGTTTCAACAAAAAGCTCTTCTTTGTTTTTGAATAAAAGATAAAGCAACGGACGAGAAAGCTTCGCCTTCTTCGCAATATCATCCAGCGAAGTTTTGGCGAAACCATATTGCAGAAAGCATTCTAACGCGGCGTCAATGATCGCTTTACGTCGTACTGCCTGTTTGTTTTCTGTCCTTTCAGAGACCTTTTTAGAATCAATCATAACTGTTTAAATTACACAGTTTGACAAAAATATATAATTTGTCAAACTGTAAAAATGTAATATGTCGCAAGGTGGTTGATAATGCTACCGCGTAATTCAGCAGTATGGCTATTCTGTGATGAAAGGCGGAGCGTGAGAGCGTTTACGCCTTAAAAAACATAAGGCTTCATGTGAAACGCCATCGCACGGGTTACATTGTGACGGGTGCGATGGCGGTGGCTCTCATTGCCATCTGATGCAACTTAGCTGCGCCGATAAGTTCTGAAATCATAAGCGGTGCGAAGACATCCCGCTTGGCATATTTCTGCCTCACGATTCGTATCTGCGCTAACTTGACTTTGGCACGCTCTCTTATTGTGGCGTGAAAGACGCCATTGATAATCAGGAACTAATTGCGCAATCTTAACTCTGCTTATATCTCCGGCGTTTGGCAGGCTAAATGTTTTGGCAAAAAACTGCCCAGTAGTGGTGAGTAAGTAAAAACTGGTAGCGCAAAAGGCAGTTTGCGCTACCAGCGATCAATGTGCGAATGCTTCAACACCTAGTTCTGGATTCAGCGCAACACCAGGCGGATAATGCGTGGCAGAGGTGAATTCCTTCAGCGCCTGCACATTGATAACTTTAGACAGGCATTTTTATAAAAAGCGCGCTTTTTGTGCTTCTTGTGCCTTCTTCGTTGCAGCTTATTTATTTATTAGCGACTGATGGTTTCGCTAATTCATTATCCTCAGTGTAATCCATCCAGCCGATCATCATTTCGTCATAGGTTGGTTCACCATAACGAACTATTTTGGTCGGATCAGGATTGAATTTATTGCGCGCCGAATTATCGAAATAGCTTGTCACCATGATGCGCGTTCCCTTGGGAATGAGTTTCGGTTCTCTGAAGTAATAAACCGTTTGCCAAGAGAAATCATAGTTTGGCACGTTCAGCAAAATTTCAGATTTGCCATCAGGGTAAGTAGCTTTATATTCGACCGCTTTGCCGCGTAGGTGCAAGTGCGGCATGAAATTAATAATGCGTGTGTCATTCTGGGCAATCCAGCAGGCTGTGACCTTATGATTATCCGCTCCAGCCGGAATCAAAAATGCATTGTTAGAAATGCCTACTGTATGCACCAACTTTTTGGGCTCTGTTTTGGCGAAGATTAACCCAATGCTGGAGCGATCATTTTGGACTGTTCCAGCCACTTTTGAATAATGTAACTGAAACATAATTTTGGAACCTGCCGGAATTTTCTTCACAGTTCCCGGCTCCCAGCTTGCCTGATTCATGCCCGGCGCATAACCCGCCAGCAATTGACCGTTTTCCATTTCGGAACCACGATCAGCGCGACCAAGCCGCCCACCTTTTGGATCGTTACAACCATCGTCACATACCGGAGCTTCTATCTTGGTACGTATCAGAAATCCTTCACGATACACCGGAGATTCTTTTTCCATCTTAGTACGCAAGGCTGCCAATTCTTCTTTGCTCAGATTCGGGCGCGGCTTGGGATTCGCTACAGGAGGGCGGATGAATGCAATGATGTGATGAACGATTTTGCGATTGCCGGGACGTGCTTCTGCCATCTGTACATACTTGTCTTCCTTGAAGCCGGGATCAACTTCAAAATATTGATATTCATCCGGCCCGCTGGCTTCGAGCGTAAAATCTTCCGGCATCGGAATGACTATGTCTGGCTTGCCAATTGTCCAGCCATCAATGAATTTTGGCATCGCAGGTAAATCCTTGGGGTCGCCTTCTTTCGCTCCGCCGTTGACCCACGCGACAATAGTTGCAATTTCAGTTTCGCTTAAACGCCGATCATTGGCCCACACACTGTAATGCGGATCAGCATGCCACGGCGGCATCGTTTTTTGTGCAACTTTTTCGCGGATAGATTTCGCCCACGGACGCACGTCCTGATACGTCAATGTAGAGAAAGGCGCGCTTTCGCCGGGGCGATGACATTCGGCGCAATTCTTATTAAAGATCGGCGCGATGTCTTTTGTGAAAGTGACTGATTTGTCAGGAGTGTTGTTGGCGCTGCTGGTGTGCAGTGATAAACATAATCCCGCAAGAGTAATTACTGCCAAGCTCAGCAAAAAAGTAAGTGTTCGTTTCATAATTCTTCGCTTGCCTCCAGAGGTGAAAACTTAAGTTTTGTTGATCGTTGTCAACACGACAAAAATAAAAAGGCGAATATAAAAAGACACTAGCGGTAACTGTACTTCGGAGACCAAATGAAAATAGTAACGTTAGGAAAAATTTCGCAATTTGGTGTGGGAATTTTCGCGGGAACAGGGAAATTCCCACATCAAAACAAAATAGAGGTGTAAGTAGTTTTGCCTTTATTTATTACTCCATCTGCCTTAATTACCGTTATCATTAGGCAATCACGGCAGTAAAGCTGATGGGATTTTGATGCGGTCGTCAGATACTACAAATTTGACTGGCACCTACAAGAGGAAACAGCAAATAGTGTGCCTTGAGAAATATTTGAAAGATTTAATGACACTAAGTCGCAGCGGTTATTATGTTCCCTCGAAAAGACATTTTCGCTGTGTTATTGTAAAGTTGGTTGTTGAGATTTGAATAAAATATTAATTGAGCCTACCCCCATCAAGCTCCAAATTTAGCCCGTTACGGACGCTTCATTATTACAAGTCATATCCATAGTAACTACCCCACTTCGCGTTCTATTTACATCTTTATGCAGTGACTTCTTTTTCCCTTAGTCTGTTATAAGTCTGCTCTCACGCAATATTCTTTTTATCAACCAAGTCGCTGGATTAATCGGTCATCAAGATCAATCCAGAAGCAGGTATTGAAGCGTTTCTTTAGCGAGCGATAGATTGGTTTTGCGGTGGCTATACATTTAACCAAGCTAAAGTTCTTCGTTGTTATTGTTGTTTTCGTAGTTGCCGTTTTGGGGCAATCTAAAAAAAATGAGCCGAATTGGATTCCCAATAAAGTCCCTGAAGGAACTGTTTTTATGGGGCCGCAGGCTTGTGTCGAATGTCACCAAGATAAAACAAAAACACAAGCACAAACACTCATGGCACAAGCTTTCGCGTCAGCAGAAAGTGCTGAGGTTTTGCGCAAAATACCGAAGCTCACCGTGCAAAAAGGCCCATATTTTTATGAGATTATTCGACAAGGGCAAACCAGTATTTACAGCGTGACCGATGGGAAGCAAAAGATTTCTGTACCGATTCACTTTGTTGTGGGAAAAGGGGACTCGGGGCAAACATATTTACTGCGTTATAAAAATCAATTCTACGAAAGCCGCTTGAGTTATTACGCCCGCGGTAAAGAGCTGGATTTCACAATCGGCCAACCTCCTGCGCTTCCCACTTCTCTGGAAGACGCGCTTGGGCGACCCGTGTCGCCGCATGATTTGGCGCAATGCGTTGGCTGCCATTCCAGCGGGGCTGTCGCCGGAGAAAAAATTGATTTTGCAAAATTGATCCCCGGTATTAGTTGTGAAACATGCCACGGGCCGGGCGGCGAACATATCGCGTTAAGTAAGGCGGGGAAGCCGAGTCATGAGAAAATTTTTAACCCAGGCAAATTGTCTGCTGATGCGTTATCACAGGATTTTTGTGGTTCTTGCCATCGCAGCGCCGAAAATGTCATGTCCTTGCCGCAATCTGGAGGAAAGAGCAATGTGCGATTTCAGCCCTACCGCATTTTTGGTAGTAAGTGCTATTCGGATGATCAACGCATAAGCTGTACAGCTTGTCACAACTCGCATGAGCCAATGCAAAAATCAGTCGGTTATTACGATGCGAAATGTACAGCTTGCCATAAAGCCGCAGACTCGGAAATCAAACTATGTAATGTATCAAGTAGGAATTGCGTCAGTTGTCATATGCCAAAGACAGAATTGGAAGGCGCGCAATATAAATTTACCGACCATCGCATTCGTATTGTAAAACCAACAGAAGGCTATCCATTCTAAAAAAGCTTATGGGCTTCATAGATCGGCGCCGCAGCTTTAGATAATGGCGCAGATATTTTTTTCGTTCCCTAAAGCGCGGGCTGGGGGTGGGGCAAAGAATAATTCTTGTCTTTATTTAGGCACAGCCGCGATTCTGGCTAACAAATCTGTGGCAAATTTATGGTTAGGAGAAAGCTGCAACGCCTTTTCTATATCTGCTTTGGCAAGGTCATATTTCTTGACGTCGAAATAGACCGCGCCGCGAAAAATGTATGCACTCACATAATTCGGATTGATTTTGATTGCTTGACTCAGGTCTGCAATCGCCATGTCGTTTTGTTTCTTTTTGTTGTAAGCAATCGCCCGATCCAAATATCCTTTTGCATAGTTCGCATCTATCTTGAGGGCCTGGTTAAAATCGGCAATTGCCAAGTCAATTTGATCGAGTGAGGAGTAACAGATCCCACGATTTCCCCAGGCTTCGATATTGGTTGCATCCAACTTGAGAGCGATATTCAAATCAGCAATCGCCAACTCGTATTGTTTCTTTTTGTAGTAAACAGAACTGCGGTTAACAAAGGCTTTCACATAATTAGGATTGAGCTTGAGCGCTTGATTGTAATCAGCAAAAGCGGAATCAAGATTTCCTTTGTCAGCGTAGGCAATGCCGCGATTGTACCAAAATTGAGAGTCATTAGGCGTTAAGACCAAGCCTCGCGAGTAATCGGCAATCGCTGAATCATGATTTCCTTTTTTGTTATAAGACAGACCGCGTTGAAATAGTGCATCAAGGTAGTTCGGATCAAGGTTGAGGGCTTGCGAATAATCGGCAATCGCCAAATCAAATTTACCTGAATAAAAATAAGCTTGCCCGCGATTATACCAGGGCTCCTTTGCCGTCGGCCTAAGTTTGACAGCCTCATTAAAGTTGGTAATAGCCTCAGTATATTGTTTATTTTTGTAATACTGAATGCCACGATTTAAGAACTCTTGCGCCGTTTGCCCAAACGAAATGGTCGTCAAAGAAAAGAAAAGAAGCGTCAATAAGCAAAATTTTTTCATATATGTTTTATGCAGTCTATCTTATTAGTTGTGACCCGTGAGTAGACAGCCGATTGGTCAGGAAACAAGGAATTGGGGCAACAAAATAAAAACTGAAGTGTTTGAGGGAAGGGGCTTCGTCAACATTGGGCGAAATATAGCAGAAAAAATTCAGGCTGGAAATTTTTTTCTTGTCCCAATGGAATTAGCACCTCTGCCTTGGCAAACTACTTTTATACATTGATGAAGATATTCTTTTCGTTGCCTAAATCGCGGGCAGATGGTGTGAGAATCGTTTTGGCGTTGATATGGATTTTCTCGCCTTTGTTGAGTGCTTGCCGCACATCATCTTCGCACACGAATGGAACTGCTTGTGGCTTAAGCGGCGCAACAGGTTTGGGAGGTTCGGGCTGTGGATTCAATCTGGGCGAAGGTGGTTCTGGTTGCGGATTCAAATACGGTGAAATTGCAATCGGGTTTGGCGCGGGAGTTGCTAATTTCGGTTTGCGTTCGGCTAAAAAGCGATCAACTAAACTCGCTACGGCAGTGCGATTAAGCGCGGGCGTAGCATTCGCCTGCGGAAAAACAGGTGAAATCTGTGGAAAAGCCTGTGGAATTGCTGTGGAAACTTGATTCAGCACGTTTGGACTTGTAACAGCACGCGTTTCAAAGGCGACGCGTTTGATGTCCATCAAGTGATGCGGCGAGATATTATCCGAAGTTACATTGCCACCCCACGATCCGCAGCCGAGCGTCATCGAAGGTACGAGCGCGGTTGAATATCCGATTGCGCCATGCGTCGAAGGCGAATTCGCCACAATACGCGCGGTGGGCATCAATTCGCCATAGCGCAAAATTGCGGCGCGGTCACGCGAGTGAATCGAAGACGTGTGACCCATTCCGCCGTAGCGCAAAACTTCATCACAACGCTTGCAACCTTCTTCAAGCGAATTCACTACGTAATACGTCAAAATCGGCGAAAGCTTTTCGAGCGAGAGCGGATAATCGCGTCCGACGCCGCCAACTTCTGCAATCAGACAGCGCGTGTTTTGCGGCACAACGAAGCCCGCTTTTTCAGCAATCCACGTTGCAGGTTTGCCAACAATTTTCGGGTTCAATTTGCCTTCGGGGGTGACGACTAATTTCGCAAGCAGATCGGCTTGTTGCCCGTTTAGAAATACTGCGCCTTGGGCGATGAATTGTTCGCGGACTTGTTTGTCTACGGGCGCTTCAACGACGACGGATTGTTCGGACGCGCAAATTGTGCCGTTATCAAAACAAGTGCCTGCCAAAATGTCGCGCACGGCTTTGGCTACGTCGGCGGATTTTTCGATGAACGCGGGAACGTTGCCGGGGCCAACACCGAACGCTGGTTTGCCTGATGAATATGCCGCGCGTACTAAACCCGTGCCGCCTGTCGCCAAAATCACCGCTGTCTTGCGATGCTTCATCAATTCGTTCGTTGCTTCCAGCGTAGTGTTTTCAATGCAACCAATCGCTTCGGCTGGCAATCCTGCTGCTATGCCCGCCGCACGCATAATATTCGCTGTTTCGATCACGCATTTGGCTGCCGACGGATGCGGCGAAAGCACAAGTGCGTTGCGCGATTTTATCGAAATCAGAATTTTGAAAATTGCCGTTGAAGTCGGATTCGTCGAAGGAATAATCGCGCACACGACGCCGCGCGGCGCAGCAATTTCGACTACGGAACCATTATCGTTGATGACGCCAACGGTTTTGAGATTGCGAAAATAATTGTGGATGTCCACTGCTGCAAAAAGATTTTTGACGTTCTTGTCGGCTGGAATTCCGTAGCCCGTTTCTTCGTGCGCAAGCTGTGCGATTCGCATAGATTCGCGCTGCGCGGCTTGTGCCATCGCTTCGCAAATCGCGTCAATTTTCGCCTGATCAAAACTGGCAACAACGGCTTGCGCCTTGTGCGCCGCTTCGACCAAATCACGCGCGGACTGAATGGATGCTAAATCTTTGTCGAGCATAGAACGCGAGATGCTAGATGTTGGATGTTAGATGCTAGGAATAACAGAAGGCTAGCATCCAGCATCTAGCATCTAATCTCTATTTCTTTGCTGTTCCTTTTGGCAACACACGTTCGACTTCGGAATGCGGGCGGGGAATTACGTGGACGGAAACTAATTCACCAACGCGACGGGCAGCGGCGGCGCCTGCATCGGTGGCAGCTTTGACTGCGCCGACATCGCCGCGCACAAATACTGTGACATAGCCTGCGCCAATGTATTCGCGTCCGATTAATTGCACATTCGCGGCTTTGACCATCGCGTCTGACGCTTCGACCGCGCCGATGAACCCTTTTGTCTCGATCATGCCGAGCGCTTCCATACTCATAAATTTGCTTCTCCTCAAAATTGATTCGACGAATAAAAACGAAGCGGAATAATAATCTGTGGCGGGAGCGAGAACAAGGGCGGGCGGGGAAGCCGAAAGGCCAGACTGCCAGACAACCAGAGCAGTGGATTTTTTGCATAACTTCCCCTTGTCTGGTTGTCTGGCAGTCTGGCCTTCTTTTTCAGTAGCTGTAAAGCATCAATGGTTCTTTACCGAGCAAGCGAATCAACGTGTAAATTTGGCCGCGATGATGCCAATGCTCATCGTACGTGAATGTAGCCATTTGCCAGGTGGGAAACGATCCCCAAGGCGTTTCAATCACTTTCGCTAATTCTTCATCGCTCATTTTGCTCAGCGTGTCATCCAACATTTGATGGGATTCATTGGCATAATTTTGCAGCGACTCCACTGAGTTTAGTGTCGCCAGCACTGCTTTGCCCGCATCTGTTTCAGGGATGACGATATTTTCTTCTTCCATCGTTACTTTATCCTTGAGCATATTTTTTGCCCAATTCCGTTCCATCGCATAAATGTGATAGAACAAATCTTTGATGGAGCGCATTTCAGGCCGCGCCCGATGAGTCAATTCTTCTGCTGATAAATCTGCGATGCAGCGCACGGTTACGCCATGCACCAATTTGAAATACTCGCGTTGGGCGAGCAGTGCTTGTTTATTCATATTGGCTCCAATCTTATACGTTTAGTTAGCTTGAAAAACAGGATGCCGCAAAACTGTTTTTAGTTTAGCCGGCGCGGTTCTGCGTGGATCGTTCAGGTAAATTTCGTGATGATGTTTGTGTAATTGGTAATTGCTTTGCGCGGCAAATTCGTGCATTCGCGCAATTGTTTCGCCTTCGTCATCGTATGACCCGCAGTAAAGAATTTGCACGGCTAAGCCCTCATCATAGGGCGCAAATCGTACTTGTTCTAGTGCGGGCAACACTTTCTTTTTAGCCGCTTCCATTTTGGTTGCGGCAAAAATTTCCGGCGTCACGATTTCAGGTTGCATAATCATCATCGTCCACTTCCACAAATTTTTGTTGCGCCATGTTGTAAACGCTTCCATATCGTCTGCCCACCACAATCCTTCGAGCGGCATGACGGAAAAATCTGCGCCAGATTTTTTGAGCTTGAATTTGATGGTGTATGCAAGCGAGAAAAGCGCTTCGACCGCATCTTTATAGGCTTGTGCCGTATTCGGATCGCCTGCGCCATCAATCATCAAATAATTGAGCGTAGGCATTTCAAGCAGGGAAAAATTTTTGGCGGAAGGGGCGTAATACGGATGTAAGATTTTCTTGTAATTAACTTTGTTCATCCAAAAATATCTCGGCGCTAAAAAAATTCTGAGCACGCGAAATCATCTGCACGAACAATACATAGCGGCGACCAAGCATTGCCCGAACGAATTGTTTCGCGTGCTCAGAAAGTGTTACTTGATTTATGGTGAGGAGAGAATAACTGAGGCTAGTGACAACAGTATGTCAGTAGCAAAAAAGAAAATTTTTTTATGTGAAAAAATAGCTTTAAGCAGGTTTTACAGATTGCTGCCTGAATATTTTTTGCGTGTTAACTTTGCGCGGGCGGAAAATATTTTATTGTGTTAATCCGATGCGTCGTATTAACACAATAAACCGCTGATCGGCATGCAAACTATCGAAGAACGGAACTTCTTTGAGAAATGGCAGCAGACTCGCACGTTCTTCATAGGCTTTGTCGAGCCAGCCGAAAGCTTGATCCTTTTCTCCAAGTTCAGTGTAAATGCGTGCCATTCGCCACGGGCTAACGTGTTTGGTTTTGGCGAATTCCAGTTCTTGCCGCCAAAATCCAATTTTGCCCGCCGTGTTATAAGCTTGCTGTAACGCCACAATATTTTCAGCCGGTTCGCCAGTCAGCGCTTTGTTTTTTAATATCGTCGCAATGGCCTGATTGAGGTCGCCTTGCAAGTAATAGGCATTGCCCAAATCATCCAGCGCGAGCCGAAAATTCGGTTCGAGTTCGAGGGCTTTGCGATACCATTCAATCGCTTCGTTATATTTACGCTGATAAAAATATACCCAACCAATTTGCGTGACAAACAGCGGCGAAAGCGGGTCTAGCTCCAACGCACGTTTGCGTGCAATTAAAGCCTCATCAAATTTTCCCATCACGGTCAGATATGCGCCGTACATTCCGTGTGCGTCGGCGTAATTTGGATTCAGCGCAATGGCACGTTGGATTTCTCGTTCCGCGTCAGGCCAATTCCAATCGTAAAAGAGTTTCGTTTTTGCTAAGGAAAGATGCGCTTCGCCGAGCGAGTTGTCTAATTGCAAGGCTTTGATTGCGGCGGCTTCGGATTGCGGGAAAGCTTCGCGCACAGGCACAAAACCAAGGTAGCCAAGCAGGTTATGTGCGTCGGCGATGCCGGAATAAGCGGGCGCATAATTGGGATCAATTTTCAGGGCTTGCTCAAATGATTCAATTGCCTTGAGCAACGAATCTTTTGTCCACTTGCTCCAAAAAAAACGACCCTTCAGATAGGCTTGATAAGCGTCAGGATTTTCAGTGTAGCGTTTGACCAGTAATTGCTTTTCTTCGCCCGTTAATTGCAAGGCTAACGTGTCCGCGAGCCGCTCTGAAAGTTTGTCTTCAACCGTAAACAGATCAGTGAGTTTTTCGTCGAATTTATCAGCCCACAACGTCGCGCCATTTTTTGTGCTGACCAGTCGTACTGTCACGCGGATGCGATCTGTCAGCCGCTGTAAATTGCCATCCAGCACAGCGTCTACTTGCAATTCACGTCCGGCGATTACGGGGTCTTGTTCGAGACTGCTGTATTTGCGCACCGCGCTGATGGGTCGCACGATCAGTTGCCGTACATTACTAAGCCGCATAATCAGCACATCCGCCATGCCTATTTGCAACACTTCGTCCGCGCTATCTGCCGTCAATGGTTTGAATGGCAACACGGCGATAGAGTTGAGCGTGGCAAATTGCGTGTTGCGCGTTGGCCTCGCCTTCCGCCAGTAAGCGAAACCGAGGAGCAGCGCTGCTAGCACAGCGGAAGCAATTAGCAGAGAAGGAGAGATCGCGCGACGCAGAGAAGGAGAGACAATAATTGGGAGTGATTTATTTTCTGCCGTTCGCGCTCCCTCCCTTTCTCTTTCTCTTTCTTCTTCCGTCTCTTTCTCCACGACTACGTGTGTGCGCGTGTGGGTTGCGACAATGATTTCAGCGGGTGCGGTTGGTAATTCTTTTACATTAGCGACAAAGCGATAGCCGCGTCCTGGCACAGTGACGATATACCGATGCTCGTCTTTTTGTTCGCCAAGCGCTTTTCTGAGTAAGTAAATATTACGGCTGAGTGCGCTTTCCTCGACAATCGTTTCGCCCCAGACAGATTCCATCAATTCATCTTTTTCAATCACCCGCCCGCGCATTTCCACTAAGGCCAGCAATGTATCGAACGCTTTCGGCGTGAGCGACAAAACCTCTCCCGCCCGCAGCAAAAGACGTTTTTGTGCATCAATGCAAAAAGAATCAAATTCGTATAAACGCTTTTCGGGGTTAGACATAAAGGCGTTGTCAGAAATTCGGAGATTTTGTCAAAGCCGTTGTCAAGATTCGTCAAGACGACCTCGGCTAAAGTGCGCCGCAGATTGAGGGGGAGTCAAACTCTTCAATTGAACTGTTGAGGCCGCGCTCATTATAGAGAGCGGAAATCACTGGCACAACAGAGGAGGAAGCATGAGGCAAAAATCCAGAGCGGAAATCACTGTCGAAACACAGCAGATTGTCATCATTCGCCAAGCTGAACCATTGATCAGCCGCTGGTGTTCCAATTGTGCAGCGACTGTACAAATGGTGGCGTCGGAAAAGGCGGCAATATTGCTGCGCTCCAGTCAACGCGCAATTTGTCGTCAGGTCGAAGCCGGACAATTACATTTCAGTGAAACAGGTGACGGAAAGCTTTTCATTTGCCTCAATTCAATTACCAATCACCTAAACACAAAACCAGGAGAAATTCTATGAAACTTACGAATCGCTTAATGATCTTCGTCGCCGGGCTGTTATTGCTTGGCGGTCTCGCTTATGGGCAATCCGACGAACAAAATTTTCCCGACGCAGCAAGCCGGGAAAATTTCAATCATTTTTCTGAACGAATTAAGCAAGAGCAAATCAAAGCCTTTACCGGATCGTGGGAAGGCGTGTTTACCCCGGAAGAAGGTGGGCCGCCGCCGTTTCGCATTTTGTTCACCTTTGGCGCAGAAGGCACAGTCGTTGTATCGGATGCCGGGCCGCCTACGCCGCAAAACAATACGACTGAACACGGCGCGTGGGAACGCACAGGCAACAACGAGTTCACGATCATTTACAAACAATTTCTTTTCAATAATGCGGGAGAACTCGATAGCACATTTAAAGGCCGTGTGCGATTCAAATTGAATCGGCGCGGGACAGAAATTCATGGTGTGGTCAAAGCGAATATTTATGATCCCGCCGGAAACGAAGTCCTTGCTGGCGCAGGTACGATCAAGTGTACAAAGATCAAAGTCGAATCACTTGATTAATTCTATTCTAAAATTTATCAAAGCTGTGCTGCTTGTGCGGCACAGCTTTTTTATTGGCTCAGCCCAACGCGCCGCACCAAATCGACAAAGCGCGGATCGGTGTGCAAGCCATCAAACTGCGGGTCTACTTTGAGGGTGGTAAGATTGCTATCGTGTTCTGTGTACGCTTTTTCCAGCCAGGCGAAGGTCTGTTCCGGCTCACCCCATCCCGCATAGATTTTGGCGATACCAAACGGCGAGACATATTTGCGCTTTGTTTCTTCCTGCAACTCCTCAAGCAGCTTTTGCGCCGCACTGCGCTGGCCCGAGATTGCATACAAATTCCCCAGGATACCGCGCCAGTCAACCCCACCCATTTTCGCATTTTTTTGCAACTCTGCGATGGCCTGTTGATACTGTCCCTGTTGTCTATAAACCAATCCGAGTATGACATGCGCCTCAGCATAGTTCCGGTCAATATCCAGCGTCTTTTGGAGTTGTTTGATGGCTTGCGCGTATTGACGCGCAAAGAAATAGTGCAAGCCCAGATGGAAGTTGATCGCGACATCAAGCGGATCAAGCGCCAGCGCGCGTTCACTCTCGGCCAATGATTCCGCGAAGCGACCCTGATAAATAAAATAATGCGAGTACATGTGGTGCGCATTGACGTAGTTCGGATTCAGCGCAATCGCGCGCTGGAATTCTCGCTCGGCGGTCTGCCAGTCCCACTCCTGATGCACCGCGATCATGCCGAGCGAGGTATGCGCTTCGGCCAGCGTGTCATCCAACTCCACGGCCTTTAAGGCGGCTGCCTTCGCCTTCTCATAGGATTCCCGGGGCGAGATGGAGTTCGTGGTAAAGGCGAACCCATCCGCTGCATAGTATTCAGCCAAACCGGCATACGCCGCGCCGTAACGCGGGTCTTTTTCAATCGCCCGCTGAAAGTAATCGAAGCCTCTTTTAAGCCCGTCGGGTGTCCCGGTGTTCAGATAGTAGTGTCCCTTTAGATAGAGTTCATGGGCTTCCGGGTTCTCCGTGCCACGCCTGGTGAGGCGCTGCTGTGTCTCATTACTCAATGTTAGTCGCAACTGTTGCGAAATGTCGCGCGCCAGTTCCGTCTGCACCGCCAGCAAGTCAAACATTTTGTGATTGTACTGTTCGCCCCACAGATGGCTGTTATCGCGCACGTTGACCAACTCTGCGCTGACGATCAGATCATCACCGCGCTGCATTACTTTTCCGGTCAGCACCGCTCGCACACCGAGTGCGTTACCCGCCGCCTGTGCATCAGTATCTTTACCTTTGTAGTGAAAGACTGAATTGCGCGACATCATTTTTAACCGAGGTAAGTTCGAGAGGCTGTTGATCAGACCATCCGTGATACCGTCAGAAAGATATTCTGTATCAGGATTCGCGTTGACATTGACGAAGGGCAAAACGGCCAGTGAATCAATCGCGGTTGCCTGCTCGACAAAAGGTCTGAAGTACAGGGTGACCGCAATGCCTGACAATAAAAGCAATATTATCAGTGCCGTGACCAATTTATAGCGTTGGAAATGAGCGAAGAAAGAACGCCGTTGCACGGTTGTCATCGCTTGCTCATGGGTGGTGTGCGTAGATGATACTATTTGTGTATTTGATGTGGCTACGTCATTGAGGCGAGAGTTTGCAAACTTGGTAGGATCGCTTGGCGTTTGCTCATCCGATAATTCCTGTTGGCGTTCCAATTGTCGCTGCAAGCGTTTCAGATCTGCCTGCAATTCTGACATTGTTTGATAACGCGCCGCCTGATCTTTTTGTAACGTGCGGTTAACGATGCGCTGGAGTTCTGCGGGTATGTCAGGCGCGTAGCTCATCAACGGTGGCGGCACATCGCGCAGGATGGCGGCAATCATTTCGCTGATGCTCGCACCGACAAAAGGCGGTTGTCCCGCAATCATTTCATATAGCACCGCGCCCAGACTAAAGATGTCTGTCTGTACATCCATCCTTTCGCCCCGCGCTTGCTCCGGCGACATATAGCGAGGCGTACCCATTACGATGCCGGGCATTGTGGAAGGATGATCGTAGAATGATGAACGATGAAGAGAAGATTCCGCCTTTTCATTCCGCGTTCTGCCTTCCGCGTTCTGCCTTTCAACTAGCTTTGCCAGCCCAAAATCTAACACCTTCACCAAACCATCACGCCGCACCATAATGTTGTCGGGCTTGATATCGCGGTGAATAATCCCAGCTTCGTGTGCAGTGGCAAGAGCGGCAGCGATTTGGGTAGACATTTCTATGGCTTTACTCACAGACATCTGCCCATTCGGCAGACTTTTCATCTGTTCGCGCAGCGTCTCGCCCTCGACGTATTCGGTGATAATGAAATGCGTGCTTACGGTTTTATTGGTGAACGTGCCGATTTCGTGAATCGTCAAAATGTTCGGATGGTTTAGTGCTGATGCTGCCCGCGCTTCCTGCGTAAAGCGTCGCACCCGCGAAGCATCAGACGTAAATTCGTCCGGTAACAATTTGACGGCGACCCGGCGGCGAAGCTCCTTGTCTTCCGCCAGCCAGACTTCTCCCATCCCACCTTTGCCCAAAAGCGAAAGCAATTCGCAGCGACCGACACGTTGCCCTGAAAGAGAGTGTCCCGATTTTTCGTCAAGAATCTGTGTGGCGAGTTCTAAGGCAGGCTGATCCAGAAAGGCAGAATCGGTATCGTAGCTGAGCAAGGCTTCGACCTCAGCGCGTAAGGCATCTTCGCCCGCACAAGCTTGTGTAAGATAGGCAGAGCGCTCAGCAACCTCCAAGGCTACGGCCTCGTCGAAAATTCGCCCTAATTTTTTGAACTGCTCAGGCGTCATGCTTTCCCGTTTGATCCAACTGCCGAAGTAACCAGGCGCGGGCCAAGCGCCAATTGCTGCTAACGGTGCGCTGCGACACTTGCAAGATGGTGGCGATTTCCGGTTCCGTCAAGCCGCCAAAGAAGCGCAATTCGACGATCTTGCTTTGCCGCTCGTCGAGTTTGGCTAACTCCGTCAGCGCATCATGAAGCGCGATTATTTCGCCGCTCTGTTCCGTTCCAATCGCGAAGCCCTCATCAAGCGAGATGCGTTGTGCGCCGCCGCCGCGTTTCTCGCGTAGTTGTGCCCGCGCGTAATCCACTAGGATGTGCCGCATCGCCTGCGCCGCGACGCCAAAGAAATGGGCGCGATTCTCCCATTGGTTTTCTTCCTGCCCGGCGAGACGCAAATACGCTTCGTGGAGCAAGGCCGTCGTTTGCAAAGTATGTCCCGGCGCTTGTTGTGCGATGTAACGATGGGCGATTCGATGAAGTTCGTTGTACACGAGCGGCGTGAGTTCATCTAATGCAGTACGGTCGCCCTGGCTCCAACGTTGTAGCAACTGGCTAATGGGTTGCAGAGAGGTTTCCATAATTTTTTGCCGGCGTTGCGTGTTTTGTTTCCGCTTGTCGTTTCTAGAGGTGAGAGCAAAACGGCTTTCACCTCACAGCCCCATCTATGGGCAGCGTTATTAGGATTCGCGGGGAGAGGTGCAGTGTACTCTAACGCCCGCGCAAAACCAAAGGAGACAACTCATGCGTCAGTTAACCCAAACTCTTTCTCACTTTATAAAATCTTCTCTCGTCTACAGCATTTTCTTCGGCGTCCTCAGCCTGGGACTACAGACGATACCCGCCCATGCACAAACCAAAAGCGATGCCATCGTGGAATTGAAACGACGCCTGCAAGAGCGATTGGTTAATGATAGTCGCGCTCCGCGTGCGGAACCACTGACAGGGAGAGAAGAAGCGTCAGCCGAAACAACGAGCGAAGGGTCGCAGGCAGAAAGCTTTTATGATGACGCCGACCCACGCAAGACAGCCATCGTCGGCAGTTGGCTGGGAACAACGGGCGAAGGAAACAAAATTCTGCTTTCCTGTACCAGCGATGGCATTGCCCTGAGTTCCGTGCAAAGCGAAGTCAGCTCAATTCCCGAACTGGGTGTCCTGACACCTGGACACGGCGCGTGGAAATATCTCGGCGGGCGACGCTTCGCTGTCACTGAGGTGGGCATTCTCTACGACATCAATACCGGCCACTTGCTGGGCTTTCTCAAAGCACGGCCAGTGTTTGTGCTGAATCGCGCCGGAGATGAAATGAGCGGAACCGACCACGTAGAAATCACTGACCCAGATGGGAATGTCGTGTTCACTGGAACCGGGGAAACACATTACAAACGCATCAAAGCTGAGTAGCCTGTATTAAGCGCGAATTGCCTACAACACAAATGGCTGCTGACCAGAGCGCTGGCTGATCAGCAGCCACTTCTATACCAGCCACATCACAATCCCACGCGCCGCAACAGGTCGGCAAAGCGCGGCTCAGTGCGCAACGAATCCAGTCGCGCATCTGCCTTGATCCATCCCATCCATTCCGATTGATCGGCGAGTGCTTTTTCCAGATACGCGAACGCCTGTTCCTTATCGCCTAATCCAACGTAAACCAGCGCAACATCGAACGGCGAAACATAGTGTTGCTTTGCCATTTGCTGTAACTCGGTCAATGTTTTCGATGCTTCGGCGCGTCTGCCAGCTAAGGCGTACTCCCTGCCTAGTGCGCCCACCACTTGTGAAGTCGGCAGCATTGATTTCACTTTCTCCAGCTCAGTAATCGCAGCGGCATGATTGTCCTTTGCTCCGTAAGCCATCGCCAACAGTTCACGCGAAAATGGATTGTTTGGATCAAGTTCTACTGCCTGCTGTGCTTCCTGTAGCGCTTCGTCATTACGACGTGCCATCAGATACGTCGAAGCAATGAAGCTTCCGGCAATAGGCGAGAGCGGATCAAGTTGTTGTACGCGGCGTAGCACAGCGACGCCTTTGTCCGCATCTTTGCCCATAAAATATTCGCCATAAAAAAACATCGCTGCGACTGAATTAGGACTCAATTCCCCGGCACGTTGAAATTCATGTTCGGCTGCCGGATTACGTTGATGAACGAAGACATGGCCTAACGCAGCGTGCGCTTCGGCCAGTGTGTCATCCAACGCCAACGCTTTTTCGGCGGCGGCTTTGGCTTTAGGCAAGGCTTCACGCGGTGACAGCAGCCAGTCCGAAGCTGCCGTGTAAGCGTCTGCGAGTCCTGCCCAAGCCAGTGCGTAAGTTGGATCAAGGCGCAAGGCTTCGTTCAGTTCTTCGACGGCTTTTTGATTACCTTCCGGTGTATATTGCAGCGTGTGATAACGACCTTTGAGATAGGCTCGATAGGCTTCGCTATTATCAGTATAGCGGCGGTTCAAGCGTTGTTGCTCCGCACTCGTCAGTTTCAGCGCCAGTGCCTGTGTCACATTCGCTGACACTAAATCCTGCAATTGAAAAATGTCATTGCACTCCTGATCGCATTGATAAGCCCAGAGTGGTTGCCCATCGCTGGTGCGCAACAATCGCACGGTCACACGCACGCGGTCTCCGATTTGTTGGATGCTGCCATCTAGCACGGAATCTACTTTCAACGCCCGGCCTGCTTGCAGCGCGTCTTTGTCTGCCAATGAAAGCACGGCACTGGTTGGGCGCACCGTCAACTGATTCAGATTGCTCAATCGCGTAATCATCACGTCAGCCAACCCGACGCCAAGATATTCTTCGCCCGATTTAGGCGTGAGTGATTTGAACGGAAGCACAGCTAAAGACTGAAGATTAGCAATAGAAGCTTTTGCCGTAGGGCGCGTTTGCCACCAATATCCACCACCGAATAATGCAATCAGCAGCAGCGTGGCAATTGACCAGGAGAGGGAGCGACGGAGAGAACGAGAGAACGAGAGAGACTGGGGCGCTCGCTCAATCGCTCCATTGCTCCTTCCTTCTTTCTCTCCTTCTATTTCTTCCTCCTCAATCACGACGCTTACCTTCGATTCCTGCACAACTAATTCTGTCAGATTGTCTGTGACTGCACGTACATCAGGAACAAAACGGTAGCCCTGCCCAGGGACAGTGAGAATGTATTGATGGTCGCCGCGATTTTCGCCAAACACTTTGCGTAAGGCCGAAATATTAACCGTCAAATTTGCTTCTTCGACGAAGCTGTCAGGCCAGAGCTGCTGCATCAATTCTTCTTTGCCTAAAACGCGACCGCTGTTTTCGACCAGCGTGAGCAGCGTGTCGAAAACCTTTGGTTTGAGCGGAACAATTTCTTCATCACGCAACAATAATCGTCTTTTAGGGTCAACACGAAACATTGCGAATTCATAAAAGTGATGGGCTAGTTCGTTCATAAACTTTCTTTCAGCAGGGAGTTAACTCGTAATTTGGAAACGTTTGGAAACATTTAGCACCGCGTTTAGGACATTTATTCGGCTTTAGACTGATGCTGCGTCGTGAGTTCGGGCAAACAGAGGCTCGCATTCACAAAAAACGGAGCGGTCAGCAATGAAAAAAAAACGGCGTATAGAGATTACGGTTGAAACCCGGTCATTGGTTTTCCGCCAATCCAACGCGCGCATGCTTTTTTTCTGTTCACAATGTGCGGCGACAGTCCAAATGCTGGCGCCGGACGAAGCGGCGGTACTGGCGCAAACCAGTTCACGCACCATTTATCGTTGGGTAGAAATGCAGCGAGTTCACTTCCTGGAAACTAAGGAAAACCGCTTGCTCATCTGCCCAAATTCGCTAACACAACAAACGTAATAAGGAGAAACATTATGCAAACACGAAACCAAAAACTATCTCGCAAAACTTTTATCACCCTGACAGCGGTATTGTTTATCTTTGGCCTCAGTATCGTCGGCTTAGGCCGCGAAGGATTTTTGAGCCGCGTTCATTTGCTGCCATCAGCAAAAGCGCAAGAAGTAGCACGGCCTGAAGTTGTTACCCAAGCGCAAGAAAATGCACCAACGCGCGAGCGCGAACAAGTTAGTTACGCCAGTCTGCGCAGCCTGAAAGGGCGTTACACCGATTATGCAACTGCGAGCGTGTTGCCTGACGGTTTAGCTCCTGCCGCGTGCGTTGGCGTAGTCAATTTTGACGGACGCGGTCACATGAAAATGACGGAATCGCACAGCTTCAACGGCTTGATTATTCCCGAAGCGCATTACGATGGAACATATACAATCAACGATGATTTCACCGGCATCATGACGATTAGATCGTTAGAGCAGGGATTCATCTTCAAGCAAAAATTTGTGCTGAATGAAAATACGCAAGAGATCACTTATATCGTGATGGAAGATGGCGAAGTTTCAACCGGAACGATGAAAAAGATGCCATAAAAATTGAGTAGGAAATAAATGATTATGGTTTGTAATTCATTTGTCGGCCCGCGTGTTTTGCCTCGTCAGATGCGCGGGCCGATTTTTAATTGTGCTTCACCGCGCCAAATTTTTCGTCGAGCCATTGATTGATAACGGGGACGGCGATTTCTACGGGCGGTGTATGGCTGCCATCGTACAGCACCAATTTTTTTTGTTCACGCAACAATTTGTAAAACGGTTCAAGTGTTGTTGTAAGCGCAAACACTTCGTCATAACGACCGCTGAGCATTAATTTCGGGGCGCGAATAAAAGGCGCAAAATTCGGTTGGGTAATTTCTGGCAAGGTGTTTGGTAACGGGCGGTGCATTCCGCCTGCCATAAAAATTACACCTTTATAGCGCTCTTCGACGGCTGTAAAAATAATTCCTTCTGTTGCTCCCTGACTAAAACCAAAATATGCCAACCGCGACAAATCCATATCCTGCCGCGTTGCCAGATAATCCAGTCCGCGCCGCAAATCTGTTGCCTCTGCTACCATTTCTTCGCGCCGTTTGATCGTAGCGGAGGATGGCTGCACATAGTTCGGCGAGCGTTCACGTTCTTTGAAGCCCTTAAAAACAACGGTGAACACTGCACGTCCCGCGCGAATATATGGCGTCAGCGCCATTTCGGTCGCTTCAGGAAGGGTGAAAAACACCCCATACACATCGCCTGCCGGAACAAAATTAAGTACTTGAAATGGCTGATTGGCAGATTTGGGTAAATACAAATAAGCAATCACGCGTTCGTCGCCTGCCCCAATGTACGTGATTTTTTCGCGTCGCCAATCGCTTGTTTCTATGGCTTCAATCACCTTTGCTTCAAGCGGCGTTTGATCGTAGCGATAGTGACTGAGCAACGGGCGAAACTCCGTTTCACTGATTGGTTGATAATTAGGAATCTGATTTGCCGTATCAATTTTTTGTGCAGCCATATCAAGCGGCTGCGTATTCAGCACGCAGCGAAAACCTAGTTTGGGTGTATTCGTAAAGCCTGGTGTTTCGCCGATGTAGGGGAACAGATACGGATGATCGTCCCACGCTGCGCCTGCGGTTGCGAATCCTGCCGACGTTTCGGTCAGACACCATTCTGCTGCATTGCCTGCCATGTCGTGACAACCGAACGGACTGATGCCAAATGGAAAACTGCCGACTGGCATTGTGCCACTGCTTTTGAAATTGGCGCGAGTTTCCGCCGAACTGGTTACGTCAATTGGCCCCCACGGCATGATGTAACCAGAATAATAAGTGAATAAGCCGTTGCGGGCGGCTTTTTCCCATTGAAAAATTGTCGGCAATTGTTTGCCGCGAAACGCCGCGTACGCCGCAGCCTCATACCAGGTGATGTCTGTGACGGGATGATCGGCTTTGCCTTCAGGGAAATTTTGCCCCGTCCAATTGCGCGGGCCGGGCAAATTCGTGCGGTCTTTGAAAAGGATAAGCGCTGCTTCGTGCGTCAGCGTGTGCCCGTCTTTACGAAAAGGGAATTGCCAGAATTCCGGTTTATTGTATCCGCCCGCGACAATGAATTCTTTGTATTCGCGGTTGGTGACTTCGTATTTATCAATAAAATAATCGGCGAGCGCGATGCTGTTTTCAGTGGGCTTGCGCCAACTCACCAATTTGTATTTGCTACCCGGTACGAACGCCATGCGATCCGGCAACTTGTTAGCTTCGATCAATTTTTGCTCTACTTTGGTTGGTTCATCTGGCGGCAACATCGTTGTGCCGTAATGATAAAGCTTGCTCGAAATGGTTCTTTCAAACGGCGCGTAACCTGTTTTTTCGAGCGTGAGCAAATATTCGCCGCGTGCAATGCGCAAGTTTTGCATTGGTGTAACGCCGATAAGCTCGCGCTTGGCATTCGGCGCAAAACGTTGCAGAAAAACCTGTGCGCCAGCAGGCTGCGTTGTCACCGTCAAATTATCTGAAATTGTGGGCATCAACCGCGCAATTGTTGGATCGTTCGGCAGATAGGGGAGCGTTTGCAACGCAAGGTCATACGCCTCGAAATGTTTCTGGTTCTGGGTCAGTTGCTCAATGTGCGGAATTTGTTCGTGCGCCCAACGCTGATTGGTTATACGTTTGAAAACCCATCCGCCACCAATCGTGCATAATAAAATTATGGCGGCAATGATAATTGTTTTGGGCGACCAGAAATTTGGGGGCGCGATAATCGGCGCTTTATTCCCGGCACGAATTTTTGTGCCGGAGCTTTCCAGTCGCGCCGCAAATTCCAAATCATTGCGCAGCGTTTGCAAATCGTGCAGCAACGCTTGCGCTGTTTGATAGCGCTGGGGGCGATTTTTATGCAGGGCGCGCTGTAAAATCTGTTGTAATTCTTCTGGTAACGCATCATGCAAATCATTCATAACCGTTGTTGGTTCATGTTCTAAAATTGCGGCAATTACTGCGCTGGTCGTGGCGCCAATAAATGGTCGCGCACCCGTTATCATTTCGTACAGCACTACGCCCAGACTCCAAATATCCGCGCGCGTATCCACCGTCAGCGCCCGCAATTGTTCCGGCGACATATAAGCGACAGTTCCCATCACGCGCCCCGGCTCCGTTGTCAACGTTGAGACGGTTGTCATTTGGTCTTCGCTGACGTCCATTAATTTTGCTAAACCGAAATCAAGTACTTTCACATAGCCGTCCTGCCGCAGCATTATATTTTCGGGTTTGATGTCGCGGTGAATAATGCCCGCTTCGTGCGCAGCAGCCAGTGCCGCCGCAATCTGAATCGCAATGTCGAGCGCGTCTTTTAATGGCAATTTGTCGTGGCTAATTCGTTGGCGCAGCGTTTCGCCTGCGATAAATTCCGTAGCGATAAAATGCAGTGCTTCGCTCGTACCAATTTCGTGAATCGTGACGATATTGGGATGATTGAGCGCAGAGACGGCTTTGGCTTCGCGCTCAAAACGGCGCACGCGTTCATCGTCTGCTGTGAATTGCAGCGGCAACAATTTCAGCGCGACTTTGCGACCTAGTGAAATATCTTCGGCGAGAAATACTTCGCCCATGCCACCTGCGCCGAGCGGCGCGATAATTTTGTAATGCGAAAGCTGCTTTCCGGCGGCAGTTGTAGCGGCTTTCTGTTGGGCAAGAATTTCAGCCGCGACGGCAAGCGCGGGCTTTTCAATAAAATCTTCGGCTTGCGTTTCAAACGACAACAACGATTCAACTTCGCGGCGCAGCTCAGAATCATTTGCACAGGCGCGTGCGAGAAATGTTGCTCGCTCGCTTGGCATTAAATCGAGCGCGGCGGCAAAAATATCTTTGATTTGTTGTATGCGATTCGCTGACATTGATTTTGGGGCTTTGGACTTTGGGCTTTGATTTTTTGAAAGTACGCAACGTTAAAAAAGCGAAGCCCAAAGTCCAAAATGCTATGTTTTACTAATTTCCCGCAACAACCAAGCTTTCGCCCAATTCCAGTCGCGCTTGACAGTTTCAGGAGAAATCTTGAGTGCTTCGGCGGTTTCTTCAATGCTTAAGCCGCCGAAGAAGCGCAATTCGACTACGCGGCTGGAGCGTTCATCGGTTGCTGCCAAACTGGTCAGCGCATCATCAAGCGCGACCAAATCTACACTGCGTTCAGTGGAGCCGCCCACGATTTCATTGAGCGTAATTTGCAATGCGCCGCCGCCGCGTTTCTGGTAATTGCGAGCACGGGCTACATCCACCAACACGCGCCGCATCAATTGACAGGAAACGGCAAAAAAGTGCGCGCGGTTTTGCCATTGCACGCGGCTGGAATCAATCAGCCGCAAATAGGCTTCGTTGACCAGCGCCGTTGTTTGTAGCACGTGACCAGCGTGCTCGCCGCTCATGTAATTGCGCGCCAGCCGATGCAATTCGCCATATACCAGCGGCATCAGCTTTTCCAACGCTAAATCATCACCGTGCCCCCAGGCCAAAAGTAAGTCTGTGACTTCGTTTGATGAGGGAATAGTCATTGAGCGCTCCTGAAAATTATCTACGTTGTTTAGGGATGCATTGGATTATAGCACTGCAAAAAAATATCGCTGCATGGAGTGCAAACTTTAGCTTGGTTTTACGTTGGCGAGTGTACGACCAAGCCAAAGCTCGTGTTCCATGCGCTTTTTTACAGCTAAATTTTTTTGCTGCGCCATGACCCTTTTTCAGTTTTGTTCGCGCCTATCCCTGTGAAACCAGCTCAAGTATGTGAGCCGGAGCAAGAAAAAATAACAATGGATAAGGAGCAAACACTATGTTAACGAACACTAAATTTTCAGTCGTATTTTTATTGGTAGCAATGATTAGTTTGGTCAATTTTGCTGCTGCACAATCAACCGAAAATAACGAAGGCCGTCAATCTCACAACACGCGCGCTGCGATGGTGCAAGGTCGTGCCGCAGCGGCTGCCAATCGGCAAGCTGCTGCAACGGCAAATGATTCGTCCACACAAGCGGAACGAAAAACTGAGGCTGAAGAGGAACGCGAATTATTTTTCTGGCCGCCGCGCCGCGAAAAACCGGAACCGATTGTTGGCACCTGGGCAGTACATATTCCCACTTCAAATGGTGGCTTACCGCCTTTCAATGCGCTGCAAACCTTTCACGATGGCGGCACATTTACAGAATCCTCTGATCTTTTGGTGACGCAAACAGAAGGCCCTGCGTTTGGTGCCTGGAAAGGCAACGGCTATCGTTATTACCTAACATTTCAATTATTCGTCTTCGACCCGGATAAGAAAGAATCTGTCGGAATGGTGCGCGTGCGTGCGTTCATTCGGATGATTAATGATGACGAATTTGAAGCCGAATCCGTCGTAGATTTTATCGCACCCGATGGCACAATCGAAAAAGGCATTGATGGCGGGCCGTTCACAGGCAAACGCGTTAAAGTTGTGCCTGTCAATAAATAAACCTACAAGCTGAATCCTGTCACAGTGTGCTGTTGTTTCGCGGTAGAGCGGACAACAGCACACGCGCAGAAATTAGAGGGCCGCAAGACGAATTTTTGAGCCTGCCTGCGATGGACAAACCGATCAGCTTGGTAGCTCGCACGATTTTGCGATTTCAAAATAGAAAATATAACGAGCGTTGGCGTTGGGCGGATTTTCTGAGCGTGTTGCAACAAATTGGCACGGTATAATAATTTTAAATTAGGCGTTATACTTTACTCCGTTTTGCCAATACGAAAATCAAGAGTTACTTATGAACGCAAATATTATTTTTGAAGCAGCGCGCGCGACTTTATCCGGCTCACTACCTTTTCCAGAGATTGTCGGTAATCTTATCAGTACTGGCGTCGAGTATTACCACGTTGATTATGTCTTACTGCAAATATCTTTTTACAGCAACGAAGGTAGTGTTGTTGTGGCTCCTTTAACTTACGAGGGTTTGCCGCCAGTTGCCAAAGAATTTGATGCTCAGGCATTGCGTGCGGCGATTCAGGCCAGCCAATCCGAGGGGCAGAAATTCCGCGAGTTTTCGCAACGTGCGATGAAGGCTGGAGTGCAAGGATATTATGCATTTTTGCGTGGGCAGCGTGTCACTTACTTTGGCCGACAAGGTGATTATCATGTTGAGTGGTTTCCCGGTGCTGAGCCAAAAAACACTTAACTGCAATTACCAGCGCGCACACATCCCAAGAGATTTATCGCTTGGTGGCAAATTTGCGCGGCGCATAATTTTCAACCATTTTCCGGGCTTCGTCCGCGATGCGTTGACGCAGTGATTGCGGCTCAATGACGCGAGCGTGATAGCTCCAGCCTAAGAGCCACGGAATGATTTCGTCTTCGTTGTGAACGTGGACTTTTACCAACAATCCGTAAGGCGTTTCTTTCGCTTCGCTGATGTAATAGCTGCGCGATTCTTTGACCCAAGGAGCCATCTCGCCATCAAACAAAACCTGCACCTCTAAATCGCGCCTGCTACTTGGTGACGGTTTCATTTCAAAATTCGCCGGACGCTGAAAAGTCGCTTCCATTAACTGCAAATTAGTCATCCGATCTAAGCGAAAATTTCGCCTGGCCTGACGCAAATGACAATGACTCATCAAATACCACGCGCCGCCGTAATGAACTAAGCCGTACGGATCAGCTTCGCGTGTATTGCGGGCGTGATGGCCGTTCTGTGGATAACGCGTGTGATAATCAAATTGTACAGTGCGGCGTTCGATAATCGCGCGGCGCAATTGGGCTACGAATTCGATGCTGGTGCCGCGCCCAAATGTGTCGGGCGCAACCAGCGCGATGCTATCTTGCAAATGGCGGACTTCTTCGCGCTGATCGGCGGCAAGGACAGTTTCGATTTTGCGATTGGCGGAATTGGCGGCTTCACGATATTGCGCATCAAAGCTTTCTGCTGCGAGTTTGCTGCCGAGCAAAAGCATCGTCGCTTCGTCCACCGAAAAACTCAGCGGCGGCAAAAAATATCCTTCGACTAAAGAATAGCCAATGCCGGGTTGCGAGATAACAGGCACGCCCGTTTCGCATAGCGCCTGAATATCGCGGTAAATTGTGCGCTTGCTGGTTTCAAAAAGTGCCGCCAAATCTTCGGCGCGGACACGCTTATGCCGCTGTAATTCAAGTAACAATCCTAACAATCTGTCGGTTCGATTCATTGTGTTTCTCAGGCGCTTGCGCACCGCCATATTTGGCTGGTAGTCTGCTCGCAGGCCAAGTCAAAATTGGTGATTTTTTGCCGTCGCTGTCTTAAGTCTACGGCAGATTTTGTGGAGGAGAAAGTGCTCATGACTGCGTACCGAAAAAACAAAATTATAATTGTATCCATCTTAATTTTTGCGTTGATTTTTTCCGCTTGTAGCGGTGGCTCCAAAGCTCCCGTGCGGGGACAGGAACAAGCTCCGCAATTCAAGCCTGGCTTTAATTTGCTCTCGCCCCAGCAAGACGTAGAAATCGGGCAACAAAATGCCCGACAAGTCGAGCGCGAAATGCGCGTCTTGCCTGATCCTGTTGTGCAAAATTACATCAACACTGTCGGAAAACGGTTGGCGGCAGTCACGCCCGGTGAAAAATTTCCGTATCAATTTAAAGTCGTAGACGTAAAAGAAATTAACGCGTTTGCCTTACCTGGCGGATTTATGTACGTCCACACGGGCGCGATTGTTGCCGCAAAAAATGAATCGGAATTAGTTGGCGTGATGGCGCACGAAATTTCGCATACGGCGTTGCGTCACGGCACGAATCAAATGTCGAAACAAATGGTTGCAGAAAAAGGTTTGGGCGCGGCGTCGGCAATTTTCGGTGGGGATGGGCGCTCGCTCGGTGATGCAGTGCTTGGCACACTAGCAAGTGGCGGATTGCAGTTGGCGTTTCTTAAATTTAGTCGCACGGCTGAAAAACAAGCCGATATTATGGGCGCAGAAATTATGGCTTCAGCCGGATACGATCCGCGCGGATTAGGTAATTTCTTTAAGACGTTACTGGGCGAAGGCGCGCGCCAGCCGCAAATTATTAGCGACCATCCAGACCCCGGTAATCGCATTGCCTATCTGAACGAACTATTGCCGAAACTAAAACTCGCGGCGAATCCTGTGACCGATACGCCAGAATTTCAGCAAATCAAGGCGCGTTTGCGAGGTTTACCCGGAGGCCACGACGTCCGTCGGCAAGCGATGACTGCACCGAATAGCAATGTGGCCCGTCCGCCTGCACCTTCGCCGCAACTTGCACAATTGCGCGCGCCGGACAATTCCTATGCTCTCGCGGTGCCGAGCAACTGGAAAATGATTAATGCCACGGAATCGCTGACAATTTTTGCCCCCGATGGCGCAGCCGGAAAATCGCAAAGTGGCGGTCTTGTCGTCACACACGGAATTTTTGTCGGCACCGAAGGTCTGCCTAATAATTTGCGTGATCTGAACGCCGCCTCAAAAGCCTTCATCGAAATGCAATTGCGTGACAATCCTGAAATGCGTGTGCTGGATAATCCGAAGCAAACACAACTCGGTGGCTTGCCCGCGATTTACACGCCAATTGGCGGCGCTTCTCCGATCACGGGGCGCGACGAACGTGACATTATTTGCACGGCAATTTTGCCGAACGGAAATCTGTTTTACCTCGTGCTGATTTCGCCCGTAGACGAAGCACAAAATTATAGTCAAGCGTTTGAGCAAATTTTAGGAAGTTTGCAGTTTGGGCGTTAATACAAGTGTCAGAACCCAGAGCGGTAGCGACGGGCACTTGCGGTAGCGGCCACCCGCTACCGCAAATAGTTCTGACATAAATGTACTCGCCTTATTGGTTTTACGCTTAACATGTATTTAAGACCGATTTAGCCACAATTTCATCTCTCCTTCACATCCAATTAACCCCTTCCTAGTAACTTCCAAATTCATTGTTACCTTGCCGATTTTGATACACAAAAAATAAGCGCATCCATTGTAGGTGCAACTTTACAAGCTGAGCTGGAAGAAACATTCACAACATTACCGCGCAGATGCGTATTTTTTATCCGCTATGGATACCAGGAGTTTATGGAGAGGTTTATGACAAGTCCTCGTACAATTTTAGCTGCTCTTTTTCTTACTTTATTGAGCGTGATGGCGATCACACCCGCGCTCGCGCAAGATCAGGCGCGCGTTACAGGCAGTGTGCGCGATCAGGCGAATGCGATTATTCCCAATGCTACAATTACTGTAAAAAATGAAAAAACGGGTGAAGAACGTACCTCGACCAGCAATACAGAAGGTTCTTTCACCATCACAAATTTAAAACCTTCGCTTTACACAATTAAAGCGAGCGCCGCAAATTTTGCGGTCAGTACTTATTCCAGTGTCGAATTAGTGGTTGGGCAAGAGTTAACTCTGGAAGTCGAATTGAAACCAGTTGGTACGACAGAAACAATCAATATTATTGGCAGCGCGGAAGCTGCGCTTGATTTAAGTTCCGCTCGGATGGGGGCAAATGTTAACGAACGCGAAGTCGGCGGCTTGCCGCTCAATGGTCGCCAACTTTCACAGCTTTACTTGCAAGCGCCGGGTTCGCTCAACAGCGGTTCTGGTACTTTTAGCGACATTCGTTTTTCTGGTCGTGCCGTAAACCAAAACGCAATTCGTTATGACGGTATTGAGGGCAGCGCCATCATTGACGCTTCGCCCGGTAACCTGAACGGCGAAGTTCCTTCGCCATTTCGCCTGCAAGCCAGCTTGGAAAATGTGCAGGAGTTTCGCGTTGATTCCAACAGCTATCCGGCAGAATTTGGCACAGGCACAGGCGGACAAGTCAGCGTCGTGACGAAATCCGGCGGCAACAATTTTCGTGGTTCGGCCTTTGAATATTTGCGCAACGATGCGCTTGACGCGCGCAACTGGTTTGATCGCGTCAGCAAATCGCCATTGAAGCTCAATCAATTTGGCGCTTCTTTAGGCGGCCCGATTATCCGCGATAAATTTTTCTTCTTCGGTAGTTATGAAGGCTATCGCCTGCGCTCCGGCATCAACTTTGTTGAAGCAGTTCCGAGTGCTGCGGCGTGCGGGCGCGCGACAGATGTAAACATCAAAGCGCTTTGCCTTGGCGCATTTAAAGATGCGAAGGCTGTGATTTTGCCCGGCGCATCAACAACAGCAGATTTCGACATAGCGCAATTACAGGCGAGCAATCCGGTCAATGAAAACTCAGTCGCATTACGTCTCGACTATCGCATAAATGAAAAGAATTCGATGTATGCTCGTTTCTTCCGCGATCAAGGCAATAACGATCAACCGCAGAACGTTTCAGGCGCGCGCGCAATTGTGATTGCTGTGCCGCAAAACGGCGTGTTTGCGTTCCAACGGACAGGTACTTCGACCGTAAATGAATTTAAATTGGGGTATAACGGAGCCTATTCCCGCGTATCGGGTTCGGCTCCGACAGTGAACGGCATAGATCTTTCAGCCATTACGCTTAATATCAGCGGTAGCGTAGCCAATACTGGAATTGCTGGACAAGGCGCTTCGTCAGGTGTTTCGATCCCAGGCGGTCTGGTTCGTGCGAATAGCGCTACGAACGGACGCGGCGCACCATACACACCGTACACGATTAGCTTAGTTGATAGCCTGAGCTGGTTGCGTGGCAATCACAACCTCAAATTCGGCGGCGAAGTTCGTTTCGTGCGCTTGTATACAGATCGCTTAGGCGGCACGACGTACACTTATTCCAACCTCAACAGCTTTTTAGCGAATACTGCTTCTTCGATTCAATACTTAGGCGATGTCAGCGCGGCGAGCCCTTTCAATGGCGGAGCCACAGGCAATCGTTATGCGAAGCAGGAATATTACATTGGCTATGCGCAGGATGAATGGAAGATCAAACCAAATCTGACGTTCAATTATGGTTTGCGTTATGAGTACTACACGCCTTTGCGCGAAGACAAAAATCGTCAGGTTGTTTTTGATATTGCAACAGGCGTAATCAAATCTTCAGACACAACAGTTTTCAAAACCAACAAAGCGAATTTTGCGCCACGTGTTTCATTGGCCTGGACACCGAACGCCAATAGCACGGGATTTTTTGGTGGTGGCAAAACAGTTATTCGCGGCGGTTTCGGCATCAATTACGGGCCAGGACAAACTGAAGATCAGATTCAACCTATCGAATCAGATCGCGTCAGCTCAACACTGAGCAACGTGACGAATGCTTTCCCTGCGAATATCGCAACGATTGTCAGCAATTTCAGCAGCAATCCGAACAACCGCAACTATCAACCGCGTGCGTACGATCAACAAAATTACGTCGTGCCGGAACGTATTTTCTCTTACACAGCATCGCTGCAACAAGAATTGCCATACAACGTTGCCTTAACGGTCGCGTATGTTGGCAGCCAAGGCCGCAACCTTTTCTTGCGCAGTGTCGCCAATCAAATCACACGTGTTTTGACAAACGTTGATCCGACGCAAAACGCGATTGTGATTCGTGAATTTTCTCAAGTCACCGATAACGGTGCAGGCAAAAATCCAACTGTGCTGAATCCGTATGCTGAAGTGGATTACAAACGCAGCGGTGGGCACGACAGCTATAACGCCCTGCAAATGTCTTTGGCTCGCCGGTTTAATAGTGGTGTAACGCTTAATGCGCAATACACACTTGGCCGCAGCTACGGCAACACCGCAGGTTCAAACGAAGCGTTGACGGCAGCGAACAACGCGCGTAACACCGCAGATTTTGATTATGACAATGGCTATAACAATTTTGACGTGCGCCATACTTTCAACGTCAGCGCGTTGTACACATTGCCATTTGGCAAAAATCTGACGGGAATTTCTAAAGCATTATTAGGTGGATGGGATTTAGGCGGCATCGTCAACGCACGCAGCGGATTGCCGATTGATGTGCGCGTCGTTCGTCCTGATGTGGTTTATGTGGATGCCACAGGCAACGTGTTCAGTTCGCCTGCCACAGGTCGCACCGCTGTCATTAATACGCCGGGCGGAGGCAATTCGCGCAACGTGCGTCGGCCTGATTTGATTGCAGGTGTGAATCCGTTCCTCAATGATGATCGTACGATTTTGAATCCGGCGGCGTTTGCCACTCCGAAGGCCGGAACATTTGGCAACCTCGTACGCAATCAATTACACGGGCCGCAATTTTTCCAATTCGATACGATTGTTGCGAAGAAATTCCACATTAGCGAAACGATGAATGTCGAATTTCGTACAGAGCTTTTCAATATTTTCAATTCGACGAATTTTGGCAACCCGCCTGCGACATTGCCGAACGTGCTTGGAACTGGAACGAATCAATTGCAACCGGGTCAAGCCTTTACCGCAGCCGCAGCAGGAACTTTCGGTATTGTAAATCGCACTGTAGAAAAAACTGTCGGACTCGGAGCCAATCGCCAAGTGCAATTTGCGCTGCGACTGAATTTCTAAGGCCGATATTATATTTGTCATCCTTGATGGCTGATGAAAGGCAACTTTCATCAGCCTATTTTTATTGGTAGGGGCGATCCCTTGTGGTCGCCCGCTTTTGTTACGATGAAGACGGGCAGGGACAAGCCGCTGCCTCTACAATGCTTTGGCAGGCTTGGGCGCGCCTTGCAACGTGATAGGCATCACGGGTGCACAACAGACTTTGGCAAGGCGGCGATGATCGTTTTGCATCTCGGAATCGTGCGCCAACCACTTTCTAATATCGGCAAAGATGCGCGCGGCTTCGGCGTCCGGCGGAGGCACTACGCGATAATGAATCCATTTTCCGTCGCGGCGCGCACTCACAATTCCAGCGCGGCGCAAATACGCCAGGTGACGCGAAACTTTGGGCTGCGGCATGTTTAAAACTTCAACAAAATAACAAACACAAATTTCGGCATCGCCCATTAGATTCAGCAACCGTAAGCGATTCTGATCTGCTAAGGCTAAAAAGAATTTCTCCGCGTCGAATTTTGTTTTTCCCTTACTCATAAAAAATAATTACATATTTGCATTGACGAATATGATGTCGCTGTGTAAGCTTAACACATTCGCAAAAGCGAATTTGAAAAAAAGGAGTATATCGTATGTCGCAAGTAACCAGTCAAACTGTCAAAATGCTCAAGCCACATATTGCGTTGAATGTGCGCAATGTCAACCGGAGTATTGAATTTTATCGCAAAATGTTGGGCATCGAACCCTGCAAAGTTCGCACGGGCTATGCCAAATTTGATGTGCAAAATCCGGCGCTCAACTTGACGCTGAATGAATTTGCCATCAACGAACGCGGTGCGCTTTCGCATTTAGGGATTCAAGTTGCCAGCACGGAAGATGTGCTTGCAATGCGCGAAGAATGGTCAAAGGCCGGACTCGCCACGCGCGACGAAATGAACACAAGTTGTTGTTACGCAGTGCAAGACAAAACCTGGGTCAGCGATCCTGACGGCAATGAATGGGAAGTTTTTGTGGTGTTGGAAGATAATTTGCCGGAAGCTGAGGCAAGCACAAATGCTTGTTGCACGCCAACCGCTGGATTTGTGCAATTAGGAAGTTGCAAGGCATGAGCAACACGATCAGTCATGTCATCGCAAATGATGCATTGTCGCTGGCTGAAGTGCGCGCGTTATTGCAAGAGGTAAATTTACCTTTTGACGGTGTAGCCGAACACTTCAGCCATTTTCTACTCGCACGTGAGGGCGAGAGCTTGCGCGGTTGCGTAGGACTAGAAATTTATGACGATGTCGCGTTATTGCGTTCGTTGGCAGTCGCGCCATCGCAACAACAAACAGGTTTGGGCAAATTATTAACGGAAAATATTTTGACTTACGCGCGCGCGGCAAACGTGCAGGAAATTGTTTTACTTACCACGACGGCGCGCGATTTTTTCGTACATAAATTTGGCTTCACTGTTGTCGGGCGCGCCGCATACAACGAAAAATTATCGTCTTCGCCAGAATGGAATTTGCCGCGCTGTTCCTCAGCAGAATTGTTGCGCCTTCAGCTTTAATCACCTTATGAAAAAAGTCTTGATTCTCTGTACAGGCAATTCTGCCCGCAGCCAAATGGCAGAAGGAATTTTGCGGCACGATGGCGGCGCGGAATTTGCAGTTCACAGCGCAGGCACAAAAGCAAGCATCGTGCGCCCCGAAGCAATGCAGGTGATGCGCGAAATCGGCATTGATATTTCCGACCACCGCTCCAAAAATGTAGACGAGTTTTTAGGGCAGGAATTTGATTTCATCATCACGGTTTGCGACCACGCGAATGAAGCCTGCCCAATTTTCCCCGGCAATGCTCGACGTATTCATCACAGCTTTGAAGACCCGCCCGCAATTGAGGTGGGAACAGAAGAATTTCGCTTGGGTATTTTTCGGCGTGTGCGCGATGAAATTCGTGCGTGGATGGAAGAATTTATTACCCAGCATTGAAGACAGGGCGCGCATCAGCATCGGCTAACGGCGCTAATTTCGCGGCAACTTCCAGCAACGTTTTGCGCAACCAAATACAGCCGGGATCAAGGTCTTGATATTTGTGCCACTGCATCATCTCGACGATTTTTGGAATTTCAATCGGGAAGGGAATCAGGCGCAGCGGTAAATATTTGGCATACAATTTTGCCAGCCGCGAGTGCATCGTCGCTACACGATTTGTGCCAACCACCATTGCGGGCAACAATGTGAACGCAGGTGCAACAACTTCAATGCGCCGCGTGTAGCCGAAATTTTTCAGAAACCATTCATCGAAACTTGGATTGCGCGCATCGTCAAATGCCATAATCACGTGTCCCATTTGCAAATACTGCTCGAACGAAATTGATTCGCCAGCCAGCGAATTTTCCTGCCATACAACACAGATGTGTTGATCTTCAAACAGCATTTCTTTGGGCTGATCTTCGGCGGTAAAAATATCGGGGATTAATACCAGATCAATTTCGCCGCGATTCAAATCGTCAAGGAATGATGATTTCGTCTGTCGCAATTCAAAGGTGATATGCGGCGCTTCACGTTCGGCGCGTTGCATCACTTCCGTCATCAAAATTGTCATTACATAATCTGAACCCATGACACGAAAGCGGCGTCGGGCGGTCGCAGGATCAAATTCTGCCGTCTTTGCGACAGTCGCTTGAATCTGCAAAATGATCTCGCGCACGGGCGCAGCCAGACTTTGCGCCAATGGCGTCAACATCATATTGCGTCCGACTGAAACCAATAATTCATCGCGGAAAAAAACGCGTAACCGCGCGAGCGATCCGCTGGTTGCGGATTGACTCATGTGAACGCGCAAGCCAGCCCGCGTGACATTTTTTTCTGTCAGTAAGGCATCCAGCACGACCAGCAAATTTAGATCAAGTCCGCGCAAATCCATAAATTTTCTCAGCGATTCGTTTTAGTTATGAATAGGCATAACGATAAACGATTTTTGCGCGATGCAGAAGTGTAGTAAGGTACAGTAAGGTACGCGCGCAAGTAAAATTAATCCGTTCGTCAAACACAAACACAACAAAGGAAAATTATGAACCGCAAAATCGCAGCGATATTTTGTTTGTTCTTTCTGTTCGTAACTGTAGCCAATGCACAAAAAGTAATTCGCTTGTATCCGGGCGCAGCACCGGGATCGGAAAGTTGGAAGCATCAGGAGAAAGAATATTTTTCGCCGATTTGGAATACGCAAGTCGTCACGAATGTAGTCAATCCTACGCTAACGATGTTCGCGCCTGATCCGGCGTTCGCAAATGGCACGGCTGTTATCATTGCTCCTGGCGGCGCTTTCCACGCGCTTTCAATCAATAGCGAAGGCTATGACCTAGCGAAATGGTTAGCGGCAAAAGGCGTCACGGCATTCGTGCTGAAATATCGCCTTGTCCCTACTGGCGAAGATGGTGTGAAAGAAGTGATGGCAAAAATGAGCGGCGGAGTTGGTGGCGTTGATGCCGCAAATGTGGACGTTGTGCCGCTGGCGGCAGCGGATGGAATTGCGGCGATGACCTATGTACGCAAACACGCCGGCGAATTTAGCATCGCGCCGAATCGCATCGGTTTTATGGGCTTTTCTGCGGGCGGCACGGTGACAGCTTCGGTTGCATTTCAATACACCGCTGAAAGTCGCCCAGATTTTGTTGCGCCGATTTATGCGTATCTTGGCGCAGTAAAATCCACCGATACGCCAAAAGATGCGCCGCCGATGTTTTTGGTCGCGGCGACCGACGATCAACTTGGTTTGGCTCCCGACAGCGTGAAATTGTATTCGATGTGGCTGGCGGCGAAGAAGCCTGTTGAGCTGCATATGTACGCTAAGGGCGGGCACGGTTTTGGCATGCGCAAACAGAATTTGCCGACGGATCAATGGATTGAGCGATTTGGTGATTGGTTGGGCTTGCAGGGGCTACTCAAAAAATAGTGCGTCTCGGTTTAGCTATGGCTGACACCGATAGGCAGGTATCACAAGAAGCGATTTTCGAGCCAGCGCGAATTATGCTATAGGTTGTAACGCTGGTAAATTCCTTTTACGAATTCACAACTAAAATCTGTTTGGCATAGTGGGCAAACGTCACAGCGCTCATTTTGTCAGGCATTCCTGTCGAATTTAATTTGAAAATAATTTCGCGTTTGCAAGGAGTTCCTACGATGTCTTATCGCAAAGTTTTTATGTTCGCAGCGCTGGCGCTCATCTGTTTTGTTTCGGTTTATGCAGGTGATCCGTCTGGCAAATGGACAACGACGATCAGTACGCAAATCGGCGATATGCCGTATACCTACACTTTCAAAGCTGACGGCGACAAATTGACGGGCAAAGCCAGTTCGCAATTTGGCGAGATCGAAATCGCCGATGGCAAAATCAACGGCGACGACATTTCATTCGTCGAGAATATCAAGTATCAAGACATGCCAATTCGTATTGAATACAAAGGCAAAGTTTCCGGTGATGAAATTAAATTTACGCGGCAAGTTGGCGAATTTGCGACAGAAGAATTTGTTGCCAAGCGCGCAAAATAATAAGGAGCCACATCAATGATTTTCCGCCACAGAATTTTGAGTATTTTTATTGCGCTTGTTTGCTTGAGCGCAGCAACGCTTGCCCAAAACACGCCGCCCGCAAATCGCCCGCGTCCTGAAATGCCGAAAAAAGGCGTTTGTCCGTTGCCAATTTTGCCTGCGCTGCCGACGTATGCGGATGCTTCGTTCTTCGCACAACGCGAAGTGCCGCACGGAAAAATTGAGCAGGTGAATTACAAAAACTATGCGGGCAAAGATACGCGCATGCACGTCTATTTGCCGCCGGATTATGACAAAAATTCCAGCGCGCGCTATCCGGTTTTGTACTTAAATCACGGCGGCGGCGATGACGATTCCAAATGGTCTTCAACTGATCCAAAAAGCGGCGGTCACGCGGGCGCAATTCTCGACAATTTAATTGCCGCGAACAAAGCCAAACCAATGATTGTTGTGATGCCGAATACAAAGGGCTGCGCTACGCTCGCGCCATCTGCGCCGGGCAATGATGACGCTTGCACACAGGAATATCTAAAAGACATTATTCCACTTGTAGACAAATCGTTTCGCACCAAAGCCAGTCGTGAAAATCGCGCGATTGCAGGGCTTTCGATGGGCGGCATGGTTGTAATGAACGTAGGCTTTCCGCACCTTGAAACCTTCAGCGAAATGTATGTGTACAGTTCGGGGCACATTGGCGAAGAATCTTTGAAAAAATTCGAGGATGCCTACGCAGAAATGTTCAAAGACCCGAAATTTAATGACCAATTTCGCGTGCCGTTTTATATGTCGCAAGGTGAAACAGACATCGCTTTGAAAAACGGGCAGAAGGTGATGGCGATCATCAACAAATATGGCATACGCAATTTCTGGGTGCTGAGCGATGGCGGTCACGAATGGGCGAACTGGCGGCGCAATTTATTTCAGACCGCGCAGATTATGTTTCCTGATTGTCCAACTGTCGCCGCGTCATCCACTGCGGCTGCGCCTGCTGCGCAAAGCGGACAGTGGAAAGCGTCTATTTCGACTCCGGTTGGCACAATGGATTACACCTTTGAATTTACGCAGGACGGCGAACGGTTGACAGGCAAAGCGACCAATTCGCAATTTGGCGCGGCAGCCATTCAAGACGGCAAAATCAACGGCGACGAAATCACGTTTGTCGAAATGATGGATGGTTCCATTCGCGTTGAATACAACGGCAAACGCGCCGGAGATGAAATCAAATTTGTGCGCAAAGTGGGCGATTTCGGCACAGAAGAATTTGTTGCAAAACGCGTAAAATAACTAGGCAAAATTATGGCAACTCAATTTGCACTTGGCACATTTTCTCAGGCAGGAAGTCAACCTTTTCCTGCAATTGTAAAAGATCAGCAGGTCATCCCGTTACAGGCATTTTCCGGCTTGCGTGGCGCGGATTCAATTCTTTCTTTGCTGGAAAATTGGGAAGCGAATTTTGCGGCGTTGTCAGCGCAAATTGAGACAGTCGCTGCGCCCACAATTTCGTTATCGCCCTTGAAAATTCATCCGCCCGTTAATCTGCCGCGTCAGGTTTTTTGTTCGGGAGCGAATTATAAAAAGCATGTCATTGATTTAATCATTGACGAAGCCAATAGCCCTGGAACTGAGAACATGACGGCTGAAGAGCGACGCGCGTGGGCTACGAAAATGATGGATGATCGCGCGGCGAATGGCTTTCCGTATATGTTTACGAAACCTGTTTCCGTAGTGACCGGAGCATTCGACAACATCGTATTACCACCGCACGCAAAAGCCCCAGACTGGGAACTCGAACTCGCGGTCGTCATAGGTCGCAAAGCGCGTCACGTCCGCAAAGCTGATGCACTGAATTACGTAGCGGGTTACAGTATTGTCAATGACATCACCAACCGCGATCACGTCTTTCGCCGCGATGCCGTCAAAGCGATGGGCAGCGATTGGGTCGCGGCGAAAGGCTCGCCGACCTATTTGCCGTTCGGCCCTTATGTAGTGCCTGCGGCGTTTGTGCCGAATCCGCAAGACTTACAACTTACGCTCAAACTCAACGGCGAAATCAAGCAAGATGAAAGCAGTGCGGACATGATTTTTGATATTGCGCGGCAAATTGAATATTTGGCCAGCCTCGTCGAATTGTGGCCGGGCGATGTGATTTGCACTGGTTCGCCCGCAGGCAACGGCACACATTACAAACGATTTTTGCAGGAAGGCGATGTCGTCGAAAGCACGATCACGGGCTTAGGCACGCAACGGAATGTTTGTGTGAAGGAAAGACTCAGTTCATAGTTTTATAAAATTCGTTTTGAGAAAAATGCCCTCAATAACAAGCTAAAGCTTGAACTCATAACGCCTCTTTTTAAGGAATCCTTATGCCAATCGTAGGAGTTGAAACCGCCCTTTACGGCGTTGAAGATTTAGAAAAAAGCACGAAATTCTTTGAAGATTTTGGCTTGCCATTGCTCGATAAATCCGTAACAGAAAGTCATTTCAAACTCGAAGAAGGTTCAAATGTCATCCTGCGCAATCTCGACGATGTGTCAATTCCCGAATCTAAATATGTTGGCACAGGCGTCAAAGAAACGATTTGGGGCGTAGATTCCGAAGCCAGCCTTGATCGCCTCGCCAATGATTTAGCACGCGACCGCGAAGTCATCCGCGACGGCGACGGCGTAGCGCATTTTCTTACCGATTGCGGCATGGCACTTGGGCTGAAAGTTTTCAATCGCAAGAAAGTGACCTACGCGCCTGACCCCATTAATTCACCGGGCAATGTGAATCGCTTGAATCAACTGCGGAAATGGCGCAAACGCGCGCTGCCCAAAACGCTCAATCACGTTGTTTTTGGCGTAGCTGATTACAAAGCGTCCGCCGCCTTCTTCCGCGAACGACTCGGCTTTCGTTTGAGCGATCATCAAAAAGGCGTGGGCATTTATATGCGTTGTGATGGTGCGCTCGAACATCACAATTTGTTTGTGATTGATTGCAACATGCCTGGCATCGGCGGCGTGCCTCGCTTTCATCACGCGAATTTCGGCGTCGAAGATATTGACGAATTGATGATTGGTGCAAATCGCCTGATGAGCAACGGTTATGAGCCTGGCTTTTTAGGCACGGGTCGTCACCGCATTTCATCCGCATTATTTTCCTACTGGAAATGCCCTGCCGGAGGCGAAGCGGAATACGGGACAGACACAGATTATCTTGATGACAACTGGGTTCCGCGCGAATGGGAATTCCGCTTTGGCACAATGATTTGGATGCAAACACCGCCGCCGTTCATGCAAGGCGAAATCGCTTGGGATGTAGATTTTTATAAAGAATTCGGCGTGTAAGTAGGATGGTCATGAAAAAATCGTTTCTGGTTTTGATCCTCATTGTGCTGATTGTTTTATCCGTAACCGCCCAAAATAATGGCGGTGTTGGCGCAATGCGTTCCGAATGGCGCAAGTTTAATCCAGTGACTCCGCTCACTGCGGAGTCTTTCGCGCGTCCACCTGCGATAGATCGTCCGTGGGTGCGAATGAATATGCCTGCCACGGCAGACCCCACAGAAATCAAAGCAACCGTGCGGCAACTGCATGAGAGCGGAATCGCAGGCATAGAAATTGGGCAAGGAGCGTTTCCGAACAATGATCAACTCGTCGCGTTGCTAACCGCCGCGAATCAGCTTGGCGTGAAAGTCAGCCTCAGCCACGGCCCAACGAAAAATCCAGTCGGGTATTCGATGGATGCTGACCACGCGCGCAAGTCGCTGTTTGTTGGCAAAACGGTAGTCAATGCCGAAACCACATTTCAAGGCGCAATTCCGCCGCCTACACAAACACAAGGAAGCCGCAGTGGATTCGGGGTTGCGCCGCCACGTGGTGCGACGGCTTCACCTGCTCCGGCTGCTCCGACGGGGCCACCTCCGAATCGCGGGCCACAACCCAAACGTGCAACACTCATTGCCGTACTGGCGTATCGCTGCACGCAAGCGCCTTGTCAGACGACTGGTGTTGCGCAACTTGACCGCGCCTCCGCGATTGATTTGACGGCGACGGTTACGGGAAAGAATGCGGACGGCGTGCTTGGTGGCACATCAGCAGGCGAAGTGCGATGGACTGCGCCAACGACTCCTGCGGGTGCGCAGTGGATGGTCATCGGTTTCTGGTCACGCGGCGTGTTTGCGCAACCTGATCCGTTTAGCGAAGAAGGCTACAGTGAACTCGTCAACGGCTTAGAGCGAGAATTAAGCCCCGAAGTGAAAGAGCTTTTAAAAGCGAACGGCGGAGACATTTTTATTGATTCCCATTCGGTTGATCGTGGCAGCCCTGACGAACTTTGGACAAATAAAATGGCGGAAGAATTCAGCAGTCGTCGCGGCTATCCGCTGACGCCAAATCTTCCTGCTTTGTTTCGGGAAATTTTCGATTTCAATGACGGCAGTGCGCCGCGCGTGCGCGAAGATTTCTATGCTGTACGCGGCGACATCTGGCTGGAAAAACAAATCACTCCGCTGCGGCAATGGGTTCGCAAATATAACAACGTTTTGCGCGTGCAGGTCGAAGGCGAAGCCAACCTGACAATTCCAATCACGGATATGGTGCAGGCTACGGCGGCGGTTGATCGTCCTGAATATGAATCGTTATTTGTGGGCGATGAAATTGACAACTACCTGCCAATGGCTTCGGCAAATCACATGACGGGAAATTCATGGTATTCGACAGAGTGTTGCCCTACGTTGAATCGCAATTATGCACAGACGTTTCAGGATGCCGTGATTAAGATGCACCGCAGTTTTGTGGGCGGCATCACAAAGCTCGTGTATCACGTTTATCCGTATCGTGATGGCGCTACGTGGAAATGGCCGGGGTATCACAATTTTGGCGCAGCAGGATTTTCCAATGCGTGGGGGCCGCGCAATCCGTTCTGGATAGACGCACGCGTTTATAACGATTATTTCGCTCGCAACCAGCAGGTGCTCACGCAAGGCGACGCCAAAACAGATGTCGCTGTGTACATGCAAAATTATCTTTATCCGCCATCGCAAAGCATGAAGTTTCGGCATTGGGGCGATGCGAAGTTGCAAGAGGCGGGCTACACGCGGGATTACCTCAATCCAAACATGTTGAATCTGCTCAATGCTACCGTCACCGGAAAACGCCTTGCCGCCAATGAGCCAGCTTACAAAGCACTGATTATTGATAGCGAACAAGGGCCACCAACTGATCCAGTAAAAACAGCAATGCCGATTGAAGTGGCGCGCAAGATTCTCAGTTATGCCCGCGCCGGACTGCCAATTATTGTGGTTGGAACGCCGCCGAATCGCACGCCTGGAAATAAGTCCGAAGAAGATGCAACGCTAAAAACTGTAATCAGTGAATTGCTGGCAGAGCGTTCGGTCTCACGCGTAGCGCACGAAGCCGACGTGCCGGAAAAACTGCGGTCGTTAGGAATTCGACCCGCAGCAGAACCTGCCGCACCTTCTTCGTTGCTCAGCATTCGCCGCCGTGACGATGCCACCAAAACGGATTATTACTTTTTCTACAATCAGGGAATTATGAGTCCGCCTGACGAACCGACGACGTTGTTCGAGCCTGCCACGGGCCAACTGGCTGAGCGCGAAATGAGTCTGGAAGGGCGCGGGCAACCTTACCTGTTGGATGCGTGGTCAGGAAAAATTACGCCCATTGTGAATTACAAAACCAACGGTGATCGCGTTACGCTGCGTATTCGGCTGGCGAGAGATAATGGCGTATTGATCGCGCTCAGCGAACAACCCAATCGCTTTGGCATCGTGGTTCCTGCGCTGCATGTAGATCAAACAACAGCCGACGAAGTTGCTGTAGACGGAAACGCGATTGTGATTCGCGCGGCAAAGTCAGGAACCTATAGCACAACGCTCAGCAATGGTCGCACCGTTCGCCGCACAATTGCAGTCGTGCCCGTCGCGTTAGATTTAACTAAAGCAAGTTGGAGTCTGAAAGTAGAAGACTGGCAGCCCGTGAATCCTTACGCGACGACCTTCGGAGCCGCAGCCACGGAAACCCGCAAGACACAAAGCGAAATTGATCTGAAAGAACTCAAAGCGTGGCCTGAAATTCCGGCGCTGCAAAATACTTCAGGCATTGGTGTTTACACGACGAGTTTTGAACTTCCGCCCAGTTGGACAAAGGCGCACGGCGCAAGAGTAAGCCTTGGTGAAGTCTTTGATACTTTTACTGTCACCATGAATGACAAACCCGTCGCCATTGACCAAATCAGCGCGGAGGGTGACATCGGCGCCTATCTCAAAGCCGGGCGTAACACCATTGTTGTGCGAGTCGCTACGACGCTGAATAACCGTTTAATAAAACTGGACGACGATGTTGCCAAACGAGGAATTATTCAGCCTTATGGGTTAGTTGGACGAGTTGTGCTTACGCCATACGCGCAAGCAATAGTTTGGCAAAAAACGGGCAAGTGATTGCGTATGAAACTTGCTACGCTCAAAGATGGCAGCCGTGACGGAAAATTAATTATCGTTTCGCGTGATTTGACGCGGGCAGTGAGCGCGTGCGCGATTGCTCACACAATGCAAGCGGCGTTGGATGATTGGGAAAATAGCGAACTGCGCTTACAAAAGCTTTCTGATGAACTTAATGATGACGCAGCGCAAGACACGTTTGCTTTTGATCCAAAACCAACAGCCGCGCCGCTCCCGCGTGCCTATCAATGGTGCGACGGCTCGGCGTTTTTGAATCACGGGCGGCTGATGGAAAAGGCGTTCAATACGCCGCCAGTGCCGGATTTTGAGACGATCCCGTTGATGTATCAGGGCGGTTCGGACGATTTTCTCGGCGCGTGCGACGATGTGCCGTTTGTAAGCGAAGAGCACGGCATTGATTTTGAAGGTGAATTCGGCGTGATTGTGGATGATGTGCCGATGGGTTGCAGGCCAGAAGAAGCCGCAGCGCACATCAAACTGATCGTGCAAATCAATGATTGGAGCCTGCGCGGATTTGGCCCACGCGAGATGAAAACAGGCTTCGGATTCTTTCAGGCGAAACCTGCTTCGAGCTTTGCGCCCGTTGCCGTGACGCTTGATGAACTTGGCGATGCCTGGCGCGATGGGCGCGTGCATTTGCCGCTCCACGTGCAATGGAACGGTGCTTGGTTCGGTCATCCGAATGGCTGCGAGATGAATTTCAGTTTTTATGAATTGATTGCGCACGCCGCCAAAACACGTCGCTTGCGCGCGGGAACCATCATCGGTTCCGGCACAGTTTCTAATGCTGATCGCAGCGTCGGTTCCGCCTGCATCAGCGAGCGCCGCGTGATTGAAATGCTGGACGAAGGCGCAAGCAAAACCGGCTTTATGCGGTTTGGCGATACAGTGCGAATGGAAGTCTTCGACGCTGATGGTCATTCGATCTTCAGCGCAATTGAACAGCGCGTTATCAAAAATCTATAGGAACGCAAATGAAACGAATCTCTCGTCGTGATGTCTTAAAAGGCAGCTTGGCCCTTCCTGTTGCCGCCGCTGTCGGCCTTCCTGAAACTGTCACGGCATCTTCGTCCGTGCTGAGCGAGAGCGCCCCGCAAAACGCTTCGGATCAATCGGCACTGCGCGAACGATTGTTGCTGGATTTCGGCTGGCGCTTTCATCTCGGTCACGCCAACGATGCGAAGAAAGATTTCGGCTTCGGGTTGGGCAGATCGGGCGGTTTTCAAAAGACGGGCGAGTTCCTCTCACCCAGCCACATGGCGGTTGATGATAGCGAATGGACGCCGATGGATTTGCCGCACGATTGGGTCATTGGATTGCCGTTCAAAAACGATCCGAACCTGACCAGCAAAGGTTCATATCCGGTTGGGCGAGATTACCCCGAAACCAGCGTAGGCTGGTATCGCCGCGTGTTTGAATTGCCATCGACAGACGCAGACAAGCGCATCTCGCTGGAGTTCGATGGTTCGTACCGCGAAACGATGGTGGTGCTGAATGGGTATTACATCGGGCGGCACAGCGGCGGTTATGATCCGTTCAGCTTTGATGTGACGGACTTTGTTTATCCGGGTCGCCCGAACGTCTTGCTCGTCCGCGTAGACGCTACGTTGAGCGACGGCTGGTTTTATGAAGGCGCGGGTTTGTATCGCCACGTCTGGCTGGTCAAGACCGCGCCGGTGCATGTCAAAAAGTGGGGTACGCTGGCGACGGCCAAAGTGCAAGCGGGGCAGGCGGCTGTATCCATTCGTACGGAGATTGCGAATCATTCCAAAGACGCCGCGAACGTGCGCATCATCTCCACGCTGCTTGACCCGGCGGGCAAGCCGGTCGGCAAAACTACCAGCACACCGGCGACTATCGCAGCATTCGACGAACACACGTACGAACAGCAAGTCGCCGTCAAACAACCCGCGCTGTGGTCGCTCGAAGAACGCAATCTTTACAAGGTGATCACCGAAGTCGAAGCGCAAGGCACGATCACCGACCGCGATGAAACGCGCTTCGGCATTCGTGAGTTGAAATTCGACCCAGACAACGGATTCTTCCTCAACGGCAAGTCGGTCAAGATCAAAGGCACCTGCAACCATCAAGACCACGCTGGACTAGGCGTAGCCTTGCCCGATGCCGTGCAGCGTTTCCGCGTGCGCAAGTTGCAGGAGATGGGCTGCAACGCGATTCGCACGTCACACAATCCGCCTACGCCGGAACTGCTCGACGCCTGCGATGAACTCGGCATGTTAGTGCTGGACGAAACGCGCATGCTTTCGTCAAACCCGGATGGCCTGGCGCAGTTTGAAAACATGATTCGCCGCGACCGCAACCATCCGAGCGTATTCTTATGGTCAATGGGCAACGAAGAAACCATTTCGATCAGCGAAACTGGCTTGAAGATTTTGACTTCGATGAAACGCACCGCGCTGAAACTCGACAACTCGCGGCCTATTTCCATCGCGCCGCCGCCCGCCGGAGATTACATGGGCAAGGGCGGTCTCGTCGTCTGCGATGTGATGGGCTACAACTACGCCGACCCGCAGGCCGAAGCGTGGCATCAGAAGAATCCGAAGATCGCCATTCTCGGCACCGAAAACGTAAGCGCCGTTGGCACGCGCGGTGCTTATGTCACCGACCCAGCGAAAGGAACAGTCAGTTCGTATGACCCCTACACGACGACCGGGCGCGCGTCGGCGGAAGGCTGGTGGCGCTTCGTCAGCGCGCGGCCTTACATCTCCGGCGGATTCGTGTGGACGGGCTTTGATTATCGCGGCGAGCCTTCGCCTTATGGCTGGCCGAATATCAGTTCGCAATATGGCGTGATTGATACGTGCGGATTCCCAAAGGACACGTTTTTCTATTACCAATCGTGGTGGACGAACCAGCCAGTGTTGCACGTCTTCCCGCACTGGAACTGGCCGGGACTCGAAGGGCAGGACATCGCCGTTTGGGTGCATTCCAATCTCGACCGCGTAGAGCTTTTCCTCAACGGCCAAAGTCTTGGCGCAAAGGACGTGCAGAAAGATCAGCATCTGGCTTGGATTGTGAAATACGCGCCGGGCGTGATCGAAGCGCGCGGATTCAAAAACGGCCAACAGGTGATGACGGCCAAACGCGAAACGACGGGCGCTCCGGCCAAACTGGTCTTGCGGCCTGACCGTCAGGAACTTTCAGCCGATGGCGAGGATATCGCCTTCTTCACCGTCGAAGTGCAGGATGCGCAAGGCCGCATCGTACCCGTAACGGAAAACGACATTGCGTTCGCGGTGAAAGGACAAGGCAAAATTTTAGGCACGGGTAGCGGCGATCCGACGAATCATCAACCCGACGCGGGTTCCGCGCGAAAAGCCTTTGCCGGATTGTGTATGGCGATTGTGCAAGCTACGAAGTCAGCGGGAGCGATTACTGTCGAAGCGACTTCGCCCGGCTTGATTGCGGCGACGGCTACGATTACAAGCAAAGCTGTGAAGCTGCGACCGCAAGTCGCGGTGTGGGAGCGAGAGGTTCCGACTGGCGCAGGCATTACTGGATTCTGGCGACCTGTTGCATTGGCTGCGGCGGCATCGTCAGGCGACCCAATGATGCTCGCGGGCGGCAACGCAGACATCGTTTTCAGCTTGCGGCAGGAAGGGAACGTCATCACCGGTTACGTTGAGAACGCGGCTACGGGCGGTTTCGGCGGCGGAGCTACGGGCGGCCCGATTGAAGAAGGGAAAATTGACGGCGCGACGCTTTCTTTCAAGGCTGGCCCGACGACTTATACTGGCACAGTGAAAGGCGATGAGCTTGAATTGACGCGTAGCGCGCCGCCTCGTCGTGGTAGTGGCCCACCTCCTGCTGCGAGTACGGAAGCGCGTCCGGCGATTGGCCCGCCGCCCAATGGCACTGACCCATCGTTCGGCGCGGGCTTCGGCGGGCGTGGCGGACGGCCACCGGCTCCGCTGGTGTTGCGGCGGGTCAAGCGTTAGCGGTGCGCGATGGCGAAGTATTGTTGGGTCGCTGAGCAAGGGCTATGGCGTGAAATGCCGATTTGAATGATGATGGAGAGCGGGTTGTTTCAGAATAGATAGTCCCGGCTTATTTTCAACCATTCACGAAAAGGAGAAATTCACTATGCGCGTATCACGACTTCATTTTCTGATGCTGTTATGCCTGATGTCGCTTGGCACAGTTCTAGGACAAGGACAACCGCGCTACGAAGCGGAAATTCGTCGTACCAGTCACGGCATCCCACATATCACAGCAAAGGATTACGGCAGTCTGGGCTTTGGGGAAGGCTATGCTTTTGCGCAAGATCACCTTTGTTCGCTAGCCGATCAGGTCATCAAAGTGCGTGGTGAACGCGCAAAGTATTTTGGCGCAGGAGAAAACAATCGGCATTTGTATAGCGACATCGCCATGCGCGCACTCGGCATTTATGAGCAGGCGAAAGCAATGTTGCCAGCAATGTCCAAAGAGGCACGCGAACAGATTGAGGGCTATGTTGCCGGATACAATCAATATTTGCGCGAAGTCACAGCACAGGGCGTAGCAGGTTGGTGCCGTGGTCAGGAATGGGTCTTTCCAATTACAGTTGTAGATTTGCTCGCATATAACCAGAGTGTCGTGGTGACCAGCACGAATTTCGGAGAAATGATTGGAACTGCACAGCCGCCCAAAAACGAAACGGCTTACGCTGCCCCAACTCAATTCCCAGATTTTGCGCAAGCCAGCAACGGCTGGGCGATTGGTTCCGAGCGATCAGCAAGCGGACGCGGGATGCTGCTCTCCAATCCACATTATCCTTGGGTCGGAGCCAGTCGTTATTGGGAAAAACATCTGATCATCCCTGGCAAACTGGATGTTTATGGGGCGAACCTGTTGGGACGCCAGGGTGTTTCGGCAGGTTTCAATCGCGCGATGGCGTGGACGCCGACTGTCTCGGCAGGAATACGCATGACGTTTTATTCGCTTAAACTCGTGACGGGCAATCCCACAAAATACTTGTACGATGGAAAAGAGCGCGAGATGTCGAGCAAAGCCGTCAGCGTGTCTGTACGTCAAGCGGACGGCAGCCAGAAACAGATTGAGCAGCGCGTCTTTTTCAGTCACTACGGCCCCATTGTGAATTTTCCCGGTGTGGGCTGGTCGAGTAACCAAGCCGTCGCAGTCCGCGATGCCAACGCCAATAATGTTTCCCAGTTTGAGCAGTATTTGGCTATGAATCGTGCGCGCAGTCTGGAGGAGTTCAAGAAGGCGATTGCAAAATATAACGCTACGCCCTGGATCAATATCACTTCGGTCAGCGCGGATGGGCGCGCGTGGTACGCCGACACTTCAGCTACACCAAACTTAAAACCGGAAGCTATTGCAGCGTGGTTGAAAATGAAGGACAGCGAGCCTTTGACCAAAGCGGCGTGGGAGCGCAAACAAGTGTTGTTAGACGGAAGCAATTCGTTGTTTGAATGGGTCAATGATCCTTCGACACGCGCTGGCGTGATTCCGTTTTCGCGGATGCCGCAACTCGAACGCCGAGATTTTGTTTTCAATGCGAATGATAGTTTCTGGATGGCGAACCCGCGCCAGTTGCTGACAGGCTTTTCGCCATTGCAGGGATTTGAAAACACCGCGCGTTCCTTACGGACACGAATGAATGCATTGACGCTGGGTGACACCAGCCCCAATGGCCCAGCGGGCAAAGACGGTAAGTTCACGCTGGATGAACTCGCTGCTGCTGCACTGAGCAATCGCAGCCTGTCGGCAGAACTCTTACGTGCCGAAGTCGTCAAGCGATGTCAGGCTGTGCCATCCGTAATGCTGGATGGCGAAGCTGTAGACCTTAGCAAAGCCTGTAGCGTGTTGGCTGCGTGGGATGGGCGATATGAAATCAATAGTGTCGGTGCAGTCCTTTGGCGCGAATTTATTACGCAATATGAACCTGCTGAACTGGAACGCAAAGGGACGCTTTTTGCGCACGACTTCAACTCAACTGATCCGGTGAATACACCTCATTCACTGACACCCGATAAAAACAATGAATCATTGCTCAAGCTGGCTCGGGCAATATGCTTGCTGGCACAGGCTGGATTGGGAACTGAAACATCATTGGGAAAAGTGCAATACAGCGCGAAAAATGGCGGTCGCATTCCTATTCACGGTGGTATGGGCGCGTATGACGGCATTACAAATTTCGTCAACTACGCACCGAATGGCACAACACTGGAACCTGAACCAGTGCCTGTGAAAGTGCCAGGCAGCCGTTATCTGATGAAGGACGGCTATCCGGTCAATCGCGGCACGAGTTTCATTATGGCTTTGGAGTTTACTGCCAACGGCCCGCGCGCGCAGGCGTTCCTAACGTATTCGCAATCGGGCGACCCTGCGTCGCCGCTGTTTTACGATCAGACCCAGTTGTTCTCTGAAAAGAAATGGCGGCGGATTTTGTATACAGACACGGACATCAAGAGCGATCCAAACCTAAAAACCATCAGGATCAAAAGCACCAAGTAATCTGAATCACGATGCGCGATTGGATGCACAACCCGCGACAAGCCGTGATGGACGCCAAAGCCGTGTTATTGGCGCGGATGCCGAATGTCGCGCTACGCAGGCAGCGGCTGGATGAATGGCTCGCCGATGAAGTTGCCGCCGTGCAAGCCGAAGGCGCGGACGCCGTGCCGCAGCTTGCCTACCGCGAGGTATGCAATGGCACGGTGAGCGCAGCAGAGCGGCTACGCATTCGGCGGCGCGGCGGCGTCATCATTCGCAACGTATTCGATGCGCAACAGGCGACCGCATGGAACGCGGCGATTGGCCGGTACATTGACGACAACAATTATTATCGCAAGGCACGCGACAAGGCCGGGCTGGATCAGTGGATTTATGCGGCGCGCAAGCCGGACGCGCGCTGGCGGCGCATCCAAACTGGCATCAGGCCTTGCTCAAGGCTTTGGTGAGCATCCCGCGCGTGGAGCCGGGCGATACCGTGTGGTGGCATCCCGACGTGATTCACGCGGTCGAAGACGAACATCGCGGGCGTGATTACAGCAATGTCATTTACATCGGCGCTGCGCCGTGGTGCGAAAAGAACGCGCGCTTTCTGCCGCGTCAGGCCGAGCGCTTTTTGCACGGGCGCAGTTCGCCCGATTTCGCCGCCGAAGATTACGAAGTTGATTTCACAGGCCGCGCCCGCATGGAAGACTTGTCAACGATGGGACAACAACAAATGGGCTTGCAGGCGTGGTGAACTGCTGCAAGCGAATCAAACAACACCAATCTTGGGGTAGGAGGATATGGGATGTCGCTGCATAGTTGTGGCAATCAATGTGTCGAAGGCAAGCACGTACAAACGAGGCGGGCGCACAAACATTTCACGATAGATTTGCACGCGCATTTGCTGACGCCTGCGGTCGAGCCGCTTGTTGCCGATTGCCCGCAGAAAAAGGCTGAGCCGGAAATGATGTTGCGCTCACAAGGCGCGGCTTCAGTGGCGCACAACGTGCAAAAAATGCTGCCAACCGCCTTTCACAAAATGACGAATTTGGAAGAGCGATTGCGCGATATGGATGCGATGGGCGTTGATATGCAAGTGCTCAGCCCTTCGCCGAACCAGTATTATTATTGGGCGGAACCTGACCTCGCCAAAGAAATTGTGCGCGTGCAAAACGAACAGATCGCCGAAGTCTGTTCATTGCTTCCCGAACGCTTTGCCGGACTCGGCACGATTGCGCTGCAACATCCTGAACTTTCGGTGGAGCAGCTAACGAATGCCGTCAAAACGCTAGGCTTGCGCGGCGTAGAGATTTCCACTGCCGTCAATGGCCTTGATCTTGCTGATGCAAAATTTGAAAAGTTTTGGGCGAAGGCGGATGAACTCGGTTGCGTCGTGTTTATTCATCCGCTCGGTACTTCGCTCGGCGAGCGCGTGAATCAGTTTTATTTGACGAACATAATCGGCCAGCCGCTCGAAACGACGATTGCCTTATCCAATCTGATTTTTGGCGGTGTCTTAGATCGTAACCCCGGTGTCAAAGTTGTCGCAGCGCACGGCGGCGGCTATTTGCCCGCTTATATCGGGCGTTCCGATCACGGTTATAAAGTTCGTCCCGAAGCAGGTGACATACAGAAAAAACCAAGCGAATATCTCAAGCAAATTTATTTCGATTCGCTGGTGTACTCGCCTGAACAACTACGCAATTTGATTGCGCAGGTGGGCGCATCGCAGATTGTTATCGGCACGGACTACGCCTTTGATATGGGCGATTACGACGTACACGAATTGATTGAAAGCCTGAATACTTTGAGCGAAGAAGATCGCGCCATGATTTTGGGCGGCAATGCAAAACGAATTTTAGGAATGGAGCCAAATCAATGAATACCGCAGCACCTATTGGGCAATGCCTGAAACAAGGTTTGATTGGGGGGATGGCGGGCGCAGTAATGAGCGCGGTTGTCACCTATTTGCTGATCGGGATGCCGTCCAGTGAAATCGTCAATGCTATCAATAACGGAATTGCAGGTTTGGTGAGCGGATTTTTGGGCGGATTTTTGGGCGTGTTTGCTTACGCCAAGACCCAGCGGCGCAACGGATAAAAACTGCCATATTCCTGATCTCTTCCACACAAGGAAAACACTTATGAAAATCTTGCTTGCACTTCTTTTGATATGTTTGCCGATTGCGAATGCCTTTCCGCAAAACACAACGCAACAGCCCGTCGTCAATGCGCGTGTTGCTCTCGTCCTGCAAGTCAACGGCCTGCTTTTCAAAGACCTCAACAAAAATGGCAAGCTGGATGTTTATGAAGACTGGCGGCGTTCAATTGATGAGCGCGTCAATGATCTGGTCGCGCAAATGACCATCGAAGAAAAAGCCGGACTCATGGTTGGGCCGACGTTGTCAGCCGGGCCGGGCGGCGCGGTCAACGAGCAAGCGGTTTATGGGGTGAACCCTTTCAATCCGGGGCCGGTGATGCTAAACGTGCCGGCTACGACTGAGGCGATTAATAGACGCCACATTCGCCAGTTCATCAATCGAGAAAATCTCCCGCCCAGAACGATGGCGAACTGGCTGAACGGTGTGCAGCAAATTGCCGAAGGCTCGCGGCTGGGGGTTCCAGTTCTTTTTGTCACGAACCCACGCAACCAAAACGGCGCGCAGAACGCTTTCGGCTTTATTGAAGCGGGCAGTGCGTTTTCGCAATGGCCCGGCCCGCTGGGCTTAGCGGCGATGCGCGACACAACTTTGGTCGAAGAATTTGCCCGCATCGCCGCACAGGAATACGTCTCGGTCGGCATTCGCGGTGCTTATCATCCGACCGCCGATGTGGCGACGGAGCCGCGCTGGAACCGCTTCCGCGAAACGTTTGGCGAAGACGCAAAATTGACGACGGACATCATCACGGCATTGATTCGCGGCTTTCAGGGAGAAAAGTTAGGGCCTCATAGCGTCGCCTTGACGACCAAACATTTCCCCGGCGCAGGGCCAGCGGATGACGGGTTGGACGCGCATTTTCCGTGGGGCAAAAATCAAGTCTATCCTGGCAAAAATCTTGAGTACCATTTGCAGCCGTGGAAGGCGGCGATTGCTGCCGGAACTGCGATGATCATGCCGTATTACGCAGTGCCCAAAGGCTTGACCAGCGAAGACCTCGGCATGGCGTACAACAAAGAAATCATCACGGATTTACTGCGCAACAAACTGGGTTACACGGGCGTCGTGAACTCCGACACTGGCATTTCCACCGGGATGCCGTGGGGCGTCGAAAATCTGAGCGTTAAAGATCGCTACAAAAAAGCCATCGAAGCGGGCGTAGATCGTATCGGCGGTGACGCCACGCCGGAACTGATTGTCGAATTGGTCAAAAGCGGCGCACTGACCGAAGCACGGATTGATGAATCGGCGCGGCGCATTATGCGCGTGTATTTTGGCCTCGGCCTTTTTGAAAATCCATACGCGAATCCAGACGAAGCCGAACGCACCGTGCGCAAAAAAGAATTCCAGGACAAGGCCGACTTGGCACAGCGCAAATCCATTGTGCTGCTGAAAAACGCGAAAGACATTCTGCCGCTGAAAAAAGGCGTGCGCATGTATGTCGAAGGATTCGACGCTGCGGTCGCTGCACAGTTTGGCTATGTTTCCACCAACAATCCCGATGATGCTGATGTTTGCATTGTCCGTGTGAGCGCAACCGGAGGCGGCAATCCCGGCGGTGGTCGTGGCCAGGGTGGCGGACGCGGTGGCGCAGGCGGTGGCAGGCCAGGCGGTGGCGGCCCAGGGGGAGGCTTTGCAGGTGGAGGCGGTGGCCAGCCCGTTGATTTAACCATCCCTGCCGCACGCCTCGCGCCTATTCGCGCGCTGATGCAAAAGAAGCCGACGATCATCGTGATGCAATTCGACAGCCCATATGTGATCCCTGAATTGGCCAATGAATCCGCCGCGTTGCTCGCTACGTTTGGCGTCAGTGATGAAGCGTTATTTGACGTGCTGATGGGCAAATTCAATCCGACGGGCAAACTGCCGTTTGAATTGCCCTCGTCAATGGATGCAGTGCGCGAACAGCTCGAAGATATGCCGTATGATTCAAAAGCACCGCTCTTCAAATTTGGCTTTGGATTGTCGTATCAAACCAGGCGATAGCCTTGGAATCGAGGATACTTTCTATGAAAACCTTTCTTTCACTCGTTTTGCTATTGCTGCCGACTGTCAACGCAGTTTCCCAAAAGCCAGTGAGAACACAGCAACCTGTCATTACGGCTCGCAGCGTGAAGAGCCTACAAATAGACGGTCTGCAATTCAAAGACCTGAACAAAAACGGTCAGTTGGATGTTTATGAAGACTGGCGCAACTCCGCGTCAGTGCGTGCGAAAGATTTGGTCAGCCAAATGACGCTGGAAGAAAAAGCAGGGGCGATGATGCACGGCACGTTGCGCGCGGGCGGGCAAATGGGTTCGATTGGCGCGGGCGCAAGTTATGATCTGGAAGCCAATCGCAAAGCGATTATGGATGGCAAGGTCAACAGCTTTATCACGCGCCTGCAAGCCGCGCCGCAAATACTAGCCGAGCAAAACAACAAATTGCAGGAACTTGCCGAAGTTTCACGGCTTGGCATTCCGCTGACGATCAGCACCGATCCGCGTCATCACTTTCAATATGTGCTCGGCGCGTCTGCGAGCGGCAACGGCTTTTCGCAATGGCCTGAAAGCTTAGGCTTCGCGGCAATCAATGATGCAAAACTGATGCAACGGTTTGGCGAAATCGCGCGACAGGAATATCGCGCCGTAGGCATTCACATGGCTTTGTCGCCGCAAGCTGATCTTGGCACAGAACCGCGTTGGAGCCGCATCACAGGCACGTTTGGCGAAGACGCGCAATTAGTAAAACGAATGGTGCAAGCCTACATCATCGGCTTTCAAAACGGCGCAACGGGCATTAACAAAGACAGCGTCATCACAATTGTGAAGCACTGGGTTGGATATGGCGCACAGCCTGAAGGCTTCGACGGGCATTCGGCGTATGGCAAATACAACGTCTTCCCGAAAAATAATTTTGCCTATCACATTATTCCGTTTACAGGCGCTTTCGCGGCGAACGTCGCGGGCGTGATGCCGACCTATCCGATTCCGCGCGATGTCACATTGAATGGCAAAAAACTCGAACAAGTCGGCGCGGGATTCAGCAAGCAATTGCTGACTGACGAATTGCGCGGACGCTACAAATTCAATGGCGTGATCGTAAGCGATTGGGCGATCACGAACGATTGCAATGGCCCTTGCGTAGACGGTTTGCCGCCGGGACAACCTCCTTCTCCGGCGTACATCGGCATGCCGTGGGGCGTTGAAAATCTCACGCGTGCCGAACGCTTCATCAAAGGCGTCAACGCGGGGTTAGATCAATTTGGCGGCACGGAAGATTCGCGCATTCTGGTGGACGCGGTAAAGGCTGGAAATCTGACTGAAGCGCGTTTGGAAGAGTCGGCTTATCGCATCATGCTACAAAAATTTCAGCAGGGTTTGTTTGAGAATCCGTATGTGGACGCCGCACAGGCAGCCTCCATTGCAGGCAGCGCAGCGTTCGTGAAAGAAGCGCTGGACGCGCAAAGCCGTTCGCTGGTGCTCCTCGAAAACAAAAACAAAACACTACCGCTCGGCGACAAAGTGAAAAAACTGTACCTCTACAAAGTTAACCCGCAAGTCGCGCGAGATTACGGTTTCACTGTTGTAGACAAACCCGAAGACGCTGACCTTGCGCTGATTCGCGCGGTTGCGCCGTTTGAGATATTGCATCCGAATTACTTTTTTGGCGCGCGTCAGCACGAAGGCGATTTAGGATTCAAAGACGGCAACGCTGATTACGAAGCCATCAAAACCTCCAGCGCGAAAATACCAACCGTCGTCACCATTTATCTGGATCGCCCGGCGATTCTGACGAACGTGAAAGACAGGGGGGCGGCGCTGCTCGGCAATTTTGGTGTGAGTGATGCCGCGCTGTTTGATGTGCTGACAGGAAAAGCCGCGCCACAGGGACGATTGCCGTTTGAGTTGCCGTCTTCGATGGAAGAAGTCAAAACGCAGGCGGAAGACACGCCGCACGATACCATAACACCGCTCTATAAATTTGGTTATGGACTGAGCTACGAACGAGCAAGGGTTAGATAGCGAAAGGAAAACGTATGGTCAAAAACGTACTTATCATCGGTGGGGGAATAGGTGGTTTAGCAACAGCAATAGCACTGCGCAAAGCAGGCATTGCAGTTGACCTCATCGAAATCAAAAGCGAATGGAAGGTCTATCACGTCGGCATCATCGTGCAGGGCAATTTTATTCGCGCGATGGCGGCGCTTGGCATTGCGGACAAAGCTGTCGCGGAAGGCTTTCCGTATTTCGGCGTGAAATTTCAAACGCTCAATGGGCATACGGTCGCCGAAATTCCCGGCATTCCGATGGCGGGGCCCAACTATCCGACTGACCTCGGCATGGGGCGTCCGGCCTTGCACAAAATTCTTTCCGAAGCTGCGCTGGAAGCAGGAACAACTGTACGGCTTGGTACGAGCTTCAGCGAAATTCGGCAAAACGAGCATAGTGCGATAGTGACTTTTACTGAGGGGACTTCTAGTGAATACGATTTAGTGATTGGTGCGGACGGCATTCACTCCAAAGTCCGTAGCGCAATTTTTGGCGACGAGTTGCAACCGAAATTTACGGGACAAGGCGTGTGGCGCTATAACGTGCGACGGCCTGCCGAAATTGATTATGCGTTTTTGTGTGTAGGTCTTGCAGGCGGAAAATGCGGTTTCATTCCGTTATCACAGGAAACGGGATACGTACTTCTGGTGCAAGCCGAACCCGGCAACCCGCATCATCCTGAAGATAAATTGGCAGATATTTTTCGTGAACGATTGGCCGCTTGTACAGGCGCGATGGCGGCTTTGCGCGAACAAATCACTGATTCATCACTGGTGATTTATCGCCCGCTCGAATCATTGCTGCTGCCCGCGCCGTGGCACAAAGGCCGCGTATTATTGATTGGTGATGCGGCGCATGCGACTACGCCACATTTAGGACAAGGTGCGGCGCAAGCAGTTGAAGACGGCGTCGTCCTCGGCGAATTGTTGCAACGCGATGAGCCGCTGCCAAACCTCCTTGACGAATTTATGCAACGACGTTTTGAGCGTTGCAAATTTATTGTCGAAGGCTCGCTGCAACTCGGTGAATGGGAAATGAATCCGACGCTGGAAGCTGATGCGCCGGGGCTCACGAAAAAAATGATTGGCATGATGGCGCAACCGCTTTGAAGTAAGGTATGTTTGCTTTTTCCTGACTTAGCTTCAAGTCATATTTTCGTGGAGACAAACCTTTTCTATATGAATTTATTAACTCACTTTTCGATTTCGTCAGCACTTAAGATAATTGTTTTCTCAGTGATCGTCTTAACAGGTTGTGGAATCTGGCATACACCAAATGCAGAGAATGGCGGCAAACTTTTTGAAGCGAATTGCGCAACCTGTCATAACTTCAAACAGGATGCGATTGGCCCGCAGCTCGGTGGATTGAAAGGTGTGCTTGACCAAAATTATTTGACGGAATATATCAAAAGCCCCAAAGCAATGATTGATGCCAAGCATCCGCGCGCCTCTGAAAAATATCAAAAATTCGGTACGGTGATGCCTGATTTCAAGCATCTGAAATCAAGTGAAATACAAGATTTAATTGCCTTTATTTTAGAAAAACCTGCGCCTGAAGCGAATAATACTGCCGAGAAATTTCCTTTAGAAAATCCGATTCCTGAACCAATTACCAACTCAGGAATCGTTCTTAACCTTAGAAAAATTACGCAATTTCCGTTTACTAATGAGACTCAGCCGCGCACCAGAATCAATAAAATGGGCGTTCATCCGATTACGAAAGAAAGTTTAGTTTTAGATTTGCAGGGGAAAATTTATCTCCTGAATGCCAATAATCAGCCTGAAGTATTTTTTGACGCTGCGAGTCACTTTAAGAATTTCGTCAATAACCCAGGTCTCGCCACCGGATTAGGCAGCTTTGCTTTTCATCCAGACTTTGCGAAAAACAAACTTTTTTATACAACGCATACTGAATCAAGTAACGCTGGGAAAGCTGATTTTGGTTATGCCGAAAATATCCCCGTCAAACTTCAATGGATAATAGATGAATGGACGGTGGACGACCCCAACGCGCGAACACTGACCGGAAAGTCGCGCGAGCTTATGCGCGTGAATGTAGTCAATGTAATTCACGGTATGCAGGAAATTACGTTCAATCCTTACGCCAAACATTCCGATCAGGATTACGGCTTGCTCTATATTGGCATAGGTGATGGCGGCGCGGTCGAGCGAGGTTTCCCTGAAATTCCCAATGATCGAAATCATATCTGGGGCAAGGTTCTGCGCATAGATCCCAAAGGTAATAACAGTAAAAATGGGCAATACGGAATTCCAAAATCCAATCCATATTTTGGAAAGGGCGGACTTGAAGAAGTTTACGCGGAAGGCTTTCGCAATCCGAATCGAATTTCCTGGTTAAAAGATGGAAGAATTATTGTCTCGAATATCGGGCAAAGACAAATAGAATCACTATATCTTTTAAAGCCCGCCAAAAATTATGGGTGGCCTTTACGTGAAGGAACCTTAGCAATCCCATCACTGGCAAATGTAAATTCTTTGGCTCCGTTACCTAAAGATGATGCAAAGTTTGGATATACATATCCGATAGCGCAATTCGATCACGATGAAGGAAGCGCCATCATGGGCGGCTTTGAATATACTGGAAACGAATTACCGCAATTGCGCGGCAAATATATCTTCGGGGAAATCGTCAGAGGCCGAATTTTCTACATAAATCTGAAGGATATTAAGGAAGGTACGCAAGCAAAAATTCAGGAATTTTCACTCACGTTGGATGGTCAACCAACGACGCTGAAAGACCAATGCAAAACAGATAAAGTAGATTTACGCATCGGACAAGATGTTGCGGGCGAAATTTATCTGTTCACCAAGCCCGACGGAATGATGTACAAAATTGTAAAATAAACCTCATCTTCAAGCGAAATTTAAGCGATGCTTGCTAACAAAATAAGATGATAATGACGCCCAAAGATAATGAATTAAGCAAGCAATCGCAGTCTCCTGTACTCATCGGATTGATTGGAGCGGGGATTCAAGCTTCGCGTTCACCTTCTCTTCACGAACAGGAAGCCAGCGCTTTCGGCTTCCGTTATTTCTATCATTTGATTGATCTAGATGCATTAGGCGTTGGCGTTGAAGCCTTGCCGCGCTTGCTGGATGCCGCGCAATTATTGGGCTTTGCCGGAGTCAATATTACGCATCCCTGCAAGCAGGCGGTGCTTCCTTTACTGACTGAATTATCGCCTGACGCCGCCGCGATTGGAGCCGTCAACACCGTTGTTTTTACCGGAGAGAAGCGCATCGGACATAACACCGATTGGTGGGGCTTTGCCGAAAGTTTCAGGCGCGGTTTTTGTGATGTTGCGCAACGCAAAGTTGTGTTGCTTGGCGCAGGCGGAGCAGGCGCAGCAGTGGCATATGCCGCAATGAAATCAGGTATCGAACAGCTAGTTATTCACGATGTAGATAACTTTCGTGCAACAGCTTTAGCGAAAAAAATGAACACAGATTTTGGCGTTGGACGCGCTGTTGCCATCAATAATGTCGCGGAAGAAATTGCTTTGGCCGATGGATTAATTCACGCGACTCCGACAGGGATGGTCAGTCATCCCGGCTTGCCATTGCCAGCAAATTTATTGCGTCCAGATTTATGGGTCGCAGAAATTGTTTATTTTCCGTTGGAAACTGAATTATTAAAATGCGCGCGCCAGCTTGGCTGTCGCACGTTGGATGGCGGCGGGATGGCCGTGTTTCAAGCCGCAGAATCATTTCGGCTTTTCACTGGAAAAGCGCCCGATCCCGAACGAATGTTGCAGCATTTTATGACCATGTAAAAATTACTCAGGAGCCTATCAAATGAGCCTTTCACCAATGCGCAGAATCGTCACAGGTCACAACGAACAAGGCAAAGCCGTCATTGCTTCAGAAGGTGCGCCGCCGAATATCATTCCTTTCGCCGCCGTACCCGGCACGGTGTTTTATGAAATCTGGAATACGAACGCCAGCCCCGTACCGATTGACAATAGCGTTGATCCAACAATGCGCCCGTTGCAACTTCATCCGACGCCCAACGGCAGCATTATTCGCTTCGTAGACATTCCTCCTGACTCAATTCAAAACAGTGTTTCCGACGAAGACATCGCGGCAGGCTTTGCGCAAATGGGTGCGGCGGGTGCGACTACACAAAAAGGCGATTCGCCGCACAAGTTAATGCACCGCACAGAAACCATTGATTACGGCATACTGATTTCCGGTGAGTTATGGCTGGTATTGGATGAAGGTGAAACGAAACTCTCGCCCGGCGATGTAGTCATTCAGCGCGGCACAAATCACGCGTGGAGCAATCGCACGACCGAAGTGGCGCGGATGGTATTCATTTTGTTGGATGGCAAATTCGCCGATGGATTAGCTTAACTGTTCAGTACTTCAATGTCGGCATTCAAATTCTGATAATTTCTTCATACAGACATTGCGTGGTTTTAAGTTCGGATTATCATGCGTAATGAAGTTATTCATAGCGGAATTATATTGAGTCGCCCGTAATTCATCATTTCCTGATTCCAGTATTTAGCAAAGCAGATTATCACTTGTGTGTCGTCTTAATAGTTGCCAGAAGAGACACAACCAACCATCAACTCAATTTCAAGGAGGCTATATGAAGAGCTTTACTCGCATTCTGCGATATGTCGCTGTTAGTGTAGTTGTCTTCTGTTTTCTGCTCACGACACAAGCTGTCGCACAATTCGATACCGCAACAGTGCTGGGTTCGATACGCGATGCCAGCGATAACATTGTCGCTGGTGCAAAAATCACACTCACCAATAGCGGGACGGGAATTACCGCAACGGCTGTCACAGATGAAAATGGCAGCTATCAGTTTCTAAATGTAAAAATTGGAACATATCGTGTCAGCGCTGAGATGAATGGTTTTTCGACAGCTATTGCAGATGGCATAACGGTCACAGTCAGCGCGCGTCAGCGGGTTGACCTTGTGCTCAAGGTAGGCTCATTAACAGAGACTGTTCAAGTTACTGGCGTAGCCAGCTTAGTCGAGGCTGAATCAAGTGATCGAGGACAAGTTATCAATCGTCAACAGATCGTTGAGTTGCCGCTGAATGGTCGCCAATATTCGTCATTGGCAATACTTTCAACTGGCATTCGACAATCCACGCTATCACAAGCGGTTGATTCGCAGGGCGGCGATGCGCGCGAAGGTTCGTTCAATGCCAATGGGTTGCGCAGCACCTTCAACAATTTTATGCTGGATGGTGTAGACAACAATTCTTACGGTACAAGTAACCAGAATTTTTCTAATCAAGCGATGCAGGTTTCGCCCGACGCGCTGGAAGAATTCAAAGTTGTAACAAACAACATGAGCGCTGAATTCGGGCGCAGCGGCGGCGCGGTAATCAACGCCTCAGTCAAAAGTGGCACGAATCAATTTCACGGCAGTTTGTGGGAATTTGTGCGTAACACAAATTTCAATGCAATCGGATTTTTCAAACCGCTAGGCGGCGTCAAACCTATTTTGCAGCGCAATCAATTCGGCGGCGTGTTTGGAGGACCGATTCGCCGCAACAGCACATTTTTCTTTCTCAGTTATGAAGGGTTCCGCGAAGTAAGCCGTGTACCGATTTATAGCTCAATCCCTACGATGAATGATCGCATCGGCCTTTTTGATAAGCCGGTTCGCAATCCATTAACCAACGAAACGTTTGCAGCGAATACGCCGATACCAACCAATAAAATTTCACCCTTTGCGTTGAAGGTACTCAGCGACTTACCGACACCCAGTATCGCTGGGCGTGCCAATAATTTTCAGTACTTACCGCGCAGTAAAGATTTTAATGACAAGTTCGATCTAAAGTTTGATCAACAGATCAATGCCCGCACTACAGCATTTGTGCGCATCGGTCAGCGCAAGAGCAACGTTTTCAATGAACCCGTTATTCCGGGTGCGTCAGGCGGATCAGGGAATGGCTTCACGCGCGTATTGAATCAGCAAATCGCAGGAGCTATCACGTGGACACCAACCTCGGCTTCGCTGCTGGAATTTCGCATGGGGATTACGCGCACACGTGCGGGCAAAGAGCCTGTTGGAATTGGCGGGCCGAGCATGAAGGAACTGTTTGGTATCACTGGATTGCCCGAAGATCGCACCTTGACAGGGCCGCTCACAACGCAAAATATTACAGGCTTCACCAGCCTCGGACGCCGCGCCTCAAACCCGCAATGGCAGCATCCGTTCGTTGTGAATCCGAAAGTTAATTATTCATTCACGATGGGGCGGCATTCGCTCAAAACCGGCTACGAATATCAAAGCGTCAATACTGAAATCATGGATGTGAATCCGTTGTATGGGCAGGATACATACGGCGGCAATTTCAGTCGTCCAACAGGAGGTGTCGCGGACAGCGCTACCTATAACGTTGCTGATTTCCTTTTTGGATTGCGCAGCCAATATGCGTTGGTCAATTTCTTCATCGCGCAATATCGCCAACGCATGCACTTCGGTTATGTGCAGGATGATTTTAAAGTGAACTCAAGACTGACGCTGAATTTGGGCGTGCGATATGAATACGCTACGCCGCAATGGGAACAAGATAACAAGGTCAGTAATTTTGATCCGACAACGAATTCGATTATTTTCCCAACAGGTGATTCTTTAGCTGAACGGGCGCTACTCAATCCCGACCGCAACAATTGGGGGCCACGTCTTGGGTTTGCATATAGCGGCCCTTTGAAAATTACGGCGCGCGGCGGTTTTGGGATTAGTTATAATCATTTCAATCGCGCAGGCACCTCAAATTTACTGGCAGTTAACGGGCCGCAAGTCGTCAACGGTGTAGTGAATCAGTTGCCGACTGATGCGACATTCCGAACGACGGCGCAAGGCTATCCCGCCGATTTCACTTCGCCTTCCAGCTTCCGCCCGCTCAACGCTTCGGTGAAATATATTCCCCGCGACTTGCCGAGTTCGTACGTGCAAAGCTGGTTTCTCTCGCTGCAACGTGAAGTCATGCGCAACACGTTGCTCGACATTGCGTATGTAGGCAATCGCGCTGTGAAATTGCCAATGATTGCCGATCTGAATCAAGCGCGCCCGAACGGAGCGACTGAAAATGCTACGTTACAAGCACGCCGTCGCATTTCAACCTTTGCCGCGATCAATGCTTATTTTCCTGGTGGCTGGTCGAATTATCATGGCTTGCAAATGCGGTTTGAGCGCCGTGTAGCCGGAGGATTATACGTATTGAATTCATTTACGTGGTCTAAGGCGATGGATAATTCGGCACAGGTATTGGAAAACCCCAACGGCAATTCACCTGGGCCACAAAATTATTTCAATCTCGCGGCAGAAAAAGGCGTGTCTGCCTACGACCAAACCTTGACCAATGTGACCAGTGTTGTGTGGGATGCGCCGCTTGGCAAAGGCCGCCGCTTTGGCGCGAATATGCCTGCCATCGCGGATGCCGTAGTGGGCAGTTGGCAGTTCAGTTTTATCAACGATATGTGGAGCGGGCAGCCAATCACATTAACGTATTCGCCCGCCTCGGCCTTTAATGTCGGCAGCTCGAACGCGCGTCCTAATATTATTGGCGATGTCCTTGCGCCAGACGGACAGCGCACGATCACTAATTATTTCAATGCCGCTAACGTTGTGATCCCGACCGACCGCACGCAGCCTTTTGGTAATGCCGGACGCAACATCGCCCGAAGCCATCCGTTTTTCCAGGTTGATTTTGGGTTGCATAAAAACTTTCGGTTGCCGTGGGAAGGTGCGAAATTGCAGTTTCGCGGAGAATTTTTCAACTTGCTAAACAAGACGAATTTTTATCCTGCTGACGGTAATCGCTCCAGTGCATCATTCGGGACGATTAGCCGTACGTTTGCTCCTCGTCAGATTCAACTCGCAATGAAGCTCACCTTTTAATGGAGAGGCGCGCCAGTGATTTTTGCTGGCGCGCTTCTCACCTACTAACTGCTATGGCAAAACTGAAACTAATACACGCTGAAACTATCGTTGATGCGGCTTTGACCGAAGCGCGCAAATTTAACCTCGCACCGCTCGCGGTTGCCGTCCTTGATGCTGGTGGTCACGTAATGGTTTTCAAACGCGAAGATGGCACAGGTATCGTGCGCTTTGACATTGCTTATGGCAAAGCCTGGGGAGCGCTTGGTATGGGCTTTGGCACACGCGAAATCACAGCCCGCGCCGCTAAATTCCCAGCCTTTATTGATGCGCTAACGACGATCAGTCAGGGGCGCGCAGTTCCTTCGCCCGGTGGTGTTTTGATCCTAGACAAACACAAAGAAATTATTGGCGCGGTCGGAATTTCCGGCGATACCGGAGACAATGATGAATTATGCGCGTTGGCTGGAATTGCAGCGACAGGCTTTGCTGCGGCTCCTGGTACGATTTCATAGCACCTAAACGATTGATAATTTTGCGTGGGCAACAGGAAAATTTATGCGAATAAAAAAACAGTGGAACGTAATTTTTTTAGCCGCCGCCACAATAATCTTTTCAGTACAAATTGCATCAGCGCAAACAGCACAGCGCTTGAAACCTCCGATAGGCGAAACCGAATTATCACCCAAAATTGCGTGCGCTGATTTGCGAGCGCTGACGGGGTATGAATTCACAGTTGAAAGCGCGACGTTAATTCCTGCGACAACTGACACGCCCAGCTATTGCCGCGTGAAGGGACAGATTCAGCCGGAGATTTTATTTGAAGTGAGTTTGCCTGCGGATTGGAATCGCCGTTTTTATATGTTCGGCAACGGCGGTTATGCGGGTGAGTTACTGGATTCTCCCAACCGCATAAGTCAACGGCACTCCGCGCTGCGCAGAGGTTTTGTTGTAGCGCAAACTAATACTGGTCATGACGCGGGCATCGAACCGTTGGGCACGTTCGCAACAAATCGGCAGAAATTATTGGACTACGCCTTTCGTTCGTTGCACACAACCGCAGAAACAGGCAAACGCCTTGCCGCCGCGTATTATGGCACGCGTCCGACTCGTTCGTATTTTGAGGGATGCTCGACTGGAGGCCGTCAAGCGTTAATTCTCGCGCAACGTTTTCCCGAAGATTTCGACGGCATCGTAGCGGGCGCTCCAGTGCTTTATTTTTCCGGCACGATGGTTGGCTACGCTAAAATAGCGCAGGCATTCGCGGCTGCTCCGATTCCGTATACAAAATTGAAAACATTAGCGGACAAAATTTATGCGCAATGTGATGACAAAGACGGCTTGAAAGATGGTTTGATTGACGACCCGCGTCGCTGTGATTTTCGCCCGTCGCGCGATTTGCCGAAATGCGCGGAAGGCGCTGACAACGCGGATTGTTTTACGGCTGCACAAATTGACACGCTGGAAAAAATTTACAGCGACGTTACCAGCGAAGGGCAACGATTTTTCCCAGGTTGGCCGGTCGGCGCAGAAGTGTTTGGCCCCAACGGTCGTAGCGGTTGGGACAATTGGATCATTAACGAAAAAGGGCAACCAACAATTTCGGTTTCTTTTGGCGAATCATTTTTTCGCTATCTTGCGTTCCCCGAAAAAAATCCGAAGCACGAACTCACCAGCTTTAATTTTGAGCAAGACCCGAAACGCTTGGAATGGATTCACGGCGTACTTGATGCGACTGATCCAGATTTGAGCAGCTTTAAAAAACACGGCGGAAAATTGCTGATGTATTTTGGCTGGGCTGATCCGGCGCTGAACGCGCAAATGGGCATTGATTATTACGAAAGCGTAACGAAAAAAATGGGAGCCACGACACCAGAATTTTTCCGGTTGTTTATGGTTCCTGGCATGTTTCATTGCGGCGGCGGAGTTGGTTGCAGTTCGTTCGATAAACTTACTCCATTGATGCAATGGACTGAAGCCGGAACCGCGCCGGAACGAATTGTTGGCGCACGCATCGTGAACGGCAAAACGGATCGCACGCGCCCGCTTTGCCCGTATCCGCAAATCGCAAAATATAAAGGTTCCGGCAGCACTGACGATGCCAGCAATTTTGTTTGTCAGATGCCTTAATCAAAATCATAACTATGGCTTCATTTCTTTTTTCCAACGCAAAAATTTTTGATGGCACAGGCCGCGCGCCGTTTGCGGGCGAAGCTCTCGTGAACGGGAATCGCATTGCGACTGTTGCCGAAGGCGCAAACAAAATTGGTTCTGAAGGGGCAACAATTATTAATTGCAACGGCGCAACGTTGATGCCGGGCTTGGTCGAATCGCACGCGCATTTGTCGTGGCCTTCATCCGTAGGGCGAATTTTCAACGGCATGATGTTGCCGCTGGAGGAGCATTTGCTCGTAACCGCACGCAACGCGCGCGTCACGCTTGATGCCGGATTCACGAGTGCTTATTCGGCAGGCTCACTCGGCACGCGCTTTGAAATTGCACTCAAAAAAGAAATCGAAGGTGGTTGGTTGCCAGGGCCGCGCCTGATTTCATCTTCGCTGGAGCAAGGCCCGAAAGATGTGTTAGGCGTGCCGCCCGCTGAAGGCAATAAACACGGGCGCGGCACAGAAGGGATGCGCGCTTATGTCGCCGAAATGGCGGAGCTTGGCGTTGAGTCAATCAAACTTTTATTATCTGGCGATGACGCGTTTGCCGAAGGCGCTTCGCAAAATTTGACGTACACCGAAGAAGAAGTTGCCGCCGCCGCGAATGAAGCGCACGCGCGCGGAATTTGGCTGTCGTGTCACGCGCAATCCGCTGAATCCATAAAAATCGCATTGCGACACGGCTTTCGCATTTTGTATCACTGTTCGCACGCTGACGAAGAAGCGCTTGATTTGCTCGAAGCCAAAAAAAATGAAATCTTCGTCGCGCCCGCTGTCAGCTTGCGTTACGCGCGCATGCACGAAGCCGAAAGTTTTGGCATCACGCGCGTAGTTGCCGAAAAAATGGGTGTCTTCGCTGAAGTCGAACGCATGCAAAAAATCTATCCTGAAATGCGCAAACGCGGCATTCGCGTCTTGCCCGGCGGCGATTATGGGTTCCCTTATAATCCGGTCGGACGCAACGCACGTGATCTGGAATTGTTTGTAAAACTTTTTGGTTATGAGCCAATTGAAACATTAGTTGCCGCGACAAAATTCGGCGGGCAATTAATGGGTTTGGAAACTGGATTAGTGCAAGACGGCTGGCTTGCTGATTTGTTGCTAGTTGATGGCGACCCGACAAATGATGTGAGAATTTTACAAGCGCAAAATCGTTTGCTGGCGATTATGAAAGATGGCAAATTTCATAAGAGCATCCAACAACAATAGCCGCCCCCTGGGAGCGCACGCGGCTCGCGTGCTGAAATTCGCGCAAAAGATACGCTGCGAGAAAATGGTTTCTGGTGTGAGCCTTAGCCGCGCGAGCCGCGTGCGCTCCCAGAGGCTGAAAATTTCTTTTTGTTAGACGCTCTGAAGCAACACAGTCTTTGAATTAACCGCAGAAGGCGCAGAAAGCGCAGAAAAAATGGTGAGATGATTTTGGCTTGTCTATAAAAATAGTTACCGTTATGAACGAACAGCAACCAATTTGGACACCATCCACTGAACGCATCAATGCTGCCAACATCACAGCCTTTGCCAAGCGGGCAGGATTTGCCATCAATGATTATGCGGCGTTGCACCATTGGTCTATTAATTCGCCTGATCAGTTTTGGCGCACGGTATGGGATTTTTGCGGTGTGCTTGGTGACTCAGGCGAGATCGTTTTGGTGGATGGCGAAAAAATGCCCGGCGCAAAATGGTTTCCTGAAGCGCGGCTGAATTTTGCCGAAAATTTATTGCGCCTCCGCGATGATTCTGATGCGCTCGTGTTTTGCGGCGAAGGCAAAATCGAGCGTCGCCTCACACACGCTGAATTATTTTTACGAGTCGCCCAAGTTGCCGCCGCCTTGCGCAATGCAGGCATCAGTGCAAGTGATCGCGTCGCCGCTTACTTACCCAACCTCCCTGAAACAATTATCGTCATGCTCGCCGCCACCAGCATTGGCGCGGTGTTCTCTTCGTGTTCGCCTGATTTTGGTGTGCAAGGCGTGTTGGATCGTTTCGGGCAAATTGCGCCGAAAATTTTATTCGCTACTGATGGATATTTTTACAACGAAAAAACGCTCGACACCCGCGACAAATTGCGCGACATCGTAACGGATTTGCCATCCGTCGAAAAAGTCATTGTAATTCCGTACATTAACGCATCGCCTGATTTGACAGGCATCCCGCATGCACAAAACTGGTACGATTTTCTTGCGCCATTTGTTGAAGTAACCAAAATTGAATTTGCAAAATTGCCGTTCAATCACCCGTTGTACGTAATGTATTCGTCGGGAACTACGGGCGTGCCAAAGTGCATTGTTCACGGCGCAGGCGGCACGTTGTTGCAGCATTTGAAAGAACATCAATTGCACGCGGATATTAAAACTGGCGACCGTTTATTTTATTTCACTACGTGCGGCTGGATGATGTGGAACTGGCTGGCATCAGGTTTGGCGTCAGGCGCGACGTTGTTGCTCTATGACGGATCGCCGTTTGTTAACGGAGCGCGTGCGCAATTTGATTTTGTGAATAACGAACGCGTCACGCATTTTGGCACATCCGCAAAATTTATTGACGCGCTCAGCAAAACAGATTTGCGACCACGCGAAGAATACGCGTTTGATGATATGCGCGTCTTGCTTTCCACTGGCAGCCCGCTTGCGCCCGCAGGCTTTGATTTTGTTTACGAACACATCAAGACTGATGTAAATCTGGCTTCGATTTCCGGCGGCACAGACATCATTTCATCGTTCGTGTTAGGCAATCCAACACTGCCCGTTTATCGCGGCGAAATTCAATGCAAAGCCCTCGGCGTAGCGGCAGATGTTTTTGACGAAGCCGGAAATTCCGTGCGCGAAACCAAAGGCGAACTCGTTTGCACGTGTCCTATCCCTTCGATGCCAATTGGATTTTGGAACGACGAAGACGGCGCGAAATATCACGCTGCCTATTTTGCGCGCTTTCCCAACGTCTGGGCGCACGGCGATTATGCAGAAATCACCGCGCACGATGGCATGATTATTTACGGACGCTCTGACGCTACGTTAAATCCCGGCGGAGTGCGCATTGGCACGGCTGAAATTTATCGCCAGGTCGAACAGCTCCCCGAAATTTTAGAATCTCTCGTCATCGGACAGGATTGGCAAAGCGACACGCGCGTAATTTTATTTGTGCGCCTCAAAGAAAACATCACGCTCGACGAAGCGTTAATTGCGAAAATCAAACAAACAATTCGCGCCAACACTACGCCACGCCACGTGCCTGCAAAAATCGTAGCCGTCACTGACATACCCCGCACCAAATCCGGCAAAATCACCGAACTCGCCGTCCGCGATGTAGTCCACGGGCGCACCGTAAAAAACCAGGAAGCCCTCGCCAATCCCGAAGCGTTGAAGCTGTTCGAGCGCCTGCCCGAATTGCAGTCATAACGTAGGGGCGGCGGCTTGTCCCCGCCCGAATCGCGCCTCGCGCGATAAATTCTATTTGGGACAAATTATTTTGGGAATAAACACGCCGCACCCACGGGCGACCACAAGGGATCGCCCCTACTTGCCTTATATGAGAATCGGGTATAATCGGGTATGTTTGTAGGTATTGTAGGGATTAGCACGAAAAGAAATCAGTTTTGCATTTTGCTTAAAACTTCTAAGTCATGATGAACCACTCATGACGAAATGAGTTTTTTTCACTAAGATTACGCCTTCATCAGAATTTGCCATTACATTATAGTTAGAGGAGTTTTTATATCAGCCAATTTATGAAGAGACAGGTTTCAGCGGTTGATTTGTTTTGTGGTGCGGGTGGATTAACACACGGATTTATTCGTGAGGGGATTAATGTTCGTGCCGGAATTGATCTTGACCCTGCTTGTAAATATCCATTTGAACATAATAACAAAAGCGTTTTCTTAGAAGAGGATATTACCAATATTACTGCTGATCACCTCACGCCTTATTTTTCTGATGGTGAAATAAAACTATTGGCAGGTTGTGCGCCTTGCCAGCCATTTTCTACTTATTCACAAGGCCATCGCAATGATGACGATCAACGGTGGACATTACTAAAGCAGTTCGCGCGTTTGGCTGCGGAGTTGCAGCCCGAAGTGCTGACCATGGAAAATGTGCCCAAACTACAAGAACACGAAGTTTTTTTAGAATTCATTGATGCACTGAAAGAGCTTAATTATTACGTTACCTATTCAGTCGTTGATTGTCGTTATTATGGTATTCCGCAAAATAGAAAACGCCTTGTGTTATTTGCTTCAAAATTTGGAGAGGTAAAACTTCAAAACCCAACACGCAGCGAAGAGAGTTTTGTTACGGTCAGACAAATTATAGAGAAGTTAGAGAATCTCAATGCAGGAGAAATATCAAAAAATGACCCGCTTCATCGTGCTAGTTTGTTAACTGAGAAAAATCTTCAGCGCATTCGTGCCTCAAAGCCAGGGGGCACATGGAGAGATTGGGACATTGCACTTCGGACAGATTGTCATACGAAAAAGAGCGGGAAAACATATCCAAGCGTTTATGGCAGAATGTCTTGGGATGAACCCGCACCAACAATGACAACTCAATGCTATGGGTTTGGAAATGGTCGTTTTGGACACCCTGAGCAAGATCGGGCTATTTCTTTACGGGAAGCCGCTTTGATACAAACGTTCCCTAAAAATTATGCCTTTGCTTCGCCGAAGCAAAATATCAGTTTTAAGAAAACAGGACGCTTAATTGGGAATGCTGTTCCTGTTCAACTTGCCCGCGTTATTGCTAAAAGCATTTTGCAGCACCTTGATACACATTGTGTCTAGCTGCTGCTTCATCAGTCATTAAGATCAAGGAAAAAATTATGGCTCAGCGCATTAAAGAGCCGCGAGTGATTACCGAAGGGGAAAAGCTCGCGGCTGAAGAACAAATACGGGAAGAGCGAAAAGTCGTTGATTATGATACGAAGGAATACACAGTTGAATTGATTGTAAGTAAGTATCGAGAGGGAAAAGATGAAGACGAAAATGAGTTATTTATCCCTGAATATCAGCGTGATTTTGTCTGGGATGAAAAACGACAAAGCAAATTCATCGAATCCGTAATGCTTGATCTCCCGATTCCTTATATTTTTACCGCAGCGCTTCAGAAAGAAATTTCAGAAGACGAAGGGCGCATAGAAATTGTAGATGGTTCTCAAAGAATTCGGACACTTGATGCTTTTCTGAATGATGAGTTGGAGCTGAAAGGGCTTGAAAAACTAACTACTCTTAATGGCTTTAGATTTCGTGATCTTGATATTTCACGGCAAAGAAAATTCAAACGACGACCGATAAGAGTTATCGAACTTTCAGATAAAGCTGATGATCAAATCAGGAGAGATATTTTCGAGCGCATTAACACTGGAAGCGATGAGCTTTCGCCGATGGAAAAACGAAAGGGAATATTTGAAGGCCCCTTCTACGATTTCATTACCGAATGCGCGGTGAATCCACTTTTCGAGAAATTAACCCCGATTTCTGCCGTAAGACGAAAACGCGAAGAAGCAGCAGAAATGGTGCTTCGCTATTTTGCTTATGCTGATAGATATGAGAAGTTTCAGAAAAGCGTGACAGAGTTCTTAAATGATTTTATTAAGGAGAAACGGGGCTCGTTTGATAACGAGAAAATGCAGAAAGAATTTCTTTCTATGTTAGATTTCGTTGAGAAATATTTCCCCTATGGATTTAGAAAAAGCGAGAAAAATAATTCTGTGCCGCGCGTAAGGTACGAGGCGCTTGCTGTTGGTGTGACCCTAGCACTTCGAGAAATGCCAAACTTAGTGCCTAGTGATGTTAGAACTTGGCTTGAATCAGAAGAATTCAAAACTCATACGGTGTCAGATGCGAGTAACTCAAGACCAAAAGTCGTCGCAAGAATTGAGTTTGTAAGGGATCATTTGTTGGGGCGTTGACATGCAGACAGTACAAACTGACTTTAATGCAAGAGCAAAAGAAGTTGATGAGTATTTTGACTTCGTGAAATCCATTCTTTCCGCTGATTCAGCACTAACTTACACCGATGACACAGGTATTGCTTGTTCGTTGCGTGTTGCTTCTAGCCTCCAAAAAACGCTAAAAGCTAATGGCTTTCTCTTAGTCTATAATTTGGTTGAGTCAACAATGAAAAACGCATTAGAGGCAATAATTATGCACCTCGTAGCGCAAGGGGTTGATTTTGATAATTTGAGTAAGAATGTAAAGCTCATTGTTTTGAAAAATGCGAAGAACTGCAACCCTGAAAAACTCGAACCATCTTTGAGCCAAATTGGGTTAGACCTTATACAGCATACTTTTAGAAAAGAATCACTTTTTAGCGGGAATTTAGATGCCAAAGAGATTCGAGAAACCATGCAAAATTATGGCATAGCTAAACGACACTTTGTGAATGGTGATTGTTTGCTCACTATAAAAAATCAACGTAACGCCTTAGCACATGGCGATATTTCATTTACTGACTGCGGCAAAGACTACGATATTGTCGACTTGATAAGATATAAAGATGATGCCAAGGCATATCTTCAAGCTACGCTAACCGATATAGAACATTTTCTTCTAAATGATGGCTACAGAAAGTAGTTGGGACATTTGTAACATCATTCCTTATTTCTTTTATTCAAACGGCAATCCCACATAATTTTCAGCCAATGCTGTCGCCGCTGCGCGTGAACTAGTGACGTAATTTAATTCGGATATTTGCAAGCAAGCGTTGTTGGAATGGGCTGTGTTCGGGGAAGCGGTGGAGCAGGGAAGTCATCCATCAAGAATTATCCTCACTCATCAATCTGTAATACATCTTGTGCGCTATGCCTAACACGTAAAACAAATACTTTTTCATCTAAAACTACAAACAGAATTCGATATTTTCCAACTATCAGATGACGAATCGGTGTATCAAGTGTTGTACTCTCAGGAGCAAGTGGACAACGAAAGGGCATATTTTGCAGGCTATCAATGACTGAAAGCATCTCAAAATACCAAATGGTCGCTTTCTCTGGTGAATATTGTCCCATCCAACCAGCCGCATTTTTCAGGTCAGCTTCAGCTTCTGAATCAATGATTACTTCGTAACTCATTTTTTCGGTCTCTTCGCGTTCGCTGGAATATTCAACATCTGCCGTAATTCTTCAAAAACTTCTTGAGCTGGACGACCCTTTCCCTTTCGTGCGTTTTCAAGAGCGCGTAAGGTTCGGGCTTCTTCGGCAGCTTCGAGCATTTCCTGATAACTCGCGGCATCCTGTACAACAATTTCTGCCTTGCCATTCACAGTTAACACCAGCGGACGGCCTGTTTCTTTTAACTGCTGCATAAATTCAGCCGTATTCCGTTTGAAATCTGTTAGGGATTGAATATCTTCTTTGATGTCGAGCATAAATAAACCTCACTCTTAAAGCATCTAATTAGATGCTCGCACAAAAAGAATATTCAGGCAAGTAACGTTACTCAGTTTCGTAAGTCGCAAGGTACAAAATGTTGTCGTAATCAATAACAGCCAGCTTGAGATTTCGCAGCCAGCCGCGACGACCGAGAATATTGCGTGGAAGTCCGGGATATTTGGCAAAGTAAACTACGCTTTGAAAACTTAATTGGCCTGTTTGAATTGTGATTTCGTGACCGAAGGCTTCTAATTGACCCGCGAGTGTGCCGAGTTTGATTGGTTCTCCCTGTTCAATTGAAAGCCCCAATCTGCGCCCTGTTTCGTTGGTAAAAAGACAAACTTCTGCGCCTGTGTCTACTTTTGCTTCGACGCGCAAGAGGCGTTCGCCGTGTTGGAGTGAAACAAAAATTGTGATGCCTGCGGGATTTTCTTCGTACGCTATTTCTTCGGTGAAATTTAATTGAATGCTCATGTCCAGATAATGGTGGTTATATTGTCGGGGTTTTCAATAAACGTGATGAGCGGTAATTCTGCGCCATCTGCTTCTGCCGCAGCCCATACTTCATCGTGATCTTTGCTGGCTGCGATTAAGCGATCACCATCCAACGCTACCCATTGATTGGCGTATTCGCGCCGATGTTTCGTTAACCATTCTCTTTCCCGCGAGCTATCGGGAATTGGTTTCGCAGGTACTCGTTGATCGAGTTGTTTGGCTGGCTGAATGGTTGCGCGCGTTTTTAGTAATTGATTGAGCTTTGATTGCTCGGCTGGTGGCAATTCTTCAATCAGTCGCAAAACGTTTTCGGCTGTTAATGTTGACATAGGATATTAGCTCCTTTCGCGGCGGCTATTATACAACGTGTGAGCCAAGAAAGTTAGCTAACAATTGTCAGTACTATCTGCGTAAGCGGGTGGTGGAATAGCGAGGACGCCACCCGCTTACGCAGGTGGTACTGACCTACGCCATTCTATTCAAACGGCAATCCTACATAATTTTCAGCCAATGCTGTGGCGGCTGCGCGTGAGCTGGTTACGTAATTTAATTCGGACATTTGCAAGCGTTGTTGGAACGGGCTGTGGTCGGGGAAGCGGTGGAGCAGGGAAGTCATCCACCACGAAAAATGTTCGGAGCGCCAGATGCGGCGCAGACAGGTTTCAGAATATTGCGCCAATAAATCGGTGCGGTTGTTTTGATAATATTCGATCAGGGCGCGGGACAAATGGCGGATGTCGGCAATGGCTAGGTTCATGCCTTTGGCTCCGGTGGGCGGCACGATGTGGGCGGAGTCTCCGGCGAGAAATAATTTGCCGTATTGCATTGGCTCTACGACAAAGCTGCGCATTGGGGTCACACCTTTTTGGAAAATTTTTCCTTCCTGCAAATGCAAACTTTTATCATCGCCGAGCCGCAACGCTAACTCTGACCAGATGCGATCATCAGGCCATTCGTTAATGTCTTCGTCAGGTTCGCATTGAATGTACAAGCGCGTAATTTCAGGCGTGCGCATACTGAACAACGCAAAGCCGCGTTCGTGGTTGCTGTAAATTAATTCTTCAGACGGAGGTTTTGATTCAGCCAAAATTCCGAGCCAACCGAATGAGTAGACGCGCTCGAAAATCTGCAAAATTCCGTCAGGAATAGACGAGCGACAAATGCCGTGAAAACCATCGCATCCGCCAATAAAATCACAAATAATTTCCTGCGGTTCGCCATCTTTAGTAAAGCGAATTTTTGGTTGTTCGCTGTCTAAATCGTGAATGCTGACGTTGTCCACTTCAAAAATAATTTGCCCGCCTGCCTCAAGTCTGGCTTTGACTAAATCTTTGATGATTTCCTGTTGACCGTACACGGTGATCGCGCGCCCGCCTGTCAATTCGTGCATATCAATGCGATTGCGTGCGCCGTTGAAGGCGAGTTCGATGCCGTGATGAATCAAGCCTTCTTTGCGCAAACGTTCGCCTACACCTGCTTCGTTGAGTGTGTCAACAGAGCCTTGTTCCAGCACGCCTGCACGAATGCGATCTTCAATGTAAGAGCGGCTGCGATTTTCGATGATGATGGATTCAATGCCTTGCAAATGCAGCAGGTGTGCAAGCAATAATCCTGCGGGGCCTGCACCAATGATGCCAACTTGAGTTTTCATAACTTAGGTCACCGCGTAAAAATCTAGTAAGACTGCTTCGCGCGTGCGTACGCCGGAACAGACTGCGATCAAACGATTGAGCCAATCATATTTTTTATCCGCCGTCTCAAACGTGGGCGTAGCGCGAAAATAATATTTGTTCGGGTCAACTTGTTCGCCGCGTGCGATGGCGGCTAAGACTTCCGGCGAGCCGTGTCGCACGCCAATATTGCGCACATAAATTAACGCGTCGTCTTCGGTGCGAATCGTGTAACGCGCTTCGAGCAACGCCGTGCCATCAGCGGCTACGATTTGCCAGTCTGCACCACCGGGAATAATCGTGCCGCGCAAACGAGAGCCTTCGACGCGTCCGCCAGTGATAGGAATAATGCGGCGTTCGCCTGTTAGCACTTTGCCTACGCTGAGCGGCGCGGCGACGTTAACGGAAAGATGAGCAAATAATTCTAAGCGTGGGACGGGAGGTTTTAATTCCATATTAGTTAGGTTTTATGCTCGTCATCGAAGATGACAAACAAGCTAGCCTAGCGAGCATCGCTAGGAATGATGAATTAAAGAATATGGCTCGCTGTAGGCGAGTAACAAGCTTTGTTCGACGCCTTCAGCGTCGGCAAGTTGTTTGCGTTTCTACCTAGCGATGCTCGCTAGGCTTTATTATTTGTCGCCGTTGGCGACTTCGCAGAATTATGAAATCGTGTCGGGAAAATCGTGTTTTGTGCTATTTCATCATTTCGTAATGTGTGCGATATGAACGATACGTCAGCCTGAAAAGCAACGCTGACAACAATGATGCCAAGCCAATTGTTAATGCCAATGACATTCCGACTGCGTTCGGATTTTTGAAAATGTAATCGTTGAATAAGCCTGGCAATAATGGCCCTAACACAAGGCCACCTAGATTCAACGTGAGAATTTGCAATGCTCCGGCTTGTGCGCGAACCTGATTCGGGAAAATTAATTGCAGCGAAGCGTACGTGCTGCCAATTGGCATGGCGAGAAAGAAAAACGCCGGAATCAGCAACGCAAATTGCATCGTCAAATTTGGCGCAAGCATCGCCGTAAAGAAAAATATTCCGGCACATAACGTCGCCAGCACTCCGACTTTCAGCGGTGCTTCCGGCTTGCGTTGTGATTGCCAGTAATCGCACAATCTGCCGCCCGCGTAATTGCCAATCAATCCCGTAGCTAATGAAATCAGTCCTAACGTTAAGCCTGTTTGTTTCGGAGCCCAGCCATGTACGCGTTTGAAATAGGTCGGCAGCCAAGCCTGTTGCGCATAATTGCAAAGTGCCTGAAACGCAAAGCCTGTGCAAATTCCTAACACCGATTGCCAGCGCAAACGAAATTGTTGCAGGACTTCGCCGAAACTGAGTTTGATAAATTCGCCTGCTTTGTCGGTTAGTAAATTTTTGCGCACAGGTTCTTTGATCGAATACGCGAGCAATGCCATCAACAATCCCGGCAAGCCTACAATAACGAACGTCCAACGCCATGAACCGACCGCGCTGATAACTAATCCTCCAACAATTAATGCTAACCCCGAACCGAAAAAAATTCCCATCGAAAAAATGCTGAGCGCAGTGCCTAAGCGTTCTTTGGGAAAATAATCTGAAATCAATGAAAATGCTGATGGCGAAAGAGTTGCTTCGCCTACGCCTACGCCCATCCGCGCAAAAAATAATGACCAGAAATTTTGCGCAAGGGCGCACGCGGCGGTGGCAAGGCTCCAGAAAAATATGCCGATGGAAATTAAGTTGCGACGACTGCTGCGATCTGCGATGCGTCCCATTGGCAGGCCAAGCGCAGTATAAAATAAGGCGAACGCGAGTCCCTGCAACAATCCAATGCTGGTATCACTAATGTGCAAATCTTGTTTGATTGGGTCAACTAATAACCCCAAAACTTGCCGATCAATAAACGACAGTGTGTTGCACATCATCAAGATGATGGCGACGTACCAGGCGTAATTTAGATTTTGCTCGTTTGGTTTCGAGGAGTTAATCGTTTCAGCAGTCGGAGTAGTCATTTGTGCTTCTCTTTAAAAACGTAGCGCGGGCTTTTCAGCCCGTAATTATTGGCTTTTGTGCAGTTACTGTGCAGACTGGAAAGTCCGCTGTACGTTGAAATCGTTGCTAAAATTCAGCTACACGGCGCAGCGTTTTTTCGCCCATTGCGGCGTGTTCAGGATTATCAATCAATCCACTATCTAACAGCACTACGCCAAATAAAATTGCCCAGCCTTGGGCGCGTTGTAAGGTATCTTCTGAAATGTTGGCGTATTCAGTTAAAGCGGCGGCGCGTGCCTTCACGTCTTCAAATAACATCCAAATTGAAGCTAAATCCGTAGCCACATCGCCAGATGTGATGTCGCCCCAATCAATGATGCCAGTGATTGCTCCGCGATGAACCAAAACATTGCGCGCGTGCAAATCGCCATGCAACCAGCTTGTTTGTTCACTTTCATTCGCGCGCAATGCCAAATCCCAAAGGCGCAAAATTTCTGGTGTGATGAGATTGGTTTTGCTTGCCAGTCGTTGTAATCGTTCGCCAATATTTTCGGCGCGTTGCCTGAGCAGTACGCCGCGCCACTGATTAATAGGCGCATTGTCTGGCGCGGGTGCGTGCAAGGCTCGCAAAAACTGCGCGAAGGCTCGTGCTTGATTTTCATGCGGTGGTTGCAAGTTTGCAGCGGTTCCTTCCAGCCACGGCAACACGCTCCAACGCCACGGATATTTTCCTTTTGGTTTGCCGCAACGAACTGGCACAGGCGCGGGCAACGTCAAGCGATCAGCAATTTGTGGTAACCACGTTTGTTCGTTTTCAATCAGCTTTGCTGCGGCTTGTCGGCGCGGCAACCGCACTGCCAACTCATAGCCCAAACGAAACATCGCATTATCCCAACCTGCGTTAATTGCTCGCACCGACAAGTGCGCTAAATCAGGATGTTGTGCGGAGAGCAATGCACGCACGAGTTCCGCATCAATTTCGATTTCAGCCGCAGGCGTTCCCGCGTTCATATTTTTTGATCTACTGTCTGTGATTGTTAGGTCAGCAAAATTATTTCTTCAGCAACAGGATCAGTATACAACGTCGTTACCAAATCAGCGCGACGCTCCAGCACGGCACGTTGATTGATGTATCCTTTATCGGTGATTTCGCCTGCGTCAATTAATGGCGGCTCTGTCATTAACAAGACTCGCTTAGCCAACGTCGAACTACCGACACCTTCTGACTGCAATTTTTGCAATCCTGCTTGCACAACGGAGCGCACACGCGCATCGCGTAGGAACTTTATCAACGTTGCATCAGCCGCGATGTCCGGGCAAATTGTGCGCAATCCTGCGAGGCTGGGAAAAATTAAAAAGCCAACAAAATCGCGGTCGTGACCTGTTACGACAATGTCTTGCGCGACTGGTGCGAGCGCGGCAATTGCGCGTACGCGTAACGCTCCGACGTGAACCCAAGTGCCGCTGGTCAGCTTGAAATCTTCGGCAACGCGTCCGGCAAATTCAATGCCTTGCGCGGGATCATTCACATCAGCAAAACGCGCTGCGTCGCCAATCCGATAAAAATTTTCTTCATCAAACGCCGCCGTTGTTAAGTCTGGTCGTTGCCAATATCCGGGCGTGACGTTCGGCCCGCGCACGCGCAATTCGTATTTGTCATTGGCATCGCTGGGAATCATTTTCAATTCCGTTCCTGGCGTAGGTAATCCAATCAGACTGGCACGCTGTGAAGGAAAATGCACCAGCGTAACTTGCGGCGCAGTTTCAGTCGCGCCCCAGCCTGACGTGATGTGTACGCGTTTGCCTGTCGCGGCGATTGATACCTGTTGCAATCGTTCCCATATATTGGCTGGCAACGCTGCGCCGGAATATTGCATGACTTTTAAGCGTGCAAAAAAATTGCGGCGCAATACTTCGTCACTTTCCAGAAAATGTAATAAGGCTTCGTATCCACGCGGCACGTTGTAATAAACCGTGGGCGAAATTTCGCGCAAATTGCGGACGGATTTTTCGATCAAGCCCGGCATCGGCTTGCCTTCGTCAATGTACATCGTGCCGCCATGCGTGAGGACTAAGCCAAAATTATTGTTGCCTCCTGCGGTATGATTCCACGGCAACCAATCTACTAGCACGGGCGGTTCTTCCTGTAAAAACGGCCACGCCTGCGCGAGCGTTTGTTGATTGGAGCACAACATTTTTTGCGTATTGATGACGGCTTTGGGATTACCTGTAGAGCCGGACGTGAGCAGGAATTTTGCAATGGTATTTTCATCAATGGTCGCAAACGCGTGATCAACAGCGTCGGCGTCTTCGTGCGTTTGCAACGAATCAAACAACTGCGCTGGATGCGATAACGATTCGCAGTTTTGTGCGACAACGGTTTCAAAATTGAAATCGCGCAATGCGTCTAACGCCGGAGCATATCGTGCGCCATCTTCGGCAAATACTAATTTGGGTTGAAGCAGCGAAAATATCGCCCGCAGCTTTTGGAAATCTTTCGACATCAACGAATACGCTGTAGACATCGGCACATAGGGAATCCCTGCGTGCATTGCCGCGAGCGCAAGCAGCGCGTGTGCGAGCGAATTTTCGGAAAGAATTGCGACGGGAGCGTGCGCTGAAAGATCGCGTTGCAATAATGCGGTTGCAATTGCTCGCACGCGTTTGCGTGCTTCAGCATACGTCAACGTGCGCCAGCTTTCGCCATCACGCTGCGCCAAAAAAACTTGTTCTGGTCGCTCGTTTGCCCACCGCTCTAATGATTCGCCAATGCAGCGCGGATATTTTTTGAGCGGCTCTGGCGAGCGCAAAATCAGCGTGCCATCATCGCGCCGCTCGACGTTGATACGCGCGGGCAAAAAATTAACCGGAACAAATTCTGGCGCGGTTTCTGACATGGAAAATTATCACCAAACTTCGCGGGCAGTTTCTGCGGCTAAACGCAGCTTAGCTTCCTGATCTGCTTCCGTAACTAAATTGCCTTCCAGCGTCGAAGCGAATCCGCATTGCGGACTCAACGCTAGGCGATCATTGCTAATGAAATTTGCTGCTTCGGCAATGCGGGCTTTCAAAACTTCTTTGCTTTCGAGTTCAGGTTTTTTAGAGCTGATAAGTCCAAGCACAACCGTGCGATCATCAGGCACTTCGGCTAATGGCTCAAATCCGCCTGAACGCGCGTCATCAAATTCCAATAAGAAACGATCAAATTTTGTGTTCGTGAAAACTTTGGTGATCGGGCCGTAATCACCTTCGGCGTAAAATTTGCTTTGATTGTTGCCGCGACATAAATGCAGTCCGAATGTGATGCCGGGGTTGTTGCCAATTACCGCGTTATCCATTTCGATTGCGAGGTCGAGCAAGCGATCAGGATCGTTGCCGCGTGCGCGATAACCTTCGCGCAATTTCGGATCAAGCAGCGCGGTGTATTGCGGCGAATCAATTTGAATGTAGGTACAGCCGAGGCGAATTAATTCGGCGACTTCGCCGCGCAAAATGTCTACGAGATCGGCAAGGTAAGCGTCAACGCTGGCGTACGCGGCCTTCGATTTTTCGGCGTCGTAATAAGCTGCGGCTTGTTGTGCGCTGATAAGCGTGACTTTGGCCGGAGTTTTTGTTTTGGCGCGAACGTACGTAAATTCTTCGGCGCACATATGGCGTTTGCGTTGCAGTTTGGAAACGACTACGGGACGCTGCAACACCAATTCTTCGCCGCTTTCATTGCGAAAGGGAATTGCCCATCCGCCGTATTTGTCATAGCCATCCAGCGCGTCAATCAAATGCCCGTAAAAAGCATAACGACGCACTTCGCCGTCGGTGACAATTGCAATGCCTGCGTTTTCCTGCAAGGCAATCGCTTCGTCAACGGCGCGATCTTCGATTTGTTTGAAGGCTTGATCGTTGAGCGTGCCTGCTTCATAAGCGGCGCGCGCTTCTTTCAAATAAGCGGGGCGCAATAAACTGCCAACGACATCGGTGCGAAATGAAGACATGGGTTTTTCTCCTAAAAATTATGAATTATTTTCCGTAGCTGCGAGGGCGTACACGGCGCGAATTTCCGGCGGCATCGGGCAGGATTTTTTGGTTGCGCTATTCATGCAAACGGCTGTGACGTAGCCCGCCGCCAAGTGCGAACGATCATCTGCATTCAAAATTGTGAACGACATTTTGACAACTTTTTCGCCGCTGAATTCGGTTTGCACTTGCACCACAATTGCATCGCCTGTGTGGATCGGTTTGGAAAATTTGGCGAATGATTCAACGCGCGGCATAGACACGCCGAGTTCATTGAAATACGCCATCATTTGTTTGCCGGAAGCGCGGTACAATTCTTCTTCAGCGCATTGCAGATAACGAAAAAAATTCGGAAAGAAAACAATTTGCGCCGGATCAGCGTCTGCCCACCAGGTTTGTATGCGTGTCTCAAACATAATTTAGAAAGTTAAGAGTGGAAAATAGCACTCAGCACTCAGCACTCGTTACTAATCAACGATTGCCATAATTTCGCATTGTACGCGCGCATTGCCGGGCAAGTCCGGCAGCGTGAAGCTGTGCCGCGCAGGGCGTGAATGTTCATCAGGAAACATTGCCAGCCATTCTTGGTTGACGTGCGGGCGATCTGCTTTGTCTTTCAACCACACCGTCAGCTTAATAATATTTTCTGGCGTAGCCCCCGCCGCTGCCAAAATTAATTTTATATTTCCAAACATCAACGCGCATTGCGTTTCAATATCCGGCGGAATTGTGCCTGTGTTTGGGTCTTTGCCAAAAATTCCGCCGGACACTAAAAACGACCCGATTTGCGAAGCCGCCGGAATCGGATTTTCGTGTTGCAAACCTGGAATTTCGATACTACGTCTTTTCATAAAATAGTTATTGCGGAGGCAAGCGTAACGCGCCGTCCAAGCGAATGACTTCGCCGTTGAGTGATAAATTTTGGACGCAGTGTAATGCGAGGTCTGCATATTCTTGCGCTGAGCCAAGTCGTTTGGGAAACGGGATCGAAGCCGCCAATGCTTTTTGCACTTCTTCGGGCAATTGATACAGCAGCGGCGTCAAAAATAATCCCGGCGCAATCGTTAATACGCGAATGCCGAATCGTGCCAGTTCACGCGCCGCAGGCAATGTCAGCGAAGTGATGCCGCCTTTTGATGCCGCATAAGAAGCTTGACCAATCTGCCCGTCAAAGGCCGCCACAGAAGCGGTCGAAATAATTACGCCGCGTTCGCCGTCCGTCATTGGTTCGAGCTTTGACATGTCGTTCGCAGCAAGGCGCATCATATTGAATGTCCCGATTAAATTTACTTTGATGACGCGCTCAAAATCGCCGAGCGGATGTGCGCCTTCTTTGCCTACGATACGCTTTGCGCCGCCGATACCTGCGCAATTGACGAGGATGCGTGCTGCGCCGTGTTGTTCGCGGGCTTGCGCAATTGCGGCTTCTGCACTTTTTTCGTCAGATACATCACATTGAATTGCCAGTCCGCCAATGCGCGCGGCGACTTCGTTTGCGCCATCAATATTAACGTCGAGTACTGTGACTTTTGCGCCCGCTTTGGCGAGCGTTTCTGCGGTTTGCGCGCCTAAGCCGGAACCGCCTCCGGTAACAATCGCCACTTGTCCTTGAGGATTCATGAAGTTTCTTTCCTTTTCTTGAACCGCAAAAAGCGCAAAAGACGCAAAATGAAAGTTTGTGCTTTTTGAGCCTTTTGTGGTTACACGTTTTATGTTGCTGAATTTTCAATCAGTAACGCGATGCCTTGCCCGCCGCCGATGCACGCAGAAGCAATGCCGTAGCGCAAGCCTGCGCGTTGCAATTCACGCGCAACCGTAACCGCCAAACGAATGCCTGTAGCTGCTAACGGATGCCCAATCGCAATCGCGCCGCCGTTTACGTTCAATTTATTTTCATCAAGTTGTAATTCGCGCGCGCACGCCATCACTTGTGCGCCAAACGCTTCGTTAATTTCAAAACGATCAATGTCAGAAATCGCAAGGCCAGCTTGTGCGAGAACCGCTTGGATTGCGGGGACGGGGCCGATGCCCATAATGTGAGGCGGAACGCCAACGGTTGCGCCAGCTAATAATTTTCCGAGTGCTTTGTGATTATGATCTTGCAAATATTTGCCTGAAGCGACAAGCGCCGCCGCTGCTCCGTCAACGATAGCGGAACTGTTGCCGCCTGTTTGTACGCCGCCGAATGCGGGGCGAATTTTGGCGAGTGCTTCGTAAGTTGACGCGCGAATATGCGTGTCAATGCTGACTTCTTTTGCATTGCGCGGCAATTTGATGCCGCGTGGTTGCAATCCTTCGCCTGAAAATTCTTCGTCAGTAAGCGCGGCAATTTCGCCTGCCAAAAAGCCGCTTTCCTGCGCTGCTACTGCGCGGGCAAAACTGCGCTCGGCATATTTATCAACTTCTTCACGCGTGATGCCGTATTGTTGCGCCAGATTTTCAGCGGTTTTACCCATCGTGCAATTCGATCCAGTATCAAGCAGCGCTTCCCACAAAAAATCTTTGAATTCGACTTGCCCCATTTTGAAGCCGCTGCGATGCGTATACGCGGCAATCGGATTGCGGCTCATGGATTCGGCGGCGACGGCTAAGCCAAGTTGCGTGCGTCCAAGCGTGATGGTATCAGCGGCTTGGATAATCGCTTCAATGCCTGTGCCGCAGACGCGTTGGACAAGGTGCGCGGGCGCGGTTTGTGGTACGCCGGAATAAAGCCCGATATGACGCGGCAACATAAACGCGTCAAAGCTGGTTTGCGCGACATTGCCTACAATGACTGTGCCGACATCGCTGGCGGGCAAGCCGGAGCGATTGAAAACTTCGCGGGCAACTTTGATGCCGAGGTCAATCGGCGAAATTAAACCAAGTGCGCCGATGTAATCTACAAACGGCGTGCGCACGCCGTCAGCGAGCCAAACGTCATCCCAACTTGCAAGAATTCCTGCCATTAAATTTTCCTTTCGGCTGCCGTGTCATCAATCGCTTGCACAATCGCGCGAAAATCTTCTGGCACGTTGCCGTCGAAATATTCTTTGAGATTTAACGCCGCGCCCCAATCCTGCCGTTTCACAATTGCTTCTGCCATCCACGGTTCGACACCAGCGGCGCGCAATGTTGCAGCGACTTCTTCAAGTTCGCGCGCACGTCGTTCGCCGTGTTCGATCACACGGCTCATCGTATAACCTGCCAGCTTTTCCCAATCCAGGCCGGGAAATGTTTCGTCTAACGAAGCCAAGACGCGTTCTGCCGCGCCGTATTTTGTTGCACCAAGTGTGCATTCAAACAGCAACGCTTCAATTCCTTTGACGATTACGCTGCGACACATTTTGACGGCGACGGCTGCGCCAATTTCTCCGCCGATAATTTCCAATCGCATCCCGAGTGGAGTTAATAGCGTAGCGAATTCTTCCGCGTGTGCGCCGCCGAGTAACATTGGTACTTTATGTACGTAGGGCGCTACCGGAGCCATTACCGCTGCTTCCACAAATTTTGCGCAAGCGGCACTGATAATTTTGGCGATAGCTTGTTTCGTTTCCGGCGAGACGGAATTTAAGTCAGCATAAAAATGTTGCGCCTGCAAAAATGGCGCGGTTTGTGTGGCAGCTTCAATTGCTGAACTTGCTGTGACGACAGAAATTAAAATATCTGACTGCGCCGTTAATTCCTGCGACGAAACGCACAATTTTACTTCCGTTTCTGCTGCACGTTGCTGCATACGAGTACCCAAAACAGGCGTGTTCGTATTGATGTCGTATGCGCACATGCTCACGCCGCCTACTGTGCGCAAGCCCTTTGCAATGTTGTATCCGGCTTCGCCAAAGCCGATAAATCCAATCCGTAAATTTGTACTCATACGAAAATTATTGCACGCGACAATGAGCGAAATTGCCACTACCGCCGAAGGAAAAGTGTGCGTACTATACTGCTAGGATGTGAATCTATCAAGCGTAGTATAATGCAACTGCAAACAGAGAAGGCAAATCAGTTTTTATATTTTTATAAAGGTTGTGCAGGGTGCGGTTGATATGCGTCGTGCAAAATTTGCAATTCTGTTTCGTCTAATTCAATTGTGAGGGCCGCCAGCGCATCATCAAGGTGCTGCATTTTGCTTGCGCCAATAATCGGGGCTGTGATCCCAGGTTGCGCCAAGACCCACGCTAATGCGATTTGCGCATTGGCTACGCCGCGTTTTTGAGCGATTTCAGTGATGCGTTCGACGATGGCAAAATCAGAGGGTTGATAATAAAATTTTTGTGAAAGGTCGTCTGTTTTGGAACGCACGGTTTCGCCAAAATCTTCAGCGCGACGATTGCCCGCCACGAAACCACGCGCAAGCGGGCTGTACGGAATCAAGCCAATTCCTTCATCAATGCACAGCGGAATCATTTCGCGTTCTTCTTCGCGGTAAATCAAATTGTAATGATTTTGCATTGTCACAAAGCGCGTCAGCCCCAATTTATCAGCCGTGTAAAGCATTTGTGCGAATTGCCAAGCGCGCATACTCGACGCGCCAATGTGCAGCACTTTACCTTGTCGCACCAAATCATGCAGCGCGATCAACGTCTCTTCAATTGGCGTGGTCGGGTCGTAGCGATGAATTTGGTAAAGATCAACGTAATCGGTTTGCAAACGCCGCAAGCTATTTTCAATCGAATGAAAAATATGTTTGCGTGAAAGCCCGCGTGCGTTTGGGTCATCGCTCATTGGATTAAAAACTTTGGTAGCGATCACGACGCAGTCGCGGCTGATGCCCAAATTTTTGATCGCGCGCCCAAGAATTTCTTCGCTGACGCCAAGTGAATACATATCCGCCGTATCAAAAAAATTGATGCCCGCTTCCCAGGCATGCTGAATAAACGGGCGGCCTTCGGCTTCTTCCAGCACCCATTGCCGCCACGATTTTGCGCCGTATGTCATCGTGCCCAGACATAGACGCGACACTTTGAGACCAGTTGAGCCAAGCTTTACGTATTCCATCGGATTGAAAATGTTGGAGAAACTTTTTGGTTCTTTGAGTTTATGTTTTTTAAGTGCGTGAACAGGCGCAGTATATCACGCAGGAAAAAATGTAGCTAATTTGTGCTGCGCTGCCTGCTGATAGCAGTAAGCAGGCGATTATTAATTCGTGGTTTGCTGCCGACCTAAACCAAATAATACGGTTTTTTTATAGCCCCCTTAGTTGCTATAAAATCTTCGCTTGACACGAAAGCGAGACGCACTATACTGCGCGGCTATGAATAAGAAAGAAAAAGAGAAAAATGCTTTGCTAGCGAATTTAGGTGTACGGGTTCGTCATTTACGACTAAATGCTAATTTAACTGTGAAAGAATTTGCCGAACGCTGCGCGTTGTCGCCGCGTTTCATTAATCAGTTAGAAGCTGGCAGCGGCAATATTTCGGTTGCAGGCTTGGCGCGAGTTGGCACAGCGCTCAATCGCACGTTGGCTGAATTGTTGACGCCGCCGGAAATAGATCACTCATTGCGGGCGGAAGTGTGGCGGATGCTCAGCGATTGCGAAGACAGCGATTGGCATGCGTTACATCAGTGGTTGGCGAAACGCAAAGGCATGAGCGCTACACCACGTTATATCGCGTTGATTGGCATTCTTGGGGCAGGCAAATCCACGCTTGGCCCGATGTTGGCGCAAGCGCTCAAAACCGAATTCGTTGAACTGGATCACGTGATTGAAGAAGCTGCCGGATTGCCGCTTAGCGATTTATTTTCGATTCACGGCGAAAATTATTACCGCACGCTCGAACGCGAATCATTGGTGCGGTTGTTTTCCACTTCGCGTGGTTGCGTGTTTGCGCCGGGCGGATCAGTTGTGACGGATACTGAAAGCTGGAATTTAATTAAGCAGCGTTGCTTTACGATTTGGCTACAGACTTCGCCGGATGAATTGATGAAGCGCACCGCACGCAAAGGAAATCCGCGCCTGCTCAATCGCCCCTCCGTCGTAACGGACATGAAAAATTTGCTTGCGCGGCGAGAACCACTCTACGCCGAATCGCAACTTGTCGTGCATACATCAGGCAAAATGCCGAAGAAAATATTGGCGGAAATTTTGGCTGCGCTCCCTTCATAAAAAGTCGAAAAAAATATTTCAGGCTTGACTCTTTTATTCTAGGCTATGTAGAATTCTCACTAGATAGTTTTCTATTTATAATGTTCTCGCAAAGGAGCCTATTATGGGAAAAGGTTTTCTTACCTATTCATCAGCAGTCATCCTGCAAGCCGTAGCCAACGGTTACTTGTATGGATTCGACATCATTGACATCACGGGCTTGCCAAGTGGAACGGTTTATCCTGCATTGCGACGTATGGAAGCGTCCACCTTCGTCAAATCAAAGTGGGAAAAACACGCAATCGCGCAGGAAGAAGCCCGCCCGCCGCGCAAGTATTATGAATTAACCAAAACAGGCCGCGAAGCTTTGGATGAAGCCGTCAGCCGTTATCGTTTGCTGGAACAATCACAACTAGCAACACGCGAACCGAAAACTGCGAAATAGCGGAGACTGTCTGTGAAACCGCATCTTTGGATTATTAAATTCATTGGTTTAATTGTCCCGCAACGTTTGCGCGCTGATTGGCGGCAGGAATGGGAAGCGGAGTTGAGGTATCGGGAAATGCGACTAACGGAATGGGATAATCTGAACTGGCAAAATAAACTTGATCTATGGCGGCGCAGTCTTGGCGCATTTTGGGATGCACTATGGTTGCTGCCGCAACGCTGGGAGGACGAAATGTTTCAAGACTTGCGTTATGGCTGCCGGATGTTGCTGAAAAATCCCGGCTTCACGTTGATTGCCGTGCTCACGCTGGCGCTGGGGATCGGCGCGAATACGGCGATCTTCAGTTTGACGAATGCGCTGCTGTTGCGGACGCTGCCCGTGCCGCAGCCTGAGCAACTCGTAACCGTCAACCGGGGCGAAGGTATGAGTTTGGGGCCACTGTCTTACCCGGACTTTGTGGCACTGCGCGAGCGCAATGAAGCGTTGTCGGGGCTGGCAGCGTCGTATTCCGCAGAGCTGAGTTTCGGCAATGGCAGCCGCAGCGAGGTGACGCGCGGCGAACTGGTGTCGAGCGATTATTTCGATGTGCTGCGCGTCCAGCCTGTGTTGGGACGCGGTTTCTTGCCCGAAGAAGAGCGCACGCTCGGCGCGCAGCCAGTCGTGGTGCTCAGTCACGGGTTCTGGCAGAGCCGCTTTAACGGCGACCCACAAATCATCAGCCAGACGATTACGCTCAACCGACAGAAGTACACCGTCGTTGGCGTCGCGCCCGCCGGATTCAACGGAATAACGGAGATGTTCCCCACTGATCTCTGGCTGCCCGTGACGATGTTGCCGCAGGTGAGTCCTGGTCTTCAGGCCAGTTTTTCCAACCGCTTCGAGCAAGTCTTTTCCGCCATCGGACGGCTCAAATCCGGCGTATCTGTCGTGCAAGCGCAAGCAGCGCTCGAAACGATCAATCGGCAACTCGACCTGGCCGACCCGCCTCCCACCGCGCGCCAACGAAACGCGAATATAGACCGCTCGTTAACGCTTGAGCAGCCGCAGGGAATCGGCATCCCGTCTATGCGGCGGCGCGCACAAATAGCCGCCGCGCTCCTGCTCGTTGTAGTCAGCATCGTGCTGCTCATCGCCTGCGCGAATGTGGCGAACTTGTTGCTGACGCGGGCCACAGCACGGCGCAAAGAGATTGCGGTGCGGTTGGCACTGGGGGCCAGTCGCTTTCGGCTCGTGCGTCAAATGCTGACCGAAAGCTTGCTGCTCGGTTTGTTGGGCGCGGGCGCGGGATTGCTGCTGGCTTTTTGGATCAACCGCGCGCTGATGGCGCTCAAACCGCCGCTGCCGGGGGCCGTGGGCTTTAACCTGGATTTGCAGTTGGATGCGCCAGTGCTGGGCTTCACGCTGTTGCTCGCGCTGTTGGTGAGCGTGCTGTTTGGCCTTGTGCCCGCGCTGGCCGCTTCGAGGCCGGATGTCGTGCGGGCTTTGAAGGATGAGACGGGCGCGGCATCGCAGCATGGGCAGCGTGGGCAGCGTGGGCAGCGCGGGCGATTCAATTTGCGCAATACGCTGGTTGTTGTGCAGCTTGCGGTGTCGCTGGTTTTGCTGATCGCCGCCGGGCTGTTCATTCGCAGTTTGCAGCAGATGCAAAAAATTGATCCCGGCTTTCAGACCGAAAATCGGCTGGCGCTCTCGTTCAATTTGGAACCGGAAGGCTACAACGAGGCGAAAGGGCGTGAGTTTGCTCGCCAACTGCCGGAGCGCGTGCGGGCGCTGCCCGGCGTACAATCAGCAACGATGGCGAATTACCTGCCGTTGGGTTTTATGGTGTTGACCGAAGATGTAACGATTGACGGGCGCGAAATGCCGCCCGATGCCCGCTCGCTGAACATCGCTGCGCACCGCGTCGGCCTTGATTATTTCCGCACTCTCGGCACACCACTCGTGCGCGGACGCGACTTCACGCCGCAGGATTCGGCCAATGCGCCTGCCGTGACGATCATCAACGAAACGCTGGCGCGTCGCTTCTTTCCGAACGAAGACCCGCTCGGCAAACGCCTGCGCTTCGGTGACAATGCATCGGATTCTCAACCATGTGAAATCGTCGGCATTGTGAAAGACACACTCATCCGCCTTGATGACCAAAGGCTACGCGCTGTTACCTATCGCCCGCTGGCGCAGCAGCATTCCCAACGAGTGACACTGGTGGTTCACGCCGCTGGAAATGCGCAAGCCGTGTTTGCTGCCGTGCGGCAAGCAGTGCAGGCGCTGGACGAAAACATCCCCGCGCAAGAGATCAAGACGCTCGATGAATTCATCGCATTTTCTTTCTGGCCGATGCAAATAGGCGCGCGGCTGGTGGGAGCTTTTGGCTTGCTGGGTTTGCTGCTCGCCAGCGTGGGGCTTTACGGCGTGATGTCGTATGCGGTCGCTGCACGTACGCGCGAGATCGGCGTGCGCATGGCGCTGGGCGCTGAACGGCGCGATGTGTTACGACTGATTGTCGGGCAAGGCTTGGTGCTGACGCTGGTCGGCACGGGCGCAGGGATGGCGTTGGCTCTTGTGGCAACGCGCGTCTTGCAGCGGTTTCTTTTTGGCATTAGCGCAACCGACCCGCTCACGTTTCTTGGCGTCGCACTGCTCTTGACGCTCATCGCGCTGCTGGCCTGTTGGCTGCCCGCGCAGCGAGCGACGAAGGTTGACCCCATGATTGCGCTGCGACATGAGTAATTTATGAAGCTTCATCTGTGGTTAATTCGCTTTGTCAGCTTGATTGTCCCGCGTCGCTTGCGCGCCGATTGGCGGCAGGAGTGGGAGGCCGAGTTGCGCTACCGGGAAATGTTGCTGGCGGAGTGGGATAAGCTGAATTGGGAACACTAATTTGATCTGTGGCGCAGAAGTCTTGGCGCGTTCTGGGATGCGCTCTGGTTGCTGCCGCAACGCTGGGAGGACGAAATGATGCAGGACTTACGTTATGCCGTACGAATGTTGCGCAAACAGCCGAGCTTCACATTCATTGCGGTACTGACTTTGGTGCTAGGGATCGGCGCGAACACCGCGATTTTCAGCGTGGTGCATACCGTGTTGTTGCGCCCTCTGCCGTTTGTCGAGCAGGAGCAACTCGTGGCGTTGTGGAAGCGCGATACCACGACTAATCAGGCCTTTGTTGAGCTATCCTTTGCCGAAGTGCGCGACTGGGGGAAGCAGGTGCAAAATCTTTCTGGCATAGCAGTGCTGCCCGCGACGGTGTACGGCTACGGTTATGTGTTGACGGGGCATGGTGAAGCGGTGCAATTGGAAAGTGCGAAAGTGTCAGGCAGTTTCTTTTCGGTGCTAGGTGTTCAGGCGGCGGTCGGGCGTGTGTTTACCGAAAGCGACGATGTCTTGAATGGGCCGAAAGTCGTTGTTATCAGCGACCGCATCTGGCGCGAACGTTTTAATGCTGATCCAAATTTGATAGGGCAAAGCATTGCGCTAACCGAACAAAATTTTACGGTGATCGGCGTGATGCCCGCGAAATTTGAATTTCCCAAAGGCGTGGATTTATGGCTGCCTTTCAAAACGGTTGTTGGTGAGTCTGCGACAGAAAATTATGGCCTGACGTTTCTGACCGCTGTTGGCAGGCTCAAACCAGGCGTAACACTTGCGCAGGCAGAGGCAGAAATGAATACGATTGTCGCGCGTATAGGAGCGGCGCACCCTGAATTGAGTGCCAATGGACAGCGGATTGTTATTACGCCGCTGGCCTCTCACTTATTTGGTGATGCGCGTCCGGCCTTGTGGTTGTTGCTGGCGGCGACGGGAATGTTATTGCTAATTGCGACGGCAAATATCGCCAACCTTTTGTTGGCACGGGCGACGGCACGGCGGCGCGAATTCGCTGTGCGCGCGGCAATGGGGGCGGGACGTTGGCGTTTGGTACGACAGTTATTGACTGAAAGTTTCCTGCTCGCGCTCGCTGGTGGCATCGGCGGCGTAGCCTTGTCTTACTGGCTCATCAAGCTGTTCGTGCGTGTTGCGCCTGCTGACATTCCGCGCATCGAAGACGTTTCATTGAATGTCATCGTGTTGTTGTTCAGTTTGGCGATGACGTTGTTGACGGCGTTGTTGTGTGGGCTGGTTCCGGCGCTGGCTGCTTCGCGCCTGAATCTGAATCAGGCGCTCAACGAAGGCGGCGGCAAAATGGCAGGCTCGCCATCAGGCAAGCGTACGCGCAGCGCGTTGGTCATTGCCGAAGTCGCCGCGACCATCGTTTTGCTGATTGGCGCGACACTCATCCTGCGCAGCTTCGTCAACCTCAGCTATCTTGATCTTGGCTTTGATCCCTCGCACACCTTAACGATGCAGTTGCGATTGCAAGGCGCGAAATATGGCAAGCCGGAGGCGCGACGCGAGTTTTACCGGCAATTGGTCGAACGCCTCGAAGCGATGTCTGGCATCGAAGCCGCCAGTGCTGTGTTGATTCGCCCGATGGAAGGCGAAGTCGGTTGGGATGTGTCATTCGCGCTCGAAGGCCAATCAGAAACCGAAGCCAAGAAAAATCGCGTCCCTAATTTTGAAGCCATCACGCCGCATTACTTCCGCACGATTAAGCTGTCACTGAAAGCCGGGCGCGAGTTCAGCGATTTCGACACCGAACAATCGCAACCTGTGACCATCATCAGCGAAACGATGGCGAAAGCGCTGTTCGGATCGGGCGTTGATCCGCTTGGCAAACATCTCAAACTGGATTTGCGCGATTCGCCGTGGCGCACGATTGTCGGGGTTGTCGGCGATACGCATTATCGCGCGCTGCAAGACTCGCGTTTTGATTTGTATATCCCGTTAACGCAATGGCCGATGGGCTTCGTCAACCATTTCGCCATGCGCACGACGCTTGATCCGAACGCGATGTTACCCCTCGTCCGCGCTGAAGTCGCCGCGCTTGATCCCACACAAGCCATCTCGCGCGTGGCAACGATGGATGAACTGGTCGCTACATATTTGGCGCAGCCGCGTTTCAGTGCCGTGTTGTTGAACTGGCTTTCTGGCTTGGCATTGCTGCTCGCAGCGGTCGGCATTTACGGCGTGCTGGCCTATTCCGTCGCGCAACGTACAGGCGAATTCGGCATTCGTCTCGCATTGGGCGCACGAGGCGCAGACATTCTGAGCCTCGTTATCGGGCAAGGCATGCGATTGGTGTTGGCTGGATCGCTGGTTGGATTGATTGCATCGGTGCTGTTGACGCGTTTGTTTGAGAAATTATTGTTTGGCGTGAGCACGACGGATCCACTAACCTTTTTCGCGGCGGCCTTAGTATTGTGTGCCGTGGCGTTACTGGCTTGTTATCTTCCGGCGCGGCGAGCAACAAAAGTTGATCCGCTGATTGCGCTTCGGCACGAATAAGAATGAGCGGAAACTGATTGCCTTTGCGGTTCGTTTGCTGCATCAATTTCGCGTCTTATCAAATCTGAATTTTATTGAAGAAGCGTCCGCCAATCGCTACGAAAATTACGGCTACGACACAAAGCACCGCAATGTTGGTTGCGAAGCCATAATGCGTGATGCCGATTAATGCGCCGCGCAATCCGTCTACGCCATATGAAAGCGGATCAAGTTTTGTTGCAGCATCCAATGCCGTTGGCAAATTTTTCAGCGGAAATAATGCGCCGGACAAAAAGAAAATCGGCATCACGATAAAATTCATGATGAGCTGAAATCCCTGCATGTCCTGCAAGCGCGAACCAATCGCTGTGCCGAGTCCGCAAAATACAATTGCTGTCAGCATCATAAATAAAAATGCCAGCGGAACCATTGCCCAATTCATCGGGCGAAAACCTGCGATCAAACACACAATAAAAACTAATGTGCCTTGAATCATCGCTACGGTTGCGCCGCCGAGTGTTCGTCCAATCATCACGATGATACGTGGCACGGGAGCGACTAACGTTTCTTTCAAAAAGCCAAATTGCCGATCCCACAACAATCCGATGCCAGAAAAAATCGAAGTGAACAAAACGCTCATTCCGATAACGCCGGGCGCTACGAATTGAATGTAGCTGCCATTGCCGGATTGCTGAAACACTGAGCCGAGACCAAACCCCAGCACTAATAAATACAGCAGCGGTTGTCCCAGCGATGCGATAATTTGCGCACGCGAACGAACATATCGTTTCAATTCGCGCAGCCAGAGAATGTAAATTGCACCTAACATTTTATTTCCTCCACATTTTGGCAAATTGCCGCATTTGATCAGCCGAGCCAGCTTTTTCGTCTCGAATAGTTGAACCTGTGAGCGCTAAAAATGCGTCTTCCAGCGATTCTGTGTTTGTTTGCGCCTTAAGTTCGGCGGGCGTGCCCTGCGCTACGATTTTGCCGTGGTCAATGATCGCAATGCGATGCGCGACGCGTTCGGCTTCGTCCATATAGTGCGTAGTCAAAAATACTGTCACAGCCTCCGCTTCATTTTGTTGTTTTACGTGCGACCACAATTGATTACGGCTTTGCGGATCAAGGCCAAGCGTCGGTTCATCGAGAAATAAAATCTTGGGCGTATGTAAAAAGCCACGCGCGATTTCTAAGCGTCGCCGCATACCGCCGGAAAATTCTTTGACGTAATCATCGCGCTTTTCCCATAGCTCAAATAATTTTAATAGACTCTCAATGCGTTCGGTGCGGACTTTGCGTGGTACGCTATATAAAACGCCATGCAATTCCATGTTTTCATAGGCGGTCAATTCGTTATCAAGGCTTGGGTCTTGAAAGACGATGCCGAAATTTTGCCGCGCTTTGGTTTGCTCGACTGCCGGATCAATGCCCGCCAATTCAATTTTGCCGTTCGTAGCCGCAAGCAAGGTTGTCAACATTTTGATCGTAGTCGTTTTCCCCGCTCCGTTGGGCCCTAAAAAAGCAAAGATTTCGCCTTTTTCGACCTCGAATGTAATGTCATCTACCGCAGTAAAATCACCGTACTTTTTCGTTAAGTTTTGTACTTTAATCATAAGAATTTGTAGTAGTCAGTACCACCTGCGTAAGCGGGTGGCGTTACCAATATCAATTCGCCACCCGCTTACGCAGGTGGTACTGACATTCTGTAGCTGTCAGCATAACGAAAGATACTTGATCGCTAATAATTCCGATTGGAAAAAATTGACCTGCGTGTAAAACAAGGAAACATGAACGATGCGCGATGAATATAAGTTCAAATAATTCATCGTTCCGCGTTCCTCTTTCATCGGTTAGATAATTCCGTTTTTACGCCATTCCTCTATTTGAGCGGTAGGATAACCGAGCAACTCGCTATACACAAAATCGTTGTGTTCGCCCAATTGTGGCGGCGGGGCGGTGAAGCCAGCTTCGGCGGCAGAAAATTTAATCGGCAAGCCGGAGCCATAAATTTTTTCGACTGCGCCGAACTTAGGATGTGCGAGCGGTACAATTTCGCCGCGATTTAAAACGCGCGGATCACGCACGGCAGCTTCAGGCGTGCGCACTTCAGCGACGGGTACGCCTGCGGCTTCTATTTTGGCTACAGCTTCGGCAACGGATAAAGACTGAATCCATTCGCTAACAATTTTATCTACTTCCTGCACATTTTTTACGCGGGCATCGCGCGTGCAAAAACGTTCATCCGTTATCAATGCGCCGCGTTCCATCGCGTGAAAGAGGTTTTGTGCGAAGGCTTCGGTGGGAGCGCAAATCGCTACATAACCGTCACGTGCCTGATAAATTCCAAATGGAGCGAGGCGCGGCGCGGTTTGGCCTGTGCGCGCGGGAATGCCAAGTTTTGCTAATAAATCAAAGGGTTCTTGCGCGACGAGAGAAGTCATTACGCCCAGCATCGAAACATCCACTTGTTGTCCCAAGCCCGTAGTGTTTCGTTGTTGCAGCGCAGCCAAAATTCCAATCACGCCAAATAGCGGCGTAATCAAATCTGCGAGCGGCAGCCCAAGTCGCATTGGTGGTTCGTGCGGCACACCGGAAGTCATTAAGATTCCGCTCAAAGCTTGAATCACTGTGTCCATCGCCTTGCCGGAACTCGTATCGTTCGCGCCAAATCCTGTCAGCGAACAATACACAAGACGCGGATTAATTTCGTTTGCGAATTTATAACCGTAGCCCAATCGCTCCAATGTTCCTTGACTGAAATTTTCAACGAGCACATCTGAAGTTTTGATGAGATGCGCAAAAATTTCGCGCGCGTTTGGATGTTTGAGATTGAGCGTGATGCCCATTTTATTGCGCAACCGATTCAGCACCGAAACGGAAATATCGTCATCATTTTCGCGCACAAGTTTCGCGCCGTTTTTTCCTACGTAAGGTGAATTGCTGCGCCCAGGATCGGGTGATGATGGGTTTTCTAACTTAATGACGCGCGCACCTAAACCTGCCAACAGCATCGTAGCGTACGGCCCCGCCAACGCGATTGTCAGATCAAGCACGGTGAGACCTGCGAGCGGTTGCGGCATGTGTTTTGATGCTTCCATTATTGGCTGTTGTTTGAAATTTTGGGGCTGCTAATCCATTGCCAATTCGTTGCGGTTTGCGTGCGGGCGAGCAAAACAATTTGCCCGACGTGATACGCGATGTGCGCGAGCGTGCGGTATAACGCGGCTTCGGCGGTCATTGCTTTTCCTTTGATGGAAATTACGATGCGCAAATCTTCCTCTGAAATTGTAGCGAGAGAGTTTTCTAAAATTTCCCAGCTTTGCTGCCAATAATTTTCTACGTCAGTGCGCGAATAGTTTATCTCGGAAAATTCTGCTGCGCGATTACGCCATGATTTTTCTCCGTCCGTCGTCAAAAAATCTGTAAAGCGCGAAAGCAAATTGCCGTGCAAATGTCGCACGATCATGGCGATAGAATTTTGATCTTGCCCCGGCACAAAATTCAACGCGTCGTCGGACACTTGCGCCAACGCTTTTGCGCCGATGAGCTTGTATTTTTGCAATTCAGCCGCAGTGTCTTTAAGCATAAAAGGTGGGCAATTATACGCTGAGAATTGCTCAAAGACTAAGCACATTGTAACTTAAGTTTACTAACAAAATTGTGAGGCGGGTTGTTTACCCGCCCTTGTTTGCGAAGCTTTATCTAGGCGGGTAAACAACCCGTCTCACAATTTGGGGACAATCTTTCGAACTTAAAGAAACTTAAATTACGGTGTACTAAGCTTGATTGTAACGCGGCGTTTATCGGGATCAGTTACGCCATCAGAATCTTCCGGCTCGGTTTTCCACTTAATCGTTACAGCCGATTTATTCAGCCCTAAGCCGATCAGAATTTCTCCGGCTTTTTGGGCGCGTTTTTCGGCAATGTTTTCAGTCTCAATAAATTTTTTGCCGTTCGATAATAACGTCGTCGCGCGATAGCCTTGCACTTGAATTTTGGCAGCGTTTACAGCTTTTGCCACGCGTGCTGCTTCGCTCAAAATACGTGTCGTGTGCAGCGTTAAGTAATCGTTGTCGAAATCAAATGGCACAATAAATTCTCGTTGTTCAGTCGCTGTCCCCGCTTGGCGCATTGCATCGGTAAAACGACGCGCCGGAGCGTTGGGCGCTTCGATACTATCTTCCGCAGGCAAAATCGTATTGCACGCGCGATTAAGTTCAGGCAGCACAGAAATCCTGAGCGGCTTGAGCGGAATGCCGCCGCACACACGCGGTTCGTTTGTGATTGTGCCTTCGACTAACACTTCGTGATTTAATTGCGGCGGATAAAATTCCGAAGCACTGCTGCCTTGCAAGCCCAGAAAATATGTTTCGCCTTCGTATTCGACCAACCAGCACGGCAGATTTTTGGTGTCGCGTACAATCGGGCAAGTCACAAAATTGCGGCGATTGGCGGGCGGTTTATCATTTTGCAGGGAAGTAGATTGGTCGGGGAAAAATGTTATTGCCAGACAAAGTAAAACAAACAAGGATTTGTGCATAAGCTCTACCTACAGCACGCTCAGGAAATTTACTAAATCTGTTTTTTCCTGTTCGGTTAATTTCATATCAAAACGACGGTCATAAAAATCCACCAACTCGCGCAAATTTTTAGCGGAGCCGTTGTGGAAATACGGCGCGCGCGCTGCGAGTCCGCGAAATTGTCCCATTACGATAGAGCCAATATCGGCGCATTTTCCCGTAATCAACGCGCGTCCCGGATCAGTTGTATAAATCACACGGCCTAAGTACGGATGCGGCGGTGCGCTTTTGTCGCAGGTGCATTTGAAAACAGGCAATTCAGCTTTGTCGCTGGAAACGGCTGGTTCTGTCCACGTGGGATAATTTGCAGTTCCAACATCCACCCAACCTGGTGCTAAATCCTGTCCCGTCATTTGTGTGTTGTGGCAAGTTGAGCAACTGCGTTTGATCGGATTGCCAAGCCCAATAGAATTAATGTGCGCGGCGTCCCGAATCCAAAATTGCCGATACATGAAAATGTCATTGCCGCGCGCGACTGAAGCGCGAAATTCGCGTTGCGCATCAGTCAAATCTTTTGGCGTCGCATCTGATTTCTTCCACGCATCGAACAAATGAAAAACGGGATCACGATTATTATTGGCGAGAACGTGAATTTTGCCATTCGCCATCGCGCGTGCGCCGAGTCCAGTTGGGCCGTTTGGTTCGACTAAACTGCCGCCCCATTGATCGTGGCTTTGTGCCATGAAAACTTGATTTTCAAAGGCGATGATTTTCTGCATTTTCTCTTGCTGCAACGCCCCCTGACGGCCTTCCTGATGATCTCTGTATGCGCCAAACGCTTGTTGTTTCAGCGTCAGGTGTCGTGCATCTGACATCAAATTCATGCTGGCAGGTTTGCCCGTATCAGGATCAGTTGCCATCAACGTGCCAGTCTTGATATTGAAAACATCGTCGGGCGACATCACATATTTCAAATTTGCAGAAGGACGCGGGCGGCGAAAAACAGAAACAGTAGGATTGGCACCTTTCAATCCGTACGTGTCATCGAGGTTCACGCCCGTCGGATCGCGCACGATTTCGATAGAAAATTCCGGCGGAACAATTTTCCCGCCGTGATCTCTGGGCGGCCATTGCAATCCTACGCGAAACAAACCGCGATTGAGCAGAAGCGAGTGAGAGTTTTCCAGCGCTTGCGGTAATTTCGGATTGTTCGATCCATCTATCGCCGCAAAAATCGCATCTTCGCCTTTGGTCACGCGCCAACGTTCGCGCAATGATTCAACCGATACGCTCATTGCATTGGCAGGCTGATGACACGTCACGCACGCGCGCGGATTAATGCCGAGGGCTTCAAAAAACGGATGACCTTTCATTTCTACGGAGCCTGCGGCGTTCACAATACCAAGCTTGCCGTAAGAGTTTTTGAAATACATTTCAGCGGGCAACACGCCTTCGGAATTCGGTTCAATCCATTGAAAATTTTGCGCAGCGTCTTGCGTTTGAAAGCTGGCGGAGCTGCTTCTATTCAGCGTCAGCAAAATTCCCAAACCAAAAAATATCAGCAAAGCCAAACGAATAAGCGCGCGTGAAAAGGGTGGTACTTTCATAATTATTTACGACGAAGATTATCAGCAGGTGCGCAGCTAAAATTTTCTGTTTTGTTAATATCACCTTTGCCTTGATAGCGGGGAACTTGCGGATATTCGCAAACAGGTCGCGTGCGGACAGTTTCGTTTTTCTCTACGCGTGCGCCGCTCAGTGTCGCAGGGGCAACCCCTTTTTCAACCCAGTCAACTAAGGGCGAAAACCAATCTACGCGATCACAGCCAACGCCGCCTGCGCAATGGAACATGCCCGGAACCATATACAATTTATAAAAATCTTTGGTTTGTTTCGTCCCCATTTTTTTCAGCACAGACTCGTAATACTCAACAGACATATTTGGATTTACCAGCGCATCCGCCCAGCCGTGATATTGAATAATTTTGCCACCGCGTTTTTTCAGGGTTGATAAATCAGGGTTCGTCGCGTCAATCATTTTTGAGAATGCGGCGATTTGCGGCGGGTCTTTGTCGAAATCGAATTGCCTCCAGCTCCAGGTCTCACCGCGTTGCGGTTCAAAAGCCATAAAGCGCATCGCCGTTTCGCCAAACGTCGCGCCCGCTCCGCCATCTCCACCAATGCTGCCGACCCAACCGCTGCGGGATTGTCCACCCATCCCCGGCGCAGCGATTTCAGCGCCCAGCGGCTGACCAGGATACAGCAGCTTGCCTTGCGAGTTGCGCACGCCGCCGTAAACTTTTTGCAAGCCCTGTAATTGCGCCGTAGTGAAACAATTCTTGCCGTCAACTTCGTTCACGCATTTCGGCAAATCTTTCAGCGGATCGAAATTGCATCTGCGCGGATCCGCTATTAATCCATCATTGGCTCCATCTATGCCGTCGCATTTTTTGTAAATAGCTTCAGCAATCAACGGCATCTTGTCGTGGCTCAATGCGCCCGCTCCTGTTGCAACAGCTTGCGCGTTCCAGATGCCGCGCATGTTTTCGCCGGATACTTTCAGCACCGGAGCGCCGATTACATAACCATCGAAATCTTCGGGATAGCGTTGCGCTTCCATTAAGCCTTGCCGTCCGCCGGTTGAGCAGCCGACCCAATACGAATATTTCGGATCGTTGTTGTAATAGGTTTTGATAATTTGTTTCGCCAAGACCGCCGTATTGTGAACCGCCAAATAGGCGTAGTCCAATTTTTTGCGATCCGCGTTTGGATTGTCAGCGCGATGTTCGGCGAATGTGCCAAGCGGTTCTTTTTGCGCGTCGTGACCAGTATCAGTTGTCGCCGTCGCGTAACCTTTTTGCAAGCCGGGATTCATTTGCGGCAAACTGAGGTTTCCGGCGTATCCGCCGCCGCCCACCATATAAAATCGTTGATTCCAATTGGTCGGCAATTTGACGGCAAATTTTGCTTCCGGCCAAATCGTGCCGCGCACATCACAATGCTCTGGAATATTGCCTGACGCTGTGACCAGCGTAGCCGAATCAATTTTGATTTCTGAACCAAATGATTTTTGGGCGAGCGCCGAACACGTTGCATTATCGGCAAAGGCGATAGACGCAGCGACAACGATTAAAAAGAAACTCAAGAAAATTGCTTTGCGAAGGTGCATAGTTATGGCTCCTGACAACTGAAATTTGCAGCTTCATTTACATTGCCGCTGCCTTTGTATTTTGCGATTTTGGGATACGCGCAAAGCGGACGTGTGCGCACGGGATTTGTGCCTTTACTACTGATTTGCTCTGGCGCTTTGCCTTGCTCGACCCATTCTGACAAGGCCGCGACATAATCAGCCTGATGGCAACCGGGACCGCCGCCGCAATGCAACATGCCAGGCACGAGAAATAAGCGCGCGAACGATTCGACTTTTTTGCGGCCTCCCATTGTGCGTTGCAATTGCTCATAATATTGAATCGTAGCCGTCGCCGGAAAAGCATTGTCCGCCCAGCCGTGATAAAAAATGATTTTGCCGCCGCGTTGTTGGAACGCTTTCAGATTGGCGTTCGTGGCGTTCACCAGTTTAGCTATAGCTAGGGTGTCAGCGATATTTTTATCAAAATTGAATTGATGCAATTTGTAATTTGGATTGTCATAAATCCAGTACTTCAAAAATCCTTCGCCATAGGCATATGACAGATTGGGGCCGAGCGGTTTGATAGTTGGAACGCCTTCGCCGAGCCACACGTTCCAGCCGCTTTCGACGCCGGGAGCAAAGCCCGGATAAAGTTGCCCTTTACTATTTTTTGCGCCGCCATAAATTTTTTGCAGCGCGGCGATTTGCTGTGAAGTAAAACAATCGCTGCTTTCTGTGCTCTGACACTTTGGCAAATCTTGCGCGGGATCGAAATTGCATTTGCGCGGATCGTCGAGCAATCCGTCTTGCAAACCGTCCATCGCATCACATTTCGCCAGTACTTTGGCTTCGAGCAATTTTAATTTTTCATTGGAGACAACAGGCTGCGACAAATTATTTGGATCGGGAAACATCGCCTGTCCATTCCAGATAAACGCGAAATGAAAGCCCGTTAAATTATAAGCTGGAGCGCCAACAACAATGCCATCGAAATCTTCGGGAAAACGTTGCGCTTCGATCATCGCTTGCCGCCCGCCGCCGGAACAGCCTGTAAAATAAGCGTGCTGCGGCGGAGTGCCATAAAACTGTTTGATAATTTCTTTGGCGGTTACAGTCGTGAGATGAAACGCGCGCTCGGCAAAATCAAGCTCGCCTTTGGGATTATTGAGCGCCCAACTGGTGTCGCCACTGTTGCCTTTGTGACCCGTATCCGTTGTCGCCGTCGCATAATTATTTTTCCAACCGATTGACGTGTCCGAAATTGTTCCCGCGTTACCGCCGATGCCGACTACCAACAATTTTTTATTCCAGTTGGCAGGCAGATTCGCTTCAAAATTAATTGTCGTGTCAATTGTACCGCTGACTTTGCAACGCGACTCTACTTGTGTTGCTGCTGTGATGATCGCATTGTGAGGGAGCTTCAACGCGACAAGTTGTGAACAGGAGGGAGTTTGAGCAAACGCCGCGCCGGAAAAACAACTCAGCCAGAGCAAAAAAGCAAAAAAAGTTTTCCGCATTAGGTTTCACCTTCAATCAATTTTTTTCTTGAATACATGCCATTTGGGATCATTGCATAATCTGCATTTCGCCCCTACAAACATTTGCGCGGCTTGCCTATCGCCTTTCATGCGCCAGTTCAAATAAGCTACGGCAATTTTGCCAAGCTCGCCGCCATTCGCTTCGCGGTAAGTGCCGTTGTGTCCCATACCATCGCGCCATGCGAACAAGACAGGCACTTGATTGATGCGCTCGAAATCATCTTTCGCATTTTTGTGCGCAACATCGCCCGGATCGCCATTGAAATATGCAATTGGTGCGTGCAATGGCGCGAGGGCTTCTTTGCTGACATTTTCCATGCCGATACTAGGCGTAGGCAACAAGCCGCTATTCCACGCAATTGTCATTGTGACGCGCGGGTCAGCCGAAGCTTTGATCGCCTGCACGCCGCCACACGATTGCCCCATGATGCCAATATTTTTGGCGTCGAGTTTGCCGAAGTATGCGCTGCCCTTGCGACCATTTTCAGCAATCGCCCAGTTAATGGCATCAATCAATTGCGAAGCAGTGGTTGCGGGCGGTCTGGCGGCTGGCGGTGTTGCTGCTTGTCCTGGCACGGCGGGCGGCGGCGGGGCTTCCATTTCTTTTATGCCTATTGGGCCAATGGCAATGACTAAATAACCGTGCGAAGCAATCTCGCTCAAAAAATAACGAAAGCGATTGCCGACATTCATGCACGCGCCATTGCCCCACGCGATAATGGGAAGCTTTTTGCCTTTCAATGCCTGCAAATCTTTCGGATGATAAATCGTGTGCGTAGGCAAGCCCGCATCCACTTCCATAATTGCTTTGTACGCGCCTGTTCCGATTGGTGTTTCCGGCGACACGTAGGGAACAAGTGGCGTCGTGGGCGTTTGCGCTGTGACCCTGATTGCAGCCAGCAATACCGCGAGCATAATGCGAATGAGCATTAGTAATCTCCATTAGATAACGCGCAAGTCAGGTGTCCTGCTTGATTACCTTGAACTTTTATCTTTAGCGTTACGGCAGGCGGGACGCTTACCGTACATTTCTAGGGTTTAGTGTAAGTACCCGCCGCCATCACACAGAATCATTTGGCCCGTAATCATTTCAGCATCATCGCTGGCAAGAAAGGCAATCAGTGCCGCAAGGTGTTCCGGCTTACCGCGTTTTTTGATCGCTTGATTATTCATCACGCGATTGAACGCTTCTTCGTTTGAGTGCGCCATCGTGCCTTCCGTAGCGATCATCCCCGGCGCGACGGCATTCACGCAAATATTGTCATCGCCCATTTCTTTCGCCATCACGCGCGTCATTCCCATCACCGCGCCTTTGGCTGCGACATAGGCCATTTGCCCCGGATTCGCCAGAAAATATGTGCGCGAAGCAACATTGATCAGGCGTCCGTATTCGCTCTTTTTTAGCAGCGGATAAATTGCTTTTGAGATGAGGAAATAGCCTAGATAATTTACCTGTACAAAGCGGTTAACTTCTTCATACGACAACTCATGCCAAGGGGTTTTACCGGAAAGAATGCCCGCGTTGTTGACAAGGATGTCTACGTGATCGTGACGCGAAGCAATCGCCGCAACGGCTTGGTCAATTTGTGCTTCGTTGGTGACATCGCAAATTTCTGCGTTCGCTTGTCTGCCAGCGGCACGGATTTCGTTAACTGCTTCGGTGGCGTCTTTGATGTCGAGAATTTCGACAATTGCGCCTTCAGCCGCGAGGCGCACGGCGATGGCTTTGCCAATGCCTGCGGCTGCGCCAGAGACAACGGCAACACGATTTTGAAGTCGGTTCATTATCACTCCTGAAAATTAATTTCTCTTTTGCGAAAGCTGACGACCAGTTTCTTTTGGATGCATCACAAACCCATAGAGCATATCGCCTGCGCCTGTGACCACATATTGCGCACCGTCGAGTTCGTATGTGATTGGCCCGTTGGCTACGCCCGCGCCGAGATTCGCATGCCAGAGCGCATCGCCCGTGCGTGCATCAAGCGCGACAAAATTATTTGAGCCATCGCCGGTGAAAAGCACATTGCCCGCCGTACTCAAAATGCCAGCACGTGAGCCGCCGCCTTCCCATTTGTGGCTCCAGCGAATTTTGCCTGTCTTGTAATCAATCGCCTGCATCATCGCTTCTTGCCAACCGCCGCGATCCGTGCCGCCCCAACCTTGCGGGTTTTCCAAGTCCGGGTCGTAGATGTAATAGATGCTGAAGGCGCGGAACGCATTCACATAGAACAAACCCGTGTCAGGGCTGAAGCTGGGCGGAGGCCAGTTCGTTGCACCGTATTGATTGGGCGTCACAAGTGCGCCGTCGAGTTGCGGCTCTTTGGCAGGATTCGGAATTGGTTGCCCTTTGGCGTCGAGTCCCTTTGACCAATTTGTTTTTACAAATTCCGTCGAAGAAATATTTTTTCCCGTAGCGCGATCCAGCACAAAGAAAAATCCGTTGCGGCCTGCTTGTGCTAATAACTTACGCTTTTGTCCGTTCACTTCGCCATCAAACAAGACTGGCACTTGCGTAGCGTCCCAATCGTGCGTGTCGTGTGGTGAAGCCTGAAAATACCAGACCATTTTGCCTGTGTCGGGATTGAGCGCGACGATGGATTCTGTATATAAATTTGAGCCTGCGCGATTTTTATGCGCGATCACAGGTTGCGGATTGCCCGTCGGAACGTAAATCAAATTTAGTTCAGGATCATAGGTGATCGGCTGCCACGTCATCCCGCCGCCGTGTTTCATTGCTTCTTCGTTCGGCCAGGTTTCGCTGCCGGGGTCGCCTTTTTTCTGCGGCACTACGTACCAACGCCATTGCACATTTCCCGTCACAGGATCATTCGATTGGATGTAGCCAGCGCGGTCTAAATCGTCGCCGCTGATGCCGAGAATCAAATGATTCTTGACGAGAATTGGCGCGGTTGAGCCGAAGAAAAATTGATCCAAATCGCAAATTGTTTTGTGCCAGCGTTCTTTGCCGTCTTTGGCATTCAGCGCGACGATATTGCAATCGGCGGTTTCGACATACACTGCATCGCCGACAACAGCTACACCGCGATTGCCGATGTGGATGCCGCCGCGCGAAGGCCACGTGTGATGCCAGATTTCGCGCCCGCTTCGTGCATCAATCGCCCACACGTGATCGGGCACAGAAAAATACATGATGCCATTGGCGACAATCGGCGAAGATTTGACTGCGCCTTGATTCACATTCGCACGAAAGACCCACGCCAGGCTGAGCGAATTGATATTCGTCGTATTGATTTTATTGAGCGTGCTGTAACGGCGGCCTGAATAATCGCCGTGATAAGTCGGCCACGAATCCGTGGGCGGTTGTCCGATTTTAGCGGCGTCAAAACTGCCTTGCGCGAACAACGAAGCGGTACAAAGAGCAATGAAAAAGAGGGTACGGATGAATTTCATTTGAGTGTCTCCAGATAAGCAACGATGTCGTGCATGTTTTTGTCAGTGATTTTGTCGAGCAATTCGATGTGCGCTTGCAGCGGATCGTTCTTCACCACTTTGAGTGTAGGCGTGCGCTTCCACGTCCGATATTCACCTTTGTCGTCACGCAACGCGACATCAAAATCATCAATGTGAACGGGCGTGCCCGTGACGGATGCACCATTCGCAGGTGTCACGGTGATGGTTAATTTTTGCTGGCGCAGGCGCGGAAACACGAAGCGTTGCTGAATGTTTACGGCATTGTTTTTGCCAAAGCCCGCTAAATCACCCGTCGCCGAATGGCACGTAGCGCATTTACCTTCGCCATTAAAATACGCCGCGCCCTCTTTGACATTGCCCGTCAATACATTTTGCACATTGAAAATTGGTGAACCGCGCAACGTGTCGTAAAGCCGTTGATGGATGAAATGCGAAAGCTCTTCAATCTGTGTTTGGTTCAAGCTGCTGCTTGCAACGCCACTTTGTGTCGGATGCCCTTTTTGCAAGAACGGGCCAAGATCATTGCCATAACGATCAGTCCACATCATATCGGAGCGGATAAGGTTTGCGCCTTTATTCGTGCCACGCGCTGTAGAGCCGTGGCAGTCAATACATTGCGCCGCCCAGATAGCGCGACCACGATCAGCGATTTCGTTGTCTACAATATGCTTATCATTTGCGCCTGCGCCGAGTACGCCTACGGGTTTGCCTGTTGGTCGTTGCGACGGTGCGACGTTTGTATCGCGCCCAAAATTCGTCGTCAAATAATTCAGCACAATAGTCAGTTCTTCGTCAGTGCCTTTCGCACCAACCGCTACCATTTTGCTGATGACTTCTTCCCATTGCGCACGACTGCGACGCGAAACCGTGACGCGCTCTATTGCGTGACAAGTAGCGCAAACTTTTTGCGTTACTGCCAACGCGTCTTTTTGTTGCATTGTCGTTGCCGCGACATGAGGTTGAAATATTATGCTCACTGCCCCAAGCAATAATGTGCCTGTTAATAAGGCCAGACGCTGAAATCTTTTTTTTATCATTTGATTTGCTCCTAACTAAAATGCGCTCAGGCTTTGATCTTAAATAATTTGTGCGCGTTTTCCCAGGTAAGTTTGCGAAATATCTGTGGGGTGGTGTTTTGCTTAAGTACTGTCAGCGTCGCGCGGGCAACGCACTTGCCGCTCAGTCGCGCTGCCGCAGGATTATTAGCCTGACTAATGCCGCCGCCGTGTCCATCTGAACAGGAACAATCGCTGCCAAAGACTAATTTGTTTTGATGACGCTTGAGAAAATCTTTGGTGAATTCAGCATCGCGTGACAGCGCATTGTTGCCAGAGTTCGCAGATAAATCTCCAAACAAATTTGGAAAGTCGCTCAACAATTTGTCCGTCACGCCGCCGCGTTTAATAGGGCCGGACGGATAGGCGGATTCTTCGTGGTAATCGGCGCTCACATTTGCCCAAAAGGCGTCGGCGTGTCCAATAAATTTTGTTTTCGGATATTTTTTCAGCATTGCCGCAAAATTTTTGAAGCCTGTGCTCCAATTGCCTTCGCCTTCAAAGTGCGGGACTTCCTGAAAATGTACGAGAATCGGTACATTCAATTCAGCCGCGAGCGCATACATTCGTTGTAATTCGGGGCCATCAGCAGTGACGTGAAATTTAAGTTCGCCAAATCCTGATGCACCTGCTTTCACTGCTTTGGTCAGAACGTCAGCGGCATCTGGTTTCGTGATGTCTGTGCTGGCTGCCCACGAAAATATTTTCGGATATTTAGCTTGCATGAACGCGATCTGTTCGTTGGCATTGGCGCGCGCGAGCAGCACAGCATGCGTGACGCCGCAACCTTGCATATGCGTCATGTTCGCGTCCAGTCCTTGCCGCAAGTGCGAATGTATATCAATGACTGTCCCGCCCCATTCGTTCGCTTGTGCGGCTAAGGCGTGTTTGTAACAGGCCGCAGCCGCGAGAGTTGTTCCTAAAAATTGTCGTCGGTTCATAAGATTGCCTTTGGATTTTTACGACGCCAGTTCGCGTTGTAAGCGTTTCATTTCACCGTGTACGGCGTGCAGCGACATGAGCGCGTGTAATGGATGTGCGCCTGCATTCACGATGCGTCCAGCGTTGTCGCTGACTTTACTGGTAGTGCCAACTTCAGCAATCGCGCGCGCCGCATCAATGCCGTCGCCTTCGATATTGTATTGTGTGATGACGCTGTCGAATTCTGTGAGCAAGCGGCGACGCAAGGCAGAATCGTGGCGAACATCGAACAATAATTTATTTAAGTTGTAAGCTTCAGCAGGCGGATGTTTATAAAACTCATAGCCGCCTGTTTTGAATTCCAGTCCGCCATACTGTGGCAATTCCGTTTGCGCTGTCGCTGCCATTGCTTTTTCACGCGCAGGCAAAAAGCGCATCACCGCATGGCCGTGATGCCACGTTGGCGTATATTGCAATAACTCGCCTGGCTGCTTGCCAATTGCGCCGAGCAAAACTGCCCACGGCAAAAGCTCTGTGTTGCCTGTCGCGTCAAGTTGTTCGACCGTCAAATCCAGCACAGCATTTGTGTTGCCTTTTTCCAGCTCTTGAATCACCCAGCGATCAAAATTAAATTCGGGCTGCGGATATTTCCAAGTGCCTGGATAATGCGACATACCGCCGCTGGCGATGATGGCCACGCGTTCGGGGCGCTCAGCAACAATTTCAGCAATCGCGCGACCGAGCGCAGCGCAACGCTTTGGGCTAGGCAAGGGCGGCAAATAAACATTCGTGAAAAAGGGAATCACCGGAATCGCGCGGCCTGCAATTAAAAAATCAAACGGCACTGCGAATGTATGACCAAGCACAGCATCTTCAGAATACGCGATGTCGAAATCTTTGCGGACAAGTTTGTACAAAAAATCTTCTGCCATTTCGCGGTGAATGGGCAGATCAAAATGGCGTCCAGCAAATTCTGCTTTGGCGCGACTGCCTGCGACAATCCCAAATGTGGGCATACAACTCATCGAAAATGTTTCCAGGTGGTCGCTGCCTAAAAATAAAATTACATCGGGTTTTGTTTCGTCCAGAATTTTGCCGAGTTCGCGCATTGCTGCAATCGAGGCGTCAAGTTGCGCGTGATCTTCGTCTGGCGGATATGTGAATAATTGCGGTGCGTGGCAGGTCGCCATCGCGGCTACGATTTCACCCATAAAAGCTCCTTAAAATTAACCACGGAGAACACGAAGAACACGGAGAAAATGATACGCAGAATTAATCAAGTTTTTGCAAGATTTACAAATTAGTGATTGTCTGAATTACTCCGTGCGCTCTGTGTTCTCCGTGGTTTTATTTTTTTAATTATTCGCGGCTTTCTGGTAAGGCAAAACTATACATCACGCCGCCTGCCGCCAACGCGACAAATTGTTTGCCATCCACGGCATAACTAATTGGCGCGGACGCAATCGTTCCGCCAGTTTGAAAGCGCCACAATAATTTTCCTGTTTTGGCATCAAGCGCAAGAAAATTTCCTTCGCGTGTGGCGGCAAAAACTACGCCGCCTGCGTTCGCCATTACGCCTGCTGCTAATGAGCCTTGCGAAATTTTGTATTCCCATTTGCGCTCGCCTGTGGTTGTGTCCAGCGCACGAATGCCAGCATAACTTTCTCCGCTCGCGGGCAACGTACGTCCGCCCCAATAACCTTTACCTGCTTCGTAGGTTTGATCCGCGCGCACGAAACGATTGCCGGATTCGGCGAATTCTAAGAATAACCAGTTTGTCGCCGGATCGTAAGAAGGCGCTTGCCAGTTTGTGCCGCCGACGAGGGAAGGGAAGACTTCATTGCCTTCCGGCGTAGCGTTAGATTTCGGCGCATACTTCGGGCGACCATTTTCGTCAAAGCCGGCATTCCACGTTTGTTTGACGTAAGGTTTTGCCATCAGAAATTTTCCATTCGTGCGATCCAGCACGTAAAGAAAACCGTTGCGATTGGCTTGTATCAACAATTTGCGCGGCTGACCTTGCCATACGCGATCAACCAAAATTACATCCTGATTGGCGTCCCAATCGTGATCGTCATTCGGCGAAAATTGATAATGCCATTTGCGTGTGCCTGTCGTTGGATCAAGTGCTACAACTGAACATGTATATAAATTATCACCCTTGCGAATTTCGGCGTCCATATCAGGACCAGGATTACCAACCGTCCAATAAAGCAAATCCTGTTCGGGATCATAACTGCCTGTCAGCCACGTTGCGCCGCCGCCTAATTTCCAGCTATCGCCTTTCCACGTTTCATTGCCAGGCTCGCCGGGCGCAGGAGTTGAATACACACGCCACAACCGTTTGCCTGTCTTCGCATCATACGCGTCTAAAAATCCGCGAATGCCGTATTCGCCGCCCGCTACGCCCACGATGATTTTATCTTTGACCACCAATGGCGCGGCTGTGATGCTGTAGCCTTGCATCGTGTCGGCAACTTGTACTTCCCAGAGCGGTTGCCCTGTACGTGCGTCAAGTGCGATCAATGCGGCATCAAGTGTGCCGAAGAAAACGCGATTGCCAAGCACCGCTACACCGCGATTGAAGCGGTTTGATTCGTACGCATTGACAACTTTTTGTTTGCGCTCATATTTCCAGATTTGCAGACCGGATTTTGCGTCAAGCGCGAAAACCTGCCCCGGCATTCCGCTGGTGTACATCACGCCATCAATAACCAGTGGCGTAGCTTCCAGCAGCGAATCGCCAGGCATTTGCACGGCCCAGCTTGCTTGCAATTGATTCACGTTGGTCGTGTTGATTTGCTTGAGCGCCGAAAAATGTTTGCCCTGATAATCGCCCCAATAGGTCAGCCAATTGTTTGGTTCGGCTTGCGCATTGCGGATGCGGTCGTAACTAAGTCCGCCAGCAATTTCGGCTTGGCTTGTTTGTGCAAAATCACGACCGTTGCACGATTTCAAATATGCGACAAGATTTTGGATTTCCGGTTCAGATAATTGCTTACTGTAATCCGTTGGCATTAACGCCGTCATTTCGTAACTTACTTCAACATTTTGTTTATCGAAGCGATGCAATTTGCCTGTCGTGTCGGTCAGCAGCATTGTGTACGTATCTTCGCTGCGCACCAGTCCACGCACCGTTTGGCCTGCTTTGTTTTTGACAACGGCAATGCGAGTACCGCGCCGTCGCCTGCGCTCGCCCGGATTCAGGTTGGTAGCAGGATCAAGAATTTTTTGGCGCAATAAATCGGCGGGGAAGCGTCCGACATCTGATAAATCAGGACCGACATTGGCTCCCCGCGCACTGATTTCATGACACGTGGCACAATTTGCTTTGCCAAAAAAGATTGCTTCACCTGACGCGACACTGCCGATAGTTTTTTCGTTTGAAGCTGTCATGATGCCGTTGAGGCTGCGGACATAAGTCACAAGTTGCCAGACCTGATCGCTGGATAAGCGTTTGAATCCAGGCATTTGTGTGCCGAGAATTCCGCTGCGGATATTCAGGAAAATTTCGCCGTCCAGCTTGCCGTGCTTAAACGTTGCACCCGCCAGCGCCGGGCCACGATCTCCGCCTCGCCCTTCGCCGCCGTGACACGTTTGGCAGGCTTGTTCGTACAATTGCTTACCCGCCGCAAGCGCGGTCGGATTGCCCGCGAGCGGGTTCTTTTCATTTTGTTGTGTGTGCTCTTGCGCCAATAAAATGGTGGCAGTTAAGCAAATGATCAACAGACTAAAATACTTCGATTTAAGGGACATCTAAAAACAACTCCATTTTCTTAATTTGCAGAAACGCAACCAGCTATATATCGGTTTTGGGGTGCGCAACTAGAGCGGAAATCAACTTTTTTGTGGGGCAGGGTTCACTTCTCTTACTTTGATATTGTGCTTTGCGGCGTAAGCTTTGCCGGCTGTACCAAGAGCCTTGTATAGCTCTTCAAACTTTGCGCCATACTTTTCACGGATCGTTTTTTCTAGTATGGCAAATTGCTCTGTGGGTGCACCTTCATCGTACAACCTTGCCAATTGAGTATATTCATTTTTATAAACAGGAATTGCAAATTCATATAAGGCAAGCGATGCATTCACCATCTCTTTGGCATCTTCATTGCTCCCTAGCGCCTGCACTTTTTCAAAACTGGTTTCAATTGCTGCCAGCTTTGTTTGCACCACTTCAGCTCTTTTCATTGGAGCAGAGGCACCAGTTTTTTCATCCGTCAGTTTTATGGAAGGGCTTGCCAATTCTCGTTCTAGGCCTGAACCTGCAAAGCCGTAGAGCTGATTGCCGTTCAGTACTGCAACGCTGAAATATTTCTCTGGAGGAGTATTTCCACAGGAGATGAGTAGAAAAGTGAAGCTAAATACAATTAGTAAGGCAATTATATTTTTCATGTCGCTTGATCTTCTTGTAGTGTGAAAATTGTATTTAGTAACGATTACTAATTTATCGCTGCCGCGCGAAATATTGTGTAAAGAATTCCAGCTTCGCCTTCTCTGCGACAGGACGAGCGCCAATTTTTTCGCCCAATTCCATTGTGACTTGTTGTGCCGCATCAAATGCAGGCCAGTTCGGCAAGCCTTTGCCATTTGGGTTTCCCGTTTTTGCAAAGTTCACCCAATAGTTCGATGCTGTTTCAGAAAGCTTACGATCTATCGCTTCCCAGGGGCGATCCAAGTGTTTGAGGGTCGCAAAGAAATATGGCAAATCTCCGGTATGAAACGCGCCGAATTCGGGGTGCTCCGGCCACGGAATGCCGCGTGTGAAGTAATACGTGTATGCCTTTGCCTGATTGGTTTTCGCTCGCTCTTCTGCCCACAAATACATCGAAACCAATCCTTGATCGCGCGCGCTCTGCTTTTGCGCAAGACCGGATTGCATTTGGTCATTTGCTGGGTAAAGTTTTAGAAATGCGTCAGCTTGAGCACCGAAACGTTGTTGGGCTTGTTTGGTGAAATCCTCAGCTTTGATTTTGCCGTAAGTCGCCGAAGCGCTGCCTTCATCTGCGGTCAAGCCAGTAAGCATCGGCACATCATTTTGTTTGCCTTGCGCAAAGATCGCGGCGGTGTCAGCAGGCAAAAACCAGCCGTCAACGACAGGCGCAAAGCGAGCGCCACCCATCAAATCGGCGGCAGGCTTGGCACGCAATTCTTGCAGCGAAGTTGCGCCTTTTGTTTGTGCCCATTTCACGCCATCTTTTTCAGCGTCGGCCAACTCTTTTGTGCGGCGTCCGATGCCCGAACCACTCTCAGCAATGGCGCGATGGAATAATCCTTTCGCTAATGGCGAAGCGGTCAACGTGTGCACGGCGGCGGCTCCAGCAGATTGCCCCGCAATTGTGACGCGATTCGGATCGCCACCAAATGCCGCGATGTTTTTTTGCACCCATTGCAACGCGGCTACGCAATCGAGCAAGCCGTAATTGCCTGACGCGTGTTGGGGCGATTCTTTCGTTAATTCAGGATGTGTATAGAAACCAAAAATTCCAAGGCGGTAATTAATCGTGACAACGATCAAACCTTTCTTTGCTAACTCTTCGCCGTCATACGTGATGATTTCGCCAGAGCCTTCATAAAACGCGCCGCCGTGAATCCAAACCAACACAGGGCGTTTTTCGGTTGCTGTTTTTGCGCCCGTCCAGACGTTGAGGCACAAGCAATCTTCGCTTGCGTCGTTCTGCACCATGAACTCTTTCGTCCATGGATAACCCGTACGCCGGAGCGCCTGCATACAGCTATCAGAGAACTTATCTGCCTTACGCACGCCGTCCCATTTAGCAGGTGGTTGGGGTGGACGCCAGCGCAAATCCCCGACAGGAGGCGCGGCGTATGGAATGCCTTTGAAAACGCGGATACCGGAAGCGGTTGCCGTGCCTTCGAGCAAGCCGCTTTCCACTTTTATAGTTCCGTTAACGGCGGCGCTATGCTGTGGCACAAAAATAAATGCTGTGAGGAAAAACAAGCAACCTAAACCAAGGATTTTCATAAAACGATTTTCCTTTTATCGAAACAACTTTTGCGCGTAATCATTCAAATAACGACGCCAGTTGATCCACGTGTGCGCGCCGCTGCTAATGTTCATTTCGTGTTTGATGTTGTGCTTCTGCAAAATCTCGTCGAGATTTTTCGAGCCAGCAAATGCCAACGTATCTTTCTCACCGCAACTGACAGAGAAGAGCTTGATTTGCTTGTTGATCTTGTCGGCATTGTTCAGAAACGATTCATTACGTTTGAGAAAATCTTGACTGATTTGCGGATTCACGCCTGCGCTCCAGACAGCAACGTAGCCGAACGCATCCGGGTTCGTCGTGACTAAGCGCGTTGTTTGTCCGCCGCCCATCGAAAGTCCTGCGATGGCGCGATTGGCGCTGCCTGACATGACGCGGTAATTTTTTTCGACAAATGGCACAACGTCTTTGAGCAATTCGCTAGTGAACTTATCTTGAAAAGCTAGTTGCGTCGCCGGATCAACAGGCGCGCCAGGCACAACCGGAGGGCGCGGCAAGCTGCCATTTGGCATTACGACCAGCATCGGCTTCGCTTTGTTGGCCGCGATCAGATTGTCGAGAATAAAACCAGCACGCCCAATCGTGCTCCAACCAGAATCTTCGTCGCCGCCGCCGTGCAACAGATAAAAGACCGGATATTTCGCTTTGCTGTTGTCATAGCCGGGCGGGAAATAAATGTGTAAGCGGCGCTCTTCGCCCATTGTCGTGGACTTGTACCAGACCTTGCGAATTTCACCGTGCGCTACGGCTTTGGCGTCCTGATACGCCGCCGCATCACCGGGCACAAAGACCATATTGTCTACGCTGGTGACGCCTTGTTTTATCATCGCATTTTTCGGATCAAGTGTGCGCACTCCGTCTACAGTAAAGGCGTAACTATAAAAATCTGCTGGCAGCGGCCCTATTGTAATTGACCAGACGCCTTGCGCATCTTTTTCCAGCTTGCCGCCCGTGCCTAAGCCTTGCGAAATCCAATCGCCGCCGAGCGTGACTTCGCTTGCTTTAGGAGCATAAATCCGAAAGACGACGCGGCTATCAGACAACACTTCGGGCGACTTCAATGTATCATTTGGCGTAGTTTGGCGCGGTGGTGTTTGCGCCAAAGCAAACGCGGACAGTACCAATAAACACATCGCTATGATTAAATTTCGTTGCTTCATAAATAGTTCCTCTCGCTGCGTTGTAATTCGCAGCTTTGCTTTTTTGTCTGGTTCTAAAGGGTTAGCGTATTGGATTGTCAGGTCGCCAAAATGGTTCGGCGGCAGCAATGAACTCAATCGGAACTTCATTGACGAATCCTTTCAACCATTCCGCACAATACTTCATGCCCGACTGTTCCGATACGACGTGACCGAGCACAATTAGCGCCTTCTTTTTGCCCGCAGCAATTGTATCCTGTGCGTATTCGACCAGTTCCCATTCATGCGTTTCGCCGATGACTAACACATCCACTTCCGGTCGTGAGAGAAACGGAATGCCCGGCATCAAGCTACAATTGCCCCAGCTTGCCATCACACGTTTGACCGATAAATTGGGATCGCCCACCACGCGCATCGTGCGAATCTTCAGCTTGGTTTGCATCTCTTTCGCCAGCTTGGCGAGCGGGATGCCGGGAAACGTAAACTGACGGAAATTTTGCGGATCATTGTTTTTCTCCCAACCCAATTCTCGAATCATTCCCGTAGCGACGCCGTCCATCGGCTTAAGCCCGTGCCAGTGATCGTGAAAGTGAAACACCACCATGTTGTTCTTGTTGAGAAAATCCAACTTGTACAAGTACGTCGGGTCTTGCTGAATTTGGTCAAGGCGATCCTGATGCGAGAAAAATGTGGATTCGTGCGTGATGACCATATTTTTGCCCGCCGCCGCCGCACGTTGCACAACATCTAGCGTCGCCATCATTGTCGTCGCAATGCCCTTGATTGGCGTTTCGGCTGTGCCTGCGATGATATTGTCCACGGTTTGCGCGCGCCACGGAATGCCAACCTGGGCTTTGATGCGATCAATGATTTGCCCAGCGCTGAGTGGTTGCGTAGTTTGCGCGCGGGCGATTTGCGTTGCCGCTAGCCCCATTGAAGTTAGCAGAAAAGCACGGCGTGATGCAGGTTGATTAATCATTGGTTCTTTACGCTCCTGTTTTGCTACCACTAAATAGCAATGGCACAAATTCGCTCAGACAGCGCCGCCACACAGGCCAGTTGTGAAAACCGCCTTCGATCACGCGGAAGGTATGGCGAATCTGATGATTGTTCAGTAATCCTGCTGTTTCTTTTGCCCGCGTAAAGACAGCGTCTTTGTCGCCGCAGGCGTACCAAAACACATTCAATTTCGCGTTCGTGCCTTGTGCGTCAGTCAATACCGTTTTGAATTTCTCCGCAAATTCCGGTTGCGTAGCCGAACTGAAAACACCGAGTGAGCTAAACAAATCCAAATGTGCAAAACCTATATTGAACGTTTGCCCGCCGCCCATTGAAAGCCCTGCTAAAGCACGATTCTGGCGTCCTGCGGCAACGCGATATTTTGCTTCTGCCCACGGCATAATTTCTTTGATCATGTACTCTTCCATCAGCGGCACATTTTGCCGCGCGATGTCAGGCGGCGAGCCAAACGGGACGGCATGACCGAGCGGCATGACTACGATCATGGGCTTGGCTTTTTTCTCGGCGATTAAATTATCAAGAATTAAATTGGCACTGCCCGCTTGCGTCCAGCTTTCGGCGGTGTCGCCACTGCCGTGCAACAAATACAGTACGGGGTAACGCTGCTTGGGCTTCTTGTCGTAGCCCGGTGGCAGGTACACAAACACCTGCCGCGTTTGTCCGTTGATTACTTGTGAACGTTGCCAATTTACCTCTACGCTGCCGTGCGGAACATCGCGGACTTCCCAAACAGCAGACGGATTTGCCGGAACTTCGACAATGCTGCCCGAAGTGCGTTGCCGCAATTTGATGCGCGGATTCACTGGATCAGCCATCGTCACGCCATCAACAGTGAACGAGTACAAATGCATCGTTGCTTCGAGCGGGCCAACGGTTGCGCTCCAAACTCCTTCTGTGTCTCTCGTCATTGGCAGTTTTGTGCCGGGTGCAACCCAATCGCCGCCAAGTGTGACTTCGCTTGCTTTGGGGGCACGGATGCGAAATGTGACTTTGCCATCGGGCAAAACTTCTGGCGAAACGATGCCATCCACTGGCGGTGGTTGCGCGAAGGTTGTCAGCGCAAAAAGTATGATTGAGGTAAAAAATAAGAATCTGATTTTCATTTGAGTAGCTGTCCACATTCGCCGCACTAGCGGCAGTTGAATTTAGTCGCGGGTGACTAAATTGATTTTTATTCCACAATCGCCTGCATTACCGCATTCTCAAAATCATAACGCAGCGCACGATTCGCCGTTTGAATCATGAGTACTGCGACAATTTTTTCTTTCGGGTCAATCCAGAAATGTGTGCCGAATGCGCCGTCCCAGCCGAAGCTGCCATTGGAGCGTCGTGAGTCTGCTTTGATGGCGTCCACTACAACTTCAACCGCAAAACCAAACCCCATTCCTGGCGGGCGTCCTAATTGACCGGGAAACATGTCGCCGACGTGATTGGAGGACATTAACTCTACTGTATGCGGCGATAATAAACGCTTGCCGTTAAGCTGTCCGCCGTTCGCCAGCATTTGCGCGAACAAAAAATAATCTTCGGTAGTGCTGGTCAATCCGCCTGCGCCGGAAAAATATTTTAAGTTCGGTTGCGGTGCTTGATTCGGGAGTTTTTCCAGCTTGTCGCCTGCACGACGATAGCTCGTCATTAAGCGCGGGTAGCGATCTTCTGGCACTACAAAAAATGTATCTTTCATGCCGAGCGGATCAAAAATGCGTTGCTTCAAGAATTGATCGAACGTTAAGCCGGAAACGATCTCGACGATACGCCCTAATGTGTCTATGCCTGCGCCGGGGCTGTATCGCCATTGCGTACCGGGTTGAAAATCCAGCGGCAACGCACCAAGTCGCGGAATGTAATCTGCCAGCGTGTCTGTTGGCGCGCGCACAATTTTCGCCATTTCTCCGGCTGAGTTGCCGCCGCTGCCCAGTCCTGATGTATGTGTTAATAAATCACGAATCGTAATCCCGCGCGTAGCCGGAATCGTGTAAATATCCGGCGCGGGCGGCGGTTGTCCCGCAACTGTGGGCGGCGGATTGGATGCTTTCAGGATGGCGACTTGTTGATTTCTAAATTCAGGAATGAAGTTGGAAACTGGATCGCTGAGCCGCAATTTGCCTTCTTCCATCAACATCATAATCGCTACGCTGGCGACTGGTTTTGTGGATGAAGCCATACGAAAAAGCGCGTCTTTGCTGATCGCCTTTTTCGTGTCAACGTCCATCGTGCCTTGCGCTTCATAATGTGCAATACGGCCTTTGCGTGCGACTAATGTGACTGCGCCTGTGATTTGATTGCTGTCAATATAACGCTGAATAAGCGCGTTGATGCGTTGCAATCGCTCTGTCGAAAGCCCAACTTCTTCTGGTTTTGCTTTGGGTAATGTTTGTGCTGGAATTGTCAGGGCAAGCGAGGCAATAAATAAACATAAGCAAACGCGCAACAGCCAATAGCGATAATGCGAAGGGTGAATTTGCATGAGAATTCCTTTGCCAAATAATTTCTTGATTTAGCTTTAGCCCAGCGAAAAGAGGCGTTAAGAGTTCAAGCGTTAGCTTGTTATTTGGTGCAAGCTAACGCTTGAACTCTTAACGCTTGTTACTTAAGTTGCTTGATTTCTTGCGGGAAAAATTAGCCTAGCAAATGTTTTTCTTCTACGTAGCGGAAGCACGCTCTGATGTTGTCTTCTTCGTATTTGACGCGTTCAGCCGCGCCTAAATTCGCAATCGCTGGCAACGGTTTACGGCTGGTATTTTCGTTGACCAGTTTTACCGTTTGTGCCAGATATTTGCCGTTGCGGTCGGGGAAAACTTCCCAGTATTGCGCTGTCAGGCAGGGGACTTTCAACGGTTCGCGCGTAATCATTTCCAGCGAGAATTTAGTATTCGGATTCGCTTTTTTGACGGTCGCTACGATGCGCGGCAAATCTAACATGCCTTCGCCGAGCGGGACTTCTGACAATAAAAATCCATCAGCGTATGGTTGTAAGCCCATGTCTTTGATATGCGTAGATTTGGCGTACGGCGCGAGTTTTTCGACGACTTCGTACGGATCATCAAGCAGGGAAATGTTATTGCCGAAATCTAAACAGACTTGTAAATAAGGGCTTTGATAGGTGCGCAATAATTTCAGGAAATCTTCGACAGTCCAGTCTTTATGATTTTCGAGCGCGACGACGACTTTATATTTTTCGATAACAGGCATTGCTGCATTAATTGCCGCGTAGGTTTGATCTACCCATTTTTTCCAATCCGCTAATGTCTTAAATGTTTCATAACGACGTCCGCCCAGCATCGCTGCCCGCGCGACTGTCACGCCTGCGGCTTGGCAATCCGCCAGACTTTTTTCAAGCGAACTGAGATCGTTATTACGCGGAATCGAAACCATGCCTTCGAGGTACATGCCTAATTCATCGGCGCGCGCGCGCAATTTTTTCAAATCGCCATTGAGCGAAGTCTGAATGCCGCCTGCGCCAAGTGCATGACATTTTTCTAAAAATTCGTAAGCATCACGCGCCTGCATCCGCATCGGAGCTTGTCCGGCTCCGCCTCCGGCCTGCGCGGGGCTGCCGGGAATTTGTGCACCCATAAATGACGTAGACGCGATGCCCATTGGCGATAACGGCGCAGCCGTCGAATTTGCCAACAACGAATTTGATAATGCACCGACTGCTAATGTCGAAGCCGTTTGCTTCACAAAATCTCTGCGAGTAATTTCTTTCATTGATTCTCCAAATTAAAATTGCGCGGTGCGGACAGGTGTCAAGAGTTCAGCCTTTAGGTTATGCTTGCGATGGTTTCACAACCTAAAGGTTGAACTCTTAACGCTTGGTTTCAATCTTTCATTATTTATTCAGCGATTTTTTTGCCTGCCACCGTGAACGCGTACAGGGTATCGCCTGCGCCAACAATCAAATACTGCTTGCCATCCAGCATCCAGGTTGACGGGCCATTCGACACGTTGCCCGTTAGACGTTGATGCCAAATCGGATTTCCGGTTTTCGGATCAAAAGCCAGCAATTCGCCAAATTCGCCTGCGAATAATAAATTGCCTGCCGTAGTCAAAAGGCCGCTGCCCATTCCGCTTGCGCCGCCGCCGCCGCCTGAATGCGAATGTTTCCATTTCACCTGACCAGTGCGAACGTCCATCGCAAACAGCGAAGCGCGTACGTCAAAGTTACCGCCGCTGCCTCCGCCATAACCTTGGGGTTTTTCAGAGGTGTCATACAGGTAAGACAATCCGTATCCTTCCGACCCTGTAAAATAAAACAACTCGGTTAATGGGCTGTAACTTGGCGGTTGCCAATTTGTCGCGCCCATTGCAGGCATATCAATCATCGTACCGTCTACGGTAGGTTCTTTGGCTGGGTCGGGAATCGGTTGGCCTTTTGCATCTACGCCTTTCGCCCAGTTGCCCGTGCCTGTGAAAGGTTTCGAGACAAGGTTCTTGCCAGTCGTCCGATCAAGCACGAAAAACCATCCGGCGCGTGAAGCCTGCGCGAGCAATTTGCGCGGTTGACCGTTGATGTTGGCATCAAACAGCACAGGCGTTTCGACGTTATCCCAATCGTGTGTATCGTGCGGCGAAGGTTGAAAATACCAAACTAATTTTCCAGTATCAGGATTTAAAGCCACGATGCACGCTGTCCATAGATTTGCACCTTTGCGGCTTTGGCCTGCAAATACTGGATTCGCATTGCCCGTGCCCCAAAAAATCAAATTCAAGTCGGGGTCGTAAGTGCCTGGCATCCAGGTCATGCCGCCGCCGTGGTGCATAGCGTCCAAATCAGGCCACGTTTCCGAACCGGGATCGCCCATTTTTTCAGGCGTCGTATACCAACGCCATTGCAATTCGCCTGTTTCGGGGTCGCGCGATTCAAGATAGCCACGCACGTCCATCGCGTCGCCGCCTACGCCAACGATGACGTGATTTTTGACAATCAACGGAGCCATCGTTGTGAAATATTGCTGTTTCTCGTCAGCAATTTTTTTGCGCCAGCGTTCTTTGCCAGTTTTCGCGTCGAGCGAAATAAACCAACCGTCAGGGCTTTCAAAATAGAGCCAGTCTTTATACATCCCTACGCCGCGTTGCCCGACGAGGTGACCGCCTTCATCTACAAAATCATATTGCCAAATGTGTTCGCCTGTGCGTGCGTTGACGGCGAAGATGTGGTCGGGAATGGTGAAATACAAAACCCCGTTATGTAACAGCGGCGTAGATTTAATGACGGGATCGCCTACGCCGCGTTGTGCGCCAATGCCACGAATGCGATACATCCAGTCAATCTTGAGCATGTCCACATTGCCTTGATTGATTTGTTTGAGATCGCTGAAACGGCGTCCTGAATAATCACCGTTATAGGTCGGCCACGAACCCGGCGCATTTCCGTAAAGCTTGATTGAATTTGGATCAAGTCCTTGTGCGTTGATTATTGTCGCAAGAAAAGCGAGCGTTAGAATAAGTCGGAGCGTTTTCATTTCAGATTCACCAGATAAGCAGCCAGATTGTTAATGTCAGCGTCGCTGTATTTCGGCAACAGCGCGCGATGTCCGGCTAATTTGTCTTCGATTTCGACTTTCACCGTTTGGCGCGGGAAGGCGTAATAATTGCCTCCGGCATCGGTCAGTGAAATTTCAAAATCGCTATTCGTTTTGACGCGACCTGCGATAACTTTGCCGTCAGCCGTTGTTACTTTAGCATTCGCGGGGCCTTGCGCCGCTGGCCACAGGAAACGATTTTTCAAGGTAGCGACTTGCGGAAATTTCGTACCAATCTTGGCGAGATCGCCTGAGGCTGAGTGGCAGCTTGTGCAATTGGCAGTAAAGAATGCCTCGCCTTTTTTGGCATCGCCAGTCACCTGTTTACGCAAATCTCCATACGTTGAGCCGTAAGTCCCGCGATTCGCCGCAAGCTCAATTTGCAGTTGCAGCCATTGCGAAATTTGTAGCACTTCGTCTTTAGAAAGTTGCGGAAACGCTGGCATTCCTCCGCGTCCTTCTTTCAGGATCGGAATCATTTTGTCGCCCTTGTAATCTGAGATTACAAGCGACATACGCGTTAATGCCGGAGCTTGTGCGCCGCGTGCATCTTTGCCGTGACAGCCTGCACAGTTTTGCGCATAAAGCGGCTCGCCCTTTTTGGCGAGTTCTGGATCAGGTGCAGGGCCAAGTCCGAGAAATTCGCGGATATTCATGCGCCGCCCACCGGGCCCTGTGGTCGGTTCCTGTGCGGAAGGATTTTTGACGGTGAAAATTAGTGCTGCGCCAAAGATTACAAGCGCAATAACAAGGCGGAATTTATTTTGCTGTGACATAAGAATTTTTTCTGGGAGCGCACGCGGCTCGCGTGCTGAGGTTAGCGGAGGAAATTATTTACAATGAAATTCATTCGCTCCATTAACCTCAGCACGCGAGCCGCGTGCGCTCCCAGGCTCATTAACTCAAGACGTAATTTTTCTCGACCATTGGATCAAATGTGACACGTTTCTTTTGCAGATACGCGATCTTGCCTAAATTTGATGCGAGTGCCGAACGGTGTCCGCTGACCACGTCAGAATTCGGTGTCTTACGTGATTTCAAGCACGAGATGAAATTGCGTACGTGTTCGGTCTCCAACGCCATTGCGGCTTTGCCTTCGACAGCAGGAGCTGGTGGCTGACCGCGTCTGAAAGCGGGTGTGAATTTATATCCGCCGCGATCAATATAAAGCGTTCCGCCTTCACCCATAAATTCAATCGCTGCGCCGCGTGCGCCTGGCACTAACGTAGCTTCAAATGTTGCTGTCCATTTCTTTGGATATTCCAATAAAACTGAAATTGTATCAGGCGCATCGCGTCCGTCATTGTAATTATAGACGCCGCCTGCTGCGCTGGCCGCGATAGGTAATTCCTCGCCCATATACCAATGCACTACGTCAATCCAGTGGGTGAACAAATCGGTGATTTGTCCGCCGCCAAAATCCAGATAGGCGCGCCAGTTATAAAATTGATGCGCATTGAATGGACGCGCTGGACGTGGGCCAACCCAACGTTTCCAATCTAATCCAGCGGGTTGTTCGGTGAAATTCGGTTTGCGCAAGTGATAGCCGTTACCGTGCCAATACGTGCGTACAAAAGCAATTTTGCCGAGCTTGCCGCCATCAACAAATTCAGCTTTAGCTTGGGCGTAATGCGTGCCGCTGCGTTGTTGTAATCCAACTTGCAACACGCGTTTGTTGGCTTTGACGGCTTCGACAACTTTGCGGCCTTCCTGCCACGCCCACGTCAGCGGTTTTTCGACGTACACGTCTTTGCCCGCGTTACAAGCATCTACCGCAATCGAAGCGTGCCAGTGATCTGGCGTAGCAATCAAAACTGCGTCAACATCTTTATTCGCCAGCAACGCGTGATGGTCGCCTGTGATGCTCGCTTTGCCGCCGGTTTGTTCTTTAGCCTTGAGCGCATTTTTTTCATATACGTCGCAAATCGCAATGACATCAATTTCCGGCTCTTTGATGAGATGGCTCAAGACTTGTTGCGCACGATCTCCTGAACCGATGACGCCAAGGCGGATGCGATCATTTGCGCCGAGTACGCGATTCCAACTGCCAGCGTTCATCAGTACGCCTGCGCCTGCGGCAACACGTGCTGAAGTGCTTAAAAAAGCGCGTCGTGTTTTATCTGTAAGTGACATAACAAAATACTCCTATGTTGAGGTTATTGATTGCGAATTATTTGTCGTAAGCGTTCAGCCCTTTTTTGTAATTCGGGTCTTGTGACGCAAGGTCAGAGCGATAACTGACAGCATTTGCGGTCGGGAAATTCGTCGGGACTTTTTGCGTAACTTTTCCTGTCGCTGCCCATTCTGTGCCGCGTTGAAATGTAGCGACAAAGCCTACGCAACTCATGCCGATAACATCGTGTCCCATTGCCGTGTGAAAAATTTTACCTTTGCCGTAAGTCAGCGTCATCAGCATCGGTTCGTCGCGGCCTGTGCCTCGGTTGGCAGGATCAGCATACGCGGTTGCGAGTACCGTCATATTTTTTCCAGGGCCGCGCAAGCTGGTGTAAAGCTCGTCGCCCTGATGCATCCACATCGGCGGCAGGCCTTTTGTAATCGGGTGTTTTGCGTCGCGTACAGTGATTTGATAGGGCAAGCGCAAACCGTGATTGCCAGCGTTGCCAGGCGAATTGTCAGACGTTAATTTTCCGTCTTTGAAAAACCAGTACGGGCCAGAATCCTGATTGCGTCCGCGCCAGCCGCCTATGCCAATCATTTCGTTGAACTCTTTCCATTTACCGAAAGCATTATTTGCCGCGTGAACAATGACCAGTCCGCCGCCATTTTTGACGTATTGCTCGAACGAAGATTTGATTTCATCTGACCACCGTTCATCCGGCGCGTCGTAATTCATCACAACAACTTGATACTTGCCAAACTCTGGTTTGAAGCCGCTGAAATCTGCTTTCGCAGGCGGCGCGGTGACTACATCAACTTGAAACAAACCTGTTTCTTCAAGCTGTTTTTTCAGCACGGGCGTAGTCATTTGCCATTTGTGATAAGGGCCACCGCTTTCGCCATCCAATAGCATCACGCGAATTGGCGAGGCTTGTAATGAGAAAGCAAAGAGCGCAACGAAGAAGAGCGTAAAAAAGATTTTTTGCATGAATTAATTTCCCAACTAGAACTAGCAATTTGACGCTAGTCAGTACCACCTGCGTAAGCGGGTGGTGTATTTGATGTAAGGCTCGCCACCCGCTTACGCAGGTGGTACTGACATTGATTTTACAATCCTGGTCGCGGCGGTTTTACTGGCTCCCACGCTGTAACGCCTGTGCGTTTGACTTGGCGGCGGAATAATTTTCCGCCTTGCGTGACATAGAGCCAGTTTTTTTCTGCGCCGCCAAAAGCAATGTTGCCAATTGCTGCGGAACCAGCTTCGGGTTTATTCAAAAGTTGCGCACAGCGTCCGATTTGTTCGCAGACTTGAATACCGAGCGTGCTGGTCGCGTATAGATGTCCGATGGAATCTACAGTAATGCCTTCGACTCCGCTCATCCATGACATTTCCGGCATTTCGATGCGATGGAAAGGCTCGCCATTGACGAGCGAGCCATCGGGCGCGACCTGATAATTCCACGTGAATTTTGTGTGACCGTCCGCAATGTTCATTAACACTTGATCAGGCGAAAGTGTGATTGCGGTTGGCTTCAAAATATTTTCGCACGTTAACACGACGCGCGATTTGCCTTTCGCATCAATCAAATTTATGGTGCGGTGCGCGGTATCTACAAAATAAATTTCGCCTTTGGCGGTCAAGGCTAAATCATTTGCTTCGACGTTGCTGGCAACAACTTTTTCATCGCCGCTTGTGCCGTAGCTGACTATTTTTTTGCGAGCCAGTTGCGAAGCGTACAATCTGCCATCCGCGCCGAACCGCAAGGCTTTTGCGCCGTTCGTATTTTCTTTGAAAATTGTGACCTTGCCGTTCGCATCGGATTTGTAAATGCGGTTGCTGTCGGGGTCAGCAAAAAATACATCGCCGGATTTATCGGCGGCAGGACTCGCTACGGATTTATAAGTTTCGCCGACTTGTTGCCACGGCTTGTCTTTCGACACGATAGCGATGACTGCTCCGCGCGGGCCGCCTGGGGGAGGCGTAAAATTTGCGGGCGCATTTGCTGGTCGCGGAAATACTGGCGCAGCAGGTTCGCGCGCTTCGATTGGTTTGGGATATTCGCGCCACAGCCAACGCAATGCTTCGGGCATAATTGCTGCGCCGTGTTTCATGTTGTGGCCTTCTTCGCCGACTACTAATTTCACATCGTAGCCCGCAAACTCAAACGCTGACGCCATACTTTGATTTTGCTGAATCCATTTGCCAGCGTAGCTATTCAAATCGTTGTTGCCATCCTGCATAAAAATGCGAATCGGCTTTGGTTCAGTGCGGCGAATGCGGGCGGGCAGGGAATCGGCTCCGCGAAAATTTACGAAGCTGCCGATGAAAGTAAGCACGCGCCGAAATTGATCGGGGCGATGCCACGCTGCCATTAATGCGGCGGTTGCGCTGGTGCTTAGTCCTGAAATTGCGCGGTCGTTTGGATCGTTTGAGAGATTATATTTTTTGGCGACTTCAGGAATTAATTCTTCGACCAGAAAACGCGAGAAACGATCATCCAGCGAATCGTATTCGTTGATGCGATTGTACCGATTCATTTGCGTTTTTTCGTCAGCTACGGGCAACACGCCGGGATCAAGGAAAATTCCAATCAGCGGCGGAATGTCACCTTTCGCAATTAAATTATCGAACACCACAGGCACGCGCACGCCATCGCCCGCAAAGCCGCTGCCGTCCATATAAATCATGAACGCGGATGGTTTGTTCGCGTTATATTGCGCAGGCACATATACGGAATAATCGTGCGGCGTGCCGGGATAAATTTTTCCGGGTGCGAGTTTGAATTTTGTAAGTGTTCCTTTCGGCACTCCATCTTGCGGCTGCGAATCGGAGCCGAGAACATAATTTACTTGCGCTTGTGCGCTTGTCGCTAGAGCCAGCAAAAATGCCAGCAGAATCGTTTTCATGAATTTTCCTGAAATGAAGTAGCGCAACCAGCCATGGTTGCGACAGCTTTTTGCCAGAGCAAAAGGCTAATCTATGGTGTTTGTGGTAATTACTTTCGTTACTCTTACTATCGAAATTTTCTTACTCCCCGCTAAAATGTAAAAGCGAGAAGGAGGAGGCTTTGCGCAAGCAAAGCCTGTCGCAACCATGGCTGGTCGCGCTACAAAAAATCTTATCGCTTGGTCGGAGTTTTGGGCTTCGACCCTGATTTGACAATTAAATCTGTCAATAAATCTACGGCTTGGTCTAGCGGCAACACGTCAGCTACGTCAATGGGCGTGCGTCCGGCTTTATTCCGTTCGTCGAGCGGTGCGCCTTTTTCTGCGAGAAAGCGAATCACTTTGCAAATTGCCTGTTGGTCTGCGCCGATGCCGATGCCCGTGACAGAAGCGTGAATAACGGACATCCCATTTTCGGTGGCGGCTTTGACATCAGAGTCATGCTCGAATACGTATTGCACAGCTTCGACATTACTGCTGCCAGCGGCTTGCATCAGCAGCGTGATATTTCCTTCGCCCCTAATTTTTGTATCTGCGCCCGCCGCGACGAGCAATTTCATGATTTCAACTTGTCCGGCGCGGGCTGCCAAATGCAGCGGGGGAACTGCGCCATAGATTGGGCGAAAAGCGTTGCTCGTAGCCAATGCCTTGCCATTAAGCACATTGACATCGGCTTTGCTGGCGATCAATTTTTTTACTAATTCAATGTCGCCTGTTTGTGCCGCGTGATGCAATGCGGTTAAGCCGCGTGTGTCGGCAGCTTTCACATCTGCGCCGCCTTCGATTAAGGCAATAGCAGATTCTGAACTGCGATTGGCAGCGGCGATTACTAATGCTGAAAGGCCATCGGGTAATTTCGTGTTTGGATCAGCTCCGGCGGCGAGCAGATATTTGACGGATTTGGAATCGTTTTTGACAGCGGCAAAAATCAATGGCGTGAAGCCTGCTTTAGAAGCGGCTTTGATGTCTGTGCCGTGTTTGATGAGTGTATTGACGACTTCGGAATGGCCTTCTGATGCTGCCCACATCAGCGCATTTTGATTTTTCTTAGTTTCGATGGCGTTGACGTTTGCGCCTTTATCGAGAAGAGTGTTAACGGCTTCGGCATTACCGGAATTGGCTGCGATCATCAAAGCTGTGCTGCCATCCCAACGCGCGACATTTACATTTGCGCCCGCGTCCACCAGTTTTTTCACCAGCGCAGCATTGCCGTTATTGCACGCAAGTGTCAGCGGCGTTTCACCATATTCATCTACTGTGTTTACATTCGCGCCTGCACTTAACAACATTTCCGCCGCTTTGGCATCATCCAAAAAAGCCGCCCACGCTAGCGCAGTCGCTCCGTCCGGTTGTGCCGCATTCACCTCTGTTTTGGATTTGATGAGGGTTTCAATGGCTTTGTGGTCGCGGCGTTTTACTGCATCAAGCAGTTCAGCCGAAGTGCCAGCCAAACACAATGCGGAAAAAATGATGAGCGCTAAGAAACAACGTAACGATAATGCGGGAATCATAAGAATTGTGTACGACAGGCATTCTGCCTGTTCCTAAACGTCGTCAGGCGGGACGCCTAACGTACACTTATTTTTCGCTGGATGGTGGCACAACGCCTTTCAAGCGCATATACACAGCCATATAACCGTATTCTTCGTTTGAGTGTGCGATCAATCTTGCCCATGCGCCAGCACGCGTGCTTTGGCGTTGTCCGAGCGTGATCGCTTCGCCAGCTTTCGCATCGGTCATGGCATCCATTGCTTTGTCGCAAATCGTAAATGATTCTTTGATTGCGGCGACTAAATCTGCTTTGGCGGTTTTAGCTGACGCGTTCAAATTTTTTTGTTCACCGAGGAGTAAGCCGCAGGTGCGTGCTTGTGAATCGGCAACGTGACCGATGAGCTGACCAAACGTACGCACTTCTGGCGTCGCTTTGAATTCGTAATTTTCTTCGGACATTTTCTCCGCCATCTTGATCAAATTATTTTTGATCGTCGTGTAGGAGAATTTTAAGTCTGCGGTAATTGATGCAGGAGCTTGCGTGGCGGAAGCTGCCGCCGCAGGTTGTGTTGCCGTTTGTGCGAATGCAAGTTGCGCGAAAATTGCCGTAGCTAGTGCTGTGATGATGGTTGTTGAGATTCGTTTCATTGGGCCTCCGTGATGATCTCAATCTATTGGTCAGTACCACCTGCGTAAGCGGGTGGCGTATATTTTGTTAGTGCTCGCTACTCGCTTACGCAGGTGGTACTGACATAACTTTATGATTTTGAAAGTTGTAATGGTTTTTCTAAATCTAATTTGCTTGTGCTGTCGCCGAAGCTGTCTGTCGGTACGCCTGCTTTTTCAAGCATCGTGAGCAATAAATTATTCAGCGGCGTTTCTTTCGGATAAATCACGTGGCGATTACCTTTGATTTGGCCTGCTGCGCCGCCTGCTACGACGATTGGTAAATCATGATGCGTATGCAAATTGCCATCGCTGATGCTGCTGCCGTACATAATCATCGCATTGTCGAGCAATGATCCCTCTGCGTCCGGTGTAGCTTTCAGGCGCTCTAACAAGTACGCAAACATTTTGACGTGCAGTTCGTTGATCTTGATTGTTTTGCCGATTTTGTCAGGATCATTTTGATGGTGCGTCATGTTGTGATGTCCGTCAGAAATGCCGATGGAGCGGTACGCGCGATTGCTGCCTTCGCGGGCAATCATCAAACTGATGACGCGCGTCATATCGGTTTGGAACGCGAGCACTTCCAAATCCATCATCATTTTCAGGTGCGCTTCAAATTCTTCGGGAATCGAAGTTGGACGCTCAATCACAGGCATTTTCATTGTCGCGTTTTGTTGTTCGGCTTTTTGAATGCGCCGTTCAATGTCGCGGATGGCTTCGGTATATTCCGTTAGTTTGCGCTGATCGTTTTTGCCGAGCGAAGTGCTGAGCCGTTTCAGATTGCCGTTGACGTAATCAAGGATGCTGCGCTGTTTTTGCAATTGCGCCAAACGCGCTTTGGCATCGGTGCTTTCGCCGTCACCAAACAAACGCTCGAACACGGCACGCGGATGAATTTCAACGGGCAATGGCGTCGTTGCGCCGCGCCACGAAATTGTGTTCGTATACGCGCAACTGTATCCAGTGTCACACGAACCCGCTAATTGATTGGATTCAACGCCGAGTTCCAGCGAAGCGAATTGCGTATGTTGACCTAACACTTTTGCCGCAATTTGATCAGCAGAAATCCCTGACTGGATATTCGCGCCTTCGGTTTTCTTAGGATGTACGCCTGTCAACCAAGTCGCGCCCGCGCGGGCATGATCGCCAGAACCATCGCCGAGCGCACGCCCGTTTACCTGTGCTAATCCACTCAACACTAACAACCGATCACGATACGGTTCCAGCGGAGCCATTGTTGACATAAACTCAAAATTCGCGCCTTCGGTTTTTGGCAACCATTTTTCGGCGATGATTCCGTTGGGAACGTAAACGAATCCGAGACGGACAACAGGTTTGGCTGCGGGTGCCAGCGCGGGCGTCATTGCATCAAGCAATGGCAGTGTTAACGTGACACCTGCGCCGCGTAAAAAGGTGCGACGCGAAAGAGATTTTTTCGTGATAATCATGACGTTGCAATTCTCCTCATTTGAAATGGGGTACTTTTTACAATCAAACTAATCAGTGCTGGCAGGCGATAATTATTCGGCGCGGCTTCGCGCATAATTGAACGAACAGTAGGGCTGTCATAATATTCCAGCCCGCGTCCCAGCGCGTATGTTAACAGCTTTTCTGTCACCGCTGTTACAAATTCATCTTTGTGGGCCGCGAGTAAAATCTTTTTCAATTCATTTGGCCCGACAAACGATTTGCCACCCGGCAATTTGCCTGAAGCATCAATCGTCAGCCCTGCATCTTTCGTGCGCCATTTGCCAATGCCGTCGTAATTTTCCAGTGCGAAACCAATTGGATCCATTCGTGCGTGACACGAAGCGCAAATTGGATTCGCGCGATGCTGCTCCATTTGCTCGCGCATGCTCAACAAACGACCATCTTTGCCGTGCGGTTTCAAATCAGGAATATCGGGTGGCGGTGGCGGTGGCGGTGCACCCAACAAATTCTCCAAAATCCACTTGCCTCGCTGTACCACAGACGTACGATTCGGATACGAGGTTACAGTTAAGATGCTGCCTTGACCGAGCAGCCCGCCGCGATTTGGGTCGTTCAGCGCGACGCGGCGAAATTGCGAGCCGTACACACCAGAGATGCCGTAATGCTCGGCGAGGCGTTGATTGAGATAGGTGTAATCGGCATCCAGTAAATTAAGAATGCTGCGATCTTCGCGCAAGACGCTCTCAAAAAATAATTCGGTTTCCTGTCGGAACGAACGGCGCAAACTTTCGTCAAAGTTTGGAAACGCGTCCGGGTCAGGTGTCGCGGTTTCGAGATTGCGTAAATACAACCACTGTCCGCCAAAATTACTGACAAATGCTTGTGAGCGCGGATCATTGAGCATACGCGTAACTTGTGCTTGCAATGTTGCAGCGTCACTCAATTTTTTTTGTCCGGCTAAAGTTAATAATTCGTCGTCAGGAATACTGCTCCACAAAAAGAACGAGAGCCGCGAAGCTAATTCAAAATCGTTGAGACGGGTAACGCCAGATTTGGCGGTATTTTGGTCACGTTCAATGCGGAATAGGAAATCCGGCGAGACAAGCATTGCTTCAATCGCAGCCTGAATGCCTGTGTCGAAATCGGCGTTTTGGCGTCCGCCTTCATAAAATGCAAGTAAGGGGTTGATGTCCGTTGCGGTGACCGGGCGGCGGAAGGCGTGGCGCGCAAGGTTGGTGATAATTTTTTTCGCACAAATCCGTTCATCTTTGGCTGAAGTCGGAGTGCAAATAAAAATTTTCTCGCGGCTCGGAGTGTTGCCGCGCGCAGTCGGATTAAACGGGCCGTTGATGACGATAGTGTCTACGTTAGTTGTTGTCGGAACAGGGAATTGTTTGACGCGTGCGCCGTCTAAACGCAAATCCATTTGCGTTTGTCCCATTGGCCCGCCGCCACCGCCACCAAAACGTCCGACAACTGGCATTGCGACTTCGGCTTTTGCGCTGTCGCGCATAAATGTTACGCCAATGGTGCGCAAGCCTGCTTTAATTGGCATTGTCACGTCTATTGGTTTGGCATTGTCGCCCGGCATTCGCAAGCGAATTTGGTATTCAGCATCAACCGGAAAATAGTATTGGAACGAAGCGCCGCCGCGTGAATAAAAGGGCAAATCGTCGCTGACGCGTTCGCTGCGCACAGTGTTGCCAAATAATTTGGGTGGATCGCGGCGCGCTTGTAAAACCTCTTCGACCGACTTCATTTTCAAATCGCCGACGGCAGCGCGGCTGACGCGATACGCTACGGACATATATTTTTCGATCAACGCAGGCGAGAGCGAAAGCACATCGCCAATGTTGTCGAAGCCGTAACCGGAATCATCCACAGGCAAGGCCGCGCCGGGTTTGATGTCGAGCGCGAGTAAATCCCGAATCGCGTTGCTATACTCGGCACGATTCAACCGATGCACAGAAGTGCGTCCCGGGTTTGGATGTGCGGTCGCAACTTTATCAAGCTCACCTTCCAACCAATTCACAAACGAAGTCACTTCGGCAGGGCTTGGATGCGGAGCTTTAGGCGGAGGCATTTGCCCTGTGCGCACCTTGCGCAGCACGCGCTCCCACGTGTCGCCATTTTTACTGACGTCGTTGTAATCCAACCCTTCGACCGAAATTTCGGCGGTCTTGGATTTGTTATTGTGACAGCCAGCACAATACTCTTCGAGCATTGCTTTGTGTGCGGAATTGTCAACAGAAACAGCTTGCGCGGATTGCCAATGTGAACCGCCGAAAAATATACCGCTGCCGCTGGCGAGTAATAACAAAGCTAGTTTGAATCGTTTGATTTGCATGAGTTCAAAGTCAGTACCACCTGCTTAAGTGGCTAATGAGATTTCTTGAGCATTGCTATGGGCTACTGTATGTAGTTCTGACAACGCCACCTGCTTGGTACAAGTGGTACTGACAATTTTTTATTTCCCTTGGAATAACTGCGGCGCAAAATCCGTCAAATAATTCCGCCAGTTAATCCACGTATGCCCGCCTGCTGTTTCCTGATAGGTCGGATTGAAACCATGTTTCTTGAAAAAATCCAACGTGGCGTGAGTCGTGCCGAGCAGGAAATCTTCTTTACCAGTAGCGAACCAGAAAAGCTTCAAGCCTTTTTTCAAATTCGCATCGTCTAGTTTAGCTTGATATTGTTTTTCCCACGCTTCGCCTACAGGCGTGATTTTCGGCGTGCCTGTGGCGGGTGGTTGACCCGGTTGCGGCGCACGCATAAACGCGTTGAGCAAGCCGGAGCTGTAAACGCCGACATACGCAAATTTCTCAAGATTTGGAATTGCAATATTGAGCGTTTGGCTTCCACCCATCGAAAGCCCCGCGATGGCGCGGTTGTTGCGATCTGTCAGCACGCGATAATTTTTTTCTACGAAGGGCATCACATCAGTCGTAAAGTCCTGCACAAATTCATCTGGCGGAGGCGTTGCGCCGGGCGTGGGCGGCGTCATCCGAAAATTCTGGCGCGTGTGTCCGGCGGGCATTACGATGACCATTGGTTTGACTTTGCCAGTAGCGATTAAATTGTCAATGATGAATCCGGCGCGGCCTACAGACGTCCACGCTTCATCGCAATCGCCTGCGCCGTGCAGCAAATAAAATACGGGATATTTGCCTTTGCCCGCTTCATATCCCGGCGGCGTGTACACGTGCATGCGGCGGAATTTGCTGAGCGCAGTAGAGTAATAGGTGACGGCGCTGACAGCTCCGTGCGGCACATTTTTTGTATCTTGCACATCAGAACCGGAGACATTAACCATGCTCCAAACATTTGTGTTTGATTCGCTGATAGAAGGATTGCGCGGATCAATAACAGCAACTCCGCCGACGTTAAAATTGTAACGATATGTACCTGGATCAATCGGGCCAACTGTGACTTCCCATACGCCGTTTTCGCCTTTGGTCATTTCTTTGCCGCGCCCCATGCCAGGAATATCGCCGCCTCCTAGCATTACACTTTCCGCTTTGGGCGCAAGCAAGCGAAAGGTGATCCTGCGGTCGGCTTGCACTTCAGGAGAAGTAACTTGTGGTTGAGCATTTGGCGCTTGGGCAAAGACTCCAACAGCAAGCGCGATGGTTGCAAGCAAGGACATACTAAACGCGCGAACGCAAATCCCTTGGAATTTCATGGTTTCTCTCTTCTGGTACGAGCAAATTCACCTTAGACGTGATGTGATTCCGCTCAATTAGTAATTAAAAAGTGGAAATGTTCAGCCAACCCAGTTATTTCCGAAAGTACTTCGGTTGAACTACTTATACGTGACGGCCTGATGTTTCGTTACGCTAAAGTGACGGTTCCCCGCGCTTCACCATCGGGATTATTTTTTACTTCACACTTATTGTCGAAAACCATCATTGCGCCTTTATCCATTGTGAACACAGGCCATTTCGGCAGTCCGGCGTGATTCGGGTCGCCTTTGCGGGCGAAATTAATCCACGCTTCGCTTACCTTTGCGGCTAATGTGCGCGCATCAGTTCCGCCACCAGTCATATTTACACACCGATCAATATTGTCGAAAACAAACGCCAATTCTGAGCAGTGAAACGCACGCGGACGTCCATCCAACACAGGTGTTTGCCACGCGAACAAATATAGGAATGTTGGAGACGCATTTTGTGCCGCTTTGCGTTCTGCTTGCGTGACAGCGTTTTGCCGGGTAGGTACTGTGGAAATAAACGAATAAATATCGAACGGTTTCGCTTTGGGATTAGCTTTGCGGTACGCCGCAATAATTTGCTGACTCCGGTCGCCGTACATTTCTTTGACGCGGCTGGCAAGTTCAGCTTCGGTCATGGCGTCTACGTTCGGATTACCTATGCCTGATGTAAACTCATTCAACGCCGTGCCAATCAACATTGGAATATTGGCGGAAATTGCTGGCGCAGCGGGATCAAACGGATGTTGCGGCAAAATTTTTCCGTCAACTGTTGGCCCCCATCCTGCGCGATCGGCGCGGGGATTGAACACCCGCGCGGGGCCGCCTGCGGGAGCGACTTTGCGCATGGCTGCGGCTCCGGCGGCGACAATTTGTTGGTAGGGCAGTGTATGCAATTGATCAAGATGGTTTGCGTTCAATCCTAATTCGGCGACAACTGCTGCGGCTAATTTGGCCGAAGTTTCAGGCTGCACCATGCGCAAGCCGGAACCGCTTTGCACAGCGGCCTTATGGAATAATCCTTTGGCGCTCGGCATAGCGAGCAGCGTGCTAACTTTGCCGCCGCCGCCCGATTGCCCGAAAATCATTACGTTGTTTGGATCGCCGCCAAAATTGGCGATGTTGTCGCGCACCCATTCAAGTGATGCGACGAGGTCAAGCATCCCGACGTTGGCAGCAGTAGCATATTTTTCGCCGCCAATCGCCGCTAAATTTAAATAGCCCAGCACAGCCAAACGATGATTGACGGAAACGACTACGACATCGCCGCGTTTAGCTAAATTCTCGCCATCGTACGAAGGCAATTCCTGACCAGAGCCAGCCTGAAATCCGCCGCCGTGAATCCAGAACATCACGGGGCGTTTTTTGTTGTCATTGATGCCGGGTGTCCAAACATTAACGCGCAAACAATCTTCGCCAGGGATCCCATCATCCCAGCTAAATAACCAAGCCTCTTCGTCATTCGCCCACCCTGTGCGAGCGACTTGCGGGCTGACTTGTCCGTAGGCCATCGAACTGCGCACGCCTGCCCACGACTTGGGTTTTGATGGCGGCATAAAACGCGCTTCACCGCTAACGGGAGCAGCGTAAGGAATTCCTTTATACGTGAAAATATTATTGCGGATATAGCCGCGCACTTTGCCTGCCGTAGTTTCGACAACGGCTTGCGTTGCTGCCGCCGTGATTTGTGATCCTGTGACGGCTTGCGCGGATTTTGCTGCGGCTTCTGTTGCCATTGGCAACAGGGAAGTGGCGGCAGCACCGCCTGTTAATAAAGCTGTATTTTTAATCCAGGCGCGGCGTGTGATTGGCGTCCGTTTGCTCATAAGAAATTCTCCGTCAAAAAATAAGACTGGGTGCTTAATGCAGAAACACGCACGAAGTAAGTGTGCTTTTGCGCCCCTACTTCGTGCGGGCTTCCGCATACGGCTACAGCCTTTACAACATGTGATTGACTAAGGCTTTTTCTCTGCTGGCGGCGGCGGTGGGCCACCTTGTCCTTGCGGAGGTGCGGGCGGCGCAGGCAATTCAATTTTGGCGCTGCCGCGATGGCACGTCCAGCAATTTACTTTTTTGTCGCGTCCATCCGGGAGATAGTCGCTAGCATTTTGGTGTAAAGCCGTCGTCATTTTAATCATTGCGCGCGCGACATCTTTTTCCGGCTTTTCATCGCTGGATTTGTCCTCTGCGTGGCAATGGTTACAGGTAACACCGAGCGAACGATTAAAGGCTTGCATAAACCCCATCAATTGTTGGCGCGAGATGTCTTTGGGTAACACTTTTAAATTTTTCCAGCTAGGCGGCGCACCCCCTTGTTGCTGTCCATAAAGCGTAATCGTAAGTGTCAGCGTGATAGCCAATGCAAGCATCACGACTTTCCAACTATTCCGTCTCATATTGACTCCTCTCCATGAAATAACTGCAAGCAAGTATTTGAGAAAGCCAGATTCAGATGGTGATCTGAATCTGGCTCGCGGTTAATCAACAAACTCCAGATTTTTAGAACTGGAAGCGTGCTGAGATTTGCATGTTGCGTGGCGGACGTACCGAAGTGACAGCACCAAAGCCCACCCTATTTCCTGTTTCGGAAGCCAGATTGGTGGGCGTCGGATTTGTCAGGCTCGTTACGTTCAAGGTTGTGTTGACGGCGTCAAACTGAGTGTGGTTCAGCGTATTGAAGGTATCCAAGCGGAGTTCGACATTCATCTGTTCCCTAAACTTGAATTTCTTCGACAACGACATATCCCAGGCATTGATCGGAGCACGATTTAAGTAATTGCGTCCCGATTCCAAAGCGAGGCTGTTTAGACCCGGTGTCGTAAATGCCGCGACATTGAACTGACGATATGGATCGCTGCTATTACCACTGCCCGGATTGCCAGTGATCACAATGCGACCACCTTCAATTTGTTGGGTTCCTGTGACGCCATAACCAGAAAGACCGGGAATGTTGAACCCAATGCTATAGGGTTGGCCTTGCTGATAACGGTAAATACCAGACCATTGCCAGCCGTTAAGCGCATAGCCCAAAGTCCGGTTTTCGGTGGCTTTGGGGAGTTCATACACCCAGTTCACGTTGAAGTTATGCCGCCGGTCAAAATCTTGCAGACCATAGTTGGCACGTCGTTGATTGCTGTCATTGCGCGGTGCACCAAAACCGTTAATACCAGGAAGGTCATTGGCTTGTGTGCCTAGCGCTTTGCTCCACGTGTATGAACCACCCAGCAACAGTCCCTTAGAGAAGCGACGGTTGACGGAGGTTTGCAACGAATGGTAATTCGAGCTGGAAGCTGATTCGATGTAGGAAATATTGCCAAATCCTTGATACGGGCGCAAAAAGTCAACTGGCAGAGCTGATGCACCATTAGCGTTGAATGTTTGCGTCGGGTCTTGGTTAGCCGCTAAATAGGCCGCTCCATAATTCGGAGCATTGATATTGCGACGTTGTAAGAGGTGCGAAGCCGTAGTGCCTACATAGGAAACATCAAGTACTGCATCAAACGGCAATTTGTATTGCACACCAAGATTGAAGGCATATGTCGTCGGGTTTAAGCCTTCACGATCATAAGCCACCAGATTCGGAGGAGCCAGCAACACTTGTCCTGAATTAAGGTCTTGCATGCGACCAAAGAAGAAAGTCGGCTCAAGTGTGGTAGGCGGATTTCTCACCAAGTCAAACACCGTGTTGCCTTGCGGACGATCATAGAACATACCGCCGCCGCCGCGAATTACCATTTTTTGGTTACCCAGGACGTCATAGGCAAATCCGAAACGCGGCGCGAAGTGAACGCCACGATTCTTAAAGGTTCCCTTTTCGAGTCCTGCGCCTGCTTGTACGACACCATTGGTCAATTTGCCAGTGTTCGGTACGAGACGACCAATGTAAGCACCATCAATGGTGTTGGTTGCTGAGGGGATAAATCCTGCTACGATGGATGTGGGATCAACCGCGCGGCGATTGGCTCCACTGCAAGGATTCGTGTTGCCAATACAAACCGGGCGATAAAGGCGAGGTGCATCGGCAGGGTTAAATCTGCCAGGCAGGAAGTTTGCCGTTTGTAAGTCCTCGTCATATTGCGGTTGAATCCAGTAAAAGCGCATACCATAATCGAAGGTTAAGCGGTCGGTAACTTTCCAGTTATCTTGTGCAAACCATTCTACGTTATTATAGCGATATTTACCGATGATGTAGGCCGATGCCTGATTGAATTGGTTGTAAATACCAAGCGCCGCATTAGCGAAGCCGAAACCCGTATCAAGTGGGTTTGAGGTATTGTCAGAGAAATTATACTGACCATTGTTATTAGCAAAACTGCTTTGTGGTTTGTAGCTGTTTTGCCAGAATGCGCCCACTTTTGTAGTGTGTTGGCTCCAAACTTTGGAAAGGCTGACAGACCAGTCACGGTTTGTGTTGAAGTTATAAAAGGGAGCGTTGTTTGCGCCAATATTGGGGGGGTTCGCGATACGACCGCCGAAGACAAATTGTGGCGGAGAATCAATTTGAACTGCCCCGGGATAGATGACCGGAATTCCTGTCAATCCAAGTCCTGTTCGGTTGAATTTAGAATTCGCAGGGTTAATGTCAATCGAGTTGTGGCTGCCACCAATCGTCGCTTCAAGAATGGTGGTGGCATTGATTGAGCCCGTTACAGTTACAGCGTAGGTCGTACGTGGATTGGGCAGCAGGACGTTGTAATCGGGCAAGTTTGACGCAAGCACAAACGAGCCATACGGAAGTACCTGATCATTTTTGACTTTGACATAACGACCATAGACGTGCCAGGCATTGGTCAGATTGTAGTCAATCCGTACCAAGTCCTGACGTTGTGGCTGGCTGGAAGGTTGTTCCGTAATATAGTTAAAGCCGACGCCTGTCGTGTTGGGCAGCGGATACAGCTTCAAAATATTCAGGCCAATGCCATATAAGCGATTCTGCGGAATTTTGCCAAGGACACCACCATCCTGGAAACAGCCTGCTGTGTTGGTCGCACTGCAGGGCAGATTCAAAGTGTAATCGCGAATATAAGGGAATGGATTGCCCGAGTTGTCACGGGTTTGCGAAAAATCTCCTGTTCGTTCCAGCGCTGTCGGTACGGTTACGCGCGTTGGGCCAGTAGGGGGAATAAAGCGTTTTTGATGTTCTTCGCTGAAGAAGAAGAAGAGTTTGTCTTTGTTTGTGTTGAAAAGTTTGGGGATGTAAACCGGGCCTCCAATGGTGAAGCCAAGGTCGCGTTGATCAAGACGCGGTTTATTAATGCGGTTGGTCGGCGTGCTGTCACGGTTGTTGATCCACGTATTGGCGTTCATGCCATCGTGACGGCGGAAACCATAAGCTGAACCGTGAAAATCTCTCGTTCCACCTTTAGTCACCGCACTGATCTGCGCACCTGCCGAACGTCCGTATTCGGCCTGATAGTTTGACGTCAACACCTTAAATTCAGAAACTGAATCCAAGTTTAAGCTGAGCAATGTGCCATTGTTACCTGTGTCTACAATCGAAACGCCATCAAGCGTCAGGTTATTGGCACTGGTGCGCAATCCGTTAGCGCTGATGTTCGTGATTGCGTCGCTTGAACCGTTGTTGGTATTGAAAATAATACCCGGTGTCAGCGAAGCCAGAGGCGTAAAGCCGCGTCCGTTGACAGCGATGGCCCGTAACGCTTCGCCTTGAATAGCGAGTGAGCGTTCGGCACTTTGCGCTTGTACTAAAGTTGCTTCAGCAGTGATGGTGACTGTTTCATTGGCACCACCAACCTCAAGCGATAAATCACCAAGTGTAAGTTTGTCATTTGCTACGAGCAAAAGACCTGTACGTTGTGCTTTCTTGAAGCCTTTTGCTTCAATGGTTAGCGTATAGGTGCCAGGGGGAAGGGTTGGAAATACGAAACGTCCTTCTTTGTCGGACGTAGCAGTTTGCGAGAAAGCTCTGGTTTCATCTGTGATTGTGATTGATGCGTTCGTTACTGCCGCCTGTTGCGCGTCAGTAATGGTACCCGCAATCGAGCCGCTAGTGGTTTGCGCCATGTTTGCTGTGGCAAACGCAATAAGCAAGATGAAAAAGCATGAGAACCTTACGATTCTTTTCATCATGTTTAGACCTCCAATTGATGGTTCGGGATACACGCAAGAAATAGCGTGTATCAGGGAATACGATTCAAAAGCTTACAAGCAGATGGCTATGCAGCAATTGGTTGCGAATTTATGTCCGATTTGATCGGATCTTTTTCATCTCAGCAAAGAGCGAGTGAGAACCACTCAGGTGAAAGATATTTATTTATTTTGATAGGTCAGTCGTTGTTATCTTGGATGCCCAGCATTCATAAGCTTAACACACAAGCTGTAAAAGTTATACTGACCCCCAGCATTTTATTGTGTAATCTGTTGCTCATTTGCGTCGGTTATTTCTTGGCGCAAATTTACCCAGAATTCTATTTGTCAATATACTCGACACCTAATTCTTGTAGCTTGGCGCGTAGCCCATAAAACTCTACACCGAGTTCGCCAGACTTTAATTTCGCACGCGATTGCGCTTCTTTTTCCAGGCGCTTTTGCCCGAGCTCGGCAACTTCGGCAGCGAGTTCGCGTCTAATCACCACAACGCCATCAATGTCGCCGATGACAACATCGCCTGGGCGAATGATTGCACCTGCACACACGACATCAATATTCACCGAACCAGGCGTAGCCTTAACTGTGCCTTGCGCTGAAATCGCTTTTGACCACACGGGAAAATCCATCGTGGTCAAATCGGCTACGTCACGCACGCCTGCATCAATAACTAATCCGACGATGCCATGTGCCTGACACGAAGTTGCTAACAATTCACCGAACATCCCGTCCGTGGATTCCGAAGTTGTTGTGACTACCAACACGTCACCTGGCTGACACACTTCAATCGCGGCGTGGATCATCAGGTTGTCACCGGGTTGACACGAAATCGTAATCGCGGAGCCCGCGACTTTGGCGCTTGGGTAAATCGGGCGCATATATGGATTAAGCAATCCCAGGCGGCCTTGTGCTTCGTGAATAGTTGCGACGCCTTGTTCGCCTAAAGTTTTGATGACAGCGGCGGCGGCTCGATTTATGTTGCGAATAATCTGATGTCTCATCTTAACAGAATGCTTTGCAGAATGTTTTGAGTCCCATTTTTAAGCGGCTGATGCCCTAAAGCGCGCATTACAAAAGCACGTTTGCAACTTGCGGATAGACGCGCTGGAACGCTTCAGCGTATACAATCGCGGGATTGCCGGAATTGCGTCCGCCCTGGGTGCCGCGTCGTTTCGCTACATCGGTATAGTAATTCCAAAGATGTACCTGCGCATCCATGCAATGCATCGCGGCGACTTTTGTTTCAAACACAGGCGTAATGTCAAAGATCACGTCCGGTTTGAATTCGCACATCTCAGTTTGATGCGGCTCGAAATAAAAAACGGGCGGCGCGCTGAGATGTTTGTATTCGCTCGGATAGCCCATGGCTTGTGCATAAACGCGCGCATTCATCGTTAATTTGGAAGTCTCAACGTGATCGCCATTGTATGGATCAATCGGCGTATGCGTCAGCGCAACTGTCGGTTGGAAGCTGCGAAATTCCTGCACGAGTTCTTCTGTTAACTCTGGCGTGATGCCCAGCGGATAATCGCCCGCATTAAAGCAGCGAATTTCTGCGCCCAATGTTTCTGCGGCTTTTACCGCTTCGGCATGACGAATTTCTTTGACCTTTTCAATCGTCATGCCTTCTTTTTTCCAAAGACCTTGTGATTCGCCGCGCTCGCCATACGACAGGCATAGCACCCGCACCCGCGCGCCGCGCGCCGCATACGAAGCGATAATGCCTCCAGCGCGCCAGACAAAATCTGCCGCGTGGGCGCTAACAACCAGCAATCTTTCTTTAGCTAAATCCTGTGGTAATGCATCCATAAACAATTAATGAACAAGGCGCGCAGGAATTGTCGCTGCCATATGATTAATTTCTTTGCCCGTGAACCCTGCATTCAATAGACGCTGCGCGAATTGGGCGTAGCCTTCTGCAACAGCAGGATTCGTCTTTTGTCCTAAATCTGTTGCCAACATCGTGCGTTCAATTCCGACCGCTCGAATATTGGCGAAAACCGTTTCCCACGCGCACTTGTTGGTATGATATGTCGTGAAGCAATGTTCAATAACTGCCCCTAAATCAGCTAACGAAATTTGCTCTTCGGCAGTCAAATTTTGCGAAGGAAATTCCGCATGCGTGATAATAATGCGCGTAACGCCTACAGCCCGCGCTTCTTTGACCAGAGGAAAAATTTCGTGGCGACCCAGATGGCCGGTTGCCAAAATCATGTCGTGTTTGGCAATGAGCTCTAAGCATTGGCGTGCGTCCTCCGTAATCGCTCCTGCGCTGTTTAGCACAGTCATTGGTGGACGCGTGATGCCTGCGGCAGCAATTTCGCGCTGAATCTTGGCCCAAAAAGGCAACTTGTCATTCGGGCCATCTAAGCGGCCTGCGGTTTCGTTGGCAGCATCCACCGTGGGAAACCACACTATTTTATTGCCCGAACGTCCGGCGATTTCGAGTGCAACAGGATTGAGTCCGCCCACACTATGATTGAGCGTAATTGCGCCGTAAGCCTCAATTCCTGGAACCGCTTTGGTGACCACCGCAGCGCGTTCCGCTGTCGGAATATAATGCGATTTCAGCACAAACCCCTTCAGCCCATGCGCGAGAAATTCTTTCGCTAAATCGAGGTCGTCAATACGGCGTTCAATTACGTCAGGCGCAACATGTACCTGCAAATCATAAGCTCCCTGAATCGCTTCCCAGGCGGCTTCGGAAGCACAAATGCCAACGCCAGCATCTTGCGTGCTCATAGCTCTCCTACTAATTTTTACAATGTCTTAAGTGTGAATGAATCGCTGTATGCGACTTTATATTTTGTGAATAATATTTTGCCCAGAAGCAGTGGCAGCATGGCGGCAAATCAATTTCTTGTCAAGCGAGCAAGGGCAATTCTGATATATCAGTTTTGCCGATGATTTGGTGTTTGGGGAGCCAAAATTATAAGTTAGGGAAACATCAAGAAAATATTTGGATTTTGCTGGTCAAACGAACTAGCAGCTTGACTCACTATGAATTCGCTGTCATATAAGGCAGCAAGCCAAAGGGTGAATGGCGATTTTACAATCAGGTAGGATATGAAGGAACAGCTAGAAGACATTAGCTTGGCAGAAGAAGCTTATGCCATTTTGCGTTCCCGCATTTTGCATGGCGAGCTTTCTATCGGACAAGCAATGTCGCGGCGCAAAATTGCGGCAGAATTTGGTATGAGTATGTTACCGGTAGCAGAAGCCCTGCTGCGATTAGAAATTGAGGGCTTATTGGAAAGCCGCCCACGTGCCGGAACGCGGGTGCGCATTCCCAGTGAGCAAGATGTGCGCGGACATTATGTTGTGCGCGAAGCATTGGAAGTTGCGGCGGCGCGACTTTTTGCTGAAGTCGCCACGCTGCGTGAGCGCACGGGCTTGCAGAAGCTTGCGGCGCGCGTTGATCTCCTTTACGCCCGTAACCAGGCCAACCAGAATAATCGGCTTTTGTTCCTTAATACGCACGAAAAATTTCATCGGCGGATTGCCGAATGTACACGCTGTAAACCGCTGGTAGAAGCGATTGAAAAAAATCATGTGCTCTCGTCAACCTGGCTTTGCGTCCCGCGCGCAATACTCTTAAAAGAAGATGTAATGAGACATCAACAGTTAGCCGAAGCGTTGACAAATAGCGATCCGAATACTGCTGCCGCTGCGATGACATCGCATGTTCACGAGGCCTTGAATAATACGCTACAGCGGCTGGCTACGCATTTTCAATTGTACGACTCCCAGCAAAAGTCTTTTTCGCGGAGTGCCAAAAAAACGACGCCTGTTACCAAAACGCAAAATGAAAATTTGTTAGCTGTTCGCTGAATTTGCCTATCTATAAAAACGCTGCGCCCGGCTATATGACGCAAAACTTATATCCCAAATTTACTTGCGGTAGTTTCATTATACGGAATGTGAAGTGGCAGTCTGAGCCAAGCCATGCGGCAGAAAGTCCTTTAAATCCATCAACTTTGTTCCGTATGGCGAAAAAAAGGTCTTAGCTTGCTATTCTGCTCGAATATATTAGACTGCTCAGTCTTATAGTAAAGTCGTCGTTTTGCGTAACAAGCCTAAATTTTATTTCTGGCGTATCCGAAATCTGAAACTGGGTTTTCGCTACAGCTATTGGGCGAAAGCTGGATTGGCTAAAGCTAAAATAAAAATTTCAAATCAGTCTCTAAATTATGCAAGCCTGGATGCACGACCCGAAACAAGCAGTGATTGACGCCAAAGCTGCGTTGTTAGCGCGGATGCCTGATTGTACTGTGCGAATGGCGCGTTTGGATGAGTGGTTAGGAAACGAAGTTGCTGCCGTAAAATCCGAAGGTGCGGATGCCGTTCCAAGCTTTTCCTACAGCGATCTGCAGGCGGGTGCGATTAGTGCGGCGCAAAAAGATCAGATTCGGCGGCGTGGTTGTGTGGTGATTCGTGGCGTTTTTGATCGTCAACAGGCAACAGCGTGGAATGAAGAAATTGGCCGTTACATTGACGAAAATAATTATTACGACAAGGCCAAAGACAAAGTCGGGCTGGATCAATATTTCAGCACGCTGGTGTCTGGACGCCCACAAATATTTGGCTTGTATTGGTCGCGTCCACAAATGCACGCACGGCAACACGTAAATCTAGCCGCGACAAGAAGCTGGCTGAATCATTTATGGGATTTTACGCGGGCAGATAATATGCCCGAATTCGATCCTGATCGGCAATGTAATTACGCTGACCGCGTACGTCGCCGCGAACCGGGTGACAAATCGCTAGGGCTTTCAACACATTGTGACGGCGGTTCGATAGAACGTTGGTGTGACCCCAGTTTCCATCGTGTCTATCACGAAGTTTTTTTCGGTGATATAAATTCTTACGACCCATTTCAGGCTGCAGGGCGTACACAAACCGAAGAAATCCCGTCGCCCGCTGTGTGTAGCGTATTCCGTACTTTTCAAGGCTGGACAGCACTCACGCAACAAGGGCCGGGCGATGGAACCTTGAAAATAATTCCGATTGCGGGTGCGATGGCGTGGATGTTGTTGCGTGCGTTGCAACCGGATGTCGCTCCTGACGATTTATGCGGAGCCTCTGCCGGACGAGCACTCGCCGCAAATGCGCAATGGCATCAGGCTTTATTGGAAGCTGAAATAAGTATTCCTGTAGTAGAACCCGGCGACACCGTTTGGTGGCATCCTGACGTGATCCACGCCGTTGAAAATGAACATCGTGGCAGTGGTTACAGTAATGTTATTTACATTGGCGCAGCGCCGTGGTGCGAAAAGAATACACAGTTTCTGCCACGTCAGGCTGAGAGTTTTTTAGCCGGAAGTAGTTCGCCGGATTTTGCTGCTGAAGATTACGAAATAGCTTTCAAAAATCGCGCTACGCTGGAAGATTTATCCGAGCTTGGCAAAAAACAAATGGGCTTGATGCCTTGGTAACTATGAAATTGCGAAGCACACGATTCAAACTATTGCTAGTTTTTTTGTGCGCGTTATTTATCGTTAGCGCAACCACTAAAGCACAATCGCACGATGAACATTGGATTGCCACGTGGGGCACTGCACAACAGTTAATTTACAACGGCCCCACGCCGCCGCGTCCGCCGCAAAATCCGCCGCCGCCAATCAATCTTGCGATTCCGTCAATGTGGTCGAGCGTCAATAATCAAACAGTGCGGATGATTGCCCGCGCCAGTGTTGGCGGGCGCAGTGTGCGCGTTCGTTTGGTGAACGCATTTGGTAGCGCGCCCTTGCAAATTGGAGCCGCGCACGTTGCTTTGCGCAGTAAAGATTCGACAATTGTTCCCGCGTCAGATCGCGTGGTGACATTCAGCGGTCGCGCTTCGTGTTTGATTCCACCCGGCGCAGTGATGTTGAGTGATCCGGTGGATTTGACTGTTGCGCCGTTAGCGGAACTTGCCGTGAGTTTATATTTGCCAAAAGAAAGCACAACCAGCACGCATTTGTTTGGCGAACACACGTCGTATTTGTCGAAGGGCGGCGATTTTTCTGGCAACACCGAAATCGCTGATGCGACGACTTCGCTCGCGTATTACTGGCTTGCGGGCATAGACGTGCTTGCGCCTGCGAATGCTGCGACGATTGTGACATTTGGCGATTCGATTACGGATGGGCATGGTTCAATGCCAAACACCAATCACACGTGGCCTGCCTATTTCACGAAGCGGTTGCAAAAGGATAAACGCACTGCAAATTTTGGCGTTGTGAATGTAGGCATTTCCGGCAATCGGGTTTTGGGTGATGGCGGCGGCGTGCTGGGTGGCATGAGTGCATTAGCGCGATTAGAGCGCGATGTTCTTTTACAACCCGGCGCAAAATTCGTGCTGTTGATGGAAGGCATCAACGACATCAGCGGTCGCACGCGTCAACCGGATGCGGATGAAAAAGCTGTAGCCGAAGATTTAATCGCGGCTTACAAACAAATCATTGCGCAGGTTCATTCGCGCGGCATGAAAATTATTGGTTGCACGCTGACGGCGTATGAAGGTTCGCGTGCCTTTACGGAAAAAGGTGAAATGGCGCGCACCGCTGTTAATCAATGGATTCGTACAAGTGGAGCTTATGATGCTGTCGTTGATTTCGATGTGGCGACACGTGACCCCAAAAATCCCAAACGATTTGTCGAAGCTTTTCATGCGGGCGATTGGCTGCATCCTGGTGACACTGGTTATGAAGCGATGGCAAACGCCATTGATTTGACGATTTTTGCGCCGAAAGCTGCGGCGGCGAAAAAACGATAGCAATAGGATTTTACTTTGCAGGTGCAAGCCAAACAAAAAATGCCAACCAAGCTATCACGCCGCACCTTGCTGGGCGGCGCGTTGGCTGCATCCTTTGTTGGGCTTTCTGCTAAATCCGCAATTGCTGCTTCGTCTGACGGCAAAGAGGTATTACACGAATTTCCTTACGGCGCAGTGCAATTGACGGGCGGGCGGCTCAAACAACAATTCGATCAAATTCATCGCCATTATTTATCGCTATCGAATGATCGGTTGCTGAAAGTTTTTCGTGAACGCGTAGGCTTGCCCGCGCCCGGTACTGATATGGGTGGATGGTATGACGCGAATGGTTTTGTGCCGGGGCTGACGTTGGGGCAATACATTTCGGGTTTGTCTCGTTTAGGCGCGGCTACAGGCGATCAGGCTTGTCACGACAAAGCGCGCGCCTTGGTGGCAGGTTTCGGCGAATTTTTGGCGCGTACAGAAAATCCGTATGCAGGCGCAGGCGCAGAAAAAATGTGGCCTGCTTATGTGATGGATAAGTACGTCGTCGGCTTAATTGACGCCTATCGGTTGAGCGGCGTCGCGCAAGCCAAAACATTGCTGCCTGAAGTGATTGCAAAATGCCGCCCGTTTATTTCTCCCGTGAGCAAAGATCGCATTGGCAAAAAAGACCCGCCGTATGATGAAACATATGTGCTGTCAGAAAATTTATTCGCTGCCGCCGAAGTCACTGGCGATCAAAAATATTATGACCTCGCGGTGCATTATCTTTTAGACCGCGAATGGTTTGATCCGTTGGCAGCAGGGCAGGACGTATTGCCGTCCAAGCACGCGTACAGTCACACGATTGCGCTGAGTTCAGGCGGCAAAGCGTATCTGGCTACGGGCAATGCCAAATATAAAAAAGCCCTCGAAAACGCGTGGCGATTTATGGAGCCGCAACGATTTGCGTCAGGTGGTTGGGGGCCGGAAGAACAATTTGTCGAATTAGGGAAAGGCAAATTATTTGCGAGCCTGTCAAATTCATCCGCGCATTTTGAAACACCGTGCGGGAGCTACGCCGATTTAAAATTGGCGCGTTATTTGATTCGTCTGACAGGCGATTCTAAATACGGCGATGGATTGGAGCGCACGCTTTACAATACGATGCTGGCGACGCGTACGCCGGACAGTGATGGCGGTTATCCGTACTATTCCAACTATGGCGCGAACGCAGTCAAAAAATATTATCACCGCAAATGGCCTTGTTGCTCTGGAACATTAGTGCAAGGCGTAGCTGATTACGTACTCAATATTTATTTTCACGATGATGACGCGCTGTATGTAAATTTGTTTACGCCTTCGCAAGTGACATGGAAAAAAGGTGAGAGCAAAATCGTAGTTGAGCAAACAACAAATTACCCTGCCGAAAATGCGAGCCGAATTACGGTTCGCACGGGCGGAAAATTCGCATTGAAAATTCGCATTCCGGCGTGGTCAATCGGCGCTACAGTCAGCGTGAATGGACGCGGAGTCAATCGCGCACAAGCAGGACAATACGCCATATTGGAACGAAATTGGAAAGAGGGCGACACGGTTGATTTTGTTGTGCCGCAACCGCTGCGCACGTTGCCGATTGATGAAAGCCATTCGGATATTGTTGCGGTGCTGCGCGGCGCAGTGATGTACGTTGGGTTGAATCCGTGGGAAGAGTTGGCGCAAACGCCTGTGCCATTGCCTGCGAGATTACAATCGGTGCAAGGGCAATCAGAAAGTTACACGCTAAGTGTGAATGGCAAAACGTTAGTGCTGGTTCCGTATTTTGATGTGCAACTGGAAACCTATCACACTTATTTCAAGCGTGCGTGAGATCGTCGCGCGAACTTTCTAGTTCGCGTTAACTCGAAATGCACGAACTGGAAAGTTCGTGTTACGGTAAATACACGGCAGATTTTTCTGCCCAAACAAATCAATTCTAAATTGAGGGAAAATGAGTAAGCAGGATTCATACAAACACGTGCAATATCTTTGGAAGGACGAAGACGCCGACAAATTGTCTGGCGCAGATCGTCTTGTGTATCGCTCCAATCGGCTCGGCGATGATTTGACGCTGACGAATACGGGCGGCGGCAACACTTCGTCCAAGCTGAGCGAAAAGGACCCGCTCACTGGCGCAGAAGTCGAAGTGCTATGGATCAAAGGCTCCGGCGGTGATTTGCGCACGGCGAAGCGCGACGGATTTGCTTCGCTCTATCTCGACAAAGTGCGTGCGATGAAACCGCTGTATGTCAACAATCCGAATAAAGGCGCGAAAACAGAAATCGAAGACGCGATGGTTCCGCTTTACAATCATTGCGTGTACAACCTGAATCCGCGCGCGTGTTCGATTGATACACCGCTCCACACATTCGTGCCTTACCAACACGTAGACCATTTGCACCCGAACGCCGTCATCGCTATCGCTGCTTCCGTCAATCAGGAACGCCTGACAAAAGAAATTTTCGGCGACGAAGTCTTGTACATTCCGTGGCAACGACCGGGCTTTGATATTGGCTTAATCATTGAGTCAATGATTGCCGACAACCCCCAAGCGAAAGGCATCGTGCTTGGTCATCACGGCATGTCTTCGTGGGCGAATCACGACAAGACTTGTTATGAAACCGCGCTCGAAATTATTGACACTGCCGCGCGTTACATCGAATCAAAAGACAAGGGCGAACAAACTTTCGGCGGGCAACAACACGAATCATTGCCGGAAGCCGAACGCCAAAAAACTCTCATTGAATTATTGCCATGGCTGCGCGGCAAAGTTTCATCGAATAAACGCATGGTTGGCACGGTGCAAGACGATCCGAAAATGTTGCGCTTCGTAAATAGCGTAGACGCGCCGCGCCTTGCTGAACTTGGCACGTCTTGCCCCGATCACTTTTTACGCACAAAAATTAAACCGCTGTTCATTGACTGGAATCCTGCCAGCAATGATCTCGAAGCCCTGAAAACATTGATCGAAACGGGCATTGTACAATATCGCAAAGATTACGCGGCATATTACGACCGCTGCAAACATCCTGATTCGCCCGCGATGCGCGATGCCAATCCAACCGTAGTTTTGATCCCCGGCATTGGCATGATCGCGTTCGGCAAAAACAAATCGGAATCGCGCGTGACGGGCGAATTTTACAACTGCGCGATTGAAGTGATGCGCGGTGCAGAAGCGATTGATGAATACGAAGCGATGGACGAACAGGAAGCGTTCGACATTGAATACTGGTTGCTGGAAGAAGCCAAATTGCGCCGCATGCCACCCGAAAAAGAATTGGATCGCCAAGTCATCGCCGTGATTGGCGCAGGCGCAGGCATCGGCAAAGCTACGGCGCATCGTTTGGTGAAAGAAGGCGCACACATCGTTTGCGTAGATTTAGACGCCAACGCTGCGCAAGAAACTGCGAATGAAATTATTGCGCAATACGGCGCAGGCATTGGCGTAGCGGGCACGGGCATCAGCAATTGCGGCCCTGCGATTGGCCTCGCGTGCAATATTACGAATCGAGAGAGCGTACAAAAAATGTTCTCTGATGCGCTGCTTGCCTACGGCGGAATTGATGCCGTAGTCGTGACCGCAGGCATTTTCGTTCCGCCCGATAAAACGGGCTACATCCCAGATCAACTGTGGGACAAAACCTTCGCCATCAACGTCACAGGCGCATACATCGTTGCTGACGAAGCGAACAAAGTTTTCAAGCGGCAAGGCTTGCCCGCCAACATTGTTCTAACAACGAGCGCCAATGCTGTCGTAGCGAAAAAGGGAAGCCTCGCTTATGACACCAGCAAAGCTGCGGCAAATCATTTGGTGCGCGAATTAGCGATTGAACTTTCGCCGCTCGTACGCGTGAATGCCGTCGCGCCTGCTACGGTCGTAAAGGGAAGCACGATGTTCCCGCGTGATCGTGTGATCGCTTCGCTGGCGAAATACGCGATTGAATTTAGCGAAGACGAGGACACGGAAAGCTTGCGTGAAAAATTGGCAAACTTTTATGCCAAGCGCACGCTCACGCAAGTCGCCATCGAACCCGACGATCAAGCCGAAGCAATTTTCTTACTGGTGACAAAACGCTTAGGCAAAACGACTGGTCACGTCATCCCAGTAGATGGCGGATTGCAGGATGGATTTTTAAGATAAAGGTTGAGTCAGTACCACCTGCGTGAGCGGGTGGCGAGACTTCACCAATTGCCACCCGCTCACGCAGGTGGTACTGACAAGTAAGGATGTGTTTATGACGTTTGAAATTTCTGACGACTTCATTGCAGAACAGAACAAACAAGCCAAAATGTGGTTGGAAGAAGATTACGCGCATCTTGGCAAACAACTGCAACGGCGCGGCATCAACATCGAAGACCTCGCCGCCAAAGCGCAAGCCTTTCAGGTCGCGGTTCCTTCGTGGGGCGTAGGCACAGGCGGAACACGCTTTGCCCGTTTTCCCGGCATTGGCGAACCGCGCGGGATTTATGAGAAGCTGGCAGATTGCGCAACGATCAATAAATTGGTACGCGCTACGCCAAGCGTTTCGTTGCACATTCCGTGGGATAAGCCAGACAACGCCGCGACAATGAAATCATTTGCGAATGAGCGCGGGCTGACATTTGACGCGATGAATTCCAACACGTTTCAAGATCAGGCCGATCAAAAATTGTCATATAAATTCGGCAGCCTGACGCATCCCGATGCAGCCGTTCGCGCACAAGCCGTCGAGCACAATATCGAGTGCATCGAAATCGGCAAAACGCTTGGTTCTAAGGCGCACACAGTTTGGATTGGTGATGGCGGCAATTTCGCAGGGCAACAGCATTTCCGTAAAACACTCGAACGGTACTTAGAAAGTATGCGCGAAATTTATAAAGCGTTGCCGGACGATTGGCGCGTGTTTATGGAGCACAAAATGTACGAACCCGCGTTTTACTCGACGGTGATTAATGATTGGGGGACGAATTATTTTTGCGCTACGCAGCTTGGGGAAAAAGCAAAATGTTTGGTTGACCTCGGTCATCACGCGCCGAATGTGAACATCGAAATGATCGTGGCGCGGTTAATTCAAGCGGACAAGCTCGGCGGTTTCCATTTCAACGACAGCAAATATGGCGATGATGATTTGGATGCAGGCTCCATCAAACCGTTCCAATTGTTCTTGATCTTCAACGAACTCGTAGATGCTCAAACGGACGGCACGCCTGATTTCAATCCGGCTTATATGCTGGATCAATCACACAACGTGACCGACCCGATTGAATCGCTAATGATGAGCGCCGTCGAATTGCAACGTGCCTATGTGCAAGCGCATTTGGTAGACCGCGCGGCATTGACCGAAGCGCAGGAAAATTGTGATCCGATGTGTGCGCTGCAAACGCTGAAGCAGGCATTCACGATTGATGTTGCGCCGATTATCGCTACCGCGCGAATGCGCGGAGGCGGCGCAATTGATCCGCTCGTAACTTATCGCGCCAGCCAATATCGCCAGCACAAAGCCGAAGAACGTCCGGCGGCTATCGGAATTTCGGCAGGCATCGTTTAATTGCGGATTGCGGATTTCGCTATGCGTAGCGTCAGTCTGCAATCCCCAATCCGCAATCCCAAATCCGCAATATGAATTCTCCTCTCTACATCGCAGTTGATCTCGGCGCGGGCAGCGGTCGCGTCTTTCTGGCTGGCCTAGCCGAGGGCGAATTTTTGCTTGAGCAAACGCATCGTTTTCACTATCCGCCGCGTCGTGTGGGTGGGCATTTACGCTGGGACATTCAGCACATTTGGACTGAAATCAAAATTGGTTTGGCAGCGGCGGCAGAACGTGCGAGCGAATTGGAACGCCCAATTCACAGCATTGGCGTAGACAGTTGGGCGGTGGATTACGGCTTGCTCGACGCTGACGGCCAAATTATTGAAGACCCAATTTGCTATCGTGATGAACGCACAGCAACTGCGCTGGAAGAAGTCTTTGCAACAATCCCGCGCACTGAAATTTATGCAAAAACGGGCATTCAATTTTTGACGCTCAACACGTCGTTTCAATTGCATGCGCACAACAAAGAAGGCTTTTCGCCGCGTGCTGATAAATTATTATTGATTCCTGATCTGATTAATTTTTTACTGACTGGCAAAGCCGCTACCGAATACACGAACGCGACGACGATGCAGTTGGTAAATGCGCAAACGCGTGAGTGGGATGAAGAATTAATTGCGCGATTAAATTTGCCGCGCCATCTATTTACGGAAATCATTCCCGCTGGCGCTGAAGTTGGAACGCTGCGGGCTGAACTTGCAGACGAATTAAATTTGCAGGGCGTGAGAGTTATTGCGCCTGCTACGCACGACACAGGCAGCGCAGTCGCCGGCGCGCCGTTGCCGGAAAATTGGGCATACATTTCTTCGGGGACGTGGTCATTAGTCGGAGTCGAATTAGCAGCGCCATTAATCAACGCTGAGACTACGTTGCATAATTTTACTAACGAAGGCGGTGCATTTGGGACGATTCGCTTTTTGAAAAATGTGATGGGTTTATGGTTGCTGGAATCGTGTCGCAAAGAATGGCAGGCGCAAGGCATCGCAACTGATTATGAGCAATTGTTGCGCGACGTTGTTGCGTTATCAGAAAAATCAGTATTGCTTTTTCCTGACGACGAGCGCCTTTTCAATCCAGCAAGCATGCTTACAGCAATCCAAACGCAGGTGCAGGAAACAGGACAAGTGCTTAGTGCTGAGCCTGCGGCAATCACAAAAGCGATTTTAGATTCGCTCGCCTTTCGTTACGCTTCGGTCATTCGCACGATTGAGAAAATTACAGGCAATAATATTGGTGGTGTGCAAATTGTGGGCGGCGGTTCGCTAAATATTTATTTAAATCAGGCGACGGCGAATGCTTGCGACAAGCCTGTTTTAGCAGGGCCAGTTGAAGCAACCGTGATCGGCAACGTTTTAGTGCAGGCCGTCGCCGCCGGATGTTTTGTAAATTTGGCAGAAGCGCGTAAACACGTTGCCGTAAATATGCAATTGCAACGATTTGATCCGCAACCTTCGGAAAGCGCACAAACGGCAGCCGCGCGTTACGCTACTATCGAAAATAAATTTATCCATTCCTAGAAACTCACGAGCATGAAAGTCTCTTTATTTATTACCTGCCTCGCCGATCAATTGTGGCCTTCGGTGGGAACCAGCACCGTTGAAGTGTTACGCCGCGCCGGATGCGAAGTCGTTTTTGATGAACGCCAGACCTGTTGCGGGCAACCATCATTCAATACGGGCTATCGCAGCGAAGCGCGCAAATTAGCCGAACGCTTCATCGAAATTTTTGAAGATGCCGAAGCCATTGTCAGCCCGTCCGGTTCATGTACCGCGATGGCGCATCACTTTCACGAACTTTTTGCCGACGATGAAAATTGGCGCAAGCGCGCAAATTCAATTGCCGAACGCACACACGAACTCGGTGCATTTTTGGTGAATGTGCTCAAGGTCGAAGACGTCGGTGCAAGTTTCAACGGGCGCATCACTTGGCACGACGCGTGTCACGGCTTGCGCGATTTAGGGATTCGCAACGAACCGCGTCGCTTGCTGAAAAATGTGCGTGGAGCCGAATTTGTCGAACTACCAAATGCCGATGCCTGTTGCGGGTTCGGCGGGACGTTTTCGGTAAAATATCCAGAAATTTCGACGGCAATTCTGGATCAGAAAATTGCGAATATCGTGAACACAGATGTGCGCGCGATTGTGTCCGGCGATGCGAGTTGTTTGATGCAAATTGGCGGCAGACTTTCGCGCAACAATTCACCTGTGCGCGTGATGCACCTGGCGGAAATTTTGGCTGCACAAGAAAATTAAAATGGATCATCTTACTGCTGAAACTTTTGATACGAATGCGCGCGAAGCGCTCGACGATCCGCAATTGCGCGGCGCGTTGCGCAATCTGGCGAACACGTTTGGCGAGCGCCGCAAAATCGCAGTCGCTTCGCTACCGAACTGGGAAGATTTGCGCGAAGAGGCGCGTTTGATTAAAGACGAAACGTTATTGCATTTGGATAAATATCTGGCAAACTTTACCGAGAATGCCGAACGCGCTGGAGCTAAAATTCATTGGGCGCGTGATGCCAAAGAAGCGAACGCGATTGTCTTGAATTTGCTGCGCGAAAAAAATGCGCAGCGCGTCGTCAAAAGCAAAAGCATGGCGACGGAAGAAATTCATTTGAACACTGCGCTGGAGGCTGCGAACATTAATCCAGTCGAAACAGATTTGGGCGAATGGATTATTCAACTCGCGCACGAAACGCCTTCGCACATTGTTGTTCCTGCGATTCATAAATCAAAAAAACAAATTGCTGATTTGTTCGTCGAAAAACTAGGCATCGCTCCGACCGATGACGTAGCTGTGTTAACTGGCACAGCGCGGCGTTTATTGCGCGAACAATTTGCCTCCGCCGAAGTCGGCATCAGCGGCGTCAATTTTGGCGTAGCTGAAACAGGAACAATTCTTATCCTCGAAAACGAAGGCAATGCGCGGCTCACGACTTCGTTGCCTAAAACGCATATCGCCGTGATGGGCATTGAAAAAATTATTCCGCGCTTTTGCGATCTGGATGTGTTTTTGAAATTGCTGCCACGCTCTGGCACAGGTCAACGCCTGACGACGTACCAATCGCTGATTACAGGCGTAAAACGCAAATCCGAAGATGAAGGGCCGGACGAATTGCACATTGTGATGCTTGATAACGGACGCAGTCGCATGCTCGCGCATCCCGCTACACGACAATCGCTGGCGTGTATTCGTTGCGGCGCATGTTTGAATGCGTGTCCTGTCTATCAACAAATTGGCGGACACGCTTACGGTTCGGTATATCCGGGGCCGATTGGCGCAGTGATTACGCCGCAACTTGTCGGTTTAGGCAACGCGCAACAGTTGCCGTATGCTTCAAGCTTGTGCGGCGCGTGCCGCGAAGTTTGTCCCGTGAAAATTGATATTCCCGAATTATTGCTGCATTTGCGCGGAGAGATTGCCGACAATCCGCACGACGCGCCGAACGTGAAGCACAAACCGCTCGAAAAATTCGCATTCAAAATGTATACGCGCCTGATGTCGAGTCCGAAGCTTTATGAGTTCAACGCGAAAATCGGACGCATTATGCAACACGTAATTGTGCGCAACGGGCGCATTGGCAAAGTCGGCAGCATCATCGCAAAATTCGCGCCGCCGCTTGGAGCATGGACAAAAGCGCGCGATTTGCGTCCACTCGCCGATCAATCATTTCGTGAATTGTGGCGGAAGGGAGAGGGCAAGTGAACACGAATTATGCCCGCGAAGAAATCTTCGCCGCGATTCGCAAACACCTTGCAGCCAGCGTGCGATTTGATGAGATTCGTCAAATCCATCATCCGCACGAACCGTCTGGCATACCTGTAAATACAGGCATGGCAATCAATTTATTACAGCAAAAATTTCAGCAAGGTTTGGAATTGATCGGCGGAAAATATGTTAGCGTAGCCAATCCCCGCGAAGCCGCCGCCGCTGTCCAACAAATCATAACCACCTCAAAAGCAAAAAAAGTCGCGCTGTCTGATTCACCCTTGGCGCAACAAGTTTCGCAACAAGTGGACGCCGATGTGATTTGGTTAGATAACGCTTCGGCTGAAGAAATGTTTGATTGCGAAATCGGCCTGTCAGGTGCGCAATACGCGTGTGCTGAAACCAGTACCTTGGTGCTTGAAACCGATACCGAACGCAATCGCCTTTGCTCGCTTGTGCCGCCGATTCATATCGCAATTGTCGAGGCAAAAAAAATATTGCCCACACTTGGCGATGCGTTGCAGGCTACGGGAGCGAAAAGCCCTGACCAAATCAGTCGCGCGATCACTTTCATTACGGGCCCTTCGCGCACGTCAGATATTGAATTAACGCTTGCCATTGGCGTCCATGGCCCACAGGCATTGCACGTGATTATGGTGCAGGATTTAGATGATCTTGAAACGTAACTATTTCCATTAGTCGGAGGCGTCAAGAGTTCAAGCTTTTAGCTTGCTTCTTACCTGAAAACGCAACCTGAAGCTCGAACTCTTAACGCCTGTTTTCAATGTATCTTGATCGTAGGTAATATAGCTGTTAGATTCTCCGTCATCAGCCCATACCATTAGGGGTAGTTATGAAAAATAGCAAACGATCAATGCTCGCCTTATTTGGGGGAATCGTTATTTTATCTGGCGTCGCTGCGGCGCAAACGAATGAGCGAAAAATTGTGCTCAATACTTGCGACCAATTCAAGACTCCTGTTATCAAACCGCAAGCGCCAACCGACACGAAAATACCGATTTTGAAGCCCGACGAAACAATGGATTATAAAGGCATCGTGATTAATCCGTGTGAGCAGACCTTGTTGGTGAGAATAGTTCCTTCCTCTGAAAAGAAAAAGCAAGGAAAAACGCCTTCCGCGCTCAATAAAGTACTAGCGCCTGATGGCACCGTCAAACCTTTGACTTCCATTCTCAACACCACAGAAATTATGAAAAAAGCGCGCGCTGCCATCGCTACAAAAAAGGACAACTAGCATACGATAATTTGGCGACAGCATTCACTTAATTTCTAGTGTGGTGACTCATATCGAGATTGCCCTATAACCTGCGGGGTTGACCTTTTTTAATTAAAGCGACACCGCTTTCGGTTTTTTACCTTCTGCTTCCGCAATCAACAAAGTCATTTTGATGATGGTGTCCGGGTTGAGCGAAATTGAATGAATGCCTTGCTCGACCAGCCAGGTCGCAAACTCTGGATAATCCGATGGCGCTTGCCCGCAGATACCAATGGGCTTGCCTACTTGTTGTGCGGCGGTGATGGCTTGCGCAATCATTTGCTTGACTGCCGGATTGCGTTCATCAAACAAATGCGCCACTGTACCCGAATCACGATCTAGTCCCAGCACCAATTGCGTCAGATCATTCGAGCCAATGGAATAACCATCAAAGACCTTTAAAAATTCCTTTGCTAGCACGACATTTGCGGGCAATTCACACATCGCATAAACTTCCAATCCGTTTTTGCCTTGTCGCAAGTCATTTGTATTCATTACTTCAATCACGCGTTTGGCTTCTTCAATCGTGCGGCAGAAGGGAATCATCACTTTGACATTCGTCAGCCCCATCACATCGCGCACGCGCTTGAGAGCCTGACATTCGAGAGCGAAGCCCGCGGCATAGCGTTCATCGTAATACCGCGATGCGCCGCGAAAGCCTAACATGGGGTTTTCTTCTTTCGGCTCAAATTCTCTGCCGCCCAGCAATTGTGCATATTCGTTGGTTTTGAAATCGCTTGTGCGCACGATCACAGGCTTTGGATAGAACGCAGCGGCGATGCGTCCGACGCCTTCGCTGAAGCGGCGCAGGAAATATTCGCGGGGGGCTTCATCGCCGAGGCGCGCGGTGATTTCTTTGATCGCTGCTTGATCGTTGAGCTTCGGAAAACGTGCGAGCGCCATCGGGTGAATGCCGATGTGATTGGTCACGATGAATTCCGTGCGCGCGAGGCCGACGCCTGCATTCGGTATCGCGGAAAGACCAAACGCGCGACTCGGATCACCGACTGTGAGCATCACTTTGGTTTTCGTTTCCGGCACGCTCGCGGCATCAACTCGTTCGATGGTAAATGGGGTGCGACCCGCATAAACACGGCCTTCGGAGCCTTCTGCGCACGAAATCGTAACTTCATCACCGTCGCGCAAAACATTCGTCGCATTGCCTGTGCCGACGATGCAGGGCAAGCCGAATTCGCGCGAGACAATTGCGGCGTGTGCCGTGCGTCCGCCCTGATCGGTGACAATCGCTGCGACGCGGCGCATCACGGGTTCCCAATCGGGATCGGTGTTCGTTGCGACCAGAACTTCTCCTGCTTGCACTTGATTGAGTTCACTGATGGAACGAACGACGCGTACCTTTCCGACGCCAATCTTTTCCCCAACCGCTTGCCCCGTAACTAAAATCTTGCCGGGCTTTTCTTGCAAACAATACGTTTCTGCAACGGCTGTGCGAGGCTTGGCTGAATGCACGGTTTCTGGGCGGGCTTGTACGATGAAGAGTTCGCCCGTGAGTCCATCTTTTGCAAATTCCAAGTCCATCGGTTGTGGGTGTCCGGCGAGTTCGGAGTACTGTTCTTCAATCAAGCACGCCCATTGCGACAGCTTCAATACCTCGTCATCGGTGAGCGAAAAACGTTTGCGTTCGTCCGCCGGAACGGCTTCGCTCCGCGTTGCTTTACTGCCATCGGCATACACCAGCCGCACTTCTTTAGAGCCAATCTGTCGTCCGATGATGGCACGCTTTCCGGTTTGCAACGTTGGTTTGAAAACCGTCCATTCATCAGGCGTGACGACGCCTTGCACGATGTATTCGCCGAGGCCATAAATGCTGGAGACGACGACCACATCCCGAAAACCTGATTCGGTATCAAGTGTGAAGATCACACCAGAACTGCCTTTGTCAGAACGAACCATCGGCATAATGCCAACCGACAATGCGACCTTGAGTTGATCATAACCAAGCCGCGCGCGGTAGCTGATGGCGCGATCTGTGAACAGTGACGAATAGCTGTTTTGCACCGCGCGCAACAACGCATCTTTGCCTCGGACATTGAGAAATGTTTCGGCGGCTCCGGCAAACGATGCTTCCGGTAAATCTTCGGCGGTAGCAGACGAACGCACGGCCAATTCCGGTTCACGCCCGCACCGTGCGCAGAGTTGCTCATACGCTTGCACGATAGCATGTTGTAACGCAGGCGGGAGCGGTGTAGCCAGCACCGTCATTCGCGCTGCATTGCCACGTTCCGCTAGTTGATGCATATCCTCAGGATCAAAATTGGAAAAGATGGCGCGTAATCGTTCTTCTAACTTATGCTCCGCCAACAAGCCTCGATAGGCTTCTGCCGTTGTTGCGAAGCCATCTAACACACCTACGCCTTTGGACTTGAGGGCATTGAAAAGTTGTCCCAGCGAGGCATTCTTGCCTCCGACGCGCGCCACATCGTGCATCCCAATTTGACTGAAATCCAGCGTGTAAATTTGAGTTGCGGTCATACGTAATCTCGCCTTTCGTTTGTAAAACCATTGATAAGAATCAAGACCAGCAAAACGAATGCCACCCGCTATTCAGGAAAAAGCCGTTGAGAAGAGAGCAAGATTTCCCACCGATTGCGTGAAATCTCGCGTTACGGTCATCTATCTCTTCCGTCGTTATTATCAATTCCCCAAATTTGGATTTGGCCTGAAGCTTGCAAGTGTAACGGTTGTAGTTTTAAGCAATAGGAGGGAAAAATAATGCCGCATAAACAAATGTTATTTCGTTCTGAGGCACGCGAGAAAATTCTGCGCGGGGCTGCTGCTTTAGCAGATGCCGTACGCGTTACGCTTGGGCCAAAATCCAAATGTGTTTTGATCGAAAAAAAATGGGGCAAACCGCTGGTATGTAACGACGGTGTAACGATTGCCAAAGAGGTTGAGTTAAAAGACCCCGAAGAAAATCTGGGAGCGCAAATGATTCGGCAAGCCGCTGAACAAACGGGCGAAGCGGTGGGTGATGGCACAAGCACTTCGACGATTTTGGCCTACGCGATTTTTGCGGAAGGCTTGCGTAACGTGGCTGCCGGAGCGAGCGCCGTAGATTTGAAGCGCGGCTTGGATCGCGGCTTAAAAATCGCGGTTGAATCCTTACGTGCAATTGCGCGTCCGGTTGAAAGCCGCAAAGAACGGGCGCAAGTCGCTACGATTTCCGCGCACAATGATCCTGCGATTGGCGAATTGATTGCTGACGCGACCGAACGCATTGGCGAAGAAGGTGTGATTTCTGTCGAAGAATCCAAAACCACAGAAACTACGCTTGAAGTCGTCGAAGGCATGCAATTTGATCGCGGGTATTTGTCGCCGTATTTCATTACCAGCCCCGACAAAATGGAAGCTGTATTGGAAGACCCGTTAATCCTTCTGTGCGAGAAAAAAATCAACTTGATGGCTGATTTGATTCCTTTATTAGAACAAATTGCCAAGAACGCGCAATCCCTGCTCATTGTGGCAGAAGAAGTCGAAGGCGAAGCGTTGGCCACATTGGTGGTGAATAAAATTCGCGGCGTACTGTCATGCGTTGCGGTTAAGGCTCCGGGCTTTGGAGATCGGCGCAAAGCGATACTTCAGGATATGGCGATCTTAACGGGCGGGCAGGTTATCAGCGAAGAGTTAGGGTTGAAGCTGGAGAAAGTAACGCTGGCAGATTTAGGCCGCGCGCACCGCATTGTTGTAGACAAAGATTACACCACAATCATCGGTGGCGGTGGTGCGAAAGAAGCGATAGACGGGCGCTGCAAAGAATTACGCAAACAAATTGATGAGACGACTTCAACTTACGACCGCGAAAAATTACAAGAACGCCTTGCGCGTTTGGCGGGTGGTGTCGCTGTGATTCATGTCGGTGCGCCTTCTGAAGCAGAAATGAAAAATCGCAAAGAAGCTTTTGACGATGCAATCAGTGCGACGAAAGCTGCTGTAGCCGAAGGTATAGTACCGGGCGGCGGATTAGCTTTACTGCGAACCATTGAGGTCGTCGAACGCGAAGCCGAAAAAGCGGAAGGCGACGAACGCACAGGTTTGTTGATTCTCAAACGTGCATTGGAATCTCCTGCCCGTCAAATCGCCGAAAACTCGGCTTTTGATGGCGGCGTAGTTGTGAACGCAATGCGCAAAGGAACAGGCAATTACGGCTTTGATGCGGCGTGCGGTGATTATGTAGATTTAATGGAAGCGGGCATCATTGATCCAACCAAAGTCGTTCGCGTCGCACTCGAAAATGCCGTTTCTGTTGCCAGCGTGTTGCTGTTGACAGAAGCTACCTTAACCGAAATCCCTGAACAAAAGCCCCGGACTTTGCCGGGTGGCGAAAGTGGGCTTGAATAATGAACAGCCTGTTCTATTTATATCTTTGACAATTTGTCCCGCTAAAGGAGGAGTTATGCGATGGTGCAACCGCATTGTTGTTGGCTTGTTAATTTGTTGGGGACTGATGAATGTGGCGAGTGCGACGAGGACTTCTATCTATCAAGATTGGGTGAGTCAAACTGCTGCGCTCATCAGCCAAGCCAAAGAGCAAGGTTTGATTTACCTCAACACCAAGGACAACAAAGCCAAAGACATCGCCAAGAAAAATCTGGAAAAAGCAGAGAAGCAGCTCAAAGACTATGTGAAGAAGCAGAATGATTGTGAGAAGTGCTTTGAGTTGCTGGCCGAAACCTATCTGTATCGCGCCTATTTTGGATTCAGCAAAGATTACGACAATTGTGTGGAAACCGCCGAAAAAGGCTTGAAGCTTTTCCCAAATAATCACCGGTTGGCGCTGCTGAAAGGTTACGCGCATTACAACTGCGAAGAATACGATCAGGCACTCAGGGCGTTGAATCGCTATCTCCTGACGACAAGCGATGATGAAACGACAAAGGCACAGGCGAAGCAAGTGCAAAATACTTGTCAGGATAAATTTCTAACCAACTGGAATCGCCAGGCCAATTTCTATCAATCCAAAGAATCCCGCATCGAAGGCTTCAATGCCCAAACCAATCGAATAGAGGTCGTTTTTCAGATCACGCCGGATTATGAATTGAATCTTGGCAGTCAAGGCTTTGCCGCGTTAACGGCCAATGCGCCAACAGTCGCTGACCCAGAGATTCAATCATACCTTGAAGGGTTGGTGGATCGTTTAGTAAGTAAAACACCCGGTTCAAATTTCAACTTTAAGGTCACACTGCTCAATTCACCTGAGGTCAATGCGGTGACGCCTCCAGGACATATCATTGTATATCTGGGCTTACTCGGCTTTGCGGAAAACGAAGCAGAATTGGCGGCAGTCCTCTCGCATGAGCTGGCACACAATTACGCCCATCATCAGGGGCGTGCCGCAATCAAGGAATTCACAGCGCGCAGCATTGCTGGAGCCATCTTGCAAGCCGTCACGCCACAAGGACAGGTTCAACAAACGATAGCCCAGTTATCCGCGACTATCGGCGTTAATTTGATCATGCGTGCCTACAGTCGCTTTGAAGAGAAAGAAGCAGATTTATACGGCACGCACATTCTTTTCAATGCCGGATATAATCCGACAGCGGCTCCAAATGTTTTTTTGAAAATGTACCGGATGAGCCCGAAACAGCCGATCAAATTCTTCAGTACGCATCCACCTGCGCCCGACCGTGCGACTTATTTAACGGATTACCTTGAAAGTTACCCGCTTAGCCGAGAGATGCAGATGGACAGCCGCGCCTTTCAAAATATCAAAGCCAGAGTCGCCGCATTGTTGCCACGTAGTGGGCAGCAGAAGTTGCCGGGCAAAGGTGTGATTCCCTAACCAATTGCGCGTTTGTCTGTTAGCAAAGGATAAATGCAATCAGTAAGGATTGGACAAGACGTAGAGGGCGGAACATATGAGTCGAAAAATATTATTTGCTGCAATTACCATGCTTTGTGTGTTGATCGATAGTGCGGTGATCCTTGGGCAGGAACCCGCAACGATTGAACAGGCAATTGAGAAAGTAAAGAAGATTACAGACTCAAATCCCGTCAAGCAAAATGAATTGCGGGCGAAAGAGGCTTTCGACATTATCACCAAGCGAATCCGCAACATTAATTCAACAGATGATGGAGCTGACCTACCAGAGTTTGAGGATTATGGGCGTGAATTAGCATACCTGCGCGGTGATAAACCAAGGCCAGGTCAAGACAAAGGAGTCCCTGTATCTGGGGAAGAACTCATGAAATGGGTATGGCAAAATCGCGTTGCCAGATGCGCAGAGTCAGTTGATTTACTTACATTAATTTTAAACGGAGCGGGCGTGAAGGTCTCCAGCTTTACCAGCACTGCCGGACACCAGATTCCGGTTATTAACTTTGCGTCTGATGGCGACCCTGATAATCCCTGGGCTTGGGGCTCTGATGCCATAGCGATGGATGCTTGGTTAAATAAAACGCTGCGAGCTGAAGATGCATGGAACGAAAAATGGTATTTCAAAAATGGGAAAGCTTATGTTGCGACCGCGACCGCACCTTTTTCAAATCGGCAAAGAATCAAACAGTTTAGCGAGCGAGGACGAGAATTCATTAAGAGATATTGTCAACAATATCGGCAAATGCTGGACAAATATTTTAAGATTCCTGCCCGATTTAGAAAAGACCTGGAATTCAGGCCGGAAGAGGATACTAAGCTCGAAGAATGGGACAAGACCTATCAGAATATCCAGAACGATTTTGATCAGGGGATGAGGCAGGCTGAGACCTCGAAAAAGTCTAGCCCGCAGCAATACAGTGAATCTTGCAGGCAGACCAGCGAAAAAGCACAGAATGCTTTAGAGCAGCTAAACCGAGAGATAGCCCCTTATCGTTATTGCTCAGCGGAAGTTGATAACTTTTTCCAAGTCATACTCAATGCGAGAAATCGGGTGGGAGCCGCGTGTAATGCTACAACCTCTAATGATGTCCCAGCCGATATCGTCACTGGAACAGGCGAAGTCAAGGTCACAGCATTTTATATTCTATTGCTTTCGACAGGTGGCTTGTATGTTGGCTCGGAAGATTCATTGAAAGGCCGTCCGAGTTGTGGCTTTGAGGGCGGTGGTTTAGATTGCAGCCTGCCCATCAAATGGAGCAAGTTGGCCGGGCCTTTTGGCAATCAGGATGAAGCACAGGCTGAGTTATGCCGGAGTATTACACAGACCAAGATTTATCCGCTCGGCATTGGGTTAAAGGGACAGTGGCGCGGCTCGGATAAGTGGTATGGCTTGTGGAATGCGAGCGTCAGCAACTGCCGGCCTAAGTAAGTTCGGGAAAATAAAATCAATGAAAATGCGTATGCGATTACGTTTGGTAGTTGTGGAGTTCGTTGTTTCGTTGTTGGCTATTCCTTGTTTTGGCGTTAGTACGTACAAGGGATTGTTGCCCGGCTTTAGCACGCGCAACGATGTAGAGAAGACTTTGGGAAGCCCGGTGCGAGAGATTAGTAATCTGGTCTTTGAATATTCCGTACTCGCATCAGAGGGGAAATTGTTGGTCGAATATCGCGCGCCGGGTAACATCGTCGAGCGCATAGAGAGAACTTTTGTCAATCCGATTTCGCGCGCTGCGCTGGTTCGCGCTTTGAAACTATCTGAAGAGCCTGAAGACAAGGGAGTCAATAAAGAAGGACATCTGGTTGAATATTTCAATGACATGAAAACACTGGCGCTAACTCATATTTCAGACACAGCCGACAGCGGCGTCATTAGCATTGGCTATTACAGCCTGCAACTTTTTGCTGCCGGTTTGGATCGAGCGCGGAATCCGATGGTGCAGTTCGATCCGGCAAATTGTCAGGATGTTTATCAGTGGGCGATGAATGAGCGAGATGTTGCCAAGCGTAGCAAAAATGTGCTGCGACATCAGGATATTCTAGAAATTCAAATCCTTGCACAACGAGGGGAGTGTGAGAAAGCCAGAAAACAGGCTGAAAGTTACAAGCAGAAATTTCACCCTTAATACGGACGTTGTTTTACGCAAAAAATTAAGAGTGAGCTTGGTACATGAAATGAGGATTATTGGTTTCATTACATTAAGCCTCTGGCAGCGTCCAGCAGAAAAAATAGCGTGCCAGTTTGCAAACCTAACAGGCCTGATGAGAAGGAGCGGAAGTGAAGAAGTTCTACCTTTATTCGTTATTTATCATCGCAGTTCTGATAATGATTTTTACTATTGCCATTAGCCTAACTCCGCGCATGTTGGCGCAGACAATGCAACAAGCACGGCTCGGTACTAATGTTTTAATTCGAGGAGCAGAACAAGGCAAACCGTGGATCAATCTGCGCGACGGGCGCGAGATGCTGACCAGTTTTGAGGGAAACGAAGCTGACCAGTTAATGGCAGGGGGGGCGCAACCGCTCACATTGGCGTTTGCTGATTTCGATGAAGACGGCATCCCTGACTTAGTGAGCGGCTATACGTTGCCCCATGCGATCACGCTGCATCGCGGTAATGTGAATGCGATTTATCCACATACGCCTGAAGTAAGGCAACGCAAAGCAACAAGCGAATTCAGCGAAGCTCCTTTCCTTTCACCTGCACAAATGTTCGCGGTGCCTGAAGCTCCCGTTTTCATTGGTACTGGGGACTTTAATGCGGACAGGCATCAGGATGTGGTAATGACTGCTGCCGGAAGTCACACGATGTACTGGCTGGCTGGCGATGGCAAAGGAGGATTCGCTGCCCCGCAGGATGTTGCTTTATCTGGCAACGTGACGGCTCTGGTAACGGGCGAAATCAATCGCGCTAATGGTCTGGCGGATGTCATCGTTAGCATCGTGGGCGAAGCGGGCGCGCAGTTGTTGATTTTTGAAGGGGCAAAAGGCGCGTTGAAGGTGGAGCCGGAAGTCATGCCGCTACCAGCCCCGGCGACCGCGCTGGCCTTGGGACAATTAGATGATGAATACACTTTTGATTTGGCTGTGGCCGCAGGCAATGAATTGCTGATCGTGCATGGGCGAGATCGCAAAATGACGCTGAGCGAAAGTCTGCGCTCGGATGTAAAGCCTGCCGTGATAGAGCGCATTCCTTGTAATTTTGAAATTGCATCGCTGGCAATCGGTAGGTTCACGAATGAGCGTAACGATGCGATTGCGATGCTGGCAACGAATGGCGTCGTCCACCTCGTTCAGCGAGACACCGCAAAGAACACGTCACTGTGGGGCAATGAAGTTGGTGAAGTCTCAGTGATGATGAGTTCCACAATGGCGTTGAACTCATCGCCTTCTCCCAGATTAGTTCGAGCATCGCTTTCCAGCCGACCGTATGACGATCTAGTTGTTGTTGATGCTGGCAACCGACAGCTTCACATCGTGATGGGCGAGATGCTCTTGCCCCCATCAGCACGTGCCAAGAATGATTTGTCCGTTTTGATCCCACAACAACCGATCACGCTGAATGTCGAAGGCACACCCGCCGCAGTATTGCCGATGCGATTGAATGTGGATGCGCTGAGTGATCTCGTCCTGCTCAAATCCGGCGGGCAGAGTGCCTTGAGTATTATGCTGACCGAAGCCGTCAGCACATTTACAGTCAACACAGAACTGGGGAATGCGGACAATAAACCAGGCGATGGGATATGTGCCGATTTTGATGGGAAATGCTCGTTTGAAGCCGCCCTTCAGGAAAATGATGCAGGGGCGGGTGGAGCCACGATTAACTTTTCGGTGCCGACGGCAAGCGCGAAATTTATCTATGAAACTCATTGGATAAGGAAACCTGTCACCATTGATGGAACCTCTCAGGGACACGTCACGCTGACGTACGGGATTTCGGGAAGTCTACTGGAATTTGCTGGGGGAAAGACTGTCGTTCGCGGGTTGTCATTTGGCAATGGCACGCTGCGATTTCGAGACAACGCAGACAATTTAATTGAGAACAATTACGGTCGAACGCTGGTTGTCTGGTCTGATCGCACAACTGTTGGGGGCACATTTGAAGGAGCCAGAAATTACATGGCTGTTTTTGGAAACAATGGCGTAAGAGACAATCTCTTCAAAGGGAATACAGTCGGATTTATTGCTCCGAATACGCCACAGGTAATAGGCAGTAGGATAGGAATTTTTGGAAATTCGACCAATACAATCATTGGAGGTACTGAGCAAGGGGCGGGAAATTTGATCTATGGGGAAATTCTCTTGCAAGGGGCTGAGGGGAATCCCCCGTATATCGTTTCAGGCACACAGATCATATTCAATGGAATTTACTCCATCAATTGCGCCGAGAAGACGTCGAGCACCTGGATCAGCAACAATGCTATCGAATTTAGTGAGACTCACGGTCTGTCTATTCATCTGGACTCCAAAAATAATGTCATTAGGGAGAATTCCATCAAGTCTCATGCCCAGGGCGGAATTTTGCTGGAAGGAACTGACAATCAGATTCTTGGCAATCTGATTGCCGGGAACGGATTGGGAGGCGTTTTTGCAGGGATAAAGACAGGTCAGGGAGCCGCCCGCAATGTGATTCTGGCCAACTGGATCGGTCTTTACAACACAGGAAATCTGGCCGATGCCAACAATGGCCCTGGCCTCGAAATCAATGCCTCTGACAACACCATCGGTGGCGACCGCAATACCGAAGGCAATCTGATTTCTGCCAATAAAGGGCCGGGCATTCTTATCAATGCCGGAGCCAAAAACAATCAAGTGAAAGGCAACTGGATCGGCGTGCAGTCCAATGGCACAAGCCCGCTGGGCAATACTGGTGATGGCATTACCAACAATGGCGAAAGCAATTCGATAGGCGCAGCAAGCACTAATCTGCGCAACCTGATTGCCTTCAATGGTGGGAACGGTGTAACGATCAATGCGGGCGATAAAAGCAATTCATTGCTCGGCAACGAAATCTATTCCAATCAGGGCAAAGGCATCAGCATCAAGTCAGGGCAGGTTATTCCGTTGCCTGATCTCGTGCTGAATTTTCGCAATGGCCGCACGGTCATTGATGGAAAGTTGAGCGGCACGGCTTCGACCACGTATCGCATCGAATTTTTCACGAATGAAGAATGCGACTCATCAGGCAGCGGTGAAGGGAAGGCGTTTCTTGGTGCGCAAAATGTGACGACGGATGCGAACGGTCGCGTGCAATTCAGCCCGGAACTGTACCCTGCACAAAATCAAATCGTCACTGCTACGGTGACTGACCCAGCCAATAACACATCCGAGTTTTCCAAATGCAGCGAGCTTGATGATGTCAAAATTGTCACCATCGTCCCGGCCATCACCGAGGTTTTGACGGCAGGTGCGACACAGGATTTTACGGTGACGGCCAGTTACAGTTTGAAATCACGTTTTCAGGCTGAGGTAGGGTTTGAGTTGAAGGATGCGGCACAAAACGTTGTTGCCTTTACCTCAGAGCCAATCAAAAGTACGGATGGTCCCGGCCAAAAAGAACTAAAGTTGACGGGCGTAAAAATTCCTGCAGGATCGGATCGTCTGATTGTAAAAGTGTTTTTGTACGATATTTCAGGGCCAGGGCCAGGGCCGATTTTTAAGGAAGCGCCGCTCATTGAATATAAGATCACGTCGCAGGATTCCATCGAAATTCAGAACGCGACGTTTGATGGTGTGCCAGCCGCGACCGCGAAGATTTATACGGGCAGCACAGTTGAATACAAATGCGACATTCGCTATCACATTCCGTCTGATCCGAAAGGCGGTGTCGTGGCATTACAGGCCTTCGATATGACCAGCGGGGCAGCCAAAGCCATTTCCGAAATCGTCCTTGTTCCCGTAGACAAAACCACCGAACCGAAGTTGCTGATCGGCGAGAAAATCACCGTCAACATTCCTTCGGATGCGACGCGGATTCAGGTGCGGGCCGTGCTATTGGATTCGAGCGGTGTGACCATCGTGACGAAGCAGTTTGTGGATTACACGCCGATTCAAATCAAGATCGAAATTGGTGATTACGACGCCGCAACCAAAACATTTACGCCGTTCAATCCGCCGCTGGTGCTGATCGGCGGGGAAGCGGCGAGTAAACAGCGTAAGACCACGATTGCCTTCAAAGTCACGACCAGTCTGGGCGCTGAATTCAATCAAGCGGTTCCGACCTTTCCCCTCTATAAGCAGAAAAGTGGCGCTGTGACAGGGTATGGAAGAGCGACGTATTACACTGCCGTGGAACCATTGCCCAATCCAGTCTACACTGTAGGCTTGGACGAGTATTTCAGCACCGTTCCCAATGATGCCGATCAGCTTTTGTTTCAAGTGAAATATATCTTTACAGCAACGAACAAAGTTGTTGCTTCCAGCTTTGCTCCGGTGCAGGTTGAGCGAGTCAAAATCATCACGAAAAGTGGCACGCCGAACTTTCCCAGCTCTGCGACAACTCTCACGCCGGGACGTACCGAAAAATATGGGTTCTGGCTGGAATACAACATGAATCGTCCCGGCGTGAACAAGTTGCTGGCGACGATTGTTTGTGACACTCCGGCGGGGCTACAAACACAGATCATTGAACCTGCTCTTAAACCATCGGGCGAGCGATTTGAATTTGATGTGACGATTCCCGGCGATGCTCGGAATATGATTCTCTTCTTCGTTCTGGCGAATCAAACTGACCCCGTCAAAGTCCATAGCGATTCTGTTTACTGCAAGAATATGGATAAGACGAAGATCACGATTCCCGCAGGCGTCGGACAGGTCATCAGCAATACGCTTGGAGTCAATCTGAACATAATTCAAAACACGATAGACCGGGCTGTAGATACCATTCGTACCGTCGGCAATCTGAGTGCAGTGTCAGCGAATAAACCCAAATCTTTCTCTCTTGCCCAACCCACATCTATTGCCGAGCAGGACGTGACGCTTTCGTCTCTCTTTAGTAGCCACATGTTGATTAATTCTTATTGGAATTTTAATCCTGCGATTCCTGGGGATGGGACGTTTCTGGCGGATTTGACTTTGCAGTATAGTCCTACTGATTTGCCAGATAATCCGAATTTCAATCCGGCGAATCTGAAAGTAATTGCGTATGATCCAACCACTGGATCCGTGGAAGTCTATCCGTCAACTGTTAACCTGTCGGCGCGCACCGTGACGGCTCGTGTAAATCGCTTAGCGCCATATTACACGTTAGGCGTTGGAAAATCAGTCACGGGGAAATCTCTTAATTTCCCGGTCTTGCGACAAACAACTGACTTTGCTTCGCAATTGCTGCTACTCAATACAGGGAGCGCGAATGTTTCGCTTGCAATGCGTGCCTATGCGCCGGATGGTGAACTCTATAGTGGGCAAGGTATTGTAAATCCGGTGACTGTTATGTTGCCCGCCTCACAATTAACGTCGTCTTCCGCCAATGCCATTTTCAATATGACTTCGAGTACAAATGGCGGTTGGATGCAAGTGACAACCAATCAGCAAGAGGTCAGGGGGTATGAATTGATTGGGAAGGGCAATAAGCTTGATGGCCTGGATATCCAGCGTGATTATCCCACTGCGTTTGTGCTGACAAGTATTGAAGCCAATGATACGTGGACGACGGAAATCCATTTGGCGAACATCACGAATTTTATCAGTGATGTAACGCTTGAATTAAAAGATGCGGCTGGCAACACCCTAGGCACGTGGGAAAAAGTATTTCCCGCCAGAACGGAAATTTCTGGAGACCTGCGAGACTTGTTTCCTGACCTTGCCGGAAATTTCACAGGCTATCTCGTTGGTCATAGTGACCAGTCCAGCGCCGCCGCCGCGCTCCTGACTTCTGCAAAGGAGATGGCGGCTTTGCAGGCTCAACCATTGCGGCAGTCCGAAAATATCTCTGTGAAATTGTACGCGCCTTATGTGGCAGCGCAATCAAGTCTGAGCACGCGCGTCAATATAGTCAATCCGACAACTAATGCTGCTGCGCTGAAATTGCAATGGATCAATAGTGTCGGGGCATCCTTAGCCTCACCCATAAACATCACGCTAAATGCGGGGCAACAATATCAACGGGCTATTGAGCAGCTCTTCTCTATTGCACCAGGCAGTATTTCAGTAGGTCAATTGATTATCGAAAGTAATATGACGGGAATTGTTGGGGATGTCAGTTACTTTGATCCCTCAGGGCAGATGGCGTTTCGGGCATCGTTACCACTGAAAGCAGAAACCGGCAGCTCGTTTCTCTTTCCATATCTTGACAATCGGACAGGTTCATTCACTCAATTGATGATTAGTAATGTTTGGGTGTTACCGGCCAATGTTGATCTCCAAGTCTTTTCAGCGGATGGCTCAATGCAGGGAGCGGCGAGGCTAACACTTCCTTCGAGCTACAGTCTGATTGGAAAATTGCAGGAACTGATGCCTTTCACCGCAGGCCTGAGCGGCGGATATTTTCGCGTCCAATCAGATCAGCCCATTATCGCTGACGCCTTGTTTGGAACAGCTTTGGGGACGATGCTGGCAGCGCTTCCGGCACAGCGAGAGGATGGTACTATTTCTGCTAAAGTGGCGAGTGTTTCAGCCGCCACCTATCTTGGAAATGAACTTGCCTCAGAATCTATCATTTCTGCTTATGGCCCCTATTTGGCGACAGCAACAGGTGCCCTGCCGTCGCTTCCGCTCCCGACTTCTTTGGGGGGCACGACCGTACAGTTTCAGGATAGTACCGGCACCATCCGCCTGGCACCGTTATTTTACGTCTCGCCTTCACAAATCAATTTTCAGATTCCGGCAGGAACCAGTACAGGGCTCGCGCAGGTGACAGTAACGAATGGAAATGGTTTTGTGGCGACAGGTAACACTTCGATTGTTAAGGTGAGGCCGGGAATTTTTACAGCGACGCAAAATGGTTCCGGGCTGGCGGCTGCCAATGCCTTATATATCAATCCCGATGGCAGCCGGGACTATTCGCCGATTTGGCGGTACGACCCCGTACAGGAAAAAATTGTTGCGATTCCTATTGATGTCTCGCGCGCAAATGTTCTGGTGTTTCTTGAAGTATATGGAACCGGGCTTCGGTTTAATTCCGGTTTGCCTGGGGTGCAATGCCTGCTTGGCGGAACGCCCGCAGACGTATCTTATGCCGGCCCCCAAGGAACGTATGTCGGATTGGATCAGATCAATATTTTGATACCAAAAACTTTGACCGGTCGTGGAGAAGTAGACCTTGAGCTAATGGTTGATAAGCAAAAGGCCAACATGGTCAAAGTCAATATTAAGTAGTGATTTGATAGGATGATTTCGCAGGCAATTTTACTATTCATGATATCGTAAAATTGACTGCGAATGATTAGAGTGGACTGCGCACATTGGCACTCTTTTTGTGGAAATTTCGCATCCGCTCTGCGCGGAATTCCACATCCTGCCCCGCCTTGTCGTACTCTTGCCAAAAACAGCAAGAAATTACACATACCAATTCTTCTTTTTCTACCTTTTTAGCTGGCACAGTCATTGCTCTTGATGATTGTAGAACGCCTCAAAGTAGAGGAAAGGTGTGATCTTAATCATTCCTATTGAAAAAAAGCGGTTATGCTGACTGCTTTTGGGTTGCTTGTTGTTTGAGCAGAAAAAAGTGCGCCAGTTTGCAAGCCTCACAGGTTAGTGAAAAAGGAGGAAATATGAATTTGTTACAAAACCTAAGCTTTTACATTGTCTTGCTACTGCTGCCAATTATCACTTCATCGCAAGTCCTGGGTTTCAACGGCAACAGCAAAAATACTGCACAAAACGCCATTACCTGGGGAACGAATGCCACTTCATTGCGCGGGCAGAATGGACAGCGCGCTACATATACTTGCCCCGGAGGTGGCAGCTTCGGGCGTGTTTGGGGAACGGACGTGTACACAGATGATTCTTCGATTTGCACTGCGGCTGTACATGCCGGACGGATCAACGCACAGGCCGGTGGAGCGGTGACGATTGAAATTCGGGCTGGACAATCGCAATACAATGGCAGTACGCGTTATGGCGTGACCAGTGCAAATTACGGCGCGTGGCAAGGCAGCTACATTTTCGTTAGTGGACAATCCCCACCTCCGCCACTAGACATTGTGACAATTAACTGGGATGCGAATGCGACTTCGCTACGTGGGCAGAATGGGCGGCGGTTCACTTATGCTTGTACTGGCAATGGTCGGATCGGGCGTGTTTGGGGAACGGACGTGTACACAGATGATTCTTCAATCTGTACCGCAGCTTTACATGCTGGGCTTATCAGTGCGCAGTCAGGCGGGAAAATTACCATCGAAATTCGCGCTGGTCAGTCGCAATATACAGGGACAACGCGTTATGGCGTGACCAGTGCAAATTACGGCGCGTGGCAGGGGAGTTACGTTTTTCTTGGCGGAAGCCAGCCTCCACCTCCACCGCCAGGTATCGTGACAATCAATTGGGCGACTAATGTTACAGGGCTACGCGGTCAAATTGGTAAACGCGTGACGTACCGTTGTCCTGGTAATGGAAGTCTTGCCAGTATCTGGGGGACAGATGTGTATACAGATGATTCTTCTGTTTGTACGGCAGCCGTTCACGCTGGCTTGATTTCACCACAGTCTGGCGGAGCAGTGACGCTCGAAATGCGTGCGGGGCAATCACAATATGGGGCAACGACGCGCAACGGTGTTTCCAGTACGGGGTACGGTGCGTGGCATGGGAGTTACGTTTTTATCCGTTGATGAAAAAGGTTACGCATCATTGCAGGAGGTTTGTTATGTCAAATGAACAGGAATCCATAATTCGGAAAGGTGCAGAAAAGCTCAAGGAAAAGTTAGAGGATATCAGGGAGGAAGTCCTTACTTTTCTTGATGAGAAAAAACATGGACAAGAAGAAGCAATCCAAGCGTTACAGGCAGAGGAACAGCAAATTCTAAAGGAAATGGAAGCGCTCCGACATGGTGAGGATCACGCTCCCTGGAAAATTCAGACTTGGCTAAAAGATAAACGAGAAAGCCTGACAACCAACGAAGCTTTCCGTTGCGAAAATTTTGACGCCGCACCTATTGAACGTACCCATCTGATTTTCATTGATGGCACTAACAATGATCCTTTCATGGGGAATGTGAAAGGCTCTGATGAAAGCGCAACTAATATTTATCGCCTCTATCGAGCGGTAAAGCAAAAAGAGGTAAATCAATATGCTGCTTATTGCCCCGGGGTCGGTAGCCAACAGGACGACTCGAATCCACTCCGCGCGCTATTTCGACAATTCGGCGGGAAAGGCGCAGATAAAATCCGCGATGGCGCTTACATGGAATTAGTCAAAGCATATCATCCTGGTGACAAACTGTTTCTTTTCGGATTCAGTCGGGGCGCTGCCATCGCCAGGATGTTAGCCAATATGATTGCGAAAGAAGGAATTGCTGAGCAGGGGATCGCGCGATATGTTGAGTATGATGGATTCGTGAAACACCAAGTAGCTGGGCAATCTGAGTCATTCATTGATGGGAAGATTTTGGTACTTGATACACTGGAACTTTCTGGTAGAAGAAAGGACGTGGAGATTGAATTAATGGGGCTTTGGGATACTGTCTCTGCTTTTGGCGACCCGATGAATCAATATGAACCATTTAAAGAATTAGTTATTCCCGACAATGTGAAAAAAGTTTTTCACCTACTGGCAATTGATGAAAATCGAATTCCTTTTGAACCAACCCTAATTGACCAAAGCGAGAATAATGGCAAAGTCACAGAAATCTGGTTTCGCGGCGTTCATGCGGATGTTGGCGGCGGGTATGCCGATCATGCGTTGGCGGATGTTAGCCTCCAGTTTATGCGTAACAGATTGCAAGCGGATTACCAAATCCAATTGCAGGAGCCAAGGCCCGCCGACTTTACCCCGAATCCTTTAGGAAAAATTCACCCGCACCGTAAATTGCATTGGCCTGGCGTTTTGTCGCCGCGCGCCATAGGCGTAAAAGGTGGAGCTCGCAAGCCCTGTCTTCACCATACTGTTTTTGATAGACAAGACGATGTCTCAAAACATTTACAGGAGTTGCGTGATAATCATCAATGCGAAATTGAAATGCGAGATTAAGGGAAAAGCGATCAATCAGGGATTTGATTTGTGATAAAGGCTTCCGCGTAATGCGCTCACGCCTAGCCAGACAAAAAAACTGAGGCTCACTATCGCCAGGATGAGATTGGCCCATTCACCAACAATCAGCGATTGAAAGCCGTACTGCTTGGCCCAAAATTCAGGCATCGCTTCAGGTGCGCCGAATCCGACGGATTGCGTGACCTTGAATCCTTCAATCAAGATCAGGTTGAGTAATGTTACCACACCGATCAATATGAGTGAGCCAAAGAGTCTGCTCCAACTGGGAAGCCAAATCACGAATGCGCCGCAAATCAATAATCCTGTCGCCCACATCGGACTAATCTTAAATGGAATAAGAAACAAGGACAGCGCTGCAATTAATTCCACTATGGATAAGATGCTGAGTCGCGCTGGGAATATGGCATTTGACTTATAGTGACGTTTGTTACGCAATGCCGCGTTATTGGCGGCAAGTTTTCTGACCGTAGCAACTACTTCATTATAATTTTCCGGCGAGCAATATAAGCGCAATACTGCACGCCAATTATTCATCAGTGTAATGACGCGTCGTGTAGGATGTTCTTTGACGCGGTAAACATCGCGCCAATTTATACCGAGCCGTGATTCTGCTGTAATCAGTAAGCCCGTTCCTGCATTACCAATTCTTCCGGTTAAGATTGTTACTACTAACAATATGTAAGTCAGCATCTGCGCAGGCTGGCTTAAGATCATATATTCGGCGCTCTCAGCAGAGATGGTAAAACGCGCTTGCATGTGATTCCGGTAAAGCGTCGTTATCAGTAATAACGCAAGTAACACCATTCCCAGAAAGATGAGCGAAAGGAAACCCAGAAACTGATACAAAATCGGCCACGCCTTGATGCCCTGAAAACTAAGAAAAACAGGCGCGAAAATCAGAGTGAAAAGTGTGAGTGTGAAAACTACAATCTTCAACGTGTCGTAAAGAAAAAAACGATTTGTCAAAATCGGAATAGGATATTCCCACTCGTGAGTGATTTTTCGGTGCTTCATAAACAACAAACCTCGCCTCTGCTTGCCTTCAGCAAATTTTAAGCCGTTGTCTTTTATCTTCACTGCTTTGCGGTTTTTGATGTCGGTGCGTATTTTCGCTCACTCTATAGGGGAACTATTCGCAGTTGACTGCTCAATTGAGGCTGGCAATGGGGCGAAATTGAACTGGTATACCTGTTGCACTAAATATGGATACGTATGTGTTTTGAAAAAAGTCTGGTGAAAAAAAACTGAATTGATAGCAGTATTTTTTACTAACACTTAAATATTGGCGGAGGTGCTGGTGAAAGGAGCGGGCAAGTTATAACACGAGAAAGAAGGTTCTATGCCCTGGGAACCAATCTTAAAACAAAAAGGCGATTGGAAAATTATTCCGAATCTTCCCAACTACGAACAGACGCGCACCACTTTTTCGTGGCAACAGGCACAGGATGAGTTAGATGGATTACCCGCTGGGTGCGGGTTGAATATTGCATACGAAGCTGTTGATAGACATGCGCTCAGTCCCCGCCAGCATCAATTGGCAATCCGTTGGCTTGGTAAAAATGGTGGCGTCAAAGATTTCTCGTATGAACAGCTACGTAATTTGACCAATCGGTTTGCAAACGTTTTGCAAAAGCTTGGCGTTAGTAAAGGCGAGTGTGTTTTTGCGCTAGCTGGGCGGTTGCCAGAACTTTATATTGCAGCACTGGGGGCATTCAAAAATCGCAGTGTTTTTTGTCCGCTCTTTTCTGCTTTTGGCCCCGAACCAATTAAATCCCGCATCAATCTTGGTTCCGCAAAAGTCTTAATTACAACCGAAACCCTGTATCAACGGAAAGTCGCAGCAATACGCGATGGGTTGCCTTCGCTCGAATACGTTTTGTTAGTAGGCGCGGATCAACAGCCAACTAACGTACCTGGCACGCTTGATTTTTATCAATTGATGAATGAGGCAAGCGAAGATTTCACTGTTCAGCCGACTGATCCTGAAGACATCGCGTTATTGCATTTCACCAGTGGAACGACGGGGACTCCAAAAGGCGCAGTCCACGTTCATAAGGCAGTCGTCGCACATCACATCACGGGTAAGTTCGCGCTGGATTTACATCCGCAAGACATCTATTGGTGTACGGCTGATCCGGGTTGGGTGACAGGAACTTCTTACGGCATGATCGCGCCGCTTACCAATGGCGTGACAATGATCGTAGACGAAGCGGACTTTGATGCCGAACGTTGGTATGGCATTTTACAAGCGCAAAAAATCACGGTTTGGTACACCGCGCCGACCGCGATTAGGATGCTGATGAAAGCGGGGACAGACATTGTTCGCAATTATGATTTACACGCATTGCGTTTCCTCGCCAGCGTAGGCGAACCGCTCAATCCTGAAGCTGTTGTGTGGGGGCAAAAAGCATTCGGGATACCCTTTCACGATAACTGGTGGCAGACCGAAACAGGCGGCATCATGATCGCCAATTATGCTGCCATGGATATTCGTCCCGGTTCAATGGGCAAGCCGCTCCCCGGCATTGAAGCCGCTATCGTCAACAAAAATGAGGAAGGGAGAGTTGAAATTGTGACAAGTCCTGCAACACAGGGCGAGCTCGCGCTGCGTCCGGGCTGGCCTTCGATGTTTCGCGCTTATCTGAATGAGCCGGAGCGTTATCAGAAATGTTTTGCTGATGGATTTTATCTGACAGGCGATTTAGCGAAGCAGGACAAAGACGGCTATTTCTGGTTTGTCGGTCGCAAAGACGATGTCATCAAAACGTCCGGTCATTTGATTGGCCCGTTTGAAGTCGAAAGCATTTTGCTGGAACACCCCGCCGTTGCCGAAGCCGGAGTCATTGGCAAACCTGATCCGGTGGCGATGGAAGTTGTAAAAGCGTTTGTTGCGCTCAAACCCGGCTTCGAGCCGAGTGAGGAGTTGAAGCGTTCATTATTTGCCCACGCGCGCGCGAAACTTGGCGCGGTGGTTGCGCCCAAAGACATTGAGTTCTTACCGCAACTGCCGAAAACCCGCAGCGGAAAAATTATGCGACGCTTGCTTAAAGCGCGTGAGCTTGGTCTGCCCGAAGGCGATCTCTCGACGCTTGAAATAGATTCACGCTGAAAGGAGTCGGAACGATGCCAGTTATTCACAAAATTAATGCCGACGTAGCCGTGCGACTTGAAGAAGTTGCCGATATTCTTGCGGCGCAAGACGCGAACCCTTATCGCGTGAGCGCGTATCGCCGCGCTGCTGTGATTGTACGAAATCAAAATCACGCGCTGAGCGAAATCGTCGAGCAACAAGGAATCGAAGGGCTGGATGCTTTGCCAGGCATAGGCGAAAGTCTGGCGCGTACAATTTATCAGCTTGTCAAAACTGGAACGCTGCCAATGCTGGAGCGGTTACGCGGAGAAAGTGATCCGGTTGAAATGCTGGCTTCTGTGCCTGGCATTGGCAAAAAACTAGCGGAGCGTTTGTACGACGATTTAGGTATTCACTCATTAGAAGAACTGGAAGCCGCCGCGTACGATGGACGATTGCGCGAAGTCGAAGGCTTTGGCGAGAAACGCATCAGCGGCATCCGCGATTCATTGGCGAGTCGTCTTGGTCGCATCCGAAAAACTACATTACCAACACTTACCGACGAACCAACAGTCAGCGAAATTCTTGACGTTGACAGTGAATATCTCAGGAAAACTGCACAAGGGGTATTGCCAAAAATTACGCCGCGTCGCTTCAATCCAACGCACGAAGCATGGTTGCCTGTGCTACATACAACGCGCGGTGAACGGCATTACACCGCACTATTTTCTAATACCGCTCGCGCCCATCAGGAAAATAAAACGCATGACTGGGTCGTGATTTATTACGACGGTGGCAAAGGCGAAAGGCAATGTACCATCATTACCGCAATGTTTGGGCCAATGGAAGGCAAGCGCATCGTGCGAGGGCGTGAAAGCGAATGTGCGGCGCATTATTTCAAACCAATAGCAGCAGCCCGGCAGGTAAATACAGCGGAGATAAATGCATGAATCTGGCATTGGAAAATAAGCTTTTGAATGTTGAGCGCGAGCCTGCTATAGCGTTATTGCAAGGGATGTTACGCATCCGCCGCTTTGAAGAGAAAGCCGCAGAATTATATAGCCTCGACAAGATACGCGGTTTTTTGCACTTGTACATTGGCGAAGAAGCGGTCGCTGTCGGCGCGATGCAATCCTTCACCGCTGATGATGCAATCGTTTCGACGTACCGTGAACATGGGCACGCGCTCGCACGTGGCTTGTCAATGGGATCATTGATGGCGGAGTTGTATGGCAAAGCCAACGGGTGCAGCAAAGGACACGGCGGCTCCATGCATTTCTTCGATGTGACCAGGCGTTTCTATGGTGGCTATGCAATTGTCGGCGGCGGTTTACCCATTGCGGTTGGTTTAGCGCTGGCTGACAAGTTGCAAAATTTGCTGCGTGTAACGGTGTGTTTTTTTGGCGACGGCGCAGTTGCAGAAGGCGAATTTCACGAATCACTTAATCTCGCAGCACTGTGGAAATTACCTGTGTTGTTTATCTGCGAAAACAATTTATACGCAATGGGCACAGCGCTCGCGCGCCATCAGGCCCAGCCGGACATTGCGCGTAAAGCCGATGCTTATGCGATAGCGTCTGCTACTGCCGACGGCATGGATGTGCTTGCCGCCGAAGCCGCAACTAAAGAGGCGGCAGAATATGTACGCAGCGGTGGCGGGCCATTTTTATTAGAGCTGCGCACCTATCGTTATCGCGCGCATTCGATGGCTGACCCCGATTTATATCGTCACAAAGAGGAACTCGAACATTGGAAAAAACGTGACCCGATCCAGCAATTCAAAGCGCAATTACTCGCGGCAAAAACGCTGACAGAAGTTGAATGTGCAGAGCTTGAAAAAGCTGTTGAGCAGGAAGTAGCGGCGGCAATTGCATTCGCAGAAGCTGGTGACTGGGAACCGATAGAAGATTTAACCAAGGCTGTTTACACGCAATCATGACAGCCATCCAAGGAGGTAAATATGAAAAAAGAAACAATGCTCAAATTAGCGAGTGGCGCGGCTGTTGGCGTTGCGGCAGTCGGCGCATACAGGAAATTCTTCAAACCCTGGCAATTGCAATGGGGCGCGACTACAGAGGAAATTATGCAAGCGATGCCTGGTGATGAGATTGTTGAAGCCCCTGTATTGTCAGCTACGCGCGCGATTACGATTAATGCCAAACCAAGTGAAGTGTGGCCGTGGCTCGTGCAAATGGGATATGGACGAGCTGGATTTTACAGCTACGATTTTATTGACAATAGCCGTCGTCGTAGCGCCGAACGTATTGTCCCTGAATTGCAATATCTGAAAGTCGGGGATGCGATTCCAACTTCACCGAATCAAGGTTTTATCATTGAAAAAATAGAGCCGGAACGATTGTTGTTGATGACCATTCGTGACAAAAAGATTGAACTCAGCCTCGTAGCTGTATTGACAGCGCTTGAAGGTGGTTCCACGCGCATGATCGTTCGTGTGCGGCTGAATTATCGCTGGGGAATTCGGCGGTCGTTGTACTTCCAGCTCTTTGAACCAGGGGATTTCGTGATGATGCGCAAAATGTTGCTCGGCATCAAGCACAGAGCCGAAGCGATGCATCAACAAGCGAGCAACCCTGAACTGTCGTCACCAACGGCACTTGCTAGTAGTTGACCATAGATGAGGAGGTCATATGTTGAAAAAAATAGCGCTTTTTTTGCTCTTCGTGTGGTTTTGCCCAGCTTATGTTTATGGAGATGTCGCGCTGTTATTGCACGAATCAATCGGTGTCTCTGGCGAGTTTACGGCGGGCGGACATAGTGCGATCTATTTTTCCAATGTATGTCTGTCGTCGGCTACGGAATTACGCCTTTGCCAGCCAGATGAGATGGGAACAGTGATGGCCGCTTATCCGGGATTTGGGGCAAACAAACAATATGAATGGCTGGCGATTCCATTATTGCCATATCTTTACGGCGTAGCGCAGGAAAGTAATGTCCCGCTCTATGCCAACGGTGAAATCCGCATGCTGTTACGTAACATTGGGCGCGGCATATATTTCAATGGCATCGTTCCGGCTGGTTTGAATGGTGCGCTGCCGCCCGGGCGCTGGCAAGAATTGATTGGGGCTTTACTCAATCGGGATATTTATGCCTTCACGCTGAAAACGAGCTGGAAGGAAGATGCCGCGTTAATTGAAGAGTACAACAGTCGAGGTAATAAGAAGCAGTTCAATGTGCTCTACCGTAATTGTGCCGATTTTGTACGCGAGGCCATCAATACTTATTTTCCCAAAGCCACGCACCGCGACATGCTCAATGATTTTACGATTACCACCCCAAAAGCCCTGGTAAAATCGCTGACGCATTATGCGGTCAAACGACCTGAACGACTTTTCTACATCACAAAATACTCCCAATATCCTGGCCCCATTCGCCGGAGTCTTGATAATCGGAATTTTAGTGAGAAGGCGTTAACGTCAAAGAAATACCTGGTTCCGCAACTCGTCTTTAAGCCCCTACTAATTCCAATTTTTGCGACGATATATTTTGCGACAGGGCCTTTCAATCCGCAGCGGGCATACGAACAACATGCCTCGCTCATTATTGCACGGCTTGATTTGGAAACCAGTCAGTTACGAAAGGGCTTGCCCCATTTTGCGCCAGCGCAGGGCGAATCGTTCGGCTATCACTCGCTAACTGATACCAGTGCGGTGCGGCTGCTGGAAATCGAACGTGAGAAGTTAGCTGAGCGCTTGCGAATTTTCGGAACGAAACAGATGTGGGAGGAATACAAAACGAAATTCCAACCATTGTTGCAGCAAGCGATTGCACAAGGCTATTTCGTAGATGAACAAGAAGTGAACACTTTTTTCAAGGACTTGGAATTACAGAGCGAACCTGTCTTTGATGAAAATGGTGCAGTGATGCTGCACGTGCGCGACTATGGCGTAGCGCGGCAGTTGGGGCTGACGCGCGCAAACATTCTTGGCGCAGGCTCTGATCCGCAACTGGCGTATAAGCTAATGCTGGTGCGGGTGAGAGCGGAACTATTTGGCCCCGTAAAGAATCGCGTGTCGTTAGAGACGGTTGCAACTGATTGGGCGTTGCTGCAAGAACTCGCACAGCGGTGTGCGGTGTTGCCAGCGCCGAATGCCACACGCCACACATTGCAGGCGCGCTTTTTAGAATATCCTGAAAAGATCACCTTCAAACAGAAAATGAAAAAAATGCTTTTGCGGATAACCCAATGATGTGGACGGAATCTGTTTTGCGTCTACTGGGAATGAAAGCAATGACGAACCGAAGGAGAAAATATGAAACGATCATCAATACAACTCAAAGCGTGGGCATTGGCGCTGGCGCTGACACTCGGTAATTTGGCAGCGCTAAGTGGCGGAATACAGGCACAAACACGCAGCCGAAGTCGAAGCGTGCAAACAACTGCCGCTTACGACAAAGGCTATACGGATGGCTATGCTGATAGCTATCGCGTAGGTAAAGACGATTATGAAAAAAATGCCACGCGCGATCACCAACGATCACAGCTTTATCAGGACGCGGATCGTGGCTATGAAGCCCGTCTGGGTTCACTAGCTGATTACCGTGAAGGCTATCGGCTTGGCTTCGAGCTTGGCTATTCAGATGGGTATTACGGTCGTAGCCAGAATCAGCAAACGCCACGTAATACCAGAGGGACAATCTTGCGACAACGTGATCGCAACCGTCCGCGCGCCAGCAGCGAAATTCCTGCTGATACAGGACTGCGGTTGCGGCTCACAACGACGCTCAATACCAAAACCAATAATGAAGGCGATCGCTTTACAGCGCGCGTTCTCGAACCTTCAACCTATGAAGGTGCAACAGTGGAAGGTTATATCGCACGCATTGAGCGTTCCGGCAAACTGACCGGTCATACCGAGATGGCGTTGGATTTCGATACAATCACATTTCAGGATGGGCGTCGCAGTGCGTTTTACGCGCAGATCGAAAAAATCTACATCGGCGATTCGATCAAAACTACTGATGAAGAAGGCAACATTGATAGTGCGAACAAAACGCGTGACATTCTGATTCGCTCCGGCGGCGGTGCGGCGCTGGGCGCGATCATCGGTGCAATTGCCAAAGGTGGCAAAGGCGCAGCAATTGGCGCGATTATCGGTGCAGGTGTAGGCGCTGGCTCAGTCTTCATTCAAGGGAAGAAAGAATTGATTCTCGACCAGGGAACTGAGATGAGTGTTCGCACAACAACGCAAAGTGGAAGCATCAGGTCATAAAGTTACTGGCGAGATGCGGTCAATTGAAAGTGCTGACAGATAGTTGCCCATAAAGATATGTTTTAACCGAATTCCTGATTTTAACAGAATGGAGGGGCTATGCAATTTCCCACAGAAAACTTTAATCGTCTGCCATTGCGAGCACACAGCTTGCTAGCTGAGGTGCCATTACGCACCTTGGATCACCTTAAATTATCAGGCGGGCGCAAGGACATGACATTGCCAGAGATCAAAGAAGTCATTGGGTTTGGTGGAGAAACGGAGTTTGAAGTTGGGCGTGTGACGCGTGCCTTGTTTTGGTTGCGCGGTTTGATTGGGCGCATCTTGCACTGGGATGATGTGCCTGATTTAGCAGATGAACGAACGTATCTGCAACGGCTCAATCCAGAGGATCAGAAGCGTTCGCTTGTGCCGCCCGGTAAAACCGAAGGTATCAGCCGCGTATTGTATTGCTTTGAAAACGAGTTTCTCGCCGAAATTATTAATCGCACTGTACATTGTTTCTGGTTGATTGCTATGCAGCCGTCCGTTGATGGCTACGACGTATATTTTGCCGTGTACGTAAAGAAACTCAACTGGTTCACGCCAATTTATATGGCGCTTATCACGCCAATGCTGAAGTTGATTATCTATCCCGCAATGCTCAAAGGTAGCCAACGGCGATGGGAACAGGCGTTTCCAATAAAATCAGAAGCACTAAACGATACCGAATTGATCTGGCATAAATGATAGAGGTCGAATATGACGGGAAACCAACAAGCTGCGACCGAAAAAGCAACTATACAAATGAATAGGTGGGGGCAATATCTTCTGTTCTTCAGTTTGCTACTGCCCCTCACAGCATACACACACACTGTGAACGCTCAGCCCCGCTTTCTCCCGGCACAATCATTTGCCATAGAGACACTTCCGCCATATCCATTTCCAGAGGCAATGGCGAAAGCTGATTTCAACCGCGATGGGCGACTTGATCTAATAGTGGTTAGTGCGAACGCAAATATGCTGACAGTACTTTGGGGGACAGACGCAGGGCATTTCAGCTCCGCCACTAAGATTGCGCTTGGTAGTTATGGCGTCCACGCTGTAGTCGCTGAAGATTTTAATAAAGATGGAATGCCTGATTTAGTGGTGACGGATGTCGGCATAAATAGCGTGTCAGTATTATTAGGCGATGGCAAAGGCAATTTCGCGGCACGCGCAAATTATTATGTGGGGCAGGCTCCGGCTGTACCAGTAACAGGAGATTTCAACCGTGATGGCAAACTGGATTTGGCGGTAACTGCTTACAATTCGGATCGGGTGTCGGTGCTGTTAGGAAACGGTAAAGGCGGGTTTGGTATCGCACGCGACTTTGTTGCAGGCAACGAACCGCGCGCAATAGCAGCGAATGATTTCAACTGTGACGGAAAGCTTGATCTAGTTGTCTCGACTTTCAATGGACACGACATCTCAATTTTGCTTGGAGACGGCGCGGGAGGATTCGGGGCGGGCCGACATTTCAATGCGGGGACTGATCCGCGTGGAATAGATGTAGGCGATTTCAACGGCGATCATCGGTTAGATTTGGTAGTTGCGGATAACGGTGCCAATTGTGTTTTGGTGTTATTTGGAGATGGCAACGGAGCTTTTAGTGCACCTGTCAGTTTTGGTGTCGGGAGCAATCCACTTACGGTAACTGCGAATGATTTCAACCTTGATGGAAAAACTGATCTGGCGGTCACAAATACAGGGGAAAATACAGTTGGTGTTTTACTCGGTAATGGTGGGGGGAACTTTGTAGAGGCAGGCCGCTTTGGGGTTGGAATGTCTCCGGCGGCAACCCTGGCTGCTGATTTTAATGGGGATCGCAAACCTGACATTGTAACTGCAAATTGGTTTTCTACAGATGTGTCGCTCTTGCTGAATGCAACCATTGTTTCCCCTCAGCAGGCCATCTGTCAGTTGAGCAAATATGTCGAGCAACTCTCACTGCATCACGGATTGGAAAAGTCCCTCACCAAAAAATTGGAGCATGCGCGAACTCGCTTGGAAAACGAACATCCAAATGCGGCAATTTTGCATTTACAGGCATTTATTTATCAGGCAGAAGCGCAACGTGGGAAAAAAATTACTGAAGGCGTGGCTGATTATCTGTTGAGTGAAGCGCAGGCAATTATTGATCGTATAGCATCTCTGCCCTGACAATTAGCACCACTAAACAGTGACAACCGCGGTAACCCAGTATCTTATTTCACCCGTAGATTGCATTACGAATATGTGGGTGGCAAAAAATCTCCCCGAAACAACTTGGGAAAACGTTATGCAACCACGACCTACACAACCTTTTGTCTTACTGAGTTCTGTCTCATCGCATTTGTTGCCTTTGTGGTGGCGCTGCATTGTAGCGAATGCGCTCGGCGAAATGGTTGGCTTGGGATTCGTTGGGGCGATTGCTGGTGGACTGATTTGGAGGTTTGGTGAGCCGCGCACTCCAGACATGATTTTGTTATTCGCTGCATTGATGCTTTTGCTTGGCGCGGTTGAAGGCTTAGTACTTGGCCTTGCACAATGGCTGGCAGTACATCCATATTTTCGCGCGCTAGCGCGTAATGCCTGGGTGAAGGCCACAATATTGGGAGCAGTCATTGCGTGGGGATTAGGAATGATTCCTAACACGTTTTTTTCCTTGCAGGAAACCGCTACCGTTGCCTCGCCGATGCCAATGAGCGATACGTTAAAATATCTTATGGCTGCGGCGATGGGCTTTGGTTTAGGGCTAGTGCTGGGAATACCACAATGGATTGTATTACGTCGGTACATTAACCGAGCGGTTTGGTGGGTGAGTGCGAATGCCGTGGCCTGGGCAATTGGAATGCCGATAGTTTTTTTCGGTGCAGGTGCAGTTCCTGAGCAGGCGAGCGGTTGGCTGCTGGTTCTTCTGATTTTATTAACACTACTTATCGCCGGTGCAGTGGTCGGTGCGGTTCACGGTTGCGCACTCGTTTGGTTATTGCACCATAACCCAATAGAAAGAGCTGCGGCGCATAGACGCAGTGATTGAAAGTGATGTACCTCGTGATTCCTTTGGCGCAATCGAAGGTTTACCACTTCACAGCCAAATAATGGGAAGGGAATGCTGTATGGCACAGTTGAAAAAGTTAACTTATCGTGAAGCCATTCGCGCTGCGATGCGCAAGGCGTTGCAGAATGATTCCCGTGTTTTCCTGATGGGCGAAGACGTAGATCAATACGGCGGGGCATTTGCGGTCAGTCGCGGTCTACGCGAAGAATTTGGTGCAGAGCGTGTGCGTGACACGCCGCTGTCAGAATCGGCTTTCGTTGGTGCAGGCATTGGTGCAGCGCTCGGCGGAATGCGCCCGATTGTCGAAGTTATGACCGTGAACTTCAGCTTGTTAGCATTGGATCAAATTGTGAACAACGCGGCAACGTTGCGGCACATGTCCGGTGGACAATTTAGTATTCCGCTCGTTGTGCGCATGGCTACTGGCGGCGGACGGCAACTCGCGGCGCAACATTCGCACAGTTGGGAAGGCTGGTATGCACATGTGCCAGGTATCAAAGTCTTGACGCCTGCCAGTGTGCCGGATGCGTACGGGATGTTGCTTGCCGCGCTCAATGATCCTGATCCCGTTTTTCTTTTTGAGCACGCAACATTGTATTCGATGGAAGGCGAAATTGATGAAACATCGGGCGCGGTGGACATTAGCAAATCCGCCATACGACGAGTCGGAAGTGATGTGTCGCTGATTACTTATGGTGGCTCACTTGGCAAAACGTTACAAGCTGCTGAGCAATTGGCTACAGCAAGCATTGATGCTGAAGTGATTGATCTACGCACTTTGCGACCACTTGATACAGAAACGATTCTCACTTCCATCCGCAAAACACATCGCGCCGTCATCATTGATGAAGCGTGGCGCACGGGCAGCCTTGCCGCAGAACTTAGCGCACAAATTATGGAGCGCGCGTTTGATGAACTTGATGCACCTGTCGCGCGCGTTTGCAGCGCCGAAGTCCCAATGCCGTACGCCAGGCACTTGGAAGACGCTGCATTGCCGCAAGCTGCAACCATCGTCAAAACTGTGCAGGAGATGATGTGATGGCAAATTTTGTGATGCCAAAACTGGGTGCGGATATGAGCACAGGTCGTCTGCTGTTGTGGCGCAAACAACCAGGCGCGCGCATTGAACGCGGCGAAATTATTGCCGAAGTTCACACCGACAAGGCCGACATTGAAATTGAATCATTTATTTCCGGCGTGATCGAAAAGTTCTTAATTAAACCAGGCGACGAAGTGCCTATCGGAACCGTGATTGCCACTATTCGTACTGACAGCGAAGAACTGATTGCCGAACCGCTTGTTGCTGCTCCAGCGCTGGCACCACTGCCAGTCGAATTGTCATTACCAGCAAAAATAGCAGCTCCAATTGCAACGGAGCGATTACACATTTCGCCTGTTGCTAAAAAGCTTGCCGACGAGCTTGGCATTGATCCGGCAACAGTGCAGGGAACTGGCCCTGCTGGACGCATCACGCGCAAAGATATTGAATACGTCGCCGCAACAAAAACTGCAAAAAATGCGCCACCATCTGAGCGGCAAACCGGAATGCGGCAGATTATTGCTGCTGCTATGACGCGCGCCAAACGCGAGATTCCGCATTACTACTTGAGTACAACCATTGATTTGAAGTGTGCGTTGGATTGGCTCATACACGAAAATAGCAAACGACCTGTTGCAGACCGGTTACTGTATGGTGTGTTACTCATCAAAGCTGTCGCGCTGGCCTTACGCGAGGTACCGGAACTAAATGCGACCTGGGAAGACGCGCAAGTGAAACTACATTCAGCGATCAATGTAGGCATTGCGATTTCGCTGCGGCAAGGCGGATTAATTGCGCCTGCCTTGCTTGATACTGACAAGCAGCGTCTCGATGAGTTAATGAAAAATTTTCGTGATTTAGTACAACGTGCGCGTGCTGGGCGTTCGCGTAGTTCAGAGCTTTCCGACGCAACAATCACAATCACAAATCTTGGCGAAAAGGGCGTAGAAGAAGTTTTCGGGATTATCTATCCGCCGCAAGTTGCGCTCGTTGGATTTGGCAAAGTGGTCGAACGTCCCTGGGCCGTAAATGGAATGTTATGTGTGCGCCCTGTCATAACAGTTACATTATCCGCCGATCATCGCGTGAGTGACGGGCATCGCGGCGGTTTGTTTTTATCGGCGATTGATCGTTTGTTGCAGGAGCCAGAAAAATTATGACTAAAGATGAATTGCAAAGTACAGTGTTGCGCATACTTGGCAACATTGCGCCGGAGGCCGATTTGGCGCAACTCAACCCCAACCTCAACTTCCGCGATCAGTTGGATATTGATTCAATGGACTTCCTAAATTTTGTTATTGCACTTGATAAAGAACTGCACATTTCTGTCGCAGAAACTGAATATCAGAAAATAGCAACGCTCCATGATTGCGTCGCATATCTGGCACAGCGGTTGCTAATTGGTGATAAGAATAATTGACGCAAAAGGGAGCGCAGCAATGAAAATCACAGACATTCTTGTACCGATAGATTTTTCGCCTAATTCACAAAGAGCGTTTGATTATGCAATGTCATTAATCGAACCTGATGGCGAAATTTATTTGCTTCACGTAATTGATACTGATTTTGTCGCGCGCTTGAGTGCCGAAGGTTTAGGCGAGGCAGAAACGGCAATCGAGCGTTTGCGGCACAACGCTGAAAGACAAATGCAGGAAATGGTTAATGAGCGAGCCTCGTTAAACGTTCATTTGGAAACGATGATTGTGATGGGCAAACCGTTTGCTGAGATTTTGCGCGTTGCCGATGATTTGGATTTCAGTCTGATTGTGCTGGGGACGCGAGGTTATCGCGGGGACAGCATTGAAGAATTACTCTTTGGCTCTACTGCCGAAAAGGTGTTGCGCGCTACACCCATTCCGGTTGTCTGTGTACCACCAAATTGGTCGCTCTGAATAAACGCTGCAACTCTCCATAAAAATCTCGCAGTGCGAAAACTCGCCCAGCAGAGCGAGTGATTTCCCTCATCTTTATGTCACCTTTGGGTGGCTTGACCTGTTTATTTCTCGGCATACCGCTTGCTTCTACATAATATGAATAAACTCAAAAGAAGGTGATATATGTCGAGCCCAAAAAAATATACCAATCAAACAATAACAAAACGCGTAGATCACGAGGCTGGGCGGCATCATACGAAACATGCCAGCGCTGAGCCCGCTGTCTGCAAAGTCTGCGGCGATGTGTATGCCAACCGACGTTGGTCTTTACCTGATCCCGAACGCAAAAGCGAAAAGCATCCGCATTTTCGTCCAGCGTTACAGGTAGTTTGCCCGGCTTGCCAACGCCAGCAAGATAATGTCCCAAGCGGTTATTTATATTTGACCGGAGCCTTTCTCGCTGCTCATCGGGAAGAAATAGAACAGTTATTGCACAACGAAGTCGAACGTACGGCTCAGGATAATCCGCTCGCCCGCATTATAAATTGGGAGCGCGAAGGCCCTGAAAAAGTAACGCTTACTACTACTACTGAGCATTTAGCGCAACGGCTCGGGCACGCGTTGGAGAAAGCGTATGATGGCGAAGTGCGCTATGACTTTTCGCACGAAAATAAATTGGCCCGCGTGTATTGGCATCGGGAGTAAATGAAATGAAAGTTTTATTAGCTGTTGATGGGTCACCTTGCAGCATAGCAGCGGTACAACAAATTGCACAGCGTCCTTGGCCCACCGATACTGAGATCAAAGTGTTGTGCGCCGCAAAACTGCATATTCCTAACACGCCCGATCCTTTACTGCTGGTAGCAGCCACCTATAAAAACCTGCTTGACGATGAGTACCAGCACGCACAAGCGCGCGTCGAGCGAGTGGCAGAAATATTGCGTGAGAGTGAACAAACAAAAAGGTTGTCTATTAGCACCAAGGCCAGCAAAGGAAATCCGCGCGATGTGATTTTGGACGAAGCGCAGGAATGGGGTGCCAATATGATTATCGTGGGTTCGCATGGGTATGGCGCATTGGGTCGGGTTTTGCTGGGGTCAGTTTCGCAGGCTGTGCTGACACATGCTAACTGCTCCGTTGAGATTATTCGTTGTCCCACATAGAGCACCAAAAATGAAACAACAGGAAATACAAACAGGAACCTCTTCTTCGCTGAGCGTTAGAATTCCAATCAACGACATTACTTTGTCAGGCGAACTCATAATTCCCTGTGAAGCAAAGGGGCTGGTTCTGTTTGCCCACGGTAGTGGGAGCAGTCGTTACAGCGTGCGCAATCAATATGTAGCACAAGTCATTCGGGCAGCAGGTGTTGGTACTTTATTGTTTGATTTGCTGACGGAAAAAGAAGGAATCATTGACGAACAAACACGCCATTTACGGTTTGATATTTCGCTGTTAGCGCAACGCTTGCAAGCTGCGACACACTGGGTTGCCAGTCAGCCTGAGTTGCAAAATTTAGTGGTCGGTTATTTTGGGGCCAGTACAGGCGGCGCTGCGGCATTGATAGCCGCAGCAGAATTGGGCGAGTCTGTTGGTGCTGTCGTGTCACGCGGAGGGCGACCGGATTTAGCTGGAGCAGCATTAGGAAAAGTGCAAGCGCCCACATTATTAATTGTTGGTGGTCACGATGAAATTGTATTGCGGATGAACGAAGAAGCCTTTGAAAATCTATCCTGCCTAAAAGAACTCGCAATTATTCCTGGTGCAACGCATCTATTTCCTGAGCCGGGTGCCCTCGACGAAGTTGCGAACCTTGCGGCACACTGGTTTCGGCATTACTTGCAGCCACAATAACCACGTAAAAAAAGCCAAAACAAGACACCAACTCGAATAATCCTCCTACTTTGCTTCTTTCACGGAGAAGCTTATAATGCGTTCTTGTAATATATTTCCAAGCCACACTTACTCCCCCTGATTGCATTTGAGTAATTAGTAATAAGCCGACGGATCAGGAACTCACTCAATCTTTCTAGTTACAAATTGAGCTAGCGCGTTCCCGTTGTTTTGCTGGAATAGAGTTCACAGGGATAAAGGCCGATTCTAAAATTAAATACAATAAGCCATTCTTGCCGAGTTCGATTATTTTATGCCTACGGTAATGACATTTAAGAAATTAATAAAGCAAGCCTCGCTTGATATTTCAAAACGCAAGCAAACGAAAACTGCTGCGGGTTTTGGTGCAACAACGCCTTGAAAAAATCACAGCAAGTAGCGAATCCCGCAACATAGTGCGAAAGGTTATGCAGGCGCAATGACGATTGAATTTCGCGCAGGTCAAGCCGTCAGAATTGCTTCTGTTTGCGAATAAGGATGCAACATGAACAATTACTCCGAAATGCCAAGCGATGAGTTGGGCAAAGAACTCAATCACCTTCAGGCATCCTTCACTACGCGTAAAACGACTGCTGAGCACACGCCCTTACCGACGGAAGAGGAACTGCAAACCATCTTGGATGATTTGCAAACTACCCAACCCGTAAGCATCCTGCAAATCTCTTCATTCATCGCAATGCAACGTCTTTTGCAGGAATTACAGATTCAACAGGTCAAACTAGAGAGGCAAAGCCGAGAGTTGTGTGAGGCTGAGGAGGCGAAACGCGAGAGTGAGGCGCTCAGCCAATCTGTTCTGGGTTCATTAACCGCACAAATTGCTGTTCTCGATAAAGATGCAAGAATCATTGCGGTCAATGAGAGCTGGACACGATTCACGCTTGAAAACGGTGGCAACAACTATCTTGATAAAACAGGTGTCGGTGTGAACTATCTTGATGTTTGCCGTTGCGTTGAAGGGGAAGATGAAGAAGTCGCGCGCGCAGTTGTGCGTGGAATACAGTCCGTTCTGGATGGCTCTCAAACACATTTCAGCATTGAATACTCGTGCCATTCATCAACGCGCCAACGTTGGTTTACTTTGTCTGTTAGTCCGCTGGTGAAAAGTGCTGGCGGGGTTGTCGTTTTACACTCAGATATTACTGAGCGTAAACAGGCAGAGGCGGCTGTGCTTGAAAGCGAGGTGCGGTCTGCCGGGATTCTGAACTCGGCAATGGATGCCATCATCACGACCGATGCCTCGCATCGTATTGTTCAATTTAATGCTGCGGCTGAAGAGATGTTTTGTTGTCCGGCGCAAGAGGCTATTGGGGAATCGCTGAGCACATTTATCCCTAAGCGTTATCGCAATATGCACCCCCGCCAAATTGACACTTTCGGGAAAACGAAAACTACGAAACGACGCATGGGCGAAAATGGCATTATCTTCGGACTTCGCGCTGATGGCGAAGAGTTTCCGATGGAGTCCTCCATTTCGCAGGTAGAAATCGGCGGACAAAAGTTTTTCACGGTGATTCATCGCGATCTTACACAGCGTCTACAGCGCACTGAAGCGTTGCGCAAGAGCGAAGCACTGCTTGCGGCCACGCAGGCAATGGTTCATCTGGGGAGTTTTGAATTCAACCTTGAACCGCCGGAAGAAGTTTTCTGGTCGGATGAGACTTTTAAAATTTTGGGTTTAGCCCCCACTCAACCAGCACAAACTCGTGAAGATTTTTTGCAGCGCCTCGTACATCCTGAAGACCGGGAACGAGTTCAGACGATGCTTGCTAAAACGATAGCAGAAACTGCATCCTTCAATTGTGAATATCGCGTGCTGAAGCCAGATGGCACAATCACTGCGGTGGTTAGTGTAGCCAAACCAGTACTGGATGAAACGGGAAAAATTGTCCGATTAGTTGGCACGATCATGGATATTACGGAACGCAAGTACGCAGAGCACCGATTGATTGAGCAGGCCGCAATGTTGAATCAGGCACAGGAGGCTATTTTGTTGTGTGATATAGACGGTGAAATTCGTTACTGGAATCGGGGAGCTGAACGAGTATTTGGGTGTACTGAAGAAGAGGTCATTGGCCGATCAGTTAAAGAATTACTTACTCGCAATGATTCGTCGCAACTGGATGAAGCGATGCAGATCGTGCTTGAAAAAGGAGACTGGTCAGGTGAAATCAACCAGTTCACAAAGGATGGTAAAAAGCTGATGATCGAAGCTCGCTGGACGCTCATACGTGATGAACGCGGCAAGCCTGAATCAATTCTGGCGATTAACAATGACATCACTGAGAAAAAGAAACTCGAAGCGCAATTCCTGCGTGCGCAACGACTGGAAAGCATCGGTACATTAGCGAGCGGGATTGCGCATGACTTGAATAATGTATTGTCGCCAGTGTTGATGGCTGTGCAATTGCTGCAAATGCGGATGCCGGATGAGAGTTGTCAGCGGATATTGGATGTGTTGCAACAAAATATTCTGCGCGGCAGCGAAATGGTCAAGCAGATTTTATCTTTTGCCAGAGGTAGTGGGGGCGAGCGCATTGCGATTAACCCCAAACATCTGCTTAAGGAAGCTATCTCAATTTTACATGAAACCTTGCCTAAAAATATCATTGTCAAATATTCGGTGTCACCTGACTTGAATTCGATTAGCGGCGATCCGACACAAGTCCATCAAGTGTTGATGAACCTTTGCGTTAATGCCCGCGATGCTATGCAACCTAGTGGCGGTACGCTGACGATTGAAGCGGATAATAAATTTGTAGATGAACAGTTTGCCGGCATGATTCCCGACGCCAAAGCGGGTCAGTACATAGTCATCTCAATTACCGATACGGGAACAGGCATCGCACCAGAAGTACTGGAAAAAATCTTTGACCCCTTCTTTACCACCAAAGAAGTTGGGCGCGGAACGGGACTGGGTCTATCTACTGTTCATAGCATCATCAAGGGGCACAGCGGTTTTGTAAATGTGTACAGTGAAGTTGGAAAAGGGACAAAATTCCATTTGTATTTGCCTGTAGTTGAAAGTAAGCAAGCGCTTCAGCCCGTTTCGCAGTCGGCTGATTTTCCCGTGGGGCACGGAGAATTAATTTTGGTGGTAGATGACGAAAAAGCGATTCGCGAAATTACGCAGGGAACGCTGGAATCTTTTGGCTATCGTGTGCTCACGGCAACAGATGGCGCAGAAGCAATTGCTTTGTATGCCAAACATAAGGACGGGATTCAGCTCGTGTTGACGGATATGATGATGCCGTATTTGGATGGCCCCACAATGATTCGCGCCTTGCACAAAATCAATCCGGTCGTTGGAATCATTGCCAGCAGCGGCTTGACCGAAAGTGATAAAGCCCGCGAAGCAGCGGAACTTGGCGTGAAAACTTTTCTTACTAAGCCTTACACCGCACAGGAATTGCTAAAAGCTTTGCACAAAGCTCTCGGCACAATGGCGTAAAATTTCGCGTTCACGCTGCGCATAAATCCTCATCCAGGGAGCAAACGCTTTATTCCTCCTGCAAAAACGGCTTGGCATGGCGTTTGCCCTGTTATTTCGTGTGAGACCGATTCGTACTTTTAGCGTAACACCTGTTCTTCCGCCCGTCTTGGAGCGCCTGCGGAGCATCGCTTATAACCTGCGCTGGGCTTGGAATCATGACGCCATCGAACTCTTTCGCTGGGATAACGATTGGTGGGAACGATCCGCTCACAATCCGGTTTTAATGCTCGGTACGATTGAGCAGGCGGCCTTGCAAACAGCAGCCACCGACGAAGGATTTCTCGCCCAATTAAATCATGTAGCAGATGATTTTGATGCGTACCTGCAGAGCGATTCTACATGGTTTCGCCGCACGCATGGCAAAGTTACGCAGCCATTAGTCGCTTATTTTTCGGCAGAGTTTGGCGTCACAGATTGTCTTTCGATTTTTGCTGGTGGGCTGGGAATTTTAGCAGGTGATCATTTGAAATCCGCCAGTGATTTAGGCGTGCCATTGGTGGCGGTTGGCCTGCTCTATCAGGAAGGCTATTTTCGCCAATATCTGAACGAGGCCGGATGGCAACAGGAAATTTATCAGGAAAATGATTTCTTTACCTTGCCATTGATTTTGGAGCGGCGTGCAGATGGCTCACCGCTCATGATTGAAGTGCCATTTCCCGGTCGCAATATCTACGCACAAATCTGGCGCGCACAAGTTGGACGCGTGGCACTGTATCTGCTTGACACAAATATCCCCGCCAATCTACGCAAAGAAGATCAGGACATCACCGATCAGCTTTATGGTGGTGATAATGAACTGCGCGTCAAGCAAGAGTTAATGCTCGGCATTGGCGGGTATCGTGCGCTCGAAGCGTTGAGCATTGCTCCAAACGTTTATCATCTGAATGAAGGCCATTCCGCCTTTCTCGCGTTGGAACGGATTCGGCGCTTGATGGAAATACACTATCTTTCGTTTGCTGAAGCGCGTGAAGCCGCGTCCGCTGGACTGATCTTTACTACGCACACGCCCGTGCCTGCGGGGCACGACAATTTTTCGCCGGATTTAATGGCGCGTTATTTTGGTGAGTATGTAAAAAGCCTTGGCCTCTCGTGGCGTGAATTCATGGCGCTTGGCAGAAAAGATGCGAACGATGAGCAGGAGCCATTTTGCATGACGATCCTTGCCTTAAGATTAGCGCAGCATAGCAACGGTGTCAGCCGATTGCATGGGCAAATCACAAGACGCATGTGGCAATCGTTATGGCCTAATGTGCCGGAAGACGAAATCCCCATTGGTCACGTCACAAATGGCATCCATTTTCGTTCGTGGATTTCGCAGGAGATGGACGAAATTTACAATCGCTACCTCGGCACGCATTGGCGGCATGAACCTGCTGACCAGGCTTTGTGGGCACGCATTCATCGCTTATCACCTGAAGAGCTATGGCGTACGCACGAAAAGCGCCGCGAACGATTGGTTGCCTTCACGCGGCGGCGATTGCGCACGCAATTAGAAAGACGCGGCGCACCGCAAGCCGAAATCGAAGCTGCTGACGAAGTTCTTAATCCTGATATTTTGACGATTGGTTTTGCGCGCCGTTTTGCTGCGTACAAACGCGCGAATTTGTTGTTGCGCGATCCCGAACGACTGGCACGCATTCTCAATAATTCCGCGCGCCCGGTACAAATTATTTTTGCCGGACAAGCCCATCCGCGCGACGAAGCGGGCAAGGAAATCATCAAGCAAATTGTGACGCTTTGCCGCAAGCCGGAATTTCGCAATCGCTGTGTATTCCTGGAAGGCTATGACATGGCGATTGCGCGTTCGATGGTGCAAGGCTGTGATGTTTGGCTCAGCACGCCGCGCCGTCCACAGGAAGCCAGCGGCACGAGTGGCATGAAAGCCGCAGCAAATGGTGTTTTGAATTTAAGCACATTGGATGGTTGGTGGGAGGAAGCCTGGGATTGCGGATTGGAAGAGACCGATAAATCCGCAATCCGCAATCCACAATCCGCAATTGGATGGGCGATTGGGCGCGGTGAAAATTACGATGACCCGGAATATCAAGACCAAGTCGAAGCGGAAGCTTTATATGCTTTGCTGGAGCGCGATGTCGTGCCGACATTTTATGAGCGGGAAACGGATGGTTTGCCGCGCGATTGGATTGCGCTTATGAAGGCTTCGATTGGCAATTTATGCCATCGCTTCAATACGCATCGCATGGCGCAGGAATATACGGAAACATTCTATTTGCCCGCCGCGCAGCGCTACGAACAACTTGCCGCACAGGAAATGGCGCGCGCCAAAGCATTAGCAACTTGGAAAGCGCGCATCCTCCAGCATTGGCCTGAAATTCGTATTGTGTCTGTCCGCACTGATTCGCTGTCGCAACTTCAAGTTGGGCAATCACTCAATGTAGCCGCTAACATTCAACTCGGTGCGCTCACACCGGACGATGTGAAGGTAGAATTTTATACGGGCTTGGTTAATCCGGCTGGCGACATCGTCGCTGCGACCACAACGCCGATGCTCGCTACAGACGTCATCAGCGGGAGTTTGTGGCATTTTACTACAAACTCTGTCGCTTGTTGTCGCAGCGGCTTGCACGGATTAACCATTCGCGTGCTGCCGTACCATCCAGATATAATTTCACCATTTTTGTCGGGCTTGATTGTTTGGGCGGGAACGAATGTCGAAGTAAAGTAAATTTCTGACTCCATTCTTCACGAACATTTCGACCACGAACAATCATTGCACGTGTCGCAACCACCATTGCGAAAGACATTAATTGAACCGCACTCAGGGCAAGTTTTGCCCGTAATAGTTTGCGCGGTTAATTCAGTTTTGGGTAGGGTGTCCTGTCCTCCTTGCAAGCGACGCGTAGTAATTAACAAGCATTCGGCGATGGCTTGTTCGGGCGAAGTAATCAGCCGTTGATTGAAGAACGTTGCGTGCGTGCCAGTGATTTTGTTCAGGCATTGCGCGACTTCGTTCACGCTGAAACCGCCGCGCAACATTTTCGATGCCAGCATTCCTACACTGGGCGAAAGCGGGCCATTACCAAAGACCTCCAGGATACGTTCTCCATCGTGATTAATCGTGACATACAGATTTTGTCCGTCGAATGGAATTTGCCAGGTGAACCCCGTCAATTCGCGCGGACGATTGATTTTGGCAGGTACTATTGTTGACGGTTCTATAGTTGTGGTTTGCGCTGCATGCATTGCAGTCAGGACTTGATCATCACGGGAACCATCGCGGTAAAAACTTACGGCTTTGACGCCAAGCTTCCAGGCTAACCGATGTACGCGGTCAGTGTCTTCTAATGTGAAATTTGCGGGCGCGTTGATCGTTTTGCTGATGGAATTGTCTACGTGGGATTGTAAGGCTTTGAGCATCCGCAAATGCTCATCAGGCGTTAGTGCGTGCGCGTCCACAAAATAATCAGGCAATTCCGCAACGCGTTTTTGAATTTGTTCAGCAGCAGCTTCAACCGAAGTTTCATCCAATGGATCAAATGTAATGCCCAACGTTTCGGCGGCCAGTGGATGTGCATAAACGCGTGTGCCGAGCGTATCGCGTCGCACATACGCGTACGAAAAATTCGGTTCGCAACCAGAACTGGTCTCTGCCACGAGCGAAATCGTCCCTGTCGGCGCAATAGTTGTAACTTCGTAATTGCGCGGCGTGAGTGGGACGTTGCGATCCAAGCCAACTTCTTCGTACAGCAATTGTTCGTAAGCTGTGCGATTCGGTTCCAGTTCAGGCATCGCACCTTTTTCTGCCCCGATAGATAACGAAGCTTCCCACGCGGCGCGTCGAATAAATTGCATCATTTGCGCTGCATAATTCGTGGCTTTTGCTGTGCCGTATCGCAATCGTTTATGCAGCAGCAAATCCGCCAGTCCCATCACACCCAAGCCAATCGGGCGCGTGCGATGTACGACTTCATGAATTTGCTCAAGCGGCCAATCGCAAACCTCAATCACATTGTCGAGAAATCGCACGCTCCAATAAATGTCGGTTTGCAAGCGCACCCAATCAAGATCATTGCTGGCGGGATCAAAATATTTTGCTACATCAATTGAACCAAGATTGCACGCGTTGTAGTCGTGCAAAAATTGTTCGGCGCAGGGATTTGACGCGTGCTTTGGCCCCATTGAGTTCAGGAGCGAATTCTGACGATTGACATTAGCTATGAAGATGATGCCCGGCTCCGCCCAGCGATGCGTTGACGCGATGATACGCCGCCAGACATCGGGCGCGAAAAACATTCCGGGTTGGGGCGGTGCCTGATTGTTGTAAGTGTAATTGCCGCCTGCGCCATTATTGGCTTTGGGATCGAACACGGATTCTAACCAGAGCTTGCCAGCAAATTCTGTTTGGAACCATTCGTTGTTTTCGACCGCTGCTAGAAATTTGTCTGTGACGGTGACAGAAATATTGAAATTGGTCAGACTCTTTTGATCATTCTTGGCATGAATGAAGCGCAGGATGTCAGGATGCGTAACGGACAAAATACCCATATTCGCGCCGCGCCGCACGCCGCCTTGTTTTACAACTTCGGTGACAGTATTGACGATTTGCATAAACGAAATTGGCCCTGAAGCTGTACCGCGTGAATCTCCCACGGGTGTGTCTGCCGGGCGCAAATGTTCATACGTCATGCCCGTGCCGCCGCCGCTTTGGTGAATCAGCGCGCAATATTTCGCGTGATCCATAATGCCTTCAAGTGAATCAGGCACAGGCAATACGAAACACGCTGCGAGCATGGCTTTGGGCTTGCCCGCGTTGACGAGGCAAGGAGTGTTTGGAAGAAACAAACGCGAGAGTAATAACGCGCGCAGTCGTTGCCCGAATTCTTCGCGCTGACGACTTTCGGTTTCAGCGCGCGCTACAAAGTTAACAACGCGTTCGACAATATCACCCCAATCTTCTGATGGATGACCGTTGCGATCTTTGCAAGCGTAACGTTTGGCGACAACTTTTTGGGCGTTCCGGCTCAATTGCGTTTTGGGGGTTAGTGCGGCTTGTAACATACATTCAAGAAATTTGCAGGGGAGGAGAAAAGTTCGGAGAATGAAAGCTTGGCTCAAAATGAATTCAAATCAGGCTTCCAGGGTCGTCGCAGCGTTTGGAAGCAGCATCGCTACGGTTGGAAGCGCGACGACCAAAACTTAGTTATTGCGCTGCTGTGAGTTCGGCTAAAGCCTCAAATTGCAACAACGTTTTCACTCCATTGTTATTTTCAATTTCCAATGCCTCATCGCGTCCGTCGTCGCCTTGTTTGTTATATACGTGCTGAACATGCGTGATCATATGCATCAAATGCCGCGCGTCTTTTGCTGTGCCGCCGCCTAACATGATTTGCAACGTGGGCGCGTCCTTATGCTGCAGTTCATAACTGATGCCACCGAAAGGCAGATGGCATTCTTCTTTTTGCGCGCCCAGTTCGCCGAAGGTTTCCAATTGTGTAGGGCGCGATTGATTTCGCTCACTGAATTCCTTAAAGAATGCCGTCCAATCTTCCTGTTTAATCTCGCCTTGCATACTTGCCCTCCTTATTCTGTGTTATGCGTCTTTAGCGTTTTTAGCTTAGAGCAATTTTTGTTCCACTCTGTCTTTTTGTTTATGACAATTCTGATTCCCTAAAAGCTGCGAAAAGATTCCCACTCGTTTTCTGTGAACTGCGAGAAAACCCGCGAAATCACTTTGAGAGCGGAAGCTATTTATTTTAGACAATAGAGGACTTGTTTTTCTTCGTACGATATAGCAGCACTAACCTATAAATAATTAAATTGATGCTCAATACGCCTGCTCCCAATAAAAGCTGCGTTGTATATGTGTAATTAACGGGATAAAGAAAGGGAAGAATGTATTGCGCAACGAATCCGCCCCTGGAACCTGTCTCACCGCCTTTGTAGCGCAACCAATTTTCAAACGGCGTGAGCGGACATATCCACCCAATCCATTCGATCAGGATTGCATAACCTACCATAGGTAAATGAATCCAAGCCATTTTCGGCCACCAGAATAATAAAATCCCACCCAGTAAGATAAATGCAATAAAAGCAAAATGAAGCAGCACAACAATATCTGCCAACATCCGATAAGGCAGATAAATTTCACTGATAGAAATATTCATCAAGTATACTTAGCTCCTACAGATTTATGAGTCTGGCAATTCGCAGACCTGAAATATGGAGGAGGTTTAACCAGAAAAATAATCACCGACTGGGTTATGTCCCCCCATCATGGCGTAATAGGCCGCAATCCCTGGCTAAAGACTATGGCGTTGAGCAAGTGACAATTCTCCCCTCTTAATGCGTATGTTTCCGCAAGTATCGTTGTTTTCACCCAAGACGGTTCGTCCGGCACAAAGAAATTAGCCAATGGGACAAAGCGTGCTACTTGGCATACTCATTGCTTGTAATTATATCGTTACTAAAAGTGTAAAAGGGAGTCATTGAAAATGAGACGCGGAAGGAAATTCTCAGTTCATTATCTAATGACAAATTAAGGTGCGTTTACAGTTATTTCTCCTCACTAAATCTAATAACTCGAAGGAGGAAATAGTTATGAAAGTCCAAGATGTAATGAGTGGTGAAGTGAGAACTTGTCGCCCAGAAACTAATCTGGCCGAAGTCGCAACGCTGATGTGGCAATACGATTGTGGTGCGTTACCTGTTGTCACTACTGAAAACAAAGTGATTGGCATGGTGACAGATCGTGATATTGCTATTGCGGTGGGAACAAAAGGTCGCTTGGCTTCTGATATTCCTGTTAGCGAAGTGTTATCGGGAAATGTTTACGCTGCGATGTTGGATGAAGACATTCACGCTGCGCTGAAAACCATGCGCCACGAAAAAGTGCGGCGCCTGCCCGTGACTAATCAAGAGGGAATGTTACAGGGAGTTCTTTCGATTAATGATGTAGTGCTACGCGCTGAAGAAGAAAAAGGGCGGCATCATCCTGAATTAAACTATGAGGATGCCATGAGTACCGTCAAAGCTATTTGCGAACACCTTCCTGCACAGCATGCAACGGTCTCGGCATAAGCAAATAAGGTGAAGAATTATTGAATTATTGTTAAGTTTTGCTACGCCGCAATACTTGGTAGTTCTTCACCTTGTGTTTATTATTAGGCCGCTTCCCCGCGCGGGGTAGTATAAACGTCATAATACCAACGCCCCTCTGGTTTTTCTAACGGTCGCTCAGGTTCCCATTTACCCGCCATCACTAAATCTATCGCTTCTTTGAAGGTTGCTTCCGTTTCTGGAACAACTCCAAGTTTTTCACAAGCAGTTAGATGTCGTCTGATAGTTTCATCCACTTGTTTTTGTTCAATCGCAGGCAACTTTTGATAACGACGAAGCTGTAGTTCATCTCGAATTATGTAATTCATTATTCCTCCTGAATCTCTTCAACTGACATATCTTGAATTCAGCCCTGAGCAATAGATATGACAATAAATTTACTCAATTCATCAGATGCAGATTCAGGAGTAAATGTTGGCTTGAATGAGTACTCATCACCCAGAGCCTGCGTACCTGTTTTATACAAGCGGTATTGGTTCAACAGGTACTTTCAACTCAACTACGAGTAAATGGGCGTCCGTCAATCCGACATTTTCTAAGGCGTGTGTTGTTTCTGGTCGCCAGATCACTTCGCCTGTTTGGAGATTAACTTTCTGGCTATCGCCATCTAGGGTTGTAATCAGTAAGGTTGCTGGAGTGAAAGAATAAACAACACAATCTGGATGCCAATGCATTGCCGATTTTTCGCCTGCTTTGCTGCGATATTCCAAAATCCGAACTCGTTCATTTTCCAGCATTAGATGATACTGGTGGGGCGCATTTCTGATCGGGTCATCAATTGCGAGGTTGTTCGTTTGCTTTTCCATTTTGGACTCCTTAGTAAATGAGTAAGCGAAATGCAAGCATTGTGCCGATGACGAGCTGTGGAATCGCTCCTTCGATTAGTAAACACTGCGAACAACAATTTAGGTTGTAGTAATAGGCCCCATCGCTCTGAAACGAAGCTCTCTGACAAGGTTGAAACCGATCAACCTTGCTGTGTCATCGGATGGCTTTGTGTAATCTCACTCAAGCCATGGGTGAAAGGTCGCATCCGTAACTTGTGATGGGTGACAAGCCCCACTCCTTACGCTTTGTAAAGATCAGATATGAGTGACTTGCATATTATGAGGGCAGCGGCACACTGGTTGCTTTTGAGTGGCAGCAGTTACTACCTAATGAAGGAGGAAGAGAAAATATGCGGAGAACATTGCTCATACTGTTAACAAGTGCAGTTGCCATATTCACAACAATGCCTTCTACGTGGGCGAAAGGCGAGGGATTGACTTCACGAGAATCAGCGGGGCAGTCATCTTCATCGCAACGCGCAGTGGAGTTTCTTAAAAAAGAAGTGCGCCATGAGTTGCTGATGTTGCCGTATTACAATGTTTTTGACTGGCTCGAAGCGGAAGTCAAAGACCCCAACACCGTAATTTTACGTGGTCAAGTTATTCGCCCCACAACAAAATCCGAGGCTGAAAACAATGTGAAACGTATCGAAGGCGTAGAAAAAGTTATCAACGAAATTGAGGTTTTACCCCTCTCATCGAATGATGATCGCTTGCGAAGACAGCTTCACCGCACGCTTTTTAACTGGAATTCACCGCTGTTCCATTATGGTACAGCGCCAGTTCCTTCGATCCATATCATTGTCAAAAATGGACGGATAATGCTCAAAGGTCTCGTCTTGAGGAAAAGTGACAGTGATTATGCGTACCTCAAAGCACGTGGCGTATTCGGCTCGTTTGACGTTAAGAACGAGTTGCAAATTGAGGAGCCTGAGAAAAAATAATCCTACCTGACTTGGCTTAATCAAACAGAGCTATGAATTATGATTTCAGAAGAAGACGAAATTATTGCGGATAAAGATTACTGCCGCAATCCGGCGTGTAATTGCGCTGTGCCAGCGGGTGTCGAATATTGTGATGATTATTGTCGCGCGGCAAGTGTGAAAGCAGATAGCGATTATTGCCAGCCGCCGGATGTAGAACGTGGGATGGGTTGCCGCTGTGGACATGCAGAATGCTGATTGCCGCTTATTATCTGCGCTGCGGCACGTTACTTACAATTTCGGGTTGTTGAGCCGTTCCAGCTAAACTACTCAACAACTCGAAATTTTCATCACTCATATCGTAATGCCTCAATCGGGTCGAGCTTCGCAGCTTTGCTGGCAGGATAATAACCAAAGAAGATTCCTACTGCCGCTGAAAAAATTACCGATCCCAAAATAGACGCGAGGGAAACCAGCGTGGGCCATCCCAAAAAGCGCGGGATTAACGTTGATAGTGCAATTCCCAATAAAATTCCAATGCCTCCGCCAGCCAGACTGAGGACGATAGATTCAATCAAAAATTGCGTTCTTACTTGTGACGAGCGCGCGCCGACAGCCATGCGAATGCCGATCTCGCGCGTGCGTTCAGTAACGCTGACCAGCATAATATTCATAATTCCAATGCCGCCAACTAACAGGGAAACACCTGCAATACTGCTGAGCAGGATCGTCATAATTTGATTCGTAGTATCAGCGGCTTCGGCTACATCGGTCATATTGCGGACAAAAAAATCGTTCTCCTGATTTTCTGCCAATTCGTGCCGTTGACGAAGCAACTCAGTAATTTGCTGTTGTGCGGTGTAGGTTGCTTCTGGTGAGATAGCCGAGACGTACGCGAATTGCACCCAGGTAATCGAAAGCAGCTTTTTCTGCACTGTCGAATATGGCGCGAGCACCGTGTCATCCTGATCGCGTCCTTGTGGGTCTTGACCACGTTTTGCTAATACCCCCACAACCCGAAAGGGAAGTTCTCGCACGCGGATCATTTGCCCGAGCGGATCAATGCCGGGAAAAAGTTTATCCGCGACTGTTTGTCCGATGACGGCGATACGCGATGCGGTGCGAATATCTGCGTCATTGAAAAATTCGCCAGTCTGAATCTGCCATTTGCGAATCGCCGGATATTGTTCGCTGACACCTTGTACGCTGGTATTCCAATTTTGATTACCAAAAACTATTTGCGCTCGCGCGTTGACCGAAGGGCTGACCATCGCAACACTTGGACATTCGCGTTTGATGGCTTCAAGGTCATCAATGGTAAGTGTGTTGACATTCGTCACGCCTGTGCCGCCGCGCACCCCTCCTGTAGTCATTGAACCAGCACTGACAAACAGCAAATTCGTTCCTACGTTGGCAATCTGTTCTTGCACAGAAACTTGCGCGCCCTGCCCGATGCTGACCATTGTGATGACGGCTCCAACACCGATGATAATACCGAGCATGGTTAAGATGGAGCGCATTTTGTTACGAGCTAACGCGCGCAGCGCTACACGAGAAATTGCGAAAAGTTTCATGATTTGCTTGCCACCTCCTCGCTGGTATTTACAGGTGGCGCCGCTAGGTCTGCGCTGGCATCGCGCGGGTTTGTAATCTGTTCATCACGGCTGATTTGGCCGTCTCTGAATACAATGACCCGTTTGGCATACTCGGCAATGTCATGCTCATGCGTGACCAAAATGATCGTAATGCCTTGCTCACGATTGAGGCGCTGGAAGATTTCCATGATTTCAATTGAAGTATGTGAATCCAGATTGCCGGTTGGTTCATCGGCTAGAATGAGCGCAGGATGATTTACCAATGCGCGGGCAATGGCTACGCGTTGTTGCTGACCACCTGATAATTGATTTGGCTTATTGCTTTCACGACCAGCCAGCCCCACAGCAGCGAGCGCAGCCATAGCGCGGTGGTGCGATTCAGCAGTGCTAACATCGGCATAAAGCAACGGGAGTTCGACGTTTTCCAACGCGGAAGTGCGAGACAATAAATTGAAGCCTTGAAAGACAAATCCGATGCGACGATTGCGAATATCTGCGCGCTCATCTTTTGAGTAAAGCGAAACATCTTCTCCATCAAGAATATATTTTCCTTGTGTGGGGCGGTCGAGGCAGCCCAGGATATTCATCAGTGTTGATTTGCCTGAACCAGAGCTGCCCATAATCGCTACGAATTCTCCTTTTCGTATCGTTAAGGACACGCCTCGCAGCGCCCGCACTTCAATTTCACCTGTGTTGTAGGTTTTGTGAATTTGATTTAGTTGAATAACGACAGGCGCGTTTATTTCCGGTGTTTGGCTGATAGCTAAATTTTCTTGAGTGGCTAAAAGCATATGGATTCAAACTCGCTACAGTTCGCTACCTGATGCGCGGGCCGCCGCTACTTGGAGTTCCACCGAATCCAGGCGCACGCTGCGTGCTCGGACTGGTTTGCGCTTGTTTCGCGCTTGTGATGTTTTGACCGATGATAATCAGATCGCCTTCTTTTACCTCACCTTCCGTTACTTCCGTATGCACGCCGTCGGTAATGCCGAGTTTAATTTTGCGGGGTTGCGCTTTTTTATCTGCACCGAGCACCCAAACAATGCGCCGTTGCCCTTGAATAATTGCGGCGGTGGTAGGTTGTCCGGTCGCTGTAGCAGCTTTCTCACGAGACTTCTCTCCGGCTTGCGCGTTGTTTTCATCCTTACCGCTAAGCAGGGCGCGAATTTTCTCCTGTGTCATTCCTGTTGGCATAAATCGCAGCGCTGCATTCGGAACTCTGAGCACGTTGATTCCTTCGGCAATTGTCACCGTCAGATTGGCTGTCATGCCAGGTTTGAGTTTGAGTTCGGGATTTTCAACATCAATCACGACATTATAGGTGACGACGTTTTGCACATTTTGGGGATTCAACCGAATCTGGTGAATTGCGCCAGAGAAATTCTGTCCGGGAAAAGCATCTACAGTAAAGTTGACGCGTTTGCTGGTATTGATGACGCCAATATCCGCCTGATCAATATTGGCGATGACCTGCATCCGCGTGAGGTCATTGGCAATGGTGAATAAGGTTGGAGCCTGCAAACTCGCCGCTACCGTTTGGCCGACATCTACATTGCGGGAGATGACGACCCCATTAATAGGTGAAGCAATCGTGGTATGGCTAAGATTGACTTGTGCTAGGTTGAGCGCTGCTTCAGTTTGTTTTACGCGCGCTTGGGCATCTTGCACGTCAGCGCGTGCTTGATCCACTCCGGCAGTAGCGGCGGATTGTTCTGCGAGGCGCGCCTGCTCCAGTTGCGAAGCCGCCTGGTTATACCGTTCATCCGTCGCCCGAAAACTGGTACGAGCTGTTTCGAGATCGCGTTGTGTTACCAGCCCGTTGGCTGTCAGCGATTCCTGCCGATCAAGAAAACTTTTCGCATCATCACGCTGCGCCTGTAATGCCGCCAGATTTGCTTTGGCGCTGGAAACTCCTGCGTGCTGATTTTTAATCGCAGATTCCGCCGCACGAACTCTGGCCTTTGTATTAGTTACGTTGGCGCGAGCTTGCTCCAAATTGGCGCGGGCCTGCGCAACTTGCGCCTGAAAGATCGCGGGATCAAGTTGCGCAATAACCTGTCCCTTCTGCACCTCTGAATTGTAATCAGCGTGGAGCGATTGAATTGTTCCCGATACCTGGCTGCCGACTTGTACGGTTGTTACGGCTTGCAGCGTTCCCGTGGCACTCACCGTATTGCGGATATTCCCGCAATCAACCTTAGATGTCATGAATTCTGAGGTTTCGGACTGCTGTCGGCGGAGCATCGTGATGGCAAAAACTGCGATGGCGATGGCGCTGCAAACAAGTAACCACGCATATTTCGTTTGCTTAAATTGAACTTTCACAGTGTTGTCCTTTCTACGTTTCCTGTCGCTCTGAAACATTTAGGAAATTTAAAGTTCAAACTTCATACCAGCGTCTGAGCTGTAAGGTTCGCCATTCACTCAAAAATTCTTAGCGTTTCCCCGGTGCCGCTTTTCGTCGTTTGCTGATTGCGTGTACAGTGCTGGCCTGTGGCCCTTTGTCACCTTTTTCTTCGGCAAAAGTTACAAGATCGCCATTCTCCAATTGATCGAATGCTCCTTGCAGAACGCTATTGCGATGAAAGTAAATCTCCGTGCCTTCGAGCGTTTGCAAAAAGCCGTAGTCTTCTTCTGGCACAAGTTTGACAATACGCCCTTGTGGTACAGGGGCGTGCTGTTTTACGACACCATTTTCTTTGCGTACATGCTCCTGCAACTGACGACGAGCGGATCTGAAAGCATCGCGGATCGCTACATAAATATCCTTATATGCACCTTCGATTTCGAGCGACTTTTTCGCCTTTTCGATTTCTGTGTGTTTCGCTACGCTATGTAAACTTGGCTTATGCCGAACCACGATTTCGCCACCGGGAACAGTCAGATCAATTTTGATATTGAAAATCTTCCCGCGCTGTAAATGATGGCGTGGTGTTTCTACTGCGACTCGACAACCCATAATTCGGTTATAAAAGTTTTCAAGTTTAGCGACCTCCTGACGAATTCTGGTTTCAACGGCTGATGAGGTTTCCAGGTTGCGAAATGTGATTTGTAGCGGTAATTGCATGGTTTCATTCTCCATAGATTCATAATGCTTCCACTTTGCAAATTTCCCTTTTGTTATTGCGCCGATACAGAATGAGGGCGTGTTAGTGCATATTTCTTTGCGAGTCTTTGCGAGAGATTGCGAACAGTTTTGTTGAATCAACTCTCTTTTTTCCTGAGCAATGGTTTCAGCAAAATGCTCGCGCCGATAAGGATGAACAAAACGGCAAAGAATGGAAGCTTCACGGCATAAACTCCGCCCACTCCTGCGATTAACGCCAGCGCTCCCAGAATCAGCGTAAATCCGCTCATCTTGATCCCCATCAAATAACGGACACCATTGATTCCAAGCATGATTAAGCCTGCTCCTATCAGCCAGGTGTCCTCTGGAATCCGACCCGTAGGCATGAGCCAGATGACCCCAATCATCATTAAAAACAGTGCCCAGCCAATGTCTTCCAGCCGCCTGTTAAGGTGGTGCTTTTGTTCTACTTCTTGATCGGTAATAAAGTGATTGGCTTGCATAAACGTAACTCCTTTCTAATAGATGTCGTTCTTTCTTTTTGCAATTTCTCATTCATCATATTGCAAGCCGCAGACCAAACAGGAACTTCGTCAAATTAGTCTGTTGCAAAACCTCTCGGTAACGTAACCGCGATATTTCACAGCAAAACTGTGGAACTTTCCCCAATGCTGCTAAATAACCACCTTAATTTCGATCACTGGTGTGCGCGTACTGCTGGCATATCGGTTGCTCTTTTTAATTAAAGAAGAAGGAGGAAAAATGTATGCAGCGTTTAATTTTTACTATCTTTGTAGTGGTTGCGATTGCCTTTGCGAATTTCAGTTGTGGTACGCGCAATGTTGTTCGTAACAGGCCATATCCTCCCCAATCGCCGCAAATGATTATTGATATCGGAATTTTTTATGATGAACTTGCGCCCTATGGTCGCTGGTTTCAAGTAGATGATTATGGCTGGGTCTGGACGCCGTACGATGTTCCGATTGGGTGGCGCCCATATACCGATGGCTACTGGGTGTATACGGATTACGGGTGGACGTGGGTTTCACAAGTAAGATGGGGTTGGGCTCCGTTTCACTATGGTCGGTGGCATTTCCACGCGCGCCACGGATGGATTTGGTTGCCAGGCGCGGTTTGGGGGCCAGCGTGGGTAGTGTGGCGACGCGGGCCAGGCTGGATTGGCTGGGCTCCAATGCCACCACAAAGAGGCTGGCGTGGCGGCATGGGCTTTGAAATTGTCCACGAACCTGATCGCATAGTCGAACCTCATTGGTACAACTTTGTGCCAGATCGCAATTTCGCCGACCGTGATTTGAATCGTCGGGTGGAATTGCCCGCGCGGAATGTGACATTGCTGCGAGAAACACAAAATGTGACGAATTATTCAGTCACAGATAATCGTGTCGTAAATCGTAGCTTTACGCTGGAACCGATTGAGCGCGTTACAGGTCGAACAGTGCCGCAACATAGAGTTGTTGATAGTGGATCAGGACAGCCTGAACAAGTACGCGGTAATGATGTGATGATCTATCGCCCGAATATCACACCGAATGCGCCACAGCGGTCGCCGCGTAATGTCGAGCCGCGCATGCAACGTCCGGTTACGCCGACTGAACTTGGGCGGCAAGAAGAAACTGAGCGGCAAAAATTGGAAAAAGAACAAACGCGCGCGCAACAAACTCTGGAGCGACAGCAACAACAAGAGCAACGCCGCACTCCTGCGCAAACGTCCAGAGACGAAATTCAAAAACGGCAGGAAGCGGAACGCCGCGCCTTGGAAGAACAAAAACGCCGTGAACAGGAAGTCTTGCGCAGTCGTCAGGAGACGAGACGACAGGCAGAACCAGCGGCTAAAGAACCAACGTCAAGGACGCAGCGCACTGAGCGCAGCGCTCCTCCAAAAAAAACAGAGCAAAAGCCCGAAGAATAGACATTTTGCAAAAGCATTTTGAGTACGAGTTTCAGGTGGTCACAGTTGTAATGCGACCGCCTGAAACTCGTACTCAAAATTTACTTGCCCAAGTGATCTAATTTGCTGTGAATAGTTGGTTATAGAAAATGCCGTGGTCTTTTTTCAGAAGTAAATTAGCTTCGCAACTAGCCTGTCGCCATTTGAGTTGATGCGGCAAGAGAAGCGGAAGTATCAATTGTCAGATGGGCAATCTCTGTTTCTGCCGCAGAATGTTCAGCACGTTGCCGCAAATAAATTCCCCCCGTGGCATCCGACAATCCCTCACATTTTGCGGCGTTGGTGAAAGGCTTGACGGGCGGCCTGCTGATGATTGATGAACGTGGCAGGATAACTACTGTTCAGAAGGAAGGAGGACACTGGCTCGCATTAGATGTGCTAGGAAGTTTCTCACGGGTGAATTTTGAGACCTCGAATCATTGGCCCCCGATGGTTCAAACGGCGAACTCCAGTCAATGCCAAACCCGTACTGATCGGTGATGGCGGGTCTCCGTTGGTTGTGGGGCAAGATGGGAATCTGTATTTTGTCTGTGACGACGAGCGTATGATTCCGGCAGGGCTACAACTCGGGCGATTGTCGCCGGACGGCAAAGAAACGCTGCTCAATTGAGGTTTGCGACAAATAGGTGAGAAACTTGGAGGTATTAAAGGACTGGCTTCTGGACCAGATGGTTTACTTTATGCTACCTACGCGAAGGCCATTCTGAAAATCACAATGGATGGAAAATTTACTACGCTGGTGAATCCTGTCGTTGTAAAGGATTGTGACCTGAATATTCCATCAAACGATTCGCCCTGGCTGCGAGGCGTAGCGGTAGATTCACACGGAATAGTTTATGCGGCAGCGAGTGGTTGTGGATGCGTTATTAAAATCCTGCCTGATGGTAGTATTACAATCGGTTTGAAAGCAGAAAATCCATGGGCACCAAGCGGTGTAGCGATACACAATGATGACGTATATGTGTTGGAGCACATCAACCCAAACTCAGAAACTCATGAAGACTGACCACCACGAGTTCGGAAATTAGGACGCAACGGCATAATTACAACACTAGTAACCATCACATAATGACAAGGGGTATTGCTTTTGCGACTTCCATAACGCGCCTAACAACTCGTTCACCGCGCGCGCAATCTCGCTGGTGGAAACGCACACGCACGTTGCACGCGTTCCGGTCCAATAGACATTAAGCCACTTAATGAACTCGATATTGAAAAATAAAGGAAGGAAAATTCTCGGCGTTGGATTGATATTAATTACATTGGTTTTCGTGCTGTTAATTCCGGTTTCCTTATTCAGCTCAAAAGACCCGCTAACGCTAACTGATTACCGAGTCAAAGCGGTGCTTACAGACGACAATTTCGCCCTCATTAAAAATAAAGTTCGCGGCGGCAACTTGGTACATGCATATCAAGCGATCAAATTTATGATTGGCTTACCTAATAATCTTGGGCCAATTCTGATGATACGCGAAACATCGGGGGCAGAGCCTGAAATTATTTGTGTGACAACCGGATATATTTGTGGCGGGTTATGTGGGCAAGGGGTTGAATATTATTTGTACAAAACACAAGCAACGTGGGAAATTGCGTCGCAAGGACGTTGGGTTGCTTAAGAATTATAGGGAATTCGTTAAATTGAAATTCGGAAGAAACGCCTAACATACATTGTTGCGAAGCGGCGGTCGTTGTCGGCACATAATTTCCAAAACTACACGCCCGCCGCTGGCAACAGCAACTGGCACGACATGACGACGAAAAACAAGTCGTCGAAAAGCAACAGGAAACGCGTTTGCGTCACCACCTGATTAGCGTGCGCAAGGCACGCCTCAGCGAATTGAAACACGAAGGCATTCTCTACGAAGTAAGCTTTTAGAAAGTTAACCGCACGCTGGACAAACTATTGGCGAGCCAAGCCCACTCCTAAACCCGTTAGTTGCTATTATGAATCGGGTTGAACTTGTTGGCTTAGAGCATTAAGTGATTCTTCTGATAGTGTTCGTGGAGGTGCGGTACTTTCCCTGAGCGAATTAAAGGAGAAGAGTATGATTGTGGCATTAGAGAAATTGTATGCACAAGAAAACAACGCCTCGGTACGACAACAATTTGAGTATGCTCTTCACTTGTTAAGTGCGCTTCCTACACAGAATGATCAGGCGCAACGACAAAGGGGGTAGCAAGCGATAGTGAGTATAACCCCACAAACAGTAAAGGCCTTCTCGCTACGACTATGCGGTGAATAATTTTAGAAGTAAATAATGCAAACAGATTTCAATGAGTCCGCAGATGAGTCCGCAAAGCAAAACAGGCATCATCAGGATGCCTGTAAGTTATTGAATTGATTGGTCAGCCCGGGGCGATTTGAACGCCCGACCTCTTGCACCCCAAGCAAGCGCGCTACCAGGCTGCGCTACGGGCTGACAGTAAAAAGCCGAGGCGGATCGCTCGGCTTTTTAGGTATAATTATCAAGTATCACGACTCAATCTATAACATCGCGGTTAAGCGTTGTCAACATATCCTCCAGCATCAATTTGAGCCGTTGCAACGCATCGCGCGAGAGAGTGCTGCCAATCGTAGTTGGCAAGGCGGCAGTGGTTTGGCTGGTTGCAGGTGGTGGCAATTCCTGTCCTGTTTGGACAGTTGGTTGCGCGGTTGCGACCGGCTCAAAATCAGCGGCGGTGGCTCCGGGCGGGACGACTTTGAAACGGCTTGGCGTTGTGCTTCGTCCTTCGGTTTGCAATTTTTTCTTTGCGCCTGCAATGGTGAATCCTTCATCATAAAGCAGGCCTTTGATGCGTAATGCCATCTCGACATCTTTACGCCGATAGGTGCGCTGTCCGGCGCGATTTTTTTGCGGTTGCAACATCGGAAATTCGGATTCCCAATAGCGCAGCACGTGCGCTTGCACACCCACCAAATCGCACACTTCACCAATCTTGAAAAACAATTTATCTGGAATTGTTGTTGCCGTTGCGTCTTGTGTAGCAGTTAACATAGCCGAAACCTTAAATCAGGGGCGAGTTCAAGCCTTTGCCTTTTCATACAGTTTTCATTGTTCGTGAGGGACGAAACACCAGTGCGTGTCGTTCAGGAAGCTGTATGTCTTCGCCAGTAATAGGATTGCGTCCCCGCCGCGAACGGCGTTCCACAACCTCCAAAGAACCAAAGCCTACGATGTGAACTTCGTCGCCTTTTAACAGACGATCTTTGATAATCGAAAAAATCAAGTCCACGATTCGTTGGGCTTCCTGATTGGAGATGCCGCCGTGTCTTTCATAAATTGCACGGGCTAAATCTGCTTTCGTCATCGCCATTCCCTCAGGTAATTATTCGTAGGCACAATATGTTACGGCTTTTTCCTTGAACGTGTCAATGAGAGATTGGCGGCGAAAATATTGCACTATAACGAGTTGAAAGTGCTTTAGTCATCATCACCCCGAATTTAAAGGCGTTTCGCGTATTTTCAGTAATCTCTATACGATTGCAAAAACATAGTTAGTAAAACGGAAATTCGTTTTCTGGAAAATCCGCTGTCCTTTAATTTCCCGGTCTTTTCTTCAAACTCAGTAAATTGGCAAACAACCGATAACCACCTTGCACGCCCGCTGGCAATTGGCGATAGAATGCGTAGCCCGCATAAATCCATGTCCCTTTGCCGTATTCGGCGTACATCATCCCGCCTTTTTGCAGCGCTTGTTCGCGGTCGTGACTTTCCAGTAATGGTTTGTAGCGTGTGTCCCATTCGCCCCACCATTTTGAGCCGCGTTCTTCGACCCAATTGTCGAAATCTGCGGGCGTAATTTTATTCGGAAAATTGAAAATAGGATTCGTCGCGTCAAGGATTGTGACTTTGGAATCTTCTTCGGAAACCTCTTCAGGATTGCGCGCCATTTTATAAGGGTAAGGGCCATAATTCGCTTCATCAAATTCTGGCGTTTGATATTGCCAAATCACGTTGCCGCCGCGCTCCACGTATTCAAGCAGGCGTTTGTTATTAGCCTTCAAATCTTCGCGCACTGCCGAAGCGCGAATGCCAATCACGATTGCATCGAATTGATCAAAATTTCCTGTTGCTAATTCGTTTGCGCCAAGCATCGTGACCTTGACGCCAATTTGTGCGAGTGCTTCGGGGACTTTGTCACCCGTGCCCATCACATAGCCGACATGCAAGTTCGGCGCGACCTGCACGTCTACGCCGCGAATGTCCATCGTCGCATTGTGATAAAGATGGCGCGGTTCCAAATCAGGATGCGCAATCACTTCGTAGCCTTCGGTATATTCTTTGCCCTTATATTCAGCGATGGCTTGGATTTTGTAATCCTGATTAGCTGCGAGTTTAGGAATCGCTACAGTGAACGTGAAATTACCTTTCTCCCCTTCGCGCGAGAAACTGAAATCTTGTTGTACAGGAGAGGCAAACCAATCCTGTGGCAAACGCAAGCGTACTGTGCCATCAACTTTGCCTTTTGCATTGCTCGACAAATTAACCGAGACGGTCGTCGTCGCAGCTTTTCCAACTTGAATTATTCTTATATGCGGAGATAGTAAAACGTTGATTGTTGGGGCAACAGTAAGCAAGCGACGTTGCGCACCATAGGGGCGTGCAATGAATGCAGTTTGTGCGAGTTCTGTAATAACAAAACTGACTCCATTGATTTGGTATTTGAATCCTCCACTTACCTCAGGCCAGGCAAAGGCAGAATTAAGTAAGCCTTGAGCAGAAATTTGATATTGATGATCGCGTAGCTCCGACACACGTGTCCAATGTGGGCGAGTTGGTGTTACGTCATTAGGAACAAGTAAATTATACAATACGCTGAAGCGGCTGCCGTCAAATGGTAATTTCCCTTCAGGCGCTCTGGCCGCAAGCTTCCAATTTTGGGGAGCTAATAAAACTGTTTCACCTGCTCCTAATTTCGTAGGGCTGAGATTTACGACATTAATTCTGACTGCAAAATTTTGCCCTGCGTTTGCCACTGTAAATGTTTCACGCGCCGTTATCGTACCTATTGGAGTAGCAGTTGGTTTCTCCGGCTCAACGACAACTTCTATCTTCATTCCGAGTGCCGAGTTCATGGCATTATTGAACTCAATTTTTTTGTTATCTAGTAAAAATAAAAGGTAGTTTTTTTTAGTACTATCAATTGAGGCAGCGGTTACTTTATCAATTGCTTTATAAAGATTGCGTTTGCCGGATGCTAATTCTTCCGCAATCGTCCACGGCTCACGTGCATTGAATTTGCTGATTGCTATTTCGACTGCGTTTGCGGCTTCGTTCAATTCCGGGCGCAAATCAATTTCGTTTTGATACTGCTTCGCCAAACCTGTCAGTGTAGTGTCAATGCCGTCAAAAATACTTTGTTCGTTTTCGATTTTTGGAATCGCGCTTTCGGCTAATTGCAGCGTAGAGAAAAAATCTCCGGTGGGAATGCGCTGTTGTCCCATAGCCTGCGAACGATGCATACCGTAGCCTTCGCTGCCGATTTGCGGATAGGATTTGCCGAGGAGCGGATCGTATTCTCCTGTATTAATTTTCAACGTCGAAGGTTCGTTGCCGCGTGTACTCAAGTAAAGTTTTTTGACTTGCCACGATGCGCCTTCTTCGGGAAATACTTTTGGATCAGCGGCAGCCTTGAAAACTTCAAAGCTCAGCAATCCGGCTGCCTGATGATTGCCGTGTCCGTCGCGCGCTTTGCCGTGAAAACGCGAAATGATGATGTCGGGTTTGTACGTCCGCACAGCGCGCACCATATCGCGCAGCACATTTTCTTTACCCCAATGTTCCAGCGTTTCGCCGAGGCGTTTTGAATAGCCAAAATCCGCCATGCGCGTGAACATCAAATCTGCGCCGTAATAACGACATGCGGCGAGAAATTCTTCGGTGCGCAAAATGCCGAGCGCATCATATTGTTCGGAGCCAATTAAATTTGCTCCGCCTTCGCCGCGTGTGAGCGAAAGGATTCCTGTGCGCGCGCCTTCGTGCCTTGCAACCCACGTGACAAGGCCAGCGTCTTCATCGTCGGGATGGGCTTGCGTGAATAAGACTGTTGCGGTTGTGCGCAACTTGATAAGCGCTTGCCACGCGGCGGCGGCGCCTTGATTGTAGGAAATTTCCTGCACTTGCGCTTGTACTGAAAATGGAATTAATTGAGAAGTTAAAAGGCTGAGCGTCAGCACTACACCGATGATTTTTCGTCGCATTGGTTCCTCCGCGAATGATGACGTAGACTGTGCGGCGATGTTAGTTGGTATCGCCTGAAGCGTCAATCTGTACGATAGGCGTCTCGCCTGTCACAGGTTTGGCAAAAAAAGGCTAATAGTTTTAGGAATTGAAAGTTGTGGAAAGGGGCGACAGGCGGGGCGCCTGTTATCACTTAGTATGCTTGAAGTCATTGCTTGCTCGGTTGAAGACGCGATAGCCGCTGAACAAGGCGGCGCAGATCGCATCGAATTGATCTCACATTTTGAAGTTGGCGGATTAACGCCTTCGCTGGAATTGGCGCACGCGGTTGTCAGTAGCGTGAAAATTCCTGTGCGCGCGATGTTACGTGAAACGGAAAATTTTAATATCGGGGACGAAGGCGAAAAACTAAGGCTGTGCGCGTGTGCCAAAGAATTAGCGGCGTTGCCATTGGATGGAATTGTCTGTGGATTTTTGCAGGGCGATGCGATTGATTACCAATTGTTAGTGCGTGTGCTGGAAACTGCAAGGCCACTCAAAGCTACATTTCATAGGGCATTTGAAGAACTCAGCGATCCGTTAGCAGCAATTCGGGCGCTAAAAAACTATCCGCAAATAGATTGTATTTTAACGAGCGGAGGGCCGGGAAGCCATGCTGAAAAGGTTGCTTGTCTTGGCGTTTGTGAGCGTGTGGCTGCGCCGGAAATTATGATTTTGGCGGGCGGCGGAATGACCGATGAAATGATTCGGGAAGTAAAATTGCACACGCACGTGCGCGATTTTCATTTGGGGACATTTGTGCGAGAACCGCGCGAAATTTATGGCCTGGTGCGCAGTGAAAAGGTGCAGGGAATTGTGCAGTTGATAAAATCTTAGCTGGGCTTGATGACGCCTGCGCTGCCGTTAGCGTCGGGCGCTGTGGCGACTGCTTCCTTGAGCTTAATCAGTACCGTGCGGCTTAATTCATCGTAAGTTGCGGGTAGCGTGAATCCTGCCGCATTTTTGTGTCCGCCACCGCCAAAATGTTCAGCGACCTGAGCAACATTGACGCGATTTTTGGAGCGCAAGCTCACGCGGATTGTATCGTTCGGCAATTCGCGGAAGAACGCGGCGGCTTCAACTTCGCCAACGGTCAGCGGGTAATTAATGATGCCATCAGTGTCTTCTTCCGTCGCATTAGATTCCTGCATCGCTTCTTTTGTCATCCGTACCCACGCTACTTTGCCCGTATCATCCCGTTGCAACGTAGACAACACCGCGCCTGTCAATTTAATTTTGCTATAGGGATATTGGTAGAAAATTGCTTGCGATAATTTGGCCGGTTGTGCGCCAAAACGAACTAATTCGCTGGCAATTTTGAAGGTGCGTTCTGACGTATTGGAAAAATGAAATGAGCCGGTATCGGTCAGCAACGCCGCATAAATACCACTGGCAATTTCAGCCGTGATTTTTACGCCCATTGCTTTGGCGAGGTTGTAAACCATTTCGCCGACCGCGGCTGCTGTCGAATCAATCCAGTTTATATTGCCGAATAATTCTGTCGTCGTATGATGGTCAATATTGACGACAAATTGATTGCTTAGACTGGGAAGGCCAGGTCGCGTGACATCGCTACATTCGATTACAAAGACTCCATCATAATTACAATCTATATCTGGCACTACGCGAATCTGGTCTGCACCCGGCAGATTCTGGTAAGCGTGGGGAACCGGATCGCAGATTATGACTTCGGAGTTTTTTCCCAAGCTGCGCAAAATCCAATTCAGTGCGAGCGAGGAGCCTAGTCCATCGCCGTCCGGTCGAATGTGCGTAGTAATCGCAAAATTTTGTTGCTTTTCGATAAGTTCAGTAACATCGCCCAACATGATTCAAATAACACTTCCTTCTTTGGCAGATTCGGGGTTGTTCTCATCATTCTCAATTGGCACATTACCTAATTCCTGACTGACCTCGGCGATCAGTCCGTCCATTTTCAATCCGTATTCAAACGCTTCATCGAAGCTGAAAATTAATTCGGGAGTGTGGCGCAATTTAATCCTGCTCCCAATTTGACGACGGATGAATCCGGTGGCACGTTGCAGGGCTGCTAACGTTTCTTTTTGTTGTTCAGCGGAACCCAGAATACTGAAATAGATGCGGGCGTGGCGAAGATCAGGGCTGACGCGTACATCAGTAATCGTTGCAAATCCGACGCGAGGGTCTTTCACTTCACGCGCAATGATGAAACTAATTTCTTGTTTCAATTCCTGCGCTAATCTATTTACTCGATACTGCATATGCTCCCTCTTTCACCCAGCACCCACCCTGTGCGCTGCTTAGCTCAAACTGGTCGCAGCCACTTTCTCTTCAATATAAGCTTCAATAACATCGCCAACTTTGAAATCGTTGAAGCGATCAACGGTGACACCGCATTCGTATCCTGTTTGCACTTCGCTTACATCATCTTTGAAGCGGCGCAAGCTGCTGATTGTGGTATCAAAAATCACTACGTTTTCACGAATGATACGCGCTTTCGCCGTCCGCTTGACCATTCCTGATGTGATGTATACACCCGCAACGGAACCAACTCTTGGCACACGAATCACATCACGGACTTCAGCTTTACCGAGTACCGTTTCCTTGATCGTGGCGTCAAGCATGCCAATCATCGCGTTACGAATTTCTTCCTCAACCTTATATATGATTGAATGGAGGCGAATATCCACATTTTCTTGCTTAGCAATATCATCAGCTCGCGTTTCAGGGCGAACGTTGAACCCGATAATGACGGTTGCCGCCCCGACAGTGGTCGCTTGCGAAGCGCTGGCGAGCAGTACATCGTCGTAGGTGATTGCGCCGACTGCCGAGCGAATAATGCGAACTTTGACTTTTTCTGTCGAAAGCTTGAGCAGCGTATCTTTGAGCACTTCGACCGAACCTTGTACGTCAGCTTTGAGGATAACCAGCAATTCTTTGACTTCGCCAGTTTCCAATTGTTCAGCCAACTGGTCGAGACCGCGTGCAGCGGAACGTGCCAGCGCTGTCATGCGTGCTTTTGATAAACGGAATTCAGAAATTTGACGCGCTTTCGTTTCGTCCGCGACGATTTGGAACTGGTCCCCTGCTGAAGGAACGCCTTGCAATCCCAATACTTCAACCGGAGTTGCTGGGCCAGCTTCTTGCATTGCCTGACGGCGATCATCAAACAGTGCGCGTACACGTCCGAAGAAGTTGCCGACGATAAATGGTTCACCGACGCGCATCGTGCCATTTTGGACTAGGACTGTTGCCACTGAACCGCGTCCGCGATCCAGTTTGGCTTCCAACACCGTTCCCGTCGCCAGACGTTTGGAATTTGCTTTCAAATCCATAATGTCCGCTTGTAGGATGACCATTTCGAGCAGTCCTTCAATGTTCTGTCGTTTCTTAGCAGAGACTTCAACCATCGTGGTCGAACCGCCCCAGCCATCCCATAACAAGCCGCGATCCGCCAATTCTTTTTTCACGCGCTCAACGTTGGCATCTGGCTTATCAACTTTGTTGATAGCAACAATAATCGGCACATTCGCGGCTTTAGCGTGCTCGATAGCTTCTACAGTTTGTGGCATGACGCCGTCGTCAGCGGCTACAACCAGAATTACCAAATCGGTAACTTTTGCACCGCGCGCACGCATTAACGTGAACGCTTCGTGACCGGGCGTATCAAGGAAAACGATGCGCCGTAATTCTTCGTGATTATCGGGATTCGGCACATGAACAGAATACGCGCCGATATGCTGTGTGATGCCGCCTGCTTCACCTTCTGCCACGCGTGCTTCGCGGATAGCATCAAGTAAGCTGGTTTTACCGTGATCTACGTGTCCCATCACCGTGACGACAGGTGCGCGTGTCTCAGTGTCTTCCATCGCTTCGGGTGTGATCTCGAATTCTGATTCGACAATCATGTCCTCGAATGCACCGAACGTGACTTCAAAGCCAAACGCTTTACCGATTTCTTTAGCGATTTCGGTATTCAATGTTTGGTTAATCGTCGCCATCACGCCGCGTTGGAACAATTCTGTCACAACGTCTTTCGGCTTAATGTCGAGCTTTTCTGCAAATTCGCGTACAGTAGAACCTTCCATCACGCGAATTGGTTTGAGATCAACCGGCACTGGCTTGGCGGCAGGCATTGCGACTTGGCCTTGTTTCCGATTGGGAAAACGTAAATGACCTTCCTGCTTTTCGCCAGGTAACGCTTTAGGACGCGTAGTGTGCCGACCTTTATGTTTGTTGTCCTTCGGCGGAATGTATGTAGTTCTTTGCGGCGCACCTGACGGCAATAAATGTACTGTACCTGGTTTTTCTTTTTCCTTGGCGCCTTCGCGTCCTTGCGGCGTGCGTTGCGGCGGACGTGTTTGCGCAGGTGGCGGTGGTGCGACTGGACGCGGTTTGGGCGGCGCAAGCCGAATCACGTTTGTCACGCCAGTCTTCGATGCGGGCGGTGCCGGGCGTGGAACTTCCGCGAGTTGTGGGGGGGCTTCTACCGTTGGTTGTGGCGGTGCCGGTGGAGGTGTTGGTGCCACAGGGCGCTCAAGCTGACGCACTGTAAACGTTGGCGCAGGTTCTTCCGGTTTCTTGAGTGCCGGGCGCGCAGGCGCTGGTGGCGCTCCTTCTGGTGTAAGTTCAGCCTCCACAACAGGCTCTGGCGCAGGCGGCTCAACTTGTACTTCTAGTGGTGGTGGCTCGACTTCGACAACTGGTTCTGGCACAGGGGCAGGTTTGGCGAGTTTGACGAGCCTCGGCTTATTACTTTCGGCGACAGCAGGTGAAGGGTCTGTAGCAGGTTGCAGCGCAACTTCCGGTTTCGGCATGATTTCTGATTCGGCTTCGAGATTTGTCGTTGAAGATGCCGATGCAGTTTCCGATTCCGGGTGGTCTGAGGCGGCAGGTTTATGCGCTTTGACCAAGCGCGCGGTACGCGGCGGCGCAACAGTTTCTTTTTTGGCCGGATAGTACATTTCGCGGATACGGTTGGCGATAGGTTCCTCCAATGTATTGGAAGGCACACTAACATCTACGCCGAGACGCCGCGCATCCTCAAGCACTTTTTTACTTTCCAGTTTTAGCTCACGAGCTAACTCGTAAATTCTGACTTTTCCCATTGAAAATTTCCGATCAATTCTGGCGATAGTTGCGCCAGTAAATGGAAACTACACCTCCTCTTGCTCTTCACCTTCACCACTGGGCGCTACTGCTGCACTTCCTGTCGTAGCAACCGCCTCTTCGTTTCCATTTTCGTCTATGTTTCCCGCCGCGCTTTCTACTGCTGCATCATCTGAAGCCGGAATTTCTTCGACCACTTTTTCCGACGCGTCATCTTTAACGCTGGCGGTTTCTGCGTGTTCGTCCTGCGCACTGGCAGTTTCCTCTTGCTCATTTACTGTTTCGCCTGCTTCAGCTTCAGCCGCTTCTTCTCGTAACGCTGCTTCACGTACTGCTACGATTTCGCGCACAATATCAATACGTTCTTGCGCTTCGTCGTAACTCAAATCCAGCCAGTCACACAGATCGTCCACATTGGCGGCGGCCAACTGTTCGATGGTTTCGATGCCGTGCTCAGCCAGAATCGCTGAATCGGCTGGAGTAATACCCTCAATAAACGTGACAGGTACCACTTCTGCAGTGAGCATGCGCTCCATTTGTTGCGCGATTTCGCGCTTCATATCTTCTTCGCTACGGATGTCAATGTCCCAACCAACTAATCGTGCTGCCAGGCGGACGTTTTGTCCACGCTTTCCGATGGCAAGGCTTTGTTGTTCAGAATCTACTGTGACTTGCAATTTTTTGTCTTCAAAGTCCAGCACCGCGACTTTACTGACTTTGGCGGGTGAAAGAGCATTCGCGGCAAAAATCGCTGGGTCTTCCGACCATTCGATAATGTCAATTTTCTCACCGCGCAATTCACGGATGATAGATTGCACGCGCGAGCCTTTCATCCCGACGCACGCGCCCACGGGATCAACGTCACGTTCGTTAGAAACAACCGCAATTTTGGCGCGATCACCCGGTTCACGTACGGCTGCTTTAATGACAACAGTTTGGTCGTAAATTTCGGGGACTTCCATTTCAAACAAGCGTTTGACCAATTCTGGATCAGTCCGCGAAACCTCGATTTGCGGGCCTTTGGCCTCACGGTGTACATCGTGAATAACAACGCGAATGCGTTCGCCTTGCGAAAAATTCTCATTGCGCGATTGCTGATTTTTGGGCATCACGGCTTCTAAGCCGCCGCCAATATCTACAATCATTTTTCCGCCTTCAAAACGTTTCACGTAGCCGTTTATCAATTCGCCAACTTTGCTGATGTATTCTTCATACACATTGTTGCGTTCGGCTTCGCGGACCTTTTGCAAAATAATTTGCTTAGCTGTCTGCGCTGCAATACGCCCCAAGTCTTCAACCGGGCGCGGCAATTCGAGCATGTCACCGGCTTCAACGCCTTCACCAACTTCGTTAACAGCTTCCTCTAGCGACATTTCTACCGCCGGGTTGGTAACTTCTTCGACTACCGTTTTGATCGCAAACAATTCAACCGCGCCGGTTTCAAGGTTATAGCGGGCGCGCAAATCTTCGCCGGTTTTGAATTGTTTCCGAGCTGCCGTTACGACCGCGTCTTCGAGCGCACTCGTAATGACGCCGATGTCAATATTTTTCTCTTTGCTTAGTAGCTCGATATTTTGTGCAATAGAACTTTGTGCATTCATGTTATTCGTCAGTTGTCAGTTGTTAGTTGTTAGTTGCGTTCTCGGTCAGAATCACACCAGACAACAAGTAACAGCTAAGCTTCAAGGTTCAATTTCAACATTTGCTTTCGCAATCAAACTGAGTGGCAGGCGATGCCGTGTGCCTGTTTCGTCATCAAGCAGCGCCAGGGAATCTTCTGCATGCTCCAGTCCAATTAATGTGCCATGAAAATTACGCTGTCCGTTGAGCGGCGCTGATAACTTAATATGTGCCTGCAGCCCCGCGAAACGCTCATAATCCGTAGGCTTATACAAGCCTCGATCCAGCCCCGGCGATGCAACTTCTAAAACGTATTGATACGGAATCAAATCTTCAACATCAAGAATTAATCCGACCTGTTCGCTGACCGTCGCGCAATCTTCATGCGTGACGCCATCCGGTTTATCAATATAAATCCGCAAGACTGCATTGCTGCGACCGCCCACCAATTCCGCGTGTACTAATTCCAAGCCTTCGCGGGTCGCAACTCGTTCAATAATTTCGTAAATCTTTGGGTCTAAATTCACTACGTTTGCTTATGGCTGCGCGGTTTAGTTTAAGAAAAACCGGATGCCTATATGAAAAAAGTGGGCTTTTGCCCACTCCGTTAAACTCAGGATAATAACCGAGACTGTCAATTAAAGCAAGCTGGGAAATGAATGATAAGCAAGGTCTTGCGAAAGTTGCAACGGGTTGCTAGTTTTAGCTGATGAAAAAAATTGCTTGGATTTTTATTACATTATTTTTATGCGGTAGCTTGTTTTCATTTGCTCAGACGCAAAATAAATCCAAACCAGTCAGCAAAAATCCGAATACTTCTGCCGCTGGTAATGGCAGCGTGAGCAAAGACCCGATTGGCGAATCGGATGCTTTATTGTCGCGCGGCGATGAGCCGACAAAGGATCACCAGGCGCTCACAATTTTAGTAAGCGCAGTGCCGTCCAACGGTAACAATTACGACCTGCTTTGGCGAACGGCGCGCGCTTATTATTACGTTGGCGATTTTGCCGCAAACAAGGAAGAAAAGTTGCCGCAGTATGAAAAAGGGATTGCCATCGCCAAACGCGCAGTTTTGCTGAAACCTGAGGCCGTCGAAGGTCATTTCTGGCTCGCCGCCAACTATGGCGGGCAAGCGCAATTGGTCGGCGCACTCAAAGCCCTTTCTACCGTCAAAAAAATTCGCACTGAAATGCAAACAGTCGTTAAGCTTGATCCGGTTTTTGAAAATGGTAATGCTTTTTTGGCGCTGGGCGAGATTGACCGCGAATTACCAGGCGTAGCAGGCGGCAATAAAAAGCGCGCGCTGACTACATTTGAAGATGGGCTAAAACTAGCGCCTAACAATTTGGATTTAAAGGTTACGCTTGCTAAAGCTTACGCTGAAGTTGGACGCAAAGACGAGGCGCGCCGTCTGTTAGAAGAAATTGTCAAAGCGCAAGCCACCACGCGCATTCAACGCGAGGCGCAAGCGGAAGCCCAGAAAATGTTAGGAAAATAATGAAAGCGCTCCGATTTGAAAATCAGCAATTGCAATTATCCGAAGTCGCCCGACCTACACGCGCTGACGAAGCGCTTGTGCGTGTGACGACCGCTGGAATTTGCAACACAGATTTAGAAATCGTGCGCGGCTACGCCAATTTCAGCGGTACGCTAGGGCACGAATTTGTGGGCATCGTCGAAACTTCGCCGGACGCGTCGCAAATTGGTACGCGCGTAGTCGGCGAAATCAACGCAGGCTGCGACGTATGCAATTTGTGTCGCGGCGGAGATGCACGTCATTGTGCGAATCGCACCGCTCTCGGCATCGTTGGACGCGACGGAGCGTTTGCCGAATTTGTGAATTTGCCCGCTGGAAATTTGCGCCACGTGCCTGACACGATTACTGATCGTCAGGCTGTTTTTACCGAGCCGTTAGCTGCTGCGTGTGAAATTTTGACGCAAGTTTCCATTACGCCCAATCATCGCGTAGCCGTACTTGGCGACGGAAAATTAGGGCAACTGATCGCGCGCGTGTTAGCGACGACAGGCTGTGATTTGTTGTTGATTGGCAAACACGCCGATAAATTGCAATTAGCGGCGGACGCGGGTCTTGTTACAACATTGCTGGAAAATATCCCAAAAAATTCTGCGCCACAATTTGATTTTATTATTGAAGCCAGCGGATCAGCGGCAGGATTACAACTATCTTTAGATCTGGTACGACCGCGCGGGACAATTATGCTGAAATCCACATTTCATGGTGAAATACAGCTTAACACTTCACGCATCGTAGTGGATGAAATTAGTCTCATCGGTTCGCGTTGCGGGCGATTTGAAGTTGCGCTGGATTTATTAGCGGCAGGCAAAATCAATGTTGAACCGCTGATTGCGGAAACTTATTCCCTTGCGGACGGCGTCAGTGCAATGCAACACGCCGCGCGCGCCGGAACGTTGAAAATATTATTGGATTGTAAAAGATGAAGCGATTTTTTGATCGCTTTTGGTGTCTTACATGGAAACAAAAGTCACGTCCATTCCGATTCCTCACTACTGCGTCGTGACAGCAGCAAAAATTGAATTCAATGCCGTCGTCCGGCAATTATCCGAGCCGGCGTTCATTGAGGTTGCGGGCTTGCCAGTTTGTCAGGGGCGTAGCGGAAGAAATTTAGTCACAGTCGTGCAAACTCAAATTGGCACGCGCGGATTTAAAGAAAACCTCGTCATTCATTTCAAAGAAAATAATTATGATTTGGTGTTAATGATTGGTTTAGCTGGCGGCTTATCGCCCGATTTGCGCGCCGGAGAAATTGTCTTTTACGATACCTGCTTTCTTTTTCGCCCCGACGCTGCGCGGACAAGTGACGATCCCGAAAACGCGACGGTGGACGCGCGCATTCACTGTGATTTTCAGATGTCCTCGTCGTTGCGCCAGCATTTAATGCAGTATGGCTTGAGCGCAGTTTTTGGTGCAGGCTTAACACTGGATTTTATGGTCACGAACGCGGCTGAAAAATTATCATTCGGCGAATCATACGGCGCTACTGCCGTAGACATGGAAAGCTTTGACGTGATCGAAGCTGCTACGCTGGCGGGAGTGCCCACTACAATTATGCGGGTCATTATTGACGAAGCGACGCAAACGACGCCTGATTTTAATAGGGCGATTGGTACGGATGGTGAAATGAATAATTTGCGCGCGGGGTTAGCAATGCTCTTGCGGCCATTCGCTGCGCTGCGATTTTTTTTCAGCTTGCGCCGTGCCATGCATTCTTTACGGTGCGCGGCAAAAATTGCTTTGCAAATAGAACAGGAAATTAAGCGCCCGACCACTGCATTAATTTTAGCGAAAAAAATGTCGGCGTGAGAAATTGTGGTTTAGATACTGCCCCATTTCAACTTCGTGCGCAGCACTTCAAAATAATTGCGTTGCGTCGGGCGAATAATGTCAAAGGTCGTTTCGCTGCGGTGCAAAGTCACACGATCATTCGCTTCCAATGAGACACCGCGCTGTCCGTCAAGTGTGAGCATGGCTCCATCTGCCACTTTTTTGAAGGTGAAAGAAACCATTGCATCGCCGGGGACAATCACCGGGCGATTAGAAAGTGTGTGGGGGCAAATTGGCGTAATCACAATCGCATTCATGGAAGGAAAGACAATTGGCCCGCCCGCCGAAAGCGAATATGCGGTTGAACCTGTTGGCGTTGAAACAATCATGCCATCTGCACGAAAGCTGTTTACAAAATCGCCATTCACAAAACATTCCAGTTCGATCATACGGGCCAAAGCGCCTTGATTAATTACCGCGTCATTCAATGCTCGTTGTGTTGTGATGATCTTTCCCTCGCGCTCGACGCTGACGTCAAACATCATGCGCGCTTCGAGAAAGAAATTTCCGACACGCAAATCTTCGAGCGCCGAAAATAATTCGTCCAATGTGAATTCCGTCAAATAACCCAGGTAGCCAAAGTTAATGCCCAGCACCGGAATTTTGCGCATTCCGATAAACCGCGAAGCCCCCAGCATCGTGCCGTCGCCGCCCAGCACAACTAACAAATCAATCTGTTCGGCTAATTGTTCATTTTCAACCGTGAGCGCGTTGCATTCGATTTGTTCCGCAACTTCTGGTGCCGCGCGTAATTCGATCCGATGGGTTTCGCACCAAGCGACCAGCTTGGTTACCACCGCCAGCGCATCCGGCTTTTGCGGGCCAACTATAACGCCAATTTTATTGAGTGAAATCGCAGCCATAGATGTTTTGAAAACGACGCCGCGATTGTAGGGAAACCACAAGCAAAAAGCAAAATTGCTATGACGCACTCGCGTCAGAAAAGTTCCTGTGTGTATAATCCATCACTTATTTTCAATCATCTGTCAGTACCGGATTCTGGCTGTAGTCAAAAGTGAAAAACTACCGACTACAGACTACCAATTACTGACTATATTATTTTAGGAGTCTCAATGACAGCAAAATACAAACGCGTAGCGCTCGCTTATTCCGGCGGGCTTGACACTTCGATCATCATTCCCTGGCTGAAAGAAAACTATGGCTGCGAGATCGTCGCGATTGCCGCCGATGTGGGTCAGGAAGAAGAACTCGAAGGTTTGCGCGAAAAAGCCATTGCCACAGGCGCAGTCGAAATTTACATCGAAGATTTGCGCCACGAATTCGTCGCCGATTACATCTTCCCGACGTTGCGTGCTGGAGCGGTTTACGAACACAAATATTTGCTCGGCACTTCGTTCGCGCGTCCCGTGATTGCCAAACGTCACGTAGAGATCGCCAAACAAACAGGCTGCGACGCGCTCGCGCATGGTTGCACCGGCAAAGGCAACGATCAGGTGCGTTTTGAATTAACATTCAAAGCGCTCGCGCCCGAATTGCCCGTGATCGCCCCGTGGCGCGAATGGGATATTGTCTCGCGCGAAGACGCGATTGATTACGCGACCGAACGCAACATTCCAATTGCCGTGAGCCGCGAAAAAATTTATTCCCGTGATCGCAACATTTGGCACATTTCGCACGAAGGTGGAATTTTAGAAGACCCCGCGAGCGAACCGGAAGAAGCGATGTATATGCTGAGCAAATCGCCTGAAGACGCTGGAGCTACGCCAGAATATGTCGAAATCGGATTTGAAAAAGCTACGCCAGTTTCGGTGAACGGTGAACATCTTGATCCCGTTCCATTGCTGATGAAGCTCAATGAAATCGGTGCGCGCAACGGCATTGGCAGAATTGATATTGTCGAAAATCGCTTAGTCGGCATGAAATCGCGCGGTTGTTATGAAACACCTGGCGGGACGTTGTTGCTGGCAGCTTTGCGCGAACTCGAATCGCTTTGCCTCGACCGCGAAACTTCGCATTACAAAGAAATCATCGCGCTGAAATATGCGGATATGGTGTATTTCGGTCAATGGTTCACGCCATTGCGCGAAGCCCTTGATGTGGCTGTTACTTCAATCTCCGCGCGTGTCAGCGGCACGTGCAAATTGAAGCTGTATAAAGGCAACGTCATCATTGCCGGACGCACTTCTGAAAATACATTGTATCGCCCTGATCTTGCTTCGTTTACGATGGGCGCAAGCTACGATCAAAAAGATGCAGCAGGCTTTATCAATATTTTCGGATTGCCAATGAAGGTACAAGCGTTGGCGGATGCTGAGAAGAAGTAAATAGCCGTTGAATGTCGATTGCGCTGGGAGCGCACGCGTCCTGCGTGCTTGGGTATATTTAAGCTGCGATGAAAGAGATTCGCATTATTGACCTCAGCACGCAAGACGTGTGCGCTCTCAGTTTTAGAGGTTGGTATGGTAAAGCAATCTTGGCGCCAGCTAATACAAATTTCAGGCAGCATTGGTTTGGGAATTACGCTTGTTTTTAGCGCTAGTGTGAGTCAAACCACTACGATAGAAATAAAAAAATCCAAACGCAAAACACGAGAAGAAGCTGCGCGCTCTACAGGTGTCAGCAGTTTACGGGATGGCTGGAATCCCATTCTCGCAGAGCGCAAGTTAAAGCCGCACGATCAGGCTTTATTGGTGCCAAACGCCGATGAAGTGCAAAAATATGCGACCTTTCTGACACAACCTGGAACAGGACTTTTTAAGTTATTGAATATGGATCGTGTGACTATCACTGCCGATCAATTGGGCGCGCAGCCTTTGTATAAACGCTATCGCGGCGGCGGTTCATATTATTCCTTTATAAAACAACGACACGATGTAGATGATTGGGCGCAGCTCAAACAACAAAAAAGCGCTTTTCACGCGGGAACAGCGCAAGTGGATTGGGCGGTTTCATCAGAAGAAGGCGTATCGTTTAAGCGGACAAAAGTGTTTGGGAAAAGCCTTGCTTTATTTATTTTATTGAATGATTTTACCTTGGAATCTGTAACGCCAACACATGAAAGTGTGCGTGTGCTAAAATCGCTAGTAATGCCGACCAAGCGCAATGATTTTGCCGATAAAATCAAATTAAGTGCTGCGGGTTTCAAGGCTGACGCTTATTCAATTGTTTCATCCGTGCCAATCAAATTACATAGTACTTATTTGCTGCGCTCCGTAATTTTCAACCAAGCGGATATGCTAATCGCCTTTCGGGTTGTGCGCGAAGACGCTGATGGCAGTGTGCATATTCTTTGGAAAAAGCTTGCGTAAAAATTTTATGCTCATTTACAATCGCAACAACGCAAAAATTCTCAACACGCCGCAAGGTTCTGAAATCCGTCCGCTGATGGATCGCACGGTCGGGGCAATCACGCAATGCAGCTTAGCCGAAGAAACTTTGCCGCCTGGCAAAACTGTTCCGTCGCATCATCACGAAGTTCTCGAAGAAATTTATTACATCGTCAGCGGCTGCGGTGTGATGACGATTGGCGAAGAATCACAAGCCGTTGGCGCAGGCGACGCGATTTTTATCCCCAAAAATAATATTCACACGCTCACGAACACAGGCGACGAAGACATGAAAATCCTGCTTGTGTGCGGCCCTGCATTTTATTTTGAAGATCACATTTTTGAATCTGCTGGAACCTCGGCAAAATAGCCCGCGTATACCGTTGCACGATGAAAACCCAAACAGTGTTATCCCTCTTCTTTTCATTCTTTGCTTTAATCATTTCGGCGCACGCGCAAACGCCTGAAACTGACATTCCCGCCTTGCTCAAAGATGCAATTCGCAATGGCAAAGGAACGAAATTTTTTATTTCGGATTACACGCATATTCAAACTATTACTACGCGCGCAACCGATAAAAAGGGCAACGTCAAAGAAAACTCTGAAACGTGGGAAGCGTACATGCCTACGCTAGTGAAATATAACAAACGAGCGGTGCATTGGGTGCGCATCAAAATTAAGGAAGACGGGAAGCCGTTGCTCGCAGAGAAGATCGAAAAAGAGCGCAAAAACGCGACGGAAAAATTAGTCGAAGGCGAAGAGAAAGCGGCAAAACTTTCTGCTGCTCCTCCGCCCATTTCCGACGAAGATTTTGTGCCGGATGCGAAAGGTGCATATTTTAATTTGCTGATCAATCGAATGTTTCGTAAATCAATCGAATTGAAAATTCCCGTGATTTTACAGGGCTTTGATTTTACGCCGGCGCAACAGGAAGCGTTGAATGGACGTCCGACATATGTTTTGAATTTCAAACCAAAACCGGATGTTGCGTTTGCTGAGGGGATTGAATATTACGCAAATTTGACGGGCACGATGTGGATTGATGTGGCTGATCGCATTGTAGTCAAAGTCGAAGGCTGGCCTGTAAATACGGTAGAGCGCAAAACCAGTCCCGCAATTTATTATGAATCTGCGCGCGCACCGGGCGACAAATGGCTGCCACGCCTGATTCGTTTGAATGGACGCGAATACAAAACATTTTTAGGCGGATTAGATCGTGAGGTCGAAGCCTTATTGACGGATTATCAGCGCTTTGAGTCTGAAGTGAAGGATGTGAAATTGCTTGATCCAAAGCGGTAGGGGGCAGTGGCTTGTCCCTGCCCGTTTTACAACGTCGAGAGCAGGCGACCACAAGAGATCGCTATATTATTTTCTAAACGCGCCACACTCTTTTTCGTCAAGCGCTTCCAAGATCGCCAATGCTAAGCGATAGCCACGCGCAACTTCGCTTACATTAATCTTATCTGTTTGATCATCTTTTCCATGAAAAATCGTAGCCCAGTTGCTTGGTAGCGAAACAATCGAAACCGCCGGAATATTTTTATCCACAAACGAATCGGAGTCCGAGCTTGCGTTAATAATAGTCATGATTTTTAAGGGAATGCTGAGTTTTTGCGCTGTTTCCTCCGCGAGCTTTTGCATTGGCTTACTTGAAACATTTGATAAAACTTGTGGTACTGTCAATCCCAGCGTGTCTACATTTAGCATCGAACAATATTGGATGCGATCTTCTTTTTTGATTTGTTTTGCCATCGCTTTTGAACCGATCAGGCCTTGCTCTTCTTTGCCGAATCCAACGAAATAAAGAGTCTTGTTGAGTTGCACATCCTTCAGTGCTTTGTAAATGTGCGCGATAGCAACAATGCCTGTCCAGTTATCCACTGCGCCGCAACTGCCTTCGCCTGTTTTGTCGTAATGCGCACCGATAATAATTTTTTCGTTCGCAACTTTGCCTGTTTTGCGAATGACAATGTTTTCGACGTCTTTGCTTTTCTCGATAGATATGTCTGCGGCGGGCGCGCCCATTTTTTCGAATAAGCTTTTGACTGCTTGCAATCGTATTTTGTCGTCACACGGCACGCTGTTTATATCTAATCGCAACTCTTCCAACGTTGATAACGTCCGTGCGGTGGTTTCTGTTGACGTTGGTGGTGCTGAAGGTTGTGCTGTGCTTGGAATCGCAGCGAAAAATAAGGTTATCAAAGCGAGGAAGAAATAAAATTTTATTTGTTTCATAAGGCAATCAATTTGGCTGAGCAAACGGTTTTCGTTCACGCTTTGATCAGCGCAGCAACTTTGGCAAAAACCTCGTCAATAATTTTGCGCGCTTGTTCTTGTGTTTCGGCTTCGGCGACGATGCGGATGATGGGTTCAGTATTTGATCCGCGCACGTGCAACCAGCTTTTCTCAAACAATACTTTCACGCCATCACGCAAATCTATTTCGCAATCCGCATAATCGCGGCGAATCATTTTCAGTGCTTCACTGATTTTGTCCGAAGGGCATTCCAGTTTTTCTTTGATGATGTGATAACGCGGAAATTCGGCTAACAATTCTGACAATGATTTTCCTGTGTCGGCGAGCAAGTGTAGTATCAACGCCATTCCGACCTGACTGTCACGGCAATAATTGATGCGTGGATAAATCACGCCGCCATTGCCTTCGCCGCCGATGATCGCGTTTACGGCTTGCATTTTTTCAGTAACGTTTGCCTCGCCGATTTTGGCTTTGTGCAACGTGCCGCCGAAATGTTTTACGACCGGATCAAGCGCGTGCGTAGTCGAGAGATTTGCTACAATTTGCCCCGGCGTTTTGCTCAAAATGTAACGCGCGGCGAGTACGAGCGTGTAATCTTCGCCAATTGGCTCACCTTTTTCATTCACAACTGCTAACCGATCAGCATCCATATCTTGCGCGAAGCCTACGTCCGCGCCGCTGTCTTTGACAAGTTGGCAAAGCTCACCAATGTTTTCGGCAATCGGTTCAGCTCCACGCGGGAACAATCCATTTGGCGTAGTGTTGATGCTCACGACTTCTGCGCCGAGTGCTTTCAATAATTTTGGTGCAAGCTGCGAAGCCGCGCCGTTGCACGAATCAAGCGCTACTTTTAATTTACGCTCGCGTTTTGGCAAAATGCCTACGGCATCAAGAATAGCTTGAATATGTATCTCGCCTGCGCCTTCGAGCATTTCTACGTTGCGCATATTGCCGCCGGAAACTTTGGTGTAATCGCCTTGATGATAAATGTCGAGCAACTCACGCGCTTGTCCGGGGCTTAAAAATAATCCTTCAGCATTGATGAATTTCAGCGCGTTCCATTCCGCCGGATTGTGGCTCGCAGTAATGCAAATGCCGCCGCGCGCTTTGCGCAACCGCGTAAGCAATTGCACTGTAGGCACAGGGCAAATATCCAAATCAATTACACGACAACCGCTGGACAATAAACCCGCGATGACAGCTTGGCGCACCATTTCGCCTGACGTGCGCGTGTCGCGTCCCAGCACAATCGTGCCAGAGCCGACATACGTACCAAACGCTTCGGCAAAGCGCGTGAGCAGTGAAGGAGTCAGCGATGCGCCAATCACGCCGCGTACGCCGGAGATGCTGATTTTGAGAGTTGGAATTGCTTTCATGAAAAAAAGAATTTCCGCATTAAGCTCCATCGGAGCGATTGAAAATAGCCCAGTGCTTCAGCGCGGGGTTGGCTACAAATTTTTATTTAAAGCCCTGTAAGGGCGAAAGAAATTCAGTTGCGATTTTCTGCCGCCCCTACAGGGCTTGCAATCATTGAATACACGATGAAGCACTGGGCTATTTTCATCGCGTCCCGTTGGGACTCTATTCAGGCTTTCATTCTACTCAATCCACTTCACGATGAAAATTGGAATGCTGCGCGGATTCGCTATTTCCTGAACATGCGATCTCGTTGAGATCAAATCAACAATACCTCTGCCAAGTGGAAAATCATTTTATGTTCAGACTCATGCTTTTGTTCGCCAGCAGCGGCGTGCTGTTGATGCTGTTCTCATTGCCTACGGCTTTATGCTTGGTACGACCAAATTCCGCTTATGGAATTTGCGTTGGCGCTGCGCTGCAAAGCCCTGGTAATTGGTACGAAATCAATATGTGCGCAGGTTGGCGAATGTTTCAAGCTGGAGTCGGTACAGTGCTCGCCGCAATCACGTTTTATTTTCTGCCAAACCTGAGTTTCGGCGCGTATTATTTCAGTTGTGCATTGGTAATGGGGGGATTATTCCTGATCGGGTTGTATCGCACAGCCCGTCATTTGCAATACTACAACGAAAAATAAACCTGATTTTGCTGATCGCGTGCATTGCGTGTCTTTCCTTCGCTAGTCTATTCTTTCCCTCGGAGCATTTGCTCCAACAACCGAAATTATAGTTCTAGCGAAGGAGAAGATTTTTCATGCACTCTCGTCCCACCTTAGCGCTTCTGTTTTTGTCTCTTACCTTTTTTGCCGTAACTCTTAACGCCCAAACCACTAATAATTCATTCGCTGCTAAGACTGCGAGCCTGCAAAAAATTGATGGCTACCTTCCGCTGTATTGGGATGGGGCGAATGGAAAAATGTGGATGGAAATTAGCCGTTTCAACGAAGAGTTTTTATATCAAACTTCATTGCCTGCGGGCGTAGGCTCCAATTCTATCGGCCTTGATCGCGGTCAACCGGGCGACGGTCGCGTCGTTTTTTTTGAGCGCAACGGCTCCAAAGTATTTCTTGTCCAACCAAATTATCGCTATCGTGCGCTCGGCAACGACGCGGCGGAACGTAAGGCTGTAAAGGATTCATTTGCGCAATCTGTGTTGTGGGGCTTCAAAGTCGAAGCCATTGAAGGCGACAAAGTTTTAGTGGACGCGACGAATTTCTTTTTGCGCGATGCACACGGCGTGATCGAAACGATGAAGCGCACGCGGCAGGGAAATTTTCGTTTAGATGAATCACGCTCGACGTTTTTTTTACCGCGCACAAAATCTTTTCCGAAAAATACTGAAGTCGAAGTCACGCTCACGTTCGCAGGTGATGAACCCGGACGCCTCGTGGCTGAAGTCGTGCCGACTGCGCAAGCAGTCACTGTGCGCGAACACGTTTCGCTCGTTGAATTGCCGGACAATAATTATCAACCGCGCCCGCTTGATCCGCGCGTAGGATTTTTCGGGATTAGTTTTTATGACTACTCTTCGCCGTTCACTGAGCCCATCGAGAAACGCTGGATTTCGCGCCATCGCTTGCAGAAAAAAGATGCGAGCGGGGAACCCGTCAAACCGATTATTTATTATGTAGACAACGGTGCGCCCGAACCCGTTCGTAGTGCGTTAGTCGAAGGTGCTTCGTGGTGGAATCAAGCGTATGAAGCTGCCGGATTCAAGAACGCATTTCAAGTCAAAGTGCTGCCCGCCGACGCTGACCGATGGATATTCGCTACAATGTGATTAATTGGGTACATCGTTCGACGCGCGGCTGGGCTTATGGTTCGACCGTCGAAGACCCGCGCACTGGCGAAATTATCAAAGGCGTAGTCACGCTTGATTCCATGCGTATTCGGCAAGATGTTTTGCTCGGTGATGGGAAAATCCCGCAATACAAAAATAGTCGCGCGTGCGATTTTGCGACGCTGTTACCTGACTTGGAATATCTTGCGGCTGATCCTGAATCCGTCGGCGAAATGGCGCTCGCACGCATTCGCCAATTGTCTGCGCACGAAGTCGGGCACACGCTCGGACTCGCACATAATTTCGCGGCTTCGACGTATGGCAGAGCTTCGGTGATGGATTATCCGGGGCCAGTGACGGAAATCAAAAATGGCAAACTGGATTTGTCGAACGCTTACGCCACAGGCATCGGCGCGTATGACAAATTCGCGGTCAGTTTTGCTTATGGGGAATATCCCAATCAAAAAGCCATTGACGATTTTGTGACCAAAGGCGTGAGCGACGGAATGCTATTTATTTCTGACGCTGATACTCGTCCGGCAGGCGCAGCGCATCCGTTGTCTAGTCTGTGGGACAACGGTTCCGATCCGGTAGCGCAGCTCAGGCATGAAATGGAAGTACGTAAAATCGGCTTGGCGAATTTCGGTGCAACGACTATTCCTAACGGTACGCCGTATTCACAACTCGAAGCAAAATTATTGCCGCTCTATATGCATCATCGCTATCAACTCACTGCTGCGGTGAAATCCATTGGTGGCTTGTATTATACCTATGCTGTGAAAACGGCTGGCAGCGCTTCGCCGAAAAATATTCAAGCGATTGTGCCCGCCGCAAAACAGCGCGAAGCGTTGCAAGTTGCGCTCAGCACCATCACGCCCGAAACATTGGCGATTCCTGAAAATATTTTACAATTGATTCCGCCACGCGCATTCGGCTATGGCGGAGGGCCGAATGAATATTTTAATAAACGTACAGGGCTGACATTCGATCCGATTGCTGCTGCGAGTATTGCCGCCGATTTGACTATTTCGGCGTTGCTGAATTCCGAACGGGCTGCACGCCTAAACGAATATCACGCGCGCGCTGCTGAGAACCCTGATTTTACCGAAATCATGCGCGAATTATTGAATCAAGTCTGGAAAAAAGGCGTGCCGAAAAATACTTACGAAGCTGAAATTCAACGTGCCGTGCAAACGGTGTGCATTACGAAATTGATGGACACTGCCGCTGACGAAGACGCTGCCCCACAGGTCCGCGCCGTGGCGAATGAAGCATTACGCGCCTTAATGACTGATCTGAAAAAAATTGGGATGATCGAAGGAAATGATTTTGTGCACCGCAAATTTTTAGCCGAAGAAATCGAACGCTTCTTGACGCGCCCCGACGCGACGAGAAAACATAATACCCCGTTGCCAACGCCGCCGGGTGATCCAATTGGTGGGAATTAAAAAAGAAGGCAATGAGGATTAACTCATTGCCTTCTTTTTTGCAGTACGCCTGCTCATTATTACCGATCATTACCAGCGACGGCGATATTGTGAATATTGCCGATAGCTTTCACGAAAGCCCTGGCGGAATCCTTCACGATAGGGCTCAGTGCCTTTGCGATAATGGCTGGAGTTGTTGGGATCGGGGATGCGGTTGGATTGCGCATCTTCTTTTCCACGTCGCAATCCATCACGGTAGCCTTTTTCCTGTTGCTTGTAATATTCGGAATTTCTGCCATAGCGGTTGTTGTTGCCATAGCGATAATCATCATAGCCGCCGTTTGGATAGTAGCCGCGATTGTCACGATTTCTGTCTTCCCAGCGGTCGCGATTCCAGTCACGGTTTTGCGCTTGGGTTGGGCTGGCGATTCCGAAAGCCGTCATTAACGTCAGCGCAAAAGCCAGTGCGTAAAAGTATTTCTTGAAATTCTTGTTGTTCATAAATCGCCTCCATAAACAAAATGTTTTCAGTCCGCTTCAGGTTTTTTCCTGTCGCAATTTGCGTTTTATGTAAAGGCACTCGCTGTGCCACAACCTTAAATGGCGAGGATATTTCGCCAAGTCTTTTGGTGTCAATATTTCGGAGTGCCGAAATATTATGCACGATAAAAACGCTGAAATTTTGTTATTCCAAATGGGATAGCTGGCCTACAAATTGGGGCTTTGTGCTGGTACTCATCACAATTGTTGCCCTTTCCTGATGCTCGCTTGCCACGCATAAATAATGCTTGACAATTTTGGGATTGAAACCGAAAGTACGCATCATCACCCTGCCATTGATATAGAGATGAGGACTGTATTCGCTGCAACGAAATTATGGACGAGCTTCGCAAATGCCTGCACATTTTGATCGCAGAAGACAATCTGATTAACCAAAAGTTGGCGGTCAAGCTTTTACAAAAGCAAGGCCATTCATCCCATGTTGCTAATAATGGCATAGAAGCTTTGCAAGCCTGGGAAACACAAACCTTTGACGTGATTTTGATGGATGTGATGATGCCTGAATTGGACGGGTTGACAACGACAATGCAAATTCGTGAGCGCGAAAAGCCTACGGGCAAGCATATTCCAATTATTGCAATGACGGCGAATGCGATGACGGGCGACAAAGAACGTTGTCTGGAAGCGGGAATGGATGATTATTTGCCAAAGCCGATTGATATTGGAAAACTAACCGAAGTCCTAAACAAAATCGCACAACAATAAAAACAAGTCTTAGCAAAAACAAAATCGCACAACAATAAAAACAAGTCTTAGCAAAAAGCAATCCGGGGCTTGGAAGTAAATCCAAGCCCCGGAGGTAGATTTAAGCGAACCCGTGATTAGCAGGTGGGCATAAATTGTGGAACGTTGATTGTGGAAGCTGTCGTTTTCGTTTTGTGGAGCGTGCGGATGCCGCTGAAGCCTGATTTCGATTTGTTCGAGGTCAGGAGCAGACCGACTGCCGCGCCAACAGAGAATTTCAAGTGACCGCCGTTGCCGCTGCCGATGACCACACCAAGTGTCGTGGGGACGCGGGGGTTGGTGTCGGTGATGTCAGCTACTGAGTAGCAACCACCGGTCAACAATTTGCCGAAGGAACCACCACGTTCTTGTGCGTTGTAAGCGAAGCCGATGCCGACCTGGGCTGAACCCCCAACACTCATCGTGTTGACATCACCTCTTAAACCGACTGTGATAATGCGTTGAATCGCATCTTTCGGGCTTTGGATTTCTACCGCGAATTCGCAGGGAGCACCTGAAAATGTTATTGCAGCGATATCCGTTTTGGTATCTTTAATATCTTCACCGAAAACATCAGTACCCCACCAGAAAGCTTCGGCGCCGTAGTTGCCAATCCATTCGCCATCGTTGACGAACGCGTTGCCGATCAAACGGTTGGCAGCGACTGGTGCGCCTGCTGCATCAACCGCATAAGCAATGATGTAGCCTGTGTTGTCAGGATCGAGGTTGGAAGCTTTGTCAATGACGCTGCCGTTGGCCGTGGGGCAAACGAAGTAGTCAGCCTGTGCGCAAGTCTTGTCTAACAACAGAACGTGCACTTTGGTGGTGCTGGCACCAACGTTGGTGATGGAAAGACGTGTGTCAGCTTTGGTTTGTGAGTTCGAGGTGTAGTGGGGGAACACTAAGATCGAACCAGCTTTCTGATCGCTGACGCCGATGTTTTCCGGGTCTGTGCCGGCCATAGCGGAAATCGCCAACACGACTAAGGTGAAGAGGGCGACGAAAATACGTGTGAGTTTGTGTGAGGTTTGCATGTGCGTTACTCCTTAAAAAATCTTGATTTGGTTAAGTGATTGTCATTAAATTAAGAGGTTGCCAAAGGTTAAAGAAGAGGTTGAATGCAATCGCAGTGGGTACAAGTAAACACACCTCAGACAAACATAGGCAATTGAATTCAACCTCGCAAAAATGCGAATAGAAACTTTTAACGAACCTCAAAGACCGTACAAATATTGGTCTGACGCCTTTACTAAAGCGGCAATACAATCGCGCTTCCAAAAAATGTTGCAAAATTATGAAAGGAAAAAAGAGGAAGGGGAAGAATACGCAATAAACAAAAGACGAAAAGCGTTTGGAGGCAAGTTGTTCGCGCTCCAAACGCTTTGGTATAAACTGCTATTTTTCGATTTCCCAGTGCGCTAATTCTTGTCGTTGTGTGGATGAATTGCGATGAGGAATCCAGCGCACAATCATTGCTACATCACCGTTACCGAAAACTCTTAGCACGGCACGCTTCCAGCCATTGCTTGGGCTGGGCGGTTCAATCACGCCTACTTTTTTCCGATAATCACGCGGAATATCAATCATGCCGGGGACGCCAGGCATTTCGAGCATCACTTCGCGTGAGCCGTACACTTGACCTTGCCAGGAAATTACTTTTGGCGCGGCTGGAATTTCTTCGCGGCGCGGGCGAGCGGGTTCAACGGAGCGCGTTGGAATTGGGCGCGGTACTTCGCGTTTCCATTCATTATCATCTCTGCCATTTTCAGGGCGATTTTCAACGCGCGCGGTTTCATTTGGTTCAATCTTGGCGGGCATCGGTTCCGGAGGGCGTGTGGGTTCTGTTTGCGGCATGATGGAAGGTTGCGGTTTATACACAGGTGTTGGCATCTTTACTTTAGCCAGTACAGGCGTAGGCGCGAGCGTTGGTCTGATTTTCGGCATAGGCGCGGGGATTGTATCTTTATGCGATTTGCCTTTTGAATGCGCAGCACTTGGTTCAGCCACAGCTACGATTTTTTCTGGCGCAGGCGAGCGTGGTTTTGTGTTCGCTGCATTGTTCGCAATCGTTGTTGTGTTTGCCGTAGCGACCGAATTGTTGCGGGGCGCTGTTACCTCAGGGCGCAGCGTAGGCGTTGGTATAGCAATCGTTGCCGAGTTTTGCGGCTCAGGCAAAGCTGTTTGTATTGCCGTAAAAGGCGGCGCGCTTTGTTTTGCAATCAACCAGCCTGCTGCCAGAAAAAATAAAATGATTCCGGCGACCATAACTTTGTGCTTTGCTTTGTCAACGGGCTTTTTCTCTTCTTCCAATACGAAAGAATTAAAAACGGGCGCTGGCGTAGGCACAGCAGCCACTGCTTCATCTGGATGCTGTGTTTCTTCTTTTGCGTTGATTCCAGTTAGCACTGCGAATACCTCAGAGGCGGACGGTTCCGGTTCTGGGAGTAGTGGCAGTAGTAACGGAGCCGCTGCCGCCACTGGTGTGAGCAGCGAGATTTCCACACGGGCGGAAATTGCTTTCAATTCATTTAATAATTCTTCGGCGCTTTGTTGGCGTGTGCCTGGGTCTTTCGCCAGTGCCCGTAAAATCAAGGCTTCGAGGCGAATCGGAATTTCCGGTGCCAGCGTGCGCGGGCGGATTGGTTCACTGCTTAATTGTTTTAGCGCGATTTCTGTAGCGGTGCGTCCAGGAAAAGGTTTTTCTCCTGTCAGCATTTCATACAGCACGACGCCAAGCGAATAAATATCCGCGCGATGATCTACGGCGAGATTTTGAAATTGCTCCGGCGAAGCATAACCCGGCGTGCCTGCCATCACTGCGTGTTGCGTGTAAGTTTGTGCTCCAGCGGATTTCGGAAATTTGGCAATGCCGAAATCTATCAGCTTAACGATTGCGGATTGCGGATTGCGAATTGCGGGTTTCTCTCCGGTATTTTCCTTGTTCACGCTCCAGGGATTGTTTGGCTGCGAGTCCGCCATCCGCCATCCGCCATCCACAATCTCTTCACACAGGAAAATATTGCGCGGCGTTAGATCTCTATGCACGATGTTGTGTTCGTGTACGATGCGCAACCCGGCTGCAACTTCGGATGCGATTGCGACAGCTTGAGCATGCGGCAATTGGCGCTGTGCATTGAGTTCGTCGCGCAACGTCTTGCCGCGCAACAATTCCATCACAACGTAGCCTAAATCCGCTGAAATCGAACCTGCTGCCAAGACGCGCACAATATTAGGATGATTAATTTGGGCGAGCGCGGTGACTTCGCGTTGCATTCGCTCCGTCATTTCCGTCCAGTATTGACGGGCTTCTGCCAGCTCCGCCGCCGAATTGAAATTTGTCTGCGTCAAGTGGCGAGGGTCACTGACTTTAACGACGACAGTTTTGTCGGTGTTCAAATCAATTGCGGCGAACACAGTTGATAGGCCGCCTTCGCTCAACTGGCGATACAGTTGAAAACGATTATCGAACGTTTGATGAATGAGCTGTTTGAAGTCGGGTTCGTTTGGATGTTGGCATTGCGGGCAAAAAACAGTAAGCGCCGGTATTTCACTCGCGCATCGCACGCAGCTTGGCATAGGGAACTCCTGAACTAAGGGGATGAAAAATCTGAAAAGGGTAAACGGATTATAATCAAGTCAGGAGTGAGACGCCACTGATTTGTAGCGCGCGCCGAATTTCTTAGAGCGGTTCAATTTTGCCGCTACGTTGGACGGCGAAGCGGGCGCCACGCCATTCAACTGTTTTGCCGATGAAACTTACCAGCCAAATGCCAAAACCAAGCCAATCACGCAGCGGAATCAACCAGAAAAATTTAAGCAGCGTAAAATCTTTCATTAAAGCTACGCCGCAAAAAAACGCTGTTACGAAGCGGATAAAAAATGTCAGCGCAATCATCGCCCAGCCAAACGCGGAAAATTTCAGCAGTGCCAACAAAATTAACGAAGTCGCCAAGCCATACGTCAAAATCAATCCGGCAAATCCTTTCGGACGTGACACACGTACGGAACGTCCCCAGCGCAACTGATGTTTGAGCATTGTGCTGATGGTGTCCGGTGCAGAAATGTGATCTACCACATAGTCCGACAACAAAACTTCATAACCTGCCGCCGCCGTCAAATTGCCGAGCAGAAAATCGTCCGCCAGATAATCTGCAACGGCAGGGAATCCGCCAATTTTTTCGAGGATGTCGCGCCGCGTGACAATCGTAGACCCGAGCGCGAATTTAATTCCTTCCAGCATCCGCGACGACATGACTTCAGGGCCGAAGTTTGACGAAATGCCAATATTTTCCAGCAACGCTGCAAATGTGCTGGCCTCAGCGCCGCGATATAAACACGTTACCATTCCAACCTTCGGTTTTTGCAGTGGAGCCACGACACGCCGCAAATAGTCCCGCGTCACGCGAATGTCGCTGTCCACAATGACTAAATGGTCGTGCGTGGCGTGAGCATAAATATTTTGTAAATTACTAACCTTCGCGTTATGCCCGATTTCATGGGCGGAAATTACAATCTTAATTTTTTGTGCAGGGAAATCTGCTTGCAATTTCTGCAGCACGGGAATCGCCGAATCGCCTTTCTCACGGCAACCAAAAATAATTTCGTAGTCGGGATACTCCTGCGTGCAAAAGGTGGCAAAATTTTTGTAGGCGTCCGCATCAGCGCCGCGCACCGGAATCAAAATTGAAAGCGGCGGCGTGAAACTTAATCCAAGCGCGCGTTGAAATTTACGATCACGCGCCCACAAAAATCCGGCTATGATGGCGATGAAGTAATAAACAATTGCAGCAAGTACGAGAAGCAGAAAAATTATACGTAGCGCGAATAATTCAATAAAAATAGGTGTCCAGGCGCTTGCTTCAGGATTTAGCCACGCGAGCAATTGCTGGAAAAAATGACTGAGCAACGTGTCTGTGTTGGCGGGCAACGAAATAATTGCTACGCCCAGTGTTACGAGCGCTGTACCCCACCAACGCGCAGGCGTGATTTTTTCGTGCAGTAAAAATTTTGAGCCGATTGTATTTGTGATGTACCCAACCGCTGTGAGCGGCACAACGTAGCTTAAATCGGCGTAACTGAGCAAACTTAAAAAAGAAAAAAACGAAACGGCTAAACAGACTACGCCAAAAATCAGGCTGGAATTGGTGAATAAGCGTGGGATTGTTTTGAGCAACAAGCGGGGGCGAAATGAAATTTCGCCAATTTGTTTCATGCCACGCGCTGAAAGAATTTCCCCAAGCGAACTGAACGCAACCAATGAAATCAGCAATAGCAGCGTTTTCATTCGGTTTCTTCTCCGGGAAACAAAATCGGCTTGCTTGGTTCACCTGTAGTTTTCTGTTCTGTGCGCGAGACAATCGCTACGCCAAAACAAATCACGAGCGTACCGAGCCAGCGCGTTAGTGAAATATGTTCGTGCAAAAAATATTTCGCCATCGCTGCATTCAACGTATAGCCGAACGCGGTGACAGGCAGCACGTAACTTAAATCTGCCCACGAGAGCGCCGCCAAATATAAGAAATAAAAAATCGTCAAAATTGCGATGCCGAGCCATATAAACGGATTTGTAAACACTTGCACGCCGATGTGAAAAAGCTCTTGCGGGTTCAGCGTGTTTACTTCGCCAATAGATTTCATGCCCTTTGTCAGACACACGTCACCGAGCGTCTGGCAAATGATGGCGAAAAATAAAGTCACTAACGTTTTCATAAAGTTCGGTGCGGCATTTTTTCGTACGTCGTCAACTCAAAGCCTGCCGCATTGATTGCGCTGCGCACACGCGGGCTGCGCAAGGCTTGCAACTCGTCATAGCCGCGCGGATTTTCCTGGCTGTTCCATTCTTCGGCGTCACACGCGAGTGGATGCGCATAAATTTCACTCGGCACGCGTGGCATGTTTGGCAAAAGATCAAGCCAATATTGTTCGTTCATATTTCCGGTTTGCAGCAAGCCATACACTTTTTCCGGCACAACGAAACCACGCCCGCGCAATTTTTTTCTGCAATGTCGCGCTAGCAAATTGAATACAATGCCCCAGACAATTTTAATCGGCAGCTTCGTCTGATCCAGCCGCAAGCTCAATTTAATTTCGCCTTTTACTATGCGCACGCGGCGCACCTTGAATTCTTCGCACAGCTTGATGAGTTCGGCGAAAATCACGGGATGCTGATGCAAGTGTGTGTGCCCATCTACGTGTGAGAACGGTAGCGTTGTTGCTGCGAATTTTTCAAATTGCGCACGCATTTCTTTTCTCAGCTCGCGGCGAGCGGCAGGGCTGAAAAAATATTTGACGCCTGCAACAAACGAGCTGCGCGTGAATTCATTGGATGCGTTTACGAGATGTGGAATTTGGTGTTGGGACAACGCCGCTCGCCCCAGTACTAAAACCAAATGCAAGCCAACGGCGAGAGAAGGGTTTTCTTTGGCGATTTGCACCGCTTCAGCCGCAGCGCGTTCATTGACCATCAGGCTTGTGCTGGTCAGCACGCCATCACGGTGCGCTTGTAAAATGGCGCGATTAACGGCAGATGAATAGCCGAAATCGTCAGCGTTGATGATAAGCGGAAAGGGATTTGTCTGATTTGAACTGAGCTGAGAGCGGGGCATTACGACTCTTTATCCATTCTGCGAGAGGCTCAGCAAATATTCCTGCGAATTCAGCGCGTGGTCATCGCGCTTGGCTGGCCGAACGTAACTGCCGTCAGGTTGCAACCAACGCATTTTATCGTGATCGGCGAAGGGGATTTCCAGCACTTCACGGCGCACGCGCTCCTTGATGCGTTCATCTTGCAACGGGAAAATTACTTCGACGCGGCGATCTAAATTGCGGCTCATCCAATCGGCGCTGCCGAGATAAATTTCTTCGTCGCCGCCGTTGGCAAAACAATACGCACGCGAATGCTCCAGAAAACGCCCGACAATGCTGCCGACGCGAATCGTTGGGCTGATACCTTCCAATCCAGGGCGCAGGCAGCACACGCCGCGCACCGTCAAGTCAATCGGCACGCCTGCCTGCGAAGCGGCATACAATTCCTTGATGAGCGCTGTGTCTGTGAGCGAATTGAATTTTGCCGTAATGCCCGCTGGGCGACCTGCCTGATGATGTTCCACTTCACGGCGAATGAGCGCGATGAACCGATTGCGCAAATTTACAGGTGCGACCAGCAGCTTGCGATAATTGCTTTGCTTGGAATAACCCGTAAGGAAATTGAATAATTCGGAAGCGTCTGCGCCAAAATCAGGATCGCTAGTGAACAACCCAAGATCAGTATAAATGCGTGCCGTGACCGGGTTGTAATTGCCCGTGCTCAGATGGACATAACGGCGCAATAAATTATTTTCCTGCCGCACGACGAGCGCAACTTTGGCATGTGTTTTTAATCCGACTACGCCATAGACAACGTGGACACCGACTTTTTCTAAGCGCCGCGCCCATTGAATATTATTTTCTTCGTCAAAACGCGCTTTCAGTTCGACCAGCACGGCAACTTGTTTGCCGCGTTCGGCAGCTTCGATCAACGCTTCGACGATGGGCGAATCCTGTCCCACGCGATACAGCGTTTGTTTGATCGCTAACACGTTCGGATCACGCGCGGCTGTTCGTAAAAACTCAACGACAGGCCCGAACGAATCATACGGTTGGTGCAACAAAATATCCTGATGCCGAATCGCTTCAAAAAATGTTTCGCCTGTTTTCAGCGCGGCTGGTGTCGCGGGCGTGAACGGTTTGTCTTTGAGTTGTGGCAAATCCAGTTTGTACAGCGCCATTAAATCAGGAATGTTGAGCAATCCCTCAATGGAGTAAACATCCTGCTCGCCCATTTCTAACGAGTTGCGCAACAGCGTAGCCATTTTCTGACTCATTCCGGCGGCGACTTCCAACCGCACACCAAAACCGAAACGGCGCTGGCGAATTTGCTGCTCAATGGATTTCAGCAAATCGCCCGCTTCATCCTCTTCGATTTCGATGTCAGCATCGCGCGTGATGCGAAACGGATGGCATTCCAGCACGCGCATTCCGGGGAAGAGCGTTTCGATGTGCGCCGCGATTAATTCTTCGAGCAAGACAAAATGATAGCTTTCGCCAAGGCGAATCAGCCGCGGCACATTGGGCGGTAATTTGATGCGTGCGAAGCGAACTTCTTCATCTTCACTTGGATTCGCCGGAACAACAAAAGTTCCGAGATTCAGGCTGATGTTGGAAATGTACGGAAACGGATGTCCCGGGTCGAAAGAGAGCGGCGTCAACACAGGAAAAATACGTTCGGTGAAATATTGTTTCAGCTCGGCCATCTGCGCCGGCGAAAGCTTGTCATAACGCAGGATTTTTACATCGTGTTTTTCGAGTTTTGGTAAGACATCCTCATGCAAACATTTCATTTGCTCCGCGAGCAACGGCTGCAAATGGTCAGTAATCAATTTCAATTGCTGTGCGGGTTTCAATCCATCGGGCGAGAGTGTCGAGGCATCAGCTTCGAGCTGTTCCTGTAAGCCCGAAACGCGCACCATAAAAAATTCATCAAGGTTTGTCGAAAAAATCGCCATGAATTTCAGGCGCTCCAGCAACGGCTGCTCTTCGTCCAGAGCTTCTGCCAAAACACGCCGATTAAACTCAATCCAACTCAGTTCACGATTGAGGAACAGATTTTCCGGCGTACTTTGTGCGGCGGTTTGTTTCTGTGCAGAAGGTTTTTCTAAAACTTCGACTGTCATAAATTTTACCACGTTGCGAAATCGTTATTTGACAGCGACACCCATGCGATGAAACTTAATGCTGTTTAGCTTATTGGTGCTATCCGGGTCTTGCGAATTATATGACCAGTAAACATACAGCGGGCGTCCGACAATATTATCACGCGGAACGATGCCCCAATAACGACTATCAAGGCTGTTGTCGCGGCTGTCGCCCATCATGAAATAAGCATTCTCAGGAATTTTGAACGGCTTCTCTGCGCCAAATTTCATGCCGTGCGAAAAATGCGATGACTCAGCACTCTCGTCATAATAAGTCTTATACGTTGCATCAGGTGGTGCGGGTTCTTCTTTGATAACCGGAAGTGCTGACAATTTATCTGAATTGTGCGGCAAATCAATCATGACTTTTTGTTCTGGCAATTCTTTTCCATTAATAAAAACAGAAGTGCCTTTGATTAATATTTCATCGCCGGGCAAGCCGATACAGCGTTTGATGTAATTGACTTTCGGGTCGCTGGGCAATTTGAAAACAACGACGTCACCGCGTTTGATTTCGCGTTGCGGCAAAATTTTGCTCAAAAACGGAGTCGGTTTGCCGTACATGAATTTGTTCACAAAAAATTGATCGCCAATATTGATCGTATTTTGCATTGATCCGGTCGGCACATTCATCGCTTGAAAAATAAAGGTCATCAAAAATAAGACCTGTACGCCAGTTACTAAAATCATTTCAGCGTATTCACGCACGACGGATTTGGGCATGCTCGGATGTGTTATTGATTGTGGATTCGTCATAGAAATTTTTAACTTCAATTTAATATGCTGCGGCTTCTAACAAGCGCGCCAATCCCAAAAGTTAAAGCACGCGCGGCGTGGCGTCAAATAATAAATGTAAGGCCCCGCTTTCACGGGACTCGCTTTTATATTATCTTCGGTTTTCTGTTCTTCCACGAACTACGAATAATACAGAAAAATAATGAGACTCAAAAACTTCAGTTTGCTGGTTATCTGTTTATTTTTCAGCGTGTGCGTAAGCGCGCAATCCGCCAACAAAAAGGCCGTTGCGTTGTGGGGGCGTTGGGAGAAAGCGTTTACGGCGGCGGCGAGAACAAACCCTGACCCTTCGATTGGGTTATTGGTGCGCCTCACTGCGCCGAGCGGCAAAGTGCATAAAGTTTCGGCCTTCTGGGATGGCGGCAGAATTTGGCGCGTGCGTTTTATGCCGGATGAAATTGGCACATGGCGCTTCCGCACAATTGCCTACCCTGATTACGCTGGACTCAATTCTCAGCGCGGAAAATTCGTTTGTCAGAAAACAAAAGACACAAATCGTTTTTTGCAACACGGTGCGCTTCGCGTCAGTCAGGACAGGACACATTTAGAACACGCCGACGGCACACCGTTTTTCTGGCTCGGCGATACAGCTTGGAATGGCGCATTGTTGTCAAAAGCTGAGGATTGGAATCGTTTTTTAGCTGATCGCGTAGCCAAAAAATTCACGGCAATTCAATTCGTGACTACGCAATGGCGTAGCGCTCCGGGCAATCTCGAAAACGAAGTCGCTTTCACGGGCAAGGAAAAAGTCCAAATTAATCCCGCCTTTTTCAAACGGATGGATGCGCGCTTTGATGCACTGAATGCGCAAGGTTTGCTTGCTGTGCCTGTCTTGCTCTGGGCTATCAAAGGTGATGAAAACCCCGGTTGGTATTTGCCTGAAGATCAGGCGATTTTGCTCGAAAAATATTTGGTCGCGCGCTATGGCGGGCACCACGTCGTTTGGATTCCGGCGGGCGATACTACTTATCGTGAAGCAAATGGCGAACGCTGGCGGCGCATTGCCCGTGCGGTTTTCGATGGCACCAATCACGCTCCCGTCGTGATGCATCCGCAAGGCATGCAAACGTACACCGAAATTTATCGCCACGAAAAATGGCTGGATATTATTGGCTATCAAAGCGGACACGGTGATAACGACAATTCGTTGAACTGGATACATTCCGGCCCGATTTCTAAAGAAGCCACGCAATTGCCCGCGCGTCCATTTATTAATTTAGAGCCGCCGTACGAAGATCATATTTCGTATCATTCAAAACAACGTCATAGCGATTACAACGTGCGCCGCGCAATGTATTGGAGTTTGCTCAACGCGCCGACTGCGGGGGGGACATACGGTGCGCACGGGATTTGGAGCTGGGAAGTCGAACCACGTGAACCGTTGTTGCATAAAGGCACAGGCATCGCCAAGCCCTGGTTTGAAGCAATGAATTTGCCGGGCAGCAGGCAAATGAAATTTTTAGTACAAGCTTTTGCTGGATTGCGTTGGTGGGAATTGCGGCCTGATGCTGCGCTCCTTGCTTCGCAAAATAGCGAAGCCGGAAAATTTATTGCAGCGGCAAGAACTTCGCGCGGTGATGCAGCGTTGATTTATTTGCCTGTGGGCGGTGAAGTGATAATTACTACTGCCGTTGCCAGCGCCGAATGGTTCAATCCGCGTAATGGGCAAACGCAATCCGCTGCACCTTCGCAAAATAAATATCGTGCGCCTGATGAACAAGATTGGCTTTTGAAGTTGCGCTTGAAGAAGTAAACTTCCGGTACGCTTATACAAGGCAAAATGTATTCTTAATGGCAATGACAGCGCGAGCGTGCGATTATTTAGTGAGTGAAACGAAAAAAGGACTCTTAAAAAAATCAAATGGCAAAAGGCAAATATCAAAAGGCAAAAGTCGGAAGACATTTTTACTTTCATAAAAGAAAAATAGGTGCCGCCCATTTGCCATTTGCCTTTTGATATTTGCCTTTCGACTTTTTATGGAATCCAAACCAACCAATCATGCTTACAAACGCGGCGTGCAACGAGTATTGCTCGTTACACTAATTCTCAACCTCATTGTGGTTGTGGGAAAATTTGTCGCGGGCTTTCTCGCGGGCAGCCTCAGCGTCATCAGCGACGCTGTGCATTCGTCCGTAGATTCGCTCAATAACATCGTGGGTTTGGTCGTAATCAAATACGCTACGGCAGAACCTGATGACGAACATCCGTACGGTCACGCAAAATTTGAAACGCTTGCTGCATTTGCGATTGCGGGTTTTCTGTTCATTACGTGCTATCAAATCGCTGTCAGCGCGATTTCGCATTTAATGAACCCGACTGAACATCCGCCCGAAATCAGTACGCTCACGATTGGTGTGATGATTGTTACCATTATCTGCAACATCTTCGTCACCGTATATGAACACCGCGAAGGCAAACGATTGAACAGCGAATTTCTTATCGCCGATGCCGTTCACACACGCAGCGATATTTTTGTTAGCGTGTCTGTACTGGTTGGCCTTGCGCTCGTGAAACTAGGCTACGTCTGGCTTGATCCAATTGTCGCGCTGTGCGTTGCCGTAGTCATTGGTTGGAACGGCTACAAGATTTTCAAAGCGACAATTCCTGTGTTGGTTGACGCCGCGCCTGTGTCCGCCACACGCATTGCCGAAATCGTAGCGAACGTGCCCGGCGTCCATTCCGCCCACGACATTCGTTCGCGCGGACAAGGCAACGCGATTTACATCGAAATGCACTTGCACGTACTACCAGAAATTGAACTTGACCATATCAAAACGCACGATTTAACTGAAGAAGTCGAGCACCAGCTCGAAAAAGAATTTGGTAACGTGGTGGCTACTATTCACGTAGAACCATTGTCAACCGAAGAAAAACTTTCCGCTTACGCAAAAACACTGTGACAGAATATCTCTTTACAAAAATTCGCCAACAATTTGCCCGCGAAATTATAGCGGACATCGAACAAACTGTTCACAACCAAGTCACTGCCAAGCTCAAGATTGCGCCCGGTGCCAACATCGCCATCACTGTTGGCAGTCGCGGTATCGCAAATATTGCGCGCATTGCCAAAGCAACCGCAGACGCCGTTAAAGAGTGTGGCGGCAATCCGTTTATTATTCCCGCAATGGGCAGTCACGGCGGCGCTACGGCAGAAGGGCAACGCGAAATTTTAGCGGGCTATGGTGTGACTGAAGAGGCGATGGGCTGCCCGATTCGCGCCACAATGGAAGTCGTCGAAATTGATAGCAGCGGCTTGGAAATGAAAATTTACATGGACAAGTACGGCTATGAATCCGAAGGCGTGATTTTGCTAAATCGCATCAAGCCGCACACTGCGTTTCATGGTGATTACGAAAGCGGCTTAGTCAAAATGAGTGTGATTGGACTTGGCAAAGAACGGCTTGCCAATGAAATACACCGTTTTGGCGTCCACGGTCTGAAAGTGATTATGCCGCAGGCCGCGCGGCGCATTTTCTCAACGGGCAAAATTATTTTAGGTGTAGGCGTAGTCGAAAACGCTTACGACGAAACCGCTATTATTGAAGCCCTCACGCCTGAAGAAATTTTGACGCGTGAGCCGGAATTATTGGCGCAAGCAAAACAGCTCATGCCGAGTTTTCCGCTCAGAGATATTGATGTATTAATTGTGGATCAGATCGGCAAAAATATTAGTGGCTCTGGCATGGATCCAAATGTCATCGGACGGATGAAAGTTCCCGGTCAACCGAATGCCGAATTTCCGAAGGTCAAAATCATCGTCATCACAGATATTACCGAAGTCTCGCACGGCAACGCTTGCGGCATTGGTTTAGCGGACGTGACCACGCGGCGGTTGGCGGACAAGATTGATTGGGATGTGACGTACATGAACGGCGTGACCAGCGGGTTTTACGAACACTTTATGTTGCCAATCGTCGCGCCTACTGATTTGCAAGCCTTTGAATGGGGCGTTCGCGCGAGTCACGATCCGTACACACCAAAGAAAATCGTGCGCATTACTGACACGCTGCACGTCAGCGAAATGTATGTATCCGACGCTGTACTAAACGAAGTCAAAGACCGCGTAGAAATTATCAGCGAACCAAAACCATTATTTGATACGCACGGTACATTGATTCCGTTTAGTTAAATCGTTCGTTCACCCTTATTATTTTCCTCTGCGCTCTTTGCGTTTTCTGCGGTAAAAAATGCCACCACGCCTGCTCATCATTGCCGATGACTTGACCGGAGCGAATGACACAGGCGTCCAATTCGCGCGGCAAGGCATTTCCACTCTCGTTGGCCTCTCTCACGAAATTCCATTGACAGCATTTGCTGAACAATGTCAGGTGCTGGTGATGAACACCGATTCGCGCCATCTTGCGCCTGATGAAGCCTACGCCCGTGTTTTCAAGCTCGCAGCGCAAGGCGTAGCGCTCGGCATTCAACATTTCTACAAAAAAACGGATTCGACGTTGCGTGGCAATATCGGCAGCGAATTGGCTGCGTTGATGGCAGCGACGAACGAACAAGAATTATTTTTTGCGCCTGCTTACCCAAAACTCAATCGCACGACGGCGCGCGGCATTCAGCTTGTGGCAGGGCGTCCAATTCATCAAACCACTTTCGCACGTGATCCGCTCAATCCCGTCAACGAAGCATTTACACCTGCCATCATTGCCGCACAAACAAATTTGCCTGCACGACTTTTTGACGAAAGCGAAACTTCTGAACCAACAATTTTTGTAATGGATGCCGCCACTGATGAGGATTTACGCACGCAGGCTCGTTGGTTGCAGACAAACAATCGCACGAAATTATTAGCAGGCTCCGCCGGTTGGGCAGAATTTTTACCGGAAATATTTTCGTTTAATTTATCGCCCGCTCCCGTGCCAAAATTATCCGCGCCAATGCTAATCGTGAACGGCAGCTTACACGAAAATTCGCTACGCCAAATTGTTTATGCTGTGCAAAACGGAATGCCTGTGATTGATTTTCAAACAGATGTAGCGGCACAACAAGCGTGCGAAAAAATTGCTGTGAACGGTTGCGTAATTCTTACGACGAATGCGCAAACACCTGACGCGCAAGCTGCCGAAAATCTGGCCGACATCGCTTGCCAAATCCTGGCGCAAGCGCACATCAAAACACTGATCGTCTTTGGCGGCGACACGTTAGCAGCAATTGCGCACGCGCTGAACTGGCAGGCCTTTCGCCCCCGCGCAGAAATTTTGTCGGGCGTGCCAAGTGTCGAAATTTGCGAGCAGGAAAAATTATTACTGGTGACCAAAGCGGGTGGTTTTGGCGCAGAAGATATTTTGATAAAGCTACTTTATTCGTGAGCAAAAATTATCAATTGCCCAATCAATTCAATAGATAATTAATCATTGAGTATTAATAATGCGAGTTGTAACGAAAAGGAAATTTTACGATGTGTATTGCAATCACAATGGGCGATAGCAGCGGCGTCGGCCCTGAAATTATTTTGCAGGCATTTGCCAAAGGTGAATTGCCCGCCGATTTTATTGTCGTAGGCGATTTCAGCATCTTGTCGCTTTGCAATGAAAAATTAAATTATGGCGTAACGCCCAAAAGAATTCAGCATGCTGATGAACGCGAAGCTGGGTTGCTAAACGTTTTGGATTTGGGCTTGCTCACAGTTGATGATTTGCGCATTGGGCAACTCTCGCAAAAATCCGGCGCAGCAGCTTTGCAATATGTGAAACACGCTACGGAATTGGCGGTGGCAAAAAAAGTTTTAGCGATTGTGACGTTACCGATCAACAAAGAAGCTACGCGTTTGACCGTGCCTGATTTTTCAGGGCATACGGAATTTATTGCGGAACTGTGCGGCGAAGAAAATTACACGATGATGCTGGTTTCGGACGCATTGATTGTCACGCACGTTTCGACGCATATTTCGCTCAGGTGCGCGCTGGATGTGGTGACTACCGAAAAAGTTTTGGACATCATTCGCCTCACCAACACCGCCGTAGCCAAATTGCGACCACGCAATAAAATCGCGGTTGCCGGACTCAATCCGCACGCAGGCGAAAACGGTTCGTTCGGCTCCGAAGAGATTGAATTTATCAAACCCGCGATTGACCTCGCCCGCGCCGAAGGCATTGACGCAAATGGCCCATTCCCGCCCGACACAATTTTTTTCCAAACTGTCAAAGGCAAAGCCTACGACGCGGTCGTGTGCATGTATCACGATCAAGGCCATATCCCGATGAAACTGCTGGATTTTGAAGGCGGCATCAACGTAACGCTTGGCTTGCCCATCATTCGCACATCCGTAGATCACGGCACCGCATTTGATATAGCGTGGCAAGGCAAAGCATTCACACGCAGTTTGAAAGAGGCTTGCGAATTAGCTGTAAATCTCGCCTCTAAAAAATAAACGTATCAGGTGTTAAGAGTTCAACCTTTATGTTGACCTTTCCAGCAAGCGGTAGCTGAAGCTTGAACTCTTAACGCTTGCTGAATTGGCAGTAAGCTTTGACACACTAAATGCGCCGCCGTATTGTACGCAGGGCATTTTCAAAATCATTACTAAGGTTCTTAACTCGAAAAAAATATGCAACGTAGAGCTTTCCTGCAAAATGGTTTGCTGGCAATGGCTGGCACTTCTTTGGCTGATAATGCGCGTATTCGCCTGATTACGCGCGGCGATGATCTCGGTTGCGCGCGCAGCCTGAATCGCGCCGTCAAAGATTGTTACCAGCGCGGCATTCTCAAAAATGTTTCGATCCTGGCGGCGTCACCTTATGTCGAAGAAGCCGCAAAAATGCTGGCAGGCACAAAAGGAATTTGCTTTGGCTTGCATACTGATTTGACTTCGGAATGGGACAACGTGAAATGGGGGCCGGTTGCGCCGCGCGAACAGGTGACTTCGCTCATAGATGCCAAAGGCAATTTTTATCAAACCAACGATGGCGTCAGAGCAAACGCCAAAACCGACGAAGCGTTGATCGAATTGCAGGCGCAACTCGACAAATTACGCAAATTGGGCTTCGACATCAAGTACGCCGATTTGCACATGGGCACGATCCAATTTGTGCCGGGGTTGCCAGATAAATTTGGCGAATGGTGTCGCAAGAATCGTGTGATTGATACGCGTCGAATTGGCAGAGGATTGGGTTTGCCGCGCAGTAGCCCCATCACGCGCAAACATCCAGGTGATTATGTTGCTGATGTGATGAGCGCACTGAAAACCGCTTCCGACGGCGAATATTTGATCGTGGGACATTTAGCTTACAAAGATGCTGAAATTCTAAATCTCGGTCATCCCGGTTACCCTGGCGAAGCTGTCGCGCATAATCTCGATTGGGAACGCCAGGTGTATGTTGATCCGCGTATGCTGAAATTCGTCAAAGAAAATGACGTCCAACCAATTCGCTATGATGAGACTGATGCTGCCCACGAACAGATTGCGCAATTCAAAGCGTGATATTGATTGGCAGCAGTCGCATAAACTGTTAGTTTGCGTCAATTCAATATATGCGACTTCGCGGTCGCCAAATACCTTTCATCGCGAGCAGCTTGGTATTCTTTTGTAAGATTAGCTAACGCAGGTCGCAAGCTGTCAGTTTGCGCTACCGTTTCGTTATGATGATCAAAACCGGAACGCGGTTCGGAACTTATAAAATTACTGCCCCGCTTGGCAAAGGCGGAATGGGCGAAGTGTATTTGGCCGAAGACACGCGGTTGAAACGCAAAGTCGCGCTCAAGCTTTTGCCTACTGAATTCACAATGGATGCCGAACGGCTGCGTCGCTTTGAGCAGGAAGCGCAGGCCACCTCAGCGCTCAATCATCCGAACATCATCACGATTCATGAAATCGGAGCGCAAAACACTGCGCATTACATTGCCACTGAATTTATTGCAGGCCAGACGTTGCGTGACCACTTGCAACAACCACTATCACCGACTGAAGCGCTCGACATTGCTTTACAAATTGGCAATGCCCTTGCCGCTGCGCACGAAGCGGGCATCATTCACCGCGACATCAAACCGGAAAATGTAATGCTGCGCACCGATGGCATTGTGAAGGTATTGGATTTTGGGTTAGCGAAGCTCACGGAAGTGCGGAATGCGGATTTCGGAATGCGGAATGAAGACCGTGAAGACGATGTCACGTTGATGCAATCTCCTGACGGCAATCCGCACTTGACAATGCCTGGCACGGTGATGGGGACGGCGAGTTATATGTCGCCGGAACAGGCACGCGGGCAAAAGGTTGATGCCCGCACAGATATTTTCAGCCTTGGCGTAGTCCTGTACGAAATGCTGGCAGCTCAGCGCCCGTTTGATGGTGTGAATATGATTGATGTGCTGGGTGCGATTCTGAATCAAGAGCCCGTGTCGCTTGTTAATGTGCCTGATGAATTACAACGCATCGTCACGAAAGCGCTGCAAAAAGACCGCGACAATCGCTATCAAACCGCGCAAGAATTGGTGCGGGATTTAAAGGAGCTGAAAGAAGAACTGGCGTATCAAGCCCGCGCGGCTTTGGGAGAGTCGCCGCATCTGAGAACGCAGGCGCCCCGCGTGCCGTTGGCGAGCGAGAACGATGCCAGCAATGTTGTCAGGAAAAATGCTGAAAATGAAGCAATCTCTTCACGCGGCGAGCAAGCGACGTTGCACGCGCTCGCAGCACGCGAGGCGCGTGCGTTCTCGGAGCTACGCGCTTTCAAGCGAAAAGATAACGTCCTTATCGCAGTAATCGCACTTGTTCTTCTCAGCCTTGCCGCGTTCTTCTACTTCAAACGCCAACCTGCCTTGACCGACAAAGACACGATTCTGTTGGCGGATTTCACCAACACGACGGGCGATGCGGTGTTTGACGGCACGCTCAAGCAGGCGCTGGCCGTGCATTTGGGGCAATCGCCGTTTCTGAATTTGTTTGCGGACGAACGCGTGCGCGAAACCTTACGCTTGATGGACAAATCGCCGGACGAACACATCACCCCCACAGTAGGCCGCGAAATCTGTCAGCGACAAGGCTTGAAAGCGTTGTTGACAGGTTCGATAGCGAGTTTGGGGCGAAATTACGTAATCAGCCTCGAAGCTGTCAATGGACAAACGGGCGACGTGCTGGCGCGTGAACAAGGCGAAGCCGAGGGCAAAGAACAGGTGCTACGGACGCTGAGCGCCGCGGCAAGCAGGTTGCGCGAAAAGCTGGGTGAATCCCTCAGTTCGATTCAGAAGTTCGATGTGCCACTTCAGCAGGCGACGACCTCATCGCTGGAGGCGCTGAAGGCTTACTCTTTGGGGTTTGAGAAGAATACGAATGGTAAGCCGCTTGAAGCTATCCCCTTCCTGAAACAAGCCATTGAACTCGATCTCAATTTCGCCACCGCCCACGCCTCGCTGGCAGCAGCCTACGTCAACAGCAGACAAATAGCGCTTGCTGTCGAATCGGCCCAAAAGGCTTTTGATTTGCGGGAACGAATTAGTCAGCGCGAGAAATTACTTATCACTGCAAGTTACTATAGCTATGTAACGGGAGAAGTGAACGAGGAGATTGAAGCGCTGGAATTATGTAAGCAGACTTATCCGCGCGATTCGGTCTCCCCTAATAACTTAGGTACCCGATACAACCTGCTTGGACAGTTTGAGAAGGCTATCGAAGTGCTTCGTGAAGCGATTCGACGGAATCCAAATGTGGGTAATCCATATTCAAATCTAAATACTGCATTCCTACGGCTAAATCGTTTTGACGAAGCCAGGGCTATTAGCCAAGAATCACTGACGCTGAAACTCGACTCAGTTAATCTTCGCCGTAACCTTTACCACCTCGCTCTTATTCGTGGAGACACTGCCGCGATGGCGCAACAAGTGGACTGGGCGAGCGCGAGGCCAGGTGAATACGCCCATTTGACTTGGCAGTCCGGCGCAGCCGCATTTGCAGGTCAATGGAAGAAAGCGCAGGAATTTTCCAACCGTGCGGTCGAACTTAGTGCGCAGCGCAATTTGCAGGAAGCGGCGGCAGATATTACATCATCGAATGCTGAATGGGCTGCTGTTCTGGGGCATTGTCAGTAAAGCCGCGCCGAACTTGCTCGCGCCGCTGCCTTGCCACGCACTCCGAACTCGCTTTTTCGGGCAGGCCTGGCGCTGGCGCTGTGTGGCGCAGCGGCTCAGGCACAGACAATGAACGACGAAGCTGTCAAGCTCTACCCGAAAAACACCATCGTTAACGAGGTTAATCTGCCCTTGATCCGCGCCGCGCTCGAACTGCAACGCGGTAAGCGCACGCAGGCCATCCAAATTCTGCAAGCCGCCAGCCGCTATGAAAACGTGAGCAACTTCTACCAGAACTATTTGCGCGGGCAGGCGTACTTGGGCGAACGCAACGGCGCAGCGGCGGCCAGCGAGTTTCAAAAGATTCTGGATCATCGCGGCTGGTCGCCCACCTCGCCGCTCTACCCGCTCGCGCATCTTGGATTGGCACGCGCGGCGATGTTCACAGGTGACACGGCGAAAGCGCAGAAAGCGTATCAGAATTTCTTCGCATTATGGAAAGATGCGGATGCTGATTTGCCGGCGTTACTTGAGGCGAAGAAAGAATATAGTCAAATTAAGTAATGAAGTTCTGCTAAAAGCTCCTAATTGCAGGTAAACCACTAAGATAAAGGTCGTTCTATGAACATAGAAAATTTCTTCGTCCGGCTAAGCAAACAACGCCAGGCAAAATCAATCTTGCTATTTTTCATTGCCACATTCAGTTGGAGCGTTGTGTTTATCTTCTCAGTCAGGAATGCAGTGGCTCAACAGGCTGGAGCTTTCACAGAAGCGCAGGCGCAGCGCGGACAGACATTATATGCAAGCAAGTGCGCTTCGTGTCATGGACAATCGTTGGAAGGCACGTCGGCGTCAGCTTTAACAGGCAGTAAATTTGCAGGCAAATGGTTTGGCAAAACGGTAGACGATTTGTTTTTCATCACGCGTACGCAAATGCCGTATGGCGCGGGCGGATCGCTGAGTCAGCCGGAATATATTGCGATAGTCGCGCACTTGCTACGTGTCAACGGCTATCGTGCGGGCGAGCGTGAATTGCCAACGGATTCTGCGTTGCTCACGCAAATCAAAATCGAAGCACAAGGAGCAGTGAAAGATGCGGTGATGCAACCAATAAATGCTGCGAGCGCTGCGACAACTCTGAGTGACAAGCCTACCGCAAAATATCCTACCCAGGCTGAACTCAACGCAGCGGCAACAAACTCTTCTGACTGGTTGCTTTCTAATCACGATTACGGCGGATCGCGTTATGTTGACCTGAAACAAATTACGCCACAAAATGCCGCGAATTTGCGCCCGACGTGTATGTATCAGGCGGGCGACACAAAAGCGTTTCACAACAACCCAATTGTTTATCGCGGCATAATGTACATCACGACTTCGACTGCGACGATTGCATTGGATGCGGCGAATTGTCGCGTGAAATGGCGTTATGATTGGAAACCAAAATCTATCGAAGTCCATCCGCCCAATCGCGGCGTAGCGATCAAGGATGGCTATGTCGTACGCGCTACGACAGACGGCTATTTATTCGCGCTTAATATCGAAACCGGCAAACCCGTGTGGGAACGAAAAGTTGTAGATTCTGCCAAAAACCAAGGCTCATTTAATATGGCTCCGGTGATTTTTGAAGACCTTGTGATTCTTGGTTTGGGCATCAGCGAGCAAGGCGTCAAAGGCTGGGTCGGTGCGTTCAAATTAGAAAACGGCGCAGATGTTTGGCGTTTTCATACGGTACCGAACGACGGCGAGCCGGGCGCAGAAACCTGGGGGCCAGGCAATGCGCGTTTTAGCGGCGGCGGCGCAGTTTGGGCACCACCTTCGCTTGATCCGCAAGCAGGGCTGATCTACATCCCCGTAGCGAATCCAGCGCCTGATTTTTCTGGCGACAATCGCCCCGGTGCAAATTTGTACACAGGTTCGATGATTGTGCTGGATGCACGTTCCGGTAAATTAAATTGGTATCGTCAGATTGTCTCGCACGACACGCACGATTGGGATTTGACGCAAACCAGTCCGCTCTTCACGACTACGATTGGCGGTAGGTCGCGCAATCTCGTTGCGGTAGTAGGGAAAAACGGATTGTTGCAGGTTATTGACCGCGAGACAAAAGAAAAATTGTGGGAAACACCTGTTACTACACAGTTGAATACAATTGCCGAAACCACCGTCGAAGGTGTACGCGCTTGCCCCGGCGTGATGGGCGGCGTGTTGTGGAATGGCCCCGCGTTCAATCCGCGCACGAATATGTTGTATACGCCAGCGGTTGACTGGTGCGGCACATTTAAGAAAGCGAAGGACGCGCGTTTTATCCCGGGGCAGGCTTTTATGGGCGGCACATACAGCGGCGATGGTTTAGACAAACAACGTGGCTGGCTGACCGCGATTGATGCCAGCACAGGGAAAGTTGTTTGGAAGTACGACGCTGCTAAACCAATGCTGGCGGCGGTGACGACGACTTCAGCGAATGTGCTGTTCACAGGTGAATTGACGGGTGATTTTTTGACGATGGATGCACGCGACGGCAAAGTACTCTATCGGTTCAATACTGGCGGGCCAATGAATGGCGGCGTGGTGAGCTATGCGATCAACGGCAAACAATATGTAGCTGTTGCCTCTGGTAGCGCTTCAGGTTTCTGGTATGCCGCGCCCGGCTCATCAACGATTATTATTTTTGCGCTGCCATAAAAACTACTGAGTTAAAAATGATCAGATTTCCTATTTTTCAATGGTTCGTTGTTTTATTGCTGTTGCCTATTGCTGCATTAGCACAGGAAACGCCGACACAAAAATACCTACTTTCCGTCGAACGTATCTGGGATCGCGCATCACATAGCGCGTTCACCGATTTGGTGGAATTTAACGGCAAGTTGTATTGCACGTTCCGTGAAGGCTCCGGTCATGTGCCGGGCAAAGAGGGAACCAACGGAACGATTCGCATTATCGCTTCAAGTGATGGGCAAAATTGGCAATCGGTCGCATTGCTGGAAGAAGAACACGTGGATTTACGTGACCCAAAACTGTCTGTGACGCCGGACGGGCGGTTGATGGTTTTGGTTGGCGGTTCGTATTACGAAGGCGAAAAACTTGGCGTGCGGCATACGCGCGTTTCCTTTTCTGACAAAACAGGCACGCGGTTCAGCTTTCCAAAACCAGTTCTTGTTGATGAAAAAATCAGGACGGATGCGGATTGGCTGTGGCGCGTGACGTGGCATCGCGGGACAGGTTACGGCGTAATTTATCAATCCGGCACAGATGAATTTAAAGCGCATCTAGTGTCAACGCGTGACGGTATTAATTATCAGCTTGTTACGACGTTTGATATTGCGGGCAGACCGAACGAAGCTACTGTGCGCGTGCTGTCTGACGGCGAAATGATTGTTTGGATACGACGTGAACGAGGTTCGCTCAATGGTTTTATTGGCGGTAGCAAAGCGCCATACAAAGAATGGGCGTGGAAAGAACAGAACGTGCGATTAGGTGGGCCGAATTTCATTGTGTTGCCGAATAGAAAATGGATCGGCGTTACGCGCGGATATTTGGCGGATAAAAAGGCGAATACTTACGTTGCTTGGTTGTCAAAAGACGGCGCGACAGAACCTATCGTTACGTTGCCTAGCAGTGGCGACACAAGCTATGCCGGAATGGTGGTGCGCGGCGATAAATTATGGGTGTCGTATTATTCCAGCCACGAAGGCAAAACCGCGATTTATCTAGCGACGCTAAATCTGAAAGCCTTGCTGAAATGAATTACAAAGTATTGTCGAGATAATGTTGGGCTGGCAAATTGCGTAGCCAATCTGCGGCCATCTCAGGTGTAATGTCACGTTGTGGCATTGCCAGCATCTCATATCCCACCATAAATTTTTTCACTGTTGCCGAACGCAATAGCGGCGGATAAAAATGCGCGTGCAACTGAAATTCGGGATGCGCCGCGCCATCGGTTGGGCGCTGATGAAATCCCATCGTATACGGAAACGAAATGCGAAACAGATTGTCGTAACGAATGGTCATTTGCCGCAAAATATCTGCTAATGCGTCTTGCTCATCATCGTTCAATTGATCTAATCCTGTGACAGGACGACGGCTAATAACCAATGTCTCAAACGGCCACGTAGCCCAATATGGCACGACGCCTACGAAATGATCATTGGCACAAACTACGCGTTCATTTTTTTGCAATTCAATTTGTAAATATGCGCCGAGTAAGCTTTCGCCGTGCTCGGCATAATATTCTTTTTGCGTGCTTAGCTCTTTTTGCAATTTGTTGGGGATCGTCAGATTCGCCCAAATTTGTCCATGTGGATGCGGATTGCTGCAACCCATCATTGCGCCGCGATTCTCAAAAATTTGCACGGAGTTGATGTGCGACAAATTGCCGAGCGCAATAAATTCTTCTGCCCAAACGTTTACGACACGTCGTAAATCCGGTAACGCCATGCGCGCAATCGTCAAATCGTGGCGCGGCGAAAAACACACAACGCGGCATTGTCCGGCTTCGCTTTGTGCAATGAGCAAATTGCTTTCGTTGTGCTCAAACGCAGGCGTATCAGATTTGAGCGCAGCGAAATCATTGTCGAAAACGACTGTGTTTGTGTATGAGGGATTTTTGTAGCTGCCCGCGCGTTCGTTGCCCGGACACAAATAACAATTTGGATCGTAACTGGGTTGTTGTGCGGGTGGCTCATCTTCAACCTGACCTTGCCACGGGCGCTGTGTGCGATGCGGCGAAACTAAAACCCATTCGCGCGTGAGCGGATTGAAGCGGCGATGCGGATGAATTGTGAAATCAAATGAACTCATGTGGAGCGGGAATAATTTTCGTTAAGCAATTTTGCGCGCGCCTTCAGCCGCAGAGCAAACATAAATTTCTGGTGTAATTCTGATCAGTTCTTCATAACGCGCCGCGATTGTTTGGGTGAAATTTTCTACTTGCTCGGCTTTGACCAGATTGATTGTGCAACCGCCAAATCCACCGCCCATCATGCGAGCGCCATGAACCCCTTCAACTTGCATTGCAAAATCCACCATCACATCAAGCTCAGCGCAAGACACCTGGTAATCCGTCATGAGGCTGCGATGGGATGCCAGCATAAGCTTGCCAAATGTTGCCAGATCGTTCTGTTCAAGCGCAGTGGCGGCAGCGAGCACGCGTGCATTTTCACTGATAACGTGATGGCAGCGTTGGCGAATTTTGACTGGCAATATGTCTGCAAATTGCGCGAATTGTGTTTCAGTGACATCGCGCAGTGCTTTTATGTCAGGCAAATGTGGCGCTAACAATTGCACTCCGTGTTCGCATTCAGCCCGACGCTCATTGTATTTGCCGTCTGCGATGCTGTGTTTGACCATCGTATTGCAGATCACCAGTCGCGCATTTTCAGGCAATAGCAAAGGGCGAAATGCTAAAGAACGGCAATCCAGTAATAAGGCGTGGTCGCGTTTTCCATAGCTGGAAATAAACTGATCCATAATGCCGCAACGTGCGCCGACAAATTCGCTTTCAGCTTGTTGACACCAAAGCGCTAGTTGTTTTCTGTCAATTTCCTTTCCTGCTAAATCCAATAGCGCAAGCGCCGTCGCCACTTCAATTGAAGCCGAAGAACTTAGCCCCGCGCCTTGCGGGACGTCGCCAGCTAACAATAAATTTGCGCCGCGCAAAGCAATGCCTGCATCGCTTAATACTTTAGCTACACCGACAATATAATCGCTCCAATGATTAGCGCGCACGGTTGGTAAATTTTGCAAATCGAACTCTGCCTGCTCGCCATAATTTACAGAATGAACGAATAGTTTGCTGTCGTCGCGCTCAGCAATAGCGGTATACGTATACAACCCAATTGCCGCAGGCAGCACAAAACCATCGTTATAATCTGTGTGTTCGCCGATTAAATTGACACGGCCCGGCGCTTGATAAATTGCAGGTTGCGCCTGAAAGATTGACTGAAATTGATTGAATATTTCTTCTGCTTGTAGGTCAGTGAATGTGGCGATTGGTTGGGATTCTGAATTCATGATCAATGTGTTGGCACTTATCTAACGCCAGCGGATTGTATGGTTAGGCGTAAAAAATAGTCAAGCACGCGATTCGTACTTAGGTAAATGTGTACAAACGGTGGTTTAGTTAATGGCAGGCATTGAGCGGAGTTGGTAAAAACTGCTAAGCTGTCTTCCTCTTGCAATTCGCAGTTCAATTCAAAATCAAAAGCGCTCAATTGCCTGTTGTAATGGCGGCAAGGCCCAACGGGAAGTTGCGCGCCTTAATTCATACTTTGCTTTGGAGCCTGAAAATGATCGCAAAAAAGTTTAGCTTGTTCGCCCTTGTATGTTGGATGACGTTGTTGGCGTCAGTCGCATTTGCTGCTGTCAAACCGCACGCGCTTTTTACCGAAGGAATGGTTTTGCAACAGGGGGTTGCGGTACCGATTTGGGGGACGGCAGATAATGGCGAAAAAATTACCGTAGAGTTCAACGGGCAAAAAGTCACGACTGTTGCCGCCGATGGAAAATGGATCGTGCGTTTGAAGCCACTGAAAGCGGGCGGGCCGTTCACACTGAAAATTAATGAACAAACATTCAAGAACGTTTTAGTCGGCGAAGTTTGGATTTGCAGCGGACAATCAAACATGCAATGGAGCGTGAAGCAGAGCGACAATGCTGAGCAGGAAATTGCGAGTGCCAATCAGCCGAAAATTCGTTTGTTTACTGTGCCGCGCAATGAAATCAATGCTCCGGTGCAAGACATCAACGCCAGTTGGCAGGAATGCAATCCGCAAAATATCCCTGACTTTTCAGCGATTGGGTATTTTTTCGGACGTGCGTTGCAACAATCACGTAATGTTCCTATTGGTTTGATTGACAATGCGGTAGGTGGCTCTCCGGCAGAATCCTGGATGAGTGATGCGATGCTTAATGGTGATGCCGAATACAAACAATTTCACGAACAATATCCACAGCAAATGGAGCGTTATCAACAGGCTGTGGAAAAACACAAAGCCGCAGTGGAAAAATCCAAAGCCGAAGGCACAAAGCCTCCCAACGCGCCGGGCAAACCGTGGATGCCTTCGGGGTTGTATAACGGCATGCTCGTGCCAGTGATGCCGTATGCGATTAAAGGGGTGATCTGGTATCAGGGCGAATCCAATGCAGGACGCGCTTCTCAATATCGCCGTTTGTTTCCTGACATGATTCGCAATTGGCGGAGCGCCTGGGGGCAGGGCGATTTTCCATTTTTGTTTGTGCAACTCGCCGCGTTTGGCCCGAATGGAAATAAATTAGGCGAAAGCGATTGGGCGGAATTGCGTGAAGCGCAAACGATGACGCTGACGACTTCGCCGAAAACGGGGATGGCTTTGGCGATTGATGTTGGTACGTATGACGACATTCATCCGCGTAACAAAAAGCCTGTCGGCGAACGGCTCGCATTGGTGGCGCGCTCAGTCGCTTATAACGAGAAGCTCGTATTTTCCGGCCCCATGTACACTACGATGAAAATGCAGGACAACAAAATTGCGCTGCAATTCAAACACGTTGGTGGTGGGCTGGAAGCCAAAGGCGGCGAATTAAAAGGCTTTCTACTTGCGGGCGAAGATAAAGTCTGGCGCGAAGCTAAAGCTGAAATTAAAGGCGCACAAGTAATCGTCACGAGCGCAGATGTTGCCAAGCCAGTTGCTGTGCGCTATGCGTGGGCTAAATATCCGACTTGTAATTTGTATAACAAAGAAGGACTGCCCGCTGTGCCGTTTCGGACAGATGATTGGGCGATGATTACTGCGCCAAAAAAATAATCAAAAGTTTTGAGTCTCGCCTTCAGGTGGCGCCTTAGCAAGTCAGAGCCGCCTGAAGGCGAGACTCAAAACAGAGAGCTATTGCAATGATCGCCCGCTTTGTAAGCGCGCTCCTGATACGCTGCGTGGCGTGGCGCTCGCTTTGCGATCAAATAATTCTGTGACAGGTTGCCACGCTCCATCATTAGCGAATGGCACATATTCAAAGCCGCGCCCAAATGGATCGTCGTGGCGCACCGTCAAATAATTTATGCCGAGCGCGGCATAAATCGTGGCAGCAATATCTTCGTTGTAAATATTGCGGTTTTGCGACCAGCCGGGTTCTGCGGTTGCCTTGCCGGTTGCGTCGGTAGTACCAATCGCGCGCCCGCCCACAGTGCCTCCGCCCGCGAAAACTGCAAATTGCTGGAAGTGATGATCGCGCCCGCCTTGCCCTGTTATTGCGCCAACAGTACGTCCGAATTCACCAATCACAACAATCAGCGTTTCATCTAAAAGCGTGTTCGCCACTACGCCAGGTGTTTGTGAAAACTCCGTCAACAAGCGTCCCAATCCGTTATCCAACGCGCGCGCTGATGGATAAATTCCTCCGGTGGTCGAATAAATACTGGCGTGATTATCCCAGCCGCCAAGCGTGATTTGTACGAAGCGAGTACCGAGATCTGCTTTCAATAAATTGCGCGTAACGATACAGGCATTGCCGAAACTATTGTTACCAAAATTTTGGCTTTCCGTCGTCGTATATTTGAAAATTGCGTCAACCGCCGGATCGTACATCATGCCTTTGCTCTGGTTATAAAATTGACTCATCGTCGAAACTTCGTTGCCGAGCGGAGAGTCGCCACGCAAATTTCCATCCAATGATTTCAGCATTTCATACCGTGCATTAAATTTCGTTTGCCCATCAGGATGTACGAGGCTGCCCAATCCGCCCGAACTGGGATTTACATTGAATGAGCCTAAGCTGCCGTTGAAATAACCAGGCCCAGAAGGCTTACCATTAAGCGCAATAAATGACGGCAAGCGTTGATGCGGTTTGCGTTGCGTTTCAAATTCCAGCGCGACGACGCTGCCAATGTGCGGTGCGATTTTGCCGATCAGTGAAGTTGGGTTGCGCGCAATTTGCACCCATTTTTGTTGCAGGCTATGCACGAGCGCAGGCGCGCGCACGCTGCGCATAATAGCGAGCTTATCAATTTGCGCGGCAAGTTTCGGCATCAAGCCTTGCGGAAATAGCACGCCGTTGTAAGTGGTCGGATCAAAATCCGCAGGCGTCCACGAACCAACTTTTAAATCAAAAGTATCGGTATGGCTTGGCCCGCCGCTCAGAAAAATCAGTACACAATTACGCGCTTTGCCGATCAATTGTGGATCAAGCGCCGGAGCGGCTTTGACCTCAGTGTTCAGCATTGGCGCGAGAAAAAATCCGCTCACGCCTGTACCTGCTAATTTGAAAAAATTCCGACGGCCTAACATTGGGCCAGTGATGGTGTTATTTACCGCACGCAAGGGGCGGCAGGTTTCGCAAATGTGGTCAGGGTCTAAATGATTTGTCATGCGTTGTCCTTAGTAATTGTAAATAAAATCCATCTTGTTCAGCAGCGTCCATTGCAGGGACTCCGTCGCTTCTTTGCGACCAAGCGAAGAAAACAACGGCAGCAGGTAATCCACTTCGGCAGTCGTTGGGCGACGCGAAAGCGTATTCAAATAGAGCTGATTGATAATTTCTGTAGAGGTTAGCGCTTGATTCGCGAGCAACGTGGCGACGCTGGAATTAGCATTGGACTGATGAATGCGCGAAGACACAAATGAACTGTTCATCAGATTCAGCGCTTGTAAGACCGTCGCATCAGCCGAGCGCAAATTGTCATCGCGGTTGCCGCGCAGGAATGAATCTAAGAAGGTATTTGAGGCTGTTGTCGTATCAGGTAATTGCATCGCCCAGCTCACCGTGCGATTGACAACGCCCAAACTGTCTTTGATTTGAAATGAAGTGCCGATGTTAGTGGCTTTGAGAATGGCATCATGAATTTCTTCAGCATCGAGGCGGCGCACATATTTGCGGGCGTAGTAGGGAACTAACGTCAGGCCCCAGTTGCCGGGATATTGTGAAGACAATTGATACGCATTTGATTTGGCGATCTTGGTGATGAGAGCGCGCAAATCGTAATTGCTGGCGATAAAATCTTGCGTTAGTGCTTCCAACAATTCCGCATTTGCTGGTTGCACTGACCAGCCCGCAGGCAATTGCGCCGCCGGATCAAGTCGCGCAGGATCGAATGAATCTGAAGGTGAAACCAGTGCTTCGACCATCAATTCTTCCCAGATGTAATTTACTGTTGCGCGGGCAAATTGTTTGTCGCTGGTTAGCAATCGCGCGAAGGCTTGACGACGATTTTCGTCCGCATTCATCGGGCTATCGCCGAGAATATATTTGGGGGCAACTGTCGAAACCCCATTGACAGGCTGACGCGGTTGCCGATTGCCCGTTGTTGTATTCAGCCGATATTCACCGGAAGTTGCTTCGCTGAGAATGTATTTGAAATATTTTCCGGTCGCAGGATTTGTCGCATCCTGCCGTGTTTTTACAGTGCGCGCGAAATATGCTGACATCGCCCATGCTTCAGTCCGCATGCGCTGCGCGCCCCACAAATTCACTTCGGTCAAATGCCCTGCGCCGTTGTGACACAGCAAACAATCCAGCGAACTGATGCCTAAAAATGTACTGGTGGCCTGCACCGCCATGCCGTCCATAATGTCTTGCGAAGGGCCGCCCGTGACGTGTCCGCCAACGATCCAGTTGCCTTCGCCTTTAGCGAACGTGTCGCCGTCGGCAGCGATCATTTCGCGCACCATTTGATCGTATCTTTTATTCGCTATCAGTGAATTTTTGATAAAAGTTTGAAAGGCATCACGGCCTTCAGCATAGCGCGTGATGTTCGCGGAAGCAGCAGTATTTTTATACAAATCACCGAAATACATTGTCCATTTATCAAGGTATTCGGGCGAACTGATTAACGAGTCAATTAATACATCACGTTTGGTTGGCGTGGTATCACTTACAAAAGCTTTGACGGCATCGGCGGAAGGAATGCGCCCGGTCAAATCAAGTGTAACGCGGCGCATAAATTCTTCGTCAGAGCAAAGCGGCGCAGACATCACGCTGTCTTTCGCCATTTTGTCAAAGAGAATATTGTCAATAAAATTAAGGCGCGGCATATCTTGCGGCGGTACTAATTTCAAATCAGAATTCAATTCGCGCATTGCGCTTAATCGTTCAGTCTCATGCGCAACAGCTTCCCGATGCTTGGCAATTTGATCTGTGAATTTGTCAGGATTGCGCAAATAGCTGCAATCGTCGAGAATCTCGCTGGTTAAAGGATCAGATTGCGCGGGCGTTTCTTCCTTTGTGCCTCGCATGCTGTCTTGTTTGCGTAATGTCCCGAGCGTCTCTGTTTGCGGTTTTGTTGCACGATCTTGCGGTTGCTGCCCAAAAGCAAAGGCACGCCAAGACCAACCCGCGCGATCAAGACAAACAATCGTCAGCAAGACGGAGAATCCAATTGCAGCGTAGCGTTTGAGACGATAGGTTTTCTGTTTCTTGCTCGTTGCCAGAGCGATTAGCATAAAAAACTCCTTGCGCGATAGTTGGGGGGGGATGGATGAAAGTTGTGCGACATTAGACAGCAGAGACGGCCTCATGCCATACAATTTTTAGCGCAGAAGTTTTTACGAACTATGATAATTTGCCTTTATTCTTGGCTGTTTTTGCAAATCAGGACGGATTCGTTATGTTCATGAAGGTTTTGCGGCACTGCCCAAAGGTTTTGCCATCAAGAACTCATACTTTCGTGTTATTGCTGAGTTTTCTTTGCGCGAGTTTCACGCAGGCTCAGACAATTTTGCCTGATAAATTCGTACTTGCCCCGAACCCCATTGAACTCACGCGTACAACTCGACCGCAGCAATATATCGAAGCAGTCGGGCGCAAAGCCGCTTTATTCGGACACGAAAATGGTGTGTTTGAATCATGGGTTTTCCCGATCAAACTTTTTCACGATGCACATCTTAGCGTGCAAGTTGAAGGACAAGATACGTCCGTAGATTTTGCCGACAACCTCGAACGCATCATCGCGCGTCCTGAAGCAACTACGCTAATAGCATCAAATCAACTATTCACGATTCGCGCGCATTTTCTGACGCCGATTAATGAAGCGGGGTCACTTGTATTACTCGACATTGATACCGCGCGTCCGCTGATTTTGACAGTGAGTTTTGTGCCGGACATTAAACCGATGTGGCCGGGCGGTTTGGGCGGGCAAGCGGCTTATTGGCGAGACGATATGAAGGCGTTTATCCTGACTGAAAGTCGCCGCAAAATTAATGGATTTTTCGGCTCGCCCGCCGCCACAAAAGGCGTAGCGACACCCGCGCATCAATTAGGCGCAGATGCACTTCGCTTTGACATCAAAGTTGATCCACAACAGGCGCGCAAAAGTTTTTATCCACTCGTCATCGCAGGCAACACAAAAGATCGGCAGACCGCGATTGATTTGTACAACAAACTTGCTAGTACGATTCCTGACCAATATCAAAAGACCTTTGCGCACTATCGCCGTTTGCGCGAAGAAATGTTGAGTGTCGAAACGCCTGACGAAAAAATAAACCTTGCGTTTGAATGGGCGAAGGTTTCGCTCGATAAAGGAATGGTTGACAATCCTGATCTAGGCTTGGGATTAGTGGCAGGTTGGAATGCAACGGGCGATGGCGCGCGCCCCGGATTTGGCTGGTTTTTTGGTGGTGATGCGGCCATCAATTCGTATGCGATGACCGCTTACGGAGATTTTGAAAACGTCAAAGCTACATTTCGTTTTTTGGCGAAATACCAACGCGCCGATGGGAAGATTGCGCACGAAATTTCGCAATCTGCTGGCATGATTAAATGGTTCGAGGATTTTCCGTATGCTTATTATCACGCTGATACAACACCGTCTTATCTTGCGGCTGTCTACAATTATTACCAGCAAAGCGGCGATACTGAATTCATCAAAGAACTTTGGCCTATTATCAAAAAGGCGTATCAATTTTGTGTAGATAATGACACCGACAGTGATGGGATTCTGGAAAATTCAAAAGCTGGTTTAGGCGCGTCTGAACTCGGTTCGTTGCTCAACGATTTACATCAAGACATTTATTTGGCGGCAACGAATACGGAAGCTTCGCGCGCAATGATTGAATTGGCGAAATTGATGAAGGATGAACCGCTCAGTAAAACTGCTGCTGAAAATTACGCCAAAGCTTCCAAATCAATCAAGGAACGTTATTGGAATGCCAGCGAAAATCGCTATGCCTATGCGCTTACGAAAAGCGGCAAGCAAAATATGGAAGTCACCGCGTGGACAGCAGTGCCGATGTTGTTTGGACAATTTGATAGAGCGCGCGTGAATAACATCGCAGCCGAATTAGCTTCGTCACAATTAAGTTCGGATTGGGGCGTGCGCATGCTCAGTAATCGCAGCCCTACATACGATCCGATGGCATACAATAACGGCGGCGTGTGGCCATTTTTGACGGGTTTTGTGGCGCTCGGCGAATATAAATATCAGCGTTTAGATTCTGCTTTCGCGCATCTCAAACAAGTCGCCAATCTGACTTTTGATTTTGCGCTTGGTTATCATCCTGAGATTTTGTCAGGCGATTTTTATCGTCCTTTAGATGAATCTGTTCCGCATCAGCTTTTTTCTTCGGGAATGGTAATTACGCCATTGATTAAGGGATTACTAGGACTTGGTTATAGCATTGAGACTCACCAATTAGGCATCGCGCCGCAATTGCCTGCAAGTTGGGATTACGTGAAGGTGAAAAATTTGCGCATCGGGAATCATTTGCTCAACTTTGAAGTAAAAAGAATTATGGCTTCAGGTTATCAGTTGGAAATTGAGAAAAAAGATGGCGCGGCACTGGAAGTGGTATTCAATCCATTATTCTCTTTAATGGCGAGTGTTTCTACAGTTGGTGTGAATGGTCAAGGGCAAGGAAGTGCAGGGCATTTTAACGAGCCTTATTTCAGGGTAGCTACAATTGGAACCTTGCAACGACGCGCTGCATTTAATGTGTCGTGGAATGGCGGCGTTGACATTGATGTGCCTGAAAATAAATTGCAAATGGGTGATCGAACTACGTTCTTGAAAGTGGTCAGCGTTTCAACGACGAGCGCAAAAAAAATCATGCTACAAGTCGAAGGCCTGGCCGATAAAAATTATTTGTTACGGGTGCGCACAAAACACCGCTTCGCCAATATTTCCGGCGCGTCGCTGAAAGGTGAAAAAGACGGGTGGAAAATTCTCGAAACGATAATGCCTGCCAATGACAAAGGCGGCTGGCAAATGAAAACTATTGAAGTCGAGTTCAAGCAATGAGCATCTTTGAGAAAATAGCGCAAAATAAAATTCAGGAAGCCATCGAAAATGGCGAATTTGATCGGCTCAGCAACAAGGGCCAGCCGATCAATCTTGATGAATATTTTGCTACGCCGGAAGATATTCGGATTGGAAATTCTGTGCTGAAAAATGCACAGGTTTTGCCTGCTGAAATTGAATTGCTAAGTGAAATCGGGCGCTTGCAACAACAAATTGAAAATTCCAAAGACGAAGCAGAAAAACAAACGCTCAGAAAAATTCGTGCGGAAAAACAAATGCAATTGCGAATGACGCTGGAGCGCAACAAAACGCGAAAATAAAAGGAAACACTATGCCAAAAATCTCATCAACACTTTTGACCAACTTCATAATTTGCGCGGTAGTTGCAACGTTGCTTGTGGTTGCAGCCAATCGCCCGACGCTGACTACGGCTGCGACTATGCAAACAAAAGCGCGCTGGTATAAAGGCAATACGCATACGCATACGGTCAATAGCGATGGCGATTCGACGCCGGACGAAGTGGTGCGCTGGTATCGGGAACATAATTATCAGTTTTTAGTATTGACCGATCATAATTTTTTGACGAGTGTTGAGGGCTTGAATGCATTGCACGGTGCGGATGAAAAATTTTTGGTTATTAAAGGCGAAGAGGTGACGGATGAAGTTCAGAAAAAGCCGCTGCATATCAATAGTCTCAATCCAGAAAAATTGGTGACACCACAAGGCGGTGCGAGTGTGCTGGAAGCTCTGCAACGCGATGTAAATGCGATTCGTGAAGCGCGCGGAATTCCGCATATCAACCATCCAAATTTTTATTGGGCGATTACAGCGGATGATTTGAAGCAATTACAGAACGATAAACTTTTCGAGATTTATAACGGTCATCCGCAAGTGAATAATTTAGGTGGCGGAGGCCGACCAGGGTTAGAAGCGATGTGGGACATCGTATTGTCGAGCGGCAAGCTACTCTATGGCATTGCTGTAGACGACGCGCATCATTTCAAACGTCCGTGGGATGTGACAGCTTCTACGCCAGGGCATGGCTGGGTGTATGTGAAGGCTGAAAAATTAGCTGCGCCAGAAATTATGGCGGCCTTGGAGCGCGGCGATTTTTATGCTTCGACGGGCGTTGAGCTGGCTGATTACGAAGCCAGTGCTAAGCAAATTAAAATTACCATCAAAGAAACGAAATACAGCGGCTATCGCGTCCAGTTTATCGGGAAAAATGGCGGCGTGTTGAAAGAAGTGGCGACCAATCCGGCAATTTATGAAGTGCAGGGAAGCGAAGGCTACGTGCGTGCGAAAGTGATGGAATCAAACGGTCAATTCGCATGGACGCAGCCTGTGCCGGTTCAGTAAGGCTCAAATTTCTATGTGTTGATAGGGTGTGCCTTTCAAAATTTGCAGCACCTGTTTACGATTGCGCGGGTCGGCGCTGACGTGAATCCATGCGGGTTCCGTCTTTATTCCATACTCAAGAATAATCTGGTCAAATTTACAATTTTCTTCCACCCATTTTGCGAACACCATCTTGGTGATTTTTAAAGGGATGACATCGGCTGCATAACCTTGCATGTGCGCGCTTGATTTGCTGCCTCCGATAGCCGCGTTGAGCGTGGGAGAACGATAGCCGGAAGAAATATGCAGCGGCCCCAACGCAACGCGAGCCGGCTCCAAAATTTGCGCACATAGCAAATGCAAATGCTCAATAATTGTGTCACTCGGCGTGTTATCAATCCCCAGTCGTTCGGCTGATTGCGAGACGATAAATTCGGAAAGCTGAAAATGGTCAGATAGCTTCATAGATTCCTCTCAAAATTGCAGGACAAGTTTGGATTTTGTAGGGGGAAAATGTGTGCTCACAAACACTACTGCTAATTGCAAGCTTTTGCGCGCATAAATGAAGGAGAGCGCGATTGCGCAACAATCCGGTAAAATCTTTTACGTGACAAAAGGGGAAGTGGGTGCAACGCCTGGCTGATGCATTGTCCACTCGCAAAATGTACGCGTAACAGCTATAATTTTACTATCTTTAAGCCTGCCAATTTTATAACAGACCCTTTCATTGCCGCAAAACAAAAATCGGAGTTCATTCAACTAAACCTGACATCGCTAAAATTAATAACAGCGCTCGTTGATAGCCAATATCGCGGCCTGTGGCATCATACCATTCGCTGAGCCGATGCGCATCGCCTCCGCGTCCGCCTGCGCCAATGGTGATGGCCGGAATTCCCAAACTGATCGGAATATTGGCATCCGTCGAAGCGCAATTCAGATGTGGCTTAAGCCCGACTGCTTTTGATGCTTCAAGCGCCGCTAAAACCAGTGGCGCTTGCGCCGAAATCTCTCCCGAAGGTCGGTGTCCAATTAATTTAACATCTACGCCAAGGCTGTGATGCGATGCCGCGCGTAAGGAGTTTTCAGCGCGTACAGCCTGATTGACCGCCGAAAGTAAATAATCTTCGACGCGGGCGAGTTCGCGCTCATCCGTCGAGCGGATGTCTACATCAATACTGGCCTGTTCAGGAATAACGTTTACCGAATCTCCGCCTACGATGCGGCCTACGTTATAAGTCGTGCGCGGTTCCCAGGGCACAGGGAATTCGGCGAGTTTGGCTACCGCACGACAGAGTGCATGCACTGGATTTACGAAGCCGAAATCTGTCCAACTATGACCGCCGGGGCCAGCCAGCGTGATGCGATAACGACGCGAACCGAGTGCCTGGTGCGTAATAAAATCTGATCCTGGCCCATCAATGGAAATGAAATGCGTGATGCGCGAGGCAAAATCTCCTTGCGTGAACAAATAGCGCGCACCGCGCAAATCGCCTTCGCCTTCTTCGCCGACAGTTGCAACAAATATAATCGTCGCGTGCGGGCAAATTTCCGCAACTCTCAATAGTTGAATGAGGGCAAGCAACGCAGCTACACCAGCGGCATTGTCACCGATGCCGGGTGCTAACAGGCGCGAAGCATACTTACGCACTGTAATCGCCGTATTTTCAGGGAAAACCGTATCCATGTGCGCAGAAACACAAACCATCGGTGTGTCTGTAGCGCCATGCAATAAGCCAATTACATTTCCTTCAGGGTCGGTGTGAACATCAACTAACCCTAACTCCATAAACCGTTGCGCGACAAATTGTGCCCGTTCGTGTTCGTTGAACGGAGGCGCAGGAATTTCGCAAACACGAATATGCTCATCCGTGAATTGCGTGGCAGCAGTTTTGATGAAGTGAAATGCCTTTTGTACTTTAGGATGACGTTGCAATGTCGCTAACGGCTCTGGTCGGTAGTTGTCAGTCAGGGGAGTTATTGGCGTAGGCATAGAAACCTCAATGTAAGAGAATCCACCCGATCATATTTGGAGAAGTGTCAGTATAGCTTGGGCAAAGTGACCCATGAACGACGGGCGTATCTCATAATACTGAAGGAGAAGAAGGAACTTCTGAACCAAGTAAGAATGCAAAAAAATTGGACGCCTGTCCAGCGAGAACGCGACAAATTCACTTGGCAAGAATAATTTAGGCATTTTTCTTGACAATTTATGTCACCGGTCTTAGTATCCCTCAGTCGCGTTAGACGTTGTTTAAAAAATGACAGCGTCGCCCCTTTTTGGAGCTGACGACCACTACCTCATACATATCTTGCGCCCTGCCCCTTGGCGTCGTCGGAGTCTATAAAACATGTCTGGTAAATTAGGCGAAATTCTCATCCGTCAGAATCTACTTACGCCCGATCAACTGAAACAAGCGGTTGAATATCAGCGGCAAAATAATCTCGGATTGAGTGCGAGTTTGGTGAGTCTTGGATATGTTTCGGAACATCAGATTACCGGAGCATTAAGCAAGCAATACGGTGTTCCCTCCATTGACTTCGCTAATGTCGAGATTGATGAAAGTGTCACGCGATTAGTGCCGCGCGAAGTCGCACAAAAATATTGTGTGATTCCCGTTTCTAGACGTGGCGCAACTTTAACTTTGGCAATGGCTGATCCGGCGAATGTGTACGCCATGGATGACATTAAGTTCGTCACAGGCTTCAGTATTGAACCGGTTGTAGCTTCCGAAGTAAGCGTGCGGCAAGCCATTGAAAAGGGCTATAGCGGCGCGCGTGGTTTGGATTTGCTGACAGGCAATGAAATGCAAATGCCGCATATCATTGCCGAATCAAAGCTCAATCGTCCGCTGAAAAAAGAAAAGAGACAGCGCGAAGATGCACCCGCCGAAGCAGGAATTTCGTCGAGCGATTTAGCGGCAGCGGCAAATTTAGTTTCAGATTTTGAAGAAGAATTTGGCGATGCGGAAGAAGCGTTGGAAGTGCTGGAAGAGCAGGCAGAAATTGATCTCCGCTCACTGGAAGGTTCCTCACAGGAAGCGCCTGTCGTGCGGCTTGTGAACGTTGTTTTGGTTGAATCCTTACGGCGCGGCGCTTCGGATATTCACATCGAACCGTACGAAAAGGAATTTCGTGTCCGGTTTCGCGTGGACGGAATTTTGTACAATATTATGAATCCGCCGTTGAAATTGCGCGATGCGTTGATTTCGCGCATCAAGATTATGGCAAAGCTCGACATTTCAGAAAAACGCTTGCCGCAAGATGGTCGTATCAAAATCAAACTAAAATTTGAAGGTCGCTCCCGCGAATTGGATTTTCGTGTTTCTTCCTTGCCGACGCTCTTTGGCGAAAAAATTGTGTTGCGTTTGCTGGATAAAGAAAAGCTGATGCTTGATATGACGAAGCTTGGTTTTGAAGCCTCCAGCCTGGAGCGATTCAAACGCAACATTGAAAAACCATACGGTATGTGTTTGGTGACAGGGCCAACCGGATCGGGAAAAACCAACACGCTATATTCGGCGTTGCAAGCGCTTAACACGCCGGAAACAAATATTATGACCGCCGAAGATCCGGTCGAATTCAACCTCGCGGGGATAAATCAAGTTCATATTAAAGACCAGATTGGATTGTCCTTCGCGGCAGCTTTGCGTTCATTTTTACGGCAAGACCCGAACATCATTCTCGTCGGCGAAATCCGCGATTTTGAAACGGCGGAAATTGCAGTGAAGGCGGCGCTCACCGGACACATGGTGTTGTCTACGTTGCACACAAACGATGCGCCCTCCACGATTTCGCGCTTGATGAATATGGGTATTGAGCCGTTTTTGGTGGCGACTTCGGTCAACCTGATTCAGGCACAACGCTTGATTCGTCGCATTTGCGCAGGTTGCAAAGCCGATTTTCAGGTTCCGGCACAAGCGTTAATCGAAGTCGGGTTTTCGGAAGAAGAGTCAGAGACCTTGAAAGTATTCAAGGGAAAGGGCTGTGAGAAATGCAACGGCACCGGATACAAAGGCCGCGTTGGTCTGTATGAAGTTATGGAAATGACGGATGCCTTGCGTGAACTGATTCTCGTTGGTGCTTCCAACCTTGAATTACGGCGGCAAGCAATTGACGAAGGCATGATTACGTTGCGCGGCAGCGGCTTAGAAAAAGTGCGGCAGGGCATTACGACGGTGGAAGAAGTAATTCGTGAAACCGTGAAGTAAAGGCGAACGCCTCTACCTCCTTGGTCAAAGCAAAAATTCTCTCTAGCATCCAAAAGCCTCGGTATTGCGAAGATGAGCAACGAATGAGTATCGAACTGGGCGAGAAAATAGTATGGCAAATGAAAATCTCACGTTAACCGAGTTGCTGAAAAAAATGACGGAATTGCGTGGTTCTGACTTACATATCACGTTAAATTCTCCGCCCCAAATCCGCGTAGACGGACATATTCATCCCTTAACAGAATTTGATCCGCTTTCCTCTGCTGACACCAAAGCGTTGGCATATTCCGTGTTAACTGATGCACAAAAACATCGCTTTGAAGAAGACATGGAATTGGACTTTTCTTTCGGCGTCAAAGGGCTGGCGCGTTTTCGTGCCAATCTCTTCAATCAAAAAGGGGCCGTAGGTGCGGTGTTTCGTATGATCCCATACGAAATTAAAACCTTTGAGCAACTGAATTTGCCGCCGATTGTACAGAATCTGTGTGACAAACCACGTGGCTTGATTCTGGTGACAGGGCCAACTGGTTCAGGTAAATCAACCACGCTCGCCGCCATGCTCGACAAGATTAATCGGGATCGCCACGATCACATTTTGACGATTGAAGACCCCATCGAATTCTTGCACAACCATAAGAATTGTTTGGTCAATCAACGCGAAGTCAAAGCCGACACGCGCAGTTTCCAGGACGCACTAAAATCTGCTTTGCGGCAAGACCCTGATGTTGTGCTGATCGGGGAAATGCGCGATTTGGAAACGATTGAAGCGGCGCTGCGTATTGCAGAAACCGGGCACATGACTTTTGGCACGTTGCACACCAATTCAGCGGCAGCCACGATCAACCGCGTCATTGACGTATTTCCTGCGTATCAGCAATCACAAATCCGCGCGCAATTGAGCATGGTGCTGGAAGGCGTTCTGTGCCAAACGCTCTTGCCGAAGGCATATGGGCAGGGACGTTGTATGGCGCTGGAAATTTTGATTCCGACTCCTGCTATTCGCAACCTGATCCGCGAAGACAAAATCCACCAGATTTATTCGATGATGCAAACTGGGCAGGAAAAGTACGGAATGGTTACGCTCAATCAATCATTGGCAAACCTCTATTTCCAAAAATTAATCACGATGGAATCGGCGTTGCAACGTTCCGCTAATGCTGATGAATTAGAAGAACTCATCAATCGTGGCGTTGGCACCGTGAATTTTTCTGCAGAACGTGTTGTTCCTAATTCACGCCAACTGCCACCACAACCATTAGCCGGAATGCCGCCGCAAGGTCGCCCCATGCCAGCGCAACCTGTTCCTGGACAAGTGCCCGGCATGAGCCCCTTTCCTTCGCCGCCCGCGCCGGGAGGCAGTCCGTTTGGGACGCCGCCTGCGCCAGGAGGCAGTCCGTTTGGAACCACAAAACGGTAAACAGTGCAAGCAAGTTTTTTATGATGTTAAGGCCCAGCAAATTGGCTCCCGGATTTTTAGGTCAATTTATTTTTGAGGTTAGTAGTAATGCCAACATTTGTATTTAAAGGCCGTAATCGAGCAAATGAAACAGTGACAGGAGAGCGCGTTGCCGAAGACCGCGACGCGTTGGATCGCGTAATGAAGCGTGAGCAAATCATTCTCACCAGTGTGCGCGAAAAAGGGCGTGAAATTGCCCTGCCTAAAATCGGGCAAAGACAAAAAGTAAATGCGAAAGAATTAGCGATTTTTACGCGTCAATTTTCGGTGATGATTGATGCGGGTTTGCCGCTTGTGCAATGCCTGGACATCTTAGCGAGCCAGCAGCCCAATAAATTTTTTGCGCAATCGGTTCGTAATGTGCAAACCGATATTGAAGCGGGCAGCACGTTAGCTGCCGCAATGGAAAGACAGCCAAAAGTGTTTGATCGGTTGTACACGAATATGATTGCGGCAGGCGAAGTGGGCGGTATTCTTGATAACATTTTGCAGCGGCTCTCGGTGTACATCGAAAAATCCGTCAAATTAAAATCCGACATCAAGGGCGCAATGATGTATCCGATCATTGTCGTGGTGATGTCTGTCCTTGTGATTTCCGTCATCATGATTGTCGTGATTCCTGCTTTCTCAAAAATCTTTCAGGAATTAAGCGGTAATGATGGTTTGCCGTTGCCTACGCAAATTGTCGTAGACATTAGTCATTTTATGGTGAATTACTGGTGGGTGATGTTGGCTATCGGCTTTGGCATTTTCTGGTCCGTTAAATGGTATTACTCGACGCCTAAAGGCAATCGCGTAATTGATCAATTGTTGCTTAACGCGCCGATCATCGGTTCCGTGATCAGAAAAGTTGCCGTCGCCCGTTTTTCGCGGACATTGGCAACCTTGCTCTCTTCGGGCGTTGCGATTTTAGAAGCACTCGACATTACCGCGCGAACTTCCGGCAACGTTTTGGTACAGGAAGCCGTTCTGAAAATTCGCCAAGGTGTCGAACGCGGGCAGACGTTAGTAGAGCCGCTGATTGCGACAAAAATTTTTCCAGCGATGGTCGGGCAAATGGTTGGTATCGGTGAGCAGACAGGTGCAATGGATACGATGCTTGGCAAGATCGCTGATTTTTATGAGCAAGAGGTTGATGCCGCAGTCGCGGGGCTTCTGACATTAATTGAGCCGATTATGATTGGCTTTCTCGGCATCAGCGTTGGCGGCATTGTAATTGCGATGTATCTGCCGTTGTTCTCGTTGATTAGCAAGATGAATAAAGGATAAAGCGCGCGTCGCTCCATACATAGGCGCGCGATTTTTCTGTAACGAACAATGGAAACAACCCACATTGAAAAAAATAAGTATGAGACGCGTGATCGCCTGAGACGGTATTTATACTGGTTATTATTGGGGCGGCCCGTGGCGGTATTGCTAGCGTTACTGGCCTCTTATGCAATGCACCGTTTTCTCAAAGGGGCAGTGTTATTTGATAGCGTCCGTTGGGTTGCGGTGGTGACGATGGCGGCAACAGTGGTTTTTGCGCTCGGCTTACATCTGTGCACCAACTATCGTTTGCAAGCCTACTTGCAAATGCTCGGCGATATTTTTCTTGTGACCTGGATGGTTTGGCTGACTGGTTCTATCCAGTCACCGTTCTTTGTTTTCTATTTAATTCTGATTGTCGTGATTAGTCGGGTAAGTTCACGACGCAGCATTTATGCGCTCACGGGCGTAATTATTAGCTGCTATTTATTTCTCATTTCCAGACAACATGAAACTACGAGTTTGATCCATCAATCGTCCGTCGCTACGAATTTGTTTGCGATCATTGCCATTGCGTTTTTGAGCATTCAATTAAGTGAACAGGAAACGCGCACGGATGCCGATTTAGCCGAAGCCAAAAGCGAACTGCGCAACATTCGCGTGTTTAGCGAACGTGTGATTGACAGTATCAGCAGCGGCCTCGTCACGATTGATTTACAACACAATATTAGTTCGTTAAATCGTGCGGCGGAAGAAATCGTGGGCTACAAAGCCGAAGATATTGTCGGTCAACATTTGAACGTTTTGTTTCCCACCATTGCCGAGCAGATCGAAGCTGGCAAGGCGACGTTAATGACAGGACATAACCTATCGCGTCTGAATCTGGAATGTGCTACGGCTGACGGACGCCAGATTCAGCTTGGCTTCAGTATTTCGCCGCTGACGACTGTGACAGGAGAAATCAACGGCTTCGTTTTACCGTTCCAGGATTTGACGGATGTCATGCGCTTAGAAAGAGATGTTCGCAGGCAAGATCGTTTAGCCGCTCTGGGACGCGTAGCTGCCGCGATTGCGCACGAAATTCGCAATCCCCTGGCTTCGATGCGCGGCGCAGTGCAAGTGCTCGGCAGCGATTCTAAATTGTCAGATGAAGAAGCGCAGTTAATGAATATTGTCTTGCGCGAATCAGATCGGATTGATCGCATCATCAGCGATTTTTTGATGTACGCGCGCCCGCGTCAGCCTGAACTTGAGCCGGTAAATCTAAATGATTTACTGGAAGAAACGCTAACGCTTTTGCGGTTTAATTCGGAAATTGACAGCCAAAATTATCAGTTGCTGGCTGCGCCTTGTGCGGAACCTCCGATGGTGATGGCTGATCCCGGACAATTGCGACAAGTGCTTTGGAATCTGGCGCGGAATTCAATCAAAGCAATGCCCGACGGTGGGACATTCACGATAGCAATTAATCGTGACGCCGAAGGCAAGCATTACGAAGTTAAATTTATTGATACAGGCGTCGGCATGACAGAAGAACAGATCGAAAGAATTTTTGAACCATTTAGTTCTTTTAGCGCAGGTGGGACAGGCTTGGGCATGAGTATTGTTTATCACATTATCAATGAACATCGTGGTAAGATTGACGTGACCAGCGAATTAGGGAAAGGCACCACGATCACCATTCGCCTCACTGCCTGTATTGAATCACATACCGAAGAAAAAGCTGTCAGTGCTTCTATCGCTTAACTTAGCACTGACTTCCTTGAGAAATTAAAGCAGCGCTCCACCGCAAAAATAGCGGCGAGTCCTCACGTGCAATTCGCCCCCCGTTTTTTTGATGTAGTTAAAGGTTATTGTATGGCAAAACTATTAGTAGCAGACGATGAGCGTAGCATGCGCGAGTTACTTGAACTTGTTTTCAAGCGCGAAGGGCATCAGGTAACGGTCGCTTCCAATGGACGCGAGGCTTTAGAAATATTGCAAAAAGATAGCTTCGATCTGCTGATTACAGACGTGAAGATGCCGGATTTGGGCGGTATCGAATTGCTCAAAGCGGCACGCGAGCAAGCGCCGGAAATGATGGTCATCATGATGACTGCATTTGCGACGATCAACAGCGCACGCGAAGCCTTCAAATTAGGTGCAGACGATTTCATTCAAAAGCCGTTTGATGTGGACGAGTTCAAATTGGTCGTGCGCAAAGCGCTGGAAAAACTTGACCTGCGCCAAGAAAACGCGCTGCTCAAACGTGAATTGCTCAAGCGTGGCAACCTCGGTGACATCATCGGACGCAGCCCGCAAATGCAAGCCGTCTATCGCATGGTCGAAACCGTCGCCGCAAACACCAGCACCGTCTTAATCGTTGGCGAATCAGGAACTGGTAAAGAATTAGTCGCACGTGCCGTCCACAGTCTCAGTCCGCGTCGTGATCGGCCTTTTGTTTCCGTGAACTGCGGTGCTTTTACTGAAACGTTGCTCGAATCCGAATTGTTTGGTTACGTGAAAGGCGCTTTCACAGGTGCGCAATCGAATCGCAAAGGATTATTTGAAGCAGCCGAGGGCGGCACAATTTTCCTCGACGAAATTGGCGAAATGAGTTTGACGATGCAGGTCAAATTATTGCGTGTCTTGCAAGAACGCCGTATTCGTCGAGTCGGTGGCACAGAAGAAATTCCGATTGATACACGTATCGTTGCCGCCACACACCGCGATTTAGAGAAAATGGTGAAGGGCGGAGATTTCCGCGAAGATTTATTTTACCGCGTGTCGGTGATTCCGCTGGAGCTGCCAGCGCTGCGTGAGCGCAAAGCTGACATTCGTGATTTGACGCAACATTTTCTGGATAAATTCTCACGGATGACAGGCTTGCCTGGTAAGCGCTGCAACGAAGAAGTTTTGCGCTACCTCGAAGAATATGACTGGCCGGGCAACGTCCGCGAACTGGAAAATACCATTGAGCGCGCGGTGGCTTTGGAAGGCGGCGAAGAAATTCAGCCGCAACGATTGCCGGAGCGCATCCTGCGTTATTCGCCGAAAAAAGCTAATGGCGAATTGTACTTTCCTGAGCAAGGCGTGGATTTGGAAAAATATTTGAGCGAGTTGGAAAAAAGCTATTTGCTTGAAGCCTTACGTCGCACCAATGGCAATCAGACAAGGGCTGCTACATTGCTGAACATGACCGTACGGAGCCTCCGGCATTGTTTAGATAAATATGAAATTCGTCACATGACAGGGCAATTACGCGAAGTTGCTGCACAGCATCGCGGGTAAAAAACAAGGCTGAGTGAATATCATAAAAAAGTTAGAAAACTGTCAAAGATAACTTCCCATTCGGCATGTGATTTGCAGAACGAGTCTTACTACGCACAGTTGAGTGTGAGGCTTAGACATCGAAAATTATGCAAACCTACTATCGCCAAAAAAAATCATCAGGGTTTAGTTTACTTGAATTGCTGATCGTTGTTGCTGTGATCGGCATTTTGCTCGCGCTTGCCGTTCCTAACTTGCGAACTGCACGACGCACAGCGAATGAGGCCTCCGCGATTGGTAGCATAAAATCGCTAATTACTGCTGAGTCTATGTATTTCTCTAGTTATGGTCATCAAACCAATTACGGGACATTTAACGAATTGGTGAGTCGTAATTGCGTTGACAGCTCCTTAATGACGGAGGGACGAAATTATTATACGTTTCAGGTTACAACTCCGACGCCGCTTACCTATAATATTACGGCTGCACCGGGCGCAGCTTTAGCGAGTGAAATGCGGTATTTCTTTGCTGATGAAACTGGTATCATTCGTGAAGCGTTAGGTGTTGCGGCGACGGTGACTTCGCCGCCAATTAACAGATAATGACAAATTCTTAGCGCGGCAAGTGACAAAAATTGTATTAAGTAGATATGCAACGCGAAATTTTTCAGCCTGGCTTACAACGCGCGCGCAACTTTCTTGCTGTTAACCAAAATTCCGATGGTGGATGGGGTTATCAGGCGGGCAAGCAAAGTTTTGCTGAGCCGACTTGTTATGCGTTATTGGCGCTGACTGAAAGCGTGGCTGCGGACGAAAGAAAAGCGCTGGAAAACCGAGTGCTTGGTTGGATCGCAGAGCATACGTCAACTGTTGGTTCGCTGCTGACGAAAAAACAAACTGGCGCCGCGCTGGATTTACAGGAAATTGATAACTGGGGAACAATCATTGCCTTTTATACGTTGCGCAAATTAGAACTCGGCGCTGATTTGCGGCAACGGCATCTAGCTTATTTGCTGAACACATACGGCAATCAGATTGATAAAAACACCAGCGACATGCTGAAGTTGAATGGCGATTTGCGCGCGTGGTCGTGGGCGCGCGGCACGGCGAGCTGGGTTGAGCCGACGGCTTATGCGGTGTTGGCACTAAAAGCAAATCAGATGCGCGAACACGAACGCGTCAAAGTTGGCGAAGCTTATTTGCTGGATCGCGCTTGTTACGACGGCGGCTGGAATTACGGCAACAAGGAAGTTTTGCAAGTCAAACTTGAGCCAATGCCAACGAATACTTGTTTTGCTTTGCTGGCTTTGCAAGACACGGATCGCGGCAACGAAGTTGTAAAAAAATCAGTTGCGTATTTAGAGCAGGAAATTGCTGCGCGGCAATCATCAATGTTGTTGGCTTTGGGCGCACTGTGCCTGAGCATTTATGAACGCCCAACCGAAAAATTATTGCAGCAGTTAATGGCACGGCAGCAGGAAAATGGAAGCTGGCGCGATAACACCCATCTGACGGCGTTAGCCGCGCTGGCCTTGCAAATGGGTGCGACGCAACAAAATATTTTCAAGCTCTGAACTAACGTAAGACAAAAATGGAAACGCGTAAAGAACAATTAAAATATTTGCTCAATCGCCGCGATTTTATGAAAGCTGCCGTGATTGCAGCCTCAGGCGTAGCGGGTTTGAGTTCCGCCGCCTGCTCGCGTTTGCGTTCGACTGCGAATGATTGGAATCCGCTGGCGACGGCGGCGCGTGTCACGGTTTTGCACGCGAGTTCTTACGAAAAAAATCTGAGCGATTTGTTGCGCCAAGGCTTGAAAGAATACAATCTGAACCTCAAAGGCAAAACGGTTGTGCTGAAACCAAATTTAGTCGAATACCATTCCGCGCGCACGATCAATACAAACCCGCTGATTGTGGCGGCGGCGATTGATACCTTCCGCAGCGCAGGTGCAAAAGAAGTCATCGTTGCTGATGGCCCTGGTCATCAGCGCGACACCGAAATGCTGCTGGAATTATCCGGCCTTGACGAAGTGGTCAAACAGGAAAAAGCAAAATTCGTAGACCTCAACACCGACAGCATTCATCGCGTGCCGACCGTTTCGCAATTCACCACGATGGGCGAATTGTGGTTGCCCGAAACAATTTTGAATGCGGATTTAGTGGTCTCAATGCCTAAAATGAAAACACATCATTGGGCGGGTGTGACGCTTTCGCTCAAGAATTTATTTGGCGTGATTCCGAGCGTGCATTACGGCTGGCCGAAAAATGTGTTGCATTGGAACGGCATCAACGAATCTATTGTGGACATCGCAACGACGGTGAAACCAGGCTTCACAATCATTGACGGCATCGAAGGAATGGAAGGCAACGGCCCCTTGCATGGCGAAACAGTGCATTCGCAATTAGTTGTGATGAGCGACAATCTCGCGGCTGCGGATGCGACCGCCGCGCGCTTAATGGGACTTGATCCCACGCGCATTGTTCACTTAAATTACATGCGAAAATTGGGCGAGCCGATTGTTGATCGGCGCATCACGCAAATTGGCGAACGCCTCGATAATTACAAACATAATTTCAAAGTAATTGACTCATTTAACCACCTCCGAGCGTAACAACCCCACGCGCAAAAATCCCTGCCCCATACATAATTCTTAAACTCAAATTCGTCCTTTGATTTTGAGTGCCCCACGCAACATTTGAAGCTATGAATGTAGTACCTATTGCTCTGAATACTTTTCGTGAATCGGTTCGTGATCGCGTGCTGTACAACCTGATTTTATTTGTCTTGTTGTTGGTAGGCGCATCAATTTTTTTAGGCGAAATTTCCATGTCGCAGGAAGCAAAAATTATCGTAGATATTGGCTTATCGGCGATGCGGATTTTTGGTGTCCTGATTGCAATTTTTATTGGCATCGGGCTGGTCTACAAAGAAATTGATAAGCGCACGATTTATAGCTTGCTGGCGAAACCGCTTCATCGCTACGAATTTATTTTAGGCAAGTATTTCGGGCTTTGCCTGACGTTGTTTGTGAATTCTGCTGTGATGACGCTTGGCATTTCCTGCGCCTTACTTTTTGTGAAGCGGGGTCTTGATCCGATTCAATTCAAAATTTGGCCGACGGCATATTTGATCTTTTTGGAACTGATGGTGATGACGGCGCTGAGCTTGTTATTTTCCTCGTTTTCTTCGCCGGCGCTCTCGGCATTGCTCGCATTTTTTCTCTTTATCATTGGCACGTTTAGCGGGGATCTGAAATTGTTCGCGGCGACTGTCGGATCAGGTGTAGTCAAAGTTGCTTGTCAGACGCTCTATTACATTTTACCAAATCTCGACAACTTTAATTTTGTGACGATGACTGCGCACGGGCAAACGCCGCCATTGCAAATGATCGGCAATGCGACCTTGTACGCGGCGCTTTATATTTCGGCGTTGCTGGCGGCAACCGTGATGATTTTTCAAAGACGAAATTTTAAATAATTTCTTGTTGGCATTATGAAAACAGGATTGTGGATCACAATTTTATGTCTGGCGCTGGGGGCAAGCGCACTGTTACAACATCGCATAGATGCGCAGCGTGGAGCAGCTTCGGTTGTCGAGGAAGCGCTATACGTGAACTCTGGCGCGAGTCTGAAAAAAGCGAGCTTGGGATTTAATGGTCTCATTGCTGATTTGTATTGGCTGCGCACGATTCAATATTTCGGCAGCAAATCCATGCAACAAACCTCGGAAGCTGAAATCAATAATTTCAAAGGGTGGAAGCTGACGCTGTTGGTTCCGCTCATCAATATTACAACCGAGCTGGACAAAAATTACGTTTCGGCGTATCGGTTCGGTTCTTTGTTTTTGCCGGATGTTGACCCGGCTGCAGCGATCAAGCTGGCAACGCGCGCGATTCAGGATAATCCTACAGATTGGCGGCTTCATCAGGATTTAGGCTTTATTTTCTGGAAGCAAAAACGTTATCAGGAAGCTAGCGACGCTTATCTAAATGGGAGCAAAATTGCGCGCGCGCCCGCATGGATGCAACAAATGGCTGGCGTGATGTTAGCCAAAGGCGGAGACCGGGAAACTGCGCGGCAAATTTTTTTACGCATCTATGAAAGTACGGATGATCTAACCGTCAAAAAAACGAGCCTGAATCGTTTGCAGTATTTTCAAGCCGAAGACGAAATCAATTTCCTGAACAATTTGCTGCAAACCTATCGCACGCAAAAAGGTGCGTGTCCGGCGTCATTGGCAGCAATGATGAAGGCTTTGCCGCAAGCAGCATTGCTGCGGATTCAGCAGGGCGGGTTGCAATTTGATGAACGCCTCGCTCCGCTTGATCCGCAAGGTTTTGCTTATATTTACGACGCGCAAACTTGCACCGTTTCATTCGCGCTCGATTCACCTGTATCGAGATGGAAAGATTGATTTTTTTCAGCCCTGAGTTTTTTGAGGATGACTTATGTTAGCTCTCGAAATTAATAATTTAAGCAAAGATTACATCGTTGGTTTTTGGCGCAAACGCCCAGTGAGCGCGTTGAATGATTTGTCTCTACAAGTTGGCATGGGCGAATCGTTTGGTTTTCTTGGCCCGAATGGAGCGGGGAAGACTACGACGCTGAAAATTCTGATGCGCCTGATTTATCCAACGAGCGGCTCCGCCAAAATTTTGGGGGCGCCGCTCGACGATATGAAAATGCGCGCGCGCATCGGCTATTTGCCGGAGCAGCCATATTTTTACGATTATTTGACGGCGCGTGAATTGCTGGTTTATTGCGCAAAAATTTTCGGCATGAATAAAGCGGATGCGCTGACGCGCGCGAATAATTTGTTGCAACGCGTAGGCCTCAGCGAAGCCGCCGACAAGCAACTGCGTAAATATTCCAAAGGCATGTTGCAACGCGCAGGGCTGGCGCAATCGCTCATCAACGATCCTGAAGTTTTATTTCTTGATGAGCCAATGTCGGGACTTGATCCGCTCGGACGTCGCGAAGTCCGTGATTTGATTGCTAACTTGCGCAATGATGGCAAGACAGTTTTTTTCTCTTCGCACGTTCTATCTGATGTCGAAACGCTGTGTGACCGCGTAGCAATTATGAATAAAGGTCGCCTGATTGATTCTGGCAAATTGTCCGAAATTCTCAAAAGTCATTCTAACGAAATGGAAGCTGTTATAAGTGGTGTTTCGGAAACTGCACTGAATGAAGTCCGCACATTTTGTATAAGTGCGGACACTACGCCAGAAGGCGCGCGCATCCGTTTATTTACAGATCGTGAAGTCGAACGGTTAGTTAGCGTGGTGCATCGGTACGGCGGGCGTTTGGTATCAGTGAATCCTGTGCGCGAATCGTTGGAAGATTTGTTTGTGCGCGAAGTGAATGAAAATACAAAAGCTGCGCAACAAGCTGCAAGCTAAGGGGACAGCCTAATAATTATCAATTATCATTTAATTGATAATTGTGAGACCTAATAAAAACGCAATCACTATTAAGCCTCATACTTGGCGATTTTTTATTAAAAAAGCGGGCGCAGAATTGAAATTCTGACGCCCGCTTGTTATTAGGCTTTCCAGTTATGTCAGAAAAGCTTAGAACTGCAATCGCAATCCAATTTGAAAACGACGTGCCCCCGGTGTGTTGGTGCCGCTTTCAGCGTTCGCAGGAATGAACTGCAAGAAGTTAGCCGCTGTGAAGGTAGTCACAGGTGCGCCCCAGTTCACGTGATTGAATACGTTGGCGGCCTCAAAACGAATTTCAGGCTGTAGCCGTTCGGTCAATCGAAATTGCTTGAACAACGAAAGGTCGAGGTTCCAAACTGGTGGCCGACGGAATTGATTACGTGCTGAAGTGCCAAATCCATCTTTCGCCGTTCCGGTTGGCTGCGAGAACAAGGTCTTGTCATAGTAGGTGGCTGTCGTGCTCGATCCCACTTTACCGACAGGTTGTGGATCACCGCTCACATTGATGAGAACGGAGCCGCAACCTTGGCAGTTCAGCGCATTGTTTGTTCCACCAATAGAGTATGGTGTGCCGGAGTAAGCGCCATAAATACCATTGAGCTGCCAGCCGCCCAAGAGTTTGCCCGCCACATCGCTGTTATTTTTCAAGAAGGGCAGGCTGTAAACAAAGCCCATCTGGAAAATATGCGTCCGGTCAAAACCCGCCAGCGCGAAGTTTGAGTCATACATTAACGGGTGATTCCACGTCAGTCCGACCCATCCATCTTCGTCGGCCATGTTTTTCGCTTTGCTCAGCGTGTACGCGCCTTTCAGCATAAGACCTGTGCTGAAGGGGCGGTTGACTGATACTTGCAGCGACTGGTAACGGCTCTTTGTGCGAGCGCCCCAATCGTTGATGGCAGTTGTACCAGCAACAGCAAAGTATTTACGTGCAGCGTTGCCGCCGCCCGGTTCACCGTAGTTGATGTTCAGGTCGGCATAGCCGCCATCTGTGCGAGAGCCAACATAAGCAACTTCGGTAATGATGTTCCAAGGCAGCTTATGTTCAAAAGCAAAGTTCCATTGTTGGATGACCGCACGATCAAGTCCTTTGCCAGAACCCGCGAACGCTTCTGTTCCGGCGTTTGGTGAACGCATAAACACGTTGACAGGTAGTTTCACGCGACCAGAACTAATGTCTGGAGTTGTAATCGCAGGAATGCCCGCCGCCAGTGTAGTTATTGAACCGAATTGTTCGGCGGTGTTATTGAAGTTGATGTCATACGGGAATGAACCGCGCATCGGACGTGACCACGGAAGCGGGTTGATGGTGCGACCATAGCCAACGCGGAATACTGATCTATCGCCAAGGCGATAAGCCAGCCCTAAACGCGGCGCGAGATACCATTTCTTAAGATTTAAGCCGACATCAGTGGGAACGTTACCACGTCCGCCCAGCAGCACTGTATAGGTGCTGTAATCTAGCCGTTCAATACCGCTATTAGCGCGGGTCATCAACGGGTAGTTTTCAAGGCGGAGACCTAAGTTAATCGTCAGGTTTGGCGTGACACGCCAGCGATCACGCAGATAATATGCAGTCTGCCATTCACGACCAGTCATATCTTCGGTCTGAACGTCCTTTGCATAGTAACTCGGCAGTCCGAGTAAGAAAGACGCGAACTGGTTCCAAGCCAGTGCGGTATAGCCAGACGCTCCTGTTGTGGTTCCGCTAAAGCTAAATCCACCCTTCAATCCATAGTTACCAAACTCAGCCTGACGGTGATTTAGTTCCAGTTTGACTAAGTCAAAACCAGCGCGTAATTCGTGCTTGGCAAGAACTTTCGTTAAGCCAGTGCTAAAACTGTAATTTACTTCTTTGCGGAACAACGGCATCCAGTTGGGGGTTGATCCAATAGTATACCCATTTTCAAAAGTAGGTAAGCCGCTGGCGCGGACGTCTTTGGCGTCATTTACGCCGGGAATCCCCAAATCCAGTCCAAGGTTCTTACCGTAGTCCGGCCCTGTTACTATTTGATTTTGGCGGTTGTATCCGAAGTTACCGTCTAATAACAGCGACGGGCTGAGTGTCCAGGTATGTCCGATACTGACAACGTAGACTTTCGTGTCACCTAAGCTTCCTTCGTCAAAGCCTAGATTGAAGTTGTCCACTACATTGGCTCGCAACGTGGAGAATTTACCCCAGATTGTATGCTCTTTCGTGCGCTGAAAGTTGATTTTTCCATCATAATTCCCGCGATCTACTTTGACTTGACGCGTTTGCACGAAATCGTCAATCAACAAGTTGCCGTTCAGGTCTTTTGTGGAATTTACTTTGGGGTAATAGTTCATGATTGCTTTAGCAATTGAACTGATTTGTGCATTGGGAATTGTGAAGTTGGCAAATTGATCGCGGCCTACGCCTCCAGCGCTGCCAGTGGCAGGGTTATAAAGTCTGAAGTTTGAGTATGCTGTGGCTACTTCATTGAAATCGCCAAGACGCATTTTATCGGTCGGCACAGCGTAGTTAACGTTTGAGGTGCGCCGGTCACGGAAATTTTCGTATGACGCGAAAAAGAACACTCTGTCGCGCTTAATTGGGCCACCAAGTGTGCCGCCGTAAGTATTACGTGAAAGCGGTGTACGCGGTAGCGCAAAGGCATTATTGAAAAAGCTATTGGCGTTCAGTTTGTCACCATTAAAGAACCAGAAAGCCGAGCCTCTGAATTCGTTGGTGCCTGATTTGGTTACAACTGTTTGGGCTGCGCCGCCAGCCATACCGGTATCTGCGTCGAAGTTGTTGGTGGCAATATTAACCGTTTCGATTGTTTCTGCGGGTTGGATATAACCAGCGTGGTGCGGTAACCAAACGTTCACTGATACCGCGCCGTCTACACGGGTGGTATTGCTGTTTGGTTGTGTACCATTGACCCAGGTACGCAATGACCGACCCGGTGTATCAATTTCTGCATTCTGGAATTGCACTGGCGTTGCGCCGGGCACCAGATTGAGCAGGGTTTGATAGTTACGATATTGATTCAGCGGCAACGAAATCACTTGTTTGGAATTGACCTCTGTACTGAGGTTGGTGGTTTCCGTGCGTAAGGTAGAGGCGTCTGCTGTAACCGTGACTGTTTCTTGTGCTGTACCGATTTGCAACGCGACGTTCGTGCGTCGCGGGTCGCCCGCCGCTACACTGATGCCCGATTGTTGCATTTCCTTAAAGCCTTTTGCCGTCAAGGTCATGTTGTAAACACCTGGCAGCAGGTTACGGAACACATAGCTTCCTGTCTCGTCAGTGGCTGTGTTCAGTTGTAATCCTGTACCAGTGTTCGTGATCGTGACTGACACGCCCGGAAGAGAGGCTCCTTGTGGGTCTGTCACGCTACCTACGATACCGCCGTAAAGAACTTGCGCCTTTGCAGGTTGCAACGAGACAAAAAGGACGAGTAAGATGCCCGCTAGTGTCGTTGCCTTTCGTGCAAGCCCTGTAAAGATTGGTTGCATATAAATCCTCCTAAAACAGGTTGCAATACGTGAGAGCAGTTTCCTTTTTGCAAAGGGGATGTAGCCATTTGCTAGTACAACCGAAATACACAAACAACTACTGCTCGTATTATTGATATGTCAATTATTGAGATGGTTAGTTTTTAGATATTTAGCTCTAACTTATGAGAGCTATTTGTGATCAGTAAGAAACTACAACTTAACAAAGCTAGAATTGCTAGAGAGTCTATTACTAACCGGTAGATTCGTCAATGGCAGGGACATAGTTGTTATCGGTCACAGACTCATAAAAACGGCGTTTTTGCGGGAACGGGCTTCGTTGCTGCCAGGGGTTGCGCGCATAGGACTTGTTTTACTTGGCAGGACTGACGAGCGCGCCATATTTTCTGAGTTGTGGCCAGGCAATAGCAACGATTCCCACGACTATCATTGTTCCTATGCCACCTGCCGCGACGGAAAATACGGTGCCGAAATATTCAGCAATAAGTCCTGATTCATAACCGCCTAACTCATTTGATGTGCCAATAAATAAACTGTTCACTGCCGACACCCGCCCGCGCATTTCGTCTGGCGTTTGTAATTGCACCAGCGTGTGCCGAATGATGACGCTGATATTGTCGAGCGCTCCGATGAATAAAAGCATCAGCATTGAGAGCCAAAAATTGCGTGAGATTCCAAAGACAATGGTTGCTAGACCAAATCCTGCCACCGCCCACAAAAGCGTTTTTCCTGCGCGTTGCAGCGGTGGACGATGTGCGAACGTCAGTGCCATCAAAATTGCGCCAATTGAAGGCGCAGCCCGCATCCATCCGAGTCCATTGGGGCCGACCTGTAAAATATCTTTCGCGTAAATTGGCAATAACGTCACCGCGCCGCCAAATAAAACTGCAAATAAATCCAGCGTGATCGAAGCCACAATAATTTTTGTTTGCCACACGAATTTTAATCCCGCGAGCATTCCTGACCAGCGAATTGGCTCACGATGCTCTTGCGTTTGCACGAACTGAATCCCCGCTAATAACACGAGATAAATGCACGAAGCGCCCGCCGCTACGAGATAAACGTACGTTGGCTTTTCCGCGATGCCAATCATAATTCCGCCCAGCGCGGGGCCCGTGATCGTAGCAATTTCAAACGAATTACTACCCCAGGCCACGGCGTTCGGAAAAAGCTCGCGCGGTACAATTTGTGTGACAAATGAAGCGCGTGCCGGGCCTTGAAACGCACGCGCAAGCCCATTCGCAAATAAGCAAATGTAGATAAAATTGATAGAACCTTCGGAAGCGGAAATCCAAAACATTGCCAGCGCTGAGCAGGTAGAAAGCGTGAGTGTGGCGAGCACGATTTTTTTGCGATTGAAACGATCCGCGAGTTGTCCGGCGGGCAAGGTGAAAAGTAAAATCGGCAAATATTGTACGAGGCCGATATATCCTAATTTGAGTTTTGATCCGGTGCGTTCGTAAATTTCCCAACCAACCGCCAGCGTAATCATTTGATGCGCAATGATGCCCAAAATATTTCCGGCAAAATAACGCCGATAAGCAGGCAGGCGAAAGACGGCATAAGCGCCTGGTTCGTCAGAAGAACTCATGTTCGTTCTCCCACATACACCACCTGATCTGTGAAGTTTTCAAAACTGTCATCGTGGCTGATGACGAATAATTGTTTGAAGCCCGTGATGCGACCAATTTGTTGCGCTAAATTTTTGCGGCGATCTTCATCCATATTTGTGGTTGGCTCATCAAAAAATGCGAGGCTAAGATTATCGGAAAATTCTTTCAGCAACGCCAGCCGCACCGACAATGCTGCCGCCATTTGTTCGCCGCCGGAAAGATTTGCAAAGGGACGTGCATAGCCACGTTCTTCCAATGAAATTTCGTAATCGTTGCTCCATTTCAATGTCGCGTCATATCGCCCGGAAATTTCGCGGAAGAGCTGATTCGCTTCAATCGAAATCGAATGCAAATAGGCATCGGTAATATACGGCGCAGCCTTTTGCAATGTGTCACGGATAAAATCCGTCGTTGTTTGTGTCGTCGTTAATTTTTCACGCGCGGCTAAATCGGCACGCCGACGTTCGCGGACTTCATTCAAGTAACTGACTTGCGCCTGCAATTTTTCGTGCTGAGCGCACGCGTGTTCCAGTTGTGTAGCGATTTGCGTAGTGCGTTCGCGCAACTGATTAAATTGTATTGCCGTTTGCTGATGTTCTGCTAAATCATATTTCTCTTCGAGCGCGACTAATTGGGCTGTGGCAGCGTTCAGGTTTGATTCCGTTTGCGCGAGTTCGCTGTTTAATGAAACCGCTTCTTTTTCACGTGCAGCGAGTGTGTCTGCAATTTTTTTATTGCCGATATAAGCCTGATAAGCCTGTTCATTTGTTACACGCGCAACGTTTGCTGCGGTCAGTGCGGCATCAAGTGCGGCAAAGGCTAACAACTCGGTGTTAATTTTTTCGAGTTGTGCGGAAATTTGAAGTGCTTGCATTTCTGCTTTGGCTTTGGCGGATTGCCATTCTTTTTCGCGTTTGATTGTTTGCTCAAGTCCGGCAGCGCGCGAACGCGGATCGTCGAGCGAGCGCAAAGCGCTTTCAGCCGTTTGGAATTTATTTTCAAAATCACCAATCGCCGCGAATTTTTTTTCTAATTCTTCGCTCTCTATTTTTTTGTGTTTGCCTTCCTGCTCCAGCGCTTTTTGTTCGCGGCGCAAAACATCAGCCTGGCTGTACAAGCGTCCAGCCTCCCGCGCTTGTCGCAAATTTTCATTTGTAATTTGCAAAGATTTTTCGAGCCTAACAATTTCTTGGCGACGCTCTTCAACGCCTGTCTGAAAGCGGCTGTCGAGCGTTTCGCCCGCTTTCAGGTTAAGGCATTTTTCGGTGAGCAGCGGGCAAATTCCGCCTTGTGCTAAGGCTACGATCATTTCGTTATCGCGCGCAATTTCGGCGCGCAATTTGGCGAGTTGTTCATTTGTTTTCTGGACAGTTGATTCCAGCGCGTCGGTGCTTTCGGCTAATGTTTTGTGTTGATCGGATTCTTTGATTTGCGCGGAAATTTCAGCGTAACGTTCACGCAATTTTTTCAGTTCGCGTTCCAGTGCGTCTTTGGCATGCTGTAAGCCTTGCGCCTGTCCGCGACTTTCGCGCAATTCAGCAATTTGTTTTTCTAATTTTTCTTGCTCGGCTATGCGTTGAGAAAATTGCGCCAATTCTTTTTGCGCGTGTGCGACCTCGTGTAATCGTTCGTTGGCGTTGTCGGATTGGGCTTTGATCTTTGCCAATTCGCGCTCAACTTGAGTGGCATTCGCGCGTAATGATTCGCGTGCTACACGTTGTTTTTCAAGCTCTGAAAGCTGTTGTATAGCGGCCTGATAATTGGCAAAGCCCGCGCTCGCTTGCGTGACGATGTTGGCTGCTTGCCGTGCTTGCTCAGCAGCTTCGCGCGCAGTACTGAGATTGCCGCGCGTCAAATCAAGTTTGATTTGCACGCGTTCGACAATGCCACGCTGTTGTTTGATTTGCTCAGCAAGGTCAGACAGCCGCAACATTTTTTGTTCCGCTTCAGTGCGCGCGCTGGCAAGTTTTTCCTGCTCTTTTTGCAATGATTCTAGGTGCGTTGAGACGGTTAGGAATTGCGCGTGGATTTCGTCATAAACTTTGAGTTCGCCTTCCGCCTCAGCCAATTTGCGATCAATTTCGCCAATGCGCGTATCCAGAAATTTTTGCGTAGCACGTAAATTATCTGAAGCCGCGCGATATTCTTCGACCTGTAAAATTTGATCGAAAACTTTTTTGCGCAGCGCAGGGGATTGGAGAAAATCTGCGGTGAATGTGCCTTGCGGGACGCCGACGGTGGATTTGAAAAGCGTGGATAAATCTGTATTCGGCTCGACGCCAATGTGTTGTCGCAGCCAGGTGACCACATCTTTCTTCTGCTCCAGCAAGCGCATTTTGGTATCCGGGTCGAACACCGAATACCCTCCGCCTGTGTCGCGCGTGACAACATATTCGCGGTCATCAAGATTGGAGCGGAAAGTGATAGCGACTTGTCCGCGTTTGGAACCACGTCGCACAAAGTCTTCGCGGTTGTAATCCAGATGATCGAATAACGCCCACGCGATGGCTTCGATGATGGTGGTTTTGCCTGCGCCGTTTGGGCCGCAAATAGCCGTTACGCCGGGATTGAACTCGTACGCCGCCGCAGCGTGATTTTTGATGTTGGTAATTTCAACTTTGGTGATTAGCAAGAGGCGGGCATAGGTCAAAACTGATAATTGACAGTTGATAGTTTGCCTGGCTGAATCGCACGAAACAAAGCGCAAAAACTATCAACTATCGCCTATCATTTGTTAATTACACAGAAGCATTTTGTACAGCTTCGGGATTATCTGTGTGACCGAGCAAGTGTTTGCCTTCTTCGCTGCGCGGGTCAATCGTGCGCACGTGTTTACGTCCGCGCATTTCCCAGATAGCTGTAATTTTGCCGTCTTTTTCTACCGCATGGTAGGAAAGGTCTTCATGTACTTCGGGTGTTGCAGTTGTTTCTATCGTCACGGTTTCACTCATTAAATCATTACTCCTGAAAAAAATATGTAGCAAAGGAAATGGTAATTCTGCCACAGTGAAAAGATGGTGTCTAGTTAAGGCGAGACTTTGCAGGAAGGACTAAGCTCTCAACTATGTGCGCGCGTCAGTGGTTGCCGGAGCGCGGCGATATTCTTCCCATAGCTCTTGCATGATGTCGGAAAATGTCCAATTTGGGTCTAATTGCGGGTTCGCGGCTAAGCGGGTTTCCAATTCTGACAAAGCCCGTTCACGTGCCCAGGCAAAAAAGCGCGTTAAATTTATCTCGTTTTCGTTCATTTTGCTGTCTTTATCAATGGTAATTTATCAATCTGAATTCTCAGCTTTCGGCGCAATGATGTCAAGCTGATAATCAGTCAAACTTGCCGTTAAAACTACTTGGGGATTCATAAACGAATGTGGTAAATTGGAATTCGTGCGCCCCGCCCGCCCGTTGCTAAGCGCGTGACAACCCCACAGAAGAGAAGGTCGTTCGAGGTACTTTAATGCTCACTGGATACAACACAGATGTATCTTATGACGGAGAAATTTTCCACGTCCAGACTGAGGATAAAGGTATCAAGACGCCAATCATCCTGTCGCTGGTCTATCGTGCTGGAACAATTCTGGCCGCAAAACGAACCAGCTACGAAAATCACATTCACGATGGCGTAATTGATGAGGCTGCGGTAACGCAGTTACTCAACAAACAGCACAATATTCTGGTTGCGGCTGTCAAATCTGGCAAAAGCGAAAAACTTGCGGCTATGAGCCGGCAGCAAAATGAAGCGAAAATAGAAGCGGCGTCTGCACCAACGCTTGCAACTCCGATTACTGTCACCGCCGTCCCCGTTCCTGTTGCGCCCCCAAATCCGTCCATTATCGAAGTGGAAATTGTCGCGCCTGTTTCAGCCCCAACGCCTGCGATGCCGCCGCCAACTCTTCCGGTGGTTGAGGCGGTCAAGGCGGAGTCATTGCAACCAGAACCGCAATTTGGTGCGGCTGCGGTGCAAACCATTAGCTTGGATCAACATTCGACCTCATTGCCTCCGACTGCGCTGCGGCCTGTAGCTCCGACGCGTGCGGGTTCCTTTGATGTCAGCGATATGTTTGCGAATCCAGGCCCCGAAATCGCCTTGCCCAGTTTTGATCAAATTATTTCCGGTTATTTGCAAACTTCAAAATCGTCCGATCAGTTACGTATTGAATTATTATATCCGTCGAAGTTTGCAGCGGGCGATGAAGTTACGGTGCGGGCTGCGATTTTGTACGGAGGGCATAGTCCTGCGAGCAATGCTATGGTTAAATTACAAATTCTGGGGACACGCATTGATCCGCAGAATTTAACGGCGAAGACTGATTTTCAGGGTCTCGTCAGCTTTAACGTCAAGATTCCTACTTTTGCTTCGGGCGCTGCCGCCTTGGTGATTTCCGCCAAAGAGTCGGGCGGACAAGAAACCGAAATGAAGTACATGATCCGAAAAAAATAATGACGAACTCTACATGCACAATCGAAATCATCATCAATGGCGAGCCTCGTGCCGTGACAGCAGAATTGACTGTGACCGATTTATTGACGCAATTAGCTCTGACCCCAGAGCGCGTGGCGATTGAATTTAATCTGACAATCTTGCCTCGCAAAACCTGGCACGAAAAGAAATTACAAACGGGAGACAGGCTGGAAATCGTCCATTTTGTTGGTGGCGGCTAAGAAGTTAAGTGGTATTAATTTTTTGCTTTTATTTGATTTTCAGGTTGCCTATACTGCGCTTTGCCCACAAGCGTTCCCGCCAGACCAGCCCAACTCTCTACAATTGCCCCGCTATACATTTGACAAGACTACCACTATTTCCCTCGGTAGGGATTGAGTAAAAAAAGCTGTGACTACTACATTGTCCGAAATTCCAGACACTACTACAAGAAGCAGCATCGGATCGGCAGCAGTAACAATCGCCGAACGCATGCAAATACGGAAGTGGTTAGCAACAATGGCTATGCAAAATAAAGCTGCAATTATTTTTGAGCTAGAGATGTGGATTCGATGCTTCGACCGATTCTTCCGTATCCGTAACCACCCGTTTGGGGAAAACGAAATGCGCGAAGTTGTGCGCCGCGACTTTTCTGAAGAATTGAAAATTGTGCGCAGCGTTAGTTTGCGGATGAGTCAACTCTGCACCGAAATTATTTCTCATGACCGGACGGATTCAAATTATTTTGGCAATTATGTAGAGCACGAAATTTTACATAGCGATGTTTCCTTACGCTTAGAACGCCGCAATAACGGTCAAATGACGCCCGAAGATTCTCTCGCATTATTGATTGAATCCCTCGCCGATGTTCGTCCGATTTTGGAAAGTGTGACCCAATTACCGCTCGTCAATTTCCAAACGTTTACAGCGGTCGGAAAACTTCTCACCCGCGAATTACAACGTTGCCATTACATCGCGCCGCTTTTGGCAGATAAGTTCAAACCGGAATTCGATAAAATTGCGCATCAGGAAATCACGTCTATTATCAAAGGAATAAACCTGCCGGATTTGCGACAAGAGTTGGCACAAGTTTTTCTCGAAGCCTTTCGATTGCTGCGCTATTTAAATTTTATCGGCGAAGATTTGCGTGGAGATCGCCCGCTCAAACGTTCGTTATTGATTTTTTCATTGATGTATTCCGAACTGCGCAGCCTGATGGATCTCATTGACACCCGCATCGTTACTTCGCACGCGTTGCAAGAAGAAACGCGTGATGTGATTGACGGGTGCAGTTATGCGATGCGCATGGAACTCGACAAAGTGTTCGGGCGCGAACTGGTTGGCTTTGTGAATTTGCGCCAGGCGCCGCCCATTTATGCCAAAGTTGAAAACTCGCACGGTTTGTTGCGCAATTGCATTCAGCAAACCATCGTCGGCATTGCGCAAGCTTTTGACGCTGAATTGACCGGCACCCAAATTTTCCCGGATTTCCAAACCTTCCAGGATCAGTCGCGGCAGCTTCGCACCGATTTGTGGCGACTGATTTGTTACTTGCGTTATTACGAAGGGCGCCCCGAAGAATCGCACAATGGCAGATTAATTGAAGAGCTGGTCGCCTTCCGCGATGGTGCGATGAAATATTTGATGTTTCGTGACTGGGAGCATTTAGAACGGATGCATGACGAAATCGTAACCGCGACAACGGCAGACGAATTGCGCCGTATCTTGCATTTGTTCGCGACATATTTAGAAACGTTGTTGGGGCAAATCAACATGCGTGCCGTATTGGCAAACGAACCGTTCGATTATCCGCAAATCAAAATCGAATTTGAGGCTGCCAGAAAAGCCGCATAATTACTTCATATAAATTAAATGCAGAAGCCCTACAGAAATTACGCTCGCGTTTCGTGACGGCTTCAAGAACATATCAAAGGGCGAGCTGTCCTGCTCCCTTAGTTCAATTTACTATAATTGAACTCTTTTCCTCTCAGCCAATAAGTGTCAGCGCCATCACATTTGCTTCGTGCCTATTTTTGCCTGACGTTATGGGCACGTTGGCGTAGTCAGCGGGATTTCCAAACTTGCTGTTGTGGTCAGCGCGATCACCTGCAAATTGTATCCGCCCGTAAAGCCCAGCGGCGTGCGCAAATTGGAAGGAAGATTTATCGCGGAGCCAACAATTCCGATGCTGTTATCCGTCCACATTTTGGCCCAGCCGCTTTGTCCGCTGGGAATAAATTGATCGAAGGTGGTGCCAGCAATGCGCGGGAACGAAGAAGTGAAGCGCGTAGAGAATTGGCAACTGCCGCCCGTAAAAGTGAAATCTCTGCTGTTCTTTTTGTTGTCAAAAAGTTTGCCGTTTACTTGCCCAACGGCTCCGACTGTTGACACCAAACTTCCGCCGATACGATTGACTACAAGAAATAAATCATTGCCATCGCGTACGCTGCCAATGTTATCAATTGTCAGCATACGCGGTAGTCGCCCGTAATTCGTGCCATCAAAATTCAGCGTCGTCATTTTATTTCCCGTCGCGCACGTCGTTGGATTTGTGGCGAGCGCCGCAACCGCGAGCGCACCTAAATTCGCAGTGTGCCCGGAGTTTAATTTGACGTATGCGCCGCCCGTCAAATAATTGAAATTCGCGGGGCAGCCTGTCGTTTTGTTGACGGCTACGGCAATGATGTAGCCTGTAATGCCAGGATCAAAAAGCGCCATCGAAAAATTCGTCGTCTGATTTGCGCCTAAGCAAAGCACAATGGCTTGCGGTGTAGACGTTTGACTGTCAATGAAATAAAACTGCACCGCGATCTCATCTGTCTCGTTCGTGTTTGTAATTCTGATTTGTGTATTTTGCGTAGACGGCGAACTCAACGAAGAAGTGTAGTAGTTATAAATCAACACCGAACCCGCACGTTGATCGCCGATAGCTGTTTCAGCCGGAGTCAGAAAACAAGTCGTGCCTGCTGTGACATCAATCGAAATGTTGGCAGTGCTTGACGCGCCTAAAGCATCTGTGACTTTTAGGCTTAATATATTTGCCCCCAATGTCGCCAAACAGGACGCCGCGATAGAAGCTGAAATCGTTCCGTTTGTATTCGTCACATTGGCAATTGTAATGCCTGTCGGAACCGTCACCGTTGTAACTGTCAGACTGGCAGCAGCGGTTTCAGTATCGCTGACAGTAGCGATAGTTGAGACTGATGCGACTGCGCCTTGTTGCCGTGTTACTGCGATTGGCGCGAGCGTTGGCGGTGTGTTCGCCGCCTGATTGATCGTGAAATTTTGTCCAGCAACGGTTACGACGCCGGAACGTGCTGCGCCTGTGTTTGCTACTACGGTGAAGCTCGCCGTTCCCGCGCCTGTGTTGCTGGTCGCTGAAGCCAATGTGATCCACGTTGCCGTTGGCGCTACGCTGGCATTCCACGTACAGCCTGCGCTTGTGCTAACGCTGACACTCGGCGTACCACCATTCGCATTCGGGCTTAAATTCGCGGGCGTCAGAGTGTAGGAACAACCGGAATCTTGTGTAACTGTAAATGTTTTACCAGCGGCAGTAATAAGGCCGGAACGTGGCGGGCCAGTATTTGCCGTGGCTGAAAAAATAACCGTACCGTTGCCTGAACCAGCCGTACCTTGCGAAATAGTTAGCCAGGAGGTGTTCGCGGCAACGCTGGTTGTCCAAGTACAGCCAGCGCTTGTGTTGACGTTGAAGTTGCCAGTCCCTCCACCTGCCACGATATTTTGCGACGTGATGCTGAGCGCATAAGAGCAGCCGGAATCCTGATTAATTGTAACAGTTTGCCCTGCCACATTGATCGTTCCTGAACGTGCGGAGCCAGTGTTGGCTGCCGCTGAAAAATTAATTGTGCCGGTTGCCGAACTGCTTGCGCCGGAGGTAATTGTCAGCCACGTTGTATTCGCCGCTACTGTCGCCGTCCACGCGCATCCGCTCGTCGTTGTAACGTTCACGCTGCCTGTTCCACCGCTTGCCGCAATAGTTTGCGTGGGAGGCGTTAGGATAAATGTACAGCCATCATTTTGCGTAATCGTCAGCACCGTTCCGGCGATCGTCAATTTTCCTGTGCGTGCGGGGCCAGTGTTCGCATCCGCTTTATAATTGGCGGAGCCGTTGCCTGATCCTTTGCTGCCAGAAGGCGGATTGGTTATGGTTAGCCACGAAGAATCACTTTTTGCTTCCCACTCGCATCCGGTGGCTGCAGTTACAGCAACGGTGCCCGCCCCGCCGCTGGCTGCGAATGTTGTTACCGTTGGCGTGCCGAGCGTATAGCCACAGGCTACGTTGTTTTGCGTAACTGTGAATGTTTTGCCTGCAATTAAAATTGTTCCTGTGCGCGCTGTTGCGGTTGGCGCTACAGTAAAGGTGGCTGCGCCGTTACCATTGCCTGTTGCATTTGTTAGCGTGATCCAGTCATCCGAAGTCGAGGCAAACCATTTGCAATTTGTGAGGGACGTAACATTCACACTACCTGAGCCACCATTGCCAAAGAATTCCGACGTACCTGCTAGTGTGAATTGGCAGGTTGCTGACTGATATAATCCGAGCCCCGCTTTCATCGCACCATCCCAATCGCCAGTAAATTGCCACCAGTTGGTCATTTGCCCTAAGCCTACATCCTGAATGTCATTATTTGCGCCTGGCATGGCCTGCATCCAGTAAATGTACCATTGGCTTTCTGCTTTTGTGCTTGGGGTGGCGATAGGCCACGTGTAATTCAAATTTGTCCACCTGGCACTGGTGAGCGCGATTGAAATGCCGCTATTATCAGGGTACCAATCTTCGATATCGCTGATCACGGCAGTCGTATTTGTGAAATCAAAATTACTTCTGCCATTTGGAGGTCTATCGGTCTTACCGCAGCGGCTTGGTTGTGCTGGCGCGGCATCGGCATTAGGCCCGATGAAAAATTCTGAGAACAATGTGTCGTTTCCATCCTGACGCTTGTTCACATAGCTCAAAATCGTCTCTAAGTGATGACCACGTGATTGCGCTGCGACGTTATCCCCAAGCGCATAGTTGATGCCAAAAACAGTGTAGGATTTTTCAAACACAGGCAGATCATCATTAGTGCCCAGGCTGTTGGAAATATCCCCAGTGATGGGGCTGGACATGTTCGATTCATTCAGCGTGATGAGTCCGTTGTTATATTGCTCCAGCCAAATTTCCTTGACACCTTGATTCTTCACAAGATCAGCAATATTGACATCAGCGCGATTCAGAATTTGTTTATAATCAGGAAAATATTTGCCACTGGTTTTTGAGGGAAGCCCGGGCGGGATTTCCTCGTATATATTGATGACTTTGACAATACTATAACCTAGTGATGGCAAGGCTCCTGTACCAGTATAGCCGCGAAAACGGCTGCCTTCTTCTAATGTGAATTTTAAGTTTTTCTCCGCTGTCAATTGTTTCGTAAGCAATTCCGTTAATGTCGAGTTCACCCCTGTTTTACTTGAATCAAGTGTGGTTGCGTTCGTCATTGGCAGGTAGCGAATAATCACGACAGGAACTTTAAATTGCGCATTGGCAAGAGGTTTGTTGGGATCATTATAGATCGCCCCTGTCACGCTTACTTCGCTTGGTCTTACTATTGAGCGTACTGTGATCGGAATTATCGTTGTTACGTTGTAGAGTGTTGCGTTGATGTTTGCGCTTCCGGCTGCTTTGGCCTGGATGTGTCCTGTATCATCATTAAAGATCGCGGTAGCCGGATTGTCGCTGCTGATCGGATTAGCAGCTTGATTCGCCGCTTGAAATGGCAATGTCAGGTCGTAGAAAACAGTTGTCGTTAGTGTCGTAGGCGGCTCTGTATTGGGGTCTGTAATAACCGTAAAAGTTTTTTGCATCCGAATCTTGTATTGCAAGTCCTGCCAGGATGACCAGCCGGGATACATGTCAATTGACGGTGCTGGAATGGTTGGAGGTGTGGCTTTAGTAAGTGCTAAATCTCTCAGCTTTTCTGTCATATGGTCAACGATAGTTTGCGTTGACAACGGGGAATCACTGATGACGAAATCATCAATTGTACTGAGAACTGGGTTTCGTAAGCCGAGTCCCCCTATGTCAAGCAATGGATTGGCCACTGTATCAATAGTCGGTAGGGATGATGCTGCCAAATTACGTTCAGAGACAAGCGAACCATCAATGTAAAGACGGATAAATTTCTTCGTGTTACTCCAACTTGCAGCAACATGATGCCAATCATTTGCTTTCCAACTTTCAATGCTGGCTGTTGTATCTACTTCTAACGTCCCATTCGGATTGGTGCGGTTTAGCGCCATGCGCAAATTATTACCTTCTTTGCCGAAGACTAACCCGCCATTGCCGCCAAAACTCATAATTGTATGTGGCAACCCATCATTGCCATTCCATTCTGGCCTAATCCAAACTTCGACTGTGCCTTCTTGTGAGTTGATGTTCTCCGCGCTCTCATAAGACAAGCGCGTACCTGACCGCACGCGGAACGCTGGATTGGTAAGGCTATTGGCATTGCTTTGGTAATCTATCGTTCCCGCACGCTGGTTTTTTTCGCCTTGTTCACCCGTCAGAAAATTATCCAGGGCATTATCAAATCGTAAAGCGAGAAGTGTTTGCGGGGTTGGCGAAGTTTGCGCTAACGCGCGCGTTAGCGCAAACTTCGCATCAGTAGACGCGCTGACTGCAGCGACTGGTGTTGGCCTGAGTACAACCTGCGCAAAAAAATCTACCGCACCCTTAGAAACAGCGCAAAAGCCAAGCAATAAAATTGCAAACGATAGCTTACGAACAGAAGGAGTCGTTACCATATAGAAACTTCACTTTCCAATAGTTGAGAGAGGCACAACGATACCTACGCTGGTAGTTGTGACTAATTATCGGCCTGAAATCACGCTGCTTTGGGATGAATTGAGGAACCTATCACTGCGTTAGAGTTCTGATGGCTGCCGGAATCCAGAGGGTTGAAACGCTTGATGAGGAAACTATATGTGTATATTAATTAATTATTTAACCTGCATTAAAACTGCTAAATATTGCTTTCAAAAACGAACACTGTCAATCCTTCTCTTTGCCTTTGCCTGTAACATGAAAGGAACGCCCGAAGCGGATGTCTTCGTAACAGCAAAAGTTGTGATATTAGAATCCTTGCAATTATATGTGACTGCTAGGCTCCATTTCTTTCACTCTTGCGAAAAAAAATCTTTGTCACAAAAGTTAGCTGACAATCGTTTAGTTGATGACGCGATATATTTTGCAGTCAAATGTCGCGCATTGACAGACGATTAACTGGGGAAATTCATCATCATTCTTAGCAATTATGCAGAGGCGTCAGCCTCTCAGGATCGGTGTGTCTTCAACGCAAGGAGAATTGATATGCACGGCCTCATTCCTCGTCGTTTCGCTTTTTTTCTGATTTGCTTCAGCTTTTTTCTCATCGTTTTTACCGCCACATATTTTGCGCAAAATGTTCCACTTACCCTCAAGGAAAAATCTTGTCGCCTAATTTTTGACGAAGATCAGGTCAAGGCTGTGCTGGCACTAGAAAATACAACGGGCAAAATTTTGCCCGCGCATATCAACATTGAATTGCTGGATCAAAAAGATCGTGTGCGCTATCACGTAGAGCGCGACGAGCTAATAAAATCAGGGTCGTCAACGCTTGCGTTTGATTGCGCGAAAATAGAAATTAAAGATACTGCTTTTTCGGACGATAAACTTTGGTGGCGGTTGCGCTATGAAATTACTCCTGCGGAAAATGCATTCGCACCATTCAGTGGAATCATTTCTGCTTCAATGATTACGCCTGATATTTTTGATTTGCAGGTTTTTGCCGCGCCTTTTCCACTCACGGGCACAAAATATCAAGTACGCATTCGCACCTCGCATCCGTTAACGGGCAATCCTGTAAATAGTGTCATCCTTCTTGCCTTAGCAAAATATGAGCAGAGCGAGAAAGAACATACGATTAAAGCTACTGCTAAAACGAATCAAGACGGGTATGCCGTAATTACTTTCGACTTGCCAAAAGATTTAGGCGAGGACGATGCCCACGATTTTTCAATCGAATTTACAGCGAAAAAAGGCAGCCTTGAGCGCACAGAAGACATTCGCTTGCAGCTCTTGCAAAATGATTTTTATCTTGTGACGACTGACAAAAATCTTTATCAGCCGGGGCAAACGATTCACACACGCTTGCTGTTGTTCGATCAACAAAAACAGGCGCGTGCTGATTATGAAATGGATGCAAAAATCGAAGATGCTGACGAGCAAGTCGTTTTTCGCACCAAAATCAAAACATCGAAATTTGGCGCTGCTTCATTTGATTGGCCGATTCCCGATAACGTCAAACTTGGCGGGTACAAAATTAAAATTGGAGTCGAGAAACCCTATCGCATTGATGGTCAGACATTCGTGAAAATTTCGCGCTACGACTTGCCTACGTTCGCGGTGAAAACAAAAGCTGATAAGCCGTTTTATTTGCCGAACGATAATGCCGAAGTTGAAATCAAAGCGGATTATTTATTTGGGCAACCTGTGACGAAAGGCTCTGTCAAAGTTGTGCGCGAAGAGGAGCGCTCATGGAATTACAAAACCAGTAAATATGATGTAATAGAAGGTGAAACCTATCGCGGCGAAATTGATGCAAGTGGCAAATTTACTGCTCACATTAATCTCAAAGAATTGCACGAAAAATTTGAGGCTAGCGATTACCGCAAATTTGAAGATGTACATTTCGCAGCTTATTTAAGAGATGCAACGACAGGTCGCACAGAGTCATGCAAATTCGATCTGCGCCTGACAAAAGAACCTATTCACCTTTATCTAATTCAAGAAAACGGATATGCCGTAAATGAATTAATTGCCGCGTATATAAACGCTTCGTATGCCGATGGCTCGCCCGCTCAATGCGAAATCGAAGTCTATCAAAATGTTTACCTGTCCGAAGCTAATAAAGAAGCTGAGCCTAAATTATTAACGCGCGTTGCCACCAATAAATTAGGGCTTGCCAGGCTTTCCGGCGTGCAGCGCATGAAGTCAAGCGGTGATGAAAATGCCAATGTGCAACTGATTTTGCAGGCGCGTGATGCGCAAGGGAAAACAGGTAAAATAGATGCTGATATTAACATTGATAATGAGCCAACAATTCGCGTAAGGGCTGATAAATCGCTTTACCGCGCAGGCGAAGCGATCAACGCCACGATTAAAAGTAGTGCGCCTAACACGCGTGCGGTGCTGGAAGTTTTGCAAAACGGACGTGTGCTAAGTTCGCAATTAGTAGCTGTGCGTGAGGGCGTCGCGCGCGTGAATATCCCCTACAAACCTGAACTGAAAGACGAAGTGACGCTGGTCGCGTACGCAAATATTTTTGATAACGAACAGGACACCGTGAAATTCGTTTACGGCTCCCGCACAATTTTGTTTCCGCAGGATCGAGAATTGAAAGTTGCGGTAAAAATGTCGCGCAATGAATATCAGCCAGGCGAACAAGCGCAAGCCGAATTGCTGGTGAAAACCGCTGATGGAAAGCCCGTCAATAGCCTGCTTGGTGCGATGATTGTTGATACTGCTGTGGGCGAACGCGAGCGTACTGACAACGAATTTCGTGGCAGTCGCGGCTGGAATTATTACGGATATTATTATGGCGATGCCAATATTGCGGGCTTAACGCGCCGCGATTTTGACCAGCTTGATCTCAAACAGGCGATTCCTGATGGCTATGATTTAGCCGCCGAAGTGATGCTGCAAAGCAGCAATCAAAACCGCATCGAAAATCACCACTCGTCAGAATACCGCACCGATCAAAAACAAGTTTTCAACGATTGGTTTGAAGCACAATTTCACGGCATCAAACGCTTTTTAGAAAGCGAATACACCAGCAATGCGGCGTATCCTCGCTCATTCGCCGCACTAAAATTTATGCTGCACCGCATTGATCTGGACCCTGAAGAATTACGCGATCCGTGGGGGACTCCATATAAAATCAGCTTTGATACAAATCGCGCGTTAGATGAAATGACAATTCGCAGCGCGGGTGCGGACAAACAATTTGATACGAACGATGATTTCACCGCGTTCAATATTGCGCGGCTCTATTTCAAATTCCTTGGTGAAGCCATCAACCGCGCCGTCGCTAATTATCAAGCACAAGCAGGCGATTATATTCGTGATGCTGTGACCTTGAAAAATGAATTAAAGCGCGAAGGCGTTGATTTAGATGCGCTGCGCGATCCGTGGGGAACACCCTATCAAATTCGTTTACAAAAAAGTTACGATCAATTTTATTTGCTCGTTAGCTCAGCCGGGAAAGATAAAAAAGTTGAGCCAGAAAAATACAACTCAGATGATTTTGAATTATGGCGTGCGCGGGTCAGTTATTTTGCTGAGCTTCGTTACCAACTTGATAAAGCCTTAGCCGCATATGAAAAAACAACCGGAAAATTTCCCGGTGACGAAACAACATTTCGCACCGCGCTGCAAAAGGCGAACATAAATTTCGACCAATTGCGCGATCCACTTGGACACGGATTTTATGCCGTCATCGCCGAAAATAGTTATTACACCACCCGTGCTGAAACTTTCACTTACACGAAATTTGGGGAAAAACCAGTGGATAAAATCGCCTATGTTCCTATCACGCAAACTCGCATTTCGATCAATATTCGCGGGCTTGGTGAAGATGATAAGGAGGGAACGCCAGACGATTTTTCCGTCGTACAAATTGCGCGAGTTATTGCCGAGCAATCCAGTCAACAAGCTGTAGCTGTGCAAAAAACGCAACTTGCCAAAGACGGAAAAACAGAAGAAAAGAAAATTTCCGGCGCTACTTTGCCACCAGGATTAGGCGGTTCGATTACGGGTACAGTGACCGACGCACAAGGCGCAGTCGTGTCAAATGCAAAGATCACGGCACAAAATGAAGCTCACAATTTAACTTTTTCTGCTACCTCAAATGGCGAAGGCATTTATTTTTTGCGCGGACTCTCGCCTGATATTTATAAAATCACTATAGCCGCTGCGGGTTTCAAACGCTCCGTCTTTACTGACATCCGTGTGACGGCGTCAAAAGCCACAGTGTTGGATATTACGCTTCAGGTTGGCACAGTGAGTGAAACTGTAGCGATCACCGCCGAAGTTGTTCAGGTGCAAACAGAATCAGCGAGTCGCGCAGAAACGATTACCGTCAAGCAAGTGCAATCGTTGCCGCTTAAATCGCGTGACATTTCACAACTGCTTCAATTAAATCCAGGCGTAGCGCAAGCCGATATTTCTACGCCGCGTTTGCGCGAATACTTTCCTGAAACTTTGCTCTGGCAGCCGAACATTGAAACCGACAAGCAGGGTCGGGCACAGCTAAAATTCAAAATGGCGGACAACCTCACGACCTGGAAATTGTCGTTGATTGGTTCCACCGCTGATGGGCAAATTGGTACGGCAGAACAAGACATTCGCGCGTTCCAGCCATTTTTTGCCGAACTTGACCCGCCCAAAGTTTTGACCGAAGGCGACGAAATTTCTTTGCCTATAGTCCTCAGAAATTATCTCGATAAATCACAAACTGTAGACCTGCAATTCAAGCCCGAAAATTGGTTTACAATGCTCAGCCCTGCACGCAAAAAATCCGAAGTAAAACCGAATGATTCATCCAAAGAAATTTTTACTTTTCGCGCTGCATCTTCAATCAAGAACGGCAAACAACGCGTAACAGCAATTGGTTCAAGCACGAGTGATGCAATCGAAAAATCTGTCAATGTGCATCCCGACGGCGAAGAGTTAGCGCAAACCGCTGCCGGAGTTTTTAGTGAGTCCGGCACGCTTGAAATCAATTTGCCGAATGACGCAATCAAAGGCTCTACAACTGCCGAAGTGAAAATTTATCCAAATTTATTAACGCACGTCACAGAAGGCATCGAAGGCATTTTGCATCGGCCTTATGGTTGCGGCGAACAGACAATTTCTTCGACGTATCCAAATGTGATGGCGCTGCGATTGCTGAAAACTACGGGACAGGGCGAAGACCCGCGCACGGCTGCGATTGCGAAAAAGGCACGAAAATTTTCGCAGGCGGGATATGAGCGTTTGCTTGGCTATCGTGACGCCAGTGGCGGTTTTACTTACTGGGGCAAAGGCGAACCTGATTTGGCGTTGACTGCTTATGCTGTGCGTTTTCTCAACGACGCAAGCGAAGTTGTTGAAGTCAACGAAGACTTTATTGATGAAGCGCGCGCGTGGTTGCTGAAACAACAAAGCGCTGATGGGCACTGGATCGTTAACGATTATTACGACAAAAAAGAAAACGCGCGGCGTTCGCTGATGTACACCAGTTTGATTGCGCGTGCGTTATCGCTTGGCAAAGATTTATCCGCAAGTGACAAAAAAGCTATTACTCGCGCACTGGATTATTTGACGCCAAAGTTGCAGGAAATTAGCGAACCTTACGCATTAGCAAATTACGTGTTAGCGGCAACTGCAATGGGCGATTCTGTGCGCACAAAATGGGCTGTGGATACGTTGCGCAAAAGCGCACTCGATGAAAGCGGCGGATTGTATTGGGCGATGGACACGAACACGCCGTTTTATGGCTGGGGCTTAGCGGGGCGGATTGAAACGACGGCGTTAGTGATAAAGGCATTGGGATTAACCACGGGGAGCACGGAGAACACGGGGAAGAAAAATGGAGACGAAAAGGCGATGCTCGCAAAACAAACTATCTCTCCTGCCTTAAATTCTTCTCCCGTGCCCTCCGTGTCCCCCGTGGTTCAAAACAACCAACAAATCAGCAAAGGTGTTTTCTGGTTGCTCAAAAATAAAGACCGTTACGGCGTGTGGTTGTCAACGCAGGCTACGATCAATGTGCTAGATGCGTTTATTTCACTCAATGACGCGGCGAAAACAAACGCTGAACACGCCGCCGAAATTTTCGTGAATGGCAAACGCGTCAGCTCCGTCACGATGCCGCCAAGCAATCAATTGGTGAATCCACTTGTTGTAAATTTGTCACAATTTTTGAGTGCCGGGAAAAATCAAATTGAAATCAAACGCCCGTCAAATACGGCTTTGGCTTCAGCGCAAGCGGTCGCGGCGTATTACGTGCCGTGGTCAAGCTCGCTCGCTACGCCCGCCGAAAATTTTAAGGCTGGCGCAAAACGTGCGCTGCGCCTGGCGGTCACGTTTGATAAAACGACGGCAAAAATTGGCGAAGAAATTTCCTGCCACGTTGAAGCTGAACGCGTTGGTAACTCTGGCTACGGCATGTTGCTCGCGGAAATTGGTTTGCCGCCTGGCGTGGACGTTGATCGCGCTTCGCTGGAAAAAGCTGCGCAGGAAGCGGGTTATGCAATAAATCATTATGAAGTCTTGCCAGATCGCATAGTTTTATATTTGTGGCCGCAAGCTGGCGGCACAAAATTTGACTTCAAATTCAAATCGCGCTATGGCATTAAGGCTGTAAACACGGCTTCGACTTTGTACGACTATTACAATCCCGAAGCGCGCGCCGTAATCGTACCGGAAAAATTTATTGTGAACTGATATGTCAGACAAGATTTACAGGATGAACAAGATGATGAACAATAAATAGACTATTAAATGTAGGAACATCTGATGAACGACACAATTACTTTAATTGCTGCCTTAGAAAATGCTCCTGGCGTTATCATTCCCTTAATTCATGAGGTGCCGCCACAGTATCTGAAGCGTCGCCCCAGTCCAACGAAATGGTCAGCGTATGAGCATGCTTGTCATCTCTCTGGTTCGGATGAACCATTCCGCGAGCGTCTCGACTTGATATTATCTACCCCAGAACCTTACATAAAGTCCATTGTTAATTCCCCGGAGGAAGAATCGGGAGCGCTGCTAAGCGTGGATTTAGACGACGCGCTCAACCGATATGTGAAAGAGCGTGCCGATCTGGTCAAGCGGCTGAAAGGGCTACCGGCGGAGGACTGGCAGCGAACTGCTAATCATGAGGCGTTTCGTCAGTATTCGGTCTGGATCATGTTCCGGCATCTGCATACACATGAAATGTTACATGCTTACAGGATTGAAGAATTACTGCTGAAGAAGGATTGGGAGTAAATACTTAATAGCGCCTATTGCTATCGGTATTGAGATGAGGAACGATTGAGTCAATACATCTGAAACTTTGTAAATCCTATCACGAAAAATTGAGGTTCAAAAAATGCGTCCATTACTCGCCCTGCTCGCGCTCGCGTTGTTTGCGTGCTTATTATTTCCCGCTTTCAACGAAGCAAAATCTGAACAAAAATATTTATACGTTGCCGAACCCGGTATTCGCAATTACACCGAATTCGGCGGCGTAGGCATTCTCGTCTTCGACATCAACAACAATCACAAATTCGTCAAACGCATCCCGACGTGGGATTGGAAAGAAGGCCAAACGGCGGAAAACGTGAAGGGCATTGAAGCGTCGGAAAAGACCGCAAAAATTTATGTCAGCACGCCGCAACGCGTAGCCTGTTTCGACCTTATCACTGAGAAAAAAGTATGGGAAAAAATGTATGAAAGTGGCTCAGATCGAATGTCACTTTCGCCCGACGGGAAAACCCTGTACGTGCCTTCGTTTGAAAAAGAGTGTTGGTATGCGGTGGATGCGCTCACTGGCGAAGTCATCAAAAAACTCGTGTTGAATTCCGGCGCGCACAACACGATTTTTGGCGCGAACGGTAAAGAGGTTTATTTGGCGGGCTTGAAATCGCCATTGCTGGCAGTTGCTGATCCGAAAACGCATGCAGTCGTGCGCAACATTGGCCCGTTCAGTAATTCAATTCGCCCCTTTACTGTTAACGGCAAACAGTCGCTCGTTTATTTGAACGTAAATGAATTGCTTGGCTTTGAAATTGGCGATATGAAAACAGGCAAAATGTTGTACCGCATCGAAGTCAAAGGTTTTGAAAAAGGCCCGGTCAAACGCCACGGCTGCCCCAGCCACGGCGTAGCGTTGACGCCCGACGAAACCGAAGTTTGGATTGCCGACGGACACAACGACAGCGTGCATATTTTTGACAATACGGTAATGCCGCCCAAGCAAATCAAAAGTCTGAAATTGCGCGAACAACCGGGCTGGATTACGTTTAGCATTGATGGAAAATATGCGTATCCTTCGACCGGGGAAATCTTCGAGACAAAATCGAAGAAAATGGTTGTCGCTTTGAGCGATGAAACTGGTCGCCCAGTTCATAGCGAAAAATTATTGGAAATTGATTTTGCGAACGGCAAACCGATTCGCGTCGGCGATCAATTTGGGATGGGAATGAGGAAATAAAGCGGGACTTTGGTCTTGGGGGGTGGTCTTGGTTTTTTTGCGTGAAAGCTAAGAACTACGGCAAAGCCCAAAGGCCTAAGAGCAAAGACTAAAGCCCATTTTAAAAATACAATTTGGCATTTCAACCTGTTGTGTGAAGCAATTGTAAATTGTAAATACGCCCAAATAACTCGGCACAAAAAGGCTGGTTGCATTATGCAACCAGCCTTTTTCTATGAGAATTTGCCTCGTAAACACTGACGCTTGTGTTCAGGTTTTTGAACTTTTCGCTTCACGAACAACCTAACGTCGCCGTCGTGATGTTCACGGGCCTCGTCACACCATCCGGCCCTTTCAAAATCCAGATGCCAAGATTGCTGCCGTTAGCTGAGAACGTCACGCTGAACGCATTGTTGACACGGCCCGGTTGGAACGTCGTGACTTGTCCGCGATTCTGTGCGCCCGGTGTAAAGTAGTTATTCGCTCCCACCGGAATCGTGATTGCCGCGCCCGTCGTGTTGTCATAGCCGAACTTTGCCGTATATGTCCCGTTCGCATTTTTCACTACACAATTCAGCAACGGCGCGACGGTTGGCGCAATTGTGACCGTGTAGCTGCGAATGCCTTCACAGTTGGCGTTATTCTTTTTGGCTTTGAGTGTGAAGGTGTACGTGCCGGGCGTGGTCGGAATCCCCACTAGCGAATAGATGCCCAACACATTGACCAACTGCACACCGGGCGGCAAGGCTCCGGCAAAGAGGCTGAAGCTATAGCTGCCAAGCGGACTGGCAGACAAGGTTTGCAGATAGGGTAAGCCGATTTGCGGTGTTGCCAGTGTGGCCGGATTGACGGTTGTGCCGCAGGTATTGACGAAGACTTGCCACGCGTATGTGGCAGGCGTCGGATCAACATTGCCCGCCGCATCTTTAGCACGCACCGCGAATGTATGTGCGCCATTGGCGAGATTGCTAAAGCTTTGCGGGCTTGTGCAAGCCGCCCAACTGCCGTTATCGAGTTGACATTCAAAACTGGCAACCGTGCAGTTGTCCGTTCCAGTGAAACTGAAACTAACATTTGCGCCGCTCAACTGTGCGGGTGTGCTGGTGAGCGTGGTATCAGGCGGCGTGATTTCAGGTGTGACGTTAACGGTTAATGTGGCTTCAGCAAACAAGCTGCCCGTATCGGTCACGCGCAATTTGAAGCTTGCTTCTGTTGCATCACAAGCTGTCGTGGCAGTGGCGGTGACGTTGCCGTCGCTGGCGATGCTGATGCCGCTCAGGGTGACGCCGGAACCGGACAACTGAGTGGCGGTTATGCTGAGTACATCGGCGGGTGTGTCTACGTCATTAACCAGAGCGAGCGACACATTGTTGGTGCTGCCTCCGGCGGCGAGCGACACATTGCTGGCGGCAATGGTTGGGGCGACGTTGTATTCCACCGCGCCAATGTCCACCGTGTTGCCGATGCGACGGGCGTATCCCGTGCTGCGCTGATCGGTGGTCAGGGACTGATTGTTTTCGTCCACAGCCAGCGCGTTGCTGCCTGCGTTGATGGCCGGAGAGTCAGGCAACAGTGCGTGGGTCAACGTTGGGCCGCCGTTATCGGCGAGCGGGCCGAGACGGGCGTCAAGATTGAGCAGGTTTGTCGTCAGATCGCCGGTAAGATGCAGATTATTTCCAGTGCCAAATAAATTATTGCCGAGCGAATGAACAGATCCATTCACATCAAATGGCGATTGTGAGTTACCAAAGAAATTTCCGGCAATAATTGTGTTCGCGGCAACACAGGTGGAGCCTGAAAAGCAACGTAGTCCTCCAGCAGAAGCTCCCCTGTTAGCAGTGATCGTGGAATTTATCAACGTAAGCGAACCTGAGGTGTATATGCCACCGCCTATTACATTCCGCACTGGTATGTTATTGCTGGAAATCGTGCTGTTAATAAGCAACGCGTTCCCTGTAGAAGTATTATAAATGCCGCCCCCTGTACCAGTAACATTACTGACCACTACCTTATTTAGCGATACCGTCGTTTGTGTAAGCCGGAGCACCCCAACGTTATAGATTCCGCCACCCCCATCATATCCGATATTGTTGGAAATAGATGAGCGGCTGATTTTTAGTGTTGCGGTATTATAAACGCCTCCCCCAAAGCCTCCCCACGAGCTATTATCTGAAATTACACTGTCGGTGATATTCATTGTGCCGCCGTTTTGGTAAACCCCACTGCCCCATACACTACGATTGTTCGTAATATTGGTTGCGACAATGTTTATTGTTCCTCCTTCGTTATGAATTCCTCCACCAAATGATCCCGGTAAATTAAACGTCATGAGATTGTTGGAAAGAACGCAATGGCTGACCGTGAGCGTGCCGTTTAGCTGGTGAACAATGGCTCCGCCTCGCTGGTTAAATCCACCCACGCCATTGCCTTGGATGACCGACAATCCATCGAGCGTGACTTCATCGCCGAAGACATTGAATACCCGCGAATTATTGTTGCCGCTGACAGAGAGTTGATCGGCTCCCAGTCCCTGAATCGTCAGGCTCTTGTCAATAATCAATTCGCCAGAAGTCAGCGTAATCGTGCAGGGGCAATTCGCCAGATTGAAATTGATCGTATCGCCTGCGGCGGCATCGGCAATTGCCTGTCGCAAGCTGCCTGCTCCGCTGTCATTCGTGTTGGTCACGGTGATGGTAGCGAAGGGCGCTGCCGCCTGCGCCTTGTGATTGACCCGCCACAGTGCGACGGTCAGCAGTAAACTTAACGTGAGCGTGAAAGTTAGCAATCGTTTCATTTTTTCTCCTTCTGAATGAGTTGTCCTCAAATTTCCTGCGCCTCGGCTCCGGCACGTGGGTGATTAGTTGCGGTGAATAGCTGCCACAAATCGGTTAGGTTTTCCTTCAGTACATAACCACAGGCACCTGCTTGTTGTGCAGCCTCGCGCAGCCCCGCTTCATCAAAGCTGGTGACGATGACGATGCGTGCGGCGGGAAAGGCTGTCTTAATCTGGTGTGTTGCCTGAATGCCGTTGAGCTGCGGCAGGCGCACGTCCATCAACACCCAATCAGGTAACTCAGCGGCATACAGCGCCAGCGCGTCTATGCCATCGCTGCACTCGCTGATTTCGTCAGCGATACTCGCTGCCATACGCCGCATCATTTGGCGCATGCTGGAGTTGTCCTCGACGATCAGCAATTTCATAGCAGTTCCGTTTGAATTCATTTGCGGTTGTCGTAGTGACAGGCAAGATCATCGGTGGGAAAGAGGAATTTGAATATTGGGGGGAACACCCATTTTGGCATGGGTGGGAGTACCCATTTTGGTGGTCGGTGGGCGGTGAGCGGTGGTCGGTAGGAAATGGTGGGTTGTGGCTGGTGGGCGGTTATTGCTCGCTACGGATCACCGCTCACCAGCCGCCACCCACCATTTAGCGTTGCAGGGATTTTGAGAGGCCGTTGATGAGGCGGCCTACACGCGCCGTCATTATTGACAGGCTTTCATAGTCTTGCTGCGCTAAATAATTCAGGTCTTTGGCAATCAGGAGTTGGGTTTCTGTTTCGCAGAGGGAGCCATACGCAATCGAAAGATGATGAAGAAATTCTTTGGTTGATGTTCGGCCTTGCCCTTCGGCGATATTGGAAGGAATAGAAACGACCGCCCGGCGTACCTGACTCGTCAATCCAAACAGCTCCTCTTTCGGAAACAATTTGGTAACGCGATAAACCTCCAACACCAGCGCCATGGCTTGTTGCCAGGTTTCTAAATCCCGATAACTTTTCACTGCCATAAAGCCTCCTTATTTTTGTAAATTCCTAAAAAATACTGACCACCGTTCACCGACCACCGACCACCGCTCAAACCAACTGCTCCCTATGTTCGAGCGCAAATTTCAGCAACGCATTGCTGCCGTGCAGTGCGAGTTTGTGGCAGATGTTTTCGCGGTGGCGCTCGACGGTGCGTGGGCTGATGCAGAGCGCATCGGCAATCGCGCGGCTGGTTTGTTGTTGGGCGATCATTTTGAGGACGCGGCGTTCGCTGGGCGTCAGGTCGTTGAGGGTGGGTTGTTGCTGGATGAAGGCAGTAGCGCGGCTGGCACGCTGCAATAAAAACGTAGAGAGTTGCGGGCTGATAAATTTCTCGCCGCTGGCGACGGCTTTGACACAGGCTTGAATTTCTTCGATGGCGCTTTCTTTCAGCAAATAACCTTGTGCGCCGAGATCAAGCGCCGTATTGAAAATGCCTTCGTCGCGGTGCATGGTTAGAAAAATAATGCGCGTAGCAAGGTCGGAAGATTGCAACGCGCGCGCTACGTCAAAGCCCGTCTGACCGGGCATATTCACATCCAGAATGGCGATGTCCGGTTGCAGCGCCAGAATTTTTTCCAGCGCCTGTGTGCCATCAGGAGCTTCTCCGACGATCTGAATTTGTGGATCAGAGGCCAGCATCAGCCCCAAGCCACGCCGAAACACCGGATGGTCATCCGCCAGCAAAACGCTAATTGCCATCGCCATTTTTCTCCTCCATCGTTGCTGTATCGTGGACTGGAATCGGGATCGTGAAAAAATGAGTTGTTCCTTGCCCCGCCGCGCTTTGCATTTTATGTGTCCCACCCAAAATTCGCACACGCTCACTCAATCCCGTCAATCCTAGTCCAGTGGATTGCGGGGCTTGCGAATGGGCAAGACCGCGTCCATTGTCTGAAATCGTCATTTGCAAATTATCATCCGCAATCTTGCACAACAATTTTGCTTCGGTGGCCTGTGCGTGCTTGATGATGTTGTTCACGCATTCCTGCACGATGCGAAAAATAATCACTTCGGCTTCAGGCGCAAACCGATTATCCAGCGCGGCAATTTCGCTTTGAAATTGAAGACCGGAAGCTGCGCTGACTTGCTCAACCATAAAGCGTAGCGTATTGCTCAGCCCAATCGTGTCGAGTTGGTACGGGCGCAAATTATGGATGATCGAACGTACGTCATTCAGCGATTGCAATGCCGTTGTAGAAATTTCGTCAAGCTGTTCGCGCACGGGCGCATCAGGTTCAGTGAAAGCTCGCCCCAGCGTCGCCCAATTTTTGATGACGATCAGGTTTTGCCCTAGGCTGTCGTGCAATTCGCCCGCAATGCGTTTACGTTCGGCCTCCTGCGATTCAATCAATTGCTGTGAAAATGCCTGTTGTACAGCTTGCTGCGCTTGGAGTTGTGCAACGCGGTAACGGAACGCGCCCAAAAACAGTCCACTCAGCGTCAATACGACCAAAGTCATAAACCACCACGTACGATAAATTGGCGGCACAACAACAATTCGTAGGGCCGGACCCCTTGTGTTCCAAACTCCGTCCCGATTGGCAGCGATGACGCGAAAAGTGTACTCGCCGGGCGGGATGTGCGAAAAATAGGCTGTGCGCCGCGTTCCCGCTTCCACCCAATCCCGATCCAGCCCTTCCAGTTTGTATTTGAATCGCAGATTTTCTGAATTGATAAAACTCAGCGCTGTATATTGAATTTCAAAATTACTCTGTTGCGATCCTATCGAGACGGCTGAGTACGGGGCGATAAGTGCAGAATTTAGCAATTCCACTGCCACTGCCTGATTATCAAGGCGTACTTCTTCAATCAATACGGGCGGCGGTTGCGAACTGCTTTGGAGATTGGCCGGATCAATCACCACCAGCCCGTGCATAGTCGGAAACCATAGCTTGCCGTCACGCGCTTTGCCTCCGGCAGGCCAACGTCCGCCATTACACTCAGCGCTCGGCATGCCGTCGCTTTTGCCATAGGCAACTGAAGTGAGGCGCGACAGTTTGCCTTCCGCAAAATCAGTCAGTTCCTGTTTCCGAACACGATAAATGCCACGATTGCAACTCATCCAAAACCAGCCGTAATCATCTTCAAGAATCTGAAACACTCCGTTATCAAAGAGCCCCTCCTGTGCCGTATAGCGCGTGAACTGCCCTGCCTTGAACCGTCCAAGCCCACCATCGTAAGTGCCAATCCAGAGTGTACCGTCAGCATCTTGTTTGAGCGCGCGCACCGTATTACTGGGCAATCCCTCCCGCTCTGTCCAAGCGCGAAACGCGCCGCCTTTGTAATGCGTTAGTCCACCATAGCTTCCCAGCCATACGCCGCCATCGCCATCGCCGACAATTACTTTCGTGTCATCTCCAGCTAAACCGTCTTTTGCCGTAAAGTGCGTTGCGGCATTATTCTGAATGCGCACGACTCCCTGCATCGTCCCCACCCAGAATGTTCCATCATTATCCTCATACATCGTCCAGGCGGAGTTCAGTACATCGGGAACAATCTCATTGCTCCATCCACGCACAAACTGACCTGCTTCAAAGCGCCAACGCCCATTGATCCACAAGCGCCCGCTGCGATCTTCCAGCAACGAAGAAACATTATTGGTTGGAAGTTGAGCATAATTCGTAACCGTGCCATTTCTGACAGCAGCTAAACCTGTGCCACCAAACCATTGCGTTCCATCACGGCTTTCGAGTACTGGATAAACCTCATCAAAGCTAAGCCCTTGCTCGGAAGTATAGGGCGTAACAATTTGTTTCCGCGCACGATACAGCCCATTGTTTTGCGTTCCAAACCAGTAATTTCCTTCACGGTCAACATAACTGGACGAAAGGAGAAAACCTTCTGGCATTTGCGCTGACAAGAGTTCAGCTTGCATCGTTTGCAGTTCAATCAGCCAAAGACGGTTTGTTTTATCGCGGGTACACACTAAGGGAGCGCGACTGTGTCCGAAGATCAGCCGCAGTTCTAATACGGGTGATTCGATATACTCGTGCTGTACCTGTTTGGCGCGTCCCTGCTCCCAGCGCGTTAATCCTTTCGACGTGACAATCCAGCCTGAATTCGGCTCATCTTGCATCGCATGAAAATCTATGGAGGGTGGTACATCTGTATTTGCCCAAGTGTGTAATTGCCCATCCACGAAACACACGGATTGGCTTACCCCATCTGACCAATAGGGCAAGTGCTGCGTGGAAACCTGTGTGCCATCGGTTTCCTTTTTTGCCATTTGAGGCAGGCGTAAGTCATTGGCAGGATGGAACCGACCTGCCTGCCATCTGAATGCGCGAGTTCCTGACAACAATAAAAGATTTCCCTGCCCGTCATCGCCGAGTGACGAAATTACTGTCTCAGGCAATCCACTCTCAGCGCCATACGTCTTGAAGCGCCCTTGATGCCGTTGGACTAAGCCACCTGTTTCCAGCGCTGCCCATAAATCTCCTTGGCTATCTTCGTAAAGGATAAGGAAGCGGTTGCTGGCAATCCCCGGCGAATTACTTTTATTGAATACGGTGAAGCGCACACCATCAAAACGCACCAACCCATCGAACGTCGTCAACCACAAATAGCCATCATGCGTTTGCACAATGTCGCGCACAGAGTTTTGCGGCAAGCCGTTGTCCGCTGTCCAATGATCAAAGCGGTATTGCGCATAGCAGGCAGTCGTGGTCGCAACCAGCAATAAGCCTAAACGCACTATTTTTCTCCAAAGAGTACCAGACGGGTTAGGAGTCATACGCGTCATCAAATATACATTAGAAATGTTTTGCGTCCCGCTCTTGCCAAGAGTTGCCACAACAGACACGATTCGCAATCGGCTTGCTATTGATTTGGGTATGAAAATTGGGAGGCCAGCCTAGCCCGTCAGCTTGCACACGTCAACAAAATGGCAAAGAGGCTGATTACTTATGCTGTCGAGCGCCGAAAAATCCGAATGTCATGAAATATTGCGCGGCGTAATAGGTTGACCAGATCAAAAACGCCGCGAGGTTTCCTTGCACAATGTGTTTGAATGTATTCAGTCCAATGATCGAATCAGAAAGCAAAAATAAAATCGCACCAGCCCAAATCCAATCCGTTTTGAAATCTGCGAGTGCTGCGCAAATTACCATTGCAGTTAGCACGCACATATAAACCGCTACAGGAACGGACAAGCCCGGAATCGGCAGCATCCACCCCAGCATCGTCAATAAAAACAGTACGAGCAACGCTACGATAATTTTTTGTTTTGTAGTGGGGCGGAGTGGCTGCGACCAAGAGCGACGCCACAGCGCGATGAAAAATAAATGGGCGACGAGAAATGACGATAAGCCGAAAACAAAATAATTGCCGTTGCGGAGCGCGAGAAATAAATCGCCAAGGCTCGAAAACGCAAGCGCTGTCGTCAGCAATATTTTTTCGCGTCCAACCAGTTGCCGAAACGCCAGCCCCGCCAACGTAGCGACTGCCAAGGTTTTGATCGCTGCATTCACAGGCCAAAAGGGGCGCATTGCTCCGCTAAAAAAAGACGGCGTGAACAAATAGCTCACGCCGCATAACACTGATACCACAAACAAAGCGCGCTCTGTTGTTTTGAATTCGCGCCAATTCAGCACCGCCAAAGGGCTGATGTTCATGAAAAATTCTCCCTACGGTTTTTCTGGTTTCACAGGTTTTTCTGATTTTTCAGGTTTCTCTTCTTCGTCTGTCAGCAATTTTACATCGGACTCAAACTTCCGATAAAATTTGAAGTAGATCAAATTTTGCGAATAGCTTTTTTGCGCACGGTTGAGCATCATAACTTCGGCTTTGATGGGCAATAAAACTTCTACATCTGTGCCGCGCAATTTGACCATTTCGTAATCAATAATTTTGTCACCGCTGAATGTGCGATATTGCGCGGGCGGGTCTTCGACAGCTTGTTCGATACGCAACACCTGTTTTGTATCCGCATCAATCCAAATACTACCGGCATAGCCCGCGATGAATGGTGGATCTTCGCCAATGCGCACATCAAGTTTCGATTTTGGTTTGCGCACGCGGTAGTCATAAATTAAGGCTTGATGCACGCCGAGTTTTTCTTTACCAGCGGGTTTGAACTCCGTTTCAGAAGCGGGGTCAAATAAATTATCCAGCGTCGAAGCAAATTCTCCGGCGGATGTTGCGCCGCCGCCTAAATTGGATTTTGGCGGGCCGAGCAATCCGTTCGTTGCGATTGGCTTGTATGTTTCTTTTTTGCGATTGTACGTTAATTCAAATCGCATCTGATCCATGCGTTGCCACGCGCCGGAACCATCGGTATCAATGAATCGCTCTACTTCCTGTGTGCAAATAAAATCGGGCATTTCCTCCACATAATCGCGCACATTTTTGCGGACTTCATCAATAATCGGATCGGTGACGTTAACTTTAGTGGTTACAATAACGTCAGAGTTGGGCGAGAATTTTTCGCCTGCGCGTTTGATTGCATTGATGAGAGTAGGGTGCGCTCCGTTTGAGCGTAGCTTTGCAATCGCTTCCGGTGTAAGTGAAAAATCAATGCCAAAGCGTTGTACGCGCGCGGCTACATCGCTTTCGGTCATATTACGCCCGACGCTGCGCCGCAGCAGCAAATTCAAATCCTGTAACGTTAATGGGCCTGTAGTCTCTGGCGGTTGTTGCGACCGAGATTCCAATGTGCGCGGCTGTGCTATGCTTAGCCCCGCCAAAAAAGTCGTAACGATAAAAATTAAAATAATAGTTCGGACAGGTTTCATAAAATCCTTTTACTTTCGTGAGAACGCGAACAGAATAACATTGCCAATAGCCTGTTGCTAGTTGGGCTTAGGGCTTAGGTCTTTGGCCTTTGCCTGAAATCCAAGACCAAAGACCAAAAATCAAAGGCCAGACAAAGATGCACAAAATCAAACTTGGGTTGGAAATATTATTAGAGGAAAATTTGTCGAGCTTGCGCGGCGCACGCGTGGGGCTAATTTGTAATCCGACTACCGTGAATCATGCTTATCAACACGCTGCCGATTTATTGCACGCGCATCCCGAAATTAATTTGACTACGTTGTTTGGCCCACAACATGGCATTCGCGGCGAAACGCAGGACAACATGATCGAATGGGAAGGCTTTCGTGATCGGCGCACGGGCGTGATGGCGCATTCGTTGTACGGCGCTACGCGCAAGCCAAACGAAGAAATGTTGCGTGAGGTGGATGTGCTGATTTTTGATGTGCAGGACGTAGGAACGCGTGTTTACACCTTCATTTACACGATGGCTTTAGCGATGCAGGCATGTAACGAATTCGGCAAAAAAATGATTGTGCTGGATCGCCCGAATCCAATTGGCGGCACGCAAATCGAAGGCAACATTCTCGAACGCGGACACGAATCATTTGTTGGAATGTTCCCGATTCCGATGCGGCACGGGATGACTGTTGGTGAACTCGCACAACTTTTTAATCAGGAATTTGGCATTGGTTGTGAACTGGAAATTGTGCCGATGCAAGGATACAACCGCGCTTGGTATTACGATGAAACCGACGCGCCGTGGATTATTCCTTCGCCAAATTTGCCGACGGTTGACGGCTGCGTCGTTTATCCCGGCACGGTGTTTTTAGAAGGCACAATGATTTCTGAGGGGCGGGGAACTACGCGACCGTTTGAATTGATTGGCGCGCCGTATGCTGATGCTTATGAGATAGCAAAATATCTCAACGATTTAAATTTGCCCGGCGTTCATTTTCGTCTGCACAGTTTTTTGCCGACGTTTCAAAAACACGTTGGGCAAATTTGTCACGGCGTGCAAATTCATGTTTTGTCGCGGCAGGATTTCAAACCCGTCATCACAGGCATAGCAATTATCAAGGCGTATCACGATTTATATCCAAATGAATATGCCTGGAAACAACCGCCATACGAATACGAAAATGACCGCCTGCCGTTTGACGTGATTGCAGGTACCTTAAAATTAAGGCAGCAAATTGAAGGTGGGAAAACCAGCGCGGAAATTGCTGCGAGTTGGGAAGTGGGCGAAAAAGATTTTGTGGCTTTGCGGGAAAAATGTTTGCTTTATTGAGTGCGATGTTCCCAAAACATTTCGCCAAAACCTCCGATGTAGCGTGTATGTTGCACCAGGATTTTTACTAACAAAAAATCGCCAAGCTGAAAATTTTGTCCTGCTTCAGGAAAGCGCGCCAAATAACGCTGCGCCGCGTCTTCCTGTTCCTTATCTGTGACAGGTTCCGCCAGCCCTAAGAACGTAGCGCGCGCGTTTGCCTGCGGATTGCTTTGCGCTGAAGTATCTTGAATAAATAAACTGACGTGTGGATCGGCCAGCAAATTGCGCGTGTGTTCGGCTAGTGAGCTGACAAAAATTAGCGGGTCGCCTGCGGCGGAAATTGCGTACGGTGTAAGAGAGCCAAACGGCCAGCCTGCATATTTTTGCGACAGGGTGCTTAATGTCCCTTGTTTTTCCTGCTCCAATAAATTGCGCACCAAAAGCGCGTGATCGCTATTGCTCATAATTTTCGCTTGCCTCAAAATCCCAAATTCTCGTAGATGCAAAATAGAGAGAAAGAAGTAATAAGTAATGAGTTTGGATGTCGCACTCAGCACTCAGCACTCATTACTCACAAATTATGCCAAGCGAACAATTTTTGAAAGTAAAAGCGATTGCGGATTCGATTCCGTATCTGAAATATCTTGGTCTTGAATTACTGGATGCAGGCGAAGGGTGGGCGAAAATGAAAATGAATTTTCGGCCTGAATTTTTGCAGCCGTGGGTGATTCATGGCGGCGCGTTATATAGCTTAGCCGATGCCGCAGCCGCGCACGCGTTGATGACGCTGATTTCGTCCGAAGAAATTATGACTACGGTTGAGCAGCGCATCAATTTTCTGAAAGGCGTGAAAAACGAAGACGTATTTTGCGAAGCGAAAATTGTGCATGTTGGCAAAACGCTCGCCTACGCTGATGTTAGTTTGACGTTGTCAGACGATACGCTTGTCGCCAAAAGCACCGCGACGCTGATGCGCCTTGATGCGACTCGTTATAAGTCGAGCAAATAGTGTACGGCGGGCGTCTCGCCTGCCGCTGAAGGCAGGCAAGATGCCTGTCTTCCACTTAGCGACATCATCAGTGCGCTTCCATCAAATCCGCCATCGCCGCTTGAATCGCTGCCGGATTGGTCATCAAGTTCATATATTTCGCAGCCATTTCGGGCGGAGCGAATTCAATCATCTGGCGGTTTTCAATCCAGAACTCAACTAAATCAAATGGCCCGCGATCACATACGCGTGTGATCCATCCTTCGCGCTTGCCAATTTCCAGCAACGTTTCAGTGCTGACGCTGACAGAAATATACGCGTGCGCGGGAACGTATGAAGCGACAGGCGTTTGTCCCGTGTGAAATCCGGCTTCGATTTCATCGGGTTGTAACTCTGTGCCAGCGGGCAACACTTCAATCATCGTACCGTGTTGGTCGCCGGGAAAAACGAACCATGAATCAGGCCGAAAGTTTGGCGGCGCAGGCAGAATCTGTCCGCCCATAATTTCTGCTAACACGGTCGCTACATGTTTGGGTTTTTTAGCGTCAAGCGAGATGTGATGGATCATAGTGTTCTCCTAAAAATAATTTCAGCATTTTCGTGAATTACTACGTTCACATCTCATAACGCGGATTTCTGTTCAGAAAATATTCAGTGCTAGAAAAAATATTTTGAGCTGCGCCTTATTCACTTAGCAACTTGATAAAGTGCGAAGCTTTGGCAGAAACAGGCAACGCCTGAAAAATATTTTTTGTTTGACGCCGCCACTCGGACACGACTGCGCGGCGATGCTATAATCCGCTCCGTTTTCAGCCGTGAAAGGAAAAGCAGCAGCGCATCGCAGGTTTTGCTGAATCATGAAGGCGCGGGAAGGTTTCTTGCTGCACTTGCGTTGGAAATTGCTGCTAAAAAAACTGGCCGTTGAAGGAAGCGCACTACTGATGGAAACACAGATTGGACAATACCAAATTATTTCGCAACTTGGCGCAGGAGGAATGGGCGAAGTGTTTCGCGCCCGCGACTCACGACTCGACCGCGAAGTCGCTATCAAATTGTTGCCGGCGAATTTCGCTACGGATGCGGATCGGTTACAGCGTTTCGAGCAGGAAGCCCGCGCCACTTCAGCGCTCAATCATCCGAATATTTTGACGGTTTATGATTTCGGCTCACACAACGGCAATTCCTTTCTCGTGATGGAATTGTTGGAAGGCGAAGAACTGCGCGCGCAAATTGAAGCGGGTGCGCTGGCTCCACGCCAAGCCATTGATTATGCGGGGCAAATTGTTGCGGGACTCGCCGCCGCACACGAAAAAGGCATCGTGCATCGGGATTTGAAGCCAGAGAATTTATTCGTGACGAAAGACGGGCGCGTAAAAATTCTCGACTTCGGCTTAGCCAAATTAAAGCCACAACAAAACAACACCGCGAGTTCAGAAATTGCTACGCAAAAGCAAATGACGACGCCGGGGACGGTGATGGGCACAGTGGCATATATGTCGCCGGAACAGGTGCGCGGCGAAGCGGTAGATCATCGTTCGGACATTTTTAGTTTTGGTTTGATTCTGTATGAAATGCTGCGCGGTGAACGTGCCTTCACAGGTGAATCACACGTCGAGGTGATGCACGCGATCCTGAAAGCAGACCCACCGGAATTGAGTGAGACGAACGCGAAGATTGCGCCGCAGTTGGAAAAGATAGTGCGGCGCTGTTTGGAAAAGAAACCAGAGCGGCGGTTTCAGACAGCGAGCGACCTCGGCTTTGCGCTGGAATCGCTGACGACGCCATCGGGTGCGCGGCTGGAAACGGTGGCGGCGTTGCCTGCGCTGACTGAGAGTTTGCCCGTGGGCAAGGCCGGACTGTTTGGCAATGCACGGCTGGCGTGGCTGGCGGCGGCAGTCTTGTTGCTGGTCTCGTTGATCTCGTTGCCCTTCGCCGTGAAGTATCTGCGCCAGTCGCCGCCCGCTGCGCCGGTGGGTGTGCGCTTTACCATCGCCGCGCCGGAGAAGGCTACGGGTCTCTTCGCGCCAGCACTT